>FLOH01000001.1_pt1 | contig 1887047 bp, 1474 predicted proteins | sample 756751 | NCBI WGS metagenome assembly FLOH01 (sample SAMEA4026879, study PRJEB14308) | marine metagenome | biome: coastal water; material: water | depth 74 m
GTGAATATGATCAGGCATTCCGTTTATAGCCAAAACCTTATGACCATGATTTTGTACGATACCGGTGATGTATTTATATAATTCATTTTTCCACTCTTTCCTTAATACGCAACTCCGATTTTGAATTGTAAATACAGATTGAATATGGATTTGAGTGTAAGTATTGGCCATAATTAGTTGATTTGATTCTTGTTCAAATTTAAAAAACAAATTTGTAATACTGAATTTTTTAGAAACTGTAGATTTTTCCAGCAGGGAAATCATATGCATGGGATAAGGAAATATTCTGCTATTTATACCGTCCCATACGGGACGAAATAATTAATAAAATGATTCTTATCCTAACCATATTTGGCTCCTAACGGAGCCTAAGATAGAAGTTAAATTATTTGTTCATTTGGATTTTTAGCTCAGGATTTCCCAATGTGGAAGACAGGAGATAATATTCAAAAGATTGCTAAAGCAGTATTTTAGGTTTATTTGTAGCTTAGAATAGGGAAAGACACATACTTATTTAACTAGTCTGATTATTTTTGTTTCTCCAACTACAATATCAAACCAAAAAATAATTTCATTATTGATTTTCTTCTGATTAGGAATTATACTGTTAACAGTAACTGCCTTTGCATTGGCAACCATAGCAAGCCCATTAATATCCGAATCATTGTTGTTGGTTAGGCGTATTCTTCCATCAGGAAGTAAGTTGTAGTCAACTTTATCAATTGCTGTTCGGTAGTCAAGAAAATCCTGAATAGTACATACATTCAGTTTACCTTCATCTCGTAATACGGACATATTAGAAAGAGCCTGATTGAAACCGGGCTGGGCAACAATAGTTGAGTCGGCGTCATAAGTCCACATTCCTTTTTGTCGATCTACCCAGGCCGGATAAGTGTGGTTTATTTCAACAGACCAATTATCGACAAGCTTTGTCAGTTTTTTGATATTAAAAAGATAATTCCAGAAGTATGGCTCTGTTACGAATAAAGCACTTGAAGTTGGCCAATGAATAATTTTACCAGTTCGGGTTGGATGTTGGTAAAAGTCAGGCTTAGGAAAAAAATCACCAAACCCACTGTAAGGTTTCTCCAAAGAGCTTTCAAACTGCCAATCATTAAAAGTGTTAAGCTCTTCATAATAAGCATTGTGTAAATATTTCACATCATATTTATTCCATAGATCAATTGCATAAAATGGAGAATTCTCCAATGTGCCATCACAGATAAGGTCTTCACGATTATTATGAAGACCGTTGTTATTTCCATGATCAATCCAGGAAGGTGATCTAAAGTTGACTTGCATAAAAGATAAAGCTTCCTCAAGTCTTTTAACTGTTGTTGTATAATGATCAGGAGTGTGCAGACAAATCTCACTTCCTTTATCATCCAGATGAAACAAGAATTCTAAAAATAGTGAATCGGTCAGAATTGTGCTTTCCACCGTTGTAAATACACCTTTTGATGCTTCGAAATTGGAAACACTGTCAGGGTTATCGTAAAAAACACTTTTAGTAACAGGGATATTAAACTTAACAAATCCACCAATAGCACTATCAGGATGACTTATGTTCTCCGACCCGAAATAAGTTGCCCGGTTTGTCCTTATATCTGTAAAATCAGCATGTTCAGTCCAGATATAGGTTGCTTCATATCCCTTGGGGTTTTTCATAAAACGAGGAATAGTTTGAGCTGTGCTTCCAACAAAAAATTTGAAACTGTATTTTCCTTTATCCCCCTTCTTGTACCTGCTGTTTGATTCTTCCTTTTTCCAATTATTGCTATCTGGGTTTAGGGGAAAACGGAAAAAAGGGTGATTCTTTTCGTAATCAAGATTTGCAATGAGTAGTTTGTTTTCAGTATCTAACTGCAAAGATGAAATGTCTGGTGTATGATAAATTAAAAATGAATTTTCCCCAGAACCAATTTTTACACCTTGCTTGTCGAGCCAGTATTCCTTTTGAAAATTGTTTGTGTCAAGTTTGCGGTTATAACGATAGACATCTTCAATAGGTTGTGAGTAGTTAAAAACTAATGACTCCCTGTTTACGATTTGTTCTCTTTTGTATTTTTCTTCTACGATAACCTTTATTTCCTGGCTATTATTCTCACATATCAACACAAGACTTAGTTTTACATCACGGTCTGAAGCTTTAAAATGTAGTTTTTTGCCATTATTTATCTTTGACGATTTTGTGTATTTCCAGTTAATCTGAGATTGAATTTCTTTTCCTTTAATCTCACGTTTGCCATAGTATCTAATACTTTTAATAATATTATCATTAGTGTTGCCATAAATATTAATATCCTGATCATAAGTTATAGAGTAATAAAGGTTTGCAAAAATACTGATTGACGATTTCGTGGTTTCCGATACCAAATCTTCCAAAACAGGAACAAAAGTTGGGTTATTAAAAGCTTTAAATTCAAAACGTAAATCATCAATTGCTGTTTTGGTGGCACTATTCTGGTTCCATAAATATGCTTTTAATTTTGATTGAGAAGTTAGTGACCCCGGGACTAGCAACGAATCTGAGAAATAGTACCAGGTATTTTTATCTTTTAGAACAGAGGCTAATGAAATTCCTTTCCAAAAAATAGTTTCGTTGTTCCTTACGATCGATAAAACAAACAATGCATTATTGCTCGTAACGTCACTTCTAACATATCCGCTAATTAGCACCATTATGTTATTATATAGTAGTTCATCAGGAAATTCTTGTTCTAAACCTAACCCATATGGATTAATTGAGTCAGTTAGTGAATAATAAGAGCCTGAGTAAGCATAACCAGAGTTGACAGTATTAATGCCAATCCAATTTCCTTCAACAGCAATTTCCTCCAAAGTATTAAAATAAACCTGGCTTTGTACTATTGTCGAATACAATAAAGCTAATGAAAAAAAAATGAAATAAACTATAAACTTAATATCCATCAATCGATATTTTTTGAATACTGAATGCTGCATATCGAATGTCGAATGTTGAACGGGTTTAATATTTTCATTCAAAATTCGATGCTCCATGTTCAAAATCGAAATTTAGTTTAACAATCTTATTTACAGGTTTCTAAAAAATAAAAGGTAGTTATTGATGCGCATAACTTCAGGAATATTCTTTAACTTCTATTTCATCTTTGAGAACCATAAGCCCGAAGGATGCAAATGCCGCAAAATCACTTGAAGAAGGATAAAGAGCAATTGAAGCCAGTCCTCCAACACGGTCTTTAACATTATGAATAAACTGTTCACTGTCGTAAATTATTCCAGTTAGAATTATACAATCTACCTCACCTTTTAATGTAGCATAATGTGAAGCTATTTCCTTCGAAACCTGATATGCAAGTGCATAAGAAATGGCCTTAGCTTCTTCATCGCCATTGGCAATACGTTCGTTTATCTTTGAAATACTTGATGTCCCAAGGTATGCAAAATATCCTCCTTTTGAAGTTATCATTTCCATGATCTCCTCTTTGGTCAGTTCACCACTAAAACAAAGTTCAACAAGTTGTCCCATTGGTAGAGTGCCTGTACGTGCAACAGAAAAAGGTCCGCCTCCATCATATGCTTGATTAACATCTACAACCCGCCCTTTTTCATGAGCTCCGATAGATATTCCACCAGTTCCAATGTGGCATACTATAAGGTTTAGGTCCTCATATTGTTTATTTATAGATTTTGCATATTGTGTGGCAACAAACTTGTGATTTAATGCATGGAAAACGGATTTTCTTTTAAATCTTGGGTGGCCTGTTATTCTGGCAACATCAGAAAGTTCGTCAACAACTACCGGATTTGGCATATATGCTTTCTTTCCAATTTTCTTTGCCATGTAAAATGCTAGTAATCCACCAAGGTTTGATACATGTACTCCCATCACACCAATCTTTAGATCCTCTACCATTTTGGGAGTTATCTCATATACACCTTGCTGAACAGGTTTGATTAGACCACTACGCCCCATCACAATTTCTATATCATCAATTGATATAGAGTTATTTTGCAATTCATGTACTATGCTATTTAACCTGAAGTCTGTTTGATCAGTGATATGCTCAAATGAACTAATATCTTTTTCAGAATGGCGTATTGTTTTTAAGAAGACAGGTTCTGCATTTCGATATATTGCAACCTTTGTTACATCTACTTCAGGATAAATTATTAGTATGTTTTTTGTAATCATAGTTAGCATATTAAAGTTATCAAGTTATCCTTGTTGTTCCTGTCCTTATAACATGACAACTCGACAACTCGAAAACAGTGACAACATTTCTTTACATATTCCTTCTGTATTGACCTCCAACCTTAAAAAGAGCATCTGTTATTTGCCCTATTGAGCAGTATTTACCAGCATCCATTAGTGCTTCAAAAACATTTTCATTATTTATGGCAGATACCTGCAGTCTGTTAAGTACTTCTTCTGCTTCACTACGCCATGTACGATGAAGTTGGTCAAGCATATATATTTGATATTTCTTTTCCTTTTCAGTTGCCCTGATTACTTCACCCGGAATAACTGTTTTTGAGCCAGTACTTCCTAAAAAAGTATTAACACCAATTATTGGCAACTCACCAGAGTGTTTAAGGTTTTCATAATAAAGACTTTCTTCCTGGATTTTTCCTCTTTGATACATTGTTTCCATTGATCCGAGTACACCTCCTCGTTCTGTTAAGCGATCCATTTCACTCAATATTGCTTCTTCAACAAGTTCCGTAAGCTCCTCTATAATAAATGATCCCTGTAGTGGATTTTGATTTTTTGCTAATCCTAGCTCATGGTTAATAATCATCTGTATTGCAATTGCACGTCTTACAGACTCTTCTGTTGGAGTTGTAATTGCTTCGTCATATGCATTAGTATGCAGCGAGTTACAATTGTCGTAGATGGCATATAATGCCTGTAATGTTGTGCGGATATCATTAAAGTCAATTTCCTGTGCATGCAGTGAACGCCCTGATGTTTGAATATGATATTTAAGTTTTTGTGCACGCTCGTTAGCTCCGTATTTTAGTTTCATGGTTTTAGCCCAAATCAGTCGGGCTACCCTTCCAATTACAGCATACTCAGGGTCTTCACCATTAGAGAAAAAGAAACTGAGGTTTGGAGCAAAATTGTTAATATCCATTCCTCTCGACAGATAATACTCTACATAAGTAAAACCGTTTGAGAGTGTAAATGCAAGCTGACTAATCGGGTTAGCGCCGGCTTCTGCAATATGATAACCCGAAATAGAAACACTGTAAAAATTCTGAACAAAATTCTGAATAAAATAATCCTGTATGTCACCCATTAGCTTCAGAGAGAAGTCAGTAGAAAAAATACACGTATTTTGAGCCTGGTCTTCTTTTAGGATATCAGCCTGAATTGTACCTCTTATTTGGGAAAGAGTCTCTTTTTTGATTTTTTCATAAACATCAGCAGGCAGCACCATATCACCTGTTACCCCAAGAAGCATTAGCCCAAGGCCATTATTACCTTCAGGGATATCACTTTGGTATGAAGGTCTTACAGTTTTTTTCTTTTTGTAAATATTGTCAATTTTCTTTTGGACTTCTTTTTCAAGACCATTTTCTTTAATATAAATTTCACATTGCTGGTCGATAGCAGCATTCATAAAATAAGCCACCATGGTAGGTGCTGGCCCATTAATAGTCATAGAAACAGAGGTCATTGCATCAGCAAGATTAAACCCTGAGTAAAGCTTTTTGAGATCGTCGAGACATGAAATGCTCACTCCTGCATTACCAATTTTGCCATAAATATCAGGTCTCTCATCAGGATCTTCACCGTAAAGCGTAACCGAATCAAAAGCAGTTGAAAGGCGTTTAGCATGAAGTCCGCGTGATACATAGTGAAATCTGCGGTTTGTTCTTTCAGGTCCACCTTCCCCGGCAAACATACGAGTAGGGTCCTCTCCTTCGCGTTTGAAAGGAAAAACACCCGCAGCAAAAGGAAATTCTCCAGGGACATTCTCACTTAGAACCCATCTTAGTATTTCTCCCCAACTTTCAAACTTTGGCAAACATACTTTAGGGATCTTTAAATGCGACAATGATTCAGTCATTGTAGCAATCTTAAATTCTTTATTCCTTACCTTAAAAGCGTAAAAATCACCCTCATAGGATTCTCTTTTTGCACCCCAATTGTCGAGTATTTCTTTATTGGCAGGATCGAGTTCTTTTAGAGTATTATTATAAATTTCCTGAAGAGTAATAACCTCATCCTTTTTGCCATTTTGTTTTACAATTTCAATCGACTGATTCAGGCTAAAAAGTTTTTGTGCTACTTTACTCTGTTTCTTAACCCACTCATTGTAATTTCTGATGGTCTCTGTAATCTCCGACAAGTATCTAACCCTGTTAGGAGGGATAATATATATTTTGTCGGGACTATGTGATAACGTTCTATCAGTTATATTAAAGTCAGCACCAGTTTTTTCATCTATTATTCCAAGAAGGTTACGATACAATTCATTCACTCCAGGATCGTTAAACTGAGAAGCAACAGTACCATAAACAGGCAGTTTGTCAGAGTCAAGTTCAAAAAGCAGATTATTGCGCTGATATTGTTTTTTAACATCTCTCAAAGCATCCAGAGCACCACGTTTGTCAGATTTATTTAATGCAATAATATCAGCAAAGTCGAGCATGTCAATTTTTTCAAGCTGACTTGCGGCACCATATTCAGGAGTCATAACATATAAAGAGACATGGCTGTGGTCGATAATTGCTGTGTCGGATTGACCAATCCCTGACGTTTCTAATATTATCAAATCGAAGCCAGCTGCCTGTGCGATGGTTTTAGCATCTTTTACATATTTAGATATACTCAGGTTTGACTGTCGTGTGGCTAATGATCGCATGTAAACACGAGGGTTATCAATAGCGTTCATTCGAATACGGTCGCCAAGTAATGCTCCTCCAGATTTTCTTCTGGAAGGATCAACAGATATTATAGCAATGGTAAAATCAGGAAAATCAATCAAAAAACGCCTCACTATTTCATCAACTAATGATGATTTGCCGGCTCCTCCTGTTCCTGTTATGCCGAGTACTGGTGCTTTATTTTCAGTACTCCTTTCGGCCAACTCTTCAATTATGGTTACAACCTCTTTAGGGTAATTTTCAGCAGCAGATATCAGTTGTGCAATTGCCACATAATTTTGATCTATAATATTATCCGCAGTTACATTTATATTTTTTCCGGTTGGGAAATCACTCTTTTCCAACAAGTCATTTATCATCCCTTGTAGTCCCATCTCCATTCCATCATCAGGAGAATAAATACGGCTAATGCCATATTTGTGCAATTCTTTAATTTCTTCGGGAAGAATAACACCACCACCACCGCCAAAAATTTTAATATGACCACACCCTTTTTCGGCAAGCATATCGTACATGTATTTTAAGAACTCCATGTGCCCTCCTTGATAAGATGTAAGGGCTATTGCTTGCGCATCTTCTTGAATTGCTGTATTTACAATTTCATGAACAGAACGATTATGACCCAAGTGGATAACCTCAGCGCCAGATGACTGTATAATCCTGCGCATAACATTAATGGCAGCATCATGCCCGTCAAACAATGATGCAGCAGTAACTATCCGTATGTGATTTTTGGGTTTATATACTTTTTGAGCTTGTGTCATAATTTATCATATTTCAAGTAGCTGCAAATATAATCTTAAATATATAAATACTTTGCTTTGTTAAACCAAAATCAAATAACTTTTGATGATGTAAATCACGAATTATGTTTCTCTTTTATAAGCTTATAATTACTTTTTTTCAATACTTTTGACTTTTTTTTTAAAATAATTAAATATGAATATTAAGGCTACAATATTGATCCTGATTGTTATAGTGCTATCGCGAGTAACACTCTTTGGTGGAGAGGGAATGTGGATACCAATGCTACTACAGCAAATGAATGAAAAGGAAATGCAGGAAATGGGTATGAAAATTACGGCTGAAGATATCTATTCCATTAACCATAGTAGCCTTAAAGATGCCATTCTTCTTTTCGGAAGAGGATGTACCAGCGAGTTAATATCAAAAGACGGACTACTTCTTACAAATCATCATTGTGGGTTTAGCAATATACAAAAGCATAGTACTGTAAGTAATGATTACTTAACAGATGGTTTTTGGGCAATGAACAAAGAGGAGGAATTACCAAACCCAGGCCTTACTGCCTCATTGCTTATCGAAATGAAAGAGGTTACGGATAGTGTACTTGAAGGAGTTGGCGATAATATGACATCTTTTGAAAGACAAAATATCATTAATGCTAATATAAAAACTCTAACCACAAATTTTGAGAAAGACTCAAAATATAAGGCAAGTATTAAGCCCTTTTTTGAGGGTAATAAGTACTATATGATGATAACAGAGGTTTTTAAGGATATTCGTCTTGTTGGAGCACCACCATCAAACATTGGTAAATTTGGAGGTGATACAGATAACTGGATGTGGCCCCGCCACACAGGCGATTTTTCATTGTTTAGAATTTACGTTGATAAAGATGGTAATCCTGCCGAATATTCCGAAGATAATGTTCCTTATCATCCTAAATATTATTTTTCAATATCATTGGATGGAGTGCAGGAAGATGATTTTACTTTTGTATTTGGTTATCCGGCCCGTACAAATGAGTACATGCCATCTTATTCTGTTGAGCTAATTACTGAGATTGGAAACCCAAAAAAGATTGAACTGCGTGAAACCAGATTGGATATCTTCAATAAATACGCCTCGAAAGATCCAAAAGTTCGTTTACAGTATGCAACTAAACATGCCCGTATTGCCAACTACTGGAAAAAGATGATAGGAGAAAGCGGTGGTATTAAAAGAATGAAGGGGATTGAAGTGAAACAAGATTATGAAACGGATTTTGCGACCTGGGTAGCCTCTTCTAATAATACACAGTATGCCAATTTACTTCCAGAATTTGAAAGAGTATATACTGAACTTACCCCTTTAATCATTGCTTCTGGCTACATGACAGAAGCCGGTATGGCAATAGAAATAGTAAAGTTTGCTAATTCCTATAATAAGCTCATCTCATTGAGTAAAAATGACCCGGAAAATAAGGAAGCAATTAATAATGTAATTTCAAAATTAAAGAAACAGGCTTCTGGCTTTTATAAGGATTATTATGAGCCTATTGATAAGGAGGTTATGGTTGAGATGCTTCGTTTATATGATAAAAATCTTTCGGCTGAATTTAAACCAGAGTTCTTCAACACAATACATAGCAAGTACAAAGGAGATTATAAGGCCTATACAAATTATGTGTTTTCAAAGTCAATTTTCGATAAGGAAGAAAAGCTGATGATGTTTCTGGATAATTATAAACCCAAGTCATATAAAAAGCTACTAAAGGATCCGGCATATAATATGGCAAAGGAAATGGGAGAGCTTTATAATACAAAGTTCAGCAAAAAAATGATGATTCTCAACAATGCTATCGACAGTCTGCAACGTATTTACATGAAAGCCCAGATGGAAATGCAACCAGATGAACGCTTCTATCCTGATGCCAACTTTACATTACGTGTTTCGTATGGAAAAGTGAAAGGTTATTCACCACAAGATGCAGTTTACTATAAGCATTATACTACTCTCGAAGGGATTATGGAAAAAGAAGATCCCGACATCTATGATTATGTTGTAACCGAAAGGCTAAGTGAGTTATACAATAATAAAGATTATGGTGCTTATGCTGATAAAGATGGCACTTTGCATGTTGGATTTGCAGCAAGCAATCACACTACAGGCGGTAATTCTGGGAGTCCTGTTTTGAATGCTGAAGGACAATTAATTGGAGTTAACTTCGACAGATGTTGGGAAGGTACCATGAGTGATTTGATGTATGATCCAAATGTGTGTCGGAACATTTCTATTGATATTCGCTATTTTCTATTTATTTTGGATAAATATGCAGGAGCAGGTTATCTGCTTGATGAAATGAAACTGGTGAAAAGTGATTAGTACTCATGCATCAGGCTTCCATCCAAAATAATCTATTTTTGCATCATGAGTCCTAAACTAAAAATACTACCTCTTAAAGAATGGATTGATACTAAGGGATTGCCATTAGTTATCTCGGGGCCATGCAGTGCCGAAAGTGAAGATCAGCTAATGGAAACTGCCAGACAGTTAGCCGCTATCACGCAGGTTAATGTTTTTAGAGCGGGAATATGGAAACCTAGAACACGTCCCGGCGACTTTGAAGGTGCTGGTGAGATTGGATTACAATGGCTTAAGCAGGTAAAACATGAAACAGGACTTTTAACCACAGTTGAAGTTGCCGATAGCAAGCATGTGGAACTGGCCTTAAAGTATGATGTTGATATCTTATGGATTGGTGCTCGTACGGTTGTTAGCCCATTCTCGGTCCAGACAATTGCTGATGCTCTTGCAGGAGTTAACATTCCAATAATGGTAAAAAACCCTGTGAATCCTGACATCAAGCTTTGGCTTGGTGCCATCGAACGTTTCAATGCCATCGGGATTAATAAGTTAATCGCTATCCATAGAGGATTTCATTATTTTGAGAAATCACCTTTCCGGAACGCTCCGATGTGGGAAATACCTATTGAGCTGAAGAGGATTTTACCCCAACTTCCAATAATTGTTGACCCAAGTCACATCTGTGGTAATCGTGAACTTATTGAATCAATTTCGCAAAAAGCCCTTGATCTGGAAATGGATGGTTTGATGATAGAAAGTCATTTGGATCCTGATAATGCATATACTGATATAGCGCAACAAATTACTCCTGCCAATCTACAAATCCTTCTTGACAAGCTAGTTATAAGACGAAAAAAAGGAGATATTGATTTTCAGCATAAACTTGAAGAACTTCGTACAGAGATTGATAAACTTGATGGTGAGCTACTACAAATATTGGCAAAGCGTATGGAAATAATTGACGAGATTGGTGAGTACAAAAGCGAAAACGATATTACTATACTCCAAATGAAACGCTGGGCAGGTATTATAAAGGATAGAATGTCGATAGGAACACATTTAGGACTTGATAATATTTTCTTAAAGAAACTGCTTAACTTAATCCATAAGGAAGGCATTCAAAGGCAGGAGGATATATTTAAGAAAAGGATTGAGAAAAAGGATTAGCTCAGGAATATTAAAAAGGACAGGAATAGTCAGTATAACTCTAGAGCCATTTTCTTTTTCTAAAATAGGCCGCCATTCCACCTCCAATAACAACCATTATACCAATTATTAACCAAAAGGTTAAATCGTTCTTTTCCAATGGTAACAACACATTCATACCATAGAGTCCTGTAAGGAATGTAAGTGGAAGAATTATAGAAGAGATAAGAGTAAGGATCTTCATAATCTCATTGGTATTATTGGTCTGCATAGAGTCAAATGTAGTTGACAATCCCTCTATCAATTCACCATAATCCTCGGTCATATCCCACATTTTATTATAGTAATCGAGGATATTACCCCAGTAATCTTCCATGTTATCAGCGAAACCCTCTACCTTACCCGATTCGAACTTGTTAAACACTCTAAGTTGAGGTTTGAACATTGTATTTACGGCTATTATATTTTTTCGGGTTACAGATAGTCTTTCAATAATTCTGCGTGCCTTTCCGCTAAATAATTCACGGTTGATTAACTCCAGTTCGAGGCCAATTTTACGTAGGACAAACACAGACTCATTCATTATTTTTTCGAGGATAGTATATAGTAATGCATCTGAAGTTCCTATTTCAAAATCAGTTCCCAACCTCTCCTGTTCCTGAGCTTCTTTAAACATGTTGTCAACAATCCAGTGAGTTTTGCCAACAGTAATAAGGAAATCTTCACCCCAAAAAACTTTTAACTCACGTGGTTTTACAAAAAGATTCTGGCGGTCGAACACCGGGAAATGCAGAATTACAAAGTAGTAATCATCATAGATGTCGATCTTAGGCCTTTGATTTGTTTGTTTACAATCCTCAATATCCAGACGATGAAAATGATATGTATTCTCAAATTCATTAAAATCCTCATCCTTTGGATTGTTTATATGCAGCCATCTAAGCCTTCCTATTTTTATTATCTCTCTCACAGTTGCCAAAAATAGTGAATTAATTGTAACATTGTTACCATACTGGATTAAGTTTGCAACTTAATCCATTTGTTCAGGAACAACTCCTTTAACTTAGGTTTAAGTCACAGACTTAAACCAGTTAATGTTTTGAGATTATGAAACAAAAACTATAAATTCATAAAGATGGTTTTAGTGTTTCCTTTCAAAAGTGTGTTCCAATTCTTTTATGTTTCCAGGGGGTATCGGTAGTATGATCGATTCACTATCTGCTTCCAAATAACATTTCTTTTTACTGCGCTCCAGTTTTTGTAAAAATGAGAGGTTAATAATGTGCGAACGACTTATCCTGTAGAAAATGTTAGAGGTCAGCATGCTGTGAACCTGATTCATATTGCAGGTTACAAGCTCTTTACGGTTGTTAGTCAAAAAAAGTTCGCAGTAATTCCGGCTGGCTTCAAGATAAATAATTTCATCTGGATGAATAACGATAAATCCAGTACTAGTATTAAATTTAAGGGGTTTCGAGGTTTGCAGATTATCGAAAAGTCGATCAAACTGGTTAGATTTAGTATTTTGTTTTTGATGTTTAACTATTTTCTGTATAGCACTTTCAAGCTCAAACGGATTTACAGGTTTAAGTAAATAATCTAATGCAGCATATTTAATTGCTCTGATCGCAAATTTTTCATAGCCCGTTGTAAAAACAATGTGAGGCAAGTAATTATCGGAACGAACTTCATTAATAATATCAAACCCTGTAATAACTGGCATTTGAACATCAAGAAAGAGTATATCAGGTTTTGAATTGTTGATTTCTTTTATTGCTTCAAATGGATCAGTAAATTGGCTAAGAAGATTTATTTCTAAATGTGATTTAAGCAGATCGCATAAGTAATCTATTGCATCTTGTTCATCATCAACAATAATAGCAGTAAACTTATCTTTTTCCATGCTTTTTCAGTTTGTAACTAAAATTCAAAGGTATTAAAATTATTACCTTAGTACCAGTTGGATTATTTTGTTCATCGTACATATCATTAATCTCATGCACAATTTTGCTTTCATTGTATTCGTTAAATAGTTTGAAGTAATTATCCATTATTTTTAATCCAAATCCGGTGCTATCTTTTGAGAATTCCTTTGCTTTTTCTCTTCCAATTCCATCATCAGTTATTTCAAATAAAATATTTTTTGATTGTATAGAAATTTTAATAGTTACAGTGCCGGTTTCTTTTTTATGTCTTATACCATGCTTAATCGCATTTTCCACATAAGTTTGAATTATCATTTTTGGGATATGAGTATTTTGGTCAATATCTGCCTCAACATCGATTGCATAACTAACTTTATCACCAAAACGCAACTTTTCAAGCTCCAAATAACTTTTAAGTTGACTCAGTTCATCTTCAATTGTTCTAGTAATACTATCAGATGATACGAGTGTTTTACGGATAAGATTTGAGAACTCCATAAATGCACTATAACTTTCAGGGCTTTCTTTCTGAATTTTATGTGCCATTGTATTAAACACATTAAATGTGAAGTGAGGATCCATTTGGTTACGGAAACTTTTTAACTGTAGATTAACTATTTGGTTACGAAGACGTTCTTTTCTTTGAATTTGAGTTATTTGAATTTTTTTTATTGTTTCATAAAACAATAAAATTCCCAAATAAATTAAGAAGTATATAAGGAAACGAAGCGGGGCTAAGGGGTTACGCCTGTATTGTAGGTTTAAATATCTAGAATCTTCATAAATAAATAATGAAGGTCTGTCTTTTGTGTTGTTTTTCAGTAGTTTAATATTAGTTGGATGAAACTCAGTAATGAATGAAGTAGGATCGGAGAAATCGTTTTGCGTTATTGTAATTTCATTGTTTCCAGTTATAAAAACAAATTCTTTTATACTATCCAAATCCAGGTCAAACTGACTCAAACTTTTATCGATGGAATAGCCAAGGTCAAGTTCATTAACAAATACTAAATCTTCATTATAAATACTGACATTACCATTTTGGTCTATAATATTGAAAAAGGATGCATCATTGCTTTCGCTTACGATTAGCCAACGGTGTATTTTTGAGGATTTTGGAAAGAGATGCTCCTTAACAATATTCCCTTTTGTATTTACTAAAAATAATTTGGGATAATTATTAAGTTGACCTGTGTGATTATAGAAACATGCAAATAAAGTAGTTCCATTAATTGAAACAGGAACTACATCTAAAACACTTCTAAAACCAGGAAACTCAATTGGCTTATATAATAGCTCCAGCTGGTGATCGAATGCTAATAACCATGCACTGTAATCATTATAATTGTATCCCAAACTATCGGGAACCTGGCCGGCAGCACTATTACCTCCAAAAACTTCCAAATATCCATCATTATCCATATCAAATAACCAAACATCTTTTTGCTGTAATGTGCTCCCATAATTCTTTGAAATAGTAATTGAGTCTTTAGCTATATCGTATATGAATATATTACGCGGAAATTTTGATTTACCTGAATTAATTACAAAAAACAGATCTCCATTGCCATCTGCATTAATGTCTTTAAATTGTGGATTTAGTATTAAGTATTCAGGGTTGGCATATTGATGAGTTAGTGTACAAATAAATCTATTATTAATACGCATTGGGTTTATAGTATCCATGGGTTCAACACAATACAGAAAAACTGTATCATTTCTTTCTAAGAATGTGTAGATCTCATTAAATCCATCTTTATCATAATCACCACATGCAAGCCGTTCTCCTCTGCCTGGAATCAAACCGTCCATATTCCATTGGTCAACCATACCACCATCATAAGTATAAACCAGTAATGAATGTTTACCACTATGATCAAATGAATAAATCTTTTCACTATTGCCATCACTATTTAAATCGGAACAATAAATTCTAAAATTATCAAGAGACTCTATATCACCTTTTTCTGCAATCTCAATTTTGTATTTGTCGAATAAATCAGGCAGAAACCCAAGTACAATTATAGTTAATATAAAAGCAATGAAATATGAACTGAAGAAAAAATGTTTCAGGTTTGAAAACATAGTATGCTATTAAATAAGATGGTGCAAGTTCGTAAATTATTTTATTTGTACAAATGCATAAAATGCTTTGTACTTTGAAAATGGGTGTTGGTACTTTTTAGAAATGGGTGGGGACAATGGAGGAAAAATGTTTTGGCGAAATGTGTGGATTGGGGTAATATTGGGGTATTAATTATAAAAACTTAATCATTATGAAAACAAAAACTATAGTTACCTCACTAATTGCAATGTTAGCTGTTACAGTCCTTTTTTTCCAATCTTGTAAAAAACAAACTGATGATGATCCTCCCACGGATGGAATTATAATAACTGAAGAAGCTAAAATTATAGAAGAGGTTACATGGAATCAGAGCTTCATAGCTATTGATAGTACAAATTTTACACTTACGTTTTCAAAAAATGATGCTATTGAAAAGATAAAGGTTGGTGATATTATTGTGTCATCCGAGGGTGAAGGATTATTAAGGCGTGTAACCTCTATAGCAATTGTTAATAACGAAATAATTGTTCAAACAGGTCCAGCAACACTTACTGAATTGATACAGCAGGGACTTGTTGATTTCAAACAGCAATTGGCTATCCCCCAAATTAAAAGCATCGAATATCATTACAATGGAATTGTTTTGGATACTTCAAATTACAAAAATGGTGACGAAACTCAATTTGACTGGAACATTAATACTGTTTTATTTGATGCAGATGGTAATATGCAAACAACTGGGGACCAAATTAAGATTGAAGGGGATTTCACCTGTGATTGGCAGTTTATTGCTAAAATTGACATCGGATTGATTCAAGGATTGAAAGAGGTGAAATTTGGGTTTGAATCGAATGAGAATATCAATTTGCAACTTATTGCCGGAATACAGTACAGCTTTGAGAAAAAATACACACTTGCTAAGGTAAATTTTACACCCATTGTTGTAATGGTTGGTGTTGTGCCTTTGGTGTTCACACCCCAACTTAATATTGTTGTTGGTGTTGATGGTTATGCTAATACAAGCATAACAACTAGTGTAACACAAAGCCTTGGATTTGAATCAGGTATGCAGTACTTAAAGGCCAACGGATGGAACAGTTATAAGACTTTTAATAATAGTTTTAGTTTTCAACCACCCCAATTGAATTTGAATGCTGGTGCTGAGGCTTATCTAAAACCTGAGCTAACTGTTAAGTTATATTCAATTGCTGGACCCTACGCTAACTTGAAACTTTATGGCAAGTTAGATGCAAACTTATTGGCAACACCATGGTGGCAACTTTATGGCGGTTTGAAGATGGCTGCTGGAGTTAAAGTCGTAATTCTTGATAGATTTTTACTTGATTTTAGTGTTTCCGACCTTATTGACTATGAACAATTGATCACTCAGGCCTCAATTTCTGATCCACCAACAGCCGGATTTTATTCCAACACAACAAGTGGATCAGCACCATTAACAGTAAATTTCACAGATCAATCCACAAATAATCCCATAAGTTGGCTATGGAATTTTGGAGATGGAAACACTAGTACTATTCAAAACCCTCTGCATACATATAATAATACTGGCACATATACTGTAAGTCTTACAGTTTCTAACGAAGGGGGTACTGATATTGAAACAAAAGCGGATTACATTTCTGTTAGTGAAAGTGGAACTACCGTTGTTGCAAACTTCTCTGCTGATATAACTCAGGGCAATGCCCCATTGTCTGTAAATTTCACGGACTTATCTCTTAATAATCCTACTAGTTGGCAATGGGATTTTGGTGATGGAGGAACTAGTACTGTGACAAACCCGACACACACATACAATACAGACGGTTCATATACTGTTACATTAGCGGTCACCAATAGCTCGGGTAGTGATACAGAAAGTAAAATAGATTATATTGTAGTTTCTGGTGGTGGCAATGGATGTGGAGGACAAACCAGTCTCACATACGGTGGTCAAACTTATCCTATTGTTGAAATTGGCAACCAGTGTTGGATGGCCGAAAACCTAAATTACGAAACTGAAAACTCATGGTGGTACGAAAACAGCGAAGAAAACGGCGATGACTACGGTAGGCTTTACACATGGGAAGCCGCCTTAACCGCTTGCCCAAATGACTGGCATTTACCAACTGATGATGAATGGTGTACTTTAACAACCTATATTGATCCTACTGTAGATTGTAATACAACTGGATTTAGCGGAACTGATGTAGGTTATAAAATGAAAAATACAAGTGGTTGGAGTAATAATGGAAATGGAGATAACAGTAGCGGTTTTGCTGGACTTCCAGGAGGTTCTCGTGGCGGAAATGGCTTATATCAATACATAACTGAGGGTGGCTATTGGTGGTCATCAAGTGATGTTAGTTCGAGTGCTTATTATCGCTACTTGTATTATGGAAATAGCGGAATAAATAGGCATACTACATATAAACCAACAGGTTTATCAGTGCGTTGCGTAAAGGATTAAGCAATTTAACCATTTTGCAGTCACCAAGTTTTCCAGCCCACCCGTGCGAGTAGGCAGGACTTGGACTTTATTATAACACATTTCTCAATACCTCAGTATATCATCCAATCCTTGCTTGAGTTTGGCTAATTCTGCCTTGGTAATATTTTAAATTCTCTTCACTAATCGTTCCTTTTTCTGTTACTTTGGTGAAAATATATAAACTTTGAAATTTTAGTGTACGGTTCATCACAATCTGGCGAGGCTTTCGCAAAGCCTGCTTGCTGCGCTTTGTGCTTTATCTTCACTTACCCTACATGTATACTGAAGTTTATAAATATACAAACATTAAAAACCCCATCTGGCGTTAGATTGGTATTAATCTAATATATTGATATATTTTTCAATAAAAACCTGCAAACTACAAACTCTGATTTTCTTACTAATCAAATAATCATCACTATCAGGTGTGATTATAAAGTTGTATCTGGCATCTAAATCTTCAAACGAAATCAGGTTTCCTTTTGTAAGTACCGGTGCTGATGAGTATTTTATTTCTATGGCGAAATGTGGAATTGACGAACTTGTTAATAGTAAATCACACTCTGCTCCCTGATGTGTACGGTAAAAATATGGTTCATAGTTAGTAGCTGTCATCTGTAATATTTGTTCAATAGCAAAACCTTCAAACGAATTTCCTTTCATAGGATTACCTTCAAGATCAGATTCTGTATTTATATTAAGCAAGTTATGTAGAACACCGCTATCCCTGACAAAAACTTTAGGTGATTTCACAATTCGCTTTTTTATATTTGTATAAAAAGGCTGCAGCTGCCTTATAAGATATGCATTTTCAAGGAAATCCAAATATTTTTTAATTGTAGTTGAGCTCAACTCTAACGATCTGCTGTAGTTGCTGTAATTAATCATATTACCATGCATGTGGGCTGTCATCATCCATAAATTTCGCAGGATTCCCGGGCTAACATCCAGACCTAACATGGGCAAATCACGCCTTATATAAGTGTTTATGAAATTATCAAGCCATTGTAGCCATATTTCATTATCTGAAGCAAGGTAAGCATTTGGAAAACCACCCCTTAGCCAAAGTTTGTTTTGATCTTTTTTAGAAACTTCAGTTATGTTGAAGCCGGTTAGTTCTAAGTATGCAATTCTACCGGCTAGCGTCTGAGACGATTTACGTATAAGTATTGGTGAAGCTGAACCTAATATAATAAATCTGGCTGGTTCTCTTTGTAAATCTACCATAGAACGCAGAATCGAAAAAAGCTCAGGCATTAATTGTATTTCATCAAGGATAATACACTTATCCAAATTCGATTCGAAAAATAAGTTCGGGTCACTTAATCTTATTATATCTCTGGGATTTTCCAAATCAATATAAATAGTTTGTTTATTGATTTGCTTGCTTATTTTCTTAGCAAGAGTAGTTTTACCTACTTGTCTGGGTCCAAGGATTCCGGTTACCGGGAAATTATTAATGGTTTTTATTAGTTTTCGCTCTATATTTCTCTTAATCATATTGCAAATATACTGTTTATCCATGAAATATTCAAATATATATTGTGAATTTCATGGAAGAAGCATAGTTTTTAATCCTCCTCCTCACACAACCCCTCCATTGTATCTTCAATATCTCCGGGAGTGCTCATAATTTTCATAAAAGTGACCATTGTAAGTTGTTCGACCCCCCTACTACCCCAAGTTTTCCAGCCTAGTCTTTTACGAGGGCAGGACTTGGACTTTATTATACACATTTCTCAATACCTCAAAATATCATCCAATCCTTGCTTGAGTTTGGTTAGTTCTGCCTTAGTAATATTTCCAATTCTCTTTACTAATCGTTCCTTTGAGATTGAATGAACTTGAAAGATCATAATTTCTGATACATGAGACAAGCCATTTATCTTATCAGGATTAAGTACGATATTTCCTTTATAGTTTTTGATTTTAGTTGTTAACGGGTATGCTATCACAACAGGAAGGTGTTGATTAAGCATGTTGCCGCTAACAATAACAATAGGTCGATGTCCGGATTGTTCACTACCTATAACCGGATTTAAGTCGGCATACCAAATTTCGCACTGTTTCATGCGTTTATTTGTTTCAGATAATCTTCCATTCCTTCTTCGGCCATTAAAAGTATATCAGTATCATTCCCTGCCTGTTTATATGAACTAACATATTCAGCACGAGTTAATTGGTCAAGATAAATAAGTAAAGCCTTTTCAATAATCTTGTTTTTTGGGATAGAAAGTCCCTTGGCAGCTTCATTTAGTCTGGTTAGTAATTGGTCGGGTAATGAGCTGGTAAAAGTTGTCATTTATTTGCGATATATATTTATATAATGCAAATATAAAACAAAAATATGAAATTGATTATTTGAAAAACTCTTTTTTACATCACCTAGTCCAAGTCTTCCAACCCAGCCTTGTACGAAAGCAGGACTTGGTCTAAATTTAGTTAGGTGATAAATTGTACTTTTTAAGGCAATAAAGAGAAATCTTCAAATAAAATTACTGTGAAGTTAATAATGCTTACTTTTCATTAAGCCAGTCCCAAGCCTCATCTAGTTGATCAACAGAAAATATTTTCACTTTGCCATGAATGATAAAGTTGTCTAGCTTCATGCCCCACTGTACCCACTTTGGGCCACCAACCATAGCAAACTTACTTATACCATTCATGATACTACTAAAACCAAGTTTGATATCGTCAACCAAAGCACCGGCCTTCCAGCCTTTAAAGCCAGCATCAAGGTAAAACAAGAAATTTATCTTACCGTATTCTTTAATAGCAGCCTTAATACCGGGAATCATTATTTCTTCGTAATCTGTTTTGATAAGTTTACCTGAGGCTCTATAACCCAGGACATTATCATGACTTTTTGGGATTTTTTCAATCATAGGTCTGTTTTTTTGTGATAGGTTTTTGTAATATAATGCCTACTTCGGAGAATAGTAACAAAACTTTGGAGAAAATATCTTTTCTTCAGTTTTTAATGTTTTAATAGCTTTAGCAACATCTTTTTTATCAATACCAGTCATTTCTGCAATTTCGCCTGCTTTTAAGGGTTTCCCGGCTTTCACTAATGTTTCAATTACTGTGTTTTCTGTGCTCATATCAATAGTTTTTATGTTTTTGTAAAAATAGTAATAATTTAACTTTTTATAATAAGTCTAAGCATGTGTTGTTCTGCAAGAAACCTTAAAATTATACTAATTTTGGAAAAATTCATAACCATGACCAGCTTAATTCGGTTTCAATTTTATTTATTAATAGTAGAAGAGTCTCTATTCAAATAATTTCAACAGTCTTATTTTGACATACAATTCCTCAATACAAAATATTGGCCATGTTGCCCTTGGTGGGAAAAATCCTGTGCGCATCCAGTCGATGACAACAACCAATACTATGGATACTGTTACAACGGTTTCTCAGATTAAGGAGTTGGTACTAGGCGGATGTGATTTAGTAAGAGTCACTACTCGAAGTGTTAAAGAAGCCGAAAACCTGAAAGCAATAAAGGAGGAACTTCTAAAAATTGGTCTAGAAGTACCCCTAATTGCAGATGTACATTTTAACCCAAAGGTAGCTGAAACAGCTGCTCAATTTGTAGAGAAGGTTCGGATTAACCCAGGAAACTATATTGATAATGAACCAGTAGTTAATGCAAATCAGGAACCTAATGATGGCAAAGTGCTTGAAAAGATAGCGAAAAAACTACAACCACTGCTTAAAATTTGCAATCAATTTGGGACAGCAATTCGAATTGGAGTAAATCACGGTTCATTATCAGAACGGATGCTATTTAAGTATGGAAACACTCCATTGGGGATGGTTGAATCCTTAATGGAATTTGTACAGGTTTGTAATAACTTTGGTTTTGATAAACTTGTGCTCTCTCTCAAAGCAAGCAATGTAGTTTCTATGATTGAAGCCAACAAGCTATTGGTTCATAGGTTATCAATAGCAGGGTTAAGTTACCCTATTCATCTTGGAGTTACGGAGGCTGGTAGTGGTGAAGAAGGAAGACTCAAATCAGTTGCAGGGATAGGGTATCTGTTAGCACACGGAATTGGCGACACAATTCGTGTTTCGCTTACTGAAGATCCTTTAGAGGAGATACCTGTTGCACAAAAACTTGTTGAATATTACGGAAGGAGAAAAGATATAACTGACAGCATTGAAACGAAAATATTTCACTTTCCTAAAAACATATTTAGCAATAAGCCTCCCGTAGTACTGACTTATGGATATTCATCATTTTCTGATTTATCAGTTGATAAATATGAAAAAACTAACCCAGAATCGCTCCATACTTATTATTCTGAGCGCAATCAAGATAGTGGGCTGAACAGGCAGGAATCAAAAGTTGATACATATGTAATTCAAAAGTTTAGTTATAAAGGATTATCTTACGATGACCTTCTTGTAAAGTCAGCAACAGACATATCAGTTATTTTGCTTGATCAGAAAGCTGATGGTATATGGATTGAGAACCGTGATACAACATCATTTGATGATAATGCTAAACTTGCACTATCTTTGCTTCAAGTTTTAGGACTCCGAATAACAAAAACCGAATATATTGCTTGTCCTACATGTGGACGCTCAGCAATAAACGTAATTGAACAACTTGAAAGTATAAAAAGTAGTACGTCCAATTTGCCTGGATTAAAAATTGCCGTGATGGGATGTTCTGTAAATGGTCCCGGTGAAATGGCAGGTTCAAATTACGGTTGTGTTGGAGTAGGGAAAGGGAAAGTTAATATTTATATCGGAAGCAAGATCATTCGAAATAATGTTCCTCAGAAACAAGCCACAGATACTTTAATACGTATCATTAAAGAGAACAGCGACTGGGATAATATTTAAGTTCTATTATTCATTTGATAATAATATCAACTTAGGGTTTCAGTCTTAAATCTTTAACTATTAGTGCAATAAAGGATACTTAATTGTGATTATGAATTGAAAGAAGATCTTTTAATCTGACCACTGTATTTATATTTTATTAACTTTGTATTTCAAAGAACTCTGTTAATAATGAAAGAAATTATTTCAAACCTCTCTAAAACGTTTGATAGTCGGATTAGAGTGGGCATTATGTCGATATTGATGAAATCAGATTGGGTGGATTTCACAACTTTACGTGACACTTTGCAACTTACGGATGGTAACCTTTCAAGCCATTTAAGGGCTCTCGAAAAAGAGAATATGCTAAAGGTTAAAAAGCATTTTGTAAAAAACAGACCTAGATCCAGTTACAAGATAACACGTAATGGACTTAGAAAGTTTAGGCTACATTTAGATGCCTTTGAGAAATTGATACAAAAATAGACTTTGAAAAACAAAGTACTTTATAGTAATATAAATAATATGTCGAGCAAATATCAAATATCTAAGTTGTTTGTATATATTAATGATAAATGTTGAAAGTAAATGTAAATGTTGAATGATGAAGAATCAACTGAACTTCGAAATTAGAAATTCGGTGTCCGATATTCGGTGTTCTTTTAGTTGAAAACAAATTAGAAAAAGAAAATGAAATTTGAAGATTTAAAATTGATTCCTTCAATACTCAAAGCATTGAGGGATGAAAATTATATAGAGCCTACTTCTATTCAGTCAAAAGCAATTCCACTGGTTTTAAACAGAGAAGATGTACTAGGTAGTGCACAAACCGGAACGGGAAAAACTGCAGCTTTTGCAATTCCTATCATTCAGCATTTGTATAATAATCAGCAAAATCGAAAGGGTAAAAGAAAGATATTATCACTGGTAGTTACACCCACACGTGAGCTTGCAATACAAATTGGAGAAAGCTTTACGGCTTATGCTAAATATACCAACATCAAGAATACAGTGGTTTATGGAGGAGTCACTCAATTATCTCAAACGAATGCCCTGAAACAAGGTGTTGATGTTTTAGTGGCCACTCCTGGACGCTTACTTGATTTGATAGATCAAGGGTATATCTCTTTGTTTGATGTTCAATATTTTGTTTTAGATGAAGCGGATCGCATGCTTGATATGGGTTTCATTCACGACATCAAAAAGATAATAGCCAAATTACCAAAAGAAAGACAATCCTTATTTTTTTCGGCAACCATGCCTCAAAACATTATCAACCTCTCTCAACAAATTTTAAACAACCCAAAGAAAGTATCTGTTGATCCTGCTTCTTCTACTGCAGAAACGATTCAACAATATTTATATACTACCAATCGGGAAAATAAAAGTGATTTGCTTTTGCATATCCTAAAAAACCAAGAGCTCAAGCAGGTATTGCTTTTCTCAAGAACCAAACATGGGGCAGATCGCATCACACGCAATCTCCGAAAGAAAAAAATTGAATGTGCAGCCATCCATGGCGATAAATCTCAAAATCAACGGCAAAAAGCTCTGGCTGAATTCAAAGCCGGTAAAATCAGAATATTAGTTGCAACCGACATTGCGGCACGTGGAATTGACATCGAAAAGCTGCGTTATGTCATCAATTACGACATACCAAATGAGTCTGAAACGTACGTACATAGAATTGGACGTTGTGGTCGTGCCCGTGAAGAGGGCATTTCAATTTCTATATGTGAACCAGAGGAGAATGAGTATATAAGAGATATCGAAAAGCTAATCAAGCAAAAGATTGAATTAGTAAGCAACAATCCATTTCCTCAGACTGATAAGCCCATGAATGCTAGTGAAAAGAAAGAAAATGAAAAAGAAAAGCAGAAGCGTAAGCAAGAATTTTTTGCCAACCGAAACAAAAAAAGGGGCGCTCAAAACCCAGGCTTCCGGAGAAGCAAAAGGTGATTAAGCCAACTATCTAAAGACATATATTTTACAAACTCAAAGGAAAATATGCTACACTTTGGACATTATAAGTTCTGGCATTTTATTTTTTATAAATTTATGTGGATAATCTGGCATACGATTCTGAAAAGTTAAAACAGACTCTTTTTTAATCACACCACCATCGATATTAATTGCCTTTTGAATTGTAATATCTTGCATCCAACTTTTATGGTTTCCTAAAATAGTTGGTAAATAAACAATTAATGCAGCAGATATTGACCTTGAAGCACTTTCCCATAAATAACTTGGAGTATGATCGACTGCATAATAGTCAATATTATCAATATGTAGAATTGGGTTTTTAAAAGTTGTAGGCTTAGCAAAATAAAATCCCATACCTTCGTCACAGCTAACATCAATAATTAAGGTTCCAGATTTTAATGTGTCTTTTTCATCTTCAGTTACATAATTGATAGGATTATCTGTATCCTGATAGGTGCCATTAATAATGATTTCAGATTCACTTATTAAATCCGACAAAGGTTTCACAGTACCATCATGTTCTATTGTTACCATTCTTGCTTCCCCATTAATACCTTCACGAACACGAACATAATGAACATCTAAAACTTCTTCACGTACTTCATAATCAGGCCTCTGAATACAAACTGTAATATCTCTGAAACCATGTGATTTAAGTGCATAAATAGCTCCTCTACTGACAGCTCCAAAACTAAAAATTATTACTTTACGCTGGTTGCCATAATGACCATCAATACCCCGTAATTGTAACGCATGGATAACAGCACAATAACCTGCCATTTCGTTATTTTTATAAAATGTATGTCTGCCAACTTCACCATTTGGAGACCAAACAAACATGTCTTCAAAGGCAATTAGTGTTAATTTTCTATCAATTGCAGTTTGAGTAATTTCATTTTGCTGTGCGCAATGAGGATAACCCCAAATCATTCCTCCTTCACGGATTTCCTGTAAATCGGCTAACATTGGTTTTGCAATTATAACTGAGCCAAGTTCTGCTAATAACTCATGACGAGAAGCAACTCCTCCGGTTCGAGAAATAAAAAAATCATCATCTAAACCAAAAGGTGCACCATATCCCTTTTCAAAAATTAATTGTTTCCGAATGTCTTCCGGGAGACGTGATAGATGATCTGGATGAATTGGGACACGTTTTTCATCTTCTTTTCTTGAAGTTCCAATAACTCCTAAGGTTAGTGTTTTCATAGTTTCCTCTCTGTTAATTTTGTTTAAAACAAATTAATGCCGGTCTGACAATCCGTAATTCAACGAGAAATAATTTGCTGTAGGAAAGATGATATTATTTAAGCAGCAAAATGGAGTAATGACTTATTGAAATCAAAAATGGTATAACCCAGCTGCAAAGATACTCAATTTCCTAAGAAATGAATGAATTAAAAAATTGATAATAAAATAGTTAATGGATATCACCATACCAGATCATGTACTTTAAATTGGGTTGATTGGTATTCCTTAACAGCATTTCGTTTTGATTTTAAACCTTGTTGCTTCGTTGGAAACCCATTTTCAATTATATGTGCCTGATCAAAATCAGCCCATTGAGGATACAGGTTTCTAACTATTTTATTGAATTTCATTTGCAATTCATATTGAACATTTTGTTTTATTACAGGACTAAAAAATGCGTGATACTCATCCATTCCATCACCGTTTATATCGCAATAACATGAAGCAAAAACATAGTAATAGATATTATCAGGTTTAGGAACTACAACAACAGAATTATTCCAGATGTCATCGCTTTGGACAGTCCCCTTTGTCTTTGCTGTATCAATATGAATTTTATCGTTCCTGTATACACGCGATACAAAACCATAATTATTCGACATACCGGAAATTACAATATCAAGATCTTCATCATTATCATAATCTCCCCAATGCCCGTCACTCATATATAAACCAATTAGTCCGGCGTTTATATCAGTGAACAATCCATTTCTATCATTACGATAAACTTTTGAAATTGGGCCTGCCTGACTTTCACCGGTTAGAAGTAAGTCTAAGTCACCATCATGGTCCATATCACCCCAATCCACAGAACCAGATCTTACTGAAATAAAATTGGTTGGCACCCTTAAGAAAGCATCTTCATTTTCATTAGAATACAGAATACTCTCTAGTTTACCGGATGCCGATTCGCCTATTATTACAAAGTCCTGATCACCATCATTATCATAATCAGCCCAAGCTATATCACTTAACTTCAAGTCACGAAAGTTGGTTCCAATTTTCTTAAATCTGCTACTGTCATTTTTGAATAAATGGGTTATTACTTTTCCCGAACGATCATTTCCACTAATAATTACGTCTAGATCACCATCGTTATCGTAATCAGCCCATCTTCCAACACCATGTTGAATTCCGGGTAGGCCGGCATTAATCTTAGTAAACTTGTTATTTCGGTCGTTTCGATAAATATTGCTTGCAAGCCCGTTTTTTGTTTGGCCTGTAATCAACAGATCGAAGTCTCCATCACGGTCAAAATCACCCCATTCTACAGAACCATCATTGTATCCGGGTATTGAAACAGGTATGTGTCTGAAATTAGCAGTTCTATTATTACTATAAAGATAGGAAACTAGATCCCCACTAATAGTTTTACCAATGATGAATAAATCCTCAACACCATCGTTATTATAATCTGCCCAGTCAAAATCACCTCTATAAACTTTTACAATAGGTGAATACACTCCAGAGAATCTATCTCTTTTTATGTTTTTGTATAGCTTTGTGCTTATATTGTGTTTGTCTTTATCGTAAAAATCACCAGTTACAAATATATCTGTAGCACCGTCCTGATCAAAATCAATCCAATTGCTTGTGCTTTCACTTACACCCGTTAACCCAGCTTGAATATCAGTAAATCGTTGTCCAAATAATAGGGTACAACTTGAAATTATCACAAGAAATATAATAGTACGTTGCATCTATTCAAATTTTCTACAATATTATTCAATTAGTATTGTATATCAAAATATAATAGCAAATGTATAGTAGGTATTTTACAGTTATTATCATAATGTTAAATTTGCGGACAGAAACTTGTATAAACTGTAATTATTAATACTAGGTAAAGCGTTATGGAACTGTCATATATTGAGCATATTGGAATTGCCGTTAAAGATTTAAAAAAAGCGATTAAATATTATGAAGACACTTTAGGTCTTAAATGTTACTCCATTGAAGAGGTTGCTGACCAAAAAGTGAAAACAGCATTTTTTAAAATCGGACAAACTAAAATTGAATTACTTGAAACCACTGATCCTGAAGGACCAATCGGTAAGTTTGTTGAAAAGAAAGGTGAAGGTATTCATCATATTGCCTTTGCAGTTAATGATATAGAAAAGTCGCTTAAAGAAGCAAAGGACAATGGCGTGAGACTTATTGACTCAGAACCAAGAAAAGGTGCAGAAGGACTTAATATTGCATTTCTACATCCAAAATCTACATTTGGCGTGTTAACAGAGTTTTGTGAAAAAAAATAATTACGAATTGCTTGTTATAGCTGAAAGATAACCGACCATCTTCATTGTTCATTTGGTTATTCTGTACATATTTCTGGTTTACGGATTATTAATATTAGTTACCATTGTTTGATGTAAAAACTATATGATCAAGTAATTTCTGCTAACTTTGACCACCAAAAAAATCTATGTTAATTATTGGTATAGCAGGAGGAAGTGGTTCTGGAAAAACTACTGTAGTAAATAAAATTATAGAGGCCTTACCTAAAAACTCGGTAGCCCTAATTCCTCAAGATGCATATTATTTCGACAACGGACATTTAAGCCTTGAAGAGAAGCGAAAGATAAATTTTGATCACCCTAATTCCATTGAGTTTGAACTGCTTGTTGATGATATTAGTAAGTTGAAATCAGGAAAGGCTATCCGGCAACCAATGTATTCGTATGTAACATGCGCGCGCTTAGAAGACTCTATTGAAGTTACTCCAAAAAAGGTTGTAATTATTGAAGGAATCTTAATACTTGCAAATAAAAAGTTACGTGATTTGTTAGATATAAAAATCTTTGTAGCTACCGATAGTGATGACAGGCTGATGCGTATTATCTTAAGAGATGTTCAGGAGCGGGGACGTAATTATAATGATGTCTTGATCCATTACAAAAAGTTTGTGCAACCAATGCACCAACAGTTTATTGAGCCTACTAAACTTTATGCAGATGTTATAATTCCACAGGGAGGAAATAATAAAGTTGCAATTGATATGATGGTTTCCAGAATAAAATTAAATCTAATTGGCAATCATGATAACTATTTAGATTCTACAAATTCGTAGATTATTATCTATAAGTATCCGTTTTCGTTGATGATTGTTTTCATAACCATGCAAAAGCAAGCTATAATCACTGCAATACAGTAAATTAGTTATTGTGGCATTTAAGTTGCACCACAAGGTGACTACTTATTATCAATTATGTTAATAATCTTTATAACTGCCTACCTTTTCATCACATTTATTCTCACCGTATTAGGTATTGAAAAACAATCTGAAGGCTTAAAGATTTTTTTAATAAGCTTGTTCTTGACACCATTAATTGGAATAGTTTACATTTATGGTAAGAAACCAAAATCATCTAAAATTAACTATTACCATTGTAATGATTGTGATTACATCTATCCTGTTAAAATGAAAGATTGTCCAATTTGTTTGGAGAAAGGCGTTAAAATCAAATTAAAAAAATATGAAAGTCCATACAATATTTCTGAAAAGATCAGAATATTAAAGTTAGCCTAGCTAATCAATATTTTTTTTAAAAAATCCATTTTTCCACAGCTAATATTTGCTCATATCGAATTCATTTATTTAAATTCAAATTGAAAGTATTGTAAATTTTATTAATTTTGCAGCGTAATTAGAAATCTGATGATCATTATATTACAGATAATTAGTTTTAGTTTATTTAAGAACATCAAAGAAAGAGATTCTTTCTAGCATATGATTTTTTAGTGCATTAATGAATTATTGCACTATTGTTCATTTCCCTACCTTTTTCACTAATTAATTAATTAAAATTGAAGCTGAAACGTCAACAATTAATTTAGGTTATAGACGGTTAATTTAGTTCAAATACTTTTCAATCGATATTTTAAAAAAAATCTAGTACAATGAAATTACCTAAAGCAGAATCATATAAAATAAAAATGGTGGAAACTATTCACCTTAGCACACGTGATGAACGTGTAAAATGGATTGCAGATGCAAATTATAATTTATTTAATCTAAAAAGTAACCAAGTATTTATCGACCTCCTTACCGACTCAGGAACTGGAGCTATGAGCGACAAACAATGGTCGGAAATGATGCTGGGCGATGAGAGTTATTCCGGCGCATCATCATTTTATAAACTTAAGGATGCGATCAAAGACATTACCGGTTTTGATTACTTTCTTCCTACGCATCAAGGCAGAGCGGCTGAAAATGTGTTATTTTCTACTTTAGTTAAGGCTGGTGATATTGTACCCGGTAATTCACATTTCGACACAACTAAAGCCCATATTGAATATCGAAATGCACGTGCTGTTGACTGTACAATTGATGCTGCTTTTGATACAACTCTTGATCATCCCTTTAAGGGTAATGTTGATCTAAACAAGCTCGAAGATGTACTGAAAAGTCATCCAAAAGAAGAGATACCCCTAATTATTGTAACTATAACTTGTAATTCTGCGGGAGGGCAACCAGTTTCAATAAAGAATATGCGTGAAGTTTCAGCGCTCGCAAAAAAATACGAGATTCCTGTATATTTTGATTCGGCAAGATTTGCTGAAAATGCATATTTCATTAAAATCAGAGAAGAAGGTTATTCTGATATTAGCATTCGTGATATTGTTAAAGAAATGTTCAAATATGCTGATGGAATGACGATGAGCGCCAAAAAAGATGCTATTGTAAACATGGGAGGTTTTATAGGATTTAGGCATAAAGATATATTTGATAAAGCCAGTGTTTATAATATTCTTTTTGAGGGCTACGTCACATATGGGGGTATGTCAGGAAGGGATATGAACGCACTTGCCCAAGGACTTTATGAAGGAACAGAATTTGACTATTTGGAAACTCGTATAAATCAGGTGGCTTATTTAGGCCAGATATTGAAAGACAATGGAATTCCTGTTCAATATCCTTTTGGCGGACATGCAATTTTTATTGATGTTAAGCGATTTTTACCTTTTATCCCAAAAGAAGAGTATGTTGCTCAAACCCTTGCTTGTATAGTTTATTTAGAGGGTGGTATACGTGGTGTAGAAATTGGAAGTATAATGGCCGATAGAGATCCAGATACCGGTTTGAATAGATATCCTGAATTAGAGCTGATGCGTCTTGCCATACCACGTAGAACATATACTAACGATCATATGAAATATGTAGCAGCAGCTATTATTAATGTTTACGAAAAAAGACATGAGATAAAAACAGGGCTACGTATCACCAAAGAAGCTCCAATTTTAAGACACTTTACTGTAGAATTAGAGAAAGTGTAATTTTGAACCAGAGTTACTATCTCGGGCTCTATAATTTAAATTGCATTTCAAGATGAATACTGAAAAAAAACAAAAAAGGTACCAAAGGTTCTACACACAAATAGAAGGTCTTATTGAAAAAAGCAGCAATAATCCAATATCAAATATGTCAACCATTGCCGCTGTATTGCATTATAAAATTGAGTATTTCTTTTGGACTGGGTTCTATTTATTGCAGGACGGAAATTTACAAGTTGGACCCTATCAGGGTGCTCTCGCATGTATAAACCTGGAAAAAGATAAAGGAGTTTGTTGGGCAGCTATTAACCAGAATAAAACTATTGTTGTTCCTAACGTTCATGAATTCCCCAACCATATTGCATGTGATTCTCGTTCTATGTCGGAAATTGTTGTTCCAATAAGAAATGAAAACAATGAAATTATTGGCGTAATGGATGTTGACAGTAGTTCTCTTAATAGCTTTGATGAAGTAGACGCTCAATGGCTTGAAAAAATATCGGCTTTAATTTAGTAGTGAATTGTTATTAATCTGAGCTAGTACCAGTTATCCATACTTGATCCTAAGTCCTTCTTTATCCCGGTCTAATTATTACTTTTGTAGTCTAAAAATTTATTTCAATGCTAACATTTTTAGTAATACTGATTATTATTTTTCTGTCGATTCAGGTATTCCCGGTAGCTCTTGGCATAAATGTGGCTGGTAAGGCTGGAAAAGCAATAATCCTTATAATCGTTTTATCGATAGTTCAGGTTGGAACTTATTGGCTGGGTTTAGTGGTCGGCGATTCATTTATGCATCTTATGGATGGTTTTAGAGGTGCTGTCTTTTTTATAGGATTTCTCCTTATTGGTATCAGGATGCTTATGGAAACATTTAATATTCGAAAGGGAGAAAGAACATATTCGATTGATACTTTTGGCCATGTGGCTTTGGCATCGTTAGCTCAGGGAATTAATACTTTTTTAGCAGGGTTATTATTTTACTATCTTAAAATTGATCAGCTATTCACAATAATTATATTGTTTGTTTTAACAGTTATTGTCGCTATAGTTGGAATTGTTATTAAACCGGGGAAGCTTACATTTGCATTCGCATCATTACTATATGCAATTGGTGGATTAATCATGCTTATATCTGCCGTATACATTTCATTTTTTATTCTTTAATTTCATGTTAATGACACTAAAGAAATACTTTTTTATTGTTTTTTTGATAAGTAATGTAATACTATTAAAAACTACATTCGCTCAAATACCTGCTGGTTATTACAACAATGCACAGGGCTTATCAGGAGATGAATTAAAATTAGCATTACACGATATTATTGATGATCACATTCAATTTTCATATAATGATTTGAGAGATTTCATCCTCAAAAATACTGATGAGGATCCAGGAAATAGTAACAATGTAATATTGCTCTATACTGGTCGTTCACAAGATAAAAACACATTTGGTGGTGACCCTAACGATTGGAACAGAGAGCATGTTTGGGCTAAATCGCATGGTGGTTTTGGGAATAATCCCCCCGCAGGAACTGATGCTCATCATATCAGGCCTACTGATGTGTCAGTTAATGGTGATAGAGGAAATCTTGATTTTGATATTGGAGGAAATCCCGTTCCGGAAGCTCCTGGTTGCTTTAAAGATAGTGACTCATTTGAACCACGAGATGCAGTAAAAGGTGATGTTGCACGTATGATATTTTATATGGCCACACGTTACGAAGGTGGAGGTAATGAGCCTGATCTTGAGGTGGTTGATGCTGTCAATACTTACCCCAATCCTCAACATGGCAAACTTTCACAGCTTATTCTGTGGAATACTCTTGATCCTCCTGATGATTTTGAAAAGAATAGAAACGATGTAATTTATTATCAATATCAAGAAAATAGAAATCCATTTGTCGATCATCCTGAATACGTAGATGCTATATGGGGAGATCCCAGTGATATTTTTTCGAACAAAACAACCGATATCGCGGTTTATCCAAATCCAGCAACTTACGTTCTTAATATTTCAGGACAAGGTACCGAAAATCTGGAGTATTCAATTTTTTCAATTTATGGTAATTATATAATGAAAGATAATTTGGTTCCAACTTCTTCGAAAATAAATATAGAAAAGCTTGTTAGCGGAATCTATTTTCTGTCAATTACCGATAAATCAAATCAGGTTACAAAAAAAATTACATTTGTAAAAACAGCAAATTAAAAATGAACCCAATAATTAGAATTACTAAGGAGTTTAAATTTGAAATGGCTCATGCTCTTAAGGGATACGATGGTCCATGTCGTAATATTCACGGACACTCATACGAGCTGCTGGTCACAATTTCGGGTTATCCTATAACAGATACTAAAAGCCCAAAGCTTGGTATGGTTATGGATTTCGGCAACCTAAAGAAAATAGTTAGGACTGCAATTATTGATATTTATGATCATGCTCTAGTATTAAACAGCAGTATGCCGAAAAATCTTATTGAAAAGCTTAGTGAAAATTTTGATAAAGTAATTCTTCTTGATTATCAGCCTACAAGCGAGATGATGGTAGCTGACTTCGCCAATATAATAATGAAACAATTGCCTCCCAAGGTTAATTTAAAGTACCTGCAACTAAGAGAAACGGTTACCTCTTATGCCGAATGGTATGCAACAGATAACTAATCGAGATTCTTGCAATTCTAAGATTTCCAATTGATAGTGGAATCCGCGATTGATATAAAGTAACCTAAATCCAGAGATATTTTAGTATAATATACCTAATATGGGGTATTGTTAGCGGTTTAATAGCTATATATTTTTGCCTTTATTTATTTAATAATAGAAATGATGAAAGGTATTACATATATATTATTAATTATTACCCTACTAATTAATAGTACAGTATTATTCTCGCAGAAAGAAAATAACCAGGATTTTAATGCAGCTTCATTGTTGCTATCTAGTTCAAAAAGGTTGACAGTTGGCGGTTATGGACAAATAGATTTTAACCAACCCGTTGGTGGTAACAAAATTCAAAACGGAAAGCTTGATGTACATCGTCTTGTAATTTTACTGGGATATAGATTTAATGAAAAGTTGAGTTTTGTTTCTGAAATAGAAATTGAGCACGTAAAGGAAGTATATGTAGAGCAAGCTTTCCTCAATTATTCAGTAAATACATATTTGCAAATAAGGGGTGGTTTAATGCTGGTTCCGATGGGGATTATTAATGAATACCACGAACCAACTACTTTTAATGGTGTTGAACGCCCACTAATTGATAAATATATATCGCCTACAACTTGGCGTGAAATTGGAATCGGTGTGACTGGGACAATTCCTGAGTTATCAGTTCGATATCAGTCCTATTTAATGAATGGGTTTAGTAGTTATAAAGGTAGTCCGCAACTATCAGGAGAAAACGGATTGCGAAATGGAAGACAAAAAGGAGCAGAATCAATAATTCGAACACCTGTTTCTGCAAGCAGATTAGAATATTATGGAATAATAGGACTAAACCTTGGTTTGTCTGTTTATCTTGGTGGTACACAATCAACAGAATTCAACAAATTAAACCGAGATGATAAAACTGAAATGTCAATTGCTGATTCGTCAGTAGTGAAAATTAGAATGTTCGGGTTTGATGCTAGATATCAGACATCTGGTTTTCAGTTCAGAGCACAAACATATTATACAAAACTATTAAACACCGATGAATATAACAACTTTACAGCATCTAACAATGTTCCTAATGATGTTGGAAGCAGCATGTATGGATATTATTTTGAGGCTGGCTACAATGTATTTCAAGAGTTACCAAAAATTAAAAGTGAATTGATATCATTTGTTAGATATTCAGCTTTTAATACTCAAAATACAGTAGTATCGGGATTAATTAAAAATCCTGCTTATCAAATGCAAGTAATAACTGCAGGTATTGGCTGGAAACCAATTTCAGAAGTTGCAATTAAAGCGGATATTCAATTATTAAAATCAAATCAGGAAAGTAATTTCAACAAAACTTTTAATGCTGGAATAGCCATCTGGTTTTAACATATATTTTATTGAAAATTTATAAAAACATAACAATTCTTATTTCACTCTCTGTGATTTGGATATCAATGATTAGTTTTTCTGGTACAGGTCAAGTTATAATTCCGTATAATAAAATCATTAAAACTATAAACAAACAAATTGGGATCCAAGGATTTACCTTACAACCTGTTGAAGGGTTAACAGAGCCTTATTCAGAATCAAAAGTTTTTAGTATCCAGACAGATACTACAATTTCCGGGTATGTATATGTTAGCAGGGTGAATAGTTGTCGTGCAGGAGGTTGCTCAATTATTCCTGATGATATAATGCTAGAATTTGAATATTTCGATTATTTCTTTGTTACGGATCCAGAAGGCAAAGTATTAAATGTAAAAATATTCAACTACCAGGCAACACATGGACATCAGGTTATGAGTAAGGGGTGGTTAAAACAATTTATAGGTTTTAGTGGTAACCAATCTTTAACTTACGGACAAGATATTAATGCCATTTCGGGAGCCACAGTATCAGCAAAAACACTTATTGAAGATATCAAGAAAGCGGAGGTAGAAATAAGAAGTTTACTTAAGGTTTATGTGAATGTACGATAGTTTTTACTAATTTCACGGATAAAGGCCGTACAATGCATTGGAAAAGTGAAATTGAAAAAACCCTGAGTAAATTTGTTAGCACACCTGTTATAATTGATAGCTTTTCGCATGTAGGAGGAGGATCAATAAATGATACATACAAAGTAAACTCTAACGAAGGTACCTTTTTTGTAAAAAAAAACTCTGCCTCCCTTTATCCACAAATGTTTGAGAAAGAAGCATTAGGTTTAAAAATATTGAACAATGCTAAAACCATTGAACTTCCGGAGGTTATTGCATATGGCGAAAGTGGAAATGATTCATTCTTAATCCTGAAATTTATAAACAGCAGAAGTAAATCCGATTCATTTTGGGATGATTTTGGGAGACAGTTAGCAAGCCTCCATAAGAATAGTGATAAGCACTTTGGACTTAACCATGATAATTATATTGGCTCGCTGCATCAAAGCAACAACAAGCATGATAAGTGGAGCGATTTTTTCAGAGAAGAAAGGCTTGAAAAGCAGGTCAGATTAAGCAGAAATAATGGGGCTATTGATGCAGGAACTGTAACTGCTTTTGATCGATTTTATGCAAGGCTGGAGAATATTTTTCCAAGTGAACCTCCTGCTCTTTTGCATGGGGATTTATGGGGAGGTAACTTTATGGTAAGCGAAAAAGGAAATCCGGTAATTATTGATCCTGCAGTTTATTACGGGCATCGTGAAATGGATTTGGGTATGTCGAAATTATTTGGCGGCTTCGACCAGCAGTTTTACAATAGTTATAATACTCATTACCCACTTGAAAATGGATGGAAGGAACGATTAGATTATTGCAACTTATATCCGTTGCTGGTTCATGTTAATTTGTTTGGGGGTGGTTATTTACAATCTGTTAAAACTATATTGAGGAAATTTTAGTGATGCAAATAAGCTTTTAAAACACTTCAAAATAATAGAGAAACTAGAATATTTCCAACTTGTTTATTAAAGAAAAAATTCGGACAATAAAATAATAGTAATAAGAGACCCTAAAATTAAATACGCATAAACACTTCCAAAGTTCAAAGTCCAGCCAAAATACCTGTTTCGTTTAGGAACAATCACCCTTTTGTCATTAGCATTGAAGTAAAAAATCGTAAATCTATAATTATCAGGATTATCAACTTCGGGATCCATATCATGATTCATGATTCAAAATTTTACAAATAAATACTCATCTATTTTCGCTCAGTAAAAATATTAAATAATTTCATCCGGAGTAATGGAGTATTGGTAAAACCCCTCAAAACATCTTTTTGACTCGTCCTGAATTTAGTTTTCAATGTTATCACACATTGATCCATTTCTCAAACATTCCAATGCTCCATACTATATGCCTAACCATTGAAGCGCCCTGTAGGTGCAATCCAAGTCCACCTTCTTATATGGTGGATTATTTAATAATTTCAGTTCCATTTGACCTGATATTTTGATTATTGATTTGTTGATAATAAACAATTTTATATATTTACATTATATTTAATCGAAAAATTAACCCTATTTTCTTTTATAACTCTTCAGTTATGAAATTTATGCGCATAGTTTTTACTTGTATAATAGTAGTGTTTTTACTTGTGCAGGCATGTGATGAAAGAAAAGTTGTTAAGGACACAGGTGAAAAAACCAAAGTACTGAGCTCACAAAAAACATGGGTAAATCCTGATTCTTTAATAGTTCGCATTCCCGGGCAAGGTGGCATGGAAAAACCCGAGAAGATTTCAGCAGATCTACCTCCATCTTCAGTATTAGAGATTACTTCTGAATGTACTCCGGGTCTTTCTTTTTTACCACAAACTATTGATGAAAAACTGGCAGGAGATTTACCTGTGAAAAGCCATAAACCAGAAATTATCAAAATTTCACAATCTAAAAAAGAAAAAACCTCTTCTAATAATTTCAAACCCCCGATTATAACAGAATTATTACAACCATTAGATTTTAACCAGGATAATGTTTTGACATTTAAAAAATTCGCAGAAAAAAGAGGTCTGGTAACTATACAGCATAAAGATTCAATATTTCCTCCTCTTAGTCTGGAAGCTAAAAAGCCGAACAAGTTAAAGGCTAAAGCTATGGGGCAAAAAGATAATGCACTTTTTGACATACATTTTCTTAATGCTGATCAGGAATTGCCAAACTCATACATAAGGGCAATTATTAAAGACGCTGATGGAGTTATTTGGTTTGGTACTCATAAAGGAGGACTGGTATCTTACGATGGACAGTTTTTTGGGAATTATACAATGAAAACCGGATTATCTAGTGACATGATTATTTCACTGCTTAAAGATCAAGAGAACAATTTGTGGATTGGGACTGAGGGTGGTGGAGTAGCAAGCTTTGATGGAAAAAATATTATCCAATATACAGTTGATCAGGGTCTGCCGTCAAACAAAGTAACCGACATGCTTGAGGACAGGAATGGTGACTTTTGGTTTGCTACAATTAATGGTGTTTCATCTTTCGATGGTAAAACAATTTCAACTTATACAATTGAACAAGGATTAGCATCCAATTATATCTCAACATTATTTGAAGATGATGTAGGTAATATTTGGTTTGGTAGTCACGATAAGGGAGTCACAAAGTGGGATGGAGAAAGTTTTGTCACTTATGCTGAAAAGGACGGTTTACCTTCAAACAAGATCCTTTCGATTATGCAGGATCTCTTTGGGAATATTTGGATTGGTACTGACGGAGGAGGTGTTTCTAAATTCAATGGCACAACATTCACTAATTATTCTACAGAGCAGGGTTTAGGGGATAATATAATATTATCAATTATTGAAGACAATGATGGTAATATGTGGTTTGGAACACATGGCAACGGTATAACACGTTTCAACGGGAAATCGTTTTCATATTATACTACAAGAGAGGGATTAAGTAATGATGCTGCACGTGTGTTATTTGATGATGATCAAGGGAATCTTTGGGTTGGGACCGATGGTGGTGGTGTGTCAATCTTCAATTTGCAAAGCTTTACTAATTACACAGAAGAACAAGGTCTGACTAATAACCTGGTTTTATCGATCTTTCAGGATAAAAGTAATAAATTATGGTTTGGTACTTTCAAAGGTGGGCTTCTGATGTTAGAGGAATCTAGGGGTTCAAAACAAAATAATGCTCTTACTAGTATTGGTACTGATCATGGACTTCCTTATAATATTATATCTTCAATTGTCGAGGATAATAATAATAACTTGTGGTTAGGAACATTTGGTGGTGGTGTGAGTAAATTGGATATTGAAAGCATAAGATCGGGTAAGCTAAAATTTACTAATTATTCAGTTTCCCAAGGCTTGAATAGTAATATTGTAAGTTCTGTTATTAAAGATAGTAAAGGTAATATCTGGTTTGGTACAGATGAGGGCGCTACTAAATTTGATGGAAATAAATTCACAACCATAACTAAAAAAGCAGGGTTAGGCAGTAACATCGTGACATGCATATTTCAAGATCAGAACGAAAACCTATGGTTTGGTACTTTAGGTGGTGGAGTATCTCATTATAAAGATGATACTATTTTTCAATATACTACAAAGCAAGGCCTTGGAAACAATACAGTTTGGACAATAACTCAAGATCATAATGGGATGATGTGGTTTGGAACTGATGGAGGAGGGTTAACCTTCTTTAACGGATTTTCTTTCAAAACAATTACTACAGAAAACGGCTTGAGTAATGATTATGTACATTCGTTAGTAGTGGACAAGGATACTTCTCTTTGGGTAGGAACTACTAAAGGATTAAATCTGATTAATTTGAAGGATAGTTTATTTTTTGAAAATGAATCATTTATAAAAACAGTTCCTGTAATTATAAATTTTTATAAACATGATGGTCTTAGAAGCCCTGATTTTTTTACTAATGCCGTATTTCATGATAATAGGAATCGCCTTTGGTGGGGAACTGAGAATGCACTTTCAATGTTTAACTTAAATAATTTTAAATTACAAACTAAAGCTCCAGTCGTTCATCTTGAAGAATTATTAATTAATGATGAAAGAGTAAGATTTAGTGAGTTAAGCTCAACAAATAAAACAATTTATTCAACCGGGATTCATTTTACAGATGGTTTACCATTTTCAAATATTCCAATTGATTTGAGCCTGGCCCATGACCTAAATAATATAGCTATTAATTTTGTTGCAATTGATTGGAGCACCCCATATCAAATACATTATCAATATAAATTGCAAGGTTTTGATAAGGATTGGGATCTAATTACAAATAATAATTTTGCAGAATACAGGAACATTCCTCCAGGTCGATATGTTTTTCAACTTCGTGCCATTGGTAAAACCGGTAAATGGAGTAAAACACTTGAGTTTCCTTTTAAGATTAGGTGGCCCTGGTGGGAAACCTGGTGGGCGATCGTGATATATATAGTTGCATTTGCTTTATTAATGTATTTTTTAATTATATCAAGGGTTAACATTATAAAAAAGCAGAAAATAGCATTAGAGAACTTAATCTACGACAGGACAAAAGAACTTGATACAGCTCTGCAGTTAGCCGAGCAAGCTGCTATTGCAAAAAGTCAGTTTATTGCTACAATATCCCATGAAATACGTACACCTTTAAATGCTATTATGGGGTTGACTCAACTTGCAATAAATACTTCTTTAAATCCTAAACAAGAAGATTATCTTCAAAAAATTGACAGATCTGCTGTAACCTTGCTTAGCTTAATCAACGATATTCTTGATTTCTCAAAAATAGAAGCAGGTAAAATGCAAATCGAAAAAGTAAATTTCGATTTGGAAATTGTATTGAACTCAGTCATAATACTTAACCAGCAACATGCACGTGAAAAAAAGCTGGAGTTTGTTGTAATAATCGATCCAAATGTTCCACGAATGCTTATAGGTGATCCATTAAGAATTGGGCAGGTAATTACAAATCTATGTAGTAATGCAATTAAATTTACATCCTCTGGGGAGGTAGTAATTCTAGTTGATATTGGAAAGAAAATTAGTGAATCGGAGTTGAGCTTACAAATATCAGTAAAAGATACCGGAATTGGAATTAGCAAAGAACAAATCCCTTCTCTGTATGAAGAATTTAAACAAGCAGATAGCTCAGTTACAAGAAAATATGGGGGGACAGGACTAGGTCTTGCAATCAGTAAATTACTTGCAGAAATGATGGGCGGTAGCCTATGGGTTGAAACTGAACTTGGAAGTGGCTCTGCATTTTTCTTTGGATGCAATGTTGGTGTTCAGAATCAGGAATTATCTCAAAAAAGTAAAACACCTAAGGAAATTAAAGACATCAGGATGCTAGTATGTTTAAGCCATCTAGCAACAGCGGAGTCATTTCTGTCAATAGCAAGAACTTTTTCATTAAATGCAGATCTTGTAAATTCATGTGAAGAGGTGATGAAACAAATTGTAAAGAATCAATACGAACTATTGGTTATTGATCAGAATCTTAACAACCTTGGCGGTGTAGATATTATAAGATCAATCAAAGAAAATGATGACGTTCCTCCTATTAAAACAATCTTAATTTATGATAGAGATATTAACCAACAGGATTTTGTGAAAAGCATTTCAGGAATTGATGGATATATAAGTAAACCGTTTTTACCTTCGGTTGTTCTTGAAAAGATCTTATCTGTATCTGGCCTGGAAAAAGAATCTTCTCCTTATCGTACTAAAAAAGATACATATCTTAAACAAATTGAAAAATCCGTATCAGGCCTCAAGGTACTGTTAGCTGAAGATAATGATATCAACCGTCAGGTATTTTTTGAACTGCTTAATAAAATTGGTATTGAGGTTGATGAAGCGGAAAATGGCGCCATAGCTTTGAAAAAGACTTTACATGAACATTACGATCTTATATTTATGGATTTACACATGCCTGTTATGGATGGGTATGTTTCCTCACTAAAAATACGTGAAAATAATATTAACACTCCAATCATTGCCATCACTGCTGACACTAAGGATACTGTTGCCTTTAAATGTAAAGAAATTGGAATTAATGATATTATTACCAAACCCATTAATCATAATTTACTTTATAAGAAGACGTTAAAGTGGCTGGGAGTTGAGGTTACAGATACTAATGATAATTCCAAATCATATGGTATACTTGATATTAGGTTACCTGATATTTCCATTAAGGAGTTGGATATACATTCTGCGATTCGCAGATTTGGGGATAACGAACGCATTTACTTAAAAATGCTTAAAAAGTTTGTTATCTCAAACACACAAACTTGTGTTGAACTTAGAGATTTAATAAGTGAGAAAAAATATAAGGAAGCACACCTAATGATACATTCATTGAAAGGTGAAAGCGGTACTGTAGGGGCTATTAAGGTTTCCAAACTTTCTGAGCGAGTTGAAAAAGCAGTGTTAGATAAGAATACCACCACTATTGAAAAGGAAATACTTTTACTGGAGGAGAGTCTAAAAAAAATCATTACAGTTTTACAGGAGTATTTTAAGACAATGAATATGGCTATTGATCAAAATAAACGCTCAATTATAGAATTAGTTGAGGAATTATCAGAATTCTTAAGGGAGAAAAATCCAAGAACATTCGATATCCTTGATGAGCTTAATGAATATAATATCCCAAAGGATCAAATGGCTGATATTAATAAGGCAGTAGGTAAAGATAACCTTAAAGAAGCTTTGAGGTTATTAAAGAAACTCGTAGAAGAAAGAAAGATATAGTGGTATTTGAAACAGCAGACACAAGTTTACAATATACGGGATTATAATATTAGTAACTTTGAGGTCAATAAGAAAATGTTTTCTTTATTTAGTATTTTGAGAATCAATATTTAAACAAAAAACGCATATATGAAAAAGATTTTAATACTTATGATTTTTTCAGCTTTCATTTTCTCGGAATATTCTTGTAAAAAGGCTATTGAAGATGCAATTGACTGCACCTCTGAATCAATATTTGTTGTAATACATGCAGATCTTGATACTGCTAATTTTAAACTTATGCACTTCGAATTTGATTATAATCCTAGCGAAGGATTTTATCTTGAACTTCCAATTAGTTGGAATTTTGGAGATGGAGAGACAATTAATGGAAGTGAAAAAATTGATCATGTTTATGCTGCTGGAACCTATGAAGCTGTTGCCTCTTATACATTGAAAAAAGGAAGTTCTTCTTGCTCAAGTACATCATCCAAACACATTGTTATTCATTAGTGAAATAAAGGGAAACTACACTAATGCTATATTCAGGTGCTATTATTCAGGATAAAATGCATCAACAATGTGATGTATATTAGCTTCTTTCTTGTTAAGAATTATTGATACAATATCAAATCGAGTATCCAGGTCTAGGTTATTCTCTTCAAGATAAGCCTCAGTTGCCCGTATCAGAAATTCTTCTTTTTGTAAGTTAACAGCATCTTCCGGAAATCCATAAAAATCAGTACTTCTGGTTTTTACTTCAACAATTACCAGCTCGTCACCATCTTTTGCTATTATGTCGATCTCATCTTTATCGAAACGCCAGTTAGTTTCAACAATCGTATAACCTTTGTCAACGAGCATTTTTTTTGCCAGATTCTCACCCTTTTTACCAAGCTCGTTGTGTCGTGCCATTATAATAATTCAGATAATTTGCCAGAGTCTTTAACCCTCACACCCTTTGGAGTATTCTGTAATGTGCATGCTTCATTATACAGATCGTGCTCAAAAAATAGAACATAGTTATTTTTTAGCGCCTCTTCAAAAAACCTTTCCTTATCTTTCAGAGTTAGTAATGGTCTTGTATCGTATGCCATTATCCATGGCATCGGGATGTGAGCTGTAGCCGGGAGCAAATCAGCCATAAAAACAACAGTACTTTTGCCTGTATCAATATGAGGAATAATTTGACCTTCTGTATGTCCGTTGTACAACTTAAATGTAATATTTGGAATATATTCGCCTTCTTTATCTATTAAATTAAGTTTGCCGCTTTCTTCGATTGGTAAGATGTTCTCTTTCAAAAAAGAAGCTTGCTCCCGGCGGTTTGGATTTGTTGCCCAATCATATTGTGTTTTACTTGTCCAGTAAGTAGCGTTAGGGAAAGCAAGTTCAAAACCAGATTTGTCATCATTCCATTTTACACTTCCTCCACAGTGATCAAAATGCATATGAGTTAGTATCACATCAGTTATATTTTCAGGTGATTCTCCAACTTTAGCCAGTGAATTCTCAAGCGTATCATCACCATTCAGATAATAGTGTTCAAGCCATTTTTCTTCCTGCTTGTTTCCTATTCCATTATCGATTAAAATTTTTCGGTTCCCATCAACAATCAGCAAACATCTCATTGACCAATTGCATAAATTGTTTTCATCTGCAGGGTATACCTTTTGCCATAGTACCTTTGGAACGACTCCAAACATAGCACCTCCGTCTAACTTTAAATTGCCTGTTTCTATTGGATAAAGTTTCATACAAATAATTATATTAATGAATTAATTTTCAGAGGACAAAGTTATTATTTTTTGAGTGAAGCACGAAAGCAAAGAATTTGTAAAGATCATATTACAGAACATTCAGTCTATTTGCATCTTGTTTGATAAAAATAAAAAGAAGTACTGTAAAAGCCCATAAAGATGACCCACCATAGCTAAAGAATGGCAAAGGAATACCAACTACAGGTGCAAGTCCAATAGTCATTCCAATGTTAATTGCAAAATGAAAAAACAAAATTGATGCTACTCCGTATCCATAAATTCTACTAAATTTTGACCGCTGTCGCTCGGCTAGTACCACAATGCGAATCAATAACGCTAAAAACAATAATATAACAGTTGTTACTCCTATAAACCCCCATTCTTCACCTACAGTGCAAAAGATGAAGTCTGTACTTTGTTCAGGAACAAAATTATAACGAGTTAATACGCCTTCACGAAATCCTTTCCCTGTAAACCCACCTGAGCCAATTGCAATTTTAGACTGATTAACGTTATAACCAGCTCCCCGAAGATCTTGTTCAATTCCAAGAAGTATGTTAATTCTCTTTTTTTGATGAGGTTCAAGTACTTTCTCAAAAGAATAATTCACGCTAAAAACAAATGACGCTGAAAGAACTAATATTCCAAGTATTGGTTTCCAATTCTTACGCAACGACTTAAGAAATATCAAAATCAAGATAGTAAATACAACTAAAGCCCCTATCACATATACTTCACTAAATAGAAGTGTTAAAATAAAAAGTACAGCCATCATTATTCCAACAATTAGTATTAACCCTGAAATGCCTTCCCTAAATAGTACTAATACAAAAGAAAAGTAGACCAGTGCTGATCCTGTGTCGTTTTGTAGCAGAATGAGGAATGCGGGTGCCAATAATATAGCAAGAGACACGAGTTTTGTCTTTAATCTACGCATATCTATATTAAGGATACTAAGATATTTTGCAATTGCCAATGCTGTTGCAAACTTTGCAAATTCAGCTGGTTGAATTGCAAACTCCCCAATTTTGAACCATGATTTTGAGCCTGCAACAACACTTCCAAATAGCAGTACTGCAACCAACAACAACAACATTCCAAAATAAAATACAAACGAAAAGGCGCTGAAAAATTTAGCGTCAATAACCAGTATAATTAAAGCCAGAACCACAGCCAGAGCAATCCACAAAATTTGCTTACCATATCTTGTGCTAAGGTCAAAAAAGTCTGTGACATCAGCACCTGCTGACGCTGTGAAAATACTAAACCATCCTAGTGTTACTAAAATCATGTATATTGTTATAGTAACCCAATCTATACTACCTGATATTTTTTCCCTATTCCTCAAAGGTGCTGGTTTATATTAAAGTTAATCTTTATTTGGATGAATTAAATCTCCCTCCATAATTCGTTTTTCTAGGTTAGTTCTTTTAACCTCTCTTAATAAATATTTTTCTATCATAAGACTTGCAATTGGAGCCGCCCAGGTTGACCCGAAGCCAGCATTCTCAACTATTACTGATAAAGCAATCTTTGGGTTCTCCATTGGAGCAAAGGCAATAAAAATAGAATGGTCATCACCATGCGGATTCTGAACAGTTCCTGTTTTACCGCATTGCCTAATGCCGTCTAATGCATACCACCTTGCAGTACCATGTTCCGCTTCGAAAACATTAAGCATTGCATTTCGGGCAACATCAAAATTCTTAGGATCGATAGTTGTTAATTGCTTTACTTTGAATTCCTTGTTTATATTTTCTTCTCCCTCCATATCCACTAATAAATGTGGTGGATAATAATAGCCCTTGTTGGCAATAATAACTGACAAATTAGCTAGTTGAATTGGAGTTACAAGAATTTCACCCTGGCCAATGCTTAGCGATCTAACTGTAAGTGCGTTCCAAGACCCTCTGTATAAACGATCAAAATATTTATTATCAGGTACATTTCCACTTACTTCAAATGGAATATCTGTATTGAATTTTCTGCCAAAACCAAAACTTACTACGTTTCTGTACCATTCCTTAAAACCTTCTTGTGAGTTCTTATATCTGGGGTTTTCTAAAATGCTTTTAAAGGTATTCCAAAAATAAGGGTTACATGATTGTTCAATTGCTTCCATTAAATCCAATGGCGATTTATGTGTGTGTGTGCACTTTATTGGGACTGATAATAATCCCATACAACCATATTTAGTTTGGATATTTGCAGTTTTCTCTTGTAATCCAATAAGGGCATTAACCATCTTGAAAGTTGATCCCGGAGGATATGTTCCCATAGTTGCCCGGTTCATTAATGGAACTAAAGTATCATTAAGCAGTCTGGTATAATTTGGAGATCTTTCTCTTCCAACAAGCAGATTAGGATTGTACCCAGGACTACTTATAAGGGCTAATATTTCACCGGTTTTAGGGTCAATTGCAACAACACTTCCCCTTTTGTTTTGCATTAGTTGTTCACCATAAAGTTGCAGATCGGCATCAATACCCAGATAAATATCTTTTCCGGCGATAGCCAAAGTGTCAAAATCGCCGTTGCTGTATTTTCCTTTCACCCTGTTGTGATTATCAACTTCAACTATGCTCATTCCACTTTTACCACGCAAATATTTTTCATAATACCTTTCAATTCCTGATTTGCCAATATAATCACCGGGTTGATAAAAGCCATCATTATCAATTTCCTTTTGGTTTACCTCAGCGATGCTTCCCAACATATGTCCGGCAATTGGTAATGGATATTGCCTGAGGGTACGTGTTTGAATATATAATCCGTTGAAAGCATACAATTTTTCCTGAATCTTACCAATATCTTTTTTTGAGATCTGCTTCATAAAAGTTGTTGGCTTGTAATGAGAATAACGCTTTGCTTTGTTAATCTTTTTCTTAAAAGTTTGTTTGTCAATATCGATTAGGTCACAGAACATAGAAGTGTCAAAATTCTTGACCCTGTTAGGGATAATCATCAAATCATAAGCTGCTTCATTAAAAACAAGGAGTTTTCCATTCCTGTCATAGATTAGTCCTCGTGGAGGGTAATCACGAACATTCCGTAGAACAATATTTTCAGCACTAAGTTTGTAACTGTTATCAATTACCTGCAAATAAAAAAACCGGATAATAAACAATAGAGCAACCAGGATGAAAATCCCGATTATTATGTTTTTTCGTGAAGAATAGTCTTTCGAATACATGAATCCGTCTTATAATACTCTATCCAGTAAGCCACAGGCAAATGGTAAAACGGCAAAATCCATTAGCCTGTTATCACCATAAAGTGATTACAAACTTAATGAAAATATGTTTAAGCGCGCAACTCAAATTGCAGAGAAATTGACATGGAACGCGGTGGTTGAGAAAAAGATAAAAAATTTATTTTATCCTGAAATTTAGATTTTGGAAAAAGGGAATTTCTAACAATTTTGTAAGATTAGTCTACTGTACTCTTACAATTTCAGAGGTTTCTATTTCGTTGCTCTTGTTTAAATCTCGATCGTAAATATAGGCCTTGAATTTTATCGTATCAAAATCTGATAAAGGATTATAAATAAACAGAGTGTCTTCAAAAACCCCTTTTATAGCCTGATTGCCACTTTCGGGGGTAAGTACCGGGAATCGTGAATTAAAAGTTAAAGTATCATAATTGGATGAATCTGCATTCCACGAAAGTAAAGGTACTTCAACAAATACTCCATTCTGTTTCTCAAAGTATTTAATAATCAGATTATAATAATACTCACTTTTTCTGTCGAATGGCGGTAATGTATCACCCTTATCAAGACCCAGGTCACCATTGCCATCAGTGTAAGAAAACTTAAGAACACCGCGTTCAGTGATTCCAGTTTCGAGATTCATTAGTACAACGAAATTTTCATAAGTTATTGCAGGTATATCAGGAAAGTCCTCAAACTTATTACACGAAAGAAGAGCTGTTCCAGCTAGCAGTATAAGAATTAGTATTTTTGTATAGTTATTCATTAGTTATATTACAAGAGCATAAAAGTATAAAAATCATGCCAGAAATCAAGTGTTTGGAAAATAGGATATTTAACATCAATGGTCATGATAATTTTAACGAAATAGCTCTTGAAATATTTCATTTTCAGTATAAATACAATAATGTTTACAGGCTTTTTGTTGATTTTCTCAAAATACAGACTTCGCACATACAGAATTATTCACAAATTCCATTTCTGCCAGTTGAGTTTTTTAAAAATCACAAAGTCATATCAGGAGAGTTTAAAGCTAATGTTGTTTTTTCGAGCAGTGGAACTACAGGAATGCAACCCAGTAAGCATATGGTTAAACAGATTGACTTGTATGAAGCATCATTTCTGAAGACCTTCGACATTTTCTTCGGCTCACCTAGTGACTATGTAATACTTGCGTTACTTCCATCATATCTTGAAAGGACAGGGTCGTCATTAGTTTATATGGCTGACAAACTAATAAGTTTAAGCGGAAAGCCTGAAAGCGGATTTTATTTAAATGAGCTAGAGGATCTTCACTCGGTACTCTTAACATTAAAAAAGCGAAAACAAAAAGTATTGTTACTTGGAGTGACGTATGCATTGCTGGATTTGGCAGAACAATTCCCCGTACATTTCCCGGATTTAATATTGATGGAAACAGGAGGAATGAAAGGCAACAGGCAGGAGGTAGTGCGTAACGAACTCCATTTAATGCTTAAGAATGTTTTCGGAGTTCAGGAAATTTATTCTGAATATGGTATGACTGAACTACTATCTCAAGCATATTCTGCAGGCGAAGGGGTTTTCAAAAGTCCACCTTGGATGAAAATAGTTATTCGGGATGTAAACGATCCATTAAGTATTCTGCCAGAAGGTAAAATAGGAGGGATAAATATTATCGATTTGGCAAATATTTATTCATGTTCATTCATAGCAACCCAGGATCTTGGTAAGTCAACCTCTGACGGTGCTTTTGAGATACTTGGACGTTTTGATAACAGTGATGTAAGAGGGTGTAACCTGATGGTTGAGTAAACAGGGGAAACAAGCCTTTATTTACTCATTCAGGATTTGTTAATACCAATTTATTTTTTATACTGGTAAAATTATTTCAGCCTTGTTATTCTTAGGCGAATTTACCTCTTTTGAAATAGCGTAAGCATCCATTTTGCGAGGATCAAAAGGCACTAGCAACTTCTTAAGCGAGTCTTCATCATTTTCTTGTAACCAGCTTTGTTCATTTTCCGGCTTTAGAATAACAGGCATTCTGTTATGAATATCTTCACACAGTGAGTTTGCTTCAGTAGTAATTATTGAAAATGAATTAATAATGTTGTTTTCTGCATCCTTCCATGATTCCCAGATTCCAGCAATAGAGAATAGTTCTTCATCTTTAAGGAAGATTCTGAATGGAGTTTTATTCTCATGTTGTCTCCATTCATAAAATCCGTTTGCCGGGATAATACACCGCCGTTTCTTAAAAGCATTTTTGAAAGACGGCTTTATGCCGATTGTTTCTGCCCGGGTATTAATATTCCGATATCCTAACTTTGGATCTTTAGCCCAAAACGGAATTAGTCCCCAACGAAAATAGCTAAGGTTTTGAGGTTCGTTATTTGTAATTACAGGAAGTTTTTGTGAGGGCGCACAATTGTAGTTAGGTTTATAAAGTTCATCAAACACTTCAACGTTAAAACGTTCAGAAATTTGTTTTCCCTTAACTGATAATTGAAATCTTCCGCACATTGAGATTATATATTATAAGTTATACTTTAATGCTGCTGTTTTGAGTTTAATGAGCATAAAAACATCATATATAATGAGTAATAAAAGTACTCATTATAATAATACAGAACAACTATTATCTAAAAATACACTTTTGTGTTAATACCCAGTGCTTCTACTTTATCAGAAATAGCTTTGAGTTCATCTTCAGAGATTTTTTCAAGACCTTCGGCAGCAGTCCCTCTTTCAATGGGATATATCATAACATATTCAGGGTTAATATCAACTAGAACTTTTAACCATGCATCTATTTCAGCATCAGTAGTATTGTCAATTATTTTGCCATTATACTCACCCCTCACAAATAGTGTTTGAATAATTACGTTGCCATCAAACAGCTTAATATTTTTAATAATTTTATCCAGGGTCAACTTCCCTGATGCCTGATTAATAGTTTGAAAAGTGCTCTCAATTCCAGCATCTAACTTCAAGATATTTTTATCTACCTTTTTAAGAGCTTCAACTACAGAGGCCTTATGAAGCATACTTGCGTTTGATAAAATACTTATAGCTGCTTTTGGAGCGTAGTTGTTTCGGGCTTCTACAGTATCGTTAATTATGTTTGCAAAATCGGGGTGGATAGTAGGTTCACCATTACCTGCAAAAGTTATCGAATCGGGTTCGTTAACGGTGCCGTGCAATTCTTTTAATTTATTCTCCAATTGTGTTTTGAAATTATCACGTTTGGGAAGAACTATTTTTACTCCTTTCTGCAAATCAGTCCAACCACATTCACAATACACACAATTAAAGTTGCAATACTTGTTGTTAACCGGTAAGAGATTGATGCCAAGCGAAACACCTAATCTTCTGCTATATACGGGTCCGAATATAAGTTCGTCGAATAAAAATCCTGCCATGAATTCAGTTTATGCAAAAATAGATTTAATTTTGATTGCTATAATTACTTGAATATCTTAATAATATGTTAAACTTTGATAATTCTCAATTATTTAAGTAGAAGCAGTTTACTCATATGGCATTATTAAAAGAATTAAAAAAGCCCCTCTCAAAAGAAATTAAGGAATTTCAGCAGATTTTTAACAAATCAGTAAAATCATCTGTCCCGCTTCTCGATATTATAATGAAGTATATCCTAAAAGCTAAAGGAAAGCAGGTTAGGCCACTGATAGTGCTTTATAGCGCTGCATTATTTAATGGGATAAATGAGTCAACATATCGTGCTGCGACATTGATTGAATTATTACATACAGCAACTCTTGTTCACGATGATGTGGTAGATGATTCGGACAGGCGGAGAGGAATGTTTTCAATTAATGCTCTGTGGAAAAATAAAATTGCAGTTCTAGTTGGGGATTATTTATTGTCGAGAGGAATGTTAACAGCTTTACAAGCAAAGGACTACCATACTCTTGAAATTGTTTCGGAGGCTGTTAAAGAAATGAGCGAAGGAGAACTTTTGCAGATTGAAAAAGCAAGAAAGCTAGACATAGATGAGTCAGTTTATTTTGAAGTAATCAGGAAAAAGACAGCATCACTTATGGCGTCATGCTTTGCAGCAGGAGCATCGTCTTCAACAAACGATCAGGATGATATAAAGAAAATGTGGGAAATTGGTGAAAATGCTGGCATTGCTTTTCAGATTAAAGACGATATTCTTGATTTTGAGAAAAGTAGTGTTACAGGTAAATCCAGTGGTGCTGATATTAAAGAGCAAAAAATGACCCTTCCATTAATATATCTGCTTAACCAATCAACGATCTTAAAAAAGAGAAAGATCATTAGTATCATTAAAAATAATAATACCAATAGTGATAAGGTTAATTGGATAATAAGCGAAATTGCTAGTGCAGGTGGATTAGAATATGCCACACAGAAAATGGAAGAATACAGGACCAAAGCAATAAATCTGCTTAGAGAATTTCCTGAGAGCACTTTCAGAGTTGCGCTTGAACAAATTATTGAGTTTACTATCGACCGGAAGAAATAGAAAATAGGTGAATTATAGGGAATTGGCTTTTCGTTTAGCGGAAACATTTTGTAATTACTGTAACATAAATGCATCCTTTATACCATAATTCCACTATGCCTTATAACCCTTATTTCCCATACAATTATTTTAGGTTAAGCTGTTTTTAATGTGAATGAAAAAGTAGTTCCTCTACCAAGATTACTTCTAACACTTATCGTTTGACGGTGAGCTTCAATAATATGCTTTACAATTGCCAAACCCAGTCCTGATCCTCCTTTATCTCTAGCACGACTTTGGTCAGTTCTATAAAATCGTTCAAAGATTCTTTTGATATTTTCTTCACTTATCCCAATTCCGTTATCCTTAACCTCAACAAGGTAATTATCTTGAAAATTATAAAATGAAATCTTTATCTTGCCTTTTTCAAGCTTCCCGTATTTTATACTGTTATCGATTAAATTAATCAATACCTGACGAATTCTTTTTTTATCAGCTCTGACGATTGTGTTCTTAGTTAAAGCGGTACTTATATTTATTGTTGTATTATGCTCAGCGGCTTTATGCTCCATGAAATCAACCACTTCTTTAATTAATTCATAAAAGTTAAAGTTTTCTTCTTTAAGTTTAAGGTCACTTACTTCAAGCTTGCTGATCTCTTCAAGATCTTCTACAAGGGCGATCATTCGATTAATGCTTTTAACAGATTTCTCTAAAAACTTTATATTTATCGAATCATCTTTAAGCCCTCCTTCAAGCAAGGTATGAACATAACCCTGAATATTAAAAATGGGCGTTTTAATTTCATGGAAAACATTACCTAAAAATTCTCGTCGGTAGACAGCCATAGCTTTTAAATCTTCAATTTCTTTCTTCTTTTCTTCACTCCACCTAAGCACTACCTGATTTACAATTTCAAGAATATCCCCTTTATTCTTGTCTTTCTTCTTGTTCACAGGATTGGGGGCAGTACGACCTATAGTTTTATAGATTACTTTTATTTTTTCGTTAAAGAATCTTACTAAGCTGTAATTGATAATTACAAAGGAGATTGCAAAAACAGCAATAGTAAAAATTACTACTAAAGCCGGATCTATTTGATTAAAAGAAGCTAAGAGAATTAATAGCACAACACCTGAAATAATAGATATTACAGCCGCATTTAATAGAGCAATATTTTTTGGTGAGTTAACTATCATTTGCTAAATTTCAACTCTATTGATTAAATTTATATCCAACACCTTTTATTGTCCTAATGTATTCCGATCCTATCTTCTCTCTTATTTTTCTAATATGAACATCAATAGTACGGTCGCCAACAATCACATCATTACCCCAAACATCCAGAAATATTTCGCTTCTAGAAAATACCTGGTCAGGGCTTGATGCTAGTAAAAAAACTATTTTAAACTCTTTATTGGGAAGAACAATCTCATTACCATCTTTAATAACAACAAATTTTTGACGATCAATTATTAGGTTATTCACTTCCATTATGTCCTGAACTTCTTTTTCATTTTTAGAATACCGTCTCAGAAGAGCAGATATTCTGCTAATTAACACCTTAGGTTTTATAGGCTTTGTAACGTAATCATCAGCACCAGATTCAAATCCTTTAATTTGGGAGTAGTCCTCAGAACGAGCAGTTAAAAAGACGATAATAGCATCTCTTAATTCATCATTTGTTCTGATTGCCTGTACTGCAGTCATACCATCCATTTCAGGCATCATTACGTCCATTAGTATTAATGCAGGTTTGTACTGTATAGCTTTCTCAACAGCCTTTCGGCCATTATTTGCTGTAATTACCTGATAACCTTCTTGTTTAAGATTATAGCTTAAAAACTCCACAATGTCTTCATCATCATCAACCAACAAAATGCTGAACTTACTATTATCCATAATAATTAGTTGTAAAATTTGTCGATGCAAATTACCAAAATTAATACTAGTAGTTCCTTTTCTATATTAATTAATAGTTAATATTTGGCTCATATTTTATAATTGTATAGCGAATTATATATTGGAATCATTAATTCGTTTAATAGCTGTAAGCTTATTAGCTTGTCTTTGTTAAATTTGCAAATAAAGGCGGTTTCTTGACAGAGCAAATTAAAAATAATCAACTAGCAAGTACAATAAAAACCCTTCCGGGTAAACCGGGAATTTATCAATACTTTGATAAAGATGGGAGGATACTTTATGTTGGTAAAGCAAAAAATATTAAAAAAAGGGTTGGTAGCTATTTTACAAAAACTCACCAATCGGGAAAGTTAAGGGTACTTGTAAAAAAGATTGTTGACATAAAATATATTGTTACTGAAACCGAGTTAGATGCACTGCTTCTTGAAAACAACCTTATAAAAAAGTATCAGCCACGATACAACATTCAACTTAAAGATGATAAAACCTTTCCTTGGTTATGCTTAAAGAATGAGTCCTTCCCACGAATTTTTCCTACAAGAAACGTTGTTTCTGATGGGTCAGATTACTTTGGTCCATATGCATCTGTTAAAATGATGCGAACAATTATGGATATTGTTAAGCAACTCTATCAGCTTCGTACGTGTTCCTTAAATCTGTCATCTTCAAACATTAAAAAGGGAAATTACAAAGTATGCCTTGAATATCATATTGGTAATTGTAAAGCACCTTGCGTGGGCAAACAAACCGAGGAGGATTACAATGAAACTATCAGACAAATAAAGTCGATAATAAAGGGAAATATTGGTTCTGTAATAGTTGAATTAACCCAATTAATGAAAGCTAATGCTGATAAACAAGAGTTTGAACAGGCTCAGAAAATCAAAGAGAAAATAGAAATACTTGAAAAATATAAGAGTAAATCAACCATTGTTAACCCTCGTATTCATAATGTGGATGTGATGTCGATGGTAGTTGGTGGTGATAATTCCTATATTAATTTTTTAAAGGTAATAAGTGGCGCAATTGTGCAGGCACATACTATTGAGATAAAGAGAAAACTGGATGAAACAGATGCAGAGGTTCTAACATTTGCCTTGCTGGATTTCAGGCAACGATTTGAAAGTATATCCAAGGAGATAATATTGCCATTTAAGCTGGAAGTAGAAATACCAGGAGTCAAAATAACAGTACCAAAACGGGGTGATAAAAAGCAATTGCTGGAATTAAGTGAAAGAAATGCAAAGCATACCAAGATAGAGCGCCAAAAACAGAAAGACCTTATTGATCCTGACCGGCATAAAAAAAGAATCCTGGCTCAAATCAAACAAGATCTTCGTATGAATGAGCTACCTGTGCATATAGAGTGTTTTGATAATTCGAATATACAGGGAGATTATCCGGTTGCTGCAATGGTTCAGTTTATAAATGCAGTTCCGAATAAAAATGGTTATCGCCATTTCAATATTAAAACAGTTGAGGGGGCAAATGACTATGCTTCGTTGGAGGAAGTAATAAAAAGAAGATATAGTCGGCTGATAGCCGAAAATAAAAGTTTACCCCAATTAATTGTTGTTGATGGAGGAAAAGGACAATTAAGTTCAGCTGTTAAAGCACTTAAATCGATTAACTTATATGGGAAAGTAACAATAATTGGAATTGCGAAAAGATTAGAAGAGATTTACTTTCCTAAAGACTCTATCCCTCTTTACTTAGATAAAACCTCTGAAACCTTAAAGGCAATACAGCGATTAAGAGATGAAGCTCATCGTTTTGGAATTACGCATCATAGAAAAAGACGTGAATCGGGAACAATAAAGTCAGTACTAACTTCCATAGAGGGAATAGGTTTTTCAACAGCTCAAAAATTGCTTTGGAAATTTAAGTCGGTAAAAAGAATTAAAAATACTGGCTTGGACGACTTGGCATTGGTAATTGGTAAATCGAAAGCTCTGGTAGTATTTAATCATTTTCATCCTGAACAAAAAGATTAGGGTAATCCTTATAAAACGAAAAGCCCTGTCCGGGCGGACAGGGTCTTTTCACATATTAACCTAAAAACCCTCTTGTTTGAGGGATAACCCAAAAAATTAACCTGCTAAAGTTAATAGTTCTATGAAGAACCAATGCAAATATAATACAAATTATATAGATAAGTTCTAAATTAGACTTAAATTTTTGTTAAAAAATGAAATTTTTTTGTAAAACGCTGTTAATAAATATTATGCAAATTGAAGAATTAACGGAATTCATTTTTCCTTAGGGAGAAGTTTTTTCCCAGATAAACTTTTCTTACATGCTCATCATTTGCTAGTTCTTCTGCTGATCCGGATTTCAATATCGATCCTTCAAACAACAAGTAAGCTCTATCAACAATAGTAAGCGTTTCATGTACATTGTGATCAGTAATAAGGATACCAATATTCTTCTGTTTTAGTTTAGAAACTATTGACTGTATATCCTCAACAGCAATTGGATCAACACCAGCAAATGGTTCATCAAGCAAGATGAAATTAGGGTTTACTGCAAGTGCTCTGGCTATTTCAGTTCTGCGCCTTTCTCCTCCTGATAATTGAATTCCTTTGCTTTTACGAATAGCCTGCAACCCAAATTCATCGAGGAGAGACTCAAGTTTTTCAGATTGCTCATCCTTTGTGAGTTCAGTAAATTCCATTACGGCCCTAATATTATCTTCAACACTCAGGTGTCTAAAAACAGATGCTTCCTGTGCAAGATATCCAACTCCTCGCTTAGCTCTTTTGTACATTGGCTCAGTAGTAATTTCTGTTTTATCAAGAAATACTCTGCCTGAGAAAGGTTTAATCAAGCCTACAATCATATAAAAACAAGTAGTTTTTCCGGCACCGTTTGGTCCCAATAAACCTACTATCTCACCTTGGTTCACTTCCATTGAAACATGGTTAACAACAGTTCGTTGTTTATATTTTTTTACAAGGTTTTCTGCCCAAAGCTTCATCTAAAAAATTCCTTCCTTTAATATATCATGCAAATGTATTACGCCTATATAATTACCATTATCAGTAACGGGAAGTTGAGTAATATTATTCTCCCTCATTATCGAAAGTGCACTTACAACCAATTCATCTTTATCAATAGTACGAGGATTTTTGGTCATAATATCCCGGGCAACCAGTGTGTTGAAATTGTCATACTTCTCGATCATTCGTCTTAAATCACCATCAGTAACAACGCCAATAAGTTTTCCTTTTTCAACTACTGCTGTAGCGCCTAGTCTTTTAGATGATATCTCAATAATAACTTTAGAGATGGGCTCATTGCTATTAACTTTAGGAACTTCATTGTTGGAAGCTAGATCAATAACACGCATAAACATCCGTTTACCTAATGAACCACCAGGGTGGAATTTGGCAAAGTCAGATGCCGTGAAATTCTTAAGTTCAAGTAAACTTATTGCAATTGCATCTCCCATAACAAGTTGTGCTGTTGTACTGGTTGTAGGAGCAAGATTATTTGGACAGGCTTCTTTTTCAACCGTTGCATCCAAAACGTAATCGGCTTGTCGTGCAAGAAACGACTTTGTATTGCCAACGAGGGCGATAATTTTATTTTTCCGAGCCTTTACTAGTGGTATCAGTACTTTAATTTCGGGTGTTTCACCACTTTTTGAGACAGCAATTAATATATCCTCTTTTGTAATTATGCCCAGATCACCATGAATAGCATCAGCGGCATGCATAAAAATAGAGGGCGTGCCTGTTGAATTAAAAGTTGCCACTATTTTCTGAGCAATAATTGCTCCTTTTCCAATTCCAGTTACAATTATTCTGCCTTCTGATTCATATATAAGCCTGACAGCTTTTATAAAATCATCATTAACAGAGTTAGATAAATTTTTTACAGCAATGTATTCATCATAGATGACTGAAATTGCAGTACTTTTTATTTTATCGTTTATATCCAATTTATTTATTTGTTAAAACGTGCAAAAAAATGTTTTTATTATTATATTTGTAGTAACACTTTCAATTACTAATTAATATATTTTACTATTTCACTAGTTTACGTTAATATTAATTAGTAATTTTACTACAAAGATATATTTTATCTAACTAATTTGATGCAGAGCGATAGCGATATTCAACAAGCAAAAAAACTATTAAAATCATTTTTTGGTTTTTCAACATTTAAAGGGGAGCAAATGGAAATTATCCAGAATGTAATGGATAATAAGGATACATTTGTTGTAATGCCAACGGGCGGTGGTAAATCACTTTGTTACCAATTACCAGCTTTGTTAAAACCAGGCACTGCAATTGTTGTTTCGCCCTTGATTGCCTTGATGAAGAACCAGGTTGATATGATTAGAAATTTCGGAACTCAATCCGGAATTGCCCATGTCATGAATTCTTCTTTGTCGAAAGCAGAGATTAATCAGGTTAGGGATGACCTTTCAAACGGGAAGACGAAGTTGCTTTATATGGCACCTGAATCTTTGACCAAAGAAGACAACGTAAACTTTTTAAAGAATATTGAGATATCCTTTTTTGCTATTGATGAAGCTCATTGTATTTCTGAATGGGGGCATGATTTCAGACCTGAATACAGAAAACTAAGACCTATTATTAACGCCATAAACCCTAAGTTAACCACAATTGCATTAACTGCTACTGCAACTCTAAAGGTTCAAGAAGACATCCTTAAGAACCTTGAAATATCTGATGCTGAAGTTTTTAAAGCATCTTTTGACAGGACTAACTTATATTATGAAGTAAGACCAAAAACGAAAAGTGTAATTAAAGACATTATAAAATATATAAAAACGCAGCCATCAAAGTCGGGTATTGTATATTGTTTGAGTCGTAAGAAAGTAGAAGAAATTGCTGAATCACTTGTGGTAAATGGAATTCGGGCCCTGCCTTATCATGCCGGTCTTGATGCTTCAACAAGAAGAAATAACCAAGACATGTTCCTAATGGAAGATGTTGATGTAATAGTTGCAACTATTGCTTTTGGGATGGGAATCGACAAGCCCGATATACGCTACGTTGTTCATCATGATATTCCGAAAAGTATTGAAGGATATTATCAGGAAACAGGTAGAGGAGGACGTGATGGAAGAGAAGGTAATTGCATTACATTTTACAGCTATGATGATATTCAAAAACTGGAAAAGTTTATGAAGGATAAACCAGTAGCTGAACAAGAAATAGCCAAAGAGCTTCTTTTCGAGACAGTTACATATGCGGAGTCTTCAGTGTGTCGTCATAAATTATTGCTTCATTATTTTGGAGAATTTTATGAAAATGAAAACTGTGGTGCATGTGATAATTGTTTAAGCCCCAAAGAAAAATTTGAAGGGAAGGATGATATACAATTAGCATTAAAAACTATCCTTGATCTTAAAGAACAATTTAAGGCAAAAATTGTAAGTGAGGTGCTTGCGGGTAAAAAGAGTGGTGATGTTAAATCGATCAAACTGGATAAGTTGTCTGTTTTTGGAGTAGGACATAATAATGATGAAAAGTATTGGGTAATGGTTATTCGTCAGGCTCTTATTCACCGGCTTTGTGAAAAGGAAATTGAGAATTATGGGATCATAAAATTAACAGAAACTGGTCAAGAATTTATTAGTAATCCGTATAGTATTTTAATTGCCAAAGATCATGATTATGATAGTGATGGAGATGATGATATTATAATAAAGAATGGTGGCCAGGGACAGGGTGGTTCAGACACAGTTTTATTCGCATTGTTAAAAGATCTTAGAAAAGATATTTCAAGGGATGAAAATCTGCCACCTTTTGTAATCTTTCAGGATACATCGCTTGCAGATATGACTATCCAATATCCCATTTCAGAAGAAGAGCTAATACAAATTTCCGGTGTTGGAACTGGTAAAGCAGCAAAATATGGAGCGCCATTTATTGAACTCATTGCTTCATACGTTGAAGAAAATGAGATTACTCGGCCAAATGATATGGTCATTAAATCGGTTGTTAATAAATCAGGACTTAAAGTTTATATAATACAAAGTATCGACAGAAAATTACCCTTAGACGATATTGCCCATGCAAAAAATCTTTCCTTGAATGAAATGTTGACTGAAATTGAACAAATTGTCTTGTCGGGAACTAAACTTGATATTAGTTATTATATTGATTATAAAGTGGATGAATACCATCAGGAAGAAATATTTGATTATTTTTCTGAAGCCGAAACAGACTCAATTCAAAAAGCACTTGAAGATTTAGGAGAGTCAGAGTTTTCTGAAGAAGAAATTCGATTAATGCGGATTAAGTTTTTATCTGAAATTGGAAATTAAGATGACAAAACTATACTACGCATTTATAATTCTGATTTTGCTTCCATCATGCTATAATGTTAACGAAAGTGAACCCATTATCCCTGAGGTATTCTTATCTAAATCACAAATGATTGAAATATTAACGGAGGTTCAAATAGCTGAGGCCAGCTTAAGAATTTCAAAAAGCAAGAAAAAAGCAAATGAGCTAAAACCAAAATTCTATGACAATATACTTCAGGAAGCTGGAGTAACATTAATCCAATTTAAAGAAAACATGGATTATTACCAGAACTATCCGGATGTTATGGAAGAAATCTATGAATCAGTATTAGGAAACTTGAGCAGGTTAGAAAGTGATGTTCTTCTGGAAAAGGAAGAACTCGATAATGTAATTACCGCTGATAGTATTGTCAGATTGCAAGACAGTTTAAACCTATTGAGATTAGACAGTTTGGCTAGTGCTATATGAAGTAATAATTTTAATTTGTACTCTCTATTTAGTAAACAAAGCTATTCTCGACTGAATATCTATTCCATCATTAAGGTCAAATTTGAATTCAAGTTTATCAACATTAATATAACTTCCTGAACCACTTACCGAATATGCTGACCCCAACGATTGGTTATCGATTACTACAGAATTACCGATAACTAAACCAATAGCTGTGCTTCCAAGATCAGCAAAATTATTTAGTAGAATTTCAGATGAGTTTGAGGGATTTGCAATAATAGTTACTTGATAATTTATTCGGGCTGCCTGATCGGATACATTCCACGTGCCAATATATTTTTGGTTATCATCAGATTCGTCTAAAGGGCTGTTAGCGCATGACCATAATAAAATTATGTTAATCAACAAGATTGCTTGTAATAATTTTCTTGGCATGACTTTTAATTTTAAAATTTATGTTGAATGCTAAACTACACATTTCTATTTATGTCGATTGGAAAGTATCATATTTATTTTATCATCTAGTAAATGTTTCTACCACTGCAACCTGCCAGCAGTCTAATGTCAATAAGTTAAGAAATCAAATTCAACAAAGTGCGTCTTTGCGAGCCTGCCTGCCGGCGAGGCAGGGAAGCATGACGAAGCAATCTCTAATTAAAATTAAACGGTCGGTTTTTCAACTAATCATAATCTGGTAATTCATTATATAAATCTCTCCACTCAGGATTTAGGCTCATTATTAATTCAATTTTTTTCATCCTTGAGCCAGCCTTAATTTGTTTCTCCCTTGCAATTGCCTCCTCAATAAATAGAAAATCTTCATAGTAAACAAGTTTATTAACATTGTACCTACTTGTAAATGATCCTTTGTAATATCCAGTTTTATGTTGGTAGACCCTTGTTTTTATTTCACTAGTTACTCCTGTGTAGAGTACAGTATTGTTTTTATTTGTAAGTATATAAACATAACCTCCTCTAACCATGATTTTTTGGGTTTTAAGCAAAATCAGCCTAATAGGTATAGATTGCCAAGTATTAATTAAGCTTATTGAATGCCCATTGGCAGACCAATTTTCAATTAGTAAAAATATAAAATTCAACAAAGTACGTCTTTGCGAGCCTGCCTGCCGGCGAGGCAGGGAAGCATGACGATGCAATCTCCTAGCTGTAGTTTAATAGAGATTGCTTCGCTTTGCTCGCAAAGACGAATAAATCCTTATCTAATTGACATTGGCCAGCAGTCAGGCTGGTTTTATTGCAGCCACTTTAGTTCCTATAAATTTGAATTTGATATTTTGAACATTGAATATTGTTTGATATTTGATAATTGTTTTTTGGTGCTTACTAAATATGAATTTAATCATAATTCAAACCTGTAGATTTTCATTCCATTGTGTTTTACTTTATGATTGATATACGAAATCGTAAGACTATCCATAAACGTATGAATAAATGGTTTAATTATTTTAAAATTAATTTATTATTCATCAATTCATAATTTGTAACATACAATATAACAGCTATTTATAGGTATAGTCGTTTTAAGTATATTTTTTTGGCATATCAATTGTTATTAGCATTCAAGATTAAAATGATCAAGATGTTTGATTTTAGTATAAAAAAGAGTGCAAATATAAGGACACCGCACCAAAAATATTTCAAGTGTGAAAGATGTGGTTATATTACCATCGTTAGAGATTCGAGTTGCCCGATATGTTCAAAAGATGGTTTTAAAATAAAAATGAAATAATTTAATCTGCTATGAAAATTAATAATAAGTACTCTCTCGACCAGATTGAATCAATTGGATTAAAAGAAAAAGAAGTAAAAGATTTGCAGGCTAGTATTTACACAAAAGACCAGAAAGTTTATTTTTTTGAGCCGCTAGATAAAAAAACTTTCAGACTTTATTCTATTATTAATGAGCGATCCTTTTTCCTTTAATCGGATTCAATATCCGACAAAAGAGCCCGCCTTTAAGACCTTACAGCGTACCAGATGTAAGGTTTTTTTTTGCTTTGTAATTTGAACCTTGGAATTCTAAACATTATACTTTTTCTTTGCTATCATGATTTGCTTTCCAAACGCTAAAATAAACCTGGGATTATACGTTACAGAAAAGCGTTCTGACGGAATGCATAATATTGAGACATGTATGGTTCCGATTCCATTATTTGATATACTCGAAATTTTACCAGCATCTAAATTCTCCATAGAACATTATGGGATACCAATCCCCGGTTTATATAATAATCTAATTGATAAAGCATGGAACCTGTTGCTGTCTGTAAGAAAAAATATTCAGCCGGTTAAAGTATGTTTATATAAAAATATCCCTGTTGGGGCAGGGTTAGGTGGTGGTTCGTCAAATGCGGCGTTTTTTTTAAAGCAGATGAATAACAGTTTTAATCTTGGTTTTACAGAAAGCAATCTGGAGCTTATGGCTGCTAATATTGGTGCCGATTGTCCATTCTTCATGAGAAATAAAACTATCCTGGCTTCAGGAATTGGCAATAAGTTTACACCAATTAATAATCATGTTTCAGGGATGTTTGTGACAGTTATTTTTCCTGAGATTCATATTTCAACTAAAGAGGCATTCATAAATATGGAAGTTCAGAAAAGCACTAATTTGGATAAAGCGTTAGGGTTAAACATTTCTAAATGGAAGGATTGTGTAAAAAATGATTTTGAAAAAACTGTATTACAAGAGTATCCCGAAATAGGTAAAATAAAAGAGTTACTGTATAATTTAGGCGCAACTTACTCTTCCTTAACTGGAAGCGGATCAGCGGTGTATGCTCTTTCAACAAAACCCCTGAATATAAATAAGCTCGCAAATATGTATGCTATTTGGTACGGAATTATAGGTTGACATTTGTCAGCTCATATTTCTTTATAAATTTTATTAATTTTCAACTTTAAAATACAATAATATTTATCATGAATAGAATTACTTTAATTACAGGTGCCACTAGTGGTATTGGTCGATCGTGTGCCTATGTATTTGCACAAAACAATCACGATTTAATAATAACAGGACGAAGAAAAGAGCGACTTGATGAGATTTCTAATGAGTTAAAATCAAAATATAATATAAATGTTCACTCTTTGTGTTTCGACATTAGGGATAATGAATCTGTAAAAAAAGCTATATCATCTCTACCTGAAGAATGGAAGAAAGTAGAAATACTTATCAATAATGCTGGGTTGGCAGTTGGTTTAAGCACATTGCAGGATGGTGATATTGATGATTGGGAAAGAATGATAGATACCAATGTAAAGGGACTTCTTTACATTTCCAGGGCAGTACTACCATTGTTGGTTTCGCAAAACCATGGGCATGTAATTAATATTGGTTCAATTGCCGGTAAAGAAGTTTACCCAAATGGAAATGTATATTGTGGTACAAAACATGCTGTTGACGCCATTACTAAATCTATGCGTATGGATTTGGTGAAACATGGAATAAGAGTAACGCAAGTTGCGCCGGGTGCTGTTGAAACAGAGTTCTCATTGGTGCGTTTTAAAGGTGACAAACAAAAAGCCGAAAGTATTTATAATGGATTCCAACCACTTTCACCCGATGACATTGCAACCGTGGTTTATTATACAACTACCCTACCTGGTCATGTTAATATTAATGATCTGGTTTTGATGCCAACTGCACAGGCAAGCGCTACAGTTTTTAATAAGTTTGAGTGATAACAGGATTGATGAGACCACCTTTTAATTTGTGGATATTTCTAATTCATAACTTTGTAAACCAGCTCTTTAAGTTCGCCATAACTTGTAGCATTATTGCTGTTAACTCCTTTGCTTCTTAAATCTAGCGTTCTTATATTTGAGATAATATCTTTTATTTTCATTGGAGAAAATGATCTGGAAGCCTTTACATAATCTTTAACAAAAAATGGTGGGATCCCTAATTCAGAAGCAATTTTATTCGGCTCCTTGTTTTTAATATTATGAAACAGAAAGATCTTCATAAAATAATTATGCAACATAACCGAAATCATCTGTAGAGGATGATCCTTGGGATTTGCCTCGAAATATTGAATTATACGTTGAGCTTTCAATTGATCCCTCTCGCTTAAAGCATTCTGCAATTCAAATAAATTGTAATCTTTACTAATCCCAATATTTTGTTCTATTTCAGTTTCAGTTATATTAGAATTCTCACTAAGGTTAATTACCAGTTTATCAAGTTCGTTAGATATTTTACCCAAATCATTTCCAAGATATTCTGACATTAACATTAATGCAACCGGTGAAATAGAATATCCCCTTGCTTTTATTTCCGACTCTATCCATGCTGGAATAGCATAATCTCTAAGCTTCTCAGAATTAAACACAATAGTTGATTTTGAAGCAACCATTTTTTTGTAAAACGTTTTTCGCTTGTCAACTTTTTTGTACTTGTAAGCAATAATAAGAATTGTAGTTTCAAGAGGAGCAGCAATGTACTGTTCTATGTTTTCAATTTGAGTTAAATATTGGGCTTCCTTTACAATTACCACTTGATAATTCCCCATCATAGGGTATCGTCTGCTGAGGTCGATAACATCTTTCACCGAAACATCACGACCGTAAACAACTGATTGGTTGAACCCTTTTAACCCTTCATCAAGTATACTATCTTCCAATAACGAAGTAATGCTGTCAATAAAATAAGGTTCCTCGCCTGATAAAAAATATATCGGAGAAAAAATATTATTCTGTATATCTCGAATTATATGCTCGTATTTCAAAACTAAAATCTAAGATGTTTAACAGTAACGCCATTATTTATTAATTGCTTGAGTGATTCCACTCCGATTTTCAAGTGTTCTTCAACAAACTCTTTACTAACTTTCTTGTCACTCTCAATTGTTTTAATCCCTTCAGGTACCATAGGTTGATCAGAAACAAGTAGTAGGGCACCTGTTGGAATTTCGTTGACAAAACCAACAGTAAATATTGTGGCTGTTTCCATGTCAATAGCCATCGATCTGGTTTTTCGTAGATACCTCTTAAATTTAGAATCATGCTCCCAAACACGTCTGTTTGTTGTGAAAACGGTACCTGTCCAATAATCTCTTTTAAATTCACGAATAGTTGTTGATATGGCTTTTTGCAAACTAAAAGCCGGCAAGGCAGGTACTCGTTCAGGCAAGTAATCGTTTGAAGTACCTTCGCCCCTTATTGCAGCAATAGGAAGTATTAAATCACCAACATTATTTTTCTTCTTTAATCCACCGCACTTCCCCAGAAAAAGCACTGCCTTTGGGTAAATACCACTTAGTAAATCCATTATAGTAGCAGCATTAGCACTACCTATACTAAAATTAATAATGGTAATGTCGTTTGCAGTAGCACAAGGCATTGGTCGGTCTTTTCCAACTATCTTAACATTGTTCCATTTGGCAAACAGATTGACATATTCATTAAAATTAGTAAGTAATATATACTTCCCAAACTCATTTAATTTCATTCCTGTATATCTGGGCAGCCAATTGGAAACAATTTCATGCTTATCCTTCATGCTATATTTTTTAGGCAAAGTTAAATAATTTGATGATTTTTAGTTTAGTTTTATATGTTCTAATTTTGTCAAATAATGAAATTGAATCTTCCTACTTATCAATTTAAAATAAGGCCAAATACTTCCGGAAAGGATGAAATATTTGATGAATTTCGAATGAAATTTATTACATTAACTCCCGAAGAATGGGTTAGGCAGAATTTTATGCGATACTTAAAAGAGGAAAAAGAATATCCTCCATCGCTTATTGCTATTGAAAAGGGAATTGTGGTAAATAAAATGAAGAAACGATTTGATGCAGTCATTCATAACCGTGAAGGAAAACCTATAATGCTTGTCGAATTTAAGTCTCCCGATGTTATAGTCAGCCAAAAAGTAATGGAACAAATATCCAGATATAACCTAACCCTGAATGTAAATTATCTGATTATTAGTAATGGTTTAACACATTATTGTTGCTATATTGATAAAAAAACTGACAACATTAGTTTTTTAAAGGACATCCCTGAGTTTTCCGAATTATACCAGAAAGAGGCTTAAATTACATCAATGTAGTTACTCATTATAAACCTGTTGCTAGCCAAGATTTTCTCTATATTAAAATATTTTCATGGTATATTTTTTTTGTGAATGTTAAAATATAGTACATTTGCTTGAAAATGTTTGAGATTAAAGTGAGCATACAGTGTATGTTTCATTTGGAAAATTGAAATAATTAAAGAGATGAAAAAGACATTAATCCAAATTGGTTTATTTATTGTAATCGTTGGACTTGGTTATATGGTATATGAAAGTATTATGGAACCAGTACGATTTAAAAAAGAACAACGACAGAGAGAGAAAGTTGTTATTGAAAGATTAAAAGACATCAGAAGTTCTCAGTTTATTTTCAAACAAATGAATGGCGCATATGCCCCAAATTTCGACACATTAATTTCATTTTTGAAAATTGCTGAAATCCCTGTTGTAAAGATTATACCTGACCCAAATGATACTACCTATACTCTAACAATTAATGATACTGTTGGATATACTAATGTTGCAGATTCATTATTTGGAAAACGTGGGAATTTCCATTTTTCTCAACTAATGACAATTCCATTTTCAGGTGGAGAAATTTTTGGATTGCAAGCAGATACTATTGAAAGGGGTGGCGTTGAGGTACACGTATTTGAAGCAAGAGCACCTTTTACTTCTTTCTTAAAAGGGATGAATGAACAGGCTATAATTAATATTATCTCGAAATTTGAAGATATTGAAAAATATCCAGGTTTGAAAGTGGGTTCAATGACTGAACCTACAACCGACGGTAACTGGGAGTAAACTATTCACATAATAATGGCTCTGCAGCTAACTCCAAATATTAGTTATTTCGATAAGTCTTTTAAAGAGTCGCAAACCAGAAACTATACCCTAACTATTCAACTTTGGTTGAAGGGTCTTGTGTTTACAATTTACTATCCTGATAAAAATAAATTTATTGGTGTTGAATCATATATTTTTTCAGATATTGAAACCGCAGAGCAATTGCCTTCATATTTAGGTCAAGTTCTTAATAATAGGCACTCATTTGCTTTTCCTTATGGTTCAGTTTTTATGATGTTCCAAAATAAATTCTCAACTTTAATACCTGAGCCCCTTTTTAGTGAGAATCATAAAAATTTATATTTAGGATTTAACCAGCCATTTCAGGAAAATAGCAGAATAGTTTTTGACAGGTTAAAGAATAATCAGGCCGTTAACATATATTACTTGCCAAATTTTGTTGTAGAAAAAGCAAAAGATTTTTGGGCTAATGTTAAACTATTGCATTTTTCAACTGCGCTGATTGAAACCTTATCGATTAATTTTAAAAATAAAGTCGACAAAAAAACTCTTTTTTTAAATCTTAGAGACAATTGTTTTGATGTCGTGTATTTTAAAGATAATAAACTGCATTTCTATAATTCTTTTGATTTTCTTACAAAAGAGGACTTCATATATTTTCTGCTTATAAGTATCGATCAGTTAATGCTAAACCCCGAGGATGTAAACCTTATTGTTTCGGGAAATATTAGCAAAACCGATAAAACATATAACATGATTCATCAGTACATTAAAAATTATAGCTTTATATCCCGGAACGATAATTACGGTTACTCTTTTGTGATGGATGAATTGAAATTCCATCAATATTATACTCTATTTAATGCGTTACAATGCGAATAATTAGCGGTAGGTATAAGCGCAGAGTGATATCCCCACCAACCAATCTTCCAGTACGCCCAACAACCGATATGGCTAAGGAGAGTCTTTTCAATATATTGGGGAATTACATTGATTTTGATGGAAAATCAGCACTCGACTTATATGCTGGTACTGGCAATATTTCTTATGAATTTGTTTCAAGAGGATGTAAATCAGTTGTTGCAGTAGATCATGATTTTGGATGTATTAAGTTTATTAATAAAACAGCTCAACAACTTGAGATGAATGAGTTAAACATAATGAAGATGGATGTGCTGCGGTTTATCCAAACGACTAAATTTAAATACGATATTATTTTTACCGACCCCCCATATAAGCTAAGCAATACTAACGAGATTATCAAGGCAGTATTTGACAACGAATTATTAAATCCAGGAGCCTGGATGATAGTTGAACATGATGCCAATAAAGATTTCTCAGGACTGTTACATTTTTACGAGCATAGAAAATACGGCAGAGTTAATTTTAGTTTTTTCCATATTGAAGTTTGATAAATGGTAATAATAGCAGCTTGTAAGTTTTGAAGATTAATTAATGTCACAAAAAAAAGGGCTATGGATTGTTCCACAGCCCTTTTTTCATAATTGGAAGTTGATTAATTCTTACTACCAAGCATTTGAATTTCATTGGCAATTATTTCTGTTGTGTATTTTTTGTTGCCATCTTTGTCGTCCCATGAAGAATATGTTATTTTTCCGGAAACGGCAATTTCCTTGCCTTTCTTAAGATACTTTTCAGCAATTTCTGCTGTTTTACCAAAGGCAATTACATTGTGCCATTGGGTCTCTTCTTGGCGCTCTCCTTCTTTGTCTTTACGGATTTCTGAAGTAGCTAGTGAAAACCTTACTCTTGTTTTGTTTTCGCCATAAGTTTTTGCCTCTGGGTCATTACCCAAGCGTCCGATCAGTTGTACTGAATTTCTTAAAGTTGTCATAATAGTAATTTAAGTTAGTTAAAAAAATGTTTAATTATTGATTTCTTAGTATATGTGCTACGATAAACAGTTTAGCATGTAGCGATTCAAAATTGTATGAACGAAATCTGAGGCAAACATACAGCGGGGTTTTTACCTAAGTCGTATAATAAGCATTTACTTACGTAATTATACGTATATAAACGGGTAAAAACGAATAAAGGACAGAAACAGAAACAGATAAAAAAATATTATAGAATCATTTATTTTATTGTTTTTGTAAATATTTACTGCAATCTTAAGATTTACAGAGCCGAAATCCTATATTGAGTTGGTGATAATATTATTGTAAAGAGTGTAATTGTCATACCTTTGCATTAATCAAACTTGTTTAATTTTTGATAAACAGGTTGTCAAATATTACGATATTGAAATTGCTGATGAACTTATGAGTAAAAAGGTAAATACAATAACATTAATAATTATCCTGCTAATATTTTCTGGATGGTATTTTAATCTTACATCATTATACTATCTTATACCGTTAGCAATACTATATATAGTTATTAATATAGTTGGTTCAGCAAACATACAATTCAATTATTTTTTTTCGTCATATTGCAGATCAGCAACAACAAAAAAAGAGATCGCCATTACATTTGATGATGGCCCTCACCCTGAAGTTACTTTAAAACTTATTAGCTTACTCAATTCTCATAACGTGAAGGCCACCTTTTTTTGCATTGGTAAAAATGCTAGTGAGCATCACAATATAATTTCAGAGATGGTTAATAATGAACATCTGGTTGGAAATCATAGTTATAACCACAGTAATGTTTTCAACTTGCGTTCGTCAAAAAATATGCAAAAAGAAATTTTAGAAACAAACCATATAATCACATCAATAATCGGAAAATCACCAATATTGTTCAGGCCTCCTTTTGGAGTAGCTAACCCAATGTTAAGTAGGGCCATAAGTAGAACAAATATGGTTTCTGTGGGATGGAGCTTAAGATCGTTTGACACCGTTAAAGAACCAGAAGCAGTTATTGCTAAATTAATGGCTAATACAAAGCCCGGAGATGTTGTTTTATTTCATGATACTAACCCAAATATCATTACTATTATTGAGGAGTACTTGTTATGGCTTAATAAAAATGATTTTAAAATTGTAAGTTTGACAAGTTTGCTAAACATAGAAGCTTATGAAGTTTAATTTTCAAATAATTATCTTATTAATTGTTGGATTATCATGTGTCGTTCGTGCACAGAATTCAGAACTTAAATCTGTTGCTGATATTGATAACCTTAAAGCTAAACTGGAAACTCAATCTAAAAATACTAATACCATTGAAAGCGATTTTATTCAGGAGAAACACCTCTGGATGCTAAATGAGGTGCTGATTAGTGAAGGCAAATTTCTTTTTAAAAAAGAGAATAATGTTAAATGGCAATATACGTCTCCAATAGAGTACACAATAATTATTCATGATGGTATTTTCACAATAGTAAATGATGATAAAGTTAATGAGTTTCATATTGACTCAAATCCGCTTTTTCACGAAATAAACAAAATGATTGTTACTGCAATTCGTGGTGATTTTGTTGATAATCCGGATTTTAATGCTGAGTTTTTTGAGGATCGGGTTAATTACATAGCCAGGTTAGCTCCTACTAATGCTAATGTAAATTCGATACTTGAGTACATTGAAATTTATTTTGACAAGAAGAATATGCAAGTAGTTAAGGTAGTTTTTTATGAACCTGGTGATGATTTTACATCTATCACATTTCTGAATAAAAAGCTAAATCATGAATTACCTGATGATAGATTTAAAATTGAGAATAAGTGAGTAATTTCTCTCATATTACTAGACTGATTTTTGTAATTGGATTGTTAATTTCAATACAATTTGTTATATTCTGCTCTAGAGCTGGGTATAAACCACTCACAAGTTCTGTGGAGAACCATATTAAAGAGCCTTACATATTTGACCATGATTTTAAAAAGGCGGTTTATAAAACAAATATTAACATCTATGGTAATAACTTAACAGGCTTAACCTTAATAAAAAAAACCGATAGTGCAATGCATGTTGTTTCGATGTCGGAGTTGGGAATAAAATATTTTGATATTGAGTTTCCGGATGATCAACAACGAGAATTCAAAGTTCATTATATAATGGAACCTTTAAATAAAGAATTTATAATTAGCAGGATTAGTAAGGAATTTCGATTAATGTTCTCACTACCCGATTTCGACGAATCAAGTGTTATGATTTCTAAAAATAACAATTCAAGATTGTTTCTTAAAGGTAAAAATAGAATCTACTTTTTTGATAAAACGGGAGCAATTAGTGAAATATGCAAACAACGATGGCCTTTATCACCTAAACCAATAATTAGGTTATCGGATTATAAACTGTCGTTTCCCCATTCAGTAGAAATTGATTACAACCATTTATCGTTTGATCTAGACGCAATAAATTAAACAGGTTATATTCTAAATAAATACCGATAAGTACTTATGTATAGAAGGAGGAAGGAATGAGAAATTTCTCAAATCCGGCAATTCTGAATTATTATTTTTTGTCTGTTTTGACCTTTTCAATTTTCTTTTTTGCTTTTATGTCCTCAAACTCTTGAAGCTTCTTACAAGCTTGAAGTTTCTTTTTGGAAGATTTCACCAGGTCATTAAATTCAGGGCGTAAACCTGTAGATTTGTTATAGCGCTCATTGATAACATTCAAAAACTCAGCATAATCCTGCTTTAGTGCTTTAAATTCCGATTGAAGACTAAAATTATTCCGATCTTCTTCTAAGCTATAATTTAACAGATTGTAATCACATTCAATATTAGCCATTGCATATGCATCCATCTGCATACGTTCTTTTGAAATTGTTGAATTACTTCCAGGTTTCACTGTTGAACAGGAGGTAATACTTAATGTTAAGGCCACTGCTATTAATAAATATAGATTTTTCATTTTATAAAATATTCGCAAAAGTAATTAATATTGAGAATTAATAACGAATAGAATTTTGTTTTCATATTTACTGACACTATACTTGAGATATAATATCCATAGCAGATCTAACTCCGTCTGCAGCACATGAAATAATCCCACCAGCATAGCCTCCTCCCTCACCAATTACGTATAGGTTTTCGAACCCAACACATCGTCCGTTTTTTTCACGGTCAACCTGAATTGGCGAAGACGTTTTGCTTTCCAGACCCATAATATTTCCTGTTTCAAATCCTTTCATTTTCCTAATGAAATCCTTTAAACCCGCACGCATAGAAATTTCAATATCTTGAGGTAATAGTTCCCACAAAGGTGCTTCTATAACTCCTAATGGATAGCTTGTGTTAGTATTTCCGTTGGTAATTTTTTTATTAATGAAATCCTGAATACTGCATATCGGGGCTTTATATCCTTTAGAAAACTCATAAAAGCGATTTTCAATTCCTTCCATCCAATCAAGAGCCTCAAGTGCTGAAACCTCTCTTTTATGCATGTTGCTGATATTCGCAGTAGCCACACATGCTGCGTTGGCAAATTTATTATTACGTAAATATTTACTCATCCCGTTTACAATATTTCCCTCAGCAACTGCTGTTGCCGGAACAATTATTCCACCAGGGCACATGCAAAAACTATAAACTTGTTGTCTGCCATCTCCTTTTGAAGTAAGTCTGTATTCGGCGGCTTTAACACCTGGTAAACTTTTTATACCCCATTGAGCTATATTTATTACTTCCTGCAGATGCTCCATTCTACTGCCAAGTGCAAAATTTTTAGTGTGAAAAGGTACACCATGAGACATTAGTAAACGGAACGTATCATACGCAGAATGACCAGGAGCTATCATAAAATAATCTGCATCAATATCCCCTTTGCTTGTCTTGATTTTTGATACGATATTGTTCTTTACAACCATTTCGGTCATTGTAGTTTCAAATAGAACAGTTCCTCCAATATCGATAAATTGTTTTCTCAGGTTCTCAACAATTAATTTGAGATTATCACTTCCAACATGTGGATGAGTCATGTATTCAATTTCTTCAGGTGCTCCGGCCTTAATATAGCTTGAAAGGATAAACTTTTTTTCTAAAGAAATCCTTTTGCTTCGTGAGGTTAATTTACCATCTGAAAAAGTTCCGGCGCCACCTTCGCCAAATGCATAATTACTTATGGGGTCAAAAATTCCTGTCGACTCAAAACTTTCAATTCCCTCAGTTCTTTTCTTAACATCAGTGCCACGTTCAATTATTGTTGTACTAAAGCCGGCTTTTTGAAGGGTGAATGCAGCAAAAAATCCTGCTGGTCCGCTGCCAACAACAACAACACTTTTCTCTCTTTTTTTATATGGAATATATAATTCAGGTTGTATATCAGGTAAACTTTCGCTTATTGCATCCGACGAAACCAATAAACGCATTTCCCAATAAATATTATTTTTATTTCTGGCATCAAGACTTTTGTTTTCGATAGAATACGAGAAATCTTTGGTCTTTAAATACCGCTCCACTTTTTCTCTTATTAGGTCATTGTTATAACCAGTTGGCATTTTTAAAGAAATGTGTTTATTTCCCATTTTATAAAAGAATATGTGTGGGTTTAAAATTACAATATTTAACCGTATAGTACTTATATATTAAATTGAGAACAGTTATTCATGACTAACTAATAATAAGTATTATCATTTGATATTTTGAAATAATATAAATTGAAAAAAGATTGTTTAATTAATCAAAATCAACCTTTTCACAGATGAATTTAATGTACTTTTGCGCGTTTTTTATTTAGAATAACCTTACTTACTCAATAATAATTCAACAAAAATTTTTGTATCATGGCATTTATTCAAAAGGACAAATTATTTAGCCTCCGATGGATTAAGAACTACAGTATGATATTAATTGGTGCTTTTATAATGGCATCAGGCTTTGTTTTGTTTATTACGCCTTACAAAATTGTACCTGGAGGTGTATACGGTATATCCATTGTGCTACATTATTTATTGGGGACCCCTGTGGGTATGATGGCACTTGCATTTGATATACCTCTAACTTTAATTGGGATAAAAATACTCGGACCCCGTTTCGGAGTGAAAACAGTAGTAGGCTTTCTTGCTACCGCGATATTTGTTGACACAATAACATATTTTTATGGTACTGAACCACTTGTTGTTGACGATGCCTTATTATCATCAATTTTTGGTGGATTGTTTATGGGAGTTGGGCTAGGCCTTATATTTAAAGCAAAAGCAACATCAGGTGGATCTGATATTGTGGCGATGATAGTTAGTAAGTACACAAAACTTCCGTTAGGACAGCTTATGATTATTGTGGATTCGTTAATTGTGCTTGTTGGATTAATTGCTTTTCAGGATTGGAAGATTCCTCTATATTCACTAATTGTAATTTTTATTACAGGCAAAGTTGTCGACATTATCCTTGAGGGAATGAGTTATGATAAAGTACTTTTTATTGTTTCTGACAAATCAAAGGAAATAGGAGATAAAATAGTGAATGACCTGAACCGAGGTGGAACATTTGTAAAAGGAGAAGGTATGTACAGTGGAAATGAAAAAACCATAGCATTTACAGCGGTTTCACGCCGCGAAATGGCTATGTTACAGGAATTTATTCATAAAATTGATCCAAATGCATTCGTAACCGCGTTAAATTCAAATGAAATACTTGGAAACGGATTTAAATCGTTGAACGATAAAATTGAAGATTAGACTACCTAAAAAACTTTACAATATCATTACCATTAGCAAGTATAAGTAGGCTAAATATTAATATCATGCCAAAAACCTGAGCATATTCCAGGAATTTATCACTTGGTTTACGGCGGGCGATAATCTCATAGAACAGGAACAACACATGGCCCCCATCTAAAGCAGGTATCGGTAGTATGTTTATTATTGCAAGCATTATTGAAAGAAATGCAGTTAACCTCCAGAAGCTCTCCCAATTCCATTGTTTTGGGAAAATACTTCCAATTGTTATAAATCCACCAACACTCTCATAAGCTTTAACTTCAGAAGAAAATAGTAGCTTAAGTTGTTTTAAATAATTATCAATTCCACTTATTGTTCTGTTAAATCCGGCAGGTACAGCTTCGGCAATAGTGTATTCTTTCTTACTTACATTAAAAAAGTCATTAATATTACCCTTTGGAAAAACACCAATTAAACCTGCTTCATCTAACTGCATATCAATATGAAGTGTATCAGTTTTGCGTATTACTGATATTACAACACTTTCATTCTTATGATTTTGAATTTCTTCTCTAAAATCAGTGTAATAAATTAGGTTTTTTCCATTAATACCTAAAATTGAATCTCCAATTTGCAATCCTGATTTTTCAGCAACAGACTCCTTTGAAAAACTTTCAGCAACGAAAGGTATCCTTACTGTAAAAATAGGAGACCTGTGATTAACAAGTTTGTTCAGGCTTCCCTCTGGCAGGCTAATATTGGCTGGAGCACCGTTACGTATAATTTCTACTGATTTAACTTCGTTTAATACCAGGTTCATTGGTATCTTGCTGAAATCATCAACATACAGACCATCTAACGAAATTATTTTATCACCAGGCATGAACCCCATTTCCATTGCTAAGCTATCAGGTCTGATACCGTATTTATTAACCTCTTTAGTGCTTAAATATTCATCTCCCCAAAAAGTAAGCATACCTATATATATTACAAATGCCAGAACAACATTCATAATAACTCCGCCTAGCATAATTATGAGTCTTTGCCATGTCGGTTTTGAACGAAATTCCCAAGGCTGAGGAGGTAGGCTCATTGCTTCCTTGTCCATCGACTCATCAATCATACCTGAAATTTTCACATATCCGCCAAGTGGTAACCAACCGAGCCCATATTCAGTACCTTTAAAATTAAATTTAAAAACTGAGAACCATGGATTAAAGAATAAATAGAATTTTTCAACTCTGGTCTTAAATATTTTTGCTGCAGTAAAATGTCCAAATTCATGCACAATTACTAATATAGAAAGGCTCAATAAGAGCTGTAGTATCTGGATTAATATTTCCATTTTAAATTAAGATAAATTTTTAATTATTTCAGTTGCTTTAATTCTAGCAAATTTCTCTGTTTCAATATAATCAGAAAGCACTGGATTGGCAATAACAGGTATTACATTCATGCTTTCCTCAACCACTTCGGGTATACTTAAAAACCCAATTCTATTTGTTAAGAAAGCTTCAACAGCAACATCATTTGCAGTGTTCATTATACACGGCATATTACCACCAATATCCATAGCTTTAAAAGCGAGTGCAAGATTACGAAATTTTTTCACATCAGGGCTCTCAAATGTGAGTGTGTTTGTCTTAAGCAAGTCCAGAACCGGAAATGAGTTTTTAAAACGATGTGGATAGGACAATGCAAACTGAATTGGGATGCGCATATCAGGAAAGCTAAGCAATGTTTTTACAGAACCGTCAGTAAAATAGACCAGTGAGTGAATTATACTTTGCGGATGTATTATCACTTCAATTTGTGATGATTTGAGATTAAATAACCAATGTGCTTCAATGGCTTCTAATCCTTTGTTCATTAAGGTGGCTGAATCAACGCTAACTTTATTTCCCATTTTCCAATTCGGATGCATTAAAGCCTTATCAATAGTGGCATTTTTTAGCTCATTTATATCTTTTCCCAGAAAAGGACCTCCTGACGCTGTTAGTAAAATTTTCTCAACAGGATTGTCAAATTCACCCATCAGGCATTGAAAAATTGCAGATTGCTCGGAGTCGACAGGCATTATTTGAACATTGTTTTCAATGGCAGTTTTTGAAATTAAATCACCAGCAACTACAAGACTTTCTTTATTAGCCAGTGCAATTTTCTTCTTGTTTTGTAATGCAGCCAATATGGGCTTCAATGCTCCAAAACCAACAATTCCCATCAGCACTATGTCAATACTGTCCATTTCCATGACCTGACAAATAGAATCTTCACCAGCATATACTTTAATCTCGAAACCTTCCAGCGCATGATATACTTTTTGGTAATGGTCTTTGTTGCCTATTACTACAACATTAGGCAAATATTTAATGGCTTGTTTAATAAGCAATTCAGCATTATTTTGAGCTGTTAGTATCTCAACATTAAAGAAATCTGATTGTTCATCAATAACTTGAAGGGTTTGAATACCAATTGATCCGGTTGCCCCTAATATTGCAATTCGTTTTTTCATTTTTCTTTCTAAGGGATCTTTAGGTGTTGAGGTTTTGTTGGTCGTTGATAATTATTTACACTTCATTATTGTTAGAATATAAAATAATCAAAAGCAGAATTGAGAGTGATCAATTAAATAAGATATAATCTTCGGGGTTAACAGGTGAACCGTTTTCCCATAATTCGAAATGCAGATGAGGACCAGTTGTTAATTCACCCGAACCGCCTGAAATGGCAATAGCTTCACCAGCTATAACATGATCGCCTTCCTTTTTAAGCAGCACAGAATTATGTTTATAAACCGAAATAAAGTTTCGCTCGTGTTGCAAGCCAATAATGTATCCGGTTTCAAGAGTCCATACAGAAAAAATAACTGTACCTTCCAAAGTAGCTTTCACGGCTTCATTATGTGCAGTTACAATGTCAATTCCATAATGACCATCTATCAAATTGAAACCTGAGGTTATTACTCCCTGCAAAGGGGTAAAGAAATTAAAGCTCTTTATTGAAGATTCATGAGATTCAGTTAGCTGTCCGGATTCATTAAAATAAAGATTATACATACTTTGATTTTCAAATTCAGCCCTCAAAACACTATCGTTAAAAGATTTAATGTTTTTGATAGTATCATAACGCAAATATGAAAAATCTGCCTCATAGTCGTCTCCCTCATATGGATTGTCATCGAAAATATTCTTAAAACTAGCAATATATTGGTTTTTCTTCTCGATATCCTCAATTAGAGAATCAGCCAATATGGTGAGGTTGTAAAGCTGTCGTTTATCATCAATATTAGGATAGCCCGGGATGTATTTTCTTATTGAAGTATTTGAAATAAGTATAAAAGTTAAGCTCATAAATACGATGGTAATACTAAACAAGCTAAGGAAAACATTGAGTCTGGTTAACCTAAATGTCAGCCTATCCTCAAAAGTCTGATCATTAAAAATTACCAGTCGGTACTTACCACGCAGGTTTTTATACCACTTTTTATTTGTTTTTGATTTTGCCATTTTAAAAGCACAAAGGTAATAAAGCAAAATTAACAATCATCCTACTTTAATTTTGGAAAAATGACACCTTTATTTAATAAAATTTGATTAATGATTATGATAATTGTGGCATCAAAAAATCCACATAAGTTTTTACAAAACCGATTTCTTTCAATATAATTATGGTTTTGATTAAACTCTATTTATTTTTGCCAGTCAAAATTTGATAATAAATTGCTTTAAAAATAGTTATTAAGGATAAATCTGAACTTTGGTAATCCGTAAATTATATAAGATTAATATTTATTTGGCAGCTATATTTATTCTGCTAATTGTAAACTCATGTTCCACAAAAAAGAATACGTGGACACGCAGAGCATACCATAATGTGACTTGTCATTACAATGTATACTGGAATGGTATGGTCAGTTTGCACGAAGGCGAACAGCTGTTAAATGAGAAAGTACAAGACGATTATAATAATGTGCTCAGGGTATATAACTATGGAACCAAACAAGATGCGACTAGTTTAAATCCAAAAATGGACAGGACCATTGAAAAGGCGTCTATTGGAATCCAGCGTCATTCAATGGTTTTCGGAGGAAAAGAATACATTGGTTGGGTAAAAGATAGTTACCTTATGATGGGGATAGCACATTTCTACAAGCAGGATTATACTAGTGCCCGGAGAGTATTTGACTATGTTGCCAAAGAATATGAATCATCACCAATACATTATGAGGCAATTCTGTGGCTTGCCCGTACCTACATACAAACTGAGCGTTATGAAAAAGCAGAAGCTTCACTCAATTTACTGCAAAGTAAAAGTAAAGAGGACAGCTTCCCACGAAAGGTGGAGCGAGAAATGCCTCTTGTTTATGCTGATTTTTATATCGCACGTGAAGATTACAATGCAGCTTATCCTTATTTAGAAAGAGGATTGGAGCTTGCTACAAATCACGAAATTGTGACCCGTATTTATTTTATTCTCGGTCAAATTAACCAGAAGGATCATGATTTTAGTAAAGCGTCTAAGTATTATGCAAAAGTGGTAAAAAGAAACCCTCCTTATAAAATGACATTTGAAGCTCAAATTAATATGGCTCAATGTTATGGTGATGGAGCCGGTGATAGTAAATACTTGAATAAGGTATTGCTTAAGATGGCTAAGGAAACAAAAAATGCCGAATATCTCGATCAGATTTACTATGCCCTTGCTCAGGTAGCAATGATTGATAAAAAAGACACTCTTGTAATTCATTATCTTAAAAAATCGGTAAGCACAAGTGTGAGCGATGATTTTCAAAAAACAGAATCTTCCCTTGAATTAGCAGATATTTATTTTAACAAGGGTGATTATCAGGATGCACAGGCATATTATGATACTGCATCAATGTCATTACCAAAAGAATACCCAAATTATGATGTGATAATGAACAAAACATCGATGTTGTCAAAACTAGTCACACAGATACAAACCATTGTTCTTCAGGATAGTTTGCAAACTTTGGCAAGGATGGATAGTGTTCAACTTAATGCTATGATTGATGAACTCATTAGTAATTACAAAGAGGTTCTGGAAAGGAAAGCTGAAGAAAAAGAAAGAGGAGTTGGCACCCAGTTTGTTGATTTATCAAAAGGAAACTCAAGCCAGGCTATTGGAGGTAGTGGATGGTACTTCTATAACCCTGCTGCTGTGGGTCGTGGTCGAACCGAGTTTGAAAAAAAATGGGGCGATAGAAAACTGGAGGATAACTGGAGGATAACTGATAAAAGAATGATGATGCAGTCATTTGAGCGTGACTTATCTGATGAAGAATCTATTACAAAAAAGGACAGTTCTATCGTTATGGTTACTAATCCACGCGATCGTGCTTTTTATCTTCAACATATTCCACGCACACCTGAACAGTTAGCCAAATCTGATAGCTTGATAGTTGAAGCCTATAATTTGCTGGCTTATTTGTATTTGGAAGAATTACAGGACACATCTCTTGCATTGGAAACATATCTTAAGTTTCAGGATAAATATCCGAACAACAAGTACAAGCTTGAGTCGTGGTATGCTCTCTATAAAATATATTTGAGTAGAGGTGATAATGCAAAAGCTGATTTCTATAAGGACCTTATAATAGGTAATTTTCCCGAAAGCAATTACGCTAAAGTAATACTCGACCCTGATTATTTTATTAAACTTAAAGAACAGCAAAATGATGCTGCCATATTATATGATAAAACTTATAAGGCTTTTAATCGTGAACAATATTACAGAGTGATAAATTATGCTGACGAGGCCGTTGGACTTTACCCGGAAGATACAGCCCTTATTCCTAAATTTTTGTACTTGCGCGCTATATCATTAGGAGCTGTTGATGTGGCCGACTCATTATACTCAGCAATGGTAAGTATTGTTAAGGAGTATCCTGGTAGTCCTGTAGCTTCACTAGCAAATTCTGTTGTGCAAACTTTGCAAGCAGATTATGGAATTGGGATCTCCGCAGGGACAAGCGTTCAATTTCTAGGCGATTCCACAACAAAGGCATCTATCTATAAGTATAGTCCAAAGGAAATGCACATGGTTCTGATAATTGTTAAATCGGACAACTTTAATATAAGTGCGTTAAAAGTGAGGATTTCAGATTTTGATAAAAAATATTTTGGATTAAAGAGACTTAGGATTAAGAGTCTTATGCTTGATGACCTCCAAACAATCATCACGATCGGTAATTTTGAAAACAAAGATGAAGCTGGAAATTATTTATTGGCACTTAGAAACGATGAGTATGTAGTATCAGGTATGCAGAAAAAAGATTTTATAATTTTTTCAATTTCTGCATCAAATTACCCAGTGCTATACAGAGATAAAGATGTATCTTCGTACAACACATTTTTTGAAGAGTATTATAAATAATTTTTTTGGCAAACTTATTCCAAGAAATAATCAAAAACTAACAAAAGAAGAAGGTGGTGATGAAAAGTAAAAATGGGATTAATGATAAGCAGGTTCCAAATATAATTGCTCAAGGTACAAATATAATTGGTGATATTGAATCAGATGGAGATTTTCGTATTGAGGGGTCTGTTAAAGGTAAGATAACGGCAAAAGGTCGTATTGTTGTTGGAGCAAGTGGGAACGTAGACGGAGAAATTAACTGTGGCGATGCGGATATTTTTGGTTCTGTTAAAGGTAATCTTGAAGTAATTAGCCTTACTGTTTTAAAAGCAACTGCAGTTTTTTCTGGTGATGTTACAACCAAAAGAATTTCAATAGAGCCAGGAGCAATTTTTACAGGAACCTGCCAAATGAAACCTGAAGCTAAGGTAGTAGAAAAAAAATGACATAGATGTTAGTGATTGAAAGATCATCTAAACAACAATGCTACTTAATTTTATCCGTGATGCAACGTAATAATGGAGATAACCCTCTTAAGTTTTATGCTAAATACTCGAGTTTGGCATTGCAGATGATCGTAATAATATTGGCCGGCGCGTTTGGAGGTAAAGCACTAGATACCTGGTTGAATTGGGAATTCCCTGTTTTTACTTTAGTATTAACCATATTATCAGTTGCAGGTGCAGTTTTTTATGCAATGCGTGGCCTCTTTAAAGACAACAAAAGTTCTAAAGGTAAATAAAGATAATTTATGCGACCCCTATGGCTATCGGGACTGGATGTGAAGGTTTTTCTGCATTTTCAGCTAAATAAAAAACTTTAAACAATGAAAAATAAAATTAGACCATTTATTGTAGGTTTTACTTTGTATTCGGGAGTCATATTAGTACTAAGTATCATTATTCAACTATTAATACCTCAGATTAAAATAAGCACTGTCTGGCCATTTATATTTATATTTATTTATGGGTTTACATTGTATGCATTCATAATACTTGTCAAGTATATAGATAATAAATTAGCATACTTTGCAAATGCTTTTATGCTTGTGAATTTTGGGAAACTAGTACTGTTTTCAGGAATAATTATCGTTTATGCTTGGCTGGTGAGTGATGATGCAATTTCATTTACCGTTACTTTTTTTATTTATTACCTTTTATTAACTGCCTTTGAAATTAAATCATTGCTCAAGCTTCAGAAAAAGCCATAATCAAACTTCATAAGGTTCTTCTTTTCCATCATTATTTATTGACCTTTTTTTTAAGAAGTGCCAAATTCCTTTTTAAATATCCGGATTGTATAAAATAAATTTATACTTTTATCAATTATAATAACATTGCCACTAACTATCAGCAATAATCTGATATTCTATGATTATACAATCATCATTTGAAGATTTTCTTTATATCATTATAGGTTTAGTTTGGATAGCTTTTTCTTTTTATAAAGCCAAAAAGAAAAAACAAGCAAAAAATGAACCTAGTCAAACAAGTGAAGAAAAGTCATTTGTTGATTCTTTACTGAATGAAATAGGCTTTCAGGATGAAGTAAATGAACCAAAATACGACGACCCTTATCAGGTTGAAAATAACGCTGATCCTAATTTGAATTCTCCGGCAGAAGAGGAGCTTGACACAGTGTTTTCTTATGATGATTATTACGAAGAAAGCAACTATAATTCTGCAAATGATGTCATTGAAAAAAAGCCTTTACTGGCAAATAGCGAAATTGAAAAGGCTTATAAAATTATCGATCAACATACTGTGATTAATAAGTCACGGAAAAATTTCGATTTAAGGAAAGCTGTTATCTATTCTGAGATTTTGAGAAAAGTCTATTTTTGAAATGTTAACAAAAGTTAAAATAATTTTGTTCGGTATAATCAAATATTGTTAAATTTACCGACTTTAAAATTAATAATCAAAGAATATAGTCTAATATAAATTTGCAGGTATGTTAAAAAATTTACTCCTTACTCTTGGTTTAATTTTTGCAACAGGCGCCCTATTGTACGCCCAAGATGGTGCACTAAAGGGGAAAGTGCTTGATAAAGTCACAAAAGAACCAATTCCTTTTGCCAATATTGTTCTGGAAAACAAAGGATCGCAAGTTGGAGGTGCTACTTCTGATTTTGATGGTAATTATATGATCAAGCCCATTCCTCCGGGTCAGTATGATTTGAAGGCAACTTTTGTTGGTTTCCAAACGGTCATTATCCAAGGAGTTATCATTGGAGGTGATCAAATCAGATTTTATGATATCGAACTGACATCTTCGGCAGAAACTTTGGATGTTGTAGAAATTGTAGATTACAAGGTGCCATTAATTGATAAAGATCAAACAGCATCAGGTGCCACAATTACTGCGGAGGAGATATCAAAAATGCCTAACCGGAGTGCTGAAGCCGTTGCTACAACAGTAGGGGGAGTGTTCTCTCAAGATGGTGAACGAGGCAGTGTTCGTGGGGCACGTACAAATGCCACTGCAACCTATATTGATGGAATACGCGTAATTGGAAATGCCAGTGTTCCTCAATCAGCTATTGAACAAGTTGATGTTATCCTAGGTGGTGTTCCTGCTCGTTATGGTGATGTAACTTCGGGTGTTATTAACGTTACCACAAAGGGACCAGCTCGTCAGTTTGGAGCTGGAATTGAGCTTGAAACATCAGAATTTTTGGATGCCTTCGGTCATAATCGAATAGGATTTAATATAATGGGCCCATTGATCAAAAATAAAGACAAAAGCGAATCTCTCTTAGGATTCTTTCTTGCAGGTGATGTAAATATTAATCAAGATGGAAGACCCTCTGCTACTGGATATTATTCCTTAACAGATGAAAATTTGCATCTGCTTGAAGATAATCCCATGAGACCTTCCGGTACCGGATCAGGAACGTTTATCAATGGTGCATTTATAAGAAACAGTGATCTTAAGCACGTTAAAACCGCTCCAAATACTGCTCGCCAGAGCTATAACTTTATTGGTAATATAAATATCCGTACAACCGAAACAATTAACCTTACAATTGGTGGGAGCTATTATTATTATAATGGGCGTAATTACAGTTATGGTGCAACACTTGCTAACTGGGATAAAAATTCATTAAGTAAAAACACAAATTACCGTGGTTACATTAAATTTACTCAGCGATTCCCTACAGCTTCCGAAAGCACTTCGGTTTTCAAAAATTTTTATTATTCGTTACAATTTGATTACACAAAAGACAAAGGTGAAACGGGAGATGCAAATCATTGGGATAACCTTTTTAAATATGGTTATCTTGGAAAGTTCTCAACTTATAAAACACCTACTTTTGAACTGGGAAGTGATACTGTTAATGGTCACTATTATGAAAATGTTTGGGTGCTTAACTCCTGGGATTTCGACACACTTGTTGAATGGAGCCCACGCAACATAAACCCACTTGTTGCAAAATATACTACCGATTATTATAGTATCTTCGAAGGACTCCCTGAAGGACATTATCAAAATTTTAATGATATAGAATCGGGTGGTGGTTTATTAAATGGAAGTGGTCCTGCAAATATTTATTCATTGTATCAGTCACCGGGAACTAATCAATCAGGATATAATAAATATAATAACGACCAGTACAATATGAGAATGGATGCCTCCCTTGATATTGGAAATCATGGTGTAAAATTGGGCTTTCAGTATGAACAACGTACTAGTAGATTTATCAATTATGCTCCTACAGGGTTTTGGAACCTTGTTCGTGATGGGAGAGGACTAACAAACTTTCATTTACGTGAACTTGATACAGAACATCCTGAACTAATTTCTTATAACGGACATGTTGATACCATACTATATAGGAGAAAGTACGATGGCAATGCTCAGCGTACTTTCGATAAGAATTTAAGGGAAGCTATGGGCTTACCAGTTGATGGTCTTGATTACATTGTTATGGATTCATACGATTATGACAATGGAACAATAGACTATTATGATAAAAATGGTAATATGCATTCGGTTAATCTTGGTACAGATGCTTTAAATGTTGGTCTCTTTTCACCTGATGAGTTATGGAATGATGGTCTTTCAGCAATTAACTACGCTGGGTATGATTATCAAGGGAATGAGTTAACAACTCAACCAGCTTATGGTGACTTTTTCAACAAAACTGATGCAAATGGTGAATTTACACGTGATATTGGTGCTTACCAACCTATTTATATGGCTGGTTATATCCAGGATCAATTTTCTTTTAAAGATCTAATTTTTAATATAGGTGTACGGGTTGACAGATTTGATGCTAACCAAAAGGTATTAGAAGACCCCTTCTTACTTTATCCTGCTCATAACGTTTCTAATATTCGTACTGTCCCTGGATTTGAAAGTGTTACGACTCCTTCGAGTATGGGTGATAATTATGTTGTTTATGTTAATAAGGTTAAAGATCCGGAATATATTGTCGGGTACAGAAATGAATATACATGGTATAATGCCGATGGTATTGAGATTCTTGACCCGACTATACTGGATGTGGGTAACGGTATTGCACCTGCCCTGCTTGATCAGGATCAAGCACAGGTTACAATCAGATCATTTAAAGATTATGACCCTCAGATTAACGTAATGCCAAGAATCTCGTTTTCATTCCCAATTTCTGATGAGGCGCTATTCTTTGCACATTATGATGTTCTAACACAAAGACCAACCAGTAACATATTTTCTAATCCGTCGTCTTATTATTTCTTTAATAATATAGGTGGTAATTTAAACAACCCATCTCTTGAACCAACCAAGACAATCGATTATGAGTTAGGATTCACACAAAAGGTGTCAAATACCTCTTCGGTTACATTTACTACATTTTATCGTGAAATGAGAAGTATGATTCAACTGTATCGCTTTAACGGAGCATATCCAAAGGACTATACTTCTTATAATAACCTCGATTTTGGAACTGTTAAAGGGCTTACTGCTGAATATGACCTTCGTCGGACCGGGAATGTACGTGTAAGAGCATCTTATACATTACAATTTGCTGATGCAACTGGAGCTTCTACAACCACTGCAGCCTCTTTACTTGCATCCGGATTACCTAACTTGCGTTCTACTTTCCCATTGCCATGGGATAGAAGACATGCTTTTAACATTGTTATTGATTATCGTTATGGATCAGGAAAAAATTATAGCGGACCAAGAATTAATCGTAACAAATCAGGTAAAGCACCTATCGAGCCATTGAGCAATTTTGGATTTAGCCTTACAATTAATGGTGGATCAGGAGTCCCTTATACAGCATCCAGAGAAGTTACTTCACCTCTGTCACCAGGTACTCGTCTTCTGAAAGGTACATACGGTGGATCAAGGCTACCATGGCAATTTAGATTAGACCTTAGAGTAGATAAGGATTTTTATTTCAAAATGAAAAAGGATGATGGGGATAATGCAAAGGGTGCTTATTTAAATGTTTATTTACAGGTGTTAAATCTACTTAACACAAAAAATGTTATTAACGTTTATCCATATACTGGCAATGCTAATGATGACGGTTATTTAACGGCTCCTGAATGGCAGCGTCAGATCAATAACCAGATTGATCCAATGTCATTTAGAGATCTGTATGGTAATTTTGTGGATAACCCTGGCAACTACAGTTCACCTCGTCAAATAAGACTTGGACTAATGTTCAACTTTTAAGATTAAGCAAAACAGAATAAATAAAATTAGAAAGTAAAAAATATAATCATCATGAAGAAAATACTACGGGCCTGTTTAATCGTTTTTGTTTCAGTTGTGTTTTTGCAGCAGCTTTCTGCCGAAAAATATATAGGAGATAAAACGAAGAAGGAAAGTAACCTGAAAGAAACTTCAGCCGGTTGTTCCCCGGCGTCAGCATACGATTGGCTTGACATAAATAATATAAGAGCAAGAGTCAATTCTGGCGGAGACATGTGGTGGGATCTTGATGGCCTCGCTAAATATTTTATCCCGAGAGAGGGGACTGCCACTTCAATGTTCTCAAGTTCATTATGGATTGGCGGACTTGATATCAACAACCAGTTAAAACTAGCTGCTCAGCGTTATCGTCAGGTTGGAATCGACTATTGGACAGGACCACTTACAATTGATGGTACCGCTTCAGTTGATGAGACAGTTTGTGCTCAGTACGATGAGTTTTTTAAGATAACAAGGGCTGAGGTAGATGATTTTTTATCACATACAGACCCAATTGATGGACACTTTGTGCCAAGCACGGATTATGTTATCCCTCCTGCAATACTGAATTGGCCAGCCCATGGTGATGTGTCACAAGGACAAAGTTATTACCTGGCTCCATTTTACGATGTGTCAGGTGATGGCGAATATGATCCTTATGCTGGTGATTATCCTTATTATGATATTACAAACGAGCTTTGCCATAGTGAAACTCCTACTATGGAAGAAGAATGGGAAGGGACTGTTACAGGAAGTATATTAGCCGATCAGGTTATTAAAGGTGACCAAACTCTATGGTATATTTTCAATGACAAAGGAAATATTCACACAGAAACATCAGGTTCGGCTATTGGTATGGAAATTAGAGCTCAGGCGTTTGCTTTTGCAACAAATGATGTTATTAATAATATGACTTTTTACAGTTATGAAATAATCAACCGTTCAACATTTGAACTTACCCAAACATATTTTTGCCCATGGATGGATCCTGACCTTGGATATGCTTTTGACGATTTTGTTGGATGTGACGTAGGACGTGGCTTAGGTTATTGTTACAATGGTGTGGCAATTGATGGAAGTGGCACACCTGAAACATATGGTGCTCAGCCACCCGCAGTTGGTGTCGACTTTTTCCAGGGACCTTACATGGATCCTGATGGATATGACAACCCTTCGTTTAGGGGTGATAGCACCGTGGCCCCCTCTTTTGGTGGCAACTGCGATATTGTAACTCAAAATGGCGGTCTTCGTAATATGGTTTATCTGCCTGATGGTATTCCACAATCAATACCAACTATTGTACGGTCGGCTGCTATTAATGGTGTGAACTTCGGAAATGGTATTATTGATGACGAACGTTATGGTATGAGAAGATTTGTGTTCCATAATAATAGTTCAGGAAATATGGGTGACCCTCAAAATGCTCCCCAATATTATAATTATTTAAAAGGAATTTGGAAAGATAATACTATAATGCAGTATGGTGGCACTGGCCATGTTCCAGGGGCCGGTACAGTTGGTCCTGAGTGTGATTTTATGTTTCCTGGAGATAGTGACCCATGTAATTGGGGAACAAGAGGTATTCCACCGAATGGAGGATTTAACCAAAATGGATTTTATTGGACAGAAGAAACTGGTGATAACGGATCACCAAACCCTCCTGCCGACAGACGTTTTATGCAATCAGCTGGCCCTTTTACTCTTAAACCAGGTGCTGTAAATTATATTACGGTTGGTATTCCTTGGGCAAGAGCTCAGGTTGGTGGCCCATGGGCTTCTGTTGAATTACTTAGAGTTGTTGATGATAAATGTCAGGCTTTATTTGATAACTGCTTTAAAGTTATTGATGGACCTACTGCTCCTGACTTGACGCTAGTTGAGCTCGACAGGAAATTGATAGTTTATATTTCTAACTCTCCAACATCCAATAACTACCTTGAAAAATATAACGAGTTTGATCCAAATATTATTCAACCATTACCAGGTAGTAACCCTCCTGTACCAAGTGATGCATATTATCGTTTTGAAGGATATCAAATTTTCCAGTTAAAAGGACCTACAGTTAGCGTAGAAAATCTTCATGATCCTGATCTTGCGCGCTTAGTGGCTCAGTTTGATGTTAAAAATGGAGTTAGTAAAATTGTTAACTACAATTATAATGACTACATTGGCGCAAATGTGCCGGTTGTAGAAGTTGATGGTGGTGATAATGGAATTAGTCATTCATTTGAACTTAGCCAGGATGCTTTTGCAACTGGTGATGTTCGTCTTATTAATAATAAGCAGTATTATTATCTTGCTCTAGCGTATGCATATAATAATTATCTTCCATTCGGAATGGATTATCCAAATAGTAGTGGACAAACCCACGCATATTTATCGGGAAGAAAAAATATACAAACCTATGTTGGAATGCCTCATCTTACCATTAATGGTACAGTTATTAATTCTGAATATGGAAATAGTCCACAAATAACCCGGATTGCCGGTAATGGTAATGGAGGTATGAATCTTGATTTAACCCAGGAAACGATAGACGAAATAATGTCGAAACCACCTGCTGATTCAATAAATATCTTTGGCTCTCCTGATTATCCAATTGCGTATAATCCTGTTTACAAAATAAATTCTGGACCTTTAAATGTAAAAATTATTGACCCATTAAGTGTAGTTAGTTCAGAATATGTATGGTGGATGGATACGCTAAAACGTGTTCAGTTAACACATATGACTGACGATGCCAATGTTTCAGGTGATACAACAAGTAAGCTGGTTGGAAACTGGAAATTGAAAAGTCTAACAACAGGAATGATTTATGATAGCGACACAACTATAATGGATGAATACGAACAGCTATTTATCGATCTTGGATTTTCAATTAATATTGAACAACCATTTATACCTGGTCCAATTCAGATAGGAGAAATTGATAGTGATCCTTATTTCGAAATATTTGCTACAAATAATGGGATGATCGAATCTAATATAACTTACGCTGATAGTTCGCATAGATGGCTAAGTGGTGTTAGTGATGTTGATTTGCCGGGATATCCTCTTGACTGGATAAGATCCGGAACCTATCAGAGTGCTATTGCCCCTGGAACCAATGATTGGAACATGACAGCTTCACCATTTAATCCTTGGGATCCTAATTCGGCATATGCAAGAATTCTATTGGGAACCTGGGCTCCATACTGTATGACAGCGTCTGGAAACGATAGGATTCCGGGTGAAGTTCTTGAAAGTACTAATGGAACAGCTTTTAGCAGGTTGTCAAAAAGTTTATCAGAGTTTAAAGATGTAGCTAGTGTTGATATTGTTCTAACACCTGATAAAGATAAGTGGACAAGATGTCCGGTACTCGAAGCTGGTTTTTATGCAGAATTAGCAGAGGGCAATGCTAAACGCTTTTATAAGCGCGCAGCTCCTTCCGTAGACAAAGATGGCAATTCTGCTGTGCCAGGATCAGGACCAAGTGAGAACCCTAGCGATCCTAATTATATCAGTGATAATGGAATGGGATGGTTTCCAGGATATGCTATTAACATTGAAACAGGCGAAAGGCTAAATATGATGTTTGCTGAAGATTCATATTTAGTTGCGCAAAATGGACGTGATATGTTATTTAATCCAACTCCACGAAACCTTGACTTGGATGATCAGATATTTGATAAGAATATTTGGTCAGGAGAGGGTGTCAACAGATTGCCAGTAATGGGAGGTAAACATTTTGTTTATATATTGGATCATAGAACAACAAATTTCCAGAATCTACATAATTTTGCAATGCCGGCTTATGATGCAGGTAGAGCCGCATCACAAATGCTTGACTCTATTTCATCTTTGCTTACAGTATTTGCTGAAAGCAGTATCTACGGATTAATTATGTACGCTGGAATTCCAATGGGTGTTGTAGGAGAAGAATGGCTTTCAAATGAAGCTAAAATCCGCATCAGGTTAAGTAAACCATATCGACAAGGCTATTCCTCATTGCCATTGGATACGATTTATCCTGGCATGGATATAAATAATTTTTATCCAATGTATGAGTTTACAATGGCAGGATTGGAAACAGAATTTGAAGTCAAAGATAAGTTTCAAGTTGACCTTGATGCTATTGCGGTTGTTCCTAATCCATATTATGCATATTCTGATTATGAGCATAATGCCTTAGATAACAGAATAAAAATTACAAACCTCCCGGAGAAGTGTACTGTTACTATTTATAATGTTAGCGGAAGTAAAATTAAACAGTTTATAAAAGACACACCTCTTACTACAATTGAATGGGATCTTAAAAACTTTGCCTCTGTACCAATTGCAGGAGGTGTGTATTACTTTCATGTTAAATCTGCCGAAGGTGACCGTGTTGTTAAGTGGTTCTGTATAACCAGAATTCCTGACCTAAACACCTTCTAAATAATATTTAAAGCCTTGAACAAGAATTTAATCAAGTTGAATATGAAAACTTTTTATAATAATCTGATCGCAATTTTAATCTTAGTATTAATATTTCCTTTAGCAGAATCAACATTTGCAGGAAACAGAGACAGGTCTGGCCAGGCTGGAGCAACTGAGTTATTAATTAACCCTTGGGCCAGAAGCAGTGGATGGGCAAGTGCAAACATGTCGAGAGTGCGTGGTTTAGAGGCTATATGGGGAAACGTGGCAGGAACTGCCTTTACTCCTAAAACCCAGCTGATCTTTGCTAATACACAGTGGTTAAAAGGTACAGGAACTAATATTATGTCCTTTGGCCTTTCACAAAAGGTTGGTGAAGTTGGTGCACTTAGCTTGTCAGTTATGTCAATGACCTTTGGAGATATTGACATAAGAACAACAGATAATCCTGACGAATCTCAAGGAACATATACTCCAAGCTTAATGAACATTAGTATTGCGTATGCAAAATCGTTTTCTAATAGTATTTACGCAGGAGTTGTACTGAAGATTATCTCAGAATCTATATCTGATGTTTCAGCGGTTGGTGTTGCTATTGATGCAGGTATACAATATGTAACCGGAGCTCAAGAACAAATGTCATTTGGTATCGCTCTTAAGAATGTTGGTCCTAAAATGAAGTATTCTGGTGATGGACTTTCATTACGTACAATTATATCTGGGCAGGAAACATCATTTACGGTTGAGCAAAGATCGATGGCGTTTGAGATCCCGGCACAATTAAATATTGGAGCTGCATATGATTTTATTTTACCTAAGGACTACAGAATTACACTTGCTGGTAATTTTACCTCAAATTCATTTAGTCAGGATCAGTTTTCATTAGGCCTTGAAGTAAGCCTTAAGGATTATGTTATGCTTCGCAGTGGATATACTTACGAAAAAGGTATGTTCGATAATGTAACATCATCTGAAAATATAAACATTAACAACGGGATAAGTGCCGGGCTAAGTGTTCAGGTTCCGCTTAAAAAAGAAAAAGGAAGCTATATTGGAATTGATTATGCATTCCGTGAATCACAGAGCTTTAGCGGAAATCATACAATAGGAATAATATTTAATTTCTAAGAGTTAATTCTGCAAGAAAAATCTTTTTTATCTTTGCAACGTAATAAAGACCCTTAATTTGATTAAGGGTCTTTTTATCATATTTATAATATATAGTAAAGAGGTTAATCCATGTCTGAAACAAAATATTTTACAGAAGAAGGACTCAAAAAACTTCGTGAAGAGATTGAGTACTTGTCTGCTGTTGAGAGACCAAAAATTTCACAGCAGATTAGCGAGGCTAGAGATAAGGGAGACCTTTCGGAGAATGCAGAATATGATGCTGCCAAAGAAGCTCAAGGCTTGCTTGAATTAAAAATCGCTAAACTACAGGATCGGATCCGTAATGGAAGGATTATTGACGAATCAAAAATGGACGATAGTAAAGTATATTTATTATCAACAGTCAAGATTAGAAATACTAAAAATGATTCTATAATGAAGTACACTATTGTGCCTGAAGAAGAATCAGACCTAAAGAAAGGAAAAATTTCTGTGGAATCCCCTTTTGCTAAGGGATTGTTGGGAAAAGAGGTTGGTGATACTGCTGAGATATCTGTTCCTGCAGGTAAATTTACGTTTGAAATTATTGAAATTATTAGATAAACTTATCTGGGATGGCTTCAATATTTACTAAAATTATAGAAGGAAAAATTCCCTCCTATACAATAGCTGAAACCAACAAATATTTTGCTTTTTTAGATATTAACCCATTAGCCATGGGTCACACACTTGTAATACCTAAAAAAGAAACTGATTACATACTCAACGTTGAAGATGATGAATTTGCCGGGCTTTTTACTTTTGCAAAAAAGGTAGGACAGGCTATTGAAAAGGTAGTTGAATGTAAAAGAATTGGTATAACTGTTATTGGTTTAGAAGTTCCACATGCCCACATACATCTAATCCCTATCAATTCAATTTATGATATGGATTTTAAACAACCAAAACTTAAGTTCACACAGGAAGAGTTTCAGGAAGTAGCTGACCAAATACGAGCTGCATTTATTACTTTATAAATTTCTATATTGTAGAGTATAATGTAATTTCATCTGTTTTAAAATTTATTAATTACTTGAATATAAATTAATTAAAAATTTGTGCACATATGCAACCGCTACGCTTTCGCATAAAAATTTTAATCATTTCGCCTGCCTGCCTGTCCGCCGCTTTGCTCTGGCAGGCGGGCCGGCAAAGGTAGGGTTGGTATGTAAATGATTAAATTTATTTATGCTCATTTCATGTGTTATTATTTATTTTTTAAGGGTCACATGCCTGCCTGTCGGCAGACAGGGAATACACCAGATTGATCATAATATCATACTCGGTTGGTGATTTATTCCAATCATGGCTAGTTCATCTGTTTATGTTCACAGAAAAAAATATTAATAGGCTCTGCTATTTACACCCTCTATATAATTGATAAAGGATTGGGATACTACTTTGTTACCACCGGGAGTTGGATAATTTCCGGTAAAATACCAATCACCTTTATGATCCGGTATAGCTTTATGTAAGTCCTCAATACTCTGATATATTATTTTAATTTCAGCATTTACACTTTTTGCTTTAACGATTTCTGCAACTTTATTTGATATCTGCTTAGCTGTAAAAGGTTTATAAATTTCTTTCACATAATTCACAATATCTTCTTTAGGCAAATTATGCTGCGCCTTCGATTTATTGTAAACATCATTTATTATATGTTCTTGTTTTGTTTCCTTTAGTAGAGCAATTGCAGCATTAAACACAACAAAGTCGCTAAGTTTTGCCATATCAATGCCATAACAATCAGGATATCTTATCTGAGGAGCAGACGAGGCAATAATTATTCTTTTAGGATCAAGTCTATCCAATATTTGTATAATGCTTTGCTTTAATGTTGTGCCTCTAACAATCGAATCATCAAGCACTACGAGAGAATCAATATCTTTTCTCACTACACCATAGGTTATGTCGTACACATGGCCTACCAGATCATCACGTTGAGTATCTTGCGTAATAAAAGTACGAAGTTTAGCATCTTTTACGGCTACTGATTCAACCCGTGGAGTATTACTAAAAATAACATCAAGTCTCTCACGTGATAAGGTTTCTTTACTGTTAAGAATCTTATCCTTAATCATTTCCGCCGAAAAACAATGGATTTCATCCATCATACCCTGGAAAGCCACTGATGCTGTGTTTGGAATAAATGAAAAAACAGTATTCTTTAAATCATAATCTATTTCTTCAAGGATTGCAGGAGTTAGCAGCTTACCTAACCTTTTACGTTCTTGATAAATGTCCTTGTCAGTACCTCTGGAAAAATAGATTCTTTCAAATGAGCATGACTTATTGGGTTTAATATCAATAAACCTATCAATAGTAACACTTGCATCTTTTTTAACTATTAATGCATGTCCAGGTTTAAGCTCTTTAATATCTTCTACACTTACATCAAATGCGGTCTGAATTACAGGCCTTTCTGAAGCAGCCACAACTACTTCATCATCAATATAATAGAATGCAGGTCGAATTCCGTTAGGATCACGCATGATAAAAGCATCGCCATGGCCTACTAAGCCTCCAATCACATATCCTCCATCCCATTTTTTAGCCGACTCTTTTAAAATATTGAGAATGTTGATTGAATTTATAATTTGATCGGTAATATCTTTCTTCTTAAAACCTTGTTTTTTAAACCGCTTGTATAACTTCTGATTTTCTTCATCAAGGAAATGTCCAATTTTCTCCAATACAGTAATAGTATCAGAAGTTTCAAGTGGATATTGACCTAAATTTACAAGCTCATTGAAAAGTTCACGAGTATTTGTCATATTGAAATTACCTGCCACTACGAGGTTGCGTGTTTTCCAATTATTTGACCTTACAAGTGGATGAAGGTGAGAGATATTATTTCCACCAAATGTCCCGTAACGCAGATGACCTAAAAATAATTCTCCAGTAAAGTTAGCATTTGATTTTAACCAATTCACATCAGCTAATCGCTGTTTATTCCCCTTTGTAACATTTTGAATCGAATCGTAAGCATCATTAAAAATGTCTTTTATTGGAGTTGTTGAGGTTGATCTTACCCTATTGATATATTTTTTTCCAGGCTCAAGGTCTATCTTCACTTCTGCAATGCCGGCACCATCCTGTCCCCTGTTATGTTGTTTTTGCATTAACAAATGGAGTTTCTTTAACCCGTAAACAGAAGTTCCATATTTTGAAATATAATATTCAAGTGGCTTTCTTAATCTAATTAGTGCAATTCCACATTCATGATTTATACGATCGCTCATTTGTTAAACAGAATATATATATTTGTGTGGCAAAAGTACGAAAAAGATGGTTCAAACAAAGCTAGCAAACGAATATGATGCTCAAGTTATTGCAGGGTTCCAGGTCAAAATGGCCAGGGAGACCGAGGATATTGAACTGGACATAAATACTGTAAATGAAGGTGTTCTCGCAGTATTTAGGGACCCTCAAAAGGGAAAATATTACATTGCTTCTATCGATGAAGAAATAATTGCTTCGTTGTTAATTACCCACGAATGGAGTGATTGGAGGAATAACTGGGTTTTCTGGCTGCAATCAGTATACGTCATTCCTGAAAAACGAGGATTGGGAGTTTTTAAACAAATGTATGAATACATAATTAAACAGATTAGTGCAAATACTGAGGTTGCTGGGTTAAGGCTTTACGTTGATTTGAATAACTCTGGTGCAAGGGAAGTTTATGCAAAACTTGGTATGAACGGAGAACACTATCAGGTTTTTGAGTGGATGAAAGAATAAATACAAAAATATACTTAAATGAATAATATTTTAAAGTCAATGTTAATAGTAGTAATTAGCTTATTACTGTCAAATACATCAATGTCACAAACTGGTGATAAAAGCGACTGGAAAGGTGGTTATCCCGAAGGATGCACAACTATTACAGTTGGTAAAGATGCCAGTTTTGATGGATCTGTAATAACCTCACATACGGATGATAGTCATCGTACCCGTTCCTGGATTGATATTGTTCCAGCCAAAAAACATAATAAGGGTGATGAAGTTACAATGTATAAGCGAGTTCAGGACAACTCTTTAGCGATGCCAGCTTATGGGCATGTAGAAATAGGAAGAATTCCTCAGGTAAAGCAAACTTATGGATTTATAAATACTGCTTATCCTAGTTTAAACAATAAACAACTGGGAATTGGTGAATCAACATTTGGAGGAAGGAAGGAACTTCAAAGCGATAGTGGTATAATTGATTGTCAGCGTCTTTGTCAGTTAATGTTAGAGCGTCAAACAACAGCCAGGGGAGCAATAAAGATGGCTGGAGAATTACTGGCACAATATGGCTGGAATGATTATGGTGAAGTACTAACAATTGCTGATAAAAATGAAGTATGGCATCTTGAAATTGTCGGACCCGGAACTGGAAAAATAGGAGCTGTTTGGGTAGCTCAAAGGGTACCTGATAATCATATATCAGTAAATGCTAATGCCAGTACTATTAAGGCGGTAAACCTTAAGGATAAAGATCATTTTATGGCTTCTGATAACATTTTTGATGTAGCTAAGCAAAATGGGTGGTGGAATCCTGATAAAGAAGAGTTTCGATTTTGTTATGCTTATGCACCTCATAGCCGCACATCATTTGCTTCACGTAGACGCGAATGGAGAGTATTTGACCTTCTGGCACCTTCACTAAAGCTAAATCCAAATGATGAGAACTATCCATTTTCAGTAAAGCCTGATTCATTAGTAACACTTGAAAATATTATTAGCGTCTTTAAGGATTATTACGAAGGCACACCTTTCGATATGACAAAATCACTTACTGTTACTGATAAAGATGGGAAAACTGTTATATCACCACTAGCAAGTCCGCATATGCCTTATGATGCTAACAAGCTATTTAAGATTAATGGGGGATGGGGCTGGTTAGGTGAACGTACTATCGCACGTTGGTACACAATGTATGCAACAATTATTCAGCTCAGGAATTGGTTGCCCGATGAAATAGGAGGAGTTGAATGGCTTGCAATGGATAATGTCGCTACTTCAATTTATGTACCTATATATGGTTGCGTTTCTGATCTGCCAAAAGAATATAAAACTCCTGGTAGAGTTAATGGTTATACACTAGAGTCAGCATGGTGGATTTTTAACAGGCTAGGCACACTTGCATCACAACGATGGGGTGAAATGCGTTATGAAGTTGATTCAGTGTGGATACCAATGCAATTAGAAATGATTAATTCACAAAAAGTAATAGACAAAGAAGCTTTAGAGTTATATCATCAAAATAAAAAAGATGCCGTTGAATTTTTGAACTACTATTCAAATAAACAAGGGGAAAAAGTTATGAAAGAAGCTGTGAAGCTGGGTGATTTCCTTTGGACTAAATATGATGAGAAGTTTTAGGTGTATTCAAATCAACTATCTTTCAAACTAACTTTTGCATCTAATATATCCTGAGCAGCTTTTTCAGTGCCTAGCATGATTGCAATCCAACGTGTAGATTCTTTTTGTTCGAGTATTACTTTTACAACCATTGTTAGTGGAACTGATAAGAACATTCCTATAGTACCTAAGACATATCCCCAGAAAATCAATGAAATAAATACCACCAACGTGCTTAAACCTAGCCCTTTTCCCATTATTGGAGGTTGAACTATGTTACCAATTATCATATTTATTGCAGAATAGGAAACCAGAGTCCAAAGAGCACCACCCGTGCCCAGCTGTATTAATGCAAAAATAATAGCCGGAATACTGGCAAGTATAGATCCGATATTTGGAATAAAATTGAACATAAAAGCAAGCAATGCCCATAGAATAGCATATTTAACTCCTATTATCACTAGGGCAATGTAAATCAAAACACCAGTAAGAAAACTTATAATTGTCATTAAGCCAAGATATTGTCTAATGTTTTGGTCAATTCTTTTAAAGTAGCTTATTGACTCTCCTGAAATACTACTGATGGCTTTAACTTTAAGATTAAAGCTATTTAACTCAAGCAGCATAAATATTACAATGAAAATCATAAGAAACATATTACTCATTATGCTTCCTATTGCCGCTAGAAAGGATGCACTCGCATTCATGATACTATTCGGACTTATTGTTTCTTCTAGCTGTTCAATTGAAACGTCAAAACCCATTCCACGGAAAGTTTGTAAAAGGGATGTCATTATCTCATCTAGCCTTGCAGCATATATTTTGCTATCTCTAGAGAAATTAGTTAAAGATCTTCCTATTACTTCTCCAAACCCAAATAGCAAACCCAAAATCAGCAATAGAACAATAGCAACAGCCAGGCCATTTGGTACTTTTTTTCTCTCAAGCCATCTTATTGGTTGTGCACATACAATTGTAATAAAAAGGGCTAATAATATAGGCGTGATAATAGACGATGCGTACATCATCGCGGCAAGAATGATCAGATATGCAGCAACTGTCAAAGCATGAGATCTAGAATGTGGTTGAAAACCGGAATTAGTCATATTACTGGTTTTTGGTTTTTCTGCTAGTAATTATGTACTAGTGTAATCAAAAATAAACAAAACTTTAGTAATCGAACAAATATAAAATGGTGTTAATTAGTTTATTTGGTTAACGGAAGTAATAGTTTAATTTCTTGACTTATTTTATCTCACTACCATTACTAACATCTTCGGTAGGTGATACAAAACAGAGTTTTCCATCTTTGTCTTCAGCCATTAAGATCATACCCTGCGATTTTATTCCACGCAAACTACGAGGTGTAAGATTTACCAGAACACTAACTTTTTGACCAATAATATCTTCGGGGTTATAATATTCAGCAATACCTGAAACTACTGTCCGTTTGTCAATTCCTGTATCTAGTGTTAGCTGAAGTAGCTTTTTTGTTTTGACAACATTAGATGCTTCTATTATTGTAGCTGTCCTAATATCCATCTTGGTAAACTCATCAAACTCAATAAGTGTTTTTGAGGGTTTTACGGGGACAATCTCCTCATTTTCAATTTTCTTATCCATTAACTTTTTTATTTGGCTTTCGATAACAGTATCCTCAATTCTCTCAAACAATAATTCAGGTTTATTTAATTTATGACCTGATTTTAGAAGATCAATCTTGCCGGCATCTTTCCATTTTAATCCCTCTAAGTTGATCATTTTCTGTAGCTTTACTGAAGAAAAAGGAAGGAATGGTTCTGAAAGGATGGAGAGATTGGCTACAATCTGTAATGAGACATTAATAATTTGTTTTACCTTTTCAACATCTGTTTTAAATATTTTCCATGGTTCCATATCTGTAAGATACTTGTTACCAAATCTTGCAAGGTTCATCAATTCACTTAGGGCCTCACGGAATCTATATCTTTCAATACTACTAGAGATAATATCAGGGTATTTTGCAAGCTCTTCAAGTGCTATGGAAGATTCTTTTTCGAGTGAAGAAATCTCAGGAACTATACCATCAAAATATTTCTGGGTCAGGACAAGAGTTCTGTTTACAAAATTTCCAAAAATTGCCAATAACTCATTATTGTTTCTTGCCTGGAAATCTTTCCATGTAAAATCATTGTCTTTTGTTTCGGGTGCATTTGCTGTTAACACATAACGCAGAACATCTTGTTTGTCGGGGAACTCTTCCAAATATTCATGCAACCATACAGCCCAGTTTCTGGAAGTGGATATTTTATCATTTTCAAGGTTAAGAAACTCGTTGGCAGGCACATTTTCAGGAAGTATAAAGCTACCCTCTGCCTTAAGCATAGCAGGAAATATGATACAATGAAAAACGATATTATCCTTACCTATAAAATGAAGTAATTTCGTATCCTCATCTTTCCAATAAGGCTGCCAGTCGTTGCCTGTTTTTTCCGACCATTCTTTTGCAGCTGAGATATACCCGATAGGTGCATCGAACCAAACATATAGAACTTTTCCTTCAGCATCTTCTACTGGTACTTTTACTCCCCAATCCAAGTCGCGGGTTACCGCCCTAGGTTTAAGCCCTTGGTCTACCCATGATTTTACCTGTCCGTAAACATTGGGTTTCCAGTCGTCTTTATGACCCTTGATAATCCATTTGTCAAGCCATTCTTCGTATTCATCCAATGGCAAATACCAATGCTTTGTTTCTTTTAATACCGGCACATTACCACTTAATGCTGACTTTGGATTTTTTAATTCAAGGGGACTTAAAGATGTTCCGCAGTGTTCACATTGATCGCCATAAGCTTCTTCGTAACCACAATGAGGACAAGTACCTGTTATATATCTGTCAGCTAAGAACTGTTGATTTTCCTCATCATAATACTGCATGTTTGTCTTCTCAATAAACTTATCTTTTTGATAAAGTTCTTTAAAAAAATCAGAAGCTGTATCGTGATGAATTTGTGCTGATGTACGCGAATACACATCAAATGAAATTCCGAAATCTTCAAATGATTTTTTAATTATCCCATGGTATTTATCTACGATGTCCTGAGGAGTAACCCCAAGTTGTCTGGCCTTTATTGTGATAGGAACACCATGCTCATCTGATCCGCCAATAAAAAGCACATCTTTGTCATTCATTCTTAAATACCGCACATATATATCAGCAGGTATATAAACTCCGGCAAGATGGCCTATATGAATAGGACCATTAGCATATGGTAGCGCCGAAGTAATTGTATATCTCTTAAATTTTGTCATTATTTAACTTTTCCCAATATTTAAAATCAATAAATATGTAGAGTAAAATTCTGTAATTTCGGCAAAGTTAACCAATAAGTTCAAAATGATAAGCCCACCGTTTCTTAAAAATGGAGATAAAGTTGGTATTGTTGCTCCGGCACGAAAAATTGGTAAAGAAGAATTAGCAGCTTCTCTGGAAATTATCAGAAGTAATGGACTAGATGTTGTTTATTCTGACAATATCTTTGCCCAAGAAAATCAATTTGCAGGAAGCGACCAGATGAGAGCATCTGAGCTGCAGCAAATGATTGATGATAAATCGATTAAGGCTATCATGTTTGCAAGAGGAGGGTATGGTAGTGTCAGAATTATTGACAGAATTGACTTCAGTAATTTCATTTCTAATCCCTGTTGGTTGGTTGGATATAGTGATGCCACTGTTTTTCACAGCCGTGTAATACAGAATTTTAATATCCAAACTCTTCATGCTTCAATGCCAATAAATTTTTTAGAAAACACAATATTTTCATTAGAATCTCTGTTTAATGTCCTTCGTGGCAAGTTACCTCAATATGAGTTTAAGCAACATCACTTAAATAGAAATGGAAATATTGAGGGAATACTTACGGGTGGTAATCTTTCAGTTCTATATAGTTTGTTAGGTAGTAGTTCTTTCCCAAAAACAGAGGGAAGGATACTGTTTTTAGAAGACGTTGACGAATACCTCTACCATATTGACAGGATGATGATGGGGTTAAAAAGGGCTGGAGTATTATCAAAACTATCCGGGTTGTTAATTGGAGGTATGACAGATATGAATGATAATACAATCCTGTTTGGGAAAACTGCGGAAGAAATTATTCGAGAAACTGTAGATAAATATGACTATCCTGTTTACTTTGGATTTCCAGCGGGCCACATAGCCGATAACAGGGCAATTGTTATGGGTGGCAAAGTAAGTATAAAAGTGAATAATATGAATGGAATTGTGACGTACTACAATCTTTAAAAAAAAATAATGGACGATCCTTTTGAGCAAGCTTTCTACGAATATTTGAAAGGCAATAATAGCGCTAAAGTTAATGTGTATTGTAACAAAGGTGATGATGAAGCAATCCCGGTTTCATATTTTTTTAGAAAATATGAAGAGATGCCTGAGTTGGAGAAACGCGCACTTAGCCAATGTTCGGGTAAGATCCTCGATATTGGAGCCGGGTCAGGAAGTCATTCTTTATATCTTCAAGATAAAGGATATAATATCACAGCCTTGGATGTAAGACAGGGATTTGTTGAAGTTATGAAGAAACGAGGACTTAAAAATGTTATTCATTCTGATATCTTTGATTACAAAGAACAGAAGTTCGATACATTAATTATGTTAATGAATGGAATAGGTTTTACTCAAAACTTTGATGGCTTGTCAGTTTTTCTCAAAAAAGCAAAGAATATGTTAAACAAAGGGGGACAATTGATATTGGATTCCTCTGACCTGCTATATCTCTATACTGAAAGTGATGGCTCAATAGCGATTAATCTAAACGAGGATTATTACGGAGAGGTAGAATATATTATAGAATATAAGGGAAATAGAGGTGAGTCTTTTAGCTGGTTGTATATTGATTTTGATAACTTAAGTCTATATGCAGAGCAAGCAGGTTTTAGTTGTGAAAAGATTTATGAGGATGACCACAGTAATTATTTGGCCAGATTATATTAGCAAAATAATTTTGTATCGTATTGCCTTGAAATAATGCATCTTTTATCTTAATAAAGAAAAATTACTCTTGTTTCTTTTTAAACCAGTTTAATGGATTAAAATATGATTTGTATTTGGAGAATAATTCTTTTCCAACCAATACTCCACCAGACCAGAATAAAATTTCCGCTACTATAAATGTTATTGTTGTAATCTTTACTTTTTCTATATTATCAACATTGAGAAAAGGAATAATAGGGATAAATAAAAATACAGGTACTGATACTACCATTAGAATTATCCCCAGTTTAGTGCTCCACTTGAATTTCTTCATAATATAAGGTCGGAACTAGTATTTCAATAAGAATTTTGAAAGATCAAAGTTAATCTAAACTTGGTAAATTAAGGTGTAAGTTTCGCTCTTAGATAAACTGGGTTATGATCACTGTCCTCAAATTTCAAGTCAATAACTTCAACATCAATTAAGTCAATATTAGGAGAGACTAAATAGTAATCCAGACACGTAGTTCCATTATCACCAACTGTAAAAGGTTTATCATTTTGCCTGTTAGTTGGAGCTTTATTGTCGTAAGCCCACTTCCATCCATCAGGCATAAAATCTGGATTCATCTTTACTATTGATGGAAAAAATTTGTGTTTATTATAGTCATCGGATGGCTTATACCCTGGTGGATTCTGATTCCAATCCCCTCCTGCGATCACATAATTGCCTTTTCCATATTCATCAATCATTACTTTTTTAATAATCTGTAATTCCTTTACTCGCAGCACACTATCGTAAACGTATGCTGAGTTATGCGTATTAATAATAATCAGATCTTTATCATTTTTAAGGGTGTATCTGTTTAATACAAAACATCTGTCTAATAAAAATAGTTTATCAGGCCATGAAGCGATTAAAGGGTACGCATACCTGATTGATTCAGTTGGTGTAAATTCGGAAAACAAAAGCAGACCTGATTCAACATAACCTAGCGGGGCATAAACAGGGACTGGTACAAATGGCACCTTGTAATTTTGAGCAAAAACACTATGACTTTCTCTTTTCGATTCCGTAAGCAGTTCAACTTCATTTACATAATAGCTTCTTTTAGATTTTAAATCTACTTCTTGAAGTAGCCAAAAATCAACAGTGTCATTACGTTTTACAAAATCGATAATATTTGTAAGATATTTTTTAGATAGCTCCCTTGTTGGACGAACTCCTTTTCCGCCATCATAGAAGAAGTCCATATCCTTTCCAAGACCAGCATAACCAATATTCCAGTTTATTAACGAAAACGTATCTTGTTGGATTACCTGAGTACTACCATCAGTTGATTTTTCAACCAGTATCTCAACCTGAGGGGGCTGAAAATCAGTAATAGTTATATACAATATGAACCCTCCAAACAAAATAACAATAGTTAGGAGAAACCAGCCAATAATTTTAAGGAATAACTTAATGAGTTTCATACATTTTATATTTTTGGTGAAAGTTATGAAAAATTACTTTCTTAACACTAAATTAGTTGTTACAAAGTTTATACAGTTTATAATAACCAAATTGTTATGAAGAAAGCTTATATATTGGTATGCATTTTTTGCTTGACAGAGATAACTACTTCTGCTCAAATCGGAAGCCCGCAGAATGATTCCCTACAACAGGTTTGGCAACTACAATTTGATAGTATTGCAGCAATAAAACGTGTTGAGTTTTTGAAGGAGCTGAATGTGCTCCATGTTGACAGTACCAAATCAATAAACATGCAAAGTTTGGGACTCGATCAAATGCCAGATCTTACACGATTTAAACATGTTAAACATTTTAATGCTCAGGGAAACAAGTTATCAAAGATTAGGACTAAGTTCCTAAAAATGGATAGCCTGGATTATCTTAATTTAAGTAACAATAAAATACGCAGAATTTGTTTTCCTAAAAATTTGCCGATAACAAGTCTTGATCTTTCTCAAAATCATTTTAAGAGAATACCCAGGTCAATTAGAAAGTTAAAAGACCTGAATTCGTTAGTTATTAGTGAAAATGAGATAAAGAAAATTCCTCGTTTTTTGAAAAGAATGGAAAGTCTTCATAATCTGGAAATCAATTTTAATAAAATAGAACTTACTAAGTCTGAAGTTTCCAGATTGGAGAATATTCAAGTTTTGGTAATGGCAGGAAATAATATTTCTGAACTGCCGGAAAATATTAACGAACTGGAAAATCTTAAAAATTTGAACCTTGCAAAAAACAATCTGTCTAAACTGCCTCCAACATTTGCGCAGCTCGAAGGTCTTCAAATAATAATATTCTATCAGAATAATTTCGATCACATTCCGCTTGAGATCACAGCTATCAAAAGCCTGAAAACAATTGATTTTTATTACAATAAAATCCGTGAAATACCGGATGAGATTGGTAATCTTCAAAACTTAACGATGTTTTTTATGGCATACAATAATATTGAAGTATTACCCGACACTTTAAGGTCATTAAAAAAGTTGCGCGCACTATATGTTCACGATAACTTATTACGTTATGCCCCTGAATGGATCACTGATTTTCTAAACTTAGAGATACTGGATTTGAGTTTTAATAAACTATTATCACTGCCGGATTTATCTGAAATGCCATCCTTATATGAAGTTGATATACAGGAAAATGATATTGATTATGTACCATGGAATCTGCTAGATAAACCAAATCTGCGATTACTACTGATTAGAGGAAACCCATTTTTAATAGATAAAGATGATAAGGATGAATTGAGGAAAAAGATTGATAAAAAGAGAACTGAGGGTGTTGTGATTATTGATTGAAGAAGTCGGAAGTCCTTAGTTTGAAGTCAGAAGTAAGGAAAAATTTCAAAAGGTTTTGATGTTTTCACTTGGCACGTCTAATTCATCCTCAAACCTGAGCATTGCATTTATCAATCTAACTTTTTGAAAGTTATGCAAATCTTCGGAGCGAATATCTGCAACCTGTATCTTCTCTTGTTTTATCAGTTTTGTCCTTTGGGTTCCCACCAGTAGTGGCATAGCAGGTGTTAGCCACTTTTTTCCATTATAGAACAATAAATTAGCATTTGAGCTATCGGTAACAAGACCTTTTTTTACAATTATAATATCATCAGAGCTGCCCTTATAAGTTAGCAGTTTATTAATCTGCATGCGATCGAGATACTTGTGACTGTAATCAATATCATCACCCGAAACGAGTTTTAAACTTTTAATATCAGAAATATTATAAGGGATAAATTCAATTTTAGTTATTTCAGAATTATATATGACACGACATTTATAAAGCCCTTTGTCAGAAATTTCTATTGAGGCCTCCTGCAGTATTGTTGGCAGGTTAATTTCCTCCTTGCAGTTAAAAAGCATTTTTCTTGAATTATCCATCCTGTTTTGATGAAATATAAGGTTTGAAAACTTACCTTGTTCAAAACGTATTGTTTCAATTAACTGCATAGGAGCTAACTAATAGGGATATATATTTTGTCAATCAACTCCTGATATTCTTCATCAATATTACTTTGAGCAGTAATGCCACCACCACTTTTATAGATCAAACCTTCTGGAGTTTGCTCTATGTATCTTATCATAACACCGCTGTCGAGGTTTTGTCCATCAAAAATGCCAAATATACCTGTATAATATCCGCGTTTGTATTGTTCTTGTTCGTCTATAATTTCGAGTGTTTTCTTTTTAGGAGCACCTGAAATGGAACCCGCAGGAAGAACCTTAAATAGCATATCACCAATTGTTTCAGTATAATTCTCTGGCAATACCCCACTTATTTCAGAGCTCATTTGGAATAATCCTCCTCTATTAGTCTTCACATAATCAATAAATCTGAATCGGTCAACCTTTACATTTTTAGAAACCATGCTTAGATCGTTACGGATTAAGTCTACAATAGTGTAATGTTCAGCAAGCTCTTTTTCATTGTTTAGTAGCTTATATTCAGCATCAGGAATGGTAGCATCAATGGTCCCCTTCATAGGAAAAGACTTTATTTTTCTTTCCTTTATCTGTATAAAAATTTCAGGGGAGAATACCACAAATTGATCTGCTAATAAAAGTTTGTACTTTGCATTACTGCCATAAAATATCTCTTCTAAAGTCCAATTTGTTTTTATTCTGGTCGGCATCGTAAGATTCAATAAGAAAGAATCACCATGATGAATGTGTTTCTGAACATTATTATATGCTTTCCTGTATCTTTCTTTTGAAACGGGGTTAACATTTAGTTCCAATTCATTATTTAATTGAGCGGATTTGCTTAGCGCATTTGTAATGCCTGATAATGAGTATTTGATATTATCATGGTCAACCTTATCTAATGGGATGACAACCGGATTCTTCATCTCAAAATCTATAATGAAAAGAAAAGGGATCTTTTCTTTACCCAGATGATTCATTCTATTTATACTACCTCTCAAAAGCTTATACTAATTTCATGTAAAAGTACCCAAATACAGAAAACATCCGAGTGTGCTATTATAATATTAACTGGTTTATTTGAAACCGTTGTTAAAGTTATAAGTGGTCAGTTGCTTAGTACTGGTTTCTAAAGCAAATATTGAGTTACTTTTGCAAAAAAGTAAGATATTGAAACTACTAATCATCGATAATTACGATTCGTTTACTTATAACCTTGTTCAATTAGTTGAGCAGGCAGGTATCGCTGATTACATTATTGTGAAGAACGATAAGCTTGACAAGGTGAATCATGATGATTTTAACAGAGTATTAATATCACCCGGACCCGGTATTGCAAAAGAAGCAGGTCATCTGTTGTGGTTTATAAATCAATACTATAAAACTAAACCAATATTAGGTATTTGTCTTGGTAATGAAGCTATTGCAGAAGCTTTTGGCGCCAAGCTCATCTGCATGGAAAAGCCTCTGCATGGTATTAAAAACAAAGCTACTATACTGGTACATGATAAAATATTCAGTGGGTTACCACATGTTTTTAACATTGGGCATTATCATTCATGGAATGTGGATGAATCAACATTGCCCAAAGAATTTGATGTAATCCTTAAAGATGAAAACCACCTGAATATGGCAATCAGGCACACAGAATATAACCTTGTCGGTCTTCAGTTTCACCCCGAATCAATAATGACAGATTATGGGTTAGAAATAATAAAAAACTGGTTGTTTGTAAGTACCTAATTTGTCTTTTCTACTTCGTCTTCGAAAACTGCAATGATATTACTACAAAGTAAATACCGTAAAATAGTAGAGTAAATGAAATCAACCAAACAAGCATGCCAGCTTCTGCAGCTGGATAAAAACTAATCCAAATTCCTGCAAAAAAGATCACCAGGCCTAGTAACATATCAAACCAACCTCCTGAAATATTCATTGATTGTTCTCTAAAGCTGTTAAAAAATGTGGAAATTCCGATAAAGATCATCCATAATCCAAAAAAGAAGGGTAGAACTTCTGCTGTTACTGCAGGATGGGATAAAAATATTATTCCAATTATAATATTAATTATTCCGTTAAACATTCGCCATGCCCAATTCTGAACAATGTGCTTTGACGATACTGAAAAACCAACCTGAAAGATACCAGCTATTAAGGATGCCCAGCCAATAAAGAATGCAAGACCTAAAATTGATTCTGCCGGATGTGACATTACTTTAAACCCCAGAATTAAAAAAATGATTCCGGCCAGTAGTAATAGCCACCAATTTGTTTTAGTACTTTTTGTCATAATTATATTATTTAATGGTTAATAAAAATTTCAAATATAAATAGACAGGTTGCGTATCTAAAATTATTACATCATAGCAATAGCTTCAATCTCTACCAATACATTTAAAGGAAGTTCCTTAACGGCAAATGCAGCTCTTGCCGGAGGGTCCTTCTGGAAATATTTCCCATAAACAGCATTCATGTCTGCAAAAAGAGACATGTCGTTCAGAAAGATGGTGCATTTTAATAATTTGCTCAGGTCGTTGCCGTATCCTGCAGCTGTTATAATAGCTTGGATGTTTTTTAGCACCTGATTGGTTTGTTCAGCAACTCCTCCTGATACTACTTTGCTTGTTGATGGGTCAACAGGAATCTGACCTGATATAAACAATGTTCCATTTTGCTCAACTGCCTGGCTGTAAGGCCCGATTGGTGCAGGAGCATTATCAGTGTAGATTATCCTTTTCATATGTATTGTGATTTAGTTTGCTGCTTTTTTGATATTTATTCAAATCAAAAAAAATCTCACATAACAAAATACTAATTTGTGAAGAGGTTTAAATTGCAAATAAGTTAGCTAATACTTTTTAGTCTATTCAAAATTCCATTCCACGCCATCCTTAGTATCCTTAATGTTGATATTAATTTTACCTAATTCGTCACGTATCCGATCGGCAGTAGCCCAGTCTTTATTTAGTTTTGCTTCTTTCCGAAGAACAAGTATTGTATTCATCAGTTGATCAATGATCTGGTCGTTAGTTTCGATTGTCTCACTTTTTAATCCTAACAATTCGTATACAAATACAGCATATAATTTTTTTACAAACTCGATATCTTCTTTAGATAGAGATTCTTTACCATCATTAACCTGATTAACTATCTTTGAAAGATCGAATAGGTGTGCGATAGCTATAGGAGTGTTAAAGTCATCATTCATTGGATCGTATAACCTTGTCTCAAATTGTTTAACAGAAACTGATGACTTATCAGATGGCTTTAACTTTTCAATTATTTCAATAGTATTAAACAGTTTTTGCATGCCTTTTTCTGCAGACTGTAACGCTTCATTTGAAAAATCAAGAGTGCTACGATAATGGGCCTGAAGCATAAAAAAGCGAATTGTCATAGGACTGTATGCTTGTAATAATAACTTTTGCTTTCCACTAAAAAACTCATCAAGGGTTATAAAATTATTTAACGACTTGCCCATTTTCTGACCATCAATAGTAATCATATTATTATGCATCCAGTATTTTACAGGATCGTGGCCTCTACATGCATTTGATTGTGCAATTTCCGATTCGTGATGCGGAAATAATAGGTCCATTCCCCCACCATGAATATCGAATGTTTCACCAAGATACTTGGCTCCCATTGCAGAACATTCAAGATGCCATCCAGGGTAACCCTCACTCCATGGTGATGGCCAGTGCATTATGTGTTTTGGGTCTGTTTTTTTCCAGAGAGCAAAATCAAAACTGTTTTTCTTTTCTTTTTGACCTGTTAAAGCACGTGTGTTCTCAAGGAGATCTTCTGTTTTCCTTCCTGAAAGTTTACCGTATTCGTAATCTTCGTTGTATTTCTCAACATCAAAATAAACCGAACCATTAGATTCGTAGCCATAACCATTTTTGATAATAGATTTTATAAGTTCAATCTGTTCAGTTATGTGTCCGGAAGCTGTTGGCTCAATGCTGGGATGGAGTACATTTAATTGATCCATGTTTTTGTGATACCTGTCGGTAAAATACTTCACAACTTCCATGGGCTCAAGATCATCGAGTCTTGCTTTTTTAGAAATTTTATCTTCACCTTCGTCAGCATCATTTTCCAAATGACCCACATCTGTAATATTACGAACGTAACGAACTTTATAACCGAGATGTAATAGATATCGAAAAACTATATCAAACGTAATAGCCGGTCTGGCATGCCCAAGATGAGCATCACCATAAACAGTAGGTCCACATACATACATTCCAACATGTGGTGGCATAAGTGGTTGAAACTTCTCTTTGCTCCGCGATAAGGTATTGTATATTTGTAGATTGTTGTTCATTGATTTGAAATTTAGGTGCAAAATTAGATAAAATCGGCTGTAACCAATTAAGCTATATTAAAATATATCATGAAAGCTGTAAAGTTTATCAAACAATATTCTATAACTCTTTAACAAAGCATCTCCTTCTTTTATGTTGGATATGATCATAGTTCTTCCATGTTGTGGAACCCTTTAGGTTGGTCTCAAACATACCTGTAGTTTCAACATATTTAATCCCATTTTCGATCATAGAGCCTTGTAGTTCACTAATTAATATAGCAGGTAACCCAAGTTTCTGATAATGCGGGTCAATTCCTGTGAGCAATAAATCCATAACCTCTGGATTTTTAAGAGCTTTCATTATGTGAACAAAACCAAAAGGAAATATTTTTCCATTAGCTTTTTGCATAGCCTTTGATAAGCTGGGCAAGCCAACGATAAAGGCTAGTATCTCACCATCTTTTCTGATTATAATTATATATTTTGGCTGTAGCACATCAAGATATTTTTTTGTAGCACTCTCAATTAGTTTGTCAGAAAAGGAGGCAACATAAGGTAATTCGTCAAAAGCGCGATTAAGCAAATGAAATATATCTTTAAGATAAAGCTTCATTTCGCTTTTTTCTTTTAAATGAATTACTTCAAGGTTATTTCTTTTTTTGATAATCTCTACAAGTCTAAGTGCTTTTTCAGGGATTTCTTCAATTTTAAGTCTGTATTCAACCCAATCATTTTCCTTAATAAAACCCTGGTCTTCAATTAGTTTTTGCATATAGGGATAATGCATTACCGAAGCTATCGAAGGCAAGTATTCAAATCCTTCAATGAGCAATCCCTGATTGTCGAGATTAGTAAACCCAAGAGGACCATGAATTGTTGTCATACCTTGTTTCTTTAACCAGCTTTCGGCAGCGTTAAATAAACTTATAGTAACGTCTTTATCATTTATAACTTCAAATCGTGTAAAACGCCCCAGCTTTTTACCGACTTTTTTATTGTAATCGTTATTAATTATTGCTCCTATTCTACCAACACACTCACCATTTTTCCATGCTGTCCAGAATTTTGCTTCACAAAAATCAAATGCCAGATTTGTTTTTGGGCTTAACTGTTTGAGTTCATCTTTTTTTAATGGAGGTATCCACTTATCATTTCCCTTATATAATTCAAACTGAAAATCAACAAATGCTTTCTTATCTTTTATTGATACAACATCTTTTATTTCAATCATATAGCCCGGCATTTAGCATTATATTGCAAATATAATACATCGATAACTAGAAAACATATAATTCGTGATTTTTGATTGAAATAGTTTGATAAATTTGTAGAAGTAATAACATTTCTCGGAAAGATGGAAAGAGTATTAGTAATAGGTTGTTCAGGACAAATAGGTTCTGAGCTTGTGCTTGAATTAAGAAATATTTATGGGAACAGTAATGTGTTCGCAACTGACATAAAAAATCCACCTGATGAAATTCGCGAGTCAGGTCCCTTCCAAATATTGGATGTATTGGACTTTAAAAATCTATTGCATTTTGTAGTGCGTCATAATATAACGCAAATCTATAATCTGGCTGCTGTGCTATCAGGTAATGCAGAGAAGATACCTCTACAAGCCTGGGATATTAACATGAGGGCACTCATGAATACATTGCAGGTAGCAGAGCAATCTGATGCAAAAAAAATATTTTGGCCTAGCTCAATTGCTGTATTCGGGCCAACAACTCCAAGGCACAATACTCCTCAATTAACAATTATGGAACCAAATACAGTTTATGGTATTTCCAAGCTTGCAGGTGAGAGATGGGGTGAATATTTTTATAACAGGTACGGAGTTGATTTTAGAAGTGTGCGCTATCCGGGATTGATAAGCTACAAAACTGAACCAGGAGGAGGAACCACTGATTATGCAGTTGAAATTTTCTTTGAGGCGGTAAAAAAGAACCGATATGAATGTTTCCTTTCAGAAGACACAGCTCTTCCTATGATGTTTATGGACGATGCCATTAAAAACACTATCAAACTAATGGAAGCAGATGGAAATAGATTAAGTTTACGTTCAAGCTACAATATGGCAGGCATTTCATTTACTCCAAAGGAAATTGCTGCTGAAATCAGAAAACATAAACCAGATTTCAAGATTAGTTATAAACCAGATTTTCGTCAAGCTATTGCTGATAGCTGGCCTGCAAGTATTGATGATAGTGTTGCTCGCAATGACTGGGGATTAATTGATGAATTTGATATTGAAAAATTGTCATCTACAATGTTGTGTAAAATTGATGATAGGCTGAACTGTAAATAGAATTCTTTAACAGCTTTAATAAGGTTAGCTACTAGTTTTTCAATACCAAAAAATGAAGGTTAATGAAAACTACTTTACAATAAACTTTGCAGCACGTGGCAAAATCTTAAAAAGTAATGGCGAATGGCCAAGTGTTTCACCATCCGTTTCAAGAAAAACAGATTTTTGAGGTACAGCAGTTATTGTAAATTCTTCTCCAGTAAGTGTTTCCACCTCTTTCATCTTTATAAAAGAACCATCGTAAAGGTTCTTGATGTTTTTTACAATTTTCCATCGCGAAGCTTTTCTAATAACTGTTACATCAAATAGTCCGTCATCAGCAATAGCAAATGGAAGCTGCATCATCCCATTGCCATTATACTTGCATATACCAATGCTCATAGTGAATACATTACCTGAAAAAATGCGCTTGTCACCTTTGTCAATTTCTATATAGTTATAAGTAAATTGAAACAGACACTTGATTAAATTGAACAAATATGTAAAGGCACCTCCACCACCTTTTTGTTTTGCAATATTGGTTCTTTTTGCAACAAAGGCATCGAAACCCATACCAGCAATATTTACAAAATAATGTACTTTTTCCACATCATGTTGAAGGTATGATACTATTCCTACATCATGCATAAAAGTATTATTCTTCATGATTACTTTTATTTGTTCATGGTAGTCCATTGGTATATTGTGCATTCTAACCCAATCGTTGCCTGTACCAACAGAAATTACACCCACTGTAACTTTATCAGGATTCAATCTGTCCTGCAGGAAAACTCCGTTTATTACTTCATTAAGTGTACCGTCGCCACCAACCGAAATTATATTTGAGAACCCTAAATTCTGAATCGCATTTTTAACAAGGTCAGTAGCATGTTTTTGATATTTAGTAATAACGCATTCCATGTCAAAATTATACGATTCCAAAATTTTCCTTATACCTGGCCAGTCGGCCTGAGTTTTTTTGCTTCCTGCCTCAGGGTTAATAATAATGAACCAGGATTTTTTAATAGTTTCTTTCAAAATTTAATTTTATAGTTAAATAGTATTTTTAAGTGCAAAAAAAGAGTTACTTAATTGCTAAATTATCTTTTTTTGATTTATAAATGTTTTTCAATTTTTTGTATTTATCATGAGTTGCGCTTGCTGAAATGTAACATATTTTAAATCCGGTACTGCCATCTAAAAAACCAAACTTAAAAAAATAATCACGCAAAAATTTTACAGCCGGATTGATCCATAATTTTATCCATGTTGCTTTTTTATTATTCTCAAAATACGACTGAGCAGCTATATTACTGAACTTCTCAGATTGTTTATAATGTTCATCAATAGTGTAATATGAATAATGTAATAAATCACCCTTTAGATGTACTACTGATTCTTTTTTATGGAAGATAAACTTATCATGTGGATTAATGCCTCCCCAACTACCTAGATTTGCTATAAAAAGTCTAAGCTTCCGGTCAGGATACCAGCCACAATGCTTTACCCAATGGCCGCAATAATTTGTCAGTCTGTTCATCGTATAGCCTGAAGCTGACAAATTGTTTTTGACTTCTGTAATACTATTCTTTAGCTCATCCGAAAGAGCTTCATCAGCGTCTAAAGATAAAACCAGCTTGTTCTTTGCAAGCGACAAAGCAAAATTCTTTTGCTCAATATAGCCTTCAAAAGCATGTTTTACAAAACGTACATTATAAGTACTACATATTTGCTCAGTTTTGTCGGTTGACATAGAATCTACTACTATAATTTCATCAGCAACCGATATTATTGAATCCAAACATCTTTTGATATTCCTCTCTTCGTTTAAAGTTATGATGACAACAGAAATCTTTTCCATAGCATTATGAATAAGTCAAAGATATAAGAATTTGTAACAATCCTTAAAATGAGATAGAATTTAGGGTGTTGAAATTGTTATCTGTTATAAATTGTATGTTTCTTAAGTTATTAAAGTATTATGAATACAATCTAAATATTAGTGAGTTATTGTTTGTCAACAATAAAATCAACACAAGTTAATCTTTCGTTATTTTTGACTATTATTTCTAAAAACGTAAATGCAGATACACGAAGTAATAATATTTAGTAGTTTTTTGATCTTCATCATACTAATGTTGTTTATCGATATTGGTATTTTCAACAAAGAAGCAAAAGAGGTAAGCTTTAAGAGTTCGTTATTTTGGACTATCGGATGGGTTTCGCTTTCGTTGATTTTTTGGGGAGTGATTTATTTGTTTGGTGATAAGATTCATGATCCTCAAAACATTGGGGAATTGACTATCCTTATTGATAAATATAGCCATCCAATAGATGTTTCATCCAACAATTTTGATGTTCTAATTGCTGAATACAGACGTAATCTTGGGTTGGAATACATCACAGGATATTTAATTGAATATGCTCTGTCGGTCGATAATATTTTTGTGATGCTAATGATATTTTATTCCTTCGGACTTGAGAGAAAATACTATCACAAAGTTTTATTTTGGGGAATTCTAGGTGCAATAATTATGCGATTTTTATTTATTTTCATAAGTGCTGCATTAATTCAGAAATTTTCATGGATCCTGTATGGCTTTGGTCTTCTATTGGTTTTTACCGGAGTACAAATGTTCATTGAGCGGAACATCAAGATAAGTATTGATACAGGTAATCATAAAATTGTTGCTATTGCCTCAAAACTTTTTAGAGTAGATAAAGAGTATAATGGAGCTGCTTTTTTTGTTAAAAAAAATAATCAATTATACATTACAACACTATTTATAATTTTACTTGTGATTGAATTTACTGATGTGATCTTTGCGGTAGACTCAGTACCTGCAATTTTTGCTATTACCAAAGATCCCTATATTGTATATTTCTCTAATATTTTCGCAATTATTGGATTACGTTCTTTATTTTTTCTGATCGAAAATGTAATTGAAAAATTCAGATTTTTGAAAATAGGATTATCTGTACTCTTAGTTTTTATTGGCCTAAAAATGCTTGTTCACGGGGTATTACCTATCTCAACAATGTATTCATTATTGATAGTATTGTCAATTCTTACTATAAGTATTACAATTTCTTTGCTTTATCCTGCTCCTTCACTTTTAGAACATGAGAAAGATAATCTGCAATAATAAAAAACAGAATTGAAACTGGATGAATTAAATAGTGTTTTACCAATTTAATTCGTGAATGTTAAAGTTTGTTGCTTTGTACGATTCGATGACTTGTTTTCTGGATGCTTCGGCTTCTCTTTTTGTTTTAAAACCATTTGATGTTCTATAGCCTCTATCAATACTACCCCAGTTGGGCACTTGTTTTACTAACAGGTCATTAAACTTATAATTTAGCTGGTATCTTTTAGTTTGTGAATGTACGTTACTTACATACATGTGGTAAGCATTATTATTACCACCTTCAGGATCACAATAACAAGATGAAAAAACATAATAATAGAACGGCCCAATTTTATCAGACGGATCTGGAGCATCAATAAAGAGATTATTGTCTGTACTAATTTCTGGTGGATTCAAAGTATTAATGTAAATATCTCCAATAAATTCATAACAGATAGTTAAACCCGATAATAATATATCCAGATCTCCATCCTTATCAAAATCACCCCACAAAGCGTTACCATCCGCTACGCCAGGTAATCCTGCAATAATATCTTCGAAATTGAACCCTAGTAGGTTTTGATAAACTATTGTATATGACCGCTCTAGTGATTCGCCAGTCATGATAATATCAAGATCATCATCTTTATCAAAGTCACCCACATCAATGCTACATCCTTTTAATGGTCTAATGGTAACATACACTGCTTCAAACAAAGATCCCGATTTATTTCTATAAATCAAACATATAGGATAACCCTCGCTATCCTCGCCACTTATAATAAAATCTACATATCCATCCTTGTCAAAATCACCCCATGCTCCAGCACTATTCATAAGTGGAATAAACCTCTGGCTTACCTTACTATATTGATTTTTAGTATTCTTATAAACAGCGGTATATGCATTACCCCCTACGTTGCCGGTTATTAATATGTCGAGATCATAATCATTGTCATAATCTCCCCATGTTGCATTACCATTATACACGCCAGGAATACCAATATCAAGTTTAGTAAAGACACCATTGTCGTTTCGGTAAATATTTGTTGAAAGATTATTGTTTGCCTGTTTCCCTGTGACTAGAATATCCAGATCTTTATCGTTGTCGAAATCCCCCCATTCTACCGAACCATCAACCAGAGGTATGAAATCTCCCATAATGGGAGTAAATCTGTTTTCCCCGGTATTTCGGTACAATTGCATCATTACCTGGTCGGTAGAGGTGAGGCCTGTTACGATAATATCTGCATTACCATCTCTATCGTAGTCGCCGGCTGCTGCATCTCCTCTGTACAATGCAGGAAGGTTAGTTGTTATGGCTTTGAACTTATTTTTATTGGTGTGCGCATTAACCTGTGAGACTACAAAATGTTTATCGTATTTAAAATAGTCGCCAGACAGGTATGCTTTTAAATCATTCTTGCCGCCAAAATCAATCCATGATGTAACTGGCTGCATTACACCAATTAAATCTGTTTTTGCTTTCTCGAATATCTGTGCCCAAGTATTAATTGTAATTATTGCAATTAATAGCAACAACAAATATTTTTTCCACATAATAATAGCTAATATTAATGTCTAAAAATAGTAACAATTTTTTAGAAAAGGGAAGTTATACATGCATTTTCATAATGTTTAATAACATTTGTGCAGTTACAGGTTTCGTAAGTATATCATTGTAAACATCTTTTATATTATCACTCTTTAGGCTATTTGCTAATGTTGAGTGTAATACCACAGGTAAATCCTTTTTTTTACTTTTAATGATCTTAGTAGTTTGGTTGCCATCCAAACCGGGCATATTAAAATCCATCAGCACTAAATCGATCTTTATCTCAGATTCAATAATTTCAATTGCTTTATAGCCATCAGTGGCCCAGATTACTTTAGCTCCTGTTGGCGCTAAGTGACCTTTAACTAATAAATAGTTAATTTGGATATCGTCGACAACTAAAACTACTTTCTCACTATAATCAACCATAAAATTTAAACGTAAGCTAACATTTTATTGAGATACACGAGTACAATCATTTTTAATATTGATATGTTCCAACCATATTTATGCCAAAAATGTTAATCTGTTATTATAAAGAATCATAGTTATTTTCTATATGTTTATATCTTCCCAAAAGGACAACTCACTTCCAATATTGGGAATTATTATTGACTAAAGATTCATAGTATTGACCCAAATATATTATATACTTATTACTTTAACCAAAAAAAAAGTTTAAGTTTTTTTTTGGTTGAACGATATGCAATCTTTGTTTGAGTACAATCGTAGTAATAATTAAATGCTTTTACTAAATCCCTCATATTGTAAGATGTTTCTGAAAGAACGCTATTAATTTTTTTACAATTCTGGAGATAAAGAATCAACTGACCTATATATTTATTATTTGAAACGCTATACTTCTTACCTCTTTCTTCTTTTAGATATATCTTATAAACCAGCAATTCATATTTATTGTTCTGTTCAATATAAAAGCATTCTTGTCCTCTCGCATCGTTTAAATAATACAAACTTTTAGTACCGATAATAAGTGCTCTTAAAAAAACAGTATCAACAATTAGATTAAGATCAGATGAGAGTGTTAGATCACTTGTTCGGAATTCGCTAACATCTGTCTCAACAATGGCACTTCTGTAGATTTCATTATTTGCACTAAACTCAAATATAGATTTAGTCGTAAATAACATACTAGCACCAAGTTCCGATCTCTTAAATATAATCTGTTTTGGGTTCTTCTCCCAGTTTTTATAATCAATATACCCATGTAATGTATCGTTATTTAATTTAATTACATACCCTGGGTAACTTGCATTATTTCCATATGAAAACGTTGCCGCAAAAATAATTATCAAGAGTAAGTTTGTTGAAAAAATAACTTTCATAGCATACTTATTATTTCAAATAATCATTAAAGAATGAAGTTATCTTTTTATAGAGGTGGGCTCGATTAGGACCCCTCATATTATGTCCGTGTCCGGGATAAACGAAATAATCAATATCCTTATCTTTATCAATTGCTTTTTGAAGAAACTGAAGACTGTTCTGCCAAACCACAGTTGGATCTTTTGTACCATGGATTATAAGAAGTTTTCCCTCTAGACTATCAACCTTATTTAACAAACTTGAATTTTTGTAACCTTCAGGGTTCTCTTCAGGTGTATCCATATAACGTTCGCCATACATTATCTCATAGTACTTCCAGTCAATAACAGGTCCTCCTGCAACACCAACTTTAAAAACTCCTGGATAAGAAAGCATAAGGTTGATAGTCATAAAACCACCGTAACTCCATCCATCAACTCCAATCCTTGTTGAGTCGACAAATGGCAGCGTTTTTAGGTATTCTACTCCTACCATCTGATCCTTTGCTTCATGAACACCAACATTTCTATGAATAATTTGCTCAAAATCACGACCACGATTAGCTGTTCCTCTATTATCGAGTGTAAAAACTATGTAGCCTTGCTCGGCTAGATAATTCAGAAACAAACCGGCTCCACCAAGCCATGAATCTGTAATAAGCTGTGCATGAGGACCTCCATATACATAAACAATAACGGGATATTTGATTGTGCTATCAAAGTCAATTGGTTTGATCAACCTGCAAAAAAGATCATCGTCTGCATCTGACTTTAGTGTGAAGATTGTCATTTCACCCAGATTATAGTCTGCCAGAGGCTGGTTGTCTTCTTTAATAACCCTGAGTTTTTTACCTTTATTATTAAGTAGTATATACTCACGGCTAACTTCTGTGCTACTGTAAATGTCAATAATGTATTTTCCGGAATAACTTATGTCAGCATTGTGACTCCCATGATTCGGTGATATTCTGGTTATTTTGTCAGAATTAATATCAACGGAATAAATATTATTTTCGATCGGACTATCCTTTGTTCCTCTGAACCAAATCTTATTATCACCGTAAAAACCAAGGAGATCGGTAACAACCCAATCACCAGAAGTTAATTGTTTAATAAGGTCACCTTTAGCGTTGTATAAGTAAAGATGATTCCATCCGTCCTTCTCACTTTGCCAAACAAAATGATCATTTCTATTGGGTAAAAAATACATTGGATTTTCAGGCTCAACATATTTTGGATTATTCTCTTCAAATAAATTAGATACAAATTCACCATTAGAGGCATTATATTTATTCAGTTTTAGATGATTTTGCTCGCGGTTTAATAGCGCGATAAATATATATTTCCCTTCAGGCCCCCATGTAACAGATGTTAAATATTGATCAACAGGTTCACCCGTTTTCATAAAAACGGTTTGTCCGGTTTCAAGATTGTAAACTCCAAGTGTCACCTGATGGCTTGTCATACCTGCCATGGGATATTTTGTTTTTTCAACTTGCGCAATGCGTGAAGTAATATCCACGAGTGGGTAATCGGTGACCATAGTTTCATCTTTGCGATAGAAGGCTAAGTTTTTTGAGTCTGGCGACCAATACATACCTTTCTCAATCCCAAATTCAACTCTGTGAACTGTTTGCCCATTAACAATTCCTGTGTCTTCATCAAAGGTTACCTGACGATCTTTTCCATCTATGGAAATGAATAAGTTATTGTCGACAGTATAGGCAATAAATCGGGTGTCTTTTTCAAAGTTAACATTCTCCGCTGAATCAGGGATTCTGTTTATCCAATTTAATTCATGCGTATTATAGTTATAAATAAAATAATTATTCTTACTTTGGAATCTACATTCCTCATTATTAAAGAATGTTAAACGTGGTAGCCTACTAAGTGAATCATAATTAAGTTCATTCATTCCGCTGTTTAGCATGTCTAAGTCAAGTAACAGAGTTTCAGTTCCATTCTTCGCACCAACTTTATAAATAGAATTATCTTTTGCAAAGGCATAGTTGTTCGTTTGACCAATCCATTGTAATTGTGATACGGAAGCTGGATAAAGAGCGCGGTTCATATATATGGCATCTTCGGGAGTAAGCAGTTTTTCCTGGGCTACCAATAATAAGCTGCTGACAATTATTATCAGTGCCAGAAAAGTTTTTAATATATTGTTCATTGTAAATTAATTAATCGATTATTATTTGCTGTTGGCTTTTTCAACCTGGAATTTGAAATCAGAAAGAAAGCCACTTTTTTTATCGTTTAGATAAATATAAAATTCATCAGGTAACTCGACTGGAATTTCTACTGTGGTATAATTCCACCAGCCGTTGTTAACAGGATTTTGTGGTGCTTTGTAGGGCAGGTCATATTCCCATATTTTACCTTTGTCGTCGATACCTCTAATTATTATAAAGAACCACTGGAAATTAGCTCTTTCTTCAGAGTATCGTGTAAGATAAATTTGAATTTGTCCTCCTAGTGCCTTATCCTGAAGGTTCTCCAAATTTTCTTTTAGTACGTCGTTGCCCCATTTTTGGACAGCAGCCACTTTTTGAAAATCAGCTTCAAGTGATTCTAAGTTTTTATAAGCTACAGCTGTAATAGGTGAATAATTATATGTAGCAGGATCATTGGGTAGTTGGCCAAATATCTTAGTAATATCATATCCGTATATCGACCTTACTTCGTTATCTTGCCATGTATTTTCATAAAGAACAGGATTGATTTCCTGAGATGTAACAAACTGAGGAAATATAAGGCCGGCAATAATTATTATCAAAAATAAGTTTGCGTTTTTCATTGTTTTTAAGTTTTAATTTAGAACTAAGAATTTATATTAAACTATTCTAATACTCTATTTATTAAACCCTGCAACAGTTTCAGCAAAATCATATATTAATTCTGGGTCTTTTTCAAAAAGGTTGCCCACAACAATGATGTCGGCTCCTGCTTCCATAACACTCTTTGCTTTTTCGACACTTCGGATACCTCCACCAATTATCAAAGGGATGTCTATCGATCCTTTCACAAAACTAATCATTTCTTCAGGAACTGATTGATTTGCCCCACTACCTGCATCCATAAAAATAGTCTGTAAACCTAGCATCTCACCTGCCATAGCGGTACAAGCTGCTATATCTTTTTTGTCGTTAGGAATAGGAAAAGAGTTACTCATGTATGTTACCGAAGTAGGTTTGCCACTGTCTACTAACATATAACCGGTTGGAATAGGAGGTACACCGCTAAGTTTTATGTAAGGTGCTGCAAGAACGTGCATGCCAATAAGCATATCTGGATTTCTGCCTGATATTAAAGATAAGAACAACAAAGCATCAGCATTTCGACTTATCTGATATGTATTACCAGGGAATAAGATAACGGGAATATCACTGTTTTCTTTTAATGTACGTATGCATTGAAATAATGTATCACTAGTTAACAAGCTACCGCCGACAAACAGGAAATCGACTCCGGCTTTTTGTGTTATTCCTGCTATACTAACTAATTGTTCGGGTGTGAACTTATCTGGGTCAATAAGTACCACTAGCTGCTTTTTTGTTTTACTAAATAGGTCAATAATATTCATATAATTGCTTTTTAACAAAAATAGTAAATATTGACAAATCTCACTCTTTAACTACTGTGATGTAGTATTCATATATAAATTGAGATTTGGTGACTTATAATTTGAGAATCAGATGCCAGAATAATTTATTTTTTAATCGTGATCACACCAAAATAGTTGACAAATAAATAGCCATTGCTATAGCCACAACAATAATCCAAAATGTTATTTTCTTTGGGAGTTTGTCTTTTTTTGGGTCATAATCGAAATTACTTTCAGGCATACCGTATTAATTATTGTGGTAGTTTACTTAATCGTTGCCCATTTCTAAAAGCAACAACAAAAGAATCACTAATACCATTGTAGCTTCTGAGCTGGTTTCTTCTTTCACGCGCCTCTTCATAAGTTCTAAATGAGCCTACAGTGTAAATGAAATATCCATTATAAGTATTCTCTTTTATCTCTGAAACAGGAATGTTATATAAATTGCTTAGATGTTGAATTGATATTGCTCGGTTGTATTTAGCACTTATCTGGACTCTATACTCTAGTTCAAAGTTTGTTTCGTTCGGTTTCGGAGTTACCACTATTACTTCTACAGGTTCCTCTATTACTGTTACTTCCTGAATTGGTGGAGAAACAGGCATGGCAGCTGTTACAGGTGCAATATTAAGTAAATCAATCTGAGGAGGTTCAATTGGTTTGTTGTATTGATATTCTTGTGTTTCCTTTTCAGATGAGTTATCTTTTTTCTTAAAGTAACTATACCCTTCAGTATTTTTTACCTTATTACTTTTGCCAAATTTAAAGGCAATACCGGCAGATGTATAATTATAAATATCATATTTAAACCCGCTGATTCTGCCATCCATAGCGTCGGCGTTCATTATTCTATTGGCCGATTCTAATGTTATGCTCCATTTATCATCTATTCTAAAATCCATGCCTAGCCCAACAATAGCTATTCCTTCCAAAGTTCTACCACCAAAGCTTTTTCCATTACCATATCCTACTTTTTGAATTACTTTTTTCGTAGTTAGGTCCCTTACTTCAGTATTATAGTTTGTAATTCCTATCCCTAGAGTAAGATAAATATTCCATAATTGACCTGCTCGGTATCTGACAAAAATATTTCGCAGACTTACTGTTGTATTAAGGTTAAATTCGTAATAGTTAGATTCAAAATATTTATTAGAACTCCTTCTTGTTCCTGCTAATTGTCCATAAAGAGCCTGTCCTCTTAATCCAAAAATTGGAGATATTTGCTTTACAAGCTGCAGTCCGCCAGCATATCGCCATTCATTTTCATAGTTTGATACCGGCCAAATTTTATATTGCTTTATATCTCCAAAAAAAATACTTGTGCCGCCATTAGCATTTAACTGCCAATATGATCTGAAACTACTTGAATTATATGATTGAGCTTTAATCCCGGTTGAAATGAGAATAAAAAATACGGTAAAGGTTAATAAGTTTCTCAATATAACTGGTGTTAGTAAAAAGTGCTAAACAAATTTGCTAAACATTATTTATGTGCCCACAAATAATAACAAACCCTAATTTACGACCCTAAAAATATAGAATAAATCTCAGCTATTTAAATAGGTATTAATTAATTATCGCCAACCAATTGTTAATATCTTCAAGTTGTATAGAGTTAATATCAAGTTTATTCTTTTTTCTATATCCATTAAGTTGTTGCTGAATGGTAGAAGGTTTTGATTTTTTTAAAGATTCAGGGTTTACGAAACCTGCTGGTATTAAGTGGTGCGCCCAGTCTTTAGAGATTCCAAGAGCAATAAAATCCTCAGCTGTGAATGTTTTTTTAACAGCTTCAGGACGCATTTGAGGAAAGAATAATACTTCCTGTATAGATGATTGATTAGTCATTAGCATTACAAGCCTGTCGATACCAATACCCATTCCTGATGTCGGTGGCATGCCATATTCTATCGCTCTAAGAAAATCTTGGTCAATTACCATAGCTTCATCATCTCCAATAGCAGCAAGTTCCATTTGTTCTTCAAACCTCTTACGTTGGTCAATAGGGTCATTTAGCTCAGTGTAGGCATTTGCCAACTCCTTTCCATTAACCATGAGTTCAAAACGTTCTGTTAACTCAGGGTTATCCCGATGCCTTTTACATAGAGGTGACATTTCAACCGGATAGTCAGTAATAAATGTAGGTTGAATAAATGAGCCTTCGCATTTCTCGCCAAAAATTTCGTCTATAAGTTTTCCCTTACCCATCGATGGGTTTGTTTTTACTTCAAGTTTCTTACAAACATTAATAAGTTGTTCAATATCCATGTTGCTAACATCATAGCCTGTATATTCCTTAATTGCACCAAGAATGCTCAATCGGCGGAAAGGAGTTTTAAAATTAATTATATTGTCGCCAACCTGTACTTTTGTTGTGCCATGTAAATCAAGAGCAATTTTTTCAACCATATTCTCTGTCATCTCCATCATCCAGAAATAATCCTTGTAAGCAACATAAATTTCCATTTGTGTAAACTCAGGATTGTGAAAACGGCTCATACCTTCATTTCTGAAATCTTTAGCAAATTCAAATACACCATCATAACCGCCAACAATTAGTCGTTTTAAATAAAGCTCATTTGCAATTCTCAGATAAAGAGGAATATTGAGTGCATTATGATGAGTTATAAAAGGTTTTGCCGCTGCACCACCAGGTATTGCTTGAAGAATAGGTGTCTCAACTTCCAGATATCCAAAAGAATTAAGGAAATCACGCATCGAACGAATAACCTTCGCTCTTTTTACAAATGTATCTTTAACGCCTTCATTAACAATAAGATCAACATAACGTTGTCGATATCTTTGATCAGGATCCGTAAATGCATCATAAACTTCACCATCTTTTTCTTTAACAATTGGTAATGGTCGTAATGATTTTGATAGTATTGTAAACCCCCTAACATGTAAGGTTATTTCTCCCATTTTTGTTACAAATACATACCCAGTTACTCCGATAATATCTCCTATATCAAGCAGGCGTTTAAAAACGATATTATATAAAGTTTTGTCATCTCCTTCACAAATATCATCACGTTTAAAGTACAGCTGAATTCTTCCGGTGGAGTCCATTAGTTCCATGAAAGAAGCTGCTCCCATAATTCGTCTACTCATAATTCTTCCTGCCAAGGTAACATCCTGAAAAAGGCTGCTGTTGTCTTTAAACCGAGTTTTAATGTCATCAGCGTATGCAGTTACTTTAAATTCTTCAGGCGGGTACGCATTGATGCCCAGTTTATATAACTCCTGAAGTGCATTTCTCCTTATTTGTTCTTGTTCGCTTAATTGCATGCTATAAAATTTTTTGCAAAGATAAAAAAAAGCTGCCGCCCTTATGTTTCAAAAGACGGCAGCTCAGAATTACACATTATTGTGTATTATTTCAGAAATACTTTTTTACTAATGCTTTGTTCATCGTTTTTAATTTGGACAAAGTATATTCCACTTGGATGAGTTCCAATATCAATGCTTAAAGTTTGTGAGCCTTGAACATTTAGTTCATTTTGCTCAAAAATTACTTTACCTACTATATCAATTACTTTTAATTCAGCATTGTTTAATTCGTCGGCATTGATATTCAGGTTGAACTTACCAGTAGTTGGGTTAGGATAAATTTCGAGTGAAACTAACTCTGAATTTTCGCCAACTCCAACACAATTTACAACAGTTATTACCTGATCATCTGAGTTTTCACATCCAAACTCATCAGCGTAAGTATATGTTACAACAAACTCACCTACACCTGATGCGGTTGGGTGAAAATACATTCCGTCACTGACGTACTCACCAGTATATACACCACCTTCAGGAGATCCCTGAGTTAGAGTATAAGGATCCCAGTCTTCGTTACAAAGATCTTCAACAGCTGCAAATTCAACATCAGGTAGTTCGTGAATTTTCATATAATCTTCTTTGAAAGCAGTATCACGCAGTGATCCATCAAATATAATAAGCTGAACATCATATTCACCAGTTTCACTATAATAAACGTTAGGGTTCATAAGAGAAGATGTAGCTGGATTACCACCTTCAAAAGTCCATGCGTATTGTATTACATTTCCAATACTTAGATCATTGAAGTGACCAGTCCCAGGCCCACAAAGATCAGTATCTTCGGCGAAGAAATCAGCTACATATGTTGGGACACCAGGATCAAGATCATTTAACATTACACTTGCAGTGTGTAATACATATTTGTTAGAGTTATCTTGTACCCATGCAATAAGTTCACAATTTTCTTTCACCCATGTGTTATTAAAAGTAAAGTTAAGATCGACTTCAACTGAACTGTTATTTGATGGAAAAGTAACAGGTGTTCCACTAGATCCTGGAACCATTAATCTTTCAACAAAATCACAAGTGGTCATGCCAAACCAGGTATACGGTATATCAGTTTCTGTAAGAGCAAGGTGTACAACTAGATTTGTTCCAGAATAAGCAGCTATTTTGTTTGCTTTAATTGTAACGGAATAATCATCATCGGTGTTATCTCCTGTTATTTCAAGAGTAAATGCAGTTTGCATTTGCATACGTGCGTTTACAATTGGCAGATATGTACCATACATAGTTTGTGTGTTACTTCCGCCAATAACATGAGTATATTCACCATCAAAATGAGCTGTAGGGTAGCCTGTGATGCCGTAATAGGAATTCCTAGCATTAGATTCTGTAGTTGTGAATACGTCGCCGTTGTGATATTCAACAACAGCAACAGGATCACCGTTTTCCATTAAATCATTAGCACCCATTGCAGCTCCAGGACAGTAATAACACCATGTGCCTGTGCCAATTTCAACTAATACAAGTTCCCTGTCTACTTGAGCAGTAAGGATAAATAGTGTAAAAGTTGCAAGTAAAGTAAAAATTAATTTTTTCATAGTTTTTTGGTTTATTATTAATTTAGTTTTATATAATGCATTATAGAATTAGTTCTTATTAAGAACATATTATACTGTTGACTATTAGCTTTTTACAATAGTTGTATTATATATAATCGAATTAACTGGTGCAAGATATAAATATTTAATGAAATAATGTAAGTTTTCCAATGACAATAATTAATTATTTTTTGTATTAATATGCGGTTATTAATGTTGTTATGAAATATATAAACAGATTTATGTTTAACATCAACTTGGATTATTTATTAATCAAAATCATCTTTTGAATAGTATCAATGCCATTACTGGATAGAATAATTAAATAGATACCATCTTTAAGTTTACCAATGTTTATTTCTGAATTGCCTTTGTCTGAAAACTGCAAATCTTTTTCTTGATAAACAACCTTTCCTTCTGTACTGGTAATAGTTAGATCAAAATACTTGTTACGGATATTATTTGTCTCAATGTAAAACTGACCACTATTTGGATTTGGAAAAATTCTAAATTCAGCAGATTGCATTTCAAAAATGTTCGTACAATTTATAAATTCAATACTAATTTCTCCATAACCGGTACAATTATTTGTATCAGTAGCTTCCACGGAAATAGATTGTATACCATAACCTTTATTGGTTGTATCAATTACAATTGTTTGTGTAGTATCTCCTGTAGACCAAAGGTATGATGATCCGGTATTACCGGCATCTAATAACCAAGATGTGGAACCGCAAAAACTTGTGTCAGAACCAAGGTCTATATATACTGAATCATAAACATGCACATAAACAGAGTCGGTTGATATATGTTCACCATCTGAAGCTTCAACTATAAACCATGTCGAGGTCAATGGCTCTGAAGATACACGGGCTAAATTTGAGGAAAATCCTTCAGGTATTGAAGTCCACGCAAATATTAGCGTATCATAAATACCAGGTGATAATGCTGTTAACCATATCATATTTCTTGGACATACTTCTTTCAAATCAACAAATGCTTCAACAATAATGTATTCTACTCTTAGTGTTAAAGGTATTTCAATTATACTATTCAACGGATCATTAGAAGAAATAACAACATTAGCAGAATAATATCCAGCATCTAAGTTTACTGAATTGAAATTTACCGTTATAAGATTAGTATCACCTGGTAAAACGATGCCGGCTAATGGATAAATATCCAGCCATCCCTCAACATATAATGAGTAATCCTCAACCTCACCAAAAGTTGTATTGCCACAAGGATTGAGCGCGCCTGTATATGTAATTCGAACCCTCATTTTTGTAACGCCGCTTACAGCACCTGGAGGTGGTGATATTGTCCCAGTGAATTTATCCGTTCCTGGTGTTGCTTCTAAAACAATTAGTTCATCTTCACTAAATATTTCATCCCTGTTCCAGTCGACCCAAACGCCACATTGATCTAAGTCATATGGCTTACCATTTGTTACTGTAATATCATAACTTTTACCAACAGTACTAGTTGTTGACAAATTGGAATAATCAGTATAGTTATCGCTGCCAGTATTTGTATTTGAGATGTCGCCAACTTCAACACCACTTATATATTCATTACCACTACCACCACCACCTGAGGCCGGGCAATAGCCTCGGTTTTTTTTAGATGAGATAAGCTTTAGACTATATTCAAGGTTAAGCTGTCCGTTGTTAATTATAGATAATTGATTAATCGACTGATCTCCGATTGCCATAGTATCAGTGATGTTATCAGGAGTAGTTGAAATAATTACATCACCCCATTGTAAAGAAATCCCGGAAGCACCTGATTCTATATCATTAAGATAATATGCTGTTACGCGGTACGTATACATTCCGTAATGAGGAAGTATATCAGTAAAGGTAGTGTCTGTTGTTGATGCAATGGAATCACCATCCCTGTAAACAATAAACTTCAGGAACCCTTCTGCTTCTTCGTATTTCCAAAAAAGGTTTGTTATTCCGGTTTCAAATTCAATTTCACCGCTTAATGATGTAGGTCTGTTTAAAGGATTTGTTGCATAGGGGGAGCAAAACGACATTGCATATCCAAGGCGATTATCAGTCCAGATAGGGTAAACCATACCATTCATAGCATGTATCCCAAGATAATCACCCATGTATTTGTCAGCAAGTCCTGGTATTGGTGCCGGAGTAAAGCTAACATCACTTACCTTGAATTCTTCCCATGATGAACCACCGTCAACAGAGTTTGCACAATAAACCTCACATTGAGTAGAATCCACATTACGATCGTCGTAGTAAATCATACTTAATATGCCATTAGAAGGGTCGCATGTTATCCAGGGGAAAAAATGCTGTTTACCAGGTACACCTAATCCACTATTTACCTTACGAGGATCCGTCCAAGTACTACCTTTGTCGGTTGATTTAATTACATATATATCAATATCATTCCCAGTATTGATTCCAGGGATACCAATATTAGCCCAGGTAACATATATGGCGCCATTATCAGCTCCGGAACTGTTGTCAACAGTTGCAACAGGAAATGAGTTTACTCTCATGTTTTTATTTGTTCCAGATGCTCTTATACCTCGTATATTTGCAATTATTCTTTGTGAGGGTTCCCATGTAATGCCTCCGTCAAGAGATTTTGCCATACCAATTGCTGTTTCATCACTACCCCCTGAAGGCCAACTATCATAAATAGCCCAAACCGCATAAATCTCTCCATTTGGTCCAGTACTTAGGTTTACACCCTGATTATGACTACCAGCATTAACATCGGAACTAATATCGTGGTTTACAAACCAGGTGTTGCCATTATTAGTCGAGTAGCTAAAACCAATTTCTGCATCATAATCACCACCGGCATTGGTCCAGGCAACATACAAGTTGCCCTCATAAGGACTTAACGGATTATTATCTATCCACATGTGATTTTTGTCAGTAATGATACCTGGATTTGGGGCGGCCTGTTTTACTGTCCATGTGGTACCCTGATCGTCAGAATATGAAACTCCCATTCCCCAGCTATTATTGATAAAATTAACATACCACCTTCCATTCAGACCAATAATAACAGAGGGGTCTCCGGCATTATCAGTACCTGGTCCTTCAATATCTCCGTACCATGTTGTCCCTGAGTTGAATGAAAACAGGCCATCTGCTCCATAAACTGTATCAATGGTACCATTTGTAGAATTATTGGAGTTTAGAATATTAGTTTCATCAAGAGGATTCACAAACACAGAATTCTCACTTTGAGTTGAGCTGATCTCAGTAACAGGAATATCAGGAGAATTAATAGTTACAACTGTTTTTGCAATAATTCTACTTCCTGTAAAAATTGCAGGTTGAACCTCAATTTCAGGATTATAATCAACCAAACCTTTCTTTGCTGCCCTGCGCCAGTACCCCTGATTATCAATCCTTGTATCTATTTCATTATCAGATTTTATGCGATTGTTAATGGCTCTGTTAGTGCCAAATCCAAGCACAATGATTAGCACAAAAGTTATTATAGTTTTGAATATATTCATTTAAGCATTATTGAAATCTCATGCAAATTAGTAATATATTGATAATATTTGCTTAATAATAGTTGCATATCAATTAAAGGAAAATAAAAAAAGGCTGTGAAATAAATTTTCAACAGCCTTTTTGATTAATATTTTGCAGTTATACTCTATTTTCTCAACACAATCTTCCTTGTTGTTGAGATAGCATTATTGGTAACTACAATTGTGTAGTTGCCATCAGCATAGTTACTTAAATCTACTTTTTCTGTACGAGTTACTGATACAACAATGTTGTCAAGATTATATACCACTTTTCCTGCAACATTTATAATAGTAATATTAACAGGATTGTTAGCATCACCGGTAATTTCAATATTAAATATTCCACTTGCAGGGTTAGGATAAACTCTAACATCAGTTAGATTATTCTCCTCAATACCGGTACAATTAACAAACTCTATATCAATGCCATCACTGTTAGTACATTCGAACTCTGTAGTAACTTCAACAGAGAAATTATGCACTCCATAACCAATCCCTAAAGTATCGGCAACAATAGTTTGTGCAGTAAGTCCATTAGACCAAAGGTATGTAGATCCAGGGTTACCTGCATCAAGAGTTATGTTTATATCACCACATACTGCAGTATCGGCTCCAAGATTAATTTCAGGAATCGCAGCAAAATTTAAATAAACAGTATCTGTGGATGAGCAGTTATCAGAGGTTGTAACTTCTGCCCAGAACATAGTTTCTCCTGAACCGCTTGCAACGATTGTTTGTGAAGTTTCATCTGTAGACCAGAGATATGTGTCACCAGGATTTCCGGCATCAAGTGTGTATTGATTTTCACCACAAAGTATTTGATCACTACCAAGGTCAACAACAGGCAAAGGAAATACATCAACAGAAACGGATGTTTCTAAAGTTATAAGACCATCACTGACTGACACAAAATATTCAGTATTCTCCTCAGGAACAACAACAGGTTCAGCTTCGGTTGATGTGAATCCTTCAGGAACAGATGTCCATGAATAAGTGTAGCTTCCACTGCCACCGGTAGGCATTGCTGCCAATTGTGAACTTTCGCCTATACAAATTTCAGGAGGACTTGCACTTGCAGTTAGGTCTATATCATTAACAATCATAGTAAGATCAACATAATAGTGTAATGTATAGAGATCGTTTGTAAGAAAATGCAGTGTTTCATTATAGGTACCTGCTTCATATCCTTCCGAATCAAACAACAAAGTAACAATTAATGAGTCTCCAACAGGAATTGATCCATTATCAGGATCTAATGTAATCCAATCAGCTACAGCAGCATTACGGAAGAATGGAGAGAGTGAAAATGTAAGCTCTAAAACTCCTGTGTTTTTAATTGTCATTATTTGCTGATCCGTTCCTTCTGGTTGAACGATAGCGGTAAAATTATCAGGCGTAATTACTATAGTTGGAGAGCCCCACTGTGTTTCATTAACTGATGGGTCAGATTCGTCGGAACCTCCATAATAAGCTGTTACTTCATATGTGTAATATCCATACTCGGTTAACTGATCTTGATAATTCATATTTGTAGTTGTACCTACAACTACACCATTTCTATAAATCTTAAAATTTTGGAATCCTGTCCCAGGATTATGATTCCAGCTTAATGATGATAAACCTGTTTCCTGATCCGTACTGATCTGCAAGTTTGTTGGAGGAAAAACTTCAATTAAATTAATCGCAGCCTCATAAGCATCAATCCGACCAGCACCAAAGACGTTATCTTTTCCTGATGCACCCAAATCAAGAGAAGTTGTTTCAAGAACCATATCAACTGCTTGTGGAGTTAATCCGGGAACTTTTGATAATAATAATGCCATAACACCTGCAACTCCCGGTGTTGCCATGGATGTGCCGCTCATATATGTATAACCGCTAGTATTAAATGCGTCACATGATTTAATATTAACACCTGGGGCACAAATGTCGGGTCGTAATAATCCCAATTCAGGGTTAAATGGATAATCATTATATGGGTTTATATTTTCCCATTCAGAAGGTCCACGACTGGAAAACGAAGCTATATAATCATTATTGTCAGTTGCGCCGATACATACAGATGCTGAAATACCACCTATAAGAGTCTGGTCAGGGTTTAACCATGGAGGAGGGCAATCTCCTGGAGTTCGAACATCATCCGGGTTATTAGTGCTACCACCTTCATTACCTGCTGCTACTGAAGCAACAACTCCGGCAGCCAGCGTGTTTTCTAGTGTATTTCGCCAGGTGGGTCTATTTGGCCCCCATGAATGAGACCATCCAACAGAAAAACTAATAATATCTGCACCATTTTCAACAGCAAATTCGAAACCTTGCCAAGAGTTTGATTCTTGTCCGCTACCAGCATCATTTAATACTTTTACTGCCATAATTAAAGCATCTGGAGCCATGCCAGTCTGTGAACCTGCTGTTCCGTCACCAGCAACTGTGCCTGCGCAATGCGTGCCATGTCCATGATTATCCATTGGGTCGTTATCGTTATAAGCAAAATCATATCCATGATTGGGGTAATTAACGTCTTCCCACATATGATCACTAAGATCTACATGATTGTAATTTACACCAACGTCAAGCACAGCAACCACAACACCTTGTCCTGTAAAACCAAGATCCCAAACATCAGGAGCATTTACCTTAGTAACATTGTAGGTGATTTCTTGTGTACCTCTCATTGAATTAGGAATAACATATTGTTCTGGTTCTTCCCCGAAAAGCATATATCTTACTTCATCATGATCTATTGCTTCTATATCATTCCTCAAAGAAAGCTCGTTTATTACATCTTTGGTTGCCTCACAACTAATTACATTTGTGATCCAAAAATTGTGACCAAGCCTAACCGCACTACTATTTGCTTTTTCTGATAAATATGTTCTCAAATCAAATTGTGATCTATTACTAAAAGACTTTAATTCACTTTTAACAAACTCCCTTTTCTCGGAAGAACTCATCCTTGCACTTTGACTGAATAATTGAGAAGTTGGATACTTTTCAGTAAGTATAATATTAATGGGTATAAAATCATTATCCTTACTTTGTAACATAAATTCTTGCAAGTCGTTAGTTAGGAGGTTTAGATTTGACTTTTCTTGTGCTGTTACAGTCATCGCTAGAAATAGCAATAATAAAAAGGTTATTTGTTTCATTATATTAGTAGTTTAATGTTAATTTTTAAATTAAGACATTTGTAATTGTTAATGGTTGCGCAAAAATAGTAAAATTCGTACTTAGTTTATTATTCAGATTATATAATACTTAGGATGATGTCATTGTATTTCAAATATTAGTCTAATAATCCCTTGCCTTAACCTCACCCAGTAACAATCTCAATCCATTCATAGCCAGCGCTTTCATTTCATCTTCTCCGGGATATACATGAACAGGAGCCATTCGATGAATATAGGATATGATCTCGTTTACAAAGTACTTATCATGTGCTATTCCTCCTGTAATAAGTATACCATCAACCTCTGAATGTAGCACGGCTACCATTGCTCCAATCTCCTTAGCAACCTGATACGCCATACCATCATAAATATACTTTGCATTCTTATCACCAGCTTTTATACTTTGCTCAACTTCATAAGCACTATTTGTTCCAAGATAAGCTACAAGGCCTCCTTCACCAATTATCATTTTCATAATTTGCTGTTCAGAAAATTCTCCTTTAAAACAAAGCCTAACAAGATCGCCAACAGGAAGAGTTCCTGAACGTTCAGGCGAATATGGACCATCACCATCAAGACCTTGGTTGACATCAACAACCCGGCCTTTTTTGTGGGCGCCGACAGTTATACCACCTCCAAGATGAATTACAATAAGATTGAGGTCTTCATATTTTCGCATAATGGATTTTGCATGCTGACGTGCAACTGCTTTCTGATTTAAAGCATGGAATATTGATCGGCGAGGTAATAAAGGATGACCTGATAACCGGGCCAGATCATCAAGTTCGTCAACAACAACAGGATTAGTAATATATGCTTTGGCATCCGGAAGGGATTTGGCCAGGTCATAAGCTATCAATCCTCCTAGGTTACTGGCATGCTCTCCATAAGCGCATGATTCAAGATCATGAACCATTTTTTCATTTACGGCTATTATTCCTGACTCAACCGGCTTTAGTAATCCTCCTCGGCCCATAATAATTTTAATATGATCCAAGGATATATCAGCAACCTCAAGTTCTTTAACAACGAGCTCTTTGCGGAAATTAAATTGCTCTGTAACTAGCTTAAAATGTTCAAGTTCTTCAACTGTATGGCGAATAATATGAATAAAAACAGGATTTGAATCAGCGTACACAGCAATTTTTGTGGATGTTGATCCAGGATTTATTGCTAATATATATGCTGTTTCCATTTGATAGTCTTATTTTTGATCTTGCTAATTCACTAGTTAACTAGGTAATGGCTGCAGCAAGCGCAATAGACAAAAATTTACTTTTCTCGGTATCACCTCTTGAGGTAAGTACTATTGGAGCTTGAGCTCCCATTATTACTGCAGCAGAAGTTGCTCCACCAAGGAAATTCAATGATTTATATAATATATTACCACCATTTATATCAGGAGCCAGGATAAGATCAGCATCTCCGGCAACATCGCTTGTGATATTTTTTAATAGTGCAGTTTCTTTAGATATTGCCCCATCAAGAGCAAGGGGACCATCAACAATGCAACCCTTAATTTGTTTTCGGTAGTTCATCATTGAGATGGTTGCAGCATGCATCGTAGCTTCCATCTTGGGGTTAATTGTTTCAACAGAACCAAGGATAGCTACTTTTGGGTTAGGGTTTCCAAGAGCATGAAAAACAGCTACAGCATTTTTTAGTATATCAATTTTCTCTTCAAGGCCGGGATCTACATTCATAGCAGCATCAGTAACACCTAATAACTTATGATAGTAAGGAGTTTCGAATAATGCAACATGGCTTAACAGAGAACCAGTTCGAAGACCGAAATCTTTATTAAGGACAGCTTTTAGAAGTAATCCTGTGCTCACAAGTCCTTTCATTATAATGTTAGCTTTGCCTTCACTTGTTAGCCTTGTGGCTTCCAGAGATGCATCATATGGATCAGGGATGTCTATTACTTCAATGTTGGTTATATCAAAGCCAATCTCTTCTGCTATTCTAGTGATATCAATTTTGTCGCCCACAAGAATTGGTTCAACAATACCTTCTTCACAAGCCTTTGCAATAGCCTGTAACACATGGCGATCACCTGCAGCTGCCACAGCTATTTTTCTTTTTTGCTTATTTTTTGCCAGGTCTACTAAAGACGAAAGATGTTTTATCATAATACCACAATTTAATATTTGAATTTAAAAGAATCTGGGTTATCATTAATACTATTCCCAAGCTTAAACTTTTTGCAAAACTACAATAAATGCGCCTGAATTGCATTTGTATTAGAGAGGAATTTATTCTTATTTTGCACTTATTATTTTATTAATTATGAAAAAGAAAATACTGTTTGTTTGTCTTGGAAATATTTGCCGTTCACCCAGTGCGGAAGCAGTTTTTAAAGGTCTCGTGCGCAGAAAAGGAATTCATGAATATTTTGAGATTGATTCTGCCGGCACATATGGATATCATGAGGGAGAGCCTGCCGACAGACGCATGCAAAGTCATGCAGTGAAAAGAGGTTATAACCTTACGTCAATATCACGACCTTTTCTTCCTCACTCAGATTGGGATAGATTTGATTACATAATAGCTATGGACGATTCAAACCTCAGAAATCTGAGAGTTATGGGGCGTAATAAAGATGATTTAAAGAAACTGTATAAAATGACTGATTTTGCTAAGAATTTCAACTATTCGGAAATCCCCGATCCATATTATGGCGGTGAACAAGGTTTTGAGCTTGTGTTAGATTTACTGGAGGATGCGGGAGAAGGGTTTTATGAGTTTTTAGAGAGTGAATCATCCAATCAATTCAAAATCTGATTTTTCAGCACCACAAACCGGACACACCCAATCGTCAGGAATATCTTCAAATGCCGTCCCTGGTGAGATTCCGCCATCGGGGTCACCTTCTGCAGGATCATAAATATAATTGCAAACCAAACATTGATAACTAGGCATATCTGAAGTAACACTTTCATCTACTTCACTTATAATATCTTTAATATATGTTGGAGCATTTCTAGGTGCTTTACCCTTTTTTACATTTCTGTAATAATTATAAGTTAAAGGCTCAGCATCATCTACTAGTAGATCGTTATTTATTATCTCTCCAATATAAATAATGTGCGTGCCAACATCATATTGATTTACTAGCTTGCATTCAAACCATGCAATTGTATCTTCCGTTACTATTGGTGTTCCTGTACTTCCTGAAATATACTTTGTATCAGCAAATTTGTCTATTTCATTTCCAGTCTTATATCCAAATAAACCAATTAATTCTGCAGAAGAATCTTGTTTTAATACAGATATTGAGAAAGCCTTGCTTTCAATTATTAGATTAGATGTGTAATTGTTCTTATTGCATGATATTGCTACTTGAGGAGGTTCTGCTGTTACCTGAAAAACAGTATTGGCAATGTATCCGCTTTTATTTTCTTCAGAACCCGCACTTACAACATATAAACCGTAAGTTATTTTAAAAAATGCTTCAATATTCATGATTATACTTATTAGTCATCAAATTTAGTTAAAATATAATTCAAGTAAAACCGTTACTAACAAGTACTTTATATTTGCAAATTAAATTCCATTTTGTAATGCGTATTTTGAATAGCAATATTTACATTAGTTTTATTATTTTTTCCTTAGTCTCTGTTTTTGTATTTGGATGCAAATCGAATAAAATAATAATGAAGCCGGAGCCTCAGAAGGGAGATGTAAACACTGCAAACCAGGATGGTAAAGCCCTTGATTATGATGAGGCAGTTGCACGTCACTTTGAAATGCAGAGTGCCAGTACAAAGGAAATGATGATTAGAGCGGATAAAATGAGGAAGAGCAGAAATGCAGGCATAAGTCGTGAATGGTACGACAAACTATTCAATAACAGCTGTTTTAGAAATTCTGCGATGGTTAAAACCGGGCATATGAATATGGCAATTACAAAAAAGCAATCCTGTTTCTTAAAATATTAACGAAATAATCCATGAAGCGAACATTAATTATTGTTACTGTAACATTATTGTCAATAACTGCATCAGCCCAATTTAAAGACCTACTAAATTTTAACAGCGGTGGTATGCTGGGTGTACAATGGAATATTGCTAAACCAGTGGGTTCAATGCATGATTTTGTTAAGAACACCTCCTTTACGGGGATTAGCATTGACTATAAACATTGTTATCAAAAGGATATAATAATTGGAGGGAGGACCGGCTGGAGCTACTTTTATGAGAACAAGGGTCTTTCTAACGTAGAAGATGGCACAAGCAGTACATACACTCCAATCGATCATAATATAAATATTATCCCTATTTTGTTAGTTGTTGATTATATGCCTAGAAGCAACAAGTTTATTCCATATGCGGGAATTGGTATTGGCACCTATTTCATTAATTCAACCGTCTCATCTAATAATGTAAATACAAAAAGCAGCAATACTTTTCATTTTGGGATATCACCCGAAGTTGGACTGACAATACCATTCATAATCAGTAATTTTGGATTAAATGTAAACACAAGGTATAATTATGCACTGGGTGCAGGCAGTTCTTCTGGTTATTCATGGTTTGATTTTTGTATTGGAATCTCATTTATGTATTAATCAGCTAACCTAATATTAGGCATGACAAAAATTAGAGCCATATTTATATTTGCAGCCATATTGCTGATTTACTCATCTTGCAATAAAGGTTCGGTTAATCCAAACATTCCAAATGTGGTGATAAATGTAACTATAGACCCAAATTCAACTATTTTTCAAGAATTAAATACACCGGGAGGTTGGTTATATTTGGACGAACAACCGGGTATTTATATCCCGCAAGGAAGTCGAGGTGTTATTATATACCGAATATCAATGTCGGATTTTAAAGCTTATGAACGACAACCCCCAAATTTTCCATTTGAATGCTGCGATGACAATGGATTTAATTGTACAAAACTACTTGTTGGTGAAAATTACCCATTTGTAAAAGATACATGTAATGATAATTTGTATCAGTTGCTTGATGGTTCACTTTTTCAAGGGGCAGGTCAATACCCACTTATTGAGTATAATGCAATGTATGACGGAGCATTGCTTCATGTTTTTAACTAAGGATTGTATATTTGATTCTATAATAAACAGATTTCCTATGGAGATATTTATTATCAAATAATATTTTTCTTGACTTTTGCCTGGTGATTCCTTGAACTAAGAAAATCTATTTTTTTTATGAAGAACAAGCCAATACCATATTTTGCAATTACACGATTTATAAACGAACAAACTATTGGGGGGATAATCTTGATTATTGCTACAATAATTGCTCTCTACTGGTCTAACTCATCTTTTTATGAGAGCTACCATAATTTGTGGCATAATTATAAAATTGGATTTGTTTGGGGTGATATCAACATGGTTGGATCATTACATCATTGGATAAATGATGGCTTAATGGCCTTATTCTTTTTTACAGTTGGTCTTGAGATAAAGCGTGAAATAATGGGAGGGGAGCTTAACTCCGTTAGGAAAGCATCACTACCCATTTTTGCGGCAATTGGTGGAATGTTAATACCTGCGATAATGTATAGCATTGTTGTAATTAACTATCCTGAGTTTCTAAGTGGATGGGGGATTCCAATGGCTACTGATATTGCATTTGCACTTGGTCTGCTGGCCATGTTTGGGAAAAGAGTAAATATTAACCTGAAGATTTTTTTAACTGCTCTGGCAATTGCTGATGACCTTGGCGCAGTTTTAGTTATTACCTTCTTTTACACTGATACAATTGTATTTACAGAGTTAATTTCTGCTGCTATTTTTATGGGAATATTGATAATTGCAAATTTTGCAGGAGTACGACGGACACTCTTTTATGCAATAGTTGGTTTTGGGGGCGTATGGATCGCATTTATGTTGTCGGGTGTACATGCTACTATCGCCGGTGTTTTGATTGCATTTACTATTCCGGCACGAGCCAAGATAGATGAAGATGGATATATTGAAAAGTTAGGCGTTTTGATTAGCTCATTTAGAAAAGAACCTCCTACTGACAGCATCCTTCTTTCCAAAAAGCAAGTGCATTTTTTGTCGGATATTCAAAAGTTGAATGATCTTGCTCATACTCCTCTTCAGAAACTGGAGCATGCATTACATCCGGTTGTAATATATTTTATTCTTCCAATTTTTGCTCTTAGCAATGCAGGCGTTCATATAGCAGGAAGCATAGTTGAAATGCTTGTTCATCCTATTTCACTAGGTATTATTGCGGGTTTATTACTGGGTAAATTTATTGGAATATCAATCTTCTCACGTTTTGTCGTGAAATTAAAATTTGCTGTTCTACCGGAAGGATTAACCTGGAATCAAATTTATGGTGCTGCTTTTCTTGCAGGTATAGGATTTACTATGTCGATGTTTATTTCTGATCTAGCCTTTACTAGCGACGAATATAAAGAAATAGCTAAAGTGGGAATTATTGCTGCATCGGCTCTTTCTGCTATTGTTGGAATGATATGGCTTGGGATAAGTTTGCCGAAGGCTAAAAAATAGGTTTGTGACTAATTCAGTTCCAAAATTTTAGAAGATCTGTATGTCAAATAAAAAACCTTCCACCTAAAATAAGATGGAAAGTTCTGAAAAAGAGTTAATAAGAAACTTTACGAGTACTATTTAATTTTAGCAATCTTCCTTTTTAAATCTCCTTTATTAGTACTAATCTCATAAATGTAGAATCCTGCAGGGAGTAATTTACCAGAAGAGTTCTTTCCATTCCATGCAGCAGAATGTTTTCCTTTTGGCAAGTGATTGTTGATTAACGTGTTAACTACTACTCCATTAAGATTATAAATACGAAGAGTAACAAATGATTCTTGATCAAGATTAAATGATATTGTTGTTTGATCGGAAAAAGGATTTGGATAATTAGTAGATAGGGGTTCATTTACCAAATCACTAATTTCATCAATACCAACCAATAGTTCGATACCTCCAGAATAACAATAAACTCTTCCATTTCTGCCGCCAATAACCATCTCCCTTGTACCATCTCCCACAATATCAGGAATCGAATTAATTGCATCAACAGCTGTTGAATAATTAAAAGATTCAATATCCTCTCCGTCTACTCCATTTAAGAAATAGCCATAATTATTTGAGAATAATGTTCCAATAATTACATCATCTATTCCATCACCGGTAATATCACCAATGGATGCAACATTCCATGATTTATCAGCAAGAGGTACTGACCAAATAGTTGATGCATCAAAACCGTTCAAAACAATTCCATTTTGTGCACTATGAGCTAAAAGAACATCCACATAGCCATCGGCATTAACATCCTTCAGCTTTTCAAAGCGTAGAATTAATTTATAGGCACCAATACTTCCCTCGTATAGCTGTGTGTTATTAGTCGGATCTATATAATAATAATTTCCATAAAAATCACCAGCTATTACATCTTTAACTCCGTCTCCGGTTATGTCATCTAACTGCATCAATGCCCATACCGATGACCCGGCTGTAATTTTGGTCCATTCTGCAACACCTGTATAACCGTTAATTCCATAAACTCTACCAGATGTTTCGTTCGCATTAGAAGCACCTGCAATAACATCAGGAGTACCGTCACCAGTAAAATCCTCAACCCCAATTACAGAAAATACAGGACCACCTAAAGGTCTTTCCCAAATAGATATTCCATCTAAACCATTTAAACAGTAAACTCTTAAAGGCCCGGTATCTTCACCATCATCACCAGCACAAGCCAGCACATCCATAATACCATCATCGTTATAATCATAGTTTGCGTAAACGGCATAAACCCATCCACCATTACCATATTCATTTGTGTTGTGTTTCCATATCTGCGTGCCGGTTTTTCCGGAAATAGCAATTATTGATCTATCTCCACCGGTTGTACCAACTATAACATCTTCATAACCATCGCTATTAATATCTTCTATAGTTGTTAATCCGGTTTGATCATAAACATTACCCGAATAAATTAAAAATTCCCACATTACATCAGCGATGCCATGAGAATTTCCATTAAAACATCGTACATAGTTATCTTCTGAACAAATAATAACATCACCAACAGTATCTCCTGTTATATCCTGTATCGGGCAAATTGCCTTAGGGCTGTTATCGTAACTAGTATTTATCAGATATGTCCACAAAGATTCCCCAATAGGCCATTGTTGTTCGAGCCCAGATCCATTAAGATTAATAGTATATGGATCGTTTGCCGGATCGTTGTTGTCAATTGTTAACTCGCCAACATAAGGTCCTGCTTTTAATGGGTTAAACCATACACCTATCTGTCTTGAATTAAGAGTAGAAATATTGAATGGGAAAGTAACCGATTCATCAATAATATATCTGTCAGAATTAGAACTAATATCACTCACAACTAATATTGCATCACCAATATTCTCAATTTCAAGAAACCACCGTGTAAATGCACCAGCACGTACATTACCGTAATTATGTGAACTATACGGAATATGCATAGATGGTCCGGCATTTACGGCTTCGCCTGTTAAAGTAACATTAACAGAAGAGGTAATTGGATCAGTTGATTGAACAGATACAGTTACATTTAATGGGCCAACCGTAGTTGGGGAATACTTTAGTGGTATAAGAATAGAATTTCCCGGAGCAATTGTTTGTGGAGGATTGAACGTTGAGGAGATTGGTGCTGACCCCGGAATTGTTAAACCAGTAATTTCAAGGTTAGCATCTCCAACATTCTCTACTTCCATATTCCAGGTTTCAGAAGTTCCAACAGTTACGATTCCATAATTATGGCTAGTTATTGGAATATTAATATCGGGTGTTCCTGCACCTGACAAACTAACCTTGTATAATGTACTGTTTGGACCATTTATCCCTTTGTCACAATACCATAGGTAGGTGCCGTCAAATACAATCCCCGAAGGATCAGTGCTTTCGGAAGCATGACTTTCCAGTACCGTGCCGGTATTGGACACCTTGTATAACATATCTCCCCAATAATCAGCTATCCAGAGATCGGATCCATGAGTACAGATATCCCAAGGCTGGTCGTTTGGAGAAGTGAATTGCGATAGTATAGCACCTGAAGAGTTTAACTTATATACAGTTCCTGGATCAGGATAATATGTGCAAACCCAAAAATCACTGCCATCAGCAGCTATTCCACTCATATAATGATCGGGAAGATCGAATGTTGATAGGATGTTACCTGATAGATCAAGTTCTATTGCTGAGGCTGGAATAGAAGGGCTAGTAACATGATCAGTAATCCAAAGTGATGATCCATCCCATGTCATTCCAAAACAATCACCAATTGTTGGATTTGTAAATAATAGCTGTGCCTGGCCATTGGATGGATTAAATTGGTAAAAGTGGTCACCATCAGCGCCATAGATACCGAAATATATATAAGTGCCATCCCAGGCCAATCCAGAAGCGTTGGCAGGAATATCCCACGACTGAAGGATCGTCCAATCCTGAACCTCTCTTCCTTTTTCTGGAATTATTTGTGCAGTTGTCGTGCAATTAATCGCTAACAACATAATTAATAGTAGAGTTATATTTTTCATTTTTTGATCTGGTTTTAGTTTATAATCGAACAAATTTAATAATTTTTAATTTCATAACTGCCATGATATTACCTTATTGGAATCATAAAAAGAAATTCTTCAATTTAAGTATAGACATAGTATTGCAGAATTGTCAATTTACCTTTCTCAATATATTTACTAAAAAGTGGGCATTAATTTATTCAATTCTTATAAGCTTACCGCTTTTTGTAAAATTCCCACTCTCAATTCTGTAGAAGTATAAACCTTGTTTCAGTTCAATATTTGCTTCAGCAACATTTATTGTGATGTGATTTTCATCAGTGCTATTCAAATAGTTCACCTTTTTATAAATCATTTTACCGCTATGATCAAATATTTGAATTGATGCCTCATTACTTTCAGTACTTCTGAAGATGAAATTTAGCTGGTTCGTGAACGGATTAGGATAGGCAGTAAAATATTCATCTGCTAAATTAACATCACGAATAGCTGAGATAAGATCTCCATCGATCATTATTGCTTCAGGATAAATATCAAGATTGGTCTCAACTAACATTGTGTCAATTATAAGGTCGCCAAATTTGTCAACAGGCAGATCACAAAGTATATTTAACTTCAGAGTATCGTTTTCAGAAAGGACATAAGGTAGATCTGGCATTATTTCTACATACCACATAAACTCATCACCATATTCAGTAATTGAATTAATGGTAACTATGTCTGATGTTAAATTGATAATATTTAAGGGGATACCCATTATCATATCGTCAATAGTTTTAAATAATACGGTATCAGGATTAAAGTCAAGTTCTGTAATCGGGAAGTAAACATTTCTGAATACAAACGGGTCTGGTTCTCCAATAAAAGGACTCGTTGCATGTCTTCCGGATTCATCTGCAACATATAAATAATAACTTACAGTATCGCTGGGAAAAACATTCTCTATTAATCCGGTATATGTATCTCCGCTATCATATTGCATGAGAGATGAAGTATAATCCCCGCTATTAATTTTGTAATATACAAATACCGAATCAGGATAAATATTCTCACCGCTATAAGCAATAATATCTGCGGTAATATCATATGTTGGATGATAAGGCACAGTACCGGTTGTTGGAATATGATGGATATAAAGCATGCTAATATCAGCTATTCCTTTAGCCCTGCAATGCAGTGCATCTGAATTAATCCAACCATTATAAGGAACACCAACAATTTCATAACCTGGCATTACTTCCTCGTATGTTGCGATTGCTTCGTCATCCCACTGGCTACCAGTTAATGGCACAAATACCCTGTTGTTAAGTATTAATGAATTTGTATAAGGAGTATATGGATAGTCTCCAGGAGTATAAATTCTATAAACTTCATAAAGTTTCCCATAAGAGCTCATTCGTGTAGCAAAATAATTTGCAGCATCTTCATAATCCTGGTACCTATAATCACTTTCAGGAACCTGTCCAATTAGTACCCTGCCAGGTGTTAAATATTTACCCCAGCAATCAATATGCTTAATATAATCATCCAATGGGTCTTCGGTAACGTCGTATGGTGAATTATCCAGATAGTCGTGCACGAAATCGGCAATCTCATCATGTGTGAGTGTTGGGTTTTCGTCCCAAACCAAATCAGTGGAAGATGCAATACCAATTCCATCACACATATAATTTCCTCCTGTACTAATCAGATTCATGCCATAAAGATCAATACCGAGCCATTCGGATACTCTAATTGGGATGTCATTATCGTTTGGACGAGGTCGGTTATACGGAAAATTTACTATACCTGGTTGATTATTACCGTCGAAAACAAACCACGGACCATAATCTCTTACCCAGTAGCTATCAGATGGGGCAATAAGAAAGTTGCAGTTGGCCAGATTTACATCATTGTTTTCATAAGTTGTTGTAACTGCTTGTTGTTGTGATGAATTTGCTACAATTGTTGTTACCATAATATCCTGCGACATAATAGCTATCATATTTACCGGAACGCCAAAAGGATATCTTACCAGTACACCCTGCATTTGATTAAATTCTGCAACATTTCTGATATCTCCTACAGGAGGATCAGTAGCATAAAAATCCCTTGATGCATCAAACGGAATATTCATTTCCTCTTCCGACAAGTACCTAAGCTTACGCCATTCAGGGATTGTTTGGGCTATTCCCATATTGCCAATAAATATTGAGATAATTGCAATAAACAGTATCCTTCTTTTCATATAATTAATTTTTTGATTTCAAAATTACCTAATTTTAAACAAGACAAATATAAGAAGTTGTTAGTTGCTACACATTATATTTCTTATTTGTATTACATTTGTGAAGTAAAAGAAAAATAAAAAGAAATGGGATTACTAGGAAATATGGTTTTGGTTCAATATGCAGGTTGGATAGGTACACCTGAGATTGTAATTATTGTTGTTGTAATACTTCTTTTGTTTGGCGGAAAAAAAATACCTGAGCTTATGCGAGGAGTAGGGAAAGGTATTAAAGAATTCAAAAGTGGCATAGCTGAAGATGAAGACAAAAAAGAAGAGTCCGGCAAAAAGAACACCAATGAATCAGATGAAACCAAAAAGGATAAGTAGAGAATGATTTTCAGTGTATTGTTATGAAAATGTCGGGTAATTAATATCCACTTATATTCATTAGTTGGCTATTACTTTATAAGTTCCCTGTAGTTACCATATCGTTCAATTATCTCCTGAACAAATCCAAAAGTTTCTTCACCACGTACATAACCGTTGTATACAACAGAATCGAGATAATATTCCTTTTCTGACAAGTTCAGTAAACAACTATCAACATTACTAGTCCATATGTTGGGATCTTTCTGAAACTTTTCCGCCAAACGCCTTGCATCCAGAACATGACCTAACCCGCAATTATAAGACGCAAGCAAAAATTTAACCTGTTCTAAAGAGTCGGTAATATCTGAAGGCATTTGTTTGTCAATGTAGATCAAGTGCTTAACTCCCGCAAAAAGTTGTTCGGATGGAGAAGCTGTACTGTCGAGACCATATTCCTCAAGGACGCTTGGCATTAGCTGCATCAATCCGTATGCACCAACCCATGATCGTACGTTAGGCTTAAATTCTGATTCCTGATATACTAATGATGCAAGTAGTCTCCAATCCCAACCAATAATTTCGGCAGCTTCTTTAATCTCATCATCATATGGTGATAGGCTTCCTCCTGAATATGAATTGTATTCGCTATTCACAATTCTTTTCGAACGGATATTTTTGAAATATTTATTGTAAAGTAATCTGGATTGCAATGTATTGTTAAAATTCATAAGCCATGAGTTTATAGTATCAACAAACCCTGTCTGCCCTTTTTTAGCAGCCCATGAAATTTTTTGCGAAAAGCTTACCGGCGTTTGAACATCAATATTTCTGTAATATCGGGCATTTACAATTGCAATATGTTCATCAGCCACTGTGTAATCAATTTTACCATGTGCAACAGCTTTAATTAGCTCTTCCATGTCTCTATCACCAGCAAGTATTATAATACTATCAGCAATTTCATCACTTAAGGTTTCAAGTCTTTTTTCGAAGGTTGTTCCTTTTTGAACATTTATCTCAACATTAGCAAGTTCCAGAGTATTCCTCAGTAAATGTGATTCTATTTCATCAGCCGTTCTCATATTTAAATATCCATCAGGTTTTCTTTGTACAAGTACTTGTCGCGTTGTCATTATAGGTAGGGTAAAGGAAAATTCTTTGTTGCGCTCCGATGTAACAGTTAGTCCCATTGCTAGTAGATCAACTTCACCGTTGTTTAGCATACTGATGCTTTTTTCTAAACGGTTTTCAATTACCAGATCTAGTTCAACACCAAGATATTTTGTTAGATCTTTAAGCAACTCATATTGATAGCCAATGGGCTCACCTCTATAGATGAGATAACTTAGAGAACCGTAATCAGTAACAGCCCTGAGTTTTTTTTGTTTTATTATACTGTCGAGAGTAGCATTTTCTAGTAGAATGGTTGATGATGAATGTTTGGAAGTTCTGCTATTTTTTTTGCCTGATATATCACATGAAGTAATACAAACAAATAATGTAATTATGCTAATAACAGTCTTTAAAATCATAAATAGTTACATGTATTTGTGTCTAAAATAGTAAAAATTGAATAGTTCACTCTATATTTTTATCTTTGTGATGTTTCCTAATAAAATTTGAAAACGATGAAACTACACTATAACATAAACGTAAGCATCTTATTTTTATCTGTTGTAACCCTTGCATATCTTAGTTTCTATTCATGTAAAAAAATAACCAACCCTCATGGAAGTGGAGATCAAAAGGATACTATCAATTATAATTTGATAAAAACACGGATATACATTCAATTTATGGATGCAAATACTAACGAAATTATTATACCAGAAGAAGGTAAGTACCTTAAAGTTAAAATAGTTGGTGAATCTCAGGATGCTGTTTTTGACATTATAGGATTACAAAAGGAAGAATACATTGCTCAAAAGGGCATGATTACTTTCGCTCTCGATCAAGAAGCTGAGTTTATCCCAAGTTCCTCATCACCTGTAAGATTTTCTATTGTGGCTAATATGGATAATTACCTAACATCAACAAAAGAGCTTACAATTACAGATGAAGGGGATTACATGCTCAAAATTTTTATGGTGGATGTTAATAATCCACCTGATGGGGTGTCAATTGATAAACTTACCAATGTTGGTAAATTGATAAATGGTGTTCTTCAAGACCCTGTATCGATTGTTTCGCAAAATGGTGAAGCAAAGATTGTTATCCCTGCTGGCTCACGGTTACTCGATAGTGATAGTACACAACTTAAAGGAAAACTAAACCTCACATTATGCTATTTTAATAATAAGGAAGATAAGGCTTTAGCTGCTTATACTGGAGGTATAACGGGTACTGTTATTAATAATAATAGTTCAAATTCTGGAGTGTTTTTTTCGGCTGGACTTCTTGAACTGAAGATAACTGATTCAGATGGGCATACCGCTTCTATTATTGAAAATAAAGAAGTTGAGGTTAGCACACTAATTTCAAACCAGACTTATAATCCTGTTTCTGGTTCTAATATTAAAAAGGGCGATGAAGTATCATTATATACATACCTATCCGATACAGGATTGTGGATGTTCGATCAGTTGGCTACAATATCCGATACAATGATTTCACAGTATTATACAACTGTAAAAACAACAAGTTTTGGCAACTATAATTTCAGTTGGTTTGAAAAAAATAATTGTAATCAGGGATCAAAATTCAAGGTAGAAGATAATTGCAAGCAATGTGAATCGATAATGCTTGAAGGGATTGTACGTAAACAGGATGATGATTCATATGTATCCGATATTTTTCTAATTGGTAATTTGAACGAACAATTGAAAATCCCTTTTTCAACAGGAAGCACCCCGGTTTATGTTGAATGGGCACAGGGAAATGAGTGCAATTACTGTTATGTTGACCCAACCTTTAGTCCAAATTTAATAGATAACATGTGCTCTCAACAGTTGATTGGCTTGCCGTTAACAGATGATAGTCAGGTAACTATGTCAATTACAGCTCAGTTCTTAGGTAATTGTCCTTCTGATACCAATATAGTTGTAATGCCATCATTTGGTGTATGGATAAGACCTGTTGATGCCAGTTGTTGGAGATGGTCATCTATGGATAATGGTATTGCGAATATTTGCAATGTGGAATATGGAGAAACTTATGTGCTGGGTACTTATTATAATGGTAGTTGGAATCAATGGTCGGTTACAATTTCCGACGATGAGACGTATATTTTTACCATAGATTTTTCCCAGTCAGTTTGTTTAAACGCCTTTGGGATATTGTAAAAAAAATTTACTACCACCTTCCTCTGGATTAAGTTTGTAACTTAATCCAATCAATCCAATCAACCACTATAGTCGTGTTTAAGTTGCAAACTTAAACCAGAGGAGTAAGAAACTTACTACCACTCGGGTATTGTAATAAAGAAACTTTTTACCACTCAGGTTTCCGTTTTTCCAGGAAGGCTTTCATTCCTTCCTTTCCTTGATTGCCTTCACCAAACAGAGTTCCAAATTGTTCGGCTTCCAGTTTCTCACCATCTTCAAAATTCATCTCAATACCCTGCCTTACAACATGTTTTGTTTTTTTGATAGCCTCACTACCTTTAGACATAATAATTTTTGCAATTTTATTTGCCTCATCCAACAATTCCTCAGGCTCGAATACTTTTTGAACCAACCCAATTCTCAAAGCCTCATCAGCGGTAATCATATCAGCAGTCATGAGCAGGTATAATGCATCCCCCATTCCGGTAAGTCGTGGTAATCTTTGTGTTCCGGCATAACCAGGTATTAATCCAAGACTTACTTCGGGCTGCCCAAATTTTGCCTTGGTGCTTGCAATTCTGAAATCACATCCCATAGCGAGCTCCAAACCGCCACCCAAAGCGAAACCGTTTATAGCAGCAATTACGGGGATATTCATCTTGCCAAAACTGCTAAACGTATTTTGTCCTAATGTTGAGAAAGTAGAACCTTCTTCACTATTCTTTTCAACCATTTCGGCAATATCTGCACCTGCGACAAATGCTTTCCCATCGCCTGTTATAATCATTACTTTAACATCAGCATTGCTAGATATCTCTTGAACTAACTGATCCATTTCGTTAAAGAATCTGGTATTAAGTGCATTCATTGCACTTGGCCGGCTGATGGTTACTGTGGCAATCCCATCAACTATCTCAGTTTTAAGTATTTCGTATTCCATTTCATTGATTATTTAGTAAAACTCAAAGTTAGCAAAAAAGATAATGTAAGAATGAGAAAATATTTGTTGTTTATTTAATCATTTTCGCATTTTCTCATTCACTCATAGATAATCAAAAAATAAGTAATAAATTTATCAAATATTAATTTACAATTCTGATGGAATTATATTTACTGATAACCAGCGTCATACTACTTGTTGTTTTAATCATTATTTCAATTGTTAAAAAGGGTGGGAACCAGGATACAAATAGTCTTAAAACGCAGATCACAACTATCCTTAAAGAAGAATTGACAGAAACCAGGCGTGAAAACAGAGAGGTTAATAAGGAGAACAGGGAGGAGAACAATTCTCTATTTACAGGTTTACAGGAAACACTACTAAGAAGCTACAATGATTTTAAGGAGAGTATAAAAATTGATGCCAAGGAAAATCGTGAAGAACTAAACAAAGGTTTAAAGTCGTTTGAAGATAAATTTTCTGACAATATAAAAGACTTTAACGAGCATTTGCGTCAAAGATTTGATGACTTAAGTAAGCAGCAAACGGAATTTAACAAACTAACAAAAGACAGTATTAAGGATATTAAGGACACCATTGAGAAGCAGCTTATTGCGATAAGGGAGAATAATACCGTTCAGTTAAATGAAATGCGCAAAACTGTTGATGAAAAGTTACAGTCAACTTTGGAGAAACGACTTGGTGAGTCTTTCAAGCAAGTAAGCGAACGCCTTGAATTAGTTCATAAGGGTCTTGGTGAGATGAAAGAATTAGCCACCGGTGTTGGTGATCTTAAGAAGGTTCTGTCAAACGTAAAAACCAGAGGTATTCTTGGTGAATATCAATTAGGTAATATATTGGAGCAACTTCTATCACCTGAACAGTATGCAACAAATGTTGCTACAAAAAAGGGGAGTCAGGCTAATGTTGAATATGCGATTAAGCTACCTGGTAAGATTGATGAAAATGTTGTTTGGTTGCCAATTGATTCAAAATTTCCAATTGAGAATTATGAATTATTGCTGAATGCATATGAAGAATCGGATAAAACCAAGATTGATAATGCGCAAAAAATATTGTTAAAGTCCATAGAACTTTTTGCAAAAACCATAAGTGAAAAATATATCGATCCTCCGCACACAACCGATTTTGGAATTATGTTTTTACCTATTGAGAGTCTTTATGCCGAAGTACTCAGGCATCCTGGTACTTTTGAGAAACTTCAAAACGACTACCATATTACGGTTACTGGTCCCACTACTTTATCGGCATTGCTAAATAGTTTACAAATGGGATTTAGAACATTGGCTGTTCAAAAACGTAGCAGTGAAGTTTGGAAAGTTCTATCAAGTGTAAAAACTGAATTTGGAAAATTTTCGGATCAACTTGCTAAGGTTCATAAACAGATCGACACGGCTTCAATATCTCTTAATACTTTGAGAAATACACGTGCAAATGCAATGGAACGAAAACTGAGAGGAGTTGAAACACAAGTTGCCATCGAATCAAAAGATGTTATAAAACTGCCTTTGCCAGATGAACCAGATAATGATGAATAAGAAGAATGTAAACACATGAAAAATCGAATTAAAATTATTCTAATTATATTGACTTTTTCGATTTCAATAGTTAACGGACAAATAATTGGAAATTATAAATCAGCAGACTTTAATTTTTTTGAACGAGGCATTTTATATATCTTCGGATCCGGACATTATATTGGTGGAAATGAATTAACTTTGAATACTGACTCTACATTTATTTTCACAACGTGCAGTTCTATACAAACCGGAAAATGGTATTGCAAAGCAGACTCCCTTTATCTTGATTCAAAGACAATTAGATGGAAAAAAGATAGCATTCAAGAACTTGCAGACAAGGGTAAAATGCATCAATTACGAAATAGAATACTAACTTTTAAAATTGACAATAAAGGATTTTCCAGAGATGTCCCATTAAGGCACAATGGTAAAAAAATTATTTCAATTGACAAATTAGAAAAAATCAATTAACCCTAAGAAAAGGAATACGTCAAAAAGGTAGACAATAAGACATTCCTGTCAGTAGAATATTATCCTACAAAACAAGAAAAATAGAATTAAGAAGTTTGAATTATTTGTTTGTGAACAATTACTTTTTCTTTGTCCAGGCACCTAAAATAAATCCATTGATAGTAAACCCAACCATACTAAAACCTCCTGTTATCCATGCTAATCCATAAGGACTATGTGCATACATGTTGTTAACCATTGTTGAAAGGAATATAAAAATAAAGGCAATCAAGAATCCGACAATAGCTCCTTTTGAACCAGAAGTAATATTAAGACCTTCAAAAAGCCATGCTAATAAGTACATTCCTAATGCGCTCGCTATTAGATTGCTAATCCATATTCCATAACCTGGAGGATTGGCTTCTACTTCAACCATATCTAAACCAACAAACTCCAGCCATTGTTCTCCAAATAATAAATTGTACCAAACAAATCCAAGTGCAAATAATACTACAACTCCTACCCAAACGGCAGCATGATTAATTTTTAATTTTTCCATGGTAATTAGTTTTAGTTAAACATATTTAAAAATATAACAGAAATTTTAGCAATTATAATTCTTTTATTTCACTTACCAGTGCTTGGATTGAATCTTTGGCATTTCCAAACAACATACGAGTTTTATCATTGAAAAATAATTCATTCTCAATACCTGCATAGCCTTTACCCATTCCACGCTTCATTACAATAATATTTTTTGATTCATGAGCGTTGATAATAGGCATTCCATAAATAGGACTCGATGGATCGTCGTAAGCTGCAGGGTTAACAACATCATTTGCTCCTATAACAACAGTGACATCTGTATTTGGCATATCAGGATTTATATCATCCATTTCAACCAGCTTTGTGTATGGAACATCCGCTTCTGCAAGAAGAACATTCATATGCCCTGGCATTCTGCCTGCAACAGGATGTATTGCAAACTTAACTTCTACACCTTTGCTTTCAAGAATCTTTACAAGTTCATTACAAACATGTTGTGCTTGAGCTACTGCAAGTCCGTATCCGGGAACAATTACTACTTTTTGAGAATAACTTAACAGAACAGCTGCATCACTTAAGGTAATTTCCTTTATGTTTCCCTGCTCTTTATTAACTCCGGCTCCACCACCACCAAATGCACCAACAATTACGTTGATTAGTGATCTGTTCATAGCTTTGCACATCAACAAAGTAAGTATAGTTCCTGCTGATCCAACAAATATACCTCCTAAGATCATTGCCTGATTTTGGTATATAAATCCAGCCATAGCCGCAGCAATACCAGTTAGAGAATTTAGTAATGAAATTACAACCGGCATATCAGCTCCACCAATTGGCATTACGAACATAATTCCGTAGACAAGAGAAAGTGCCAGTAATATGTATGAAAGGACTGTCTGCATTTCAGGACTTACATCGACTACCAGCATATAAACTGTTAAGGTAGCAATTAACAACAATAGGAAAAGGTTAAAATATTTCACCCAACCTGCAAAAATGTCTCCAACTTTGCCGTCTAATTTTCCATAAGCTATCATACTACCGCTAAATGCTATAGTTCCTATTATTAATCCTAAAAGCGTAACTACTGCAGATGTGTTTGCAGGGTTTGAATATTCCATTAAAGCAACCAGCGCTGATGCGGCTCCACCTGTTGCATTAAATACCGAAACAAGTTGTGGCATTGCTGTCATCTTAACTCTACGAGCTACGATAGTTCCCAGTACACCGCCAATTGCAATTGCAATAATTATAACAATAACATTTATCATTTCAATATGTGCGCCTGATGGATTCCTGTGAAGAAACATGGTTGTAATCATAGCAAGGCCCATACCACCACCGGCATAAAAATTACCTTTACGTGCCGTTTCGGGATGACTCATCAACTTCAGCCCTATTACAAAAAATATAGCAGCCAGAAGATAACTTATCTCTAGAAATACATCACCTGTCGTTACTCCAAGATCATATAATGTAGTCTCCATATCTATTTCTTCTTTTTCTTTTTAAACATTTCAAGCATGCGATCGGTAACCACAAATCCGCCAAATACATTTAATGAACCGAATATCACAGCAAAAATTCCTAATACTAAATTCAGGCTGAAGCCTGACATGTCTGTGTGTCCAAGTAGAATTATTCCACCTATAATAATAACTCCACTAATTGCATTTGCTCCCGACATAAGTGGTGTGTGAAGCACTGAAGGTACATTTGAAATTACCTCCACTCCTAGAAATATTGAAAGAGTAATTATAAATATTACTTCTTTATTCTCATAAAAATAAACCAGAATGTTTTCCATGGCTCTTACTATTTTACTTATTTATTATAAAAATCACGCAGGCGGTCACTTACAATCTCATTAGAATGAATCATGCACGTACCCTTTACGATTTCATCTTCAAAATTAAGAACCAATTCTCCGTCATCAGAAATTAACAGTTTGAGAAAATTAAGCAGGTTATTACCATACATCCTGCTTGCATCATTAGGCATCTCCGAAGGATAATTAGAGTTCCCAACAATTGTAACACCTTTAATATCAATCACTTTTTTGTCTTCAGTATATGCACAATTCCCACCTGTTGATGCAGCCAGATCAATAATTACTGACCCGGGCTTCATCGCCTCAACAGTTGCTTTTTCGATAAGAACAGGTGCTTTTCTTCCAGGGATCTGGGCAGTACAAATAACCACATTTGATTTAACCACATGGTCATGTATCAATTGTTTTTGCTTTTTAATGAAGTCTTCAGTTTGCTCAACGGCATAACCTCCGGCAGCGTCATCTTCTTTGGCACCTTCAACTTCAACAAATTTACCACCTAAGCTTTCAACCTGTTCTTTTACAGCAGACCTCACGTCGAATACTTCAACAACTGCTCCAAGCTTTCTTGCAATCGCTACTGCTTGTAATCCCGCAACTCCTGCACCAAGAATAAGCATCTTAGCTGGTCTGATAGTTCCGGCTGCTGTCATAAACATTGGGAAAAAGTTTGGTAACCTTAGTGCAGAATCCAGTACAGCTTTATATCCTGCAACAGTCGCCATCGAAGAAAGTATATCCATAGCCTGGCCACGTGAGGTACGTGGTATTAAATCCATGCTAAAGTAGGTTTGATCCGTTTTTAGCATACTATCTACAATATATTTATCCGCTAATGGATTAAAAACACTTATAATTACCTGACCTTTCTTGAGTTGTTTCTTAGTATCGTCATCAGGAGGGTTAATTGTAAGCAGTACATCGCTCTTTGTAATTACATTTTGCCTTGTGTCAATTGTGGCACCTGCTGATACATATTCATCATTAGTAGCAATGGCGCTTACTCCAGCGCCAGACTCTACTAACATCTTTACTTTTAATTTATCAAGAATCTTGGCTGCTTCGGGTAATAAGCTAATCCTATTGTCAGATTCAGGTTCTTTTAAGACTCCTATAATCATGTTGTTACTCTTTAAGTGGCAAAAGTAAATTAAAAATATTAGATGACCAAATTATTTGGAAGCATTCTAAATTGTTAAACTGGTTGATAATTTTGCTGCTACAACATCCCAAATAATTAACTAATTTTGTTCCCAAATGGCAAAATCAAAAACAATATTTTTCTGTAATAGTTGCGGACATCAATCGGGTAAATGGATTGGTAAATGCCCATCATGTGGTGAATGGAATTCTTTTGAAGAAGAGGTAATTTCCAAACCATCTGCTAAGGACACTGGCAACATAAATATGATTAAATCTGTTCCAACAGCTATTCAGGATATTACTTCTGATAAAGAAAATCGAATAGACACCAACAGTGCTGAGTTAAACAGGGTGCTTGGTGGTGGGCTTGTAAAAGGTTCAATTGTATTGTTTGGAGGAGAACCAGGAATAGGAAAATCAACTTTGTTACTTCAGGTAGCCCTAAATCTGCCAAGCAAAAAGATTCTATATATTTCTGGAGAAGAAAGCCAGCAACAGATAAAAATGCGTGCTGACAGAATAGGGATTAACAATACAGAATGCTATCTACTTAATGAAACATTTACTGATAACATATTTAATCATTGTAAGGAAGTAGAACCAGATATTATTGTTATTGATTCAATCCAAACACTTTACAGTGATGTAATCGATTCCTCTCCCGGGAGTATTTCACAAATACGTGAAACGGCATCACAATTACAGCGATATGCAAAATCGACAAATATTCCTGTGCTTTTAATTGGCCATATTACTAAAGACGGGCAGCTAGCTGGTCCTAAAGTATTGGAACATATGGTAGATACCGTTCTTCAGTTTGAAGGCGACCGGCATTATGGATTTCGAATTTTGAGATCGGTAAAAAACAGATTTGGTTCTACATCAGAATTGGGCATTTATGAAATGCAATCGAATGGAATGCGAGAGGTAACAAACCCAAGTGAAATACTTCTTTCACAGCGAGATGAAATTACAAGTGGCGCTGCAATAGCAGCAATGGTTGAAGGACAACGTCCATTACTTATAGAAACTCAAGCCTTAATAGGAACTGCAGCTTACGGAACACCTCAGCGTTCATCAACAGGTTTTGATTTACGCAGATTAAATATGTTACTTGCTGTGCTTGAAAAAAGAAGCGGGTTTAAATTAAGCACAAAGGATGTTTTCTTAAACATTGCCGGTGGAATAAAAGTTGATGATCCTGCAATCGATATAGCCGTTGTTGCTGCAATAATTTCATCATTGGAAGATGTATCAATTCCTCCTAATATTTGTTTTGCAGGAGAAATTGGTCTTTCAGGAGAAATACGTGCTGTTTCGCACGTGGAAAATCGGATTAGTGAAGCTGCCAAACTCGGTTTTGAAAATATAGTCTTGTCAAAATATAGCTTGAAGAATATTAACCTAAAAAGCTATAAGATCAAAGTTATTTCGGTTAGCAAGGTTATGGATCTTGTGGAGATATTGTTGTAATGGAAAAGAATAAAGAGTATTAACACATCGTAACAAATTACCCAACTTGTAATTTTTCAACATTTAACTTTTTAATTATATATCCCCAATAATTGTACATTTGTTACATAAATGTGATCAAATTTATGGACAAATACGAAGTTAAGAAGCAAGTAACAAACATACTTAACGATCTGATTTCCATCAGAAGACATCTTCATGCTAATCCTGAGTTAAGCTATAATGAAACTAAAACTTCGCAATTTATTTCCGGCAAATTATCTGAATTGGGAATTCCTCATGATACCGGGATAGGGGGGTATGGAATTGTTGGATTGATCAAAGGAAAAAGCCCTGAATCAAAGGTTATTGCATTGCGTGCTGACATGGATGCACTCCCAATAACAGAATTAAATACGGTTGAATACAAGTCGTTGAATGAAGGAGTTATGCATGCTTGCGGTCATGACGTGCATATGACTTGTTTATTAGGAGCAGTAAAAATTTTAAATGATAACAAAAGCTCTTTTGAAGGAACTGTGAAATTTATTTTTCAACCTGCCGAAGAAAACTTACCTGGTGGTGCTTTAAAAATGATCGAAGAAGGTGTGTTGGAAAACCCCAGACCAGAAATGATATTTGCTCAGCATGTTTTCCCCGACCTTGAGGTTGGAAAAGTTGGTGTAAAATCAGGCGTTTACATGGCATCATCAGATGAAATAAATCTCATCATTAGAGGTAGAGGGGGTCATGCAGCCATACCTGGTAGCTTTGATAATACCGTTTTGGCAGCAGCAAAAATTATAGTTGATCTTCAGCCTGTTAATTCTTCACTGGCACCCGTAAATACTCCAAGTGTGTTAACTTTAGGCAAGGTGGTTGCAGATGGAGCACATAATGTTATCCCCTCAGAAGTAACCATACGTGGTACTTTTAGAACCTTTGATGAAACCTGGAGAAACAAAGCACATGAGTTGATAGTTAAAATTGCAACTGACGTCGCAGCAGAATATAATACTCAATGCGAAGTTGTTATCGACAAAGGATATCCTGTTTTAATAAATGACGATAAAGCTACAGCACTTTTCAGGGAATCGGCGACTAAATTTGTGGGAAAGGAAAATGTTGTTGAGCTACAACAAAGAACTACTGTTGAAGATTTTGCCCGCTACACTCAAATTGTTCCTGGATGTTTTTATAGACTGGGAATTGCTAATAAGGAAAGAGGAATTACATCTAATCTGCATACATCAACATTTAACGTAGATGAGGAAAGCATCGAAATTGGAACCGGGCTTATGATATGGAACACTTTGGAAATGTTAAATGATAAATTTTGAATTAATCTCAACAACTAATGACTAATTTTCCAATAACCTACCACTCACCACTCACAATTCAGCACTCACTATTATGATTGTTAATAATAAACTCTACCAAACTGTCTGGATTGAAGGCACATCTGTTTTCATGATACAACAAAATAAACTACCTTTTGAATTTGAGATCCATGAATGCGTTACTTACTGGGATACCTGTATGGCCATAACAAATATGACTATCAGGGGAGCTGGGGCAATTGGTGCAGCAGCTGGTTATGCTATGGCACAAGCTTTTTTACAGTTTCGTGATGATAACGACAGGGCAATTAGTATACGTGAAGCAAGACAAGATATTGAGAATACAAGACCAACAGCCAGAAACCTTTTTTATGCAGTCGACAGAGTATATCAGGCTGGATTAGTATCTGCTGAAAATGCAATGGTTGAGGCTCAAAAAGTTGCACAACAAGATGCTAAGGATTCAAAACGAATTGGTGAATTGGGAAGCGAACTGATTAAGAAGAAGGCCAATATTTTAACACATTGTAATGCTGGTTGGCTTGCTTTTGTTGATTACGGAACAGCATTAGCCCCAATTTATCTGGCAAAAAAACAAGGAAAAGAAGTGTTTGTTTATGTTGATGAAACCCGACCTCGTAATCAGGGAGGAAAATTGACCGCCTGGGAATTATTCAATAATGATGTACCACATATTATTATACCTGATAATGCTGCAGCTACACTTATGTCGCAGGGAAAAATTGATTTGGTTATTGTTGGTGCCGATAGGATTGCTGCAAATGGCGATGTAGCTAACAAAATAGGTACACTCGACAGGGCAATTATTGCAAAGGAGTTTGACATCCCTTTTTATGTAGCTGCTCCAACATCTACTATCGATACAAAATGCCCTACGGGAAAGGAAATCCCGATTGAAGAGCGCCGTCAGGATGAGGTATTATATCAAACAGGTGTTGATGCAAATAATAATTCCGTTCAGGTATTGGTTTGCTCACCAGGATCAAAGGCATTAAATCTCGCATTTGATGTTACACCTGCTAAATATATTACAGGGATAATAACGGAAAAGGGGATTGTAAAAGCACATCATCAGTCCATAAAGAAGTTAATGGAATAATTGTTTTTGAACAATTCTTTAAATGATTAAGATTTGAGCATTGTTATTTGATGCTTTATTTGCAATACCCATTATTTAATATTTATAAATGAAAAAGTACACCTACGATCACCCCAAACCTGCCTTAACTGTTGATATGATGGTAACTAGAAATGTTAGCTCAGGAACTGAGATATTACTAATCCAGAGGCTCAACCCTCCTTTTAAAGATCAATGGGCCTTGCCGGGAGGTTTTGTTGACATGGATGAGACCTTAGAGCGGGCAGCAGCTCGTGAATTGGAAGAAGAAACGGGACTTGCAGATGTAGCTTTAAAACAATTCAAAGCATTTAGTACTCCGGGTCGTGATCCAAGAGGACATACAATTTCAGTAGTCTTTACCGGTTTGGTTACTCAGGATGCAATTGCAAAAGCAGGGGATGATGCTAAAAATGCATGTTGGTTTAATATCAGTGAGTTACCCTCCCTTGCGTTTGATCATGCTGAAATTATTAAGGAAGCCTTAAGTAATAGCCAACGATAATTGACTTTTATTATCTTATTAATTTTCCTCCTCCAATAGTCTGAAGTAGTTTCTTGTGCAAAGAAATTTCGTATTTTTAAAGTCTCATAATCAAGTATAATGGATTATAAAGATTACTATAGCATTCTTGGGGTTAATAAGTCGGCAACAAAAGATGAGATAAAGAAGGCTTACCGAAAACTGGCCAAAAAATATCATCCTGACAAAACAAATGGTGATAGTACGCTAGAAGAAAAATTTAAAGAGGTAAGTGAGGCTTACGAGGTGTTAAGCCATGATGAAAACCGAAAGAAATACGATGAACTGGGAGCCAATTGGAAAAATCAACAGCAGGCAGGAGGACCAGGCGGATTTGATTATTCGCAGTATTACACAAACACTGGAGGGCAAGGCGGCCATCAAACCTTTGAAGGTGATCCTGAAATGTTCTCTGAGTTTTTTAATAATATATTTGGAGGTGGCTATTCTGGTTCAGGTGGTAGAAGACAAACAAAAAGGAAGGGGCAGAATTATTTAGCTGAGATGGAAATGACACTTGAAGAAGCATTCCATGGTGGCACACGGATAATAAATGTAAACGGAAAAAAACTCAGAATAAAAACTAAACCTGGAACACAAGATCAGCAAAAGATCAAACTATCCGGAAAAGGAAGCCCAGGATTGAACGGTGGTTCTCCAGGTGATCTATATATAACAATTCATGTACGACCTGATCCCAAATTTAAACGAAAAGGTAACAACCTTTATATTGAACTTCCTCTTGATTTTTATACTGCAGTTCTGGGAGGTAAAATGGAGATCCCTACCCTTAACGGGAATGTTCATATGACAATTCCAAAAGGGACTCAAGGTGGCAGTACATTAAGATTAAAAGGGAAGGGCATGCCTGTGTATGGCAGCAGCTCTCAATACGGGGATTTATATGTAAAAACAAATATTGTTATCCCAAGCAACTTAACTGAGGAAGAGATAAAGCTATTTACAAAACTTAAAGACTTAAAATCATGAGCATACTAATAAAAACAAGTGATATTCCACAGCCAATATCAGACTTTATAAATGCACTGGTAGATACCCAATTAAGACATTATGCATCTGATCTGTTTCCAGAACTTGAACTTATAGATGAACATGTTTTCAATAGTTCTCTAACCAGAGCGCAGAAAGTGTGTACTACATTAAACCTACCGATACACAAACACTTTAGAAAGATTTATCGAACTTACGGAAATCAGGTTTATTGCGACTATCGTCTGTCGCACACTGCATATCTGCTTGTTGGTATTAACGGAGATGTTGGAAGTAAAAAAGTTGCCCAGATCCAAATGGAACTAGTTAACACATTGCTTGGGAATAATTGAAAATAGGAACTGGTGATCTTATTGACAAGTTAGGCAAAATTGAAAAAAATAATACTATACAATATGAGCATAGATAATATTAGACAGTTTATTAAAGACAGAGCAATTGAATTTGGAGCCAAACCAGATATCGAATTCAATCGACCTTATGTGGAAAGAAATAATACAGGACAAGAAGCCTTAAAAGACAATGGAGCCTATTTTGGGTTTATCCATCCAGAAGAAGAAGCTTCGGGACCTTATCACGATTTTTCACTAACTATATTTCCAAATGAGATAGAAAAACCGTGGCTTGTTTGTTTAGGTATCGGCTCTAGTGGTTTTAAAAATGACTATGAACTTGCGACATACCCAGGATTAGGCGACTCTTTTTAAAACTAATCGATGAAAGGGGTTTTTGTAAATCTGACTTTGCAGATATTGAAACAAGTTTACCAAAGACCATTACAGGGAGTCAAAATTTACAGCATATTAAAAATACAATAAAGACCTACACTAAAGTTTTACCAACTTGTCAAATTGTTGATAATCCAGAAACTGATGAAGGAAAGAAGATTATTGCTGCATTTGTTGCTGGCTATGCGAAATTAAGAGATTGGCCTTCAAATAAAGACCATCGAAAAGCAATTTCAGAAGCACTAGAACCATTTTTAAAAGCTGAAATTATTGATGAAACTGAACAAGTAATAAGCCTTTTGAATGAAAGAAAGTATATTGTTCTACAAGGTCCTCCGGGTACAGGAAAAACTAGGACAGCAAAAAATGTTGCGGAAAAGATAAAGGCAAAAACATTTTTTACTCAATTCCACGCTGAAACTAGCTTCTCTGATTTCATTTATGGTATTCGTCCTGATTTGAAAAATAAAGAACTAAGCTACAAAGAATGCTTAGGTAGTTTTACAGAAGCTTTAAAGTATGCAATGGAAAATGTAAATGAGAAAGTGATTCTAATTATTGATGAGATTAATAGAGCTAATCTTTCTAATGTTTTAGGTCCCATATTTTACTTGTTTGAACACAAGATGGATATTTCAAATGTTGAAATGGAAATTTTCCCAGAATTTAAGATAAATAAATTACCAGTTAATTTTTTTGTAATTGCTACAATGAATACTGCCGATAGAAGTTTAGCAGTAGTTGACTTTGCTTTAAGAAGAAGATTTGCATGGTATTCTTTAAAGCCCAAAGTAATTAGTTCTAAACAGTTCTACAAGGATGATTTTTCTAAAATTCAAGAAATATTTGACTGGTATGCTTCAAGTAATGAACTAACATTACAGCCCGGGCAAGGCTATTTTATCGCTGATAATGAAGATGAAATGAAAAATCGTATTCGATATGAAATATTCCCTTTGATTAAAGAATATTTACAAGAAGGTCTAATCAAGGACGCTAAAGAAGAATTCAATAATTACTTTGCAACACGGATTAACCAATCCCTTTTTGAATGAGCAAACCATTAGATATTTTTTGCGAAATTCCTTGCTTAACTGAACAATCAAAACAGTTAAGTGGAATTGCATTGCAGAAAAAATGGTTCAAATCTGCTGATAAAAGAATTATAGGTCAATATCTTCAAAAGTTTATTGACTATAATTATTCACAGTTTAAATTTTTGGACGTTCAACCATATATTTCTGGCACTGACCAAAATACTTCGTTAGCTTTTCGTTCATCTGGTTTCATTGGAACAATTCCTCTAAGAGCTTCCGATACCGGTAAGCAAATTGGCGACTTTGTTGTTATGCCACGCTATACTGGTCGAGACCGTTTCGAAGATTATATTGAAATCCTAAATTTACTTGGAACTGAAATAAGCCCAGAAGTAATAGACAGCTTACCTCTTGCTTCAGGCAAAAATTTCAGACCTCCATTATATTTGGAAGCAGTAAAGTTTATCGCAGCATTAGAAAAGTTAGTATTGAAGCCCTGGCGAAAGTTTGATAATATCGAAAAAATATTAACACAGCCAACTGGTCAAATAAACTGGAATAAATACTTTAGCAATGAATATAAAGTTGAAAACCGTTTAAAGTTTCCTGTAAGAACAAACATATTAAGTGAGTTTCATCGCGAGTATGCAGAAATTCGTTATGTATTTGATATTTGTAAATATGAGTTATTTTCATCTAATACACCTCAAAGAATTAAAAATGTCATTAGGTCAAGGCTTAACTTCCTTGAAGAAAAACTTTATTATCACAAGCCTCAAGTAACGAACAAGTTTACAATCAAATTTTCAGACAATCCAACTTTGAAAATGTGTAAAGAGCAAGCTAATAAAATATTAAACTTCAATTTAGTAGATAGCACTGCTTGGAGAGTTGATTTTTCAGATGTGTTTGAAAAATTTGTGCAATTTATTTTTAAAGAAGTTTCTAAAGAAACAGGAGGAAAACTTTTTGCAAACTTTAAATTTCATTCAAGGACGTCAAAACATTACTCATGGGAATTAAAGCATGTTGAGCCCGATGCAATTTATCAAAAAGAAAATCTTCTTGTATTCATTGATGCAAAATACAAATCAAACCTTTACAATAAATTTGACCCAAGTGAAACTCTAAAGGACGACCACAGGAACGATTTACATCAAATCATGGCCTATTCTTCATTCAGTAAGACAGATTTTAAACTTGGCTTTCTCTGTTACCCATCTAACCATTTAGAAATTAAATCAATAAATTATAAAAACAGCATTAACGAAGCAATTAACACGGTTTTGATACTAGGAATACCATTAAAGAAAGATAGTATTATAGAGGCAAAAAGACTATTAACAAGAGAACTGAATGCGATTGAAATAAAAACAACTTTGCCTAACAATAAAAATAATAGCCGATAAACTAGTAAATTCGGGGGTTGTAGCCCGCTTCAACTTTCTTGTAACTGGACAGGTTCGAAGCCCGAAATCAGATACTATTCTTTACAATCTGTTAAGCTTCCTGCGGCACGTTAAAAATATATTTCGTTTATTTTGTTTGTTTCGAATATTTCGTTTATCTTTGCACAAAGAAAACAAAATCAGAAAAAATGGAAACACTAGAAAACATAACACGACCCTCCAAGGAGGAGCAGAAAGCTGCACTAGAATCTTATGATGCATTAACTGCAACACTTGAAGAAATTAAGGATAAAAATCCCGAAATTGAGATTGAAGAAACTCAAGAAAAAATTAGAATTCCCTTAAATGCATTAAAACTTCTTGCAAAAATATTAAAGGAAACAAGTCAAGGCAGAACTGTTTCTATAGTCCCAGTAGCCACAGAAATAACTACGCAAGCAGCAGCAGAGATGCTTGGTTGTTCCAGACCTCATATAGTCAAACTTCTTGAGAGTGGAAAAATTAAATTCACAAAAGTTGGTAAGCATAGAAGAATTAGATATGAAGATATAGTTATCTATAAAAATGAAATGAAAGCACTTCAAGAACGCTTAATCATTGAAATAATGGACGAAGACGAAACAACTGGTTTATATGATTCATAGTGTAAGATTTAAATGTGTATTAGACACAAATGTTATTTATCCACTTTGGATTCGTGATTTACTCCTTTGGTTTGCTTATTTTGAATTATATACCCCAAAGTGGAGTAGTTATATCTTTGATGAATGGATTGCAGTTATGTTAAGAAAAGGTATAGATGAAGTTGATGCATTAAAAAGAGTCAATAAAATGAATGTAGCATTTCCAGATGCTTTGGTTGAAAATTATGAACCTCTAATAGAAACTCTAAAACTACCCGATTTGAAAGATAGGCATGTATTAGCTGCTGCAATAAAAACTAATGCAAACTTGATAATTACAAACAATCTAAAAGATTTTCCTGAAGAATATTTAGCAAGTTTTGGAATAAAAGCTAAATGTGCTGATGCTTTTCTCACTGATATTATAGATTTAAATCATGTCATATCTGTAAAGGCTTTTAAAAAATTGGTATTAAACAAAAAAAGCCCACCATATAACGAATATGATGTTCTTGATATTTTCAGAAATAATGGATTAAAAGACACAGCTGATTTATTACATGCTTTAATTTAGAAAGCACGAAAGCCTAAAAAAATAATGAATTTGGCAAATGAGGTAAAATGCAACTTCCCCAAAAAACCAAACACGCTATATTCAAACTTTAGTCTGTAATTACAATAAAGAGAATGAATACAATCAGCAGTCTTTGATCTTCTGCTCAATAGAAGTTGTAGAATATCCGGGCAGGAATTCAATAGTTTTAATCGACCCACCTTTGGCCATAACGATATCATATCCCACAATATCCTGTGATTTATAATCACTGCCTTTTACTAGTATATCAGGCTGAACAATTTTAATTAATTCCAGAGGTGTATCATCGTCAAATAACATAAGTGCATCTACAAATTCCAAAGCGGCGATAATCATCGATCGGGATTTTTCATCAGTAATTGGCCTGTTACTTCCTTTACCAAGTTGTTTAGCTGAGTGATCTGAGTTAACTCCAACAAATAGTATATCACCGCAATCTTTAGCTTTACTTAAGTAATCAATGTGCCCAAGATGCAATAAATCGAAAACGCCATTTGTGAAAACAATCTTCTTGTTGGCACCTCTCCATTCTTTCAACTTGAGAATCAATGATTTCTCATCAAGAATTTTATCAGATATCGAGTTAAGGTTTTTCATTTAATGGTTTTTCTCTTTTTGCCAATATGCCCATGTAAAAATACGATAAACTTCCAACAGCAACATTAAGAAGTGTTTGTCCGGTATGTGTAATTACAGCATATGATCCGGAAGCATTTGCTCCAACCTTGAATATTTCGTAGAGTATAGTTTTTACAATAAAATGATAGGCACCAATACCTCCTGGAACAGGAGCAACAATTCCAAGACTACCTATGGCCAAAATTGTTAAACCATTGATAAAGGTTAGATGGCTTGTTTCTTCAAGCATCAACAATGGCAAATACACCATTAATGCATAAAAAAGCCAGATCATAAATGTGTAAATCAGAAAAAGAAATTTCTGCTTCAACTTCATTATCGTTTTTATACCTTCAAGCAACCCTACCAGGAACTCTTGTATTTTGTGGTAAAATGGAATTCTTTTTATTCTTTCTTTTAACATTATGACAAGAAATACTACAACTACAAGAGTCAATATTATACCACCTGCAAAGATTATTATGCTTTCTAGATTTGAAAACAAATCATCAAAGAATGGTCCAAACAGTTGATTTAAAAAATCGCCAAGAGCAGTTGCTTGAAATACTATTACAAGAAATATGATTACCATAAGGGTTATCAGATCAAATATTCTTTCCGAAATAACAGTACCAAATAATGCATTAAAAGGTATTTTTTCCTTTTTCGACAATACTCCGCAACGAACAAACTCACCCATACGAGGAACTGCAGTATTTGCCATATAACCTATCATAACTGCGAAAAAAGTTGTCGATAACTTTGTTCTATAATTTAGGGAGTTAATAAGAAGGTTCCATCTAAGTGCTCTAAAAATATGAGAAGCAATTGCAAATACTAATGAGATGATTAACCAATAATAGTTTGCATTGAGTATGTCAAGCCAGATTTCTTGCAAGTCGAGTTTCCTGAAACTCAACCATAGTAACAAAAAACCAATCCCTAAAAAAAACAGGTACTGGAGGATTGTGAAAATTCTTTTTTTCTGAATAGATGTCAAGTTGTTATTTTATCCGGTTGTTTTCATCAGGGAACAGGATAGTTGGCTTAAAAGTTTTAGCAGACTCAAAATCCATGCTTGCATACGAAACAATTATTACAAGGTCATTTACTGCCACTTTTCGTGCTGCTGCTCCATTTAATGAAATAATACCTGAACCGCGCTCGCCTTTTATTACATAAGTAGATAAACGCTCACCATTTGTAATGTTATAAATACTAACCTTTTCGTTCTCAATTAAATTCGCAGCTTCCATAATATCCTCATCTATGGCAATGCTTCCAATGTAATTAAGGTCGGCCATTGTAACTCTGGCCCTGTGAATTTTAGATTTTAATACTTCTATATTCATGCTAATTTTAAACCATTAAAAAGGAACTGCAAACATATTAAATTATTCTAATATTATCGATTAATCTTACATTTCCAAGATTAACAACCACAAAAGCAATAATTCCTGATGCAGAATCCCATGATATTATTGGTTGTAATTCCTTGTCGTCAGTAAGCTCAAAGTACTCTAGATCAAACTCATCCCTAGATTTAAACATATTTACAACCATTTGCTTAAGTTGTCGTGGACATACCGTACTACTGTTTTTCTTTGCAAGTTTTAGTATTTGATAAATATAGGGTGCTGCTTCTCTTTCTGCCTTTGTTAAACGCTCATTTCGTGAGCTCATTGCCAAGCCATCATATTCGCGTACAGTAGGACAACTAATTATTTCAACTGGTATCGACTCTATTTCGACAAGCTTTTTAATTACTGCCAGCTGTTGAAAATCCTTTTCACCAAAATATGCTTTGTGAGGCTTTGTAATATCAAATAGTTTACTTACAACAACAGCTACTCCATTAAAATGACCAGGTCGCGAAACACCTTCCATAACAGATTCGAGAGATCCAAAATTACAAACTTTAGTTACCTTTTCGGGATACATCTCTTCAGCACTTGGGGCAAATAAAACATCACAACCAATGCTGTCTAACAATTCTTTGTCCTTATTAATATCTCTTGGGTATTTTTCAAGGTCTGTTTTGTTAGTAAACTGTATAGGATTAACAAAGATACTTACAATCAATAGATCGTTTTCTTGCTTTGCTTGCCTCATTAGCTCTAAATGACCTCTATGTAAAGCACCCATTGTGGGAACAAAACCAATTGTTTTATTCTCAGCTCTTTGCTGCAATACAAATCTATTCGTGTCCGATATCTTAGAAAATGTAATCATTCTGTTACCAGCTAGCTTTTTGTGTTAAAAATTTCGGGTAATTGATGTTATTTTTTAACAATATTCCAAAGGTCCCTCTCTAATGACTTCTTAGGAGTTTCAACAATACGTCCTATTTCTTTTTCACCACGGTAAATAATAAAGGTAGGAACACGTTCGATATTCATATCCTTAACATTTACAACAACTGCTTCTTTGTTTTTATCAACGGCAATTACTTTAACCCGTTTGTCGTTATATCCTGCTTCATTTAGAACTTTAAAAAAACGTGGTACTTCTCTCTGACTATCGGAACACCAGGTGCCAAGTACAATTGTTACTTCAATAGCATCTATTTTTTCTTCCAGTTTCTTAATATATACATCGGCTGGATCATAAACATCGTACTGACTTTTAAAATAAGTACCATAAACACCCTTTTGAAGTCCATTTTTATCACAAAAACCCATAAGTGTTTTAGCTTTTGTTTGCGGATCAACTACTACGGTATTCATTTGTGCGTTAGCTTGAAAACCTCCAAATACAATAAGTGCAAATACTAATATCTTTATATGCATAATTTTAATTTTAGATTGCAAAATTAGAACAAAACTTTAATAGGTAGCATCATTTTTTAGTGCTTAATTAATATGCTAGTTTTTAGTTGGTATTATAGTGTTACAGTTTGTAAAATTATTTTGCATTCAAAGTTAATATTGAGTTGAAAACATTGAAATATTTGGTAATATAATATCTACATGCTATAGTCAATTTCTGTATTTTTGGTATTTAAAGTCAATTAATTTGAGCACAGAAGTTTTTAAATATAATGAACCCCTAAAGAGAGATTACGAGTCGTTAAGTAGAAATGAGCTGGAAATCCGACTCCATTCATTTATTTCAAACTTACTTATTAATGATTTTGAGAAACTATGTAATCTTATTTACAGGCATGATGTAGATGAATTAAAGTTCAATAATGCACTTCAACTGCCCGATATTGACGACCAGGCCTGGAAGATCACACATTTGGTTATCGACAGGGAAATGGAAAAAGTAAAGATACGGAAAGCATATAGGGAGTTTAAGGATAAGCATAAGGATACTAATAATGATAAGTTATACAGTTGATCCTTTTGAAATAACAAATTGATAATATGGATTATAATACAATTGCTTTTGCTTTCGGGCTGACTCTTTTTGCGGGGTTGTCAACAGGATTTGGCAGCGCAATTGCTTTTTTTGCAAAAAAGACGAATACTGGTTTTTTATCTGTGGCTTTAGGATTTTCAGCAGGTGTAATGATTTACGTTTCATTCGTTGAAATATTTGTAAAAGCCAGAATTTCGATAACATCAGAGTTAGGCAGTACACAAGGCTATTGGGTTACAACAGCTGCTTTTTTTGGTGGAATATTATTCATAGCAATTATTGATAAGTTAATTCCTTCAGTTGAAAACCCGCATGAAATGCGTAAGGTTGAGGAAATGGATGTTGATAAACCAAAAGATAAAGTGAAAGATGAAGCGAAATTGATGAGAATGGGACTTTTTACGGCATTAGCCATTGCCATTCATAATTTTCCGGAAGGTCTTGCTACGTTTACAGCCGCATTAACTGATCCACATCTTGGGATAGCAATTGCTGTTGCTATAGCTATTCATAATATACCAGAAGGTATAGCTGTTTCCATACCAATTTATTATGCTACAGGTAGTAGAAAAAAAGCATTTTGGCTTTCATTGAGCTCTGGCTTAGCTGAACCTGTAGGAGCGATTATTGGATTTTTATTATTGATGCCATTTTTATCACCAGTAGTTTTTGGAGTATTGTTTGCAAGCGTTGCAGGTATTATGGTATTTATTTCGCTTGATGAATTATTGCCTGCTGCAGAAGAATACGGACAACATCATTTGTCGATTTATGGTTTGATAGCAGGAATGGGTGTTATGGCATTTAGTTTATTATTGTTTGCATAAAATAATATCGATTTTCCTTTAATCTTCTTTGTAGGATTTAATAAAAATTCATTGGTGTTATGAACATCAATTTCCGTAAGTCCTGTTTTTTGTTTCTTTCGGAGGTCATTAAATAAAAAACCCCGCATTTAAATGCAGGGTTCAAATTTAAAGTTAGTAGTTATGAGATTTTAATTTCACGACTCAACTTAGCTTCTTTTTCTTTCTTTGGTAAGCTCAGTGTGAGTATTCCTTCATTGTATTTTGCAACAATTTCTTCCGAATTAACATTTTTTGGTAAAGTGAATGAGCGACTGAAATTACCGTAAACAAACTCTCTGCGAGTATAGTTTTCTTTTTTCTCTTCTTTCTCAGAGTTTACTTCCCTTGAAATAGTTAGTGTTTGGTTCTCAACCTTGATATTAAACTCATTCTTTCTAAAACCCGGTGCTGCAATCTCTAATACAAAATCTTTGTCATTTTCAATTACATTTACTGAGGGTACACTACCTTTTGTTTCATTGCAATAAGCAGCATTATTTTTTTCGAGATTATCAAAATAATGTGCAAATCCTGGATGCCATGAGTGCTTAATGCTTGGATTAAATCTTACTAAGTTCATTTTATTTCCTCCTATAATTTTATTATTATTTATGTTTTCAGTTGATAATTGTCAATTATTATTCCAGCCTAAAAAAATATGATTTTATATAATATATATAAGACAAAATGACACATTGTTAAAAATTAAACAGACATAATGGCGCAATACATTAATAAAAGTAACTCTAGCAATGTGGCTTATCACTGGATTAGGTTTATCTTTGCAAAACAAACTGCTTGATTTGGATAAAATAATTAACAGCCTTCGACCATCTCGTATTATCTGGCCCATATTAATAGGTTTAGGGGTCAGTGCTTTTTTAATGTACAGAAGCTTTAGCGATGATACATTTACTTTTCTAAAATTTACCTGGCATTCCCTTTTCTATATTTTTATTGCACTGATAATGATGGCAATTCGTGATCTTGCATATATTTATAGGCTGATTGTATTAACCGACTCAGGTCTTAGTTGGAGGAAGGCATTTAATGTTATAATGTTATGGGAATTTAGTTCTGCAATTTCTCCATCAGTTGTTGGCGGCACGGGCCCGGCGATATTTTTTCTCTACAAAGAGGGAATAAGTGCAGGAAAAAGTACAGCTGTAGTGCTAACTGCTATTTTCCTGGATGAAGTATTTTTCATTGTAACAGTTCCTGTTGTATACTTTGTTTTTGGTACCAATATATTTCCTCCGGAATCACTATCTATTGATAAAATCATATATGCTTTTTATGGAGGATACATAGTCATCTTTTTATACACCTTGTTTTTAACCTATGCATTATTCATAAACCCTCATTTATTTAAATCATTTATTTCATGGGTGTTTCTTTTTCCAATTTTGACCAGATGGAGATTAAGAGCCCGAAAATCAGCCAACCAGTTAATTAAAACATCAAGGTCCATCACAAATAAGCCTCCATCTTACTGGATAAAAAGTTTTGTTGCAACTATCTTAGCATGGACTGGAAGATATTGGGTTGTTAACTTTATGCTGATTGCTTTTTTCGCTGACCGATACAGCATCGCTGATCATTTTTTAATATATGGTCGTCAACTTAGCATGTGGATAATCCTTTTGGTTAGTCCTACTCCTGGAGGTAGTGGTATTGCAGAGTTTGTCTTTTCCGGTTTCTTAGGTGATTTTATTCCCAATGAAGCGTGGTATGCACCCCTGGCAATCTTTTGGAGACTAATTTCATATTATCCTTATCTAATAATTGGAGTAATTATTTTACCCATTTGGTTGAGGAGAGTTTTTAGTAAAAACAGAAAAGCTTAAAGAGTTAAAAAATATTGCAGAGGGTAGAATAATATAATAAGTACGCCTCTACTCATTATAAACAACTGCCATCATTACATCTCCAACTACCTGTAAGCTTTGCTTATCAATGAATTCGATCTTGTCATCAATAGTATGCCATTGATCAAAAAAGCTCCGGTTTTTACTTCCTGAATCAAGGTGAATAATATCGATAGAAGGAATTTTTGCATACTTATTTACAAAATAATGATCGTCGGTAATCTGACCACCTGGCTCGTCAATAAATATGCTTTCGTATCCTAAGTCAGAACCTTTTTCCCAAACAAGGTCGACCACAAATTTAGCTTCTCTATCTGAATGATATTCTCGACGAAATTCCACATTTTTAGCACCTACCATATCCAGCAATATTCCAAACGCTGCTGAGTATCCGTACACGTGAGGATTTTTTGACCAGTATTGAGAACCAAGACCCCAGTACTCTTCATCATAAGTTAATTGCATTTCAAATGGGGGACCCCAATCTTCAAGATCAAACAATACAATATCAACACCAACATTTGGACTTCTTAGTTTAAACTGTCTTGCCATTTCAAGAAGTACAGCAACACCACTACCTCCATCATTTGCTCCATCAATTGGAGTGTAATGAAAATCAGCATTATCATCATGGTCAGCAAATGGTCTTGTATCCCAATGAGCCATAAGTAGGATCCTTTTATTCACAATTGGATTAAAGGAGGCAATAATATTTTTCCCACTTCGTGTTACATTATCATATGTTCTGGTTTTAAAATTTTGAACCGTAACCTCAGCTCCAAATCTTACTAACTCTTCTTTGAGCCATAACGCACATTTATTATGTGCATCACTTCCTGGCACTCGAGGTCCAAAATTTACCTGCTGTTCAATATAATTGTAAGCAGAGTCTGCACTAAATTGGGGTACTATTATTTTTTCCTTTTTAGTAATATTTTTACTTGATTTCCTGTTTTGTTGACCCATCTGACAGGAAGAATTAAAAATCAGTATAACAAATGTGAAAAAAAGTATCGTAGTTAATTTATTCATTTTGTGGTTTACAAATTAATTATAAAAATAGTAAGGAGAAGATCTTATCTTATAGATGATTTTCTCCTCCAAATTTATCGCTGAAAATAATTTCATTAAAGTCCTTTCTTAATCTGGGCTTTGTTTCCATTGCAGCCATATCTTCAGGTATATTTTGCTCATCTCCATAATATCCAACAGCTGTAACTGAGATCGCCCTAAAATCATCAGGGATATTAAATAGTTCTGCAGCTTTGGCAGGGTCGAAACCACTCATTTGATGAGCAAACAGGCCTTGATTTACAACTTCCAATATCATAAACCCAACAGCTTGCCCCAGATCATAATCAGATGTAATATTTTCGATGCCATTATGGGTGAATGTTTTCTTGGCTATATTAAGGATAAGTACAGGGGCATTGCTGGCCCATATAATATTCCAGTCAGAAAGGGTGCTTAATAATGAATTGTAGGTGTTATCACCTTTCTGCCCAAGAATAAATCTCCATGGCTGTTCGTTGAAAGCAGATGGCGCCCACCTGGTAGCTTCAAGTATGCTTTGCAGTTTTGCTTTTTCAACGGGCATATTACTAAATGCCCTGGTGCTCCATCGTTGCTCAATTAAGCTATTGATATTATGATTGTTATTTGTTAGATTTTTCATTTTTCAAATAATTTATGGCTTCAAAAGTAGTTAAAAATGGTGTTTTGATAGACAACTGAAACTCTTTGTACGTAAATAGTCAGATTTTTGTTATATCCTAATAGTTAAAAAAACATAATTGTATATTTTCATATTCCCATTGGTATTTAGATTTGTTCATTGTTATAAATACACGGTTCACCCAAATGAAATGAGCATACATAAATTAACAGTTCCATTATTTGTATTTATGGTTTTTGATCATCCTGCAAAAAAGACAGGCGAGAGACAATTGGGAATTTAATAACGATAATGTTTCAAATACACCTGGAAAAATCAAGGATGGTATTAAAATCCCCAGCTGGGTTAGTAGGCATAAAAATTATATGAGATAGAGTCCTTATAATCTTGATTAGCTAAAGTGTAATTTGCTAAAATATCATTGTAAATACAGCTCCTTCATCAAACTTTGAACGAACAGTAATACTACCTTTGTGCATCTGCATAATTTGTCGAGAAAGACTTAGTCCAATACCGGAACCTTTTTTCTTTGACGTAAAGAAAGGCATAAAGATTTTATCAAGTAGATCCTGCTTTATACCTTTTCCATTATCGGCAATTTCAATTGTTGTACGGTTGTTTAAATTAACAGATGCTACAATTGTAATTCTGGGTTTAATATCTTTGTTTTTAGTTTCCGACAAAGCATCAATAGCATTTAGCAATAGGTTTATCAGAACCTGATCAATTAAATCCGGATCGGCTAATACTTTTAAGTCCTTTGGAAATATTTTTATTGTGGTTTCAATATTGTTTTCATCAAATTTTGGACCCAATAATTCCATTATTCTGTCAAACATATCCTGAATATAGAAATGCCTGAAATTAGGTTTTGGTATTCTTGTTAAGTTACGGTAAATTTCAACAAAATTAAGCAGTCCTTTGCTACGGTTTCCAATAGTTGCAATAGCTTGCCGAACATTCTCCATATCTTCTTTGTAAATCTCATTAGCTGGTGGTATATCTTGATGATTCGAAATTATTTCATCAATGGTCTCAGAAAGTGAGGATATCGGCGTAATGGAGTTCATGATTTCGTGCGTAAGAACCCTGATTAGCTTTTGCCATGATTCTATTTCCTTTTGTTCAAGCTCAGGTGCAATATCCTGAAAAGAGACAAGTATATATTCTTCACCACGCATCCTGAATTGGGTAGCGTGAATAGATAACTGCAGGAGTTCATCAGCGATGAATACTTTTATAAGAGCTTTATTTCCTGCTTTCATACTTTGCAATTTATTCGGTAGCTCTTCCTCAATTACTGAAAGATCTTTTATGTTACGTAATCGTGGTAACCGTAGCATCCTTTTAACCGCATTATTGAATACATCAACTTTTCCATCCTGTTTAAACACGATTATCCCAATGCTGACATGTTGTATAACTGTAAGAAGATAATTGAAGTGTTCTTCTTTCTCTGTTTTATTCTTTTTAAAAGCCTCTATTACTTCGTTAAATTCTTTGTTCAGGCCTTCAAAACTTTTCCCTAATTCATTATCAGTAAATGAACTCGTAAAATCCGCATGACGTATTGATTCGAAAAATTGAGTTAACTTAATGTTTGTTTGTTCGGTGAATCTAATCAGTGCAACTATTTGAGCTAGGCAAACTACAACTAGTATAATTGAACTGATGGCATATGCTGTTTCAGAGTGCATGATGAAAACCAGCGCAAATGTTATCATTATCAGTATTATCCTGATAACTATTTGTATCCTGAATTTTTTATAAACCATATTTCTCAATTCTTCGATAAAGTGAAGCTCGGGTTAAGCCAAGTTCTTTAGCAGCACGGCTAATATTACCACCATGTTTGTCGATTACTTTTCTAACCAGCACTTTCTCAACCTCTTCCAAATTGAGGTTGTCAGGCTTAAAATGGTCGTTGTCCTTATCTTCTTTTTCTGAAATAAAGAAATCCTGAGGTTCAAGAATATTTGATTCACTAAGAATTACTGCCCTTTCTACAGAATGTTGAAGCTCACGTATATTTCCAGGCCAATCGTGTTTTTGTAAACGCTTCATCGTACCAACACTTAACCTCTTTTTAGGAACTTTGTATTTTTTACAATATGTGTCAATAAAGTGTTCAACAAGAGGTTCGAAGTCTTCTAACCTCTCTTTTAGTAAAGGAAGTCTAATTTCAACCGTATTTATCCGATAAAGTAAATCTTGGCGAAACTTGTGATCATTTACCATTTCATAAAGAGGCATATTTGTTGCGCAAATCAACCTTACATTTATTGGTATCTCCTTACTGGAACCAAGCCTAATAACTTTTCTGCTTTGAAGCACCCCAAGCAATTTAGATTGTAATCCATGACTTAGGTTCCCAATTTCATCTAAAAATATTGTCCCTCCGTTAGCTATTTCAAATCTGCCAGCCCTGTCTTCTTTAGCATCTGTAAAAGCACCTTTTTTATAACCAAAAAGCTCACTCTCAAAAAGAGTTTCAGTTATAGCACCCAGATCGACACTTACAAAAACATTATCACTTCTTTTTGATGCTCTGTGAATAGCTCGTGCAACAACTTCTTTACCAGTACCATTTTCTCCTAAAATAAGCACATTTGCATCCGTAGAGGCAACTTTGTAAGCTACCTTCATTATTTTCTGCATGGAAGGCGATGAGTCAATAAGATTGCTGTAATTTTGGTTTTGATCGGCAATAAAAACTTTTTGTTTCGACCTTAAACTTTCAAGTTCAACTTTTGATACACGTATTTGTAACGAGGCCTGGATAGTTGCAAGAAGTTTTTTGTTTTCCCAGGGTTTTAGCACAAAGTTGGTTGCACCTTCTTTAATGCCCTGCACTGCTAGTTCAATATCACCATAACCTGTAATAAAAATTACTGTTGCCGCAGGATCGTATTCAAGGATTACATTTAACCAATGAAATCCTTCCTGACCACTTGTTGCATCACGTGAGAAATTCATATCTAGCAATATCACATCATAATTTTCATTCTTAATTATATCAGGAATATTTTGAGGATCTTTTTCCGTGTGAACAATATTAATGTGTTGCCTAAGAAACATTTTTGCTGCTAATAATATATCAGCATCATCATCGACTATTAATAATCTTGCATTAATTTTACTCATTATTATTCTGTTTATTAACCAACTAATCAGTTGGTGTGATATATTTGTTTGTTAAAATTACAATTAAATGTTCATGTGTGTACAAATATATGGACGATTTCGTACAATATATGTTACACTTTAACAAATTATTTTTGTAATAACAATGTTATCAATGGTATATGGGCATTGGCACAGAATTAGTTAAAGTTTGTTAACAATTGTTAACGTTAAAAAGAGGCGTCAGATTATATTATGCTAGAAACTTTTGAACTTACTAAGACATTTAAAGCAGAGGATATTGAAACAATTGCCCTACAGAATGTTAACTTTCAAGTGGAAAAGGGTGATTTTATTGCTGTTATGGGTCCGTCAGGATGCGGTAAAACAACATTGCTCAATATTTTGGGAATGATAGATGGCATTACTACAGGTAGATATATGTTTTTCGGACAAGATGTTGCTCAATTATCTGAAAGACAAAAAACGGAGTTAAGAAAACGAAATATTGGATTTGTTTTTCAGAACTTTAATCTGATAGAAGAACTTACCATTTATGAAAATATTGAACTTCCATTAATTTATCTGGGGTGGAAAAGGAAGGAACGTGAGAAGCGTGTTGGAGAGATTATTAATAGGATGGAAATTAGCCACAGAAAAAACTTATTTCCTGTTCAGCTTTCGGGCGGACAACAACAACGTGTTGCAGTAGCCAGAGCAATAATCTCTAATCCTGTATTATTGCTTGCTGATGAACCAACGGGTAATCTTGACTCTATGCATGGTGAAGAAGTAATGATGATGTTGAATGACCTGAATAAAGCAGGCACAACGATAATAATGGTAACGCATTCACAACGTGATGCATCATACAGTAGAAGAATAGTACATTTATTTGATGGGCAAATAATTAATGAGAATTTAAATAAGATGATTTAGCTCGACAATTGACTAATACGACATGTAAAACATGGTTGGAAATTATTTTAAAATAGGATACAGAGTACTTCTACGGCAGAAGAGCTACACTTTACTAAACATAGTTGGTTTAGCAATTGGCATTTCAGTTTTTACCTATATTTTCCTTTTTATCCAAGACGAAATCAGGTACGACAAATTTTGGACAGAGCATGAAAACATATATCGTGTTACCAGTGAATATAGTATTGACGGAAAAGTTGAGAAACTTGCGCTTTCCCCATTTAGGATTGCCAACGACTTAAACAGTAAATTGCCAGAAGTTGTTCTTTCAACTAATATGTTCTTTACTGACCCTGCAGATATCAATGATGTATCTTCAGTTAAATATGAAGGAGAAGTGTATGAGATATCTGACATTACACTAAGTGGGCCAAATTTCTTTAAACTTTTTGATTATCCCTTTTTAGAAGGAGACCCAGATTCTGCGTTGAGTAAACCAAATTCAATGGTAATTTCTTCTAGTGTTGCCAAGGAAATATTTGGTCTAAAATCTGCGATTGGGAAAAAATTAAATACTGTAGTCCGTGAATATACAATTGTCGGCGTATTTGAAAATGAACGGAAACCGTCGCATCATAATTTTGATGCAATCGTTTCAGTGTCTTCACTTGATACGGTTGGACTTAATCGCTTAAGAAATGATTGGTACTGGCTTACATGTTATACATATGTTAAGCTTAAGGGCGATGTGGATGTAGAAGATTTAGCATTCAGGTTTAACGAGTATGCTGAAAAGGAACGAAGAACATCATTACTCAATGATGAGGATATAAGAATAAATGGATACTTTATTAATAAGTTCGAGAAAATATCTGATGTACATTTCAATACTGATCTTCAATATGATTCACCTACAAACATTAACTCATCTTTTCTCTACATTTTTGGAATAATTGCTGTATTTATTTTGTTAACAGCATCAATTAATTATATAAATCTTGCAACAGCACGATCTTTAAAAAGAGCTAAAGAAGTAGGTATTCGTAAAGTGATTGGAGCATTTAAAAGGCAATTAGTTTTTCAATACATAAGTGAATCAATTATCTTGACATTTATTTCTTTCATTTTGGCAATGACTCTGGTTGAATCCTTTATGCCTAAATTTAATTTGTTGGTGGGCAAAAAAATTACTTTGGTGGATAGCCTATTCTCAGGAGAGGGTATCATATTTGGAATTATTTTACTGTTTATTATTTTAATTCTGGCTATAATTGGCGGCAGTTTTCCGGCTTTTGTGCTCACATCATTTCAACCTGCTTCTGTTTTAAAAGGTAATAATTTTATAGCTGGGATAATGGGAAAACAACAATTTTCAGCTGGATTAATGCGACGTTTTTTAGTTACCGTACAATACATTGTTTCAATTGGGATGATAATTTCAACCTTTATAATCTATTCTCAATTGGATTTCTTAAAGTCACACGATCTTGGTTTTGAAGATGAAAACATAATAGTAATTAATACACCTGATGATACAACTTTCAGGCATCGTATTAATAAATTTATGAAAACTCTTAATCATGATAATTCAATATTAGAAGTATCATCGGCATATAATGTACCGGGATATACTGCTGGCAAGATGCTTTTTTATATTGGGGATACGTCTGAACAGAATATCCAAACATTAAATTATTATGGAGTTGGTTATAATTATTTTGAATTATTAAAGGCTTCATTATTAAAAGGTAGTCACTTTTCCAATCATCACCATGAAGATTCAATTAACCAATATATTATAAATGAAGCTGCTGTTGATTTTTTAAATTTGGATTCAACCATTGGAACTCAACTCAACTTATCGTATGAAGATAGAATTCAAAGTGGAAAAATTATAGGCGTAATTAAAGATTTTAATTTCTCATCGTTGCATCAAAATATTGAACCTCTTGTGTTTGTACTTGAACCAGAAATGGCAAGGTATGTTTTGGTTAAGTTTAGGGAAAATGAAAAAGATTTGGCAATGATTCATGTACGAAAAGTATGGGAAGAATTTAATGATAGTAGTTTTCTGCATTACACTTTATTGGAGACAAAACTTGAAGGTTTGTATAATCTCGATAAGAAAATGCTTTCACTTTTTATCTATTTCTCAATTTTTGTCATTTTGATCTCTAGTATTGGATTATATGGTCTTACTTCATATCTTATACAACAAAGAACCAAAGAAATTGGGATTAGGAGAGTATTAGGAGGATCAGAATTGCAAATAATAATTATGTTAGCCAAGGTTTATTTAAGGAGAGTACTAATTGCCGGAGTAATTGCATCTGTGATTGTTTATATATTAATGTATAATTGGCTACATACATTTGCTTATCACATATCAATTAATGGCTGGTATTTCGTGGCAGGTATTCTTATTACTTTTATGATTGCGTTTATTACAGTACTAATTCGGTCCTTTAACGTAGTTAAGGAAAGCCCTTCTGTATCATTGAATTATTCAGGGTAGGAGTATGATAATTAGAATCTTGTGAGAATGTAATACTTAAAAGCCTAATTGATTTTTCAATTCTTTTATCCTCGATTTACTAACATTAACTACACTGCCATCTTTCAGTTTCACAATGTAACTTTCTTTACCATATTTTTCAATTTTCTGAATATGGTTGAGGTTAATTATATTTGACCTGTGAACTCTAGTAAAAGTTTTCGGAGGAAGTACTTTTTCCAGATAATTCATAGTATCATTTTTTAAATACTTTTTGTCAGAAGTAAATATTTCAACATAATCATCCTGAGCTTCTATTTTAATTATTGTCTCAACAGGCACAACATCTATCTTAGTTCCGGTTTTTACAAACAACCTCTCAATCTGTTCAACAGATTCTTTTTTAAGATTTGTGAAGTTTTCAATATTTTTATTTTTTATCCTGGGAACATCCTCTGTTTCCTCTCGGTTCTTTAATCTATTTAAAACCTTGCTTACAGCTTCATTGAACCGGATGCGGGAAAAAGGTTTCATTAAGTAATCAACAGCACTAAGTTCAAAAGCTTTAATAGCATATTGGTCGTATGCTGTTGTAAAAATAATTTCGGGGACCTCATCTAACAGTTCAATCATCTCAAACCCTGTTAATTTTGGCATTTGTATATCCAGGAAAATTAAGTCAGGTTTAGTTTCAGTAATTGTTTTAACACCGTCAAATCCATTCTGACATTCTCCAACAAGTTCAATATGATCATTTGTTTTTATGTAATCCTTAACAAGGTTACGAGCCGGAGCCTCATCTTCAATAATTACAGTACGTAGTTTGTTCATAATTATTCACTTAATGGTAATTTTAAAATAGCCCTGAATATTAACTTTTCAGCCGATATTTCCAGTAGGTCATGGCGTTTGTAAATTATTTGTAATCGTTTTCTAATATTTTTTAATCCAATGCCTTCTCCTTTTTTCTTGGCTGAGTCAGGATCATATTCATTGCTGATTTCAATTATAAAATGATCATCTTTAATGCTACACGCTAACTCAACAAGAACCTCTTCTGTACTATTATACACCCCGTGTTTAATTGCATTTTCCAGTAATGGTTGTAATATCATATTGGGAACCATTAGGTTTTTACAATTTTCAGGAATAGATGTTGTGAAATTAAGGCGATGTCCAAATCTAATCTTTTCAATATCTAAATAGCACTGCAAATTATTAAACTCCTCTTTCAAACTAGCTTTTTCATCTTTATCATGACTTAATGTATATCTTAAAAAGTCGGAGAGTTTAATAACCATTTCCTGGGCTTTACCTGGATCAGTTATTGTTAATGAGCTAATTGAGTTAAGGCTGTTGAAAAGAAAGTGTGGATTGATTTGTGATTTTAATGCCATGAGTTCGGCCTCGTTAACTAAAGTCTGCAGTTCGGCCTCTACCTTAAGTTTTTCTTGCAAGTCTTCATAAAACAGCATCACATAGTAAAACATAATAAATAGAAGATAATAAAAAACACCTGTAACTACCCTCCAAGGAAGACTATCATTCAAAAACTCCTTGTAAGAAGGATCCTCTGGAAAAATATATATTAATAAAAAATATGAAACGGCAATCCATGCAGAAATTGCAAGAACAGCAATAATTAAATGATTAAATAACAAATCAAATAAGTTAGGTGTTTCTTTTAAATTAAATCTAATTACATACCATAGATTTAATCCTATAAGGGCAAAAAGCATATTAAATACTGCTGAGTCGGTTATGCTAATTATACTATTAACTTCATAGAAAAAATTAATTATAAATGTCTGGATTAGAAATATGGTTATCCAAATAGCAGAGTAAGCAAGAATGTAGTTTCTATTTTTAGAAATCGGATTTCGCATAAATATATATTACAAAAACAATATAATAATCTGAAACTCTACATCTCTGTCAATACTATTTGAACTGGTGAGATGATTAAATGAGTTTCAGCTATTTGATGTTCGAAAATTATTTTTATACCAATAGTTTTTAATATGCAGTAACGAAAATTTGCGATTTTATTTATAACTCAAATTAAAAGCTTTTTATTTCAATTCCTCCAAAAATAACTGCACCTTTTAGATGAAGAACCTTAGCATACTCGGTTTCTTCTGGTCTAACAGCTCTTTTATCGTTAAAGCCACCAAAAATTGAGAACATATCAGATTTCACCACCCAGCTATCAGGAATTACAAGTTTAGAGCCTCCAAACAGTGTAAAAACATCTATTGTGCAGCCTTCTGGCGAAATCTCAGCATCTTTAAAACTGAATTCAGATCCTCCGAAAATGGCTGTTATATCACCACCCTTGAAATTATTCGATTGGATAATTTTTGTTCCACCTCCCAATATTGATACATCTTCAAGGTAATCATTGGAGCCTGCATATTTACCAGAAGAAAGCTTGTCGTGGAATTTATGTTTTCCACTACCTCTTTTAGTTATTATTAAAACCCCAATTCCAATTAATATTGCAGGCCAGAAAACCTGACCCAAAGAAATGCTATAATTTATCAGACTTGGTAACCAAAAAATAATACCGAGCCCAATTAAAATATACCCTGTAATTGCTCGTTCTTTAGTTGCAAGCAAAACTAATCCAATTGCTATCAATAATGTTTTCCATGAGAATATGTAATGGCTGATTGGTAGGTTGCTAATGTTAAATGTGTCTAACAATAATAGTCCACCAGCAATCATTAGTATTATTCCGATAATTAATTTTTTGTCAGTTGATTTATTTTCCATGATAGTATTATTTCGATTTATTGAGCAAAACTATATTGTTTGGGCACTAATGTAAATAAAAATTCGGTAATCGGATGATTTTCATCGGTGGTTGGCGATTTTCAGACGACAATAATTGAAGTTTTGTATTTTGTTTCAAAATTATCATAAAATACTAATCATTTCTGAAGATGCTTTCTAAAAAGTTCAGCCTCTGATCCTACCCAGTTATTATCATCGAAAATAGAGGCAACAGTTTCTTCATAATCTTCAAACGTCCTCGTTTTTTTTATGCTGTTAAAAATTTTGTGCGGATTGTCAAATGAGTATGACATAAAACCCCAAAGCTCTTTTAATACACTTGTTGCCTGTGGACTGTCATTCATTTTTTTGCGATAAGCTAAATATAGGTCAGTAATGAATTTGTATGCTATTTCTTTTTGTTCACTCAAGGCAGGAACTATACCATTTTTTATTTTTGCCGGTAAAAACGGGTCAACTAGTAAACCTCTTCCAATCATCCAGCGATTGGTTTCTTTAAGTTCGTTATGAATTGAATCAAAATCAGATTTAGAAAAAATATCACCGTTGTAGACAACATTTATTTGGCTTTTCGAAATCGCTCTTTTCAAGGCTTCAATCCGTACTTCTCCGTCGTACATTTGTTTCCCAATTCTGGCATGAATAGTGAGTTCCGAGATATTGAATGTGTTAAAAATATTAATTAGCGATAATATTTCATCTTCAGAAAAATAGCCTAGCCTGCATTTTATTGAAAATTTTATTTCAATTTCAGATATTACTTTTTCAAGAATATCCTTTATAATTTCTGGATATGGAAGTAACCCCGATCCTCTTTTCTTGTTTGCTACTCTTGGATAAGGACAACCGAGATTCCAGTTTATTTCTTTAAAACCTTTATCACTGCAGAATTGTGCAAATCGTGAGATTTCATCAGCATCTTTCGACAGGATCTGGGGCACAACCTCAATATTATTCTGGTAAGGATAATTAAATTCATAGGCCCTTTTTGTCAGGCTGTTGGGTTTTTGATTTCCAGTGAAGAATGGGGTAAACAGTTTATCTACTCCCGTAAAATATTTGGAATACACCTCTCGATAGGGATAAGTTGTAATTCCCTGGAAAGGGGCAAGGTATATACAAGGAATTGATTTCATGATGTTGCCATTTCTTTTGCATTATTGTTGCTGAAAAAGTCTCAAACGCAATGGAAATACTCTTGAATTTTTATTGTATTCCTAATGGTATTACTGCTTTACTAATTTAAGATTCAATTCATCCAGCTGATCTTCAGAAATTTTAGATGGTGAATCTATCATCACGTCACGACCAGCATTATTTTTTGGAAACGCAATAAAATCACGGATAGAATCCTGTCCACCGAAAAGAGCAACTAACCGGTCAAAACCAAGAGCAATACCTCCATGAGGAGGCGCACCATATTCAAATGCATTTAATAAAAAACCAAACTGATCCTGGGCTTCATTTTCGGTAAACCCGAGGTGTTTAAACATTAGTTTTTGTAAATCACGATCATGGATCCTTATTGAACCGCCACCAATTTCCACACCATTTATTACCAGATCATAGGCATTTGCTCTAACTTCGCCTGGTTTTGTGTCGAGCATATCGATATCCTCTGGCTTAGGTGAAGTAAAAGGGTGATGCATAGCGTGATATCTATTTGATTCTTCATCCCATTCAAGAAGAGGAAAATCGACAACCCATAATGGAGCAAATACTTCCTGATTGCGAAGTTCCAGTTTGTCACCCATTTCTAAGCGTAATTCACTTAACTGTTTCCTTACTTTATACTTTTCTCCTGACAGTACAAGAAGTAAATCGCCAGGTTTGGCATTCATTTTATCTGCCCAGTTTAGTAACGTATCCTGATCAAAGAATTTATCAACGGAAGACTTAAAGGTTACATCTTCATTACCTGCCTGTTCGGCAGACAGGTATTTTACATAAACCAAGCCCTTTGCACCTATTTGAGGTTTTCTTACAAAATCTGTGAGCTTATCCAAATCTTTTCGTGAGTAATGAGCACAACCTTCAGCAACTATTCCCACCACTAGTTCAGAATCGTCAAAAATCTTAAAGCCTTTGTTTTGGGCAATATCATTAAGCTCTACAAACTTCATCCCAAATCGTATATCAGGCTTGTCACTACCATAATACTTCATTGCTTCAGCATAATCCATTCTTGGCAATTCAGATATATCAATCCCCTTTATAGTTTTGAAGAGATACTTAACCAATCCTTCAAATGTACTTAGGATATCATCCTGCTCAACAAATGCCATTTCACAATCAATTTGAGTAAACTCAGGCTGGCGATCAGCACGAAGGTCTTCATCACGAAAACATTTTACCAATTGATAATATCTATCGTAACCAGCCACCATTAACAATTGTTTAAAAGTTTGTGGCGACTGCGGAAGAGCATAAAATTGGCCGCTATTCATACGGGATGGAACAACAAAATCTCGTGCACCTTCTGGGGTTGATTTTATAAGATAAGGTGTTTCAATTTCAAAAAATTTCTGGTCATCAAGGTACTTTCTTGTTTCAATGGAAAGTCGATTTCGCAATTCTAAATTCTTACGAAGAGGCTGACGTCTGAGGTCAAGATATCTGTATTTCATTCTTAACTCTTCGCCACCATCAGTATCATCTTCGATAGTAAATGGGGGAGTTTTGGACGAATTAAGAACGCTTAATTCTGCTACATCTATTTCAATATCTCCGGTTTTCATTTTCGAATTCTTAGATTCACGCTCAATTACTTTTCCTGAAACTTGAATTACAAATTCACGGCCTAATTCTCTTGCGAGTAAAACATTCTTCTGTTCGGATCTGCCTTCTTCCAATAAAAGTTGAGTGATACCGTAACGATCACGTAAGTCAATCCAAATCAAACCACCCTTATCGCGGACTTTTTGTACCCATCCTGCAAGGGTTACTTCTTTATTAACATCTTCTTTATTAAGCTCTCCGCAAGTGTGTGTACGTAGCATATAAGTGAATTATTATTGATATATAACGTGTATTTTTAAGGCGGCAAAGTTACAAAAAAGGTGCTGGTTATTAACTCAATATTCTATTCGCATCTTATTAATTAATATTCTGGGTCCAAGATATTGATCTTTCTCAGGTTCTTGTTGAATTTTTCTAACCACATCCATACCGTCAATAACTTTTCCAAAAGCAGCAAACCCATGATTGTCAGGGTTTCTGTCTCCGCCATAATCCAACGAAGGCTGGTCACCTACACATATGAAAAACTCAAAGGTGGCTGTTCCGGGGCCGTACCTTGCCATGGATATAGTACCATCAAGATGCTTAATACCTGTTTGTTCGGTGTTTTCATGGGTAATTGGGGGCAGGGCATGAGGATGATCATCTTCGTATAAACCACCTTGAACAACCTCAATTTTAACTTTACTATTAGGTTGGTTTTCAGGAGTTACTACCCTATAGAATGTGGCACCTTTATGTCTTTCTTCCTCAATATATCTAATAAAGTTACTTGAAGTTATTGGGGCTTTTTCTTCATAAAGTTCAACGGTGATATTCCCAAAATCGGTTTCAATAATAACTTTTGGATTGTTATCTACACAAGATAAAAATAATGTAATTATCGATAATAGGACAAGCAGTTTTTCCATGATGATCAAATATACATTATTATATTAAGAAATAGGAACTACTATTGACTAAAAAATATGGCTAAAGAAGATCGGAAATATCGGTTAAAAAAACTTATTGAACTGATTAAGGATTTGGATATCTGGCAACTTTCCTGAAAAAATTTTATCGCCGGGATACTGATGAGTGACAGAGCAGTGAATTTCTCAAATTGCAAAACCCACGAAGTTGATAACCTAAATATAACGGATGGAAGTTTTACGCCAACAGAAGGAAGTGTGAAATAAACCCGAACAATATATGCCAATGCAATTAGGGTGGCTGATATTATTAATAATAAACTAAGCGATTATAAGTAATTCAAGCATTATGTAAAGTTATTTGTTTAATTGAGAGCATAAATTGCTGACGATTAGTAATTATTTAACAGTGGTTAACAGAACCACAAGCTATTATTTATTATTTTGGCGTCTAAATTTGACTAAATAAAAAATATGCTTACTAAAGAAAGATTTATAGAACATTATAAAAACGGTTTTATGCCATGGGCGCATGAAAAACCCGATTATAACCTTGTTGAATTAGTAGAAAATTGGCCCATAGTTCCATGCAAAACTCTGGAAGCAGGATGTGGAACAGGAACTGATTCGATATGGCTTTCACAGCAAGGTTTTCAAACAACCGCTTGTGATGCTTCAAAAATTGCTATAGAAAAAGCTACTGAAAATGTAATGAAGCATAATGCAGATGTAAATTTCAAGGTTGTTGATTTTCTTACTGAGACATTGGCGCCAAATGAATATGATTTTGTTTTTGACCGAGGTTTTTTTCATTGTTTTGATTCACATAGTGACCGAACAAAAATTGCAAAACAAGTTTCAAATGTTCTAAATGAAAATGGACTCTGGCTGTCATTAATTGGAAATGCAGATGGTATTAAAACTGAACCCGGACCTCCATTATTAAAAGCTGAACAAGTTATAATTGCGGTGGAACCATTTTTTGAAATTCTATCGATAAGAGCAAGTCACTTTGGAAATGATCAGGTGGAACCTCCCAAAATTTGGGTTTGTCTAATGAGAAAACGCAGCTAAAAGTCAAATTATAAAAAAAATTATCAACTTATATGGAAAATTTTGTAGCATATAATCCTGTTAAACTGAATTTTGGAGCAAACGTAATCGAAACGTTAGGCAGTACAGTTAAAGAATATGGTAATAGAGTTTTACTCGTTTATGGTAAGGGCTCTGTAAAAAAATATGGTTATTATGATAAGGTTGCATCACAATTGAAGAAATATGGATTAGAGATTTTCGAGTACTCTGGCATAAAACCAAATCCAATAATTGAAGATGTACAAGAGGCTTCACTGATCGGCAAAAAAAATAATGTAGATGTAATTGTAGCTCTGGGAGGTGGAAGCGTAATTGACTCTGCAAAAATAATTTCACTTGGTATTGTTTCGGATGAAAACCCCTGGAGGTTTATGACGTGGGAGATAACTCCTCAAAAAGCCATCCCCTTGATATCAGTTCTAACTCTGGCTGCAACAGGAACAGAAATGAATGCTGCTGCTGTTGTCCAGAACCACTCAACAGGTCAAAAGGTAGGATATGTAAATGAACTTATGTTTCCTAAACAATCATTTCTCGATCCTATGTTTACGGTGAGTGTACCTCGAAACTATACATCTTACGGTATAGTTGATTTAATTGCTCATGCAATGGAAGCTTTTTTCGGTAAAGGGGAGCCGTCAATTACAGATCAAATTACAATTGACATAATAAATGATGCAATGAAATGGGGGCCGTTATTATTAGATGATTTAGAAAATGTTGATCTCAGAACAAAAATTATGCTTGATGCAACACTTGCCCTTAACGGACTAACAAACTATGGCAAAAAAAGCGGCGATTGGGGTGTTCATACTATGGGTCATGAGCTTTCTCTACTTTTCGACACACCACACGGTGCATCGTTAAGCATTGCTTATCCGGCATGGTTGAAACTTCAAAAAGAAAGAATACCTGAAAGGATAATTAAGTTGGGAAAAGGATTGTTTGGTGTTGATAATGTAGATGATACAATCAGGGAGTTGGAATCATTCTTCCATAAAATTGAATCACCTGTTAACCTAAATGAAATTGATCTCGAGGAAGGAAGAAAAAATGAGATTATAGATCAGTACCACCGAAATAATGTTTCCGGCATGCATCATGCACTTTCTGACAATGATCATGTTAAATTAGTTGATCTAATGTTTCGTTAGTAATTGAATACAATTGTTCTTGATTGTGTAATTTATTTTGCTCTGTTAATATCAATCTTCTTGGATGCAATGACAGGAAATTTATAATCGAAGTATAAGATAATTGAAGTTTATAAAAAGGCATTTCCTAGGTAACTTTTTAGCTGAAATGAAGTATTAGGATTATAAAATAATACTTAATTTTTTTGCAAATCGATATTTTTTTATACATTTGATGTGACAAACAAAGCAAACCATGGGAGATAAGCAAAGAACGGATCAAAGTCCGGAAGCTGAAAGTACGCTCTTAAAAAAGAGAATACTTAAGCTGGAGAGTGAGTTAGCTGCACTTAAGTTAATAAGTTCATTACCCTCAACGTCAAATAGCCTGTATAACGATATTCTGGATAATATTCCTCTTGCAATACTCAGTCTTGATACAAATGGATATATGCAATTGGCCAATATGTCGTTCATTAAACTATTTGATTTCGACAAACTTAAGTTAAATGCTAAAACTCATATCAACAAGTTTAATGCATTTTTGGGAACAGAACTAAATAGCAAAATAAACAAACTGTTAGATAATCAGGTTCAGTTTGATCACGAGTTTAGTCTTGATGAAGTTGGGAATAAAGACAGTCGTTTTCGTTCACGTGGAATTACAATTCTTTCTAATGAAAATCAGGTAGAATCGTATATGATTATTATCGGCGATATAACTAAACGAAAACTTGCAGAAAATAATCTTATCAAAGCTAAAGAAAAAGCAGAAGAAGCCAATATGTTAAAAACTGCTTTTCTGAGTAACTTATCACATGAAATTAGAACCCCCTTAAATCATATATTAGGCTTTCTAGAATTATTACTGGTTGGAGACAACTCAAATCAAGAACGTCAGGAATATTCAAACATTATAAGAGATAGTAGTGATATCCTTTTGAAAAGAATTGATGACATTATCGATATTTCCAAAATAGAAACCGGACAAATGGACATCCGGAAGGAAAAAGTAAATGTTATTGAACTTCTCATAGATGTATATGAAGACTGTAAAAATTTTGAGGTAAAATATAATAGGGAGGACGTCGATTTGCTACTAAACAAACAGCATGATTATACAAATGTTGTTATACTTACTGACCCTGTTAAATTACGCCAGATAATTTTTAACTTCGTTGATAATGCTTTTATCTTCACCACAAAAGGAAAGATTGAAATCGGTTTTAATATCACCGATAAAAATGGAATATGTTTTTATGTGAAAGATACAGGTATTGGAATTGATATTAAGCATCATGAAAGCATATTTGAACATTTTCGTCAAGTTGATAATTCGCCAACGCGAAAAGTAGGTGGCTCGGGTCTGGGGCTTGCTATTTCTCGAGGTCTCGCACAGTTACTTAATGGAAGTATAACTATGCAATCAAAACCAGGAATAGGATCTGTATTCAACTTATGTCTGCCTGAATCAATCATTTCTCTCGAAACAAGAAATATCAATTATTCTTCATCTGATCCGGTTTACGACTGGAGAAACTCTACTATTCTTATTGCAGAATATGAAGAAGTAGATTATAACCTATTAAAAGTAATTTTGGCCAAAACAAAAATTAAAATATTAAGGGCAAAAACAGGTGATGAAGCAATTAGGCTTTATACTGAAAGTAAACCCGATTTAATTCTGATAAACTTTAACTTACCTGTTATTAATGGATCTGAGTTCGCAAAAATTATCAAATCGAAAAACTCAATGGTTCCTATAATTGCACAAATTGACTTTGCTGACGAAGAAGAAATAAATAAAGCAAAAGTGTCTGGTTTTGATAGGCTAATAACAAAACCAATCCTGAAAAGCAGTTTGCTAAATACTATTAATGATTTAATAATTAACACCTGGTTTTAATAGTTAAACTTGAATTTCAGGTTAAATGGATTATTAAGGTATTTGTAACTAATCAGCGTTAATTGAAATTGCTAAGTTTTAAGAAAAATCAGGAAATAAATTCCAATATTCATTTTGGTGAAGGGATGCAGAGGTAAGTTTACATATTATCATTATTTATTTCCGGATTTTCCTGCACTTCACTGATTAGTTATAGCCATTTTTTATTTCCCAATCGCCCAAATTTGTAGAGATTTTCACCAGCAATTTAGATTCCCAAACATTGATCCAAAGCGACAAATAAACTATGTTTTGTGCAACCATTCGTGAAATTGGGATGTCCTCCAGTTTATAAATTAAGGTATTTTGCTAACTTGCGAGAATAATTTAGCCTACAACTGGTAGGCTTAACTAATTCTCCATGGAATTTGATAGTGCCTTCATAATTAGGTTAAAAGAAAAAGATCCGCAAACTCAAAGGGTTTTTTATCAACAGCTTGCGCCTAAGATGTATGGTATTTGCCTTCGTTTTGCTTTAGCGAATGAAGATGCTGATGATATATTGCAGGATGGCTTTATCAGAGTTTTTAACCATATTGGAGCCTTCCGTGGAGAAGGATCGCTTGAAGGATGGGTAAGACGAACAATTGTTAATACGGCTATAAATTATTATAAGAAGAAAATTAAACAGGGAATTAAAACCGACTTGGAATACGTAAAAGGAAAAGTTAAAGAAACAAATTTCATTGTTGAAAAAATGGCAGCCGACGAACTTCTTAAACTAATTAGTGAATTACCACCTGGATATCGCATGGTTTTTAATTTGAATATTATCGAGGGTTATACACACAAGGAGATAGCTCAATTGCTTAATATCTCAGAGAATACTTCAAAGTCGCAACTTTCAAGGGCACGAGCATCATTACAAAGAAAAATATCCTCCATTAGAGACCAAGAAGACAATGGATAATAATATGCCACATATCGACAAAATTATAAAAGAGAAACTTGAACAGTTTGCTCCTGTGCCTCCCGAACATGTATGGACTGGAATTGAAAACAAAATTCGTAAAGGAAAGACTAACCAATTCTCTAGAAATAGACGGCTTATTGCTGCAGCTGCTTTAATTTTAATTGCTCTTGTATCAGCGACACTATTATTTAAACCAATTTCGTTTGAAACCTCTGCAGAAAAATCAAAACAAATAACAGATGAGGGAAAAGATAGACCTTCGAAACCAGATAATTATGATGAACTTACAAAAGATTCTGAAAAAGTTATTAGTGGTATTGTGAAGACTGCAGAAATAGAAGATTTTGTGATTGACGATCAACAACTATCGAGCAATGGAATTACAGAGTCTCATACAGAGATAGAGCCAAAAATTACTATCATTGAAGAATCACACAATAAAATTGCATCAGATCAGCAAGTTGAGTATTTAAATAGCATGGAGATTATTGTGATGAGAAAGAGTGTTCTATTATTTCCAGGAATAATTGAGTTAGAATCTTTGCCAGAAGATAGAAATGCTTTAAATAATATCCCCAATCCTGAAAGTTTTACTGAACCAGTAAATGACCAGCCATATGATAAATGGAGAATAAGCTATTACATTACTCCCGAATTATCAATATCCACTTTCGACTCTGTTGAGATACTTAATTCCTATAGCTTAAGCGTTGAGCCTACATACTTCCTTAACGAGAACGTTTTTATTCGGACTGGTGGAGGATTGTCATTTGTCAAAGACAGGGGATTTGCAAGAATAAAATATATAACCAATGAATACATGGGTTCCTACAAAGATGTTTATGATATTACATTTGACACTTTACAAGGAAGTATAATGCCCGTATATCATACCAAAACTGTGGAAGTTTGGGATTCTATCCCTCATATTTCAGTATCGGGAGTTACAAATAAATATCTCTATTTACAAGTTCCGGTATTATTTGGGTACCAGTACAAAAACCCCGAATCGTTCATTAGTTGGTATTTTATGGGAGGCCCTGCTGTTAACATAAAAGTTGGAAGTTGGATTGATAATCCTAAGCCAGATGAAGCTAATTCTGATATTGTAGAATTAAGGAATAATTTACCCAAACGTTCAGACATTTATTTCCAGCTATGGCTTGGTGCCGGATTGGAATATGAAATAAATAAAAAAGTATCAATTGCTATAGAACCCGGTTACAGATATTATTTTAAAAGTATTTACAATAATCCTTACAATCACACATCTTCTTCAGGGTTCACCTTGAGGGTAGGTTTAGTCTATATGATGAAATAAATTAATAAGATTGAAGAATTGTTAAATCGTTTTAAAAATTTTAAACATGAAATTGACTTTACTAAATAGGCATAATTACAGAATTACATTAACAACAATAATGTTGATAATTAGCATATCTATTTCTTATGCTTCAAATACTGTTAATCAAGTAATTATTTCTGGTCAAGTTACTAATCTGGAATATGGAAATGCTGTTGAAGGCCACACTGTTTATATAAAAAGCGACTCAACCCGAAACGACGCTTTCAGTTATTCGAAGGTTGTTAAAACTAATAGTGAAGGGTACTATTATGATACTATTGCAACATCAGTTAATGCTGGTTCATTAATAGTTTTTACATATGATCATTTTGGTGTTCCTCAGGACACAACTGTTTATTTCCGATTTATCGACCGTAGCACAAACGTACTAATTGCAGACTTTTTAATTTATCTTCCGTATCAAGCTGAAGCACTCCAGGCAAAGTTTAAATATGTTCAAAAATCAAACAGTAGTAAGTATAAGTTTAAATTTATTGACCAAACTAATCATAAAGATATAATTAGTTGGCAGTGGAATTTTGGAGATGGAAAAATCTCTAATATTCAAAATCCATCACATTCATATCAATCATTTGGTCTTTTTAAAGTAAAGCTTACAGTTACTGCATTGGTTAATAATATGCCAATGGAAAGTACAATTACAAAGCAAATATATATTTGCGAAACTGAATATTTCCATTTAGGCGGACATGTGTTTTCTGAGTATTTCCCTATTGATATTGGAAGAGCCTATTTGTATATGGTTGATTCAATGAACAGATTTGTTAGTGTCGACACACTTATGTTTGACACATTAGGATATTACTATTTTTATCATATTCCAGAAGGTAATTATGTTGTAAAAGTGGAGCCAACGAAGGAATCAGAATATTATGGGGAATTAATGCCAACCTATTTTGGAGATGAACTTTTATGGAATGATGCTAAAATAATTTATTTAAACCAAATCAACTGGGAGTGTGATATTAACCTCCGTGAATCAGGTGGGGTATTTACCGGAGAGGGTAGTTTAAGTGGGAAAGTTGAATATATAAACTTGCCTCGTTCAATCGAAGAGTTCTCTGTGAAAGGTGTTAATATACACATGTATGATGATTCAAATAAACTATTAACATGTCATTATTCAGATGATGAGGGTAATTTTGGTTTTGAGTTAATTGAACTTAATACTTACTGGCTTTATCCAGAAATTGCAGGTAAACATACCGAAAAAGTAAAGCTGGAGCTTACTCCCGAAACACCAAATATTAGTGAAATTGAAATTCTTGTTGATTTTTATGGTATTAATGACATAGTGCCTGATGAAGATATTAGTTTGAATGAAATTATTGGCCTTCCTTATCCAAATCCTGTTTCCCGAACACTCAACTTTCCGGTTCACGTAACTCAAGGAAGTAATATGATTGTTGATATATTTGATATTTCAGGCAACAAAATTGACTCTTATCAAATTGAGTTGATTGCCAATATTAATAACTACCAGATAACAACAACAAATCTTAAAGATGGCGTTTATATAATCAGACTTAAGGTAAATGATGGAATATTCAACAGGATTGTTATAGTAGCAAGATAAATCTTTAATAATCTAAAACTAATTTAATTGAAACTGATAATTGTTTGATGTTTCATTTATCCCTACTGAAAAATAATCTCCTAATAGTTTTATCATATTATTTTCAATTTCAGCAATTTGTCGCAATTCAATTGCAGGTAAGCTAGCATCCGGAATAGACCCAAATATTGCCTCCGTCTTTAAAGATATATTTTTCATTTCATCCATTGCAATTTTGAACTTATCGTTTGACAATGGTTCTATATTTTTTTTTAGCAGGATATTTTCAGACATAAGCTGAAGGATTTCCGATATTTTATTTGCAGCATCCAAAAGTTTATCCTCATTTTCTATTTTAAAACTAACAACTCCAATGTATTCATGTAGGCATATAACACTTTGTGTTAGCCTGTTTGTTGTGCTAAGGAAAGACATCATCGGTGTGATAAGATCTTTATTCAATCCGGGTTGTGTTAATGTTCGCTGCAGTGATGCATTAGCATTAGATGAGGCCAGTTCCATTTTGCGGTAGTCTGAAATTAACGACTGTGAGCTTATTTCTTCACCTGTTAATGTTGACATAACTTTGTTAAAATATGAATCTGTTCTGGTTAGTAAGTAAGATATTCTATCAGGGAACCGATATTTTTCCCATGATGGAAAAAGAAATTGACTACCAATAACAGAAAGAGCTATACCTCCTAGAGTTTCTAAAATCCGATCAACAGGTATGTGCCAGTTGCCTGCGTCAGTTAAGCTGTACATTGTAACAATGAGTGGTGTAAGAAAAAAAACGAAAAGAGCATAATTTATAGTTTGTATTGATATTGCAATAAATGTTAAGATAATTAGAGAAAGAATAATCAGTGTTGGATTATGGAGCTGAGATATTACTAGTATGGCAAACAATCCACCTAGAATTGTTCCAGAACCCCGTTGAAGAGTACGTATTAAAAATGAACCTCCAAAATCAGGAGCCATTATTACTACAACAGTTAGAGGCATCCAAATACCATGAGGAAGATTTAACAACCTTGTAATCAGCACTGAAACTGAAGCAGTAATACCAATTCGGATAGCATGTCGAAAACAAGTTGACCTGAACGTTAAATTATTTTTTAGCAATGTAAAAAAAGGAGTTCTGCCATCATTGATCAAAACATCTGAGTTAATTTTAACTTCTTTCATTCTAAAGGATGGATTCTGCCAGGCGGCAATTTGAATCTCTGTTTTGATTCTTGCAAGAAGTTGTTCAACAATACTGTATATTTCTTCAGATTGCTTAGATTGGTGAACCCCTTCTAACTTGCATGAATTAATAAGATTATCAACTTTAGTTGTTAGTGTTTTTTCAGAGACTTTAGAATGTAAAATGAGTCTGGCAATTTCATCTTGAATATCGGCTAATTCAAGAAACAGATCCTTACCTTTTTTTAATTTTGGAAACAAATTTATAAGGTTTTTACTTTTATGTGAAACCATTATTGCTATTAGCCTTTGATGGTCTTTTGAAACACTTTGTAGAAGAGAAATCAAAGGATCTTCTACTTCGGATTTATTGAATCGCCCTTTACGTTTGTTAGAAATCATTTCACTTGCAGCATCAATACCATTACGGAAACTTCTATGTATACTATCTAAAGTATTTTCATAATTTTTCACTTGAGTAATATCGTCTTTATAGATATCAGCAATAACTCTCATAAATTTTGCATTCTCAATAAAGCATTTGGCGACAGCTTTTCGCACAGGCTGATATGGTCTAATTGGCCAGGCTATTAATGAAAGTAGCATTGCCCAGGCTCCAGCTGCAACAAAAACTATAAATGTGCTTTCTATCGAAAATTGCTTACCGGGATTTGATACCATTAAAACAAAAATGACAGAATTAAAAACAGCCATCATTACACCCGAATTTCCCAATAATCCCAGCATTGCTACAGCCGCAAGCCAGACTGCAGTTGTTACACTGGCAATAATTATATGGTGTCCAACCATATGTGCTACTATTGCAGCAAAAGCATTCAATAATGTTGTAATAGTCATTATGCGAGCAGTCTTCCCATATGTCATACCACCCATATCAACAAGGGTAACATTTAGAGCCGCAAGCATAAATAGCAAAGCCATTGATAGCCTTCCTATGTATAATCCATAAAGTATTGGTAGTGCTATTAATAATGTTACGCGGAAGCCTCGTACATAATCGGGTTTGCCTTGAGTAAACTGAAAGGAGGTACGTAAATAGTGCTTAAGATTATTAATTGTTTCTCCGGAACCCATAATTATTTTAGTATCGATATTAGTTGTTAGTATGTTTTTGGCCAATATTTAAAGATCGAAATGCACATATTTGATGAGGAGTAAAGTTAGAAAAATTATAAATGCAAGTAATTAGGATTAATTATAGCTTTATAATCAATACATGTTAACATAATAGGTTTACTTGTTCCTAGGTTATGCATTCTTTTTTTACCCAATCACGTATGTTATTGAGAATTCAATATTTTTGCCATATGGAAACAAAACGTCAGGAAAAAATTAACAATTTATTGCAAAAGGATCTTGGAGAAATATTTCAAGTTGAAATGAGGCATGTTTCAAAAGGAGCTATGATAACCGTTACAAAAGTAAAAGTTACACCTGATTTATCTTTGGCAAAGGTTTATCTGAGTCTTTTTGCCACTTCTGATAAAGATGGACTCTTATCAGGTATACGAAAGCATTCAAAAGAGATTAGAGGAAAACTAGGGAACAGAATCCGTAATCAACTTAGAGTTGTGCCTGATTTGAGTTTCTATTTGGATGACTCACTCGACTATATTGAAAATATTGAAAATCTACTAAAAGACTAAAAGAGAGGATGATCAAATGCTAAGCATTGAATTGTTTATTCAATAAGTGCTTTTGCATATTTACTTGGTCAAACTTTAACATACATACTAAAACTCAACCAAACCGCAATGCAATACGATCCAATTAAACAGAAGCTTGGCTTATTCTTTAACAAATCGCCCAGGCTCCGAAAACTTTTTTATCGGTTACTGGACATATTGTTACTTCGTTCGTGGCATATTAGAAAAGAAATAAAGATATGGGAGGAGACAGTAACAGGGAAGCAGAATATTCTTGATGCCGGCTCAGGTTTTGGTCAATACGATTTTTATCTTGCTTCCAGGAATAGCAATTGGAGTATTAAAGGTGTGGATGTTAAACAAGAACAAGTAGACGATTGTAATAACTTTTTCAACAAGATAGGATTGAATAACACATCATTTAGCTTTGGTGATCTAACAAAGTTGAAGGAAGAGAATGCATATAATTTAGTACTATGCGTTGATGTTATGGAGCATATTGAAGAAGATGAGCTTGTACTAGAAAACTTTCATAATGCATTGGTTGATGGTGGTATGTTACTGGTATCAACTCCTTCTGATAAGGGTGGTTCTGATGTTCATCACGATCATGATCATTCGCATGAAGAAGGAGGTAACCACTCGTTTATTGATGAGCATGTGCGAGATGGATATGGTGTTGAAGAAATATCCGAGAAGATGAAAAATGCTGGATTCTCACGCACTGAAGTATATTACGAATATGGAAAACCGGGAAAATTGGCTTGGAAACTTAGTATGAAATTTCCGATACTAATGCTAAATGCCTCATTTTGGTTATTGATTATTCTGCCTGTATATTTTCTGGTAACCTTTCCATTTGTACTTGTGTTAAATTGGTTTGATGTGAAACTGCACCATAAAACTGGCACAGGCCTCGTGGCTAAAGCCTGGAAATAATATGCAACCCTATATTTACAATATTGTACTTCTTATTAAAAGACTCCTTCTGGCAATAGTTCTTTTTTTTATTAGTAGACTGTTTTTCTTTGTGTATAATTTCGCACTATTTGCTGATATTGAATTCTGGCGATTAGCAAGGATCTTTCTTGTTGGAATTAGATTCGACCTTTCGGTAATATGCTATTTCAATGTGCTGTTCATACTCGGTAGTTTAATACCATTAGGAAAACTATCTGAAACTCGACCATTTCAACTTACTCTGAAACTGTACTTTATTATTGTTAATGGTTTACTGGTTTACGTCAACTTTTCCGATTCCATTTATTTTCATTTTGTCCAAAAACGATCAACAGCAGATATTTTTAAACTTATTTTTCTTAGTGATGATGTGCCTACACTACTTCCGGGCTTTATAAAAGATTACTGGTTTTTTATTGTTATTTGGATAGTTATTATGCTGTTAACATGGATAGTTTATCCAAAACTTAACCGACAGAAGTTTGATAAATTTGTCAGTAATCGAAATAATCATCTTCCAAAAAAGAAAAAAGTATTGCTATTTATTTATAAAATGATGATAATGATAGTACTTATTGGATTATCGTTGATCGGAGCCAGGGGTGGACTTCAACTCAAACCTTTGTCGATAATTGATGCTTCAAAAAGTGTAACCGTATCCCAAATGCCGCTGGCCCTCAATTCGGTTTTTACAATAATGACAACTTTTGGGCATGATGAGCTAAAAGCAAAAAAGTATTTCTCAGATGAGCAATGTGCTGATATATATCCAACTGTGCACATTTTGAACAACCATAATAATAAACCGAAAGACAAAAATATAGTCGTTTTGCTTTTGGAAAGCTTCTCGAAAGAGTATGTTGGTTCTTTAAATAACTACGACGGATATACTCCTTTTCTTGATTCATTAATGCTACATTCGATGGTAATGGAAAATGCATATGCAAATGGATTGAGATCGATTGATGCTATTCCGGCAATTGTAATAGGCATTCCATCATTAATGGATGATCCATTTATTACTTCCGTGTATAATACAAATCCCACAAATAGTCTGGCGGTTATGCTTAAAGACATTGGTTATCAAACAGCATTTTTTCATGGTGGCACAAATGGAACTATGAATTTCGATGGATTTGCAGGATATGCCGGTTTTGATGAATATTACGGCCGATTTGAATATAATAACGATTCTGATTACGATGACTATTGGGGCATTTATGATGAACCATTTTTGCAATATTTTGCTCATAAGCTAAATTCATTCAAGCAACCGTTTTTTGCTTTTGAATTTACACTCAGCTCACATTATCCATATAATATCCCTGAAAATCATAAAGGGAAATTTCCGGAAGGAAAAATGAGAATCCATAAAGTTATCCGATATACCGATTATGCTTTAATGAAGTTTTTCGATACAGCAAAAACAATGCCTTGGTATAATAACACTTTGTTTATAATTGTGGCAGATCATCCTGCTCAATCTGTAATACCATCACAAAAAGATGAAGTTGAAGAAACGGGCCAGGTATTGAATAGTGATTTAATGAGTTACTATAAAAATACTTCAGGGCGTTATGCGATACCTCTGCTGTTTTTTAGTCCTGGCGACACTCTGTTTACAAGTAATTTTTCCGGAACTGTTCAACAAACGGATATTTTCACAACAATACTCGATTATTTAAATTATGATAAACCTGCAATCGCTTTTGGCACAAGCATTCTAAATGATACATCAAAACGAATTGCACTACAATATGTTAATGGGTTATATCAGATAACTTCAGGTAGTTATAGCCTTCTCTTTGATGGTAATATCAGCACTTCTCTATATAATAACGAAGAAGATCCAAAGCATAAACAAAATCTAATCCTAACAGAACCTGTTATAGCCGACAGTCTGGAATCAACTGTTAAGGCTGTTCTTCAGCAATATCTAACAAGGATGATAAATAATGACTTGCAAATAAAAAATTAATCTTAAAATTAATCGGATATTTGTGACTGGTTAGTTTGTTAAAACAATAGTAATAAAGTATGCGACTTTCTTTTTTTATAGCAAAACGATATTTGATATCAAAAAAGTCGCATAATCTTATCAATATAATTTCAATTATTTCAGTTGTTGGATTATCAGTTGGTACGATGGCACTTATTGTTGTGCTTTCTGTATTTAATGGATTTGAAGACGTTATTAAATCTCTTTACACAACTTTTAATGCTGATTTACAGGTTATACCTACAGTTGGAAAGACCTTTAATTACAGCGATTTTCCGTCTGAAAAAATTATTGGTATTGATGGTGTAGCAGGTATTTCTGAAGTGGTGGAAGAGGATGCTTTATTCAAATATATGGATAAGCAACATATTGCAAGAATTAAAGGAGTGTCTGATAATTTTATAGAATTATCTCGAATTGATACGATGACGGTAAATGGTTCCTTTATTTTGCAGGAAGGTGAGGCCGACTTCGCGGTTGTTGGCTCAGGTATAGCATGGTACCTGAATATTTATCCCCAAAATGTTTCAAATCTGTTATCAATTTATGTTCCCAGGCGTGGAAATGCATCTTCGTTTAATTTTGAAAATGCATTTAACAACAGAGCTCTGCATCCAACAGGCGTGTTCTCAATACAGCAGGAGTTTGATGAGAAGTATGTTTTTGTACCACTACAATTTGCAAGAGAATTGCTCGAATATACAGATGAGGTTACTAGTGTTGAGATAAGATATAACTATGGTGTGGACGATGATAATATTCAAGGCATTGTACAGTCAATTCTTGGAAATGATTATGTGGTTAAAAACCGATTTCAGCAAAATGAATCTTTGTTTAAAATTCTTCGATCTGAAAAAACAGCTATTTTTCTGATCCTTGTATTTATTCTGATACTGTCATCATTTAATATGATTGGCTCACTTTCAATTTTAATTATTGAGAAAAATAAGGATATCAAAATATTAGCTAGTATGGGGGCTGATATGAAACTGATTAAGAAAATATTTTTTACGGAAGGAATGTTAATTAGTTTAATGGGTAGTATAATCGGTTTGGCTGTTGGGTTTGTAATCTTATTTCTTCAGGAAAGTTATGGGTTGCTGCAACTTGGCGGAGGAGATGGAGCATTTGTTATATCGGCTTATCCTGTAAAAATAAAGCTACTTGATTTTATTTATGTACTTGGTACAGTGATGGCAATTGGTATTATTGCCACAATATATCCGGTATTATATCTTACAAAGGAAGATTCAGTAATAAAAAATTAAAAAATGAATTAGTTTAGCGAACTTATTTCTATAAAGTATTGTCACAGATACTAAACATTATCAAATAAAATAAACCAAATGAAACGATTTTTATCTTTAGTATTAATGATTTCAGCATTTTCAAGTTTAAGTGCAACTGATTGGGTTGAACTAAAAAATGGAGGACAAGCATCAGAGAATTTCCAACTTGTATGGTCAGATATTAACACATCAACAGTTCATTTTTCATTGAATGGTTTCTGGAAAAATGATGTTGAAACAAGCAGGGGTAGTGCATGGTTAATATCTGCTGAAAAAGGAGGATCAAACCTAATTCAGGGTGCTCCCAACTTGCCTGTTTTTGCAACATCGCTAATTATTCCAAATCAGGCTAGTATGCGGATAGAAATCTTATCATCACAATATGAAGAGTTTCAAAACGTATTGATAGCACCTTCAAAGGGTAACCTGCTGCGTACAGTTGATCCTGCAACTATACCATATGAATTTGGTAAGCAATACACAGTCGATTCATTTTATCCTTTAGAAGTAGGGGATTTGAGAGAACCATATATAGTTAGAGACTATCGTGCGCAAACAGTATTGATATACCCTATGCAATATAATCCTATCTCAAAAACTCTTAGAGTATATTATGATATTACTATTGAAGTTAAGGAGATTGGGATATCTACAGTTAACATATTGCCCTCCGATTATCAAGTGTATAACATTGATAATGTGTTTCATAATATTTATTCTAATCAACTATTGAATTATAATAGTTCATCCCGTTACGATCCTGTTGAGGAAGTCGGAAATATGCTAATAATATCCTACGGTAACTTTATTGACGAGGTACAACCCCTAATCGATTGGAAAATAATGTCAGGAACTCCAATTGAAATTGTAGATGTTGCAACCATTGGTGGAGCCTCTGATATTAAACAATATATCACTAATTATTATACCGACAATGGTCTTACATTTGTTCTGCTAGTAGGCGATGGAGCGCAAGTTCCTACAAGTAATAGTGGAGGTTGGGATTCGGATGTTGATTATGCGTATGTTGCGGGAAATGACCATTATCCTGATCTTTTTGTGGGAAGGTTCTCTGCGGAAACAGAAGCACAAGTTGTTACACAGGTAACAAGGGTGCTGGATTATGAACAAAATCCGATAACAGACACCGCATGGTATTCAAAAGCAATTGGAATAGGTTCAGATCAAGGTCCAGGTGATGATGGTGAGTATGACTATGTACACATGCGTAATATTGGCGATAATAAGTTAATTCCCTTTACCTATAACTATGCTTACGAATTCTTTGATGGGAGTCAAGGGGGCAATGATGCTGATAATAACCCTAATCCAACAATGGTGGGTGATGCTATTAACTCTGGAGCTACTATTATAAATTACGTTGGACATGGTAGTCAGGTTTCATGGGGTACATCAGGATTTTCAAACAGCAATGTTAACGGATTGTCAAATAACGGAAAACTTCCTTTTATCTTCTCAGTTGCTTGTGTAAACGGGAACTTTGTAAATGGAACATGCTTTGCCGAAGCATGGTTAAGAGCGGAGAATAATGGTGAGCCAGCTGGTGCAATAGCTGCTTTAATGTCAACTATTAACCAAAGCTGGAATCCTCCAATGCGTGGTCAGGATGAAATGAACGATATTCTAAGTGAAGCATACTCTGATAATATTAAACGTACGTTTGGAGGAATATCAATGAATGGCTGTATGAATATGAATGATGTTTATGGATCTGCTGGTGATGAAATGACCGATACCTGGACAATTTTTGGGGATCCATCTCTCGTGATAAGAACTGCTCTTCCGCAAGACTTAACTGTAACCTACCCACCATCTGCAACTTTGGGCGCTACAACATTAAGTATTAATTGTGATGAAGATGGAGCTCTTGCAACTTTCAGTATGGATGGGGAAATTCTTGGATCAGCAGTTGTACAAAGTGGAGAGGCTATTATTACTTTCGATGGACTCACTAACATAGGCACTGCCGATATTGTTGTAACAGCATTTAATTATCGACCATATATTTCTACAATAGATATTATTCCTGCTGAAGGACCCTATGTTGTTTTTGCAACAAATGAAATTAATGATTTGGCCGGGAACAATGATGGACTAATGGATTATTCGGAAAATATATTGCTAACTGTAGGTTTGACAAATGTTGGATTAGAAGATGCAGTTGGCGTAACTGCTACATTGTCAACAACAAGTGATTATATAGAGTTGGTATCAACAGAAGCCACATTTGGTAACATAACTAGCAATGACACTGTTGTAATTAGCGATGCTTTTGAGATCAACGTAACTGATAATATTCCTGATGAAATTATTGCAAATTTTCAGATATCTGCTCAGGATGAAGATGGAAATGAAATTTGGGAATCATCGTTCACTTTAACGGGTCACTCACCAGGTTTGAGTTTGAGCGAATATTCGATTGATGATTTGAATGGGAATAGCAATGGTAGAATTGACCCAGGGGAAAGTGTTGATATTTCGATCTCAATATCCAATACCGGATCATCAGAGGCTTATAATGTAATATCTGAACTAATATCAACTTCAGAGTATATTGAAATAAGCAGTGACCCTCAATCAGCTGGTAATATTCCCGGTAATGAATCAGAAATAGTTACATTTAGTATAAGCGCATCTACTGATACTCCAGAAGGCACCTCAGTTATTTTCGATGTAAATATAGTTGCCGACCATGAGATTAGTGGTACTGGAAACTTTTCTGCAGTAGTAGGATTAAAATCTGTTTTAATTATTGATTTGGCGAATAGTAACTCTGCCGCTCCAATTCAAGCTTGCTTGGATATGCTTCAGGTAGAAAGGGATATTTTAGCTGATTTGTCGGCTGATATTAGTGTATATCAATCTGCATTTGTTCTTCTGGGAATGTACCCGTCCAACTACATATTGGATGATGCGGAAGGTGATTTACTTGCTGCATATTTGGAAAATGGAGGACGTCTTTATATGGAAGGAGGAGATACATGGGCATATGATAGTCAAACGAGCGTTCATGAGCTTTTCAATATTGAAGGAATTGCTGATGGAGCAGGAGATCTGGCAACTATAATTGGTGAAGATGGTAGTATTATGAATGATTTCAATTTTGTATATGAAGGATCAAATAGTTATATCGATCACATTTCACCAAAATCAGGAGGGGTGCTGATATTTAAGAACTCAGCTCCTGAGTATGGCACTGGTGTTTCTTTCGAGAATGATGTTTATAAAACTATTGGAACCTCATTTGAGTTTGCTGGTCTTGCAGATCAGGAGGGATCGACCAAAGATGAGGTTATGGCTGAAATACTTTACTTTTTTGGGATAAATTATATGTGGACTGATATCGAAGATAATAAGATTGATAATATTAACTTTTCAGCCTATCCAAACCCAACAAATGAAGATATTACTATTCAGCTTTCTTTGGATAAGAGTTATTATGTTAGTTTATCTGTTTTTGATTTAACTGGCAGAAAAATAGCAGCTCTTTCCACAGAAGAAAGAATGAATACTGGCACACACTATTTTAAATGGAACACTACTGGTATTGACTCAGGAATTTATTTTTACAGACTAAATATTGAAGGTGCTTCTGTAGTAAAAAAGATAATCGTTGCTAAGTAATCAACTATTCAACCGTTACTGATTTGGCAAGATTTCTTGGCATATCAACATTGCAGCCACGCAGAACTGCCATGTGATAGGCTAGTTTTTGTAGAGGGATAGTTGCAAGTATGGGAATAAGAAATTCTTCAGTCTTAGGAATTTCAATTACATAATCAGCTATATTTTTAATTACAGTATCTCCTTCTGTAACTATAGCTATAACTTTACCTTTACGTGCCTTTACCTCTTGAATATTACTTACTACTTTTTCGTAAATGCCTAAATGTGGAGCAATGAAAACAACAGGCATGTTTTCATCTATTAAGGCTATTGGTCCATGTTTCATTTCTGCGGCAGGATAACCTTCTGCATGAATATATGATATTTCTTTAAGCTTAAGGGCTCCTTCAAGTGCAACAGGGAAATTATATCCTCTTCCTAAATAAAGGAAATTATTTACATTTTTATATTTCTCAGCAATAATCTCAGTTGTACCATTATTAGCAAGTACATATTCAACTTTCTCTGGAATAGATTCAAGTGCTAGTAACAATTGCATAAACCTTGTTTGAGGAATTGTTCCTTTTAGTTGAGCAAGTCTAAGTGCCAATATTGCTAATACAGTAACTTGTGCAGTGAAAGCTTTTGTTGACGCAACACCTATTTCGGGGCCTGCATGTGTGTATGAGCCTGCATGAGAAGCTCTGGCGATTGATGACCCCACAACATTACATATTCCAAGTATTGTTGCTCCTTTATTTTTTGCTAACTCAATAGCTGCTAATGTATCTGCCGTTTCACCTGATTGCGAAATAGCAATTACTACATCATCTTCTGTAATTATTGGGTTTCTATATCTAAACTCTGAGGCATATTCAACTTCAACTGGAATCCTGGCTATATCTTCTATCATATATTCAGCAACTAAACCAGCATGCCATGAGGTACCGCAAGCGATTATAATAATTCGTTTGGCGTTTAGTAGCTTTGGTTCATAATCAATAATTCCGCCAAGAGAAACATGACCTGTGAGAGAATTTACCCGACCTCTTAAACTATCTCTTATCGAATTAGGTTGCTCATTGATTTCTTTTAACATGAAATGATCATAGCCTCCTTTTTCGAGTTCACTAAGATTCCATTCAAGTTCCTGAACGTAAGGAGTTTTATCCTTATTTTTGACTGTTCTTATTTTAAGTTCTTCACCTCTTGTTAATACTGCAATCTCTTCGTCTTCAAGATAAACTACATTCTTAGTGTATTCAATAATTGGTGTTGCATCAGAAGCGACATAGAAATCATCAGTGCCAATACCAATAACAAGCGGACTGCCTTTTCTTGCTGCCAATAATGTATTAGGATGGTCTTCTGACAAGATCACAATCGCGTAAGCGCCAATAACCTGGCTAAGAGCAATACGAAGAGCTTCATCAAGGAGAACACCTTCTTTGATGCGGATATCCTCTATGAGATTAGCTAATACTTCTGTGTCAGTGTCAGATTCAAAAACATATCCCCTATTCTTAAGTTCTTCTTTTAGTACAGAATAATTTTCAATAATTCCGTTGTGAATTATTGATATTGATTTTGATTGGGAGAAGTGAGGGTGTGCATTAATTTTATTTGGTTCACCATGGGTTGCCCATCTGGTGTGTGCTATTCCAACCTGGCCGTCTAGTTGCTTTCCCTCAATAAATTTCTCTAATTTAGAAACCTTTCCCCGGGTTTTGAAGGTGTTAATTTTACCATTTAACAATGAGATACCAGCACTGTCATAACCTCTGTATTCTAATCGTTGCAGCCCTTTAATTAATATTGGATGTGCTTGCTTGTACCCTATATATGCAACGATTCCACACATGGCTTATTTAGTTTTTTTGACAAATATAAGTGAAAATAAGAAATATCAAACAAAGTTGCTTGGTAGTTGGCTTCATGTTTACAAATCGGTATATAAAATTTCCAGTTTTATACCTGTTGAGTCTGCTCCGTTTTGGTTGCCTTTAAATATATAACGCTCAGGATGAACCGATCCGCCAAAAATGAATAGGTATAATCCTCTGCTAGGTTGGGTAGTATCACTAATTATTGATTGAATATATCTTGTTATTCTAAATTCATACATATCTCGAGAGTCGTTATATTTTCCATCAAAATATAATTCACCTTCATTTTGATCAATTAAAGGATATCCTGTGCCGTCTTCTTCAATTTCCAATAATGACATTCTTGCAGGTACTCCATAAAACTCATCATCCGGGTGACCGGGCAGGACTAACTTGGCTTCATTTATAGCTACATTTTTTGTTAGAGCCCACTTAAATATGTTGGGAAATTTAATTAATGCCTGTACTCCGCCATACCCCTGAACATAAAATTGCTGAGAACCCAGTGATGTATCACCATTAATAACCTGAGACTTAAAATCTGTACTGGCGCTATTGTACTCATGCTCATATTTATTTGCTGTTGCAGTAGTAGTAGTAATTATATAAGTATAACTCAGAGTATCTTCAACTGTAGAAGTGTCTGTTTCTTTACTTCGGTAGTACAATGTCAATCTGGAATTCTCTGCAGAAAGACCAAAATATAACATTGAACCGTCATCGTATACAGGTTGAGACTGAACAAAAAGTCCTTTAAAATATTCTTGAAATATTTCACTGTCCTCCATATCATCAACTGTTGCATTAAGTAATTTTTCACCAAGTGCTGTACTGATATTACTTAGATTTAGAATAAGCATTGGCGGTATTGTATCAGGAGGAAGAGTATCGCTAACTGGATTTGGGAATAGTATATTTTCGTTAGGTCTTGGTGAAAATGCAAAGTTGCTGTAATCCATTGGGTCCAGAGGAATCTGTAAGTTCGAATAATAGATACTGTCGCTATATATTCGTTCGAGCATTTCATAAGTGTGAGCAGTGAGTATTGTATTAGTATCGCCAAAATACCCATCGTACTTTAGCGTCAAGACTAAAGAATCCAGCTGTCTGCTTTCCATCACACCAAAATCATAACCGTTAACCGAAAGAAGGAACTGCGTGTAAAAACCTGCAGTTGTGCCCCCAAAAATCGGGTCCTTTAAACTTCCAAATGCACTAACACTTAATTTATCTGACCTTATTGAATCTAAGAGTTTCGAATAGCCATAAACTGCTGATGTATCAGTAAATGCAACCTGGAGTTTGCTGTCATCAGGTTGAATGACAAAACCAATTTGTCCTGCCTTCTTAGAACATGAAATAAATAGAAATGAAAATACAAAGAAATAAAATAGGCCGAAACCAGCTCTCGAAATAAGAGATTTGTTAATCCTCTCCAATAATCTTATCATAAAACTTATTGTACTCAACATAATAATCCTCATCATCAATATAATCTAACATAGGTTTTCCAGATGCCTTTGCATATTCTAGTATTTCCGGGTTTATTTTTGAACTTCCCTGAATCAATGCATCTGATCTGTCAATGGCACCTTTTATCATCGAAACGTATGTTCCGTCTTTATAGTGTTTAAGATCGTCTTTATTTAATCCGTTCATTATAATTTTCTCCGTGAATCCTTCCTTAAAGTTTTCTGAAAAGTCATCATCATATAAGGAGAAAATAATTTTTAAGTCATTAAATATCGGATTATCTTTATATGCAGTCCTGATATAAAGAGGAATTAAGCTTGAGAACCAACCGTGAGAATGTACAATATCAGGTGCCCACCCAAGTTTTTTTACTGTTTCAAGTACTCCTTTAGAAAAGAAAACAGTTCTCTCATCATTATCTTCAAAGAACTTGTTGTGTTTATCTCTAAATAAATACTTTCTATGGAAATAATCTTCATTATCGATAAAATAAACCTGCATCCTGGCTTGCTGGATAGATGCAACTTTAATTATCAAAGGGTGGTCGATGTCGTCTATTATAAGATTCATTCCTGACAACCTTATTACTTCATGTAGTTGATTACGCCGCTCGTTTACTAAACCATAGCGAGGCATGAAAGTACGTATTTCTTTTCCAGATTCCTGAGTCTTCTGGGGTAGAAAGCGTCCTATCTTGCTAATGTGAGTCTCTGGTAGGTAAGGGGTAATCTCTTGATTAACATACAGTACCCTCTTTTTTTCCATAATGGTGTTTTTGGTAAAATTTTAGGGTGCAAAAGTAGTAAAAAATCACGTATCAATCAATTAATGTGATATATAATAGTAGTAGAGCAATTTATGACAAGTAAAACTAATCTATATTCACTAAAATAAAATCCAATATTAACAGGACAGCAAAGTTAAATTCAAAGAGGATTCTACGCTTGGCATCAAGTATAATTATAATACTGTTATTATTGTACTTTTGAAGTTACTTGGAAACTGCTTAATTGCTAGTCAATAAAGATTAAACTACCGCAATCAAACAAAGGGCCATTATATAATTCAATACTTTCATATCTGTTCTCTGTTAAGAAGGTGTGAATTTGTTTGCTATCTGCAAATTTATTTAGGCTCCCAGTAATGAAAATACGGTTTTGATATACACCACATACGCCTCCAAAAAATCCATTTTTGAATCCAGGTAATAATATTTCCTGTGGATTTATATAAAGTACATTAAGGTTATTTGCAATTAAAGTTTTATAAATCCCTCCGTCGGAAGTTATAAAATTGCTGTTATTAAGAGGTAGAAGATTACATCTGGTATATCCCTGTTCAACATGGATTTTCTTTTTGTTCACACATGCTTCCTTAATCGAACTATCCGTAATCTCTATGTTATGAATCAGATATTCCTGAGTTATAACAGCATTATATATTGAACTACCAGGGTATTTGCCACCAACATTTTTTTGTCCTTCAACAAATTGTACTTTATTATTATTTAGTTCAAGCTTAAATTTTTCTGGTGTATTTGGTGCAATTATCAGTTTGTCATCTGACATACATATGAATACATCTGGGTGACATGAAATCGCCGGATATGTGATGTCACTAGTCTCAAAAGTCAGAACCTTTCCAAAATCTTTTAGTCTCTTTAACGCTTGGCCAGGTATATTTTTATTTGATATAATTATCATTTCGTTAAAACCAGATAGTACTATTCAGATTGTGTAATCTTCAAGACGTAAAAATATGATTTTGTGTTGGATCATCATTGAATATTTTTTTTAACCTTAGCAGAAATTTAAACCTGACTTTAATTGTTTAGACATGAAAAATAGTGTGTGGGATTTAGCTGGGAAAACGGCTTTAATAACAGGAAGTACTTATGGTATTGGTTGGGCTATTGCCGAAGAGATGGCAAAGCTGGGAGCTAATATTTTAATTGTTTCACGAACTAAAGAAAAAGTAAAACATTGTGTGGAGTTATTAGTTGAAATGGGCGTTAAAGCTAACGGTTATGTTGCAGACTTATCAACGGATGAAGGTCGTAAAAGCCTATTCGGCGATTTAATTAAAACCCATAAAAAACTTGACATACTGGTTAACAACGTTGGTACGAATATTAGAAAAAAGAGTGTTGAATATTCATATGAAGAGTATCAGCACATACTTAATACTAACATGCACTCCAATTTTGAGATAAGCCGCATGGTATATCCATTATTGAAAAAATCAAACGAAGGAGCTATAGTAAACGTACTTTCGGTAGCAGGAATTACTCATGTGAGAACGGGCCCGCCTTATGGGATGTCAAAAGCGGCTTTAATTCAGCTGACAAAAAATCTAGCGGTTGAGTGGGCAGATGATAATATTCGTGTTAACGCTGTCTCTCCCTGGTACACAAATACACCACTTGTCGTCGGACTAATGAATAATGAAGAATACTTAAAGGATGTTCTGGCTAAAACACCAATGGGACGAATAGCTGAACCTGAGGAGGTTGCAAGGGTAGTTGCATTTTTATGTATGCCAGCTTCATCATATGTAACAGGACAAAATATAGTTGTGGATGGAGGGTTTTTAATTAACGGATTTTAGTATAAAATTTCGTCCTGTATAAGATTCTTCAGGTACAAAAATGACTGAGTCGAACTTCTTCAGTAACATTTTTTTATTTGCTGATTTATGACCTATTGCATAATTAATCTCTTCTGCTGGCACGTGAATTTTAATAGTTTTATTTGCTTCCTCACTTAGCAATGGTGCAAGGATATCAGTCCAGATAGATGACATTACAAGTTCCTTAAATGCAGGATGGAAAGGGCCAGCAATAAGCTCTTCTCCAGATAAAAGACCTTCAGATGGATGCAGTCCAACACGAATAACATTTACACCAGCTTCCTCAAACAGTAGTAATATTTGTTTTGTCCAGGTTATAGCTTCATTAAGTGTAAGCGGTTTGTATTTTTTTTGAGTGTACCACATATGCAGAGCTGTATCTTTTATAACCAAAGCAGGATAAATCCTTGTATTATTTGCTCCGGATTCAATTATTTTTCCTGCAGTATTTATTGTTTTTTCAAGTGTGTCACCCGGTAAGCCGATCATCATTTGAAGGCCTAAGCTAAATCCCCCATCAAGTATCATTTTTGATGCTATTTCAATTTGTTTGGCAAGATGACCTCTATTTGATTTCAGTAGTACATCATCATCAAATGACTGTGCCCCAAGCTCAATTGTGGTGACATTATTCTCTTGAAGCACCTTCAATATTTCATCATTAATATAATCAGGACGAGTTGATAATCGAATTCCACTAACAGCTCCAGATTTAACGTAGGGCTGAATAATTTCAAGGTAATACTTTTGATCTTTGACGGGAATTCCAGTAAAACTCCCCCCGAAAAATCCTACTTCAACAATCCGATCCTTCGATTTAAATGTTTTTAAATAATTTTCTATGGTTGTTATAATTTCATTCCTGTTGGGAATTTTCTTCTGTCCTGAAATTTTTTCCTGGTTACAAAACACACATTGATAAGGACATGCCAGTTCAGGAACAAAAATTGGTATAGTATAGTGTTTGGTCAAAAAATGAATGAGTTAATGATTAAATATTAGTGATGAGAAATTGTATTTTATAAATTTTTTAAAAAGTAAATTTTAATCTCATTCCCTTTTATAATGAGTGTACAAATGCTATAACAAAACTCAGGTATATGGAACCCCTATTTTCCATACGCCTTTTTCATAAAAAGCTTCTATAGTTTGCCGTTTTGCTTTGTTGATAAGATTAGAATGTGATATTGACTTCTGTTTTGCATAGTCTGAAAGTGTAATAATATTCATCTCTTCAAGATAAGCCAACCTTTTGTGGTAGCTGTTTGTAAGAGCTTTCCCAACAATTTCCTGCATTATTGTTGTTTCCCATTTACTATCAAATTCTTTAAAAGCCTCATAATATAACCTGCGGTCAATAAATTTAATGTTTATCGGGACAAACCCTTCTCTTTTCAGCATGTAGTTGTTTATTACTCTTCCAATCCTGCCATTGCCATCAACAAATGGGTGGATGTTTTCAAAAGTAAGGTGAAGAAGTGCAATCCTGCTAATTATATTTTCATTGCTTGCTGAATTATATTTAATCAGCATATCTTCAACCATCTTTACTACAAATTTAGGCTCAGGTGCTATATGATTGGCTACACGTACCCATTCGTCATTTTCCCGAAACCTGCCTGCCACATCATCACGAATATTAGAAAGAAGCATTTTGTGCAAAAGCAATATCATATCTATGCTCAATTCTTTTTCTTTTGCTACTGTATTTATATATGAAACTACCCTGGCCAGATTCTTGGTTTCAAAAATCTCTCTTTCTGAAATATACCTGTCCAAATCAATTTGCAAAAGTATTTTTTCTGTTTCTTCTAACGTAAGTGTGCTGTTTTCAATAGCATTTGAGTTGTAAACCTGTTCTGAAACCTCAGTTTCGTTTATAAGCTTTACTAATGGTTCTTTTCTAAAAGAAGATTTATAATACCGTTCCCTAAGAATATGAATTTTACTAAAAATACTAAGTGTTTTTGACATAGTGCAAATATACAATAATTCACGGTATTGGCGTCATAAACGTTAAAATAGTGTAATAAATTGTATTTTTAACGGTTTTGGGGAGCAAATGACTCATTATTGTTAATCACTTGAGCTAAATGGGGTGAATGATTTGTAGTCAAATTAGGAATAAATTTACATCACAAATAACTTTATGAAACTGAAAATAATGTTGATATTGTGAAATAGCATAATATTAATTACTATTAATTTTATCTGAACCTTAACTTTATTTAACAAAGGATGCGCAATTTTTTCAATACTTTTGCATTATTATATTTTATGAGTAAGGGTTGTGAAAATGTGCCCGATCCTCATTCGGTTATTATTAATAGAAACGGAAATCAATTAAAAGAAAATGGAAGTGCTTAAGAAGTTAACAAAACTAATGCTGTTGATGCTGGCAGCAATTATTATTACAGGAGGTGCCACATCCTGTAAAAGCAAGAAAAAATTAGCACGTGAGAAAGCAGCGGCTGAATATGAAATGAAAGTTGATCAGTCGAAAAAGGATCTGACAGCCATGTTGAATGGTACAACACAATGGAGTCCTATTGAACAGGATAAGAGACTAGAAGTAATTAAATCATACAATATAGACGATCCTGCGGTTGTGGAACTTATTTCAAAAGTTGAGTCTAAACTTTCTATGGACAAAGCCGAAGCTGAGCGACTAGCCGAAGAGGAACGACTTAAACTTGAAGAACAGAAAAAGGCAGAGCAGGCTGCTTCCAAATATCAGGATCTTGACGATCAACTAAGTGATATTGCTAACGCAACGAGTGTTAATAATGCTAATGAACTAATAAAAAAAGCATTGCAAGCATTTGCAACACCTGATATTCCAGTACTAATTATTATAAGCAAATCAGGAGGGTTTAATGATTATGATCGGCCAACCACAATTAGTATGTTCCTGAATTATTTAAAAGATAAAAAACAATACTCGTATCAGGTAGATACAGTAGTACGTGATAGTATGGGTAAAATCACAGAGTTAGAACTAATTAAAAAGTAAAGAAATTATGAAATTATCATATTTGTGGATTATCGTTATTGGGATGAGCATTTCTATTTCTGGAATTGCTCAAGACGAATTAAGCTCAGAACGTAAACAGGCAATTGATAGTCTTGCGATCGAGAAGGCTCGTGACCTAAGTAAATATATAAGTATTATTGGCAGTAAGGAAACGCCATGGAGTGAGGCTAACAGAGTTATTGATAGAGCTGAGGAGTTATTTATGACTGGTAGTGAAATTGGTGTGTCATCCTTGCTAAAGCCCGAGATAAGCTATTTTAGTGTTCGCAAGTATTTTGAAAGATTAATGCGATTGGAGTACAGTAAGGTTGAGATCGAATGGTATAATATTGAATACATGAGCGACCTTCAAAAACAACCTGATGGCACTTATGTTGGTATCATTACAATTTTCCAGAAGTTCAAGGGTTTTGATGCAGAAGGAAGGCTTGTTTATCAGGATACAACAAAAAAAGATATTACCGTTTATGTGAAACGTAAAGAAACTCAAATTGGGGGTCGTCTAATTGGTTTCTGGGATGTACTTCTTGGTGATATGCGTGTGAAAGAAACATCTAAATAAAAAGAACTCCATATGATAGTTTTGGTTAGGGTCAATCACCCAAACCAATTTGTACCGGATTGGCAAGTCCTCCAAATTCCATCAGTTCTATTTTAACTGAACCTACAATAACTTCTGATTCAACAAGTATTGGAATGTGATTTTCATCGTCACTTATCCATACATACATTGGGTATTTATCAGCGAAGACCTCTCCTGAAGCCATCATTGGAGCTATCTTTAAGCATCTTATTGTCCCCCATTGAGTATCAATCTCGGATTTGCCTTTGAATTTAACAGCAGAAACGTAAACGGAGTCATCTAAGAAGAAATTAATGAAATACATGCTGTCTGAGTTAAAATCTTCAAGATCAAGGGTTCTCATATAATAAAATGCTGAAACAAAATCGTGAACATCATGAGGAATAGTTGCAACTTCTATCGAGTTGGTAATTGCTTCATTTTCTTCTCTGTCAAAAATAACTATATCATCCTGTTCGTATTTACCTTCTCGCGTCTGCCTGATAAAAGTATAAGGAAGTAAAGTGCTTTTGTTAACAAATGATTCAAATTTATCACGAACCTTATAGAACCAATTAAACATGCCTTTCGAATTGCCGATTCCGGTTATATGATAAACATCATTGTTATTGCCGGAATAGCTATCATCTGCATTTTCAATTGTAAGAATGGCCTCCCCGGCAGTAAAATTTCCCAAAGATGAACTGTAATAAACCCGATATTTAAGATACTCACCTGTTTTAAATGCATTGTTTACAACTGTATCCTGCGAGAACAACAGTTTTGTTGAAAAAAAGCATAATATTAACGAAATCAGTATGTATGCTTGTCGGTACATCTTATAAGTTATGGATATGTTTTAATTATTTTTCAATACTAATTTATCACAATATTAATTATTCTGTTAGGAACCACAATAATCTTCCTCACGGTTTTTCCATCAGTCCATTTTTCAGTTTCTTTTGCGTTAATTACTTCTTTTTCTATTTCCGTTTTTGGCATATTAACCGGAAATTTCATCTTGAACCTCATTTTGCCATTGAAAGAAACCGGATAATCAAAAGAATTCTCTTTTAGGTATTCTTCGTTATGAATTGGATATGATGCTGTGCTAATACTGCTACTGTGTCCGAAAGTTGACCATAATTCTTCGGTAATGTGCGGAGCGTAAGGACTAAGAATAATAGCAAGCTGTTCTAATACTTCTTTATTATGACAACCCAGATCACTTAATTCATTAACGCAAATCATTGTTGCACTTACGCCTGTATTGAATGAAAACCTTTCGATGTCAGAAGTAACTTTCTTAATTGCTTTATGTATTGATTTTAATTCCTCATCAGAAGCTTTACATTCTTTAACAATGAAGTTGTCGTTTTCATCAAAATAGAGTCTCCACAATTTCCTTAAAAATCTGAAAACGCCCTCTATTCCATTAGTATCCCAAGGTTTATCTTGTTCAAGAGGGCCAAGAAACATTTCATAAAGCCTAAGAGTATCGGCTCCATATTTTTCAATCAATGCATCCGGGTTTTGAACATTGTGTTTTGATTTCGACATTTTCTCAATCTCATAGCCACAAATATATTTTCCGTCTTCCAGGATGAATTCAGCATTTTTGAATTCCTCTCTCCAATTTTTGAAAGCATCAATATCCAATACGTCGTTAACAACCAAATCAATATCAGTATGCAGGGGCTGAACCTCATACTCTTTTCTAAGGTTATATGAGACAAACTGATTTGTTCCTACGATTCTGTACACAAAACTTGATCGGCCTTGTATCTTCCCCTGATTAATCAATTTTTTGAATGGTTCATCTTCACACACCAACCCTTTGTCAAAAAGAAACTTACTCCAAAACCGTGAATATATTAAGTGACCTGCAGCGTGTTCGTCGCCACCAATATACAGATCAACATCCTGCCAGTAATTATTTGCTTCTTTTGAGAAGTACTCTTTTTCGTTGTGCGGATCCATATATCTCAAATAATATCCACTCGAACCAGCAAAACCGGGCATTGTATTTGTTTCCAAGGGATGGCCGTCTTTGTTCACCCAATTTTTAGCATTTGCAAGAGGCGGCATTCCTTCACTAGTGGGTAAATAACTATCTACCTGAGGCAACTCAAGAGGTAACTCGCTCTCATCAAGAGGATAAGGCATACCATCTTTGTAATAAATAGGAAAAGGCTCACCCCAATATCGTTGTCTGCTAAAAACAGCATCATGTAATCGGTAATTGACATTTCCTGAGCCAATTTTCAAAGCTTCAATTTTATCAATTGTGGCAACAATTGCATTTTCTACTTTCATTCCATTTATAAATCCGGAATTTATCATCACTCCTTCTTTTGAGTCGTATGAATCTTCCCAGGTCTTAGGGTCTGTTGGCTTTTTATCACTTTTCACAACGACCTGTATAACTGGTAAATTAAAATAACGGGAAAACGCGAAATCACGACTATCGTGCCCTGGAACAGCCATAATTGCTCCTGTTCCGTATCCGGCTAATACATAATCAGCAATCCAAATTGGAATTTTTTCGTTGTTGAACGGATTAATTGCATAAGCCCCTGTAAATTCACCACTGATATTTTTAACCTCAGTCATTCTTTCACGTTCACTACGATTTTTTGCCCATGAAATATAACTTTGTACAGCTTCTTTTTTATCTGAAGTCGTTATATGATCAACAAGTTCATGTTCAGGTGCCAATACCATAAATGTTGCACCGAAAATTGTGTCAGGCCTTGTTGTAAAAACCTCAATATCTGAATGATTCTCATTATCAACCTTAAATTTAACCGATGCTCCTTCGCTTCGTCCGATCCAATTTCGTTGCATTTCTTTGAGTGATTCTGGCCAATCAACATTGTCCAGTCCTTCAAGTAATCGCTGAGCATAGGCTGTAATTCTTAACGACCACTGTTTCATCATTTTTTTCTCAACCGGATGTCCGCCACGTTCTGATAATCCGCCAACTACTTCATCATTAGCCAGCACAGTACCCAACTCAGGACACCAGTTTACTATTGAATACGACAAGTAGGCAAGCCGGTAATTCATTAATATTTCCTGCTGAGTTTTTTCATCATAGTTATTCCAGTCATTACCTGAAAAAGGTTCTACAGGCTCACATACAGCATCAATATCGTGGTTTCCATTTTTTTCAAACTGCAGCACAAGGTCATTAATACTTTCAGCGTTATTGGTTTTATTATTATACCAAGAATTGAAAATTTGAATAAAAGTCCATTGTGTCCATTTATAATATTGAGGATCACTGGTTCTTATTTCCCTACTCCAATCGAAAGAAAAACCAATATTATCGAGTTGTTGTCGATATCGTAATATATTTTTTTCGGTGGTGATCTGAGGATGTGTGCCTGTCTGGATTGCATATTGTTCAGCTGGTAATCCATAGGCGTCAAAACCCATTGGATGAAGCACATTGAATCCTTTATGCCGTTTGAAACGCGCATAAATATCCGAGGCAATATACCCAAGAGGATGTCCTACATGTAATCCTGAACCAGATGGGTATGGAAACATATCGAGCACATAATATTTAGGCTTGGCATAATCAATATCAGCTTTGAAAGTTTGGTTATCACGCCAGTATTCCTGCCATTTTTTTTCTATTCTTGTAAAATCGTATCCCATTATTAAAATAACTTATAGCATAATTATGGCTTAAAATACCCTAATTCCTATTCAAAAATTGAATTTGCGAAATTACTAAAAGTTATATTAGTGAAGAGGAGTTTTAAAGTAATCTGCTTGTTGGTGCATTTGATATGAGGAACAACGCTTAACATGTTTTATTAATTATTCTGCAGGTAAAGCTTCAGGATTAATTAATTCAACCATAAATACAACATTCTGAATTTAGAATTGTTTATTTTAGCCTCATAAAATGGCCTCATACAACGACAAATATTATAAACGTAAGATCAACACCTCTTATGTAACATCTGTAATTAGTATTACACTTGTATTATTTACTTTAGGATTCTTAGGCTTGTTTGTATTGCATGCAAAGAGTCTGTCAAATTATATTAAAGAAAATATAGGTTTTGAGATAATAATGAAAGATGGAATAAAAGAGGCTGATATTATTTTTCTACAGAAGCAACTGGATATAAATCCTGCTGTTAAATCAACAGAATATATTACAAAAGAAGAGGCTTCAAGGAAACTTACCGAGGTACTTGGTGAAGATTTTACGGAGTTTATAGAAGATAAATATAATCCACTGTTACCTTCCATAGACATAAGGTTTAATGCCGACTGGGCTAACAATGATAGTATCACCAAAATGGAAAATTATGTCCGTGAAAACAGTTCGGTTAAAGAGGTTTATTATCAGAAGTCAGTAGTTCATCTGATAAACAGAAACCTTAGAAAAATTAGTTTGGTATTATTTGGATTCAGCTTATTGCTATTATTTATTACAGTAGCATTGATAAATAATACTATCAGACTTTCGATTTACTCAAAAAGGTTTTTAATCAGGAGTATGCAGCTTGTTGGCGCAACTGAAGGATTTATTATTAAGCCTTTTATATTAATTGGATTTGTACAAGGATTAATTAGTGCATTAATTGCTGTTGGGTTACTGCAAGGTCTGCTGATAGCAGCTCAAAAGAGTGTTCCTGAACTTCTTTTACTTTCCAGTAAAGAAATGTTAATTTATCTTAATGTATTTGTAATAATTATCGGCCTGCTGATCTCAGGGATCTCAACATTCTTTGCGGTGGATAAATATCTTAAAATGAAAACAGATGCTTTGTATGGCTAGTTATAACATGCTAATACTTAGCTGCTAACATTTACTTTGCCTTTATCTGTTTCCGCATTCTACTTAATTTGTTTAAAATGCTATTTGCATACAACAGGATTATACTTTTAATTTATTGTTCTATTATTTATTAAAAAAGTATTTTCAAAAATTAAGTGGAAAATTAAATAATGTGTTTTTATTGTACTTTTGAAAAAAAATTAGAATATGTCGGCCAAAGTTAAGCAACAAAAGAAAGAAGAAAGCAATTTGATGTTTGCTTTTAACAAAACCAATTATATAATTGTAATTATTGGGCTAGTAATTATTATTTCTGGATTTTTATTGATGGTAGGAGGAGGCTCTGATGATCCTGAAGTTTTTAGTGAAGCGATGTTTGGATTTCGAAGACTTACTCTTGCGCCTATCTTAATAATAGCAGGATATATAATTGAAATTTTTGCAATTATGTATCGCCCGAAACAAACCACATAATACTTTAGTAAATGACTTGGTTTGAAGCTCTAATTCTTGCAATAGTAGAAGGTATTACAGAATTCTTACCTGTATCTTCAACTGGTCATATGATATTAGCCGAAGGTTTAATGGGGATGAAAAGCAATGATTTTGTTCAGGCTTTTATAATCAATATTCAGTTTGGAGCTATACTCTCCGTTGTGGTACTTTACTGGAAACGGTTTTTTCAAACCATGAAATTCTATTACAAATTGTTTGTAGCATTTTTACCTGCTGCAGTTTTTGGCTTATTGCTGAGCGATTACATCGACATGCTTCTGGAAAGTATTTATGTAGTAGCTGTTATGCTTATACTCGGTGGCATTGTGCTGTTGTTTATTGATAAGTGGTTCAATAATGTTTCAGAAGATCAGGAAATTACTTATCCCAAAGCGCTAAAAATAGGCTTTTTTCAGGTGATTGCTATGATACCTGGAGTTTCTCGTTCGGCTGCTACAATTATTGGTGGAATGACTCAAAAGCTTGGCAGAAAAGAAGCTGCCGAATTCTCATTTTTTCTTGCTGTACCAACAATGCTAGCAGCTTCGGGTTATAAATTACTGAAGAATTATAATGCTATAACCATAGAAAATATTGACATTTTAATATTTGGTAATGTTGTTGCTTTTATTGTAGCTCTCATCGCCATAAAATCGTTCATCAATTTTTTAACAAAGCATGGCTTTCGAATATTTGGATGGTATCGTATTCTTGTTGGAGTTGTAATTCTTCTATTATATTTTCTTGGCGTTGATTTAACAATTTCCTAATGAAATATAATTTTGAAGAAGGGGAGTTATTGCTCATTGATAAGCCAATAGGTTGGACGTCATTTGATGTTGTTAATTCAATTAGATCAACAATAAAAAGAACCTACAATATAAAAAAAATTAAAGTTGGACACGCCGGAACCCTTGATCCGCTAGCAACCGGTCTCCTTATTGTATGTACCGGAAAAAAAACAAAACAGATTGACTCATTTCAAGGTCTCGACAAGGTTTATACCGGAAGTATGGTAATAGGAAAAACTACGCCCTCTTTCGATAGAGAGACTGAAGTTGATGGAACGTTTGACATAATTAATATTTCGAAAAAAATCCTATTAGAAACAGCAAAAAAGTTCACTGGTGAAATCAAACAAACACCACCCGCATTTTCAGCTGTAAAAGTGGATGGTAAAAGGGCATTCGAATATGCAAGAAGCAATAATGATGTAAAATTGAAATCAAGAAATATTATTATCAGTAAATTCCAGCTGTTAAGTTTTGACCTCCCCGAGATTGACTTTGAAGTGGAGTGCAGTAAAGGAACCTATATCCGATCGCTTGTTAGTGATTTTGGTAAAGCAATGAACAATGGCGCATATATGAGTTGCCTCAGAAGAACAGCCATTGGTAGTTATTCTGTTTCAGATGCTCTCACGGTTGAAGAAATGAAAAATGCAATTGTCGCACAAGTGGAGAAGTCGTCTGAAATTTAGAAATCGGGCTATTTGTTTTTTGTTCAATTCACATTAATAATCTCCATTCGTATAGATATTCTAGCAACTTTTTGATAAAACCACAAAACATTTGATTTAAGAGAATTATTTAAGTTGACAAGATATATAATTAACAATAATTTGAGTTATTTGCAGTTTATAATTAAACATATAAATAGACCTTAGAATGCGAAAATATAAGTTTACTTTTATTTTACTTTTTTATATTTCCTTAATACCAATAATATGCATATCACAGGGTACACCTATAGGAAGTTGGAGAACTCATTTACCTTATGAGAATATTATTGATGTTGCTGTAGTTGACAATATTATTTATGCTGCTACTCCGCTGAGTATATTCACTTATAATAAACTTGATAATAGTATAGACAGATATGACAAGGTAAAAGGATTGAATGACATCGGAATCAGTAAAATTGGATACAACAGCAGTACTGATGAGGTTTTGGTTGCTTATTCTAATACAAATCTGGATATAATTCCAATTGACGGTAAGATTATTAATATTCCGGATATTAAAGATAAAGAGATACTTGGAAACAAAACTATTAACAATATTCTGTTTAGGGATAATCTTGCTTATATGGCATGTGGCTTTGGAATTGTAATACTAGATATGGACAGGCGTGAGATTTATGATACTTATTATATAGGTCCTGAAGGAAATGCAATAAATGTATTTCAAGTAACTTATAACGATACTTCCTTATTCGCTGCAACTGAAAATGGAATTTATTATGCTGATATTAATGGATTAAACTTAGCTGATTATCACCAATGGCATAAAGATGAACGGCTAATATATCCCGACTTGCCATATAATCATGTAGTTAGCTTTAATAACAAATTGTATATTAATTATTTCAGCGGGCAGCATGATATGGATACGATGTTTGTTTTTAACGGTGATAGTTGGAATTATTTTGATAGATATAACAACAGTCGACATCATCAAATGAACGTTGTTGGAGAAAATATGCTTATTGTAAATCAATATAATGTAAAGTATTATGACCTAAATATGGATTTAATATACAATATATGGAATCCTAACCAGCAATCAATCAATCCGTTATCGGCAAACAAGGATGATGAATTTATATGGATTGGTGATAGTTGGAGAGGTTTGGTCAAGACTTGGAATAAAGGTTTTAATGGTGAATTCATAAAACCAAATGGACCCAGATCAAATAGCGTTTTTCAACTGGATGCAGGAGGCGATAATGTTTGGGTTGCATCAGGTGGGCGCCAATCAAACTGGGCAAAACTATATATGAAGGATGGAGTATTTTCATTTATTGATGGAACCTGGTACAATCATTTTTCAGGAACAACACCTGCATTTGACACTATTAGCGACTTTGTTTGTGTAAAAGTTGATCCCGCAAACTCTAATATTGCGTATGTAGGAACATGGCAAACAGGAGTTGTAAAATTTGTTGACAATAGTCTTACAGATATTTTTGATGCTAAAAACTCAACACTTCAACCGTGGATATCAGATACTAATTTAATAAATATTAGCGGTATTGACTTTGATAGTCAGCATAATATGTGGGTTGCTAATTCAGGAGCACCGAGTTTATTATCGGTAATGAAAAATGATGGAGAATGGAAGTCGTTCAACCTGGGTGGTTCTCTGAGCGGAAAAGATATTGGTGAATTATTAGTTGATAATTATGACCAAAAGTGGATGATAAAGCGTAGTGATGGGTTAATTATCGTTTTTACTGATAATGGCACAATAGATGACTATGGTGACGATATGGTAAAAGTATTACGATCCTCATCCGGACAAGGTAATATTCCTGGCAACAAAGTATATTCTTTTGCTTCGGACCATGATGGTGAAGTGTGGATAGGAACTGATATGGGTATTGCTGTTTTTTACTCACCGGGTCAGATTTTTGTACCGGGAGCAAATTATGACGCACAACAGATCTTAGTCCCAAGAAATGATGGCTCAGGGCTCGCAGACTATTTGTTAGAAACAGAATTGGTTACAGCAATTGCGGTAGATGGTGCAAACAGAAAGTGGATAGGTACTGAACGTGCCGGAGTCTTCCTTTTTTCTCAAGATGGATTAGAACAGATCCATCATTTTAATGCAGAGAACAGTCCTTTACTTTCTAACCATATTACATCAATTTCTATTGATGATGAAGGAGAGGTTTATATAGGTACATCGGATGGTATTATCTCATATAAAGGAACTGCTATTCCACCGCAACCTGCGGGAACAAAAGTATATGCTTACCCTAATCCTGTCAGAGAGAACTTTACCGGATTAATAGCCATTAAGGGATTAGAAAGTAATTCCTACATTAAAATAACCGATAGCTATGGTAATTTGGTTTATGAAACAAAATCAGAAGGCGGACAGGCCATTTGGGATGGTAAGAACTTTAACGGAAATCGTGTTACCACAGGGATTTATATGGTTTTTGCAGTAACCATTGATAAGTCTGAAAAAGTAGTTACTAAAATCCTTGTAGTAAGATAGATTGGCTTTTCCTAGTATCATTCGTTTGTAAAATGAGGAAATACAAGGTTTAGGGGGATAAGGAGTTAAGAGTAAATGACCCTTTTACATCTATTTTACACTGTCACATACCCTTATTCTCCTTATACGTATCCATAATTTTCATTGTTAAAATGATTTTGATTAGTTAAAAAAATCTTAATTTTAGCGTATTAAATAATAAATCTTACAATTATGAATTCAGAAGCTAATCGTTATGTAAAAATTCATCCCATGATTTATGCAGCAGCAGGAGTTATTGTGATTGCTGGTTTAAGAGTTGGAGCACCTATTATTAACCCAATTTTAATGGCAATTTTCTTTAGCATAATTATTTATCACCCAATTGCCTGGCTAAAGGAAAAAGGTGTGAATGGTATATTATCTATACTAATTGTTGTTTTTGGTCTACTGGTTATATTATTCCTAATGGGAGGAGCCGTTACCAGATCAATTATTCAGTTATCTCAAAATTTGCCTTTTTACAAAAAGCAACTACATGATATTACTACATCATCAGTTACATTATTAAACGGCTACGGATTAGATATATCGCCGGAAACTGTTGTTGATAATTTTAATGCAGGCAATGTTTTTGGATATGCTTCCAAGTTTATTACAGGAATTGGGGGGGTGTTAGGCCAAATAGTTTTGCTAATTCTTGTTGCTGCTTTTATACTTGGAGAAACAAATAGCTATCCTATTAAATTAAAAGTTGTTCTAAGTGACCCTGATGCATCTTTAGGTAATATCACAGTTATTTCAAAAAACATCAGATATTATTTAGGTATAAAAACTTTAACAGGATTATTTGCAGGAACATGTGTAACAATAATATTGCTTATTATGGGTATTAAGTTTGCAATTATTTGGGGCATATTGGTGCTGCTAATGCGATATATCCCAAACATTGGATCAATAATAGCAGCAGTTCCAATTTTTTTGTTTGTGCTTATTGAACAAGGACTGGAGGGTGTGCTTTACATCGGTATTGGTTATTCAGCTATCAATTTTGTGGTTGGTCAGATAATTGAACCCAAATTTTTTGGAAAAGGAATGAATTTGAGTACTCTGGCTGTATTTCTGTCACTTGTTTTTTGGGGATGGACTTTAGGCGATGTTGGCATGTTGTTAGCTGTTCCAATTACAATGGCTATGAAGATAAGTTTAGCAACCCGCGAAAACTCCAAATGGATGGCAATAATGCTTGGCTCAGAGAAGAGTGCTATGGAAGAGTTAACCAAGAAAGACAATAAAAATGGGCAGCCTGAATAATTCAGATTGCCCAAAAATAAATCTTTAATAATTTCTAATTACATTTTAGAACCTGAGTAATTTTATATTTTGCTGATTCAACGTTAGGACCTGAAGTCACATTTTTATAAGCTGTACATGCTTCTGCTGCATCGCCTTTACCTTCATAGGCCTGACCAAGAGCAAAATACATATCTCCTTTGTCATCAGCTTCTAAACCAATAGCTTTATTGCCGGCTTCAATGGCTTTATCCCAACTTTTAGTATTATTGTATGCAAGTGAAAGATAGTAGTATGCTTTTGCATCACCTTGATTATAATTAAAAGAACTAACTATATATTCGGCAGCTTTTTTTCCGTTTCCTTTTTGAATCTCTTTTGCTCCCTCGTTTACCAGGGTAATTGCTGTAGTTGATTTGGCTTTCATTGCTATTTTGGCTGCTTTAGAATCTGTTGCCCCTAACTCAATTGCTTTATCCATACTAATTATCATATTAGCAATATCATCTTTAGCTTTGTAAACTAATCCTCTACCATAATAGGCATTTGCATAAGTAGGTAGAATCTCGATAGCCATCTGATACTCAGCGAATGCTTCATTTATTTTATCATCTTTCAATAAAGAGTTACCCTTTGACGATCTGACTTTTGCAATGTATGAACTTGTATTGTCTTTCATCTCAGCGTCATTCAACTTACCGGCCAATGCATATCCTTTTTCAAGTAAAGCAATTGCTGCATCAAATTTACGACCTTTATATTTTGCAAGTCCATTTCTATAATATGCATTCATTAGCTGCTTTTCTATACTTCCTTTAAGGTCGCCAGCATCTGCTCCTGCTTTATTAGCCATGTTAAGAGCGGCTTCGTATGATTTAACGGCATTACTATAATCTTTGTTCTTATAAAATTCATTTCCCTCGTTATATTTAGCGCCGGCATCTTCAACAGACTGTGCCATTGTAATAACTGTTAATACTACCAAACTTACTGTAAATAATGATCTCTTTAGTATACTCATTGTGAAAATATTAATTAAAATTGGCCGCAAATATACAAAATTATTGAGACCGTAAATATGAAGTATGTCCTCTCCATAAAGGCAGTACGTATATTTATATGATAGTAAAATAAGCAGCCACACATCTCGGTATTAGTTTGTGTTTTATGGTAAGTATAAATGTTTATTATAAGGCAGTTTAAAAAGTTTAATTGACCTAAAATCCTGACATAATTACCATCATATTGATTTTTAGTTATTTTAGCGGACTTATTTAAAATTATTTCAATGGCTGAGCAATTAATTCAGGCTTTCGTAATGTTGTGGGTTGTAATAGACCCAATTGGATCGGTTCCTGTTTTTCTAGCCTCGACTAGTAAATTAAATAAAAAAGAACGAAAAAAAACTGCATTAAGGGCGGTAGTATTTGCTGCTTTAGTTCTCCTATTTTTTCTTATATTGGGTCAGATTATACTGGAAGCAATGGATATCTCACTATCTGCTTTTCAAATTGCCGGAGGACTGGTACTGCTTTATTTTGGTTTCACAATGATTTTTGGAGAGAGTAAACCGGATAGTGAGATGAATATGAAAGATAGTAAAGTGGATGTTGCAATATTTCCAATGGCTGTACCTTCTTTAGCTAGTCCGGGTGCAATGATGGCAATAGTACTACTAACTGAGAACGGTACCTTTACTCTCGTGAATCAGTTGATAACTGCCTCAGTAATGATATTTGTGTTGCTTATTGCATGGGGATTATTACTTGCAGCTGGTAAAATTCAAGAGGTAATAGGTGATTCAGGAGCAGCAATTATTAGCAGAGTAATGGGATTAATTTTGGCAGCCGTTGCTGTTGATAGTATTCTTGAAGGCCTTGTAGTTTATTTTCATCTATAGTATAATTTAAAAAGTAAATTAAAATTGTGTAGACAGACAACAGTTCGTTGGAATATTTTGTCATACAATATATAAATGGTCAACCTCAAAAAACTAATAAATTTAACAGATAACAATATCATGAAAAAAACTCTTTTATCCCTAGTACTTGTAATTCTTTTTATAAGTTCATTCGCTCAACTCAACATGGAAGAACTTGGATTTCTTCCTTATACAAACGCCCTAAGTGATATATGGGGCTATGCTGATGAGGATGGTAACGAATATGCTTTAGTAGGAACATATACAGGTTTGTCTGTTGTTGATGTTACTGATCCGGCTGCACCTGTTGAAGTATTTTTTGGAAGCGGGGTAAACTCAATCTGGCGAGATATTAAAACATGGGGTGATTATGCTTATGTCTCAACTGAAGGAGGTGGAGGTATCTACATTGTGGATATGAGTCCATTACCAGGCCCTATAACTAATACTAGTCTGTTTACTGGTTCTGCTTACCCTTTTACTACAATTCATAATCTGTATATTGATGAAACCGGGAAACTATATATCTTCGGTGCTAATAGTGGAGCAGGTGGAGCTATTATTTGCGATTTAACCAGCAACCCAATGAATCCGGTAGAACTGGGACTCTTTAATGATTATTATTTCCATGATGGGATGGCTCGTGGCGACACCCTGTGGGGAGCTGCTATCTACCAAGGTTTTTTTGCAGCAGTTGACGTTAGTGACCCCACAAATCCTCAGGCATTAGCTACTAAAAGTACTCCAGGATATTTTGCGCATAATTGTTGGATATCCGATGGAGGTAATGTTCTATTTACAACAGATGAGATTGAAAATGGTTATATTGCTGCCTATGATGTGTCTGATTTTGATAATATTTTTGAAACCGACAGAATACAATCTAGTCCAGGCAATAATGTAATCCCTCACAATGTGCATGTACTCAACGATTACTTAGTAACTGCCTACTATAGTGATGGAATTACAATTCATGACGCTTCTCGCCCGGGTAACCTTATTGAAGTTGGGAATTATGATACCTCTCCAAATTTCCCTGGTCCTGGTTACCATGGTAGTTGGGGGGCTTATCCATTTCTCCCATCTGGCAATATACTGGCTTCAGATATAGAGGAAGGATTGTACATTCTTGGTCCTGATTATGTTAGAGGTTGTTTTCTTGAAGGTATAGTAACTGACAGCAGTACCGGATTACCAATTAATAATGTTCAGATAAAGATATTACCAACTGATGTTACGGGTGTAACTAATTTTTCAGGAGTTTTTGCTTTTGGAACACCTACAGCCGATGTTTATAATATTGAGTTTACACATAGTGAATACAACACAAAAGTTATTGAAAATGTAACGCTTTCGAATGGTGATCTAACCTACTTAGAGGTAGAACTTTCAAGCTGGTTTGTAGGAATAGGTGATGAACTAGAAACTACCCAAATAACTGCGGGACCTAATCCTTTTATGTCCTCGATGAATCTGAAATATCATCTTGAAAATAAACCATCACCTAATGCAATGATTCAGGTTTTGTCAGTAGATGGAAAAGTGGTTCAGGAACTTTCAATTACAGAACAGGAGGCATCAGTAACAATTGGAGACAATCTTAATACTGGCGTATATTATGTAAGAATAGTGAGTGGAGCTTCAGTGGTTAAACCTATAATGATACAGAAGTTGTAACTAGTTACCGAACAACTAATTTCTTGGTACATAAAAATCCTTCTGTTTGAATGTGTATAAAATAAATTCCCGGAGAGGTATCAATTAGATCAATGTTTATCTTATTCCCTGAATAAGTATATTGATGGGTTGAAATAACTTGTCCTAAAAAGTTTTGTAATTGTACTTCAATAATTTGATAAGGAGTCCTGGTTTTCATCTGTAAATAAATACTCGATTTTGCCGGGTTAGGGAAGATGTCGACTTCAAAAGTATTAATATTGTTTTCCTTAATACTAATCCACTTGGGATTACCTTTTTTGAGTACAGCAATACCACCTGCATATTCACCATAAATGAGTTCTGTTGAGCCATTATTATTTAAATCAGCACCCGAAATGGTTACATTTAACCCTGACAAGAATAAGGAATCAACCAGATTAAAACTGCCATTTAGGTTTCCCTCAATATTGTTAAACTGATATAACATACCTTGTTCTGAGCCAACATAAAGTAGATTATCTCCAACAGAGTCTACTGTTAAAAATGGAGAACTATAACCGGAACAACACTCTGGCATAACATCAATATCCCCAAAGAGATCATTTGTTGGCGAGCTGTTGAAAGATGCATTATCAGTAGATCCAATATTCTCAAAATAGGCTATAGTACCGCTTCTTTCACCAACCAGCAGATCAAGCTTTTCATCATGGTTTACATCCACTAACTGAGGCATTGCTGTTTCCCCCACATCAATATTCATGTAATTAGGTTTGCTTAAGGAAAATTCAGCGGGTAATCCTGCACCAGCTGTATTAATAAAGTAGTGTAAGTGGCCTTCTTCATCACCAATTATCATATCCTTGTCACCATCGTTGTCCAAATCGCCAAAAGAAGGATAAACACTGTTTATATTTAGTGAGGCTAAACCTGCATAATCTCTTTCAACAAGATCAAAAGAGGGAATAGTTAAGGTACCTGTATTAAGAAGCAATGCTAACTTGCTTTCAAATGTATTTGATGAAACAAAATATCCAAAATTACCAATTACAATATCCAGCAAACCATCAGAATTAGCATCAAAAAATACAGGTCGGGCACCTTCACCAACGTCTATCATTTCTCCCTGTAAGAAATTATAATTCTGAAATTCAAAATCTGGTACTGATTCGGTTCCAACATTTTTGTAATACCATATATTGTTGAAATTTTCTGAAGTATTCGGATTATTCGGACTAATCAGCAAGTCCTTCTTCTCATCATTATTTACATCCAAATAATACGCTGCCGGAAAAACCGTAAGGTCAACCGGGGTTGAATAAGATGGGAAATTTGCATCTTGACTAATCATACTTGAGTTCTCGATTGTACCACCATTATTTAAGCTTACAATATTATTGTATGAAATATCCCCAATTAATAAATCTTGTAGTCCGTTACCATTTAAATCGATTGCTAATGTAGCTGATCCGGCATGGCGATCATCATTTGTGGTTTTAGTAGAAACATTAGAACATGTGTCAAATAATGTAATAGTATTATCTAACGAGCTCTCAGAAAAATACCCCCAGCATTCAGAGTCAAGATCAAATTCTAAACTGTTACAATTATCATATTTCTCCACTGACATATTCTTGTGAAACATCATTGCGTTACCAAGCACATCAAAAGAAAGAATATCCATATCACCATCACCATCTATATCCTTAATAGCAGGAATATCTGGCGGACTGACATATAGGGGAGTTAACCCTAATGATGACTTTGATAGCAACAATGGAGCAACCAGAGTAAAATTTAATCCTGAAACAGGGTCATAGTCATTTCTGTAAACCGCCGCTCCTGCAGGAACACTTGTAAAAATATCATTTTTCCCATCGCAATTATAATCTGCTAATAATGTCCAGTTATGCATAGCAGGAAATTTATGCTGATATCCTGCATCGTAAACATAATCAACCTGATCATTAGTCCCAAAGTTTATAAAGGTCTTTACCATTCCATACCAATTACGTTCGAAAGCAAACAGGTCATTTATGCCATCACCGTTCAGGTCTATCTCAGAAAACTGTGGACTATTAAATCCACCAGCCCAAGCATTTATTAACGGGAAACTTCCCTCTGTTACAGGTATTGAATCGTATCTAACAAGCTGTAGTTGACCAAAACTAAGTGTTGGAAGAAGTGTAATAATAACAATTAACTTAATGCCTGTATTACGTACAAGATGAATTGTTTTTTCTGCCATTCCTTGGGACTGGAAAGTCATACAGTAGTGTGCTTAAAGTTTTAAAAATTACTTAAATGGATTTGAAAGTTCTGAATTTTCTGTATAAGAAGAATCCGTAAGAGTTTTCAGAAAAGCGATAAGATTATCTTTATCTTCCTGGAGTAAATGCACACCACCCTGATGAACCTTTTTCATTAAAGGGTCTACGGTAGGAGACCATTTTACACCTTCGCTGTAAAAATCAATAACTTCTTCAATAGTTGCAAATCTTCCGTCGTTCATATATGGAGCAGTAAGCATAATATTTCTTAAAGTTGGCGATTTGAACTTACCAATATCATTAGGGTCACTGGTAATCTCTTCTCTTCCTAATTGAGGATTGCTATCCAGTCCATTATTATGAAATCGATTATCGGTGAACAGCATTGTAGAATGACAATGAAAACAGTCGCCCTTTTCAGTAAAGAACACCTCAAATCCCTTTGCTTCAGCCGCTGACAGAGTAGCTTCACCTCTAATATACCTATCCCATTTAGAGTTGGCTGAAATCATTGTTCTTTCGAATTGCGCAATTGCGTATGATGCTTCTTTTGCAGTTATAACATCCACATTAAAAGCCTTTTTAAATAATTCCGGATAAGTTGGATGTGAATTGAATTTACTGAAGTCGGTTTTAAAAAATTCTGCTACTTCAAAATGCATTATATCTTCCAAAGTGCCTTCAATTTTGCCATTCCATAGCCAAACACCATTCCATCCAAGATTAATATGAGCAAGAGAATTTACATCAGGATTTGTAAAAGAGTGGCTCAGGATATGGCAATCTCCGCAAGCTCTGCTATTATTTAAATCCAGTAAAGAATCGTAAAAAAGCATTCGGCCAAGCTGAATCCCTTCAACAGTTAGAGGGTTATCCTCAGTAATATAAAGATCAGGAAACCCATTTGGGATAACAATATCATAAGGAGTTGGCACGTAAGGAGTTTCAGGATCACTATTCTTCTTACAATTTGTTAGTAGCAATGTAGTTGATAATACGATAAGTATATAATATGTATATTTCATTGTCTTAGTTTATTTAACTTCAAAAGTAAAAATATCAGATCCATTTTGCTCAAGCTGTTCTTGAATAGTTTCATTTTGCATAATTCCACTCATTATATTGAGATCAAGAGTGTTGGGGGTTGACCACCAATTATTAATATTCATCTTGCATTCAATAGTCTTTTCATCTCCTCCAATTAATGTCAAACCAAGGTTGTCATGAGTGATATTTATGAAATGGGGAGTTGTCAAATGGCGACCTAAGTGAGCCTGGTAATTTTTTACAATTGAAGCGGAATCAAATTTTCCTTCCAATTTCATATAATGATATCCGCCACCAAGAGGAATAGGCCACTCCATATTACTTTCAGGTGGATTTACAAATGCTCCAGTCACATTTTCTGCTTCTGTAAGGCCAAACACAAAAGTAATTGATGTGTATTCACCACTTGATATAAATATTGGGCCACCATTAATTGTATAGGTTGATTCATCAGAAGCATCTATATAATGTGGTCCGTCATAGCTTTCTTGACTACCGTCTTTTTTCTTAAGAATAATATTTGAAACGAAATACTTTAGCGTTGCAACGCTGTATTTGTTCCCTACAGCATTAGTATATAATATTGTGTCAAAACTTAAGGCATCATTATCAACAAAATGACTAAACTTAATATGAAGATTCGGGAAATCTAGGTTAATATCAGGATCAGGTTTGCATGAAATAAACACTGTGCTTATAAGTACAATGGAAATGAATGTTAGGAATGAAAGTCTCATAGGTATTAATTTTGGTTTTATTAATTAAAAGTACGCAAATATAACAGAATTCTTATGTTACATTATCTAGACAAGAATTATGATTAAATGGTTTCTTGTAGGTTAAATATAATAGATGAATAGTTAAAAATGAATATTAACAGAAATAAAACCTAAAGGACCCAAATAAGTACGTATTCCGTTTATGTCGTTTTCGTAGCACATATTATTTAAGGGGTTGTCAACTTTCTCTTTACCGGTATATATCTCAGCTGTAAACCGTAACTCAGTCCCTACTGATAAATGTGATGTTATAAAATAGTTTACTCCCACTAACGGATTTATCCCAAGATGAGTAATATTCGATTTGCTAGTTACGGTTTCTGACCCATCTTCAAGTTTAAAATTGTAATTAGACAATGTCCATGAAAAATCTGCACCATAATAAATATTAACACGCTGAATTGTATAATGCCATTCATAACCAGTTGCAAATCGAGCGTTTGAACCATTAAAGGTTAATTCATTATCTTTATTTGTTTTGTCAACTGATGAGTAATTAGAATAATTAAATCCACACGATAATCTAATGGCTCCCTTTAAAGTGTGAAATTTAACTCCAAGCTGAATACTTGTTTTTGGTATATACTCATAACTTTCCATTTTGTAGGGAATGAACCCAAATGAGGAATTAACATAATAATAATCAAGTTGTCTGGTTTTAGCGAAAATATCAGCAACTGCAATGTTAATTTCTGTTTTATTAATATTGAAACTATCCTTTGCATATTCTTGTGAATAACAAACTGTTAACATTGCTTGTATTGCTAATATTATGATGGTTGTTCTAAGAAATAAGCTATTCATTATATTGATGGTTTGAAGTCAATTAATGCCAAAGTTAATTAAAAAGAAACACCTCTTCAGGTTGTTAATATTTTTAGTTTTGCAACCTATTTGCATAATGCTTAATTTTATCAATTAAAACAATCTTGTAGAAGATGAATATTATAATAGCTGGTGATGGTGAAGTTGGATTTTATTTAGCCGAAGCGTTGGTTAATTCAAATCATAATATTACCATTGTCGACCCACATGAAGATCTACTAAAGCTTGTGGAAAGCCATGCCGACCTATTAACTATTGTGGGAGAGTCGAACTCTGTAGCCATTCTTAAACAGGCAAACGTTTCCAAGGCTGATTTAGTTATTTCGGTACTACATAGTGAGCCTATTAATATCCTTACTGCTATTCTAGCCAAAAAATTAGGAGCAAAGTATACCATTGCAAGGGTAAATACCCTTCAAAACCTGAAAGAAGAAAATAAGAAAATATACTATGAATTGGGCATAGATGTGATGCTCTCACCTGAGGACATTGCCGGCCATGAAGTTGTAAAATTATTGCAACAACCTGCTGCTATTGAGATCTTTGAATTATCAGAAGGAAAATTGCAAGTGTTACTTATAAGAATTACATCTGAAGCATCAGTTGTAAACCAATCACTTAATGACATTGCTGCAAAATATGATAATCTTAACTTTAGAGCGGTTGCCATACATAGAGGCGACGATACTTTTATTCCACATGGAGATACGGTATTTATGCCTAATGATTTTGTTTATGTAATTACAAAACCAGAGGGGATAGATGAACTGCTGAAGTTAGGAGGGAAACAGGATTTAGAGATAAATACTATTATGCTTGTTGGTGGTGGTAGAGTTGGAAAAGTAATTGCTCAACAACTGGAATCAGAACTCAATATTAAGCTTATTGAGAAAGATTATGAACGGTCGGTAAAACTTACTGACTTATTAGATGAAACCCTTGTAATAAACGGAGATGCCAGAGATATAAATCTATTGGAAGATGAAGGAATTGAAGGAGTTGATGCTTTTATTGCTGTAACAAATAGCTCTGAAACAAATATTCTTACATGCCTTCATGCGAAAAAATTCGGCGTTAAAAAAACCATAGCGTTAGTTGAAAACCTCGATTATATTGAAATATCACAAAATATTGGTATCGATACCATTATTAATAAAAAACTTAGTGCTGCCAGTTATATGATTAAGCATGCAATGGGTGATGAGGTTGCTTCGTTAAAATGCTTGAGCGGAATAAATTCTGATGTTGTTGAATTTATTGCAAAAAAAGATTCTCAGGTTACAAAAAAACCCATCAAAAATCTCCACGTTCCTAATGGAGCACTTATCGGTGGAATAATCAGAGGCGAAAAGTCATACATCGCAGTTGGCGATTTTCAGATACAAGAAAATGATAATGTTGTTGTGTTTGCATTGCCAGGAATTTCTAATAAAATAGAAAAGATGTTTCTTAAACCCGGTTTTGGCTTTTAGTATTAAGAAATGAGTGAATGCTTGAATGAGTGAATGATTATATGAATTACAGTGTACCATAATTATGAATTAACGATAGATTTTTTTTTGACATGCCTAATAGTAAACTCATAAATCTAACAATTGTTCTCAAGGTTCTTAGTTTTCTGCTAATTGTTGAAAGTGCTTTTATGCTAACGGGACTAGGGTTTGCTTTTTATTATGGAGAATCATTTTGGCCTTTGTTCTACTCCGCTGTAATAACAGGGGTTTTGGGTTTAGTGATTTGGTGGAGAACATATGATAAAAATAAAAAGAGTATTGGCAGGCGTGATGGTTATTTAATTGTTTCGTTATCGTGGGTAATTATTTCAATATTTGGAACTCTGCCCTTTTTATTTAGTGGTGTGATTACAAATTTTTCTGACGCTTTTTTCGAGACAATCTCAGGATTTACAACCACTGGTGCTACTGTACTAACCGATATTGAAGTTGTTCCAAGAAATATTCTGTATTGGCGATCTATGACACACTGGATAGGAGGTATGGGTATTATAGTATTAACTGTTGCTATCTTGCCTTTTTTGGGAATAGGCGGATTACAGTTAATGATTGCAGAAATGCCTGGAATTACACCTGATAAACTGCATCCCCGAATAACAGAAACAGCAAAACGATTTTGGGCTATATATGTGATTTTTACGATTTCGGAAGTTCTGTTGCTTTGGCTTGGAGAAATGGATTTTTTCAATGCTGTTTGCCATTCGTTTTCTACTATGGCAACCGGGGGTTTCTCAACACAAAACAACAGTATTGCCGGATATATGCCTTATACTCAGTATGTAATTGTTCTGTTTATGATCTTCGCCGGAACAAACTTTACTCTTCATTATTTTGTACTGCATCGTAAGTTTGACAAGGTCTATAAAAACGAAGAATTCAAAGTATACTTCTGGATTATAGCAATAATATCTATTTTTATAACTCTGGGATTATTCTTTAGTGAAGGAATGGATCCGGAAAATTCATTTAGAGATGCCATATTTCAGGTAGTGTCAATATTAACTACAACCGGTTTTGTATCAGCAGATTATTCTTTGTGGCCTTCCTTTTTATGGATGTTCATATTTGCATTGATGTTTATTGGTGGTAGTGCAGGTTCAACAGGTGGTGGAGTTAAAATCATACGTCATTTGCTACTTGTGAAAAACTCATTGCTTGAAATGAAACGTTCTATCCACCCACATGCAATAATTCCTGTAAAATATAATGGGAAGTCTGTTTCACAACAGATTATTTTCAATGTAATGGCATTCTTCCTTATTTATATACTTATATTCTCATTCGGAACATTATCATTATCATTACTTGGTTATAATTTTGAAACTTCAATTGGAGCAACAATTGCCACTCTTGGAAATATAGGTCCTGGAATTGGTAATGTAGGTCCGGTTGATAATTATGCCTTTTTCTCACCTTTTGCAAAATGGATGCTTTCGTTATTAATGTTACTTGGCAGACTTGAATTATTTACTGTATTAATAGTTTTATCACCATCTTTCTGGAAGAGGTAATTATCGTAATGATAATTTAGCTTAAAAGTATTTCCAGTATAAAAACACTATAGAAAATCCAACAAAAAAACTAATACCTATCCACGACAAAACCCTAAGGAATAAATCTGGTAATGCTTCTTTTGGCATATGTTTGTCTGTTACAACTCTGTAATTTAACCATGCTAAAATAGGAGCTGTTAAAAATGAAAGAGAAGTAGCCAGGCTAACCATTGCTCCCATCGACTTCGCTGCAAAGGCAATGATTAATGTCGCTCCTATAATAATTAATATGTACCAAATACGGGTTACTGTTTGTTTATTCTTAATTCTGCTCCATGACAGAGGGAATAAATTACTATATATGGGACTTAATACTCTTGGGTAACCATCCATTACTGTTATTGTAGTACTTATCATTGTTGTTGTTGCAGCAATAGATACGATCCAGTAAGCCCAACTACCAAGGCTGGTAGTGTACATTTTAATAAGTTGTTCAGAAAAAGTTGTTCCATTTGCAGAAAACTCTTCTCCTGTACCATACATAACCAGTGCTCCCATTGCCAGAAACCCTGTTGCCAGCAATGTAGTTCCAATATAACTGACTCTGAATTCTGTTAATGCATCCTTTAATTTTGGCACATAACCAAGCTGTTCAGATTTTGCAACACTCCATGCTGATGACCATACAGAAAGTTCAATAGGAGCAGGCATCCAACCAACAAATGCTATCAAGAAAAATATATCAGCACCGCGTGTCCATGTGAATTGTTTTAATGCTTCAGGCGTAACTTCTTTGTGAATATCAAGAGCAGCAAAAACAGCTAATATTGTTGATACTGCAAGAAGTAAAATAATGAACTTCATAATCTTGTCGAGAAAATTATACTTGCCTATCGCTAGGATCAATGCTGATATTGCCAACAATATTATGCTTAAAGTTATTATACTTATGTTTATTTTAAATACATAAGCAATTAGGCCTACAGTAACTACAGCAACTGCGGCCTGAAAAATAAACATCGACCCAACAGTTACTAATGCGAAAAGAATTACTGCCCACTTTCCTATTTTGTTATACCCATCAACAAGATTATTACCTGTTGCAATTGCATATCTGGGTCCAAATTCAAAAAAGGGATATTTCAGTAGGTTTGCAATTATTAATATCCAAACCAGATCAAAATTAAACATGGCGCCTGCACGAGTCGACTGAACAAGATGTGATACGCCTACTGCTGCTCCTGCATATAATAACCCAGGTCCCAGTATTTTAAAGAAGTTCTTTATCCGCATAAGCTTATTGATAGGTTAGTTCACTATGCAAATATATTATTTTCATAATGAAATTCACAGCTGCTAATTTGTTACCAAAATAATTTGAAGTAAAGGTGTTAGTTGTATCTTTATCAACAATATGGATTTTGATAATAACCCAAGATTAAAATTAGCCTACGATTTTGTTCAGTTTACCGGGATGAACATTTTTTTAACAGGAAAGGCGGGAACAGGCAAGACTACTTTCCTTCATAACCTTAAAAATGTTTCGCATAAACGCCTGGTTGTAGTTGCCCCAACAGGAGTGGCTGCTATTAATGCTGCAGGAGTTACTATCCATTCATTCTTTCAACTTCCATTTGGTCCCCAGATTCCGGGAGCAGAGTCTGTTTCAATGGAGTCAAAAATCAGAAGGTTTAATAAGGAGAAGATAAACATAATCCGAAGTATGGACTTGCTTGTGATTGACGAAATAAGTATGGTTAGAGCCGATTTATTAGACGGAATAGATGGCACTTTGCGTAGATTTAGAAACAGAAATTTGCCGTTTGGCGGAGTTCAGCTACTAATGATTGGCGACCTTCAGCAGTTGGCTCCGGTTGTGAAAGATGACGAGTGGGACTTGTTGAGGACATATTACGACACTGCATTTTTCTTTAGTAGTAAAGCATTGCAAAAAACACAGTTCGTGAGCATTGAATTACTTCACGTTTACCGACAAAGCGATGAGAGGTTTATTAATTTGCTTAATAAGGTTCGTGATAATAAAATAGATAGTAGTGTTATTGAAGCTCTCAATGCCAGATATGACCCAGAGTTTAATTCTGATGAAGCAGGTTATATTATTCTCACTACTCATAATGCAAAGGCAAAACATATCAATGATTCCAGATTAGATAGTATTAATCAAAAAGCACATAACTTTAGAGCTACAATTACCGGGCTTTTTCCTGAGTATAATTATCCTACAGATTTTGATCTTGTTCTTAAAATCGGAGCACAGGTTATGTTCGTAAAAAACGATCCAAATCCTGAAAAACAATATTATAATGGTAAAATAGGAACAATTAAAAATATCACAAAAAAGGTAATTACTGTTGAGTGTAAAGGTGATGATGAAGCCATTGAAGTTGGAGAAGTATTTTGGGAAAAAATGAAGTATTCTCTTGATGATGAGAGCAAAGAAATAAAAGAAACCATTGAAGGTACATTTGTGCAATTTCCACTCAAACTGGCATGGGCTATTACAATTCATAAAAGTCAGGGACTAACATTCGAAAATGCTGTTATTGATGCTCAGGCTGCCTTTGCTCATGGGCAGGTTTATGTTGCATTAAGTAGATGTAAAACATTGGAAGGACTTGTCCTTAGCTCGCCCATTCTGCAACATAGTGTAAAGCATAATAACACAATTGCCGGCTTTACAAAAGAGATAGAAGCAAATCAACCTGACGAGAATGCTCTCGAAACTTCCAAGAAACTTTTTCAACAACAGCTCCTAATCGACTTATTTGATTTCACTACAATTAAAAACCATGTGCTTTATGCGATAAAATTGTTTCAAGACAATTATACCAGTTTGCAAAACAATCCTGTTGATTTGTTTACGGATATGAGCAATAAGCTTGCATCGGAAGTAATATCTGTGTCGGGTAGTTTTGTAAAACAGCTTCAATCATTAATTAGTGAAAATTATGACGTACATAATAATGAACGTTTACAAGATAGAGTAAAAAAAGCCTCTGAATATTTTTCAGAAAAGATAAGTGAGTTACTGGAATCAGTAATTTATAGCACAGATATAGAAACTGATAATAAAGTAGTTAAGAAATCTATAAAAGGAGTAATAGATAATATTCAGCAAGAATTCTTATTTAAAACAAAAAGTTTAAAAGCATGCACCAGTGGTTTTCTTGTAGATAATTATTTAAAAGCAAGGGCCCTAGCGTCTATTGAGGAACCTAAGAAAAACCCTAAAAAGAAAATCTCAGAATCAATCGATACAGGCAAAAATCATCAAGAATTGTACAGAATTCTTAAAGCCTGGCGTGATGCTAAAGCAGATGAACTTAATTGGCAAGTTTACAGGGTTATTACACTTAGAACTATGAATGAAATCTGTGATAAACTTCCTTCCTCACCAGAAGCCTTAAAACAGATAAAAGGAATGGGTAAAGTAAAAATGCAGGTGTTTAGCGACGAATTACTGGATATAATTAATGATTATAGAGGCGAATATAAGGTAACGTCTACTTTTGAAGCAGAATCTTCACCACCACCAAAAAGCCCCAAAATAGACACTAAGAAAATAAGTTTTGATTTGTGGAAGTCAGGCAAAAGTGTTGAAGAAATTGCAAACGAAAGGGGTTTTATAATCTCAACAATTGAAGGACATTTGGCACATTATGTCGGACTCGGAGAATTACCCATTGAGGAGCTTGTGAATGCTAGTAAAGTAAACCTCATTATCGACTATCAGTTAAAGAATAATTCGAATTCTTTGAAAGAAATAAAAGAAGGGTTAAAAAATAAGGTTAGTTATTCGGAATTACGTTTCGTTAAAGAGCATTTGATATTTGAGAAGAGAAAAGCTCGTTAAGAAACATAATAGTAATTAATTACATATTTTTTTGCATTTACCCGCATGAATATTTGTTAGTTGATTTTTCCCATGTTAGGAATTAATCTACTATTTTTGATGCCTTAATTTTTTGGATAAAGTGTAATTGTAAGTTATTAACACTGTTAAATCATTTTAATATGAATGTTCGTAAAACATTAGTTTCTATAGGTGTTGTTGTTTTAGCAATATTTTTAGCAATGATCTTGTCACAATATTTTGTCGACCAAAAAGAAACTCCTGAGTCAAGAGAAAAAGAAGAGTTGAAACTATTTGTTAATGCTGTACCGGTTAAATATGATGTTAATTATGCCGGAATATCTGCAACTGGCAGAGTTTCTTCACAACATGCTGTCGATCTTAGTGTAGAAGTTTCTGGACAAGTGTTAAAGTGTGATGTAACCCTTAAGGAAGGTACGACATTTAAAAAAGGTGATTTATTAGTTAGGATATTTGATGAGGAAGCTCAAAGTAATCTCAAAGCATCCAAAAGCCGTTTCTTAAATGGTATCGCCGGTATTCTTCCGGATATGAAAATTGATTTTCCCGAAAGTTATGCAAAATGGACAAACTTCTTTAATTCCATAGATATAGGTAAGGATTTACCTGATCTTCCAAAGATAGATTCGGATAAAGAGAAGGTATTCTTAGCTAGTCGTAATATATTAAGCGACTATTATACTATTCAAAGTAGTGAGATAAGGTTATCAAAGTATGACATATATGCCCCATTCAATGGTACTTATACTAATGTAATGATGGAGGTAGGATCTTTTGCCAGTCCCGGTAGCCGCATTGCCACAATGATAAAAACAGACAAACTCGAATTGGAAGTACCTGTTAAAATTGATGATATTTATTGGATTAATATTCGTGATAATGTTATTGCAAGTACAAAAGATGGATTATATACATGGGAAGGAACGGTAGTGAGAAAGTCTGATTTTGTAGATCCAAATTCACAATCGATTTCAGTATTCGTTGAATTGGAATCTTCAAAGTCTAAACCTCTATACCAGGGGCAGTATTTAAAGGCGGTTTTTGCTGAAAAGAACCTTGATAACAGCATGGAAATTCCGCGTAATGCGATATTCAATAAAGAGTTTGTGTTTATTATTGAAGAGGGAAGATTAATAAAGCAAAGGATTAATATACTGAAGACAAACGAAAATACAGTTTTGTTTTCAGGCTTAGAACCCGGGACTCTTGTTGTAGTAGAACCATTAGTAAATGCCCAAGAAGGCACTAACGCTGAGATACTTTAGTGATATGAAAAAGCTCATAAGTATTTTTGTAAAATATCCGTTTTATGCCAATGTGCTCATAAGCATAATGCTTATTGTTGGTACATTGAGCTTTTTGTCAATGAAGAGATCTTTCTTTCCGGAGATGTCGGAAAAGGATGTTTTTGTTACTGTTTTTTATCCTGGTGCCTCTCCTAAGGAAATGGAGGAAGGTGTTACTATTAGGGTAGAGGAGGCAATTCGTGGTATTGCCGGTATTAAGGAAGTAAATTCAACCTCATCAGAGAATGTTTCAAGTACAAGGATTACAACAACTGGTGAATATGACATTGATGAGACTTTGACTGAGGTGAAAAATGCGGTTGATGGTATCACATCTTTCCCTGTTGATGCTGAGCGCCCAATAGTTTTCAAACAGCGATCAGCAAGTTTTGCCATGTTCATGGGATTATCGGGAGATGCAGATAAGATAACCCTTAAAAAATATGCTGATGAGATAGAATATGATCTGTACAATTCGGGGATAATGTCTCAGATTACAGTAAGCGGATATCCTGCACTGGAGATTTCTGTGGAGATATCTGAAGAAAACCTTCTACGGTACAATCTTTCATTTGCAGAAGTATCACGAGCAATTGCACAAAACAATCTTGATATGTCGGGAGGACAGATTCGTTCTGATGTAGAAGAGGTTATGATAAGATCACGGTACCGTACTGTTGATCCTGAAGAGATTGAACAAATTATAATTAGAGCTAATCCCGATGGCAGTTTCTTACGAATTTCTGATGTTGGAAAAGTGAAAAAGCAGTTTGCCGATGTGGCAAGTATGTCGCTTATGAACGGTAAAGCTTCTATATCTTTTTCTATTAATAAGCTGCCTAATGAAGACCTTTCGGAAATATCAAAATTTTGTAATAATCTGGCCGAAGAATTTAACGCTAATCATACAGATGCTCAACTGTATGTAACGTATGATTTTCTTGAAATGCTTAAGGGCAGGTTGTCATTATTATATAAAAATGGAGGTATCGGACTTATCCTTATTCTGATAACGTTGGGTCTTTTTCTAAGTTTGAGACTTTCTTTTTGGGTTGCGTTTGGTATCCCAGCCTCCTTTTTGTCAATGTTTATTATTGCCGCTGCTTATGGGATCACAATTAATATGATCTCCCTTTTTGGAATGATACTCGTAATTGGAATTCTGGTGGATGATGGTATTGTGATAGCCGAAAATATTTATACAAAGTTCGAAGGGGGTTTGTCGCCGAAAAAAGCTGCTGTTGAAGGTACAATGGAAGTCCTTCCAGCTGTAATGACCTCGGTAACAACCACTATAATTGCTTTTTCACCACTATTCTTCATAGAGGGCCGAATGGAATTTATGTATGAAATGGCATTTGTAGTCGTATTCAGTTTGGCATTCTCATTACTAGAAGCCTTCTTTGTTTTGCCTGCCCACTTGGGAAGTAGCTTTATATTAAGGAGAAGTCAAAGAGAGAATTTTGGAAAGAAGATGCGTGATAAGTTAGATCGTTTTCTGAACTTCATGCGTCAGAAAATCTATGGTAATAGTTTGAAATTTGTATTGCGGTGGAAGTACGTATTCCTTTTTATGCCAGTAGTATTATTGATTATTACTGTTGGTTTGTTCGGTGGAGGATTTATTCAGTCAACATTCTTCCCTTCTATCCCTTTCGATCAATTTACAGCCGAGATTGCATTTAAGCCTGGTTCTGGTGAAAAACAAACCCTGGAATATGTCCAAAAAATTGATGATGCAGTTTGGGAAGTAAATGAAGAACTAAAAAACGAGTTAAACGATACTCTTGATTTTGTAAACTATACTTTTGTGTCAACAGGAGCGGCGTTTAACGGTCAGGAAGTAGGATCGCATGCCGGCAATGTATTTGTCTTGCTTCGGGATCTTGAAGATTCAGGTACATCAAGCTATGAGGTTGTAACAAGAGTTCAAAACAAAATTGGTCCAATTCCGGAAGCAGAAAAAGTAAAGATTTCGGGGAGACATACCTTTGGTACTCCGGTTTCGATTAGTTTGTTGGGTAGTGATTTGGATGAATTAAATGCTGCTAAAGATTTTCTCTATAGAGCTATGAAGCAAATCAAGGCACTAAGCAATGTTACTGATGCTAACCCTGCTGGTAAAAGAGAAGTACAATTGAAACTAAAACCAAAAGCATACTTTCTTGGATTTACGCAAGCAAGTCTTACTAATCAGGTTCGTCAGGGATTTTTTGGTGAACAAGCGCAAAGACTCCAGCTTGGTAAAGACGAATTACGAGTATGGGTGAGGTATCCTAAAAGTGACAGGATTAATCTGGGGCAACTTGAGAATATGAAGATAAAAACTATTGCCGGCGATTATCCATTAAGTGAATTGGCTGAATATACAATTGCCCGGGGTCCTGTAAGTATTAAGCATTTTAATGGATCAAGAGAAGTACGGGTAGATGCAGATTTACTGAACCCTTATGACCCCGTTCCACCAATTATTGAAAAAATTGAAACTGAAATACTTCCTGAGCTTACTGAAAAATTTCCGGGCATATCAATTGAGGCACAGGGGCAACAGCGTGATTCCAATGAAGCCATGGAACAAATTATGAAATATTTCAGCATAGCTTTTGCACTGATGTTCCTTGTAATTGTTGTGCATTTTAAATCATTTTCGCAAGGTGTTATTATCGTAGCAATGATTCCTTTAGCATGGATGGGTGCTACATGGGGTCATGGTATTGAAGGAATCCCCGTATCAATGCTAAGTGCTTGGGGTATGATTGCATTATCGGGGGTTATCATCAACGATGCTGTTGTATTCCTTGCAAAATATAACTCATTGTTGCTAGAAGGAGTAAAAGTTAAAGATGCGGTATTCCAAACAGGAATGGCGCGTTTTAGAGCAATTGTATTAACAACGATTACTACAAGTGTTGGGTTGTATCCTATTATTCTTGAGAAGAGTTTTCAGGCACAATTCCTAAGACCAATGGCAGTTGCACTTGCTTATGGTGTACTTATTGGAACAGGGTTTATTTTGATCTTCTTTCCAGTATTAATAATGGTTCTTAACGATCTTAAGAGGTCGCTGGTATGGTCTTTTCGAAATATAAACCTATGGATAAAAAGAGGTAATCGAGATTATATACTTAGCGAGGATGAAATTGCTGCAATCAAAAAATATCCTGAACGCGAAGAGGTAGAAAAAGCAATCATAATGGGTAAAAGAAGAATTGACTGATGCATAAAATGAAAGAGAAAATGATGAATAAATCAATTGTAATAGTATTTTCTGCTATAATTTTATCCTTTGGAATACTATCATCCGAATGTGCAGTAGGTCAGGAAGAACTATCACTGGAAACAGCAATTCTTAAAGGACTACAAAATAACTTTCAGGTACAGATTTTTGAAGAATATTATAAATCGGCTCAGTTGAGTAATGCCTGGGGTACTGTTGGGCGCTATCCTGCTATTTCTATTGGCGTGACCAATGTGAATCGTTTTGATGATTCTCCTTCAGTTCAAAACCCCGATGATAGAACAGATCTTTACACCAACCGATTATCACCATACGTTAATGTTAACTGGTTACTTTTTGATGGTTTTTCTGTTAAGATTAATAAGGAAAAACTAGAGTTGCTCGAAAGTTATTCTGCTGGAAATTCAGCTTTAGTAGTTGAAAATACTGTACAGGCAATTATTCTGGGATATTATAGTGCCTTGTTGCAACAGGAACGGTTAAAAGTGCTGGCAGAAGTTAAAAAGCTTTCCAGCGATCGCTACGACTATGAAACTGTTAGGAGAGAAATAGGTAGCGCTGTTACTTTTGAAGTATTGCAAGCAAAGAACTCTTTTCTTAGTGATTCAACAAACTACCTATTGCAAGAGCTGAATGTAAAAAATGCATTTCTACGACTTAACCTTCTATTAGGAGAACCTCCTGAAGTCAGTTTTATTCTTGTTGATTCATTTCAGGTTGAACCCCAAACGTATGATCTTGAAGATTTAAAGGAAAAGATGATGTCAAGTAATAAAACCTTGCTCAACCAATATGTAAATCAGGAGATTCTTCAGAAAAGTACAGGAATAGCAAAGAGTGTATCATATCCTTCTTTATTTTTAAATGCAGGAAGCGATTACAATAAGGGATGGTATGATTTGCCAAAGAAAGATAATTATGATAGCTATTCATATAACTATTATGCAAACTTTACCTTGAGTTTTGACTTGTTTAATGGGGGTAATACCAGAAGGGCAATACAACAGGCTGGTATAAGCGAGCGCGTTGGTCAGCTTGAAATTCTTGAAATGAAACAAACGTTGGCTAATTTATTGGTCAATCAATATGAATTATACGACATACGCAAACAGTTGTTGTATGTTGCTCAGGCAAATATGGAGAGCGCCGAATTGAATATGCAGATCGCTACTGATAAATACCGTAATGGTACAATTAACTCGTTCAATTTTAGGGATGTGCAGCTTATATATCTTAATGCTGCTCATCGTAAGTTAAATGCCATTTTCGATATAATTGATACTCATACCGAGTTATTGAGATTAACGGGAGGCATTGTTACTGAGAATTAAATAAATCTTTGTAATACACCAACATACTAAGTTTTTAAACCTAGTATGTTGGTGTATTTATTTTTATTTTTGAAAAATATTAACCAATTTAGTTGAGATTCATCTATAAGCTGATCCAATTCCTATTATTCTATAACTAATCAGGAATAACTGTTATCGTTTATTAATTTATAGCTACTGCTATGCAACCATTATTTGAAGCTGGTATTACTTACCACGTTTTTAACCGTGCCAACAACTATGAAAACCTATTTATAGAGGAAAAGAACTATTCCTACTTCATTAAATTAATGTCAAAATATCTTCTACCTATTGCTGATATTTACGCATATTGCTTGATGCCAAATCATTTTCATTTTGTTCTAAAAATCAAGTCTGTTGATGAGCTTCCTGCACAATTTAGTTCTGGTAAAAGATTACACATGGCTTTTTCAAATATGTTTAATGCATATGCAAAAGCTATTAATAAATCTTATGGAAGACGTGGAAGCTTATTCCAAAAACATTTAAAAAGAAATGTTATTACTGAAGATGAGTATCTTATAAATGCTATTTGTTATACGCATTTGAACCCGGTTATTCATAATTTCACAAATGATATAACAAAGTATACCAGATCTTCTTATAATGCAATTGTTCAAAATGATGAAACGGTTGTTGATATTAATAAAACGATAGGTGTTTTCGATGGTATTGATAATTTTGTATATAACCATCTAGACCTATCAGGTCTTCAAGACCTGATAGGTCTAGACTAATTGATATCTTTGCAAAAAAAGAACAATGTCAGACGATAAAAAGATCATTTTCTCAATGGTGGGAGTTGGTAAAATAATTCCCCCAAACAAACAAATACTGAAAGACATTTATCTTTCCTTTTATTTTGGAGCCAAAATTGGAATTATTGGCTTAAACGGCTCCGGTAAATCCACTTTACTGAAAATTATAGCAGGCCTTGATACTGCTTTTATTGGTGATGTTGTTTTTTCAAAGGGATATTCTGTTGGACTGCTAGAGCAGGAACCGTTATTGGATAATACTAGCACTGTGCGTAAGGTTGTTGAAGAGGGAGTTCAGGAAGTAGTAGATCTTCTTAAGGAGTATGAGGATGTAAATATGCGTTTTTCGGAGCCCATGTCTGATGATGAAATGAATAAGCTAATCCAGCGTCAGGGTGAATTAACCGAATTAATTGACCAACATAATGGTTGGGAACTTGATTCACGCCTTGAAAGGGCTATGGATGCACTAAGATGCCCCGAAGAAAACAAACCGGTTAACGTCTTGTCTGGTGGAGAACGACGTAGAGTTGCACTATGTAGGTTGCTATTACAGGAACCCGACATATTATTACTGGACGAGCCTACCAACCACCTTGATGCTGAATCAGTAGAATGGCTCGAACATCACCTTCAACAATATAAAGGAACTGTAATTGCAGTTACCCACGACCGCTATTTTCTTGATAATGTAGCCGGATGGATACTTGAACTCGAAAGGGGGAAAGGAATACCATGGAAAGGTAACTATTCAGGTTGGCTCGATCAGAAGTCGAAGCAACTGGAGATGGAAGAAAAAACTGTTAGCAAACGTCGTAAGACTCTTGAACGGGAACTTGAATGGGTTAGAATGGCACCTAAAGCCAGGCACGCTAAATCAAAAGCTCGATTATCAAATTATGAGAAATTGCTTTCTGAAGACAAAAGCGAGAAAGAAGAACAATTAGAGATATTTATCCCCAATGGTCCTCGTTTAGGAAATAAAGTAATTGATGCAAAGAATCTTAGTAAAGGATATGATGATAAACTACTTTTTGATGAATTGAATTTTAGCTTACCACCAGGAGGTATTGTTGGCGTAATAGGACCTAATGGAGCAGGGAAAACAACCTTGTTTCGTTTGATTATGGGATTGGAACATCCTGATAGTGGATCGTTTGATGTTGGAGATACGGTAAAAGTTGGTTATGTTGATCAGGCTCATGAGGAGATAAATCCTGAAAAAAATGTATGGGAAATAATTTCAGGGGGCCATGATAATATCCAATTAGGTAACAGGAGTATGAACTCACGAGCCTATGTTTCAAGATTTAACTTTAGTGGAACCGATCAGGGCAAAAAAGCAGGTGTACTGTCTGGCGGTGAACGTAATCGGATGCATTTGGCACTCACGCTTCGGCAAGAAGCCAATGTGTTGCTGCTCGATGAGCCTACTAATGATATTGACGTAAATACATTGAGAGCATTGGAGGAAGGTTTGGAAAATTTCGCCGGATGCGCTGTAGTTATTTCTCACGACAGATGGTTCCTCGACCGTATTGCTACGCATATCCTTGCTTTTGAAGGCGACTCAAAAATTTACTTCTTTGAAGGATCTTATTCTGAATACGAAGAAAATAAAAAGAAGCGTTTGGGAGATACCAGTCCGAAAAGAATAAGATACAGGAAATTAGGATAAAATCAGATTAACCTATCTCTATGCTAAAAGCGATAGGCTGCTTTACGTAATTCTTTTATATTATTAATTGGTGTTGGCGGACTGAGCCTCTTTGCTAAAAATTGATAAATCTCAACTCTTATTTCCTGAGCCTTTTTCGTGTCTGTTCTGTTAAAGGAGTGTCCACCAGGAATATCTTCATAAATGACATATTCAAATTTTTTGCCATCAGCCTTTAGGGATTTTATCAAAAGTTCAACTTCCAGAACATTTACATCAGCATCATTTGTATTAGTGTGAATAAGCAATGGTGTATCCTTCATTTTATGTGTATTCCAAGCAGGCGATCGTCTTCTGTATTCTTCAACATTATCATCTGCGCTTGCACCAATATGATAATCAGCTTCGTAGAGATCTCTGTAACTTTGATCTTTATAACCCATTCGTGCAATTAAATCACTTACCGGAACTCCGGCATATGCAACCTGGTATGCATCAGGATGATCAAAAATATTGAAGAGTGCGATAAGTCCGCCATGACTCCACCCTATAATTCCCACACGATTTTTGTCAACAATATCATAGTTCTCAATCATATAATTTCGGGAGGAATATACATCTTCAGTCTCTAACCCTCCATAATCTATCTTTTTGTAATGGCTCTCACCGTAACCTGTGCTGCCTCTGTATTCTGCAGCAACAATAATGTATCCTTGTCCAATTAGTTCTCTAACAATATGAGTGTAGTAAGTTGTAAAATCGGCATGAACACCTCCATGAGGAAAAACAATTAACGGGTACTTTTTTGAAGGATCAATATTTTTTGGAATAAATACATATGACCAAAATTTAATTGGATTTCCTGCGCCTTGAGCGTTCTTGTTTTTTTCCTTCCAAAGCGGAGGACCGGTCATATATAATTTGTCAATATAAGCTACATCTCCCAATTTCTGGAACCACAAAAGATCGTCTATGTTCTTTTCAAGGACATCGATCCTATGCTGTAAAGTGTTGTTAATACCTTCGAGATTTGATATAATGGTTTTTAGTTCTTCACTATTTCCTTGTGCTGATATACTCTGAGATATTGCCATCAACCCAACAATAAGAACCAGACTTCTTTTTAGTAAATTTTTCATAATAAGGTTATAAATAAGGAAACATAAAAATATAAAAAAAGCTAAGACAAATTATTCTTATTTCATGAGTCAATGCTTATAAATTGGTAGTTAGTTTTATAAAATTAACTGACTATTATACCCGCTTACACCTATGTGTACATTTCTTTTGTCCTTACGTTCAAATTCTAATTATATTTGTTCGGTACAATCAACAAAATTCACCAAATTAATATTATGAAAAATATTAAACTATTCATTCCTTTATTAGCGTGTTTACTGGCAATCAACTTTATTTTTTCATCTGTAAGTGCACAGCAAAATTCAATGGATTATAATATTCATTTTAAATCGGGATCTGTTATACCTGAGAATAATTCAGATGAATATCTAACTTCATTTTCTATTTCCGCAGAATTAACTTTTGCAAACCAATTTTTCAAGATAATACAATTTGACAGAATACCAGATGGTGAGGTAAGAATTTCCCTAGAAAATGCAGGAGTTAAATTGCTTGATTACCTTCCAAACTATGCATACTTTGCATCCTTTTCAAGCGATTTCAATACTGAAGAGCTAATGGATATTGGTATCAGGAGTATTGTTGATATAGAGCCTAACTACAAATTAACTCCTGTAATAATTGAAGAAAATTACCCGGATCATGCTATTCTGGAGGATGGAAAGATTAGCTTGTTGGTAAGTTATTATTCAAATATTAATCCTGAAGTAACAGTAAATGCGTTAAGAAGTGAAGGTTTTAATATTATTGATCGTGATGACTTTGGAGCTTATGTAAATATTTCAGCTCCATTAACAGATATTATGCGAATTGCTGATCTACCTTACGTTGTATATATTGAACCTGTTTATCCGATACCTGAACCAGAAAATTTTACAGGTAGAACAATGCACCGATCGAATGCTATTGCTACCGATTATGGTGCCGGACGCCATTTCGATGGGAGCGGAGTACATGTTGAGTTACAAGATGATGGTATTATTGGTCCTCATATCGATTATCATGGCCGAATCCTTGATCAATTCCTTTCATACAACTATGGAGATCATGGTGACCATACTGGAGGAATAATTATGGCTGCCGGCAATGTAGATCCACGTGGTAAAGGGATGGCTTTTGGTGCTGAGCTTTATGTATATGGTGCCGCTCCTTCATATCCGGGTTTCAATGCAATTCCTCAGGACTATTACCCTCTTGAAATCAGGATAACTTCCACATCATATAGCAATGGTTGCAATGCAGGATATACTTCGCTTGCACGTACTTTGGATCTGCAGGTGCGCACTTATCCTTCATTAATGCATGTGTTTTCGGCTGGTAATGCAGGTGGTGATAATTGCGGCTATGGAGCAGGATCAGGGTGGGGAAATATCACCGGTGGGCATAAAGCCGGGAAGAATGTAATAACTGTTGCAAACCTTAATTACCTCGATCAACTAAGCAGTTCAAGTAGCCGTGGACCAGCTCACGACGGTCGTATTAAACCTGATATAGCTGCAAAAGGAACTGATGTGTATTCAACAAAGGATCCTAATGATTATCAGACAATGTCTGGTACATCTATGTCATGCCCTGGAGTAGCAGGGACACTGGCTCAACTTTTTCAGGCCTATCGTGAAACTTATAACGGAGAAGATCCAATGTCAGGTTTGATGAAAGCCATTATGCTAAATACTGCTGAAGATCTTGGCAATCCTGGCCCTGATTTTAAATATGGATGGGGTCGGATTAATGCCCTTCGTGCTGTTAAATTAATCGAAGAAGCACGATTCGATTCAGCAACGTTGGATCAAGGAGATGGGAATATCCATTCTTTTGATGTTCCTGAGGGTGTTGCACAACTTAGAGTGATGGTTTATTGGACAGATTACCAAGCCTCTGTGAATTCTAACTGGGCTCTTGTTAACAACCTTGATATAACCGTAACTGACCCTGCAACTACTTCCTGGAATCCTTGGAAGCTCAATCATTACCCAGATTCTGATAGCTTAAATTTGCCGGCAACAAGAGGAGTGGATGAACGTAATAATATGGAACAGGTTACACTTGATTATCCTGCTGCAGGAACTTATACGTTAAACGTCCAAGGCACTAATGTGCCACAGGGCCCTCAAACTTATTATGTAGTCTATGAGTTCATACCAGATGAAGTTGTCTTAACATACCCTCTGGGAGGTGAATCTTTTGTTCCTGGTGGATCGGAGTTGATTAGATGGGATGCCTTTGGAAACAATAAACCAACTACTCTTGAATATTCGCTTGATAATGGTAATAGCTGGGATACAATAGCCTCTGATATCTCAGGTGAAATCCGAAATTATAGTTGGCGCGTTGCTTCTGATATTTCGGGGGAAGCTTTAATAAGAATTTCTGATGGTGAATCTTTATCACAAAGCGATGCTCCTTTCTCCATTATTGGAATACCTTGTAACTTGCAGGTTGACTGGGCATGTAGTGATGCGATTCATTTAAGCTGGAGTGAAGTAAACGGAGCCTCATCATATCAGGTGTTCAAACTTGGTGAGAAATATATGGATCCTGTTGCGTCAACCTCTGTAAACACTATCCTTTTTCAAGATGCAGACTTATCAGATGAGTCATGGTTCAGCGTTTGTGCATTAGGAGAGAATGGAGCAACCGGAATGCGTGCAATTGCTGTTCAGAATGATCAGGGTACAAGTAATTGTAATCCGGTTGACGCTATGATGGTCTCGGCACCATCTGTTGATTGGGGAATATTTCAGTCTTGGATGGATCTTTCAGAAATACCTGTCACTGTTGAACTAAAAAATTACGGAACAGAAGCAATCACAGATCCGGAAGTGAATTATCAGCTTAACGATGGAACGATCTTTACAGAGACATATTCAGGAACCATAGATCCGGATTCGGTTTTATTATACACATTTACCAACAAGATTAGTTTTTCTGATGCTGGCAGTTACATACTAAAGGCCTGGGTTGTTTATGCTCTTGATCAGAATCCTGATAACAACTTAATTGAAGTTCCGATTGAGGTAGTTGATGGCAGTGTTGTTCCTGTCGGATATACGCAATCGTTCGACACCTGGGAAAAATGCTGGGGAGTACCAATATGTGACTTGTATTCATGTGAACTGGAAGATGGCTGGAAGAATCTAGCGAATAATGTATTTGACAACCATGACTGGAGAACTTTTAGCGGGCCAACAAGTAGTTTGTATACTGGTCCTACTACTGATCACACTACTGGTACTACTGATGGACAATACCTATACATGGAGCCATCTGTTTATTGTCTTAACAAAGAGGCTGTAATATCAGCTCCAGGCCTTGATCTTACAAATGCCGTTGATCCAATTTTGAGTTTATGGTATCATGCTTATGGTGGAGATATTGGCTGGTTTCATGTCGATATTTTTGCAGATTCCGAAATAATTACAGATGTTGTACCACCGATTATTGGTAATCGTGGAGATGAATGGAAAGAACTCGAAGTAGATCTTTCACCATGGGTAGGTCAGACAGTTGGTCTGAGATTCAGGGGTTGGACATCCTGTGGCGAGGCCGGAGATTTTGCTATTGATGATGTCAGCCTTTCAGATGTTACAACAGTTGATCCGTTGGGTCAAGCGATCTCGAATCAAATGAAGGTTTATCCAAATCCTTCATCGGGAGAAGTAACTATTTCGCTGAAGAATGCTTATGAATCGACCTATGAACTAAGAATCATTGATCTGTTCGGGCGTGAAATGTTTATGCAAAAAATAATGTCATCTGATAAAAAAATATTGCAAAAGGTAAATCTTGCTGATTTATCGTCAGGCGTTTATTTGGTGCAACTAAGGAGTGGTGGTGAATCTCAGCAGGCAAAGCTGACTATTAGATAACATTAAATCCATACCATCTATAGCGAAGCTTTTTTAACAAAGGTTGATTTATTTCCAATCTTCTTCCAGAAGAGCATAAATCACGTCATCAACCCATTCATTAAAAAGGAATATACTCTTTTTAAAATGAGCTTCCTTTCTGAATCCTAGGCGTTTAAACACAGCTGCAGATACGGTATTTCTTGGATCTATGGAACAAACTATTCGGTGTTTTCCTAAATATTTGAAAAGAAAATTTATCGCACCTTTCAAAGTCTCTGTTGCGTAACCTTTTCTCTGATGTTTTTGGTCTATTGTGATGCCTAACTCCGCAAGTTGATCTCTTGTACTGATAAAATGAATTCCAAGATCACCAATTATTTCATTATCAGCTTTTGTGAGAATTACAAATTGAAACCATGTGTTTTCCTTATCGATTTCTGTTGAGATTCTGTTATCAATGAAATCATTCACATCTTCAATAGTATTTGGAATCCAACCCTGAAATTGATTTACGATCTTATTTGAGCGGTAATTAAATATTTCCTTCGAATAAGCTTTAGTCATGGGTCGCAGAAATAATCTTTCGGTTTTTATAAAGGAATTTGTAATCATAAGCTAAACATAAAACACTATAAGAATATAATAATTTTTAAAAACATATTATTGAAAGTACAAGCTTAATCCTTCACTTCCACAATACTAAAGGTAAGAAGTATAATCAAATGAGACTTACACATTTTACACCTCTTATTCAAATTTAAATAATATAACTTTATCGTAATGACGTGCATGGCTAAGGGAAGTAGCAGATTTTTGTATGGACTTCTGTCCGATGAACAGATGGTCTGATTAAATATGCACTATCCATGAGACGGAAACTCCGCTATTGCCTCTATGGATGTGGTTAGTTTTTTATTTATTCATTAATTTTATTTTCGATATCCATTCTTTGGTGTAGGATTCTGATTATTTCAGTTATATCATTCTCTGATTTACGGTAAATAACTAAATGAGATTTCACTATTGAAGCTCTGTAACCAGTTTTAATGTGGTCCATTGATTTTCCGGTCATGAAGTTATTTGTGATATACTCAAACTCATTAATAAGCAGGTTATAGTATCTGTCAGCCTGTTCTAATGACCATTTTGAATATGTATATGTCCAAATGTTATTTAAGTCTTCTAATGCCTTTTTACTTATTCTGTATTTTAGAGCCTTCATATATTTTTTCTATGAAGTTCTTTTAAATTTCTTTCCGGATCAAAGTTTTCAATTATTCCACTTTTCTCTCCAATGTCAATGGCTTCTCTCAATTTAGTAGTTTTTTGTTCTTCTATTTCTAAAAGTCTTAAGGCAGTTCTAATAACTTCACTTGCTGAGTTATACCTTCCGGTTGAAATTGCACCATTGATGAATTCTTCAAAATGGTTCCCTAATAGAATTGATGTGTTCTTTCCCATGATTATTTAATTTTTTACAAACATACCAATTATTGGTATGTTTTCCAAATTAACAACAACATGCAAGTAACAAGACAAAGAATTGTCAGCTTTTGACCTGACCAAGGATTCCCGATGGAGTTACTCATCGGGAAAAACTTCCCTGCTCGCCAAAACTTTAGTCAAGGCAGGTTCTCCTGTTAAAAAAAATTGCTCCCCTGCTATCACAGAGAAGCCATTGTTGCCTGACCAGGGGTTACGCCAGGGGCGCATAAACTTCTCCCCCTGTTAAACAAAATGGCTCCCCCACTATCGTGGAGAAGCCATTGTTGCCTGACCAGGGGTCGAACCTGGACTCTTCTGATTCAGAGTCAGATGTGTTGCCAATTACACCATCAGGCAATCTTTTAAGCATACTTGCTTAGGAGGGCGCAAATTTATAAAATACTTTATAACATTAACCAAGAGAAAGAGTTTTTTACTAATTGCAGGATATTTATTTAAACGTTACAGATGAATGTTTGAAACTGATAATCATTTCATCAAATTGTTTGATGTAATCTTGTCCAAAATTACCATGAAAGTTACTTTCTTCTCCGCCAATATTCTCAATATGCAAACGCAAACTATCCAACGTAGCTTCGGAGTCACCAACACTCAAAGTAAGGTTATTTATAATATATCCTTCAAATTGCATCATTCCACCACCACTACTTGAAGTAAATGTTTCTTTTTCATAATTATCTTCTATTTCCTGTTTGTAATCGTTACAAAATTTTGGATATAACGAAGTGGTAGTAGCACCTGTGTCGAAATGAAATATTAATGTATCTTCTTTATATTCTGCAGCAACAATTGGCATTAATCCTACCAGAGCAAAATTATTGAATGTATATTCAACAGGAATTTTGGGTACAAAAATTTGATTCTCTTTGTTTATTCTGATCTCATCCAATGCTTCTATTACAGGAAAACCTATTGCACCATTTATATAATAATCAATTTGTGGAAAAGAGAGATCCTTGTCATCAAGTATCAAAAAGATTACATTTTTACAGGTAATTCCTCCAATTATTAATTCATCTGCAACAGCTATTTCACTTTTAACCTTTTTGCCTGTTGCAGCTGTAACATAAAAATCAGCTTCAATAATTGAAAATCCAAGTTCGGTTGCCAGCGATTTTATAATTACTGAAAAATTTGCACCTGTATCAAAAAGTAGATTTTTAGTAACATCACCAAAGGTAACATCAATATTAAATAATCCCACTTTGTCTCTTACCATCGGAATAATGGCATCATCAGTTTTAATAATTTGTTGTTTAGGGGTATTTTCTAAAGCCTTCCATATTTTAATCTCATTTTGCAATGTTGCAATTTCACTGGAATCGTTCAGCGATAAATAATTTGTTTGAATAAAATCACTTGCTTTTGCAGCTTCGCCATATTCATAGAGATTAATATGGTTTAAAAGTTTTGTTCGATAAAGCTCATTTAACATACTATCGCTTAATGAGGATTGATAATTGACTAACAGATTATCAATTGCATCATTTGATTTTTCAGCATTGTTAAAAACATTATTGATAATTGCACTATAATAAAGTGCATGAAGTTCCGATAGCTCATCAACATTGTCGCTATATGTTTTTTTCAATCTAAAAAAGTCCTGAGCTTCTACCAATTCTTCTAAGTTGGTTGCCACTTGAGGGTCTGATGTAATATCTGCCTGATTACCACAACTATAAATAAGGGCAATAAGCGTTAATGCTATTAAATTCTTAATATTATTCATATTATTTGTTTTTATGTACAGATTCTGTCCTTTCAGTGTGTTAAACTACATTAAAGTTTATTCCGTAAGGCTTTTACTGGCAATATTTAATTTATTATCTAATTGTTTTATTTCCTCCAAGGTGTTTTGATATCCACTAATTTGTTGAGTCAAAAGTACGTCATAACCAAAAACAATATTCTCAAATAATTGATCTTTAATAAAGTTAGAATGGATAGAACTAAAATCACTAAATCGAACGTTATCAAATAAAAATGGAGTTAGATATCCATCAATATAATTTGTTAATAAACTTTCTAATTTTAAGGAAGTATTATAAGAATTATATGTGCTAATCAATTGCTTTCTGAGCTCCACATCTCTTATTAATTTAAATTCTCCTGATGCTGTAATATTTTCCATTGTGGTAATTGATGGGTTATAATTTGCAATCCCCATCATGCTTGCTGCAAGCATTTTAATCCTTGTGTCAGTATAATTTTTTGCCAGAAGAATTTGTCTCAAAGTGTCGATATCCTTCTTATTTGATTCAGAAAACTCCAGCGCTGAAACAAGACTTATTTCATTGGTTTTATTTTCTTCATAAAAACTTTCAATGTAATCTGTTTCTTCTAAATTCATTTTTATGGTTTCATTCCATGTATTCAATTTAAAAGCTATACTGATTCCAAGGATAACAATAAGAAGATCAATTAATTTCGATCGCCAGTCAATTTTCAAATTCATTTTAATTTTCTTCATAGCATTATATAATTTGTATCAATCAAACTAATAACTGTTAATATACTATCAGGTGTCATTCTGAATAGATTTTCTGTTTTGTAAAATATGTTTAAGAGCTAATATAGGATGTTTATACAACATTCGGGGACCTGCATATCGCATAATTGTTTTTACTTCATCACGGTATTTAGGTTTATAACAGTGAATAGGGCATTTTTCGCAAGATGGTTTTTCCTGACCAAATACACATTTATCTATGCGTTTTATGGAATAGTTTAATAACCTACGACAACTTTCGCATAGTGCATTTTTAGGGCTATTATGATGAGACCTGCAATAAATGCTAATCATAGCACCAACAGTCTTCTTTTCATTATCTATTTTATTCTGGGATTCAAACATAAAATTTGCAAAAATAGATTAAACTCAATAATTAGCCCACGTTAAGGATGATTTACAGAGAACAGATTGCATTTTTAGTAATTTTGCCAAACAATTAAGTCTCTTTATATTTGATGTTACAATGAGTTAGAAGGCTTTGCTTTCTCATGGAAAAAATAGGACCCGGTCTTTTCGTCCTTAAACTAATCTAATCTTTTTTATGAAAGAAAAACTATTTGGAAAAACGCTGAAGCAGCTTCAGATTTTAATAGCTGAAATGGGATTGCCTGGTTATACGGCCCGGCAGATCTCAGACTGGCTATATAAGAAGGATATAACATCAATTGAGGAGATGAGCAATCTCTCAAAAAGTGCAAGGCATAAATTAGAAGAAAAATTCACCATTGGTCTTAATGCTCCATCAGAAATTCAAACCTCAACAGATGGTACAAAAAAGTATCTTTTTAAAATTGATAATGTTGGAGCAGTTGAATCAGCCTTTATTCCTGAAACTAAAAGAAGTACCCTGTGCCTGTCTTCTCAGGTAGGGTGCAAAATGCGATGTTTATTTTGTATGACGGGCCGTCAGGGGCTTAAATCAAATCTTACAACAGGTGAAATCCTTAACCAGATACGAAGCTTACCTGAGCGTCATGAAATTACTAATCTGGTATATATGGGAATGGGCGAACCGTTCGATAATCTTGATGCTGTAATGCAGAGTTTAGAAATTCTAACTGCCGATTGGGGGTTTGCCTGGAGTAAAAGAAGAATTACCGTAAGTACAATAGGTATTGTTTCTGCAATGAAGGTTTTTTTGGAAAAAAGTGAATGTCATCTTGCAGTTAGTTTGCACACTCCGTTTGAGTCTGAGCGTAAGATGTTAATGCCTGTTAGTCATGTTTATTCTATTAATGATATTATTGCAGAGATAAAGAAACATGAAATAGGTCGTCAAAGAAGAATATCTTTCGAGTATGTAGTTTTCGGTGGATTAAACGATTCTGCTAAACATGTTAAGGAACTTGCGAGAATGTTAAATGGTATTAAATGCCGAATAAATCTGATAAGATTTCATCCTATACCAAAAACGCAATTGCCCGGCACAAATGAAAAACGACTTCAAGAGTTTCGTGAAGCATTAATTGATAAAGGAATAATTACTACAATAAGAGCATCTCGCGGTCAAGATATTGATGCAGCCTGTGGATTACTTTCCACAAAAAAAGAAGGAGGCGAATAATTTCTTTTATTTTTGTTATGATAATAGTTAACCAATGAAAAACATAAAGAAAGGATTTGCCAGTGATAATTGGTCTGGTGTATGCCCTGAAATAATGACAGCTCTTAATGAGGTTAATAAAGGACATTTATTTGCTTATGGTGAGGGAAATGAGCAAGTTTCTGAGATGGCATTTGCAAAGTTTAAGGAACATTTTGGTGAAGACATAGCTGTATTCTTCGTTTACAATGGTACAGCTGCAAACGTGCTGGGGATTAATCATCTTATGAATTCTTATCATGCTGTTGTTACTGCCTCAACTGCACATTTAAATGAAGATGAATGCGGAGCACCTGAGAAGTTTATTGGAGCAAAAATTCTGGAGATTCATACTGACGACGGGAAAATTCGACCTGATCAGATTGAACCATTGATGAAGAGTATTGGTTTTCAGCATCACTCACAGCCTAAGATTATCTCAATATCTCAGGTTACCGAGATGGGCACTATCTATAGTCCATCAGAGATAAAAGCATTAGCCGATTATGCGCATAATAACAATATGTATTTACATATGGATGGTGCAAGGATTAGTAATGCCGTTGTAGCTCTTAATACCGACTTTAGGAGCATTACTACAAATGTTGGTGTTGATGTTCTTTCATTTGGAGGAACTAAGAACGGGTTGATGTTCGGAGAAGCTGTTGTGTTCCTTAATAAAGATTTGGCTCACGATTTTGAATATGCACGTAAGCAAGGCATGCAACTTCATTCAAAGATGCGTTTTATTGCAGCACAGTTTACTCGCTACTTAACCGATGAATTGTGGAAAAGCAATGCCAGGATCGCAAATGATATGGCAAATAAATTGGCAGCCGAAATAAAAAATATTCCACAGCTTTTCATATCACAACCTGTTGATGCAAATGGTGTATTTGTTTATATGCCTGCTGATCTGATCCCGGAGTTGCAGAAACATTTCTTTTTTCATGTATGGAATGAATCTCCTCAGATAGAAGGAAATCTTAGCACATCTTATAAGGAAGTGCGTTTAATGTGTTCATGGGATACTACTGTAGAGGATATCATGAGTTTTGTTAGCCTGATTAACACGCTGGTTAGTAAGTAGATTGTCAGACTTATTGCCCTGAATTTTTACTCCACTTCTCAAATCAGTTACTCGATTATTTTCTCACTATGTGCGTTAACAAAAAGAATTGTTCCCACTTGATTGTATCCTGTAAACATATTTTCTTTCTTAACAGTCTCTTCCCTAAACCCGATAATTACAAGTCCTGCATCATACGACTTTTGATTTACAAGGTCTTTTTGGTGTATTTCCGGATCTTGAGGTATAATTTCAATATTTGAGGATGTTATTGGTAGTCTGCCCGATGTTACAAGCTCTTCCATATTTTTCTTGGTTTCTTCCTCAAGTTCTGGTTTGCAAATATCAAATATCTTGATGTCAGTTTTTTTCCAATCTGGATGTCCTAAAATAATAAATCCCAGGAGTATCATTAAGTTTGCATTTGATGAATCGGTTGATGATATCCAAATATGTATCCCATTCTTGTATTTTAGCTCTCTTGAGCTACTTGCAAGTATTAGTACATCGAACTTACCTGCATTTACTAATGCAAAATTATCGATGATATGACTTAAATCATCTGGCTTATCTTTATCGTACTCAAAAATTACCATGTTGTTTTCCATACCTGATATTCCAGGTATCTGAATTGCTTGTGCTATTGCAGAAGTGTATGATGGAGAAATGATTGTGTCAATATATACATGGCTGTCTTTGTTCCGAATCATGTTATTTATTCTCTGGAGCTCATCTACTGCTTGTTTATGGGTAGCTTTTGAATAATATCCTTCAATCCTGTGAAGATAAGTTCCAAATCCGTACTTATAAGAAATCCAGTTTAACAGTAATAAAGCTTTAGCTCGCTGAAAAGTGCTTTTAGATATACAGATTGCACTCGGACGCCATTCTTCATATATTTTTTTATGAGTTTTTCTTTGCAGAAATACCTGTAAGTTTCTGTTTAGCTGGAAAATAGCGTTTGAGAAAATTGATTCAAAACCTTTGCGGTTTTTATGATATATATTTAAGTAGGTGTATAAGGATATCATTAATACAAACGAGAGCATTGCATAACCAGTATTAATTTTAAACATCACCCACATAGAAATAATAAATCCAATTAATGATAAGTACCATCTCGATTGAAATGAAGGTCGATACGCAGGAGATGACCCAAAATGATTTAAAAACGAAATAAGACAAAGTGCGCCGTACGTTACCATAAAGAACATGGAAATAATTTCAGCAACTGTATTTATATTTCCTAAAGCGACAAATATGAAGGCGATAATTAGTGTAATTAACGACCCGTTTATGGGCTCACCATCTTTTTTTCGTCCCTTTGATAGCCATGAATTCAACCGCGTGTTTGGAAAAGCCTTGTCAGAAGCAAGAGCCTGAAGGGTTCTGGGAGCAACCATTATTGATCCTAAAGCTGAAGAAATTGTAGATGCAGCTAATCCCAAAGGTATTACCCAGCTTCCTTGAATTGCAATGTCTCCCATTACTAGCTGATCAGTCAACAGGTTTTCAACACTTGTTGAAACAGCAAGTTTATAAATTATAAAGAAATAAATTACCATCCCACTTAATGTAGCAAGGATAGTTCCTATAGGTATTGATTTAGCAGGATTTTTAAGATCGCCTGACAATCCAACACCTGCGGTCATCCCTGTAAAAGCAGGGAAGATAATGGCGAAAATGATAAAGAAGTTAGAAAAATCAGTAGTGCCACTGTTGAAAAATGAAAAATCACTAACATATCCTGGTGTTGCTGATCCGGCTAAAAACATAATAATAGCAAAAAACAAAATTGCAACTACCACATAAAGTGCCTTTACTCCCAGATTGGCCCCTTTCTTTACTATTACTATTCCAAGGATTATTAGTGCTGGTATACTTATTACTTGCCGAGGTAAATCAATACCGTATGTATCAAAAACATATGTGAATAAGATTTGAAATGCTTCAGTGAATGCAATTATATAAAATGCAACACTTATAGCTTGTGAAAGAAAGAGAGCGATACCAATAGTTGCTCCGATATTTAATCCAAATGACCGTGAAATAATAAAATACTCTCCTCCGCCTTCAACCCGTTTGTTTGTTGCAAGCTCCGAAATGGCCAACGCCGTAGGAATTGTGACCATGTGGCCGAGAATAATAATTCCGACAACTCCCCAGAAACCAATACTTCCAACAGCATAACCAAAGCGCAGAAAAAGTACAGCACCAAGAATAGTAGATATTGCAGTAAAGAATACCGGAGCAGTTCCAAATTTTGATAATAATGATTTATTCATCATTTAGTTAGGTGTTTTTATATATTGATTCAAAGATAATTAAAACATATTGTCATAATTAATATTTTAAGATTTTAGTTCCTGGAAGTCTGACTGAGTAGTATGTAAACTGGTATCAATAGTATAAACCTATGTGGATCTGATTGCAGATGAATTATTTATGCACTTTTTTAATAAATGCCTCTACTTCAGGAACACCACCCTGATACACAAGATATCCATTATATGGTTCTCTCCTGGTTATTTCATCATTAATAGGGGTTATCATCATACGAACTACTTCTTCAGGATCATCTGTTTGACCCAGTATCCAGCTTAGTTTTACCCAAGCAACTTCAGGCAACATATTTCCTGCAGGGATAATACCTTTTGCCATCATATCACGACCAGTATCATAAACAAACATTTGAACATAACCCCATAGTGTTTGCAGGGTCATGAACATATGAACTCCTTTTGCATGAGCTCTGTCAATTGCAGGATATAACTCTTTGTTAACATGCCCTAATCCTGTGCCCACAATAATAATTCCTTTATATCCTTTGTCAACAAGTGCATCCAGTGTATCAGGAGCCATGCCCGGATAATAATAGAGCATTGTTACCTTATCGTGGAAATAAGGTAATATTTTAACATCCTTATCGCTCCGGCGTTTATTATATTTTTTCTTTATAGGGATTATCTCTTTCCTACTTATCATGGCAATAGGTGTATCACCAATTGTTCGGAAAGTTGACCTGTAAGAAGAGTGCATTTTTCTTACTCTTGTTCCCTTGTGTAGCAATCCGTATTCATCAGATGTTGGGCCAAACATGCAAACCTGCACTTCAGCAATATCAGAGTGTCCGGCAGCTTTCATTGCATGCATAAGATTTAGTGCGGCATCTGAACTAGGTCTGTCGGATGATCTCTGTGATCCAACCAGGACAACTGGCACAGGTAAATTCTGACACATAAAAGTTAAGGCGGCTCCGGTATGATGTAATGTGTCTGTTCCGTGGCCTATGACTATTCCGTCAGTACCTTTTTCAATTTCTTTACCAATAGCTTTTGCCAGAGCAATGTATTGTTTTGGACCCATATTCTCACTAAAAACAGCAAATATCTTTTCTGTCTCTAGGTTGCAGATATCAGCAAGTTCCGGTACGGCACCATAAAGTTCTCCTGGTGAGAATGCAGGGATGACTGCCCCTGTTCTGTAATCAAGACGCGATGCGATAGTACCACCTGTTCCAAAAAGTTTTACTCTGGGTAAACCTGGTGTGTTTGGAAACTCCTTTTCAGGAATTTTATAATTGGCTTTCTTGTAACCGGTTTCTTTCATGGAGGTAATGGTAGCTGTATCAACACCAATATTATAACCGGTAATTATTTTTATAACGATGTGAGTTTCATCATCATTTTCTGAACGAGGCAATACAGTTCCCTTAAAAGTACCACGTGTAGTTTCAGCAACTACTGTTCCCCAGACGCGAACCTTATATTTTTTCAAAAGGCCAAGCGCCTCTCCTTTGTATCCCTGAAATATATCGTTATCCATTCTAAATCTCTTTGCTTAATTCGGTTAAATTTACATTACCAAGGGCAATATTTCTTAATTGTCCCATTATCCAATCTTTTAGGTCGGGTTTTGATATATTATCCTTGCCCTCTGTAAATTTTTCATAAAGTATCGGCACTTTAGAAAGGATTTCTTCCATGGAATGTTTATTAAATTTAATACTTGTAAGAATTGATTCAAAATCCATTTTTGGATGTTCGATCATTTCCTGAAGCATCTTTTCAGCGATCTCGTACTGCAATCCTTTTTTGTTTAAAAACTTGAATAGCTTATAAACCCTGTTATAATCAAATTTCTCAGGACCTTTATAATGACCCTCGGCAAACTTAACTTCATGACCAAAAAAGGTCCCTGCATATGAAGGATTTATGTCCAGTTCACTAACAATTTTTTCGATTATTGGAAAAAGGTTCTTTGAGAAAATGTAAGTGTAAGCATCTTCAGGAACACGCCATTTCTTTAGCTGTTTGTAATTATCAATAACATCTTGAGGTAGTTTCTTACTAAGAGTGTCAATATATTCGCTGGCTAATGGTATTGGTGCTGAATCTGTGTCAGGGTACATACGATCGGCTCCTGGTAACACCCGTTCAAAAATAGTGGTGCCATCTTCAAACGATTTTCGGGTTTCCTCAGGAACTCCAACCATTGCCATTCTGCATCTTTCTTCAATAGTTTCGATCGCAGTTTGCATATCCTCATCCGCTCCCCAAATAATTATCTGTGCATCACCTTTTTTTGAATTTAGTAACTCTCTAATTCTATCCCAGCTATTCTCGTTTAGTCCAGGTTCAAGTTCTTCGGAGTGCATCATATTAGGTCTTTCCAGACATGCAATCACTTTAAGACGGTGAATTAGTTCATCAGCAAACATTTGTCGGGGTTGAGTGAAATACGATAAAACTCCTTCAAAGACTGGCAAATTAATTGCAATAACTCTTTCTTTTCCTGATGTTTCAGGTGTATTAACTAACTCCTGATCCAGGATCTTATGACTCGGTTTCCAATTATCGATATTTTTTATTTTGCTCTTTAGAAGATCTCTTATCTGTAGTAGAGCCCATTGCCTGAAAACCTCATTATGAGTGAGTTCAGGAATCCATTTTGAATGAGCAACACCTTTTATCTCAACACGACTTCCTCCTCTGCAACTTACATTTACATCCTGGCGACCGGCTCCCATCCCTGTTCGTACTTTACCTGTGCTTCTGTTAAGAAAGCGTATATAATCGCAGCCTTGTTTAACTTCATCCGGGTTAGAAAAATCAGGGTAAGTTACGGTTTCAATTAATGGCATTCCAAGCCTGTCGGTCTTGAATGTTCTTCTATGCCCAATATCGGATATCTCACGACATGAGTCTTCTTCGATGCTGAGTTGAATTAATCTTATATTTTTATTTGGTAACTCGAGCTCTCCTTCAACTCCTAGAATAGCAGTGCGTTGAAACCCAGTAGGTATACTGCCATCCAAATATTGTTTACGAGTGATATGTACCTCTCCAACAATATTCAGTTTCGATAATAATGAGATTTCAAGCGCTTTCTCTAATGCATCCATGTTTATTGGAAAAGGTGGAGTGTCATCAACCTCGTATGTGCATGCATTTTCGTTGTTGATACGATAGATAATCTCTTTTCTTGTTTTAAACTCCATAAGTGCAGTGCCATCATACTCCCCAAGTTCACTTAGGGTTGGTCGCATATGACGGATTAATTCAGCATCATAATTGTCGTTTTCGTTATATATGCCTGCAGGACAGTGGCAAAACAATTTTTCATCTGTTAGTAACTGCTGATGAACTTCCAATCCAGACATAAAACCCAATGAATCATAGGTTTCTTGAGTTGCTTTAATACGATCTACATAACCAACTTTGCTCTTGCTGTTATTATAATTTGACCTTGAATCAAAAATCATTTATGGATACTTTAATGCTTCTGAGAAAAAAGTCCAAATTTACGAAAAATGAAAAGCAGATAAATTGATAATTCTAAAAGTTTTGAATAATTAGTATTAATTTGAGTGTTTGAATCTGTAGCGGTTTAATACTTATTTTTGCAATATAAATTTTTAAAAGTGACCATTAAAATCAAATTAATACTGCTCACAATTAGTGCATTTTTTGTTCTGACAAATATTAGCGCACAAAAAAAATCAAGAGTTAATATTGAACATGCAGATACTTTTAAATACGATGCTAATTTTGGCAAAGATATTCAACGGCTTATCGGGAATGTTGTCATTCGGCAGGATTCAACTTTGTTTTATTGTGACAGCGCATATATAAATGAAGTTAAAAACAGTTTTGAGGCATTTAGTAAAGTGCACATAAAAGTAAATGATACAGTAGACGTTTATGGTGATCGATTAATGTACGATGGAAATACTAAAATTGCTGAATTATTCGATAGCGTTAAACTTATTGATAAAAACACTGTCTTAAATACCGACCATCTTATTTATAATAGAATAACAAAAACTGCCTTTTATAACAAAGGTGGAAAGATTGTCAACAACGATAATATACTAGTAAGTAAAAAGGGCATATATTTTACACCAACACGAACATTTCATTTTAGGGATGATGTAGTCCTAACAAATCCTGATCAGGAAACATATTCAGATACACTTATATATAATACTAATAATGAAACAGCATATTTTCTGGGACCAACTGTAATCAGGGGAAAAGAAAGTATAATCTATTGTGAGAATGGATGGTACGATACTAAAAATGATATGTCGAAACTTGTAAAACGACCATCAATTTCAAATGCTGATCAAACTATTACTGCCGATAGCCTGCATTATGATAATAATGCATTTTTTGGAAAAGCTATGGGTAATGTTGTTGTGTTGGATACTTTAAGAAAAGTAATTATTACAGGGAGAAAAGGCGAACTATGGGATAAAAAAGGTTTGTCGTATGTTACCGATAGTGCATATGCAATAGCATACGATAATAATGATTCACTTTTTATACACGCCGACACAATGTGGATGAACTTCGATAAAGATCGTGAAGTTAAGATGCTGAATGCATATTATGGTGTGCGATTCTACCGAAAAAATTTACAAGGTAAATGTGATTCACTTGCTTATGCAATGACAGACTCAACGATAAGGCTTTACGATAACCCTGTCCTCTGGTCAGGGAAAAATCAGTTAACTGCTGATTCTATTGTAATCGCCGTATCTGGTAACCAGGCTGATTCGCTGATTATGTATAATACAGCATTTATTGTTTCTAAAGATTCAACTGATTCGTTCAATCAAATAAAAGGTAAAAATATGGTTGCTTATTTTGTTAGAAATGAATTGGCAAAAATAAATGTTGATGGAAATGCCCAAACTGTTTATTTCGTGCGTGAAGAAGATGGCTACCTGATTGGTGTCGACTTAGCGAAATCGAGCAGTATGACAATCCGGATAAGAAATAATAATATTCAAACAATTAGCTATAAGTCTTCAGTTAATGAAGATATGTTTACTGAGAAAGAACTTACTGAAAATGAAACAAAACTAAAGGGGTTTTCCTGGCAAGATATAATGCGTCCTAAAAGTAAGATGGATATTTATACGAGGACTGAAAAAAAGGATTAAGCAAAACAAACATCTGTCTAACAGCATGTCCTAAAACAGAGAGAACCTAACATATTTCTTAGGATTATTCTTGACATCATTAATTAATGAGTCGAGCGCTGTAGCCGACCTGTTAAGTTCAAGATATAGGCTGTCATCATTCATAAGCATTCCAAGTGTGCCATGCCCTTCATTTATTTTATCCAGTATGAGTTTCATATCATCAAGCACTTTATTAGCGCGCGCAAAGGTTCCTGGAATTTCTGATTGAGCCAGTGAATCACTTATTATTTTGAAGTTATCAATTATAGAACTTATGTTACCTTTATTTTCATTTAGTGTAGTAGTTAATGAATCAAGATTAATTAGAATTGCAGAAATACGTGACGACTCTTCCACCACCAGTGTATCAATATTTGATGTGGCGTGCTGCAGATTTTCAAAGGTTTTTTCCAGATGTTCAAAAGTCTCTTTCAGGTTTTGGCGAGCTGACTCATTAAAAATGGATTGGAATGCTATAACTAATGTGTCAATTGAACCCAATAGATCTTCTGCCTTTTTCTTAATTGGCTGAACCTGAGCATTAACCTCTGCCATTAGTCCCTCTTCAACGCTCGTCTGTAGTGTATCTCCTTCTTGAAGATAAGTTGAGTCATCTCCAAGCACCAATTCAACGGCTTTGGAACCCATAATATCAGCACTAAATATGCGAGCAATTGTGTTCGAAGGAATTGGGAAATCAGAGGTGAGCATTAAAGATACCATTATGCTGCCAGACAAATCCGGATTAAAATAAATATTTTTAACCTGACCTACGCGTAAACCGTTTATCACTACAGGATTTGCTTTTATCAATCCGTTTACCTTGTCATAGCTTGCGTAGAAAATGGTTTCATTTTGGAATAATGCTGTACTTTTTAAAAAATTAAATCCCCATACAAATATTACAATTGCAGCAATAAAGCTAGCACCTATAATAATGGGTTTGAGTATTTTTTTCTTTTTATCAGCCATTTGTTTAAAAACGCTAAGTTAATCAAAATGTTATTTAAGATGTATATATATTAAATTTTTTTGTAATGCCTTCCTAAATTATATTAATGAAATTCAAAACCTACTTCTTGTTTTCAAGTAACGTAGCTTCTTTTAGGCTAATTCTTTTGTTATTATTAAACACTACTACAAAAGCATCAGAGTATCCCTCTGATCTCATTTTGTTCTTGAATTCATTTGCCTGACTACGGCTAGAGAAATTCCCGGAAGTATATTTATGCATCCCGTTATGATCATAGTACGACAGATCTTTAATATTCTTAAATCTGGTATCAGTCAAGGGTAATTTCTTAGGGCTTGCATAAAATTGCACACGATATACAATTGGGTCTTCATTAATAGTTTTGGTTGATAATTCAGGGTCTGGTTTTTCAGGGTCTATATTCAAAGCTTTTTCACGATAATCATAGGCATTATTTTCTTCTTCAAATTCCTTTTTGTACTCTTTAAACGCTCTGTAAATTGCCGATGCCAAATAAATTTGCCCTTCTTCCGACCTTAGGTACTTTTCTTCTTTTGGGTTACTTAAATACCCAAGTTCAACGAGTACGGATGGCATTGAAGTTTTCCAAAGCACTAAAAATCCTGCTTGTTGAACGCTTCTGTCTTTTCGGCCAACTCTTTCGCTGAATTGTTTTTGAATTTTTTCTGCAACAACTGTACTTTTGATAAGTTTATCTCCTTGAAATAAAGTGAGACTTATCAGTGACTCAGGTGAATTTGGATCAAAGTTATCATACTTGACGGCAGCATCCTCTTCAAGTAATATTGCAGCATTTTCTTTCATGGCAATATCCATATTCATTTGTGTTCTGTTATCTTCAATCCCTAGCACATAGGTTTCAGTTCCAAAAATCTTAGAAGAAGGATTTGCATTACAATGTATTGAAATAAATAGATCTGCGTTGTTTGAGTTTGCAATTTCCCCACGTTTATGCAGTGGTATGAATTTGTCATTTGTGCGAGTGTAAATCACCTTCACATTTGGAAAATTCTTTTTTATATAACTTCCCGTTTTAAGTGCGACAGACAAAGCTATATCCTTTTCTTTAGCATATTTGCTACTTGCACCAGGATCTTTACCTCCATGGCCCGCGTCAATGACAACGGTCTTAATTTTGCTCCCTTTTTGTGCATATATTGGTAGGTAAGCAGAAATAAATACTGCCAATATTAAAACTAAAATGGTATTGTAGCTTTTCAAAGTGAAGTATTTAATTCTTGTAAAAGAAATTTCAAATCTATGTTTCAAGCTTTATATTAACCAAATGTAAATTAAAGCAAATTCAAAAAAACGCTATGCAATGTTAATTACTAACAAGGCATGGTTATTATTTATATGCCAATTTAAGAACGACCAGAAGCAGGATTAAATTGCTTTTAAAAAATATTTTCAAAAAAAGTGAAAAATACTTGACATGCATAGTATTATTGTAGTAAATTTGCAATGCATGCATAATAAATTAAAAATGATTGTAGAAGACACAGTAGATTATCACTTACGTTCAACGCTTTTCGCTATGCGAAGGATGTATAACCTAATAGCCCAGGAAAACGGAATCACTCAAGGAATTGGATATGCACTAATTAATATTGGTGAAGATGGTATCCCGGCAACAAAGATTGCTCCTCTAATGGGCATGACTAGTTCCAGTTTGAGCAGAATGTTGAAGAACATGCAGGATGAAGGAATGATTCATCGTAAACCGGATAAAGACGACAAAAGGATTGTTCGGATTTTCTTAACTGATGAAGGTGTAAAACTTAGAAACAAGGTTGAGGAAGTTGTGCTGAACTTTAACAACGAGCTATTTAAAAAGTTAGAAATAGAGGACTTGCAAGCATTTGAAAGAGTGAATAATATTATTAAAGAACAAGTAAAACAAGAAATAGGCAACTATCAAAATATTGATAGCCATAAACAATTATAAATATTAACTATGATACGTAGAATTAACAAAGTAGCAATATTAGGATCAGGTGTAATGGGTTCTGGTATTGCGTGCCATTTTGCGAACATTGGAACCGAAGTATTACTTATCGACATTGTTCCAAAAGAATTGAACAGTAAGGAGAAGGCTGAAGGCAAGAGTCTTTCTGATAGCGTAGTTCGAAATCGTATAGTAAACGATTCACTTAATGCCACGCTCAAGTCAAAGCCATCTCCAATCTACAAACAAGAATTTGCTAAGCGTATTACTACCGGCAACTTTGATGATGATTTGCATAAAATTTGTGATTATGACTGGGTAATTGAAGTGGTAATTGAGAGATTAGATATTAAAAAATCTGTCTTCGAGAGGGCTGATGCTGTTAGAAAACCAGGTTCATTAATAACAACTAATACTTCAGGGATATCAGTTGAAGAGATGATAGAGGGCCGTAGTGAAGACTTTCGAAAGAATTTCTGCGGAACACATTTCTTTAACCCGCCCCGTTACCTTCAGTTGTTTGAAATAATCCCGACCAGTTGTACGGATGTCGAAGTAATTTCATTCTTGGAAGATTATTCAGCAAAGTTCCTTGGTAAAACCCCGGTAATTGCTAAGGATACACCTGCCTTTATTGCAAATAGAATAGGTACATTTTCTATTATGCATTTGTTTAATAATGTTCAGAACTTCGACCTTACTATTCCTGAAATAGATAAGCTAACAGGTCCTATTATCGGACGTGCAAAGTCGGCTACTTTCAGAACTGCTGATATTGTCGGTCTTGATACCCTGGTACATGTTGCCAACAATATAAAAGAAACTACAAAAGATGAGGCCAATTCAATTTTCGATATTCCCGACTATCTTTCAAAAATGATTGAAAATAGTTGGCTCGGTTCAAAAACAAATCAAGGGTTTTTCAAAAAAGTTGTAGAGGATGGAAAAAAGAAATTCCTTTCAATTGATTTCAAAACCCTTGATTACATTGAAGCTCCACGTCCTAAGTTTGGTGTTTTTGAAAAAACAAAGGGTATAGATAATCCTGGTGAACGCATTCCAATATTGTGTGCTGATAAAGGTAAAGTGGGTGATTTTTTCAGAGAAACATACTATGCTTTGTTTGAATTCAGTTCAAATCGTATTCCTGAGATAAGTGATGAACTATACAAAGTTGATGATGCTTTAAATGCAGGCTTTGGTTGGAAACTGGGTCCATTCCAAACTTGGGATGTATTAGGTGTTAAAGAAAGTGTTAAGGCAATGGAAGAAGCAGGTGTTAAACCTGCCAGTTGGGTTTATGATATGCTGGCAGCCGGAATTTCATCATTTTATAAGGTGGAAAATGGGTTGAAATATTATTATGATATTCCTTCGAAAGCTTATAAGGTAATCCCAGGTCAGGAAGAAAGATTGTCGCTGGAAGTGTTACGCCCTACAAATATTCTATGGGAAAATAATGACCTTTCAATTTTTGATCTTGGTGATGGAGTGCTTAACGCAGAGTTTCATACTAAGATGAACACAATAGGGGCAGGGATCCTCGAAGGTCTTAATAAAGCCGTGGATATGGCTGAGGCCGATTATAAGGCCCTTGTAATTTCAAATGAAGGTGAGCATTTTTCGGCAGGAGCTAACGTTGGTATGATATATATGCTTGCCGTTGAGCAGGAATGGGAAGAACTCGATATCGCGGTTCAATGGTTCCAGAAAACGATGATGCGTATGCGTTACTCTTCAATTCCAGTAATAGCAGCTCCGCATGGAATGGCATTAGGCGGTGGTTGCGAACTTTGTATGCATAGCGATAAAGTTATTGCCAATGCTGAAACCTACATGGGACTTGTGGAGTTTGGAGTTGGACTGATACCCGGAGGAGGAGGCACTAAAGAATTCGCACTTCGATTGTCTGACGAACTTAAAGATGGTGACATCCGTACAAATGCATTTCTAAACCGCTACTTAAGCATCGGTCAGGCTAAAGTGTCTACTTCTGGTTATGAAGCCTTCGATCTGGGTTATTTAAGAACCGGTATTGACGAGATAATTGTAAGCCGTGTTTTCCAACTTGCATATGCAAAAAAGGTTGCTCTTCAGTTAGCCGAAAAAGGATATACAAAACCAACACCTAGAAACGATATAAAAATCATGGGCAAAGAAGTTTTGGGGATGGTATACGTTGGCGCAGACGGATTTACCACTGGCAATTACATGTCGGAACATGATAAAATTATCGCAGAGAAGCTCGGTGTAGTAATGGCAGGAGGTGAAATCTCTCAAGCTCTTACTCAAGTCTCCGAACAATATTTGCTTAATCTGGAGCGAAAGGCTTTTATGGAACTTTGTTCAACAAGAAAAACTCTTGAAAGAATTCAAAGTCTGATTACAAAAGGAAAGATATTAAGAAATTAAAAAATAGAAACAATGAATGCATATATAGTAGGTGGATATCGCTCAGCAATTGGAAAAGCCCCTCGTGGCAGCTTTCGTTTTACTCGCCCTGATGATATAGCGGCAGCAGTTATCAGACATTTGATAAAGGATTTTCCACAAATTGAAAGTTCTCAAATTGATGACGTTGTAGTGGGAAATGCTTTTCCTGAGGCAGAATCAGGTTTTAATATGGGCAGACTGCTCTCTCTTATGGCTTTGGACACTATTGAGGTTCCCGGATCTACGGTAAATCGTTATTGTGCATCTGGTCTTGAAACAATAGCCATTGCATCAGCAAAGATTACAGCCGGGTTGTCAGATATAATTATTGCTGGTGGTGCTGAGTCGATGTCGATGATTAACATGGGTGGTTGGCGTATGGTACCGAACCCTGATGTAGCCCGTGAACACCCAAAGTGGTTTCTCAATATGGGTCTGACATCCGAAATGGTCTCGAAAGAGTATAGTATAAGTCGTGAAGTACAGGACGAATTTGCTGTTAAATCTGTCGAAAAAGCATTAGCAGCAATCAAAGCCGGTAAATTTAAAGATGAGATAGTTCCTATTACCATAAAGGAGAATTATTTTGGTAATGGCCGGATGGAAACCCGTGAAAAAGTATTCGATACCGACGAAGGTCCTCGTGCAGGAACTACTCTCGAAGGACTTTCCAAACTTAAACCTGCTTTCGCAATGGATGGTAACTCAACAGCTGGTAATTCTTCGCAAATGTCGGATGGAGCTGCTTTTGTTCTTGTGGTTTCCGAAAAGGCTTTGAAGAAATATAATCTTACTCCAATTGCTCGACTAGTTGACTATCAAGTTGCAGGGGTGGAGCCTTATAAAATGGGAATTGGACCGGTAGCTGCTATTCCAAAAGTTCTTAAACATTCAGGTCTAACCTTAAAAGATATGGATGGGATTGAGCTAAACGAAGCTTTTGCATCCCAAGCCATTGCTGTGATTAATGAGTTAAAAATAAATCCTGAAATAGTAAATGTTAACGGTGGAGCTATTGCTCTAGGGCATCCTCTAGGCGCAACAGGTGCCAAACTAACTGTACAACTATTGCATGAACTTCAGCGTACCAAAGGTAAATATGGTATGGTTACAATGTGCATTGGCATTGGACAGGGAGGTGCAGGAATATTTGAAATGTTATAGACTGAAACAAACAAAATCATATAGTTAAAACATAAAATCATGACTAATAAAAAAGCTTTAAAAGGTGGAGAATTTTTAATTCTTGAAACTGCAGCAGAGGATGTTTTCATCCCTGAAGAATTTAACGAAGAGCAACGTATGATGGCACAAACTTGTAAGGAATTTACCGATACACAGGTTAACCCAAATATGGATCAACTCGAGAAACATGATCGTGAGTTGTTAAAAAAACTCATGAAAGAAGCCGGTGCACTAGGTATTATGGGTATTTCAGTACCTGAAGAATACGAAGGATTCGGACAGAACTTCGTTACATCAATGCTTACAACTGAAGAAATGGGTAAGGGGTTTAGTTTTGCTGTTGCCTATTCAGCACACGTTGGTATTGGAACTCTCCCCATCTTGTATTATGGTACAGAGGAACAAAAACAAAAGTATATTCCCGGGTTAGCAAGTGGCGATCTTATTGGTGCCTACTGCCTTACAGAGGCTGAAGCCGGGTCAGATCCCAACTCAGGAAAAGCGGAAGCTGTGCTCACAGAAGATGGTAAATATTACAATCTAAACGGTGTGAAAATATGGATCACAAATGGTGGTGTTGCCGACCTTTTCATTGTATTCGCTAAAGTAAAAGGCGATAAAAATCTCAGTGCTTTCATTGTTGAGAAAGAGCTAAAGGGAATAACTATTGGTGCTGATGAAGAAAAAATGGGTATAAAAGGCTCTACCACCATTCAGCTTTATATGGATGATGTTAAGGTACCTGTAGAAAATATGCTTGGTGAGCAAAACTCTGGGTTTAAAATTGCTCTGAATATATTAAACCTTGGCAGAATAAAATTATCCGGAGCCACAGTAGGAGCAAGTAAGGCCACAATAGATCATGCATTGAATTATGCTAACGAAAGAAAACAGTTTGGTACACCAATCTCTAATTTTGGAGCAATAAAATTCAAATTGTCGGAAATGGCAATCCGCACTTTTGCTTCTGAATCGTTAACATATCGTGCCAGTCAGAATATTGACGATGCAATTGCAGGATATATTGCTGATGGTATGGATAAAGGTAAGGCAAGTCTTGAAGGGATTCGTCAATATGCAATAGAGGCTTCAATTGCGAAAGTTTATGGCTCTGAAGTATTAGATTATGTTGTTGATGAAGCAGTTCAGATTTATGGTGGAATGGGTTATTCTGCTGAAACACCGGTTGAGAGAGCATACCGTGACTCCAGGATCAATCGGATTTTTGAAGGTACCAACGAAATAAACCGTATGGTTACTGTAGGTGAACTTTTGAAAAGAGGCATGAAGGGAGAACTTGACCTCATAACACCTGCAAAAGCAGTTGCTGGCGAACTGATGGCAATACCTGATTTTGGAAGCTCCAGTCAGGGATATTTCGAGGCAAAGCATAAGATAATTGCGAATTTTAAAAAGTCTATTCTTCTTGTTGCCGGTGCTGCGTTACAGAAGTTCATGGAAAAATTTGCAGATGAGCAGGAAATCATTATGAATTTAGCTGATATGTTGATCTATACGTATGCTGCTGAATCCATGATGCTAAGGGTTGAAAAACTTAGCAGTTTGTATGATGATGAAAAGATATCTCTTTATAAGGATATGCTTGATATCTATTTTTATGATTGTGCCCCTCAGATTCATAAATTTGGAATAGATGCGGTTAACTCTTTTGCCGAAGGAGATGAGCATATGGGTATGCTTATGGGTATGAAACGTTTTACAAAAGTTTCCGGACTTAATGTAGTTAAAGCCAGACGCAAAATTGCTGACCATATGATTCAGGATAATAAGTATAACCTTTAAACAGAACTGAGGTAATGGTGTAGCGGAATGTTGGGTTCCCATTACTCCAATATTCCATAGCTCCATTACTCCAATACTCCATTTTATGCGAAATAATGTAAGGTCTCTAATCAAAAATTCATTTAAGATGAAGCTTTATATGCTTATGAAGCTCCCAATGGGTTTAATTGCTGGACTGCGAATCACAAAAATGGAAGGCTATAGTTCGGAGGTAACCGTTCCATTCAAATATGTAAATAAAAATCCTTTTAAGTCAACTTATTTTGCTGTACTTGCTATGGCAGCTGAGCTTTCTTCTGGTATTCTTGCTATTGCAGAAGTTGAGAATGCTGATAAACCACTATCAATGCTGGTGTTGAATATGAGTGCGTCATTTAACAAAAAGGCCAGGACAAAGGTTAGATTTATTTGCAATGATGGAGAAAAAATTCGGAATGCGATAGATCGGAGTATAGAGACTGGTGAAGGTCAAACTGCTGATGTTGTTTCTGTTGGTTTCGATGAAAACGGTGAAAATGTAGCAGAGTTTTATTTTACTTGGACATTTAAACCAAAAAATTACTAATTTGGACTTCTATTTAAGTGAAATAAAAAACTAAAGCATTTAATTATGAAAGTTACCAGAACATTCGACTTCCTCGATCATCTTATGGATGGTCTCCAGCGTGATGATGCACTTACTGTCAAAAGAAATGGAAAGTGGGAGAAATTCAGCACGCTGCAATATAAGGAGTTTGCAAATAACTTCAGCTACGGCTTACTTGCCTTAGGATTTAAAAAGGGAGATAAGATTGTAAGTATTTCAAACAACAGACCGGAATGGAATTTTATCGACATGGGGATGACTCAGGTTGGAGTTGTACACGTACCGATTTATCCTAATTTGGGAGCCGATGAATATAGACACATCCTTTCTCATTCTGATGCAAAAATAGTAATCACGTCGTTTGAAGAGTATTATGAAAAAATTAAAAAACCTGCGAAAGAGGTAGATAATATAGAGAAAATCTATTCATTTGATCCAGTTGAGGGGGTTGCTTCATGGATGGAAATCATCGACTTAGGAAAAAAGAATGCTGAAAAGTATAAAGATGAACTAAAAAGAGTCAAGGATAGCATTAGTGAGGATGATATGATGTCAATTATATACACATCAGGTACAACAGGTTTATCGAAAGGAGTAATGCTAAGTCATAAAAACTTCATCTCAAACATTCAAGCTTGTATCGACAGGTTATCGGTTAATTCTGATGGGAAGTTCCTAAGTTTTCTTCCTCTTTGTCATGTTTTTGAACGCATGCTAAACTATCTCCTACACCAACGCGGTGTTGCTGTTTACTATGCTGAGAATTTTGAGACTATTGGTGAAAATATTCGTGAGGTTCATCCGGAAGGATTTGCTGCAGTTCCAAGAGTTATCGAGAAGTTATTCGATAAAATTATGCTAAAGGGAAAAGAGCTAACCGGTATAAAGAAGGCCATGTTTTTCTGGGCAGTAAACCTTGGTCTTAGATACGAGTTAAATGGTGCAAATGGATGGTGGTATGAATTTCAATTAAAGATTGCTAATAAGTTGATATTCAGTAAATGGAGAGAGGCTTTAGGTGGAAATGTTGAGGTAATTGTCTCTGGTGGGGCAGCACTGCAAGCCAGGTTAGCAAGAATATTTACAGCTGCAAAATTGACTATTCAAGAGGGGTACGGACTTACTGAGACATCACCCGTAATAGCTGTAAATATGGCACATTATCCTTATTTGAAATTTGGCACTGTTGGACCATTAGCTGAAAATATTGAAGTAAAAATTGCCGAAGATGGTGAGATATTGATGAAAGGACCAAGTTTGATGTTAGGCTATTATAAGGATAAGGAAAAAACAGATGAGGCTATTGACAAGGAGGGGTGGTTTCATACTGGAGATATTGGAGAAATTCAGGAGCATAATATTCTTAAAATAACAGACAGGAAGAAGGAAATATTTAAATTATCAACAGGTAAGTATGTGGCTCCTCAGGTTGTTGAAAACAGATTTAAAGAGTCTCAGTTTATTGAGCAGATTATGGTAGTAGGTGACGGCGAAAAATATGCTGCTGCCATCATATGTCCCGCATTTCAATTTCTGCATGGATGGTGTTTTAAACACAATATTAAGTTTAAGGATAACGATGATTTGATACAAAATAAGGTAGTGATTGAAAGGTATCAAAAGGAAGTAGACAATATTAATAAAGAACTTGGTAATCATCGCCAACTTAAGAAATTTGAGCTTGTTGAACACGAATGGACACCTGAAACAGGTGAATTATCTCCTACCTTAAAGGTGAAGCGCAAATTCCTTAAGGAGAAATACAAAGTTAAACTAGACAAACTTTACGGTTATCCTAACTAATTTTACTAGATTATAGATTTTTGTACCTGCACAGGATATTCATTATGTATTTTGAAGAGTAAGACTAGAATAATAAAAACGTGAATTCTGCTTGTTAAAGGTTGAGTTATGCTTAATAATGAATTTATCAATAACAAATTTAATTACTTTCTAATTTAAGCATTCTCTCATTTAAACATTGTTTCTTTAATAATATAGTTTCATTCTAAATATGTAAATTCATAATCTTGTAATCATAATTTTAAACCTGCATAGTTATGTTAAAGCAACTCATTTTTTTAGCCATTCTTTTAATCACTCTTGGAGTATTTACATATTCTATTATCAAGTATGCCAGGTTTTTTAAATTGACAAAAAAGAAACCGATTAAAGATATAGCCAAACGAATATGGTTAACAATAAAGATTGCACTTTTCCAGGAGAAAATTCTTCGGAAACCTGTTGTTGGTTTAATGCATGCTCTTGTGTGGTGGGGTTTTATTCTTATACTTTTTGGAAGTATTGAGATGGTAATTGATGGGTTGTTTGGAACGGAAAGAGTATTAACTTTTTTAGGTCCATTATATGATTTTATAATGGCTGCCGGCGACATATCCGCATTTGTGATAGCACTGCTTATCATAGCATTTTTATTTAGAAGGCTATTAATGCATATTAACCGTTTTTACGGTATAGAAATGAAGCCTGTTTCTAAAATGGACGCAAACCTGGCGCTAACCATTATTCTGATTTTAATGATAAGCCTTCTTGGTATGAATACATACTATGAGCTGTGGAGTGATGCCACTGGTGAACCTTTACATGGAAGCTATCCCATAAGCAATATTATTGCAGGTTTTTTTTCAGGGATATCCGTTGAACATTCATGGATGGGATATCAGATTAATTGGTGGGCACATATTGTATGGATCTTCATTTTTGCAAATATATTACCCTATTCCAAACATTTTCATGTATTTATGTCTGTACCAAACGTGTTTGTAAGTCGTCTTTCACCATTAGGATATATCGACAATATGGAGGCTATCACTAAAGAAGTAAAATTAATGATGGATCCTGATGCCGCTTTCGCAGATGTCCCGGAAGACGAAGATGTACCAGAACGATTTGGAGTTAAGGATGTTGAAGATATTAATTGGATCAATTATTTTAACTCATTGGCATGTACCGAGTGTGGACGATGTACATCTGTTTGCCCTGCTAATATTACTGGTAAGTTGCTTTCACCACGTAAAATAATGATGGACACACGTGCAAGAATGAAGGAAAAAGGACCAGGCTTAATAAAAGATGGTGCTGATTTTTCAGATGGGAAATCATTACTCAACACATTTATAACCGAAGAAGAACTATGGGCATGTACGCTTTGTAATGCTTGCGCAATGGAATGCCCGGTAAGCATAAATCAACCTTCTCTCATTCTTGATATGCGCCGCTATCTTGTGATGGAAGAATCAAAAGCTCCCACCGGATTAAACACCGTATTTTCTAACATTGAAAACAATGGTGCTCCATGGCAGTTCTCCCCGGAGGACAGAATGATATGGGCTGAAGGATTAGATGTACCTCAAATGTCAGATGGTAAGAATCCTGAATACCTTTTCTGGGTTGGGTCACCAGGAGCTTTTGATGATAGGTATAAAAAAGTAACCAGAGAGTTTGTCAAGGTTCTTAATCACCTGAAAGTCGATTATGCCGTACTTGGAGTTGAAGAAACAGATAGTGGTGATATTGCTCGCAGGGCAGGAAATGAAATGCTTTACCAGATGCAGGCATTGATGAATATTGAAGTGCTAAACGGTTATGAAGTGAAAAATATAATCACATGCGACCCTCACGATTTCAATACTCTTAAGAATGAATATCCTGATTTTGGAGGAAAATATAATGTAATACATCATACTCAATTTCTGCAGCTGAAAATTTCAGGTGGTAACTTAAAAATGGATAGTGATGTGTTTGCTGGTAAAAAGATCACTTTCCACGACCCATGCTACCTTGGCAGATGTAATAGTGAATATGATGCACCCCGTTCCGTGCTTGGTAATCTTTCTGCAGTGAATATTGAGATGGAACGTAATAAAAGTTTTGCCTTGTGTTGCGGTGCCGGTGGAGGTCAAATGTTTAAAGAAGCCGAAAAAGGAAACAAAGAAGTGTTTATGGAAAGAACCGAAGAAGCACTTAAAACAGGTTGTGATATTATCGCCACAGCTTGTCCGTTTTGTATGGTTATGATGACAGATGGCCTTAAATATAAGAACAAGGAAGAAGAAGTAAAGAATCTGGATATTGCTGAACTAATCAGTGTAAGCTTGGGGTTATAGTCTCAGGTAAAATTTTTTTCGTATTATCGCGTTTATATATCTTAAAGAAACCTAAGAATATAAATATTAATCTGCTAATAGACATTTGCTATCCTTTTAGGATTCTTTAGGATTATTTAATTAAGATACTTGAGAAGTCCATGATTAGAATATCAATTTTTTTATTTGCCTTATTGATTACATACTGCTCTTTTGCTCAAAATAATGATGCCCAACTCATAAATCAGGAAACTAGCATTTACTTAAAGAATGGTAAACTAAATAAGACCTTGTTATTTGAAGTGAAAATCAACAATAGGGTTGGAGAAAAGTTCACGAAAGTTATTATCCCTTATTCTAAAATGAGTACGGTCTCCAAAATTGATGCTTATATAACGGATAATAATCAGAGGGTTATAAAAAAATTGAAAAAAAGTGACATTAATAACCGAAGTAGGATTTCAAATTTTTCATTTTATGAAGATAGTTTTGTGTATGAATTTACATTGAAACATAATATTTATCCTTATTACATTCATTATTCTTATAATATACAGCAGGAAGAATTTTTGTTTATTGATTATTGGGTACCAGTTTTGGATGAAAAGACTCCCACATTAAAGGCAACTTTAAATGTTGAATTGCCGAAGGATTATCAAATTTCATTTTCAAATAGTCTTATCGATACTTTTGAAGTGGTCCATTCTCAGCTACTAACTAATTACACATGGCATGCATATTATCAGGATGCTATTAAGCCGGAAACATATTCTCCGCCAATTATTAATTTTCTCCCAAGTGTTGTCATTGTTCTTCAGAATTTTAAATATGAAATAGATGGTTCATTGGAAAGCTGGGTAACGTTTGGAGATTGGGAATATGAATTGATTCAACATCTATCAGATTTACCACAATATGAGAAAAATAGGATCTCAATGCTCGTTGACGGAATTGTTGATGATAGAGAAAAGATAAAGAAATTGTATCATGATTTACAGGATGAAACACGATATATTAATATAACAATTGAGACAGGCGGACTACGACCTTTTCCCGCCTCATATGTAGTAAAAAACAAATATGGTGATTGCAAAGCTTTAACAAATTATTTTAAATCAGCATTGGAGTATATTGATATTGAGTCATTTTATACAAATATTCATGCAGGAGAACCAATTATTGAGATCAATAAGGAATTACCGTCACAACAATTTAACCATGTAATTCTATGTGTACCAATTGATAATGATACACTTTGGCTTGACTGTACAAGTAAAAAGGCTTTTAACTATTTAGGGACTTTTACTCAAAACAGGGATGCATATATCATAAAAAAGAACAATAGTCATTTTACTCGAACTCCTTCTTTGCAAAATCTTGATGTTCTTGAAATCAGAAGAATTACTATTTATCAAGATCTCCAAAAAAATGTAATTGCCAATTTTAGTAATACTTATAGAGGAGATAAGTATGAATCTTTACTTGATATATCCCATTCATTCAATCAATCTGAAAAGTCCAAAATTATACAAGATTATTTCATAGAAGAAGGACTTGAAGTTATTGATTTTAGTTTAGTTGAAGCGCATAGAGATTCGTCGGAAATTCATTTATTATATACAGCTAAATCAAATAATATAATTAATATATATGGAGATGATATTCTCATCAATTTAATTCCTTTTTCGATTCCAAAATTGGAAAAACCAAAGAATAGAAAGTTACCTGTTCAATTTGATTATCCAATTTATATGATTGACACAATTGATTATTTATTACCAGAAGGGTATTCAGTTTCGAAGACCCCAAAAAATCAGAAGATGCATAATGAATTTGGTCATTATGAAATTGAATTCAATCAAAGAGATAGTAAATTTATAGTAACTAAAAGTTTTTTACTTAATTCAGGAAATTATTACGATGATGAATACAAAAGTTTATATGACTTTATTAATAGAATAAATGAGATTGAAAACAACTCTCATATTGTAATTGTTAAATCAAAATGATAATATGAAATACCTATCTTTTTTAATTGCTTTATTAATAATTTCCAATTTCTCAAATGCGCAAAATTTTTCTAAAAAATTTGGCGAAATAAGTAAAGATGAAATTGAGTTAACAAGTTATTATCTTGATGAGTCTGCAGAGGCTGTTGTATTATATGACATTGGTAAATCATATTTTGTTAGAAAAAATAATTCCTTTGATGTAGTATTTGAAAGAACTACGAGAATCAAGATCCTTTCAGATGCGGGTTTAGAATATGCTGAAGTGGAAATACCGCTTTTTCAAGAAGATGACATTTATGAAAAGGCCTACGATATTGAGGCTTATACATATAATTATGACAAGGGGCAATTAAATAAAACTAAGTTAAATACATCCAATTGTGTCACTGAGAAAAAAAATGAATATTGGGTTGTGCAAAAGTTTGCAATGCCAGATATTCAAAAAGGCTCAATAATTGAATATAGATACAAAATCAATTCACAGTACAAGTTTAATTTACGTGATTGGGCTTTTCAGAGGAAGATTCCAACAGTATACAGTGAATACAATGTAAGTATGATTCCTTTCTATGAATATAAATGGTTCCTTCAGGGAGCTAATAAATTTGATATACAAACATCACATAAGGATCATACACCTCGACGGTTTGGAGTTACAGAGTTTCATGATATAGTATATACATATGCTATGCAAGATGTGCCAGCATTTAAGCGTGAGGAGCTCATTACTTCAATGAATGATTATATTATTAAGATTTATTTCCAGTTAGGAAAAGTTTGGGATATTAACGGAACAAGTATAGATATCATCACCACATGGCCTAAATTTATAGATCAACTTTTAAAGCGAAATGATTTTGGGAAATATATAAAGAAAAGTGAAAAAGAGGGCTCAAAACTTTTAAATCTGAAGAACGTAATGTTTACTTCACAATTGGAATGTTTTGATTCTATATTAAATTATGTTAAGAAAAACTATAGCTGGAATAATGTAAAAAGTAAGTTTGCATCCAAATCACCTGATGATTTTGTAAAAGATAAATTTGGAAATAGTGCGGATATTAATTTATTTGTTGTCGGATTGTTTGACGCCGCTGGAATAAAAGCTTTTCCTGTATTGATCAGTACTCGAAAAAATGGCAAAATAAAATACGATTATCCTTTTCATCAATTTTTCGACTTTGTCATAATATCAGCAACGATAGACGGAAAACATGTTCTTTCAGATGCTACAGAAATTCTTAATTCGAATAACAGAATCCCTCCAGATTGCCTTAATGATAAAGGGCTCTTAGTTGAAAAGAATAAGGTTGAATGGATCAATCTGCAAAGTAATTTACCATCGGAAATACATACTGATATTTTAATAAATGCAGATAACTTGAGTATGACTGCAGACTTCACAATTTCTGCAACAGAATATGATGCACTTTATTACAGGAAAACATTTGGCGCAAATGAAAAGAAGGTTGAAGAATCATTAACAGAAGATGGCTATAATGTTACTGATTCTTCTATTATTGTTCAAAATGGCATAAATATTAAGGAACCATATATTGTTAATTATAGCATTAAAAATAAGACAGATATGGTTGGTAATAAGATATATATCTCTCCATTTCTTAACGAAATAATAACTGATAATCCCCTTACTCAAAAAGTCCGTACCTATCCAATTGATATGATTTATCCAGAAAAAAGAGTTTATAACTCAACTATAATTATTCCCGGGGGATATAAGATTGACTTTTTACCACAAGAGTATAAAATTAAAAACGATTTATTTGAATTGAATTACATTGTTATTAGCAGTGAAAAAGAGATAAAAATTTCCTTTAATTATTATTTTAAGAATTCCATTTATTCTGCAAAGGATTATTCAAAGGTCAAGTTCTATTTTATGGAAATAGTTAAAAAAGGAAATGAAAAAGTGGTTTTGTTAAAGAATTAAATTATTCAGTCTACTAACCTCAATTTTCTGCAGACATAAATAAGAAACGAAAATAGTACAATATAGAGATTGTAAAATAATCGATTAAATTTGTAATGTATAAAGCATATTATGAACATTGCAAATTACAATATAACCGACATATCTCTAATCTTTTTTGGTGCATCGATTATATTGGTATCTTTCTATGCAGCAATAATCTCATCTATTGAGAAGGAAAAAAAAGCCACTTCAAGTTTTATCTTAATTGGAATTTTTGCTCCCCTACCTTTTCTTTATACAGGATTATATAACTTCACAGGTCACTCCATTGTTTCGATTGTGCTATTGTCATTAATATTTATATTGTTAATGATATATTTTATACCTGTTCGTGCAACTAAAAAAGTTAGCGACGCTATCCCCACTGTAAAAAATGATGAGAGAGATATAATGTTCTCACGTAGAAGGTTAAAGAAGGATACACATAACTTCAACTATTATTACAATAAAAATCCGGATAAATTAAAGATCGACAGTAAGATTAAAAGTAATCCGGGATTGCTCAAACCGGGATCTGCGAATTACGATCCATTTATGGGTTCATCGGCAGATGCTACTTTCGCTACAGTAGATCTACTAAGCCCACATGTTGATGGAGAGATTTCATCAGAAAAGATCAATTCTGATCCGAACAAAATCACAAAGTACATTAAAAATTGGAGTAAAAAGCTTGGCGCTCTGGATGTTGGCATAACTGAGCTGAAAGAATATCATAAATATAGTTACAGGGGAAGGGAATTTAATTATGGTAATGAGGTATCGCTAGATCACAAATTTGCAATTGCTTTTACTGTTGAAATGGATCATTTGGCAATTAGAACCGGACCTTATTATCCTACAGTCATGGAATCTGCTCAGCAATATTTGGCTGCGGGATCTATTGCCATTCAGTTGGCTAAATTTATACGTAAGCTGGGATTTCCGGCAAAGGCACATGTAGATGGAAACTATGATCTGATTTGTCCACTTGTTGCAAAAGATGCCGGTCTGGGTGAGATTGGCAGAATGGGACTGCTAATGACTCCAAAGTATGGACCAAGAGTCAGAATTGCCGTTGTTACAACTGATATGCCTCTAGTTGTTGATGAAAGATCTGTTTCTCCGGATGTAATCAATTTTTGTGAGAACTGTAAGAAGTGTGCTGTAAACTGTCCGGCAAATGCAATTTCATACGATACGCGAAAAAACATCAATGGTGTTGCCCGATGGAAAATAAATGAAGAGTCATGTTATAACTTTTGGACAAAATGCGGAACCGATTGTGGAAGATGCATAAGCGTTTGTCCTTATTCACATCCTAATAACCTACTGCACAATATTGTAAGATTTGGAATAAGGAATTCAACAATATTTAGCAGAATGGCATTATTTCTGGATGATGTTATTTATGGTAGTAGGCCTGCAGTTCAACCACCACCTGATTGGATGACGGTGAATTAATCCAAAATCAATTATAAACTACTACGTTTACGCTATTTAGTGCGGTTCAACATCCTTTTTACAACATGCAGGAAGTGCTTTATAAGCCTTGGGTTCAGCTGGTAACTCATCTGCATCGTACCCTACTTTAGTAACGGCCTTTTTCAAGTTTTCCTTAGTGTTTTTTCCTTTTTTGAATTTGATGGTTAACACTTTAGTCTCATCATCTAGTTTTACTGATCTAACACCTTTTTCAAAAGCTAGTTCGTGTTCCAACTTTTCTTTGCACATACCACACACTGCTGATGTTTGAATTTCAACAATCTCCAGATTAATCTCTTTTTTCTTTTTATCATTCTGTGCTCCCAATTCAAAAATTGAAAGTAGAATTATCAAGGTTAAAAATAATTTTGTTTTCATCTGTTTAAAGTTTTTTATTTAGGGTCTAATTTAAATCTAAAACCGGCAAAAATTTTAATCCCAGTAATTGGTCCCCATACTATGGAAGAATCAAAATAGTCACTGAATGGATCATCGGCAGCAATAATTGGATTCATTTGACGAAAGTTCCCCAAATTTTCGCCACCAATATATACTTCAAATCTCTTTAAATATCGAGTGATTTGAGCGTTAAACAAAGTATAATCTGGTGAATATTCGGGCTGTCTGTACTCCTCTGGATAAAAACCAGTATATGGCAACCGTTGATTACCGATCGCCTGAATATTCACATCAAACTGCCAGGTTTTTTGTGCCGTTTGATACGACAGGGCGAGCAATCCTTTAAACTTATTTACCAGAGGTTTCTCGAGTAACTTTTCACTAATGGTTGTTTTGACATCGTTATAACGAAAGGCTAATGTTACACTAAAATTCCTAAATAGTTCGTAGCTAGATTCAATTTGAAAACTATTAGAAAAGGATTGTCCATTAAGGTTATATATGTAAATAATATCCGGATTATCTTCTCTATCAATAATTATCTGGTTTTCAAATTCTGTACGGAAATAATCAGCGGTTATAATGAGTTCTCTGGCCATAATCTTTATGTAACTTGTATAACTAACTCCAAAATTCCATGATGATTCGATTTTTAACTTTTCTGTAAAAAGTAATTTTTTTGATGTAGCAAGCAGTGATGTATTTTCAGCAATAACATTCGGAGAACGGTAGCCTTTCCCAGTGCTTAGACGTAATACATTATTTTCGTTTAAATTAATTCTTGCATGAATACGAGGTGTTAATAGTACTCCAAATAAATTATGATCATCAACACGTAAACCTGCAATAATGTTCAGATTCTTATTGTTAGAATATGTGTACTGGATAAATGAACCAAGAATTTTTTCGGTTCGGTTAAAAGTACTGTCATTCAAATCCTCATTATACTTATCAAAGTTATAAGTAAGTCCGGCAGTAAACTGATGTCGCAGATTTGCAATCCACGATTGAAACATCAGATTACTATAATATGACAATTGCTTTGCATTATAAATAGTTAGTCCAAAATATGATCTTTGATTATGTACAACTAGCTGATTTTGAAACCCAAAGCTTGTTTGATATCTGTGTTTAAAAACGTAACCCATTTTAAGGAAAGCTTCATATCGGTTAGTTTTGACGCCTATACCGTAACCATTTTCAACTGTGTGATCTTTCTTCGGATCAAATTTAATTTGTCCGCCTTGCCTGTTTTCAGTTAGATATTTAATTCCAAAGCTTGAGCGAAATTGATGATTAACATATCGCCATCTATTAAATAAGTTTAATTGCTTAACAAGAGGTTGGTCGAGAAAAGAATCACCGTTAAGGTCATGTTTTACTGTCATGTTTTCAGCATGAACAAATATTGCGGTACTTAATTTGTCGTTTATTTGAAAGCTTGAAATAACGTTTCCCTCAATTTTACCTTTTTGATTTCCATAGCCATTAATGAATAATTTCTCACCTTCATCCGGTTTTTTATATTCGATATTAATTTGGCCGGCCATCGATGCATAACCATTTATAACGGAAGAGGTACCTTTTGATATTTGAATAGATTTCATCCAGCTACCGGGTATATAACTTAATCCCCAGGGAGTAGCCAACCCTTGCATATTTGGGATATTCTCAGTTAACAACTGAGTGTAAATTCCAGCTAGTCCTAACATTTGTATTTGCTTGGCACCAGTAACGGCATCACTGTAGCTAACGTCAATTGTTGCACTATTTTCAAAACTTTCTGACAAGTTACAACAAGCAGCTTTTTGTAATTCTTTTTCATTTAAATTCACAACTGACATTACCTGTTTCCTTTCAATAAAACTACCTTTTTGCCTCGCTTTTATTTCTATTTCATTAAGGTTTTTTGTCTCAGTTAAAGCAACACGAATACTCTGATATCCTGTACGTTCTAAAAAAATTGTATCGTTTTGATAACTCACGAATCTAACAACCAACACTTTTGGTAATGTTGTTTCAAGCTCAATTCGAAAAAAACCACTACTGTCGGTTACAACACCATTATTAGAGTTTAGCTGAACAACCGTTGCTCCAATTAATGGGATCTCTTTGTTGTTTATAACTTCAAAAATTTGTCCATTGGCTTGTTGTGCAAATAGATTAAATCCCTGCATTGTTAATATCCAAACTAATAAAAGGTATTTTCTCATTACGGTTACAAAAATAAAATAGTTGTGTCAAAACTAGGGTTAATAATTGTTAAAGTAATCTTTAAAGTCTAATTAACCCAATAGTCTTTATGATTTCTCATAAATTTCATCCAACAGTTTTGAGTATTCCGTTATCACAACTTTACGTTTAAGTTTTTGGGTGGGCGATAACATTCCATTGTCAGGAGTCCACTCATCAGCAATAAGTCTGAAAACTTTAATTTGAGCTACATGGTCAAACTCAGGGTTATACTTATCAATTTCTACCTGATAACGATCAATTATTCTTTGTTTTTTAATTAGGTCATAATTATCGTGGAATGTAACATTGTGGATTGTACACCAATTATGTAAATATTCGTAATTAGGGATAATTAATGCGGCTGTAAATTTCTCATTTTCGCCAACAACCATTATCTGTTCAATAAACTGTGATTCTTTAAAATGATTCTCTACCGGTTGTGGAGCAACATATTTTCCTCCTGAGAGTTTGAAGATTTCTTTTTTGCGATCTGTTATGGTTAACATCCTGTTTTCATCAAGTGTCCCTATGTCGCCGGTGTGAAACCATCCATCTTTATCTATAGCTTCTTTTGTTTTTTCAGGATCTTTATAATAACCTTTCATGAGGTTTGGCCCTTTCTCAAGGATCTCACCATCTTCAGCAATCATTACATCAAGTTCTTCGGGTACAATTCCTACACTACCAAACCTAACTCCCGGATAAGAAGGCTTATTTGCAGAAATAAGAGGAGAGGTTTCAGTTAACCCATATCCCTCCTGAACAATTATTTGTGCGGCCCAAAAAATTCTAGCCAACCGAGGTTGTAATGCAGCTCCCCCGCTGATAACTCCTTTTAATTCTCCGCCCAGAGCTTCGCGCCACTTACTAAATATTAGCTTGTTGGCAATAGCAAGTTTTGCATTGTATATTGCACTGCGGTTAGCCGGATTTGGATCATATTTGTCACCAACTTTAACAGCCCAAAAGAACAAAGATTTTTTTACGGTACTAAGTTCTCTCCCTTTGTTTATTATTTTATCATATACTTTTTCGAAAACTCTTGGAACGGTAATAAATACGTTTATCTTGATTTCCCTCATGTTATCACCGATGGTTTCAAGGTTTTCAGCATAGTAAATAGTTAGTCCCATTGATTGCCATAAATAATTACCAACGCGTTCGAGCACATGCGACAATGGTAAAAAACTAAGCGCTCTATCACCGGGTCCAACATAAGTAACAAATTGGTGAGCTAACAGAAAATTACTGACAACATTATTATGAGTAAGCATAACTCCTTTCGACAGACCAGTTGTGCCAGACGTATAAAGTAAAGCTAACAAATCCTCTGGCTGAACATCATCTCGGCGGGCATTTAGAGTTTCTCTTAATTCAGTTTCTTTCGAAATTCCTAAATCAGCAATTTCTCGCCAGTTTTTCACACCGGCAACTTCATCAATAGTGTAAATTTCTTCCAGATTAGGTGTTTTTTCATACAAAGGAATAATTTGATCATATAGTTCTTTGCTCGAAACAATAAGTATTCTTGAATCAGAATGGGAGAATATGTGGAGATATTCTTTATCACTAATTGTTGGATAAATTCCTACATGCACACATCCAATTTGTGACATTCCAAAATCAATAAAGTTCCATTCAGGTCGGTTATTTGTGATGGTAGCAATCTTATCACCTTTGTTGAATCCCAGTGCCAGCAGACCTAAACTAAAAGCATCAACGTTTTTTCTGTATTCATCAGTACTGAAATTTTCCCACTTTCCATTTCGTTTTACCGAGAGAGCAATTTCTCTGTTAAAATTTTCCTCGGCATTTGTAAGTACATCAAAAGTTCTGGTAATTTTTGTCATGACGTTTGTTGTTGATTATGTTGTTCCAAAACTATAACTATTTTTTGACAAATGTTATTTATATCAAAACAACCACATTCAGAAGTCCATGTAGTTATGTTTTGAAAAAGTACAAAAATGGTATCATTCCGACCGACGAAGGAGCGGAGGAATCTTTTTTCACCCAGGTTACCAATACAGATTCCTCTGTTCGCCACCTTCATTTCATTACTGTAGCTCAATCGGAATGACACTCGGGTCTTGTATTAGAATCAAAGTTGACGAAGATCGTCATCGCGATGAGCGAAGCGAAGAAGCAAACTCAAATCCAAACTGGATTAAGTTTGTAACTTAATCCTTAATGTGTGGGTGGTTTAAGTTGCAAACTTAAACCAGTATGATAAATGACTTAATGCATAGCCATTCCCAAAATAAATGTATTGGAGTTGTGGTGTAGTTTAAGTTGCAAACTTAAACTAGGATGAGTTCCTCTATTCACGCACTCGTCCTCGTTTCATGCCTGAGGCAGACAAGTGCAACGAGGATGAATCTTTAATAATTTCCACCTAAATGAAACTGCATCCTCGTCAGAGACGAGGACGAGTCTCGATAGTAGTATGCTCAAATTGTATTCCTAAACACTTCTATACTTAAAAATACAAATTTGTAACTATAAGATAAACAGCCTGTTAAAATTAATTTTGTACATCTAAGCTTTAGGTGTACAACTAATTCTTGACTTTTGGGTATGGGATAATGTATATTCGATTTTTATTTTTTAATGAAATTCACTTAACTAAAAACTATAATCATGAAAACAAAGTATTTTTTAACGCTTATTATTTTATTAGGGATAAGCTCATTTACATTTGCGCAAAACACTTATGTACCGGACAATGCCTTTGAAGCAAAATTAGGTGTTCTTGGACTTGATCCAGGTGGAATGGACGATTATGTAGTAACAGCTACTATTGCCGCTTATGCAGGTCCTCTTGATTTATCCGGGTTAGGTATATCCGATTTAACAGGTATTGAAGATTTTGCTGCGCTGCAGACATTAAATTGTTCCAATAATTCACTTTCAAGTTTGGATGTTTCTGTAAATCATGCTTTAGTTTCTTTAGATTGTAGCACTAATTCACTCACAAGTTTGGATGTTAAAAACGGTAACAATGTGAATTTTACAACTTTCGATGCAACAACAAATGCAGGCCTAACTTGTATCCAAGTTGATAATGCCGCCTATTCAACTGCTAATTGGCCAAACAAGGATGGTGGGGCAACATACAATACAGATTGTGGCTCTTCAACAACAACCTATGTACCAGACGACAATTTTGAAACAAAATTAATTGCTCTTGGCTATGATTCTGGCCCACTAAACAATTTAGTATTAACTGCTAATATTAGCGGTGTTACAACGCTTGACGTTAGTGGTTTAAGCATTGCCGATTTAATGGGTATTGAAGACTTTGCTGCTCTAACAAATTTAAATTGTAGTAATAATTCACTGATAACTGCTGATTTTGATTTATCAAGTAATTCTGCATTAACGGATTTGGATTGTAGTACCAATTTATTAGTAACTCTGGACTTGACTGCGAATACTGCATTGGTCAATTTAATTTGTGATCATAATGCCCTCACAAGTTTGACCTTATCAGCTGCTAATACAGCCATAGCCACAGTAGATTGCAGTTTTAATAAAATAGCAAATTTTGTTTTAACAGGACATGGTACTTTAACAAGTTTGGTTATATCTGATAATACTACTTTTTTGCAAACCTTAAATTGCAATGGTAATGCCCTACTTGCAACTTTAGACATATCAAATAACTCAGCTTTATATGATTTAGATTGCAGTAGTAACGCACTTACAGGCTTGGTTTTGACTACTACTACAGGCTTAACAGATTTAGATTGCAGTACGAATCAAATAGGAACAGGTTTAGATTTAACAGCTAATAATGCTTTAATAAATTTAGATTGCAGCAGTAATTTACTTGAAACTTTAACATTGGATGCAGATAATGTTGCTGTTACCACCATAGATTGTAGTGATAATAAATTCGCAAGTAACAGCTTAGATGCGCCCGTGGCTTATTGTACATCATTAAAATACTTAGATTGTAATGCTAATTTACTTACTGATTTATCCTTAACAGATAATAATGCTTTAATAACTTTAGATTGCAGCAGTAATTTGCTCGAAACTTTAACATTGGAGGCAGATAATGATGCTGTTACAACTATAGATTGCAGTTCTAATTCTTTTAACGGCACCTTAACTATATCAGGTCTTGCTATTTTGGCAACATTGGATGCATCAGATAATGGATCAATGACTACATTAGATTGTAACGATAATGCAATCGCAACTTTGACATTGACCGATAATGATGCATTAACAACTCTAGATTGCAGTAGTAATTCACTTGCAGGTTCAGCTTTGACATTGACTACTAATACAGCTCTAACAACATTAGATTGCAGCAGTAATTCACTCACAGGTTTGACATTAACCCCTAATGTAGATTTAATAACATTAGATTGCCATGATAATAATATCACAACTTTGGATTTACACCTTCTTGTGGATTTAACTGCCGTAAATTGCAGTGATAATGCACTTCAAACTATGGATATCCAAAACGGATTCAATACGAATATTGCAGGTGGTGACTTTGATGCAAGAACAAATGGCAGCCTAACATGTATTCAGGTAGATAATGTTACTTATTCAAATGCCACTTGGACACAAAAAGACGGAACATCAACTTACTCGGTAACTTGTGCTATACCAATACCTGTTTCTAACTGGGCAGTATATCTTGGTATTTTCTTAATTGCAACTTTTATGGTATTCCGCTATAAAAGCAGATTGGCATAATATGCAATAAAATTTTAATAATAAAAGGCTGCTTCGAGAGAAGTGGCCTTTTTTTTTGAAAAAAAATTATTTAACCCTCATTTTAATTCCACCTTCTTAGATGGTGGTCATGTATTGTTTATTTCATATGAAGTTTTCATCTGGAGTATTGGAGTATTGGAGTAAAACCTCCAACTCTCAACCCTCCAACTCTCAACTCTCCAACCCTCCAACTCTCCAACCCTCGAACCATTGAAGTGCCCTATGGGTGCAATCCAAGTCCACCTTCTTATATGGTGGATTCTTTAATTTGTTATTAAATTTTAAATAATACAAATATACTCAACATTGTAACAGGTTAATTTTTTCCAATACTTCCGTATATTGTTATGTATATTTGCTTGTAAAAATTATCAATTTGATGTATATTTGCTACAATTAACTACTGGATTTTGCGTTAATATACGTTATGATCAGATTTTTAGCGTTATAGATAATTTATTTGTAAAGTTTTTTAATTCATTTTAGAATGGGATTTGATTCAAATAGTCTTATTTATTAATGATTCTAGTACCATTAAATTATTAAATTGTTAAACTTTGAAAAATCTAATACACTTACTAAAAACCACATCCCTGGTAACATTGTTGTTCATGTCTGGTACCATGATAGGGCAGAACCCATTTTATGTTACAGTAATCCAGCCGGATAATGCATCTATTGATTGGGTTATAGGAGAAACTTATACGATATCATGGACAGATAATCTCACCCAACCCGTTGAAATACGCTTGTGGGATGCACAGAAATCAGGAGGAGCGGCTTTTGAAACACTCGCAGCTAGTGTTACAGGTACAACCTGGGTATGGGATATGGACAATACATATAATGCTGGTTCAGGGTTTTATATTCAGGTACGAAGTACTACAGCCCCTACTACATACACTGATAACGGGGCAACTTTCGATTTAATATACGCACCACCAAACTCAATTACTGTGTTGCAACCATCTGTAAGTGGCATTAGCTGGCCGCGTGGTACTGCACATCTTATATCATGGACGGATAATATTGATGAGCCTGTTGACATTCTGCTTAGTAATAATGGTGGAACTTCTTATGACACTACACTTGCCTCTTCAGTAACAGGTACAACCTGGGTTTGGGATATTATTGATAATAAAGCACCAGATACAGATTATAAAATAAAAGTTGAGAGTTCTGATTTTTCTTCAGTTTTTGCTGTAAGTAGTAATAATTTCTCTATTACTAAAGCTTCGGGTGATTTCAACGAAATTTATCAACCTGTTGATGCAACAAGCTGGGCCAAAAGTACTACCCATATTATTTCATGGAATGATAACATGAATGAGCCTGTAGATATTTTTTATAAAAAAACAAATCTTGGAACTGGCTTAGAAGAAATAGCTACCGACGTAGTTGGAAGTACATATGCATGGACAATTCCTCTTTTAGTTACAGGAAGTGATTATTATATTACTATTCAAAGTAGTTTAGATCCTACAGTTTCTATTACAAGCTCCTTATTTGATATAACCCAAACGCTTGTGGGAGGAATAACCGCAATCTACCAGCCCCTTACATCAACCAGCTGGACTGTTGGTACATCTCATTTAATTTCGTGGCTTGACCACCTTGAAGAACCGGTGGATGTTTATTATAGTAATAATGGAGGTGCTGAGGTGCTTATTGATGATGATGTTGTTGGTACTACTTTAACCTGGGCTATCCCATCATCGTTAGTAACCGGAACTGATAAATGTAAAATAATTGTAAGAAGCTCCATAGATCCTTCTAATGTTTATTTAGCAAGTGCTTTGTTTGATTTAACTGCGACCACCGGTTCGTATACAACTGTTATACAACCAAGCGTTAGTGGTATTACATGGGCTCTCAATACTGAGCATTATATTTCATGGGATGATGATTTGTTAGCAGGCGAAAATGTGGACATTAGGTTATTTAAATATGCAACATCAGGAGCAGCTATCGCAGATAGTGTTAACGGTGTATCAATTGCAGTTGCAAATGATGTGGTAGGAAGTACTTATGTATGGGATATAGATGATGGTACATTTGCTGCAGGCTACTTTAGAATTAAAGTAAATAGTTCCGATGATGCTACTATTTATGATTATAGCAATAATACTTTTGAAATAACTTTATCAGCCGGTACAACTATAGATGTACTCTCACCAGATGGAGGAGAATATTGGATGGCAGGTACATCGCATTGGATCTCATGGGATGATAATTGCCCTGAAAATGTTTATGTGGAATTATGGGATACTGATGGTGGTTATGCGAAAGTTGTACCAGCTACATCAGGGATTCCAGCAACTACTGTTGCAGGTTCAATGTATAGTTGGGATATACCCTCTGCTTTAACTGCAAAATCAACTTATAGAATTAAGATAAGTAGTTCTTTAGATTCAGCCGGTATATACAATTTCAGCGCTGCAAACTTTGATATTGTTCCATTCGGCAAATCGGCTAGTTATATTAATGGTGACGATATTGCCTCTTTTATAAGCATTTATCCTAATCCTACAAATGGCCATTTCACTGTATCTTCACCTTTAACTATTAACAAGGTTGAAGTACGTAATTTGCTAGGGCAGATACTATACAGCACCGATGTTGGCGATGAGCATACCAGTATCGATATTTCACTCTTTGATGCAGGCTTATATATCGTGAATGTTAAAGTAGAAGGTGATGTAGTTGCCAAAAAACTATTTGTTTATTAATATTGAAATTACTTACTGAGTAATTATTAAAAATAGAATTTAGCTTAAAAAGAGCGGTTAACAAATTGGATAACCGCTCTTTTTACATATTAAAACATCCGTTAAGCTTGAATAACAAACTACCATTTTACCTTAAACACTATCAGGAAGTTTTTTATATTTGCTAATAAGCTTTAATAATGTTAGATACAAATAGTTAACCTAGCATCTATAAAATCAAAATTAAGGCATCATTACCAACTTTAACAATTACATTAAAATTGCATGAAATTGTCAAAAAAGAGTGGAGAAGGCGAAAAGAAAAAAACCAAACACAATGCCCCTCTTAGTAAACAAGAAGCTTATAGAAGTTTCATGGTCAGCTTCAAACCACTCATAATTGCAGTAGTACTTTGGATCATTACAATTTTCATCTTGCATTTACCTTCAATCAAAAATGAAGTAGCAATTCTTTTTGTAAAATTTACACTCTACTCTGCACTGGTTTTTGGAGATATTCTGTTCATGTCTGTCGAAAGCCATAATTACCCGACTATTACAGTAGATGGTTATACCATGAAGGTTGTAATGGAGTGTACTGCCTACAATTTCTACATTTTTGCAATCTACTTAAGTCTTCTCTCACCAGTTAGTTGGAAGCAAAGGATAATCACGATGGTTATATTTATCGCAATATTATTTTTTCTAAATAATATGCGGTTTATTATTATGGGTTTAGTTGGCTTGCACTATCCACATCTGTTTAACTTTATACATAATTATTTATGGGATTTCTTATTTGGTTTTATGATCTTCCTAATATGGCTTTGGAGGTTTAATAATAGTTTGGAAGGTATTGAAGCAACCAGGAAAAAATGAGTTGATATTTAATTAATAAAAAATGGTAATTTTTTCTTCAACCAGAAATAAGATTATTCTACTCCTGTTGATTTCAGTATTGATTTTTTCGGGATGGAATGCAGGCCTGGAAAATGTTTACACTAAAGTATTGGTAAGCACAACAAATTTTTCCCTTAGTATTATTAAAGATTATAACCACATTGAATATGAAAAATTGAATGATCAATACCTGTTTCGGGTTTTTATTGAAGTAGATGGGCGTAAAGGCAATTTTATTCATGAACCTGGTAGCTTAACACAACCATTAATCACTATACTATCCTGGCAAATCTTTCTTTTTTTTATTCTGAAAAGAAAACCGGCACTTCATTCCCTCGGAGTAAATATTGGAATATTTGTCCTTCTCCAGATAATTTGTCTTATCCTGCTAACCAATTATTACACTTCTGCAATTCAGCAATATATCTTTTTCATGATAAATGACAGCTTCAATATAATTACATTAATACTTATCATAAAGGATAATATTCTTTATCCTGTGTTCCGTAAGAATAGGGTTGATGGATAAAAACATTAGCAACTATTATCACATAATTTGGTATACTGGTTGCTAACTTAGTTTTCCTTTCGAATTTGTTTTTCTGAATTCAGAAGGTGTAAGCCCTGTTAACTGCTTGAAACATGCGTTAAAGGATGATTTTGATTGAAAGCCAACTATCTGCGATATAACATCAATTTTATAGTTTTGTGTTTCCAAATTTTTAAGCATTTCTTTTGCTTCCAATATTCTATACCGGTTTATAATTCCATAAAAATTTGTTTCCATCACAACGTTTACAACATATGTGAGCTTTTGTTTGGTTATGCCAAGCGCCTTCGCAAGCTCATTAACCCCAAGTTTTCTGTTAAGGTATGGCTTATCGGTAACAAGGTGGTGTTGTAAGCTTGCAATTATTTTCCTTGCATCTTCATCACTTACAAAATCGCTACGTTTATCATTAGACTTATCGGAATGATCCTTGACATGATTAGCATTGATTCCTTTGGTATCTATGCTGGCAACTTCCAAAAACATCTTATCCTGCCTCAAACTATAATATCCTGCAAGACCACTGGATATTAGTATCGCTACATTAAAAATGGTAGATAATATATGGTTAAAGAGAGGAATTAATAAATTCATTACGGAGCATATAATCACAAAGCTGATAATTGATAGCACAATGATATGTGACCATGATAACTGAAAATATGGTAAATAGGTTGAGTTACTTTTCTTGATATTAATTAGCTTATGCATATATCTGAAGTAAAGAAAAATTGTTAAAGTAACCTGCATTGCAATGAATACTACATTGCCTATAAAAAAAGTTATGGTTGTAAAATCTGTAATTTTATAATAGTCGGAAGTTAAAGAACATCCTGGACACAGAAATAACTCAATTTGATCCGGGCTCATGCTTACCAAGGCAATAACATTAAGTACCAAAGTAAAAATAGAAGGAAGATAATACACTAATGGCATTCTAGAGAACCTACCATTATGATAATTTGTTAAGGCACCTATGTATAAATAATATGTTGGTATTATGGCTAATAATATTGGTAATTGTATAATATAGAGATATTTGTATAATAGCAGATATCCCAGATAACCGGTTGAAATAATTATAAGATATAGCAACATCAGTAGCATCAAAAATCCAAGAGGAAAGCGGGATGAATCACTCTTTCTCTTCAAAGTGATCAATTGCACAACATAAAATAGTACCTGATAAATAGGAAGTATAAACAGAATTATATTTAAGTTATCGAAATTGAGCATGTTGTTGCTAGATGCTAAATATATATATACTTATTAATTATTTAAGTCATCGTTTTCACAAAAATAGCAATTTATTTTTGTTTCATTTTAGCTAGCCATAAGCATACAAATGTATTAATTTGGTGTGATATAAACATTTGAAAAATAACCGATACACAAGAATATTTATATTTGCTTAGATATAGATATTTTTAGATAGAATTATGCTATAAAATAAACTCATAATTAACAATATGTTATCAACTATATTACTCGTTGCTTTTTACTTGTTTGTACCGCTTTTGATTTTGTATTTATGTCAAAAAATATCAATATTAAGAAAACTAGGCGCAATAATTATTGCTTATGGTATTGGTCTTATTGCCGGTGTATCAGGTTTGCTACCTGAAAATAGCCATGAGATACAAAACATTATAGTTACAATTACAATACCTCTTGCACTTCCATTGATGCTGTTTTCGTCGGATATAAAAGCCTGGACAAAATTAGCTGGCACTACGGTTATTTCCCTGGTAATTGCATTGTTTGCTGTTGTTACGTCTGTGATAGTGGGTTATTTGATTTTTATGACGGATGATATTTCAGAATTATGGAAAGTAGGTGGATTGCTTATTGGTGTTTACACTGGAGGAACACCCAATCTAGCAGCACTAAAAATTATGCTTGACGTTGATAACGGAGTTTATATTATCACACACACTTATGATATGATAATTGGTGCAGGTTATTTCTTTTTATTGATCACAATTGGTCAAAAAGTTTTTAACTATGTGCTCCCAAAATTTAAGCCAAGATTAAAAGCAACGGACAAGAATGAGTTTTTAGATATGTCGAAAACACCAATGTGGGGAATCCTTAAAAAGGAAAACCGTATGCCAATGCTTATCGGCTTATTATTATCAGCATTGATTTTTGCTTTTGCAGGATCAACTACATTATTTGTACCGGAAAATAACCAAATGATAGTAGTTATATTACTGATCACAACGTTTGGAATATTATTGTCATTAGTTCCATCAGTAAACAAGCTTAAAAATTCTTTTGAACTGGGAATGTATTTAATCCTGATATTCAGTATTGACGTTGCATCTATGGTTGATTTAACGAATATGGTTAATGCTTCATCAACAGTTTTCTATTATGTATTTCTAGTAATTTTTGGCTCTCTTTTTTTGCAGGTTCTAGCTTCAGTAATATTTAAGATCGATACCGACACAGTAATTATAACATCAACTGCGTTAATTTGTAGTCCGCCTTTTGTGCCTGCAGTTGCAGGAGCATTGAAAAACAAAGAAATAATTGTACCCGGCATAACTGTCGGGATAATAGGCTATGCTATTGGCAATTATTTAGGTGTGTTGGTTGCTGAATTTTTACATACCCTATAACTTGGTATAATCCCAAGCTCAGAAAATCATCAATCTGTTTGATTGTCAGTTTAAAACAAGAAATTCAACCCAATATACAAACCATAATTACCATCTTGTTTATTTAACGCTTTACCGTAATCAATAGCAAGAATGAAATTTTGATTCATGGCAATATGGAGTCCTGCACCAACGCTATTGTGAAATGTTTCTGCCCCAAAATCAAAATAATTTTCTTTTTTATCAGGTAAATAATCCGATGGGATAAGTTTGTTAACAGGCTCCTCAACCTCAAAATCTTTTATAACCCTTCCGGTATCAAAGAATGTACTCAATGCAAAATAGAAATTCTGGTTAAACAAATGTGTTCTGAACACTTTCCATCTAAATTCAAAGTTTCCATAAACAATTCCATCTCCAACAACTCTGTTTCTCAGTATGCCCCTGAGTGTTTTACTACCACCTAATCCTTCACTGTATGCGCCATTCATTTTCGACATATACATAATGGGTTCCACATAATAAGGTACTTTCCCGGCAATTGTAGTTTGCAATCCAAGGCGATAAACGAATGATAGCTTTTCTTTAACCAAAGTAAAATACTGCCTGTGTGTAATTACTAATTTTGTGAATCCGTTTTGCATGTTAGAGAGAGGCTTAGGTGCAGCGACCAGTATGATTTCCGTCCATATTCCTCGCATAGGATTCGGCTCATTATCTCTTGAATCGTAAACAGCACCTAGCTTGAAATTTGTTAACATCCCACCCAGAGCCTGGTTTTGAGGGATAATACCCCAATCAACATATTTATCATACAGTCCGGGAATATCCGGTAATTTATCTCCTTCCGATTTATTTTTATTCAGATGATCTATATCCACAGAGTTTGTATATATATGGAAGAAGTTAAAGCCCGCAAGCCAGTTTAATTTTCCAACTATATCCCCTTGGAAATCAAGTTTAACTCTAAAAAATTCCCTTTTCTGACGATAGAAAACACGCGATTTATAATCATCAAGGTTAGAAGATTCTTCCCAGGAATGGTTATATACTGCATCATAACCATTGAATCCGTAGAAACTATATGTTTGATCCGGGATATAACTTACATCAGCACTAACTCTCACACCTTTTATAAGAGACTCTGAATCATAATAGAGCCTAAAAACTCCACTTCCTTTTGTATACCAAGAAGCTTCAAAGTAAAGAGAATGATCGTATTTGGGATAGCGTGAACCATTACCATAATCATAGAGGTTAATAAGTGCTCCGTATTGAAAACCCAGATCAGAATTATAGGAAATCACGGGAAGAGCTCCAAGGTTCCATCCCTTTTTAATTTTTTCTGTTTTGGTTTTCTTTTTTTCTTTCTTGTCTTCCTGTTGAGCTTGAGATAATGTAACAACAGTAGTGAGCCCAATAATAAGGAGTAATACTTTTCTCATGCTATACATATTACAAATTATAGTTGATTATTATGATTTATAAACGTGTTGAATTTAATTTTTTATGAAGGTTCCTCTGTTAAGTATTTTGTTTTTTAAGATTATCTGATATGTATATAATCCGGAAGGGAATTCATTTATAAATATTTGCGCTTTTCGATTATTAAAGTCGCTAATGTTAATTTGTCTGCCATTTATGTCATAAATTTTTATTTGCCGCCCTTGTTCGATATCCCGTGTTTCAAACTCTACAAAATCGGAAGTAGGATTTGGATAAATATTCACACTAACTTGTTCGAGATCTAGATCAATTATTCCTGTATTTGTTTCAATTGTTAGATTATCAACAAGCAGAGTTGAGCCTGCCTGTAAGTTAAGTCCGGATGAGAGAATTATAACATTGAATGTATCAGGAACATGGCTATTAATATATTGCATATTTACAGTAAATGGAGTCCACGAATTGGCATCGATCAAATAGCCTGCACCATAGCCAATAGTGTCCATTTCACCTTCATTATCACGTTTAAAATTATAGATTAAAATAGTAGCAGAATCACCAGCAACACCCTGATATTTGTACATCCCGGAAAATTTTGAGACATTTTCCTTTAAAGGAAAGCCTCCGCTAATGCTATAACTTACCGAAATGAAATCCACATTTATTTGTGCTAAAGTTAATACACCTGGAATAGTAACACTACCTCCAAAAGCATTAATGGTTTCAAGCTTTGCTGAGTAATCACCTGCATATGCATCTGTTGATTTTGAAACAGATATTGCAGTTGGATCCAGAATAGTAGTAAAAGGATTTGGTGTACTCCATTGTTCAGGTTGTTGGAATACTCCATAATCAACCCATAATTCAAATTCCGAATTTGGAAGAGTTTGAGTAAACCCAAATAAGCTTAAACCCATCAAAAAAACGCCAGATATAATATTTTTCATTTTTTTAACTTTTTATTCAGCCTGAAAAGTTGAATATATTTTTTGATGCTAATTTAAACTTTATATTCGTTTATTGAAATTTAAACTGAATATAATGGTCAAGCGTAATTGCAAAATTCTGTATTACAGCTTGTTGGTGTTTTTTGTATTTTCCTTTTCTGATATGAAAATTATATATGCCCAACAAGATATAGATAGTTTGTATATACTTGATGCTGTAATATTAACAAGCGATAGTTTATTGCCTATTGTAAATGCTCATATAATAAGTAAGTTTAACCGGTGGGGAACAATAAGCAATAAGCAGGGGAGATTTAAACTTTATGTTCAGAATTCTGACTCAGTACTTATAACCTCAATTGGTTTTAGCCCTTTGATCTTACAAATGGATTCTTCCATATTATCAAGCGAAAGCATACTTGAAATTAGATTGCCAAAAGACACGATAACTATTAATGAAGTAGTTATTAGGGCATATTTTGATTATAAAACAATGAAGCAGATAGTTATAAATATGCAACCAGTCGATTTGTCTCAATTTTACCCTAACTGGGAGAATACCGGGTTGCTTTATCTGGAACCACGGCCCATGTCGTTTAAAGGACCAATTCAGGCACTTTATGATGTGTTAAACCATAGTGCAAGATTACAACGGAAACTAATTAAAAACAGAAAAGAGTACAATCAAATAATGCAGCAAATGGGAAGGTATCTGGATACCATACCTGCTATACCTGAGCATATGCAAGAGTTGCCAGACTGACTCTGGTTTGAGGTACTTTTAGCAGCGAATGAGCACACGATTCGAGAGTTGCCCCGGTTGTTAATACATCATCTACAAGAAGTATATGTTTCCCCTCAAGTTTCTCACTATTAATTACTCCAAATTTACCTTCTACATTCTCCCATCTTGTATAGCGATCCTTTTTTGTCTGTGTTTCTGTATGTTCTAATCGATTAAATGAACTAATGTCAACAGGTATCTGCATAGCCTCACTAATTCCTTGGGATATAATTTCACTTTGGTTAAACCCACGTTTATGAATCTTTTTTATATGTAGAGGTACAGGAATTATTAAATCAATACCTGAAAATACACTACTTTTCTTAAGATCGGCACCCATTAGTTCTCCCAAGTATCTTCCGGTCTCGGTGTTGCCTTTATATTTTAGCTGATGTATTAATTTCTGAACGTGTCCGCCTTTGTTAAAGAACAAGTACGATGTTGCAGTGTGAATGTCAACTCTTCCCCAAAATATTTGAGATATTGGGTTTTCCTTATGCAAATGGAAGTTTGTTTTTGGGAGCTTATAAAAGCAAGATAGACACAATGTCTTTTCATTTTTAATGAGTGGTTTGCCACAAGCCTGACAAAGGTTTGGGAAAAATAGATTTATAAAATCTGATATCCACATACTTAAAATGATATACTTTTCTTTGGGTTAATAGGGTTACTAAAGTACAAAAATAATAATAATGGAAATATTTGAGCGATTACTTAATCCAGAACAATTAACTCCTCAAGTTCTAAAAGATAATCATATTGCAAATCTTCGTGTAATGTAGAAATGACTTTCTTTATTACTTCAATTTGTCGATAAAAGAGGTTTTGAAGGGGCATAAGTTTTTCGGTAAGAGGAAGCATATTTTTTAATTCATAACAAAAATATATCAGTAATTCAACCTCTGTTTCTTTTTTGCCAGAATAACGGATATACTTTTTTGTATAACGTAAAATTTTACGAACGCTCTTTTTTATATAGAAATAACTGGATTTGTTTATTTGCTCGAATTCTTGATTAATTTCTCGCTTCACACTCTCAATATAAGCCGATTCGTTTGAACTTTCATACAGCAGATAAGTTAATAATTCCTTATTTTCTTTTTTGAATCTTGAAAGACGAAGACACAAATTAACAAGGTCTCCATGTGTACGACTGGCCAGCTCATGTTTAAGTTCTTTAACAGTAGCTGTTTTCATAAAAATATATTAAGTGTGAATATTGATCACCCTAAAATGACCATCAGTACTCAATTATTTAATCCAGAACACTTAATTCCTCAGCCTGAAGAACTCTTTTAGTTTCTTCATTATATACGAATGCAACTACTTTGCAATCAGCTGGGATCCATTCATCTTGAAATACCTGATTGTAAGTCTTTTCATAGTTCTCAGACATAACAACAGCACCCGAATTACCAAGATATTCACCCCATGCACCGTTAATTGCTTTTCGAAGAACGTTCATATGAACATAATCAACTACAACAGGAGTTGGCCCTATTTCTTCATCATTGTTTTTTTGTGGTGAGATAAGATTATCTTGTTTAATACATACTATTAATTTATAGGCACCTGCAACATTTTCCTGAAAATTAGTTGTTACTTTTGTAGAGAGTGTTTTGCTGCTTTCGTCGAAATCGTTGCTTATTGTAATTAAAGCTTTGGCAGGTTCGGTGAGGAGAGTGTCGGCAGTGGTAGCCCAACTCTGAGGATAAATAACATAACCGGTTGCTCCTTTTACTCTGTCGATCAAACCGTTTGGATTACCCTTTACGCTATTCCCAAAAAAAGTGTCCCAGGTATTTCCTGCAGTAGTTGTATAATCGGCTGCATACAAAGGATCACTATCAAAGTTGGGTTCAGCGAAGAAACCTGCATGAACTCCAATAATTACAACACGATCACAAAATTGTTCTTTTAAATCGTGAGCAAGTACAGCAGCTCTTGGACAGTTAACGCAACCATGCCCTGTATAATCTTCGATAAGGATTTTCTTATTTCCATTGCAATAATCTTTTGACTCAATAAATGGAGGAGAAACTTTATCGCAGGAGTTTATTACAAAAGCAAAAAGTACAAGTACGATAATTATATATCTGGTTTTCATAATTCTATTTTTAGAAACTACTTGATATTGTCACATAAAATCCACTGGATGCAGGAACTTGCCTACAAACACCACCAACACAAACAACTCCTTCACGCTGACGTCCATATGTTAGAGAAAAGCGGGTTGTTTTGAGAGTATATCCAAAAGAACCTGTAAAGTAATGAATTCTCTCATTGGAATGTTTTTTACCATAGTTGTATTGATCAGCAATTGAGATAAACCAATGAGGAGAAACTGTATATTCCAGCAATGCAGCAGCCCAGTTACCTTTATCTTGTGTTGTCCATAACCCTTGTAATTCCGCTCTTATAGCTTTTCTGGTTGTGATATTCCATGTCATATCTACAATACCAATATTTGCTTTTACATTTGGGTCACCGGTATGTCCAAGAATTGTAGCAATATCATAGTCTTGATAAATATATTTGAAAATACCTTTTAATCTCTTACTGAATTTTTTGTCAATTTCAACAGTTAGGTCACGGTTAAAAATTTGTTTTCCAAATTTAAAAAAATCAGATTTCCAACCCATTGTGCCACTTTCTCCAATAAATGTAGTGTCGTTAACTTTTTCACGTGCAATGTCGTTCATTTGTGAATAGTTGATGTTAAACGTCATACCATATTTGCCTCCCAGCTTACTTTTTTTAGGCACAGAATATGTTACCTGAAATTGGAAGCCTATTTCTCCATTAGGTTGAGTAGCATAAGGATACATTGATGCAAGCATATAGGTGTGTGCTTCAATTAGTGGTGGAAGAAAATTAATATCCAGGGCATTTGAAGTTACCGATTCATCCGACTTATAACTCATATTATCGTTTCGTTTGAACATTGCATAAATGCCCAATCCTTTTGTTGAATAAGAACCGCTGAAAATCAAGGCATTGCCCGGCTTATAAATATAGTTATTTACTGCTGATGGATCATTAATAATATGTGCATATTCAGAAGAGAAATTAAATTTACCAATACCAAGATTAAATCTTCCGGCAAAAGCACCTACATTTTGGGGTAGTTTATAAAATGGATTTTGATCCGACTGATATTTACTTACGGCACTACCCCCAATAATTAATTTAACCTTGGAATCTGATAAGGAGCTGAAAATATCATTAATATTTATTTCACCATCAAATCCTTTAACTATACCCCGACCGTTCTTAGTGTATTTTGCCCAGAAATATCTTTGTACACCGTAAACACCTTTAAAAATAAGCCCTTTTACTGGTTCGTAAATCACACGTATTCCATTTATTGAATTATCATAACCCAGTGTCCACTCCTGGTAAGATCTAAGAACAAGTCCATTTCCAAACTGCTCATAAAAGTTACCTACCGTAAAGCTGAATTTTTCGGTTGTATATGATGCCCATAAGTATGGAAAACCTTGACCATCTAGACTTGCGTCAAATCCGGCAATTGGAGGTAGATAAGCTTCGTATCGGAAACCTGCGGAAAAGTCACCGAGGGTGTAGATAATATCGGCGAAACCATTGAAGCCAAAAACATTACCGTTTATAATAGAATCGGTTATCCCGAGGTCCTTGTCGGCATGATAGAACATCCCATCTGCTTCAAAGCTACCATGTACTTCCGATTTACCTAAAAAGCCCTGTGCGGATACTGTTGTGGTCAATGCAAGAGCAAATAATAAAAATGTGACTAACTTTTTCATTTATAGATTTTCAAAAATTAATACTATTTTATTTCTGGTTATATTCTCCCGCAGCAACCTTCTTAATAATATCGAATAATTCATATTCCAGTCCTTCGTAGTAAGATGTATGCTGATAAACAATATTTCCTTCTCCATCAAGGATGAATGTGTGCGGTACCATATTTACACTCATTGCTCTTTTAAAGTCGCCATTGGGATCCAACAACACATTAAATTCCCAGCCCTTTCCGCTAACAAAAGGTAGTACTTTAGCAGTTGATCGTGAGTCGTCGATAGAAACAGCAATAATTTTAACACCCGTTTCTTCTTTCCATTCTTCATAATTATCATTGTATGCATCAAGTTCTTTTTTACATGGTGTACACCATAAAGCCCAAAAACTAATAACTATGGGTTTCCCATCGTTTGTAATTTCCTGTGTGTTGAATGTTTGCCCTTCGAGTGTTTTAAGATTTACCGATGGAAGCTTTGATCCTTGCTTGGTTTCCTGAGCAGTTATAAAACCGCAAATTGCCATTACCAATGAGAAGATTAATAATTTTTTCATTATTTTTATTTTCAGAAAGGTTTAAAAAGTTTTGGTTAAATAATTTATCCAATAAAAAAAATAACAACCTTATTTTTTGACCGGTTGTAATTAATGAAGTGCAAATGTAAATAAATAATATTTGACTGAAAAGGTAATTTAAGGGAGACTTAGATAGTTTTTGTAATTTAGTCCGACTATAGTTTTTTGCTTTATGAGGCAATTTCTAATTATCATATCAATTCTTCTCTTTACCAATATTTTCTCCCAGCCGGAAATACATCAAGATCCATATCTGAAATTTGACAATCTGACCAAAAAAGACGGGTTAAGTAATAATTTTGTACTTGATATTTATCAGGATAGTTATGGATTTGTCTGGATAGGTACTTTGGATGGCTTAAACAGGTATGATGCCTATAATTTTGAAATATTTCGAAACAACCCAAATGATTCTTCAAGTATTACAGGAAATCTTATTACAGCAATTACTGAAGACATTTATGGTAATCTTTGGATTGGAACTAAAAAAGGCTTGAACAAATATGACTATGAAAATATTGGATTTCAAAGATTTATCCATAAGGATAATGATGACAACACCTTATCTAATGATTTTATCAGAGCGCTTTATGCTGATAAAAAAGGAATTTTATGGATCGAAACTTCAGATGGAACTCTACATCATTACAATATAAAAAATGATAGTCTAATTAAATATAAGCATCGAAAGCCTATAATGGCAAACACATATTTTTATCATAAAATTTTTGAAGATAAAAATGGGTATTTATGGCTCGGTGGAAGAAATATGGGCATATTAAAATTCGACCCAACCAATGGAGTATTCTACGAAATATTTCCTGATGCCAGTGATTCAACAAAAAAGAGAGAACGGGATGTTGCAGATTATTATACTGATTCATCAGGTATAAATTGGATTAGTGGGGTTGATGGATTCTATAGTTTTGAAGAAAACGAAGAAATCTTTTCTAAGAAACTGCCTGTTTCAACTTTTAGTATAGTTGAAGATGAGGATGAAAAATTATGGCTTGGTACAGGCTCAGGTGTATATGTCTATGAAAAAGACATTAACAAATTTACACGTCATGCACATAGTGAAAGCAATATAAACTCATTGATATCGGATCATGTTAATAAGATGATGATCGATATATCAGGAAATATCTGGATAGGAACTACAGATGGAATAAGTATTTATAGTCCAACAAAAAATAAATTCAAGCATGTGTATCACATTCCTGGGAAAGACAATACACTTTCATCAGACCATATAGCTTCAATACTTCAGGATAAATTTGGGAATATCTGGATTGGCACTGATAATGAAGGTATTGATTGCTTTAGTGAAAGTTTAGATAGAATTGGTCATTATGGGTTAGATGAACCATCTGGACATAAGATTATTTCTAATAGAATATCATCATTAATGGAGGATAATGAAGGTGATATATGGGTGGGATTATGGTCGGGTAGGGGGTTTCACATTATTGATCCGTTAAAAAGTAAGATAAGTTCATATGCAAGGTTAACCAACTCGTTAAGGGCTGATTGGTATAATGACATTATGCAGGATAGCCATGGAAATTATTGGATGGGAATATGGGGTGCCGCAGGGCTTCTACAGTTTGATAAACAACAAGAAGTTTTTAAAGATGAAACGTTTACTTTACTGAATATTAATCTGAATTCTCCCGTATCTGATATTGTTTTGGATAATAATTTGGTTTGGTTTTCCCAATCTGCAAAATTCTTTTCAGCTTTTAATAAAAAAACGAGTAAATACAATATGTACTTTATAGAAAATAATTTGTGGTTTGATAATCTAATAGTTAATCAGATTTTTCTAGATATTGAGAATGAACTATGGTATGCAACCAACAAAGGGTTGTTTAAAAAAACTTCTGACCCATATATTTCTTTCCGAAAGATTATACCTAATGAAAACAAAAACACATCAGTTGTTAATATTAACATATTTGCAATTGCAAAATCATTTAATAAGAACTTATTGTGGCTGGTAACGTCTAACGGATTAGAGTCGCTTAATAAAAGAACAAATACACTTTCTAAACTAAGCGATCTACCTTTTCCCAACAATAAAATTAACTTCATTTTTGAGAATAATGATAAGATTCTTTGGATTGGTACTCAATCTGGATTGTATGCTAAGTTTCCAGATAAAAAAAGTATTATAAAGTTCAATAAGCTTCTTCCAATAGATAGAGAAATAACCGCTCTCTGTTATTTGCAGGAGAATAACGGTAACTTTTGGTTGGGTACATCATCCGGCTTGTATTATTTTGATAAATCTTTACGAAAATTTAATAAGATAGACTTATTGAGTGATAATGAAATATTTTCCTTGGTTTTTGACAACTCAGGAAACCTCTGGGCTGGCACTAACAATGGGCTTTACAATATCGAACAGGGTAAAATAGCTAGATCTTTCATTTCGTCAGATACTAATATTAATAGTTTTTTAGGAAATTCAGTATTAAGTCTGGCTTATGATAAAAGTGGAGATCTTTGGATAGGGACTGATAGGGGCTTGTGCAAGTTAGACCATAGCACAGGTATAATTGTAAGATGTAATAACCGCAATGAAAAATATTTATCTTCCAGACTTACCAGATGTATTTATGAGGATAAGGAAGGCAATATATGGGTAGGAACAACTGATCAGGGTTTAAATAAAATAGAACCGAATACAGGGAAGATTATTCAGTATAAAAATAATTTGTCGGACTCAGCGGCTTTTTGGGGAAAGGATGTCACTTGTGTTTTGCAGGATAAAGAAGGTAATATTTGGATCGGTGGATTTGGGTTAAATATGTACAAGCCAGAAACGGAAACATTTATTCATTTCACTGAATCTGATGGTTTGGTAAATAATAGTGTTATGGGTATTCTTGAAGATAATTCAGGCAAACTATGGATTAGTACACAAAACGGACTTTCTAAATTTGATCCGCTTACTAGTTCCTTTGAGAATTTTTTCTCAAAAGACGGACTACAGGATAATGAGTTCACCATAGCACGCGGTAAGCTAAATAACGGATATCTTATGTTTGGAGGAAAAAACGGACTAAATATTTTTAATCCTGAAAGTATGAAGAAAAACAAAAAACAACCGAATATTTCTATTTCAAAGTTCATGGTTTTCGATAAAGAAACCAACGATAAATTTCCACAAACCAAAAAGATTGAATTAAAGTATAATCAAAATTATTTCTCATTTGAATTTACTGCTCATGACTTTTCTTTTCCTTCAGAAAATCAATATGCCTATAAATTAGAGAATTTTGATAAGGAATGGATTATTACCAATGCAAACAACAGAATAGCAAAATACACTAATGTTCCTCCTGGCGATTATATATTCAGGGTTAAGGCCGCCAATAATGACGGAATCTGGAATGAAACCGGAGTGGCTGTTGCACTCATCATTGAACCACCATTTTGGAAAACCTCATGGTTTTATTTCTTAGAAGCATTATTAGTAATATCCCTAATAATCGCTTATATTAAATATAGGGAGAAAAATATTAAGGAAAGGAACAAACTGTTGGTGATGGAGCAAAAACTGCTACGATCACAAATGAATCCACACTTTATTTTTAATTCATTAACTTCAATACAAAGCTTTATTTTTGAGAATAATCCGATAGAAGCTGGATCCTATCTGTCAAAATTTTCTGAACTAATTAGGTCTATATTGTATAATTCGAGGGAAGAATATATTTCACTTGAAAAAGAAATAGCAACTTTAGAGAATTATTTAGAAATTCAACAACTACGATACAATAATAAGTTTGATTACAGTATAGATGTTGATCCTGAAATTGACATTGAAATGCTCGCAATTCCACCAATGTTAGCACAGCCATTTATTGAAAACTCAGTTGAACACGGCATTAAGAATCTACAAGATAAAGGGTTTATTTCCATAAAATTTTCCTTATCAGATGGATCTATTTTTATGACAATAGAAGATAATGGGATTGGAATTGAAGCTTCAAAAAAAATGAAAGACAATAAAGCTAAGGAACATAAATCGTTAGCAATAATTATAACAAATGAAAGAATCAAAATTCTTAATAGTAAGCATAAAAAAAAATCCTTTTCAATTCAAATTTCAGATGTGATAGGAAAAGAAGGCAATGTTGCCGGAACGAGCATAAAATTTGTAATCCCCTTTTTAGAACTTTAATTGTGGCTAGAATGATAATATTGGAATTAAATGAATAAAATTATGATTATTGATAACTGGATTTGCGATTTTTTTTGTATAATTATTTTTTTAAAATAATTGACAAATGAAAATTGTTTTAATTGATGACGAAGAAAGGGCAAGAAAAAGTATTGCCGGTATCCTGAAATTGAGTTCAGTTAATCATGAAATTGTTGCTGAAGCTGATTGTGTGAAAGCAGGGATTGATACTATTAGGAAATACAAACCCGATATGATATTGCTTGATATCAATATGCCTGATGGTACAGGATTCGATTTGTTAAAGGCAATAGATCACATTGATTTTAAAGTAATTTTCATTACTGCTTATGAGGAGTTTGCAATTAAAGCTTTTGATTTTTCGGCTATTGATTATATACTAAAACCGGCTGACCCGAAGAAACTTCTAGATGCAATTGATAGAGCTAAGCAACTAGTTGAACAAGAAAATATCAATCTTAAACTCAATGCTTTGTTCGCTAACCTTGACAATGTTAATCCTGACAGTAAGAAGCTTGTTCTGAAAACCGCAGAAAAGATTTACCTTATTAGCACCCAGGATATTATCAGATGTGAGTCGGATATGGGATATACACAATTCTTTTTGGCAGATGGAAAAAAGATACTTATCTCAAAAAACCTTAAAGATTATGAAATTTTACTTGACGGACTTGGTTTTTATAGAATTCACCAATCTCACCTGATTAACTTAAAGTACATCGATTATTACGATAAAACCGAAGGCGGATCCGTTAGGATGAAAGATACATCAATGCTTCCATTATCAAGAAGAAAAAAAGAGAGTTTTTTGAAATTGATGGAGATGATGTGATAATGCATCCTGAATATAACTCAATGATTGGAAACAGTAGAATCTAGCGTCAAAATTCTTCATTCCGAAATTAACTATTTGTGAGCAATTAGTTGCTATGTTATAGTGCTTTACGTATTAAGTTATATCCCGAATCTGGAATCAAAACTACCTTTTCAAAGTTTGGTGGTACCGTTTATGTATTTGCTAAAATTATTCCGTTCTGTGATATTATATTTGTTAATAATACTATTAACTAAATATTATAATCATGAAAAGACTAATTATTACATTTTCGGCAATTTTATTTTTCACCGCATTATCTGCCCAGGACTTTATCTATAAAAATGATGGAGGAGAAATAGAAGTAAAAGTAATTGAAATTACTACAGATGTTGTTAAATACAAAAAATTTGATTTTCAGGATGGACCTCTTTACAATATTAAAATTGAGGAAATTTTTATGATTGTGTATGAAAACGGGCAAAGAGAAGTATTTAAGGAAAATACAACTCAACCCGAAGTTGATAAACCTAAAGTTATAGCCCCAGTGATTGCAACAGAAGTGCCAGCCACACCTGAGGTGAAGCCAGAAGAAGTCACTATCACTAAAGAAAAGTCTAACAAATCCAAATCCAAAGCTAATAATGAGTTTAGTCCAAACGTTCAGTTTGGTATTACAGCTGGTTTTAATCTTTCATCTGCCAGATATAATTACAAAGACAAAGATGTGCAACCTGTAGGGAGCGTATTGTTTGGACCAGCAGGTGGTTTCACAGTTAATTTCCACTTTGTAGAAAAGTTTGCTATCCAAACTGGTATTTATTACATGGGTAAAGGTGATAAATTAAATTTGGAAAAGTCGTATAGTAAAACTTTAAAAGAGCAATATCCTGGTAGGGACACTAAAATTGACGGAAGTTTTAAAAGTGTATTGGGTTATTTACAAATTCCTGTTTCGTTTAATTTTATGATTTCAATGGGTGGCAAAGATGATTTTGTTGTTATAGGCCCGGGAGCTTATTTTGCTTACGGTATTTTTGGTAAAGAAAAACCAGACTTTTCAATAAGTGTTAAAAATAATGGGACGTGGACAAAGGTTTACGAAGATCATGATGTCTCAAACGTAAAATTTGTTTCTATGGTTCCATCTGATACCGAAGCCAATACTGTTTATGTTAAAGGAATAGATATGGGTGCAGTAATTAATATTGGGTTTAAAAGTAAAAAATTGATGGTTAGCTCAATTACAAGTATTGGTCTTGTTAACTCTCGTCCTGATAAAGTTGATTCAGACTATAACCCGGATAATGAGAAAGTTAAGAGCCTGTGTGGTACAATTGCAGTAACTTATTTCTTTAATTAGATTTAACTAAAGTGTGGCTGCTGTCTAAAATCCTTTTTACATTAAAGAAGCTTGCCTTAAATACTTATTATAAAACCGTATTATATAATTTTTTTCAGTTCATTCCATACTGTATTACAAAACACAAATGTCAAGACTGAGCATTTTGATATTATACTCATATTGAGGCGGAACATGTATCAAGATAAGATATTTTTTGATTAATGGATTTGACACTGTGATTGAAAGAGAGGCTAATTAGATATTCTAATTACAGCCTCTTTTTTTATTTGAGTTTAGGTGTTTGTTTAGTAATTAATTATTAGTTAAACTTTTTACAGATAAAATGAATAGTGGTTTTATCAACTCCTTTCAACGGTGTTGACCTAAATAAGATGCAGTAATAGAGTTAGGATGCATTAATATAGAATATAAACTTTTCAAATGTATTGGTCTTACAAAACTCCTGCATTATAATCCTTTGCCTAATTGAAGTATTATAGAGTATTAATATAGAAAGGAGAAAAGACTCTACACTTCTTATACTTCACTTTAAAAGACTACTCTTCTTTTAGTTATACAAGTCTCATATTGGTCATCAGCTAAAATAAGGTTTGATTCCAATAATCCGAAAGATCATTCATGTTTTCATATAAGAGTAGAAGAAAGAGAGTCTCTTGAAATTGATATATACGATTTGATATGAAATTTTCGTTAAAGTTATTTCAATAAAAAAAGCGGTGGACAATCCACCGCTTTTTAAAATTCTAATTCATTAATAAAACTTAGAAAACAATTGATATTTCCTTTTTTGGACCTCCGCCTAAACATTGTATAGTAATAACATCTCTTACTCCTGCTTCTGCCCCGGGAACATATAAAGAGACATCTGAATTTTCACTAATTGTTGTTGTATTTGAATTAGTATATCCATCAGTTCCAACAATGCTTATTTTTACTTGTGTTCCTTCTGTAGCCGGACAAAGTACTACTGCAGTTGCATTATAACCCTGACCAGGAGAAGGATCAGAAGGTGTAGTTTTAAAATTTGCAATTCTTAGTTTGGGGGGTACTGTTAGAATATAAGAGTTGCCACCTGTATAATTCATCCAGTCAGTAGTTGTGCTCGGTACTCCTGGTATATTAATATAGGCTTTCATTTGAAATTCTGTAGGTGGAATATTAAATACCTCTACAAGTTTGCCACAAAACCACGAATCAATACTAGTGCCACCTCCCATATCATCATGAACAAATGAACAATATATCTCACTTGCAGCAAACGCTGTTCCACAAGATGCTGCAATTATAGCTGCTGATGCTACATTCGGGAATACGGCTGTAATTTCAGCTGTTATTTTTGTACAAATTGCAGCTTTAGCATAAAAGGACAATCCGGATTGTGCATGACAAGCATAATTTAATATTTCCATTAGGGCGGTACACATAGGTTTCAGATCAACTTGCGCAATTGCTAAATGATTAGGTGTTTCTAGTTTATAATTTCCGTTGCCTAAATTTTGCATAACTCCATAGTTTTCGTTTAATACAGTATTTGGCATAAATCTTACTGTGATATTTGCATTTAGTACCTGGTAATCGCATTGTTTAACATAAAAATTAACAGTGCCTTGCGTTTCTTCAACATCCTTTTCATTATTATCTACACTTTGGATAGGAGTTATAGATAATTGAGTTTTTTTATCTTTTCGAATATTAGTAAAATTATCATGTTGTACTATTTCACTTTCTTTTTCTGATTCCTCTAGATTAATAGGAATACTTACTTGTATATCACCTTCAGGAGAAATTGCTTCTATCCGGATATCAGTTTCTGACACCCATTCAATATTAAAAACCACACCATTAGGTGAGTATATTTGTTTAGTTCTTCCTTCCTCATCTAGATAAACAAATGTTTCTTCTGTTTCACCAAGAGCTAACACGCTATATGCATCTAGGCTTAATGCTACACCGGTCTCTCTGTCTTTCTCTCCATAGTAAGTAATTGCATCGCCGTTGGTAGTTTCAACTTTTAATAATATTGGATCAGTGGGATTCGTATACAATGTAACATCGGGCGTGCCCTCATCACTTGGTCCTGTATCATCTTTTGGACATCCCATGATTAATAGAATAAATGCTAGTGAAAAGATTAGTTTAATAATTGTTTTCATGATAACCTCCTTTTTAAGTTTATTAATATTTTTCTTTAATTTTAAGTTCATAAACTATTTGTACTTTTAAAAATATTATTAGAATCTTGCTATCAAAGATAATATGAGTAAAAAGGAAAATTATGGTAGATGAATAAGCGGTTAGAATTAATTTAAATTCTACATCTCTGAAACCAAATTCGGTAATAATAAAAATATGAATTCGGTGGAAATCCGAAATAAATTGAGAAATAAGGAGTTGGATCTATAAGTGAACCTCTAGGAGTTTTGAAGTTGTTTTAGGCACAAATTCAATCTGACTTATTAATGCAGGTACAATTACTGCTTCACCAACATTAATATTAATTTCACCCTCATCCCAAATAAGGATTGTATTTCCTTCAACTCCCATATAAATTACAAATGAGTCCAATGCCTCCAGATCTTTGTAAATAGTTTTGTTAAAATTAACCAGATTAGTTGTGAATTTATCAGATTTTACAATCTCGTTTGTTTTATTTAGTTCTGAATTATAGGTGGTTCGATATGAATCCTGCATGGTAAAATCTATTGCATCAAGAGCTTCCTCTGAATGTAGCTCGCGGGAATTTCCTTCATCGTCTTTTCGGTCCCAATCAAAGATACGATAAGTAGTATCAGAAGTTTGTTGAATTTCAGCCAATAAAATTCCGGGACCGAGTGCGTGTACCCTTCCGGCAGGTATGTAAAATACATCACCCTTTTTAACATTTTCGTAATTTAGTATCTCTTTAAGAGTGCCATTTTCTAAATGCTTTAAATATACATCTTTATCAATTTCCTTATTAAAACCATTGATCAATTGGGCATTTTCATCAGCATTTAGCGTAAACCACATTTCGGTCTTCCCATTACCTATCTGCCTTTTCGTGGCTAATAAGTCATCAGGATGCACCTGCACCGAAAGCCAATCATTCGCGTCAATAAATTTTATCAATAGAGGAAATTCATTACCAAATTTGTCAAATACTTTTTCTCCAACAAGGTCTCCCATATAAACTTCTACCAATTCGTTGAGTTCATTATCTTTCAGGAAGCCATTTTCTACGACAGATTGATTTCCTTCAACTCCTGACACAACCCAAACTTCACCGCAGTTTGGAAGTTGCCCATAATCCAGGCCCAATTCTGTTTTAACCTTTTGCCCTCCCCATATTTTATCTTTAAAGATGGGCTTAAATTTTAGAGGGTATAATGTGTTCATTATTAATCTTTTTAAGTTTATTCTTGTAACATTTCCAAAGTTATAAACTTTGGAAATGTTACAAAATTAGCTATTTTTGGAACGGTAACCATAACGCAGATTATTAATGAAAGAAAACAGAAGAGATTTTATTAAAACAGCAGCTATTGTTGGAGCAGGCTTAACCGTTGCACCACATATTGCATTTGGAAAAAAACCAACCGACTCGAAAGTAAGACTTGGTTTTATTGGACTAGGTTTAAGAGGGCTTGTACATTTAAGTAATGCTCTTAACAGAAATGATATAGAGGTTACAGCTATTTGTGATATTGATCCTAAACAAATTAAAATTGCACAGGATAAATTGCAAAACTCAGGATATCCAAAGGCAAAGGTTTTTGATAATGGTGATTATGCCTATCGTAATCTGCTAGAGGAAAGAAATGTTGATGCTGTAATTATTTCTACACCTTGGTTGTGGCATACTCCGATGACAGTTGATGCTATGAAAGCTGGTAAGTATGCAGGAACAGAGGTGAGTGCAGCAACATCACTTGAGGAGTGCTGGGATCTTGTTAATACACATGAAGCAACCGGAACTCAGATGATGATTCTTGAAAATGTTAATTATCGTCGGGATGTAATGGCCGTATTAAATATGGTGCGTCAGAATGTTTTTGGAGAACTCACTCATTTTCGCTGTGGTTATCAGCATGACCTTCGTGCAGTGAAATTTAATAATGGGATGCAGCCTTACGGTGGAGGTGTACTATTTGGTGAAAAGGCTAACAGTGAAGCTCAATGGCGTACTTTGCATAGCCTTAAGCGTAATGCCGACTTGTATCCCACACATGGCATTGGTCCTGTAGCAGCTTATGATAATATCAATCGTGGAAACAGGTTTGTTTCGCTTACTTCCCATGCTACCAAATCAAGAGGACTTCATGATTACATTGTAAAGGAAGGAGGTCCTGATAATCCAAATGCAAAATTACGATGGAAGTTGGGTGACATTGTAACAACTACAATTGATACTGCTAATGGTGAAACGATAATTGTAACACATGATACTAATTCGCCACGCCCATATTCTCTTGGTTTCAGGGTGCAAGGCACAAAAGGCCTTTGGGAGGTTGACGGAAACAGAATATATATTGAAGGAATTTCAAAACCTCACAGATGGGATGATGCTACTGAATGGTTGCAAAAATATGACCATCCATTATGGAAAAAATATGAAGATAGGGCAGTAGGAGCAGGTCATGGTGGCATGGATTTCTTTGTACTTAATGCCTTTATAGAAAGTGTGAAGAATAATGTGGCTCCTCCGCTCGATGCTTATGATGCAGCCGCCTGGAGTGCAATTACACCATTATCGGAAGTGTCAATTGCCAATAATGGTGAGGTTCAGGATTTCCCTGATTTTACGCGCGCAAATTGGATAAAAAGAAAACCATATGATTGGATGAAAGATAGTTATTGATTATTAGTTTACACACTTGCCCAATAAAATTACAAATACTGATAAAGACAGAGGTATTTTATAGAGCAGCACGCGAAAAATTCGCGTGCTAGGGATAAATTCGCGCGCTAGGGGAATCGTTATTATTCTTCCAAAAAAGTTAATATGTGATTGGAAAAATCGTAAGGATATTGATACATTAACCCATGTCCACCACCAGGTATAATGAGCATTCTGGCACCATCAATAAGGGGTTGCATGATCAAGGTATTTCGCCAGGGAGTGCCGATATCCTGATCTCCTGTAATTAACAATGTCTCTTTATTGAAACTACTAAGTCTGCTTGTTGTTCCTCCACCTTCTTTGAACCAGTTGTCACATGCAACAACCTGTCGATTCAATATATTACTATCTGACTCAGGAAAATCATACGGAAAATATTCGAGTGCATCAGGTCGTGCTAGCCATTTTTCCGGAAACAAAACTGACAACATATCTTGTGGTTCAGCATTAGGATTTGATATAATTGACATTACTGCTGAATCAGGTTGTATGGTTATATCATCGCCACAATCGGCTGCATAAAGGATCACTTTATTAACCTTGTTGGGATAGCCTAATGCTAACTCCTGCGCAATATAAGTCCCCATCGACCAGCCCATAACATTAGCTTTTGAGATATCCAAAACATTCATAAGGTTAGCGGCATCCTGTGCAAAAAGTTTCATCCTAAAAACAGAAGAGTCATTTATAATTGTGGAATATCCCATCCCCCGGTTTTCGAAAATAATCACTTTATAATTTTTGGCTAATTCATATAACATGACTTCAGGCCATAAATCCATAACTCCGGTAAGTCCCATGCATAGTAACAATGGGTAACCTTCACCTACAGTCCTGTATGCCATATTTACATCGCCGGCAACGATATATTGTACTTCGCTTATTTTATGCTTTACGGTAGGATTATCATCCTTATTGTTGCATGATACAATCAATATCATGCACAGGGAAAGAATTAAATATAGATTTGAAAGTTTATTCATGATGACAGGGTTATTTATCAAACAATGAATTTCACAACAAATATAATAAATAGATCAACTGAATACCAGGATTATACTAGTAAAATTTGTTCCTTTTGAAGCTATTTCACAATCAACTTTTTGCTTTCACTTGTTCCATTAAAAGTAAAGTTTACTAGATATGTTCCACTCGACAGATCAGGAAGTCTAATGCTGTGTTGAACATTTTCTGTATGACCTTTAATTTCATCATTGTAAACAATTCTACCACTAAGATCAGTTATGGTTATTGTTAAAGGACCAACAATTTTTGAATTTATTGAAATCGTAATATCTTCAACAGCTGGATTTGGGTAAATATTAAACTTGCTTTCAGATAATTGATGTTCAACAGCACCAACAAATATATCTATAACATATTCAGCTGTAAATAAACCACGGCCATGTGTAGCTGCAAGTACAATATTGTCTCCATCACGAAGTTTCAACATATCAACCCGAACGTTTGCCATTCCATCTACTGATGGAGTCCACTCTGTATTATCCTCATTAAGTGTATTTGTCCACCAAACACCAATTTCAGTAGCCAATAGTGCTTGTCCGTTATTATCAGGATGGAAAATAGCCCATCGTATTGGCATATCAGGAAGATTTGATTCTTTTTCTTCCCATGTTGTGCCTCCATCTTTTGTTAACCAAATCGAGGAAACTCCGTAATTTGAGAATGTAACCAGCAGATTATCTTCACTATCACCAATTGCAACACAAGAAATGTTTGCAGCTGGAAATTGAGGACTTCCTATTTCAACAGTTTCAGGTGCACTTTGTGCATTTGTTACTTTAAATAACCTTCCTGATGTTGTACCTACAAATAATGTGGAGGTTCCTGAAGGTGAAAATGGAGAATATTTTACATGAGAGAAAGGAACAGAAGATCCTGTTCCAAGCTGAATCAGTTGTGCTACTACATTATTGGGAATGTTACTTGCCCTGAGCAGTTTATTACTATTTCCACTAAAAAAGTCAACAGCATTTGAATAAAGGATGTTCTCTTGGTAATCATAGTCGGCCGGACTTATAAAAGTACCGGAATTTCCTCCAAAATTGTCAACTGGATTTCCATTACTCCAGCTAGTATAACTATTATAGTAAACAGAAGTAATATATACATTCGCCTGATTCTGATCCCAAAAACAAAAAGCACCATCACCACCATCAATCATATCATTAATATCAAGAGGTTGACTAGTGTGCAGTAAAGTGCCATTATCCTGCAATCCTCCAATATATTGTTCTGAAAAGGGAGTAGGCTTGATACAACAGGAATAAAACTGAAGAGTATTATATCCCTGGTTTCGTTCAATAAAAACTGGTTGAGAATAGTTTGCTGTGTTGGTTAAAAATACACCTCCATCACACGAAAAAATAGCAGTTGTATTCGATCCAGGTTGGAATTGAATATTATGTTGGTCTGCATGTACATACGCGTCACCACCACCGTAATACATTAACACCCAATCAGAAACGCGATTCCAAAAAGTTCCACTTGTGGAAGATTTATACAAATCAAGACCACCTGTATATATAGTATTAGGATCAACCGGATCAACCTTTAGTACAAAAGCATGCCATGCCAGCGTGGACCACTCAGGGTCTGGAGGAGAAACTGCATCCCAATCAATGCCTCCATTCTCTGTTTTTGCCATGTACCTTCCTCTGTAGTAAACAAATCCATTGTTATATCCGGCAGCAAATTGCGCATAAACAACATCAGGGTTAGAGGGAGAACTTGCTACAAGAGTACGAGCAGGAATCTTATAATATGATTCATTCGAAATTACTTCATTATAATGATCATATATTGTCCAACTTCCAGGTAGTCCGGTATCGGAATATAATATAGTTGCACCACCTTCTTTGTCAAGATTTTCCATGGTCCCTACAAATATTCTACCATTGGTTGCAATTTCTATGTCAGCCGGAGTAAAAGGTTTGTCTGTTTGAGAATCAGGGATTAATGGTAGTACTTGCTCCCATGTTTCTCCTCCATCATCAGAACGAAATACACCGTCAGAAGGTTCACTAACATGGTTTTCATCCATGTATGTTCCAGATGCTACACATGCATAAATTACGCTTGTGCCATTTTCATCTTTAACGGCAATGTCGGTTATGTAATCAAAACCATCTGTGCTTGCCATCAATTCCCATGTAGATCCACCATCGTTAGTAGTAAAAATACCTGCCCCTATCCCGGATGATGCCCTATAAATTATTCTGGCCGTTTGAGCTTCTCCTGTGCCAACATAAAATCTTTGTGTATTATTTGGATCGTAAGTTATGCAGCTAATTGCCAAATTGCTCCAAAAATCGCCAATTGGGGTCCAGTCTTCGTTAATATTTGTTATATCATTTACGTACCATAAACCGCCTGTAACACCTCCAGCCCATACTTTTTTGTTGTCGGGGTCATTAGGGTCAAACATCATAGCACGTGTTCTCCCACCCATATTGGCACCACTACTTTCCCAGTTCATTACCAGATTACTATTTCTTGTTGTTAACTGTTCTGCTTGTAATGACCTTGTTATATCGTATGCATCCAGCAGTCTGTCTGTTGGTACATCACCTGTGGCAGGATCTGCGGTCAAAATATACTCCTGAAAAGCAGCCATGTCGGGCTGGTCGGGTGATTTGAGATTATCTTCAATTTTGTCAATCTGCGCTTTTAATGTACTTGCTTTTTGCAGAATATTTTCTTCGTATTGAACTCTATGATCCGACTGATGGCTAATAATAATATATCCTCCAAATAAAATTGTGAATAATGCTACTGCGATACCTGAAAAAACACTTTTGTTCATCTTTAAAATGATTTTAATTTTAGATGGTGTAAAGATAGACAATGCTTTAGTTTATTTAGTTGTTTGAGGTTGGTATTTGAATATCCCGTAGTTGTTCTCAACCTTTCAGGTTTTTTCCAACATGAAAGGTTGAACATTGATTTCCGAATTGTTGTGATTTTTGATTTCAAAAACAATTTAGACAGATTCTAGGACATATAATTAGCCTAAATTTAGTAACTTTGGGTCTTTATAAAATTACAACAGAAAATCTCTTAAATATGACCTACGAAGAAAGATTGCAAAATGTATCGGTACTTGGTGCCGCAGGTAAGATGGGTAGCGGAATATTACTGCTCACTGCAGTTGAAATGGCCGACCTTAGTTTGAAACCTGAGAACAAGGACAAATCATTTGTCTTAAATGCTATCGATGTGTCACCAGCAGGACTATCAGGCTTGATGAAATATCTGCGTGAACAGATACGGAAAGTTGCTGAGAAAAAAACTGTAATGCTACGTAAAGTTTATGCCGATCGGGATGACCTCATCGAGAATTATGATATCATTGATGAATACATTTTTGATGTAATGAATGTCGTCAGACCTGTTACTAATATGGCTGCCGCCTACGATTCCAACCTGATCTTTGAAGCTGTTAGCGAGAACAGAGCTTTAAAAGTGAAGTTACTTTCGGATATTGATAGTCATAATAAAAATAACCCATGGTATTTTACTAATACATCATCAGTTCCAATTAGTCTGATTGAAAGCGAAGCAGGAATTAATGGCCGTGTTATCGGATTCCATTTTTACAATCCACCGGCAGTTCAGCGTTTAGTAGAACTGATTAAAACTAACAACACTAAAGAGGAAGTTGTTGAGTTTGCTCATTTATATGCTAAGAAATTAGGTAAGATAATCGTTCCTTCAAATGACTTTGCCGGGTTTATAGGTAATGGTCACTTTATGCGTGATGCACTTCACGGCATGAAAGAAGCCGAAGCACTTGCATCTGAAAAAAATATCCCACTTTATAAAGCAATTTATATGGTGAATAAAGTAACACAGGATTATCTTGTGCGACCAATGGGAATATTTCAACTTATAGATTACGTTGGTATTGATGTGGTTCAGTTTATACTTAATGTAATGAATCCATTTGTAACTGATGAAGACCTTCATAGCGATCTGCTTGATAAAATGATGCTTCAGGGTGTAAAAGGAGGACAACACTCGAGTGGTGCACAAAAGGATGGTTTTCTAAAATACAAGGGTAGCCGTGTTACTTCAGTTTGGGATATTCACAAGCAAACATATGTTGACTTAGAGAATTTTAAAGATGAGTGTGACGAGATGCTGGGACCTCTTCCAGATTCAGCAGTTGCATGGAAATCTATTCTAAGAAATAAAAAGAAAGATGATCTGTTGGCTACATTCTTCAATGCACTTAAGTCATCAGATGAACTTGGAGCAAAAACTGCAGTAAAGTATGGTCGTCGCTCAAAGGAAATTGGTGAAAAACTTGTGTCGGATGAGGTGGCCAACGAAATAGACCATGTAAATACAGTTATGCTTACTGGCTTTTTTCATGCTTATGGTCCGGTAAATAACTTCTTTGATTAACTCTTAAATTTAGAAAAATGAGAAAAAAAGTATATATGACAGGCGGTTATAATACCGTATCTATGGGAACAGGACGTAGTGAGTTTCACCCTAAGAAACCTCGCCCTGATTTGGAACATTATATCAAAGAAGCCGGCCAGGGAACCCTGAAACAAATTGGTGGCGCCGATAATGTTGATGAAATAGCAATCGGAAATTTTATGGCTGCTCGTTTTAATAAGCAGGCTCATCTTACAGGTTTTGCACCAATGATTGATGAAGGTCTTCAATGGAAGCCAGTCATTAGAGTTGAGGGTGCATGTGGTTCTGGGGGACTAGCATTAATTAGTGGAATTAAATCGGTACTAGCCGAAACAGGTGATGTAGTATTATCTCTCGGCGTTGAGGTTCAAAATACCGTTAAGGCTATTTATGGAGCTGATATATTGGCTGGCGCCGGATGGTATAAGAATCGTAAAAACGGACATGCTTATTTCTTTCCAGGGCAGTTTAGCGATAGGGCGGGTGCATACTACGAAAAGGTTGGTTACGATCGTGCAAGAGCTGGTATGAAAAGATGGTTTCGAAATGCTATGGAAAATGCACGCTTAGATGAAACTGCACAGGAACACCATAATAAGGTTGCTGATTTAGATGCATTGTACGACAAACTAAAGCCAAATGGTGCAGGTTTTGTTGATCACCTAAGTGTACTCGATTGTTCCAAAGTAAGTGATGGGGCTTGTGCAATAGCGATATGCTCAGAAGAAGGTTTGAAAAGAATTGGAATTGATAAAAAAGATGCTGTTGAAGTTATTGGCTTTGCTCAGGTGGTCAGAAATATTACCAATGATCCTACTGACCTTACACAACTTGAGACTATAAAAAGAGCTGCACATATGGCGTTAGAAGATGCAGGTATTACAGCTAAACAATTAGGTACTGTTGAAACACACGATTGCTTCTCAATAGCAGGTGTTCTTGCAACAGAGGCTCTTGGCCTTGCAGCAGATGGTGAGGGTGCTGATTATGTAGCCGCTGGAAATACTGCCCGTGATGGTGTACTGCCAATGAATACTACTGGAGGATTAATTGGATGGGGACATCCAACAGGTGCTACCGGAGTTCATCAGGCTGTAACTATATGGCAGCAACTTACGGGTAAAGCAGGTAATGCACAAATTGATATTTCGAAAGATCGTCCTTATGGATTGACAATAAATATGGGTGGTGATGATGTTACTGTTGTTGCAATTGTTTATAAAAGAGGATAATTTTAATTTTTAGCATTACCAAAGTTTTAAACTTTGGTAATGCTAAAAAGGAATAGATTATCTAAAAATACTTAATTTCTCATAAATATCATTCAGAATGACTATCAAAAAATTAGCAACAAAAAAACCGTATAGCTAATAGCCATGCGGTTTTTTTATGCAAGTGAAATTGCTTAATAAACAGTTAGTTTTTCAATTCTTGTCCCGTTAACAGTTTCGATATGGATAAGATAAATACCTTTATTTAGAGATTCAATGTTCAATTCAACATCTTTCTGATCAAGAGCTACTGAATAAACCATTCTTCCGCCTATTTCATAAATATTGATGTGTTTCATTGTACTTGCTGATTCAATAGCAACTTTTCCAGAAGCAGGATTTGGATATACTTTAGTATATTTCTCACCAAGTTCACTAAGTCCTACTACACTTCCCAAGTTAATTTTTGTTGCCTGCATTACTCCCTTAGAGTCCACATCCTGCACAAAAGCAACAAGCTCACAATTTTCTACAACATATTCTTCAAGTAAGTTGATGGTAAAATTTATTTCAACAGGTACATCAATAGTAAAATCAGTGGGCGTCCCACTTGAACCCGGATACATATCTCGGCATGCGAAATTTACTTCAGTCTGGTTAAACCAGTTATATGGTATACCAGATTCTGTTAATGCCAGAAATACACTCATATTAGTTCCTTCATAGTCATAAATCTTTGTAGTAGTTAGCGTCACATCAAATTCAGTTCCTGATTGAGAAGCACTGGCAACTAGATCAAGCTCCCACCATGAAGGATGTGTAATAAGGTTATCTACAATTGGATAGTAAGTTGTATACATACTCACTGATGCGTTTCCTCCAACAATTGTATTTCCACCATCAAATTCAGTGGTTGGGTAGCCAGTAATATTATAGTAAGAAGTACGGTCATATGCTTCAGGAATATTAAATGGGTCTCCGCCACTATATGAATGGTATTCTATAATAGCAGCTTCGTGACCATTTTCAATAAGGTCGTCAGCTCCCATTGCTGATCCGGGGCAGTAAACACATTCTGTACCTGTTCCAATTTCAACAAGAACGTATTGCCTATCAGTACCTCCACCAATTATTACTTCAACAGGTCCTGTCGGAGCAGATAACCCACTTTCAATATAGAATGCTTTAACAGTATAATTGTAAGTACCCGGAAGTTCTATGTAATCGCTAAATGTTGTTTCAGGATCTATCCCTAATAGTTCACCATTTCTAAAAGTATAATATGTAAAAACCGTTCCAGTTGCCGGAGGATCCCACGAAAGTGTAACATCCTGTCCTGCAACATCTGCTGTTAAATTTTGAGGAGCATCGCCGAGGGGCATGCTTTCAAAAAGCACATCGTCAACATAAAACTCTGGAGTTCCAGTAACATCCCATGCATAAAAATTAACTGCGCCTAACTGTAGAGGTCCAGGTGTGCCAAATGTTCCTAGTGTCCATTGCCATCCAATTAGATAGTCGCCATCAATAAAAACTTCAGCCCAATCGTTATCAAGGTCAATGTAATTTTCAACCTCTATCCATGTATCATAGCTATAAGTGAAAGTGGCGGCACCTTCAGCACCAGCATCAATACTGCCTTGTCCACCAGCATCGAAATAAACTTGAGTTCCCCATTCACTGTTACTACCAGCAAAATCCTGTAATATATTATAATAGCCTCGTTTTCCTGTAGGTATAAAGATATAAAAACTAACCTTGTATCTTCCGGTAACAGAATCTCCCAATAGTAGGACATTGTCGTTGCCACTAGCAATTTTTACGCTATTTGGAGCAGTTTGTGATTGTTCATCTGAAACAAAAGGATCTTCTGCGCTACCTGGGTTTTCACTCCAAGTCGTCCAGGGTAGTCCGGCTTGTTCAGCTAGTTTTTGTCCAGCAATATAACTGTCAAAATCATCCACAAAAATTTGTGCCTGCGTTGGAATTAAGGCAAACATGAAAAGGATAATAGGTAAGTAGAATTTTTTCATACGATAATAATTTTAGTGAGGATTAAATAAAAATTTCTGCAGCAAATATTGTTCAAACATACGTAAAAAGTACATTATCAAAACTTCGATAAGAAAATCAGACAGCAACGGTAATAGTTACAGCGATTTTTCTATTGCTACGAGGACCGTCGAATTCACAGAAAAAAATATTCTGCCAGGTTGAAAGGCCCATTTTTCCATTAATAATTGGTATGGTTTCTGAAGGACCAACCAATCCGGCTTTTAAATGAGAATCACCATTTCCATCCTGAGCATCATGCAACCATATGCCGCGGGGAATAATTTTTTGGAAAAAATTTACCACATCAAGCTGTACGGAATCATCCCAGTTCTCCTGTATCATAATTGCTCCTGTAGCTCCTTGAGCATAAACATTAACTAGCCCGTTTTTTACTTTAGAATTACTCACAATTTTCTCCACGTCATTAGTGATGTCGTATAAACATTCTCTTTTGTGTGTGCTGATCGTGATTGTGTTCATGAGTGTGAAGATAAAAACTAATGAAGTATACAAAGTAATAATAAATACATAATAAGAATTATGCTGATGTATCAATCAAGAATATAATTTTTTGCCAGCTCAGTATAATTTTGAACCTGTTGTTTTCTCCACTTTCTACTACATTGTAATTCTTTTGCCATGATTCTGGCAACTGTTGGAGCGGACTCAATACTTGCTTTTGCGTCGAGAATTAAAAGTTGAGTTCGACGCGCAAGGAAGTCTTCAATATTATAAACCATTTCATTACGAATTGCCCAAATTATTTCACCTTTCATAACTGGATGTTTGGGATGTAACAACTCACGATATTCGTCTTTCTCATTTAAGAGATCTTCAATTTTATTTGCATCAGAACCATAGAGGCTTAAATGACCATAATTATGAGAATTTTTATGATATCCGTGAATTTGTAAAGTGCTACTTATTGACTCACTTGGAGGAAGATTGCCGATAAGTATTGCTTGTTCAATAGCATCTTCACCCATTCTCCTATAAGTTGTCCATTTACCTCCTGCTATCGTGATCAACTTACTTTTTGAAATAGTTATTAAATGGTCGCGTGAAATAGATGCTGTATCATCCTCATTATTATTGCTTTTTACTAGCGGGCGTAACCCTGCAAAAACACTTTTTACATCACTTCTTTGAGGGTCTTTCGTTAGATATTTTGAAGCATGTTCCAACAAAAAGGTTATTTCACTTTCAGTAGGTATGGGTTCCAGTGGATAATTGTTAACTAATATATCTGTTGTTCCAATTAGTGTTCTTTCTCTCCATGGCACTGCAAAAAGCACTCTCCCGTCTTGTGTATGAGGCACCATAATTCCTGAGTTTCCAGGTAAGAAAGATTTGTCGAGCACCAAATGCACTCCCTGGCTGCTCGTCATAATATCCTGTGAAAGTTTGTTGTCCATTTTTCGCACAGAATCAGTGAAAACACCTGTAGCATTGATTATTACTTTTGCTTTTATGTTGAAGGTACCACCCGTTTCAATATCCAGCGCCTCAATGCCTGTTAAACTTTCATTCTCTTTTGTAAGAGAAACGGCTTTTACGTAATTAAGCATGGTGGCTCCTTGTTCAGATGCTGTTTGAACCAAATTAATCAGAAGCCGAGAATCATTAAACTGCCCATCATGATATATTACACCGCTTCTCAAACCTTTAACCTCCACTGTTGGAATTGATTCAATGGTTTCCTCTTTTGAGAGAAATTTAGAAGGGCCAAAACCTGCTTTACCAGCTAACATATCATAAATTTTAAGGCCAATTCCGTAAAAAGGACCTTCCCACCAATCATAAATCGGAACTATAAATGGGAGTTCGTGTACCAGGTGTGGAGCATTATTTAGTAGAATTCCCCTTTCTTTTAATGCTTCAAAGACTAGTGAAATATTTCCTTGTTGTAAATACCGAACTCCTCCATGAGCAAGTTTTGTACTTCGACTGGAAGTTGCCTTTCCGAAATCTGATTGTTCTATTAATACAACCTTATATCCACGTGATGCTGCTTCAAGAGCAGTGCCAACTCCTGTGGCGCCACCACCAATAATTGCTACGTCCCACAATGTGGTGGTTAATCTTTCTTGAGAATATCTTGGCTGACGTCTCATTATTTCTACTCTTTTTTATGGTAATTAAGTTTGTGCTTTATTGAATGAATGAAAAACGAAATGCGAGCAATCGCTCTCAGTCTCAAAGTTAACTTTTCTGTTTGGATAAATTCGGTCAGTACCTTTGCAAATTCAGGGGATCTTAAATATCCATAAGATTTATGTGGATTTCGTTTCCCGTTTATTTCATAATTATTTACTACTAAAAAATCAATAGGTCCAACTCCAAATTCGTTTTTAGTGAAATCGTCGGCTAAATCATAGTTTAAGGCTACCCTGTCGAGAATATCAGAGAAATTATACCAATTTTTATTTATTGAAGGAGGAGTTAACATAGTATTTTCACTAGATAGTCTTTTTTTCTGTTCTGCTGCAATCTTACTTATTACTACCGGTAAGCCTAATGGAGAACCGGCAGTTATAAATGTGTGGATAGGAATCTCCAGATCGTGAAAGCTGAGAACGTCGAATGCTATAATCGATCCCATCGAATGACTTAGTAGCATTATTTGATCCGACTTATATTTTTCAAGTACTTTTATTAAGCGATCTTTGATTAAATCTTTGGCTTTGCATAGTTTATCATTTTCGTCAGGACAATCTTCTTTATAATAAATTTCAACGTCCTTAAAAAATTTACTTACAATAACATCGGCAATGAAAGAATAATTCAGGCTTAAATCTTTGTTCAGAAAAATACGATTAAGTTGCTTTCCTAAAAAACTCACAATCTTTTTTTGTGTGTCATGGTTTTCTGCTGGGAAATCGGCTGGAGCTTTAATGTAACCTTCTCTTATAAAGCGTAGGCTGTCTTCATCCTTTTCCGATAATCTAAGCGGTTCCTCATACATTATATCAGCCCAGTAGACCATCTCAAATTTTGGCAATACAGAATTATAATTGTTAGCTTTTAAGCCTTCAATCATTGCAAGTTTCCACCACCTTTCTAAAGTCTTTTTGGGTGGTTTGTTTCCTAGTCCGTGAATTCCAATTATTACATTTGCCATATTATTTGTAGTCAGTAATTCTCAATTGTTCGATCATCCAACCTGCTTTATCGGTTGTTATTCCATCAACACCATTTTCGATAAGTGATCTGGCTTTTTCAGGTTCGTTTACTGTCCAGGCGTAAACATATAATCCTGCTTCTTTAAAAACTGAGATAAAACTTTTGTTAAGGAGTTTTCCTGCCCATACATCAACGCCATCAAGTTTAAGCATTTTTACTTTATTAATTATTCTTTTTGTATTGATCCATACAAGCCACCATGGCCACCAATAATCGAGTTCAAGTAACCAGAGCATTTTATATGCTGGCATCAATTGTTTTGCCTTGGATAAAGTAATTGCATTAAAGGCAATTAGCTCTATTTGTGTTGGACTCAAATTTGCTTGAGAAAGTTCATGTGCTAATATTGGAAGAATACTATCGTCAATTTTAATTTCAATAATCAGTTTGCCATCATCAGGAATAGTATTCAGCACCTCACTAAGCGTGGGAATACTTTCATGATCCCAAATTCCTTCTTTGTGAAAGCCGGCATTGAGTAATTTCAATTCCTTAAGCAACGATTTTTTGATTATCTTTTTCTTCCCTGAAATCCTTAAAGTATCTTTGTCATGAATAACAACAATCTGGTTATCTTTGGTTAGTTGAATGTCAATTTCAACAGCTTGAATATTTCTTTCCCAGGCCATAATAATAGCAGTAAGAGTATTTTCGGGTGCATTATACGATTCCCCTCTGTGTGCTATTATTATATTTTCTGCCATTTATGTTTGATTAATTATTCAGATAATGCCCACTCAACTGCTTTTTTTGCATGTATTGTTGTAGTATCAAAAACAGGAATATCTACATCTGATTCTGATATCAGTGACGGTATCTCTGTACATCCCAGTATAACTCCTTCAGCACCTTTTTTTTCCAGATTTTTAATTATTTGTTTGTAAATCTCCCTCGAATCATCTTTAATTTTTCCGTGAACAAGTTCATGGTAAATTATATTATGAATTTGTTCTCTCTCTTCATCCGTTGGAATAATTACTTCAACACCAATGCTATTTAGTAGGTACTCTTTGTAAAAATCTTTTTCCATGGTAAATTTTGTACCTAACAAACCCACTTTTTTTAGGTTTTTATTACTAATGTCAATGCCTGTAGCTTCAGCAATGTGTAATAATGGGATAGAGATATTTTTGATGATAGCAGGGCTGCACAAATGCATAGTGTTGGTACAAAGGATTACAATATCAGCACCTGCAGCTTCGAGTTGCTTTGCTGATTCTACCATAATTTTATCTAAAGCCAACCACTCATCCTGATGTTGTAATTTTTCAATTTCAGCAAAATCTACTGTTACCATAATACTCTTGCATGAATGAAATCCTCCCAGAATTTCCCTTACGTATTTATTTATCAGATTATAATAAACTGCAGATGATTCCCAGCTCATTCCTCCAATTAAACCAATAGTTTTCATAGTATTCTAATTTATTTTCCTTACAAAAATGCTATTGTGAATTTTTCACATTGATAATTTCAGCAGCAATGCTTATTGCAATTTCATCAGGTGTTTGACTGTGAATTGGTATTCCAATTGGGGCGTACAGCTTGTTTAATTCATCTTCTGATGCACCTTCATTTCTCAATATTTTCTTTAACCTTGATACTTTACTTTTACTTCCCATCAGCCCAAGGTAGCTAACTTTTTTATCGATTAATGTTCTTAATACTTCAATATCATGTTGATGATTATTGGTCATTATCACAACATAGGAATTACTGCCAGTTAGTACATATTGGTCTGCTTTTTTGTAGTCGATTATAAGCTTTTTATTTGCAAACTGATTATCATTAAACATTTTAAAATTATCTCGGTTATCATACAATAAAACATTAAATCCTAATTGAGAGAACAGTTTAGATAATGCAAAGCCAACATGTCCTGCACCAATAATGGAGATATTGTTTTTAAAACCAATTACCTCACGGAATATCCAATCATTTTGTATTCCGGAAAAGAAGAATTGAGATTCTTGATTATCTTCAGATACAGTAAAAGAACATTGATCCTGAGTTAAATTTAAAATACCTGTTTTGCTATTGTTAAGGCAGTTTGTGATTTGCTGAATAAGCTGCATATCAGTAGCAGAAAATGGTATAAATGCAACAGTTTGTTCGCCTGAGCACATCAAACCGGAGCTATCCTCAGCACTTCCATTGTGGACTTGTTTTTTCAGGAAAATATTATGATCATTTTTTCTAAGCAATTCCTTGCAGTTCTCAACTAATTTGAATTCCATTGTTCCTCCTCCGATTGAACCAAATAGCTCGTCGTCACTGCTTACTGCCATGCTAAAGCCTGTTTTACCAGGACTGCTCCCCTTGCTGTCGACAACTATCATTAAGTAAAGAGAATTTTCTTTGCTCAGCTTGTCTTCTATAAAACTCCAGATATTCATTATTTAATTATGTAGATTTAGTAAAAATTGGTTATTCGGTTTACTTTCTAATTCAGTAATAATAGTTATTTCTTCATAAACTCGACAAACTCGTTGTGAGAATTTATATTGAGTAATATTGAATTATCCTGTACCTCAACTCTCTTTGTTGTGAACCTTTGAAGTACTTCGTTAAGATTAAGATCATTTTGTTTTTCATGAACTATGAAATCGATGACTTTTCTCGAAATCAGAACAGGATGTCCTCCTTTACCGTCAATAATGGGTTTGATAACATCTGCCTCTATTATTGCATCATAGATTTTATCCAGAACTTTTTTCTTTGCAAAGGGGTTGTCAACATTATGAATAAAAACAAAATCGGTTTTGCAAAATTGAAGCCCGGTTTTTATTGAGTAGAACCTCCCATATTCGGGATGTTTATTTAAAACAATTTGGGCTTTATGAGTAAGGATTTGAGGATACTTTTTAATTTGAATTATTCCATCATTGTTAAGAACCACAACAATATTTACAATTCCAAATTCTTCGTATTGTCGTACAATATATTCAAGAAAGGAAGTTCCATTATCAAGTTCGAGTAAAAATTTTGGTTTACCCATACGTGATGATCTTCCTGCTGCAAGTATAATTACAGAGCAATTTTTCACTTTCCTTACTTTTAGTATATATTTAAATAAGACATCAGCCTTTTGCCGGCTATTTAATATCCTGTGCCAGATCCGCCAATTTTCTCAATAGGATGCCAGGTAGTTTTAATCTCTTGCACATCACTTATCATATAAGGATCCTGAGCTTTGTTTGATGTCCAGTTAGAATTCCAACAAATCACCCTCTTCATATTTTCTGTAGCATTAATCTGAATGTTTTTTAATTCCTCGTTGTCAGACCTTGAATAAATTATTGCATTTACATCCATGTGCGAAGCGAAATGACCGGCCAGTTCTTTTGCGTTACCGGTAAGTATGTTAATAACACCTCCTGGAACATCAGAAGTACTTATAACTTCAGCAAATGTAACAGCACATAATGGTTTACTCTCAGAAGCCAAAACAATACAAGTATTACCACCTGCAATTACCGGAGCAATTACTGAGATCAATCCCAGAAGTGGATTTTCTTCGGGTGCAATAATTGCAACAACGCCCATAGGTTCACAAACTGAAAAGTTAAAATATGATTCAGATACAGGGTTTACTGAGCTGAATATTTGTTGATATTTATCACACCATCCTGCATAATAAATCAGACGATCAATAGCAGTGTTCACCTCTTTCTCTGCGTTCGTTGATGTTGACCCCTGAAGTTTGAGCTCTTCAATAAACTGGGCTCTTCTTCCTTCTAACATCTCCCCAAGTCGGTATAGTATCTGACTTCTATTAAAGGAAGTTCTCGATGACCAAACACCGGCAGCATTTCTTGCCGCTACAACTGCATTTCTAAAGTCTTTGCGAGAACTCAGACAGATATTTCCCAGCATGTACCCTTTGCTATCCAGTGGGTTATAATATCTTCCGGATTCTGTACGAGGAAATTTGCCTCCTATGTAAATCTTATATGTTTTCAAGATCTCCAATCTCTTTTGATTTTTGGGTTTTGATACTTTCGACATGCTCTTTTACCTTTATTTCAAATTTAAATATGCTGCCAATCCATGTAGCCCGCCTTCTCTTCCAAAGCCACTTTCTTTATATCCTCCGAAAGGAGAAGCCGGATCGAACTTATTATAGGTATTTGCCCATATTACACCTGCCTTTAACTGAGAGGTAAGATTAAATATTTTCGATCCTTTGTCGGTCCATACGCCAGCCGAAAGACCGTATGGAGTATTATTAGCCTTACTTATCACTTCTTCAATGGTTCGAAATGTTTGAATTGCTAATACCGGACCAAATATTTCTTCTTGGGCAATTGTATGCGATTGTGAAACATTTAAGAAAAGTGTTGGCTTGCACCAATTTCCCTTTTTTGGAAGAGTACAGGAACTTTGGTAAATAAGCGCCCCTTCTTGCTTTCCAATTTCGATGTAGTCATTAATCGTTTTCAATTGCTCTTTGGAATTGATGGCACCTACATCTGTATTTTTATCCATAGGATCGCCAACAATCAAGCTCTCCATACGGTGTTTTAATTTTTTTACAACAGTTTCGTAAACAGATTCTTGTACGAATAAACGCGAACCGGCGCAACATACATGCCCCTGATTAAAATAAATGCCGTTTACGATCCCTTCAATTGCCTGGTCGATAGGTGCATCTTCAAAAATTATATTAGCAGCTTTACCGCCTAACTCCAAAGTGACTTTCTTGTGTGTTCCGGCAATGGCTTTGTTAATTATCTTACCAACCTGAGTTGATCCCGTAAATGCGATCTTATCAATATCAGGATGGTTAACAATTGCAGCACCTGTTTCTCCTGCTCCTGTAACAATATTAACGACTCCGTCAGGCAATCCGGAATCACGTATTAATTCTGCTAATTTAAGTGCTGTAAGTGGAGTTGTTTCAGCAGGTTTCAGTACTACTGTGTTTCCCGTTGCCAAAGCAGGAGCTATTTTCCATGAAGCCATCAACAATGGAAAGTTCCAGGGAATTATTTGCCCGGCTACTCCCAATGATCTAGGGTTCATATTTGGAAAAGCATATTCCAGCTTGTCTGCCCATCCGGCATGGTAAAAGAAATGGTTGGCAGCTAAAGGGATATCTATATCTCTCGACTCTCTAATAGGTTTCCCCCCATCCAATGATTCAATTATTGCAAATTCTTTAGCCCTCTCCTGAATCATTCGTGCAATACGATAAATATATTTAGCCCTTTCCTGTGCCGGCATCACCGACCAAACATTTTCATAAGCTTTTCTTGCAGCACGAACTGCTTTGTCAACGTCTTTTACAGAACCTTCTGCAATTTCAGCCAGTTTTTCATTTGTGGCCGGATTTGAAGTTGTAAAATATTTGCCCTCTACAGGTTTAACAAACTGCCCGTTAATGAAATGGTCGTAACGTTTCTTAAGTTTAATTTGATCGGTGCTTTCAGGTGCCGGAGAAAGAACCCAACTACTTCCTGATTTATCTTTTATTTTCATTGCCTTTTTTAGTCTTTTGAAAAATAATCGTTCGACTGGTATCGCCCTGTTCTCAATTTCACAATTTGTCTCAACACATCATTTGCCAAGCTGCTGGCTCCAAATCTGAACCATTGATTTGTTAACCAGGTATCTCCCAAAACTTCCTTTACCATTATCAGGTAGTAAAGAGCCAGTTTTGAGTTAGAAATTCCACCAGCTGGTTTCATGCCAACCATTATCCCGGTTTTTTCATGATAATCCCGGATTGCCTCAAGCATTACAAGAGTTACAGGTAGGGTTGCAGCGGGTTTGATCTTTCCGGTAGATGTTTTAATGAAATCTGCTCCAGCATGCATAGCTATATCACTTGCTCTCCGAACTTTATCGAGTGCTCCTAATTCGCCTGTCTCCAATATTACTTTGAGTCTGACATCTTTGCAAACATTTTTAATAGATGCTATCTCATCAAAAACATAGTTATAATCCCCGGCATGGAACTTGCCTCTGGAAATAACCATATCAACTTCGTCGGCTCCCTCATCAATAGCAAACTGTGTGTCGGCTATTTTTACTTTCAAGGGTGTTTGTCCGGCCGGGAAAGCAGTAGCTACTGACGCCACTTTAATTCTGCTTCCGTTTAATTCTTTTTTGGCAACACCTACCAAAGAAGGGTAAACGCACACGGCAGCTACTGTTGGCAGATCAGGTACGTAATCATGTAAGTGCCTTGCTTTGTAGCACATCTGCTTTACTTTCCCTTCTGTATCTGCTCCCTCCAATGTTGTAAGGTCAATCATACTCAGAACCATCCTTAATCCAACTTCTTTAGCTTCATTTTTTATGCTGCGTTTGGTGAATCGACTTACACGTTCTTCTACGCCAACCTGATCAATTATTGGTGTATTTTTAAAACCACGAATAAATTTTCTGTCTGAAATTTTTGTTGTCATGAATTCCTTAAGTCTTGATTAAAAATCAAATATAAAGTGATATGCAGCCTTTGTCGAGTGAATAACAATATCCTACAAATCTCAGCATAATATACTTAAAATGCAAGAAAAATATATGCACACCTTTACTCCTCTTCTTAAATAGAACATACGAAAATGATTTGTGTAATGGGAAATTTGAGTTTTACTGATGGGTTGTTTACAAGATGTTTTTTAGGCAGATATAATAGTAAGGATTATTAGGGAAAATTGAACTTTGGTAGTATATTTGCCAGTCAGCATTTATTAATAGCAGTTTGATTTACAGTTCATTTGAAATGGAAAAAGAAAAAATTATCGAAATATATTCCGGAACAATTTGGGAATCTGAATTAGTAAAAAGCCTACTACAGTCAGCTAACATAGAATCATTCCTTAGAAATACAGTTTTGAATAGTTATGCATATGAACCAATAATCGCCGAGGGAGTCAAAGTAATGATTTCCTATTCTGATTTTGATGAAGCAATAAAGATTGTAAATAAATTTATAACGAATAGGTAGCCATTGTTAAGTACGTTAAAATTTCAATTATGAAAAACCAGATAGAATTTGCATTCAAAAATTACCTTTCGATTAATATTATTCTGATCATATTATTGTTATTTCACTCCTCTTGTAATGCTCCTATGAAAGAATCTCAAATTCAAAGTTCAGACCAATTTAGATTTATGGAGCAAAACATTCCTCAAATTAAAAAAGGTTACAATAACGGGGATTATAAGATTAAAGATTTGGTGCAAGCATATTTGGATAGAATTGAGGATCTTGATAAAAATGGGCCTGCTATAAATTCAGTCATTCAGGTAAATCCTGATGCTATTAAAATAGCTGAAGAGTTGGATATTGAAATGCACATTGGTAAGATACGCGGTCCACTCCATGGCATTCCGGTAATATTAAAAGACAATATTGATACTCATGATGGTATGGCAACTACTGCCGGATCAAGAGCCTTAATGAATTCATTTCCATTAAAAGATAGTCATATGGCCAGGCTTCTGAGGGATGCCGGAGCTGTTATAATTGGGAAAGCGAATTTAAGTGAGTGGGCAAATTTTCGCGGGGAATTATCTACAAGTGGATGGAGCGGAGTTGGTGGCCAAACAAAAAATCCCTATGATTTGAGTCGTAATCCTTGTGGGTCAAGCTCGGGATCAGCTGTTGCCGTATCTGCTAATCTTACAATGCTCGCAATTGGAACAGAAACAAATGGGTCTATAGTTTGTCCTTCTTCAACTAATGGTGTGGTGGGGATCAAACCAACTGTTGGTCTGCTTAGCAGAACCGGGATTATTCCAATTTCGTTTACTCAAGATACACCCGGTCCGATGGCAAGAACGCTGGAAGATGCCGTAATATGTTTGGGAGCAATGGTTGGTATTGACTCTGCAGATTCAAAGACATTTGAAAGTCAGGGAAATTATTACGAGGATTACACACAATTCATGAAAGAAGACGGTTTAGCCGGTAGGAGAATAGGGTTGTTTAAAGCTCCATTTGGGATAAACTATAAAGTTGACAGCTTGATGTATCAGGCAGTAAGGTTTTTGAAAAGCAAGGGAGTAGAAATTATTGAAATCGATAAAATTTACAATAATGATGTTGATAATTATTCATTCGACATTATGCTATTTGAATATAAAGATGGGCTAAATAACTATTTTAAATCGCTGGGACCTGATGCTCCAATAAAAAGTTTAGAAGAACTTATTGCTTTCAACAAGTCAGATTCGATAGAATTAGAATATTTTAATCAAAGATATCTGGAGATGGCTCAACAAAAGGGAGATTTGGATTCCGAGGAGTATAAGAATGCATTAGCAAAAATGATTAAGGGTAGTAGAGAAGAAGGGATTGACAAGGTTATGAATCACCATAATTTGGATGCAATAATTGCCCCAACCGGAAGTCCTGCATGGAAAACAGATTTAGTTAATGGCGATAGTTATGTGCTAGGAAGTTCTTCGCCAGCAGCGCAATCAGGATATCCCAATATTACAATACCAATGGGTTTTGTAGATGAATTACCGGTTGGAATATCTTTTTTTGGAAGAGCATGGAGTGAGCCAACTTTAATTGAGATAGCAAGTGCATATGAATATGGAACAAAGCATCGTAAGGCACCTAAATTTCTGAATTCTAATTAACTAAATTTTTGATAAACAAAGTCTAAATTCGTAGATTTTGAATGACACCTATATAATATTTTAGATTGTCATTATTAATATATTTGTTACTAACAAAAAATTAAACCAATGAAAAAACTCTCACTTTTATTTAGTGCAATAATTCTAACTGGGATGATTGTTTGTGCCCAAAAAACATATCCTGTAAGCGGAGTTTTAAATGCTACTGACTATCCTGCCTGGATTGATATGATGCAGGATGAGAATGTCAATTTCTATGAAACTGTTAACGCTTTCAACAAATACTGGGAAAATCGAACTGACCGTAAAGGAAATGGATACAATCCGTTCAAACGATGGGAATGGTATATGAGTCATAAAATTAATCCTGACGGATCACGTCGACCTCTGGGCTTGGATCGACAATTATACTATGACTTTGTTGAAAATCAAAGATCGACTACTTTATTTGGTGGCGATTGGACAAACATTGGGCCAATACAGCTACCCTCTTCACCATATGATTTCTGGGGAAATGGAAGGATAAATGGTATAGGGTTCCATCCAACAGATGTTGATATTTTTTATATTGGGGCACCTGCGGGCGGACTTTGGAGGACAACTGACGGCGGACAAAATTGGACACCGCTAACAGACAATCAACCAACTTTGGGAGTATCATCAATTATTGTGGATCACAGTAATCCGGACATAATTTATCTGGGTACAGGCGATCGTGATCATGGTGATGCTGAAGGTTTGGGTGTTTATAAGAGTATTGATAATGGGGCTACATTTAATCCCAGTAATGATAACATGGGCAATGTTACAGTTGGAAGGCTTATTCAACATCCTACTGATGCTAACATATTATATGCTGCTTCGAGTTCAGGTATTTTTAAAACTACCGATGCGGCAGTAACCTGGAACCAAACAATAAGCGGTAACTTTAAAGAAATTGTTTTCAAGCAAAATGATCCGAATATTATTTATGCTTCCAAAAGTGGTAAATTCTATAAATCAATTGATGCCGGTGATAATTGGACCATGATAACCAACGGAACTCCTACAGGTGCATATCGAGGTGTTATAGCGGTGTCAGCTGCAAACCCAAATTTTGTATATTTCTTTGCAACTGAATATAGTGCATATTATGGAACATATCTTTCTATCGACAACGGTGAAAGTTTTATGCTACAATCCAGTTCACCAAATGTTATGGGTTGGTCGTGTAATGGAGGCTCAGGAGGACAAGCATGGTATGATCTTGATCTGGCCGTTGATCCAACTGATGAAAATATAATTTATGCCGGAGGTGTGAACTGTTGGAGATCTAATGATGCTGGGCAAACTTGGACTATGGCCTCAAACCAAACTGGGAACTGTGGAGCAGATGCTGTACATGCAGATCTTCACGTATTAGAGTGGAACCCATTAAATAATAAATTATATGTTGGTAATGATGGTGGTATATGGTGGACAGACGATGGTAACATTTGGAACAGAATAACAAACGGATTAGCTATCGGGCAACAATATAAGCTTGGACAAAGCAGACTGCAGCAAAATCACGTAACCACTGGTTATCAGGATAATGGAATCTCCCTCTACAATCTTGATACTTGGATTCAATCGGATATGTATGCCGATGGTATGGAATGTGAAATGGACAATCATGACACTTCTTTAAGCTATGGATGTATGCAATATGGCCGTATGTACCGAATGGTAAATGACAAAGCCTCAGAGGTAATTGCTGGAGATGGTGTAAATGGTATTAACGAAAGTGGTGACTGGGTTACTCCATTTAGCCAGCATGAAAGTAATCATGAGGTTATGTTTATTGGATATCAGAACTTATGGAGAACAACAAACTTGCTGCAATATGCACCTTCGTGGTCGCGAATATCTATGAACAATGGCAGTGGTGCTATAACAGTTGTGGAGTGCTCTCCTGCTGATGAGGACCTGTTTTATTATGCAACATCCGGAGCTAGTCTGATTAGATCGGATAACATAATGGAAACTTCTCCTAGTTATCTTGAACTGCATAATAATCTGCCAGGCTCAGGTGCAATTACTGATATTGAAGCTCATCCTTGGGATGCTAACATTGTATACGTAACCAGAAACAGGAATGTATACAAATCAATGGATAGAGGATTAACATGGGAGAATATTACTGAAAATCTTCCGGATGTTAATATGAATGATATAGCTTTTTATAACCGTAATCATGTTGAAGGACTTTATGTAGCCTCTAATATTGGTGTCTTTTTTAAAGATGAATTTATGAGCGAATGGGTTATGTTCTCCGACAATCTGCCATCGGCAATATTAGCAACTGAAGTTGAGATATATCTTGCTCCTGCTGATCACTCAGAAGACCGTGTAAGAATATCTTCATTTGGTCGAGGACTTTGGGGTTCATCAACATATTATTATGAGCCTCTTGCCAATTTCGAAGCTAGTGAAACTATCATCCCTGCTGGTTGTGCTATTGATTTCTATGACCAGTCACAAGGATATCCTCATAGCTGGTCATGGACGTTTGAAGGAGGTACTCCATCAACATCCGATTACGCAAATCCTGTAGGTATTATATATGAAAATGAAGGAACGTTTGCCGTCACTTTAACAGTTACAAATCCTGATGGTAGTGACACCAAAACTGTAACTGAATATATTACTGTTGTAGAAGGAATGCTGCCTATGGTGAACTTTAGTACAGAAGATACAGCCCAGTGTTCTAATGTCCCTATTCATTTCTTCGATGAGTCGGAAGGGTGCCCAACCAACTGGTTGTGGTCGTTTGATCCTGATAATGTTACTTTCCTTGAAGGTACAACTGAAGATTCACAGAATCCAATAGTGTCTTTATCTGAGACAGGATTGTATTCAGTAACTCTGGCTGTTTCAAATAGCTCGGGGCAAAGTGAGTTGATAAAGGATGATTACCTTTTTATAGGTGGTCAGCTGTTACCTTTTTCTGAGGACTTTACTGGCAGCAGCTTCGATGCAATGGGTTGGCAGGTAGAAAATCCAGATGGTGGCATTACATGGGGTCTTGTGGACGTTGAGACTGGTTCAGGAGTGAAACAGGTAAGCTGGATGAACATTTTTGACTATTCAAAAATGGGAGCAAGGAATTATTTGGTTTCGCCTAGTTTGAATTTTGCAGGATATGAAAATGTTTTTATGACATTTAATTACGCTTATGCTGAGCGTTATTCACCAAGTGATTCACTTATAATAAGCGTTACAGATGATTGTGGAGAAAACTGGACACGTATATATGCTAATGGGCCTAACGGTGAAGGAGTCTTCGCAACTTCTGAACCAACAACGGAATTCTTTGAGCCTCAAAGTGCGTCTGACTGGTGCGGAGTTGGCTATGGTCCTGATTGCCCAATTATTGATCTTAGTTCATGGGCAGGCAACGCAAATATTAAGGTTCGTTTTGAAGCTTATTCACGTTATGGTAATAATTTGTATGTCAATGATGTTGAGATAAGTAATATAGTAGGATTATTTGATCAACCATCAAATATAACAGAGACTTTTATTTTACATCCAAATCCAGCTACCGGATATGTTAATGTCCTTGTAAAAAACCCTACATACAACCAGGTGCAAATTTTGGATACTCGAGGAAGCATAATTTATGAGAGAGATATAATTCAGGAAAAATTAGAAATTGATATTAAATCTTTCCAAAGAGGTGTTTATTTTGTTCGGTTAATTTCTGGAGAAACTTCCTCTACAAAAAAACTGATTATACAATAACCATTTCGAATAATACAATAAATTGGGAATGATCCAAGGTGGTTCATTCCCAATTTATTAATTTTCCCCAGATTTTCTTCTTACTTATTTTTGAATTAGATTGAGACTTACCTTATAAGTTTTCAACGTAAACTCTGATCTTTTTCTTTGTTGTCACAATTAACTATTGGATATGCAATTGAGTTATGAAAAGAAATATCGGATATTTTGTATTTTAGCAGACATGAACGTTAGAAACTAAGATACTATAAAAATGGAAAAGAAAAAATTTGCTGTGGTACTTGCCGGCTGTGGTGTTTATGATGGAGCTGAAATTCATGAAGCAACACTAACAATGCTGGCCATCATGAGACAAGGAGCAGAATATCAGTGTTTTGCACCTGATATTAAACAACATCATGTTATTAATCATATTTCAGGTGATGAAATGAATGAAACTCGTAATGTGTTGATTGAATCAGCGCGGATTGCACGAGGTGATATTAAACCATTAAGTGAGTTTGATGGAAATGATTTTGATGCATTAATTTTCCCGGGTGGATTTGGTGCTGCTAAAAATTTGTCAACAGTTGCATTTAAAGGACCTGATGCTGAAATTAATTCTGATGTAGAAAAGGCAGTAATGCAAATGGTCGACCTAAAAAAACCAATTGGTGCACTTTGTATTTCACCTGCTTTTATTGCTAAAATTCTAATGGATGTAAATGTTACTATAGGGAATGACAAAGGTACCATAGAAGCAATTGAAGCAATGGGAGCCACACATGTTGAGACTGATCATGGCGATGTAGTTTTTGATGAAAGTAAACTTGTTTTCACAACACCTTGTTATATGTTGGATGCTACCATACTGGATATTGACGATGGTGCAAATAACATCGTTAAAGCAATGTTGGATTCAATGAAATAAATTTCTAGTTTTTAATCTTGAATAAAGTTTAGAAAGTTGTAAACTTTCAAATCAAACCACTATGAATAGAATTTCACAACTATTTAATATTAAATACCCAATTGTGCAAGGAGGAATGATATGGTGCAGTGGTTGGGAATTGGCATCTGCTGTGTCAAATTCAGGAGGTTTAGGTCTTATTGGAGCCGGCAGTATGTATCCGGACATTCTAAAACAACACATAGTAAAATGTAGAAATGCCACTTCCAAACCATTTGGAGTTAATGTCCCTTTGCTTTACCCGCAGGCTGATGAATTAATAGATTTGATAATTAATGAAAACGTAAAAATTGTATTTACATCCGCAGGAAATCCAGCTAAATATACTTCTAAGCTTAAAAGCCATGGAATAACAGTAGTGCATGTTGTTGCAAATAGTAAGTTCGCCCTTAAGGCACAGGAAGCTGGTGTTGATGCAATAGTTGCTGAAGGATTTGAAGCGGGGGGTCATAATGGATTTGACGAAACAACAACAATGGTATTAATACCAGTGCTGAAAGAAATAATAGATATTCCAATTATTGCTGCCGGTGGCATAGGTTCTGGTCAGGCTATATATGCTGCAATGGCCCTGGGTGCAGATGGTGTTCAAATAGGTTCGTTGTTTGCAGCATCCGTTGAATCATCATCTCATGAAAATTTTAAAAATGAGATATTTAAATGTAAAGATGGAAGTACATATCTTACATTAAAGAAAATAGGTCCTGTCCGTTTAATTCGTAATGAGTTTTTTAACAAAGTGCATAATGCTATTGAAGAAGGAAAAAGCAAACAAGATCTTGCGGAGTTGCTTGGCCATGGTCGAGCGAAAAAAGGTATGTTTGAAGGTGATACTGTTGAGGGAGAGCTGGAAATAGGACAAATTTCGGCAATGATTAAACAAAAAAGGTCAGTAAAAGAGATTATTCATGATTTGGTTAATGAGGTCAACGATACCTCATTACGGATGCAAAGTCTGAGTATTTTTTAGTTAAGAAGATAATGTTATTTAGAATCATTTCTAATGTTAACTTTCATAAGTTTGCAGCTGAATAGATCAGATAAAAAATAAAATATGAATTTTGAATTTACCGAAGAGCAATTAATGATCAGGCAGGCTGCCCGTGACTATGCACAGAGAGAACTTATACAAGATGTACTTGAAAGGGATGAAAAGTGCATATTCCCTACAAGGCACATTAAGAATTTGGCTGAGTTAGGCTTTATGGGTATGATGATAGACCCCGAATTTGGTGGCAGCGGAATGGACACAGTCTCCTATGTGCTGGCAATGGAGGAGATCTCAAAAGTTGATGCTTCAACAGGTGTAATAATATCCGTTAATAATTCATTGGTATGTTTCGGTTTGAATAAGTTTGGAACATTTGAACAAAAGACAAAATACCTAACTCCTCTTGCAAGTGGAGAGGTTATTGGTGCCTTTTTGCTTTCTGAACCAGAAGCAGGCTCAGATGCAACTCATCAACATACTTCGGCAATAGATAAAGGTGATTATTATTTACTCAATGGAACCAAAAACTGGATTACAAGTGCAAATTCAGCTTCTACATACATTGTAATGGCACAAACTGATGCTGAGAAAAAACATCGTGGAATCAATGCCTTTATTGTTGAAAAAAATTCCCCCGGAATTTCCCTGGGTCCACATGAGGATAAAATGGGAATGCGTAGTTCTGATACACATTCAGTTATGTTTACAGACGTTAAAGTGCCTAAGGAGAATCGCATTGGAGAAGATGGTTTTGGATTTAAATTTGCCATGATGGTGCTTGAAGCCGGCCGTATTGGAATTGCATCACAGGCATTGGGATTAGCAAGCGGAGCAATGGAGAGAGCTGCTGCTTATGCTAAGGAACGTAAAGCATTCGGTACTGAAATTGCTAATCATCAGGCAATAGCTTTCAAACTTGCAGACATGGCAGTAAAAATTGAAAATGCTCGTAACCTGTGTTTGAAAGCAGCATGGCTAAAAGATAATCATAAGTCGATTACTGTTGCAAGTGCAATGGCTAAACAATATGCTGCTGATGTAGCAATGGATATTACAACTGAAGCTGTTCAGATACATGGCGGATATGGTTATGTTAAGGAATATCATGTTGAGCGTCTTATGCGAGAAGCAAAACTTACACAGATCTATGAAGGTACTTCCGAGATACAAAAAATAGTAATTTCGCGTGATGTGTTGAAGGATTAGACTGATCTCAAACAACAAAATAAAATTTAAAGAAGAGGCAATAATCTATTAGCCTCTTTTTTTATGTTTTATTTAAAAATATTATGCATGCATTGTAATTTTGTAATTGTTTTTTTACGAAATTTGTGTTTTCTATTAACTCGAACAAATATCAATTAAACTATACAAAATGAATATACTTGTTTTAATTAGCAATGTACCCGACACAACAACCAAAATAAGGTTTACTGGTGATAATTCTTCTTTTGATGATGCAGGGGTTCAGTGGATTATAAATCCTTGGGATGAACTAGCACTCACACGTGCAATGGAACTTAAAGAGGCGGGTGGAATTGAAAAGATAGTTGTGGCAAATGTAGGAACAAAAGCTACTGAACCAACATTAAGAAAGGCTCTTGCTGTTGGCGCAGATGAAGCTATCAGAATTGATGCAGAAGCCAAAGATGCTTATTTTGTTGCAAAACAATTAGCTGAAATTGCCGGTGATTTTGATATTATTCTGGCAGGTATTGAAGCATCTGATTATAATGGTTCTGCTGTTGGAGGTATGCTGGCTGAAATAATTAATTTTAATTCAGTGTCTGCTGTTTCCGGGATTAACCTTGAAAATGGCGAGCTCATTGTTAAAAGGGAAATTGACGGAGGTGTACAAGTTCTATCTATAGGCACTCCTGTTGTTTGTATTGTGCAAAAAGGAATAGCTAAAGAGCCTAGAATTCCTGCTATGCGTGGTATTATGATGGCACGTAAGAAACCATTAAATGTTGTTGAACCTGCATCCGCAGATGAAAGAACTTCTTTTGAGAGTTTTGAATTACCTCCTCCAAAAGCTGCCTGTAAAATGGTTGCCGAAGAAGAGGCAAAACAGCTGATAACATTGTTGCATGAAGAGGCAAAGGTTCTTTAATTTAATCAACTAAAAAAACAAAAAGATGTCAATATTAGTATATACAGAAAATTGGGATGGCAAGTTTAAGAAACTTAGCTACGAACTGGTTTCATTTGCAGCAGCAATTGCAAAGGAATTAAAATCATCAGTTACCGCAATATCGATCGGTAAAGTGTCCGATGAGGAATTAAAATCTCTAGGAGGCTATGGTGCAAATAAGGTGCTAAATCTGGCCGATGAAAAGTATATGTCGCTTGATAATAAAGCTTTATCAGCTGCAATCGGAACTGCAGCAAAAGAAGAGGGCGCAAAAGTTGTTATTTTCTCCCACAACAATCTTGGTAAAGCCCTGGCTCCAAGAGTATCCGTTAAATTGGATGCTGGCTATGTGTCAGGTATCACAGATCTGCCGGTAAGTTATGATCCCTTCATTGTCACAAAGAAAGTTTTTACAGGTAAGGCAAATGCCAAAGTAAAATTCGACACTGATATTAAGGTAATGTCATTTGCTCAAAATTCTTATCAAGTTGTAGAAACTGCCAATAATGCAGTTATCGAAGCATTTAGCCCAGCTGTTGGAGATGATAATTTCTCAACACAGGTGAAGGAAACCAATAAAGTGAGCGGTAAAGTGCTATTGACGGATGCGGAAATTGTAGTTTCCGGAGGACGTGGAATGAAGAGTGGTGATAACTGGGGAGGATTAGAAGAGCTGGCAAGTTTATTAGGTGCAGGTATGGCTTGTTCACGACCAGTATCTGATGAAGGTTGGCGATCACACGATGAGCACGTTGGTCAAACAGGAAAAATAATTGCACCTAATTTGTATTTTGCTTTTGGTATTTCAGGAGCAATTCAACATTTGGGGGGTGTTAGCTCATCCAAAGTTATTGTTGCTGTTAACAAAGATGCTGAGGCTCCTATTTTTGAGGCAGCTGATTATGGAATTGTAGGAGATGTAAATAATGTTATTCCACAATTAATAGAAGCGGTAAAGGAGATGAAATCGTAATAAGGATCTTCTTTCAATATTAAATTTTCATAAGAAACCTGGGTGCCTTTGCTCTCAGGTTTTTTAATTAATAGCCGTTATAAATTAGAAAATTGGATAAACTATTTATTAAAATTAAGTAAATTTGGCATTCTAAAATTTTGATTATGATTAAGATCTATCATAACACCAGATGCAAGAAATCCCGAGCCGGATTGCAATATCTTCAAGAAAGGACCATTGATATTGAAATTGTGGAATATTTAAAAAATCCTTTAAGTGAAGATGAGCTCAAAAAATTACTAATAATGCTTAACCTTAAACCTATTGAGTTAGTAAGAACTCAGGAGGCTCTTTATAAGTCTAACTACAAGGGAAAGAATTTCACTGAAAACGAGTGGGTTAAAATTATGATTGAAAGCCCTAAACTTATTAAACGACCGATAGTTGTGCAAGGTAACAAGGCTGTTCTGGGCGATCCGGATTCTAATCTTTCTGTATTTTTTTAACCACAAACATTTACCATTAACATAAAACCAAATTATAAACAATGAAATATAGAATCGAACATGACACGATGGGTGATGTGCAGGTTCCTGCAAATAGTTATTGGGGAGCGCAAACTCAAAGATCAAAAATGAACTTTCAAATCGGCCCGGAAGCGTCGATGCCTGAAGAGATTATTTATGCGTTCGCGTATTTGAAGAAGGCAGCAGCCTTAGCAAATGCAGAACTTGGGGTACTGTCAAACGAAAAAGCTAAATTAATTGGAAAGGCAGCTGATGAAATACTTGAGGGAAAACTTGAAGGGAATTTTCCATTAGTTATCTGGCAGACCGGATCAGGAACTCAGTCGAATATGAATATGAACGAAGTTATTGCTAACAGAGGACATGTTATAAATGGTGGTACCCTTAGTGATAAAGCTAAATTCCTTCACCCAAATGATGACGTTAACAAATCACAGTCATCAAATGATACATTCCCAACCGCAATGCATATTGCAGCCTATAAATTAATAGTTGAAAATACTATACCGGGAGTGGAAATGCTTCGGGATACACTTGCAGAAAAAGCTGAAGCTTTTAAAAATATTGTAAAAACAGGGCGTACTCACCTTATGGATGCAACTCCTTTGACTTTAGGACAGGAATTTTCGGGATATGTTACCCAACTCAATTTTGGATTAAATGCCCTCTCAAATACTTTACCTCATTTAACAGAGCTGGCATTAGGAGGAACAGCTGTTGGTACAGGATTAAATACACCAAAGAATTATGATGTAGTAGTGGCAAAAAAGATTGCCATGCTAACAGGATATCCTTTTGTTACTGCTCAAAATAAATTTGAAGCGCTATCTGCTCATGATGCAATTGTTGAGACTTCCGGAGCTCTAAAGCAGCTTGCAGTAAGCTTGATGCATATTGGAAATAATATACGTATGCTGGCTTCCGGGCCACGTTGTAGTATTGGCGAAATTCAGCTTCCTGCGAATGAACCTGGTTCTTCAATTATGCCTGGAAAAGTGAACCCAACACAAAACGAGGCTCTTACAATGGTTTGCGCTCAAGTGATTGGTAATGATACAGCTATTACAATAGGTGGTATGCAAGGACATTTTCAGTTAAACGTATTTAAACCGGTAATGATTTCTAACCTTCTTCAATCTGCTCGATTGTTAGGTGATGCGTGTGTTTCATTTACAAAAAATGCTGCAATAGGTATCGAACCTAATCCTAAAGTAGTACAAGAGAAATTAGAAAATTCTCTTATGTTGGTAACAGCTCTCAATACGCACATTGGTTATGAAAAAGCAGCTAAGATCGCTAAAAAAGCACATGCTGAAGGAACTACATTAAGAGAAGCAACATTGGCTCTTGGATTTCTTACAGATGAAAAGTTTACTGAATTAGTTGATCCTGCCAAGATGATTTAATTAAATATACACTATGGAAAAACCGATTATCGTACAGAAAAAGTCTCTTAAACTTGAAATGGAGCCTGGTAACTACTTCTGGTGTGCATGTGGCCGAAGTAAAAAACAACCCTTTTGCGACGGATCCCATGTCGGGACAAATTTTAGACCGGAGAAAGTTGTTATTACTGAAAAACAGATTTTTCCATGGTGTATGTGCAGACATAGTGACCTAGGTGCAAGATGTGATAATAAACATCGTGATCTTTAAGAGACTAATAAGAAGTTAATGCCTTCTACAAAACCTCTTTGTGGTAAAAACTCTCTGATTTCTTCTCTTGCCTCTACCTGCTTTATATAGGTAAGCACAAATATTTGGTCAGGTGATGGAATGTTTTTATAGTGATATACTTTATGGTCAATCTGCCTGTTCTTTTTCGTGTCGATATAACAACAAATTTCAATTCCATACGATTCCAATAAACTTGCTCTCCTGCGTGAGATTTTACTTGCACCCCATACGGCAACTTTTGGGTAGTACGGATTGTGTTTTTTAAGCCACTTTGCCAGGTATTTCGTTTTTATTTTGTAGAAGGAATTGTCGCTGTATCTTTTGCTTGATCGGGTTAATCTGGTGTCTGAATCATACCAATCTAAAAGAACATGGTTTAATTTTTTTATCTTAACTCCCATGTCAAGCCACCTCAGCCACATTTCATAATCTTCAGGAAAAGCTCCATGCAAATACATGCCACACTGGTGCGCAACCTCACGACGCCACATAGCGGTCGGGTTTACAATAGGCAATTCAACAAATCTATTGTTTCGTATTTCTTCGTAGGTAATTATTGAATTACTCCATTCTACAAAGCGTAACATTCCTTCTGTATATTCAGAATGACTGACATGTTTAACCAATGATGCCACAGCACCATAATCAGGATGTTCATCCAGAAAATCATTTTGCATTTTTAGTCTGTTAGGGTATGACCAATCATCTGCATCCATGCGGGCAATATATTTACCTTTACTCGCTGACCACCCTGTATTGGATGCAAAAACTACTCCCTGCATTTGCTCAGAAATAACTTTAAATCGATTATCCTTATCTGCAACATTATTTGCAATTTCACTGCTTTTGTCAGTTGAATTATTGTCGATTAGGATACATTCAAAATCTTTGAAAGTTTGATCTATAATGCTTTGAATAGCTCTTTCAAGTGTTTTCTCAGCATTGAAAAATGGAATTATTACTGATATTTTGGGGCTATCAGTGATTTGCATTCTTATTAAATGTGCTTATTACATCTTCTGGAATAGTTTGAAGGTTTTTCATCCTAAAAACAAAAGTGCGTTTTGCAACTTTACCATTTCTAAATATTTGAATCGTATCGGCAGGAATTACTTTCTCAAAATATGAACAAACATTACTATCAGGTTCGTGATATTCTCTGCTGTTAGTTAAATAATAGGCATCCATACCTTTAACAAACCCTCCTTGTTCCAGGTTTATCCATGCATATTTATGAATTTTATCAAGCTTGCCAATACCAAAGCTTTTAAGTTCGGATGGAGAAGCTGCATAGTAATCGTAATTGGCAAGAGGGAACCAGTTAGTTCCAATAAGAATGCTATTGTCTGACATTTGCCCAAGCTTAATATCCCGATCTACAATGCGTTTGAAAATTTCTCCTGATTGTTTATAGCCATATAGGTCAAGGGTAGGGTCATCCTTTCCAATACGATGATACTCTTTAGTTGCATCCAATTTAAATACTCCATAATTAATTTGCGCTAACGCAAGGATAATTATGATAAGTATTGCCAGTAGTGCTGATATTATCACAGAAGGTAAACCACGCTTTTCTTTTGTTCGGTGTTGCGATAAGTAAACTGCTGCCAAAGGAATTAGTGAATTATACCCCGGACTTGTCCAATGCGGAAGTATGCTTCTGAAAACAGAAAATATCAGAAAAGTGATAATTAAGGGTAATCCTGAGAGCAATATAATTCTTGTATATTTTTTTTCAATCGATAATTTTCCTCTAAGTGCTGCAACAATACTCACTATTATTATCACAAAATTTACAGGGTTATTGTAAAGTAATTCTCCTCCAATCTCAGTGAAAAAATAATTAGGGTTTATTGTATATCCTGACATGTCAACTCTTTCAGAATGAAATGATAAACTTATAAAGTTGTTTTGCACGTTCCATATTATTATTGGAAGTGTAATAATTATTGTTGCTATCACCGAGATGTAGAGCCACCGACTTTTTAACCAGTCACGATTGTAGGCCAATATATAAACGGCAACACCAAACCAAAGAAATACAGTTGTGTATTTTGATAATATGCCAAGTCCAATTATTATTCCAATTTTCAGCATATTGATCCCCATCTTTGGCTCATGTGGGTTACCTGGGATAGTTTTGATAATTATTAATATTCCCCAAATCCAAAACAAACTTTGTGGTGAGTCGGGAAGTATAAAAACACCTGTAATTATTGACGCATAAATTGATGCAGCATAAAGCAAAGATGCATAATAACCGGTTTGTGAATCTTTTATTTTTTGCCCTATTTTAAATACTACCCACAGGTTAACAGCACCTATTAAAACAGCTCCAAGCCTGAGTAAAAACTCACTCTGAAAATGCAAGTTAATAGTTGTAAGCTGCATTACTAATCCAACCATTATGGGGTGGTCAAAATGCGACCAGTCGGGGTAAAGAGCATATAACCTGTAATATACTTCATCATTTCCAAATTCGAGTATCCATGCAAGTAATCCGCGAATTATAGTAGAAATAATTATCAGGTAAATTACATACCGGTCATATTTTTTGCTGTTATCCATGATTTTTAATCGCTTTTTTTCGCTTTCTAAATCTGGCAATCAAATAGGCAATAAAAAGTGCACTAAGGAAGTAGATAATCCGAAGTCGCATTGTTGCAGGTCCGTCAATTTCTGCGGTTTTGAGTGTGTTGGGAAGTTCACCACTATAACGTATAATAGGATTCAGATACATTACAGAACTGTCATAAAACATAATTTCTGTACGCACATAAGGATCAGTCTTTTTTACAACATATGAAGCATTGTTAGTGTCGTTTTCTGTTTGTAGTAATTCTCCATTATTTCCAATAAATTTGAACTGGATGGCTTTTGAGCTAATGGAGACAACCAAAGTGTCAGAGTGTAATTCAGCTGAGTATAATTCAGGGATGTCTATAGAACGTACTACTTTGTCTTCAAACGGCTCATCATCTATTCTGAAAAAATCCATACCATAGGCAGCACCTTTCTTCAGACTGTTAATAATTGTATTTCGGTTTAAGTTAGTTGCATTAATCATTGTGAATCTGCGACCAACATGGTTAGTATTTAGTACATCATGAGCATCATCATTACCAAGAATATATGCAATTTGACCTGACGATAATGCTGCATCCCAATGGTCAATAGATAATCTCATATTGTTGAGAACTTCAATTGCATCATAGTTTGTAAGGTATTTCATATCGTTAATTGAATAGCCGTACCTTAGCAAAGGATGGGCAAGAGCAATTATTTTAGTATGTTCTCTCAGCTTATCAATAATCCACTGTTTCATGCTGAGGGTTTGACCAAACATTAAATCAATCCATAATACCTGATCAGCATCAATGCATACCTGATGTGTTTTAAAAATATTGTAACCATGCTCATAAGTTGGAATATATGAAGAGTCTTCAAAACCAAATTTGTTGATCTTTTGGTAATCGGAAGTAGCAACATGATCATATCCAAGCCTGTTATAAATACTATCGATCAGCTCATTAGAATTTTTTCTGCCATCGGTAATACCTAGCCAGGCCTTTGATTGTACCTGGAAATTATATTTTCTCCATTGCGATGAATCAATAGATTTATAAGGATTATATAGTTTATCGCCGTTAAATGGAACCGGTCCTGAGAATTTATAAACTGGAGCCAGAAGGTAATACATTATCAATATGCCAATAATAACAATAAACAAATAAACGCAGAATCGCCAAACGGCACGAAATAGTGTTTTCATTCAAAATTTAAATTAGTGCAAAATTATAAAAATCCATATCAAAAATTTGTTTATAATTTATCTTAATGTTATAAATGAATGTGATTAACTTTTATTGCTTCAGTAATGTTGTTTTCTATACTTAATAATGTATGAAAAAATGTATTGGAAATTTTCCATATTGGGGAAAAAGTTTTATTTTTGTAAAACTCAAAACCAGATTTTAACAACTTTAATACTAAAAAAATGAGCTACTTTAAGTTGTTTATTGTTGAGGATGACCCTTTCTACGGTGAATTATTAAAAAAGCACCTTCAGTTAAATCCTGATAACGAAGTGTTTTTATTCAAGCGTGGAAAGGAATGCCTCGAAAACCTACATCTTCATCCAGATTTAATATCTTTAGATTACCGACTTCCTGATTTTACAGGATCGGAAGTTATGAAGAAGGTACATATTGATTATCCCGAACTACCAATCGTAATTGTTTCTGGTCAGGAAGATGTGAAAACTGCTCTCGATCTTCTTAAAGAGGGTGCTTACGACTATTTTGTAAAGGATAATGATACTAAGGATAGGCTTTGGAATGTTATTAATAAGTTACGTGAGAAGGCAAAATTAAAAACTGAGATTGATGTACTTAAGGAAGAAGTAGGTATTAAGTATAACTTTAATAATATTAAAGGAAACAGTCAGGCAGTTAAAAAAGTTTTCAAGTTAATGGATAAAGCCATTAAAACTAGCATAACGGTTTCAATTACAGGTGAAACAGGAACAGGGAAGGAGCTTGTTGCAAAGGCTATACATTATAATTCGAATAGAAGAAAATTTCCATTTGTAGCAGTTAATGTTGCAGCTGTACCTTCGGAGCTGATTGAAAGTGAAATGTTTGGCCATGAAAAAGGCGCGTTTACAGGCGCTGCAACTCGTAAGATTGGAAAGTTTGAACAAGCTAATAAAGGTACTTTCTTTTTAGATGAAATTGGGGAAATGGATCTTAATATGCAAGCTAAGCTTTTACGTGTTATTCAAGAAAAAGAGCTTACAAGAGTTGGCGGAAATGATGTAATTAGCCTTGATTCAAGAATATTAGTTTCAACAAATCGAAATCTGGCTGAAGAGGTTAGAAAAGGAACTTTCAGAGAGGATCTCTATTATCGCTTACTGGGTTTGCCAATTGATATTCCACCCCTCAGGTCAAGAGGAAATGATATAATGATTCTTTCAAAATATTTTATTGATGAGTTTTGTATGGAGAATGAATTGCCACTAAAGAAGATCTCTAATGAGGCACATGATAAGTTAATGAAATATAACTATCCGGGAAATGTCAGAGAGCTGAAGGCTATTATTGAATTAGCCGTAGTGCTAAATGATGGTGATGAAATTTCAGAGGACGATATTAATTTTAACTCTACCGACTCAGTCTCTAACTTTCTCGTTGAAGAGTGTAGCCTGGCTGAATATAATAATCGTATAATCAGATACTTCCTTGATAAAAATGATGGTAATGTAGTGAATACTGCAAAAAAACTTGATATTGGCAAGTCGACAATTTACCGCATGCTAAAGAATGATGAAGGAAAAGGGCATTAGCTTAAATAAATAAGTTTGTAACAAAATTTTTGAAGATTCTGTGTTTGGAGAAAATTAAAACAAATGAACGATAAGTACAAACTCGAAAAACTTTCACAATACTTTGCTGGCGACAAAAATCAGTTTAAAGAAATGATAGGTCTTTTTCTGGAAACTGTTCCTCCCGACATTGCTATATTAGGAAAACTTGCTAAGCAGGATAAGTGGAACGAAATATTAGAAGTTACACATAGAATAAAACCATCCCTCGATGTATTTGAGATGAATGAAATAATAATTGAAATCAATAAAATAGAACATATTGCACGTGAAAAAAACTTGGATGGCAATTTAAACAGTTGTATCCGTATTTTGTCAGAAAATTTTAACAAAATCAGCACTTCCTTAAATAATGAGCTCCAAAAATTGTAGAATATCCGTCACGCAAAATAACAAAAACAAACTCTGCTTTTAACACTAATGAAAAAAGTTTTAATTGTAACATTTTCACAGTCTGGTCAATTAGACAAAATTGTGTCGAATATTTCTAATTCCTTCCCTGAAAGCATTGATGTACATTACGAAAAATTAGTACCTGTACCTCAATTCCCATTTCCATGGAAAGATATTTCATTTTATGATGCTATGCCGGAATCGGTAATGATGATACCATCAAATAATGAATCTGTTTCATTTAACCCTGATGAAGATTTCGACCTTATAATATTAGGATACCCAATTTGGTTCTTGTCGCCACCAATACCAATAACTACTTTTCTCAAATCGCCTGAGGCGAAAAAAGTAATGAAAGGTAAACCAATTGTTACAGTTGTTGGTGCTCGTAACATGTGGGTAATGGCACAAGAGAACATAAAAGAAATGATTTTAGATAATGGAGGAATATTAGCAGGTAATATTGTTTTGTGCGACAAACATAATAATCTGATAAGTGTAATCACAATCATTTATTGGATGATGACAGGTAAGAAAGAGAGGTATTTGGGACTATTTCCAGTACCTGGTATTTCAGATGATGACATTGAAAGAGCAAAGCGTTTTGCCCCTGTTATAACTGAGGCAATTTTAAATAATAAATTTAGTGATCTACAGGATAAACTGCTGGAACTTAAAGCTGTGGAATTATCTCCAAACGTGGTTTCTACAGAAGAAAAAGGAAAGAAAATTTTCAGGATATGGTCAGCATTTATATTGAGAAAAGGAGAATCAGGATCGAAACACAGGATTGGAAGACTTATTATGTTTAAATGGTATCTTTTGTTTGTTATTTTTGTCGTTTCACCAATCGTTTCACTGTTATTTTACTTAACATGGCCTTTGGTTTTTATTAGAATAAGGAAAAAGATGAAATATTATAGTGGGGTTGAACTTAAAGTGACTTCTGATGAATGATGCTTATATAACTAAAATAGAGAAGTTTCTGCCTAATGAACCTGTATCTAATGATGAGATGGAGAGTCGTCTTGGATTAATAAACGGAAATGCCTCCAAAAGCAGATCTCTCATACTAAAAAACAATGGAATTAAAACCAGATATTATGCTCTTGATAAAGATGGAAACATAACACATAATAATGCACAGCTTGCCACAATCGCAATTAACAAACTATTAAGTGGAAAAACTAAATTAGATGACATAGAACTTCTTACTGCTGGGACTTCTTCTCCAGATACATTACAGCCTGCACATGCATTAATGGTTCACGGGGAGTTGGGAGGACCTAGTATAGAGACAATGTCGGCTCATGGTACTTGCAATGCTGGAATGTTATCACTTAAATATGCTTATTTATCAGTGATTTCAGGCCAGATCAAGAATGCAGTTAATGTTGCATCCGAAATGTTGTCTTCATGGATGATGGCAAAAAATTATCAGAGTGAAATTGATAAAAGAAAAGAAATAGAATCTAATCCATACATCGCTTTTGAAAAAGATTTTCTCAGATGGATGCTGTCTGATGGTGCAGTGGCTGCTCTTGTTCAGGACAAACCAAATACTGAAAGTCATTCACTTAAAATTGAGTGGATGGATGTTAAATCATTTGCCAACGAATTTGATGCATGTATGTATGCCGGATGTATTAAAGAAAAAGATGGTAACATATTAGGATGGAGGGAACTCGCAATCGAGCAGCAGAATTTTCAATCTGTATTTTCGCTTAAGCAGGATGTAAAATTGTTGCAGAAACACGTAATAAAGAAAGGTATTGAACTTCTGCTAAGCATAAAGAAGAAAAGGAATTTTGACGAAAGGGATGTCCAATATTTTTTACCACACCTATCTTCCATGTTTTTCAAGAAACAAGCAATTGAAGGGTTTATTGAGGCAGGAATAGATATACCGGAGCACAAATGGTTTATGAACCTGCCAAAAGTCGGAAATGTTGGTGCTTCTTCAGGTATGCTTATGGTTGAGGAGCTATTTAACTCAGGTAATCTCAAAAAAGGAGAAAAAATTCTGGTAATGGTTCCCGAAAGCGCACGATTTTCTTATACATATTTACTGCTTACAGTTGTATAAAATTGTTATCAGCTAACAACTATTTTTTCTGCAATCTTGTGGAATAGTAATAATTTGTATGTATATGAAAAATGTGAAAGATAAAAGCCCGATCGATATCCATCCCTCCAAAGCGATACAGTATTTTTTTATTTTTGGAAAGATATTAAGAAACATATAAAGTACTAATGTTAGCTGATAGTAATATTGTAATTAATCTTATTCCGCAAAAACATCCTATGGTTATGGTTGATGGATTGATAAGTAGTGATGAAACAGAAACGATTTCCAAACTAAGCCTGAATAAGGATAATATTTTTTGTAGTAATGGTTATTTTCAGGAAGTGGGGTTGATTGAGAACATTGCTCAAACTGCGGCACTAAGATCAGGATATGAGAACATGAAGAATCATGAACAACCAACTGTTGGCTATTTGGGTTCAGTAAAGAATTTTGTTGTTTATAGTTTACCAAAGGATGATGAAACACTTCAAACGAAATTGTCAATATTAAATCGGTTAACAAATGTGTTAATTGTAAAAGGAGAGGTTTTTGTTAACGATATATTGATGGCTGAAGGTGAAATGAATATTTTCTTACAAGAAAGTTAAGCAGATGAAAAGTAAAGACGTACCACAGGACGATGCTAATATGTTGCAGGGTAAATTTAAAGAGCCTGTGTATTCACTTGATGAAAATGGCAATTATGTTGTTGTTCCCTCTGTTGGCTGGGATCCGAAGAATGCAGTAATGCAGGAAGCATGGGACAATGTAAATGAAAAAGTTGAGCAAGCACGGCAAAATGTACTTTCAGGTAAATCAAGTCCGATTGCTTATTATATTGAGAAAAACATTATGGATGTAGGCCTGGTAGCGAAATATATGGGCATTAGGAAGTGGAGAGTTAAGAAACACTTGTCACCAAAACATTTTGCAAAGTTAAGCGATGATATGCTAGAAAAGTACGCTAAAGTATTTAGTTTAAGTAAAGAAGAATTTGTTGATATAAACTTGTTGTCAAAAAAGTAAATAACTAAATATATATTTAGTAAAAAAGGATTTTATCAACGATAAAGGACGAATTAAGAATGAATGTTAATTTAGAATTTGATCATAAACAATCGGCACATTGTGAAAATGGTGTTGTAAGTAACTTATTAAGATATTATGGGATTGATATAAGTGAGCCTATGGCTTTTGGCATTGGCTCAGGGTTATTTTTCTCACATATGCCTTTTCTTAAAGTGGGAGGGATTCCAGTTACTTCATTCAGACCGCTGCCAGGAATTATTTTTAAGAGAATTTCACGGAGACTTGGAATAAAATTTGAGAGACATAAATATTCCAATCCAATTAAAGCAATGAATGCTTTGGATGAAAATCTTAAAAATGGTATTCCAACTGGAATGCTGGTTGGGGTTTATCATCTTACATACTTTCCCGATCCATACAGATTCCATTTTAATGCGCACAATATTGTTGTTTATGGAAAGCAAGATGATAGATATTTAATAAGTGACCCCATTATGGAAGGTCCAGAAACTCTTTCCTATGATGAGTTGCTTAGAGTACGATATGCAAAAGGTACCTTTGCTCCAAAAGGCCATATGTATTGGGCAGTAGATATTCCAAAGAATATAAATCTTGAAAGTGCAATTATTAAAGGGATAAAACATACATGTAAAGACATGTTAACTATTCCTATTCCAATGTTTGGTGTTAAAGGGATTAAATTTTTATCGAAGAAGGTCAGAAATTATCCTAATAAATTAGGTGCAAGAAAAGCAGCATCATACACCGGGCAAATAGTCAGAGCACAGGAGGAGATAGGTACTGGCGGAGCAGGATTTAGATATATGTATGGTGCATTTTTACAGGAAGCTTCAAACGTACTTAAGAATGATGAACTAAAGAAACTTTCATACCATATATCTGATATAGGCGATTTGTGGCGCGAATTTGCGACCATAACCGGAAGGATTGTAAAAAATCGTAATAAGGCTGATGAAAGTTATGATAAGGCTGCAGACCTACTGCTTGTAATTGCTGACAGAGAAAAAGATTTTTTTACTAAACTGAAAAAGAGCATTTCGTAAATGAACAAAGCTGTTGATATAGAAATTATTGCGCTCACAAAAAGGTATAAAAATTCCCTGACATTTGCCGTTAACGACCTGTCTTTAGAAGTTGATCGTGGTGAGGTGTTTGGATTATTAGGGCCTAATGGAGCCGGTAAAACTACAACAATATCAATACTTTGTAATCTTATTAAATCAACTTCAGGTGAGGTTAAAATAGGTGGGATGACATTTAAATCAGATGCTAAAAATATTAAAAAAATTATTGGCGTTGTACCTCAGGAAATAGCTCTTTTCAGCGATTTAACTGCCTTGGAGAATCTACGGTATTTTGGAAATATGTATGGGTTAAAGGGGCATGATCTGAAAGAAAGGATAACAGGCCTTCTTGAATTATTTGGTATCGCTCATAAAGCAAATGAAAAAGTTTCTACCCACTCAGGAGGGATGAAACGAAGATTAAATTTGATAATAGGCATACTGCATAAACCTAAAATACTTTTCCTTGATGAGCCTACTGTTGGTATTGATGTTCAATCGCGTACTGTAATAATCGATTACTTATTAGGCATTAATAAACTTGGAACTACAATTATTTATACTTCGCATCATATGGGTGAAGCTGAAAGATTTTGTTCAAGAGTAGCAATAATTGATATGGGAAAAGTAATTGTGGAAGGAAGTCCGCAACAATTAGTGGCTGACAATAGTGATTGTTCTAATTTGGAAGATATTTTTTTAAAAAAAACAGGCAGAAGTCTCAGAGATTAAAGAGTTTAACCAATGTTAAAATATATAGCATCTGCAATAAAAGATATTATACTCTTGTCGAGAGACAAGGCCGGATTAGTGATGCTATTTGTTATGCCGGCAGCATTAATTATAATAATGACTCTGCTTCAGGACTCAACATTTAGAGCACTTGAAGAAAGGAAATTACCGATATTAGTATTGAACCTGGACGATGACACCTTTGGAATTAATATTGTAGAAGGATTAAAAAAATCCAAGTTCTTTAAAGTTACTGAGCAACTGGTGAAAGATGAATTGGCAATAAACAAGTTAAAAAGTAAGGTTGCAGCAGGGAAGTTTCAAATAGGCATTATTATTAACAAGAATGCAACAAGCCTGCTTCAGAATAATATTAAATACAATATAATTCAACAGTTACCCGAGGAGGATCAGCTTGTATTTGGCGAAGATACAATATTATTAAAACCAGCATCAAAGATTGACATTTACTTTGATCCTGTAACTAAAAACTCCTTTAAACAATCTATTGCAAGCGCATTGCATGAGTTTTCCTCTTCAGTTGAAGCAAAAATAATGTACGATGTATATTCATCATTATTCAAGGATTTATTAGGAATGGAGCTTAAGAATAACGGTGGTTTCAATCATCTGGTTGAATTTGAAACAAAATATGCCAGTGCTGATGGAGAGGTAATTGTTCCGAATTCTGTGCAACATAACGTTCCAGCCTGGACTATCTTCGCCATGTTTTTTATTGTAATTCCACTTGCAGGCAATATAATTAAAGAGAGGGAAAGCGGCGTTGAGTTAAGACTTAAAATTATAGCAGGTTCAAATCTGCCTGTTATTCTTGGAAAAGTGACTGGTTTTTTCCTGGTTGGTATGATGCAGGCTGCTACAATGTTTATGATTGGAGTTTGGATTTTGCCTTTACTGGGATTGCCTCAACTCATAATTGGCGATAACTATGGAGCATTGATATTCTTAACCATAGCTGTTTCATTAGCTGCCTCTGGGTATGGAGTTGTAATCGGATCTATTGCTACATCACAGGAGCAGTCATCAATATTTGGATCAATCTCTGTAGTGATTTTAGCTGCTATTGGAGGGATTTGGGTACCTATTTTTATTATGTCTGATACCATGCAACAAGTGAGTATGTTGTCACCACTTAACTGGGCACTTAATGGTTATTATGATGTGTTCCTCCGAAATAGCAGCATCGTTAATATACTCGGATATGTAGGAATGCTTTTGAGTTTCTTTTTACTTTGCATTTCAATTGCATGGTATTACAATCGATATCGTAAGAAGATTTAACATTATTAGATAAGAATCATGTCTCCATTATCCGAATTATATACTGAAATATCTGAGGTTGCAGAGTTGCTCCATCAAAAAGGCTGGGCCGAAAAAAATGCAGGCAATTTTTCTATTAGAGTTGATCAGACAATAGAACTTCAATTCTCAAATAAGGAGATTATACTTCTAAAATCTTACCCGTTGCTAGCCGATAGTGTTTTTTTGGTTACAGGAAAGGGCAAACGGATGCGGGATATCGCCAAATCCCCTTATGAAAATACCATAATAATCAAAATAAATTCAGCAGGAGATTCTTATTCAATAATTGATGATAAGCAGATAACCCCAACTTCTGAATTGCCAACACACCTTGCAATTCATAATATGATTACTGAGAGAGGAAGTAAAGAAAGGGCAGTAATTCATTCACATGTTACTGAGTTGATAGCACTCTCTCACATCAAGGAATATTGCAATCAGGATAGTTTGAATACACTACTTTGGAGTATGCATCCTGAAACAATTATGTTTATTCCTGATGGGCTTGGTTTTGTTCCATTTTGTTTACCTGGCTCAGTAGAAATAGCCGGGACCACAGTTGAAGCCTTTAGGAATCATGCCATTGTATTATGGGAAAAACACGGCGTTTTTAGCATAGCACACAATCTAAACGACTCCTATGATCTGATTGAAATTGCAGCTAAGTCGGCAGAAATTTATTTTATGTGTGCAGCAGCTAGTACATTGCCTCAAGGTCTCAGTCCTAATCAATTAGATCAAATGAAAGAGATTGAATTTTGAACTAAAATCTAAACCCAAATTCAACAATCACCCTTGGTCGTATAACAAATCTTTCAGGAGGGTATTCTCTATAGTACCATTGATTAAAATCCCCATCATAATCCCACTGTCCATCACCATCATACATCCTATATCCTAGGTTTATCCCTAGTGCAAAATCAGAAAACCACTGCTTTGATGTTCCAAAATATCGCCTTCCTCCAATTAAATAACCCATTGAGATATTATTGCTAATAGTATAATGATCAAATGAATCTTGGTAATATTCATAAAAATCATAGTAGCCGGCTTCAACATGGCCAAACAAAGTAATCCTATTGGAAGGTTTAGGATCAAAATAACGTCTGTAGTACGCAACTATTTTATTTGATGAATAGTTTGGGGCACCAAACCATAATAAAGAACTCGTTGCCTGTATACCAAGTGAGTTGTTCTTGTTCAATGAATATTCATAAGAAATAGATGCCTGGTTTATTACAATTGTGGTTAATGCAATAAACTTTATATAATTGTTTTGTGATTTCAAATGTGAAGGTATCAAAACAATAATTGTAATTATTAATATGATAGCTGCCTTTTTCATTTCTGAGGTTTATGGGTTTAAGCAGATTGCCAAATTTAAGACATTTTTAATTGAATGTCAAATTACATACTTTTGCAAGCTATCAAGAAACAATGAGTAAAACTTTAACAGACACAACTGAAGTAGTAGTACGTTTTGGCGAAGTTGATTCTATGGGAATTGTATGGCATGGTAATTACGCCACATATATTGAAGAGGGTCGCGAATCTTTTGGTAAGAAGTATGGTATTTCCTACATGGATATTTATTCGAATGATGTTATGGCTCCGGTTGTTAACATCAATATCGATTTTAAAAAACAAGTTCAGTATGGTGATGTACTTATAATAGAAACAGAATTTGTTGACACCGAGGCAGCAAAAGTCATCTTCAAGTTCAATATATTCAGAAAGTCGGATGGCGAATTAGTAGCATCCGCTCAAAGCACCCAGGTTTTTATTGATATGAATAGAGAAATGATACTTTATCCTCCACAGTTTGTATTAGATTGGAAAAAGAAAGTTGGATTAACAGATAAGTAACAAATGGTTTATTTTAGATCCGACAATATTATTTCATCTCTTGGCTACAATACAGAAGAGAATTTCAATTCAATGGCCAATAACAAAATTGGCATCGTAGATATTGACGACTGTAATATCTATCCTGATACTTTTCCCGCTTCAATGATTGATGAGAATAGGCTGAATAAAGAGTTTGAAGGAATACCTGAAGTATATGCTAAACACGGCAGCTATACTAAACTTGAAAAGATGCTGATATCTTCTATTCACGATGCATTAGGAAAGACAGACATTGATATTACATCTTCCCGAACAGGAATATTATTATCTACAACTAAAGGCAATATTGGTCTTTTAGCTAAAGATAATGATACTGCTATTGAACGTGACCGGGTGTTACTCTGGAAACTTGGCGATGAAATTCAAAACTTCTTTGGGAATCCCAATAAGGTCGTTGTAATTTCAAATGCATGTATTTCAGGTGTTCTGGCTATTAATATTGCTGCCATGTATATTAATGCCGGTATGTTTGATAATGTTATAGTCACCGGAGGTGATCTTGTAACCAGATTTGTCCTCAGTGGTTTTATGTCGTTCTTGGCCTTAAGTCCTTCTGCATGTAAGCCGTTTGATACTAATCGTGATGGGCTTTCATTAGGAGAGGCAGCGGGAACTATTATTCTGAGCAAGTATCCTAATAGGGAAAAACAAAACCTCATTTTTAAAGGTGGAGCGTCGGCAAACGATGCCAACCATATCTCAGGACCATCTCGTGATGGCGAAGGTTCGTTTATAGCTATTAAAAAAGCCTTAGCTCAGGCTAACATAAAACCAGAGGATATTGACCACATTTCGGCGCATGGAACAGCAACACCTTACAATGACGAAATGGAAAGTATATCTATCGACAGGCACAATCTTCTTGATGCGCATGTGAACAGTATTAAGGGGTACTTAGGTCATACACTTGGTGCTGCCGGCCTAGTTGAAACTGCTATTTTGTTAGAGGAAATGAGACAAAATACCCTTCTAAGATCTGCCGGATTTGAAGAACTCGGCGTTAGCCGATCATTAAATATCGTAAATCATCTTACAAATACAAACATAAGAAATGGTCTAAAACTAGCTTCCGGGTTTGGTGGATGTAATGCGGCTTTAGTAATTTCAAAAGTTGAATAATTAGTTATGAACGGATTATTTATTACTAAGTATTGTCATATTAAAAATCATAGCATCTTTGTTGACGGAAATCTACTTTACAATGATGATAAAGCATCTGACTTTAAATCGTTCATAAAATCAGCATATAGGTTTTTAGTGCCATCCTATAATAAATTCTTCAAAATGGATGAGATTTGTAAACTGGGTTTTATTGGTGCCGAGGTATTATTTTCTGATATCAACTTAACAACCTTTGAAGAAGAAGATGTTGCTATTATATTATCCAACTCTCATTCTACACTTGTAACGGACACAAATCATCAGAATACAGTCGATGATTATGATAATTTTTTTCCAAGTCCTTCAGTATTTGTGTACACTCTGCCAAATATTATGATAGGAGAGATTTCGATCAGACATAAATTGAGAGGTGAAAATGCTTTTTTTATTGTTGAAAAATTTAATGCAGAATTAATAACTAATTACATCAATAACTTATTTTTGACCAACAATTCTAAAGCTGCTATAGGTGGATGGGTAAATTTATCAGAGGGTGATTACGAAGCCTTTTTGTACTGGGTTTCACCCGAAGGTAATATCGAGCATAATGCCTTAGAAATAAACAGATTGTATAATTTAATTCATTAAGATTACAGATGGAAGATATAATTTTAAAACTAAAAGAACAAATCATTGAACAGTTGAACCTGGAAGATATGGAGCCCGAAGATATCGATGCTGATGAACCATTGTTTGGTTCTGGTCTTGGACTTGACTCAATCGATGCATTAGAATTAATAGTTCTTTTGGAAAAGGAGTATGGAATTAAAATTAAGAATCCCAAGGACGGACAAAAGATATTCTTCTCTATTAAAACAATGGCCGAATATATCAAGGAAAACCAAGAGTAATGACCAAGGTCGTAGTAACAGGCATTGGAATTATTAGTTCTATTGGCAATAATCTGCAAGAAACTTTTATTTCACTCATTGAAAAGAGAACTGGCATTGGAAAAATCGATATACTCGATACAGTTCATAAAGATGAGTTTTTGCTTGGAGAAATAAAACTCGACCATAATCAATTAATTGAACTTGCAGGAGTCGACCCTGATCTTGCATGGACAAGAACTACTTTACTTGGAATAATTGCAGCAAAACAAGCAATTCAGGATTCGGGTATTGTCCCTGACAAAGATACAGCTCTTGTCTCTGCTACCACAGTTGGAGGAATGGATCGTAGCGAACTGTACTACAAAGATTTCCTTGCCGAAGCAAAATACAGCCAATATATCGATACACACCATGCCGGTAATAGCACCGAAATGATTGCCGAACAGTGTGGATTATCCGGACTTAACACAACAATCAGTACAGCGTGTTCATCATCTTTAAATAGTATAATGTTCGGTGCCAGGTTAATAAAAAACGGGAAGGTAAATACTGCCATTGTGGGAGGCACCGATGCTCTTGCTAGATTTACACTTAATGGGTTTAACACCTTAATGATTCTTGACAAGGACAATTGCCGTCCTTTCGATAGTACTCGAATGGGGCTTAACCTTGGTGAAGGCGCAGCATATCTGGTTCTCGAAGAAATAAATTCAGCAAATGCGTCAGGAAAGAAGATTTATGCAGAAGTGACAGGATATGCAAATGCTAATGATGCATATCATCAAACTGCATCATCTGACAGTGGTGAAGGTCCTTTTTTGGCGATGAAAAAAGCATTGGATTCAGCAAATATTTTGCCATCTGATGTTGATTACATAAATGCACATGGCACAGGTACTGATAATAATGATGTTACAGAAGGAATTGCAATTAAAAGAATATTTCAGAAGGATATTCCTCCATTTAGTTCTACAAAAGCTTATACCGGACATACACTAGGAGCAGCAGGAGCAATAGAGTCGGTTATTTCAATTTTAGCCCTGAATAACAAAGTAGCTTTTCCAAATATTAATTTTAAGAATGTTATAGAAGAAATTGGAATTAAGCCTGTTACTGAAGTTAAAAAACTAAAGAAAGCTGTTAATGTACTTACAAATTCTTTCGGATTTGGGGGCAATGATTCATCTATTATTTTTTCTGTAGCGGACAATAGGTTAGCAGATGACGGATCAATATTGACCGTTACTGATAACCCTGTATATATAATTGGTACTGGTTGTGTTTCTCCGCAAGATACAATTGGAGATGATGGATTTTTAGAAAATATTATCGATACGGAAAGTAGGTTCTTACAAATTGTAGCACCAAATTATCGTGAATTTATTGATCCGAAATTACTGCGGAGAATGAGTAAGATAGTTAAAATGGGAATTGTTTCATCTGCTCTTGCTTTGAAGGAAGCAGATATAGTTATACCAGATGCCATTTTATCCGGGACAGGTATGGGATGTCAGGAAGATACAGAGAAGTTCCTGAATAAAATGATTGAGAACGATGAGAGCCTGCTTACCCCAACTTCTTTTATCCAATCAACACACAATACAATAGGGGGGTCAATAGCACTCGGTCAACAAAATCACAACTACAACCTGACATATGTGCATCGGACTTTTAGTTTTGAAAGTGCCTTGCTCGATAGTATAATGTTACTAAATGAATGCCAGGCCAACAACATTCTTCTCGGAGGATTTGATGAAATAACAGAAGAAAGTTGGTTAATCAAAACAAAAATTGATTTCTACAAATCAAATGCGGTAAGTAATCTGAAAGTTTTTAGCGATAGTCAAACCGGAGCTCAGGCAGGTGAAGGCAGTTCGTTCTTTGTACTTTCAAATACAGAAACCAAGAAGACTTATGCCAAAATTGTTAGTGTGGATATGTTTTTCAGGCCTAAAGATAAAAGTGAAATTGAAGAGAGAATATCTTCATTTATCAATAAAAATTCATTATCAGAAAGCGATATCGATTTAGTGATTTTAGGAAATAATGGCGACAGTAATTTCGACAAGATTTACAATGACATTGAAAGCAGTATTTTTTCTAACAATGCAATAGCATACTTTAAACACCTTTGCGGAGAGTACGACACAGCATCTTCATTTGCAATGTGGGTTGCAGCAAAAATCATCAAAGAGAATAAAATCCCTAAGGTTCTTTTAAAAAATGGGAGTGTAGTTGGAGAAGTACGAAATATACTTATTTACAACCACTTTAGAAATATAAATCATAGCCTGATACTACTGGGAAAACCTTGAGGAAAGATATAATTATATTTTATATGCTAATTAAAGATTTTTATAAGTTAATAGACCTTTCTTCTGATGGATCAGGAATAGTGGCCACTTTAAAATTAAATCCTGAACATAAGGTTTACAAAGGTCATTTCCCTAATCACCCTGTTGTACCCGGAGTAATTCAACTACAGATTGTAAAAGAGTTATTGGAACAAAGTCTTGGTAAAAACCTTTTTATGGGTAATATTCAGAGAGTTAAATATCTTAAACCAGTAGTGCCAACCAATACTTCACAATTGGTTTTTACAATCATAATTAAAGAAACCGATGAACAAAAAATTGGATCAAATGTTTCCATCGGCTTGAAAGATAGTATTTTTACAAAAGCAAAAATAGAATTTACAATTATTTAGATTGTTTATTCCAATGAATAAACTGTAATTAACATGTTATTGCAATTTTTTTAATCACCATAACACACCGAATTTAAATTTTGTAAAATTCCAACCCTTTTTAACAGGAATGAGTAGAATTAGATAACCTGATGATGAAGCAACTCAAAGGAACAGTTCGAATATTAACAGAAACTAAATATCATCTTCACATGCAAGTTGATAAAAAAGCTTTAGTGGATTCGTTACTAATCAAATACTCCTTCAATGATTGGAATGGAAATTTGGTTGAGGAAAATTTTGACAACCTTGATGGCGCTGGTAGAGATATAGCGTATAAATATGATGATAATGGAAATATTATTGAAGAATGTATATATACAGTTAAAGGCAAATTCAACTCAAAATCAACATATAAATACGCTGCTAATGGCAATATTATTGAAAAATGTATTTATAATTCACGTAATAAGTTAATAGATATCATAAAATACAAATGTGATAATAAGGGTAAAATAATCGAAGAAACGTTTGGTAACTACAAAGGAAGTCATAGAGAAATATTATATAAGTACGATAGCAAAGGAGATATGATTGAGAGAATTGATTATGACCACCTTGGTAAATTAATGTTTGAAACAAAGTTTAAATATGATGATAATGGGTTACTAATTGAGAAGGATCGTTTTGATTTCTTTGGCCGATGTATTTCTAAATCTAAGTATAAGCATGATGAACCTGGTAATGTAATTGAGGAATTTATTTATGCTAACAATGGAAAGAATATATCTAAGGATACATACAAGTTTGATGAGTATGATAAATTTGGAAACTGGACAATGAAAGTTTGGTACGTTGCTGAGGAACCTATTACTTTAACAAAACGAGTTATAGATTATTATTAATCAGGAAGTACATTCAAAAAATAATCTAAGGGTTTTTCCAGTTTGGGGGTATTCTATCAATAAAACAAGAAAGTGTCTAAAATCGTACTCCCCGAAAACATAAAAAGTGAATCCTTATCTTAGATGGAAATATCCTGATTAATTCGAGAAAATAGATATTAAACTGTATTGGTTGGGAAATGGTTGGGAAAATACAACTAAAAAAGCCCGCAACACTTTATAAGTAAAGTAATTACGGACTTTAAAAGTACTCGAGGCGGGACTTGAACCCGCACGAGCGCAATGCTCATTGGATTTTAAGTCCAACGTGTCTACCAATTCCACCACTCGAGCAATTGTTTCAAGAAAAAATCCCGTCCCGATTTATCGGGATCGGGATTTTGAGCGGGAAACGGGACTCGGACCCGCGACCCCGACCTTGGCAAGGTCGTGCTCTACCAACTGAGCTATTCCCGCGTTACCAAACATCAACAAATCATTTGATTTTTGGAGGTGCAAATGTAGTATTTTTTTTTATTTCAAGAATATTTTAGCAAATTTTTATGTACTCAGATAATCTATGTGGATATAATTTACAAGAATTGTACTTCTATAATAAAATGATAGATTCATTTAGAATCCTTTTACGATCCTAACGACTTTTTAATAGCATTTAACTTCATAAGTGCTTCAACAGGAGTAAGCGTGTCGATATCAATGTCAAGAATTTCGTTTTTTATTTGATTTAATAAAGGATCATCTAATTGAATAAAGCTAAGCTGAAGATCATCGTCTTTAGAAGTTGATTTTACAGCCTTGTTAAGTTCTTCTCCGGAATGATTTCGCTCCAGAATCTCCAGCATTTGTTTGGCTCTAGTCAGTACTTTCTTTGGCATCCCAGCCATCTCGGCAACATGAATACCAAAACTATGGGCGCTGCCACCTTTTGTCATTTTTCTTAAAAAGATTACTTTATTGCCATGTTCTTTAATGCTAATATGAAAATTCTTTATGCGTTTCAATGTCAGCGACATATCATTAAGTTCATGATAATGAGTAGCAAAAAGAACTTTCGCCCTGTAAGCAGGATGATTATGTAAAAATTCTGTTATCGACCACGCAATAGAAATTCCATCATAAGTACTTGTACCCCTGCCTATTTCATCTAATAATATAAGGCTTCTGTTTGAAATATTATTGAGTATGCTTGCAGTTTCATTCATTTCAACCATAAATGTTGATTCTCCCGAACTTATATTATCAGAAGCTCCAACCCTTGTGAAAATCTTATCAACAACACCAATATCTGCTGATGAAGCAGGTACCATGCATCCCATTTGTCCGAGTAGAACAATCAGTGCGGTTTGTCTTAATAATGCTGATTTACCCGACATATTTGGTCCTGTAAGGATTATTATTTGTTGTTTCTGATTATCCAGGTAAACATCATTTGGAACATATTCTTCTCCCGGAGGCAGGTTATTTTCAATTACAGGATGCCTTCCGTTTCGAATATGAAGAGTATAATCGTTAGTAAACTTTGGCCTTGTGTAGTTATTTGCTTCCGATATTTTTGCAAATGAAGCAAGGCAGTCAAGTACTGCAACAAGAGAAGCATCTAATTGAATCGGCAGTACGAATTCAGCACTATAGTGAACAATTTCTTCAAATATCTTTAGCTCAATTGCAAGAATCTTCTCTTCTGCAGTAAGTATCTTTTGCTCATATTCCTTAAGCTCTTCTGTAATATATCTTTCGGAACCAGTAAGTGTTTGTTTGCGATGCCATTCAGGAGGTACTTTATCCTTATGTGTGTGTGTTACTTCAAGGTAATAACCAAATACATTATTAAAACCTACTTTGAGAGAAGAAATACCGGTTTTCTCAATCTCTCTTTGCTGAAGTTCTTTTAAGTAATCTTTACCGGAAGTAGAAATATTTCTTAACTCATCAAGCTCACTCGAAACCCCATCTGCAATAATATTACCCTTGTTAATATTTGTTGAAGGATCTTCCTTAAGCTGTGTGCTCAGTTTATTAGACAATGATGTACAGGGGTTTAGCTTTTCTGCAACTTTTACTAATTCAGGCTTTCCGGAATTCTGACATATATCTTGCAGAGCATTAATTGCCCGTAATGCCCTTTGAAGCTGAACTAATTCCCTTGGGTTAACACGATGCGTTACAACCTTAGATATTAACCTTTCAAGATCTCCAACCTTTTTTATTTCCTTATGGATTGTTACTCCAATGCTGTCATTCTTCATCAGAAATTCAACAATATTCAATCTTTCATTTATCGATGAGATATCTTTCAGTGGCAGTGAGATCCATCGTCGCATAAGACGCGCTCCCATTGGTGAATCTGTTTTGTCGACAACATCTAACAGAGTAGTAGCCCCCATGCTTAGAGGGTATATTAACTCCAGATTGCGTATTGTAAATTTGTCAAGCCATACAAACTTTCCTTCGTCAATACGACTTAATTTATTTATATGACTAAGTTTATCATGGTGAGTTTCAAACAAATAATGTAGAGCAGCTCCCGCGGCAATAATTCCGTTGTTAATGCCTTCAACACCAAATCCTTTTAGTGATGCTGTTCCAAAATGTTTCAGAAGTATTTCTGTGGCAAAATCAATCGAAAACACCCAATCATCAAAAAAAGATAAATAAAATTTATCACCCATTAACTCTATAAACTTAGCTCGATTCTGACGTTGGATAACAACTTCAGCGGGGCCAAAGCTTTGAATCAATTTGTCAATATATTCATTATTACCTTCTGCAAGAAAAAACTCTCCGGTACTTATGTCTAATAAAGCTATGCCTGAAATTCCTGATGTTAAGTGCACAGCCGCAAGAAAATTATTCTCTTTTGTCTCCAGTACATTATCATTTAATGCTACTCCGGGAGTAACCAACTCTGTAACTCCTCTCTTTACAATCTTTTTGGTTAGCTTGGGGTCCTCAAGTTGATCGCAAATTGCTACTCTGTGACCCGCTCTCACCAATTTAGGAAGGTATGTATCAAGTGAGTGATGAGGAAACCCGGCAAGTTCCACAAATGATGCAGCACCATTTCTTCTTTTAGTAAGAACAATATTTAATATACCTGCAGCACGAATCGCATCTTCACCAAAAGTTTCGTAAAAATCACCAATCCTAAATAACAACAGAGCATCGGGATATTTAGCCTTAATACTATTGTATTGCTTCATTAATGGTGTTTCAAAATATTTGGTTTCTTTTCCCACTGATTCGTTTTTGTATAATCTGGTATAAATATTTTAGCAAATATACTCAGACTGTAATAAAATGAAATGTATCAGGTCAATTTCTTGAAAATTATGAATTATAAATTAAAAAGGAATAATTGGAATAAGCGATGTAGATATTTGGGATAATGTATTTTATGTTAATAAGGAAATATATTGAAATAAAAAAATAAACAATTTTCTTGATCATGTGAATTTCTTCAATTAGCTTGTGCCTTAATTTCTCTTCTTTTATACTTGGATATTCTGATATGTCTATTTCCTTATTTTTGCTTTAATTTGCATGCTATGGCGAAAAAACTATCACTTGAGGAGTTAAACAGAATGAGTATTTCAGAATTCAAGGAAGCTCCAAAAGTACCTATAATTGTTGTTCTCGATAATATCAGAAGTCTGAGTAATATTGGATCTGTTTTCAGAACAGCTGATGCATTCCGAATTGAAGCGGTTTATTTATGTGGTATAACAGCTAAGCCCCCTCATCGTGAAATTCACAAAACCGCACTTAGCGCTACCGAATCGGTTGAATGGCAGTATTTCAGCACTACTATTGAAGCTGTGGAGAAACTCAGGAACAATAATTTCAAAATTGTTTCAATTGAACAGGTAGATAATAGTATTGTGTTAAATGAATTTGAACCAGATCCGCAGTGCCCTCACGCATTGGTTTTTGGGAATGAAGTTCATGGTGTTGATGAGAAAATTATCGCCATGTCTGACAAATGTGTTGAAATACCGCAATGGGGAACAAAACATTCATTTAATGTAAGTATAAGTGTTGGAATTGTATTATGGGATATCGTGCTAAAATTGAATTAGTTGACACATTTTGTAACTAATAAAACTTATTCACGTAAAAATCTTAGTTATTTGTGTAACTATAGACATTATTTTATACTTTTGCCTAATTAACACGCAACCTGTTATATTTTGATGTTGACCTATTTAACAACATTATTATTATTAAATTTGAAAAATAAATTTCTACAATAAAAATTACAATCATGAAAAAACCTTATTCTATTTTTACAAAGGCTTTAATTTTGAGTTTTATTCTGGCTTTACCAATTACTTTCTTTGCACAGGAAGCTGCCGGAGATAAAAATACCGAAAAAAAATCTTCATCTTTTTCACCATATTGGTATGTTGAAGCTGAAGTTGGACCTTCCTGGTCACATGCCGACTTAAGTAAATATAATTTTTTCCCTGACTTTGGTAATACTAATATCAATGGTGCAATAGGTTTTGGTCGTCAACTAACATCAGTATTCAGTGCATATATTGATCTTGAAAGAGGTTTCTTTCAAGGTGAAAAGAAAAATGTCCCAACTTTATCTGTACCCGGTGCACAGTGGGGTAGAGATATGCGTTTTTTGGCTGATTATTATGGAGGAAACATTAATGTTGGCATCAATCTTTCAAACTTGATTAGTGGGTACAACGATAGGCTAATTGATTTTGGTATTCATGTTGGTTTTGGTCAAACACAATGGCAATCGCAAACATTTGATCTTGCAACTGATGATATTATTGCCAGTGCGGGACAAAAAGGAAAAAAGTGGGGTGGAACCGGAAACGGACTTACAGATAGAAATAAAGAATACACCGTGCCTATTGGTTTTAATGTAAATTTCAATGTTAGTGAAAAATTTGATATCTATGGAGATTATTCTTACACATGGATGGATACAGATTATGCTGATGGTGTTTTACACGGTGCAAAGCAGGTTAAAAATGATGTTTATTCACACTTTAACATTGGAGCCCGTTTCAAATTTGGTGGTAACAAAAATAAAAAGATGGCTGCCGACTTTGAAAAAGTTAATCTAAAAGCTTCACCAAGTCCACTTGAAGAAAGAGGAGGAATGGTTGAAGTTACAATTAATGGCACATTCCCTCCAAAATATTTCGACAAGAAAGCAATACTATGCTTTACTCCTGTACTGAAATATGCTGGTGGCGAAACAGCTTTTGAGCCAATGAATTTTAAAGGTGAAGATGTAGCAGGTGATGGAACTCTAGTTAGTCATGCTAATGGTGGTTCTTTTACTTATACAAGTTCAATACCATATGATCCCGCAATGGATGTTAGCGAATTGGTAGTAGCTCCTGTTATATATACGTACGAAGGTGAAGTTTATGAAAGCTGTGCAGCAGCTGAAGCTAATGGAAAAAAAGTATTTGTTGCTCCTGAAAGGAAAATTGATGATGGTGTAATTTTCACTTCTCAATATTTACGTAATACTGCAGTGTTAGCATTTGGACTTGATGCATACGAAAAAGTAACTATTAGCACTCAGCATTCTGAACTATACTTTCAGGTTAACCGTGCAGATTTGAATTGGAAGCTTCCTCTTAATAAGGATGACAAAAATTATGAGTCTTTGAAGGCTAATATGTCTGATATGGAGAATGGATGGTTGGTAGATGACATTACTATTGATGGTTGGGCATCTCCAGAAGGAGAAGAAACTTTCAATGAAGGACTTTCAGAACGTCGTGCTCAAACAGCTTTGAAATATATGGAAAAGAAAATATCAAAAGCTGCTAAGAAAAATGAACTAATTGCTGATGAAGGAATTGAATTTGTACTTACATCAAATGGTCCTGATTGGAATGGTTTTATGAAGGCTGTTAAAGGTTCAGAAATTAAAGATAAAAATGCTATTCTAAATGTTATTAACTCGGCTGATCAAGCAAAGAAAGAAGAAGAAATAAGAAATATGATTCTTATATATCCTGAAATTGAGAGAGACATTCTCCCTCCATTAAGGCGTGCTAATATTAACGTTAATACTTTTGTTCCAAAGAAAACAGATGCAGAAATTGCTGAACTTTCAACTTCAAATCCAAGTGCACTAGATATAGAAGAGCTCTTCTATGCTGCAACACTAACTGAAGATAATGGCACTAAAAAAGTAATTTACGGTTCTATTATGGAGTACTATCCTAAATGTTGGAGATCAGTTAATAACGCTGCAGCTGTTGAAATGGACGATGGTAACTACGAAATAGCACATGAATTACTTATGAAAGCTGTTCAACTAAATGAAAATTCATTTGAAATTCAAAATAATTTAGGAATCTATTACTTTAGTACAGGAGATTTTAACAAAGCAGAGCAAAGTTTCAACAAAGCTAAAGATTTAGGTGGAGATGAAAATTACAACCTTGGTCTAGTTAACGTTGCATTAGGTGACTATGGAAAAGCTGTTAGCTATCTCTCAGGTGCTTCATGCGACTTCAACCTTGGACTTGCACAACTGTTAAATGGTAATAATGATGCCGCTGAAAAAACATTCAAATGTGCTCCTCAGGATGCTGAAACATTGTATCTACTTGCAATAACAGCAGCTCATCAGGATAATAAATCAAATATGTTAAATTACTTAGGACAGTCTATTAAAGCTGATCCTGAAGTAGCTAAAGCAGCAGCTTCTAACAGAGAATTTATGAAGTATTATAATGATGTAGACTTTAAAGCTCTTGTTAACAGTAAATAAGAAATAGAACTTTAAGATAAAAAGTCTCGATGAAAGTCGGGACTTTTTTTTTGTTTAATATTTTCTCTTTTCTTTATAGAGCTTGTCAAATATTGAAGAGAAAAGCAGGGAAAAATTATAGTGAATGAGAAAAACTACATCAATATCCTATGTACACCAGGCTGGTATTCTTTATTAATTACCGATAATATCTTATTATAATCATCTTTATTTTGGACAAAATCAGTGTTATTAGTATCTATTACTAATATTGGAAATTTATTTTGATGTTTTATAAAATCGAAATAACCACTCTGGATTTTCTCTAAATATTTGTTTTCAATATTTTGTTCATACGACCGGCCTCTTGCTTTAATGTTTTCTTGCAGTTTAGAAGTTTCTACATGAAGATAAATAAGCAGATCCGGGTGTGGTAATTGTTGAGAAATAATATTAAAGAAACGGGTGTATAGCTTGAACTCGTCTTCAGCAAGTGTTTTATTTGCAAAAATCAGAGACTTTATTATATAGTAATCGCTAATAGTAAAGGATTTGAAAAGATCCTGTTGCCCAAGTTGATCCTTGAGTTGCTGAAAACGTGAAGCTAGAAACGACATTTCTAAAGGAAAAGCATATTTATCAGGGTCCTCATAAAATTTTGCTAAAAATGAATTGTCTTCAAATTGTTCAAGTATGAGTTTTGCATTAAATTCTTTTGAAATGAGGTTTGCAAGCGATGTTTTACCAGCGCCTATATTTCCTTCTATGGCAATAAAATTATAATTCATCTTGAGTAATTGTATCTTCGACAACAGAAACCTCTGCAATATCTGAACAATGTTCAAGAAGTTGTTTGCTGTTTAATTTAAGGATTGGATGAATAAAGTCGGGAGCAATTTCAACCAAAGGTACAATTGTAAAATTGCGCTCATGAAGTCTGGGGTGTGGAATAGTAAGATAGTCTGTCTTGATTATTTCGTTGTTGAAATAAAGAATATCGATATCAATGGTGCGTGAGGAGTACCCAATATTTGATCTTTCTCTTCCATTTTTTTTTTCGATTATATGTATTTGAGTAAGAATTGCCTCTGCTGAGAGTTTACTCGAAAGCAATAGAACGCAGTTGAGAAAATTCTTATCTGAATTAAATCCATATGCCTCTGATTCGTATATTTCTGATCGTTTAGTAATTGTACCAATAGATACAGTAATATTTTCTTCAGCCATAGCAAGGTATTTATCCCTTGGCTCTATATCACTTCCTAACAATAGAAAAACTTCATTCACCTTAATACACCGTTTATTATGCTGTACGCAAAATTAAGAAATATAGGCTATGCTATTATTCGACAGGTGAAATTTTAGACCCAAATGAAAACATTCTAAAACTAACTTGATGTAAATATTACTTTATGAAATTTGCGATGTATTTATTTTAGAAAATCTAAAGTGATTTAGGATCTACTTTAATTTGAAAATTGATATAATCGATCCAGCAGACTTCTTATCTTTTTGTCATATTTACTGTCTGTTGCCCACTTCCCTGTAAGTCCGCTCAAATAGGTTGCACTCCCTCTCTTTACATATTTAAATCTTGCATCCACAAGTTCAGTATTTAGTTCTTTTGTAGATGCGTATGCTTTAAGATGTTGTATATGTGCTCTTACTCCCTGGCGTACATTTTCAAACTCTAGCCCCTTTACACCATTGCCAATAACTCCAAGGCCACAAAAATTATTTTGGTGTTTTTCAACAGTGCCGTCAAATCGCAAGAATCCGGTCTCCAAACACATTTGTGTAAAGGCAATAGCAGGATTTACTCCTTCTCTGTTAGCTTCTTCCAAATATAACTCTGCAAGATTCTTTATATATAACTGGTCGATATTTTTGTTGTACTTTCTTAAAAAACCAGCAAGTGTTGATGATGTGATGTGACTCTCATCCATTATTCGTTCAGAGGGTTTCCTTGTCTTAACTTTTGCTTTAGAGATGTTTTTGATGCTGAAAGCCGGTTTTAAATAACAAATGGGCAAATCACTAATAGTTGATCTGTAATATTTTAGGTCGGAGTTTGAGTTTTTATTTGTATGGAATGAAAGTGTTGTTATTTCAGAATATGTATATGAGCCAATACTAAATAGTACCAACACATATGTTAATAATGTTTTCTTATTAAAAATCAGTCTTTTAGCATCCACTACCCATGATTTTTGTATTATTTAAATATCTAAATCATACGTTAATATTATCTCTGGTTTGTATTAATTTTATTCACAGTTATTTGTTAATATTGTACTTTCGGAATGTTAATCAAAAAAATTTGTCATGAAACAATTCTTCAAATTTATGTTTGCTTCATTTGCAGGCACAATACTCACCTTCATTGTTATCTTTCTTGTGTTTGCAGGTATAATCGCTTCACTTGTTGCTATGTCTGGCGATGAGGAAATATCAGTAAAACAGCATTCAATACTTCACATCTCTTGGAAAGCTGAGATCAAAGACCGATCATCTGATAATCCGATGGAAGGATTTGATTTTGCAACTATGAAATCCCACAAACCACTCGGGTTGTATGATATACTTGGAAGCATAGAGAAAGCTACCAAAGATTCCAGAATAGATGGTATTTTCCTGGATATGGAAACCTTACCAGCAGGGATAGCCACGTCCGAAGAGATCAGAAATAAGCTACTTGAATTTAAGGAATCTGGAAAATTCATAATTAGTTATGCTAATGGTTACGATCAGAAAGGGTATTATTTGGCGAGCCTGGCAGATGAGATTTATCTTAATGCAGAAGGCATGCTGCTTTTCAAAGGTTTAAGCGCACAACTTATGTTCTTTAAAGGAATGTTAGACAAGTTGGATATTGAGATGCAGATTGTAAGAGGCCCTGATAATAAATATAAGAGTGCTGTTGAACCTTTAATGCGTGAACATATAAGTGAAGCAAATCGTGAACAGATGCAAGTTTTGCTCAACTCAATCTGGGGAAAGTTAATCGCAGCGATCTCAGATAGCAGGGGAATAAGTGTTGAAGAACTCAATGTGATTGCTGATAACCTCGAACTTACAACTGCTGACAAAGCGGTTGAATATAACTTTGTGGATGGCGCTGTTTATCGCGATGATGTAATATCAAAATTAAAGCAAAAAACAGGACTTAAAGACGACGAGGAGCTTAATTCTGTTTCTTTTAGTAATTATTCAAAAGCGAAAGTTAAAGACACAAAGGGATTTAAACGGAATATAGTCGCAATCGTATTTGCTGAAGGATCTATTGTTCAGGGAAATAGTTCAGATCAAAGTATGGGATCCGCAACTATTGCAAAAGCAATCCGTGAAGCACGTGAAGATGATAAAGTGAAGGCTGTTGTGTTGCGAGTTAATTCACCAGGTGGCGATGCTCTTGCATCTGAAATCATCAGACATGAAGTAGAGCTTACAGGTAAAAAAATACCTATAATTGTATCTATGGGTAATTTAGCTGCGTCTGGTGGCTACTGGATTTCAACAAATGCTGATTATATTTTTGCTCAACCAACTACAATTACCGGCTCAATTGGAGTATTTGGAGTTATACCAAATTTTGAAGGCCTTTTTAATAAAAAGCTGGGAATTAATGTCGATAATGTTATGACTAACAAAAACTCTGATTTTATTGATGTTATGAAACCACTTAGCCCTTTTCAACTTGCTAAACTTAATGAGGTTGTGGGTAAGATTTATACTGATTTTACTGAATTGGTTGCTCGAACTCGAAATCTTGATATAGCATATGTAGATAGTATTGCAAAAGGACGTGTTTGGGCAGGTGCCGATGCTAAAGGCTTAGGTTTGATTGACGAATTTGGGGGAATCGAGGATGCAATTGCATATGCAGCTGAGAAAGCTGAATTAGGAGATGATTATAGGATATCAACTTACCCTAGAAGAAAGGAATTCTTAGCGCAGCTTATTGATGAGTTAACGGGACAAACCAGACAAACTCTTGTGAAAAATGAACTTGGTGAATATTATACATATTACCAACAAATGCAAACTATAAAGAATTTGAAAGGTGTACAGGCCAGACTTCCATTTTTTATGGAAATAAATTAATTTCTGGACGAGTTAAACACTAGCTTGATGATAGGTGCACTATTATGTAAGATAGAAACAGAAGTATTAAATTTTAATTTTCTAAAAATTTATTAACTGCTGTTTTAGTAGCTTTATCTTCTCTGCTTTTGGCATATCAAAGTCATTATTGAAGAGTTCATTTAACCAACTTCCATACATTGGGTTTGGTAGTACAATGAATTTCTTGCCAAATTCATCTTTATAACTATCTGTTAATGAAAAGCGTTCATCAATGGTTTTATTATCGAAAACATGCATGAAATCACCTAAGTTATCACCCATCAATAGTATTATTTTATGATTTGCAGAAACAATATCCCTGCGCGAATCCTTATTTGAGTCATCGGTTTTCATCAGCACATGTTCTTTGTCGGCATATGGGAAGCCCTTTTCTTTAAGATTCTTTAAAGTAACATCCAACAAGTTAATTTTCCTGTTTGTTATGTAAAAAACAACTACACCTTTTGATTTGGCAAAATTTAAAAACTCAACCGATCCGGCTAGTGGTCTGGCACTCGCAAGTTTACACCACTCATCCCAGTACTTAGGATAATCAGAATTTTCGATAATACCTTTTGCTTCATATGGGCTATTATCCAGTACCGTTTCATCAATATCTACAACAACTGCCAAAGTTTTTGTTAGGCCTGCTATTCTTAATTCGTTGTCAAGTCTGAGTTTGGCAATGTTAAATGCCTGATATGATAATGCTCTTCGTTCTGCTGCTTTTTGCTGAAACAATGTCGACAATAAAAGATATTCATTATCTGCTTTCTCTGTAACTTTCTTTTCAGGATTGCAACCAGAAATAATTCCGGTGAGGAAAATTATAATTAGGAAATAAGTGATTTTACTTTTCATGATTCTATAGATTTACGTCTCTAGTATTAATTTAGGCTAAAGTAGTTAGTTTTTGCAAATTGGGATTGCTTAAACTTTGTGAAATAATTGGATAAAAAAAGGATGCCTTTTTCAAAGCATCCTTTCTTTCAATTCTCAACAAATATTACTTGGAGAAATCCATATTTGCCAGTCTAACGTAATTTTTATATTTCCATTTAGCATCTTCTTCGTTCTGTTTGAACAAGATTCGTGCTTCTTCGGGAAATGCTTTTTTCAAAGAAGCATATCTAACTTCATTATTAAGAAATTGCTGATATCTGTCCCAGTCGGGCTCTTTAGAGTCGAGTGAGAATGGATTTTTATTTTCATTCTCAAGCATTGGGTTATATCTGTAAGTATGCCAGTAACCTGCTTCCACAGCAAACTTCTCTTCTGCCATCACTCCACTCATACCTCCTTTAATTCCATGTGCAATACAAGGTGCATATGCAATAATTAAAGATGGGCCGGGATATTCTTCTGCTTCTTTGATAGCTTTAAATGCCTGCGATTGGCTTGCTCCCATTGCAATTTGCGCAACATATACATAACCATAAGTCATTGCCATGGCACCAAGATCTTTTTTCCTGGTTTTTTTACCTGATGCAGCAAATTTGGCCACTGAACCTGTTGGCGTTGCTTTTGAGGCTTGTCCGCCAGTATTGGAATAAACCTCTGTGTCCATTACAAGCACATTTACATCCTCTCCAGAGGCAAGTACATGATCTAATCCTCCGAAGCCAATGTCGTATGCCCAACCATCACCGCCAAATATCCATTGTGATTTCTTAACCATATATTGTTCCAGCTTAAGAATTTCTGTAGCTAGTGGATTGTTTTCTTTTTTAAGAAGAGGAATCAGTTTTTTAGATGCTATTTCTGACAAGCTTGAATTGTCTTTATTGTCAATCCATTCTTTCATAGCTTCTTTTGACTCATCTGAAAAACCATCACCAATTGCTTTTGTCATTCTAATTGCAAGTCTGTCTCTGAGTTTCTCACCGCCAATAGCCATTCCAAATCCGAATTCCGCATTATCTTCAAACAATGAATTAGCCCATGCAGGTCCCTTGCCTGATTTTTCATGTTTACAGTATGGCGTTGAAGGTGCTGAGCCTCCATAAATTGAAGAACAGCCGGTAGCGTTTGCCACCATCATTCTCTCTCCAAATAGCTGAGTAACAGTTTTAATATATGGAGTTTCTCCACAGCCTGCGCATGCGCCTGAGAATTCGAATAATGGCTGAGCAAACTGACTATTCTTAACACTTTTATCTTTTGGTAGTACATCCTCTTTGTAACCAACGTCACTATGCATATAATTCCACCTGTCGATCTCATCAAACTGTGTGCCGATTGGTTTCATTTTTAATGATTTAACTTTCGATGGACAAACCTCAACGCAAATACCACATCCTGTACAGTCCAATACACTTACCTGAATTCTGTATTTAAAGGCTTTTATTGGTCCCGCTCCCTGCAGTACTGTTGTGTTTTCAGGAGCATTTGCAGCTTCTTCATCAGTAAGTAGAAAAGGACGGATAGCAGCGTGTGGGCATACATATGAACATTGATTGCATTGGATACAATATTCTTCAATCCATTCTGGAACATTAGTTGCAATCCCACGCTTCTCAAAAGCTGTAGTACCAGCAGGAAATGTTCCATCTTCTCTGCCAGCAAATGTGCTTACAGGTAATGTATCACCTTTTTGGAGATTAATTGGGTCAACAACATTCTTAATAAAATCAGGTAAGTTATTGTTTTCTTCTTTAGACTTAACAACAATATCTTTCCATTTTGCGGGTATGTCAACTTTAGTTACATCTCCACCTCTGTCAACTGCAGCATTATTCATATTAACAATTTCTTCCCCTTTGTTGCCATAAGTTTTAATGATTGCAGTTTTCATTTCATTTACTGCAGCTTCATACGGTATAACATTAGCAACTTTAAAGAATGCTGATTGCATGATAGTATTAGTCCGGTTTCTAAGACCTATTTCCTGTGCAATCTTTGTTGCGTTTATAATATACATTGTAATATTATTTTCAGCAAGATATTTCTTCATGCTGTCAGGAAGTCTGTCCTTTGTTTCCTCAACATCCCAGATGCTGTTAAGCAAAAATGTCCCTCCATTTTTAAGACCCGCAAGCATATCGTATTTTTGGAGATATGCAGGAACGTGACAAGCAACAAAATCAGGTGTTCCAACTAAATAATGAGAACGTATTGGTGTATCACCAAATCTGAGATGTGAGACGGTTATACCGCCAGATTTTTTAGAATCATAGGAAAAATAAGCCTGGCAGTATTTATCAGTTGTGTCGCCAATAATTTTAATAGAATTCTTATTAGCACCTACTGTTCCATCTGCACCTAATCCATAAAATTTAGCTTCGTAAGTACCCTTTGGAGCAATACTGATTTCAGGTAATAATGGTAAAGAAGTGTATTTAACATCATCAATTATTCCAACAGTAAATCCATTTTTAGGATTTTTAGAAGTCAGATTGTTGAAGACAGAAATAATCATCGACGGTGTAGTATCTTTAGAGCTTAGTCCGTAACGGCCACCAATAATCATTGGGGCATTTTCTTTACCATAAAATAAATCTCTAATATCAAGATATAATGGTTCACCACCGGCTCCAATTTCCTTTGTTCTGTCGAGTACTGCAATCCTTTTAACGGTTTTTGGGAAAACTTTCATGAAGTACTTTTCTGAAAATGGTCTGTATAGATGAACAGTAATCAATCCGTATTTTTCACCAGAGGCGTTCTTATAATCAATAACTTCTTTAATGGTTTCGGTAACAGAGCCAATCGCAACTAATATGTTTTCTGCATTTTTGTCGCCATAATATGTAAACGGGTGATACTCACGACCTGAAATTTTCTTAATCTCCTGCATGTAATCCTCAACCATATCAGGCACAACATCATAAAACTTAGATGATGCTTCTCTTGATTGGAAATATATGTCAGGATTTTGAGCTGTGCCTCTGGTTACAGGGTGTTCGGGGTTAAGAGCATTATCTCTGTAGCTTTGAAGTGCATCATAATCGATAAGTTTAGCAAGGTCATCCTGATCCATTGTTTCAACTTTGAGAAGTTCGTGTGATGTTCTAAAGCCATCGAAGAAATGAATAAAAGGGATTCTGGATTTTATAGCTGTTAAGTGAGCAACGCCGGCAAGATCCATAATCTCCTGAGCACTACTTGTAGCAAGCATCGCGAAACCTGTTTGACGTACACTCATAACATCACTATGATCACCAAAAATAGACAAGGCCTGTGCTGCTAAGCTTCTAGCACTTACGTGAAATACTGCCGGTAAGAGTTCCCCAGAGATTTTGTACATATTTGGTATCATCAGCAAGAGACCTTGTGAGGCTGTAAAAGTGCTCGTTAAAGCACCCGCTTGAAGTGCTCCATGTACTGCTCCTGATGCACCACCTTCGGATTGCATTTCAGCAACCTTTACTGTTTCTCCAAAAATGTTTTTTCTGTTATTCGCCGACCAAAGGTCGATATACTCGGCCATGTCAGATGAAGGTGTAATTGGGTAAATAGCAGCTACTTCACTAAACATATATGCTATATGTGAAGCAGCATAATTACCTTCACATGTAATAAATTTTTTCTTTCTGGTCATAGTTTGTAAATTTAGAATGTTCTAAAAATCTCTTATAGAAAATTTTGGCGAAATTACTCAATTAAGCATATTTATCTACTTGTTTTTGGTAATTAGTTTTGTATTGGGTTGCAATTTAAAATCAATTTAGATTGTAAGTTCATTATAGTTTGAAATGAGAATAAAAAAATCGTAATTTTACAGCCAACAAATTAACTTATAAAATTCGTGATTATATGAACCTTTCAACAAAGTACTTAGGACTAGATTTAAAAAATCCAATTATAATCGGAGCAAGCAACCTTGTAACAAACATTGAAACACTTAAGAAGCTTGAGGATGCAGGTGCTGCAGCGATTGTTTATAAATCACTTTTTGAGGAGCAAATACATCTCGAAAATTTAGAAATGAATCAAACAATGGACGGTCATAATGAGCGTCATGCTGAAATGTCATCAGGAGTAGACGACACATTTGATTCTGGTCCTGAGGATTTTTTATTACAATTTGCTGAAGCTAAAAAGGCTATTAACATTCCATTAATTGCCAGCTTAAATGCTGTTTACGACGATACCTGGGAAGTATATGCTAAAAAGCTTCAAGATGCAGGTGCTGATGCACTGGAATTGAATTTTTATAATAACCCGAAGGATTTCGAAATGGAGGGCAGATCGATAATAAATGCTGAACTTGATATAATTGAGATTGTTAAAAATGCTGTAAGTATCCCTGTTAGTGTTAAATTGAGTCCGTTTTACACAAACCCTCTTTATACTTTTAACGAAATGGACCGTAAAGGAGTTGATGGTTTTGTACTTTTTAACAGGCTTTTCCATCCGGATATAAATATTGATCTTGAAAAACTGAGTTTTCCGCACAACCTGAGTGCTGAGTACGATAGCCGTTTACCATTGCGTTATGTGGGATTATTGTATGGTAATATTAATGCTGATATTTGTGCAAATAGGGGAGTGTTTACCGGCGAGGATGTTATAAAAATGATATTAGCAGGAGCCGATGTGGTTGAAGTTGTAAGCACTATATATAAACATGGTCCAAAGCAAATTACAAAGATGCTTGAAGATATGGAGATATGGATGGCCAACAAGCAATATAAAACACTAAATGAATTTAGAGGTAATGTGTCTAAGAAAAAAGTTGGAGATCCATATGCATATCGCAGAGCACAATATGTTGATATATTGATGAAATCGGACGAAATTATTAAGGATTATCCGATATAAAGGTAAAATAGACTACTCTATTTTTTTAAATCATATCGTCCTTTTCTTGCTCTTTATCTAATATTCGTGATTCGTCGTGTTTGCATCCTCCTCTGCCTTCACATTCAGAACCTTCTGGTAATGGTTCAAATTTGCAACCTTGTACGTTGTCCTCGAACATTTCTAGTTTACAGCTTCCACAACATTTACCCATACATGCTTGCTGATATGCATCAGGATAAAAATTCAATACATCATTATCAATTGTAAGTTCTGAATAAACAGAGTAGCAGCTATATGCCCTTTCATTATTTTTAGCTTCCAGCGTTGCTTCAACACCAAGGTAATAAAGTGGCGTATTCTCTTCTGTAATGAGTGTTTCGATCCATGCCCTGGTATAAGTATAATTAAAAACTTCTTGAGTTAACCTGTTATGTTTCTGCATAAGAGATGCAGCAACTTCAAGTGAAATTGTTAGTTGGGTACCGCTATTTTTTACAATGCTTCCAATTTTAACAGCTCCTTCTTTCTTTTCCGTGTTCTTAATTTCTGATTCACAACTGGTGAATGTAAATGCAGTAGCTATCAACAAGCTAAAAACAAAAAGTGTGTGTTTTTTCATGTGTCTAATATTTATTCTGCTCATTTCATTTGATATATGTTTTGCAAATCTAGATTTATTATTGGTTGAATTAAACATTATTGGTGTCAATAACTTTAGGAGTTGACACTATTAAAAATGAAGTTTGTGATAATCAAACGTTTGGTTGTTTCGATAGCTGCTTATTTTAGAGGCAAGCATGATAAATATTTTCAAATCATGTTTGGCGAACCAGGCAATGGCTTCTGGTTTTTCATTTATTGCCTCTGCGAAAACAACCAGAAAATCATATTCATATTTTATAAGCCACTCAATAGCAGCTTTTTTTTTGTCAATTGCATCATCAAATGCAGCAAAATGATGATACTTATTTTTAAGGAGCCAGTTAATAGCTTCAGTACTTCCTCTTATTCCACTGCTAAGAGCTGCAAGCTCAGGGTATCCGTTTTCCAATAACCAAGTTTGAAATTCTTCTCCATTATCTGAAAAGGTTTGTCCAAATGCAATTAGTATTTTGGGAGGATAGTTAAGCATATAAATTAAGCTTGTGGTTATGGAATATTGGGATGTGCCATAAGGTATTGATAATTAAACTAACCTTTATTCAAACACTCCATTACTACAATTTACTAATATCTGTCAATACAATTCAACTCTTCAAAAGCACGCTTTATTCTTTCAACCATTGATTGCTCTCCGGCTCTCAACCATTTTCTTGGGTCATAATATTTTTTGTTGGGTGAGTCTTCACCCTCAGGGTTGCCAATTTGACGTTGTAAATAGTCGTGGTACTTTTCTTCATAACAACGCACACCATCCCATGCAGCCCACTGGGTATCAGTGTCAATATTCATCTTAATAACTCCATATGAAATTGCCTCTTTTATTTTTTCAGGTTCAGAACCTGATCCTCCATGGAAAACAAAATTTAATGGATTATTTTCTGTTCCAAATTTTTGCTGAACATACTTCTGAGATTTTTTAAGAATGATAGGCTCGAGTTTTACATTTCCTGGTTTGTAAACACCATGAACATTTCCAAATGCGGCGGCAATAGTAAAATTGTTACTAACTTTCGACAATACTTCATAAGCTCTTGAAACTTCTTGAGGTTGAGTATATAATTTCGAGCTATCTATATGGGTATTATCAACCCCATCTTCTTCACCTCCGGTTATGCCTAATTCTATTTCTAAAGTCATGCCAATCTTGGACATTCGTTCGAGATATCTTTTTGATATTTCAAGATTTTCCTCCAAAGGTTCTTCTGAGAGGTCGAGCATGTGTGAGCTGAATAAAGGTTTACCATGATCTTTATAAAAAGCTTCTCCAGCATCCAATAATCCATCAATCCAAGGTAAGAGTTTTTTAGCAGCGTGATCAGTATGAAGAATTACAGGTATGCCATAAAGTTCTGCAAGCTGATGTACGTGTAATGCTCCTGAAACAGAGCCGGCAATTGCCGCTTTTTCATCAGCAAAAGATAAACCTTTTCCCGCGTAAAAAGCACCCCCACCATTTGAGAATTGGATTATTACAGGAGAATTAACTACCATGGCAGCTTCCATCACAGCATTGGATGAGTCGGTTCCAACAATATTAACTGCCGGTATTGCAAATTTATTTTTCTTGGCAATACTAAATATGGTTTGCAGGTCATCGCCGAAAACAAAACCCGGCTTTACTTTACTTGAAATTTTCAATGTCATTTTTTTTTTTTTGGAAGATTGAATTTACAAAATTACTTTTTTTCGATTGAGATCTCTTTGTTTTTCGACAACTCAAGCTGTTTTTGTATCATTGTCAGCAATTCTGTTTTACTTATTGGTTTAGAAATATAATCGTTAAATCCTGCATCGATATAGATTTCTTTATCGCCTGTTAAAGCATATGCTGTTTGTGCAATAAATGGTACACTTTTGTAGAGGGGATATCTCTTTCTAATTTCTTTCATCAGCAATATTCCATCCCATGGAGCGGGAAGATTGATATCCACAAGCATTACATCATAAATTTTTCCTGAGCGAGTACTCTTTTCAAGTTTCTTAAGTGCATCTTCGCCATCAGCGGCAGTAATTATTTCTCCGGTTTTCTTCAACATTTTTTCAATTACCAACCGATTCATGCGATCGTCTTCAACCACAAAGATTGTTATTATTCCAAATTCTGGGGCACTAATAATTGACGCTATTTGGGCTGGTTTTTTGTCACTATCAACATGATCTTCATCATAAGTGCATGGCAGAGTAATAGTAACATTTGTTCCAACACCGATTTTCGAATTTATCTCTAAACTACCATTCATTAGCCCTATTAGTCTGTTTGCCAGTATCAACCCTAAACCATGTCCTTGATAAGTAAGAGAGCTGCCATGTTTTTTGTGATCAAAAGAAGAGAGTAATTGCTTTAAATTACTTTCATCAATTCCAACACCCTTGTCTTTTATTTCTATAATTACGGTGTCCTTGTCGGTATATTTTGTTGAAATAGTTACAAATCCTTTGTTTGTGTATTTTATAGCATTATCCATAACTACATTTAATACTTTTACAAGGCTACTATTGTCAGCTTCTATTTTTGGAATATCGGTGTCATATTTTGTCTTGAATACAAGATCTTTTTCTTTAGCTTTAAAAGAAAAATTTTGCTCAACATCTTTAATTATATTGTTTAAATCACATGAGGAGATATTCAGTTCAAGGATGTTCGACTCAATACTGGAAATATCAATTATGTTGCTAATTAAGCTTATGAGCTTTTCCCCACTTTCCTTGATGTTCTTCGCATACTCATATAATTCTTCGTTTCCTTGTACTGCCAGCTCTGTTTCTAATAAATCTGAGAAACCCAGGATTCCGCTTAATGGGGTCCTTATTTGATGACTCATACTGCTTAAGAAAGCATTTTTAAGGTAATTTGATTCTTCCGCTTTTTTTAGTGATTTTCTAAGCTCAGCAATTTTGGCATTATTTTCTTCTAGTTCAGTGGCTTGAGTAATTGTATTGTTTTTTACAGCTTGCAAAATATTGTTATTGAATTCTTGATATTTCATGCTGTCCAATTCAAGTTCTTGATTTTTAATAGACTCAGCTGTTCTATATGTCTTTCTCTTAATAAAAAAATAAATCGAAACAATTATTAATATAATGCATGAAAAAACTAATGTTAGCAGTTCTGCTAGTGAAAGTCCCCAAAAACCTTTGCTATTACTTTCTGGAGTATCTATTTTTAGGTAACTACTTATTAGCCCGGCGGTCTTCTCATAAAATGAATCATCAACCAGTCCTGCTTGAAGTGACAAATAGTAAAATGAAGAATCTGTTTCACCTTTTTGTTCAAAAATATTAGCTAATAAGCCGTAAATGGTTTTTCTATTATTAATTGATGAAATACTGTCGTTAATTAATAAATAATTTAATGCATATATTTTAGCCTGAGCAACGTCAATTTGATTGTAGAGTATAGCAAGTTCAAAAGTAAAATTTGCGTTTTTGATGTTTATAGAATCTGTTAATTGATTTTCCAGACTGTCAATTATTATGGCAGTTTCAGCATAAGAATACTCTTTTGTAAAATCAAGCTGCCCAAAAACTGGTGATAATAAAAGAGTAATAATAGTTAGGATTATGGCATGTCTGAATTTCATATTTATTCACCTGAATAATGATCAAAGATATATCATTTGTTTAGTAAATACTACATAGGGCAATGCCTAATTTGATAATTTTATATCTTTACGCCCTCAAAAATACACGACCGACATATCTATATGCGTGAAAGTCAGTAATTAATGATAAATTCCTATGATTAAAAAGATACTTGTAGCTAATAGGGGAGAAATTGCAATCAGAGTAATACGAAGTTGCAGAGAAATGGGCATTAAATCCGTTGCCGTTTATTCAGAGGCTGATAGAACATCTTTACACGTTCGTTTTGCCGATGAAGCTTATTGCATTGGCCCTGCACCTTCCAATGAAAGCTATCTTGTAATTGATAACATAATTGATGTTGCAAAACAGAGTGGGGCAGATGCTATCCATCCTGGTTATGGTTTCTTGTCGGAAAATGCTGAATTTTCTGAGAGATGTGATAAAGAAGGCATTATTTTTATTGGTCCGTCGCCATATGCTATTAACACTATGGGTGATAAGATAACTGCACGTAAGAAGATGCAAAGTGCAAATGTCCCTGTTGTGCCTGGTACTACCGAACCAATAACTGATCTGAAAAAAGCAGTTGAGATTATAAATGAGATTGGATTACCTGTAATGATTAAAGCAAGTGCAGGAGGTGGGGGCAAAGGCATGAGGCTTGTTACAAAAGAAGAAGATATTGTTCCCGCGGTAACATCTGCAAAATCTGAAGCGTTAGCTGCTTTCTCTAATGATGAAGTATACATTGAGAAATATATTAACTCACCGCATCATATTGAATTTCAAGTGGTGGCAGATAAGCATGGTAATTGTGTTCATCTGTTTGAACGTGAATGTTCAGTTCAACGTCGTCATCAAAAGGTAGTTGAAGAAACACCATCACCCATAATGACTGAGAAAGTTAGGGATGACATGGGCAAGCATGCTGTTGCAGCTGCAATGGCAGTTAATTATTCAGGAGCCGGCACTATCGAATTTATTGTTGATGATGATTTGAATTACTATTTTCTTGAAATGAATACCCGACTTCAGGTTGAGCATCCGGTTACAGAAATGGTAGTTGGAGTTGATCTGGTTAAAACTCAAATAAATATTGCAAATGGTGAAGAGCTTGAGTTTAAACAGGAGGACCTTAAACAAACAGGTCATGCAATTGAAGTCAGAATATATGCTGAAGATTCCGATAATAATTTTATGCCAAATCCTGGTACAATTGAGCATATTACTGAACCTCTAGGTATAGGAGTCAGACATGATGGATATGTTTATGCTGGTTATAAGATACCAATATATTACGATCCAATGATTTCCAAATTAATAGTATGGGCACCTACACGTGTTGAAGCTATTGAAAGAATGAAACGTGCATTATATACTTACAAGATAACAGGAATTAAAACATCTATTCCTTTTTTGTACAGGATACTTGATGTGCCCGACTTTGTTAATGGAAGATACAACACTCATTTTATTCAGAACAATGAGAAATATCTGTTACCTCCTAAGAATGATTCACGAAAGGATGAAGATCTTTCTGCTATTACTGCCTTTGTTAATTATCTGGCTAATCTGGATAAGCATGACCAAAATCACAATTGTAAACCCCAGGTTAATAATTGGAAAATTTTCGGAAGGAAAAAAAATGTCATACGTTTATAATGTAATTATTGAAAGTTAATTATGGGATACGAAATTAAAATTGGTGATCAAATAGCTGATATAAAATTACTTAATGCTGATGGTAATTTTATGGAAGTGTCAATTGACAAGAGAAATTATAAAATTGATATTGTTGAAGTTGAAAAGGGAATCTATTCCTTAATTCATGATGGAATATCATATAATGTGGAACTTACAAAAAAAGGCAATAATAAGTACTATGTTACTTCACATTACAAATCTTTTGATGTTGATATAATTGATGCTGAAGCAAGATATAAAAATAGCAGAAAGAAAACTGAGGATGAGGATAATGCATATATCTCAACTCCAATGCCCGGTAAGGTTGTAAAAATTCTTGTTAAAGAGGGTGATAAGGTTAAAGGTGGGGATACTGTTATTGTTGTTTCTGCTATGAAAATGGAAAGTGAATATAAAGTTGTTAAAGACAGATTAATTAAAGAAGTATTGGTTAAGGAAGGTGATAATATTGAAGGCGATCAACCACTGATAATGTTGGAGTAATAGATTGCTCTATTAACTGTTCAATTAACCATTAACAAATAAATTAAAGAAATTATGTCCCTGAAATCAAAACTAGAAATACTTGAAGAAAAAAGTAAATTAGCTGAGCTAGGTGGCGGGCAGCAACGAATCGATAAACAACATAAAGCTGGAAGGTTGACTGCCAGAGAACGAATACAACAGCTTCTCGATCCGGGTACTTTCGTTGAGATTGATAAATTCATTACACATCGCTGTACTGATTTTGGTATGGAAAAAAACAAGACTCTTGGAGATGGTGTTGTAACTGGTTATGGTAAGATCGATGGTCGTTTGATGTACGTTTTTGCGCAGGATTTTACGGTATATGGTGGTTCACTGAGCCGTGCTAATGCAGATAAGATTACAAAAATTATGGATCTAGCCATGAAAATGGGGGCACCAGTAATTGGCCTTAACGATTCGGGTGGTGCTCGAATTCAAGAAGGTGTTGAAAGTCTTGCCGGATACGCAGATATATTTTATAGAAATGTACGAAGTTCAGGAGTCATTCCTCAAATTTCGGCTGTGCTCGGACCATGTGCCGGCGGAGCTGTTTATTCCCCTGCCATCACCGATTTTATATTAATGGTTAAGGATACTTCATTTATGTTTGTTACAGGACCGGATGTTATAAAGACTGTTACAAACGAAGATGTAACAATGGAAGATCTTGGAGGTGCGATGTCTCATAATAAGAAATCAGGAGTAGCACATTTTACGGCTGAGAATGATGAAGATGCTATGATGATGATTAGAGAACTTATGAGTTTTCTTCCATCAAATAATATGGAAGATCCACCTCAAAAAGTATGTACGGATAATTTAGATAAAATTGACACAAAACTTGACTCTGTTGTTCCTGAGGATCCGAACAAGCCTTATAGTATGTTCGATATTATTTTGCCTGTTATTGATGATAATCACTTCCTTGAAGTTCAGCCACATTATGCCCAAAATATTATTGTTGGTTTTGCACGTATAGCTGGCAAACCTGTTGGTATTGTTGCAAACCAGCCATCAGTACTTGCTGGAGTACTTGATATTGCGAGTTCAACAAAAGCCGCCAGGTTTGTTCGTTTTTGTGATGCATTTAATATTCCTCTTATTACATTTGAAGACGTCCCGGGATTTTTACCTGGAACAGCTCAGGAGTATGGTGGTATAATTAAGCATGGCGCTAAATTACTATATGCTTTTGCTGAAGCTACCGTACCAAAAATTACGATAATTACACGTAAAGCCTATGGTGGTGCGTATGATGTTATGTCAAGTAAACATATTGGTGCTGATGTTAATTATGCATACCCATCTGCAGAAATTGCAGTAATGGGACCAGATGGCGCTGTTAATATAATTTACCGTAATTTGCCCGAAGAAGAAAGAAAAGAAAAAGTTGTTGAATACCGTGAAAATTTTGCAAGCCCTTATAAAGCTGCTGAACTAGGTTATATTGATGAGATAATATATCCTAGCGAAACACGCAAAAAGATTATCCAGGCTTTGGAAATGACCAAGAATAAGATCGATAACTCTCCGCCCAAGAAGCATGGTAATATTCCTTTGTAAGTAAGTTGGAGATGTGAGTAAAAGTTAAGAGCTGCTTAAATATTTAAGCAGCTCTTTTTATTAAAACATTAATCAAATTGTTTCACTAACAATAATCTTTGGCTGGTTGATTTAATACTAAACCGCTTAATGTTTAATTTACAACAATAAAATTTTCACGAGCATAGCTTCCATTTGCAGAAACAATGCTAATTATATACTGACCTTCCTGCATATCTGATATGTTTATACTTTGTAGTTGATTTTCTCCTGTTCCCACTCCTGTAAATGTTGTAGTAATCTGACCCAGCAAGTTTTGAATTGTTATAGTATACTTATCATTTAACTCAATCGAAAAATTTATGTTTAGCTTGTCTTTGGCAGGATTAGGATAGATAGTGAATTCTGAAGCAGTAATTTCCTCCAAGCCCGTGCAATCATCTATTGTAACTTCTAATTGTTCCGAAGTTCCTGAACAATCATCGGCAATTGTTTCACTTACTTCAACAGTACCAATACCTGGATATCCCCATAATACTAAAATTTGATATGTTCCTGAACCGCTTACAATTTCACCACCGGTTACTGTCCATGAATATGTACTACCTGGGTTTTCATCTGTAGTATAATTGGTTTCTTCTTCGTCACATACTAGTGTGAGTCCGGTAACATTTGGAGATGGACTTGCTGATACTGTAATTTCTAATGGGTCAGATTCATTACCAAATCCACATTCATTATATCCTTGTGCCGTTAATGAAGCTTGTCCGGTGAAATCAGCATCCCAGGTTATTGAAATGTTTTCATCACTTCCTGTAAAAATGCCAGATTCAACTGGGGTTAAAGCCCAGTAAATAGTATCTGATGCAAAGATAGGCTCGGTTGAATAATCAGTTGTTGACTCCTGGCAAACTGCGGAAGGCCCATCAGGTGTAGTAGCTTGTTCAGGAACAAACTTAACAAATATATATGGTGTTCCTGTCATGAACTCTGAACATGTACCTGCAGTTCCTAGTACAGTGTATATACCTTGACCCGGAAGGTATCCAAAACTAATTGGGTTACCTGTGCCTGCAATTATTGTACCTGTGCTTATATCATCTAAAAATAGCTCATAATCAACACCTGTTTCCGAACCATCAAGTGTTAATTCTACACCATCTGTACCAGAGCAATATCCACCACCGTCACTTAACTGAAATGAGTAAGGGTTAAAATTTAATGTACAACTAAGTGTATTTGAGAATGGACTCGATCCACATACATTTACGGCTTTTACTTTAACAGTATAATCCCCTGTCCAGCTATCATCGGCAATAAATGTACCAATAATGTCAGTACCTGTAATAGTTCCAGCATCTGCAGGGTCCACCTCCCAAAAATATTGAGTGGCGCCAGCAACACTGGTGGTAGTATATTCTTCAGTGCTTCCACCACAAATTTCTGTTGAGCCAGTAGGAGTAGAGGGTGCTAAAGGTGCAACAATAACGTGAATCATGTCATCTATGTACATTGTATTAGTATTTGCACCATCAGATATTTCAAGAGTGACATCGAAATCACCAGTTGTATTGTAGGTAATCGTTGGGTTTTGATTTGTTGAGGTTGCTGGCGTTCCGCCTTCAAAGGTCCAGCTCCAAGAAGTTATTCCTCCTGATGACAGGTCGGTAAAGTCAACAGTATTTCCTTCACAAACAGTGTCAGTACTTGCCGAGAAATTTGCCATAAAGGGTGAAGCTTTTGTTATAATTGTTCCTTGTGATCCACAAGCAAACAAATCACCATCCTGAGTTTCTTTAATTCTATAGAGGGAAGATGTACCAGTGCCATTGTGCTCCATTGACCAGGTAGCACCAAAATCAGTAGTAACATAAATATTTTCATCCGTTCCACCAATATAACCGGTTCCATCTGAATATGCCTTTGCCGCATAGAAATTTTCATATCCGGTAGTATAGGTACTCCATGTTGTGCCCCCATCATTAGTGGCAAACATTTTTTCTTCACCACCCACTACTCCAAAGGTGGCGTTGGCGAAATCTAAACCAAACAGCATTGTACCAACATTTGCTGAAATTGTCCAGTTATGACCTGCGTCAGTGGACTTAAAAACGTTACCAGCTGTACCTACTGCAAATAATGTATTTTGATCAGCATAACTTATTCCCATAATATTCACATCAGCTCCTGATGTAGCAGGAACCCATGTATTTCCTCCATCACTTGTTATAAAAATGGCTTGGTCGCCAGAGCTGTTCATTGATGCAGCAGCAACACCATTATTTGCATCCCAAAACTCAACATCCACATAATACCACACATTCGATCCACAAGTTACATTTGTCCAGTTTGTACCTCCATCAGTTGTCTTGATAAAGTAGTTATTCCATCCACCTGCAAAACCAACATTATCGCTTATGAACCAAATACCTTGAAGACCATCAATTGTTCCTGATGTTGGCAAGATTTCAGTCCAGTTATCTCCTCCATCAGTAGTTTTTACAATAACACCGTCTGCATCATAAGTATACTGCATTCCACACGCATAACCAATATTGCTCTGGTTTGGAGGAAAACTCATTCCGAAAAGTATAAATGTTGTGCCTGTGCTTGTAACATAATTCCATCCTTGGGCAATTATATTATTCCCAAGCAGAATTATAATTAACAATAATGTAATGTGTTTTTTCATGATTCTGAATTTTTAGTTTTATTACTTTCAATATCTTTTTTTATTGGTTCAGATAAGGAATTCATTAATTTTTTAAGAGCATCGGATTCAGTTTTTTTCTGCCGAATTACTTCTTCAAGTTTTTGTATATGTGAGATGTTCTCAGTTTCATCATCCTTCTTCATAAGCCCAATTCATTTTTTGTTTTGCAAATAAACATATGATATACGCCATATTCTATTAATTACTATTTACTTATTATATACTAAGGGATTACAAACTATATACAATAGCACGTAATATTCAGAAAATCAGATATAAAAGAGTGGAAATATTCTTGGAAATTTTGAGCCTAGCCGGATGAGATAAAGAGAAATAATTACTTTATATTATATCTTAGATAAAAAGCTTACCAAATTTTCTTCTTTTTCAAGACCCAGTTTTTTTCTTAAACGAAATCTGGCTACAACTATACTATTTGCCGACTGGTAAGTTATGGCAGCAATTTCTTTTGTTGTCATATTTAGCCTGAAAAATGCACATAACCTAAGTTCGTTTGGGGTCAGATCAAGAAATTTAATATTAAGCTTTTTGTAGAAGCCTGTATATACTTCTTGAAACCTAACTTCAAATTCCTCCCATGATACCATAGTTGAATTTGATTCAAGCTCTTTAATTAGTTCTGTAAGAATTTTTTTATTCTCAAGCTTAGCATCAAGTTTAGCAATTTTAAGTTTTTCAGCAATCCTGATTATAAACTCATTTTTTCTGAGCAAGTACATAACATGAGTAGTTAGTTCTTTATTTGTATGCTCCAGTTTGTTTGCTAAACTGTTTTTCTCAAGTTCTGTTTTTCGCTTTCGTATTTTCTCAAGCCGTAAAAGTAATATGGCAATTATGAGAACAAAAAATAAACTTCCACTAATTATCAGATATATCAGATTTCTTCGTGCATTTATTTGAGATTGAATCTTTCTGTCGAGTTCATCTTGTTTTAGTCGAACATCGAACTGATATTGCATTTCCAGTTGAGTTAATTTTCTAATGTTATCTTCGTTATAAGTTGAGTCAGAAAACTGCTTAAATAATTTATAGTATTCTAAAGCCAAAGACGGATCGTTCATGTGCTGATAATAGTTGCTTAAATGCTTAGATGAAAGGGCAATTAAGCCATGCTGATTTGTGTTTTTAGCAATATAGTATCCTTCAAGTAAATATTCATTTGCCTTGTTATAGTTATGAAGCTTAAGTAATACAATACCATAATTAATATATGTTTCAGCTATAAAAAATGATTTTGATCCTGAATATATTACCTCAAGTTCCTTCTGGATTTTTAGGCTGTTTGATAAATGTAGTGCCGCACTATCATAATTTTGTTGGTACATATCAAGAAGTCCAAGTTTTAATTGGGAGTGAGCCATTCCTTCGACATTTCCGAATTCTTTAAATAGCTTATAGCCTGATTGATAATAAGTTTCGGCTATATCATTTTGTTCTAACTGAATATAAATAGAACCTATATTGGTAGTAGTTCCTGCAACGTTCATTGTGTCTTTTACCTCTTTAAAAAGTTGGAGTGCTTTAGAATAGAGATTAAGTGCTTTTTCTGGATTGTTAATATTTAAATAAACTATTCCAAGGTTATTTAGAAGGTTCGGTAGTTTATATTTTTCATCGTTTGCTTCTGAGATATCAATTCCTTTGAGGTAATATTTCATGGCCTCGGCATAATTGTCTTTTTCTATATATCTGTTTCCAATCTGTAAATACACTGAAATTAATTCTTTTGGATTATTTATGGAAGTTAGATATTCCTCAGCTTTTTTAAAATTTTTCTCAGCTGTTTCAATATTATCCTGCAATAAAGCAAATTCGCCAAGATAAGTGTATATAATCCCCAGTTTTGAGATAGCGTTAGTTTTTTCTGCAAGGATAAGTGCATTATTTGCAAACTCAATAGCTTTGTTGAGGTCATCACTTCTATTCAAATCACTGAGTGAAATATAAATATCTATCTTATCAATTACCTGGTGAGTATTTTCGAGTTCTTTAAAAAGGCTATCAGTAACAAAACTCGATTGAGAATAGGTATTAAAAACTGAACAAAAGCTTATAATTAACAAGAATATTTTAATGGCTTGCCTCATCAAAAAAAGTTTAATCTTAATGAAACAAAGTTAAGTATAATTCTATAGGCAATAAAAAAGGGTTTGCAGATATCAATATGCAAACCCTTTTCACTTAAAGAAGAAATAATTATTCTTCTTCTTTCTGAGATTCTTCGTAAGCTTTTAGAAGTTGATCCTGAACATCAGAAGGTACTTGCTGATACTCGTCAAACTTGCAGGAAAAAGTTCCTCTACCGGATGTTATAGCACTTAGTGAAGTTGCATATCTGGTCATTTCAGCAGCAGGTACTTTTGCTCTAATCACTTGATTTCTGCCTTTTGCATCCATTCCCATAATTATTCCACGGCGACCTTGTAAGTCTGTCATAACTGCCCCCATCATTTCTTCAGGTACATTAATTTCAATATCGTTGATAGGTTCCATAATTTTTGGGCCAGCGTTTTTAAAAGCCTGACTAAAAGCGAAACGACCGGCTAACTTAAATGAGATTTCATTCGAGTCAACAGGATGCATTTTACCATCGTAAATAAATACAATAATGTCACGTGCATAAGAACCTGTTAATGGTCCTTCATTCATCCTCTCCATGATACCTTTAAGGATTGCAGGAAGAAAGCGTGTGTCAATAGCTCCACCAACTATACAGTTGTTAAATATTAACTTACCACCCCATGGTAGTTCATGAATATCTGTTCCACGTAAGGGAATATCTGTTGGGTTTTTGTATCCTTCAACAAATGGCATTATCCTTAAGTGAACTTCTCCAAACTGACCTGAACCACCCGATTGTTTTTTGTGTCGGTAGTCTGCATTAGCAATCTTAGTTATTGTTTCTCTATAAGGAATCTTCTGTGGTACGATCTCAGTGTCAATCTTATATACGTTCTGCAGATACCATTTAATAGTATTCAAATGGAATTCGCCTTGCGTTTTAACAAGCATCTGTTTCAACTCACGTGAATACTCGATAGCAATTGTTGGGTCTGTACGATGCATTTCACTTAGTATTGTGCCAAGTTTTTCGTCGTCAGAGCTATTAACAGCTTTCATAGCCATGGTGTAAATTTCTACTGGTATTGGTAATGGTTCAAAACCAGCTTTTGAAACTTTTTGCTCCATAAGAGAATCACTTGTTCTAACTTCTTTTAATTTTATAGTTATAGCAATGTCACCTGCATAAACTTCTTCTACCTTTTCACGATTTTTGCCGTTCAGTAAAAATAACTGTGAGATCCTTTCCTTATTTGAAGTTCTTGTATTAACCAGATCAATACCTTCTTTAATTTTACCGCCATAAACTTTAATAAATGAAACCTCGCCCAGATGTTGCTCAACAGAAGTTTTAAAAACAAATACCGCAATTGGATCCTTAGGATCACATTTATATTCTTTTCCATCAGTAGTTTTTCTTTCATGGATATCATCAGGAGCGGGGCATGAATTTGTGATAAAATCCATTACTCTGGTTGCTCCGATACCATGTTTTGCTGAAGTACACAATACTGGAAATATTGATCTGCTAATCATACCTAATCTAACACCTTCTCTCATTTCTTCAAGAGTAAGAGTATCATTTTCAAAATATTTCTCCATAAGAGCTTCATCACCTTCGGCTGCGTTTTCGATAAGAGTTAGATGTAACTCGTCAGCTTTGTCTTTCTCCGAATCCGGAATATCACTTATCTTAGGTTCACCACCTTCTGCTCCGAAAGTCAACTGTTTCATGAGTATCAGATCGATAACAGAATTAAATCCTTCACCAGCATTTACAGGATATTGAACAACAGTTACTTTTTCTCCAAAATAATCTTTAAGTGAAGTTATTGTTTCATTAAAATTTGCTCCATGATGATCAAGTTGATTTATGGCAAACAAAGTAGGAGTTCCAGCAATCTCAGTTTGTTGCCAGACAGTTTCAGTAGTTGCTTCAACTCCGCTTTGCCCGTTAATCATAAAAAGAGCTGTATCGCAAACACTTAAGGCGGCTATTGTTTCACCTACATAATCAGAAAAACCAGGAGCGTCAATAATATTTATTTTCTTGTTATTATAAATAGTATATAATAATGAAGAGTGTACCGAATGCTGACGGTCTAACTCAATAGCTCTGTAATCAGATGTAGTGGTTTTGTCATCTACACTGCCTCTTCTGTTTATCATTTTACCTTCGAAGATCATGGCTTCGGCCATTGTGGTTTTCCCCGATTTCGCTCCACCAATTAAAGCGATATTTCTAATGTCTTTAGTTTCGTAAACCTTCATCCTTCAGTTATTTTTGCAAGTGAAATTTTAATTTTTTTATCTAAATTAAATCAACAGAGTTTAAAATACTCCTGTTGTATTGTAAAATTCAAATTATTAGTTAGTTAGCACCTAATTAATTTAGGAGCGCAAATGTAGCAAAATAAATCTAACATGCTTGTAATTGACCTTAATTTATAGTCGATCTAATGTGTAATCAATTACATAATGAATTAAGAACTATGGTTGTATATCAGAGTTTACAACATAACTTCTTCTCTGATTTTGATCCAGTTTTCATCAGAAATTTTAGCACCTATGTTTTGAATTACTTTTGATGCCAGAAGGGATCCTATTTCGCCTGCTTTTTTTAAGTCATAATCATTTGTTATTCCATAAAGAAAACCTGCAGCGTACAAATCACCGGCACCAGTAGTGTCAACAGGTTCTATTTCCAAAACATCAACATTAACGACAGTATTTCCTTGTTTTATTATTGATCCCTTGCCACCAGTTTTTACAATGGCAATATCTGTTATTTTTGCGATCTCATCAAGGGCCTCCTGTGGTTCTTTTCCCGTAAATGCTTTTGCCTCTTCTTCATTTGCGAAAACAATATCAACATATTTTGTTACCATATTTTTTAAGAAGTCAAGATTATCTTCAACAACATTATAGCTGGCAAGATCGATAGAAACTTTTAATCCGTTGTTTTTTGCTGTTTTCAAAATGGCTTCAAGAAGATCATGATTTTGTACCAGATATCCTTCAACATGAAGAATATTAAAACCTTCGAATTGATCATCACGAATATTATCTGCAGACAGTTCAATTGCTGCTCCAAGAAATGTACCGAATGTACGTTCACCATCTTTACTGATTAGAGTATTTGCTATTCCTGATAGAGTTTTGCTTTTAATTAGCTTTGGAGTAATATTATTATTAATCAGATCGTTATGAAAGAAGTTCCCAGTTTCATCTTCACCTACTGTTCCGATAAAAGATGTTTCTATCCCCAGAGAAGCAAGGCCATGTATTGTGTTAGCTGCCGAGCCACCTGACGCCAATTGCTTTTTCAAGTGTTTACTGTGCTCTTGTATTTGCTCCGATTTTTCAGCATCAACTAGTTGCATGCTTCCTTTTGGTAACTCAAGAGTTATTAGCAGGTTGTCGTTTTCAAGTTGTGTCAATACATCCACTAATGCATTGCCAATTCCTAATATTTTTGTCATGTATAAAATTTTGAGGCAAATGTAAAGATTATTTCAGGATTATTTTACCCGTACTCACCCCTTTTTGGGTTGTAATTTGGAGAATATAAACGCCTGCTTCAATACCCACAAGTTGAACATCTATTTTGCATTCTGCGTTGCATGAAACATTATCATTTTCATACAGTGAAATTCCTTGTATATTGGTTATACGAAGTTGTATGTTTTTCTCAACACTGCTGAATTCAATTGTAAAACTTCCTTTGTTGGGATTGGGGTATATTATCAGGTCATTAATATGTTGTTCATCATATCCATCGGGCTTTTCGAAAGTTATGTATACTCTTCCCTTTGTTGAGCAACCATTAATTACACCAATAACAGCATATTCATAAGTTCCCGGTGATTTGTCATCTCCGTAAACCACAATACTTTGTGTTATAGCTCCTGTATTCCAGTAATAATTATCAAATCCCGGACCAGCATCAAGAATTGCACTATCTTGAGGAGGAATGGTAAAATTAGGACCTAGATCGATTAATCCATCATTTGGATACACAATTGTTGAATTAGTATCATAACCAACACAATTTTCAAGGTTAACGTATGAATATACTATGTTATGAGTACCAGGTCCGGCACTTTGCGGATAAAATTTATCGCCGACAATTCCAGGTCCAAAGAAAATTCCATTAATTGGTGTTCCTGTTAGTTGCGACCAAGTATCGTTTTCACAATATGCCGGTAACAGCCCTGTGAAACTAACCTGAGGAGAAGGCTTTGTATAGAATGTGGCACTGTCGGTTAATTGACATCCATCAAAGGTTGTGCCTGTTAGCCATATTGTTGTTGTATCAAATATTTGGAATGTATAAATTTGGTTTGTATCCCCTGATGGAGTCCATAGGTAATGATCAGCACCTGAACCTGTAAGTGTTACTAATTGATAAGTACAAACAACATTGGTATCGTACAATATTTTTGTTGTCGCCGAATTATGAACGGTAACTGTAACATTACTTTCACTAAAACACATAGAATCAGAGAAAGCAGTTTGGGCAATATAACTTGTTGTGATCTCAGGATTAACAATAATTGTTGAGTTAGTTGATATAGTATCGCTGCCCAAGATCCATCTGAAAATAGTCCCGCCTGAGACAGTCAGCGTAACAGGTTGCCCACTGCAAATAGTTGTGTCATTACTAACAAATATCTCCGGATATGGTAATATCGTTATAGCTGCGGTATCGAATGCTCTGCAATTGTTAAGTTGTGCCGCTTCAACAGATACATAACCGGATGTGTCGGTATTTTCTAATATATAAGTATTTGTAAACGTCGTCCCCTTATATAGCCCGTTATAATACCAATTAAAACTGAAAATGTCAGGGCTTCCAATAACTGTTAGTAGTATATTGTTCCCTTCACAAACATAAAGAGAATCTTCTTCAAAGCTTACCGTTGGCGTAGGACGTACAGTTATAAATATACTATCTTCGGCGGTGCCTCCAAGCGTATCCATAACCCAAAGTTTATACTGTGTATCGATTAATGGACAAGGATTAATTACTTGAACAGTACTGTATATTGTGTCAGCTACTAACCACAAATACTCTGCCATGTCGGGAGGTCCTTCAATAGTAATACAATCGCCATAACAGATCGATGTGTCTGCACCTAAACTGAAGCTCAAGAACTTTATGTTAATCATAATACTATCTTCTGCTGGGCATCCATAAGAGTTTGTAACAATAAGTTTAAATTGAGTTGTGTCGAGAGGGCAAGGAGAAATGGCTTGAATTGTATCGTAAATAGTATCGGCAACAATCCAATTATAAACTTCCATGCTATCAGGGCCAGATAACTCAATACATTCTCCAAATCTAATAGTTGTATCAGGTGGTAGTATCACAGTTGGTGATGGTAAAACATTAATGTATATGCTGTCTTGAGCAGTGTCTCCGAGTGTATCAGCCACTTGCAGTAAATATTGTGTAGTGTTGATTGGGCATGGGTTAATTGTTTGAACAGTATCGAATATTGTATCGGCAACCCACCAGGTATAAACGGCCATACTATCAGGTCCGGATAATGTAACACAGTTGCCATCACAAATTGTTGTATCAGGTCCTAAATCGAAACTCAAAAATTTAATGTTTACCATAATACTATCTTCCCCCGAACATCCAAATAAGTTGGTGACAATAAGATTATATTGGGTTGTGTCTAACGGACAATCTGATGTGTCTTGAGCTGTGGAAAATAGTGTATCATTCGCATACCAGTTATATGTGTAGTTTCCTGTTGGGCCAAGTAAATCAATACATTGCCCATTTATAATTGTAGTATCATTGGGGTGTAAATTTACGATTGGTAGTGGAATAACATTAATTGTTATGCTATCTTCGGCTGAACAACTATTTGTATCAACTACAATAAGATTATATTGAGTTGCAACTGTTGGAGATACATATATTGTTTGATTATCCCCTATAAAAGTGTTTCCGATATACCACTGATAGGTATCCATACCTGAAGGTCCTGATAATAAAACACTATCACCGAAGCAAATTGTGTCGTTAGGTCCTAGATCAAAATAAAGAGAATCAATATTTACCATAATACTATCCTCGTTGGAACATCCATTTAGATCTGTAACTATAAGATTATATTGAGTAGTATCTGAAGGGCAAGCATTATAATTTTGAGCTGTTCCTACTTGCAGATCTCCAACCCTCCAATTAAAGGTGTAGTTTCCGGTTGGCCCGGATAACAATATGCAATCTCCAAAACAGATTATTGTATCAGAAGGTTGTAAATTTACAATAGGTAGTGGCCATACATTAACCGTTATGTTATCTTCCGCTGTACAATTATTTGAGTCAACTACTATAAGATTATATTGGGTTGTAACTGTTGGAGAAACAAATATTGTTGAACTATCCCCTATCAAAGTGGTTCCAATATACCACCGATAGGTATCCATATCTGAAGGTCCTGACAGTAGAACACTGTCGCCAAAGCAAACTCCTTCATTAGGTCCTAAATCAAAATACAAAGAATCAATATTTACCATAATACTATCTTCGCCTGAACATCCATTTATATCGGTAACTACAAGATTGTATTGAGTAGTATCTGAAGGGCAAGCATTATAATTTTGAGCTGTTCCTACTTGCAGATCTCCAACCCTCCAATTATAGGTGTAGTTTCCGGTTGGCCCGGATAACAGAATGCAATCTCCAAAACAGATTATTGTATCAGAAGGTTGTAAATTTACATTAGGCAGCGGCCATACTTCAACCTTAATGCTATCTTCAGCTGAACAACTATTTGTATCAACTACTATAAGATTATATTGAGTTGAACCTGTTGGAGATACATAGAGTGTTTGATTATCCCCTATAAAAGTTGTCCCATTATACCATTCATAGTTATCCATATCTGATGGACCTGATAGTAGAACACTGTCGCCAAAGCAAACTGTGTCATTAGGTCCTAAATCAAAACTTAAGAAGTCGAGATTAACTAAAATAGAATCTCGAGCGGGACAACCTAAAGTATTTGTGGCAATCTGAGTGTATACTGTTGTAGTGTCAGTTGGACAAACTATTGTATCTTGAGATGTGGCGTACAATGTATCATCAACCCACCATTCATATGTAGCATACCCTGGTGCTCCTAATAACCATTCACAATCCTCAGGACACATAGTTATTTCAGTTTGTTGTAAACTGATTGAACAATCACAAAAACCCGGATCATAAACATTATTAGGTATATCGCATAATAATTTTCTAAGAGAATCTTTATGTGAACCATTTGTCATTGTGATAACATAATCCATTGCTACCCAGCAATCAAGTTGGTTTGAATCCACCAAACCAATAGTAACCATAGAGTCAGCTAAAACTTCTGCTGGAATAACAGCGTATCCATCCCAGTTAAGGTTAATAAGGGCATCTGTTTGACCATTTGGGGTGCGTGTATAATCAGTTGCACCATCTACAGTAATATTTGTAATAGTTGCATCACTATTAATAACAATTGTTGATGAATAGTACAATAGGTTATCTGGAACCTCACCACTATATGTAATTAGTAATGTAGTTCCTGCCAAGGTATAATTCAATGTAGTAGCATCTCTTACAATTAGGTAATCTTGAATTTCTTCATCAGTTGTCATTAGAATATTGTCTAGACCATTAATACCGTAAGTACTTGATATATCTGTAAAGTTATTCAGAAAATTATTAAAAGAAATACCTCCAGGTGTACCTGATAAATTGTGGGTAAAGATAGTACCCCAGTAGTTTGCACCTCCTGTACTTGCACTTGCCATATCATCTGCAAAGCTAGATGCATTAATTGCATAGCGTCTACCAATTCTATGTGGTAGAGTCCAGTCAACAGTGTCATTATTGACATTACCACCACCATCATTTCCAATTGGTGAATTACCACCCTGATTAATAGCGCATATGTATCTGTTGTCAAAAGCAACAGGAGTAAAAGCCTGATTTCCATTGGGATTAACCAGAGAATGAGAAACAACACCGCCAGCCATGGAATTATATAAATTTCTTCTGACGTAGCTTTTGTTCCTCTTCACTGAATAATTCACTTCAGTTCCACCCCCATTTATTCCATGATTTTGCACTCCCCAACCATTTTGGAACAGAGTATCGAGTTCATCCCAATGTAATTTATCATAGTTGTTATCTGGATTAAGTACATCTTTATCAAGACCATTTAAAGTGCTTCCACTATAAATAAAAATTGCAGCACTCATCTTAAAACTATGTTGGTTCCCACACCCATCTGAATAATAAAATCCTGGGTATTGAGTACCTCCAATAGTTCCACCAGCAAATACCGGAAATCCTAGATCATATATGTCGACATCTGTGTCATCAACCTGAAAGCTTAGTGCAAAATCCTTATTATATTTTAATGGAGCTTTTTTAACAATAAGAGTTGAAGGTGTAGGAGGCTGGTTAAAGTTAACAAGAACAAAGTTAACTCCAACAGGGGAGGTTCCTTGAGCAATAATTTGTTGTGAGCAAATAATAAAGATGCTCATTAAAATAATAATATACCTTGTTAACTTTTGCATCACCTTCTTCTATATTTAAAATCCTCAACTTCAGGATAATTATTCTTACCCGATCTTTTACCTCTTATGCGGTTATTTTTAGTTTCAGTAGTTCCAAAATAGTTATTATCTAAAAAATTAAACCTGTAACCAATTGTTATCTGGTGCGACCCGCCAGAGCCTTTATTTATACCACCGGTTCCTATTTCATAGGAGTAGTTAAAAACCATTCCTTTATAAATATGTCCTCCAATATTGATTGCCAACACTCCTCCATTACGATATAATAACCCAGTCCAAATTCTGCCTGAATAAATTCCCATTACTGATATCTCAATATTAGTGGGTTCATTGTTGGTTTTCTGAACTACACCAAATGCCTGTAACTGCCAAGTATCATTAAATTGAAACAAGTTTGAAGCATAGAATTGAAATTGTCTCTGTACCTGATATTTAAACGCCGAACCTGTCACATATTCATCATTAGCACCAAATAAAGAAGGCATAGAAAAACCTAGATTTAGATTCCTCCAGTTGTAATTAATCCCAAATCCCGCGTTAAAAGCTGAGCTGTTAATCTTATTTTTATTCTGAATCACCGGATCGTTAGGATCAATTCCAACTCCATTGCCTGTATTTACAGATGCCTGATAGAAAGTTGTCCATATCCCGAAATATATATGTTGCTCGTTTTCAGCCTGGAGCTTATATGTATAGCTGAGGTTCGCCTTGAAAACAGAGAGTATATCTGTTTTATCAGTCATGATTTCTCCTCCAAGCCACATTTTTTCTTGATAAATATTGCCAAATCCACTCGCGCTAAAAGTGCTAGGACTACCTTTAATACCCACCCAATCATTTCGATAATTTAGAAAAGCTTCTGAGTAACCTGTGTAACCTGCTAAAGTTGGCGTAAGCGCATATGGGTTTATCAGATATTGAGTACTATTATGAAACTGCTGAGCAGACATATCCAGTAATCCTAACAGGAGTACAAATAAAATGATATATTTATGCAGTTTCACCATAAATTAATTACCGTATTATTGTTACAGCTCCTTTATAAATTTTCCCTGAGCCATCTTCAATTAAATAATAATAAGCTGCCTGTGGTAATGGATTACCGTTATACTGTCCTTCCCAATTATTCTGATAATTATTAGTTGTATATACTTGTTTTCCGGTTCTGTTATAAATATTTACTTTAATTGGAAAAACTATGTCGGGATCATTCACCAACCAAAAGTCGTTGTATCCATCTCCGTTAGGAGTAAATAAATTCATAATATCATTACCAGAGGGTTGTGGAGATGATTTCCATGAAGTGAAAAATCTTTGTGTTGAGTTACAGTCATCAAGATAAACATCTACATTGTAACTACCTTCTTCTGTAATAGTTACATATGATTCATGGGTGCCATTAAACCATGTTACCGAATCGTAACTTGCATAATTTGAAATATGAATAGTAACTGATCCTCCTTGATTGAAGTAAACGGTATCCAGATTGTGAACTATGCTATCGTTTGATTTTTTGAGTTCGATTGTCGGAGAGTCAAATATAATTATCGTTTTTTGTATCGAATCAGAACATCCAACAAAAGATGAGGCTTTTAATTTAACATCGTAACTTCCTGATGCTTCATAAAGATTACTTGTATTTTGAAAGACATCTGTTCTTCCATCTCCAAAGTGCCATAACCAATTATCGACTATACCAATCTGTGTTGTTGCCTCTCCATAAAATACTGTTGTTAAACCAAAACATGTGTTGTCATATTCAAAATTAACAACAGGGTTGTCACCAACAGGCACTACATTGTATACTACCTCCATCGGATCAGTTTCAAAATAAACACGCATACCTACAAGATGGTCTCCTATGTTACTATAAAAATAAGTAACAGTATCTCCTTCACCATCATTAAACTGTGTATCTCCGTTTAGATCCCAAAATATATTTGTAATACTATCGTTAACAACAGAAGTATTAATAAAAGTAGTTGTTGCACCAAGACAAACACTATCAAAAGTAAAATCGATAACGTTCCCAACGTAAACATCGAAGGCAAGCTGGTTAACTATTTCACTGCCAAAAATAACATCTAAGCTGTAAGTTGTGCTTACATCGGGGTCAACAAGGATGTAGTTATCAGTTGATCCTGTGCTCCACAAACTTGATGCTCCATCAATTAATTCAACCCATAAACTATCAGGTTGTCCTTTTATATGATCAATAAACAAAGGTGAATGATTAATAATATAGTATCCGTCAACAGTTACAACGATAGTGTCGCTAACGCTGAACCCATATTTTGTTACCGCATCAACCCAGTATTTCGTTGTAGTTATAGGGCTGACAGTAATTGATTCGGTTGTATAACCATTGCTCCATAAATAACTCTCCATGAATTCTGTAGCTTCTAATATTGCTTGGTCGCCATAAGAAATTACACTATCACCGATTATTTTAACGAAATTTGGGTAACCACTTTCGCAAAATCCTTCATCATATATCACACCAGAAATTTCACATAATTGATTAACCAGGCTATATTTAATATCTCCATAATTTAGAACCGTAACATAATCCATAGCTATAAGAGCATCGTATTCTGATTGTGATGAAACAGCGTCTGATGCGTACTGATTGGCAAGATCTTCGGGTGGAGTAACAATTAAGCCATCCCAACTTAGGTTGATCAATGCCTCAGTACTTCCAATGCCACAATCAGAATATTCTCCTGCACCCTGAATGTTAATGCTACTGATACTAGCATCTGAGTTTACCAACAAAGTAGAAGTATAAAACCGTAAGTTATCGGGCAAACTTCCGCTTAAAGATAATGTCAAAATGTTGCCTGATAGGTTCCCGTTAAGTTCTAATGCATCTCTAATAATTAAGTAGTCAAGAATTTCTTCATCTGTGGTCATTAAAATTTCGTCAGTGCCTTCACTACCATATGTGTTAAATATGTAATTAAAATCGCTCTCGAAATCATTAAAATAATAATTATCAACCAATGAATTAGTAAATAAAGAACCCCAATAGTTAGCGCCATCTACACTTGAATTCGACAATGAATCCGCAAATGCCTTAACATCGTTATCTCTTGCTACAATTCTAAAAAGATCATATTGATTTTCTGCCCAGTTAATTTCAGGGTTATTAACATCACCACCATATACGTTTAAAGGAGTGGAAGAATTTTGATTTATAGCACAAATATTGTCTAAAATGAAAGCAGGTATTGACCAGTTACCATTTCCACTTGGGTTGACAAACACATTTGGGACTACTCCTCCCAAAGTAGTATCGTACATCTTTCGTCTGCAATAACTTTTGTTTCTTCCTATTGAGTATTTAATAAATTCTGAAATATTAGCTGAATAGCTGTTAATTCCCTTGTTTGCAATTCCCCAACCTTTGTTGTACAGTTCGTTTAACTGTCCCCAGGTTACCACATCAGATTCAGGATCATTGTGAACATCTGTTCCGCCTGTAACAGGGCTTCCGCCAGAAAACATGAAAATTGCAGATGTCATTTTAAATGAGAGAAGGTCGCTACAACCATTAGAATAGTTCATGCCAGCATATGCCTTACCACCTTCAAATACCGGATAACCAAGATGATAAATGGAACTATTACCATCGTCAATTTGCATGCTTAAGGCAAATTTCTTATTATATTTTAAAGGGGCTATACTAGCACTATAATCTGTTGGGGTGCTCTCAAAAATTATTGTGACTATAATATCTTCATGGTTTTGGGCATCAGTAATATAAAAACAGAAACCGAAACTCATTATTAAAAAGAGTTTAAATAATGAGTTTTTTTTGACCATAAATTTTGCCATTTCTAATTTAGTTTAAACAAGGAAAGATGCTGCCAGCATAACCAGTAAAAATAGTAGAAAATGGCACCATGTTTTTAAGACTGTATAATTAGTTTTTCACAAAATGTTAAAAAGCACAAAAACTGATGCAACTAATATTAAACGCTTGTTATTTAGCAACAAATTAATTTGAATAAAACCAATAAATAGTAACTATTCTAATCAGGTTTATAAGAATATTAAAACTAGGCTAACCAAAATTGTGCCATAATCAAAATGTTTTTATATTTGTGTTTGTAGAATTTATAAAATTTCAAATGCTTAATCAACGTTTACAGCAAAAATTACTTCAAAAGCTAAGTCCTCAGCAAATATTGCTGATGAAGTTATTGCAGATACCAACTGTAGGATTAGAACAGCGCATTAAGCAAGAAATTGAAGACAACCCTGCACTGGAAATCGACGGTAACAATAATTCTGATGACGGTCAGGAACTATCTGATGATAAGCAAGAAGAAAGTAAAGATGAATTTAGCGATACTGATCTGGATGACTATAAGGCAAAAGATGACGAATTCGATTTTAACGATTACCTAAATGAAGATGATATCCCATCTTATAAATTAAAAACTAATAATTACGTTTCGGAAGAAGATCGTCGGGAAGTACCATTTGCTTCTGGAGTTAGCTTCCACGAAAATTTGCAGAATCAGTTAAGCTATCGACACCTGAACGAATTAGAAACAAGGATAGGTGCATACATTATAGGTAATATTGATGATTCAGGATATCTTCAGAGATCTGTAGATGCAATTGTGGATGATCTGGCATTCGCCCAAAATATTGATATTAGCAAACAACAAGTTGAAAAAGTACTTGATATAATTCAACAATTCGATCCGGCTGGAGTAGGAGCTATGGACCTTAAGGATTGCTTGTTAATTCAAATTGAACGTCAAATACAGGAATCTCCATCAGAGAAGTTGGAACTGGCAAAAAAAATTATAAGCAGATATTTTAACGATTTTACTAAAAAACATTATCAGAAGATAATAAAGCGGGCAATGATTAGCGATGAACAGCTAAAAGAAGCCATGGATATTATACTTAAGTTAAATCCAAAACCAGGTAATTCATTAAGCGAAACAACGAAGGACAATCATTACATAATTCCTGATTTTACTATTTCGAATAATGGCGATAAACTTGAGCTTTCTCTTAACTCATGGAACAATACTGACCTTAAAGTTAATGGAGCATTCTCGAATATGATGGAAAGCGTTAGTAAACAAAAGAAAAGCAAAAAGCAACGTGAAGCATTCTCATTTATAAAGCAAAAGGTCGACTCTGCGCGTTGGTTTATTGATGCAATACAGCAGCGCCAGAATACATTGTATGCTACAATGAATGCGATAATGGAATATCAATACGATTATTTTCTAACTGGTGATGACACAAAGCTAAAACCGATGATATTAAAAGATATTGCTGAAAGAGTAAATCTTGATATATCAACGATATCACGTGTTGCAAATAGTAAGTATGTACAAACACCATTTGGTACATTATTGATTAAGAGTTTCTTCAGTGAGTCGATGCAAAAAGATGATGGAGAAAATGTGTCTACACGTGAAATTAAGACAATTTTAAAAGATATTATCAACTCTGAAAATAAAGATAAGCCATTTACTGATGAATATCTTACAACTAAATTGAAAGAAAAAGGCTATCCAATTGCAAGACGAACCGTTGCAAAATATAGGGAACAACTAAAAATTCCTGTAGCACGATTGCGTAAAGAGCACATAATTAAGTAATATGATTTGTAAGCAGCAAACTCCCTTTTTAATATGAATCTTCGTTCTGCAAAGATTATCTCCGTAATATTTCACCCACTGTTAGTGCCTACTTATGCTCTGTTGGTAATGATGAATCTGCAGACTCATTCAATTCTGGCTCTGCCAATAAACTACAGATACATGGTTATAGCTTTTGTTTTTCTAACAACATTTGTTGTGCCATCAATAATTATTTTCATTTTGTTAAAGGTTGGAAAAATTAAAGCTTTGGAGATGCATTCCCGACAAGAGCGGGTTTTGCCTTTAATAATAATTTCGGCAGCATTTTATGTAACATACTACATTCTTAAGCAAACATCAGTAACTGGTTTGATGGCACTTTTTATGGTTGGTGCAACAATGCTTGTGCTCTTAAGTTTAATAATAAATTATATAACAAAAATTAGCCTGCATATGTTAGCATGGGGAGGTATGTTTGGTGCTTTTTTGGGATTCGCCATTGGTTTTCACTTTAACCTGATGGTAATATTATTTGTGATATTATTAGTAATTGGAATTGTAGGTACAGCACGATTAAAGCTTGACGCACACACTCCAGCACAGGTTTACAGTGGCTTTTTAGTAGGCGCAAGTGCTATGACTGTAATTTTTTATTTTATCTGAAAAGGCATAGATAATCAGCCAAATATCTGATTGCCATACTTATATTAACTATTCCCGCTGAACTCTAACAAGTAGGCTTTGATAAAGTCGTCCAAATCACCATCCATCACATTTTGAACATTTGATGTTTCGTAATTTGTTCTAACATCTTTTACTAATTTATATGGGTGCATTACATAGGATCTGATTTGCGATCCCCATTCTATTTTCTTCTTGCTCCCCTCAATTTGAGCCTGGGCATCTTGTTGTTTTCGCAGTTCAATTTCATAGAGTTGTGAACGAAGCATTTGCATTGCTTTTTCACGATTTTGTAGCTGTGATCTTGTTTCCTGACATTCAATTACAAGACCGGATGGCTCGTGATGTAACCTAACTGCTGTCTCTACTTTGTTCACATTTTGTCCGCCAGGACCACCCGATCTGAATGTATCCCAACTAATGTCGGCTGGGTTTATGTCTATTTCTATAGAATCATCAACAACCGGATATACATAAACTGATGCAAATGAGGTATGCCTGCGGTTTGCTGAATCGAAAGGGGATAGTCTGACTAACCTGTGCACTCCATTCTCACCTTTTAGGTATCCAAAAGCGAAATCTCCGTTAAATTGAAGTGTTACCGATTTAATACCGGCGGGATCTCCGGGCTGATAATCTAACTCTTTAACGCTGAAGTTGTTCCTCTCGCCATAACGGATATACATGCGCATTAGCATCTCTGCCCAATCCTGACTCTCAGTTCCACCTGCACCAGGATTTATTTTCAGGATTGCATCAAATGAGTCCTCTTTGTTGCTTAGCATTTGCAGAAATTCGAGGTCTGCAATTATTTTGACGGTAGAAGTAAATTGTTTGTCAAGTTCCTGACGGGTTCCTTCGTCCATTTCAAAAAATTCCTCTAGTACACCAAGGTCGTTAAAGGATTCTTCTGCCTTATTATATGCATCAACCCATCGCTTTTTTTCTTTTATTTTTTTTAGGTGTTGTTCTGCTTCTTTCGGATTATCCCAAAAAGTTGGTGATTGTGTTTTTTCCTCTTCTTCTTCGATCTCCATTATTTTTCGATCGATGTCAAAGATACCCCCTCAAGGCCTCAAGCCTTTTTAAAAGTTCTTTTTTTCCTTCTGTTGTAAACATATATTTAGTATTCAATTATTTCCCTGGTTTATAGTCAGATATCGATATGATTTAAATTTCTTTCTTGATAATTTTCCATGCCAGTTCAGGTTGAAATCCCTTTTGCTGAGCATACTTTACCAACTTATTGTTGCGTCGGAATTCATTATCATCATCTATTTTTTTGGATGATAGTATAGCTTTTAGAGTTTTGATATACTCATCTTCATCCAATGAATTGAGTGCTATCTGTATAGTCAATTCCGGAACTTGCTTCTGCCTGAGAGCATGGCTGATTTTGTTTCTACCCCATTTGTTATTACGTAACTTTCCTGTTGCAAAGGCAAAAGTAAATCGCTCCTCATTAATAAAATTTTCTTTTTCAAGATGCAGGATTATCTCGGAGATAATTTTTTCACTTACGTTCCAGCTAATTAATTTTGTTTTTACATCAAAAATAGAGCGTTCCTGATATGCACAATACTTTTGTGCTTTATTCAGCAAAAATGTGTGTTCAGGTGCCATAATTTTATTTTTAAATATTAGGATAATTTCAATTACAAGCTCTAATTATGGAAATAATGAAGAGTTACGTCGAAAGCAATCACTTCGTTAGGCTTGATACTTACCGAACCATTTGAACCATAAGCCAATCCAGAAGGAATTATAAGCTTAATAATCCCACCTTGACCAATTAGTTGAAGTCCTTCCTGCCACCCGGTTATTACCTGGTAGAGACCAAATGTTATATTGTTTCCTTGATCAAAAACTACATCTTCGAGTGAATAGCCTTTATATGATACCGTTACATTTGAATTAAGCGTTGGATGGTCATTGTCTCCCGGATCAACAATAACATAGTATAATCCGCTTGAAGTATATTGTCCGTCTAATTGATTTTTAACAACATAAGCTTCAATTAACCCATGGTCAATTTCTGACTGATTTGAATCCTTTTTACAAGAAATAGTAATAGTACTTAGAAGTACAAAAGTTAAGGAAGCTATAAATAATCTACTTATCATAATTTTAAAATTTAAAATACAAAATTACATTTTTAGGAGAACATGTCAACGCAAATTTTAATATTTGAGTTTTGAATAATGCTAGTAAAAATTTAACCATAATATTATTTTAATTCTAACAATTGACGCTCTAATATGTTATTGATCTATCTTTGTAAAAAACAACTAATTAAATTTATTGTGATGAGAAAAATTTTAATTCCACTTATATTGATATTTCTGATCTCTTGTAGCGGACTTCAGGTTACAAACAACTGGGATAAATCAATAAATTTCAAGGATTTCAAAAGTTTTAGTATGTACCCATGGGATAAGCAAAATAATCAGCTAATTAATGAATACGACAAACAAACAATCATCATGTCTGTTAAAAGTGAGATGGAGCGCCGAGGATATCAATTTGTTGAGAAAGGTGGTGAATTAATAGTTTCAACTTTTGTAACACTCCAAAATAAAACAGATTATCAGGCATATACTAACCATTATGGTGGATATGCAGGATATGGTGGTGGCTGGGGATATTATGGCTCGCCATGGGCTTATGGATATGGATGGGGTCCTGGATATTACGGCGGCACAACTACAATTAGGTCGGTTAACTATGTGCAGGGAACTTTGATAATCGATGTCTTCGAAATGGCTAACAAAAAATTGATTTGGCAAGGAATAGGGTCAGGAGAAGTTGATGATGATCCCGCAACACGTGATAGAAAGCTACCAAAAAGTATATCTCATATTTTCAGAAGATTCCCTATCCCAAAAGGTAAAAGGTAGTTCTTGAAAACAACATTCCAGTTTAGTTTTTCATTAACAGATCTACTAAATTAGGCACACCAACACCGGCTTTTTCTTTAATAATTTTGAGGTTTGATATCCCCTGAACCTGAAATGCTTTCGGGTCGATATAATATTTTGGAATATCGTTACCAACAAAATTTATCAGGCTAGCGGCAGGGTAAACAACCATCGATGTACCTATCACTATAAGTATGTCTGCATCCGAAACAATTGAAATTGCTTTTTCGATCATTGGTACACTTTCTCCAAACCAAACTATATGAGGTCGCAATTGGTAACCTAATTCACAATTATCACCTTTTTTCAACTCCCATTGCTTAAGAGTATAGATTAGGTTGGCATCGTAGGTGCTTCTTACTTTTTTCAATTCTCCATGTAAATGTAATACATTAGACGATCCGGCACGCTCGTGTAAGTCATCAACATTTTGTGTAATAATTTGTACATCATACTTTTCTTCAAGTTTAATTAGCCAAAGGTGCCCGTCATTTGGCTCAACCTCGAATAATTGTTTCCGGCGCTGATTGTAAAATTCAAGCACTAACTCCTGGTTGTTTTCCCAGGCCAAAGGTGTTGCTACTTCTTCTATACGGTGATTTTCCCATAATCCGTTATTATCTCTAAAAGTTCTAACACCGCTTTCGGCGCTAATTCCCGCACCTGTAAGGACTACTATCTTTTTCATATCAATTTTAGAATATAATTTTGATAAAGATAAAAAATATGTACAAAAAAAAACGCCCTCCGAAGAGAGCGCCTAGAGCCTAAACAAGAATCGCAACCATTAATGATTAGGCAATATCTTTAAAATAAATTCATGTCGTCTAAAACTTTCATGACATCTTTCACTGAATTTGAAGATGCTTCGAGAAGTTTTGTTTCTTCTTCGTTAAGATCAATCTTAATGATCTCTTCAATACCATTCTTGCCTAACCTGACAGGAACACCTAGATAAACATCATGCTGATTGTATTCACCATTAAGCAGCGTGCACACAGGGAAAACGCGGTTTTGGTCCATAACGATAGCCTCACACATTTGAGCAGCTGCAGCTCCGGGAGCATACCATGCCGATGTGCCCATTAACTTTACTAATTCGCCACCACCACCTTTGGTGCGTTTCACTATTGCTTCTAATTTATCAGGATCTATTAACTCAGTAACTGGTATACCTCCAACAGTTGTATAACGTGGTAGTGGTACCATTGTGTCACCGTGTCCACCCATTAATAAAGCTTGGATATCTAAAGGTGAGACGTTTAATTCAGTAGCGAGAAAAGCCCGATAGCGAGCAGTGTCAAGTATACCTGCCATACCAAAAACTTTCTTTGAACAGATATTGGCAGTTTTATACGCTGCATACGACATTACGTCTAAAGGATTAGAAACGATGATCACGATAGCATCTGGTGAATGTTTCATAGCTTGCTCAACTACGCTCTTTACAATTCCGGCATTAGTAGAGATTAAATCATCACGACTCATTCCGGGTTTACGAGGCAAACCTGATGTAACAACAATTATCCCTGACCCAGCAGTTTTGGTATAATCGTTTGTAACACCAGTTACTTTTGTGTTATATCCATTGATCGGGGCAGTTTGCCAGATATCAAGAGCTTTGCCTTCTGCAAGACCTTCTTTAATATCAATTATTACTACCTCATTAACAATGTCTTTGTGAGCAATTACGTTAGCTACGGTGGCTCCTACATTACCCGCTCCAATAACTGTTATCTTTTCCATTTTATTTGGTTTTTTTACTGTTAAACTTTTTACATCAGGGCAAATGTAGTAATATTTGAAATAGTTTTAGTCTCATAATTAAGTTAAAAAAAAAGCAATTGCTAATTTATTTAGAGTCTAAATTATTGAAGTAATTATTTGATGTAAAGCATCAGAAATGCTCACTTAACCTGCTGATAATTCTTCAGCTCCGGGTAGCATACCTTCAAGGTCGGTTGGATTATGAATAAGAACTGGTATGTGCTGCGGACATATCCAATAGTTTGATCCTTTAAAATCAAGGGCTACCAAAGGCACTTTATTTTCATCATTTTTACAATACAGGCAGACTTTCTCTTTATTATTTCCCATTATTATTTCTATTTTTGATTATTTAATAATTTCAGAGGCAAATATCCGAAATAATTTGTTATTATTAACCTGAGGTTACTTTTTATAGAAATACATTTCTCAAAGTGGATATTTTGCATATGAATTTGTAAATTGCAACACTTATAAAAGTTCTTTAATTATTTCCTTAATTAGGGAATTCTGTTAACTCTGATAAACAATGAAAATCATTAAAAGAATATTTGTATCGGTAGTAATCATTTTATTACTTATAGTAGGAGGGAGTTATTTATGGCTCAGGTCTACAATGCCTGATTACTCGGGAATAGTTAATCTGCGAGGCCTCGAAAGTAAAGTTGAAATAATTATGGACGATTATGGAGTTCCTCATATATATGCGAATAATTCTCATGATGCATATATGGCTCTTGGATGGGTTCAGGCTCAGGAGAGGTTATTTCAGATGGAGATGATAAGACGTGTAACTTCAGGTAGGTTAGCGGAGCTACTTGGTGAAAAATTTATTGATACTGATAAAACCATGCTTACACTCTCCATTAGGGCAATGGCAAAAAAAACAGCAGCTAAATTTTTCTCAGAAACAAATGCACCATATAAACAGGAGACACTGGCATATCTTGAAGGAATAAACAGCTTTATTGAAAATGGCAGATTACCAATAGAATTTACTTTATTGAACTTTAAGCCTGAACCATTTGAGCCTGTTGATGTTTATACTGCTATTGGTTATATGTCGCTATCATTTACTTCAGCTTTGTCACAAGAACCTATAGTTACCCGAATATTGGATAACCTAGGGCAGGATTATCTGATTGACTTCAATCTTGATTCTCTTTCAAACGCTAATCATTATAATGATAATGGTAACCATACGAAACAATTAAGTGACTTATCAGCAGGGGTGCTTCAAACTTTTAGCACATTACCTATCCCTGTTTGGCATGGGTCAAATAACTGGGTGTTAAGTGGAAATAGATCAAAATCAGGTAAAGTGCTTCTCGCCAATGATACACACATAAGATATTCACAACCAGCTGTTTGGTTTGAAGCATATCTTGAATATCCGGGATTTTCTATGGCAGGATATTATCTGGCAAGTGTACCTTTTGCAATTATTGGTCATAACGATCGATATGGTTGGGGTACAACAATATTTCCATTCGATAATATGGATCTTTATCTGGAAAAACAAAACCCTGATAACCCTGATCAAATTTGGGTGAACGATCATTGGGAAAACTATAGTACGGTTACTGAAACAATTCCTGTAAAAGGTGGCAATAGCGTTGAGTATAACATAAAATATACACGACACGGACCTGTTTTAAATGGCATCTACAATAATATTGCAAGCATTGATGATCCTCCAATTACACTTTGGTGGGCTTTAAACAAAATGGAGTCTGTTGTGCTAGAAGGCCTGTATAAGATAAATAATGCTGCAAATATTCAGGAGTTTGAAGGGGCAATGGAGTACATTGACTTGATAGGAATGAATATGCTTTATGGCGATAGTGAAAACAATATAGCCCTTTGGGCGGCTGGTAAGATACCCATCAGACCAGTGCATGTTAATTCAAAAGTAATACTTGATGGTGCAAGCGGAGAAGATGAAATACTGGGATATTATCCATTTGAAAAGAATCCAAAAGTTATTAACCCTGAAGATGGGTTTATTACAACTTCTAATGATGAGCATCAAAGAGTTGACGGTGTATTGTATCCAGGATATTACTCTCCAGGAGTTCGAGCAGCGCGTATTAAAAGATTGATAAATTCACAGGATAAGTGGGATTTAGAAGGATTGTCGTCAATTCAGGTGGATAATACATCAGAAAAAGATACGATGCTTGTAGCACTAATATTATCTGAAGTCAATACTCGACAAGTTGCAAGTAATGGTCCTGCATACAAAATGGCTTTAAATCAGTTAAGTAGCTGGGATGGCAAGACCGATGTAAATAGTATAGGGGCCACAATTTTTAGCAACTTGGTATATTATATTATGTATAACACATTGGCTGATGAGCTTACCGAAAAGGATTTCAGTAGTTTTATAAACTCTTTTTTAGTGAGGTCTAAAATGGTAGCACTCTTTTCGAACGAAAATTCTATTTGGTATGATAACATATCAACATCTGATGTTAAGGAATCGCGAAGCAAAATTTTTACCAAGTCATTAGAAGAAGCAATTTCATCGCTGATAAACCAATTTGGAGAAAATGTTGGTGCATGGAGGTGGGGTGAGGTTCATACACTTACACATGTTCACCCAATGGGTCGTGATGAACCACTCGACATGGTTTTTAACGTTGGCCCTTTTCCTAAATCAGGTGGTAACGATGTTATCGATAAGGAAGGTTACAAGTACAATAAATCTGGTGTTTATCCGGTAGTTGATGGCCCTGCTATGAGAATGCTTGTTGATTTTGCTGATACCGATCACGCATGGTCAATTATTCCAACAGGTCAATCAGGAAATGTAATGAGTAAACATTATTCCGATCAGGTAAACATGTTTAATAAAGGGGAATACAGAATTATTAATACTAATAAAAGCGAACTCAATAAGGGTCGGATTCTTATACTTGAACCGTGAGGTAGTTCGATAATTGTCGGAACTATGATTTATTTGATTTGAGGATTTCCTTGATTTTTCTGTTTGAATTTTTTATTAGCAAGGCCTTTGAATGTTAAACTTTTGGTTCCGAAATTTATAAGTAATCCTACTTCCAAATCATATGCCTCCAAATAGTTTATTGCTTGAGCTAAATGAACATCTTCTAAATTTGTATTCACTTTTAATCATAGCCTATCAAACTAATCATAAATTAATCAGAGGGTCAGGCTTTTTTTGGTTCATTTAGCCTTTTTAAACTAAATGTAATTTGAAGGATAGTGTAAAATACAAATGCTAAAACTCCTGTAAGGAATATTTGGGAGACCGGATAAGAAATATCAGGAGAAGTTATCTTATCAAAATAATGGTAGAAGACAGAGAAACTTAATGTTGAAGAGTCAAACCGAAATAGAAGTGCAAAAATAGTTGCGCAAATTACTCCAATTAGTACCCATCCTTTCCATGAAATTATTGAGCTCGAAACAGGTAGCTTTTCTTCTTCAATGGCTAAGTCTTTTATCTTATCCATCACAGAAGGAACAAAAGTATTACTGGGCTTTTCCAGCGATGCAATTTTTACAGCCTGTTTTACAAAATCATCTGTATTATCATCCACTATATTCATAATAATCTATTTTTTCCTGACCTACTTTGTCTTTAAGTTCTGTAAAAAGTTTTTGCCTGCTTCGAAATAGCTTGATTTTAACATTGTGAGTTGACATCCCCACAATCTCAGCTACTTCCTTAATGGGCAATTCCTCATAATAATACAAAGTTATAATAATCCTGTCAGTTTCAGGTAACTTTGATATAGAGTTATTAATTATTTCGCGTTTATCATTGATACTCACCTCATCATAGGAATCTGAAGAATCAGAAGTTGAGAAGTTATTAATGCTATCCAGCTCTATTGTACCTATTTTCCGTTTTTGAGATTTGTATTTATTAATTGACGCATTATAAGTTATTCGATATATCCATGTGGATAGTTTCGACTTTCTGTTAAACTTATCCAACGATTGATAAATCTTTAAGAATACATCCTGGGCCAATTCCTCAGCTTCTTCACGAATTTTTAACACCCTGTATGCAAGTGTGTAAACCATCATGTTATATCTTCTTACAATTTCCTCGAATGATTGAACATCACCATCGAGTACCTTTTGTATGATTATGTCCTCATCTATGGATCCCATTGTTTTTTAGACAGTAATTTGATTTCTTGGTTACAGATTTGTCATAATTTGTTTTTTTGTAACCAAAACAGAAAACTTATGTCAAAGATAACAAAGACTAATAAAGTTATTGTGTAATCTTAAAAAAACAAAAAAATGGAAGTAGCAATTGTATTTATCAGCTTATTTATAGTGGTTTTCGGAATCGTTTATTTGTACTACACCACTAGACATAAAGAGCGTCTTGCCTTGATTGAGAAGGGTCAAGATGTAAGTGTCTTCATGAGCACTAAACCACCCTCAACAAATTCAACTTGGAAAATCGTTACAACAAACCTCGCTCTTATTTCAATCGGAGTAGGAACCGGTATCCTACTAGGTAGTTTCTTATTTAATGTAGTTGGTATGCAGGAAGAAGTAGCATACTCAGCTTCAATATTTTTACTGGCCGGCGCAGGTTTACTTACAGGTTCTTTTATTGTAAAGAAAGAGGAAAAGAATTAAAGAACTATATTTATTAAGGTGTTATTCTATCTGTACAAATATCCAGTAACAATAGGCTGTAAACCCAATTGTACAGATTATTATAAGGTTTGAGTACTGGCAAACCTTCAGGCAAAAGTTCTTAATTTCTTATTACTAATTGGTAGAAACATTTACTTTTAGTAATGCATAGCAACCTTTTTCTCTTAATTTTGCATTTTATTATAAATCTCTAGAAACATGCAAAAAGAGAGACTTTTTGAGACATTTCCTCCTGTTTCAACAAAAGAGTGGAAAGATAAAATATTAAAGGATCTTAAGGGCGCCAATTATAACAAGCTTGTTTGGAATACTGATGAAGGTTTCGAGGTACAACCTTTCTACAGAAGTGAAGATCTCGATAGGTTTTCTCACATGAACACTTTCCCCGGCAATTTTCCTTATGTCAGAGGAAACAATACCAAAAATAATGAATGGCTCGTACGTCAGGATATCTCCGTCAAAAATATTGAAGAAGCAAACAATAAGGCATTAAAACTTATAAATAATGGTGTTAATTCGATTGGTTTTTATCTTAATGATGATTTTAGTCCTGACCATAAAAGCATTGAAAAACTTTGCAAGAATATAGACCTGGATTCAACAGAAATAAACTTTAAAAGTAATTACCCATTAGAAATAGTTGATATCTTTAGCTCAATTGTAAAAAAGTCGAGTCTAAACCCTGATAAAATATCAGGGAGTGTTGAATATGACCCTATTGGAGACTTCAGCCTGACAGGCAGATTTCACAATTCGGAAGATGATGATTTAGCATTATTAACAAAACTGCATGCATCTTCCAAAGATTTTCCAAAGTTTCATTATTTGTGCGTTGATGCTACAATCTTTAATAATTCAGGTGGCGGAATTGTAAGCGAACTTGCTTTTGCAATGGCTGTTGGTGTTGAGTATCTCACATATCTTACCGATAATGGATTTGAAATTGATGATATAGCATCACGAATGCGCTTTCATTTTTCAGTTGGATCCAATTACTTTATGGAGATTGCAAAATTTAGAGCAGCAAAATTACTATGGGCAAAGATTGTGAAGGCATATGGAATTAAAAATGAAGACAACGCAAAAATGTGTATTCATTGCACTAATTCGCGATGGAATAAAACTATTTATGATCCATATGTTAACATGCTTCGCACAACAACTGAATCGATGTCAGCCATTTTGGGAGGAATTCATTCTTTAAGTGTTCTTCCGTTTGATTCTATTTTCGAGACCGAAAACGAGTTCTCAGAAAGAATCGCCAGAAATCAGCAAATAATCCTCAAAGGCGAATCGTATTTTGATAAAGTTGCAGACATAGGTGCGGGTTCCTATTACATCGAAAGCCTTACCAATAGCTTAATTCATAATGCCTGGGAAAGATTTCTGATGGTTGATAAAGAGGGTGGTTATATCAATTCGTTTAAAAAAGGGATTATCCAAAAAATTATTTCAGATGAGGCATTAAAAAAGGATACCGATATTTCAACACGAAGCAGGTCGCTACTTGGAACCAATACATATCCTAATAGCGGCGATTCATTTAATTCCAATTATGAATTTGCCAATAGAACACCTAAAATTAAAGATGGGGAATACCAGCCTTTAGTTATTTATCGTGGGAGTGAACAACTGGAGAAATTAAGATCCATAACCGATAAATATTCAATTAATAGTGACAGACCACTTGTTTGGATGTTTACCTATGGCGATATGGCAATGAGAAATGCAAGATCGCAGTTTGCTGGTAATTTTTTTGGTTGTGCTGGCTTTAGCATTGTCGATAATCCTGGATTCAACACTGTTGAAGATGGTATATCAGCTGCCAGGGATGCTAATCCTGATATTGTTGTTATCTGTAGTTCTGATAATGAATACAAAGAAATAGCAGAGCCAATTTATAATGCTTTTTGTGATAGTTCAATTATAGTGGTTGCAGGTTATCCTAAAGATCAAATAGAAAAATTAAAAGAAATCGGGATAACCAATTTCATACATATAAAAAGCAATTTACTTGAAGAGTTAACCAGGTATCAGAAATTATTAATTAGTAACCAAAACTCAAGAGTTGAATAAAGTGGAAAATTTAAACCATTAAAGTGTATCTGCAAAAATGAAACCTGATTTTAAACAAATAGATATTGACAGTAATCATAAAACAATTGATACAAACGAAGTTTGGGGAAGAAAGAATAATATAAATCCTGACTGGAAAACAACAGAAAATATTGAATTAAAACCTGTTTATACTTCTGAAGAATTAGCTGGAATGGAGCATCTTAATTATGCAGCCGGATTAGTGCCATTTTTGAGAGGCCCATATTCAACAATGTTTGTTACTCGTCCTTGGACAATAAGACAATATGCCGGATTTTCAACTGCTGAGGAATCCAATGCTTTTTATCGTCGTAATCTTGCTGCAGGTCAAAAAGGATTATCAATAGCTTTTGATCTTGCAACACACCGTGGTTATGATTCTGATCATGAACGTGTTGTGGGTGATGTTGGAAAAGCGGGAGTGGCAATAGATTCGGTACTTGATATGGACATACTGTTCGATCAAATTCCATTAAATAGCATATCAGTTTCAATGACTATGAACGGAGCTGTACTTCCTATTCTTGCATTTTACATTGTTTCTGCTTTGGAACAGGGCGCAAAACTTGAGGAGCTGACAGGAACTATTCAAAATGATATTCTTAAGGAATTCATGGTTCGTAATACATATATTTATCCTCCTGATCCATCAATGCGCATAATTGCTGATATATTTGAATATACTTCGCAAAAGATGCCGAAATTTAATTCCATTTCTATTTCCGGTTATCATATTCAGGAAGCAGGCGGAACAGCTGATATTGAACTCGCATATACATTGGCGGATGGTCTTGATTATATTAGAACCGGAATTCGTACCGGATTAAAAATTGATGAATTTGCTCCACGACTTTCGTTCTTTTGGGGATCAGGAATGAATCACTTTATGGAAATTGCCAAACTCCGTGCAGGACGTATATTATGGGCTAAGATCGTTAAACAATTTAATCCTCAGAATCCAAAGTCGATGGCATTACGGGCTCATACTCAAACTTCGGGATGGAGCCTTACAGAACAGGATCCATTTAACAATGTTGCCCGAACCTGTGTTGAAGCACTTGGTGCGGTTTTAGGCCATACGCAATCTCTTCATACAAATGCGCTGGATGAAGCAATTGCTCTTCCAACTGATTTTTCTGCCCGAATAGCACGTAATACTCAAATTTATTTGCAGGAAGAGACAGATATTTGTCGGTCGGTGGATCCTTGGGCAGGTTCTTACTATGTTGAAGCTCTTACTAACGAACTTATGCATAAAGCTTGGCAACATATTGTTGAGATTGAAGAAATGGGAGGGATGTCGAAAGCAATAGAAACCGGATTGCCAAAAATGAGAATTGAAGAAGCAGCAGCTCGCAAACAAGCCAGAATAGATGCTAACAAAGATATAATTGTAGGTGTAAATAGTAATAAACTAGTAAAGGAAGATCCGTTAGATACACTAGAAATAGATAATAATGTTGTGCGTGAGTTGCAAATTAAACGGCTGAAAAAATTGCGCGCTAATCGAAATAACGAAGAAGTTCAGAAAAACCTTGATGCTATTACTACAGCCTGCGAAACTGGTAAAGGTAATTTATTGGAATTAGCAGTTGAAGCTGCCATAAGTCGTGCAAGTCTCGGAGAAATTTCGTATGCTTGCGAAAAAGTTATGGGAAGATATAAAGCAGTTATAAGATCCGTATCAGGTGTGTATGCATCAGAGGCTGGTAATGACGCCTCGTTCAAAGAAGCGCATAAACTTGCTGATGAGTTTGCCCGGTTAGATGGTCGCAGACCAAGGATTATGATTGCTAAAATTGGACAGGATGGCCACGACAGGGGAGCAAAAGTTGTTGCTTCCGGATATGCCGATCTTGGTTTTGATGTTGATATTGGCCCTCTATTCCAAACACCGCAAGAAGCAGCAAAGCAAGCAGTGGAAAATGATGTTCATTTACTGGGCATTTCTAGTCTTGCAGCAGGTCATCGCACATTGGTTCCCCAAGTTATTTCAGAACTTAAAAAGCTTGGCAGGGAAGATATCATGGTAATTGTTGGTGGCGTAATCCCTCATCAAGATTATGAGTTTCTCTATGATGCTGGGGTTGTAGCAATTTTTGGACCCGGCACTATTATTTCTGAAGCTGGTGTAAAGATTCTTAATTTATTGATCAAGGCAAAAAAGTAGAAGATTCCTTACTGGTTTAAGTTTGTAACTTAAACTAAGCTCAGTATGAATGTATTAAGGATTAAGTTATAAACTTAATCCAGTGCATGTTCCTTACTTAAGTTCCTTTATAAAACATTCAACCTATTCTGGTTTAAGTTTGTAACTTAAACTAAACTCAGTATAAATTTATTAAGGATTAAGTTGCAAACTTAATCCAGTGCAGGCTCTAATATTACCGATGTTAGAAACATTAAAAACTTTTAACATTATTTAAGTTTCCAAAGTTTATTTTTTAGTATTTTTGCCGGATTTATACAAAATTAATTTTGTTCCAAATGAATAAATACATAATAATGATTTCGGTTATTGTACTAACAATTACTGTTAGTGCACAAGAAATCAGACATTTTACAGTAGATCAGGCTGTTGAATATGCAATGGAGAACAATTACCAGATAGTTAATGCTGGCAAAGATGTTGAAGCGGCAAAATATATTGTTCAGGAGTCCACTTCAATAGGTTTGCCTCAAGTTAACGGTGTTGTTAATTATGCAGATAATATTGCCAGACCTGTTGTTGTTATTCCAGATTTTACTGATCCCTCAAAAAATATGGAATTGCAATTTGGCACTAACTACGATGCTAGCCTGGGCGCATCAGTTTCTCAATTATTATTTAGCGGAGAATATATAGTAGGATTACAGGCAGCAAGAAAGTATCTTGAAAAAACAAATACCGATTACTTTAAGAGTCAAGTTGATGTTAAACAGCAAGTGTCTAATTCCTATTATGCAGCATTGTCGGCATCTGAGGGACTTCGTATTATTGATTCTACATTAAAAATAACCAAAAAATTAGCATATGAGACCCGTGAGGTATTTAATGTTGGTTTTGCTGAAGATATTGATGTAGATCAGTTAGATTTATTGGTATCTGACCTTGAAGCTTCGGCACTTTATTTATCCAATAGGTATATCATGTCAATTGCCTATCTGAAGTTTTATCTTGGTTTAAACGATACCGACAGCATTGTTTTAACTGATAATATGGAAGGTATAATTGCTGCCAGACATAACTCAAAACTATTATCCAATCCATTTAATATCAATGAGAATGTTGATTTTAGATCAATTTCTAAACAAAAAGAGCTTAGTTATCTTCAGGTAAAACTTGAGAAAGCAGCATATTTACCATCCTTGTCAGCTAACTTAAATTATCAAACCCAAGCCCAAAGGGATGCCTGGAATTTTTTCAACACCAAAGGAGTATGGTATTCAAGTTCCGTACTAGGCATATCAATGCAAATACCTATATTTTCAAGTGGTCAGAGGAGTGCCAAAGTAAAACAAGCCCGAATCTCATATGAGCAAGTGGAAGTGAGTCAAAGACAGCTCGTAAGCCAGCTGAATTTGCAATATGATGCGGCAATAAACGAATATATGAATGCTTACCGAGTTTATGAAAACAAACAGGTTAGCAGAAAAACCGCTGAGAAAATTTACAATAAAACAACTCAGAAATATATTGAAGGTATGTCAACTAGTTTAGATATCCTGAACACACATAACCAGTTCCTAAACGCAGAGAATGAATTTATTAATTCAGCTCTGCAACTACTGAAAACTGGAGAAGAGCTTGAAAAGATCCTTACAAAATATGAATAGCAAAGCGATGGAGGAAAAAATAAAAATAATTGTTGAAAAAGTTGCAAAGCTATATTGTGAATATGGTATCAAAAGTGTAACAATGGATGATATTTCGCATACCCTTGCTATTTCTAAAAAAACTTTGTACAACTATTTTAGCGATAAGGAGGAACTTGTTTGGGCTGTCATTGAACATCTTAACAAGGAAAGGCAAATAGACTTCTCGATACATAAAAACAAAAACTCTAATGCCATAGAAGAATTATTCTACTATTATGAAATTCAGGTGCAAATGATTAAAAATCATAAACCGACCTTTGTTTATGATCTGAGAAAATACTTCCCTGAGATTTATATTCATTTTCAAAAGAACAAACAAAACAGAATACTTGAAAGCGTAAAAGATAATCTGGTGAAAGGGAAAAAAGAAGGCCTATATCGTAGCGACCTGAATGAAGATATAATATCCAGACTAACACTAATGCGTATTGAAGGTATTTTGAATTCAGATATCTTCGATGTAGAAGAGATAGTATCAACAAACCTGTTTTCTGAAATGTACAGATATCATCTTTATGGCATAGTTAGTGATAAGGGAAGAAAAATATTTGAACAAAAGATTAATAATATTAACGAATCAAAAACCACAATATAATATGAACCGTTTATTTTTAATATTTATCGCCAGTATTTTGATGGTGTCATGTTCATCAAATGATGAAAGCAATAAGGATGCAGAAAAACTGGAATCTTATAAGGAGCAGATAAAAGAACTTAAAGAGAAAATCTCCGAGATAAAGGAGACTGGTAATAATCAGGAATATACAGGACGTGTAATACCGGTTAAAGTCAAAACAGTTACAACACAACCTTTTTCGCATAATTTTACTGCTGCCGGTGAACTTGAAAGTATTGAAGAAGCTTTCATAAGTCCTGAAGTTAATGGACAGATAATTTCTGTTAATGTTGAAGAAGGGCAGCATGTGAAAAGTGGACAGATACTGGCAAGGTTAAATACTGTTATTGTTGAAAACACAATTAGTGAAGTAAAAACACAATTAACTCTTGCAAAAACGATATTCGACAAACAAACAATATTATGGAATAAGAATATTGGTTCGGAGCGACAATACCTTGAAGCAAAAAATTATTATGAATCTCTTCAAGACAAGTTAAATACTTTGGAAGCACAGCGAGATATGGGAATAATTACTTCCCCTATTGACGGGGTTGTTGAGGAGATTTTTCTTCAAAAGGGGGAGATGGCCGCTCCTGGAATGCAATTTATGCAGATTGTTAATATTAATAAACTCTATGTAACTCTTAAATTGTCAGAAGCATATCTAAGTGCTATAAAAAAAGGTGATATAGTAGATATTTCATTTCCTGCTTATCCCGGGTTAGTATATCATGAACCTGTTTTCCGAACAGGTAATGTTATTAATGAACAAGACAGGACATTTGTTGTACAAGTAGAAATTGACAACAAAAGCGGAAAACTTAAACCTCACATGCTGGTCAATGTAAATATAAACGATTATAACACTGATGAAGCAATAGTTCTTCCTTCAATATTAATAAAAGAAGATATGAAAGGATCTTTTGTGTATGTACTTGGTGATGATAATGGCAAAAAATTTTCTGCAAAAAAATATATTGAAACGGGAGTATCATCTAACGATAAAACTGAGGTCGTTAGAGGATTAAAGGCTGGAGAAGTGATAATTACTGATGGATACAACAATGTATCGAATGGATCAGTTGTAACAATTATTTAGTAGCAGTTTGTTTACTAATTAACAAAACCTATGGCTGGCGTGAATGATCCCAAAATAAAAAGTATAAACTTATGAATGAAAGTGAAAATAACGGCTCGAAAAAGGTAATTAGGAATTTCTGGCTTTCCACTTGGGCTATTAATAATAAAAACACTGTATACCTTATTACAGTTGTAACAATATTATTTGGATTCTATTCTTATAATTCTCTTCCTAAGGAACTCTTTCCGGAAATAAATATTCCAACTATAATGGTCCAAACTTTGTATCCGGGAAACTCTCCTGTTGACATAGAAAATTTGCTTACACGCCCTCTTGAAAAAGAGATAGAGTCGGTTAAGGGGATTAAGGATATGACCGCAATATCCAGTCAGGATGTATCAAATATTTTTATAGAATTTCAAACCGATGTAAATATTAAAGTTGCACTTCAGGATGTTAAAGATGCTGTTGACAAAGCTAAAAGTGAACTTCCTGATGACCTTCCTTTTGATCCAATGATTACCGATATCGACCTTTCAGAATTCCCTATAATAAATATAAATCTGTCCGGTGATTATAGCGTAAATGAGCTCAAGGAATTTGCAGAAAATATGAAGGATGAGATTGAGGTGATCTCTGAAATTTCAAAAGTAAATATCACCGGCATTACAGAAAAAGAAGTTAAGATTATTCTTGATCCATTTCTTATGAGTGCTTTGCAAGTGAGCTTTACGGATATTGAAAATGCAATTATAGCTGAAAATGTTTCATTATCAGGTGGTGATATGCGACTTGGTGATATTAACCGAACAGTACGAATTATTGGTGAATTTGAGAATCCCGCTGAAATTGAAAATATAATAGTAAAGAGCGAGAAAGGAAGTATTGTATATCTGCGTGATGTTGGATATGTTGACTTTGGGTTTCAAGATCGTGATAGCTATGCTTATCTGAACAGTCAGCCTGTAGTATCATTACAGGTTGTAAAGAAAAGCGGTGAAAATCTTCTCTCTGCAATATCACAGGTCATGGATCGACTTGACAATGCTAAAAAGACTGGGCTTCTTCCTGAAAATCTGGTTGTTACTATAACAAACGATCAATCGGATATGGTAAAAATGCAGTTGAGCAATCTTGAGAACAGCATTATAATGGGAATTATTTTTGTTGTTCTGGTTTTATTTTTGTTTCTCGGTACGCGAAACTCCTTGTTTGTTGGTTTAGCCATTCCTATGTCCATGTTCTTGTCATTTATGATAATGGGACTAATGGATTACAGAATCAATATGATTGTTCTTTTTTCACTTATCCTTGCTCTTGGCATGTTGGTTGATAATGCGATAGTTGTTACTGAAAATATTTACCGTTATGTTGATAAAGGATACCCTCTTTTAGAAGCAGCAAGACAAGCAACAGGGGAAGTAGCAATGCCAATTATTTCCTCAACAGCAACTACTCTGGCAGTATTTTTTCCTTTACTTTTCTGGAAGAGCATAATGGGAGAATTTATGTCGTATATGCCTTTAACACTTATTATAGTACTTGCATCATCGTTATTAGTTGCCTTGGTGATAATACCTGTAGTATTTACTGACTTCTATAAAAAAGGAGCCAATCTAACTCTCCCAAATCCCAAAATGACATTAATTCTAGCAGGATTGCTTTTATTTGTTGCTTTGATATTTTATATCCTTAAGATTAATTGGGTTGGTACATTAGCTTTATTATTAGCAGTTATAGGATTGATGAATCTGTTATTTCTTTCAAAACTGTCAATGTGGTTTCAAAAAGTTGGACTTGTATGGCTCGAGAATGTATATATCAAATTTATCAAATTTGCATTAAGAGGAAGAACACCCATATTTTTATTAGTAGGTTCAGTTGTATTACTCGTGCTTACTCTCGAATTTTATTTTGGTAGTAATCCTAAAGTTGAATTTTTCCCATCTACAGATCCAGAATTAATAAATGTAGTGGCAGAATTACCTATTGGCACTGATCTGGAAATTAGCGACTCAGTATTCCGTGTGTTTGAAGAGAAAGTATTTGAGGTACTGGAGCCAGATATGGATATGGTTGAATCGGTATTAACAATTACTGGAAAGGGAGCAGTTGGGCAAGAGGAGGGATTCTCAGGTAGAGGTGGATCTCCAAATAAAGGATTGATAACAATTAATTTTGTTGACTATAAAGATCGTAACGGTATGAGCACTATTAAAACTCTTGAAAGGTTATCTGATGCTATGGTTGATTTATATCCAGGCATAACACTTTCCGTAGAAAAACAAAAAGATGGTCCTCCTACCGGGAAGCCTATTAATCTTGAAATTATTGGTGATGATTTTGATGAACTATTAGCACTTACAGAAGATATCAGAGCAGAGATCAACAAAGCAAATATCGAAGGCATTGAAGGGTTGAAGATAGATCTTGATGTAGGTCAGCCTGAATTAATTGTTGATATCGACCGTGAAAAAGCCAGACGATATGGACTATCAACAGGCCAAGTTGCCGATGCTATTCGTACTGCTTTGTATGGGAAGGAAATATCCGACTTTAAAGAAGGTGAAGAAGAGTATAAAATTGTGATGAGGCTTGATGATAAATATCGATACAATATTGCAGATATTATTAATCAGCGTATAACTTTCCGAAGTCAGTCATCTGGTAATATCGTTCAGGTTCCTATATCAGCAGTTGCTGACTTTAAATATAGTTCAACATATGGCGCAATAACAAGAAAAGATCGTAACCGAATGATAACTATATTTTCAAATGTTCTTGAAGGTTATAATGCAAACGAGGTTAATGATGAAATTAAGGCGATACTGGCTGATTATGAAATGCCTTATGGCAGTTCATATAAGTTTACCGGTGAACAAGAAGAACAAGCAGAGTCCACAGATTTCTTAATTAGGGCTTTAATAATTGGATTGGCTTTGATAATGATTATCCTGGTTTCTCAATTTAACTCATTAGTAAAACCAACCATCATTATGTTTAGTGTTGTAATGAGCACGATTGGTGTTTTTGGTGGGTTAGCAACTTTTAGTATGGATTTTGTTGTTATAATGACAGGACTTGGGATTGTTTCGTTGGCAGGAGTTGTTGTGAATAATGCTATTGTATTAATTGACTTTATTGGTCTTCAAAAAATGAGAAAGAAAAAAGAACTGGGGCTTGCTGATGATGAATATATGTCGCCGGAAGATGCAAAACAATGCATTGTAGATGCTGGTAAAACCAGACTGCGCCCTGTACTCTTAACAGCTATAACTACCATCCTTGGCCTGATGCCATTGGCTACAGGTTTTAATATTGATTTTATATCATTCTTCAATACTTTTGATCCTGATATTTATTTTGGTGGTGACAATGCATTGTTTTGGGGACCAATGAGCTGGACTGTAATTTTTGGTTTAAGCTTTGCAACATTCCTTACTCTTGTTTTAATTCCTTCATTATATCATGTGCTTTACAGTGCAAAAGTGGGAATGTCGAAATGGAGAAATAAAAGCTAAAAGCATTTTATCTATCAAGGGACTTAAGAAAATAAAAATTTATCTCTTTATTGATATACTTAATATTAAGCTGGGAAACACTGTTCAGGTTATTTTAAAGTAGTCAACATTCCGATCAATTTTAACTATTTTTGCGTTATTATGCATGTAGGTAAAATCTGCATCTACCAACTATTAATTTAATGACTGAATGAACATAAGGATTGTAATTAAGTCAAAACATGAATGGCCTAAATATGAAACACAGGCTCAATTGGAAGAAGTTGCTATGCTTTCTGAAACTGGTAGAGGTTCGGGAGGATTTGGTAAAAAAGGGAAATAATTTTAAATTTTGAATTTGTAACGATAAGATATTAATGAAGATTTATATAACGATAACTTTTATTTTAGTCTCTTTTCTTTTGTCCTTTTCTGGTTTTTCGCAGAATTCCAAAGGTAATAGAAAGCACAAAGAACTTACAGAAAGACAAAGGTATGCAGAGGCCGATCTGTTTTCGAAAGGATTGATAGCGAAAGAGATAGGTAATCTTCAGGAAGCCCTTGAATTATTTGAACAAGCATTAGACATTAACCCGGATGATGCTGTGGCTCATTATGAAGCTGCCAGAATTCTAGCTGCACTTGGCAGGGTTGATGAATCACTTGTTGAAGCCAAAAAAGCCACAGCTCTTAATTCCGATAATATATGGTTCAAGGCATATTACGCAAAAGTGTCAAGAATAAATGAAAATTATGATGAGTATGTAAAAGCCTATGAAGAACTTGTTGAAGATAATCCGTCTGATCTCACCTTTCTTTACGAACTAGCCTTTGCATACCAGTTTACCGGAGATTACAAACATGCTATTACAGCCTATGATAAAATTGAAAACATTATTGGTGTAAATGAGCGAATTATTAAGCAAAAAACAGAATTCTATACAAAAATAGGTAACCCTGCAAAAAGCATTGCTGAGTATGAAAAACTGATAGCCACTAACCCGGATGACTCACGTTACTATGCACTTATGGCTGAATATTGTTCAAAGAATAATATTGATGATAAAGCTGTTTGGGCGTATGAGAAAATAGTAGAGATTGATCCGGATGACCCTTATGTTCATATTTCATTAGCTGACTTTTATGATAAGAGGGGCATTAAGGAAAAATCATTTGATGAATTAAAAAAGGGTCTTGCTAATCCGGTTCTTGATCTTAAAACAAAGATCAACTTGTTAGTTGGATATTATCGTGGAGAATTAAGTGAAGAGCAAAAGAAGCAGGCATTGGAATTATCGGAAATATTAAAGGAGGTACATAATGGTGATCCAATGTCTAATACTTTTTATGTTTCAATGCTATATGAGAATGGTGAATACGAAAAAGCCAGACCGCTGATCAGAGATATACTAAAATCGGGCAAAGTTGCTTATTCTACTTGGGAACAATTACTTTTTTGTGATTTATATCTTGAGGACTATGCTTCATTAGTGATTGACTCAGAAGATTGTATCGACTATTTCCCAAATTATCCACTTCCATACTTTTTTGCTGGTGTAGGTAATTTTCAAACCAAGGATTTTGTGAAAGCCAAAGCTTATTTTGAGTCTGGAAAGGAATTTGTTGTAAACAATAACGCACTTCTGGAACAGTTTTATTCCTCCTTGGGAGATACATATAATGAGTTAGGAAATTATGAGGCATCATACATAGCGTACGATAAAGTATTAAAGCTAAACCCGTTGAATTCTATAGTATTAAATAATTATGCTTATTACTTATCCATACGTAACAAAGATCTCGATAAAGCAAAACAAATGGCTAAAAAATCAGTAGAGATCGATCCTTATAACAGTAATAATTTAGATACATATGCTTGGGTTCTTTATAAAATAGGGAATTATAAAAGTGCTCTTGAGTGGATTGAGAAAGCATATAATAACAGTGGGAGTTCAAGTGGGGTAGTTATGGAACATTATGGTGATATTCTATACAAATTAAATCATGAAAGTGAGGCTCTGAAATTTTGGAAGCTTGCGCGACAGCAATCTGATTTCTCAGAACTTCTTGATAAAAAAATTCAAGACAAAAAACTATATGAATAAGTGTATAAAGGCGACACTATTTATTTTTCTAATAGTTAGTCTTACAAATTTTAGCACATCATGTAAATCGAAAAAGCATGTACTAAGAACATCTTTAAAAGAGCATGGTTTTTCGTATTTGTATTCTCGTATGCTGGCTAACCAAATTCAATTTGATTATTTAAATGCCAGCTTTAGTTTATCTTATCAGCAGGATAAAAACAAAACAAACCTAAAGGGTCAGCTGAGAATGAAGAGTGATAGCATGTTATGGTTATCCTTTACTCCATTATTGGGGATTGAAGCTGCCAGAGTTATGATCACTAATGATTCGATAAAGTTTTTGAACCGGCTTAATAAGACCTATTTTGTGGGTAAATTTGATCTGGTAGATAGTTTATTACATACTGCAATTGATTTTTCATTATTGCAATCATTACTTGTTGGTAACGACCTTACACAGTATGATGTTAATAAATTTAGATCATCAGTGGATAATGGTATGTATCGAATGACGATTAGAGAACGAAGAAAAATTAAAAGGTATATTAGAAAAGGTGAAATTGAAACTAAAGTACTTGTACAGCAAATTTGGCTGGATCCTGAAACATATCGTATAACCCGCATCGATGTTAAGGAACAAGGTGAGGATGAAAACAATAAGTTGCAAGTATATTACAGTGATTATATTGATATTGGAGACCAGTTATTTCCTTCAAAAATTCGTGTTGAGATTAAATCTCAAAAATCTATTATTATAGATGTTGATTTTAATAAGGTTAACATTAATAAATCACTAAAATTTCCTTTTAATATACCTCGTAAATATGAAGACATGCTTTAACATGTATGATTAGCAGACAACTTTACATATTAGCAACACTACTGATTATTTCATTTCAGGGTTATTCGCAAGATTCACAAAAGAAACTTGAAGAAAAACGGGAAAAGCTTAACAAAGAAATAGCTTATGCTAATAAACTTTTGAATGAAACACAATCGGATAAAAATGTGACACTAAGTCAACTGAAGCTACTAAATGTAAAAATTGATAAGCGAACGGAATTATTAGCAACTCTTAATCAAGAGGTTTATCATCTTGATAATAAAATTGAAAAAACCGAGTCGTCTCTTTTTGATCTTAATGAGGAATTAATAAATTTAAAGAGGAAGTATTCAAAAATTGCCTGGCATGCATATAAGTATAAAACAGCATACAATAAACTTATTTTTCTTTTTTCATCCGATAACTTTAATCAGGCTTATCAGCGTATGAGATACCTTGATCAGATTAGTAGTTTTATTCGACAAGAGGCAGAACGAATAAAAAATGTAGAAGAAGAGAAAAATCAGATCTTAAGTCAGCTTAAGGCTGAGAAATTGGAGAAAAGTAGATTGCTGGATTATGAGCAGGATGAAATACTAGAGATGGAAAAAGAGCAGGCTCAAAAAGATAGATTAAAAATAAATCTTCTGGCAAAAGAGCGGCAGCTTAAAGACTCTATTAAGGATAAAGAAAAACAGTCACAAGAACTGGCAAAAAAGATTCAAAATATTATTTCTGCTGAAATTGCATCCAAGAAAGATGAAAGCGGAAAAGTTTATGATCTTACTCCAAGCGAAAAAGAATTAAGTTCTTCATTTACTTCTAACAAAGGGAAATTGCCGTGGCCAACCGAAAGTGGTGTGATCTCAGAAACATTTGGTGTACATAAGCATCCAGTACTCAAAAAGGTTAAAACTAAGAATAATGGGATCAACATATTGACTTCTAAAAATAGTGAAGCAAGATCTGTTTTCAATGGTAAAGTTGTTGGAGTTACCACAATATCCAACACAAATATTGCCGTAATCATCAAGCATGGAGAGTTTTTTACTGTCTATTCAAATCTTGACAAGGTGAATGTTAATAAAGGTGATGAGGTAAATACTAATACCGTGATCGGTAATATTCATACAAATCTAAAAGGCAGAACAGAATTGCATTTTGAGGTATGGAAAGGAACTGCTATTCAAAATCCATCTTATTGGTTATCACGAGAATAGGTCCTAAATATCTTTGATAATTATAGGTAGTCGCTTAGTTTTTGGCTTGTCATATATGAAATAAATTCATCTGAAAGTCTCTTAATTAAATTTTTCCTTATGCATTTGTCAGTTGGGCAAAAATGAGAATCAAATGAACATAATTTGATATTCGATTTACCTTCAATAGATTCATATACCTCGTACAAAGTAACCTCTTTTGGGTCAACTGAAATTGTAAATCCACCTGTTGGTCCACGATAGGATGATAATAAGCCATCTTTTACTAGTCGTTGTAATACTTTCCCAATATGATGTTTTGAATTTCCTAATTGCTTCGACAATTCAATAGCATTTAGAGGTTTGTCCGATTTAGCTATTAAAATCATACTATGCAAACCTATTGAAGCAGCATCAGAAAAGTTAATAATATTTGCCATTTGAACCTAAATTTTTACTGAGCAAATATACAAATTTGTTTGATTTAAGCACTTAATATCTTAATTGATAATATATTGACATAGAGATAGATGTATCGGGATATATATTTGGTAAACCATAAATATATCATATTTAATTCAACTATCCCAACTTCATATTTATTAAGCAACAAGTTAAATTGTGGTTCGTGAGTACATGTTTAATTTCTTAACTTCGCATATCATTACTATATCTGGAGATCCAGAAAAAATTACAAGGAGTTAAGTATTTCATCACTCAATGAAATGCAAAATGACCTTATTATGTTAATACATTTATTGTGGTGGAAAGTGATAAAAAGAAAAGCCCGGAAAAATACTACTCTCTATTAGAGCTAACAAGTAGTATTCAGACGGTAATTAAGAAAACATACACTAGTTCATACTGGGTAAAAGCTGAAATTGCTAAACTGAATTACTATCCAAAAAGCGGGCATTGTTATCCTGACCTTGTTGAAAAAGAGAAGGGAGTTGTACTTGCTCAAATCCGGGCTACAATTTGGGCAGGCCAATTTAATGATCTCGCTAAAAAATTCTTATTAGTTACAAATGAACCATTGTCGGATGGCATGACGGTTCTTGTCAGGACTTCAGTAAACTATCACCCTGTTTATGGTTTGGGATTGCAGATCACAGATATTCAACCCTCATTTACGCTTGGCGAAATGGCCAGGGAAAGACTGCACACAATAGAGCAGTTAAAAGCACAAAATATTTTTGAAAGGAACAAACAATTAGTACCCGCTTTGTTAATTCAACGGATTGCTGTAATATCTGTTGAAACTAGCAAAGGATACCATGATTTTACTAAAATTATTTCTGAAAATGAGTGGGGTTATAAATTTTTTCTTATGCTTTTTCCAGCAATACTTCAGGGAGAAGCTGCAATTAATTCAATCACTGAACAATTAAATAGAATTAAGAAAGCACAAAAGCATTTTGATGCAGTTGTAATTATCAGGGGTGGAGGTGGAGATATTGGCCTAAGCAGTTATGATAATTTTAAATTGGCAAAAGCTGTTGCACTCTTTCCTCTGCCAATAATTACCGGAATTGGGCATGTAACAAACGAAACTGTCGTTGAGATGGTATCATTCGTTAATAAAATTACTCCTACTGATGTGGGCTACTATTTAATCCAGAAGTTTCACAATCTCGCTGTCAGAATCCAGGAAGCTCGGAATAGTATAGTCAATAGATCAAAACAAATATCTAATAACGAAAGAGCTAAACTCGAGAATAAGAGCTCAATTCTAAAAAATAAAACGGATAATGTTATATATAATAACAGGCTGAGTTTGATGAGAAGCACATTTGATTTTAACAATATTGTAATTTCATTTCTTGAAGCAAAAAAAAATAACCATAAGGAAGTATTATTAGATCTCTCACAAAAATCCAAAAACCTGATTTCACTTCAGGAAAATTTTTTGCAAGAATCAGGTAAACGATTAGCCTCCTCAATAAAGATTATTTCAATTTCAAATGTGATGAAGATATCAACTTTGGAAGATAAACTTCGCTTGCTGGAACCAAAACATGTATTGAGAAGAGGCTACAGCATAACAACTTATAATGGGAAGGTGGTTATAGATCCAAATATGCTCCAGCATGAAGATATTGTAGAAACACTAACGTATAAAGGAAAATTTAAAAGTAAGGTTCAGTCAAAAAGGAAATAAATTAAATAATATAATAATGAAGAAAGATATTCCATATACAGAAGCAATCACAGAGCTTGAAGAGATAGTATCAAGCATTGAAAATGACGATGTAAATGTTGATGAGTTAAGTGTAAAAGTAAAACGAGCTGCCGAACTTATTAAGATTTGTAAGGCAAAGCTTCATAATACTGAGGAAGAAGTAAATAGTATTTTGAAAGAAATTAATAACTGATAGGCTAGAGTACCTTATTAATCTGCCGCAAGTCTGTGACTTGTGGTAATTGTAAACAAAGAAATCTACCGCATTCTATTCAGTCCTAATCTGCTAACCTGCCGCAAGTCTGTGACTTGTGGTAAGGAAATATTCTTAACAGACTCTGCCGCAAGTCTGTGACTTGTGGTAAACAATTAAACTGATTATTTTTTTATATTTGGGTAATAAAAACCTAATGAGCCGAAATTATAAATTCCACGATCAGGAAATGCCATATTTTATTTCCTTTGCTACTGTTTATTGGTTAGATGTATTTATACGCCCATACTATAGGAACATTCTAGTAGATAGTATGAATTATTGCGTTAAGGAAAAGGGGTTAATTGTTTATGCATGGGTTATTATGACAAGTCATGTTCATATGATAATTGGCACAAAAAAGGAAAAAATGCAAGATATTGTTCGTGATTTAAAGAAATACACAGCAAAAGCTATTATTAATGCAATTAAGGATAATCCAACAGAGTCCAGGAAGGAATGGATGTTATGGATGTTTGAGAGGGCAGGTACAATAAATAGTAATAATAGTAAACATCAATTTTGGCAGCAACATAATCATCCTATTGAGTTATCGGATAATAAACTTATTGATCAGAAGCTTGATTACCTGCATGATAATCCTGTTGAGGAAGGGTTTGTTAATGAAGCACATGAATACAAATATAGTAGTGCAATTGATTATTCTGGAGGAAGAGGGATGGTAGATATTGAATTAATCGATTAGAATACCACAAGTTATAAACTTGCGGTAGTAGTGTGAATACCACAAGTTATAAACTTGCGGGGTTGTGGGGTAGTATTGGGTGTGAATACCACAAGTCACAGACTTGCGGTAGTATTGGGAATTAATCGATTAGAATACCACAAGTTATAAACTTGCGGTAGTAGTCTGAAATTAATAACTGATAGGCTAGAGTACCATTTCCGGAATTTCTCCTTCCACAATTAGAGGAGCTCCGGTTTTTTCTATTATTTCTTCAACTGTAACTCCTGGTGCTCTTTCAATAAGTTTGAATCCTTTATCAGTTACATCGATAACAGCTAAATCACTGACAATTTTTTTAACGCAATTTATACCGGTTAATGGGAGTAGACATTCTTTAACAAGCTTCGGCTCTCCATTTCTATCTGTGTGAGTTGTAGCAACAATTATGTTATCTGCTGCTGCAACCAGATCCATTGCTCCACCCATTCCTTTTACCATTTTTCCAGGAATTTTCCATGAGGAAATATCTCCTTTGTCGGTAACTTCAAAAGCTCCCAGTACTGTGAGATCAATATGACCACCACGTATCATAGCGAAGCTGAGTGAAGAGTCGAAAAAAGAAGACCCGGGAATTGTAGTAACTGTTTGTTTACCAGCGTTTATCAAGTCAGGATCAGCTTCACCTTTTTTTGGGAAAGGGCCAATACCGAGTAACCCATTTTCAGACTGTAATACAACTTCTATATTTGGAGGAACAAAATTGGCAACCAAAGTAGGGATTCCGATGCCGAGATTTACGTAATAGCCATCTTTTAGTTCTTGGGCTATTCTTTTTGCTATTCCATTTTTATCGAGACTCATTATATAATTTTTTTAGATTTCTAAAATTTTTGTAACTTAAGGAAGCTTTCGATTACCGTCCTTACATGCTTTATTATTAATCACTAACGGTTTCAAACTCAATTCTTTTCTCATAATCAACTCCTTGGAATATCCTTTGAACAAATATCCCCGGAGTATGAATTTCATTTGGGTTAAGTTCACCCGTAGGAACTAAAATTTCAACCTCGGCAATAGTAATTTTACCTGCCATGGCCATTGGTTGATTAAAGTTATTTGCTGTTTCTCTATAAATAAGGTTTCCCATAGGATCACCTTTCCATGCTTTAACAATTGCAAAATCTGCAGTAAGGGCATGCTCAAGTAAATGCATTTTGCCGTTGAATTCCCTCGACTCTTTACCTTCGCCTACTTCAGTGCCGTAACCTGCAGGGACATAAAATGCAGGGATCCCAGCCCCACCAGCTCTTAGGCGTTCTGCAAGTGTACCTTGAGGAATCAAGTCCACTTCTAGTTCACCTGATAGCATTTGACGCTCAAATTCTTTATTTTCGCCTACATATGATGAGATCATTTTTTTGATTTGATGCTTCCTGAGTAATTTACCAAGTCCAAAACCATCTATACCTGCATTATTTGAGATACAGATTAAATCTGTTAAGTCCAACTCCACTAAAGCGTTGATAGTATTTTCAGGAATACCACATAAACCAAATCCGCCCAGCATAAAGGTTTGCCCACTTTGCATCCCTTTTATAGCCTCTTTTGCATTTTTTACTACTTTATTCATCTGTTTAAAGTTTTTTATTTAGATGAAAATGAAGAAAATAAAAAACTTCTTCACATTCAGGAATTCGCATAAAATTTTTAATCATTTCAGTTGTTATGTAACTGATTAAATTTATTTATGCTCATTTCATATGTTAATTTTTTCTTTATTTAAGTTGTAGATATCCTAACAACCAATTAATCTGGAGATTACCATTCTTTGTATTTCTGACGTGCCTTCTCCAATTTGTAATAGTCGTTGATCGCGATAGAAGCGCTCAACATCATAATCTTTCATAAGTCCGTAACCTCCATGTATTTGAACTGCTTCATCGGCAACTTCTTTTGCTATTTCTGAACAATAAAGTTTCGACATGGCTGCTTCTTTACTATAAGGTTTACCATTGTCCTTAAGCCAGCAAGCTTTGTATAGAAGATTACGTGCAAGTTCAATCTTCAATGCCATATCAGCAAGTTTAAATGCATTTATTTGAAACTTTGAAATGGGTTTACCAAACTGTTTACGCTCGTTGGCATAGGCAAGAGCTAGTTCAAATGCACCTTGAGCACATCCCAGACCCATTGCACCAATGGATAAACGTCCTCCGTCAAGTGTGTGAAGCATGATATGTGATCCTTCACCAACTTTTCCAAGAAGGTTTTGCTTTGGTACTCTTACATTATCAAAAAATAATTCAGCAGTATCTGAGGCTCTCCACATCATTTTTCCATGCATAGGAACACGTTTAAACCCGGGTGTATCTTTCTCCACAATTATAGTTGTGAATATTTTTTTCCCATTTTTCTCACCGGAAACAGTTTGAACTGTACAACCCATCGATATATCAACTGATGCGTTGGTTATAAAGATCTTAGAGCCATTTATAATCCAATGGTCACCATCAAGTTCAGCTGTTGTTTTACTACCTCGTGAGTCGGAGCCTGCACCCGCTTCAGTTAAGCCAAAGCTCCACAAGGCATTACCTGTACAAAGCTGAGGTAAGTATTTCATTTTCTGCTCTTCAGTGCCATAATCAATCAATGGGCCAATTCCAAGGGAATTATGTGCAGCAAGAGTTGCAGCTTGTGAGCCATCGACTCGGGCAATTTCTTCAACAGCTATAATGTATGATAAGGTATCAAGTCCTTGTCCGCCATATTGCTCAGGAATATTCATACCAAATAATCCCAATTCACCAATTTTTTTGGTTAGATCAAATGAAAATTCAGCTTTTTCATCTAGCTCTTTGGCTACCGGTTTAATTTCTCGTTCGGCAAAATCACGTACTGTTTCTCGGATTAATTGCTGTTCTTCGGTTAAATCAAAATTCATTATTCACAGGATTATAATTTTTACTTTTTCAGTATTTTTTTGGACTTGCAAGTTAATAAAAACCCAAATCCCTTTATTTAAATTTATTGTATTTCTTCAAGAACAACCAGCTGAACATCTGAATCTACCATATCGCCTTCTTTAACAGCAATTTTTTCAATGATTGCATCATGAGGGGCTACAATATTATTCTCCATTTTCATAGCTTCAACAATTAGTAGAATTGTGCCACGCATAACTTTGTCTCCTTCCTTAACATTTACCTTGATAATTTTCCCAGGAGTGGGTGCAAACAGGCTTCCTTCGCTAATACTGTGGCTTTCGAAGAATTTATCTCCAGACATAAGTAAATCATTTCTTTGTAAGGAAAACAAAGATCCATCAATACTAACAAAACTATTCCCATGATTATCAGTTGATATACTTGCACAGTAAGAATGTTCGCCTATTTTAAATTCTACTGAATCTTCATTCCTTGCAATCAATTTTGCAATAAATTTATTGTTGTTGTAATTGAAACTATAATTATTCGCTTTAATTTCCTCCAATTCGAGCATTGCATCTTTTTTTCCAATAACAAAACTCATTCTCATTACTTCACGCCAATATCCAATTTCTTCCCAAATACTTTTTTTAGCATTATTATCCAAAGTTTTAAGTGTAAAAAGAGCTAAAGCGATGATAGGAATTGATTCATCGATCTGGTCTTTAGAATGTTGAATTCTATTAATAATGTCATCAGTATGCTCATCACAAAATTTTGTTGATAGATTATTGCTGGCAAAAGCATTGTGTTGTAATACATTAATCAAATAAGAAATATTTGTTTTGATTCCGTGTATAACGAAATTTTTTAATGCGCTAATGCTATCATCAATGGCTAGTTTTCTGTTTGGAGCCCATACTATTAATTTGCTAATCATTGGATCGAAGAAGCTCAGAATTGTTGTTGCCTTGTCGATAGCAGTATCTATTCTGATATTCGGTCCTTCAGGAAAGGCAAGTAATGTTATTTTACCCGGAGAAGGGGCAAAATTATTTTCAGGGTCTTCGGCATAAATACGACATTCGATAGCATGTCCGTTTTGAGCAATGTCTTCTTGCTTCAACCGCAATTTGTTACCAGCTGCAACCAGTATTTGCTCTTCAACCAGATCTACCCCAGTTACCATCTCAGTAACAGGATGCTCTACCTGAATGCGAGTGTTCATTTCAAGGAAATAGTAGTTAAGGTTTTTATCAACCAGAAACTCAATAGTACCCACACTGTTATACCCAACCTTACTTGCAATATCAACAGCTGATTTACCCATTTTTTCACGCACGCTTGATGTAAGTGTTGGAGAAGGTGATTCTTCGATAATTTTTTGATAACGACGCTGGATAGTACATTCCCTCTCAAATAAATGAATTACATTTCCAAAATTATCACCAATTACCTGAAATTCAATGTGTCTCGGTTCTTCTATATATTTTTCAATATAAATTGTACCGTCACCAAAATAATTTAAGGCTTCACGCGAAGTTGATGTTAATACATCCTCAAGATTAGCATGGTCATGAACAATACGCATCCCTTTACCACCACCACCGGCAGCAGCTTTTACCAGAATTGGAAGTGTAATAGAAGCGGCATTTTTCAATAAAGAAGCAGTGTCTCCTGTAATACCCTGAGTCATTGGAACACCTAACTCTTTAACAAATTTTCGTGCTTCAATTTTATTGCCCATCAGAGTAATGGCATTTGTGTTAGGTCCGATAAATGTAATGCCCGCACTATCGCACGCTTCCACAAGTACAGGGCTTTCAGCTAAAAACCCATAACCAGGATGTAAGCCATCGCAGCCGGTATTCTGTGCTACCTCTATTATTTTTTTAACGTTGAGATATGTATCACTAAGATCCTGCTTTCCTATACAATAAGCCTCATCAGCCATACGCACATGTAGTGCATCACTATCAACTTCCGAATAAATCGCAACTGTTCCAATACCAAGTTTATTTGCTGACTTAATTATCCTTACGGCAATCTCACCTCGATTAGCAATTAATATTTTTTTGAATTTTTTCATTATCAGATCATTCTGTTGTCCAATTTGGTTTTCGCTTCTCAAGAAAAGCAGCCATGCCTTCTTGTCCCTCCCCAGAGGCTCGCAGTGTAGCTATCAGTTTACTTGTATAATCAATTCCTTCATTTATATCTTTTCCAAGGATATCACGGATTAATTTTTTGGTTTCTTTTACAGCTTCAGGGGCACTGGAGCCAAACTGCTTTAGAATTGCATTTAACGGGTTGTCTTCCTTATCCTTATTGTAAATATGATTAACCAGATTCCATTTTTTAGCCTCAGATGTTTTAAATCGTTTACCGGTCAACATTAATTCTTTTGCGCCAAATTCGCCTATTCTTCTAATTACAAATGGAGCAATAGTTGCTGGTGCAATTCCTAATTTAACTTCGCTAAAAGCAAATATTGTATTTTCTTCGGCAATAACTATATCGCAAGAAGCAATTATTCCGTTTGCCCCACCAAAAGCTGATCCAAAGACCAGAGCAATTGTTGGGATTGGACAATTATAAATTGACTTAAACAAGTGAGCAAGCTTCTTCGCATCTTCAACATTTTTATCGGTTCCTAGTGTAGCAATATTTTTCATGTAATTTAAATCGGCGCCTGCACAAAACGATTTCCCATTTGCGGTTAATACAACAGCTCTTACATCTTTTTCTTTTTCAAATGATAAATACACCTCTGTTAACTCAGCTATCATTTCTTCATTCATAGCATTGTGGACTTCAGGGCGATTTAGAGTAACCCATACAGTGTGATTCTTTTGCTTAAGTATAATTGTATTAAAGTTTTCTTTCATCTGTTAAAGTTGGAATTTAAAGATCATTAACGGCATAAGATAAAAATCTCCACTACATTCTAAATACACCAAATTTCTGTTCAGGGAATTTTTGGTTTAATGAAGATGCAATACCCATTGCAATTACTTTACGTGTATTAACAGGGTCCAATATTCCATCATCCCATAGTCGTGATGTACTGTAATATGCTGAGCCCTCCCTTTCATATTTCTCCAGTATAGGATTACGCATTTTCTCTATTTCTTCAGGAGGCATCTCTTTTCCCATAGCTCTGTACTGGTCTTGTTTAACAGTAACCAGTACTGTTGCTGCCTGTTCTCCTCCCATTACTGAAATTTTTGCATTTGGCCACATAAATAACAGTCTTGGATTATAAGCTCTTCCAGCCATTCCATAGTTGCCAGCTCCAAACGATCCGCCAAATATTATTGTGAATTTAGGAACATTTGCATTCGATACAGCATGTACCATTTTTGCTCCATCTTTAGCAATACCTCCTCTTTCGAACTCTTTACCAACCATAAATCCGGTAACATTCTGCAGAAAGATCAGGGGTATTTTACGTGATGTACATAACTCTATAAAGTGTGTTACTTTTAATGCTGATTCTGAAAACAATACTCCGTAATTGGCAATTATCCCAACCGGATATCCCATTATATATGCGAAGCCTGTAACGACAGTTGTAGCGTATTTGGTTTTAAATTCCTGAAAACGACTACCGTCAACTATTCTCATAATGATCTCACGAGGGTCAACAAGTTTTCTGAAGTTTATTGGAGCAATACCGTATAATTCAGTTGGGTCATATAATGGCTCTTCAATTGGTACTGTATTCAGTTTTTGTTTTTCATTGCATATTGGGTTTTCAAGAATATTACGACAGATTTGAATTGCATGTGTATCATTTTCTGCTAAATGGTCAGTAACACCTGATATTAATGAGTGAACTTCTGCGCCTCCAAGCTCTTCAGCAGTTACTTCTTCACCAGTCGCAGCTTTCACAAGAGGAGGACCTCCAAGGAAAATAGTACCTTGATTTCTAACTATTATTGCCTCATCACTCATTGCCGGAACATATGCACCACCGGCAGTACAAGATCCCATTACAATTGCAATTTGTGCAATACCCAGTGCCGACAATCTGGCCTGGTTATAAAAAATCCTTCCAAAATGATCACGATCAGGGAAAACAGTGTCTTGTTCATTAAGATATGCTCCACCGGAATCAACCATGTAAACACAAGTAAGATGATTTTCCAGGGCTATCTCCTGAGCACGTAAATGCTTCTTCACCGTATAGTGCATATATGAACCACCTTTAACAGTAGCATCATTTGCGATTATCATAGTTTCACGCCCATGAACTACTCCGATCCCTGTAACAATTCCTGCTGATGTGTAGCCATTATTATACTGATTGTAAGCAGCTAATGGTGAGAGTTCCAGAAAAGGTGTATTAGGGTCTAATAACAAGTTAATTCTCTCTCTTGCCAATAATTTACCTCGTTCTTTATGCTTGGTTCTGGAATTCTTGGATCCACCCAATGTATTTTCTTTAAGAATTGCCTTGTACTCATCCAGCAAACTAACAAATTCTTTTTTGTTGTTTTTAAACTCATCGGAGTTTGTGTCGATCTTTGATTTTAGTGCAAACAACTTATTTATTGTTAAAGGTTAATGATGAAAGATATTGCTGATTTTCAGCAAACTTAAACTGTATGAATTGGATTGCAAGTTTAAGAAAAAAAGGCCAAATATGAAAATATATACAGCCCAAAATCACATATATATTATTTTGCGATTGTGTTTATTACGTAGCTATGTTTTCCATGGCCAAGCATATTGTCTTTTTTATTAAATTTGACACTCTTTTAAAAGAATCTATTTAGTTAATCAGAAGAACAGTATTAATAAGAAAATTAGTGTCATGAATTACCCAAAAAAAGTAGTTGTTGGAGATATTACCGTTAGAGACGGATTTCAGCATGAAGAAATATTTGTACCAACAGAAGCCAAATTATGGGTTCTGGAGGAAATGATACTATCAGGTGTGAAGCATCTCGAAGTAACAAATTTTGGTAACCCGAAAGGGATGCCTCAGTTTAAAGATGCTGATAATCTGTTTAAACGAATTCGTAGTAGTAAGAAGGTTGCTGACAAACTCGATAATGTGAGCTTAACTGCAGTAACAATTCGTGAAAGAGCAATAGAAAGAGCAATTCAAGCAAAAAAGGAGGGGTGGGGTCCGGACAGGATTTTGCTGATGGTATCAACTAGTGAGACACATCAGAAGAAGAACTCTGGATTGAGTCTTGCTGAATATTGGAAAATGGCTGAAGAGTGGATTCCTAAAGCTCATGATGCAGGACTGACTGTTAATGGAACAGTAAGCACTATTTGGGGTTGCCCAATTGAAGGCCCTACCGAATTAAGTTCTGCTGTAGACTTTACCCAGCGATGGTTTGATATAGGCGCAAATGATGTTGAACATGCTGATCATGATGGTAGTGCTTCTCCTGATCGTGTTTATAAATATTACTCGATGTTATTGGACAAGGTTGCTAATCCACATAAACAGATTGTTCATTTCCACACTACAAGAGGATGGGGACTTGCAAATGTACTCGCAGCTCTTCAGGCAGGGATGACAAATTACGAAGCTACATTAGGAGGTATAGGCGGACAACCTGCTAATTTTGTTAGCGGAGTACCAGTTTCAGGTACTGGAGCCTATTACTATAAAGATGCAGAATCTGTTGGTCTGGTTTCTCTGGAGGATATGGTTGTTATGATGGATGAAATGGAAATCGAGACCAATCTTGATATTGACCGAATCCTCAAAACAGGAAAAATGGTTGAAAAAATTCTTGGTAAGCGTCTTCGATCAGAAACAATTAATCAGGGAAGAATTCCAAAAGAACTATCCGGCAGAAAGTAAGTTGTTGATGTCTGTACTCAATATTCAAGCTTAATTAAATAAGAAATATATTCCTTATAAATGATAAAGGAGACGGCATTAACCTTCTTCTGCATTTATCCATACCTCTTATAACACTATTTACAAATATCAATTAACCTCTTAATCAACTGACTTGTATTAATTTACGAAATACTTCTTATTTGGTTTGGGTTCGGTTGTGTGTGAAGTGATATTATCAAAAGTTTTTTTTCATACTTCAATTTTCATTTGTACATTTGCACCTCAATTTTTTAAAAATTATATAATGGCAGCAATTGGAAGTATTAGAAAGCATTCAACCTTTCTTGTTATAGTAATCGGTGTTGCATTGGCAGCATTTGTTCTTGGAGATTTTGCAAAAGGTGGCGGTGGTTCACGTAATGTAAATATCGGTGAAGTTGAAGGGGAAGAGATCACAATTATGGATTTCAATTATGAAGCTGAAAAGAATATCGAAGGATCTATGCAACAGCAGGAAAAAGACAGGCTTACAGCTGATGAGATCTATTCTATTAAAGATCAAACTTGGAAGGATATTGTTCACCGCGTTATTATGGATAATGAGTATGAGGCACTTGGCTTGTCGGTTACAAGTGAAGAGTTATTCGATCTTATTCAAGGACCAAATCCACATGCACTTATTAAGCAATATTTTGTAGATCAAACTACAAAACAGTATGATCGTAATTTAGTAGTACAGTATTTGCAAAATATGGAATCTTTACCTGAAGCTGCTAAGCAGCAATGGATAAGATTTGAGAAATATATCAAAGATGATAGGCTCAGAGAGAAATTTAATACTCTCATTTCCAAAGGTTATTATGTTACTAGTGATTTTGCAAATGCAGTTTATGCTGAAAAGAATGATAAAGCAGATATTGATTATGTTGCTGCGAAATTTATTGATATAAATGATAGCCTGTTTAATCCAACTGATGCTGATTACGCTGCTTATTATGAGGAGAACAAAGAGAAATACAAACAAGAACCCTCACGAGATATTGAATATGTTATTTTTAATATAGTCCCTTCAGCCAAAGATATTGAAGATTCAAAAAAGGAAATTGATCAAATTGCTCAAGAGTTAAGAGAAACCGTTGATGTAGCTCGTTTCGTAAAGGTAAATTCAGATAAACCACTTGATACCAGTTGGTTTGCTCAAGGAAAATTGCCTGTACAAATTGATTCGTTGATGTTTAACAGTGAAGTTGGAACTGTTTCTGAACCATATATGTTAGATAATAGCTTTCATGTTGGTCGTCTTATGGATGTAGGATATAGACCAGATTCATTGAAAGCTTCACATATTTTGATCGCTTTTAAAGGAGCATATAATGCACGACCTGAAGTTATTCGTGATAAGAATCAGGCAAGTAGATTAGCAGATAGTTTGTTTAATGTATTGAAACAAAAACCTGCTAAGATGACTGAACTAGCCAAAGATTTTTCAAACGACCCATCGGTTGCGCAGAATAATGGTGATTTAGGCTGGTTTGAAGATGGAAAAATGATTCATTCTTTCAATGAGGCAGTATACAATACAAAAGTTGGTAAATTTACTTTGGCAGAGTCTATTTTTGGATTTCATATAATAGAAGTGACCGGTAAAAAGGAGCTTGTGAAAAAAGTAAAGGTTGCAATGGTTGATCGTGAAATTTATGCAAGTGACCAAACATATCAGAACACTTTTGCAAAAGCCAGCAGAATTGCTACTGAATGTGATAATGAAGATGAGTTTAATACGGTCGTAACTGAAGACAGAATTAATAAACGTACAATGCCTAAGCTTAATAAAATGAGCAACTATATTGCCGGACTTACAAATCCACGACAAATTATTCGTTGGGCATTTAACCCAGAAACAGAAACAGGTCAGGTTTCAAACGTTTTTGATTTAGAAGATATGTTTGTAGTGGCAGTACTTACTTCAAAGATCGATGAAGAGTATCCTTCTCTGGAACAGGTTAAGGAAAGAATCACTCAAAATGTTTATAACGAATTGAAAGGTAAATATTATACCGACAAGATGAAGGAATTAAACTATAATTTTGATGATATAAAAGCCGGTATGCAAACTGTTGATAAAAATGTAAATCCATTATATTTTACAGCACGTAATCTGCCTGGTTTTACTGCAGAAAATAAAGTAATTGGTGAAATATTTGGAATGAAGAGTGGAACAGTCTCCAAACCTATTATAGGCAATGCCGGGGTTTTCTTAGTTAAGGTTAACGATATTACACTTGCAGATAAAACATCAAACTATACAATTATAATTAATGGGATTCAGGCTGATTTCAGAAAAAGGGTGAGCCAGGATTATCCATACACTGCAATTAAGGAATCTGCTGATATTGTTGATAATAGAATCGACTTTTATTAGACAATCTAATAGTAATAATTTAAATGCTACTTGTTTACGGATGAGTAGCATTTTTTTTGTTTCTAGTTACTATTGGCAGTATTTGGTTAATGCAATAATTTAATTAAACTACTTTTGCAACAATATGATTAAACCTAAACTAATATTATTCATCATAACAGGATTACTATTATTCTCGCAGTGTAAAAAGGATAATGAAAACTGGACATATTGTGTAGATTGTGATATTAATTCATGGGTTGGTTCTTATGAAGGTACGGGTGTTTATTATAGTGATGTAGATGGTAAAACAGTTAATGATATTCCAACTCTAGTAACAATCGACAGCAGTTCAGCAACAATTTTAAAAACCATAATCACTGTTGAGAATCACTTTTCTACCTTGTTCACAATAAATAAAACCAACGATGATTATTATGTTAATGTACCAGGTTCGTCTCAATCATTGGCATTAACTCTTTCAAAAAAGGGAATAAGCTATAAGCTGTCTGGTACTGTTAAAATATTCCATTATCAAGCTGATACATTATTCACTGATCACTCAATTTCTTTTGAAACATTTAAAATCTCGGATAACTAATTTGAAATCTTGCTATTGGCAAATGCTGAGGCACCAATTGCTACAGCCATCGATGTTCCAAGTATGCTTATACCAACACCAATTTTTTTGCCGGGAGAATACATAATTTCTTCTTTTGAATAAGGAACAAATATTTTCTCCTCGTCATTTAACAGGAATTCATTCATGTTTTTTTCATCCTCAAAATTATAGGCAATAGTTTCTAATCTGCTAATTTTCCCACCATTAATAGAATTGAATTTGCCATTCATTGTCTCTATTGCTTTAGGAAGAAAAAGAGAATGTGCACCCGATAACCCTCCTCCAATTACAACAAGACCATCAATAAGCGTTATAGCATTAGCAATAGTTTGACCCAGTACTAATCCAAATGTTTCCCATGCCTGAATAGCAGCTACTTTGTTTCCTTTTTTTTGCCCGATTCCTATTTCAAATATTTCATCAGGGCCAGGACATAAATCAGGATTTGTACCTGACTCTTTACAATAGAGGTGCTGAATGCCTCTAATACTAAGTGTTTCTTCAATACTCATTTCAGGATCCAAGAAATTGTTTGATCGGTTTATTTCTGCGCCAGCTGTATTATCTCCAATTAATAATTCACCGTTAATTACAATACCACCTCCGGTACCAGTTCCCAGAGTAACACCAAGCAGATTATGATATTGTTTATTATTTCCATTTTCTTTCAAGGTACTGTTTATATGGGGCAATAATCCGTTAATAGCCTCACCTAAAGTAAAAAGATCACCATCGTTATTTATATAAACAGGTATCTCAAATTCATTCTCAAGCATATTTTTTAAAGCTACACCTCCTCTAAAAAATGGAAGATTTTCTAGATCACCAATTATTCCCTTTGCATAATCAGAAGGGCCTGGAAAACAAAAGCTAATGGCCTTGGCATTATTATCGGTTTTTTTGTTTATAGTTCTAAATCCCGTTAACAACTTTTCAAGGAATTCATCAAGGTTTTTTGAGGAAGCCTCTATTGTGTTTGATGCTGTAATAATATTATTAGAATTAATAGCATGAAACACCAGGTTTGTTCCCCCCGCATCTAACGTAAGTATGGTATTATTCATCTTTTGTTAATTATACTTTATTGATTTCAATTGAAGGTAACAATTATTAATGGGCCTCCAGCCAAGTATCACCAGTATTCATATCTACAACCACCGGAACATCAATCTTAATTGCATTCATCATATTTTCCTCAACAATGTGGCGAACTACTTTTTCTTCCTCTTTAAGCAAATCAAAAACAAGCTCATCATGAACCTGTAGTATCATCTTTGTTTTAATATTTTTCTTTATAAACTCATCTTGTATTTTAATCATGGCAACTTTTATCATATCAGCAGATGAGCCTTGTATTGGTGCATTAATGGCATTCCGTTCAGCAAATCCTCTAACTGCTGCGTTAGCCGAGTTAATATCTTTAAGATATCTTCTGCGCCCCATAATTGTCTCAACATATCCATGATCTTTAGCAAATGTAATTGTATCGTTCATGTACTTTTTAACATCCGGATATTTCTCAAAATAATTATTAATTATTTCTGCAGCTTCATGACGCGGTATTCCTAATCGTTCGCTTAATCCAAATGCTGAAATACCATATACTATTCCGAAATTAACCGTTTTAGCATTACGGCGCATTTCTTTTGTTACTTCATCGTAATCAACGCCATACACTTTAGCTGCAGTTGCTGTATGAATATCATGACCAGCTTTAAAGGCATCAATCATAGCCTTGTCTTTACTCAGATGAGCAATAATTCTTAATTCAATTTGCGAGTAATCAGCAGCAAGTAGTAAATAATTATTATTCCTTGGAATAAATGCTTTTCGAATCTCTCTACCCTTTTCCGATTTAATAGGGATATTTTGAAGATTGGGATTGTTTGAACTCAATCTGCCGGTAGCAGCAACTGCTTGGTTGTAGGATGTGTGTATTCTTCCGTCTCTTGAATTCACAAGAGCAGGAAGTGAATCTACATAAGTTGATTTTAGTTTTGTCAATGACCGATACTCAACTATTTTTTCAACAATAGGATGCTTATATAGCATCTTTACCAGAATATCTTCTCCGGTTTTATATTGTCCTGTTTTCGTCTTCTTTGGCTTGCTGGTGATAGCCAGTTTTTCGAAGAGTATTTCTCCCAGTTGTTTTGGGGATGATATGTTAAATTCTTTATCGGCAAGCTCGAAAATACTAATCTCTATTTGTTTTATTGAGCTCTCAAGCTCTAAGCTAAATTCCTGAAGCGCCGACACATCTAGTTTTATACCTTCCGCTTCCATTGATGCCAAAACCGAGACAAGTGGCATTTCAGTTTGTTCAAACAGTCTGTAAGTATCTGTTTCCTTTAATTTTGGTTCAAACACATTTTTGAGTTGCAATGTAACATCGGCATCTTCAGCAGCATATTCTTTTACCTCATCGACGTCAATATCACGCATACTTAATTGATTTTTACCCTTTTTGCCGATGAGTTTTTCAATTGAGACAGGTTCATAATTAAGATAAGTTTCCGACAGGATATCCATATTATGACGCATATCAGGCTGTAATAAATAATGGGCAATCATTGTATCGAAGAAAGGACCTGCTACTTTAATATCATACCAGGATAGTATATTTATATCGAATTTAATATTTTGTCCTGTCTTTAGTATCTTTTTTGACTCAAGCAGAGGTTTAAAAACCCGTACCATTTTTTCAGCTTCATGATAATTTTCAGAAACTGGAATATACCATGCCTCATGAGGTTTAACAGAAAATGAAATCCCAACAAGTTCTGAGTTATTTGGGTCGAGACCGGTTGTTTCAGTATCGAAACAAATTACTTTTTCGTTAATCAATTTTGCTGCTAATTCATTGGCTTTGTCAATTGTGTCAACTAGATAATAATTATGATCTGTGTTGTTAATATTTTTAAGCTGTAGAGAATAATCACCGTCCCCACCTGTGCCGAAAAGTGATCCTTGTATGGGTTGTGTGGTATCTTCCAGGCTTCTATCCGTGAACAGGCGTTTAGCAAAGTTCCTGAATTCAAGTTCATCAAAAAGTTCTTTAAGATAATTTAAGTCAGGATCACACCTTTTAAGTTCATCCTCATTAAATTCAATTGGAACATTTAATTCAATTGTGGCCAGTTGTTTCGACATCATGGCCTGTTCTGAAAAATTCTCAACATTCTCCTTTTGCTTTCCTTTTAATTTATCTGTATTTTTAATAAGGTTTTCAATACTATCGAATTCTCCAATTAACTTAATAGCTGTTTTATCACCAATACCGGGCACGCCGGGAATATTATCCGATACATCACCTGATAAGCCTAGTATATCAATAAGCTGTTTAGGGTTTTTGATTCCATATTTTTCACAAACATCAGCAACTCCCCAAATTTCGGCCTTGTTACCCATACGTGATGGCTTGAACATGAAAATATTATCAGATACTAACTGTCCGAAATCTTTATCAGGTGTCATCATAAAGGTAGTAAAGCCTTCATTTTCAGCTTTTTTCGCCAAGGTCCCAATTACATCATCGGCTTCAAAACCATCTACTGAAAGTATAGGTATGTTAAAACCTTGGATCAATTTAATAATATACGGAATTGATGCAGATAAGTCTTCAGGCATTCTATCACGGTGAGCTTTGTATTCAGGAAAACTTTCGTGCCTGAAAGTGGGAACCTTAGTGTCAAAAGCAACTCCAATATGGGAGGGATTTTCGTTATTTAGTATATCATATAATGTATTGGCAAACCCTAAAATTGCAGATGTGTTTTGTCCTTTGCTGTTGATTCTTGGGTTTTTACTTAAAGCAAAATATGCTCTGTAGATTAAAGCCATTGCGTCGAGAAGAAAGAGTTTTTTTTGTGTACCCATTTAGAGAAATTTTGAAAAACAAAGGTAGTTGAAATCTTGTCAACTAAAAGATGTTCGAAACTCTTTTTAAGGATTTGCGCCTGTTCCTTTGAAGTAGCTAAATTTACATGACAAAAAAACAAAATATTGTGCAATATGGCGAAAGCAAATAGTGATACTGATCAATCGTCGAAGGGAAAAAAGATTTTTGTTCTTGACACATCTGTTATACTATATAACCACAATGCGATTAACGAATTTGATGATAATGATGTGGCAATCCCCATAACAGTTCTTGAAGAGCTTGATAATTTTAAGAAGGGAAATACAATTAAAAATTTTGAGGCTAGAGAATTCATTAGGTTTCTGGATAGTATCTCAGGCAAAACAACAATGAAAAACTGGAAACGATTAAACGGTCCGGAAAAAGGAAGGTTTAAGGTTGTTATGAATGAGCAAAGTAAGCTTGATGCACGTGAGATTTTTGATGATAATAAACCCGACCACAGAATACTTAACGCAGCAATAAAACTTAAAGAGGACTATCCTGACAGGAAAGTTATTCTCGTAAGTAAGGATATTAACTTACGACTAAAAGCAAAATCACTGAGCTTAATGGCTGAGGATTTTGAAACCGGGAAAGTTAAAAATATAGAGGAATTATATACTGGCAGTACAACTATTGAAGGTGTCGACTCAAATGTTATTGATAAGCTTTATTCACAGGGATTTTGTGATGCAGATGATCTTAATATCGAAGGATTTGTTGCAAACCATTATTTTATATTGAAAAGTGAAAGTGCATCTGCACTGGCCTATTATAGCTCAGTTACTAAACGTATTGAGCGCGTTGAGAAACATAGTGTGTCACGTATTATTCCACGTAATGCGGAGCAGGTTTTTGCATTGCATGCTATTATGAATCCTGAAGTGAAACTGGTTACTTTACAAGGTGTAGCAGGTACAGGAAAAACCTTGTTGGCTCTTGCAGGTGCCTGGGAACAAAGGCGAAATTTCAAACAAATTTACCTTGCGCGACCGATTGTTCCGCTAAGTAATAAAGACCTTGGCTTTTTGCCCGGAGATATCCATGAAAAGATTAACCCGTACATGGAGCCATTATGGGACAATTTGAAATTTATTCAAAGTCAGTTTGGAGAGCAGGACAAAGAGTATAAAAGAATTTCTGATGCTATTGAGAGCGAAAAACTAATGATTACCCCTCTTGCATATATACGGGGGCGCAGCATTTCAAATATTTGTTTTATTGTTGATGAAGCCCAAAATCTTACTCCTCATGAAGTAAAAACGATTATCACACGAGCTGGTGAAAACACTAAGATCATATTAACGGGTGATATTTACCAGATTGACACACCTTACCTTGATTCTCAGTCGAATGGACTTTCGGTACTGATTGATAAAATCAAACATCACGAAATCTATGCACATGTTCGCCTCGAAAAAGGTGAACGTTCTGAATTAGCCAATCTAGCTAATGAGTTGCTCTGATTTTAGCAAATGAACTTCTTAAGTTCTTCTTTTTTTTCTGATTTGCTTTCATCAAAATTAAACCGGTGGTTATTAATCAACATCTTAAAACAATGAAAGAGTTAAAATATTTAAAATATGGATTGAAGATAAATAGTTCTAACCATCCTTGACAAATGTGCTAATAACAACTACTTTTGTATCATATGTTTTATATAAAAAGATATTATTTCATCCATAATCAAATTTCCCACAACCTCAACAGTTGCCTGTTCGAGTGTTGGATTTTTTAACCTTTTTAACTCTTCCAAAGTTCCAAACTTTGGAAGAGTTAAAAAGGTTAAAGTAACTAATCCAACAAATCTTTCATAACATATCTCTTTTCAACTTTCTTCATGCACGGAACAATATTCGATATAAAACATTTTGCAATACACGATGGCCCCGGAATTCGCCAGACTATATTTTTTAAAGGCTGCCCCTTGTCATGTTGGTGGTGTCACAATCCCGAAAGTAGAAGTGTGGATATTATTTCCTTTGAAAAGGAGGAAATTCTGGAAGGGGAAAAAGTATGTGAAACTGTTACTGTTGGTGCGGAATATTCAGTCGACGATCTGTTAGTAGAAATCAAAAAGGAGATTGTTTTTTTTGAAGAGTCGGGTGGGGGAGTTACATTATCCGGTGGTGAACCACTTTTGCAATATCAATTTGTGATGACTTTGTTGAAAAAGTGCATGGAGCTTAAAATTCACACATGCATTGATACAACAGGAAATATCAATAGTGAAAAGCTTGCAAATGTAGCGTCATTAACAAACTTATTCTTGTATGACATTAAGCATATTGATGAAAAACAGCACATTAAGCACACCGGTATTAGTAATAAATTAATCCTTAATAATTTGAAGATGCTGGATGAAATGGGTAAAGATATTTGGATTCGTTTGCCTCTAATTCCAGGTATAAATGATGATGAAAGTGAACTGCTTGGTATGATGGATTTTTTGTCAAAACTAAAAAGTAATTATCCCATTAGCATTCTTCCATATCATAAAATTGGAAGACAGAAATACAAGCGTTTTGGTATTGAATATAAGATGGTTGGGGTTGAAGAATATTGTAATGATGACGTAATAAGAGTAAAGAATATTTTTATTGAAGGTGGTTTTAAAACTATTTGAGGCTTTATGAGAAATATAGGTATAAAGGGTATAAGGGTTTAAAGGATATAGAGGTGTAAAATATTATGAATAAATTGATGATTAGCAGAACTACATTTGGGATGAGTTCGCACATTACACTGCGATCCTCTATACCTCAAACCTTATTTCCCCTATACCCTTATACCCACTATCCCTTCACTACAAAAGGAAACATAAAATTAATTGGTTATTTAAATTGAGCTAAACCATGAATAACAGAATAGCTAAATTGCGGGAACAAAGTCAAAATGCTGAACCAAGAATATCAGCTGAAAGAGCATTGTTGTTAACCGAATTTTACAGAAGTGAGGAATGCCAAAGAGCAAGTGTTTCTGAGCGACGAGCTCTGGCTTTTAATCATATACTTGCCAATAAATCAATTTGTATTCTTGATGACGAGCTGATTGTTGGCGAACGTGGCCCTGCTCCCAAAGTTGTTCCAACTTATCCTGAGATTAATCTACATTCGTTAGAAGACCTGCAGATTCTGAATTCCAGACCAAAGGTTTGGTTCAGAGTTGATGATAAAACCAAGGATTTGTATAAAGATATTGTTATCCCTTTCTGGGAAGGTAAAACAAACCGTGAAAAGATATTTTCCCAGGTTGATAAGACCTGGATTGATGCATATGAAGCAGGAGTGTTTACTGAGTTTCAGGAGCAAAGAGCACCGGGACATACTGTTCTTGGTAAGAAAATGTTTAATAAAGGATTTGTTGATCTTAAAGTTGAAATTCAAAACAGTATAGCAAGCCTTGATTTCATTAATGATAAAAATGCATATTCTAAACAGGAAGAGCTTAGAGCAATGGAAATAAGTGCCGATGCTATAATTCAATTTGCAAACAGGTATGCTGAGAAATTGGAGAACTTGGCTGTTGCTGAAGCAGATGAGGATCGGAAAATAGAACTGATGCACATGGCATCAATATGCAGAAAAGTTCCTGCTCATGCTCCGGAAACTTTTCATGAAGCATTGCAACATTATTGGTTTATTCACCTGGGTGTTATAACTGAGGTTAATCCTTGGGATAGTTTTAATCCGGGCAGACTCGATCAGCATCTTTATCCTTTTTACAGGAGGGGACTTGAAGAAGGAACTCTTACTAAAGAGCATGCATTTGAGCTGTTGGAAGCTTTCTGGATAAAGTTTAACAATCATCCTGCTCCGCCAAAAATAGGTGTTACAGCAAAGGAAAGCAGCACTTATACGGATTTCTGTCTTATCAATCTGGGTGGGCTAACTGAGGATGGGCTTGACGGAGTAAATGAACTTACTTCCCTAATTCTGGATGTAATAGAAGACATGAGGATATTGCAGCCGAGTTCAATGATACAGGTTAGCAAAAAAAATCCTGATAGGTTTGTAAAACGTGCAGCTAAAATTATAAAAACAGGGTTCGGACAACCATCAATATTTAATACTGATGCAATTATCCAGCAACTCATCTATCAGGGAAAAACTATTGAAGATGCACGAAATGGCGGAGCCAGCGGATGTGTTGAAACCGGAGCTTTTGGAACCGAAAGTTATATACTAACCGGGTATTTTAATCTTGTGAAAATATTTGAGATAACTATGCATAATGGGTTAGACCCAATTTCTGGAAAACAAGTAGGTATATGCACTGGTGAAACGAAAAAATTTCATTCATTTGATCAGGTTGTTAAGGCATTTGAAAATCAAGTGCAATATTTTGTTGATGTAAAAATTAAGGGTACGAATATCATCGATAAAATTTGGGCTGAGAATATCCCCGTTCCCTTTCTCTCACTTTTGATTGATGATTGTATTAAGAACGGAACGGATTATAATAATGGAGGTGCCCGTTATAATACCAGCTATATTCAGGGAGTAGGTCTTGGAAGCCTCACAGATATCTTAACCTCAATTAAATACAATATTTTTGATAAGAAAGAATTAAGTTTTGCTGAACTTTTTGAAGCAACAGAGGAAAATTTTATTGGTCGATCAAAACTAAGAAGTAAACTAATCAACCATACTCCAAAATATGGCAATGATGATGATTATGCTGACGAGCAGGCAATAAGAATATTTAATATTTTTTTGAAAGCTGTTAATGGGAAGCCAAACAGAAATGGTGGCCATTTTCGTATTAATATGTTACCAACTACGTCTCATGTGTATTTTGGAAGTGTAACAGGTGCTACTCCTGATGGAAGACTAGCCGGTAAACCATTATCTGAAGGAATCTCTCCATTTCAGGGCGCTGACAGAAAGGGGCCAACTGCAGTAGTAAAATCAGCATCAAAGATAGATCACTTAAAAACTGGGGGTACTTTGCTTAATCAGAAGTTTACTCCTGCATTATTAGAAGATGATAAGGGTCTGGACTCGCTGGTACATCTTGTAAGAGCGTATTTCAGGTTAAACGGTCACCATATTCAATTTAATGTTGTTACGGCTGATCAACTGCGTGAAGCACAAAAGCATCCGGAAGAGCATAAAGATCTTATTGTTAGAGTTGCCGGTTATAGTGATTATTTTAATGATCTTGGAGAAGAACTTCAGGAGGAGATAATTAGAAGGTCGGAGCATTCTGAGTATTAATCTGCCTAATTTTTACCGAGTAATTATATAGGACTCTATTTAATAATTGTGACGGTATTTGATTCAGAATAATCTCTTTTCTCTACACAACCTTCAGTTCGGTACGACACTTTGTAAATATAGGTCCCTTGGGGTGAAGGTGTATTATTATACATCCCATCCCAACCTATATCGGGGTCAGTAGTTTCAAAAATTAGCTGCCCCCACCTGTTATAAATCATAATGTGATATTTCACAATATTATCTGTATTTCCAACCGGGGAAAACAGTTCATTTCTCCCGTCAGAATTAGGTGTGAATGCATTAGGAAAATATAACTGTTCCTGGATCGACTCTACTTCAATAAAGATAGTATCGCTTTCTGCACAACCACTTTTAACAACAGCTACCCAAACAGTTGTGTCTTTATCAAGGTTTTGCAGTTCTATAGTTTGTGTTGTTTCTCCAGTCGACCATAAATAAGTTGACCCAGGGTTTTCTGCATCCAATGTTATTGATGAACAAGCTGGTAGTATACTATCATTTCCAATATTTACAATTGGCATTGGTTTAATTGTTACATCCTTGATTATAGTATCACTGCAGTTATCATTTTTATGAACAATCAATTCAATATTGTAAACATCAGGTAGTGAGTAAGAATGAGATGGAGTGGTTTCGGTGCTTGAGGTTCCATCACCAAAATCCCAATTTATTGAATTAATAAAGTCGGGAACATCACCACAAACAGAATCGTAAGGATAAAACACAATATCCTCATCAACGCAGGCTGATTTTTTAGAGGAGGTAAAATCAATAAATTGCTGATAAGTAAAATCCTTAAAAAGAGCATATGCCTGTGATTTACAATAGAAACCTAACTTACCTTTTTGAAAACAACCTTCATGCTCAAATATTAGTTGTCCGTCAACAGATATGCTTATTAAGTTCGAAGTATATCTAAGCTCAAGTTCGTATTCTACAAAAGGACGCCACCCCATAGTATCTCCAAATTTTGTATCAATCAGATCTCTGAGAGGAGGGTTACTAACATTACCAACAAAATACGCTTGCTGATCGTCTCTGTCAAAATAACCATTATAGTAAGATAGCCTAAAGCCCTGGTTAGCAGGAGACTCCTGTTCTGACTTCCAGTCGAATAAATAGAAATTATAAGTATTGTTATCATCCAGAACAGTGGGTTGTTTGTATCCAAATACTAGCCCAATAAAATCATTGTCATTATCTTTCTGCACAATGACCTTGCCGGTTATTAGTACGTTAATCATATCATTAGGACTAACGAAAAAGGTAGCTGGAAGAATCCATGTTGTGTCGATTGCTTCCGTTGAACTAAGCACCTTCCAATATGCATATGGAGTGCCTCTCTTGCTCCATGTAGTTAAATCAAAAGGCGTTTCACATATCTGGCCAATTCCATGAAAAGAGATGAGAACCAAGGTAATTAATAAATAAAAGCTTTTACGATTCATTTTCGGGGAATGGGTTACTTAATTTAAAATTGGTTCATGTGAAACAAGAAATAGTGACCTTGGTATTATCATATTCTTTATGACGTATTATACTTGTTTTAGGTTGCATTATGAATGGCCCGCATAGTTTATACTTTAATTTTTAATTTTTCCGATGGTTTTCCAAATACACGGATTACCAGATAAAGGCCTAATATACCTACAGGGAATAATATCCATGATGATATTCCATATGAAGCAGGTAGTGTTCCTAGTAGTATTGCTACAGCACCTGTTGTTAATGCGTAAGGAAGCTGAGTCCTGACATGTTCAATATGTGGACATGAGCTTGCTAATGAACTTAGTATTGTAGTATCTGAAATAGGGGAGCAGTGATCGCCAAGGACAGATCCTGTTAGAACAGCAGCAGCAATGTTATGAAAAATGGAAAGTGTAGTTTCGTAATCGAGTCCCGAGTTTTCAGCCAATAGCCATCCCGACGGTAATATTAATGGATATAGTATCGCCATGGTTCCCCAGGAGCTCCCTGTTGAAAATGACACTAATGCAGAGATCAAAAATGTAATAACTGGTAATAGATAAGGTGATACAGATGCATCCATTAATAATCCTGAAATGAAATCGGCTGTATGCATATGTTCGGTAAGCAGAGCAACCGACCATGCCAGAGTAAGTATCATAATCGCCGGGAGCATTGTTTTGAATCCCTGAATTATACTTTCTACTGTTTCTGTAATACTTAAAAGGCGTTGCGACACTGTTAGAATTATAGCCGTAAACATGCTTGCAATTGATGCCCATAACAAGGATAAATATGAATCAGCATTACCAATTGTCTCTGATAATTTTTCGAAGAAACTCAGTGAATTATTATCCCATACTTCCTGATTCCAACCAGTATAAAGTAAGGCTGATAGCATCCCAAATATAATAACCAATATTGGAATAACTGCATTTACACTTCTGGAAGTAACACCTTTCTTAGCAGATATTTCTTCCACAAGATCGTGAGAAATCTCCGCATCAATAGAGTCTTCATCAAATGCTTGAGAACCCTTTTGTCGTGCCAGTCTTTCGGCTTTTAGCATGGGTCCGTAATCAACATTTCTCCAGATAAGAATGAGTATAAAAGCTAGAGTGAAAAAAGGATAGAATGAATAAGCCAGCGAATTGAAAAATACACCATACGCCGACTCATTTAGATTAAGAGTGTTGATACCATCCTGAATATAACTTAGTTCTGCACCAATCCATGTTGTAACGAAAGCTACGGAAGCAACCGGAGCAGCAGTAGAATCGATTATATATGAGAGTTTTTCACGCGAAATTCTTAATCTGTCAGCAAGAGGTCGCATAGTATTACCAACTACAAGTGTGTTTGCGTAGTCATCAAAAAAAATAACTATCCCCATCAGCCATGTGATAAGAGATCCGGAGCGAGGACTTGTTGCATATTTTGAGAGGCGGTTTACTACGCCTTTCATACCTCCGTTTTTAGATATTAGGCTTACTGTAGCAGCTATTATCATAGTAAACAGTATAATTGCCAGATGTCCACTGTTATTGAGTGATTGAATAATGTAAGTATCTAATATTGCTAAAAATCCTTTGAAAATAGCTATTAAGAACCAAGAACCTTTGTAGAAATATATTATGGATGTTCCAACCCAAATACCAACAAACAGCGCAGTATAAACTTCGCGAATAATCAACGCAATCAATATTGCTATTAATGGCGGCAGCACTGATAACCATAATGGAATTGGATTTACAGGTTCAGATTGTGAAAAATCACCGATACTTATGGTTAATATTTCTTTTTTATCGAAAGTGTATGGAATGGTGATTGAACCATTTTTTACAACTGCAGCTATTATTTCTCCTGATAGTTTTACATTAATCACATTATTGTTAAAACTATTGGCGATTTCTTCGTCAGTTATCCTGAGATCAATAGTTTGTTGAACATCTTTAACAATAATCTCAGGGAAGCTTACCTCAATATTTTGATTTGTGAATACATCTGTTTCATTCGGATAACAAGAAATATTAACAAGTAATAGAAGTACTGAAATTAGGAGTAAACGCATTCCAATTTTTTAAGGCTGTGAAAGTAAGAAAAAAGCTTTAATAAATTTTCACATGTTATTATAGAATTAGGTAAGCATCAAATGTCAATGCTCAAATTACAACCCGCCTGCGGAACGGGCAGGTAATATCCAGAATCCAATATTAAAATACTCAAACTGTTTGAACAATTTTTGTTTTGAGAATTGGTGCTTATTTGAATTTTGGTGCCTGACATTTGTTATTTCCTACTTGCTTTGGTTTTAATCCTTTAAAGATTTGCTACTAATTATAGGGTTTAATACATTATTCGTCAATAGTTTACAAAATGTGGTTTAGCTTTGTGTCACTTTGCGTAATCCCTGCCTGCTACAGGCAAGTATAACACGAAGAGGCATAAAGTATTACACAGACCTGCCTGCCACAGGCATCGACAAAGATTATCATCCATTTTTTGAAAAGCAAAATGGTAAAACTCTTTACTGATAGCTATCGATACTGGTTTACACTTCCTAATGCAATAGTTCAGCTTCTTTCTTACTTCCTATTGCATAAACCGGGTTAAATATTTTTTAGTGTAGAAAATCAGGGAGTTATACATTAACAGAATTTTTTTGGCATTAAAGCAATTTTGGAGTGTTATAGTTCCGGCAGGAACTAAATATAGGTAGAGAAGACAATGCCAATGATGTTCCGTGCCGTTAGGTACGGCATATACTAAAGTACAGGTTTAAAAATATACCTTTCATCAAAATCAATCTCAAATTCTTCCAAAAAGTTCAAATATTCTTCAATAAAAGTTTGCTTCTTATGATGTTCCTTTTGCTTCTGTATGTATTGTATTATAATCGGAACTTTTAATTTAGTATAAGAAAACCCACCAAACCCTTCTTGTCATGAAAAATGATGCCGTAAGAATCTACTATTGTTAATCCCTGTCGGCCGGCAGGCGGGCACTTTGAGGAACTTTCTTTGACATTTTTCATTAGGTCAGACAAAGCTGGCTTGGGACGCATTCCAAATAAAACATGAATATGGTCGCTCATTCCATTAATTTGCAGCAGCTTATGATCATGCTTGTGAATAATGCCAGTTATATATTTGTATAATTCAATTTCCCATTCTTTTTGAATCAAACAATGCCTGTTTTGAACAGCGAATATTGCTTGAATGTGAATTTGAGTATAAGTGTTAGCCATCGTTATTTGTATTAATATTCTGTACCTGACGGCACAGAAATGATTTGTTTATTTGTTTTACCCATATTTAATCCCTACGGGATTTTACCAACTCATAATATAAATAATCAATTTATATACTCCTAATTAAACAAAATTAGAACAATTAACTTTTCATAAAAAATCTCAAAAAGAAGAAGTGATTTGTTTGTTTATTTTACCCCAATTTAATCAACCTTTAATTTCTCAACAACTCTTGTAAGTTCAACAAATTGTTCTGGTGATAGTTGCTCAGCCCTCAGTGAGAAAAATTTATGATCGGCTTGTTGAATGTTTGGGAGAAGCGGTCTTAATGCATTTCGTAATGTTTTACGCCTGTGGTTAAAAGCAGTTTTTACAGTTGAGAAAAACAATTTCTCATCACAATCAAGCTCTTGATTTGAGTTTCTTCTTAAACGTATTACAGCCGACTTAACTTTTGGAGGAGGCAAAAACACGTTTTCATTTACAGTAAAGCAATACTCAATATCATACCAACTTTGCAACAGAACACTTAGTATGCCATACGTTTTATTTCCAAAAGGTGAGGAAATTCTTTCAGCAACCTCTTTTTGTATCATGCAAACAACCAGAGGAATAAGGTTCCTGTTTTCGAGAACTTTGAAGAATATCTGACTTGAAATATTGTAAGGGAAATTACCTATAAGTGCAAACGGTGAAGTATAAATATTGTCAAGATTCAGCTTAAGAAAATCAGACTCTATAATATTAAGTTTAGGATCTTCAATATTAGCTGATAGATAATCAACAGATTCATGATCCACTTCAACAACTTTCAACGTATTTATGTGCTCTTTTTTGAGTAATAATTTTGTTAGAACACCAGTTCCGGGACCAACTTCACAAACATTATGATATTCTGAGTCAAGGCAATCAACAATTTTTTGAGCAATGTTGTTGTCGTTGAGAAAATGTTGTCCAAGTTTCTTTTTTGGTCTAATCATTTTTGATAATTATTGACCTTCCAGTGTCGGCACGACCTGGAAGAGTCATTAATTTAAAGTTTAAATAGGATCTTCCAGCGCACAAAGTTCCTGTAATGGCCTACCTTAATTATCACTAAGTTGTCGATATCTTTTCCTTGCTTTACCCGAATAAATACTTTCAGGATAATCTGTCATCAGAATCATATACAACTTCTTTGCTTCTTCATTATTATTTTGCCTTGTTCTAAGAATTTCTGCCCTTTCATACAAAGCATTATCTGCTTTTATGCTTTCAGGATAATGAATAACAAGTTCATTATATACAGAGTCAGCGTTCTGAAAATCATTCATTTTGTAAAACAGTTTGGCTTTGTTGTATAGTACATATTCCATACTATAGATCCCTGCTGGTTCTTTTTCAATCTTATTTAATAGGAGCAAAGCCGAATCATATTTTCCCTGATAAGTATAGAGATCAGCTCCTGCAAATTTGCGAAGCACAAAGCCTATTGTATCTTCTTCACGCATATTATTAATGAAGATGGATAATTCAATAGCATCGTTAGATATTAGTTTTGATGTTGCTGATTTTAATATATCCAGCCGTGTGTTAGCCCAGTCAAATTCACCAATGTAGTAAAATACTTTAGCATTCTTTAACTTGGCTTCATGACCTATTGGTTCATTTTTCATATCCGATTCAACCTGCGAATAAAGCAAGGTGGCATCCCAAATATTATTTTTAGCGACAAGAATATCGGCTAACTTAAGTTTTAAAAATGCTTCTTTGTTTTTATTGATTGCCGGATTTGCAAGAGCCTTTTCCAGCATCTCAACTGCTGCATTTGGTTTTGAGACTTTGAAAGCCGTAATATCTGCAAGACTTACAATTATATCAGAGGTGATATTGTTGATGCCCAATGTGTTGATGGCATTAATACCCATCTTCTCAAGTTCCTTAAAATCTTTTTGATCAGCATTTGGTTTTTCTTCAACCTGTTTAAGTACCGACAAAAAATACCCAACATAAGCTTCTGCAAAATAGGGCGAATTATTTTCTTTGTTCTTTACATATTCATATGCTTTTGCGCTAACTTCATAGTCGTAATTAGAAAAAGCTATGGTTGCTAATTCAAGCATATCTTTATCACCGTTTCCAAACCTTATATCAATCGACCTTGCCTGCCTGTATGCTAATGAGAAATCCATTGTTTGAAGAGAATACCATAGCAACATTTCATCGATCTGGATATTTTCCGGGTTTTGTTGGGAAGCCTGTAGTAACTTGGTTTTTAGCATTTCTGATAAATTACTGTTTACATCCATTTTCATGACATATTGTAATTTATTCTTAATACGTTGAATGTCAGCACCACTTTCTTCAAGTTGTTCGATATAACTATCGAACATCTTTTCGTAATCACCACTATAAAAATATGCGTTTGCAATTTCAAAGTTGTATATATTATTATTGCCGGACATTAGTTGGGCCTTTTGAAATACTTTAACAGCCATTTCTGCAAAACCCTTTGATTGTAAACTTGATGTGATTTGAATAATTTGATTCTTTTGAGCGGGCAGGTTATTGAGTATCTTGTTCAGAATTTTGATGGATTTCTTTTTATTTCCATTTAATCCAATAACATATGCTTCGTCAACCAAGTACCTGTAATTATTTGGATCTGATCTCTTTTGCTGCTTCACAATTCGTTCAGCCTGATCATAATCTCTTATTGCAATTAATGAATTAAATAAGTAATTGTAATAGTAATTACTTGGCTTCTCTTTATATAATTGCTGAAAAAGCTCAGCAGCTTTTTGATAGTCTTTTTTTATATAAAAGTCTATAGCCAATTTTTCCGTAGGATTTCTATCAGCTTGATTATTTCTTGTAAGAACAGGATTTACTTGTTGATTGTTTTGCGCAACAACATCAGTAATAATATTACCTGAGATAATAATCAGAAAGATTAAATATTTATACATATTGTTGAACACTGTTCTCAATTCTTCTTTTTTATAAGATTCTCAATTATTGGATTTAATGAATCATATTTTTTTGTTTCAGCAATCATTAATTGATTGTTAAAATTCATTTTGTTGATTAATTCATTAACGGCTTTTTCTTCTTCTTCAATATACTCAACTAATACTTTTGTATTAATAAGGTTTTTGTTTACATCATGAAGCAGATTATCAATTTGTTCATTTGCCTTCAGGATTTCCCTACGTATTTGGAAATCCATTTTTAGCATATGTTTTAATGACTTGTTGATCTGGCTGTAAGGAATAAAAAGTTTACTGTAATTGCTATCATCTTTAAAATCAATTGTTTTGCAATTAACAGCTACATTTGTCCTGATCTTTACAAATGCAGTACTATCAATTTCTGGATAAATCGCTGTTGCATTTTCCAATTGCAAATCTAAACTGTCAATTCTGCTTATATACTGCTGGTTTCTCACGTTGTTACATGAGAATAAAACAAGTGTTAACAAAGGAATATACATTAGTAATAATCTCATCTCTTGTTTTATGCTAGTCAATGATATCAAACTTTGTATAGCTTCTTAATACCTCTGGAATCACAATGCCCTCCGGAGTTTGGTTATTTTCCAGTAATGCAGCTACTATTCTTGGAAGAGCCAATGCACTGCCATTAAGAGTATGTGCTAGTTTTGATTTTCCGCTTTTGTCCTTAAATCTAAGTTTTAGCCGATTTGCCTGAAAGTTCTCAAAGTTGGAAACTGAACTAACTTCTAACCATCTTTCTTGTGCTGCTGAGAAAACTTCAAAGTCGTAAGTAAGTGCCGAAGTAAAACTAAGGTCGCCTCCACAAAGTCTTACAATCCTAAATGGTAATTTTAATTTCCTGAGAAGATCAGCAATTTGATCTTTCATTTCTTCTAAGGTATTATAGGATTTATCAGGATGTTGAACCTGCACGATCTCAACTTTGTCAAATTGATGTAATCTGTTAAGGCCTCTAACATCTTTACCATACGACCCTGCTTCACGCCGGAAGCAATTTGAATATGCCACATTTTTTACAGGGATATCATCCTCCTTTAATATAACGTCACGATAAATATTTGTTATCGGAACCTCAGCTGTTGGAATAAGGTAAAGATTGTCTTCATTAACAAGATACATTTGACCCTCTTTATCAGGAAGTTGACCAGTTCCATATCCCGAATCAGCATTTATAAGTAATGGTGGTTGATATTCTAAATATCCCTGATTAATCGCTTCATCTAAAAAGAAATTTATTAAAGCCCTCTGCAATCGAGCACCTTTCCCACGATAAAATGGAAATCCTGCACCGGTAACTTTGCTTCCTAGGTCGAAATCAATAATTTGATATTTTGATGCCAGATCCCAATGCGGTAAAGCGCCGTCATGAAGATTTGGAATTTCCCCTTCCTCATAAATCAATACATTGTCTGCATCAGATTTACCTGGGGTAACCGAATGGTGAGGTATGTTTGGTAACTCAATTAAACTATTGTTTAATTTGATTACTGTATTATTTAATTTCTGCTCAAGGTCTTTTGCGGTTGCTTTTAAACTTATCGACATTGCCTTCGATTCTTCTGCCTTCTCTCGCTGCCCAGTACTGTAAAGGTTACCAATTTCTTTTGCAAGTTTATTGCTTTCCGCTAATGTGTCATCTAACTCTTTTTGAGTTTTTTTCCTTAAATCATCGAGTTCAATAACCTCATTTACAATTACGGAGGCATCGAAATTCTTTACTGCAAGCCGTTTAATAATTTCGTCCTTGTTTTCTCTTATATAATTAAGCTGAAGCATATTTTAAATTTTATGCAAATTTAGTTTATAATAACGTATAAATTGGGTTGACAGGTTTGAATAATAATGGTTTTTCTTATTTTATTATAAAAACTGAAAGTTGCTTTTAAGCAACTTCATTTTTAAAAGTAGATTTAAGAAAGTGTTAGGAACTAGGCTTGCGAAGTTATTAAAGCCAGGGGTTTGATTTTGTAAATAGCTGGTTATATGGGATCAAACTGCAACGTTGGGGGGGGTTGAAATTATGTTTGTAAAAAATTGAAATGTTATTCTGTACCCATATCGGCCTATTTTTATCAAGGCCTGAATAGAAACAAAAGCATAGAAAGAAAGAGAAGTTCCGAAGGATTGAGGAAATCGCTCTTTCGTCATAGCTTTTGTAAATATGAAGGATGAAGAGAAAAATAAGCCTTGACTTTTCTGCCTGACTGCCATAGGCAGTTAAACCGGCAGGTAGGTTTCTTCCATTTTTGTGTCAAGTGAACAAAAATGGAAAGCCTCCCCCGGCTTGAGGGAGAAAGATTGTTAATTTCTAGTTTTATGACAACTTTTAGTTTATAAAAACTTACAAATAGGTTTCGATAAATAAAAAAAACCCTGCCAATTGGCAGGGTTTCTATTTATCCGTTATTACTGATGTAACCTTTGTTAGTTAGCTTCAGCCTCTATAGGTGCCACACTCACGTATGATCTATTGTCTCTTTTTTTTCTGAATTCAACAACACCATCAACAAGAGCAAACAGTGTATGATCTTTACCCATACCCACATTTAATCCAGGGTTGTGTACTGTTCCTCTTTGTCGTACAATAATGTTACCAGCAACAGCAGCTTGTCCGCCATAAATTTTAACACCAAGTCTTTTACTTGCTGATTCGCGTCCGTTATGGGAACTACCCATTCCTTTTTTATGAGCCATTTTTTCGTATTTTAAATCCGCCTCAGGCAGACAGTTTATACAGTAATTTTTTCTATTAATACTTTACTTAGGTCTTTTCGGAAACCATTTGATTTCTGATAACCTTTTCTTCTCTTCTTTTTGAAGACAACAACCTTGTCGCCTCTAAGGTGTGTGATAATTTGGGCGTCAATAGCGGCACCCTTAACTAAGGGTTTGCCAACTTTTACACTACCGTCATTATCAACTAAAAGAATTTTCTCAAATTTAACTTTATCACCTTCTTCCCCGTCGAGTCTGTTAACAAAAACTTCTTGTCCTTGTTCAACTTTAAACTGCTGTCCGGCTATGTCAACAACTACATACATGTCTAATTATCTTTATATTAATTTCCTTAGAAATTTGGAGGTGCAAAATTATAAAAAAAAACCAATTAACAAATAAATGTTGCTAATTTTTTCTCATTCTGGAAAACATGAGTTTTATAGTTGATATAAATTGGTTTTCAGGTCTGGTATTTACCATTAAAACACCAATAATAATAATAATAAACCACAGTACATAAACAGGCTTAAATATCTCACCATCAATCACTCCCCATGCAATTGCAACTACTGGGATTATATAAGTTACCGATGAAGCAAAGACAGCCGTGCTCATTTTTATGAGTTTGTTAAATGCAATTAATGCAATGCTTGTTCCTACAATTGCAAGAAGACTAATGTATCCTAATCCAATAATAGAATCTTTTTCATATAATACTTTATGAGGAATATCAGAGAAAATCAAAACATATGCAAGACAAGGAATTCCTATATAAAAAAAAGAAAATGCTGTTATAGTTAATGCGTCTAGTTCCTTTAGGTACTTTTTAATGTAATTCACATTAAATGCATAACAAATAGTTGCAATAATTATTAGCGATGCATACTTAATATTAAATACAAATCCTTGATCACCTGCGCTAACATAAATTAATCCTGTTGCTCCAAGTAATCCTATAAATACTCCTAATACGTTAAACTTTGAAGCTTTAATTTTAAAGAATGCCAACCCTAAGCCTAGCGTGAATAATGTTGTTAAAGAGTTTAATATTCCAGCCATCGAACTGCTTAATCCGGTTTGAGCTATTGCAAACATAAATGGAGGAATAAGACTTCCGGCTAACCCGGAAATAATCAGTCGGTTTCGGTGCCTGCGATCAATTCTTCGGATTCTTAATATTGCAATTGGTAATAAAGAAATAAAAGTGACCGTTATTCTTAATATCCCAACTTCAGAAGCTGAGAAATAATCCAGAGATCTTTTAATGAGAATAAATGAGCTACCCCAAACTATCATTAGTGAAAATAGAATAGCCCAGGATATCAAATTTTTATTTCGTGACATGCTTTAAAAATGTTGCGCAAAGCTATTAAAATATTGGTTCTGTAATTATTTTATAAGATATTAGGACTAAGTTTGATATCCATATTGGAGTAACAACTAGTGGCAAAAAAATCATCTGAATTCCAGCTAGGCTGTATAAGTATAATCGAATTTGATAAGATATTATTAAAACAATATTAAAAGATATTAAGATTATTATTTACATTTGTACTATATAAAGGAGTTATTGGTAAATTGATATTGGCAATATACAGTAAAGTTGTCAGTATTTATTTTGTATGTTTATGAACGATAATAATGATAGATTAATAGAAGGATTAAAAAGAGGCGACAAGTCTGTTTTTGAGGAAGTATATCATGAATACTACATCCCGCTATGTTATTATTGTTTGAAATATGTTGAGGAATCAGAAGATTCAGAAGAGATTGTTCAGGATCTTTTTCTGAAACTGTGGGAAAAACATGAAGAACTTGAAATAAATAGTTCACTCAAAGCATATTTGTACAGAGCTGTTCAAAACTATGCTCTTAATTATCTGAGTAAGAAAAAGACAAAGGAAAAATATTTATTTCATCAAGGGTCTCAGTCATTCTACAATGCTGATGACGGACTTCAGAAGCTTGAAAGCAAAGAACTCCGTATAATTCTAAAGCATGCACTCCTACAACTACCCGAGAAACGTAGAAGAATATTTGAGCTTAGCCGATTTGAAGGTTTAAAATATGGTAAAATCGCAAGTCAGTTATCCATTTCTGTGAAAACTGTTGAAACACAAATGACCAAATCGCTTAAGTACTTACGTATTATATTAAAAGATTACATGCCGTAATTGGCTGTAATTATATTGAATAACAATGTATTATAACTATTTATTTTAATTAGTTCATGATTTAAGAAAATTTAATTATTTAAAAAAAAGCACCAGAGTAAGGGTAAACCAATACTTTGCTGTCTTAACATATAGCCCGTTATTTGGCTATTTTATTATATGAATAGAGAATTAAACATACAACAACTGGTATCATACTTAACCGGCAACTGCTCAAAGAAGAAAGAACAGAAGGTTGAGCAATGGTTAACTATGTCTAATGAAAACATGATGTTGTTTGATGATTTTAAACAAGTTTGGGATGCCACAGCTGTTAATAATGATCCTTGTTTGATTGATATTAATAGTGCGTGGGAAGACTTTAAAAGTCGTGCAAACTTTAAAGAATCAACAACCATTGAAATATCAGAACCCGGTAAGCCGATTAATAAAAGAGGTTTTGTTTTTCACGTGTTACAGGTTGCAGCGGTTATTGTAGTTATGTTTGGTTTGTATTTTTTGATCGACAATCAAAAACCGGTTGAAACATTTACTAAAACGGCCACTCTTGCTCAATTGGACTCACCAACTGTTCTTCCGGATAACTCAAATGTTATTATGAATCAAGGAGCAAGCATTGAGTATCCTGAATATTTTGCATCTGATGTGCGCCAAGTTAATTTTACCGGAGAGGCCTTTTTTGATGTGGTTAGCAATCCTGCAAAACCAATGATTATTGCCTCTGATAATATTAGAGTTAAGGTGCTTGGAACATCGTTCAACCTTTGTAATGATATTAACTCTGATGAAATTACAGTTTATCTTGAGACAGGAAAAATATTGTTTTACTCTGTTAATGATAATGACGATGTTTTAGAACAAATTATTTTGTATCCTGGGCAAAAAGGAATATATAATAGGAGCACAGGACTAATTACTAAAAATAATTTCCTGGATAAAAACCATCTTGCATGGAAAACCGGCATACTAGAATTTGTTAAAGCTCCTTTACCAGATGTTATTAAAGTAATTGAACATACCTATAGAGTTGACATAGAATCTAATTTACCATTACAAAATAACCTCCTTACCGCACGATTTAATAATGAAACAACCGAGAGTATACTGGAATCATTACAGATCATTTACGGGTTCCATTTTGAAAGTGCTAATAATAAGGTGATTATCTACTAAAGTTCACCTTTCCATTCTTGTCCCTTTTGTGCTTAAATCTTTATCTGTATCAAAAAAGATACACTTCTTCATTAAAGTTTTTTATAATTTAGCCAAAAAGAATTAATTTATTAAGCTGCTTGAGATTTTTATTTCAGTTATTTTCATTGTACTACCTAAAGAGGTTTGTATCGTAACAAAATTTTCGCGTGCTGGAAAACAAATTTATAACAAAGTGTTCGGTACTTAGCTGCTTGTCATTGTTCAGCTTATTGACTATTATGTTACTAGTAAAGCCAATGGCAGCACAATCAAAAGCTAATATTGATTTTAATATTGATAATGAATCCCTGTCATCTGCCTTATTTAAACTTGCATATGCAGCTGATATTAATTTTACCTATGATGCTGGCGATAGTTTGTTTGATTCAAAAATAAGCTACAGTGCTAATGATAAACAACCTTTAGTAATACTTGATGAACTCCTCCAAGGTACAAGCCATACTTTTAAGCAGATAGGAAATCAAGTTGTTATTTACAAAAACAAGAATATTATTCCTGTTCCAATATTGCCTGTAGTTAGTGTTGCTGAAAATAAATCTTCTGAAATATTGAAAGATGTTGCAACCTCTGTTAATAGTGATCAGCTCTTATTAGTTCCTGATACCATTTTTGTTTCAGATACAATTATTGAAATACAAACAGATACAATTCGTATTACAGATACTGTTTTTATTGAAAAAGAAAAACCACAAAAGCAGCCTACATCTAAACTGAAAGAAATTCCAGTAGATTATTTTAATCCTATGGCAGCGCGTGAAAATGGATGGTCGGCTGAGATTTTTATTGTACCTATTGCATCAAACTTTTCGCTTGTAAGAGAAACTAATTCTTTGTCGGTTCGCAATTTCTCACTAGGCATTGAGGCAACTAAATTATTGAATAGATGGAACATCTCAGGAGGGTTTAAATTAACTCACTTTGCAGAGAAGTTTAACCATTCGTATAGTACTTCCGACGGAGGATATTTTGTAACTGATACAATCGATGAATATTATACCGTTTCACAAACAGATACAACCTGGTATTATGTTACCGATTCAACATGGAAACCAATTGATAATCATGAATACAATTATAATATTAACAACAGAATAGGATACCTTGAATTCTTTGCTTCTGTATCATATGATTATTATACAAACCGAAAAGTTCGATTATATGCAAAAGCTGGTTTGCAAGCTGGTACTTTGATATATAGTAAAGGGTTGGCAATTCCTGACAAAAATGAACCTGCCGGTGTTGATTTTGCCGATCTTAATTTCAGTTCAATGCTATATACTGCTATGGCAGGGGCAGGTATTAAATATCGCATAAATGAATTTATCGACTTCAACTCTGAACTATACTACTTTAAAAGTTTTAATGACGCAGTAATAGATTATCCTGTAAGTAAAAAGATAAGTGGGGTTGGACTTAAACTAGGATTGATCTATTATTTTTAATTTTATGAGGATCTTTACTTTATCCAAAATGAAAACTTACTTTGAAACAATAAAAGTTTGCATTTCAATATTGCTTCTAACGATGGCTTTGCAGTCTTCTTCGGAAACAATATTTGTGGGAGGGCTGTTGGAAGAAAGTGAAGTATGGACAAAAGATAATATTTATGTTGTTTATCAGGATTTAGTTGTCCCGGGTGGAGTATCCTTATCAATAGAAGCAGGAGTTCTGGTAAAAATAAACTACGCCATGGGCATAATTGTGGATGATGGAGCTATTGAAGTAGATGGAAGTATTTCCGACTCGGTGAGTTTTGTTCCAAATCATAGTAATCCTGGGCAAACATGGAAATGGAGTGGGTTGATTATAAGAAATGCAAATGAAGAAAATAAAAGTTATCTCAAATATGCCAGGTTCTTAGATGCTGAAACAGCAATTAAAATTGAAGATTCATGGAGTGTAACTATTGAGAATTCAAGCATATTTAGCTGTCAGAATCTTGGTGTAAATATTGTTAACAGTAATTCATGTTATCTGGTAAATTGCAAAATTGAAAATAACTATGATGGTATTGAAATATTAGCCGCATATCTTAATTCATCATCCAACAATGTGGTTTATAATTGTATTATCAGGAATCAGAATCATAATATCTATATTTTTAGAGAACAAGGAGGTAGCTGCAGGAATAACCTGATATTTAGAAATCTTATTGAGAATGGTAACAATGGAATATGGATCGATAATAGCGGTGGCTCAGTAGTATCTGAAAACATTATTTCGGAAAATTTAATTTTGAACAATGGGGGAGAGGTTGGTTTTGGTTTGTTTCTGGCTCATGATTCTACTATCGTTTCAAACAATATCTTCTGGGAAAACAATATTGGAATTTTTTGTGAGGATAAAGGCGACAATTGCTTAATTAACAATAATAGTTTCTATCAAAATAACTGGGCAATATCAATTGGTCCCGGTTCAGTGGGAAATATACATTTGAATAATACATTTTCTTTGAACAAAAATGAGTTGCTGGGAATTAAAGAAACTCAGGATTTAGTTTTCAGTAGAAATAATATTGTAAATACTGAGGGTTTTGAAAATATTGTAATCAATTTTACTCATTCTGATTTATCAATTAGTGATAATTTCTGGGGAACAGTTGATCCAACAATTATAGATAAACTTATTTATGATAGCCTTGATAACCCCAACCTTGGTAAATTGACCTATGTTCCTTTTCTTCAAAGTATTGATACCAGCAACCCTGTGTCACCTCCTTTTAAAGTCATGAAGCAATCTGTTGATAATAAGATTCTTATATCCTGGAATGGTAATAAGGAATCTGACCTGATGGGATATAGATTGTATTTTGGAGATTACTCTAACTATAGTTTCTCGGAAGAAATGGAAATGGGATTGGATACATCATTCATTTTTGACGATGGATTTTCAATTTATAACAAGTTCGCTGTTACAGCATACGATTCCACCATGGTCATAACAAATTCACAATTCTCAGGTCATGAAAGCCCTTTTGCATTTGCGGTTCTATATCCTTATGCAGGTAGTGATACTATAATTTGTAAGTACACACACGAGCTCGAAATTGTGAGAAGTAATATCCCGTTCGAATATCAAACGATTAGCTGGTCTACAACAGGTGATGGGTTGTTTAATAGTACAGCTGTTCTCAAACCAACATATTATCCCGGGTCTTTAGATATTCAAAATGGAGGTGCAATAATAACATTAAAAGTAATTAGCGAAGATGACGTTTTTGAAGATAGCTTTAATTTATCAATAATTGATGATCCTGTAGCTTTTGCTGGCAACGATACAATCGTTGTTGCTGATTCGGAGATATATCTTAATGATGCAAATGCTCAGCATTTTGAAAGTGTTACATGGTTTACAAGTGGAGATGGAAGTTTTAACAATGACGCTTTAATTAATCCGATTTATATTCCTGGCAGTAACGACATAGAGTCAGGGATCGTTTTCCTCGAAATGATCGCTTATTCAGTTTGTGGCACAGCTGCCGATACTATTTCAATAAGGATTGAACCGCATTTCTCTGTCGAGGGAAAAATATGGACACAACAAAACCCTGCTAATCCGGGAGTTGTAATTGCATTTTTGGAAAGTGGGGATATAACCAGAGCAATCCAAATAGAAAGTGCCCAAAGTGATGGAAGTTTTAGATTCGAAAAACTCATGACCGGCAATTACTATCTATATGCAATACCCGACACAAATAATTCTGGTAATGCTGTTCCGGGGTATTATGCCAATAAATTAAATTGGCAGTCTGCATATTTACTTCCTGTGGATGAGGATGTCTTTGATATTGATATTTATTTACCCTCAGTTGATTATGTTCTTCCAAAGGGAGAGGCATCTATTTCAGGTCATATGCTTATGCCTCAAAGTTCAAAATATAATAGCGATATTTATTGTATGCCTTGGTTTGATTTTAGTAACAATGTAATTTGTACCGATGGATTATCAAATGTTACTATATTCCTATATAACAATAACAGAACAAAACTATTCGATTATACACTAACTGACGAATTTGGCAACTTTTATTTTAACAAACTTCCTTTTGGAAATTACGTAGTTGATACAGAAAAAGCAGGATTTATATCAATCCCGTCAGCAACTATTAGTCTTTCTCCGGAGCATAAGAGCGAAACAGGTATTATATTGGAGATTAACCAACAAAAGATAGGAATTTCATTTGACGAGGATGCATCACCGGAAAACAGCATTTCTGTTTTTCCAAATCCTGCAATAAATGAATTAAATATTCCTTATTCAAACCGCCTTTCTTTGGCATTAGAAATTGAGATTTATGACCTGAGGGGAAACCTTATTTCAAAATCTTCAATCCCTTCCGAAAAAGTATCGTCAATTCTTAAACTAAACATCGAAGGATTTTCATCAGGATTATATTTTGGGCAAATAGTAAATTCAAGCCGAACTACCCATTTCAGGTTTGTCAAAAAGTAAAATCAGCATCTAACCCTATACCCTTGTACCATTATACCCTTACACCATTATACCCTTATACCCATATACCACGTAAACCCCTATCCCCATATACCATCATACCTTGCTTTCTAAAGCTCAAATACACTATGGAAATAGAAATACTTATGGATATTTCTAATTGTTAAATAATTGTTAAAGTTGAAAAAAATCGAAACACACGTAAGGGTAGATGGGTATTTAACTGTCTTAAATTTGAAATAGCACTTTTTAGGTGTATGATGTGGAAAGATATGTTATCACACACTTTTTATTAAAAAAGTATTGATATTTGTTTGGAAAATAGTAATTCTTACATATATTTGCACGCATCTGATTGTAGCTAATATTAGTAGTAAGACACAAATCGTTAAACAATTAATATATAGATACTTGTATAAAATAAAAGCAATTATTTTTTTATGTTTTTGATTCTCTATGGAGGATTAATGCATAAAAAATATTATATATATGAATGAAAACAGATTTTTAATTTAATAATTTAAACAATTTACTTATGAAAAAAATTACAAAATTATTTTTCTTGATGGTGATTATGTTGATATCATCATCTGTAATTTTTGCTCAAAATTATCCCGACAGACAAACGAATGTACTGGATGATGAGCAAAAATTGGAAATTCAACAACACGGACCAACAATTGTTGTACCCGTAGTGCCTCCCGGTGGAGGCCGGGCAGTTGGAGATGATTGTACTTCACCAATTGTAATAAATGCTGGGGCTTTACCATTTAGTTATAGCGACCCAGGTCAAACTAACTGCGGACGCGGTAATACTTATATGAATACTTCCCTCGGTTCTTACGACGGCGGAGAAGATATTATGTATGAGCTTGTTGTAACTGAAACAGGTGATTATGTAATATCGATGGATCCGAATGGAACAACATGGACAGGAATCGGTTTATTCCCTACTTGTCCTCCTGCTTATAACGCAATATCTTATAAAACAGGATCTAGTGGAACAACTGTGAAGGTTATTGATGTAAGTTTGGATCCGGGTACGTATTACATAATGGTTGATACCTGGCCAAGTCCTACTTGTATACCAAATTTTGACCTTACAATTACAGGAACACCACCACCACCACCAGTTACTTCATATCCTTATCTGGAAACATTTACAGGAACAACTATGCCTGCTGGATGGACAAACTGGAGTACTGATCCTTGGAAATTTTCAGGATCTTGCAGTTATGGAGCAACCGCTGATCATACAAATGGCACATCAAATGCCAACTTTGCTTGGCATGATGATTCTTCTCCTTATACCAACCCTTCAAATTTAGATGCTCGTACTTTCGATCTTACATCTATTACAACTCCTTTGATGGTGCCGGTTCTTAACTTCTGGTACTGGATAGGAAGGAATAATAATCCTGGTTCTACTTTACATATTGATATTTATGATGGAGCAACCTGGACTACTGATGTTGGTGTATATGGATATACAGGTGAGTGGACGGAAGCAGAAATAGATCTATCACCTTATTCTTCAGCTGGAACAATAGTTAGATTTAGATCAATGGAAAATACATCATATTTCAATTGTGATATTAGCCTCGACGACGTTGGTGTTAGAGGTGTAGCAATTGGTGATGTAGAAGGAACTGTTTATAATGGTGACGGGCTTCCAATGCCCGGTGCAACTGTTAGCTATCCTGCTGGTGGCATGACCACAACCACAAACGGAGCTGGTTTTTATCAGTTGTTTGATGTTGATGCAGGTCTTCAGGAACTAACAGCATGGAAAGCAGGATATAATACTACAACAGCAACTGTTGATATTCTTTCCGGAGGATTAGTTGTTCATGATTTTGTACTAACAAAACCATTATTTACGATTTATCCTTTATTCTTGGATGAAACTTTAAATCCAAATGAGTACTTAACAACTTATTTAGGTATCTTAAATACAGGAAGTGGCCAAGGTGAATGGAGTGCAGCAATAAACTTCTTCTCCAAAGCACCAAGCAACAGTGTGAATGAAACTGTTGAGATTCCTAATGTAGAAATTCTTGATAACAGAACCTTTTTAACAGATGGTGAAGTAGCACCATTCCCTGAAACAGTATATAACAATTATGCAAGAGGATCAAGATCTGATCTTGATATTGCCATTGTTACTTCAGCATTACCAGCTTCGAATAATTTTACTGAGCTGGGGAATGCTTTACTTGGGCTTGGTATTAATAGCTATACAGTAATTGCCTTACAACCCTTAACTACTACTGCCGATGATCTATTGGCTTATGACGGAGTATTGTTTGGATTAAATACATTTTTCACTGTACCTACAGGTCCTGTAGGTAATATGTTGGCTGACTATATAGATGCCGGAGGAAAACTTATTTTAACATCTCCCATAAATGCTACAGGTTATACCAATTTACCTATTGCAGGAAGATTACTGACTGATGGATATGATCCATGTACAACAGGAGCCCTTAATGGAGCAACTGTAAGTACAGGTACTTTTGATGACACTCATCCTATTATGGAAGGTGTAACATCTTATGGTGGTGGTTTAACTATTAACTGTCAGGCTTCAACTGATGCAGAGCTGGTAGCAAGTTTTAATACTAATACTGCTTTTGTTGCAACAAAAACAATTACCAATCCGGTAGTTCATGTTAACGTATTTGTTGCAGCTAGTGGATGGACAAGTGGAGACGTACCATTAGTTATCTATAACGCCTTTAACTGGCTACAGAGTGGAGCATCAGGTGGATGGTTATCACTTGGCGTTTACGATGGTATGGTTCCGGGCAACGGAGGCAGCCAGAATGTAGCTGTTAATTTTGATGCAACAGGTACAGCAGTAGGCGAAGTTTATACAGCAGAGATAGTTATTTCAACTACTCCTGATGTAGGAACCTTTACTATTCCTGTAACTATGACTATTTTTGGAGATCCTTTAACCCCAGCAACTGATCTTACAGTAGAAGTTGTAAATGAGGTTACCGGACAGGTTAATCTATCGTGGATGTTTGCATCCAGAGTTACCTTCCAGTATTTCAGGGTTAAGAGAGATGGTATTGCTATAGGCACAACCACAAATCTTTTCTATACCGACTACTTACCAAATTATGGTGAATATTGTTACACAGTAACACCAGTATTTGATGAAGGTAACGGCGTACCTGCAGGACCAGAATGTATTGAGTGGGTAATACCTGCACTATGCTGGACTCCAGCTACAATGTACAACGAGCAATGGGCCGATTCACAGGAAGAAGTAATTCTTACCCTTGATAACTGTGGCGACGGAACCCTTGAGTTTGTATTCCCTGATTATTATTCAGGCAAAGGTTTCGCATGCGACAATGAGATTTGGTTATACGACTCATTTGGAGATGGCTGGAACGGAACTCAAATTGACGTACTGGTAAACGGTGCTGTAGTACTTAACAATATCACTCTTTCAAGTGGTAGTGGTCCTGCAGTATTTGCATTCCCGGTAGAGGGCGGCGATGATATCAGTGTTGTAGAAGTAGTAACAGGATCATGGCATTACGAATGTTCATATGAGATTTATGATGCCGATGGTAATCTTATGTATGATTCCCCATACAATGTTCTTAATCTTTCAGCAGGAACCGTATTTGGTACCTGCCCACAACCAAGTTATATTACTAGTGTAGTACCAGCGACGGGACAAATTCCATCAGGTTCATCACTAGATATCACCCTTACCTATGATGCTACAGATTTCCCTGCAGGTTTATATGATGAGTGGTTGAATATAGAAACAAATGATCCTTTACGTTTGGAAGACAGCATCTTTAACCAGATGTTAGTTTATATTCCAGCACAGCTTTATGGAACAGTCACTGACTGTAACACAGGTTTAGGATTAAATCATGTAACAGTAACTGCTAATGGAGCCGGAGATTTTAGTGCAGAAACAAATAGTAGCGGTTATTATGAGATGTATGTAGACGAAGGTACATATGATGTATACTTCGAGCTACTAGGATTTGAAACATCCGTTATAGGAGGAGTATTTGCTCCAACCGGAGTTGGCACAGAGGTAAGCACAACTATGTGTGAAACTCCATATCCTGTTAACTGGGTATTTGCTGATCCAAACGGTAATGATACTGAATGTATGGTAACATGGACACTACCAATGGGCCCATACGCGATCATATATGATGATGGTGAAGCTGATGACATGTTAATTTGGGCATATGCCGGAGGCGCAGTAGGCGTACATTTCACTCCTGCCGGCTATCCAGCAACAGTATTAGGCGGCCGTCTGAATGTAGGTGATGGTAGCTTCCCAGCCGGAGGCAACTTCCTTGGTACTCCAATGGCTGTAGGAGTTATGGATGATGATGGAGTAAACGGATTACCAGGAACAGTACTTGATTCAGTAGTTGTTACTGTTAACAATTACGGATGGGTAGATTTCGATGGAGTCTTTAACAGAACGTTTACAGATGGTGATTTCTACATTGTTATGTGGCAATTAGGATGGGCAGCTAATTCAGCCCCTATCGCCATTGACACAGATCTACCAACGGTATATCGCTCAGCATCAAAGATGCCAGGAGCACCTTGGTCAATATCTGTTTATCAAGACTTCATGATCAGAGCTTATGTAAGTGGTCCAAATGCTGGCGTTATGAGCAATAGTTCAACCGATGTTCATGTACAGATGCCAAAAGTAATTGAAGGCCCATACCTTGCAACCAGCTTACCAAGTGGCGTAGGTGGCACAATCAAGCATGGTGAGTTCAGACCTATTGAAGGAGCTGTAGCAACCCGTGATCTATCTAACTATACAATAGCACGAGCAAGCAACTTTGATCCTGATCTGGGACCACAAACCGGTACCTTAACACCACTATCCAACCCAACTGGCTTATCATACAATGATGCAGCATTTGGTGGATTGGATGCAGGATTTTATGCATATGCTGTAAAAGCTATATATGAGTCCAACGAATCTGTATGGGTATATTCCAATACAGTAGCTCATGGCCTTGCCAATGAGTTTACCGTAGAGATCACCCAGTGTGATGGCCTTGATCCTGACAACGCAGAGGTAACTCTGGTAGGACAGGATTACCCATATCAGGTATGGTATGATGTAACGGGAACAGATGGAATTGTAGTGTTTGACAGTGTTATTGATGGCATGTACGATTTGTTTGTATATAAAATGGGATATCAGCTATATGAGCATTACAATCTTGCTATTTATAATGATGCAACATATTCAATTGTATTAGTAGAGAAAACCTATAAGCCAACTAATCTTTTTGTTGAACCATTAACATCAGTAGCAACATGGGGTCCACCTTCATCCAATGCATTACCAATAGAGACTTTTGAAGGCGAAGATTTCCCACCTGCTGGTTGGGAGATGCTCACTGATGGCGAAGGCTGGTTCCGTACTAATAACGGTAGCAGTAGTTTCTGGTCGATACCACCTGGAGACGGATACTATGCATGTGATAATGATGATGGTGCACCTTCAGGCAATAATGGCAGAAATGATTATCTGGTAACACCAATGTTAGACTTATCTGGTTTTACAGATTATACACTTTACTTTAGTTCTTTCTTTACTGGAGCATATAGCCAAAGCGCATATGTAGAGTACAGTTTTGATGGTGGATCTACATGGGAAGTATTAATGGAAATGGAAGATGGCACAAGCTGGGAAGATATTGCGATTGATGTATCAGCTTTTGCCGGACCAGGCGCCCCACCAATATGGTTTGCATTCCATGCCGACGATAATGGTTATTGGGCATCAGGTTGGGCAGTTGACAACGTAGAAGTTTCTTCGAGTCAGGCACCGGAAGATGCACTTGGATACTATGTATATCTTGATGGTGCATTTGTTGGACAAACAACTTATGATGTTATGACCTATACCTTTATGGATCTTAATTATGGACAAACATATACAGCAGCAGTACGCTGTTTATATTCATGTGGTGTTGGTGAACCAATCGAATACACATGGCAGTCCACATATCTACATCCACCAAGAAACATAGGCGATGAGTATATCTATGGCACAAACGAAGTACCATTGATGTGGAATCCACCTATGACAGGTACAATACCAATGGGAGCTATGTCAAGTAGTATTTTACCTATTGAACCAATAGTTTCAGATGACAGAACATTTTTAACAGACGGTGAAATAGCACCATTCCCGGAAACAGTATACAACTACATTAGTAAAGGCTCAAGAGCTGACCTTGATATTGCAATTGTTACTTCAGCATTACCAGCTTCGAATGACTTTACAGAGCTAAGTAATGCATTACTTGCACTGGGTATTAATAGCATTACAGTAATAGCATTACAACCTTTAACTACTACTGCCGATGATTTATTGGTCTTTGACGGTGTATTGTTTGGATTGAATACATTTTTCACTGTACCTACCGAACCTGTAGGTGATATGTTGGCTGACTATATAGATGCCGGAGGAAAACTTATTTTAACATCTCCGATAAATGCTACAGGTTACACCAATTTACCTATTGCAGGTAGAATGTTGGATGATGGATATGATCCATGTACAACAGGAGGTCTTAATGGATCAACTGTAGGTACTGGTACTTTTGATGATACTCATCCTATTATGGAAGGTGTAACAGCTTATGGTGGTGGTTTAACTATTACCTGTAATGCTTCAACTGATGCAGAGCTTGTTGCAAGTTTTAACACTAATACAGCATTTGTTGCAACAAAAACAATTACCAATCCGGTAGTTCATGTTAACTCATTTGTTGCAGCTAGTGGATGGACAACAGGAGACGTACCATTAGTAATCTATAACGCCTTTAACTGGTTACAGAGCAGTGGCCCTCCACCATCAGGAATAGTACCTCCAGGATTATCATCTTTCAACCTGTATCGTGATGGCGAAAACATTGCCAATGTACCATACGCAGATCAAGGAGTAGACGAATGGGTAACCTACGTAGACAACAATCTTGATCCAGGCACATATCTATATGACGTATCAGCAGTTTATGACTTAACTGACTATGGCTTCCCAGGACAATTTGCTGAATCAGCATGGAATGGTAGCGATACCGTAGATGTAGTATGGGGCTTTGGTTTACCATTCTACGAAGGATGGGATAATGGCACCTTTAGTTTCCAAGGCTGGCGTTTCAACGATCAAAGCGAGAACTGGGTAATTAACTCACAGATCGGAGATCCTGAACCATCAGCAGAATTCACATGGGATCCATTATTAGAGTTAAATTATTCATCAACTCTAACCAGTAATCCTATTACTGCAGATTTATTAACTGAAGGCAGCATTTTCTTCGACTTTGACTTAGCTTTAGATGACAGAAATTCTACAGGCTTAGAGGTTATGAAAGTAGAAGTATATGATGGCGCAGGCTGGAACGAGGTAGCATCATTTGCTAATGATGGCAGCTTCGACTTCACTATGAATCATATCAACATTACCAACTATTCAATGGGACGCGTATTCCAGATTCGTTTCAACGCAACCGGACAAAACTCCTTTGATATAATATCATGGTTTGTTGATAATATTTACATCTACAGAGAATGTACACCTCCAACAGATTTAGTTGGCGCATATGTATGGAATCAGGAAGAAGACTTTGGCGCAGAGGTATGTTGGGAAGCTCCATACGTACCAGGCCCAGTTTCTGATTGGATCCATTGGGATGATGGTGTTAACTTCACCGGAATCGGTTTAGATGGCCCGGCTACATGGTCCTTAGCAACCCGTTGGGATGCAGGTCAGTTGATTGATTATGCAGGAACCTCTATAACAAAGATTTCTTATTTCCCACAAGATGACAGCTGGACAGATATCACTCTAAAAGTATGGAAAGGTGCTAATGCAGCAACTCTTGTATATGAAGAAGATGTGACTGCTATAAGTGTAACAGGAATGTGGAATGAAGTAACTCTGGGCACACCAGTAGCACTAGATGTAACTGATGAGTTATGGGTTGGTTACACAGTAACTCAAGGAGTAGCTGGCTTCCCAGGTGGATGTGATGCTGGTCCTGCGGTAGCTGGTTATGGCGACATGCTGACTCTCGATGGAAATTGGGAATCAATGGCCAATTCATATGGATTGAATTACAACTGGAACATACAAGCTTATGTAACAGGATCAAGTTCAGCAACATCCGTATCCTTGATTGACGATACAGAATACTCATCGTCAACCTTGTCACTAGGCGTAGGTCCAATCAAATCAGAGCCAATAGCAGTAACACATAATGACAGTCGTGACATTACCGGATTCAACGTATACAGAATGGAAGAAGGCGGAACAGGTTACGAACTATATGATGTAGTAGACTATGTAGATGGACAGAGTACATATTGTTACTTTGATGCCTATCCAAATGTAGAGATACAAATGGGATATTACTATCAGGTAACAGCTAACTTTGCTAGCGACACAGATGCATGTGAGTCAGCACCAGCAATGGCCTTAGAATTACCAATGGATGACTTTGTATATGTATTTGTAACGAGTATTGATGATCCAAATGCAGCCTTAACAAGTCTGTATCCAAATCCTGCACAGGATATGGTAACTGTAACATCCACCTTACCGATGACACAGTTAACAGTAACCAACTATGTAGGACAGGTAGTTTACAAGAGTGAGATGAACGATGCAACAAGTACAGTACTTAACACCAGTTCATATCAATCAGGCGTATATCTTGTTAAGATAGACACAGAAAACGGAGTAGTAACCAAGCGAGTAATTATCAGCAGATAGTTAAACTTGCAAGGGTAATTACCTACCGATGCAATAATTTTAAGAGAGCCTTTTCGATTTAGTCGGAGAGGCTCTTTTTTTTTGTTATTAAACCTGCCCTTTCAGGTTTTTTCAACCTGAAAGGTCGAAATAATAACAATTATAACTCATTAGCGAGAACCTGAGCCCAAGTCCCGTCGCACAGGCCTCACTTCAGACTTGCGCTAGTGCGTAGGTGTTGGGTCTTTGGATGACAACGATTTTAATTTGTAAACCTTCACTCCCTCGTTTGTCATCCTGAGTGAAACAAAGGATCTCAATTGAGTAAGAGATTCCTGCCTGACGTCAGGCAGGCTTCACTCCGCAAAGCTCCGTTAATCTACATTCGATATTCAGTTCTCTTTTTATATTACTATGACCGCCCACTTTTTCGTGGGTGTTGAGTCTCAGTATGACAAAACATTAAGATATGGATTTAGGATTTTAATCTGGCGATTGAAATATATGCAAGAGTCTCCTTTGTGTAAATCTGACATCTCAATTTATGTTATTTTTGACGAGATTTAATTTGTATGATATCAGTAAGTAACATAAAGAAAATATTTGGAGGATCAACTTTATTTGAAGGGGTTTCATTTAACATTAATCCTAAGGATAGAATTGGATTGGCCGGAGTAAATGGAGCCGGTAAATCTACATTGTTGAAAATAATAGCTGGAGAACTTAAATCGGATTTGGGCACTATTGTAATACCTCCTGATGTATCTATTGGCTATCTTCCACAGGAGAAATTCATATCTTCCAAATTAACAGTATTCGATGAGGCAATGCTTGTCTTTGAGTTTCTGGATAGTTACAAAAATGAAATCGATGAGATCCATCAGGTACTGGAAAGCAAGGATACTTTTAGTGATAATGAATATTCAAAACTTGTAGATCGTCTTGAGCTGTTAGAAGCTACAATGAGCATGTATTCTATCAATCAACTATCCGGAAATGCAGAAAAGTATTTAATGGGACTTGGTTTTAGCAGGGAGGAGTTATTTAGGCCTATGGTTGAGTTTAGTTTTGGTTGGCAAATGCGTGTTGAAATTGCTAAATTACTGTTGTTAAAACCAAATCTTCTTCTCTTGGATGAACCAACAAACCACCTCGATATTGAATCTATACAGTGGGTTGAGGAATTCTTGATTTCTTATTCTGGTTCGGTAGTTATAGTTTCACACGACCGAGCACTTCTCGATAATATTACTAACAGGACAGTTGAGATTAGTAATGGAAAAATATTTGATTATAAAGTACCTTATTCAAAATATATTATTCTTAGGGAAGAAAGAGAATTGCATCTTCAGGCTACTTTCAATAATCAACAAAAAGAAATAGATGAGATTCAGCAGTTTATAGAAAGATTCAGGTATAAAGCTTCAAAGGCTAAACAAGTGCAATCGCGTGTTAAGCATCTGGAACGAATGGATAAATTGGAATTGGATGAAGTTGACAGAAGCAGCATTCATTTTCTATTTCCTCCTGCTCCTCATAGTGGTAAAGTTACTGTAGAAGGAAAAAGAATAAGTAAGCAATATGGCAAAAAAGTAGTACTTGATAAAATTGATTTCGAGATTATTAAGGGGGAGAAAGTTGCTTTTTTGGGAAGAAATGGTGAAGGTAAATCAACACTTGCTAAAATTATTGCTGATAAGATTAGTTATACAGGTGATCTTAAGCTGGGTTTTCAGGTGTCAATTGGATATTTTGCACAGGATCAAGGTGATATGCTAGACCCTGACTTAACTGTATTTGAAACAGTTGACAATGTTGCTGTTGGTGATATCAGGAAAAGGATTAATGCCATACTAGGTGCTTTCTTATTTCAGGGTGATGATATTAATAAAATGGTTAAAGTGCTTTCAGGTGGTGAGAAATCACGACTTGCGCTTGCCTTGCTTTTACTGCAACCTAGTAATTTACTATTGTTGGACGAGCCTACAAACCATCTTGACTTAAGGTCAAAAGACATTCTGAAAAATGCACTTTTACAATATGATGGTACTCTGATTATTGTATCGCATGACCGTGATTTTCTGCAGGGGTTAACCGAAAGAATATATGAATTTAAGAATAGGGGAATTAAGGAGTTCAGGGGTGATATTGAACTCTTTCTTGAAAAGAGAAGATTAGAATCATTATCTGATTTGGAAGCCAAAGAAAAGCAAGTAAACAGGACAAAAAATAAAGAAGAATCAAACAAAGCTAGCTGGAAGAATAAAAAGGAGTTTGAGAAAAAGGTTCGTAAATTGAAAAATGAAATTATAAGATTTGAGAAACTAATTGAAGAACAGGAGTCGCTCCTTAGTGTTATAAATAAGAAACTTTCCACTCCTGATAAATTTGAAGAGGAAATAAAATCGGGTGAGCTTTACAAGGAACACGATAAAGTAAATTTACATCTCAAGGAAGCATTTAATAGCTGGGAACTTAAGCAGCAGGAACTTGAGGAGATTGAGAAAGGTTGAATTGGTGAGTAGGAGTTAAGGAGGGTGTTTCACTTATTTCGATTTATCATTTTTACAGCTACGTCTCTTAAGTGATTTTTCTTATCTGCGGGAACTTTAATTTCATTAAGGTTATGAATACCTTTTTGGAAATATTTATCGATTTCCATACTTGCTGCAATATCAACTTTATTATTTTTAAAAATCGCTTGTGTCATTTTAACTTTCTCGTCAGGATGAATATCAGTTGCATTATAGAGATATAATAACTCTGCTTTTGTTTCTTTGTCGGCAACTTCTAAAGCCTTGATAAAAAGGAACGTTTTTTTATTTGTAATAATATCACCTCCCGTTTTCTTCCCAAATACATTTTCATCTCCAAAAGTATCAAGTAAATCGTCTTTCAACTGAAAACCAAGTCCTATATTTACACCAAATTGATACAGAAGGTTAGCATCTTTCATCTGTGCACCACCTATTAAAGCACCAATTTTTAAGCTTGCCCCAAATAACACACCAGTTTTGAGCCTGATCATATTAACATATTCATCTACCAAAACTTTGTTGGTTAATTCAAAATTTAGGTCGAATTGCTGACCTTCACAAACTTCAATAGCGGTTTTGTTGAAAACATTCAGGATCTCGTGCAATATTTCCTTGTCAGCTTCCTGAGCATAATGATATGCAAGTGCAAATAATGTATCACCCGAAAGTATTGCAATGTTAGTACCCCACTTTTTAAATACAGTTTCTCTGCCTCTTCTAATTGGGGCAATATCCATTATATCATCATGGATAAGAGTAAAGTTATGAAAAAGCTCAATTGCAATGGCCTGGGGTAATGCTTTTTCGTAGTCATTACAAAATAATTCGCAGCCCATTAAAGTTATTACTGGTCTAATACGTTTACCACCGAAACCCAGCGTATATTTAATTGGACTGTAAAGTTCAATAGGCTTATCGTTATATTTAATTTTGTTAAGTTCTTCTTCGAAATATTTTATTAGCTGCTCGTAATTTTTCATAATAACTTTAGATAGTCTGCTTTGTTTAACTGATAAACTAATCCTCAGAGAATACTTAATCAATAAGATCTAATAAATATTGCCCGTAACCACTTTTAACAAGAGGTTCAGCGATCTTCCTTAACTGTTTGGCATCAATGAAACCTTTTTTATAGGCTATTTCTTCAATACAACTTATTTTAAGGCCTTGCCGCTCCTGAACAACTTCAACAAACTGAGATGCTTGAGTAAGTGATTCAAATGTTCCAGTGTCTAACCATGCTGTTCCTCTGCTTAGTAAGGCAACTTTAAGTTCACCTCTCTTAAGATAATATTTATTAATATCAGTTATTTCATATTCTCCTCTTGCACTTGGTTTAAGGTTCTTTGCAACATCAACTACCGAATTATCATAAAAGTATAATCCCGGAACTGCAAAATTAGATTTCGGAACTTTAGGCTTCTCTTCAATAGAGATAGCGTTAAAGTCATCATCAAATTCAACAACACCATACCTTTCCGCGTCGTGAACATGATAAGCAAAAACAACTCCACCTTCAGGATCATTACAGCTGGTAAGCAATTTTGGTAATCCACTTCCGTAAAATATATTATCTCCAAGCACAAGCGCTACTTTATCCTTACCAATAAATTTCTCTCCAATAACAAATGCCTGTGCGAGTCCGTTAGGAACCTCTTGAACAGCATATTCAATCTTACATCCAATCTGTGATCCATCACCAAACAACAGTTTAAAATTTGGAATGTCGTGAGGGGTGGAGATTAGTAATATTTCACGAATGTCGGCCATCATCAAAACAGATAATGAGTAATATATCATTGGTTTATCAAAAACGGGCATCAGTTGCTTGCTTACTGCTATTGTAAGTGGGTGCAACCTTGTTCCTGAACCGCCTGCTAGTATTATTCCTTTCATACTCCTGTAATTTAGCTATTTGTTGAATTTACTATTGTCAAGTGTGAATTCAGTCTGATATTTATCAGAATAATGTTTCTTTTTATTAACTATACTTCTTCCTTTGGTTTCAAAGTTTTAATCAAAAGCTTATCGAGTTCAATATCTTCTTCTTCATCAAATACTTCTAAATATGGTTCCTTGAATGATCGGGTGATAATACGTTTATCTAAGGTTAATAATAACGAAGGCAGTACGAATAAGTTAGATAAAAGTGCGACAACAAGAGTGAACGAAACCAGATATCCGAGTGCCTCAGTACCACCAAATGAAGATAGTGTGAAAATATAAAAACCAAAGAAAAGTACTATTGCAGAGTAAACCATACTATATCCTGTTTCAATAAGAGCACCAAGTACAGCCGGTCGTATTTTCCAATTATTGTGTCGTAGTTGTAATCTGTACCTTGATAAAAAATGAATTGTATTATCAACACTAATACCCAGGGCAATGCTGAATATGAGTATTGTTGATGGTTTAATAGGTATCCCAAAATAGCCCATCATTCCTGCGGTTAGTATCTGAGGTATAATATTGGGAATAAGTGATATAAGTATCATTCGGGCCGATGAAAAAATAAGAGCCATTAGAATCGTTATAATCACAACAGCCAGCATAAGGCTCATAAACAGATTCTCAACCAGATAGTTTGTGCCTTTTAGAAATACTACACTTGTTCCTGTTAAACTAACTTCATATTTTTCCGGAGGGAAAATAGAATCAATTTTAGGCTGTATATCCGTTATAATGCGCTCAATATCATTAGTTCCGATATTCGCCATTTGAACAGAGATACGGGTAGTTTGGAAATTGGAATCAACAAACGCATTCAGAATACCCTTTTTACCGTCCATGTCAGGAACGTATGAGAGTATAAAATTCTTCTCCTGATTATTAGGTAGAGAATACATTTTCTCGTTACCTTTATAAAAAGCTTGTTTAGCCGATTTTACTACTTCAACTACTGAAAGAGGTTTTGAAAACTCACTATAAAGTGCTAAGGTATCTTGTAACCTGTCAATTTTTTGTAAAGTAGAAAGGCGGAGAATTCCGTTCCTTTTTTTTGTATTAACAGTAATTTCCAATGGCATAACACCATTAAAATTTTGTTCAAGGAAAATCATATCCTTATATAACTTCTCCTTTTTTGATATGTCATCAACAATGTTTCCTGTAGTTTTTAACCTTGTAATACCATAAATTGCACATACAAAAAGCACGGAAGTTATTATGTAAATTACTGTTCTTCTTGTTAGTATAATATTTGTAACCCCTGTAACAATTATGCTAATAAAACCTTTGTCAAGATGTCTTAAATGCTTTGATTTAGGAACAGGGAAGTAGCTGAATAATATGGGAAGGATAAACAGCGAAAGCAAATAAGTTATCAGAATATTAAATGAAGCAATTATCCCAAATTCAACTAATAGTTCGTTGCTAGTAATTATAAATGCAGCAAATCCAGCAGCAGTAGTTGCATTTGTTAAGAGGTTAGCATTCCCAATACGTGAAATCATTCGCGATAAAGCCTTCACTTTATTTCCATGAAGCCTGTATTCATTCAAATATTTATTTAACAGAAATATTGAATTCTCAACACCAATTACGATAAGCAAGGGAGGTAATATCCCTGTTAATATCGTTATTTTATATCCAAAAAGTACTATTGTGCCAAGCACCCACACTACAGATATAGTTACTACCAGCATTGCAAATAATACAGCACGCCCTGATCTAAATAAAATGAATAAGAGAATAGATGTTATTGCAAGTGACATTAATACAAAAAGTAATAACTCATCTTGAATCTTTTTAGATGTTACAGTTCTAATATAAGGTAACCCTGAGTATTTAATGTCAAGATTATATTTATTACCAAATTTGTCGATAGTTTGTTTTATTTGCTTAACAATACTAATCCTGGCTTTCGAGTTTAGTACTTCCTTGTTGAGGGATATCATCATCAGGCTAACATCCGTTTCCTTATTAAACAGGCGTCCATTGTAAAGAGGTAAGCTGTAAATAATTTGTTTTATTGAATCAACTTCTTTTTGAGAAACTGCCTTTTCTGATGCTATAGGTAAGAATTGGAATTTTTTTAAACTATCGTTACGAATTAACTTATACAAGTGTGTTACACTGACTACTTTTTTCACACCTTTAATATCACTTACTTCATTATTTATATCGTACCAGCTATTATAGTGCTCAAGTGTAAACAGATCAGAATCTTGTATTGCAACAAAAATCACACTTCCGTCGAGTCCAAATTGTTTTTTAAAGTCCTCGTATTCAATGTTTATTGGATCATTGGAAGGAAGCATACGAGCCATTTCGTACGACATTTTTATATCCGAACCCATATATCCCATAAAAATGGTTAATAAACCAATAATTATTAGAATAGATAGTCGATTTCTTAAAATCAGCCTAACAAGAAATTGCCACATGAATTAAGTTATTCTCAATATTAGCACTAAAATATAATAAATTACCAAACCTATTATAATAAGAAAGAGATTATTAAATAAGCTTTGTATTTTTGTGTGGTACAATGTTAAATACCATGTTATATTTAGCAAAAGTAAGTTTTGTTTTTTGGAGTTCCATAATACCTTTGAAAATAAATTATGAAAACTAATAAGGGTAAAATACTTTTTATTGACTCTACTCACCATGAGCTGGTCGACAGGCTAGAAAAACAGGGCTTTTGTTGTGATTATTTTCCTGAATTTAGTCGTGATGAAATTATTCAGATAGCAAATAATTATATTGGTATTATTGTAAGAAGTAAGTTTAAACTTGATGCAGAATTCTTGAGCAGATGTACTATTCTTAAATTTATAGGTAGAGTTGGTGCAGGAATGGAAAATATTGATACTGATTTTGCTGATAGAAATGGAATAACTTGTTTAAATGCACCTGAAGGAAACCGTAATGCCGTTGGTGAACATGCCCTTGGTATGATACTTTCATTATTTAACAACCTGATTATTGCTGATGGTCAGGTTAGAGATGGTAATTGGATTAGAGAAGACAATCGGGGTTTAGAGATTGAGGGTAAGACAGTTGGAATTATTGGATATGGAAACACTGGTGGAGCATTCGCTAAAAAGCTAAGTGGATTTGATGCTGAAGTAATTGCTTACGACAAGTATAAACACAATATATCTGATGAGTATGTTACAGAAGCAACTATGGAGGAGCTTTTTGATCGCTGCGATATTGTTAGTTTGCATGTTCCTCTAACAAATGAAACAGAGTATTTGGTAGTTAGTGAGTTCATAAATAGATTTAAGAAGAATATTTACTTAATAAACACATCACGCGGAAAAGTACTGAACACAAAAGATTTGGTAGAAAATCTTAAAACAGGAAAAGTATTAGGAGCTTGCCTTGATGTATTAGAATACGAGAATGTATCATTTGAAGATGTAGACCTACCGGATGATTTTAACTCTCTTATATCCATGAGAAATGTAATCTTATCGCCACATATTGCTGGCTGGACTCATGAATCCAACTATAAAATGGCTGTGGTAATTGCTGATAAAGTTAATAAGGTTGGTTTGTAGCAAGCCAATTTTTGTAGTATACTTTCACCTTCTGTTTCTATGAGATATTTTTTTGTCTGATACTGTAACAAAAATTATCACCTACCCGTCATACAGGCAAATTCATCAATAAATCATAAATCATGAAGAAAATTAGTTTACACATAGTATTAGTAATACTTGCATTACTCATCGTATTTCCTCTTAACGCACAATTTGTTAAAGGTAACGGGGAAATAACAAAACAAATGCACAACATTGATAGCTTTAATTCCATAAAGGTAGGTGGAGCTAGAAACATTATCCTCTCCCAGGGAGATAGCTTCTCAGTTGAAGTTGAAACAGATTCTAATTTGCAGGAATATATTACTTTGGAAGTTAAGGATAACACTTTGTATTTTGGTTTCAATACAAAAAAGATCAAGAAATACACAACGTTAAAGTATTATGTAACAGCACCTGATTACAAAAGTATTAAAGTGTCGGGAGCTTCATCAGTTACTTCCAATGGTACTTTAGTTGGCGATCAGCTCGAATTGATTACCAGTGGCGCTTCTGATGTTAAACTCGATGTTGACTACAAAAATATTGTTACAAAAGTATCAGGTGCTTCTGATGTTACCTTAAGTGGAAAAGCAGTTAGCAGTACCGTTACCAGCAGTGGAGCATCTGAATTTCGTGGAAAGAATCTTGATGCAGAGAATTCAGTTGTTATTGCTAGTGGTGCAAGTGAATGTTATGTTGCTGCAAAATCCAATCTTACATACGAATCTTCCGGATCTTCAACAGTGAAATATGCTTCCACGCCTGAAACAGTAATAGTTAAAAAGCGGGATGGAGATGAAAAAGTTATCGTCCTCGCTAATGGAAATGTAACTAAAAGGCATCATACTTATGCTGACACAACTAATGTTGATGTAGGCTCACTAAATGTTACTGTAGTTGATGGCGATACTACTCAGATCACAGTTGGCCGGCACACTTTAGTAGTTACCGATGATGGTGATGTAAGATGGGAAAAGTGCAAAAGAGAAAAATTTAACGGACACTGGGGTGGTTTTGAGCTTGGAATAAATGGATATGTTACTCCTGATTTCAATACAAATTGGAAACCTGAATACGATTATCTGAACCTTCGTTATGAGAAATCAATTGCTGTAAATCTAAATATATACGAGCAAAATATTGCATTTAACAAAAGCAAAACAATTGGACTAGTTACTGGAGTTGGATTTTCATGGAACAATTATCGTTTTAGTGGATCTACATTTTTAACTCCTGACAGCTCTAGTATTAAAGGGTTCTATATGGTTAATTCAAATGACAGTAAACTATCGCTTAGAAAAACAAAGCTAACAGCAATGTATCTTACTGTGCCGCTGATATTTGAAATGCAAACAAATAATCCAAAACTAACGCGCAGGTTCCATTTCGCTTTTGGTGTAGTAGCAAACTTAAGAATCAGCACACATACAAAAGTATATTTTAATGAGGCAAATAGAGAGTACCAACTTTATGATTTGGCTACTGATAAAGTTTTACCTGTAACTTACACAACCCCAAATTCAAATGAAAGGAACATCGTAAAAAACTTCAATAGTTTCTATCTTCAGCCATTTAAATTTGACGCAACAGTTAGATTTGGTTACGGCATAATTAACTTATTTGCAACATATCAGTTAAATACAATGTTCCAAAAAGATCGTGGCCCTGAACTTTATCCATTTACTGCAGGGATAACCCTGGTAGGCTGGTAGCAAATTGAAATATTCAAAATTGGTTTGTATCCCTGTCGTTATTCGGTGGGGATACTTGTTTTTATATCCTTTACTTTTTTATTGAATCTTAGCTTTTTAGTAAGCATGGAATTTACTAATTTTGCCACTAGCAGATTACTCTGCAATATATACAGTTTAGAAACAAAATAGTAAAAAATAATGTCAGGACATAGTAAGTGGTCTACAATAAAAAGGAAAAAAGGTGCTTTAGATGCCAAGCGATCTAAGATTTTTTCTAAGATTATTAAAGAAATAACAGTTGCTGTTAAAGAAGGGGGAGGAGATCCAGAAGCAAACCCAAGATTAAGATTAGCTATTTCTAATGCCAAAGGACAAAGTATGCCCAAGGATAATATCGAAAGGGCCATACATAAAGGTAAAGACAAAGATAGCGCTACATTTACAGAGCCAACATTTGAGGGCTATTTATCACATGGGATAGCTGTTTTTATCGAGTGTACTACTGATAATAATCAACGTACTGTTTCAAATATTCGTGCAATCTTCAATAAGAATGGAGGTAATTTAGGTACAAATGGATCATTGAGCTTTATGTTCGACAGGAAAGGTATTTTTGTTGTTCCGGTTGGCGACCTTGATCAGGAAGAGTTTGAAATGGAGTTAATTGATGCCGGTGCTGAAGAACTTGAGCTTACGGATGATGGATTATTTCAGATTACTACCTCCATGGAAGATTTTGGCGCTATGATGAGGAAACTTGAAGAATTAAAGCTGGAACCCGAATCTGCTGAATTACTACGTATCCCTACCGACACAAAAGTGCTTGATACTGAAGAAGCACTGAAAATATTGAAGGTGATCGAATTTTTCGAAGATGACGACGATGTACAATTGGTTTTTCATAATATGGAATTGACCGATGAATTGCTTGAGGCAATGCAGTAGCCTGTAATCCGTATATTGAAGATAGGTTTCGAATTGCTCAACTATAGTTTATTACAATAAAAGACTTCTATACTTACTCTATTAATTAAAGTTATGACAAATAAGATTTCCAATCTGGAAGAATATCTGCAGAAGTATAAAGAAAGTATTGCAAATCCGGAAGGCTTCTGGGCTAATATCGCTGAAGCAAACTTTTGGCATCAAAAATGGGATAATGTTCTCGACTGGCGTTTTGAGGGTCCTGATGCTCCATATGTAAAGTGGTTTGAGAAAGGAAAACTAAATATAACTGAGAACATTTTTGAAAGAAATATGTTCATGCGTAAAAACCAGATTGCATTAATTTGGGAGCCTAATAATCCGGAAGAAAAAGAAGTAAAGCTCACATATGGAGAACTTTTTGACAGAGTAAAACAGTTTGCAAACTCACTATTGAAGGCAGGTGTTAAAAAAGGTGACAGAGTTGCGATTTATCTCCCAATGATACCTGAATTAACTATTGCAATGTTGGCATGTGCTCGGATTGGGGCAATTCATTCCATAGTATTTGCCGGGTTCTCGGCATCAGCACTCGCTGACCGAATAAACGATTCTTCATGTTCTCTTATAATTACTTCCGATGGTGCATATCGCGGAGCAAAAACGATACCTCTTAAATCAATAGTTGATGAAGCTCTTGAAAATTGTCCTTCAATTAAAAATTCAATAGTATTTAAACGCACTGGCGAGGAAATAGAGTTTCAAAATGAAAGGGATATTTGGTGGCATGATTTTATAGATGGAGTTAGTTTTGAGAATGATGCTGAGATAATGGACTCTGAAGACACTTTGTTTATCCTTTACACATCTGGCTCAACCGGAAAGCCAAAGGGAGTACTTCATACAACAGCCGGGTATATGGTTTATACTGAGTATACATTTAAAAATGTATTTCAATATAATGATGGAGATATTTATTGGTGTACCGCCGATATTGGTTGGGTAACAGGTCATTCATACATAGTGTATGGTCCGTTATTGGCTGGTGCTACTTCTGTTATGTTCGAAGGGGTACCAACCTGGCCTGATGCAGGAAGATTTTGGGAAATAGTTGATAAGTTTAAAGTTAACCAGTTCTATACTGCTCCAACTGCTATTAGAGCCTTACTTGCTGAAGGCAACAGTTGGGTAAATAAGCAAGATCTAAGTTCATTAAAAGTATTGGGTACTGTTGGCGAACCAATAAATGAGGAGGCTTGGCGATGGTATCATGAACAAGTTGGTAAGGGACGTTGTCCGATTGTAGATACATGGTGGCAAACCGAAACAGGTGGCATTATGATTTCCCCATTGGCAGGAATTACTCCAACAAAACCATCTTTAGCTACATTACCATTACCCGGTATTCAACCAATACTTGTCGATCCGGAGGGAAATGAGTTAAAAGGTAATAGCGTTGAAGGAATATTATGTATTAAGTATCCATGGCCTGGTATGTTACGCACAACCTATGGCGATCATAAGCGCTGTTATGATACATATTATTCAACTTATAAAGGATTGTATTTAACTGGTGATGGGGCAAAAAGAGATGAAGAGGGATATTACAGAATTATCGGTAGAATTGATGATGTAATAAATGTATCGGGTCACCGTATTGGAACAGCCGAAATTGAGGATGCCATTAACCAGCACCCAAAAGTAAACGAATCTGCAGTAGTTGGATTTCCTCATAATATTAAAGGTTCAGGTATTTATGCATATGTGATTTGTGATGAATTATCTGAAACAGAAGCGGAAATAATTGAATCAGAAATACGAGATACTGTTAATAAATATATTGGTGCCATAGCAAAACCCGACCAAATTCAAATAGTTGTTGGGTTACCCAAAACACGTTCAGGTAAAATTATGAGACGTATACTTCGTAAGATAGGTGAAGGAGATGCTACGAACCTTGGCGACACTTCCACTCTACTTGATCCCGGAGTTGTTGACGAGATTATCAAAGGCGCTAAAGTTGATGTTAAATTGTAGAAAATTACTACATCTGAATATTTGATAGAAGGTATTTATAGAATAATGACCCAGTACATCTAGTTAATGTAATTCATGCCTATAAGAAAACTTCATAGCATTTTTCGTCCTAATAGGATAGCTTTAATAGGAGTATCAAATGCCCCTGACAGCTTAGGATTCATAACCCTTAAAAATCTTGTGAATAGCGGATTTCAAGGTTCAGTATATCCCATTTGCAAAACAAGAGAGGTTGTTATGGGAATCCCGTGTTTTGCTAAATTAGAGGATTTGCCAAATACACCTGATCTGGCAGTTATTATGTCAGCTGCAGAAAAAGTCCCTGAGATAATTAACGAATGTGGTAAAGCCGGGATAGTTGGTGTCGTAATATTGTCGGTAGGATTTAAAGAATCCGGTAAAAGAGGAAAGCAACTCGAAAAGCTTGTTAAAGAGCAGGTCAAGAGATTTCCCGATATGCGTGCAATTGGACCTAACTGTCATGGTATAATAGTACCTGGCACAAACCTTAATATAGGTTTTTCAAATGTTCAACCGCGGAAAGGAAAGGTAGCGTTTATTTCTCAATCGGGAGCACTTTGTGCTTCTGTCCTCGACTGGGCTAATGAAGCAAAAATCGGATTCTCATATTTCATATCAATTGGAAATGCTGTAGATGTTACTTTCGGTGATTTAATAGATTACCTTGGTCAAGATGCTGGTACTAAATCTATAATTCTTTATATTGAATCATTAACTGATGCGAGATCGTTTATGTCGGCAGCAAGAGCTGTTGCTAGAAAAAAACCAATTATAGTTTATAAGGCAGGGCGTTTTCCTGTTTCAGCTGCAGTTGCTGAATCTCATACTGGCGCTTTAGCGTCAGAAGATGCAATATATGATGCTGTTTTCCGCCGAGCAGGTTTAGCAAGGGTTTACGATATTGGTAATATTTTTGATATAACCGACCTTGTTGGAGGAAAGCGAATGCCTATGGGAAAGGGAATCGCAATTGTTACAAATGCCGGTGGTCCGGGAGTAATGGCAACAGATAGTCTGATCTCAATGGGCGGTAATTTGGCGACTCTTTCAAGCGAAACAATTAGTAAGTTAAACGAAGTTCTGCCAGATTACTGGTCACATGGAAATCCGGTAGATGTGCTGGGTGATGCACCTCCTTTACGTATAAAACAGGCAACCAGTATAGTACTTGATGATGAAAATGTTGATGCTGTTTTGGTTATAATTTCGCCACAGATTCACACAAACCCAATAGAAACAGCCCGGGAAATTGTTGATGTTTCGAGACATACTTCAAAATTTATTATGACTGCCTGGTTGGGAGGTACAAGTATGCAACCAGGAATTGATATTCTCACTAATGCAGAAATTCCTGTTTACAAAACACCTGAGCAGGCAATTAGGTCGTTTATGACAATTACCCAATATATCGAAAATCTGGAGCTGCTATATGAAACACCAAAGGATATACCATTATCATTTCATTATGACAGGGAAAACCTAAGAGAAAAATATATAGGAAATATTTTTAATAAGTCAAATATCCTATCCGAAAATGATTCGAAACTTTTGATAAATGACTATGGAATTTCAACAACACAGCCACAATTAGCACTATCTGAAAAAGAGGCAGTGGAAATAGCTAAAAATAAAGGTTATCCAGTTGTATTGAAAATCAGCTCATCAGATATAATGCATAAAACAGATGTGGGAGGTGTTGCCTTAAATCTTGAAAATGATCAGATGGTGAGGGCAACTTATAACAATATGCTTGCTACTGTTTCTTCAAAGATACCAGATGCAAAAATTGATGGGATCACAGTTCAAAAGATGATTGACACCAGGGATGGTGTTGAAATGATTCTTGGTATTAAAAAAGATAATTTGTTTGGCACAGTTATCCTTGTAGGAATGGGCGGTACCAGCGCAGAATTAATTAATGATATACGTCTTGAATTTCCTCCGTTAAATGAGAGACTTGCAAGTCAGATGCTTAAGTCGCTTAAGATGTATCCATTACTAGAGGGATACCGAGGTAGTAGTCCTAAGAATATAGATAAATTGGTTGAAGTACTTATCAGGTTATCATATTTAGCTGCCGACTATCCTGAAATTGAAGAACTCGATATTAATCCTCTTATTGTAACCCCCGATAATGTTATAGCATTGGATGCCAGAATTGTTGTAAATAGTGAAATTTCAGGTAAAACTAATGCAGATTATTCACATCTGATCCTTCGGCCATATCCCGAAAGGTTGTTGCTAAAATCAAAATTAAAGGATGGAACAGATGTACTGCTTCGTCCTATTAAACCTGAAGATGAAACCCTTTGGCTTGAAATGCTTAATAGTTGCTCTAAAGAAACTATTTATCATCGTTTCAGAAATAACTTTCATTTTAATTCACATGAAGTTGCTACCAGATTTTGTTATATTGACTATGATCGTGAAATGGGCATAGTTGCAGAAATAGTTCATAAAGGAATTAAAAAGTTAATAGGAGTTGGTCGTTTAATTGCTGACCCTGATCTTGTTACAGCCGAATATGCTGTATTAGTAACCGACGACTGGCAACATAATGAGTTAGGGTTTTTACTAACGAAGTACTGTATTGAAATTGCAAAAACAGCTGGCTTGGTAAGCATTTGTGGTGAAACTACTAAAGACAATAAAGCAATGATTTCTGTATTTGGAAAGTTAGATTTTGAGTTAAATTTTAATGAAGATACTACTGTTTCGGTGTCGAAAAAACTTTAGTTTATATTGATTCTATGGGCCTCTATAGTTTGTATAATCTATCTTTGCAGAACTAGAATTTATAGTCTTTAAAAGAGAATATTTAGGTAAGAATTATCAAAATAAATAATAAATAATGAGTCAGTTATTAGAGTTTGGCCTTGGTGACAAACTTAAAGTTAAAGGTAAAATTCACTCAGTAGGTGTTGTGGGTTGTGGTAGTGTGGGTCAAAGCATTACTTTATTAGTAGCACGGTATGGTATGGAGGTTGTTATTGTTGATGTATCAAAGGAGCGCTTAAATGAGATTTTTTTAATGCTTGGAGAGCAACTGGATGATGAAATAAATCAATGGGGAATTACACCTTCAGAGAAACAGCTTGTGTTATCCAGGATTCATGGTACAACAGACTTCAAAGGGCTAAAAAATTGCGATGTTGTAATAGAAGCAATTGGTTCCAGAAAGAAAGGAACTATGAAGGAGTCGAGGAAAGATATATTCCGGAAAATTGAAGAAGTTGTAAGAGAGGATGCTATTATTTCTTCTAATATAAGTACTCTTATGATTTCCGACCTGGCTGAAGTTTTAGAGATCCCGGGTCGCGCTATTGGAATTCATTTTATAGAGCCTATTGATAAAACTAATATTGTTGAAGTCGTTAACGGAGTTAAATCAACAAATGAATCTCATGCAAAGGTGTTGAGGTTTTGCCAGATGATTAATAAAACGGCAGTTTGTGTGCATGAATCTCCTGGTAACATAAGTACCAGAATGATAATACCAATCATCAATGAAGCTTGCGAAATACTAATGGAAGGCATTGCTACTGTGGAGGATATAGATCTTACTATGCGTGAAACCCTGGGGTACAATGTAGGACCTTTCGAGCTTGCTGATAAAATTGGTCTTGATAAGGTATTGAAATATATGGAAAACCTATATGCTGAATTTGGCGATCGCAAGTATAAGGCATCGCCGGTTATAAAAAGGTTGGTAAGAGCTAATTATCTTGGTCGATATGTTAACCGTGGTTTCTATAATTATGAAAATGAGAAGCCTGTAAGTTCTAACATAAAATATACGGTAATTAAGTAATTCTTTTGTAGATTATTTTAAATATAAGAAATGAAATGAGCATAAATAAATTTAAACATTTATATACCAACCGAAATGATTAAATTTTTTATGCGAATTCCTGAATGTGATATATTTTTTTATTTACTTCACCTTCAGTCAAATAAAAAAAATTAAACAGATGAAAATCATTGTTTTAAATTGTGGAAGCTCATCAATTAAGTATCAGCTTATTGATATGCCAACTGCTAACGTAATTGCTAAGGGTTTAGTTGATAAAATTGGATTAAACGGAAGTAAAATAGTACATGAAAGGTGTGATATAAAACCTGTTACTATTGAAGGAGAGATACTTGATCATCAACAAGGCATTGAATATTTACTTGGAATTTTGACAAGTAAAAAATACGGAAGCCTAAAAAAAATAGAAGACATCGACGCTGTTGGACACAGAGTTGTTCATGGTGCTGAAGTGTTTAGCGGAAGTGTAATAATTAATGAAAAGGTTATAGAGGCATTACAGAAATCTACGGAGTTAGCACCTTTACACAACCCTCCAAATTTGAAAGGTATTTATGCAATGCAGCAACTATTGCCCAAAGTCGATCAAGTTGGAGTTTTTGATACTGCTTTTCATCAAACTATGCCTGAGCACGCATATCTTTATGCTATTCCATATGTGTTGTATGAAAAATATAAAATCCGTAAATATGGTTTTCACGGAACAAGCCACAAATTTGTAAGTGCACGGGCTTGCGAAATACTTGGGGTTGATATATCTAACCAAAAGATCATTACGTGTCATCTTGGTAATGGTTCATCATTAGCCGCTATAAGGAATGGAAAGTCTTATGATACATCAATGGGTATGACACCAACGGAAGGGTTGATTATGGGTACTCGAACCGGTGATCTCGACCCCGGAGCATTATTGTACATTGCAAGTAAAGAAGAAACAAGTTATAATTATACAAACACTCTTATAAACAAATTTTCAGGACTGTTGGGAATTTCAGGTATTTCTTCAGATATGCGCGATTTGGAAATTGCTGCCGCCAAAGGAAATAGAAGAGCCGCTTTAGCTTTAGAGATGTTTGCCTACAGGGTAAAGAAATATATTGGATCATACGCTGCAGCATTGGGAGGTGTTGATATAATTGTGTTTACAGGAGGAATAGGAGAGAACGATACCGAAACACGTAAAAAAATATTGAGTAACCTTGAATTTATGGGAGTCAAAACAGATCCTCAAAAAGCTGATATCAGAGGTAAAGAAGCAATATTGTCGGCTGATGACTCAAATGTAAAAGTGATGGTAGTGCCTACTGATGAAGAGCTTATGATAGCTCGGGATACTTTTGAAATAGTTTCTTAATTGAAGTCCAGTTAATTTTCAATCAGATAATAATTAGCTGTCATAGTGATCAATCGAATCATTTATCTTGCTGTTTATTAATTTGCATACCTGTTCAAATATTTCATTAATTGACTTATTACCAGGTATCTCATTGTATTTTCCCTGTTTTTTATACCAACTAATTAATGGGTAAGTTTCGGACTTGTATATTTGTAATCTGTTTTTGATAACCGCTTCATTATCATCTTTTCTGCCTTCGATCGTTGCGCGTTTAAGGAGACGATTAATCAATATTTCATCTTCAACCTTTAAACATAGCACCAATGAGATTGAACCATTATCTTTATTGAGAATATTATCAAGATAATGGGCTTGTTCGATTGTACGAGGAAATCCATCAAAAATATACCCATTTGCATTTTTTGTTTTGATTAATATGGAATCAAGTATCTTAATTATTAATTTGAATGGTACGAAGTTACCTTTGTCAACAATACTTTTTAATAATTTTCCAAGTTCTGACCCTGACTTTATTTCGTTACGAATGATGAAACCAGTGGAGATATGTACCAAATTGAATTTTTCTGCAATTTTTACCGATTGTGTTCCCTTCCCGCTTCCGGGAGGCCCGAAAATTATTATGTTCAACATTACTACATTGTTAATCACCAAATATTGAGCAAAGTTAAGTATTTGGTGATGATATGCCTTGAAATTTGTTTGACATTTTGCTCAATCATCGAATTTAATCTGATTAATTACCAAACGAATTTTTACTTTTGCTAAAGCGTTTACTTGAAGATGATATTTAATGGCTGACAGTTTACATTATTATTTAAATGAATTGGTGATACCCGATACATCTGGTATTAACATTAATGTTGCTGATAGTTGTATTACGCCAAAACCAATAGTGGTTAACTTTATTGAAGCGGGAACAGTTGAAATAGAACCGGTACTTAATCTATATAATTCATACACTGATAATATTGCATATATTCTTTTTATATTATTAGGTATGATATCGGTTATCTGGTATTTTATACCAGAACGTTTTTCAACTATTTTCTCGTTTAGATCAGACAGCCTTCTTCAGAGAACAGGGGAGGGTAGAACGAAAGTCCCAGGCCACATTATCATTGGCTTTTTTTGGTTAAACTTTATAATTTCTACAAGTATTTTCATACAACTTATCCTGCAAAGGTTTTCTGTAAATGTAATAGCAGGACTCAACAATTATGAAAGCTTAGTTTATGTTATACTTACTCTCACGAGTTTACTTTTATATCGATTTATTGTAATTTACGGTTCAGCAATCATTTTCGAAACTCAAAGATTAAAGAGACAACAAGTAACTATAGGTAGTAACATTAATTTTATAACTGGGTTGCTTTTGGTTCCATTTACAATAGTAATAATATATGCACAGGTAAATGTATTATTGTATATCGGTATGGCTGTAATATTGTTTTTACAACTTTACAGGTTGTTCAAAACAGCTATTATTGGAAAATCAAGTACTATTTTTACATCATTACATATTATTTTATACCTTTGCACGCTCGAAATTGTACCTGTATTGGTACTGATAAGATTGATAGGTAACGCTTCCAAAATGTAGAATTTTATTGCTAATTATCAAGCAAACAGTTTTATAAGGGACAAAAATAATGGTAATATTGAAAGTAAAAAACATATTAGTTTCGCAACCTGAACCTCCTGATATGAGCAAATCACCTTATGGTGAATTGTGCAGGAAATTTAATGTTAACATCGACTTTCATAAATTCATTACAATTGAAGGTATTAGTGCACAAGAGTTTAGAAAAGCAAAGGGCACTTTTAATGACCATTCTGCTGTTATCCTGACTAGCCGTCATGCGGTTGATCATTTTTTTAGGATGGCAAAAGAAATGAGATTTGAGATCCCCGACTCTCTTAAATACTTTTGTATTTCTGAATCAACTGCATATTACCTGCAAAAGTATGTTCAGTACAGGAAGAGGAAGATATTTTATGGCAAGCAAAATTTTGAAGACCTGATAAATGTTATAAATAAACATAGCGAAGAGAAGTTTCTTGTACCTTCTTCAGACATTCATAAACAAACTATGTTTGAGTTATTGGACGAGAATAATATTAATTATTCAAATGCTGTAATTTATCGGACTGTGGCAAGTAATCTGTCTCATGTTGAAATTAGTAAATATGATTTAGTAATTTTCTTTAGCCCCGCAGGAATTAAATCATTACAGAATAATTTTCCTGATTACAAGCAGCAAGATAAATTAATAGCCGCATTTGGACCCACAACCGCTAAGGCAGTGAAAGAAGCCGGACTCAGACTTAATATCCCTGCTCCAACTCAATCAGCACCATCGATGACAATGGCAATAGATGAGTTCCTGACAAAGGAGGCAAAAGACAGGAGAAAAAATGGTCGTAAATAGAGGAATTGCTTTCCACCTTTCTGTATTATAACCACAATATGTATTTGAATCTTGTTATGAGAGTTACAAGTACGACCAGTCTGGCAGCAGGCAGGTATGTGCAATAGTGATTTTCTCTGTGTTGTTTTGTGGTTCTTTGAGCCACTCTGTTCAATAGCTTACCAGTAGTTAAATATATTTTGTATTTGTAAAATATAAATTATAGAGTTGTGACACAGAGTGCCACTGAGGATTCACAAAGCGACACAAAGGATAGAAAATGTATGCATGAAGAATAATTACTGGCTTCTCTCTGCAACTATGCGGTTATAAACGTAACACTCATCGATTGAAGGTTTTGCTGAATTGTAGTTCGGATTAGCTTTTCGAATGTATATTCCTAGTTATATATTGGTTCACTCCTTGTTTTTGGTGTCAATAATAATGGTTACCGGTCCGGAATTTGTAAATCCAACATCCATCATTGCTCCGAATTTACCAGTGCTAACTTCCTTTTTTAGATGTTTCCCCATTTCTGTAACAAATATTTCATAAAGAGGAATGGCTATTTCAGGAGGTGCCGCATTTATATATGACGGTCTGTTCCCTTTTTTAGTTTTGGCATGCAATGTAAACTGACTTATCACAAGAACTTCCCCATCAATATCTAATACTGACAAATTCATAATACCTTCTTTATCATTGAATATACGTAGCTGAGAAATTTTTTTACTTAACCAGCTTATATCTTCATAATCATCGTCATTTTCAATGCCTAGCAGTATTAAAACACCCTTGTTAATTTTTGATGTAACTACATTATCTATTGTTACTGAAGCATTGGTTACTCGTTGAATTACTGCTCTCATATTTATGTTTTTTTAGGCTTGCAATTTATTAATTTTGTAGAAAAAGAAGGCAATGACAAGATTAAGTGTTAATATTAATAAAATAGCAACTTTACGAAATGCCCGAGGTGGAACCCAACCGAATTTAATTCAGGTTGCGAAGGATTGTGAAAGGTTTGGAGCCCAAGGTATAACTGTTCATCCGCGACCTGATCAACGACATATAACTTATAATGATGTTAAATCACTTAGACCAATAGTTACAACTGAGTTTAACATTGAAGGTAACCCAACGCCGTCTTTTATTGATCTGGTATTAGCAAATAAGCCTGCTCAGGTTACTCTTGTACCTGATGATCCAGGACAATTAACTTCAAATCATGGTTGGGATACAATTAGCAACAAAGGGTTTCTTATTGAAGTAATTAGTAGATTTAGAGAAGCAGGTATACGTACATCTATTTTTGTTGATCCAGTTGTAAGTATGGTTGGCGGAGCAAATGAAACAGGAGCCGACAGAATTGAACTTTATACTGAAAGTTATGCACTTGGATATATTGAAAACAGGTCAGAGGCTATCAAACCTTTTGTTGAAAGTGCTTTGCTGGCGAAGGAATTAGGACTTGGACTCAATGCTGGACATGATCTGAGTCTGGTTAATTTAAAATATTTTGTTGAAAAAATTCCTTGGTTGGAGGAAGTGTCAATTGGGCATGCGCTGATTTGTGACTCCTTATATTACGGGCTGGAGAATACTATTCAACTTTACTTACGTGAATTGAAATTATCCTAACCTTTCAGCTTGGAAACAACCTGAAAGGTTAGGATCCAAACTAATCAAGCTTAGCTTTAAACAATATCGATGTAATAAGTTCAATCAGAAATCCATAGATTATACCCATTACTAATGTAGAAATAGCAATCATTTGAGCGCTCATTTCTGCATTCTCGGGGCCCATCATAGAACCAAAAGCAGCTGGGATACTGAAAATCAGACCCATTACTATACCATTAATAGCCCAATGACCCATTTTAAAACGGCTAATACCAATACCAAAACCCAGAAGCAAACGCCCGGAAATAATAGTTAATCCAAGCCATGGCGCTAATTCAACTGACCCCCAATTACTGGCAAAGCCAAAACAAACTAAACCGAACAAAAGTCCACAAAGTGTTGCAATAATTAATCGTTTCATAATATTAGTTTTTGTTTATGTGTCGTAAAAATAGTAATTTTATTAAATATTTTTCAAGAATAACAGTTTATAACCTAAATATTTATAATGAAGACTTTCGAAAAAATGATTTTAATAGTAATTCTATTATTTTTTATGACCGATATTGTAGCCGCAGAGGAGGGTAGTAGGTTAAAAGTGGGTATTCAAATAAAGCCACCTTTTATAATGAAAAATAATGATCAATATATAGGAGTATCAATTGATCTATGGAGGAGGATTGCAGATTCTTTAGATACAAAATATACCTTGATCGAATATACACTGCCTGATCTTTTAAATGCAATAAAAAGCGGGGAAGTGGATATTGCGATATCTCCTTTAATGGTTACTTCAACAAGGATTAAAGAATTTGGGTTCTCACAACCATATTATATTACAAATCTTGCATATGCTACAAAATCCAATAGGGATGGAGACTTTGTTACTTTAATATCAAATATTTTCTCTGTTGGATTTTTAAAGTCCTTATTTCCGTTGTTATTTATAATATCAATTTTTGGAACTATTATATGGGCGCTTGAACGGAAGAAAAACTCAAAACAATTTGGTAAAGGAATACATGGTGTTGGATCAGGTATTTGGTGGTCGGCTGTAACAATGTCAACTGTTGGCTATGGCGATAAATCACCAATTACACCAATCGGTAGATTAATATCCATCATTTGGATGTTTACAGCTGTTATTATGATATCCGGATTAACTGCTAGCGTAAGTTCAAGTTTAACGATTAACAGATTGAAGACGGAAATTAGCACTTTCGATGATCTTAGAAAAACTGAAGTTGGCTGCATTCCAGGTTCAGGATCATCAGAATTATTGAACCGTTATAAAATTCAATTCACAGATTATGAGACTGTTGATGAAGGCCTTACTGCTGTTGATAAAGACAATATCACCGCTTTTGTATATGATGATGCTGTGTTAAGTTATTATGTGCATAATAGTAAATTGGATGAAAAAATTCAGATTGTTCCAACTTCATACGCTAAAGAATATTTCAGTTTTGCGTCTTCCAATTACGAGTTACTTGGAAGAGTGGATAAGTTCCTTTTAAATGTAATAGAAAGTGATGAATGGGAAAGAGACCTGGAGAAATACCATATCGAATACAGAAATTAGAATAATACATTAGTAACTGGGTACCACATCGCAGCAATTAATAAAGCTGTTAGAAAAGGTCTGTTCAAATTTGCCCAATGATAGTTATGATGTACAACAGCCTGATAACCATGATTAATAGCGGAAAAGAACATAAAGAACATAAACGTTAACATTATTGTAAGTTCTGCATTTGTTCCCCAATTTGCAAAGTAAACTACCAATGAAATTACCGCATATGATAATAATGCAATCCTTGACTGAGTAGCATAGTTCCCATCATTCGTAAAACCCTTTTCCGCAGCTGCTTGCTTACCAAAAAAGAAACCTTCAAGTGCCGACGTGCCTGAGATTGATACTATTATCCAAGGAGTAAGGATATGTAAAACAGATTCAGCTGGTGTGCCAGTTTGCATCCCAATATAGTAGGCCCAATAAATACCAAAACTAGCTCCGGCAATTCGAATTATTTCTATAATCTTTATTATCATAATGCTGAGGTTTTTTAGATATTCAAATGTAGGTAATTAATTGTTATGGTGGTTGGTTTTATAATTGAACATGAGGAGTATGGGTATATGGAATATAAGGGAATAAGGTATAATGGTATATGGGTGCTTAAAGTCAAGTTGTTATGAAATTGTGTTCCGTATTAAACAATAATATTAAATTTCTTGTTTACCCTATACCCTATACCTTATACCCTTATACCCCTATACAACTATATCCTAGGTCCCATAACAATTTAGCTAATTACATATATCATCTAACCACTTTCGCTTCACGCATTTTCATAATTTTGTACAATGGAACTATTTTATCGTCGATATGGTGAAAATGGTGAGCAGCCAATCATAATTCTTCATGGTTTGTTTGGTGTCTCTGATAATTGGGTGAGTTATGCACGCAGGATAGCTATGGAAGGATTTGATGTTTTTGTTGTTGATCAGCGAAATCATGGTCAATCACCACAAAGCGACAACTTTAATTATTTGGCTCTTACCGATGATCTGTTTGATTTTATTGATGAGTATGAAATTGAAGACCCCATCATTATTGGTCATTCTTTAGGAGGGAAGGTAGCAATGAGATTTGCATTAGAGAACCCACATCTTGTTAAAAAACTTGTGGTTGTTGACATCACACTCAAAGCATATGGTGCTCGTGATCATCATCGTAAGATAATTGATGCAATGAAAGCAGTTGATTTTAGAGATGTTGAAAATCGAAATGACGTTGAAGAGCAATTAATAGAAGCAATCCCAGAAATAAGGATACGCCAGTTTATAATGAAGAATCTTCATCGGATAGATCATAATAATTTTGAGTGGCGAATTTATCTCGCAGGATTGGAGAATAATCTTGATCAAATGTTCGATGCAATTGAAACTATCACAAAGTTTGAAAAACCTACATTATTTATAAAAGGTGGAGCGTCAGATTATATACTACGCGAGGATTTCGATCAGATCAGATATAATTTTCCAAACGCTGAAATTATTACAATAGAAGGTGCATCACATTGGGTTCATGTTGAAGCTATGGAAAGATTTTATCAACTTACTATGGGATTTGCAACCGGTAAACCAACTTGGTATGAAACATAAAAAAACTCCCAACTGATAGTAATATCAATTAGGAGTTTCTCCTGTTTTCCGCATAGGAACAAGCTGAACTAAAAATCCAAATGAACCAAGAGAATAACTTTTGTTTTAGGCTCCGGAGGAGCCAAATATGGGTGAAGAATCATTTTATTAATTATTCCGTCCCGGATGGGACGACATCCCGTCCCATCAGGGACGGAACACATAAATTAACGATTCCATTTACTACCCACATTCAATCCCTGGCGGGATCTTCACTGGAATAGGCATCAAAAAACAGAACCTATATTATTCCCTTACAACCTATTTTAAAAATCACCTTAGTAAAATATGGACTTCTGAAAGCACTTTTTGAAAAGGGCATAAAACATAAAAAAACTCCCAACTGATAGTAATATCAATTAGGAGTTTCTTTGACCTTAAATTATTTCTTAGTCTACTTTTACAATTTTATGATTAAACGATCTTCCACCAACATTAATATTAACAACATAAGTGCCATTTGATATAGATGAAATATCCAATGCTAGCTGTGTAAAATTAGAGTTTGTCTTTCCGTTATCTTCAAGGATTAGTTGTCCGTAAATGTTGTAAATACTAATCTCATAAGTTTCAGAAATATCTCCACTGATTGTGACATTTAACCGGTTGTTTGCAGGATTTGGAAATGTGTTAGTGAAAATAGTACTTAAAGCTTCGTTTCCTTCAACATCCATAAGGTCTCTGTTACCAGTGGAATACCAAACCGGCCATTTAGCTACATCAATTAATATACTAGCATTACCTGAAGGTGAGATTTTATCGGCGGCAAGGCCTATTACACCTACAACTTCTACTGAAGAATTGGATAATGCACTAAAAACAAGTTTATCGTCAAGTTTAGAATAATTAGGAAATCCAAGAATACTTTGTTCAAAAATAATATTAGCATCTCCAGTCTCAATATTGGCTCCCATTATTTTCACTTCATTGGTGTTTTCATCAAAATAATCAAATGCCAATATATATGGTGTGTTCTTTGACAGGCTTGGGTTTCCAATACTTACACCTTCAGGAAGACCGGTAAACAGTTTGAAGATTTTACCATCTCCCCAATTATTGGTGGAATTATCCCATACTTTTATAAATCCAACATCCCAGTAATCGATATTTTGACCACTACTGTTTTCAAGTTCATTATAAGCATCATAAACAATATATTGACCTGTATAATCCCATTCTAATGCATCTGCATATAGTACATTATTCACAATAACACCATCAGTAAATGTAGGGCTATATAAATGGAATTTAGACCATTGGGCTTTTCCAAAATCATATACATAGATAGCTGAGTCGACGGAGGTTGTAATGGCAGCAACCCTAGAGCCATCTTTGGATACAGCAACATTATCCCATATTAAATCAGCAGAAAGAGCATCTTCCGTAAAAGGAGAAGTCATTTCTATCGTTCTCATTTCATTGGACTCAGTAATCATTACTCCAACAGAACCATTATCGACTATACTTGGCCGGCGTTTTAGCGTTGTCTGACTTATGGCTTGGAAATCTGAACCCTCAGTGTTTGAAATATAAAGCGTATTTGGATCAGAAGGATTAACATCATAACTCAAAATATAATCCTGACCTGGATTAACTGAAATTTCTCCCGGAGGTGCAGAGCCTCCTCCGCCACCACTGCCAGCATCACCAATGCCAACATTGTAAAAAGAGTTTATAACTGCATTATGTTCTGTTGAATTATTGCCATATATATCTTTTGCAGCAGCTTCAAAAGCTATTCTACAATCGATAAATTGTGATGTTTGCGTCATGTAATTTGCCAGAGCACGATAAAATATCTTCTCAGCCTTATCCTTAGATATGGTTGTTGCCAAGAGATAAAATGCATGATTAATTATCCCACTATTCATATGTACACCACCCTCATCATCAGTTCCATGATACTGTTCACTAACATGCATAGGTTGATATCCATTATCGTTAAAACTGGTTCCTCCATTATGTGGGTTAGCCATATCACGCATGGCTCCAGTTGGGAAATACGGACTGTTGCTAGGGATAATCTCTTCACCTATTGTCCAGTTTGATCTATCAACCATAGCACCAGAAATATCTGCCATAGCTTCATTAATAGCTCCCGGCTCATTTTGATAAACCAGGTTTGCTGTATTTTGAACAACTCCATGAGTCATTTCGTGGGCAGCAACATCCAAACCACCTGCTAAAGGAAGAAATATTCCGCCACCATTACCATAAAACATAGCCTGTCCATTCCAGAAAGCATTGGCCATATTTTGATTTTGCTTATTTGTACAATTAACTACAGATATTATTGTCCCGCCTTCACCATTAATGGAGTTTCTATTGTGAGTATTTTTATAATAGTCATAAGTTAAATTACCATTGAAATGAGCAGATACGGAACTGGGATCATTCCATGTATTATTGGATGAAGAAACATGGGTAATATTATCCATATGCGTGTTGTTCGCATCTAAAGTGAGAATTGCCCCAACAGGATTATCAGGTATGTTAGATAGTCCTGCATTAAACATGGGTTTGGTTGCATCAAGTAGATAATAATAACTTCCAGCCTGATAGGTGTTAATTATTCTATTGTTCCCATTAAGATCCGTTGCAGATGCTGTTGTTGGACCATCGGCACAGGTATTATTATATTTGTTTATAATCTCTCCTGTCTTAGCGTCTACAAAATATTCCCATCTATCTATAAAGTTTGGTCTTAATGTAATATGCCATGCTAACTTTTCAGAATTTATATTTCTGTCATAATGATAAATAACTAATTCAGATTTGGCTAATTCATAATTTAATAGATCAATACCGAAGTTTTTGATTTCTTCTATTGTAGTTTCAATTGCAACATCTTCTAAAGCAATTTTTTCAGCAGATAACTCATCATAACTAGGAATGAAATCATCGATATTTGGTGTTGGGAAGTAGGTGCCATTAAAAACATTTATGGATCCATTACTTCCGTGTAATATTATTTGACCACCAAATACTTTAATTCCCTGAAAATATTGTTGCATTTTAATGTGAGTGATGTTTAGTTCATCTTCCCATACTTTCATGCTCGTAAACTCATTATTCACATCTTTTATCTGCATCGAATGTCCAACAGTATTCAAATATGAATACGCGGCATTCCTAATGCTTTCATTATCTCTTGATGAATAAATAGCAGCATTTTCAGGGCTTCCTTCAACAAACATTAAGAGCCCGTTTTTTTCATATTGGGCATTTTTCAGATTTTTATCTGCGATAGGTATCTTGAATGGAATACTCTTGAATTCATACGCAGGACTATTATTCTTATTTGCTTTGATATCTGTAAATTCAACCAGGTTTGAAGTTGGAATTTTTGTATCTGACGACTTCAAATTTGTTTTTTGCTTTACATCAAATGGGTTATTGGTTTTTTGGGCTTTACTTTGAATTCCAACAAGAAGAATCAAGCAAGTACTTAACAGAATGATGTACTTTTTTTTCATAATATTATTTTTTATTGTGATTTTGTAGTATTAAGAAGCATATTATAGAATTCAGTTATTTCGGGTATGCCCTTGCCATCTGACCACTTAAGTTTATTGTCAAAAGTTTTGGACTTTAACTGAATAAAATAAGTCATATTTCCCGGCTCATTTAAAACTAAAGTATCTAATCCCAGTTTATAGGCCTGTTTGAGAATTTTTTTTGTCTCACTTTTTTTTAATTTTTTTAGAAAAGATGAGTCATTCTCCAGGCCTCTGTATTTCCACACCTTACCATCAGCTTTTATACAATATTTAATAGTCTGGTTGGCAAAACCTCCTCCTGAGCCAAAGCTTAAAATTTGGTTATCTGCGGAAGAAAAATTTTGTTGTGTACTGCAAGAAAAGAAACTGGTTAGTAAAATTAATGATAGTAGTTTGTTCATAAGCTATAGTTAATTTGGATAAAAATACAATTTATTAATATTATCAAAATAATTTGATCAGAAAAGTTTAGATATTTTTCAGGTTGTGTATAGTTGGATGTGGCCATCTCTAATTATCTGGACTACATGTTCCCTAACCATTTTTTTCTCAAATACTTCTTTATTAAACTCATTTTGGGTTAAAAATGCAGTAGTAGCAGTTTCTCCAATTCTGGTTCCAATAATTACAACATCAGTAAGGTTTCTTTAACCAGAAAATATTAGTCAGTCACTATAAATCCGCTAATAGTTGTTAAAACTCTATCTTTTATTTCTTGGGGAGTGGGATTTAATTCAATTGCCGTGAAGCTGCCATTATTTACATCAATACGTTCGAAAACCATCAAGTAAAGTTGAAAAATGATTTCCAGACTTAACTGACTTTGAGGATCAAGTAATGGTTTTATTTCCTGTATCTTTTCGTAAGTTTTTAATCGGTAAAAATCAGCAACAACATAAAGCTCATGAATCATATTACGAAACCCTTTCGATACTGGTTCTCCCTGAGCCATTTGGAGGAGTTTCTGTCTGTCAAGTCCATTTTTATCCATGAGGTCGTCGGGAAAATAATTCAGATTACTGATATGGTCTTTTTGGAAATCTCTAATTATGTGCACCAAATAACTGAATATTGCACAGGGAATAGCAGCTTTTTTGACGTCAAAGATAGGAGGTACATATTGATCATCTTTTATGGTTAAACCACATAAATGAACGAATATAGCCGCAGGTGCAACAGAAGCACCTTTTGCGTAATCCAGAAATGCATTCAGAGTAGGAAATCCATCGTTATGAATATCGTATATCATCGATTTGGCAAAGGCTTCAAGAGGCCATGATGGTATATGGAATTTGTTAACTATCTCAACTAAATCGATTTCTGTAGTATTGTTTTGTGAAGCCGCAGGAATCGTATTTATCCAACTGTTTACAATCGATTCAAATTGTTCTTTTTCATGTGCCAGGATTGATTGCGGTTGTGATTTGCGGTTGTCGATCAAATCATCGATTGATCTCATAAATTTATAACACGTTTTTGCGGCATGAAACCTTTCCTGATCCCAGAAATTAGCAGCTATAAGTATGTTTGGGTGGTCAATAATTTTATCAAAATCGATTGATCGGAAAATATCAAGATATTTGTTAGTTTGTGTTTTAGTAGATATCGCCATACTAATTGTTATTCAAATTCAAGTTCTCCTTTAGTATACGTTCAGTTGTTAATTTGGCAGACAAAAGGACCAATGGAATTCCGTTTCCCGGATGTGTGCTTCCGCCTGCAAAATACAAATTTTTATACTTTCTATGTCGATTATGTGGTCTGAAATATCCCATTTGAAATATTGTGTGGCCCAGGCTCCCGAAAACAGATCCTCTGGCGACATTATAGGTTCTTTCCCAATTTTTTGGCATGTAGCAAAACTCAAATTTAATATGGTCCTCAATATTTTCAATTCCTGATTCTTGTAATCGGTGAATTACACCAGCCCTGGCTACCTTATTTAACTTGTTCCAATCCTGATTATAATTCTTATCAATATGGGCTACAGGCACAATAATTGAAAGTGTATCATGATTTTTGGGTGCTGCTGATTTATCACTTCGTACAGGGGCATGAATGTAAAAGCTTGGATTGTCAGACAATGATTTTTCTTTAAATATACTATTCAAACCTGTCTCATAAGGGTCGCTAAGGAAGACACTGTGATGCTCTAATTGTGGAAAAACCTTGTCGAGTCCCCAATGAAATACTATAGCTGAACATGAGTAATTTTTACTTTTCAGGCGTTTTGTCTTCTTTTTATCATCCAAAAGTTTATTGTACACATATGGCAAATCAACGTTTGCAATAACTATATCAGCATTGATGACGGTTTCACCCTCTAATATAATACCTTTTGCCTTTGCTCCGTTTGTAATAATTTGTTTTACAGGCTTATTATATTGAAATTTGACTCCAAGCTTAGTTCCTGTTTCCAGAAGTTTTTCTACAATTCCGTGCATTCCTCCCTTTGGAAATAACGCTCCTTCCTTTATTTCAGCTCCGGGTAACATAGCAAAAAATGCCGGTGAACTGAAAGGATTCTGTCCGACATAGATATTTTGAAAAGTAAAGGCCATTTGAAGGTGCTCATCTTTAAAAAAACGACGGATATAATTTGAGTGCTTTTTCCATGATTTAAGTTTTAAAAGCAACAAAAAACTTTTGAAGTTTACAAATTGGAAAAGATTGTAGTAATTTTTGATCAGCAAATCTTTCATTGCAAGATTAAAAAAAGTGTACCCTTTTTTGATGTATTGCTGGTATTTTTTAAAACTACCAGGCTCGATTGACTCAAGCTGGGTCTTCATCTCTTCTTGGTTGCGGGTAAAGTTGAATTCCAGTCCATTGTTAAAAAATAATTTGTAAACGGGCTCTAGCGATATAGTTTGTAGCTCACTGTCGAGATCTATGCCAAGTTTTGAAAAAACCATCCTGTAAAGAGAAGGCATCAACAAAATTGTAGCCCCTAAATCAAATCTGTGGCCATCTCTAATTATCTGTCCACATCTTCCCCCAGGGCTATTATTTTTTTCATATACTTCTACATTATAACCCTTTTGTGCTAGCAAAACAGCCGTTGTTATTCCCCCAACACCAGCTCCGATAATTACAACTTTTTTCTGTGCAATCATATGACTTTTGTAAAGTTTATAAACGAAGATGAGATATATTTAGTATTACAAATATTTGAACATCTTGCTATAAAATGTAAGTAAGACTATGAGATGGGTATTTTTTCCTTTGTGCAACTTTGAGTAACCTTTGAGTTTCTTTGTGGTTTAGTAGTTTACGTTATTCCACAAAGTTTCACTAAGGATTGACAAAGTATCACAAAGTATTGCAGGATAACCCCAGGATGTTTTTACAACCCTGCAAACTCGAATGGTTTTGATTCAATGAATGAACCTGATACATCACCGGAATATAATATTTCATCATTAACTTTAAGCTTTTTTGAAGGAGCGTTTACACTGAAATCGATATTCTTCATGTCGACCCAAAATGTGTTTGGTGTTAACACGGTTTCAAAGTAGTAAACCAGATTTTTATGGTCAGAAACTGATCTCCATCTTGTGGATGAAATATTTGGTTCATCTTTAGATGAGATTCCAAATGGTACCGAACAATTTCTGATTACACTAAATGTACTCGCTATTGCTACTCTGGTGTTATCCGTTTGAGGAATTGCTTTTATATAATATGATGCTCGTACAAAACGATCGGAAGCACTATTAGTACCGGGTAGCATAATTGTACCGGGTATTCCTTCCCAATATGTGTTTATGGCAAGTTGTTTTTCGAAAATTGGCGAGTTTGTCATAACCTGATATGTTGGGCTATGATGAATAACCAGTTTCCCATCAATATATTCAAAAATGGCATTATCGCCTTTTTCATCAGAAATTGACAAATGAAGTGTTGTAAACTTGTCAGTACCAGGTATGTATTCTGAAACAACTACAAATTCTTCTTTCCTTAATTCAGTAACAGCTTTATCCACAGTGGCAAAATTATCCAGAACATATTGCGCCCAGAGTCCAATAGAAAGCCCTTTTACTGCCCCTGCGGTATCAAAATCAGGATACTTTGATTCAGCAAGCCACAGTAAATTTGCAACTAATCCTTTTTCATTCATCCCATCAGCAGTTGCAATATCCCATGCACTAGCAATTAAACTTCCGTATTTTGAAGTCCACGAGATGGAATTGGAGCCAACTTCCCCATTTCTTTGCATACCTCTTGGAAAAATCCAGAGGTTAGCCGGAATTTTATCTTTCCAATCCATTGAACGTGCCGTGATTATTGTACCATTAGGACCCTTATATACAACTCGGGTACAAGCATTGGCAATGTTTGTTTGTAATTGAGATGCTAGAAATAATGTTACTAGTAGAGTAGAGATTTTAAATGGATATTTCATGATAATTGGTTTTATGAGTATAGTTAACGGGAGTAAAGATACAAATTATAATCTCAAACTAAAAGGGAAAATTCCCATGCAGTTTCAGAAAATGAACAAGAGTTGCATTTAAGCTAACTCTGCCTGAGATTTCTTATAAATCCTATTGGAAACCCCAATACTAAATTCGTACAATATAATAAGTGGGAATACAACTAGAACCTGACTGAACATATCAGGAGGTGTAATAATAGCAGCAAGGATCAGCATAATTACATACATATACTTTCTGTTACGTTTCATAAACTCAGGAGTAAGTATTCCGATCTTTGTAAGAAAATATACCAGTATTGGGAGCTCAAAAACTAATCCTACCGCGAAAGTAACCGATACTACTGTGCTAATATAAGATGATAAAGATATTTGATTGTGAACAGATTCACTAACATGGTATGTGCCTAAAAAATTAACAGTTAGTGGTACAATTATGAAGTAACTGAATAAAATCCCCATCAAAAATAATACTGAACTTATGAAAACACCACCGCTTGAATATTTTCTTTCATTTTCTTTCATTGCAGGTTTAATAAATCGCCAAATTTCCCAAAGTATATAAGGAAAGGAAAGTATAAAGCCAGCAACCAATGAAATATACATATGAGTAAGAAACTGCCCTGACATTTTAATGTTAATTATGTCGAGCTTCATTTCCTGTATACATAAAGCATTTAATGACAGCCATTTTCCAATTTGGCAAAGAACCCTGTTTGAAATAAACTCAGAACTACTAGGACCAAGTATTATTTGATCAAAAATAATTTCGCGGTTAAAAAATGCAACAATTCCGAAGGCAACGATAGCAATAAGTGACCTCATAATATGCCACCTCAACTCATCAAGGTGATCCCAAAAGGTCATTACTTTTTCTTTTGGCTGATTGTTTTTTGTATTAGTCTCTTCCATTTGGCAATTGAATTGTCAAAAGTAAAAAAACCTCAACATTAATGAAGAGGTTTTTATTACCAATATGCAGTAATATCATTTCTTGAGAAGTAATTCCGATATTTCATCAGGGTTGCGATGAGAAATCTGCTAAGAAATGATTGTGTAATCTGAATATTCCTGACTGCCGTCCCGCCTGCCAGAGCGAAGCTGCGGACAGGCGTCTCCGCCTCTGGCGGATCAGGTGACAACTACTTTCTATGTGAACACAATTTGTGTTCCGGGTCCATCACACATTTCATAAAGTTCGCCAACGGTTATTACCGCTTTAACTTCTTCGTGCAGGTCTTCCTTAGTTAGTTTGAACATATCCATAGCAAGCTTGCATGCGAATATCTCACCACCACCGGCTGTGATTAGTTCCAGAAATTCGTCAACCGGAGGAATATCAAGTGCATCCATTTGCTTTCTCATCATTGCTGAAACGCCTGCCTCAACTCCAGGCAGACCACCTAACATTGTTGGGAAAGGTAGCCCTCCTGGCATACGCATACCCGGATTACCGGTTGTAGCTGTATGTAATTTATTCATAGTCTTTTTGGTAATTGCATCCAGACCGAAGAAAGTGAAAAATAATTTAGTTTCAATTCCTTCCATCACGGCACCATTGGCCATTACTAACGCTGCGTAAACATCTTCTAAGTTAGCCTTTGAACATATCAATAATATCTTCTTTAAAGGCATTTTTTCCTCTTTTTCCATGGTTAAATAATTTAGAAATTATATACAAGAAGTTGGTTTAGGTACACCAGATATTTTGGTTGCTTTTTTTAGTGGAGCTCCAGGAAACATAGCGTAAAATTCTTTGGCATTTACTACACCTGATTTTCCAATTCCTCTGATTGTTAAACCTTCACCTGACGCAACTTTGTTTCTGATGAATTCTATTAATTCATAATGTTTGTCGGTTAGTTCGACGCCTTCTTCCTTAGCAATCTCTGCAGCGACTTCTTTAGTCCATTGTGAAGAATCTTCCATATAACCTTCGTCGTTTATATTTATATCAACTCCGGCAATTGTTTTTACTGACATAATTATTTGTATTTATGGTGATTAAAAATTATTTAATATTTTCGTTTGTACTGCTTGCGATATTTTTAAGGAGTGTAATCATAAATCCTATTCCTTTTCTCATTTCTTTTGAATTCATCTCGCGTAACGCTTTAAAGATAGAGTATTCCTCCACATCTTTAAGCTGAATACTTCTAAATACTGTTAAAGTGTTATTAATTGTTCGTAGCATTTCAGGTTGTGTAATGCTTTTTACAGTTTCTAATATAGTTACAATATTATCCGCTAATAATTTGATATCTTCTGTTGAGAAATGTGTTACTATATTGTCGATAATTTTGGTACTCTCCCGAATAAATTCAAAATATCCTTTTTGTTCAACATCATGCATTAAATGCATTCCATCAAGACCTGCCTGTTGAATAATTGGAGAAATATCTTTTAATAAATCCTTACCGCTTTCAAGCATTTCGAAAAGTTCAGTAAGAGTATCAACATTTCTTACAAGTTTTAGGATCAGCATTTTTACAGCTTCACCATCAACTTCAACTCCTGCGTTATCTAGTTCAGTAACTGCTGACGCAAACACATCCTGACCGATTATTGTAAGATCGGAAGATAGGTCTTCTAAGGACAGGCGGGTTTGCTTTTGTGCCATAACCTCCTCAAGTACAATATCTAACTTGCGGTTAATGTCGTTTATTTGCTCTTGAATATTATTATTATCCATCTTAATTAATTTTGAATATTAAAATTCTGAGCCTTAAAGTTTTTTACCGGCCATTTGCATCTCTGATTCAATCGGCATGTCTTTACCTTTAAGTAGAATGTGCCAATAAATCCATCTGAATAATAATTTACCATAATGGTTCATCCGGGTTACTTTAAGCAATCCAAAAGGACCCAAACCTGGGAATGGGAAGGATCCAGGAAGAGGTTCTGTGTCGTAGTTAAAGTCGATAAGAGTTCCTTTACCATATCCAGTTTCAATATAACAGTTGGCATGGCCATCAAATTTTGCAGTTAGTTCACGACCTTCAATTGCACAGAGTAAGTTCTCTTCTAATATTTCAGCAGCGAAGTGTGCAACAGAGCCAGCTTTTGAAGTAGGAATATTGGCAGCATCACCAATCACAAAAATATTTTTATGATCAGCCTGTTGTAAAGTGAATTTATCAGTTTTTACAAAATTCATATCATCGCCAATTCCACTAGCTTCAACATAATCAGCACCAAGGTTGGTAGGAACAGATACTAAACAGTCAAAAGGAACTTCTGTACCACCGAAATCAACAATTTTCTTTTCATCATTGTTAACTTCCATAATATTGAAATCAGGTACAATATTTATATTTTTTTGTTCCAATAACTCACCTAGCATCTTTGTAGCTCTTGGTTTAGTAAATGCTCCGGGCAGAGGTGTAACATAGGTAATATCTACTTTATCACGCATACCTCTTTCTGTAAAGAATGCATCAGCAAAGAAAACAAATTCAAGAGGAGCAACCGGACATTTATATGGTAATTCGGTAATGTTAATAACTAGTTTACCACCTTTCCAGGTTTTAAAATGATTTGCTAATGCTACAGCGCCTTCAATTGTATAAAAATCGAAAATATCTTTATACCATAATTTGCCTTTTAGTCCATCAGTTTCTTCGGGTGCGGTTCTTGTTCCAGTTGCAATAATCAGATAGTCATATTTAATAACAACACCATCTTTTAAAAGTACGCTATTATCATCAGCTTCAACCTTTTCAATTTCTGAGAATATTACATTTACTCCTACCGGAAAAAAGTCATTTTTGGGTTTAATAACATCTCTCTCAGAGTACATTCCAAATGGAATAAATAAGAATCCGGGTTGATAGTAATGAGTTTTATACTGATCAACTATTGTTATGTCCCAATCAGCACGTGAAAGTACCTTCCGCATCTTGTTTGCCATCATTGTGCCAGCTGTACCAGCTCCCAGAATTAATAATTTTTTCATTTAAGTTTAATTATAGTTTTATTTCACGTTTAAAATCAATATTTTTGAATCGGCAAAGTTATATCTATACATCTAGATATGTTATTGAATACGTATGATATATATCATAAAATGGGCAAAATACCATAATTTATAATGAAAACAAGTAACGATATAAAATCTTGTAAAACATGTGTTTATCGCAAATTATTGTTCGATTCACTTACAGACGAGGAATATGAGAAGATAAACAACTCACGTAAAGAGTATATCTATAAGCGTGGTGATATTATTCGCAAGGAGGGTGATCCTATTGATTCTTTCTTATATTTAAGAAGTGGGTTGATAAAACTCTATAAAACAAACAAGAGCGGCAAGGATCATATTCTCAGTATCAATAAGCCTGGTGATTTTATTAGCTTACTTAGTATTTTTTCTAATTCAGTTTATAAATATTCAATAACTGCAATTGAAGAAACGAAGGTTTGTGATATTGAGCTTCTGGAGTTGGAGAAAGCAATAGAATCTAATAGTATGTTTGCTCTTAGGGTATTAAATAGGATAAGTAATGTTTCTGATGATATAATTGAAAATCAGTTTGAGATCCGACAAAGACAGGTAAAAGGAAGGATTGCATATTTACTGTTGTTTCTGGCATCTAAAATTTACCGTAATCACGAATTCAGGTTGCCTATCACAAGAAGAGAAATAGGAGAGTTGATTTCGATGACTACAGAGAATACAATTCGGACACTTTCTGAATTCAGGAAAGATGGAATAATTTCTATGGATGGTAAAATCATCACAATTATTGATGATGAAAGGCTCAGTAGTATCTCAAAAACGGGTTAATTAATACTTTTTTTTGGAACTAAGTTAGCAACCTCCTTCAGCAACGGTAGATTTTTTTCTTCTTTGGATCTTAATTGATGATTTATTAGAATTGTCATCTGTTTCATCAATATTAGATTTGGCAGCCAAATCGGCATAATCGTATTTTGGTGCACCTAATAAGTAGCCATCGTCAGCATATGAATCAGGAAGGCTATCTTTCCATAAATTGTAATATTGATATCCACCCATCAGTGCTTTAACATTATCAAAACCAAGCTGCCTGTAAACCATACATGGTCCGTTTGCCTGTAGTTGTGAATCGCCATAAATTAAAACACAATAACCAGCACTTTTTAATTTTTCAAGACGTTCAATATTATCTTCATTAAGTAGTTCAACAGCACTTATGTTTTCAGCACCTGGTATATGTCCTCTGCTGAAGTCGAAAGTGTTTCTTATGTCAATTAAAATAACTGTATCAACAGATCCCACTAAGACATCTTCCAGTTCATATGGTAAGACATAGCCGTCATCAGAAGCAACACATTCAACAGTTTCTTCAGGGCTAAGTTTGTAATTAAGTCTTGGGTTGGTTATTGTTAACAAGCCAACAATTATTACTATTACAAAAAGTGTAAGAGCTATAATGGTTTTTTTTGGATTTAATTCGTGTATATGCATGATAAATAAGTTATTAAATAATTGTTAGCAGCCGCCTTCAGTAACTGTTTCTTTTTTCTTACGATGAACTTTAATACTTTGTTTATTATCGGTATTAACTAAGATTTTTTTGCCGGTAAAAAACATGCTTGCACCTTGCCTAAATTTATATAACTCAAATTCGGTAATTGGTGCTGATTCTGGTGGAGATGTGGGGTTAATAATTGTTTCCATCCAGCAATTTAGTCCGCCTTTCATTACATATATATTTTTGTAACCCATACGCTTTGCAATTACCCATGCCTGATCAGACCTTATATCATCATCAGAAATAAAAATAGTATTTACATCGTCAATCTCCAGAACATTATTTGCGTATTCGGTTAATATGCTGTCGATTGGGATATTATAAGAATTGGGTAATGAGAACTCGTCAAAATCATAATCCTGCCTAACGTCCACAAGTTGAAATAAAGGATCTTTCTCAATCATCATTTTGGCTACTTGATCGGTAGTAATATATCTTGTAGGTTGTGCAATATCCCACATAAGGTTTTCAGGGTTAACCTGAACATAATTAGTTTTTTCGGGAAGAAATAGGAGCCCTCCTGAAAGAGCAATTAATAATCCGAACAGTATTATATAATTCTTATTCATAATTACTCAAATTTATAAGGTGTTATAGTTTTTCTAACTCTCTTTTCAATTAACCAGGTAACATAAAAGGCGACTATTGCAATTACTACCATAATAAAAGTAAAAAGCTTGTTTGATATCCCAAGCATTTCACCAATAGTAATATTGCCAAGGTCATCGCTATAGTAAAAATCTTCGATAAGTGGAAAGAGCTCAGAAAACAGAAATATTCCTAAGAATAACCCAATAGTAAACACAATTGCATCCAGTTTACCAATTGCAATAGCTGTATAGCTTGTTCCTGGACAAAATCCGCCTAGAATAAAACCAACGCCCATTATAATAGAACCAACTATCATGGGGCTTAAATATGTAGGAAGTATGTATATCAAACTAATATCAATCCAACCCATGTAGTCGAAATATTCTAATCCAATCATTGCAACAATGGCAGCGGTAAAGAATACTCTAAGTACAACAAAGTTATAGCCATAGAATGCACCTGTTATGTTTCTTGAAGATGAAAACCCCGATGCTTCGAGAATAAACCCAAATGCAATACCTATAAGCAAGGCGATAATGAAATCCCATCCACTTGCAATCTGTCCTAAAGGAATTAATGGTCCCATAATAGTTATATTTATTAAATCCATAGTTTTCTAAAAAAATAAGCAACGGCATATCCGGTACCAAATAAAAATATCATAACCAGAAGTCCTCCAAAGGATGACGATGCGGTTCCACTTAATGCTGCGCCACTTGAGCATCCACGTCCAAGCTGACTTCCAAACCCGAAAAGTATACCACCAATGGTAGCAGCTATCAGCCTGGTTTTTTTTGTGATTTTAGGAGAATGTTCGACTCGAAGCTTTTTAATTCGTCCAAAAATTGCTCCTGATAGTAACCCGCCAATTAACATGCCAATCGATTCAAATACAAGCCAGTTCGACATTGGTGAACGATCGGAAGAGATAAACTTACTATAGAAATTATTTGATTCAGCATGTGTTGGGGCAACTTTATCAACGGTTGTTACAACAGCACTCTTTATTGAGCCAGTTGCTCCTAGTCCTCTTCCGGTAATGTAAAAAGTAACCAAGATTAAAATGCCCAACAAAACTCCACCAAAGTAAGGATTGATATACTTTGGGAACTGTTCATCTTTTGTTATTGAATCCATTTTATTATTATTTTAATAATTATCAATATAAGAACCTTGTTATCTGACCTGCTTCAACCATAATAAATCTAAAAACCAATCCGCCAAAAAGTACAAATAGTGAAGGAATCCAAACGGGCACTTTGTATCCTCTAAGCTCAAGAATTTCAAGTATAGCAGGAACAATTAAACCAAGAATTACTACAAACCCCCAGAATGAAGTTGTAAATGCTCCTCCAAGGAATAATTCCGCTGCTTCTATTTTAACTGCGGAACCGGCTAGAAAACCCATAAAAAGGTGTATAATTAAAAATAATTCAACACTAATAAGAGCTATATCGATTTTAGTAAGAACCGAGCGCTCAAAGTGGCTTTTGGACATCCATATTATTGCTGCTAATCCAGTTGATAATCCTGATACCAGAAATAATGGCCCGAGGATACTTGTATTCCAAAGGGGTCGAGCATTGAAGGCGGATAATAAAATTCCGGTATATACTCCTAGTATAACTGCCAGTATCATCATCGCCCAGGCTAATGGTTTTCTTGTCTTTTTAACTAACTCCTCCAATTTATCAAGTAATCCAATCTTCCATCTCCAACCAGGAATCAATTCTTTGAGATATGAAGCAGCCCAAATAATAGAAAGCGGAGTAATAATCATTAATGTCCATGCTCCCCACGACATTGGTGATTCGAGCCTAATAGTAGTATATAACCTCCAGAAATATAACTGATGCTTAAGATCGAGGAATAAGGCAAATAATCCTAATACTAATGCAATAGGGACTAGAAATGTACTCCATTTAACAGTAGTGGGCATTTCTTTTTCTTTGCCAAGAATTGTAAATAGTCCTGCAAAAAACATTATTCCTGCTGAAAGACCTCCCAGATATAAATATACAGGAATCTCCCAATGCCAAATGTTTAGAAATGGATCAATATTTGGGATATTTCGTCCGCTAATAAATAATTCTTCTTTCATCTTTTTATTTCTTGGTTATGTAAGAAAAAACAATTGTGGTTTTGTTCCTGCTTCTGGTGCTAATACTTTCCATGTTCTGTTTTTAAGTGCAAGTGATACATCACTATATGGGTCATCCAGATCACCAAAATGTAAACATGTTGTTGGGCAAACATCTACACATGCTGTATTTTGTCCTTTCTCCAACCGATGCTGACAGAATGTACATTTGTCAACATAACCATCAGGATGAGAGTATCTTGCGTCGTATGGACAAGATTCTATACAAGCTCCGCAACCGATACACTCGTTGTGAGTTACCATTATAATTCCACCTTCCACAATATGACTGGCTCCTGTTGGGCAACATCTTACACAAGGTGAATTTTCGCAATGATTACATCGCTCAGATCTTAACTCAATTTCCACATTAGGGTAGCTGCCATTAACGTTTTCCACTACCCAGTCGCGACAATATCCATTTGGGACATTATTTTCGGTTTGACAAGCAACCACACAGTCACCGCAACCTACACATTTTGCTGTGTCAATAGCCATTCCATATCTCATACTTCATCCTCCTTTCTTGGATCAGTGGTTAAAAATGTAACAAAGTTTCCTCTCATTCCGGTTCCACCCATCATTGGGTCTGTCATGATATTTGTTATTAATTCCGAATCACTGGCACCTCTTCCATAAGTTCGTGTAAGCTTTTTATTATTGTGACCAAATCCATGAACCATATATACAGAATCCCACCTTATACGTTCTGTAATCCTTACCTTTATTGGAAACGTTGAAACTATACCATCCTGATTTTGTAACCATACTTTCTGGTCTTTGTGAAGGTCCCATAGTTCGGCTACTTTAGGGTTAACCCATACAGCATTTTCATTCATCAGGTCGAATAAATTTGGATTGTTAGATGTACGCGAAAAAGTATGCATTGGTGCTCTTCCATAAATCAATCTGTAGAATCCTTCTTCTGGTTCAGGATGCTTAGTAAATTTTGGCATTGGGTCAAAACCATAATCTTCAAATTCAGTTGAGTATAATTCAATTTTGCCAGAATTTGTATTAAAGGCATAGTCTTCATCCTTACCAAGATATAGTGGCCCTGACTTACGGTCGAATTTTTTAACACCAATTTTTTGCATTTCTTCCAGTGATGTACCCAGCTTTTTCAGTTGCCAATCCAATACTTCTTCATAATCATCATAATCGAAGTATGAACCAAGACCTAGTCGTTCACCGAGTTGTTTTGCTATCCACCACGATGGTTTAGTTTCATATTTAGGTTTAACGGCTGGCATGCGCAAGGCAATATTTGGTACTCGGTGTGGCGCTGACCGAATAGTATCATATCTTTCAAGATATGTACATTCAGGAAGTATAACATCAGCATATGCAGTAATATCCATAGGCATTGTATCAACCACAACCAGAAATTCAACCGATTGAGCTGCAGTTTGAAATAGTTCTTTATCAGGAATAGTTAATGGAAGGTTTGTTCCTGCAACTAACCATGCTTTTATTGGATGTTTATATTCAAATTCAGGAATGGAGGCTTTTAATAATTCGGTAGTTATCCCCATAGCCGACAATGGATACTTACCATCAAGGTTATCTTTCCATGTCCATTTTGGATGTGGATATTTTGGATGTGGATATTTTGGAACCTTTACTGCTTCTTTAAAATAGAATCCACCTCTTTTTCCCCAAGAGCCAAGTAATGCATTTAGTATAGCAATGGCTCTTTCACGCTGACTATCATCTCCATACCAAACAACATGTCTTCCGGGATGTACTATAACAGAAGGAGAGGCATTTGCCATTTCATGAGCAGTTTTTCGTATTACATCAGGTTGAATAGTGGTAATACCATAAGCCCACTCAGGAGTCATATTCTTAACATGGCTTTTTAGTTGCTCAAAACCAATTGTGTATTGTTCAACATATTTCTTATCATAAAGATTTTCATAAATAAGAACATGTATCCATGAAAGGAGTAAAGCTAAATCTGTAGCTGGTTTAATAGGAAGCCAATATTTTGATTTACTCGCAATAGTACTGAGCCTAGGGTCAACTGTTATGATTGTTGCTCCACGGTCGATAACGGTTGAAACTTCCTGTACAGGTCCATTGTGCATATTTTCACCAAGGTGAGAACCGATTAACACCAAACAGTTAGTATCTCTAATATCAGTAGGCTCCGGCGATCCAATCCAACTTCCGAATGTTGCTGAGAACCCAACCTCACGTGGCCCGCGGCATTGAGCCCAAGCAGGCTCTCCTTCGTTCTCAGAACCATACGCATGAAATAAGTGCTTAAAATGAGCTCCAGGAGCACCATGGTTAAATAATGCAAATGACTCCGGTCCATACTTATCAGCAATCCCTTTCATCTTGGAAGCTACCAGGTCAAGGGCTTCACTCCATGAAGCTTTTCTAAATCCTTGTTCACCATTCACTGTAACTTTGATGAGTGGAGTTTTTAACCTATCATTGTCAGTATACATACCTACACCACCAGTTCCTCTTGGGCAAAGTCGGCCGTTACAATGTGGATCTTCTTTGTTACCTATGATTTTCCTGACATTTTTGTTTTTATCAACATATGTCCATCCGGCGCATTTCCAAAAACACACTTCGCAGTAAGTTGGAAATGCAGTCATTTCCTCGTCACTAACCGGATACTGTGACTTTGATGCCTGGGCTTCACTAACACCTTTCAAGTTTAGTGCACTAAGACCAATTGCTGCTGCTCCTGCACCAACTGCCGAAACCTTTATAAAATCCCTTCTAGTTTTCATCAGACCCTATCTTTTTGCTTATAAATCTATTAAATCTATATATGTAATTATATCCATATAAAACTGTGGCAAAATTATATCCAAATTCATTATAATACTACGACTTATACAATTTAGTAATTGCAGCCAAATGTGCTGAGAAACAGATATATATAACTTTATTGTAAAATATGATATATGTCATAAAAACTGTAATAATTTGAAATTTAGATAATTATAATGCTAATTTATATTCAAAATAAATTAAGTTTTCTGAAAACCCATATCGCGTAATAATAACTAAAACAGCACTTTAGTATAAATTAAAAACCTATCTAAATTGCAATTTTGGTTATCTAGTCTCAATTTTGTAAATAATCATGGGAAATGGGATTAAAGTGATATTAATTATTATCGAATATTATTTTTAATTTGACATTTCAAAAAAAACTGCCCTAAACTTTTAATTAAAGGACAGTTTTTCGGAAACATACATGAGAAAAATTTATTATTTGTAATAACTAGTTGTGCAATTGTGATGAGTAATCATTATCTATTTTATAATTTTGAATCAGCAAATCTATTGATGGTGTCTCTACTTTTACAATAGTTTTTTTGTTGTTTTCATAAATTAGCTCAACGAACAGATTAAATATTAAATATAATTTCATGTGATAACTCTCATCTTCTCTTGTTAGCAATTCTTTACCTGAATTAATAACCATAACAATCTGTTCTGTTTTCGAGAGACTCAAGAAAGAATTTTTAGTTAGTAGTTCCATGTAATGAATATTAACTTGCAAATTGTATCATTATACAAGTTGTGATGTATTTTATTGTTTATTAGCAACCTCCATTGGACGAGTTGCTTTTACTTTTCTTTGTTGTAGAAACTCCGGCTTTTGTTTCAAATTTATTACCTTTATTATCCCACTCCGTGTAAGCACCATCATAAACTTTTACATTGTCCCACCCCAGAACATTAGTTAATCCAACATATATTACAGTTGCAATCACACCAGTATTACAATAGACAATGATTGGCTTATCCTCTGAAAGATTAAATTTTGAAACAAACTCTTCCATATTCGGCTTGTTTTTAAACGCATCTGTGGATGTGAGTACTTCTTTGTAACCAATGTTTATTGATCCTGGAATATGACCAACGCTTTTGTCTGATGTGCCATTAAATTCCTCTAAAGTCCTAGCATCTATAAGTGTTGCTTTTCCACTTTTTACATAAGCCATATCTGCATAGACTGCGTTATTTACTTTTGGAGTAAAAGTAGCTTTGGCAACTTTTGTTGGCATTTTTGTAATAGGTACACGTGATTTTCTCCATTGATTCATATCTTTATGTAATATTTTTACATTTGGAGCTCCCAAGTATTTTAATATCCAGTATAATCGTGAAGAGTATTTTTGTGAGCCTCCATCATAAACTACTATGGTTTTTGTTTCACTAACTCCCTTTGACCCAAAAATGCTGGCAAGTTTTGCCGGATCTTCAATTAAACCTTCAATTTCACCTGTTTTATAAAGAGTTTTGTGTGGTATATTAACAGCACCTTTTACATGAGTTTTTGTGTAACTTTCAGCTTTGCTTGCATCAACTACAATCATATTTTTGTCTGTTTTAAACATTTTCATAAAGTCAGCTGCACTTATAATATCACCTTGTGCCATAAGGCCCGATGAATACAATAAAACAACTAATCCAGAAAATAATATATTTATAAGCTTTTTCATTAGATTATTATATTAGGAATTAAAATTTGGCTTGAACCTGAATCATTAATGCATCACTTTCATATTCGTTTGATACACCAGCTGTTTTGCCCTCTGAATTGTATAAATAGTTTACCTGTACTCTTGACCAATCATTAATAAAATAGTTTAACCCAAAAGTAATTGTGTTCTGATCGTAAGTTTGTGAAACACCTTGATAAGAATAGGAGGTTCCATCAGGATTGTATGTTTCATATTTTACGATTGGTTGTAAATTCCATGGAGTCATATACATTGCTGCTACCCAAAAACCATTTTTATTATAAGTAGGTAGAGTTGTTGCTGTTGACTTTCCACCACATCCACCTCCACCGGCAATTTCTCCAATGTCATGTCCAATTAAATATTCACCCTGAAACATGAAGTTCCATTTATCAAATGTCAAATCAACTGCAGTTCTTGTACGTTTCTTTTGCTCGTCATTAATATCTTTGGTTCCCACTAAACCCGTACGGAAACTACCTCCTACTTTTAACCATTGCCATGGGGCAATAACAATACGAGCGGCAAAGTCTTTATTTCTGTTATCATCAATTTTGTTGATACCGGTACCATTTAGTATAGCTATTTTATATGAAATCAAATCTGGAATACTAAATAATGAATCGGAACTACCAAGGAACATTAGACCTATATCACGGAAAGGGGCAGCAAGTTCATTTACAACAGTCGATCTGTTGATAGTGTGTAATGCATAGCAAGGAGTATTTAACTCAAGGCTAAACGGCGACTTATATTGTCCAAGGGAGAATTTAAGATAGTTGCCAAATGGGGCATAAGTGACAAATGCATCCAGCAAATATGGGCTTCCGCCGGATAATCCGGGGCTAAACTCAGCCATCACATAATAACTTACATCGTAAGGAATTGAGCCAACAACACCAACGCGGGCTCTTTTAAAGAAAAAAGTACTAGGTTTTATCGGATCCCCATTTTCTTTGTTGCCAAAAAAATATGTATTGAACTGTGGCTGGATATAACCAACAATCTGAGGACCACCATCTGAAGAAACTTCTACACAACCTTGTGCAAACAGATGGTTTGTATTAGCAATAGTTAATAGGAATAGTCCAATGAATAATATAGCTTTTTTCATTTTTATCGATCTTTTTAATTAGGAATGAATAATATAACCCCGCAAACAAAGTAGTAGTTACCAAGTTGTTTGCGGAGTAATTATTGTGTTTATTATTCAGTTACTTCGTAAGTATATTCGTGATATGGAAAATGCCAGTGTGGTTTACTTGCATCTTTTAATGCTGTGTATTTAAGATTGTTAACACCATTGAAAATACTTGACTCTTTGTAACCTATTACGTTTAGCCATGCTGTTATAATTGATGATGTTTGACCTGTATAACAGTATATTAAGTTACTATTCTCAGGATTCATCATTGAAACAGTTTCAAGATTTAATGACATTGGCTCAACACGATAAGCTCCGGTGAAATGACCAAAACCTGTGTAATCAGCTTCAACCCAGTAATTGTAAATTGAATAATTAGCAGGTGTACCAAGAACAGTTGCAGCTGCAACACCCCATTCAGAAGATGGATAGGCAAGCATTTCATTAATTTTTTCAGCAAGGATTGCAGCACCGTCAGTAGATGTAGTTGTCCATGTTGGATATTCATATACTGGTAATTCTGGAGCGGCAGTACTTACCCAGTTAGAATTTCCATCTGCCTGATCACTTTCTTTTGAACTCCATTTGTCAAACTCTGAGTTGTTTGACCATGCAGAGAATCCAAATTTTGAAACTTTTGCATTTGGAAAACCAGATAATCGTAAAGCCATAACTGCACGTCCTGCTGTTTGACCTGAGTAGCACATAACAAGAATCTTGTCGATTCCGTTTATAGCTTGAGCTGCTGTTACAATATCAGTAAGTTTTACATTGTGTGATCCTTTTACGTGACCTTTTTTAAAATCAGCTTCACTTCTGATATCAAATACTGTCCAATCAGGGATAGTACAATCATTTTCTACGTCAACAATACCACCATCTACTGTGGTTGGTTTTGGATCAATCACCCATCCAGCTAGAAGCGCAGGAAGATCAAGGTTTTGATTAACCATATAAGTTGAAAGTGTTGTAAAATTACCTGTTGCAGGTTCTGGAGCCGGGTCGTCCTTACAGCCTGTAAGTACTAGCGCCGGTAGCATAATAGCTACTAATAAATAACTCAATAATTTTTTCATTTTAAATAAGTTTAGTGTTAGAAATAAAATTCAATTTTTGCTAATGTTAATTTTTTAACAAAAATATCTTAACCTCTATTTGTATTTAGATTGAAACATTGTAATAAGCAAGTTAATTTGTTGTAATTTGACATAAAATTATATGATAGTCACCAGTAAGATTTACATAATGCTTACTTTTGCATAAAATTTGAAGTACATGAGGAGGTCAAACCCACCAGCTAGTTGCATTGTTGAAAATCCACAAACGAATTGTTTTAGTGTTTTAACAGAAGAGGAAAAATATTTGTTGGAAAAGAACACTATTGATATTGAGTTTAAGAAAGGAGAAGTTATAATAAAGCAAGATGCATTTGCCTCTCACGTAATTTTTCTTAATTCAGGTTTAGTTAAAGTTTACATTGGCGGACAAGCAAAAGATTTAATTATTAAAATGATTCCAAAAGATCATTTTATTGGATTATCATCAATTTATGACGGAAATAGTAAATTTATATATTCAGCATCTACTTATATTGATTCAGTTGCAAGCCTTATAGATGTCAATGTCTTTAAGAATTTAATGCGAAAAAATGGTCAGTTCGCATATAATATCGCAAATATTCAAAATGAAAATGCTACCCAAGTATATGGTCGATTTTATTGTTTAACTCGCAAACAATCAAGCGGCCTTGTTGCAGATTTGATGTTATGCCTGGCAACAAGAGTTTTTAAAGCGAATAAATTCTGTTTGCCAATTTCAAGAAATGACCTTGCTGATTTAACTGGCCTATCTATTGAGAGTGTTTTAAGAATAATGAAGGATTTCAAGGAGGAGGGTATAATAGAAGTTGATGGTAAAAATATTGAAGTATTGGATGAGGATCAGTTGAATCGAATTTCGAGACACGGATAGTAATTATTACTAGTAATCTTTTGTATAGTTGTTGTATTAGTATTACAACTTTTGCAATGAATAATAATATTGAATGTTGAAAAATAATAATATAGAAGCTTCTTGTACAGTTGTAAATTCCGGAGGTGATTGTTTTGAATTTCTAACTCATGAACAGAAAGTCCTTGTTGATCAAGGCTCAACCCTAGTTGAATATAAGAAGGGAGAGTTGATCGCAAAGCAAGGAACATTCACTAACCACATCATTCAGATAATTGATGGTTTAGCTAAAGTATACTATGAAGACTCCGATAAGTTTTTAATATTAAGAATATCACCTTCCTGTAGTTTGATCGGACTCACTTCAATACCTACCGATCAAAATATATTTCATTATAGTGCTTCAGCTTACATTGATACTACTGTAAAACTTATCAGTATAGATGTTATTAGGAAATTAATTCAAGAAAATGGGAAATTTGCTTCAACAATCATTGATATCTTATGCAAAGTATCAATTCAAAAAAATGGAAGATTTTATTGCTTGACTCACAGGCAGTCATCAAGTAAGCTAGCCGATATTATTTTGTGTTTAGCTGGAAATATCTTTAAAACACTTAGGTTTGACCTTGCTTTGAGCAGAAAAGAACTCGCTGAATTATCAGGTATGTCGTCTGAGGGTGTTATGCGTATTCTAAAGAAATTTCAGGATGATGGATTAATAAGAATGTCTGGCAAAACTTTTGAAATTATTGATGCTGAAGGCTTAATGAGAATACGCCAGGGTCAATAACTCTTTTCAATCACAATTGTTTATTTTAACTTTGCATTTCAGTTGCAATTAAACTAAAGTGGTATTTTCGCATTTTATTGATTCTTGTGAAATATAACCAACAAACTCGCCGATATTTTATTAAATCAGCTATTATTGGCTTGATCGTTGGGGCTTATGCATTATGGGATAAGGCAGTGATCACTCAAATATTTATCAGTCAGAAGAAAAAGTTCTCATTATCCTTTGATCAGAATAGGAAAATAAATTTTTACGACGATTTTATAATAATTAATGAGGAGGGTAGTACGAAAGTACTGTCATCACGCTGTACTCACCTTGGTTGTAAAATAGACAAATATATAGATGACAAATTTTTATGTCCATGTCATGGGTCAGCTTTCGATATAGAAGGGAATTGCATTAAAGGACCAGCAATAGTACCTCTAAAAAAGCTTGAATTCCAAATAGACAGCAGTAATACTCAAATAACAATAATCACCTAGTATTGAATTGATAAGAATGATTATGTTAAGATTTATCAAAAAAATGTTATCAATTTCCACTTTTGGTCAAATCTCTTTGGCGGCCTTAGCAGTATGTTTGATTTCAGGTGTGTTTTTGGCTGTTCCATATAACGTTGAAGATCCATTTCTATCCATTAGCACAATGATGGTACTAAACCCTGCTGCCTCATTTATCAGGAATATTCACTTCTGGAGTGCTCAGCTGTTTTTGGTTTTTACATTATTACATATTTGGGATCATTTTAATAAATCGGACGATATCCGATTAAAAAAAGGCGTATGGTTTAGATTAAGTTTAGGTGTATTAATCATATTCATTGTTATGCTTACCGGTTTTTTACTGAAAGGTGATTCCGACAGTAAGCAAGCTTGGCTAATACTCGATAACCTTCTAGTTGGTATACCCATTATTGGGTCAGCTCTGTCGTATTCTTTACTTGGTAACGAAGGAAGCTTACAGTTGGTTTATGTTCATCATATAGCAACATTTACAGTTTTTATTGTAATAATTTTATTCGAACATTCTCGTAAGATTTGGTCTGAAATTTCAACTTTTATTATTGTTACGATAATTGTATTATTAATATCATTTTTTTATACGGCTCCAATCCACGACGGATTAAATCCAAGTGTGAAGGGACCTTGGTACTTTGTTGGATTTCAGGAGATACTTTTTTGGCTTAGTTTGCCTGAAGTATCACTAATAATAGTAGCGTTATTTGTGATACTTATTTACATAATTCCCTTCGGAGGAAAGCTAGTATCGTTTTTGTCCAAACGAACACTACTTTTCTTTACAATAATATATATAGTACTTACTATAATTGGTGTGTTCTTTAGAGGAGAAAACTGGAAATGGATTTGGCCTTGGGATAATAATTATTCTTATTCAGTACTTCATTCATTTAAAGTTTCCCAAATAACATTTGATATGGAATTCACAGAGGATCAAAGCATTGAGGATTTCACTATAAACGGAGGAATTGAGGGCTGTGTTATTTGCCATGATAGTGTTATAGGATTTTCACCATCTCATAATCCTGATGCAATTGGATGTTTCTCCTGCCATGGTGGCAATCCTTTAACTAGCATTAAAGAGAGTGCCCATAAAAATATGGAATTATTACCCGGAAACTTCGCCAATGCAGATAGAAGTTGTGGGACAACCAAATGTCACCCTGATATTACAAGTAGAAAGAACCGCAACCTGATGGCTAGTTTAAGTGGTATGATAAGTGTAGACCGGTTTGTTTTCAATGAGCAACAAAATCCGGATATACTATATGAAATACATCAACTGGGAAACTCAGCTGCTGATGAGCATTTGAGAAATATGTGTATCAAATGTCATCTCGGTAATCCAAAAACAGAAACCGGACCAGTAACGGAGAAGAGTCGTGGAGGTGGTTGTCTCGCTTGTCATATAAATTATAATGAATTATCTTCAGCTGCATGGATTGCACATCAAATTAATGAATACGATACAACCTATCTAAACTTTCATCCATCTCTGAGTATGGATGTTAGCGATCAGCATTGTTTTGGATGTCACAGTCGGTCGGGCAGAATTTCTACAAATTATGAAGGCTGGCATGAAACTACTTTAGTGCCCAATGATACTATACTCGATGGTAGCTATAGGGTAGTTGAGGAAACCCGTGTTTTTAAGTATATTCAGGAAGATGTTCATCATAAATTAGGATTGAGTTGTATTGATTGTCATAATTCATACGAAGTTATGGGTGATGGTAATTACTATGCTCATCAGGAGGATCAGAATACTATTAGCTGTATTGATTGTCATTTTAGTCAAAATCCAAATACTGTGATGGCTGAAAAATTGGATAATGAGTCTGCAATTATTGCATCCATGAGGTTTGGGAATACTAACGGAAAATTCTATCTAAAAACCACAAAGCGAGATGTGCCTTTAATTAATACTGAGATAATACAAGATACCTCTTATTTCTTCACAAAAAATGAAAAGCATAAGTTTGTGCTTAGTTCGCCCAATGAGGTTTGTACTAAAGGTAAAGCTCATGATAACTTAAGCTGCTCTTCTTGTCATTCATCATGGGCGCCAAGTTGCATAGGTTGTCATAATGAATACGATCGTAATGAGCCTGGTTATAATATGTATACTCAGAAAGAAAAACAGGGTAGTTGGGTTGAATTTGTTGGTGAATATAATGCACATCTACCAGCTCTGGGTGTTAGAGTAAGTAATGAAGACAAAGAAGTTATACCCGTAGTTCCTGGAATGGTTCTAACGATTGATGTTGGCAGCTTTTCAAAGGATATACATGATTCGTTAATATTCCATCGTTTGTTTGCCCCATCTTCGCCACATACTACAACTACCAATGGTCGTAGTTGTAAATCATGTCATAATAACCCAGTTGCAATTGGTTATGGAAAAGGCATATTAGAATTCAATACTGATAATGGAAGGGACCGATGGGAATTTGATTCTTTTTATCAGAATAATCCAAATGATAGTCTACCAGAAGATGCATGGGTTGGTTTTATGGATGATAGAAAAGGAGAAGTAGTATCCACTCGTATTAATGTGTTTCCATTTAGTATTAAAGAACAACAAAAAATACTAAAAGTAGGTGCCTGTCTAACTTGCCACAATGAACAATCAATAATAATGCAAGAAAGTCTTTTTAGTTTTGATTCACTAATTGATAACCGTAGTATAAAGTGCAGTGTGCCTGTTTGGAATTAAATGAGAAAGTAAGATGTATTGTGTTTTATTCTTTTCTGACAACTATAAATGCACTAACAACAAAACAATTTCGTTTTAAACGATGTATATATTTGAACTTTAAACTATTTTCGCAGAAATTTTATTAAAAGCATGATTGATAGACTGGTAATAATACCAACATACAACGAAAAGGAAAACATCGAGAATATTATTCGTAAAGTTTTTAGTCTTGAAACGGAATTTAATATTCTTGTTGTTGAAGATAATAGTCCTGATGGTACAGCTAAGATTATTCACAAACTAATTGAGGAATTTAAGGACAGACTATTTATACTTGAAAGAAAAGGAAAGCTTGGTTTGGGAACAGCTTATATAGCTGGTTTCAAATGGGGTCTTGATCATGAATATAATTATATTTTTGAAATGGATGCCGATTTTTCTCATAACCCGGAAGATCTGGTAAGGCTTTATAATGCCACTGCCAATGAAGGTGCCGACGTTGCAATTGGATCACGATATATAAAAGGTGTGAACGTTGTAAATTGGCCAATGGGAAGGGTCCTGATGTCATACTACGCATCAATGTATGTACGTATGGTTACCGGACTTAAAATTATGGACACCACAGCAGGGTTTATGTGTTGGACAAGGAAAGTGTTGGAAACAATAGATCTTGACAGTATAAAATTTGTAGGCTATGCATTTCAGATAGAGATGAAGTACACAGCTTGTAAGCTTGGATTTAAAGTAGTTGAAGTGCCAATCATTTTTACTGATCGCACTGAAGGCACATCTAAAATGAACAAAAGCATCTTTAGAGAAGCAATATTTGGAATACTTGATTTAAGATTTAGAAATATTGTAGGACGAATTAAGCCGATTAAACCGTTTTAAGTTAGGTTAAAGTTATCTTTACTGAATCTTTGAAGTTTTAATAATTAAAATCAGAAAAAACATTTATTATGAGTTCTGAGAGAAAAGTAATTTCTGGAGCAACAATAGTTAATGAGGGATTATCCTTTATTGGTGATGTTTTTTTGATTGATAATCTAATTGAAAAGGTCATTAAAATTGAAGATAGAGTTGATTCATATTTTAATGGCTATGAAATAATTGAGGCCAAAGGGCTACATCTATTTCCGGGCGTAATTGATGACCAGGTTCATTTTCGTGACCCGGGTATTACATATAAAGGTGATGTTTATACTGAGAGCAAAGCTGCTGTTGCAGGAGGAGTTACAAGCTTCATGGATATGCCGAATACTATCCCGAATTGTTTAACACAGGAGTTACTAGAAGAAAAATACAAACATGCAGCCACAACATCATTGGCAAATTACAGCTTCTATATGGGGGCTTCTAATGATAATCTTCAGGAGATTGTTAAAACTAACCCAAGTAATGTTTGTGGTATAAAAGTTTTTATGGGGTCATCAACTGGGAATATGCTGGTTGATAATGAGGAGACTTTATCAGGAATATTTTCTTCAGCACCTACTTTGGTAGCAGTTCATTGTGAAGATGAAAATACCATAAATCGAAATAATACTTATTATTTTGAAAAGTATGGTGAAAATGCAACAGCAAGGATTCATCCGGAAATTAGATCTGAAGAGGCTTGTTATTTGTCATCTGCGAAAGCAGTGGCCCTGGCAAAGAAATACGGGACCAGATTACATGTCCTTCATCTTACAACCGAAAGGGAAATGGACCTGTTTAATAATGAGATACCATTGAAGGATAAAAATATAACAGCAGAGGTTTGTATTCATCATCTTTGGTTCTCAGAGGAGGATTACGATAAAAAGGGAAATTTCATAAAATGGAATCCATCGATAAAAACGACTAAAGACAAGAATGCATTGTTACAGGCTGTGTTGAGTAATAAAATTGATGTCATTGCTACCGACCATGCACCGCACACTCTTGAAGAAAAGGAAAGACCCTACTTCAAAGCACCGGCAGGCGGCCCAATGGTTCAACATTCATTACCAGCAATGTTGGAGTTTTATCACAAGGGGAAACTTAAAATTGAAAAAGTTGTTGATATGATGTGTCATAATCCGGCAATATTATTTGGTGTTAATAAACGAGGGTTCATAAGAGAGGGATATGTGGCTGACCTGGTTCTGGTTGATTTAAATCAGCAATGGAAGGTTAAGAAGGACAATGTATTGTATAAATGCGGCTGGTCGCCAATGGAAGGAGAAGTATTTAATTCAAAAGTTGTTTCTACTTTTGTAAATGGTAACAGGGTTTTTAATAAAGGTGTTTTTGAAGAAAGCATAAAAGGAGAAAGATTAAAGTTTAACAGATAAATTTATTTTAATGAAGAAAGTAGTACTATTTTCGATAGCTATCGGAATATTTTTTACAGCATGTAATGGTAACTTTGGCAAAAGTTCAGGGGACACCGACGTAATTAATTATTATGTTAATGAGCAGCCTCAACTGGAAAGAGATTTTAAAATGATGGATGGAAAACGTGTGGGAGTCTATGAAAGAGAATATTATGAGGATGGAAAGCTTCTAAAAGAAGGACCACTTAGTAATAATGAAAAGCGTGACGGGTTATGGAAATCTTATTATAGAGATGGAGTGTTATGGAGTGAAGGTAGTTATGATGACGGAATAAGGGAAGGTAAAACAGTAACATATTTTCCTAATGGCAATAAATATTATGAAGGCCAGTTTGCACAATCAAAAAAAGTTGGAGTTTGGAAGTTTTGGAAAGAGGACGGTAAATTTGAAAAAGAAATTAACTTCGACACGGCCCCTGAAGCAGGCATTAAGGTTGGTGAATAGTTTGAATCCTAATCATTACAGGTAAGTGATCGCTGTAGCCACCAAAGTAAGTACCGGCAGAGGTTCGTGAGGGGCGTGCAGGACCATCTTTTGGCTGATAGAGCATCCATTCCTTTTTAAATACAATTTGATCAGGTGAACTTATCTTAAGTCCACTATTTCCTGAAATCATAGAAGTAGAAACAATTATCTGGTCGAACATATCCCAACTTTTGTAATATAGAGATCCTACTCCGTTTTTATATCCGCGTAGTGATAGGTTGTAGAGAGATTTACTAATTGGTTTAGTAGAAGGATCTAAGGCATTCAATACATGCAGAATACTTGTGTCGGTAGGGTTATCATTTAGATCGCCCGCAATTAAAATGTTTGCAAGTGGCTGATTGTCTAATATTGAATCGGATATTCGTTTAATTGTGCTAGCTATTTGAATGCGGAATGGTTCTGTTTTTTCCTGACCACCCCATCTTGACATCCAATGATTGATAAAAATATGAATAGTATCACTATTATAAATAATCCCTTTTGAATAAAGAATGTCTCTTGTTTTGTCATCTGATTCAGGAATGAATTCAGGAACAATGAACCTCGTACTAACAGGTTTGAAAATATTTGGTTGGTACAGTAAAGCAACATCTATTCCACGTTCATCAGGACTATCTTTATGAATAATCTTATAACCTGCATCAACTAGGTTTGAATGTTTTATAAGATCCTGAACAACAGAAATATTTTCAACCTCACAAAGTCCGAATAAAGCAGGAAATCCGGTTGTGTCAATGCTTTTCATCACCTGAGAAAGATTATCTAATTTATGATTATATCTTTCCGTATTCCATGCCACTTTGCTGTCAGGCAAATAACTCTCATCATTAATATTAGGATCATCAATAGTATCAAATAGGTTCTCTACATTGTAAAACGCAATACTAAATGATTTTGTGGTTTTATTTGAACATGATACCATTATCAGCACAAATGTTGAGATAATGATGGTTGTAAGAAGAATCTTTTTCATTTTAATTATCTTTAAGTTTGGAGATTGTCCTTCTGTCTTTTTTTGTTGGTCTGCCGGTTCCTCTGTCTCGCTTTTCTTTATTAAGAAGATTTATCATTTCCTGCTTTTCATACTCTTCTGGCGGCGTTAGGTCCTTTATTAATTCCGGTACAAGTTTAGCAGCAACCCTGCTCTTGACTAACTTAATTATTTTAACCTTTCGTTTAATGCCTTGGAGTTGTATCTCAATAATATCGTCAACTTTTACTTCACGCGAAGCCTTTGCATTTTGTCCGTCTATTTTAACCTTGCCACCTTTACATGCTGCTGTAGCCTGCGACCTTGTTTTAAAGAGTCTAACTGTCCATAACCAACTGTCTATTCTAATTGTGTCCATTTGTAAAAGTTGGAAGTCCGATGTCGGAAGCCCGAAGTTGGAAGTCCGAAGCCGGAAGCCCGAAGTTGGAAGTCCGAAGTTGGAAGTCCAAAGTATCTTAGGTTCTTAATTTATTTTATTTTTAAATGCTGTCATCATATTCATCAAATCAAAAGAGTCATTATAATACTTGTTAAATTCTTGTTCCGCAATATATCCTCTTCTTTTTGCCTTATGTAAACATGTTACTAATTCTGCTAAAGAGCGTATAGAATAGCCCATAAATTTTCTAAATTCTGCATTAGATTGTCCAATAGACCCTTCTGAAATATTTAGTGCAATTGAGTCAGCAGCCCTCAACATTTGAGAAGAAAGGTTGTATAACTCTTTATCCGGAAATTTATTTGATAATTTATTTATGTCTTCAGCTAAGTTCATTGCCTTTTGCCAGATAATTAAATTTTCAAATTTGAACTTCATATTATTTATCGATTTTAAGTTGTTCTACTTTCTTCCAACTTCCGTCTTCCAACTTGTGACTTCCAGCTTCGGACTTCATGCTCCCAACTCCCTACTTCTTTCTAAAAAATATCTGAATAGGGACTCCGGTGAAATCATAATGCTCTCTGATTTGATTTTCGATGAATCTCTTATATGAGTCTTTAACATCATCCGGTAGGTTACAAAAAAATGCAAACATTGGAGTAGCAGTTTTAAGCTGGGTAATATATTTAATTCTTATATATCTGCCTCTTGATCCCATTGGAGGTGGAGTGTTTTCTATAATAGGTAGTAACAGATCATTAAGTTGAGAAGTTGGAATTCGTTGAATTCTCCTATTGTAAACTTCTGCTGCAAGCTCTAAAGTTTTAAAAATTCTTTGTTTTTCAGTTACAGAAGTGAATACTATTGGAACATCGTTGAATGGCGCTATTTTCTCTCTAATCTCCTTTTCAAAAGCAAGGTGGGTGTTGGTTTCTTTTTCAACAAGGTCCCATTTATTAACAACCAGAACTATTCCTTTGTTATTTTTCTGAGCCAGATGAAAGATAGTAACATCCTGTTTTTCTACACCCGTTTGTGCATCGATCATAACCACACAAATATCAGAATTTTCGATAGCTCTGATTGTTCTCAAAGTTGAGTAAAATTCTATATTTTCATACACTTTTCCTTTCTTTCGTAGGCCGGCAGTATCTACAAGCATAAAATCATGTCCATAAGTATTGTATCTTGTGTAAATGGAATCACGTGTAGTACCGGCAATTGGAGTTACGATATTCCTTTTATCGCCAAGCAGAGTATTGATGAGGGATGATTTACCAACATTTGGTCTGCCAATAAAAGCAATACGTGGCAAATCGGTTTCTTCATCAACAACGGTTTTATTTTTAAAAACTTTAACTACATCATCGAGAAGTTCACCAGTCCCGGTTCCATTTACTGCCGAAATTCCGTAAACATTTCCCAGTCCCAAAGCATAAAACTCAGCAATAGTATTTGATTGATTCGGAGTATCAACTTTGTTAGCTACTGTAAAAACTTCTTTATTAGATTTTCTGAGAAGATTTGCGACTTCTTCATCAAGAGGGCTAATTCCTTCATGTGTATCAACCATAAACATTATGGCATCCGATTCATCGATTGCAAACAATACCTGTTTACGTATTTCATCTTCGAAAGTGTCATCTGAACCATGTACGTATCCGCCTGTATCAATGACAGAAAACTCATAACCATTCCAGTCGCTTCTACCATAAATCCTATCGCGCGTAACGCCACTTATTGATTCAACAATTGCTTCCTTGGCCTCTATTAGTCTGTTAAAAAGAGTTGATTTCCCAACATTTGGTCTTCCAACAATGGCTATTGTATTCATAATAATTTTAGTTTTTGTAGTAGGTTTACCTGATTAATGTAGAGCGATTATTAGATATGACAAAAATTAATAATGTTTTTCAAAGCTTATTGATCATAACCGAATCGCTTCAGTGTATTTTCATTATCTCTCCAGTCTTTGCTTACTTTAACAGTAATTTCAAGAAAAACTTTTTTCCCAATGAAATCTTCAATATCTAATCTTGCTGCAGTAGCTGTGCGTTTAATAGCATTACCTTGATGACCAAGGATAATTGCTTTTTGTGTTTCACGTGTAACATAAATAATTGCCGAGATCCGTACTAATTTTTCCTCTTCTTTATATTGATCGATTGCAACCTCAGCCGAATAAGGAATTTCCTTTTTATAGTTAAGTAGTATTTTTTCACGGATTATTTCCGAGATAAAAAACCTTACCGATTTGTCGGTTAGTTCATCTTTTGGATAGAAAGCTGCATGCTCCGGCAGATTACTAATGATTCTGTCAAATAGTTTCTCAATATTAAAATTGTTCAGAGCACTAACGGGAATAACCTCAGCCTTTGGCATTTTTGTATTCCACATTTCCATCTCCTTCATAATTGCCTCTTGATTTGACAGGTCAATTTTATTGATAACAATTATTACCTTGACATCCGACTTATTGAACTTATCAATAATATCTTGCTCAGCAAAGTTAATATCGGGTTCAGTCATAAGAATTAGTATATCAGCATCCTTAAGCGCCGAATTAATATACAAATTCATAAACTGATGCATTTTATATGAAGGATTTTTAACAATTCCGGGAGTATCAGAATATACAATTTGAAAATCATCACCATTAACAATACCCATTATTCTATGTCTTGTTGTCTGGGCTTTGGACGTTATTATCGACAATTTTTCACCCACCATAGAGTTCATTAATGTCGATTTTCCAACATTAGGGTATCCAATAATATTTACAAAGCCTGCTTTATGCATAAAACTGTAGAAAAATTTGCACAGCAAAGAAACAAAATATATCTTTGCACTCCCTTTTAAAAGGGAGTTTAAATTAGTTCATAAGGTACTAAAAATATATTGCGGGGTGGAGCAGAGGTAGCTCGTTGGGCTCATATCGGCCTTAGGCGGACTTCGGTTCTACTTAAAATTAATAAATGTAAATTGCGCAAAAAGAAATAAACCCATATTGCGGGATGGAGCAGAGGTAGCTCGTTGGGCTCATAACCCAAAGGTCGTAGGTTCGAATCCTGCTCCCGCTACATTGAAAACCTCACACGAAAGTGTGGGGTTTTTTATTTTGAACAAGGTGCAAACTCGTTTGCAACCGAAGTGAGAAATAAATAAACACAAGCCCGAAGGGTTGAGGTTTTCGATGTAAAGCCCTCCTCCCTCAAGGATCAACGACCGCAGGGAGTTAATCCTTAATATACAAATCTCATTTGCATTTCTGAGGAAATAAAAAAAACAAGCCCGAAGGGCTGAGGTTTTCGATGTAAAGCCCTCCTCCCCCAAGGATCAACGACCGAAGGGAAGTTAATCCTGTCTCCGCTACAAAGAAAATGGCCAGTGAAATTCATTGGGTTTTTGTTCCAAAATGAGAAAAAATACCAATTTGAAAGTATCAATATTTAATAAGGCTTATTAACGTGCTGAAAATCAGCCAAAAAATATTTTGGCATGTATTTTGAATAGCATTATATTATCAAATATTAAAAAAACGGAATATGAAAAAATTATTAATTATAATTTTATTGGCAACAACAGTTATTGCTTGTAAAAAAACTGATACTACTCCAGATAAAAATAATTCAACAACAGATTTGGTAGCGTCTTCCAACTTTGATTGGAAAACAACAAAGGAGGTAACATTAGATGTTATTGGTTTAAAATCTGTAAATCCAGAAATAAAAAATATTTTATATGTAAATTCATCTATTGGTGATACAGTTTATTTTAATAATTTATTATTTATGAACACGGATTATCAGATAAAATTTTCGGTACCATCAACAGAAACAAAGGTTACCTTAAAATACGGTACAAAAATAATGGATATTGATTTATCTACAAATCATATATCATTTGATTATATTATAGAATAAATACTAAAAACATGAAAAAATTTGTATTAATATCCTTAATAAGTATAATAAGCATATTTGGTTACAGTCAAACTGTAACAAACAATTTCGAAGATGGTAATTGGTTGTATTATTACAACCTGTGTTGGGGAATAGGGCCCAATGATAATTACTTTGGGACTACTGTGTTGGGTAATGGTCAAGGGTTTAATAACACTGATGTTCTTCAAACCGCACAATTAAAAAATAATTCCAGCGTATGTAGATTAGAATCACCTTGGATTGATATAATACCAGGCGATATTTCATTTGATCATATTTTATATGATAAAGAAAGTGACGAAAACGTTACATTAAAAGTTATAGCTATTGAATATCAAACATTAATAGAAACTGAATTATTTGTGTATAATTATACTAATGAAGATGTAATAAACACAGATTTTAATGTATCATTATCAGGCAATTATAAAATTCAATGGAAATGGGAAGGTGACACAAAAAAGGCGAGGGGTGAATTAGACAACATTGTCATATCTGGTGATAATGTATCAGATCCTTCTAATAATTGTGATATTTATGTTCCTGTCCCACCAATAGATACTATTGTTAATTACTATCCAGCCGCAGATACATCAACATTAGCATTTGAAGACCTTTGGACATCCTATGGAGATTATGATATGAATGATTTGGTTATAGGATATAAATTTAAAGTATTATCAAATTCTGAAAATAATACTATATTCGATGTCTACGCAACGTTTATAATAAGAGCACAAGGTGCAGCATTAAAAAATGGATTTGGATTTCAGTTTCCTAATACAGTACCTGAATCTATAGAGAGTGTTACAGGAGTTGGTAATCAAACGGGATATAGTTTTAATTCCAATGGAACAGAAGCCGGTCAATCAAAAGCCACGTTTATTATATTTAATGATTCTCACGATTACATGACATCATGGAATACAATAGTTGGTAAAGAAACTTCTCCCTGGAAAAGATTTAATGTTCATATTAAGTTTGCACCAGATACTGAAACATTAGAAAATTTAGATATTCAGAATTGGAATCCGTTTTTGGTAAGAGATGGGGATAGAGGCTTAGAAATTCATCTACCTGATTATTTACCAACCGATTTAGCAGACCCATCATTATTTGGTACTAATAATGATGATACACAAATAGGCGTAAAATATTATAAATCAGCAACAAATTTACCTTGGGCGTTAGACATATATGGAACATTTGAATATCCTTCTGAAACAAATGATATATCAAACGTTTATTTGCATTTTCAAGATTGGGTGTTAAGTGGCGGCGATTTATATCAAGACTGGTGGTCAAATACTGCAGTAGGGTATCGAAATGTATCACTAATATATTAAATTGAAGAAGCCGCCTAGAGTTGTGAGACGGCTTCTTTTACATAACCTAATAAGTCTATTCTTACCACTTTGTAAATGGATTCTTAGCTAACATTGCATTAGAATACCGGACATCCGTAGTAACTTCTTTGCCTAGCCACTCAGGTTTTTCAAATATATAATCTTCGGTTGGCAGTTCAATCTCAGCAATAGTTAATCCTTCATTGTCACCATAGAACACATCAACTTCGAATTTTAGCCCTGATTTTTCAGGAATTATATATCGGGTCTTATTTATAAAGCTAGGTTGGCAAATTTTTAACAACTGTTTTGCCTCCACTAATGGAATCTTCTTTTCCCATTCAAATCGACTAATACCAGTGCTGTTTGGGATACCCTTTATGGTTATGTATCCAACTTTTCCTTCAGTTCTAACTCTTACAGTTCTTTCAGGCTTGGAGCTTAAGTAACCTTGGGTTATTGAGATCTCTTTTGATACAAACGGTTTGAAGTTACCTGCAATTAAAAACTTTCTTTCTATTTCCTGTGCCATTTAAATTTAAGTAGTGTCAATTTCGCAAATTTAATTTTTTGGAATATTGTTTGAATTGCGAATAAGCAAAATACCAATTACTGAAATTAGTCATTTCTTATTATATCCATTCAAAAGTACACTTATTATTTGTTAGGTGCTTTATACGAAATTAACAAAAAATAAACTGCTAATCCTTGCATTTTTCCTTATTTTTGACAACCCATTTTGTAAATAGATTATATATGGCTTTTGTAAATTCAGTACTTAACTGGTGGATAAAAAAGCGGATCCATCAGATTGAACTTTTCAGTAAATACCCTATTGAAGTTCAGAATGATGTGTTTAAGAAGCTCATTTATACTGCACGTGATACAGAATGGGGTAAAAAGTTCGACTACAAAACTATCGATTCAAAAAGCGATTTTACAAATAGATTGCCTATTAGTTCATACGAAGATCTAAAGCCATATATCGACAGAGTTCGTAAAGGTGAACAAAATATTTTTTGGCCTGAGGAAATCACTTGGTTTGCTAAGTCATCGGGAACTACCTCAAGCAAAAGTAAGTTTATTCCTGTAAGTCCTTCTGCTCTTGAAGAATGCCATTTTAAAGGAGGTAAGGATATGCTGGCCATCTATTTCAATTTATACACTGAATCTAAACTTTTTGAAGGAAAAAGTTTGGTTATGGGAGGGAGTAGAAATATTCTTGAAGTTAGCCATACTACCTACATAGAAGGTGATTTGTCGGCAATATTAATGCATAATTTACCTTTTTGGGCTCAATTTAAGCGGACACCTTCATTAACCATTGCTTTAATGGATGAATGGGAAAACAAACTTGAGCTTATGGCTGAGTCCACTATGGGGCATGACGTAACAAGTATTTCGGGTGTACCATCATGGATGCTTGTACTTCTACGTAAGATACTTAAGAAGTCAGGAAAGAAAAACTTGCATGAGGTATGGCCAAATCTGGAAGTGTTTTTTCATGGTGGAATCAACTTTGAACCATATCGAGAACAGTACAATAATATTCTGATTCCTGAAAAAATCGCTTATTCAGATACATATAATGCTTCGGAAGGCTTTTTCGCTATACAGGATCAAAAGGATAACCCTGATTTACTTCTAATGCTAGATTATGGAATTTACTATGAGTTTTTACCTGTAAATAGTTTAGAAGGTGGTGATAAAGAAACTGTGCAATTGGCTGATGTTGTAATTGGTGTTAATTATGCATTGGTTATCAGTACAAATGCAGGGCTTTGGAGATATATGATCGGAGATACTGTTGTGTTTACGAGCTTAAGCCCATTTAGGATACGTATCACCGGCAGACTTAAAAATTTCATTAATGCAGTTGGAGAAGAGCTGATAATTGATAATGCTGAGAAAGCTTTATCTGTGGCTTGTTTAAAAACAGGCGCTATTATTAACGAGTATACTGCAGCTCCTTTGTTCGAAAATGATGAAGTTGTACATCAATGGCTGATTGAATTTGAAAAGAAACCTGAAGATCCTGATTTTTTTAATGAGGCATTTGATAACGCTTTGAAATCTCTTAACTCTGATTATGAGGCAAAAAGATATCACAATCTGGTTCTTAAACAACCGCTGATTGTGCATGTGAAAAAGAATACATTCTACAAGTGGATGAAAAAACGCAATAAATTAGGTGGGCAAAATAAGGTCCCAAGGTTATCGGGTAGTAGAGAATACGTTGATGAGATACTTAAAGTGTAACCAATGATTAGATTTTAATAACAAATTATATACTTTCGTAAAAAATATTAGTTCAAATGCATGTAGCAATAGCTGGTAATATCGGTTCGGGGAAAACAACACTTACAAGGCTGCTGGCCAAACATTTTGGTTGGAAACCACATTTCGAAGACGTCGAAAACAATCCTTATCTTAATAGTTTTTATGAGGATATGCAGAGATGGTCTTTCAATTTACAAGTGTATTTCTTAAATTCAAGATTCAGACAGGTTGTAGATATTCGCAAAAGCGGGAAAAACATAATTCAAGACAGGACCATATATGAGGATGCTTATATTTTTGCTCCTAACTTACATGCTATGAGTTTAATGTCATCCAGAGATTTTGACAACTATAGTTCTCTGTTCGAACTTATGAGTACTTTTATTCAACCCCCCGATTTATTGATTTATTTGAGGGCATCGGTATCAACACTTGTTAGACAGATTCAATCAAGAGGTCGTGATTATGAAGAATCGATTAGGATTGATTATTTAAAGCTTCTTAATGAAAGATACGAAGCATGGATACAGGAATATATGTTAGGTAAAGTTCTGATAATTAACGTAGACGACATGGATTTCAACGCTCCTGAAGATTTAAGTATTGTTATCGAAAAAGTAAATGCTGAAGTTCACGGCCTATTTTGATTTTTGAATATTTCATTAGAACGGTATAAGATAAAATCTGCTTGATGTTTGTCAATAATTTTGATACCAAAATAAAATACACTACCAACAAATGAAATGAGCATAAAAATTTTAATCATTTATATACCTAACGAAATGATTAAAATTTTTATGCGAATTCCTGAATGTGAAGAAGTTTTTTATTTTCTTCATTTTCAGTTAAATAAAAAACTTTAAACAAATGAAAAGCATTGGTATAATTCCTTCCAGATATTCGTCTACTCGTTTTCCAGGCAAACCTTTGATTGAGATTAAAGGCAAGAGTATGATACAGAGAGTATATGAACAATCGTCTAAATCTAAAAAACTTTCAAAACTTGTTGTTGCAACTGATGATGAACGCATTTATAATCATGTTAAAAGTTTTGGAGGTGACGTGTTAATGACGAATATAAACCATACCAATGGTACTTCACGTTGTAACGAAATATTGACATTACTCGAAAATGAAGGTGAAGAATTTGATGTAGCCAGAAATATACAAGGTGACGAACCATATATTAACCCTGAACAAATAGATAGCGTTATTGCTCTTTTTGAAAATGATAAAGTACAGATTGGAACACTTGTAAAAGAAATAAGTTCAAGTGATGAATTGTTTAATCCAAATGTAGTTAAGGCAGTTATTGGAAATGAAAATAATGCTTTATATTTCAGTAGAAGAGCAATACCAATGCTTCGCGGAATTGATAAAGACATTTGGTTTGATCATTTCACTTATTTCAAACATATTGGAATATATGGTTATAAAACAAGTGTTCTTAAAACAATTGCAATTATGCCAATTGGTATTATTGAAAAAGCTGAGAAATTAGAACAACTTCGTTGGCTTGAAAATGGCATCCCTATTTCAGTAAATATAACTGATTATGAAAGTATTGCAGTTGATACAGAAGACGATTTACGAAAACTTGAAAATATTTCTTGATATTAATTAATAGAATACTTACTTTAGCAGGTTCGGAATAGAAGTTTTGAGATGAAACGAACATGAATAAATTTATTCATTAATTCACACAGGGAAATGATTAAATTTTTCATCAGGAGTTCCCTGTCTGCCGACAGGCTGGCATGTGACCAATAAAAATATAGTTTATAAACACATGAAATGAGCATAAATAAATTTAAACATTTATATACCAACCCTGCCTTTGCCGGCCCGCCTGCCAGAGCAAAGCGGCGGACAGGCAGGCAGGCGAAATGATTAAAATTTTTATGCGAATTCCTGAATGTGAAGAAGTTTTTTATTTTCTTCATTTTCAGTTAAATAAAAAACTTTAAATAGATGAAAATAGCAAAGTATATCGGAGATTTATTGTATGATTACGAATGCGTGGTCATTCCTGGTTTGGGAGGATTCCTGACTGATGATAAACCTGTGTCGATAAATGAGGTGACCTATAGTTTCTCCCCTCCCTTTCGTAAAATTCATTTTAATATCTATCTGCGGACCAACGACGGTTTGCTCGTAAATCATATAGCACAGCAAGAACAAATTGGATATAAAACAGCAAAACAAAGAGTCGATCAGTTTGTTTTTCAATGCCATAATGCATTAGAAAGAGGAAGGAAAATCAAATTTCAAAACATTGGATCTTTATCTTATGATAGCGATAAAAATATTGTTTTTACACAGGATATAAAAGTAAACTATAGTCCTAATTCATTTGGACTGAGTAGTTTGATCTCTCCTGCAATAAGAAGAGTAACTGATGAAGAAAAAATTAAAAAGGTTGTAAAAACAGCTTTCGAAAAAAATAAGGCCAGAAAAAAACAAGTTGATAGAAAAGTTAAGGTAGATGAACAGGTAATACGTATATCTAACAGAAAGATGCATGCTAAACGTAGAAAGTCATCTTTTGCAAACCAATTAACTGTTCTGTTAGTAGTTGTCTTAACCGCTAGTGCAGGAATTATGTATATGAATAGAGACACCATACAAGATTATTTTGTTGAGTATTCATCAAATATTCCTTTCTTCTATTCAAGTGTAAATGATTATTTGTCACAGAACATAAACTCAAAGCATGTTGCAGAACTAAGTCGTAGCACAGCATCATTCTTCCCATTATTTCTTGATGGAGAAAAGTCGAAAGCAAAAAGTGATGTTTCTGATCCTATGAATAAGATTACAACTGAAGTAATTGAAGAAGATAAATTAAACGTTGAAAATAATTTACAACCTGAAATTGCAGATAATGTTGTAACTGAGGAAGTAGTTGAAATCCCAATTACTTTTAAGGAGGTTGAGAACCCCAAGATTGTTGATGAGAGTCCTGCAGAAACAAATTTATCTCCTGACAGATTTTTTATAATTGCCGGTTCATTTTCTGACGAGTCTAACGCAAAGAGACTAGTAGGTCAGTTAAATAACAAAGGTTATAGTGCTCTGATTGCTGATACTAATAAATATGGCATGTACAGGGGTGCTATAATGAAGTTTAACGATCGAAATTTAGCTGAAAATAATTTGTTGGCTATTCGTGCAGATGAAAATCCAAAAGCCTGGTTACTTGTTAAATAGGCCAAATTTTTTCCTAAAGTGAGTAAAAAGAATAAGCTTAATCGTTTTGCTGAGAATGCAACTTTCGATAATATGTTCGAGTTGAATTATGAGGAGGTTATAGATGGTTTTGAACTGAAAAGTAATTGGAGAAATAATTTTTTTAAAAATAACAACAACCTGATAATTGAACTGGGCTGTGGTAAAGGTGAATATACTACCGGGTTGGCTCAAATATTTCCCGATAAAAATTTTATTGGCATTGATATTAAGGGAGCGCGTATTTGGAGAGGATTGGTAACCACTGCCGAAAAAACGTTAAGCAATGTAGCTTTTATACGGTCAAAAATAAATCTGATTGAATATTTCTTTGGTAAAAATGAAGTATCTGAAATATGGATAACATTTCCTGACCCCCATCCAAGTAGAATCAAAGAAAAACGTCGATTGACCTCCCCTCAGTTTCTTGACAGGTTTTATAATGTACTGAAACCAGATGGAGTAATTAATTTAAAAACAGATAATATTATTCTCTTTGAATACACACTGGATGTTATTAGAGATCATGGACATGAACTATTATATTCAACGTATGATGTTTACGGAGAAAAAAATGATGAGGCCCTGACTCAAATTCAAACTTTCTATGAGAAAAAATGGCTAAAGCTCGGTACTAAAATTAAATATTTACGATTTAAATTAAAACCATTAGTAAATCTTTAAAAATGGAAAAAGGTTTTTTCCTTAAAGTATATGATGTGGCGATCCAAATTCCATTTGGAAGAGTTACTTCATACGGTGCGATTGCTTCATATTTGGGGAGTAGGGGGTCGGCTCGTATGGTAGGATGGGCGATGAACTCATCTCATAGCTTCCCTAAAAATCTTCCCGCACATAGAGTTGTTAATAGAAACGGCTTACTTACAGGAAAACAGCATTTTGGAGGTAAGGATGTTTTGGCTGATTTGTTAAGGAGTGAGGGACTAATTGTTGAAGATGATAAAATATTGAATTTTAAGGAACATTTCTGGGATCCAGAATTGGAATTAATATAGTGTCATAAATTTATTCTAGATTTGATCCAATTGACTTTTGTGTCTGTACTTATTGTGTTTCCCGCTAGAGAATATTACATTAAGTCCAAATTTGAATATATTTTCTGTTCCTAAATTATGAAAACCCAATTCAAGTTTATGTAAAAATTTATATGAATTTTGTTAGATTTGCGTTACTATTTTAAAACATTCTAAATAATTATGTCAAAAACAGCACATACTTTGTATATTTCTGTAATGGTTGCCATTATTATTGGAGTTACTATAGCCTTAATCTATTATGGATCTTCCTACTTCAATACAAGTAATGAAGAACGATTCTACCACCCCGATCATAGTATGTTTAAACCCAGTGGTCCAATTGGACACGGTATAGGTATAATCGGTTCCTTATTTATGTTTATTGGAGTGGGAACATATATGCTTCGTAAACGAGTCAGGGCTTTTTCGCGTGTTGGAGTATTGAAATATTGGTTAGAGTTTCATATTTTCCTCTGTACATTGGGCCCTATATTAGTGCTTTTCCATACTTCTTTTAAATTCGGAGGATTAGTGTCGATCAGCTTCTGGAGTATGGTAGCCGTATTTGCAAGCGGTGTTATAGGTAGATTTATTTACATTCAGATTCCACGTTCAATCGAAGGCAGGGAATTAAGCTTAAGTGAAGTTCAGGGGCTTAAAAGTAATATTGGCGACATACTAAAAAGTGATTACAACCTTCCCGAAGAGAGCTTTAGTTTTATTACAGAATCAGCTAGTAGAAGAGTTGAACTATTGCAAGAAAATATAATTGTAAGAACTATAAAGAAGTACTTTGCTGACAAGAGGAATTTGAAAAGAGTTAAGGCTATACTTAAGCGAAATAAATTGAGTCGTTCAGAGAGTAAGAGGATTGTGAAACTGGTTAAAAATGAGATTTCTCTAAATCGGCGAATTGATCGACTTCAAACTATGCAAGAGTTGTTCAAGTACTGGCATGTTGCTCATTTACCGTTTGCAATAATTATGTTGATAATAATGATTATACATGTTGCCGTAACAATCACTTTTGGATATAAATGGATATTTTAAAATGGAGTTGATAATCGAAGAAATACTAACCTATTCTATAGTCATCATCTTTACATTGTCTATTATTATAGTTTACCTTAGAAGACAAAAGAAAGCATCAAATATTGTATCAGAAAAAATATTAAAAGCAAAGCAAGATGGGTTACACGAACCTGTTTCACTTCATCCTGTAGTTAAAATAAGCGATTGTATACAAACAGGAGCATGTATTGCAGCATGCCCGGAAAAGGATATTCTTGGTATTGTGAATGGAAAAGCAACAACCATTAATGCATCACAATGCATTGGGCATGGAGCTTGTTTTCATGCATGCCCTACTGAAGCTATATCCCTCTGCATTGGTACCGAAAAACGAGGAGTTGATCTCCCACATGTTAATCATAATTTTGAGACTAATATTCCCGGTATTTTTATTGCTGGTGAATTGGGGGGAATGGGACTCATTAAGAATGCGGTGGAACAAGGCAAACAAGCTGTTGATAATATTGTTAAATCAGCCAAGAGTAAACATTCAGCGGAATTTGATTTACTAATAGTTGGGGCAGGGCCTGCCGGGATATCTGCTTCACTTACTGCAAAAAAACATAAATTGAAATTTACTACACTTGAACAGGATTCGTTAGGCGGAACAGTGTTTACTTTTCCAAGATCAAAAATTGTTATGACATCGGCAATGGATCTTCCACTATATGGTAAAGTAAAGCTCTTTGAAACCAGCAAGGCCGAATTGTTGGATATCTGGAACAAGGCACTGAGGAAGAACGATATTACCATAAGAGAAAATACAAAAGTTGAAACTATTACTCGTGAAAATGGGCATTTCAAAGTAGTAACCTTGAATGGTGAAGAAATTACTGCCAACCAAATACTGCTTTCAATCGGACGGAGGGGTACACCACGGAAACTAAACATTTCAGGTGAAATTTCAGAGAAAGTTGCTTACAGACTTCTTGAGCCAGAAGTGATTGAAGGAAAGGATATTCTGATTGTTGGTGGCGGCGACTCTGCTGTTGAATCGGCTATGTTACTTGCTGATCAAAATAGAGTTACTCTTTCATACCGAAAGGATGTTTTCCAACGAATTAAACCTAAAAATAGTGAGCGAATTAATGAGGCAATACAACAAGGACGCATAGATGTGCGTTTTAATACTAACCCTATTGATATAAACATAAATGAAGTAATACTTACCTCTGGAGAAAATGGCGATAAATTTCCACTAAAAAATGATCTTGTATATATCTTTGCAGGTGGTGAATTACCTACGCAGTTTTTACAGAAGGTTGGTTTGCAGATTACAAAGAAATTTGGAGAGGCAATATTAAAACATAAATAGTATGTATCAAGCATTAAACAGTAAGATCAAATTAAAGCAAAGTGTTATTGCTACTGCTTTTATCTTATTGATGTTTGTTACTGATGGCTTTGCACAACTTTCTCCCGGAGATCTTTCAGAAGCTCATTCGCATCTGGAAGGTATGTCGCATTGTACAGATTGTCACACCTTTGGAGAAAAAGTAAGCAATGATAAATGCCTTGCTTGTCACAAAAATCTTAAATCAAGAATTGATCAGAATAAGGGTTATCATTCCTCAAAAGAAGTATCAGGTAAAGAATGCATAATTTGTCATAGTGATCATCATGGTAGAAAATTTGAGATGATAAGATTTGACAAGGATAAATTTGACCATGAACTAACAGGTTATGAATTAATAGGTGCGCATAAGAAAAAGGATTGTAAGGATTGTCATAAAAAGGATTTTATTGTCAATAAGGAAGTCAAGAATAAGCAGTATACCTATCAGGGATTAACTACTGATTGTTTACCCTGCCATACTGATTATCACCAAAAAACAATGAGTTCTGACTGTAAGAAATGTCACGACTTTAATAAGTTTAAACTGGCACCTGGATTTGATCACACCAACACAAAATTTAACTTAGTAGGAAAACATCAGGATGTTACATGTATTAAGTGTCATAAAGTTACTACTTTAAATGGAAAGCAATTTCAGGAATTTGCCGGTGTAAAATTTGAATCATGTACCAACTGTCATAAAGATGTTCATAACAATAAGTTTGGACAGAATTGTACTAAATGCCATAGTGAGCAATCATTTCATGTTATAATTGGAATGTCGAGTTTTGACCATAATAAAACCCGATTTAAATTAGAAGCTAAGCACCAATCAGTAGATTGCAAGAAATGTCATAAAAATAAACTTACCGATCCAATTTCACACAAACGATGTTCAGATTGCCATAAGGATTTTCATAAAGGGCAATTTGTAAAATCAGGGCAAAATCCTGATTGTTTGGAATGCCATACACCAGATGGCTTTGTTGGATCTTCGTTTACTATCGATCGTCACGCAAAAACTGAATTTCCATTGATGGGAGCTCACTTGGCCACTCCTTGCTTTGTATGTCATAAAAAGGATAACATATGGAACTTTGGAAGTATGGGTACTAATTGTACTAGTTGCCATACTAACATTCATGAAACAACGATAGATAAAAAATACTATCCTGAGGACCAATGCAAAAGTTGTCATACGGAAAATACATGGGTGGAAGTCAACTTTGACCACTCAAAAACTGAATACGAATTATTGGGTGCACACAAAAACCAGAGCTGTCGTGCATGCCATTTTAAGCCAACTCCTGATGGGAGTGCATACACTCAACAATTTAATAACCTTACATCAAACTGTACGGAATGTCATATTGATAAGCATTTTGGGCAATTTGAAAAAGATAATGTTACTGATTGCTTTTTTTGTCATAGCTTTAACAATTGGAAACCTGATAAATTTGATCATAATAAAACCAGATTTATACTTGATGGGAAGCATAAAAATCTAGCTTGTTCAGCATGTCATAAAAAGAAGCAAGTTGGTACAAATATATTTGTTGAGTATAAACTAAATACTTTGAGATGCGAGAACTGTCATTAATTGTTGCTTTGTTGGTTACTATGTTTAACCTGCCATCTAGCGACTCGCCACATGGAAAGGACTTTGATTTAAGTTGTTCTGACTGTCATAATTCAGAAGGATGGACTATCGACAGGAATAATATATCCTTCAATCATGATATGACAAATTTCCAGCTCGAGGGTTCACATGAGGACGTCAACTGTGTTTCTTGTCACCCAACTTTAGTATTTTCTGAAGCTGAGCCCCAATGTATGTCATGTCATGTTGATATGCATCAGCAAACAGTTGGATTTGAATGCCAACGATGTCATACAACCAGTACATGGATCGTTACGAATATTACTGAGATCCATCAACAAAGTCGATTCCCACTGCTGGGAGCTCATATTACAGCAGATTGTTACGACTGCCATCAGTCGGGTTCATTACTTTTATTTGAACCACTTGGTGTTGAATGTGTTGATTGTCATTTATCAGATTACCAGAGTGCAACAAACCCAAGCCATATTGAAAATAACTATTCAACAGAATGTATGGATTGCCATCAAATGAATGCTTTTACATGGACGGGAGCTAATTTTACACATAACTTGTTCCCCTTAACTTTAGGTCATGCAAATGTAAGTTGCAATCAATGTCATACAGGTACTGACTATTCAAATATTTCACCTGAATGTTTTTCTTGCCATCAGAGTGATTATAATGCTACGACTTCACCAAATCACCAACAGGCTGATTTAACCACTGAATGTACCGAATGTCATACAACCAATCCTGGTTGGAAACCAGCTGACTTTACTCAGCACGATAACGTTTTTCCAATTTACACAGGTGAGCATAGGGGCGAATGGGGCGATTGTGTCGATTGTCATAAAGATCCTGGCAACTATGCTAGTTTTACCTGCATTGATTGTCATGAGCACAATAAGAATGAAATGGATGATGAGCATAGTGGTATTAGCGGATATATATACAGTAGTGTAGCATGTCTGGAATGTCATCCAACAGGTTCAGAGGAAGGTAGCTTCAATCATGCAACTTCAAATTTCCCATTAACAGGAGCCCATATAGATACGGAATGTGCTCAATGTCATGTAAGCGGATATTCCGGAACACCCATAGATTGTTTTCAGTGCCATATGCCAGATTTTAATCAAACAACCAATCCAAATCATGTTGAAATTGAATTGACAGACGATTGTGCTTCTTGTCATACGACAGATCCAGGTTGGCAACCTGCTTTATTCGACATACATAATGAGTATTATGTACTAACAGGAGCTCATTTAACAACTATATGTGCAGATTGTCATACAAATGGCTATGTAGAAACTCCTAATATATGTTTCGATTGCCATACAACTGATTTTAATCAAACTACTGATCCCAATCATATAGAACTAGGGTTTCCAAACGACTGTGAGGAATGCCATACTACTGCGCCTGACTGGAAACCTACTACATATAACCATGATGAAATCTATCCGTTAACAGGGGCTCACAGCACAGCCTTGTGTATTAGCTGCCATGAATCGGGTTATGTAGGAACACCTAATACATGTTTCGAGTGTCATGAAACAAACTACAACCAAACTACAAACCCTAATCATGTTAATGCAGCACTGTCTAATAATTGTGATGAGTGTCATACTACAAATCCAGGATGGACACCTGCAACATTCAATAATCATAATGATTTTTACGTGCTAGAAGGTGCTCATGCTTTAATAGCTAATGATTGTTATGTATGTCATAATGGTAATTATAATAACACTCCCAATACATGTGTTGGTTGTCATCTGGATGATTATAATCAAACTTCAGACCCTCCACATGCATCCGCACAGTTTTCAACCGATTGTTTGATATGTCATTCACAAGTTGCGTGGGAGCCATCTACCTTTAATCATGATATTCAATACTTCCCAATATATAGTGGTAAACACGAAGGGGAGTGGAATCAGTGTTCGGAATGCCATACTAATCCATCAAATTATGAAGTGTTTAGCTGTATCGACTGCCATGAACATAATAAGACTGATATGGATGATGAGCATAATGGTGTTAGTGGCTACATTTATGCAAGTGAAGCCTGTCTTGATTGTCATCCAGATGGAGATAGTAAATTTGTCAAACCACGTATTCAATATAGAATAAGATAATGAGATATTTTGTACTGATATGTATTTTTATCGCTGCAGGATTACATCTTGCCGGACAGGATATTACTAGTGATAATGAAGGTGTTGTATCATATATTACGTCACAAAATATTTATGTAAAATTCCAATCAACTAAACAAATATCCGTGGGTGATACTCTTTATGTTTCTCGTGAAGGGAAACTCATTCCAGCTCTTAAAGTGAGTAATCTGTCTTCAATTTCGTGTGTTTGTATTCCTATTTCATCGATGGAATTTAAGGTTAATGATAATTTGATAAGCAAACCAAAACCTATCATTACACCAGTACCTGATAAACAGAATAAAGAAATTGCTGCAGTACCAATAGTTGTGACTCCATCGTCAGAAAAAGTTAGTGCAATTGATAGTACAGATGATACAACAAAGAAAAATAGACAAAAGATAGATGGCAAGCTGTCATTAGCATCGTACTCTAATTTTTCGAATACGCCAGGAGGAAATAGTCAAAGGATGCGGTATACTTTTTCGATGAATGCTCAAAATATTGGTAACTCTAAGTTTTCGGCTGAAAGTTATGTTTCTTTTATGCATGATAATAAGAATTGGGATGAGATTAAAAACAACGTATTTAATGGTTTGAAGATCTACAATCTGGCTGTGAAATATGAACCAACAGAAAATATGAAGATATGGTTGGGGCGAAAGATAAACCCAAATCTTTCAAATGTTGGTGCTATTGATGGACTTCAGGTGGAAAATAGATTTAGGTCAATAACAGCAGGTGCATTTGTTGGCTCACGGCCTAATAATATTGATTATAGTTTTGATTTCAACCTCTTTCAATTCGGTGCTTATTTAGGTCATTCATTTAATAGCAAGAATGGAAATATGCAAAGCACACTAGCCTTTGTAGAACAAAAGAACAATTGGAAAACCGACAGGCGATTTGCTTATTTTCAGCATTATAATGCGCTATTGAAGAATGTTTACTTTTTTGGCACAGCTGAATTAGAACTCTATCAGAAAGTGAATGGAGTTGAGAAGTCAGATCCTAAGTTGACCAATCTGTATTTGATGCTACGTTATCGAGTAATAAGACCATTATCATTATCAATTTCATACCGAACACAATCAAGTATGATATATTATGAAACTTATGATACACTTACTGTAGAGCATCTCTTTAATAATGAAAATGTTCAGGGATTCCGATTTTCAGTGAATTATCGCCCTATTAAATATTTAGCAATAGGTGTTAAAGTTGGATACCGATCATCTAAACAAGATCCAAGGCCAACCAGAAATGCATATGGTTATATCTCATATAGTAGAATTCCATGGCTGAATGCTTCCGCCACACTCTCAGTTATGATGCTTGAAACCAGCTATCTTTCGGGAAAGATATATACTCTTGGCCTAAGTCGTGACCTTGTCCCGGGTAAGCTATACGCCGGTATTAGTTACCGCTATGTTGATTACAACTATGTGAGCTATGAAACTACCCTTAATCAACAAATTGGTGATGTTAATTTAACATGGCGAATAATGAGAAAACTGTCTTTGTCAGTAGCATATGAAGGTATCTTCGAAAGCACAAATACTTATAACAGGCTTTATGTTAATTTAATACAGAGGTTGTAATGTTATAACTATATTGCTTATTCTTCTATATCAAAATATTTTTTCTTCTTTCTTTGTTTTTGATAAAAAATGAAATATGGAATATGATGATTTTAAAGAATCTGAAAGCGATTTTATACCTGGCATTTTCAATTACTGTGACGCCTGGTGTGAGCATTGTATTTATACTGACAGATGTAGGTCGTTTGCTTCACAAAAATTAATCAACCGAGAAATTGAGGCTGATGAAAGACGCATGAAGTCAAATGAGGAAAGCAAGAATTTCTGGGATCAGGTTAATACTGCCATTGAGGAAGCGGTAGAACTTATTGATGAGGTAATACCACTTGTGAAAGGTAATGAGTTTCCTTTATTTGGACAAAATGAAGATGATGAAGAGGCTGAAGAAGCCATAAAGGATTACGCAGAGAAGCGGGAAAAGGCAAAAAATCATAATCTTACAAAAGTTGCCTCTAAATATGAAAAAGCCGTACATAGTTGGTTTGAGGGAAGGAAAGATACGTTAATTGTTTTTGATCCTGATACACCATCCCTAAATTTTAATTATCCTGGTATTGTTGATGAGCTGGAATTAATAAAACTGTCTGATTTAGGGCATGTAATTAACTGGTATCATATTCAAATATGTGTTAAAGTTAAACGTGCACTTACTAGTTATTATGAAGAGCAGGAGGACGGTAACATGTTTGATGGATTTCCTAAAGATTCTGACGGATCTGCCATGGTCGCATTGTTGGGTATCGATAGATCTATTGGAGCATGGAACTTTCTTCGTGGCAAACTAATTTCTGAGAATGAATCAATTAAATTAATGATTCGAATGCTTTTGTGGCTTAGGATGGAAATGGAAAAAGAGTTCCCAAACGCCAAAGATTTTGAGTGGCCGCCAAATATGGAGTAGGGAGAACATATTGGCCAGGTTTCTCTCGTGACCTAATAACAAGTAAGCTTTACGGTGGTTTTAGTTATCGTTGTGTTGATTATAAATTTGTGAACTACGAATCTACCCTTAATCAACAAATTGGGGATGTCAATTTACCATGGCGAATAATGAGAAAACTCTCTTTATCGATGGCTTATGAAGGTATTTTTGAAACCACGAATAACTATAACAGACTATATCTCAATCTAATAAAACCGTTCTAGCAGGAAGATTTATTGCTAAGTCACTAGTTGGTACTTCTATTGAATAACAAACCGTTTGGTCTGATATTGCCCATCTTTCAGTATCTTCAATAAATATACCCCTTTAGTAAATGCAGTTAAATCCATTTGCTTTGTAATAACACCGTTCTCAAGTTGATCTTCCAACAGAAGTTTACCCTTTAAATCATAGACTTTCAAGTAGCAGGATCCATTAATTATGAAGTTCTTTTTAATGTTTAGTAGCCCATTTGATGGATTAGGATAAACCGTCAACAAAGCAAGATTCTCGGATTCATCAATAAAATCAAATAATTCCAAAGTAAATCCTTCAGGCAGGCTCATTGATGGCCAAGCATATCCATTATCAATATTAACATCATATTTGCCAACTGGAAATGTATTAAAGAAGCTAAACTCACCGCTGATTACTGTATCGTTAATAATTGTTTCATTTGTAGCGAAAATTGTTAAATTTCCTTGCGAAATATTTAGGTTACTTGTACCCTGCATGAAAATGATGCCGGTTCCTGTAACGCTTACGACTAGTGTGTCTTCCAAATAAGCCGAATCTGGAACTACATTAACTATTGATGCTTTAGGTTCAGATTCAATTAAATTGAAACAATTTTCCAAAATCATTGAGCCTTCAAATGGCGTTTCCACTTCGAGGTCATGATAGCCAATATAATTTTCATATGAAAACACAAAGTTTGCCTCAAGAGTTACTGAATCAACCACTACAATATCATGGCAATATAGTTCCTCATATCCTTGTATCAATGTTACGGATGCAGTGTTTCCTTCTTTGTCAAACTCTGTGTTTTCAGACCTTATTAATAGAGTTACTCTTGTTCCTTCAAAGGCCGAACCAGGGCTTACTGATAATAGACTTGGAGGGCCTCCTCCTGAAGCAAGTAATTCAAACCCATCAACCAGTATATGATCTCCGTATGGATAATTCAGTACTTGTACATCATATAAACCCGGGTTGTGATCATAATTGAAAGCAAAATCCCCGGTAAGGATAGTATCATTAACTATATTAGTAGGGCCTGCAACGAAGCTTCCCAAGCCATCTTTGTGCAATCTCAATGTAGTAGACCCTTGTTGAAAAGTGGTATTTCTACCTGTAACCGTTAATGTTAGTGCTTCTCCCTGATAAGCCGAATCAGGTTCCACTGAAACAATTTCAGGATTGTTTTGTCCCTCCATTAGAATAAGTGCATCAGGCAGGATTAATGCTCCGTCTAGTTGATTGCTCAAATGTAAAGTGTAATTCCCTGCAGGTTTGTTGTAATTAATATATATACTTGCTTCAATTTGTTGTGAATCAATAACTGTAACGGAAGAAGTCGATAATTGTCCACCATTTGTGGAACTAAGCCATATATTATTATAAACTCCTGAAGCATCAAAATGTGTATTAATTCCAGTTATATTTAATAGTATAGTTTCCCCATTATATGCTGTATCAGGCTCGTAATTAATAAGTTCTGGGATTAATACAACTGGATTTAACAAGAAGCCATCAGACAGAATCATCTCTCCCGGATATCCATCATTGTAAGCATACACATCATAACTCCCGGTTGAGTGATCAGGATTAAAAAAGAAAACACCTTGAATTTGTAATTGACTTATTACTATATCACTTGCGGAGTTAATAAAAGATCCATTCTGCCATAGTCTAACTGAACTGGTTCCCTGAACAAAATTGGTATTCTCACCTGTTACCGTAATGGTAAGTTCTTCACATTGTGTCCCTGAATCTGGTATAGAACTTATTATAATTTGACCCTTAACTTCTGAGGTCATTAGAATTACCAGTAATGACAATAAGAATGTGTAACTTTTCATAATAATTGGATTTTTAAAAGTTAATAATGCTAGTCAAAAGCACTAAGTTCAAATATAAGGTTTTTTATTGGAATCTTCTTCGAGACATATTTTAAAAATTGTTGATAATACCACTCTTCGTCATCTGGAAGGAAGGCTATCATTTCCAGCTCACCTTCTTCTTCGAGTACACTAATAATTTTCGATCGTAATACTACTTTTATGAACGATTTGTACTTTGGAGTATGAGAGTCAATATTGATTTCAGCCAATGCAGCCAATGCACTGTCGGTTTGCTCATCTTTAAAATAAACGGCACATAGATTAAGAGCAGCTTCTTCAAAGTCAGGATAAATGTTTAGTACTTCTTTATAAGTTTCTACAGATTTCTTAATCTCTCCTTTTTTTGCGTATGAAGTAGCAAGGTTATTTAGAATATGAACATGATAAGGATTTAGTTGTTTGGCTTTTTGTAAAAATAGCACTGAACTGTCAGTCTGGCCAGTTTGATAAAATGCTAAACCTTTGTACCATGATAAAGGAGTTGACAAAGGGTCCATTTGATAGAAGAAGGAGGTAGCTTTGTTTATTTCATCGATAACTAAAGAATAGCGATTCTCCAATTTTGCCAATAGCGCCATACGCGTATGTGATTCAGATAAAAAACGTTGATAACCAAAAATTAATGAAGCTAATAGTAAAAATGCTGAAATAGAATAGAAAACCATTTTTAGCAAACCTTGTTTTGGAATAGAAATCAAAGTTGTATCCTTTGACTTACCGACAATAATTATTGCCAAAAAAGATGATAATAGAATGTTGTGTACAATACGTTCATGCGGAAAGCTAAAAGATGAAAATATTGTAATACCTGTTAGTGAATACAACACAGCATAATTAAAAAGCACATTGCTTCTACCTTCTGCCGTCTTAATTTGTGAAATCAATAGAACAAAAGCCCATAAGAAAGTAATCAAATACAATAGTCCACCGATAAGACCATATTCACTAAAGATCCAAAGAAAGTCATTGTGCGGCCTTTGGTAGAACGTAATGTTGTTCTCAGAAACAAGGCCTTTATTCCCATATTTTAAAATCTCTATTTTCCAATTGGCAGCACCACATCCAAATATTGGTTTTTCTTCAATAATATTGAGTGTACGTTTCCATAGTTCGAAACGATCCTTTCCTGAACCTGTTTCAATCTTAACAATGTTGCTGAAATGTTCTGTAGCTTCTGAAGTTTGTGTAAAGTAAGTAAAAAATAGCACTGAAAGTAGAAATGTAATAATTAGAGAGATTGCTAAAATTTTCAGATTTCCTTCCTTTAAAGCGGAGGGCATATTTTTTTTCATTTTGAACCAATAATCCAATATTATTATAAATCCAAAACCTGCAAACAAAGCAAACCAAACAGCTCTGTTAGACAGGACAATGAGAAGAAGAAGAGTAATACCTACAAATACAACTTGCAGGATTTTTAATAAGTAGTTTTTTGCTTGAAAAACCGTATAAACCTGAAATGGAAAACTAATAAATAATATTTGAAGATAAAGATTACGGTGTCCAAAAACGGTTCTTACCTGGTAAGTGCTCAGGGGTATACTAAGTTTTCCGGTTTGTACTACCTGAAACAGTTGGATTAATCCATAGGATGCTAAGATAATACCAAGCAAAGATATTACTGTGGGGAGAGTAGCTTTTAGTTCATTATACGAGTACAGTTGGATAAGAAAAAACATAAGTAGGAAGAACGAAACAATTTTTAACCAATCAAAAAAGGAATCGCTATAAACATTTCCCCAAAGTAGATGAATACCAGTATAAAAAACAAAAAGAAAACAGATAAAAAGTAATTGGGAACGGATAAGTTTGAGGTTTCTTCTCTTATTCAATAACATTAGCAGCATAAGAAATAACACTAATATCAAGCTTATAAATCTGATTAACAAACCCTGATCTAGTGCTTCACTACTTTTCAATAGAGGGATAACCAAGATAAGAAATAACAGAGGCAGTATTTTTACCTTTCTATTAATTATAGTTCTCAACGTGCTTTTATTTAAGCCATTTTGTTTTACTTGGATATTGAGTAACTACTTCTCCTTCTTCTTCAATAAGTATCTAACAACATTCTCACCATTGGAGCCATAACCATAACTACTTACAAACTCCCAATCGTTTTTTATCATTAAGTTTAAAGGCGAAATAATATTTCCTGATCTGGCAATAGTTCCATTTTTATCCCTAATTTCTTCAACTTTGGGGTTTGCTTGGCCATAATCAACATATACTTCCATTTCGAAGTTTTTTGTAATGCCAACTAATTCTACATAATCAGTGCCTTGCCTTTTATTGATATTTATATCTCCAACATATATCTGAGAATATCCAACTGAACAGGCAAAAACAATAATGAGTAATAAGAATACTTTTTTCATTTGTTTAAAATTTATTAATTACTTGAATATAAATTAATTAAAAATTTGTGCACATCTGCAACCGCTGCGCTTTATTCACATATTATTTTTATATATTGTGTTCATGAATCTGTGATTTCGCATAAACTTGTTTTAATCATTTTCGGTATGGTATGCCTGCCTGTTCGGCAGACAGGCTTAAAAAAGTTTATGCTCATTTCATGATTCGTTTGTTTTGATTTATATTTCAAATATAACAATTTCATTGCACACAAAACTGAAATGACAAATTATAGCTTTGCTATGCAAGCTTTACTAAATTTGCATTAGAATGGACTAAGATTCACCAACAATTATTAGATTGATTAGAATTTGTTGCAAAATATTACTATTGTTTATTATTATTCAATTTCAAACCTATGGTATTGCACAAGGTAGCTGGAATCGAATTGAAGTTCCAACTCAACAATTCTTAAGATCAGTTTATTTTACTGATAGTTTAACTGGCTGGGCTGTTGGTGATTCCGGAATTATAATTAACACCATTGATGGTGGTGACAATTGGGTAATACAAGAAAGTAATACATATAATGATATTGTAGACGTGTTTTTTCTTAACAGCCAACTTGGCTGGGCATCATCATTCAATTATTCGGAACTGCCATATGGAACTTTGTTGCTCAAAACTACTAATGGAGGTAATGACTGGATTTGTGAACCTTACCCAACGGATAATGTTTTTATGACATGTATTTTCTTTTTGGATTCACTTGTTGGATGGATGGGTGGTTCACCACATGCAATTGTTAAAACTTCTGATGGGGGTAATTTGTGGCAACAGGCAAATGTTGATACCAGTACACTTGCATTTTTCCCTGTACTGGATATTAAGTTCTACAATGAACAATATGGATATGCCAGTGGAGGTATGTTTGATATTGCAGGTGTTACCTGGCATACACACAATGGTGGGGAAATATGGTATGCTATTGATGGCTCAGATGCTCCGGCTGATGAGGTTCACAACTTATATATCTATGATTCTCTTCGGGTGATTGGGTGCGGTGGTGATCCCGATTTTGGTTATGGTGTTGGTTTGCTCCGTACATATGATGGTGGCCCTAGTTGGGAGTATGAAGAACTTGGTATGCAGGGTATTGCGTATGATATTGATTTTGTAAATGATGCCGAAGCCTGGGCTCCTTTGGGTCCTCAGAGGAAATTTATTTATAGTGTTGATTCAGGGTCAACTTGGTTGGAATTACCAACTCCGGAATCTACTGCTATTTTTGATATCACATTCACCGATTCCTTACATGGGTACGCTGTAGGAAGGGAAGGAGCAGTACTCAGGTTTAAACCGGAAATACATGTTGGAACTGAGTCAATAACTAAATCTTCTAGTGAGACAAAATTGAACCAAAATTATCCTAATCCGTTTGTAGAGAGCACTACAATAACCTTTAGCATTTTTGATAACGAGAACATTCATCACCCAATTAATGTATTAATTTTTGATATTTATGGAATTAGGGTTGCTGAGTTTCTTCTTCAAAAGAATATCTCAGGAAAGTATAGTGTCCGTTTTAATGGAGATGGTATACCAAATGGTATTTATTATTTTCAGTTAAATATTAGTGATCAGATTGTAGATACTAAAAAAATGGTGCTAATGAGATAATATCAGCCCTCTTGTTTTAGTAACATTATCAGCCTCCAGTCGATAAAAGTAAACCCTATTCTTCTTTGATTTTTCTATCGCATAAAAAATTACTTCATAGTTACCCGGCAGCTTGTATTCATTCACCAAAGTAGTTATTTCAGTACCCATTATATCCAATACTTTAATTGTTACAAAACTGTATCTGGGAACAGAATACCCTATAGTAGTTGAAGAGTTAAATGGATTAGGAAAGTTTTGTTCTAATTTGAATTGTGCGTCTAAGTCTTCAGTTATTGCATCGATAGATGAAAATTTAACAGGCACTGTCCATATTTGATAGATTCCTGTAGAATTATCCATCCATACTGGCCAAAGTTCTGTAGTTGTTGAGGTGATATCAATATTATCACCTTGATAACCCTGTCCTAATCCTCCAATTGGAATTGGTTTAAAGTTGTGGTCACTAATTTCAAATTCTTCCCATGTATCTCCGCCATCTGTTGACCTTGCAAGCATAACTCCGGTTGAATCAACAGTTGTGTTCCTGTCATCATAAAAGATAATATCCACAGCGCCAAATTTATCTACATGAACTGTTGGAAAATACTGTGTTTTGCCATTATTTAATGCATCTTGGTTAACCCTAATAGCATCCGACCAAGTAACTCCGCCGTCGGTTGAGCGATTTAAAATAATATCCGGATCAGAGCCTGCAGGAGCTTTGTCTTTTTGCCCGGTAACTATATAGATCCATCCATTTCTTTCTCCACCACTATTATCAACTGCAATTCCGGGTAAGCCATTTACCCTGATATTTCCTTTATTTGGAAGCAGTCCGGTTATTCCATTTATATCAAATGCATTCTCTGTAACATTCCAATTAATACCACCATCAGCAGAAGATGCGAAACCTACAAAAATCTCTTTAAAAGGTGATGATTCGGTAACTCCTGCCCAGCAAAGTGCAAGGTCTCCCTCAGGTCCCGTGTCAATATCCCCTCCTGCACACCTGCTAACAGGTGAATTTATCTGCATTGGGGTACTCCATGTTTCAGCTCCGTCATCAGTATAAGAAACCATCATAGGAAAAGGGGTTGCAAATTTAACCCATGTAGCATATGTACGCCCGAAATATGCACTTGTAGAATTAGCATCAGAAGTAACTGCGGCTCGCTCAAGATCATCTGTGGATATCACACTTTGTCCCGACCAGGTATTACCATTATCCAGTGAATAGTGAGAATATAATCCTACAAATGGAGACCTTCCCAATCTTGTGATAATAAAGCGACCATCCTTGTCAATTGCTATACCTGGATCACCCCCATGGAATAATAGAGGATTACCTGTACATGTGTCGTTGCCTTGCCAAGAATCACCACCATCGTTACTTACATAAATACCCTCGCTAATAAAGAAAGGAATAAAAGTTAAAGTGTTACAAGATAAAAACAGGACATTTTCATCAATAGGGCTTTTAACAATAAACACCTCTGTTTGTGTTACATTGCTGGGATGGATTCTGTAACTTTCCCCAATAGTCAGCATATTATAATCGGGTTGATTATTTTGTGAAAATCCATTATTGATGCAGAGCAGAAATAATAATGTAACAATTGTAAGGAGGTTTATCTTCTTATACATACCATCAAGGATTATTATTTTGAATGATGTAAGCAAACATATTTTATTTATGGTTAATTTCATTTTGATCTATTCAATAGTCGTGAATATCTATAATATGTTTTTATCAGAATCGATATCCAACATTTAGAGAAAGAAAATAATTCCTGGGTTCTCCGGCTTCGTAGTACCTTTTATCTGAAGAATTTGTATTTGTAAATCCTACGTAAACTTCATCCAGCATATTGTTCATTCCTCCAGACATCATTATGTTTAATTTACCAAATTTCATATCTAAACCCAAAACAGAATTCAGTAGCTGATACGACTTTGTTTTATCAGTATTAGCATCGTCTACCCATAGTCCACTTATGCCCAAAAAACTAAATTTTGCAAACCCGGTGATATTTTTAAAAATAGAATGAGCATATGATAATGATAAAAAGAGATTATTTTTTGGAACACTAGGTACTATGTTACCCGAAAAATCTTTCTCGCTTTCTATAATATTTCCTGCAGAATCAATTTCAACCGACAAGGCAGAATAACTACCATAAATAAAATCGGAAAACGTGTAGGCAAAAGCAAATTTTAGATCTCTTACTATCTCCACCTGGGATCCGAGTTCAAATCCTCTTCTATTTGTTTTAGCTGCATTTCTGAAAAATACTTCACTATATACTTCGTAAGGTACCACCTCGTTATCAATATTCAAATTGAAGAAAGTGGCTTCAAAAAGCAGATGTCGTAAAAAGTCAGCTTCATAATTAAGCAAATTCCCTTTAATACCTATTTCAAAACTTTTGGTTTCCTGTGGTTTTAGATCATGATTGTAAAGTACGGTAGGATCAAAGCTCTCAAGTTCATTTTTGGCCGGACTGTCAAAACTTAAACTATATGATGTGTACACAGAAACCCATTGTGATAATTTATAATTCAGCGCCACCTTTGGTACAAATGCGCTAAAATTCCTGTTATCAGTACGAGAGGGGAGTGTTTCTTCTTTAAGATCGAAATTAATATAGTCATATCTCCCTGCTAACAAAAGAAATAACCTACCCTTTGTAATTTCATAATTGTTGGAAAAATAGAAGCCGTTGTTATAAATTTTTTCGTTAAGTAACTGAAGAATTTGATCTCCTTTTTTACCATTGATATTTGAATAATATTCAGTTCTGGCGGGTTGAAAAAGTAAGTCGCTTCCAATTAAAAATTCATTGGTTCTGCCCATAATCTTTGAGCTATTACTGTATCTAACTCTTAGTCCTAGACCATATCGGTTTATGATCCTATATTCTCTTGAGGTTCTTTCGAAATATTTGATAGTACCATAAGCTGTTAGCTCAAATTCATTGTTAAGTTTTTTCCCAAATTTAGAGTTAAACCTGATACCAAACCGTCCTTTGCTCGATAGTCGTTTTGTATCCCTGTCAATATACCTTTGGTCAGCCTGATAGGGATTGGCTTCAAATTCTTCCTTTGTTAAAGCTCCCGGAAGCCTTATTATACCATCTGCAAAATAGAATAGTAACTTAAGACTTGTATTTTCGGATGGGGAGGTTTCCAGTACTGAGTTTACAATATTCCAATGCTCGGTGTTATGTGGTCGGTATCCTTCGTAATTATGGTTGCTGTATGTTGCTAGTAAACCATAATTATCAGTTCGTAATCCAAGTTTAATCCCATTTCTGCGCAAGCCAAAAGAGCCAAATTGATTAAATTGTACACCGAATGACCTTGTGAAATCAATATCATTTATGAAATTTATAACTCCACCAGGTGCATTAGTATATAGAGATGATAAATTTCCTTTCGCAATTTCAATCCTGCTTACAGACTGGAAATCAATTGCTTCGATTCGGGTTTGTCCGTCAGGTTCAGATTCAGGTATATCATCCAGTAGTATTCTAACGCCTCTAATTCCAGAATTGGATTTGCTTCCGAATCCTCTGATAGATATCCTTACATCGTGATTACCATATCTGGATTGAATGAACATACCCGGAACCGATGAAAGCACATCATCAATTCCGATTTTTTTATCGTATTTGTAATCAACAAAGTTTATTCGTGTTATAGGATAAGGAATATCAATTATCTTTCTGGAAACTCTTGTTCCTGTGATTACAACCTCGTCAATATTAATAGTTGTTGAATCGTGTGGTTTAATAACAATTACTGTATCAGGTTTTATTATTTCTTGAGCCTTTAAATTAAAATTTCCAACACAAAGAAGAAATAAAAATACAAATATGAGGTAGTAATGAGACCGCATTGATTTTATAGTTAATTTAGATTCCAGCTTGTCAGGCCTGCCTGCCAGAGTAAAGCTGCAGACAGGCAATCAGGCTTTGCTTCCCCCAGAATAATAACCCTCTCTTGGTTTTCTGAAGGTGGTTGACTTTATTATCCCAAAATTACAAATATTTACCATCCTTGCTTAGAATTTGTTATCTAAGTATTGATGCTTAAATAAAAAATCCCGAAATCAAGTTTCTTGTTTCTTATAAAGATATTCTATTGTTACAAGACCGGTTAATAATCTAACCAAAACTTCTTACAAATAGTCCTTTAGTATTTTGAAGAGTATTAGCAAATTTTGAGATATTTAAATATGGTGATAATCAATAGAATGCCCTCTAATATTACCTATAATTTGTTAGAAACTATATTAAACTAAAATTCATCATCATCTTCCTGATCCAGCATTCCGTTTTTTTGTTCACGGTCATATTTTTCACAATCAAATTCAATCATTACATCTCTAAGAGGTTTGTCGAATTCGCCACCACTTATTCCTAAGGAAGGGTCTGAATAAACCTTTTGCATGTAAATAGCCCAAATTGGAAGAGCCATATTAGCTCCCTGTCCTAAGGTGATACTTCGAAAATGAACGCTTCGATCCTCTGCACCCACCCAAACTCCTGATGTTAGGTCTGGTGTTATACCCATAAACCATCCATCGGATTGATTTTGTGTTGTGCCGGTTTTCCCTGCTACTGGATTGTTGAAACCGTACTTATACCTAAGTCTTATACCTGTTCCACTTTCAACAACTCCTTCCAGGAGTTTCAGCATTTTGTAAGCAGTAATTTCACTCATTGCTTCTGTTTTCTCCGGAACAAACCTTTCTAACACATTGCCATTTTTATCTTCAATTTTTGTCACAAAAGTGGGTTTTACAAATACCCCTTTGTTGGCAAATGTATTCATGGCACCAACCATTTCGTAGAGTGATAAATCAGGTGTGCCCAGTGCTATTGATGGTACTGCGGGTATTGGAGAATTAACACCCAACTTTCTTGCCATTTGCCTAACCGACTGTGGTGAAAACCTACCAATAAGATAAGCAGAAATCCAGTTGTTAGAATTAGCTAATGCCCATTTTAATGTTACTTCTTCTCCAACTCTGTCGTTATCGGAGTTTCGGGGTGCCCAAAAAGTCCCATCATCGAGTTCAACACTATATTGAATATTCGAAACCTTATAACAGGGTGTGTACTCACCTTCCTGCATTGCCAGAGTATATAGGAATGGTTTAAAAGTTGAACCTACCTGACGTTTTCCCTGAACAACGTGATCAAATTGAAAGTACTTATAATCAATACCTCCAACCATAGCTCTAACAAATCCTGTATGTGATTCCATTGATAGTAATCCTGCTTGCAAAAAATATTTATGATATAATATTGAATCCAAAGGTGTCATGATAGTGTCAATTGGCCCATTCCAACTAAACACTCTCATCTCGGAAGGTATGTTAAAGTTATCAAGAATAGAGTCCATGCTCATCCCAGAATTACGCAACTTACGATATCTCTCACTTCTTTTTACTGCTTGAAGCATTATTTTTTCAATCGACTCTTCAGCTTCTTCTTCATCAAAATCGAATGGAGCATTTGTAAATCCTTCCCAATGTTTGTAAAAAGAAGGTTGTAGATCCAATGAAAGGTGTTCTCTCACAGCTTCTTCAGCATATTTTTGCATCCGTGAATCAATTGTTGTATATATTTTCAGCCCATCTTTATATATGTTATATGGAGAACCATCAGGTTTAAAGTGAGACTCACACCAGTCTTTTAATTGACCACGTAAATATTCCCTAAGATAAGTTGCCAATCCTTCGTTGTGATCTTGTAATGCATATTTTGATACGCCAAGAGGTAGTAAGCTAACAGAGTCGTAAACATCCTGAGTAATGAAATTATATTTTAGCATTTGCTGCAAAACTAAGTTGCGTCTCTGCAAAGATCGTTCAGGATTTGAGATAGGACTATATCTGGTAGGAGCATTAACAACACCGGCCATTAGAGCAGCCTCTTGAATATTCAATGAATCCGGAGAGCTATCAAAGAAAGTTGCCGCAGCAGATTTTATTCCATAGGAGTTATGACCAAAAGGAACTGTGTTTAGGTACATTGCTATTATTTCTTCTTTTGAATAATACCTCTCTAATTTTAGTGCTGTAATCCACTCTTGAAATTTACGAAGTACTAGTTGAGGTTTTGAGAGCCTGCCTCTTGGAAAGAGGTTTTTTGCCAATTGCTGAGTTAAAGTACTTCCTCCACCTTTTTGATTTCCTGTTATTACACCATAAAAAACCCTCAGTAACGCTTTCTCGTCAATACCTGAATGTTTCTCAAATCTTATGTCTTCAATTGCAACTAGCGCGTTAATTAGGTTTGGTGAGATATCTCGATAAGTTATGTTCGACCTATTCTCAATAAAAAACGTTCCTAGTAATTCTCCGTTAGAACTATACACCTCAGATGCAAGATTGCTTTTTGGGTTTTCTAATTCCTTAAAGGTAGGCATGTCTCCAAACCATTCTGCAACAACACCATAGAAAAAAATAACAGCAAAGCAGATCATCAGAAGCCATAAAAGCCATAATTTGAGAATATAATTGAAAAATTTCTTTATTGGTGATTTTTCATTTGTCATAACACAAACACTCTTTATTGTAGATCGTTATTTAAGAGTTCCTATTTTTATAATACTTAACCCTATATCATTTATGCCTTGTAAAGTATCTACGCGCATTGCCTGTTGAATAAGGAATCGGTAATTCCCCTTTAGAGGGAATGTCAGTCCACTCTTTAAAACAATATTGTTTTCTTTTATATCTCCCCATCCTTTGCCAAGCCATTTTCCTTCTTCGTTAGCCAGATTAAGCTCTATAGTATCACGAGTAATATTCCCGTTTGGAAACTCAGTTATTAAAAAGATATATAAATTGCTATATCTGTATTCATTGGAATTCCTTATAGTTAAACCAAACTCATAAGGTATCAGTGTGTCAATAATGCCAATGTCGAAAGCAACAGCATTATTTTTATACCATCCTTCCGAAGGAATAGTAACATTTTTGTTAAACACAGTATTTGAGTCACAAGAAATTAGGGTTACCGTTAGCAGTGCTAATGACAAAAATACAACTGTTGATTTTTTGAAAAAGCTATACATCTGTTATAAGAATGGGAAATTAAGATATTTATTATTTAAAACCGAAATAATATTATATATAACCAGTGACATCGTTAGAATATCCGTCGTCTGTATTATCTACCACAGTATTTTTCTCAGCATATTCCTCAAGTTCTGAAGGTAACTTACCCTTTTTATTTTCGTTCATAATAAACTTAACCTTATCAACCGGTATTGCCATCATATTGATAGAGTCATTCTTGTATGCGTACCACATTGTTTTCTTAAATACCTCAGATTTAATATAGTAGGCCTTGCCTTTTTTGGTGTTTAGAGGTATGGAGCTATCCGGAAAATCTTTAAGCGTTTCTATGTAATTGTCAATTTCATAATTAATACAACATTTTAATTTTCCGCATTGTCCTGCAAGCTTTTGTGGATTTAGGGATAATTGTTGTATACGTGCTGAACTAGTTGAAACACTATTGAAATTACTCATATAGGATGAGCAGCATTGTTCACGTCCGCATGGACCCATACCGCCAACTTTTGCAGCTTCCTGACGAGCACCAATCTGTTTCATCTCGATCCTTACTTTGAATGCTTCCGCCAACTTTCTAATTAATTCCCTAAAGTCAACCCTGTCGTTAGCTGTATAATAAAATATAGCTTTCGTTTTATCTCCCTGATACTCAACATCGTTTATTTTCATCTGCAGGTCGAGGTTTAATGCAATCGACCTTGATTTTAGCATAGTTGAATTTTCAAGTTCAATTATCTCAAGCCATTTCTCGATATCAGTACTCCGTGCATGCCTGAAAATACGTTTAAGTTCCTTTTTTTTAGGATCAACTTGTTTTCGTTTCATCTGAATTCTTACAAGTTCACCAGCTAAAGAAACAATCCCAATATCATGACCCGGTGATGCTTCAACAGCAACAACTTCTCCTTTTTTTAATGTCATTTCCGGAGGGTATGTAAAAAAGTCCTTTCGTCCATTTTTAAACCGAACCTCAACAAAGTTGAAATGAGATTTTGCTAGAGGGTCATTAAAGTCGGTTAGCCAATCGTAAGCACTTAATTTACAACATTTTTGCTGATTTACGTAAAGGGAATCCTGATTTGTGCCAGACACCGAACAGCATCCTCTTGATAGAACAATATTTTGTTGTTGATCAGTATTTTCTCTTATTTCATCCATTTCCTTATCCGTATTCTCTCCAAATAGTAATTTGTACAAAGGTACATATAAAGTTGTTTTATTGGTTAACAATTAAGATTTGATAAAGCAGCAAATGTAATTCTACTTTTTGGCATTAAAAGGATTGATATAGATTAGAGTCAGTAACTGAAAGACATTATGGTCTGGTTTACTTAACCTTACATTATAGATTGCTCACAATACATAAGGATATTTCGTAAATCATTGTAGATTAATAAAGTAACATGATTGACTTAATTAATAAAAAAATTCCAAAACCTGTAATAGCTAGTCCGGAAATCTTATTTATCAAAATTAAGATCTTATCAGTAACAAATTTCTTAAGAAGGGATGCTGTGAAAGTCTTAATGATATCTGTGATAAGAACAATTGAAAGGGTTCCTGAAAAGAATAGAATAAGTTTTAAAGTGTCAGCATTGTACCTGGCAGTTATTCCAACGATGATACTAATCCAGAATATCCACACAAACGGATTTAGTGTATTTAGCAGAAATCCTTTTCCAATGTATACCATTGCATGTGGTGTTTTTGTTTCTGGATTGTCCACAATTTCTACAATTTTGGCCTTCCTACTATAGGTAACAATACCAAGAACTATTAGTAGCCCACCACCAATAATACCCATTAAATTGTAGTTTTGAGTAGCACTCATTAGGCTTGTAGCTCCATAAATAGATGCAGTTACAATAAGTAAGTCGTTTAAAAAGATACCAAAAGCCAGTAATATTCCTGGTAGGAAACCTCTATAGATACCTGTTTGGATTAATGCAAAAAAAGCCGGACCAAATCCAAAAATGAATGCTAATGAAAAACCAAGTATTGTTCCCTCTAAAAAAATGTCCATTGTTAAGCCATTTTACAACTGATCCAAAAAAAGTTTAAACAATCTAATTTAATACAATTCTCCATTATTTTCAAAACCTGTAAATATAGTTGAATAGATGTTAAAACTGAAATTCCAATTAGGGACTAACCTTTTCAGGTTACTATATCAAAATAGGTTTTTTAACCAGTAAGTTATTTTTTCTCAGATATTCATCCCATGCATCGAGGCGGGAGTTTTTTAGTACACGAGGAAATTTATTTGCACTTCCCTCTTTGCCCGACATCTTCATATAATCGTAAAAAACTTGAGATGGTAGCACTGTAACCCAAACTTCTTTGATAGCTTCCATGCGTTCAACACGGTAATCGTCATTTAGATTTTTTAAATGGGCATCTATTATTTTTGATGCCTGCTTTCCTTCAAGAGGATCATCAGTTCCAATATACCACCTATGAGCAAATAGGTTTCCATGTCGTACCCCTGCAATGGTAAACTCTTTAATTTTTATATCCAGATCTTCCTGCAAAAGCTCAATTGCACGGTTCATGTTTTCCTGCGAGAGATGCTCACCACAAATGCTTATGAAATGATTAGTCCTACCAGTGATTATTATTTCACAATTTTCTTTATCTACAAACTTGATTGTATCACCGAGCAAATATCTCCAGGCACCAGCGTTTGTTGACATTAGCAAAGCATAATCAACCCCTTCTTCAACCTCACCTATGGTTAATGTTTGTGGATTCTCATTTATATTACCATCATCATCAAAATTTTCATCATTAAAAGGAACAAATTCGTAATATATTCCATTGTCGAGAACCATCTGCATACCTTTTGTGTCTTTTCCGTTCTGGTAAGCGATATAACCCTCTGATGCCAAGTATGATTCGTTATACAGTAATGGTCGGGCAACTAACTTTTCAAAACTTTTTACATATGGTTTGAAGGAAACTCCACTATGTACATAAACCGAAAGATTTGGCCAAATATCATGAATTGTGTCTACTTTATACTCATTAATTATTCGCTCCATCAATATCTGAACCCATGCAGGTACTCCTACTATAATGCCGATATCCCACGATGGTGCTTTTTTAACCATTTCGTTAAGTTTGGTAGCCCAATCTGCAGTGCGTGAGATTCGTCTTCCCGGTCTGTAAAAATGTTGAAACCAGAATGGAATATTACCAGCAGTGATACCCGACAAATCACCTTCATAATAGGTTCCATTGTATTGTAAGTGAGTGCTTCCACCAATCATTAAGATGCCTTTTTCATAGAACTCGATTGGGAAATCATATTTTGTCATGGAAATAAGCTGTCTCAAAGTTACCTGCTTTATTCCGCGGAGCATTTCATTAGTAATCGGAATATATTTACTTGAAGCTTCGGATGTGCCTGAACTCAATGCAAAATATCTTACCTTTCCTGGCCAGGCTACATACGATTCACCATTTAGTGCTCTATACCACCAACGTTTGTACATTGATTGATAATTGTGAACAGGTACAGTATTTTCAAATGCGTTTTGAACATTGGATGCAGAGAGGAGCTTTGAAAACTTATAATGCTCACCAAGGGCTGTAAATTGTGATCTTTGGAGTAACTTTACCAATTCCCGTTTTTGGGCAATTACAGGATTTAGTTTTCTACGTTGTTTCTCAACAGGCAGATTACGCAGTTCAAACGCTTTTTTTATAATGTTTCCCAATATTGGCATAGTCACAGCTATTTAAGGCCAACAAATTTATTAAAATTTATGAATTAACTGCCTTACCGCTATAATGTATGTCAATTACTGATTTCCTGTTATAGCATTCCTAATTCTAACTTTGCTTCTTCTGTCATCATATCGTGGTGCCAGGGTGGTTCAAAAGTAATGTCAACATCTACCTTTCTAACACCAGCTATTGATGTTATGTCTTCTTTCACCTGGGCAGGCATGCTTTCTGCAACCGGGCAATTTGGGGATGTAAGAGTCATTATTACTTTTACATTACCATTTTCATCAACTTTAATTTCGTAGATCAAACCAAGTTCATAAATGTTTACCGGTATTTCAGGATCGAATATATTTCTAAGTACACCGATTATATCTTCTTCTAGTTTGCGTATTTCTTCTCTATTCATTTTTGGAATTTGTAGTTTGTTGTTAATGCATGAATGCGAAAATACATTTAAGCATTCCTTTTTATTTCTAGTGCACGAGCATATAATTGCATCTGTTTTATCATTGAGACTAGTCCGTTTGCCCTAGTTGGCGATAAATGTGATTTTAACCCTATTTCATCAATAAAATCAAAATTAGCTGCTATGATCTCTGCCGGAGTGTTGCCTGATAATACTCTGATTAATAATGAAGCTATTCCTTTAGTTATGACCGCATCGCTATCTGCAGTAAAGTAAACAACACCATCTCTTTCTTCAGCATGCATCCAAACCCTTGATTGACAACCTGAAATCAGATGAGTTTCATTTCTATATTTTTCGTCAATTATTGGCAGATCTTTTCCTAATTCAATGAGGTAGGAATATTTATCCGTCCAATCGTCAAACATTGAAAACTCATCAACTATCAACTGTGCTTTTTCTGCTATGGTCATGTTACTTTTCTTTTATTGTTCTCATCCAATTTCTAAGTTACTAAGTAAAGAATCTTTAATTAACTATTAGTACTAGAACACTAATCGATTTATACCAGCATACCAACAGCCTTGTTAAGGGATTTAATAAAAATATCAACTTCATCATGCGTATTATATAATCCAAACGATGCCCGGATAGTTCCAGATAACCCCAGATATTCCATTAAAGGTTGTGCACAATGAGTACCCGTTCTAACTGCAATCCCCATCTGGTCAAGTAATGTTCCCAAATCGTAAGGATGAACACCATCAATAACAAAAGATAATACAGCAGTTTTATCTGATGCATTACCAATTATTCTAACTCCCTTAATCTCTTTTAATCTTTCTGTTGCGTAGTCTAATAATTTGTCTTCGTATTCTCTGATTTTTGTAATATTATAAGTTTTAATGTACTTTAAGCAAGCTTCCATCCCCAGAGCTCCGGCAACATTTGGCGTTCCTGCCTCAAATTTGTAAGGTATTTCATTAAATGATGTACTCTTAAATGTTACATTATTAACCATTTCGCCACCATATTGATATGGAGATAAACGTTCCAGCCATTCTTGTTTACCATACAAAAATCCTATCCCCATTGGGCCATAAGCTTTATGAGCTGAGATAGCATAAAAGTCGCAATCAAGGTCAGCAACATCAATTGCGATGTGTGCTGTAGCCTGTGCACCATCAACCAAAACAGGTACACCTTGATCATGGGCAATTTTCACAATATCCCTTATGGGATTTATTGTTCCAAGTACATTTGAGATATGTGTAACTGCAACTAATTTTGTTGAGGTGTTAATCAACTTTTTGAAAGCATCAATATCAAGGTTACCCACAGAATCAAGAGGTGCAACTTTTAATTTTGCCCTTTGCTTAATGCAAAGTTGTTGCCATGGAACCAAATTTGAGTGATGTTCCATTGCTGTGATAATTACTTCATCATTTTGCTTAATAAGGTCGGCTATAACTGAAGCCACAAGATTGATAGAATCAGTGGTACCTTTAGTGAAGATTATTTCTTTGTCGCTTTTAGCATTGATAAAATTTGCAGCAAATTTTCGGGCATTTTCGAAATTGGCAGTTGCGATATTGCTTAAATAATGCATTCCACGATGCACATTACTATTTTCACTTTCGTAATAATCAGATATTCGATTGATTACATCCAATGGTTTCTGAGTTGTTGCCGCATTATCAAAATAGATAAGTTGTTTATTGTTTATCTTTTGAGATAAAATTGGAAAATCAGATCTGATCTTGGCAATTGGGAAATCCATAGTACTATATTTTACTCAAATCTATTTCAAATTCTATTGGAGTGTCTGGCGTGGAACAATGAAGTACACATTTATCGCAAACTGAGAGATCACCTCTGAGCCTTTTCTTAACCATATCCTCAATGTTAATTCTTAGCGGAATTATGTTAATCTTATTAGTAACTTCAGTGATAAACGCATACATTAACAGCAACCTGGCATCATTTTCTGAGATTCCACGTTGCATTAAATAAAATAATGCATCTTCATCAATTTGCCCAACAGTTGCTCCATGACTGCATACTACATCATCTGCGTAGATTTCTAAAAAGGGCATAGTGTCGACACTTGCAGTTGGTGTCATCAGTATGTTGGCGTTCTTTTGGAAGGCCTGAGTTTTTTGAGCATCGCGGGCAACAAATACATGTCCGTTAAAAACAGCAGAAGCATAATCATCAAGAACTCCTTTGAACATTTCATTACTGGTACAATGAGGAGCCGAATGATTTATCATTACCTGGTTGTCAACATGTTGCTTGTTATCTATTAAATAAATTCCACTTACATCAGCATTAGCGTTTTCACCTTGCAGATCAACATTAATTTCATTTCTAATGGATCCTCCATTAAATGTCAGCAGATTGACTTTTAGATCACTACTTCTTTTCTGCTGTATGAATGTTGAGTTTACAAGTGTAGTTTGGTTATTTAAATTTTGGAGTTTGTACAAATCGAGTTTTGCATTTTCTTCCAAGAAAATTTCAGTATTTGTAACCAAAAAACCAGAATGTTGATTAATAGAATCGTCGCAATGCAAAAATGTTAGATTGCTATTTTTACCAATTATAATCAGGTTTCTTGAATTGATCATAATATTTCTATCACGATTTACCATTTTTATTAGTTGAATAGCTTTGTTAGATGATACATTATCAGGAACATAAATAAAAATACCATCTGTGAAAACAGCAGCATTTGCAGCACCTAAACCATGTTGCGATTTACTGGCTATTTCATTGAAGTATTTATCGATAAGTTCCGGATAGGCTTCCTGAGCAGCAAGAATACTTCCTACTATAATCCCATCATCAAGAGTTTGCAAAAGTTGATCATCAGAATTATAATACCAACCATTCAGAAATGCAAAAACATTAGTGTCAAATCCATGTACGTGGCAATGAAAGATCTCATTTATTTTTTTGTTAAATACCGGTTTTACATCACCGATATCAAACTCCGTATCATAAAGCTTCTGGATATTTGATTGGCGCCATTTTTCATCACTTTTTACTGGTAGTCGGGTATTCTCAAAATGACGAAAACCATCGTTTCTTGCCTGCTTAATCTTTGAGTGGCAATTCTTATCTACATTATCTGAGTTATCCTGATAATGCTCTAATAAGGATAATTCCAAAGGTTTGTAGTTATTTTCTGATTGCTTGATCATGTAATTCTAATCGTTTTACAATTATTACTTTATCCAGTCGTAACCCTTCTCCTCGAGTTCAAGTGCCAAATCTTTACCACCCGATTTTACAATTCTTCCATCAAACATAACATGCACAAAATCAGGTACAATATAATCCAGTAATCGCTGGTAATGGGTAATTACAATAAATGCATTATTGCTTGACCGAAGAACATTAACTCCTTTTGCAACAACCTTTAAAGCATCAATATCAAGACCTGAATCAGTTTCGTCTAATATTGCTAAAGTTGGCTTAAGCATTGCCATCTGGAAAATCTCATTTTTCTTTTTCTCCCCACCAGAAAACCCTTCGTTAACTGACCTATTTGTTAACTTCGACTGAATGTCAACAAGAACTTTCATTTCTTCCATTTTTTTCAGGAATTCATTTGCTTTAATAGCAGGTAGTCCTTCAAATTCGCGTTTAGCATTTAAAGCAGTACGCATGAAATTTGTGATAGTAACTCCGGGAATTTCAACAGGATATTGGAAGCTCAGGAATATACCATCGTTAGCTCTTATATCTGGCGAAACCTCGTTTATATTTTTTCCTTTATATGATATTTCTCCCGATGTGATTTCATAACCGTTACGCCCAGTAATTGCAGCAGCTAAAGTGCTTTTACCAGTGCCATTTGGCCCCATTATGGCATGAATTTCACCTCTTTTTACAGACAGGTTCAAACCTTTTAGTATTTCATTTCCGTTTATGGAAACATGAAGATCTTTTATATTTAACAGCATTTTTTCATTTTTTACAAATACATATGTGATATTTGCCGGTTAATCAATTTTGTTTATCCAACACTTCCTTCAAGTGTTATGGCTAATAATTTTTGTGCTTCTACTGCAAATTCCATTGGCAGTTTATTTAATACTTCCTTGGCATAACCATTTACGATCAAGCTAATGGCTTTTTCGTTATCAATGCCCCGCTGCTGACAATAGAACAGTTGGTCTTCCGAAATCTTGGATGTAGTAGCTTCATGTTCAACTATAGAAGTGTTATTATTTGTTTTAATATATGGAAAAGTATGAGCTCCACATTTATCACCGAGTAATAATGAATCACATTGTGAGAAGTTGCGGGAATTTTCTGCTTTTTTTGAAATTCGAACTAATCCACGGTAGCTATTGTTGCTTTTCCCGGCAGATATACCTTTTGAAATAATAGTACTCTTGGAGTTTCTTCCGAGGTGGATCATTTTAGTGCCAGTATCAGCTTGTTGATAGTTATTTGTAACGGCAACCGAATAAAATTCACCAACTGTGTTATCACCAAGCAGAATACAACTTGGATATTTCCATGTTATAGCCGAGCCCGTTTCTACTTGTGTCCAGCTAATCTTCGAATTATTGCCTTTACATAAACCACGCTTAGTTACAAAGTTATATATGCCACCCTTGCCTTCTTTATTCCCGGGATACCAATTTTGAACAGTTGAATACTTTACTTCGGCATTATCGAGTGTTATAATTTCAACAATTGCTGCGTGAAGTTGGTTTTCATCTCGCATCGGAGCTGTACATCCTTCCAAATAGCTAACATACCCACCTTCATCTGCAACAAGTAATGTTCTTTCAAACTGACCTGTATTTGCTGCATTAATTCTAAAATATGTGCTTAACTCCATCGGACAACGCACGCCTGCAGGGATGTAACAGAATGATCCATCACTAAATACAGCAGAATTAAGTGCCGCAAAATAATTATCGTTGTATGGAACAACTGTCCCAAGATATTTTCTAACAAGTTCAGGATGATTTTGTACTGCATCACTAAAGGAGCAGAATATAATTCCGTGTTTAGATAAAGTATCCTGGAAAGTCGTTTTAACACTTACGCTGTCGATAACAGCATCAACAGCAACACCTGACAATAGTTTTTGTTCGTCTAAAGATATTCCAAGTTTATTAAAAGTATCAATTAACTCCGGATCTACTTCATCCAGGCTTTCGAGATTTTTCTTCTTTTTAGGTGCAGCATAATAGATTATTTTCTGATAATCAATAGGCGGGTGTTTTAGTAAAGCCCAATCAGGTTCCTTTATTGTTAACCAATAACGATATGCTTTTAGTCTGTATTCAAGAAGCCAATCAGGCTCGTTTTTCTTGGTTGATATAAACCTTACGATGTCTTCACTTAAGCCCATGGGGGCTATTTCAGTTTCAATATCACTAAAAAAACCATATTTATATTCAGCTGATGTAACCTCTTCTAGTATATTTTCATTTTTCGTTTCTTCGCTCATTACATGCCTATTTAGAATAAATTTAAATAAGATCACAAAAGTAGTAAATTTACTCTTATTTAATAATTTAAATCCCTTATATCTTTAATACTGAACGGTAGTTATAGAAATATCTCGGTTTACATATCTTCTAATAAGGCAGCATGTTTGTATTCCAGTATTTCAAAAGGATAGATTTCGATGATGATAGATATGCATTTGTGTATTTTGATTATGTTTGTGTGAAGTAAAGAATATTAACCTGAAAGAGATTAATTAATATTACCTAAAAACTATTAATATGAAATGAGTATAAACTTTTTTAAGCCTGTCTGCCGAACAGGCAGGCATACTATACCTAAAATGGTTAAAACAAGTTTATGCGAAATCACAGATTCATGAACACAATATATAAAAATAATATGTGAATAAAGCGCAGCGGTTGCAGATGTGCACAAATTTTTAATTTATTTATATTCAAGTAATTAATAAATTATAAACAGATGAAAGGAAATTACACAAAGGAACAAAACAATGAGCATGTAAATATTGTTTTGAAAAATGCTCTTTATTGTCGTATTGGGATGGCTGATAAAAACCTGCCCTATGTTGTTACGGTCAATTTCGGATATGATGAAAGCTATATTTATTTTCATGGTTCGGAAAAAGGTAAAAAGGTAGATATAATCACTGCAAATCCAAATGTTTGCTTTCAATTAGATTATGGAGCAGAAATACTTTCCAGTGCAAAATCATGTAACTGGGGGACAAAATTCCGTTCAATAATTGGTTATGGAAAAGTAGAGTTGTTGTCGAATGAAAAGGAAAAAGAGAAAGCTTTATTAGCCATTATGGAAAAGTACTCTGGCAAAAAGGAACATGAATTTAACGAACATGTGATGGCTCATACAAATGTTTATCGTATCAAGAGAAATAATATAGAGGCCAGGCATAACCATTGGAAGTGGGAAGAATAGTTAGTTGTTAGTTTTACCAATCGGTAACTTTAGCTCAAAACCCTGTGATAGTAAGGAAACCAACAATGGAAATTATTGAGTTTATAAGCTAAAGAACGATTTTTAAAAAAATTAAAAAAACATTTGCATAATTAGAATAATAATTATCTTTGCCCCTCCAAATTAGGAAACATTCCTCCTTAGCTCAGTTGGTTAGAGCATCTGACTGTTAATCAGAGGGTCCTTGGTTCGAGTCCAAGAGGAGGAGCTCCAATAGAGAAAAAGCAGCCGTAAGGTTGCTTTTTTTGTTTTATATCACTTTATCTTGGACGAGAAGTTTATGCTGAGCGAGGCAAATCCGAGTCGAAGTAAGTCCAAGAGGAGGAGCGCTTGATGAGCCACATACGATAAATGTTGTAGGTGGCTTTTTTATATGTACCCTCACTCTTCCGCATTCTCAGCCCGGTAAAATCTCATAATATTAAGTATCTAGGAAATAAATGTATATTTGGATCGCTGATAATAGTAATAGTTTTCACAACCTGCGAAGACTCTAAGGACTAAAACATTAACTCATGTTTAATGCATGCAATTGCAAAAATTTTTGAGTTTGAAGGAATATTGTGAAACAGGAAAAGGAAAACCTAACAAACCACAGAATAACGCAAAGATATAATATGGAAAGTAATAGGTACACTAAGTTTAGATTTAATCTTGTGCCTGTAATAGGCATTATTTTACTTCTTCTCGTTGTTACCTGTACTAAAGATCCTGAAACAACTACTTTTCGGGAGGAAAGCGATCATTTTATCATGCATGGTACCTCAGAATTTACCTCTCTGGAAGAAATCGATATGATTATTGAAAAAAGTGAATCTCTTTTCCTAGACATTTCTGATTTCCTAGGTGATAACCATAAACCAATTTCAAAAATACACATCAGACTTGAAGGTGAAATGATTTCCCAGGGGTCTTATGTTGACTTTGACGGAATGCATTTGTACAGATACAGTGAAGATGAAGGAGGTTATTTAGCTGTCCTGGCTCATGAAATGACACATGCATTCATTGCACCATGGTTTATTGAGATGAAAGCCTGGGATTGGCCAACTTACAGATTTTTTGATGAAGGTTTCGCTGAATATGTTGCGCAAAAAGTGGATACACAAAAGCAGGGTTTTCCTTTCTATGGTTTTCCGGAAAACGTTATAGCAGGAAACCTGGTCATTACAAATACGAATATTCCATGTGACATCTTAAGAACAAATCATGATGACTATAATCAAGCATGTATTCTACAGACGTATCCCCAAAGAACATCCTGGATACGCCATTTGGATGAGGTATTTGGAAGAGAGACCTTATTTTCTGTAGTTTTTCCTGATAAAGAGCCTACAAATGAGGTTGTGGATAGTTTGATAGGAGTTAGTTTGATAGAGTTGGATACCTTATGGGAAACATGGATTATTCAAAAATATAATAGTATCCAAGGTGCACAAGCAATAGCAGATGCATACCACATCAAAACATCATGGTACGCGCCTTGCGATTTGAAATGACATGCTTTAAGCAAGAAATACTCTCTTGCAGTGTAGTACTAATTTTAGCGACTTTGTACAATTATAGAGAATTAACTGTTGGTAAAGATATGTATAAGTAATGGCAAGACACATGGTTCGTCATTTGCAACTACTACAATAATTAGCAGGCATATATTGTTTATATTCTCGGTTTCCTTTTTATTAAGTGGCTAAGTATTATTCTTTATTCCTTAAGTCATAAGCCAAAAGCGAGTTTCCATGCCTGATATACATAATTCCATTGGCAATAACAGGGTGTGCAAAATGATGCTCTGTGCCTTGTTCTACTTTAAAGGTACCTGTAATTTCAAATTTATTATCCTTGTATTGTATAAGGTTTATATCTCCATTCATACCGTAACAAATAAATTTATTATCGGCATAAATTAAACTTCCTGTGGCAACTTTTACCGAATCAACAACTTCACCGTTTTCATCGTTCATTGCTTTTAGCCAATTACCTTTTATTGTTGTAAACAGTTTGTCTCCAACTTTTACATAACCATTAAAATTGTTGCGTATTCTTTTATTACTCCAAAGCTCGTTTATACTTTCACCATTTTGCTCTATTTCCAATTTTACGGCACCATCTCCCTTTTCATCGTTACCAATAAAATAGATAGCTCCTTCAGCATACAATGGTGAATTACAATGTTCTCCATCCCACTCAGCATTAACAAGTTCATAAGTACCAAGTGCCTGACCATTGTTGCAGTCTAGAGCATACAAATTATGACGAGAGTGAGTAACTATTACTTTCCGGATTGGTAATTCTACCAAAATTGGTGAACAATAAGAGAATGTATCTTTCAAGGCTTCCGATGCCCATACTATTTCACCTGTAAAACGGTCAAAAGCAACCATATTGTTTTTGGCTCCACTTACAAAACTATATACTTTATTATCATCAACAACTAGTGATTCTGAATAACCAAAATAGCTTTCTGATCCACCTAAGTCTTTAATAATATCAATAGCCCATTTTTCGTTACCGGTTGAAGTTTCATAACAAGCAATACGACCCTTACCTGATGAGGTATATACCAATTCATTAACAACTGTTGGCGTAGATCTGACACCCGCATAAGTACTTGAAAACCCTTCGCCCATAAATTCTTTGCCATTAGGAGATTTCCAAAGCAACTCACCTTGTAAATTGAACGCAAATAGGAAACTAGTGCTGTCTTGCTCACCGTTAACAAAAATTTTATCGCCTAAAACTGAAGGAGATCCGTATCCTTTACCAATTCCATTATAAACCCATAATAACTCAGGACCATTTTCAGGCCATTGGTTTAGTAGATTTGTTTCGTTGTAGATACCGCTTCGGTTTGGCCCTCTCCATTCCGAAATTTCTTCGTTATTATTTGAGCAGCCTTGAAATAAAACTAAAGCCACTAGAGCAAACAGTAGCTTTTTAATTAATGTCAACTTAATTTTTCTCAACATAGTTTTAAGCTTTTGATTTAATGTGCAATATACAAATTATGTTTACAATGAAAGCTTAAAACTATGTTGAGAGCAGCTAAATGCTATACGTTTGCATCAAACCACATTGTTGGGAACTCTAACTTATTCATTATTTATCACTTGTATTATTAATCGGACAAATTTTTCTTCTTAACATCACAAATATTATCATCCATTCCCCGATCCATTAGAACAAGGTAAGGATCGATACCAGCCTTTGCCGGAATTTGATTAGTTGTAACTTCCACCATACTGTTATCAACTGTGAATTTGTGTTTTTTGTAATAAATAGGCTCACCTTCTTCATCCATTAAGGCAACGTAAATGTAATCGTTAAGAGGAGCTGATGTTTGAGTACCAACGCTGTCGGCATAATACTTAGATGTGCTTATGTCTAATGTGACAATATAGCTACTGTCTTCCATTAGCTTATACGTGGCACTATTGATCTTATTTTCATATAGCGTAATCTTTGTGAAAAGGTCATCGACTAAATATTTCAAAGTGTCTGGAGTTACCTTATAAAATTCATTCAACAGGTCAGAAGCCAAAGCAAATGTATCTATCCTATAACCGAATTTTTGAACAATTCTGCCAAGTGCTGCACCAACGGAATCTTCACCAATGTAATCCTGAAGTGCATACATGGCCACTGTACTTTTCTTATAGCCAATATATGATTGTTGCACTGATGATTCTAATAGTGGTTTTTCACCTTCAGCATCTTTCTTACGATTTCTTAAATAGTAAGCCATTTCACGCTTGCGGTAATCACGTCCAATTTTTTCACCAAATTTCTTTTCAATCAGTCTCTCCATAACATATTGACACATTGTTTCGGTGAGCATAAATGCTCCTTCAGCATGAGCAGGCGTAACGATTCCTGCCCACCAATGGTGAGCATTTTCATGAGCAGCAATTCCATATACTATGTCAATATCATTTTCTTCGTAACGGGTTGCAAATCCTACCGTTTCTTTCCAGATAAATGTGGTAGGAAAATGTCGTGCACCACCTTCTGACATATATGCCGGAATTTCAACCACACGTAGCGTAGAATATGGATATTTTGAAAAATACTTATTTCCATAGTCATATGAATCTGTCAATCCATCAAGGATTCTTGAAATATTGTAATCATGTTTTGGATGATAATAAACTTCTACATCTACACCGTCATATTTTTTGTGAGCAACAGCGTATCTTCCGGAAATTATTGGAATTTCGTTCTCAATAATTGTGTCAGTTTTAAAATGGAAATAGTTCCTGTCATTTTCTATCCATTGGTTAATCAATTTTCCTCCAGAAATAATGGTTTGATCCTTGGAAGTGCTAATAACTGCTTCATAATTAGGTCGACAAATGTCGACAATACATTTACCTGGATCAGCATCAGCTATACTTGGTGCATCTGCTTTAGCGTTTAAGTTAAACTCTTCTCTGTCAGAATCTTTTAGTAGTTCGTAATTTACATTATAACCAATAACCGGAAAATAATTCGAATTAAAACTGCTTAATGCCAAACAAGTACCATTTTCAACAAGCTCGTATTTTGGTTGATTTTCTGTGAACCCTGCTGCAATAATATCGTACTTGAAACTCATAATTATTGTATCACCAGGAAGCATAGGATTATCTAATTCAATAATTCTAAACCCAAAATTTTCAGAGTGAAGTTTCTTTTTGAATGGAGTGTTGAATTCTATAGGGTCTAGATTGCTGAGATTCCAATCATTCAGATTGATGTAAATTTCATTTATAGCTACATCATGCCAATTGTAAAGAAAATACTTTCCATCTACATTTGCAGTTCTTGATGATGGAAACAAATCAACTTTAAGGTCTATATCCAGAATTGTTGGCTGAGGTTTGTTTTTATATACTGAAAAATTATTTTCATAATCAGCTGACATACTATTTCCTTCATATTCACTTATGTAAGGATTAATTACATACTTATTATATCCTATAAATGAACCGGTTATAATGACCATAATCAAGAGGATCAGTATTCCACTTACCTGATTTCTTGTGATGGTTGAAAGAGCATATTTTACTCTGATAATAACTGAGTTTTCAGATGATCTGCGCCAAAGCAGAATTGTAAGCCACGCAATTATTGCTCCAAAAAACAACCAGTAAATTGTGTACCATAGGATGCTTTGTGCGTAGTGTCCAAACCCATTAATATTGGAATATATATAATCTGGCACATGACCATAGCGAAACATTATATTATCAAATTCAAAAACGCCGAAGATTAGCATGTCTGCTACAAAGAAAAGTGCGCACCAGAAAAATCCTACATATTTATTCGGACTTAAGTTTTGAATAAATAATACGATAATTGCCATATGTAGAAATATGAAAAAGTCAACACCAAAGAGTTGTTTTATGTATAAACCTACTTCCACATCAGTGAAGTCGTAAACAAAAATTTGGAAGGCAATCCCTGATATCATAGTTAATCCAAGATAAAGAATGTAGATGCCCGTTAATGTCATCAGTTTATTCACATAGCTAAACCAATTGGGTATAGGAAGTGTATTGATAATTTCATCGGTTCGATTGTCTTTTTCCTTCCAAACGAGCATTCCTCCAAAAAATATGGTCATGGGAAGCATATAAATCCAGATATGTACTGTTTGCCTGATGAACCAAGATGTAAAGGGGTAATTATGTCCGGTTTGGCTTCCAAGTGAACCAGCAAAATTTGAAATTATTTCTGATATCGCCAATAAAGTCAATAAAATAAAAGCTGGATGAACTACAATCTTTTTGAAATCACTCCATGAGATAGTTAAACTCTGAGAAAATGTAAATAGCTTATTTGTATTAAATGAAATTTTTGGTGGTTCAATATCATAATCAACCAACTCCGTATTCTCAGAATCAATTACAATTTGTCTTCTTTTATTTTCCAAAAAGGCAACGAATTTAAATTTCCTGTAGGTGTAGAACAAAGCAATTCCGGAAACTGTTAACCAGATTAACCTGTTTATCAGGAATATTGGATTAATGGGCATTAGTAGTTGATTCATATCTGCTACGGTCCAATATTGAGAATATACAGTTAAGGCAGTTATCCCAAATGGGTCGAGTATAACTTTCAAAGTCTCATTATCCATGCGATGAAGCATAATTCCAATTATACCATAAACAGCCAGAAAAGCTATTGCTGCCAAATATGTGGAAGTCATTTTTCGTGTTAAAGTGGCTAGTCCAAACATTATTGCTCCCATTAAGAGCAGGTTCGGAATGATAATTATCAACATCGGTAGTAAGTAACTGCCAAATTGATACGGGCCAACGTACTTTGCATCAAGAAAGAGATTACCTATTTCGAAGCCAAGTATTATCCCAATGAAAATCAGAAGGTTTGCTAAAAAACTTCCCAAAAACCTACCACCTAAGTATTGGAATTTACCAATTGGTCTGGAGAATATTAGTTCATGAATGTTATTTTCGAAATCCTTACCAACTGATCTGCCAACCATTACCATTGTAAAAAGTATGCCCATAACTCCTAGTCGTGCAAGAATCTGGGCAATTATTATTGGTGAGTTGTGCCACTCCTGGCCATGTCCGACACCCATAAAATATGAATATTGATCGGTTGTAAGAGTGAATATCATGGTAGATATGAAGAATATCAGAAAGAAAATGTAGAATGCAGGACTGCTTAAGTTTTTCTTTAGTTCGAGTTTAAATATATTATAGAACATAATAGGTCTGGATTTAATATTAAGACTGATTAGATAAAGTAAAGAAGTATACATCTTCCAATATGGGGTCAACAGGTTTGAAATCATCCTGAGGAACTACATCACTGTAAATTCTAACAATGTTTTTACCTGCAAATAATCGTGTAGAAACAACACGGTATTCTTTTTCAAATGATTCCATAACCACTCCGGTAATATCTTTCTCCCATATCTTGCCTTCAAATTCTTTAATGATTTCGCCGGGATCGGTTTGTATAAGTATCTTACCCTTGTCGATTATTGCCATGTTTGCACATAGGTTACTAACGTCATCAACAATATGAGTGCTTAGTATTACAATTACATCTTTACCAATTTCTGCTAGGAGATTATGAAAACGTCTTCTTTCATATGGATCTAGTCCGGCGGTAGGTTCATCAACGATTATTAATTTGGGATTTCCAAGAAGAGCTTGTGCAATACCAAAGCGTTGTTTCATTCCACCAGAAAATGTTCCCAGTTTTTGTTTTCTGGCCTCCCAAAGATTAACTTTCTTTAGGATATATTCAACTATTTGTTTGCGTTCTGATTTATCGCTTATGCCCTTTAGCATACATAACTGATCCAGTAAATTGATAGCACGGTCTTTTCCATAAAAACCAAACTCCTGAGGTAGATATCCAAGAATCTGTTTTAGTTCTTGTTTTTGTTCCAGAACATTTAAATTATCCATCCAGATTTCACCATTGTCTGATTCTTGTAAGGTGGCAATGGTTCTCATCAATGTTGATTTACCAGCACCATTTGGACCAAGTAATCCAAATAATCCGTTTGGAATGGTTAATGAGACATTATTAAGTGCCTGTACACCATTTGAATAAGTTTTCGATAAGTTGTTAACAGTGAGGTTCATAATATTGATTTTATAGTTTTTTCAATTCGTTTAAATAATTTGTTGAAGCAAAAGTGAAGAGAAAGTATCCAATCCCGAAATATATGTGATGAATAAGAACTATTTGTGACAAACCTTGATATGTTGTGATGAACTACTTATGTCACAAATATTTATCTTTGGTCAATTATTACGCTTTATTTGCAAATCAATATTTCATTGTAATCAGGTATGTTAAGGAAAATCGCATTTAATATTGCATTCTGGCTATTTCTATGGTTAATATTTGTGTTATCATTTATGCAATTCCGCACCATGGAAAATTCAGTTATGATATCATCCCTGATTATCTTTCCGTTGATTATTCCGGTTTACATCCATGATTTTATCTTTGATTTCTTCATTGTTAGAAGGCAGTATATTTTTTACATATTAAGCACATCCTTTCTTGTGTTCTTTTTTGGTACTATTATAAATGAGCTCCAGAAATATATTGATACTTCAGGGAGTTCTCAAAACTATGCATTGCTGCTTTTCCTGATGGTTCTTTATACAGGCGCTAGGTATTTCAGAATAGGTGCACAGCAACGTATTAAACTTAAAGAGGAAGAAGATAGACGAATTAAGGTTGAATTAGAGCTGAAAGAAATGGAAGCCAGACAATCACAGGCAGAGCTTAATCTGCTTAAATCACAGGTAAATCCACACTTTCTATTCAACTCACTGAACAGTATTTATTCCCTAATACTTAGTAATTCTGATATAAGCGCAGATGCTGTAATGAAGTTATCTGATTTAATGAGATATCTTCTGGAGAGTTCACAAAAAAGGAAAGTCCTTGTGAAACAAGAGTTTGAGTTTCTGCAAAATTACATTGATCTTGAAAAAATACGGCTTGGAAATAAAGCAAAAGTAATTTCAGAAATTGAAGGCGAATTAAGCGGAAAGATTATTTCTCCTCTTCTATTGATCCCGTTTGTGGAAAATTGCTTTAAACATGGTATTGGTGTTATCGCTAAGGATAATACAATAGATATCAGGGTGAAACTGACAGAGAATTTGTTAGCGCTTTCAACTACTAATAATGTTGCACAGCAGAGAATTAGCTCATCAAGTAGCAGGAAGGGGACAGGAATTGATAATGTTATGAAGAGGTTGGAATTACTGTATCCCAACAAATATAACTTGGACATAGATATTGTAGAAAACAAATATGTCGTGAAACTTGAAATAGAAATATGATGTTGTAATTTAAAAGATTCAATCCATGGAACTAAGATGTCTGATAGTTGACGATGAAGTGCTTGCGCAGAATGTTATTGAAAAATACATCGATAATATCTCTACTTTGAAATTAGTTGGAAAATGTGATAATGCGATTGAAGCAATCTCATTTCTCCACAATAATTCTGTTGACTTACTTTTTCTCGATCTTAATATGCCAGAGCTAAGTGGTTTGGAAATGTTGAAAACACTTAATAATCCTCCAAATGTAATTCTAACAACAGCATATTCAGAGTATGCATTGGAGAGCTATGAGTATGGAGTTGTTGATTATTTATTGAAACCAATAAAGCTGGAACGCTTTATGAAGGCTATCAATAAAGTTGTTGAACTGCAGGCTGGTAAAACTGTAATGGAACAAAAAGATATTACCCTAAGCAAACCAGTTTTTATTAAAGAAGACCATTATACGCATGCCTTAAATCCGGAGCAAATATTATATGTTGAAGCATATGGAAATTATTTAAAAGTTCATACCAAAGAAAGGACATTTGTGACTCGAATGACTATGCAACACATGTCGGATCAATTGAGTAAAGATGTATTTTGTAGAATCCATAAGTCATATATTGTAAATACTCTGTTTATTACCAAAGTTTCAGGGAATATCGTCTTTATGAATGAAACAGAATTACCCGTTGGTTCAACTTTTAAAAATGATCTGATTAATTGTATCAGTTAGATATTCATTTTCATGAGAAATATTGCACTAAATCTGCCCCTACCTTCCTGATTTATTGCTAAGTTTGTCACCCAAATTTTAGAGAATGAATGTAAATATATCGATGAATCCAAACCAGGTTGTTCAGTATCTGAACAAGCCTGCCAATCAGTTAACCAAGGCCGACCTGATTAAGTTTATTGAGGACAACGACATAGAAATGATAAATTTCAGATATGTTGGTTGGGACGGACGACTGAAATCCTTAAACTTTATCATAAGCAGCCGCGAACATCTTGATAACATTCTATCGGCTGGTGAGCGTGTTGACGGCTCCAGTCTTTTACCATTCGTTGAAGCTGACTCAAGCGATTTGTATGTAATTCCAAGATACAAAACAGCTTTTGTTAATCCTTTTACAGAGATACCAACTTTAGATATATTGTGTTCATACTATGATAGAAACGGAGACCCGGTTGATGGTGCTCCTGAGAATATTTTGAAAAAAGCACATCAGGCGTTTAAGGATTGCACTGGCTACAAGTTTGAGGCCATGGGTGAGCTGGAATATTACATTATTAGCGAAGATGATGGTTTGTTTAAAGCTGATGATCAAAAGGGATATCATGAGTCTTCTCCCTTTTCAAAATGGGGTAGTTTCCGAACCCAGGCTATGAAGCTTATTGCCGAATCAGGTGGTTTGATAAAATATGGACATTCGGAAGTGGGTAACTTTACCAAAGATGGCATGGTGTATGAGCAGAACGAAATAGAGTTCCTTCCAACTAATATTGAAGATGCTGCTGATCAGCTTGTAAAGGCGAAATGGATCGTTCGAACCTTGGCTGCACAATATGGTGTTACTGTTACATTTGCGCCAAAAATTACTGTTGGAAAGGCTGGCAGTGGACTACACATCCACACACGTATAATGAAGGATGGTAAGAATTTGATGACTACCGCTGGTAAACTTAGTGATGTAGCAAAAACTGCAATTGCGGGTTATATGGAACTTGCTCCCTCGCTAACTGCTTTTGGGAATCTTAATCCTACGTCTTATTTCAGACTTGTACCACATCAGGAAGCACCTACAAATATTTGTTGGGGAGATCGTAATCGTTCAGTATTAGTAAGAGTTCCTTTAGGATGGGCTGCTCCTATAAACATGGTACATAAAGTTAATCCTCAGGAAAGTGGAGATATAATAGATTTCTCTGATAAACAAACCGTTGAGGTTAGAAGTCCCGATGGATCCGCAGATATTTACATGTTATTGGCTGGTATTACTGTTGCTGCCCGCCATGGATTTGAATTAAAGAATCCTCTGGAAGTTGCAAATAGAACATTCGTAGATATTAACGTTTTTGATGATGAGAACATTAAGAAACAAAAAGCACTTAAGCAATTGCCTACATCTTGTTCTGAATCAGCCGAAAAACTTAATGAACAACGTAAGTATTACTCAAAATATAATGTGTTTCCCGATAAGGTAATGGATATGCTTATCAATAATCTTAAAAAACATGATGATAAAGGCCTTATCGAAAAAATTGAAGGAGATGACAATAAAGTAATGGCCTTGGTAAATAAATATTTTTATTGTGGTTAAAATCATTGAAACACCTCGCGACGGGTTTCAGGGATTACCATATGTAATAGAAACCAAAAAGAAGATTGAATATATTAATCTCCTCCTAAAATGTGGATTCGACACTGTTGAAGTTGGTAGCTTTGTTTCTCCAAAATTGATCCCCCCAATGGCAGATACTGCCAAAGTAATTGATGGATTAGATCTTTCAAATACAAAATCAAAAATTGCTGTGCTGGTGGCAACTGAAAGAGGAAGTAAACAAGCAATGGCATTTGATCAGGTTGACCAGATATTTTTCCCTTTTTCAACTTCTCCAACCTTTCTAAAAAGGAATATAAATAAGTCTATTGAAGATGCGGTTGTTACGATACAAAATATTCAAAATCAATGCTTAGCACATGAAAAACAGCTAGTAGTATTTTTTTCTATTGGGTTTGGAAATGCTTATAATGATACCAATTGGAGTATTGAATTATTATTTAAATACATAGAAAAATTTATGTCAATGGGTATTACAATTTTTCCTTTTTCTGACATATTTGGAGAAATACACCCGGAAGATATATCGAATGTTTTCTCAAAGATAATACCTGAATTCCCAAATGCTGAATTTGGATTGCACTTGCACTCAGAATATAATCAAAGATTAGAGAAAGTTGATGCTGCCTATAAAGCTGGAATAAGACGTTTTGATACAGTAATAAATGGACTTGGAGGCTGCCCTCAAACCGGGAAAGAGTTAGTTGGAAATTTACCTCTTGAGAGTTTTCTGGATTATACTTCTAAAAATAATATTGCAACTAATCTTGATGAATTATACTTACAAAAAGCAATCGCGTTCCCTATTAAATCTTCATTTTAAATCCACATTCATTGATGTTGGTTATAAATTGTTTGTTTTGACATAAAACTTTACTTGGAGAAGTGGAGTAGTGGGAAAATTCATAAAAACAGACATTCAATCATTCATACATTTTCGACCTTATACCCTTATACCCTTTGCACTTTTACTCCCTCCAGCACTCCAACACTCCATCCCTATCCCTAACAACAGAAGCTCCCAATGGGTGCAATCCAAGGGCACCTTCTTAGATGGTAGATTCTTTTATAGTATTGGATTTGCAGGAGAATAGTTAAAGTTTAATTATCAAACCAAGTGAGAAATCGAAAAAACTGATATTTTTCTTACGATACTCAAACCCCGTAACAGTATGAAACCCAAACTTCATTGGTGCATAGCTGTAATCAGAACTCAATCCTATAGCAATACAGCTATTAATTGAATATCTCACCGACACACCTGCTTTAAGAGCAAAACCGTCTGCACGTGAGGATGTAACCTTGAAATAACTAGGACCCAACATATAGAATGTCGGTTCATATAATTGAAATGGAGTTTTTCCAAACATCATCCCTCCCATTAACTTTGGTAGTATGCTTATTCTATTAATAATATTTATTTTAGAATATAATCCAACTGAAAGCGTTAGCATTTGATACGGCTCCGATCTGATATATACATCGGTGAGAAACTGATCGTTATCCATCATAGCTCTACCCAACGTCCTTACATCAACAGTATGAAGACTATAATTTATGTCAGCACCCACTCCAATAAAATCCTTGAAAAACCAAGCCCCTTCAGCACCGTACGACATACCAAGAGTTGTAAAACTTCCACCATCAATCATATTAGATGCATATTTTCCTACCGGAACAGAAAGACCTGAGCGCAACATTAGAAATGACTTACCATCTCCTGCTATAGTATCCAAACCCAAAATAAGTACAAATACGAGTATAATAGTTTTCTTCATTAATTACCTTGTTAATTTGATTACAAAATTAGTAAAATTAAGAGCGTTATTATTATAAATAGTGCCAATTTTCAACTCACTAGTTCCCTATATTATTTCCTCAAAGCAACAGAATTTTATTATTTGTTAATTGTTATTTATATTTACAAAAATTTGCAGTCAGCAAAATGAGGATAAAACTTTAAACATATGAAAAAGCTACTACTTGTTCATTTATTGGGTATAATTTTTCTAAGCCTTTCAGCTCAAACTAACATTACTGTAAGCAATCCAGAAGCTGAAGAAATAATTCATGGTAATTACGATCCTTCGTTATATGTCCCTGAGATTATTATTAACAACCCTGACTCGATTTTGAATGGTGTAATTAATAGAGTTGAGAGTGATACTATGATAGCCTGGCTTTCACACATTGATTCATATTATAATAGAAATAGTGGATCGGATACAGTTTCGGACGTTAGAGGAATTGGTGCAGTACGCAGATGGATTCATAGTAAATTAGTGGAGATAAGCTCTTCAAATGAGAATCGGCTAATTGTTTCCTATCTTGACTTTGATCGTAATATTTGCGGGGCACCTCATCACAAGAATGTGTTCGGAATATTGCCCGGATTGGATACAACAAACAAAGAAATTGTTTTATTAGAGGGCCATTATGATACCAGATGTGAAGATGCATGTGATACATCATGTTATACACCGGGAATGGATGATAATGGTTCGGGAACTGTATTGGTGATGGAACTTGCCAGGGTGATGAGTAAATATGCCTTTAACCAGACTATTATATTCTCCTTAAATACTGCTGAGGATCAAGGATTATATGGTGCCACAGCTTTTGCGAAATATATGCAAACAAATGAGATCCTGATAAGAGCTTGTTTGAACAATGATGTAGTAGGAGGGATTGCTTGTGGAAATACTTCCTCACCGCCCAGTTGCCCGTATATGGATCATATCGACAGTCTTAATGTAAGGGTGTTCTCGCATTCTTTGTCGAACGATACAGCCCGGATTTCCCCTAGTAAACAACTTGCCAGGTACTTAAGAATGCATCAGGAAGAGCTCATCAATCCATTACAAGACACACCTCTTGATATTAATCTTATGATCAGGGAAGACAGGCTTGGACGTGGAGGGGATCATAAACCATTCAGACAAAAAGGTTATGCAGCAATAAGATACACTTCAAAAAATGAACATGGTGATGGCTCCGGCACACCTCCGGACAGGCAACACACAACAACTGATATACTTGGTCTTGACCTAACAATACCCCCCGATGGTATTATTGATAGTTTCTTTGTGGATCCGGGATATCTGCGAAGGAATACAATATCCAACGGAGTTAATGCGGGATTCCTCGCTCTCGCTCCACCCAGTCCGCAACCGGTATTCACACCAATTTCAGAAGGGATCGAAATTGAAATGGTAGGAGCTGACACGGTATATCAGAATTACAGAGTTGCGGTAAGGTCAAAAGGATCAGGAACGTTGTACTTTGATACAATTTATAATTTTATTGGTACAACCAGTTTTCAGTTAACCGGACTTCAGGAAGACAAGGAATACTACTTTTCGGTGATGAATGTTAGTAACGGTTTTGAAAGTTTACCTAGTGAAGAATTTACGCAAGTAATTGTTGGTATCGGTCATATTCCTGATTATTATATGATAAATATGTTGCAGAATTATCCAAACCCGGCTACAGGCAAAACTAATATCACGATATGGGCAGATCAGAATATTGCCAGCAAAAATGCGGAAGTAGTTATTAAAGATTTGTCAGGCAGAGAAATTCAAAGAATAGCTGTAAAAATAATAGGAGGTAAAAACAATATTACATATAACATTACTCCAAAACATAAAGGCATCTTTACCTATTCTTTATTGATAGACAAACAGATTGTACAAACTCGCAAAATGGTAGTATTGTAGCTAAATCGAACTAAAGTAAGATCAGTACAGAGAACTTGTTATAAGATCCTAGTATATAATTTCGTTAATGAAATTATATCGTGAATTCGAATTATTTATTAATTCACAGGGTTTACTCCCAGAAGTTTAAGATAGTTGTTATGGCTGTGTTCAACTCCTAACCAATGATCAAACCACCTGATTGTATCAGACGGATTAATGTCATTATACTGGTTTGTTATTGGAATATTGCCAATTGTGTCTGCAACTACTATATCGTAATAAACAATTCCTCTGGCATCAAGTGTGTCTTGAGCTAAAGAAATAAATACTTTATAAAGTAGCGGAACATGAACAGGAATGTTTTTAGATAATATTCCAGGTAAATTTGCATATCCGTAAGGAATTACATCCAGTGAATTCACTTGCATATGAAAAGCATTTGCAGGAAGAGAATTCAGAAAGTTAACTTTAAAACTTTTGTTCACCATTCCAGGACCTGCAAAAGCATATGTCTCAAACACAAACTTATCCTTAAGTTGAGCATGTGATAAAAGCCAATATGTAACCAGAGGAGCCAAACCACCTCCAAGGCTATGCCCGGTAATAAATAAAGGTATTTCTTTAGAGGATGTAACTGAATTAAGATACTCCACAAGAGTTGTATTCTTGGCTGGATCTTGTACGTCCCTGAGACTTTCTAAACCATCCATAGCACCTTTAGCTACTGAATCACCTGGCATGCCATATGTGAATTCCACAAGCTTAAATACATCAAAATCCTCAATAATATCTCCAATAGAATGAATATTTGTACCTCTAATTACTACTGCATAAGACGAGCTGTCGCCAACTGTATTTTTAGCAACGTATATCATATTTTCGTTGCCAATAGAAACTCCAGGACCCCAATCCAACATCCATTTACCACCAGTGGCAAGTGATTTGTCACCTAGTAGTTTAACTATGGAGTCTTTTATTGTGGAAGCAGGAAAACTATCTGCAATGTAGCTTATGGCTGAAAGTGTCATCATAACACCCGATAAGTCAGGATTTTCTAATTCCAATGTTGGATTGGAATCTTTCTTACATCCTTCTAAAATTAAAATCGATCCTGATAGCAGGATTATTAACGACAATATTAAGTTTTTCTTCATTTTCTGATTAATTAATTATTCGGCAAAGGTACTCTTATTTAGAACTATTCCAAATAATATTAATCCATTGATTGGATAATAGATTACATCCTAAAAAAGTGTAGACTACATATGATTAGCGTTCCAAATTGGCTTAATAAGTGGGAGAAGAAATCGTTGTGCATTTCAGGGCATTGAAGTGTCAATCTGCAAAACCAATTTGGAAATGTTATTTCGTTCGAATTTTATCTGCATTATTTACGAGCTTATTGTGCATTCGTGATTCTAATTATCAGAAATAGATACAGTTATTACAACATTTCCCTTTTTACGACCGCTATCAACGTAACGATGTGCTTCTGCCATTTCTTCAAACGGATATTGTCTGTCAATAATTGTTTTTAACTTTCCAGCTTCACAGAGTTCTTTGAGATATCTGAAATCTTCTTGTTTCAACTTTGATCCTCCCGTTGATTTTAGAGCATCAAGATAAATTCCATCCTTTTTAAGAGATTTCTTTCTTTCAGATGGAGCAATCTTGCTTACTGAATCAAAAATAACATCATAAATTTCGCCACTATCGTTGAAATCTTCCTGCGTGTAATCAATGACTTTGTCGGCTCCTAGAGATTTTACCATTTCTATGTTCTTAGTGCTGGAAACACCAGTTACTTCAGCTCCATAGTATTTTGCTAACTGTACTGAGTAGGTACCCATGCTTCCAGATGCTCCATAAATTAGGACTTTTTGTCCTTTTTGAATATTTGCTTTTCTGAGTACTAACAGTGCCGTTAACGCTCCATTGGAAATAGGTGCCGCCTCTTCATATGTCATATTGCTTGGTTTTATTGCAATAAGTCCGTTTTCGGGTATACATATAAACTCAGCATAAGCTCCAAACTTAAACCCTTGGTAGGCAGAAGCAAAAACTTGGTCGCCTTTCTTAAACTGCTTTACATCTTTACCAATATCAACAATTTCTCCTGCAAGATCCATTCCCAATATTTTGTTTCTGGGTCCTTTTATTCCCAATATTAACCTCATTATTGGCTTAAAGAAAAAATCTTTGACAGGTCCCAAACCAGGCTTAAGACTTCTAATTTTTGTATCACCAATATGGGCAGTAGTAGCATGTATCTTTATGAGAACCTCTTTATTTCTTGGTATTGGTTTTTCAACTTCTTTTAGTTTAAGGACTTCCGGTGAACCGTACTTTATGCATATAATTGCTTTCATTGTCACCATTTCTATTTATGTTTTAATGTCTCTATGGTAATTGACACATAAAATTTAGTTTTTATCGCTATTCTTAACGTCAGTAAACACATCTATAATATAACTATCTGATATTCCATAATTAGTTGCATTAATTTGTTGTGCCCCAGCATTAGATAAGCCATAAATAGCTTCTATAGTTCGTAATATGTTTACATGAGTAATTCCTTTTCCTTCAGGATAATATCCATGTTTAATGTGTGCTCCAGCAAAAATTGTAACAATTTTATTTTCATAATCATTAGCCAGTGTATCTTTGCTTTTTGAATAGTCAAAATTTTTCGGCAATAAATTTTTCGGACAGATGTTATCCCTATCGGGATCTGTCAACCCTTTTATTCTCCTAAAGTCATCGTTTTCGTCAAAAGTAAGTATTAACAAACTGTTGTTATTTTTAGCCCATTGATAATAGGGATCTATGTTTGCATAAAGCCAATCATCACCAAGTGGCACACTTATTGAATCAGGACCATTATGCATATCATTATTTAAGTTTGGTATTACAAAGGAAACTGTTGGTAAATTTTTAAAATCGGCAGTATCCTTAGGGAAATCTGCAAACCTTTTATTTAGAGAATCTGGTACATTCGAGAAACTAATCCAGGGCACATGTTTTCTGCCATAGAGGCCAACGCTATCTATTATTACTCCATTCTTTTTAGTTTTAGTATAAGTTCCTATTATAGAACAACCAACATAAGGTAAGCTCTCGGCATATCCGCAAAAGGTATAACCACTGTCAATTAATTCAGACGCCATGTTTGGTGCTTTGAAAGGGTAGTTTTCATTATTAGTTGAGTTTGGTACAACATCGCTAAAACCAACATTTTGATTATCTCCACTAAAAAGCCAAAAATAATTTCCTTGACTATGATGCTCTTCACCAAACATGTTTGTGAAGTTTGCACCTTCTGCACTTAAAATTTTATTGATGTATGGGGCAAGCTTTTCATCCATAATCTCACTGTAGTCTTTATTTTCTTCTACTACAATTACAATGTGATCATATATGGGTAAATTTGATTTGGCAACTGATTCAGTACTTGTTTCCGTTGTTGATTTTTGGTCCTTAGGATTGCATGAAATAATCATTATAACAGCTGCAATAATTGTTAATGTTTTTTTCATTTGTTTTATTTTTAAAGGGTGAGTTCATTCGAAGAAGGCTAAATTTCAAACCATGCGCCATCGCTGCTAGTATTATTTTATTCTTAATTATTATTTCTGTTATTTGGTTAGTGTCATAATCCAATATTTTCTATCAACTTCTTCCAGCATTTTACTTTTTATTATTTCTGAATAGTGTTTAGTTTCAGTTACTTCTAATTTACTTTCTTCTGTCAGCTTTTTGAATGTACTTTGGTTATATTTTGCGAAACCAAATTCTGTAAATGTTAGTTGGTTCATTGTGTCTTCGTCAACAAATGTTATACATAGGATTCCATTTGGTTTTAAAACTCTATTTAGTTCGATCATTATATCAACTGGTTGTTGCCAAAAGTAAATTGTATTTACGGTAAATATTTTATCAAATGAATTGTCTGCAAATGGAATATTTATTCCGTCATATAACTGAAACTCAGTATTCTTGTCAGGAATATTTTCAATGCAAAATTTTTCAGCTTCCTGCATCATTAATTCAGAGATATCTATTCCAAAATAATGCAAGTTGGCAGCTATATTAAGGAGCTCAATCAAATGATTTGCATTACCATGCCCAAGTTCCAAAATACGGTCATTGTCATTAAGTGATAGTTGTTCCAATGTTTTTCTTGTCATAGAAATATTGGTTTCATTCATCATTTGTCCGATTTGGATTCCTTTTTCGCCTTCTGGTTTTCCAAGCTGTGATGCTAATTCTTTCAATTCTTGTTTAGACATTCCATGGTCTAAAAATGGATTTCCTTTCTCTTTAAGTGTAGTTACATAATTTTGGCAAAGCTGGTTTATCGTTTCAAATTCTTCGCTAAAATAGAATTTGGAAATATTTACGATGCCGCAGGATATACCTAGAATAAATCCGGTTGGATTTTTTTTTAGAGTTATAACAGATTCTGTCGGTCTGTTTTCTTCATTTATGAGAACTATATATTCCGTTCCAATTTCTGTAAGTCTATGTGCTTCTTCTTTTGTAATTTCTCTCATTGTCTTTTACTGTTTAGAGTTTCTTGGCATAACAGGTAACGACCATAAGACATATATAACTTTATAATACCATATTTTGTTTAAAGCGTACCTAGTTCAGGCGAGCATTATTAAGTATTAATTTCGGACTTTTCACTTTATATCTTTGGGGTCTGCAAATGTAGTTAATTGGTAATCAGATGTCAAGGTGTTTTTAATATTTATAATGGGTCTAGGTAATGAAGACTAATTTTAAAAGGAAAATCAATTACAAATTATTAGATCAAAAAAATGGTTACAACTTCTGTAAGATGTGACCTGCTAAAATTTAAAGTGGAGCATAGCGAAATCGAATCGGTGACTTTCCATAAGGTATATGCTAATCCTGCTGGAAAATATTTAGGATACGCTTGCCTCCCTGATCATCAGACCGAACTATCTATAAGCAGCGGTATAATATGGAAGTTCTTAATTCTACAAATCAAAAACTTCAAAGACTCAGATTATCTATCTTCATATTCAGAGTAATACTCATCAAGTATATCAAACCCTAATATTCTGATTTTCTCAAAATCGTCAGCAAAAGAATTAGCAAGTGATAATCTTAATGACCAAATGGGAGCATCAAAACCACCTCCGGGCATTGCAATTATCGCTTTCTCTTCTGCAAGACGTATCACCGGATCTAGTGGATTGTAGTTTTCTGAAACCCACTTAGCGAAATCTGCTCCATATTTGTTTTCAGCTAATCTCAAAAAATCGATTTCAATATAATAAAAGGCTCCGTTGGGGTCATCAGGGGATACTAATGGTTTTATATCTACATTTTCGATGAGTTTATTATATCGCCTTCTTACAATTCCTTTTGCCGAATTTTTGTAATTATTATTGGTATCGATTAAACAAGATAAAGCAAATAGCACCATCTGAACTTGCTGTGGTGTTGATAATCCTGATGTGTGATTTAATGCTACTGCTCTACTATCAGCAACAAATCTATCAATCATTTTGAGTTTACTTGGATTCATGGCAATTGACTCATACCTTGTGTGCAATTCCTTTTTATCGCTGTCCGAAATTTTTGTTAGCATACGATCAAAAATATTCTTCTGATGCAGGGCGATAACTCCCAATCGCCAACCAGTGGCTCCAAAATATTTGGAGAATGAATAAACAAGAATTGTGTTTTCGGGTGCTTTCATTGCCAATGATGTAAAACCATCTGTGAAGGTTCCGTAAACATCATCTGTTAACAGTATTAAATCTTTTCTTTCTTTGGCAATTTTAGCAATCTTGTTCAGGGTAGCATCATTTAATTTTACCGATGGTGGATTACTTGGGTTTACTAAAAAGAAGGCCTTAATTTTTGGATCTTTGAGTTTTTCAATTTCAGAGTCTGGTATTTGCCATGAGTTAAATTCATCAGCCATAACTTCAATCAGGTTAAGGTCATAATCCTTTAGTCCGGGCATTTCAATGTAAGGTGTGAAAATAGGTGATCCGATAGCAATAGTATCACCTGCATTCAAAAATTTATTTGATTTTAGCGTGTTAAAAATATACACCATGGCAGCAGTTCCACCCTCAACGGCAAAGATGTCGAAACTACCTGCTGGAGGTTTACTGCCGGCACTCATCTCCTGCATTAAATATGCATGGACAATAATTTCAGCCTTGTGTAGCATGCGATCGGGAACAGGATAATTATCACCAAGTATTCCATCAACCCATTCAACCATAAGTTCATCCTTATCAATATTATAATTCTTGGATGCAAATTCAAATAACTCATTTAGATAAAGTAGTCCTACTGAATCTCTATGCAAGGCAATGTAATTTTTAAACCGTTTTGAGATTCCGTCTTTTTCGGCCTGACCACCAAAACCATCAAGCTCTTGATAATGTCTTTTGGATTCTTCCATGGCAAATAAGCCAAGCTCAAAAAAGGCATCACGTGGTTTGGTTGCCACCCAATTTGGATTACCACGTCCGGCATTTATCATGGAATAATCGTGTCTTTTTTTTGCCAGATCGATTAATTTGTTTTTTACTTCAAATGGACTTAGCTGGTTAAGTTTTTCTTCTTCTGATTTTTTCATTGTCTTATTTATTAATCTGGTTAATAATATATTAGATCTTAATTATTTTCCTATTACTGCAATAATTATTGGTCCCCACAGGGTTAAAAATATATTGGCAACTGCATAGGTCATTGTAAAAGTAGCAGTACAAGTTGAATTTCCTGCTTTTTCAAGAAGGGCTGCAAAACCTGGGTTTGCGCTTTTACTACCAGTCATAACTCCTAATACCTCAATTGGATTCTTAATATTAAATACTTTGTAATTTATAACAACTTGAACAATCATTGGCAGCATAGTCACAACAACTCCCAATAATAATAAGGCTACACCATGTTCCTTAATTGCCAATAATGCAGGTTGTCCAGCATTTAAACCTACAACAGCTACAAATACTGCCAGTCCAAAACTTTGTAAAAAGTTTGCCGCCCCTGTATTAACACTTCCTATTTTAGGATGTCTCGTTCTGATAAACCCCATTAATAATCCTGAAACTAAACATCCAAGACCTGACCCAAGAGCAATGTCAGTTCCATTAATTACGAAGTTTATTTCACCTATTAGAAATCCAAGAACCATTCCAATACCAAATGTTACAAACTCTGTTTTGGTAACTGATGGAGCTTTATAACCAATTATTTTTTCCACACGGTTAAGATCCTTTTGGCTTCCTACCAGCGCAAGTTCATCACCAACATGTAATACTGTTCCTTCAAGTACTGGTAATTCTTTGTCTGTTCTTGATATACCACTAACATATACGCCGTGACGTTCTTCCAAAGTAGCTTTATCGTGTAATTGCTTAAGAGTAAGTCCATGCATTTTTTTATTGGTAATAAATACATTCCTTACCTCTTCGATAAAATCAATATTTTCTTCATACTCAGAAACTTCATCACCAATGCTGATGCCTACCTTCGAAAATGCAGTAACAAGTCCGCTAATCAATAATATATTATCCAGCTCAATAACTGTTGTAGGATCAGGGTCGATACTTTTTGTACCGATTAATACTTTCTCAACAGTCAGGTCGGAATTAAATCCTGCCTCAAGATCGGCTATTGTTTTCTTAATAAATTTGGAACTCTTGGTAACTTTATACGTTCTGGTAGCTACCCTATTTATTGGTTTAAACTGGCCTTCTCCCAATTCTCCAGAACCACCCATTTTAATAGCAAGTTTAATTGCTTCCTGCCTTATATCCCATTTCATTACAATTGCCACTATGGAAACCATCAGAATAGGCCCTATTGATCCGAAAATATAAGTAATGGAATAACCAACAGCAACATTGGTTTTCATGTCTTTTGCCGCATTGGCTGCTAATCCTAGCTGATCAATCGCGTTACTGGCGGTTCCAATTATCGCTGATTGAGTTAATCCTCCGGCTGCAAGTCCTGCGGCCAATCCTGCGTCCAAACCAGACCACAAAGCCAAACCAATTACCGTAAGCAATCCTAATAGTGTCATCCCAAATGCCGCAATGAGGTATTTAATTGCCGATGGTTTTAGAGATGCAAAAAACTGTGGTCCACCAAGATAGCCTACCATAAAAATAAACAGCGCAAAGAAAATATCTTTTATTTCCTCATTAATATGAATTCCGCCAACCTGTCCAAGTATTACTCCAACAATAAGCGTTCCTGCGATTCCGCCAAGCTGAAACTTTCCAACTTTAAACTTACCGAGAAAATAGCCAATACCAACAGATAAAAACAATGTGATAAAGGGAAAATTCCGGAGTTGTTCGTAAATTATTTCCATACAGTTAAATTTATGATTTTTAGGATAATCGAAAAACAATCAATTACTTAGGAAATAAGGACCATTCAGTTTTACAGTTAACTTTGTTAAATTAACTATTTGGTGATTAATAGGCTCAATACTCCTAAATAATTAAATGATACCTCACAAAGATATTGTAATTATTTAAAAAATTATACACTCTACTCTTGTTTATTTTAATAATAAAAAGAATGAGTGTATACTCTTGAAAAACACTAATAATAAGTCCAAATACTAGGCTTGTATTTAATTTGGCACTATCCAAATTATATGGGCTATTTTTGAAATAGCATAAAAAAAAAGGCTACAACTTTTTAAAGTCATAACCTTTTGTAAATCAACGTGGAGAATAGCGGAATCGAACCGCTGACCTTTTGACTGCCAGTCACCGATTTTTCGATTGACCACAATTTTATAAAACCTTAATAGCCTGTAAATAAATGATTAATAAATTGCATGGCTTTGCTTCCATTCATATTATTCATATCTTTGCGTGCAAATTGCGTGCAAATAATCATAACAGTTCAATTTATAAGAATATGAATACAAGTATAAAAATTTCTCTTGATACACGAAGAGAAAAAAAAGATGGTAGCTATCCTATTATTCTTCGCCTAGCCCATGGAAGAAATACTATTCCGATTTCGTTAGGTTATTCAGTTCCTGAAAATGATTGGGATGATAGTTCTGGTAAGATTAAAAAGACCTACAAAGGGATTTCTAATGTAACTCGTCTGAATAATCTTATACAGAAAAGAAAAGCCAATGCTTTAGATATTATTACGCAGTTGCTAGATAGTGGAGAAATACAGTACCTAACAATAAAAGAACTAAAAGATAGAATTGTTTCAGAATCAAGCAAAACAACTTTTTACAAATATACTGAGCAATTTATTGATGAATTAAAAGATGCTGGAAGATTAGGCTATGCTCAATCTGTAAAGAGCACTTTAAATGCAGTAAAAAGGTTTAGGAATGACAAGGATCTCACATTTGAAGAATTCAACAATAAAATCCTTTTGCAGTTTGATAACTATTGCCGAAAAAATGACCTGGCGGTTAATTCAATTGCTGTGTACATGAAAACAATCAAAGTAGTTTTTAATAGAGCCATCAAGGATGGGTACGTGAAACGTGATTTTTATCCATTTTCAGGCTACAAAATAAAAGTTGCAAAGACGAGAAAGCGTGCAATTAGAAGAGATGTTATCAAGTTGATTGAGGATTTAAGCTTTCAAGAAGGAAGTAAATTATGGCATGCCAGAAATTATTTTCTTTTTAGTTTCTATACTATGGGAATGAATTTTGCTGATATGGCATACCTTAAAGTGGAAAATCTGAATGACGGTCGGATCAATTACACACGTCAAAAGACCAGAAAGAAATATAGCATTAAAATAAATTCCTCAATTCAAGAAATTATGAGCCATTATATTGATAAGAAAGAACCTGATACATATATTTTCCCAATCATATTAAGGACTGAAAATAAGATACTGGAGTTTAAAGATATTTCGGAAAGAAGAAGAAGATACAACCACTATTTAAAAGATATAGCCAAGCACATTGGAATCGAAACTAACCTAACAAGCTATGTTGCTAGGCATTCCTGGGCAACCATTGCAAAACATAAAGGAGTCCCAATTGCCGCTATTTCAGAAGGAATGGGGCATGAAGATGTGAAAACTACTGAGATTTATTTAGATAGTTTTGATAAAGAAATTCTTGACGATTATAATGAGATGATTACAAAATAAACATTACACTTGTTTACTTACCAATATCATCTATCAATTTCATATAATCCTCTTTAATAATTCCATATTGATCCAGATATTGATAATCTTCCTCAAATCGTTCCCAAAATATTTTTTTTGAAGAATAGTTTTCTTTACTTAGACGATAGTGTTTAATGGCCTTGTTTCTTAATTCTTTCACAAGGAAAACATGTCCTAAGTTCATGTTCCCATAATCTAGACTTCCTAACTTAATAGCTTTTAATAATAATGGTTCCGCATTTTGAATGTCCCCAAATTTGATAAGATGTTGACCCAAATTGTTATGTGCTTGGTAACCTTCAGGATTAATATGAATTGCCTTTTTATAACATTTGATTGCTTCTTTTTTTTTGCCTAGGGTTGAAAAATCAAATCCCATATTGTTCCACACTTCATAGATACCTGGTTTTATTCTTATTGCTTTTTCATAGCAATCTATAGCAATTTCCTTTTTCCCTTGATAAGAATAGCATAATCCCATATTATTCCAGGACATATAATCATCTGGTTTAATATTTATTGCTTTTTTAAAGCACTCAATAGCATTATCATCATCCGCTTTTTTAAAATAAGCAGACCCCATATTATACCATGCCATGTGATAAGTGGGACTTAAATTGATTGCTTTTTTATAACAATCAATAGCCCTATCTTTTTCCCCATGGTCACAGAATTTTACCCCTTTATGGAGCAATTTCTCAGCTTCGGATCTTTGATCTACAGCTTTTTTAAGATATTTCTTCGCCTCATCATGATTTCCTAATTTTTGATAAGTAATAGAAATATTTTTCACAGACAAGCCATGATCTGGTTTGATTTTAAGAGTTTCTTCAAAGCACTCAATAGCTTTCTCACCATTGCTTAAATTATTGTATGCTAGACCCATTCTAAACCATGCATTATAAAAGTCGGGGTTGATTTTAACGACCTCTTTATTGCATTCAATGACCTTATCCATATTCCCTAAGTCATAGTATACTAATCCCATGTCAAACCATACATCAAAATTATTTGGGTCAATTTTGGTGGCTTTCTTATAGAACACAATAGCTTTTCTGTAGTCCTTCTTTTCTTCATAGTAATAAGCACTTAAGGGGAATTCTTGGCATGCTTCAGAACAAGCATTTATAAAGATGTCGTTTACTGATTTTACGTTGTCTACAATTTGTCCATATGTGCTCTTTAGGTTTTGTTTTAACTTTAATGATAAAATAAATTCTTCAAATACTTTTATCAATATCCGACTATTTTTGTCGATATATAACTCACTAGAAGGTTGGTCAGAACGAGCAATCTCTTCTGTAAGAAGATCTGTTAGCCCATTTATCTGTTTCTCATTTAGGTTTGGATATTTAAAGGCTATGTTGTATTTATCAAATATTGATAATGCTATTGTGTTGGTTAATACCTCAGCAAACTGATCTGTATTAACATTTCGTTTATTAATTTTAAAGGCATTTATTAATGGTGGAATACTTTCGTGAAATGGTGTAAACAACCTATGAGTTTTTTGAAAATAATTATTCTTTATTACATCATTAGAAGTAGTGAATTCTTCGATATTGAATACGATAAGTTTTTTAATGATCGTACTTATACATTGTTTTAAAGTTATGGTGTATGAAAGATTTAGTATTAGACGATTTACTATTTCTATTTTGTTTGTTTTATTAAATATTGTTAATAATCCAAGAATAAGACCTAGTAAGGCTTTTTGCCAGCTGGTGTCTTTCTCTCTCTCTTCATCTCTTTCATTAATGCACCTAATAAGAAAGTTGGCTTTTAATTCAGTGAATTTTTTAATGAAGCTTAATGATAAAGCACTCATTATCATAGAACGTTCATACCAATCCCATTTTATTTGACCATCAACTCCAAAAAATGAATTTAGAATTTTAATATGGCTTCCCTTTAATTCTGATGCGTTTGCAATTGAATCGAAATAAAACTCTAGCAATTTGTCTTTTGCTGTAAATGGAAGTGTTGTATCAATAAAATCATCAGTATTCCATAAGTCGTCAATAATAGTGAAAATTTCTTTTTTTATGTTTAATGAATCCAGAGCAGTTTTGTTTAGGTCTCGCATAGATGAACTTTCTTTTTCAAGGTATAGTCTGCTTAATTCAGATACCTTTTTGAGTTCATCTAATGGTGAATTCAGGTTTTCTCTTGGATATTTCAATATGGCATCGTTCATGGTTTGTGGAGGATCAGTGCAAAATCCTTTCCATCCCATATACCCAAGAAATAAAGAGTATTGTTCTAAAGAATGAACAAAACTACCATTAACTTTATTTGGTAATTTGTATCGACCTTTGTGTTCAGCTAGCTTTTTGAAATGAATTGATATACCCTTGCTTGTAATAGTAGTAATACCATATCCTTCTTTAAAGTTGTTATATGTATCAGACCTTAAATATTTAAGAGCTTCCTTTTCTTTGACATCAGAAACCACCCTTTGTAAGTTTCCCCTAAATTCTTTATCTATATCATCTCTCAAATTATTACAACCAGACGGGAGTAATAGATCAAATCCCCAATATTTTTTTTTAACTATTGTTAATAATTCCCGTATTGCTTCTTTTTCATTTTCGAACCTCATACTATAAAAATGTGTTTGACAAATTGCTGAAACTGTGCCATATATTATGGTAGTTAATCCCTACATTAATGGATAAAAATACAGAAAAAAACAATTGGGTGTATATACCACATGACGGTGAGTCTATTGGTGTTCAATTTGAAGAATTTAGAAATAATCCTATACCATCAGATGAAGTTATTGAGAATATTGGTGTTGATGAAGTGACAAAAATTGATTCAAGGGTCAAAGAAATGATGCAATGGAGAGAGATTATGTATGGAACAAATTCTAAGAAAGTAGATTATCGAGTTGGAAACTTATATTTTACTAATCCCGACTTTCCCAACATTAAAATTAGATGCTCCGCCTTAGCTGATTTTATTAAATACAAAAAAGAGATGTTTACATCATATCAAGGTAAGGCAACAATTAAGGATTACCTTATAGAAATAGAAAGCAAAGTCTCAGGGGTAATTAAATAATCATTTGTATCTGTTGTTCCGCATATTTCCAGTGTAATTCCTGATTTGGAGTCCGTTATTCCATTTGATCATGTCAGTTTTGTGGTATTCAAATAAACACATATAAAATCATATGATCATGAAAAATCCAGCAATCTATTTAAACAGAATCAGGAAGCATCAGAATGCTTCATTCTTTGCGGTATATATTTCCGCAATTGTCTATTTCTCACTTTTCTTATTATCACTAATCCTTCTTAGATAGGATTAGTATTAAAATATAAAACTGGCCGGTTTTAGTTAATTCAATTATTTAATAATCTTAAAATTTTTTACAATGAAAAAATCAAAATGTAAAAATCCGGTATTACCTCCAGTAGGTCCTATTCCGGTAGTGGTTACTACCACTTATCCAATTCAAAACGGTCAACTTTCATCTGGTATTTTTTTAGGGGTTGAATCTTCAACTATACCAAAAGGTGGGTGGCGAGAGTATGAATCTTTTATTCCTAAAGGGGGATTCCGAGGATCTGAATCTGAAATTCCGAAGGGTGGCTGGCGTTTTTTAACACCTGTATTAAGGGATGTTTACAGGGCTACAACTGGTCATCTTTTTGAATTTGCCTTTTATTTGGTTCGAGATAGATACTACGAGATCGATATTTTGAGTATGCCAGATTATGGAGTTCGTGATTCTGGAGATCATCCTACTCATCGCCTAAAAAGCAATCATGGAAATGATACTCGAATCTGTTTTGGTGATGATTCAAGTGCTTCAACTCTTGAAGATGCTCAAAAATGGGCTGCTAAATGGGCAGAACAAACCATGAATTATATCAATCACGGTATAGATTTTCCGAACGAGTAATTAGTATTAACTGGGAGGCTGTCAATATTGATGGCCTCCCTAAAACTTATTTGTAATGACAAAACAAAATATAAATATGGTTTTTAAAGAGTCTGTTTTTACGAAAATAAAAGAGACTGTTGGAAATCTACCTCCTGAATCTGGGGGTATCCTTCTTGGAAGTGATAAAGACTTTGTAATTCAAAAATTTATTTTTGACCCTAATGGAAAAACAAGTTCGGCTGCTTATGATCCTGACATTGATTTTTTAAATAAAAAATTAAAAGAAGAGCGTAAAAATGGTTTGAATTTGATTGGGTTCGTTCATTCTCATCCAAGGGGAGTGCACAGATTAAGTAATGATTTGGGAGATGGAATTGGAGATTTAGGATATATTAAAAAAATTCTACATGCTTTTCCTGAGTTAGACAGATTTTTAGTCCCAATCATTTATAGCTCCCATGATGGAAAATTTGAGATATTCCCTTACATAGCTTTTCGAGATGATGTTGAAAATTATGTAAAAGCCAATTTAATTTTCAAGCCCGATATCCTTTCTCAACCTAAATATTCATTCGATTCATCAATACTTGAAGGTTCGGTTGATTATACACTAATGCAAGCTTCAAAGGTTGTGTGTATTGGTGTGGGTGGCGCAAATGGAATATGTGAAAATTTGGTTCGATCCGGATTGGGACATTTAATAATTATTGATTTTGACATCGTTGAAAGTAAAAATTTGACGACACAAGGATATTTTCCTGAAGATGTTGGTGAACTAAAGGTTGTTGCATTAAAGAATCGTTTACTGAAGATAAATCCCAATCTCAAATGCGAAGCAATTTCTAAAGACTTTACGACCCTAAATAAATCTGAGCTTAATAAAATTTTTCAGAATACGCATTTACTTTTAATGATGACAGATGATTTTCATGCTCAGGCATTTGGGAATAAAGTCTCGCTGAAATACAAGATCCCTGCCGTATTTGCTTTGATGTATGAAAAAGCCAGGTGTTCGGAGATTACTTTTTCTATTCCTGGTGTTACGCCCGGATGCCATCGTTGTGCTACGAGTAGCAGATACGAGGCATATAAGAATGGATATAAAAATGATGTCACTTCAGCAGGGAGTACTATTTTTCACACCCATTATCTTAATTCGGCTATAGGATTGCTTTCATTAGCAATTATTCATAGATCCACTGAAGGATATGAATTCAGTAACTGGTTTGGTAATACCTGGGCGCGGAATTTAATTCAATTAAGAACCCATCCTTCTTTTGGGAAGGAAGAAGATTCTCTTTTTGCACAAACCTTTAACGGTCAGGAAAGAGTTGTTGGGTTTGATTCTCTTTGGCAAAAAGTTGAGGAAGAAGGTTTTCCAGCTTATTCCGAGCCTTGTCCCGATTGTGGAGGGATGGGTGATCTAAAATTATCCGCATATTTTATCTCGCTTTTACAAAATCCTCTGTTTCGCAAATCTGATTGGTTAACAAGCGATAATATTTAAAGTAAGTAGTTATGGAAGATCAATTTTTAATAATAAAGAAAGAGGATTTGGAAGTACTCTTTACTGAAATACTTCAGAAAATCCATCCCAAGGAGCCTGACCGGTTTGTTACGGCTGAAACTGCGAAATCAATTTTAAAGTGTGGAAATACAACGCTTTATCACTTGAGAACTAAAGGAGAAATTTCCTTTGTACAAAATGAAGATCATAAGAAACTCATTGTATACGATCGTAATTCATTGATAGCTTATATGGAACGTAATCTTAAAAAAGCATTTTGATATGAAAAAACAAGAAGACTTTAAAATGGTAGATCTCCTTAAATACAGAAACGCATTTAACCTTGGTTGGCGATTTTCAAAGTATGAAAAAAGCAATCGAATGATAGAAGTCATTAAGAATATTCATGCTCATAATAAAGGTGATAGCTTTTGCGAGGGGTTACTTAATGGTTTTGATGCTGGGCGTTCTAAGGCTTCTGATAAGGAAAAAAGGATGTCGGAACTGGATATAATATTTTCCAAAAACGAAAAGGGAAACGAAAAGGATTTGGAACGTTAATTTTTATTTCGGCAAATGGGGGTTGTGTTGTATAACACACCTCCATTTTTAATCATTAAACTATGAAATTAATTACTAAAGAAATAGAAAATAGATTTACACAAATTGGTTACCAAGGAGATGAAATCGATCCAATCATAGTGGCAAAATTCTTTAATCCTTGTGGCTCTGGCACTTGGTACGCTACCGAATATAACCCAGATCGCAAAATATGTTTTGGCTATGTAACAGGGCTGGCATATGACGAGTGGGGTGATTTTTCTATTGAAGAGTTGGAATCCTTAAAATGTCCTCCATTAAATCTTCCTATAGAAAGGGATTTACACTTTGGAGAAAAGAGGATTTCAGAAGCCTGTCCTGAACTGAAAGAAAGCATAGACAGACGAAAACAATTAAAAGAAATAGAACAAGAGAATGATTTATCAGATACTCTTGAACCTGAACGATAAAAGCCAGATCAGCATGAAATTTTATAATTATTTAGTAGAAAAAAACTTATTGCATGTACTGGACGAACCCCCAGAAAAAATTGATGAAATACGTACTGATTTTCAAAAGGAAAACAGAAGGCGATACTTGAAAGAATACCATAAAGTGCGAATCCACAGAGTCATAATCTTTTCAAAAGAAGAATATGCATTGCTAAAAAAGGGTAGCAAAAATCATAAGCTCCCATTTGCTACTTATGTGAGAAAATCTGCTCTTAAATATCAATCAAGAGGATTTATAATTCCAGATAAGGATGAAGCAAGACAACTTCTTGTACTTCTAAAACGGTATGGGGTTCTTCTCAACCAAATTGCTTATGTGGTAAATTCTCAAAAATATGCGAACCCAGATCTACTTATAAAAGTTCAGAAAAATTTCAACTCACTCGAAAATGAAATTAGAAGCATCATTGAAGAACCGATAATTATTGAGGATTTTATTTCAGATCTTATCAATAGAGAGCCCTCTTACATTGATAGAATTTTAGCAATTATTAATACTCACAAGCTATGATTGTAAAGTCACTCAGACATACTTCGCCTTCATTTGACTACATAGTTGAATATCTCAATGAGGGAATGCCCAAAAATCCAGATTTACGATGGGCATTGTTTCATAATCTTAGTAGGGGAATTGATAGACAATCTATTATTCAGGAGTTTGAAGAGAACTCTAAATACCTCAAACAAAGAGAGGATCTAGAACGAAAAAAAACAATCAAATATCACGAAATTTTAGGTTTTAGTAAGGAAAGCACTCTTTATTTAACCACAGAAAAGCTAAAACATTTGGCGTTGGAATATATACGCCTTCGTGATCCAGAAAATGCATCAATTGCTCTTTGCGTTCCGCACATTGAAAAAGACAAGCATATACATCTTCATCTGCTTTTTTCCAGTAATCATATTGGTAGTGATAGAGCCTCAGATATGCGTATGGATAATGCAACCTTTTATCGAATTAGAAGAGAGATAGAGCGATATATGCTTCGACATTACCCTGAACTTCATCACAGTGTTGTTTATCTAAATGATAAAGAGATTGAAAAGCTGATACCATTAGAATATCAAGAACAAAGAAGTCTGAAAAAGTCACAATCAACAATAGATTTTGGAAGACAATCAAAGAAAAAACAGCTTGCCGAAACAATACAATTATTGCTTGATAACAGTACCTCATTAGTCAGTTTTATTGATAGCGTTAATCAGGAAGTAGGGATTAAAACCTATTCAAGAAAGGAAAAGTTAACAGGAATAATTAAAGATGGGAAAAAGTATCGTTTTTCCACACTTGGCATTCAGCTTTTACCTGAAAATCTCAAAGTACTGGAAAGAATGGATGAGCTGAAAGAACTTGAGCAAAAACAACAATCGAAACAGAGAATAAATCTGGAGCGATAATAAATTATTGAAATAACTATTTCATCTTTAAAACCCGTGTATTATGAACAGTCTTTTTTCGCATTCTCATATAAATAAATCTGCTAAATTCCTGACAGGAATTGATAAGTATAATCTTATCAATCGATTTAATACAGGATTAACTTTAGATGGGAGCTATAATAAAATTTCACTTAAAAGGTCTTTGCAACACGCTTTAGTAATTAGTCCTTCTGGTGCTGGTAAAACAACCTCTTATGTTGTACCAAACCTTCTTAGATTAAAGAATTCCTCTGCAATTGTACTAGATCCAAGTCAGGAGATTTTCAATTTGTGTGGAGCATATTTATCTAGAAATTTTAATGTGCAAATACTTAATGTTACAGATTTAAACATTAGTGAAAGATGGAATCCATTAGAGAAGGGAATAGAAAATCCTGAGGACATAAAAATGATATCTGAATCAATCATTACTAGTGCTTATCCAAATTCACGAGGTAGCGAAAAATTCTGGGAGGATGGTGCAAGATCCTTGATAAATATTTTAATCAACGGAGTGAAAAATGATCCGCAAAAAAGAAATCTTGCATATGTATATCAACTCCTTAACCGTTTCAATAATGATCAAGATACAATTAATCAATTATTGTCAGAAAACTTATCTGAAGAGAACTGGCTTGAATATAAAGGGCTTATTTCACAGCCAGAAAAAATATTTGGTAGCCATGTTGCTACAGCGAAGATAAGTTTGAGTCCACTTTCTTCCCCTATTTTGTCTGAACTTACTTCAAAAAGTACAATTGACTTCTCAACATTTAGGCAAACTCCATCGATTCTTTTTGTGGTAGTCCCTGAGCATAAGGTTAAATATTATTCCTTCTTTTTGGCTCTTTTATACAGGGAGCTTTTTGAAACATTCATGGAGATGCCCTCCAGAGGTGATTTACCTATTTACATGTTATTGGATGAGGCTGGAAATACTCTTGTCCCAGGATTGCCAGGATACATCTCTACGATACGTAAGAGGCTTGTTTCTGTAAGTTTGATAATACAGAGCACAAGACAACTTTACAGCCTTTATAAGGACGATGCAGACGTTATAATGGAAAATACACTCAATCACATATATTTCCCAGGATTAAGTATAGAGACCTGTCAAAAATTGAGTGCAAAAATCGGCAATAAGCCAATAAATCAGAATAACTATTGGCTTCCAACTGATAAAAAAGATTTTGGTAGAGAGCCGTTAATATCAGCCGAATCCTTGAGAACGCTAAAAGATAATCGGGCAGTTTACATTTATGGAAATCTCAATCCTGTCATACTACGCTTAACTCCATGGTATAAATCCTTTTCTTTAAAAAGAAGGTTGAAGAAAGGGGGTAGGTTTTGGGTCTTTTAATTGGACTATTCTTAACAATCGGATTACCACTATTAATCTTTAAAAAAGAATGGTTTTATTCTTCTTTAGGATGGCTATACAAAAAAAGTTTAGGAGTTTTTCGATTTGTTTTCTTCAAAGTCTTAAAAACCATTGGTTGGATACTCTTTAGATTTATCTACTGGGTTTTTTGGCTTATCTGGGAGCTTCTTCTTTTTATGGGTCGAGCATTTGGAGTATTGTTCCAAATGTTATTTTCACGATAGTGAGGGAGGGATCTTAAGGTCTCCTTAACAAGCCACTGGAGGTGGGTAAAATCTATATGTTGCCGTTAGGGTCAATATTGATTTTGCGTACTTGCTCGGCAAAAATTATGATATTTTTTTTGCCTTCCTGAGAATGTACGAAGGAAAATTCAAACTAATGCGAAGCATTAGAAAACTGATGTTGTCGTGAGACAACAGACAATAGGAAACACTTTTACAATTCATTACAAAAGTGTTTCCTGTTCTTATTAAAATTGTTCTTAAACGATGGTTAATAGCAATACGGAGATTGTTGTTATTAGCACCACTATTGCTGTCCATAGTTTTACTCTTTCGATTAACAATTTCCTTTTTTACTTTTATACATAGTTTCCGGGATTGAAAAAAATTAATCCGCGGAAACCGCCTCAAATGTATGGTAGGAATGCCCAAAAAAAAAGACAAAAAACAACCCCTTCTAGAATTTAGTGTTTATAGGGGTTTCGGTTGGGTGTTTTTAAAAGGTGTATTTTGGGGCTCAGAAAATGAAATATTCCAGACTAGTTTTCGGGCAAACCATTTCTCTTAACTAAATCCTCCAGCGTATTTTTAGGATTTAAAGATCGCTTTAAATCATCAATAGCATGAGCTGCTTTTTCGATGGATTTATAACCTTTACATCGGCAAATATTGCCACTAATGGCTTCCATTGGATCATTGTGATGACAGTTAAGAAGATGACCTGTGAGAGAAACCACAAAACCTGGGGTGCAAAATCCACATTGAGTAGCTGAACGATTACTCATAACCTCTAATACTGGCGAAAGTTTATCCATATTTAATCCTTCGATGGTAACTATGTGCTTGCCGTGAGCGTTTATCAATGGTGTTAAACAGGATACTATCGATTTATATTTCACCCCTCCCTTATCCAATATCCCTTCAAGAACATTGCAAGCCCCACAATCACCTTCGCGACATCCAATTTTTGTCCCGACAAGATGATGTTCCCTTTCTAATATAATCCCAAAGTGTCGTCCCTTCGACCAGCTCAGTTTTTACTTTTTTATTATTGAGGATAAATTCAATCATATCTCAAATTTATGGTTTTTTTCTGTAAAAACATAAATATAGAAATGGACAGGATAGACTAAAAAATCGATAAAACTTCATCAAAAGAAAGTCATGTTTTAGAGGATGTGAAGATTATTGAGGATTATTTATTGCTTTTATATATTTAGTTCTTTTTTATTCTAAGATATTTCTTGGTGAGAGCCAATAATAAGTGATGATTTATTGGTTTAACAATAAGGTCATGAAAACCTTCACTTATCAGTTGAGTTCGCTCATGTTCATATGCAAACGCAGTTAAAGCAACCACAGGTATATTTTTATCTTTATCAATTTCCACTATTTGATGCAATGCTTCAACCCCATTCATAACGGGCATTTGTATATCCATTAATACAAGGTCAATATTATTTTGGGATTCCTTAAAATAATCAACGGCTTCTTTTCCATTGATAGCTCTGTGTAATTCAACTCCTGTATGTTTAAAAATTTGTTGAATCAAGGTATAATTGGAATCGATATCCTCTGCAACCAAGATTTTTTTTGAACTCCAATCATTTTTTTCTTGAGAATCAACTATGGGAGCGACTGAATTTTTAATAGTTTTTTGAGCTATTTTGAATGGTGTTGTAAAATAGATGGTAGTTCCCTTATGCAATTCTGATTCCACCCATATCTTACCTCCCAACAGCTCAACAAGCTTTTTGGTAATTGTAAGTCCAACACCAGTACCAGTATATTTTTTGGTATGAAAATCATCAACCTGCAAAAACATGTTAAAAACTGTATCTAGTTTATCTGCGGGTATTCCAATGCCGGTATCTCGAACAAAAAATTGTAATAGATTATTTCCTAAATCTGTATAGCCAAATTCTATGCTACCTTTTATCGTAAATTTATATGCATTATTTAATAAATTTAACATGATTTGATTCAATCTGTCGGTGCATAGTATCGGAGTAAAATCTTCTATTTGATCCGGTAATATCAAATTAAGTGTGATATTTTCTTTCTCTTCTTTATTGCTGTTGAGGAAAACACTATGAAGTTCCATCAGCTTTTCATTTATTCTACATTCTGAATTTATTATTGCCGCCTGTCCTGCCTCTATAATTGCCAGATCAACAATATTTTCTATCAATCCGAGCAAATGGTGTGTGCTTTGATTAATAAAACTAATATACATTTCCATATCTTCTTTTGAAAGAGAAGGATCTGTCAGAAGGCTTGAGAAACCTGTTATGGCATTCATAGGTGTTCTGATCTCGTGAGACAGATTAGACAAAAATGCTGTTTTAAGTTTGTCTGATTCTTCAGCCTTTAGTTTGGTTTTTATTAATTCCTTTTCTGCATTTTTCAAATAAGTAATATCCAGAAGCATTCCAGAAATAACGTTTCCTTCAAGGTTTGAATTAATAACAGCAGTAACAATTCTTCCATCTTTTGTTATAATATCAGTTTCAAAATTCGTTATTCTATTAGTCGATTTCAATTCACTTAGCATAGCAGCTCTTGCTAAAGGATCTTTATAAACTGTATTCATATTGACTTTTAAGAATTCGTCAATTAAATTATAGTCTAACATCTTACAAAAAGCATCATTAGCGAAATGTATTGTACCTTCCAAATCAGTAATAAATACACCAACAAGAGCATTATCTACAAGATTACGGTATTTCAATTCTGATTCTTCTAGCGCCTGCTGATATTGTTTTCGTTCGGTTACTTCCTTCATCAGCTCACTTGTCCTTTCCGCTACTTTATCTTCAAGCGATTCATTTAATAAACGTAAATCGTTTTGAGATTGCTCAAGCGCACTATTTTTTTGCAATGCAGTTTCGTAGGTTGTAATTAAAAAATCAGCAAGTTTTGTAGAATTGTTATTAATATTATAGGAATAATCATCATAGGTAATTTTTAAATCAGTACCGCTAAGTTCTGATATTCCGGCTTTGCCGGTATTAAAAACGGCTTCAACCTTAGATAGCAAATCCATTTCATTATATGGTTTAATCATATAATTATCGGCTCCACTCTCCAAACCTTTTAAAATATCAGACAAACCGCTAAGAGTAGTAAGCAAGATTACCGGTATATCAGTTAATTCTGGAGCATCTTTTACCGACTTAGCCAATGTAAAACCATCCATTAGGGGCATCATAATATCGCTGATCACAAGATCCGGTTTTTTATCCTGAATGATTTTCAATGCTTCTCTTCCATCTTTTCCATGAAAAACAGTATATCCTTTATCTTCAAGAATGAATTGCAAACGAGCGGCCTGTGTGGCACTATCTTCTGCGATTACGATTGTTTTGTTTGAGTTCATCTTTTTTGTGTTAATTAGTTATCTCGATAGTGTAGAGTTGAAATTTATGATGTTATTTATAGTCAGTCTTTGTCATTTGTATTTCACAGGTCATTTGCCAAGCTAATCAGCTATTTAATGATTTTTTTATTAAAATTTCAGTTTATATATTTCCCAATAATTGCTAATAGCTCATCCTTTTTTATTGGTTTAGAAATATAATCATTACAGCCTGCATCTAAGGACTTTTGCCGATCTCCGGCTATGGCATAAGCGGTTTGAGCAATTATTGGCAGATCAGGCTTAAACTTCTTTATTTCCTTTGTGGCTTCATATCCATTCATGATCGGCATATTGATATCCATAAGTACTAAATCAATATCGGGAGTTTCATTACAATATTTAACAGCAGTTTTGCCATTATTAGCCCAAAGAGTTTTTATTCCTGATTTTTTAAGCACTGCTTTTAAAAACTCAAAACTTGGCTCAACATCTTCAACAATCAAAATTGTTTTCTTTTTAAACTTACTTTTCTTTTTTGTGTATGATTCAGTTTTCACTTCTACTTCGGGCTCAATCTCAGTAGGTTTATCAACAATTTCACTACCTTCCAAAGGTATAGTGAAATGAAAATTACTGCCTTTGCCTTCTTCCGATTCAAGCCATATTTTACCTCCAAGAAGTTCTGTCAGCTTTTTAGAAATGGACAAGCCAATCCCCGTCCCTCCATAGGTTTTTGTATTCGTTTCTTCAACCTGTCTGAAAGCATCGAAAATTAATTCCTGCTTGTCCTTTGGGATACCAATGCCTGTATCTTCAACGCAAAACTTCAGTGTTGGTTTATCCTGAATAGTTTCAATTTCAAAACCATAACAAACATGGCCTTCATGCGTAAACTTAAGGGCATTTTTCAGAAGGTTAATCAATATTTGTTTAAGCTTTGAGGCATCCGTATTGAGTGTCAGATCACTACTTTCAGTAGGAATTCTTAAATTCAGATCCAGATGGTTCTTGTCTATTTTTTGTTGCTCAATTTTAATAATTTCCTGAACATCATTTAAAATAGATTTCAATTTTACATCTTCTTTTACTATTCTTATTTCACCCGCCTCAATTAAAGTAATATTGAAAAGATCTTCTACAATACTGAGTAAATGTGTACCACTTGTATTAATAGTTTTGTTAAACTTCATAATATCAACAATCGGTACATCTTCATTTATAATATCTGAGAACCCGATGATGGCATTAAGTGGAGTGCGCAGTTCGTGCGACATGGTTGCCAAAAACGCCGATTTTAAACGGTCGGATTCGGTGGCTTTTACAAGGGTATTTTTTAAATCCTCTTCGGCTTTTTTTCGATCGATTGAAATACTTATCTGATCCGACACAAATTCAAGCAATTTCATATCAGATTTAGTATAGGCATTTTCGTCCGTATAGCTTTGAATAGCAAGTACACCGATTACTTTTCCTTCTATTTTTAGAGGTACTCCAAGCCATATTTTTGAGCGTGAACCCACAAACTCAATGTCCCCTTTTTCTACCAGTTTTTCTTGTTGGACAGAAGTTACCAATAATGATTTTCGTGTATTTATTACATATTTGGTCATTGTTTTTCCTGCAGGAAAAGAAGAAATCTTGTCCTTCTCGTCAGTAAAAAATGGCAACGAGAGTGTATCTGTTTCTTGGTCATAATGGGCAACAAAAAAATTAGTGATATCAATGATTGTCCCCAGTTCTTTTTTTATCTGCTTAATTAATTTTTTAAGATTATCTGTAGTAATAACAGCATTGGAAATATTGTATAATACCTTTTGAATTTGCTCTGTACGCTTACGATTGGTGATGTCCTGAATTTGAGAGATAAAGTATTTAGGCGTACCGTCATCATTCCACACAAGGGAAACGTTGAGAAGAATCCAGATTACACGGCCATCTTTGTGGAAATATCGTTTTTCCATTTGATATTTCTCTAACTCACGATTCAACATCTGCTTCACAAAATTCAAATCTTTCTCCAAATCATCTGGATATGTAACACTTTGAAAATCCCTTAATGAAAGCTCCTCTTTTGTATAACCAATAATGTTGCAAATTGCATTATTTACATCCAGCCACCGTCCGTCTGGTGCCACAAGTGCCATCCCTATAGGTGAATTATGCATAGCAAACCGGAACTTCATTTCACTTTCAAGCAATGCCTTTTCTGCCTGCTTGCGCTTGGTAATATCCCGATCAACTCCACGATAGCCTGATAAATTACCTTTATCATCAAGCACAGGAACACAACTAGTTTCAAGAATTACTTTTCGACTATCCTTATGAATGTTTTCGTTTATAAGATTATTAATTTGTTGTTTTTGGGCAAACGCTTCTAATGCGGAATTTTTCAGTTCTTCTTTTATATCGGGACTAAAAAAATCATAAAAATATTTTCCTAACATTTCTTTATATTCGTAACCAAGAACCTGTTTTACAAAAGGGCTGCAATATGTGAATCGTCCTTCCTTATCTGTTTCCCAAATCCAATCTCCGGAACTTTCTGCAATGTTTTGAAATCTCTCATTTGAGAAAATAATCGCTTTTTCCGTCTGTTTACGTTTTTCTTCCATCTCCATGTTGTTTAGCGCAAAAGCAATATCTTCGGCAATTTCAATAAATAGAGATTGTTCTTCTTTATCATTAATATAACGAGCAGGTAAGGAAATGTTTAGTATTCCATAATTTTTTCCTCCATATTTCAGGTTCAATACCACACTACTATTCTCACTCTCTTTATGATATTTTAATCTGGGGCAGTTTTTACAATCTGATTTCTTGTCTTCCAATAAAAAAATGGGATCGATTTTAAGTACCTCTTCTACGCAATGAGGAGTATAATCGTGTAAAAATTGATTATCTATTTCTGGAATATTTTCCCCAAAACCTTCTCCGGCAAAATCCATGATTTTACCATCATCATCAAAAAGAGCAATCCAGGCACTGTAAAACCCCCTGATTTTAATGAAATTTTTACATGCTTTTTTGATAAGGATTTTGCGGTCTTTTTCTTTTACAAGAAGCTGATTAACATTGCGGATAGTGAGAAGAAATGAGTTTAAGTGTTCAATCCTTTGTGTTCGGGCATTAACTTCTTCTTCTAGGTTCTCATTTAATTTGTTTAACTTATGCTGAGTTATCACAAGCTCTTTATTTGTTTTATCAAGTTCCCTGCTTTTTAAAACTGCATTTTCATTAGTAGAAAGAAGCAGGTCAACTATTTGAAGACGAGATGAACCAATTAAGTACTTATGATTACCAAAAACAATTTCAACACTGGATTCGGTATATGGATCTTCTTTACTTTCTGTACGTAAAATAATATTTTTAACTTTTGAGATAAGAAAATCTTCACTGTATGGTTTTGTAATAAAGCTGTCAGCCCCACACTCTAAACTCTTGAATATTTCTTCGTGTCCCGAAAGAGATGTTATAAGAATTATCGGTATTTTTTTAAAATTCTCATCAGATTTGATCCGCTTGCAAAGCTCGTAGCCGCCTATTTTGGGCATAACCACATCGCTGATAATGATATCAGGAACAGTTTGTTTTAACATGCTAAGGGCTTCTTCACCATCATTGGCATGTTGAACTTTGTAGTCATTTGCTTCTAAAAAATACTTTAATTCTTCAGCTTGAGTTTTGCTATCCTCAACGATTAAAATTTTTATATTTTTTTTCATGATTTGTACTTTATATTATTAGTCATTTGCCTTTCGGGCATCATTTGTGCTTCGCACGTCATTCGATGGTCATTTGCTTTGCGTCATTCATTGTCATTTGCCCTTCGGGCGTCATTTGTCTTCGCTGCTACGCTATTGGATGATTTTATTCTAATTTCAATTTTTTACTTATATAAACTATGCTTTTCTATTTTATATAAAAGATCAGCAATTTCATTCGGATTTAGTACATAATCAGCAGCCTCCAATTCAATAGCAACACCCGGCATTCCGTGAACCAGTGAACTTTCCTTATCCTGAGCAATTGTAACAGCCCCTGCATCCCTAAGCATTTTTAACTCCTTTGACCCATCACTACCCATTCCGGTCAAAATCATTGCGATAGTATCCTTTCCGTAGTTCATGGCAAGCTTGCTAAAAAGATGTGCAACTGATGGACATAAAAAACCCGAGTCCTTACTACATTCAACAAGTTTGATTCTAAAGTCAATTATTCCTAAATGGTGATGATCGGGTGCAAAGTAGATGTGTCCGGGTAAAATGGTTTCCAAATCTGTGGCAATATGAATAGGGATCATTGTAAGACTACCCAACCAGCTAACCAGACCCTCGAGAAAACCTTCCGTTATATGTTGAACTACTATAATAGGATAAGGGAATTGCCCTGTAATTTTTGAAAATATCTTTTCAAGTACCTGAGGACCTCCTGATGAAATTCCAACGGCTACTATTTTCTTATTATAAAAAGTTTTAAATGATGGGATATGCTCATGCACAAGCGTTTTTACTTCTGGTTTTGTTTCTCTTTTAGATTTTCGCGTAACAACCTTTACCTCAGATAAAACTTTAACCATAGTTATCATTTTATCTTTTCTATCTTTTTCGTTGGGATGACCAATGCCTACTGGTTTTTCAATAACTGAAAGAGCACCTGCTGCTAAAGCTTCCATTGTTATTTTCATTTCACGGGTATTTCTGCTGGCAGTAATAACTATTATTGGGACAGGTGTAGTGGACATAATTATTCGTGTGGCTTCCAAGCCATCCATAATAGGCATATCAATATCCATTGTAATAAGATCGGGTTTGTTATCTTTTATAAAATCAATGGCTTGTTTCCCGTTGCTTACATTTCCGATAACCTGAATTTTTGGATCGGAATTAAGTATGTATTCCAAATATTCGCTAATTACTCTTGAGTCATCAACTATTAGTACTTTGATCATAATGTTTCAATTTATTGTCATTTACTCAATGCGTTCGTGTCATTCGCTTTGCTGTCATTTAACTTCGTTGTCATTCGCTTCGCTGTCATTTGGCTTTGCTGTCATTTGCGCTTCGCGCGTCATTTTGTTTTAACTATTGAATGACCTTTTTCAATGACCACTTAATGACCATTGAATGACTACTAAATGACTTTTTTTCCAAATTTCCATTTTCTTCTTCATATTAATCTTTCCAAAATTTCCAACAAATTACTCTGGTCGAAGCTGCTTTTAATAATATAAGCATTGGCTCCAACATCAATACCCCTTTCTCTGTCTTCACGTTTAGAGAGTGAGGTAACCAACAGTACCGGCATTTCAGATAAAACCTTATCGGAACGAATTTTTGCAGTAAGGTCGAAACCATTCATCCGGGGCATTTCTATATCAGACACTACTGCATTGAAATTACTTTCTTTCAGTTTTGTAAATCCATCAATTCCATCAATTGCAGTTGTAACCACATATCCTGCCGTTTCTAAAATATTCTTTAAAAGCATTCGGGAGGTGATAGAATCCTCCACTACCAAAACTGATTTCTTTACTTCTTCAGTTTCTTCGGTAGTTTTTTGTTTTATTGCTATAGCCATTGGTTTTAAAGCAGATTTTAATAAATCTGAAATATTTAATATTGGAACAACTTTACCTGAACCAAGAACAGTGGCACCCGATATATTCCTGACTCGGGCGAGGTGTTTATTGAAGTTTTTAACAAGAACCTCCTGTTCATTTGCAATTTCATCAATTGCAAAGCTGATTTTTTTATTCTTTGAACCAAAAATCAAAGTCTGCACATATTCCGAATCGTTTTCTTTTATCGGCAATTCAAGTATACTGCTGAGGCTTACAAATGGAATAACATGCCCGTCAAGGGTCATTGTGGCTTTATTCTCAACTGTTTTCACCTCTTTTCTGTTAAGCCTCAGAACTCTCTGAATTTTTGCTGTTGGCACAACAAACTCTCTGTCAGACACCTTTATTATAACACCTCTGAATGTCACCAGAGATAAAGGGAGTTCTAAATTAAGGGAGGTTCCTTTGTCTTTTTCAGATTCTACAATTATTGCACCCCCGAGTTGCTCTATATTTTCCTGAACAATAGCTAAACCCAAACCCCTACCTGAAATATCAGTAACCATATCGCTTGTTGAAACTCCTGATTTAAAAATATAATACAACAATTCTTTTTCCTGAATTTTTGCAGCTTCTTCAGTAGAAACTTTCTCATTCTTAATATAAAGATTTCTTAATTTTTCAATATTTATTCCTGCCCCATCGTCAGAAATTTGAACCAGAATTTTATTGTTTTCAAGGCGTTTTACATTAAATGTAATTGTACCCTTTGGGGGTTTATTTTTTTTAATTCTGACATCCGGTTTTTCAATGCCGTAATCTATGCAGTTTCTTAGTATATGCATGAGTGGTTGCCGTATATCTTCAAGGATTCTACGGTCAATTTCTGTGTCTTCACCAATAACTACAAAATCAACCTCCTTTCCAATATCTTTTGATATATCCCGCACTGCTTTTGGAAATACATCCAATAACATCGAAAAAGGAACGGTAATTATTTCTTTCACATCATCCAAAAGTGCTTCAATTTTTGCGCTTGAAGAATAGGCTTGTTGGTCAGAAAAATTTCTTAATTCGATAAGTTCATCCTCCAGCATTTTAATATGAGAAACGCTCCATTCGTAAAATTGGATAATTTTGATTATATCCTGTTCTTCTTTTGGTAATGTTCCTTCTTTCTCTTTCTTTTCAAAAATTTGTTTGATATTTCTTACGGATGAAAAAACTTCAACAGATTCCTTTTTCCAAATAGTTAGTTTATTGAGTGCAAGCCTCAAATTTTCGATTTGTTGAGTAGATGTCAGTTTCAGCAATAGCATTTCCTCGGCCTGAAATAACAGTTTATCAAGTTTTTTGATTGACACCCTGATGGTTTCGTCCGAAAGTTTTTTTGTACTTAAAACTGTTTTTTTTTCAGATGTAACAGTAGATTTTTTATTAATTGAGGAGATAAGGGTTTCTTCTTTTTTAATGTCAGAAACGGCATCTTTTTTTTCTTTTTCTGAGACTGGTTCAGCTAGAGTAGTTGTTTTTGGTTCCGACTTTTTAATTTTAATTTCTTCAGATTTTCCGGCTTCAACCATCGAAAGATTTTTTAAAACATCCGAGATCCTATTCTTCAATTCTAAATTTATCCCTTCTTCCGAAGAAATTAATAAGTCATTGATAATATCGACAGTTTGCTGCAATACGTCAAAAATTTTCGGATTAAGTTGAATGATTTTATTTTTCAAGGCAGACATAACGCTTTCAAAAGATTGACAAACAGATTCGATCTCCGACAGATTAACTGCTCGTGATGCCCCTTTCAAACTGTGTGCTTGCCTGAAAATAATTTCAATAAGTTCTGCTGAACGTGAATCAGAAGGCTTCTTCTCAAGCTTAATCAGATTCGCTGACATATTCGTTAGGTTCTCTTCAGCTTCAATCCTGAAAGTCACAAGCAGTCTTTTTAAAAATTCCTCTTTTTTATCCATGATTTTTTATTTTGAAATTCGAAACCTGAAATTTGGAAGAACCTGAATAAATCTCATTCTAATTTCTATTTTCCAGCTCTCACTTCAACTTATACTGTTTTAATATATCCTGTAGTTTTTCTCCCAGTTTATGCAGTTCAGTTACCGATTCTTCTGATTGTTTTGTACTGGCAGCTGTTTGAACACTTGCTTCCTTGATACTTTCCATAGCAGCAGTTACCTGCTCCATTCCAACAACCTGTTGTTGGCTTGAAGCGGCGATTTGTATATTAGCTTGTGCAGATTGCTCAACACTCGCGGCTAGAGTTGTAATTACTTCTGTTGCCGTGGATGAAAGTTCCAAGCCTTCATCAATAACTTTTCCGCCTTGCTCAGTTGCCATAACTGCACTGCTTATTGCTTTTTGAATGTCACCAAGTATGTTCCTTATTTGAGCTGTTGATTCTTTAGAGCGACCTGCAAGATTTTTGATTTCCTGAGCCACAACTGCAAAGCCTTTCCCATGTTCACCTGCTTTTGCAGCTTCAATAGCTGCATTTACAGCAAGAAGGTTTGATTGTTCGGCAAGATCGTTAACAGAGGTAGCAATTTCGCCAATCGACTGGCCTTGCTCGCTCAATCTTACAACAATAGCCGCAATTGATTCCATTTGCTGCTTAATCTTATTCATTCCTTCAATGGTTTCCTGTACCGATTTTTTACCATCCTGGGAAATCAATGCTATTTTTTGTGCAGATTCTGCTACTTCTGTTGCTTTTGTATTTGAAACTTTTGCCGTCTGTTTAACTTCTTCAATTGTTGAAGTGGTTTCACTAACAGAAGTTGCCGTTTCAGCAGAACCTGAGGCCAACTGGGATATAGTAGCCATAATCTCACTCGAGGATGAAAACAGGACATTTACACCTTCCGTTATTTCTAAAATTTGCTTACGTAGGCTTTTCTGCATCACTTTAAATGAATCGGCAAGCTCCCCAATCTCATCTTTCTGGTTAATATCAACTTGTGGGGTCAAATCGCCGTCTGCAAGTAGTTTTGAAATCCTTGTAATTTTTATTATCGGAAGAGATACAAAACGGGCAATTATAATTGCAAAAAATGACCCAAGAATTATGGATAATATACTGAAAATAATAATTAAAATAATAGCAGAAGATATACTGCGCCCCATTTTTGCATTTTGATCAATACGAGCATCTTCACATTCTTTTTCAACTTCCTGGGCTGCGCTCACCATTTCATCCTTAGCTTCTTTTTGTTGCATCATGCTATTGCAAAAATCGCTAAATGAGGACTCATAGGCTTCGATTGCACTCACAACATCATCAACTTGTTTATCATTTACTACATCAATGAAACGGATTTTTAGATTTGCTGCAAGACTGTACATTTGAGATATAAGATTTGTGTGTGTATCCAGCCATTGTTGATCCCCAGAGGAAATAATATATTCCTTTTCATTCTTTCTGGCTTCTAAAAACAATTTGATCAGGCTATTGGCATCATCATCATTTGCAAACCTATTTGTAATATTACCCGATTTTCTTTTTATTTCATTCGACATCTTTAATTTTTGATCCGATCGCATTTCCTCAATAATAGTGAGAGCAATCCTTGCGTCTTTCCGCATTAATGCCATACTATTGCTCTGACTGATTCTCAGATCTACGAAATCGTGAAAAGCGTTTATATATGAATTGGATGCATTGATTACAGCATCCATTTGATCCTTATTTACTCTTTGATTAAATTTTTCTTTAGTCTTAAGAGCCTGCGTTTTAAGAGATTCAATACCATTTTCAACTTCAACTAAATATGATTGATCTACACGAAGTATAAAGTTTTTCTCTTGTTTTCTGGTATTAAGCATTATTTTTTCTATTTGGTTCACATCATCTCTTTTGTCTACCCTGTCTCTCACATTCAGTAAACCAGTGAAACCAATCATAGCTGTGACAATTAATAATAGGATTATTACTGTAAACCCAATACCTAATTTAGTTCCGATTTTAAAGTTTAAAAATAAATTTTGAAGCTTCATAATTTCCTCCTTATTAATAAGTTTTTATATGTTATTTATTGTTAGTTATTTTTTTTCGTATTTCATTTCGTTTCGCATCATTTGCTACGCGTCATTTATTTTGCGTCATTCGTTGTCATTTGCACTTCGCACGTCATTTTGTTTTAACTATTGAATGACCTTTTTCAATGACTACTTAATGACCTTTGAGTGACCATTGACTAACCACCTAATGATATTTTTCTTTCAAACTTCCTCATTAACTATAAGTTTTTCATTTAATAAGAATTCTTTTATATCCAAAACAATTAACCTTTCTTCTGTTACACCAATGATAAAATCGTCATGCACTTCGGTTATTGTTGTTATTTTTGATTGAAGTTTGTTTAAGTAAACTTGCATACTGCCTACTATTTCATCGGTAAGAATTCCAAGTTCAACATCTTGATGTTTAACGATAATAACCCTGTTCAAGTTTGTAATTCCTCTTTCCGGCAGATTGAAGAATTTTTTTATATCAATTACCGATATTATTTTCCCGCGAACATTAATAATTCCAAGGATAAACTCAGGAGTACAGGGAAGTGGTGTAAACTCCTTCAAAAGTATAACCTCACTCACATAATTTGAATCAATTGCATATTTTTCATCTGCAAGAATAAATCCCACACCTTCCATTATTTCATCGGATAGGTCTTCTTTTTTCGTCCGAACCTTCAGAAGGTCCGCTCTTTGTTTTAGAATCTTATTCTTATGTTGATCGTTTGTCATTTTATTTAAGTTTTTATGCTCATTTACTCACTTCGTTTGTGTCATTTATTTCGTGTCATTCGTTGTCATTTGCATTGCTGTCATTTGCGCTTCGCGCGTCATTTTGTTTTAACTATTGAATGACCTTTTCAATGACCACTTAATGAGCATTGAATGACTTTTATTTATTTTCATTCTTTCATCGTTCTAATAATCTCAGTTAATCTTCCGGCAGTTATTCCATCCGATTCCATCAGCATTCTATTTGGATCGTGCGTTGCCAGAATATTCAGCGTATTCTTGTAATGCTTTAGTCCAGCATTATTCTTGCCAGATTTTGTGCAAAGGTTTCCAAGTGAGAAATGTGCCAGTGAAAAATCTGGTTCAAGATAGATGGCACGATTTAAAGATGAAATCGCATCAGAATTTTTTCCTTGTTCCTGTTGTATGGTTGCCATTAAATAATATAAGCTTGCATCTAATTTATTTATTTGCAATGCTTTTTTACATAAAATCTCTGCGCTATCTAACTTTCCTAAATTTGCTTTTGTTTTTACCAAAAGCGAAATAGCAGCTATAGAATTTATGCTATTCCTTGTTAAAATATTTGTTAATAGATTTTCAGCTTCTTCAAATTTACCCAGTTCAAATAAAACAACTGCTTGATCGTATTCTGAAACTTCTTCTTTCGCTTGCGCTTCCTGAATCTTATTCTTTTGAACGTTTTTTTCAAGTATTGTATTTGTGGGTTCAACTTCGGGTTTGTTAATTTCAAGCTTAGGATGCTGCTGATAAGCTCTGGAGATTTCAATAGTTTCTGGAATTCCCAATTCAATTATCTCCTTATGTTTAACTTTTCTTGAATCTTTTTTATAAATAGTAATTCCATTATGTTGAATACGACTAAACTTTGGAGAGATCAAATTTGACATTTCAACAGGACTAACTACAAGAATACCCTCTTTTGTCAAACAATTATACAGACGTGTAGTTACCTGCTTTATGCCCTTATCGGAAAAATAAATCAGCACATTGCGACATAAAATAATATCCATCGCATTGGTATTATTAACAAGAGATGGGTAAGTGTCCTTTGCAAGATTCTGGTATGAAAATGTAACCATTCTTTGAATTTCCGGGTTAATTTGGAATTTGTCTTTTCCAAATTCCTTAAAATTTTCTGTTTTAAAAGATTCCGGTATTCCTCTGAAAGACCATTTTGTATATATTCCCGTTCTTGCTTTTTCAAGAAAGGTAGCATTGATATCAGTTGCTAGAATTGTGATATTCCAGTTTTTAATATCAGGAATTACCTTTTTCAGTATAATTGCAATTGAGTATGGTTCTTCACCTGAAGAACAGCCTGCACACCATATTCTTAAACGTTGATTTTTCCCTCTACGTTTATAAATTAAATCAGGTAAATATGTATGCTCTAAATAATCTAAAGCTTTTATTTCCCTTAAAAAGTAAGTTTCGCCAATCGTAAGAAACGCAGCGAGTTTTTCAATCTGATTGGGATTGAGGTTATTATTGGCAATCCAGTTTATGAATGCATTGGTATTTTTATAATTGAATTCTTTTGCTGCAAATCCGATTTTTTTATATAACTCTTCCTCACGACTTTCGGTGAAATTCAACCCTAAGTTGTTTAATAAATGTTTTCTTAATTCGATTAACTGAGGTTTAGGCATTGTTTTTAAAATTTCGAATTTTAGGTATCGGTTTCAATAGCTGTATTCTACAACTCATAATAATCACAATCTCATTTGGTTCACGTCTTTTTTATAGACTTAACTTTAGTTGTAGCTTTAACTTTAGCTTCACTTTTCTTCTTTATTTCATCGGGTTTCTTCTTTTCAGGAAATTCCCTTTTCCTTTCCTTTTCTTTATTAAGGGCGGCTTTCAACAAACTTATCTCTTTTGCTGTAAGGAATTGATCAAGATCATGAATAAGCACCATTCCGTCCTCAAACTTAAAAATGCCTTTAATAAATTCTGCCCCAACAAAAAATTTCTCGGCCTTGGATATTTCTTTCTCATCCTGTTCAATTACATCAAGCACCTTATCTACCCATAGAGCAAGCGTTCGTGTGGAAGTGTTGGCAATGATTAACTGGTCATTCAAATCGACTTCCTTTTCAGGCATCCCGAACATATTTCTAACATTCACTACCGGAATTAAAATGCCTTTATAATCAATCACCCCCATAATATAATCGGGGGCTTTAGGTAGGGGAGAAATCTCAACTATACGGACAATCCTTTCAATAATTGGAAGATATAATGCGAATTGCTGTTTGTCGATTCGGAAAACAATTAATTTGTTTTGATCCTTCATTTCTAAAGAGATTTTTAAAAAAATATTTTTTTATATCCGGCTAAATGTAACCAAGGAAACGGTCTCAAACTTCTATAAAAAGTGTAAATATATAACATTATACATTCATATCCAACCATTAGCATGTATATTAGTTCTTCAGAATTAAAAATTTTAGAACAAGTATTAGGGTTACTTCCGATTTTGTCGGAATGAAAAAACCCAAAGGGCTTTAGGAAGCATTATCTTTTTAAATGCCTCCGTAAGTACTTAGTGAGAATTTTTTTTGTGAGGTTAACTTTGTCAGGAATTTGAGTAATTGGTTTTGTGGGAAAGGGATTTTGTGATATATAACTCCACCCACATTAATTAACCCGATTGAAATGGACTACTCAGATCTTCTGAGGGGTTTTAAACGTTATTGCCTTATTGAAAGAGGAATGACTCCCCGAAACTATTTTTATATAGTCAGATGCCTAAAAATGCTATCCAATTATTCTAAAACAGAAAATGTAAAAAAACTAAATGAAGGTGTTATTAGAGAGTTCCTTTCAGATATGAGTCAACAAAGAGCATGGGCTCCTAAAACATATAGGTTGTATTTACAGAATTTCTCATCCTTCTTTAAGTGGTGTCTTAAAATTAGAGCTGTTGAAAAAAATCCTTGTGAAAAGATTGAAAAGCCAAAACTCCCCAAAAGACTTCCTCGATGTTTATCTAAAGAACAATCATTAAATATCCTATCTGCTGTTTGCTGGCATCCTTGGCGTTATAGCTTTGAGAAAGCTAGAAACGAAGCGATGATTACAATGTTTTTATTTACTGGCTTGCGATTACAAGAACTTTTAAACCTGAAAATATCTGATGTAAATCTTGAAACATGTGAAATGTTTGTAAAAGAGGGGAAAGGTAGAAAAGACAGAATAGTACCTATCCATCCTCGATTGGCTATTGTTTTGCGCGGGTACGAACAAGAATGCAAAAAAAGGAACAAGTTTTCAATGTGGTATTTTACAGGCATTCACTCAGATAAGCCGTTAAATGCAAAAGCCACTCGTGAAATTTGTCGAAAAGTTTCTGTAACCTCAGGTGTAAAGTTTACACCTCATATGTTGCGTCATACCTTTGCTCGATTATCAATAGATGCTGATCTCAATCTTTTTAAGCTAAAAGAGATTATGGGACATAGTGATGTTAGCACCACTCAAATTTATTTATCGGTCTCTACAGAAGGAATCAAAAGAAGTTTCAATAATCTCAGTTTGATTTAAAAATCTATTGGATGTTTACTGATTTGTTCTTGTAAATGGGCTTTTGAAGCCGAAAGATAAATAGTAGTAGTTTTAATGTCTGAGTGTCCAAGCATTTTCGAGAGAGCATATAAATTACAGCCTCCATCAAGCATTAATGTAGCAAAAGTGTGTCTAAGCAAATGTGGGTAAAAATCAATTTTGCTTGCCTTCTTTAGCTTCAATATTAACCTTTTTATCACTAGATCGCCCATTCTTGAATCCTGTCGCATTGCTGTAAAAAAATAGGGGCAACACTTATTCAATCGCTTACGATCTTTTAAATACTGTTCTAAATGATAAATTAAATTCTGATGCAATGGTATTATTCTGTCCTTATCACCTTTGCCGTTGTGAATGAAAAGAGATTTATTTTCCAAATCAATGTCTTGTACCCGTATGTTTCTTAATTCCTCTTTTCTGACTCCTGTATAAATAAAAGTAGCTATTATTGCAACTCCCCTTGTTCTTTCAAACTTATACTCGTAAGGATAATTTCGAGCCCAATCTAATAAGTTCATTGCTTCAGCTTTTGTAAGATTCTTAGGAATTCTGGTTGGGATCTTAGGTTTTGGAATGTCCTTAACATAGTTTTCTTTAAGTAAGTTTTCACGTAAGCACCAATCTAGAAACAGGCTTACCGCTTGCAATCTAGTTTTGACAGTCTTTGGTGCCCAATTATTCTCCATTTTTCCTTTGAGTATCCAATCTTCAATAACAACTCTGTTCACTTCTGCTATAGATTCAACATTGGAATACTTTAAAAATGACTTAAACTCACTTCTAAGCCATTTTATAGAAGCTTTAGTGTTCCCTTTAAAAACTTCAGAATATTGACAGAACCGATTGTGTAGAATTTCAATTTCACTCATGTTCAATGACCTTACGGCTACGCCGTGTGGTCATTGGAACCAATTTTTTCAACTGTCTTATTCCATTTATCACACTCTATGAGCGGTTAAATGGTCGGGGTGAGAGGACTCGAACCTCCGACCTCACGGTCCCAAACCATACTAACGTGATTCAAAGGTTGTTTTCCCCTTTGTTTATGGGACTTAAATCGATTTGAGAGAATAATTGAACAAAGAACTCAATGACCTTATGGCTCTTTAATTCTAAGGGTGGATTGTAGTTTGTCAATTGAAAACGATTTCTAAGCAACCAAAACTAAACAATCAAGAAGACTTCACTAGAAGAAGTAAGTAATAATTTGAGTTCATTTAATGTTAAAGCTATTAAAATTTATTTGCGGATATCCAGAATCTTCTTTAATTTCAACGAAGTATAATTAATATGTTAACTATAAGTTTATTAACATGAAAATAAGAAGACTAATTGTTAAGAATTTCAGAGGAATTAAGAACTTGGAATGGATTCCAGAGGACGATAATCTAATCTGTCTTATTGGACATGGAGATTCAACAAAATCATCAATCCTTGCTTCAATAGAGTATGTATTATATCCCCATTGGAATCTTAAACTTACAGATGTTGATTTTCATAAATGTAATCCTGTTCAGAATCCCATCTATATAGAATTAATTATGGGGGATATAACAAATACAGAGATCGCTCAAGATCCCTTATTTAGTGTTTCTGGGAGATATTGGGACTCAGTAGGCAAATGCTTAGTAGATTCAAGCAATGCAGAAGGAAAAGAATCCGTTATACAAATTGTTTTTCGGGCAGACCAAACACTTGAACCAACTTGGTTTGTGTCAAATGAGTCTGGAGTAGAGGAATTAATAAAACAAGGTAAAAGAGCTCTATTTAATATGACAAGATTTGACGATAAATCTGAACGAAATTTTAAATGGGGCTACAACACAATGCTGTCCAAAATAACGGAGAGAAATGGACAGCATGAAATAAGAAGTGTTTTGGCTGAAGCAGGGAGGAGTGCTAGAGATAGCTTTGACGAAAATATCCTTGATAAGGATTTTCATGAAAGTTCAACTATTGTTTCCGAAGAAGCAAAGTTTTGGGGAGCAGGGCATAGTACAATCAAGCCCTTTTTGGATGTTTTTTCAGCAGAAGCTTTGTGTTTGAATGATGAAAATAATATTCCAATTCATATGATGGGGGCTGGAAGCAAAAAATTAATTTTGATTGCAATGGCAAAATACCTTTTTTCAAATGAAGAAAGCACGGAAGGACACATATTGTTGATGGATGAATTGGAAAATGGGTTAGAACCACATAGGCTAATACATGTTGTTTTTTCTTTAAATGAGATTTCCAAGCAATTCGGGTCTCAAATAATTATTTCTTCACATTCACCAATTGTTTTAAAGGAAATCGCTGGTAATGGTACATATAGAGTCATTAATATAAAAAATGATATTCAAATACTTAAACTAGACCCTGGAAGTAACAATGCTATCAGGACTAACCCTGAAGGTTTTTTCCTTAAGAAAATAGTTATATGTGAAGGAAAAACAGAGATAGGTTTATTAAGGGTATTAAAAAAGAAATGGATACAAGATCATGCAATGGCTCCTGAGCACTTAGGTGCTTATTTTGTATTGGGAGAAGGAAGTAAAGTCCCTCAATACATTGATGTTTTTAAAAGATTTGATTATGAAGTATGTGTTTATCGTGATAATGATGTACCACAAACAATACCTTCTGGGATCTCTGATTTTAAATATCAAGGAACTATTAATACAGAACAAGCTATATGCAAAGACACTCCTGATGAATTGATAGATGAAATCATATCTTTTTGTATTTCAAGTGGAAAAACTAATGTTCCTCAACAAGAGTTGAAAGATGCTAGTTATAGGGAAGTATTAGCTGATTTTTTGCATCGAGAAGATGTTTTTAGGAGGATTGATACTGGAGAATCGTTAGGTGAGATGTTATTACCATTTTGGGAGCAAATGCAAGAATCTGATTTTATAAGAACTATCGATGGAATTGAGAATTGGATTTATCGCTAAGAATATATAATGGCAAAGCGTGAATATATAATTGCACCAGCAGGACATGGAAAAACAGAGCAAATTTCTAATTTTGTTTTGACGAATTCAGCTAAAAAAGTACTTGTTTTAACTCACACAAATGCTGGGGTTAGTACATTGATGAAAAGGTTTCGAAAATATGAAATACCTTCAAAAAAATATGATATTTCAACAATCGACTCTTTTTCTATTAAGTATGCAATAGCATATCCTTCGGTCTCTGGAATCAGGGATAATCCCAAAACAAATGTTGAATATGATTTATGTAGAAGGGGGGTAATTAAAGTTTTTGAACTTGCTTATCTTCAGAATTTTTTAAAAGCAAGATATTCCTTGATAGTTATTGATGAGTATCAAGATTGTACAGATATTCAGCATGAATTTATTCTAAAACTGTCTGAAAATGTAAATTGCATTGCACTGGGTGATCCGATGCAAGGAATTTTTAATTTTGGAGGGAATAATCTAGTCAGTTGGCAAGACATAAGATTGAATTATGACCAACATGAGGTAAGTTTAGAAATCCCTTACAGGTGGAAAGATGGTAATGAGGGGCTAGGTAAGTGGTTAAAAAATGCTCGCCACAAACTTCAAAATGGAGAAGAATTAGTGTTTGAAGGTGAAAATATCCAGTTTTCTGAAACTGCTCTATTTCAGGATAAAATTTCTCCAATATATAGATGTATACATAATACAGAAGAACTTCTGTTTGTAGTGAAAGATGATAGTACTTCTGGTGTTATGAAAAAGAAATTTGCCCAATCGTTTAATGGGTTGCTCCAAGTCGTAGATGCTTTAGATTTTTCTTTGTTCTATAAGTTTCTAGACAATGTTGAATCAGATCAAAACAAAGAAGTTTTTGACGCGCTAATCACTTTTTTTGAAAACTGTATGACAAAAGTGAGTTATTTTAAAAGTCCAATTGAAACTAAAGTGAAAAAGCTGTGGGACAGGTCTAATCCCAAGTCAATTTCTGATATTAGAAACATGACATTTACAATTAGGGATGACATCAAGAGGAAAAAAATGTCGAGGCTATATTGGTGTTTTTTAAATGTTATTGAGTTTAAGGGAAAAGAAAGGGCAAAGGCTTTGCTTCAACTTTTGATAGCTATTGAGAAGTTTATAAAAATATATGACCCTGACTCAAATGGATTTATTTATAGAAAGGATATATGGAATTCTGCTAAAAATGCTCTTAATCTATATATTAGGAATTATGAAGAAAATGAATCTTTGGAAGATTTTGGAAGAAAAATTAGGCAAAGAATATCCTTCATGGGAAGGGGGTTTAAAATAGTTATAGGAACAACGCTTTTGACCAAAGGATTAGAGTTTGACCAAGTGATTATTAATAAACCTGAAGAATTTGAGGCAAAGCATCTTTATGTTGCTTTGAGTAGAGCAAAAGCAAGGATTACAATACTAGGCGAATCGAAAGAAGTTCAATTACCCGTACCTGGGAATTTATAGAATTAAAATAAAAACATTTCTTCAAACCAGTGATTTGATGTAAAAGGTATTTTCCCATGGATTAACTGAATGTGAATTGCATTCGGTTTTTTTTATTACCCACAAAACCCATGAAAAGAAAAATAAAAATAAACAAACTAATTTTGGCAGAGGAAACTGAAATTGGGCCAGGTGCTATTATTCTATTAGACAAAGCTACCCGCCCGATAATAAAATTACTAAAGATTTATCATGAAATAGATCCCGAAAGCATTTCAGGTGATGTAGATTTTCTATATTCGTCTGAGTGTACTGGATTAGAGGACGGTGAAAGGTATTGGCCAGGCACATGAAAAACGTGCAAATTACGTGCAAATAAAAAAGCAGTTATATCTATTTGTAATATAACTGCCTCGTTTGCTGTGTGGAGCATGGGGGAATCGAACCCCCGACCTTTTGACTGCCAGTCAAACGCTCTAGCCAACTGAGCTAATCCCCCTTCGAACGCCGAAGCCTCGGCGTAGGTGTTCAAGATAATTAGCAACTTACTCACATTTTAAGGGATTAGCAAAGTTGCCTGTCCGCCTGTGGTGGAAGCTAATCCTTCTTAGTAATGTTTCTCTAAAAAAGAGGGGGCAAATATAAATAATTATTGAGTAAATTGATAAAAATATTACATTCGCAAATTCAATATATGAATATTAACCATTTTAATTATTTTGCTATTACCTGATACAATGAAAGTTATTATGCTCCCCTATATTTGCATAATGTTTATCATGATGTTGGCCTGGTTTTCTTGCAATGATTCATCAGACGTAAATTTGAATTATAACCTTAATGCTGTTTTCTCATATTCACATGAAAATGCTGATACTTCAACAGTATTTACATTTGACGATTCAGTAAGTAGTGATGAGGAAGATGCGAGTAATATTTTATTATTTATTTGGGATTTTGAAGGAAAGCAGCAATGGACTGATCCTTTTAATGATCATTTAGCAAATTATAAATACTCAGCGCCGGGAACCTATTTGGTTTGCCTTAAAGTTATTGATACTGAAGGGTGGTTGGGTGTATCTAATCAAAGTATTATTGTATAGAATTCGTTGTACAAGTGTTAATGAAGCGTCTTTTTATAGCGATAAAGCTGACTCCTGACAAAAATCTGTTAAAAACATATTCTTTTTTGCAGAATGCTTTGCATTATGAAAAGATTAGATGGGTGCCTCCGGATAATTTGCATGTTACATTAAAGTTTTTGGGCAATACTCCGGAAGAAAAAATTCCAACTATCTCTGAAGTAATCACTAATTCAGTTGCTTCGATTAAACCACTAATGGTGGAGTTTGCTAATTGTGGAATATTTGGGAGTAGATATAAACCTCGTGTTATTTGGTTTGGAATTAAGAAAAATGAAGAACTAAAAAAAATAGGTTTGGGAATAATAGATAATCTCAATGATGCCGGTTTTGCAAAAGACAGGCAGAATTTTGTTCCTCATCTAACAATAGGCAGAATAACAAAAATAATAGATAAACATATGTTCAATGATGTGATTGGTAAAGTGAAAAATGTACACCATCAAGAAACTATTATCGATAAAGTTATATTGTATGAGAGTGTAATAACGTCCAATTCTCCAACTTATAATGTGATCAAAAGTTTTCCTTTGAAATATTAGTAATGGAAACTAAAATATTGGATTAAACAACATGTTTTTATAAATAGCGTTTCTAAAAACAACAAAATAAGTAGTAATTAAATTTTAACCAAGGTTTTTTTTATTTTAGCAGCTCAAAATTCTGAATTTGAAACTATTATTTTTTTACATATTATTGTTGCTTATTGTACTGTCCACTGTATCATCTTTTGGGCAACAATCGCCAATATTTACACAATATAAGGATACTTATATGTTTATTAATCCTGGTTATGCCGGAATGCGTGAAGGGATATGTATAAATGGTCTGCTGAGGCAGCAATGGGCTGGCTTTAAGGATTATGAAACTGGTGACAACGCTGCACCTGAAGACTATTTAATCACTGTTGACTCACCTATTAAATTATTACACGGTGGTATTGGTGGAGCAATAATTCAGGATAAGGCAACCTACAACTGGAGTGATGTAAGTTTATTACTCTCCTATTCTTTTCAAACTGAACTTTCAATTGGTACAATTGGGATTGGTGTTGGCGGCGTGCTAAAAAACCGGAATATCGATGGTTCAAAATATCGCGCTGTTAAGGATAATGATCCTGTTATTCTGTCATCTGATCAGGGAGATATGCGATTCGATGCTAATATTGGAATATTTTTCAACTCGATAAATAATTATTATGTAGGTATATCTTTAACGAATCTGCTCCAAAGCAAATTTGTGAAACTCGATCCATCGGGTGAAGGAATAATTTCAACCGATAGAACCCTATATATTACTGGAGGTTATAATTTTATTATCCCAAGCGACCCACGATTTGAAATTCAACCTTCAATATTAATTCAAAGTGATTTTGTGTCAACACAATATAATATTTCAACCACCGTTAATTACAATAGCCGATTTTGGGCAGGACTGAATTATCGCCTTCAGGAATCTATAGGAATAATGATTGGAGTGAGATATAAAGATTTTAAAATCGGATATGCTTATGACGTGAATACCAAACGGTTAGGCGTTCCTGGAAGTCATGAAATAAGCCTGGGATATTGTTTTAAGATTAAAGCAGATCGTTCTAAAACAAGTTATAAGAACACAAGATACCTTTAGTAGGAATTTTATTGAGGAAATTTATTTGTATATGGTAAATTGTATTCATAATTTACTACTTTTGGGCGCTTAAAATGCAATTGGTGAAAAGGATTAAATCGCAATAAACAAAATATTAATGATGAAAAGATTGTTATTATACACTTTGGCTATAGTTTTTATGTCTAGTTGTAGCAACTCAGGAAACGGAGAATTGGTTGGAACTAGAAAAAAATCAAAACCATTTTATCAGCCTGATCCTTACGGCATGGTATTCGTTCCAATGGGAAGTTATACTATGGGTGCCGGCGATGAGGATCTGACTCATAGTTATCTGATTCAGCCAAAAACAATATCTGTTTCAGCATTCTTTATGGATGAAACAGAAATTACAAATGATAAGTATCGCCAGTTTGTTTATTGGGTACGTGATTCGATAGCTCGAACAATATTAGGTGATGTAAATCCTGAAGAGTATTTGATTGAAGAAAATGCTAAAACAGGAGAGGTTTACGACCCTCCTTACCTCAACTGGAAAACAGAGATTGATTGGAATAGTGAAGATCAGGATGTGAGAGATGCTCTTGATGAAATGTACTTACCTGAGCATGAACGTTTCTTCCGCCGTAAAGAAATAGATACCCGTAAACTGATGTATGAATATTACTGGGTTGATTTACACGCTGCCGCAAAAAAGGACTTTTCAGAGGAAGCAGATTATAGAAATGCAGGATTAGCTAACCGTCCTCAGGGATTACGCGATCGTTCTGTATATGTACGTAAAGAAACCATTGCTGTTTATCCTGACACGCTAGCCTGGATTCATGATTATACTTATTCATTCAACGATCCATTAACACAAAAGTATTTCTGGCATCCTGCTTACGATTATTATCCAGTAGTTGGAGTTAACTGGAAGCAAGCACGTGCATTCTGTGTGTGGAGAACAGAGTTCCTTAATGCTCATTTAAGAAGTAAAAAGGGAGGTGTTGATCTTGCAGAATTCCGTTTACCTACTGAAGCAGAGTGGGAATGGGCTTCTAGAGGAGGTTATACACTTAATCCATACCCATGGGGTGGACCGTACACAAGAAATGAAAAAGGATGTTTTCTTGCTAACTTTAAACCACTTAGAGGTAATTATATAGCTGATGGTGGAATACGTACAGTTATTGCTGCTCATTATCCTCCTAACGATTGGGGTTTATATGATATGTCAGGAAATGTAGCTGAGTGGACAAATAGCGCATTTGATCCTGCTAGTTATAACTTCACCTGGGATATGAATCCTAATTACACATATAATGCAAAGGAAGATGATCCACCAGTTATGAAAAGAAAAGTTATTCGTGGTGGCTCGTGGAAGGATATAGCTTATTTCCTACAGGTTACAACAAGAACATTTGAGTATCAGGATACCTCAAAATGTTATATAGGTTTTAGATGCGTTCAACCATATCTTGGACGTAATAAAGGTGACAATCCAAACAAAGCTTCAAGAATATATAATTAACATAGAAAACCAATTTTAATTTATAACTAATAACAAAACAAATCATGGGATTATTTAGTTTTACAGAAACACGTGGATACAAATACTTCATGGCCAAAATTTATGGCATTGGTGCTGCAATTGTACTTATTGGCGCACTTTTTAAAATCAACCATTATCCATATGCGGATATAATGCTTATCGTCGGGCTTGGAACAGAGGCCATCATTTTCTTTTTGTCTGCTTTCGAACCACCCCATATAGAATATGATTGGAGTCTTGTACATCCTGAATTTGCAGGAATGTACGGTAAATCTGATGGTAGTGAATTGAAAAAGAGGAAATCACCAACAGAAAGACTTGATGAGATGCTGGAAAAAGCACAGATTGATCAGGCCGCTATTGAAAAGCTGGGTAGTGGTATGGAGAGACTTTCTGAGAATGCTCTCCAACTAAATAACGTTACAGATGCTGCTGTTGTAAGTGAAGAGTTTTATACAAATATGAAAGCTGCCTCAGGAAGTGCAAGTGAACTGCATTATGCTTTTGGTAAAGAAGTAGAAGCTACTAACCAATATTCAGATAATATGAACAAGGTTAATGAAGGAGCTGAATCACTCGCAACTGCCTATGAAAAGGCAACTGAGGTTATGAATACTGATATAAATACATCAGAGGTTTTCACAAGTACAGTTCAGGCTGCTACCAATTCAGCTCAAAGCTTAGCTGATAGCTATGAAAAATCAGCCGAAATATTGTCTAATTCAGTTGCGGCTTTGGATTTTACTGCTGTTGAGGGTGATGCATATAATGTACAGTTAAGAAAGATAGCAGAAAATCTATCTGCATTAAATGCAATTTATGAAGTTCAATTACAAGGTACCACTAAAACAGTTGAATCATCTGAACAATTGCATGTTACAATGAATGAATTCCTTTCTAAAATAGAGGCTTCAACAGCATCAACTGCTGAATTCTCTGGTCAGATGGATTCACTTACTGAAAGGATGTCCTCACTTAATAAGGTATATGGTAATATGCTTTCAGCCATGAATGCTAATGTTTAGCATTTTGTAATTAACAATTCCATAAATTAATACAAAAAAAAATGGCTGGATATAAAGAAACCCCACGGCAAAAAATGATCGCTATGATGTACCTGGTACTCACAGCATTGCTTGCACTAAATGTTTCAAAAGAAATACTTGATGCTTTCCTTGTGGTTAATAAATCAATGGAAAGTACAAATGAGAGTCTTACTGCTAAAATTAGAGAGAAGTATGCTCAGTTTGAAAATCAGTATACTATAAACCCTAACAAAGTAGGACCTTATTGGGAACGTGCAGAAAATGTTAGGAATGAAGCAAATACTTTAATAAGTTATCTTGATTATATTAAATATAAACTTGTTGAGGTAAGTGAGCGAGAAGATTCATTGATTATCATGAATCAATTCTATGTTGACACAGTTATTAATGGCGTACGAAAAAAAGTACTTGATCTTAGAAGTGTACCAAGTAAGGATAAATATGATGCTACTACTTTTTATATGATGCGTGAAAACAAAAGTGGTGAAGCATATACATTATCTCAAAAAATGAAGGTATATCGTGATACAGTGCTTAACGTTATGAATTTGCCAGCAAACTCAGATAAAATGGGTTTGTATACAAATCCTCCGGATGGTGAACTTTTGTATCAAGATGCTGGGGGTCAACCACAGGATTGGGAACAACATAATTTCTATCATACAATTTTAGCTGCAGACATTACAATTTTGAATAAGATTATTGCTGAGGTTAGATCAGCAGAATTTAATGCTCTTAATCATCTTTATGCTTCCGTGAGCGAAAAGGATTTTAAATTTGATAATGTTACTGCAAAAATTATCCCAAAAAGCACATATGTGTTTAAGGGTCAGAAATATGAAGCTGAAGTGTTAGTCGCTGCTTATGATTCAAAAACACAACTAGATAGTAAATATGTACAAGGAATAGAGAAGTGGAAAGAGTCGGACATGGCTAGAGCAAAAACTGTTGAAGGAGAAGAAGGGAAAATTCAACTTGAGTTTGCAACAAATACTGAAGGACTACAAAAGTATGCAGGTGTTATTGAAATGCGTGATCCTGCTACAGATGAAATCAAACAGTATCCCTACAATGGCTCTTATTATGTTGCACCTCCTTCTTTAACTGTTGCACCACTTAAAATGAATGTATTTTATATTGGTGTTGATAATCCTGTTTCTATTTCAGCAGCTGGTTTATCAAAAGACCAGATTAGTCCAACCATCAGCTTTGGTAAATTGACTAAAAATAATGATGATACTTGGTTTGTTAGAATTGATGAACGACCTTCAGATGGAGCTGCTTTTATAAGTGCTACGGCTGAAATTGATGGAATTAGATTATCTTTAGGTAGACAAGATTTTAGAGTTAAAACTGTTCCTCTACCATTGGCAAAAATTGCTAAAATGACAGATGGTACTATTGACAAAAATGTTTTACTTGCTCAGAACGGAATTATACCTGACATGGGTGACTTTGAATTTGAATTGTATTTTATCATTACATCATATACATTTGGTACATTTCAAAATGGAGACTGGGTTCCTGTAAGAGTTACTGGCGGCGCTCTTAACGAGAATGTGAAAAAGATAATTCGATCTGGGAAAAGTAAACAACAGTTTATGTTTCAAAATATACAAGCTAAAGGACCAGATGGCAAAATTAGGAGCCTTAATCCTATTAATCTTGAACTTAAGTAATTAATACGGGATAAAATGAAAAAAATATTTTTGAGTTTGTTGGTTTGTTTTATTGTATTGAGTAGTACAATGGCTCAAATAATTAACGAATCACCAGTAGATGGTTTATTTCCTGAAGAGAATGGTACAATTGATAAGAAACCAATACCATATCCTCCAATTAGGAAAGCGGATGTGATGTGGAAAAAGCGAATTTGGCGCGAAATAGATTTTAGACAAAAATTTAATCAAAAATTTTATTATCCCACACAACCTCAGGAAAACAGGAAAGCCTTTATAAATGTGGTTCTGGATGCTCTTAAAGAAGGACAAATTAGTGCATGGGATGTACAAAATAATCCCGCTGATGAGTTTTTAATTCCTATTACGTATAATGAAGTCAGAGGTCGAGAGATTGATACCATAAACACTACAGTTACAAGTGCTGAGCCGCCTTATAATGAAGTAGACACTACGATTTATACTCAATTCACGCCTAACAAAGTACAGAGATTAAGAATTAAAGAGGATTGGTATTTTGATAAGCAACGCAGCCAGATGATGGTGAGAATAATAGCTCTATGTCCGGTAATTATGAAAGAAGTAAACGGACAGGAAGTTCCTTCTCCATTATTTTGGATTTCATATGCAGAAACCAGAGATGTATTTGCTCAGGCTTTAGTTTTTAACGAATTTAACTCAGCTATGAGATTAAATTATGATGAATTATTCTGGAAAAGACTTTTTAATAGTTATATTTACAAAGAGGAAAATGTTTATGACCGACGAATTGGAGAATATGCAACTGGAGTTGATGCCTTATTAGAGTCAGAAAGAGTCAAGAATGAAATGTTTAGTTTTGAAGAAGATCTCTGGGAATATTAATCATATTTAAAATACAATAAACCTCTCAGAAATGGGAGGTTTTTTTGTTTATATAAATTGGATTAATTTTGTGAGGTGGAGTGGTCATTGTAGATCTAGGAGAATTTTGTCATTCTGAACGTAGTGAAGCCTGCCTGTCGGCAGACAGGAATCTCCTTTGTGATATAACAAACCAATTGAGATCCTTATCCGCATAAGGCGGATCAGGATGACAAAAAAGGTTATGCAATCGTCTCACAATAATATGCTATGCCTGAAATCTTTGAAAACAACATAACATACCTAAAAGGTGTTGGTCCTAAAAAGGCTGAAATTCTGAAAAAAGAACTAGGTATTGCTGTATTTGGCGATTTACTGGATTACTTCCCTTTTCGATATGTAGATAAAAGCAAAATTTACAAGGTCTCAGAGGTTGTTAACGACAATACTTATTTTCAATTGGCAGGCTATGTTACAAACATGGTGAAAGTTGGTGATAAACGAGCCCGTTATATTACTGCCACTTTTACTGACGATACTGGTAGTATTGGTTTGGTTTGGTTCCGTGGATTACAATGGGTAGTTAATAGATTCAAACCTATGCAGAAGTACATAATATTTGGGAAACCTTCAGTATTCAAGAACCGTTTTAACTTTGTTCATCCTGAAGTGGAAGATTATGACAATGAGTCTTTTAAAGTAAGCGGGCAACGACTGGAAGGTATCTATAGTTCTACTGAGAAATTGAAAAACTCAGGGTTGGGTACCAGAGGAATTAGTACGCTTATAAAGGAATTGTTAAGTCAATGTTCAAATAAAATTTATGAAACACTTCCGGATTATATTATTTCCAAATTCAATCTTATCGACAGAAAAAAGGCAATACTAAATATTCATTTTCCTGTTAACTCGGAGATTGTTTCTCATGCAAGAAAGCGCTTGAAATTCGAGGAGTTATTATTACTTCAGCTACAAATTTTACAACAAAAAAATTCGTTAAGCAGAAAAATAAAGGGACAGGTTTTTGAAGTAGTTGGTCCTGTCTTTAACGATTTTTATAATAATAACTTACCATTTAAGCTAACTGGTGCTCAAAAGAAGGTAATAAAGGAAATTAGGGCAGATATACGGGATGGATATCAAATGAACAGACTTCTGCAAGGTGATGTTGGTAGTGGTAAAACTCTTGTTGCTTTAATGTGTATGTTAATTTCTATGGATAATGGATATCAGTCGTGTATTATGGCTCCTACTGAGATTTTGGCGCAGCAACATTATAATAGCATTAAAAAAATGCTGCTTAATATGAATGTACAGGTTGAGTTGCTTACCGGGTCTACAAAAAAGAAAGAACGGGATAGAATTCACCAGAGTTTGATAGATGGTAGTTTGCATTTATTAATTGGAACACATGCAGTTATTGAAGATACAGTGCAATTTGAAAATCTTGGTTTTGTAGTAATCGACGAACAACACCGTTTTGGTGTAGCTCAGCGGGCAAAACTTTGGCGTAAGAACAAAATACCTCCACATGTGTTGGTTATGACAGCAACACCAATACCGCGAACGCTTGCCATGACTGTTTATGGTAATCTTGAAGTATCAATTATTGATGAACTACCTCCCGGAAGGAAACCGATTAAAACGATGCATTTCTTTGAAAAAAGCAGATTGCGTATTTTGGGGTTTATGCGTGAACAGATTAAACAGGGCAGGCAAATTTACATTGTATATCCTCTGATAAGTGAATCGGAAAAAATGGATCTTAAAAACCTTATGGATGGCTACGCAAATATGTTACATGATTTCCCAATGCCAGAATATCAGGTGAGTGTTGTTCATGGACGAATGAAAGCTGCTGATAAAGAATATGAGATGCAAAGGTTTGTAGAAGGAAAGACTGATATCATGGTTTCCACAACAGTTATTGAAGTGGGGGTTGATGTTTCAAATGCATCCGTTATGATAATTGAAAATGCTGAACGTTTCGGGTTATCGCAGTTGCACCAATTAAGAGGAAGGGTTGGCCGTGGAGCAGATCAATCATATTGTTTACTCATATCGGGAAATAAACTATCAAACGAAGGAAGAAAGCGTCTTGAAATAATGGTTGAGACCACTGATGGATTTAAAATTGCAGAGGCTGACTTACAACTTAGAGGTCCGGGTGATCTTCAGGGAACTCAACAATCAGGGGTTCTTGATCTTAAAATTGCAAGTCTTGTGCATGATTCCAAACTGATAGTACAAACAAGAACAGTGGCACAGGATATTCTAGACATCGACCCAAAACTTGAATCTTCTGAGAATAGTCGTCTGAGAATACAGTTGGAGCAGATCAAAAAAGGAAAACAAAACTGGGGTAGGATATCTTAAATCATTTTAACTTTTCAGTTATTAATAGACCATAAAGGTTGAAAAATTTACCTTCTTCCTGAGAATATCATTACTTTTGCAGGTTATTGGAAAAATTGTTTAATAATGAAAATTTCGTATAACTGGCTTAAACAATACATCGATATTGATGTTGACCCAGGTAAACTCTCAACTATTCTTACTGATATTGGGCTTGAGGTTGAGGGCTTAGAAAAATTCCAATCCGTTAAAGGTGGATTGGAAGGAATTGTAATTGGGGAAGTTATTACTTGCAAGCCGCATCCAAACGCAGATAAATTAAGTGTAACTACTGTTGATGTGGGTGGTAACGAACTACTTTCAATTGTATGTGGCGCTCCTAATGTAGCGGCTGGACAAAAGGTTGTTGTAGCAACTGTTGGAACTACATTATATGATGGTAATGAGTCATTTCAAATAAAGAAGACTAAGATAAGAGGAGAAGTATCGGAAGGAATGATTTGTGCCGAGGATGAACTTGGAATAGGCACATCCCATGAAGGTATTATTGTATTGCCTAACAATATTGAAATTGGCATTAACGCTGCTGATTATTTTAATGTTGAGGAAGATCATATTTTTGACATTGGGTTAACTCCCAACCGTAGTGATGCAACTTCACACATCGGTACTGCCCGTGATCTGGTCGCTGGTCTTAATCAATTTTATAATACCAGAAAGTATTCACTTTGCTTACCTTCCGTGGATGCATTTAAGGTTGATAACACAGGTCTTAATATTGATGTAATTGTTGAAGATATTGAAGCCTGTCCAAGATATTCTGGAATCAGCTTTACTGGAATTAAAGTAGGTGAATCTCCTGATTGGTTGAAGATCAGGTTGAACTCTATAGGTGTTCGTCCAATAAATAATATTGTTGATATTACAAATTTTGTGCTACACGAAACAGGGCAACCTCTTCACGCATTTGATGCTGATAAGATAATTGGCAATAAAGTAATTATTCGTAAAACAAATCATAATACCTCCTTTATAACCCTTGATGAAGTTGAAAGGAAACTTGATGCTAACGACCTGATGATATGCAATGAGGATGATGCTATGTGTATTGCAGGAGTTTTTGGAGGCATTGGTTCAGGTGTTACTGAAGATACAACTAATATTTTTCTGGAAAGTGCATATTTCGATCAAATACACGTACGCAAAACATCTAAACGACATGGTCTTCAAACGGATGCTTCTTTCAGATTTGAAAGAGGCGCCGATCCGAACATTACTGTTTATGCCTTAAAAAGAGCGGCAATATTGATTAAGGAAATTGCAAATGGAACTATTTCTTCAGATGTTAAGGATGTGTATCCCAATCCTATAAGTCCTTGGCATGTTGATGTTGATTATTTGCACATTGATAGATTAATTGGTAAAACCATTGATAGAAATGTAATCAAGACTATAATTTCTGATTTGGAAATGGTGGTTGTAGAAGAAAATGGAGATAATCTTAATATATTGGTTCCTACATATAAAGTTGATGTAACCCGCGAAGTAGATATTATTGAGGAAATTTTGAGAATTTATGGTTATAATAATATTGAGATATCTGGCAAACTCAATTCTTCGATCAGTTCACAGCCTATACCTGATTTGGAAAAGATACAGAATTCCATTTCCAACTATCTTATTGGCCAGGGCTTTTTCGAGATCATGAATAACTCATTAACAAGAGCTGATTATATTAATAGAAACAAAGATTTAAACTCAGATGAAAATGTAAACTTGTTAAATCCTCTGAGTAAAGATTTAAATATACTTCGTCAAACATTGCTATTTGGTGCTCTTGAAACGATTTCATATAATATTAATAGAAAATCTCCCGACCTGAAATTGTTCGAGTTTGGTAAGATCTATAAGCGCAATGCTAAGTTTGAAAGTTCAAGAGGATTGAAGAACTTCGTTGAGGAGAAGCATTTAATGATATTCTCTACAGGAAAGGTTTCCGGTAATCTATGGAATTCTGCTGATGCTAATTCTGATTTCTATTATATCTTAGGAATAATTAGCAGCATACTCGATAAGCTTGGCCTGGACAAAACAAGATTTTCTGTTGCAGAGACCGAATCAGATTCATATACTTACTCACTACAGTACAAAATAGTTGGGGAACTTTTAGCAGAAATTTCCCTGATGAGTAACAACTTTATCGGTCAGTTTGATATTAATCAGGATGTTTATTGTGCTGATATTAACTGGACAAAGATTATCAAGTATGTTACAGTAGGTGAAACGAAGTATAAACCAATTCCAAAGTTCCCGTCTGTTAAGCGCGACTTATCACTTATAATAGATAACAGCATCAGATTTAACGATCTTAGAGATTCAGCGATGAAGACAGAACGGAAACTTCTAAAGGATGTTTCCATTTTTGATGTTTATAAAGGATCTAATATTGAGGAGGGTAAGAAATCTTACGCCTTGTCATTCATCCTTCAGGATGAAAGCAAAACTCTAACTGACAAGGTAATTGATAAAACAATGAATAGGATTTTAAAGAATTATGAGCAGGAATTTAATGTTCAATTAAGATAGTTTAACACTCACAATGAGTGTTAATTAGGAGAATTTAATTAATTTTATGACTTATATTTTGCAATCAACGGATGGAATTACAATCAATTAAACAAAGATTTGGGATAATAGGTAACTCAGTGTTACTGAACAGGGCACTTGATGTTGCAATTCAGGTAGCACCAACAGATCTTACTGTAATGATAACCGGAGAAAGTGGTACAGGAAAAGAGGTATTCCCGAAGATTATACATCAGTCAGGTTCGCGTAAGCATGGCCATTATATTGCAGTCAATTGCGGAGCAATTCCGGAAGGTACTATCGACTCAGAGCTTTTTGGGCATGAAAAAGGATCGTTTACCGGAGCTCATGAAGCTCGAAAAGGCTATTTTGAGGTTGCAAATGGTGGTACAATATTTCTGGATGAAGTAGCTGAATTGCCTATATCTACACAAGTTAGATTGCTTAGGGTACTTGAAACAGGCGAATTCTTCAAAGTAGGATCTTCAAAAGTTATCAAAACGGATGTACGCGTTGTTGCTGCAAGTAATGTTTATCTACCAAAGGCCATTCAAGATGGTAAATTCAGACAAGATTTATTTTACAGACTTAATACAATACCGATCTACATACCTCCTTTAAGAGAGCGAAAGGATGATATTCATTTGATATTTAGGAAATTTGCCATAGACTTTGCAGAGAAATACAGAATGCCTCCATTGCAGCTTACGGTTAATGCTATCCAGGAGTTGAGTAATTTTTATTGGCCTGGAAATATACGTCAGCTTAAAAATGTTACCGAACAAATATCCATAATTGAACAAGACAAGCTAATTGATACAGAGACGTTACGCAAATATTTACCTGCAGGAGCATCTTCAGATTTACCAGTATTGTTTAAAAGAGAAGACCCTAAATTCACCGACAGGGAGCTGCTTTACAAGGTACTCTTCGATATGAAGAAGGATATGAATGAGCTTAAAAAGATTGTGCTCGATCTAATAGAAAGTAGTGATGACCATCATGAGATGGAGCAAACAAAAGCACTTTTAGTTAAGGATTTTGGATCTGAATTGTTTAATCCAAAGACTTCATCTGAGCCAACTGTTAAAATTTCTACCCCTTCTGATAACGCCCTTGATGATGATGATCAGGAGATTGAAGATTATGATCACTCTGAGGTTATCGAGGAATCATTATCATTGCAGGATAAAGAACGAGAGATGATAAAAATGGCATTAGAAAAACATCGTGGCAAACGGAAAAAGGCTGCCAATGAACTTGGTATTTCTGAACGGACCTTGTATAGGAAAATAAAAGAGTACAACATAAAGTAGAAAATGAACAAGGCTCAAAATAATATTATTTTTAGCACATTTGTTGTGTTGATAGCAATCAGCGTTGTGTTTTCGTCATGTGGAGTATATTCATTTACAGGCGCCTCTGTTCCTCCTGAAGCTAAGACTGTTTCAATACTGTATTTCCCAAATCGAGCACAGCTAATAGAACCTATTTTAAGTTCTATTTTTACTGATAAACTCAGAGACATGTTCACAAGTCAAACTAATCTCGAGATGGTTGAGCGGAATGGCGATCTTGCTATTGAAGGTGAAATTATAGAATATAAGATAACTCCAGTTGCTATTCAGGCTGACCAAACGGCTGCTCAAAACCGACTTACAATTGTTGTCAATGCAAGGTTTACTAATAAGTTTGAACCCGATAAAGACTTTGACCAGAAGTTCACACAGTTTTTTGATTACTCATCTACAACACCTCTGAATTCAATCAAGGAAGAGTTAATTGTTGAATTAAGCACTAATATAGCTCAGGATATTTTTGACAAGGCTGTAATAAACTGGTAACTATGAATAGGGAAGAGTTTACAAAATATTTGCAGAATACTGATAAGTTAACTACTGATACAGCCATAGAACTTAATGGTTTGATTGGTGAATTTCCTTATTGTCAGTCTGCTCGTATTTTGCTTACACTAAGTTTATTCAAGGAAAAGAATATTAAGTATGATTCTGAACTCAAAGCAACTGCAGTTTATGTAAATAACAGAGGAGTTTTGAGAAAACATATCGACAGGCTAGATGCCAATGAAATTAAAGTTGGTGTAGCTAAAGAAGAAGCTGTAAAGCCCGAGAATAAAAAATCAGATAATGCAGCCAAAGAAATTGTTGTTGACAAGGAACAACCTAAAGTTGAGAAATCTGAACCTACTACTCAAGATGATACAGTTTCTATTGCTGAAGTAAAAAGTATTATTGAGCGTCACCTTCGTGAGCTTGAAGCAGAACATAAGCAAAAAATTCAAGATAAACCTATACCAAAGGGTAGGACTAAGCCAATCAAACCAAAAAACGAATTGATCGAAGATTTTATAAAGAACCAACCTTCTATTAGTCGTCCAAAAACAGAATTTTTTGATCCTGTCCATAAGGCAAAGGAAAGTATTGTTGATAATGAAAATATTGTAAGTGAGACACTTGCTAATATTTATCGTGATCAAGGATATCATCTAAAAGCAATTAAAATTTATCAAAAATTAATTTTGAAATTTCCGGAAAAAAGTAGTTACTTTGCAGCCCTTATTAAAAAGGCTGAAAAAGAACTCGAATCTTAAAAAAATAAAGCAATGTATATTTTTATTTCTGTACTTATATTAGCTGTGAGTGTTCTCTTGGGATTGATTGTTTTGGTACAAAATCCAAAAGGAGGAGGACTTGCTGCAAACCTGACCGGATCTGGCTCCCAATTTATGGGTGTTAGACAAACTGCTGATTTTCTAGAAAAAGCGTCATGGGGTCTTGCTATTGCTCTTCTTATACTTAGTCTAACCGCAACAATGGTTATACCTAGAAACTATGCGGTAGCAGGGGCAGAAAAATCCGAAATAATTGAGAAGGTTGATGATATCACTAATAAAGCACCTATCGATTTTCAAGCACCACCGCCTAAAGAAGATCTTCAGGAAGAATAGGAATATCTAAATATTAAATATTCAAATGTCAGAATGTCATACCTACGTTCCAATACGGGGGTTCATTCTGACATTTTTTTTTATATTTAGTTTGGCACGGAATATGACTAGCACAAATCAAGTTAACAAAATATAATTTAAAATGGGAAAATTAAACATCAGACCACTAGGCGACAGAGTAGTGGTTGAACCTGCGAAAGCAGAAGAGAAAACATCATCCGGTATCATTATACCCGACACCGCAAAGGAAAAGCCAAACCAGGGAATTGCTGTTGCAGTTTCAAAAGGTGATAAAGACACTCAGTTAACTGTTAAAGTTGGTGATACTATTTTGTATGGCAAGTATGCCGGAACCGAAATAGAAATTGATGGTAACGATTATCTAATCATGAGTGAAAAAGATATCCTTGCTGTAATTAAATAAATTGAAAAATAAACTAAAAATCTAGTAAAATGGCAAAAGACATATTATTTGGTAATGACGCCAGAGAAAGTATTAAGAGAGGGATTGATGCCTTAACGGATGCAGTTAAAATAACACTAGGCCCTAAAGGCAGGAATGTGCTTATTGACAAATCTTATGGTGCACCTCAAGTGACAAAAGACGGAGTAACTGTAGCTAAAGAAATTGAATTAGCTGATCGCGTTGAGAATATGGGTGCTCAGATGGTTAAAGAAGTAGCATCTAAAACAAACGATATTGCTGGTGATGGTACAACCACTGCCACAATTTTAGCACAGAGTATCTATGCAACAGGATTAAAAAACGTAACTGCCGGTGCTAATCCAATGGATCTGAAAAGAGGAATTGATAAAGCAGTGGAGGCTGTTATAAAATCTTTAAGATCTCAAACAGAGATGGTAGGCGATAGCAATGAAAAAATTGAGCAAATCGCATCTATTTCTGCAAATAACGATCCTATTATCGGAAAACTTATTGCTGAAGCCATGGCCAAAGTGAAAAAAGAAGGTGTTATTACAATTGAAGAGGCAAAAGGAATGGACACTTACGTTGATGTAGTTGAAGGTATGCAGTTCGATCGTGGATATATTTCACCATATTTTGTGACTGATACAGAAAAAATGGAAACTGTTTATGAGAATCCACTTATTCTTATTTATGATAAGAAAGTATCAGTAATGAAAGATCTTCTTCCTATTCTGGAAAAAGCTGCTCAAACTGGTAAAGCATTGATAATAATAGCTGAAGATGTTGAAAGTGAAGCGCTTGCTACATTGGTAGTAAATCGTTTACGTGGATCGTTAAAAGTAGCTGCAGTTAAATCTCCTGGATTTGGTGATAGAAGAAAAGAGATGTTAGAAGATATCGCTGTACTTACTGGAGGTACTGTTATATCTGAAGAAAAAGGATACAAACTTGAAGATGCTACACTTGATATGCTTGGTAATGCTGAAAAAATTACTATCAACAAGGAAAACACAACTATTGTAAGTGGTAAAGGTGATAAATCAAATATTGATGCTCGTGTTAAACAAATTAGAGCACAAATTGAAACCACTACTTCTGATTATGATAAAGAAAAACTTCAGGAAAGACTAGCTAAGTTAGCCGGTGGAGTTGCTGTTATTTATGTAGGTGCTGCCAGCGAAGTTGAAATGAAAGAAAAGAAAGACCGTTTTGACGATGCTTTAAATGCAACTCGAGCAGCAATTGAAGAAGGTATTGTTCCAGGTGGTGGTGTTGCGTTTATTCGCACCATTCCTGCTCTTGAAAAATTGAAGGGTAGTAACGAGGATGAAACCACAGGTATTGCCATAGTGAAAAGAGCTGTTGAAGAGCCACTTCGTCGGATTGTTGAGAATGCCGGACTAGAAGGTTCAGTGATTGCAAACAAAGTAAAAGAAGGTAAAGGCGACTTTGGATTTAATGCCAGAACAGAAGTTTTCGAGAATCTAATTAAAGCTGGTGTTGTTGACCCAACTAAAGTAACACGTGTTGCTCTTGAAAATGCAGCATCGATCGCAGGTATGATGTTAACAACTGAATGTGTGCTTTCTGAACATAAAGAAGAAAACGCAGGATCTATGCCAGGGATGCCACCAATGGGTGGAGGAATGCCAGGTATGATGTAAGATTAATATCTTAAACTAAAATAGATAAACCATCCTTTGAAAGAGGGATGGTTTTTTTATGAGTTATTTTTTAGTTTAACCATATTAGTTATACCTTTATTCCGCTCACTAATAAATTTTTTATATGAATTTAAAAAACATATTTGTCTCAGGTCTTCTATTTTTTTCATTGTTGGTTTATTCTCAGAATAATCAGGTTGATGAGATTATCAAATCTAAGATAGAAAGAGGTATTAATAGCAATTCGATTGAAGCTGATGGAATTATTCTGTATTCACAAAACATACTTCCTTCCCATTATGAAAAAACCAATTACAGACAATCATGGAAGGATAAGGACAATCTTGAGGAGTTGATCACTATATTAAGAGATTCTTATAATGAAGGATTAACACCATCCGATTACCATCTAGAGAGGATTGACAAACTAGTTACTGAATTGTCAATTGAGGAAAGTGATTCAAAGAGTGCAGATTTGGATTTGATTCTTACTGACGCAGCAATACTGTATTCAAAGCACCTCATACTGGGAAAGGTGGATCAAAATAAAATAAGAGCTGGATGGGATATCCCCAAAGCAATGATCCCAGAACTCTCTCAGGGATATCTAGAAGAAGCCTTGAATACTAAGCAGCTTAAAACATTGATAAATAAACTCACGCCAGATCATTATATGTACAAGCATCTTCGCAACGGACTCCGAAATTATAGGGAAATTGCAAAAAATGGAGGTTGGCCTAAAATACTACAAGGGCAAGCCCTGAAGTTAGATGTAAAGGATGCTAGAAATTTAGTATTGAGAGAATATCTTAAAATCACAGGAGATTTGGACAGTTCAAATATGAGTTTAAACGACAGTGTGTTCGATACGAATCTTGAAAATGCTGTGAAAAGTTTTCAATTTAGGCATAACCTTAACCAAGATGGAGTGGTTGGAAAGGGGACGGTAGCTGTAATGAATATACCTGTTGAACAGCGAATTGATGAAATAAGAATAAGCCTTGAAAGAGCTCGCTGGGTATTGCACCATTTTCCTAATGATTTTCTTATTGTTAATATTGCCGGATATAATATAAGAAGAATTACAAATGACTCAATTGTTTTTTATTCAAGGGTTATTGTGGGAAAGCACTTTCATGAAACCCCTATTTTTGATGGAACCATGACTTACATTGAGTTGAACCCAACATGGACATTACCATATTCAATAGCAACAAATGAAACTCTTCCTAAACTTAAAAGCAATCCAAACTACCTTTCAGAAATGAATATGATTATTATGAATAAAGATGGTAAGGAGCTGGATCCTTCAACAGTTGACTTTAATAGTGTATCTAAAAACAACTTTCCCTATAGTATTCGACAAAATGCTGGCCCAAACAATGCCTTGGGCGAGGTGAAATTTATATTTCCCAATAGTTATTCGGTTTATTTGCATGATACACCTGCCAGAAGTTTATTTTCTAGAGAGGATAGAGCCTTTAGTCATGGTTGTATTCGTTTGGATAAGAAATGGGAACTATTTCTGAATCTTATGGGTAGTGAATGGAACATGAATAAAATTGATGAAATACTTGCATCTGGTGAAACTACAATTGTTAAACTAAAAAAGCCCATAAAAATAATGCTACTATACTGGACTGCCGGAGCTGACAAAAGTGACATTCTGTATTTTGACAAAGATATTTACGATAGAGACCCTGAAGTGCTTAAGGAATTAAACGAACCCATGAAATTTAAAAGGAGTCATTAATTGTAAGATTTGTCATTTAATATCGTTAGTTGTTTTAAATAATATATCAATGATGAGAAGATGTTTAATAATTTCCATACTTTTTCTAAATTCAGGTATAATAACAGTATTTGCAACGGATCTAAAACTGACTGTTGACAATCAGCAACCGGTTGCTTTGTCAAGATATTTTACTACTGTCCTTCTTGGTAAAACATTGAATCTCAAAGTTGAATATACAGATATTAACAACATCGTAATTACAAGCGACTATGGTAAACTGGAGATAAAAGGAGAAGGCAGATGGAAATACACTGCTCCACAAAAGTCAGGTAATTACAGTGTTACAATCAAAGATCAGATTTCAAATAAAGAGATAGTCTTAATAATTTTTGTTTTGACACCAATATCTGAAAAGAAGGGAGAGTATTTAAACAATTATAGAATTGGTAATTATCCAAAGGAAGGTTATAAGGGGAAAAGAAATTATTCGAGACCTAAGGGATTTATAGCAGTTACTGAATCTAATAAGGAATTATTTATTACCCCCCATTTTCAACTTAAACAGTTTTTGTGCAGGCAATCATCAGATTGGCCAAAATACATATTACTAAATCCAGTATTACTTGTTAAGTTGGTGCAGCTTATTGATGGATTAGCAAGTAACGGAGTAAAAGCAAAAACATTGTTCATTATGAGTGGATATAGAACTCCCTACTCCAATAAGGCAATCGGAAATGTTAAATTTAGCCGACATATATACGGAGATGCTGCAGATGTATATATTGACGAGAATCTTGATGGTGTGATTGACGACCTTGATAATAATAACTTTAGTAACATGCTAGATGCAATGGTACTGCATGAAGTTTTGTGTGAGATTGAAAAAGATCCCGAAAATGAACACCTAATTGGGGGTATCGGTAAGTACAATAAGAATTCTGCGCATACTTACTTCATTCATGTTGATACAAGAGGATATAAAGCAAGGTGGTAAGCTTTATTCTTCTGAAAATTCCTTTAACAGCCTGCGATACGTTGAGAAAATACGGGCGCGGGATACAAATCCAATATATTTCCCATCATCTAGCACAGCTAGATTGTAATTACTGGTTTCCTGGAATTTATGTGCAACTTCTTCCATCGATTCATTGATATTTACAATAGGTTCAGGCATATACATCAGGTTGGCGACTTTAGTTATATCGTATAATTCCTGGTTAAACATAATATTCCTGATATCGTTAACAAACACTAATCCGTAAAAGGTATTTTCTTTATCAATAACTGGGATAATATTTCTTTCAGAAGTGGAAATAACCTTAACCAATTCACCAAGTGTTGCCTCTTTATCAATAGTCTTAAAGTTGGTTTCCAAATGACTTTTAACATTCATCATTTGAAGAACTGATTTGTCTTTGTGATGTGTGAAAAGTTCACCTCTTAAAGCCAGATGTTTTGTGTATATGGAATGAGGTTCAAAATAATTATTGTTAAATAGGAAATAGTGGCAGTAATAATCAATGGTGTAAATAATTCATAACCACCTGTAAATTCTGCGATTAGAAAGATTCCTGTAAGAGGAGCGTGCATTACACCTGCCATTACACCTGCCATGCCAACCAATGCCATATTTCTCTCAGGAATGTGAACTGCCGGAAACAAATTTATTGTTCTTGCATAGAAAACACCAAATACTCCTCCCATAAATAGGGAAGGAGCAAATATTCCTCCAACACCTCCGCTTCCATTTGTAACAGCCATAGCAACTACTTTAAATATCAAAATAAGTACAAGGAAGATTAGTAGTTGTCCTGATGTTGATGATAACCGGAAAAGATCCTCATTTACAAGTCCGTCTACTTTATTATCAATAAGGAGTTCTAAAAACTCATATCCTTCACCGTAGAGAGAGGGGAGGATAAAAATTAATAGCCCTAGAGATACACCACCAATAATTACTTTGACGCTGTTTAGTTTTATTTTCTGGAAAAGACCTTCTATAAACAATGTTGTTCGTGTAAAGTACAACGAAACTAAGCCTGTAAGCAGACCAAGTCCGATATAGTACGGCAAATGTTCAATATAAAAACCATCTACAAGGTTGAATGATAATAAAACTCCTCTGCCCATTAATAAGTAGGCAACCGATGCGCCGGTAGCTGAGGCAATTAATAGAGGAATCAGAGCACCCATAGTTAGATCTATCATCAATACCTCCAGTGAAAAAATTACAGCTGCAACAGGAGCTTTAAATATTGCTGCTATAGCACCAGTGGCTCCTGCTCCAATTAGTACCATTATAGTTTTCTGATTAAGTCTAAACAATCTTCCTAAATAGGATCCGAATGAGCTGCCAGTGAGAACAATAGGAGCCTCCAGCCCTACAGAACCACCAAAAGCAACAGTTAGTGTACTGCCAATCATGGAAGAGTACATATTGTGAGATTCTATTCTTCCGTGCTTTCTTGATATAGCATATAGAATTCTACTTACACCATGACCAATATCATCTTTAACAATATATTTTGCAAAAATTACTGTTAGTGCTATCCCAATGAATGGAAATGCGAGATAGAAGTAGTTGGAATCATCAAAAACGAATCCATGAGTAATCAGATCATGAGTAAAAAATACTGTATTCTTTAATAGAACAGCTGCTAATCCACTAACGAGCCCTGTAATTAAACTCAACACCAATACCAGTCTTTTAAGCCTTACCGGGTTAGCATTGAATTTTACGAAATTGAGCTTTTGAAAAAGTTTATTCAACCTTATGATTGTTGGTTGTTAAAAATCGCAAAGTTATAGATTTTAAGAATAGTATTAACACACCGTTAACTAAAGAGAAATAGAAGTTGGGATAGATCTCTAAAATGTGTTTATCATTAGTTTCCTTACAGTCGTTTCATTTTCACTTTTAATTTGCATTAGATAAAGCCCAGCCGGAAATCGATTAAGGTCCAGTACAATGCTTTGCCTGTTAATATATGTTGCATTAAATACTTGTTGACCACTTGAGTTGATCAGCTTTACATTTATTTCATTGTAATTTCTCCGTAAATCAATATTTACCTTATTTTTTGATGGGTTTGGAAAAATATAAATATTACCAATTTCCAAAGATCTATTTTCAGGAACTCCTATTGTAATATCCAAATTAGTTTGCCATAAACCTCCCCCCCCGGTTCCTGCATATAATTGATTAGGATTATGCGGGTTAAAACAAGCGAAATTAAAATTAGTGTGGTCGGTATTTTGAGAAATTAGCTCCCATGATAATCCTTTGTCATATGATAGATATATTCCTTGTTGATCTTCCGAAACCTTATACCATTGTTGTGCAACTGCAACAATGATATTTTCAATGAAAGGATTGACTTGTACATCCACCAGTCTTGAATTATTCAGAATTTCTGTCCATGATTCACCACCATCTTCTGACCTGTATAGCCCTCCTGATGTATTCCATTCAAAATTATCGGTAACACAAACATATACATCCTGAGCCTTACTTATTGTTACCTTTGTAATATCACCATCTGGTAAGCCAGCTAAATGAATCCAGTTTTGTCCTCCGTCATCTGACTTATACAGGCCACCATTTTCACCTTCACTCCATGAATTAGTTCCAATGAATAGTTCTTGTGGGTTTATTGGATTAATAGCAATATCCCAAACATATTGTGCATCATTACCAAGGCCTGAATTTATCTCCATCCAGGCAGATCCGCTGTTTGTTGATTTATAAACACCATGATGAAAAACGGCTGAATATAACGTTCTGTTTCCCACAGAACCTGAATTGAAATCAACTATAATATCGTGCCGTCCAAATGGCATTGAACCCGTTATATTGTGAACTGTAGCTCCATCATCGTCAGAAAACGCAATTCCTCCGGAAGAAAAGCCAGCAGAATATCCTCCCATCGAACCCTGAAACCTCTCAATGTAAAGATCTCCATTATCAGGATCAACAAATACTTCCTTAGCGGCATCAATATCTGAAAGATCTTCGATTTCCGGATCCTGGTGAGAATCAAGCCTTATAAACGAGTTACCACTATCATCACTTCTGAACAGCCCCATATCATCGTACCCTACATATCTTTTTGCAGTATCATTTGGGTGAAATGAAACAGCCTCTGTATTCATAAGTTCCAATCCTATACCTTTCCAACCTGGTCCTATTTGAGTTGTAAATGCCTGATTCCACGATAACCCTGTATCGTTACTGATTTCAACATCGAGCAAACATATTACTATACGCGAAGGGTCGGACGGTGCGAACATTATGTCAAAAGCATATCCTTCCCAAAGCCAATCAGTATCCATCCATCCACCAATTACCGGTGTATAGATTAGCTCCCACGAATTTCCACCATCCACAGTACTAAAAATTCCTGTTTCTGCAAATCCACTTCCTCTGTTTGTGGCTAAAAAGATTCTGTCCGGGTCACCTGGATAGGTATCAAATTTCCAATAATCATAAAAAAGAAAGTCGTCATAATCGTATTTTGGTAAGTCACCTGTTATATCAAACCAGGATTCACCCATATCGTAGCTTCTGAAAATACCTCCTGAAAAGGATGATGGATCTTCAACATCTCCGATTGTTTTCAATGTAAGAGTAAGAATATTGTCACCATTATAATTATCAACCTTAAGCCGATGAGTATTGTTATGTGGTAATCCTAAGTTTTTAGGATTCCACGAAGCCCCACCATTGTCGCTTCGGAATACCCCAAAATTGCTTGTCATTATTACTGTATCGGAATTAGGTATTATATCAATTGTATGTATTGATATAGAGTCAGGAAGTCCTGATTCATTTAATGTCCACGATTGTCCTCCATCCATACTTCGATAAACTCCCCAGGGATCTTCGTATCCGGGAAATGGCTCAAAGTCTCCAAAAGAACAATCGCCGGTCTGATCACCAAGCCCTAGAAATAACCTTGAGGTATTTGTAGGGTCAATTCCTATAGTCGATGTGCCAATTGTAGGATGCTCGTCTCCATCAATGGTATCAGGATATATAAGCTGCCAATTATCTCCACCATTATTACTCGAAAATAAACCAACTCCGGTACATAGGTAAACTTTCTCAAAATCAACGGGATCAATTTGTATATCATTTATCCAGTAAACACCTGCCCCATAAGTCAATTGCGCAATGTTGTTATTAATACTATTCCATGTTTGTCCGCCATTTATTGTTTTGAAGATTCCTTCAATGTCTCCCCCAACATAAATTACATCCTTATTGTCAGGTTGTATCGCTAAAAAATGAAGATCGCTGCCGCCTCCCGGTCCAATATTTGACCATTCTAATCCCTGACAATACAGAAATGAAAAGCAAAACAAAGTGTAAATTAGAGTTATTATTTTTTTCATAATTCCGGACTTTTGTGAAAAATAAATAATGCGGATACAATTAATTGATTACAAATATATACTCTAAACAATAAAGCAGGCTGTTAATTAAATGTTAAATAGTTAAATTACTGGCAATTATATCAGCAAAATTTCTATAATTTTGTTATAGTTGGTGAGTCACTTCAGAGGTTGTGATTGATTTTATTATATTTGTTCTATTGTGCAAATCTTAAAATATTACAAAGTAAAACCATTGCCATAAATTGACTCAAACAATGGGATAAAATTCAGATTTAATTAATTGAAATTGCATGCTAAACAGGATTCAGATAACAATCTTTCTTTTATTGATTCTAGTTTCATATCGATTAGTTGCACAAGAAGGAAAATTGTACCCTGACGGTCATGAAGGGAAAGTTTATTTTCCACTCGGAGATATTTCATTTGCTGATGCAGTGGTCTCATTCAAAAAAGGCAACCCTTCTGCTGGTGAAAAGGAATGTAATCCTAAAAATGCAATAGGAATACCCAATTTTGATGAAGAGAAGGATGAAAATTATGTAAGTCTAGGTTGTGGAGGTGAACTAATTGTTATGTTTACTGATAATCTGCTTACTGACATTCCGGGGAATGATCTTTATATTTTTGAAATAGGCCAAGCAATAGAATCAACAAAAATTTCCATTTCAAATGATGGCAATAACTGGATTGAGATTGGCCGAGTTGAAGGAGGCCGTGCTGACATTGATATAAGTTCTTTTGTGAAACAAGATGAAGTATTTAGATATGTTAAACTTGTTGATCTTAAATCAGGTTGCGATGGTAGTTTTCCGGGAGCTGATATTGATGCTGTAGGTGCTATTGGCACGAATTTAAAATATTCGATCAATTCTTCTGTTCTTTTCGACTTTGGAAAGGCAACTTTAAAGGATAGTATTGATCTTTCGGAGATAATTGAAAAAATGGATGAGCTTGATGGTAAAGTTGTTATAGAAGGTTATACTGATAATATTGGAACTAATGAATATAATCAAAACCTGTCTCTTAAAAGAGCCAATGCCGTTAAGAAATATTTGTGCGAAAATAAAAACATATCCCCGAAAAGGATTTCGGTCAGAGGGTATGGTGAGAATAATCCCGTAGCTTCTAATATAGATGAAGAAGGTCGTCAACTTAATCGTAGGGTTGAAATAATAATAATCCCGGATGAAAATATATATATAAACCAAAATATAGAGTCTTTAAAATAAATCAATAATAAAAAAGTAAACTCATGAAACGAACACTACTATTAATCATCGCTATTGTTTTCATTTTACCATCTTTCAGCTATAGTCAGAATTTTTGGCGAAGTATTATGGATTACGGGGACTGGAATATTTATCCCATCGGGGCAAATAACAACGTTCTTTTGGGAGATAAGTGGGGAACAAAGCAGTTATATCGTAATGTACAACCTAATATTTACTGGAATATAAGAGGTCCGGTAGCTACCATTTGGGATATTGAATTTTTTGCTAATGGGCATATTATTTTGGCCGCTGGTGAAGATGGTGCATTTCGTTCTATTGATGATGGAATAACCTGGACACAAATAGCACCGAGTGGAGTTGAAGTTTATGATATTTATATTAGTGCAGGCATTGCGTATTGTGCATGTTGGGGAGCAGTTTATACATATAATGATGGCGCTAATACTTGGCAAGATTTAGAGTATAATTGGACTGATATTCCTTCAAGTATCATTTTTTCTGGACAAACTTATGTAGGCTCTGATGAAAACACCATTTTCGTGGACCTTGGCGGTGGTTTTTGGGATGTGGTTGATGGTGTAACCAATTATAGTTATGCGGATGTATCCGAATTATTGGAAGTCCCTGGCACTCAGTATGCACTTACTTCTGAGGGATTATATTCATCTGCAGGAGGTTGGGCGGATTGGTCTCCTGTAACTACACTACAACAATGGGATTATGTAAAGGATATTGTTAAAGATGAGCTGAATAATGTTTACGTTTACAATGGTTTAGATGTAGTTAAAAATGTTGGTGGTGTATGGACTCCAATGACTTCAGAGGGTATGCACACAACAGCAATCAAAGGCCTTGCATATGATCTTGTAAAAAATGAGTTATATGCAGCTGGCGAAGGCGTTTACAAATATAATAAGACTGAAAACAGATGGGATTTTTTGGGGTTGTCGCCTCTTTATCTTATGTCATCCACTACTGATAATAACAATGTAAATTACTTTGGCTCATCAGGAGCGGGGGTTATTAAAGTTGAAAACGATACAGCTAAAGTTAAAAATAATGGGTTGAACTTTGGAGTAATATCTTCAATTGCTTCTGATGCCAATAATAATATTTATGCAGGTTCCGAATTAGGAGGGCTGTATAAGTCTACTGATCATGGGGACAGTTGGTCAATAACGGATACAATTCTTCCCGGAAACAAAATTAGGGCTATTGTAATCGACAATAGCGACAATATTTATGCAGGGACTTATGGAAACGGAGTTTTTAAGTCCCAGGGAAGCGATGAAAGCTGGATTCAAAAAAACAATGGTTTATCAAATACATTTGTGGCTGCGCTTGCGTATTCTTCAGATTTGAATACTCTATTTGCGGGTACACATTCCAATGGTGTGTTTTATTCAACGGATGGAGGAGGTTCCTGGCAAGCTACTGCATTGGATAATTCTGACGTTCATGGCCTTACAGTAAATACAACAGGGGATGTAATAGCAGCTACACAAAGTGGGTTATTTAAAATAAATAATAATTCCAACTCATGGGATAATTATGAAACTTTAATTTCAGATACAACCTTTCAGACAATTGGCATTAATAAAAGTGGAGTTTTGTTTGCCGGGACTGCACTTTATGGTGCATTGCTGTCGTATGATAATGGAAATGAATGGGTTGAACAAAATTCGGGGTTTGTGATTAATGGTTTGCCAGTAAGATCAATGACCACCTTTACTTTTGACCAGAAAGGATATGCCTTTGCTGGTACAATTGGAGGAGGCATTTTTAAAAGTACAGATTCTATTACAGATATTAAGGAAAATGGCCAATTCCATCCTGAATTGATGTATTTGGAACAAAACTATCCCAATCCTTTTAGCCACACTACTTCAATAAGCTATAAGGTTCCTCAATACAGCAAAGTTATACTTAAAGTGTATGATATTGTTGGTAAGGAGGTAGCAACCCTGGTTAATAAAGACCAAGCCGCAGGAAGTTACAAAGTGGAATTTATTGCGGATAAATTACCTGGTGGTGTTTATACTTATAGCCTTGTATTAATGGACAGAAAGGGTAATATCGTACAAACGAAGAAAATGATACATAAAGGTAAATCTGACTAGTTTTTAGCAACTTATAAGGATTATGATAAATTAATGTTGATTTTTTAAATGCATTAATCTTCACTCATATCCTTAAGAATATCTCTGTAATGAGAAAATACGTTTGCACGTGATACAAAGCCTTCATATTTTCCGTCATGTAATACTACCAGATTATATTTACCAGAATGTTGAAATTTACCTGCAACAGTTTCCATGTCATCGTTATAGTCAACAATTTGTGATGGCATAAATAAGAGGCTATGAACAGCTGTTGTATCGTACAATTCGGGTTTGAACATTATATGACGAATCTGATCCAGAAAAATAATACCATAAAAATTATTTTCTTTGTCAATTACAGGATAAACGTTACGTGTTGAATTAGCAATTACTTTGCTAAGTTCACCGAGTGTTGCACCATGGTCGATAGTGCTAAAGTTTCTTTCAATTAAACTGTTAATATTCATCATCGATAACAAAGCTTTATCTTTGTGATGAGTAATAACATCCCCGCGGTTTTTGAGCTGTATTGTATAAATGGATTTTGGCACCATTAAGCGTGACATTGAATAGGATATTGTTGCCACTACCATGATTGGAAGAAACATGTCGTAGCCTCCTGTTATTTCAGCAATTAGAAATATTGCTGTAAGTGGAGCATGTACCACTCCTGCTAACAATCCCGCCATTCCTACTAGTGCGAAATTTGCAACAGGTAATTGTACAAAACCAAAATAGTTAATAACGCTGGCAAAAAATAACCCGACCATTGTCCCAATAAAAAGGGTAGGAGCAAAGATGCCACCAATACCACCTGCTCTGAAAGTTAATGATGTGGCAATTACCTTAAAGAGAATTATTGCCAACAGTAGAACCAGTGCTATAGGAATACTTTCGCTGTAATTGTAAAATATACTACGGTCAAATATAAATTCCAGATTACCTGCTAACCCTTCGTTTATTGCTTCAAAACCTTCACCATAAAGAGATGGAAGTAAAAATATTATACCTCCTAGCATTCCGGCTCCAATTAAAAACTTCACAAACCAGTTCTTTATATAGTCGAATACTTTCCCTGATATAACATACATTTTAATGAAGTAAACAGAAATGAGTGAGGAAAAAATGCCAAGACCAATATAATATGGAGTTTGGCTTATCTCAAATCTATGGTCGATCACAAATGGATAAAGTATATCTTCTCCTAAAAATATGTATGATGTTAATGCTGCTGTTATTGATGCAACCAGAAGGGGCACAAGAGCAGTCATGGTCATATCGAAAAGGATAACTTCCAGAGCAAAAACTATTGCAGCAATTGGGGCTTTAAATATTGCCGACATGGCAGCAGCTGCAGCAAACCCTAAAATTGTTACCATTTGCTTGTAGTTCAACCTAAGGGTTTTACCTATCATCGATCCCCAAGCCGCACCGGTAACAACTGTAGGTCCTTCAAGTCCTACTGATCCTCCAAATCCAACTGTAAGTGCGCTGGTTATTATCGATGAAAATGTATTATGTCTTTTTATGTTCCCATGCTCTTTTGAGATTGCATAAAGAACATTTGGAATACCATCTCTAACAGGTCTACGCAATATGAATTTTATAATAATTACGGTAGCGAGTATTCCAATTGCAGGATATACAACATAAAGGTAGTTTGAATATGAAACCGAAAAATCACTTGTGAGTAATTCACGAATGTAGAATACAATATTCTTCATGATTACAGCAATTACCCCTGCTACAAAGCCTATTATTATGCTAAGAATAATCATTAACCGATTCTTAGGCAGCTTATGCAATCTTAAGATAGATTTTTGTATTAATCTTTTACGTTTCATAAAGAGGTGCAAAAATAGCAAATAGCAATTTGATGCAACAGTTTATATGATAAGATTTGTAATAATAATGTAAGGCTCAGAAAACTATGCAAAAATCAGGCATGATCCAAACATTATTGTTAAGAGAAGAGTTGAAAGAGATAATCTCTTTAGGTATGGATCTAGGAGAGATTTATCATGTATCTTATTTATTTCAATCAGATCTTTGATAAATATAGGATATGATAATATGAATAAGAACTGCCAAGGACTATGAAATTGTAGTGCCATAAATATTACTGCCATCACTAATGCTACACCAACAATTGTGAAGTGATATATTTTCGCTCTTTTGAATCCAAAAATTAAAGCTAAAGTTTTTTTTTCTGAAACTGCATCGTTCTCAATATCGCGCATATTGTTAAGGTTTAGCACACCGGTACTCAACAAACCCATCGTGGATGCCGGAAGCAATATCTCCCAATTAAGTTTATGTGTATTTAAAAAGTATGTACCAATCACAGCTAATAAACCAAAAAACAAGAACACAAAAATATCTCCAAACCCAGAATATCCGTAAGCTTTGTTGCCAACAGTATATTTAATTGCAGCACCAATTGCAGCTATACCTAGTACTAGAAATAATAACCCCAATTGCAGATTCATTCCAAGTGACCCGATAATTAGCCAAATACCACTTATTAACGACATGACAATAAATGCTGCAATTCCTACTCTCATTTCCTTTGGACTTATTTTACCACTTTGGATTGTTCGTTGTGGTCCTAAGCGTTGAGAATTATCAGTGCCTTTCATGCCATCACCATAATCGTTGGCAAGGTTAGACAGAATCTGTAAAAAAAGGGTTGTAACTATTGATAGTGATATCACAGTCCAATTATATTCTGTTGAATATATTGCCAGAAAGCTACCCATAAATATACTTGATAATGCCAGAGGTAATGTCCTGAGCCTAAATGCAACTATCCATGATTTGATTTTGGTCATTGGTTTTTAGTCATTGGTCATTGGTTTAAGGAAACTTAGGGTATTTATGAAAATCAGGATCACGTTTGTCAAGAAAGGCGTTCTTACCTTCCTGAGCTTCATCTGTTAGATAATAAAGTAAGGTTGCGTTACCTGCAAATTCCTGTAATCCGATCTGACCATCGAGTTCGGCATTCATACCAAGCTTTATCATCCTAAGAGCCATAGGGCTTCTCTTGTGCATTGTGAGACACCAGTCAACAGTTTCATCCTCCAGCTTGTTTAATGGCACTACCTTGTTTACTAAGCCCATCTCAAGAGCTTCCTGAGCAGAATATTGCTTATTCAAAAACCATATCTCCCTTGCCTTTTTTTGTCCTACTATTGATGCCAGATATGATGAACCAAGGCCTGCATCAAAACTTCCAACTTTTGGTCCAGTTTGCCCAAAAACTGCATTTTCGCTGGCAATAGTAAGATCACAAACAACATGTAATACATGCCCTCCTCCTATAGCAAATCCGTTAACCATTGCAATCACAGGTTTTGGCATTGATCGTATCTTTCTTTGAACGTCCAGAACATTAAGTCTAGGAATGCCATCTTTTCCTATATATCCTCCTTTTCCTTTAAGGTTTTGGTCGCCACCACTGCAAAATGCTTTGTCGCCTTCACCAGTCAAAATGATGGTATAAATATCCTGATCTTCTCTTAACAATTCCATTGCCGAAGCCATCTCTGTTGTGGTTGTTGGTGAAAAAGCGTTGTAATATCTTGGTCTGTTAATAGTTAACTTTGCTATATGATTCCACTTTTCAAGTTTGATCTCAGTGAAATCATGTATGGATTTCCATTCTCTACTACTCATGATTATGAAATTTAATTTTGTACGAAAATATGAAATTTAAAGAGAAACGGGTTAGGATCAATTATAAAGAATGAATCTTATAATCTTGTAATTCATGCTTAGCATTTTTAAGATTATCAGAAAATCCCAGCATCATTCCGCCACCACCAGATCCGCAAAGTTTTAAGGAATAATTACCTGTTTCTAACCCCTTTTTCCATATACTTTTAATTGATGCCGGGATCATTGGATTCAGATTCTCAAAAGTAAATTCTGAGAGTGTTCTCAAATCTTTAATCAATGCCTCGTGATTACCATCCAAAAAATTAACTATGCATTTATTATTTATCGGGACTAGTTGATTCTGAATCTTATGACGGTAATTTATATCTTCGTATTCCTTTAAGAACCAGTTAACAAGGGGTTGAGTTTCTCCACTTGATTTTGTGTCAATCAAGAACATATCCAATGATTTTTGGTCTGTTTCTTTGGGAAGAGAAATGGTCTTTAGATTGTTGTCTTCTGTTATCAGAATGGAACTATTAAGAAAGGAAACAAGAGGATCCAAACCTGAACTTTCACCATGATAATATGACTCCATCCTTGAAAAAATTGATTTCAACTCTTCCAGATTGTTACTTTCATTCGACAAAGAATAGGCATTATATATTGCAGCAACAATTGCCCCGGAACTCCCAAGGCCATAACTGATAGGAATGTTGCATTTGAAATACAGGCCATGTTCCAGATCTGATTTAAATGTTGGTAAATCTAATATTTCGCCAAGATTGTTGACTTCAAGGAAATCCAAATATTCACCAAGATAATCCACGGAAAAATGTTTACTCTTTTCATTATAAGATTTACTATCAAATTTCAACTGACCATTGAATTTTTCATACGGAATGGAAAGAGCCATTGAGCCTTTCATAAGACTGTATTCTCCGAAAAGTAGAATTTTTGAATTAAAAACAGGTCCTTTATCTTCAATCATATTTCTATCTTTTCAGGTCCTCTGCCAACACAGTCATGAATAACAGTATTATTATTTGTGAAAATTAGCAACTCAGAATTAATAAATTTCAGTACTTCGTCCTTGTTATCATGTGGGTAAAGTAATTGAATATTTGGACCGGCATCCAACGTAAAACAAGCCTGAATTCCTGTATCTGCTCTGAATTGCCTTATCCTTTCAATTATCGAAATGGTAGCCGGTTTCATTAGTATATACGACGGGTTAGATGTCATCATCATTGCATGTAAGGTGAGTGCTTCTGTCTCAACTATTCTAACAAATTCATCCAAATCACCAGAGTTAATAACCGATAATAATAGTTGTATATTATTATTTGCCTGTTCAAACCTCTTTTTAGAGAATGGGTTTGAGTTCATTAGTCCGTGCCCAACCCGACTTGATATTTTCTTTTGAGCAGAATCAACTATTAGTATCGAATCATGGTAATTTTCAAAAACAGGGTTTAGCTTTTCAGTTAATTTACTTGCATACAAATTTGAACTACCGTCAACTCCTGTGATCTCTCCCCAACTTACTAATCCACCATAGATTGAGCGGCATGCGCTTCCTGAACCAAGTCGTGAAATATATGATGCTTTTTGAAGGAATTTATCTTCTGAAGAAAAAGTGTTAAAATATTTTCTTTCAATTTCGCAAAGTGCAAGGGCAATTGCGCTCATCCCGGAGGCTGAAGATGCAATACCGGCTGAATGCGGAAAAGTATTTTCTGAATTTATTGTAAAATCTAGTTGATTGATAAATGGGAAAATCTCAGCTAAACTCTTAAAGAAGACTGATATTTTGGCAGCAAAATCTTCGTTTAAGTTTTCGCTCAGATAAAACTTGACCTGAGATTCCTTTCTTGATGAAGGTGAAAATTTAACTACAGTTTTTGTAAGTGATTTCTGAAGAGTGAAACTTAATGAAGGATTAGCCGGTATCTGGAATTCTTTCTTTCCCCAGTATTTAACCAAGGCGATGTTTGAAGGACTTTGCCATCCAACATTTCCTGACGGGACATCTTTAAAGATTAGTTTTGAATTGATGTAGTTCACTAAATTTACTTTTTAATTAATCTTTGAAGAATGCTTTTGTTCTTTCCCACCAATTTAATCACATAAACACCTGATGGCAATTTCTGTACATCAATTGCAAATAACTGGTTACCCTGTTGAATAATACTATTATTCTGACTCTGAACAATGTCGCCCTTTGCATCATAAATTTCAATTCTATAAGTATTACTCCATTCATCCGGTGCAAGAAATGAAACAGAAATTTTATCAACAGCAGGATTAGGATATACCTTCATATTATACCTGTCTGCGTCAGCAATATCTTCAATTCCAATGGTATAATAAATAGAAAAAGGCAATTCGTTAACTGAGAATAGATCAGGTAGTCCGGGGGTAGTTAACTTAATTAGACATTCATCCGAATTAATATTTGGAACATTCCATTCATAAGTAGAATCACCAGCAGGTACATTTGCCACAATTGTACTCCAGTTTTGACTGTTGTCGGAAGAAAATTCAATTTTTACGTCATTGAGAACCTCGCTCACCCAATTAATGTTGAATATACTTCCTCCCGGGATATTTTCACCACCTTCGGGTGATGTTAAATCCAATTGAAAAACAAAGAAGAAACTAGATGATTCATCAACTACATCAGGGAATTCGGTTTCGCTTAGTCTAACTTTACACCACATAGTTGCTTCTTCAGGAGTCCACATATATGAGCCATTGTCAGCCGGAATTTCTTCATCAACAACAACCCAGTCACAATTAAGGCAGGCTTTATAAGACAAAGTCAAATCACCAACTGAATCACTTTCCCAAGTAACCTCAACAGGAGTTCCAACTCGGTAGAGTGCAGGTGTATTTGGGCTTAGTAATTCTAGTCTGCAGAGTGTAAAAGGTGTTTCTGTGATACTAAATACATCAGGATTAGCCACATCACTTATCTTCATTAAACATTCGTCAGAAATAATATTAGTTGCCGGCCATGTAAATGATCTTGTATTTGCTGAAGATTCACTAACAATATCCTCCCATGTTTGTCCATTATCTGAAGAAAATTCGATTTTAACATCAGCAATAAATTCACTATCCCATGTAATTTCATTATTAGCAAATCCATTAAGCTTTGATCCTGCAAGAGGAGAAGTTAATTCAATGGCAGGATCACCTACTACCACCCTGATGCTGTCAATTACTACATCAATAAGAGGTTTGTCATTTGAATTTGTCTCAACTTCACTAATTGCGTAAACCACCTCCATTCCGTCAATTATTTTTCCAAAAATTGAATGAACATCATCAAGCCATGCTGTTGGAACTACAGTTATAAAGTATTGGGACCCATTTGTGTTAGGTCCTGCATTTGCCATAGATAATATTCCTGGTTCATCATGACGAAGGTCGGGATGAAATTCATCATCAAATGTGTAACCAGGTCCACCAGTTCCATTTCCGTTAGGGCAACCATCCTGAATCATAAATGCAATGATAACTCTATGAAAAATCAGACCATCATAAAACTCATCATTAGTAAGATCGATAAAGTTTTGCGCAGTAACCGGAACTAAATCTTCCCTTAGTTGAGCCCTGAAATCGCCCATTGATGTATACCATTGTACAACAGTTTGTGAATAAGCATTTGAGATTATACTTGTACCTGCAATTATCATTACGATGCATAGTACCTTTTTGAAATTTCTGTATATCATATCAGTTGTTTTTAATTCGGTAAATAACTTGAAAAAGATCAAGGAGTTCAAAGATATTAATAAAAACTAATACCAGCCAATACTAGCACAAGTCTGACGTGAAGGTGTGAGGGAAGGGACTTGTGCTTTACTTTATTAAACTAATATTTCTATTTCAACTAACCCTCTGCCTCCTGAGTAATCAATAGCACTGCTCCAATCGTAACATTCTGATGAGTTAGTGAGGCCTTGATTGACTGGATTTTCGTGAATGTAAGCTAATTTTTGTTCAATTTATATTGCTGTTAAGTTCAATCGGATGATTATCTTGTTGCCTAAACTGAAATTTCACATTATTTGAATTCGCTTTGCCATTCGCTGCAAATAGTTCCAGCATCCATTTTTTTCTACTTTCTCTACTGTTTTCTTCTATAGCATGTATTATTTCAACACTGGTAAATTTTTTCATATCACGCATAATATCTTCCAATGGAATTACTCCTTTCCTAGAAATTATCATATGTACATGATTAGTCATTATTACCCATGCATGGATTACTAAACCCTTTTTGGAAATCAATAATTAAAACTGTCGATCAAAATATTACGGTACTCAAGTCTTGTAAAAACATCAATCCAACCAACAACAGAAAATGTTACAAAATAAGTTCCCTCAGGATCATGAAATTTGTATTTGCTGCTCATGCAGTAAAAATAGTATAATTCTGTTAGTTTTAGCTAACTAGAGCACAAGTCCCTACGCTACATGGCTGGCGCTACAGACTTGCGCTAGAATGTGGTGGTTAGAATGTGGATTCTACCTTTTTAAAAAGTCAAAATATCCCCTTAGTACTTTGGCGTTTTGGTCAGCAGGAGTAAAAATTTCAAGAACTTGTGCCCTTTGACTTTCATTATTAAGGAAATTTAGCAGTTTAGAATTGAGTTTTTCTAAAGATTCGGATTTAAAATAATCTACATCAAATGCCTTGCATATAAATTCTGCACTCCAATTGTGCTTTGCTTCAAAGAACTCCTCCAGATTTTGTGTTGTATCCGGTCCTGGTATAAACCTGAAGATCCCACCACCTGAGTTATTTATAACAACAATTTTAAGGTTTGGTGTTAAGTAGTTGTTCATTAAACCATTAGAGTCATAAAAGAAGCCAAGGTCGCCGGTAATTAGTACATTTAAACGATCCGAAGTATAAGCATATCCTGCAGCTGTGGATATTTGTCCGTCGATCCCACTAACCCCACGATTCGAGTTGTATACGATTAATTTTTTACTTCCAAACAATTGTGAATATCTCACCGGAGTGCTATTGCCAAGATGCAATATGGTGTTCTTAGGTAGTTTTCTCAGGATAGTATCAAATACTTTAAGGTCTGAATATTTTACTTTCGCAAGAAATGCTTCTTTCTTTTCATCGACAGCTTGTTTCGTTTTATGCCACAGTTCAAAATAATTGCTGTTAACAGGAATAAGTTTTTCGCTTAATAAACTAAAAAACTCAGTTTCACTAGAGGTTACCGTCTCTGTAAGACTAAAATAAGTATCCATAATTTCGCCAGAGGGTGAAATATGCCAATGATATTGTGGTTTATTGTCTCTAAGGAATTTCTTAATCATCTTTGAAACTACCTGGCCTCCAAAGCTTATAAGGATATCTGGTTTAAATAGTTCATATTGATTTTTGTCAATAGTCGACACTATGTTGTCGATAGTATCGATACATGGAATGCCGTTAAGATTAGATGTAGTTTCAGCAAGTACAACTACGTTTTTATTTTGATATATCTTTTCAATGATGTGGGCCAGCTCATCGTTTTTTGTGTTCTGACCTGCGATAATCATTATTTTATTACTACTGTTACAGGCAGTTGTAATTTTGTTTAACAATGATTTTGAAATAGTTGAGGGTTTATTGTCGTATTTAATTATTCTCCCGGAAATAAGTTCTTCAGTTGTTTCATAAATAGGTTCGTCAAATGGAATATTAATATGAACCGGACCTGGCTGTGGAAAAGTACAGCAGTTTATTGCTTCATTTATTATTTCTTCTGCAGTATTAAAGCTTACTAATGAATCTAAGCTGATTGGTAACTGATAACTTTTTTTAATGAAATTACTAAATACATTTTTTTGTCTGATTGTTTGTCCATCCCCAACATCTATTAATTGTTCCGGGCGATCGGCTGTAAGCACTAAAAGCGGAATCTTCTGGTAATAGGCTTCAGAGATTGCTGATGAATAATTCAGTACAGCACTTCCTGATGTGCACGCTATTGCAACAATATTTTGTGATTGCAGAGCAAGGCCAAGAGCAAAAAAAGCAGCACTACGCTCATCAACAATACTAAATGCCTTAATTTCAGATCTGTTAGCAAAACTTAATATAATTGGTGCATTCCTTGAACCGGGGGATATCACAATATTTGACAGTCCATGTTTTACAAAAATATCAGCTAGTAGGCTTATGTTCTTTTTAGAGGAAGTCATTGTGCAAATCTCTACAAATTTTCCACAACCGACAATAGAGTTTTCGACTTATCTACAGTTTCTTTGTATTCATCTTCGGGGTTTGATAATGATGTAAGCCCACCTCCCACATAAAGGTTTATCATACCATCGCCTAATTCAGCGCAACGCAGGTTTACAAATAATTGTGATTGGTCTTTAAGTTTCCAGGGTCCCAGAAAACCAGTATAGTATCTCCGTTGGTGTTGTTCAGCTTTGAGTATCATCATATAAGCGTCGGCTTTTGGTAATCCACAAACTGCGGGTGTAGGATGTAAACTAGCGATAAATTTACCTTCTTTGCCATCTAACAATGACCTAGGTATTTTATATTGAGTTTGGATATGAGCCAAATGTCCGGCAAATACATTTAGTGGTCCTACTTTATCATAATCATGAATACCAAGTTCTGATAAATTTAACTCAATAAATAAAGAAACCAGATGTTGTTCTTCTTTTTCTTTGTCAGGCCAGGTAATATTCTCTGTATCTTCATTAATTAGCTGAGTGCCAGCCATAGCATCAGTAACAATATAGTTATCAACTTTTTTAAACAGTGCCTCAGGAGATGCTCCAAACCATGTCCCTATGCCGGGTAAATGAAACAAATTAATAAATGCACTATTATACTTATCCTTTAACATGCTAAGAAGTTGATTAAAATTTAGCTCCTTCTTTAGCTTTTTTTGAACCACTCTCGAAAAAACAATTTTCTTTAGGTCTTCTTTTTTTAGTATATCAATTAAATACCTAGCTCTATCTAAATAGTCAGTTTTTGAAATACTGTAATTGTCGGTAAAGTTGTAGTGTCCATTATTGGGAAGAGTATCCAGGAAACTTAAAACATCAGTTAAATTGTCTCCTTCGTTTATTATGTAATCGGGCTTAATCATGATTATTGTGCCAGATTGAGCACTTTCGAAATTCCCGATAGCAAAACCGGAAGTTTTGTCGATATCAAGAATATCAATCTCATTAAGACCTATATCTTTCTGAAAAATCAGATTAAATTCTTTTTTAAATGGTAAACAATATATAGCAAAAGGTAATCCCTTTTTAATTAATATTTGTGGTATGTCGAGGATGCCTGGAGTCATTTCGTAACAATAATATTAGTAATTCTGCATGTTGATAATAGTATGTTTTGTTCGTCATTAATATCAACATTCCATACATGAGTATTGCTACCTTTATGGATTATTTTACCGCTTGCCATTACTTTTCCTTTGCTAGTGCTTCCAACATGGTTTGCACTTATTTGAGCACCTCTTACAGAATATTTATTAAGATCGACTAATAATGCTGAGCCTAAACCAGCGATAGTTTCAGCAAGTGCAAGATTAGCACCTCCATGCAGTATTCCTTCAGGTTGAAATGTTTTTTCGTTAACAGGCATTTGGGCTGTAATTGTACCTTCACCAACTTCGAGATATTCAATCTCCAACTGTTCCATCATTGTACCTTTGTTAAGGGCATTGAGTTGTTCAATAGTTAAATTTCTTAATTCCATTTTTCCTCCTTTATGGAATGTCAAAAATAAGTGTTATTACCGTTTCTTTTTCACTACTTTTAATTTCTATAGATGCATCATGAATATCAAGAAATGTTTGCACATATGCAAGTCCTAAGCCAATATCTTTGTCGTAATGATTTTTTGCCAGACCAAAAGGTTTAGTAATCACTTCTATTTTCTCTGGAAGTATAACTTCACCTGTATCACTTACACTAAATTTTAATTTGCCATCGTCCTCATAAGTTCTTATCTTAATTGCAGTATTTTCATTTGAATATTTGATAGCATTACTTATCAATTCTTTAACAGTTCGTGTAAAATAAGCTTCTATACCCACTAATCTATCAATCCCTTCATGTGTAGCTGATAGTGTACAGTTTTTATCATCTGCATCAGAAAGTTTTGATTCAATCACTTTAGCAACTACAGTATTAATGTTAATAATTGTTTTATCCATTTCCCTTCCAACTGTTTGCATACCAGTTATCTCCAATGCTGTTTTTGAGAATTTATCAAGCCTGTCTACCGACTCTTTTAACATGTCAATAAAATCTATTAACTCAGGATCGTCGATCATATCTTTAAGAAAGTAAGCTGACCCAACAATACCATTTAAGGGTGTTCTTATTTCGTGGCTTATTAACATTAAAAATTGGTTCTTAGCTTCATCTAGCACTAATAATTGTTTGTTAGCTTTATCTAAATTTTCATTGGATTCATGTAACTGAGCTGTTCTTTCCTGTACTTTTTCCTCAAGAATATTGTTCATGTTTTTTAATATCTCTCTTTGATGCTTTAACTCGAGTTGTGTTTTAACCCTCTCTATAAGCTCTCTTGCATCAAAAGGTTTCGTGATATAGTCTTGTCCCCCAGCTTCAAATCCCTTTACGATGTCATCCTTTTGAGTTTTTGCTGTCAGAAAAATTACGGGAACATCCTTAGTTTTTTCATTTGCTCTAAGTCGATTACACACTTCATATCCATCCATTTCCGGCATCATTATATCCAGTAATATTAAATCCGGAGGATCACCTTCCCAGGCAGTTTCCAACGCATCCGCCCCGTTAATTGCTATTTGCTTGTCAAAATCTTCAAGTAATCCAACCAGAATATCGATATTTTCCGGAGTGTCGTCGACGATCAGGATTGTGTTATCAAATAAATTTTCCATGGATTCATAAATTATCTTAATTTTTTTTCAATTTTCTCAAGAATAATTAGGGTTTTCTTAAAATCATATTTATTTAATATAATTACCATTTCATCAAAGTCATCCCCTGACAAACCGGCTTCTTTCAGTTCTTTTATAAAATCTTTAGCTTTTGGACTTTTTGCTTCCAACTGATTTTTTAACTGAGGTAATAACTCTTTAATTAGTTCATTATTCAGAAATATCTTCTCTGTTTTAGTTCCAAAATCAAGGTTAGATGAGATGTTGCCAAACAGTTTCTTAAGCTCCTTATTCAGTAGTTCCATCTTCTTCTCAAACTGCGATACATCTTTATTAATAATCGATTCTTCAACTGATTTTGATAGTTTATGAAGTGCATGTGCTCCTATACTTCCAGTTACACCTTTGAAGGTGTGGATTACCCGATTAGCCGTTTCAAAATCTTTCTTTTCAATTAAATTACACATCTCATCATAAAACTGCTGATTGTTTGTATAGAACTTCTCTAATATTGTCAAATAGAGTTTCTTTTTATAGTTCATTCTCTTTAATGCGGCTTCTGAATTTAGACCGGGAATATTTGGTATTTCAATATCCGTTACTTCTTTTTTAGTCTTCAGCATTCGATGTTCCTTGTTCGGTGTTAGGTTTTCCCTGCCCGCCGAAATTTTAGCGAAGGCGGGATCGGGCTTAATCCACTTAACCATCACTCCAAACATCTCATCCGGATCGATTGGTTTGGTCACTATATCGTTCATTCCTAATTCCAGACTCTTTTCTTTAATTCCTGTCATAGCATCTGCAGTCATGGCAATAATTGGGAGATCCTTGTATTGATTGAGTTTCCTGATCTCGTGTGTTGCAGTGTACCCATCCATTACCGGCATCTGTATATCCATAAATACAAGATCATACTCTGATTGTTCGCCAGAAATGTTCAGTTTATTTAAAGCTTCTTGCCCATTATTTGCAATCTCAACTACAAATCCTTCATCTTCAAGTAATTCTGCTGCCACCTGTTGGTTGAGTTCATTATCCTCGGTTAATAGAATACGAGCACCTGTAATTCTTTGTAACTCCTTTTTATACTTTGAACCTTTTTGTTGTTTTAAAGCAAATGTCCTAACATTCGATCCAAAGCTCTCCATGATCATATCAAACATACTGGAGTAGGTATATGGTTTATTTAAATATCCGGTAACACCTACTTTAGCAATCTGATCAGCTGATCCGGGGTTCCCCAAACTTGAAACCATAATAATCTTAAGGTTTTCAAAATCTTTTTCACTATTGATTTCTTGAACTGTCTCGAAGCCATCCATTTCAGGCATTAAGCTGTCAATTATGAGTAGGTTGTATGTTGAATTGTGTAGTTCTTTAAGTACTTCTTTTCCAGATGATACAGCCGTTACTTTGAATTTGAAATAATCCATAGTTTCTTTACATATCATTAATGCAGTGGCATTATCATCACAAACCAGAACATTGATGTCGGACAGATGAACAGGTGCTTTATATTCGGTGATATGATGTTGATCCTGAACTTTGAATACAGCGTTGAAAAAGAAAGTACTTCCGTTTCCAAATTCACTTTCAACCCAGGTTTCACCTCCCATCATCTTGGCCAATTTTTTACTTATGGCTAACCCTAATCCAGTTCCGCCATATTTTCTTGTGGTAGAACTATCGGCCTGACTAAATTCCTGAAACAATTTGTTTTTCTGTTCATCGGTAAGCCCTATTCCGGTGTCCATAACTGAGAATTGTAATTTGATATCAGTATCTGAAATATTTTCTGCTACTTCAATACAAATAACTATTTCGCCTTTGGATGTAAATTTAATAGCATTGCTACAATAATTTGTAATGATTTGGCCTATTCGCAGCGGATCACCAACAAGTTTAAAAGGGACATCCGGTTTAATATGAAATGAAAATTCCAATCCTTTTTCCTGTGCCCTTTGTGAGTTCAGGCTATTCACTGTTTCAAACACTGTTTCCAGATTAAAATCGATGTTTTCGATACTAAGTTTACCTGCTTCAATCTTTGAGAGGTCCAGAATATCATTAATAATACCCAATAAGGATTTTGCCGATCTCTCCACTTTTAGTATATAGTCTCTTTGTTTTAGACCGAGTTCAGTTTTTAATGCCAAATATGTTAATCCAATAATTGCATTCATTGGAGTTCGTATCTCATGCGACATTGTTGCTAAAAACTGACTCTTAGCTACAGTAGCTTCTTCGGCTTTTTCTCGTGCAAAATATAATTCCTCAAGCGTCTCCTCTAATTTGTCATTCTGTCTATTGATTATTTTATTCCTTTTCCCCAAAGCCTTTGCATAAAAAAATGCAACAATTAACATGAGTATAAGAAGACCAATTCCTGAGTAGGCAATATGAGAATTTCTTGTTTGTAATCTTTCTTTGGCATTATTTTCCTCTAACCTAATATTTTCTTCTTCCGCCTTTCGTTTTTCGTACTTATATTTATACTCTTGACGAATAACTTCATTTTTGTTCTTTTCACTATCAATGCTGTCACTTGTTATTTTGTATAGTTCAAACATTTCCAAAGCAGACTTATATCTACCAGTGGCTTTGTATGCTTCATATAGTGCTTTTGAAGCTTCCCTAATATCTGTTACAGAACCTACCTCTTTTGCTATTGCAAGAGAACGTGTACCGAAGGAAATTGCTTTGTTATTATCGCCCTGTTTATGATAAATAGTTGCTATGCGATTTATGGAAGAGGCTAATCCCTGTTTGTCTCTAATTTTTTCTCGGATGGATAAACTGCGGGTATAATAATCAATTGCTTTGGCAAAGTCACCAAGCTCAGCATAAACATTTCCAATGTTATTTAGGGAAATTGCGATTGCTCGTTTATCCCCAAATTCTTCCTTTATAGATAAACTACGGTTATAATAATCAATGGCGATAGCATAATCTCCTTGCGCATTATAAATATTTCCAATGTTGTTAAAAGAAGTTGCAATCCCCCGTTTATTTCCGATCTCTTTCCTGATCTTTAAACTACGATTATAATAGTCAATTGCACTTGAATAGTCACCCTGCTCTTTATAAATAATTCCAATGTTATTAAGTGTATTAGATATTCCTCGTTTATTATCTATTTCTTCCCAGATATGTAAACTGAGTATGTAAAAATCAATGGCGTTAGCATAATCACCTTTATTCACGAACAATACCCCTTGTGTGTTTAGGGCTAGGGCCATGTTTTTTTTGAGCCCTTTACTTAAGGCAAAGTTGTATTCCAGTTGCGCAAAATAAATGGCGCTGTCAGGTTTAGAGCGGAGGTAGCCCTTATCTATATATTCATGTATTGCTTTTAACCGAAGGCTGTCAGAATATGTGGTATCAATCCAGACTGCCCATAAGGAGTCAAGTACTTTTTGTCGGCCATTCTGATTGTTTTTACATAGTGCAGTTTGTACAATAAGTAACAATGATAAAAAGATAAATATTGCAACTGTGATATTTTTAGGTTTTAACATGTGGTTCTGCCTTTTTAATACTACCGAAAGTTGTTGCTGATAAACTTAGTTTTTCCATGGCATTTTTAAGCAAACTCAATCTCTTAGGCTGCAATTTACAATATTTATTAATATCAGTAGAGGATATTTGTGAGTTGTGGAAAATAGTTATTGTTTGAGTTTATCAGAGTAGTTAAAGTCAAATAGTCCTCAAAATCTTCAACCGTTTCTCTGTACCACCTTTTTTATCGTATTGATTAAGGAAGGTCCAGGAAGGAAGCGGTACATAACTCGGTTGTCCTATTAAAAATATAACATTCAACTTCTTAACGTTGAGATTTCCATGAAGAACTGACAGAGTGTAGGGTTGGGGTTTTGAAACATCTGCTAATAAGAACTTTCATTTTAAATTTACAATAAGCATTTATTATTTCTTATGCTATCTTTGCATGGTATGGTCCAATAATTGCTATTAAAAAGGATAAAACATTCTCATATCTTAATTTGAATGAAAAAATTGCTGACTATAATATTCACCTTATTCCTTTTGCCAACAAATAATCTGATTGGCCAGAATAAGGAAAACCTGATGGGAATTGAGATAGGTAAAATAGCACCTGAGATAGAACTTCCTACGGTTAATGGTGATAATTTTGAACTTTCACAATTAAGAGGTAAGGTAGTCCTGTTAAGTTTCGGGGCATCATGGTGTGCACCGTGTCGTAAAAAATCGCCTGAACTTATTGAGCTTTTTAAAAAGTATGGTAATGCTGATTTTGATGATGGTGAAAAAGGATTTGATATTGTTTCCGTGTCTCTCGACAGAAACAAGATTGCCTGGAAGAACAGCATTGAAAAGGATGGCACTGAAGGATTGGTTAATGTAGGCGACATGAATGGATGGAAGTGTGCGGCTGCTATCACATATCATATCAAGTCTATTCCATCAAATGTACTGCTGAACGGAGAGGGCAAAATTATAGCAATTAATTTAAGTCCTCAGGATTTGAATAAGAAACTGAAGCAGATGAAAAAAGGTGGTTGGCCTTGGTTTTAGTAAACAGCTAATCGCATTTCAATACAAGATAAATCATATACAAAACTTGTATTTGGGTTACAAATAAGAATAAGAGGGGTTTATCTTTACTCAGCTTATTGAACTCCGTTAGCTGCTTTTTCCTTAAGTGCAATCAGGTGTTTAATAATAAGCTGCTTCTGCTCATCGTAATTTGCCGAATTTTTGTAATTACAACCTAATGCATCTGACAAATTGTTACGCCCAGCTTCAGTATCGGGATATTCTATGCCATTATATTTGTATACACAGGCAGAGTTAGTTGTACAACACACCTCTACATTTTTTTCTGAACCGCAATTAAGAATTTGGTTCATATCCTGCTGTTCACAACTTTCATTCGCTGCTTTTTCACAAGCTGAAAATGATAACGAGATTAAAGTTATAATCGCCAAGTTAACTAATGGGTTTAATAATTTCATGATTTTATCGAGTTAAATGAAAAGTTTTTACTACTTAAACAAAGGTAAATCTTTTTTAGAATCAAGCCAATTTAATAATTGATTATTCAGGCGCAGTGTTATAATGAATATTTTTTGGAAAGAAGATGAAATCCAGCATCTTATTTTGAACTCTTATTTTATTCATCATTTCATCGCGTGATTCCTTTGTGTCTCGCCCAACTTTTGATTTTCCATTTGTGACAGCATATTTTACTTTGTGAGAACTTTTCTTTAACGACTCTTCATCTATTTCTTCACCACTTTCGTCTTGTTTTTTATTTCTTCTTTTAGATTTTCCAAAAAGTATATTACTCAAATGTACTTCCAGATGATACTCACTATCTCCATCCAAATCTTGCATCCCAAAGGCAGCGATATCCAAAGCATTGCTAACAACATTTGTTCTAGGGACATAAAGTTTGTTTTTAAACATAAAAATACTGCTTCTCAAGGTTTTGAATTGGATATTGTCGAGCTCTTTGATACTTGTAAATTTTGAAATTTCCTGTGCCGGAGGATAATCGTAAACACCTCCTTTTTCCAATGTTATGTCGCCGCTAACCAACATTTTATCTATCAAAATAGAATCATCAATAGGAACAAAAGTATTTAGGTCAGTGGAGAATAATCCACTAATATTTTCGAAAGTGATTAATGAATCCATCCCAAAATTATCCATATCCCTAAGTAAAGTTCTTATATTCATGTTTTGAATAATATTGTGAGTGGAGATAGATTGTGTACCATCATGTCTTAGTTTGTAATTCAAGGAATTGTTCATTTCTCCTTCAAATACTTTAAATTTAAATTGGTCAACAATGTATGAGCTGTCAGTAAGATTAAAAAGAGTAGTCATATTATTAATATGAAGCCGATTGATGTTAAAGTCGTCAAGAGCTACTGAATCAATGATTATGCTATTTACTGAAGCAGTTCCGTGAATAAGATAGGTCCAGTTTATAGGGGCAATTGTTGTGGCAGTTTCAATGGGCAGGCTTTCAATATTAGTGATGGTGTTGATGTCAGTTTTTGTTTCTTCCATAGCCAACAGATACTTGAAATCATCAAAATAGATATCGCCAAATTTTATATGTGTATTAACGTACAGTTCCTCTGATTGATTTAGAATAACAGCCTTATAAATGTTCTTAACTATGCTTGAGTCCATTTCAATCTTCAATCCATTATAAGTTGCATAAAAATCATCAATAGTTAGTATATCATTTTTCAATCCTATGCGAGATGACATACTATCAATATCCAGTATTGAATCAGGAAATGCAAGTGTAATATTATTGAATGTCAGATCCATACTACTGTTTTCAAAAAGGATGGGAAATAATTGAGTATCCAATGAATCAAGGTTGACTTTTCCATGCGATCGAATATCAGCATTAATAGTTCCTGACATGGTTTTAATTAGTGAAACAGAAGCAAACGCCATTAACTCTTCCAAATTAAGGATAATGGTTGTATTGATATCGAATTCGGGAGTTTCAAAATCATTTATAAGTACGCTGCCAGTAATTTGATTTCCACCATTTTGAATATTGAGCGACTGTATGTTGGCACTCATTTTTAGAGGATCGGAAACTTTGCCTGATATAATTGCTGATAGTGAGCTGTTTTTCAGATTGAGATTTAATACTTCAGATTCCAGATTTAGCTTATCGATAATAATATTTTTTGTGCCTGGTAGTTGAGATGAATAACTAATGTTAGCGCTAAAATTCTCTATCTGCAACGAATCAGCTAACAAAGCTGATACATTCCGGATGATTAGGGACATTGTACTATTATCCAACACGTAATCTACAAAAGCATCGGATAGGTTAGCTGGCAGTATTCCTGTCGAGCTAATCGAGGCAAGTATATTTCCTTCTAAGTTTTGAGCCAGACTATCCGGGATTAAGTCAGCAAATTCCTGCAAGTTTACATCTAAATTTGCGCTAAAGTTGTAACGTGGATTTTCAAAACCTGCAATACTTCCTCTACCCTGAACAGTACTGTTACCACTTAAAATCTCAAAATTTGAAATATTAACTTTAGCCTGACTCATATCCGGTTTCTCACCATTGGTGATGTGAGCTGTGAAATTAATTGCATCAATCTTTGGATAATCAACAGTTTGTATACTTATTTTCTGAAATTTCACTTCAGCATCGATTGTAGGAAGTAGCGTGGAATCAGCATACTTGCCAACTATTTTTCCAGAAATATCCACAATACCACCTAAATCAATAATTCCATATTCTTCGAAGTATTGTACCGGAATAAATTTTTTTAAGTTTTCAAAATCCAGGTGAAGTGATTCTAAGTTGGTATTTATTGAGATTGTATCGCTTAGATTTATTGTTCCTTCAAGTCCTAAATCAATACCGTAGCAATGTATTGATAGCTTATTAATGTCTACATTCTCATCCTTGTAATCCAAATCTAAATTTACAGTAATCGTTTCATTTTGAGATAAATTTGGGTTGGAAAAAAGATAGCTATACTCGTTTGGGACGTATTTTTTTAAGATGTTAAAATCCAGGATTATGGCATCAATATTTGTTTTAAGTTTAAGCCCATCACTATTGTTAATTGTTCCTTCCAAACCCAGATTAATACCTTCGCTCCTTATTGATAACTCTTTGATAGTAGCCTCTTTTTCCTCATATTCTACATCGAAAGTTACAGTGCACGACTCCATTTGATCTACCTTAGTATCTTCGTAAAGGCAGTTACTTAAAATAAAGGAGCCATTGGTTTTACCTTTATAAATATTGTTTTTTGTTTTGGCTTTAATAAATATTTCCGGTACTGTTATCTGTGCACCTGTAATAGTCAGGCTATCATAATATTTAATATTAATGTTTTGCAGTTTGAGTATTTCAACATCAAGGTTAAGTGGAGTTGCTGCCGTGTCGGTTGATACAGCTACTTCAGAAGTATCAACAAAGGTGTTAATAATGAAGTCGATGTTTGATTTCCCGTTTTTATCAACTGTATATTCAAAATCCAAACCGGAGATTTCCATCTTATCTATTGTATATACGCCCTTTATTAAATCCCAGGAGTCAAGACTTACTTTTAAACTATTAATAAAGAAAATAGTGTCATTATTTTGACTTTTTGGGTCGCCAATATATAGTTCGTTTATTTCAGCACTTAACCTGGGAAAAGAGAAAAGTGGTACAAGTGAAACTTTGCCAATTGACATTGGAGCGTTTATCTCGGTTTCCAATGTTTCAATAGTGAAAGATGCCAGCTCGTCTTCAAATATTTTAGCCACAACCACTGTAATAATCATTAAAAGAATAATTGAAAATGTGATTATGCCAACTATTTTCAAGAATTTTTTTAGAATTTTCATGATTCTTTCTTTCTTTGTTAGATATTATGGTAGTAGCAAATTTAAGATTAATTCGGGCTTTATTGTAATTAATTACTTTACCTGAGTTTTGAAAATTTAGAAACAGTATTAAATGAGTTAATTATTGAATAGAGCATATCACAATAATTTGTATCAACTGAATATTGATCATCAATATGGATGTTAACTACACCAAAGATTAACAAGATATTCTGGTCCGGTATTTATGGATGGGTCAAATTCATCAGCTGGTCTTTACTTACTACCTCTGTCAAAACGGTCATCCCCAGGTACCATTTATTTTGTGATTAGACAAAAAAAAAGGTTGCCCCATCCGGAACAACCTCTTAGGTATTTTTGATATTATTATTTTATAATCAGTTTTTTCACAACGGTTCCACCTTCCGTTTCAAGTTTTATTGAATAAATACCTGACTCAAATGCAGAAGTGTTAATCTGATAGGAATTGCCATTTACATTCTTTTCAATAACCAGTTGTCCGATATAATTGAATATTTGAATGCTACTAATTTGATTGTTAGAAATTAGATTAACCATTTCTGTAGCAGGGTTTGGATATAATTTAATACCCTTGTCTGAATTTTCAGCAATACCCGTACAGGCATCAACAGTGATAGTTTGCTCAGCAGTCGACTCACATCCTGCTTCGTTGGTATACGAATAGAATACAATATGGTCACCAACTCCGGCAGTAGCAGGATCGAACATGCCATCAACAACATAGTCACCACTATATTCACCACCTTCTGGTAAACCACCCGTTAGAGGAAATGGAGGCCATTGAATACAAGCTACATCAAATGGATCTAATGTTGTATTAGGGTATTCAAAAACAGAGATATAATCTTGAATTAGTAAGTCAGTTGTAAATACACCATCATGAACTGTAAGTTGAACATTATAAGTGCCAGGATTATTATAAGTTACAGTAGGATTTTCCGCAGTTGAAGTAGCAGGAGTTCCACCTTCAAAAGACCAGTCCCAAGTTATAGGAACACCAGCAGTCATATCAGTGAAATTTACAGGGCTTCCTTCACAAACCTCCACTTTATTAGCTTCAAAAGCTGCATCTAATGGTTCACATTGTGATTGAGTGAGTCCATTGTTTTGGAAAAAGCTAATAAAGGTTCCGGTATTTGAAATAGGCCACATATCTTGTACAACAATGTCGTGATTTGGAGCAATTAGAATATAAGTTGGATATGCGCTTATACCATAAGTACTACAAATAGGTCCACCTTCTGCTTTACTAATTCCGCGAAAAGTTAAACCGTGAGTTTCCCAATAGGCGATACAAGCAGCATCACTATCGTTGCCAAAACCTGAAACAGCAATGGTATATAATTCATCAGTACCACAGCCAAATAATTCGTAAGCCTCGTTTAAATAAGGAACGGTGCTTGTACAGGTGGGTCATGTAGTGCCGAAAAAGTCGATTACCACATATTGACCAGCATCCAGGATTTCGAATAAATTAAATTCGTTCCCATTAAAGTCGGTTGCTGTAAAATCTACAGCTACCGTGAGATTGGTTTGTGCATAGCTAAAAGAGGCCACAAACAAACCAAGGATAAGTAGAATTTTTTTCATAATTATATTAATTAGATTAAAAATAACGTACAAACATACTAATATATACAATCTAGTGCAAATTTACTTATTAGTTATTGTTTAATATGTAATGCTTGGCCTATGTTTTCTGTAATCTCACCAATAATTGACGTATGTGAATAACCCATTTTTTTTAATTCCTCTATAACTTGAAGCGTGAATTGAGGCAAAACAGCCATTAAGATTCCTCCCGAACTTTGTGCATCGGCCATTAGCATTTTATCATTGTATGATAGTTCATCTGCAAACAGGCAATCAGCTTCTACATACTCCATATTCCCGAAGCTGGCTCCTGGTATACAACCTAATTCAATCATTTCGGACGATAAAGGAAGACGGGGTACTTTGTCAGCATGAATACAGGCACTTACACCACTGCCTATGGCCATTTTTAGTGCATGGCCCATCAACCCAAAACCGGTAATATCGGTTGCTGATTTTACCCCATATTTTTGCATAATCAGAGCTGCCTGTCTGTTGAGTTGTTTCATACTTTCGAGGGCCGGTTGAAATTCTTTTTCAGTGATCAGGTTATTTTTTCGGGCAGCAATGAGTGTACCGGTTCCAATGGCTTTTGTGAGAATGAGTTGATCACCCGGTAGGGAGTTTGAATTTGTGATAATTTGATTTGGATGAACCAGACCTGTAACAGCCAAGCCATATTTTGGAGTTTCATCGGCTATGGTGTGCCCTCCTACGATAATTCCGCCCGCTTCACTAACCTTATCCTGACCACCACGTAAAATTTCTTTTAGCACTTCCATCGGCAAATTAGCCGGAAACATAAGCAGATTGAGAGCTGTAAGAACCGTTCCTCCCATTGCAAAAACATCACTTAAAGCATTAGCAGCTGCAATTTGTCCATATTCATAAGGATCGGAGCAAACAGGAGGAAAAAAGTCAGTTGTTTGCACAAGGGCTAATTCTTCGCTAATTTTATATACTCCAGCATCATCATGAGTATCAATACTTACTAAAAGATTCTTATGAGAAATTTTTGGTAAATCCGCCAGTGCTCGATTTAATTCAATTGCCGGAAGTTTGGCTGAACATCCACCTTGACTAACAAAGTCAAATAAGTCAATCTTTCCCATCCTACTATATATTTATAATTTTCGCAGATCCGGTCATGCTCTCGAAGATTTCAAGTGCATTGCTAACCTTTCCCACAAGTAATTCATCCACTTTACCAAAATAATTCAAACAGTTACCGCACACCAGTAATTCGGTACCGACTTCTTCAATTTGTTTTAGAATTTCAATAACTGTTGACCCAGCAACTACTAAATTAATTCCTGAATTCAGAAAAATAATCTTTTCCGGTTTCTTTTTCATTTCCATAATGGTATTCAGCATTCCCTCCACCAGCATTTTGCCTAATTCTAACGAACCTTCTCCCAGCCGGTCTTTGGCGAGTACTATGATATAGGGGTTTTCATATGTAATTTTCGTTGAACAAGAACTCTCGGCATCTTCTATTACTAGTTCCTCACTAATTTGATTAACTATTAGAATATGTTTATCACCTTCTTCCGTATGTTGGAAATCAATTTTATTGTCTTGTAAAAAGCGACTTACATTTTTATATGCAGCTTTATTATCAATAACTAGTTTAATAGCCTCTAGATCAATATTTTCTTTTAGCGCTTTTTTAGTTTGTATTAATGGCATTGGGCAAGTTAAGCCTGATAAGTCTATTGTTTTCATATTATTTGATTTGATTTTTGCCTTCTTTGGTGATGTTAATGTAGTAGGTATCCTGTGTCACATATCCTAATGAAAGGAATATGCCGGTAATTACTTTTACGAAATTTTTGGAGCTGTCGATTAGTAATCGAAAATCTTTTTCATTAATGCCTTTTCCACGATTAATTAGTTCGGAAAGCAATATTTTTTTTACATCCTGAACATGTTCTGAATGAATGTATTCCCCATCCCAAAAATATAATTTACTAGTTTTTACAAGGTACTGCAGACGCATTTTTAACTGTTCCTTGCTGATATTATTATTTTTGGCAAGTTTCTCAATTTCAGACATTAAAGGTGTATTCCTTTGATAATTTTTAATTTCATTTTCCAGCCAATCCAGTTGCTGCTGGGTTTTGCTGTCAACCTTAACCTTATGTGATTTTAGAGATATGCTATTTTCCACTTCCTTTACTGAACCTTCACTCATCATTTGCTCAATGAGGGATTCCATATACTGGCTAGCTAATTCTTTATCTTTGATATTGATTTTCCCTAGTAAGTCCATCAATGTAAGTCCTTCTTCAAGCAAATAATATTTAATGTGATGTTGTTCCAGTAATTCTATTATTAGATTGTAATATTTTTTATGCATATCTTCACTGATAACAATGGACTTATCAGTACAACCGAAAACATGGATGCTCCCTGTATTGTGTTTTTGTATTTCGTTGATAATGATGCTGAACGATTGGCCCAATGATTCAGCTAATTCATTAACAAAAATTGGTTGGGCTTTTTTATGAACTTCATAATTTATAATCCCGAAAAGATCTGCACTATTTAAAACAGAATTAGCTAGATTTTGTAGGTTGCTAATCAATTTTGGTGTTCTTTTCCTGTGATGCAGAGGTGCAACATCCAGTATTTCTCCTCCTCCTAAACTGATGGTATTCGACGAATTGCGGATAATAAATTTGTCATTGGTCAGCAGACAGGCTGGTTTTTCGAGATGTAGTTGTACGAAGACTGGTTCTCCCAGAATTAGTTGATCTTTATTGAGTAAATGCATTTTTGCCATACATTCAAACGTACCTGAATAAAAGATAACGGTTGACCAAATTCCAATGTTATAATCATCTGCAAACATGCTAAACTGAGCATCTATCAGCTTAGTACTTTCAAGTATTTTGCTGGATAATATCATCCCTCGTGAATACTCTTCGGTTTTTAATCCGGTGAGGTTCAGAGCTGCCCTGTCGCCTGCACTAACATTATCCACAGTTATGCCATGTCGTTCAATCGATCTTACTTTTAGCTGCTTGTTTAGTTCGGGGCCAAGATACAAAGTTGATCCGGTTTGTATGATTCCCCCAAGTACCGAACCAGTTACCACACAACCTAATCCACTTACTGTAAATATACGGTCGATGTACATTCGGAAAACATTATTCTTTGGCCGTTCAATTATTTGATTAGCTAGTTTTTCGATTTCCTTGATAAGCAAATCCAACCCGTTTTTTGTTATGGAGGAGACTGCTACAATTGGTGCCGACTCAAATACAGTACCTTCGAGATATTCAATAAGTTCCAATTCGGCCAGCTCCAGCATTTCATCGTCTACAAGATCAGCCTTGTTTAACACAACGATTCCTTGTTTAACGCCTAGAGTCTCAATAATATGAAGATGCTCTTTGGTTTGGGGCATTATACCACTATCGGCAGCAACTACAAGTAATACGAGATCTATTCCAAAGGCACCTGCCACCATTGTTTTAATAAAATCTTTGTGTCCTGGAACATCTATTATCCCAAGCGATTCACCTGAAGGAAGTTGAAGATGAGAGAACCCGAGATTTATTGTGATACCTCTTTCTTTTTCTTCTTTATGTGTATCACAGTCAATGTTAGTCAGCGCTTTTATCAGGGCTGTTTTACCATGATCAACATGGCCGGCAGTACCAATTATTAAATGCCGCATTATTTGCTCAGGTTTTTGTAAGTTTCGTTAATTATTTCGGCAATGATATCCGTTTCTTCTTCAACCAGTGTAAGCATGTCAAAATAAATTTTACCTCTTTTGAGAATGCTTAATAAGGGCTTTTTGTGCTGAAGTAGTTCGTGGTGCATTTGTTTTGCCAACAGTGAACGCTGCTTGTTTGAAAATGAATCAAAGGAAAGGCATAGGGCTGTGCTTTTTATAACTTCGCCAGGTAAAGCACCCCCACCAAACTGACCACCGCTTGCTTGAATTTCAGTTTCGATACCATGTGTAAGTAATTTTTCCTTAAGATTGTTTGCCTTCTGTTTTAGTTGCTTTTGAGTTTGGTTTAGGGTTTTAAATAGTAGATTTTTACTGATTAAATCATGATCATTTAGATAGTATGAACAGATAGTTTCTAAGAAAGCTACGTTAATTTTATCAACTCTTAATGCTCTCAACATAGGATCTCTTTTTAGTTTGGCAATTAATGTTTTTTTGCCAGCAATAATGCCTGCCTGTGGTCCTCCCAATAATTTATCACCACTAAAGCAAATCAAATCGACCCCTGTGTTCAAACATTGTTGAACATCAGGCTCATTAGTGAACCCTTTAAAGACAGTTTGTCCGAGCAACCCGGAGCCCATATCGTATAGAACAGGGATTTTATTTTTCTTACCAATGGCAACCAATTCTTTCAGGCTCACCTCCTCTGTGAAACCAACTATAGTATAATTTGATCGATGGGTTTTGAGAAGGATGGCGGTTTCTTTATTGATGGCATTTTGATAATCAGAAATCTTGGTTTTATTTGTGGTCCCTATTTCGACCATAATACAATCAGAAGCTGCCAGTATGTCGGGAATACGAAAAGAACCACCAATCTCGATCAACTCCCCTCTGGAAACAATCACCTCTTTGCCTTTGGCGAATGACCGGAGAATAAGCATTACAGCAGCTGCATTATTATTAACTATCAACACATCTTCGGCGCCGGTTAAATATTTCAGAATATCAGCAGTATGAGAATTTCTTGATCCTCGCCTTCCTTTAACGAGGTCAAATTCCAGGTTATTATACCCTTTGAGCTGAAGCATCACTTCCTGAAGCATGGCTTCTCCATAAGGAACCCTCCCTAAATTGGTATGATTAATAACGCCGGTGGCATTAATAACTTTTCGGAGTTTCTTTTGTTTAAGGTTAAGGAATTTTTGTTGGATGCGGTTTAGTATTATCTCTTGCTTAGGAATTTTTTCTCCTGCTTTTATTTCTTCTTTTAGCTCTTTTAAAACTTCGCGGATGCAATATTTTACATGATTGGAATTGCTGGCGGTGATCAGATTTTTAATTTCAATCTGGTTTAAAAAAGTGTCCATACCGGGAATTTTCCTCAACTCATCCACGACAACGTTTTTAATAAATATATCATTTAGAAAGCAGAGGGGGCAGGGATCGAACCTGCCACAGCCGGTGTTATCCGCCTGCTACTGGTTTTGAAGACCAGGTGGAACACCAGTTCCATCCCCTCTTTAAAATGGTATCAACAAAGATATAATATTTGGCATGGCTTCATAAATATTTTACATGAAACTTAAAACAATGACACCGTTTTGAGTAAGAGATATTTCGGCGGGTGGAGGATAAGTTCCTCCATCAACAAATCCTGCATCAAAAGATATTGTATTTGTAGAGGTGGAAAAATTGATTGCATTATTTTTATATATACTCAAAGAGTATTGAAACAGTAGAGAAAAATATAGAGAACCTTTAAAAACTAAAATTAGTTCTTGAAGATAAAACTATAGTTTCTGCTTTTAAAATGTTAATTATTGATAGAATTGCTTATATTTACCTATTTTACAATTGAATTGAGTCATTTTTTTATTATTAATAAATTTTTAGCAAAATGAAAAAACTACTTTCTATTTTCATTATGATAATTACAGTGGGTCTGAACGCTCAAATCTCAGACTGGGTATTGTACAATTATCCGGTACTACCTACAAATAGTATAAATAGTGTGGAAGTTGATCTAACCAATCGGGTTTGGGCAGGAACAGGAATAGGTGTTGCTGTAAAAATGGGTGATACCTGGAAGAAATATAGTACAGCACACGGTTTGCCTTCTCAAAATCAAGTTTACGCAATAGCCTTTGGAACCGATGGACAGGCATGGCTTGCTTGTGGCGGAGGCATGGCAACCACATATGATACCATATTCACTAGTTACACTTACCTTAACGCACCCATCGCTAATGTAAAGTTTATTTCTGTGGCAATAGCTTCAGATGGCACAATGTATTGTGGAACGTTAGGAGCTGGATTGTATTCGTTCGACGGGACAAACTGGGTGAGCTATAATACAGGTAATACTTCGATTACAAATGATACTATAAATGGACTTACCTTTGATACTTCAGGAAAACTTTGGATAAGTACACAAAATGGACTGAATGTTTTGGATGGAACAAACTGGATAATTTACCAGACAGGTAATTCCGGGTTGCCATACAACCGTATTAGTAATGTAACTCAGGGGCCAGATGGCTCTATATGGGTTTGCACAGATGGGGGAGGATTGGTGAAATTTGATGGGCAGGATTGGTTTGTGTTTAACAACGTCAGTACGGGACAGGCATTGATAAATTGGACTACTGATGTAGTCTTTGACGAAAATGGTATACTTTGGTTGGGAACTTATATTGGAGGATTGTATACTTATAATGGCAGTATATGGACACAATTTTTGCCAAACAATTGCCCTTTACCGGATATCACTGTGAAATCGGTAGCAATTGATAACAGTGGAACAAAATGGATGGCAACACCATCCGGTCTGTCTGGTTATAGTGGAGGTCCTCAGGGCATTTTTGACAATACCGTTTATGACAGAAGCAATTTCTTTAGCCCCAACCCTGCGAGCAACAGCATTACTTTGTCATCGGAAGTCGGGTCGGGGCAGCTTAAAATATTTACCCTTACTGGGAAATTAGTTATGGCAATGGATGTACAAAATGACAAAAGTTTGGATATTTCGATACTGTCAACGGGATCTTACATGGTGACTTTTAATACGGACAAAAATAACTTTAGCAACCTGTTGTTTAAAAATTAGGAAACTATTTCTTAGTCAGGCTTTTTTCGTTTTTTACAATTCCTCATACTATATGATTTTAAAAACAAAAAGAGATAAAACGGCTAACGCTCTCAGGGTTAATATGTCATGAGAGTTCTTCGCTTTTTAATACTGTTCGGATCCCTAATTACAAGGTTGAATCCAAATCGAAAGTGAATATACTTCTGACCTCTCCAGTTAATGATCGATAAAATATTGTCGGTAAGAATATAAAACTGAAATGATTGTAAGTTGACAACCAATCCACCTCCTAAGTTTAGTGGTGCATATTTAAGGTATGAGTAGTTTACTTTGAATGTTAAGTTCTTAGAAACAGTTTTATCGTAGCCCAAAGAAATAGCAGGTGAGAAATTATACTGCAAATCTGTACCTGAAAAAACAAAACTAAGTCTGCCAGATTTATCAATACTGTAATATTCTAAACCAATAAAAAATCTAGTTGGCAAAAAAGTTTTAAATTTATATTCTTGCTTCTTAATATCAATGAGCTTGTTTATGGAATCAGCATATGCTTCAAAAATATTTTCTGTGGTATTAATATCAGTAGTAATACCTGAAAACTCAACGTAATCAGAAGAACTTTTATATGAGGTTAAATTAGAGTTCCAATTGATAAATCCCAAATCCAGCAAACTAAAATTTATTTTTACTCTTTCTGACATCTTAAAATCAGCCCCAAAATCCACAGAGAAACCGATGTTTTTAAAATTGAATATATATTCAGATATTGATATATCATTTCCAGTAGAATCATTGGATATTCCAGAAGTATTTATTAAGAAGTCTGTGTTGGCATTAATGCTAAACACATTCTGATCATGTGTTACTGTGTTAATATATAATTGATTATTTGACATTTGAATAGAGGAGAGCCCTTGATTAAGGTTGACTCTGATACCAAAACTCATATTGTCATCAGCACGAAATGCATAACCTACATAATATGATAAAAAATGATCGTGATTGACAAATGTATTACTAAGGTTCATAACCTCATTTATATAATTTCCATTCCATAATAGTTGCACCAAATCGTTTGAATACATTACCCTTGAAAACAATCGATTTCTTATCCCTAGATTCAGAAAATTACTTTTTATCCTAAAACCAAGGTATATAATATCATTTTCAAAGCACTCAGTAACAAAATTATTTTCTTTAGATTCTAATGCCAGGCGACTGAGATTCAGATAAAGTGAGTCGCTGCCATTTTTGGTTACAAAGATATCGTTGAACGAAAAACTACTACTATACGTTGTATTCGATATGGATGAGATAAATGGAATGCCAATAATTATATTTCCCTCTGTGATAAATACCGGATTATTAATATTACTTTGTGGCACAACTCTTAAACCATATAATCCAAGGTCTGACTGTGCCTCAACTTCAAAGCTGGATCCAATAAAGAAAAGGAAAATAACAATATATATATTGCGGAGTTTTTCCATCTTATGGGTCTATAGTCGCTATTAATCCAAGAGCAATTCTAATCTCATAATTTGAACACAGTACTACAGGTATATTACCAAATGTACTTGTTTCAATATTTATTAATATTCTGTTTGAAATTTTCATATTTTCCATAAAGTTCTCATCAAATTCAACTGTCATTTCGCTAAGGACTTTTTCACTTACCTTTCCATTTTCATCAACTATTGCAGATTGTATATCATCAAATATTATTTCATCAAGGATAATTCCGCTAATGGAATCGTTAAGTTGAAGACTCATTGTCATGTCAAATGGAAAACCATTTAGGCAATTCAATTTCATTTTTCCAGCACGAATAGGAAAGCCTTCGGCTAAAGCTAAAAAGGATAATGTATCAGTGAAATTCAAATGGTTAGCACTTAGGAGTAAAGGGATTTTTAATTCAGCATTACCAATTAATCTTGAACTACTATCAAGAAAATTTATCGTTCTGCCATCGGGATTGCTTATACCTGTGCCAAAATAAACTATTTTGTCAGGTCTTAGGGAAATGAATTCGATAATCGAGGAATTAGTCTTATCTATAATGATTTGTCCGCTTATTTCTTCTCCTGGTACAACAGGAGAGTCAATATTTATTGAATCATTATCAAGAAATTGATAAATTCCCGTCTCCGTATTTACGCCGTAGATTTCTGTTGCCATTCTAAATGGAATCCCAAAACTATTAACATAATTCATTGTAATACTTGGTTCCTCAAGTATCAATTCACCTTTTAAGCGTTGCAGAAAGTCAAAGTTAACAGCGAAAGTATCCTTAGAGATATTTACTGTTTGCTGTCCTAAATAACCATCTGCATAATCTAGTTTAAGTTCTTCCAAGCCAAAATCACCTCTTACTTTGTCAGACGAATCAAATTCCACAATATAATCTGTAGGTAACAATATTATTTCTACACTTATTGGCATATGGTTGTATTGCTGTGAGGTGTCTGTTGTAAGGTCGGTACTCATACCACTTATATCCCAGGCATGGTTTACTAATCCTCCGGCCGGTAGTTCAAATTCCTGTGAAGGAATCTGGTTGTTTATTTTGGATGTTGGGAGTTGTATACTTACTTCAACACTTACATTAAGTTCAGAATTAAGCATATAAGTAAATTTACCACCTGAAAACATTATGTGATATAATTCTTCAGGGTCCAATGAGAAATCAACAATATTTGTTTCAGATGTTATTATTTGTTCAATAATTTTAGCCTGACCTTTTATAACTCTGAGTTGAGATAATTGTAATCCGAGTTCTATTCCCTGATTCAAGTCGATTAGCACCTGATCGGGAAAGCTTCCAGGGCAATCTAAACTATTGAATATAATCGTAAATTGATTTCCTAAAGTTATATCACTAATATCTGTTGAATCTGTATGTGTTTGAGAAGATAAAAGCTCTGGAATATTAACCTGTGTGATAATAGCACCAGAGGATTCGTCAATTACCTGAAATTCAATATTTACTAATCTTACAGGAAGACGGTTATAAATATCCACATACATCTTTCCATCCGAAATTGTCAGTTGAATATATTCCTCTATGGCATCGGTTTCAATACTTGCCGGATCAATTAACTGAAATGGAGGGAAAAAATTTACACTGCCGTTGTAGGCAAGGAGTGTGTCTTGTACTTCCTGATCCAAAAAAGGAAGGATATTCAACATTGTAAAATTTGTACTTACGCCAAATTCATCCATGTATAATTCTCCTAACGAAAATATATGTTCGTTACTTATATCTTCTGTAATATCTAGCATAGTATCCACAGAAATTCTGAATACGGAATCTTCCATGAAAATATATATCAATGAACTATCGGGTTGGACGACAAGGTTTGAGTCATCAATAAAAAGATTGTTAATGCCAATAGTAGAATTTACAAAAGGGGCAGTGATACTGGGATTCCAATCTGATGTTGAAATCTTTCTTAAGTCTTTTTTGCAGGAAAATACACTTATGATAAGTAAAAAGACAATAACTACAATTGGTAGTTTGTTTCTAAACATTGGTTTGTTTCCTAAAGAATGTAAAGATAAAGATAAATCCTGTAAAAGTAAATGCTTGTTCTAAATATAACCAATAATAGCAAAATGAGCAAGAAAGAAAAAAGACCAAAGAGTGAGCTAACGCCGACGAATAAGAGCTTTTGCTTGAATCCTTCACCCCATAGATCACCAGTCGTTAACAAAGGTAATCTGCTATCCTTTATAGTTAATTGTTAATCGCGTAATTGGTTAATGAATGGACAACCGTTTAGCACACAAATTCTTAACCAGAAAGCCTCTCAAGCTTGATATCATTTGAGAGGCTTTGCCTTTAAATAAAGGCATAGAATAAATACTTACTATTCAAAGGTAGATGCTCAAAGAGTAGATTGTTTAGAAGAAGATAAAGAAAGTATGGAGGTTCTTTCAGAAGATGGGGGAATTATAATTAACAATAATATCAGTCTATTGTCCCCAATTTTCCCTATCCAGACTTCTGTATTGAATAGCTTCCGCCAAATGTTCAGTCTGGATTTCTTTCGAATTGTCAAGATCGGCGATGGTCCTTGCTACTTTCTTAATTCTGTCGAAAGCTCTGGCAGAAAGACTAAGTTTCTCCATGGCAGTTTTAAGCAAACTTAAGCCTTCAGGTTGCAAATTACAATATTTATCAATGTCTTTGGACGACATTTGAGAGTTGTTGAAAATATATGAGTTGTCAGCAAAACGTAGATTCTGAGTTCTTTTGGCACCTATAACTCTATTTCTAATAATTTCGCTTTTCTCACCTACCGGTGCATTTGCAAGATCTTTAAAAGGAACAGGGGTTACTTCCACATGTAAATCTATTCTGTCCATCAAAGGACCAGAAATTTTGTTGAGGTAGCTTTTAACAATGCCGGGTGAACAAACGCATTCTCTGTCGGGATCATTGTAATAGCCGCACGGACAAGGGTTCATAGCCGCAATTAGCATAAAACTTGCTGGATAATCAACAGTAACTCTTGCTCGTGATATTGTTACAATCCTGTCCTCCATTGGCTGGCGCATAACTTCCAATACAGTTCTTTTAAATTCGGGTAATTCATCAAGAAAAAGGACTCCATTTTGAGCAAGTGATATTTCACCGGGTTGAGGATAGGTTCCTCCCCCAACCAATCCTGCATCGCTAATGGTGTGGTGTGGTGAACGGTAAGGGCGGACTGAGACCAGAGCTGAATCACTCGGTAAGATGCCTGCAACAGAGTGAATTTTAGTTGTTTCCAAAGCTTCTTCTAAGGACATTGGTGGCAGTATTGATGGTAACCTTTTTGCCAACATGGTTTTTCCGGATCCAGGTGGACCTATCATAATTGCATTATGTCCTCCGGCAGCTGCAATCTCTAAAGCACGCTTTATGTTCTCCTGTCCCTTTACGTCAGCAAAATCGAATGCATAGGATTTGAATTGTGATAACTGATCAACAGCATTGATTTTTATAAGCCCATCATTTGTTTTTTTACCAAGCATGTTTATTACATCATTGATATGATCAAATCCATAAACATCAATTCCATCAACCATAGCGGCTTCCATGGCATTTTTCTTTGGAACGATTATTCCTTTGAAATTTTCCTCTTTGGCTTTAAGCGCCATTGGGAGAGCTCCTTTTACCGAAACTAAACTTCCATCAAGTGAAAGCTCACCCATCATAACAAATTCATCTAGCATTTGTGCACCAATTTGATCAGATGCTGCCAGAATAGCAATAGCAATTGACAGATCGTATGCGGAACCTTCCTTTTTTATATCAGCGGGGGCCATATTGATTACAATTCGCCGTCGAGGAAATTTATAACCAATGTTATTGATTACAGCCACTAAACGATGGTGACTTTCTTTAACCGCATTATCAGGCAAGCCTACCAAGTAAAATTTTTTGCCCTGACTTATGTTTACTTCAATTGTGATAATAATAGCATCAATGCCATGTATGGCTGTGCCGTAGGTTTTTACTAGCATGAGTTGGGTGTTAGATTAACAATACAAATATAGAAAAATTTGCATTTATAGTTTAATCTTAATTAAGGTTTATAACCTGATTGGTTAAATATTGCTTGTGCATCGTCGTTTTTGAATAATTCCTCCAGGCTAGTATCAGGATTATTTTCCATATATTTCCTTACTATTTGCCATCCCAGCCAAATACCGAGTCTTGGCGGCGATTCATTTGAAAAGCCGGTAGTAAAGGGTCCATCCTGAATAAGTTTAGTTTGCATCTTGTAGTTGGCTGAGTAAAATAGTTTGTTCTTAACAAAAAATGCCCAAACATTTTCTTTATTAGCATCGGCCCATTTCATCTGTTTTGAAGTATAGCATATTTTAAGACTGTCGGGCACATTTGGAAGTACTGCATCTAAATAGTACAATAATTTTCCAGCAGCTATCATTCTTTCAATAAGAGTTTTTTGTTGGTGAGTTGGAGCGAGGTCATATATATACATGGCCTTCATTACATCAATAACAATGTTGTCATCGGTCATGCACCTTATTTTATAATTTGGTAATCCAAGACTTCTGTATAGAGAGAAGCCTTCACCCAGATAAACATCGAGGGCTATAATTACGACTGAGTCGTTAACGATAACTGGATTCTCATAATATAGATCAGAAATGTATGTGTAGACTACAGGTAACTTCTTGTCAGGAAAAAAATAATGATATCTGCTAAAGGCATCTGATAACTGAACTTCTTCAGAAATGAGATCAGGGTATAATTCCATTACTTTTTTGCTAATTGATATCAGCTGAGTATCGGTAACATATTCGTAAAGTGGAGCTAATTTTTCAGGAGAATCAATTTCATTTCCAAGGAACAAAGAAAATTCATCTTGAATCTTATGTATTGCATTCAGAAAATCAGCTGTGTCTGCTTCAAAAAGTGTCTTCCCATAACGATGGATTTTCACAGGTTCTTTTTTAAGAAGTGATTCATCAAGGTTGGGTCCTTTTGTTGAGTTACTGTTGCATGATTGAAACAACAACACTACACATAGAATTAAAATGGACGAATTAATAAACTTTGCCATAATCATAAAAAAATGTCAGCACAAAAGTACTGACATTTATGTATTTAACTAAAATTATTTTGTCATTCTAAAATCGCTTTACTAAAATATTTTCCACCCTAGTGTTATAAGGAACATATTAGAGCTGGAGCTAATAGTATGTGAACCACTATTGTATTTAATGTTGCCCACAATTGGTTCACCAAATGCGCCAACGTACTTCACGTCTAATGCGAACATAAGGACATCTACCCCTACTCCTGCATGATAATTCCATGTTAGATTCTTGATATCCGAATCCTTAATTGGTTTAAATAAATCATCATCAACATCACTAACATCCTGAGAATTATTTATATGCTTATTAACTACAATATTAGTATTAAGTCCAATGAAGATTCTAATGTTCACTACTTCAAGGTTTACCATTCTCCATCCCAGAGAAACTGGTATATTAATTGAATTTAGTTTAATATCCTGCTGAAAAGGACTTAGGTTTGAACCACCTAAGTTAACCTCGGGATATTTAAAAACACTTCCTTGAGTTAACCAGTTAACCTCTGGCTGAACATATATTTTTTTGCCAATTCTCACAAATGCACCGAACATGATATTACTCTTGAAATCTGTTTTAATACTATCTATGTTACTTGTTAGTTTTGAAGATGAGAATCCAATTTGTGGACCAAAGTGTAATTGAGCCTGAATAGAGGAAACAACTAACACAGCTAAGACAATTAAGGTTATTTTTTTCATAATATTGTTTTTTGTTTTGAATACCCAAAAATAAACAAAAAACATATTAAAGCTACGTTACTTGGCTCTATTATTTATATTTGTAATCTATTAGTAAAAATAATGCAAGGCTGTTTTTGTACCAGCTATATAAATTATTAATCCTAAATTTATGAAGAAGATCCTTATTTTATTTATAGTCGCAATATCACTTAGCCTTACGGCTCAGGATAAACCATTTCAGTTTGGAATAAAAGCAGGACCAAACTTTGGCTGGTTTAGTGCTTCTGCCGATAATTATAGTAATAGTGGAATACATTTTGGCGGTTCATGGGGATTTATCGCAGATTTTCATATTATGGAGAATTATTCGTTCGTTACAGGTTTTGATGTGTTATATCTGAACGGAACTCTGTCGTACCCTGATGTTTATAGTGATACAATTATTGGTAGCAACAAACGTAATTACAGGACACAGTATGTCAAAATTCCTTTATTGTTCACAATGAAGACCAATGAAATTAATGGAATGAAGTTTTATGGCCAGGTTGGTTTTGGATTTAGTATCCTGTTTGCGGCAAAGGCTAAGGATGATTTTACAGGCGATAATGGTGAGTACTTTGTAACTCCAAAACATAATATTTATGACGAAATGCTTCCGGCCCGCGAATCATTAATACTAGGAGGAGGAGTTGAGATACCATTACAAGGCTCCACTATCATTCGGATTGGAATTACATATGATAACGCTATTGCAAATATTCTTCGGGGTTATAACAGAGTGGATACATCAAACAAAAATAATGGCAGAAACAATTTTATTGCACTTGATATTGGTGTGCTATTTTAGCACTGAGAATATAGTGTTATATGAATTAAGCAAACAATATTTATAAATCTGAAAAAGTAAGTGAGTAAAGAGGATAATGAAAATAGCCCTGGCACAAATAAATTATCATATTGGTAATTTCGAAAGCAACACATCGAAAATTATTGAAAGTATTATTAAAGCTGAGAATGAAGGTGCTGATATAGTTGTTTTCTCCGAATTGGCAATCTCAGGTTACCCACCACGTGACTTTCTGGAGTTTAATGACTTTGTGGAGCATTGTAAAATTTATGTTGATAAAATTGCAGGGTATTGTGATAAAATTGCGGCAATTATTGGATTGCCAACATTTAATTCTAATCCAAAAGGGAAACCCCTTTTTAACTCTGCTGCATTCATATACAATGGTAAAATACAGTCGTTTACAAACAAAACGTTACTTCCCAATTACGATATTTTTGATGAGTATAGATATTTTGAGCCAAATACGGAATTTAAAGTAATAGAATTTAAAGGCAAAAAAATAGCACTTACTATTTGTGAAGATCTGTGGAATATTCAGGATAATCCGCTCTACACTGTAAATCCGATGGATGAGCTAATGAGTCAGGAACCTGATCTAATGATAAATATAGCCGCATCACCATTTAACTATCATCAAACAAAAGTCAGGAAGGAAGTCCTTAGGAAAAATGCGATACAATATAATTTACCACTATTTTATGTTAACCATGTTGGTGCACAAACAGAGTTGCTTTTTGATGGAGGATCGCTTGTGTTAAATTCTAAAGGTAAAACTTTTGACGAGTTATCTTACTTTAAGGAGGATTTTAAGGTTTATGACCTTGATGAAGTTAATTCTAAGAAGCCTGTAGCTTTTATAGAAACCGAAAGAATAGAAATTGAAGATATTCATGATGCTTTAGTAATGGGAATTCGTAATTATTTTCAAAAACTTGGTTTTACAAATGCAATACTTGGCCTTTCAGGTGGCATTGATTCTGCACTAACGGCCGCGTTAGCAGCTGAAGCATTAGGAAGTGAAAATGTTTATAATGTGCTCCTTCCATCAAAGTATTCGTCTGATCATTCCATTAGTGATTCAATAAAATTGGCTGAAAATCTGAAAATGCCATACGATATTATTAAAATTGAGGAGGCAGTTATTGCTTTTGAAAATACTTTACAACCATATTTTAATGGCCTTCCGTCGGATATTGCTGAAGAGAATATTCAGGCACGTGTACGTGGATTAATCTTGATGGCAATGTCAAATAAGTTTGGCTATATATTGCTAAATACCAGTAATAAAAGTGAAGCTGCCGTAGGATATGGAACGTTGTATGGTGACATGAATGGAGGGCTTTCCGTTATTGGCGATGTATATAAAACTCAGGCTTATGAACTTTCCCGGTATATAAATAGAAATGGTGAAATTATCCCGGAGAATATAATAACAAAACCACCATCAGCAGAATTAAGACCTGGTCAAAAGGATTCCGATTCTTTACCTGAATATGTCATTCTTGATGAGATACTCTATCAATATATTGAACAGCGTAAAGGTCCTGATGAGATAGTTGCAATGGGTTTCGAAAAGCCGTTAGTTAATAGAATTTTAAAGCTTGTAAATACTAATGAATACAAACGCTATCAAACTCCCCCAATGTTGAGAATTTCTTCAAAAGCGTTTGGAATGGGACGCAGAATGCCCATTGTGGCTAAGTATTTGGGATAATTACTTTCCCTCAACAAGAAATTTTCTTATATAAGATTTAGTTCTTCTTTACAGGAATTTTACTCATTGCCATCTCAGTCATAGCCGTTATTGTAAGCGATGGATTAACACCAGGGTTTGCTGATATCGCTGATCCATCACATACATACATATTTTCATAACCAAAAACTTTATGGTCTTTATTTATCACTCCTGTTTCAGCCGTTTTTCCAATAACTGCACCTCCTAATATATGCGCAGTAGTAGGTATGCCGGTTAAGGCTTCGGTGCTGAGCACAAATGATTTTCCGTTAATTATTTTTGACATTGAATCTGCTAACTCTTTTGCTTCCGGTATAAAAGCTGAAGGGGCTTTACCTGATGAGATATGAGAAGTTAAGCTGAATCTTCCCCTTTTGAATTTTACTATGCTATCCAGATGTTGCATAAAGAGCAAGATAATTGAACGCCTGGAGAAATCTTTTGTGAAATATATTCTGAACCATGAAACAGGATGCCTGATCAGGTGATATAGTAATTTACCCATTCGCACGAAAATATTACTCCCAAAAGTAAGAGGAACACCCATAAGTTTCCAAAAATTTGAACCTGCTCCATACCTTACTGGTTCAATATGTGAGTTTTCATCGGAAGGAAATATTGAGCCTATTGCTACCCCTTTTGAGTAATCTTTGGTACTATCTTTTGAAACAACGTAAATCAAACTTTCATTGTTTGTTCTAATCTCATCTCCTGTTTTGTCGCTAAGATTTGACAGATGTTTTTGTTTCATATTTAGAAGTAACCTTACAGTGCCCAGTACTCCGCCTGAGAAGATAACTCCTCTTGTATTAACCTGATATTTTTTTCTTGAGAATAAACCAAATGAGTCCTCATAAGTAATTGCATAGCCATCGGTACCATCTTTTTCTCCAATCGGTACAACTTGCGTGACTTTATGTTTAGCCAAAATTTCAGCACCTTGATCTATTGCTAAAAAAAGATAATTTTTATCTAATGAGTTTTTTGCGTTATGTGGACATCCTGTCATGCATGCACCACAGTGTCGGCAACCTTCCCTATCAGGACCCTTACCCTCAAAATATGGATCAAACACAGTTTCCTCTGGTTCACCAAAAAATACACCCACGTTTGTTGGCTCAAAACCTAGGTCACAATTTGTTTGTTTAGCGAGCTCTTGTAAAGCAAGGTCGGCATCAAAGAGTTTTGGATTTGGAGTAGCTCCCAACATCTTTTCAGCAGTGATGTAATGAGGCTCTACATTCGCTTGCCAATCCATAATCCCTGACCAGCTTCCAGATTTAAAAAATGCAGTTCGAGGTCTTGGCAGGGTGTTAGCATAAACCAGTGATCCACCACCTACACCAACTCCGCTAAGTATACCAACATGCCTGAGAAAAGTAATTTTAAAAAACCCAAAGAAACGTAATGATGGTAACCATAGCCACTTTTTAAGGTTCCAGTTAGTTTTAGGAAAATCCTTTGACTTCCACCACGGACCTTTTTCAATTACTAATACCTTATATCCCTTTTGGCTTAAACGTAAGGCTGAAACTGATCCTCCAAATCCGGAGCCTATAATAATGTAGTCGTATTGTTCACTTAATTTATCTGGCATTCATCTTATATGTTTTTGTAAAATATGTTCTTAATCCTTAAGTAATTGCAGGATACTCGACAAAACAAATATATGATTTATTTTTAGGATTACTTATTACAGGTTATTAACATTAAATTGTAATTAGAATTATGAAGATTCTTGTTTTTTTGAATAGTAATGTATTATATTTGGCGTTATAGAGGTATTTGATTTCAAGAATTATAACATAATTATTCCCAGATTGGGAATTTCGTCTAATAATTGGAGTAATTATTTTAAATATCTCTATGTATTAAATTTATTAAGTTACTGAAAAACTGCCATTTAATAATTTATTTTCTATTTTGGCATTATAATGGATACAGAGATTTGAACCTTAAATTATACTATTATGAAACGTTTAACATTTTTATTTGGAATTATATTAATAATTTCTGTTGGTATCTCTTCTTGTAAAAAGAATGACCCGGTTCAAGGGAATGATACTGCAAAAGGAATGGAAGATTTAATTGTAAGTAGTGATTTTGATTGGAGAACTACTAAAACGGTAGATGTTAGTATAACACTTCCAACTGCAGATTTATCTCAAATAGTTAATATTTATTCAATTAGCGGTGATGAACTATACTATGCAGGTTATGCTGTAAATAGCAATATACTTACAACAAAAATTACAATCCCAACCAGTGTAACTGAGGTAATGCTTGTTTATGGTTTAGATCAAAATGCTGAGCCCAAACTTGTTGATGTTGGCGACAAACTTGTGTATAACTTCAACTCAAGTAAATCAATCGTAAATGGAAAAAGTGTTGACGATTGTGGTTGTGATGGGGGTATAATTAGTTTAACGATGCGTTATACCGGAAGTTCAACAGCCCAGATAAAGGTAAAAGAGAAGAAAAATTTAGTAACTATATATTGTGGTACGGTAGGCCCTGATTCAGACTTTACTATTACAGGTGGCTCAAAGAAGAATGGAAGATTTCAAAATACAATCTATTTTTACGTGGATGGCGTAAAAAATACTGAGATGCATGTTAGCTGTTCTGTTGATTTGGAAGTTGGTGATGTTTATGATGACTTTATGATAATTTCAGGAATTAGTAGAAATGATAATTTGCCATTGTGTGGAACTCCGCCAGATCCAGAACCACCTGGTGAACCACCGGTAACAACTACAGTAAATTTTGATGGTACTTTAGCATACGAAGATCTTTGGCCAAGTAAGGGTGACTATGATTTCAATGATCTAATTATTACCTATAAGTTCAGTGTTACTAAAGATGATGACGATTATGTACAAAATATTACCGGAGTATTTACAGTTTTTGCTTACGGTGCTGCTTTCCATAATGGATTTGGATTTACTTTACCTAATGTTGATCCTGACCAGATAATTAACGTTAGTGGATATGAGATTCAGCCGGGAGGCGTATTTACTTTAGCTGCAAATGGACTTGAAGATAATCAGTCAAACGCTACTGTAATAGTATATGATGATTCATATAATATTATGACACATCCTGGAACTGGTATTGGCGTAAATACTGAAGAAGATAAACCTTATATTCCTATCGATTCGGTAGTCGTTCAAATGGTTTTATTTGATAATGGGTCATTTGCATCCGGAGGACCTGTTAGTTATGATGATCTTGATATTGGTAATTTTAATCCTTTTATTATTGTTCATCAAGATAGAGATGTTGAAGTACATTTACTCGATTTTGCACCAAGTAGTCTTGCTGACCAAACAATATTTGGAACCTATGAAGATGATAGTGATGCTGGCCAGCAAAGATATTATACTACTACTGACAACTTACCTTGGGCTATTAATGTGCCAGATGTGTTTGAATATCCTCAAGAGAAAGTGGAAGTTACTACTGCCTACTTAAAATTTGCTAGTTGGGCAGAAAGTGGAGGAACACAGTTTACTGATTGGTATGAAGACCTGAGTGGATATAGAGATGCTACTAAAATTTATACTCCACCATCTAAATAATTAGTTTTAGTTAAACATTAAGGTAAAAAGCCCTCCGACTTTCGGAGGGTTTTTTTTGTGATGTATATGTCGTAAATATTATGATTTGTAATATTAAAGTGAAGTAATTTAGTGAACATAAATTGTTCGATTTAATTTTCATTTTAAATCTACATTCTTTGATGATGGTTATGTATTGTATCATATAACGTTTTTATCTGCCTCCAACACTCTCATGTTTCATACCATATGCCTAACCATTGAAGCGCTTTTAGTGCAATCCAATTCCAACTTCTTATATGGTTGGATTCTTTAATATTCAGCGGAGTCATCTCAACTTATCAAAGAACTTCAGGCAAAAAAAAACCGCTGAAGAATGCTCAGCGGTTTTTTTACTCTAATTAATAAAAACTATACAACTCCTTGTGCCATCATTGAATCAGCAACTTTCACAAAACCACCAATATTAGCACCTTTTACATAATCGATGTAATCACCATCTTTACCCCATTCAACACAAGTTGAGTGGATATCTTTCATAATTTGGTGAAGTTTAGCATTTACTTCTTCGCGAGTCCAGTTAAAACGCATTGAGTTTTGGCTCATTTCAAGTCCAGAAACAGCAACACCACCAGCGTTAGCAGCTTTACCTAATCCGTAAAGGATTTTAGCATTCTGATATACAGTAATAGCTTCAGGTACTGAAGGCATATTTGCACCTTCACTAACTACGAAACATCCGTTAGCGATAAGAGCTTTTGCTTCTTCTTCGTTAACTTCGTTTTGAGTAGCACATGGCATAGCAACATCACATTTAACACCCCATGGACGTTGTCCTGGGAAGAACTCACAACCATATTTGTCAGCATATTCTTGGATACGTCCACGTCTTACATTTTTAAGATTCATAACAAATGCTAATTTTTCAGCATCAATTCCTTCTGGGTCATAAATGAAACCTGATGAATCAGAAAGTGTAACAACTTTAGCGCCAAATTCGGTAGCTTTTTCAGTTGCGTACTGTGCAACGTTACCTGATCCGGAAACTGTACATACTTTACCTTTCATGCTGTCACCACGTGTTTTAAGCATTTCTTCTGCAAAATAAACAGTACCATAACCAGTTGCTTCAGGACGAATTAATGATCCACCCCATTCAATACCTTTACCGGTAAGAACACCAACGAATTCATTTCTTAATCTTTTATATTGTCCAAACATGAACCCAATTTCACGACCACCTACGCCAATATCACCGGCAGGAACGTCAGTGTTAGGACCAATATGACGGAAAAGCTCACTCATAAAACTTTGAGTAAAACGCATAACTTCATTGTCTGATTTTCCTTTAGGATCAAAATCAGAACCACCTTTACCACCACCCATTGGAAGAGTAGTTAATGAGTTTTTAAATACTTGCTCAAAAGCAAGGAATTTAAGAACACCAAGGTTTACCGTTGGATGAAAACGTAATCCACCTTTGTAAGGTCCAATAGCGCTATTCATTTCAATACGGAAACCACGGTTTACCTCAACTCCACCTTTGTCATTTAACCATGGAACGCGGAACATAATTACTCTTTCGGGTTCTACCATTCTCTCAAGAATTTTTGCTTCCCGATATTGAGGATTTTCTTCAATGAAAGGAATAATTGATTCTACTACTTCGTGAACTGCCTGATGGAATTCTACTTCACTTGGATTCTTGGCAATAACTTTGGCCATAAAGTCATTTACCTTTTGTTCATAAATATTCGACATTTTTTATATGTTTTTGATTAGAAAAATTTCTTTTACATTATTATATACATTGGCATATAATTAATGTTTGTCAATATTAATCAATATAACTGTGCAATTGGTTTTTAAGTGTTCTAATTGCGGGTATTCCGTACTAAATTAAGTGAAACACGTAGTGGAAATTTAGAGTTTTTGTGCTTTGATTTTGGTTGTGTCAATTTTTATCTCAAAATCATCTAAATAAAATTCCTGATGGTTCTTATTCCAGATATATATTTTTAGTAATTCATCGGAGGATTGTGCGTTAACATTTTTGAAAATATGACTAAAAGGAACCCACTCGTTCGTTTTTGTAATTATTTCTTTTAAATCAACAGAAGTATAAAATAGGTTTTTCTGGTCGTTTTCTAGGGAACATACTAAAGCCAATTCTTCTGTAAGATGATCTTTAAGAAAAATGAACCCGCTAACATTAACATTAAAATCTGTTATAGTGTCGATTACATTACTCATAGTCAACTCCGGGCCAACGGAATATTCAATATCTGATGAGAGAAAACTGGATTTTTTACCAGTATTGGAAAGCCCCGTAAAACCACCTTCATCTGATTCGAAGTTATAGATAAAATTCTTTTTGAGTTCTTTTGTTACATCAATATTTAAGTCGTCAAGATAGAATTCAATTTTATGTTTATTCCAGATATAAACCTTTAACAATTTATTAAGTGAGGTCAGATTATCTATTAGAAAGCTATGTTCAAAATAGTTCCATTGACCAACATTAATTATTTGATTTCTTAAATCATAAGTTTCGTAATAATTAGAACTATTTTCATTATGCACAGCGCAAACTAGGGGTAATTCCTGATCTATTGGGTTTTCGATATAAATATATCCGTTAATACTAACCCTAAAATCAGAAACTTCGAAGAACATATCCTCAAAATAAATATCCAGGCCCGATGAATAACTTGTACTGCTGGTAATGTGTTGACTTTTTGCCCCTGAATGCGATATTTTATCAGTGGCATTTCTTGATGTTTCAAAATCATGCTTAAAGCTGGAAGTAAGTTTATCAAGTAAATCATAGTCTTTCATAAAAACATGAATTTCATAATTATGACCTCCTAACACGGTAAAGGGTATTTCAGGTTTAAATATCCGGATTGTTTTTAGAGACTTTTGTTCTTGAAGTGTATTTAGTGAAACTCTTCCTTCATTTGGTCCAAAGTGAGCATCCCAAATAATTATACTGCTGTCGGGAATACCTATTGAAGGATTCTGAATATTTGGAATTTGTCGGAAACCCCTTGAGTTGTCATACGGATCGATGTTTAGTGCATAAACTACATAAGGATCAAAATAATATACCTTATGTTTGTCAAGATTATTTTCCTGTATAAAATTTGCAGTTTGTTTGATTAGATTCTGATTTTTGGATAAGTGAAATCCACTTTTATGTGTTCCGATTCCAAGCATAAAAATCCAGAAGAGGATCCCATAAAGTATAATATTACCTATTATCTTGTTCTTTCCGTGTATGAGTTCAGTAATAAAATTAAGTCCCAACAAGGCAGTTAAAGCTGCCAGGGGAGTAACCGATCCCATTACTCTAACCAAACCTAATGAATTACCAATACCTTGCCACCAGGCATAAGAATGTGCAGATAAAAATATAATGTATGAACCGGGGACTAATAAAAGGAAATAGAAATTTTCCGATAGCCTGAATTTATCTTTCTGCACCCAACTTAATACTGACAGTATTAATCCAATAATAAATAGTATCCCTATGGGATATCCTAAAATTCCTCTTGTATCATTAACAAAATGAAATAGAGAACCACTTCCATAAATATCTTTTGCATTTCCAGAGTATGGCATTTTTGTGATCTGCCACCAAAAATCATCGTAGTACGAATAACCTAAAGCGCTTATTACGATAAAACCTGTAAGCAATAATGGAAGTGTCAGAAATTTTCTTTTGAAGACATAAGCCGCCATAAACAAAGGAAGTAATACAATTCCTTCGGTTCTTATTAAGGGCAAAAATGATAATACAATGGCTGAAAAGCAATATTTCTTTTTGAAGAACAGGAGTAGGGATAATGCAAGAAAGAAACTGAAACTTACCTCAGTTAATGGTGAGAACATCAAAATGAAATAGATAGGAGTAAACAATACCAGCAATATGCTTATAATATTATTTCTGAATTTTAATATTTGTGCTATCTGCCATATTATAATTGCAGTTCCTATGCCAAGTAACAGATTGTACACTCTTACTCCGTTAATTCCGAATTGAGCAAAGGGTGAAATTAGGATTGTAAATACGGGTTTACCCCAATGATTGAAAAGTAGCTGTGGGTATTTCCAGCCCCAATGTGCCAGGCTGAAATGCTGTGTTGAATCACCTCCTCCAAAACTGTTTTGGGTAAAAAGGATAATAATGATTCCAGCAATAAAACCCAATATTAGTATTAGATAGACAGTAAGTTTATTATTAAAATATTTCATAAACTTAAATGGTATTTTCGGAATTTGATTTTCTATTTAGAGAACAAATTATATTTAAGAATGCTGTAAATAGCTCTAAATCCATCTTGCCACCCAATCTTCTTGCCTTCGCTGTAGGTTCTTCCATAATATGAGATACCTACTTCATAGATGCGGATTTTAGGAACCCGTGAAATTTTTGCGGTTACTTCCGGTTCGAATCCAAAACGCTGTTCTACTAGAGGTATTGATTTAATAATTTCCGCTCTAAATAGTTTATAACAGGTTTCCATATCGGATAAGTTTAGATTAGTAAACATATTCGATAAGAAAGTGAGAACGTTATTTCCGATTGAGTGCCAAAAGAAAAGTATTCTGTGGGGATTGCCACCCATAAATCGTGAGCCATACACAACATCAGCAAAATTGTCGAGGATAGGTTTTAATAGTATGTTATATTCATTTGGGTCATATTCAAGATCAGCATCCTGGACAATGATAAAATCGCCTGTAGCCTCTTTTATTCCACGATGAATAGCTGCTCCCTTTCCCATGTTGTTGGGTTGTTCAAATAGCTTTATAGTAGTTTCTTTATGATTTGCTATATATTCTTTTATGACCTCTGATGTACTATCAGTTGAATAATCGTTAATAATCAGTAATTCTTTCTCTAAGCTTGATATTAACTTCACATCCAATACTTTATCAAGTATTTGATTTATCGTAGCGGCTTCGTTGTATGTAGGAATAAGTATTGAAAGCTTTTTGGGCATTTTGTATTTTTTTTCTGGCAATAATAATTAAAAAAATAGTGAATTATAACGTTTTCTGCATGTTACTTATAATGAGCTATATTAAATCTTATAAACTTAGCTGAGCACACAAGCTCTGCTAATTGATAATTTGTAAATTCTTACTGATTTAAATATGGTTGCAAATCAAATATCTTTACATTTTTATGTGTTGTAACCGGGTAATCAATAAACGGTTTAACCAATGAATCATTAAGGATCAAAGTATCATTTACGATAAGGTATTTTGCGCCATCTTGGATTCTTCTTTGATAAGTTCCTGGGAGGTCAAATCTACTATTGTAATTATTGAATCCTCGGTGGTTCATCATATATAGTGATATATTAATACTAAAATCAGGGATTGAGATAACCTTGTCATATGGGTCTATGCCAAGATCTTCCAGAACCTGTTCGAGCTCACCAACGGCTTTCATATGATTTTCGTAAGATGCAATTCTCCATCCTACATACCTATCACTCAGAACCAAATTGCTCTGATAAGCACTATAAAAAAGTAATCCAATAAATGCCAGATTTACAATCAAGTTATTAAACAATCTATAATTGTTAGTTGTTTTGAAAAATATTATCCAAACAAGTATGAAATTAACATAGAAATCGATATAGTAATAATCGTGATAGTCAAAAGCCTGAAACCATAAAAGTGCATATATCAGTGTGCCAAATGGAATTATTATAACAAGGTAGTTTAAAAAAAGTGACCTTTTCTTGAAAGTGGCAAGAATAATAATCCACATGGCACCTGTTATATAGAGCATTGATTTATGAAAGAATGATGGTAGTGTTAAGATATTTGCTTTCTCGAGTGTTTCCCAGATTTTTGTTGTAGGAATTTCCCAGATAGGCCATACACTGTTAAAAGTGTATTTTCCATCGTGAATACGGTTGTAATAAGCTGCGTATATATACCATGCTACTACAACACCAATCAAAACTATGAAAGGCAGCAACTGTTTCAGAGGTCTTTTGAAGAGTGTTCTTTTTTCTTTATTGATAAAAAGTTCAAGAAAAGCCCATCCAAGCAATGCAACAAAGCTAATGCCTGTAGATATCTTAAACAGAATCCCCAGACAGAAGAAAAGCATTGATATCCATAAGTATCTGTCAGAATTATGCTTGTAAAACTTCCAAATGAAATACCACCCGACAAAGATTAAAGAGAGTGCAGGAATATTTGGAAGAAAATTAGCAGAATAGTATACATATGCAGTTGAAGTAAAAATTCCAAGACTCACAAAGAGAGCTTGTAAATTGTTTTTTAATATTTCTTGACAAAATTTATATATAAATAAAAGGCCTGTAAATGAGATAAGTAATACCACCAAACGGTAGGCAAATTCACTTTTTCCAATCAGTTTCCATAACATTGCCATTGCATAATACAGTAATGGAAATTCGCCTGCAGTTTTACCGGTAGTATCATCATCACTAAGTTGATTATGAATCTCAGGCTCCCAGAAACTGTTGTTGAGTTGATAATAGTTCTGTGTAAGCGATAAACAATCGGTCTGTCTCCATACATGCGTACTCTGAGGTCTGAAAAACATAGTCTCATGCAGAGTATAGTATAATCCGAGAGATATGAAAAGGACTACAAATATTGAAAGTCCAAAGTTTTTACTGGACAATCTGTTTACGAATTTTGACTTCATTATGGACAGGAAAGAGATTGTTAAGGTTAAAAATAAAGAAAATTTAATTGTAATTGTTACTGCAAAATTAAAATTATTCAACTCCTGATTCAGTTTTTGTAAACATATTTTGCCTAAATTAATGAGTTTATGTAGGTACATCAATTATTAAGCAAGAAATAGTTGAATATGATTGATAAGTTATTATTAATAACTTTGCCATTAAATAGGAAAAAGTTTGTTTAAATATTAATGACTTGTAATGAAGAATATTTGCTTTTACTGCGCAATATTATGCATTTTGATTACTTCAACAACTGTAGCACAGGATCAGGTAAGCTTCCTGTTTGTTGGTCACACTATACAAATTGAAACTGCCGGGACAAAGGTGGATTACAGACTGCAACAATTAGATATGTCACCATATGCTGGTATTTGGCTTGGTGGAGATATGTGTGGAGAATCAATGCTTAATTATTCTACAATGCAGCATATTGACAGTGTATTTGATCTTGGAAACCCAGAAACACACTGGACACTTGGTAATCATGATGCACGAAATGGAAATTGGGAATTATACGAAGAGTTTACCGGAAGAAAAACATATTACGCTTATAATAGTCATGACATAACTTATATCGTTTTCAATACAAATCTTGTTCCCACAAATTGTATTATGATTAACGAACAATATGATATTATATCAGCAGTTTGTGATACCATTCAACAATCAAAATATTTGATCCTATTAATGCACCATGGTTTGTGGAGAGATGTTCCAGACTTACCTCCGCCTGCAACTTATGCTCATAGCGATTTAAGGTACTGGAATGCTAATTGTGATTCTGTAAATACCAATTTTGCCAGCGTTATTTATCCTAAACTTGTTGAAGTAAAGCAAAGGGGCGTTGATGTTATTTGCGTATTGGGAGATATGGGTGCATCAAAGAAGAAATTTCAAATGGATTCAGTAGATGATATCCATTTTTTAGGGTGTGGATTAAATGAAAATGATCCTGAGGATTGGGTTTTGATATTTAATTACAATACTGTAACCCAAGAGTTAGATTATAATTTCCATCATCTTGATTCGTTGTTAATAAACAATTAGTTTACCTCTGTAGGCAGGAGAGGTGGAATTAATGTAATTTATATTGTAAATATAAACACCAGCTGGTAACCCTGATACATCAAAGGATGAGTTGTAATAATCTAGCTTGTATTTTTTAAGAACAGACCCGTTAATTGAGTTTATTTCCATTATCATACTTACATTTGAATTATTATCTGCTAATTGAACTCTTCCAGTATTGTGCATAGGGTTTGGAGCAATAACAACTTGATTTTCATACCCATTATTAATTTCAACTGTTATGTTTTCAATTTGCCCGAACTTATCAATCTTAATGAATAGAATATCATAACCTCCTGAACTAAAACTTTTTGAGCTTCCCATAACAACACACCCACTATCTGGCATTGCTATTACTGAATTGCCAAAATCAGCCAATTCTCCACCAATGGTTAGATCCCATATATTATTTCCCTGTTCATCTACTTTAACCAAGTAGAAATCCTCACTATTGTTTTGTCCAAAACTTCTTGTAGTACCAAGTAAGAATAAATTGCCGTTTTCATTTATATCCATCGATAATCCATAGTCATATAACGCTCCACCATAAGTTTTGTGCCACTCTTCATTACCTTCACCATCTGTTTTAGCAAGAAACATATCAAAACTCCCTGCTCCATAACTTTGGGATGAACCAAAAATGTAGTTTCCGCCAGCAGGTGCCTTTTTTATAGAATAGCCAAAATCATGACCAGTATCGCCAATAGTTTTTTTCCAAAGTTCATTGCCATCAGCGTCAATTTTAACAAGGAGTATATCAGCATCATGAACGGTATAATTAGTATGGACATCATTAAAGAAACCATTTTTTGACCCAATAATAGTAAAGCTACCATCATCATTCTCAATAATGTCCATGCCATAATCATCACGATTGTAGCCATAAGTATTTTCCCATAATACATTACCCTGATGATCAGTCCTGAACAGATAAATATCACCACTTATTTCAAATCCTCTGGTATAACCCAGAAGCATGAAATCACCATTAAGTGCTTCAATAACTTTAAATCCCCAATCATCCACTTGAGTTCCATAATGAATACCCCATAATTTATTCCCTGTTGTATCAATTAAACTTAAATACATCCCTAACCTTGCATCTCCAAAATCCCATACATCCCCAAAAATTATAAATCCTTCGTCTGTTGGAATTATTGATCGTGGATGATCTTGATGCACTCCTCCGTAAGTTTCCGACCATATATGTTGCCAATGTGCACTTAATTTTATTACGAAGTAATCTTCACTTCCTTCTCCAAAACTTCGTGTTGAGCCTGCTAACATATACCCTCCATCACCTGAAAGGCACATTGCAAGCCCTTTGTCATCAAATGAGCCACCAAAAGACAAGCCTGGATTTGTTTGAGCATTTGAACTATAAATGATAAAGGACAGTAATAGACTTAGGATTAAATTAATTTTTCTTCTTCTATATAGTTTCATAAGCTAATGTTCCAATTAAGTACATTATCATATCTTTGCATTAAGTGCTAAATTAATAATAAATACTCTTTTGATAAGTGATATTAGCAAATAAATATCGGAATCCATTAAATGTTATTATTGGATTGTTGCTTGTAACGATGTTATTTTCATGCGTTCAAAAAACTAATTTTCCAGCCGGTAAAAAAATTACCTGCGATGCTGAGACAGTTACAAAAAATTCACGCAAATTAATAGCAGTTAATGACTCTTCGGAGTTTTTTGGCGGTGGCAAGTTAATATCAGATATAGATGCAAATTCAGGTAACCACTCTGTTCTTACTGTCCCTAAAACCAAAGCCTTTGCATTTGAATATGTAATAAATAATGCCGGACCTGATGCTTATTTTAAAGTGAGTGTTTGGCGTAAATCGAAAGATGGCCTTGGTGCTCTTGTGGCATCAGGCGACAACAATAAAGTACTATATTTAGCTACGTCAGAACCTGTTGAAATAAATGATAATGGTTGGGCAAAACTAGAAATGGAAGTATATACACCACCACATTTTGGAAGAGGAGTACTGACTTTTTATGTTTGGAACAATAGTACAGATACTGTTTATTTTGATGACTTTACCATTGAGAGAAATTTACATAAGCAATATCCACAGTATGATTATGAAGCAGGACTAAATATTGTACTCGATAGTTCGGACTTCTTAAAGATTATGAAAAAGAGAAGGCAGGCATTCAAAAATGGAATACTTCAAACATCGGATAACGACTGGGTAAAAGGTATTGTTGTTGATGATGATAGAGCGATGAAAAGCAAGTTCAGGCTTAAAGGAGATTGGTTAGATCATTTATGGGGTGATAAATGGTCCTACAGAGTGAAAATGAGAATGAATAATACCTTTGATCGGCTTAGAACATTTTCGTTACAAACACCCGCATCCAGAAGCTTCTTGCTGGAATGGCTGACTCATAAGTTATATCAAAAAAATGATGTGCTTACAACTCGTTATGGTTTTGTTCCACTTCAGTTTAATAATGAACCTCGAGGTATTTATGCATGGGAAGAGCATTTTGTAAAGCAATTACTCGAATGGAACCAACGTCGTGAGGGACCTATAGTTAAGTTCTCAGAAGATCCATTTTGGCAGATTCAAAAGGTAAGTCTAAACAGCAAAAATTGGCCAAATTTCCCATTTTATCAGGCAGCAACTATTGTCCCATTTAGTACCTCACGCACCGTTAAAGACACAAAATTGTATCATCAGTTTCTTAATGCGCAGAAACTTATGTATCAGTATAAAAATCGGATTAAAACGTCATCTGAAATTTTTGATATTGATAAGTTAGCAAAATATTATGCGATGCTTGAATTAACCCACGCCCGACATGGTATGGTGTGGCATAATCAGAGAATGTACTATAATTCGGTAATTTGCAAGTTAGAACCAATTGCATTTGATGGTTATACCGATCACGATGATTTGGATCTTACAATTACAGATAACGTGGTTTATAGGGCTTTAACTCATGAAGAACCTCTTATACTTCAGGATCTCTTGATCTATAATTTGTTTGTCGATACAGTTTTCCTTAATTTGTACATGCATTATTTGGAGAAGTATAGTCAACCTGATTTTATCAATAACTTTATGAATTCTACAGCTTTAGAGGCGTCATATTATGATTCTTTGTTAAGGATGGAATTTCCACATTATCACTATAATGACAGTTTGTTATCTGAAAGTGCAGAGGCCATTCGCAACTACATACCCGCACTGGAAAAAATTATTTATGATAGTTTGATTAGTGATAATTTTGATTTTAGAATTAATGATGAGGTTTTTACCGATACTAGCGTGTTTGAGAATACACCTGAATTTTTTGTTAATGTTTACACTGAAGCAAAAAATGCTGACACTGCAAAGTTGAGCATCTACAATTATTTTGCCCGTAATTTAGTATTTCTAGGAACAGGGGAGGGCAGCAAACTAATAACCGATTACTTTACAAACGAAGCTACTCTGAAAGCATATTCAAGTGGGATGGAAGGACAAATGCGTAATTTAGTTGTTGACACCTCTGCTAACTACTTGTTCTTTATGATTAATGGACGTATGGATAGTTATTCTGTTCCAATAATGCCATGGCCTTATCCGGCAGGGATTACTCCACAACAGGAATTATGGCAATTAGTTGATTTGAATAATGAAGTTTTCGACAGGGTTTCAGGGAATACAATATTTTTAAAGAAGGGTGATATAACTATTAAGGAACCATTAATAATTCCTGATGGTTTCATACTTATAATAAGTGAAGGAACCAAAATTGATATTACAGATAGCGCAATGATTATTTCATATTCACCTGTGCAGATCATAGGTACTTATAAAGATCCTGTTATTGTAACTTCTTCTGATTTTACCGGCAATGGTTTTACGGTGTTGCAAGCTAATGGAAAATCTAAGTTGGATTATGTGGTATTTGAAAATCTAAATACGCTGAATTTCAAACACTGGACCTTAACGGGAGCGGTAACCTTTTATGAATCAGATGTAACGATAACTAACACTAAGTTTTATCGCAACCAATGTGAAGATGCATTAAATATTATACGATCTAATTTCACGATTAGCAATTCTTCGTTCGACTATATCTATGGAGATGCATTTGATGGTGATTTTTGTATCGGAAAAGTTGAATCTACTACCTTCACAAACATTAATAATGATGCAATGGACTTCTCGGGAAGCATAATTGTGATTAAAGATTCAGAAGTTTATTCAGCAAAAGATAAGGGTATTAGCGGCGGAGAAGATTCACAAATATTCGTAATTAATACTAAGATAAAAAATTCGAATATTGGTATAGCTTCAAAAGATCTATCCAGGGTTGAGGTGTCTAATTCAAAAATAATTACATGCAACTATGGTGTTGTTTTGTTACAGAAAAAACCGGAATACGGACCTTCAGTAATGATAATAAAGAATACTCTTATTCAAAATTCAAAAGTTGACATGCTTATCGAAGAAAACTCGAGTGTTGATATTGATAACCGGATAATATTTGGTAAAGAGAAAAATCTAAGTAAGATCTTTTACTAATTCTCATTTACCGGATCTTCATTTTCATCTATCAGATAGATTCTCTTTCTTCCATCCATTTTAATGCTCAAAGGTTTTTCGAACCGGACATGATTAAAGTATTTACCTTTTCTGATAACTTGTTGTTCTCTTAATTTATCGTATTTAACATAACTTTTAAGAAGCTCTGGCTGTACAGTAAAGTAACCAATGTTCATACTTGTTACATTATAAAAGAAATGCGACCCAGACGATGCATCAAGCGGGAATTTGTCGAAACTGGATTCAACTATAACTTTAGCATTTGATATCATATGCCACTTAACAGGAATACCAATCCATCTATCGCGTGTTCCCCATCTACCCGGTCCTATAAGTACATATTTCCGATTTTGTTCCACCATAAAATTATTGATCTCTTCAATTTCTCTTGCCATTTCAACAGTATACGACTTGTCGAATTTATCAATATCCGCATAAATAACATCCGTGATGTCGTTAATTATACCATTTCCCATTCCTTTCTCCGAGTAAAGTACAATGGAATCAGGATTTATTTTTTCTATCTCGATATTACAATCAGAACCCAACTGAATCATCGGTTTTATTTGAAGAATATAAAATGATGCTTTTCCTTCATCGTCCTTAGTAAGGTCAACTGCATATTCAATCTCAATAGGTGTCCCCATTGCATCTTTGCAAAGTCCTAGAACTATCTCAATAGTTTTAGCTAGCGAGATATAGTTGAATTTTAGAATATTGGCAAAGTTAACTATACGTGGTCCTCGCTTTGTTATACCCGGATAAACAGTATTATTGTCCGGGTTGTATACAGAAGCCAGATGGTTAAGTGCACCATGTTTTTCAGCTATACATATATCTGTTTCTGATAAGCCGGCAAGTTCTCCATCAAGAAGGTTAAGATTTTCCTTTTTCATGTCAACTGCATAGAATTTAACCTGGGAATTTCGGAATTGATCTTTTGTGGAATTAATCTCAGTAGTGGGGTATTTTGGAGAGAATCTATATGCTTTATTCCCTTCAACCACGTATTTACCAAGCCCGACAGCTGCAATTGCAATTCCTTCATCTGGTTTCATATGTGCAAATGGGTAAAAATTGTATGATTGCGCAACCCCACTTAGATGTGGGTAATACAGGTCGCCAAATTTATTACCAACTACCTCCTGAATTATTACTGCCATCTTTTCCTCTTCGATCTTAAAATCTATGGCTTTAACATAACCTTTTGCAGTATCGGAAAATACTGAGGCCATGACGAGTTTTATTGCATCAGTAGCCTGACTTAAGCGAACCTTAATATCTGGGTTATTATTAGGCAATAAATAGGTTTCAAATATTCCTGCAAATGGCTGAGCTAATGAATCTTCAAACATTCCTGATGATCTTACTGCAATAGGTTTTTTAATACTGCTAAGTAATTCTGAAAGATCTTCCAATAACTTATCAGATAGCTGTCCGGCAATAAAGTGTTTTTTTATCTCATCATAGTTATCATTGTCGGTGAGTATATTTGTAAGGTTATTGTTCTTGATAAAAGCCTCAAATTCAAATGTTCCAATCACGAATGTCTTAGGCGTTCGTACTCTTACGTCTGGGATAAATTTCGAAAAATCAAAATTGGTAATCAACTTGTCTATGAAAGCTAAACCTCTTCCTTTACCGCCAAGTGAACCTCCTGAGAGAGTGTATACATTTTCTTCTTTAATTTCCTTTTTACTCTTGTAAGGTATAATGTTTCCGGAGTCACTCTCATTTCTATATTCCTTGAACATCAGAAGCAATTCTTTCCGGAGTTCAATAGCATTCTTGAAATCGTCAACTTTTTTTAGGTTTATTATACTTGCTGCTGCTATTTCACCTCTGGCCATTAACCACAATGAAAAGTTATCTCTACTTGCATGATATAACAAAGATTCGTTTGGAACTTTTTTAAGGAAACTTTCGAATTCTTTCATGTTTGAAGCAATAGCAATAGTATTGCCCTTACCATCCTTAAATTCAAAATCGCCAAAACCCAGATAGTTTCTAATAAAGTGTTCAAAATCTTTATAAAGGGTGTCAGAATGTTTATGAATAAACAATGATTGATAATCCTTAGCAACCTCGGCGTATGAAATATCTGATGATTGCAGAATTGTGGGAATGTTTCTCAGTTTCTTTTGTGTGTATTCCAGTAATTTTATTCCAGCATTTTCATCAAAATTACCTTCTCGTTCAAATTTCACATCAGTAATCAAACATGTTATATAATCACTGTATTTATTTATTATAGTAGTGGCATCTTCAAAATTTGTTGCAAGTAATATTTTAGGTCTGGCTCTCATCCTGAGCACCTTGTATAATTCATCCGTACTAACATCATCAATTATCCTCTTTGTTTGCTCCATAACAACTTTATACAAAAACGATAAATATCTTGAATAATAAATAGGGGAGTCTTCAACTAATAGTATTATTCTCACTTTCCCGAGCTGAGTGTCATTTTCAGCATTTATTTTATCCTCCAGTAATTTTATCATGGAGAAGAAAATGTTTGTATCACCATTCCATGTGAACATCATGTCAACATATGATATGTCCTGAAGTTTTCTTTTAAAATAATTTGTTTCAGCGCTGTTATTAAGCAAAAGAAATATTGGGATAAAAGGGAATTTTTTCTTAATCTCTTCACATACAATTAGAGGCGTGATTTTTTCTACACCAACCATATATATAATTAACTCAAAGTGTTTGTATTTGAGTAATTCCATAGCTTGGTTTAGATTACTTGCTCCGGTAATTCTGGGAAATGTTGTTAAGTTTAGCTGTCCATATTGTCCTAACATATGCTCCGAAAATCTTCCTTCACTTTCAATAGCATAAGCATCATACAGGCTCGATATCAGCAGGATCTCCTTTACCTTAAATGGCATTAGGTCGTGATAAATATCACGATTGTAAGTGTACTTATTTAAAAATCTCTGAAGGAATCTGCTGCTTACGGGTCCATTAACTATATCTGAAGTCTCAATCTTTGTATTGCTCGCTAATCCCGCTGTTCTGTCAATGCCATTTAAATACTGTGTAATAATCTTGACGAGACTTTTCATGAAATAGTCGTTCTCGCTCATCTCAAGACTACTCTGGTTTTCAATATTCTGTTTTGAGCAAATCTTTATCTTCCCTTTGTTTCCGGCACTTGTTATAAAGTTACTTGACATGCAAATAAACTCATCACTATATTCCTCTGATAGATATTCAATATTATTATAATAAATACCTAAGGATAGTGGGGCTGACTTATTGTTATAATCTTGAATGGCATTAACAATGTTCAGAAATGTTTCATCTATACTTTTATTTTGTCGAACTATTCGGCTTATGTTACTAATAACATCCAGTAAGTTCAAATATTTGTATGATTGACTTTCCTGCATTTTAATATTTTTTATGTGCAAATATACACAGACTGAGGAGAATATTATTTAGCAATTTTTTTTGATTTGTTAAACCATCAAATTTGAGAACTCTCGATTACATTTTGTATCTTCGTATTTTTTATAAATCTGCTTCATTTAAGCCTGTATGATTAAAGTTTCACTTATTGATGAACACCCTGTAATTTGTGACGCATTAGCAGCCTTACTCTCTCATACAGATGACGTTGTAGTTGTAAGTTCGAGTAATTCTTTTTTAGAATTTAACTTTCAAGTTGCCGACACAACACCTAATATTGCAATTGCTGTATTTTATAAACCTGATGAGATAAATGTGGAAAATGTAAGGCATATTGCTGTTAAATATCCTAACATAAAGGTATTAGTGATGTCGATGTTTAATGATGAGAAGCAAGTGCTCAAAATGATAAAAGCTGGTGCTAAAGGACATCTTAGTTACGATACAACAAGGTCAGAAATTCTTGAAGCAATTTATACAATAAGAAATGGTTATGAATTCTATGCAAAAACAATAACCAACATTCTCCTTAGCAGTTATATTAGCGACCAAAATATTGACAAGAGTGAAAAGGAAAATAGGCAAAAGGATTTATCCGTTCGGGAAATGGAAGTATTTAAACTATATGCTGAAGGATACTCTAATAAAAGGATTGCTGAAGACCTTTTTATAAGTATTAGGACTGTGGAAACACATAAAACTAACATTATGAAAAAAATAGGCTTTAAAACTACAGTCGATCTGGTTAAGTTTGCAATTAAAAATAATATTATTCAACTCGATTATTAAGGAAGCAGATAAATTACTAACCATTCAAAGCTGCCCATATCATATCTTTTAGCTTTACTATGCCAATATTGGCAACAGATGAAATAAACACTTTATCTACATTATCAGGTAGTGTTGGTTCAATTTCCTTTATTAACTCCTGATCAAGCATATCAGTTTTGCTAATAGCAAGAATTCTCTGTTTGTCCAGTAGCTCAGGATTATATCTGTTTAATTCGTTTAGCAGTACGTTGTATTCATGTTTTATGTCATCACTGTCAGCCGGCACTAAAAACAGTAAGATCGAATTCCTCTCAATATGTCTTAGAAAGCGAAGGCCAAGTCCTTTACCTTCATGGGCGCCTTCAATTATTCCAGGTATGTCGGCCATCACAAACGATTGTTGATCGCGATAAGCTACAATACCCAGATTAGGTCGTAATGTAGTAAAAGGGTAATCTGCAATTTCTGGTTTAGCAGCCGAAACAACAGAAAGCAGGGTAGACTTGCCCGCATTTGGAAAGCCAACCAAACCCACATCAGCAAGTATTTTTAACTCGAAAATAACATTCCTCTCCACGCCTTCTTCACCAGGTTGCGCAAATTTAGGTGCCTGATTTGCTGCAGTTTTAAAATTATCGTTACCTAATCCACCACGGCCACCCTGAAGTAGTACCACTAGCTGTCCGTTTTCAGTTATCTCAGCCAACACTTCATCTGTTTCTGGGTCTTTAGCTATCGTGCCAAGGGGGACTTCAATGATTACACTTTTACCATCTGCTCCCGTACTTCTTTGCTTGCCACCACTACCACCATGATCTGCACGAACATGCCGTGTAAATCTCAGATGCAATAGAGTCCACATATGAGCATTACCTTGTAGTATTATATCGCCTCCCTTTCCACCGTCGCCGCCATCAGGCCCACCTTTAGGAATATATTTTTCTCGCCTGAAATGAACAGATCCAGCTCCTCCGTTTCCAGATCGGCAATATATTTTTACATAATCAACAAAATTGGATGTAGCCATAATAGCTTATGTTTTGATAATCAAAAGGTTTTTTGCAAAAGTGTAAATTATTTTAACAACGAGGACAAAAATCTTATTTTTGCATAAACTAAATTACAATGCAAAGAAAAATCAATCCGGAGAATGAAAAGAAGATACGACTGGGTATAACCCATGGCGATTATAATGGAATAAGCTACGAAATTATAATTAAGTCGCTGTCAGACAATCGTATTATGGATTTTTTTACTCCTGTTATATATGGATTATCCAGGGTAATGTCGTACAATAGAAAAAATATAAATCTCCATGATTTTAATTTTAATTCTATTAGGGATGCATCTACGATAGTAAATAAAAAGGTTAATCTCATTAACTTAAATGAAGAAGAGATTAAAATTGAGTATGGAAAGTCCAGCACTGATGCCGGTAATTATGCGCGTAAAGCATTGGAAAGAGCAACATCAGATCTAAAAAACAATCTGATAAACGCAATTGTTACTGCTCCTATCAACAAAGATAACATTCAATCAGAAGAATTTAATTTCCCCGGGCATACTGAATATTTTGCGTCTGTCTTTGAAACCAGTGATTATTTAATGCTAATGGTTTGCGACAAACTTAAAATTGGGATTGTAACAGGCCACATTCCTTTAACAGAAGTTTCTAATATGCTTTCTGAAGACCTTATAAGTAGTAAAATCGATGTTCTGGAAAATTCTTTAAAGGTAGATTTTGGTATTGAAAAACCGAAAATTGCTGTTCTTGGTTTAAATCCGCATGCAGGTGAAAATGGGAATATTGGGAAAGAAGACAAAGAGGTAATAATTCCCGCAATTACTAAAGCAAAGAATAAAGGACAACTTGTTTTTGGCCCATTTGCAGCCGACAGTTTCTTTGCAACTGAATATGCTAAATACGATGCCGTACTGGCAATGTATCACGATCAGGGATTAATTCCATTTAAAACACTTGCATTTGATTGTGGTGTTAATTATACTGCCGGGTTGCCAATTGTACGAACATCGCCTGCTCATGGCACTGCCTATAATAAAGCAGGAAAAAATGAAGCATCAGACGAATCAATTAGGAGTGCAATGTACCTCGCTTGCGACATATATCGAAACCGTATTAATTATGGTGAGATGAATATGAATCCACTTGGATTTAATCTTCTTAAGGATTTAAATAATGGTGATAATAACAAAGTAGAAAACTTGTCGGAGGAATAGGGTACTATGCAACATAATGTTTATACTGGTACTGAGGTAGCTAATATCATTAAATCAAAACTGGTTTCTGCTTCACCAGAGTCGATTTTTATAACAGATATTCTAATCGACAGCAGGAGACTTATATCTCCGGAATCAACTTTGTTTTTTGCGTTAATCAGTAAAAAGAATGATGGTCATAATTACATAACAAGCTTATATAAACTGGGGTTAAGATATTTTGTAGTCAGTAAACTTAGTGACGAGCTTAGAAAGTTACCTGATGCTTCTTTTTTTGTTGTAGCTGATACTCTTACAGCACTTCAGTTGTTAACTTCAAACCATAGAAAGCATTTCCGAATACCGGTTATTGGTGTAACAGGTAGTAATGGAAAAACTGTAATTAAAGAATGGCTGTACCAGTTGATGAATGACGACAAGAAGATAGTAAGAAGCCCGAAGAGTTACAATTCGCAAATTGGTGTTCCACTTTCAGTATGGCAAATGAACGAGACTCATGATCTCGCAATTTTTGAAGCAGGAATTTCAGAGCCTAAGGAAATGCAAAAACTTCAGGCGATAATTGATCCTACTATAGGTATATTCTCAAATATTGGTCAGGCACATGATGAGAACTTTATTAACACTGAACAAAAAACCGGCGAGAAATTAAATTTATTTAAAAAGGTAGATACCTTAATTTATAATATAGATCATAAAGAAGTTCATGGTGCTATTATTAGATCGGGAATACTGGAGAGTATATCTACTTTTTGCTGGGGCAAGGATAGTACTTCTGATTTAAAAATTACTAGTACAATGATCAAGGATAAATGTTCAACTATTCAAGGTATTCATCTTGATAAAACAATTGATATTACCATTCCGTTTACTGATTTAGCATCCATTGAAAATTCTATACATTGCTGGGCAACAATGCTTTGTCTTGGTTATAAAAATGATGTTGTCAAATCGAGAATGCTTAGGTTAGCCCCTATTGCAATGCGGTTAGAGTTAAAAGAAGGAGTTAATAACTGTACTATTATTAACGATGCATATAACTCTGATTTTAATTCATTTGTTATTGCTCTTGACTTTATGAATCAGCAGAAACAGCATCATGAAAAAGTAGTTATATTATCGGATATAATGCAAAGTGGGCAGAACAGTATTGACCTTTATTCGGAAGTTGCTGAATTAATTAAAAATAGAAAAGTTGATAAATTTATCGGTATTGGACCAGTTATTAGCAGTCAGGCTGATAAATTCAAATTGGATTCGTCCTTTTATGAAACAACGGATGATTTTATTAAAATGTATTCGTTTGCCAATTTCGCAAATCAAACAATACTGCTAAAAGGCGCTCGTGTTTTTGAGTTTGAGAAACTTAGCCGAATTCTGCAGCAAAAAGCACACGATACTGTGCTGGAGGTTAATCTGAATAATTTGATAAATAATCTGAATCATTACAGGTTAAAGCTAAACCCCGGTACAAAGATTATGGCAATGGTAAAGGCATTCTCTTATGGTGCAGGCAGCCTGGAAATTGCTAACGTACTTCAATATCATAATGTTGATTACCTTGCTGTAGCTTATGCTGATGAGGGTATTGAATTAAGAAAGTCGGGGATAAATTTGCCCATAATGGTGATGAGTCCTGAAGAGCAGGCACTTGATACAATGATACGCCATCAGCTTGAACCAGAGATATTTAGTTTCAGAATACTCGATTTGCTGGAATCAACTATAAAAAGAAATGCCTTACCTCAGAATAAACCTGTTAAAATACATATCAAGATAGATACAGGTATGCATCGCCTTGGCTTTATGCCGACAGATGTTCCTGGTTTGATTAAGAGAATTAACAATAACCCTTTAATTTACATACAATCTGTTTTCTCACATCTGGTAGCTAGCGATAACCCTTCTTTTGACGACTTTAGCAGAAAGCAAATCGAAATTTTGGATGGACTTAAGAAACAATTTGAGCAAAATGTGGATAATAAAGTTCTGTTTCACATAGCCAATTCTTCTGCGATCAGTCGTATAAAGGAAAGTCATATGGATATGGTTAGAATTGGGATAGGATTATATGGAATAACAAATCAAATGACTGGCCTGGAGAGTGTGCTCAAACTCAGGTCGGTGTTGGGTCAGATTAATCTTGTTAAGAAAGGAGACAGTGTTGGATATAACAGAAGTTGGGTTGCCCCGGCTGACACAAGAATAGGTGTGGTATCAATTGGATATGCTGATGGAATATTGAGATCATTGGGTAATGGAAGAACAACTTTTTTTGTGGCTGGAAAACCTGTTCCAATAATAGGTGATATTTGTATGGATATGTGTATGGTTGATCTTACCGGGGTGGATGCAAACGAAAATGATGACGTTGTTATTTTTGATGGGGAGCACTCAGTGGCAAAGCTGGCTGCGGCCGGAAATACTATACCATATGAAATATTAAGCCGAATCTCGAGAAGGGTAAAACGTATTTATTTTCATGAATAGTTGAGCAATTATTAAAGACTCTTAATTAAGTTACTGTTGGGTGTAACATCTCAAAGCCATTAACATATTTTGAGCTCTTTGTCAATCTGAATGGAAGATTATTGGCAACATAAGCAGCATCTTTTCCGTCATGGATGTAGTCGTATTTTAGTTCTACAATAACCTCATCGCTTGTGTACCTTTCAAAAAAATTGTTTAGCCCATTTCCGATCCCTATATAAGTTAGTTCATTGTCAATTGTTAATCGGAAGTTATTACTAAAGCTAATAAAATATTGCCTGTGATAGCGATTTAGTAATGCTGGTTTAAGCATCGACATTACTGTAGTTACCCAATCAGGAAGCTCCGATAATCGAAAAATGTTCTGGATGTAATCGCCGGTAAAATTTTTATCAATAGTAAAAGGTTTAAGCGGAAAAGATAATTTCTTTCCAACCATTCCTTCACGAAGTTTGAATTCAAGAATTGGATGTGAAATATTTCCCATTAAATCTCCATACCATCTAATACGTGCCTTTTTGCGGCTACCTTTTCCGGTTACATTTTCAGAAAAGAAATCCAGGTCATTTGTGTCTAGGTAAATATTATTAATATATCGTGGATGATGGATTGGTAAAAAAGCAGCTCTGTTGTTTCTAACCTGTTGTACTATCTCATGGTAGTGCATATCCTGAACTGCAAACTTTCTTTCGAAACGGCTCTTCTCAAAGTTAAATGCAGGAAAGTACATAGGACAGAAGTGTAAAGTTCACTTTAAGAAACAATTAAAACGACTTGCTTTCAACAAATGAAACACGAGTATCACCACCTAATTTTGTCAAACTTTCGGTAAGCGCCTGTAATTTTTCAGGATTCGGTGAGTCGACCATAAACGATGCTTCAATAATCTCGCTGCTTTCATCATACCTTTTTATATGAAATTTCCCAAACACGCCTTTAACTATTTCCGTTACCTGGTTTAGCTTAACTTCTCCGGCTTTAGCTGATACATTAAGATACAAGTTTTGATGAGTGCTTTTACCGGATATTAGAAATCTTACCCAGATAATTACCATAGCAATTGCAAAGGCTTCAATAACAACTATTGTTTGATTTGCTCCTAATCCCAATCCTAATGCAATTGCAAAAAAGATATATGATAATTCTTCAGGTTCTTTAATGGCAGCTCTGAATCTGACAATTGATAAAGCACCAACAAGTCCTAAGGATAAAGCTAAGGAGGTTTTAACAATTGAAATTATAAGCATTGTTGTGAAAGCAATAAGAAGAAATGTGCCTGCGAATTGTTTTCTGTTGGAAATTGTTCGGGCAGCTGTTATATAGGTATATTCCAGTATAATAGCAAGTACAATTATAACCAATGAATTAATTAGAAAATCACTCAGTGATACTTGTTGCTCCTGCGTTATCAGAAATTTTTGAAATAATCCCCACCTGTCATTCATTACCTTATTATTTTGATTTTAAACTTTAGTGTGCAAATGTATAAAAAAACGAAACGCTAATATTATACTGTGATCTTTAATTAATTGATTGCTAATTGAGAAATTCTAATCCAGAGGATTTGCAATTACTTCAGCACTAATATCAAATAGGACAACAAGTTCGAAATCATCATTATTTGTTTGCCTGCAACCGATAAAGTCAAAATCTTTTTTTACTATTATTCATCAACTAATTTTAGTTTTGTTGGAGCTAAAATGCGAATATAAAACGAAGATATTCTGTATACAGTGGAAAGATAATTTGTTTCTAGAAGGTTATTAACAATAAAGTCAAGTTATTAAACATCCGATGTTTTATTTTATCATCTTAAGAATGCTTTTTCCGATACAAATAATTGAATATAAACTGTTTGAATCTATTTGTAAATTATGTAAATACTAACTTTAAAGTAATCTATGCACTTAATAAACTATAGGGGATGAGTTGCCATTTTATAGTAATTAATATTATTTTTGCTATAATTAACAAAATAAATAACATAAAGAAACTACTATGAAAAAACTACTACTTATTATGTTTTTAGCGTTTCTTGCTGGTTCCATTTATTCACAGGATTTATTTTTCTCAGAATATTGTGAAGGAACCGGTAATAACAAATGCGTCGAAATCTATAACCCTACCAGTCAGGCTATTGACCTGTCTAGCTATTATATTGTAAGATTTAGCAATGGGAGTTCAGTATTTACTGAAGGAGGTGCATCACAACTAGAAGGTACAATTGCACCTTATAAAACTTTTGTGTTTGTAAATGGTCAAACTGAGACTACTCCGACTTCTCCCGCCTGTAGTCCTGAGTTACAGGCTATGGCTGATCAGCTTGATCACGATTATCCTGCGCCTATGTATATGAATGGAAATGATGCTATTGCACTAATAAAAACACCTAATGGTGAACCACCTAATGCTGATATGTCAAATGTTACATCTGTTGATTTGATAGGGGAAATTGGATTGGGCAACTTAATTTCAGGTGAAACAGGATGGTCGTATGTGAAGGATTCTTTACTTTCATATTCTAACTCTGCTGGCGATCCTATGACTGGCGAAGTAATTAATTATATAGTTCAGAAAAATAATACAGATGGAGGTTCTTTTGGCCCTTATTGGATGTCATGGACCTCAAATCATTCACTAATCAGAAAGCCTACCGTAGTAACTGGAGTATTGGCTAATCCTAACCCATTTATTGTTACGATGCAATGGGATACTGTTCCTGGCAAACCAGACAGCCTAGGATATCTGCAGTATTCAGATATTTGGGATAACCTCGGTTCACATGGCTGTGTTGCTGATCCTGACTATACTTCTGTAGGTGAATTATCTGCAGCCAAAACTTTAAGAATATTTCCAAATCCGGTAATTTCCGATTATTTTACTTTCGAGGCTAATTCCCCGGTTAAATCCCTTCAACTATTTGATATTATTGGTAATGAAATTCTTAAAGAGGTATATAATGTTCCAGTAAAGGTAAATACAGTATCTATTGGTTCAAGAAATGCAGGAGTGTATCTGATTAAAGTTGTTTTTTCTGATAACCGATCCACTACTAAAAAAGTTCAGATACATTAATTTTTAGATTTTTTATCAAGGCATGTTGAGTTTCTTGCATCGATTTTCATTCTGATTTATTAAACAAAGTTCTGTGTTTTAAAATAACACAAATATGAAAAATAGGATTCTGATTTTCATTTTTCTTTTAGCTGGTTCTTTTTCCTTGTTTGCACAAAAGCAAACTGTAAGGGGTGTGGTAGAAGATTCATTTCTAGGAGAAACTATTGTTGGCGCAAATGTTCTTGTGAAAGGCACTTCAATAGGGGCAGTAACAGATATTGAAGGAAAATTTTCGCTTCAGCTTGAAAAAGGTAATTTTATTCTGGAGGTTACATATGTTGGAAATAAGCCGGTTCTTACCGATATAGTAGTTGCTGATAAACCAATAAATCTTACGTTTAGGATGGAGACTATTGTTCTGGATGAGATATCTATTATTGGCGATGTAGCTCGTTCGAGAGAAACACCTGTTGCTTTTACAACTATACTTCCTGAACAAATTGAAGAGCGTTTAGCTGGACAGGATATTCCTATGATATTGAACAAAACCCCTGGTGTTTATGCCTCTGAACAAGGAGGGGGAGATGGTGATGCTAGAATTACTATACGTGGTTTTAGTCAACGAAATGTTGCAGTAATGCTGGACGGTATTCCTGTTAATGATATGGAAAATGGTTGGGTATATTGGTCAAACTGGTTTGGTCTTGATGCCGTTACCCGTAGTATCCAGGTTCAACGTGGACTTGGTGCTTCTAAACTTGCTCTGCCATCAGTGGGTGGAACAATAAATATTCTTACTAAGGGAATAGAAAATAAGCGATCTTTTAGTATTGGCCAAAGCGTTGATAATAATGGAAAATTTACTACTAATCTTGGCTATAATTCAGGCATGCTGAAAGGAGGGTGGAGTTTTACATTGGCGGGTGCTTATAAAGCGGGATATGGATGGGTTGATAAAACAAGCGTAAAGGCTGCTTTTTTCTTTGCCAAAATAGATAAAATGTGGGGTAATCATATTACAAGCATTACCGGATTTGGTGCTCCACAAACACATTCACAACATAGCTATAAACGAGCAATTGCAGCATACGATACATCTTATGCTAAAGAGCACGGTGTTTCCTCTGAAGATTTCCCTGTTATTTTAAATAGAGGTATTCCTTATAATCAGCAATGGGGCTATTTATATCGTAAAGCTGATGAATGGAATAGTGATACTACAGCACGTATCCAAAATCCCAATGTTGCTGGAAATGTAGTTAACGAAAAGGTAAATACTTACTTTAAACCTCAGTTCAGTATTCGTGATTCATGGAATGTTAACAGCAGGTTTGTATTATCCAATACAATTTATCTTTCAATAGGGAATGGTGGAGGACAGGGGACACGTAAGAGTCTTAAAAATACTAATCTCATTACAGCTGCAGATGTAATTAATAATCCTAGCGAATTTACAAGTGCCCAAATTGGACAGATTAACTGGCAAAGTATTTATAATCAAAATTCAGGTCCTACAAATACAGGATTTGGGACTAGTTATCCAATCGATTCAACATACAGTGATAAATTATACTACGCAAATAATTACCTTGTTGAAAGTATCAATAGTCACAGATGGTTTGGATTACTGTCAACATTTAACTATAACGTGAGTGACAAAATTATATGGTCAGGAGGAATTGATATACGCTCATACAGGGCATCACATTATATGAAGGTATCTGATTTATTGGGAGGTGATTATGTTATTGATAAATATGATATACGAAATGATTATAATGCAAATCCTCAATTAGCAGTAAAACACGTTGGTGATAAAGTATATTATTATGACGATGGACTTGTAAGATGGGGCGGTCTGTTTACTCAAGCTGAATATGTGGCAGGAAATATCAGCTCGTTTATTAATGTTACGGCTTCGATGAGCGGATTTAAAAAGATAGATTATTTTGGGGATAATACTTCCGCATGGAAATATAAACCAGGTTTTACAATAAAAGCAGGTTCTAACTACAACATTAGTGAGAAGAGTAATGTATTTATTAATTTAGGATATTTGTCTAAAACCAGAGATTTTAGATATTATTTTCAGGGTTATACAGCCAATTTTCTCCCTGATTCAATAACTAAAAATGAAAAGGTGAAAGCTTTGGAGCTGGGATATTCCTTTATAAGTAGTTCCTTCGCACTTAATGTAAATGCATACTATACTAAGTGGGAAAATAAGCCAACCAGTCAGGTTAGAGGTGAATATGAAGATCCGTCGACAGGTACTGGTGGATATACTTATGGTGATATTCCCGGTATGGATGCTCTGCATATCGGTATTGAACTTGATTTTATATACAAAATAAGACGTAATCTGGATTTTCAGGGTTTAGTTTCACTTGGAGATTGGACATGGGATAAGAAAATTAATAACCTCCAAATGTATTTTACGGATACTCATGAGCCAGCAAATACACTCAGTTTCGATGCTACCGGTATCCATGTGGGAGATGCTGCCCAAACCCAATTAGGAGCAAGTTTAAGGTATGAACCAATTAGAGGATTATATATTGAAGGAGGAGGTACATATTTTACAAGATATTACTCTGATTTTAATCCTGAGGAATGTACTGATAAAATTGGTAATCCGGTAGAATCATGGAGAATACCATCATTTGCACTTGTTGATTTTCATGCAGGATATAGATTCAAGATCAACAAGCTGGATAAATTCGCTTTTACAATAAAGTTCAATGTTTTGAATGTCATGAATACAGTTTATGTTTCTGACGCTAATAACAACGATACATATATTCAACGTACTTTTGCAACCTTTGATGCTCGTTCTGCGTCTGTGTTCATGGGACCTCCCCGTCGCTTTGTTGCTTCACTAAAGATTGTTATTTTTTAGACTATTTAAATTTATTAAAATGAAAAAATTACTTATTATTTCTTTAATAATCACTGGCATTTTCTCTATTGGGTACGCTCAAAATACTATTCTGGAAGCGCGCAACATGCCCATTGGTTCAGAAGTTACTGTAAAAGGGATTGCTACTAACGGTTCAGAGTTAGGTATTATCAGGTATATACAGGATGCTACTGCTGGAATTGCAGCTTATGGTTCAGCTGTTGGTGTTGTTAACAGAGGCGACTCCATTTCAGTTACAGGAACACTTAAAATATATAATCAACTTCTCGAACTGGATCCAATAACTGATGTTACTGTTTATTCCAGTGACAATGCTTTGCCGACACCAATTTTATTAACACCTGTCCAGCTTACCGAAACTTACGAAGGTCAGTTGGTTAAAATTAATAATGTTGTATTTAATGATGGTGGACAGGCTTTTACTGGAAATAAGAAATACACATTTACTGCAGATGGTGAAATAGGATATGTTTATGTAAAAAATGGTCAGGATATGGTTGGTACAATTATACCAAGTGCACCAGTTGAATTAACGGCTATTTGTTCGCAATTTGATTATAGTAATCCTAACGAAGGATATCAGCTATTGCCTCGAGACCTAAATGACATATATATACCAAGTTCAATTTATTTTGTGGATGCTTTATCCAACACCTATTTTACAAAGAATACTCTTGATTTTGAATGGATTACGAACATTGACGGAACAACGGAAATGTATTATGGACCAACAGAAGAATTAGTAACATCCAACATTATTTCTTTTCCTGGCACTCCAAGTGCTCATCATATTAGCATAGCCGGTTTAAATGCAGGTGAGATAACCTGGGTGCAGGCATTTTCTGTGAGTGGATCAGATACAGCAAAATCTGCAGTTGTCCCGTTTGCAACAATTTCTAATTCCTCGGGTGATATGAAAGTTTATTTCAATAGTCCTGTTGATGTTTCTTATTCCACCGGAGTAGACGCAATATATCTCCACGAAACAATGGACGATACACTTATAAGTTATATTGACCGTGCAAAGTACACCATCGATTTTACTATTTACAATTTTAATAATATGGGAATTAGTAATATTAGTGATGCTTTAAAAGCTGCTGCTAATAGAGGTGTTGAAGTTCGTGTTATTGGTTGTGGGACTACAGCAAATTTGGGAATTGATGAGCTTGTTGGCTCTGCAGTAAACGTTCTTATTGGTCCAGATGATTCGCAGCGCACTGGTATTATGCACAACAAATTTATTGTTTTTGATGCTCAATCTGAGGATCCAAACGAACCGCTAGTATGGACAGGATCTACTAATTTTACAGATGGTCAGATAAATCTTGATGCTAATAATGTAATTATAGTTCAAGATCAGAGTTTAGCCAGAGCTTATGAAATAGAATTTGAAGAAATGTGGGGTTCCTATGGCGCTGAACCTGATGCTGCAAATGCACGATTTGGATCCACAAAAAGGAATAATACACCACATGAATTTGTGATTGATGGTAAACGAGTTGAATGTTATTTTAGCCCATCGGATGGTGTAAATGCTAAAATTGTTGATGTGATTGGAACATCAGATTATGATTTGAGTATAGCAACAATGCTTATCACACGTATAATTATGGCAGATGCTATTGTTGAACGTAAAAATGCCGGGGTTGCGGTAAATATGATCACTAATGCGGAAGGAAATAATAATGAAACTGTAAATAGTATGTTGTCATCATCTTTAACAGTTCATTATACATTCGACAATGTATCATCGGGTATTCTTCATCATAAATATATGATTGTCGATCAGGGAGCTCCTGCTTCTGATCCTATGACGTTTACCGGCTCACACAATTGGAGTGCCGCTGCAGATAATGATAATGATGAAAATACATTGATCATTCATGATGCAACAATTGCCAATATTTATTACCAGCAATTTGTGAAGCGGTTTGTTGATAATCAGGGAGTATTGTATGAATTAACAGATCCTCCGGTTGCCGTAGATGATGACGTTGAAACTAATATGAGCCAGTTGATCACTGTTGATGTATTGGAAAATGATATATTGTTGGCTCCTGTTGCATTAAGTATTGAAACATCCGCTATTAATGGGAATTCTTATATCCCTTTTTCAAATCCACTGGTGATAAGTTATCTGCCCAATTCTGGGTTTCACGGAACAGACTCGGTTGTTTATAAAATTGAATATCAGGCAGATCCAACTCTTTATGCTACTGCAAAAATTTATTTCACTGTTATTGATAACAGTAGTATTGAAGAATTATTTGTGAATGGAAAGGTTAAAATATACCCTAACCCAACAGATAATCAATTAAATGTGTCTTTTGTAACAAGTGAGGATAGCAATCTGGAAATCAAGCTTACTAATATTTCCGGAAGGATAATATTAAGTGAGGATTATTCAGCAATAGCTGGAACAAATAATTGCAGGTTAAACCTAAGAGGTATTTCACAAGGAGTTTACTTTTTGGATATAGGTGATGCAAGCAGCAGTTTACGTTATAAAGTTATTGTAAAATAGAGGATAAGAGGATATGGTTCCCATAGGTGGGGATGATAAAATATATTTAAACTGTAAGGATGTCTTTTTCTTTTTCTTCAAATAATTTGTCAATATTCTCAATATACTTATCAGTCAGTTTCTGAATTTCGTCCATTAATCTTTTTACATCATCTTCTGCCATACCATCTTTTTCAAGGGCTTTTGCTTCGTCATTGCCACTACGTCTTGCATTACGAATACCAATTTTGGTATCTTCAACAATAGCCTTTACTTTTTTTACAAGCTCTAATCTTCTTTCTTCAGTAAGTGGTGGTACATTAATTCTAATTATATCTCCCTCATTTTGTGGATTAAAACCAAGGTTAGCATTAAGTATTGCTTTTTCAATTTCGTGTATTGTACTTCTGTCGAAAGGCTGAACAATAATTTGACGAGGATCAGGTGTATTTATATTTGATGTTTGTTCGAGTGGAGTTGAGGTGCCATAATAATCAACTCTTACTCCAGCCAACATTGAAGGACTTGCCTTTCCAGCTCTGACCTTAAGGAATTCTTTATCAAGGTGCTTTATGGCTTGCTGCATACTTTCTTCCACCTCTTCTAAACATAAAATTGCATCGTCTGTCATCTTTCCAAGTATTTGATTACTACAAATATAATATTTCTAATTAATGAAATGATAATTTTACTTGTTGGTTAAAAACTTTTATTATTTGAAAATACTGTACATAAATTAATATTTGACCCCTACAAAAATTAATTATTATCAGCCATAACAATAGTTCCTACATCATCTCCAATTACTGCCTTAAGGAGGTTTCCTGCCTTGTTCATATCAAACACTAAAATTGGCAGGTTATTCTCTTTACATAAAGTAAAAGCAGTCATGTCCATTATTTTCAAATTTTTATTATATGCTTCATCAAATGTAATTGTCTTATATTTAATTGCATTAGGGTCCTTTTCAGGATCAGCAGTATAAATGCCATCTACTCTGGTTCCTTTCAGAAGGACATCTGCACCGATTTCAACAGCACGAAGAGCTGAAGCTGAATCAGTTGTGAAAAATGGATTTCCGGTACCACCCGCTATAATTACAACATTACCTTCATTAAGATATTTTTTTGCTAACCGGCTACTTGTTGTTTCGCTAATGGTTTCAATAAAAAGCCCGGATAATAGCTTAACATTTATATTCATCTTTTCCAGTTCTGCCTGCAGTGCCATGGAGTTGATTACTGTTGCGAGCATTCCCATATAATCACCTTGCACTCTATCCATACCTGTAGCAACTCCTTGCAAACCTCTGTAAATATTTCCTCCACCAACAACAATAGCAACTTGTACATTTTTGTCAACAACCTGTTTAATATCCTTACAATAATTTGAAATAGTATCAAGATCGATACCATAATCCTGACCTCCCATTAGGGCCTCACCACTTAGCTTTAATAATATTCTTTTATACATATATTTTATTTTTTTAGAAACTAAAACCAATATTAATAAAAAATGATGCAGATGGGTTTAAATTTGAGCCCATTACAGTAAACTCAATAGGACCAATAAAACTATTATAAGAAGTTGTTAACCCATAACCAAACAATGTGTTTGAATGATCAAATACATCTTTCACAGTTAACCCTGTAGCCCCAAGATCAGATCTTAATGTTATAAAGATTTTTTTATAAACGTTATATTGAATTTTCATTCGGGCCAGGGCAGCGTAATATCCAAATTCCTGAATGAAATGAACTCCTGTAAATGGTACAAAGCTACTTATATAATTTATCTCGTTTAAGCCTCCGAAACCAAATAAATGTTGAATTGGAGGTGAATCTTGTTTAAGTGTTCCTCCTACAAAAAATCCGGGTTTCATAGTGAATTTACGAGACATACTTACACTTTGATCATACTTTGCATAAATAACTAACGAGTTAGTGAATACGTTTTCTTCCCATTTTTTTGAAAGAGGTAAAGCATACACAACTTTGAACTCTGCATTAAAACCTTCCGTTGCGAAATATGCTTCATTTCTTGTGTCAGCTCTTAGTTTAACATATACATTACCATAACTATGAAAATCCTCAAATGGCAACAATGCTGAATCTACCTGAATATCTTCTTGAGAAACTGAGAAATACTCGTATTCTATACCTGCCTTTAAGTTGAATAAATTGTTAAATGTTGAAGTAAAGAACAGAGAAGTCTTAATGTTTCTAATAGTCAAATTATGGATTAATATATCCTTATCGTAGTCTCCAAAATTAAAATCATACATATCAACTTCAATTCCAAATCCGGGTTTTGCTCCATTTGAAAGTAAGTAAAGTCCACGGAAACGTGGATTTGATCCTAATACTAATTCAGTAAATAGTTTGCTTCTGTGACCTAGTATATTTCTGAAAATACCATTTAAGCGAATACTTCCACCATAATCTGAATCGTAATGCAATGATGCTGAGATATAACCGGGTGATCCCTCTTTGATATTAATAATTAGATTAGCTTTACCATTCCCAACAGGTTTGAGCTCATAAAATACATGATTAAAAAATCGGGTTCCATAAACTATTGTTATAACATGCTCCAGATCTTTAATTGAGATCTTAGTGTTTTCAAATCTTTCAAAGTAATTATCCAAGAAAATAGTCGACATCTTTTTATTCCCAACATAGATCACTTTGGCAATATTTAAAGAATCAAGCGGGACTGTTTTATATTTTTTTAGTGGTTTAAATTCAATTGCATTTAACGAATCGGCAAGAGCCTTAAGTTCTTTATAATGTTCCCGGGCAACTTTCTCGCCATAAGCAATAATTGTGTCATAGCTTTCGAAATCCATCATTCCTGCCGGCACTTCAAATCGAATATTTAAATCAATAACTTCACGAGCCTCTTTATTGGCTTCTTCGCCATGAAAAAATATTATCTGATTTATAATTTCTGTCATAGAAGAGAGTTGCGAAATACTATCTTTAAGACCCGATTGCACATCCCCTCCTATAAGTAGTTGAGCACCATCTTTTTGCAATGGCACTGCGGGATAGTTGTTTACAATTCCACCATCTACAAGATAGAATCCATTATAATGGGCCGGAGAGAAGTAACCTGGTATTGACATGCTTGACCGAATTGCCATAGGCAGGTATCCATGTTGAAGTATCTCAGCATTTCCATTAAATAAGTTCGTTCCAACGCAGAGGAATGGAGTTTGAAGTTTGTTGAAATCAGTAATATTCCAAGCAGGAGAAAAGTATTTGTTTAATAGCAGATCGATCTGTTGCCCAGAATACATTGCTTGTTTTAATCCAATTTTTCGCTTTCTAAATGGTAAAGATATTAACGAGTTCTCAAGAAATTCTTTTTCTTCATAAGCCACGTATTTTCTTGGAATTTGATCTTTTAACAAAGCGTCCCAGTCCTGTGCTCTAATCATCTTTTCAATTTCATCCGGGCTATAACCAATGGCATATAAACCACCCATTATACTTCCAATACTGGTCCCGCCAATATAATCAACTTCTAGACCGACTTCCTGAAATACTCGCAGCATGCCAATATATGCAAAACCTTTGGCTCCACCACCACTTAGCACCAGTCCTACTTTTGGTCTTGTTTTTTTAACCGGATCGGTAGTATTTGACGAATATAGAAAATGGTTCTGGAAGAATAGTAAGCATATAACCAAAAGTGTAACATGATATTTTTTGAGCATAGGCCAATAAAATAAAGTTAAACAGTCACAAATATAGTATGAAAATGCTTAACTACACAACAATATAAAAATGATTGAGATATAATATGGTAGGCTGTCTTTAGAAGTTGTTCTGTTACTCTAACCGGACGATTATTGTCTTATTATTGAGATTCGTACTGTGGTGATTTTTGTAGCATACAACTTGTTTGATAACAATGTCAGTTATCAGAATTTTGGCTCAAAAGTACTGTAATCAAGTTCTAATTTATTGAACTGTGCAAAGAAGTTATTCAATTCTTCGATGTTATTGTTATTTGCTCCAAAAACATAAGTGACTCCACCTTTAAGCCCTAGCTTATCAGAACTTTCAATGATTCGTTCAGTTGAATCGTTAATACCCCAAAACATTACACGATTATCTCCTATTTTCTGAATCAACCATACAGCATCATCTTGAAAAGTAATGGATGCAAAACGATCACCAAAATAGCTAATATTGTACATGACCTGAAAAATATCCGGTGGATTAATTATTGGATCGGCATAATTATAAACGGGGTATCCTGGTTCGGGAGCGTTATTTTGACAATTAATATTTAGTACAGTAATTGCTGATAAAGTAATAATCGTTATGTACAAGAAGAGGTTTTTCATTTATAATTTTATGCTAAATTACTAATTTTTCCCATGGCATTGTTTATACTTTTTACCACTTCCGCAAGGACATGGGTCATTTCTACCTACTCTTTTTTCAGCCTTTACAGGTTGAGGTCTTTGTCTTTCCTGAGTATCACTATGTGCCTGCGATAGCAAATCACCTCTTTCTTCTTTCATTTGAGAACGATCGAGTCCGCGTGGCAGTTTTGCTTCACGAAGCGAATCGTTACTTTGCATATAAACATCTCCTTTAATCAGGAATGACCCAACATCTTTGTTAATTTTTTGAATCATCTTTTTGAATAAATCAAAAGATTCAAATTTATAAATCAATAAAGGATCTTTTTGTTCATAGGAAGCATTCTGAACAGATTGTTTCAGCTCATCCATCTCACGGAGTTGTTCCTTCCAGAGGTCATCAATAGTTGAGAGGGTTATACCTTTTTCAAAAGCAATTGGTACCTCAGTGCCTTCAGACTCAACAGCTTTCTTAAGGTTTGCAATTATTTGAACCTGACGAATACCATCTGAGAAAGGGATAGCAATATTTTCATATTGACTCTGATTTTGGTATACGTCTTTTATAACAGGTAATGTGTTGATAGCAAGCCTGTTTCTTTTCTCAAGATATTGCGAATAAATAACTTTAACGAGTTTTTCGGTAATCTCACTTACTTCAATAGCAGTAAACTCCTTTTCATCAACAGGTGATTCAACAGCAAGTGTTCTAAGCACTTCCATTTTAAATCCTTCAAAATCGTTCTCAGCTTGATAATCGCCTGATATTTGCTCACAAAGATCATATATCATATTTGATATATCTACTGATAGCCTTTCTCCAAATAAAGCATGACGACGGCGGCGATAAATAACTTCTCGCTGCGAGTTCATAACATCATCATATTCCAAAAGACGCTTACGTACACCAAAATTATTTTCTTCAACCTTTTTCTGAGCTCGTTCAATAGATTTTGTAATCATTGAATGCTGAATTACTTCTCCTTCTTCCAGACCAAGTTTATCCATAATTCCGGCAATTCTACCAGAACCGAACATTCTCATCAGATCGTCTTCCAAAGAAACAAAGAACTGTGAACTACCCGGATCACCTTGTCGTCCCGCACGTCCTCTCAACTGCCGGTCAACACGTCTTGAGTCGTGACGTTCAGTACCAATTATAGCAAGTCCACCCGAAATAACAACACCTTCACCAAGTTTAATATCAGTACCACGACCAGCCATGTTAGTTGCAATTGTAACCATACCGGGCTGACCGGCTTCCTTAACAACCTGTGCCTCGCGTTGGTGTAATTTAGCATTAAGTACATTATGGTGAATATGCTTTCTGTTTAACATTCTGCTGAGTAACTCAGATATTTCAACTGAAGTTGTACCTACTAATACAGGCCGCTTCTCTTCAACCAGTCTTTCAATTTCATCAATAACAGCGTTATATTTTTCACGCTTGGTTTTGTAAACTAAATCCTGCCTGTCATCACGGATAATAGGTTTGTTAGTTGGAATTACAATTACATCAAGTTTATATATATCCCAAAGCTCACCTGCTTCTGTTTCGGCAGTACCAGTCATACCCGCAAGTTTTTTATACATGCGGAAATAATTCTGGAGAGTAATAGTAGCATATGTTTGGGTTGCAGCTTCAATCTTCAAGTTCTCCTTTGCTTCTATAGCCTGGTGCAGACCATCAGAATACCTACGACCTTCCATAACACGACCAGTTTGCTCATCAACAATCTTAATCTTGTTATCCATTATCACATATTCCACATCCTTTTCAAAAAGGGTATATGCTTTAAGAAGTTGAGTAACTGTATGAATTCTTTCCGATTTTACAGAATAGTCCTGAATCATTTTGTTCTTCTGCTGGAGCATTTTCTTTTCGCTCAGGTTTTCACTTTCCAATTCAGCAATACGAGCTCCTATGTCGGGTAGGATAAAAAATTCAGGATCGTCATATGATTTTGTCAACAGATCGATTCCCTTTTCTGTAAGATCAACAGAGTTATGCTTTTCATCGTTAACAAAATACAACTCATCATCAATTATATGCATGTTTTTAGCCTGCTCCTGAAGATAAAAACTTTCAGTTTTCTGCATTAATTGTTTATTTCCTTCTTCACTCAATAATTTAATTAAGGCTTTATTTTTTGGTAAACCATGATATGACCTGAGTAGAGCATCTCCTGCTTTTTTAACACTATCATTGTTGCTCTTGTCTTGTAATAAATTCTTTCCTTCAACTAATATTTTGGATACGAGACTTTTTTGTGCATTATAGAGCTTTTGAACATCTGCTTTAAGATTATCAAATTCATGGATATCACCTTTTGGAGTTGGTCCGGATATAATTAATGGAGTTCGTGCATCATCAATTAATACTGAATCGACCTCATCAACTATTACATAATTATGTTCGCGTTGAACTAATTCATCAGGATTACCTGTCATGTTGTCACGCAAGTAATCAAATCCAAATTCATTATTAGTACCAAAAGTAATATCTGCCAGGTAAGCTTTTCGTCGTTCTTCACTGTTTGGCTGGTGATTGTCAATACAATCAACTGTAAGTCCGTGGAACATATATAGCATTCCCATCCATTGTGAATCTCGTTTAGCCAGGTAATCGTTAACTGTTACCATATGAACTCCTTTACCTGGTAAGGCATTTAGATAAACTGGCAGTGTTGCCACTAATGTTTTACCCTCACCAGTTGCCATCTCAGCAATTTTACCCTGATGTAGCACAGTTCCGCCAATAAGCTGCACATCGTAGTGAATCATATCCCATACAATTGTGTTTCCTCCAGCTTGCCAGCTATTTTTATAATAAGCCTTATCTCCTTTTATATTTATATTATCCTCTGTAGCTCCCAGATCTTTATCAAATTGGTTTGCAGTTACTTCAATAACCTCGTTTTCAGTAAATCTACGAGCAGTTTCTTTCATAACGCTGAATGCTTCAGGTAGCAGCTCATTAAGGATTTCCTGCGTTTTATCATAGCTTTTCTTGGTAAGCTTATCTATAGTGACGTAATTCTCTTCTTTTACATCTATATCCATTTTAGGATCAGCTTCCATACTTTCTTTAAGCCTAGCTATTTCGATCTCTTCTTCATGAATATATTCGGTTATACGCTTCTTAAACTCACCTGTTTTAGCTCTTAGTTCATCATTTGTAAGATTGGATATCTCTTTATATGCTTCCTTAACTTTTTGTACAAAGGGGTTGACATCTTTCAGATCCTTTGTTGCCTTATCTCCAAAAACTTTCTTAAGTATACTTAACATAATTGTTTTTACTATTAAAATAATAGGTAATCAATAATTATTCCATTGTAGTAATCTACAATATAATCAACGGCGAAATTAATGTTAATTTGTAAACGTTCAATACTTGAGTTGAAGAAGTATCTATTTGATTTAGCAACTTTTTAAGGTCTGATATCAAGATTAAAACAGGTATTGTTGTAGATTTCACCGTAGTACAATAATTGTTCATTCTATCTTTCTTGATGATCATACAACAGAGTAAATTAATCTTGCTAAACTATCAGAAATGTTCGTATTTTTGCCGCTTATGAAGGAAATAAGAAACTTCTGTATTATTGCTCATATTGATCACGGTAAGAGCACATTAGCTGATAGACTATTGGAGTTTACAGGGACTGTTTCTGGTCGTGATCAGCAAGCTCAGGTGCTTGATGATATGGATATTGAGCGAGAAAGAGGCATTACCATAAAAAGTCATGCCATTCAGATGGATTATACTCATAACAACCATAAGTATGTTCTAAACCTGATCGACACACCAGGTCACGTTGATTTTTCTTATGAGGTTTCCAGATCCATTGCTGCCTGTGAGGGTGCTTTGCTAATTGTAGATGCTACTCAAGGTATTCAGGCACAAACGATTTCTAATCTTTATCTTGCGATAGAGAATGACCTTGAAATAATTCCTGTTTTAAACAAGATGGATCTTGATAACGCAATGCCGGATGAGGTTAAAGATCAGATAGTGGACATGATTGGATGTGACTATGAAGATATTATTGAAGCTAGCGGTAAAACAGGTTATGGAGTTGATGCTATACTTGATGCTATTATTAATAAAGTTCCATCACCTACAGGTGATCCTGATGCTCCGCTTCAAGCATTAATATTTGACTCAGTATTTAATTCATTTCGAGGGATTATTGCCTATTTCAGAATATTCAATGGTGAAATAAGAAAAGGCGATAAGGTGAAGTTCGTAAATACTGGAAAAGAATACGAGGCAAATGAAGTTGGCGTACTACGATTGAAGCAGGAAGCAAGAGGAATTCTTAGAACAGGTGATGTTGGATACATTATATCCGGAATTAAGGCTTCTAAAGAGGTAAAGGTTGGGGATACTATTACTCATTTAGCTAATCCATGTGAAAAAGCAATTGAGGGTTTTGAAAATGTAAAACCAATGGTATTTGCCGGTATATATCCCACTGATCCTGACGAATATGAAGAACTCAGAGCTTCTATTGAGAAGCTTCAGTTAAACGATGCTTCACTAACTTTTGTACCTGAATCATCAATGGCATTGGGATTTGGATTTAGATGTGGCTTTTTAGGATTGCTTCATATGGAAATTATTCAGGAAAGGTTGGAGCGTGAATTTGATATGAATGTTATTACAACAATGCCCAATGTTTCTTACAGGGTTGTAACGAACAAAAATGAATCTATTGAAGTTCATAATCCATCCGGATTACCGGACCAAAAATATATTGATCATATAGAAGAACCGTATATTAAGGCGCAGGTTATAACACGTACTGATTATATTGGTCCTATCATTAAACTTTGTCTTGATAAAAGGGGTGAACTTAAAAATCAGGTTTATCTTTCAACAAGCCGAGTTGAGATAACAGTTGATATGCCTCTTGGCGAGATTGTTTTTGACTTTTATGATAAACTTAAAAGTATTTCGAAAGGATATGCCTCGTTTGATTACCATATTAGCGGATATAAACCTGCGAAACTGATTAAACTTGATATTCTGCTAAACGGAGAACCGGTAGATGCGCTATCATCTTTAACACATGTTGACAATGCCTATGATTTGGGACGAAGAATATGTGTTAAATTAAAAGATCTTATTCCAAGACAACAATATGACATTGCCATACAGGCAGCAATTGGTGCTAAAGTTATTGCACGCGAAACAATAAAGGCTGTTAGAAAAGACGTTACTGCAAAATGCTATGGTGGCGATATTACACGTAAGCGAAAACTTCTTGAAAAACAGAAAAAAGGTAAAAAACGCATGCGTCAGGTAGGAAATGTTGAAGTGCCTCAACAAGCATTTTTAGTAGTTCTAAAATTGAACGACTAATAGTATTTTAATCTTCATTTTAAATCCACCTTCTTTGATGGTGTTTATGTATTGTTTGTTTCATATGAATTTTTTATCTGGAGTAATGGAGTAATGGAGTATTGGTAAAACTCCTAAAGTCATCTTTTTGACTTGTTGACTCATTGATTCGTCCTGAATTTAGTTTTCAACGTTATAACACGTTGATCCATTTCTCCAACACTCCAATGCTCCATGCCAATGCCTAACCATTGAATCGCCCTATGGGTGCCATCCAAGTCCACCTTCTTAGATGGTGGATTCTTTAATATTAGCAATAATGTTTATGGTTTTGGATTTGATATTTTGAACATTGAATATTGTTTGATATTTGTTAATTGTTTTTTGATGCTTACATTATGAAGTTTATTCATAATTCAAACCATAGTATATTATTATTTTTTACTTTCTTTGTAACATTATCTTAATTAGTCCGTCGTATATAAATATGAGGGATTATTACGCGCGAAAATGACCATAGGCGAATATAACAATTGTGTCGACAACTTATCAGATGGTGTTTATAGGTTTATTTTGAAAAACCTTAAAGATACTGATGTGGCTCATGATATTGTTCAGGAGTCGTTTATGAAGTTGTGGATAAAACGCAAAGATGTTGATAGTAAAAAAGGAAAGTCGTATTTGTTTACAACTGCCTATCATACAATGATTGACTATATACGTAAAAACAGTCGTAATACTTCAATAGAAGGAATGGAATATGTTCAGGGTGAAGCATATAACAGCTATAGTGATTTAAAGGAAATACTTGATTCAGCAGTTGATAAACTTCCTGAGATTCAAAGATCTGTATTAATGCTACGCGATTACGAAGGTTATTCTTATGAAGAGATAGGTGAAATAACAAACCTCAATGAATCGCAGGTGAAAGTATATATTTATCGCGCAAGAGTATTTTTAAAGAAATTTATTGTAAGCCCCGAACTTGTAATTTGAGAATGGAAGAATATATCGACATAAACAGAGCTAATTACGAAACTTATGTAATTGACTACCTTGATGGCAAACTTAATGCTGTTGAGAGAAGATATTTTATTGCATTCCTTGAAAGTAACCCCGATATCAAAGATGAGGTAGAAAGTATTGATGAAATATCTCTTCAACCCGATCAGAAGGTGTTTCCTGAAAAAGAGAATCTCAAAAAAAAATCTGTTTTAGATGTTGATGGTATTAATGAGGGTAATTATGAGGAGTATTTTATTGCCAATTATGAAAATGATTTATCCCCAAATGAGAAGAAATCGTTAGCACTGTTTTTAGATAAGAATCAGATTCTTAAACAAGAATTTGATATATACAGTAAATTAAAGATAGTGCCAGTTGGAGACATTGTTTTTTCAGCAAAGGATCAGTTAAAGCACAATGTTAGCATAAAACCTATGTGGTATTCAGCGGCAGCGGCTATAATAATTTTATTTACTGGTTACTGGTTTCTTTATGACCAGCAACCTTCTACAATTAATACAAAGTTAGCTTCAGTAAGTCATATTTCTCCAATAGAGATTTCCAGGAGTTTGTCATCTAAAGTTGCAGTAGAGCTTGTTAGCCAGGAAAGACAAATAGCAGTAATTCCAGTTTATGATAATGATGGTTTTGTTGCCCAACATGAAAAGATCTTACTTGCATACGTTGAAAGTAAAAGTGTCAATATGCAATTAGTTGACGTTTACGATTATGCTCGTATCGTTGAATTTAAGAAGATTAATGTTTCTTCAGTTATTGAAAATTTTAATAATGAAGATTATGCTAATGCAGAAACTAAAAGCAAGAATGATAAAAGTTTATTTGCTAGTGTATTAAATGCTCAGTTCAAAAAGATTGGATCTCGACTTGGTATTGGTAAAAAGAAGCCAGTACAATCTGGTGATCCTAAATATATTGAGTTGTTTGACAAGGGGTTAACAGTATTTAACACAATAACAGGTAGTGAAACAGCAACTGTAAAAACCTATAATGTTTATGGTGAGCTTACCAGTTACCAAGTTGAAGGTCGAGAAATACTCCTTGGCAGGAACCAAACCGCCAAACTATCTCATTAGTTTATCAAGGCTAGGCTGTTTTGCTTTAGCTACAAATCACCATGAATTAATTTACAGTTAAAAAAGCTTTGGTCACGAGATAATTCTATTCAAATTGTTTAGGTACTCCACAAATCATTACAAATGGTTGATTTGATGACTTGTTCCTATACTGATGTTTTTCATTTGGTGATACTAATGCAAAATCACCTTTTTTAACACTGAACTCTTCTCCGGCTTCGTTTACTATAGCGCCTTCTCCTTCAATAATATAGTTCATGTGCTCATAATCATGTTTATGATAAGGAGTATAACCTTCAGGATCAAGAGTAAATACACGATAAGAATAAACAGGTGCACCATCATCTTTTGACAAAGGAATCTGTTTAGAAGCACCTGACGCTCCTATCATTTCAACTTTGTTTTTTTGTACTTTATTTAGTGGAATAATTTTCATAGGTCTCTTAGTTTTTCTTCAAGTTTTTAATAAATTCTTCATTGGTGTAAATCCAAAATAATGGTTGCCACCTTTCTATACCGTTAAAATCAAGTCGACGTGCAACCGGTGCGATACCCATAATTTTCTTATCGAATTTTAGGTTTTCATGTGATATACTCCACTCTTCCAAAAATCTTATTCGAATAATATCTTCTGGAAAAATATTGTAAACTATCGTGGTGTCGTACATATGGTAAGGAGGCTCCTTACCCATAATTGAAACTATCATTGAATCGGATAGTATTCTATTAACTTCATCTTTTCCTATGGGATCATTAAAATAATCATATGCTTGCCATTTTCCTGATTTTGCACCATCGATAATTATTTCAACTAGTTTTTCCCGTTCAGGTCCAACTAAATTCTGAATCCACCAATCGTATTCGGGATCAGGACTTTTAATATTGACATCATATTGAATTTTCTTGGTAATAATCTCTTTGTTATCATTTTGACAGGAGAACAAAGCGAACAAGAAAAAGATAATTAGTGCGTAATATCCGTATTTCATAATTATAGCAATCTGATTCAAAATTAAAAAATATTACCTTTATAGTTTTAATTCAACGAATAAATGAAAAAATTGTTATCAATAGCAACCTTATGTTTATTTATTTTCAATTTAACAGGTCAGGTTATACCAGAAGACAGACGTGTTGATTGGGAATCAGCGATTGACAACATTAGCCATTTCCAGCCAGATGTTCAATTAAATGTTATGGATTTTGGTGCTACTGGAAACGGTATAACAAATGATCAACCGGCGATTATGAATGCAATATCATCGCTAGATGGCCATCCGGGATATATTTATTTTCCAACAGGGACTTACCTGGTAGAAAGCACGATTGTATTAGCAGATAGTTGTATATTGAAAGGAGATGGATCTGATCAAACGACACTAATATTTAATATGGGCCAAATGCCGATAAATTGTATATCCATCTCGAAATCACAGACTTCAGATTTTGTTGATATTACGGCGGGTTATAATAAGGGAAACAATTTGATCACAGTTTCTGATATTAGCCAGTTCAATGTTGGTGATTATATCGAAATAAGGCAGGAAAACGGTGACTGGGACGTTGTGCCAATTTCCTGGGCTGATTATTCTGTTGGGCAAGTAACAAGAGTTATTGCAATTGTTGGTGATCAAATTCTAATGGAGAGTGATCTAAGAATTGATTATTCAGAAGATCTGAAACCTGAGGTCAGGCCAATTGTTCCCATTTCGAATGCAGGTATTCAATGTATGAAGATTAAGCGAATAGATGAGCCGGTTGAAGGAGCAGGAGCAAACATATATACAAATATGGCGGCAAACTGTATAATAAGAGGAGTTGAAAGCGACTCAAGTGTTGGGGCACATGTTTCTATAAATACAAGTCTTAATATTCTGGTTGATGGTTGTTTTTTTCACGATGCATTTACATATGATGGGGTTGGTATGAGAGGCTATGGCGTTGCCTTAAGTCTTCATAGTAGTGAATGTTTGATAACTAATAATATTTTCAAACACTTACGTCATGCGATGATGGTAAAGACTGGTGTAAATGGCAATGTGTTTTCATACAACTATTCTATTGAACCATTTCGAACAGAACCAATACCGGATGCATCAGGTGATATTTCATTGCATGGCCATTATGCCTTTGCAAATCTTTTTGAAGGAAATATAGTACAAAATATAGTTATTGATCATTATTGGGGACCTTCAGGGCCTGATAATACATTTTTTAGAAATCGCGCTGAACTATATGGTATATTCATGACAACGAGTGAGTTACTTGAGACAAACGATCAGAACTTTGTTGGTAGCGAGGTGACAAATCTACTTTTCCTACATGGTTTGTATGTGTTAACAGGTTTGGATCAGTTTGAATATGGTAATAATATTAAGGGAGAAATTATTCCTGCAGGAACAAATACTCTTGCAGATTCAAGTTATTATTTAGATGCAGAACCATATTTCTGGAATGAAGATATTGATTGGCCTTCTGTAGGAATTCCGAATGAATTGGATTATGGAACAATTCCCGCAAAACTCAGATATGAGTTTGGTTCAGTAAAAACATTGTGTCCTGATAGTATTGTAACAGCAGTGAATCAATATTATAACAATGATTCCCAGAATTTTGAAATATGGCCAAACCCGGCGAATGACTTTGTCAATATTAGAATATTAGATAATTATAATGGACAAATTTCATTAAAACTATTTAATGCATATGGTGAACTTATTTTGTCGAATACTATTGATATAAGTAGTTCGCAACCCATCAAAATTGTAACCCAAGATTTTGAATCAGGTATATATTTAATATCAATTAGATCCAGAAATCAATTAATGAGAAAAAAATTCATAATTGTTAAGTAACCTATGAATATAAAAGTCCCTACTTTAATTATAGATCAAACAACGGTTAATGGCAACATTGAACGTATGGCCAGAAAGGCGGAAATTAGTAACGCAATTTTCAGACCCCATTTCAAAACACATCATTTAGCCGAAGTTGGTAAACTTTTTAAGCACCTAGGTATTTCAAAGATTACTGTTTCATCAGTCTCTATGGCAGAATATTTTGCTAAACACGGATGGAACAATATAACCATTGCATTTCCTGTTAACCTTCTTGAAATAGATGATATTAATATTCTTGCTAGTAAAGTACAATTAAATATTCTTGTAGAGTCTCTCCATTCTGCATTAAAAATGAGTAATAAATGTACTCAAACAATAGGTGTGTTTATAAAGATAGATGCTGGATATAACCGTACAGGTCTCACTCCAAATGATACTGAAATTGGAAAGATAATACAACTTCTGGGTTCAGGGAATCAACTTGTTTTCAAAGGATTTCTTAGTCATGCCGGCAACACATATTCTGCAAAATCAAGAATTGAAATAACGTCAATAATGGATGAAAACAAGATTATTCTAAACAAATTAAAGCAAGAATATATTAAGCAATATCCTGATATTGTGATTTCTTACGGTGATACTCCATCATGCAGTCTTTCAGATAATTTTTCTGGTTTTGATGAGATCCGACCTGGCAATTTCGCTTATTATGATGTAATGCAATATCATATTGGATCGTGCACTCTTGACGAAATAGCAGTTGCAATTGCTTGTCCGATAGTTGCAATTCATACAGAAAGAAATGAACTCGTAATCTATGGTGGTGCAGTCCATTTGTCGAAAGAGTTTATAGAAGCCGATAATGCACAACGGTTATATGGTTACGTTGTTAACTTATCAGATAGCGGCTGGAGTAATCCTATACCTGGAGCATTTGTATCGAGTATATCACAGGAACATGGAATAATAAAAATGCTAGATAAAGATTTGAAGAAATATAAACCCGGTGATATTGTAGGAGTGTTGCCAATACATTCTTGTCTGGCAGCAAATCTGTTACGATCAAATTATAAATTAATTAATAACTAACTATTCTTTTTTGGTCGATTATCCCTTCTTTTGTTATTTGAATTCTTCCTTTTAAAGTTGTTACCTCCTTTATACTTCTTGTTCCCTTCAAAAATATTTGCTGGGTTCCATTTTGGTCCATCCCCCAACGCAGGAGGTAAGGGGATCTTCATTACTTCACTTTCTATAAAGCTCTCAATGCGACCAAACTTGTACATATCGTCTTCATTAACAAATGTTAAGGCAACACCCGTTGCTTTTGCACGTGCGGTGCGCCCAACACGATGTACATAGTCTTCCGGATCGTTCGGAACATCATAATTAATCACAAGGTCAATGTCCTTAATATCTATACCACGGCTAAGGACATCAGTAGCAACTAATACTCTTATTTTTTTAGATCTAAAGTTCATTATAACTTCTTCGCGCTTATTTTGGTCGAAAGCAGACGAAATGCCATGAATAGCTTTTTCTGTTTTCTTCAGATCTCTAACAATATCATTTACTTTTAACTTTGTAGAACTAAAAATAAGCACACTGGTAATATCAGGTTTGTTTATAATTAGGCTGCTTATTAGAGCTGTTTTTTGAGTGTCGTATATAAGATAAGCAGCTTGTAATACACCTTCAGCCGGTTTCGAAATTTCGATACTTATCTCTTTTGGATTGTTTAATATTTTGGAAGCAAGTTGTCTTATTTTAGGAGGCATAGTAGCACTAAACATAAGAGTTTGTCTTTTTTTTGGAAGGAAGTCTATTATTTTAATAATATCGTCGTAAAAACCTATATCTAGCATTCTGTCAGCCTCATCTAGTATCAAATGTTTAATACTATTGAACTTTACATAACCCATATTTAAATGTGAGATAAGTCTTCCGGGAGTGGCAACAATAATGTCAGCTCCCGAAGTTAGAGCACGTTTTTCACTATCCCAGTCCGATCCACCACCACCACCATACACAGGTATTGATTGAACTGGTGTAAAATATGTAAATCCCTGAATATGTTGGTCTATTTGAATTGCAAGCTCTCTTGTAGGTACAATGATTAATACACTTGTTTCATGGCGGTGATCTTTCGTTAGCATATCAAGCACAGGTAATACAAATGCAGCAGTTTTTCCAGTACCTGTTTGCGCACAGGCTATTAAATCGTTTCCGCGAAGGATTTCTGGTACAGCCAATTCCTGTACCGGTGTGGCATTCTCAAAACCCATAAACGATATAGCCTCAAGCATTTGATCATTAAGGCCTAGTTCTTTAAAATTCATTTAGTGTGTATTAGCTTTTATTTTTTAGCTGTATTATTTTGTGTGGCGAAGTTAACCAAAAATTGAATGCTGATGTTTTGTGGAAAGACATCCTGCTTTTGTATTTTTATTGAACAATTCTCCATTACCATTATTATTTAATAGTTCGTTTAATATACTTTTGTAATCAAATTTTAAACATGAAGATTGCAATACTTACATCTGCTGCAATGCCCAATATGTTACCTTATGATTTGGAGGTTGTAAATATGCTCCATCAGCGGGGAATCGATACATCAGTATATGTATGGGATGATATAATTAAAAGTAACCCAAATGCGCTTATTCATTATGATGCTATATTAATTCGTACGATTTGGGATTATTTCAAAAAGGTTGAACAGTTCTATAAGTTGCTTGATTTTCTTGAAACATTGAAATTACCTGTTTTCAATCCGGTTGAGAAATTGAGGTGGAACATGAATAAGAAATACCTGCAGGAGTTAGAGGGTGAAGGATTTGAAATTATTCCAACCGTGTTTAATACCAATAATTCTGATGACAGTTTCCAAAAAGCATTATCGCTTGGTTGGAAAAAGATGATACTCAAGCCTATGATCTCTGGAAACTCATATCATACTTTTGTAGTAAATTCAAAAGATGAAATTGAATTTGGTAATTTGTTAAATAAATATTTCCAAAACAGGCCATATATGTTACAGGAGTTTATTCCTGAAATCTCAGAAGGAGAAATCTCAGTTATTTATTTTTCAAACGGATATTCTTATTCGGTAAAGAAGGTGCCGAAAAAAGGTGAATATCGTGTTCAGTTTGATTTTGGCGGAATATATCATTTTGGTGATGTCGATCCTCCAATAAGAAAGATATGTGACAGAATCTCAAAACGCATTGGCAACGAAGTACTTTATCAACGAGTTGATGGATTATGGAGAGATGGAAAGTTTCTTATTATGGAGGTAGAGTTGATAGAACCCGATCTTTATTTAAATTTGAGTGATGAGGCTAAAAAACAATGGGTTGAAAGTTTAATAGGTGTTCTGAATGGTAATTAATGCCTGCATAATAAACAAAAAAGGAAGGACTAATATTTAGACCTCCCTTTTTTTATACCAGAAAAAGAACTATTTAATATTACCAATATTTCTTTTTACAAAATCGTTTAATTCTTTACCAACCAACAGGTTTTTTGCTAACCTGGCCAGATCATATAATTGTTTAACAATTTTATCTTGTTTGGCAGCAGTTTTTTCTGCCATCACCTTTGTGATAATTGGGTTGTTTGTGTTTACAATCAGTTCGTAAGTTTCCGGAAGATTGCCTATGCCCATCATCATTCCGCCTCCGCCTCCAAGTTTTTCCATATCCTTCATGCGACGCATAAATTCATTTTGAGTTATGGTTACAGGAGAGTCAGTTTCACTAAGGTTTTCAAATACCACGTGAAAAGTTTCTTTGTTAATGCTACGCTCAATAACTTCCTTCAATGTTTCTTTTTGTTTATCATCAAGTTTTGAAGGAGCTTCATCATCCTTAGTTATTATTTTATCGATCGTATTAGAATCAACGCGGGCAAATGTTGAATCTTTGAATTTCTGCTCCAGACTATTAATAAGATGACTGTCAAGAACACCGTCCATTAGCAGCACATCGTAACCTCTTTCAGTAGCACTTTCAATATATGAATACTGTTCATCTTTGTTTGTAGCGTAAAGGTAAACCAGTTTCTTATCTTTATCTTTCTGAGTTTTCTCAATATGCTTTTTATATTCCTCAAATGTGAAATACTTTCCTTCTACATTCTTCAATAAAGCAAATTTTTCAGCTTTTTCGTAGAATTTTTCTTCAGAAATCATTCCATAGGCGATAAATATTTTGATATCGTCCCATTTCTTCTCAAACGATTCTCTGTCTTTCTTAAAAAGTTCAGCAAGCTTATCAGCCACTTTACGCATAATATAGCTTGAAATTTTCTTCACGTTTCCGTCACTTTGCAGATAAGAACGACTAACGTTAAGAGGTATGTCAGGTGAATCAATTACTCCATGTAGCAGTGTTAGAAAGTCGGGAACAATACCTTCAACGGAATCAGTAACAAAAACCTGATTACTATATAGTTGAATTTTATTACGTTGCATTTCATAGTCCTTCTTAACTTTCGGGAAATAGAGTATCCCTGTAAGGTTAAATGGATAATCAACATTTAAGTGAATATGAAACAACGGTTCTTCAAAAGAATAAGGGTAAAGCTCACGATAGAATTTTTTATAGTCTTCGTCAGTTGCATCACTTGGCTTTATTTTCCAAAGAGGGTTTGTATTGTTGATGATTTTTGGGCGTTCAACTTCCTTGGTTTCCTGATTACCGTCTTTGTCTTTTTTACCTTCAATAGGTTCCTGTATTTTCTCAGTACCAAATTGAATTGGTATTGGAAGGAATTTACAGTATTTATTTAGCAGTTCGTTTATTCTATAGTCTTCCAAGAATTCTTTATTCTCATCATCAATATGAAGAATAACTTCTGTTCCTCGATCATTTTTTTCAATCTCCTCTAAAGAGTAGTTAGGACTGCCATCACATTCCCATCTTACAGCTTTAGTTTGACCACCTTTTTTATAGGTTTTAGTAATTATTTCGACCTTATTGGAGACCATGAATGAAGAATAGAAACCTAAACCAAAATGCCCAATAATATTGTTCTGTTCAGCTTCACTTTTAGTTTTAAATTTCTTAACAAATTCTTCAGCACTTGAAAAAGCAATTTGATTTATATACTTTTTAACTTCATCTCCAGTCATACCAAGCCCGCGGTCGCGGACAGTTATGGTCTTATTCTTTTTATCCACTTCAATGTGAATAGTTAGGTCGCCTAATTCACCAGTGAATTTACTCAGAGATGCAAGTGTTTTTAGTTTTTGTGTTGCATCGGTAGCGTTTGATACAAGTTCACGTAAGAATATCTCATGATCAGAATAGAGGAATTTCTTTATTATCGGAAAAATATCCTCCGTTTTAATGTCTATTTTGCCTTTATGTACAGTCATTGTGTTTTGTTTTATTATTTGGTTAGGCAAATATCAAAGTATGTGCCAACAACTTGTAGGTGACAAAATGACAATTTTCTATTTTAACAATTGCGGATGCTTGCGGTTAGCCCAATGCTCCTCAACTTCTTCCAATGTATGTCCTTTAGTTTTAGGTATATAGAAGTAGGTAAATTACAAGCCATCAATTCCTTAATTAGCAAAAAGCAAGAGTGCATCAGCTGGATTTGAACTTTTAGAGCCATTACGCAAAGTGATCTCTATTCCCTGAAAAGTAAGAACTTTTGTTATGGCAAAAATGTTTCGGTAACGATAAAATTAAATAGCCAATTGCTAAAAGTTGCGATACTCATCGCTATTCATCTTATTCTAAGAGGGTATTTTTCTGATATTATTAGCTGGGTTGTCAACAAAATCTTATACCATATTCAAAATTCATATATTAGCAATATATTTATGATAGGGACAATAGTTAATATAGTGGCAATTGTTATTGGAGGAATGATTGGATTATTCTTCAATAAAAGACTACCTAAAAGGTTCATAAATATATTCTTTCAGGTGATTGGATTATTTACTTTGTTTTTAGGTGTTTCTATGGTCCTTGAAACAACCCATATATTCCATATGCTGATGGCTTTAATCTTAGGAGCTGTTATTGGTGAAGCATTGCGACTCCAAAAGAGAGTTGAACAAATGAGCGATTTCCTTAAAACCAAATTTAATATTGGCAGTGAAAAATTTTCAGAAGGATTGTTAACAGCATTTTTACTTTATTGTGTGGGATCTCTTACAATAATAGGTGCAATGGAAGAAGGTATGGGTGGAGATCCAAAATTATTGTATATCAAATCGTTGATGGATGGTATTTCATCAATAGCGCTGGCTTCCGCATTAGGAATTGGTGTTCTTTTCTCAGTAATCCCATTATTATTATATCAAGGTGGTTTAACGTTATTTGCCGGCTGGTTTGGAGAATTTCTTCCTGAAGTGATGATTAATGAACTGTCGGCAGTAGGAGGGATCCTTCTGATAGGACTGAGCATTAATATTTTGAATATAAAGAAGATTAAAGTGATCAATATGTTGCCGGCACTTGTGATGATAGTAGTTGTATTATGGCTTTTTCCTGAAATAGGTGGCTTGTTACAAAATTGATCAATAAAGTAATTTGAAGTTATCAAGTCTAATAGCCTTGCGCTATTATATAGGATTTCCAAAATATAGTAAGTGTTAAGTTGTGTAGATTTATAATTAATGCTAAATTTGTGTCAATTATGAGATTAAATAGATAGATGGGAACAAAAGAGAAAACGTCTGCTACTCCTGAGTTAAATGAAAGTTTAGAAAGTACAAGAAAGCTGATACTTTTTAATGATGACTTTAATTCTTTTGATTTCATTATCAAGGCATTGGTTGAGGTGTGTAAACACGATATAATGCAAGCGGAAAATTGCACAATGATTGCTCATTATAATGGCAAATGCCCTGTTAAAAATGGTACAATTGACGACCTTAGACCTGCTTATGTTGAAATGACTAACAGGCAAATAACGGTTGATATAGTATGATTTATTAAATCTTGCACTTATGTGGACAGTAATAGTAATCTTAATTCTTGTTGGACTTCTTTTGATGATCCTTGAGATAATTGTGATTCCTGGATCAGGAGTGGTTGGTATAGTGGGCATGGCTTCTATGATAGCTGGAATCTGGCTTGCTTATACTAAACAAGGAGTTGAAGCCGGTCATATTACACTTGGAATTACATTGGCTGTAAATGTGATTGGATTAGCTTTTGCTCTTAGATCAAAAACATGGAAAAATGCAATGTTGAAAACTGTAAACTCTGGAAAGGTTAATGAAATTAAGACAGAAGATATTAAGATTGGGCAAGTTGGGAAAACTATATCAAGGTGCGCACCAATGGGAAAGGCTGAGTTTAATAATACATATTATGAAGTAAGTACTTTATCTGAATTTATCGATCAGGGTAAAGAAATAGAAATAATTAGAATTTCGGGAAATAAAATTTTTGTAAAAAAAACTAAAAAATAAATCATGCAACAAGAAATTTTCGTACTCATCGCTATTGGTATTGGAGCGATATTTTTGCTCTGGATACTTTTTTATTTTGTCCCGGTAGGCTTATGGTTTACAGCACTTGTTTCTAATGTAAGGATATCCTTAATTCAGCTTGTTTTGATGAGGTGGAGAAAGGTACCACCACGTGTAATTGTAAATAGTTTAATTACTTCTACAAAAGCTGGTCTTAGTTTAAAACGAGATGATCTGGAAGCCCATTACCTTGCTGGAGGTCATGTACAAGGAGTTGTTAATGCACTTATATCTGCTGAAAAGGCTAATATTAAACTTGACTTTAAAACAGCAACTGCAATCGACCTAGCAGGACGTAACGTATTGGAAGCTGTACAGATGTCAGTAAACCCAAAAGTTATCGACACAAAGAAAGTGGCTGCTGTGGCCAAAGATGGTATTCAGTTAATTGCAATGGCCAGAGTAACTGTAAGAGCAAATATTGATCAACTAGTTGGAGGAGCCGGTGAAGAAACTGTACTAGCGCGTGTTGGAGAAGGAATTGTTTCGTCAATTGGTTCAGCTAATTCGCATAAGGCTGTGTTGGAAAATCCTGACAGTATTTCTAAGGTAGTTCTAGCTAAGGGACTTGATTCAGGAACTGCTTTTGAGATTCTTTCAATAGATATTGCTGATATTGATATTGGAAAAAATATTGGTGCTGAACTTCAGATGGATCAGGCTAATGCTGATAAGAATATCGCGCAGGCAAAAGCTGAAGAAAAAAGAGCAATGGCTGTTGCTACCGAGCAACAAATGAAAGCTAAGGCTCAGGAAGCACGAGCTAATGTGATTCAGGCAGAAGCAGAAATTCCAAAGGCAATAGCCGAGGCTTTCAGATCTGGTAATCTTGGTATTATGGATTATTACAGATACAAAAACATCCAGGCCGATACTACTATGCGTGAATCAATAGCTGGAAATCCTACAATTGAGGGTAATGAAAAAGAATAATATTTGATAAATATTGAATAGAATTTTTATACCTCAAATTATCATTTATTTTGATGCTAGTTTATCTTTGCTCGAAAATTATAAATATTCAATTTTCTAAATAGTGTTTGCATGAAATTTACAGCACAGCAAATAGCCACAGCTTTAGATGGCACTGTTGAAGGTAACCCAGATATTGAGGTTGCAAATGTTTCTAAAATAGAGGAAGGGGTTCAAGGAACATTAAGTTTTATTGCTAATCCAAAATATGCTTCGTACATATATGAAACAAATGCCTCTATTGTAATTGTGAGTAGTGATTTTAAACTTGAGAAAGCAGTATCGCCAACTTTGATAAGGGTTAAAGATCCATACTTATCATTTGCTACTTTACTTGAAATGTACCAAAATTCTAAAACTAAACGAACAGGAATCTCTGAAAAGGCGAGTATTTCAAAATCGGCAATAATTGGTAAAAATGTATATATTGGTGATTTTGTTGTAATTGGCGAAGAAACAGAAATAGGCGATGATTGTATTATTTACCCTAATTCAACCATTGGTTTTAATTGCAAAATTGGTAACGGTTCTCTTTTATATTCAGGTGTGAATATCTACGATGATTGTATTATAGGCAGTGAATGTACTATTCATGCTGGTGTTGTAATTGGGGCTGATGGGTTTGGGTTTGCACCTTCGGATAATAATAGCTACAAAAAGATACCCCAGATTGGGAATGTTATACTGGAAGACAGAGTTGAAATTGGGGCGCAAACAACTATCGACAGAGCGACAATGGGCTCAACAATTATACGAAGAGGTGCAAAAATTGATAATCTTGTTCAGATTGCACATAATGTAATAGTTGGTGAAAATACTGTTATTGCGGCTCAATCAGGAGTTTCAGGTTCTACAAAGATTGGTAAGAATTGCCTTATTGGCGGGCAGGTTGGAATAATCGGACATTTGGAGATTGCTGATGGTGTTATGATTGCTGCACAATCTGGGATTGGAAAGAGTATTAAGGAAGAGAAAAGTATACATGAGGGGTCACCTGCATTTGCAATTAGAGATTTTCAGAGGTCATATATTCATTTCCGGCGGTTTGATAAACTGGTTAAACAAGTTAACGATCTTGAGCGTAATATTAAAAAGGAGTAAGCTATTAGTTTATCTTTTTACTAATCAAAAAAATATAATTTACAAAGTAATCTAACATATTTAAAAACAACTATTTCATCTCAAATCCTTGAACTTTGAAGCTTTAGTAATTGCATTTAAAAGCTCCAGTATAATTTTTACTTTTAAATCCTTATTTGACCCACTGATTGTAGTTGCATTTCTAGGGTTTATGCCAAATTTGATTATTTTTGCGAAAATTTAATTTGAACCTCAGATTATTAAATGGCTGATAAACAAAAGACAATAGGTAGTTCGGTTACAATTTGCGGAACAGGACTGCACACAGGTCAGCCCGGAGAGATGACTTTTCATAGTGCACCAGTTAACCATGGTATTAAATTCAGAAGGATAGACATTGATTCAAAACCAATTATTGATGCTGATGTCAACCTTGTTATAAATACGGCTCGCGGAACAACTCTTTCCAAAAACGGTGCAAGCGTTTTTACTATAGAGCATGTACTGGCTGCTTTTATGGGATTGGGTATTGATAATGTATTGGTCGATTTGAATATGGAAGAGATTCCTATTAAAGATGGATCATCAAAATATTTTATTGAGGCGATAAGGGATGCTGGAATTGTTGAACAGAATGCCGAGAGGAAATATATAGTTATTAAAGAACCAATTCACTACGAATCTGAGGATAAAAAAGTAAGACTGTCAATTGAACCATCTGAGGAATTTTCAGTTTCTGTTGTAATTGATTATGAAACAGAAGTACTAGGTAAACAAGAAGCAATTATTAATAATATAAGTGAATTTGAGAAGGAAATTGCACCTTGTAGAACTTTTGTATTTCTTCACGAACTTGAATTCTTGTTAAGCAACAACCTTATTAAAGGTGGAGATCTGAAAAATGCAATAGTTTTTGTTGATAGGGAAGTCTCACAGGATGAACTTGATAGCCTTGCTGAGCTTTTTGACAAACCAAAAATTATGGTTAAACCTATCGGTATCTTAAATAACCTTGATCTTATTTTTGAGAATGAACCTGCCCGACATAAACTTCTTGATGTAATTGGTGATTTGGCCTTATTGGGAATGCCAATTAAAGGTAAAATTACTGCTTACAAACCCGGGCATCAAGCAAATACTGAATTTGCCAAAATTGTAAGAAACAATATAAATAAATCACATATGTTAAAACAGCCGCCTTTTGACATTTATGCCGAACCATATTACGACATAAATGAAATAAAAAAAATCCTCCCACACCGTCCTCCTTTTTTGCTGGTGGATAAGGTGTTGGAATTGAGTGATAATTTTATTATTGCTCTTAAAAATGTATCTCTTAACGAACCATTTTTTGTAGGCCATTTTCCGGATGAGCCCATAATGCCGGGTGTACTACAGGTTGAAGCAATGGCACAGGCTGGAGGTATATTTGTACTTAATCAGGTGGATCAGCCTCATTTATACTCAACATATTTTCTAAAGATTGATGATGTTAGATTTAGGGCCAAGGTTATTCCTGGTGATGTGATTGTTTTTGCTATTGAACTGACGGGACCAATTAAGAGAGGTATTTGTTCAATGCATGGAAAAGCCTATGTAGGTAATAAAGTTGTAATGGAAGGTCATTTGGTAGCCCAGATAACTAAAAATAAAGTAAAATAATATGAATCAACCATTAGCATATGTTCATCCACAGGCCAAGATTGCACCTAATGTTGTAATTGAACCTTTTGTGAACATTGAAAAAAATGTAATAGTTGATAAGGGAACCTGGATAGGTTCGAACGTAACTATTATGGAAGGTGCCCGAATAGGAAAAAACTGCAGAATTTTTCCGGGTGCTGTTATCTCAGCAATTCCTCAAGACCTTAAATTTGATGGCGAAGAAACAATTGTTAAAATTGGTGATAACGTTACAATAAGAGAATATGTTACTATAAATAGAGGAACAAAAGCGAACATGGAAACAGTTATAGGAAATAATTGTTTATTGATGGCATACGTTCATATAGCTCATGACTGCATATTGGGAAACAATGTAATTTTGGCGAATGCAGCCACTCTTGCCGGTCATATTTATATTGGTGATTGGGCTATTGTAGGTGGTCTTGCAGCTGTTCATCAGTTTGTACATATTGGTGCTCACTCTATGATCTCAGGAGGTAGTATGGTGCGTAAAGATGTACCTCCTTATGCAAAAGCAGGACGTGAACCTTTATCGTTCGCTGGTGTAAATTCGATTGGATTAAGAAGAAGAGGATTTGCAAATGAAAGAATTAATGATATTCAGGAAATTTATCGTTTCCTATTCTTGAAAGGATTAAATGTAACCCAGGCAGTAAGATATATTGAGAGAAATATGACTGCAACCTTTGAGCGGGATGAAATTTTAAGCTTCATAGCTAATTCGCAAAGAGGTATCATGAAAGGTTATACAAGAATAAGAGACAGGAATTTAACATAGTAATTGTGATCTCGAATCTGAGACTGGGAGTTATCATAAATTTTCTTTTAGCTTCTAACTTCTAAGAAGATTACAAGAATCTAAGTTCTTTTACCTTAATTAAAGTATTTTTATTAAAATTTTAAATAAATGGCAACAACATCAGATTTTAGAAATGGTCTTTGTATCATGCATAATGGCGACTTATATACGATTTCTGAGTTTCAACATGTAAAGCCTGGCAAAGGACCTGCTTTTGTAAGAACAAAGTTGAAAAACATTAAAACTGGCAGACTACTTACTAACACTTTTACATCGGGAGTTAAAATTGATATCCAACGAGTTGAAAGAAAACAATATCAATATTTATATAATGAAGGAGATACTTACCATTTTATGAATTCTGAGACTTATGAGCAGACTTTTTTGGATAAAACATTAATCCCTGCACCTGATCTTTTGAAGGAAGGAGAGGAAGTAACTATCGCCTACCATTCAGAATCCGATTCTATTATCCTCTGTGAAATGCCTACATATGTAACTCTGGAAATTACTTATACAGAGCCTGGCGATAGAGGTAATACTGCAACAAACACATTCAAGGATGCTACTGTTGAAACTAATGCTACTGTTAAAGTGCCATTGTTTATTAACGAAGGTGATAAAATAAAAGTGGATACAAGAACTGGGAATTATTCAGAAAGAGTTAAATCATAATTTTTATGGATTTCAAAAACCCTCTGAAATTAATCGAAATCGCAAATATCATCAATGGTAAAATTATTGGTGATGCTAAGGCTGTTGTTAAAGGACTTAATGAAATCCATGTTGTCAGAAATGGTGATATAACTTTTGTTGATCATCCAAAATATTATAATAGGGTCCTTGAGTCGGATGCTACTTTTATTATTATCAATAAAGAAGTTACTGCTCCCTATGGTAAATCATTAATAATTCATGATTCACCAATGGATGCTTTTAATATATTGATATCAAAGTTTAGACCAATGATTCCTGCTTCAAGGATGATTAGTGATTCTGCTGAAATTGGCGAGGGGACAATAATTCAACCAGGAGCGTTCGTTGGTAATAATGTTAAAATTGGAAACAATTGTGTAATACATGCAAATGTAAGCATCTACGACGACACTATCATTGGAGATAATGTAATCATTCATTCAAATTCAGTTATAGGTAGTGATGCCTACTATTTTCAGAAGCGTGAGTCTAACTATGTTAAGTTCTTATCAGCAGGCAGGGTAGTTATTAATAACAATGTTGAAATTGGTGCATCATGCTCAATCGACAAAGGTGTAACCGGTGAAACTATTATTGGTGAAGGCACAAAAATGGATAATCAATGTCAGATTGGTCACGATACAGTAATTGGAAAACATTGCCTTATTGGTGCATTTGCTGCTATTGCCGGAGTAACAGTTATTGAGGATGAAGTAATTATTTGGGCGCGTGTTGCAATAAATAAAGATATTGTAATTGGCAAGAAATCAGTAATTCTTGCAACTTCTGCTGTTGATAAAACGATTGAAGGTAATAAAGTCTACATGGGCTCACCTGTTATGGAAGTGCGGCAATATTGGAAGCAATTTGCATCCTTACGAAAACTTCCGGAATTAATTAGCAAACTAAAACTTTAGCTATTCGATTTCTTTTATTTTATCCTCATCATCTTCAGAATTTAATAAAGGTAGATGATATGTTTCTAAAGCTACTAAAATTGCTATGAATCCCCAAAAAGGCACTGATAGTTTATCTGTATCCAGAAAATTATTTAGAAAACCGTGAGCAAAATATGTTATTAACCCTAAGAGCACCATTAAGCTTAAGAACTTAACATTCTTATCTCCTTCCTTATAAACTCTCAGTCCGGTTACTATTACGACTGTTATTAAAATAAGAATTATCAGAAGTCCTGGTACACCCATTTCTGCAAGTGGACCTAAATATTCACTATGTGCATTTCCCTTATCACCAAGGTTTGTGCTAATTATTGTTTTTTCCTGTGAGCTTTGATAAGGGGAATATACAAATTGGTAAGTTCCTGGTCCCCATCCCAATACCGGTCTTTCATCATACAACCTCAATGCTGCCTGCCATCTATTTATTCTCTCGAGATTAGAAGCATCAGAGGAAATGTTAGATATGGACCTAAGATGTTCTGCAAAATTGGCTGATGAATCTTGTTTGTTCTTTGACAGTCGATCGATAATTTGGTTTTGAAATGTAAAGAAGATACTTACAATTACGACAAACGATATAAAAATTACGTAAAACTTTATCCTTAGTAGTATAAATATAAAGACTAATAATGCTACAGCAACACTGATCCATGCTGCTCTGCCATATGAAAAAATAATACCTATAATCAAAACCGATATAGTTAAAAGCGAAAAAATTCTTTCTGTTTTTGATGCTCCCGGATAAAATAGAAATCCTATTGCAACAGGAATAAACATCGATAATGCTGCACCGTATGCTGTATGATCGTTGTAAAATGGGGACATGACCCAATGCCCTGCTTCTTCTTCAAAACCGTATCTTGAATGTTGAATCAAAGTATAAATTATTACAACACATAATGCTGACATATACAACCATAAGAATTTTTTAATGTTGGTAGATTTTTTAAATACAATAACAGCAATAAAATAAAATGGAATTACAAACCAGAGCCTTGATAGTAAATATTTAAAGGATACCAGTGGCAACTCACTTGTAAAAGAAGTAAACAACATCCAAAAAAGAGATAAATAAATTAAATAGGATATAGGATGTACAGTAATTCTTCTGTCGTATCTGTCTTCAAAAAGAAGCTTGACAACAAAAAGCAATAGTACTCCAAACATAAGAGGCTCAGTGGGTAATGATACACCAAGTCCCCCTTCAACTCCACGAAGCTCAACGGCAAATGGAGTTAGAAAAGTAATGAAAAGCACAATCTTGTCAAGAGAAATAAGATAATAAATAAAAACAATGAGTACTACTGGAAGTAGGAGAAACCAGTAAACATCTTTTTCTAAAATTAGATAAAAGTTAACAACCAGAAACAAGGCTGTTATAAGATATACCCATAGTATTTTAGCTTTTTCTGTCAAAACCTAACGATGTTCAATAAAATTAAACTGCAGATTTTTTCTTGTTATTCTCCAAGAAGAAGATAACAAGTAATGCCATAACAAAAGAAGCTATGGAAACGATAGCAACTATCAACCATCTTATTGGATAACTTTTTTTATCTGCCGGGTAAGGATAGCTAACAATATTGCTATATGTTAGATTAGAATCGTAGAACCTAAGTGCCATTTCATAATCAAGTTTTACATCAACATACGTTCTGGCTTCATCCTGTATCATCTGAACAACTTCAATAAGTTTACCGCTACTTTTTTCCATATTTTTCAACAACCTGTCAACTTCTTTGCTATTAACCTGCGATTGATTTCTATTATCAAATGTTCCAAGGTAACCTCTCATTATTTCTTGAGATTGATATCCGTATTCAATTAGTCCTTGTTCAGTACCTAGTTCATATAAAATTTGTTTCAAGGAATCTAATCCCTTTCTTTTTTTCATCAGTTGTACAGCATACATTTCAATAACTTCACTTGATTTTGATTTATGTAAGCGAGCTATTTTGTTGTCATAAAAATTGAGCATTGCACTCACCATCATGGAAGCTGTATCTGGACTGCGATCTGATACTTCTATTCGAATAGATTCGTATGGTGTTTTACTAATTGATACATGTTCATGATAGATATCATAAAGTGCAGCTTTAAAATGTTTGTAGTCAGGGTTTATCTCATAGTGTTTTGCTAAATCATACTTTTTTACCATGCTGTCAATAATATCCTGTGATTTAAGTATTTGCAGCATCTGCTCTGTTTCGCTCTCGTCAGAATATGGTTCAACATTTGCAGGATAAGCTATGGCATGTGATTCATATAATGGGGTGATAAAATTAGCCCCTGAGAATATCCCTGCAAGTATTGCCGAAATAACAACAATTGCTATTAGTTGATATCTCCATTTTGCAATAATATTTATTAAATGTGCACTATTAAACAGTTTGTCCATGTCTATGTTATTAATATCCCAAATGTAATCTTTAGAATCATTTTTATCTAAGTTCTCTTTAGCTTCTTTACTTTTATTTTCTTCTTTCTTTTTACTCTGCTTGTAATAGTTAAATGGCGGAGTAAAATAATTAATTCTTTCAAAATTCTTATCGGATATAGTTAATTTACGTCCGAACTTTTTTTTTTAAGATCTTCTCTCAGCGTACCTGAGAACATGTCAGTTAAACTTAAAAGTAGTATTGCTAAAAACAAAGCTGCAGTAGTTGAGACTACCACAACCAACCATCTGAGAGGGTATGATTTCTTCTCGGCCTTATAAGCAGTATTAATTACAAAAGTATGAGGCAAATTCTCATTAGCATCTACTTTTGCTTCTTCATACTTTGCTTTTAAATTACTTAACTGTTTCTTATCGTGTTCAAGTGCATCACGCAATGATACGTATGGTCCTCCATACTTTGCAAGAGTTTCTAGCTTCTTTTCAAGCCTATCAACACTATTGCGGTCACCCTTAGCCATTTCAATTGCTAGTTGTCTGTTGAACATCTCCGACTGACTCTCATAATCATGTACTCCAAACTCACGTAATACTGTAAGTGAATCTTCTTTTATTTTAATTTCATTGGTTAATTTGTTGTACTCTGATTCTACAATTTTAAAAGCTCTGACCGCAATTTTCTTTTGCATGTTGTTTATAATAGAATCGACTAGATCGGCAACGTCATTTGCCATATCTGCTGCAAATTGCGGATTCTTATCATATACCGTAATTTTTACTGCCATAAACTCTGTCCTTCTGAACCTGAAGTTGCTTTCATACTCATCATAAAGATTAGTCATTTTAAATTTTGACCCCTCCCTAATATTATAATGATCAAGTAAATTATATTTACGAATTATACGATCTCTTATTTTATTTGAACTAAGAATCTGAAGCATTTGTTCAGTTTGTTCAATTTCACCAAACTCAAGTATGTCTTTTGTGTTGTTAAAATTATCACTTAATAAAACTTTAGAGATTGAGTTACTTGCGGTTGGATATAAAACAACAGTCGACTTGTATAGTGGAGTAATGAAATATGGCCCTGAAAATATCACTGATAGTATAATAGCAGTTATAGCTATTATTGTAAGATGTTTTTTGTAACTATAAACAACTTGCATCAAAACACCTGATAAAAATGGTTTATAGTTCGTCTTTTGTGAATCCATGTATCGATTGAATTTGAGCAGTCAAAAATAAGAAATATTATTTATGTCTGAATAAATGTCAAAATTCTTAATTAGAAACTCTATTCTTCTTTAATGATAGCGACAAACTCCTTAATATTTAATAGTTTAAGCATAAACGAAAAGAAGAGTCCTAAAACAACCATCCCAATAAACGACAACTCCCACCTAATGTTAATAACTTCTGTTAATACATAACCCATAGCAATTAGTAAAATTGAAAGAGAAATAAGGTTGATAATAAACTTAGGATTGATTTTGAATTTGAATATCTTATAAACGAGTATCAATTGTAATATTGCTGTAGTACATTGAGTTGCCAGACTTGCATAAGCAGAACCAACAGAATAGAAATATGGAATTAGGATTAAATTTAAGGTTATGTTTATTAATAGTCCTACAACGGCAATTACATTGAGTTGCTTTAAGTTATGATTTGCTGTTAACAAAGTGCCAAAAATATAGTTTGTAGAAATTGCAACAAAACTGAACATCAATAGCTTTAGTATTGTGGCAGATTGGCTAATTCGCAAAATATAATGCTGTTCTGTTTCACCAGGATTAATATAATACATTAACTGCATCAACTCAGTAGCAAAAAATTGTGAGGTTATTGCAATTATTAATGAGCCCGATATTATTATTGAGAAGGAAAGTTTAACTAATTTTTCAACAGATTCTTTAATACTTAGCATTTTAGAGAACAGTGGTAATAATAATACAGCAAATAAAAATGCAAAATTCTGCCCTGCATCTAATAACCTAAATGCTTGTGCATACACTCCTGACTGTTCCTTACCTAATGGGTTTGGAAGAATTCTCTCAATTAAAACAGGGTCAATGCGGTTGTAAAAACTCATAATCAATACTAGTAGAGCAAATGGTGCACTTCTTTTAGCAATTAGTAAAAAGAAAGGCAGATTCCAGTTGAATTTAAATCTTCCCGATTTGTTAACAACCGCAATCAGGGCTATAATGAGCGTAATGATATATGCTGCTGTTTGAGAATAAACGAACCATTCAATTGTAAAAAGTCCTTCAAAAAAGTTAAACCATAACAAAAAACCACATATTAATATCATTAGCACTCTATCTAAAACTGATAAAAAACTATCCGTTTTAAATAATAGTAAACCTGATAAATTTGATCTTAAATATAAAATTAATGATAGCAGGAACTGATTGAACCCAACCCATGCAAGGAGATAAAGTTCTCTGCCTTCGTAACCCCAAAGGATGCCAATTGCAAAAATAATTACCGCATATAGTATACCTAATGCTAATTTAAGGATACCAATGCCTGCGAGGTGTTTATTTAGTAGTTGGTTGTTTTGAGCAATATTCCGATTGTTGAAATTAGTTATTCCAAGATCAAGAAATATATAGAATAAAAAAGAGAAGTTAAAGATGGTAAAGTAGAGCCCGTATTCCTGAGTCCCAACAACATTTTGTACCTGCCGGTCTACACCTAATATCCACATGGGTTTAACCATGAGGTTTAGAAAAAGTAACAGACCGAGATTCTTTAAAAATTTCTTTTGCATTAGCGCAAAGGTAATTGTTTCATATATAAAGTCTGAAAATTAATTCTAAAATTTCAAAATTCAGATTACCAGCTACTTAAAGATTGAAAACAAATTATGCATCAGTAATTATAAAAATCCATAATCAATTATCTATCTTTGCTCACAAATATATTAATAGCATAAATGATGGGTAATTTTGTTGAAGAACTCCGATGGCGTGGTATGATCCATGATATTACAAATGGTACTGAAGATCAATTATTGAAGGAAATGACTTCGGGTTATGTTGGCATAGACCCAACCGCTGATTCTTTACATATAGGACATTTAGTAAGTGTAATGATGTTAATGCACATGCAGATTTCCGGACATCGCCCTATAGCGTTAATTGGTGGAGCAACTGGTATGATTGGTGATCCGTCAGGGAAATCGCAGGAACGAAATCTTATTGATGAAGAAACATTGCGTAATAATGAACAAGCAATAAAAAAGCAATTATCGAAATTTCTCAACTTTGAGAGTGGTGAAAATAAAGCATTGTTAGTTAATAATTATGACTGGATGAAGTCGTTCAGTTTTCTGGACTTTATACGTGATATTGGGAAGCATCTCACTGTAAACTATATGATGGCAAAGGACTCGGTAAAAAAACGGATAAGTTCTGACAGCAAGTCAGGAATGTCATTTACAGAATTTTCTTATCAGCTTGTTCAGGGTTATGATTTTCTGCATTTATATCAAAATGAGAATTGCAAAATTCAAATGGGTGGTTCTGATCAATGGGGAAATATCGTTACAGGTGCTGAATTAATAAGGCGTAAATTAGGATTTGAACAAAATGCCTATGCAGTAACATGCCCATTGATTACTAAAGCTGATGGCTCAAAGTTTGGTAAAACAGAAACTGGAAATATCTGGTTAGACACGGAAAAAACATCACCATATGAATTTTATCAGTTCTGGTTAAACGTTTCTGATGAGGATGCTGAAAAATATATTAAAATATTCACGCTATTTTCAAAAGAGGAAATTGACCAGCTTGTTGATTCACATAAAAAAGAGCCACATCAAAGATTACTGCAGAAGGAACTTGCGAAAGATATCACATGTCGTGTTCATTCGGAAGAAGCCTATGATGCAGCTATTGAAGCTTCACAAATATTATTTGGTAAAGGAACTACCGAGATGCTCAGAAATATGGATGAAAGAATGTTATTGAGTGTTTTTAAGGGAGTTCCTCAAACAGAAGTTTCTAGAAAAGAATTTGATGATGGAATAGGTCTTCTCGATTTTTTGTCAGCAAAAGCCGGAGCGTTTAAATCTAATGGCGAAGCACGCCGAATGATTAAGGATAATGCGGTTTTAATTAATAAAGCAAAAATAGATGAAAGCTTTGAACTAACATCTGAATGCTTGCTAAATGACAAATATGTACTTGTTCAAAAGGGTAAAAAACACTATTTTCTTGTTAAAGTAGAATAATTCTATTTCCTTAAGACTTATCTTTTAACTTCCATTATCTATTTGTAATAGTCAGATAAAGAGATAGTTCATCCTAAAAAAGTAATCCTAGTTACTAACAATTTGCTGTGATTAATTTCCGTCTTTTGTGGTAAATAAGAAGTTGTAATAAAGTACTTTTATCATTGTACTAATGTGTATAAGATATGTCGCATGTGTGTGAATTAAAGGAGCTTAACGCATTGGTTAGCCTGATGGATGAACCCAATGAGAGTATGTTCAGTGAAATACGAAACAAAGTAATGAGTTTCGGTAAACTGGCCATACCAGTACTAGAGGAAGCATGGGTAAATACTTTCACAGATCATGATTCAGAAAGGATTGAAAAATTAATTGATGAGATACGACGCCAGGAGTTTGTATCAGACTTTAGTGCCTGGACTCAGGAAAGTAACAATGATATAATTCCGGGTTTTATTATTCTTGCCAGATATCTTATCACTGATTTTGACGAGGATCTTTATAAAACCCAGATCGACAAGCTTATCAGAGAAACATGGCTTGAGATAAATGATAGTCTTACTGCACTTGAAAAAATCAAAGTTATTAATCACATTTTTTATAGCGTTTATAAATTCAGCAGTTATCTGGGACCGGATGTAAAAACAGACACGTATCTACTTAACAAAGTATTTGATTATAAAAAGGGGAACTCACTAAGTATGGGTATTTTGTATATAGCTATTGCTCAAAGTCTAAAAATACCTGTTTTTGGTGTTAATTTGCCTGGTCATTTTGTGTTAGCATACATGGATGACTTAGATGATATTCGAATACCCAATGAATATAATGAAGCCGATGTTCTCTTTTATTTAAACCCTGCTAATAATGGTGCTATATTTACACGGAATGAGATTGTTCATTTTGCTAATCAGATGAAGATTACACCTAAACCTGATTTCTTCCTGCCGTGTAGTAACCAGGTTGTTATAACAAGAGTAATAAATGAGCTAATTATTCTATTTGCAAAAGAAAGCAATCCTATAAAGTCAGTAGCACTTGAAACCTTACTTCAATCGCTGAAATAATAATCTAGGTTCTTTTATCAGCATAGTTTTTGCCGGCATCCAAAGCTTTCAGGTTCAGGTCAATAATATCTTTACCTTTTTTCGAGAAAATTGATTTTATTGCTTTTTCCAAGGACTCATAGTTAATTCCCAGATATGGTGAAGCTGCACCAAGAACAACAATATTTGCCACTGTAACCGATCCTATCTCTTTAGCAACTTTGTCTGCGTCAATTGTAACATTTCTGGGTACATCCCAAACGGCTTTAAGCACTTCTTCGGTAGGAGGGTAGTTTGGTGTGTTTATAAAAGGGTTCATGCTGGTAATGAGGCGACCTTCTTTTTTATTCAGCATATTAATATATCTTAGTGACTCCATTGGTTCCACAGAAATTATCAAATCGACTTTACCAGCCGGAATAAGATCTGATTCGATTTTGTTGGAAGAAATACGCAAGTTTGATTGTATGTCTCCGCCTCTTTGACTCATTCCATGTACCTCAGCCTGTTTAAGTTGTAATCCTTCCATTAATGCAGCCATGCCAATTACAGTTGCAATAGTTAATATTCCTTGTCCGCCAACTCCCGCTAATATTATATCTTTTTTCATTCTTTATTTTTTTAATATGCGTACCAATAATTTTACTTTACCAATTATGGCTAGTCAGTTATTTCTGGTTCGCGTTTTTTAAGAGCTTTCAATTTCATACGACGTCTTAGAGTTTGAATACATTCTCTTTTAGCAATAATTACAGAAACACCATTATAGTTGAGCTCATCTTTAATAATCTTTATATTCTCATCATGATTTCTCTTTAACGGTATAATAACTTTGATATGATCTTCCTCAACGCCAACACCTTTACAAATATCCTCAACTCTGCCAAATGCTGAAGAATCTTGTCCTCCGGTCATACCAGTGGTAGAATTGTCGTTAATTATAACAGTTATGGGAGATTTTGTGTTAACGGCATCAAGTAAACCGGTAATTCCTGAATGGGTAAAAGTTGAATCACCGATAGCTGCAACAGCAGGAAGTAATCCTGCATCTGCGGCACCAATAGCCATTGTAATTGAAGCTCCCATATCAACGCAAGTATTTATTGATCTAAGGGGAGCCAAAGCACTTAATGTATAGCAGCCAATATCAGAAAATACTCTGCCTGGTGAGTATTCTTGGATCACTTCATTCAGGGCTGTAAATGTATCTGTATGAGAGCAGCCATCGCATAATGATGGTGGTCGGTTCCTTAAAATAGCTGGTAAGGCGTAGCCTTCTTCAATTGGAAGATTTAGAGCTCTGCCAACTATGTTAGGGTTTAACTCACCAGCCATTGGAATACTGCCATCCATTCTGCCATGGATTTTTTTCCCTTTATTCAAACTGCCTCTTAATTGTTCTTCCACAATAGGATAACCATCTTCGAGTACCAGAATTTCATCTACCGTCTCATACAGTTCGTTTAAAAGTTTATACGGGATTGGGTATTGCCCAACTCTTAATACAGAATATGGTAAGCTCTTATCTTGGTAATTTTCATTCAAATAATTACAAGCCAATCCACAGGCTATGATTCCAAGAGTTTTATCTTCGCCAATAGTAAGAACATTATATCCGGATTTGCCTGCCTCACTTTCAAATGATGATTGTTTTTTCAGCAATTCTGCGTATTGTTTTCTTGCATTTGAAGGGAGTAATATAAATTGAGCGGGGTTACTCGGAAGGTGAACAGTATTTTCCGGTAGCATAGTTCTACGTTCAACCCCAGCTCTTGAATGTGCCAGGCGAGTAGTAATCCTAATCAATACAGGAATCTTAAATTTTTCACTTAAATCAAAAGCATATCTTGTCATATCATATGCTTCCTGCTGGTCTGATGGTTCAAGGACTGGAATTTGCGCAAACTTTCCATAGAATCTTGAGTCTTGTTCATTCTGTGATGAGTGCATAGATGGATCATCAGCTGACAATACAACCAGGCCACCATTTGCTCCGGTTATTGCTGAATTAACAAATGCGTCGGCGGCAACGTTTAAGCCAACATGCTTCATGCAGACTAATGATTTCTTTCCTGCATATGACATTCCAATCGCACTTTCCATTGCAGTTTTTTCATTGGCAGACCAACTTGATCTTATTCCTCTTTCCTTAGCATCTTTTGACGACTGAATATATTCTGTAACTTCTGTTGAAGGGGTGCCGGGATATGCGTAAACACCTGATATGCCAGCATCTATGGCGCCTTGGGCGATAGCTTCATCACCTAAGAGTAATAACTTTTGCATAACATTATATAGAGTTAATTTTTGTTGAATTTATTACTGCAAAAATATCAAAAATCTAGCTATTTTTTGGTCAGACTTTTTAATTGATAATGATTATAAATTGAATAAATGATTAATATTGCCAACTAACTTTTACCGCACTCATTTTATTTTGAAAGTCAGGTTTAAGATGTAATTGTATATTTTATTTTCTATGAATTTCCTTGCTCATGTTCACCTCTCACAGGATAATGAAGATGTTATTTTTGGCAACTTTATCGCAGATGCTATTAAGGGTAAATCATATTTAGTTTACAGAAATGATATAGTAACTGGAATTTTACTTCATCGTGATATTGATACATTTACTGACAGGCATGTTATTGTTAAAAGAAGCAGAAACAGGATCAGAGAGCATTTTGGTAAATTTTCAGGGATTGTTGTAGATATTTATTACGATCATTTTTTAGCACGAAATTGGTACAAATACCACAATCAGGAGTTGGCAAGGTATTCAAGCTATATATATATGATTTTAGCAAAAAGGTTTTTATTGTTACCAAACAGAACCAAGCGATTACTGCCTTTTTTAATTGGACAAAACTGGTTAGTAGGTTATGCAAATTTTGTTGATCTGGACCGTGTTTTTGGCGGTATGAACAGGAGGACAGGTCGTATTTCGGGAATGGAAAATGCTGTTAAAATTCTTAGAGAGAATTACGACTATCTATATTTGGATTTTGTAGAGTTTTATAGTGAGCTGGAATCTTACTCCAGGCATAGGTTGTTGGAGATTAATCAAAATTCAAGTAAATAAATAGGAGAGGATATATAAACCTAATTAAATTGTATACTACACTTGTTTTATTTCTCAGGTTTTCTTCGTTTATCAAGTTCAATTATGAAATCAGCAATATCATCTATATTTAATATTTTGTTTGGTTTTACTAATTCAATTGCTGACACGGGCATAGTATCTACATGTGCATCCTTGGGTTGTTGTACAATACAGTAACCACCAGCTTTTTTTATTTCCAGTAGTCCTTTAGCACCATCGTTATTTGCACCAGTTAGAACAACTCCAATAAGGCTATCGGTAAAAGCAATTGCAGCTGTTTCAAATAAAATATCGATAGATGGGCGAGAATAATTCTTTTTCGCTTCTGTTGATAAGGATAGAGTGTGATCTTCTTCAATTAATAAATGGTAATTTGGGGGGGCTATATAAACATAACCTGATTGAATTATTTCTTTTTCGTCTGCTTCCTTAACTATTAGGTTAGAAAGTTTATCCAGGTGTTTAGCCAAATAATTGTCGGAATTTGCGCTAGTATGTTGAACGATAAAAATAGGCATGGAAAACTCCTTAGGAAATTTTGGTATTAATCTCCCGAGGGCTTGAAATCCTCCCGCTGATGATCCTATTACAACCGCTTTGTAAGGCATGAGTAATTTAAATCTAATATGATATAATAATTGAGTTAATGCAATAATATAAGTATGCCTTGTGCTCCAATTCTTTCAATGTATAATTCTCTTATATACATATTGATTAAAAAAAACAATGCTGAATAATCATTACATGCTTATGATTTAATGATTTTCTTTTTATAAATTTTTTCGTCCCTATTCACAATTCCAAAATTATTATTATTTGAAGTAAATTGAACTGTTTCTTTCGACCCTAACCCTAAATAGCCTCCGTTCACAAGACTTTCATAAAATAGATTCACAACCCTGTTTTGAAGTTCTTTATTGAAGTAAATCAGCACATTACGACATATCACTAAGTTAACCTCAGCGAAAACACTATCGGTAACAAGGTTATGTTCTGCAAAAACCATATTTTTCTTTAATGACTTATCATAAATTACTGAATTGTAATTTGCCATATAATAATCTGAAAACGATTGAGTCCCGCCGGCAGCCTGATAGTTTGCTGTAAATTCTTTAATTCTGTCGATAGGATAAATACCTTTTTTTGCAATGTCGAGAACTTCACGGTTAAAGTCAGTTGCATATATCTGTGTCCGGTTATATAGTCCTTCTTCCTTTAATACCACAGCAAACGAATACACCTCTTCACCTGATGAGCAGCCAGCATGCCATACTTTGATAAATGGATAGGTTTTTAGTATAGGTATCACTTCTTTACGAAGAGCCAAATAGAATCCTGGATCACGAAACATCTCGGTAACATTAATTGAAAGGTCACAAAGGACTAGCTCAAAAAAAGCAGGGTCACGCAGAATCTTATGCTGCATTTCAGAAATGCTATTAAGCTTTGAGCTCGTGACTCTATTTATCAATCTACGTTTAACATGAGCTCTGCTGTAATTCCTGAAATCATATCCATATTTACTGTAAATAGCATCGAGAATTAATTGAATCTCAATATTGATAGTTTGATTATTATTATCCGCGTCTTTAGTCATTTATTCCAATCTGTTTCAGGCATTTTAGGTTAGATTTTCTTTAAGGTACAAATCTGAAAATACCAAAGTATTGTTAAATTAGTAAAGCCAAACACGAAGCAGTGATAACAATTTGTCTGTTTCAACTGGTTTTGAAAGATAATCGTTGGCGCCAGCGGCTATACATTTCTCTCTGTCTTCTTTCATGGCTTTTGCAGTTAAAGCAATAATAGGGAGTTTCTCAAATTTTTTTTCTTTCCGTATCCATTTCATTGCCTCATATCCATCCATTTCTGGCATCATTATATCCATTAAGATTAGATCAATACTATCATTATCTTTTAATTTTTGAATACCTTCCTTTCCATTCTTCCCAATAATAGTATGTACGTTATAACTTTCCAGCAAGCTTGTAATTGCAAAGATATTTCTCATATCATCATCTACCACTAATATAGTTTTACCCTCAAGAACATCATCTTTGCTATGAACTCTTTCCAGTATCTTCTTTTGATCTGCAGGTAACTTTGACTCAACCTGATGTAAAAAAAGTGTTGTTTCAGCAAGCAGCCTTTCAAACGATCTGGTTCCTTTAAGGATAATGCTTTGAGAGAATTTCTTTAATTTATCGTTCTCCTCATGTGTAAGTTCGCGCCCGGTATATATAACAATTGGTAAACCTTTAGCAACGTTTTCTTTTTCAAATCTGTCAAGTAATTCAAATCCTGTCATATCTTGTAAGCCCAAGTCAAGTATCATACAATCAAAATTTTCCTTAACAACTTTGTTATATGCTTTTTCACCAGTGTCAACATCTGTAATGTCAATATTCTCGCTCTTCATCAGATTGATTATGCTCTTTCGGGTTACCTCTTCATCTTCAACAATAATGAGCTTTTTTATAGGTTTCGAGATTATTTCTTCGATCTTTTCAAATACGCTGTCAATTTCTTTTTTCTCCACGGGTTTTGTTAAGAATCCAATTGCACCCATCTCAAAAGCTTTTATATCTGCATCAACAGCAGATATAAAATGTACAGGAATATGTCTGGTTTTATAATTCTCTTTTAGCCTCTTAATAACCTCATATCCGTTCATTCCAGGTAAGCCAACATCTAGAATAATTGCCTTTGGTTTGTGATAGTCGGCAAGGTGTAGCCCCGATTCCCCATCTAATGCAATAATTGCTTTGAATTTATGGTCATGAGCAAGATCAAGTATAACAGATGCAAAATTATAATCATCTTCAATTATCAAAACTACTTTATCATTCTCAAAAATATTATTGGTATCATCAGCAACATTGATTTCCCTTAAATCTACCTTAGGAGAGGTCGTTTTTTTATCCTTTGGTTTAGTCTCTGAAACGATTAGATCATTACTTCTATCAGTAGATATAATGTCTGCATCTTCAATTAGGTCTATCTCTTCTAGTGGAGGTAACTGAAGTTCAAAGGGCAAATACAGGGTAAAAGTTGATCCACTACCTTCTTTACTTTTGAGTTGCATTTCACCCCCAAGCAGTTGTGAAAAGTTTTTCGAAATACTAAGACCCAATCCTGTACCTCCATATTTTCTGTTGGTTGTCCCATCTGCTTGTTTAAATGCTTCAAAAATTAACTTTTGTTTATCTGCAGGGATCCCTATGCCAGTGTCGGTAATTGAAATAGCAACTGTGCTATCAGGTTTTAATTCTGGGTTACTATATTTAGTGTTTTTCGCAGGTTTGCCTATAATCATACTAATTTTACCATTTGTAGTGAATTTAATGGCATTGGAGAAAAGATTCTTGATAATTTGCTGTACACGTTGAACATCACTTAAGATGCTTTTTGGGATATCGTTTTTTATTTCAATTTGAAGTTTGAGTCCCTTTTCCTTCATCAATTCTTCAAAGGAAGATTCAATAAATGATTTAAGATCCTCAAAGTTTAGTCTTTCTAAAAGTAATTCAATATTACCCGACTCTATTTTAGATAGATCCAGGATATCATTAATTAGATTTAGCAGGTCGAATCCTGATGAATGAATTGTTTTGGAGAACTGTAATTCTTTATCATCGAGATGCTTCTTCTTATTCTCCGTCATTAGCTGAGAAAGTACAATTATGCTGTTTAAAGGAGTTCGCAATTCATGCGACATATTAGCTAAAAACTCTGATTTATATTTGCTTGCAAGTTCAAGATCATGAGCTTTTTCTTCAACATCTTTTCTGGCAATCTCTAACTCTTTATTTTTTTCGTTAATAGCATCCCTTTGTATTTCCAGAGCTTTGCTTCTTTCTTCAAGTTCTTCATTAGTTACTTTTAGTTCTTCCTTCTGAGCTTGAAGGTTTTCCTCTGATGTTTTTAAAGCGGTAGTTTGTTCCTGTAGTTCTTCGTTTGTTTGTCTTAATTCCTCCTGCTGAACTTCTAATTCCTTGGCCTGTTCCTGGGTTCTTTCAAGCAGCTCAAGAACCCTGATATGTGATTGAAGAGTCAAAATCGATAAACTTGTATCGTTTACTGCCAGGTCTAAAAACTTGAGTTCATTAGCCGATAATTTCTTTATCAACCCTAATTCCATCACTGCTATTACATTATCGGAATTAATAAATGGAACAATAACAAATTGCTCTAGCTTTTGTTCACCTGGTCCATAATTAAACATAGGTAGGTCATAATCATCCTTTTTTGAAATAATTATTCGCTTCCTATCTTTGTAAGATTGCCCAACAGCTCCATTGCCTGGCTTTATAATCTTCATCCTGTTTTTATCTTCATCCTTAATTGCGTAGGATGATATTAAATGTAATTCCTCGTCTTCCGTAATATAAATAAGCCCTATTTGAGCTCCTAAATAAGAACAGAAAAAGGATAGTATTTCATTAGTGAGTTCTTTTACATTTTGTTGGCCCTTTATAATGTTTGCCAGTTGGTTCAAACCAGATTTTAACCAATCTTGTGCCTCTGTTTCAATTGCATTTTTCCTTAAAGTTTGAGTCATCGTGAAAAGTGATTTCCCCAGACTATCATTCTCACTTCTAGGTTTTATTACTGTTGAATAATCGCCTTCTGCAATTTTGTTTGATTGCTCAACAACAGATTTAAAGCTGGTAATCATTTGATTAAGGGAATTACCCAGTATGTCATCTTTGCTTCGAATTTCAACTTTGTCGCTATAATCACCTTTAGCCATTAAACGTGCAACGTTCGCATAAGAAGTAAGAGTATTTACCAATCGGGTAAAGGTATTTCGCATGTCACCAACTTCGTTAGGTGGTGCTTTTATATTTTTTGGGGCTAGTATTCCACTTGCAACTTCTTTTCCCCAAGATGACAATTGCTTGATGGGGTTTACAAACCAACGTGTAACAAGTATTGAGATAAAGAAAACAAAAATTATTGTGAGAATAAATGATATCTTAACAATATCACTTAACCTTCTTGCATAAGCAAATGCTTCGGAGTGTTCTATCTCTTCAAGAAGTATCCAGTTTACTCCCAGTGGTTCAAGTTCTTTAATAGACCTGTAAATTCCCAGTACATAATTACCATTACCGTCACTATCATAAGTTGATACTTTCTCATCTTGTAATTCTTTTGAATTTAGATATGCAATGTCATCTTTATGAAGCATGTAATCTCTCCACTGTAGCGTCTTTTTATTAGATATTTTCTCCTTAAGCACTTCTGATTTCTCGCCAAATCTTTTAGCTGACCGGAGTATCATATCATCACCAACTAAAAATGCCTGTCCTGTTTCACCATAACCCGTTTCCTGAAGAATCATATCATTTAGACCTTCACTTGTAATTTGAAGAGTTAGAAGTCCAATTGTTTTCCCGTTATCATTTTGCACTGGTTTTACGAAGAACCCGGAAATCTTATCATAACTTGGGTTAAAAACTTCAAGATCAGAGAATAAAGTCTTTCCAGTTTCAAGAGATTTTCGTGCTGTTTCGCTTAAAAGTGAGGTTCGAAGGTCTCCGGAAAATACATTTTGTCCTAATACATTTTCATCTCTTACACTAAATATTACATTGCCGTCATAATCAATAAAAAAGAAGTTATAATAATCATTCTCTTTGAGAATCCCTTTGAACTCTTGCTTCAGCTGTAATACTTTTTCATTCCAATTGCCCTTATCTATAAATTCCTGTAGTGGAAGTTTGCTTTTTTTGAATTCCTTATCCAAATCTTCATATACAATTAGTCCTGCATGTGATGCTGCTGCGATTTTAAGGATATCAATTGCACCATCAAAATAGGTATTAATATATTTCAACCTGAGTTGTGAAGAAGAGTTTAGTGATTTTTCGGCAACAATTGTAAGACCATAATATGCATTTAAATAATTTATATAACTTACAATACCTAAAGGGATAAACGATATTGCAAGGAACCATAGTAACAACGACTTACCAACACCAATATATTTCCATGATTTTAGAGAAAACTTCAGTTTCTCCCAAGTGGAAGATTCATTGTAATTAACAAAATTATTACTCATGTGTTTCAAGTAAAAGTTTAAAAGTATTGAGCTTAGGTTTTAGCATTGATATACTTATTAACTGCATCGTAAAGTTCAGTAGGATTTATGGGTTTAGAAATATAATAGTCCATTCCTACGGCAAGGCATCTTTCTTTATCACCCTTCATAGCAAAAGCAGTCATAGCTATAATATGAGTATGTCCTCCTAGGCTTTGTTCACTTTTCCTTATATTTTCGGTAGCAGTAAACCCATCCATCTTAGGCATTTGGACATCCATTAATATTAAATTAATGTTACCATGATTCTTTTTAAACAATTCAAAAGCAACTTCACCATTTTCAGCAGGTATAACTTCCCAACCTTTTCTTTGGAGAAGTTGTGTAACAATCTTCATGTTTATAATCTGGTCTTCGGCTACTAGTATTCTTACAGGTTGGTCTTCCCCTTTCTTCGCAGTACGTGAAGTGCTTTGGTCAACATTTGCTGCATCTTTTTCATTATCACCATATTTTTTCTTAAAGTAAGCTTCGATTTTATTGCTTAAGATTGGTTTAGTAATGAAATCGCAATTTTTCGTTTTATTAAGCTTGTTTGCCTCTATTGAGGCTTTTATTTGTGACAGGAATACTATGTCAAATTTATTTTCCGGAAAATGCTCGTTAAGCTTATCCATAATTTGATCCCCTGTCATATTACCCAATATAAAATCAATAAATATCAGGTCGAAAGTTTCTTTTCTCAAGGTTTTGACTGCTTCTTCAAATGTTAAGCATGTTTTATTATACACCCCATTTTTATCAAGACTATTTGAAAGAACCTGTCCTGATTCTTTGTTGCTGTCAACTAGTAATACCTTGTATTTGTCGTAATTAGGAATAATTTGACTTAGAGGTTTCTCGTCTTTCTGATCACCTGTGAGAAGATTAATAGTGAACATAAACTTACTTCCTGCGTTGACTTCACTTGTTACAGTAATTGTTCCTCCCATAAGTTTCACAAGCTTCTGTGAAATATTTAGACCAAGCCCAGTACCGCCATGTGTACGAGTTGTTGAAGAATCGGCTTGAGTGTATGTAGCAAATAACTTTTCAATTGTTTCCTTAGGAATACCAACACCAGTATCGCTAATACAAAATTCTAATCTTAACTGTTCTTCTACATGGTCTATTAATTTTACCGTTAGCTTAACAATACCCTCCTCAGTAAATTTCATTGCATTATTGAGAAGATTTGTTAATATTTGCTTTAATCTGAGTGGGTCACCAATAATAATATCAGGAATATCTGAGTCGATATCGCAAATCAATTCAACTTGTCCTTCAATAGTCTTAATACTTATTGTTTGAAAGATTCTTTCGGCTAATTCTCTAATGCTAAATTCAATTTCCTCAATCTCAAAGGCGTCGGCTTCCACTTTAGAGATATCGAGAATATCATTGATGATCTCCAAAAGCGTTTCTCCGGATTTTTTAATATCTTCTAATCTTTCTTTCTGTAAATCAGATAAACCGGTGTCCATAAGACCAAGTCCTGCCATTCCAATAATTCCATTTAAAGGAGTTCTAATTTCATGACTCATTGATGCTAAGAATAAACTTTTGACATTCGTTGCAGACTCAGCAGTGTTCTTGGCTGCTTCAAGTTCCTTAACTGTTTCCTTCAGTTTATCACTTGCTTCTTGTAACTCAGTCCGTTGTTTGAAAAATTCAATAAAAGCTCTAATCTTGCTTTTTAGAACTTCTAAGTCAAGAGGTTTGTATAAATAGTCAACAGCTCCTGATTCATATCCTTTAAAGACATGTTTTCTTTGTTTACTTATTGCTGTAACAAAAATTATTGGGATATGTTTAGTTCTTTCGTTACTTTTCATTATTTCGGCAGTCTCGAAACCATCCATCCCTGGCATCTGAACATCCATCAAAACAAGTGCAAACTTATGCTCAAGAAGTAACCCAAGTGCTTCGTTACCAGAAACAGCAGTGAATATTTCCAATTCGGGATTATCAAGAATTCCTTCTAAAGTGATAAGATTTTCCGGCCTGTCGTCAACTAAAAGAATTTTGTACTTTGTATCATTCATAGTTAATAACTATAAGGGTGAGAACAATTTGTTATTAAGCAAAAGTAATTTTTTTTGCTAATAAATTAGAATATATACCTATAATTTTTAAGTTCGAAATACGTACTTATCGATTGCAAATCGATTTAAAATCACACCATGTACACTGATTTGTGTCTTCTGTTTGGATGAAAGGAGTATTTGAATCTGAAATTTCGCTAATCAAATTGATTACATGATCTTGAAACTCCTCGAAATTATCTTGGATATTGTTTATGTCTTTAATCTGTAGAGTGATAAATCCTCCTGAAATACTTCGGATACTGATAATGCCAGCCTCTAGTTTTTCAACCGGGTTTTGACAGTTGTATAACCATGCGTAGAACATAACTTGAAAAGCCTTTGCATAATCGGGGTTAGTGGTTAATTCTGCTATATCTTTTACTATCAATTCCTTTTGCAATACTTTTCCTGTTTTATAATCTATAATTTGTATTGTTCCATCGGATTGTCTTTTGTCAATCCTGTCAATAAACCCTTTGAAATTAATATCTGATCCTTTATGATTTATACTAGTGTAATATCTGTTTTCAGCACTTTGCAATACAGATGGGTTTTTTTTAATGTTATTAATATCCCATTGCAAAAAATTGTAAATATAATTGCTGGCCACTTCAAAAATCAATAAATTCTTACCAAATTTTAACTCACTGTTACTATAATACTTTTTGAATTGTTTTAGTAGTAAGTGTTGAATATTAGATATATATCCTTTAAGTACATCTGAGTTGATTTCATTATTCTCCATTGGTTTGTACATCTTCTCAAGTACAGCATGTATCACAGTACCAAATGTGTTTGCTTCAACCGTTTTTTCGAACTTCGATGTAGTATTTATTTCCAAAATATTTGAGAAGTAAAACTTTAAGGGGCAGGATATATAATTACTAAGGATAGACGGTGAGTAACCTGTAGTTAATAATTCAGCTAACCTAAGTTTTATTTGTTCAGTTTTATCAATTGTTATTTTTTTACTTCCGACATTAAAGTCTTCTTTTGGAGAAACATCCGTATTAATTAAATGATGATGCAGTTTAATTAATGGATTAATTTTAGATAACTCATTTTCAATTTGAAGTATGAATCTGCTTTTCTCACCACTACCAAGTTTGTCGGAGTTGGAATTATAAATCAAAGTAATGTTTTTTGCACGTTGAAGAAGCCGGAAAAAGTGATATGCATAAATATTTGAGTTATCATTTGGCAAAGGAAGTTTGTGTTGCCTTCGAATGTCCATAGGTATAAATGAGATTTCATTGTTCGCTTTTGGAAGTATACCTTCGTTAGCAGAGAGTATGTAAACATTTTTGAAATCAAGAGTACGTGTTTCAAGCATCCCCATTATTTGAATACCAACTAGGGGCTCACCCAATAGACTAATATTACTTTGATTTATTAATTGTCTGACAATTTGCTTAACTGCTTTGAAGTTAATTATTTCATTATTTTGTGAGATTATCAAAATTAACTTACTAAGTATTTTTATCAGCAGCTGTACTTGTTCTTTCGCTAGTATATTAATCTTGTTTTGTGAGATTACGTAATACAGAAAATCTATTAAATTTTCTAATCCAGAAGAAACACTTGCAATATTGTCATTACTTAAAAGCTGAAATATAATTTGAGAAACGGAACTATCTTTGCCCGAGACTAACACTTTCAATTCATCAATATTTATTGTCGAGATGTTGTGTGTGATAATATGGTTTGTTAATTTCTCACCAATATTATTGCTGTTAAGCTGTTTTATTATCGGATTAGAGAACAGAGACATTAGATCTGTTGATAGAATTCTGCCATTGTTTAATGATCTGGAAATCATCAGGTCAATCCATGCTGTAAAGAAATGTGCAACAGGGGTATTATTTAAAGGATAACCAAGTGTTAAATTATATGATGCAGCTTGATTATTATCAGAGTTTGGTGATGGAAGAGAGTTTATTAATGGCAATAATAATCCTTCATCAGCGAGAACAATTGCTGTATCCATCAACGAAACAGGATTTCCTTCTATAGATTGATTGTTGTTAGATTCAAATTGTTCTTTCAATTCCTGACCTACAAATTTTGCCTGCCCGATCTGTTTTGGTACACCAAGAATTCTAATTTCCTTTGCCGACGAAACAAGGTGGTTGCCAATATTGTCGGGTTCCTTAATTTTAAGTCTCTTGATTATATTTCTGATATTCTCACCAGCTTCATGAGTATTATTTTCGCTTTCTATCTCTGAAAAATAATATTGGTCGATATCCCAAATAAAATCACAATTAAAGTTTTGGTTTATGTAATCAAACACCTTTATTTCTGCTTCGGAAAGTGCATTAATCCCGACAAGGATAAAATTGTTCCAATTTCGCCCTGTTAGCTTTGCAGGAATATTATCAGCAAGATTTCTTGTTATAAACCCCTGGTAACCAGAATTCATAGCTATCATTCTGGTTTGTAGTTTGGTATAATAATTAATCAGGGTGTTATAAAAGTGTAAATAGTTATTTTGTAGTTGTGTTAAAGGACGTCCATCAGGATTCCATTGTTGAATAGCTTTTACTGCAGATAGTTGTTTGAAAACCTTATTGGCATCAGCCATTGAATTGTCGATATCATTAAAGTCAGTTAGCATTACCGGTGCCCAGGTTAAAAACTCATCAATAGTTTTAACATCATCTCCTCCAATTTCTTTATGAATATCGAAGAGTTCAAAATACATTGAGATATTATCGGCCTTTTTTATTCCGGATGCCTTTTCTATAAATTCATTTACTGGATAAAATTCAGGTAGCCAAATGCTTTTTGTAGAAATGTTCTTAATTTCTTCTTTAAGAAATACTTCTGATCGACGGTTTGGTAAAATTACAACTGTTTGTTCACCAAAGTGTTCATTGTTTAATATCTTCTCAGCGGCTTCTTTAAGAAATTTCTTCACGATTTTAATTTAGTTATTTCCCATTTAACCAGGTACTGCAAAACCCACTTTTTTCGGCAATTATAATTTTCTCAATTGTTCCAAGGTCGTGCCACTGATTTGCTGTGTCAACATAAGCATTTATAATATTAGTATTTGCTATTTCTAACCATGAATCAATTATAGAAAATTTTCCAGTCTGCTTTATCAAATCAACAAACTTTGGTGATATTACATAAATTCCGCTGAAAGCGTAGCTGTAATATTCAGAGTAACTTTTATTTACCCACTTAAATTCTTTGTTTCTTAAGTTAGTCCATCCAATAAGATTATTAGAGTTATTGAATAGTAAAAATCTTTGGGTTTCTCTTTTTCTTACGCAAAGTGTTGCTACAGCATTATTATTTTTATGATAGTTAAATAATTTTGAGATATTAACATCTGAGATAACATCAACGTTATGAACTAAAACAGGTTCGTTGCCTGCAATAAATTCCTTTGCTTTAAGGATTGCACCACCGGTGTCAAGCAGCTGCTCTCTTTCATCGGAAATTATAATATTTACACCAAAATTGTTTTTGCTGGCAAGAAAGTCGATTATGCTTTTTCCCTCGTGGTGAATGTTTATTAGGAAGTGATTAAAGCCCTGATTTTTCAAATTTAGTATAGCGATCTCAAGCATGGTTTTGCCATTAACCTCAACAAGAGCTTTTGGCATGTCTTGAGTGATTTTTTTCAACCTTGTACCCAGTCCCGCTGCTAATATGATTGCTTTCATGCTAATTTGAATTAATCAATTTCCATATGCCGAACTTCTACTACAATGTCAGGATATTTTTTCTTTAGAAGCTCCGCAACTTTTGAAGCACTGTAAACTGATCGATGACGACCGCCGGTACAGCCAAAATTAATTTGAAGATTATTAAATTTTCTTGATTGATAATTGATAATACTTTGATCAATTATGTCCATAGCGTGCGATAAGAATTCTTTAACTTCTGCTTTAGCTTCAAGATATTTGATCACAGGTTTTTGTAATCCTGTATAGTCTCTTAATTCATCAATTCTGCCCGGATTTGGCAGAGCTCGGCAATCAAATACATGTCCACCTCCGTTTCCGGTATGGTCAACGGGTATCCCTTTCAATTTGAACGAGAAACTATTAATACATACTGTTAGACGATCATTTTGATTATGAGTAAAATTATAGTCTAAAGAGGCTATTTTAGTTAATACTTTTGTGAGTTCAGGAACATTGTCTTTAGTGGGTGATTTCTTCAATAATTTAGATATTGAAGTTATCGCCATTGGTATGCTTTGTAGAAAATGAGCTTTATGCTGTACAAGACCTCTAAACCCATAAGCCCCCATCACCTGCATTAATCTGAAGTAAATAAACTCTGTATAATATTTTTCAAAATCGGCCTGTTTGCCAGGAAGGATCTTATTTAAACATTCTATATAATGATCGTAAAGTATATCCTGCTCATCTTCTGACAAATTTGCTTTTACCTGGTATAACAGTGATACTAAATCATATTGCAACGGCCCTTGGCGTCCCCCCTGAAAGTCAATGTACCAATGGTTGTTTTCAAACACCATAATATTTCTGGACTGAAAATCACGATAACAGAAATAGTTATTTTCGGCACTCAGCAGCAGATCTGCTAATGTGACAAAATCGTTTTCCAGAAGATTTTCATCGAAATTAATGTTGTGTGGCTTTACGAAGTAATACTTAAAATAATTCAAATCCCACATTATCGATCTTCGATTGAATTTTTTAACAGGATATGCCACATCCAGATCAAGGTTTTTGATGCCTTCAACCTGAAATTTAATAAGGTCTGAAATCACATTCTTATAATGTTCAATATTCTTATTGCTATCATTACCCAGCAAACTAAACAAAGTAATGTCTCCCAAATCCTTTATTAGGAAGTAGCTGTAGCCATTATCTCGTGCATAAATCTCAGGCACCTTAAATCCAAGCGATTTAAAATGTTCAGTAAATGAATTGTAAGCTATATTTTCTCTAATATCATTATTATATGATGCGATTAATGTTGCAGGATCATAATTGTCCGGAAAAATAATTCTGAAATATTTACGATTTGAGCCGGATGATGGTAATGGTATTATCTGAAAGTTAGATGGATAACCAGTATCTTTTAGTAGTGTTTTAATACTTGGGATATGATCCTTTGGCATATAAATAGGATTTGATACAAATGTACATATTTGAGATGATAAGTTTGATTAAATTACCCATTGTATTTTATTAGTAATATTTAAAAATTACTATTGCTGGTCAGAGTCTTTATTAAAAATCATAAATTTGCATCAAAATAATCAATAATTATTATGGAAGAAAGTAACACAGCTTTAGACGTCCTCAAAACAGCAGTATTATTAGAGCGAAGGGGTAAAGCATTTTACACTCATTCTGCCCGTATGAGTGAAAGTAGTTCAGTTAAGAAAATATTTGAAATGATGGCTGAAGAAGAGAATGCACATATCGATTTTTTGGTAAAACAATTTAAAAGTTTTTCAAGCAATAATCGTTTTCTTGATATTAAGGACCCCGAAGAAGCAGAAGATGATACCATGGAAATATTGACTGAAAAGGTGAAGACTGAGATATCTGCTGCAGGCTATGAAGCAGCTGCAATATCTGCCGCAATTGATTTTGAGAATAGAGCCATTGAAGTGTATTCTACCCGCGCTGAAGAAGCAACTGATCCTGCTGAGAAAGAAATGTATACAATGCTTGCAAATTGGGAAAAATCTCATCATCATTTATTACATAAACTCAACGAAGATTTGAAAGAAACTATCTGGAACGATAATAATTTCTGGCCATTTTAAAAGTTTGATTTATCAAATAACCAACCTAAACATCACGAATGATCCTAATAGTTATGTTGATATTGGCTAACTTAAATAATCATTTGAATTTTAATAAATTGTAATTTAAAAATGGATACAAAAAAATCTGGATTTACCTCCAAGCTAGTACATGCTGGTAAAATAAACGATAATCATGGTAGTGCAATAACACCAATCTATCAAACCTCAACTTTTAGTTTCAGTGATGCTGATCAAGGTGCTCGATTTTTTTCAGGTGAAGAAAAAGGATATATATATACCAGGTTGGGTAATCCTAATATGGAAGAACTGGAAAAAACTGTTGCTGAATTAGAGAATGGTTTTGGTGGTATTGCAGCATCATCAGGAATGGCAGCTGTAAATATTGTTTATCTTACTTTGCTTGGTCAGGGTGACCACATGATAAGTCATAATGCAGTTTACGGACCGTCATTAGGCATCATGGAAAAACTGTATCCTAAGTTTGGTGTGGAGTATGATTTTGTTGATACTACTGATATCCGCAATATTGAAAAGGTAATAAAACCAAATACTAAGCTTTTGTATCTTGAAACACCTGCTAACCCAACAATGGGTATAACTGATATTAAAGCGGCAACAGAACTAGCTCATAAACATGGAATTACCGTTTGTGTTGATAATACATTTTGTAGCCCTTATTTACAAAGGCCCCTCGATTTGGGCGCAGATATTGTATTACATTCACTAACTAAATTTATTAACGGACATGCTGATGTAGTAGGCGGAATAATTGTTGCAAAGGAAGAGAACCTCTATAACCAGCTTAAATATATTATGATAAATGTTGGATTTAATATGGATCCACATCAGGCATGGCTTGTTCGACGAGGATTGAAAACTCTGTCGGTTAGAATTGACAGAGCGCAGGAGAATTCAATTAAGGTTGCCGAATTTCTTGAAGCTCATGATAAGGTTGAATGGGTACTATATCCTGGATTGAAATCGCATCCTCAATTTGAATTGGCAAAAACGCAAATGGACGGACCTGGGGCTATGATATCCTTTGGCCTTAAAGGCGGACTTGACGCAGGAAAGATTGTTATGAATAATGTTCATTTAGCTCTTCTTGCTGTTTCTCTGGGTGGTATCGAAACACTTATTCAGCATCCCGCATCGATGACGCATTCTAAACTTTCTAAAGAAGGCCGCGAAAATGCTGGTATTTCTGATGGTTTAGTTCGTTTATCAGTTGGAATTGAAGATGTTGATGATATTATTGCAGATCTTGATAATGCCTTGTCGAAGGTGTAGCTAAGAAATACTTTATCTTTTATTAAGCCTGTTATTTATGAAACAGGCTTTTTCTTTACTCAACATTTTTACTAAATTCGTGTTTTTGTTTTTAGTTGGGTTTATAACAATGAATTAGTTATTGTTTTATGTTCAGAAAGGCTTTTTTCATAATCATGCTAATTATACCATTTTCGCTTGTTTCACAACAGGTTGCATTGGTGCTTAGTGGAGGCGGAGCAAAAGCTTATTCTCACATTGGTGTTCTTAAGGCTTTGGAGGAGAATAATATTCCAATTAGTTATGTTGTTGGTAACTCAATGGGTGCATTAATTGGGGCCTTATATTCATCTGGTTATTCACCTGACGATATTGAAACGATTTTATCTGATCCAAAGTTTTTACATTTTTCTAAGCAAAGAAATAGTAGTATAGCCAGGTTTTATCAGAAAAATGAGCCAAATCCTGCATTTGTAAACTTTCCGTTTAATATTGATAAAGGACTAATTATCCAACTGCCATTAAGTGTTTACAGTTTTAAAGAAATCGATTATGCTTTAATGGAATATTTTGCAGGGGCATCAGCAGTTTCGGGTAATAATTTTGATAGTCTTATGATACCGTTTCGGTGCATAGCAACTGATATCGATTCTAGTAGGCTTGTATCATTCCATGATGGAAATCTGGCAAATGCTGTAAGGGCCTCAATAACTTTCCCATTTTTTGTGAGACCTATCGAGATTGATAGTGTTGTGTACTTTGATGGAGGAATGTATAATAATTTTCCTGTAAATACAGCTATTAATGAATTTCATCCTGATTTTATTATTGGAAGCAAGGCTGTAAACAATTTTTCACCTCCAAACCCTGACTATGCAATATCTTTAATTCAAAGCATGTTAATGGCCAAAACAGATTTTGAAATTGATTCAGCACTTGGAGTAGTTATTGAAAGTAGATCTGGCGACGAATCAATATTTCAATTCTCAAGGATCAACGAATATATAGATAGTGGGTATGTAGCAGCTCAGCGTGAGATGAGTGAAATTATTAAGAGGGTTAAGCCAGATGGTGACGCAACACCTGCGGAAAAGAGAAGTAAATTTAATGCTGATATGCCAAAAAGAAATATTGGTGCTATTACTGTAACAGGAATAATCGATGAACAGAAAGATTATTTTAATAGATTAATTGGTGATGCAGTTCGTTACCAAAACACAATTAAGTTTGGAAATTTTTATCGTAAACTTCTATCTAACGAAAATGTGCTGGATATATATCCCGAGATGGAATATGATTCAATAAATGATAATTTTAATCTTAACTTAATTATAAAGAATTCTGAACCATTTAATTTAGGAATTGGGGGTTACATTTCTTCCTCCGGTGTAAACGAAGGTTTTATTGAGCTGGGGATCGGATACCTCAGCCGTACAGCGAATCAATTTAGTATTGCGGGTTATTTTGGAACATTCTACAATAGTTTTTCTGTAAAAGGAAAAGTTGAAGTGCCAGGCAAGCTACCATTCTATGCTAAATTAGATTTACTTATTTCCAGGAAGAATTATTTTAGTAATGCCCGCTATTTCTTTGAGGATAAGTTTCCGGCTTATATTATTAATGATGAAAACTATGCAGAACTTTCCTTCGGTGTTCCAATAGGTAATTCTGGTGTATTAAGTGCAGGGTTGAGTAATATTAATGTCTATTATCAATATTATCAAGATAATCATTTTTCAAGAACCGATACTGCTGATGTTTCAAATTTTTACTTTCTTTCTCCTTTTATTGAATATGAAAGTAATAGTTTAAATCATAAAATGTATGCAACAGAAGGTCAACATTTTTATGCAGGTTTTAGTTATTATTCAGGTAATGAAAAATACACACAAGGATCAGGAAAATCACCATCAATTGAATATACAACCGTCCTTAATTATTATACTTTATCGTTACGCTATTTAAAATATTTTGAACTATTTAGAAAGATGTCATTTGGCCTTTCATCTGAAATTGGTATGTCAGCAAAGCCTTTGTTAGATAGCTATATTTCGAGTTTGTTGCTTGCTACACCTTATGAGCCTATCCCTGTGATGAAAACATTATTTCTTGAAAACTATAGGGCAAATAATTATGGTGGAATAGGTGGCACTTTGTCGTATAACTTCTTTAAGAATTTTGAATTTAGAGTTGATGGATATTATTATTTACCATACAATAAGCTTCTTAAAGGAACTGACAACAAACCATATTTGAGCAAACCTCTTACATATCATTATATTCTCGGGTCTGCAAGATTAGTTTACAGACCTCCAATTGCAGTTATCAGTGCTTCGGTGAATTTTATTGAGAAACCCGGAAGTAAGGTTGGCTTTCTTTTAAACTTAGGGTTTCCCATTTTTAATAAATCCAGGTTGAACAGATAATGCGAATCTTTTTTTGAATTTGAAAAACAGTAATTTACGAGAACATAATATTATTGTTTTTCGCCACAAAGTTTAAACTTATATTGTTTTATTGCTAAATTTGTTGACTTAATTGTCTGACTAGGCATAATATATTGTAAATCTATGAACCGTAGTTCTTTATAGAACATATCGGATGTAATGAAAAGTATTTTATAATGGAAATTAAAGACCAACCCAATCAAACTCCTGAACAAAACAGCAAATCTCAAGAACAGGACAAGAAATCTCTCACCGATGCAACATTAGTGGATAATAGTGACATAGCTAGTAAATCTGAGTCAAAAATCAGGTCCCAAATATCGGAAGATGAAAAAGATGTAATCATTGATATGATGCGAGGTAAAGTTGTAACTCCTTTGAAACAGGATAAATCAAAAACTGCGAATGAATCACAAATATCTGAAGATGGTAAAAAGGATATTGTTGAGATGATACGTGGTAATTCTGGTAAAGACCCTAAAAAAGATAAGCATGTTGACAATGCTTCTGAAAAAGGAGGTGATTCAGGTGGGAAGCAGATATCCAACGCCGAGAAAAAAGATATTATTAACTTGCTGCATGATAAAATAAAGGAAGACGATGACGAGGTCATATTTGCTAAGATTGACTTTGATAGTCTTAATAAGCAAGAACTTGTTGAGATCCTTGAAGATGTTGTTCAAGAGGAGGATATTTCAGTAATTAAATCGCAAGTTGGTAAAATAAATTCTGCCTTCTATCAGCGTAATAAAGAAGAGATAGAAAGCGAATTAAATGCATTTATTAAATCTGGTGGAAATGAAGAGGAATTTAGTCATGTAGATGACCCTCTTGAGATTAGATTTAAAGCGGCCATTGCAAAATATAAACACAGCAAATCAAAATTTTCGCAAAATATTGAAAAAGATAAACAGCATAATCTTAAATTAAAGCATGAGTTACTAGATGATCTTAAGGATTTAATTAATTCTGAAGAAACTCTGAAAAAAACTTATGATGAATTTAAAGTCCTGCAGGACAGGTGGAAAGAAATAGGGATGATACCTGCATCTGAGCTTAGAAACCTTTGGCAAAGCTACCATTTTCTTGTTGAGAAATTCTTTGATAAGGTAAGGATAAACAGAGAACTTCGAGATCTTGATCTTAAAAAAAATCTTGAAGCAAAGCTTGCTCTTTGCGAAAAAGCTGAAGAACTAATTGTAGAAAAATCTATTCTTAAGTCATTTAAGCTTCTGCAATTTTATCATGATAAGTGGAGAGAAATAGGACCAGTTCCTACCGATGTCAAAGATGAGTTGTGGGACAGATTTAAAGGAATCACTGATAAGATAAATCTTCGTCGTAAGGATTATTATAAGGAATTGCAGGACCTGCAACAGGCAAATTATGATACTAAACTGGCACTTTGTGAAAATGCCAAAGAAGTTGTTTCTGAGTCTATTGATACACTTAAAGGTTGGCAGGTTGCTACCGAAAAAGTAAATGAATTGCTTAAGCTTTGGAAAACAATTGGACGAGCTCCAAAATCAAAGAATGATGAGGTTTGGGTAGCATTTAAGGGTCATTTAGATTCATTTTTCAAAGCAAAAAGAGAATACCTTAACGAGCTTAAAGGGCAGCAGGTAAACAATTACAATCTGAAGCTAGATCTATGTGCAAAAGCTGAATCCATTAAGAATAGCACTGATTGGGGAAATACTACTCGTGAGCTAATTAGTTTGCAGCAGGAGTGGAAAAAGATTGGTCCGGTGCCACGTAAATATTCTGATAAGGTATGGAAGAGATTCAGAATTTCATGTGATGAGTTCTTTAAGAAAAAATCAGAACATTTTAAAAGCCTTCATTCTGTTGAAGATGAAAATCTGAAGAAAAAGATGGAGATTATTTCCGCTATAGTTAATTATAAAATTGAAGAAGATAAAGAAATAGATCTTCAAGCCCTTAAAGATTTTCAAAAACAATGGATCGAGATCGGTCATGTACCATTTAAGGAGAAAGATAAAGTTCAAACAGTGTACAGAACCGCTATTGATAAACTGGTAGGCAAAATGGATATCAATAAGTCAGAGCTATCTTCTGTTGACTTTAAAAATAGAGTTGATTTACTAAAGAGCAGTCCTGATGCCGGCAAAAGATTGTCAAAAGAACGCATATTTATTTCCGGGAAAATCAATAAGATTCAAGAAGATCTTGATGTTTGGGAAAATAATATAGGCTTTTTCTCCAATTCAAAACAATCAAATAAATTAAAGGAAGAGTTTGAAAATAAAATTAGCAAGGCCAGAAATGAAATTGAAGGTCTGAAAAACAAGCTTAAACTGCTTAATTACTAGTGCTAATTGATTTTATAACTTTTTAGTTATCTTATACTAATGGCAGGAAATGTTTTTGGAAAGCTTCTTACCCTAACTACTTTCGGTGAGTCTCACGGAAAAGCAATTGGAGGTATTTTGGATGGGTTACCTGCCGGTCTAAAGATAGATTTTAGCTTGGTCCAGAAAGAACTTAACAGAAGGCGTCCGGGTCAATCATCAGTTGTTAGCCAAAGAGCTGAAAATGATAATGTTGAATTCTTGTCTGGAATATTCAATGGATATACCCTGGGTACACCAATTGCATTTTTTGTAAGAAATAAAGATGCTAATCCTGATGATTACAATCATCTTAAAACCGCATATCGGCCATCTCATGCCGACTTTACTTATGATAGCAAATATGGTATTAGAGATCACAGAGGAGGTGGAAGATCTTCTGCTCGTGAAACTGTGGCTCGAGTAATTGGGGGTGCATTAGCAAAACAATTATTGCACAATTTTAATATCTCAATTATTGCTTATGTTAACCGAATTGGAAAAGTTTCGGTTGAAAAATCATATCTTGAACTCGATCTTGAAAATATAGAGAATTCTGAAGTTAGATGTCCCGATACCGTCGTTGCAAGAAATATGGTAGAGGCAATTAAGAATTCTGCTAAACAGAAAGATACTTTAGGTGGTGAAATCACCTGCGTAATTAATAATATGCCAATTGGATTAGGTGAACCTGTTTTTGACAAACTTAATGCAGACCTTGCTAGATCAATAATGAGTATCAATGCTGTAAAAAGCTTTGAAGTTGGTTCTGGTTTTGCTGGTTCAAAAATGAAGGGATCTGAGCATAACGATTTGTTTGTAGTAAAGGATGGTGAGATTAGTACTAAAACAAATTATTCCGGTGGTATACAGGGCGGTATCTCAAACGGAGAGGATATTTATTTTAGAGCAGCATTTAAACCAGTTGCTACTATAATGCGGGACCAGCAATCAATAGATTCGGGTGGTGAATCGATTATTCTTGAAGGTAGAGGAAGGCACGATGTAACAGTTGTTCCAAGAGCAGTTCCAATTGTGGAGGCAATGGCTGCATTGGTAATTGCTGATCATTTGCTTCAAAATAATATTGCAAGGATTGATAAACTTAAGAGATAGCTATTCTCTTTCTATCTCATATTTCCAAATCTCGTTTCCATTGCTGTCGTAGTATATTACGGTTATCTTGCGTTCTTCAACAGATCCTGTTAGCTTAATTTCAGTGAAATTATGCTGCATTATCACCGATTCAGAAATTCTTAATTTATTATCTTTTTCATGAGCATACATATTAACTCCTGAGGTCAGTGGTGATGATGTAATATCCCATATTGTTGGTTTCCATTCTCTACGTAATACAGAAATCTCCGAGAAATGTACATCTCCGGTAAGGAATATCACATTTTTTATATTTTCGGCGTAGATATAATCAATTATACGCTGCCTTTCCTTTTCAAATCCATAATTTGAATACGATTCATAAGTAGGAGATGTAGATAGAAACTGCCCGCCAAGTACAACAAATTTAAAGGTGGCATAACTTGATGAAAGATTGTCGATGAGCCATTGAAGTTGTTCTTCTCCAAGCTGTGATTTTGCAACTGTTTTCCTATTATTCGGTGAACGGTAGGTTCTGTTGTCCAACAGAAAGAAGTCTGCATCTCCCCACTGGAAAGATGTTATTGCTCCTGGAATATTACCTACGCCGTAAGATGGGTTAGCCCAGAAAAGTTTAAACGCATCCATTGTTTGATTTTTATTCCAGAAGCCTCTGTCTGAATTATTTGGACCATGGTCGTGATCATCAATTATAGCATAGTTGTGAGTAGAAGCCAGAAGAGCCTGTAATTCAGGTAATGATCTTGTATGAGTATATCTGTGATGAATTCCAGTTTTGGTGTTCCAGTCGGGTTCGCGAAAGTAAATGTTATCTCCAAGCCAGATCATAAAATCAGGATGTAAGGCCGCCATGCTAGTAAAAATCTGATATCCACTACCATAACTGTCTCCGGGTCGGTCGTGTTCTTTTTCATTAACGTAAGTTCCGCTTCCCATTATGAAACTAAAATCCGGAGGGTCTGTTCTCCATTTCCAAATTGGTTGAGTCTGAAAAGTTGTAGGGTAGGATAGTTTAACAAGCTTATTATCAATAAATAATTCATACCCATATATGTTTCCGGGTTCCAAATTGTCAGCAATGAGAAGAGCTGTAAATGCATTTTCTTTTTCAGTGGTAACAGCATTAGTATAATGCCTTTCCTGTTTGTTATTAACAGACCAATACACAATATATACTTTTGCTTTCTCTTTAGTTTGAACCCAAATGGTTACTTCTAGCATCTCACAATATCCTAACATCGGACCAGATTGCAATAGGTTGCTTTGAGCAAAGGTGGCAGATTGTAATACGATTAGAAATATTGCTGCTATTATTTTTTTCATTTTAATTAGATTTATTTTTTCTTGACTAGTATATTTTCTACAGAATGTATGTTGCCATCAGTTTGTGCTGGGTCGAGTTCCATAATTTCCGCAATTAATGGATACAGATGAATATTTTCAAATGCAGGTGATCTATAATCGACTTTAAAAGCCGGACCTGCAGCATAAAATATAGCATGCATATCCTTAAAACTATTATCATATCCATGCGCACCCATACTATTTCCTTTTGCCCATGACCAATAAATACTCCAGTTAGGTAGGGCAACTACTGTTATGTCCAGTGTCCTCGGATTTGCTCCATAATGTAACCGCTTTGGGATACTATCATGGTACCACACCTGAAGATGATCTACTGTTTTTAGTTCGTTATATACTTTTTTAAGCTTTCCTTCTTTAACTTTTAAATTGAGCACAGGGTTATATCCATTATAAAATAGCAAATCAGTTGTATCAATAATCTCATCAAGAATGATCTCTTTTTCTTTGGAGATTGAACTCATTCCATGATCAGAAGTAATTATGAAATTAAGCTGATTATAGTTGGGTAACATACGCATCTTGGCAAAGAATTTACCCAAATATGTGTCAAGATTCTCTATTACTTGAATTGCTTCTTTGCTCAGTGGTCCGAAATCATGGTCAATTTCATCGGGCTGGTGCAGATACCACATAATTAAATGTGGCCTCACAGCTAATGGTAAAGACAACCAATTAAATACAGAGTCAATTCGAGCATCAAAAGGAAGACTATGATTATAATGTGACCAATAACTTGGTAGTACACCTTTGATCTCAGCACCTGAACCAACCCAAAATAGCGTTGCAGCCTTAACACCTTGAAGTTCTGCAGTCGACCAAATTGGCTCACCTTGGTAGAAATTACCATCAGTTACAGCAGAACTATCCTTCATGTTGTAATCTTTCTTCTGATCATCGGCGTAAAAACTGTTTAGTACAATACCATGATTATCAGGGTACAATCCGGTTGCCATAGTGTAGTGATTAGGGAAAGTTTTTGTAGGGAAAGATGGAATTAGCGCATCTGCTACAACTCCAGTTTTTGCTAAGGAATCTAGTACCGGAGTATGAGCATACTGTTCGTAATCCCAACGAAATCCATCTAATGAAAGCATAATTAAATATGGCTTTTTACTATCGACGGAATGCTCATTATTGTTACTTAAACATCCGGATAAGCATAATGCAATCGTTAAGGAATACAAGTAATAAAACTTATGCTTCATTAAATATGAAAGTTAATTTCCTGATAAAAGTAAAAAAAAAAGCCCTCCGACATCATCGGAAGGCTCTATAGTTAAATTTTCAAGATATGGTTAGAAATTAACTTTAAGTGAGAAATCGAAAGTTCTTCCCCACGACCAGAATCCTTTTGAGATATCATCATGTGCATAATTGTCTTCACCTTCAACAATAACAACCTCGTTTGTCAGGTTATAAACCGCCATTTGGAAATATGAGTCCATTCCGGCTAATTTAAATGACCATCCAAAACGTACATCTAACATGCCATATGCAGGAAGTTTATATGCCTGTTTAAGATCAGTTGGATTGCCACGATTCTCAGGAGTGAACTTTGCATACATATTGTTATAATACAAATAGTTAAGTCCTAAATCAATAGCTTTAAACATTCTGAATGATGTGTTTAAACCGAATTGGGTTTGGGGTGCATCAGATATTTTAATGTTTTTGAGGTAAATAGTCTTTGTCTCAACTAACTGTTGAGTGTTGTCATCATATAAGTCTGCATCTGCATCGTTATTATATTTCCAATCACCAACGGAAACAACACCACCAATCTTCCACCAAGGAAGTGCTCTGTATTCTCCATTAAGTTCAACGCCCATATGAGTTTGAGCAACATCTGTAAAGTAACCATTATAGTAAGTTGATTTACCAGCCGTATCTGTGACCTTAAACGATTTAAGCATTGATTGATCTTTCCATGCAGTATAATAGGCATTAAATCTTATATTTAGCTTTTTGCCAGTGTAACCATAACCAATTTCAGCAGCAAGTACTTTTTCATTTTTAAGATCTTTGTTTACATCATTCTTGTAATTTAAGAAATGGAATCTGTAATAAGGTACACGAGAGTAATATCCTCCGTTTATAAAAATGTTATTATTCTCATTTAAGTTATAGTTTGCTCCAATTTTAGCATTATAACCCATGTTAGATAGTACTTCACTCTTTTCACCTACTTTGGCTGTGTAGTTATAGTAATCTACATTGTAAGTCCAGGTGTTAGAAACTGTAGCTGCTGCAAAAGCACTTAGATTGCCATGAGTATATTCTAGTTGTGCAAATAATCCACCATATGTAACATGACCATCATTCCAGTAAGCAATTTTATCACCTATTTTGGCAGCTCCATATTTATTGTCATACCAGTAATCACCACCTACAAGGTCGCGTACTTCACGGTAGTGAATACCTTTGTATTTACGGCCATCAACCCCAGCGGTTAAAACTAATTCATTAGAGAAACTATAGTTTAGAGTTGATAGAATTCCAACCCAGTTGTGACTGTTAACTGAATTACGAAGGATGTTTACAGATCGGGAATTGAAAGTTGTATCTCCATCTTTTACTGAGAATTCTCCAGCTTCAATGGCATTTTCTTCGTCGATATTTCCTGCATTGTAATCGGACAATTTATCCCAGTCAAACTGGTTATAAGATGTTATTGGCGGATCATATTTGTAAGGGCTGATTCCTAATCCTCCTGATCCACCACCACGACCGGTAGAGAAGTAAAATGATGTACTCAAAAATGCTTTTTCGCTGATTGTCCAATACCAGTTTAATGCGAATTGTGGTTTGTGATAATAGTTAACTCTTTGGTTTAAAACTTCACCACCACGATAACCCCAGTTTTTGTTGTATTTGTTTCCAAACTTTTCATTCTCTGCGCGTGTTAGCATATTAAATCCATCACGCTGACCATGTTGTTGAGGTGCACCAATTGCAGTAAATACTAATTGGTGATTCTTACCAATTTCTTGCGAAACTGATAGGAAATATGACCATGCATCAACAAAAGTTGCATCAACATATTCTGAACCAAAAGTTCGAGATCCAACAAAAGTAACTGCTGTTCCGGTTTTCAGGCGTCCACTCGAAAGAGTAATCATTTGTTTGAACTGACCATAGTCGGTAGCAGACAACTTAACAGATCCGCCTTTGTTCATATCAGTAGTTTTGGTTATGATGTTGATAGTACCACCCACTGAATTAACTGCTAAATTAGAGGCACCCAAACCGCGTTGAATTTGAATTGTTCTTGTAGCATCTCCTAAACCTGCCCAATTGGACCAGTAAACCCAACCATTTTCCATGTCGTTAACAGGAATACCATTTATGAGTACACCGATATTCCTCATATCAAAACCACGAACATTAACACGTGAGTCACCAAAACCACCACCTTGTTTTGTAACATACACATTAGGTGTATATTTCATTACTTCTGGAAATTCCTGACTGCCTAAGTTTTTTTCAATTGCTTTAGCATCAATTGTAGATACAGCAACGGGTGTTTTTCTGTTAATGGCTACTGATGCAAGTACATTAACCTCATCGAGCCCAATAGCACTTGATTTAACCAGTATTGTTCCCAAGTTATAAGTAGATCCATCTTTTACTGATACATCCATAACTTTAGTCTCATAACCCACAAAACGAACGGCAAGTTTGTGTTCACCTGCTGGCACTATAAGCAGAAAACTACCATCAAGATTTGTTGTTACACCAATTGTAGTGCCTTCAATTAATACTGTTGCTCCTATTAGGGTTTCATCAGTGTTCACATCCTGTACAACACCTCTTACTACTCCCTGAGCAAATGTGGCAGCAGTAAAAATAACCATTACAATCATCGTTAAAAGTAAGTTTCGTCTTTTCATAAGCGTAAAAGTTTTTTGGTTTATTAAAATTAGTTTTTGATTCTTGAAGTAAAAATATAGAATTGCCTATGGATATCTTTTATGGGAGTTTTATAAATTATTAACAATTGTTAATAATTACTGATCAATGTTTCAGTTATTGTTATAACATTAATAAATCCAATACTTTATTGAACTATAGTTAATGTAACCAGCATGTATAATGATGTTATGCAACTCTTATTTATACACTGTACAGATAAGTTTACGACTCAGTTATTGAGATGTGCAATTAAAATAAATAGATGTGATAACTTAAGGTTTTGTTTAGTAAAACTATCAAAAGTTAAATTTTAAACTAAATGTAAGATTTTGGCCAAATGACCAAAATCCGGTAAAAGTTTCAAGATCATGATTTGCTCCATCTTCGCCAAGAACAATATGTTTGTTATTCAGAATATTGTAGGCATTTACTTGTAATCTTCCAATGTAATTACCTATGCTAAATGGAAATCCTATGTAGGCATTAACAATACCATAAGCAGGAATTTGAAATGGTTGTGATAAGTCGCTGGGATTATTTCTATTTGTAGGATTAAAATCAGCGTACATACCATTCAGATACTGATATTCAGCTTTTAGCAATATTGTTCTTAGAATTATTACATCACTGAAAATACCAAATTGCTGTTGAGCAGTACCTCCAATATGTAGATTTTTAACATAGACGTTAATTGTATCAATTGGTACGTTATTATCATTAAATAATGTTGCATTTACATCATTTTGCCATGTAAAATTGCCAATGGATATCCATGTCCCAAACTTAAAGTTTCTGGTGACGTCAATATCTAACTCAAATTCCAAACCTTTATGGAGCGAATTCAAACCGTTAATCATTGCACGGGTTTGAGTATTATCTTCCAACTGAATATACTCATTTGATAGCATCGACACATTTTTACGTGTAGTTGTATAAAGGTTAAGGTTTGCAGTTATATATTTCCAAGCCAGTTTATAACCAATTTCCACAGTATTTACTTTTTCATTTTTTAAATCGGCAACAACAACATTCGTAAAATTCCCAAAAACATATTTAAAGTATGGAGCGCGGGAAATATTTGATGCATTTACATAAACAGATTGATACTTATTTAAGTTATAGAGAAATCCGGCTCTTATATCATATCCTGGCTTTGTGACAACTTCACTTTTAGTGTTGTCGATATAATTGAATCTGTCAACTCTACTATACCAATTGTTGTTTGCACTAGCAGAAATGAATGTATTGATCTTGGAGTTGTTATATACTAATTGAGTATAAACATTCGCAAAATTAATGATTGAATTATTGTCAACATGTATAATATCACCAACTGTTTTTATTTGGTTTCTGCCAGCAACACCTGCTAACGACCAGCTGTAATCTTCAATAAAGAATTTTCCGCCTAACAGGTCATCAATTTCTTCTCTTACAAATGAATTAAAATAGCGATAATGAATTCCTGACAGGAACCTTAGATTAGTGTTTATTTTGTGCTCAAAGTTTGACATCACACCGGCTTGAACATGACTGGCCAAAAAGTTTGTTTGAGCATTAATAGAATATCCACTTACAGTATCACCATTGGCTAGAATATAAGTTCCTGTATGAGTAGCATTATTTTCGTAGATTTTCTCCCAATCAATTTGTCCTGCATAATCACGATATGAAAAAATTGAAGGAGCATAATTAAAGCTTTCTGACCAACGTCCACCACCATAGCCCACTGAAACATATACTGACGTTGAAAGAATGTTTTTTTCGTTGATTTTGAATTCGTCGTTAATACTTAAAAATGGTTTATGATAAAAGTTCACGGAAGCATTTTTGACATTTCCGTTAAATCCACCCCAGTCTTTATTAAACTTTAAACCTTTGGTATTTACTTCGTTACGAGTTAACCTCAATGTCCTTTGACCATGTCGCTGAGGGGCGCCTATCAGGTTAATTGTTAGATTGTGTTTATTATTAATCTTTTTTTGTGCTGTGAAAAAATATGAAAATGATCTAACGTATGTAGCATCAACGTAACCCTTGCCACTGCCAATACTGAGCATTAATGAAGTATTCCATCCATTGCTCATTTCACCACTGTTTAGAGCAACGCTGGTACTTAAATTTCCGTAGCTGGTTACTTCAAAATTAATTGAACCGCTTCTTTGTTTTTTTACATTTCGTGTTATTATATTAACGCTTCCACCTATTGAGTAAATAGATGCATTTGCAAGCCCCGGTCCTTTTTGGATTTGAATTTCTGCTGCAGCACTGCTTAAACCAAGCCAGTTACTCCAGTAAACTAATCCATTTTCCTCTCCATTTATTGGTATACCATTTAAAAGTAAGCTCACATTCTCCTGTTGGAATCCACGAATAGTTAATTTGGAGTCACCACTTCCTCCGCCATTTCTAACGCTAAAAACTCCTGGTGTATTCTCCATAACCAGTGGGAGAGGGCGATCGCCTAGTTTTGTCTCAATGGTTCTTGCGCTAATGCTTGATATACTTACTGGTAATTCTTCATCATTTGAAAGACCCGCATTAACAGTAATTTCATCAATTGAATAGGGTTGAGGTTGCATTGTAAGATTCCCTAAGTTAATATCACCTTTGCTTATATTTACTCTAAAGGAATTTTGTTTGTATCCGATAGAAGTTAAAATTAAGTAAGCCTTATCTTTTTTAACATCTATACTAAAAGTCCCATCACTTGATGTAGTAGTTCCTGCGGACTGATTCTCTACTGTAATATTTACATTTTGGATTGGAGTAAGGGTTTCCTGATCGAGTACTTTTCCTGTGATTACAAACTGTGCGAAGGTGCTAGTTGCAAATGTTATAATTGCAAAAAGGATTGTGATTTTCTTTTTCATTGATTTTAATATTTTTATTAGCATCCGAAATTAATCAGGGCACAATAAAAATATCACAATGAAATTGGGGCTTGCTATACTCAGTTATAGCTAAAGCCAATTATCTGACAATCATTATAATATACCTATTCTTCTACCATCCAGACTTTTACTGTCGGTTCTGGAATTCCACCAGATCAGTCCCGTCAAAGATGGGAGTCGCGGACTATTACCGCCGGTAGGGAATCACACCCTGCCCCGAAGAATTTGATGGCGCAAATGTATTGGTTTTCTTAAGTATAACAATAAAAAAGTACTGAAATTTCAGCACTTTTAGTAGTTTAGAGAGTTTATAAATAGCTAAGATCTTTTCTTAAGTTTAGAACTTTAGAAAAGTTAGTTCTTAGCTATTTATAAACTCTAATGAATTTAAAGCGGCTATTGTACCATCAGCTACGGCGGTGGTTATTTGCCTGTACTTTACTGCCCTGTTGTCACCTGCTGCAAATACCCCTTTAATGTTTGTTTGAAGATCTTCATCGGTTATTATCTCACCTCTTTTATTAAGTTGAACTGTAGAGTTTTTTAGTTTTTCTGTGTTAGCAACATATCCAATAAAAATAAAAGCACCATCGATTGATTTTTCAGTCACCTTTCCTGTATTTAGATCCTTATATTTATAATGAGTCAATTTCTGATCACCGGAAAAACCGGTGATGTGTGAATTCATAATAAATTCAATTTTTGGATTTGCTTTAGCTTTTTCTACAGCATGCTCTAATGCCTGAAAGTGATCAAACTCATGCAATACAGTTACTTTGCTTGCATATTTTGTAAGTGAATCGGCTTCCTCTAACGCTGAATTTCCACCTCCAACAACTACAATCTCTTTATCCTGAAAAAAATCACCATCGCACGTAGCACAATATGAAATACCTTTTCCCTTATAATCCACTTCCCCTGGCACATTGAGTGTGCGTGATTTACCACCTGTCGCAAGAATTACAGATTTAGCAGTATATTGTTGCTTGTCGTTTACGATTACAGTTTTCTGAACACCTTCCAAATCAAATTTAGTGATACTAATATTAGACTCAATGTCACAACCAAATGACAGGGCTTGCTTGCGCATGGTTGAGCTCAGCTGGTATCCAGATGTCATCTCAATTCCAGGATAGTTTGCCACTTCATATGTAAGTACTGTTTGACCACCGATAGTGCCAGTATCGAGTATTATGACTTTCGCTTTAGCTCGAGTTAGATAAATGCCTGCGGTTAATCCGGCAGGTCCTCCACCTAATATGATTACGTCATATTCTTTATTAGTCATTATTGCTGATAAATTTTTGTAAACTATTTCTGGAATTCACGATCCAGAATTTCAGTTACCTGATCTCTGTTTTGAATACTTGATGTTGCTGCAACCAATTCACCATTTTTGTAATATACTACAAATGGAAGTCCCATAAAATTGCGGCATGCAGGATGGTTTCTAATAACTGATGCTTCAGGGCTGTCAAATGCCATATCTCGGAAATCAACATTTGTATAATCTTTTTGTAGGTCTTCCATTACATCATAAACAGGAATACACATTGGCCCCATACGGCCACAACAGATCATTACATTTTCGTTGTTTTGAATAATCTCGGAATGATCTTTTGCTGTTGCAACATGCTTTAAATTTGTTGGTAATATCATCTTTATATTTTATTTAGTTATAAATTAATAATAAAATTGATAGCATATATTGTGCCAAAAGGTGATATTTAAGCGATATAATATAATTATTTCAATAAAAGTAAAGTTGACATATTTATTAGACACTAATGTGAAACGGTTGTCATGGATAGTAACCGTTTAGCTATAAAGGAATGGATAAGGTTATTGAAGAAAATGATAAAAGATGAAGTAATGATTCTTCTCAGTTTTTCAAATAAGTAACCCTATTCAATTATTCGCTTAATTATTCTAAGCTTGTGAGTGTATGTTTTTCTTTCTTCATTATAAATGCCTTGGTGGTCGATGGTGTCAATTCTTACTTCCCCGGAGGCATGAATTATTCTTTTATTGTCGATAATAATTCCAACATGTGTTATTTTTTCATCTTCATTATCGAAAAAGGCAAGATCGCCAGCCATGGCTTCATTAACAAAATTAATAGTAGTACCATTTTCAACCTGCTGATTTGAATCGCGTTTTAGGTAAATGCCTTGCAAACGAAAAACATTTTGAATAAATCCTGAACAATCAATCCCAAATGGGGATCTTCCTCCCCATAAATATGGTGATCCTAAATATTTTAAACCAAGGTTAATAATGTTTTTACCAGAAGCTTCAGGTATTTCGGTCTGTATATTGCCTTCTATTGAATATATGTCATCAGCTATAGTAATTGAATTGTTTTGATAATTTGGTAACCTGCTTCCAAGAACAATGTTAAGTGATTTGCCATTTTGTGAGATGGCATGTCCATAAATGTCAGAAAAAAATACTGCCTTATCATTGCAAAATTCTTCGAACTGGTGCTTTTCAATAATCCTAATTTGTTTTACATCAACCCATCCTTCATAATTATCGTGTTGTGAATTTATTAAGAACCAGCTACCTTTAGTATCTATTATAATTACTAAATCGCCGAATATAAGCTGGTTAACCATTTCGCTTTGATCAGAAGGCTGTTTCCTGACCGGTACGCCCAACAATTCACAAATACCATATTTATACATTAGTTCAAAAAATTTAGATTATAATTGATTACTACACCTTAACGTCTGTTCTTTTATTAAATTTGCTGCGTTAAAAAAGTAGTATGCGTTCCCTTTTTTCAAAAATACAACATAATTATTACGAGATATTAAAGGTACTCATTTTTATTTTGGCAGTAGCGATTGTGCTATGGGTTAGTCCCAAAGAGAGTATTTTTAAATATGAATTTCAGATAGGTAAACCTTGGAGTCATAGTGATATGATTGCTCCATTTGATTTTGCTATACTTAAAACCAAAGAGCAAATTGATACCGAGAAAAGGCAAATACAGGCTGACTTTATTCCATATTTTAGATATGATGATGAGATAGCGCAGGCTGGAGAGGAACAATTGATTGAGAATTTTAGAATCGCTTGGGAGACCAGGTTGGTAGATTCTATTAATACTGATTCAGCAAGATTTGAAAAGTTCTTGATAAAGCTATATAAACAATTTGAAAGCCGTGGTATAATTCGTTTCAATAAGGTGATTGAAGGAAAGGACAACTTTATGCAATTGCGCTTGATTCAAGGTAATGTTGTTGCTGAGACTACTCTGGGGCAACTGTATGATATAAGAACTGCGATTGACTATGCCAGGGATAAGATTAATGCAATGGGTGTTTCGGATAGCACATTATTGTTAAATGTAATCTCTCAGTCTCTTGTTCAGAACGTAATTTACGATGAAAGCAAGAATCTGGCCGAACAGGAAGAGTTATTGAAGAGCGTTTCTACAATTCATGGTCTTATACAAAAAGGCGAATTGATTATTTCTACAGGAGAATTAGTTACACCTGAAAAATACCAAATTCTTATTTCATTAAAATACGACTACGAAGAAGATTTAAATACTTCCGATTCCAGAATGTTTATAATTACAGGCATGATTTCGCTTGTTTCCCTGATGTTCTTAGTACAATATCTGTTCTTGAAATTTTACCGGAAAAGGTTTTATGATCAAATCAAATACATTGTCCTAATTCTATTATCGCAATTGTTGTTTATCGTTATATCCGATTTTGTTTTTATCACATTCCCAAACTGGACATATTTAATTCCATTTGCATTATTGCCAATTGTTATAGCGGCATTTTTAGATGCAGGGATCGCAATTTTCGTTTATTTGGTGACATTGCTGTTACTTGGGTTTTATGCTCCAAACAGTTTTGAGTTCTTCTACACACAAGCAATTGTTGGATTAATTGCCGTTTTTTCTGTGAAAAAGTTGAGCAAGCGATCCGATTTGTTCAGAGCAACTATAATGGTGTTTTTAACATATTCCCTAGTCTATATTAGTATGATGCTAATTCAGGAAGGTAATCTGGATAGTTTCTCATGGGAATTGTTGGCATATTTCGGAGGCAGTTCAATTCTTATCTTACTTGCTTTTCCACTGATTTTTATTTTCGAGAAATCGTTTGGAATGATTACTCAACTAACATTACTTGAACTTTCAAATACTAATAATCCTTTACTGCGTGATTTGAGCATCAAAGCTCCGGGAACATTTCAACATTCTCTTCAGGTTGCAAATCTAGCGTCGGAAGTTATATATGAAATTGGTGGAGATGCCTTACTTGCTCGTACTGGGGCATTGTACCATGATATTGGTAAAATGAAGAATCCTATGTATTTTGTTGAGAATCAGGTTTCTGGCTATAATCCTCATGATGAATTAAGTTACGAAGAAAGCGCTAAGATTATAATAGGACATGTACTTGGTGGAATTGAGATGGCCCGGAAAGAACATATTCCGGAACAAATTATTGATTTTATCAGGACGCATCATGGTACGCGCAGAGTTGAATACTTTTATAAACTTGAGCGTAGGCAAAACCCTGGAATGGAAGTTGATCAAAGTGAGTTTACTTATCACGGACCTGCTCCTTTCACAAAAGAGACTGCCGTTGTTATGATGTCTGATTCTGTTGAAGCTGCTTCAAGAAGTTTAACGAAACCGGATGAACAAAAAATCAGTGATCTGGTTGACAATATTTTCCTTTCATTAATGGATAACGGGCAGTTTTTAAATGCAGATATCACAATGAAGGAGATTAATATCGCAAAGAAAGTTTTAAAGAAGAAGTTGCTTAATATACACCACGTCAGAATCGAATATCCTGATTAATTAGCTAAAGCTGCAGCTTAATTATTGAACAAACTTACTCTATAACTTTACCGTTTTTAAGTAGTCCTTTGCTTCAGGACCTATGTTAAAAAGCAAATCAATAAAACTCAAGTTTGGTTTAAAACTAAATTTGTTTGCGAACACTTGCATGTACTCCTTAAAATTTTCAGAGTTGACCTGGTTTTTAGGATTCAAATAATATCTCAAATCATTTTGTGGTTTGTCATCCGCAACGCTTGACTCCTGTAATTTCTCGATTGCAGTGAATGATTCCGAGTACTTTAATTCACACTTTATATTTGTTAGTGTTAATAGTTTATTAGTCAATTCAGTATTGTATTTAAGAAGAGAATCATATTTGCCTAAGAAAAATTGCTCCAACTCATCTTTGTAATACAGAAAAAAAGGAGAACTGCTATATGCAGAGCTTATTGCTCTCCAATGATTTGTGAACCAGTTATTAGAGTTAATTATTGTTATGTCTTTTGTTTTTGTGCTGTTTCCATGATTCTTTCTTACAGGTATCGATAGGATTAAAACACCATTAGCAGCAAGTATTTTACAGCGGTTTCTATAGGTTTGTTTGGGATATGTTTCTTCTTTCTCAATTGTGATATTTTCGTTCCTCGACAGATATGCCATATATTCAATAGAAGGCAAATAGGCCGTAGACATTAGTATTGCAGAATAATTTTGCATGAATTTAGTTTCAGAATCCATCTTCAAAAATAGCACAAAAAAACAGGCTAATATAATATCAACCTGTTTCATAAACAATTCTATTCTGATTAATTCTTATCTTTCAAAAGGACATCGTTAATTGCCTGTATAAGAGTTTCTTTTGGTAATGCTCCTTGCGACATTTGTGGTTGTCCATCAGCAGGACAAAATAGTATAGAAGGAATACTACGGATTCCAAAAGCAGCTGATAACTCGGTTTCTTCTTCAGTGTTTATCTTGTAGATATTTATTTTACCATCATATTCCTTTGATAATTCTTCCAGGATGGGGGCAACTATTTTACATGGTTGGCACCAATCTGCATAAAAGTCTATAATACAAGGAAGTTCTCCTTCAAATTTCCAATCTTTATTTTTTTCGTAGTTGAAGACTTTCTCGTGGAAAGTCTGCTTAGTTAAATGTTCCATTTTTAATTAATTTGTTATTTATTATTTAATAATTTATCCTCGATAATTTTTATGTAATCGGCTTTTGGTAAAGCACCTGTTTGCATTTCAGGTCTGCCTTCCATTGGTGAAAAAAGTACTGATGGAATACTTCTGATTCCGAAAACACCTGCCAGTTTCTTTTCTTTGTCGGTGTTGATCTTGTAAATCTTCACTTTACCTTTATACTTGATAGCTAGTTCATCCATAATAGGAGCTACCATTTTACATGGTTTGCACCAGTCAGCATAAAAGTCGATTATACATGGGACATCACCCTTATATACCCATTCTTGTGAGTTTTTTTCGAAATCCCACACCTTCTCTTTGAATGTTTCATATGTTAAGTATTCAGGAGTTACTACTTCTGGATCTTCGGCTCCTGTTGGTGATCCTTCATTTTCAATTACAAGATTATCGGATGGTTGATTACCCTGCATATTTTCACAACTCATAAAACCAAACGAAACCATCAAAACAATAATTGCACTTAATTTATTCATACGTAATACTTTAAAATTTATTTTTTATAATCCGCGGCAAATATACTAAATTTATATAGCACATTAGTATCACTTTTGTTATCTTTGTCAATAATTATTCCAATTTTTGTAGTTGGCAGCATTTGATTAGATATATGGGAAAAAGTAATAGTATAAAAGCAACATCTTATGCCGAACAATTTAAGTTGGTTATTCCAGATGAAGCATCTGGTTTAAGATTACTTGCTGACATAAAGTGGAAAGATGGATTTTTGTGTTCAAAATGTGGGAATACAAATTTCTGTAAGGGAAAGAGTGATTTTTCAAGAAGATGCACAAGGTGTAAAAAAGATGAATCAGCAACATCTAATACTATTTTTCACAGGTGCAAGATCCCAATTAATATGGCGATGGAGATTGCCTATCTTGTGTGTAATGTTACTGACATTTCGTCATATGAAATTAGCAGACAGCTAGACATGCGACATATGACATGTTATGGTTTTAAGAAAAAAATTGCAGAGTGTAATGACGGCAAAAGAGATGATAAACTAATGAGAAGTTTACTATCAATTATACAGGAGAGAATAGTTAGCCAGTCAAATTAATATTGATAGTAGATTACAAAGTTTGATTCAATTTATTTGACTAAATTTATTTTTTAAAAAAATGCAGAATGGCGATATTAATAGAGAATATTAAAGAACTTATTCAAGTAGAGGTAGCACCAAGATTGTTGGTGAAAGGTAAAGATATGGCTAAGTTACAAACCATAAAAAATGCCTTCTTATTTATGGAAAACGGAATCATCTCTGCTTTTGGAAAAATGACAGAAATTGATAAGGAAGCCATTATGTTAAGCACTGATGATGTTACTGTTATAAATGCTTCAGGCAAAATGGTGTTTCCATCATTTGTTGATTCGCACACCCACCTGGTGTATCCTGCCTCTCGCGAAATAGAATATATTGACAAAATTAAAGGGCTGTCTTATGAAGAAATAGCACGCAGGGGAGGAGGTATTCTAAATTCTGCTAAATTGATGCAGCAGGCCACCGAAGAAGAGTTGTTGGAAAGTGCCGTAGTTAGACTAAATGAAATTATTAATTACGGGACAGGTGCAGTTGAAATAAAGAGTGGCTATGGGTTAACAACAGATTCTGAACTCAAGATGCTAAGGGTTATAAAAAAGCTTAAAGAGATTTCACCATTAACCATAAAATCCACTTTTCTTGGTGCACATTCAATTCCGTTGGAATACCGGAATGATCAAAGTAAATATGTTGATATTGTTGTTAATGAAATGCTGCCAAAAGTTGCAGAAGAAGATCTTGCCGATTATATCGATGTCTTTTGCGATACTGGCTTTTTTACTGTTGAAGATACAGAGAGAATTCTGGAAGTTGGAAATAGTTTTGGTATAAGAGGTAAAATTCATGCAAATGAGTTGGATTACTCTGGAGGAATTCAAGCCGGGGTATTATATAATGCATTATCTGTTGATCATCTGGAATACACAGGAGATGATGAAATTAAAGCTTTGCTAAATTCTAACACAATGCCAACTGTACTACCAGGTGCAGCATTCTTTTTAGGTATGAAATATGCTCCGGTTCGGCGTATGATTGATGCCGGTTTGCCTATAGCAATGGCCAGCGATTTTAATCCGGGTTCATCACCATCCGGTAATATGCAACTCATTGTCTCAATGGCTTCAATATTATACAAAATGCTTCCTGAAGAAGCCATCAATGCAACCACAATTAACTCTTCTTATGCAATGGGAATTAGCGATATAGTAGGCAGCATTGCATTAGGAAAAAAGGCTAATGTATTTATAACTACAGAAATTCCAACTTATGAGTTCATGCCATATTATTATGGTACAAATAAGGTTGATACGGTGATTTTGAATGGTGAGGTTTATCCAGGTAATTAGCAATTTTGTCATCCTGAACGAAGTGAAGGATCTCCTAATCTTTCAGTTACTAAGTTTTAATAATTAAACCCAAAATCACCAGGGATTATTCCAGCTTCAAACGATGAAATTAATGTTCCATTAAAATTGTATCTGGTTACTATCCCATTTTGGTTGTAATCCAAAGCATCTGAAACATATATTTCATTTCTTACAGGATCAACACCCAACGAATAGTAATTTTTCCCATTCTCAGTAATAATTATTTCGGCAGGTAATTCTAGTTCATTAACAGAAAGACGATAAACCCCATCGTTTAAGAAATAGAGTGTATCCATTGTAGGGTTAATGCATAAATTATCAGGGTTTTGGAGAATATTGTCGAAGGTGAATTTCTTATGAGTCTCTAAGGTTTCAATATTCACTTTCCATAAGGAAGGCATTTCATCGTTCATAAATCCGCCACTACAAAGTACCCACAAATAATTATTTTTATCAATAACCATACTGTTTGGCTCAATACCCACAACAATTGAATCGGTAAGTAAATCAGTATCTGAATCGATTACCATAATGGTATTGTTGATTTTTGTCTGATTGTAAGCTGACCAATTTGCAACCATGATCCTATTACCTGATTTCACCATGCAATCGCTGCTTCTGCCGACATCAATTTTGCCAATTAATTCATAGTTTGTCGGATTTACAATTGTTAATTTTGTTCCATAAAGATCAGAAACATAAGCCTTATCATCATCAATAAATATCATCTCACGAGGAGAGCCAAGTCCATTTATTTTGCCATTAAATTCACATGTTTCACGGTTCACACCATAAATAATTCCTGAGTTATTTATTACAATGTATGCCATATTCTTGTTTAGAGTTATACTTTGTGCCACATCACCAAGAGGTGCAGTATTTACTTTATAGAATAAGTTGTTATTAATTTCAGAAGTAGCAGGATCATAATACGAGAGAGAGGAATTTGCCACAGAAAAGTTACCCTCATTAACTATAAAAACATCTCCGGTATTAATTTTATTTGCATCCGGGTCAATAGTGTGTTTTTTGGAGCAGTTAATAAGTTGTAGAACAGCTAGTATGAAAATTATTTTTTTCAGCATAATTAGATTTTACAGTTAATTGATATTTCATAATTTCTGCCGGGCATTGCTCGCCATAATACAGCCTGGTAATCAACATCAAATACATTGTAAATCTTGAATCTTATATCAAGGTTTACTTTTTTTATTGCAAATTTTTTCCCGATGGATATATTGTTAATTGTGTAACCGGGAAGGGTAAATGAATAATTATCAGCGTTATTAAGAGATGTGTTCCTTGAACTTGTGAACGATACACCCCAATTAGCGTAATATCCATTTGTGCTTATGTTTAGGAAACCATTGGCCGCATGTAATGGAACATATATCAGCTGAATATCAGATAACCCACTAATTTTTGCACTGTCGCTATTATTAGTAGTTCGTGTATATGAGTACTCCCCATAAAAGCTGTATGATACATTTCGGTACTTTCCTTCGAATTGGCATGATAATTCAATTCCTCTTGCATGAACCTTAGCAATATTTTCAGGACTCCAATATCTGTAATCACCTGGTAGCCATATTATCCAGTTGTTTACGTAAGAAGTATAAGCGCTTCCGCCCAACGTGATTACATTATTGTTGTTAAGTTTGGCTGAGTAATCCAAACCAGCTTCGGCTTCAATACTTTCTTCAGGTTTCAGATCGTCGTTTCCTCCCGGATACCAGTAAAGATCATTTAAGGATGGCAGATTATAGTTCCGTGAAACATTAGCTCTCAAATATAGTTCGTGCTTGACCAGAGGTTTATAATTAAAACCTAACATTGGCATTAGAGGTATAAATTTTGAATCATAAGCTTCGGCACGGACAAGAGCCTCAACGATAACCTTATCCCAAAAAGTCTTTTTTAAATTGAGGTATCCACTTATCTGGCGTCTCTGTTTCTTATCGATGTAGTTATTGCTAACCACTTGTTCCTGAAGTAATTTAATCCCACCTTTCAGGATTAAGGAAGTTTTTAGTTCGGTAGTTACATTCCCTAAAAACGAATAACTATCAACCCTGTTTTTGGAATCTATTAAGGAAATGGTATTTTCCAGAGTGTCGGATGTTTGAAGGTAATAATTAAGTTCTTCAAAAAAATATGCTGCTCTGGCATCCCATTTTGTTTTTTGATTATTTAGGTTCCACGATAACATATTCCTTGAAAAAAAATCCTTTTGCCATTCCTTATGGTTACCTCCCTTTTCAATATTGGTCATAATTACTGGAATATTCCTGTCATTCCATTGATTCCATGAAATAAATTTTATTTCCTGCTTGCCAGATATTCTGTATGATAATTGCTGAGTGAATCCAGTGTTTACATACTTTGCGTACTGCTGCCTCATTTCTTCTCCGGTTGGAAGAATTGCATTGTTGTAATACTGAAAATTATTGAGTGAAGATTGCCGCATAAAACGAGTACTTGAACTGATTGGCCCTTTAGTAAGATTTACAATTATTGAGGTTAGATATGTGTCAAAGCTTCCTATTGATTGCTGAAAGTTTATTGATGATTTATCTTGTCCTAATGTGCCGCTTTTTAAACATACACTTCCTCCAAGGGCGCCGCTAACACCAACCAGCGAACCACTGCCATAATGCAGTTCAACTTCGTTGAAAAATGATCCCGGAAGCAAAGAAAAATCTGTTTGGCCTAACATTGGAGAGTTAATGTTAAATCCTTCCCAAAGAACTTTTGTATGAGATGCCCCTGTTCCTCTAAATGAAACTGTTGAAAGTGAACCCTTTCCGTATGATTTTACAAATACAGGTGTGAATGCTGATAGCAGCTCACCAATATCCTGCAGGCTAAGTTCGTTACGCTTTATTGAATCGATGGTGGTAACTTTAGATGTTGAACTGAAATCATCAAGCTTTCCAATTACTTCAAGCTCACTTAATAATAATGTATCATAAATTATCTGTGACTGCACACTTAATCCCAAAACCAGAATTAAAAGCAATACAAGTTGATATTTAAAAAATGCATTAAGCATGGTATTTTACCTTTTTATCAGCTTTACAGTATACAAACCACTTTCACTAACTAAATCAACAATGTAAATTCCAACAGGTAATAATTGGGCATCAAAGTAATTATTGACAGGATTCACAAATTCCAGCATACTTTTACCACTTATATCTGTAATTACTACATTACTGATCTTTTCGGTTGATTTAATTTTAAAGAAGTCTGTAACGGGATTTGGAAATATTATACAATTGGCATTTTTTACAATTTCGTTAACTGATGTGTTATTTTGATTGTGAATTACACCAACTGCATCAAGGTCAAAACCTCCCGGTTCGAATGCAGTAGGCCATGGGTCATTAATAATTATACCATCTGAATCGTAAGTAGCATATTCAGGATCAATGCAACCAACAACATCTATTACCCTAATTGATATTATATTAGTCACATCGAGTCCTGTTTCATCCTTCATTTCAAATAAATCGAAAGGTGTACCGTACAACACGCTATACTTTCCTGCCAGATTATGAACTTTACGGGTGTCCATCACCCCATATGTTTCTATCTGAACCTCCTGTTGGGTTTCTGAAATGGCATTAAACCTGTAGTAATCAACTCCGTTTGAACTGATCTCCACAAATGCAAGTTCTAAAAAATCATCAGAAAATGAATTCTCAAAAACAGCAAAATCCCAACCATCACCATCAGAGAGAGGTACACTAAAGTTTAAAGTAGCTATTCCACCATCTCCCAGACTAACAACACCATTGTCAGCTTTTGCAGTACCTTGTTCTTCAAAACCAAAACTTACTTGACCTAAAGATGGATCTGAAATATTGGCTAGCCCTCTTTCAACAATGCACTCGAATGCCCAATCAATAAAAATGTTACTGTCGGCATGAATTGCTGTAGAGCCCGGTTGTCCTGCAGGCGGTGCATACTGAGCTTTAATTGAAGTGCTAAAGTTAGCTGACAGTAAGATCATGAGTAAAAAGCATAGTTTGTTCATACGGATAATTTTAGTAGTTGTGAGTTATGATTCGTAAGATGTTTCATCTAAACAGATTGATATTATTTCTTAACGAAAGCACTTGTGAGCATTTCTTTATCAGTAGCTAAAACCAAAAAGTATAGCCCATTATCGAGCGCACTAATATCAATAGTTTCAGACCCTGTTTCCAAATTAATATTATCGCTCATAAGCAGGCGACCACTGATATCTATAATCCTAAATTTATTAAAGGAATTATCTTCATTAACCTCAATAATAATTGTTCCAGAAGAAGGATTTGGGTAAATTATTAATTTTCTTTCAGAATTTACATCAGATATACCCGTATTATCTCTATAGTCAATAGCAAGTGCATCTGGAGATATGCCAGCCTCAAATGTGCCCAATTCTTCACCTAACATATTATATTTAGTTCCAACTCCTTTGGAAAAATAATCTGTAGACGCTACATAGAACAAGTTATTCAAAGTATCCATAACAGCATTAGCTATAGTAAGAGTAGGTGGTTGGACTACTGATGTGTCGGCGATAGAAAAATTGTTTAAGTTTATTGAACCAACTCCATTGTTCATAATTGTGTAAAGCATAGTGTCTTTAACTCCCACAATTGAACCAATTGTAGCGTTAATTAAGTGTGATTCAGTATGTGAACCCAGCATGTTTGTAACAGATATCCATCCGGTGGATCCTCCCCAAGGAGTTTTATTTACTGACATTATTTTATTTTCGAAATAGAACAGATCATAAATTCCCTGGCCAAGAGTGTCGAAATTAATTTCATCCACCAGTGTATAATCGAGCATACTTATTATGGCAATCTTACCTACAGTACTATTCCATCCTCCGGGTACAGCAGCATAGGCAAGTTCATTAACAACCAATAAACCGGCTGATTCATCCGAAACACCACCTATCTCACTTATTAAAGTAAGATCATCAGCCGAATAAACTTTTACGAAATTCTCGGTTACAGGATATTGAAATGATCCAATTAGTTTATCGTTATCAACAAGTAATTTATTAATACCAATTGCTTCAATTGAGGCAACTTTTTGGTAAGTATCGATATTGAATTTAACAATTGAATCTTGAGCAGCTACATAAGCATATATATCATGAATTACAATATCCTGGATACTCTGAGTAAGGATATCACCGATGCCAGTAGTGACCTCGTTACTAGGTTTGTAGGAGGCAATTGAAACGTTATCATCAGGATTTGCCCAATCGCCACCTGAGCCAACGATTAATTGGTTTACAACCCAATGCTGAGCTGATAAATTTGTTATGATGAATAGAAACAACATAACCGTTAAAAATAATAAGTAGTTTTTTTTCATAAAAAAAGCTTTAAGATTAAAAATTAATTAGTCAATTAATTAAACCTCAAAACCTTACAGGAAAAGATGAAACTGAATGATAATTAAATCACCTTGCTTTTATCCCGAAAGCTTTGATTAATAATACTAAGGCAGGTCTTCTGACTCGCTCACTTTTGAGGCCTTCCCATCCACATTATGCGGGCAGTGACCGGGTTCAAAAGCTATAACTGAGCTTACAGCAGCGGGAACTGTACAGGTTTCGCACCTGTTTCCCTATTAAGTCATCTATCAGGTCAGATAGAATTGACACCAAAGTTGATAACAAAGGTATAGAAATTAATGCACGCCAAAAACAATCTAACATAAAAAATATTATGTAGTTTTACAGTCGAAGGTTCATTATTACTGAGATGATGATAATACCCAAATAGCTTTATTTTGCTATTCCAATTGGTTTTTTAATGTATTACCTATGAAAATTAAGACAAAAATATTTCTGGCTATCATATCTTTCATGGTGATAACAACAATTTTTGGATTTGTTTTTATTTATTTATCAGTAAAACACAACAAGTCATTTTCAAATATTGAACACCATACATTACCTATTAATCAAGCGCTAAACGACATTAGATTTTGGAGTATGAGAATTGTTTCTTCAGTTAATGAATTTGGTTTGGTTAGTGCGATTAAGACAAATTCTCAAGAAGAAAGCATCGATGCACTAAAAGAAGAAGAAAAACATATATCGGAAGGCATTGCAAATTTGAGCAACGAATTACAAGTTTATGAAAACATAGTAAGCCAATTTTCATATGATAAAAGAACTCTTTTTGATTCTATCAGACATTCAGCATTAATCTTTGTGAAACAGGGAGAAGAATTGGTTGAAGTAGTAAAAATGAAGAAAAACGCAGAATCAATATTCGAGGCAAAAGAATCATTTGAACACGCTGAAGATCAATTTCTGAATTATGTTGATAATGTTCTTGAATATGAAATATCAGAATTGTATATGCAGACATATGAACTAAAAAGAGAATCCAAGAACATTACTAATGCGGTTTTATTGTTAATGATTTTTGTTGTATTAGTATGGCTTGCTATTTCTTTTTTCTTAGTTAAATATATTACTGCTTCATTAGAGAAACTGAACAAAATGACAAGTGAGATCAGCAAGGGTAATTTTAATTTCAAAATTCATACTAATTCAAAAGATGAATTTGGAATATTTATCCATTCGTTAAACGAAATGGCAGATAAAATTCAGCAGAACGAACTTGATTTGAAAGAATCAGAAGCTAATCTGAATTCTCTGATAGACAATCGGGATGAATCTATATGGTCTGTCGATAAGGATTATAACTATGTTATTTTCAATAAATTCTTTGAAGAAGCATATTTCGCAACATTTAACATACGGCTAAAGAAAGGATTGAGCGTTCTGAAAATTTTAACACCAGATCTGGTAGATTTTTGGAAACCAAAATACGATATGGCTTTTTCGGGTGAGAGAATTATTTTCGAATTTTATAATATGGTAGGGGATGAACAACATCTTTATGAAGTTTTTCTCAATCCGGTTTTTTCAGGTGATAAGGTAACTGGTGTAACAGGCTTAAGTGTTGACATAACTGAGAGGAAAAAAGCGGAAAAAGGTGTACTCGAGAGTAGGGCAAATATGTCTGCTATTATAGAAAATACTACTGACAGCATATGGGCAATAGATCCATCTTATAATATTTTGTATGTTAATAATATTTTTAAGACTGCATTTTATGAAAGTTTTGGTGTCCACCTTTCGAATGGTGTAAATTCTTTGGAGGCTCTTCCTGAACCTTTGAGGCCAATATGGAAACCTCGTTATGATAGAGCCTTAAATAACGAGCGTTTTCAATTTGTTGACGAAATTGATACTGGAACTAAAATAATTTATATTGAGGTTTCTATAAATCCAATAGTTGTTGACGATAAAGTTGTGGGGGCATCTTTTTTTGGAAGTGATGTCACAGAGCGCAAACTAGCAGAAAAGATGATAATAGAAAACACCGAACGCCTTCACGAACTCAACGCCACAAAGGACAAGTTTTTTTCCATAATCGGACACGATCTAAAAGGCCCGTTCAATGCTATTTTAGGATTTAGTGAGCTTCTTGTTGAAAGCGTAAGTGATAAGAACTATGAAGATGTTGAGAAATTTGCTAGAATTATACACAAGTCGTCAGGTAATTCAATGGACTTACTAACGAATTTACTTGAGTGGTCACGTTCACAATCTGGCAATATGGATTTCAACCCTGAATATTTTGAGATCTACACATTTATTAAAGAGGCAATTGACGTTTCAGACCAGGTCGCAAAACAAAAATCAATATCTATATCCAAAAATTTACCTCATTCTTTACCAGTTTTTGCAGATAAGGACATGGTTAATACCATAATCAGAAACTTAGTTTCAAATGCTATAAAATTTACCAATAAAGGTGGTGAGATTATTATCTCAGCAGAACAAAATCAAGATGAATTGATTATTAGTGTGAGAGATAATGGGGTTGGGATTAACAAAAATGATCTTGAAAAATTATTCCGGATTGATGAGGCCTATTCAACTATTGGTACACAAAACGAAAAAGGTACTGGACTTGGTTTGATCCTCTGCAAAGAATTTGTAGACTACCATGGAGGAAAGATATGGGCGGAAAGTAAACCTGGAAACGGAAGTAATTTTAAATTTTCATTACCTTTGAAAACATAAAATGCACTTTGACTTTTGCTGATTCTCAGTTTTAGAATAGACTAAGCAGACGATTGAGGAAAGGGTAAATAATTTTAATTTTATAAATCTTCAAATTATGAAAAAACTATCACTTTTAATAATACCATTACTTTTATTTACCTATTCATGTAATATGAAAACTGAACAAGGATCCATTGAGCAGTGGAAAAATGAAATTCGAGAAACAGAGTATAACTTTGTTAAGTTAGCTGAGGATGAAGGTATTCCGGTGGCGTTTCTGGCTTATGCTGATGAAAATGCAGTATTATTGCGCAATAACAAACTGGTAATAGGGAAGGATGCTATCAGGGAATACTATATGAAGCAAGCATCAAATGATACAAGTGTCCACCTTACATGGAAACCTGAATTTATTGATATAGCAGAATCAGGAGACTTAGGATATACTTATGGATATTATACATATTCATATATAGATTCAGAAGGTAAGAAAGTAGAAAGCAATGGCGTTTTTCATACTGTGTGGAAGAAACAACCAGACGGCACATGGAGATTTGTGTGGGATTGATATAATTACTCTTAACAACTATATTTACATTGAATAATCAGAAATTCTCCCACTGCTAAAGGTATTGCTAAGTGCTGGCCTAATAATAAGTAAAGTACTCTTTGGTTCTGATTATTACTTAGTTGAAACCAAATCTACTGAACAAAGGTTTGGCTTAGATTTAACAGTATTTATCGGTAAGGAGAATTTCGCAGCAATAGCAAAATATAATCCGAGAAGGTTTCTGGGTATGCTAAACTGATAATTTATACTTGTGTTATTACAGATTTTATATCTTTACCAACCAAATAAATCAATATATGTTCAAATGAAAGCTATTGTTAAAATTGTCCTCCTTATTCTAACTATCTCTTTTTCATTAAGTAATATATCCTGTTCCAAGAAGAGTCACGGCTTTAATTACAAATCTGACCCAAAACGTGGTGCTTCATCCTATGATCCTGCAGCTACAAAACATGAACCTATACGTAAGAAGTATATTGTTAGTAATAAAAGGAAGACCATCCTTGGGCATGAAAAACCAATAAAAAGGTAATAAATTCACTTCCTTACAAAACTATTTTTCTTTGGTGTGCCCCAAAGAAGCTTACTTCGTGATTTCATTATTTGAAACATAACATACACTAATTCAGTGTACTGAAGGACTATGTATGGTTTTTGTAATACTACCGTGCATTAAAAGTAATAAGTATTATTGCTGAAATAATTGCAGATTATACTTTATTTGCTCTAAAATAAGTTAAAAGCAATATAGGCTAGCCAGAAATGATAAATTATTAGGCGAAAACCTCATCTTGACTTTTCTAATTCAATTTTGTTATAACAAATTCTTTATTGCAATGCAAAAACTTACTACTATCTTAATTAGTATCTTGATTATATCATCAAACGCATATGGACAACACGGATTTACTATTGAATATATAGGTGGAGGTACTCTATACACGATTGATCTGTTAACTGCAACAAAAACCCCTGTTGGACCAACTATGAATAATTTTGGAGCAGGTGATTTTGGACCTAATGAAACACTTTACGCAATAAATTCGGGTACTGATGAATTATATCAGATTGATACAACTAATGGAGCAACAACCCTTATTGGTTCAATAGTGCCACCTGTTGACCACATTTGGACTGGAATGGCATATGATGAATCTTCTGGTATAATGTATGGTTATAGCTCTTATGGTATTGCTACAGGAGAATGTTCACTTCATATTATTGATCTAAATAATGCAACATATTCATTAGTGGGAACACAATCAGTTGCTACTGCAATTGGCTGTATTGCAATTGATGGAACAGGTCAGATGTATGGCATGCAGATGGGAGCTTCGGCAAAAATATATATGATTAATAAAACTGATGGTTCGGTTACATTAATTGGTAATACAGGCCAGGGAGCTGCTGGTATGGGACATGGAATGGATTGGAGTAATTCAGACCAAACTATGTATCTTACAACATATAATTCAAGTACGTTCGAAAACACTCTCCGTATCGTTAACCTCACAAACGGAAGTACCACCCAAGTAGGTGGATTATTGGGTATGTGGACAGGAGTTATTGCCATACCAGGCTCCACTGCTTTGTCAGCTGATTTTTCATCTGATGTTACAGATGTTTGTGCTGGCGGGGTTGTTAATTTTACCGATCAATCATCTGGAGCTACGTCTTGGGATTGGACATTTGAAGGAGGTACGCCTGCAAGTTCTACGAGTCAAAACCCAGTAGTTACTTATAATACTATTGGAGAATATGATGTTACATTGGAAATATCAGATGGATCTTCAACTTCTACACTTCTAATACCAGATATGATAACAGTTAATGATATACCTGGTCAACCAGATACACCAACAGGTCCTGTTGATATTTGTGGTAATGAGGAGCATACATATACAACAAATGCAGTCGCAATGGCTGAATCATATATTTGGGAAGTATTACCTTCTGATGCTGGAGTACTTTCTGGTACGGGCACATCGGCAGTATTTTTATCCGCAGGTGATTGGTCTGGATCTTATGTAGTAAAAGTTAAAGCCACTAATAGTTGTGGAACCAGCTCATGGTCATCTGAGTTGTCATGTAACCTCAATTTTACACCGGAAACCTTCTTTATTGTTGGCGGCGGAGCCTATTGTGAAGGCGACCAGGGGATGGAACTTACATTAGATGGTTCTGAAGTTGATGTTAATTATGAATTATTCCTTGATGGGGTTTCAACAGGAATTTTGGTTTCTGGTACGGGAAGTACGATTAGTTTTGGATATCAAACTGATGAGGGAATATATACTGCGTATGGAGCTTCAGTATCATGTACAACATTGATGTTTGGAGAAGCATATGTAACTATTGAAGTATTGCCTGATGCAGCCACACAACCAAGTGGGCCATCTGAAGTATGTTCAGGAACAACCTCTGACTATCAAACTTCATCTATTCCCAATGCTACTACACTGATATGGACATTAACTCCCACAGAAGCAGGCACAATTGTTGGTGGTGGCGAAAATATTAGTATTGGGTGGTCAGTTACTTATCTTGGGATGGCATATTTATCAGTATATGGATCAAATGATTGTGGTGATGGTGACCCGTCAGATGACTTGGATATCAATGTGAATGAGATACCAACACCTGAAATAATGGGAGAAACGATGGTGTGTAAGGATGAGGAATATATATACAGTACTGTGGATAATACAGGAAGTACTTATGCTTGGGAAATACAGGGAGGAAATATTGTAAGTGGATCAGGAACGAATGAAATTATTGTCTTGTGGACAACAATTGGCTCTGGAAATGTGCTGGTTACAGAAACTTCTGCTGTGTCTTGTGAAGGATCATCCGAAACACTTAATGTTGTAATTGATGAATGTACAATAATAAGTGAATCAACTATTGGTGAACTAAAGATATATCCAAACCCAGCAAAAGATATTATTACAATTAATTTCAACTCTGGTAAAATAACTACCTATGAAATAAATATTTATAATCAATTTGGACAGCAGGTTTATACTGCTCAAGCAAATTCTAATAATTCTTACGAGTCCCATCAGATCAATATAAAATCATTTCCGACAGGACAATATTTTGTTAAGATTATAAACTCTTCAAATCAGTTATATCAATCCAGATTTGAGGTTGTAAAATAATTACTTTAAATCTAAGAAATAAAAAACCCGAATGAACAACTTCTTTTAAGATTGTTGACATTCGGGTTTTTATATAAACAGTGTTCTGTTAATCTTCCTGCATAAATGGATATCTGTATTCCACGGGTGGTACAAAGTTTTCCTTAATTGTACGAGGTGATGTCCACCTGAATAGGTTTAGTATCGATCCTGCTTTATCATTCGTTCCGGATGCTCTGGCTCCACCAAATGGCTGTTGTCCTACAACGGCTCCAGTTGGCTTATCGTTAATGTAGAAGTTACCTGCAGCTTGTGAAAGACGCTCAACAGCATATTCAGTTGCATAACGGTCGTTGGAAAATACGGCCCCGGTTAAAGCATATGGAGAAGTGTCATCAAGGATATCGAGAGTCTCTTCCCATTTGTCATCTTCATAAACATAAACAGTAAGCACCGGACCAAATAATTCTTCCTCCATTGTTATATATCGTGGATTTGTGGTTTCAATTACAGTAGGTCTAATAAAATAACCAACTGAATCATCATAAGAACCTCCGGCAATAACTTCAGCGTCAGCATCCTTTTTGGCATTATCAATAAACATCGATAATTTGTCAAATGATGGCTTGTCGATAACAGCGCACATAAAGTTTGTAAAATCCTCAGGGTCACCCATTTTAATGCCATTAACCTGAGCAACAAGTTTCTCTTTAACTTCCTTCCACATACTTGCAGGAATATAAGCACGTGATGCGGCCGAACATTTCTGGCCCTGAAATTCAAATGCTCCTCTAACTAGAGCTGTTACTACCTGATCGGCATTAGCAGAAGGATGAACCATTACAAAATCTTTACCACCTGTTTCTCCAACAATTCTTGGATAAGTTTTATATTTTGCAATATTAGCGCCTATTGTTTTCCAAATGTGCTGGAATACACCTGTAGAACCGGTGAAATGAAATCCTGCAAAATCAGGATGTTCCATAACAGCTTTACCGCCAACAGGTCCTGTAACAAATACGAGGTTAATTACACCGTCTGGAAGTCCTGCTTCTTCAAAAAGATCCATCAAAACTTTAGCTGAATAAACCTGAGTGTTAGAACATTTCCAAACAACGGTATTACCCATCAATGCAGGTGCAGTTGGTAAGTTACCCGCTATTGATGTAAAGTTAAAAGGTGTAAGTGCGTATACAAAACCTTCCAGTGGACGATATTCAAGTCTGTTCCATATTGTATGATCTGATTCAGGTTGTTGCGAATATATTTCAGTCATATATTGAACATTAAATCTGAAGAAATCGGCAAGCTCACATGCAGCATCTATTTCCGCTTGATGAACAGTTTTTGACTGTCCAAGCATGGTTGTTACATTTAATTTTGCACGGTATGGTCCTGATAATAAGTCAGCCATTCTTAGAAATATCGCTGCACGATGCTCCCATGGCATTTTACTCCATTTTTTTGATGCTTCCATAGCAGCATCAATTGCCATATTCACATGGTCAACAGTACCTCTGTAAAAATGACCCAGTAGTTGATTCAGATTATGTGGTGAATAAACACCTACTTTCTCATCAGTAGTAATCCTTTTTCCACCTATCACCATTGGGATGTCTGTTATTGTAGACTTAAACTCTGCAATGGTTTTTTTTATATCTTCCCTTTCGGGAGAACCCGGTAAATAAGATTTAACAGGTTCGTTATATGCTTTTGGCACACTTTGAAGATCTTTATACATCACTAAAAATTCTTTAAAAATTCATCAATAATTTGGCCGCAAAAATAGTAAATATTGTCATGTTATTTGCTAAATGACAAACTATTATTATTGAAAAAGTTATGCATAAATAGGTATCTCGTTATGCTACATTTTCTATTTTTGCACTTCATAAATTATTTAACAGAATTGAGATGAGACAACTGATAGAGTGTGTTCCAAATTTTAGCGAAGGCCGCGATATGGCTATTATTAAGCAAATTACTAATGAGATTGAAAAAGTAGATGGTGTAAAGCTACTGGATGTTGATCCTGGTGCCGCAACTAACCGAACTGTAGTTACAATGGTTGGTACTCCTGATGAGGTACTGGAAGCTGCTTTTGCTGCTGTTAAGAAAGCTGCTGAAGTTATTGATATGCGACATCAGAAGGGAGAGCATCCACGGTTTGGAGCTACGGATGTTTGTCCACTTGTGCCAGTTTCTAACATTACAATGGAGGAAACAGTAGAATATGCTCACAAGCTTGCCGAACGTATTGGTAGTGAGTTGGAAATTCCGGTTTATTGTTATGAGAATGCTGCTAAGACAAACGAGAGGAAAAATTTAGCTACTTGTCGTTCAGGAGAATATGAAGGACTAGCTGAAAAACTTAGTAATCCAAACTGGAAGCCTGATTTTGGCCCTGCTGAATTTAATGAGCGTGTAGCAGGCTGTGGTGCTACGGCTGTTGGAGCACGAGATTTTTTAGTAGCATTTAATGTAAATCTCAATACTACTTCCACACGACGGGCTAATGCTATTGCCTTCGATGTACGAGAACGCGGAAGAACAAAGAGGATAGGAGATCCAATAACAGGAAAAATTGTTAATGATGAGAATGGTAATCCGGTTATGATTCCTGGTTCCCTGAAAGAAGTAAAAGCAATTGGATGGTTTATCGAAGAATATGGAGTTGCTCAAATTTCAATGAACCTTACAAACATTAGTATTACACCTGTTCACATAGCATATGATGAAGTATGGAAAAAAGCTAATGAGCGAGGGATAAGAGTTACAGGATCTGAATTAGTTGGGCTTATCCCACTTGAGGCAATGTTGGAAGCAGGCAGGTATTTTCTGCGCAAGCAACAACGATCTGTAGGAGTTGATAATGATGAGCTACTCAAAATAGCAATTAAATCTATGGGGCTCGATGATCTGAAAGCATTTAACCCAAAAGAGAGAATAATTGAATACGTTCTAGAAGGCAATGATAAAAAGCTTATTGATATGTCGTTAACAGGTTTTGCTAACGAAACAGCATCAGAATCCGCAGCACCTGGTGGTGGCTCAATCGCGGCTTATGCCGGGGCCTTAGGTGTTTCACTTGGTACAATGGTTGCAAACCTAAGTGCTCATAAAAGAGGATGGGATGATCGTTGGGAAGAGTTTTCCGATTGGGCCGCTCAGGGCCAAAAATATAAAGATGAGTTGTTAAGGCTTGTTGATGAAGATACAAATGCATTCAATAAAATTATGGATGCTTTTGGATTTCCGAATAAAACTGAAGAAGAGAAAAAAGCAAGGAAAGAGGCAATTGAGAATGCATCGAAGTATGCTATGGAGATTCCATTTAAGGTAATGGATACTGCTTATAAGTCGATGAAGGTGACGGAAGCCATGGCAAATTTTGGTAATCCTAACTCTGTATCTGATGCAGGAGTTGGAGCTTTGTGTGCGTTGGCCGCCATTGAAGGAGCTTTTCTAAATGTTAAGATAAATGCTTCAGGTATTGATGATAAACTGTTCACTGATAATCTATTACAAAAAGGGGAAGAAATAGCTCGGAAAGCAAATGAATACAGAAATTCAATTATTGCAACAGTTGATCAAAGAATTAGTGAATTGTAATGTGCTAATGCGATAGTCAAGAAATGGAAATTGTACAACTAGGAAATTACAAATTAAGGATTAAATAATATTCAGCGGTTTTGGATACTGTCACAATCATATTATTATACTTTACATCGTTTCTCACCTTGATGAATCCAATGGGGGTTATGCCTGTTTTTTTAACCATGACTTCCGAATTATCAAAACGGGAGAGAAGGAAAACAGCAATTAAGGCAACAATAACTGCTGGAATAGTGCTTATATTATTTGCTTTTCTGGGAGAATATCTGTTTAATTTCTTTGGAATCTCAGTTGCAGGATTACAGGTTGTTGGAGGTGTAATTTTCTTTATTATGGGATATGATATGCTTAACGCAAAACTAAGTCCTATGAAAATAAGGCAGGAGGATGTTGAAAAATATGTTGATGACATCTCCATTACACCTCTTGGAATACCTATGATTGCCGGACCGGGAGCTATAACAAATGCCATAATACTTATGGGTGAAAGTGAAAGCTATTCTAACTCAGCACTCGTTATTATTTCTATTGTTCTGGTATTGATAACTTTAATGTTTGTGTTAATAGGAGCAGTTGGAATTAATAAGTTACTGGGTGACAAGGGTAACAAGATAATGATGAAGTTAATGGGCCTAATCGTAATGGTAATAGCAGTTGAGTTCTTCTTTGCTGGAATAACTCCTTATATTCAGGCAATTATCAATAATTAAAATTATTTGATAAAATATTGGTTTCTATTTATAAAGTTGGTATTTTTGCCGACCGAAATTTAAAGCGAATACAGAAATGGCTAAAAAGAGCAAAGACGCAAGGATACAGGTAATACTCGAATGCACAGAGCATAAGAATAGTGGAATGCCCGGCACTTCAAGGTATATTACTACAAAAAATAAGAAAAATACTCCTGACAGACTCGAGTTAAAGAAGTATAACCCGATCTTGAAGAAAATGACTGTACACAGAGAAATTAAATAATATAGAACTATGGCTAAGAAAGTTGTTGCATCACTACAATCCTCCGGAAAGGATTTTGCTAAAGTTATTAAAATGGGCAAGTCTGCTAAAACAGGCGCTTATACTTTTAAAGAAGATATTGTTCCTACAGATCAGGTTAAAGCTTATTTTGATAAAAAATAAAGCATAGTAAAGATAAAATTTAGGTCTTACAGAAAGCTTTTTCCTGCATTGTGGGGGAAAGCTTTTTTGTTGAGGTTAAATTTATAAAGGTTAATAAAGTTATTATGGGGTTGTTTAACATATTCTCGAAAACGCAACAGAAGGAGGAACTCAATAAGGGTTTAGAAAAAACACGTCAAAGTGTTTTTAGTAAAATTTCTAAAGCTGTTGCGGGCAAATCGAAAGTTGATGAGGAAGTGCTTGACAACCTTGAGGAAGCCCTTGTACTGTCAGACGTTGGCGTCCAAACTACTTTGAAAATTATTGAAAGGATTGAAGCTCGTGTTGCCCGTGATAAGTACTTAGGTACTGATGAGTTAAACATGATTCTTAGGAGTGAGATTGAGGACTTATTATTGGAGAATAAAACAGGAGATGGAGAAGAATTTGATCTTTCATCTGAAAGTAAGCCTTATGTGATAATGGTAGTCGGTGTTAACGGCGTTGGTAAGACTACAACTATTGGAAAGCTGGCTTATAACTTTAGCAGAGCAGGCAAGAAAGTAGTTTTGGGAGCTGCTGATACCTTTAGAGCTGCTGCAGTAAGTCAACTAGGTATCTGGGCTGAACGCGTCGGAGTACCAATTGTTAGCCAGGGAATGGGCGCTGACCCCGCATCTGTTGCATACGATACTGTGAAATCAGCTATCTCTCAGGAAGCTGATGTAGTAATTATTGATACTGCTGGCAGACTTCATAACAAGATAAATCTCATGAACGAGCTGTCGAAGATAAGTCGTGTTGTGCAAAAACTCATCCCCGATGCACCACATGAAATACTTCTGGTTCTAGACGCATCTACCGGTCAAAATGCAATTGAGCAGGCACGTCAGTTTATTGCTGCTACAGAAGTAAATGCATTAGCCTTAACCAAACTAGATGGTACTGCAAAAGGAGGCGTTGTAATTGGAGTATCTGATCAGTTTAAAATTCCGGTTAAATATATTGGTGTTGGCGAAAAAATGGAAGACCTTCAGATTTTTAATCGTAGTGCGTTTGTTGCAAGTCTGTTTGCTTAATCATCCTTTTCAACTAAAAGCCATATCAATTATCATCTTCCCATGAAGAAAACTATAAACATAATTACTCTGGGGTGTTCAAAAAATTTGGTCGACTCAGAAGTGTTAAGCAGCCAATTGAACGACGATTATTTGGTGGTTCATGATTCAAATGATAAGGCAGATATAATTTTAATCAATACTTGTGGTTTTATTAATGACGCCAAAGAAGAATCGGTTGATACTATACTTAGGGCTGTGCAATCAAAAGTTGACGGGCATACGGAAAAGATAATAGTAACTGGTTGTTTGTCTGAAAGATATAAAGATGACCTTGCTGGAGAGATAAAGGAGGTTGACGGTTTTTTTGGGGTTAATGAGCTACCAAATGTACTGAATGCACTTAATGTAAATTATAGGAAAGAGCTGGTTGGTGAAAGAGTTTTAACAACACCCGGGCATTATGCTTATTTAAAAATATCTGAAGGCTGTAATAGAAATTGCTCTTTTTGTGCAATACCGCTCATCAGGGGTAAGCATGTTTCAAAATCAAAAGAAGAAATAGTTAATGAGGTTCACTTTCTGGCTAAGCAAGGTGTTAAAGAGATTATTTTAATAGCTCAGGATTTAACCTGGTATGGGATTGATATTTATGGGAAAAGAGAACTCCCGGATTTGATAAACCGTATTTCTGAGGTTGAAGGTATTGAGTGGATAAGACTTCATTATAATTATCCGGCTAACTTTCCTGCTGGTTTGCTGAGCGTAATGCATAAAAATGGTAAAGTGTGTTCATATCTTGACATGCCATTACAACATATTAGCAACCGGATATTGCGATCGATGAAGAGAGGTTTGGGAGGCAGTAAAACAGTTGACCTAATAAATAATATAAAGAGTAATATGCCAAACATGGCATTACGCACAACATTAATTGTTGGTTATCCGGGTGAAACTGAAGAGGAGTTTGAGCAATTACTGGTTTTTGTTAAACAAACCAGATTCGACCGTCTTGGTGTATTTATTTATTCTCCTGAAGAAGATACAGCAGCATTCAACCTGGTTGATGATGTTCCGGATGAGGTTAAGGAAGATCGCCGCGACAGGCTTATGATGGTTCAACAGGAAATATCGCACGAACTCAATAAGGAAAAGATAAATAATATTGTTAAAGTAATCATCGACAAAAAGGAAGGTGATAATTATATTGGTCGTACTGAGTTCGATTCACCGGAAGTGGATAATGAAGTGATTATTAAACCTCCTTCATCGGGTGTCAATATTGGTGAGTTTTACAATGTAAAGATTACCGGATCTGACTTTTTCGACTTATTTGGTGAGATAGTATAGTTGTTCAGATTTTACCTAATTGTTTAATTTCGTGGTTACTAATAACGTGTATAATTATTATTTAAGGAATTAGTTAGTAGCAAGTAATTAAATATAGCAAAGCCATTAGCTATACTTCTTTCACTTATAATAGAAGTATTAATTACCTCATTTTGTATAAAAGAAGCCAAGTAAATTTTAAGTACTACGAAAATGGAGTAATTCATTATCTTTTCATGAATATTTTATGATATCGGGTAGTTAATTTAGGAGTTAATTTTAGTGTCATACATAATAGGTTTTTAATCAATAATTTAAAAATTATGGCACATGAATTGTAATTTAGATCAAGTTGCAATATAAGCGCTAGGCCTAATTGTGATTGAAAAATTGGTTTTGGTTGATTCAAACCGGCGGAAGTCCTTTCTGCCGGTTTGTTCTTTTTAACACATGATATCCAGATATTATTTCTATAATTATAACAAACAACATAGGTTATATTGTACATACTTTTAACTCATTCTTTGCAGCTTTGATTTATTGCAATAACTTTGTGCCATACAAAATCTATTACTATGAAAATTAAACTTTATTTTTTATTAATTGCCCTATTTGCAGTTATTATCTCAGATGCTCAGGAGATGAAGACTCCAATTGATTCAATACCAGATGGCCCATATTTTGAAACCCAAGGTAATATGTCAGTTTCCGGTTATTATAAGGATAATCTTAAAACAGGCAATTGGGTAACTTACTTTAAAACCGGACAAATCAACATAGTTGAGCATTATAATTATGGGAAAAAAAATGGACTTTATTTAAAGGTAAACAATCGAGGTTATATTGTTGAACAAGCTGAATATCTGGATGACAGTCTACATGGAGAAAAAATTATTTTTAGTGTTGGTGGAAAAACTAAGCTGATTGAAAATTATAAGAATGGGTCCCTTGATGGGTCAAGAATAGTATATTATGAAAGAGGAGCCATTCAGGAAGAAAGTAATTACTTAGAAGGTAAAAAAAATGGAGTTGTAAAATGGTATAATTCAGATAGTAAGCTTATAGCAGAGTACAACTATCTTAAAGGTGTTTTTGATGGTTTACAACGGACTTATTATACTAATGATAGTATTCGCAGTGAGCAAATGTTTAAAAATGATATTGTTACAGGGACTTATTATGAGTATTTTGAAAATGGGAAAATTAAATTATCTGGTTCTTATAAAGATGGACTTAAAAGTGGTAAGTGGAATGAGTATGATGAAGAAGAAAATTTATTGAGAACTATCAAATATAGAAAAGGGGAGGTTGTTAAGTGATTAGCAGGTTATAACTATTTCAATAGATGAAGAAAATATTAAATCCATATATAAAAGTTGACAGACATAATTGTTTTGGATGTTCTCCTAAGAATGATCAAGGACTTAAGATGAGTTTTTTTGAGGATGGTGACGAAGTTGTTTCAGAATGGGAGCCATCCGACATTTTTCAGGGATACCATAATGTGTTACATGGAGGAATACAAGCTACTTTGATGGATGAGGTTGGATCGTGGTTTGTTCAGGTAAAAATGAAAACAGCAGGGGTTACAGCAAGTATGAATGTCAAGTATATTAATCCTGTTTCCACTGTTAATGGAAACATTTATCTTAGGGCATCTTTATCACAAAAGCGAAGAAATCTGATCGATGTTCATGTTGAACTGTTTAGTGCCAACAAGAAATTGTGTGCAATTGGCGAAGTTACTTACTTTACGTTTACAGAAGAAGTTGCTCAAAGAGAGCTCAATTATCCAGATTATGAAGAATTTTTTGACAAAGAATAAACTTTGAAATTATAGTTCTTTATCTTTTTGATTATTGTTTAACTTTGCTAAGTTTTGAATCTTTATAATACATGAAAGAAAAAATAGTCAAAGTAAACCCCAGTCATTTAGTTAGTATAGTTAATATAGTTTCTCAATATCAGATAGATAAGTTAACTGATAAAGAGAAAAATCTACATGGATTTTTAGTTTCCAATTATGATTTGGAAGCGTATAATACTTTTATCAAAAAGGCCAAATATTTTTATGTTCTAATTGTTGATGGAATAGTTAAGGGTTTTATTATGGCATTTAAAAGTAGTAGTATGGATCCTAATGATTACATTAAGGAGGAAATATTAAAAAGACTTCCTGAGCCTTTTGTAGTAATTAAACAAATATGTATTGATAAAGCGGAATCTAGAAAGGGTTACGCTCAAAAACTTTATAATCATCTTTTTGAGAAAACTAAAAATCTTCCAGTTTTGGCAGGAATTGTAAGTGATCCAATTAACCCTAGATCGGAAGCATTCCACAAAAAAATGGGTTTTCAAAAGTTTTTTGATTATACACCAACTGATGGCTTTTTAAGATCAATGTGGATATTGAAAAAGAGAAATAATCCCGATAATTTATATCTTAATGCTCGCTCACCAAACCATGATTTTTCTCATCATAATAATGGAGCAGAAGTGCTTGTTAATCAGTTATTTGTTGCTTCTGAATTGTATAGGCATGAAGATACTCTAAATTGGAGTAAGGTTAATCATCTATTATATGTAAATGTTGGTCTGGGTGCTCTCTTTGGTTTTTTCTGGAAAAATAAGGATCTTTGGAGAGATTTAGATCTATATCAATATACTCCATTATTTTTTGTGGCAATTGTTGGTATAATTGTATCAATCATTTTTTCAATAGCGATAATTTTTGGAGTAGTATATTTACTAGATCGTAAGTCTGGGATTGACAAAATTGATCAGGAACTTGGTAGAATAAGTAATTGTGTTGTATTATCAAAAAAAATTCGAAGAGTAGGTGATAAACAATTCAGTTATCGTAAATATTCTCCTACATCAATTGTAATTTGTATGATTCCTATTGCAACAACTTTAGTATGGCTATTTGTTTTAGTATTACTCAATGTAACCTAGACTAGAAACTCAATAATATTATTTTCATTTTTACCTAAATATTTATCATGGATAATAAAATAAGCGTCGCCTGGACAGGTGATATGTCATTCGAAGCAGAAGTAAATGATTTTAAAATTAAGCTTGATGCAGATGAGAAAGTAGGTGGTAAAAACTCAGGCCCACGTCCTAAACCATTAACTCTTGTAGCTCTTGGAGGATGTACAGGAATGGATGTAATTTCAATTCTCGCAAAGATGCGCGTTGTACCAGAATATTTCAATGTTGAGGTTACTGGTGAGCTAACAGAAGAGCATCCTAAATATTACCATAAGATTCATGTTGTGTATACATTTCGTGGCGAAGATCTACCCTTGGCAAAATTGGAAAAGGCAGTTAACCTGTCACAGGAGAGATATTGTGGTGTTAATGAAATGCTAAAAAAATCATCAAAAATTACACATAATATCGTAATTGAAGACTAGAATTATTTCTTCTTCTTCTTTTTAATCTTTTTCTGATGTGATTTTATCTCAGCAGTCTGCTGTATTAAAGTCTTCCAATCAGAATGTGTTTCGTTCGATAATTCAATGGTTTCGAAATAATCTTTTTTGGAGATATCAAGAATTGTTATCTTTTTATCTAGGTACTTCTCAATTTCTTCCAGTATTAATTTTTCGTTATCACTACAAAACGATATTGCTTGACCCTTTTTTGATGCTCTACCTGTTCTGCCAACTCGATGCACATAGTTTTCTGATTGTTCCGGGAGGTCGTAATTTATAACAGTGTCAACATTTGGGATGTCTATACCCCGTGAGCTTACATCTGTAGCAATTAATATGTTGTTTTTTCCACTTTTAAAATCTGCCAGAACCGTTTGCCTGTCATCTTGTTCTTTACCGCTGTGAATTGTCTGACTTGCAATTTCAACCCTTTCCAATGCTTTCATAACCCTTTCAGCACGAACTTTCGTTCTGACAAAAACCAATATCTTATCATCAGGATTTTCGTTTATTATCCTCTCTAAAAAAAATCTTTTATCATCCATATCAATAAAAGCAACCGAATGAACGATATTTTTAGCTACCGGATTATTTGGTGAGATCTGAATTCTTATTGGATTACTAACCAGCGAATAAGCCAGCTTTTTTATTTTCTTATTGATCGTTGCCGAAAAGAATAAGGTTTGATGTTTTTTTGGAATGTATTTTATCACATCATAAATATCCTTTATAAAACCAAGGTCGAGCATATGGTCTGCTTCATCTAAAATAAGAACCTTAACTGTTTTCAGAATAATATGTTTTTGACTAACAAGATCGAACATGCGACCAGGAGTAGCAACAATTATGTCAACACCTTTATTAAGCTGGTTTATTTGGGGATCCTGATCAACACCTCCATAAACTGTAAAAGTTACGACATCTGTATATTTTCCAATGGCAGTAAACACATCAGTGATCTGTATTGCAAGTTCACGCGTTGGTACCATCACTACACATTGAATTCCTAAGGATTTATTGCTTTCTTTTTGTTGATTGATAAGATGAATTATTGGAATAGCAAATGCAGCAGTTTTCCCTGTACCTGTTTGTGCAATTGCCAGAATATCTTCACCTCGCAAAATTGGGGGTATCGCTTTGTATTGTATATCTGTAGGCTTCTTAAAATCAAGGTCTTCTAGACTTCTCCTTATCTCAGGCGCTATTCTGTAATCTTTAAACTTCATTCAGATTAAGGTAATTTATTCATAGGATTATAATGTAAATAACATTATTAAATATTTTCAATAAATGTTGTCATCTCTTTAAAAACGTTAGACCTGACGTCTTTTTGGCTGAGAATTAAATCATGGATACCATCCTTAATTTCAACTTTTTTTACATTTGATCCGAGACCATCAGCATAATTATTAATATCTGCAACATCCAGGACTGGATCGGCAGTATGCATCGACTTATGATATTTTCCAGGGGGTACACTTTTGGATGAGAACATAACCAAAACCGGACAGCTTATTTCTAAACCCGCTTGCAGCTTTCTTTGGCCATAATGAAGTGCAGATACCCATCCCAGATTAATCTTGAAACCACTGATTGGTTTATAATCGGTATTGAAATCCCATTCGCCAAAGTGTTCACTATGGATGCTTTTTGCATAGCCCTCTGCTAGTCCTTCCGGGGAGGGGATGTTAGGTAAATTTTTTCCAATGGACGCAATGATTGGGATAACTAATTTTTTAAACCATGCCGGTTTATTCATGTCAAGGAATGGGCTGTTTAATATTAATGCGTTTATAATGTTGTCGTTACGGTGTTGATGGGCATATAATGATGATGTAAGCCCACCTGTAGAATGTCCCATTAATATAAGAAAGCTGTTCTTATCTTTTTCTCTGATAATGTCAATTGCAGTGTCAATTTCTTCAAAATATTCCGAAAGAGACTTAGTCATATTTGGTTTTTGATGGGGAAGTATAGATCTGCCATGCTTTCGGAGATCGAGAGCGTAGAAATTTATATTTAGATTATTCGCCCAATCGGCGAGATTGTACTGAAAGAAATAGTCGATGAAACCATGGATATAAAGTATAGCTCTGTTAGAAGGTGATTTTGCTTTTCGCTTAATTAGTGTAGCTTCAACCTTACCTTCATAATCATTTTTAAGTTGCAGCTTCTGGATTTGAAATCCATTTTTCTCATCTCCGATCATACTAAATTTATTAGGTTACCTTTTGTCAAAGGTAATTAAATTGAGTGATTTTTTATATACGAGCTGTATCAATTAAATATAATTAGAACTTATGATAGTTTGAGTAACGTGACATTGCTGCCAGTTGTTTCTTTACTTTTTTATTCCAAAGACTTTGCTGCTCACCGTTTGTACTATGATCAGTATCTTCATCATACCTTTCCTGATAATTTGAATATTGTTTGTCAAGTTTCGAATATACCTTATTAATATTCTTTATGGTTAACCGATTTGAATTACGTAGGGCGATTATTTCCTGGTATAGTTTTCTTCCAAATAATTCACAAATATCAAAGTGAAGCTGTTCATGTTCAAGTACTTTGTTAAGCAAATAATCACGATTCCACCACGATTTATTGCAGTAGAAAACTACAAAAACACTTCCGCTTATTTCTCCACCTGAATCATCAATACGATATCCGAAAGCACTTGCTGTAGTAGCTACAGCAAAACCAGGGCTTCCTTTTTTATCTGCTTTAAAATCAGAATATTTTAATTTTACATCACTTTCCCACTCAATTACCGGCCCTTCCGAAGTATTATTGCAGGATGAGTTTTCCTTATTTTCATTTGTGTACTCTGTGCTGAGTGTTAAATTATTATTCTCCTCTATTAAGAAGCTGCTCATAAATAATACAGAGCTTCCTGCTAGCATTATTAGTATGGATAGTTTTAAGGTTTGGTACATATAGTTTCATCTTTTATAGTAGTATTTTAACGTAATTAGATTCTAAAAGTTGTTTGTGTAAAAAAAAGAAGCCCTCAAATGAGAGCTTCTTGCAAATATTACAATTAAAGCAGAATTGTTATTATTTGGTTTTATCCGGATACTCAGGGATATTAGGTATTGGTTTATAGTCCTTAAGTTGCTCAAGTATTACCTCGATAGCTTTATTTAGTTGCTCATCCTCTCCCGCATATTCTTTGGCAGGATCGTTCTCAACAACAATATCAGGGTCTACACCATAACCTTCGATCACCCAATTTCCATTTTCATCAAATGGTGCAAATTCGGGTCTGCGTAAGTCACCACCATCAATAAATGGCAACGAACCACGAATACCAACTACACCACCCCATGAACGTGTTCCTATTAGGGTTCCGATTTTTAGTTTTTTAAATTGATATGGAAACAGGTCGCCATCAGATGCTGAATAATTATCTAATAATAACACTTTTGGTCCCAGCATCATACCACGTGGTTTTGTGTTTACATCATTGTTCCTTGACATACCGTAGAGCGTCAATTCACGGTTCAGTCTTTCGATTATCATAGGAGATACATTTCCTCCACCATTACCTCGATCGTCAATAATTAATGCTTTTTTGTTTAACTGTGGATAATAGTGTTTTACAAACTCATTTAATCCACCAGCACCCATATCAGGAATATGAATATAGCCAACCTGCCCGTTGGTAGCCTTATTCACTTTTTCAGTGTTGTCCATTACCCAAGTATAGTAATACAAACCCGATTCATCATCTGTTGGAATAACAATTACATCTCGTGCGCCATCAGATGAACCTTTAGAATTTACAGTTAATATTACTTGTTGATCAGCTGTTCCTATTAGCATGCTGTATATATCACTAACATCTACTACAGAATTACCATTTATAGCAATAATGTAATCCCCTTCATTTACGTCAACACCAACTTCTGTTAATGGTGACCTTGCTCCACTTGTCCAGTTTTCGCCAGAGAGTATTTCATCTATTACAAAGTAGCCCGATTTATCTTTGCTGATCTTAGCGCCAAGTAATCCTGTTTTTATACGATTTGGTTTAGGTTTATCTCCACCAAGTACGTATGAATGTCCAACACTAAGTTCACCAATCATCTCTCCAATAATATAGTTGAGATCGTTGCGGTTGCTTACATATGGAAGTAGAACAGAATATTTCTCCTTTATTGATGGCCAGTCGACTCCATGCATATTTGGAGCATAGAAAAAATCACGCATTTGTCTCCATGACTCATTATATATTTGGGCCCATTCTTCCTTTAAATTCACCATTACTTTCATGTTAGTCAGATCAAGGTAATCGGTAGGTTTAATCTTACCTTTAGGCAAATCAATTACAGCATATTTACCTTTGATACTTACAAACATTTTCTTGTTATTGGCAGAAATTATGTATGAGCTAACCTCACCAAGTTCAGTTTCTGTTTGACTTTTTAGATCGTAAATAAATAGGTTGGAACCATCACTTCCTGATATAAACTGATTATAGTATATGCTATTGTCAATTGCTGTGAGTTGAAAATAGTTACCTGCTTTTACAGGAAGTTTGACAATCCTGTTTACGATTCCATCAAAGTCTATCTTTACTGCGAATTCGTCGGCCTTTGCATCACCTTTGTCTTTATCATCTTTTTTACTGTCAGATTTTTCTTGCTTTTCAATAGTAACTTCATCATTTTCAGGTTCGAATGGTGATGGGGTACTTTTCTCTAAAGTAACAAAATAAATTCTGCTCATATCGCGATAAGCGTGATTCCATTCAGTATTACTATAGATCGGATTAAAATCACGTGCAGAAGTAAAGAATAGATATTTACCGTTTGAGTCAAAAGTAGGCTGTCCTGCATCATACCATGAATCTGTTACAGGTTTTGAATCACCTGATTGAGTATCATAAATATATATTTGGTTTACACCAAATGTTTGAGGAAGAGTATAAGCTATCCATCTACTATCCGGCGACCAATTATAATCACGTACTTCCCATGAGTTTGATTCAGTAACTACAACAACTTTCTTGGTATCTATATTTATATAGTTCAACCTACCCATTTTATCACCCCAAAGCAAGTTTTTACCATCAGGCGACCAGATAGGGTTGTATTTATATGTGTCAGAATTAAAAGTGAGTTGTATGGCTGCTTCCTTTCCATTCTGGTTTTGGATATAGATCTCATCTTCACCTGTACGGTCACTGATAAATGATATGTATTCTCCCTTTGGTGACCATTCAACATTTCTGTCATGTACTCCTGAGGATGCAGTAAGGTTTCTTGTTATACCTGCTTTTGCAGGAATTGTAAACACATCCCCACGAGCGCCAAAAACTACACGTTTCCCATCAGGAGAAACTGCCCATGAATTAATGTATTTCGATGCATCTTTAAGTTCATCTCTGCCGGTTGTTAAATCGTTGCTAATGTTAACATTGATTTTTGTGATCGTTTCATCAGCGAAACTATAATTGTAAATATACCCTCCATTCTCAAAGATAATTGACTCATTACCAAGTGATGGGAATTTAACATCAAAGTTGGTATAGTTGGTTATTTTAGTTGTGGCTTTGGTGTTAAGATCGTATACGAAAAGGTTCATTGTCCTGTCGCGATCGCTTAAAAAGTATATTTTATCTCCATGCCACATGGGAAAGATATTCTGATTATCGTTATTCGTGATATTTGTAGTTTTCTTAGTTTTAAAATCATAAATCCAAACATTATCAGCCATTCCTCCTTTGTAATATTTCCAGGTTCTGAATTCACGGAATACTTTATTGTATGCCATTTTATTTCCATCATCGGAAAATGTACACCATCCTCCGGAAGGCAATGGCAATTCTTCTGACATACCACCTTCTTTATTTACCTGAAATAGTTGTCCTTTAAAGGAGTTAAAAGACTGTTTACGTGAGCGATATACTATCTCATTATTATTCCTCCAGACCATTACTATATTGTTGGGCCCCATCCTGTCAGATACATCATCGCGATTTAGGGTAGCAGTATGTGTTAGTCTTTTGGGAATCCCACCATTGGATGGAATTGTGAAAACCTCTGTATTACCATCATATTGTCCGGTAAACGCAATGCTTTTTCCATCGGGGGAAAAGTGAGCAAACATTTCATATCCATCAACATCACTTGTAAGTTTACGGGCTGTTCCTCCTGATAAGGGTACCTGATATAAGTCGCCAGCATAAGTAAAAACTACTTTCTGTCCATGAACAGCAGGGAACCTCAATAATCTTGCATCTTCTTGTGCAATCAGGTTAAAACTAGTTAAGAGTACTAATCCAAATAGTATTTTTTTCATCGTAATTATTTTATATATTAAAAGGCTTATTAATAGCTAATATTATGCCACTTTGTTACTGTGTTGATGAACAGAGAAGTAGTGTTTCTAAAATTGAAAAAGATACGGTCAAGTGTACGATATCAAACAGGGTATGTACGATATAGGACACTCATCTTTCAGTTGTTATTATATATTATAAATATGAGTCGTTATGGTTGGCTAGCAATACTTACAACCTTAATAATATCACCAATATATACTATTATGGCATCAATTTCTTTATAACCGATTTCAGAAAATGCATCCCGGTATTTTGCAAGCTGATCATGGTCTTGTTGTTTTTCTTCTCCAGTTTTGTAGTCAATTATTGTTAGCACATTATTTTTGATTACAACACGGTCAGGTCTTACTATTTCACCAGTATTAAGCATTATTTCCGTTTCATTTTTTATTATCTGATCAGATTGATAGTACTTACTGAGTTCAGGGTGGGTTATTACATTATCTATAACATCTTCAATTAAGTTAAGGTTACTTTCATCGATTAAGCCTGATAATTTTAATGTGTTTATTGCAGCAAGGACGTCTTCTTTATACTCAATTTCCGATAGAATTTTATGTATTAGTTTTCCGTAGGATCTTGAGGATGTACCTACTAATGCCTCTTTAATAATATCATCTGAAAAAGCAACGGAAACTAAATCTTGCCACCGTGTAGATATAAATTTACTTAACTTAAGAATTTCATCATTTTTTTCTTCAACTATTTGGTTTTCAATTTCAAGTTTGCCAAAGTTGTAGTTCATTTTATCCTCTTGCCAAAGTCCTTTATTCTTCAGATAAAAAATCATATAATCAGCAAACTTATCTATTCGATTCCCACTTTTAATTTGGGCAATTGTAAATAATGCTTTTTTTGGTCGTGTGAAGGCAACATAAATAAGGTTTAAAAAATCAAGTTCTGTTTTTGTTACTTCTCTATCATAAATATGACCTTTGTTAATATGCTCCAGTTTGCTGTTTAGGGGGAAGAGTCCAACTTTAAGTTCTTTAAAGTCGGGCATGTCGAGGTCTTCCCAATATTCTGTTTTAGTATTACTATTTTTATTGTTGGCAGCATCAACTATTACGACATTAAAATCAAGTCCCTTTGCTTTATGTATCGTCATTACCTGTATAGCATCAAGGTCATCGGGCATTGTAATAAAAAGTTTTTCCTTCTTATCCTCCCACCGATTAACGAACTCATCTAATGGTAATTTTGTTTCCAGAATGAAATCCATCAGATACTGGATAAATACATCGGCCTTATCTTGATGTATCACATCCCTAACTATAAATTCAGTAATTTCATAAGTAGAAAGTGATAGTATATCTTCGATTGATGTGCTAATATTTAAGTGATCAAATAATACATCAATTCCTGATTTACCTTTTCTTTGTAATGCAATGAACTCATCATTAAATGACTCTGGTTTGGACACAATAGTTAAGTAGTTTTCTAAAAATTCGGCTAATGCCAACTGGTTTTCAGGATAAACCATCAGTTTTAAGAATGCTATTATTAATCTCACTTTTGGTGAATTTATTAGCAAAAGTGATTCGGACGAAACCACATTATAGTTCATCTCGAGAAGAAATCCGGCAATTGCGATTGCGTTTTTTCCTGCACGGCAAAGTATGCATATGTCTTTTTCTTTGGTTCCTTTGAGCTTTAAGTCTTCTATAAAACTTTGAATTTTAAGAAATTTTTGTTCTGTGTATTTTGCTTCCTCATCCTCTGCAATAAAATTTAACGAGACAAAACCACAGCCTTTGTTATTATCAGGAATTATTTGTTCATGATTATCAAATATCAGTTTTGTTTTATCCGAAAGAGGTTCAATTATTGTTTTGAAAAAATCGTTATTAAAATTAATTATCTCTTTTCTTGATCTCCAGTTTGTAGAAAGTATTTTCTCTTCATACTCCCGGTGTATCATTTTTTGCCGTTCCAATGCTAATTGTGATCCATCATTACCATGAAGGTCGGGCAGACTTGCAAACAAATCTACTTCACCATTTCTGAATCTGTATATGGCCTGTTTTGCATCACCAACCAACATATTGAAATTACCATACGAAAGTGATTCCTCAATTAGCGGTAACAGGTTATGCCATTGCAATATAGAAGTGTCTTGAAATTCGTCAATTAAAAAGTAGCGATATCGTCTACCTAACCGTTCATAAATGAAAGGGATTGGTTGATCTGCAATTTCAGAACTTATTTTTTTGTTGAATTCAGAAATATGAACTTTGCCTGTTTGTTCTGTAAATTCTCCAAAAAGATTTTTTATTTCATGAACTAAGGCTAAAGAATAAATCTTGCTGTAGAGAAGTCGGTGAAAAAAGTAGTTTCTAATTGTTTCAGATATTTTGTTGTAATAATCAGTAAGTTCAGATATTATGCTCTTAATTGATTCCTTTGCACCAGTACTTGACTTTGAACTAAACCAACTATCTTCATCAAAAGTTTTTTTAACTGTTTTACCGGGAAAAAGATTGTCATCAGGGACATTAAAATTTTTAATTTTAGTAAAATAGCCTGCAATCCCATTTTTACCACCATAGAAATCTCCAATCTCCAGATTATTGCTCTCAATTAGAATTAATGCTTTTTTTGCATTCTCAATTATTTTCGATCTCTCAGAATTAATTTTCTTTTTTAACCTCCGGATAATTTCTCCCAGTTCTGCAATGTTCAGATTGTCGAGTTTGCTAATATGATGAAAACCATCTTCATGCATATGATGTTGAATAAAGCTAACCAGCTTACTTGTAGGATCGTAACTGTTTTCTTCATCAGCCTGTGAAAGCACGAAATCTATTAACACCTTTGTTAGCTCTTTATCGGTTCCTACTTTTTCGTACAGATTCTGAATTATATCTGGTATTATTTCATCATCATCAATTACCACTTCAAAATTTTGTGGTAGCTGAACATCGGTAGCGAAAGTTCTAATAACTCTGTGTATGAACGAGTCAATAGTGCTTATAGCAAACTCATCATAATTATGAATTATAAGTGATAGAAGCTTCTGAGACCGGTCGAGGAGAGTTGCTTTGTCAAGATTTAGTGAAGTTATAAGGTATGATAGCTTTTGAGATGGTGGCTTTGTTTCATCGGTCAGCTCCTGAAGGGTTTCAATAACACGCCCTTTCATTTCGTTGGCAGCCTTATTGGTAAAAGTAATAGCCAGTATATGCCTGAAGTCACCGGGATTTGATAAGGCAATTTTAAGATACTCGTTAACAAGTGTTGTTGTTTTGCCCGAACCTGCTGAAGATTTATATACTACTAAAGACATAGATGATCTTTTGATGAGTTAGAACATGTTTGTATTTATTTTGTTCTTACCATAACTCAATATAAAATTAACCTCTTCGTAATTTGTTGATTATTTGAAATTATTTGCAATAAATAAATTCCACTTGGTAGTCCAAACTTCTTTGTACTTAATTTGTAATTTATCTCACCCGGCATTTGATTAAACAATTTTTCTGTTGCTACAATTCTGCCTGCTGTGTTACAAATTGATATTTCAATATTTGAGGCCGATTTTAATTCGAAAGAGACATTAATCAAATTGTGTGAAGGAACAGGAAATATTTTAACTCTATCTATGTCATTATATAATTTATTAGTTACATCAGAAGTAGCCATACGTATTGAGTCGATATAAGTAACAATTAATCCTCCAATACCTGAAGCTATTTTAAGCAACGGGATTTTATAACCTTTTCCCAGCCAACTATATTCTGTATATTCACGATTAATTGGCAAGCCAATTCCTAATGAGTCAATGTAAATGCTGTCGAATTCCACCACTTCTGATTTTAACCGAAGCACTTCGAATGTTCCATATGGTGTTGTCAAGATTCCCCATCCATCAACAATATTTGCACGACTGATTTCTCTTTCAATATGTCCTAACCCTTGCATGCCCATTGAATATTGTGCGTAAGAATTACTTGTATTTCCATAATTTAAAGGAAATTCGTAAAGTTTATCCGGTGATCCGAATTTTAATGGTATCGGAATCCCGGAAAGAGTGAAGCCTTCCCCGGCAATACCAAAGTAATTATTAGTATTATTATAAAAAGTGTAAGAATCTGTAATAGGGAACTCAGGGATTGGGATATTATTACTTTTCTCGTTTACCAGGTTTGAAGAACCTAGGAAGAAAATACTATATATAAATGGAACATCCATCAGGCCTACAAAAGTATCAGCAGTTTGGCTAATAGGGCTTAATTGAGAAAAATCCCAAACATAGTTTTCTCCGGTTTCCTGATAATCAATAAAATTGAGATTCAAACCAATACTTGTGTACACAATATCATTTGGAGAAGGCATGTCGGTACTAACAATGCTTATCTGCGCAGTTAATTGATAAGTTGTGAAAAACAGCACAACAATTGCCAATACGCTCTTCTTATTGATTCTCTTCATCATCAGGTTTTTGTATCTCTTTGTTTTGCTTGTCCTTTTTCTTATTTCTATTTTCTTTTTTCTTTGATTCGAACAGCTGAGAAAGTTTGTTAAAATCTTTTCTGAAGGCAATACCAACACCTTGAGTATAAGGTGATATTTGGTCGTAGTTACTAGGGTTGTACCATGAGTTGACATTTGAATGATTAAATACCTTCAGAACCCATTGTCCGTCAGGAGTCAACTTATAACCAATGTCAACATCACCAACAATGTTGCTGGCACTCTGCTGACCACGGTCGTATGTCATGCCGAAATTACCATCTATAGTTAATCTGTCATCAAATAATTGCGTTGATAAAGCAACTTCAAATTCCTGCTGCGACACTTCATCTCCAGGTTTGTAATTGAGTCCAATATCTACATTCTCGCTTATCTGCGAAAGCATGCTACTTAGCTGGTTGGCAATAACGTTATAGTATGAGCTTTGGAGACTTACATTTGATGCATTGTTGAAGTTAAATGTACCTAGCACCAACAGTGAGATCATTTGTTGGTTCATCATTGCCGCATTTGTAGTGTCGAGTTCTGAGAAAACTGCTCTTTGTAAATCCGGATCAATATCAGGCAGTTTTATCTCAAATTTGATATTAGGATTAAGGAGTTCTCCAGTTAGAACAACATAACATTCAACCGTAGCTTTGTTTTTATAAGATGTTGTTGAGTCGACAACAATGCCTAAGCTAGAAAGACTAGTTTTAACTTTATACATCCCTTTTATATTTACATTGGCTGAGTAAGGGCTTCCCGACCATGATATTCGTCCGCCATTTACTAGTGTAAACCTTTTGCTTACTAGATTTCCTATTTTAAAATGAAACGTGCCATTACTTACAACATAATCACCAACAAGAGAAAATTTACCATCAGAGTCTACACCGAGATCAAGAAAAGAGCTTCCTTGTGCTTCTATTGATCCCATATCCGCAGGCAAAGATATTTTTACCAATGCGTCAGGGGTAACCTCCAGGTTAACAGCAATATTATATTTGAGTTTATTTTTCTTTTGAATTTCAGTAATATCAATTATTTTGTTCTCCGATATACTATCTAAATCTGGTTTAGTAAATATAATGTAGTCTTTATCAGATATCTCAACAGAATAATTTAATGGAAGAACAACTGAAGTCCCCTTTTGAGTTTTTATTTTGATATTAAGATCAACATCATGTGGATTACCACTTATTACTAAATCACCAGAAGCCATTGCTGTGCCATAGTACAGTTCATTCATGTGTGCATTAGTATTAAAGAACAATAACCCAGGTGTTGAAATCACAGCATCAAATGTTGGTTTGTTAAGGTTTTCGTAAGTAAGGGTTCCATTTACATTTGCCTGATTTCCAAGCGTATCATAAATAATAAGTTTGTCAAACTTAATCCCGTTCTTAACAAACTCTATTGAATTTGAGAAAGAATATTTGGTATTTAAATATACAACCCGAAGAGAAGTTCTTTGCATATCTATTGAACCTATAACTACAGGTTTTAGTGGACTTCCTGTTATTGCCAGTTTGCCAGATGTTGTTCCTTCAAGTTGGTTTATGAAAGTGTATAAGAAAGGCTCTAAGGTCTTTAATTTGAATCTGTTGAATGAAACATTAATATTAAGATTGTCCTCTTTCTTCGTTGGATAATAATAACCATCAGCTAAAAATACTTCACCTCTGCCGGCATCTCCCTGTCTTATTATTTGCGACTTAATAAAGATTGAATTATTTGTATTGTCCCAAGTATTAAGTATACGGGCATCACCTAAATATTCTTTGTTAAGATATAAGTCTTTGATGTTAATGTTAGAAACCAGAGTTGGATTATTATTAATTATGCTTAATTTAAGAGAACCATTAATTTTACCATCTAAGTTAATATTTAAGGGCATCGTGACAAGATCAAAATAAGAAAGATCCCAGTCGCTAAATTCAGCTTCCAGACTATCGTTTTCATTTTTTGGAACTGTTCCAATTAATTTAAGTTCTGATTTGCCAGCTTCAATATGGATGTTGTGAAAAAATATTCTGTTGTTGGAATAAACAACAAGATTATTAGGGTCAATATTCCAGGGAATATCATTTATATAAACTTCAGATTTGCCAATACTGAACTTTGTCGAATCAAGAGTTGTAGAAATGTAACCTTCCAATATTCCAGAATTTTTCAGTACCTCGTTATGGTTATCCCAGTTAGTGCCAAAGAGTAAAGAATCGTTACCAATTCTGGCCGACAAACTAAAATCATCAATGCCAAATACTATTGAATCTTCAGGAGTGCTGTCTTTAAGAATTAATCTTGATAATGAAAATTCACTAAATAAATAATTGTTCTTGGTATATACATTCAGGCTGCTGCTATCAAGTATAATGTCTCTGATTTTTATTTTACTGGACGATAGGTTAAGATCTATTTCATTATTTTTAAAATTAAACTTTGAAGTCAATTTTGTATTTGGCGCGAAGTATATTCCAGACAGAAACTCCTTACCGAAAATTTTTGGTTTTTTTATATCTGCAGAGATGTTAGCATAATTATCAAGAACTGTACTTTTCTTTTCCTTACCCGGAAACAAATTATAATAATGGTTTGGAATACCCAAGATACTTTCTACAAGCGTTGTGATATTGTAGTTCCCTATTATATCAACATCAATAATATCTGAGGTTAAGGAAATTTCTGTATTAAGAAGAGGGTCCGTTTTTTTTGTTAAATTAATACTGTCAATTTCGTATTTATTTTTATTGAACACAAATTTGCACCTTGTTAACAATACATTGGCATTTAATGTATTAATATCAGTGCCAGTTACTTTTGCATCAATATGAGTTGCTAAATTAATATTCTGATCATACCAGAGGTTTAGTTTGTTTAGCTTGGCTCTAATAATATCTGTATTTAATGTAAATACATTTTTCTCTGCTAATAATGCTGTCGCGGAAGCTGTCATCATTAAATTTTCATCACCCACTTGTAAATCTACCTTGACTGAATCGTCAGCATAGTTACCCTCATAAGTTATTTTTCTATAATTATAGCCAAGTAAATCAACTTTAGTAAGTTTTCCCTTGGATGTATATTCAATTTTCTTTGCAGATTCACCTTTCCCGGAGGCACTAATATTAAAACTTATTTTTCCTAGCAACTTATTTTGATTAAGCAGACCTCCTATATTAACCGTGTCACAAGTTAATCCTACATTAAACGAAATGTAGTTGTTAGGCGATTGAGTAAATTTTACATTTGATTTTATTTGACCAAATCTTGTAATTATATCTGCACTACTGGAAAAATTCTTATAGTAACCATGAAAGTTACCGGAAACTGATATTTGTTCATTGTCGGCAATAATGCCTGAGATATCAATATGTTTTTCATCGATTGGTAAGTAAAATTCACTTATTTCCTTTGGAGTTGTAGTGATGAATAGCTTGGTCCCATCCATCAAAGTAGATTGAAAATCAGGTAGTCCTACAAAATTAATATCACCAGAGATTCTGGTATTATCTCCAAACTTTAACTTAAGGTCTTTTCCTTTCATGTGTCTAACAGGACCGGTCATTTTTCCAGTTATTCCTACAACATTTGGCATCTCATACAGAATACTCGAAAAATAACCAAGATCAGCCATGTTAATTCTAGTAGGTCTAACATCTGCTATCATATCTACAGAATCAATATAATCCTGAAAGGATTCATAACTTTCATATCTCATCCCAAAATCGGCATCAACACTGGAATTTCCAAAAGTTAGCAATGTGTTATTTGTATAAAGTCCCGTTGAGCTTAAAATGAAATCAGCACTCATTTTCTTCACTGTAATACCCGATTTTTCTCTGGCGGAAATGTTATTTATCCTAAAATTCAGAGAATCACCTATTAATTTAAAATCGCTAATGTCAATACTAATACTGTCGATAACTATATTAGCATAATCCATTGTGTTTTCTTCGTGATCAAAATTCTTGTGCTCGTTAAATAAATTAAATCTTGAGTTCTTTATTATAACTGAACCAGAGAACAATTTAAAGAGGTTATTAGATTTTGTAGCTGTATCATCACTTTTTATTTTATCTAATATTAAAGCTAAATTATTGATACTGTCATCTTTATATGACCCCAGATTAAACGCAATGTTGTCGAGTTCAATTGATAAAAATTTAAGATTGCTAAGGCTAAGGTTGGTTAGGACTGGCTTTGCAGAAAGATTGCCAACACTAAGCAGTGCATTGTTTTTATGATCGCCAAATTTTAACCCGGTAATATCTATACCATTAAAAACACCAATATGAATTGAATTAATACTAACCTGTTGCCCAATACTTTTCGTTATCATATTAGCTACAAGTTTTGCAGTAAAAGTTTGTACTGCCGGATTTAGAAACAATATTGAAAGTACAAATGGAAGTATTGCTACTAAAAGCAGAATCCTTAGTAGAACTGTTAATACCTTTTTTTTAATATTTTTGCGAACAGAATTTTTCTTCAAATGACATATATATTAGGCATAGAATCATCATGCGACGATACATCTGCAGCAGTATTAAAAAACGCCAAAGTGCTGTCGAATATTATTGCTAATCAAAGTATTCATAGCTCTTATGGCGGAGTAGTTCCTGAGTTAGCTTCCCGTGCTCATCAACAAAATATTATACCCGTTGTTGATGCCGCTATAAAGGAGGCAAATATACAGAAAAATCAATTGAGTGCTATAGCCTTTACAAGGGGTCCGGGCTTATTGGGATCACTGTTAGTTGGAACTTCTTTTACAAAATCGTTTGCCCTATCTCTTGGAATTCCAATCGTTGAGGTTGATCATTTAAAAGCCCATATACTTGCTCATTTTATTGAGGATGCTAGTGGGGATCAACCACCTTCTTTTCCGTTTCTTTGCCTTACCGTTTCAGGCGGACATACTCAGATTGTTAGAATAAACAGTCCATTTGAAATGATAATGATAGGGAACACAATAGATGATGCAGCCGGAGAAGCATTTGATAAAGCTGCTAAAATTATGGGATTACCTTATCCAGGTGGCCCTGAAATAGATAAACTAGCTAAAATTGGGAATAAAGATGCATTTAGCTTTCCTAAACCCAGAATAGAAGGATTGGATTTTAGCTTTAGTGGTCTTAAAACATCGTTTTTGTATTTCTTGCGTGATAGATTGAAAGAGGATGAGAATTTTATTGAGAAAAATATAACTGATTTGGCAGCATCAATGCAAGCTACTATCATTGATATACTTTTAAATAAATTGAAAATGGCAGTTTTGGAAACCGGTATAAATGAAATTGCAATTGCCGGAGGAGTTTCCGCAAACTCAGGATTGAGATCAGAACTTCAAAAAACTGCAGATATAGAGGGTTGGAAAGTGCATATACCAGGCATAAGATATACTACAGATAACGCAGCAATGATAGCTATTGCAGGTTATTTTAAATTTATAAACGGAGACTTTTCCGATCAGGACGTAATACCATATACGCGGAGCAAGTTTTAAGTAAATTAACTATAGTAATAAAAAATAATCAGCTTTGTGTTCATTGATATTAATTGGTAATCAAACAATCTAAAAACCATTATCTTTACATTTAATTTAACGCATTGTTATGGAAAAAATAGCTGTCTTCCCTGGTTCATTCGATCCTGTTACTTTAGGACATGTAAGTATCATACTACGTGCGATTCCATTATTCGACAAGATAATCATTAGTATTGGAGTTAATTCTGAAAAGAAGAATATGTTTTCGCTTGACAAGCGTATTTCATGGATTAAAGAAATATTTAAGGATGAGCCAAAAATTACTGTAGATTCTTATACTGGTCTTACTATTGACTATTGCCGGGCAAAAAATGCGCGTTATATTTTGAGAGGATTACGTACTGCCGCTGACTTTGAATTTGAGCGTGGAATTGGTCAGGTAAATAAAAAACTGGCTGATGATATCGAAACGGTATTTCTACTAACTGAAGCTCAGTACACACCAATTTCATCTTCCATTATAAGAGACGTAATACGACATGGGGGAGATGTAAGTGGTATGATTCCACCGGAGATTGACCTAAAGAACATTTAATATCATAGTTATTGTATAAACACTTTCATATGAAAAAGTGGATTCCAGTATTTCTATTTATTCTGTTCTCATTATCAGGGGTTTCTCAGAAAGTAACTGTTAATGGTACCGATCCGGGTCGCGCTCAGAAATTAGTAAGGATTATTATTTATTCCGATCAATTTTCAAATCTTGAGCATACGATAGCTGAAACAAGAACAAATACTTCAGGTGAGTTTTTTATGAAATTTGATATTGTTGATACAAAATTTGCATATTTAGCTGTCGCACTGGAAAAGGGGGAGTTTTATTTATCGCCAGGAGCCTACTATAATTTCAATATTATCCTGGATACAGTATTAAGTAACGGTTCAATATTCGATAAGCTTCCATTAAAATTTGCCTTAAATGCTGAAGACGGCGGTATATATAGCGCCATTGGAGATTTTAATATTGAATACAATGAATTTATTTACAACAATATTAAGAGTATTTATAAAAGTAAAGACAAATCAGTAATTACAAATTTTGTCGGTGAAATGAATAAAAAATATGCTAACGATACACCTGAGTATGTCAGTAATTATGTTCGTTATTCATTAGCATCTCTGTTATGGTTAAGCCGTAAAGAAGATAATGTACAAATTCTTAATAACTATTTCATTAATCAGCCCGTACTTTATAATAACATTCAATATACTGATTTTTTTAAAGAATTCTTTAAAACCTATTTTGAAAATGAGAAAATATATACTTATGCAGAACTCATTCTTGCAATAAATAGCTCAGAACCAATTGAAATTATCTATAGCATATTAGCACGTGATGAACAACTAGCTTTGGACAGAAGAGTTAGTGAGATTGTTGGGATGCTACTTTTATCCAGGAATTACTACAATAGAGATGTTGAAAAGGAACGAGTTATATCGAAGCTAAAAGATATTCAGCTCTACTCTAATTATCCAGAAAACCAGATTATAGCAAAAAACTTCATTATAAAATTGCAGGAATTACAAAATGGAACTAAGGCTCCTGAATTTTTATTACTTAACTCTGATAACGATACCGTTTCAATGGATGATTTTAATGGGAAATTTGTTTTATTAAGCTTCGTTAAAGAGGATTGCAGTATCTGTGATTTTCATATGCAATTACTTAGCGATATTAAAAAACAAAATGAGGATAAATTCGAAATTGTTACAGTTGTTGCTGGAAATGATATGGCAAGATTGAATAATTTTGCCCGTGAAAGAGGTTATCAGTGGCCAATATTGAAAACAGGTGACAATATACTTTTACTGGAAGATTACAATATCAGAGCTTATCCATCTTATATCTTTATTAATCCCAATGGTACTATCGGTTATGCTCACTTGCCAATGCCTGATGAAAACATGGAGTTGTATCTTCAAAGGTTTATGGATAGTTATAATTCTAAGAAGAAATAATCTCATGATTATTCATTAATAAAGATCTTTGTTACTAAAATTTTATCTCCAGATTTTATATGCACAAGATACACTCCTGAAGGAAAATCAGTGATTATTTGTTTTGAATCACTACCCACTAATTTTTCCTCCCAGATTTCCTGAAACACCTTTTTTCCTTCAGGATTAAAAATACTGAGATCTAAATTGTCAATATTTTCTTTAACCGTTATATTAAAACTTCCATTATTAGGATTTGGATGGATGATAATAAATCCTGATAAATCTGATTGTGTCTCAGGAACGTTAATTGCACATTCGTTGAAGTCGAATAATATGGTAATGCTGTTTGAATCAATACAACCTGTATACCCATCTGTTACTCTAACAGGATGAGTTTGGTAATCGGTCCAATTTCCATTTGTGGAAGCTGTGAAATAGCGATTTACATAGTTGGCATCCAACCAAAAATATTCAGTATTTGGCGGATCAGTATCATGTCCTGAATCGAGTAAAACTGTATCGCGAACACAAACTATTATTGTATCGACACCAATTACATTAGCACTGTCAGGTATTAAATTAATTTCAGGAAGAGGGTTCACGGTTATTGTTATGCTTGCTTCAAACTCATTCTCAAACTGATCTTTTAACAATAGATTATATATTGTTGTAACATCAGGTGTTACATATATAGATGCCTCAGTAGACTCAAATCCATTGGGATTTGAAGTCCATTCGTACGTATATTCCAGTCCTCCACCAGAAGGATTTGCATAAATTGTTGTAGATTGACCTAAACAAATTTGGTTAGAATCGGTTGTAGGGAATGCAGCTAGTCCACCACCGCTTGCATTTATCAGTACATTGTCTAGGGTACTTATACAATTATTCTCATCGGTAACCCATAGTGAAAAAACAGTTGGTTCATATAAAGGCAATGTAGCTGGATTTGAAATTATATTTGTTACAAGCAAGCTTGAGGGTTCCCACAGATAATCGTAAGTACCACTTCCACCCTCTGCGCTCCCATCAAGGGTAGTTGTTGTTCCTTCGTTAATAATCTGATCATCACCTGCAAAAGCTGTTGGTACTTGATTAACAGTCACAAATATACTATCGATAATAATGGTATAACCATCTGTAACGCTAACAATGTACCAAATATCATTAGTTGGGAAATCTGAAGGATTTTGTTGAGTAGATGTAAATCCAGATGGATTTGAAGTCCAATCATAAGTATAGTTTCCTGAACCTCCATCAGGAAATATAAATAGATCTACTCTTTGGCCATTGCAAACTTCATCGTTGCTTGCACTTACTGTAATACCCATTGGACCTCCCACAACGTTAACCCACATTGTGTCTTCACCAATACAGCCACTTTCTAAATCACTAACTGATAAGAAGAATTGTGTGCTTGAAGTTAGACTTACTGTTGTTGGGTTTGGAGTAATAGGATTGTCAAGTAGCTCAGAAGGTTCCCAACTGTATAAATAGTTTCCTGACCCATTACTGGCGGATCCTTCAAGAGTTGCTGTTGCTGCATAAGCTATATCAATGTCATCTCCGGCAGACGCATCCGGTGCACTTAAATCAATAAAAAAGTCATAAGTAATATTTTGAGCGTAATTATTACATGCATCTGAAATGAAGCTAAATTGTTTGATTTCAAAAGTAAAGTCACCGCCCTGGTATATTGCAGGAGTAAAATATAATGTGTATTCACGCTCGTTGTTTCCACCGAGTTCGCAGGTTTCTCCATAAATACTATCAATAGTATATGGCCCACCCGGACCTTCAATTTTAAAATCTCCAGGTTGAATAGAGGTGCATTTTACATTCTCATTGAATTTTACAAATAGTTCATTTGTTCCACATTCATCTATTAGCTCACCACCAATATATTCGATGTTGGGTGAATGATCGTCAAGTATAACTGCAGTTGAAGCACTAAAATCTAAAGTGTAGCCACCTGGAGTTTGTGTCCAATCACTAACAACCAGTACATATGTTTCTCCTTCATAAACAGGCAGATCAATATTCCATTTGTTAGTTTGCCCTCCATTGTTACAATTAGATGTTCCCCCGTTTAATGTACTTATACCCGTTACCCCTTGAAATCCTATGTCACCAGCTGCATTACAGCTTGACAGAATATTTCCTACATTATTCCAGATATCGTCACAATCATGTTCGGTAAGGTCAAAAACAGCCCAATCGTAATCATCAGTTGATACCTGGGGAGTTATTTCAAACCTTAGATAGCCAGATGCAATTACAGTCCATATATACCAACGACTATTCCACTCACCAGCCATACAGTGATTTGGGCAATTACTACCTGCAGGAGGTATTTCATTATAGTTGCCATTTCCAGTTGCAGTATACTCCTCAACATAAACATAGTCACAAACAGGAATGGCCCCAGCGCAATCTTGTGTTGTAGGAGCTTGCGCAAAGTTTTTTTCTATTATTGTGAAGTTTAGAGTTAGAATTATTATAGTTACTTTTAGTATTTTGATATAGCTGACTTGTTTCATGTAAGTATGTATTCTTTTTAAACTAATTACAAAACTAAGATAAAGACAATATTTTTATTATACTGCTTATTAAAAAACTATAAAACTAAGTGTTTTGTTTAATTTTGGCAGAAAAATATCAAAAAGATGATAAAAAAAATAATATTTTATGTTTTATTAATAACAACTGTGTCAGGAATTACACAAGAACATATTATTAGTGGTACAATAACGGGGTTGGAGAATGAGAATGTTTATTTGATGCAGTTAATGGGTGAAAAACGTAAGATAGTTGACACAACAAAAACCGATTTAACAGGTGCTTTTACATTTTCTATGTCAGCAGAGAGACTACCCGGAATGTATGTTGTTATTAAAGGACCCGGACAAGCAGTAGAACTAATATATAACAATGAAAATATTCAGTTTACAACATCAGGGTTTAATGTTGAAGATGGTATTCAGATCGTTAGCTCCATCGAAAATCTAATTTATTACGATTATATGGGAATAAAAGGAATGAACATGTATAAGTTAGATGTGTTGAATACACTTATTGAAAATTATCCACCCAATGATGAGTTTTTCCCTGAAGTACTTAAACAGTATAATTTACTGCAAACCCAGTTAGTAGATCGAATTAATGAATTAATAAATAATAATCCTAACACACTTGCCTCCAGGTATATAAAAACTGACAGACCTGTTTTTGCTAATCTCGGATTAAGTGAGGATGCACAAAACCTGATGCTAAAAAAACATTATTTTGACTATGTTGATTTTAGTGATACTATGCTGATTAGAAGTACAATTCTTACATCAAAAGTTGTTGGTTATCTTTCACTTTATCAGAATAATGCAAACTCACAAGAGGAGCTGGAAGAGAATATGTTAATCGGGGTTGATTCGGTTTTAAGCTATGCTCAGCAAAATCAACAAGTGTATGAATTTTTAATTGATTTCTTAATAAACGGTTTCGAATCTATAGGTTTTGAAAAAGGACTTGAGCATATCGCTAAGGCAAGTTACCTTGATAATTTTTGTGAGAATACAGAGAGAAAATTAAAACTGGAGAATAAGATCGAACTTATTAGGAAACTTGCAATAGGTCAACCTGCACCTAATTTTGTTACTAAAGATATTAACGGCAAGGATGTTGACCTAAGTAAAATTGATGCTGAAAAAACTGTAATTGTTTTCTGGGCAAGTTGGTGCACCCATTGTGATGAAATAATGCCAATAATTAACTCATATTATGGTAAGAATCAGGATATAGAAGTTATTGCTGTTTCAATAGACGAATCAAAAGCTGACCTAATGAAAAGTATTGCAGAAAATAATTATGGTTGGATACATGTTGCTGAGCTTAATGGATGGAATGGACCAATAGTTGAGGAATATGGTATTGTAGCAACGCCTTCAATTTTTGTTCTAAATAAGAATAAGGAAATAATTGGCAAACCAGTTGGGCGTAAAGTAGTTGAGAAATTATTAGCACCTTAGTGTAACCCTATAATGTTTGGGAAGACTGTAATACTATAATCCAGATGCAAGAACATCAACGATGTGAGCGACCTTCATATCAAGCTTGTGTTTCTTAATGTAACCATCAAGCTGCATCAAGCATGAACTGTCGGTTGAGATAATATATTCAGCTCCTGTTTCGAGTGCGTCACGAACCTTTTGCTCTGCCATTGCTGTTGAGATAGGTTCGAATTTTATTGAGAATGTACCGCCAAATCCACAACATTCGTGAGTATTTTTCATTTCAACTAGTTCTAAACCCTTTACATTTTCTAATAATTTTCTTGGTTCGTTGTTAAGCTTATACTCTCGTAATGCAGCACACGAATCATGGTAGGTCACTTTATGTTCAAATACAGATCCGAAATCAGTTACCTTAACAATATTTACAAGAAAATCGGTAATCTCAAACATACTTCTTTGTAACTGTTTGTACTCGTTATGATGCGCTCCATTAAAAAATAGTTCATCAAAACCATTTCTTACGTATCCAATGCATGAGGCAGAAGGTCCTACGATCAATCGGTCATTATTAAAATCGTTAATAAATTTCTCGCCAAGTTTTTTTGCATCATCCCAAAACCCACTGTTGAATGCCATCTGGCCACAACATGTTTGGTTAGTGTTGTAATGAACTTTTACGCCAGCTTTTTCTAATACTTTAACCATGTTAAACCCGGTTTGAGGGTAAACCTGGTCAATAAAACAAGGAATAAATATATCAACCTCCGTTGGATTCATATGCGCAAATAATTACAGTATATTTAATCGGTTTTTAAAACTGCAAACTTAAGTTTTTTCAATTCATCCCAAAACTCAGGGTACGATTTATTAACAACATTCGGATCATTAATTTCAATATTCATAAATTTAAGGACCAAAGGGGAGAGGCACATTGCAATTCTGTGATCTCCGTACGTGTTGAACACTAAGTTAGTATCCGGTTCTTTTATATTTGTAGTTAAATGATAACTATTTTTAACTTTAGTAAGAATGGCTCCAATTTTCTCTAATTCTTGTGAAAGCGCTGTTATTCTGTTAGATTCTTTGAATTCTAAATGGCCAATATTATGATATTCTGAGTTAATATGGAGGGCAGCACATGTTGTCATAACTGCCGGGACAATATCAGGATAATCTTCAAAGTTGAATGAAAAACTTTTAACAGCATTCCCTGTTTTAATGAGCTTTATCCCGTTGGTGTCAAAAATAGTTTTAACCCCAAACTGTTTGTAAATATCCGCAAGTATACTATCACCCTGTAAACTATTTTTACCAAGTTCAGGAATCCTAATCTCGCCTTCATCTGACAGGGCAATTGTTTCATACCAATACGATGCTGAACTCCAATCTGATTCCGACTTGCATGGTTTTAAAACATATGGGGTAGGAGCTATTTTAATTCCTTTCTCATGTAACTCTATCTTTGCTCCAAAATCCTGCATTATACTTATGGTCATTTCAATATATGGAAATGAAACAGGTTTCCACTTAAAATTTATTTTCAGACCATCGTTCAATAAGGGACCAAGCATCATTATGGCACTGATGAACTGACTGCTTTCTGTAACATCAACTTCAATATCATTACTTTTAAGATGTCCTCCAATAATAAGTAGCGGCAGGAATCCTTCCTCTTCTTTATATGTAATTTGAGCACCAAGTTGTCGCAGGCCATCTACAAGACCTTTAATAGGACGTTGTTTCATTCGTTGGTTACCCGTTACGATCCAGTTGCCTTTTTTATAAGCAAGAAACGCAGTTAAGAAACGTGCAACAGTACCTGCATTTTTAGCATCTACTTCCAAAGGTAGTCCCGGATTATTATTGTTATTTATCCTTCTGAGATGATCATGTAAACATTTTGTATCATCTGATAATGACAGATTTTCAACAGGATGTGAAGTGCCGGATAGTTCCCTGATTATGAGAATACGGTTACTGATACTTTTTGATCCCCGTACTATCACATCGCCAAAAACTTTGGTTGAAACCCTATTTAATTTTAGGCTTGACACTTATTTACAACTTTCCCGGTTAATATAAAACTCAAGGCTCTGAATAATCAAATGGTCTTCAACTTCTACTTCATGAACAGCTTTTCCAAGTTTTTTCAGTAGGCTAAAGTTATGTTTATTATCTCTTACTTTTTTATCCTGTTGCATCAACTCCATAATTACAGGGATATCTTCTGGGAGTAAATCAAACCGTTGAAAATTATTGTCGATCATGTGAATTATCCGTTTTATAATAGAACATTCAATATTAAAAATTTGAGCAGACATCCAGGCTTCACAAATCATACCTGCAGCAATGGCCATTCCATGTGTTACAGGACTATAAGAATGTAGATAATATGTTTCGAGAGCATGACCAATGGTATGTCCGAAATTGAGATTCTTTCTAATACCCTTTTCTAATGTGTCAGATCTGACGATATCAATTTTATCTCTTGCTGATTTAATAATGACGCTATTCCAGTCATCAACATTTTTATAGTTACAGCCTTCCAATTTCCCCCAAAGATCTTTGTCGAAAATCATACAATATTTTAACACTTCTGCAAAACCTGATTGCCATTGTAGGTCTTCGAGCGTATCCAAAAATATTGGGTCAATTATAACACACTCCGGATTTACGAACAGACCAACCTGATTTTTGAAACCTTCAAAATCAATACCTGTTTTTCCACCGATAGATGCATCTACCATCCCCAGAAGAGTTGTAGGAAAATTAATAAATTGAAGTCCCCTTTTGAATGTTGCCGCTGCCATGCCGCCAATATCTGTTACAACTCCACCACCCAAATTGATTATAAGGTCATCACGATCGGCACTGAGTCGTGTGAGCTCGTTCCAAATAAAAGTTAACTGTTGTATATTTTTATTTCCTTCGCCGCTTTTGATTACTATCACACTATCAATATTAACGGATGGGAGTTTCTGACGAAATATGTTTAGGCAAAATTTTTCTACATTATCATCTGTGATAACGATAATTCGTTTATGCTTATTAATCTTATTCTCCGATTTTTCCAGAGCCTCAGTACCAATAATGTAAGTTACCGGATCTGTTTCAAGAATTAATGGAATATTCATTTTGTAAATCTAACCTTTTCTGAAAATTGAGCTGCAAAACTATTAAATATTAGATACTATGACTTTGTTATAATATCCCTGCCGAATGGAGTGAGAGCCAGTCCTGCCAGTTTGAAATGTTGTTGAGCCCATGGAATGCCTATTATTGTGATAAATAGCAAGATACCAAAAAATAAATGAGTGAGTAGAATCCAAAAACCACCAACGAAGAACCATATTATATTCATTAAGGTTGTCAGACAGCCTGATGGTGGATTTGATTGAACCACCTCACTTCCAAATGGCCACAACGCAAGTATCCCCAGTTTAAATGTTTGCAATGCGAAAGGAATACCAATAATAGTAACTAGTAGAACCATGCTGGCTGCAAAATACTCTAATGCAATAGCAAAACCACCGAATACTAGCCAAATAATATTTCCGAGAAGTTTCATGATAGTTTTATTAATTTGTACTATAAATATCAGATAATGCAGATTTTATATCTTCAAAGTTAAACTTAAAGCCTTCTTTAGTTATTCTAACGGGAAGAATTTTTAGTCCATTCAAAAGTAATTCGTTAGCCATATTTCCTGGTAAGATTCGTAATATAAATGCTGGTACCGGAAAATAGGATGGGCGATTTAGTGCTTTCCCCAATTCTTTAGCCAACTGTTTTTGTTTAACTGGAAACGGAGCGGTTAGGTTATAGGCCCCATGACAATTATGTTCGAGAAGGAATCTTATTGCTCTTACTTCATCGTCGATATGTATCCATGAATTCCATTGATTACCGCTTCCAAGTTTACCTCCGACAAAAAACTTAAAAGGAGTAGCAAGTTTTTGTAAGACCCCTTTGTTAGCACCGAGAACCAATCCGGTTCTGATATAGATAACACGAGTTAAATCTTCAAGTTGTTTAAATGTTTCTTCATGACGAATTGCCAGCTTTGTTAGAAAACCCCGTTGCCCAGGTGGAGTTTCTTCTGTTATATCGATTGTGTTTCGACTTAACCCATAAATTCCAATACTTGAACCCTGAATTAAAACTTCTGGTTTTCTCTTAGCGTTCCTAATAGATCTAACAATAATATTATCAATATCGAGTCTGCTATTTTTTATTTTTGCAATCTTTTTCCTGTTCCACCAACCTCCTACATTTTCTCCGGCAAGATTTACAACTGCAAAAGTACCTTCCATTATCTCAGAAAGTTTAGTAAGGTCTCTGGTTCTTAACCTTTCAATAGTTATGTTTTTATCAAACTGTTTAGAAACAGTCCTGCGACGTCGCGAAATAACTACTATTTCGTAATTATTCTGGAGTTCTTTAACGAGGTGTTTACCTATGAAACCACTACCTCCAAAAATAATCACTTTCTTCATTTTTATTGCCGTTTTAATGGTTTATAACCTTAATAACAAAAAGTTCCTTGAGGGGTAGTTATGGTAAGTTTTTTTGAATCAGATTTTTCTACATGTCCGATTACCTGAGCGTCAATATTGAATGATCGGGAAATATTTAGGATATCATTGCTTATTTCTTCAGGAACATATAATTCCATTCGATGCCCCATATTAAATACCTTGTACATTTCCTTCCAATTGGTACCCGATTGAGACTGAATCAGTTCGAACAGAGGAGGAACAGGAAACATATTATCTTTTATAATATGTAGTTTGTCAATGAAATGCATAACTTTTGTTTGTGCACCACCGCTGCAATGTATTACACCATTTATTTTGTCTCTATATGATGAAAATATTGACTTCATTACCGGAGCGTATGTTCTAGTTGGTGATAATATTAATCTGCCAACATCTATACCTTCAACAGCACTTTGCTGGGTGAGTGTCATCCTGCCTGAATAAACTAATTCATCTGGTATATGTGGGTCGAAACTCTCGGGATACTTTTGCGCAAGATTTTTTTCAAGTACGTCATGACGTGCAGAGGTTAGTCCATTACTACCCATACCACCATTATACTCCTTCTCGTAAGTAGCTTGACCGCTTGATGAAAGTCCAATAATTACATCTTTTGACTGAATATTATTTTCAATTATTTGGTCTCGGCGAATACGTGCTGTAACTGTTGAATCAACAATTACTGTTCTTACAAGGTCTCCAACATCTGCTGTTTCACCACCGGTTAGTAGTATGTTTATGTCGAGTTCACGCATATTATCAAGAAACTCCTGCGTACCATCAATAATAGCTGCAATAACATTTCCCGGAATCAAATTTTTATTTCTTCCTATAGTCGACGAAATTAATATGTCATCAGTTACTCCAACACATAATAAGTCATCCAGATTCATTACAATAGCATCTTGTGCAATACCTTTCCACACATTTATATTGCCGGTTTCTTTCCAATACATATATGCAAGAGATGATTTAGTTCCGGCACCATCTGCATGCATTATATTGCAATATTCATCATCTCCGCCAAGAATATCTGGGATTACTTTGCAAAAAGCATTTGGGAATATTCCTTTATCCAAATTCTGAACAGCAGCATGAACATCTTCTTTTGAGGCTGACACACCTCTTTGCATATAACGCGATTGGCTGGATTTGGTAGTCATCGTTTTCTCGATATTATAGTTGCAAGGTTATCTTAGTTATCATTGAAACTATCAAGTGGAGAAAACCCCCATAATCTTATAACCGCACAACACTATATTCATTACTCAATAGTAAGTTTATGTGTTTTTGTATTATATGAATATTTACCGAATTGCTTCATCAATCTATCACCAAAAACAAGTCCGTAGTTCAATTTGTAAGTAACTTTAACTTTAACATTCTCAACCTTCTTGTTAGCGATATTTATTTCTTTTATGTTGATGATTGACCTATCTGCAATTGTGTTGTCAGCAAGCACTCGCTCCGGATCTCCTTCAAAATCTTCCTTGCTAATTGCCCCCCATTTAAGTAAATCCATTGCCTGATCCAAAGATATCATTGCATCAGCATTTTGATCAAATGCGAACTCTTCATTATATCCGTTTATAATACATGTAGAAACATATGTTCCGGAGTTTGGAGCTTCGCTAAATACAATTGCATTATCTTCAGGATTAATGGCAATATTGATTGTGCTCAAATCGATATTAGTTGACTGTGGTACGTAATCCTTGCGGAGAACCCTGAATTCGGTACGACGGTTAAGTTGATGAGCCGCTTCCTTTTCATTATTGCTTGCAAGAGATTCAATATATGGTTCATCAAGAACTGTTCCTTCTTTAAACAAAAATCCATCTCTGATAACATCTTTTGTTAGAGGAAGAGGTGAGCGTTCACCATAACCTTTTGCAACTAGCCGTGAAGGTTCTATACCTCTTATTATTAAATAATTAACAACTGATTGTGCACGACGTTGTGAAAGAATGTCGTTTCTCTCATGACTGTCACGAGAATCAGTATGAGCAGCAAGTTCAACTACTATATTAGGGTTGTCACGTAGAGTTTGAATCAGGCCTTGAAGTGAATCCTGATACTGAGGTTTTAAGTCCCACTTTGCAAGATCGTAAAGTATTTCAGGTAGGGTAATTGGTTCTTCCGGTATGGGGACAAGATTAAAATCTTTTACGAAATCCTTACTGAATTCAACACCAACAGTAGTAAATGACCCTTTCTGATTGAAATAATTAGTTTTAGCAACCAGTATTTCATACATAGTATTTGGTTCCAGCTGACTTTTACCAAAGCTATAGAATCCTTCATCGTTAGTTCGCGTAGTTAGTGAAAGGCCAGTAGACCCAACAAGTTGAACACTTACATCACTCATGTACATTAATGTACGATCATCCTTTATTGTTCCGCTAAGCGTAAATTCAAGTGGTGGTTCAATAAAATACCATAAATCTTCCTCACCTCTTGTGCCTTTTCTGTTGGAACTAAAAAATCCATACTCGTCCGTGGGATGAAATACTATTCCAAAGTCATCAAAAGTTGAGTTCATTGGATATTTTAGGTTACGTGGTGGACCCCAATTTCCACCGGTGTCAATAGTTGTTACAAAAATATCTAATCCTCCCATTCCGCCATGGCCGTCAGATGCAAAGAATAGGGTTGTGTCGTTTCTCAAAAACGGAAACATCTCATCACCGGGAGTGTTAATAACTTCACCCAGATTCATCGGTCTGCCAAAACCATCTGATTTTGAATCGCGATAGGCAACCCAGATATCCTTACCTCCCATCCCATTGCGACGGTTTGCTGAAAAGTAAATTATAAGTTCACCCTCACTAACAGTAGGTTGTCCGATTGTCGACATAGTGTCGATACTGGCAATTTCAACCATTTCTGGTTTTCCCCAATTACGCCCGGTCCTTCTTGCTTTATATATTTGGCAACCTGATTCTTTTTGTTGATCATTCGGACATTTGGTAAAATATATAGTATTAAATTTTGAATTAAATATTGCCGACCCTTCATTGGCTTTAGTATTTATATTCTCAGTTTCATCAAAAAGTACAGGTTCCGACCATTCTCCTTTTCTGTCGATTTTTGCTACAAATAAGTCACTGAAATTTTGATATGTCCAGTTATCGGTTTCTTTACCTGTTGCACCTTCACGTGTTGATGTGAATGCAATCTCATTATAATTATCTGATGTATAAGCAGGTGCAAAATCGGCTTCACGAGAATTTATTTTCTTGATATTGGTTACCTCGTATTTAGACGGATTCTCGATCCACTCTTCTATTAAAGCAGTTGTCTCGGCTCCTTTACGACCTCTCGGATCCTCAGGAGCTCTTTCGGCATAAGAATTATATTGTTCAATTGCTGCCGCATAATCGCCGGTTATTTTAAGCATGTTGGCGTAATAAAGACGTATCTCAGGATTTCGTTTGTCCCATTCGTTTTTAATCAGTCTTTTATAGGAAGCCAGGGCTCTTTTATAATTACCAGTAAGGCGATAACATTCAGCAAGTTGGGCTGTTATTCTATTCTTTTCTTCTTTGTTCTTTTTAACTTTTGTATAAGCTTTTTTATACTTATCAATGGCTAATGAGTACTGCTGTTTTGAAAATGCTTCATCGGCACTCTTAGCAGGGTTTCTTTGCGCTTGTAAAAATGTTGGTATTACAACCAAAAAACTAAGTAATAGTATACCGGAAAATAACTTGTTCATATTAGTAACTATGTGTTGATAGTTCATAAACGCTAATGTAATCGATTTATTGATGTAAGTTAGAAAAATTGAATTGCTAATTCAAGATTTTTTTTACAACCTATTTATTTGTAGTATTATCTGTGTCCTCATCCTTGGGTTCGATGGATTTATTCTCCATAGAAGCTTTATATTCTTCAAATCTTTTATCTCGATCCTGACGGTCGGCCTCACGATTAATTTCTGTTTTAATATCTTCGGATGCTCGCTTAATTTCATTGATGAATTTTCCCAGAGTTCTAGCAATTTCAGGAATTTTTCCTGGTCCGAAAACCAGAAGTATTGCAAGAACCACTAGCATAATTTCACCTGCACCAAAATCAAAAAAAAGTAAGTTCACATCAGTAGTTTTACTTATCGGGGCAAAATTAAAAAAAAATGAACAGAGTTTGTCCTTTAGCGAATGAACTAGAGATGATATTAATCCTAACATGTACTTTAAACAACTGGAATAACTAAAATGATACTTTCTCCTTATGGCAGACAGTTAGTAGCAGGAAAAAATATTGGATTAAAATATCTTATAATGGGTTAGAAATAGCCTCGTTTTTATACTTTTGTCGCTTAATTTATCTTAATAGGAATAAACAATAAAATTATAGTCATGAGTAATTATAAGGAAATAGGAACTATGCTTGAAAGGCTTGGAATTAAAGATGTTAACCTTGGTGTATCTACTGGTGTTGACTGGATTGATACAAAGGGTGATATAACCACATCATATTCACCAATTGATGGTAGTGTAATTGCCAAAGTAAAAAATGCAACCATTGAAGATTATGAAATGGTAGTGAAAAAAGCTCAGGAAGCTTTTAAAGTATGGCGTAAAGTTCCTGCACCTATTCGTGGTGAAATTGTAAGACAAATTGGCCTTGCACTGCGTGAGTACAAAACTGAACTTGGTGCATTAGTTACTCTCGAAATGGGAAAAATTTTTCAGGAAGGGCTTGGAGAGATTCAGGAGATGATTGATATTTGTGATTTTGCAGTTGGACAATCACGTTTAATTAATGGTGTTAATCTTCAATCAGAACGTGTTGATCACCGTTTGTCAGAACAATATCATCCATTAGGTATTGTTGGCATTGTTACATCTTACAACTTCCCTGTTGCTGTTTGGGCATGGAATACTGCATTAGCGGCAATTGCTGGCGATGTTGTAATTTGGAAACCTTCATCAAAAACTCCGATTACAGCTCTTGCCACTCAAAAAATTATTCATAAGGTTCTTAAAGATAATGATGTTCCAGAAGGAGTATTCAACCTTGTTGTAGCTAAATCGTCAGTTATGGGCGATAACTTCTTGGCAGACAGGCGAGTTCCGTTGTTGTCGGTAACGGGATCCACAAGAGTTGGTCAAAGAGTTGGTGGAATTGTCGGGAAACGTCTGGGCAAAACAATACTTGAGTTGGGTGGAAATAATGCAGTAATTATCACTCCGAGTGCTGATATTAAAATGGCTATTATGTCAACAGTCTTTGGAACTGTTGGAACAGCCGGGCAGAGATGTACTAGCACCCGACGTGTTATTATTCACGATGATATTTATGATGAAGTACGTGATAAGTTTGTTTCTGCATATGAAAAGATACTACCTAAAATTGGAAATCCGTTAGATGAAGATTATCTGGTAGGTCCTTTAATTGACAGTGGTTCTGTCGAGCTGTTTCTTAATGCTGTAGCTAAAGTAGAGGAAGAGGGTGGTAAAGTACTTTTTGGTGGCCAAAAATTAGAAGGAGCTGGATTTGAGTCAGGTAATTATGTGGTACCATGCATTGCTGAGGCTGAAAATCATTATGAAATTGTTCAGGAAGAAACCTTTGCCCCAATAGTTTATTTAATTCGGTACAAAGGAGATATTATGAATGCCATTGAGATACAGAATAATGTACCGCAAGGTCTTTCCTCAGCATGTTTTACTTTGAATGTACGGGAATCAGAAACATTTTTGTCATACTCAGGTTCTGATTGTGGTATTGCAAATATAAATCTGGGAACTTCTGGTGCTGAAATTGGTGGTGCTTTCGGTGGTGAGAAAGATACCGGTGGTGGACGTGAATCAGGTTCTGATGCCTGGAAAATATACATGCGTCGTCAAACAAACACTATAAACTATGGTACTGATCTGCCGTTAGCTCAAGGTATTAAATTTGATATTTAGAAGCAGAAAGTAGTTATTAATGGATGGAAGATTGTAATCATAAAAATAAGTTATGTGATTACGATCTTCTATCTTCAAATGTAAAAGGACATTCAAATTATTTAATTTTAAGTATATGATAGCCAGAAAGTTATTTGTAATTATTTTATTAGGAAGTATAGTTATTTCATGTAACTCGAATTCTTCGAAAATTGATAGTGATAATGAAACAGTTTATGTTGCCAAAATTGACACTTCGATGACGCTTACTCAAATAGCTAAAGCTAATAATATTGGTGAACCTTATCTTCGATCAAAACTTGGTATTCGTGAAAATATTGGCAACAATTATAATATTGTCACGATGGCACAACGATTCAATTTCACACTTGATGATTTAAGGAAGATAATTGAAGATCAAAAAAACAAACAGGCTTCACGGAAACGAACAAATAAAAGCAATACTGATAAATAGAGGTTGTTAGTATGTGCTGCAAATCAATACCCTAGTCTATTTCACAGAGGTTGTAGATCGTTCTATATTGCACATATATTCAATAATTATTTTCTGATTTAATAAAATATCCAACTCCCTATTTAGACACACTATAAATTTAGGGTTACACACTGATATTTACATGCCTTTAATATGTAAAATCGAATTGATTATCTACATTTGCGCCCTTATTAATTTAAAATATTAAAAGATGTTTATTTTAATGGTAGTAGTGTTTGTTCTGGGGTATACAGCAATTGCTCTTGAGCATCCTTTAAAGGTAGACAAAGCAGCCACAGCGCTTGTACTCGGTATGGCAATGTGGGTAATCTTTGTTTTTGGACGTACTGATATATTAAGTATGCTCAATGAAACAGGGCAGTTCCTAAGTCAGTCATGGCGTGAATATGTACATGAAGCAGGAATTGAAAATCCCACCTCAGGCGATATGCTGAATTTTATCACACACCACGATGTGATGCATCATCTGTCGGAAATATCTACAATATTATTTTTCCTTCTTGGCGCAATGACTATTGTTGAAACAGTAGACCAGCATCAGGGTTTTAAAATTATTACAGATAAAATTAAAACTACTAACAAAGTAAAATTATTATGGATACTTAGTATTCTGACTTTTTTCATGTCGGCTGCTCTTGATAACTTAACTACTACAATAGTTTTAATTGCATTGCTACGAAAGTTAATTGATGATAAAAAAGAACGTTGGTTATACGCAAGTATGGTCGTTCTCGCTGCCAATGCTGGTGGAGCTTGGTCGCCAATTGGTGATGTAACTACAATAATGCTTTGGATTGGAGGACAAGTAACTACGGTTAATATTATTTTGATGGTGATACTACCTAGTTTAGTAACCATGATTGTTCCTGTTGTTATTTTGTCTTTTACATTGAAAGGGGATGTTACACGACCAGTTTTAGCCGAAGGTGATACCAAAGAGTTTACTACACCCTTCGAGCGTAACTTATTATTTTACATGGGAGTAGGCGGATTGTTATTTGTTCCTGTTTTTAAAACTGTAACTCATCTTCCACCATACATGGGGATGCTACTTAGTTTAGGTATAATTTGGATTACTACGGAAATATTACATCGCTACAAACCTAGTGAAGACCGTCGTACCTTGACAGTTATAGGTGTATTACGCAAAGTTGATGTTCCAACAATTTTCTTCTTTATGGGAATCTTATCAGCTGTTGCAGCAATGCAGTCTGCCGGACATCTAACCCTTCTTGCTGATTGGCTAAATGTAAATATTGGAGATATTTATGTAATCAACCTGATTATTGGAGTACTATCATCAATTGTTGATAATGTACCTCTAGTTGCAGGTGCAATGGGAATGTATGAAGTTGCAGAAGCAGGTTCTACAGGATATCAAGCATATTTTATGGTTGATGGAATCTTCTGGGAATTCCTTGCTTATTGTGCCGGTACTGGTGGAAGTATCCTTATTATTGGATCTGCTGCTGGTGTTGCCGCTATGGGAATGGAAAAAATTGATTTTATATGGTATATGAAAAAGATAAGTCTATTAGCACTGATTGGTTATCTTGCCGGAGCAGCAGTTTATTGGGCTCAAGTTCAGATTCTACACTAGATTATCTAAAAAATTATATAGCCCTGGTTGGAAACTTCCGGGGTTTTTTTATGTATTGATTTTGATAATTACTGTTTTTAACTGAGATTAATATCTTACAAACTACGATCAGAAAATCAAGCTTTGACAATAACAATTTTTTTACCTTTACGCTCTAAATATTTAACGGCATGAAGCGCAAAAATGTAATAATACTTTCTGTATCGTTTATAGTACTTGTAGCTCTTATCTGGTATTTCTCCGATTCCTCGGTTGAAACAAATGATACTATTACTGTTGAGGTTCAAAAAGGGGTATTTGTAATTGATGTTACTACCACGGGTGAACTTGAAGCCCGTAGTAGTGAAAATATTCAAGGTCCAAACCCTAATTCACTAAGGAATGCACGTATACACAGGTATATGATTGAAGATATTATACCTGATGGAACGGTAGTTGACTCTGGTGAATGGGTTGCTACTCTCGATCGGAGTGATTTACAAAATAAGATTACTGATCAGGAACTTGAAGTTGAGAAGTTAGAAACTCAGTTTGTTCAGACTCAGTTAGACACAACTCTTACTCTTCGTGCTACTCGTGATGATCTTGTCAATTTAAAGTTTACACTTGAGGAGAAACAGATAGTTGTCGATCAGTCAATTTATGAGCCGCCAGCAACACAACGCCAGGTAAAAATAGATCATGAAAAAACTCAAAGAGCATTGGATCAAAACATTGAAAATTACACTATCAAGCATCAGAAAGCTGAAGCCGATATGCGTGAAGTAGCCACAAACCTGCATAAGGCAAGGCGTGAACTAAACGAGTATATTGAACTTAAGAAGGAATTTGTAATTCATGCTCCAAAGTCAGGTATGGTAACATATAAGCGCGACTGGAGCGGAAAGAAACAAGGTGTTGGTGCTCAGGTTAGTTTATGGGAGAACGTAGTTGCCAAACTACCTAATCTGTCTGCAATGAATTCACGTACTTATGTAAATGAGATTGATATCAGTCGTGTAAGAGCAGGGCAGAAAGCAGAAATTGAAGTTGATGCTTTTCCAGGTAAAAGTTTTGAAGGAGTTGTTTTTGAGGTTGCTAATATGGGAGAGCAGATGCGTAATTCAAACGCAAAAGTATTTGAAGTAATTATTCAGGTTAATGGTTTTGATACGATTCTCAGACCTTCAATGACTACAAAAAACAGCATAATTACTGAGGTTATCGACTCAGTTCTTTTCATACCTATTGAGTGTGTTAATGTTATTGATAGTATATATTTTGTGTATTCATCATATCATCGTAAGCAAGTTATTCCCGGTAAAACAAATGAAACAAGTATAATCATTTACGAAGGTTTAGAAGAAGGCGATGATGTTTATCTAATTCCACCCGAAGGAGCCGATGAGTGGAGTATTGAGCCCTTAGATGCTGAAATTATAGAAAAGTATAATGTTTCGCAGACTGAGCTGGAAGAAGAAAAACCCGAAGTGCCAGATGATGTAAAAATGAAAATGAAAAATGGGCGTAAGGAAAACAGGAAGATGAATAAGCAATAATCAAAATACTTACCCATACATTTACATGTTGTAACCACACTTTTAATAAAGAACATTGGAACGATATTTTTTAATACTATCTATTTCTCTTGAAGCTGTATTTACTAATAAATTTAGGTCGATATTGACGGCACTCGGAATTATCTTTGGTGTCGCAGCAGTTATTGCAATGTTAGCAATCGGTAATGGGGCGCAGCAGGAAATCCTTGAACAGATAAAACTTGTTGGACTGAATAATATTATTATTACACCGAAAGATACAAGTACGGGCGAGGATGCTTCAGAAGAGGAGGATGAAACTAAAGCAATGAGTAAGAAATTCTCTCCTGGCCTTTCATTAAAAGATGCAGAAAATATACTGAAATCATTACCCTCTGTAGAAAAAGTAAGTCCTGAGATCGTTTATTCAACGCCATCAATGCGTGAAGGAAAATATTTAAAAGTAAACCTAAGTGGAGTAACTGCTGATTATTTTACACTTTTTAACCAGGAATTAAAAGCAGGAAATATGTTTAACGAGATACAATCGGAACTGGGTGCTCCGGTTTGTGTTATTGGGCCAGAGGTAGTTGCCAAGCTATTTCCAAAAGAAGACCCAATTGGAAAGCAATTGAAATGCGGTACTATCTGGTTAAAAGTAATTGGTGTGTTAAAGGGTGTTGCTGTGAGTAAAAAGGCAGAGGAGCTTGGAGTTAGCAGTTATGGCAGAAATGTTTATGTGCCAATTAAAACAATCCTGCTCAGATACATGGATAGATCTCTTATTGCACAATCAGGATTGTCCGGGGGCTCACAGGTGTTCTTTTCCGGTAATAGTGTTATGATAACTTCATCAAGCGGCGAAGCTGGTAAAGGAGAAAATCAGCTTAATAAAATTGTTGTTCAGGTTAAGGAAAGCAGTCAGTTATCAGCTACAACTTTAGCAATTGAGAACATACTAAAACGTAGACATCACGGTGTTGATGATTTTGAAATAACTATTCCGGAGCTATTGTTGAAGCAGGAACAAAAAACTAAAGACATATTTAATATTGTACTAGGTGCTATAGCAGGCATTTCCTTAATTGTTGGTGGAATAGGTATTATGAATATTATGCTGGCATCGGTTATGGAAAGGATACGTGAGATTGGAGTTAGACGTGCTATTGGTGCTACAAAAAAAGATATCGTATTTCAGTTTTTATCTGAAGCAACTTTTATTAGTATAACCGGAGGATTAATAGGTATTTTGGTTGGTGTAATCATGGCTAAAATAATCACTGCCTCAACAGATATACTTACGATCGTTTCATTTGGATCGATATTGCTATCATTTGGTGTTGCAGCATCAGTAGGAATTATTTTTGGCTGGCTGCCAGCTAATAAAGCTGCTGAGCAAGATCCGGTAGAATCCTTGAGGCATGATTAATAAGGTTTCTAATAAAACCCATAATTATTTAAAGAATCTTTCATTATCCTAATCTTTTCTTCTGGTATAGGTAAGCTTATCTGATGAATTCCATGTTTCCCCATTATCTCTGGAGCTCTTTATCTCAACAATAAAGCTGTCTTCTTCTAATTGGCTAAATACAATTTTTGTGAAAACATTGTTTTGAGTTGTATCACCATAACTAATTGAAGTATTATCAACAAAAAAGGTGCTATCTGTAAAGTTGCCATCAAAAATCTCAATGTCTGATGAGAAGTTATTAAATATGGCTAACCTGTATTTTTCTGTAGAAGAGTCATATGTGTAATCTATAATTAGTGATTGTACAAATATTCTGTCGTATTTAATTTTTTCTTCTATTAGGTTGGTTGCCTTATATTTAAAAGTAGATTCAGTACTATCAATATTATACCATGATCCACGTCTTGTCCAAACATCAACCTTTACATCCCATTTTCCTATTAAAAATGATAACTTATTCATCTCTTTACTTCGAGGCATCTCAAATATACTTTCATCCATTTCCGGATTAAATTCAATATCTACTATTTGAGTAATTCTGTCTCGCTGAAAAAATGTACGTTCAACAAAGAATGGAATAACTATCCCGTCCACAGTTCTAAAATCGTCGAAATAAGTCTCAGCCGGAGCAGAATATGCAAAATCAACCCAATCCGATTCACATTTGTACTCTAAATATGTATCAGTATTTAGATACCATGTCTCTGAATGGCCATTAGGACGTGTAAGTTTAATTACATAAACATCTATTCCATCAACATTTTGTTCGCCAATGAGTTCTACGGCATATCCTTTCTCTTTGTATTTATAAAAAGGGGTAAAGAATTCCGATTTTTGATTGAACACATTGATCTCGTTCTTGTTAATCTCCCTGGGGAATATGAAGTCCTGCCAAGGATCAATAGTCCATCCTGATTTTCCATTAAATGACTCGATCACTTCATGTTGACCAAGATGAAGTTCAGCATAATAAGCTGTATCCATCTTTATTGCAAAAAAATCTTCCTCAACACTAAAAGCGGTAAATCTGCCATTAATTTTCATCGACTTAATTGTTTCCCATTTCTCGATGTCGCCGTGTGCTTTGATATGCTTTGCAATTATTTCGTCAGCAGTTTGTGCATATATTGTTGCAGTACTACTCAATAATATAACACATAGGAGAAAATATTTAATTGATTTCATGATAATTCGGTTTAATTATGAATAGCTAATTTAACTTATAACATGCCATTTCAGTTAGATTCCTGACGTACAATTTTCCATTAGCAAAAGACGGTGCTGTCCATGATTTTCCATTAATAACCTGAGTAGCAGATTTCTCCGTATAAGCATCGGGTGTTGCATCAACAATTGCCAATTTTCCCTGGTCGGACAGTACCAGCAGGTTATCATCAATCAGGATCAAGCTTCCTTTACCCATACCTCTTTTAGTCCAACTAACTTCACCGGTTTCGGCACTGATACACCTAAATGCAGCTACGTGAAATCCATAAAGATATCCATCCTTGTAACAAGAGGAACTATAATCGTTCTTCATACTGCTGCCATCAAGCACTTTAGTAGCCTTATTGTCTTTAATCTGTACAATTACGAATCCTGGATTTCTAACCCCTGAAAGAAATATTTTGTCTGTTCCTACAAGAACCGGCATCGATTTTATATAGCTAAATGGTAATTGATATGTCCAGATTGTATCTCCTTTCAAATTAAATGAAAATAAGATATTTCGATTTGTGAATATTAATTGCTGTTTACCGTCAATCGTGACTAAAAGAGGTGAATTATAATGAGCCTCACCATCTCCATTTGCCCAAACAACTTTTCCATCTATTTTGTTAAATGCGATAAAGCCTCTTGAATCTGTACCACCTGCTTCCATAATAATCATTTCGTCAACAATTATTGGTGAAGAAGCATCTCCCCATCTAGCTGTAACGCTACCAAATTCTTTTGCAAAATCAACTTGCCAAATCAACTTGCCGTCTTTTTTTGAATTTGCTGTAAGCTTCCCAAAGCTGCTAAAGCTATAAACCTTATCCTCATCAATTGTTGGAGTTGAACTGGGTCCATTACCCCAACCATCAATATCAATGAATATTGAATCAACTCTGGTCCTCCAGATTTCCTCTCCGTTCGTTTCATTGAATGCGGCTATATATTCAGAACCGGTAACGCTGTCAATCTGTTCACTATCCATCGTATAAATAACGTTGTCGGAAACAATCAATTCTGAAAAACCAGAGCCAATTTCTTTTCGCCAAATAAGTTCAGGCTGTTTTTCCGACCAGTCCAATTTTGATAATTCTGCAGAGGATATTCCATTACGGTTCGGGCCTCTAAACTGAGTCCAGCTATTACCAATTTTTTCCTGTGAAAATCCGGATATTGTCTGGCTGATTACTAATAAAGTAACCAACCCCAATTTTATAATTTTACTCTTCATATTTAAACTTTTTTCATTAATAAGATACGTTGTACATCATCTCTTCTGTTTACGTATTTATCGTATTTGGTTTCTATTCTCCTGAAAGTGAAATACAAATATTACTTTCAATGGCTTGAAAACAGAGCATAAAAGTAGTAAAAGAATGATTATGCTTTTGGTTTTTCAACATAAAGCAATTATAATCCTACCAACACGCAATTATAATCGATGAATGATTTTTAGTGTAAGATAAACAAAGCTTATATCAGCTTTCAAATTTAAAATCTGGTTAAATATTAGAGGTAATATTCAGAAAATTTTGTAGCTAAAATTAGTCAATAACTGCTTTAAGCGATTGTTCGAATAAACTGACTGCATTAGCAATTTGTGATTCTGTAACTATAAGTGGAGGTATCCAGCGCATTACGTTTTTATATGTGCCACAGCTAAGTAGCAGTAAATTTCTTTTAAGGCATTCTTGTAGAACTTTGTTACAGGTATCACCATCATGTTTACCATTCTTATCTGTAAACTCAACTGCAACCATTAATCCCATACCTCTTACATCTCCCATTACCGGATAATTTGCTTGTAATTTCTTGAGCAAGGTCATCAATTGTTCACCACGTTGTGTGCAGTTGTCCAACAGATTTTCTTCATAAATAGTATCGATAGTTGCACATGCAGCTGCCATGGGAACTAAAGAACCACCACCGTACGTGCCACCATGTGTGCCTGGTGTCCAGCTAGCCATTATTTCTTTTGTAGAAGCAATTGCTGATATTGGCAATCCACTTCCCAGTCCTTTAGCCATAATAATAACATCGGGATTTACATTTGAGTGTTCGAAGCAAAACAACTTACCGGTTCGTCCAAAACCACTTTGAATCTCATCCATAATTAATAATATCCCATGCTCGTCACATACTTCTCTCAAGTGCTCCAGATATTGTTTAGGAATTGGTACATATCCACCTTCACCAAGTACCGGTTCAACAATTATTGCTGCAGTTTCATCGGGTGCAGTTTGACCTTTTAATAACAGATCCAGTTGTTTTATGCAAAAATCCACCGTAGTTTTTTCGTCCCATCCATAGTAATAGGAGTAGGGAGTAGGAGCAACAAATATGCCTGTTGTGTGTGGATGATACCGATGTCGATATACTGTTTTGGAAGTTGTCATTGCCATTGTTAAATGAGTTCTCCCGTGAAAGGATCCTTGCTGGACTATAATGTTTGGTCTTCCCGTGGCGTGTTTGGCAAGTTTAACGCTTGCTTCTGTTGCTTCAGCACCACTATTCGACAAAAAGAAACTATTGATATAATCAGGCGTGATTTTATTTAATTTTTCAACCAGTTCCAGTGCTGTATTAGATATTACACAGTTCATCTGACCGAAAAGAAGTTCGCTCGATTGTTCTTGTATTCGTTTTACAATATTTGGATGGCAATGTCCTGTATTTACAACTCCAATACCAGATGTAAAATCAATATATTCATTTCCATCTTTATCATAGAGATATATACCGTTTCCTTTTACTACTTCTATATCAGTTAAATGTGTCCATACCGGTGACAATAATTCCAAACCTTTCATAATGACATTTTTATTATTAGAAAACAAGCATGCAAGTTAGTAATAACTTTACATATTGGTTGGCAACAAAGTAAAGTGTGATTTTTTTATTCCTGACTTAGATATTTAATCAGATCTTTTTTCATCATGACCTTTGCAGGGATATAAATCCAGAGTAATCCACTAATGAATACACACAAAACCAAGATAAAAAGGAAACTACCGGGAATATGAAATGCCGGAGATAGTAATGATGGAAGAATTCCTATAAATGCAGATAAAACACCGATAACAATTCCTGATATTAGAAGGAAAATATTTTCGGTAAGTATTAAACTAAAGATCTGAGATTTTTTGAAACCCAGAGCCCCAAGTAGTGCAATCTCATGTTTTCTTTCTATCATATTTCGCATTAATACGATACCAAGACCTATTGTTCCCAGAATAACTCCCAGTCCGCCAAGTATCATAAAGATTGTTAAATAAGTGTTTGTTACAGAATAAAATCCGGCAAGTCGTTCTGATGCTGAACTAATATCAACACCATAATCGACTAACTGATTTGTTAGGAGATTTTCTAATTCCTTTGAGTTGTCTCCTTGTATATCTACTAACATTATTTCTGACCCGCTTGAACTTGGAAAATTAGCAATGAAAGCACTATCAGATATTAGAATATTACCTTGAAAAACAGAACTCGATAAACCTCCAATGAGAAGTAATTTTATTTTCTGCCCTGATTCGTTAGTATATAATAAGGTATCACCCACTGATTTCAATAAGCCCCATTGAATAACTGTTTGGTCAGCAAATGCCGGAATAACTCCTGATCCATAATCTTTATTAAGCTCGAGCCAGGGGGAACTATAATTAGAATATAAACTAGAAAAAGAGAAAGCATTCAGACTATCAAACTTATTAGAAGGTATTCCTAAAATTTGAGGTGATTGAACCTGGTTTAAATTTAAGCAACTTGCATCATCACCGGGTAGATTATGAAACTGGACGAAGTTTACATTATCAAGAACAGGTTCATCTTCAAGTCCATATTGTTGTTTGCCTTCACCAGTGTTCAAATTATGCAATAATGGAACTGTATTTTCAACCCAAAAACTATATCCTCCGGTTCCCGATTCTCTTTGGCTCTCTGTCCCTGAAAAGGTAAGTCGATTGGCTCCTGTAATTATAATTGTAAACGTACCTATTGCTAATAAAGCTATTACTGCGATTGATCTAACTATATTTCTGCGAGCATTTTTTATTGCAAGTTGGCTAATGCCAGTATTGTTTTTAAGGGTTATAATCCCGTCTGTTCGAGGAATTAGGATTATTACCAATAATGCGATACACCCTACCATAAATAAAAATCCGGCGCTAAGGGTTAAACTTGAACTGATGTCACTTACATTTAATATTGAGTATATTACAATTCCAATTGATCCTGCTAACCCTATGATTGACAGTATGTATAAAAATATTATCTTACCTTTTCTTATCCCAATGGTGATATCCTTTATCACTGAAATAGTTGTTCTCTTTAATTTTGCTTTCGTGACAATATAAATTGAGAGTAGTGAAATAATTACTCCAATTAATATCCCAATAACAACGGTACCGGGTTTGACGTAAATATCGAGCATGTCGGCATGCACTGCCTCATTCCATATGGAGTTAAGACCTGAAATAATACTCTTATTATAGAGTATTCCCAGAAATCCTCCAATAACAGATGAAATAATTATTGGTATTACAGATTCAAAAAAGCGTAGTGATATAATTGTTTTTTTTGAGAAACCTAAAGCAATTAATACACCTGCTTCACTCATTCTGCTTTCAGTATTCAAACTGTATGTTAATATAGTAAGCAATATAGCTGCAGCCATTACAAAAAAGCTTAGGCTGAGGAATAGTTCGCCGAAATCAATTCCATTTGAAGCAGCAATTGTTCCTTCAGTTCGAACATCCCTAAAGCTTAAATTTATATCTGTGGGGCTTATTTCCGATAATATTTCTTTTTCTAATTCATCTTTCGTGATGTTGCCACTGTATCTTACAGCGGTATAATTCCCAAATCTGTTATCCCATATCTCCAAACCCTTTTCCAAAGAGATAAATGCTTTAGGTGTACCTTTAAAGTCATCCCAATATTTCTCATCCTTATCTCTGATTTTCTTAAGATCGATAGGGATTCCAGTCTCCCAATCTTTACAATTGCCTGCATCTGTTAACCCCGGGAAAGTTGGCATTAAGTCCTGATCTGCTAACAAATCATCAGAACTAATTATTCTTTTTACGGTAAACTGCCGAGTTTCTTCTGCTAATGTTCGTAAAGGGCCAATCACAAAATACTTTACTTTCAGAGTATCACCAATATTGGCATTCAGGTCGTTAGCTAACCATGAATTAATAATGATATCATTTTTTGATAAAGGTTCTCCAAGAAAACTATCAGAGGCAGCTGTAATAAATGAATAAGGAGTTTCTTTATCTGATTTGCTGATTGAATTCACAAAGTATGTTAGAATCTCTTCGCTGGAAGTTCCGATATCTGATATACTACTTGAAATAGGTTTATCAATAAAAATTCTGTTTGATATTAACTCAAAAGTTCCATTTTTTTCAAGTTGATTAACCTGTAACCCTGCATCTATTAAGGTCCAGCAATTCTTTAAACTATTGTTTAATTCATTTTCATTAATATTTTCAGATTTACCAGCAACTATAATATTCGACAGATCCTTTAATTCAAGTTTCTCCGCTAGGAAATCTTGGTTAACAAAAATATTGTAAGGTGAATTTTGGTTACTTCTGAAGCTGAATCGTCCCAATTTGTTATCATCTGAGAGCCCAACAATTTTTAATTTGAGTGCAACATTGTTATCTTCAATATTTGTAAAAGGGGCATTGAGTGGAATAACATCTACGTTTTTAATCCGGAGTAATATTTCATCGTCAAGTTTTAAATTTAATTTCTTGGCTGTATTTTGGGATATTATCGCTTCTCCGATATTTAATTCCGGAATATTAATGTTTGATAATGACCAGAAACTATTATCTGTCCCAATTATTTGGGCTTTATTTATTCTTTTTTGATTCTGATAATTAATAGCTATTCCTTGCATCATCAGAACTGAGGCAGTCGCAATGTTTACGTCCTTTGCGATTTTAGATGCTAATTGCGAACTAACAAAACGATCACCGCTAACTAATGCATATTCAATGTTACCAAGTCGTTTATCAACCAGATTTGTAAGGCTGTATTTTACTGAATCGCCAACAATAAGTGCTCCTGTTAATACAGCAGTACTAACTATTGTTGTAAGAAAAACAGCAATATGTTGTTTTCTGTAATACCAAAGGCTCTCTATGATAAATCTAAATCGACTCATCTATAACTTTTATTTGAAGTTCTCGAGATATTTCTTCTGCACCTTTAATAATGAAATCATTTTTACCTTTCATAAGCAGAATATCTTCCTCAGGTAATACAAGAACCATTTGATAAACGGCATTTGTATAAGATCCGCCAATTGAAGCTACACCCATATTTTGCGTTTCTTGGATTTTGGTTATTTTAAGTTGCTTTGCCGAACTAATATCTTCCCAATTTCCCTTTTTGATACCGAAAAATCCAATGTATTTTTTAAGTCTTCTGTTATCAGTGTCAAGCAAGATTCCCCATCTAATAAAAAGACATAAAAATGAGATAACTAATAATATTATGCCAAACCAATCTAAAAGTAAAACTCTCCAAACTCCTACAATAAGCAAGAATAGTCCTAAGAATATGAAATTAGGAGGAAGTTTGTTTGTTGTATAATTTAACATTGTGTTTTCATTTTAATGAATTGAAGCTTTATAGCTTATAAAATGCGCAATCATATTTCAAATATACTATTTATGGGTATACGAGTCATGAGTACATGCTATGTTGTATAAGTTGTTATTGTTTTCATCTTTTAGTTTTTTTAAATACTGAGAGGTACTTCTCATGATTAAAATTTTTTATCGATTCTCTGGCATTAATAGAGTAGGTTCTATATTCTGCTTGATTCATTTCATGAAATTCAGTTAATCTTTGTTTGAATTCACTTCGTGTTGAACAGAAGTATCCATTCTTTCCATCAATTATTACGGTGTTATTCTCAGGCAGTTTAGTGCTTAATACGGGAACTCCGTTGTTCATGTATTGCTTTGCTTTTATTCCTGATTTTGATTTATGTATTTCTGAATCAATAAGAGTTGCTATTCCAACATCAAATGTAGTAATCATATTCTGAATACTAGTTTCATTATTCCAATCAATATTTGTTGGAATTTCAATTTGTATATTCTCAGTGTTATTAAAATATTCGTTTATAAACTCTAGGTCAGATTGTTTATTCACACCCAGTATCTTTAGTTTTACATTAAAATCTAGTTCTTTTAATGCAGGGAAAACAAAAGAAATAAGGCTGGACTTATGTTCACCACCAAAATCACCAATCCAACCAACTGTAAATACTTCACTTTTTCGGTTCTTTACAATGTTTAAATCAACAATTGGTGATGTGGTATGTAGGATTCTTGAATTGTAAATGCTTAGGTGATCCGCAATTCTTTTACTTCCTGCAGAAATCGTATTACACTTTTTTGCAAAATAGTAAATGGTTTTCGAATCATTTTCTAAGTAGTCTGCATCATCAAGGTCATATATTGAATTCTGTTTCCTGATACTTACAAGAAGTTTTAGCAAGTTTGAATAAATAAAGTTTGAGTTAACTCTTTGAATAACAATGATAGAGTCTTTTTTAGGAGATATTAAAGCCGAAAAAAATGCAATAATAAATCTCACTATTTTATTTAATGAATAACCAGGAATAATGAGATAATAGTCTATTCCATATTTTTTTTGAAAATATTCCAAAGGATATTTTGCTCGGTATCTTACACTTGGAGAATTCAAATTATAATAAGCGAACCAATAAATGAACTTAATCTTTTTTTCTTTCAATATCTGCTTGTTTTATAGTCGGAAATGGCACACAACTATAATATAAAGTTACCCTATGGTAATCCTTCCTTCTGAAAGATTATATGTGTTTCCAATTTTATTAGCTAAAGATAGCGAGTGTGTTACAACTACTAATGACACACCTTCTGTTTTATTGATCTCTGACAATAATTCACCAATTCTTTCTGCAGAATTTTTATCGAGGGAACCTGTAGGTTCATCAGCAAGAATTAGTTCTGGTTCATTAATGAGGGCTCTTACAACCGCAGCTCTTTGACATTCACCTCCGGAAAGTTGTCCGGGGAGCTGCTTAATATTATTAGCTAATCCAACATTTTCCAATAAATGTAATGCCCTCTCCAAAGCAAGTTTCTTTTTTGATCTTTCCTTTAAAACCAATGTGGGGAGAAGAACATTTTCGAGTAGATTTAGTTGAGGTAATAAGTGATGTGCCTGAAAAATAAATCCAATTTCACGATTTCTGATATCTGCTAACTGATTATCAGTTAAGTTATTTATTTCTTTTCCATTGAACCTCATAACTCCGGAAGTAGGCATATCGAGAGTGCCCAGTATATTTAATAATGTACTTTTACCACATCCGGATGGCCCTACTATCGACAATGCATCTCCTTTATTGATTGACAGTGTAATGCCTTTTAATACTTCACGCTGAATACCCGATTGTTTGTTCGTATATATTTTAGTTATATTTTCTAGTTCAGCTATCATCGAATTACCTTTTTGTAAATTTCCAGTACTTTCTTACTTATTTCATCAATTGCAAAATTATCATGGACCGATTTTTTCCCTGCCTCACTCATTTCTGAAATCTTTTGAGGATCAGATAATACTTCTTCCCATTTTTTTGCGATTGAATCAGCGGTGTTAGGAGTGTATGTTACACCACCTTTTGTTTGTTTGATGATTTCAGGGAATGCACCAAGAGCAGGTTGAACAAGAGGTACCCCGCATGCCATCGACTCAAGTTGGTATGTTCCGAAAGCTTCTCCTTTTAATACAGGAACTGTTAGAATTGTAATTTTGTTAAAGAACCTATATCGATTTTGGGGTAGATAATCTTCAATAATTTCTACATCATCATATATCCCTGCATTTTTAAGTTTTTTGATCTGCTTATTCACATATTTTTTATCGTCAGCAGTATAACCCCCTGATAATTTTAAAAGTACATTCTTATAATTGGGATTCTGCTTTAGTAATATATATGCGTCAATCAATAAACCAAATCCGTGCTCCTCATACATTCTGGAAATGAATCCGATAGTCTGTGGATTTTTTACAGGCTCAGAGTACTTGTATAATCCAGAGTCGATACCAATTGGTACGATATGCATCTTTTCGTCCGGAATTTTCATTTTCTGCTTCATCTCAGAGGCATAATAATCGCTCACAGCAATAAATGCATCCACATCCTTGCCTTTTTCACTCATTAATTCCCAAACCTTTTTCTGATAATAATCGTTCATGGCATCAACCCAAACATCTTCATCCTGCAGTGAGCAAACAACAGGAACATTTAACTGTTCACGAATTTGTTTTGCCAATCCCAGTAATAAAGCATTTGAGAGATGTACAACATCCGGTTTTTCAGTATCTCTAAGAAAATCAATAAGTTCTTGCAATTCAGTGTCTTGATTTCCTTTATTTCCCATTAACATGGAAATCGTCATTTCCTCTAATCCTTCAGTCCTAGTCGATCCTGCTTTTTTTGCTGCATATCGCAGTATCGAAGAAGAGTTGAAAAAATGCTCCATCCAGACAGGCATCTTTCTGAATAATTTGAACTTTTGTTTCAGATAAATATTAACAGCACCATAAAATATAGGGCTTTTGTTTTCTTCAACGCCATGCTTTATTGTAAGTGGTAAATAGATAGGAAGCATCATTGCATCGTGTCCAAGGTTTATTAAAGATTTTGTATATCCGCTGTCGCGTAGACAATTTCCACAATAAAATGTACCACCAAAACCCGGAACTATGTTTACAATTTTCATTTTTATTTCTTTATTTATTTCTCGCCAAATGCATAAACTCTGCCATCATGAGCACTAACAATAATCATGTCATCTAGAGCAGGAGTACTGCTTATCGGGCTTCCAATTTCATAAGACCATAATTTTTTTCCGGTCTCCAAATTCAATATATATATTCTACCATCGGTTGATGTGATAATAACTTTATTATCAGCAATAACCGGGGAGCTTTCAATTTTTTTAAGAGTTTTGAATATCCATCTCACTTTTCCGTCCGACTTATCAAAACAATACAAGTTTCTGTTTTGTGAACCAATAACTACTTTGTTACCATAAACTGCCGGTGAACCAATATATGGTCCTGCTTCATCGTTTGTCCAGATAATTTTTTTATTAGGAATATCTACGTTAAAGAATACACCATCATAATTACCAAAAAATGCATTGTCGTTCTCAATAGCTGCTGATGAAGCAATATATGTTCCTATATCGATAGTGTCGTTATTATCCTGATCCTGAGTATTTACTAAGTGTAAGAATCCATCACATCCTCCAAATATAGCTATTTCTCCGGTAATCGCTGGTGCCCCGTTTATATAATTATAAGTTTCGTATTTCCATAATAGTTTACCTGTTTCTGCATCAACTGAATGTAGAAAGTAGTCGTAAGAACCGAATATTATTTGTTTGGTTTTATTATCAGATGTATATGTCCAGTTTGCAGCACCCGATATTTGTCCATCTGTTATATACTCCCATTTTTTGTTGCCAGTTTGTGCGTCTAGTGCATACATAATACCTTCTAAAGAACCTACAAAAATTGTATTGTCAAGATATAAAGGTGGTGCCTCAATAGATGTGGCTGTTTTGAACTTCCAGTTTAGTTTACCTTTTTTTGAGATAGAGTAAACCGAACCATCATTTGTACCAAAAAAAATATTATTACCACACGAAACAGGCGATGACTTAATTATATCGTCTGTTTTAAATGTCCACAGTAATTTCAATGAATCCGGGATTTTGACATCAGCAACCCCTGTTAATTCCTGATCTCCGCGGTATGCCGGCCAACAATCGTTTTGAGAATTTCCTGAAAAGGGAATAATGCAAATGATTAATAGTATTGTATATAGTTTGTAATTCATTATTGAATTATTTAAGTGAAATAGCACCTGTGGGACATGCATTGGCACATTGCTCCGCCGTCCTGGTAAATATTTCAGCTATCGATTTATTGAACGGTATACTAATTTCAACATCAAAACCTCTGCGAATACTTGAAAATCCTAATGTGTCCTTTTCTTTAGCAGAGATATCTACGCATAAATTGCATCTGATACATTTTTCAGGTTCATAAACTATTAGCTCGTGTTGAAAATACTTTTTGATCTTTTTCCTTTCGCCAAAACTAAACTTATTTCTGTCAGCATTGTATTCATCTGCGTAGATCCTAAGCTTACAAGTATCTGGTTTTCTGCAATCACAGCGCATACATCGAGTTGATTCCGTTATTGCCTGAGGATGAGTAAAATTATCAAGTTTACCATCTGCTAAAATTATTCTTGGATCAGGTATTGTTTCTTTGCCATATTCCTTAATTTCTTCTTCAAAAAGCTTTCCAAATTTGGAGTTGAACATTCTATGTATCTTTTCCGGCTTCACTCCACTAAGATATTGGTTTATGGATCTGGCTGCAGCTTTACCCTGTGCAACTGAAGTTACTGCCATTCTTCTTGACCGGATAACATTACCACAAGCAAAAACGCCACTTTCATTAACTTCAAATGTGTCTTTGTTTATCGAAATACCATATTTGCCTTGCTCAAAACCAAAATCCTCATAATCTATATTGTTAAAATCACCTTTGGCTATTACAACAGCATCAAATTCACTTTTTATCTCAGTTTCGAAAATTTCTTTGGTTATTATGGTGTTTAACCTAAACTCAGCTCCATAATTTTTTAAGATTTCTATCTCAGTATCTAGTTCTGACTTAGGTAATCTATCATTTAGTATTTCATATCTTAGTGCCCCACCTGCTTCCGGATTCTTATCAAAGAGTACACATTCATGTCCATCTTTTAATAAGTAGAAAGCACATGATAATCCTGCAGGCCCTGTTCCGATGATTGCCACTTTCTTATTACTACTTTTTGCTTTTTCAGGTAGATAGTAATCTGTATTTTCAATGTCAGTTGTTGCCCCAAATTTATGCAGAGCACAAATAGAAACGGCATCATCAACTTGAGTTCTGCGACATACTTTTTCGCATGGTGATGGGCAAATATAACCCAGGATCAGAGGTATAGCAAGTTCCTCTTTAGCAATAATATGTGCTTCTTTAAATTTACCCTGAGCAATTAGCCGATTCATTTTTGGAATATCCAGATTCGCAGGACAGGCCTGTTGACAAGGAGCTTCGCAATCACCAACATGATCGCTTAACAGTAACTCAAGTGCTTCTTTTCTTGCATGAATAACCTCTTCGTCGTTGGTAATGATATCCATTTCGTTTTTTGCGATAAGAGCACATGAAGGATGAAGTTTACCCGTTTTTGCATCTTTAACTAAACAAACCATGCATGAAGGGTGGTTTGAAAAGCCTTCATAATAACACATACTAGGTACTTCAATACCAATTTGGTTAGCGGCCTTCAGTACGTTAGTTCCTTCAGGTACTTGTATGCTTTTGTTATTTATAGTCAGGTTTATCATTTGATTATCACAGAATTAACGGGGCATACCTGACGACAGATATCACACTTTATACATAACTCATTGTCAACAACGTGTACTTCATACGGTTTAAATGCTATAGCATCAGTTGGACAATCCTGAGCACATTTAGTACAGCCAATGCAATCGTCTTTTATAAAGTACTCAATCAGGTTTTCACACTTTCCGGTTGGACATTTCCCATTAATATGCTCAAGATATTCATGCTTAAAATACCTCAAAGTTGATAATACCGGATTTGGGGCTGTACTCCCCAGTCCACACAAGCTACCCTTTTTAGTACTATGAGCTAATTTTTCAAGTATCTCAATATCTTCGGGTTGACCCTGCCCATTGCATATTTTATCAAGAATTTCGAGCATCCTACGAGTTCCAACTCTACAGAAGGTGCACTTTCCGCATGATTGGTCTTGGGTAAATGCCAGAAAATATCTTGCGATATCCACCATGCAATCATCTTCGTCAAGAACAACTAATCCACCAGAACCCATCATAGCTCCGGCCTCCGAAAGTGTATCGAAATCGATAGGTATATCACTCATGGATGCAGGGATACAACCACCCGATGGGCCACCAATTTGTACAGCTTTAAATGCTTTATTATTAGGGATTCCACCTCCTATTTCTTCCACTATCTTCTTAATGGTTATTCCAATAGGCACCTCAATAAGACCACCTCTGTTTATTTTCCCGGCAAGTGCAAAAACCTTCGTACCTTTACTATCTTCAGTCCCTATATTGCTAAAAGCATCAGCTCCATTACGTATTATCCAAGGAATAACAGAAAAAGTTTCAGTATTATTTATGAGAGTAGGTTTACCCCAGAGTCCTTTTTCAGCAGGGTAGGGTGGGCGCATTCTGGGCAGACCCCTATTTCCCTCAACCGATGCAATAAGTGCAGTTTCTTCACCACATATAAAGGCTCCCGCACCTTCAAAAACTTTAAGATTGAAAGAAAACCCTGAATTCATAATATTTTCCCCTAGTATATTTCCTTTCTCACAATAGTAAATAGCCTCCTTAATTCGCTTTACTGCTAAAGGATATTCAGCCCGGATATAAAATATTCCTTGATCAGCTCCCACTGCATAAGCCGAAATCATTAAGCCTTCAATAATTCTAAAAGGGTACGATTCAAGCAACATTCTGTCCATAAATGCACCGGGGTCGCCTTCATCACCATTACAGATTACATATTTTGTTTCTGATTTACTGTCTTTAACTAACTGCCATTTTAGGCCGGTTGAAAAACCACCACCACCTCTTCCTTTAAGACCACTTTTCTTGATAGTATCAATAATCTCGCTGGAAGATAACTGTGTAAGACATCGCTGAAGCGCTTCAAATCCTCCAAGATTTTTATATTCATCTAAATCATCAGGTTTTATAAACCCACGGTGTTCAGTTGCAATATTAATTTGCCCTTTGAGAAACTCCGACACTGGTGTATCATCCCTGTCGGATGAATATTTCATAACCGACCTTGGAATCCCATTGATCACATAATTATCAATAAAACTTGACATGTCAGTCTTGATGCGAGTGAAAATATTTTTTGATCTAAAATGTTTTCTTATAATTTCATTTACTTCTTCAGCTTTTATCTTTGTGTAGTAATATGGAGTTTCACCATTTTTATGAATTTCTAGTAATGGAACCTGATTACAAATCCCAACACAGCCAACTTGTTTTACTTCAACATTTGTGTTATTTGCTTTAAGCGATTGTTCAAGTTCATATTTTACATCTGAACTCCCGCTTGCAATACAGCATGAACCCAAACCGATACGTATTTCACCCTGCTTATCATTGCTTAGTTTGGTTGCATTATTACTATTGCTTTCTTCATCATCGCCTGATGCAAGAAACTCTTCGAGTATTTCTGATACTTTCGCTGGCTCAACATGACCAAAAGTAGTATTATCGATCTGTACAACGGGTGCTATGGTACAACAACCAAGACATGCTACTTTGTCGATTGTGAACAAACCATCCGAATCCGTATCTTCATCATCCTTGAGATTTAATTCTCGCCGCAAGGCATCATAAACCCGCATTGCGCCTTTAACATGGCAGGCAGTTCCTACACATACTTTTATAATATGCTTACCAACTGCTTCATGCCTGAATTGTGTGTAAAAAGTAGATATCCCGTAGATGCGTGCTGCGCTGATTTCAGTTTTTTCACAAACCCTTTGCATAGCTTCTTCAGGCAGGTAATTAAATTTTGCTTGAATAGCCTGCAAAATAGGAATAACTGCCTCCACCGACGTTCCGTTCTCTTCTATTATTTTATCTACAATTTGATTCATTTTTACTTGCCGATTGCGAACAGATGTTTATTACCTCTGATATAAATATTACCATCAGAGAATGCGGGTGTTGTCATGCCGTCTTCTCCAATAGAAAACGATCCAAGTGAAACAAACTCTTTTTCAGCTTTAAATATGTGCATATTTCCACCCATATCCATAAGATATATTTTTCCTTCAACCAGCATAGGTGATGAATAAAACCCATTATCAAATTCATGTTCCCAATATTTTTCACCTGTTTTGGTATTATAGCAAACAACTACTCCATAACTGGTAGCAAGAAAAAGAAGATCTATGGTTGCAACAGGACTTGGTACATCGGATAAATACTCATCACTTTCCCAAAGAATTTCCGGGTTGCTGCCACTCTTTATTGCCACAAGTTTTGCATATTCATTTACAGCAAATACTACGCCATCTGAGTAAGCTGTAGATGGACCAACTTCACCAAATATACAATCTAGCTCCCAATTTAATTTTCCTGTTTTCGGATCATGTGATGAAACTATCGGATCGGCTGCTGTGAAGATCTCTGTTTGATTTCCTGTGTTCACAATAATTGGTGATGCCCATGATATCTTTACTTTTCTGGCAGTTTCCCATATTGTTTCTCCTGTAGTAACAGAAAGTCCGACCAGCCTAGGTGAAGTTTTAGTATCATACTGTACAATCAGAATATTTTGGAAGAGCATTAACGAAGAAGAGTGCCCGTAGTGGTTTCCCGGTGAGCCCATATTCCTTGCCCATATTTTTTTACCTTCCATATCAAGAGCTACAATATCACCATTTGCAAAAATGGCAAAAACTCTTCTTCCATCTGTGGCAAGAGTCGGGGCTGCATGTCCTGTATCATCAGTTACTTTAGGAGAACTTGCAGGAGAGCCTGGAATGTTTTTCGCTTCTGTGGTCCATAATATTTTTCCTGTAATTCTATCAATACAATATACTTCGCGCTTTTCAGAGGATGCTCCTGAAAGAAATATTTTATCTTCCCAGATAATCGGAGAGTTGTAGCCGTGAAGAGGAATAGCCAATTTCCATAATATGTTTTCTTCGGTTGACACATCCCAACTTACAGGTATATTGGAATGATATGAAATTCCATTTCCACCCGGACCTCGGAAAGTAGGATGATTTTGCCTTATTTCTTTTTCTGATGGAAATTCATTTGTTTTTTTCTTTGGAACTGCAACTTTTGCTTTCTCTTCTGTTATCTCTGCTGGTTTTTCTTTTACAGGTTCATTAACAACTACTTCTTCCGCAACAGTTTTTTCCGGTGCAGTTTGTGCAATTTTATCATTCTTAATATCAACATTATTGATTTCTATTTCTTCAATATTTGCGATTTCGGTAATTGTGAATTTTTTTGAAAGTTCATTATGAGTCATATATGCAAAGAACAAAGCTATGCCAACCAATATAATGCCTGCTATTGATATCCACTTCCTGGCATTCTTTTGCTCCAAGAATGAATTATCATTATCTGAAATAACTACCTCTTTTCCTGAATTTGATTTTATTATCTGCATTGCAATCACCAAAACAGCTATGCATAACAGCAATAAATATCCTCCTGTTCTTATCTGCCATTGATTTGTGAAATAGGCCTTTCTTGCCAATAAGTCTAAAGTCCTTATTTCTTCTCTCAATTGAGTATCACCGGGATTATTATTCAGCCTGTCGACTAAACTATTGATAAGTACAGTCTCAACAGGATCAATTCTCTTATACTGAGCATAATTTACGATAAGCAGTGCAGAAATTATGAATGCAAATACTCCTGCAATTTGAGCTACTCTTTTCCACAACTGAATATTTTGTATCTGGTTATCCATAATACTACTTGATAATTATATCATCATTTTCTTCCACCGGGCAATAATCCATACATCTTGCACAACTTAAGCATGTCCCCTTATTAGGTTCGTAATCTTTTCTATACTTGAAAACCGACAATCCAGCAAGTGTAAGTCCAAACGCCAAACCAATAAATCCGCCAAGTAAGGCACTACCTGTTTTAAACTCTGATATCACTGCACTTGCTTCATTAAACACCTCTTCCTCAGATTTCCCTGCTGAACGGTAGGCTTCAATCTCTAATGGTTCTACATAAAATTCCTCGACTTGCAACTCTGGGTTATTTTTGAGTTCAAGAACCTGCTGAGCTAAACTAACTTTAGGATCAACCTGAGCCAAGTTTTCATGAAACTGATATCCTGTCCATGCACCTATAATTATTAAACCAGGAATTATAGTGGATAAGATTAAGAACCTCTTAACAGTACTCTTACGAGATTCTTTTAGCTTGATAGGTTCAGGTTTATCAATTGCCCCAAAAGGGCATGAATTCTCACATAATCTACACTGAATGCACTTTGATGGTGTAATTGTCATGTGATACTTTGAGACCTTACTTGTAAAGTGAAGTAAGACTCCATAGGGACAGAAAAATCGGCAATATGGCCGGGCAACAAAGACACTTGTTAGTAGAAATATTCCTCCAAGTGTGAACATCATAAATTCTGCATCTAACCTGAATATTCCAACAAACGGGTCGTATCGGCAAATAATAAAATCTGTTGCTGTTGCGGCGTACAACACCCCAAGACCAAGATATATATATGGGATCAATCCAAGAACAGTTTGGAGCCATGGCTTCATTTGGATGGGTTTCCATACAAAAATATCCTGGATAGCTCCAAGCGGACACACTCCTCCGCAAAATACACGTCCAAAGAACAGAGAAAATATCAATGGTAATGTAAAGAATGCAATAACAATTAGCGGAATTTTGTATCCCGGATTAAACAACGCTAAAGCAACATTTTGGATGGATCCAATTGAGCAAACACATCCTTCTCTGTAAAAACCAAAATATAACAACGAGAATATTGAAACCCAAAATACACCTCGTCTTGACCTTTTCTTTAATACCAACCATGCAACAAGCGACATTGCGGCAATCAATACAAAAACATCAAAAAATTCCAAGAAATCTGAACGAGGTAATGGAACTTGAGTTTGTGGTTGTAAATGACCAGATTCAAATTCAGGCTTTGGAAATCGTTGTGCCTGCATTTCTAAAGCTTGAAATGATATTAAAGCAATAAGCAGAAATAATATTGTCTTTGATAATTTGTTAAATTTCATTTCTGCTAAATCCTTTAAACATAGAATTATTACTTGCCGGCACTCTGCTAAAAGCATCCGTCGGACAACTTCTTGCAATCGAGCATTGGTTGCAGTTTACACATATATTATGCCTTACCTGCAGCTGTAGTGAGCCATTTCCAAAAGCATCACAACCGGCAACACATTTACCACATCCGATGCACAGATCTTCGTCTATTTTGTATTCAAAAAATGGATCCTCAATAAATTTTCGTTGAATGGCGGCTGTTGGACAAAGTTGATTTTCTGCTGCCGTTGTTAATTTTTTTGTTCCGGTTTTGAAATACCCACCGCATAAATCACAATACCCGCACATATCAAATACATGTACACATTTTACAGCTGATGGAGTGAGTACGCAGTTTGTAACGCATCTTCCGCATTGTATACACTTTTCCGGATCTAACTGCCAAACCAAATCACCGGAAACTGAATCTTTAGCTAAAATTAGTCCCATTCCTCCCAATGCCACTCCAGCTGAAATTCGCAAGCTGCGAGTTATAAAATCTCTTCGATTGGTTTTATTATTATCATCAGAAACGTCCATCTATTTGTAGGTTTCTATTTTTTTTATTGAATTCTTTTGCTTCCGGTAGTTTGCACTTCTTCAGATTTTTACAATTTTTACATACAAAATCGAAGTTACAAACCTCATCAGATTCATTTCGCAATAGCAAATAACCAGATGTACCGGCTACTATTGCAAGAGTAGTAACTCGAAAAACTTTTGTTATAAAATCTCTTCGTGTCTGCATATCTCCAAAGTTATCGATCATTCTTCTCAAATATTCTTATCAATCTTTTTTTAGGATCAAGAACTATAATTCTGTTTTCAGAATCCACAGCTAAATCAAGTCCCCGTGTTTCTTCATCAAATTGATCGGGTCCGGCAACAACACTTTTTAATTTACCGGTTGGGTTCAGTATTTTCACTCGCACTAATCCCTTTTCGCTGGTTACAAACGAACCATCTGCAAGTATAGCAATATGTGAAGGATTACAACATCCGCTAAAACCATCGATAGTCATCGACCTCTTTACCCATGAAGAAATCAGATTACCATCAACGTCATAAGACTCGAGTTGGTGTCTGCCTGAATTAACAACCCACAGCTCATTGTCACGGCCAATTGCAACATCAAAATACGGACTTGGAATAATAAATCCCTGAATCCCTTTTGTTGAATCTTTCCTGCCTATTTCATTTAGCAGAGTTCCATCTACGTCAAAACGATATACGATTTTATTTCCAGCATCTGCTACAAAAACTGATGAATCAGCAACGGCAATACTTGTAATGATAACTCTGTCATTAATAATACCCCAGCTATTTTTTAACGTACCATCTATTCCCCAAACTTCAACGTGATCTTTAGCACCAAGGAATATATCATTATTTTCGTCTACATATATACTTGATGCCTCAGCATCAGTAACAATATCTTTTAAGATCTTGCCTGATTCATCATAAATTGTAATTTTATCTTTTCCTGCTACATAAATATTGTCATTTTTATCAATAGCAACTGCTTTTATTTTTTCTATTTCAGGTTTAAATTGCTGAGTCTCTGTATAGTTTACCAAGGATGGATCAACTTTGTTGAGATCATCTAGTGTATACTTATATACATTTTCTTCAGGTTTATTATTTGTACCTAAAAAGTCATAAACCATATATGCGATAACTGCTAGTATCACTATTACTGCTGCTGTAATTATTATGTTATTACTTTTCATATTTATCTTTTTTTAATGTCCAGACAAACCATTTGTTTAGAATCCCTCATAAGAAGCCTTCCATCGGCAATTGCGATTGGCCCCCATGCATCGTGACCATCCAATATCCTTTTTTTATCCAATAATGTAAACTTCTTTGTAGAAGCAATAGCTATTGTCAAGGTGCCATCGTCGCTAAGAATAAAGAATTTACCATCAGCAATTATATAAGGACCTAAGCCAAATCGCTCATCTTTTCCACTTGTCCACAGAATATTTTCACAATCGTCAGGCTTACAACAAACAAACTGGTTTCTGTGAGCACCTGCGTCTTTGGGTAATATAATAAAAATATGCCCCTTGTATGCAATTGGTGTTTGTTGTTCAGATGCAATTCCATCTTTTGGTTTGAATTGCTGCAATACTTTCACAGTATATTCACTATTGTTATTCTCAACCTTAAAAAGAATCGAACCTGCACCATAGCCTGCTGTCAAGAAAATTTTTCCGTCATCAAAAATAAGTGGTGAAGGTGCTATTACACTCGGGTCAAAGTCCTTTAATTTCCAGAGAACCTTACCTCTATCATTCCCACTTGCAGAAATACCACAAATTCCACCTATTGCAGCGTAAACATACATTTTTTTTCCATTCAAGGTCATTGGCATTATTGATGAATGCGACATTTGCCAACCATCAGGATTAGGGGTGCTCCATGCAACTTCTCCTGATGCACAATCAACACCAATTAGCAAGGAACTTCCTCCGGTTGCAATTATTGCTGTGTCGTCTACAATTATAGGACATTGCCCCGTGTACCAAAATGGTATTTCTGTTTTATAGTTTTTTACCAGGTCTATTCCCCAAATATAATCTCCATTTTCAGGATCAGAACACATTACATGCCCTTTTGGCCCAATTGTCACTACATATTTGTCTGTTACTGCAGGAACAGTTCTTGACATCCCATGGTTTCTTTTAATGTTCACTTTATACTTCCTTTGCCATAGTTCTTCTCCTGTTTCAAGTGAAAAACATCTTAGTGCATCCGATTTTTCATCTTCAATATAATCCAGCAAATAAACTTTCCCGTTATAAATAGCCGGTGCGGCATGCCCTTCGCCAAGATCAACCTTCCACATTATCTCAGAACTATCATCCGGGAATTTATCAATCAAGTCAATGCTCTCTTTGTTAATGTTGTCAAAATCAGCACCTCTAAAGCGAGTCCACTTGCCGTTTAGGTTAGATTCAGATGTGCTAAAAAATACATAATCCTTTCCTATTTTAACTTTTTCACGTATTCCGGAGATACTATCAGGTCGGTTATCCATTCCTGGTTTGCTAACCACAAAATCTTTAACGGGATTGTAATACATCCAGAAAGCTATCAATACTATACCAATACCCACGGATATAAGGATAATATTTCTATCTTTTTGGTTGCTTGACATACGATTACTTCGTTAAAATATGGAGACTGTTTTGCTACTTCTTCTTAATGTTATAAGCCATCAGAGCACCATTGTTTCTTATATAGAGAATCCCGTTGTTGATAACAGGATGTGCCCAATATGGTCCATTACCTAACGGAATCTTGAAGGAACTTATTATTTCAAAATCATTTGGATTAGCATTAACTAAGGCAATATTTCCATTTTTCTCCTCATAAATATATAGCATACCCTCAGCAGAAATAATTGAACCCTTATTTTCCCATTCTAATTCATACATAACTTTACCACTTTCCCAGTTTAAACAAACCCAGCGACCCATTCTGTTGTGTTCCCAATTGGAACCGTAAATGAAATCGCCCACTTTTACAGCACCTCCATGATGTATATCTAGCGTTGAATCAACCCACGCAAGTGACACAGACGTAGCGTTATCAGCTAACTCCAGCATTACACAATGATGGTCATAACCGCTACTTGCAAATAATTTACCTTTATGATACAACGGCGTGTTTGTTTGATTATTTGCTTTCCTCTTACCACCTGCATACTTTCCAAAATCAAAGCTCCATTCAATTTTTCCGTTACCGGGATCCACGCCAATTATGTAATTTTGAGTGGAAGTAACAATTTGCTTTTTCCCATTTACATCAATTAGTAACGGAGAAGTATAAGAAGGACTGTCTTTTAAGCTTTCTGACTGCCACACGGTTTCTCCAGTTTTTTTGTTTAATGCAACAATTGCGGTTGAATCACCTCCTGGTGTATAAATTACCTTATCATTAACAAGAAGTAATGACTCTGCAATGCCCCAACGACCAAAAGTTCCTTTAAAATTTTCACTAGCTTTAACCTGCCATTTAATATTTCCTGTAGTAGCATCTATACATGCAATATCACCTAACCCGCTTGAAACATAAACAGAGTTATTTTGTATTGTTGGTGTACATCTACTTTCATTATATGAATTATCCCAAGCTTTACCGTACTCGGTTTGCCATAGTATATCCCCTTTATTATTAAATGCTATTAGTACATCGTTTGAGTCTTTTCTGCCGGTTGTGTAGATAAAATTGTTTGCTATTGTAACCGATGAGTAACCCTTTGGGATGCTATCGACAGACCATAGTAATTCAGGTCCTTTCTCAGGCCATTTTTCCAGCAAGTTAGTTTCATCGTAAACTCCTGTACGTCCTTTTCCACGCCATTCGTTTATTTCCTGAGCTACTATATTTGAATATGATATCGCAAGAAATGCGATAAAGAAAATTGTTTTGGTCATGATTAAGTGTTAATGGTTGCGAATTATTTTAATGGAATTACTCCATTGCCAGATCATATACCATTAATGAAGTTCCGTGCCTGACGTATAACCTCTTATTATGAATAACTAGATGAGCCCAATGATAATTTTCACCATAAGGTACTTCAAATGAGCTAACAAGGTTGAAATTGTTTGTTTTAGGATCTACTAGTCCTACATTTCCACCTGTTCCATAACAATAAAGCATTCCATCTGAATAAATAATATTTCCGGGTTTTAGCATCTTGGAAGAATACAATTCTTTACCAGTTTCCCAATCAATGCAAAACCATTTCTTGTTTGCATCACCTGAACCATAAATACGTCCGTCGAGTAATATCATTCCGCCCATCTTGTCATCAAGCGACTCGTCTCTCCAAAGTTCGGTAATGGATGATCCATCTTCAGATAGTTTTAACATTACGCCGCCTTTTCCGTAGCCACTAGAACAATATATTTGCCCGTCGAAGAACAGAGGAGTGTTGGCATGAACCAGCCATCTGTTTGTTTGATCATGACTCCACAATAGTTTTCCTGAATTTGCGTCAAGACCAATAATATAATTGGCTGTTTGTGTTACAAGTATCTTTTTGTTATTCCATTCAACTAAAAGCGGTGAACAATAAGCACTTTGTTCTTCTTTCCCATTTGACTTCCAGATAAGTGTTCCGGTATCTTTATTCAAAGCAAGCACATTAGCGTCAACTCCCCCAGGTGTTACGAACAGTTTGTCGCCATCTATCAGCAAGTTTTCGGTTATACCCCATTGAATATTTACCCCATCATAATCTGTAAAAACATCAACGGTCCAGATAATCTCTCCGTTTTTCGCGTTCATACAAACTAGTTTCCCATAAGAACTGATGATATAGATCTTATCTCCATAAACCATTGGTGTAGAGCGAGTGCCATCCCAGTTCACCATCCATTCTGTGCCATAGTCAGTTTTCCATATCTCGTTACCGGAATGATCTAAAGCTATGAGAAAACCCATCCCATCTTCAGAAGTACCAGCTGTGTAAACAAATTCATTAGTAACAGCTGCCGATGCATGTCCGTCTCCAAGTTTATCAAAATGCCATAATAATTTCGGTCCTGATCCGGGCCATTTTTTTAGTAATCCAGTTTCACTATACTTACCGTCCCTATTTATACCTCGCCATTGCGCAACCTCTTGTGATTGAAGTTGAATTAGCAATGCGACAAAGAATATTGCAATAAGATTTTTTTTCATAATTATTAATTTTAGTTGCGATTAATCATATTGAGGCCAAATTTACATTATATTTATTTATCTTTCTTAGAGTTAACTTTAGTTACTTTCAAAAGATGAGGACAACAAACAGTTTTAGTAAGAAAAATATACAATCTAATAATCCAACCGATGAGGTATAATCAGAGACAATTACCCCTTGTATTATTTAACTATCTTTTCACTAGTAATAATCAAAAATTAACAGTTTATGTACCTGCTTTATTGTTAACCCCTTATTAGAAATATATTTTCTTGATTAGAATTAAGGTGCGAAAATGTTAGGTTAATTTTTTCCAATGGGAGAAATTATAATTCCATAATGGGAATTTATTGTTGATGAATACTCGCGAAACAATTTGTGTAACAGTGGTTTATGTGTTGTGGTATAGTATTGGATAAACGATATTCAAACGTTGTAATTTAACACACAAAATCATGATTACAAAAATTTCTCCTCATCCTTGTTTAGAGAAAACAGTAGATCATTATTGGATTGAGAAAAATGGTCGCAGTAATGTAAAAATGTTACCTGATGGAACAAATAGCATCATGTTTAATCTGGGTACTCCTTTTACTATAGTTGGTTCAAACGTAAATAATAAGAAACTTGCTGACAGCGTATTTATTGGGACGCATAAAAAGTATTATCTGCTAAAAGAACATAAAGAGACACACATTATTGGAATAAAATTTAAACAGGGTGGTGCTTACCATCTTTTTAAGTTTCCTATGATGAAATTCAGTAATAAAATAGTTAATCTCACAGATTTACTGAATGGAGAATCAGAAAAATTAAGAGATATGCTAATTAAGGCAGAAAGTCCGGAAGAAGTAAAGAAAGTCCTCGACTATTATTTATTTATTAAAGTGGATATGATTAATGGAGCTTCAGACGTTGTTGATTTTGTAATCAGTAAAGTTAAAGCCAATGGATCTCCAGCATCAATTAAAGAACTATGTCAGGCTGCAAATATATCGAATAAGCATCTAATTTCGCTGTTTAACAAAAAAGTTGGATTGTCTCCAAAACTTATCTATCGCATCAATAAATTTAAAAAGGTAATAGACCTGATCGAGAAAAAACCTCAGGTAAACTGGCCTGAAATAGCCTTTGAATGCCATTATTACGATCAAGCACATCTAATTAACGATTTTAAACATTTCTCAGGGACATCTCCAAGTAAATATTATAAAAATGAAAATACTGATGGCATCAGGGTGAGGTTAGCCTGAAATAAATTTTATTATTATAATAAGGTAATTATAACTTAAAATCTCATCAATTATATTGTTAATTAATTTATTTCCCTGCCATAAAATTATAGGTTATGATTTAATTATAACTTCGTTATAAACCTTCGGAATAATTTACGTTAAATTTATTAATACATAACTAATCAGTGTGCTGAAACGCAATAATTTAATAGTGTTTTCACAGAGAAAACTGATTATAAACTAAATTTTTTTGATACTGATTAGTTACATCATTTCATCTCTTATTAAAGTATCAACTATTTTAGTCCTTATTAATAAGTAATTATCTGTATTTTAATGCATTTGGTAAATTTTTTCCAATACTTTTATTTATTCTTATGTACATTTGTTTTTTCAATAATATTAATTTACTCCAATATTATAATTAGCAGGTCTGTTTCTTCACTAAATATTAATAAGAAAGTAAAACTAGGAATTATGGAATATGTTTCAAAAGAGCAAGTTAGCTATATTCCCTATGGTACAATGCTAATAGATAATGAAGAACTATCTAATGTACTATATAAGAAACCACGTTTAGTTGATAACGATAAAGTACGTGAGTTGAAAATTCAGGTCCAACCTTTGAGTTTTTGGTATAACCGGATGATTAAGAGGTTTTTTGACATTGGGCTATCATTATTTGTAATTATTTTTGTTTTGAGTTGGCTAATACCTATGCTTTATTTGATAAAATTGGTGTTGGGTGAAAAAGGTTTGTTGTTTGTTCAACAACGATCGGGTTATAAGAATCGCCCTTTTACCATTTTTAAATTTCAAACAATGAAAAAAAATGGTTTTTCAGATACAAAACCAGCTACAAGAGATGACAGGAGAATCACCAAGATTGGAAAATTTCTGCGATGTACAAGTATTGATGAACTTCCTCAGTTTTTTAATGTACTAATTGGAAACATGTCGGTAATAGGGCCACGACCTCATATAAATCAGCATAACAAAGAATATAGAGCAATAATTAACAAATTTATGATTAGGCATACTGTAAAACCAGGTATTTCCGGTTATGCTCAAGTCAAGGGACAGAGGGGGGAAATAAGAGGAATAGAGGATATGAAAGAAAGGATTAAATTAGATATTACCTATATTGAGAACTGGTCAATTTGGCTTGATATTAAAATTGTTTTATTAACAATCGTAAAATTATTAAAAGGGGATAGTACGGCATATTAAAATTAGATTCATGAAACTGATGCACTCTTTAACTCATGTAAATAAATCATTTAAATATGAAGTCCGACGAGGCAGATTAATTTTCGATTAACTTCAGCTTGTTTGTTAATTAAATTAGAAAATATTTGATACATATATATTCTTAACTTATTGGAACACTTTACTTTATGATCTCATTAAATCAATACCGGCAATACTTACTTTATTTTTATCCATATAAGTAAGTAATTATCTGTATTTCACTGCATTTGGTAAATTTTTTCCAATACAAAGCGTTTTCGTTTTGTATATTTGTTGAGAATATTGAAAAAGTTCTTGAAAAGATATTAATTATTAACTTGATTTTTAAGTGAATATGTAGTACATTTGGCGAGTTTATCTCATTGGTAATTTAATATTAGAGTCATGAATAAATATTGTTATTGTACCACTAACCAGAATAAAGTGATGAAAATTTATACTAATCTGTTTAAATTAATTTTTACTCTTGCTATCTTTTGCATGTTATTTTTTAATGCAAGTGGGCAAAAAGTATCACCAATAATAGATATCGGGCAAAATCATTCTGATTTGAAATCAAGTTATATGCAAATCCATGATCAGTACAAAAAACAGCTCAATCCACTATCATTTGTAAATAACAAGAACCAAAGGACTGTAAATGACGAAACGATATTTCTCTTAGACACCGTATATATTCACTCTACTTCTGCTGGTTCAATACGTAATATCTATTCCTATTCTCCGGAAGGATTCCGGCTTTCGACACTTATAGAGAAGTTTGAAAATGGTAGTTGGGATATTTTTACATATGAAACTTCTACCTTTGATTCTTTTGGAAATAAACTCACTTCCTTATTGCGAATATGGGAAAATGGAAGCCTAACGAATTTCAGTAGGTATTCAAATACTTATTCTGATGACAATAATTTGCTTACTTCTCTTCAGGAAATCTGGGAGAATGGTAATTGGGTTAATAGTAATATAAGTACTTATTCATATAATGCATCAGGAAAAGTTACTTCTCATCTAAAAGAATATTGGGTAAATAACGAGTGGGAAAATAACTCCCGAGAGACATACTGGTATGATAATAACTCAAACATGTTGAGTGCTTTGGGTGAGAGATGGTTTAATAATAGTTGGATTAACGACCAACAATATACTTACACATATGATGCTAATGGGAATATGTTGACCGGCATTAGCCAAAATTGGTGGGGTGGTTGGCAGTACGTTACTAAGGAAACATACACTTACAATACAGGAAATAATCGAATATCGTTTTTGGAAGAAGTTTGGGATGAATCTGTTTGGGTAAATAATATAAAATATGCTTTTACATATGATGTTTTAGATAACCTGCAGATGAGCATAATGGAAAATTGGATAGATAATAGTTGGGTTAATACAGAAAAGGGACAGTATTACTATGCCGATTATAATGGAATTGAAACTGCTTTAATTGAAAACTGGGATAGCGGTGACTGGGTTAACTTTTCTTTGACCACTTATAATTATGATGAGTTTGGAAATGCCCTTAATGGAGATTATTTTATATGGGAGAATGAAACATGGACTCAAAATCAGGAAGGACCTCTTTATTTATTTTATAATTATAGCACCGAAGTGGAATCTTTTTATGGTTATAATGTTACCGGTGCCTATTCTTCAACTATCGTTGGAATAAGTGATTTGGAGATTGATGCCGTTAATTTTCTTTGCAGCCCTAATCCAGCCTCAGAAACAACAACAATAAGATTTAAGCTGGCTAATAGCAGTTATGTTGATATTAGCCTATTTACATTAAATGGAAAAAAAATACAATCAGTAAGTAATGGTAATTTGAATAAAGGTGAACATAGTTACATCTTATCAACAAAACAATTGCCTGCTGGTTTTTATATAGTTAAACTTATTGCAGATAATAAAACACAAACTATTAAATTAATTGTTACTCAGTAATTGAAAATAAATTAGTTAAAAAATATATCAATTAATATTAAAAAGAAACTTTTTAAAACCCTATAGAAATGAAAAAAATTATTTACACACTCAGCTCAGCATTTGTTGCAGTTTTACTCTTCGCGAGTTTGCAAGCAAGCGCTCAAACACCTGCCATTACATTAATTCAACCAACCGGAGGAGAAACATGGACAGACAATGGAACCTATCTTATTTCCTGGACTGATAACTTTGCAGGTTCAGTTGTGATTAAATTGTGGAATGGTTCAGCTTATAAAACACTTGCGACTGTTGCTTCTGGTACTACCTATGCATGGAACACCTCGAATAATCCATCTCCAAACGGACCTGGTTCGGGTGCTGCATTTAAAATAAAGGTTCAAAGTACAAACGGTTTTTACTCCGATGAAAGTACTGCATTTAGCCTGGTTGATGAAGCAGGTGGAACTATCACCTTAAATCAGCCAACAGGAGGAGAAGTTTGGGGAAATGACGGTACATACCTTATTTCCTGGAATGATAATATTACTTCTTCTGTTAAAGTTGAATTGTATAGTGGAAGTGGTATTAGTCTGGAAGAAACTATTGCTGCATCAGCAACAGGAACTACTGTATCTTGGACACCATCAGGCTTATCTCCTGGGGAATATACTATAAGAGTGAGCTCCACTGTTTCTCCAACTAATGTAACACCTGCTGAGAGTGCTGATTTTACAATAACTGCCTCCACAGGTACAACCTTGGATGTACTCCAGCCAGATGGTGGCGAAAGCTGGTCGGTAGGAACTACACATTTAATTTCATGGGATGATAATTTACCTGAAACTGTTGATATCCAGCTCTGGGATTATGTTTCTCCAACAGCTCCAGTTTTGATAGCCGCAGCTGATGCTGGGTTGGCTAGTGCAACTTCATTATCGGGCTCTACCTGGGCCTGGCCTATTCCAGGAACCATAACTCAAAGCACAACTTACAGGATAAAAGTTAAAAGCTCACTGACACCAACTTCAACTATTTCAAGTACAAGTGCAGCGAACTTTTCATTAACAGCTACATCAGGTTCTATAATAGATGTACTACAACCAGACGGTGGCGAAATCTGGTCGGTTGGAACTACTCATTTAATTTCATGGAATGATGATTTACCGGAGAAAGTTGCGATTTCATTATGGGATTATGTTTCGCCAACAGCTCCAGTTGAAATAACAGCAAGCGCTGCCGGGTTGGCTAGTGCAACTTCATTATCGGGTTCTACCTGGGCCTGGACTATTCCAGCCGGTATAACTCTTCAAGGTGTAAATTATAAAATAAATGTAAAAAGTACAGCAACGGGATCTACTATTTCGAACACAAGTGCAGCAGTCTTTACATTGGCGGCTACATCAGGTACTTATATAGATGTACTGCAGCCAGATGGTGGAGAAAGCTGGGCAAGAGACGATACCTATTTAATTTCATGGGATGATGATTTACCTGAGGATGTTTCTATTGAATTATATGATGGAGCAACTCAAATTGGTGCAAGCGCTGCCGGGTTAGCTAGTGCAACTGCTTTATCAGGTTCTACATGGGCTTGGACAATTCCTGGAAATATAACTCAAAGCGCAAACTATAAAATAAAGATTTTAAGCACTGCACCTGGATCTACTATTTCTAATACAAGTCTTAATGACTTTACAATAGCTGCTACATCAGGTACTTATATTGATGTACTCCAACCAGATGGTGGAGAAGATTGGATGGCAGGCACCGCTCATCTGATTTCCTGGGATGATAATTTACCGGAGAATGTTGCTATTTCATTATGGGATTATGTTTCGCCAACAGCTCCAGTTGAGATAACCGGAAATACTGGGTTAGCTAGTGCAACTTCATTGTCGGGTTCTACCTGGGCTTGGACTATTCCTAGTGACTTAGTGACAAGCACAGTTTCATCTACTCTTAGAATAAAAATAGAGAGTACTGCAACAGGATCTATCTCTAGTACAAGTGCTGCTAACTTCACGATAAGACCTTATGGAAAGTCTCCGGGATCTAGTAATATAACCTTGAGTGGAGGTTTTGCTTCTAATAATGTAACAATGTATCCTAATCCTACCACAGGTCAGCTTACAATAGCTGCTCCTGGTAATATAAACAGTGTTCTAATTAGAAATCTGCTTGGTCAGGTAATATATAGCAACAATGTTGAAGCCACAAAAACCAACATAGATGTTTCAGCATATAATGCAGGCGTTTATATTGTGAATATAATTGTTGAAGGTGAAAAGGTAACCAAGAAACTATTCGTTCACTAAAAATGTTAGCCTGTGAGCGAATTATTCGTTTGCCGGTTATAACTAAAGTATTTATATTTAAAGCCTGGTTTGCGTAAGCAAATCGGGCTTTTTTTATTGATTACCTGTCATATCGAAACCCAACACCGCAGGAAAAAGGGGCGTACATAGTAATATGACAATAGGACTGAATATCTAATGTCGACCAGACTGCCGGCTGGACGATATTCGAAATTCAACATATTATCAACTTATTATAAAAAGTTGTACCTACAGGCATGGCAGGGATCTCCTTAACCATATCAGTGAGGAAGTACAACACAATTTATTGCTCCGGTATCAGGGGATTTGGTTAAGCCGAACTTTCATTTATCAATGTTTCCAACATTACAGAAATGACAGAATAATTACCTTAATATGCAAGGCTACCTCGTACGGTATTTTAGTTTACAACCTTCATGTGAAATATGATCTTGTTATTCGATAATGCAAATTGATTTTACTATTTGTTTTTCAAAATGTATTAATAATACTATATTTGTATTATTAAGAATTCTTATATGCTAAATGAATTAATATTTTGTAAATATGCATACATTAAGAATAATAATTAAGTTGCAAATAATCACTGGGTTGTTGGTTATTTTTAGTGCTTGCAACTCTGGTGATAGGCAACCTCCAATTAAAGGTCCAACCTATGAAAGAAAAACAAACCAGTTTTTTTTAATGGGAAGTGAGGCAATTTCTAAAAAAACAATCAGCGAGATTGTCGAAAAGTCAGGGATTAAGCTTGGTGGCTATGTTGTGATCATTCAGTCTTGCGATCAACATGAAAGTTCGGTAGCCAAACTGTTAAAGAATGAATTTAATAGTCAACAAGTTATGGCGGTTCATATTCTGGAATTTTCCACCGATTCAACTATTGAAAATACTGATGTTCTTGCTATTGAAAATGCAAATATCCTTTTTCTCCTTAGTAATACTCCGGATGAGTTTATGAAACTGGCTAATAATACTCGTTTAAGAACATCAATTCTAAAAGCCGGAAAGAATGGCACTTTAATTTCCGGATTAGGCAAAGGATCATCTTTGTTAGGAGAATATTATTATGATAAGAAAGTGGATACCGGATCTAACGAAATGACAGTAATATTGAAACGTGGACTGGGATTACTAAAGAATACAGTAGTAGATAATAGTAATTTTTTATCTAGTTATAGGAAAAATATTCAAGCGGGATCCTCAAAGAACAATTATGTTTTTATTGGAATTGAGGATAATTCTTGTGTTTGGATTAATAATTCAGAAGCTCTGGTACTAAATAAAACTAAAGTTGAATTAATTTCTCCTAATGATGTACAAAAGCAGTTTAATGAAGATGATAAGTTTACACTTTTACTTCAATAATGCCGAGATTTATAAGTCAAGAAATATTTTTTAAGTAAGTTAGGCAAAAAGATCACTTTAATGTCCATTAATTTGGCGTGTTAACACACTCCTAAATTCTTCATAATCAGGATCGTTATTATTAGGATTGCATTTCAAAAAGGTTATGTATGCACTTTTGTAGTCATTGATCTTATAATACTCTCTTACTAGATTAAATAAACCTATCTTATAATTAGGATATACCTTAATAGCTAGCGAATAGTAATATATTGCATTTTTGTGACGATTCATCGTTGACGAAATAAGCGCCATGTTATTAAGTGCGTCCACATGAGCAGGAAAATATTTGTGTGCAAGTCGAAAATCTTCGAAGGCTTGTCTCGGATTCTTTAATTGTATATTGGCAACTCCTTTGTATAAATGTATTGGCGTAGTAAATGGATCAAGTGTTGTAAATCTCGTGATAGCTTTATCAGCATATTTAATTATCATTTTCCAGTTATTTGATTCTTTTGCGACAAGTAGGTTAAATACATTAGCTTCTGAACGGATGACAATACTAGAATAGTAAATTGACATTATAGAGATTATTAGCACCAACACATTAATCCGAATAAATAATTTTTTGTTTTTCTGTTTCGGTTTCTCTGGTTTATTATAGTAGAGGCTAATTATCATGGCAATCATTATCATGAGAAAAACCTGGTGATTTATTCTTTCCAAAGGAAAAGTAAAAAAAGATATAGCCAGATAACCCCAAATAGTTGAAATCATTAACGCTGTAATTATCAGTTTGTTTCTATTCTGCTCTTTTAACATAATCTTAATGCCATAGAAACTAATAATAATGAAAAGCAACATAAAAAAAATAAAACCTACAATCCCCTTTTCAGAAAGTACTTGAAGATAATCACTATGAGGTTGTCGCCAATTTTCATAAGCCAGTCCAAATTTGGAGCTGTAATAGGGCGGAATAGATAATTTCCAATTTCCTGGTCCTACACCAAGAAAGAAGTTGTCATGTATTAGGTACCAGGTTGATTCCCACATTCGAATGCGATGTTGATTTTTATCTATTTCAAGAATTGACGAAGCGTCCTTTTCTATAGACTTTATAGTACCTGTTTCTTGAAATATTTTATAGCTACCAAATCCAACAGCCACAAAAAAGAGAGTAATTATGATAACCTTTTTTGGTAATCCCGATTTTATTGTTTGTTTATTCTTAATTAAATATATAATCCCCAATAGGATTATACCTATCGTAAAAATCAAAATTCCAACCCATACTGAACGGGTTCGCAATATTGTAATATCGAATAATATAATCAAAGTTGATAAAATACTTATACCCAACCACCAATTCTTAAATTTGAACAATCCGTATAAAGCAAATGGCAACATAAGGAATAGGGAGATAGCATACTGATTCTTGTTAGCCATTAACCCACTAATATTTTCGAACGATGCAAATAGATCGTCCCTGAAAGCTACAGATATAAAATTAAAATATTGATAAAACCCGACTGCTACACCCGCAAAGGAGCAAATTATAACGCTTTTGACTAAAACTAAGAATGCATTTTTATTATTAATAAAAATTTGAGAAGCCAAGATTAAAAGTGCTAACGATAAAAATATTTTGCTTATATCAAATAATCCTTCAGCCGGATTTACTGCTTGTGTTAGTGAAAAAACCGACCAAAGAAAATAAACTAAAAATGCTGGGAAAATAATAAGATTAATGAAATTAAATTCTGACTCATCCTTTACTGGTTTAATTATATTTATAAATGAAAGTATAAATACAATGATTGCCAGAAAAAGCATTCGGGGAGCTAGATTTGGGTCTAAAGTTGATGTTGAATAAATCAACGGAATAATGAATATTAATACCGCTAATAAATAACATTGAATAATTGGTATTATCTTTTTTTTTTGTTTTTTGAGTAGTTTCTTCCGTTGCTTACTCCTATTCATTTCTTCTAACTTTTTTAGTTACAGATAAATATCATTAAAGCAAAATTAGAATAATTCTTGAAATAGAAGTATGGATGATTGGTTATTTTTCATTAATCAAAAGTTATGTTCAATAATGGGTTAATAACAATTGACAATTAATAATTAGTTTTATTTCTTTCAACATTTTCAGTTTTATTAGTGTAGTTTTGTATTTGCGATTGAAATGTGTCTATAAAATACTGGATAGCATTTGCAATATTAAACCACAGATTGCAATTTTGCGAAAATGGTAATGGTTTTTTTGTCTAATTAGAAAATGACTAAGTATAGTGTTTAAAATAATTACGAAATATTTCACTTTAGTACTTGTCCTAACAATGTTAGTAATGGTAAATCCTACGTTAGAAGGGCAAAACATTTGGCAAAACATGGATAATGCTTTTGATCACAAAGGTTATATGCAAATCCATGATAACTACATTCAGAAGTTGGACCCAATAAATTTTAACTATAGCTATAATCCCGATGACGATTGGTTGTTATTTTTGATAGATACTGTATATCTTAATTCTGTATTCACTAACTCAAAAAGATATATCTATACATATTCTCCAGAAGGATATCGCATAACTTCATTGCTAGAAATAAATTTAAACCAAAATTGGGAAATTTCTAGTTATGTAACGAATACCTATGATGCAAATGGAAACAAACTTACTTCATTAGTTCGTATTTGGGAAAATGGAAGCTTACAAAATAACAGATTCATTACTTATACTTACGACGTTAACAACAACATACTTACATACATTAATCAAGCATGGGTTAACGGAAGCTGGGAAAATGTTAGTAGAGGTACATACAACTACAACGCCGGAGGAAATGTGTTATCGTTTCTTAGTGAGACATGGACAGAAAATAGCTGGGTAAACTATTCATTCGAAGTATATACATATGATGGAAATGGAAATATATTAACTGCAGTTGGAAGTTTATGGGTAAATAACTTTTGGGTAAGCGATAGACAACATTCCTACACCTATGATAGCAACTCAAATTTAATTTCGGGGCTTACCGAAATGTGGAACGATAGCATTTGGATTAATTACTATCAGGAAACCTATACTTACAATGTGGCTAACAAAAGAGTTACCTTTTTAGGAGAGTTTTGGGAAGACGATACATGGGTTAACAGTACCAATATTGCCTATACTTATGATGAATTGGATTTCCTAATTATGACTATTGAACAAAACTGGGAAAATTCAAATTGGCTAAACACCAGGAAAGAACAATATTGGTATAATGGCTTTGGAGGTTTTGAAACCGTAATCCTTGAAATTTGGGATATTGACGAATGGATAAATTCAACATTTGCGCAAAATAATTATGATGAGAATGGAAATACTATTACCGGACAATTTTTTGATTGGGTAGATAACGAGTGGGGGCATACTCTTGATGGTGTGATAAAAGTATTTTATGATTATAGTATCAAATTAGAATACTTTACAGGTTACCAAGCTGACGTTAGTTATAAATCATTAATTGTTGGCAACGAAGAAATACCCAGTAATAATATCATTAGTTTCAACTGCAACCCTAATCCAGCATCAGATGCAGCAATACTCACAGTTAATTTGGATAGTGAACGCGTAGTGGATATTAACTTATTTAATTCTTCAGGTAAAAAAGTTCAATCAGTTTTTAAAGGAAATTTACCAAAAGGCGAAAACAGCTTTAATATGCAAACCAATACATTGCCGGCAGGCATTTATATTGTTAATATTACTACAGAAGGTGAGATAGTTACTAAAAAACTATTTGTTCACTAACTATGTTAGCCTGTAAACGAATTATTCGTTTGCCGGTTTCATAACATCATAGTATTTAGATATAAAGCCCGATTTGCGCAAGCAAATCGGGCTTTTTGTTTTTACCTTACTGTCATACCGACCGAACCAACTTTTTTGTCATTCCGACCGACGATAGGAGCGGAGGAATCTCTCACTACTTGTTTATCAGTATAGATTCCTCAGTTCACTACCTCCATTACATTACGGTAGCTTAATCGGAATGACAACGGTGTTCGCTACCTTCATTACATTACGGTAGCTCAATCGGAATGACAATGGTGTTCGCTACCTTCTATACATTGCGGAAGCTCAATCGGAATGGCCGATAAATTAATTCCATATCACATAAAACTAATCTACCAAAGTATTAGTTTTGTAATAAATACTCTAAACTTATTTACAATATATTTTAGTAATGAGATTCTTTACATTTAAAAAGTTGGTAATAGCAGTTGTATTAACATCCTTTGTGTCTCTTCCGTGTGAGGCTCAGAAGGCAGTGAGCTACACACTTAACGATGTTATCGAAATTGCGCAAAAGCAATCACCCGATGCTCTTATGGCGAAACACCGTTTTAGGAGTAGTTATTGGAGTTACAGGTTTTTTAAGGCAACTTATCTGCCAAACCTACGACTTGATGCAACCATGCCAAATATTAACAGAAGTATATCTGCAGTTCCGTCGCAAGATGGGAGTATTAACTATACACCACAAAGCCTGGCAAGTTATTCAATGAATCTATCACTAAATCAGGAAATAGGGTTTACTGGTGGTCAGGTGTTTTTAAGTACAGGTTTGTCACGTATGGATAACTTTGCAAGCGATACAACAACCTCACAGTATTTATCGAATATGATAAATATTGGGATACGGCAGCCCATATTTAATTACAATCCATATAAATGGCTTAAAAAAATTGAGCCAATGAAATATGAAGCAGCAAAAAGAGTTGTTGTTGAACAGAATGAAAATATTGCAATTACTGCTGTTGATTATTTCTTTTCGCTACTTATTGCACAGTTAAATAGAAGGATCGCATATAAGAATCAGTCTAATTACGATACCCTTTATAAAATTGCCCAAGGTCGGTATACTCTTGGTAAAATTGCTGAAAATGAGTTACTTCAGCTTGAACTTAACTTACTTAAATCAGATGCTGAAGTTGAGAATGCAGAACTCAATTATGAAAACCGATTTTTTACTTTTAAGTCTTATTTGCGATTACAAGGGGATTTTCAAGTTGAATTGATTCCTCCAGTTATTACACCCGAATTTGTGATTACACCTGAAAGAGCAATTGAAGAAGCAAAAAATAATACAGCAGAAGGACTTGAATTTAAGCGTAGATTGCTAGAGGCTGAAAGTGAAGTTGACAGAGCAAAGACGGAAGGAAGGTTCAATGCTGAGTTGTACGCTGTTTTTGGACTGACGCAAACCGCTGATGAGATTCAAACTTCATATATGAATCCTTTAGATGAGGAAAGAGTGCAACTTGGAATTACAGTACCGATTCTGGATTGGGGACGAGCTAGGGGTAATATTAAAATGGCTGAGTCGAATCAGGATTTAGTTAAAACAGCTGTTGAACAGGATATTATCGACTTCGGCCAGAATGTTTTTATAAATGTTATGGAATATAACATGCAGAAAAGGCAGTTGTTTATTGCAGCAAAGTCGGATACAGTTGCTCAAAAGAGATATGAAGTTACACAAAAACGATATATGATCGGTAAGATAAATGATGTGCTCGAATTGAGAATGGCTCAGTTGGACAGTGATAATTCTAAAGTTGGTTATTATCAATCGTTGATGACCTACTGGAGAATCTACTACGAGATCAGAAAGATAACACTCTACGATTTTCAACGTAATATGCCGATTTCACTAAGTATTGATGACCTTATTGAATAGCATGGTAACTTTAAGAAGCCAAAATGTAGCACTAAGGTGAAACAATCCTCCTATATTGCTAATGTACAATGAAATAAAATTTAGATATATTTGCTCTATTGGAATAGTAAATATTTGAGATAATTAGTTGTTCATTAGGAGTGGTTTTTATCAATATTATCGTTTACATAACTTACTTACAATTATGATATTATTTTCCTATTTATAATCATTCTTATTTAAAATAATTTGTAATTTTGCACAACGAATTTAGAATTCGATTTTTATAAATATACTCAAATAGTTAATCAAATTAAATAAATATTATGTCAGTTTTAGTTGGTAAAAAAGCCCCTTTATTTGAAGCAAACGCTGTTGTTAATGGTGGCGAATTTGTTGCGAAATTTTCACTTGAGCAATTCATTGGAAAAAAACATGTTGTTTTCTTTTTCTATCCTTTGGATTTTACTTTTGTTTGTCCTACAGAGATTATTGCATTTCAGGATAAAATGAATGAGTTCGATAAACGTAATGTAGCGGTTGTTGGTTGTTCCGTTGATTCTCAATTCTCACATTGGGCATGGTTAAATACCGAGCGCAAAGATGGTGGAATAAAAGGAGTTAAATATCCTTTGGTATCTGACTTGTCTAAAACCATTTCTGAGAATTTTGATGTTCTTGCCGGAAGTTATGATTATAATGAAGACGGTGAGGGTATCTTCAATGGTGAACCCGTAGCTTATCGTGGTCTGTTCTTAATTGATAAGCATGGAGTTGTGCGTCATCAAGTAGTTAACGATCTTCCTTTAGGACGTAGCATTGATGAAGCTTTACGCATGGTTGATGCATTGCAGTTCTTCGAAGAAAATGGTGAGGTTTGTCCTGCAGATTGGAAACCTGGTGATGATGCTATGGTTGCGGATGCCGAAGGTGTTGCAAAGTATCTTAGCGAGCATTAATATAAAGTGATTATATCTTAATCCATTCGTCAACCAGCTGTTGAATATTTGGTGATGCTTTTTTGTGTGTAAACTCATTTGTATGTTGATTGTAGATGTAATCCTTTTCCCACTTTTCATGGTTTTCAATAATATCGTTAACTGATGATATTATAAAATCGAGCTCAGCATTTGTCATGGTAGGATGAAGAGAAATTCTAACAAACCCTGGTTTTATCGATAGATCACCACCGGTAATTCTTTCAATAATCTTATGTGACTCTTTTGGTGACACATTTAACAAGAAATGACCATAGGTGCCTGCGCATGCGCATCCGCCTCTTGACTGAATACCGAACATATCACTTAAAAGTTTAACTATTAGGTTAAAATGAATGTGTTCAAACCAGAAAGACATTACACCAAGTCGATCAGGGATATTGTCAGCAAGTATATGAATACCCTTGATCTTCGAGAATCCATTAAAGGCTCTCTTAACAAGCTCTTCCTCTCGCTGAGTAATTAACTTTGTAACCATCTGTTCCTTTAGCTTTATTGCCAATGCAGTCCTGATAGCTTGTAGAAAACCAGGTGTGCCTCCATCTTCACGTAATTCAATATCATCATAATATTGGTGGCCACCCCAAGGATTAGTCCATTCTACAGTGCCTCCTCCCGGATGGTCAGGAACTTCACACTTGTATAAGCTTTTGTTGAAAACCAAGACACCCGAACTTCCAGGTCCGCCAAGAAATTTATGAGGAGAAAAGAAAATGGCATCTAATCTTTGTTCAGGGTTTCTGGGATGCATATCAATATCCACATATGGTGCTGAACCTGCCATGTCAATCATCACAATACCACCATACCTATGCATTATTTCAGCCATTTCATAGTAGGGTGGTGTAACGCCGGTAACATTAGAACCTGCTATGAAAGATCCAATTTTTGTAGTATGGTGTTTATATTTTTCAAGTTGTTTTATAAGTTCGGACTTGTTTACTTTGTTTTCGGAATCTGGCTCCAGCACTATTACCATTGCATTGGTTTCAATCCAGGAAATGTGATTGGAATGATGTTCCATGTGTGTAATGAAAACAATTGGTTGATCTTTTTCAGTGGTTTCTTTTTCATCTTTAAGCTGAAAATTGCTATTTCGTAAGCCAAGTATTCTTTGTAGTTTATTTACAACTGCAGTCATACCAAAACCAGCAGTGATAATAACATCATCTTCATTTGCACCTACATGGTCTTTAATAGTTTGATGGGCAGTTTTATATGCTTTAGTCATCATTATTCCGGCTTCGGTTGCTGCCGTGTGAGTATTCCCAACATAAGGTCCAATAATATTTGTGATTTTATCTTCAATGGGTTTGTATAATCTTCCACTAGCAATCCAATCCGCGTATATCATTTTCTTCATTCCATAAGGAGTTTCGTACACCAAATCATCACCGATAATATTTTTTCTGAATTTCGAAAAATGTTCTTCTAATTTATTCATTTATGTTAAGGTATTTATTCATTCAATATTCTTTGACTGATTCCAATAAAATAATGTAAAACGAATGCTTACATTTATTGCAGCAACAAATTTAGGAATTATTGTCACCCAAGGTAAATAACTAGAAGAAGAAACATGATGGGTTAATGCAAAACTATAAATTATTACTCCGGATTTATCATTTATATGTGCAGATCAATAACCATATTTTAACTCAGCTCCTAATAACATGTTTGCAGATTGGATAGTTTTTATTTTTGAAAGAGCAGTGAAGGAGTAAATATCAGCTTTATAGGTGTGAAGAACAATCAACCTGTTATTTAATTTGTCAAACTTAAGATCTGTAATTATATCATCAATTTTTGCAATCATTGAATATGACTGTTCTTCTGTGTTAAAAAAGAAAATATCAGTGTTATTTGAGAACAGGAAACTATTTTCATCAATTTGACAGGTGTGCTGAATTTCAAGATTTGATAACTCCACTTTTGCATCAATTTTATTTTTCTCTACATCAAACTCAACTATACTGCCAACAGAATTATTATTACAGAATATTAATACTTTGTTATCATATTTAGTTTTATAAATTGATATTGTTTCACAATCAACGGGAAACACCTGGAATTTGATACCTGTTGGTTTGTAAAAAGAAACCCAAACTTTCGAATTTCCATTACGAAGAGTAAAATCTGAAAACAAATAATCAGCAGTAGTACAAATATTTATAGGTATAGTATCAGGAAGCACAGGAGTAGTAAATATTTGTACCCCATCATGACTATTTAGGCCTATTATACGTCCAATTGCTGTGCTTAAATATATTATGTTGTTGTCTGCAAGGATGCTATTGAATTCAGGGTATGGGAGCTGTGGTTCTTTTGTCCATCTCAAGTCTAGTTCATCACCATCAAACGCGCTGGTAAGTTCGGGGGTATTTGTAATAAGATAAAGCAAGTTTGAGGTTGATGAAATAGCTGATTCTGAATAATTTCCCTGAATTATGGAGTTAATTTCTGACTGATATTTGTCATCAAAGAGCTTAATATTAATTGTTTCTACACCTGCTTTACTAACTAAAAAGAACCCTTTATACTTCATGTCTTGGTTCAACAATTTTATCTCAAGATATGTATGTGTGACCTGAGAATAGTCGCTTACAACAATATGTACATAATAGGGTGATGTATTACTATTTTGTGGTAATGTGCTAACTTGTAAATGTGTACTACCTTCATAAATCTTGCTATCAGGATAGGAAAATTCCTGATTTGAAATCGGAGTTATATTCTTATCATCAATACTAACTCTTATATATTCTATTGATTTATTGTGTTCAACTTTATAGTCAATAGAAATAGTATCAGGAAGTAAAAACTGTTGATTATATTGAGGGCTATAAATCTCAACTATCGGTTCATTAACATCAACGTTCTTCGTACACGAATTAATTATCGTTACAAGTAATATCAAAAGTGTTAATTTTCTGAAGATGTTCAACTAAAAATTGTGTTAATATATTTTACCGAATGTAGATCTTTTTTTGTAATTTTCACATCAAAAAGTAATAATTGAGATATGCTTAAAAATCTACAACTGGATAATGTGCTGTTTCTTGATATTGAGACTGTTTCGCAATCCCCTGATTTTAATGCTCTGAACGATAAATTTAAATATTTATGGGAGAAGAAAGCAGCATTATTAATGAAAAATAAACCTGAGGCTACTGCCGACCAGCTATATTCCAGTGCAGGAATTTATGCAGAGTTTGGTAAGATTGTGTGCATATCATGTGGTTTTACGAATGGAAATTCATTTAGGATTAAATCCTATTATGGTGATGATGAAAAGATATTGCTTGAAGAGTTTGCGAATTTACTGAATAGCCATTATAGTAATGATTACAGCTTACTTTGCGCACACAATGGAAAGGAATTTGACTTCCCATATATTGCTCGACGAATGCTTGTGAATGGAATTAAGCTTCCTGATATAATTAATATGGCAGGGAAGAAGCCATGGGAAATTAGACATCTTGATACGATGGAACTTTGGAAGTTTGGTGATTATAAACATTATACATCATTGGAACTTTTAGCAGCTTTGTTCGATATTCAAACACCTAAGGATGATATTGATGGAGCAATGGTCGGTAGCGTTTATTGGATTGATAAGGATATGGATCGTATAGTTAAATATTGTCAGAAAGATGTAGTAACGATTGCTCAGTTATTACGAAGATATCTTGGGTTAAATTTGATATCTGAGCATGATATAGTTATTAGTTAGAAATGTATTCTCGTTAAGAAAACGAGGCCGAGTTTGGGTTTGCATAATTTGAAAAATAGTTATTAACACCTTATTAACTATTTACCATTATGTTTAATTTTGATGGCATGAATGAAGTGAAGAAAGATACCCTAAAAACAGCTTTAAAAAAGAATACCAATATTACTACCCAATATCTTGCAGAACATGGTAAAGTACAGCCACAGGCAATTGATCTGGAGGAAGCTGTGCTTGGTGCAATGATGCTCGAAAAAGATGCAGTTAGTGCCGTTATCGACATTCTTTCACCTACCGTTTTCTATAAGGATAGTCATAAAAAGATAATGGGTGCAATTGCAAGTTTATTTGCTAAATCAGAACCAGTAGACATTCTTACCGTTACTAATGAGTTAAAAAACAATGGTGAACTTGAGATGGTTGGAGGACCGTATTATATTACCATGCTTACAAGTCGTATTGCATCGGCAGCAAATGTTGAATACCATGCTCGGATTATACTTCAAAAACATATCCAGAGGGAATTAATTCATATTTCTTCTGAGATTATTAAAGATGCTTTTGAAGATACAACCGATGTTTTTGACTTGCTTGATAGAGCAGAGAGTAATCTGTTTGCCGTCTCAGAATCGAACTTGCGACGAAATTTTGAAGATATGCCATCCTTAATTAAGCAGGCAATCAAGGATATTGAAAGTGCTAAGGACTCCGATGATCATATGCGCGGTGTTCCTTCAGGATATGTTGATTTAGACAGGATTACATCAGGATGGCAAAAATCAGATCTTATAATTCTTGCCGCTCGTCCATCGATGGGGAAAACAGCTTTTGCTCTTAATATGGCCAGGAATATTGCGGTTGATTTTAATAAACCAGTTGCTTTCTTCTCTCTTGAGATGTCATCAGTACAGCTTGTTACCAGGTTGATATCCAGTGAGACTGAATTAAAATCGGATAAACTTAAAAGAGGCGATCTTGCAGGACATGAATGGCAACAATTAACCGATAAAGTATCTAACTTGGTTGATGCAAAAATGTTTATTGATGATACTCCTGCACTTTCAATTTTTGAATTGAGGGCAAAATGCAGAAGATTGAAACAGCAACATGATATTCAAATGGTGTTTGTTGATTATCTTCAACTTATGAGTGGAGGAACTGATAATAGAGGTAATCGTGAACAGGAGATCAGTCATATTTCTCGATCACTGAAGGCCCTCGCAAAAGAACTTAATATTCCAGTGCTGGCTCTGTCACAATTAAGTCGTGCCGTTGAAACCAGACCTGGTCAAACTAAAAGGCCAATCCTTTCAGACCTTAGAGAATCTGGAGCCATTGAGCAGGATGCTGACTTAGTTCTGTTTATTTATAGAGCAGAGTACTACAAAATTGATGAATTTGAAGATGGCTCACCAACTCAGGGAGTATCAGAAATTATTATATCTAAGCATCGTAATGGTGCTGTTGGAGAAGTAAAGTTGAGATTTATAGCCGACTTCGCCAGATTTGAAAACTACTCTCATAGTGGCCAGCGATTTTCAGTTGAAGATGTTAGTTCAGGCATTAAGAGCTTCCCATCAAAAATGAACTCAATGAATGAAGATGATGAATCACCTTTCTAGATGTAGTTGAATTAACATGATAGCACTTGCAATTGTGTCGATAAATTGAATTTTACAAAGAATAATTAAAAATATTTTATTAGTCAGAATTTTAGAAAAATTAAGTATATGAAATCGCAAATTAAAATTTCCTTAATAACATTTATAGGCCTTTTATTTATTGGACTTTCAAGTGTGTTTGCTCAAAAAAGTATTAATCTGGAATATAAACTAAGCCAAGGTGATAATTATCAATTTACAACTGATATTGATATGGATATGACTTTTGAAGCTATGGGGCAAACCACAACGATGAATCAGTTAATGGGTATTCAAATGACTTCAATAGTGACCAGTATTGAGGATAATGATATAAATCAGGATTTTACTTTTGATAAAATTGCTATGAATCAGAAGATATTTGGAATGGAGATTAACTATGATTCTGAGGATTCTTCAACTTTTAATTCTGGTATGGGCGCTCAAATTGCTACGGAAATGAACAAGATTATTGGTGCAACAATTAAGATCAGTATGGATAAATACGGCACTATCAATGAATTGAATATCAGTAGTATAACTTCTAATAGTGATTTGGTAAATAGTTTTGGTTCTGGTAATATGTACGCTGTTTATCCTAAACACAAAATTAAAGTTGGCGAAAGCTGGGAGGAAGATATTAATCCCCCTAAAAGTAGCGAGATGAAAGTACATGTAAAATACACTCTTGTGAAAGCTACAAAGAAACAAGTTGATATTGATATTGAAGGAACTATATCTGCTAATGAGATAGAAGGAAATGAAATTAATTTATCAGGAACGACTACTGGAAAAATGATTGTTGACAGAGCGACAGGCATGTTAATCCAATCAACTATTGATTCAGAGATTGAAATGGATTTAGAAAAAGGTGGCAATAAAATTCCTGCTACAATGATGAGTACTTCTATTACAAATGTTAAAAAAATAAACTAGATAGATTATATCATAAGTATTGTAAGTGCTTCTTTTATCTTGTCTTCAGAGATTAATCTACTGGCATATTTATGAAGTGCTTTGGTATCAGTCTTAAAATTATTCATGTTGCTGTCTGATCTCAGAATATCGATTTCGCTTTCAGTAGGAAGTTTCTCAAGATTCCCGAGTCTACCAAGTTCATTACCCGTAAGATAATGGCTTAACCTTACGTTCTCAGGTAGCGTATCAACTCCAATTCCAAGTGATGAGATCGGTTTAGGAACCATAAACTTTGCATTACCGGAGGTTCTTACATAATAATCTTCACCAAGCCGGCCAACGAGATCAATTTTGTCTGGGTCGATAACTCCATCATTACTAAGAATATTTTCATCAAGGTGAATACAAACTATTTCACATACTACCAGATTACCAGATCCTGGTTTTCCACTTATTTCTATTATCTCTCGTACCTTACATTCAAATTGTAACGGTGATTCAGCAACTCTGTGAGGTCTTACAATGCTGGATTCTAACGGTGTTAATCCTGATTTGATGAATTCATTTACACCTTTATCATACTCAGTACTTGATAAGCTCATTTGATAAACCATATCGTAGCTAACAGCATTTAATACTACCTCAGGTACTTCTTTAAGATTGTTAAAAGTATCCTTAGTAGTATTATCACGTCCACGGCGTGAAGGTGAGAATATGAGAGTTGATGGATTTACGCCAAAAGCATTATAAAAACTAAATGGAGCAAGATTACGATTCCCTGATTTATCTATTGTTGATGCAAACGCAATAGGGCGAGGGGCAACACCACCTAATAGTAGTTTGAATAGTTTTTGATTTCCGTACTCAATTGGATCAATTTTTAACATTGTGATTATTTTGAGGGTAATATTTTTGTTACACATTTGCCAAAACCAATTCGATAATCATTATTCTCAGCATAACCTCGCATAGTAATAGTATCATTATCATTAATGAACTTACGCTCCGACCCATCGGCTAATTTAACTGGTTTAGAGCCACGCCAACTCAGTTCCAGCATTGAACCGTAGGATCCCGGTGTTGGTCCTGATATAGTTCCCGACCCATACATATCGCCTACATTAATATTACAACCATTTACTGTGTGATGAGCCAATTGCTGGTTCATATTCCAGTACATATACTTGAAATTCGATTTAGCAATTATTGTTTCAATACTGTTCTCAGGAGTTATGGATACTTCTAACTTAATATCAATGTTTTTTTTGCCATTGTATTTTAGATAGGGTAGGACAGGAGGATCTTGCTTAGGACCCTCAATCAAGAACGGTTGCAATGCTTCCAAAGTTACAATCCATGGAGATATTACAGAGCCAAAGTTCTTGCTTAGGAATGGACCTAGTGGCACATATTCCCATTTTTGTATATCGCGGGCAGAGAGGTCGTTAAATAGGACAAGTCCAAAAATATAATCGTCAGTTTTGTCAATTTTTATCTGTTCACCTAATTTTGAACTATTACCGGTGATAAAAGCTATTTCAAGCTCAAAATCAACTAGCTTAGAAGGACCAAATTCAGGTACATCAGAGTCATCAGATTTAGTTTGGCCCATTGGTCTATGAATATTTGTTCCTGAAATAACAATTGATGAACTCCTCCCATGATACCCAACCGGAATATGCTTCCAGTTTGGTAAAAGTGCGTTATCAGGATCACGAAACATTTTCCCCACGTTCGTAGCATGTTCGATGCTTGAATAGAAATCAGTATAATCATGAACTTCAACCGGCATCATCATTTCAACATCTTCAATATTGTACAAGCAAATTTCTCTTTCCTGTTTATTATCTTTAAGTTCCGGATTATCAATATTGAAAATAACAGATATTTGTTGGCGGACTGCAGACCAAATAGAAGGTCCCAATTCCATAAAATCGTTAAGTACGGGTGCGTAAAAAACGCCAAAATTGTTAATATCAAGATTATCAAAATAGCCTAAATCTGATAAAGCCGAGAGATCGATAACAGTATCGCCTATTCTTGTTGCCGGACGCAATTCTTTACCAGCTGGTTTCATTATCCCGAATGGAATATTCTGGATAGGAAAGTCACTATTGTCCGAGACCGGAATCCATGTTTTTATTTTTGGATTATTTGCTTTTACCATTTATTTGTAAAATGTAGTTAGTTAAAAAAGTAATTATTTAGGTTCCGTTCTAAACAAAGAGTTAAAGACCTTAAAGTTAATTAAATATATTAAAGTGTCCCCCGGTTTTGTTGTTCAAGTTCAATTGCCTCAAATAATGCCTGAAAATTACCTTTTCCAAATGAAATTGCATTTTTCCTTTGAATAATCTCGAAAAAGAAAGTAGGGCGGTCTTCAACTGGTTTTGTAAATAATTGTAGTAGATATCCTTTGTCATCACGGTCGATTAATATATGATGAGATCTTAAAACTTCTAAATCTTCATCAATTTCTCCAACTCTATCAAGAATACTATCATAATAGGTGTCGGGGACATGTAAAAAATCAATACCTCTTGATCGCAGAGCATGGATTGTAGCTACTATATTATCAGTAGCCATTGCAATATGCTGAGCTCCAGCTCCCTTGTAAAAATCAAGATACTCTTCAACCTGAGATCTTTTCTTCCCTTTGGCAGGTTCATTAATAGGAAATTTAACCCGCATATTGTCATTTGCCATTACCTTGCTTTTCAGAGCTGTAAATTCTGTTGAAATGTCTTTGTCGTCAAACGAGATTAGTTGTTCGAATCCCATAACATCACGATAGTATTCTGCAACTTTATCCATTTCATTCCATCCAACGTTCCCAACAATGTGGTCAACATATTTAAGTCCAGTTTCTTTGGGCTTGTATTCAGGTTTCCAGTCAATAAAGCCAGGTAGAAATGTGCCAGTATAATTTTTTCTTTCTACAAAAATATGAACCGTTTCTCCATATGTTCTAATCCCAGATAGTACAACTTCTCCTTTATCATCAGTTTCTGATATAGGTTCAAAATATGGGAGAGCACCATTTTTAGTTGTTTCATAAAAAGATTTCCTTGCATCATCAACCCAAAGAGCGATAACTTTTACTCCGTCCCCATGTAATTTATGGTGCTTGGCAACATCAGAATCAGGGGACAAAGCTGCTGTTAGTACAAATGTTATTTTATCTTGTCGTACTACATATGATGTCCTGTCGGTTAAACCTGTTTCTAGTCCGGCGTATGCCAGAGGTTGAAATCCAAATGCTGATTGGTAGTAATGGGCTGCTTGTTTTGCATTACCTACATAAAATTCTATATAATCAGTTCCGTTTAATGGCAGACTTTTAGATTTATTGTTCATTTCTTTATTTTTAATGATTGAATGCTTAAATGCTTAAATGATTAAATGATTGAATGTTAGTGTTAAAGTTAAAATATTTTTATACTTTTTTTCTAGTACAGCCAACTTTTGTAATAGTCAGCATCCTCTATTTCCAAAGCTGAAGTTGTTAATTTCAATGGTTTGAAAGTGTCAACCATAACTGCGTACTCCTCTGTTTCTTTTTTACCAAGGCTCCGTTCAACTGCTCCAGGGTGTGGGCCATGAGGTATTCCCATTGGATGCAATGTAATTTGACCCTGCTGTATATTATTTCTACTCATAAAGTCACCATCAACATAATATAATACTTCATCAGAATCGATATTACTATGATTGTAGGGTACAGGAATTGATTCCGGGTGATAGTCATATAAACGGGGCACAAAAGCACAAAGAACCATTGCACTTGTTTCAAAAGTTTGGTGAACTGGTGGTGGCTGATGGACACGCCCCGTAATGGGTTCAAAATCGTATATTGAGAAAGCAAACGGATAAAGGTATCCATCCCATCCAACAGCATCAAAAGGGTGTGTTTGGTAATGGTATGGATATATCATGTCATTACGCTTAATCTTAATTAAAAAGTCACCAACACTATCGTGAGCAATAAGATTTTGTGGTGATTTAATGTCGCGTTCGTGAAAAGGTGAGTGTTCCAATAATTGCCCAGCTTTATTCATATACCTCTTAGGGAATCTCAAAGGTTGTTTTGATTCAACAATGAACATTCTGTTATTCTCTCCTTCAAAATCAAATTGATATATTGTTCCCCGTGGTATAATAAGATGGTCACCCTCTTTGTACTTGAGCTCACCATAAATAGATTTCAGAATGCCTGTGCCTTTATGGACAAAAATCATCTCATCCGATTGAGCATTTTTAAAAAAGTAATCTGTCATTGATTTTTTTGGAGAAGCAAGTATAACATTTACATCGTCGTTTGTAAGTACGATCTTTCTGCTTGAGAGATAATCATCTTCAGGTTTAACATTAAATCCATAAAATGATCGGTTTTGAAGATTTATATCAATTGCAATCTTAGGTGAAACATCTATTGGTTCATCAATTTTCAGGACTTTAGTGGGAGGGTGATTGTGATACACTATAGAATAAACGTCTGAGAATCCTTCCGCTGAAACAAGTTCTTCAGCATATAATCCTCCATCAGGTTTTTGAAAGACAATATGTCGTTTATTTGGGACCTTTCCGCGAATTTGATAATAAGGCATTTTTATTTAGATTAAATTAAAATAGGTGCAAAGATAGAAAATTAAAGAAATATAAAGGTAAGATTATTATGCAAAAGATAAGTGCTGAGAGTATTATCTTTTAATAAAACTATAAGGTAAGAATATATTGAAGGGAGATATCTCTCATTGGTTCAGCTTTTAGTGGTCTTAACGAATACATTCTGTTTAATACGTTTGCTGAGATTAATGAAATTTTGTGCCTAATACCTATTTGATAACTTATACGACCATCAATAACTACATTGCCATTATTGTGATTTTCATAATACTTCCTATATAATATTGGTTGAGTTGTACCGCCTGATGCTATTGTAGCATCCTCAAAATCAAAAATTGCTTTATCGAGATTCTCAATTTTACTGAAGTATTTAAGACTTAAACCTGCTGAAAATTTTTCATAATTTAACTCTATATCCATTTTAATAGTATGTAAGAATCTGTATTTAAGTATATTACGATCAGGGTCTACACTAGTTGTTTTGTAGGAAAAATCTTTGCTTCCACCAGGGCTATAATCTTTAGCAAATACATAATTAGGTTGTAATGTAACAGGCATAATGTATGTATAACCAAATAAAGTATTTATCGTAAAATCGTCAGATATCTTGATTTGACCTGTCAGAGAGAGATCTATACCTGTAACTTTCGATTTTCCAGTATTGACAAATTTAAATCCGGCTATAGCAAATGTGTAAGTTGAATCCCAAAATCCGAACAAATATTCAATAGTGTTATTATACTCCTGATAAAACAATGCTACATCGATATAGCCATAAAATTTCGCAAACTTAAACCCCTGCTTAACTCCAATTTCAGCGTTCCAGCTCGTTTCTAGTATAAGGTCGGGATTATCGAATACTCCGAAACTTCCAACTGTAGTTTTGATATATCGTTCAGTAATTGTAGGGAAACGATATCCTTGCCCAATCGATGCCCTAACATATGTTTCTTGACCTAATTTTAGAGATGTGCCAAGGCGTAATATTGGTTTACTATCTCTTATTGAATCGTTTAGCTGATAGTTTTCATATCGCATACCGATGGAAAAATTCAGAAGGTTACCTATCTTTTTTTCTATCTCAGTAAAGATAGAAGTATTCCATAAGTAATTTGATGGTGAACCAGATGCCTCGTAGAGGTGAGCATATGAATATGTATATTGATTTGTAACACCAATAATAAAATCCAGATTTCCCAAATTTTTAAAACTTTTACCAAATTGATAATTGTTATATACAAAAAGTGATTTTGTTGATTGATTGTTATTGGCATCATTGTTTGAGTACATTATCCTGGAAGTGAATTCATGCTTAAATCCCATGCTGGAGTAAAAATTTACAAACGGATCAGCGTATAATGTTGTATTTTTTGATAGTAGTACAGCACCTGGATATGCTCTGTAAAAGTTAGTTGTGTCATCCAGCCATGCAAAAACTGTACTCGACTTATGGTACATTACATTTCCATTTAGCCCAAAATCTAATCCCGTAATTTTTTTAGAGCGATGTCTGAAGTTAAAGTTCAACCTGACTTTGCGGTTAGCCATTTCATCATCACTAATTGGTACTGTATCAATTACTAACGGGCCAGGAACGGGAGCTCCAATATAACTCCTGTTTGTCGAAAACATTCCTCCAATTACTAAGTCTGAATGTCCATTATTAAGTTGTTGCGAGTGAAGAAAACTTGCCCCAGCTCTATAGTTAATTCCATTCCACCAAGCTGCAGCAGGTGATCTTGGCTTTGAGTAGAATCCAGTAGAAACTTTAACCTTTGTTGTTGGCTGAATTCCCGGATAATTGGTTCGTATGTAAATTGCACCGCTTAAAGCAGATGCACCAGATAGCACTGATGATGCTCCTTTTACAACTTCAATTTGTTTTATGTTTTCAACTGGAATCAGCGACCAATTTGTTTTACCAGCATCTCCAGATGTAACAGGAAGATTGTCGATAAATACAGCTACTTTACTACCAACACCAAAGGTAAAACCACTGCCACCCCTTATTTGAGGTTCTTCGTCCAAAATTGTTAACCCAGGTACCAGGTCGAGTATTGTTTCAACTGATTCGGTATTTCTTGCATCGATAAGCCGAGGTGTCATTATCTCGATGGAAACTGTTTGGCTTTCGATACTTTTATCGAATCTGCCAGCTCTCACAACTATCTCATCAAAATCAGTACTGAACGGCTCCATATCAAAATCTATACGAGTGGTGCTATCAGAAGCAATCTTAATTTCCATGGTTTGTGATTTCATACCTGTATAGGAAACCATGAAGATATGCTCACCTTCCTGTAATGAAAGAGAGTAATATCCGTTGAAATCACTAACTGTTCCAACAGACATATCTTTTTTGAGGTAAACATTTGCACCGACTAGGGGCTCGGAACTTTCTTTGTCAAATACTCGCCCTGATAAAATACCATTATTTTGACCGGTTGCATTACTAAAAAGTCCGATCCAAAATAACACTAGCATAAATTTGAACAAGGTTTTTATTCCGAATATTCTTCTTTTCATGCAGTTAAGAATAGCTGGTTAATTCTGGAATGTTTGAGTGCACATTGCTAATTGATAACCACCTTCTTTGTGATTGTCTTTCTCGAATTACTAGCACTAACAATATATACCCCCGACTGTATATCGTTTACATTTATGATGTTATTTTCGCCTGATGTTATTTGCTGTTTTAGAATGGTGTGTCCAGCAATATCAAATAAGCATAGTTCATATGTTTTTTGCTTATTGCCACCTATAAGTATATTTAGTTGTTGGTTTCTAACTGATACTTCTATTTGATTTTTAGGCAGTTCGTCAACTGAACTTGGATTATAGATAAATTCAAAATCATCGTACAGGGCAGTACTTCCATCTATAGCATCTACACCGTTACCGGAAGTAATTACTGTAAGAAAATACTCAGGATTATCACTCGATACGTAAACAAAAGGTGCTGAAAATCTTGTCCATTGTGTAACTTCCACTGAAGGAAGTTCTATATAAGCTTCAGCAATAGCATTTGATTCATCACCAGGTAGAGCAGCATATCCAGTATGTAGAAAGAATTTTACAGTGCCAAAGTCACCTAGTGATGGATTACATTTATACCACCCAACTATACTATCAGGTCTGTCGGTTAGAACACCATGCCACCGCTCATCAATTTGATCAGTAAATACATAACCTGCATCAGGATCCAATTCAGCATGAACTCTTCCATTTGTTATGGTTCCAGAGGCCACATGATTAATTAATGATACATAAACATTAAACAAACTTAAAGAGTAACTACCAGAATGAGCATCAGTACTTTTGCCCCATACGATTGGTGCAAAAGCATTCAAGTTAATATTGTCTGATGTTTTTATCGAACTCCAACGAACTGGTTCATCTACACCAACACCAACATCTTCCCATTCTTCAAATCCGGGATTAAGCATTTGCTGCTGTGCATAGTTAGTGCTGGTTGATAATAATAGTGTGATCAATAATGTAGTTAGTGTTTTCATATTTAATTTTTTTTAATTACTAAGTTAGAATCTGTAACCGATTTGAATCATATACCTTAATCCGGGACCTAAGGTAAATACACTTCCGTTATCTTTTATTGTTTTTCCATCAAGAAGTTTATCAACTCCAGGGAATCTTGAAACTAGAACATCGTAAATAGCTTTAATATATTCGCTATCCTTATCAACCTGTAAATTGCCACTAATTCCTAATTCACCTGAATAAGTAGCTAATGCCGGGCCCATAAATATTAAATCAATTGTTAAATTATTCTTAAGTACAAACTGGTATCCGAGCTCTACACCAGCACTTAAAACTCCTATATTTCCACTTAAAATCAAGTCCCCTTTTGCAACTGTGCTATTAACTACATTGAAACTACTCTCAAATTCATAATAATGGACAGAGCCAAATATTCCCCAATATAAGCCATCAGGTGCTAACCTGGCATTCCGTTTTTTAAAATAGTATCGCTTATCACCTGATATGCTGAATCCCCAATTTTTATTGTTCTTTTCAATACTGAAACTATCAGCCAAACTGATAGTTGGCAGAACAAAGTAACCAGCATTTAAGGAGAATGATCGGTGATTTGAAGTAACTCGTTCATAAGAAATATTAATATTACGATAATTCCATATCATTGGGGTAAGATTCCATTTGAGTACATTTTTCTTTGTTAATAGTTCTGCAGAACTTTGCATATCATTAGGTTGTACATAATAATTGCCAATTGACTGACCTTGCATTGAAAAGTTAATCACTAAAAGGAAAGATGCTAATATTAATATCGTTTTATTCATATCCCCTAATGTAATATTGGATGTAAATGTAATAAAATAACCGGGAAAACTGTAAAAAGCAATTTCCCCGGTTCTTAATTTTATTCAGGATAACTATTAGAATATGTAAGAAATACCAATGTTAATACCTATCCATGAATAAGATGGTTGGTTTTTTGTTTTAGCAGCATAATTATATTTAAAATTAACATTTACTCCGGCATTACTACTGCCAAATGGCATTATAATTCCTACTTCCGGAGCAATACCAAAATGCCACTCTTTTCCCTGTATATAGTATAATCCCATAAAATCACGGGATTCAATATAATAGGGACCAATACCAGTACCAATATAGGGTTGTATCTGTCCTTGAGAGAAATAGTAATGTGCTGTAACCATCAGTGGCATGATATTTAAATACCTTCTCTTATAACCATATGTTGTAGTAGTATTTTGTTCTTGAAGTGACCACTCGAGATTTTCGTAAAAAACACTCCAGGCGCCAATACCGCCAACTGTTATCTTATCTGTAACAAAACCACGCCCTTCAATTGAGAAACCACGAAAAGACGGACTGCTTATAAAATCTTTTGTAGAGCCGATAGGGAAACCCATATTCCAGTTGAAGTTCCATATTCCACCACCTTGCGCCATCGAGGAGAAACTCATAAGTACTACAAAGATTACTGTTAAAAATATTTTATTTTTTTTCATGAGCTATTTACTTAAGGGTTATATTAACTTCCGGTTTTTAGTTCAGGAGATTGTTTAAAGGCTTGATCTATAGTGCTTTTTATTCTATCATTAATATTTGATCCTTCAAGCACTCCATTTATTCCTGCTGACCAATATACCGGGTGAATAGTATCATGATCAATTACTCTGATATCTGACGGGTTGAACATTTCAATACGTAGTGTTCCTGTAGTATATGTTGTAATATATGGTACAGGTGGATAGTACCCGGGGTAACCCCAGCCTGGATATCCCCATCCGCCCCAACCAAAACCAGGTCCGTAATACGGAAACCAATAATATACATTAACATTCTTAGTTACAATACTTGATGCAATTACAACTAAATGAGGAGTAACAGTTGTATCTGATCCATCGATACGAGTATATCCCATACTTTCCATATTAGAAGCTATTCTCCCCAAGATCAAAGCTTTGGGTTGATCTTTTGTTGTAGATCCTGTATCCAGAGGTAGTATAGTATCCGGCATAAAGTAATTACTATAATTACTGAATGTGACTGAATCATAATAGGTTGTAACAACCAGATCAGTTTCAGTAGGGCTAAGGCTATCGTCAGGATAACAAGATGATAGCATTAGAATAACGGTTGGTATTATGATCGCCAACATTATTCTTATTGATGAAATTTTATAAAGCATAACTTTTTCTTTGAGAGGATTATTTAACAATTTGTTTCAGTTAACAAAGTTAAGGTTTTTTTGATATGTCTAATGAAAGAGATAATTATAGCGACTTATTCTTGCCAAACTTAAACGATGCGGATAGGTATACATTAAACCCAAAAAAGAATACATCCATTTTGTTCTCGAGAGGGCCTTGCAGAACTCTGTGGTCTTTAGCATTATATTCAACAGGATTAGAAAAATTTGCAATTTGTTTTTGATTTTTATCATACCCAAATGAAAATTCTCCTCCAGCTACTAACAAATATTTCTGAAGAAGAAAGAATTGAAATCCACCTGTTAGATGATAAATATTTATATCGGCTGTATTAACTTTATTGTAGTTAGAATACTGCTTATAATCAGCATTGTTTATATTATTGAAGTCTGTTCTTAAGCCACTTAAAAACATCAATCTCTCACTTAATTGCCATCTGTAACCAATTGCAACATTTAATACTGGTTTAGCAACATCAGCTATAGATAACCAATCTTTGTTTTCAAGTTTATTATATATAATAACTGAAGTAATATCATCTCTTATTGGAGAGTCGATCATCTTGTACGGCTTTATTCGTGAGAAATACTCCATTGTGAAATACAGCCTGTTATTTGCATTGTTGATCTCATAAATTAATCCAAAGGAGACTGAAAAAGGGAATTTTATTCTCGCGTTTAGATTTTTCTTTATTTGTCCATTTACGATAACATAACCAGGCATAAACTCGCCTGTTTCCTGATTTGTAATATTGCTCATACTTTGTTCTCGGAATGCCTCCTTGCCTGTTGAAAATAATGAAAATGATTGTGATGTAAAATTAAGACCGAACCTCCATTTATCAATCACATAATTAAATCCAAGTTTTGCAATCATTCTGTAATCAGTAAATTTAAATGTTTCCAAATACGAACCCTCAGAAACAAGTGATGGGTTAGGAACTCCATCTATCCACAAGGTATCAGTAGCAGAATATGCAATTGTAGATGTTGAAGTACGATACGATAAATATGCTGCTGACAGGAATAAGCTTGTTCCAATTTTGAATCTTTCAGAAACATCATATGAGCAGGCAAGACCAAACCAACTATCAGAATAATCCATAAAATAATTATAGGCTACTTTGTAGATTTCAGTACCAGGATTAGTGCTAATTATGTCAATTTCTTTCGAATTGTAATAATTTATGTCGAAACGGTCCTTCATACGAGTTAAAATTGTAAAAGCAAAAGCAAACTTACTGTCATGCGGACGATAACTATAAGATAAGAAATGAGGTTGTGCATTAAAACTCAAGTTAGATATATCTACATTGGAGCCAAGTGCATCTTTAAAATAATATACACCCCATGTTAATAGTGAGGCAGCAACTGAAAGATTTGAACCGTTCTTTATTTCAGAAATAGTTGCAGGGTTAAAAAAAATCGATGTGTTTGCACCATCTCCGGCTACAACAGCTCCTGAAAGTAATGATGATTGCGAATTGAAATTAAACGACCAGTAATGGTTCATTAACTGGCTATGTGAAACAGTACTTATAATTAATCCTGATAAAATAAGAATAAGGCGAAGCAAGTTGGAATACTTTTTCATTATCGTTGTAATTTTTTACTAAAATAGAAAAATTTAGTAAAGAACTATAGTATGCTATTTGGGAAACAATTAATTTGAGTTATTCAATTCCTGAGTAATATTTCATGAATTGAACCCTTTCGTAAGCTGCAGGATTATTTGACTGTTTTACGCTCATTTTGCCTCTGAATTGTTCTATTGCATCAAAGTTCTTATTGGCCATCCAATCATTAATAACTTTTATCATTATCGGGATTTCTTTAAACCCTTTCTTATATAAAACTGATGCAATCTGGACGGCTTTCGCACCAGCTAAAATTTGCTTAATAGCTGCGTTTCCATCATGCACTCCTGTTGAAGCAGCAATGTCGCACTTTACATTTTCGCTAAGCATTGCAACCCATCTTAGCGACTGTGCCAAATCGGAAGGTGAGCTGAAAACATTTGACGACTTGATCTCGAAATTATTAATATCAATATCAGGAGAAAAGAACCTGTTAAACAACACAAGACTTTTAATGTTTGTCCATGAAAGCATTTCCATTGTTTTTGCAAGTCCTGAAAAGTAATAGCTTAATTTCAAAGCAACAGGTATCTTTATGATACTAGTTACTTTTTCCACAATGTCGAAATATATTTTCTCATTATCAGCACTGCTTTTATTTGGGTTGGATGGGAGTATAAAAATGTTTAGTTCCAGTCCGTCAGCACCTGCATCCTCAATCTTCTTTGCGAAGCTAACCCATTCATTGCTTGTCATACAGTTTATTGATGCAATTATTGGAATATCAACACTTGCTTTGCAATCAGAAATTAGTTTCAAGTAATTGGCTACATCATTATCAGCGCTGTAATTTTGAATATAATCAAGAGCTTCCGGATAAAGGTTATTCAATTCATCTTGCTCAAAAATGCGATTAGCAGATTGAATTATTTGTTCTTCGAAAAGTGATTTTAATACAACCGCACCAGCTCCTTCTTTAGCTATTTCAATTACATTCTCAATCGAGTTTGTTAAACCCGAACTGCCAACAATTATCGGGTTTTTAAGCTTTAAACCCATGTAAGTTGTTTCAAGATTTGCCATTTATTCTAATAATTAATATTAATAAATAGATTGCTGTAAAAATAGCAACTTATGGTTTACTAAGAATGAATAATCTAAATTAAAAATTATTCTAAATAAGTACGTAAATCTAATTTAATGTGCCTTGTGATAATTGTAAGTTTATGTCTACCAATTTTGCTATGTATATATCATAACAGTTATTTTACAGAATAAAGAAACTATTAGTAAACTATTCCGTTGTGTGTGTATATTTGCAAATATTCTTTGCTTTGATTATATGCCTAAACAATTTAATAAAATTCTCATAATTCAAACTGCCTCTTTGGGAGATGTTATTCTTAGTACACCCCTCATTGAAAAGTTGCATCATTTTTTTCCTAAGGCAAAGATTGATTTTCTATTAAAGTATGGCTATGAAGGAGTATTAAGAAGACATCCAAAGCTGCATCATGTTATTGTTTGGGACAAAACAGAAAAAAAGTATATGCACTTAAAGGAGTTAATAGAAATCATCAGGGAGAACAAATATGATCTGGTTGTAAATATTCAAAGGTTTGCTTCCTCAGGCTTAATAACTGCTTTGTCGGGGGCGAAACATAAGGTTGGATTTTCAAAAAACCCTTTCTCAATAATATTTTCAAAAAAGGTTGATCACAAAATTAGCACATCTGACATAAGCCCACATGAAACTGAGCGGAACTTAAAACTAATAGAACATCTATCAGATGACAGTAACTTTCCTGTGAAGTTGTATCCTTCAAAGCATGATATGGCAATGGTATCACAGTATAAGACTAAGAGGTACATAACAATATCCCCTGGATCATTATGGTTTACAAAGCAATTCCCTGAACAAAAATGGATAGAATTTGTATCATCAGTCGATGAAGATATAATGGTTTATTTGCTTGGATCTCCCAAAGAAAAAGCTCTTTGTGATATTATAATCGAAAAGTCAAATCACGCACTTGTTCTTAATCTTGCGGGGAAATTATCGTTTCTCGAATCATCTGCTTTGATGAGGGATGCCGTAATCAATTACGTAAACGATTCTGCTCCTATGCATATGGCTTCGGCGATGAATGCACCTGTTGCGGCTATTTTCTGTTCAACTGTTCCTGAATACGGGTTTGGTCCTTTATCAGATAATGCCCATATTATTCAGTCAGATGAAAATTTGAGTTGTAAACCTTGTGGCCTGCACGGCTTAAAAAAATGCCCAAAAAAACATTTCAAATGTGCATTAACAATTAAGAACGAACAATTACTAGACGTGTTGAATAATATAGAGTGATAGTAAAATAGTAAATTACAAAAGAATATATGGAACTAGAAGATGAAATAAGCAAATCTGTAGAATTGTTAAAAAAAGGGAAAGTAATACTTTATCCAACCGACACTATTTGGGGTATAGGTTGTGATGCTACGAATTCAAAGGCGGTACAAAAGATTTATAAGTTAAAAGGCAGGAGGGATGATAAAGGCATGATAGTGCTGCTTGATTCACCGGATAAGTTAGCTACATATCTTAAAAAAGTACCCCCAATTGCTTATGATCTTATTGAAAATTCAAAATCACCATTAACAATTGTATATTCAGGAGCAACAAAACTTGCAAAGAATATAGTTGCATCTGACGGTACTATTGCAATTAGGATAGTGAAAGAAGAATATTGTTCCAATGTTATTAAACGGTTTGTAAAACCTATTGTTTCAACTTCAGCAAATTATTCCAATCAACCTTCTGCAATGACCTTTAAACAAATTGATAAGGGAATAATTGATGGTGTTGATCATGTAGTCTCAGTGTTTCAAGATCGTGTAGGGTTAGTAAAAGCCTCAACTATTATAAAGTTGGAAGAAGATGGCACTTTTTTAATATTAAGAGATTAGTGTAATAAAATTTTACTCGGACTCTGGCAAGTTCATTTCCACATAATTCAAGACAAACCATAATTTATATGCTTACTTTATTTTAAAAATAGTGTAAGTTATTGACAAATTAAAATATTATTCTATATTTGCAGTGCTTGTTTTGTTTGTTTTTCATAATTGGGCCCACCCAATAGACCGCCTGGTCTCGGGTGGGTTTTTTATCGTATTATAGTGATTCTCAAGCTTTCAGATATCAGGTTCTAAAAACTGTTCATCTATTCTATTTGGGTTAATACTTTAAACTGACAAACACTTCGGTAAGTACATTATTAACTCGCAATCTTAATAAATTTGATTTGTAGAATAAAAAAATCCTCCCAAAATTGAGAGGATTTTTAAATAGTTACAATATAGCAAGGTTTTATTTATTTCTTTTTTTCAGCTTTTTCTTCTTTTTCAATTTCACTTTTCAAAGAAGCAAGTACATCAAGGTCTCCAAAAGTAGTTTTTTCTACTTTTTCGTTCACCTTACTAATAGCCTGTTTAGATTTTTGTGTCTCAGAAGCAGCTTTCTCTGATTTTTTAGCTCTTGCTGCTCTTTCTTCTTCTTCAAAAAGCCGTGTATGCGACAAGATGATCTTCTTGCTATCCTTGGAAAACTCGATTACTTTGAAGTCCAAAGTATCTTCTACCTTAACGCTTGATCCATCTTCTTTCTTTAGGTGACGTGTTGGAGCAAAACCTTCAACGCCATAGGGAAGTGAAATTAAAGCACCTTTATCATGTAGGTTAATAACAGTTCCCTGATGTACAGAATTAAGTGTAAATACTGTTTCAAATACATCCCATGGGTTCTCTTCTAATTGTTTGTGTCCTAGACTTAAGCGACGATTCTCTTCGTCAACGTCAAGAACAACTACTTCAATCTGTTCACCTATTTTTGTGAATTCGGCAGGATGTTTAATCTTCTTCGACCAACTTAAGTCACTAATATGAATCAATCCGTCAACACCTTCTTCGATTTCAACAAAAATGCCAAAGTTTGTAAAGTTTCTAATAGTTGCTTTGTGCTTTGAGTTTACTTTATATTTATCACGAATTACTGTCCAAGGATCAGGAAGTAATTGCTTCATACCAAGTGACATTCTTCTCTCCTCACGATCAAGAGTAAGTATTACAGCTTCAACTTCATCACCTACTGAAAGGAAATCCTGAGCAGTACGTAAATGTTGTGACCATGACATCTCACTTACATGTGTAAGTCCTTCAACGCCTGGTGCAATCTCAATAAATGCTCCATAGTCAGCAAGAACAACAACTTTTCCTTTTATTTTATCACCAACTTTTAAATCAGGACTTAGGGAATCCCATGGGTGAGGTGTTAGCTGTTTTAATCCAAGAGCAATACGCTTTTTATTCTCATCGAAATCAAGAATTACAACTTTTAATTTTTGATCAAGCTCAACAATTTCTTCCGGATGTTTGATTCGTCCCCAACTTAGGTCGGTAATGTGAATTAAACCATCAACACCACCAAGATCGATAAATACTCCATAGGAAGTAATGTTTTTTGCAATACCTTCAAGTACTTGTCCTTTTTCAAGTTTAGCAATAATCTCAGATCTTTGTTGTTCAAGTTCATCTTCAATAAGTGCTTTGTGTGAAACCACAACATTTTTATATTCATGATTGATCTTAACCACTTTAAATTCCATGGTTTTAGCAACATAAATGTCATAATCTCTGATAGGTTTAACGTCAATCTGTGAACCAGGTAAGAATGCTTCAATTCCAAAAACATCAACAATAAGTCCGCCTTTTGTACGACATTTCACGTACCCATTTATTATCTCATCTTTGTCAAACGCTTCGTTTATTCTATCCCATGATTTTAATGTACGAGCCTTTTTGTGAGAAAGAATCATCTGACCGTTAGAGTCTTCCTGATTTTCGACATAAATATCTACTACATCTCCAACTTTGAGTTCAGGATTATATCTAAACTCATTAAAAGCTATAATTCCATCAGATTTGTATCCAATATTAATTACAACCTCACGATCAGTAATACCTACGATAGTACCATCAATTACTTCATGTTCAATAATTGAACTTAATGAATTTGTATAAATATCTTCAAGTTTGGTTCTTTCGGCATTAGAATAATTATCCTGTTTTTTCTCGAGTGAGTCCCAGTCAAATTCTTCAGGAACGGCTTCTTCTGCTTCTTTTTCTTCTTCGTCAAGCTTTTCTGCTACAACTTCTTCCTGAGATACCTCAGGTTCTGGAATTTCAGCCTCGATTGGTTCTTCCTCAGTAACTTCTTCGGTTTTTGCCTCAATTACTTCTTCTTCAACTACAACTGGTTCTTCTGTAATATCTTCACGATTTTCTTCTTTTGATTCAGTTACTGGAGTAGTAGTTTCTTCTTCTACGATTTCTTCTTTTTCAGCAACAGGTTCTTTAACTTCTTCTTTAGCTTCTTCAGCAGGAGTTTCTTCATTTACTTTTTCCCCAGCTTTCAGATTTTCGGCTGTTACTTTATTCTCATCAGCAGGTTCAGGGTTGGCTTTTTCTAATTCTGACATCAATAATTAATTATGTTTCAATATCAACAGTCCGGTATTAGTGACTTGAAACCGATTATACATAAGTTTAGTATTTTAAGAATTTGGGTAATAACACACTACCAAAATTCCGGACACCTTAAAATCGGGGTGCAAAAGTACTGATATTTATCGAAATACAAAAATTTATTAAAAACTAATTTTACGGGAAATAATTGTACTACCTTTGCCCCGTTAATTTCAATGGATTATCACTTGTAAATATCAGATACACAAATCTTTAAATTAATTATTTTATGTCATTAAACTGTGGGATTATCGGCTTGACCAATACAGGTAAAACGACAATTTTTAATTGCATGTCGAATACAAAAGCTCAAAGTTCTAATTATGCTTTTAGCGCAACAAAGTCAAATAAAGGAATTGTACTTGTACCTGATCCAAGATTATATAGACTTGATGAACTGGTTCATTCGGAGAAAGTTGTGCCCGCAAATGTTGAGATAGTTGATGTGCCTGGTTTGGCTAAAGGTTCGAATGAAGGAGAAGGAGTTGGAAATCAGTTTTTGGCTGATATTCAGCAAACCCATGCGTTAATTCATGTATTAAGGTGCTTTGATGATGATGATCTTCCTCATATTGAGGGCTCAGTAGATCCGGTAAGAGATCTTGAAATTGTTGATTTTGAGTTACAGGTAAGGGATCTTGATCTTCTCGATAGAAAAATTCAAAGACAAGAGAAACTGATAAAATCTGGTGATAAAGATGCGAAAAAAGCAGTTGAGGTTCTTTCTAAATATAAAGCACATTTAGAAAATTTTGGAAATGCCAGAACAGCTCTTGTTAATCCTGGCGATGAACAATACATTAAAGATATTCAGCTGCTGACAGAAAAAACGGTTTTATATGTTTGTAATGTTGATGATGAATCGGCAATTAACGGTAATAGTTATGTGAGTAAAGTAAGAGATTATTTAGGAGAGGATGAAACTGTTATAGTTATTGCGGGAAAACTTGAAGCTGAAATATCTGAGCTGGAGGATGAAGATGACAGGAAGGAATTTCTTGAGGATGCCGGATTAGTTGAACCAGGGGTTAATAAACTTATACGATCAGCATATAATGTACTAAATCTCCAGTCATTCTTTACCGCCGGACCAAAAGAAATAAAAGCATGGACAATTAAAAAGGGTATGAAAGCACCCGAAGCTTCTGGTGTAATTCATAGCGATCTGCAGCGTGGGTTTATTCGCGCAGAAGTAATTAAATATGATGATTATATCTCATATGGTTCTGAGCAAGCAGTAAAAGATGCAGGTAAATTTCATGTTGAAGGCAAAAACTACGTAGTGGAAGACGGTGATGTTATGCACATTAGATTTAATGTTTAAATAATTTAGACTAAAAACCTGTCAGGTCTGGAAGACCTGACAGGTTTTATTATTATTATTATTCATTCCTGAAAACAAACTTCCCATTATCTACATCAACCAGTATCTTCTCATTAGGGACAAGCTTACCAGATAGTATCATTTTTGAAAGTTCATTAAGTACTTCGCGTTGAATAACTCTGTTCAACGGTCGTGCACCATATAGAGGATCGTAGCCTATATCTGCTAATTTGTTTATTGCTGGATTAGTAATGCTAATTTCAATGTTATTTTTTTTAAGCATTTTTTTAACACCATTAAACTGCAGACCCACAATATCCTTTGTTTCACTCTTTGTAAGAGGTTTAAACATGATTATTTCATCGATTCTGTTTAAGAACTCCGGACGAATGGTTTTCTTAAGTACATCTAATACTTCCACTTTTGTTTTTTCAACAATTTTTTCCTGATTTTGTTCGTCTATTCCGGAAAAATTTTCCTGAATAATATGTGAACCAATATTTGATGTCATAATGATAATGGTGTTCTTGAAATCAACAACTCTTCCTTTATTATCTGTGAGCCTTCCATCATCAAGAACTTGTAATAAGATATTAAACACATCAGGGTGAGCTTTCTCAATTTCATCCAGCAAAACAACCGAATACGGTTTACGTCTGACAGCTTCTGTAAGCTGACCACTTTCATCATAACCAACATATCCGGGAGGTGCTCCGATGAGCCGGGATACCGAATGCCTCTCCTGATATTCAGACATATCTATACGTACCATTGATTGTTCATTATTAAAAAGGAAATCGGCTAATGCTTTTGCTAACTCTGTTTTGCCAACACCTGTTGTGCCGATAAATATGAATGATCCAATTGGTCTTTTTTCATCTTGTAAACCGGCTCTGCTTCTGCGAATCGCATCCGAAATCGCTGCTATTGCATCATCTTGCCCAATTACTCTTTCATGTAGTTCAGTTTCCAGTGTAAGGAGTTTTTCCCTTTCACTTTGAAGCATACGGCTTATTGGAATTCCCGTCCATTTTGAAACAACATCTGCAATATCTTCAGCTCCAACTTCCTCGTTTATCAAGGGACTGTCTCCCTGAAGTTCTTCAAGTTGCGCTTTGTAAGCTTCAATGGCGGCTTGATTGTCTTGTAATTTGCTATATCTTATTTCTGCTACTTTGCCCAGGTCCCCATCGCGTTCAGCTTGCTCGGCTTTTAATTTATATTCTTCCTGCTCCTGTTTTTTAAGCTGGATTTTATCAACTAAATCTTTCTCTGCCTGCCAGGATGCTCTTAGACTAGTCCTTTCTTCATTTAGATTAGCGAGATTTTCTTTAATTGCCTCAAGTTTCAGTTTATCCTTTTCTCGTTTAATCGCTTCTCTTTCAATCTCCAGTTGACGAATCTTACGCTCTACAATTTCAAGATCTTCTGGAATAGAATTTATTTCCAGTTTTAGTTTTGAGGCCGCTTCATCCATTAAGTCGATGGCCTTATCAGGTAAAAACCTGTCGGTTATGTATCGTTGTGATAATTCAACTGCAGCAATAATTGCTTCATCTTTAATACGAACCTTATGGTGATTTTCATATTTATCTTTGAGTCCGCGAAGAATTGATATTGCAGACAAAGTATCGGGTTCGTCAATTATTACCTGCTGAAATCTCCTTTCCAGAGCCTTGTCTTTTTCAAAGAATTTCTGGTATTCCTTAAGTGTAGTTGCTCCAATTGCCTTAAGTTCCCCTCTTGCTAAAGCCGGTTTTAGAATATTTGCAGCATCCATGGCTCCTTCTCCTTTTCCTGCACCAACTAAAGTGTGGATTTCATCAATAAACAGAATTATCTCACCATCAGATGATAACACTTCTTTAACAACGCTTTTTAATCGTTCTTCAAATTCACCTTTATATTTTGCACCCGCAATGAGTGATCCCATATCTAATGAGTAGATAAGATTGGATTTAAGATTTTCAGGTACATCTCCATTTACAATTCTATGAGCTAGACCCTCGGCAATTGCAGTTTTGCCCACTCCGGGTTCACCAATAAGAATTGGATTGTTTTTCGTCCTTCTCGATAATATTTGCAGTACTCTTCTTATCTCATCATCACGCCCAATAACCGGATCAAGTTTTCCTGAACCGGCAAGGTCATTCAAATTACGAGCATATCTGCTTAAAGCATTATACTGATCTTCCGCGCTTTGATTAGTAGCTGATGCACCTTTCCTTAATTGTTTAATAGCCTCAATTAGTTCCTTCTTATTAATATCGTTATCTTTCATTAGATTTGAAGCAGTACTCTTTACTTCAAGCAGAGCGATAAGAAAATGCTCAATTGAAATGAATTCATCGTTAAATTCCTTTAGATATTGCCTTGCCTTTTGTAATACACTCGATGCTTCACTTGAAAAATATCCTTCTCCACCACTAACTTTTGGAAGTGATTCAATTATTTTGTCAACTGCTTTCGAGAATACAATAAAGTTAACGTTCAGCTTTTTAAGTAAAAAAGGAGTAACATTCTCATCAATAGTAATTATTGCTTTTAATAAGTGAATGCTTTCTATTGATTGATTATCATTTGAAGATGCTATTTCCTGGGCCTTTTGTATGGCCTCCTGCGATTTTATTGTAAATTGATTTAAGTTCATAATTTAATTTTTTTAATTACATATCAAAAGCTTCACCAAATAAATATCTGTATGGTAAACCGGAAAATTTGTCATAATACTTTAATTCAAACTGTCAAAATGACTTGATATATAGATTGTTAGGTCAATATAAATTTATTGGTAACACATTACAAATTATCATCTTTACTTATAATGTTTAAAGATAGAAATAAAAGTTGTTACAATTCGTTCTAAGATGAGGCTGTTATAAATTTTATAAAAGAACTCTTTATTGGAATTAGGCGTAAGAAATTAATGGATAAGAAAACTTTGGTTGTTGGTGGGAGTGAGAAACAGGATAGATATTCAAATAAAGCAATTAGAAAACTACTCGAATATGGACATTCGGTGGAGTCGGTTGGTACTATAGAATCAAAGGTTGAAACAGTTGAAATTGTAACTGGAAAACCTGATTTTGAGAATATCCATTCCGTTAGTATGTATATCGGGCCGGCAAAGCAGTCGGAATATTACAAGTATATAGTTGGTTTAAAACCTTCCCGGATAATCTTTAATCCAGGTACAGAAAATATGGAATTTGAAACAATTGCCATTAACAATGGGATTGAAGTTGTTAGAAATTGTACACTTATGATGTTGGATTATGGTTTATTCTGAAAATCGGGAATGTTTTGTATTTATTTTTAATTTTGCGATTCATAAAAATTATTACCTAAGGGCATAATTAATGAAAATATTAACTGGAAAAATTGCCGGTCTTGTCTTATTATTATTCGGTTTGAGTTTTGCACCTGCAAATGGCACACAGGCTCAGGAAATATGTGATATCTGGATTGAATCACAACCGATTTGTCCTGATGTTTATTTTGAACTTGAGCCAAATACACCCGATCAACCTTATTTTGTTTACGATTGGCTTCAGAAGTCGCAGGACGGTACTTATATTTCAGTTGGAGATGAATATATTTATGGAGCTAAAATTTTAGATTCAACTGTATATAAACTAATAATAATTGACACATTACTTCATGATACTTGTGAAAGTGCTCCTTTTGGCGTTGGCGTACATCAACAGATTAACATTGAATTTAATCAGTTACAGCTAACATGTACAAATGGTGATGAATCCAACGGTAATTCAGCGAAGGTAAAGGCAATTGCTACTGGTGAATTTCAACCTGATGAATATCATTATTTCTGGGACGTGCTGCCACTTCACATAGCACCTGGAGATTCTTCTTTGGCTGTCGATTTAAAAGCTCACCAAAAATATGCGATTGAAGTCAGGGACAACTACGGGTGTCCAAAATTTGATACAATCTGGACAGAGGCCTACGATAATCCTGAAGTTGAAGTATATGCTGATCCCGATACGGCTTACCTGCAAAACCCATTTATTACATACTCATTTATAAATCTTTCTGAGGACAGTATTCCAATTTCAAATCATTTCTGGTGGTTTAATGATACTATTGATGATCCTAACAATACCAGCGATTTATTGACACCAACCTATCAATATGGATCAGTTGGGGAATTCTATGTTATTCTAACAGTATATAATCCTGAAGGATGTGACACAACATTTTTGAAATTTATAGAAGTAAAACCTGTGAAGCTATTTATTCCGAACGTTTTTACTCCGGGAACGGGCGGTCCTAATGAAAAATTTATTATTACTGACGATCCTGACAAGACTGTATTTGATGATGCATTAAATAAGTTTTATGTAAGTTCGCATTTAGTAGTTTTTAATCGCATGGGACGAACTGTTTATGAAGCGGAAAATTATGATAACACTTGGGATGGGAGTAATTTGCCTGATGGTGTGTATTATTTTGTGCTTGAATGCAGTGGTGTAAAAAGCACTGATGTTTTTAAAGGCTCCGTAACAATAATTAGAGGAAATTAAATAATGTATTATGAAAAATCTTATTCAAATCTTATTTTTAGTAATTGTTCTGATTATACAGTCATGTGGAAATAGCAATAATAATGGTATATCAACCGATGTTGTAAAAAATACTAAATCTGCAGTGAAATTAGCTGAACCCGGAACAGCAGCAAATATTCAGTTTGATGAAATTGTACATGATTTTGGCACTATGATTCAGGGCGAACGTGTTGTTTATAGTTTTCAATTTGTTAACACGGGAGGATCCGACCTGATTATTACCAAAGTTAGTACAAGTTGTGGATGCGCTTTAGTAGAATATACCGACAAACCTATACCAGCTGGTGAAGTTGGTAATATTGAAGTTGCTTTTGATAGTAAAGGTAAAAAAGGCATGCAAAATAAAAGTATTACGGTACTGGCAAATACTGAACCAAATTCTATTACTTTGCGAATTAAAGCAAAGGTGATATTACCTGAAAGAAATTAATAAACTTAAAAGTTAAAAAAATGGATATATTATTCTTATTATTACAAGAAACTGAATCAGCCGATGGTGGCTGGATGTCGATGCTACCCTTATTTCTTATTTTGGTTGTTTTTTACTTCTTCTTTATAAGACCTCAAACAAAGAAGAATAAGGAACAGAAAAAGTTCAGGGAAGAACTTAAAAAAGGTGATAAAGTTATCACTATTGGTGGTCTTCACGGTAAAGTTGCTGAATTAAAGGAAACTACAGTTGTCCTTGATGTTGCTCCACAGATTAAACTAGTGGTGGAAAAAAGCGCCATTGTAATGGACAGGGCTGAGGTTGGTCAGAAAAAATAGTCCACTTTTTAATTTGATTTATAACCCAGGGTTGTAATAAAATAATTCCGGTTTTCTATGAGTACCAGATCGAAAAAATATCATTCTGTAAGAGATCGGAGAACACAACAATCTTTTTTTCGCTTTGGAAGTGATCGGTTGATATTCTTTATCTGTATTCTAATTGCATCACTGTTTTGGCTGCTTATTAAGCTATCAGTTGTTTATTCAGTTAACTACACCTTCAAGGTATCGTACAACAATGTACTACCTGAACTTCGTTTAACAAAAATTGTAGATTCTACATTGAATCTGAACTTAACCACCCGGGGGTTTACAATCCTTAAGTTAAATCTTTTTGATGATATGCAAAATCTTGATATCAACCTTGGTAACTATTCTGTTGAACATAAAGGTGGTATAGAATATAGCATTAACACAAATGAGCTAATCGATAAATTTGCAAATATTGTTGGAGTAGGTGAAAGTGATATTAAATTTTCTAGAAATTCACTTACATTTGAAATGGAGAAAACGGGAGAGAAAAAAGTCCGTGTTGTTCCTGATTACCAATTAAATTTTGTAAGCCAATATGATTTGTATAGCGAGGTTAAAGCCGACCCCGAATATATTATTGTATATGGCCCTCAAACCGTTTTGGACACTATTAAAGAGGTTACTACTAAGATACTTGTTCTGGAAAATGTGATGACAGATCAATCTGTAAAAATTGAATTACAGAATCCAGCCCCTAATTTGCTTAGTTATAGTCATAAAGAGATTACATTAAATTTCCAGGTAGATAAGTTTACAGAATCTAATATGAATGTTTCTATAAACCTGAGTAATTTGCCATATAAGATCAAAACGTTTCCTTCACAAGTGAAAGTTTACTACAGGGTAGCTCAAGTTGATTTTAACGAAGTTAGGTCTCATCAGTTTAATATATATCCGGTAATTAATAATATGGATATTCTACAGGCTAGTAAGCTGCAACTTAAATTATCTAAACAGCCCGACTTCGTTAGGAATGTGCGGATTGTACCTTCTGATGTGGAGTTCCTAATTATAAAATGAGTGATCAATCTGGCGTAATCCCTGCCTGCCGAAAAGCAGGCATGTGACCTGTAAAAATATTTAGTGACAGATGAAAAAAGTTGCATTAACCGGTAATATTGGAAGTGGTAAAAGTGTTGTGGCAAAAATATTCCAGGTATATGGTATTTCCGTTTTCAACGCAGATATCGAAGCCCGTATGTTATATTCTGATGATGATGTTAAGGATAAAATGGTTTCCTTGTTTTCAGATGCTATTTTAGATTCAAATAGTGAAATAGACACAAAAAAAATAGCGTCAATTATTTTTAATAACAAGAAAGCAATGAAAATCGTAAATAGTATTATTCATCCCAAGGTTCTCCATAAGTATAATAATTGGTGTAGTGAACACGCGTCGGAATTATATACAATTCATGAGGCAGCAATTATTTTTGAACATAACCTCCAGAAGAATTTTGATGCTGTTATTAATGTATCTGCGCCTACTGATGTGCGGATTAAACGTGTTATGGATCGTGACAAAGTATCTGAAGATTCAGTTAGAGAGAGAATTGAAAATCAATTATGTGATAAAGTTAAATGTGACCTTGCACAATTTGTAATTTACAATGATGGTAGTAAGTTTATTGTTCCACAGGTAGATGCAATTCATAAATTATTAATTTCCAGCTAATCACGGAATTATGAACAGGGTTTATTTAATTGGATTTATGGGAGTGGGTAAAAGTACAGTTGCGAAGAAACTGGCTTCTTTGTTAGATTGGAGTTACTATGATACAGATGTAGCATTTGAGGAAAAATATAAAATTAGTATTAATACATTTTTTGAGAAGTATAGCGAAGAATTATTTCGAAAACTTGAAAATGAAATACTTATATCGACTTTCGATCTTGATAATTGTATTATCTCTACAGGAGGAGGAACACCTTGTTATGCGGATGCGATGAATAAAATCAATGAAAATGGAATTAGTGTGTATTTGGAAATGAATGAGAAAGCCATTCTGAATCGTCTTCTGAAGTCGAAACAGAAGCGTCCTTTGGTAATATATAAGTCAGAAGATGAGTTATTTGGTTTTATAAACGAAAAGCTTATCAGCAGACGGCCACACTACTCAAAAGCCACTATGACCTTTCCGGCTCTCTCTCTTGATATTAATGAACTTTTTGAAAAGATAAAATCTTGTTTGTAATATAAGCAAGCATTGATAAATATTGTAACTAATCAGTATAAGAATTTCGTTGTTATGACCAGTTTTCTCTGTGAAACTTTGTGTTTTCTCAGTGTTTCCCTGCCTGCGGCTGGCAGGTTTGTGAAACAACCCAACCTTCCACAGGCAAAGTGTTACACAGAGTTGCTCAAAGAATACACAGAGTTGCTCAAAGATTGACCTATAATTATTGAAATCCCTTTATATTATTTCGTTAGAACACACTAATAGGTACTAAATATTATACACCTACAATATCCTATTCTTATCTTTTTACCAGTAAAGCAACATTCTCAACATGATGCGTTTGTGGGAACATATCAACAGGTTGTGATTTTATTACATCATACTTATGTGCTAATAATTTAATGTCTCTGGCCTGTGTTGAAGGATTGCAACTAACATAAATAATCTTTTCAGGTTCCATTAGTAATAACTGCTTAACTATATTTTCATGCATGCCTGCTCGAGGTGGGTCGGTAATAATAATATCAGGTTTACCGTTAGATTCAATAAACTCTGGTGTAAGTACCTTAACAATATCACCTGCAAAAAACTCAATATTATTAATATTATTTGATTCAGCATTTTCTTTTGCACCTGCAATTGCTTCTTCAACATATTCAATACCAACAACTTTATTAACCGATTTAGCTATAAATGCAGCAATTGTACCTGTTCCGGTATATAGGTCATAAACAAGTTCGTTACCTTTAAAATCGGCAAAATCAAATGCAACCTGGTATAATTTATTTGCCTGATCAGGGTTAGTTTGATAAAATGAAACTGGTCCGACTTTGAATTTCAAAATAGTATTATCCGGAGATTTCATTTCTTCAAGCAAGTATGGTTTTCCACTATACGACTTAATATCCTGATCCCAAATAGTATCATTCTGTTTCTCATTAACTACATACATTAAGGATGTAATTTCCGGAAATTGCTCTGCAATCGACTTTAACATTGTTTTAATATCAAGGTCGTCATATCTAAACACAATGATTACCATTAAATCACCTGTTGAAGATGTGCGAATAATCAGATTACGTAAAAATCCTTCATGATTTCTAACATTGTAAAAGTCAAGATTATTATGAACAGCATATTCCCTGATAGCTATACGTATATCATTTGATGGATCTTTCTGAAGATAACAATGATCAATATCCAGAATTTTATCAAATCTTCCAGGTATGTGAAATCCAAGGCCATCAGTATTTTGTGGGCCTCCATCTTCTTTTGATATATCCATGTCGGTCAGCCACCTTTTGTCAGAAAATGTGAACTCCAGTTTATTTCGGTAATAATATTCATTTTCCGCACCAATTATTGGGAGAAATTCTGCCACAGAAACTTTTGCGATACGTTCGAAATTGTCCTTAACATGTTTTTGTTTATTTGCTAGTTGATCATTATAGCTGATATGTTGCCATTTACATCCACCGCATAATCCAAAATGAGAACAACTAGGAGTTACACGCTCTTTCGAATATGTATGAAATTTAGTTATTCGTCCTTCAAGATATGATTTCCTTTTTTTTGTGACCTGAATATCAACAATATCACCCGGTGCTGCAAAAGGGATGAATATTACTTTATCGTTCACTCTGGCAATACATTTTCCCTCGGCGCCGGCATCAGTAATTTCTATTTTCTCATACGAGGGAAGCGGTTGTTTTATACGTGACATAATTGGTGATTATTGTTTACTTATTTTGTTTAAACTAATTGATGTGAATTACATTCTTTCAGGAACTTGAATTCCTAACAGGGCCATTGATGATTTTATTGTATTTCCTGTAAAATCAGAAAGTGCTACCCTAAAGTTTCTCTTACTTTCGTCTGATTCTTTCAGAATAGCAACTTCATGATAAAACTGATTATATTCCTTAGCTAGTTCGTATACATAATTGGCAATTATTGCCGGGCTAAGGCTATTAGCAGCCTGTTGTGTGATTACCGGAAAATCATGTAATAATTTCAAAACCGACAGTTCCTTTGATTCTAAATCAAATTCAGAATTGAGGGTTTGGTTGGTATTAATATTTAACTTCTCTGATTTCCTTATTATCGATCTGATACGTGCATGTGTATATTGAATAAAAGGCCCAGTGTTTCCATTAAAGTCTATTGACTCTTCAGGATTGAATGTCATGGTCTTTTTTGGGTCAACTTTAAGAATAAAATATTTTAAGGCACCAAGGCTGATTATATTATAAAGCTCAGTTGCTTCTTCTTTTGTAAAATCATCAAATTTTCCAAGCTCTTCTGATGTACTAACTGCAGTTAAATACATCTCATCCATCAAATCATCAGCATCCACAACTGTACCTTCTCTTGATTTCATCTTACCATCAGGAAGTTCAACCATCCCGTAGTTAAGGTGATGAATATTCTCTGCCCAGCTTCTTCCTATTTTCTGTAGTATTATTTTAAGAACATCAAAATGATAATTTTGCTCATTTCCTACCACATAAAGTAATTCGGAAGGATGATAATCATCATATCGGAGTTGTGCTGTTCCAAGATCTTGAGTCATATATACAGATGTCCCATCAGCTCTTATAAGTAATTTTTCATCCAATCCCTCCTCAGACAGGTCGCACCATATTGATCCATCATTTTTCTTAAAGAACATTCCTGAATTAAGACCCTCTTCAACAAGCTTTTTACCCAGTAGGTAAGTTTCAGACTCATAATAAATATTATCAAAATCGATGCCCATCCTGTTGTATGTAATATCCATACCATTATAAACCCATTGGTTCATGTTTTGCCAAAGCTGCTTTACTTCTTCTTTGCCATCTTCCCAATCCTTTAGCATTTGTTTAGCTTCCAGCATTAATGGTGTTGCATTTTTGGCTTCGGACAGATCCATACCATCTGATACCAGAGATGCTATTTCTTCTTTGTTTCTTTTGTCGAAAAGAACGTAAAAATCACCTACAAGTTTATCTCCTTTCTTATTGGCGATATCTGGTGTTATATCTTCGCCCCACTTTTGCCAGGCAACCATCGACTTACAAATATGAATACCTCTATCGTTAATAAGGTTAACCTTTTTAACATTCTGACCATTATTTTTAAGGATCTCGGCAACAGACCACCCAAGAAGGTTATTTCTAATATGTCCCAGATGGAGTGGTTTATTTGTATTTGGCGATGAATATTCAATAACAGTTGGGTCACTGTCTTTTTTCGTTTTACGACCGAAATTATGATTATTAACATTTTGATGAAAAAATTTCATCCAATAATCATTTGATATTACAATGTTTAAAAAACCTTTAATTATATTGTAATCAGTAACTTCAGGTACTTCGTTAACTAGATAACTACCAATATCCTCTGCCGTTTGTTCCGGCCCTTTTTTTGAGATTCTCAGAAAAGGAAATACCACAATTGTAAAATCGCCTGTAAACTCAGGTCTCGTTTTTTGAACCTGTGCAAGGTTAACGTGAAGCTCTTGTCCGTATAGCTTATCAACAGCCTTGAGAAGATTAATTGTTAATATTTGCTCAATCATGTGGTCGTAAATTATCTGATGGCAAAAGTAGACAAAAAACTTGCTGTGTAGTTTTCTCTGGTAGTAGATTTAATACTTATGAGATATGAATCAATATTAATCTAACTTGCGGAGTCTTCTGCACAACAATTGCACAAGTAGTGTAGTTTGTTTAAGAGTAGATTAACTAAAAAGTAGAGCTAACTAATAGCATTCATAAAAATTTATTTTAAATTTATCGGCTTTTTCAATGATATTGTATAGATGTTAGAAAAGAATAATATCAAACTCAGAGCCCCTGAGCCCGAAGATATCGAGTTCTTGTTTGAAATCGAGAATAATAGTGATTATTGGCATGTAACTAAAACACATAACCCATTTTCACGATTTGATATTGAACAATATATATTACTTGCTGATAAGGATATTTATACAGCACAGCAGTTAAGATTTATTATCGATCTTAAGGGTGGTGAAAAAAAGCAGTCAATAGGAACGATAGATGTTTTCGACTTTAACGCGCATGATAAACGAGCTGGAATTGGAATTTCAATAATTGAGAGTATGAGGCAAAAGGGATATGCAGGAATTGCTCTCGATATACTTATTGAATATATGTTCGTACATTTGAATATGCATCAACTATATTGTAATATAGAAAGTGATAACAAAAGAAGTATAGGCCTTTTCGAAAGTAGAGGATTTGTAGCAGCAGGTGTGAAAAAGGACTGGAATTTAAGAAGTAACAATTGGATAGATGAACACTTTTTTCAGTTAATTAAAACTAAAGCAGGTAAAAATTAAAAGTAATCATATCTATGACGTTTTATCATTCAAAATATGGAGTTAGAAAAAAACCAAAAAGAACATATTGGAAATTGTTAATTTGGATATTAGTAGTGATAGTGCTTGCCTTATCTGCAGGTGGATATTTGTTTTATCAAATAATTTTTAAACCTAATGTTTGGACTTCTGATGGAAAAGATGTATCAATTTATATTCCAACTGATTCAAATTTTGATGATGTAGCAACTTTACTCTTTGAAAAAGGATTGATAATACATCGTAACAACTTTATTTGGTGGGCTGAAAAAAAGAAGTATACTGATCTTATAAAACCAGGGCATTATGTTCTTCACAACAACATGTCAAATGATGTGCTTATAAAACTATTGAGGTCGGGTAATCAGGTACCTGTAAAGGTTATTTTTAATAATGTTAGAGATATTTATCAGCTGGCCGGCAAGGTTAGTAAGCAAATCGAAGCTGATTCTTCAGCAATAATTAGGGAGTTAACAAATCCGGAAGAAATAGGTAAATTGGGTTTGACGCCTGAAAATATATCTGTAATTTTTATTCCAGACACATATGAATTTTATTGGAATACATCTGCTAAAGGATTTGTAAATCGTATGCTTGAAGAATATTCGAGATTTTGGAATGCAAACCGAACCGAACAGGCACAGGAGTTGGGAATGACGATACCAGAGGTAATAATATTGGCATCGATAGTTGAAAAAGAAACTAATAAGAGCGATGAAAAACCTATGATTGCCGGGGTTTATATAAACAGACTTGAAAAAAGCTGGCGTCTTCAAGCTGATCCTACTTTAATTTATGCTCTTAAAGATTATAATATTAAACGTGTATTGAATATTCATAAAGAACTCGATTCACCGTTTAATACATATAAGCATGGAGGATTACCACCATGGCCAATCTGCATACCTTCAATTTCTTCAATTGATGCTGTCCTTAAAAATCAGAATGATGGTTACCTTTATTTCTGTGCAAAGGACGATATGTCTGGTTATCATGAATTTGCCCGTACAAATAACCAGCATAACAAGAATGCAAAAAAATACCAGCAAGCATTGGATAAAATGAAAATATATAAGTAACACTACCTATTATAAAACTAAGACTGATGGTGTTTGTTTTGTACCTATTAGTTTGTGATTGCCAGAATATCTGTATTCAGATATAAAGATAATGTCAGTTGAATCTCTATGTCAGATTGAAACATTGTTATGTAATCCACACATCCGGCTATCAAAGCATCTTCTTTTGTGGTGTTTTTATTGTCGGTTGATATTAATGCAATTATTGGTAGATCAAATTGAAATGCTTTGATGGCTTTTGTTGCTATGATTCCGTTCATCTCGGATAGATTAATATCCATAATCATCAAGTCAGTTTTATAGTTTTTTTGACAGAATTCGATGGCCTCAATACCACTTTTAATAAGTGTTAGGTTTGATCCCATACCTTCTAATGCTGCGGATATTCTTGCATAACTTGCCTTATTTTTTGTTACAATTGAAATATTTCTATTTCTAAAAGATTCCTTATGTATTGTGTTTGATATTTCTACTGGCTTATAAGGAATTGTGAATAATACTTTTGTGCCAATATTGATTTCAGATTCAGCCCATATTTTGCCACCAAGGAAGCCAAGTATTGCTTTTGAAATACTTAACCCAAGACCATTACCTCCATATAATAACTCAGAATTTTTATGAGTATGTCGTTTGAATTTATCAAAAATAGCCTCAAAATATTCTCTTTCGATTCCAACTCCGGTGTCGGACACGTAAAATGTAATATCATTTCGGCCTATATTAAATCCAAGCTCCACAACCCCTTTCTCTGTATATTTAAATGCATTGTCAAGCAAGTGTGCTATAATTTGTTTTAACCTTTTAGAGTCAGTTTCAATTACAGTATTGCGATTAGATGTACAGGGATTTATCTTAAATTTTATCGATTTGTTATCTAGATGAGGATAGTTTGCTTTATAGATCTCCGCTAATAGTTTATTTAACTCTATAGTTTTATTTGAGATAAGAATGAAACCGGATTGTAGTTTTGAGAAATCAATAATATCATCAATTATTTTATTCAGATAGTTTCCTGAACTTATTATTGCGTCAAAGTATTTATCAGCATCTTCCGTTTCAATACCTTGATGTTTTAGCAACTGTGAGAACCCCATAATGCTATTTAAAGGTGTTCTGATTTCGTGCTGCATATTATGAAGAAAAGTAGTTTTAATGATATCGCTTTGTTCAGCTTTTTCTTTGGCGATAATAAGTTCCTCATCCTTTTTCTTTTTATCGGAGATATCGCGCCATACAACATAAAGATATTCAATGCCAGAAATTGGGATTAATGTAAATGATACGTCAACGTGAAATGATCTTTTGTTTTTGTCGCTTTGAAGCCACTCGAATCTGCTATATCCCTCTTTCCGGGCTTTATCTATCAACTCCCTTGCCTTATTAACGGATAATTTTCCATCAGGTTGTTTTGTAGGAGAGAAATTACTTATATGATTTCCTATGATTTCTGTCTTAGCATTAACATGAAGTATTTCAACGGCAGCATCGTTGCAATCTATAAAATTATCGTTTTCTCCAATTATTAAAACGGGATCACTACTATTATCAAAAAGTAGTCGGTATTTCTCTTCACTTTCAAAATATGATGTCTCCAATAATTTACTTTCTGTAATATCATGACCTGAACTGAGACTGCCTGAGATCACATTATTTTCATCGTAAAGTAATGTATTAAGCCAAGAAATAATTCTGCGCTCCCCGGTTCCTGTTATAATATAGTTTTGTCCATTCTGGAATTTCACTTTATTTTTGCCAGAAATTACTTTGGAAAATTTAGTAGATAGTCTATGCTTATCCTCCGGTGGAATAAAGTTGCTAAACCAGTTTTTGCCAATTATATAAACTTCATCGTAACCGAGAGTTTCACATCCTTTTTTATTAATCAAAGTAACATTTCCTTTTGTGTCGAGTGCCAAAATTATTACTTCTGCAACATTTAAATAAGTGCGTGCCTTATCACTTTCCTTCTTTCTAAGGCCTTCAGCTACTACACGTTGGTGTATCATTGCGTTAACCGAATGCGCAAGTTCCCGAAATTCCTTAACATGTAGTGTATTTATATCGATAAGGGAATCTTTGTTAGACTTTTTATTCAAGAACGACATAAAAACTAAAAATTCCTTCTGAATAAATCTTGATAAATATGTGGAAACAATGAGTACTATAATTAAAAGTACTAAGAATAAAAGTATTATATAAATTACTTTTCTAAACAAAATTGCCTGATGCTGATCCTTAGTTTCCTGGATAAATAAATCTATGTCATCAAGATAGATCCCTGCTCCAATTATCCATTCCCAATCGCTGTAACCATAAACATACGATAGTTTTGGAACCGGATCAAATGAGTCTAACCTTTTAAATTTATAGCTAAAATATCCGCCGTCAGGCTGCTCGCTCAATTGGAGCTCAATATCGAACAATTTTAACCCATCAGGGTCAACCATATTTCTGACATCTTTTTCCCCAATTATCTTAACTCCATCAAAGATCAATGCACGCCCTTCATAACTGTTTATAAAAATATAGCCTCCATGTTTCAACCTGATGGAGCTCACATAATTCAATATTTTGTCTTGCAATTCTTCAGTTGAATTAGTAATGCTGTATTTACGTGAGAAATTAATTATAGAAACAACTTTCTTAACTTCATCTTTTAATAGATTCCGTTGTTCGGCTTGGTATATATTCTTTGATTTTTCCAGATTATTATTCGACCGGACTACTTCAGTAACGATCCATAAAACACTAATCGATAACATTGTAAAAGTAGCGGTGGCTATTAAAATGAAAAATGAGCTTCTTTTAATACTTATTTTGATCTTCTTCATATTTTACTTTATTACGCCAAAATTTTTTGACGTAAATGAAAAACTTCTTTTATCAAAGTTTTTGACTTAGTCTTCTATCAATATTATGCCCAACTTTATCTTTTGAGAATTAATAAATTTTTTCTAAGTACATAGATTATTAATACTTGCTCAATTTACTTTTTAAATCCTTCCTGGTACAAGATATTAAGAATTACTTGTGTTTTCAATTATTGACACAAAAATAGCAAATTAATTATTTGATCAAAAATGCACTACATTCAGTTAAAGTTATATTTTTGGATGTTAAAGTAAAACAAAAAATGAAGATTTACGGTAAATACCTCCCATTGTTATTTATTTCTCTGTTTGCATTCTTAATTGTTGCCACAGGGTGTAATCCTGATGAAAGGGTAAAAATTATTGAGAAACCTATAAAGTCGGCAAAGGATATTATTCCTATAACAGATTCATTAGTAATCCCATATGTTTATACAAGTGCTGTTTCTTTAAATAATTTGCCAGTAGCTGAAAAGAAAAGGAAATTTTTCGATATGATGTTGCCGGCTATTCTGGCTGCAAAAGAAGACCTTGCTTTGACACTTAAGAAAGTAGATCTTCTTTCTCTTAAGTCTGAATTAACATCAGACGAGAAACTATTTATTGAGAATTTAAAAGAGAAATATAATGCCACTAATATTGCAATGGTAAAAAGCAGGCTACACACTTTTCCGGTTTGTATTGTACTGGCACAGGCAGCAATTGAAAGCGCTTGGGGAACATCAAGGTTCTTCCTTGAAGCAAATAATCCTTTTGGCCTATGGTCTTTTGATCCTGATCAGGATAGGATTGAAGCCTCCTCAACAAGAAAGGGCACAAAAGTATATTTGAGAAAGTTTAATAACCTGGAAGATGCTATTGATGCTTATTTTACAACTCTTTCAACTGGTCCGTTTGTTAAGTTCCGCGCTGCACGTCTTAAAACCAGTGATCCTTTTACTCTTATTAATTATCTGATTGATTATTCGGAAAGAAGGGAAGCTTATGTTGAAGAAGTTAAACAAGTTATAACTGGTAATAACCTTGTTATGTACGATACCTATCGCATATCACCTGAATATATTGTGGGAAACTAGAAGGCTTTCTAATTCTAAACTTTTATAATCAATGTTTGTTTAACAATATACTATGGAGTTTCTTTGTCTTCAATCCAATTAATGATTTTGTCGTTGTCGGGTTTAATCCTCGGACTAATAATCTTTTCAATATTGCCTTCTTCACCAATAAGGTATTTCTGAAAGTTCCATTTAACCGACGAATCTTCAAATCCGTTTAGTTCCTTTTGTGTTAACCACTGGTAAATAGGCGCCATTTCATCACCTTTTACAATTATTTTTGACATTATAGGAAATGTAACATCATATTTTTCTGAACAGAATACCTTAATATCTTCGTTCGATCCTGGTTCCTGTTTCATGAAGTCGTTGGAAGGAAACCCAATTATTATAAAATTATCGTCTTTGTATTTTCTGTATATAGCTTCAAGTTGTTTATACTGAGGCGTTAGTCCACATTTGGAAGCTACATTTACTACCATTACTTTTTTACCTTCTAATTGAGACATTGAAAATCTATTACTGTCAATGTCAAGCACGGTGTAATCGTAAAAACTTTGGGCAGTTGTTGTGAAACTTATCAATAAGAGGAGACTTAAATAGTAAACACTTGTTCTTTTTTTCATAATACTTTTTTTTGTAAAGCTACAATAAATTCGAAAATCTAATTTAAATAAATAGCTGCATGATGGTTTATTTTATAAATAAAATCTTATTTGGAGGTTCGTTGATTGATAATTGCTGAAATCGGGTAATGATCAGATTTATTTAAATTGTGTCGTGTAAAGCCATTTACTTTAAACTTGTTTCCTGTTAGGATGTAATCAATTCTTAAAAAGGGGAGAGGGCCGGCATATGTTCTACTTATACCATTTCCTTTCTTCACAAAAGTATCTGTAAGGTATTGGTTAAGCTGCTTATATATCCATGATGATGGAGTATCGTTAAAATCCCCGCAAAGGATAATTTGATATTCAGTTGATTTAATTTTTTCAATCAGGTAACCAAGTTGTTTTTCTCTTAACAGATAAGCTTGATTTAGTTTGTTGTATATATCAGATGAATGACTTTTGAGGTCGCCGCTATTATCAGCTTCAGGATTTACAACAAAATCAAGATCTGCCGGTTTTAATTTTATACTTGCAAGGTGAACGTTAAAAACTCTGATAGTGTCAGTATTAACAATTACATCAGTGTAAATAGCAAAGGTTCTGGACCCCCTAAACTTAAGCTTACCTTTATTTACAGCTTTGTATTTGGAAAAAGTGACTAATCCTGAAAGCTGATTGTATTTTGGGTTAAAATAGCTTTCATAATAATAGGATTGCGAACCAATAGTGTCTCTTATCTCTTTCAGAGGTTTGTATAATTGGTTATTAGCCGAATGGTATTCCTGTAAACAAACTATGTCAGCATTTTGATCTAATAAAAAGTTCATTATCTCAGTTTTCACGGCAATACTTGATTGTGATTTTTTTTGTTCACCAAATTGCTGCACGTTGTAGGATATTACTTTCGTTTGATCGGGTTGCTTATTAACAGTATTGGTTAATGATATTTGAAAATTATTAAAGAAGTTGTTAAAACCAAAAAGTAAAATCACCAAAGAGAAGACCGCCATTCTACTTCTGGTAAGTATCCAAAATAACAGAAATAGCAGGTTAATAATTATTATAATGGGATATATAAGTCCGAATGCCTGAATCCAAATATTGGCGGTGGGTGAAAAGTTACCTGACAAGGACGAAATGATCAACACAAATCCTGAGATCAGATTGAGGGCAAATAGTAAGCTCTTAAATATATTAAAATACTGATTCTTAGTCAAAATGTAAGTGCTAATGTGATGCTTGTAACAATTGTGCCACCTATTCATTCAAAAATAAAGATTATTTCTTTTTGCTCGTTTTGAAGAGCAATTCTTTTTCTTTATTTGTCAGGCTGCTATATCCTGATGTAGATATTTTGTCGAGTATTTGATCAATTTCTTCCTGGGTGGCAGCTCGTCTCATGTTATATTCATCATCAGATAATGGTTTCCCACTTATGGGTCGGGAAGTGTCAAATCTGATGTTTTTTTTGTTCCATGTAAATTTGGGTATATATAGTTTGTAAAATATCTTATAAACATCCTTTCCTTTTTTTAATGAAAAAGCATAAATAAATCCCCATAAGGCGCCACCAAGATGTGCAATATGACCACCCGGATTATCAGATTGGATACTTAATACATCGATTGCTATAAAAGCTATAGCCAGATATTTTAGCTTAAATTTTCCAAAGAGAAAAAGGTGCACAGTATAATCCGGTACATATGTAGAAATGGCAATGATTATAGCTAAAACCGATGCTGAAGCTCCCATTGCTACTGACATGCTCTTTAATGAATCAAATGCAGGAAGTGAGTTGAACGCCAAAATAAAGAATAGCCCTCCAAAAACTCCACCAATAACATATGTCCAGAACAATTTTACCTGATTTAGATATTCCTGAAATATCTTACCTCCAAAATATAACATCACAACGTTAAACAAAAGATGGAAAAAACTTTCATGTAAAAACATATATGTTATTAATGTCCAGGGTTTTGAGGATAGCTCACCTAAATCGGCAGGAAGGGCCAATATTTTTACAAGTGGATTTAACGCATTGCTGTCGGTTAAACTAAATATTGAAGAAATAACACCAACTATATTGGCAATCAGGTATATAACAGTGTTAATAAGTATTAGCCTGGATAACACATTCCGACTAAAGAATATCTGCTTTAAGAACTCTCCTGTATTTCGTTGTGGTTGATTATATGAAAACATTGTGACCTGAGAATTTTAATTATTGAGCTAATAGCTGTTGAGTTTTCCTCTTTTCTTCCAATACATTATTAAAATGAAACCAAAGATCATACCTCCCAAATGCGCAAAGTGAGCTACGTTATCTGCCGGATTGTTTGAAAATCCTAAATATATTTCAAGTCCTCCATAAATCATTACAAAATATTTTGCCTTAACGGGTATGGCGAAATACACATAAATAAGTGAATTTGGAAACATCATTCCAAAAGCAAGTAATATTCCAAACACTGCACCTGATGCACCAACTGTAGGAGTGTTAATAATTAGATTTAATGAACTCATACCGGGATCTATATAATTCTTGCTTTGCTGTAAGATGCTAGCACCTTCTTGAATTACCATTGCTATCTGATCAGGATGGAACCCAGCTTCAACAGAAGCTATTCTAAAATATGCTACTATAATTTGAACTATACCGGCTCCAATACCTGTAACTAGATAATAATTCAGAAAACGTCTTGGTCCCCATACATTTTCAAGCACATTACCAAACATCCATAGCGCAAACATATTAAACAGAATATGTGTAAAACCGCCATGCATAAACATGTAAGTTACTAGTTGCCAAACACCAAAATTTTGTGAAACCGGATAATATAAACCTAAATAATTAACAAGATTTATATGAAATGCACTGTCTAAAGCTATAGTAGCAAGGAAGAATATCCCGTTAATTATTAACAGGTTTTTTACAACCAGAGGTAACATTGAAAAGCCGGCAGGGCGATATTGTTGCATTTTTACTGTTTGAGTTAATAGTTTGTTATTTCGTTCTTGGTATCTTTATTTCTTTTTAGATAAGATCAGATTCTCCAGCTCATTTATGTTAACTATTGTTAGAGTTTTTTTCCCTCCTGGTGAAACTCTTGGAACCTTACACATAAATAAACTGTCGAAAATCTTTTTCATTTCTACCTCGTCAAGTTTCATGCCATGTTTTATTGACAGGTTTGTAGCAATCGAGCGGGCTAAATTAATGTTTTTGTCATAATTCAGATCATCAACATTTGCCTTATGATTTTCAATTATCTTTTCAATGATTTGATTTACGTCATTTTCTAGAATATCAGTAGGGATACCAACTATAACAAAATCAACCGGACCAAGCTCTTCTATTATAAACCCAATTTTAGCCAGCTCATGAATAAGCAATCTCACAATTTCAGCATCCCCAGGTGAGAGGTGAATATTTTGAGGAAACAGTTGCTGTTGTGAAGGTTGTGAATTGCCTTTTAGCTTCTCCAGTATTTCTTCATAAATTATTCTCTCATGTGCCAGTTGTTGATCAATCACCATCATACCCGAAGCTACATTGCAGGTAATGAACCGATAATGTATCTGTAGGAACTTGTTGCTTTCAAATTCTGAGTCAGTTAATTTAGAACTACTATGGATTTCCTTATCCACAGATGATTGCGAAGGTTTTTCGCTTTGATCAGAATAAAGCGCCTGCCAATTCTCCACACTTGGTTTTTTAAACGGATTGAATTCAGGATTTACTTTTATTGAGGGTTGTTTTAAATCTACTGATGGCTGTGATTGGAACGCACCCTCTATATCAGGAATTACATCAAAATCCAATATTGGCGTAAGAGAGTGTTTCCCAATTGATTGTTTTACAGCCGCATGTAAAATAGCATAAATATATCTGGCATCCTGAAAGTTAACCTCTGTTTTTGTGGGATGAATGTTAATATCAATATTCTTAGGATCTATCTCAATATTTATAAAATATGAAGGATATGAATCAGCAGGAATTAATTCGGTGTATGCATTATTTACGGCATGGTGAAGATATGGATGCTTTATAAATCTGCTATTCACAAAAAAATACTGTTCGCCTCTGGTTTTCTTTGCGAATTCAGGTTTACCGATAAACCCTGAAATTTCAACCGTGTCGGTTTTTTGGCTGACTGTTATCAGTCTTTCATTATATACATTTCCAAAAAGAGCTACTATTCTTGATTTCATTCCACCCGGTAGCAGCTTAAAAACAAGTTTGTCGTTATTGTAATAACTAAAACCAACATTGCAGTTTACCGTAGATATTCTTATGAATTCTTCTATAATATGCCTGATTTCAACATTGTTCGATTTTAAGAAGTTGCGTCGTGCCGGGACATTATAGAAAAGATTTTTTACAGATATTGTAGTACCTACGGGGCATTGACATGGTTCCTGACTTATAACTTTTGATCCTTCAATAATTAAGCATGTTCCTATTTCATCACCCTTAGGTTTTGTTTTCATTTCAACTTGCGCAATGGCTGCTATAGATGCTAATGCTTCTCCTCTAAACCCCATGGTTTTAATTGCGAACAGATCATCTGCCTTACTTATTTTGGATGTAGCATGACGTTCAAAACTCATTCGGGCGTCGGTTTCCGACATACCTATGCCATCATCACTAACCTGAATAAGTGTTTTGCCAGCATCTTTTATTACTAGCGTAATTTGCTTAGCTCCCGAATCAATAGCATTTTCCAACAATTCTTTAGCCGCCGAAGCAGGACGTTGTATCACCTCACCTGCAGCAATTTGATTGGCCACCGAATCAGGAAGTAATTTTATAATATCTGACATGAATGGGTATTCTGTTTTTTATTATTAAATGCGAAAATGATTAAATGCATAAATGATTAAATGCATAAATGATTGAATGCTTAAATGTATAACCATTTTACCATTTACACGTTTAAGCATTCTATTTAGTAACACCAAATGCGCGCAAAATTTGTTCAACAATATCCGTAAACATTATAATATATATACTTCCTCCAATAAATATAGTATAGATGAGATAAGTTATGATCCTTGCCAGAATTGATTTTTCTTCAACATTATTGCTACCGGCTCTCCAACGTTTGTCCATTCGCAAGCGAAGTCCTTCGTCATGAGTAATCCTGCTGTCGAGGCCCATTGCAGCCTTTCTTTTCTCCAATTCCTCCTTTTTTTCATCGTAGTATCGTGGGTTGTACTTAAACGACTTTGGTTTTGGTGTTCTGAAAGAAATTATTCGCATGATGTATTACCTTAAGTTGTATGCAAAATTAGGTCATTTTGGAAAAAATTTACCAAATAATTGAAAGATTGTGAAGTTAAAATTACTTAACACGATTATACTAACCTTCAAATGTCAGGATAAAACGTTGTAATAATGATTGTTACAAGCTACTGCTTTTTATAACAATCAATTTCTCTCTTGTCATTTCATTAATAGAGTAGGGGACACCACCAGTTCCAATTCCTGATGCATCTCTCCCCCCGAAAGGCATCCAGTCGACCCTAAATGCTGTATGATCATTTACCATTACAGCCGATGCATTAAGTTTTTTCACAGTATCAAAAGCAACATCAAGATTATGAGTAAATACAGATGCTTGAAATGCAGTTGGTAGGGCATTTGCAAGTTTAATAGCTTCTTCTCTGGAATGGTATGAATATATACAAACAACAGGACCAAAAATTTCTAATGTTGAAACTTTTGCGCTTTGTGGAGGGTTAAGAATTATTGTAGGTTCAAAACAACTGTCTGAAATCCTTTTTCCTCCGCATAATAATTTTCCTCCGCCGGAAACGGCTTCTTCAACCCATTGCTCAACCCTGTCAACTTCTCGAGGAAGGATCAACGGACCAACTTCGGTACTTGGATCAAGAGGGTCACCAACTATAAGTTTAGAAGCCATCTGTGCTAATTTCTTACTTACATCATTCACAATATCCTCATGGATAAATATCTTTTGCACGGAAACACAAACCTGACCAGCATGATAAAATCCACCTTTAAGTAATGCAGGCAACATATTATCGATTTCGGCATCTTTTTCAACTATTACTGGTGCTACTCCACCATGTTCAAGAGCACAACGTGTGCCGGGTGATAATTGTGAGCGAAGGTACCATCCTACTTTTGCCGAACCTATGAATGACAAATAATTTACACTGCTATCAGTTGCAAGTTTTTCAGCATTTTCATCACTACAAATCACTGCCTGGCACCAATTATCAGGCAATCCTGCTTCTTTAAGTATACCAACAAATTCTAAACAGGAAAGAGGTGTAGTTAGTGCAGGTTTAACAATTACAGGCGCACCTGCCGCAATAGCTGTTACAACCTGATGAATTATTAAGTTAAGCGGGTGATTAAATGCACTTATTGAAACAACAACTCCAATTGGTTCACGAATGGTGAATGCAAGCCTGTTAACCGATGAACTGGTTTGTCCCATTGGAATTTGTTCTCCGCCCAAATGACCTATATGTTCGATGGCAAGCTTTACACCATTGATAGCTCTCATTACTTCAACTTTTGAGTCCACATATGGTTTGCCACCTTCTTCGGCAGCAATGTTTGTAAGGTCCTCTATTCGCTCTTTCATAATCTCTACAACTCTTTCCAGTATTTCTATCCGCCGCCAGGCTGGTATCCATTCTGACTGATTGATGAATAAGTTATAAGCTATTTGCAGAGCATTTTCGACATCCTTTTCCTGCATCAAAGGAATTTCTTTTATAAGCTTAAAATTATAAGGTGAGGTTACTTTTAACATGTTGAAATAGTTTAAAATCCGGTAACGTAAAGATAAAAATATTTCTGATTACAAATACTTTATATCTTTGCCGTTTGGAATGAATCTAAATAATAATAAAATAGATATGGTATGACATATAATTTGTTAAAAGGAAAAAGGGGAATTATTTTTGGTGCACTCGATAATAAATCAATTGCATGGAAGGTTGCCGAACGAGCTTTCGAAGAGGGTGCTTCAATAACATTGAGTAATACTGCAACAGCACTCCGTTTTGGACAAATAAATGAATTAGCAGAAAAATGTAATGCTGAGGTTATTATTGCTGATGCAACAAGTACAGAAGATTTGGCTCATGTTTTTGAGCGTTCGATAGAAGTGCTGGGTGGTAAGGTCGACTTTGTGCTTCATTCCATAGGGATGTCGATGAATGTTAGAAAGAAGAGGGTTTATAATGATTTAGATTATAACTTCCTTAATAAAACACTGGATATCAGTGCTGTTTCTTTTCATAAGATGCTTCAGGTTGCTTTTAAACTTGATGCTATCAACAAATGGGGATCTGTTGTTGCCCTCTCATATATTGCTGCCCAGAGAACTCTTTACGGTTATAATGATATGGCAGATGCAAAGGCATTATTAGAATCTATTGCCAGAAGCTTTGGATATATTTATGGCCGTGAGAAGAAAATCAGAGTAAACACCATTTCACAATCCCCAACCATGACTACCGCAGGATCAGGGGTTAAGGGCGTCGGCAGCTTATTGGATTTTACTGAACGTATGTCGCCATTAGGAAATGCAGATGCCAGAGAATGTGCTAATTATTGTATAACTTTATTTTCAGACCTTACCAGGAAAGTTACTATGCAAAACCTTTTCCATGATGGGGGGTTCTCGAGTATGGGCATGAGTTTACGAGCTATGCACATTTACGACAAAAACCTTGAAATGAAGGTAAAAGAACTCAACGAAAGATTGGATTAACAATTTTTCTCAATTTCCATATATTTTAATTGTTTTTCATACTTTTGCAGCCTCAATATTGGCGAGGTAGCTCAGTTGGTTAGAGCGTCGGATTCATAACCCGGAGGTCCCGAGTTCAATTCTCGGTCTCGCTACAACAAAACCCAGTGCATGTGCACTGGGTTTTTTAATTTAGCCGAATCCCAAACTTGTTTGAGGATTAGGCTAAATTAAAAAACACAAAAAGCCTTTTCAGGTTTTGGTTTTGTTGGGCTCCCTCATCTAACCAAGAGAATCAGCGCAGCTAATTCTCGCCAAACTTGTTTGAGGATTCAGTTAAATTAAAAAACACAAAAAGCCTTTTCAGGCTTTGGTTTTGTTGGGCTCCCCCTCCCCTTGACCAAGAGAATCAGTACAGCTAATTCTCATTTCCATATGTTTGAAGTACAATGATATCATTAGCTTTTCACTCAAGCCGAGGAAATGTCATTAAGTTAAGAAAACAAGTTCAAAAGTTTGACGTAATTGCGAGGAAGTATGACGAAGCCTGTCTGCCGACAAAGGCAGACAGGCTTCGCTGTCGCTCGCAATGACGAAAATCCTTAACTTATTGGCTTTGGCCAGCAGGAAAATGTCAAGGCTTATTTTTATCTTCATCCTTCATATTCACAAAAGCTAAGACGAAAGAGTGATTTCCTCAATCCTTCGGAAATTCTCTTTCTTTCTTCCCGACTAGTCGGGATTGTTTCTATTCAGGAATTGATAAAAATAGGCCGCTCTCAAAGCAGAAATGGTATTACATTTTTGATAAACATAATTATCAAATAATAATTCCCACTCTCTTAACCAAGAGAATCAGCGCAGCTAATTCTCGGCCAAACTTAATGAAATTCATTTAAAATTTATTCCATACAACAAATCATGAAATATGATGTTTATCTTTAAACCCCATTTAATTTTATGAAGATCGACGCACGCCAATATCCAAAAATTGAAGAAATCCTAAATGTGATTACACATGGACTTGGTTTTTTGTTGAGTATAGCAGCACTTGTTATTTTAGTGTTTTATGCAAGCTTAAGAGGAGACGCATGGCACATAGTAAGTTTTAGTATATATGGCGCAAGCTTAGTTATTCTATATCTGGCTTCAACTTTATTTCATAGTGTACGGAAGCAAAGTTTACGCAATAAATTAAATGTGTTTGATCATGCAGCTATTTATGTTCTTATTGCTGGTACCTACACTCCATTTTTACTTGTAAGTATCAGGGGACCATGGGGATGGAGTTTATTTGGCGTAATCTGGGGATTGGCTATTGGCGGTATAATCTTTAAATTATTCTTTACTGGAAAGTATGATGTTATATCAGCATTAATCTATGTTGGAATGGGGTGGCTTATTATTATCGCTATCAAACCCATTAACGAAAATCTTACCGCAGAAGCACTTTATTGGTTGGTAGGAGGTGGAATATCGTATATGATAGGGGCAGTATTTTATCTGCTTAATAAATTACCGTACAATCACGCCATATTTCATATATGGGTACTGTTGGGAAGTTTCGCACATTTTGTTGCTGTTTTTTGGTATGTCCTTCCTGAATAGTCAATTATCCACAACATCTGTATGTAGTCAGGAGCGTGATGCTTGAAGTCCGAAGAAATTCTTCCTACTTCCGACTTCGGACTTCCAACTGTTAGCATTTATATTTATTTTGTTTCCTAAACAGCCATACTCCTTCTGATTGGAGGATGAGGATCATAGTCTTCTACAACAAAATCATCAATAGTTAGCTGATCAAAAGGTTTTTTTGCAATATGTAAACTAGGTAAAGGTTTGGGTTCTCTTGACATTTGCTCGAGAATGGCAGTAACATGATCGTATTTTTCCTCATTTCCATCATTAGGAGCATTCTTATTAATCCACTCAACAACACCTAAATATTCTTCTTTATCAGATACATTCCTTATTCTTTTTTGCAATTCTTTGAAATTTTCTTTGTGCCACTGAGTTCTCTTACCAATACCTGCATAAAAATGTGAATCTCCAAAAGTGTGGATAAATGTTTTTGGAATCATCTCTGCTTCCTGAGCAATTACATGGGTTAGAGCAGCATAACTGGCAATATTGAATGGAACACCTAAAAATTGATCACAGCTTCTCTGGTAAAGTTGTAATTCCAATTCGCCTTCTTCGTTAGCAGTTGCCTGATAAAGAACATGGCATGGTGGTAATGACATCCTTGGAGTATCTCCGGGATTCCATGAATCAACAATATGTTTTTTTCCGGTTGGTTTCTTTTTCAAGCCGGCTATCATTTTGCCCAGTTGATCTATTTCAACAAATGTATCTTTGTCATGATCAAAATATTCCCATCTTCTCCATTGTTTTCCGTAAATTGGTCCTGCATCTCCCCATCTATTTGCGAATTCAGCGTCTTCCTTTATTCTCTGTCCGTATTCTTTCATTGCAGAGTTCCAATCTTCAGAATATTTTACAATACCTTCTGGAAAGATTCCCTCTTTTTGCATACCGGGAAGATTATCCTGAAACGCATCAGGCCTCCAAACAGGGCAGTTATTATCTTCAAGATATTTAATATTCGTATCACCCCTTAAAAACCAAATTGTTTCATGAAACACAGATCTGGTAAACATCTTTTTAGAAGTTAATAATGGATACCCTTCTTTAAGATCGTATTCGTTTTGATACCCAAATAAAGAAATAATTCCGGAGCCTTTACTTCCTCCTTTAAAGTTTGAACGTTTAGAAGTTAAAATTGCTTTTGAGTGATCTAAATATTGTTGTGCCATTTTGTTAATTCAGTTAATAACTAATAACATTTAATGAGGATAATAATAGATAAACTATGGTTTCAAAAATAGTTTTTATTTATGTTAACTATTAACCTCTAAGATTTAAAGTATGGACAAATTATTAACAATAATGGTTAATACTTGCTTACCAGTAGATTGTAACTTCTGATACCTGGTAAGATCATAACAAGAAAAGAATAGGGACCCTTAAGATTTAAAATGTTTATCTATTTAATAATAATCTTACGCGAAACAATACCTTCATACGTTTTGATCAAAAAATGATAAATACCTGAGATGAAACTTGACGTGTTTAACTGATAAAAATTACTGTTCAAGTCTAAATAAAATACTCTCTGGCCTATTTGGTTATATACAGTTACATATTTCATCAGGTTGTCAGATTTGATATTTACCATGTCTGATGCTGGATTTGGATAAACCTGAACCAAATCAGGTTCTTGATATTCATTTTTTGATGTAACGACATCCATATATGTAAAATATAGGTCAAGCCAGATGTCATTTATCTGGGCAGGGGTTTGATTGGATATTACGGATATACTCAATGAGTAATCGGGCACATAAAAGAGTTGGGAGAGGTAGATTATAGAACCGCTATGGCCGTATACCCATTGGGAGTAAAGGGGTGCAATTTGTGTGCCCAATCCATAATAACCACCGGAGTATGGTGCAGGTACTTTCATTAAGGCAAGCGTTGTGTCGTTCAGGATTCCCCCTTCGTTCAAACCTTTCGACCACAGCACAAGATCCTCGGCGGTTGATAAAATACATCCGGCAGTCCATACTCCACTGAATGCTGTAGTATCTACAAGTTCTGTTATATCAGTAACAGTACTTCCTTGTGAAATCCATACATGCGATCTTACCCCTTCATACCCTTCGTCAGGAAACAGGAAAGTGCTATTCAGTTCCAGTGGTATAGTGAATCGATTATGGAGTTCCGTCACAACATCATTACCGGTTATTTCCTCTATGATCATACCAAGCAGAATATAGTTTGTATTGCAATATTCCCAATTCGTACCTGGAGGAAAAGAGGGTGATAACACGAAAGTCTCTATTATTTCTTCAGGTGTCCAGATCCTTGAGCCGGAAACAAACGCTGAATCAACAAATGCAGGATGATTCGTAAAATTGAATATACCACTCGTCATGTTCAGAAGTTGCTTAACGGTGATCGTACTGTCAATATTATCAAAGTGTGGCAGCCACCGGTATATTGAATCATTCAGATTCAGGCTGTCAGCTTCATAAAGTTGCATAATGATTGTGGCCATAAAGGTCTTGGTGATGCTGCCAACGCCAAATAGCATATCGGTTGTAATCCCAACTGTATCATGTGATATCCCGCTAGCCCCTTTCCAGATATCACAGTTAGGTGCGCTTATAGCTGCGGACAATCCTTTTATATTATATTCAATGATTGCCTCATCCAGAACATTTTGAAGTGCCTGTGCCAGAGTCGAATCAATCTCTGCAGGTGCATCCAAAATAAGCTTATCAAATCCCTGCCGGTCATATGTTTCCTGGTTCCGATTGAAATCAATGTTAAAGGGTATGGCAGAAGGCTCATTCAGGATATTGAGGTTTTTGATCATCTGTATTTCAGCTTTCTCTTTTTGGGCATAAAGCGAAGAAAATAGAAATACCGTCAGGATTATTACGAGTAAATTTTTTAGTTTCATTTTCTGAGGTTTTAAGTAATTGTAAAATTAATTAAAGATCAGATTGAAGTAAAAAATTAACTAAAAATTTAATTGTTACATGAATAGATCTAATCTGGTCAGGTACTTGCGCCAGCAAACTCAGCAAACAAGTATGTTTGGATTGTGATACCAATTAGATTTTGTTTTATTTATTAGCATTTGGCCTTGTTTCTACATTTCTAAAAATTGTCGAGCTGTCATAACAGGTAAAGCTGAATTTTTAAAGTCTTTCAGATTCCTAGTAATAATAAGGTCTTGATTATTTTCAATGGCTGTAAAATACTGAAGTCCGTCTTCAAAATCGTCAAATGAGTTGTCATTTAATGCTATTCCAATAATTTTGTCATCAAGCGGTAAGATGTTGATTATAAGTCTTAGTTTCCTTAATATTTCTTTCGCTGACGTTGAGTTAGTCTGTCTTAAAAGTGTGAAACCTGTATTCGCTACAGTCAGTGAAGAAATGCTTAGCTCAATAATTTTCTTGTCTGCAAGTGAGAAAAGATTAGCCGCCTCTTCATAAAATGGTTCTCTGCGAGATAATAAATCTATCACAATATTTGTGTCAATATAGAGTCTTTTCATTTATATTTTTCTATTATGTAGTCACCATATTCTTTTTTGTAATCAAAGTCTGAAGGCAAGCTAATAACGCCACTTAAACTTTCTACAAGTGGAGTTATGGTGCTTTTACTTTCGTCCTTTTTTTCTTTAGTCAGACTATCGAGATAGGATTCTATCATTTTAGATAAGCTGATTCTATGACTTCTTGCATATAGCTTTGCTCTTTCTATTACACTGTCATTTAGTCTTAAAGTTAATTTTGTTTCCATTGTGTTGTTATTTACGTGCAAATATACAATAAATGTACGTCATATGCAAATTTTGTGTTTTCTTAGACTTATTGCTAGCTAAAGAATAAAGATCATTCAGATGTCGTTGGATCGATCATTGTGGAAACAGTTTGTGCTCAGAGTAGTTGGTTCTGCTTTGGGTTATGGAATAGATTGAATCAATCGTAAGAGTTGCTGAGTATTGGCAACATCTGTTTTGTAGTTTTTACCATCGGAAGATTGCATTTTCAGTTGTCCCAAAAATTGGGACAACTCACTACCTTCTTTTTTTAGACTACCTTTAAGAACACTCCAGAATTTTCTTGTGTTTGGGCTTTCTGTTAGAATTCCGATAATATCTTCAATTGAGAAAAACCATTTTTCCTCTTCTTCATGCCATTGAACGCTAACCCTTTGATCTTGCAATAGTTTTATTGCATTTTCTTTTGTAATTCGATTTAATTGCATTCAGGTTAAAAGTCTATTGAACAGATTACAAAAAGGAATTATGCTAGATTGATCTTATACGTATTATTTTTTGATAAGTGGGGCACTTCCATAATCGTCCTCCGTGCCATAGGTGTTCATAACCATCTCATTGCCGTTTATTGATGCCTGAATCTCTATAAGCGTGTTACCTTTTGTGCGAAATGTAAATCTTATATTATTTCCAACCATCGATAGGTGTTCAATTTCATATGTATCTTTCTGATTGGAAATTGTACCAGTAACTTGATCTCCTTTGGTGTAAAGTGTTAAGGTTGATTTATCTTCTTTGTTTACCCAACTACCCTTGAAAAATTGTTGATCTGTTAAAGCAGCTTTATCAGAATGAGTTGAAAAACTAATTAAAAATTCATCTAAAGTTAATCCTCCATTCGTATAAAATTCTTCAGGAACAATTGGAATCACTAATGATTCTGTGAATTTTCTTATCTCTTCATTTGAATAAGGATGGAGCTGAGAAAGTACATCACCTCCAATGTTTATGTCCATGTTTAAGATTAAAACCGGAGTATTATTTGAGAAGTCAATTTCATCCATTGAAAAGCTTTTTATCTCCGGATTTAATCTGGTCTTAAAATAGACACTATTTTTTCTAACATCAAATATAATTGACCATTCTGGTACGTCGTTCACCTGTAGATTGTTAAGCATTTCAAATCCATAGTCCACTATATTCTGATCAGGATTAAAATCTCTAAGCATTACGGCTGCTTTCACAAATCGAGGCACTTCCGGATCATTTAGTTCAGGTTCATATAATCCTCCAAAACCCCTGTAATATTTTAAGAACTCAAGTTCTCGATCATATGGTGTATTAAAGAGTGCAGGTACAGGCATATTTTCAGCTTTGTTCACAACCACTTCACCATCAATAAAAGCAATTGAAGCACAATTTCCCTGAGCGTCAGCAACAAAATAATGCCAACCCCAACCTTCAATTTCGATTTCTGATGCACATTGGATAGCTTCCTCCAAAGTTGAATAATTATCCAAGATATATTGCATCCATACCATTTGATTTAGTTTTGGAAGACTGTCATTTTTAGGATATTCAGCATCTTCATTCATTTCCCATATATACAAACCAGCTTCGTTCATTCCTCCATCGGGGAAGTCTCGGCCAAAGGCATTAAATGTAACTGAACCATATCTTGAGATCCAGCTATGAGAGGAAGGAATTTTTTGCTCTTTTGTTGCTAATTCACTCCATGTTCTTCCATTTTTAAAAATGCCTCGTTTATTAATAAATATCATGCCGGGTACTCCAAGATCGCCTTGATTTAAATTATGACCATAAATCAGGGCATTACCCTTTTGCAGTTTAAAAGTGGAGCATGCCGTTGATTGTGCATGAGTAAAAAATAATATGATAATTATTAAGATACTTATTTTGGGAAAATTAAGTTGCTTTACTTTCATTATAAATTGATTTTAGTATGTGTTTGATATAAAGATAATTATAAGATAATCGTTCTTATTAAGTTGTTTAACTTATATGGGTATGACAAACAATAAACAATGTGGTTACAATAAATATCATCAATTATTGGCATATGTTTTTCACAATAGATTTTTGTGAAATAACAACCTGATATTATATTCTTAGTTGGATTCGAGTAGGATACAAAATGGATAGGTAATGAATGTGTCAGCTCTTATTCTTATTTCGTTTGTATCTTAAGCTTTACAAACTTTTGCGTACAGGGTTCAAAGCAAGGATAATAGAGCAATAAGGTGTCATCAATTATTTCATACGTTATCTTATGCTCTGGTCCCATACAACTCCCGGGGATGATATATTTTTCAGTACTATCAAAAACACTTATGGTTGCAGTACCTGTATCTGAATTCATATAGCATAACGATCCATTCGATACTACAGTTCCATCATCTAAAAACTCAATAGTTTTCTGGCTATCTACCGGGACGAAAACTCCACTTCCATCTCCCGGGTCGATAAGTTGCTCAATAAGTAACCAACTGTTAAGTATTTTTGTATTTCCCTTTTCACAGTTTTTTGAGCATGAGATTATTATTGCTAATACGGAAGCAATTATAAGCACTTTCTTCATAATAATTAATTGTATAGGATTAAACATGAATACCCTGAAGTAACCAATTATTATACCAAAAAAAAAGGGCTTTCGTCCCTAATATTTTATTCCGATCAGATGCTTTAAAACGTTTATTTATTTCAGATCAGAAAATTGTCGTTTAAATATTTTTGAAAGTTTGCTTTGTATTGCTCACTAACCGGGATATAAACATCCTTATCAAATACTATGCGGTTACGTTCAACAATTTTTACTTTACTTAGGTTAACCATAAAAGAGCGATGGACACGCATAAAAAGATGCTCAGGCAGGAATTGCTCCATCTTCTTCATGCTCATTAAAGTCATTATAGGACTTTGGTTCTCAATGTGAATACGGAGGTACTCACTCTGAGATTCTATATATTTAATATCACTCAGATTAATCCGAATGGTCTTATATTCAGATTTTATAAATAGGAATTTTTCGTTAGTCTCAATTTTGGCACTAGAAGTCACTTTGGGTTGGATCCTATCTTTAGCCTTATCAGCAGCCTTTAGGAAATCGCTGTAACTAATTGGTTTTAGGAGGTAATCGATGGCATCAACCTTAAATCCTTCCAGTGCATACTCACTATATGCGGTTGTGAAAATTACTTTAGGGGGCTTGTTCAACGATTTTACAAAATCCATTCCACTTAAATCGGGCATAGTAATGTCCACAAACATCAGGTCAACATCATTGTCCTGTAAAAATGGAATAGCTTGTAATGCACTTTCAAACTGTTTCAATAAAGCCAGAAATGGAGTTTTATCAATATAATTTGATATCTGCTTAAGAGCCAGCGGCTCATCATCTATAGCAATGCACTTTATCATATTGGGATAGTTAAACTTACAGTATATTCATCATTCTCATCATCAATCTTAAGTAGATAATTATCTCCATAAATAAGATTAAGCCGTTTGCGGGAGTTTTCGATTCCAATACCAGATGGTTCGTCGTCTGTTGTTTTCTCCTGTTTACTATTCTGAATTTCAAATGTTAGATTATACTTGGTAAATGAGAAAGTAATATCAATAATTGAAGTTTTCTCATAACTTATACCATGTTTAAAAGCATTTTCTAAATATGATGTAAATAACAACGGCGGAATTGTTTTGTCGGGTAATTGTGAAGGCAGATTTAAACTGATTTTTACTTTATCAGTATACCGAAGTTTCATCAGATCGATATAATTTTTGATAAAGTCGATTTCTTTTTGAATTGGTATTCTCTCTATTTCAGACTCATACAATAAGTGACGCATAAGTTTAGACAGATGGATAATTGACTTTTTAGCTTCTTCAGCATCAATATCAATTTGCGAATGGATATTATTCAATGTATTCATAAAAAAGTGTGGATTCACCTGATTTCTCAGGAAGGCTAATTGTGTTCCAATATTTTCCTTCTCCAGTTTTGTTCTTGCCTGTTCAGTTTCTCCAAAACGGAAGGAGACTCTTAACCCGGTGTCGAAACCAACCATAAGTAACGAAAATATTAGCAGGTTTGCATAAGGGGGCATCTGTTGTTTATTTGCTCTGTGTTGTAGTGGAGGTTCCATAAAACCTTGTCGACCAGGCGAAGCTTTTCTGTTAAATTCTAATCTCTCAGGTGGCGGATTTAATGCTGCAGGTCCCCTTTGATTTCTATATCTTCCCGGCAGGTTTGATTGTCCTTGACCAAAATGTGGCTGGTAGTAATATGTTCCAGCTGTTATTATAGCTATCAAACCAGCAACAGATATCACGTATAATAATGCACCTCTTTTAAATAGAAGATGTGGTACCAGTACGAATCTATTTATGATAAAAATAATGAACAACGGTATCAGAGTTACCATTGGTCTCATAATACTGCGCATGCTAAAATTGTTTTCACCCTCACTGAATAATATTGGCGCTGCTATAAGTACCAACCATACAAATGATATCAGAAAGATTTCGGTAAATTTTAATGCTTTTTTATGCTTCGTCATGGGTTCACATCCCTATTTGTAAAAGTATTGATCGTAACAAAAATAATAAATAAAAAGCCGCTGATTTATTTTGAATATCCAGTCAGGTTACACGCATTAACAAAAATAGTTTATTAATTCTCTTTGATCCACTCAGTGTAATACTTTGTGAATCTTCTATGTTATATTTGCCTGCCGGTTTAACTGCCTCAGGCATGTCAGGTAGGGCTATACCACGAAGTACCACAAAGAAGGCACAAAGTAGCACTGAGAAAACTAAAGAGTATTTTTTTATGACCCACTCATGCCTTCGCCGAAGCGGCTACGCGCAGGCAGGCCTGGCCCCTACCAGGAGGGGAAATAGGCTAGTTATTTGCTAGTCAGTTGCAATAAATTAGATTAGCGTCTTCCATTTCCATGGCGACCTTTTCTATGTCCGTTGCGACCTCTATTTTGAAGTCGTTCTCCCGGTGGTCTGCAGCACTTCATGTATTCTTTATATTCAGCTTTTTGTTCTTTTGTAAGCACATCTGTTACCTGAGTTTCTAAATTCTTTCTGTATTCCTCCATGGCTTCCATGTTTTTTTCTTGTGCTTCTCTGTGTTTCTTCATCATAACTTTTGCTTCATTGAAATGAGTAAAATACAGATCGCTTATTTTTGCTTTTTGCGACTCTGTTAGTGTGAGTTCCTTTGCAAGTTCACCTACCATCTTATTAATCTGACAAGAATCAGGTAATCTGGGAGGTGGTGGTTGGTGCCGTCTGTTTTGTGCGTTTGCAATACTTGTACTGAATAGTAAACTTACTATAACAGCAATAATTAACTTGGGTGATTTTGCGATTTTTTTCATGATATTTTTTTTAATTAGAAATTGAGTTTGTGATATTTATTTTACTTGTTTCCTGTGATTATTTGATTAACAATACTTTCGATTGTTTCTTTAGAGCCCAATCTATTAATTTACATTTCTTACTAACCGTACATAATTGTAAATACGGATTGCATCCCCTTGCGGACCATGTCCTGTTGGATAATCATCAGGATCCCCCATTTTTGGATCGCTGCGTTGTGCACCAGCACCATGTACATCCACCCATTGGTTCATATAGCCCATTGAACGACCAAAGGATACATAAGCAGCATTTGCGCCGGTATATCCAGCACGCCAGCTGGCATGAGTAGTACTACTCCAATAGCATGCATAATCATTTTGATTTGCTTCGTTGGTGATCTCTGTGCAATTGAATAATGAATTTATAGCAGCAGAGTTGGAAGTTGAAGGCGAGCGTGTAAAGTCAACTATACTTTGAAGTTCTTTAGCATCTGGTAATCTCCAATCGGAATGTCCTGCATACTCAAAACTCTCGGCATAGCTTAGTGCATCTTCCCAATTAACACCTTCTCCATTATCATCCTGCATCCACATTAATCCTGTTGCATTGTCGGAAATTGTTCCGTCACCATTGTCATGGAAATCATTTATACCGTAATTGGTATTACCCCTGACGTAAAGCACATAAAACTGTTTACCTTCGCTTTGGCCTGGCAATGCTCCAGTACCATATCCTTTTATACGACCGTCTGCAAGGTTAACACCGAACATAGTTTCATCACCTCCCATCGTTGTGCTAACATACATTGTTGTTGTAGCAAATTGTGCATCAATAATACGTTCACCGGCATCGGTATCCCCATAGGCAAAGTCAAAATATTTTGTGTCAATAAATGGGATCAATCCATCTGTGGAAGTACCTTCGTAACCACTTGGATCGATGCCACTGAAAAGGATAAGTGAATACTGTTCCTTAATTGTAGGTAATCTCCAATCGTCGTATCCGCCAAGGTTAAAATTGTCAGCACTGGCTACTGCTTCACTCTGCGACATTTTATCATTATAATCAATATCGCCGTCTCCATCTGTATCGAAACTTTGTGTCCACATAAGTCCGGTAACAAGGTCTGTTATTGTGCCGTCTCCATTATCCTGATAACTTGGTGTGTTGCCAGGGTATCCCGCATTTTGACCATAGAATGACTCTCCGATAGCTGGCACTGTTATTTCATTTAGACTTCCGTAATAGGTTGTTTGGTTTGTGCCAACAATAGGATAATCAGAAATATCTGGAAGCTCATTATTATTGTTTGTTGTTATATTTGAATCTTTTTTACAACCTGAGAATGTTATTAATAGAGCTAGTAATAGGGTTGTTATTGCCTGTCTGCCGGTTAGGTATGTTGTCGTTGTACTCCGTTCCATCTTTTTGTCTTTTTATTATAAGGGTACAAATATACCTTGCGTATTATGCTCAGGAAAAACAAATCAATAGAGTGGGTTATTATATCTGTAGATGGGTGTTTTTTATCAATGGGAAGTTTGGTTATAATAGAAATAAGTAAATTGAATCATCTGGTAATTATGGGCTACAACTGATTCTGCCTAAGGTTACACACTACCTATAGTTGTGTTTGTAGTAATTTACGTTAATATACATCTAAGTCCTTTCCAACAATTACCTTCCCATTGTAGTTAGTTGAGATTTCGTTTAGTAATTCGTTATCAGTTGCTCCCCAGTATAATATATGATAAAGTACGATCAATTCAGGTTGTGCCTGGCTGGCAATATCTGCAAGTTCAATTGTTGATGTATGATGTACAGCATGGTAGTTTTTCCATAATGCATCTTTTGAGTCGTAGCCCTTACTATAATAAACCTCATGAATCAGGACATCAGCTCCTTTGGCATATTCAATAATTTTTTCAGAGGGTGAAGAATCACCTGATAATACAACAACTTTATCAGGAGTAGTAAAACGAAATCCCCACGCATTTGGCCATGAACCATGTGGAACGGGAAATACTTCTACTTTGATATTCTCATCTGTATAGATGACACCTTCTTCAGTAAATTCATGACTGTTAACTCTCCAACCCTGATTATTAGCAGGTTCATCACCATATAAACGATACCGAATATCCTCCTGATATGCTTTAAGAATATGACTGGTCATATCTTTTAAACCTTCAGGTCCGTATACTTCGAGCGGTTCATCTCTTCCCATAACCCAGGGAGTAAGGATCAGATCGGCGTAACCTGTTGTATGGTCAGAATGCAAATGGGTTAGGAAAGCGCGTTTAATATTTTTAACATCAAGACCTTCTATTTTTCCACTATAGCGAGGAGACATTGCTGCAGCTCGGCGAATTAACCCAGGACCGAAATCTACAATATAAGGTGTATTATTTACAATAATTGCAACCGAACAGCCTGACTGAAATGGGGATGGGTTTGGATTGCCTGTGCCCAGCATTACTATCTTCGTAATATCCGAGTCAGAGAAATCCCTCTGTGCTAAAATAGAAGTAAGAGAGAATGTGAAAAGGAAGGTAGCCAGTATTTTTAATTTCATAATTGAAGTATTAACAATTTCTTCAAAACTAATTAATTATTTTTAGCGGAATTAAGTGGATTTTTTAAAATGATAATTAATAATAAAAGGTAATAATGTTGTCAACTAAAATCAGGACGAGTCAAAGTCTATAATAAAAATAGTCTTCAAATTGGTTAAAATTGTGTTAAATAAGTGGTGACTGGTGGTATTATCTTTTGAAAAGGATAATTTTGCGCACATATTATTTATAATTAATCTAAATAAGATGAAAGCTATTTACAGAATTCTTGCCATAATTGCAGTACCAACAACTTTATTATTATATAGTTATAATACAGGAAGTCCCGGTGGAAAAACTGGCTCAATGGGTGATGGAGGAAATACATGCACCGATTGTCACTCGGGTACATCACAAGCCCAATCAGGTTGGATAACATCAAATATACCTTCTGAAGGTTATACAGCGGGAGAAACATATTTAATAACAGCTACCGGTACACATTCAGGAGTTGTTAAATTTGGATTTGAGCTAACTGCAGAAGATTCCTTTGGTTCCAAGTCGGGAACATTAAGTCTTGCTGAGCCCACCCGAACAAAATTCACAAACGCAAATAAAGCAGTAACACATACTGCTGCGGGAAATACTCCCAATGGTAGTTCAAATACCTGGACAATCAATTGGACAGCACCCGATCCGGCACCAACCATGGTTAAATTTAACGCAGCTTTTAATGCTGCAAACGGCAATGGTAACAATACTGGCGATCAAATATATACTTCGTTAACATCTTATAATCTTTATATACCGCCAAACCCTCAAATTGCTATGGTGGAGCCTAATCATGAAGAACAAGGTTTTGAAGGTGAACTATCCATTACAGGAAGTGAAACATCATGGACATCCGGAGTTGATGAGGTACGTTTTGTGTTTAGTGATAATAGCAATATATTTTTTATGGCTGATTTAATTACAGTTGAACAAGATGAATTAATAACAGTAACAGTATCCATACCAATTGATATTGAAATCGGTAATTATGATGTTCATGTTGATGACCTCGTTCTTGCAGATGGGTTTATGGTGGATGTTGTAAGTGGAATTTCTGACAACTATCTTGCGGATGCAGTTTCCTTATATCCAAATCCTGTTACCGACAATTTTATTATCGATGCACCAATAGGTTCTAATGTTGTAATAGCTGATATATCAGGCAGGATAGTTGATCAATATGAAATTACAGGTTCAGCAATGAATATTAATATATCGTCTTATAATACAGGTTTATATTTTGTTCAGATAACTCATAATGGTAATGCTGTTTCTGAAAAGTTAATTAAGAGATAGGCAGCCAACTACGATACCCTTTTTCATTAGTTAATCCTTACGTTTTTTACTAACCTTCCTGGTCTGTTTGATTTGGAAGGTTTTTTTATTTGACCCACCCCTGTCTTCGCCAAAGCGACTACGCGCAGGCAGGCTGCGCCCCTCCCAGGAGGGAATTTAGGTAGGTGGCCAGAAAAAAAAGATTCTGGTTTTTATCTCTGTGAATCTCCGAGTTGCCCAAAGGTTAACTTGTAATTATTGAAACCATTTACATAATTGTATTTTAGCACATTGATTAGTTAAGAAAGTATAAAGTACTCCTGATTTTTAATTATATTAACCATAGTTTTTTAATTTTGGAAAAAAATACCCAAAATGGATAATAATTGCTTAGAATGTGGTACTCTACTGTTGGGCAGAGTGGACAAGAAATTTTGTAATGATCAGTGTAGAAACAATTATCACAATAAAGAAAACAGGGAAGACTCTGCTCTGATAAGGAATGTTAATGTAATCCTTAAAAAGAATAGAAATATTTTAAAGAGTCTGAATCCTGATGGAAAGATAAAGGTTAAAAAACAGTCGTTAGTTTCAGAAGGATTTAACTTCAAATACTTCACTAACATATACACAACCAAGGATAACCGCATTTATTATTTCGTATATGAACACGGATATATTGATCTTGGTAACGATTACTTTGCACTTGTAATCAATACAGATATTTAAGTTACTGGTGTCAAATCAGTCCCATAATGACATCACTGCGAGGAAGTATTACGAAGCAGTCTCTCAGGCAAAAAACACATAACTTGACACTAGTTAAAGTAATAGTTTTCAAATACAAGTTTGGTTATGATATAATCAATGATCTGAAGATCAGATTATCAAACGATCTTTAAATGGCAAGAATGTCATAAAATCAACATGGTGTACCAAATAGGCTTCGGTTGTTCTTTTTACCAGATTACCTTCTCCGGCATGAGCAGCAATAATATGACAAACTTCTGCAGGAATTCCTGCTTCTTCAGCCAGGCTAACACCGCTAAAAGGATGACGTAAATACTTACCATAGTTACCTTGAACTGCTTTACCATTATCGTCGAGCACATATTCCAGTAACTTTCCAACATCAGCCAATATAGCTCCCGAAATTAGCACATCCATATTTACAGGAAGTTCACCGTGATACATATTGTTGATCTTGTTGCCTGCATCTCTTACAATATGCACAACAGAGCGCTTATGATCCATAAATGTGACCATAAGATCAGGACCACATAATAATGTAAATGGTATTCTGTTGAGATCATCAGGTTTAAGAACACTTCTTTCAAGTGCCAACTGCCATGTTAAGGCTGTATTATTTCTTAATTCTTCATCCTGAATCCACATAAGTTCAGGCCAAAGGTCTAATACTTCTTTATTCATGATAATTAGTTTTACAATTTTGCAATTACAGCATCAGCCATTTCCTGCGTTGATGCAGCACCATTTTCAACTACGTCTGCCTTACCACGCATTTTCATCATATCGTATGTTTTAACTTTGCCCTCAGCAATAACTTCAGCTACAGCTTTTCTGATACGTGATGCAGTATCATTTTCGTTGATGAAGTCAAGCATCATACATGCTGATTCGATCATGGCAATAGGATTCACAATAGATACGTCATAATCCGCGTATTTAGGAGCCGACCCATGTGTTGGTTCAAAAACGCCAATTCCTGTATCAGGGTTGAACTGGGCGGAGCAGGCAAATCCTAAGCCTCCGATTAGTCCTGCAAAACCATCCGATACAATATCGCCAAACATATTGCCGGCAACGATAACGTCGTAATCCTCAGGATTTTTTGTCAACCACATCATCTGAGCATCAATGTTTGTGTTCCATAATTCGATGTTGGGATAATCAGCTTTTTGTATTTCCTGTGCCATCTTAAACATCATTCCGGATGTTTCACGAATAACATTTGGTTTTTCACAAACTGTAACGGATTTGTAGTTGTATTTTTTAGCATGTTCAAAAGCGGCTCTCAATATACGTTCGGTTGCTTTTTTTGTAAATATCCTGGTTGAAACAGAAATTTCTTCCTTAGGGGTGTCTCCAAAATTTGAAATGAACTTTGGGTGTGTCATCAGAGCATCATATACTTGCTGAGGTGGGTTACTCCATTCAACACCTCCATATAAACCCTCAGTATTTTGTCTGAAAATTACCACATCAACTGCTGGTTCATCAAATTCATCACCTGCTGCGCGTCTAATGAAATTCAATGGATTTCCTATGTATGTACGACAAGGTCGCATACAAATGTCTAGTCCAAAATGCTGACGCAAACCAACAATCGGAGATGAGTAGACCAAACCTTTACTTTTTAATTCCTCAGATAGCTCATCAAAGGCAGCATCTTTTGGCTTTGAAGTAATGGCTCCAAATAAACCAATTTTATGTTTCTTAATCAGCTCAAGTGTTCTATCAGGAAGCGGATTACCTTCCGTCTTCCAGAACTCCCAGCCAATATCACCTTCAACATAATCAGCTTTAAAACCGGCAGCATCAAGTACGCGTATTGTTTCATCTAATACTGCTTTTCCTATACCGTCACCTGGCATGGCAACTATTGTTCTTTTTGACATATTTATTTGTATATAATTTGGTTAAAAATGTAGCGTACAAATATACGAAGGCAAGTGAAATATTATTGACAAATTGTAATAATATTTACTGGAATTTACAAAATGTATTTAACAAACCGCTATTCACTATTTTCATACTTTTGTCGCATGAAAAGTTTTGCCGACAGTTTGCAGGATAATATCTTCCAAAGTATATCAAATGTGTGCTTTGGTATGAATATACGTGCATTTATAATTGGCGGTTATGTTCGTGATCTAATCATATCCAGACCATCGAAAGATGTTGATATAGTGGTAATTGGAAGTGGTATTATTGTCGCTAAACAGGTAGCTGAAGCATTTGGCTCAGGAACTCAAGTTAGGTACTTTAAAAACTTTGGAACTGCAATGATTCAATACAATGATTGGGTAATAGAATTTGTAGGAGCAAGGAAGGAATCATATAGAAAACATTCGAGAAACCCTATTGTTGAAAATGGTTCTTTATCAGATGACCAGAATAGGCGAGATTTTACGATTAATGCATTATCATTAAGTCTGCAAAAGGATAGTTTTGGAGAATTGCTGGATCCTTTTAATGGAGTTGAAGATATTAAGAACAAGATTATCCGTACTCCTCTTGATCCTGACATTACTTTCTCTGATGATCCGCTAAGGATGATGAGAGCAGTAAGATTTGCCACTCAGTTAGATTTTACAATTGAAGAAAATACTTACAATGCAATATCAAGAAATAAAGCAAGGATAAGTATAGTTTCTGAAGAGAGAATTATTGATGAACTGAACCTGATAATATTGTCGCATGTGCCATCTACAGGTTTTAAACTACTGGAGGAAACTGGGTTGTTGAAAATTATTTTCCCAAAGTTCACGGATTTGAAAGGTGTGGAAGTCATTAACAGGCAGGCTCATAAAGATGTATTCTATCATACTTTACAGGTGTTGGATAATCTTTCGAAGAGTACAGACAATCTTTGGTTGAGATGGAGTGCATTATTACATGATATTGCAAAACCTGTTACTAAGAGATATGATCCTGAAGCAGGATGGACATTTCATGCACATGAGTTTATCGGTTCAAAAATGATCCCAGGGATTTTTAAGAGTTTAAAGCTTCCGTTGAACGAAAAGATGCGATATGTTCAGAAAATAGTTCAGCTTCACCTAAGGCCAATTGTTCTTGCCCAGGATATAGTTACAGACTCTGCAATCCGGCGACTCCTTTTTGATGCAGGAGATGATATTGAAGATCTGATGATGCTCTGTGATGCTGATATTACTTCGAAGAATGAACAAAAAGTTCAGCAATATCTCAATAATTTTCAATTGGTAAGAAGAAAGCTGAAAGAGGTTGAAGAAAAAGACCATCTCCGAAATTGGCAACCTCCCATTACCGGTGAAATAATTATGGAAACTTTTGGACTTAATCCATCCAAGACTGTAGGGATAATTAAAGACTTAATTCGTGATGCAATACTTGACGGTGTAATAGAGAATAATTATAACGATGCCTATAAGTTTATGCTCGAAATTGGGAAATCCAGAAATCTTACAGTTGTAAAGTAATTATTAGTTTACCGCAATGACCAATGCCTCAAAGTACACCGGAAAACTTTTGGTAATTGAAGGCCCGACAGCTTCAGGCAAAACCGGTATTGCTATTGAACTTGCTACCTGCTTTGGAGCTCAGATTATTTCAGCCGATTCACGACAGTTCTACAAAGAACTACCAATTGGCACTGCTGCTCCAACTACAACTGAACAAAAAAAAGTACAACATCATTTTGTGGGTATTTTGTCAGTTACTGATAATTATAATGCCTCACAATTTGAAAATGATGTGATTGATCTGTTAGATAATAAGTTGGTTGATGAACCTCTTGTTATCATGGTTGGTGGTTCAGGTTTGTATATCGATGCAGTGTGTAATGGTATCGATATTCTCCCCGATATTGAAAATTCGATCCGTAATCAAGTGAAGAAGATCTTTAAAGAAGAAGGTCTTGCAGCATTACAGGATAAATTGCAAAAGATGGATCCTGATTATTATGAGGTTGTTGATTTGAATAATCCGTCAAGATTGCAAAGAGCTATCGAAGTTTGCATGCAAACCGGTATACCTTATTCTAAGCTTAGAAAAAATAATCCTCAATCGAGGAGTTTTGATATTATTAAAGTTGGGATTAAGGTACCAAGGGAGATTCTGGTAAACAGGATTAATAATCGAGTTGATGAGATGATAACCCGAGGATGGGTGGAGGAGGCAAAATTAGTTTATCCTTATCGAGATAATAACTCCTTGAATACAGTAGGATATAAAGAGTTGTTTACTTTTTTCGATAATAAAATGACATTTGATCTGGCAATTGAAAAAATTAAAACAAACACCAGAAGATATGCAAAACGGCAAATGACATGGTTCAGGAAAGATAAAGAAATAAAGTGGTTTGATAGTGATGATATTGAAGGGATGGTTGAGTTTGTGAAGTCAATGTTGTAATCTTCGTTTTAAATCCACCTCCTTTGATTGTGTTCATGTATTGTTTATCAACTCTTTAATGAAGTGTGTTCTTGCTTTGTGTCTATTTGTGGTTAATTTTTTTACCACTAAGCACACAAAGTGCATCACAAAGGCACACAAAGTTGCAAATAGTGCTGTATGTAAGGAATTTACATTAATCACGAAATTTTATAAAGCACACTGATTAGTAACAGTATCCCATTTTAGATAGAACGCCCTTTTTTTTCAAGGCAACTGTTACCCAAAGAATAATGTCAAACCTTTATATTTTTTTAATCATTCTGTTCAATTATTTGGCATTGGATTTGCTTTTTGTTGTAGTTTTGAATTTATGCATTCAGTTCCTATGAGAAAGTTTTCAATTACGTTAATTATCTTTTTTCTTTGTGTTTCAGCAGCAATGGCTACACATCAAAGAGCCGCTGAAATAACATATAAGCATGTAGGTGGTTTAACGTATGAGTTTACAGTTACAATGTATACGAAAACATCAAGTCCGGCTGATGATTCCAGAACTGTAATGCCAATTTTTTGGGGTGATGGTACGGGTGATGAAATTGTAAGAATTTATTTCCAGCCAATTCCTAATGTTGATAATATAACGTTGAATATTTACAAAGGTAATCACACGTTTCCCGGTCCTTCCAAATACATTGTAGCTGTTGAAGACCCGAACCGAAATTTTGGGGTACTAAACATTCCCAATTCAGTAAATGTTCCAATGTATGTTGAAACAGAGTTGCTTATTAATCCGTTCCTTGGTTATAATAGTTCGGTGGAATTGTTAAACCCACCTATCGATAAAGGATGTGTTGGAAAAATGTTTATCCATAATCCTGCAGCATATGATCCTGATGGCGACAGCCTTTCATACAAATTGGTAGTTTGTAAAGGAGCAGGTGGATACGACATACCTGGTTATGTTTTTCCTCTAACAACTGATTATTTTACGATGGACTCAATAACAGGTGATTTAATTTGGTTTACTCCTGTTTTGCAAGGCGAATATAATGTTGCTTTTGTTGTTGAAGAATGGCGCTTTGGAATAAAAATAGCTTCTGTGCGACGTGATATGCAAATTGAAATTGTTGCATGTGATCACGAACCACCAAAGATATTCTCAATAGATGATACATGTGTTGTTGCCGGCGATTTTCTACAGTTTAATGTTACAGCCATCGACTTCGATCAAACGCATGTTGAACTAACAGCATTTGGTGGGCCTTTTGAGCAAAGTCAAAATCCTGCTTATATCTATCCTGATCCTGCAAAAGGGAATGACACAGTTACTACAACATTTAACTGGCCAACTCTATGTACTCATGTAAGACTTGCTCCTTATACTGCAGTTTTCAAAGCCAGAGATAATGGAATTCCTGTCAACCTTGTGGATTTTAAAACAGTTTTTATAAGCGTTGTTGCCCCGGCTCCTGAAAATCTTACAGCCGAGCCATTAGGTATTGGTATAAATCTTAGCTGGGATAAGAGTTGGTGTAGTAATGCAATCGGATATCACATATATCGAAAGAGCGGACCATCGGGATGGGAACCTTCTTATTGTGAAACAGGAGTACCTGCTTATACAGGGTTTAAACTTATTAAAGAAATTGATGATATAAATACGCTCACTTACCGTGATGATAATAATGGTGAAGGACTGGTTAATGGAATTGATTATTGTTACAGGATAATTGCAGTATTTTTTGATGACTCTGAAAGTTTTGCATCAAACGAGGCTTGTGCCTATCTTAAAAGAGACGTTCCAATAATTACTCATGTTAGTAACGACAGCCTTGATTTGAGTAGTGGCCATGTGATAGTAGCTTGGTCCAAACCAATTGAACTTGATACTATGCAGTATCCGGGTCCGTATAAATATTTGCTTTATCGGAATGATGGACTTGTATGGACCGACCCTGAACTAATTGCAACGTTCAATGATTTGAACGATACAATATATTATGATAGCGAAGTAGATCTTAACATTCATTCAGGACCATATAGTTATCGTGTTGATATTGAGAATTTAACAGTGAAGCCTATAGGGAGCTCTCAAAAGGCATCATCAGTATTTGTGAGAACGGAACCATCTGATCATGAAATAAAGTTAATATGGTTACCAAAGGTTCCCTGGGAAAATGAATATGCTATTATTTACAGGAAGGATCCGGGTGAGACAGAATATGATTCGGTAGGTACGACAGACAATAATTTTTACAGAGATAAAGGATTGACAAACTATGTTGAATATTGCTATTATGTGAAAACCGTAGGGCATTATTCGTTGCCAGGATTAGTAGATCCTCTTATTAACTTCTCGCAACTTACATGCGCAATGCCCATCGACAATGTTCCACCTTGCAAGCCAGTGCTTGATGTGTACACAGATTGTGAGCAAATTACAAATGATCTCGGTATGTATTTACCCTATGATTCATGTAGTTATGATGCTGTAAAGTTCTACATTTATTATACCCCGCCTGGTGAAGAAAATTCCCAACTCATTGACTCTGTTGATTATGTTGCAAACGATACTACATATTATCTGCATAAAAATATTAACACGGTTGTTGGCTGTTACTATGTAACTGCAATTGATTTAGTAGGTAACATTAGTGAAATAAGTAATGTAGTATGTGTTGGTTATGAAGAATGCCCAGTATATAAACTGCCAAATGTTTTTACACCTAACGGTGATGACTGGAATCAGTTATTTGTCCCAATTGGAACAACAACTTCAGGCGAACCAACTAATCCGAAAGCAAATGTTAGCCGGGTTGATATGACAATTTTTAACAGGTGGGGAAAAACAATGTACACCACTACCGATCCTGAGATTAAATGGGATGGGAAAAATCAGAATAATAATGCGGAATGTCCTAATGGAGTGTATTATTACGTTTGTGATGTTTATATTATAACTCTTAAAGGAGAAGTGAAAATTAACATGACAGGATCGGTTACCATAATCAGGTAATTTTCAATTAACAGCAATAAGTTTATAATTATCTAAATACCTTAATTCAAACCAACCTTTTTGAAGTACTTTTGTTGTGTTAATTGTGATATGATGTTTTTCAGGAAATATATTAATAATAAATATTTTTATACCGGGCTATTGTTTATGATCTGGTGGATTTTTTTCGATCAGGAAAGCCTGATAGTTCAGTATAACCTAACTAGCCTGAAGAGTGGCCTGGAACAGCAGAAGGAGTATTATCAAAGTGAAATAAAAAAAGACGAAGCAGCAATAAATACATTACAAAACGACACTGTTTTCTTGGAAAAATACGCCCGTGAAAAGTACTTTATGAAAAAAGACAATGAGGATGTTTTTGTGATTGTACGTGACTAATTACTAATACAACTCTTTGTTTTTGTGTGCTTTGAGATATACTTGGTGTGCTTTGTGGTAAAAATTTATCTACAAAGTAGCAAAAGGAAAAATATCGTGATCTATATTATTTTACTTAAAATATCCTTTCAAAATATCATCATCCGCAATATTTGGGATAGTTACTTTAAGATTTGGATTTAATGCCATTGCTCTTTTAATAGCTAATATCGAACCTGGGTTTCTTGCCCAGTTGCGTCTTGATATTCCATTATTTACATCCCAGTAAAGCATATTACTTAGTCGCCTGTCTGCATCTTCGGTACCATCCAGTAATAATCCAAATCCACCATTTATAACTTCGCCCCAGCCAACACCACCGCCGTTGTGTATACTAACCCAGGTGGCACCTCTAAACGAATCTCCAATTACATTTTGGATAGCCATATCAGCTGTAAAACTGGAACCATCATAGATATTTGATGTTTCCCGAAATGGAGAATCGGTACCACTTACGTCATGGTGGTCGCGTCCCAGAACAACAGGGGCTGTTATCTTACCTTCCCGAATTGCCTTGTTAAATGCGGAGGCTATACTGATTCTTCCTTCAGCATCTGCATATAATATTCTGGCTTGTGAGCCAACAACAAGTTTGTTTTCTTTTGCACCTTTGATCCATTGAATATTGTCGGCCATTTGAGATTTAATTTCCTCAGGTGCAACTTTCATTAGTTCGGTAAGTACATTGCAAGCAATATTATCTGTCATCTCAAGGTCTTCCGGCTTTCCTGAAGTACAAACCCACCTAAAAGGTCCAAATCCAAAATCAAAAAATATTGGTCCCATAATATCCTGAACGTATGACGGATATTTAAATTTAATTCCATCTTGCGCCATTACATTTGCTCCTGCTCTTGAGGCTTCAAGTAAAAAAGCATTACCATAATCAAAGAAATAAGTTCCTTTAGCAGTATGTTTATTAATTGCATCTGCTTGACGACAAAGTGATTTCTTCACCTCTTCCTTAAACTTTGAAGGGTTTGATGCCATCAACTCGTTAGCTTCATCAAAAGTTAATCCAACGGGATAATACCCACCTGCATAGGGATTATGTAATGATGTTTGATCGGAGCCCAGATCAATAAATATTTTTTCTTTTTCAAATTTTTCCCATACATCCACAATATTTCCATCATAAGCTATTGAAACTACCTCCTTGTTTGCTTTGGCTTTTTTAACACGAGTGGAAAGTTCGTCTAAATCGCTTATTTTCTCATCCACCCATCCTTGCTCATGGCGTTTACTTGAAGCCATGGGGTTTACCTCTGCAGTTACTGAAACTACTCCGGTAATATTTGCTGCTTTGGGCTGGGCTCCCGACATACCTCCCAATCCGGAAGTTAGAAACAGCTTGCCGGCAAATGGATTTTCATTGGATTTAGCAACTTTTCTGGCAGCATTCATAACTGTTATGGTAGTGCCATGAACAATTCCTTGCGGACCGATATACATGTATGAACCAGCCGTCATTTGTCCATATTGTGAAACACCGAGAGCATTAAATTTCTCCCAATCGTCTTGCTTTGAGTAGTTTGGGATTACCATTCCATTTGTAACAACAACTCTGGGGGCATCTTTGTGTGATGGGAATAAACCCATTGGGTGCCCTGAATACATAGCCAGAGTTTGTTCATCATTCATAGTTGCCAGGTATTGCATAGTTAACAGGTATTGAGCCCAGTTTTGAAATACTGCACCATTTCCTCCATAAGTGATTAGTTCCTGAGGATGCTGGGCAACTGCCGGATCAAGATTATTTTGAATCATCAGCATTATAGATGCAGCTTGTTTACTTTGATGGGGATATTCATCAATTGACCGTGCAAATATCATATAATCAGGCTGAAACCTGTACATGTAAATTCTGCCGTATGTATCTAATTCGTTTGCAAATTCCTCAGCAAGTATAGCATGATGATCCTTAGGAAAATATCTTAGTGCATTATTAAGAGCTAATCGTTTTTCTTCTGTTGATAGTATATCTTTTCTTTTTGGTGCATGACTTAAACTTTGGTCAAGCTGTTTTTTATTAGGGAGCGACTGTGGAATGCCAGCTAGAATTGCGTGTTTGAATTCACTACTTTTCATATCAAAGAATGTATTTAGTAAAAAGCAAAATTAGTACACTTTTTTGTTTGATAAAGTTATAATCTCATTATTTTGATTTGTGTACTTCTGGAATAATTGCTTGGCAAAGTGAGATGAGGAAATGAAAAAACATTTGATTCTGACCTTTGAGATTTATATCGTCTCTTTCGAATTTTTCAGAATATTATATAAAAACTCTCTTGATCTAAATAATTGAGCTTTAACTGTTCCAAGAGGTAAATCGAGTTCCTGTACAATTTCCTCATAAGTGTACTCTTTAAAATACCTAAGTTCGATTAGTTTTTTGTAATGTGGTTTAAGTCTCTTAACAACCTCTTGCATTAAATGAATCTTCTGCTCAATAATGAATTGCTCTTCAGGGTCTGGAGTTAGGTTTACTACTTGTGATGGTAAGTCTTCATCACCAATATCAGAATTTACAGCAAAGTTACTCTTACTCTTTTTGCGCATAAAATCAATGCAGTTATTAGTAGCTATTTTGAAAAGCCATGTGCTAAAAGCATATTCAGATGTGTACTGCAATAAATTCTTGAATGCCTTGCCAAATGCTTCAATGGTGAGGTCATCAGCATCGTGAGGATCACCAGTCATTTTTAACATTGTAAAATAAAGTGAATCGCGATAGTTGTTCATCAGTTCAGCGTAGGCATGCTGGTCTCCATTATCAAGAGCAAGCCTGATTAATTTATAGTCTCGCTGACCTTTTTCTGTTAACTTCTGGTTCACTTCCACATTGAAGGTTTTCTAAATAAGCTTATAATCGTAATTACAGGCAATATAAAAACATACAGTATATCACCAAATAGCGAAAATAACAATAATTGATTTTCTCCTAACTGTGAAGCTGCTTTTTTTTGAATGAAGACCCTTGAAGATATTGTAAAAAGCATGATTATTAATACCGGGATTAGTAGCACGTTTTTACATAGAAGTACAATCAATGTTATATAAAATATGAGGATTGAACTACTATTAAACCCAAGTAATATCTTAAAAAGAAATGAATATGATTTACTGGTGGATAAATGCCTTTGTTTTTGCTGTAACCAGTTTCTGAGACCGATTTTTGGTTCCGAATACATAAAACTTTCAGGTGATAACTCTATTCTTGTATTTCCACTATTAGCCACTTGCATAATGAATAAGTCATCATCTCCTGATGGAATATTATAATGTGAAGTAAAACCTTTATTCTTAAAAAATAGCGACTTACGATAACTTAAGTTTCTTCCTACGCCCATATAGGGAAGTCCTTTAAGAGCGAATGAAAAATATTGCATTGCAATCATAAATGTGTCATACTTTATCAGAGAATTTAAAAATCCTTTTGCACTATTGTATGGTCCGTAACCCAGAACTACTTCTGTTTTTGATGTGAAGTTACCAGCCATAGATTCAATCCACTTATCAGAATTAGGTTTGCAGTCAGCATCTGTAAGAAGTAGTATTTCGTGTTTTGCTGATTTGATTCCAATCGACAGCGGAAATTTCTTGCCTTTAAAAAAGTTTAATTCCCTTTCGATGTTTACTATTTTAAGGTTACTGTGCTTTAGTTGCAATTCAAAAAGTACATTATAGGTGTTATCCGTAGAAGCATGATTTACCACTACAACTTCAAAATTGCGATAACTCTGATTAAGCAAGGAGGGAAGATTTTTCTGGAGATTATAATCTTCGTTGTGAGCAGCTATTATAATAGATACTGGTTGCTTTTCATTATGCTTCTCTGGATTTCCTTTGTAGAATGCCAGTTTAGAGAATACTATGAAATAGTACAACAGATGAATCACGGCAGACAGTACAAATAAAGCTGCAATTAACTGCTCAAATAATGAAAGATTTTGTAATGATATTGAAAATTCCATATGCATTTCTAAATATTATTTTAATTTGAGGGTCTCAATTTATCCCTCTTTTAATATCATTAAACGTTTAAAATGATTTGATTTCTACTGCAACTTATTCTTAACTAATAAATTAATTGTATAGCTATGTACAAGCATAAATTCTCTATTTATAATGGTATAGGTTTTCATTTCCTTTGTGAAACTTTGAGTCTCCTCCGTGATCTTTGTGTAATAGTTTTGCTAGCCGGCAGGTAAGTATACCACAAAGAAGACACAGAGATGCACAAAGAGATTACCACTCCAGATTTAACAATTTATTTGTCATACATTAAGATAATTTTTAATATTCCTTAGGGAATGCAAAGTTATTCAACTTATGTGAATTGGCTTATCTTTGCCAAAATTTTTATTTAATGCAATTTAATCTTCAAACCACCAATGATAATAGCTCAGCCCGAGCAGGGGAATTAATTACTGATCATGGTAATATTGAGACTCCAATATTTATGCCTGTGGGGACTATCGGTTCAGTAAAAGGAATTCATATAAGTGATGTAAAGAAAGATATTAATGCTGATATTATTTTGGGTAATACTTATCACCTTTACTTACGCCCCGGAGTGGATGTTATTGAGCAGGCTGGCGGGTTACATAAATTTATTGGTTGGGACAGGCCTATACTTACGGATAGTGGCGGATATCAGGTTTATTCACTGGCTGACAGAAGAAAACTTAAAGAAGAAGGTGTTGTTTTTCAATCACATATTGATGGATCGAAGCATAACTTTAGTCCTGAGAATGTAATTGATATTCAAAGAAGTATAGGAGCTGATATTGTAATGGCATTTGATGAATGTACCCCATATCCGTGTGATTATGAGTATGCTAGTAATTCAATGGATATTACACACCGGTGGTTAGATAGATGTATCACCCGATTTGAAGATACAAAGCAAAAGTATGACTATAATCAAACCTTATTCCCAATTGTTCAGGGAAGTACTTACCATGATTTGAGAAAACAATCAGCAGAGTATATATCTTCAAAAGGTGCGGAAGGAAATGCCATTGGAGGGTTGTCGGTTGGTGAACCGGCCGAAAAGATGTATGAAATAACAGAATTGGTTTGCAATATACTTCCAAAGGATAAACCACGTTATTTGATGGGTGTGGGTACACCGGCGAACATACTTGAATGTATTTCACTTGGAGTGGATATGTTCGATTGTGTAATGCCAACACGTAATGGCCGTAACGGAATGTTGTTCACAAAAAATGGGATTATCAATATTAGAAATGAAAAATGGAGGAATGATTTTTCACCGGTTGATGAAGAGGGAGGGTCGTTTGTTGATAATCAATACACTAAAGCTTACTTAAGACATCTGTTTATCGCTAAGGAAATACTAGGAGGGATGATAGCTAGTCAGCATAATCTTGCTTTTTATTTATGGTTGGTTCGTGAAGCAAGAAAGCACATAGTTGAAGGTGATTTTAAAGACTGGAAAGAAAAAATGGTTGTTAATGTTTCACAGCGATTATGATTTTAAGATACTAATTATATTTGCTGTTAGATAGAGTTAAATGTTAAAAATAATCGACATATATATCATTAAAAAGTTCCTGGGAACATTCTTTTATGCTATATCGTTGTTGATATTGATTGTTATAATTTTTGATGTAAGTGAGAACCTTGACAGCTTTATTCAAAAAGATGCTCCGTTAAAAGCAATCATACTTGATTATTACCTGAATTTTATCCCTTATTTTATTAACCTTTTTATTTACTTGTTCACTTTTATTTCCGTTATCTTCTTTACTTCCAAGATGGCGGGAGATACAGAGATAATTGCAATATTGAGTAGTGGTATTAGTTTTAGAAGGTTACTTTATCCTTACATGATATCTGCTGTGTTTTTGGCGATACTTTCATTCTATCTTGGTAACTTTTTAATTCCAAAAACAAATCAGGAAAGGCGTGTATTCAAAAATGCCTACATGGAGAACCTTACTAAAGATAAGTCGAGGGACCTTCATATTCAAATTGAGCCAAACACTTTTGTTTATGTACAATCATATAACAGTAAGTTAAATACAGGATATAAATTCTCTCTTGAGAAATTTGAAGGACAGGTTTTGACCTACAAACTAATGGCAGACATTATAAAGTTGGATACAGTAACCGGGAGTTGGAAACTAAACGATTACTATTTCAGGTCATTTGATAGTGCCGGGCAAACTTTTGTTAAAGGAGTAGAGATGGATACTACTTTCTTATTACAGCCTGAGGATCTCTACAAAGTAAAGGAAAAGTTTGAGGAGATGAATTATTTTGAGCTTAATGATTTCATTATTTCAGAGAAGCAAAAGGGATCTCAGGCATATAAAAAATTTGAGGTTGAGAAGAACAAAAGAGCCTCCGGACCAGTTGCTATTATTATTCTTACAGTGATAGGCGTAGCTTTATCCAGCCGAAAAGTGAGAGGGGGAATAGGGATGCATCTTGGAGCAGGAATTGGGCTTACATTTTCTTACATTCTGTTAATGCAGGTGTCAACTGTATTCTCAACATTTGGTAATTTATCACCTTTCATTGCATCATGGATACCCAACATAGTTTTTCTGATAATCGCACTATATTTATTGTACAAGGCTCCTAAATAATGTATTGAAAAAGTAGTGAATGGTAAATAATTACTTTCACTAACTGAAGCTAACCAAAAGAGATATCAATCCCATTCTCTAAGAAAGTAGATTTAAGCTCATTCTCTTTTTCTGTATCGTAGAACTTACGTATTGGATCATATGGTGCGAACGTTTCTTCCTGTCCGGTTTTTTCAAGTTTTTGGATCCAGGCTGGATTGTTTGGTAATAATATCGCGTGGTTAACATTATGTTTTTTGTAGAACTCCATTAACTGACGGATGTTTTCATCTTTGTCTGTAATCTCTGGAATTAATGGGTTTCTGGGTACTATCTTAAAATTCTCTACTTGCGATCTCTTATATAACTTGGTAAAGTTGTTTAAGATGAGCTCATTATTTACGTCGCAATACCTGTTGTGATCATAGGTGTCGATAAATTTAATATCAAAAAATATCATATCCAGATAAGGTAGAATCATTGATTCAAACTTGTTGTAATCAAATAGACCTGCAGTCTCAATTAGTGTATGAATCCCTTCTTCTTTAAATCTTTTCAATAGTTTGGAGGTGAATTCGGTTGGGAGTGTTGGCTCACCGCCGGATAGAGTGACGCCTCCACCTGATTGATCAAAGAATGGTTTATATCTTAAGACTTTGCTTACTATTTCTTCAATACTCATTTCAATGCCAATACGTCGCAAAGCATTTGATGGACAAACTTCAACACAATCGAAACACAGAGTGCAGATACTTCTGTCGATATAAAATGGATTGTTTTTTGCTATTGCTCCTGCAGGACAGGCTACTATACAGTCACCACAATCTATACACTTATCTTTCTCCCACCACAATTCGGCAGAAATTTTTTTACTTTCAGGATTTTGACACCATATACAATCAAGAGGGCAGCCTTTAAAGAAAACTACTGACCGGATACCGGGACCATCTTCTAATGAATTGTGTTTTATATCGAAAATTAAGATACCTTGCAAGTAATCAAATTTTAAACTCAGTTCGTCCAATAATTTCTAACTGTAAATCTTGCTGCATACGAGTGTAATATCCTGTATATCCCGAGACACGTGCTATTAAATCCGGGTATAGCTCTGGATGTGCCATTGCATCTTTCAGCGTATTAGTATCAACAACATTGCACTGTATTTGCATTCCTCCATTAACAAAATAAGTTTGTATGTAATTTGCAAGATGATCAACATTTTGCTTATGTGATTCATCATCTTTTTCTTTAAATGAAACACGTACATTAAATGTGTAGTTATTATCGCAATTTAATGGATTGATACTTGCTATATCATTTAAATTATCAAGGATGTTATTAGAGGCTGCCGGATTCGGGGTTAGACCAGAAGTAAAAGGCTGCCCAGCTAACCTTCCTGATGCTGATGCACCCGAAACACGTCCATATACTGTGTGATTATTGTTTGTACGATAACCAGGAAAATAGCACCCCCCTCTACCGTTATCATGACTATGCATATAATTTGCAATCATTGTTGTTACCCGATCAACCATTATCCTGCCACTCTCGTCACCAGAACCGAACTTGGGGACTCTATTTGAAATATAAGCGTGTAAAGTTTCGTAACCAACAAAATCGGCATCCATGGCATCCTTAAGCTCATCAAATGTATATTTCTTATCTTCAAATACTACTTTTTTTATAACGAGTAATGAATCAACAACATCTGACAAAGCAGTAAATGCCCCACCTGAGGAGTTATATTTTGCTCCACCATGGGTCATTCCAACACCATCTTCAATACAGTTTTCCAACATTACCGAGTTTAATGGGGCCGGCATTAAATTTTGCTGAACTTTAAGTATTTGAATGGAAGCCTCCATTGCATTTTCATAGATAAAGTCAAACTGCTTTTCGAAGGCGGCATAAAACTCATCGAATGTCTTAAAATCAATTAGATTACCGGTTTTGGGTCCAAAGTCCCATCTGGCAGACGGATGATAACCATTGTAAATTGCCATAGTTAATGGAACCATTAGGTTCGAGTCCAAATCTCCCGTTGCAGCAAAGTGCTTGCCATGAATAATTGGCTCAACACAACCACATGAAACCCATTCACGAACATCTTTAATATCCCAACCATGGTTAGTAAGAGCTTTAATTATTGCTTCATCGTTGTGTATTGAAGGGGTTCCGTTGGTTATGTAGTTTAACTCTGCAACGCGCCGGATATAATCAGTACTATTAACTCCTACCATGTATCGGGCATCCATATCTGGATCGTTCAGTGAAAAAATCTCGGCAACTTTTAGTATTATATAGGTCATATCGTTCACAGCATCTTCACCATTGGAAGTTACACCTCCAACCATAACAGAAGTAACTCCAGGTGCTCCTGAATTTTGCCATGATGCTACTGTAGCTGCAGCTACTAAATGGTTTGTAAATCGTAAAAACAAACTTCCAACAAGTTCAATGGCATATTCTATGTATGTTTTTCGTTCATTTTCAGGAAGTTTCTTAATATCAGCTTCAAAATACGGTTGTAAGATTTGGTCCAGCCGACCAATTGTAATACTTTCATCCATGGCATCTAAACAAGTACCTATAAACATTATCCATAATGACTGAACTGCTTCATGAAGAGTTCGTGCTGGCTTTTCAGGGACCTGCTGCAGTGAACTGTATATTTCTTTTAGTTCTTTTTTACGTATTGGATTTGTTTCCTTATCTAATTCATCTTTAGTAACTTTTGAGAGATTCTTTGTGTAGCCCAACATGCCATCAATTGAGGCTTTCATCGCATCCCAACTGTGTTTTTTATCAATATTTTCTTGTTGGTACTTTTTGGATGACGTGCTAAACTCAAGTAGTTTCTTATCAATTTCTTGTAAATGACTCCCAAGACCTTCTTTAACAACCTTATCATAACCTGCACTTCCGGGATTTAAGGATACTAGCCCCCATAATCCGAAACAAAACAATCTATCATTAATTTTAGCCGATAACGGATAATCGTTATCTACTTTCCACTTTTGTTGTATATACTTATCTCGCCAAAATGGGAATACATAACTATTAAGAGTTTTCTTTGTTTCTTCAGTTATAGAAAAAGGGTCAAGTTCCCGATAAGGAATAGTGTTTAGTTCGCCCCATATTGACCAGCCAACTGTGTATGGCTGATTAACTGAACCACAAATAGGATTTGGTGTAACAGTCCCTGCAAGAAGGTCGTTTTCACGAATAACAGGCTTTTTGTTTTTCATAAGATACTCAAATCCTTTGGCAGTACGAAGTATTGGATTCCATGAAGTACCGTCCTTTTTAGTTTCGAAACCGTTTGCAACATAATAATCAGTAAGTAATTTCCCTTGCTCGGCAGTAACTTCAGGCATTGTGTTTAAATGGTCATGTTTAAACTTTTCAAGTCGTGGAAAATCTTCAATTGTGTATTTTGACAGAAAGGGTTCATCTAACCACTTAACTCCGGTATCAATCTTTTCGGCTTTAAGCCTTGTTCTTATCCTATTGTCCTTCATTCTTCTGCCAACTCTTGTAGCATTTTTTGCAGCCTCTATATTTTGCTTCTTATGTAATTCTTTTTGAATGTCGAACTCTTTAATATCATCTTGCCACGACAATAAACTAATTAAATAGTTTACATATCCGAAAATAGCAAGGTTGCCTTCAAGTCGAACTCTACTAGCTAAAAACATCCGTATAGCTTCATCAGAATTTGCATTTACATAATTATCAAATTCTTCAACTGAATCGAAAATTAATGTTGCATCAGCCTTTACATCACAAAAATCTTCAACAACACTAAATACACCGTCTTTAATATTAATGGTTGTTCTAATGGATTCATCCTGTGTTTTAACACCAATAATAGCATCTATAGGACCAAGATCACCAATCATTTTCTTACGGAGATCTTCACTACCATTTAATGCAACAGCAATTCCATTTAAAGTGTCATTTAATAGTTTAGATGCTTGTAAGTCATCATTCTCGACCTTGTTTTTAGAGATACTATGCTTGAGACTATCCATTTTTAAAAAATTTATTAATATGTTTCTGATTATTTAACTATTATTTTTTTCAATGACATGTGTGTAGGTAAAAAGACTTCTAAGTTTATCAATAAACTCACCTCCAAGAATGAACAAGCTAGAAATGAATATTACATCAAAAGATAAAAATATATAAAGCAAATTATTTAGACCAAAGACGTCAACATAATTAAAATAAAGAATTACTTCAGTTAATATGGAAGGTATTGATAATGTTAAAATAAATAGAATTATTCCTATTCGGTACCGTAACTTGCTTATTGGCTTAAAGGTATGTCCTTCCCTTTTAGAGAATATAATCATAAATTTTGTCTTAATCATATTCACAAAATCTTTGCCGAGTAATATTACTGAAATAGCAAAGGCTGATTCAGCTGATATAAGAGTAATTGATGATATAGATAGAGCCTCGGTTGTTGTAAAATGCAAAAAAGGCATTATCAAAAATACAAAAATATAAGGGATCCAGGAGTATGTAAAAAGTGCAATACCGAGATAAAATTTCCAGGTTTTTTTCATGATTATTGTTTAATTAAATGAGTAATTCATAAAAGATCTTGAATTTAGCTAAATTAAGAGTAATCGGTATTAAAGCAGAATTATTATTATTTTACAAAATTATTGCTGTCCAAAATGGATATTGTACATTTTGATTGGCTCACTCACTAATTGCTTTCAATATGACGGAGCATTTATTTGTAAAAATGTAAAAAAAACTGTAGCTCATGATTTAATATAAACTACAGTTTTTATAGAATTTTAATTTGATTAATCGTTAGAATACCTTTGTCTGAATTTCTTGGCTGCTTCTTTTCTAGCAGCAACTTCCTCCGGACTCATTTTTCCAAGATACCAACGGTGCATCTCACTATTTAAAATAGCATCCAGCTCTTTTTGTACTTTATCGGCTCCTGCAACATTCCCATGCTTTCTCGCTTCAGCAATAAGTTCCTTCACTTCAGGTACAATCTTAGTGTAAAAGTTCTCTGCAAGATCAAAATTGCCATGCCACTGTGTGTAATCAGGGCCCATCATTGCTGCCCCCATTCTGGCACGCCTGCCTTCATGGTGCCATAGGTAGAAGTAATCCCATTCAATTTGTTCATCAAATGGTATGGGTGTTATTATTTCGTTTGCATTTAATGATTTCATTAAGGCAAGGCCTGGTTTTCCATATTTCTCATTATAGAGATTTACCTGACTGTCATATTGAAAGTAGAAGTTATTTATATAATCCTTGGTATGGCACTGAGAACATACATTGATCATATTAAAACGACGCTGCTCCCAAGTTAAGAAGTTTTCAGGAAGTGCCATTCCGGTTTCCTTATATTTTGCAATCTGAGCTGCATCAATTTTTTCACTTACTTTTGGCCTTAATGTCCAGCTAATTCTCTCACCAATATCATGAGTTACAGGCTGGTTTGGTGTTGCACTCATATGACAGGTTGCGCAAGTAGGAGCAGCAGAATAATCCTCTCCAACAACCCATGGTTGAGCACTTAGATTCATTTCACCTTTATGAGCATAAAAATTTATACCATGCTTTGATTCATTGTATATTTCAAGTTGAGGATGGTCGGGGCCGATATGACATTTGCCGCAATTCTCTGGTTGGCGGGCTTGGGCAATGTCAAAAGCATGACGGTTATGACATGCAGAGCAGGCACCTTTTGATCCATCCAGATTTACACGACCCATACCTGTATTTGGCCATGTTTTTGGTTCGAACAATAATACACCTGCCTCATTATACATATTATTACCGTCAGCATCTTTTTTAACTTCTACTTTGGAACCATGGCATTGCCAGCATCCGTTAGCCGCTGCAGGGTTAGAACCATTTTGAAATCCTGCATGACCCTCAATTACTTCGGCAAGTACATTGTCTAATGATCCCATTATCATACCTGCGTCAGCATGATGACTGTTTACAAATTGTTTTGTTTCTTTATCGTGGCATTGAGCACAATCTTTAGGTGTAACAATAGTAGCAATAGTGTAGCCTTCATGATCAAAAGCGTCGAGGTCAGCTTTCTTCGCTGCATGACATTCCAAACAACCAACTCCGGATGTGGCATGACGACTTTTTTTCCATTGCTCTACAATTGCTCTGCCACTGCTTTTTTCTCCATGGCAGCTAATACAGTGCTGTGTGTCTTTGTCTATATCTAGCTTGTCTGCTTGATCTGGTGCAGATGCTTGTATATTATTCCATAGGAAAATTTGTATGACAGCAATAATTACTATGCTCAAAATACTTTTTGAAACCCTTTTTATGTTAAATATTGTTTTCATTAGATGGTTTTTTATAAATTTCTATTTACTAAAAAATGTTGGTTTAAAGGTCATCATCACCCAAGCCCAGTTATTTGTGTTTTTGTAATTTCCTCCTTTTAGAACTTGCATAGATTCGGTAGCGAACATTTGTGAATAACCGCCGCTAAAATCCATGCTTTTTGAAACAGCATAACCAATTGTAAAATCAATTTCAGTACCTAACCCACTGCCGTAATCTTTCCATGTTGTAGTCCCATCTGTTTGAAGTGTTCCAACAGCAACTGTTGCTGCAGCCATAAAATAATGAGGTATTAATTTAAAGGTGAACTTATCAGCTTTTAATACTAACGGTAGGTTAATGTCAATTAATCCATTACTGTACATATAACTTCCAACATAAAAATAATCCATCCATCCATTAAATTTATGGTTTGTGCCATAAAATGGTTTAAACGATTTATCTTTCATGTCTGGTTTAGCTTGATCTTCTGAGCTTGTCCCGGATAAATATTCACCACCTAACCCGACACTGAACTTTTTAGATACTATGTATGATGCATTTGCTGAAAAGTACATTGCAGATAAGGAATTATTGAACTTATCTTTCCCCCCTTGATAATAGAAAGCAGCATCAAAATTAATTGCATCATCTTTGTAAGTTACTCTGGGTCCGATTGTTTGACTATATGCTATTTTTTGTGTTGTATCTGTAGATGTAGTGGCAGTATATGCCATTCCATTGTTTAAAATCAGAAAGCTTAATCCTACTTTATTGAAGTTCCCATGATACCATAAATACTGAAATGCTTTATAACTGTTCACAGTATAGTCAGTTTTGTAAAGAGATTCACCATTAGCGTTGTAGGCTAGACCAATATCAATCCTATGCGCTTCAGAAGGTTCGAATTTGACAATAGCTGCGTCATGACTACGTGCTTGCTGAGCCCATCCAACGTTGCCAAATATTCGGTGGTCATCATAAATAATTTCCTGCCTACCAACTTTAATAGATAGTTTCTTGCTCAATATAACTTCGCCCCATGCTTCGTGTACGGCAGTACCATATACATCACTTTGGTTTAACTGTTGTACATCCCCCCAAACTCGAACATCTTGCAGGCATAACTTAAATTTAAACATACTGTTCCCATAGGATGCATTTAGTCGTGTCCGTTGCGAAATGAAATTGGCGGCATCCTTTCCATCAGGCATCAAAGTTTTATAGCCATGCCGATATTCAAATCTTGGTCTTACTTCAGCAGAGATGCTAATGCTTTGAGCAACAATGCTTCCTGATAAAAGTATTAAGATCCCAATAAATACAAATTGAAGGTTAATCTTTTTCATACTCATTAATTTTTAGTTTAATAATTTCAGTAACGTAAATCCTAAATACAAAAATATAGTATATATTTTGGCAATCATTATATAACCCATAATAATTACAAATTTATATTGATTCTAAATTAGATGCTTTTAAAATATGTTAATTCCAGAGCTATGATTGGTCGATATTAGCTTCAACCCATTTCCGGGCATTAACCATGGCTTCTATCCATGGTGTTACTTCATCGTCATGACGACCATCATGATAATATGACCATTGCCAAGGTAAAAATGAACGTTCGAGATGTGGCATCATAGCAAGATGTCTGCCATTATTTGAATAAATTCCGGCAGTTTCCCAATCTGATCCATTTGGATTACCAGGATATTGGTCATAACTATATGAAATAGCCCTATGGTAACTATCTTTAAAATATGGAAAACTGAATTTGCCTTCTCCATGAGCAACCCAAACTCCAAGTCTGCTGCCCGACAAAGATTTAAGCATTACTGAGTTATTTTCCTTTATATCGACATTAATAAATCCCGATTCAAATTTTCCGGAATCGTTCGGAAGCATCTTTGGTTTTTCGGGATGCTCGGGATAGATAAGACCTAATTCAATCATTAATTGGCAGCCATTACAAACTCCCAAACTCAATGTGTCTTTTCGTGAGTAGAAATTGTCCAATGCTTCTTTTGCACGCTGATTATATAAAAATGCTCCTGCCCAACCTTTCGCAGAACCTAGTACGTCTGAATTAGAGAAACCTCCCACAAAAACAATAAAATTCACGTCAGTTAAATCTTCCCTTCCAGAAATCAGATCGGTCATATGAATATCTTTTACATCGAATCCTGCAAGATGCATAGCATAGGCCATTTCACGATCGCCGTTAACACCCTTTTCACGGATTATTGCTGCTATAATACCTGATGGTTTTCTTCTACTCATGTCAATTCCATAATCTTTTGCTTTTCCTGAAAAATTACTATTGAAATTGAAATGCAGATCTTGTTTGCTATAGTTATTATATCTTTTTCTTGCTGACCCCTGGACCGTTTGCTTACTATCCATGATGAAAGATGTGCTATACCAAACCTCACGCAATTCATCAATATCAAAAACATATTTGTTCGATTTGTGAACAATGTCAAGTTTTCGTTCTGATATTACTTTGCCAATTATTTGGTAGGCAATATTTTGGTTTTTTAGATGTGAAATCACGGACTCTTCATCATCTACCTGAATTATAATACCCGGATTCTCACTAAAAAATATCTTGATAATATCTTTCTCGTCAATGTTGGATAAATCAATGCTCATTCCATGATCACAGTTCGAAAAATTCATTTCCAACAATGTAGTTATCATGCCACCTGCACTGATATCGTGACCTGCTAATATTTTTTGTTCAGTAATTAAAGATTGAACCACATCGAAAGCTTCTGCAAAATATTTAGTATTTGTAACATCTGGTGTACTGCAGCCGATCTTGTTTAAAGACTGAGCAAAGCTGCTCCCGCCTAGTTCATATGGAGAGTTTGATAAGTTTAAGTAGATTAGCTTGGTCCCTAATTTAGTTTGGATTACTGGTGTAACAGCTTTTTTGAGGTCAGTAATTTCTCCAATTGCTGAAATAATAACCGTTCCCGGCGCATAAACCACTTCACCATTAGGATATTTCTGAGTCATTGAAAGTGAATCTTTGCCCGTTGGAATATTAATTCCCAGGTCTATTGCAAATTTGCTAACTGCCTCTACAGCTCTATATAACCGAGCATTTTCACCCAGGTTCTTAGCAGGCCACATCCAGTTTGCACTAAGGCTTACTCCTTTGATGTTATCTGCTATTGGTGCCCAAATCAGGTTTGTTAACGACTCTGCAATAGCAAGCCTCGAGCCTGCTTCAGGATCTATTAACGCACTTATAGATGCATGTCCTAAAGCAGTACCAATACCTTTTTTGCCTTGGTAGTCGAGTGCAATAATTCCGAGATTATTAAGTGGTAACTGGAGCTGGCCTGTACATTGTTGCATTGCCACTTTACCTGTTACCGACCTGTCAACTTTGTTGGTAAGCCAGTCTTTACAAGCTACAGCTTCCAACCTAAGAACATTAGCCACATAATCAACCAGTTCTTTGTGCGAATATTCTAATTCTGAGAAATTATCATCTTGCGTCGTGTCGTCAAGTATGGTTTTAGGTGGTTTTCCAAATAAATATTCTAGTTTAAGGTCAACAGGGCAACTTTTGTCATCAGATTCAATAATGAATTCCTGGTTATCAGTAACCTTTCCAACCTTATAGATCGGCGCTCTTTCCCTATGTGAAACTTTTTCAAGAATAGGGTAGTCCTTGCTTTTTATCACCAAACCCATTCTTTCCTGTGATTCATTACCGAGAATCTCCTTAAATGACAGAGTAGGGTCGCCAATTGGTAGTCTGTTAATATTAATATGTGCCCCTGTTTCTTCAACAAGTTCCGACAAGCTGTTAAGATGTCCTCCTGCACCATGATCGTGTATTGATACGATTGGGTTTGTTTTGGTTTCAGACATCGCCCTGATTGCGTTGGCAACTCTTTTTTGCATCTCCGGATTAGCTCGCTGAACGGCATTAAGTTCAATATCGTTGCCAAATTCACCTGTGTCTACTGAGGAAACTGCACCACCACCCATTCCAATTCGGTAATTATCACCACCAAGTACTACAATAATATCACCCTCTTCAGGAGTATCTTTTTGTGCATCAGAAGCTTTAGCAAAACCAATTCCTCCTGCAAGCATTATTACTTTGTCGTAACCAAATTTCTTATTATTCTCTTCATGTTCAAAGGTGAGTAAACTACCATTAATTAGGGGCTGACCATATTTATTACCAAAGTCCGAAGCCCCGTTTGAAGCTTTAATAAGGATATCTTCCGGTGATTGGTAAAGCCATGGTCGCGCTTTAATCTTTTCTTCCCAAATATGATCCTTGCTGTTTCTGGGATAAGATGTCATGTAAACAGCTGTACCAGCTAATGGTAAACTGCCCTTTCCTCCTGCCAACCTGTCGCGAATCTCTCCACCAGATCCTGTTGAGGCTCCGTTAAACGGTTCAACAGTTGTTGGAAAGTTATGTGTTTCAGCCTTAAGCGAAAGTACAGTGTCGATATCAATTATCTCAAAAAAATCAGCTTTATCCTGAGTAACAGGTGCGAATTGTTCAATGTTAGGCCCAACAATAAAGGCAACATTATCTTTATATGCAGATACAAGTTTATTCGGATTTATTGCGGAGGTTTCCTTAATAAGTGTGAACAAGCTGTTTTTCATCTCAATTCCATCAATGATAAAAGTACCATTGAATATTTTATGGCGGCAATGTTCTGAATTGATTTGAGCAAACCCATATATTTCTGAATCAGTCAATTTTCTGTTAATGGCTTTGCTAATGTCTTCTAAGTAAACCACTTCGTCAGCACTTAATGCAAGTCCTTCCGAATTATTGTAACTTGTAATATCATCAATATACTTTATTGGTGCAGGTGTTTCAGGAATCGAGAAAACATCTTGGTTGACAACATTATAAATTTGTTGGAGCATTGGATCATGACTTGGATACTTTTCAGTAGTCAAATACATTTCTTCAATTCTTAGAATGCCATTAATGCCCATGTTTTGTGTAATTTCAACGGCATTTGTGCTCCATGGGGTTATCATTTCTTTTCGAGGCCCAATAAACTTACCCGATAGAACATTGCTATCAATAATTTCAGATTTACCAAAAAGCCAACGAAGTTTTTTAAGATCGCTATTGTTGAGTTTTGCATCTGTTTGAACAAAGAAATATTTAGTTGTATTAGACTGAAAAAAATAAACCATTGCACATTCTTTTTAGGCAATAAAAGATAAGCTGCAAATATAAGAAAGGAGATATTAGATGGGTATATTAAAAGAGGAAAGAAATTAACATTTAGGTTGTTAATTTATCTTCTGAAACACCATAAACTTCATCAGGCTCATCATTGCCAATAGGTTCGATATGAATAATAACATCATAAACATTAACAAGAGTATTTTTTATCTCATTCTCCACCTGGATTGAAAGTGAATGAGCATCTAGCAAACTTATTTTTCCATCAACTTCAATATCAACTTCAACAAAATATTTATAGGCTATCTTTCTAACTCTTATTTTGTGTGGATTCGAAACTCCAGGAATTCTTTTTGTAGCCGAAATAATCTTCTTGTAAATTTCGGGATCATCAATACCATCCATTAAATCTCTGTTACTTTGCATAAATATCCTAAAAGCAATAAACATTACATATATGCTTACAAGAAATGCCGTAATATGGTCGACAATTGGAAGCTCAAAAATAAACGTAAATGTAAGTCCTATTAAAACCGAGATCGAAATAACTACGTCGTTTTGCATATTTCTGGCATTGGCAATCAACATTTGACTGTTAATTGACTTACCAGTTTTTTTCAAAAAGAAAGCTAGACCATATTTTCCAACGATAGATAACAGAATAACATAAATTGCAATGCTATCCGGCATTTCTGTTTCAACTGGGTTGATAAGTTTGTCCGAAGTAGAAATTGCTAACTGAGCCCCTGCAAAAAAAATAATAAATGCTAGTAATTTTGTGGCTAAGGTGTCGGCTTTGAAATAACCATATGGATATTTCAAATCAGGAGGTCGGCTGATAATGTGAGCAGTAAACAAAGTTATTAGCGAAGTAAGTACATCACTAGCAGAATCGATACCATCCGCAACTACAGAATAGCTATTGGCTATTATTCCAACAACAATTTTTAGCGCTGCCAGTATTAAATTTCCAATAATAGCAAACCATGAAGCCTTAATGATTTTCTTTTCGCGAGGTCCTATTGCCATATTTTAACCTTTCGTCAAAAGTATAAAAAGTCCGTTAATTAATTCATGTTTTTGCAGTGTGAAATCTCTAATATGTAAATTGAGATTTTAGACCGCTACAAAACGCAGTATGTATCAACTCGCTTTATTAATCAGGATATGTATATTTGCAAATATTTTTTCAGAATATGACTAACAAATGATTATAAATATGAATAAGGTTGTTGTTGCATTTTTTGTTTTGCTTGGAGTATTCTTTTTTAAAGTAACAGAAGCACAAACTGTAACTGAAATAACAGTTGATGAATTAACAGACCATGTAAATTTTCTTGCCTCCGATTCGCTGAAAGGACGTAAACCAGGTACTCCTGAAGGTAAAATTGCTGCCGAATATATTCGTGATGAATTTGCAAAAAGTGGACTAACCCTAATGGGTGAAAATGGATTCCAATACTTTTATGTAACAACCAGTGTTAAACCAGGTGAAAATAACAAGCTGGTAATTAAAGGTGAAGATTCAACAGTTGGGAAAGATTTTAATCCAATGCCATTTTCTTCAAACGATGAACTCGATGCTGAAGTTGTATTTGCTGGTTATGGTATTGATATGGATGATGATTCAGTTGTATGGAACGATTATACCAACCTTGATGTGGAAGGGAAATGGGTAATGGTACTGCGATCTGATCCTGAACCAGAAAATGACAGCAGCATATTTATTACACATGGTGATGATCGCGGCAAGGTTCTAACAGCACGTGATAGAAAAGCTGGTGGAATAATCTTTGTAAACGGTGTAGCTAGTAGCGCTGAAGATAAGCTTATCGGTAGTACATTTAGTCGGGTGACTGCATCGGCCGGGTTACCAGCAATTAACATCACACGAGCACTTGCAGATAGTATTTTGGGAGGAGAAAGAACTATAGCTGAAATTGAAAAAGAAATTATTGATACTAAACAAACAATTGGTTTCACAACTGCTTCAAAAATTTATGTTGCAACAGATCTGAAAAGAGGAGAAGTTAAAACTCAAAATATAATTGCAGTTATTGAAGGCAATGACTCGGTGTTGAAGAATGAATATGTAATTATCGGCGGTCATTACGATCATCTTGGCATGGGAGGACAGGGATCAGGTTCACGCAATCCTGATACAATTGCAGTTCATAATGGTGCCGACGATAATGCAACAGGTATTGCCGCAGTTATTGAAATAGCTGAAAAACTTAGCTCACAAAAAGATAACCTTCGCAGAAGTGTGATATTTATTGCATTTGGAGCTGAAGAAATGGGGCTTTTGGGCTCTCAATTTTTTACAAATGAACCAACTGTCAACTTAAAGGAAGTTGTTGCAATGGTAAACTTTGATATGATTGGAAGATTTGATGATGAAAAACGGACTGTTATGATCGCTGGTACTGGGACAGCAGACCAAATGGAGGAGTTGCTAAAAAAGCATGAGGAGGCCTCAGATATTAATTTTTCACATTCTCCTGAAGGGTATGGAGCATCTGATCATTCCAGTTTTTATGGTGCAGGAATCCCGGTATTATTTTTCTTCACTGGTGCTCACCAGGATTACCATACTCCCGAAGATGATATTGATAAAATTAATTTTAAAGGGGAGAAAGAAATAATTGATTTTGCATATCCACTTATCCTTGATGTAATTAATAGTGATGATAAGCTGGTTTATAAAGAAGCTGCTCCTGTTAATAATAAAGTGGGTAGAGGCAGAGGAGGATTGAAAGTGAAATTTGGTATTATGCCGGATTTTACTTCTACAGCAAATGACGGACTTGGTGTTGGTGGTGTAACAGCTGGTGGCCCGGGACATACCGCTGGCATGCTTAAAGGAGACAAAATTGTAGCAATTGAAGGAATGCCAGTAACAAACATATATGACTACATGGCCAGACTTAAGAAGCTTAAACCTGGTCAGCGTGTTGCTGTTGATATAATTAGAAATGGTGAAAAACAAATACTTATTGTACTGTTATAAAATATTTTGGATGAGCTAATTATGATGCAATTAGGAAGCATAATAAACCAATCATATTTTTACAAATTTGTTAAATTCGGGCTTGTGGGGTTCTCGGGTTTGTTTATTGATTTTGGTATAACATACCTCGCTAAAGAAAAGCTCAGGATACCTAAATATATTGCCAATGCTATTGGGTTTACAGCTGCAGCAACTTCTAATTATTTCTTAAACCGGATATGGACTTTCCAAAGTAAGAATCCTGAAGTTATGGTTGAATTCACCGAATTCTTTTTAATTTCTATGGTGGGTTTGGGATTGAATACTTTTTTACTGTGGTTGCTGGTAAGTAAATTCAAAATTAACTTTTATCTGGCTAAAGTTTTTGCAACTATTCTTGTCACAGTATGGAATTTTTTGGCAAATGCATTCATTACTTTTAATCCTGAACACACAATCATGATTTATTAAGGACTATCAGGTTGTTATATTGTAATTATCTTAAATGAACTTATCAGCAACAATATCCTTCCAATAGACATTCAATCCACATAGATCCATGAGTCTATCATCAATTTTATATATCCACAATATTTAATCTATGTTTAACCTTAAATTTCAAACTATAAATATCAAATGATTTACGTATATAATAATAACTATTGCGTCTTTTTGTTTGGGATTTTGATTTATAAGAAGATGTAGCTTTTACTCATAGGCACAAGCGTAATTTTTGTCCTATAAGTTCAATAATTTCTATTTTCAGTTAGATTTTGAAAATAATTGCCTATTGCATACTCAGTTGGCAATAGGCAATTATTATTTAGTAGATTACTTGTTTTTTACACTGTTAATAAATGTCTCATACATTTCAATACTTTTATTAAAGAAAGTTGAAGAAATAGTTGTTACACCGTCAAAATATTTTGCAGGATCTGCGTTTAGATCATAATTCTTCAAAGAAGATCCAAAAAATGAAAAGTCTTTAGTTTCATTCATATCTTTAGCCCAATCTTCTGATTCAATAAATATTTCTCCATTGGTTCCTATTAAATAAGTCCCAAATTTATATTTCTTATTTATGAAAAGAAAACTGACGCTTGAAGGATGTTCACCTCCAATATGTAATAATGGAGAGCCTGACAATTTCTTTGTAAGTCCAAGTTTCCCTTTCTTTTCAAAATCAAAGAAATCAATAGCAATAGTTACAGCTACTCTAACAACTTCTCTCCCTGCTAACACTTGAGCAATAATTGCGCCTTCAGCCGCTAAAGCCATACTCCCTGAAAGTGATTCTACACCTTTGGAAGGATCCTCTGTTTTAACAATATTTACAGCATCAGGAACAGCAGTAATGCTAGTTACTATTTTCTTGTGAGTTCTCTCATAAGTTGTGCCGCTAAGTATTAAAGCATCTTTATTCTTATTAAACTTCTTATTTGCTCTAATTTTATCTGCATCAAGTGTTTCAACTTTGTAACCTTTAGCCTCAAGGTCTTTAATGAAATTGTCATAGAGGATATTCGTATGTGCAAGCATAGCCTCTTTTCCAATATCTTTTAACCATACATTAATGCTAGCAGATGTTTTATATGTTGTACCAGTTAATTCGGAGCCTTTAGAACCAGATACGGACTCTCCTTTAAACATTCTGTATTCTACACGAAAATCAGTAATAACTATTTCTTGTGGTGCAGTTTTAAAAATCTGTTTAGCTGTTTCAGTATCGTTAAGAGTTTTATCTCCTTTTGAATACTGAACATTTCCTTGAGAGAATGTCACTCCTGCAAAGAACAGGGTTACTAGAAATAAACTTAGTCTTTTCATAATGTTTGGATTTTAGTTAGACATAAAATAGTAGTGTTCAAATATATAACAATATTTTAGAAAATCAATTAACACAATTTAATAGCCAAATAAGTAATAAATTTATGACTAAACTCTATTTAATATTATTATTTGGGATTAATTCACATTCGAATTAAACATATCATCTTAAGCACAAATGTTTACTGTCTACAATAATTATGATATACATCTATCCTAACAAGTATTTTGAAAGAGTAAATTATAGAAATGATAAAAAAGTATATTTTTGATCACGAAAATAAATTTGATAATTGGAAAAATGCTTTTAATTTTCATTTAAGCCGGATGAAGCAATAGGGTTCTGCTAAGAGCTTAAAAGGGTGCTAATATTTCAAATATCTGGGAGCAGATTATACAGATGGTAGCATATACCAATTCAAACTTCTCTAAATAATTTATTATGCAAATCAACCGTAAATTTCTTCTTTTTGTGTTTTTATCAGCATATATGTCTGGGATATTAGCACAGAAAAAAATGCCACTTGATCATTCTGTTTATGATAACTGGAAATCGATTAATATCTATTCAATATCTAATGATGGTAGCTGGGTTTCATATACTGTTGATCCTCAAGAAGGAGACGGGCAGTTATTTTTGTATAACATTGATAAACGAAATTACGATTCTGTAGAACGAGGGTTTAATGCCAAATTTTCTTCTAATTCAAATATGCTTTTGTTTAGTGTTAAGCCTCATTCTGACACTGTTAGAGCCGCAAAACTAAAAAAAGTAAAGAAAGATAAACTACCTAAAGATTCATTGGGAATATGGATAATTAGCACCAGAGATATACAGAAATATCCTAATCTTAAAAGTATTAAAATACCAGAAGATAGTTCTGATTGGATTGCTTTTTTAGTGAAGGAAAGAATTGTACCAAAGCAAGATACATTGAGTACAGATACTACTGAAGTCAAGAAAGATAAAAAAAGCAAAAGCAAGAATAAAAAGGAGAAAGGTGATTTGTTAGTTATTATGAATCCAATTACAGGAGATTCTGTCTCTTTTAAAAATGTTACTAAATATGCTCTTTCAAAGAATGGTGAGCTTTGTGCATTTATAAGTATCAAAGGTGATAGTATCGACTCTGTACAGGTTGCATATTATAATACTTCAAAAATGAAATATTCTTCTGTTATTAACAAGCAGGGTTTTTCAGAGAATGTTGCAGTTGATGACAAGGGAAAACAATTTGCATTTACCTATTCTTCAGATACTATAAAGGAGAAAGCATTTGGTTTGTATTATTCAAACCTCTCAAATAGTATTGACCTTATTTCGGGAGATAATTTTTCTCAACTTAAACAAGGTTGGTCGGTTAGTAAAAATGGGAATATCTATTTTAATGATGCTGGTAGCGAGCTCTATTTTGGAACTGAACCTAAACCACAACCAGTTCCAAAGGATACTTTAACAGATGATGAAAAAGTAAGTGTGGATATATGGAACTGGAAGGATGTGCTCTTACAGCCTCAGCAGTTAAAACAGCTTGAAGAGGAAAAGAAAAGAAGTTATGAAGCGGTTTATTATCCAAAAAAGGATAAACTAATTCAGTTGGAAGATGAAGCAATAAAATCTGTAAATATCAACGTTAAGAGTAAAGGCAAATATTCTTTAGGATATGACAGGCGAGGATACGAGCGAATGAATTCATGGGAGGCAAGCTACTATAAGGATGTATATTTAATAAACAGGGAAACCGGAGAGAGGACTTTGGTACTGCAAAAAGTTGCATCCAGAGTTATGTTATCACCCGGACAAAAATATATTCTTTGGTATAATATTGCAGATAGTTCATGGAATTCATATAGTGTTAGCAGTGCTAAATCGGTTGATCTGACAGGAAATATGGATGTAAATTTCTATTATGAGCTCAACGATGTTCCTGACGAAGCAAATCCTTATGGTACGGCCGGATGGACAAAAAATGACTCGCCGGTAATTTACGGAAAGTATGATATCTGGCTTTTTGACGGAGAGGGTAAAAAACAACCAGTTAATATCACTAAGGGTGAAGGAAGAAAAAGCAATATTCAGTTTCGCTATGTGAAACTTGATAAAGACCTACAATATCTGCCTGATAATATGCTGCTTAGTGCGTTTGATAATTTGAACAAGGATGCAGGGTTCTATTCGCTGAACTTCTATAAACAGGAATCTCCAAAGAAACTTGTTATTGAAAGCTATCAATTCAATACACCAAAAAAAGCAAAAAATGCAGATGAGTTACTCTGGACAAAGCAGTCATTTCAAGTGTTTCCTGATTTATATTTAAGTACCGGCACTTTCAATGATATAATTAAAATTACGAATCTAAATCCGCAGCAAGCCAATTATAATTGGGGAACAGTAGAACTTGTTGAGTGGGTAAGTTTTAATGGTGATAGTTTACAAGGCTTGCTTTATAAACCGGAGGATTTTGATCCCGAAAAAAAATATCCGATGTTGGTTTATTTTTATGAAAGATACAGCAACTCATTACATAGATATTATACCCCAAAACCAATCAGATCGGTAATTAATTTTAGTTATTATGCAAGTAATGGCTATATTATTTTCATACCTGATATAGTATACAGCACAGGATATCCGGGCCCAAGCGCCTTCAATTGTATTGTTAGTGGTACTCAAACTATGTGTGACAGGTTTCCGTTTATTGATAGAGACAGGCTTGGAATTCAGGGTCAAAGTTGGGGTGGGTACCAGGTAGCCTATCTTGTAACACAAACAAATATGTACAGAGCTGCGATGGCCGGTGCTCCAGTTAGTAATATGACAAGTGCTTATGGAGGTATTAGGTGGGGAAGCGGCATGAGCCGGGCATTTCAATATGAACAAACTCAAAGTCGAATTGGAGGTAACTTATGGGATAAGCTGCCATTGTATATGTTAAACTCACCTCTTTTTTCGGCCGACAAAGTTGAAACACCATTGTTAATTATGCACAACGACCAAGATGGAGCAGTACCGTGGTATCAGGGTATAGAATTATTTAATGCGCTGCGCAGATTGGATAAACCGGTTTGGATGCTTGTATATAATGGAGCACCTCATAACTTAAAACGTAGAGCTGACTCAAAAGACCTTACTATAAGAATGCAGCAATTTTTTGACTTCTACCTTCAAGGTGCAGCCGAACCTGTATGGATGAAATACGGAGTACCTGCAATAAAAAAGGGAATGACTTTTGGTTTTGAGATGGAGTAAAAGCTGTATTTTTGTCCTGTGAAAGATAAGAAATTCGACAGTAGTTATTTGAAAATGGCCCATGTTTGGGCTGAGAACTCTTACTGTGATCGACGAAAAGTTGGCGCTTTAATTGTTAAAGATAGAATGATAATTTCTGATGGTTATAATGGAACTCCATCGGGTTTCGAGAATATTTGTGAAGATGAAAATGGTAATACTAAGGCTTATGTCCTTCATGCTGAGGCTAATGCTATTACTAAAGTTGCAAAATCGCATAATAGTAGTAATGGTGCGACATTGTACATAACAGACTCACCATGCATGGAATGTGCCAAATTAATAATTCAGGCAGGTATAAGCAGATTAGTCTACTCCCGCAAGTACCGTATTACCGAAGGTCTTGAATTGCTTGAAAGAGCAGGGATAGAAATTGATCAAATCACATCTTTCTAATTCAGGATTAGTGCTTAGTGTTATATAAGATTGTTTGAACCCTAATCCTAATTCATTTATGTGACTCTTAACTTTACATTAGCTAGAAATTAAACTGTGCCAAAAACTGCAATCTATTTGCATATCCGTTTTGGTTATTTTGTATAATAAGCTCACCCCAAACATATTCTACACCAAAATTTAACCTTTCAAAAGGAGCATAGAATAAGTTTATTAACGCGTAATGGCTATATCTGAAATCTTTTTTGGTAAGCAATACTGTTTTCTCTAATTCTACATAGCTGTATATTACGTTCGAACTAAATTTATCATTCCAATATTGGGTGTAGGCAATAAACCCGCCCATACTATTTAGCAATACCAATTTTTTTGTATTATAATCGGGAACACCGTTGTACCCTAATCCGGATAGGTCTGAAATGAAATTAGCTATTCCTTTACCTGATACAACAAAGAAGCTAAAATGATTTTTATTCCAAGTATTGATAATGGCAGATAATGCTCCCCCATATCCTATGTTAGCATTTTCAACAACTCCTCCACCTGTAACCGAATCTGCATAAAAATAACGAGTAACATCTACCATACCACTCAGAGTTACAACACCCCAGTCACCTTTTTTGTTTATGTTACCAACTAAACTAGGTATGGCATTAAATGGTTTTCCAGTTTTTGCAAAAGTAGTTATATCCGTTCCACGCATCTCGATTGCAAGACTATAACTCCACCCTTTTCCAATCCTGCTGGCATATCTGATCATTGGATTTCGAAGAGTTGGTGCACTATTTGGCCCCTCAAAATCAATGGTTGCCGGAACAACGTTAGCATTGCCGAAAGTGGTATTTGTTTGTCCCAATAATATTTTTTCCATTTCTAAATAAGCTTCACGCAACCTGAAATATGATGTGTTTCCGGTACTTCCACTATAAAAATCGCCTGAAACAAAACCCTTTAGTTTACCCCATGGAGTTATGTAATCGATACCAAAGTTTAATCTTGATTGCCTTGCTGTCATATGAAACCTAAAATTGTCTTGATACGGCGTTGGATTAATAGGTATTTGTGATGTTGTAAAGTCATCATAGTCATCTAATCCGTTAAAATCAAATATAGCATTGAGGTTTACAAAACCACTAAGATTGAATGAAAGTTTTTTCTCCTCAGTAACTTTATCCTGAGCTACGCCACTTAAAAAACTAGCTAAAAAAACTAAAAGAAGTAGGTGATGTTTCATTTTTTTTAATTTTTGGTCAATATTTATAGTTAGTTAAGTTTTAAATCTTCATTGTTAGTTGGGTTCTCCAAAAGTAAAGCTATTTTTCAGAATTTCCAATTCTTAGTTTTAGGATCTATTTATGAAATGTAAATACTAATTATTTGTGCAACTATTATATTTTACAAGCGTCGTTTGAAATGTAAAATGTAGTACATTTGGTGGACATAATAATCTCTAACTACCAAATTTACATCCTCAGAATATTACCACATGTTATTGGTGTCAGGAGATAATCATTTTATAGTTATTATTTTTAGTAATTAAAATAGGAGAACATATTATGGGAAAAGCAAAAAAATTAGGATTAGCTGGTGCTATATTTTTAATTGTTTCGAGCATTGCAGGGAGTGGAATAATAGCATTACCACAGCAATTGGCTCAAACAGGATCAATTACAGTTATTTCATTTGTGCTTGTAACTTTTGGAGCTTTATTTTTATCACTTGTTTATGTTAGGGCAGGAACTATGTTTGAAGATCCAAGCCCCACGGCACTTGCTACATACGTAAATCCTGTTTTAGGTGCGAAAAGTGGTTTGTTTTATGTTTATGGAAACCTGATATCAAATGTTTCAATACTTATTGCTGGATTAGGATATTTGGAAATGTTTGTGCCATCTTTAGAAAATTCATTTTTTCTTGGCATAACAGTAATAATACTGATATGGTTGTTTGTATTTCTTTCGTTAAGAGGTGTTGGAATTATAACTAAAGTAGTTTCTATAACAGTTACGATGCTATTGATAGGAGTGATTACTACTGCAATAGGGGGTTGGTTCGACTTTGATATCGCCTTATTTGAAGCTAACTGGAATGTAAGTGGTAAACCTGAAGGTACTGCAATCATGGCTGGTTTTGCTATTTTGATATTTGCATATGTGGGAGTTGAAAGTGTAGCAACCAATAATGAATTAATCAATAATCCTAAAAAGATTGTACCCCTTGCAACAATTATTGGTTTTATTATAGTTGCCGTAATTTATATTGTATCAACAACAGTACTCGAGGGTATGTTCAAAGCCGAAGAACTTCAAAAAGCACCAGCCTCATATGCCCTTTCAATTGAACATATTTTTCATTCAAAGTATGCAGGAGAAGCTGTAGCATTAATTATGGCAGTAGCTTGTATTGCAAGTTTTCTTGTTTGGAATCTGTCATCGGCAAGTGCTGCCAAAACCAGTGCTGATAATGGATTTCTACCTAAAGCCTATTCATATGTTAATAAATATGGAATTAACAGTAAAGGATTGATTATTAATGGTATAATAATGACTATACTCGAAGTGATATTAATGCTAATGGGTAGTAATGTGGCCTCAGCTTTTAATATTACGGTTACTTTGTCGGTATTGTTACTACTATTCCCATACTTTTGGTCAGGTATCGCAATACTTAAAAAGGATATGGAATCCGTTAAGGGTAGAATATCTACCAAGATTATAGTAGGCCTGTCATCAATATTTATAATATCCGCATTTGTATCAGCTACCTTATATGAATTATGGCTGGTAATTGCGCTGGTATTAATAATTATGGCGATTTATTCCATTAAAGGTTCAAAAAAGAAGGCTTAATTTAAGATAGTTAAAAGAACTCAATTCCATGTTGCCCATACTTACAGCTAGAGCAAACTAGTTGGGAGAGTCGCGTAAAACATTGGCTAGAAGTAGTTTATAAAGGAATAAATTTAGATATTAATAAAAAATAGTACCATGAAAGCTAGTAAACATCAGTGGCCGATATTGTTGGTATCAGGTCAGTTTCACGAAGCCTCCGATGAAGGTTTCAGACTAAATGAATTAGTTACCGAACTTGAGGATGTTCAAGAATGTAGTGTGATACCATCATTTACATACGAGGATGCTCAAGAGATTTTTAGATCGAGGGCTGATCTTGGAGCAGTTGTAATTGATTGGGACCTTCCGGAAGAAGATCCTGAGGAGTTTATGTTGGCACCAGAACTGATTGAACTCATCAGAATAAGGAACAAAAAGATACCTATTCTTCTATTAACAGATAGGCTTGAAACTGAGGCTATACCAGTTGACGTACTTAAATGTATAGACGGTTATTTATGGAAGACAGCTGATACAACCGAATTTCTTGCCGGACGCATTGAAATGCACCTGCTAAAATATTTAAAAACAATTTATCCTGTGTTCTTTGGTATGTTAGTGAAGTATTCTACGGAATATAAATATGCATGGCATACTCCTGGTCATATGGGTGGTGAAGGCTTTTTAAGAAGCCCTGCTGGTGTTGCCTTATATAAATTCTTTGGAGAGAATACTTTGCGCTCCGACTTATCAATTTCAGTGCCCGAGTTAGGCTCATTACTTGATCATGAAGGAGTTGTTGGTGATGCTGAAAAAAATTCAGCCCGCGCATTTGGTGCTGATTATACTTATTATATCCTTAACGGAACTTCAAATGTTAATCAAGTTATTTGGAGAAGTCAGCTACTGCGTGACGATATTGCTTTTGTTGACAGAAACTGTCATAAATCGTTAAATTATTCGATGGTAATTACAGAAGCTTTACCAATATATATGATTCCTCGACGTAATAAAAGAGGGATTATTGGTCCGGTGAGGTTATCGGAATTTTCACCCGAAACAATAAAAACAAAAATTAATGAAAGTAAGCTTATACCTGAAAAATTAAAAAACAAAACTCCAAAAATGTCAGCTTTAACAAACTCAACGTATGATGGTGTTTGTTATAATGTTATAAATATCAAAAACGAACTTGAAAGAAGCGTAGAGAACCTTCATTTTGATGAGGCATGGTATGCATATGCACGTTTTCACCCAATGTACAAGAATCATTTTGGAATGACTGATGATGACTTAAAGGAAAACCATCCACCTATTTTTTGTTCGCACTCAACTCATAAGTTACTAACGGCTTTCTCACAATCGTCTATGTTGCATATTAAAAATGGTGGGTCGGTGAAAATTGTTCCTGATGAGTTTAATGAGTCGTACATGATGCATGGTTCAACATCACCTCAGTATAGCATGATAGCATCTCTTGATGTGGCTACAAAAATGATGCAGGATAATGGTGAGGTGATGCTAAATGATATTATTATCGAAGCCATTCAATTGCGAAAAAAGATGATACTAATCCAAGATGAGCTAAAAGAAAAGAATGGAGATGATTGGTTTTTTGGTATGTGGCAACCAGAGGATGTAATGATTCAAGGCAGGAAAATGAGATTCGAAGATGTTGATGATGAGGTGTTAGCTGGCACTCAGAGTGTTTGGGTTATGACTAAAGATAACCCTTGGCATGGTTTTGAAGAGATGGAGGATGATTATGCTATGCTTGATCCAATTAAATTAACATTTACAACACCAGGTATTGACAATAATGGCAACTTAGCTGATGAAGGTATTCCCGCTAACATAGTAACTAACTATTTAATAGACAAAGGTATAGTTTGTGAAAAGACGGATTATTATTCATTCTTATTGTTAAATTCGCTTGGCACAACAAAAGGTAAGCAAGGAACTTTGTTGGCCGAATTGTTTAAATTTAAGGAGCTATATGATACAAATGCTCCTTTATGTGAGGTATTTCCTGAGCTTGTGAATGCTTATCCGGATGTTTATAAAGGTGTTGGTTTGAAAGATCATTGTAATGCAATTCATAGCTATTTCAGGAAGCATAAAATTCTTGATAGTATGCAGGCAGCATTTACTGTTATACCTGATCAGGTTTTAAGACCTGCCGAAGCTTACCATGCCGTTGTTGGTAGAAAGGTTGAATATGTCGACCTCGACAAAATGATGGGACGTATACCGGCAGTTATGATTGTTCCTTACCCTCCTGGTATTCCTATAATTATGGGCGGAGAACAGCTAAACGAAAAAGCTAAACCAATATTTGAATATTTAAAAGCACGTCAGGATTTTGAGAATGTTTTCCCAGGCTACGAAAGTGATATTCATGGAGTAGAACGTGATGAGCATGACGGTAAGAAATGGTTTAAAACTATGTGTATTAAAGAATAACTATTTCGCAATAAATGGATAATAAGGCATTGGTAGTTTTAAGATTAAAACAATCTAACATGCCTTATTTTTTATAAGATGAGATATGTGACCATAGCCATTATTAAACCAAATAATATTTGAAAATAATAAATAGGAAATTATATGTCTGAGCAAAAGAAACAAGTAGGCTTTCTTGGATTAGCAGCTATAGTAGTGGGCTCAATGCTAGGTGGTGGTGTTTTTAATTTACCATCAAACATGTCAGAAGATGCAGCACTTGGAGCTGTGTTAATTGCATGGATGATCACAGGTGTTGGGATGTATTTTCTGGCACAAACATTTAAAATATTAAGTGATTTTCGACCTGATTTAAGTTCTGGAATATATACCTATGCTGCAGAAGGTTTTGGTAAATATATTGGATTTAATTCTGCTTGGGGTTATTGGCTGAGTGCTGCAATTGGTAATGTATCTTTTGCTGTTCTTATGATGCAGGCTCTGGGTTATTTCTTCCCTATTTTTATTTCGGGCAATAATTGGCAGTCGATTTTAGGTGGCTCTATCTTTATTTGGGTAATGAATATTATAGTTAGACGGGGTGTGAATGGAGCTACAATTTTAAATATAGTATCCACAATAGCTAAACTTGTTCCACTATTTATTTTTCTAATAGTCCTGCTTTTTGTCTTTAACTGGGATAAACTTTCATTTGATATTTGGGGACATCTAGATGGTAATCTTGGGAGTCTTCCAAAGCAGATAAAGAGTACAATGCTAGTTACCTTGTGGGCTTTTATTGGAATTGAAGGTGCAGTTGTGATATCAGGAAGAGCTAAAAATAGTAAGGATGTTGGCAAAGCAACATTTATCGGGTTCTTGGGAGCAATAATAATTTATGCATCTATTAGTATTTTTTCTTTTGGAATAATGAATCAGGCAGATCTTGCAAAATTACCAGATCCTTCAACAGCTTATGTAATGAAGGCAATGGTTGGGGATTGGGGAGCAGTAGTTCTTAATTTAGGTGTTATTATATCCATTCTTGGGGCCTGGCTGGCATGGACTATTATGGCAAGTGAGGTTCCTTCAACTGCATCTGTACATGGAGTTTTGCCAAAAGTATTAGGAAGATTGAACAAGAACGAATCACCTGTTGTTGCATTAACTCTAACTAGTATTATAATGCAGATAACTTTACTTTTTTCTGCTTTTGAAAAAAATGCTTTTTTGGCAATTATAAGTATAGCAGGTTCCATGATACTTATACCATATGTTCTAAGTGCGATGTTCCTATTTAAACAAGCAGGAAGTAAAAATAGTTCTAAAGAGTTTTTTGGTGGCATAAAGAAAAAATCAATAATAACTGGTACTATGGCTACCATTTACGGCTTTTGGCTTATTTACGCCGCCGGTTTAAAATATGTGTTACTATCTAGTATCCTGTATGCATTGGGTATATTAGTTTATAGAAAAGCCTGGAAAGAGAAAGATTCAGATGAACCATTATTTAACCCTTATGAAAAGTTAATTGCAGTTATTATAATAATTATAGCTGTAGTCTCATTAGTAGTTTTGTTGTCGGGGTTTTATCCATTTGACAATTGGATACATTGGTTTAAACATCATGTAGTCGACACAACCCAATTATAACGATAAGTATTTATATGAAGTTAAAACAAAAAGTTATCGTGTGGATTAAGCGGTATCTAACGGCTGAAATTATCAGTACAATTTTGTCGTTAGTAACCGCTTGGTTATTAATGGAAACTACAAGTGATCGTGTATTAGCAGCCTTTGTTGGTTCTGCTGTTGCTTCAATAAGTTTTTACGGAATAGTTGCAATTGCTGATGTTAGAAAGAGTTTAAAACAGTACAGAAAAGAAAATGAAAGGTATAGATTGAAATCATTTTTGTTGGACTTTAGAAACTTAATTATTGAATTTGGTCCTGCAGAAATATTGGATGTGTTAGCAGTAAGACCGTTCTTTATGTATTTGATCCCAAAAGTAACCGGCGATTTTTTATTAGGTACTTTTATTGGAAAAATGATAGCAGATGTGATTTTCTTTATCCCAGCTATAGTAATGTATGAGTTAAGAAAAAAGCATTTAGATTAAATTTAATTTGGATGCTCATTTTGATAATAATATTTAGATTCTATTTAAAAAGTAGTAGTTGATTCACTCAGCAAGCTTCATATAATAATCAGCTTTCTTTTTATCGCCCAGTCTACCGTAAATATGACTTAAATATTTAGCATTTTGTGATGTAGGCTGCAGTGTGTAAATTTTCTTAAAATAATTTAGCGATTTCTTAAAATCAACTGTTACAACTTCTAAGGCCTTTATGAGGATATTATATTGCTTATTTGTTTTCTCCTTTTCATAAGCCTTTATTTCAACTTGGTAACGGTCCTCAGCTTTTCTATAATACTGTTTACCAAACCAATATAAAGCAACGAGGTTATCTTTATCTATACTTAATAGCTTTTCAGCAATGTTGTTACAACTGTCGTTATTATCTAATTCTTTATTTACAATATAGTAAGCCTCGAGTAATTTAACATCATTTTTGTCATCATTGATATCAGGCCAAAGATTAAGTGCTTTATCAAAATTTTGGCTTTCTACGTAAGTATAAAATAACCTCATTTTTACAGTGTTAATATGTTTTCCGTTAGGATATAATTTCAGATAGTCCTCAAGTGTGGAAATCTCCAAGGATAAGTTGTCAATCAGTTTATACGCTTCTCCTAATAAGAAATAGGTATTTTCATTAACATAGTTGGTATGTTTGGCTTTGCTTAAATAGGATACGGCAAGTTTATTATCTCCTGTTTTGAGAGCTGATTCGCCTGCATTTGTATAAATCGGGCATGCGGTTGAATTATTATTACTCTCATATTGATGAATAATTTCATTATACGAAACTAAGGCTGACTTGTAGTTGCCAGCTTCATAATATGAATTCGCAGTTGCATTTTTTTGTGCTAGCTGATTGCCTGTTCCACATCCTTCAAACATCATAACAATCACAAACGGCACTATAAAAATTAATCTTTTCATGAATTTTTTTAGAATCGCAAAAATAGCATTTTATACATAAGTGTTTGTTTATTTTAGCTATCACCAGAGGCAACCTAACAAGATAGAAGGATGTCAATACTATATCCTGAAATAATATGTATTTTAATTGAAGTGTAAATTGTTTCAGTTTCTTTTATTAATAGTATTATTTTTGCACAAATTTTAATTGTTTATGGATTTAAGTAAGATATTGTCAATAGCCGGTAAGCCAGGATTGTACCGTATGGTTGGAGAAGCAAAAAATAATCTGATTGTTGAATCACTGATTGATGGCAAAAAGATTCCTTCGTTTGCCCACGACAGAGTTAGTACTTTGAAAGAAATAAGTATATATACAGAAGATGAAGATGTTGCGCTTGAGAAAGTGCTAAAGAGTATATATGATTTTACTGAAGGTAAACCTGTTGAAAGTCCGAAGAAATCATCAAATGAGGTTCTGAAATCTACTTTCGCCGAAGTGCTGCCTAATTATGATCGTGATACCGTTTATGTGTCTGACATAAAAAAAATATTTTCCTGGTACAATCTTCTTTTGGAGAAAGATATGCTTGATTTTACTGAAGATACAGAGGATGATACCGACAATAAGACTGAAGAAAAAGAAGACATAGCAAAGGAGGAAATAAAAGAAGAAAAAGCTGAGGATAATAGTTAGTATGAAAAGAGTTCAGGATTTTACAGTTAAAAATTATGAGTGGCTTAATGCCGATAATTTTATACTATCATTAAGTTCTGATACTGATATTGAAGATATTAGTCCTGGTAATTTTGCTGAGATTAAAATACCTGAAACGCAAGATGTATTTTTGCGAAGACCATTTTCCATCCTTGATTTTGATCACAAAACAAACTCACTTAGGTTTTACATAAAGGCAATTGGTAAGGGTACTCAAAAACTTGGTTCTCTGTCGATTGGCACTAAGGTTAATTTAATTTACCCGTTAGGTAATTCCTTCAGCACTGATAAACAAAAGAGAGCTCTTATTGTTGGTGGAGGTTCAGGAATTGCTCCATTTATTTTGCTTGGATCCAGTCTTAAAAAAGCAAATATTCCGGTTACTTTCTTAATTGGTGCTCGCTCCAAAGATGATGTGTTTTTGACAGACAAGTTCGCTCATTTTGGAGAAGTATTTGTCGCAACAGAAGATGGCACCATGGGTGAAAAGGGGCTGGTAACGCAACATTCAATATTTTCAGGTCCATTCCCGTTTGATCATATATATACTTGTGGTCCGGATCCTATGATGAAGGCTGTTGCCAAAATAGCTAATGAAAAAAATGTTAGTTGCGAGGCTTCACTTGAAAATATGATGGCATGCGGTATCGGTGCTTGTTTATGCTGTATAACCCCAACAGTTAGTGGTAATAAATGTGTATGTACAGAAGGTCCTGTTTTTAACACTAAAGATCTGCAATGGTAAACTTAAAAGTAAATATTGCTGGTTTAAAATTGAAAAACCCGGTAACAACTGCTTCAGGAACATTTGGTTTTGGAGAAGAGTTTATGGATTTCATTGATTTGAGTAGGCTGGGTGGAATATTTGTTAAGGGACTTACCATATTGAACAGAGAAGGAAACGATTATCCCAGAATGGCAGAAACTGCATCCGGAATGCTAAATGCTGTAGGCTTGCAAAATAAAGGGATTGATTATTTCATAAATAATATATATCCTGCCATCAAAGATTCCGGCACAGAAATAATTCCCAATATAAACGGTACTGTAGTTGAGGATTATATCGAAATTGCTGAAAAGCTTAATGATATTGACGGAATTAATTCTCTGGAGTTAAATATTAGTTGTCCAAACGTTAAGGAGGGAGGAATGGCATTTGGTGTTAGCTGCCCGGAAGCTATAGCAGTTACAAGAGCTGTGCGTAAAGCCTTTGACAAAACTATTATTGTAAAACTTACACCTAATGTCACCGATATTGCCGAAATTGCTGTAGGCGTTGAAAGTGCTGGTGCTGATGCGGTTTCGCTAGTTAATACATTTCTTGGTATGGCAATTGACGCCAAAACAAAAAAACCAATACTTTCCACTATAACTGGAGGACTTTCAGGCCCTGCCATTAAACCAATTGCTCTTAGAATGGTATGGCAGGTTTATAAAGCTGTGAAAATACCGGTTGTAGGAATTGGAGGCATAATGAATGCAACTGATGCAATAGAATTTATGCTTGCTGGATCTACTGCAATACAAGTTGGTACAGCCAATTTTATCGATCCCCAGGTTAGTATCAAGATTATTGACGGTATTGAAGAATATTGTATAAATAATGGTGTTAGTGATGTTCGTGATCTAATTGGCGGTCTGATAACCTAGCACTATTATCCTGATTGTATTAAGATTCTCAACCTTTTTTCTTCACACCAACTTTGGAACTTTAATATATTTGTACCTTAATTGTATATAATGATAGATAAAGTAATAATTGATAAGTGGAATGCTGAATTGAGTAATTCATCTCCAAAGGAAGTCATTTCGTTTTTCATTAATCAATTTCCCGGTAAAGTTGCGTTGTCAACAAGTCTGGGAATGGAAGACCAGGCACTTACCGAGATTGTTGCCTCAATCGATAATGGTGCTCCTATTTTTACACTCGACACCGGAAGATTATTTCCTGAAATCTATGATTTGCTCGACCGTACATGTAAAAAGTATGGTATAAATATCAAGGTCTATTTTCCTGATAAAGGTGATATAGAAGAAATGGTTTCTAATAAGGGTATCAACCTTTTTTATGAAAGCATTGAAAACAGGAAACTATGCTGCAATCTTCGTAAGTTGGTGCCTTTAGCAAGAGCAATGAAAGGGCTGGATGCATGGATTACCGGACTCCGAAGGGATCAATCTGTTACAAGAACAGAAATGAAATTGGTGGAATGGGATGAAAATAATAAAATGCTTAAAATCAACCCTTTGATTGATTGGACGGAAAAAGACTTAATGGATTATATCGAAGAGAAAAACATACCATACAATCCTTTGCATAAAAAAGGATTTGCAAGTATTGGATGTCAGCCTTGTACGCGTGCAATTGAGCCTGGAGAAGATATACGTGCCGGCAGGTGGTGGTGGGAGAATCCTGACACAAAAGAATGTGGTCTTCATATGAAATAAGTTTTTTTATGATTAGGTTATAACCACCTGGCCAATTCTGATAATTCAGTAATTATGATTCCCATTAATAATAGAATACTTAAGCTTGCAATTCCCAATATTGTAACAAACATTACTGTACCTCTATTAGGGCTTGTTGATCTTGCATTAATGGGTCACCTAAAAGATCCTGTTTATATTGGTGCAATTGCTCTTGGGAGTATCATATTTAATGTAATATATTCAAGCTTCAGTTTTTTGAGGATGGGTAGCGTTGGACTAACTGCACAAGCATTTGGAGCTAAGTTACCTGATGAAACTTCTCTCGTTCTTATCAGATCGTTAATTGTTGGTGTGTGTCTTGCAGTTATTGTTATAATAATGCAATATCCTATTCAGTGGATATCTTTCAAAATCCTCGATGGGAGTGAAGCTGTCAAAATCTTAGCACGTGAATATTTCTATGTAAGGATATGGGCGGCTCCTGCCACACTTGGCTTATACGCATTCTTCGGTTGGTTCTTGGGTGTTCAAAATGCAAAAACACCAATGATAATTGCCCTTGTTATAAACCTGATAAATATATTATTGAATTTTGTATTTGTGCTTGGTTTTGGGATGACATCAGCTGGCGTAGCTCTGGCAACAGTTATAGCACAATACACAGGATTGTTATTAGCAATTTACTATCTTTTAACTAAATACCGATCCTATGTAAAAAAGTATTCTATTAACATTATTTTAAAATCAGAGGAAATTATAAGGTTCTTTAAGGTAAATTCAGATATATTCATACGTACAATTATTCTTTTACTAACTCTTGCCTTCTTTACTAATATGTCAGCCAAACATGGTGATGATATCTTGGCAGTGAATACATTGCTTTTTCAATTCTTTTTTATATTCTCCTATTTTGCTGATGGTTTTGCTTACGCAGGAGAAGCACTTACCGGTAAAGCTATTGGTGCTCGCGACAAAAAGCTTCTGAGCGATACGGTTAAATACCTGTTCTACTGGGGAATTGGTGCTGCCCTTTTTACAAGCTTTGTTTTTGGTATTGGTATTGAACTATTAGTGAAATTAATGACAAACAATCCTAAGATTCTTGAAATCGCAATGAACTATTCTATTTGGATAATAATTATACCATTAACCAGTAGTGCCGCTTTTATTTGGGATGGAATTTTTATTGGAGTTACTGCAACAAAAGCTATGCGTAATGCAATGATTATTTCTTCTTTAGTGATTTTTCTACCCACTTATTATTTTACGGAGAGCCATTGGGGTAATAATTCATTATGGTTTGCTCTGAATATATTTATGATTGCACGAGGTATGTTAATGTGGATAATGTGGCGAAGAATGAGGGCAAAAAATCTGTTATTGGGATAAACCTAACAGTAATAGTTTTAATCAATCTGCATCTTGATGAATGATTTTAAACTATAACCACAATTTTCTTATAATCCGAGTAGTACTTCAATAGGATCCTTTGAACCAAATAGCATTTTCTCAGGATTTTCCAACATCTCTTTCACCTTTACAAGAAAACCAACTGATTCACGACCATCTATAATCCTGTGGTCGTAAGATAATGCAACATACATCATTGGATGAATCTCAACTTTTCCGTTAACAGCAATTGGTTTTTCAATAATATTATGCATGCCAAGTATAGCACTCTGCGGTGGATTTAATATTGGGGTTGATAACATCGACCCAAAAATACCACCGTTAGAGATGGTAAATGTTCCTCCCTGCATTTCTTCCAGAGTAAGTTTATTGTCGCGTGCTTTGGTAGCTAGTTTTTTAATTTCCAGTTCTATTTGTGCTAGACTCATTAATTCTGCATTACGGAGCACGGGAACAACCAGACCTTTAGGAGCACTTATGGCAACGCTAACATCAACATAATCAAAGTGAATTATTTCTTCGCCATTAATTTGGGCATTTATCTGTGGAAAGAATGCCATTGCTTCAGTAACTGCTTTAGTGAAAAACGACATAAAGCCCAGGTTAACATCATATTGCTGGCTAAAGGCTTCTTTGTACTTCTTCCGAATCGCCATTATAGAAGACATGTTTACTTCGTTGAAGGTAGTAAGCATGGCAGTTTCATTTTTAACAGCAACCAGCCTTTGTGATATCTTTTTCCTCAACATGCTCATCTTAATGCGTTTTGTTTCACGACCTCCGCTCCATGCTGATGATGCAGCAATATTACTACTTACTTTATTTTGGCCTCCTTGTTCGATGAAGTATTCAACATCCTTTTTACCAACACGATGTTGCTGCAAAAACTCATTGATATCTTTTTCGCTTATTGAGTTTGAGTCCATTATCTTACGAGCAAGAGGTGAGATGTTCAGTTGTTTTATAGGGGCTACTTGTTCAATAACAGGTTCTTCTTTAGTAACTGGTTTTTCTGACTCAGTTGGGTGTTCCTCTTTAACTTCTTCAATTACCAAAGCTTTTTCTACAATTTTTCCTTTTGCAGAAGTATCAATTTCAGCTATAACTGAGTTGACATCAATTGTTTTGCCTTCTTCAACCAGAATACTAATCTTACCAGATGCACTGGCAGCAACACTTAGAGTAGCCTTGTCAGAATCTACCTCAACCACATCCTGATTTTCATCTACATGGTCGCCATCTGATACTAGCCATGCTGCAATTTGTACTTCAGTTATTGATTCTCCGGGACTAGGAACTTTTATCTCAACTTTCATTGTAGTACTTTTAGATTAATTGATATTCTTGGGTAAAGATATAAATACTTAATGTGTATATCGTATTAGTTTGTATAAGTAATAAATCCATATCCTTATTTCAAAGGTTTTAATCCTGAGAGAGATTTGCTGTTAATCTTCTTATAATTAAGATCTTGTATCTCTTTTTCGAATGATTTCCATTTGTTTCCGATACAAACCATCTTACATTCATCTTCCAAATAAGGACATTCACATTGATCAAATACTTTATCGATAATTTTTTGTTGCCTGATAATATGGAACTTGAATGATCCTGTAGCCGGGCTTCCGCTGGCAGGTCTTGAAATGACTTTAATGTTTATGTCATTTGATAATAGATTAAATATAAATTCCCAGGCACCCATATTTGCAGGTTCTTCCTGTGCCCAAATAAAGGTACGAGCACTTTTATATCGTTCTAAAATCTTCATTAATTGCACCTTTGGAAAAGGATAAAGTTGTTCAACACGTATAATTGCTGTTTTATCATGCTTTAGCTTTTTTCTTTCCGCAAGTAACTCGTAATATATCTTTCCGGTGCAAAGAACTACCTTATTCACTTTTTCAGGTTTAATAATTACATCGTCAATAATTTCCTTGAAACCTCCTTTAATAAAATCAGCTGTTGATGATATACATTCGGGATGACGTAACAAACTTTTTGGTGTGAAAATAATTAAAGGTTTTCTAAAAGGTCGATATAGTTGTCTTCTAAGTATATGGAAAAAATTCGCTGGTGTAGTGCAATTTGCAGCCTGAATGTTGTTATCAGCACAAAGCAATAAATACCTTTCCATTCGTGCACTTGAATGCTCTGGCCCTTGTCCTTCATATCCATGAGGAAGCAGAACAACAAGATCGTTCATTACATTCCATTTATCTTCGGCACTGCTAATAAACTGATCAAAAATAACCTGAGCAGTATTTGCAAAATCACCGAATTGAGCTTCCCATATTGTAAGTTTTTGAGGAGATGCAAGTGAGTAACCATATTCAAACCCAAGTACACCATATTCAGATAAGCTGGAATTATATATCTCAAATTTAGCCTGGCCTTTACTAATATGCTGCAATGGAACATACTTATCAATGGTGTCTTCAATGCTTAGCACTGCATGTCGATGAGAAAAAGTTCCACGCTCTACATCCTGGCCACTAACCCGCACCGGTATTCCTGCCTTCACCAAACTGCCATATGCCAATAGCTCACCCATTGCCCAATCAAATTTACCCCCTTCATCAAGCATTTGCTTTCTCTGTTCCTGCAGCCTGATACTTTTTCTAAAAAACTGTATATCGGCAGGAAGCCTGGTTAATTTATCTACGATTTGTGTTAACTCCTTTGTAGTTATTGAAGTATCTGGAGAAGATAAAAAATCATCGTCCTTAGCTTTCACAATTCCTGTCCATGTATCTTCCAGAAAGCTGTCAATTGTAACTTTCGTATGTGTTTTACCTTCCTGATAGTGTTTTTCTAGTTTAAGATTAAAATCTGATTCTTCAATTTTACATTCTTCTTCTGTAGTAATGCCCTGATTGATAAGTGTTTGTTTATAAATTTGATAAGGATTAGGATGTTTTTCGATTGCTTTGTAAAGGAGCGGTTGTGTGAATCGGGGCTCATCACCTTCATTATGCCCATATCTTCTGTAACACAGCATGTCAATAAAAACGTCTTTTTTAAATTTATTCCTGAATTCCATGGCTGTCTGAATGCAGAATACGAGTGCTTCCGGGTCATCCCCATTAACATGAAAAACTGGAGATAGTGTTGTTTTAGCAACATCTGTACAATAAGTACTCGATCTGGCATCCAGATAATCTGTTGTAAATCCAATCTGATTATTTATCACTAAATGAATGGTACCTCCCGTTGTATACCCTTTCAAATCCTGCATTTGAATAACCTCATAAACAACTCCTTGCCCTGCAATAGATGCGTCACCATGAATTAATATTGGAGCAATAAGGTTAGAATTACCATCATATATATCATCAATTTTAGCGCGAGTGATTCCTTCAACTACGGGGTCAACTGCTTCAAGGTGAGATGGATTCGGTGTTAATGTAAATTTAATTTTTTTACCGGTAGTGCTATTTCGTGTTACCGTATATCCAAGGTGATATTTCACATCACCCAATAAACCTTCATCGTCATACTCAACACCTTCAAATTCAGAGAACACCTCATTAAAGGGTTTTCTTAGAATATTAACCAATACATTTAACCTGCCTCGGTGTGGCATTCCAATTATAAACTCTTTTATTCCTAATTCAGTTCCTTTCACCATAATAGCATCGAGAGCAGGAATTAGTGACTCAGCACCTTCCAGTGAGAACCGTTTTTGGCCAGGAAATTTCTTCTGAAGAAAAGATTCAAACATTACCGAACGACGGAGTTTATCAAGGATGTACAGTTTATCATACTCAGAATATGAAGGACTGTTTTTTGTACTTTCGAAATGTTCCTGAAGCCAGTTAACAAGTTTTAAGTCCCTGATGAAAAGGTATTCAACTCCTATCGATTTGCAATAAGTAGCTTCTAAGAAGGAAATTATATCTTTTAATTTTGCTGAACCCAAACCTAATTTATGACCAGCTTCAAAAGTTCTTTCTAAATCTTTATCAGTCAAATCGTAATTCTGAATACTTAAATCAGGTTTATAAACTCTTCTTTTCCTTACAGGATTGGTTTTAGTAAACAAATGCCCTCTTCGCCTGTAATCGTTGATTAAGTTAATTACTTTAAATTCATCAAAATTGATGTTACTTAATTGATCCGGACCATAGTTTTTTTGAACAAAGTCCATCCCTTCAAAGAAACTTCGCCATCCTTCGTCAATCTCATGAGGAGCTTCTTTAAATTTCCTGTAAAGTTCTTCAATGATTGCCGGATCGGAATTATTTATAAAGTCATAGCTGTCCATTATTTTTATTTAATTGTTAGTACAATTAACAAATTGTATCTAAAAAAGTAATTTATTCTGTCAAAGTTACTATTTCTATTGAAGAGGGAATTAACTAAGAATGATTATAAATAACAAAATTAGGTAAAAAAAATCCCGACATCCTTCAAAGATGTCGGGTTTCTTTATGTTGTCACAAATTATTCAGGAGAAATTGCTTCCACTGGACAAACATCGGCACATGCGCCGCAATCTGTACAAAGATCTGGATCAATTACATAAATATCTCCTTCTGAGATTGCTTCAGTTGGACATTCATCAATACAACTATCACAAGCAGTACAATCATCTGAAATCTTATAAGCCATAATATTAAGTTTAATTTTAAAATTAAAGTGCAAATATATAATTTTGTTTAAAACATAACATTTTTTGAGGTGTTTTTTATAACTTTATTCCAGCTCTTTTTTTATAATTATTTCAGGAAATTTCTACCACAAAAGCTAGCCATTTTTTTAGCGAACTTCGATTATTTAGTTAATAATTAATAAAAGTTAAACATGTAAATTATTAATTGTCAAATCACATGCTTAATTTCTGTGAATAAGCAGCTAAAGTAAAATTTACAAAAATTATGTAATGTAATGAAAAACAGAAAATTACAGTTTTATATTAGAGCCTAAAGAAGCAATAATATTTTTGGAAAAAAATAATTGTTTCTAGGCATTTACCTATTTAAATAAGATTATTTTTGTCGATTATTTTAAACATAATGCACAGATGATATCTAAGAAAAATAAAGTGGTTGAGTTAGAGCATGCTGTTATTCGATTTGCTGGAGATTCTGGCGATGGAATGCAACTAACAGGGAGCTTGTTTTCAGACTCAACAGCATTTGCCGGAAATGATTTTGCGACTTTCCCTGATTATCCTGCTGAAATTAGGGCTCCGCAAGGAACCGTTGCTGGCGTATCTGGATTTCAAATTCATTTTGGTCATACTGATATTCATACGTCAGGTGATTTGGCAGATGTACTTATTGCAATGAATCCTGCTTCATTAAAAGCAAATATGCGGTGGATCACAAATGATGCGATTATCATCATTGATTCTGATGAATTTACAGAAAAAAACTATGCAAAAGCTGGTTATGTGAAGGATCCTTTAACCGATAATTCATTAGCCGGACATCTAGTGGTCCAAGCACCTCTTACAACACTAACCCGTGAAGCTGTTAAAGATCTTAATCTGGATAATAAAACAGCACAGAAGTCTAAGAACATGTTTGCACTCGGACTTGTTTATTACATGTTTAATATGGATTACACGAAATCGTATTCCTTTTTTGAAACAAAGTTTAAATCTAATCCATTAATTGTTGAGGTTAATAAAAGAGTATTGTATAGTGGTTATCAATTTGGCGATACAATAGAAGCATTTGCCAATACTTTTAAAGTTGAAGCTGCACCCCTTGAAAAAGGTAAATATCGTAATGTAACTGGTAACTTAGCTACTGCATGGGGCTTTTTAGCTGCGTCTGAAAGATCTAAACTTAATATATTCCTTGGTTCATATCCTATTACACCAGCTTCTGAGATTTTACAGGAGATATCCAAGCACAAAGAGTTTAAAGCAATTTCATTTCAGGCAGAAGATGAGATAGCTGGAATTGTTTCCACGATTGGTGCTAGTTTCACCGGAGCCTTAGCAGTTACAACAACTTCAGGACCAGGACTTTCTTTAAAAAGTGAGGCTATTGGATTGGCAGTTATGACTGAACTTCCTATTGTAATTGTGGATGTTCAACGTGGAGGTCCTTCTACAGGATTACCAACAAAATCAGAACAAAGTGATTTAATGCAGGCACTCTATGGACGTAATGGTGAGGCTCCTGTAATAATTCTGGCGGCTTCAAGTGCTGCTGATTGTTTCTACTCAGCTTTTGAAGCTTCAAAGTTAGCTATTGAGCACATGACACCAGTTATTCTGCTTACTGATGGATCAATAGCAAATGGTTCAGAGGTGTTTAAAATACCTAAAATTAAAGACTTGCCAGAAATTTGTCCACCTATTGTTGAGGCAAATGATCCAAGTTATAAACCTTATGCCAGAGATAATGAAAAGTTACGCAGAAGATGGGCTTTGCCTGGTACTGAAGGATTGAGACACAGAATTGGAGGCTTGGAAAAAGAAGATATTACAGGTAACGTTTCTATGGATCCTCTTAATCATGAACGGATGAGCATGCTAAGAGATGAAAAAGTACAGCGAGTTGCAAATTATATACCTCAACAGGAAGTGGTTGGAGCTGATGACTCTGATCTTCTTATCGTAAGTTGGGGTGGAACATATGGAGTAATGCTCACTGCCATTGATCAATTAATAAAAGAAGGAAAATCTGTTTCCTTGGCACATTTCAAGCACATATTTCCTCTTCCTAAAAATACAAAAGATATTTTGTCAAGATATAAAAAGATTGTCGTTTGTGAAATAAACATGGGACAATTTGTTAACTATCTACGAATTCAATTCCCTGGATTTACTTTCCTAAAATATAATAAAATACAGGGATTGCCATTTATGGTAACTGAAATTATAGACAAGGCTAATGAACTTTTAAATGAATAAAGTAATGGGCGATATATTAGAAACAAAGGATCTCACACTGACAAAAAAGGATTTTGAAAGTGACCAGATGGTAAAATGGTGTCCTGGTTGTGGTGATCATGCCATATTGCGTGCTGTGGAAAATGTTTTTCCAGAGCTTGGAATACCTAAGGAAGATTTTGTTATTGTTTCCGGAATTGGTTGTTCTTCACGTTTTCCATACTACATGAATACTTACGGAATGCATGGTATTCACGGTCGTGCTGCGGCTTTGGCAACAGGAATTAAACTTACAAATCCAAAGTTGAGTGTTTGGATGATATCAGGAGATGGGGATTCAATGGCAATTGGTGGTAATCATTTTATACACATTGCCCGCCGTAATCCTGATATTAATTATTTAATGTTCAATAATAAGATTTACGGACTTACAAAAGGCCAGTATTCGCCTACAACACCCGAGGGAGCGAAGACCAAAACATCACCTCAGGGGACTTTTGAGCATCCATTTAATCCCGGGGAACTTGTAATTGGAGCACAAGGCAAATTCTTTGCCCGAGTGCCCGATACAAATCTAAAACTGATGTCTAAGATATTTAAAGAAGCAGCTGAATTCAAAGGTACTTCAATTGTTGAAATTCTTGAGAATTGTGTGATTTTCCATAATAAGGTTCACTCTCTTGTTACAAGTAAAGAGACAAAAGATGATAATCAACTTGTTTTAGAAGCAGGTAAACCAATGCTTTATGGAGCCGATAATCAGAAAGGTATTGTATTAGTTGGAACTGAATTAAAAGCAGTTGAGTTAGGAAAAGATGGAATTACAATTGATGATATTTTAATTCATGATCCAACTACACCTGAAACTGGAATACATATGATGCTGGCAAGTATGACACCTCCTGAATTGCCATCTGCAATTGGTGTTATCAGAGCTGTTAAATCTGCCACACTTGAAGAAAAAGTCTGGAAATCGATTGAACATGCAGAAAAGACTTCACCTTATAGTTCAGTTGATGATCTGCTAAATAGTGGTAATACCTGGGAAATCGAATAGAGTATCTGAATTCTGATTTCATTAAACTGAATTTTAGCAGAATTCTTGAATAAACCAGCTTTACTCTGTAATCCAGAAATATTTTATTTAGAAATTTTTAAAGGATTTAAAGGATTGTATAGAGCTGGTTTTATATAATAAATGTTATTTTTGACCGTTACATTGATTAATAGTAGAATTTGCCAAAATGAAGAAAATTTTCTATCCTCTTTTATTGATTTCAAGTATTATAATTCTGATTAGGTGTAGTACTGATTTTGATATTTATGCCGAATATAAAGATGTTACTATTGTTTATGGAATACTTGATATTAGTGATGACACAACATGGGTAAAAGTAACAAAAGCATATACAGGACCTGGCAATGCGTTGCTGATTGCACAAAATCCCGATTCAAGTAATTATCCTTATAATCTTGATGTTGCATTAGTTGGTAAAGTAGATAACAACATGCTTCCTCCAATAGTTTTTGATACAATTACAATACATAATAAAGATCTAACTGAAACTGTTATCAACGCTGATGGTGATACAATAATCCTAAATCCATTCTATTCACCCAATCAATTATTATATTACGCAGTAGAACCTCTTAATAGGGATGCTGACTATACTCTATTAATAAATAAAACAGATAAACAATTATCAGCTTCTACGAGTATTGTTGACGAATTTAACTTAACCAAACCAGTTAATAGGATAAGCTTCTCGCTAACATCTGATGGTAGCATTGAATGGAAATCAACAAAAAATGGAAAACGCTATGAGGTGTCGTTAAGGTTCAATTATCAAGAACTTGCTCCAGGATATACAGATACACTAAATAAGTCAGTTGATTGGTTTTTGGGTGTAGTAAATTCTAAAACAACTGATGGTGGAGAAAATCTTGAAAAAACATTTTCAGGTCCTGGGTTTTATACTCTACTTGAAAGTAAGCTGGACCCAATCCCAAATGTTGAGCGATGGGTTGGTGATGTTGAAATAACTATAGCTTGTGGCTCACAAGTTCTTGCAACATATTTAGATATTAATTCTGCCGGGGGTAGTTTGTTAGAGGAAGTTCCGGTTTATTCTAATATTGATGGAGGAACCGGCGTGTTCGCTTCTCGTCATACAATAATGAGGGCGGTTGGATTATCGGTTACAACCGAACGAAACTTGATTGAAGATTACAACCTGGGTTTCAAGTTTAAAAGTAAATAGAAATCTCTAATTTCCTTTATTAAATCTATATTTTAATGAATCGTCATTAAACACAATTTTTGTGTGTTATATGAGATTAATCCCGCTGTATTCTCTACCATTTCAAGAGAAATTGATTCTGCCTTTTTGTCACCAGTTGTCACAATAGTTGTTACTTTCCTTTTTTGGCATAATCATTGACAAACAAAACTCAGTAAAAACATTGAAAATAAAAAACTAATAGATCATGGGAAAAATAATTGGAATAGATTTAGGAACAACCAACTCTTGCGTTGCCGTAATGGAAGGTAACGAACCTGTTGTTATTCCTAATAGCGAAGGTCGTCGCACAACCCCTTCAATTGTCGCATTTACTGAAAATGGTGAGCGTAAAGTTGGAGATCCTGCTAAACGACAAGCCATCACAAATCCGACAAAGACTGTTTACTCAATTAAACGTTTTATGGGTAACAGGTTCAAAGAAATGACTAAAGAAATTGAACGTGTTACTTATAATGTTGTAAAAGGTGAAAATGATACACCACGTGTTAAAATAGATGATCGTTTATATTCACCACAAGAAATTTCGGCAATGGTTCTTCAGAAAATGAAGAAAACAGCTGAAGATTATCTTGGTCACACTGTTACTGAAGCTGTAATTACCGTTCCTGCTTATTTTGACGATTCAGAACGTCAGGCAACTAAGGAAGCTGGTGAGATTGCAGGTTTAACTGTAAAGAGAATAATTAACGAACCAACAGCTGCTGCTTTAGCATATGGTTTAGATAAGAAAAGAGATGATGCTAAGGTTGCTGTATTCGACCTGGGTGGAGGAACTTTTGATATATCAATACTTGAATTAGGAGATGGTGTATTTGAAGTAAAATCTACTAATGGTAATACTCACCTTGGTGGTGATGATATTGATCAGGTAATTATTGATTGGTTAGCAGACGAATTTAAAAAAGATGAAGGTCTGGATTTAAAAAAAGACCCAATGGCTTTACAACGTTTGAAAGAAGCTGCTGAAAAAGCTAAGATTGAATTATCAAGTTCTACTGATACAGAAATTAATCTTCCATATATAATGCCTGTTGATGGTGTGCCTAAACACCTCGTAAAAAAACTTACCAGAGCAAAATTTGAACAATTGGCTGATTCGTTGTTTCAAGAAACTATTACACCTTGTGAAGAGGCAATAAAAGATGCTGGCTTAAATGCTGCTGATATTGATGAAGTAATACTTGTTGGTGGATCAACCAGAATACCTGCGATTCAGGAGATAGTAAAGAAAATTTTTGGTAAAGAGCCCTCGAAAGGGGTAAATGCTGATGAAGTTGTTGCTCTTGGGGCTGCTATTCAAGGTGGTGTTTTAACAGGAGAAGTAAAAGACGTACTGTTACTAGATGTTACTCCTCTAACTCTTGGTATTGAAACTATGGGAAGTGTAATGACTAAATTGATTGAGGCAAACACTACAATACCAACTAAGAAGTCAGAAACTTTCTCTACTGCAGCTGATAATCAGCCATCTGTTGAGATTCATATTTTGCAGGGCGAACGACCAATGGCAAATCAAAATAAGAGTATAGGGAAATTCCACTTAGATGGTATTCCACCTGCACCAAGAGGCGTCCCTCAGATTGAAGTTACTTTTGATATTGATTCAAATGGTATTTTGAACGTAAGTGCAAAAGATAAAGCAACTGGAAAATCGCAAAGTATTCGTATTGAGGCTTCTTCAGGATTGTCTGATGAAGAAATCAAGAAAATGAAAGCTGAAGCTGAAGCTAATGCTGATGCCGATAAAGCCGAACGTGAAAGAGTTGATAAACTTAATGCTGCCGATGCTCTTATTTTCCAGACTGAAAAACAGTTGAAGGAATTTGGAGATAAAGTTCCAGCTGATAAGAAATCAGAAATAGAGGGAGCACTCGAAGAGCTTAGGAATGCGCATAAGAGTCAAGATATTACTGCAATGGATGCTGCTATGAATAAGCTAAATACTTTATGGCAAGCAGCTAGTGAATCGATGTATAAAGATACTCAAGGACAACCTGGTCCAGCACCAGAAGGTGATGCAGGTAGTGCCGAAGATACAAGCTCCGGTAAGGGAGATGATGAGGTTACCGACGTTGACTTTGAAGAGGTTGATGATAAATAGATAACTTAAATAAATATAGTTTTAAAGGCTGCGTAATATTCTTACACAGCCTTTTTTTGTTATTGTTAATTTCTATTGATAAGTTAATTGCAAATTTTTAACGACAGCAACATTTTTTTATTAGTTTCGGTGTCCCTATATTGAAATACGCCTAATACTGTAATATGATTGTATTATATGTTATTAATACAACTTTTGGTTTAGGTAATTATCACTATTTAATTAATTTAATAACATTAATAATCTATACTATGAAAAAAAGCATACTTTCAACTTGTATCTTAATATCCATAGCTATTTTTGGATTTGGTCAAAATGCATGGATAAATGAACTTCACTACGATAATGCATCAACTGATGTTGGAGAGTTTGTAGAAATTGTAATTGAAAACCCTGGTAATTACACTCTTTCTGATTTTAGTGTGTATTTATATAATGGCAGTAATGGTACTACATACGCTAACGAAGGTGTAGATAATTTCACTGCAGGATCAACAGTTGGTAATTTTACAATTTATACATGGTATCACGCAGGTATTCAAAATGGTGCTCCTGATGGTTTAGCTCTTGTATATCAGGGAGTTGTTGTTAGCTCGCAGTTTTTGAGTTATGAAGGAACTCTCCCAGCAACGGATGGTCCTGCAAATGGTTTACTATCTGTGGATATTGGAGTTGCAGAAACAAGCAGTACACCAATAGGCGAATCACTTCAGTTATCAGGATCAGGCTCTTTTTATTCTGATTTTATATGGAATGCACCAGCTGCTGAAACACCTGGCCTTGAAAATAATGGACAAACCTTAGGAGGTGCTTTAGATCCTGAGCCGTCTAATTATCCTGCCAGTTTTACTGCTGATGCAACAGGATTGGTTATTGAAAATACATGGACAGATGCTACTGGTTCTCAACTTCCATCAGCTTATTTGGTGCTTATTAGTGATCAGGATAATATTACTCCGCCAACAGATGGTGTATTTCAAGCTGATGATACAGATGTTTCTGATGGATCGGGTGCATTAAATATTCCTTTTGGTGATGAGGAGAGTACATTCTTCCGCCTATTGCCGGAAACAACATATTTTTGTGAAATATATCCTTATACAAATGCCGGAGCCAATATTGATTATAAAAATGATGGTTCTGCACCTCAGGCATCAGCCACTACACCGTATGCAATAAATACTGATGATTTTGAATCTGGCGATTTTGGTACATGGTCAACTTATAACGTTGCCAGTGATAAAGATTGGACAGTCCTTAATTATGGTGGAGCTCTAGGGACAACCTACTTTGCTGAAATAAATGGTTATAACGAAGATGTACCAAGTAATGACTGGTTAATTTCTCCACCACTTGATCTGGACAGTTATGTTAGTGAGATGATGGTTTTTTATACAAAATGGAAATATGGTAATGATGAAACTGAGCTTACATTAAAATACTCAACAGATTACACAGGAGGTGACCCAACCCTGGCTACCTGGGTCGATCTGTCTTTTAGCGTTGCAGCTGCAGCCGATATATGGGAATCATCTGGTTTAATCGATCTTTCTTCAATAGATGGTGCAGATGTTTATATCGCAATTCAATACCTTAGCAGTGGAAATCCAAGGCGCTGGGATGTTGATGAAATTGAGATTACAGGAACTCCAATTGTCCCATTAACTACTATTACCAGCCCGAATGGAGGTGAGGTGATAGAACAAGGTGAAAGTTTTGATATAACATGGACATATTCAGACTGGACTGGAAATATCGAAATCCAACTTGCCAGAGCAGGTGAAAATCCAACTTTATTGGTTTCTAATATATCTATTGAGGATGAGAGCTGGACATGGAATGTATTCACAACTCAAGAACCTGCTGATGATTATAAAATTATAATAGTTCCTTTTAATCCTGATAACCCAGGTGATGAAAGTGATGATTATTTCACGATAATTGAATCCTATGAGGTTCCTGCACTCGTTATTACAGAGATAATGTACAATCCTCCTGAATCAGGAAATGATTCGCTGGAGTTTATAGAGATTTATAACAATGGTGCCGAAACTGTTAATCTAGATGGTTTTATGTTCACTGCGGGTGTTGACTATACTTTCCCAAATGTTGACTTAGCACCTGATGATTTCGTGTTAGTTGCCATTAACTCAGCGGCAATGTTAGGTACATTTGGCGTTGAAGCTTATGAGTGGACAAGTGGTGCATTAAGTAATGGTGGTGAAAAAATAGAGTTGAGTGATAATTATGGAAACATAGTTGATTCTTTAACATATGGTGATGCTCTACCCTGGGATTCTTTGGCTGATGGTTATGGACCTTCTCTTACTTTATGTAATCCTGATTCTGATAACTCGCTTGCAGAAAACTGGACTCATTCTGTAAACTTCGCTGCAGTTAATTCCGTAGGTGATTCAATATGGGCAACTCCAGGTTTTGAGTGTCAGGTACAATTGATTCCAGATTTTGCAGCTGATCTTACACAGGTATCCGTTGGTGGAAGTGTTATGTTTACCGACTTAACAGTTGGCAACCCAATTGAATGGATATGGACTTTCGAAGGAGGTTTGCCTGATACATATAACGGACAAACTCCTCCGTCAATTGTATATGATACAGAAGGTACATGGGATGTTACGTTGTATGTTTCTGATGGTACTAGTACAGCCGAAATAACACTCTATGATTATATTGCAGTAGTTGATTTTGCTCCACCAATTAATCTTGCAGCTGTTGTAGGACCTTATGATGACGTTAATTTAACATGGTATCCACCTGGGGGCGGTTCAGCTGAGTTAGTTTATGATGATGATGTAGCAACTGGTTCATATAGTTATGATGGGTATACAATGTCAACTCACATGTCTCCTGATGGTCCTTGTAAAGTTTTAGTACTTAAGTTTTACACAACCACAGAAGCTGGTGATAATACTTTTAATGCCACAGTATATGATTGGGATGGAACACAACCAGGAATAGATGTTGTTTATATGGAAACGGCCACTGCTATTGATAATGATTGGCTTGAAGTGGATGTTTCTGCTGAAGATATCACATTTGAGGGAGACTTTGTAGTTGGATTCGGATCTATAAATGCTACTACATATGTAGGTTATGATGCAAATCTAAACAATGGTAGAAGTTGGGATTTTGATAATGTGTCAACCTGGGAGCAATGGTCAGAAGCATATTTAATTCGCGCTATAGTTCAGTATACAGGTGGTAAGATTGCTGAAATAGGTATTGCTCAATCACAAACTAATAAACCGAGATTAGTAAATACCAATAAAGTACATCCAACTGATTATAGTCATATTGAGATCATTGATCCAATTAATAATCTAGCCGTAAGTAATAGAAATCTTCTTGGTTATAATGTATATCGCGACGATATCCAAATTAATCCAGCGATTGTTGAGGTTACTGAATATAATGACAACGAACCACCAATTGGCTCACACGATTATTATGTAACGGCTGTTTATGATGGCGGTGAATCCGATCCTTCTAATGTGGTTTCGGTTGTTGTAACTGATATTAATGAACTAAATCTCAGCTCAGTAGCTGTATATCCAAATCCAACTGATGGGGCATTTACAATTGAGAATTCTAATAGTGTAAATACTGAAATTGTAGTTGTGGATATAGCTGGAAAAGAGGTTTATAAAAACACTTTTAGCAATTCGATAAAAATTAATGTGCTTGGTCTGCAAAAGGGTATGTACTTAATAAGAATGTTTGATTTAGAAACCAATAATCAGATTGTTAAAAAGCTTATAATTAAATAATAATTAAAATATACAAGGTATTCAGCAAACCAGATGAGTGACTAACTCTGTCATCATCTGGTTTGTTAGCCTAAACATCAAATTAATTTTAATTAAAATCATACTCATGAAAAAACTTTACCTATTACTTTTAGTTACCTTTTTTATTTCATCAACATCTGTAAATGCACAGAACTTGGTGAATAATGGCGATCTTGAAAGTTGGGATAATACTACAACACCAACTGCCTGGGATGTTTTTGATAACATAAATCAGGAGTCAATAATTGTTTACGAAGGAACATATTCCGCAGCACAGATGTCAGCAGATGCCTCACAAAAATTTAGACAGGATGTTTATAACATTATTGGTGGACAACAATATACTATAAGCTACTATTATTTAGATAATAGTCCAACCGCCCGTACAAGAATATGGTCGTACTGGATGGAAAATGGAACATATCTGGATGATAATGCGGATGTATTGCGACCCGGGGATTATAGTGTTGAAAACCCATCATGGCAACATTATACTGTAACCCTTATAGCTCCAATAAATGCAAATGAATTTCGATTTGATGTACGAACATACAAACAAGATGGAACTTTTGGTGGTTATATTTATTTTGATGATTTTTCAGTATCCGGAGATGTAACTATCTATCCTGAACCATCAAATTATCCAACAATGTTTACTGCAACAGCAAGTGGTTTAAGTGTTAATCTAACTTGGAATGAATCAATTGGTGCTCAGCTTCCTACAGGTTACTTAATATTAGGAGAGAAAACTGCATCTCCTTCTTTCGACCCACCTGTTGATGGAGTTCCTGTTGACAATGATTTGAACTGGTCGGATGATCATGTTGCTGTTAATGTTGGTTATGGAACTGGAGAATATTTATTTTCTGCTCTTGCAACAAATGCAACTTATTCTTTTACGGTATATCCATTTACAAATATTGGTTCTGATATTGATTACAAAACTGATGGTAGTGCGCCTGTCGCATCAGCTACAACTGATAACATCACAATAATTAATTTAGAAACCTTTTCATTAGGACTTGGAACCTGGACGCAATACAGTGTTATTGGTGACCAAATATGGGAATGGGCAGACTTTGGCAATCCCCCCGGTTGCGCAAGAGCCAATGGATATTCAGGCGGTCCTATTGAGAATGAGGACTGGTTGATCTCACCTTTATTAAACCTTGAAAGTTATACTAATATTACATTTGGTTTTGATCATGCCAGAAACTATGCCACAAATGATGGTTTATTCGTACTAATATCAAACGATTATACCGGAAGTGGTGATCCAGGTTCTGCTACTTGGGAAGATATTACGAGCTCATATACGTTTCCAGATCCTGGTAGTTGGGACTTTATCAACGCGGGCATATCTGATATCTCAAGCTATGCTTCAAGTTCTACTTATCTTGCCTTCTTATACAATAGCACAGCAAGTGATGCATCAACTTGGGAAGTTGATAATGCTGAAGTACTTGGAGTGTTAGGTACTGGAATTATAAATAAGAAATTTGAAACTTTAACAGTATATCCTAACCCTGCTACTAATAGCATCAATCTTAGTACGGACTATAATGGTACATTACGAATTATGTCAATCACTGGCCAGGTTGTTCTTGATAGTGAAATTATAGCAGGTAGTAATGTTATTGATATTAAATCACTAAATAGTGGTTTATATATTCTTGAAGTTGTAAGTAATAATGGAGTAAAATTATTAGGGAAGTTTACAGTTCAATAGTAGTTTATTCAAATAGTAACAAAACCCTGTCCGCATAAATTTGCAGATAGGGTTTTGTTTTTTTATGTAATTTTATCACGTATTAATCGTTATCAAATAAATTGCCATCGTTGAGAATAATAAGCATATTTTTATTTCTAATAATGTCAATATCTTTAAAGCTTGGATATTCACAAAAACTTGATGCCGTAAGACTTGAGGTGCCTTCTGATATTGATATTGAACAGTTTCATGTTGAGACTTTAAGTAATCAGGGAATGTTAATCTTCTATGAAAGCAAAGAAATAAATAAAGAGAATAAACGAAAATGGTATTTTGGATTGTTCGACACAGATCTCAAGCAGGTTTGGCTAAAGTTTGTGCCTCTCTCTGATAAGGTTGAGTTTATTTCTTCAAAGCGTAAAGATGGTAATGTATACTTTCTTTTTAAAAATATTAACCGAGAGAGATTTGAATATGGATTTTATGATATAGTAACATATAATATAAAAAAACAAACCTTCTCTAGAATTTCAGGTTCTATACCATTAAAATCTGAAATAGCAGGATTTGATATTATTGGAAATACTGCTTGTATTGCCTTAAATCTAAAAAAGCATGAAACTGATCTTGTTTTTATAAACCTAAATAATGGGGATGTTGAACCGGTACATATCGATGAAGGAGTTCAAGGTTATATTGAGTCGTTGTATGCTGATATTAAAAATAATATTTTCTATGTTGCGATAAAGCAGAACAGCGACAGAAGGTACATTACAGATCATCTGCATACATACTCCAGCAAAGGTAAGAAGTTGTCAGAGATGAAGATTCAGGGAACTGAGGCTTTAAAATATTTCAGGGAATTTGTTTTTGTGCCTCAAATGAATAAAAACCTGCTAATATTTGGCACTTACGATATAATCACAGGACGGACTTTATCCTTCAAAGATATAGAGGAAGATAATGAGGCTAAAAGTGCCGGTATGTTTTTTCTTAAAATCAAAGATGGTAAGCAGGAATCTCTTGTTTATCATGATTTCATGGGCTTCGATAACATAATGAGTGCAATAGGCCCTGATAATATTTCAACTGTTAAAATGCCATCTGATAGTTTGCAAAAAAAACATGGTAAGCAGTTGGTTTCTACAACATTTCACCTAAATGATCCGAAAGTGTTTGAAACTTCTCATAGTAATTATTTGTTTTCTGTTGAAGCATATAAACCATATTACAGGACAGAAACCAGGATGGACTATGATTTTTATGGAAGACCATATCCATATACATATAATGTTTTTAGTGGCTATAAATTTTATGATGTCATTATTGCCAGTATATCTCAGGAAGGCAAGTTGCTATGGAATAACGATTTCGAAATAGACGATATACTCACTTACTCTACACGCCGAAACTCTGTGGTCTTCGGAGATGAAAATTATACTACAATAGCTTATGTTAATAATGGTTATGTAGTAACACAAACCATTGAAGGACCAATAGATGTTGATAGATCTAAGATGAAAATTGGTACTGACCTGCCCCAGGATAGAATATCACAAGATGAAAATAATCATATTATAAAATGGTATAACGACTATTTCTTAATATACGGATATCAGAAAATTAAAAATCGTACGCTTGGAAATCAAGCTACAAGAACAGTATTTTTCGCTAACAAAATTGCCTATCAATAATGTGTGCTGATTTGTGAAATCATTGATGCATGCTTAATTATGAAACAAATGAACAAGATACTTTACGCAGTAAGATATTTTAAACACAAAATTAATGCTAGTACCAGATACAAAATACATTCTCAATTTGTGTTTGATTTTATAAATAACATACTTCGCGACAAGACAGATTATGCTGACTATAGTAGATTGTGGGAACAAAGAAATGAAATTGCTAGTAGTACCAATCCTGTAGAAACTGTTGATTTTGGTGTTGGCGCTGGAAAGAAAGCATACAGTACTAAAATAATAAAGCTGGGAAAGATAGTACGTCTTCGATCCCCAAGTAGATCAGTCTTAAAGCTGCTTTACAGAATCACAAAATATTATAAACCGGAAAATATACTTGAGCTTGGAACCTCAGCAGGAATAAGTTCGATTTACATTAAAAGCGGAAACCCGTTAAGTAATATGATAACCATGGAGGGTTGTGCTAATCTTGCTTCCGGAGCCAATGATTCATTTAGTAAGTTGGGATTAAGTAATATTGATATTATTATCGGTAATTTTGATAATACATTGGAGGATACATTAAAAAAGATGAAGAAAGTTGATTTTGTTTTTTTTGATGGAAATCACCGTGAAGAACCCACGCTTAGGTATTTTGAACAGTGTGTACAATTTACAAACGAAAATAGTATATTTGTTGTTGACGATATTCACTGGTCGACTGGAATGGAGAATGCTTGGAATCGTATAAAGAAAGATAATAGAGTAAGTGTTACAATCGACCTGTTTTGGTTTGGTATAGTATTTTTTAGAGAAGGTATTGAAAAGCAAGATTTTGTTCTGAATAAATAGCTGTAAAGGTATTTTGAAGAGTACAAAAGAAGATTATACAAATATCCATTTTAGAAGTAGTAATTTTTATAACTAGTATCATAGATGCAAGAAAATATAATTGAATTTAAGAATATATCACGGTTTTTCCATGTTGGTGCTGAAACAGTAAAGGCACTTAGGGAGGTGGATATACGTATTAACAAAAATGAGTTTGTTGCAATCATGGGACCTTCTGGTTCAGGTAAGTCAACAATGATGAATGTGTTAGGTTGTTTAGATACACCAACGGCAGGCACATATCACCTAAATGGTCAGGATGTTAGTAAAATGACAGATAATGGATTAGCAGAAGTAAGAAATCGCGAAATCGGATTTATATTTCAAACATTTAATCTGTTACAAAGATCAACCGCATTGGAAAATGTAATGTTACCACTTGTTTATGCCGGGGTAAACAAATCCACCAGGATCAAGCGTGCTGAAGATACACTTGCTAGTGTACAACTAGCCGACCGGATGAATCATAAACCAAATGAATTATCAGGAGGGCAACGTCAGCGAGTTGCAGTAGCGCGAGCTCTAATTAACAACCCTTCGATTGTACTTGCTGATGAACCTACCGGAAATTTAGATTCCAAAACCTCTATAGAGATATTAGGACTGCTTGAAGAGATACATAAATTAGGTAATACTATAATTGTTGTAACTCATGAAGAGGGTATTGCTTTACATGCTCATCGTATTATCAGAATGCTTGATGGACAAATTGCATCAGATGAGGTAAACACGGATATTAAAACTGTTAAAGACTATAATCTGTCTTAAGCAAGCTGTTAAAGCCTGAAATTTTACATGTCGAAGGAGTTTAAAATATATACAAAAACAGGGGATAAGGGAACGACATCCTTAATTGGTGGCACAAGAGTATCAAAGACCGATTTGCGGATTGAATGCTATGGTACTGTTGATGAGTTAAGTTCATGGATTGGATTAATACGGGATCAGGATATTAACAATAAATTGGCTAATGCCCTAATTGAGATTCAGGACAGATTATTTACAATTGAGTCGCACCTTGCTTGTGATACTAAAAATTATAAGAACCCTTTGCCCGTAATTTCTGAAAATGACATAAAGTTTTTGGAAGATGAGATTGATAGTATGAATGAAGAACTTCCACTATTAAGATCATTTTTATTATCAGGTGGTAATGTTATAGTTTCATACTGCCATATTGCCCGAACTATTTGTAGACGAGCAGAACGGCTTGTTATTCAATTAGATAACAAACATAATATTGACCCAATAATATTATCATACTTAAATAGGCTTTCCGACTATTTATTTATTCTTTCCAGGAAAATTGCAAAGGATAAGAATGCCCATGAAACACTTTGGAAGCCCCGTCTTTAAAGGTTAATAAGATTTTTTAATTTTATTTGTGTTTTTTCAAAAATAAATTACTTTTGCAAAAAAATATAAACTATGTATTGGACTTTAGAGTTGGCATCAAAACTTGAAGATGCACCATGGCCAGCAAACAGAGAAGAGTTGATTGAATGGGCAATACGTACAGGCACTGCTCCTGAAGTAATTCAAAATCTAACAGAAATGGAAGATGAAGGTGAAGCATATGATCGTATAGAAGATTTATGGCCTGATTATCCTACTAAAGAAGACTTCTTCTTTAATGAAGATGAGTATTAAAAGCACCTAATTAATTAATCTTAACGTCCAGTCGCCCGGTTCTGATAGCTCAAACTCAAATATTACATCTAGTTTTGCTGACAACATTTTGTTAGAGGTAATATAAGTTATTTTAAAGGTACAAGGAAACATAATATAGTTATAAACAAGTCTGTCGCCAAAATTCTGGTAAGAGCCATTTGATGAGATTATTGAGATATTAGTTATGGAATGGTTAATAGCTCCATTCATGTACATTTCTATTGTAAGCTTGTTGCCATCTCCTTGCCTTAATAGTGTGTAGGATTGGATATTACTCCTTTGAATTATAACTGGTGCTGGCGGAGTTGGCCCAATATATATATCTTCATTCCATATTCCTTCCAGAATACTATCTTTACTATTGTGATTAAACTTAAAAACTCCTTCTCCTTGTCTTTTTCCAAACTCCCACTGACCAGTGTATTGATCACCATTGGCCCAGGAGTATGTTCCAATACCATGTGGCACTCCTTTTTTAAATCGACCTTCGTAAGTATCAATTCCTTGGGCTTTGCCATCACCATTAGCTAAACCCTTTTTACATTTACCTGTGTAGGTTTTCGAAATTCCAGGTAATAAAACTTTGCATTTTGCTTGACTTAATAGCCAATGAGGTATTAGTGTCAGGCATAAAACAAAAATGATTGTTGCGAACTTTTTCATTTTGTTAAATTTATGGTTATTAATTTATTAATTGATTAGCTTCTTATATTACTTAAGCGTTTTTTCTATCTGATTATTATATTAATTTTTCTTCTTACATTTAAATAATGTATGACTTACACCGATATTGTCAATAATTTCGTCAATATAAAGTCCGGATTTATAGATGAGCTTTACCATATCTTCTGAATGGTACATCTGGCTGTTACCGTTTGCAATAGCAGTAAAATACAAGGTTGTAGCATGAAGGCTATATGTTGATGCTTTAAACTTTTGTTTATCCCAATAGGTTTCGAGAATATATAGTGCCCCATTATTATCCAATGCTTTTTCTGATCTACCTAAGAGTCCTAATATTTCTTCTTGCGAGAAGCAATCAAGAAACTGACTCATCCAAATAACGTCGTATCCTTTTGGAAAAGGAATGGAATTATCTAATAAATTTAATGCATGTGTGGAGATTCTATCTTCGAGTCCTAATTCCTTAATTTTAACATTAGCATCCTTCACTTGTCCCGGAAGATCAAGAATTGTAAGGTGTACTTCCGGATTATTTTGAGCGCAGAAAATTGAGAATTTACCTGTATTTCCACCTACATCAAGAATTTTTTTTGGGTTAGAATTGAAAATATGAGGGAATACCTCAGGAAATGCATAATCCGAATAATAATGATCAAAAGCAAACCAGCTTTTTCTAACTTGTGATGGTAATTCTAAAAGAGCTTCATAAACAGTATTCCAATTCCCGAAAACTTTAAGGCCTTCCGGCTTACCAGAAACAATAGAATCTTCAAGGTAATTCATTCCATTGTAGTTAACATCATTTACAAAGTCCATATTCACTCTGGTAAGTTCATCACTTAGAATGAAATATCCTGTTTTAGTGATAAAGAACTTATCATGCTTCATCATAACCATTTCAAGACTTAGGCCAGCTTCTAAAAGCACTTTGGTACCATAAACAGAAACTTTAACTGCTATGGCAATTGTTTCAATATTAGCACCTTTTCTTTTGTTCTTTAATAAGTAATCAAGGATTCCAAGGTTACGTAAAGATCTTGCTGCCTGAAACATGATAGGTGCGAAAGCTATTTTTTGAGCATCGAATTTAGCCTGGAGTGCCGACTTTTCATCGGAGCCATAATTATCCATTGTCTCTAGTTCTTTTTATTCCAAAAGTAATAATAATTAAACCACTGTTCAGGATATTGGTGAAGTGTCTCCTGAAGTTCATCAATATAATCGTCAAGCATTTGTCTTAATACTTTTTCTCTATTTACGATGCTTCTTGAATTTTCGTAAATTCTAGATTTGGTTGCTTTAAACTTGTAGTGTGAGCTACTTGCTTTTATTGCAGATACAAATGTCACAGGTTTTTTGTATTTCATAGCTATATAGAAAGGGCCAGTAGGGAATTCAGCCGTTTCTCCCATAAAGTCACAAGTTAGAGTTTTGGAGCCGGGTAAGAACCTATCTCCATGAATAGCAACTATTTCATTGTTTTGCAATACTTCTTTTATTCTGAAAAGGTGCGACATATCATCTTTAATAGTGATGAAATTCATACTCTTATTAGTCATGAAATTATCAAGAAGAGCTTTAATATTTCTGTGTTCGGCGTCCAACATAACGATATGAACAGGTTTTTTTATTCTATTAAGAAGGTGACCTGCAATTTCCCAATTACCAATATGAGCACTTATTAAAAGTCCTCCCTCTCCTTCAGCCATATTATGTAGGTATTCTTCCCCATCAAAATCAAATGTAAATTTATTGGGTACACCAGCCATTAATGCAACTTTATCGATAAGTATTTTACCAAATGTTAAGTTGTTTAAATATATGTAATAGATTGTTTTGAAGAACCCATATCCTAAAATAGTATTAAAGTAATAATACATTGACTTACTAGCCTTTTGAGCAAATACCACAAAATAGAATGCTACGAAATAAAGTAGAAAATATGCTGCACGAATATTGAAGTGCTTTAATAAAAAAATGAAAATCCGATAACCGGTTAGTCCACCCTTAGTTTTGCCTTTCCAGCGTGACATTAGTTATCTGAATGATTCAATATAAAATTGTAAAGGTCTTCTAGGGTTATTATTTTCTGAATGTCTCCGCTTGATGCTTTTAATCCGAATTTTTGTTCAATAATAACTGCAATATCAACAAAGTCGAGGCTTTCAATGTCGAGATCGTCTTTCATTAATGCCTCAGGTACCAGCTGAGATTCTTCTAACTCAAACTCTTCAATCAAAAATTCGTTTACTTTTTCAGTTACTTCTTTACTGCCCATTATGTTGTTCAGTTTTATAAAGAATTAGGTTGCAAACATAATGATTTTTTGGAATTGTGCGTATATTTTTATTTTAAAACTTTGTATTAAATACAAAGGTTAATGGAGTAAAATTTGGTGATAATTATTTACTATAATTTTCGGACAATCAGAGTTGAGTTTGTTCCACCAAATCCAAATGAGTTTGAAAGGAAAGTGTCGATTTTGTGATTAGTTGTTTTTGATATAATATTAAGTTTAGCAGCATGTTCATCCGGATTTTCGAAATTGACATTAGGTGCGATAAATGAATTTTGAGCCATTAACATGGAATAAATAATCTCACTGGCACCTCCCATCCACATTTCATGACCTGTCATTCCTTTTGTAGAACTTATAGGAACTCTTCCTTTATTAAACACTTGATATATTGCTTTCGCCTCATTTAAATCACCAATTGGTGTTGAAGTGGCATGGGCATTAAGGTAATCAATTTCATCAGGATTAATTTTAGCATCCTTGATAGCTTTCTGTAGTGATCGAACAGGTCCATCTACGTTTGGAACTGATATATGATCACCATTTGAAGAAAATCCATAGCCGATAACCTCACCTAAAATTGGCGCACCTCTTTTAACTGCCGAATCATAGCTCTCCAAAATTAATGTGGCAGCCCCACCACTTGGAATAAGTCCATCTCTGTCCCTGTCAAATGGTCGAGATGCACGAGTAGGTTCATTTTCTCTTATTGAAAAAGCATTAAGAGCATCAAAGTTGCACATTGACAATGCATTTATTTCCTGTGCCCCACCACAAACAATTGTATCTTGTAAACCTTGTTTTATCATTAAATATCCCATGCCAATTGAATGTGAACCACTTGCACAAGCACCACTAACAGTAAAATTGATCCCTTTTAACTTTAAGATCACACTTAAATTCATTGTAACAGTTGAATTCATTGATTGGAAAATAGAGCCAGACCCAATAAGCATTGTGTCTTTTTTTTCTCTAACAATATCAGCTGCCTCTATAACAGCTTTGGCTGAGCTGTCGTTACCATATAATATTCCAACTTCATTCTTATCAAGAAAATCATCATCAATCTTAGCATTATTAAGTGCCTCCATTGTAGCAATGTAGGCATATTCACCTTGCTCAGGAATTCCAACTCTCATTCTGCGAGGTAATACTCCTTTTAGAACAGGCCTCTTAATACTACCTGTTAAACATGATCTAAATCCTAGTTCTTTTCTAGCAGGATCGAAAATTATTCCGGACTTTCCCTCATATAAAGATTTGGTGACTTCATCGAGATTATATCCAATTGTTGAATATATACCCATTCCTGTTATTACAACTTTGTTCATTTTTTATTAAGTATATAGACCTCCGTTTATACTAATAACTTCTCCTGTAATATAAGCTGCACCGTTACCGGCTAAAAAAGCTACAAGTTCGGCAACTTCTTCAGGTTTACCAAACCTATTAACAGGAATAAGTTTCTTTAGCTGCGTTTCATCAAGATCTTTAGTCATTTCAGTTTTAATGTAGCCCGGAGCAACGGCATTAACTGTTACGTTCTTACGACCAATTTCCTGAGCTAGTGATTTTGTTGCTCCAATAATTCCTGCTTTGGCAGCTGAATAGTTTGTTTGACCCGGCAATCCCTTTAACCCAGACAGAGATACAATGTTAATAATTCTACCCCATTTGTTAATAACCATGTCTTTAATTAGTCCGGAAGTTATGTAATAAAAACTATTTAGATTTGTATCAATTACACTTCTCCAATCGTTTTCTTCCATCCATACCATCAATACATCTTTTGATAAACCTGCATTATTAACTAGTATTGCAATATAGTCATCAGGATGCTCTTCTTTCCAACTATCTAAAGTATTTTTAACTTGATTATTATTGGAAACATCAAATTGTATTAATTCGCCAGAGCCTCCATTAGCAGTAATCTTTTCAAGTGTATTTCCTGCTGAGATTTTATTTGAGTTGTAATGTACTAGGACATTTAAACCCATTTCTGCAAGCCGTATACATATTGCACTCCCTATACCTCCTGATCCTCCTGTGACTAAAGCAAATTTCATTTTGTATATTCTGTATTAATGATGACTTGGCTTAATAAAGTGTTAATTACATGTTTATTTGACTTTCTGATTTCAACTTATTAATTAATGGGTTGGCATAAAGTAATAAAAATATATTGCGAATATTTTCATTGTCGAAGTTACATAATTTTGTTGTGTATGTATATCGCTTTTCTAAAATATCTCTGGTTTCTTCATAATAATTACCACTAAACTTGGATGAGTTGTTGAGTAAATCATAAGCTAAATAGTTGGAAGGCCACATTTTATAATTTTTGTAGATCTGATCATCTACTAACTTGGCAACCATGACGATAAATTCATTATTATTAATATTATCATTGTCAATCTTCATGATTTCATCATTTAATGGCTCACCTAAAGATAAATGAATTCGACCCTTTTCTCCAGTTAATCCGCCAATAATACTATTGAAATCTTCATCATTACTTTTAACATATTTACTATCCAATGATAAATAGATCTCTTTCACTTTCATTGAATCACAAGGCTCCCATTCATAAGATATAACTGTAGGAATAATATTTAGTTCTATAAGTCTGCTTTTAATATCTGAACTGCCTGATAATGACAACATTTTAAGAATACTGATATCAGTTTTGTCGAATCCATCTTTAGCTCTTCCTTTTCTGTGAGCTATCCAAACAGATTTGTTTAATTCAGTGATGGATTTCCTAATGTATGCTGAAAGTCGTTGGGAATTTAAAAGTAATTCTTTTGGACTGCCTTCTCTGAAGACAGTAATCATTTGATTTGATTTTCCCAGATCAACAATTAAAGGTGAAATCATAAGGTTGCTACCCCAAACTGATTGTGGCGTTTTGAAACCAAGCATTAAGTTTACTAGCCCAAGTATTGAGGAATCGAATACTATATCTCGATGGTTTCCTAAAAAAACATGATTAATTTTCGTGTTACAGGTTTCAAAACCCGAGTGAGTGATTCCTTTTGTAGTTTTTTCTATTATAGCTAGTACCGCCTCTAAAGTTAAAGCACGCTGGAATTCATTTATATTTGTTGCATCCCTGAAATTAGATATTACTTCTTCTTTTTTGTCGGGTGTAAACAGATAATCCATCATTTTATGAAATGAACTATCCGAAATTATTCGAGGAATAGCTTCTCTGGTTTCCTTGTCACTGTAAGGTCTTATGTCGTCAAACTCAAGTTCGCTCATGCTGAAAAAATATCAGCAAAATTAACTAATTATCCAAGACAAAAAAATGACAAAATTGTTGTTTAGCCATATATTGGGCATGAAGCAATTGAATAATGAGAGATTTTGACTAGTGTAGATCAGAGACACTGAATTAGTTGGAAGGTATGTTTTTTAATACCTCTAAAGTCAGATCCCAAAATTTCAAAACTGTACTAATCTCAATCTTTTCTTCGGGGGAATGAGCTCTTTTAATTGTTGGGCCAAAAGATATCATGTCCATTTCGGGGTATTTATCGATAATTAACCCACATTCGAGGCCGGCATGTATTGCAAGTACTTCTGGTTGTGAATTAAATAATCTTAAATATGATTCATTAGTTATCTTTACTATCTCTGAATTTGGATTTGGAGTCCATCCGGGGTAACCAGCAGAAGTTTGCAACCTTCCACCCGCCAGAGTAAACACACTTCTAACCATATTTGTAACATCTTGTTTCTCAGATCCTACAGAACTTCTTTGATTAGTAGTAATAAGTATCTCGTCTTCTAAGAATTTAACAGATGCAAGGTTAGTTGATGTTTCTACAAAGTTTTCAATACTTTGCGACATAGCAATCACACCATGCGGACACGCATAGATTGCATTTGTTAATTCATTAAATGATTCATTATCAATAATAACATCAGGCGAAGGAATTTCTGTTATTGTAATCTCCATATCTGGTTCAGTGATACTAAACTCAACTCTGCTCATAGCTTTAAAATCTGCAATGGCTTTAATAATGTCTTTTTCTTTATTTTTAGGAGTAAGTACTACGGCGTATGCTTCTCGTGCAATTGCATTGCGAAGATTACCTCCATCGAAAGTATTAAGTTTCAGATGAAACTCATCTTTTTTACTCCAAAGGAATCTATTTAATATTTTGTTAGCATTAGCCATGCGTTTATTTATCTCATCACCAGAGTGTCCACCCTTTAATCCAGAAACCATTATTTTAAATGCCTTGTGTTCATCAGGTGAGTTCTCATAATCAAATGGAAGCCATGCAAGTGTATCCTGACCGCCGGCACAACCTATGAATAACTGACCTTCATCCTCCGAATCAAGGTTTAACAGTATCTTGCTCTTCAGAAACCCAGGTTTAAGTCCCGCCGCACCAGTTAATCCTGATTCTTCATCAACTGTAAATAAACATTCAAGTGGACCATGAGCAATATCATTTGAAGCAAGGATTGCCAATTGAGTAGCAACACCAATGCCATCATCAGCGCCGAGAGTAGTACCATTTGCGGTTACCCAATTATCAATGATTATGGCTTCAATTGGATCTTTTTCAAAGTTATGAATCTTATCGCTGTTTTTCTCGCACACCATGTCAAGATGACTCTGAAGCACAACAGATTTTCTGTTCTCCATTGACTTTGTAGCAGGTTTTCTAATAAGAACATTACCTGTTTCATCTTGCAAAGTTTCTAAGTTGTGATCTTTACCAAATTCTACGATATATTGTATTATTTTTTCTTCCTTCTTAGATGGCCTAGGTATTTCAAGTATTTCTTCAAAATACTTCCAAACCATCGGTGGTTGAAGTTTAGATAATTGCTTTTTCATAGGGACAATTCAATTTGTAACAAAAATATTAAAAATCATAAGTTTTGTTACTTATTATCACAAAATAATGGATATAATATCTACCTCTGGTATAATCGCACATTATAACTTTTTATTTTTGTAGTTTATTATGAAGATGAAATATCATATTCTGCTATTTGTATTATTAATAAACACAGTTATTGGCTTTGCTCAATTATCTGTTTTTAGCAAATATCTACCATTTAATCAAAAAGCGGATGTATATCCTGTAATATCGAATCCAGATGAAGGACTTCTGTTGATATTCCTATCAGGAAAAGAGATTAGAGTAAACTGTTTGACAGATAGATTCCAATCTAATAAAGAGATAATTCTAAAGAAACCAGCAAAAAACTCCAAGAATTATCTTGGTAGTTATATAATTGATAGTAGTTTGATTATAACGTTTTCTGATAAAAGGTTTACCACTGTTTCACAACTTATAGTTAATATGCTAACAGATTCTACTCATGAAATATCAATGAATTTATTTAGTGTGGGTCAGAAATATCTCGCAACATGGGAGACATCTAGTAACCTAATCGTACTTAGTATAGCTGAAAATTCGAATACCTTAATTGTAAGTAAATTTTATGAAGAAGGTAAAACTTCTCAGAAGGAATATAACTTTACAGATGTGTTCTCCAATGGACCATTGAGTAAAGCAACATTATTTAGTTTGTTTAATGAAAATGAAGGCAATCTTCAAAAGATTGATAATTCGATGCCTGTTAGTCTGGGTATTGCTTCAGCTAAAAATAAGGTATATCTGACAAATGATGAGATAATAATTACTATTGATATGTTTGAAGACTTCACCTATTATTTATCTCTTAATATGTCAGATAACAGCCATCAGTCACTTGTGTTTCCTGTTACTGTAATGGAGTCAGAAAATAAAAATAAAGCAAAAAACAATTCATTTATTTATGATAATACACTTTTCCAATTAGGTATAAATAAATTTGAATTAGGTTTGAAAGTGCAGAGTTTAACTGACACAAATAAGGTAGCTTACTTACATTCTTTAACAAGGAAGAATATTGATTTTTCGAATTCATCGATGATAATTCGTAATGAGAAAGAAGGATTCCCATATGGAAATCCGGTTGAGAGGAATATTAAAAAAACTCGAAAGTTCAAGAGAATTCTATCGGGTATGCATCCGGCTATTTCTGTATTTAGAAAGCAATCAGATTTTCAGATTCTTATTGGCGGAATTATTGAAATACAGCAGGCAAAAGGTGTGATATCAGCAGCAATCTTAGTATCTGGTGGTGAGATGGTTGTGGGGCCCGGGGGTAATTTAGTAATGCCTGATCCGATTTATAATTTTCCATCTAACTATAGCTTTTCTTCATATCCTTCAAGGAAAATAGCATATTTCTCCAGTCTTATTAATTCAACTACATTTTATAATAGCCGTAAACCAATAGCAGGATATACATATGATTACATATTTGATTATGCGAATTATATGCCCGGTAGAATTGGCATGGTAACTATTTTTAAGATGAAGGGTGACTATTATTTGGGGTATTATTCATACAGCAGTCATACTTATAACATTGAGTGGTTCAAAAATATTGATGATCACGTTGTTCGTTACGGAAATAATTAGGAAGTAGTGAAGAAAAAGAAATTGATAATCGAACTATTTTAAATCCCAAGGCCTGAGGTCATCTGCTGCGGTCCATGCTGCTACCCAATCCGGAACAGAATAACTCAAATTGTCATAACCCATGGCTTCAAGAACTACCTTAGTATTTACAATTCCATTTTTAGAGGTAATCGCTGCCCTGATTATTGCTGCAGAGTGAATTTTTTCTTGCCTTACTGTTTTTTGATGGAAATAAAACCATTTTTCATCATAACCTACTACTTGTGAGTGTAGGGTGTATCTATGTAAAAGTTTGAGACGATGCCTGAATCGAACACTTGCACCGGCTATTGTGAATGACCAACCCATTTGTTTTGCTATTTTCAGCAATCCGGTTCTCATTGCAATATCAAATCTTCCAAAATCCATCATCGTTAAATGACGTCCATTATTCAGCTCCATAAATGGATCAATATCACCTAGAAGAACTCTCATTTTAAGGATACTTTCATCCCCGATTTCTATTCGACTCAAGTTTCTTTTTCTGGCAAGGATCTTTAATGTGCGTAAATAAGGGTACATGTATTACGCGTGTTTGAGTTTATGGATAGTAGATATTGGATCCTTTGAATTAAATACAGTATTACCGGCAACAAGCACGTCGGCACCATGGTTAAATAGTTTAGACGCATTTTCAAGATTAACTCCACCATCAATTTCTATCAATGATTTGCTATTGGTCTTTTCAATAAGGTTTTTTAGTTTACTGATTTTATCAAAAGTATTATAAATAAACTTTTGCCCTCCAAATCCCGGGTTTACCGACATAATTAAAACAAGGTCGAGATCACAAATGATATCTTCCAAAACTCTAACCGGCGTATGTGGGTTAAGCACTACACCAGCCTTCATGCCTTCTTTTTTGATTTCTCCAATACTTCTGTGCAGATGTGTACTTGCTTCGTAATGGATTGTTAATATATCTGCCCCGGCTTTTTTAAAATCACTAATATACCTCTCAGGTTGAACGATCATTAGATGTACATCGAGGGGTTTTTTTGCGTAACTCTTTATAGCTTTTACAACAGGTAGTCCAAAACTTATATTAGGAACAAAAACTCCGTCCATAATATCGAGATGGAACCAGTCGGCATCACTATTATTAACCATTTCCACATCAGTTTGAAGCTGACTGAAATTTGCCGAAAGCATGGATGGCGCTACTAAATGACCCATAGTTTTTTTGCAAATATAAAAAAAGCGTTCGCCTGAGGCCAACGCTTAGAATTTTTATCCCAAGTAGGATTTTAAAATCTTACTTCTGGAAGTATGTTTTAATCTTCTAATTGCTTTTTCTTTGATTTGTCTGACGCGTTCTCTGGTAAGATCAAATTTTTCACCTATTTCTTCAAGAGTCATTGGGTGACCTTCTCCAAGTCCAAAATAAAGTTTAACAACATCAGCTTCCCTCTGAGTTAATGTTTGAACCGCACGATCAATTTCCTTTCGGAGCGACTCGTATAATAAGCCTGTTTCAGGAGTTGGTGCTTCATCGCTGCGAAGCACGTCGTACATAGTATTATCTTCGTCCTGAATCAGTGGTGCATCCATTGATACATGTCTTCCTGCATTTCTTTGAGATTCCTTAACTTCGTTTTCGGTCATCTCCAGCTCACCAGCAATTTCTTGAGAATTTGGTTCTCTTTCAAATGACTGTTCTAACCTTGCAGATGCTTTGTTAATTTTATTAATAGAACCTATCTTGTTCAGAGGAAGTCGTACAATTCTTGATTGTTCAGCCAAAGCTTGAAGAATTGACTGCCTGATCCACCAAACGGCATAAGAAATGAATTTAAAACCACGTGTTTCATCAAACCGCTGGGCTGCTTTTATTAGTCCTAAGTTACCTTCGTTAATTAAGTCGGGTAATGTAAGGCCCTGATTTTGATATTGTTTGGAAACAGACACAACAAAACGTAGGTTTGCTTTAGTAAGTTTCTCAAGAGCAATTCTATCACCCTGTTTAATTCTTCTTGCAAGTTCAACTTCCTGATCAGCAGTTATTAAATCAACTTTCCCAATTTCTTGTAAATATTTATCAAGCGAGGCTGTTTCGCGATTTGTTACTTGCTTTGTGATTTTAAGTTGCCTCATATTCTATTGCCTTTTTTGCTAGATCTTATACGTTTAAATTAATTAAAGGTTACCTTGAAAATCTTAGTCTTTACTAGGTTTTTCAATAAGTGCTTTGCGCGATAGTTTTAGCTTTCCTGATCTTGGATCAACTCCGATAAGCTTAACTTTAATTTTATCTCCTTGTTTTAATACATCTTCCACATTTTCAATGCGTTTATGATCTATTTCAGAGATATGTAATAATCCATCTTTACCCGGTAAGATTTCAACGAATGCACCAAAAGCTACTATACTTTTAACAGTACCAAGATAAGTTTTATCTAATTCTGGAACTGCAGTAATACCAGCAATCCATTCTTTAGCTTGGTCAATTGAAGCTTTGTTATCTGCCATTACATCAATTATACCTTTATTGTCTACTTCTTCAATTACTATTGTAGCACCGGTAACATTTTGAATTTCCTGAATTACTTTACCACCTGGTCCAATAACTGCACCAATAAATTCTTTATCGATGATCATTTTCTCAATCCTCGGAGCATTTTCCTTATAATCGGCTCTAGGCTCGTTAATTGTTTTTGCCATCTCACCAAGAATATGAATCCTTCCCTGACGTGCTTGTTCTAATGCTTCCTCTAAAATTGCATATGATAAACCATCTACTTTAATATCCATCTGACAAGCAGTGATACCATCGGCTGTACCAGTAACTTTGAAGTCCATATCTCCTAGATGGTCTTCATCACCAAGAATATCTGATAATACAACGTATTTACCTGTTCCAGAGTCTGAGATCAAACCCATAGCAATACCAGCTACCGGTTTTGATATCTTAATCCCTGCATCCATAAGAGCTAGAGTACCGCCGCAAACTGATGCCATAGAAGAAGATCCATTAGACTCTAGAATATCAGAAACAACTCTAATAGTATAAGGATTACTTTCATCATTTGGAATAACAAATTTCAAAGCCCTTTCAGCCAGATTACCGTGACCAACTTCCCTTCTGCTAACTCCCATCATTCTTTTTACTTCACCGGTTGAGAATGGAGGAAAATTATAATGCAGCATAAAATTGCGATTACCTGAAATTACTGCACCGTCAATTTTTTGTTCGTTAAGTTTGCTACCAAGAGTTACAGTTACTAATGCTTGTGTTTCACCACGTGTAAATATTGCAGAACCGTGTGTAGAAGGTAGATAATCAATCTCGGACCATATTGGTCTGATTTCGTTCATCTTTCTTCCATCCAAGCGAACTTTTTCACTTAACATTGCATCACGTATAGCTTCCTTCTCAACATCATGAAAATATCTCTTAACCAATTTGGTTACAACTTCTTTTTCTTCTTCACTGAAAGTGTCAAGAAACTCATCACGAACAGCTTTAAATGCATTTGCTCTGGCATGCTTATCAGCATTACCTTCAACTGAAATATCGTAACATTTTTTATAAGTGGCAGCTTTAACTTTTTCCTTTAATTCTTCATCATTACTTTCATGATTGTAATCTCTTTTAACAGCTGATTTCTCAACCATCTTTGCTAAATCAAGCTGAGCCTGACATTGAATCTTTATTGCATCATGTGCAACCTGTATTCCTTCAAGCATCTCTGACTCACTTACCTCTTTCATTTCGCCCTCAACCATCATAATATTGTCGATTGAAGCAGCTACAATTAACTCAATATCTGCTGTTTCCAAAGCGGAGATAGTAGGGTTTACAACGAATTTTCCATCAATTCTTGCTACGCGTACTTCTGAAATCGGACCATTAAATGGGATATCAGAAATGGTAAGTGCTGCAGAAGCTGCTAAAGCAGCAAGAGCGTCAGGAGCTACATCTTCCTCTACAGATAGTAATGAAACAAGCATTTGTGTTTCAGCATGGAAATCATCCGGAAATAACGGACGTAGAGCACGATCAATTAATCGGGAAATGATAATCTCATACTCTGATGGTCTTGCTTCGCGTTTAAAAAATCCTCCTGGAAATTTTCCTGAAGCAGCGTATTTTTCTTTGTAGTCAACTGATAATGGCATGAAGTCAACATCTTCTCTAGCTTCGGTTGCTGCAACAACAGTAGCAAGAAGCATGGTTTTACCCATTTTTACTATAACAGAACCATCGGCTTGTTTTGCAAGCTTTCCAGTTTCAAGAGTAATTGTTCTTCCATCTCCGAGATCGAATGATTTGGATATAGGGGTGATTGACATAATCTATTGTGTATTAATGATATGTGTGATTAATAAAACACAAAAAAAGGCAATTGGTAAATTGCCTTTTTTTGCACAAGATATTTAAACTTTTATTTCCTAAGACTTAATTGTTTGATTATAGAACGGTATCTTTCAATATCCTTATCTTTTAAATAATCAAGAAGCTTTCTTCTTTTTCCTACAAGTCTAATTAGTGATCTTTGTGTGAATAGGTCCTTTTTATTTTTCTTCAAATGACCTGTGAGGTGTTTGATCCTGTATGTGAATAGGGCGATCTGTCCTTCTGCAGAACCAGTGTCAGTGCTGCTTTTGCCATACTTTTCAAAAATCTCGTTTTTCTCTTCGGTACTTAAATACATATGATATTTCTTTTACTCAAAATTTTGGGCTGCAAAAATAGAAATTTTATTTAATACAACCAACCTTTTGTTCTTTTATTTTGTACTATTATTAACTAACTAATGTTTAAAATATTGTACGGTATGAATTGTAAAGATTTTATTTTCTAGAAGTTCCATTTAAGATCTAGAAAGAACATTTTTCCATAATCACCAAATTCTGTAAGCTTCTCCCCAAAGAACAGTTGCCCAACCAGCAATAAAGTAATATTGTCGGTTAAACTGAAGGTAGTAGAGGGTCCAATATAAGATGATTTGTCGTATGGATTAAACATTCCCGACAGGCTAACATTAATTAATGGTGTTGCAGGATAGGATAGCTGACCAAAAATATCAAATCGGGAGGGTGTAAGATTTTTTACATTTAGACTACTGGAAAAAATATTTGAAAACGAACCAAGCATACCTGAATTGTTGTAATAAGCTTTGCCAGTTGATCCGTTACTATTGTAGATAACAGACATATTTACCATTAATTGATTCTTGAAAATATAATTTGCACCTATGGATGCTATTAAAATACCTGTTGTGTCACTAAAATTATCAATATCTCTAAACCAACTTGCTTCTCCTGTAAATCCAGCTCCGACAATATTACCTGACCATCCTAGACCTGCAGTTATATCTGTTTGCATAACGCCTCCAAAAAACTGAATATCATAACTCCACTTATTGAATTTGTACATTGCAGCAGCAGTAATACCTAATTTCTTCTTCAATGTCAGGGAGTCTATTAATTCTTGTCGATAGCTCAGTTTACCAGCAAGTTGCAGAGATGAGAAATCACCTGTATAATATTCTAATAAAACAGCATCGCTACCTGGTCGTTCTATGTAATTAAAATCAAAATAATTGAAAGCGTTGAAAATATCGTTCGGATTCCAAACAAAGTTTGTTCCCCAATTAATTCTTTGCCTACCAACAGTAAGTTCAAATTTGTCCTGGGTCCATTTAAGGTTTAGCCTGTCAAGGTTGGTGTAAAGGACATTTGAATTATCGCTGGATATTTTCCAAGTAAGATCCAAATAACCATCATCATAAGTTACTAGATCGGCATAATTGAAAAGCTTATTATATTGTGCTACAAGTGGTCCGAAAGTGAAATTGTTTCTTATACCTGCATGAAATTCAAGATTCTCGATTGGTGTCCACCAAATATTAATACGATTGTAAATTGTTGATTGATTTTGCCATTCATCAAACCCTATTGTTTGATAAACATTACTTGGGATCCAGGTATTGTTTAAGTATTCCATAAAGCCTGTTGCACGAAGCTTATGCTGCGCATTTACATTGATCGACAAGATTAATGTAAGACAAATCAAAATTATTAAGCTATTAAAAGTTTTCATGAATATCTAAGATTTAACTTACGCATGTAAGCTAGGCTTGTTTAAAATATTCATCTTTTAATATTTTGCCATCTTCAATAGTAATGATTCGCTTGGCTTTATCCATTACCCTTTTATCGTGAGTGGCAAAAATAAATGTAGTGTTATACTTCTCATTAATTTGAGACATAAGTTCAAGCAAGCTATTTGTTGATTTTGAATCTAGATTTGCAGTAGGTTCATCTGCCAGTATAAACTCAGGATTTGATGCCAAAGCTCTTGCTACTGCAACACGTTGTTGCTGTCCGCCTGAAAGCTTTGAAGGCCGACTTTTTATTCTGTCACCAATTCCCACTGCTTCTAAAAGTTCTTGAGTCCTTTGCTCGCGTTCCTTTTTTGGCTTGCCTTGAAGCTGCATTATAAACTCAACATTCTCACCTGCTGTTAAAACGGGTATCAGGTTATACGACTGGAATACGAATCCTATATTATTCATCCTGAAGTCAATAAGTTTGCGTGAGCTTAAATCCCAAATATTAACACCCCCTATTTTAACATTACCAGATGTGGGTCTGTCGAGCCCGCCAAGCATATTTAAAAAGGTAGTTTTTCCTGATCCTGAAGGACCAACTACGGCTGTAAATTCACCTTCCTTAAAATTGATATCAATTCCGTTTACGGCTTTAACTTTTACAACACTGCTATTGTAAATTTTTGTTAAACCTGTTATTTCTATTACGTTGTTCATTTTTTTGATATTATACGTTATGTGTTGATATGTTATAAGTTATTTGTTACACGTTATATGTTATACGTTATTTGTTACGGTACATGACAGTTAATCAAATCGTTATTAATTATTATCATTTTCTTTGGCTTTTTTGAGGTAATTAATATATCCGTTAATTAAAGCAATAGATTTATTCAACAACTCTATTCCATTTTTATATTCCTCAATAGATATGTATTCTTCATCTCTAGCAGTTGTATATTGATCAATTAGTTCAAATAATGATCCTCTTGCGATTCGACAAAATTGAATATTCTCTTGATAGTGGAACCTTCCAAAACCTTCAGCTATATTCTCAGTTATTGATCGCGAAGCTCTCCTCATATTATCGGTTAGAGCATATCTTTCTTCAATAGGAAATTTTTTAAGAATAATTCTAACCTCATTTCTTACGTTTCTGCAAGCCTTCCAACAATCTAATTCTTTAAAACTAACTAATTTCATAATCCCTGTTATTCAATAACTTTTAACTAATAACCAATAACTATTAACTGCTAATTTATTCAATCCTAAGTGCATCTGCAGGATCATTTTTAAGTGCTTTGTAAGCAGGATAAATTGCTGCTATAACACCTGTTATTATTACTAATATCGTTACGTTTATAAGCATCTCCGGGTCAAGTTTTGTGTAAACAAAGGCATCGTATCCAAGTTGCTGGTAGCCTTGTGCCCATACACTTAAATCAACAGGATGAGTTTCTCCAAATTTAGCACTAACCGCGCCGATGATAATTCCAACAACCCCACCTGTTAATGATAGAAGTACTGATTCAAAAACAATCATTGAGAAGACTTTACCTTTGTTCATTCCTATTGCCATTAGCATACCTATTTCTTTAGTGCGCTCCATAACAACCATAAGCATTGTGTTAATTATACCAAATAGAAGTGCCATTAGTATGATAATTATAAAAATGTACATATACATATCCATGGCTTCTGTAAGGTAGCTCATTTCAGGGCTAAGCTCTTTCCAGGATTTAACATCGAGTTTGTTTCCCGTTGCATCCTGAACTGCCGTCATTACACTTGCAAGATTTAAATTATCATTAATTTTAATGGCTATTTCATGTGCAGCATTTTTAGGAAAATTCGTTAGCTTTTGAATATCAGAAAACCTGACAAAAACATTTGACTCATCGAAAATATTATTATCTGTTGAATAAATTCCTGCAACTCTGAACGCTCCTGATGTTATATTGTTTTCCATATCCTGGATAGTGATAATAAGTTTCGATTTAACTTTAATGTTTAGCTTTTCAGCCAGTTTCTTTCCAATTACAACTGGGTTTCTGGTAATACCGTCAAAGTATTGGCCATCAATTATTTTGCTATTGATATTAGTGACTTCTTTTTCATCTTCAGGAAACACTCCTGAAATCAGAACACCAGATGCAGTTTCGGCTGAAGCCGCCATGGACTCTACAGACATCCTTCTACTTACCCCGGTTACGTTTGGGATCTTTCTTATTTTCTCATCTATTTCTTCTGCATTACTTAAAAAGTTTGTAAAATCAGAAGTTTGTTCAAATCCGGGATTATGTATCTGAATGTATGACAATTCAGTATTAATCACCTTTTGAACTCTTTGGTCGGCCATACCTTTAAAGAAGGCGCCTGCAATAACACCGGCAAATATGCCAAGTGCAATAGAAAATATAATTACAAGGCTGCGCACTTTGTTTCTCCAGATATTCCGCCACGATATTGATAGTAACATTTCGTTTTTTATTTATGATTGATTATTTGTTATTTACATATAAACATTCACAACAACTCATGCACGTAATGCTGAAGTAAGTTTCAATGTGAATGATTTTATTATTGGATAAATCGAGATTGCCATTGTGATAATCAGTACAACTAATGCCTGAACATAATAAATATCTGGTTGAATAGAAAAATACATGAATGGCTCAATACCCATATCGATCATCGTTTTTGCTGCATCACCTGTTAAAGGAATAGGATTAAGAAAATACCAATATGTTATAGGGATACTCACAATAATACCTGCTACGACTCCTATTACACCAATGAAGAATGTCTCAAAAAACAAGATTGTGCTTAGCCTTGCTCTTTGCATTCCAATTGCTATCATTACACCAAGTTCACGTTTACGTTCACTTACCATCATAAGTATTGTTCCCAATATTCCAAAAGTGATAATTAAATAAAGAAGAGACTTCATAAAATATCCTCCTGCCTTGTCACCATCAATCATTTGTACAAGAGCAGGTTGTAGTTCCTGCCACGACATGACCATCATTGGTGGTTTAATTTCTTTTTTTAGATGCCTTAGAGTAGGCGGAAGATGGTAATTATCCTTTACCATAAGAACCAAGGAACTAAGCCTGTCAGGAGCAGAAAATAGTTCCTCACTAGCTTGTAAGGTCATGTAGATGAATTGTTTGTTTAATTCGGGTGAAGGGAATTCCAATATACCTGAAACTGGAAAAATTCCTGCTGCCATAACACCATGAAATCCTTGCCCATATAAAACAATGGTGTCGCCTACACCTACTTTTAAATATTTTGCTAATTCAACAGCAACTAATACACCCTGCACATCATTATTAAGATATGTACCCTCTTTGACCCATTTTTTCAAACCGGTAACTTTGTCTTCTCCTTCAGGGTCAACACCTATTATTACACTTCCTTTAGTAAGTTCATTTGACGATGCTAAAGAAAAATACTCAAGTCTCTTTGTATATTGAGTTATACCTTTATCATTATCAATTATTGACTTTAATGAATCGGATAGAATAAATGTATTGTTGATAGTTTTATTTTCATGGTAGTCTTGCGTAAATATTTGCATATAACCTGAATAAAATTTTACAACATTGCTTATCATTGACTCATAAGAACCATATTGCATTGATGTCATAAAGGCCGATAAAAGAACTCCAAAGAAAATAGAACCACTTGTTATAACTGTTCTCCATGGTTTTCTCCATAGGTTTCTCCATGCTATTATTACATTTTTCATTTTACTTTCTTTAATAACTTAATAGCTGCCTGGCAGCATGAACTAATTTTAATTTCTTATTGATTCAACAACTTTTAATCTGGCTACAAAATATATTTGATATAATGAGACCAGCATAAAAATAATGAGTATGGTAATTGCCGGATTATAAAATATTTCCGGATTTACACTGAATGAAATTTTAGGTTCAAAACCCATTGATTCATAAGCTTCTGCCATCCCACCACTAACATATATGGGGTTTTTAAACATGTAATACATTATTGGGTAACTTACTATCAGCCCTGTAACTACTCCAATTATTCCTATATATGCTGACTCAATTAACATCATAGCAAGTAATTTGAATTTCTGAAAACCAATGGCTATCATTACTCCAAGCTCTCTTTTTCTCTCATGCATCATCATCATTATGGTAGCCCAAACTCCAAATCCAATAATCATGAACAAGAGAGTTTTTACCATGGCGCCACTTGCTTCTTTACCTTCAATCAGATTAAGCAGTTCAGGCATAAGATCCTGCCATGTGTAAATTGTTTCATCTTCTCCTATATATGGTAGCAAACTTGCAACAACACCATCAACCTTATCTGTATTATCAACCATAATAACATTGGATGTGATCTTATCATTTAGTGCTACTAACTCCTGACAATTTGATAAATCCATATAAACTATTCGTTTACTGAGATCGGGGAGAGGAAAGTCGAGTAAGCCAGCCACTCTGTATATATTAACAGCGCTAACACCATGGTAACCCTGTCCAAATAATATTATTGAATCGCCAACCTTAACATTAAGATTTTTTGCCATAATATTTCCAAGAAGTAGGTCATTTGAACCACTTTTAATATACTCCCCTGCTTCAATGTATTTGCTAAGATTTGATTTTGCGTCTTCCTTTTCAGGATTAATACCAAAAACGAAACTTGGAAAACTATTATCTTCATATGAAGCTAAGGCAAAGGTTTCAATTCTATTTGATGAAGAAGTGATATTGGGGTTAGTTAAGATAGCGTTTTGGAGTTGTTCATTTAACTTAAAACTATTGTTAATACCAGGTGAATCCATGAAGTCAGATTGCTGAACCTGTATATAGCCTGAATAAAACTTGGCCATATTTCCTATCATATTTTCGAAAGAACCCTTTTGAACGGATGTCATAAATATTGCAAAGAAAACCCCGAAAAATACAGATGCAGAAGTGATTAGGGTTCTCCGCTTGTTGCGCCATAAATTGCGCCATGCTATTTTGAAATATTTTAACATTGATATATTATCTCACTTTTTTCATATTTTGTTTACTGAAAAAGCTATCATCAATTTTGATGTTGTACTCAACATCAAGAATTTCCATTACAGTTTTCTTGCCTTCTTCATCAACTGGTATCATCTCAAATTTTGTAGGGATAGTTCTGTCTCCCATCTGCTTTATATTATAAGCATTCTCAATATTTTGTAAAAATCCATCTTCATCATAATATTCGTTCTTCCAAACATTAAATCCATCTTTAGTTATCCATGATACTATTTTGCCCCATACAACTGGAGCGTCAGGAAGTGGAATAAGTTCAATAATATAGCAGTTCTGACCTCTTAATTCTTCATCTCCAATAACTTTGTGATCATAATCAACAACAATGGAGGATTGTTTTACAAGGTCATCATTTGTAAAATCAGACCCCATCCATGATTGCATCATCATTGAAGGTGGAATTTTAATCATTCGGGAAATTGTTGGTACATAATTCCACATTTCTTTGCCAACCTTTAGGAATACTTGTCCTTCTTCTTTGGCAGGTTTTGTAATGTAGATCATAAAATTGTCGTCGCCCTTCGACCAGTTCTTCATTTCAATGGTACGTTCCCATTTGGGTCTTATTATTGTCATCGACATAGTACCTTTTGATGAGGTACCACGGTTTTTTTCATCCGCTTTTTTAACAATTTCTTTAGCTGAAAGGTCTTGTGAATAGGTCTGGTTGGGTCCAAACAGTAATATTACTGATAATACTGTAAGCAAGCTGGTAAGTCTCATTATATTTATATTTGATTATATGAATTTGTTAATTATTATTTTTTTAATGTCTTCTAATGGAAAGGTCTCTGGATCCATCATATAATTCATGCTAACTCCGTCAATAACTGCTCCAAAGAATCGAGCGTATGCCATTGGATTTTCATAACCTTTGGCCTCGAAATACTTGGACATAGTTATGATAAGTGGCATTATAATATCCATTAGTTTTTTTTCTACAAGTTTGAGTACTTCTGGTTGTGCTACAACAAAGAAATAGAGTCTCCAGAATTGTAAGTTATTTTTTAGTATTTCAAAAGTCTCATTTATAAAGAAAACAAACTCCTCATCGGTTAATACACCATCATTATTAGGATCGAATACATTAAGGAATTCGTCGAAGCCATCATGTATTATTGTAGTTATTAACTCTTCTTTACTTTCAAAATAATTGTAAATAAGACCTTTGGATACACCGGCATGTGTGGCTATCATATTTATTGATGATGATGCAAACCCTTTATCTGCAAAGAGTTCAAGAGCAGAATCCATAATTAATTTTTTCTTGGATTCTCTTATTTCTTCAAATTGTTTTTCTGTTCGTGGCATGATAATTTAATAATGACTGAACGGTCGGTCAAAAATAATACAAATATTTTACTTGTCAAGTTTTTTTCTGTTTTTTTTTAAATTATTTTCTATCTGCAAGATATCCAAGGTGATAATTTGGTGAATTTTACTAGGTTTGCAAAAAATAATTTGCATGGATGTTGAATATGTAATACTTGTTACAAAAGATGATAAACCAATAGGCACAATGGAGAAGATGCTCGCTCATGTTAATGCAAAGTTGCATAGAGCATTTTCAGTTTTTATCTTCAATACAAAAGGAGAACTTTTGATCCAACGACGTGCTGCCCATAAATATCATTCTCCTTTGTTATGGACTAATACAGTATGTAGTCACCCACGACAGCATGAAAAAACTATAGATGCTGCACATAGAAGGATTATGGAGGAAATGGGTTTTGATTGTGAAATTGAAGAAGCTTTCTCTTTTGTTTATAAGGCTGATGTAGGGAAGGGGATAATTGAACATGAGTTTGATCATGTGTTTATAGGTATATCTGATGAGGAGCCATCGCCGAATCCTGAAGAAGTAGATAGTTGGAAATATGCAGACCTCGGCTTTCTTGAAAATGACATTAAGAAAAACCCGCATCTTTATACAATTTGGTTTCAAATTGCTTTTGAGGAGGTTCTTGAGAAATTCAAATGGAAAAAGTAGTTAGAGTAAGTGTTATATTGGATTAATTGATAATCAACAGAGTATTTCCCCTTAAAATGATGGTACTACAAAAGAGAATTTAGAAATTCTCTCGAGTAATTTTTCAGAATATTCGTCAAAAGAAATATTAATTGTCCATGCTTTTATGATATCCATTTCTTCTTCTACATCAAACCCTTTTAGTATTAGAGTATGATGATGTGTTTCTGATGATAGGCCATCATTACCTATAGAGTGATCATTAATAAATGCTTCTTCTTCAAAGTCAAAATTTTGAGCCATTGCCTGAAGGTAAAGACTTGCTGCAGAAACAAAAGCAGTATTAAAAGTAATATCGTCAATATATTCTTCTTCTTCAAGTTCGAAATCAATAGAAACAGCTTTTTGATATTTACATAATGCTGTATCACAGCCTGAATTAATAAGAATGTCATCAATATATTCTTCTTCTTCAAAGCTAAATTCAGCAAGTTCTTGATCAGTCACAATGTCTTTATAAATTTCAACTGTTTTAAAAGGAATATCATCGATGTATGATTCTTCATTTAAAGAATACTCCGATGCATTAAGGTTAGTTGAAAATAGTATTGCTAGGGTGGCTAGTGTCGATAAAATTTTTGTTAGTGTTTTCATCTTTCTTATTTTTTAGCCTCTTGTATTCGAGGATTATTTATTGGCAAAAATATATGTATAAGGAGCCCAAGTAAAGCACTAATAGGTGAGTGGTGGAAATTTTTCGGTGAATGGAGATTTTTATTGTTTGTATATTTGTTAAACCGAAATCAGGATATAACATTACTCAGATATTTATAGTATTGTTTCTATAAGTAATTCTGAAAGATAGATTTATGTAAATAATACATTATTAGTATCTTAACAATCAGAAAATAATAGTAAATGAGTATTATACCTATCATAAGATTTGCTGATATAGATGATTTACCATCGATTGTGGAGATTTATAATCAAGCAATTAGATCACATTCAGCTACTGGCGATATGATTGAGTTTATTGTTGAGGAAAGAGTTGATTGGTTCAATGAGTTTGATTCAAATAATTTTCCTATTTATGTTGCTGAGTTCAACGACAATATTATAGGGTATGCAACTCTGTCACCATATAGGAAGGGCAGACAGGCTATGAACAAAGTAGCAGAGATTAGTTTCTATATTCATTATTCTTATCATAGATCTGGCATAGGATCAGCTCTTTTAAGTCATGCTATCTCAGATTGTAGGAGAATTGGAAAGGAATCATTACTTGCAATTCTGCTGGATATTAATCCTGCGAGTGTTATGTTGTTAAAGAAATTCAATTTCGAAAAATGGGGCTATCTGCCTAACATAATTAACTTAAATGAAGTTACCTGCGGGCAACTAATCTATGGATTAAACCTAAATATTAACACCCGTAAATTGAATCCAAGTTAGCTAATTATGATGAAATAGCCATGATTGGAATAAATCACCAACCGAGGATGATATTATAATCAATCTGGCGTATTCCATCTGACCCGTAAAAAATAAATAATAACACATGAAATAACTAAATTTCGTATGGTGCTACAAGCAGGACGCTATTGTCTGTATCATTAAGTTGTATTATAGGTGTGGAGATGGTTTTAGCGAACTCATCAACAGCATTCATTACACCTGGCCAATTGGGATTATAGTCGTGTACGATTATTACACCGCCTGGAGATAGTCTGGGGAAGAAGAACTCAAGCCCTGCTTTGGTGGGGTTATATAAATCAGCATCAATACTTACTAAGGCAAATCTGTCCTCATTTATGTTTTTAGCAGTATCAGGAAAGTAACCTTTATGAAAAATAAATTTTTCCGATTTTAGTTTTTGTTTTACCCTTTCAATGGAAGTATCTGCAAAGTTATGACTGGTATAAGTGGCTGCTTTTCCAGTTTCAATCTTCAGGTCTTCTTTTTGAAATCCTTCAAAAGTATCAAATAAATGAAATTCCCTTGATGGATCCATTAGGTGAATCACATTAGCAGAATCACCCTTGTAAACACCTAATTCAGCAAATGAGCCTTTAACATTTGCTTTCTTCAAGCGTTCTGTGTGGAACCAAAAAATAAAAAAGCGATTATGGTCGGTATATTTCTTTTCGGCTTTTATTAACTCTTTTGAGATCGTCCCCTTTTTTAAATGTGCTTTCCAAAGGAGTGGATGATATGTTTGTTTGAAAAATATCGTGTAAACATAATAAAGAAAATATGCCAGTAAGATTATGAGTAATCCTAATTGTATTATGGTAACAAGACTCATGTTAATATAAATTCAGTTTTTTTTGAAGATTCTACTAAATTACTTCACTAACTACAAATGTACTTCCGCCAACAAAAACCAGATCGTTAATACCGGCATTGTTTATTGCTGAATGATAGGCTTGAGTTACAGAATTATATGATTTTCCATTTAAACCTGCTTTGAATCCATATCTTGCTAATTCCTCCTCATCCATTCCTCTCGGTATATCAGGTTTGCAGAAATAATAAGTGGCCTTATTAGGTAATAAAGCGAGAATGCTAAAAACATCTTTGTCGTTAACCATGCCTATTACAAAATGCAAGTGGACAAAGTTTAACTCTTCCAGTTGTTTGACAACAGCTTTAATGCCATCAATATTATGTCCTGTATCGCAAATTGTTCGGGGATTTGAACTTAATTTTTGCCACCGACCGTAAAATCCGGTATTCCCAATTATGTTCTCAACGCCATCTGTAATATTTTTGCTGGATAACTCTATTAGATTATTTTCTTTTAGCAGCTCTATTACTCTAAGTGCGGTGCAAATATTCTCATCCTGATATATACCTAATAAAGGAGACTTTAGGCCCGTAATAATTATTTGGTTCCTATACCAAACATCCATCGACTGAAAATCATCATCATCAGACTCGAAAGTTCTTAACTTCATTTCATCTTCAGCGTAAATTATAGGAGATGATAGTTTTGAAGAAATTGTGTCGAAAATACTGTCAACACCAAGCTGATGTTTCCCAATAACAACTGGAATATTCTGCTTAATAATACCTGCCTTTTCATATGCAATCTTTTCAACTGTGTCTCCTAAAAAGGATGTATGATCTATACCAATATTAGTAATTACTGAAACTACAGGTTTACACAAGTTAGTTGAATCAAGCCTACCTCCTAAACCTGTCTCAATCACAGCAAAGTCAACATTTTCATCAGCGAAATACTTGAAAGCTAACCCAACAGTCATTTCAAAGAATGAAGATTTTATATCAACAAATGTCTTCTTATATTTGTTAACGAAATCAGTAACTGTAGCCTCTGGTATTAATTGGCCATCAATTTTTATTCTCTCTCTGAAATCTTTAAGGTGCGGTGATGTATATAGTCCGGTTCGATAACCTGCTTCCTGAAGAATGGAAGCAATAATATGTGCAACACTTCCTTTGCCATTTGTTCCTGCAATATGAATTGCTTTTAGTTTCTTTTCAGGATCTCCAGTCGCATTAAGAATTGTTACAGTATTTTTTAAATCAGCTTTATATGCAGCCTTTCCTATTCGCTGGTACATTGGCAGCTGATCAAATAGCCAGGATATTGTTTCTTTATAATCCATAGCACTTCACTAATTTTTTAGGTTACTTAATTTTGAGACTTATGGAAATCCGAAATTTAATTATCGTAAAGATAATAAATGATAAGCTTCAAGTTTGCAGATTGGTATATAATTTTAAAACCCAAGGCGTATTATTTATGCTCACCTTTTATATCATGTCTATGAGCATCTTTGCCAAAATATGCTATTTCAAAACTAATAAGAGATTTGTTCAGATTCTCTATGTATTTAAGATCAGTTGATTGCTTGGACTTCATTGAGTAGACAATTAATTGATGCAGAAGAGCTAACTGGGTTACGTACTTAGTATACTTTTCTCCATCTTCAGGCTCAGCAAACTTTACTCTCTGTGTAAGAAAATATTGCTCGGCAATTTCCTGAATTTGATTTGCATGCTCTTCTTTAGTATTGATCCATCGAACAAGCTGATTGTAATTAATCACTTCACTACTTTGAATCTCAGTTATCTGATTCATTGCTTTTTCGATAGTTTGGATGTGCTCCTTAATTAATTCAATCCTTAACTCATCGTTATAAATACCGCAAGGAACTTCGCAATGTGCTGAAGCTGTTTTTGTTGTAATTGTTGTTAGTACAACAATTGTCGATAAAATTATTAGTGTTTTTTTCATGATAATTATATATTTAATTTAGAATAATTCTTGATTACAAAGTTCGGCAAAAAAAAGTCCCAAAGCAATGCAATGGGACTAAATTTAGTTCTTACAAAGGTTTTATTTATTCTTACCTTTTTTAGATTTTAGTCTGGCTTCTCTTTCAGCAACTTCTTTTTCTTGTTTGTCGCCTCCAAGTAAGTCATAAGCAATTGGGCTTGCAGTAAATAGAGATGAATAAGTACCTACCATTACACCAATTAATAATGCAAAAATAAATCCTCTGATAACCTCGCCACCAAATATAAAAATTACAAGTAATACAACCAATGTTGTTCCAGATGTATTAAGAGTACGGGCTAAAGTACTATTCAAACCAACATTAATATTGCTTTTTATACTGTGTTTTGGGAACAGACGAGTGTTCTCACGAATACGGTCGAATATAATCACTGTATCGTTAATAGAATATCCAATTATAGTTAGGATAGCAGCAATAAATGCCTGATCGATCTCCATGCTAAATGGTAGTATGCCATAGAATAAAGAGAACAGTCCAATAGTAATTATTGTATCATGAAAAAGAGCAGCAACACCAGCAACACCATATTGCCATTTTTTAAATCGAACCGCTATGTAAATGAAGATGATTATTAGCGCAAAGAAAATTGCAAAATATGCTTTATTCCTAATATCATAAGCAATTGTTGGCCCAATTTTCTGTGAACTTAATATACCTAACAGTTTATTCTCACCTTCTGTGTCAGATGAAAAGTCATAGTATTTAATTTTATCAAGATACAGACTATTAAGACCATTGTGTAGTTTCACCTGAATGATTGAATCAACCTCAACGCGATCATCATCAATTAAATACTTAGTTGTAACCTTTATTTGAGAGTTAGCTCCAAATGTTTTTACTTCAGGAGAGTTGTTGTCAAACTCGACTGTAAGCAGCTTTCTTGCTTCTTCAGTATCAATATCGTTGTCAAATCTTATCACATAAGTACGACCACCAGTAAAGTCAATACCAAAGCTTAATCCTTTAGTTAGTATGGATCCAATACTTATTAAGATTAAAATAGCTGAGAATATATAGGCTTTCTTTCTTGACTCAATGAACTTAAATTTTGTATTTGACAGCACATTCGCAGTAATTTTTGTAGAAAAGTTAACCTTTTTATTCGTGTTAAGCATCCAGGTGAATATCATTCTGGATATGAAGATTGATGTAAATAATGATGACAACAATCCAATAATTAATGTGGTTGCAAATCCTTGAACAGGACCTGTTCCAAATACATAAAGTACGATACCAGTTAGCAATGTAGTTACGTTACCATCAATAATAGCTGAATATGCATTTTTGTAACCATCAGCAATTGCAAGCCTTAAGCCTTTACCAGCCCTTATCTCCTCTTTAATACGCTCGAAAATTATAACGTTAGCATCAACTGCCATACCAAGAGTAAGAACAATACCTGCCATACCTGGCAGAGTCAGAACTGCACCGAGTGACGCAAGTACTCCGAACAAGAAAAACATGTTCATAAGAAGTGCGAAATTGGCCACAAGACCAGCACGGTGATAATAAACAAACATGTAGGCTAATACAAGTATAAATGCTAAAATAAAGGAGTTCATTCCGGCGTTTACGGCTTCGCGACCAAGAGATGGACCTACAACAGCCTCTTCAACAATTCGTGCCGGAGCTGGTAATTTACCTGCTTTAAGAATGTTAGCAAGATCTTGTGCCTCATTCAAGTCCATATTTCCACCTGATATTGATGAACGGCCATTTGGAATTTCACCATTTACAACTGGATATGAATAAACATAGTTGTCAAGTACAATTGCTATTTGTTTTCCAATACTTTCTCCGGTCAGTCTTTTCCATACTTTGGCTCCCTGAGCATTCATTTGCATATCAACTGCAACACCACCATTTTGGTCATAATCCTGACGAGCATCAACAATTACATCACCACCCAGGGCAGCACTACCATCACGATAACTGGCTTTCAGGGCAATAAGTTCCAATATGTCAGGTGTACTTGGATTTGGTTTTACCGACCAAACAAGCTTTAAATCTCTAGGAAAAATATCACGAGTTAACCTAAGCATATTGTTTATACGTGCAGTATCTTTTATAGCTGCAAATCCTACACGTGCTGTGGCAGCAGGATATGGGTTTCCAGCCTCATTTTGTGCGTAAGATGGCTGTAGATATGCATAAAGAGGGAATTTTTTTGCGTAATCATCAAAATTTGATTCCTCCGGACTGTCAGCTGTTGTATCGGCGGCAATCTGCTCAAGAAGCTTATTTGTAGATTCCTGATTTTCATCCTCTTCTGATATTACAGTACTGTCTTTATCGTCACCAACTACTTTATTTTCTGCAGTTTTAGTTGTTTCTGTTGACTTAGTCTTTTCTGCATTAGCGGCTTCTGTTTCCTTATCTAGTATTTCTTCAGTTCTTAAAGTAGCGTTTGCTTCATCAAAATAAGTATACAGGTCAGAGAAATTATAAGTTTCCCAGAACTCAAGTTTAGCAGTTCCTTGTAAAAGTTTTCTAACCCGTTGAGGGTCTTTTATACCCGGAAGTTCAATTGCAATGCGGCCAGTAGTGGCAAGCTTTTGAATGTTAGGTTGAGCAACTCCAAAACGGTCGATACGGGTTCTTAGAATCTGATAAGATCTGTCGATAGCTTCGTTCGCTTCTTTATTTATTACAGATAATACTTCTTCGTTTGTTGAATTTGTAGTAATCCCTTTGTCTTTGAACTCGTAAAGGAAAATGGAAGCAAGCCTTGCATTTGGGTCAACTTCATTAAATGACTCTCCAAATAAAGTAACAAACCCAAGTCCACTACTTTTTTGCTTCTGATAAGCTAGTTGCATAGCTTCTCTGAAAACAGGTTCCTGACTGTTCCCTGAAAGTGCGTTAACAATGTCACTAACAGATACTTCCAAAACAACATTCATTCCACCCTTAAGATCAAGCCCGAGGTTAAGTTCTCTTTCTTTACATTCTTTAAAAGTGTAGTTTGTAACAAGTATATTGTAAACTTCTAGATTGGAAATACTATCCAGATAATATGTTTCTCTGGATGAAACAATAGAATCCATTAAAAATGATTCTAATGTATTATTTCCACCGGCAAGTTCATTGGCCTGTTGAACTGCGACTTCGTTTGTCGCATATTCTTTTGCTTTCTTTTCAACTCTGCTTGTAACTAGTGTAAAACTTAGTTGATACAGACAAACTAGTGAAAAAGCAATGGCAAAAAACTTTATAGCTCCTCTATTCTGCATTTGATCTTAGTTATTAATTATTTACTTCGTTTTTTTGAGGGTGCAAAAATAGGATAATATTTGAGAATTAGCAAATAGATATCAATTAATAAATTAACTGATTAGTAGCATGATTAAAGAGTGATGAGTAAGGTGAAAAGAATTGTGAGTTCAATTTTATGGAAGCTGCATGAATCGTAGTATTTCAAACGATATCAATATTTTTGACAACACTTAAAATCAAATCCTATAAAACAACTAGATAAAGAAAAAATTTATTATATAGTAAACTATTTTAATTAATTTTAGTCACTTTTAGTTTTTTCACATAAATCTTAGAATTATTATGAAACCATTCTCATTGTTTTTAGTAATTATATTGATGAATTCTTGCTATAATCCATCTCCATCAGAAATTATTAAAGATCTCGATGCTCTTGTTGGTGAATGGGAATCGTACAAAGGTGTAAAATTTAATGAAAACTGGAGGTTTGTTAATAATAACCTCCTTGAAGGAGAAGGTTTTAGTTTAAATGGAAGTGATACGGCATTTTTTGAATCCTTGAAAATTTTTAGAGAAGGAGATTCAATCTATTACAGAGTCTTATTGGATAATAGAAGTGAAATAACTGATTTTAAACTTACAGAAGCTTCAAAAAATAGTTGGAAGTTTGTTAATCCTGATAACGACTTCCCTTCAATAATAATTTACAAAGTTCAGAACGACAGTCTACTTCTAGTGACTATTTCAAATATTAGAGGCAATAAAGAGCAGTTTTTCTACTTGAAGAAAACTAAGTAATATACACTCTGGTAACTAACCAGTTAATACTTGTTAGTAAGCCATTTCCACATAATGGCATAGCTAACTTTTTGGCCGTACATTAGAATACCTGTTCTATATATTTTACCAGCGATCCATGTTGTAGTAATAAACCCTATTATTAAAATACCCATTGAAAGAAGAAGTTGCCAAAAAGGAACACCAAAAGGTATACGCATCATCATGGTTATGGGAGATGTGAAAGGTATCATCGACATCCAGAAAGCCAAAGGTCCGTCTGGTTGATTTATAATTACACCAGAAAGAACAATCGAAAATATAAGTGGGATTGATACGGGAAGCATGAATTGTTGACTATCGGTATCATTATCAATAGCCCCGCCTATTGCAGCGAATAATGATGAATACAATAAATATCCACCAAGAAAATAAAATATAAAGCTAAATACCATTACCTGAATGTTAATTCCTCCAATTATTTCATTTACCATAACCATTGGATTTACACCACTTTTACTAGCGCCGGCTTGCTGGATGATATCCTGATTGTTCCCTATCATTTCCATAGCTGAACTACTATCAGTAAGTACTCCTGTTTGGAAAATTCCGATAAATACCAATGTAAGCAGGATCCATAAAGTAAATTGTGTTAAGCCAACAAAAGCTATTCCTATTATTTTGCCAAGCATTAACTGGAATGGCTTTACAGATGATATTATTACTTCTACAATCCTGTTTGATTTTTCCTCCATTACTCCTTTTAATACCTGTACACCGAACATAAAAATGAAAAAGTAAATTAGTAACCCGGAAAATATAGCAAGCCCTACTTCAACTTCTGTGTTACTTTTCTTTTCAATACCACTTTCTTCAACTCGTATAGTACTAAGGTTTATATTTACTTTTGCCGATTTTATTATAGCAGGATCAATTCCTGAGGCTAGTAACTTTTTGTTTTCAACAATCTCTTTCATAACCGATTTAAGGTATGAAGTAACATTTAAGCCTGGCTGTTTTAAAGAATATAGTTCAGAATTTATTGGGATATTAAGTTCTGTACGTGGGATATATAGCAGCAAATCACCATTTTTAGTCAGCGCAGATTCTTTCTCTGTTTCAAGGTCTTCAAAAACATAATAAAAGGTAATATTATCCTGGTCTTTGAATTTCTCTAAAAACCAACCGGTTTCATCTAAAACGGCAATTCGTTTTTCTGTTGCCTCACTCCAATCGGCCAGGTATGCAGGAAGAATAATCATGGCAGCCATCAATATTGGGCCAATAATAGTCATGATAATAAACGATCTTTTTTTTACCCTTGAAAGGTATTCACGCTGTATAATCAGTAAAATTTTATTCATCGTTTAATTTGTTATTGAGTTAACTATTCCTTTAACTGAGAACCTTGTCAGAACTCTTATTTGCTAACTTCTTTAATAAAAATATCATTAATTGACGGTAATATTTCTTTAAAAGATACTATCTCTGCCTGAGGCATAATCTGCGTTAGGAGTTCATTTGGTGTTCGGCCATTATTTATCTTAACCCTTGAATAATGAACGTCACGTTGATCTGATATGTTGCTAATTGAGTAATCGTTATCCGGCAACAGAATGTGGTTTTCAGAACGGTATGACACTTCAAAAATATTATCTTTATACTTCTCCTTTATATTATGTATACTTCCTGAAAGCACTGTTTTGCTGTTATGGATTAAGGCAATATTGTCGCATAACTCTTCAACAGATGCCATATTATGTGTTGAAAAAATAATTGTAGCTCCATTGTTACGTAGATTTAGAATCTCATCTTTAAGGAGATTTACATTTATTGGATCAAACCCGCTAAAAGGCTCGTCAAATATCAATAGCTTTGGTTTATGCAGAACAGTTACAATAAATTGTACTTTTTGTTGCATTCCCTTCGAAAGCTCTTCTACTTTTTTATTCCACCATGATGAAATCTCAAACTTATCGAACCAATATTTAAGCTGACTAACTGCATCTCTTTTGGTCATTCCTTTTAATTGCGCCAAATAAACAGCCTGTTCGCCTACTTTCATTTTCTTATAAAGCCCGCGCTCCTCAGGGAGATATCCAATTTCTACAATATCTTTAGCTGTTATTGGATTGCCTTTTAACAAAACCCGACCCTCATCCATAGCAGAAATTAGGTTGATAATTCGGATTAGTGTTGTTTTTCCTGCACCATTAGGTCCTAATAAACCAAAGATACTTTGGTTCGGTACCTCAATATTAACTTTGTCGAGAGCTTTGTGGTTAGCATAGCTTTTTGAAACATTAATTGCTTGCAGGGTAATATTTTCCATATAACTGTTTTATAATATCACTGAAGCATACAAAAATACGATCTTCATATACATCAATTAATGAAAAAATGTTAAAACATAGTTTGCGTTGCGAATTGGATTATGAAAAGAATTCTCTCATTCTGTCGAAATAGCTTTTATCTTTTGCAGTAGGATTGGGTTTGAAATTTTCTGAACTTCTTAATTTCTCCATCATCACCATTTCTTCTTTTGAAAGTTCGCGAGGAGTCCAGATATTAATATTAACAAGAATATCTCCTTTGCCGTAACCATTCACATCAGGAATTCCCTTTCCTTTAAGTCGTAGCACTTTTCCCCCTTGTGTTCCTGGGGCGATCTTTATTCTGGCTTTTCCTTCTATTGTTGGAATCTCAGTTGTGGTACCAAGTGCACCATCAGCAAAGTTGATATACAAATCATACAATAAATTATTGCCATCACGAATAAGTTCCGGGTCTTCTATTTCTTCAATCAATACAATGAGATCGCCGGGAACTCCACCACGTGCTCCGGCATTACCTTTGCCGCTTACCGATAACTGCATACCTTCTGCTACACCAGCAGGGATGTTAATACTTACTACTTCCTCTCCCTTGGTGATACCATTTCCGTGACAAACAGTACATTTGTTAGTAATCATCTCGCCACTACCACCACACTGTGGACAAGTTGAGGCGGTTTGCATTTGTCCTAAGAATGTATTTGTAATTCTCGTTACCTGTCCTTGTCCGTGGCATGTAGGGCAAGTAGATGGCCTACTCCCTTTTTCTGATCCAGAACCATTACAAGGCTCACATACTATATATTTACTTAGCTTTATCTTCTTTTCAATGCCATGAGCAATGTCGGTAAGAGACAATCTAACTTTAACACGTAAGTTTGATCCTCTGTTAACACGTCTTCTGGTTGACTGTCCTCCTCCAAAACCTCCGCCAAACGCGCCACCAAATATATCACCAAAATGACTGAAAATATCATCCATTGACATATGACTTCCACCCATTCCGCTACCACGCATACCTGCATGACCAAATTGGTCATATCTTGATCGTTTATCCTCGTTACTAAGTACCTCGTAAGCTTCGGCAGCCTCTTTGAACATTTCCTCAGCTTTAGTGTCATCTGGATTCTTATCGGGATGATACTTCAGAGCCATTTTCCGATAAGCTTTCTTAATTTCGTCTACAGATGCACTTTTGCTAACACCCAGTATATCGTAATAATCTCTTTTACTCATAAACTACTTTTCAATGTTTTGATTTAGCATGGTTAGCTTCCGGTAACTACTTTGGCAAAACGTATTATTTTTCCATTTAATAAATACCCCTTCTCAACAACATCAACAACTTTACCAACCATATCTTTTGAAGGAGCAGGAATATTACTAATAGCTTCATGGTAGTCAGTGTCAAAATCTTTGCCAATGGAATTCATTGGTTCAAGTCCTTTTTGAGATAATGTTGTAAATAATTTATTGTATATGAGTATTAACCCCTTTTTTGTGTCTTCATCAAAACCATGTTCTTCTATAGCATTAAGGGCACGGTCGAAATCATCTAATACTGGAAGCAAGTCAACAATAACTTCTTGCGAGGCACTTTTTAATAACTCTAACCTTTCTTTGTTTGTACGTTTTCTATAATTATCAAACTCAGAATATAAGCGTAAGTATTTATCGTTCACCTCATCGTATTGTGCTTGGAGCTCCTCTACTTTTTTCCCAGCTTTTGATTTTTTGCTCTTTCTCTCAATTTTGGATTTTTGTTTACCCTCACTACTTAAATTATCTTGTTCTGTGTCAAGGCTATCCTCGTTATTTTCAAAAGTTACGTCTTCTATATTTTCTTCACTCATTTTCAATGTATTTTTTTATATCACATTAACACTTGCCGAAGGCAATATCAAAAGGTCTGCCATTTATTTATTTCAGTCAAATTGGCAGAAAGAAATATATCGTTTTAAATATTGCGTTGAATCTTTATTTGTGTGAGTTTGCAACAGCTCTTAAAAATTATATATATAAACCATCATGTAAATAAAGTGTGTTGAAAACACTAATTATTATAAAAATTCAGCAAAACTAATTGACATGATTTGATTTCCATAAAAGAAAGTTTAAGAGTAATTACTCCAATTGTTATAGCTATCATGTGTTTATTCTTCCCATCTTATTTACCATCTTAAAGGCATCGAAAATAATACTATTCTCTTTAAATGAGCTATATTTGATTTCTCACAGAATTGTAATATTAAATTACAAGTATTCGTACACCAAATATTTTAAAAGTACATATACGGTATTCTTTTCTATTTTTGCAAAAACTGCAGCATCTTTGATAGTCAACCTATTTCAAAAGATGCGTCTAATAGCGATTATGGTATAACAACAACAATCGGTTATTCGTTTCATTAAAAGAACATTAAATAGTAATTGTGAGATATACTTTCAGAAAATATGAGCGATTAACTAGTAAGACTTTAATTGATAAGGTATTTAACGAAGGCAAAACATTCTTTTCCCATCCATTTAAGATTTCTTTTTTGGAGAATGAAACTAGCCAAGACCCACCTGTAATGGTCTTAATTTCCGTTTCTAAAAGAAATTTTTCATCGGCTGTAAGAAGAAACAGGATTAAACGTTTAATTAGGGAAGCATATCGAAAGAATAGACATATCCTTTGGGGCAACAATAAAGATAATCCTCAAAATCAATTGGTTATTAGCATTGTTTATGTAGCTAAAACTATTGAAACTTATTCTGAGATAGAACGAAAATTAATTCTAATTTTGCACCGCTTAATTGACAAGGATGAGAGGAGTATTAGGTAGCTTTTTTATTTTAATAATTCGGTTATACCAGTATACACTTTCCCCATTTATTGGTCGTTCGTGTAGATATACTCCAACTTGCTCTACATATAGTATTGATGCATTAAAAAAGCATGGTCCATTTAAGGGAGGGTGGCTATCACTTAAACGTATTTCTTCATGTAATCCATGGGGAGGAAGCGGATATGATCCGGTTCCATAAAGCAAACTTATATGATAAAAAATCTGAATATACGCATTTTGATTGCAATAATTGCTGTTTTGAGTTTCTCAAAGTTTTACGCACAGGATCAAAATAACTTTGAATTATCAAAGAATCTTGAAATTTATGCTGACATATTACGTCAGCTAAACCTAAATTACGCCGATGATATTAATCCAGGAGAATTGAGTATAACTGCTATTGATGCTATGCTTGAAAAGCTTGATCCATATACTGTTTACGTGCCTGAGTCAAGACGCGAGGATTTTGAATTGATGACAAGAGGGGAGTATGGGGGAATTGGTGCTTTAATTCAAAAACAGGGCGATTATGTTGTTATTACTGAACCGTACGAAAACTTCCCGGCACAGGAATTGGGGTTAAAAGCAGGCGATAAGATTATTGCAATTAATGGTGAATCTGCCAAAGGAAAATCAAGCTCGGATGTTAGTGATAAATTGAAAGGAACACCTGGTAGCTCTATCGTGTTAACTATTATACGGTATGGTGATACTATCACACGTGACGTTGAATTAGTTAGAAAAAAGATCAAAATTCCAAACATTCCGTATTATGGAATGGTAAGTGAAGATATTGGCTATATCAATCTGGTGCAGTTTAACCCTAATTCCGCTCAAGAAGTTAAAACTGCCTTTAACGAACTTGCATCTAAGTATAATCTCAAAGGCATAATTCTTGATCTTCGTGGAAATGGCGGGGGATTACTTAATGAAGCCGTTGATATAGTAAATATATTTGTCCCTAAAAATCAGACCATAGTTACTACAAAGGGAAAGGTGAGTGCTAATACTTATGTGCATCGAACACGCACAAGTGGAGTTGATACAAATATTCCTCTTGTTATTTTAGTAAATGAATATAGTGCCTCTGCTTCTGAAATTGTTGCAGGAGCTATACAGGATATGGACAGAGGTGTTGTAATAGGACAGAAGACATTTGGAAAAGGATTGGTTCAGAATGTCCTGGAATTGCCATATAATTCAAAAATTAAAATTACAGTTGCTAAATATTATATCCCTAGTGGAAGATGTATACAGGCAATTGATTATTTTGATAAGGTTAATGCTGATAGTCTTAAAAAGATACCTGATTCTTTGTTCCAGGTATTTAGAACGGCAGGAGGTAGGCTTGTATATGATAAAGGAGGTATTGAACCCGACATTGCTGTTGATGGTAGAAATTTCAGCCAGATCAGTGGCGATTTGTATGCTCAGAATTATTTGTTCAACTTTGCCAACGATTTCGTGCTGATTAACGATTCAATTGCTTCACCAAAGGAATTTGTAATTACAGACTCTGTGTTTAGTGATTTTAAAAAATATGTACAAGATCAGAAATTTGATTATAAGACTGAAACTGAAGTGCTTCTGGAAAAGATAAGTAGAAGTTCTGAAAGAGAAGATTATAAGGAAGCTATGAAGGAAGCTCTTGTAGATCTTGAGGGAGCTATTAAATTGGAGAAGAAGAAAGATATTGATAAAAATAGGTCAGAAATTGAAGAAATGCTCAAAATAGAAATTGTTACCAGATATTATCATCAACGAGGGAAAATTGAGACATCTCTTGTTAATGATCCAGAAATATCAGAAGCTGTTAGTATAATAAATAACAAACAACTATATACCTCAATTCTTAATGGAACATATGACAAACAATAAAGTTAAAATGAATTCATTAAGGTATTGTTTATGGTAAATTCAAGTACAAATATTCATTCGTGGGCGTATACCATTACACTAATGCTTTTGGCAGCAAGTATTCCGTTGTCGAAATTTGCTATGAGTGTAACGGAGTTTATGTTGCTAGGCTTATGGATTTGGTCAGGATTTTCTTTTAGCGTTAGTTATAGGTTTTTTAAACTTGGAGGTTTTTTTACGGGAGTATTCCAACTTGTAGGTTATATTTCGACACTGACATATAATAACCTTATTGACAAGTTTGTACTATTCTATAGAAATAAACCTGCATTCGTGTTTACATTAATTTACATTGCGCATATACTTGGAGTAATCTACACTAACGATTTAAACTATGCATTGAAAGATCTTCGAGTAAAACTGCCCTTATTACTTTTGCCAATAGTTATTTCAACAATGGAGAGGATTAACTCTAAACGATTTAGATCACTAATGATTATTTATTCTCTTGCAGTACTTGTAAGCACCATAATAAGTGCATTTGGTTTCCTAACAAATCAGTACATGGATATTAGAGAAATATCTGCCTTTATTTCTCCAATAAGGCTGGGGCTAAATGTAAGTTTTGCGTTTTTTATAATGGTGTATTTCATTTTTCATGAAAAGAAATTTAGTGTTTGGCAAACAGTTGGTTTTATTGTAATAGCAGTTTGGTTTTTAGCGTTCCTGTTTCTGCTTGAGGCAGTAACAAGTATAATAATCATCCTGTTTGTTAGTATTGGATATTTGATTTTAAGATTAGTTAGTACAATGGTGTTATGGCAGAAAGTCTTGCTTTTATTCATTGCAATCACATTGCCAGCTTTATTCTTAATACATGTTCGAAACATTGTTGTTGATGCCACTACCGGACCACCAATTGAATTTAGTAAACTAGATAAAAAAACTGAACAAGGAAATTATTATGTTCATGATACAGTAAATTTACAGGTTGAAGATGGTAAATACGTAGGGTTATATATATGTTATGAAGAGTTAAAATCAGAGTGGAACAAGCGAAGTGAATTTGATTATCACACTAAAACTGCAGAAGGTCAGGCAATTAAATATACTTTAATTAGATATCTTACATCAAAAGATCTACGAAAAGATGCTAAAGGAATTAAAGCCCTAACTGATCAAGATATTTACTTAATCGAACAAGGATTGGCAAATTACAATTATGTACACTCGCCTGGTTTGCGTGTAAGAATATTAAAAATGATAAAGGGTTATGAAGTATACAAGCAAACTGGTAATCCTAGTGGTAGTTCTTTAATGCAACGTCTTGAGTATATGAGAGCTTCTCTTAATATTATAAAAGATAATCTCATGTTTGGGGTTGGTACCGGTGACCTAGAAGATGCATTTAATGAGCAATTTACTGACATGAATTCAGCTCTTGAATCACAGTACAGATATCATGCGCATAATCAGTTTCTTGGTATTTGCGTTGCTTTGGGATTAGTGGGATTTGTTCTTTTTATAGTTGGCCTTTTTTATCCTCCTATAGTATTGTCAGGGTTTAAAGATTATTATTTTGGTATCTTCTTTATTATAATGGTAATATCAATGTTTTCTGACGATACGCTGGAAACACAGGCTGGAGTGACACTCTTCGCTTTCTTCTACTCTCTTCTATTATTTGGACGCAAAAAAGGAGATAAAATGCCTGCAAAAGTCAGTAGTTAGATATTAAGCTTTAAGTAATTACCTGTCAAATTATTGGAACAGTATATTTGAAAATGGTATTATAGAACTTGCTCCAGGTTTGAAAATAATTATTTATCGTCAATTCTAATTAATCAAAGAAGGAATTTTTCTGAAATTCTAATGGTTTGATAGCTCATGTTCGTAACTTATTTTATTTTAGCATTTAAATTCAGTTATGGAAATTAAGAAGATAACTATCTGTTATGAAGAATATGAAGAGGGCGAAAAGCTGCTTACTTCAGATTCAATATTAATTGATCATGCTGCCAAAGCATTAGTTGGATCATATGCGCCTTACTCTAATTTTCACGTAGGCGCAGCATTAATGCTCGATGATGGTAAAATAGTAAGTGGAGCTAACCAGGAAAACGCTGCATATCCATCGGGTTTATGTGCTGAGCGAGTTGCAATATTTTATGCTAACTCTAAATATCATGATATGGCAATCAATTCACTAGCTATTACAGTAAAAGCAAAAGATTTTACATGTGATGATCCAATTTCTCCCTGTGGTGCCTGCAGACAGGTTATTGCAGAAACTGAGAATAGACAGAAAAAACCAATTCGTATTATTTTGACAGGGGAAAAAGGAGTAACAAGGATTTTCAATGGTATAGAAAGTCTTTTACCGGTTATGTTTTACGAAGAAAAACTGAAGAAATAAAAAAATGAATTGCATTAACATGTTGAAAAATTGAAAATAATTAAAACCGTATAAGATGAAAAAAGTAGTACCGTTAATATTATTATGTATTGTTATTTTGGGATTTAAAAATGATAAGGCAGCATATAAATTCTATAATGCTGAAGGAAAAAGTATTAAATACTCAAAAGTGGTTAGAGAGATAGCTAAGGCTGATATTGTGTTTTTTGGTGAATTACATAATAATCCTATTTGTCATTGGCTACAGTATGAGATGACAAAGGATCTTTACAATGAATTAAATGGAAATATTATTTTGGGAGCTGAAATGATGGAAGCTGATAACCAGCTTATTCTGAATGAATATCTTGCAGGGTTTATTAGTGCAAACAGTTATAAAAAAGAAGCAAGGTTATGGCCTAATTACAAAACTGACTATGCTCCGTTGATTGATTTTGCAAAAGACAGTAATCTTATTTTTGTAGCTACAAACATCCCAAGAAGATATGCATCAGTTGTTTATAAGCAAGGGTTTGAAGGACTTGATACATTATCTGCCGAAGCAAAACTTTATATTGCCCCATTACCAATTGACTATGATCCGGATTTACCTGGCTACAAAAAAATGATCGAGGGAATGGAAGGCATGGGTTCCCATGCTACAGAAACTTTACCAATGGCTCAGGCTATTAAAGATGCCACAATGGCTTATAATATTGCGGGTTATCTTGAATCAGGTAAGTTATTTATTCATTATAACGGTTCTTTTCATTCAGACAACTTTGAAGGCATTCTTTGGTATCTGAACAAGTACAAGCCAGGATTAAAAATTGTTACTATTGCCTCAGTTGAACAGTCTGATATAAATGAAATCGACGAGGAATATTTAAATAGGGCAAACTTTATTCTTGTAACTCCGGAAAACATGACAAAAACACAGTAAGGATTAAATTAATAGTCTGTAAATTTTAGGAGTTATTTTGGGATAGTCTGTAATCTTGTCTTCAAGTTAACGATTAACTTCAACGGTTTCGTATCCTTCAACAATATCACCAACTTTAATATCGTTAAAGTTTTCGATATTCAACCCGCACTCATAGCCTGAAGCAACGTCTTTAACATCATCTTTGAAACGTTTTAGCGATCCTAATACTCCTGTATAAACAACAATTCCATCACGAATTAATCTAATATTTGTATTACGCTTAACCTTGCCATCAAGCACATAACACCCAGCGATAGTTCCAACTTTAGTTATTTTGAATGTTTCACGTACCTCTACGTTACAGGTTATTTTTTCTTCAGTTTTAGGCGCTAGCATACCTTTAATAGCGGTTTCCAATTCTTCAGTGGCCTGATATATAATAGAGTAAAGTCGAATATCAATTTGTTCTTTCTCAGCAAGTTTACGCGCTTGAACAGATGGCCTAACCTGGAATCCGATTATGATAGCATCAGAAGCTGACGCTAATAATATATCTGACTCAGAAATAGCACCCACAGCTTTGTGTATAACATTTACCTGAACCTCAGTAGTTGATAGCTTAATCAAGGCATCAGTTAGTGCTTCTATTGAACCGTCAACATCACCTTTAACAATTATGTTTATTTCTTTAAAATCACCAATTGCAATTCTGCGGCCAATCTCGTCAAGTGTTACATGTTTTTGTGTTCTAAGGCTCTGTTCGCGAATAAGCTGTTGACGTTTCGCAGCTAATGATTTTGCTTCTTTCTCATCTTTCATGCCATTAAACACATCTCCGGCTTGAGGTGCGGAAATTAACCCAAGTATTAGCACTGGATTCGATGGTCCTGATTCCGTTACAGCTTCGTTTCTTTCATTAAACATTGCTTTTACCTTTCCAGAAACAGGTCCTGCAAGAATTATATCACCTTTTCTAAGTGTTCCTTCCTGTACAAGAATAGTAGTAACATATCCACGGCCTTTATCAAGAGATGCTTCTATAACGGTTCCTTTTGCTGCTTTATTAGGGTTTGCTGTAAGCTCAAGCATTTCTGATTCAAGTAATACTTTCTCCAAAAGTTCATTAATGCCTAATCCTGTTATAGCTGATACTTCTTGTGATTGGAATTTTCCACCCCAGTCTTCGACCAGAATATTCATATTTGCAAGTTCTTCTTTTACTTTTTCTGCATTTGCACCTGGTTTATCCATCTTGTTAATTGCAAAAACGATTGGTACACCAGCAGCTTGCGCATGGTTGATAGCTTCTTTTGTTTGAGGCATCACACTATCGTCGGCTGCAATAACAATAATTGCAACGTCAGTAACTTTAGCACCTCTGGCTCGCATCGCTGTAAATGCCTCATGTCCAGGCGTGTCAAGAAATGTTATGGTTTTGCCTGATTCGGTAACAACTTCATAGGCACCTATGTGCTGCGTGATTCCTCCAGCTTCACCCGAAACAACATTTGCTTTTCGAATATAGTCAAGCAGTTTGGTTTTACCGTGGTCAACATGACCCATTACAGTAACAATTGGTGCTCGTTCGATTAAACTATCGGGATCATCTTCAACATCGCTGACTTCAAGACTTTGGTTATCATCAACACTTACAAAAGTTGTTTTATATCCAAATTCCTCAGCGACAAGTACCATTGTTTCCGCATCTAATCTTTGATTGATTGAAACAAACAGACCTAATTGCATGCAAGAAGTAATAATATCAGTTACACTTACATTCATCATTGTTGCCATTTCGTTTGCTGTAACAAATTCGGTGACTTTAATGATCTTGTTTTCTTCTTCCTGCTTTTGGAGCTCTTCCTGCATGGTTTGAGAAACAGATTCCCTTTTTCTCTTTCGGTGTTTTGCTGCCTTGGACTTTCCTGTTGGTGCTAATCGTGCAAGTGTATCTTTGATTTTTTGTTGGATTTCTTCCTCAGATGGTTCTTCTTTAACCAACCTTTTATTAGATACAGGCTTCTTTCTGATACCACCTTTGTCTGATTTTGAAGTTTTGTCAACACTCTCAGTAGTCTGAGCTTTTGGTCTAATTCTTTTTCTTTTCTTTTTATTCTGACCAACTTTATTGTCTGCTGATGAAGCAACAGGTTTATTCTTTTTTAATGATCTCTTATGAACTTCAGGGAGTTCTATTTTATCTAAAATTGTAGGGCCACTTAGTTTTTCAAACTTTGTTTTAATGAAATTTTCATCTTCCTTATCACTAACAGGTTTGTCAATGATCTCAAATTCACTTTCTGCTGGAATCTCCTTTTCAGCTGTTGTGTCTTTCTGAGTTTCTTTGTCCTTAGTAACAACTTCTTCAGTAGTAGCGCTTTTTGTTTTCTTTTGGGCCTTAGCTTTGGCTTCCTTTTCTAATTTCTTCTCCTCTTTTGTTTTTTTATCAGGCCTTGTTTTTTGATTAATGCTATCAAGGTCAATTTTGCCAAGTATATTTAAGTCATCTTTTTTATCAATATCAATGGAATCATCTTGTTTGGTTTCAAGTACATCTTCTTTTGCCTGGCTTTTATCATCAATTTTGGTTTTAATTTCTTCTTTAGCCTTTGGTTCAAACTCAATAGTATCTTCAACAATTGATTCTTTCTTGTCAGCTGGAGCTTTTTTCTCAGATGTTAAATCTTTAGTTTCTTCTTGATGAGCAGATGGTTCTTTTTCTGTTTTTTCAATTACTGGTTCTTCGGTCTTAGGTATTGGAGGTTTAATTGTTTCGACTTTATCAACAGTAGGTTTTGATGTACCTTTAGAACTTTCTTCCGACTTGATTTTGTCCTGATAGGAAACACCAATATTTTTAATCATCAATTCTTGCTCAACAGGAATATCTATTGTTTCCTTAGTTGTCTTGACCGATGTATCAGCAATGCTAATTGATTCTTTTCCAATGTACTCTAACCCTTTTTGCTGCGATGCTTCTTTTACGTGCTTTTCTTCTTGAAATTCAGCAGTAAGGAGATCATACATTTCTGGTTCAAGTTTAGTATTGGGTTTACGTTCAATATTATAACCCTTCCCAGAAAGAAAAGTTACCACAGAATCCAGACTAATATTGAATTCTCTTGCAGCTTTGCTTAACCTTACCGACTTACTAGTTTCTGTCATATAATTATTTCGTTTATTCAAACGCAAATATTATCATCTGCGTAAAAATACTATTTTTATTCAAATTCTGATCTTAGAATACGTAATACCTCAAGTATCGTTTCTTCCTCTAAATCAGTTCTGGTAACCAATTCCGACATATCTAATTCAAGTACACTTTTGGCAGTATCGCAACCAATAGTATTTAGTTCATCAATAATCCATTGATCGATTTCATCTGTAAATTCGCTAAGGTCAACGTCTTCCATTTCAGAATCACTATCACGATAAACATCAATTTCATATCCGGTTAGTTTTCCAGCAAGTTTTATATTAAATCCTCCCTTACCAATTGCCAGAGAAACCTGATCAGGTTTCATAAAAACCTCTGCCCGTTTCGTTTCTTCGTCTAATTTGATTGAAGTTATTTTTGCTGGTGATAAGGATCTTTGTATATATAGTGAATTGTTATTTGTATAGTTTATAACATCGATGTTTTCATTTTTTAGTTCGCGTACTATTCCATGAATTCTTGATCCTTTCATACCTACGCAAGCTCCAACAGGATCAATACGATCGTCGTAGGATTCAACAGCAATCTTTGCACGCTCACCAGGTACTCTAACAATATTTTTAATTGTAATCAGTCCATCGTAAACTTCTGGGACTTCAGCTTCAAACAATCTTTCCAGGAATGTTGTTGATGTTCTTGAAAGAATAATAACAGGTGAGTTGTTTCTCATGTCAACCTTCAGAACTACAGCTCTAATAGAGTCTCCTTTTCTGAAATAATCAGATGGTATTTGTTCCGATTTTGGAAGTATTAGTTCAATACCATCGTCATCGAGAATTAGGATTTCCTTCTTCCACACCTGATAGATTTCCCCTGTAATAATTTCACTTACACGCTCCTTGTACTTCTTGTAAACATTATCTTTTTCATAATCAAGAATTCGTGATACCAAATTCTGTCTGATTGACAGTACCTCCCGTCGACCAAAATCAGAAAGCTTTATTTGTTTTGAGAATTCCTCTCCAACTTCAAAATCAGGTTCAATCATAATTGCATCCGAATATGCAATTTCAAGATTTTCGTCCTGAACTTCTCCATCTTCAACAATTTCTCGATAATGCCATATCTCTAAGTCACCCTTGTCAATATTAACAATGATATCGAAGTTACTATCTTCACCGAATTTCTTTGTTAGCATACTATGAAATACATCTTCCAGTATACGCATCATAGTTTCACGGTCAATATTCTTAAATTCTTTAAACTCCGAAAAAGTTTCAACAAGATTCATGTTGTCCATCGTACTCTTTTTTTTTCAGTAATGGTTAAAAAGTTATTATTCTTTTGGTCTCTTTTATTTCCTTCATAGGAATTGTAATTACCTCACCGGTAATAGTCTTTTTAATCTTTTTATTTTTGCTTTTTATTTCTTCTAATAATTCAATTTCATCCTTATTAGCACTCTTAAGTAATCCTGTAATTATAACCCCGTCTTGCTTTAGGACTTTAACTTTATTGTCAACATTGTTAAGGTACTGTCTTAAAAATACAAACGGATAATCAACACCTGCCGACGATACATTTAACTCAAAATCTTCTACTTCACGGTCGAATGATTGTTCGATATAACGGCTTAATTCAATACAGTTAGCTATAGTTACACCACTATCGCCATCAATAAAAACACTAATATTATTGTCAGACCCGATATTAATACCAACAATAAACCTGTCTGTGTCAGACAAGCATTCCTTTGCTAACTTTGATATTTGTTCCTTATTTATCATTTATAAAAAGAGGGGACTATTGTCCCCTTCTACATTTCCTATCTAAACCGTTGTCCGACCAGGATTCGAACCTGGACAGGCAGAATCAAAATCTGCAGTGCTGCCGTTACACCATCGGACATTCGGGGCGCAAAGATAAGTCATTTTTTTTGAATACAAATTTTTAGTTGGAAAATATTAAAATGTGTTAAATTCAAAAAGATAAATAAATTCTATTTGCTTAAAATGTATATTTTCGCATCAAACTTGGAAATGTCAGAGAAACTATACTTAGCTGATTTTAGATTGATTTGGGTCTATTCTTTTATGGCTTGCTGAAGGAAAATACATAAAAAATGCTTGAAAATATTTGAAATTATTGGTTTGTTTGTAGTTTAGCTGTTTGCTAGATTCAGGTTATGTAAAATTTTACAGGGTTAATATTATTACTAATGGAAAAGTTCAAAAAACTCAATAATTTGTCAGGATGGATTGTTTTTGCAATTGCAACTCTTGTTTATTTTTTAACTCTTGAGCCAACAGCAAGTTGGTGGGACTGCGGAGAATACATTGCCACGGCGTATAAACTGCAAGTGGGGCATCCTCCCGGAGCACCGTTGTTTCAATTATTAGGACGGTTTTTCTCTCTATTCGCTTTTGGGAATCTTGAGAATGTTGCTTTAATGATCAATATAATGTCAGCCTTGTCAAGTAGTTTCACGATATTGTTCCTGTTCTGGACAATTACCATGCTTGCCAAAAAGATAATGGTTACCTCTGAAAGTAATATTCCAACCTTAGGAGAGGGATGGGCTATAATAGGAGCTGGTGTTGTTGGTTCATTGGCATATACTTTTAGCGATTCATTTTGGTTCTCAGCTGTTGAAGGTGAAGTGTATGCAATGTCATCGTTGTTTACAGCTGTTGTATTTTGGGCAATTTTACGATGGGAAGAAGTAGCAGATCATCGTACAGGTTTTCGCTGGTTATTGTTAATATCCTATATAATAGGGCTTTCTATTGGTGTTCACTTATTGAATTTGCTCGCAATACCAGCAATTGTTTATGTTTATTATTACAAAAAATACACATATTCTAATAAAGGATTTATTATTGCCGGAATTGTATCTCTTGCGATTTTGACTGTCATAATGTATTTGGTTATCCCGGGTATTGTTGAACTAGCTGGTAAATTTGAACTTTTCTTCGTTAATAGTATTGGAATGCCTTTTAATTCTGGAACTATTATTTATTTCCTAATTATCACGGTTATTATTGCCGGTGGTTTGTATTATTCATACTTGAAACGTAAAGTTGTATTAAACACAATTATTCTTGCCTTCTTATTCATTTTGATTGGCTACTCATCTTTTTTCATGATTGTTATAAGGGCCAACGCAAATCCACCAATTAATGAAAATGATCCAAAGGATGCAATTAGCTTACTATCTTATTTAAACAGAGAACAGTATGGGTCGTGGCCTATCTTTTATGGACAATATTATAATGCACCTGTAGTTGATCATGCTGATGGAAATCCTGTTTACATGAAAGACGAAAATAAAGGAAAATACGTAATTAAAGAAGATAGAAAAGGTACAATCCCTGTTTATGACGAACGGTTCATGACAATATTTCCACGTATGTGGAGTAACTCAAAACCAGCACATGAGACTCTTTATGAGCATTTTGGAGAAATTGAAGGCAGGCCGATAAGTGTCCCGGATGGAAGTGGTGGAACAAAAGTATTATATCGACCTACATTTGGAGAGAACTTGAAGTTTTTCTTCACATATCAGTTCAACTTTATGTATGTTAGGTATTTCTTATGGAATTTTGCCGGAAGGCAAAATAACATCGAAAGTCAAGGTGAAATTCATCATGGTAACTGGATAAGTGGAATAAACTTTATCGATTCGTGGCGTATTGGTGATCAGAGTAATCTACCTACTAGCATGAAGAACCCTGCCCGAACACAATTTTATTTTCTTCCGTTAATATTAGGATTGATTGGATTCTTCTTTCAGCTGAATAGAAGTAAAAAAGATACATGGGTAGTTTCACTTATATTTATTATGACAGGACTGGCTATCATTATCTATCTAAACCAAACTCCTTTGCAGCCCAGAGAACGTGATTATGCTTATGCAGGCTCTTTTTATGCATTCGCAATTTGGATTGGACTTGGTGTTCTCGGTCTTTATAATGCTTTGCAAAAAAGAATGGCAAACAAGCTGGTTGCAGCTGTTATTGTATCTATTGCAAGTTTGTTACTTGTTCCCGGAATCATGGCTGAGCAGGGTTGGGATGCTCACAATAGATCAGGTAAATACGCGGCCGCTGATTATGCTAAAATGTACCTGGCATCTTGTGAACCAAATGCCATACTTTTTACTAATGGTGATAATGATACATTCCCACTTTGGTATGTTCAGGAAGTTGAGAATTTCCGTACTGATGTTCGGGTTGTAAACTATATGCTTTCTTCTGGAGATTGGTATGTTAGCCAAATGGGAAGGAAGGTTTATGATTCGGAAATGTTACCTCTTACAATTAATCAGGATTTTTATAAGAAAGATGGGGGCTATATACCTGTTTTTGAACGATTAGATGAGGCAGAACTGATTGATGCTATTAGATTTATTGAAGATAACAATAAGCAAACAAAAGTGCCTCTGCAGAATGGTGAATGGATTAATTATATGCCCGCAAAAAAGTTAACACTTGAGATAGATAAAAAGGCAGTTATTGAATCTGGTACTGTGCCAATAAAAGATTCAGCTAAGATAGTTGACAAAATGGAGTGGACTATAAGACAGGGAGGCCTTTTTAGAAATGATCTGATGTTGCTCGACCTTGTTGCTACTAATAACTGGATAAGGCCAATTTATTTTGCCAATCCAAATAGCCATAGTAAGGTTCTTAATGTAGATAAATATTGCCACTTGGAAGGTGTTGTTTACAGATTTAAACCAACAATTGCTACTGATTTTATACAAAAAATAGGTGGCGTAAATGCAGATAGAACTTACGAAGTACTTATGGATGACAATGTTAGATGGGGAAGATTGTATGAAGATGATGTTATTGTTGATAGAGAAACTGATAGAAATGCCGGTATGGCAAAGCAAAACTATGTACGTCTTGCACAGGCATTGTTAAAGGAGCATAAATACGATTCGGTAATAAAGGTTCTTGACAAAGGAATTGAGTTATTCCCAAACAATAAATTTCCTTTTGATTATTATATGATTTCTTGGGCTGATTTTTATTATAAAGCCGGAGCAGTTGAAAAAGCTAACAATCTTGTTGATCAGATTGAGGCAAGATATAATGAGGATCTGGAATATTACAGCTCATTAGATGATAAATTTGCTAGTGAATATAGAGATGATATTCAGGAGGCAATAGCTGTTATGCAAAGGTTAATGCAGGTCACATCTCAAAATAATCAGCCGGAACGCGCTAAAGAGCTTGAGGAAAAGTTTTATGAGCATATTTCCACTTTCGAGATGAGATAATTGTTTAGTAGATTTTAGTTATTGAGTAAATGATGAATAAGTTTAGTTTCTAACTAATCATAAACCAGTAACATCAACTTTTTAATTTGATAAGATATTTTTAACAGCTGTAAATGCTGCATCAATTCCTGTTGCATCTTTACCTCCCGCAGTGGCTAGAAATGCCTGACCACCTCCACCACCTTTAATGTGTGATGAGATTTCCTTGATTATTTTGCCCGCATTCAATCCTTTTGAAGTAATCAATTCATCGGAAATAGAGACTACAAGATTTACTTTGTCAGCACTTTGCGTAGATATTACGGTAACAATATTATCACCACTTGAACGTAACTTTTGAGCTAGATTTTTTGCTTGATTTATATCTAGCTTTGATTTTTCACATATCAATCTAACATCGGATATTAACTTGGCGTTCTTGAGTAATGTGTCAGAAATTTGTAATGATTGTTGATTCTTTAGATTGTCAAGCTCTTTCTGCAATTCATGATGTTGATCAATAAGATTAGATACTGCGTGAAATGTGTCAGGCTGGTTCTTAAACAGATCTTTGATAGAATCTATACTATCAAACTGATTATATACGTATTCTTCAGCTTTTTCTCCGGTAAGAGCTTCAATACGGCGAACACCTGCTGCAATACCGCTTTCTGACAATATTTTGAAAAAACCAATGTTACCAGTTGCATCAACATGGGTTCCGCCACAAAGTTCAACTGATACTTCTGAGTTAAAAGAAACAACTCTTACTTTTTCGCCATACTTCTCTCCAAAAAGAGCCAAAGCACCAAGTTGTTTTGCTTCCTCCATTGGAATATCCAGTTTTATATCGGCTGATATATTTTCTCTTATTAGACTATTAACAACTTTCTCTATTTCAACAACCTCAGTTTTAGACATTTTACCAAAATGTGAGAAATCAAAACGGATTTTTTCTTCATTTACAAGTGAGCCCTTTTGCTGAACATGGTTTCCTAGCACTTTACGCAGAGCAGAGTGCATAAGATGAGTAGCACTGTGATTTGCTGTAGTTAATTTTCTTAAATGTTCATCAACTTTTGCAATATACCCGAGTTCAGGAAATTTAGGTTTAATATCAACAATATGAATAGTTTGGTTATTTTCTTTTTTTGTATCGATAACCTTTAATACCTCTTTTTCTGAGGTTAAAGTACCTCTGTCGCCAACTTGTCCACCTGACTCTGCATAAAATGGAGTCGACTCTAATATAACCTCATAGTTAGTTTTTTTACTGCTAACAACTTCACGGTATTTTATAATGAAAGTTTTTACATCAAGTGAATCATAACCAACAAAAGCACTCAGCTCAATATCCTTACTATCAGTTTGATGCATTGCTATCCAGTCACTTGTGCTAACTGAGGCATCTTTTCGGGATCTGGTTTTTTGGGCTTTCAGACCTTCATTATACCCTGCCATATTAACAGTTAATCCCTTTTCACGGGCAATTAATATTGTAAGATCAATTGGGAATCCGAATGTGTCATATAACTCGAAAGCAAATTCACCGTCTATTTCCTTTTTGTCTTTATTATTATCAATATATTTATCAAATTTTCTGATGCCCTGATCGAGTGTTCTTAAGAAAGCAACTTCTTCTTCTTTAATTACATTACTAACAAAATCAGTTTGGGTTTTTATTTCAGGGAACACATCACCAAGTTGTTCAACTAGTATTGGCATTAGTTTGTAAAGTACAGGCTCTTCAAACCTGAGGAAAGTGAACCCGTATCTAACAGCTCTACGTAATATCCTTCTAATAACATATCCTGCGCCTACGTTTGATGGTAATTGCCCGTCAGCAATAGCAAATGCAACAGCTCTTATGTGATCAGCTATTACTCGCATTGCAATGTCCTTATCTTTATCCTTACGATAATCTACCCCGGAGAGTTTTGCGATCTCGTTAATTAATGGAACAAAAATGTCAGTATCATAATTTGATTTCACTCCTTGTAGTACCATTGCCAGACGTTCAAAACCCATACCTGTGTCAACGTGTTTGGCTGCCAGCCTTTCCAGCTTTCCATTAGCAAGTCTGTTGAATTCAATAAAAACTAAATTCCAGATCTCAATTACTTCAGGATTATCTTTATTAACTAATTCGCTACCAGGTATCATTTTTCTTTCCTCTTCCGATCGTATGTCTACATGGATCTCCGAACAAGGTCCACAAGGACCTGTTTCACCCATTTCCCAGAAATTATCCTTCTTTGAACCATAAATAATCCTATCACTTGGAAGATATTTTCCCCAAATATCACGTGATTCATTATCAGGAGATAATCCATTTTCCTTATCGCCCTCAAAAACTGTTACGTATAATTGGTCTTTACTTATTCCATAAACGTCAGTAAACAGTTCCCAAGCCCATGCGATAGCTTCATTTTTAAAATAACCACCATCACCTCCGGATGGATCACCAAATGACCAGTTACCTAACATCTCAAACATAGTATGATGATAAGTATCATGTCCAACTTCTTCAAGGTCATTATGTTTACCGCTAACTCGAAGACATTTTTGAGTATTTGCCACCCGGTGGTTAACAACCAAAGTATTTCCTAAAAAAAGATCCTTAAACTGGTTCATTCCAGCATTTGTGAACATCAATGTAGGGTCGTTTTTCACTACCATCGGTGCAGAAGGCACAATTTTATGTTGCTTATTCTTAAAAAAGTCAAAAAAAACTTTTCGTATATTGATAGAATTCATACCCAGTTAGTTAACATTTTCTTGTTAAAACATTTATTTTTATTCGATTGCAAATTTAGCCTAAATAATTAATTTCGCTTTCTATTAGAGTTAAATTATGGCAAAGACCAAGTACTTCTTTAATAATAAGTCACTCTCGTATGAGGAAGCTAAAGTTAGTCCTCTCAAAAGATTATTCAAAGCCATTTTATTTTTATTTGTCTCTCTGGCCTTCTCAATTGGTATTGTTATTCTATCATTTACTTTCTTTGAATTACCACGTGAAAGGATGCTGAAAAGCGAAATATCACAGTATGAGTTGCAGTACCAGATAATGAATGATAGGCTAAACAATCTTCAAAACGTAGTTGATGAATTAGCTGAAAGAGATGATAATATATACAGAGTTATATTTGAAGCTGAACCCATTTCAAGATCAGTACGTCAAGCTGGTTATGGTGGAATTGACCGCTATGCGAAGCTTGAAGGTTATAATAATTCTGAACTTTTAATTGAGACAGCAAAAAAACTCGATATTATTGCAAGTGAATTATATGTGCAATCAAAGTCATTTGACGAAGTATATGAAATGGCTCGGAATAAGGAGAAGATGTTAGCTTGTATCCCTGCTATCCAGCCTGTTAATAATAAAGAGCTTAAGAGGTTGTCATCATTTTATGGATATCGGATTGATCCTATTTATAAAATTAAGAAGTTTCATGCTGGAGTTGATTTCAGCGCACCTCAGGGAACTCCTATTTACGCCAGTGGAGCGGGAACAGTTGTGAAAACTCAGCGTTCAAAAAGGGGTTATGGAAATACTGTAACTATTGATCATGGTTATGGGTATATTACTTTTTATGCTCATAATAAAGATATCAAAGTAAAAAAGGGTGACAAGGTTGTCAGAGGACAGATTATTGCAACGGTAGGAAACACGGGCAAATCTACAGCACCTCATTTGCACTATGAAGTAAAAAAGAACAACCGAACCATAAACCCAATATATTATTTCTTTAGCGATCTTTCGCCTAATGAGTTTGAAACTCTCCTCAACTTGTCGAAACTTCCTAATCAGTCATTGGATTAGTATTTATATAACCTAAGATGACTAATAAAATCTACTATAAAATAGGTGATGTTGCAAAAAAATTTAATGTAAACAGTTCATTGATAAGATACTGGGAACAAGAGTTCGATTTTATAAAACCGAATAAAAGTAATAAAGGTACTAGATATTATACTAATAAAGATATAGACAATTTTGAACTTATACATCATCTTGTTAAGGAAAAAGGATTGACTATACAAGGCGTGAAAGACTATATTGTTCAAAAAAAGAAAGATAAGTCAATAGAAAAGGTAGAAGTTCTGGTTACTTTAAAACGAACAAGGAAGTTGTTAACTGATATTCGTGAAATACTTGACAAAAAGAGTAATATTTAGTTTCGTCCAGTGAGGATTTGAAAGTGAAATAATGAAAAAGACTATATTAATATTTGTTTTTGTGGCGATAACTGGAATCAGTAATTCGCTAGTTGGCCAGGAAGTTAAATCTATTTCCCAGAGCCGAAAGGATAATCTGATGGATCTGTTAAATTATAGATTTAAGGGTGGCTATTATAGCTTTGAGAAAATGTTCCAGCAAAATATTACCTATCCTCCCCAGGCAATAGCTCGTTGTATTATGGGGATTGCAATAGTTTCCTTCAGAGTAGGATGTGATGGGGAAGTTTACGATGTTAGAATTAAGACTCCGCTGGGTTATGGGATTGATAACGAAATTTCATCTTTCTTTACCAAAACAAATGGATATTGGAATGATTGCAAAGATGATAAATACACTAAGTTTGAGGTTCCTATTCAGTTTAGACTTAAAGGAACAGAAACGAATAATGAAGATGCTTTACTTATTCTGGAGGCTGAAAATCCAGGTTTTTTGTGCAACGATGATGAATATTACATAAAAAAGATTCAGAAGTATTTGAGTAAGGGTAAAAATAAAAAAGCACTTCAATATCTTACTATTATGATTTATCGAGACCCATATAATACTGAATATACCGACCTTAGGGAAAAAATCCTTAATGGAAATTAGAATTGAGGTTTTCGAGTGACATGACCTGAATAATTAGCTAACAGGTTTAAACATAAATATTGTTAAATTTCAGTAAGTATGTATGAGCAATTTTTTATGCTTGATAAGGAGCTGTTAATTGGGATAAACGGTTTTCATAACCATGTATTTGATACTATAATGCTATTTGTTAGTTCAAAATTTGGCTGGATCCCTTTATATCTGCTACTAGTATTTATAATTATTAAGGACTATCGACGTAACTCATGGATAGTGTTTTTTGTTGTTGGACTTACAATTGTTATATCCGACCTCAGCTCAGTTTATTTATTTAAGAATGTTTTTCAGAGATTAAGACCTTGCTATAATGATGAATTATCAGGATTATTACATATGGTAAAACCATGTGGAGGAAAATATGGATTTATCTCTTCACATGCTGCAAATAGTTTTGCATTTGCCTTCTTAATAATATTCTTGTTAAAAGAAAAGCATCGGTGGATCTGGATTGTCATGCTACTCTATGCAACAATAATTAGTTACAGTAGGGTTTATCTAGGTGTTCATTACCCTTCTGATGTAATTGGAGGAGCTGCTATCGGTGCTTTAATTGGTGTTGGCGTTTATCGCCTTTTTAATATTCTACCCGTAAGGTCAAAAAACCCGGTTATTTCAAATAATAAAGAGGATCAATAACTGTATCTAAGTTTTTTTAGGATATTTGCCGTTTTAATATTGGAGGAAAAGGTTGAGGATTGCGGTAAATACAAGGTTGTTACTAAAGGGTAAGTTGGAAGGAATAGGTTGGTTTACCTATGAATCTTTTAAACTGATCGTAAGATCACACCCTGAGCATGAGTTCTTTTTTATTTTCGATAGAAAATTTGATAAAGAGTTTATATTTTCTGATAACGTAACACCCATTGTTGTTGGACCTCCAGCAAGACATCCCATATTACATTTTATCTGGTATGAAATATCAATACCAAGAATATTAAAGAAAATCAAACCGGATATATTTATTTCGCCTGATTCTTATCTATCTTTGTCATCAAAATATCCTGATTTAATAGTTATTCATGATTTGAATTTTGAACACTTTCCGGAACATATGCCATGGCTTTCACGGAAATATTACAAATATTTTACTCCTAGATTTGCAAAAAAATCAAAAAGAATAGCCACTGTATCTGAATTTTCGAAAAGTGATATTGCTGAAAAATATAACATTGATCCCGGAAAGATTGATGTAGTTTATAACGGAGCTGGTGAAAAATTCAAACCGGTTTCGGACTTTGAAAAGAAAAACATCAAACAAAAATATTCAGCTGGGTGTGATTACTTTGTTTTTGTTGGTGCATTGAACCCACGAAAAAATTTAAGTAATATATTTAAAGCTTTCGATTCATTTAAATCAGCCTACCAAACCGAGATTAAGTTTGTAGTAGTAGGGGAGAAGATGTATTGGTCGAATGAAATAAAATCCACTTATGAAAAGTTGCAGCATAAAGATGATGTTATTTTTGCTGGAAGACTTGAACAGGATGATCTTTGTAAAGTTGTAGGAGCTGCAATTGCTTTAGTATATCCTTCAATTTTTGAAGGATTTGGTATTCCGATAATAGAAGCTTTTAATGCTGAAGTACCTGTTATAACTTCAAATATTACATCGATGCCTGAAATAGCCGGTGATGCTGCCCTGTTAGTAGATCCATCAAATGTTGAACAAATCGCAACTGCAATGCATAAAATTTCTCATAATAGTGCATTTGCCAATAGCCTAATAGAAAAGGGAAAAGCACAACGAATTAAATTTTCGTGGGAAATAACATCCGAAAATGTGTGGAGATCGATAGAAAAAGTAATTTTGAACGGATAAATAGTGAAAACATGAATATACTCATACTTGGTAGTGGAGGAAGAGAACATGCCATAGCATGGAAAGTCGCACAGAGTAATAAAGTCAAGGATATTTTTATTGCACCTGGAAATGCCGGGACCCGTAATGTTGGTACCAACATACCGGTTGATCTCAATGACTTTAAAAGTATAAAAACGATAGTTATTGAAAATGAGGTTGATATGGTAGTGGTTGGTCCTGAAATACCACTAGTTGCAGGTATTTGCGATTACTTCTATAATGATCCTGTTTTAAAGGATATACTAGTAATTGGTCCTAGAAAAGAGGGAGCCATGTTGGAGGGAAGTAAAGCATTTGCCAAAAAATTCATGGCAAAACATAAAATTCCAACAGCAGCATATAAAAGTTTTAACTCAACTAACATTGAGGATGGATTTGAGTTTATTGACTGTTTGTCAGCACCCTATGTGCTTAAAGCTGATGGACTTGCTGCAGGTAAAGGTGTATTGATTCTGGACGATGCAGAGGAAGCAAAAAGTGAGCTTGCATCAATGATAAGTGATCAGAAATTTGGCGACGCTTCCGCAAATGTAGTAATAGAGGAATTCTTAAGTGGAATTGAACTTTCCGTCTTTGTATTAACTGATGGAAATAATTATATTATTTTGCCCGAAGCAAAGGATTATAAGCGTATTGGGGAAGGTGATACTGGATTAAATACAGGAGGTATGGGTTCGATATCACCCGTAAAATTTGCTAACCATGAGTTTATGAAAAAAGTAGAGTCACAAATTATTGAACCTACTGTTAAGGGACTTGTAACTGATGGTATTGATTATAAGGGATTTATATTCTTTGGATTGATTAATGTTGATAATAATCCCTTTGTAATTGAGTATAATTGCAGAATGGGTGATCCTGAAGCTGAATCTGTAATACCACGAATTAAGAGCGATTTAGTTGATCTGTTTGAAGCAACTGCCACTAACTCCTTAAACACTGTTGAAATAGAATTTGATCCACGAAATGCTGCCTCAATTATGTTAGTATCAGGTGGCTATCCTGGAGATTATGAAAAAGGTAAAGTAATAACAGGACTTGATAATGTTTATAATTGTATTGTATTTCATGCAGGAACAGCAATAGATATTGATAATAATTCGATTAAGACAAACGGAGGTCGTGTTATTGCAGTTACATCATTTGGAATTAGCCAAAGCGATGCCCTGAAACAGGCATACGCAAATGCTGATTTGATAAATTTTGAAGGGAAATATGTACGGCGAGATCTCGGTTTCGATTTGACATAATTTAATTCAACTTCTTTGTTTTAAGTACAAACTGGAAATTATAAATGATTAAATTCTTTAGCACCGGGTATTTGTCACGATACTTGTTTATATTTATATTCGGATTAATACTTTGGATACCATCCTTATTATTTCCTACATATTACAATGGTATTTCAAGTTTTGCTTTTAATCAAATCTCTTTAATTACCACCCAAAATTTATTTCTACAAACTATTGCTTCATTCTTCTTCACGTTGATCACAGCATTTTTACTAAATAAGTGTGCTATTGATAATGGTTTGAGTGGCAAAATGAGTACACTTATAGCATTAGTTTACTTGATACTAACCAGTTCTCTTGCCGGAGATTTTCATAATAATCCTGTGATATGGATAAACTTTATTTTGGTTTTCGTACTAAACAATCTCATGCGATTACCATATGTTACAAATACAATACCTGTAATCTTTAATGCTTCATTTCTGATTGGTGTTGCATCACTATTTTATTCACCACTTGTATTTCTGGTATTATTAATATGGATATCTGTAATTGTTCACCGAATAGTAACTTGGAGAAATTTTGTTGTATCCCTAGTTGGAGTAGTCCTACCTTATTTTTTATTGCTTACCTTATTTTTTACAATAGGAGATCTTCCGGAAGAGTCGTATACGATCTTCGAAACTTTACAAATAAATACTGATTTTCTGATGATTACTGATCCTCTTGAAATAGCGATAGCAGTAATTCTACTATTGATAATTATTATATCTTCTATTGGAATAGCTAACCATATTCGGGAAAAAAATATCAACCTTCGAAGAAACTTGATTATTACCTTTTTTTATATTGCTTTTTTATTGTTAATATTATTTGTATTTACAAAATCACTTGTTTTATCATTACTCCTTTGTATTCCTTCAGCTATTTTGATGGGACATTGGTTAGGAAATATTAAACGAACACGATATTACGATCTAGCTTTTTATGCAGTAATTACTCTTATGGTTCTGAACCAGTACTTATATTTAATACTTAATTTGTAATTTACCGTTTCTTATTTTGCAACCAACCAAAACTGTTTGATGCTTAAAAGTAACTATACCGACACATATATCGAAGCCGGTTGCGATGAAGCGGGTAGGGGATGTCTTGCGGGTCCGGTATTTGCTGCTGCTGTGATATTACCAATAGATTATAAGAGTTCGTTGCTAAACGATTCTAAGAAGTTAAATAGTATTACAAGATATAAACTGAGAACTGAGATTGAGAAGGAAGCCTTATCATGGGCAGTAGCATCATATTCTCCATTAGAAATAGATGAGGTTAATATTCTTAATGCCTCTATATTTTCGATGCATAGGGCCTTAGATAAACTGAAATTGCGACCAGAACTTCTCCTTATCGATGGAAACAGGTTCAAACAATATCAAGATATTTCTTTTCATTGTATTGTAAAAGGTGATGGCAAATACCTATCAATTGCAGCAGCATCTGTTTTGGCAAAAACTTATCGAGATGATTATATGGTCAAGGCACATTCAAAATATCCTCAGTATTTTTGGGCTAATAATAAAGGATACCCCACAATGCAGCATAAACTTGCCATTCAGGAACATGGACTAACTCCTTTGCATCGAAAAACATTTAATTACAATCTGCAGTTAAAACTTGATCTTTAGGTTTGATCAATATCCTTCATACTTAAACTTATCCTTTTTCTTTCCAGATCGACTTCAAGTATTTTGACTTTGATTTGCTGGTTAATACGCAGATAATCAGCTGGGTTAGAAACAAACTCATTTGCTATTTGACTTTTGTGAAGCAAAGCAGATTCATGTATCCCAAGATTAACAAATGCTCCAAAAGCTGTAATATTTGTAACAATACCGTTCAGGATCATTCCTGTTTTGAGGTTGGAAATTTGCTTTATGGTATTATCGTATTTAAAGGTTTTGAATTTCTTCCTTGGATCCCTGCCTGGTTTTTCAAGCTCATCAAAAATATCTTTTAAAGTTAACATCCCAATATTTTCTGTAATAAATTCTTGGAGATCGATTTTTGATCGCAAATCTTTGTCACTAATCAGTTTATCAACCGATAAACCGTGTTTTGAGGCTATTTGCATCACAACTGCATAGTGTTCTGGATGCACTGCGGTGGAGTCAAGAATATTATCGCCGTTTTTTATCCTTAAGAAACCTGCCGCTTGTTGAAATGCTTTTGGTCCAAGTCCTGGTACGTTATTCAATTCTTGCCTGTTGGGGAAGTCCCCATTTCGCTTCCTGTAATCTACTATTTGTGAACCAAGCTTTGGTCCTAAACCTGAAATGTATGTTAGCAATTCTTTGCTTGCCGTATTTAGTTCAACACCAACTTTGTTCACGCATAATTCAACTGTTAATTGTAAACTTTGTTTTAATAATTTCTGATTAATATCATGCTGATACTGCCCCACGCCAATTGATTTTGGGTCAATCTTTACTAATTCGGCAAGAGGATCTAGCAGTCTTCTTCCAATAGAAACAGCACCTCTTACAGTTACATCATAGTTAGGGAATTCTTCCCTTGCAATTGCTGATGCTGAATAAACCGAAGCTCCATCTTCATTTACTGAAACTGCTATTATATCTCGATTAAACTTGATTCGTTCGATAAGGAGTTCTGTTTCACGTCCGGCTGTGCCGTTACCAATTGCTATGGCTTCTATATTATGTGAATCAATAAGATTATTGATCTTTTTTATTGCCATTGTTGTTTCACGCTGTGGCGGATGGGGGTAAATTGTATCATTATGCAGTAGTTTACCATTATTGTCGAGACAGACAACTTTGCAGCCAGTTCGAAATCCGGGATCAATCGCCAATACTCTTTTTTGTCCCAATGGAGGTGATAGTAATAGTTGTTTTAGATTATCTGAAAATATTAAGATTGCATCTTCATCAGCTTTTTCTTTAAGGATTGCGCGCAATTCTGTGGCGAGTGATGGGAATAATAGTCTTTTGATAGAATCATTAATTGCCAGCTCTTTTTGTTTGGTCGATTGATTGTTACTCTTCAAAAGACGAGCAGAGAGTATTTCCTGAGCCTTTTCCTGATCAGGTTCAACCTTAATTCTTAAAAACCCTTCTTTCTCACCCCTGAACATCGCAAGAATTCGATGTGAGGGTGCTTTAATTGCTAATTCTTTCCAGTCGAACCAGGCTTTATACTTTTCCCCATCTGCTTCTTTACTTTTTACCGACTTAGAAATAATTAAACTATCCCTCTCAAAAAGAGTACGAAGTTTATGCCTTACCCATTGTCTTTCACTAATCCATTCTGCAATAATATCACGAGCCCCTTGCAGGGCTTCATCGATATTATTTACTTCTAATTCTGAATTTACATACTTTTGAGCAACTTCTTCAACATTATTTAAAGATTCTGACATAATCATCTTAGCAAGAGGTTCCAATCCCTTCTTACGGGCTATAACGGCCCGTGTTTGCTTTTTAGGTTTGTAGGGTAAGTAAATATCTTCCACTTCAGACATTGTAGAAGCAGCTTCTATTAGAGCTTTTAGTTCATCTGTAAATAGGTCTTGCTCCTTAAGTGATTTTATGATCACTTTTTTTCTGTCTTCTAGCTGAAGATATCTGGTATGTTGTTTTTGTATCTCAAGCAGGTCGATATCAGTCAGCTCACCTGTTCTTTCCTTACGATATCGTGCGATGAAAGGAATTGTAGCACCCTCACCTAATAGTTCTATTGCATTAGCAACCTGCCAATCGGCAACATTTATTGAAGTTGCAATATGTGATGCTAACGATTTCAACATATTATTGGTATTAGTAACAGATCAAAATTAAATCAAATTGAATTTTTATTTTGAATCAAGATAATAGTGGAAATAGAGTTATAAGGGAATAGGAAGTAAAAGTGATACCAATTTTCATAATTATAACTTACACTATTCAATACAAACTGTTTTTTCAGGAAAAGTAATTTTCCTATACTATCCCCTATCCCTTTACTACTTTATCAGAGTTATTGTTCCTGTATTCTTAACATCAATACTTGACTGAATACCACTTTCAAAGCTAGTGAAAACAGAAGAATATACATAAGTGCCCATTGGTGCTGGTGATCCGTTATAATTTCCATCCCAGCCTTCTGTAGGATTATCTGATTCATAGATAAGCTGCCCCCAGCGATTAAATATGCGGATATGGTACTCTGCAATAGCACTTACATTACCCATAACTGTGAAGGTTTGGTTTATTGCAATACTACTTGATGGTTTAAAAGCAGTTGGATAGGCTAGTGAAGCAAACTTAATATATACTGCATCAGTATTTGTGCAACAATTAAGATCGGTGACTGATACTGAGTACAACCCTTCACCATTCACATCTAAATATTGACCTGTGGTTCCGCTGGGTGTCCAGGTATAAATATCGAATCCTTCCCCGGCGTCCAGCCTAATTGAAGAATTAGGAAGTATGTATATGGTATCATTTCCCATTCCAATATCAAGGCTAGGTAATGGATTTATTATTACATTTTCTGTAAAGAAATAATCAATACCATCATAAGTTTCAGTTAGTTGAACATCATAGGTTCCCGGATTACTAAAAATGTGTTTAGGCTTCATTAAATCAGTTAGAATACTTGTTCCTCCTGAATCTTTAAAGTTCCACGATGGTTCAAGGTTTGCTGTATTTCTTATTTCAAAATCAGTAGTATCATTATGACACTGATTATAATAATAGAAATGTGGTATGTTTAAATAATCAGTTACAAAACAGGGCAGACCTGATAAAACTCCAGCATCGTTAAGATATAATCCATTGTTTGATGTATTATCAAGTTTGTTGTAATTACATGCCAAACCCAATCTGTTTGGATTATAAATAACACCTATGTTAGGTTTACCATCGTATCCTACAGATTTAGTGGTGGCAACATATATTTTACCATCTACTGCAAGTTGAAGGGCATCCATCATACTGTCAGCAGGTGTTCCGGTACTATAGTATATACTATTTATTATAATTGGATTTGAGACTGGTTGGCTATTTGTAATATCAAATTGATAAAGGTAACTTGAATCGATTAATGGAGTTGTTGTTACATAAAGTTTGGAATTATCAGGAGAGAACTCAATACCTGATGCAAATTCATAATCAGATGAACTAACAATAGCGTTAGTTACTTGTCCTGTTGCTTTATCAAAATCAAGTAATTCAATAATACCATCGAGAGGTATAGCTAATGCAATTTTTGATCCATCAGGACTAGCCTTCATGTATCCTCTCTGGTTATTAAATTCACCGGTATGAATTGTACCTACATTGCTTTCAACGGGTATTGTTGATACTCCGTTAGTATCTACAAGATAGGAATAAAACTTGGCACCATTATTTGAGCCAAAACCATGAAATATTACCCAATAATCACTATTGTTTTCATGTTTAACAGCACAAACTTTGTTTGAGTTTTCCTTGAAAAGCAGATTGTTTTTACTAATAACATTTCCAAGATTATTGGTAGTAAAGTCAATCACAGAGTAGTTAACACCATCACCTCTACTAACCGGAGGAGGAAAATAAATATCGATCGTAAAAATAATATACTGCTTATCATTACCAGGATGTGGAACAATTATTGAAGATTGACTTGCTCCAGCACTACCCAACAGACCGCTTCCATTAGCCATCACAGATAAATATTTATTCCAAACAGTCATCCCATTTGAAACCATTAATAAATTTCCATTATCATCTGAAATCGAGGAAATTCCGTACGTAGTTAGGTTAGGGTTAATATTCGTTTGAGAAGCAACTGGTGAGGATTGTGTGAAATCTAATCTGGCTTTATTTCCAAAGATCCATTGATCAGCCTGATGAGGTTTTTTGTAATTACAATCATTTTCCTGTGCACCCAAATTTGTTGTTGAAAGAAGGAAAATAATAATCAGATATGATAACTGTTGATAGCAATATTTATTTTTCATTCGGTATTTAATGTACAATTATTCAATACTAAGCAAGAAGACTAATTATTGTTTAATTAGTCGTGTATTATATATCCCAAGTTCATTTATAACATTAATCACGTATATGCCTTTAGGAAGGGTTTTTAATGAAATCTTTTCTAATAAAATTCCATTTGAAATTATCAGATCGTTTTTCTGCCAAATTGTTTTTCCCTGAACGTTTATAAGTGAAATATCAACTGCTCCTGTTAATCCTTTAATGCTAACAATTGTGTGATCTACTGCAGGATTTGGAACGACGGTGATGAAATCGGATAAACCGTTATTTTCATTAACACCAATACTACATTCTTCAAAATCAAAGAATACTACAAGAGTATCATGGCCTATACAGTATGTAACAGGATTCTCGGCAGATGCCCAGTAAGTTTCGAATGCTATCCAGTTTCCGTTTGTGGACCCAACAATTGTTTGTGTAGTTGCAGAATTAGACCAAAAATAGTTCATTAAAGGTGGATTGACTGGATCACCTGCATCTAATAATACTGAATCACGAACACATGCTTTAATAGTATCTTCTGCCCAAATAGTAGCATTTGGAGGTATTAAATCCACGACTGGAGTATGATTAACAAATATTGTTATTTCTGAAGTTACTGTTTTAAATGTATCATTAACTTCAATTGTATATGTTGTGGTCTCCCAAGGACTAACAATTGGTGATTCCATTGTAGAAGAAAAGCCTGTTTCATCTGACCATAAATAAGTATAGCTTCCACCACCTCCCATTGCATTAGGCACCAGATTAACATCTTCACCCTGGCAAATTGTATTGTTTGCAGCTGATGATGTAGGGTAAACACTTAACAGATCTCCACCTAATAACACATACATATTATCAGGAACACTTGAACATCCATTTTCATCATTAACAGTTAGTACAAACTCAGTACTTTCATCTAGCACAACGGTTAGTGGATGCAGCAAAGTTGGATCTATTAGATAGTTAACCGGTGTCCAAAAATACTCGTAAACTCCGGTACCTCCGCTAGCAGAAGATCCATTAATTGTTGTAGCTGTTCCAATCGTGATCGACATGTCATTCCCGGCATTTCCAATTGGTCTTGGTTTTACTTCAACAGTTACAGAAGCCTGTACCGTATTTTGACCATCAAAAACGGAAACTGTATAAGTAGTAGTTACCTGCGGAAAATCTGATGGTTCTTTAATAAGTGCTGTAAAACCAGCAGGATCAGAAGTCCATGTGTATTCGTTATTCCCTGAACCGCCTGAAGGTAATGCGTTTAGGTTAACGATATCGTCCTGGCATATTACCATTGGGTTTGCTGTAGCAGTAACGGCTAAAGCACCACCTGTAACAATAACAGTCATGCTATCTGCACTTGTGCAACCTGAACTAGCATCTGTAACATTTAATTTAAACACTTTGGTAGCTGTGAGAGGCACAGTTGTAGGGTCAATAATTGTTGGGTCTTCTAATAGATTCTCTGGTACCCATAATAAGTTGTAATCACCTGAACCTCCGCTAACATCAGCATCAATTAGTGTTGTCCAACCATTAGGGATTGTTATATCCTCTCCAGCATTTACATTTGCTGCGCTAAAAACAGTAACAGATTTTGTAATAGATCTACCACATTGCATAAGGCCTGTATATGTTGTTAAGGTTGCATTGTAATTGCCTACATCACCATAAATATGAGCCTGATCTGGTCCAACACCTTGTTGGCCATCACCAAACTCCCAGTTCCATGTAGTAATCGAAGAGGTAGGTGGATCAACAGTAGATTGGTCAATAAAGAAAGTTGTATCACCAAAACACGCATTATTGAAATCGAATTCAGGGTCAGGCAATGCGTTTATCATAACTACAGTTTCTACTGGGTCACTGGGGCTGCCATTAACTGTAATAATTAATTGATAGGCGCCTGCATTTTCCAGACCTACATTCATAATTGCCGGATTTTGTTGAGTCGAAATAAAACCATCAGGACCAGACCATGCATAACTAGCATTGTTTACTGTTTCTGCAGTTAATTGAAGGTTATCATGAACACATAAAGGGCCATTGTTGCTAATCGGAGGTGGTAAAATTGTGCAATCTGTTTCACCAGTGCCGGAAGTTTTCTGGAATGTAATTTCACATGGTTGTTGTGAATAGTTTGTAATTAGAAGTATATAATATTCTCCAACCTGACCATTTGGGATATAACAATTCTCAGTAGGATTAGGTGAATAACTACAAGACACAATCATGTTATAAGTAAGGGAACTAGCACAAGGGTCGTGTGGATCAGAAAAAGGTCCCCAACAGATAAAGTCTATATCTCTTAAAGGGTTCGTTGACATAAAAATATTGATATTGCCGGCAACAGCAATCTTCATATGGTACCATGCAGGATTTGGCTGGCTTCCAAGACAACCATAATTGGGACCTGACTGGGCTGGATTGCCACTTGTCCCAGCAGGAAATGTATAAATATTTCCTGTGCAAAATGGGTCAGAATCTTCACATAGTTCAGCCTGACTAAAAATATCGCCGGCATAGAAAGATAGCAGTATCAGTAATAAAGTAACTCTTTTCATTGTTAGTTAAATTATTGGGAGTTATAATTTTTTTTAGAATATTTATCGTGCTGAATTAACCAAAGCCTCAATTGTTCTTCATTCAGTTCTGCTAATTCGGTTTTTGACTGAGACACAAATTTGTTAAACAGTGTATTTATTTCTTCTGTGGATTTATTTAACTTATTGTTAACCAGGAATAAATAAAATCCTGTTTGTTTGTCAGAACCAATATTAACAAGAGTGCTGTTAGCAAAACTTAGTTCCAATATTCTTATTTGTTCATAAGTTGAGGTGAGTTTGCTAATGTCAACTGCGTAATATGAGTTTTTTTCATCTTTGAAAATTTCCATACTTACATTGTTATCGAAATCTGAATTCTTAGCGATTTCTAATAAATCATTCTCAGCTAAATTAGCTTCAGTACCTTTATAACTGTTGTTTTGTGCATGTATTATATGAGGGAAAGACAACAAAAGTATAAGCAGCAATGTGATAAAAGAGTCTTTTATCTCAGTAATTGAAAACATGATGATTTAATTTAGTTTTGATTAATTGAGCGCTAAAATACACTAAATTTATGTTTAGATAAAATTTATTGCATCCATTAGAATATATTTTAGAATTTTTGTTACGGTGTAAAATGGAAAATATTTAGACCTCCATTAGAATACTTTTTATGTCTTGAATTTTAAAAGGTTTGGTAAGGAAGTTGTTCATGCCAACATCAAAACATTTTTCTCTATCCCCTTTTAATGCATTTGCAGTAAGAGCAATTATTCGTGTTGCCTGTTTTTTATTATCCTTTTCCCATTTCCGAATCTCTTTTGTTGCAATAAAGCCATCCATTACTGGCATTTGAATATCCATAAGTACAACGTCGAATTTGTTTGTTTTGAACATATTCACAGCAATCTCTCCATTATCGGCAACATTGATTTTATGACCAAGTTGTTTAAGAAAACCCATGGCAATTTTTTGGTTAATCAGGTTATCCTCAACCAATAAAATATTTAGAGGAATATTAGAATTACGACCAGTATTTAATTCTTTCTCTACAGCCTCATCAACCTCGTCAGATTTACCAAGCAGGATATTAAACCAGAATGTGGATCCTTCATTAGGTTTACTGTTAACACCAATTTTGCCATCCATTAATTCAACAAGACTTTTTGAAATAGCTAATCCAAGACCTGTACCACCATATTCACGTTGAGTTGACTGATTAACCTGACTAAATTGTTTGAAAAGTTTATCTTTATGATTCTCATCAATACCAATACCATCATCGATTACTTTAAAACTTAATTTGTGTTTATTATGCTGCTCACCGAGATAAGACAAGTAAATTTCTACTTTGCCATTTTTAGTAAACTTTACAGCATTACTTGCAAGGTTTAGAACGATTTGTTTAAGTCGTAAAGAGTCTCCAATAGCATATTGAGGAACATCCTTGTCGATATTAAGTAAAAGTTTGTTACCCTGCTCTTCTGCTTTAATTGTGAGTATTGATATTATTTCATTAGCAACATTATGAACATTAAAACTACGTTGTTCCAGTTTAATTTGTCCAGCTTCAATCTTTGAAATATCAAGTATGTCGTTTATAATTATCAGAAGGTTATTTCCAGAAATTGACATAATATTTACCAGATCAACCTGATCATTGTTTAAAGGAGTTTGTTTTAGTAATTCTGCAACTCCTATAATGCCATTCATAGGTGTTCGTATTTCATGCGACATCGTAGCCAGAAATAAAGATTTTAGCAGGTCTTTCTTTTCTGCCTTTTCTTTGGCAATCTTTAGTTCTGCATTCGTTGTTTCAAGAAGTTTTTTTTGACTGTAAAGGTCGAGGAACACGCGAACCTTGCCTTGTAATATTTCGGGAACAATTGGTTTAGATATAAAATCAACAGCACCTGTTTCTATTCCTTTTACAACGTATTGCTGTTCGTTGTAAATTGCTGAGACAAAGATGACAGGAAAGTATTCGATATTGGGATCATTATGAATTAGTTCTACTGTTTCAAAGCCGTCCATGTCAGGCATCTGCACGTCAACTATTGCAAGGGCAAATTTATGTTTGAGAGTAAGAGCTAGTGCTTCGTTTCCAGATAGGGCTCTAACAAATTCTACATTAAGATCTTTTAATACAACTTCAAGCGCAACAAGGTTCTCCCTTTTATCGTCAACAATTAATATTTTCGACTTTGTATTCATCTTTGCTATTTGTACAACCAAACTCTTAACAAAGATAAAAGTTTTTCAATCACAATAGGTTTTGCCATATAATCGTTAGCCCCCGCTTCAATGCATTTTTGTCGGTCTTCCTTCATTGCTTTAGCGGTAAGAGCAATTATCGGAGTGTTTTTCTGACTTGGTATTTTCCTTATTTCCATCATGGTTTCATAACCGTCCATTTCAGGCATCATAATATCCATTAATATAACATCAAAATTTGGGTTTTCTTTAATGATTTCAAGAGCAACTTTACCATTTTCAGCGCGAGATATTATCATGTTTTGTTCAGATAATACTTTTGTAAGGGCAAAGATGTTTCTCATGTCATCATCAACCAAAAGTACTTTTTTGTCTTTGAAAACATTCTCTCCTTTGTGCATATTTTTAATTACCTTTTGCTGTTGTTTTGGCATGTCGGCAATAACCCTATGCATAAATAGCGCTGTCTCATCCAATAACCTTTCTTCCGATTTAACACCTTTAATTATAATCGATTCTGCGTATTTCTCCAGTGTTTCATTTTCTTGTTTTGTCAAATCTCTTCCTGTATAAACTATTATTGGAGGTCTATTAGTTTTTAGTTGATTTAGCTTCTCAATAAGCTCAAATCCGCTCATATCCGAAAGCCCTAAATCCAGAATCATACAATCATAATTGTTTTTTGAAAGAAGTTTTAATGCCTGCTCTCCATTTTCTGCATCTGTAATATTAACAGTTTCATCTTTTAGCAGTATTTTGATGGACTTCCTTAAGTTATAGTCATCCTCAACAAGTAATAGGTTACTTGATTTCTTACTGATAAATGATTCAATTTTGCCAAAAGCTTTTTCCAGTACTCCTTTTTTAATAGGTTTGGTCAGATAGCCTATTGCTCCCTTGTTAGAAGCAGCTATTGTTTCTTCTTCTCCTGACATAATATGCACTGGAATGTGGCGGGTTTCTGGATTCTCTTTTAGAACATCCAAAACTCTCCAGCCATCAATTCCTGGCAGTTTAATGTCAAGAATGATTGCGTTAGGTATCAATCTGCAAGCTAGCTCAATTCCATGCTCTCCAGTTGGTGACACGATACTCTTAAATCCCCTTTCATGACACTGTTTAAATAGAATTTTGGCAAATACAGGATCATCTTCAATAACTAATATTACCTCATCTCCGTCGTTAATTCTAGCATAATCGTCATCAATAAATTCCGGTCGATTAATTTCAACTGTTGTTTTTTCCGGATCAGTATTTGATTTATCCATTTTGATCTCAGCCGACTCAATCTTTTCTTCTTTTGCAGGTTGTGTCTCTTTACTAATATCATCTTCAATTATTTTTCCAATAGAAGGGAGACACAATGTGAAAGTAGACCCAACACCAACCTCACTTTTTAGTGTAATTTTTCCACCAAGTAATTTGGTAAGTTCACGGGAAATTGAGAGTCCTAATCCGGTTCCTCCGAATTTCCTGGAAATACTTCCATCTGCCTGCTGAAATGCCTCAAAAACTTCTAATTGTTTATTTTCAGGAATTCCAATTCCAGTATCGATAACAGAGAAACAAACTATGTTTTGATTATCCTTTTCTTGTGAATTATGGATGTGAAGTGTGATGCTTCCTTTAGATGTAAATTTAAGAGCATTCGACATAAAATTCTTTATAATCTGTTCTGTTTTTTGTTGGTCAGTTGATATCTTAGAAGGAACATTATCATCTATTAATATGTTAAAATCAATATTTTTCTGACTTGTGCCATGTTTAAAATAGTCACGGATATTCTCACTTATACTTCTAATCTTAACCTTTTCAATATTCATGGTCATTTTGCCCGATTCAATTTTCGATAGGTCAAGGATGTCATTGATCATGGTTAACAGATCATTTCCGCTTTTATAGATTATTTCCGCCGATTCAACCTGATCATCAGTCAGGTTCTTCTCTCGATTTTGAGATAAGCTACCCGACAAAATTAATAAGCTGTTAAGAGGAGTTCTAAGCTCATGCGACATGTTTGCAAGAAATTCAGATTTATATTTACTGGCAACCTCAATTTCTTTTGCCTTTCGTTGCAATTCTTGTCCTGCATTCTCTAAATCCAGATTCTTATTACTTATGTCGACCTTTTGCTGCTCAAGAAACCTTGTTTTTTCTTCGAGTTCTTCATTCGTAACCCTCAATTCTTCTTGCTGCTGCTGTAGTTCTTCTTCTGAAACCTTTAAAGCATTAGTTTGATCTTCCAGTACTTTGTTTGCATGCATAAGTTCTTCCTGCTGAACTCTTAATTCTTCGGCCTGTGATTGCGTTTGCAATAACAATGCTTTCATTTCTGATCTAGTGTTTATAGAATTAAATGCAACTGCAATATTTTCAGATATTTGAGATATGAATTCAAGTTTTGTCTGAGTTAATTCCTTTGTGCTACCTATTTCAATAACGGCAATTACCTGTTTGTTATATACTAGAGGGATTATAATGATAATTTTCGGTATAGCTTTACCCAGGCTAGATTTAATTGTAATATAATCTTTAGGAACATCATCATATATTAACATTTTTTGACCTGCTGCAGCCTGTCCTACTAATCCTTCCCCGAACTTAAATTTGGGTACTTCTGATTTTTGAAAATCATATGCATAGGAACTTATTAATTCTAATTCTCCATTATTATTTAAAAATAAAGATCCGATCTGAATTTCGAGTATAGTAGCTAAAGAATTTAATATTTCATCACCAAGTTTTTCTATTGTTTTCTCACCTTGCAATAACTCACTTATTCTCACGATAGAAGTTTGCATCCACTGATTTTTCTTATTAGTGGTTCTGAGTTCTAACAAGTTTTCCCTCATCTTTATCAATGCATTCCCAAGTAAATCTTTATTACTTAAAGGTTGATAAACTTCATACAGTTTGTCTTCTCCAATTTTTATTGCAAATTCGGCATTCAATCGTAAAGAATTGGAGAGTGTTTTCAGTGCATTGGCCATTTCTGATAACTCATCATTTGTATTGATTTCTAACACTTCAAGATGTTCAACGTCTCCGGTTGAAAGCTGTTTAAGAATCCCAGTGGTTTTGATAAGTGGAGTAGTAATGGCTCTGGCAATAAACCAAACTATCATTGCTAGTAGTATTATTCCAATTAAACCTACCAATACCGAAATAGCAAATGTTCTGTCAGCTCTTGCCAGAATTACATCAGATGGAACTGTAATGATTACATACCATATATCTGATGATGCACCAGGATTAAAAGGAGCAAATGAAACAAATACCTCCTGTGTGCCTTCAACCATATTATTAAATGAGAAAGCTTTACCTTCTTTGAACAATTCCCTTAACCTTATGTTATCAGAATTCATTAACTCAGTATCTAATATTGATGTGTTTTCCAGACCACCATCGGGATGTGAAATAATTATACCATCGGCTGAAACAAGAATCGCATAGCTGCCTTCAAAAGGCATTATGTTTTCAATTATTTTATGAAATCTGTCAAGCTCTATATCTGCGCCTGTAAGTCCAATGAATTCATCATTGTCCATAAGAGGTATTGCAATACTCGACTCCAATATCTGGTTGGTATTCTCACTAGTATAAGAGTAAACATATGGTTCGGTTAATAATTCCCGTGGGTTATTTTTTAAATCGTAATAAATACCACCAAGATTCTTTTCACCTATTTCAAGTGTTTCTTCCTGATATATTTGTTCGTTCCCTTCTCTGTAATATGTAAATCTTTCTCTTCCATTCTCTTCTTTAAAATTTGGATCAATTGCCTTAAGCTCCCAACTAGTCCATATAGCATAAAATTGTGGATTATTAATCAATATATCCTTCATTATCTGATTGTAAATCACAACCCTTTGCTCTTTGTCAATATCTTTAAATCCGCTAAATGCATTTGTTAATGTCCTGCAAGTTGCAATATCGCTATCCAATTCTGCTTTTACTTTGTTTGCATATTCATGTGCTGTGGCGTTAACAAACTTATGCGCATCCTCAATAGCAATATTGTTTGTGTTAATAATTATGTAGGTCAGGGTAGCAACGAAAATTAATATTGCCGTGAATAATATATATACTAATAATTTTGTGCGAATTGATATTTGTCGGCGGTGACTATTGGTATTACTCATAATGATAAGCTTTTAGACTTTAAATCAGTTTCTTAAAATTGATACAATATAAAAATAAAATAAATATCTATTTATTGTAATTTATTATTGGAATTGTTCATATAAATTAATGTTTCCAATAATACGTTCGAAACTGATTACAATAATCCAATTTAGAAAGTACAAACCTAACGGAAATTCATTACTTTGCACCTATGAAGATCAGAAATAATTTATTGTCACAGATAAAGAGAGACTATTTGCAAGATCTTGTACAATATTATGATGAAAGAGAAGCAGAGCAACTGTTGACAATATTGATTGAGCATTTTTTTGGGATAAGTCGTAATGAACTTATAATGAAACCTGAGTATCGTATAAGTGAATCAGAAATAGTTACTCTTATCAATGCAGTTAAGGATCTTAAAAAATACAAACCTGTGCAGTATATTACAGGTGTTGTTGAATTTCACGGGTTGTTACTCAGAGTTAATCCTGATACATTAATACCTCGCCCTGAGACTGAAGAGTTAGTGCAATTGATTGCAGAAAGTGAGAAAGCTAAAGGTTTATCAGTTCTTGACATTGGAACAGGAAGTGGGTGTGTTGCTATTGTATTGTCGAAACTTTTAGAATATGCAGATGTTTATGCTACTGATATTTCCATACCTGCAATTAGTTTGGCCAGAAAAAATGCATTATCAAATAATCAGGATGTGCAGTTTCATGTACACGATATACAAATTAGTGAAAACCCGATTAAGAATAATGATGGACAAACAGTTATGTTTGACGTTATTGTAAGTAATCCTCCTTATGTAACACAAAGCGACAAAAAGAAGATGCATCGAAATGTAGTCGATTATGAACCTGCGATTGCTTTATTTGTAACAGATGGTAATCCTCTGGAATTTTATATATCAATTTTAAATTTCTGTGAAAAATATCTGGTGCAGGGAGGCAGGGTATATATGGAGATCAATGAAGGTATGGGAGAGGAAATAGAACTGTTATTGACAAAATTCCGTTATGCGGACATTGAGCTGAGAAGGGATTTAAATGGAAAACAAAGATTCGTGTCTGCTACAAAGATACTTAGATAGTAGTCTGATTTAGTATTACTTTATTTTAAAAGTTCTTTAAAGAATACTAATGTTTGCTTATAAATACCAGGAATAGAACTTTCGCGTGGACCTGCAACATTTAATACCCGTATTTCATTTTGGTTAAGCCAACTATTAAACTCTTCTTTTACAAAGGTTTGATCGCTATCAATCTGAACTGTGAAATTTGGTTTTCTCATTGAACGAACCACATCTAGAGTGAAGAGTGTACCTTTATCCATTATTCTTTCGTAAATGATTATTGTTCCATCGCTATCCTCAATATTTTTTCTTGTCCTTTCTTTGTAGTCTGCAGTTTGAGTTTCTTTTAGCGGATATTTTTGAGGTATAATTCCATCCTCAGCTAATCTGCCAAAAGGACACCATCCACCGCATTTAATATTATTTTCTAGGGCAAAATCAAGGGCAGCCCGATCAACGCCGGCCTGCCCTCCACTATTGATAGTTATATTTTGGAAAATCATTTCTTGTCTTTGTAGTCAACAAAGTCTCTTTGTGATTTATACAGATTTCCGGCATGTAGAGCAAGATGCTTACTTTCATTAATAATATTTAAGTACAAAATACTATTTCTGGTTCCTACAACAGCATTTTTGATTCTCTTTATCTGATTTTTGTTGTAAACTTCAATCATATCAAGGAATTCCGTAAGAAGTGCATGAATCTCTTCTTGTTTGCTAAAATCACCAGATTTAATGCTTGCGGCGATCTTTGTTAACATCTTAGTTAGAACTTTATCGAGATTTTTCAATTCAACAATTTGCTCCTTAACTAGAGGTTTGTGATTGTTGTCAATATGATCGTATACAGGTGTATTTATAAACGATATGGAATGTAATATTTCGCGCATAAAGTCAAGTACCTGCACAAAGTAATAAGAAGTATCTTCAGAACCTTTACGGAGTTTATCCACGATTATATTAATATTATCTTTCAGATACTTTGTTTTTGCAGTTGTAGAGTCAAGTTCGCGTTTTACCTTTTTCAGAGCTTTTTTATCTTCATTTTCCAGACCTTCAATTGTTGCTGTGTACGCGGCGATAACTTTTTTCAGGTTCTTTATAATAGTTTTTATTGACTGATCAGCGATATTTTCAGCTGATAGACTTTGTACATCATGTGAATCTTCATCAGTAACTTCTGTAGCTTTTTTGTGATAAATGTGTGAACGATAAATGATGTAAACAACAAGGATTAACATTCCAAATATGCTGTATAATCCACCATAATTAAAAATATAAACCATAATAAATGCAACTGTGAATGCACTTATGGCCGTTAAGAACCAACCTCCAATAACTGCTATTACGCCTGAAATGCGGTAAACAGCACTTTCTCTTCCCCAGGCATTATCAGCAAGTGATGTTCCCATGGCAACCATAAATGTTACATAAGTAGTTGATAAAGGTAATTTCATAGATGTTCCAAATGCAATAAGAACACTAGCAACAGTAAGGTTTACAGATGCTCTTATTAGGTCGAAAGCAGGTGGGTTTTTTTGTACTTTCGTCTCTTTAATTGGTTCAAACTGCCTTTCAATTACACCAACTAATGACTTAGGTAGTATTCGTTTAAAATTATTAGAGGCATGTAGGCTTGAACGGACAAGTGCTTTAGAAAACCATGTTGCTTTAAACCTTTCTTCACCTTCATCTTGTCTGCTAAGATCAATAGAAGTTTTAAGAACAGATCTTGCTTTTTTTGATAAATAAAGAGTCAGTACCATAATTGCTCCGGCAATCACTAAAAACATTTCTGGAGTAGGTACTTTGCCTGCGAGGGCAGTCATTAAAAATCCATCAGGATTAGCACCTTCTGTACTAGAGAATATCTGCCAAGAATTAAAACCTGCTATTGGAACACCAATAAAGTTAACCAAGTCGTTCCCTGCAAAGGCCATAGCGAGTGAAAATGTGCCTACTAGAACTATTATTTTTAGTATGTTGATCCTGAAGATCCAATACAGCAACTGAAGTAAGATTGTCCAGCCTATCAAGCTGTAAAAAATAATTATTAAGCTGTTTCCTGCTATCCATTCTTTTACATCACCCGACATAAATGAGGCACCTTTTGCGCCTTTTATAAGTATAAAATATGTTAAAGCAGTAAATGCAATTCCGCCCCAGATGGCCCCAATATATTTGATCCTTTTTTTAAAGTTAAAGGAGAAGGCTAATCTGGTTACATACTGAATAATCGCCCCAACCGAGAAAGCTACTCCAACTGATAATAAAATACCCGAAATAATTGCAAGAGCCTTAGAAGAGTTAATAAATTGACTAATTGTAATGCCTCCATCGCTCATTAAAAACTTAATGGAAGCCATACCAACAGCAGCACCCAATAATTCAAATACAATCGAGACAGTTGTTGAGGTTGGTAATCCCCATGTATTGTAAGCGTCAAGCAATAATACATCAGTTACCATTACTGCCATAAAGATTAGCATAATCTCACTGAAATAGAACTCGCCAGGATTAAAGATACCTTTCCTTGCGACTTCCATCATTCCACTTGAGAATACAGCACCAATCAATATCCCAATAGCTGCAACAACCATTATTACTTTAAATGAGGCAACTTTTGACCCAACTGCTGAATTTAAAAAGTTAACAGCATCGTTACTTACACCCACAATTAGGTCGGAGGCGGCAAGTAAGAATAAAACAATTACAATAACTAGATATACAGTTTCCATACTCAATTAGTTAATTTGATTTTGCAAGAATAAATAAACTAATAATTCGAGATATTGTTACAATATTATCAAATTGTTAAGTTTCGTTTAAAGGAATAATTGATAGAATGTTTAAATGCTAAAATGGCAGAATGCTTAAATGGTTAAATGAGTGAATGTTTAAATGCTAGATTATTGACTTACTATCAATGATCCATTCCCATTCTCTCATTCTAGAAACCAACTCAAAACTTAGGCTTCATTCCTAAATTATACATTATGAAACTATACATGTCTGCAGCTTCGCTAATTTGTTTATCGGTAGGTTTACCTGCACCATGACCTGCTTTTGTTTCAATACGAACTAAAACAGGATTTTTTCCTCCGTTGTTTTCCTGTAGTGTAGCCATAAATTTGAAAGTATGAGCTGGTACAACCCGGTCGTCATGATCAGCAGTTATTGCAAGTGTTGCAGGATAGTCAACACCTTTCTTTATATTGTGAAGGGGAGAATAACCATATAAATAATTAAACATTTCTTCATTATCATCGCTTCGTCCATAATCTGCAGCCCAAGCCCATCCTATTGTAAAGTTATGATATCGTAGCATATCCATAACCCCGACAATTGGAATAGCTACTTTAAATAACTCTGGTTCCTGTGTCATGCAGGCTCCAACAAGCAAACCACCGTTTGAACCCCCAATTATTGCAAGTTTATCGGATGAAGTGTATTTATTTTCGATTAGATATTTTGCTGCGTAAATAAAATCATCAAAAACATTTTGCTTTTGTAGTAGGATTCCTGCCTCATGCCATTTCTCTCCATATTCACCTCCGCCTCGCAAATTAGCCATTACATATATGCCTCCTTGTTCAATAAATACTGACCTGCTTACGCTGAAACTAGGAGTAAGGCTAATGTTAAATCCGCCATATGCATAAAGCATAGTTGGATTATTGCCATCCATCTGAATATCTTTCTTGTGTACAATAAACATAGGTACTTTGGTTCCATCCTTGCTTTCATAAAACACCTGACTGGTAGCATAATTTTCAGGGTCGAAGTCAACTTCCGATTTATGCATAACTTCAGATACGCCTGTGGTTATATCATATTTATAAATACTTGACGGGAAAGTAAATGAAGTGAAACCATAAAAGGCTGTGTTTTTATTCTTTTCACCATTAAAACCAGACAATGTTCCAATAGCAGGTAGTTCCAGCTCTCTAACAAATGTTCCATCCATGTTGTAAAAATATGACTTACTACTTGCGTCTTTTAAATATTGTGTAAAGAGTAATCCACCTACCAATGATGCATATTCAAGAACAGTTTCGGTTTCAGGAATAATAACTTTCCACTTTGAAGGATCTGCGTTATCATACTTAGTAGTTACAAGTTTTTTATTTGGTGCCTCATGGTTTGTTAACATTAATAATTCATTGTTAATATTATCAATTATTTGATAATCATAATCGAATCCTTCAGCTATCTTAGTAAACTTAATATCTGTTAAATCATGAAGTTTTGCAGCATACAATGCATTACCGCTTGTGCTTTCAGTTTCACCGACAATTAGAAATCTTTCATCTTCAGTAAGGTAGGCGTAAAAATTCCTTAATGGATTTGCCTTGTCTTCGAAAATTAGCAAATCTTGTTTCTGAGGTGTTCCAAGGATATGATAATATACTTTATGGAATCGGTTTTGACCAGAAAGCTCATCTCCTTCTTTTGGTTCATCATATGCTGAATAAAAGAACCCGATACCCTTCCAGCTTATCCCGGAGAATTTAACCCAGTTTATATGGTCTTTAAGTATCTCACGTGTTTCAATATTCATTACATATATCTCATTCCAATCTGATCCTCCTCTTGAAATACTGTAGGCAAGATACTTTCCATCTTTTGAGATGCTCATTGAAGACAGTGCAACAGTCCCATCTTCAGATAAAGTGTTTGGATCAAGTAACACTTTTGGCTCATCTTCAAGGCTGTTTTGAATGTACAGAACGCTTTGGTTTTGGATACCATTGTTCTTAAAGAAGAAGTACTTATCACCCTTATTAAAAGGGACCCCGTATTTTGGGTAATTCCATATATGTGTTAATCTTTCTTTAAGTTTATCTCTGTATGGAATACTTGCCAGATATGCGTTAGTGACTTTATTTTCAGCTTCTACCCACTTTGCAGTTTCTTCTGCGTTATCATCTTCCATCCATCTGTATGGATCAGATACTTCGTGCCCGAAATAGACATCAACACTATCCGTTTTATTTGCTTTTGGATACATAATTTTAGTGTTGTGTTGCTGACATTTCTGTGTTGATAGCATAAAGCTTATTGCTGTTAATAATATTAAATATCTTTTCATGTGTTTAAATTTTTTTATTTAATTGAGAATGAAGAAAATAAAAAATTTCTTCACTCATGGAACCGTTTCACTTTCGCATAAAAAATTTAATCATTTCGCCTGCCTGCCTGTCCGCCGCTTTGCTCTGGCAGGCGGGCCGGCAAAGGCAGGGTTGGTATATAAATGTTTAAATTTATTTATGCTCATTTCATAGTTAAATAATTTAGGTCGCGTAAATAATTATCAAGTTGGTAAAAGTAAATAGGTTAGTTGATAAATACAAATTGCACATGATTTATTTTTGACTATGGGAATTTCGAATTCTCATAGAAAGAGATAAGCTCTTTTTAATTAAATTCGCGGCTTAAAATTATATGCAAATGATTAAGACAGCTTTAAATAAAATGCATCGCGAAATGGGAGCCAGAATGGTTGAATTTGTTGGTTTCGATATGCCTATTCAATTTTCGGGTATTAATGATGAACATGAAACCGTGAGAACAAAACTTGGTGTTTTTGATGTGAGTCACATGGGGGAATTTTGGGTTGAAGGCCCAAATGCCAATGCATTGATGCAGAAAGTAACTACTAATGATGTTAACTCACTGTGCGCAGGCAAGGTTCAGTATAGCTGTTTCCCGAATGGTAGTGGTGGTATTGTTGATGACTTGCTTGTTTATATGTTTAACAATGAGAAATATTTATTAGTTGTTAATGCTTCAAATATTGAAAAGGACTGGAATCATATTATCCAAAACAATGATGTTAATGCTAAGTTAACAAATGCATCAAGCGAGATAAGTCAGTTAGCTGTTCAGGGACCATTGGCACTAAAGGCAATGCAAAAGCTAACTAATGAGTCTGTTATAAACATGGAATATTACACTTTTAAGGTAATTGAATTTGCAGGTGTAAAAGAAGTGATTTTTTCGACGACAGGATACACTGGTTCTGGTGGTTGTGAGATATATATGCAAAATACAGATGCTGAGAAAATTTATAAAGCTGTATTGGAAGCAGGGCAGGAGTTTGGCATTAAACCTATTGGGCTGGGAGCTCGTGATACATTACGTCTCGAATCTGGTTTTTGTCTATATGGTAATGATATCGACGATACAACTTCTCCCATTTCCGCAGGTTTGGGATGGATCACAAAATTCTCAGATGGTAATGATTTTATTGACAGAGAGTTGTTTGCTGCTCAAAAAGAGGATGGTGTATCATATCGGCTGAAAGGATTTGTTATGACAGATCGTGCGATTCCTCGCCAACACTATGAAGTAACTGATGTAGATGGTAACATAATTGGAGAAGTTACATCCGGAACTATGTCACCAATGATAAAAAAAGGTATAGGAATGGCTTATATTACAAAACCTTATTGGAAGGACGGTTCTGAAATATATATTAAAGTGAGAAATAAGCTTGTTAAAGCAATTGTACAAAGGCCTCCATTTTATAAAGGGTAATTTCAATAGTTTTTATATGTTGAATTAAAACATTATTGGTAACTAATCAGTAGTACTCAACAATATGAGGTTTTGTTTTAAGGAAGTTGAGTTGATCTATAAGATCCAATGTTGAGAATGAAATACCAAAGTGAGATATGCCAGCCGGAGTTACCGGAAAATATGCTACCCGAAACTGAAAAGAATTAAAAGCTAAAAAATCGTTTTTTATATATACACCTACACCAACCGAGCTTAGTAATTGATTGCGAAAAACAGTATAGCTATCACTGCCTAGTAATCCTGCGCTGGCAAAACCATACATTGCAAATCGAAACCCTAGAAAGTACCAAGGTGTGTATGTTATGCCAACCATTTCAACAAACATGCGCTGTTCACCGTACCATGCTTTGTCGTTCATTCCAATGAATCCATATCTTTCTCCCAGATATACCAAATCATTAGTAAACCGGTTAAAACCATCTGTATAATTTATATTTGTAAGCAGGCGATATCGATATCTTCCTTTTTTAAGCAGACTTGTGAGGTACGATATACTTATATTAACAGCTCCTTGTTCTAACTTATCAGAAAAATGAGAGCCGATATCAATGCCTGCAAAAATATATCCAATGTCTTCAAAGTGCTTTGTCGCGACTAATCCAACACCTACATATGGTTTATTCATAAATTCAGCCCAGGAATACCCCCCGGTTATGGTGGCCTGAAATCCGTACGGTATATACTCAGCTTTACCGAATGACCTCAAGAAATTAGTGCGGTAATAGTTTTGTTTTACTAAGGCTATATTACCAAGCAGATTAGTGTAATTATTAAACATACTATTACTGTCAATTGACACAAATGGCCGGTATAAATACTCTCTTTTGTAAAAAGCTATTCCTGGAATCAGATAAGTAGTTTCCTCAATCTCTTTTGGATGGTTCAGATTATTGTAAAATAGATATGATGACCATAACTCCAGGTACCTTGACTTGAAAAACCATTCGCTTCGGTCAATATCTGTTGGATCAATTACTATGTTTTCTTCAATCTGGGCAAAGTTAAGTCCGCCAGCAAGCCTAATGCTTAATGGTATTAACTCCCTGTTTATTTCAACTTTATATATCTTTTGATTATTTGAAACATTAAAATAAATGCCGCCATCAATTTGTTTGTATATATTATCTACATAATAACTTACACCAGAAAGATAAAATGCAGGTTTGCTTTTTGTGTCGATTGTTACTCCTGCACCTAACGTTTGTCCTAACCCAAAGATGTTAACATTTTTCAAATTCATTGTCATTCGATTGACATCATAAATGATTAATCCAGGCATCCAAGGGAACTTATCTTTTGCCAGAACAAGTACATCAACTGAATCACCTACAGCGTTTGAAACAATAATAGTAGCATCCTGTAAATATGGTAATCCGGCCAGCGCTCTTGTATTTTCAACTAATTCTAGCGGGTTAACTGTATCATTAACCTTGAATAGTAGTTTTCGTTTAAGTATGTTTTTGTTAGCACTGAAATGTGATTTATTAATTGCTTTAGCCCATGATGTAATAACAGGTAAGTTAGTGTCACTTATAGTTGGACCCATTGGTTTAAGAACCTGTATCTTAATATTTCTGATAATCTTTCCAGTGTATGGATTATATGCATCTTCGGCTTTAATTAAATTGTTTTTTGCCAACATAGTGTCTTGTATGCTTGAGGCAATCAACATCTCAAAAAACTTATCTACTAAGTTGTGTTTTTGCGATTCCCCAACAAGCTTAGAGTAAAGTGAATATCCATTTTTTTTAGTGATTACAATGTATCTGTTACATACAATTGCAGTGCTGTCGTGAAGCACTTTTATAGACGTGTCATTTAAAATTAAGTAAGCTGGAGCAACTATTTTAACTGTATCACAATTGTTTTGGGAGACTTGTGAGAATGCAATTGTATTTAATAGCATTACACAAATAATGACAATAGTTGCTATTGTTTTATTTTGAGCCAATTGGGATATGTAATGATTATAATAGTTATTGCGAATATACCTTTATTTTTTAGAAATAACTCTTTTGGCTGCCTCAACGATATGAGGTGTGTCGAGACCGTAATGTTTCATTAGTTTATCAGGTTTTCCGCTTTGCCCGAAGACATCCATAACAGCAACATATTCAATAGGTGTAGGCATTTTTGAAGATAATAATTGTGCAATACTATCACCGAGTCCACCATTAAGCTGATGCTCTTCAGCTGTTACAACACAACGTGTTTTACTTACGGAATTAAGGATAATTTCTGTATCTAAAGGTTTAATAGTGTGTATGTTTATTACTTCCGCATTAATACCTTGGTCGAGTAATAGTTCAGCAGCTTCCAGTGCTGTCCAGACAAGATGTCCTGTAGCAATAATAGTTACATCAGTGCCAGTCATTAAAGTAATGCCTTTTCCAATTTTGAATTCACTATCAATAGGAATGAAATTAGGAACTTTAGGTCTGCCAAATCTCAAATAAACAGGACCTTGATATTCAGCAATTGCATGTGTAGCTTGTTTAGTTTGGTTAAAGTCGCATGTATTTATAACGGTCATGCCAGGTAACATTTTCATTAATCCAATATCTTCCAGTATTTGATGTGTTGCTCCATCTTCTCCAAGTGTCAGCCCTGCATGTGAAGCACATATTTTCACATTTTTCCCTGAATAAGCTATTGATTGCCTAATTTGATCATAAACACGACCTGTAGAGAAATTTGCAAAAGTACCAGTAAATGGGATGAATCCTCCATTTGCAAGGCCGGCAGCAGTACCCATCATATTTGCTTCAGCAATTCCCATTTGAAAAAATCTGTCCGGAAATGCATCTGCAAAGTCATTCATTTTGAGAGATCCTGTTAAATCAGCTATCAGTGCAACAACTTTTGGATTTTTACTTCCAAGCTCATATAATGCCTCTCCAAATCCTGACCTGGTGTCTTTAAAGTTTATTATGGTATACTTATTCATTATCATCTAAAGTTTTATTCTAGTTGTTTTTTCTGATTGAATCTCAAATTCTCTTTCAATTGTTGTTGCTGATTGTGCTGCGAATTTCGACCTGAACACCACTCTGTAATTTCCAGGTTGTAAATATATCGACTCGTTTTGGTTATAATTGCTGCCAAAATTAATAATCCAGTACTGATCATCACCTTCTAATAAATAAATGCTACCAAAGCCCATTATGCTCTTTTGGATTACTGCGATCCCAGGATTTGCTATTTCAATTTTCGTTTGATTATCAGGTTCAACACTAACTCCTTTGAGCTGGCTGACAGGCAATGTTAGTATATCTATATCATATTTTCCTGAGATATATCTAATATCCTCATTTAGATATTGAACATTTAGCAGTTTGCTGCTGTTTAGTAGTTTTACGATAATGGCTGGATTAAAATCAGCGTTTGAGAGACCTTTAAGACTTACTAATAAACTTCCTTGCGGACATAATGCTGATATAATAGTATGTTTTCCTTCGGTTAGTTTAACTGAATCAATATAACGAACCGGAATTGTGTTTATAACAACTTTATAATCAATTAGGTGATCAATATTGAGCGTATCCGGAAATCCTTTACTATTTAAAGTGTGCACCAGATTATATGCAACTTTTCCAGAGCTATTATTAATAAAGGTCATATTAACATTAGTCTCAGTTGGTCTGTTAAACTGGTCAAGCAAATTAACCTGCAAACTTGTTTTACTCAATACTTTAGTGATGATAATATTTAAAGCTTTTGTAAACTCTTCTTTATCAGCAGCATTATAATATTGTCCGGCACAGTCGTATGCTTCATGAGTATCTTGGCCAATGCCAATGATAAATGGTTTTAAAATAATCCCATCTTTCTGCAATAATGCGCTTATTTCACAAATGTCACCCCCACACTCTTCTAGTCCATCAGTAATAAGTACAACAATATTTCGGCAATTTGTACAAGGTGTAAAATCATCTTTTGATTTCAACAAAGAAGTTGCAATAGGTGAGGTGCCTTTTGGCGAAAGCTGCTTCAGTCTGGCTTTTATCTCATCTATGTTATTTTTTCGAAATGGCACTTCTAAACGAGTATCATTACAATTTTGAGGAGGATAGTGTTTTGTGTGACCGAACATTCTTAATGCAATCTCAACATTATCAACTGTACTAAGACTATCGAGGATATCAGAAAGGATGGTACGGGCAATAGTATATTTGCTTTCTCCTTTCCATTTACCCGACATACTTTTTGATCCATCGAGGACGAAAAGGATCCTTGTAGTTTTTACTATTTCTTTTTCTTTCTCAGGATTCTGGCCAACTGAATTAAAGCAAATAAGCCAAAGTAGTAGAATGATTATGTATTTATATCCGCCTTTCAAGAAAAACTTTTTTGATATTTATTATTTACTTTTTTACGTTGATTTTGATATTATAAAACTAATTAAAGAAAATATACTATACTTATATTATCAATAGTCACCAATAGTTTCTTCAATTTGAGATAATGCCGATTCAAGTTGTTCATCATTTGGAGGAACTCCATGCCACTTATGAGTACCCATCATAAAATCGACACCCATTCCCATTTCAGTATGCATTAAAACTATTGTAGGATTGCCCTCAGCCGCTTGGGATTTTGCTAGTTGCATTGTTTTAATAATATTTGGAATACTGTTGCCATTCATTTCCAAAACATTCCACCCAAAGGCTTCAAATTTAGCCTTTAAATCCCCAAGAGGTAGTACATCATCAGTTGAACCGTCAATTTGTTTCTTGTTGTAATCAACAATTGCAATTACATTGTTTATTTTGTGTGATCCTATATACATTGCAGCTTCCCACACCTGTCCTTCTTCAAGTTCCCCGTCCCCCATAAGGCAGTACACAAGTTTTGAATCATTACTCAGTTTTTTTGCTAACGCAATACCGATGGAGACAGATAATCCTTGTCCAAGCGAGCCTGTAGCTATCCTTATCCCTGGTAAATTTTCGCTTGTTGCAGGGTGGCCCTGTAATCTTGAGTTCAATATACGGAATGTGGAAAGTTCTTCAGTTGGAAAAAGTCCTCTTCGGGATAGAACACTATACAAAGCCGGGCTAATATGTCCGTTTGATAAAATTAACAGATCTTCACTTGCAGCATCCATATTAAATACATCTGCATCATAATCCATTATTTCAAAATACATGGTTGTTAAAAAATCTGCACAACCAAGAGATCCTCCGGGGTGACCTGATTGAACTCCGTGTACCATCCTTAAGATATCTCTTCTTACTTGAGATGCGATTTTTTCAAGATTTTCAAGATTAAACATATTAACGTTTTGTTATACTGACAATTAACTCACTTTGGCTAAATATTATACTCGGTGTAAAAGTAATATTATTTATATGCGCTTTAAAAATCAGTTATTAACAACTTATTAAAAAGTTTAAATTTGTCAACAAATAGTTTCAGATAATGATAGTATTCAATAAGCTTAACGAGTGTAAGATCTTCGTAATCCTTTTTATTATAATTGTTAGTGAATTTCCACTGATAGCTCAGAATGAGCAAATCAGATTTAATGGGCAGGAAAGTTGGGTAGACTCAGTTTACAATTCCCTGGATTTGGAGCAAAGAATTGCTCAGTTAATTTTTGTGCGCGCTAATTATTCAGGGATGGATTATTTACCTAAAGTTGATACATTGATCTCGAGCTATCATGTAGGAGGTATAGTTTTCTTTAAAGGAAATCCAGTTTCTCAAGCTATTCAAACAAATTACTGGAATTCATTATCAAAGGTGCCATTATTTATAGCTATCGATGCAGAATGGGGACTTGGTATGAGATTGAATAACACAATATCTTATCCACTTCAGATGACTCTTGGAGCATTGGCTGATAATATACTTATTTATAGAATGGGTCAACAGATTGGTATGCAATGCAAACGTTTGGGCATACATATAAACTTTGCACCGGTTGTTGATGTTAACAGTAATCCCAAAAACCCGGTTATTGGAATGCGCTCTTTTGGACAGAATCCAAAACTTGTTGCAAAAAAGGGCAACATGTACATGCTGGGTATGCAAAGTAAAGGTTTGATAGCTTGTGCAAAACATTTTCCCGGGCATGGAAATACTTACAAGGATTCACATACCGACCTGCCAGAAGTAACAAGTAATTACAGCACATTGATTGCTAATGATCTTTACCCGTTCCAATATTTAATTGATAATGGAGTAAATTCTGTAATGATTGCACATTTGTCGTTACCGGCTTTAGAGAAAAGGGCTAATCTACCTTCTACATTTTCACATGGTATTGTTACCGGTTTACTGAAAGAAAGAATGGGTTTTGAAGGATTAGTTGTAACTGACGGCCTTGATATGAAGGGTGTTACAAAATATTATGATGTAGGAATGGTGGCCTTAAAAGCCTTAGAGGCTGGTAACGATATACTCTTAATTCCTGATGATGTACCCGCATCCATACAAAATATTAAAAATGCGGTTCTTGCGGGTAAAGTTACCGAGGAGCATCTGGCTTATAGTTGTAAAAAAATACTAAAATTCAAATATCTGTCAGGAGCATGGAAAAATAGAATAATTGATACATCAGGACTTATTAGAGATCTAAATAATCCCAAATTTATCTCTACTGCAGAAAAGCTTTTTGAAGAATCAGTAACCATTGTTAAAAATGAAGATGATATAATACCCTTAAACAGGCATAATATTCAAAAGAAGGCTTTGTTGGTTATCGGAACAAAAAAGCCACAGGAGTTTGAGAATATTCTACTCAAATATAGTGATTTTGATGTTTATAGTACTGAACATCAGTTTAAAACGAGAAGAAAAAATAAATTACTTTCTAGAATTAAGGATTATGATCTAGTTGTTGTAGCTATACTGAATACTAATATATTGGCAAGCATGCAGTTTGGTATATCCGATTCGGATATAAAGCTGATTGAAAATCTGGCAACAAAAACAAATGTTGTTCTCGATATTTTTGCAAGTCCTTATGCGCTAAATTTCATTAATTCAGAAGCTATTAAAACAATCCTTATTTCTTATCAGGAAAAACCGATTTTGCAGAAAGCTTCTGCAGACATGATAATGGTGGGGGCTAAACATTTTGGAACTTTACCTGTTGATGCCGGGAAATTCAAAATGGGAGATGGTTTGAAATTAGGTGCTTCAAAATTATTTGATGATAATCCGGAATCGATGGGTATTAATATGGAAATGTTACGAAAAGTTGACTCAATTGCTCTAAACGGAATTGAGATTGGAGCTTTTCCAGGTTGTCAGATACTGGCAGCAAAAGACGGGGCCGTTTACTATAATAAATCTTTCGGATATCATACATACGACAAAAAGAATAGGGTAAAATGGAATGATGTATACGACCTTGCCTCTCTTACAAAGATATTAGCTACTACACCTGCCATCATGAAAATGACTGACCAGGGAAAGATTGATATCGATTCTCAACTTTCTGATTATTTATTAATGCTGAAAGGAACAGATAAAGCTGGTTTAAAGTTTAAGGAAGTAATGGCGCACCAAGCAGGTTTGCAAAATTGGATTCCTTTTTATGAAAGTACGCTTACAGAGGATGGTTGGGATTCTACTATTTATCAGAATTGTATTTCAGAGGATTTTCCAGTCAGGGTTGCAGAAGGGATGTACATTGTTAATGGGTATAATCATGTGATAATGGATAGCATAATACTATCGGGTTTTCAGGATAGCTCATATCACTATTCTGGACTGGGTTTCTATTTGCTGAAGCAAATTGTAGAAGATTTAAATAATGTATCATTTGATGATTATATGTATGAAAATTTTTACGACTCCCTTCATCTTAAATATCTTCGATTTAACCCGAGAAAGTATTTTGATCTGCAAAATATTATTCCAACAGAAAACGACACAATATTCAGAATGCAGCAGCTACATGGAGATGTGCATGATCAGGGAGCTGCTTTATTGGGAGGAGTATCCGGTAATGCAGGTTTATTTGGGAATGCATACAATGTTGCAGTTATGATGCAGATGTTTCTAAATAGAGGATCATATGGTTACCTATCATTCCTTGATGAAGAAACGATTGACCTGTTCAATACATACCACTTTGCTGCTGATAGCAACAGGCGTGGGCTTGGCTTCGATAAACCATTACTTGTATTTGAGGAACATCGAACAAATTGTAAAGATGCATCACCTTTAAGTTTCGGACACTCAGGCTTTACAGGTACTTATGCATGGGCTGATCCTGCAAATGGTTTGATTTATGTATTTTTGTCGAATAGGGTACACCCCGATATGAACAATACTAAATTAATGGATTTGGATATTCGTACAAATATTCATCAATTATTTTATGAAGCTTTAAAACCAGAAAACTAATATTATATAATTAATTATCTAAATAATGAGTAGTAAAACAAAAAACGTAATTCTTTGGATTGTAGCAATAATCTTAACATTTGGCTTGATTATTTATCAACGTTCAACAGGGCCTTCATATCCAATAAGAGGAAAAGTAACAATTGATGGTGAGGTTATTAAGTATAAACTCATTAGAACCTATGGTGAAGATGGAGATGCTTTTGTAGAAATATTTACTGAGAACAGCGATATCACTGGCAGTATTGTACATAAACGATTTAAAAGTTATGATGAATTGTCAACAGATGCTATGGATCGTAAAGATGGAAGTCTGATAGGTGTTATACCTCATCAACCACCTGCTGGAAAGGTTGAGTACAGTATAATCCTACACCACAATAATGTAGATTATGCCCTCCACGAAATTCCTGTAGTTATAAGATTTAGGGGTTCGGTTCCAATGGCAATACTTGGTCCACACATATTTTTTATGTTCTTTTCTTTACTTTTTGGTCTAAGGGTTGGACTTGAAGTATTCTTCAGAAATGTTGACACAAAATATTATATCGGTATCGTACTTATTACATTGGTTATTGGAGGATTAATCTTAGGTCCTATTGTGCAGAAATTCGCCTTTGGTGAGTATTGGACAGGGTGGCCTTTTGGTCATGATCTTACAGATAACAAAACACTTTTTACATTTATCTTCTGGGTTATAGCCTGGTTTGTTCTAAGGAAGAAACCAGAAAACAGAGTTTGGCCACTTATCGCGGTATTTTCAATGTTACTGGTTTATTTAATACCTCATAGTGTGCTTGGATCGGAAATCGACCACACTAAGGATACAAAACAAAATACAGAGACACCTAAAGACTAATGATTCTTACATTTATAATAATAATTGCAACTGCTATTGTTTCGATTGCGGCATTCAATAATGCTGTGCTGTTTAACAGTTTAAAGTTCAATGCATATCAGATAAAGCATTCAGGTGAGAAATGGCGTTTCTTTAGCTATGCTCTGGTTCACTCAGGGTGGATGCATCTAATTATTAATATGTATGTACTGTATTCATTTGGCGGTGTAGTAGAGCGATTCTTGTCTCTTAATTTTGGAGTGTTAGGGTTACTTTATTATGGAATTCTTTATGTGGGAGGAGTATTATTTTCAACATTAGTTGATTTTGGAAAGCATAAGGACGATATGTATTACAATGCCGTTGGAGCCTCAGGTGCTGTGTCGGCGGTTGTATTCTCAAGTATTCTGGTATTTCCTTCTGGTAGCATATTTCTATTTCCAATTCCATTTCCGCTGCCATCATGGGTCTTTGGAATCGCATATCTGATTTATTCAGCATACATGGGTAAAAAAGGTGTTGATAATATCGGTCATAATGCACACTTTTGGGGTGCTATTTTTGGAATTGTACTGACTATCATTATCGTACCTAATGTTATACAGAATTTTTTCTCAGCACTTTTTTAGTTCTTTCTAATATTACTTAACATGAGAAATTTATTAAAAATATTAGCTTTAGTTGTAATAATCGTTTCAATAATTTCTTGTTCAGGACCATATACAATTGAAGATAGTGGCAGGACAGTTAACTTTAGTACTGATGATCCTTTTGAAATAGTATTGTCAGGCAATACTTCAACTGGTTACACATGGCATGTAATGCCCTTTGATTCATCGGTAATAAAGCAGGTTGGTAAACCGGAGTTTAAATCTGAGGATGGAAAAATAGGTGCAGGAGGAGAAATTACTTTTAAGTTTCAAACAATTGCTGATGGACAAACAAATCTGCTTTTACTATATAGAAGGGGATGGGAAGAAAATGAACTACCTGCAAAAAAGTTTGAAATGAAAATTGTTGTTGGTACAATGGGTCTAATACTTGAAGATTGAATTTGAGATTGTTTAAATACAGTACTTCTATAAAGTCTGATTAGATTCAGCTGACATTAATTTATTTGCCTAATTCAATGATGGGTCAGATGGGAAATTTGGCCAATAACTATATTTATCACCTAGCGGAGCAAGCAATTGTTTCCACATATTTTTTGGATCAATTTTAAGGATATCTTTATTCAGTCCTGTACTTACAACCCAAGAATTCCTTTTTAATTCAGCTTGTAACTGATCGGGTGACCAACCGGAATACCCTACTGAAAATCTTATTTCGTCCGGTTTAATTTTTTTCAAAAGGATCATCTCTTTAATTATCTCAATATCACCTCCCCAGAAAATGCCGGAACCTATTTCAATAGAACCTTCAATATAATCACCAATTGTATGAACAAAGAACAAACTGTTTGTTTCAACAGGACCACCCAAATAAAGTTGGCCATCAAAATCAGGAAAATCTTTAACGACACTGTTAAACCTTTGCTGAACAGGTTTGTTGAGTACTAATCCAAATGAGCCTTCATCATTATGTTCAGCAAGTAATACCACCGCGCGACCAAAGTAAAAGTCTCCCATGAGGGGCTCCGATAACAAGAGCCTGCCTTTAGCCGGCATAAGGTTGTTACTACTTACTCTAACAAATTTATCCATCTCGCTCATTCGAACTTTTTTAATATTTTTACACAGAAATAACAACAAAAAACATACCAATATTTTGACTGTTAAAGATAATCATCAAAAATACCTAAGACTTCGTAATGAATATTCTTTTTTCGAATATCAAAGTTATTCATTTGTTTTGAATGATGGTAATCTTGAGGCAACTTATTGTTTTAACCTTAGTAATGAGTATTTTTTTAACCCAACCATAAGAATCCCGTCAAGGAATTTTTACTCTATAAATAGCACCAATAAAGAAGTCCTTAATAATTTTGTTTTTCATATTGGGATGGTAGAATTAATAAGTTATTGGAAAGCAGCCTGTCCTGTAAAGCTTATTATAAGGCCACAAAAACTTGATGAGAAACAAATTTCCTGGTGGAAGAAACTTTATTTTCATGGACTTGGAGAATTTTTCTATTTGAATGGAATTAATGCTGAATATGATTCATTTATGTCAATATTTTCCCATGGTGAGAAAATTGTTTTGTCAGATTTGGAACTTAATCATCAAAAAGTTATTGTTCCTATTGGCGGAGGTAAGGATTCAGTAGTAACATTAGAACTACTCACCAGGAATAATCAAAAGATAGTTCCTATGATTATAAATCCGCGAACAGCAAGTATAGCTACTATTGAGACTTCGGGATACAGCGAGCTCCGGTCGATTATAATAAACAGAAAGATTGATAAAGGGCTTCTGAAACTTAATGAGCTAGGTTTTCTTAATGGACATACACCTTTTTCTGCTTTAATTGCATTTACAGGAGCATTGAGTTGTGCCCTTACGGGGATTGCTAATATTGCACTTTCGAATGAAAGTAGTGCTAATCAAAGCACTGTACCCGGTTCAAATATTAATCATCAATATTCTAAATCATTTGAGTTTGAATGTGATTTTGTTTGGTATCTTCAAAACTATGTTCATCCTGATATTAGGTATTTCAGTTTTTTACGACCTGTAAATGAACTACAAATTGCTAAGATGTTCTCAAAATACATTCAACATTATGATGGCTTTAAAAGCTGTAATGTTGGCAGTAAAACCGATATTTGGTGTGGTGAGTGCCCTAAATGTCTTTTTACATTTATAATTTTAAGCCCATTTGTTGAACATGATAGGCTTGTTGATATCTTTGGCAAAGACATGATGGATGAACAGGCACTTCTTAAAATTTTTAATGAACTCACAGGCGTTTCAAAAGTTAAACCTTTTGAATGTGTTGGGACTCCTGAAGAAGTTCTGGCAGCTTTATGGAAGTATTCGAAGAACATTGAGTCTAAGCCATTATTGTTAAAAGATTTAAAGATAACTGATTCAAATAGTATTGATTTTAGTAATCTTATTTCTGAATATAATACAGAGCATTTGATTCCCGAAAAATTTGAATTTATACTTAAAAATGCTCTAAATGATTAAATTGATTAATTCCCTAATTTCTGATAATAGGAGAGTATTGATTCTTGGCTTTGGCAGAGAGGGAAGATCAACATATAGATTTCTTAGAAATCATTTTCCTATGCTATTACTTAGGATAGCAGATGTGAATCCTGATATCTCTAATGAAGCTGAAATTTTGAATGATGATAGGGTAGAGTTGTTTCTGGGAGATGGATATCTTGATGACTTGAATAATTTCGATGTTATCATAAAATCACCGGGTGTAAATATTGGAAACCGTGATAGTAAATTAATTGGCAAAATAACCTCCCAAACTGATCTGTTTTTACAATTTTATTCCCAGCAGGTTATTGGCGTAACAGGAACAAAGGGTAAAAGTACTACTGTTAGTTTGATCAGGCATTTTCTTATATCTGCTGGTAAAAAAGTATTGTTAATTGGAAATATAGGTGTTCCTGCATTCGATATGATCGATAAAATCGAAAAGGAAACAATTGTTGTTTACGAGCTCTCAGCACATCAATTGGAATATCTGAGTAGCTCTCCTCATATAGCTGTTTTGCTAAATGTCTTTCCCGAACATCTTGATTATTTTAATAGCTATAACGACTATTGTCGGGCAAAATTCAATATTTATAAATTTCAGAAAAATGATGATTGCCTGATAATACATGAATCTCTTCTTAAGGATCAAGATCTTCCAGAGTCAACTGGATATGGAAGAGTCGGAAAAGGCAACAATAAAAACCGAATTATAGAATTCAATGACAATAGTGCAAAATATAAAATCCAAAATTCTCCTTTATCAGGTAAACACAATCTGAGAAATATAAATGCCGCATTATTAGCTGTAAATGAGGTTGGTGTGAGAATGGAGGATGCTATAATTTCGATGGAAAGCTTCAAGAGTTTACCGCACCGTCTGGAAAATATTGGTGAATTTGATGGAATCATTTTTATCAACGATAGCATATCAACAGTTCCTGAATCCACAATAGCTGCAGTTGAAGCAATTAATAATGTTGATACTTTAATTCTGGGTGGTTACGACCGTGGTTTGAATTATACAGATATGATAGAATTCTTGCGCACCTCCAGTATTAACAACTTTATATTTCTGGGCAAGGCTGGTGATAGGATGTTTGATGATTTTGGTGAGGAAAACAGTAAGTTTTTATTTAAAGCCAATTCAATAGAAAGTGCGTTTGAAATAATTGTGCAGAAAACAGCTAAAGGAGGTGTTTGTTTGTTATCACCAGCTGCGGCAAGCTACGATCAGTTTCATAACTTCGAGCATAGGGGTGATACATTCAGAGCATTAGCCTTGAAATTGTAATTTGTAGAATAATCTTTAGATAATTTCAATGGCTAATTAGTTTTGCAAAAAATTAAAATCAAAACTGTTTTTCTTAGCTTTGTAGTTTCCTGATAACAGGTAATATTTATGTTAAAATCTTTAAACATAGTTAATTATGCATTAATTGAAAATCTTGAGATTGAATTTGAAGATGGATTTTCAGTAATAACCGGCGAAACAGGAGCCGGGAAATCTATTATTCTTGGTGCACTGGCAATGATTTTGGGTAGTAGGGCTGACCTCAATATCCTTAGAGATAAATCAAGGAAATGCATTGTAGAAGGCGTTTTTGATAATGGAATTTTACCTCTTCAAAAGTTTTTTACGGAAAATGATCTTGATTATGACACTCAAACAATAATTAGGCGTGAGATCCTTCCCTCAGGTAAATCAAGAGCATTTATTAATGATACACCTGTTACACTTAAACTGTTAAGCTTACTTGGAAATAGTTTCGTAAATATACACTCACAACATGAAACACTTCAATTATCTAATGCATCCTTTCAGTTAAGTGTTCTTGATGATTTTATAAATCAACCAACGTTGTTAAATAATTATGAAGATGTTTACGAAAATTACAATTCTTTATCAAAAAGGTTAAATCAGCTAATAGAACTAAATAATCAGGCAATAAAAGATGAGGATTATTTAACTTATCAGCTTGAAGAATTGACCAATGCTGATTTAAATAGCGAAGACTTTACAGAGCTTCAGTCAAGAGTAAAATATCTTGAACATGCTGAGGAAATTAAACTTGCCTTTGCTAATGCGGAATCCATTCTAAATAATGAGGAAAATTCTTTAACAGATAATTTATCTCAGCTAATCAAAGTAATTGGAAATATCCAATCGTATCTGCCTGATATGAAGGAACTTGTTCAACGTCTTGAAAGCATAAATATTGATTTAAAGGATATTCAGTCTGAGATAGAATCACAGAATCTGGATGATAATTTCGATGCAAACGAATTACAACTTCATACAGAAAAACTTAATACTGTTAATTCGTTAATGCATAAGCATCATGTGCAAACAATTGATGAACTGATTACAGTAAGAGATGAATATGATGAGAAATTGCAAGGCATTAGTTCCTCAGGTGAAGAGATTGAATTACTTAAAACAGAATTAGATGTCGTTGAAAAAAAGTTGGCTGAGAATGCAACCGAACTGCATGATGCACGTGTGTCTGGTTGTGATGATCTTTCTCTGGCAGTTTTAGAGATATTAAAACAATTGGGGATGAAGGATGCCGGTTTTTTTACCAGAATTGAAAAGGTTAAGGAATATAGTAATACAGGTATCGATAAAGTACAGTTCATGTTTAATGCCAATTTAGGAAGTGCCCCTGGTGAAATTAGTAAGATAGCATCAGGTGGAGAACTCTCAAGATTAATGTTGGCCATAAAATCACTAATTAACAGGAAGCAAATGTTACCTACCGTTATTTTTGATGAAATTGATGCCGGCGTTTCAGGTGATATAGCTGGTAAAGTTGGTAGTATTATTAGGAGTATGGCAAAAAATCATCAGGTCATCTCAATAACACATTTGCCGCAAATTGCATCGAAAGCACATCATCATTACAAAGTACTTAAGTATACTACAGATAACAAAACTATTACTACCATCGAGAAACTCAGTGATGAGGGTAGGGTTGAGGAACTAGCAAAAATTATTAGTAGTGAGAAAGTTACCTCTAAAGCATTAGATGTTGCAAGAGAACTTATGAATGAAAATTAATATCTCTTTGAAGTATTGATAAGGATACCAGATGTATATTCTGGGATTAACATAGTTTCGCTAATTATAAATGCCTGAATCGGGCCTGTAGATTACCCATTTTTTGTCAAATCCCATCTCATGCGACTTGTAAGTTTTGCCTTTGTTAGATTCAGTAACAAATCGAAATGTACGAAAAGGGTGTTCACCATCCATTAGCAATGAACGGAAATCTGAAATTTTAACCAAATATTCCTTTTTATCCTGCTTTTTAATTCTTACAGGCATTTGGTTCACATCTAATAGAGGTTGCAGTGAGTAATAATTAAACTCTCTTTTTGAAGATACTAATTCGATTTTAATATCATCAACAACTATATCTCTCACTGCAGTAATTGAAATAGATATGGCACTTATTTTTCCTTGTGTTTTTTGAATATTGATTCCAAAAATCAAATCAGGGTACCTTTGAAGAGATAACTGGTAATATCTTATTTGCTTCTTTCGATAGTTATAAATTGTAATCGCAAGAATAACAATTATAGCAATAACTATATAGGTTACAGTGCTTTCCATTCCTCGTTTCTGTGATCTCCAATCAATAAATTAATCCTTAAGTATCCATGCTTCTCTATATGCAAAGGGGAGTTGTTGTTTAGCGAACAGTGCCTCCTGCAAAGAGTTGAATTTATTTAAATAAATCCTGTATTTGTTATTTTTAACCAATATATCGCAGTCAGCAAAATCTATCTTAAATTTTTTGCGATCTTCTCTGGCATCATGCATACTAGGATAACTTCCAAATATTAAATAGTAAGTATTTGATTTGTTTGTAACTATAATACCTGAATTAGGAGAATCTATTATCGCACCTTTATCACATACTTCTGGTTCAGTTAATCTATCCTTTCTCTGACCAAACCATATTGAGACATAGTTTTCATTGATTCCAACTCCTGCACATATCCATTTCTTATTATCATAATTTCCTCTCATAAGAATCATATCTAAAGTCTCTTTAGAGTCCGACCAAAGATTAGTAATTGAGTCAACATTAAAATCTTCCTCAAAAAATGTGACTAATTCATAACCCCGGAATGAGTAAGGAGTGAGTTCTTTTGGTTTATCCCACATACAATCAGGATTATGAAGATATTTAGTATAACAACATGGTGTCCAATCTCCTTTATTCGACCAGCTTGAAAGGTTACATACACTTGTATCAGGATTATTGGTTAGCAGGTCGTTTACATGTAAGTTAGCAACATAGCTTAGTGATGCAGATAATTGTAATTTCGACATACCGTAATCATCACGCAGCAGATTAATGTTTTCGAATAGAACTGATTCCATTCTGCTAATACAAAAATCGTCAGGCAGAGATTTCTGACTCAATGTAACAAACGGCATTGTAATAGTAAGTAGTATTGTTATAAGAATCTTGTAGTATATTGATAATCTGTTATATGGATACATTAGCTCAAGATTAGATTGATGTAGTAAAATTACAAAAAAATGCATGAGAATGTACTTAGCATAACTAAACAGTATTAAACAATAAAGAAGAGTTGTTTTGAAAAATCAGTAAATAGTTACTTTAGATCCCCTGCTGGAAGGGGTGAAGGCCTGCCTGCACGTAGCCGCTTCGGCGAAGGCAGGGGTAGGTATATAAAGAATCTCAACTATTTGCTGATTTTTATTGTTAGCTATAGGACCGCAATTTCTTAATTGATAAGGTGCATTAATTTATAAACAGAAATAAAAAAAACGAATAAGTTTTTTAATCTGACACACGCCGGTACACCTACTATGAGGCAATGTCATTAATTTATAGAAAACAAGTTCAAAAGTTTGAGTTCATCGCGAGGAAGTATGACGAAGCCTGCCTAGCCGGTCAGGCAGGCTTCGCTTCGCTCGCAATGACGCCAAAGCTCCTAACTTATTTACACTGCCTTTGAGGGGATTTGGCGGAATTCATTTTTTCAATTTCCTAAGTGCAATTGGATTAAAACCAAACCCTGATTAGTTACAACTTTGTAAGTTGTTACAAACATTTGAAAACTTATTTAGGCAAACTGTGACCATGAGAAACTTTCAATATCTCTAATTACCATTTCCTCATACCCTTGCATTATCAGGGAAATAGTTGGATATTCCGGATCAAACGTTATTTCATCAATTTTGCACACTGGTAGCACCTTTGGAGATGTGCCTGTTATAAATGCCCCGTCATACGATTGTAAAGATTTGTAATTAATATTTTCCTCAATACAATCAATATTTAAATCATTAGCGATTTCAATAACCTTAAGTCTTGTAATTCCAGGCAAGACCGACAATAGGGTAGGGGTAGTTATCTTATTACCTAAGGTAAAGAAGATATTTGAACGACTACATTCTGTAATTAATCCATTTTTATTGACATAAAGAACCTCATATATTTCGTTGTTGTTGATGTGAGACAATGCTTTTCGTAGCAAATTGGGATTATATACTTTAATATTTGGGTTAACCCGATGTGCCTCCATTGTTGCAAGTGATGCACCCCTTTGGTATAGCTCCTTTTGTGGATAAGAATACTGGTTTGCCCATGCAGAGAATGTTGCTTTATTATCATTGGTAAAATCTACCTGAAACCTAATATTACCTTCTTTTAGTTTATTATTTTCTACTAGTAGTTTAAGCCTGAGCGCCAGGGTTTTTTTGGAAAGGTCAAGTTTAAGTCCTGAATGCTCCATCGAATCAAAGAATCGGTCAATATGTTGTTGATAGAACAAAAGTGACCCGTCTATCACCCTGATAACCTCATAAACAACAGTTCCTTTATTAAGAACTTTATTGTGGAAATTGTTGCTGTTTTCAATTGTATCATTTAGAATGAAACTTGCCGATAAACAGGTTGTGGGGATCATAATTTGCGTGGTAGATTAATTTGTCATCTCGAAGAAAATGGAGCGTGGTGTAATGATGAGAGATCTCTTATTTCCTGACAGTCTATAAGGACATCTCTGCTTCCTCGGCAGGCTGGTGTTGTCCATAATTGATTCTTAATAGGCATTTATTTGGTCCCGGAGTTTATAAATCATTCATTATGCGAACCTGAAACCCCTGGCCGGCAGGCAAGCCGCAACTCTCAACACGCAACTTCCTATTTCTCATCTCTGGAAGCAAAATATTCATCAAGAACTTTTTTTGCTTTTTCATAATCTTCAGTCAATACAAGAATCCTGACTGCATCTTCAGGTGAGCCATCAGCCCATCCAGCCATTACGCTTGCTGCAAGAGTATCTTTTCTCATCACTTCAATCCCGTTATCTTCTAAGATTTCAACTAAAAATAGACTCTCAACGCGCGACCCGGTGTAAATTAATTTTAAATCATCTGACATATCTTCTATAATTAAAGTTTAAAATACTCAATCACAAATTTTTTACAAGTAATATTATGGATAAAGATAGTTAAATTATATATATATATCAAGATTTTAAAACAACACGAGAAATGAAGGTGGAAGGTTATCTGCTAAGCTTAATTATTGCAAAAACCATTACCACCGCGCTTATTATTTGTACTGGGGATAGAACACTTCCGTTGAATATATAATCGAATAATATTGCTGAAACCGGAAATAGAAGTTCACTAATTGTGGCAATCATTGCTTTAACTCGTCTCAATCCATAGTAATAAATAAATATTGCACCTGATCCGGTTGTGATACCAATAATTATAAAATAGATCCAGTTTACTTTTGTAGTTAATTCAAACTGAATAGTTTCACATGTAATTAATACAAGAATCAATAATAGCAAACTCGTAAAGCCATATCTGAAAAATGTTGCTGTAATAAAATTGTGGTTGAGTAATATCTTCTTTGAAAATACTGTTGAACTACCAAACGAAAAAGCGGCTAACAATGCGTACAAAGCAGCTTTTATTGTATTATCATCCATTGAAATACTTGGAAGTGAAAAACCAAATGTTAAGAAGAAACTGGAAACTATTGCCAGAGATGCCCATATCACAAATTGCTTTTTTAATCTTTCTTTTAACAATATAGCAGCTAGTATTATAGCAAAAATTGGTTGAAGTTTTTGCAGAAGTACAACAACCGATAATTGATGGAAATTTACAAGAAAGAGAGCCTTTACAATAGCCATAGTGCCAATTGCTCCTCCAAAAAGTGCTACAAGAAAAAACAGTAAATAGTCCTGTTTAATAAACTTCGACAGGTTACTATATTGCCTGAACATGAATATGTTCATAAGCAAAAAAGGAAATGCATGAAGCACAAAAACTACCCAGACAACATTGAGGTTATTTAAGCGAGGAGTGAGTACAACACCATCGAATCCCCACATAATGGCTGAAATACTGATTGCAATAGTCCCAATAAGTATCTGATTGTTTCTAACTTGCATACTTGTATTTATTATGTCACATTAGTAAAATTAAATTGGACTAACCAACTAATTTATTAATGATCTCAATAAGAGCACTTTTATTTATTGGCTTGGAGATATAATCATTACAACCAGCATTAAGTGCTTTTTCACGATCACCTGCTAACGCATAAGCTATTTGTGCAATTATAATAACTTCTTTGTTGAATTCACGAATTTGTTTTGTTGCTTCATAACCATCTACAATAGGCATTTTTAGATCCATGAATATCATATCGATATCGGAATTGTTCCTGCATATTTTAACAGCTTCATGGCCATTAGACGCACGCAATATTGCAGAACTAATATCATGCATGATTATACTCAGGTATTCAGTAGCAATAAAATCGTCTTCCGCTACAAGTATTTTTAATCCATCTATTTGTTTATTAAACTGTATTACAGGTGATTCAGCTTTACTATCAACGTTTAATCTGGGTGAGCGGTTATGTGGATGAGTAAAATAAAACTTCGACCCTTGCCCGACGACAGAATCAACACTTATATTTCCCCCCAACATTTCAACATATGCTTTAGAAATTGATAACCCCAGTCCGGTGCCCTCATATACATCTTTATCCTCAATATCCGACTTCACAAAACGATCAAAAATTGCACTATGTCTTTCAGCAGGAATACCTATTCCGGTATCTGATACATAAAACTCAATACAATCTTCTTTTATAGTATAACCAAATTCGATGCTTCCATTATGGCAATATTTTATTGAGTTACTTATAAGATTAGCCATTATCGAATGTAATTTACCGGAGTCTGTTTCAATAAAAGCATCTTTGGAAAGTAATTTTGTGGAATAGCTAAAGTGAAGACCTTTTTTTTCAACTTCAGTTTTGAAAAGAATAAATAAATTTTCTAGTTCTTCATTAACATTTGAAGTTGAAATATTTAATTCCACATGTCCGGTCTCAAGTTTTGATATATCCATGAGGTCGCCGAGCGTATTTAACATACGATCTCCACTCTTCATGATTGCGTTAATATATGATTCGTGTTCCTTTTCACTAATCAGGTTGTTCCTGAGTAAATCAGAGAAACCAAAAATACCGTTCATTGGAGTTCTTATTTCATGACTGATATTTTGTAAGAAAGCTGTTTTTAGGCGATCAGATTCTGTAGCTTTCTCAAGAGCAATTTTTAGTTCCTCCTCAGTTTTGGTGAGCTTGATGATGTCTTCTTTTTGCTTTCTATTTATTATTTGCAATTCTATGGTCCTTTTCTTTACGGTATCCTCTAATACTTCTTTTTCCTTGCGTAACTTGTCTTCCACTTCCTTAATCCGAAGCATTACGTTTATTTGAGATTTTAACTCAGTTGGACTAAATGGTTTTGCAAGAAATGCATCGGCACCGAGTTCTAATCCTTTAACTCTGATTTCAGGATCTTGTCCCAATGCTGAAAGCATTAAAATAGGAATATTCTTTGTTTGTTCGTCTTGTTTCAATATTCTACAAACCTCATAGCCATCCATCACCGGCATAATAATGTCCAACAATATTGTATCAGGTAATTCCTCTGCCGCAATTTTGATCCCTTCTTCTCCCGATTCGGCTAGAAACAATTTACAATGAGGAAGATAGTAACCAACTAAAGCCTTTATCGAAAGAAGGTTATCTTTTTGATCGTCTATGGCAAGAATCTTTTTCATTATATCGATCTAGTCATTTATGTTTTTTTTATAGCACATTAATTAAATGAGTAGGTGAGCGAAGTTAGTTATTTTATTCAAAGATTGTGAATCATCTTAATAACAAGACACACATTATATTCACTCTCATATACAAATTCTGATAAAGCTTTAATTTTTTAACTGATTAACTAATATTACCACAATTAATTTAAGCATTCATCGCTTTATAAATTTTCTCCATCAATTCCTCCTTGTTAATAGGTTTGGAAATATAATTATCACATCCTGCTTTAAGCGACTTCTCACGATCTCCAAAAATAGCATAGGCTGTTTGGGCAATAATTGGAAGGTTAGGTCTTAATTTTTTTATTACCCCAGTTGCTTCGTATCCATTCATTATAGGCATATTGATGTCCATTAAAATCAAATCAATATTAGGGTTCTCTTCACAAGCTGTAATTGCCTCTTTACCATTTTTGGCAAATTGTGTCTTCATCCCTAGTTGGACCTCCATTACTACTTTTAAAAATTCAGAACTCTCAAAATCATCCTCAACTATCAGTACTGTTTTATCCTTAGTATTTTTGTCATTTTTTGCATGGGCATCTACTACACTTTTTCTTGTTTGCTCTTGAACAATAATTTCTTCATAAGGAATTGTGAAGTAAAAAGTACTTCCTTTTCCGACTACCGAATTTAGCCATAATTTTCCACCAAGTAGTTTTGTCAACTTCTTTGCAATTGATAATCCAACTCCTATACCTCCATACATTCTGGTATATGTTTCATCGGCTTGTCTGAAATTCTCGAAAATTATCTCATGTTTATCTTTGGGAATACCAATGCCTGTATCCTCAACATAAAATTTTATAGTTGATGATTTTGCATCTTTTTCTATAGTGAATCCATAATTAATAACACCTTCATGCGTAAATTTGATAGCATTCTTTAGCAGATTAATGAGGATTTGTTTAAATTTCGGTAGGTCTGTATTGATCTTTAAACTTTCAGTATTAGGTGGAATATTCAGTTTAATATCAATATGATGTTTACGTGCTGATATTTGATCTATTTTAATGATTTCATGTACATTATTCAGAATAGGAATTAATTCATGGTTCTCTTTTATAGCATCTACTTCACCTACTTCTATTAAAGTAATAGTGAATATATTTTGAACAATACTAAGCAGTTGCTTTCCACTTACGTTAATTAATTTGTTGTAATCTAGTACATCATTAAACGTCATTTCCTGATTTATAAGATCTGAAAATCCGATTATAGCATTTAGCGGAGTTCTTAATTCATGCGACATTGTAGCTAAAAATGCTGACTTTATACGGTCTGACTCAGTAGCTCTTTCAAGAGCTGTTATCAGGTCCTGTCGAGTTTCCTTAAGCTGGGTAATATTAGTTCCAAAAAAGTATATTTGTTTTGTAGTGGCGTTTTTCTTAATTGTAAACAAATAAGTATTTCCTCCTATTGCTTCTTCAATCTGAATATGATTAGTTTCAGTTATACTTTCAAGTGATGATTTTTCAAAATAATTAAAAATTGAACAAACATTAGTCCCAATCTTAATATGCTGTGAGATATTTTCAGCTGCTTGATTTACTTCGTGAATTATTCCTTGAAGATCAGTACTAAAAACAGGAGCCGGGTTTTGCATCGTAAAAATGGCTTGTTTTTTTAATTTCCCTAATGCTTCAACTTTCTCTGTAATATCCAAACAATATTCTATCATTTGTACAACATTCTCATTTTTATCAAAAATAGGATAACCGTGTACTTCAACATTTCTTGGTTTTCCATTCATATCAAAATGAATGTGTTCGACAAAGCATGGTTTTTTGGTTTTCTTAACTAACTGCAATGTACAAGGATGACTAACACCATCACAAGGTTTATCTCCTTCATGAGCAAGCTGATAACACTTTATATTTTCAATATAGGCAGGGACTTTTGCGGCGGAATTTGATAATTCTATTGAATAATCTGAAGCGTTTACAACATAGAAAGGGATTGTTAAAGATTCAATCGTTTTATTTAGAAATTCGCTTTGTTCATTAATTTTATCTTCTTTTTTTACTCGTTCTGTGATATCTCTCTGAATACCTAAAAACCCAATAATCTCATTATTGTCATCAAGTATTGAATCGGCTGAACCTTCAATATTTATTAATGTACCATCTTTGTGTTTATTAACATACGACATAGGAGGTATACTTTCTTTGTTGAGTAACAAATTCCACATTTGTACAACCGCTTTTTTATCAATTGTGTTACTCTTAAGAATTCTGGGAGTTACTTTTCCCACAACGTCATCAGCAGTATAACCATATAACCTTGTGAATTCGGGATTAACAAATGTTATGATTCCTTCTTTGTCAGTTAAAAAAACTACTTCTTTTGAATTATTGATAGCCAAGCTTAATTTAAGCGAAATGTCTAAAGCCTCCTTATGCTTGGTAATATCATGATTTACCGATACTGTTCCAATATTTTCCCCATCAACATCTTTTACAAATGATACCGAGCCAGTTATTATTATTCTCGTTCCATCTTTTTTATAATGAACTATTTCACCCTGGACTACTCCTAAAGTATTTAGTTCATTCCAAATTTCCTCTCTAGACTTATCTGGATATTCTGGTTTAAGTATCTCGCTATATAACTTCCCAATAACTTCCTTTTCTTCATATCCATATAACTTCTCAGCAGCTTTGTTCCAACTAACTATTGTATTATCCATGTTAGTAAAAATAACAGGATCGGTAACGTTTGCAAGAACAGTAGCTTGATATTGATTTTCTTTTGTTTTTTCAGAAACTAATTTGTCTAATTGCTCTTTCTCCTCCCTTAATTTGTCTTCTGCCTCTTTTATTCGCAACATTACATTTATTTGTGCTGAGAGTTCGATAGAATCAATAGGTTTAGATATAAATGCGTCGGCGCCTAAATTGAGACCTTTAACTTTACTAGCAGTATCTATTTTAACAGCAGTAACTATTATTACAGGAATATGCTTTGTTAGATTATTCTCCTTTAGTTGTTTACAAACTTCAAAACCATCCATTCCGGGCATTACTATATCGAGTAATATAGTGTCGGGTAGCTCTTTCTGTGCTATTTTGACACCTTCTTCTCCTGACAAGGCAGTAAGCACTTTACAATTCTTCAGATGATTTTCTATTACAGCCTTTATTGTGATAAGGTTATCATTATTGTCGTCTATGACAAGAATTTTTTTCATGTTGCTTAGTTTTGTGTTTCGGATTATGGCCTGCCTTCAGGCCAGGGAGGGTTGTGGGTTGTTTGTATTATCATTTATTAGTAACGCATCTATTGCTAATTCATTATTAATACTTACTCTATTAATACTTCTCAAATATAATGTTGTCTCAATCATCGATCAACTATTTTGCCATTTCTTAATTTTCTCAATTAACTCTTTGCTTTTTATCGGTTTCGATATATAATCATCGCATCCTACTGCCAGTGCTTTTTCCCTATCACCAGCAATTGCGTAGGCTGTTTGCGCAATAATGGGCAAATTAGGCCTGAATTCTTTTATTTTTTTTGTGGCTTCAAATCCATTCATTACAGGCATATTAATATCCATCAATACTACATGAATATCAGGATTTTCTTTACAAAATTTAATAGCACTCTCTCCATTAATGGCTCTTAGTATATTAGTTCCTGATTTTCCCAACACTGCCTTTATGAACTCAAAACTATATTCATCATCCTCAACCACCAGAATGGTTTTGACCTTTGATTCAGAAGTTTTTTTGGTCTGGTCTCCTTTAGCAACTTTTATCTTCTGATCTTCTCCGGATTTGCGTTCAGGTTCATCAACATCATATGGTAAAGTGAAATAAAACGTTGAACCCCTAAATAATCCATCATTTGTTGGATCAGATTCAACCCAAATTGTCCCTCCCATCAGTTCGGTGAGTTTTCTTGCTATTGACAGGCCTATTCCGGTTCCTCCATAATCTCCTGAATGAGCATCTTCAAGCCTAGCAAATACATCAAAAACAAATTTCTGTTTATCTATTGGTATACCTATACCTGTATCCTCAACAAAAAACTCAATATATTTTTTTCTTTTTTCTTTTTTAATCTTATAACCAAAGTGTATATATCCCTCATGAGTAAATTTAAGTGCATTCTTAAGTAGGTTTATCAATATTTGCTTCAATTTTACGGGATCGGCATCAATCAAAATCTCCTTCTCCTTAGAGTCGGTAATTAGTTTAAATTCAAGATTGTCTCTTTTAATATTATTCTGTTCTGCTTTTGTAATTTCATAGATATCTGTCAGAAGTTCATTTAGTTTTACATTACTTTTCTTTAATTTTGTTTCACCCGATTCAATTAAAGTAATATCGAAAAGATCCTCTACAATACTTAGTAAATGATTTCCGCTGGAGTTAATGGTATTTGTATACTTTAGAATATTATCGATAGGTGTTTTTCTTTCTACCAGACTTGAGAATCCAATGATCGCATTAAGGGGAGTTCTTAATTCGTGCGACATGGATGCAAGGAAAGTGGATTTCAACCGGTCGGATTCGGTAGCTTTGTGAAGTGCTGTTTTAAGATCTTGCTCTGCTTTCTTTCTGTCAATTGAAATACTGATCTGCTCAGAAACAAATTCCAGTAACTCCATATCTGAAGCATTATATGCTTCTTCATCGGTATAACTTTGAACAGCAAGCACACCCGTAACTTTACCTTCAACTTTTAACGGTACACCAAGCCAAATCTCCGAATCAGTTCCGATGATTTCCACCTCTCCCAAATTTTCCAACTCTGTTATTTTCTCTTTAGTGGCTAAAAGTGATTTTTGAGTTTTAATTACATAATACGTTAAAGTCTTACCGGCAGGAAATTTAGTAAACTTATCTTTTTCGTCAGACATAAATGGTAAAGAAATAGTATCAGATTCAGGATCGTATAGAGCAACATAAAAGTTAGTAGTGTCAATAATTGATGATAGCTCTTTTTGAATAAGGTTAATTAAGTTTTCAATATTATCTGACTTTATTGATGCGTTTGATATATTATATAAAGTTTTTTGAATTAATTCGGCCCGCTTTCGATCGGTAATATCTCGCCATACAGTATGTATAATTTTCTTTCCGTCACTACTTGTTATTGATGTTAGCAATACTTCTACAGGAAAAACTTCTCCGTCACTTTTTTTATGGTCCCATTCAAACCGATGACTGCCTTTTTTTAAAGCGATGTTTATCATCTCCTCCGCTTTTTCATATGATAATCTTCCATCGGGTTGTTTTTCAGGACTTAACACTGATGGATGAGTATTGATGAGTTCTTTTTTATCGTTGTAACGAAGCATTTTTACAGTTGCCATATTACAATCTATAAACTGATTATCACTTAAAATTAATACTGCGTCATCCGATTTTTCAAATAGATCTTTATATTTCTGTTCACTTTCATGTAAGGCATCTTCAGCAATTTTTCGATTGGTTATATCGGATTCTGAACCTGCCATACGGACTACTGTACCATCTTCATCATGTTGTGCCAGCCCACGGTCTAATATCCATTTTATTGATCCATCCTTATGGGATATTCGATATTCCTCTTCAAAAAAATCGGTTTTCCCTTCAAAGTGATCCTGAACGGCCTGCATAACACGAGAGAGGTCTTCAGCATAGATATTGGAACTCCATTCTTCCTCGTCACCTTTCACTTCAGCATGGTTAAATCCACGTAAAGCTGACCAGCGAGGAGAGAAATAAACTTTGTGGTTTTGAACATCCCAATCCCAGATGGCATCATTCGCACCTTCCATAATGAGTTCATAACGTTTGGTACGATCACGCAATGCATCTTCAGCAATTTTTCGATCGGTTATATCCCTCTGTATACCAAAATGTCCAGTTATCCTTTTCTTTGAATCGTACATACAGGTATAATCACCTTCAATAAGCATACCAGATCCATTCATTTTTTTCTGATCAGTTTCAACACGAAGTTTTCCGGTATCGAAGAATTCTCGCCAAACTTTTTTACCTTCCTTAAGATTATGTTTGAACAGATCGTTTGGTGTTAAGCCGATATATTGTTCTCTTGTTGCCCCGTATTGTTCAAGGATTGCATCGTTAGCTTTAGTGATCCTTTGATGAGCAAATACATAATCCATCACTTTTTCCTTGTTGGTATCTTCGTTCCATTCAATTGGTTCATCAAGCATCATAAAGAAAAAACCATCTAATGATTGAGAGAAAAACAATTCTAGCTTTTCCTGACTTTCATGCAATTCTAATTCTGCTTTCTTGCGTTCGGTAATATCGCGACCAATGGAGATAATATATTTAGGTTCTTGAAGCTCATCCTTTAAAAAAGAAATCCTGTATTCAGTGGGAATTTTTTTCCCACCCTTACATATAAGATCCAATTCAATAGTTTCTGATTCACCTTTTGATAATCCTTGGATAAAACTAGGCAATCTCTCCAGATCTTCCTCGCTGTAGTATGATTGAGGTGCCGGCATCTTTTCTATTTCTTCATCGGAATAGCCGGAAATTTTCCTAAATGCATTATTCCATTTTACTGCCTTGCCAGTGGCCATTTCGAGAAGAAAAAAGGTGTCATCCTGAGCATTTAATGCTGCATCTATAAACCGTTTCTCGGCACGTATTTGTTCCTCAGTTTTCTTTTGCTTAGTAATATCATTGAAAACAGTTGTAAAAGTCCCCTTTTTGGTACTATATGCCAGAACTGAATACCACTTATCTAGTTGTTTGGAATGTTGTTCAAACCTGATTTCTCCACCTCCTAGGGCAACTTTCCCAAACCGACCAATCCAATCACCAGGATCATTTTCGATACCCGGCATTGCTTCGGTAACCCTTTTTCCGATGATTCCTTCTTTTTTAAAGCCTGTTTGTAAAACGAATGCGTCATTTATTTCAAGAAAGATATAATCAACCGGTTTACCTTTTTCATCTAAAATAATCTCATGAAGCGCGAAGCCATTGATCATATTTATAAAAAGAGAATGATATTTATCATAACTTTCAATAAGTTTTTTAGATTTCTCCTCAACCCTTTGATCGAGAAGCTTATTCTCAGCACGAAGTATATCTTCGGCTTCTTTTATTCTGAGCATTACATTAACTTGAGCTATGAATTCACTAGCATCAATTGGTTTCGAAATAAATGCTTCTGCGCCAATACTGAGGCCTTTAACACGACTTTTGGAATCTGTTTTAATGGCTGTTAACAATATTATAGGGATATGCTTGGTTAATTCATTTGTTTTGAGCTTACTACAAACCTCAAAACCGTCCATTTCAGGCATAATGATATCGAGTATTATAACGTCAGGCTGTTCGTTTTTTGCAATCTCTATACCTTCCTTTCCAGATTGAGCACTTAAAACTCTGCAATTAGGCAGGTTAGTAACTATAACAGCCTTAATTGTAGTGATGTTGTCGCATTGGTCATCTATTACAAGTATTTTTTTCATTTGCCAAGTTTCGTGTTACGTGTTTCTTGTTGCGAGTTATGTGTTGTGTGTTTAGGAGCTATCTATTTCATCATTTGCCAATGGCAGGCTAAAATGGAAACTACTGCCAGTACCTATTTTGCTTTCTGCCCATATTTTTCCATTTTGTTTCTCAATAAATTCTTTACAAATGATTAGCCCTAAACCAGTACCTTTTTCTTTATTAGTACCCATGGTTGAAACACTTTTATCAAAATTAAATATCTTTTCCAGATTTTCAGGAGGGATTCCAACCCCGCTATCTGAGATACTTACTACAATATTATCTTCTTTTTGAATACCTTCTATAATTATGGTTCCATTTTGCGGAGTAAATTTAACAGCATTGATGAATATATTGCCAATAACAGTTTTTATGGCCATTTTATCTGCAGAAACAATTAATTCTTTATCTACATTAATCTCACATGATATATTTTTTGATTCAGCAATGGGGCTATAAGCAGCAATTGCATCATTGATTACTTCATTTAGGTTGAGATCCTCTTTTTTTATTACAATACTATTAGTTTGAGATTGTGCCCATAATAGCAGATCCTTTAATAAATGAAATGCCCGATTAGATGAATCATTAATGTTACTGATGTAGTCTTTGCGTGTTTCATCAGTAAATTCATCATAATCTTTATTTAGTAAGTCGCTAAAACCAAGAATGTTATTAAAGGGAGATTGTAAGTCGTGTGCGATAATTGAGAACAATTTATCCTTAGTATTATTAAGCTTTGATAGCTCATTATTCTTGGTCGTCAGCACTGAAAAATAATTATTAGATATTCTGTAATACACAAAAAGAAATATTACACCAATGATAAAAATAATTAAATGGGCTAATCTGAAATAAAATATCCTTGTTTTTAACACATTTTTATATACAGTTGCAGGAAAAGAGATGCTGATACCTCCTCTAATTTCTCCTACTTTATAACCTTGTTTAGCATGGCATTTTAAACATTGTTCCTCAACAAACAAAGGGGCCATATACCTATACAGAGAGATTGAATCATCTTCAACTAGTTCCATGACCTCAGTGGCGCCTTGCTGAAATAATTTAAGTGAACTGGTTTCCCAGCTATCTGCTTTGTTCGCCGGGCGAATAGGATTTAAGCTGGTTATATGAAATTGAATATCATACTCAGCCTTATTTATCTCAGCCATCTGCCGTGTCATAAATGCAGGATTTATTTTGGTTAATTTCATTCCATCAACGGTAATAATATCCCTTAATGAGTCTTCCAGATATTGATTTGGCTGCGTTGATGCTGTGATAGGAACATAAACACCGTCATGCTTTGCATTCCAGGCCCGAGCAACTAATTGTTGTTCAAAAAAAGCTTGAGACTTATTTAGTACTAATTGTCTGTCATCAGATACTATAAGGTTATATTCCCATGAAAATGAGCCGATAGCAAATGCAATCCAGAATATTATTATTATTATTAAATACTTTTTTTTCATTTTATTTAGTCATTTGCTCTTTGAGCGTTATTTGATAGTCATTTGCCCTTCGGGCGTCATTCGATGGTCATTTGTTATTATTTCATTTCTTTCCTATTGATTTTATGTAATTATTTAGCTTTACTCCAAGATTATTAATTACTCCTATTAAGGTTTGATATTCATCTTCTTGTATCATTTTCCTGTTATACGCCTTTGTAAGCCAGGTTTTAGTTTCGTACAAAGATCCTCTGGAATAATAGTTTAAGTTTTTAGAATCTTTATAATGATATCTTCCAAACCCTTCACTTATATTTGCAGCTACAGAATCTGCCGATCTGACAAGCTGCTTGCCAATAGTATCCCTGCCTTGCCGGAAGGCAGGTTTTCCAAAATAATCTCAACTAATAACGATTTCCCAAACCTTCTCTCCAATTTCCATTGATAATTGATAAACTTGTAACTCTTCTAATTTCATATCTTAATAAATTTCCATTTTACAATCGAATGAATATTAAATGACAACTAGTTTCTTCCACTCAACCTACTAACCCACTAACCTAATAACTTGTTGATTTTAATCATTAATTCATCTCTTTTTATAGGTTTACTTATATAATCATCACACCCAACTTCGATTGCTTTTTCCCTGTCTCCGGATATTGCGTATGCAGTTTGAGCAATAATCAGAAGTTCCGGATTGAATTTCTTGATCTCCTTAGTTGCCTCATATCCATTCATAACAGGCAAATTGATATCCATGAGTACCAGATCAATATCAGCGTTTTCTTTACAAATCTCAACTGCCTCCTTGCCATCCTGAGCCCAAAGAGTATGTATCTTTGCAGTACTACACACTATATTTAAAAAATCATAACTGTCTTTATCATCTTCAACAATTAATATGATTTTTTCTTTATTAGTGTCATTTTTCCTTGTTACCTCTTTAATTACCTTAAGGCTTGTTGGTTCATTAGCTGTTTCTATCTCTTCAAAAGGAATGGTAAAGTAAAAAGTAGTGCCACTTTTTTTATCAACTGTGGCAATATCTGATTCCAACCAAATACTTCCTCCCAGTAGATTGGTCAGTTTCCGTGCAATAGATAAACCGATTCCGGTTCCTCCATATATTCTGGTATGTGAATCCTCAACCTGCCTAAAAACATCGAAAATCAGTTCTTGTTTTTCTTTTGATATTCCAATACCTGTATCTTCAACAAAAAATTTAATTAGATGTTGGTCGTTTTCCTTTTCAATTTCATAACCAAAGTGTACATGCCCTTCAGGTGTAAATTTGAGTGCATTTTTTAACAGGTTTATCAATATCTGTTTCAATTTGACGGAATCTGTTATAGTAATTAAATTCTCTCTACCTTCAGGCATTATCAAACTAAGATCAAGATGCTGCTTTTTAGTTATTTGCTGGTCGCCTTTTATTATATCATATACCTCGCCTAGAATAGCATGTATATCTTCCTGCTGATTATGAATCTTGATTTCTCCTGCTTCAATCAGCGTAATATCAAAGAGATCTTCAACAATGGTTAATAAATGATTACCACTTGCATTAACTATCTTATTATAAATAAGTGCTTCTTCATAAGGGATATCCTCACTAATAAGGTTTGTGAAACCTATAATTGCGTTAAGTGGTGTTCTTAATTCGTGCGACATGGTAGCCAGGAATGCTGATTTTAATCGGTCGGATTCCGTGGCTTTTTCCTTGGTCTTGGTTAGGTCATCAATATTTTGTTTCCTCTCAATAAACATACCAATGTTGAATGCAATGATTTCAAGGACTTCCAAATCATAGGCTGTATATGCATCTTTATTTTTATAGTCTTGCAACACAAGTACACCTATCACTTCTTGTGATGATCCACTCACTAAGGGTGCACCTACCCAAACAGAAGACGGGAATCCAATAAGTATGATATCTTCATGCTTTCTTAACTCTTTTTCAACTTCTTCTGTAATCAATTTTCCCTTACCTGATCTTCGCACCAAATCAGTAAAGCTACCTTCAAGTTCTTCAGGTTCGCCACCTTCATATGTTTCTGTTTCATCAACAAAATATGGAAATGTATAGGTATTAGTTAGTTTATCATAGAGTGCAACATAAAAGTTTTGAGCAAGTAGTATTGTGTTAATTTGGTTATGAATCTTTTCCAGGAAAGTTCGCAAATCGATATTTTCAACTGAATATTTAGATATTTCTAAAATAACTTTTTGTATTTGTTCAACACGTTTGCGTTCGGTAATATCCATGTGGGTACCACTCATTCTTAGGGGTTCTCCATTATCGGTCCATTCAGTTACCTTACCCCTGGCGTTAACCCATACCCATGTTCCATCTTTGTGTGGTTGCCTGAATTCTACTTCATAATAATCTGTTTCTCCTTTACGATGTTTTTCATTCGATGCATTTGCTTTAAGAAGGTCATCCGGATGCACATTATCACGCCAGGTATTCACGTCTATAGGTTCTAATTCTTCTAAAGTATAACCCATTATTTCTGCCCAGCGATTATTAAGTGTTAGTTCCCCGGTTTGTACATTCCAATCCCAGGTTCCAGCATTTGTACCTTCAAGGATATAGGAAAGTCTTTGCCTCTCTTGAGTCAGCGAATCTTCGACAAGTTTTCGCTTAGTGATGTCCTGAATAGGGCCAATCATCTTAATGGGATTTCCATCTTTATCAAATTCCAGTTCCCCATGTCCATGAACCCATCTTACCTGATGGTCATCAATTCGCCTAATACGGTACTCTTTGTTGAATGGTTCATGATTTTTCAAAACATTTGTTGCAAAATAATTCTGCATCATATCACGGTCATCTTCATGAACGATATTCACCCATAGCTCAACATTCTTATCTCTGTTTGTATCTATACCAAATATATCATCCAGGATTGTTGAACTTTGCCAATTACCTGTTTTAATATCCAGAACATAAGTACCTAATGAAGCAACCTTTTGTGATTTTCGAAGTAGACTGTCGGTTTCAAGTAATGCCATCTGAGATTTTCTTACTTCAGTAACATCAACAAGAACCGCAATAGACCGAACAACCTCACCAAGTTGATTTTTTTCTGATATAGCTGACATTAATACATTAATAATTTCACCATCTTTTCTTACATATTCATATGGTACGTCATTAATAATCCCGGTTATAAAGAAATTTGGCAGAATTTCATTGATCGCATATTCTTTTGAAGCCTCGGTTAAGAACTCTGTAGAATTAACACCAATTACTTCCTCTTCTGAGTATCCCATTATCTTAAGCCAGTGATTACTGACACTAATAAGCCGGCCCTCACGATCAATAGAATGCAACATTATGGGAGAATTTTTATATAAATTACGAAATTTCTCTTCACTAATGCGCAGTTCTTCTTCAGTATCCATACGTTCCATTTCTGCAGCAATCCGGTCGGAGAAAATTTGCAATAAGGATGATGCAACCTCCTCATTATCCATTGGTTTACTATCAAGAAGTACCATTATCCCAATAGGATCACCTGAGCTATTAAAAAGAGGAATACCCATATAGCTATCGATATTCATTTCTTTTAAAAGGAAATCTTCGGGGAACGATTTTTGAACATCTGTAGGATAATAACAGGCAGACTTTTCTATAACATTCTTGCAAGGAGTGTCTTTCAATAAGTATTCAAATTGTTTAATGGGTTTTCCTATTCCGATACCGGCTTTAACAATCACTTTTTCCTTGTTGGAGCTAAGTATACCAGCGAAAGCGTATTCGATATTTAAAGTCTGGGTGATATGCTTACAAACTTTCTCGATAAAGTCAAAACCTGTAATTGCGGAGAACTGTGTTGCTATACTTCTTAAGGCATCCTCAGCATATTTTCGCTTAGTGATATCATGATTAATTGATAAACCGGCATGTTCTTTTTTGTACTCTATCAGTGTTACAATCACTTCTGTCCAATACTCACTTCCATTCTTGCGTCTTTTCTTTTCAACTGCTGTAATCGTTTCTCCTTTCAATAGTTTATCTTCTAAATTTTCAGTATTCATATCTCCCGATTCTATAACCTTAAAATCGTGGATGATATTCATAGTTAGCAATTCATCTATTGTATATCCGGTTTGTTTAACAGCTGCATTATTTGCCTCTATTATTTGTCCGGCGTTTGCACCGCCAATTTTTGTAACATATACGGCACTTCCAAGATCCTCAAATAATCTTTTAAACCTCTCTTCGCTTTTTCCCAACTCACGTTCTGATAACTTCTGAATGGAGATATCACGCCATACGCAATGTAAGAATTTCTCTTCATCAATTTGAATTGCAGTTAACAAAACTTCAACAGGAAGTACTTTATCATCTCTCTTCTTATGGTCCCATTCAAAGCGATGACTACCATTTGTAAAAGCAATGGACATCATTTCATTTGCCTTTTCAAATGAGGGTTCTCCGTTTGGTTGATATTGCGGAGATATTTCAGAAGGATGTTTGTTTAGTAGCTCGTCCTTGTTCCTGTATCCAAGCATAATAACTGTTGCCTCATTACAATCAACAAATTTATTGTCCTTAATAATCAGAGTGGGATCAGCTGTTTGATCAAAAAGTTGTCTGTATTTATTTTCACTTTGAATAAGTGCTTGCTGTATTTGGATTTGTTCAGTTACATCACGAGATACAAAAAGGACCTGTTTATTACTAATATTTCCTGTGCTGTGTAAGTAAATCCACCTGCCGGATTTATGTTTAAATCGAAATTCGATTTTTTCAGAAACTCCTGTTTCTGTTCCTTTAAATATTTTTTTTATTCTTTTGTTTACATAATCTTTTAATATAGATAATAATTCCTTCTTATCGTCGGGATGCATAAAATCAAAAGGAGATTTGCCAAGTAGATATTTCACATCATAGCCAGAAAGGGCTGCCATTGCAGGACTTACATAAGTATAGGGTAGTGTTAAATTAAAGGTATGTAAGGAGATCGCATCACTGGTATTCTTTGCAATTAAGCGAAATGTGTCATCAGATACTTGATTATTTGTACCGATTTCCTTTTTGCTTAGTTTTTTCCAGAATGATGTTTTTTTATTCTCGGATGATTGGACTTTAGTTTTTAAACTTTCAAACTCAGCTATCTTTTCACGTAATTCTTCGATCTCCCTTATTAGCTGTTCTTGGGTTTTTTGTACAGAATTTTCCATAGAGTAATCTTAATATATATTAAGTCCTATTTTGTTTTCTTTTTATTTCATTTCATTCGTCTCAATCTTTGCGGTTATTTTTTTACCGCTCCCTGCCTTCTGTAGGTAGGATTCACAAAGTTAACTTAATCCTGTCTTCAGCATGCAATGCTCGCTATTTTTTTCGTTGCGTATGTGTTGCGAGACACCAACCCACAACCCGCAACTTCTTACCACATCACCTTACCAATCTCCTTACGTATCAATACCAGATCAATAGGTTTAGATACGTATCCATCACATCCTAAATTTATAAAATGTTCTTTATCACCAATCATTGCCTGTGCTGTAACAGCAATTATTGGAATATTTGCAGTTTCTTTGCTCGATCTAAGTATCCTCACAACCTCTTCTCCATCAATTTTAGGTAACGACATATCCAGAAGGATTAAATTAGGTATTATAGATTTGGCTAATGATAACGCTTGTTCACCATCTACAGCTTCAGAGATAATATATTCTTCTCCGAGTATTGCTTTTATTGTAATCATATTATCCTTATTATCCTCCACTACCAATACTTTTGGCAGACTTGTATTTTTACTATCTTTTTTAACAGATTTATTAAAATTTTGATATTGAGAACGGTTTTCTTTCAAGGCAAATGGTTCAGGTGTAGGTTCCTCGCTTTTTCTTCCTACTCGTGGCTCAATACCAAGCATTAATTTTATTTTAGACACTAGTCCTGAAATATCCACATCACCCTTAATTATTAGCTGTTGTATATTATTAGAGCTCAACCTTGCCAAATCTTTCCTTGTCAGATCTTTTGCCGTGAGAACTAACACCGGAGTATTTTTAGTTTTATATGAACTCCTAAGTTTTTCCAATACTTCGAAACCATCAATATCTGGCATCATTAAATCGAGGATAATTCCATCGGGAACTTTGTGTATCATAAAATCTAATGCTTCCTTACCACTTTTAGCTACGTCATAGCTATAATTTTCATGTTCAAGTACTAATTTCATTTGAACGATTGCATCTTCATTGTCTTCAACAAGTAGAATATGGGGAGTAGAATCTTCTTTTGATTTTGCCTTACCCGGTTGCCTCTCCAATTCACTAATAATTCGTTTTATTTCTCTATTAAGTTCAATTGGTGCTACATCACTTTTTGAGATTACAGATGACACTTTTCCTGCTAATTTTGCCTTATCTTCTTTCGTAAGATCTTTTGCTGTTACAATTATAACTGGTAAATTTAATGTTGCGCTATTCTTACGTATATTGGACAATACCTGAAATCCGTCAACAACGGGCATCATAAGGTCAAGTACCAGAATATCAGGGATTTTGTCTTTCAATAATTTAATACATTCCTCTCCTCCATTGGCTCTTATAGTATTTATTTTCTCAGCTTTGAGAATTTCAGCCATCTGATTAAGATCAACCTCGTTATCATCTACAATCATAACAGATTTAGGATTTTTATTAATCTGTTTAATTTCTGCAAGGAATAACTCTTTATCAATTGGTTTGCTGATATAACCCATCGCCCCAAGTGCAAACCCTGTTTCTTTATCTTCAGATACAGAAACTATAATCACCGGTATATTTTTAGTAAGAGTATTGCTTTTTAATTTTTGCAATACTTCCCAACCATCCATATCTGGCATAACAATATCAAGTGTAATAGCAACCGGTTGATATTTCTCAGCAAGTTTTATAGCTTCTTTCCCGGAAGTTGAACTAATTGTTTCGTAGCCTTCTTCTTTGAGATATTTGCAAATATTTTTAACTATTTTTTCATCGTCATCAACCACAAGAATTTTTTTACCAATTTGCGTTCCCATTTTATTTCCACTATCAGCTAAGTAGTTTTGTTGAATTTCTTCATGCCATCTAATTGGGATTGTGACTGTAAAAACTGTGCCTTTATTAAGTTTGCTACTAACATCTATTTTGCCGCCAAGTATTTTTGTCATTTTACTTGCAATGGTAAGCCCCAACCCGGTTCCTTCGTATTGGCGTGAGGTTGTGCCATCTGCTTGTCGGAACTCATCAAAAACATATGGGAGAACATCTTCTGCAATACCTATTCCAGTATCTTTTACTTCAATAGTTACATTTTCCTGATCGTGTTTAACGGAGATTGATATTCCACCTTTTTTTGTAAATTTCACCGCATTACTTACTATATTTGAAATTACCTGGTAAAGCTTTAATTCATCATTTTCAATGCTTGGCAAGTTTTCAGGTAATTCTAATGATAACTTCAATCCTTTCTCCTCAGAAATTGTGTAAAAGTTATCTATTATTGATTGTAGAATAGCTTTAACAGAAATCGATTCAGGTATGATTTCCATTTTACCGGCTTCAATTTTAGATAAGTCTAGAATATCATTAATCAATAACAAAAGCCTTTTGCCACTTCGTTCAACGATATTAAGATAGTTAATTTCCTCATTATCAAGCTTGTTTTTAGTTTGTGAAATTAATACATTCGAAAGTGCCATAATGGAATTTAGAGGTGTTCTTAACTCATGGCTCATATTTGAGAGGAATTCGCTTTTCAGTTTATTTGCAAGTTCAACCTGTATTTTCTGAGAATCAAGTTCAATATACTGCTCCTGCAGCTCATCTGATGTACGTTGCAATTCAATTGCCTGGTTCTGTAATTCTTCGGTCTGCTTCTGCAACTCTTCTGATTTTGCTTCAAGATTCTGATTTGAAATAGAAAGCTGTTCTGCAAAAATCCGTGTTCTCTCACCTGACATAAGATTTGAGTACGAAGTACTTATCCCATTCCATGATATTTTTAGCATTTCAATAATGTCATTATCGAAACTATGTATATTTATGAGTGAAATAATTGCTATAACGTTATCATCATTTAATATTGGAATAGTAACAATTTCTTTAGGTATTGCTTCGCCTGCAATAGTTTTATAATTAAAAATTGTAGTTTTAGGAATGTTAAGAAGATAGTAGAGGCCTTTTGTAGAGATTGCATTACCAATCTCGCCTTCTAAACTCTCAACGCTAAAAGATTTCAATGCTTTTTCGTTTGCACCAATAGATGTGAAATGCTCATATTCTCCGGTTACTTCATTCAGAATATAAAAGGCACTCATAGTAGCTCCGGAAATTTCCATCAGCTTCCTTAGAAGTTCGGATCCAAACTCCATCATTGATGCGGGTTTAATCAAAGTTTCGGAAATATCCTGAACTCTTTGTTGAATCTTCAATTTAGATGCTATTGTGTCAGCCATTCTGTTAAACTCCAATGCCAATGATCCCGACTCATCTTCAGATGTAATTTTATTTCTCATCGATAAATCACCACCACCAAATTTTTGAGCAACCCTGTCCATTTCTACAATGGGTTTTGAAAAACTTTTCCCAATATACCAGGCGACAGGTAATATTACTATTGTAATAATAAAGAATATGATGAGTAAGCTCCACATCATATCCCTAATCGGGGCATTTAATTCTCTAAGGTCCTGTTTACACACAAAGCCCCATCCTGTTTCCGGAAAGTAAGTATAAGCTGCTAGTACTTCTTCACCTCTATAATCAGTAGTAATATCTATCCCTGTCTTTCCACTTGCAGCAGCTAGTGCCGGCGCAGCATTTATGTGAAGTTTCAAGGGTGCATCTGCTTGCCAACGAAGTTCATTCAATGCCAGCGCATCTTCATTTACAATTAAAGTTTCACCAGTCTCTCCTAATCCAACCCGGTCGAGTAATTGTTGAAAGAGAGTATTCTTTAAATTTGTTTTTGCAACCAATATGCCCACTATTTGATCTCTTTTATCATCTGTGCCATATATCGGAATTGAATAATCCATTGTGTATTCTCCCAACGTATTTGAGAAATATATCTCAGTAAGAGAGAGCTCACCGGTTGCCATTGGTACTGTGAAGAAGTCTTCATTCCGGATTTCAATACCTTCCAGGTTTTTTTCTGTAGAAACTAATATTTTAGCAGTTATTGGATTGACAACAAACAACATATAATATGATGGAGAGTTACTCAAATAACGATTTAGTATCGTCCGTACAATCGTTATAATCTCATTTTTATTATGACCATTATTGGTAGGCTGAATAATATATTGTAGATCAGCCAATTCCTTATCAGCTGATATTGTACGCAAATCACCCACTCGTTCAGTTAACCAGTCATGCAAACGTTCAACTTTCAAATCACGTATAGCAACTAGTTTGTCAAAAGTACTTGTTTCGATTACATTAACCCTTTGAAAATAAGTTATAGTCAATACACATAACAAGGGGATTAATGTTAATACAAGAAACCAGAAGGTTAAACGTGTTTGTATGGATTTAAATTTGTATATTTTCATCTGTTTAAAGTTTTTTATTTAACTGAAAATGAAGAAAATAAAAAACTTCTTCACATTCAGGAATTCGCATAAAAATTTTAATCCTGCCTGCCTGTTCGGCAGACAGGATTAAATTTATTTATACTCATTTCATATCTTTAATATTTCGTTACCTTTCATGAAGAGCTATTTCGTTAAAAATGCTAGTTAATATATTACCCCCTTGTTCTTAAAAACAGTAAAAGGTGTATAAAGTAAAAATAGTAATTTATCATATATGTTTCTTAACCTCGTGTTTACAACTCAACACAAAACCCGGTAACTATCAAAGCGTTCCGTATCCCGATATCTATCTTGACGCATCTTGCAATCCGCACTTAATCCCCTTCAATGGCCTTAATTTTACTCTCCAAATTTCTTATTCTTAGTTCTCTTCCAACAAACACTTTCATTGCCTCATCCAGTTTTTTATTTTTTTCATCCAGTTCTCTTGTTCTTTCTAAAACCAACTCTTCAAGATTTTCGCGGTGTTTCTTAAGTTCATTTTCAGCTTCTTTTAAACTTGAAACATCCAATCCCATCCCAACCAAAACTTGTTCTTCATCCATTATAATTTTTTTTCCGGTAAAATAATAGGGGGTTCTTTTGCCCTCTCTGGAAACTAAATTAGCTTCGGCATCAGAGGTGCCTTTTTTAAATACTTGACTTATTCTTTCAGCGATACGTGTTTTATCATCTCCCTCAAATAAATCCACCGGGCTTATTATACTCATTTCACTTTCTGAATACCCGGAAACAGTTTCGAGATTTTTATTCCAGTTAACAAATTTCCCATCAGTGTTTATTTGATAAAAAAGCCCGGGAAGTGCATTTATCAGCTCTTCAGAATATTCTTTTTCTTTTAATAGTTTATCTTCTGTATTCTTACGATCGCTAATGTCCTGACATGTTATAATAGCTCCATGTTCAAATGGTGCAATGGATATTGTTAGATATTTGTCTTTATACCTCAATTCCTCAAATGTTTTTTGATTGCCCGATTTGATGATGTTTATCATCTCAGTGTACATATCAATTTTATGATGGTTAGCATAATCCATGTACATAACATCCCCTTTATTTGGATGCCTGTTTCCGCTCATCTGTTTCAAATTGCTGGAAATTACTTTTCCTTCGTTATCAACTATTATAGTAGCAATTGGATTATTATGAAATATAGCAAAATTAAATGCTTCTTTTTCAGCAAGAGCTATTTCTGTGAGTTTGCTTCCAGTGATATCAATGTGTGTTCCGTACATCCACAATGGTTTACCGCCATCAGTCCATTCAATAACCTTTCCTCTTACATTCACCCAAACCCAGTATCCGTTTTTATGTGGTTGTCTGATAATTACATCAAAATAATCCAGCTCACCCTTAAAATGTTTTTCGAGTAAAGCATCGGCATTTGGTAAATCATCAGGATGAACATTATCATTCCATGTGTGAACACCAATCGGCTCCAGTTCTTTGAGTGTATATCCCATAATACCAGCCCACCGTTCATTAAATATCACTTCGCCGCTTTGAACATTCCAATTCCAGGTTCCTGCATTTGTACCTTCAATAATATTTGCCAGAATTTGTTTTTCATTAAATAGCATTTCTTCAACATGTTTCAGCTCTGTAATGTCTTTTATTATACTTGTGATATTTACAATAGAACCATTTTCTTCAATAAAAGTAACTGTAACATCAGCAGGAAATATCTCACCATTTTTTCTTTTTAAGGGATACTTGGTTTGCATAACACTCTTTCCTGCTTTAAGAGCTTCATTAATTTTTTGGCCAAATTCGTCAGACGATTTCTGATCAACATGAAGGAATGTTACTTCTCTTCCCTCAAATTCTCCTTGCTCATAACCAAAAATATTATAAGAATCATTAGCCCACTCAATAACTCTGTCAGGCATTTTTACCGAAAAGATTGCATCACTAATTGAGTTAGTTAACCTTTCTAGATACTCTTTACTTGCTTTAAGTTCATCTTCTGCATTTTGTCGTTGCGAAATGTCCTTAAAAACACAGTACGTTTGTTTAAAACTGCCATCAGGATTATATCCAACGCATCCTTCAAATGATATGTCTATATAATGACCGGATTTGTGCCGAACCTTGAAATGGATATCATGAACATAACCACGCTTTTTAAATTCAGGAAAATTTTTCTCAAATTTTACTTTCCAATCAGGATGCAGGAAGTCTTTAAAAAATTTACCAATTACCTCTTCTCTGTTATAACCGAGTGTGTTCAACCATGTTGGATTAACATCCTTAAAGCTTCCATCCGCATTTAACGACTGATGCGATAATGGAGCGTTATCGTAAAGAGCGCGATAATTCTCTTCGCGCTCTTTCAAATTCTCCTTAATATTATTAATCTTTGATACAGATTCTTCCAATTCAGCAACTCTTGATATTAATTTCTCATTCTCTTTTAAGAGTTGTTCATTAGTTAATTTATCCGGGTTTCCCATATCATTTTTTTCTGTTTATATATTGTGCTATAGATTGTGGTGATTTTAGTGCTGTTAATCATCAAGATAAGTTAGTCATTAATTTTTCTGTATATCTTAGTAAATTTATTCTCCCTACGTAGTTTATGTTTAAATCCTATAGCAGGGATCTCTGCTTCTCCAAGTATAAGGTATCCATTCTTATTTAGCGAGTTGTATAATCTTTTAAATACTATCTGCTGATATTCAGGATCCAAATAAATTAATACGTTACGACAAAGCACAATATCGAAATTACCGAAAATACTATCAGAAGGCACAGCCTTTTTTTTATCGAGCAGATCAAAGTATGAGAACTGCACCATTTTTTTTATTTCATCATCAATTATATAGTTTTCTTTACCTTTTGTGAAATATTTTAACAGGATTGAAAATTTTACCCTTCTAATACTTTCAATATCATAACTTCCTGCTTTTGCTTTATTTAAAGCTTCCATATCGATGTCTGTGGCAAAAATATTCAGGTTTAACTTTTTATGTTCTTTTATTTGGAATTCGTTGAGCAAAATTGCCATTGAATATGGTTCTTCACCAAATGAACATCCTGCCGACCATATTCTTAAACTACTACCATTATTTTTTTTTATCGAATAATATAGTTCAGGGATTACTATTTTGTTAATGTATTCAAATGTTAAAGAATTTCTGAAAAAACGACTGACATTTATGGTAAAAGCATCAATCAGTTTATCAATCTCATCAGGATTATTTTTCAGATATTCGAGATATTCATCGTTATTTTTTTTTCTGGTATTATAAATTCTTTTATTTAGACGACGCTCAATCATCTCACTTCGGTATGCTGAGAAGTCGAGGCCTATTCGCTCCTTTAGTAAATTTAGTATTTGATTAAAACTATTCATTTATCTATCAGAATATTCTTTATTTATTTTGTTACGTCCTTAGCATATTCCATTCCATTGCGGTTAAATTTATACCACAATGTTGGCTAAGTAATTTTGTTGTTTTCTGCGTGTTTAAATTGTTTTTTTAAATTATTAGATATGGAGTCCTTCTAGTTTATTAATTATCAAATATTTCTGTTAATTAATTTAGTTCAATAATTTTTATTTGGAATGAAAAACTATGTAAGTATGCGCCGATCCCTAAACAGGGTAAATATAAAAAAAAAAGTAAGAAACTACAAATTGCAATGGTGTATTACGATTTTTTCAAACCAACTGAATAAAATAAATACTAACAATCAACTAATTGATGATGTTTTGGATACTGGTAAATCACAAAGTATATACTAGCATTGTTGGGAGATATTTACTAATTTTGTACAAAGTACAGTTGGTTATGAATTTTGAAGTAGAGGATAGGTATTTTGTTGTTGGTGGAGCCGGAAGCGGCTTTGGAAGAGCCATTGTAAAGGGATTAGCAAATGAAGGAGCTAATGTATTAGCTGTTAGTCGTACAGAGGAAAAACTCATTACTTTAGTAGATGAATTTTCGGGTAATGTAGAATATTTATCTGGTGATATCATGACTTCTGAGATCCAACAAAAGATTTATAATTTGGCAGAAAAAAAACAAGTTTCAGGTATTGTTTTTAATGCTTCAGGTCCGCCAGCAGGAGGGATCAACGATATAAATATGCAGATGTGGGACGAGGCCTGGAAAACTGTAGTACGGTGGAAAATTGATTTTGCAATGAAGTTATTGCCTGTGCTTAAAAAGCAAAAATATGGCAGGATGCTATTTATTGAGAGTGTTTCTGTTAAGCAACCAATTAAAAATTTGGTGCTTAGCAATGCTTTAAGACCTGCTATTGTTGGCTTTGTTAAAACGCTTTCTCAAGAAATAGCCGCAGATGGAATTACAGCTAATATATTAGCCCCCGGTTATCATGCAACTGATGCTATGCAGAGGTTGTTCAATAAAAAGTCAGAACGTGAGGGGATAAGTAAAGAGGAAGCCAAATTATCATTTGAAAATGAAATACCTGTTGGTTCTATGGGTACGCCTGAAGAAATGGCAAGTCTGGCTTTGTGGCTATTATCACCATTATCAAGATACGTTACAGGCCAAACTATAACCCATGATGGTGGACTGGTAACCTCACTTTTTGGATAACATTTTAACTAAATATATAAATCATGAAAATTAACAGATACGAAGACATCTCTGAAATAGAAAGAGAAGCAAAAAAGGATTACATCGACCGTCATTCTCCATTTATACATTGTGAAGGGAAAGCTGTAGTAGGGGAAAAATTCACTGTGAAAGTTAAACTTGGAAACGAATATGTTCATCCTGATGATTTTGACCATTACATTGCCTATGTTCAGTTGTGGAATAGGGAGTTTATGCTCGGACAAGCTTCTTTTGCACCAGGTACACTAGGTAATAAGCCTGGCCATGTTGAGGTTGATTTTCACATTGTACCAACAAGGGATATGAAACTTATGGCTATGTCGTTTTGCACAAAGCACGGCTTGTGGCAAAGTGATGAAGTGGCTGTTAAGGTATAGTAAGTTTCCGTTTCAAATTACCTGGCTATTAAGCTGATTTGATAGTCTAATATGGACAGTTGAAAGTGCATTAATAATTGCTAGCTAAATTATTATTTTATATTTGCTCGTTTTTGCATTAATGCCACTGAAGATGAGGTTTCACTTTTTAGCTGTATTTGTTGGAGTTTTTTTTCTGAATATTATTTTATTCGGGCAAGATGAATCACCATGGAAAAAGGTTAAAGATTCTGATGGAATAGTGGCTTATGTGCAAAAGTCGCCTCCATCACAAATGAAAAAAGTAAAAGTAGAAACTGTCATTAAATCAACTTTGTCAGAGATTGTTACGATTATTAAGGATGCTAAAAATCATAAGAACTGGGTGTTTTTTAATAATTTTGCTGAGATAATTGATAATACTGACGAATTACACTGGAAGTATTATGGCTATACCGAATCTCCATGGCCGGTTTGCGATCGTGATTTTATTACTTGCGTTACTTTATGTCAGAATAAAATAGATCATTCCATAACAATTACCTCTTTAGCTCTTCCTGATTTTTTACCCGAAAAAGAGGATTGTGTCAGAATTAGAAACCTGACATCAGTATGGTATCTGGTACCAAAAAGTAATGGTGATGTTTATACAGTATTAGAGATTGAAGTTGATATTGGAGGAAAGATACCGCAATGGTTGGTGAACATGGCAATTACCAAAGGGCCGCTAAGCACTATGAAAGGTTTAATAGAAGTATTGAATTCTAATAATTATCATCATAAAAAGCTTGATTATATTGAAGAGTTGCAGATAAATTCTAAACCTGCGTTTTGAGAAAATATCGATCGGGCACTCCCATTACAAAAGAAGAATCACAGTTTCTTACTAAAACTCAATTTCCAAATTTAATTTATCTTTTAGGTTAATGATTTGTGGATATTTCTTAGTCATTTCTGTAAACTTCTCACGATCGGTATAAGCAGTTTTCTGATCATTTTTTGCAGGAGTAATAGGTACTAGGGTTATCTGGTTGTTGTTCAGTTCTTTCTTTAAAAATTCCAGAAGTGATGTAACCGATAGAATATCCTTTGAAATAATCAACGAGTCAACTTTGTATTCAATTTCAAATCCATCTTTTAAAGTTGGTTTATACTTAGCAATTGCGTTAGCGAAGCTAGGTGATTCTTGTTTATACGAATTTACAAACTGTTCCCAAATATCATGTAACTTTTCTTGAGAGAATTCAGTGGCGATTACAGTTTCATCTTCTTCCTCACTATCTTCTTTCTTTTTCTTTAATGCTTCAAGACTATTCTTAATTGAAATGTTCTTGATAACTCTGCCATTTCCCATATCTTTTGAGGCAGTTCTTTTATTAGGAATCTCTTCTTTTTTTGTAATAGTGGTTATTTCCTTGGTATCTATTGCTGCAGGTTCATCTTTTACATCTGCTTCACTTTGTTTAGGATTAGAAGTGAGCTCAGTGTTCTTCTCAACATGAGTTTCAATTATTTTAGCCTTTGACTCATATTCTGGTTTTTTTTCTTCTACTTTTGGCTTTATCACAGGTTGTCTGCTTACAGCAGATTGTTTTTGCGTAGACGCGATTGAATTGAGTTGACTAAGATCAAGTAGTGCTATCTCAATGTGTAGCTTTTTATTGCTACTGCCTTTATAGCTCAGGTCGAATTTATTACATATCTGTAATGCACTAAGTATAAAGTCGGCAGGGCAGGCATTTGCTTGTTTGGTATATTTCACTTTTAGTGATTCACTGGCATGCATTAATACTATTGTTGCAGGATTTTTAAGTACCAGCAGGCTACGCAAATGTTCAGCTAATCCTACAATAAAATGTTGACCATCAAATCCATTCTCAATAATTTCATTGAAAACGAGTAATAGATTTGAAATATCATTACTGATTAGATAGTCTGTAATTTTGAAATAATATTCGTAATCGAGAATATTAAGGTTCTCAATTACATTTTTGTATGTCATCGAACTGCCACTGTAACTTACAATCTGATCAAATGTTGAAAGCGCATCTCTTAATGATCCATCCGCTTTTTGTGCTATGATATGAAGAGCTTCGATTTCCGTTTCAATATGTTCTTCTTTTGCTACATAGGCTAGGTATTCAGCAATACTGTCTACTGTAATACGTTTGAAATCAAATATTTGGCATCTGGAAAGTATTGTAGGAATGATTTTATGTTTTTCGGTAGTTGCCAGTATAAATTTTGCGTAGGCAGGAGGCTCTTCTAATGTTTTTAGGAAAGCATTGAAAGCTGCCTGCGAAAGCATATGTACCTCATCAATTATATAAACTTTATAATTTCCAACCTGTGGTGGAATGCGTACTTGTTCAACCAGGTTACGAATATCGTCAACCGAGTTGTTTGAAGCTGCATCAAGTTCATGAATATTAAAAGAAGCGTTATTGTTAAACGATGTACATGATTCGCATTTGTTGCACGGTTCGTGATCTACAGTTAGGTTTCCGCAATTTATTGTTTTTGCAAGTATCCTAGCGCAAGTAGTTTTGCCAACTCCACGAGGTCCGGTAAACAAAAATGCCTGTGCCAGATGGTTGTTTTTAATAGCATTTTGTAATGTTGAAGTTATAGATTTTTGACCAACAACCTGGTAAAATGTTGATGGACGATATTTTCGTGCCGATACAATAAAATTCTCCATTTATTACTAAAATTGAAATTCAAAAGTAGGTAATTTATCGTGGGTAAAAACAAATATTTTCATAAACTTAATACTCAATTAAGGAAAATTGCTAACGGAAAAAGTGAATAGCCAGTATTGATAATTTCTGGTTTAATATTAATTATTAGTAAATTCCTGTGCTTTTTAAACATAGTTTCATATTCTTAATACATGTATGAAGCAATATTTGAAATTTCTGTACTTTTGACCATATGGAAGAACTATTAGTTTTTGTCCCAAAAAAGACCAACCGAGTACAATATGTATTCAGACTAGTATTTAAAGATCTGTTGAGAATAAAGTCTAAACTTACTTCTGATTTAGATGAGTTTCTTTCAGCAGATACTGCAAAGTTAATTTATGCAGATGAGCCGTATTCGGATGATCTTTATTTTCAAGCCACTGATCTCCTCTTTCACAGAGGAATAGAAAATATTGATGTCGATTATATTGATTTTGAGGAAAATAAAGCTCTGTTTCCTGTTTATGACAAAAACTCAGCATTACCGTTTGATGTATTTTCTGCAATATTCTTCCTCGTCTCACGGTATGAAGAGTATCAACCGTATGTTCCTGATAATCACGGAAGATTTACTGCTCACCTTAGCGTAAGTGCCGCATTAAATTTCCTGGATAAGCCAATGGTTAATATCTGGGCGCTAAATATCAAGAGAATCATTCTTGAGAAGTATCCTAAGATGAATTTCCCGAATATAGTTTACCGTTTTCGGCCGACTTACGATATAGACTCAGCTTTCACTTTTTCACAAAAAGGGCTTGTGCGGTCTGTTGGAGGTTATCTAAGAGCTGTTAAAGAGTTTAGATGGAGTGAGATTGTTCAACGGACCAGAGTTCTGTTTTCAGGCTTCAAAGATCCCTTTGACACTTTTGATCTGCAAATTGAATATCAAAAGAGGTACAACCTGAAACCAGTATATTTCTTTTTGTTTGGTCATTACGGACATTTTGATAAAAACATAAATACACGAAATCGTATTTTTCGCTTTTTAATAAAAAAGATAAGTGATTATGCGCAAATTGGCATTCATCCATCATACTATACAAATGAGAATCCTGAAATGCTGAAACGTGAGATCAAGAATCTTGAAATGGTTGTTAACAAGGATATTACGCAAAGCAGACAGCATTTTTTAAGATTAAATTTACCGATAACATACAGGAACCTGATAGAGGAAGACATAACAGATGACTATTCTATGGGATACGCAGCTTTGCCAGGATTTAGAGCAGGAATTTGCAACTCTTATAATTTTTATGATCTGGATATTGAAATTGAAACAAAATTAAGAATTCATCCTTTCATGGTTATGGATGGAACTCTTAAAGATTATATGAACCTAACTCCTACAGATGCTATTGAGCAGGTAAAACATTTAATTAGTGAAGTTCGGAAAGTTAATGGTACATTTACAAGCCTATGGCATAATGAATCCTTAAGTGATGAGAAAAGATGGAAAGGATGGCGAAAAGTTTATGAAGAACTATTGAAAGAGGCTGCAGAAGAATAGATAATAATTAGAAATTCATGTTAACTTATCAATTCTACAACATTGATAGTTTTTTTAAAACATAGCGAAATAGACAAAGATAAATGGGACGATTGTATATCACAAGCGTTTAATGGTAATATTTATGTTTATTCGTGGTATTTGGATTTAGTGCATGAAGATTGGGATGCGTTGGTTGAAGATGATTATCAGAGAGTAATGCCTCTTACACTAAATAAGAAATTTGGCATTACATATTATTACCAACCATTTTTTACTCAACAGTTTGGCGTTTTTTCAATAAGCTTGCTAAACCCTGATATTGTTAATGATTTTATAGAGAATATACCTGCTCATGTGAAACTAATAGATGTTAACTTCAATAGTTTCAATAAAATAGATAATAAAATATATGAGATTACTTTGAATAGTAATTATGTGTTAGATTTAATAAATGAATATCCAAAACTGGCATCCGGTTACTCAACTAACACAAAGCGTAATCTTCAAAAAAGTTTTAAGAATGAACTCACTTTTATGAAAGGAGTTAAACCTGAAGATGTTATTAGTCTGTTTAGAAACAATAAAGGGGCAGATATTACGAAATGGAGCGACAAGAATTATATTGTTTTACAGAGAATTATATATACATCCATTCACAAAGGAATGGGATTTACATGCGGAGTGTTCACTAAATATAATGAGTTATGCTCAGCAGCTTTTATCCTCAAAGAACATAATCGGATAATCTTTCTTTTTTCCGGATCAAATACTGCAGCACGAAGCAATGGTGCGATGACCTTTTTGATAGATTCGATAATTAGAAATAATTCACCGGGAGGTAAGGTATTTGACTTTGAAGGATCTAATGATGAGAATCTGGCCCGCTTCTACAAAGGTTTTGGTGCAAAAAACACAACTTACACAAGATTGAATATTAACAAATTAACCTTCTATCAGAATATCTTGTTAAAAATATATAAGAAATGCGTTGTAATATCAACTAATTAATTAAATCGTTTATTTTTGTTAAAATGAGCACTACGGTAAGGGAAATAGGCAAATCAAATTCTTTGTTTAACCAATTTTTGTTTGAACTTAGAGATCGCGAAATTCAATGTGATAGTATGCGTTTTAGAAGGAATATGGAAAGGGTAGGGGAGATATTCGCATACGAACTGAGCAAAGAACTGGAGTATGTGGATAAAGAAGTAGTTACTTCTCTGGGTATTGCACCAATGAGAGTGCTCGCAGAACAACCCGTTATAGCAACAATACTACGCGCAGGGTTACCACTCCATCAAGGTTTATTAAATTATTTCGACAGCGCTGATAGTGCATTTGTTTCTGCATACCGAAAGTACAGGAAGAATAAAAATTTTGTTATCAAAATGGATTATATATCTTCTGCATCTCTGTTAAATAAGGTTCTGATTATTAGCGATCCAATGCTTGCTACCGGAGGGTCGATGACTACTTCAATAAAGGCTCTTCTCGAGAATGGTAAACCAAAACATATACATGTTGTAAGTCTTGTAGCTAGTGAAGAAGGTATACACGTTATTAAAAAGAATTTTTCACTGAACAATCTTACATTATGGGTTGGTGCGATTGATAATGAACTTACTGCTAAAGCATACATTGTACCTGGTTTAGGCGACGCAGGAGATCTTGCATTTGGCTCAAAATTGGATTAGAGAATTATGGCAAATATTAAGCTAATAAAAGAAAATGTACTTATATCGTTAGATTCGATAAAAAGTCATTTGTTAAGAACAGTACTCACTATTATGATAATTGCCTTTGGTATTATGGCTTTGGTAGGAATATTAACAGCTATCGACGCGGTTGAGTATTTTTTAAATAACAATTTTGCTATGATGGGCTCAAATACTTTTAATATTCAAAACAGGGCGCTTAGAGTTCATATCGGAGGCAATAGTGTTAGACCTAAAACATTTGAGCGTATTGGTTATAGGCAGGCTGTCGAGTTTAAGGAAGAGTACGATTTTCCTGCTATAACTTCACTTTTTATACGTGGGACAAGTATTGCTACGGTTAAGTTCGAATCTGAAAAAACAAATCCCAATAGCCAGGTTCTAGGCGTTGATGAAAATTATATTACTACAGCAGGACTGGAACTGGAAAAAGGTAGGATGTTTTTGCCAATTGAGGTGCATCAAGGTAATCATGTAACCATTATTGGTAGCGAGATAGCATCTACGTTATTTAAAGATAATGAAGATCCAATAGGAAAAATAGTCTCGATAGGTGCTGGAAAGTATAAAGTAATAGGAGTTTTGAAAGAAAGAGGGTCAAGTATCGGTTTTAGTGGCGACAGATCATGTTTGGCACCTCTTGGTAATGTAAGGCAATATTTTTCACGACCAAATATGAATTATACAATAAGCATAATGGTTGATGACCAATCGAAAATGGAATCAGCTATTGGAGAAGCTATGGGTGTTTTTAGGCGCATCCGCCAAGATAAATTGGGTGAGGAAGATTCTTTTTCAATAGTTAAAAGTGACAATGTTGCAAATATGCTAATTGACTTAACCTCTAAGCTCCAGATAGGAGCAACAGTTATAGGTCTTATTACATTAATTAGTGCAGCAATCGGACTTATGAATATTATGTTAGTTTCCGTAACAGAACGCACACGAGAAATTGGTATACGAAAGGCTGTGGGTGCCACAAGCAGGACAATACGAAATCAGTTTTTAGTAGAAGCAATTGTACTAGCTCAAATTGGAGGTATTGTGGGTGTTATAGCAGGAATTTTAATTGGTAATGGTGTATCAGCCATGACCGAAAGTGCTTTTATTATACCATGGTGGTGGATATTGTTAGGACTCAGCTTGTGTTTAGTAGTTGCTCTCTTATCAGGAATTATTCCTGCAAATAGAGCTGCTAAACTAGATCCTATTGAATCATTAAGGTATGAGTAATATTGATAAATTAATCTAAAAAATAAGGAGACTTTAATTAGGTTCTAGAAAAAAAAAGGCGCAAAAGAACCACCACTTCTTTGCGCCCATGCTTGAGTTGTTAAACCCGCTTGCTATTTGTTTTTCAATTTTTTAGTGATATTATTAGCTTGTGCGCTGTATGCACCATTTCCTTCTGCTATTTTGGTGAAGATTTTTGTTGCCTGTTCAGTTTGATTATCTCCTAAATAACTGAGCCCTAAATTCCATTCTGCCTGATCAATAAAAATGTTATCACCCTGATTAAGAATGTATTTGAATTGACTTTCAGCCAAATCAAATTTCTTAAGATTCATATATGAGAACCCACTGTAAAGTCTTGCGATAATGTTTTCAGGATATGATTCAAATAATGAGATTGCCTGCTGATATTTTCCATTATTATAAAATTTAATACCTGTTTTAACTAATGCATTACTTGTTTCGGCATTTGACCTCGTAGCTAAAAGAGATCCTTCATCAACGAAATATTCAGTGTAAATATTAAGATTTGATGTATTGTTGCTTCCAATATAATTACTTAGAAATCCTGCTCCGATAATCATGAGAACAGTTATTGAGGCTGCAATTGCTTGTACTTTGCTAGAATAAATATTTATCCTGAACCTACGGGTGCGAGAATTAGTTTTTAAGCTATTTAAGGTTTGCAGAAGTTCCATTTTTTCTTTGTTGCTAATAGCATTGTATATATCTTTGCGTAATGCAACTTCTTGAGCAAGTTCTGCATCCTGTTCAAGCTTAACTCTAAACTCCCATAATTCAGTATCTTCCAGTTTACCTGTAATGTACTTGTCAATTAATTTTGCTTTGTCATCTAGTTTCATAATTTCTTGAATTGCTATTTGTCTAATTTTTGTTTTACTAATTCCATAAGTTTGTTGAGGCAAGCTTGTCGTTTTCTGTAAGTATAAGTTACTGAGAAATTCATTTCGGCAGCAATATCTTCAATGGCCCATCCATATGCAACATACCGAACCATCATTTGGCAAGTGCTGTTGAGTTCCATAAAACTGTTGAAATAAATTTTTACCCTTCTTTCTTTCTCTAATAAATCACTCCAGCCTTCTGATACTAGTTTAAACTCTAGAGTGGGCATTATTTCTTCCATTTCTACTGTTGCTATTTCTCCAGCCTTGCTGTCGCGAATCATGTTAAACCACTTGTATTTACAAATAGAGAAAAAATAACCCTTAAAATTCCTAATCTGCTTAATATCATTTCTCTTAGCTTGCTCGTAGATAACCATAATCCCTTCCTGAAAAACATCTAGGGCATCGTCTTTACTTCCTCCAAACTTTTCAATGAACTTCCTTATACCGTGAAGATAATTATCATAAATAAAGCGTATTATGACACTGTTATTTTCTAATATCCCCTTAAGGATTTCTTGCGTTGTATATTGTAACACTCTTCTATTTATAAGTACCGAAAAAAAATAAAATTATACCATTTTGGCCAATAATTTATTAAAATTGTTGAAATAGAAATTCGAACCTTAGTTAAACAGCAAAAAATCAGTTATTTTCGTATGTGGAATTTTTGATTTATTTTCTGTAACTTTGAAGGCACAACTGAACTATCTCATGTCTTGCGAAGATATACAGATTTGTTTTAACCTTATACCCAATTCGAACTAATAATTTTTAAAGATTGAAAGCATTTGTAATATTGTATTATTTGTTTGCATCGCTACCAATTGTTTGTTATTCACAATCTGCAAATGCTAATGTTAAAGAAGATCATTACAGAATAATGTTTTATAATGTGGAGAATTATTTTGATGCATTACATGATTCATCAAAAGTATATAATGAGTTCACACCGGATGGAAATTTGCATTGGACTAAAAATAAGTATATCTCAAAACGAAACAATATCTACAAAGTGATTAAAGCTGTGGGGGGCTGGGATCCTGTAACTATTATTGGATTAGCAGAAATTGAAAATGATGAAGTTATTGCAGATTTAATTACTGGTACACCCTTAGTTAAAGAAGGGTATAAGTTTATCCATTTTGAATCTCAGGACTTTAGGGGTATCGATGTTGCTTTGCTTTATAAAAGTGATAGATTTAAATTAGTATATTCAGAAAAGATTGTAATTAGTGATCCTCAAAACCCAGAGTTTAGTACACGTGACATATTATATGCTAAAGGTTTACTGATGTATGACACTGTTCATATTTTTGTTAACCACTGGACATCAAGATATCGAGGTTATTTGGAATCGGAACCATATAGAATATTAGCAGCAAAAGCGTTATTAAATTTCACAGATTCAATCTGTAATATTAATCCAGCCGCTAACATTATTATAATGGGTGATTTTAATGATAACCCAAATAATAAAAGTCTGCAAATGATAAGTAATGCACCATTATGTAGTTTTGTTAATCTGAAACTTATCGGATTAAACTCTACGATTGATGGAACTCTTAAATATAATGGCAATTGGTTAAATTTCGACCAGTTCTTTATTACTAGTAATTTATTATATGGCAAGAATGGATTGCAAAGTTCTTCTTCAGGTTGCATATTTGATGCCGAATTTCTACTTGAAATTGATAAAAAATATCTTGGGATGAAGACTAATCGCACAAATATTGGCTTTAATTATCATGGTGGAACAAGCGATCATTTACCAATTTATTTTGATGTAATTAATGTCCGATAAGATTCTTTTTGTAAACTATTATTTGTTTCTTTGTTAAACATTTAAATGATTTTAATCTAAAACTTGAATTATGAAATTTTTAAAAGGATTGCTGGTAATTGTAGTGACAAGTGTCTTTCTTCTTGGTTGTGAGCAACATACGTCTCCAAAAGATAAGGTTAAGGACGGAATGGAAGAAGTTAAAGATGGAGTAAAGGAATCTGCTGAAGCAACAAAAGAAAAAGTAATTGATGCTGCAGATACAGCGAAAGAAAAAGTAATTGATGCTGCAAAGGATATTAAAGAAGATGCAGAGGAAACTACAAAAGATATCAAGAAGGATCTTAATTAGAGTTAATTATGAATATCCACCGTTCCTGATTATTTGCTGCGTTTTTTGGTTCATAATATTATAGCCTGCAGAAATTAGTCTATTTTAGTAAAATGAATTAAGGAGACTTATTCCTCGTATGTAAATATGAGTTATTTATTGATCTATAATTAATTTATGACTAAAAAGATCTTCATAATTATTGGTGTTATTCTTCTCGCTTTAGGTATTGCATTTTTTATATTTCGAAATGATATTATAGGCCACGCTTTTAAAATTAGTATCAGTAAAAAAACGAAACAGGCTGTTACTTTTAATATCGGAAGTATTAATTATAGTGTGTTTAATTCTTCGGTATCTTTTAATAATTCTAACTTCTCGTTCAGTAATACTTATCTAAATAAGGATAAAACAATTGAACTCTCTGAAATTAAGTTTGATGAGATTAAATTGGAGGGTTTATCGTTATTTCATCTGATTTTTAAAGATGAGCTTGTAGCAAAAAAATTTCTGTTGTCTGAGCCATTACTGGGGTTTCGTGAAAATCAAAACCCAATTAGTTTCACAAAAAAACCAAAGGAGATTATCGGGAGTATAAAAGAGAAACATGATTTTCTTGGTGACTTAACTATTATTGTAGATGAAATTGAGATAACTCATGGTAAAGTAGATATTTTGTCAATATTGCTTGGTGAAGAACATGATGGGAATGTTGAGTTTAGTTTATTATTGAAGAAATTTAATACATCAAACAACACCAGGCATGAAGATAGAGTGCTTTTTGCAAAAAATCATTTTGTTAAATTAAGTAATTTTAATTACACTTTACCTAATGGTGATAAAATTGGTTTTGATTCAATTGTACTTGAGTCGAAGACTAATACACTTGTGGTTAGTAATATTAAGGCAGAAATAGTGAGTAAGTCAATTCATGCCAACATAGATTCTGTTTTTGCTGATATCGGTGAAATATATGTTAACGGAATTGATTTTGAAGCACTCGAAAAAAATATACATGATATTGTTATAGATAGTATTACAATATCTGATGTTTTTTTACAATTAACAAATAAGGATGAGCCAGAACCGTCTAAGATTTCAGCAGATACATCTAATAGAAATAATGATTTCTTAGGAGCTATTAATAAGCTTAACCTGGGCTCATTACTACTGAGAAACATTAATTTGTTAGCATCAGATCCGGTAGGTGATACTATTGTAAATCTAAAAAACCTAAACTTTGGCGTTAATCAAATTAAACTCGACTCTTCCTCAATGATCGATAAGGTTTCTCTTGCTGATTATAGTAGTATTGTTGTTTCAACAGGGAAAACAAGGATCTTCGAAAAAAAATCAAACCTCAGAATATCATTTGAGTACTTTATTTTTGACGAAAGATCTGGAAATATTTCTTTAATTGGAATTCAAGCAAATGAGCCACAAAGGATATCCGCCAGAGTTGATTCAATCAATATTGTTGGAGTTTCTATTGAAGCCTTAGCCAGGAAGCAGCCAATGTATATTGGGTTGAGTGCTTCGAACCCTGTTGTTGATTTGCGCATAAGTGAAAAACCTAAATCTAAAAAGCGGGCAATCGACTTAAATAATATTACACTTTCTAATATTAACATATCAAATGGTGAAATTCACTTTTTTGAAAAGGAAAAATTAGATATAAAGGTTGAAGGGATTGATCTTAATTCGGGACATATTCAGCTTGATGACCTAAGTAAATTTCATGAAATTAATACAAGTAAGCTTTCGGCCAATACCTCATCCATAAAGATTCTTATGCCTGAGAAGAGCATGTCGGCTTCCATAGGTTCCTTATCAATTATGGATAGCAAGATTAAGTTAAATAATATCTCAGGGAACATTTATAACAAATCAAAGATTAATTCAACAATATCAGTCAATCAATTGCAATTTGGTGGTGTGAATATGGCTAAAATTATAACAGATAAGGAGTTAGATATTGATTATATAAAAATATTAAGTCCAAAGGTTGATGGTCAAATTAATTTGGTTTCTGATGATAATGGAGGATTGCAGAAGTCTGCCGGCAATAAGCTAGATCTTAAACTAAATATTAATAAGGTTGACTTATCAGAAGGAATAGTTGATCTAAACTTGAAGTTGGAAAATCAAAATATTGAATTTAAATCTGGTATTGATTTATTGGTAGAAAATATAATATTCAGCGATATTAAGAACACAGCCTGGTTAAACAAACTTTTGTGGAAAGTCAATTTATCAAACCCTGAGGTTAAGTTTCAAGATTATCTCTTTAGCTGTAGTAAAATTGTTTCTGATCGAAAAGCAGAGTCTTTGTCATTTAAGAGTATTAAAGTTAATACTACAAATAATATTAGTAGAGGGCTTGAAATTAGGAAAGCTGGTATTCATAATATCAATATAACCGGTATAAAATACAATACTATATTTAATAAGGGGACTCCAGTAATTGCTTCAATATCTATTGAAAAACCTTATGCTGATATAAGTATTGACAACCGTTTACAAAAAACAACCGCTAAAACCGGGAATAAGCAAAAAAGTATCACAATACCTATCGATCTGGATGAATTTGTAATCGTTGATTTATCTCTGAACGCAGAACATCGCGACAGTTCATCTATTGCAGAAATTAAGTTGAATGACCTTGATATGCGTTTCCATAAGTCGGGAAGTGATAATATTTTTGATTGGTTAGATTATTTACAAATTACTGATTTCATTTACTCAGATGCTGTGAAAGATTATTATCTGAGTATGCAACAGCTGAATATTGATGGCAAAAAACAAAATATTCGCTTCAAAAATATTAAAGGTGGTAATATCGATAGTGTCTCAGCTGGCAAAAACCGCATGGAATATACTTCTTCCGGATTAGATATTAAAGGTGTTGATATTAGCAGAACTATTCCTCATGATATTATGATTCAGGAGGTTAATATTGAGGATTTCGATCTTTATACTGAAGATCATAAAGCTGCCAAATCAAATTCAGCTAAATCTGATATAAAACAAATTAAATTACCAGATATTATTAATAGATTCGAAATTGGCATCTTTAATGGCGGTAATATTAATATTAATCATGTAGCTGTTGCAGATTCTTCAAGAAAGGAAACGATGCTATCAAATGTATCATTCTTAATAAACTCAATAAAATTTGATTCCACAATTGTTAGCAACAGAGATTTTCAATTTGCTGAACAGTTCAGTATAAACATCAGTGAAAATAAATTTATTTCTTCGGACAGCTTATATGAAACCAGTTTCAATACAATCAATTATAATTTTTCAGAGAATTTGTTTTGGATCGATTCTTTAACCATGAGACCAAGATATGCCTCAGAAGATTTCTTCAGAAAGGCTGTATATCAGACGGGTAAAATAGATTTGGTGATTAATAGAGTAGCTTGCCACGACTTCAGACTTAAAAAGATGATTAACTCTGGAAATATTCATTTTGGGGGAGTGGATTTAACAGGTTTGGCAGTGGACATATACAGGAATAAGAAGTATGATATGAATCCTGATGCCTATGTAAAAATGCCACAGGAGGCTATTTTGGGTATGGATAGAATAATTACAATCGACTCATTAAGAACACATAGTGCATATATTAAATATCGTGAAATGGAGAAGACAGCAGTTAAAACCGGATCAATCTTCTTAAATGATTTTAATCTGTCAATCTATAATATAAATAACGATTTAAAGGTTCTTAAACCTAGTTCATCCATGGTTGCTAAGGTAAATGCTAAATTACTTGGTGAAGCAGAATTGAACCTCAAAGTAACAATGCCTATTTTGAGCTCAGCAAACGATTTTTGGGTAACAGGACACCTTGATAAATTAGATTTAAGCAGATTAAACCCTCTCACACAAAATCTTGTGGGTATTACAATGGCCGGAGGATACGGTGAGTTGGATATACCATTACTAAGCGGTAACAGTGAACATAGTGAGGGTACAATTATTTTTAAATATCAAGATTTGAAAGTTGAATTGTTTAACCGTGATAAGGCAAAAAATTCCACGGGATTAGGTGGAATAATGGCAGGTTTTTTACTGAATGATATTTTTATAAGATCAAATAATCCAAGCCATAATAAGACAAAAATTGGTGAAGTATATTTTAATCGAGATACTCAAAAATCATTCGTTTTCTACATATGGAAAAGTATTTTTAGTGGATTGATGTCAACAATGGGCTATAATAACAAAGAACAACGACTTGAAAAAAGAAACTTAAAGCGCTGATAAAAAGTATGTTCATGTGTTATTTGGCGTGAGTTTAAATTCCCTCTTTGCATTAGTAATTAGTAAACAAATATTATATTTGGCGTTCATTATTAAAAATTAACAACAACTATTATGAAATCAATACTTATTGCAGTAGTATCCATTGTATTATTTTTAAATATTCAGGTTGCTGCACAGGAAGAAGTTAAGGAAGTAAAAGAGGAAAAAAAGGCGTTTGAGTTTACTGATGTTATCGATATAGAGAACACATCTGTTAAAAATCAGTATCGATCAGGAACTTGCTGGAGCTTTTCTGGTGTAGCCTTTGTAGAGGCTGAATTACTGCGCATGACTGGGAAAGAATACGATCTTTCGGAAATGTTTATTGTAAATCACACCTATTCTGATAAAGCTGAGAAATATGTAAGATTAAATGGACATCTTAATTTCGGTGCAGGAGCTGAAGTTACTGATGTTTTCAGAGTAATTAAACTTTATGGAATGGTTCCTGATAGCACTTGTCCCGGTTTAGAATATGGTGAACCAATGCATACTCATGGGGAACTTGATTTGTTACTTAAGAACTACGTGGATGCTATAATCAAAAATAAAAACAAAAAACTTACTCCTGTCTGGCACGATGCTTATGATAAAGTTTTATGTACCTACCTTGGGGAATTGCCTGAGAAATTTGTTTATGAAGGCACAGAATACACGCCTATGAGTTTTGCTAAATCAACAGGCTTTAATCCTGATGATTATGTTGAAATTACATCATATTCTCATCATCCTTACTATGAGGAGTTTGTTATGGCCATACCTGATAATTGGTTATGGGCTCCTATTTATAATGTACAGCTTGATGAGATGATGAATACAATTGATAATGCTTTGGAAAATGGTTATACAGTTGCCTGGGGTGCAGATGTTAGCAACAAAGGTTTTGCATGGAAAAAGGGTGTGGCTATTATTCCTGCAGAAGATAAACCCGATTTAGCTGGAACTGAAAAAGAAAAGTGGGAAGCATTGACTAAAAAAGAAAAAGAGAAAGCAATGTACGCATTTGAAGGTCCTGTACCGGAAAAGGAAATTACTCCTGAAATGCGTCAGGAACATTATGATAATTATCTTGTTACTGATGACCATGGAATGCTTATCGTTGGAACTGCAGTTGACCAGGATGGTAATAAATTCTATAAGATTAAAAATTCATGGGGAACAGAAGGACATATCTACAATGGTTATTTTTACGCTTCAGTTGCCTATCTCAAATTACAGACAATTGGAATTGCCGTACATAAAGATGCTGTACCAAAAAAATTAAGTAAACAAATGGGACTGTAGTCTATTTAAACAATTGGCTAAGATCAATTTGGTAAAAATGAAACAATAAGAAAGGGGAGGACTTAAAAATCCTCTCTTTTTTTTTATGCCTCAAACTTAAACATAACTTCTTCTAAACTTTTTTCTGCACCAACAAGTGTTATAATATCATTGAGTCGTAGTCGAGTATAACCATGTGAGATAATTATGTGCCCTTTTCTTTTAACAGAAAGGATGATAATGTCAGATGGTAATCTTAGTTCACGTAATCGCATTCCATGAATATCTCTATTAGTTATTTCAATATCAATAGAATCCTGTCCTTGATCCATTCCCAGGAGTAAAGTTGTTGCATTTGGTGACCTTACAAAATGGTCGAGCAAACTAACCAAGGCTGTAGCTGGCTCAATAATAAGTGCGCCTAGCTCATGAAACTTATTGAAGTTCTCACGTTTGTTTAATCTTACAATAACTTCTTTTGTACCTACATGCTCATAAATCAGTTCTGCTAATTCATAATTTTTAGTATCACTCATCATTAATACAACGGCTTCTACGTTTGCACAATCCAGTTTTTCCAAGTTCTCAATTGTGAATTTATCCATATGAAGTACTTCAAAATCAGTTATATCATCTACCTTGTAATCATCAACGGAAACAAGTCTGGGTTTCCAGTTATGCCTAACAAGCTGATTAGCCAACGCAATCGACTGACTCTCTACGCCAATAATTAAAGCATCCTGTTTGTTTTGATGCAGACTTAAGTTAGCACGCAAATGACTCTCCTTAACAAAGTTCAATGTCCACTTGAACATTGGAGGCCCGATAAGCTGATTAATAACGATTATTGCTATAATGATGGTTTCAAATGCATGTCCCCAAACAGGAAAAGTATGTGCAACAATTGTTGCAAGTCCTAATGCGACGCCGGCTTGTGTAATATATGGCATCCATGAAATAAATGTATACTTTTTAGGATCCTTAGCAGCTATTACTCCAAACATTCCCCCAAAGAACATCGTAATTATTCTAATGAAGAACAACGCCACCGCTATACCAAAAACACTCATCAAAGTTTGTAATGAAAGGCTTGCACCAGTAAGCGTAAAAAAGATTATGTAAATAGTTGGGGCGACATTTTCAAGATGTGTGGCAAATTCAATCCTATGGCGTGAATAGTTTGTTATCACAAAACTTGCAATGATGCAGATCAGCAAAGGCTCAACTACTATTTTGTGTGAGAAAAATATTTCTGAATAATTTGCAAGTATATCTGCGCCGAGATAAACAAAATATCCTATAACAATAATTAATCCGGATTTAACCCAGCTTTGTAAAGTAAGAGAGAAGACAAATTTAAGAAGCATCCCAGCCAGGACCCCAAGTCCAAATGATAATGATAACTCAAATAGCAGAAATATGAAAAATATAATATTAGTATCCTCTCCATTTATAAATGCTTTTGCCAGTGCAAAACATATAGCAAATAGGATAATAACAAGAACGTCTTTAAGAACAGTAACTCCCATAACCGTTTTTGTAAACGGTCCGTTAGCTCTCATCTCATTTATTACCGCTATCGCTGATGAAGGTGATCTGGCAACGAATATAGTACCGAATAGTATGGCTACTGCAATCTTAGATATACTATCCATTTCTCTCATAAATGGAATATAATCTGCAATGAAATAAATAATTACACTGCTCATCAAAAATGTAATTACGAGTTGCCCAATAGTCATCCACTTTATACTATCTATTCGACTTCGTAATTCGTTTAGATACAGTTCTGATCCTGCCGAAAATGCAATTATTGCAAGAGCAATATCAAATAGAAAATCAAGCCTCTTTATGGAATCCTGTGTGATAAAATTGAGCATTGAGGAGCCGGCAACAATCCCGGTAATTATAAATCCTGTTATAAGCGGAAGTTTGATCTTTTGGAAAACTATCGCAATACGGTTAGCAGCAATAGCGACAATTAAAAGACCAATGCTTACAAAGAGAAGTGAACCAATGGCAGTATTTGTAATCGATAGTGTTAGCATTCTTATTATTAATTATTAATGCGGAAAAGAATGATTATAAGCATGACAAAATAGTGAAAAAACGATTAACTTATTATTTTATCAATAAAAAACGAGAGACTGTTATAAAATCACTTAACTATCAATAAATTAAAACCTTCAGTTATGTAGGTATCATACTGGCCTTCATCGTTAGAATAAATAAAGAATGCCTCCAGGTCGGATCTTTCTTCAATAAATGTGATTGACTCATCAAGTCCCATTATCATGCATGCTGTGGCATATGCATCAGCAAGTGCTGTGTTACTTGAAATTATTGATACACTTAGTAGGTTATGTTTAGCCGGATATCCGGTTTTAGGATTTATTATATGTGAATACCGAATGCCATCTTTCTCAAAATATTTGCGATAGTTACCGGATGTAGCAACCGATTGATCTGTTAAAGTGATTACAGCGGTAAGATCACGTGGTTTGTCTGAATCATCAGCTGGCTTTTCAATACCTACCTTCCAGAGTGTTCCATCCTGCTTTTCCCCTTTTGCCATTACTTCTCCACCAATATCAATAAGGAAATTATGTATTTGTCTGCTCTCCATAAATTCTCCTATCATATCAACTGAATATCCTTGAGCAATTGCATTAAAATCGATTTTAGTTCTACTATCTTGCTTCACAATATGGTTATTTATCATATCCACTTTTTCAAAGCCAATAACTTTTAGCAAACTATCTATTATAATTGAATCGACCTGTTTATTTGAATCATAACCAAATCCCCATGATTTAACCAATGGTCCAACTGTAATGTCAAAAGCACCATGAGTTTCTTTTGATACTTTTTTAGATAAATTGAAATTATCTGTGAAATATTTATCTGGTATTGCGCATGTGTCGTTATTGTTAATTCTTGATAAAATAGAGTTTGGCACCCACAGTGATACTGATTGGTCGAAATCATCAAGGAGTGAATCTATTTCAGTTTGAAGATCTCTATTCAGAGGGTCGAAATATATAATATTATAGTAAGTCCCCTGAGCTTCTCCCGTTAAGTTTATTTTTTCTGCTAATTTATCCTGGGTACAAGAAATAGAAAATAGAAGAATTACAATAAATAAGCGCCCCATTTTTTGTAAGTATTAAAATCTATATGAAAGGTTAGCAGAGAATGCGCCAACTGTAACTACATTATTCTTATTATAATCCTGGGTCTTATCAGTATATCTGATTCCTAAAGATCCAACAAGTGAGATGCTAAGTGCTTCAATAGGAGTAAACATAACTCCGTTGTTAATCAGAAATCGAAAAATAAATGTGTCCAAATTATCATTATTATGATACCCTGAACTTTCATAATAAGATGTAAAATATCCATTTCCTACCTGAATTCCAGGTCCCATAAAATATCTAACAACCCCTTGTCCTGTTGGATAAAAGTTAACAGATAAACCGGTATAGAATTTATTATGTGCATCGTCATATCCCGAGATTCTATCTTCATCAGCATACCCAATTGCAAATGGAATCTGGATACCTACTTTCCCATTAGCAATTATCCTTTCATACGACAGTTTGAAATTATTAACAACCAGATCAAATAAGTGATAATTAATAAGGTTCTTCTTAAAATTCCGTCGACGGTTAATTTTTCTATCACTTTCAAAGAAATTTAGTACACCATTCTCAAAAGCTATCAAACTAATTTGATCGTTTTCAATTGAAAATACCTGTTCAGTATCACCGCCAAACAGGGAATAAATAGTTTCATTGTTTTGCACCTTTACATTGGTAGCTGCAATCCTGTCCCCTTGATTTCTTAAATAAATAAAATCCTGCGCAGAAATACTAATTGATATAAATTGTAATGCTATTGCTAAAAGTAAGATTCTTTTCATGATTTATATTTTTAAAAACGAAATGATAAATTTAATGATAAGGCACCAGTTGTCCTTGTTGGGTTTAAGCCTGATTTATACATATGTTGAATTCCTATTGAACCAATAACTGAAACACTTAAGGATGATGCAAAAGTAGCAACTATTCCATTGTTAATTAGGAACTTTATATAACCTGTTTTTATTGGAGGTGGATTATGTTGCCCGTAGCTATTATATTCTTCGTGGAAATACCCGTTACCAAACCGAAGTGATGGACCTAGAAAATACTTGAATTTTCCCTGTCCTGTTGGGTAAATATTGAATGTGATACCTGTATAGAATTGATTAGCAGGATTAACAGTGTAATCAGAGTCAAATGGTGGGGGTAAAGGGATACTAGCAGTTTTTTCGGAATACCCAAAAGAAAAAGGAATCTGTATGCCATACCTGCCATTGGCAATAATCCTTTCATATGAGATAGTGAGGTTGTTTATAGCAAAATCAAGGAAGTGAAAAGTAAGTAGATTATTACCATAATCCGTCTGATTCAATGTTTTCTTAGCCTCAACCATTTTAAGCTTTGAACCGTTCTCGTATAATATAGAAATAATATTTTCTTTCAGTATTACCATCACTTCTCCGCTATTGTCAAAAAAGTTCTGATACTTAACCTCCTTATTCGACACTACTATGTTTTTGGCATCAATTGTATAATTGTTTTTTAAAGTAATAATATCCTGTGCTTCAATTTGAACTGACAGGAGAGCAGCAAATACGAGCAACATATTAAGTGTCTTCATGATATTATTATTTGAGTTTGCTATTATGGAGAACGTTTAATAGTTATCAAATGTACACAAAACAAAAAAGGTGACCGAGAGGATCACCTTTTTGTTTTTTATTAGCTGCCGAAGTCATCAAACATTATCATCTCTTCGGGCACACCCAGTTCGTCGAGCATTTTTAAAACTGCATCATTCATCATAGGTGGACCGCAAAGGTAATATTCAATATCTTCAGGTTCGGGATGATTTTTTAGATAATTATCAAAAATCACTTGATGGATAAATCCGGTATATCCTTCCCATTTATCTTCTTCAAGAGGTTCAGACAGAGCTACTTCGAATTTGAAATTTGGATTATTTTTTTCAATTTTTTCAAAGTGATCCTGATAAAACAACTCTCTTTTTGATCTACCACCATACCAGAAGGTTGCTTTTCTGTCAGTATGTTTTGTTTCAAAGAGGTCAAAAATATGTGAGCGCATTGGAGCCATACCGGCACCACCACCAATAAACATCATCTCACGCTTTGTGTCTTTAATGAAGAATTCTCCATAAGGTCCTGATACTGTCACCTTATCACCTGGTTTTAATGAGAATATGTAAGAGGAGCATATACCTGGGTTAACATTCATAAATCCACCTTTCTTTCTGTCCCAAGGTGGAGTTGCAATACGAATATTAAGCATCACAATATTACCTTCTGCGGGATGATTCGCCATCGAATATGCACGAGTGATTGGCTCAGGATTCTTCATTTTAAGATCCCACATTTTGAATTTGTCCCATTCGTCATGATATTCTTTTTCAATATCCATAGTGCTAAAATCAACCTGTATTTTAGGCACATCGATCTGTATATAACCACCGGAACGGAAGTCAAGATTTTCACCTTTAGGTAATCTAACAACAAACTCTTTGATAAAGGATGCAACGTTATGATTAGATACAACTTCGCACTCCCATTTCTTAATTCCAAAGATTTCAGGCGCTACACTGATATTCATGTCTTCGCGAACTTTCACCTGACAACCAAGGCGCCAATTATTCATTTGTTCTTTACGAGTAAAGAAACCTTTCTCAGTAGGTAATATTGAGCCACCACCTGAGTTAACCTGTACATGGCACATGCCACAGGTACCACCACCACCACAGGCTGATGGGATAAATATTTTATCTGTAGAAAGAGTTGATAATAATGTTGAACCAGGGTCGGTCTCAATTACTTTCTCATCATTGATTGTTATTTTCACTTTGCCTTGTGGCATTAACTTCTTTCTGGCGTACAGAAGCAACCAAACCAGTAATAATGTTACTAATAAAAATATGGCTATGCTAGCACCAATAACTACACCAATTCCAACTTGCAGTAAAGTCATCTTATATAATGTTTAATTCTTTTACTATAATTTAATACCTAAGAAACTCATAAATGCTATACCCATTAACCCAGTTATAATGAATGTAATTCCAAGACCGCGTAAAGCAGGGGGTACATTTGAATATCTTATTTTTTCTCTTATCGCAGCGATTCCAACAATAGCCAGAAACCAGCCAACTCCTGATCCAAGACCAAATGATGTTGCCTGTGCTAAGCTTTGGTAATCTCTTTCTTGCATAAATAATGAACCACCTAATATAGCACAGTTAACAGCAATCAAAGGAAGGAAAATCCCTAATGAAGAATAGAGTGCAGGAGAGAATTTTTCAACTATCATCTCAACCAACTGAACCATCGATGCAATAATTGCAATAAAAAGGATAAAACTTAAGAAACTTAGATCTACATCAACAAAACTTGGATCAATCCAAACTAATGCTCCTTCTCTTAAAACAAATTCATTTAGGAGATAATCAACAGGAACCGTAATACCAAGAACAAATATGACTGCGAGCCCTAGGCCTACAGATGTTTTAACAGTTTTACTAACAGCAAGGTATGAACACATGCCTAAGAAATAGGCAAATACCATGTTGTCGATAAAAATTGACCTTATAAATATATTAAATATTTCTTGCATAATAACTTATTTTAAGTCCTTACGTTAATTCTTTTCAATTAATTCACGGGTATAATAACGTTGTACCCAAATAATAACTCCAACTGTAATCAGTGCCATAGGGGGTAGTATCATCAAACCATTGTTTTTATAACCAAACTCATAAAATGCTTGAGGGATAACTTGAAAGTCGAAGATAGTACCTGATCCTAGCAACTCGCGTAGAAATGCTATTACAATTAAGATAATACCATATCCCAGTGCGTTTCCAATTCCATCCAGAAAAGCTGGCCATGGTTTATTGCTCATTGCAAAAGCTTCTAATCTGCCCATTATAATACAGTTTGTGATTATAAGTCCAACAAAAACCGATAACTGTTTGCTAACATCATAAACAAATGCTTTTAGCACCTGGTCGACAAGTATTACTAAGGATGCAATTACAACTAGCTGTACTATTATCCTTATCCGCGGTGGTATTCCGTCTCTTAGTAATGAAATAACAACATTTGCAACAGCCATTACTACAAGGACAGAAATCGACAATACAATTGCCGGCATTAGTTTCGCAGTAACTGCCAGAGCAGAACAAATACCTAATACCTGAACAGTGATTGGGTTTGATATGTTGATTGGTGTTTTTATCAACCTCATATTTTTAGCCGAAAACAATGGCTCTTTTTCTTTTATCTCAGCACTCATCTTCTATCTGTTTTTTTGTAAATATGGTAAGTAAGATTTAAGAACATCTTCAATCATATCGTTTACACCATTACATGTAATCGTTCCTCCTGATATTGCATCTACACCATGAATTCTTTGGTCTTCAGGAAGTTTAACAATTCCTCCCTTTACGATCATAATAGATGTGAACTTATTATTATTATCGAATATTTGTTTTCCAATGAATTGATCGGTGAACATATTAGTAGTTATTTCAGCACCGAGTCCGGGTGTTTCACCTTTGTGGTCGAAAGTTACCCCAACGATTGTATTTAGGTCATCATTTAGCGCCATATTCCCCCATATTGGACCCCATAGACCTGCACCTCTAAATGGAATTATATAGAGTGTAGTGCCGTTTTTTTCAATAACATATAGCGGTAGCTCAAATGGTTCACCTTTAGATTTTTTGTACAATTCCTTTTTCATGTCAATTTTGAAAGCTTTGCCGTCTTCCATATTTCCATCCTTATATGCCTCAACCACAGCACCTTCCTGATCTATAACAATTTCTTCTTTAACATATTCGTTAAACAGTTCAATCGCATTTGATGAGTTTACATCTGGGATTTGAGCAGACGCTAGTATACCGCCCATTTTGTCGATTGCCACATTCCTTTCCTGGAATGGCTTGAGTAGCATTGCGGCCGTGGACAGCAAAGCAGCAGCAATGATTACCATTATGGCGGAGTATCTGAATATATAACTGTTACTATACATAGTTTATATATTTTATGTTAATTTTTTAAAGCAATATTCATTCGTTTTAGCCTCTTTTTAATGTTCGATTCAATAACATAATGATCGATTAACGGTGCAAAAACGTTCATTAGTAGTATAGAAAGCATCACGCCTTCGGGGTAAGCTGGATTGAAGACTCGTATTAATACTGCTATAATACCAATCAGGAATCCATAAATATACATACCATTTTTTGTTTGTGCCCCTGTAACAGGATCGGTGGCCATAAATACAGCACCAAATGCAAAACCTCCTAATAACAGATGATTCAGAGCATCCATTTGCATATATTCATTTAGTCCCCATAAATTAAATAATAGTCCCATTACATAACCACCTGCAAAAACGCTAAACATAATCCTCCAGTTGGCGACACCTGTTGCCAATAAAATTACAGCGCCAATCAGAATCATCAAAACCGATGTTTCCCCAACTGATCCAGGGATTATTCCAATAAACATATCGTAAGCTGATGGCATATCTTTAAAGTTACCTACAAGAGCATTACCAAGAGGAGTAGCTCCTGAGAATGTATCTGCCATTTCTGAGATCCATACTTTGTCACCCGACATTTCACTAGGATATGCAAAGAAAAGGAAAGCACGAGCGGTTAATGCAGGATTAACTATATTCATTCCTGAACCACCAAACACTTCTTTACCAAATATTACTGCAAATGCAACTGCAACAGCAACTTGCCATAATGGTGTCTCCGGAGGAACAATCATTGGAATAAGCAATCCGGAAACAAAGAATCCTTCATTTACTTCATGACTCCTGATTTGAGCAAAAACGATCTCTAAACCAAGACCCACTCCATAGGTTACAATGATCAAAGGAAGCACCTTCAGGAATCCGTAAAAAAACATTGTCCAATAATCTGGTGATTCACCTAATGATAAAAAGTGTTGATATCCAATGTTCCACATTCCAAATAATAATGCAGGAATAAGTGCTATGAAAACAACTATCATAGTTCTTTTCATATCAATTGCATCTCTAATATGGGATCCTGATGTTGTAACCCTATCAGGCACATAAAAAAGAGTTTCCACAGAATCAAAGGCGGAATGAAACTTTTGAAACTTTCCACCTTTTTCAAAGTGCGGTTTTTGTTTATCTATAAATTTTCTAAGCGCTTTCATGTATTATGAATTTGTTTTCAGCAGTTAAATAGATCTATTGTTTTCTATACTTCTGATTTTACTTTATTAACTCATTTCCTGACGCATCGTATCCAAACCCTTACGGATAATGCATTGAATATCGGTTTTTGATGTATCAATGACTTCACAAAGGGCAAAATCTTCGTGATCTATTTCATATATGCCCAAACTTTCCATAAGGTCAATATCTTCAACCAAAACAGCCTTAATTAATTGAAGAGGGTAGATGTCGAATGGAAATACTTTTTCAAATTTGCCAGTCATTACATAGGCACGGGTGCCTCCATGCATATTAGTATCGAGTCGGTATTTTCTATTTGGTGTTAACCAAGAAGGGAATGATCTAGAAAGGCTAAATTTCCCAAAACCAGGTAATAACCAACCAAAAAACTCATAGTGATTTCCTTCAGGAATTACTGTTACTGATGAATCATAGAAGCCAACAAAACCATCTTTATCTATTTTTTCGCCGGTTAGTACAGTACCGCTAATAACTCTGTTATCTCCTTCAGTAGTATTTCCCGCCAGTAGATTCTTAACTGATGCTCCAATAAATGTTTTATAGTATTTCGGTTTTTTAACTTCGGAACCACATAAAGCCACTATTCGGGTTGAATCAAACTTGCCTTTAAGGAATAACCTTCCAATGGTTAGTACATCCTGAGGATATAAATACCATATTATGTCACCCTTATTTATAGGATCAATTTTGCTAATGTGGACACTAACGTTACCTGATGGGTGAGGACCTGAAAATTTATTTATCTGAACATTTTGTGAATTTAAAAATACCTTCGATGTAGTATTATTAGCATCAATGTTTAAATGAACGGTTCCCTCAGTAAGCTTTGTTAATATATCGAGTCCGGCTTGAAACTCATCTCCTTGTCCGTGAACTATAAGGTCGTAATCAGCTGCAAGAGGTGAGGAGTCGTAGGCTGCCACAAAAATTGCTTTAGGAGCATCATTTGGGTTAGCGATAACCGAATATGGACGCTGCCTTAATACTGGCCAAACACCACTTTTTAACATTTTTTCTACAACATCCTCTTTTTTCAGGTTGTTGATATTGGAAGAACCGAAGTCGATAGCTTCATTTTTCCCGTCCGAATCGATAATTATTTCAAGTAAACGCCTTTTAGCGCCGCGCTTAATTGCTTCAACTTTACCACTAATAGGTGATGTGAAAACGATATTCTCTCTGTATTTATCATAAAATATTGGAGTCCCCGCTTTTACACTATCACCTGGATTAACCAAAACTTTAGGAAAACATCCGATGAAATTTGGTGGTTTAATGGCAAATTTTTCAGCATTTAAGTCAACGACAGTCTTTTCAGCACACCCTAACAACTTTATATCCAGACCTTTTTTAATTACAAAAGTAGTTGACATATATGTAAAAATTCATGTGTTAATTGGAGCGCAATTTAGACATTTATGTTTTTGCCTTGAATGAAAATTTCATTTATCATGAAATTTTTAACGACTCTAAATAAGCTAAATTAATAGATGTCAGTAAATCAAATATATAAAGCATTTAATTGTAGTTATACTATCAAAATTTACTCAATAAGATGAGGTTTTTAGCGCATATTATTTGCACCCACTTTTTTGGGTGTCAAAAAAAATAAATGTTTAAAAAAATGTTAGATTTGAAAATCTTTAAAATCTTCAATTTCATATTTCAATAAATGGATAAAATGGGCATTATGAATAAGAATTTGCTTCTCGTTACTCTGTGTTTATTATTTGGCGTGTTAAATTCCAGAGCCGACGTCGTAGAGAATAAGGACCTGGTTTATGATAATAATATTCATACAGTATTGCTGCATCCTCCTAACGATCAACTTTTACCCGCCGTTATTAGATTAAACTCTACTGATAGATTGAAGCTATCGTTTGATGATATGAGTGCAGAATCATATCTTTTTAAATATCAGTTTGTGCACTGTACTGAGGACTGGCAAACATCTGATTTGGATGTAATGGACTATATTGATGGGTTCTTTGAAGAAGATATCACCAGTTATGAGTTTTCGCTAAATGCAATCCCTCCGTATATTCATTACAGCTTAGTCTTCCCAACTCGCGATATGCAAATTAAATTGTCGGGTAACTATATCTTAAAGGTATATGTTGATACACCCGATGATGATAATGTAATATTTACAAAACGATTTTTTGTTGTTGAACCAATTGTGCGGATAGATGTTAAAATACCATATTATCCAAAAAACCTTGAGTTTGTCAGGAAGAAACAACAAATTGATCTTAAGCTTTTTACACCCGACTTGTTTAATGCAGAACCAATGCAGAGAATAAGTGTAACAATACAGCAGAATGGAAGATGGGATAATGCTAAAGAAAATCTCAAGCCAACATCTATTATGATGAATCAGTTAGATTTTAATTACAGAGATGGAATTGTTTTTGAAGGGGGAAATCAGTTCAGAAATTTCGATATGAAGAGTTACTCATATCAATCGATGTATATTAGACAGATAATTAGTGATCCTGATGGGTACGATGTTATATTACATACAGATCATTCAAGAGCTAATAAGCCATACAGCGTAATTGAAGATATCTCTGGTAAGAAACTAATAAAGGCCCGAAACGATCAGAATACAAATACCGAAGGAGAATACGCATGGGTAGAATCCTGGTTAAAACAACCTCGGATAAAAGATGCAAATGTATATATACTGGGAGCTCTTAATGATTGGCAGTTAGATGAAAAGGGTAAGATGAGATGGGATGCAAGGGTTAATTTGTATCATGGTAGGCTTTACCTTAAACAAGGATATTACAACTACTTATTTGTTGTAGTTCCAGAAGGGAAACAAAGAGGTAGCGTATCTGTTATTGAAGGGGATCATTGGGAAACCAAAAATCAATATACCGTTTATGTTTATTATAAGGAGAAGGTCCCTGAATACGACAGATTGGTCGGCTATTCAACAATTAATTCCTTTAATGTAAGTACTGAATAGAATACATTGGAGGGATTATAGCTTATTCTGAAAATATCTCCTGGAGCTATTAAGTACAAGTAAGCAAGAATTGCTAAGCCCTATTCTTTGATACTCTTTTATAAATATATAATGCTATAAGCGATATTATCAAAACTAATGATAATAATGTTATCCAATAATTCCTGGATGAATAAATCTCAATAGGTGTTGTATCACCACTAATAATGTAAGCTGACCAGAAGAAAGGATGAGCTCTGGCCATATTTGCATCTTTAAGCACAAACAATTTAGCTTTTCGCAAGGCAACATCTTTTGTCATGCCTTCCTTAAGGTATTCGTAATATTTCTTCATTACTATCGATCCGCTTGCATCCTGTACTTCCCATAATGTCATAACTATTGATGGTACTCCGGCATAAACAAATCCACGTGCAAGACTCATTATTCCTTCACCTTTCCTGAATTTACCTGACCCTGTATTACAGGCACTTAGTGTTACCATTGAAGCGTTAAGATCCATATTAAAAATTTCGTGAGTAAACATATAATGAGAAGTAGTATCAACTTCTTCATTATAAAATACTAACTTGGATTGCATTGGTAACGAATCGTTAATAATAGTATGCATGGCCAAATGCAACATATCGTTTGACCCTGCATACTTTAAAAAATTATTTTTTGTAGCATCAATACCATAATAGGCAGTTCCTTCCCTGTTTCTAACAATATCAATAACTTCTGTTTTTGCAAACGGCAAGTTTTCAAGTTGGTGGTCTAATTTTGAAGTATCTTTTTTGTCTGAATATGTTGGAGCAAAAGCAAGTATGTTGTTATTTGACTTCTTTTTATTTGTATCAAAAAATGAGTTGTATTTTAATGAAGCTGAATACGAATAGGATATCGGATGTTTTGAGATAAGATATGGCAGATCTCTATAATTTATGCTTTCTGAAACAAAGTCATATTCAGTAAGCAGATCAAAAGGTAAATATCCTAATAAACCATCAGGGATAATTATCAACCTTTTGTTACTAATTAAACTGTCAACTGGTCTAATTAATGTAAGATAAAGTTTGTAAGAGTGATGCTTAAAATCGTTAAACCTATCAACATTCTGTTTATTTAGATCTACATTCTTTATAGAAATAATATACTCTAACGAGTTGTAAAAGTTTGTATCAATTGCTACCTGCTTAACAACAAAATCATCATTTGTTAATACCATAATAAACAAAACGGAATCGGTTAGCTGGTATTCAATAAGTGCTTCATCATCTTCAAGATTCAGTTTGATCTTCTCAGGAGTTATAACATCTTCTCCATATTTTACAGAATAATATTTTGGATAATCATGTTCTATCCTTACTATAAGGCTATCGTACTTGTTTATTAACACAAGAAGTTCGGTTTCAAAATAATTAACATTATTTGTATTCGGTCTATTCCTGGTTTTCTCTTTTTCAAGTAGTTGCCTTAACCCGTTTATTTCACTGGTTAGCTGGTGTTCATATTGAAATATATTATCAGGTATATCAGATGTTTTTAAGGCGTGTTGCCCTTTTACTACTGACAATAAAGCAGAGGATTTACTTCTTTCGGTGTAATTTAAAATTTTATCTTTATATATAATGTTTTGTGTAAGGCTATATAGTTCTGAAGAATTCTCTATTGCACTGTTATATACCGGGTTAACCATTTCCAGTATTACCAGTTTGTCGTTGTTGCTTAATTTATCACTTTCCTCAGCCAATCGGTTTAATATTTTAGTAAACATAGTGTCGGCCTCATATAATAACTCAATATTTTGAGTCTTTTTGAATTCAAGTTGCAGAGTGGAAGCATAACCAATTTGAGCTTCACCTATTGAAATGCTTAATTCTGCACTTTTATTATCCTCTGAAAGTTTATTTAATATTGTAATTGACTTACTAAAATATACTATTGCAGAATCTGGGTTTTTTTGTTTTTTTAAGTAATAGTTGCCAATTTTTGTAAGAATATTAGCGTATTGCTTGGATTCAGAATTATAAAGCAGATTGGCAGAGGCTAATGCTTTTTTATAGTATTCACAGCATAGAGTATAATTCTCAATACTTAATAAAAAATCAGCATAAAGTGTGTATAATTCATAACGGCGCTTCGGATTGATATCTTCCTTATCGAGTAGATCAAGAGCTTCAGTGAAGTAAAAAATAGCTTTGTCATTTTCCTTAAGTTCGGAGTAGGAATTGGCAATATTTTGATTAAGTATTAACCTGAGATCGTTCTCAGGTGAATGTTTTAGCCCTTCAATGCAGTAATTAATTGATGATAAATAATCATTAGTATTTTGGCTAGCCTCACTCAGATTATAGTAAATTAAAGGGATTCGTTTAGAGCTGGAATCAATAGCAATGTAAATTTCTATTGCTTTCTTGTAGTAAAGTTCAGCTTTCAGAAACTCATAGTCATAAAATGAATTATTTCCCTTATTATTGTTTATACCAGCAAGATAATCATTATAACTATTTGATTGATTAATAAATATGTCTTCAGCTTTTTCATAATACTCATTAGCTTCCTTGAGTTTGCCAGCGAAAGTTGTAATAAGGGCGTAGTTATAATAAAACTTTGCAATTATAATACTATCATTTTTCTTATCAATGTTGTCAGTTATTTCTTCACATTCAAATAACGTTATTTTCGCTGTGTCAAAATAATATAGTGCTGTAGTGTATTGCCCCAAACTAGCATAATTAATTGCTATATTGAGATAAGAATTGTAAAGATTGATATCTTTAATGTTATTATTAATAAGTAACTCTCTTGATTTATTGTAGTAATAAAAAGTACTATCAAATATCTGCAGCCACAAATAACCAACACCAATAAAATTAAGTGTTTTCGCTAACGACTTATAATCATTAGGTTTAATTTTTTGTTTAATTGATAAAGATTTCATTAATGTATCAATTCCTAAACGCGGCTGTCTCCTGGTTTGTATCAATAGCTGTCCGAGTGCATTGTAGGCGTCAGCTAAGATTATACTATCTACAGACTCTGTATTTTGGATAATATTAAATACTATTGAGATTAATGAATCAGATGACTTTTTCCTGTTTAGTTCCCAAAGGGAATCACCTATAATAATTAATTGTTTCAATGAATCGTTTGAAACAACATTATTAGCTGTTGTCTCATTATCCTCTTGATATTCAAAATGAAAATTATTTGCTGCATTTATAAAATTGCCGGAAATGGCTATCAACAATATAGTATTGAAAGTAAGTATTTTCAATAAAAAGAAAATAATATTTTCTTCATTAAGTCTAAACACAACGTCTTTGGGTTAGTGATTTATAGAACAAAAATAGCATTCTTAACAGATCCACAAGACTAAAATCTATTTAATTAGTATTTTTATTAGCCCATGGTTAGTCTATTCTCATTAACTACTATTGATATTGTACTTAGTCCATTTGTATTTATTTTATTGATGTATTTCTATATAAAATAAAAAAAGGAGTTGTTTCCAACTCCTCTTCTTACTTCCTTTATTTATTTTTCAAAATTCCCTCTAAGTTTGTTTGTCATTCCGTTTTATAGAATCTACCTGTTAAACTGTCCATTCCTTTCATTCTAATTTTGTAAACATAATGTCCGGCAGGTAGATGTTCTGTATTCATTTTTATAATCTGTGCTCCTTTGTATATGGCAATGTTGGTTGTTTCTTTTACCAGTCTGCCTACAAGGTCGTATACGAATATACTTGCAGAGTTATTAACAGGACTTGTAATTTTAATATTGAAACTATTTATAACCGGATTAGGATAACTTGCTATTTCCAGGTCTAAGTCAGGTTCTACAGCTTGTGTAGTTATCTTAGGAAGCGTAATACGAATGTCATCAATCTTATTTGATCGTCCATCTAATATCATTCCTCCATCAAGTAGTGAGAAAGCACCTTCTCTATTTTCAATTGAATTTTGTAGTTGCTTGACCCTTACTTTGAAAAGAGTTTCTCCTTTGAATGTTATTCCTCTTGCTCTGCTTTCGTCAAGCCAGAATACACTTAGTTCACCTGTGGTTTCATCTAACCTGTAGTGGAAGTTTTCATCTGGTCCTATAATATCAGTGATTTCGATCAAATCAACAGGATAAATCATGTTTAAGTTGAATCCATTAATAAAATCATTATAGTTTGAGCCAATTTCCAATTCAATTTCTTCCGCATTAATAGTTACCGGGAGTTGAAGTTCTTCAAATAAATCAATATCTCTACCTCCTGGCATCCATATTCCTTCAACATCTCCTGTTGAGGTTCCCCATATATCAGGTAATTCAACTAAACCTCTGGTAGCATTATTAATATAAACTACTTCAAACTTCCATCCATCAGGAAAAGCGTTGCCATGACCTAATACTTTGTTCACTATTTGCTGATAGTCACCGTGGTTAACATTACCATTTCCATTTACATCAGCTGCTTCAAATTCATAATCTTCTAACTGATATGTGCCATTAAGATAGTCCAGAACTAAGTCAGCACTGGCCATTGTTATATCTCCACTAGCTAAATTTGCATCTGATAGTATGTAATAATCACCAAATGGTATACCTTCAAATAGAAATTCTCCATTATCATCTGTGATATATGTTGCAATAAGGATATCATTAATATCATATAATGCTACATTTACACCTCCTACGGGATTTGTGTCATTCTCATGGTAATAAATTACACCAGATATATCATTCTGAGCTCCTATTGAGCTGAATATCAAGAACAAAGCCAAAACTAATGTTGTGCGGATGTTGAAATATTTCATAGCCTAAGGGTTTAGATATGTGTTTACAGAGACTTTCCTCTAACTAATAGTACCGAATTTTTATTTTTTTCAACCTTTTTTTTTATTTTTTTTTATTTTTTTTTCGAATATAAATAATTATAAGTACATATTGCGTTTTTCTTTAATATTTTTGGCATTCAAAAATTGGGAAACAAATCATGATAAACATACTAAAAAACTTACTATTGATCTTTTTAGCTTTTATGTCTATCTTAAAAGTAAATGCAGATAATCAATATGAGATAAAAGTGAAAATAGGAGGATCTCAGGATAGTGCATTACTATTAACATCCTACTTTGGTAAGAAAGTTAATCTGGTCGATACAGCATATTTAAATAAATCTGGTGAATTTGTTTTCTCAGGAGAAGAAAAACTATCGGGTGGAATATATATGGCTGTTAGTATGGATAAGAAAAAACTATTCGAATTTATTATAAATGATGATCAAAAATTTAGTTTAACAACAGATACCTTAAACTATACACTAAATATGAAAGTTAAAGGGTCAGAAGAAAACAAGATATTTTATTCTTACCTAAAATATAATGAGGATCAGTACAAAATAAATAAATCTTTACTTGGAAGAATGGACTCATTAGTTGCATTGTCAGAAGAAACAACCAGTTTGAAAAACAGTCTTGATTCGATAAATGAAATCGCCATAAACTATAAATTAGATCTTATTGAAAAAAACCAGGGAACCTTTGTTGCCACTCTGTTAGTTGGTATGCGTGATATTGCAATACCCGATTCAATAAAGGAATCGAGAGATAGCACACTTTCATATAAATACTACAAGAAGCATTACTGGGATTACTTCGATTTAAGTGATAACCGCTTATTGCGAACCCCAATTTACATGAAAAAAGTTAATCAATATTTTGATCAACTTGTTGTATTTCACCCAGATTCTGTCATAACTGCCATTGATACAATTATTTCTAAATCAAGACCATCAGATGAAAATGTTGGGTTTTTAGTATGGCATTTCATTTCTGAGTACCAGAATCCAAAATTTATGGGATTTGATCAAGTGTTTGTTCATCTGGTTGAAGAATATTTTAGCAAAGAACAAATTACAAATACTACGCCATCCATATTAAGTTCATTACAAGAAAGGTCTGCCAAATTAGAGCCTATATTACTTGGAAAAACAGCACCAAATTTGATTTTGATTGATACGTCTGGCTCGCTTAGGTCGTTCATGACAATACCGAACGATTATACAATTTTATTTTTCTGGGATTCAGATTGTGGTATTTGTGGTAAGGAAATTACAGATCTGACAAAATTGTATGAAAAGCAGGATCATGATATTGAAATATACTCCATAAACGTTAATAGTGATCTTGAAAGATGGAAAAAAGCAATAATAGAGAAGCAAATGCCTGGTATCAAAGTTAATGGTACCAGAAGTGCAACAAAAGACTTTCATGATTTGTACGATATCTACGGTACTCCGGTAATATATTTATTAGATAAAGACAAGAAAATAATTGCAAAGCGAATTGGAGCAAATAAAATTGATGAGTTTATTGATAACTATGAAAAATGAAATAAACTCTAATTCGCTAGTATCATTCATTTTATCAATTTGAAAGAACTTTATATAACGCTTTTATCACTGACCAAGCACTTATTATCTTAAATTTGCCCTAGCAATATTCGAGTACTCAACCAATAATCAATAAAAATTGTCAAATATTACATTACCGCCAATAGATATTATTGAAGTATGCCGTCATTTTTAAAAAAGCATATTGATAGTTTTACAAAAGGTATAGTTATATTCATAATTATCATATCAACATTTGATACTTTTGGACAATCAGAGTTATGCGAAATATCAGAACCTTTCTGTACAAGTGATGTTTATGTATTCCCTGCAAGTACAAATACTACTGCACAAACTGGTCCTGATTATGGTTGTTTGAGTACGCAACCTAATCCTGCATGGTTCCATATGAAGATTGGGGTTGCCGGAGACATTATCATTGAAATGTTCTCAACACCAACCCAAGATATAGATTTCATATGCTGGGGTCCATTTTCTGACCCTTATGGGCCATGTGCTTTTCAATTAGTTGCCTCTAAAATAGTTGATTGTAGCTATTCTGAGAATTCACTAGAGACATGTACTATCACTGGAGCCAATGTAGATGAATACTATATCTTATTGATAACAAATTATTCAGGTCAACCCTGCGATATTACATTCCAAAAAATAGGGGGCACTGGTGAAACAGATTGCGGAATTGTTGCTCCTCCAACTAGTAATAATGGACCATTATGTGTTGGAGATACTCTTCAATTGAGTGCTGACACTGTAGTTGGTGCAACTTATAGCTGGACTGGACCCAATGGATTTATATCTTCAGAGCAATATCCCATAATTGTAAATGTCCAATTAGTGAATGCAGGTTATTATCTGCTTGAAATAACAGAAGGTGGAACTACAAGCGACCCAGATTCGACAAATGTTATTATTTATGATAATCCGGATATTTCATTCACAATCGATGTCAATGATAGTATATGCTCAAATGAATTGGTGACATTTACGGGATCAGATGCAAGCGGAACTTCAATAGTGTTTTGGGATTGGGATTTTGGAGATGGTGCAACCGAATCGAATAAAATAGTCCAGCATTATTATTTGATCGGAGGTTCATATAACCCAACTTTGATTGCTACAAATACTGGTGGGTGTAAAGATACGGCTGATATGGTGATTGTAGTTTCAGATAATCTGACTTTATCAAACTTGGTCAATGACACCATTTGCCACGGAGATCCTTATATTTTCTCACTTGGTACATCTTTCCCTGATACTACTAATTGTGATTCTGTAAGATGGATTACTTCAGGCTTGGGTTCCTTCAATAATTCTACCCTGATTAGACCAATTTATAGGACGTTGACTTCAAATGTTGGTAATGATACCTTATCATTGATTGCCTATGCTATTTACCCCTGCGGCAACGACACCTCCACCATGATCCTAACCATTGATTCAATACCAACGGGTTCATTCACCTATAATCCTGTAGATACTTGTTGTGTTGCAGAACTTGTATCGTTCAATGCTGCCAGTACATGCATTATAAATAGCTGGGACTGGGACTTTGGCGATGGTAATTTAGGCAGTGGACAGAGCACCACCCACGTCTATGATTATGGCGATACAACATTTATAGTAAGTTTAACTATGTTAAATGCTTATGGATGTACCACCACTATAATTGATTCTGTTTATGTTGATTCAGTTTTCACTGATTTTACAATGCCACCTGCAGTCTGTTTAGATGAAACAGCAGTGTTTAATGGCACGGGCGATGATATAACCTTTACCACCTGGGAATGGGATTTTGGTGATGGCTTTAACGCTACCGGCAAAAACGTATCACATAATTATGCCGCCAGTGGTGTATATACAGTTACTCTAAATGTATGTACCGATACTACCGTAAAGCAAATAATAGTAAATTCTCTACCAGAGTCTGATTTTACAATTTCTCCAAACGATACAAGTTGTATGGGCGAAGTTGTAAGCTTCAATGCAAACGATATCACGGGAGATATAACAAATTGGGACTGGCAGTTTGGAGATGGCAATACCGATGTTGGACAAAATGTAACCAACACATATACAAACCCTGTAAGCCAAACTTATAATATACTCTCAATATATCAAAATGCCAATGGCTGTGATGACACAACCATTCATACACGGTATGTTCAAAATGTAAGCGCTATAAGTTTCAATATCGTACCGTCTCCACCCACTTGTCAGGATTTTACAGTAGATTTCCAGGGAACACCCCCACTTGTCACCTTTACGCCATGGAACTGGACCTATGGTGATGGTTCAGCACCAGGCTTAGGTCATAACACCTCACATGTCTACACAACACCCGATACTGTTGATGTAATACTAGATGTATGCTCTGAGCAGGAGATTCAACAGCTTATTATTAATGCACCTTGCCAGGTAGATGCCGGATCAGATGAGGCCACTTGTGAAGATGTTTTCTTCGATCTGTCCACATCAACAGTCCCACCAACAGCAGATGATTTTTTATCTATCTCCTGGTATAGTAGTAACGGTCTTGGCACATTCGATGATCCTAATCAATTAGCCCCAATATATTACCCTGATCCAAATGCCGGCTCCACGCAGATTGATACTGTATATCTATATATGGTAGGAGAGGGTATCTCACCCTGTCCTGATGATACATCGTTCATGCGTTTGTTGATAGTTCCGGGAGCATATGCCTTTGCAGGTTCTGATGAGAACTCCTGCTTTGGTGATCCATACTACTTTTCCTCGGCAGCATCACCGTCATTTGCTGCCAATTATGCTACATTATATTGGACCACAACAGGTACCGGATCATTTATTAATCCCAATGTAGAGCAACCGATCTATATTCCAGGAGTTAATGAAATAGGTCAGATCACCATGACCATGGTAGCGGTCAACATAATCAATTGTGACTCAATAGATGAAATGGTACTTACTATTAGACCTGAATATGTTACTCCCTTTGATACTACCATTTGCTTTAATGATTCTTTATTTCTTCAAGGTGGATGGCAATCTCAATCTGGAATTTTTATTGATACAATATATTCTCAATATGGTTGTGATAGTGTAATTATTACAGACTTAACAGTTAGACCTAAAATTGATCAGGACTTCATTATCAATACTAGTGATTCGATATGTTTCGGAGAAACCGTAGGTTTTATATCAACGGGTTCGGCAAATATTGTTAGTTGGTATTGGGATTTTGGTGATGGTAATATATCTGTGGCTTTAAACCCTGTTCATCAATATGATACGGCTGGTTTGTTTACTGTTATTTATTATTATACTGATGAAAATAATTGCTCTGACTCAACAATCGGACAAGTAGAAGTATTTGAATTACCTAGCGTTTCTTTTGTTATTAATATGACAAATCCTTGTATTAACACTCAAATAGACTTCTCTGGTAGTAGTTATCATAATATAGAATCATGGCAGTGGGATTTTGGTGATGGTAATGGTGGATCTGGGCAGAATATATCCCATTCATATTCAACATGGGGCGAAATGATGATATCTCTCACTGTAACTGATGATAATGGCTGTAGCGAAACTACCTATCAATTTCTTAATATTGCAGAACCTCCTATTCCTGATTTTATCTACAACATAATAGTTTGCGATTCTTTACAGTTTACTGACCTGTCAACCTGTCCAACAGGTTACAACATTGTTAATTGGTATTGGGATTTTGGGGATGGGAATACTGATAATACACAAAATCCCACACATCAATACCCTCACAGTTATAGCCCTGGAGGTGAGATTTATGATGTTAGTCTTTTAGTTGTTGCTGATTCCAATGGATACGTATGTTCTGACTCAATAATTCTGCAGGTATGGGTTCCTTCTCTGCCTAATATTTCAGTTAATATTGTTCCTGATCCAAGTTGTTTTAGCGACTCAACATACTTTTCTGGGTGGTCTAATCATGATATTGATATATGGTACTGGGACTTTGGTGATAATACTTACTCATTTGATCAAAATACTAGCCATTTATACGATGATACTGGAATCTATGTAGCCGGACTAAACATAACCGATACCAATGGTTGTATAGCTTACATGAGTAATATCGTGGATGTTAAGCCACTTCCTGATGTCGTATTTACTATGAATGTATCCTATGCATGTGTCAACACTCCAGTAGAATTTTCAGGAACCAGCATGTCAAATATAGTGTTTTGGGAATGGGACTTTGGTGATGGACAAAGTGGAGCAGGTCAAAACACCTCTCACGAATATACTACATGGGGTGATATGCTAGTTGCACTAACAGTGACTGATATTAATGGATGTAGCGAAACGTCATATCAGTTTCTTGATGTGCTTCAAAAACCATTCGCTGACTTTAGTTACGAGATCGTTTTATGCGATTCCCTGCAGTTCACAGATCTATCCACAAGTGCAGCAGGCTACAATATAGTCACCTGGGCCTGGGACTTTGGCGATGGCGGCACCTCTGCCCTTCAAAACCCCACCCACCAGTATCCAAGTAATACAACCCCCGGTGGCGAAGTATATATGGTTATACTAACTATAGCAGCCGATTCAAACGGTTTTATCTGTACTGATTCGGTAGTACTACCTGTAATAGTACCCTCTTTGCCCGATATTTTCTTCACCTGGACTCCTGATCCAACCTGTTTGGGAGGTACCACCTACTTCTATGGTGAAAGTGGCTTTTATATCGATAGCTGGCACTGGGACTTTGACGATGGTAATTTCTCCACTAATCAGTATGCCACCCATGTTTATACTAATACAGGCACATACACCGTAACCCTGACAATACAAGACACCCTAGGCTGCACCAATACTCTAAGCAATATCATCACTGTTGACTCCATTCCCGATGTAAGCTTTACAATGAGCGATAGTGTAAGTTGCCATGGCACCGAGATACAGTTCACCTCCACTACCAGCACGAACGTAGAGACCTGGTACTGGGACTTTGGCGATGGCTCCTTTAGCCCCGATCAAAACCCGATCCACTACTACCCAACAGGGGGCAGCTACACGGTCACACTAACAGTAACCGACTCCACAGGCTGCAGTAATACAGCCACCAATAATATACTTATTCTGCCTTCTCCAACTGCAGACTACAGCTATCAGAATATAACCTGTAGCTCGGTGGTCTTCACGGATGAAAGTACAGCCCCAATGGGCTATAATTTGGTAGAATGGTTCTGGGACTTTGATGATGGCTTTACCGCTACAGTGCAAAACCCATCCCATAGCTTTGCGGGCGGCATAGGCGTATACAATGTAATGCTGATAGTAACCGCCGACAGCAGTGGTTATAGCTGCCAGGATACCATAATCCAAACGGTACTCACCCCAGGATTACCCACAGTATTTTTCACTTGGGATCCCGAGCCAACTATGCTGGGCGATGTCACAAGTTTCTATGGCACCTCAGGCAATACTATCATCGACTGGTACTGGGACTTTGATGATGGCAACTTTGCCACCACCCAGGATGCCACCAATACCTTTGCAACAATAGGCACCTTTGATGTAGAACTTATAGTAACGGATATCGATGGCTGTATCAACTCAGTCATCCATCAGGTGACTATCACCAATGTCCCCGATCTGGATTATCATTGGGATAATGCCTGTCAGGGTGATGAGATACAATTCTATATAGACTCACCACCAACTGATATACCAGCAGTAGTTAGCTGGTCGTGGAGCTTTGGCGATGGAGGAGTGAGCAGCGATATGGAACCTACCCATGTATATGTAACCGCCAGCACCTATAATGTAAGTCTGACTATAGTAGATACCATGGGAGCTACCAATACAGTTATCAAACCCATCACAGTAAACCCACTTCCAACAGCCTTGTTCTCCATAGACTCACCTACCTGTGAGGGCAACCCTGTACAGTTCCACGACTATAGCACCACCCCAACAGGTTTTATCACCGAGTGGTTATGGAACTTTGGCGATGGCAATACTACTACAGTAGTCTTTCCAAATGACCCCGATGTCACACATACCTATGCAGCAACAGGAACGTATATAGTAACGCTCACTATTACCAACTCTGACAGCTGTACAAACAGCACCCAGAACCCGGTCACCACAATAGCAAGTCCAATGGCCATGTTCACCTCTTCCAGTGGATGTGCCAGTGGTCCAGTAAGCTTTACCGATACATCGATAGAGAACGGCGGAGGCACTATTATCTCCTGGGCGTGGAACTTTGACGATCCAGCAAGCGGACCTAATAATACCTCTACTTTGCAGAACCCTGTTCATCAGTTCAGCGCAGCGGGTGATTATAATGTACAACTTATTATCACTAATGTCAATGGCTGCTCCGACACAACCCAGAACACGGTAACAGTAGCAGACCAGCCCGAGGTAGAGTTTACTTACACAGAAGTATGTTTGGGCTCACAAACCTCCTTTACATCTATTACTACCAGTAATGTAGCCACATATACATGGAGCTTTGGCGATGGAGGCACTTCGAATCTACAGAACCCCACACATACCTATGGGGCAACAGGCGACTATATAGTAACCCTAACCATAGTCACCACCGATGGCTGCACTGCCAGTGTAACACATACAGTACGCATCAACCCCTTACCAAATCCAAACTTTGCCCACACAGGACCTGTTTGCTTAAACGACACAGTGTACTTTACAGATCTCTCGAGTTCTCCCAATGGAGCAATCACGACCTGGCACTGGGACTTTGGCGATGGCACCGAGGTTACAATCAATGCTCCTGATAGCCCCGATGTATCCCATATCTATACCAACAATACCACTTTTGCAGTTACCCTAACGGTAACCGATAGTGATACCTGTGAGAACACCATTGTCAAACAGGTACAGGTAGTAAGCTCCCCATTGGCCAATTATACCTTTGCAGAGAGCTGCTATAATGATCCCACCTACTTTACTGATCTAAGCAGCACCAATGGAGGCCCTGATATATATAGCTGGCAGTGGTTCTTTGGCGATCCTAACTCAGGCATAGAGAACACCTCAACGCTTCAGAACCCGACCCATATCTTCAGCACACCTGATGTTACCTATACCACAACACTTATAATAGTAAATACCCTTGGCTGTACAGATAGTATATCTATGGATATAGTTGTAGACTCATTACCCAATGCCAATATTGGTATATTGGATGATAGTATATGTTTAGGAGAGAGTGTAGTATTTTCAGGTATCTCAACCAGTAATATCAGCTCTTGGTACTGGGAGTTTGGCGATGGAGGCTCCTCAATAGAACAAAACCCAAGCTATACCTATGGTACTGCGGGATTCTATATAGTCACCCTTACGGTAACAGAAGTTGGTACAGATGAGTGTGAGAATTTTACCACCGCGAGTGTCTATGTAAACCAGGTCCCCGATGCGATGTTTGAATTTGATAACACATGTTTGGGAGAGATCAGCTTATTTAGTGATCAAAGCTCCAGCCAGTATGGCTTTATAGAAACATGGAAGTGGTACTTTGGCGATGGAAGCGACACTACTGTTAATTACCCTGGTTCAGGGGATGTAGGACACATATATTTAAATAACGACACCTATACGGTAAAACTGGTAGTAACCGATAACTTTGGTTGTAAGGATAGTATATCATTATCCCTACAGGTTTATGATGTACCTGTTCCATCCTTTAGCTGGCAACAGGTATGTGATCCTCTGGGACAGGTTCACTTCTTTGATGAATCTGAACAAGGCGGCGATAACTCACCTATAGTAAGCTGGAACTGGGAGTTGGATGATGGCTACTACTCCACAGAGATAGACCCAAGTTACGTCTATGACATACTTGATACATGTTATACAGTACTTTTGACAGTGACCGATAACAATGGATGTTTTGCAACAGATACCAACATAGCTGTTTGTTTATATGCAGAGATGGACATAGACTTTACCTCCAGCCAAGTCTGCGAGAATGACACCACCATTTTCACAGTAACAGGCACCTTAAATGACTCTATAGCCTACATATGGAATTTCAATGATGGCTCCCCACCGAATCAGGTTGTATGGAACCCAACAATGAGCCATGTGTTCCCGAATTCAGGAATGTTTATAGTAGAGTTAATGACAATAGACACCTCCAATGACTGTTCAGCTACAATACTTCATCAGGTAGTAGTAGACTCACTCCCTAAGGCACAATTTACCAATACGATCGGCTCATGTGATATACCAACAGAGTTTACCGACATATCTCTAGGAGGAGGAGAGTTTATAGAGAGCTGGTTATGGGACTTTGGCGATATCATATCCCCTAATAACACAAGTACCCTACAAAACCCCACACATCTCTACGGCCCATCTGATAGTACCTATCAGGTAAAACTGGTAGTAACCAACTTTAATGGCTGTATGGACTCTATATTACAGGATGTATATGTAGAGGCATGTGTAATTGCTGACTTCTCACTTCCCGACACAACCAATTGTGCCAGATCAGAACTATGCTTTGTGGATAATTCCACACTCATAAGTACTGGTGGAGAGATAGTACAGTGGCGCTGGGACTTTGGAGATGGATACACATATAACTATGGTATCTATCAAGATCAGATCTGCCATACTTATGCCACCCAAGGTGATTATGAAGTTCAGTTAGTACTTATAGCATTAGTAGGAGGTAATACTCTAAATGATACAATTATAAAGACCTTCACTGTAAATCCAACACCAATAGCAGGGATGCTGTTTGAGAATAGTTGTTTGAATGATATCACCATGTTCTATGACAATACTACAAATAACGGATCACCTGTAACGAGCTGGCATTGGAATTTTGGTAATACAGCATCGCAGAACGACACAGCAAACGTACAAGATACAAGTTATTTGTACCCTCAATTTGGCAACTACATTCCAGAGCTTCTGGTAAGAAATGGCTTTGGATGTATAGATAGCATATTCGATACTGTTACTATCTATAAGTTACCCGAGGCAGCCTTTAGTTATGAGGAGCAGTGTATGAGTTACTACACCTACTTTGTAGATGAATCCCTAGGCGATAGTTCAGTTATAATAAGATACAACTGGAGTTTTGGCGATCCCATCACCATAGGTGACACTTCAGATATGCAAAACCCTGCCTATATCTACGACACAACAGGATATTACACGGTAGAGTTAATAGTAGGCGATGGCAATTTGTGCCGTGACACCATAAGCCAGGATGTAGAGATCTATCCTATTCCAACGGCAAACTTTGTGATAAGGGACACTATCCAGCAGGGGAATATTTATCTGGATAATATCTCCATAGGAGCCATAGGCTATTACTGGGACTTTGACTATGACTATGGAGAAAGTAGTACCCAAACCAATCCAACACACCAGTACGATGTAGATGGCAACTATACCATTATGCTGGTATCCTATAATGACTATAACTGTCCTGATACCACTTATCAGATCTATGATCTGTTGTTTACGAATCTGTTTGTACCCAATGCTTTTGTACCTTCGAACTCCAATCCGGAACTGCAGACCTTTAAGCCAATAGGAATTAATCTGAAAAGCTACCATTTGGAGGTATATAGTGCCTGGGGTAATTTAGTATTCCAAAGCACCCAGCTTGACAACGGCGCTCCTGCAGAAGGGTGGGATGGTAAATACAAGAACAATGAACTTCCCACTGGCAGTTATGTATGGCGCATCTCGGCTGTTTTTGAAGATGGCAGTATTTGGAAAGGCACGGATAATGGTGATGGCAATACAGCCACCAGTGGAACAATAACATTAATAAGATAGGAGAGGATAAGATTTAGAAAATCAGATTATTATAAAAGCTTAACTTTACACAACAACGGTTTCTGAATATTTATATAAAAGTATTTTTAACTTTGCGCAATTAAGTTGAAAGGTAATTATCTCCATTGCTGGCATTATTATCAAAATAACTATCATTAATTCATTTATTACCATTAGTAAAAACTAGGGTAGATAAATATCAGGTTCGTTAGTTTTTATTATCTTATTATAATTACTATCAAAGTCTGCTAACTGTAAAATTGAATTTTAACATTTACATTCTCACTAAGAAATGAAAAAATCAAAACTTATTATTCTATTTATTGTAGTAAGTAGTATACTGCTACCAACGCTTAGTATTAGTCAGGTAAGAACAAATACAGAAGCATTATTAAACTTTTCCAGTGAAAAGGCAATTGAATACAAAGAAAATAGAACTCAGGCTGAATTATATGCAAAGCAGCATAATTTACCCATAACTTTTGAGAATGATAAAGGGGTGTTCTTTGAACTTCAATACATTTCAGATGATGGCATCCCGATGTATTATAAAACTGATAATAGCAATGCAGCCAAAACAATTTCTACAAATAAAGTGTATCCTGGTGGAGGAGTAGGACTTAATCTTGATGGTACAGGAATAACACCGCGTGAGTGGGATGGTGGAGGTGTTCGGTTATCACACCAGGAATTTGGAGGCCGTGTTGTTCAGGGTGATAACCCAAGTTCAACCCATTGGCACTCTACTCATGTTGCTGGTACAATAATGGCTGCTGGTGTACAACCTTCTTCAAAAGGAATGGCTTACAATGCTAATCTGAGAGCATTTGACTGGAATGCGGATAATTCAGAAATGGCAACTGAAGCAGCAAACGGAGCTTTAATGTCAAACCACTCATATGGGTTTGCTCGTGGATGGTCTTGGGAAAACGGATGGGTTTGGTATGGCGACCCAAGTATTAGTGATCAAGAAGATTATAAATTTGGTTTTTACGATGGTGAGGCTAGAGGTTGGGATATAATAGCATACAATGCACCATATTATTTGATTGTTAAATCTGCAGGAAATGATAGAAATGAAGGTCCTAATAATGGTCAGTATCCTAAGGATGGGCCTTACGACTGTATCGGTCATGGCGGAATATCAAAAAATGTATTAACTGTTGGAGCAGTAAATGATATACCTGGTGGATATAATGGACCTGGAAGTGTGAGTATGAGTTCTTTTAGCTCATGGGGTCCTGCAGATGATGGCCGTGTAAAACCTGATATAGTTACAAATGGTGTTAGTTTGTATTCAACTGATCATACATCTAATTCTGCCTATACTAATTCAAGCGGAACTTCTATGTCTTCTCCTTCTGCATGTGGGTCAATGGCCGTACTCCAACAGCACTGGGAAAATCTTAATGGTACAGGAAATTATATGACTGCTGCTACACTAAAAGGACTTGTAATTCATACTGCAGATGAAGCAGGTAATTATGATGGCCCTGATTATAAATTCGGTTGGGGTCTTATGAATACAGCTAATGCAGCACTTAGAATTTCAGAGAATCAAAATATTAATGTAATAGATGAAGCAGTTCTAACTGAAGGATTATCCTTTCAAATGGTGCTTACTTCTGATGGAACTGAGGATCTAAAAGTTACAATCTGTTGGACTGATTTACCTGCTCAACTTATGCTTCCTGAATTAGATCCATTAGATCCGAGGTTGGTAAATGATTTAGACATTCAGGTTACATTTAATGGTACTACCTATTACCCTTGGATGTTAGACAGAGATGCTCCTGCGGCGGCAGCAACTAACTCTGGACGAAATAATATTGATAATGTGGAAATGGTTTTTATAGAAAACCCTGATACTGGTGATTACTTGGTAACAGTTAATCACTTTGGTGCATTATCTAGCGATAATCAGGCATTCTCAATAATTGTGAGTGGTGTAACAAATACTGATATATTGACAACAGTATCTGCTGGCGCTGATTTAGAAGTTTGTGAGAATGATAGTGTCGTGACAGTAATTGGTGGATCAATTAACAGTAATTCAGTGCTTTGGACAACTATGGGCGATGGTATATTCGATGACCCTACATTACTAAATGCTAATTATACTCCCGGTAATAATGATTTGGTAGATGGTTCAGTAGAATTAGTATTGACTGCGTATGCATTGCCTCCTTCAAACGATTCTGTTTCTGATAATATGATACTTACAATAATATATAATTCAGTTGCAAACGCAGGCGATGATATTAATATTTGTGGGATAAGTACAGCACAGCTTGATGGACAAGCTGAAAATCAGGCATCAGTTTATTGGACATCGAGAGGTGATGGAACGTTTGATGATCCTAATTTATTGAATCCGATATACACACCCGGGGAAACTGATATTGAAGATGGTGAAGTTAAGTTGAGCTTTTTTGCCTATGCTACTATTCCTTGTTCACAGAATGATAATGATAATATGTATATATACATTTACGATGGACCGATAGCTGATGCAGGTTCTGACGGTGAAACATGTAGTGATGAACCTTACCAGCTCGAAGGAGCGGCAATTGATTACGATTATGTTGAATGGTCAACTTCAGGTGATGGAATTTTTAATGATAATTCATTATTAGATGCTATATATACTCCAGGAGCAAATGATATCATTAATGGTGAGGTTATTTTACAACTTAATGCATATCCTAATGCACCGTGTTCTGAAATAGTTACAAGTGATATGACACTGTTAGTGCTGATTTGTGAGGCCATTAACGAGAATTTACCCAATGAGCTAAGTACTATAATAACACCTAATCCGGCTAATGGTCAATTTGAGATTTTTGTTAAAGATATTGAAGATAGAGTAGTAAATATTATGGTAGTTGGTATTGATGGTAAGATTCAATACCAAAACAGTTTTGCAGTAACTGGCAATGATTTCAAAGTCAATATCTCAAGCAGCGAGTTTGCTAGTGGGGTTTATAATGTTATTGTAAGCACTCTTAATAAAAAAGGAACAAGCAGACTATTAATTCAACATTAGAATTCTTAATTAAAGTCTCGTAGATTCTTCCTGATGCATATTGGCTCTTAGTATGTATCAGGGAGCAGTATAAGTATCTGGTTTTTTATCGCTCTTGTATTCTACTTTAAGTTGTAGAAGACTGGAATTATGGAATTGTAAATATTCATTTCCGATTTATTGCATTATATCCAAAAACTCACTAATCTTTATTATTTTTGCCACCTGAAATTATTACGATATGTTTGAAGGATTAACCGATAGACTTGAAAAGTCGTTTAAAATATTAAAAGGTCAGGGCCGGATCACAGAAATTAATGTGGCCGAATCAATTAAAGAAATTCGAAAAGCATTAATTGAGGCCGATGTTAGCTATAAAATTGCAAAAACCTTTACCAGTGATGTTAAAGAAAAAGCTCTTGGAGCGAATGTTCTAACGGCAATTAAGCCTGGCGAGCTCATGACAAAGATAGTTCATGATGAGTTAGCTGCATTAATGGGGGGTGAGCAGGAAGATGTTGATATTAGTGGCAAACCGGCTGTTATTCTTATTGCTGGTCTACAAGGATCTGGTAAAACTACATTTTCAGCTAAACTGGCTAACTATCTGAAAGCAAAGAAGGGTAGGAGTGCATTGTTGGTTGCTGGTGATGTTTATCGTCCTGCAGCTATTGAGCAGTTAAAAGTACTAGGTGAGCAGATAGGTGTTGAAGTTTATACCGAAGAGGGAAGCAGAGATCCTGTTCAAATTGCTAAGAATGCAATTAAATACGCTAAAGAGAATTCAAAGAATCTGATTATAGTTGATACAGCCGGACGGCTTGCTATCGATGAGCAAATGATGGATGAGATTTCGTCTATAAAATCGGCGATTAATCCAAATGAGATACTTTTTGTTGTTGATGCAATGACGGGTCAGGATGCTGTGAACACTGCTAAAGCATTTAATGACAAGCTTGATTTTGATGGTATTGTACTTACTAAACTTGATGGTGATACAAGAGGCGGAGCAGCTCTTACAATAAAGGCTGTGGTTAATAAACCTATTAAGTTTGTCGGTATTGGCGAGAAAATGGAGGCGATCGATTTATTCCATCCAAGTCGTATGGCTGATCGAATACTGGGAATGGGAGACATTGTTACTCTTGTTGAGAAAGCTCAGGAGCAATTTGATGTTGAAGAAGCCAGGAAACTTCAGAAGAAAATAGCCAAAAACCAGTTTAATTTTAATGATTTTCTGAAGCAAATTCAACAGATCAAAAAAATGGGGAATGTTAAAGACCTTATGGGAATGATTCCTGGTCTTGGCAAAGCCATTAAAGATACAGATATTGATGACGACGCGTTTAAAGGGATTGAAGCAATAATCTTTTCAATGACTCCGGAAGAAAGAGAATATCCGAAAGTACTTAACGGATCTCGTAGGAAAAGGATTGCCTTAGGAGCTGGTACAGATATCCAAGAAGTTAACAGGTTGATTAAGCAATTTAGTGAAACTAGTAAGATGATGAAAATGATGACCTCAGGTGGAGGAAGAAAGATGGCTAATATGATGAATCAGATACGTAAGTAGTAATACTAAAGCTAATCAATACAAATTTTATTTAAACTAAGATGAATCAGGAAAACATTGCACAAATCATTGACGGCAAACTCATTGCTTCAAAAGTTAGAGATGAAATAAAAGTTGAAGTTGCTGCTTTAATTGATGCTGATAAGGACACACCACATTTAGTTGCTATCATTGTGGGTGACGATCCTGCAAGTCAAACTTATGTTGCCAGCAAGGAAAGAGCTGCTAAAAGTGTTGGAATAACATCATCAATATATAAGTACCCATCAGATATTACTGAAGAAGAACTTCTTAATACTATTGATTTTCTAAATAAAGATGATGATGTTACTGGATTTATTGTTCAACTGCCTTTGCCGGCCCATATCAATGTAGATAAAGTTATTGATAGCATCGATCCTGGAAAGGATGTTGATGGGTTTCACCCTGTAAATGTTGGTAAAATGGCCTTAGGCCAGCCTTCATATATCTCAGCAACCCCAGCAGGAGTAATGGAACTACTTAATAGATACAAGATAGAAACAGAAGGAAAACATTGTGTTGTTCTGGGCAGATCAAATATTGTGGGGTCTCCAATGAGTATTCTAATGTCAAGAAAATCTAAACCTGGTAATTCTACTGTTACTATCTGCCATAGTAAGACAAAAGACATGGGATCAATTACCCGGCAAGCTGACATATTGATTTGTGCAATCGGCCAACCAAATTTTGTAAATGCAGATATGGTAAAAGATGGTGCTGTAGTAATTGATGTAGGTATGCATCGTATTCCTGCTGATAATGAAAAAGGCTACATAATTACCGGCGATGTAAATTTCGATCAAGTGATAGAAAAAGCCTCGTTCATTACCCCTGTACCGGGTGGTGTTGGTCCTATGACAATAGCCATGCTTCTAAAGAACACATTGTTAGCATATAAGAATGCCAACAACTCATAGCTATCAGGCTTATAGATTATTCTGTCCTAAAAATTGCAATTATGAATAAATTAATGAACTATACTATTTTTATAGTTGCTTTCTTATTGTTATTTACAGATAATTTGCATTCTCAAATAGCAGGTTGTACCGATCCACATGCAAATAATTATAATCCAACTGCAACAGTCAATGACGGCTCCTGTACCTATAATATTACGATTTATAATCCCCTACTAAGATATTTGTTACCAGAAGAAATTAAGGAAACTTCAGGATTAGCATATTTAGATGGAAAATTATGGACAATAGTTGATAGTGGAGGATTACCGATGCTTTATGCCGTAGATACAACTGATGGTCAGGTTGTTCAAAGGGTTTCTGTAAATAATGCAGTGAATATTGATTGGGAGGCGCTAGCTGATGATGATGAGTTCATATATATTGGTGATTTTGGTAATAATTCCGGGACACGCGATGATCTTACAATTTACCGTGTGCAAAAGTCAGATATACCTTCAGAAGGAGATGCTTCTGTTCAAAGTACAAAACTGACTTTTACATACTCAGATTATACAGGCCCTGTTCAGCACAGAAAGAGCAATAACTTCGACTGTGAGGCCTTTATTGCAGATTCTGAATATTTGTATCTGTTTTCAAAAAATTATGGCGATCAACAAACCAAACTATATAAATTACCTAAAGAGCCAGGTAACTATGTAGCAGAATTGATGACTACCTTCAATACCTCAGGCCTGATTACTGGTGCAGATATAAATATCAGTAGTAATGAGATTACTTTAGTGGGTTATGTTAATCAAAGTTGGATTCCTTTTTCATGGCTGCTTTTTGATTATGAAGGCAGTGATTTCTTTTCTGGAAACAAAAGAAGAATAGATTTTATTAATATTCCTGCCACACAAACAGAAGCTATTGCATATACAGTTGGTAAACATGAAATAATCACATCGGAAGGCCACATACTATTTTCACAATCCGCATATAACTTTAATTCATCTTCATGGACAGATGATTCACCGTCAGGTATTTCACAGGTTCAGTCTGAAAGGTTTGATTTTATATTAAGTCCAAACCCTGTTAGCAAAAATAAACTGACTATCAAGTTTAACAATTTGACTGGTGGTGAATATAGTATAGAGCTTTATGATTCTTTGGGGAGATTACTGAGACTTAGTGACTATAAGATGAATAGAAAAAGTGGTTCATCAAAGGCTTATATTAAGGTAGCTGATCTTGCTCAGGGAACATATTTTATAAGAGTTCGGTCGAGTAAATATATGGTTGAAAAGAAATTTATCAGGAATTAGATGATACAGGGAAAAGATATTTTTGAAGGGGGGAGGAAGCTTCCTGTTATGGAAGAGTTTTACACTATACAGGGTGAAGGTTATAATATGGGTAAGGCTGCTTACTTTGTTCGTATTGGAGGATGTGACGTTGGTTGTTCCTGGTGTGATTCAAAGGAGTCGTGGAATTCAGAACTTTTTCCACCTATAAGTGTTAACAGTATTATTGAAAATGTGAAAATCGCAAAAGCCGACACAGTTGTGGTAACCGGTGGTGAGCCATCATTGTATCCTCTCGGTTATTTTACTTCTCAGTTACAAAGCTCAGGTATTGTAACAATGGTAGAAACATCAGGTGCTCATGACCTAAGTGGTAACTGGGACTGGATTTGCCTCTCACCAAAAAAATATTCACCTCCTCAACGATCAGTTTACGATACGGCGAGTGAGTTAAAGGTAATTATTAAACATATCGTTGATTTGGAATGGGCAGAGATGAATGCAGAATTAGTACAAAAAGAGACCCTATTATTTTTACAACCTGAATGGAGTGTAAGAGACGAAATAATGCCAGTGCTCACTGAATATATAATGAAAAACCCCAAATGGCGTATATCCCTTCAGGCACATAAGTATATGGGGATACCATAACCTCAGACATGACGCGCGAATTCCATATTCAATACCTGGCGCGCGAATTTTCCTAAAATCCGCATGTCTCTTCTTTTGGATTAAATTTCTAATTTATCACTCTTATTTAGTACCCAATTCTTAGTATAGTAATTTATTGGCTGTATTTTTTGGGCAGTATTTGCATAATCTCCATTAAATCATAAGGTTGTGGTTACTTGAAGACATGCTAATTTACTTCCTGATTCAGGAATTACTAAAGAATTATTTTGAGGGAAAATAGATTTTATTGCTATGTTTCTGGTAATGAATTGTATATACAAAAAATAATTTGTCTTGACCTTTTGGTCCACTTTGCAGGCATTATAATAAACCTAAATATGAATTTCTTAACTCTAAAATTTGATTTCAACACCTGGTTTCCATAGGAAAATATTCTTATTAAGTACGAATATATATTTCGTGCCATGGCAGTAAGTATCAAGAATACAGTGTTCTCATTAAGGTTAGAAAACGGTATATTGTCCCAACAAAAATCATTCTTCATCACGTCAAACTCTCTTTCTTTGCCTCCTCTTTGATTATAGAATTTAAATACCTCAATATCTGACATTTCATAATCATTTGTAATAATTGACCTATAAACAAATGCCTCTTTTGTAAAAAAATTCAGTTGACCATCTTTTCTTGGCACTTTTATAACCACAAGCCTATAGTTAGAAAGTAGTCGCTTCTTTATTCTTAGGCATCTAGAACGTTGAAAAGGTTTATAAGTAATGCTCCCTATCCATACTTCTTCATTGTTTAAAACTGCCTTTTCCCAGTTTTGAATATTGGCAATTGCATTAGTTACAGATTGATCGTTTCGTGCCCTAATATAAAATCGATTAACAAATCTTTGGACAGTTTCAATCACCTGTAGAACATAGCTCGCACTATCTGCCCTAAATACATCTACTTTAATTCCTTCAGTTTTAAGTATCTTGAACATTCTGGATATAGTCCTTTCCTGGTAGGTCTGAGCATCACTATTTCCATTTCTATTTTCTACATATACAATCTGATCTTCAATAATTCCAACTCCAGGATAATATCCTTTTTCTTTAATGTAAGTCTTTTTAGCATCTACCTTATCTGTTTTGAGGATAGTATTGTCATAATCAAGTATTATGTTCTTGCTTTTTATTCCCCCAAGCATTTTTATAAGCTTAATATTCAACTTGTTTAAAGCCATATGTATACTGAATTGATGCTCTTTCCCAGAATATTGGGACACGAATTTTCTAGTAGGTCTGGATAGATCTTTCATTCTTCGTAAAACACTATCTGCGCTTGGAACATTAAAAAATGGAATACACTTAATGTATTTTCTAAGATTAGTATTAAGGTCTTCGATGCAATCGCCTCCACATAAAGGAATTGACCATACTGAGTAAAAGATATCTTTCCATGAATAGCAGGCTTGAGTTGGGAGATCTGGTAGAAAGTTATTGACTAATTTTCCTATTCCTTTCTTCTCTAATTCTTGAAAAACGAAAGTTAATCCTCCATAAGGAGTAATTTGTTGTGAAGATTTTACTATTTTCATCCCGGTGTTTGTTAGCATCACCAAGATAGGTGAAAATGCCATAGCTGCAAGATCTTAGAAATAAGAGTTTTGCAGCTTTTTTTGTTAATAACATGCGGATTCTAGGAAAATTCGCGCGCTAGTATGCGGATAATTTACAATGTATTATAATCAGCACGCGAAAAATTCGCGTGCTAGTGGTTTGGTTATCTCAAAAGCAATTTCAACCATTTCAATTTGTTTCTAAAAGGGGCATAACGAATGGGGATATCTAGCCAATTACCTTTATACACAACAGGTTTCTGATTTGAAAAAGTATCAAATGAAAAACGTCCGTGATAGCTACCCATTCCACTTTTTCCAACCCCTCCAAATGGCAGTTTGTTACTGGCAAAATGCATAACCGTATCATTAATATTTATTCCTCCCGCTGAAATTTTCTCAACAATTTTTCTTTGTTTTCTTCTATTCTTTGAGAAAAAATATAAAGCCAGTGGTTTTGGTCGAGAATTAATTATTGTGATAACCTCAGTGATATCATCATATGTTAAGACAGGTAGAATAGGTCCAAATATTTCCTCCTTCATAATTGGCATATCTAAAGATACCTGTTCTACAATTGTTGGTTCAAAATATCTGTCAGTCTTATTATAATTTCCACCGTAGTAAATATTTGTATTCTTGATCAGCGATGCTAATCTTTCAATATAATCAGTATTGATTATACTCGGATAATCATCACTTTTGGATGCGTCTTCACCATAAAAATCAATTATTGCACCGACCAATTCCTTTAGAAACTTATCTTTAATTTTTGAATTAACTAACAGATAATCAGGAGCAATACACGTTTGTCCGGCATTTAGAAACTTTCCCCATGCTATTCTTTTGGCTGCTAATTTCAAATCAACTTCATTATCTACAATGCATGGACTTTTACCACCAAGTTCTAATGTTACCGGAGTTAGATTCTTTGCAGCTTCCTGCATTACAATCTGGCCTACACGAGGACTTCCTGTAAAAAAGATATGATCAAAATCTAATTGTAGTAGTTCCTGTGAAACACTTGCATCACCTTCAATCACACTAACAAAATCGCTTTTGAATGTTGTACTTATTATTTTACTGATAATCTTAGATGTAGCAATTGATAATTCAGATGGTTTCAGGATTGCTGTATTACCTGCTGCTATGGCTCCAATTAATGGAGCGATTAATAGCTGGAAAGGATAATTCCAGGGTGCAATAATTAGTACTGTTCCAAGAGGTTCACTAATTGTATAGCTACATGCCGGAAAATTAGTAATAGGGGTTGATGACCTATGTGGCCTGATCCATCTTTTTAAGTGCCTTATGTGATATCTGATCTCATCAAGAATGTAACCTATTTCAGTGGCATAGGCTTCAAATTTTGATTTACCTAAATCTTTATATAAAGCTTCAGTAATGTCATCTTCATGTGATAAAATAGCCGATCTCAATAATTTGAGATTCTTTATTCTTGCATCAACATTGCGGGTTTGGCCTAAGGAAAAATACCGGGTCTGATTATTAAATATGCTTGTTATGTTATTTTGTTGAACCATTTAATCAGAGTTTTTATAAACTCCTAGAAGTTCAATAAATCTGCTGTCGCTGTGAAGGTTTGGGATCACTTCAAAAAGTTCTTCATGCTCGTCATAATTTAGTTTTAATGCGGTCTCAATATAAAAATAGGCTTGTTGAACTTTTCCGGAAACGTGGAGGTAACCAGCAAGTCGATACCATAATAAAGCACTTTCTTTATTAGTATTTATTGCTTCTTCAATTATCCCAATTGCTGCCTCTGTATCATCATCTCCATATGCACACGCTGAATAATAAATCCATGCTTCAATATTTGTGTTTTCCTGTTCAACAATTTCTGCAAATATCTTCGAAGCAACATCATAACGTTTATTTGTCATATGAATCACAGCAAGTTCAAACCTAAATTCAATATTTGAAGGCATTAACTCAATAGCTCTCATATAGTAATTTACAGCAGTTGTATCATTATCCTGTGCTGCAAACAATCTTCCTAATCCAGCCCATGCATTAGACAATTTGTCATCTATCTCCAAAGCCTTATTAAAATGGCGCATTGCATTTTTAATATCGTTCATGTTTTCGTACGATTCGCCTATGTAATAATGAGTGATAGGCTCAGGAGATTCATATTTAAATGTCTCTTCGTAATATTCAATAGCTTCTGTATATCTGTTTAGGCCTGACAATGAATTTGCAATATTGAAATATGCTGAAGAGAATTCTTCATCAATTGCAAGAGTATATTCGTATGCCTCGATTGCTTTTTCGTAAAGTTCAAGTTGGTTATAGAATATCCCAAGATTAAACCATGCAACTTTTGAGAAAGGATTTGAATCTAAAAATTCAACAAAAAATGTAACAGCATCCTTTTCACGGTTAGTGATATCGAAGAAAAATGCTATTTCATGAATAATATTTTCAGAATCTGGTTTTAAATCCAAAGCATTCTTTAAGTTTTTAATTGCGTTAGGATAGTCATTTAGATTTTCATATTCGAAAGCAATAACTGAATATAAATCTTCAGGACTTTCGGAATATGGAATAGCCTTCTTGTATTGCTCAATCGACAATTCGTACTTACTCATCATACTATATATTTCTCCTTTTGAAATATACAATTCATCATTTGCTGGTTCAATTAACTCAATTTGATTTAACTGTTCCAAGGCCTCATAATGTTTTCCATTTTGTGCTAACAATTTTGCACTCTTAATTTTAAAACCTAAGTAAGATGGATGTTGTTGCAATGCCAAATCTATTGCAAGTTTTGCTTTGTCAAGAATTTGAAAATCAATAAAGTAATCAATGATTATCTCAAATTCGTTCACATCAAAAAAGAAATGCATATCAGTTTCGAGCATCTTTTCGAACCTGACAACAAGTTCATTATGGTTCGTGTCGTCGCTCCAGCTGTATTCTTCACTCATTATTTAGTTAATCTTTATTAGTATGAGATTGCGCAAAGGTAATATTTTCCTACATTCACAAAATAGGAAAAATGAGGATTTAAGATAATTGAGTTATTTAATTATAATATGGAGGAAACTAATCAACGATAGAAAACAGTCTGTTCCACCTTATTTTACCATCGAACAGGCCTTTGTTTTTATCCAAAGACAACCATATGAATTCAGCTCTTCCTACAACATGATCCTCAGGTACAAAACCCCAATATCGGGAGTCTGCTGAGTTGTGTCGGTTATCACCCATCATCCAGTAATAATTAAGTTTGGGAGTATAGGTGGTTGTTGCTTTTCCATTTATTATTATCTCTCCATCAAATACGTTTAGAGTATTGCCTTCATAAGTTGTGATCAGTCGTTCATAAATTGGCAAATTCGTGAGAGTTAGATTAATTGGAATCTCTTTTTTAGGTATATAAATTGGTCCAAAATTATCACGGTTCCATTTAAATGCTGAATCGTACGGGAAAATCTCAGGTTTCCAAATATCAGGTCCATCGTTGAATACCTCAATACTTTTAACAATAGGTAATTTTTTAAGTTCTGTTTTCGCTTCATTGGTAAGCACAAAGGTGAATTCTCCGGGTCTATTGCCTCTGGAAGATTCGGTTATATCAAGTTTGTCTAATATTTTAGGGTTTATACTGCTACCATCAGTAGTTACATTATATTGGTATTGAAGTTTTTCGGGATTTTCTGCTTTTTCCCCATTCAGAAATACTTGTCGGCCAATTATGCTAAGTGTATCTCCGGGTAACCCAATACACCTTTTAACATAATTTTCCCTTTTATCAACAGGCCTTACTACAATTTCTCCAAAATTGCGACTATCCGACCAAACTCTTTCTCGTCCGTATTTATTAATTAGTGCGTAGTAACTTACATTACTTTGGAATCTGGTGGATACTGTATCTCCGGCAGGGTAGTTAAAAACGACTGCATCATTGTGATCAACATTCTTAAGTCCTGCAAAACGATAATAGGGAAACTTGATCCACTCAACATAAGATTTAATATCCTCAGTAAGTGGCAGTGTATGATGCACGAAAGGGAACGACAATGGTGTATTTGGCGCTTTTGGTCCGTAAGTGATTTTGCTTACAAAAAGGTAATCCCCAACGAGTAGTGATTTCTCCATCGAAGAAGTAGGAATTGTATAAGCTTCTAATAAAAATGTTCGAATGATTGTTGCTGCGACAACAGCAAATATTATAGCGTCTACCCACTCTCGAGTTATTGATTTCTTAATTTTAGGTCTGTCTGATGGATCTGTAAAAACTTCATCATCATTCATGCCTAAGTAGGGGAGATATATAAATGGAAGTACCACGCTCAAAAACTGTTGCCCTAACGAAAACTTATTGAAACACTTCACCAGTTCAACCAGCATTAGCATAAACATAAATACATTCAGAAACGGGAAGAATAGCAATAACATCCACCACCATGGTTTTTTTATTATCTGTAAGAAGATGTATAGATTATAAAAAGGGATAAGTGTTTCCCAGCCTTTACGCCCGGCTTTTTCAAATAATTTCCATGCAAATATTGTAGGTATAGTAAATGATAAAGGCAGTAATATTATCAATTCTAACATAATGATTTCATTAAAGATTTAACGTTTGCAATATACATTCAATTTATTTTCACAATAGTTAATTTATCTTAATAAATTGAGCGCGCAAAAGTAGAAAAAAAAGACACTGATTTTTAGATAATTAGTATTAAATATTATCTGCAAACAACAATCTTACCTGAAGACTTATATTCACCTGCAACTAAACTATAATAATATATGCCTGCAGCCAGATCTTCTAAGTCCAATGTAATATGTTGATTTCCGTAGGATTGCTCCTTTTGAATGAACCTAATCGGATTACCCAGATAGTTATAGAAAGTAACAGTAACTATTTCAGGTTGCTTTAAGCTGTACTTTATTGTGGTATTGGTTGAGCTAGGATTCGGATAGCTATAAGATTCCAAATGTTTATCAGATGATTCGTCAATTCCTTCAAATGAGGTTCCCCCTGCATTTACAGTTTTTACAATTATTCCATCATAACCAGCAGCCCATCCGGTTAGTCCGTCAATAAAGAATAAAGAGAACAGCACCGATAATTGATCACTAACATATTGCTCACTCCAGTTTTCTCCACCATCATTTGTATATAATATAACTCCTCTTTCTTCAGAATTATGTAACTTCGATCCACATGCCCAGCCAATGTTCTCGTTAACAAACTGGATACTGTGTAACGATAAGGTTTCAGGATGCTCAACCTGATACCATGTTGATCCACCATCCGTAGTCTTGATTATAACACCAATATCTGAAGCATAACCCACGGCCCATCCCAGAGAAGAACTCATAAAATAAACTGAAGTTAAGCTTTCAGTAAAACCTGTTTCGATACTAGTCCAGTTTTCTCCACCATCTGTTGATTTTAGTACAAATCCATCCTGACAACTTATCCAACCTTTATTTTCATCAATAAAATAAACGGAATATGGATTATGATCTAAACTATAATAATCAGTCCAACCGTCAATACCTCCTGTAGTTCTCCACAAACGACCACTTGGAGCCTGGTAGCCAACTTTCCAGCCTAAATTTTCGTTTAAGAAAAATACTTGTTTAACAGACCCGTTTGCACTTCCCCAACTTGATTGAAATATCCAAGTTGTCCCGCTATTTACAGTTAAGCCATAATTGGTTTGCCACCTATCAACATTATATGTGCTTCCGACGGCATAAACATCATTGGTATTGATTGCAAAAATATCATACCACCTATTTGCTGATGCTCCATGATAACCGGTATTTACCCAAGTTTCTCCACCGTCATATGATTTTTTAATTAAACCATCTAACCCAGCTATCCATCCTGTATTACTGTCAGTAAAATGTACAGTACGAATTTGATTAGTTGTGCCGGAAGGCTTTGAGATCCATTGGGCTGATATATTTAGAGATAAACTAATGATAAAGATTACTGAAAATAGAGCTTTCATAATATTTGGTTTTAGTTGAAGATCAATTACTTCACACAAATATATAATTAAATATTTAAATTGTATTACGAGGAAGGAATTATCTACTTACGCAAATATTACTAGAGGTTAGATTGAATTGACTATCTCTTATAAAGAACACTTTTGTCAGTGCCAACTAATTTTAGGAGTATTCCATCTTGGTTTGCGTACTCATCGAAAAAGCTGAGGTTAAAGAAGAGTTTTTGCTGAACAATTGCTCTGCATGGATCATTATCAGTAAGTTGCAGCAATAAGTTTGTTTTAGGAGGCATTGATTCCATAACCCTATCATTATAGAGTAGTTTAAATTCAAATGCACCACAGCCTCCACTAAATGAAGCCCAAATATTTAGACAATTATCGATAATAAAAAGTGAATCAATTGTATAATAATCTGTTGCAATATTATTAACGGGTTTGCTATTGTAAGTCATAGCCTCGCAAACTTCGTCAGTTTTGTCTTTATTATGAGCAGATTTTTTTGATGAAGAGCAAGAATTGTACAAGATAATTACTAATACTAATGATATTACTGTTATCCATTTCATAACATTTGCTTTATCAGATCATCCATATTAAATACACCTTTCTTTCCGCATATGTATTCAGCTGCCAACACTGCTCCCAAAGCAAATCCATCTCGGTTTTTTGCTTCATGTTTTAGTATTATTTTATCTATACCCGACTCATAAATTACCTCATGAATTCCTGTTATTTCACCTTCTCTGGTTGAATATATTGGTAAAATATTGTTGCTATTATCATTACCTAATGCCCATTCGGATAATGTTTTATGCTCTTTTATTATTCCTTCAGCTGTGGATATGGCTGTTCCGCTTGGAGCATCAAGTTTATGGATATGATGAGTTTCGTTTATTTTTACTTTGTAGTCGTTCATCCCTGACATTAACTTAGCTAAATATGAATTGGTCTTAAAGAATATGTTAACTCCTATACTAAAATTGGGAGCATAAAAAAAAGTACCATTTTGATTAGCACACTGTTCATTAATAAATTCGAGTTGATCATACCAGCCGGTAGTGCCCGTAACGATAGGTAATCCTAATTCAAAGCATCGTAGATAATTGTTGACTGCGACATCGGGCATACTAAAATCAATAACCACATCTGATAGCCGGTTAATCTCTGATAATTGTTGCCAGTCACTTTCATTGTCAATTCTGGCAATAATCTTATGATTTCTAGCGATGCAGATTTTTTCTACTTCTTTACCCATTCGTCCATAGCCGGAGATAATGATTTCCATAATACTAATATTATTTCCTAAATAGTTTGTTTTTTTGTGTTTCTTTCATGAAAATAAAATTAACTTTTAAATAAACTATAATTAGAATTTAACAGTGATTTTTAACCCATTGTGGTTTATAGTTGAATTTCGTTCAAGTTGTGGGAGTGGATTGATTGATTGCTGAAATACAGGTTCCATCTGCACCGAGAGGTTTTCGTTAACTTCCCAATAATACAAATGTGCATCAACAGTTGCGTCAAGCATCTGAAGAATATACCATACTCCCATTAAAATAAACGATAGCTCCATATTACGACGGTAGTAATCGCGGAACGACTGAAGTTGATCTGAGTCATATTTAAGTGCCAGAGGGTTATCGCAGCCTGTTGGGTCGTTAACCTTGCAAATATATGCATCATTGTATTTTAAGTATTCTCCTCTGTTCCAAAATGCAAAATATCCGGTGACACCAAACCCTGCATAAACTATTGGTAATTTCCAGTATTTCTTGTTATAAATTTGACCAAGGCCGGGAACCAGTGCTAAATAAGTTGCTTTTTTTGGTGAGTGAGTCATTGCTTGCACAGAATTTGTTTGAATATTATCTTGAGCGAAAACAGTGGTAGTAGAGTAAACGGAAATCGTTATAACAGCTATGACGAAAAGCAATCTGTTTATCAACTTTTTCAAAATAAGAATGTTATTTATCCTTGATTAATGAAATTATATTATCAAGGTCTTTGTCGTTTTTAAAGCTAATAACGATTGTGCCTTCGCCATTATTGTTACGCCTAAGGCTTACCTTCGTGCCCAGTTTTTGACTAAGCATAGCGGGCATATCTTTAAATTTATCAGGTATTGTTACTGTTCTAACTTTCTTTTGGTCTGATTTGGGAGAGGTAGTTAACCGTACCAGCTCTTCTGTTTGTCGAACGTTTAAACCTTTCTTGATTATTGAATTGAGAATTTTCTCCTGAATATTCTTTGTTGGAAGTGAAATCAAAGCACGGGCATGACCCATCGATATGAAGTCATCACGAAGTGCTACCTGAACAGTAGCAGGGAGTTTAAGAAGTCTCAGAAAGTTAGCTATGGATGATCTGCTTTTTCCTATTTTCTCACTTAGTTTTTCCTGAGTAAGTTTTATTTCATCAATAAGACGTTGATAGCTAATGGCAATTTCAATGGCGTTAAGGTCTTCACGATGTATATTCTCGATAAGAGCAAGTTCGAGCATTTGTTCGTCGTTGGCAACTCTTATAAATGCCGGCATATATTTAATGCCCGACATTTGGGATGCTCTAAAACGACGTTCACCTGCTATAATCTGATATTTATCGTAACCCATCTTCCTTACTGTAATGGGTTGGATAATACCCTGACTTTTTATAGAGTCAGCTAACTCTCTAAGCATCATCTCATCAAAATCGATGCGTGGTTGAAATGGGTTGGTTTCAATTTTACTAATATCGATGCTGGCAATAGCTCCTGCTACAAAATTACCTGATATATCATCTGAAGTTATATCTGTATCAGGACTTGACAGTATTGAGTCGAGGCCTCTTCCCAGAGCTTGTCGTTTATTCTTAGCCATCGATTATTTTATCAGCGTTATTAATTACGGTCATGTCATTCTTTTGAAGCAATTCACGTGCAAGATTTAGATAATTAATAGCACCCGTACTATTTGCATCGTGCATAATTATTGAGTCACCAAAACTTGGAGCTTCACCAAGTTTAGTATTTCTGTTAATTATTGTATCAAAAACCATTTGCTGGAAATGAGTTTTAACTTCTTCCACAACCTGTTTTGAAAGCCTTAACCTTATATCGAACATTGTTAACAATATTCCTTCAATCTCTAATTTTTCATTTAATCTTGATTGAACAATTTTTATAGTGTTAAGAAGTTTACCTAGTCCTTCCAGTGCAAAATATTCACATTGAACCGGTATTATTACAGAGTCGGCGGCTGTAAGGGCATTAACTGTTATAAGGCCTAATGAAGGTGAACAGTCGATTATTATAAAATCATATTTTGATTTAATCTTATCTAGTACAACCTGCATTAGTCTTTCCCTTTCAGGGATATTAATTATTTCAATTTCAGCCCCAACTAGGTCTATATGAGCCGGTAGCAAATCGAGGTTTGGAGTTTTTGTTTGCAGGATTACATTTTCAACATTTAAATTATCGATAATGCATTCGTAGATACTAGCCTGTATTTGTTTAGGGTTAAACCCAATACCAGATGTAGCATTTGCCTGAGGGTCAGCATCAACTATAAGAGTTTTATACTCTAGTATTGCTAAACTGGCAGCAAGGTTTATTGCTGTAGTTGTTTTCCCTACACCTCCTTTTTGATTGGTTACGGCAATTGTTTTCCCCATAATATTAATTGTAATTTATTTTCAGAAGTCGATCCTTGCTACCAAAATTACTAACTAAGATATTTTCTGCCTACTGGCGATATAAATTAATTAACAACCCTGGTTAGCCTTAAGAATGATATTGTTTAACTACCTTCCTCAGCACCAAGATCCTCAAAGCTAACGTCAATACTGCTTGTAATCTCTTCTTTTGTTTGATTATCTTCAACAGGTTCTTCGCTATTGTCTTCCCCTGTTTCAATAAAATTTATGGCAGTATTTAGCCCATCTTTAAACTTTTCAAAATCCTCGCCATAAAGAAAAACTTTATGCTTTTCATAATAAAACTTTCCCTGCTCTTCGTTAAATCTTCTTTTACTTTCAGTGATAGTTAAATATTGCTGATCTGCACGTGTTGCTTTAACATCAAAAAAATATGTACGTTTTCCAGCTCTTACTACTTTTGAAAAAAGATCATCCCGTCTTTCTTGTTTCTCTGTCTCCTGCATGTTGATTTTAATATTTTAACCAATAATTATTTATGATATTTAAATGTTAATTAGATCCGATTTAATACGGTCAAAGTTAAAAATTAAAATTGACGACTGTTAAAACTGCTAATTTTTGTTGATAAATAGCAACTTTTGTTGATAACCTATCATTACAACAGATTTTATTATCAATTTATAGGCTATAACCCTGCAATTTCATTGCAGATACTTTAGTTTCTATAAACCTTTTTTATACATCTAGTCCGAAGCTTGAAGCTTGAAGCTTGAAGTCCGAAGAAATTCTTCTGGCTTCCGACTTCTGACTTCCGACTTCCGACTGTTAGAATTTATATTTGGTGAATTTTATTCACTTTTTAAACCTATGTATTTTCAATGCATAGTGGTTTAGTTAGCCTTTAATAATCTTTACAACTGAAGTGCGTTGCTTTGTTATTACTTTAAGAAAGTAAACACCTTGTCGCAAAGTGTGAAGACCTGTAGATATTTCAAAGCTGTTATGATATTTTGTAATGTCATAATTGCTGCTAAAAACAATTCCACCAGCTATATTAATAAGCTCAACAGTAATATTTTCTGCGCTATCAATATTAATTTCTACTTTTATTCTTCTGGTAAAAGGGTTTGGACTAACAAATACCAGATTATCCTGAAAGGATGGAGTTTCTATTGAAGTTAATATCGAATCCGCTCCGTAAAAGTCAGGTATTCCCCATCCCATGAGGTTATCAGGATCATCTGCATAAGATCCACTCTCTTTGATGGCCTCATAAACTTCCATTACGGACATCTCAGGATGTGATTGCCACAAACATGCTACCATACCTGCCATAATAGGTGAAGAAAAGGAGGTACCATATCCATTTGTTGAAATACCTGAATTATCAACAGCTATTGTTGCTCCTGCTCCACATGACATTGCAGTAGGTTTAATTCTTCCATCAGCGGTAGGGCCAATAGAGCTAAAATCGGCACGTTGATCATTTAGATAAACCGCACCAACTGTAAATACGCTATCAGCGTCACCCGGAGACCCAATCCAATCACCCGAGTTTCCTGCACTGTTACAAATCAGAATACCCTTCGATGCTGCTATATCAGCCCCTCTGGTTGCAATAGCGGTGTTGCCGTCCATGTCTGCCGGTGTATAATCCCATTGTGGCATATCAAATGTGGAGTAACTCAATGAACTATTAATAACATCAGCTCCAACACTATCGGCAAATTCTGCTGCTGACACCCAATTATATTCTTCAATAATATTTTCGTGGGGTCCTTCTTCAGATCTTAATAACCAAAAATCAGCCTCAGGAGCGGTACCTATCATTTGACCTGGTAAGTTTCCACCCATACATGAAAGTACCATTTTACCATGCTCATGACCTTCGAAAACATTACCACCCATATAAACAAAATCTTTCGTGCCTAATATTTTATTATTGTCCCACAAGTAGTCGAAAACAGGATGAACTTCAACACCAGTGAATCCAGCATCCAACACAGCAATTACCATACCCTGGCCTTGAAAACCATCGTCATGCAATGGAATACCATTGAGCTGATCGATCTGACCAAAAGCAAGACCGTAATCTAATGAACTTGTTGATTTATAATTTCTGGATTTGGTATTATCATCATCGGTATCACTTATGATTTCCTTAAATTTATCACTAGATAATTTGTCTGAATAATTAAATTTTAGAGTACCACTTACATAAGGTAATGCTTCAATTTGAGCAATAAGTGTAGAGTTTTCAGTAAACACGGTTACTCCATTTAGCCAGCGTGTTGGGTTTAGCATTTCCACACCAATAGCAGCTACTCCCTGAAGGTACTGAGGATTAACAGGGATGTCGTTCACGCTAATACCAATTCCTTGACTAGCTCTGCGATCGAGTGCGCGTTGTGTTAAAAATTCACCGGGATTATCAATCGAATATGGAGAATCATTTTTATCGGTAAATTGTACATAATATTTATCAGGTGCTATCTGAGCGAAAGAGCTAATAACGATTCCAATAAGTAAAGTAAGAAGTAGACTCCGTTTCATATTTAATTTTTTTGTTTCTGTTTATATCCTGACAAAGATCGGAATACTTAGGTTGCACTTAGTCAGTTTTAATAGTTATGTAATTATTTTCAACAACAACATCTATTTTGTTTAAATATTTAAATAGAAATTATTGTGGTAAAAATAGCAATAATTGTGAGAAATAGCAGCTAAATGACAAATGACCAATTTGGGAACTTATGGTTTTGTCAAAATTCCAATAACCAACTCTCAAATAACAAATAAAACCCAATTATTCAATTTCTTAATGATCAAAAAATTTTGAATATTGATATTTGAGCATTGTTATTTACCTACCCGCTCAGCAGGTGGGTTTGCGATTTGATTTTTGTTATTAGGTTGTTAAGTTTTCCTCTTCTTCTTTTTGGCAGCAGGAAATAGTACATTGTTAAGGATTAATCTGTAACCGGGAGAGTTGGGGTAAAGATTCAGGTCTGTTTGAGGATCACCTATACGGTGCTGGTAATCTTCAGGGTCGTGACCACCGTAAAATGTCCAGAATCCTTTCCCATATTCACCATGGATATATCTGGCTTCACCGGCTGCTTTATTTTCGCCCATAATAACAACATTCGACTGTATAAAATCATTATTGAACGCTGTTGTCTGCCCCATGAATCCCTTTATTAATTTCTGATGGTTTTGGCAAAGAATTGTTGGAATGTGGTCCCATTTAGCCGAAAAGTCAAATAGCATAAAGAAGTCATTTCCTTCACGTATACTTCTAGGTCTTGTTTCCGTGACATCAATATTTGATATCTCATATTGAGCCGGATTTTTTACAATAGTGAAATCTTTAAACACCATACAATTGCTATAATCCAGTTTTTCCTGAGCATTTGGATCCATAGGATCATTATCAAACATTACGTCACAAATATCAATATTATCAGCAGCAAGCGATACGTCATAACTATCAGTTGCAGAACACATTGCAAACAAATATCCACCTCCTAACACAAAATCACGGATCTTTTTAGTAACCGTAAGCTTTAGTTCTGAAACCTTCTTAAACCCTAATTCGGATGCAATTTCTTCATTTGCGGCAACATCTTCTTTGTACCATGGATAGTTTCTGTAATGTGCCCAGAATTTTCCATACTGGCCTGTAAAGTCTTCGTGATGAAGGTGTAGCCAATCGTATGTTGGTAACATTCCACTCATTACTTCATGGTCGTAAACAACATCGTAGGGAATTTCAGCATAGGTTAGAGCAAGCGTAACTGCGTCGTCCCAAGGCTGTCGGTTTTTTGGTGAATAAACGGCAATTCTTGGGGCTTTTTGTAATTCAATAATATCCATATTAACATCCGGCTGCAAAATTTGTTGTTTTATGGATGATGCCTGTACATCTGTAATAACTTGCGAAGTAACTCCACGTACTACACACTCTTCTTCAAACACCTGATGATACTTAATTAGATAACTACCACCCCGATAATTAAGTAGCCATTCAACTTCACCACCTTTGTTAAGAATCCAATAAGCAATACCATAGGCTTTTAAATGGTTTTTCTGACTTTCATCCATAGGTATTAGCAACCAGGCAGCTTTGGTGATTGGTATTATTCCAAATATCAGAATGAGAAATATTATTGCAGTTTTTTTCAACATAATTCTGCAAATATATTCTGAATGTCTTTATCTAATCTTATTTCTTTTGTTTTGTTAAGAAAATTTATCGCCTGTATTGATCTGTCTTTTTCGAACTTGTAATCTGCAATCATACCAAGTCCGTCAATATCAGTCTTAATTATTTCATCTGACGTAAAGCTTTTTTCTGAGAGTTTTTCACCCGGTTTTATTCCAGTATACTTAATTTTTATATCCTTTCCAGATGCTTTGATCATATTCTCAGCAAGATCAGTGATCTTTAGTGGCTTTTCATATGATACATAAACACCCTTGTTTATACCATGGTTAATAAGATAGTACAACAGTTTGGCTGAGTTCTCACCTGTTACAAACATTCTACTCATATCCGGGTGAGTAACTGTAATAGGTTGATCATTTTCAATTTGGCGTTTAAAAATTAAAGTAACAGACCCATTACTATCGATAACATTTGGCATTCTTAAACTTATCAATCTTGTTGTTTGTGAGTCTGATTTTTGAAAGTATTGTTCTAAAAGTAACTTGCCCGTGCCAACAACGGAAACTGCATCCTGAGCAAGATTGGATGAGGTGAATATCATCGATTCGGCTTTGTATTTTATTGCAAGTTTGGCTAAAACTATACTTCCTATTACATTTGCTCTAATTACTTTATTTGGATATTTCTCGCCTTCCCAAAGACGTGCCATAGCAGCAAGATGAACTATATGCTTTGGTTTGTAATGAGCAATTATTGTATCAAATGATTCTGGTTTTAGCAGATCATATTTCTCGAAAAATAATCTACTATTATCTTCATAACTACCTTTTTTGTCTTTGTATGTTAGAACAATGTTGAAATCTGTCTGCGAAAGCAAACTAGCTACAAGATACCTGCAAACAAAACTGGTGCTACCAGTTATTAAAATTATTGGTGTCTTTCTTAAATTTTGAGCCATTACTAAGAATACGATTTAGCCTGTATTGAATCTTATTTTCTTAAATTATATTTAGCTGCTTCTGAAAGGAACTTCTTTGCCAATGGTGCCGAGAGTGGATGCAATGTATCCATAGCTTCAGGATGCCATTGTACAGCCATTAAGAATGTACGACCTGTAGTGTCGCTCCACTCAATTGCTTCCGGGAAGTTATCTTCTGAATATGCAGAAATTATAAACCCATTACCTAGCTTCTCTATTCCCTGATGATGGCTACTGGCTACATCACCTTGGTTGTTGCCTTTGCAGATATCAGATAATCTAGTATTCTTTACAAGTCGTACCGGATGATATGACTTGCTCCAATCCGGATTTCGGTGCTTAACAGTTGTGTCAAAGTCAGTCACAATATCAATATAGAGAGTTCCTCCCTGAGAGATATTCAGAATTTGCTCACCTCTGCAAACTCCAAATACTGGCATCTTGTGTGCAATAGCATTTTCAATCAATGCAAATTCAAGACTGTCGCGGTATCTGTCAAATGTGCCACAACGGGAAGAGTCGTCAATCTTTCCATAATAACCCGAGAATACATCCTCACCACCGGTGAGCAGAAGTCCGTTACAAGTCTCTAATAATTTCAAGGCAGAATCTATTCCCAAAGGGTAGAGATTATAATATACGATGTCGTTATTATGGCGTAATAACCAATCAGCATATTTCGTTGTGCTTTTTTCAGACTTCTCTTTCGAGATAGCAATCTTTATTTTTTCCGGAACTTTACTTTCACAAGAAATGAAAATAAATGTCATTCCCCAAATCAACACAGAGCCAATAATAATGTTTCTTAACATGATCAGTTTTTTATAATTAAGATGTCAAAGTTAACAATTTGAATGGTGTGTAGTATTTGTGAAGGCAAAAAGTAGAGTAACTTGTTCATGTCAGTCAGGAATAACTATTTTTGTAAAGCGAAACAAAAACTAATACGTTTGTGAGGAAAGTTGTCAATGCATCGATTGTATTAATAGTAGTAATAACCATCATTTGTAGTACTTCTTGTTCGCAAAAAAATAATACAACATCTGTTAGTCATTTATTTGATAAACACGGGGAAACAGAGCTAACTTCATCCGTTTTATATGCTGATGGATTTGATATTTATGAAGTCGATAATGTTAAAAAGCTTGTTATTTATAATCCAAGAAACATTGAAGAGGTATTAGCTACATATTATTTTACTGATTCAACATCCTACTATGATTACCAGCATTCATCTGAGCTACTACTCACCCCGTTAGATAGCGTAGCCGTTTTTTCAGCCACTCAGCTTAATGCATTTAGTAAACTTGGTATCCTCAATCAGGTAATTGCCATATCCGAATCAGAATACATCCGGAACCCAGACATAAAAAAGAAGTACGAGGATGGAAAGATTGTAAATCTTGCTGGAAATGGAAACTTTTATCTTGAAAAGACATTGGAAGTAAATCCCAAGATCATTTTTTATTCTCCTTACAATCTGGCTCAGAAGCATCCTCTGGCAGCAACAGAAATTACCATGATACCATTTTTTGATTTTATGGAATCGAATCCTCTTGGAAGAGCTGAATGGATTAAATTCACTGCTCTGTTTTTCAACAAGGAGCGAGAAGCGAACCATGTTTTTGATACAATCGTTGATAGTTATAATAAGTATAAAGACCTTACTTTAGATGTGAATAGTAAACCAACAGTGTTCTCTGATAAATATTATAGTGGTCAATGGTTTGTATCAGGTGGCAGTAGCTACATCGCACAATTATTTAACGATGCAGGAGCCGATTATTTATGGAAAGATGATCAGAATACGGGTAGTGTTAATCTCGATTTTGAAGTAGTTTACAATAAAGCGCATGATGCAGATTTCTGGAGAATTGTTGGTACATATCCGGATGGGTTTTCATATGAAAAGCTTGAAGCTGAAAATAATCTCTATATTAATTTTAAAGCTTTTGCTGACAAAAAAGTTATATACTGCGACTCTAAAAAATCAACTTATTTTGAGACCGGTACATTAGAGCCACACTTGTTGTTAGCTGATTTGATTCATGCGTTTCATCCAAATCTCTTGCCTGATTATAATCCTAAGTATTATCATATTTGCAGTAATTAGCTAATCTATGATATCAAAAAAACATAAATGGTTTTTATTTGTTATACTGCCACTGCTGATAGTGTTACTTTTTCTGCTTAATCTTTGGTATGGATCTGTAAATATAAGGTGGATAGAAGTTTGGAATACTCTGATGTTGAACGTTAATACCGATCAGGCTTCAAATATAATTATCCTGCAATACAGATTACCACAGGCAATAACGGCTTTATCGGTAGGTATGGGATTGAGTATTGCAGGCTTGTTATTACAAACAACATTTAGTAATCCACTCGCCGGGCCGTCTGTTCTGGGAATAAGTGCAGGAGCCAGTCTGGGTGTAGCGTTTGTGGTATTGGCTGGAGGAACCGCCGGTTTGCAAATTAGTGGTAGTTTGGATTTTATTAGTGATTTTGCTATTGTTTTTGCAGCCTTTATTGGGGCAATGGGAGTTCTGTTAATAATAATTTTTGTGTCTGGAAAAATTGGTAATGCAGTTACGATCCTGATAATAGGGATTATGATTGGATATCTTGTATCGGCAATTGTAGGAACTATGCAGTTCTTTAGCAGTTCTGAAGATTTACATGCATTTATACTTTGGGGTTTGGGCAGCTTCTCGAAAACAAGTGTGCCTCAATCTCTGTTGATACTAATTGTGACATTAGTATTTTTATTAGTGATATCGATATTTGTTAAACCACTAAATGCATTATTGTTAGGATATCAATACGCAATAAGCTCGGGATTTAATGTAAAACTATTACAAACTATTTTTATCCTGGTTGCCGGATTTTTAATTGCCATTGGAACTGCTTTTACCGGTCCTATTGCTTTTTTAGGTTTAGCGGTTCCTCATATTGCCAGGTCGATTTTTAAGACTTCAAACCATAGATTTTTGTTACCAGCAGTAGTTCTTATTGGAGCATCACTCGCATTGGGCTGTAATTTTATTTCCAAGTTGCCTGGATATGACGCATCGTTACCGATAAATGCGGTAACATCAATTATTGGAGCACCAATTGTTATTTGGGTTATAATCAAAGGAAGGAGGATGAGCAATGGGTGAGTCACTAAATAGATCATCATCAAATCTAGGAGAAAATACTTCAGAAATTCAAGCTGACAATATCCTAATGTTTAAAAATCTAAGTACAGGTTATAACCTAAGTGGAAGTAAAAAACTGTACTTGCATAAGGGATTAAATTGTACTGTTGGTAGGGGAGAATTAATAACATTGATAGGACCTAATGGTGCCGGGAAATCCACATTGCTTAAAACGTTAACCGGGATGATTCAGGCGTTATCGGGCGATGTATATTATAACGAAAGTAATTTAGCTAACATTTCAAAAAAAGAGATTGCTAAAAAAGTTGCAGTTGTATTGACTGATAAGATTGAGGATCGGTATCTGAATGTTTTTGATATAGTTGGCACAGGCAGATATCCATATGGATCTTTTCTGGGTAATTTAACAAAGGCTGATAAAGATATAATAGTAAGTGCTCTTAAAACAGTTGGAGCTTACGATTTGGTAACACGATACTTTTATAGTCTCAGTGATGGAGAAAAACAAAAAGTACTTCTTGCCCGGGCTATTGCTCAGGATACTCCATTGATATTGCTCGATGAACCTACTGCATTTATCGACTCGCCTGGTAAAGTTATAATAATGAACCTGCTTAACGAACTTGTTGTAAACCATCATAAAACCATCTTATTGACCACCCACGACACAGAACTGGCTCTAAGATATGCAACAAAATTGTGGTTGTTAGGAAAAGAAAATTATTTTGAAGAAGGGATGCCGGAAGTAATGGCTGAGTCAGGACAGATTAATCAACTATTAGACAGAGAAGGAGTTATGTTCAATAGAGTGACTAAACGATTTGAGATGTAAAGTTTTAAAGTTTATTGCATCTTAGAAATTTCCATACCAGCTGGGGCAGGGGTGGGTTTTTTTCTATTGAAATTTATAATTAGTGAAAAGAAAAATACTTCCATACAATCGCAAACTTAAACCACTTGCTAAGGCTCTTCGAAAAAACATGACATTTGCTGAGGTTTTGCTTTGGAATGAGCTTAAGCAGAAAAAGGTGTGTGGTTATGATTTTGATCGCCAACGACCTATACATAATTATATTGTTGATTTTTATTGCAAGGATTTAATGTTGGCCATTGAAGTAGATGGAATTAGTCATTATTCAGAGGGAGCATTTGAGTCGGACCGGATTAGACAAAGCGAAATTGAGGATTTGGGTGTGAGTTTTTTGCGTTTTGATGATGAAGAAGTACGACATGATATGGAGAACGTATTACGGAGTATTGAGGGATGGATACTGGATTGGGAAGATGCTAATGATAATAAGGGATATCCTGGTAGAGAACCCACCCCCGACCCCTCCGAGGAGGGGAGTTAGAGTCAGGTTCATAATTCTCCTCGTTGTATTGAGTTAGGTAGTGATTAGAATAGAAATCAATTTATTACTTTCTATCAAATCATGAATATTTTCAACAATCATATCAATAAAGTTATTCTATGTAAAGTCAATTGTTATTAAGTAAATACATTGATAAATATAACCTGATTTCAATATTGTTACTTCACTATTCCCCTCCTGGGAGGGGCTAGGCCTGACTCGCACGTAGCCGCTTCGGCGAAGCCAGGGGTGTGGGTCTTTGCTTGTGATTAGATAACCGTAATTTGATTAACTGAATTACAGAAAAATCAATCTACAACACTTTCTGTAACTAAGATTTATTTAGGTACATTCGAGTATGACAATAAATTATATTTTTACAATACATTAACACTTCAAACCATATGAAAATTAAAATCATCTTATTTTTATTAATTATATCTACAACTATTATGGCCCAAAAAACAAATGTTGATTTAATTGTTACAAATGCAACGATCTATACTGTTAACGACTTGTTTGAAATTGTTGACGCTTTTGTAGTTGATAATGGAAAATTTCTTGCTATGGGAACAATTGATGAAATATTGTCAGAATTCTCATCAGATAGGATTTTAGATGCCAATAGCAAGTTTATATATCCTGGTTTTAATGACGGACACAGCCATTTTTTAGGTTATGGACTTTCGGTAACAAAATATGCAAACTTAGTGGGTACTAAGTCATATAATGAGGTAATAGAAAGAGTAATTGATCATCAGAAAAATTATCCTGGCTTTTGGATATTAGGCAGAGGATGGGATCAAAACGATTGGGATAAAATTGCATTCCCCACAAAAAATGAGTTGGATAGTTTATTTCCTGATAATCCCGTTGTACTTACTCGTATTGATGGTCACGCTGTTCTGATAAATTCTAAAGCTATAGAACTAGCAGGAATAAATGAAAATAGCGTTATTGATGGTGGCGAAGTGATTATGAAGGATGACAAGATTACAGGAGTGTTAATAGATAACGCTATAGACTTAATACAAAGTATTATTCCTGAATTTAGCCGGGAAGATAAAATGCTAGCGTTAACCAGAGCGCAGCAAGATTGTTATAATGTTGGTCTGACGTCAGTTACAGATGCGGGGTTGGGCAAGGATGAGGTACTGTTGATTGACCAAATGCAGAAGAATAAAGAATTGGATATCAGGGTATATGCAATGCTAAGCCCAACAAAAGAGAATTTCGATCATTTCTTTAAAATTGGTCCTATACACAATGATAAACTTACTGTTAGTTCAGTTAAATTGTATATTGATGGTGCACTGGGGTCACGTGGAGCATTGTTGTTAGAGCCATATTCAGATGCACCGCATTCGCATGGGTTACAAATGAATTCACAATCCTATTATGATAGTATTTGTAATATGGCCTACAATGCAGGATTTCAAGTAAATACCCACGCAATTGGTGATTCGGGAAATAGGATAATGCTCAATTCATATGCAAAATACTTAAAGGGTAAAAATGACAAACGTTGGAGGATTGAACATGCTCAAATTGTAGAACCAAGTGATCGTAAATATTTTCATGATTATTCGATTATTCCTTCTGTTCAGTCAACGCATTGTACTTCTGATATGTATTGGGCCGATGAAAGGTTGGGCCCCGACAGGATAAAAACTGCCTATGCTTATGCTGATCTGTTGAGAGAAAATGGATGGCTGATTAACGGCACTGACTTTCCTGTTGAAAATATAAGTCCTTTGCTAACTTATTATGCAGCAGTGTCAAGAAAAGATTTATCAGGTTGGCCTGATGGCGGTTTTCAAAATGAGAATGCGCTCAGCAGGGAGGATGCCCTGCGGTCAATTACTATTTGGCCTGCAAAGGGAAGTTTCGATGAGAAATCTAAGGGTAGTATAGAAATAGGTAAGGTAGCCGATTTTGTAATACTTGAAAAGGATATTGTGGAAATACCTGAGTCAGAAATACCAGGTACAGTAGTTATTGCGACCTATGTTGATGGAAAAAAGGTAAATAGTAATTAAATAATTGAATCACCTTATTTTTAAATTTTCTCGATTATTTCATCATGTCAGTATTAAAACTTCATAATAGGCATATTTACTATCATCAGCAAGGGAAAGGAGTCCCAATCATTTTGATTGCTGGACTTGGCTCTGATTCTGTGAGTTGGTTACCAGTAATTCTTGGCTTGGCAAAATATTTTCAAGTAATCACATTTGATCATAGGGGAGTGGGACGTTCATCAAATGATAATGCCAATATTTCCATTGAAGATATGACTGACGATTGTGCAGAGCTTGTCAAATATCTCGGACTTTCACCAATAGTTGTATTGGGTCATTCAATGGGAGGAATGATAGCGATGGACTTGTCAATAAGATATCCTGAGCTTGTTGATAAGATTATTCTCGAAGCTACAACACCAGCAATGAATAGTCGAAATGTAGAAATGCTGCATGATTGGGTATTGTTTTTAAAAAGTGGGATGGATAAAAAACTTTGGCTTCGAAATTTGTACTACTGGATATTTTCCCCGTCTTTTTTTAATGATAAAGTGATGCTTGATCAATATGTTGATATGGCTGTGAGATACAGATATGCTCAATCAGATGACTCATTTGCTAATCAGGTAGTTGCTTTGTCAGAATTCAATTGTCAAGCAAGATTGTCTGAGATAATGGCAAGAACTCTGGTTATTTATGGAGAGCTGGACCTGCTGTTCCCTGCTAAGGAGACAAAAAAAATGTTAGATACTATTTCTAGCAGGAATTCAATAACAATTAAAAATGCAGCCCATTCAATCCATATGGATGAACCTGAAGTATTTATAAATCATGTTGTAGATTTCATAGTAAATTAATTCGATAAAAGTTAATTTATGACTTTTATTAATTGATGAATTTTTCCTATTCAAATAAAGACTACTTTTGCAGCCCCATATCAAAAATACTAATAAAATGCAGAATATCAGGAATATAGCCATAATCGCTCATGTCGATCATGGCAAAACTACTTTAGTCGACAGAATGCTCCACCAAGTGAAACTTTTTCGAGATAATGAGGATGTTGGTGATTTAATACTTGACAGTAACGATCTTGAACGAGAACGCGGAATTACTATCCTTTCAAAAAATGTATCTGTAAGATATAAGGATGTCAAGATAAATATTATCGATACTCCTGGTCACTCCGATTTTGGTGGAGAAGTGGAACGTGTTTTAAATATGGCTGATGGTGTTATTTTGCTTGTTGATGCCTTTGAAGGACCAATGCCACAAACCCGGTTTGTGCTGCAGAAAGCTATCGATCTTGGTTTGAAACCAATAGTTGTGATAAATAAGGTCGACAAACCTAACTGTCGACCGGATGAGGTTTACGAAGCTGTATTTGATTTGATGTTTAACCTAGGTGCCACTGAGAATCAGCTTGATTTTCCTGTTGTTTATGGATCTTCAAAGCATGGTTGGATGTCCGACGACTGGAGGAATGAAACTGATAATGTTGCTTATTTACTGGATAGAATTATTGAACATATTCCTCCCGCCGAATTTATTGAGGGTACGCCACAATTGCAGATAACTTCAATGGATTATTCTTCATACGTTGGCAGAATAGCAGTTGGAAAACTGCATCGTGGTTCAATTAAAATGGGCATGCCTGTTTCACTTGTAAAAAGGGATGGAACAATTGTTAAGCAAAAAATTAAGGAACTTTATTTGTTTGAAGGACTTGGTAAGGAAAAATGCAAGGTAGAGGTAGATGCAGGTGATATTGTGGCATTAATGGGTATTGAGGATTTTGAGATTGGTGATACTATCGCAGATATTGAAAACCCTGAAGGGCTGCCAGCTATCAAAATTGATGAACCTACGATGAGTATGGTTTTTACGATTAATAATTCTCCATTTTTTGGTAAAGAAGGAAAGTATGTAACATCCAGACATTTGCGTGATAGATTATATCATGAGATTGAGAAAAATCTCGCTTTGAGAGTTGAAGAAACTAATTCATCAGATGCATATCAGGTTTTTGGGAGAGGAATTCTTCATTTGTCTATTCTTGTTGAAACAATGCGGCGCGAGGGTTATGAATTTCAATTGGGTCAGCCAAAAGTTATTATCAAAGAAATTGATGGTGTTAAATATGAACCGATTGAAAGTCTTACAGTTCTTGTGCCTGAAGATTTCTCCGGCAAGGTAATAGATATTGTAACACTTCGGAAAGGTGATTTCCTGAATATGGAACCTAAGAACGATCGTATGATGCTTGAGTTTAAAATGCCATCACGTGGAATAATTGGGTTGCGGAACAGTATTCTTACGGCTACCGAAGGAGAGGCAATTATTGCTCACAGATTTGAGAGTTTTGAACCCTGGAAAGGTGAAATTAAAACTAAAAATAATGGTGCTTTAGTATCAATGGAAACTGGAATAGCAATCCCCTTTGCTATATTTAAGCTTGTTGACAGAGGCAAATTTTATATAAACCCGAATGTTGAAGTTTACGCAGGACAGGTAATAGGCGAAAATACTCGTGCCGGTGATCTTGTTGTCAATGTAAACAAAACAAAGAAGCTTTCAAACATGCGCTCTTCCGGTTCTGATGATAAGGTATTGATACCACCATCTATTAAGTTCTCATTAGAGGAGTACATGGAAATAATCAGGGACGATGAATATCTCGAAATTACACCACGCAGTTTAAGATTAAGAAAGATACATCTCAACGAGATTGAACGTAAAAGAATGAACAAAGTATAGGTGCTTTAATTTGAGCTATATAGTTTAACTTCTGATAAATTTTAATTTATATGAAACGGATATTTGCTATTTTATTATTGCTTTTAATACTTTCTCCATCTTGTGGTATTCTTAATCAAGCCAAGGAAGCCAAACAATTTGCCTTTTGTGAGTTCTCAATAGTAGAAGCTAAATTGATGAAGCTTGGGAATGTGGATGTTTCTGAATATACAAGCACTAAAGATGTAGGTTTAACTGATATGCTAATGCTCGGCCAACAATTCCTTTCAGGAAAGTTATCTGCAAGTTTATCTGCAGATATACAGGTAGTTAATAATCAAGCTACGAAAGCTGCAATTTCTGGTCTTAGATGGCAATTGTATATGAAGAGCGAAGAATATGGTGGTGGCGAGTTAGTAAAATATATAGAAGTATTACCAGGAGAAACCAAGGATTTTACGGTTGTTACTGATTTCAATCTACTGAAACTGTTAACATCCGAAGATCTACAATCAATCTTGGATCTTGTTCTCGATATTGAAAATAGAGAAAAACTTCAAAAACTTGATATATCCATAAGAGTTAAACCATATTTCAAATCGGGAACTACTGTCAAAGAATATCCAGGATTTATAACTATTCGTCCATAGATTGATTAGGCAATATAGCTCATCACAAGCGCGCAAATTTTTCGCGTGCTTAAAATCATTAAAACAACCCGTCGTTTCTGTATATTTCTAATTGTACTTCTGAGAATGGAGAAATATTCGCCTGTATGTTTTTTGATTGATTTGTAACTTCTCCGGTCTCAAAGTTCACCTTCAGTATGTCACCATCCTTAAGATCAATACTCTCAAGCGACTGATATGTAAGTATTGGGAAAGCGGCATTAATTGCATTTCTTTCGTAAATGGCACCAAATGATTCAGCTATAATGACTTGAACACCAAGCGTTTTAAATCCGTCAACTGCTTGTTGACGTGAACTTCCAGCACCAAAGTTTTTACCCGTAATCACAATGTCACCTTGTTGAACTTTCTTAGCAAAATCTTCATAACCTGCCAGGTTGTCAAAAATATATTGTCCCATTTCGGCAGGATCAGTAATTTGCAGATAACGATTGTGGAATATCATATCTGTATCGATATCGTCTTCTTCTATTACCCACACACGCCCTTCAACAACTACATTTTTATCATGATGTTTTTCGTGTGATACTGCTTTACTAATTTGAGTTTCCAAATCTTTATAATCATACTCCTTTATTACATCCGGAATATCATCCTCAGTTGTAATATAGCCGGCAATTGATGATGCGGCAACAGAAGCTGGAGAAGCAAGATATACATTTCCCTTGCCTTGTTTTCCGGGGAAATTACGATTACCGGTACTAATAGTTACCTCACCTGGTCCGTTTTGGCCAACCTGACCGGCAGCACAACCAGCACAACCGGCGTTAGAGAATAATACACCGGACTCCTTAAATGTCTTTATAATTCCTTCTTCAAGACATTGTTGCCAAATTTCATCGGTTGAAGGAACTATTTTAAGCACAACGCCTGGAGCTACTTTTCTACCCTTAAGAATACTTGCTGCAACACGCATATCTTCCATGCGTCCGTTCGTACAACTTCCTATAAATCCTGAATCAATTCTGATTTTCTTTTGAGTTTCTATATCAACAGCGTCATGTGGTTTTCCCGGACGACTTACCATCGGCACAAATGTACTGATATCGATATCATGCTTTTCAGAATAATGAGCATCAGAATCAGCTTCAATCTTTTCAAGTTTTCTTCCTGTTGCCTTCTCACAATACTCCATTACCTCATTATTTGGTGGGAAAAGTAGAATAATTACACCCATTTCGGTTCCCATAGAAGCTATTGTGATGCGTTCATCAAGTGATAAACTATCAACTTCCTCACCGTAAAATTCAACTGATTTACTGAGCAGTGTGTTTGCGCCAAACTTACTTAACAGGTTTAGTACAATATCCTTAGCGCTTACATTTTTAGGACGTTTTCCTGTAAGGGTAACTTTAACCGACTCAGGAACTTTAAACCATACTTTCCCTTTATGGAATGCTGCACTAATATCTCTGTCTCCCATACCTTGTCCAAATGCTCCAATAGCACCAAGAATATTTGCATGTGAATCGGTTGTTACAGCAGTTGATCCCGGCCAGGCAAGTCCTTCACTAATTAATGTATGTGTTCCAATACCAATGTCTATATCAAATACTTTAATACCATGTTGACGGGCAAACGTTCTTACAATTTGCTGGTTTACAGCGTATTTTTGGTCGCTCCCTGTTGGATTTGTGTCGAATGTAAAGAAGGTTTTTGACGTGTTGTCGATTGTAAGCCCGTGATCTTCCAGGTTTTTTACAACGTTTGGACCACCAAAATCGCGGGCAACTCTTGCGTCAATATTAATGTCAACTATTTGCCCTGGTTCAACTACATTCTTATTTGAATGTGCTGAAAGAATCTTTTCTATAATGTTCATTTTGTCTCATTTTAAAACATCAAAAATATGATAAAACACAGTAAACTTTATATCCGAATGAAATTTTATTTACTGACAATTTTAAGAAAAGAATCTGGGTTTTTTGGTGCATAGGAAAGAGCTCTTAATTACAATGTTTTGATTACAATATTGCTTGTCTAGTACAGAAATAGGTGACACAAAAAGTAACCCTGCCTGCGGAACGGGCAGGCAAATTTCATGATTATGACACAGTTCTCCATCACTCAAATGCTCCATGCCAAATACCAAACCAGTGAAGTGCCCATTGTGTGAATCTAAGTCTATCTTCTTAGATGATGGATTATTTATTAATTATATTTGTGAATTGAACAAAAAATTAAATGGCTATGATACTCCGTAATAATCAAATTTTTGGTGTTGATAAAACTATTTTTCTTCTGATCTCTATTCTTGCATTTGTTTTTATTTTTCCAGTAATCGATAATGAATTCATACATGATCTTTTTATTACAATAGCTTATACACTGGTTCTGTTGTCTATCTTTTCGATTGTGGGAGGAGTGAACAAGTTCCTCACATATTTGATTATTTTGGCCGTGCTGACTAATATTTTATTACTTTTTTATGCAGAAAGAATACTAGGAGTGATTTCTTTTTCAATAAGTACTTTTACCTTTACAATAGCAACCGGTGTTCTTATTAAACATATTGCGGTAAGTAAAAATGTAACAGTTGCTGTTGTTATTCAAGCCATTAGTGGATATTTACTAATTGGTATTATTGGGGTGCTTCTTAATTCTATCTTGCTTACTTTTAACGAGAATGCGATCTCTTTAGTAATATCTGGCAGCAGGTTTAGCACAATAATTTATTATAGTTTTATAACACTTACTACAATAGGTTATGGTGAAATAGTGCCGCAAAGTGTAATCGCACGGACAATAAGTATATTTATTGGAGTATGCGGTCAGATGTATCTTACAGTAATAATTGCATTGATTGTAGGTAAATATTTAAGTTTGAATTTAACCAAGAAATCCTAAAGTCTTCTAATATTTATTGTATCAATATTTGCATTGGATGCCATAATCAGACTAGAAGTCAGCTGTTTATATAAATATCCAATAACCCATCCGGAGCTTTGATAGTCATCTTGTTTTGCTTTCTGTCCACATTAAGGATTACCTCGTTACTAATTGGAATTAAGACTTCTTTACCTTCATAGAATACCTGTAGTACAGCCTGATTTGGATATTCCAGAACTGCACTTATTGGCCCTAGTTCTCCAAAAGTATCATCAATCACCAGCATATCCTTTACTTCATGATAATAAAATTTATTTCCGGTAAGTTCAGGAAGTAATGATGATGGTAAATAGATTTCTTTGTTTACAAGCCCATTTGCCTTCTCAATGCTATCTACATCCAAAAAACTAACAACAGCCTTATTATTGAGTAAACTTAGATCCGAAATGAAATATGGTACTAAATTACCACCTATATTGACAAATATCATTTCAACATCAGAATATTCCTCGGGCTCGTCTGTATCCAGATAGATTGAAACCTTGCCTTCGTAACCGTGTGCTTTAACTACTTTCCCAAGATAGAAATAATCATTAAAATTGCTCATGCTAATGGTAATATTAAGTCGCAAAATTACTTTTTTTAGATTAGGAAATTAGGTTATGAGTAAGATTAAGGATTGACTCTAAGAATGACTAAGGATAATTGTATTATGAAGGTTGTTTCGTCTCCAATAGGTCATAAATAAGTTACTTTTGCATACTTTTAGTAGTAATACAACAAAGGCAAAGTAGAGATTTATGAATTACCTGTCAATAGACAACATTTCGAAAACTTATGGTGAAAAAACACTTTTTGCCAATATTAGTTTTGGTTTGAATAAAGGTGAGAAAGTTGCACTGATTGCAAATAACGGAGCAGGTAAATCTACATTATTGCGAATAATAACTGGTGAAGAACCAAGCGATACAGGAAATGTAATTGCAAGATCCGGAATTAAAATTTCTATGCTTTCTCAGGAACCCTATTTTGAACCAGGGTTAACTGTGAACGAAATAATTAGGAATGCGGATTCAGGATTAGTAGAAATAATTCAGAATTATGAAAGTGCAATACAGCACCATTCTGTTAATCCTTCAAACAATACTCAGCAAACCCTTGAGCATGCTGCATCACAAATGGATATCCATAATGCCTGGGACTTTGAAAGACGACTAAAACAGATTCTTGAGAAATTCAATATTGTCGATCTTGAACAGAAAGTTGAAACGATGTCGGGAGGTCAGATAAAAAGATTATCACTGGCACTTACATTATTGGATGATCCTGATATTCTTTTATTGGATGAGCCTACCAATCATCTTGATGTTGAAATGATCGAATGGCTTGAGAAATATTTGCAAACTTCCGCTGTTACACTATTTATGGTTACTCACGATCGTTATTTTTTGGACAGGGTTTGTAATAATATCCTTGAAATTAGTGATGGTGAAATTTTTCATCATAAGGGGAATTACAGTTATTTTCTTGAAAAAAAATCCGCGAGGGAAGAAGTTAGCCGCATTGAAGTCGACAAAGCTCGTAAGCTGATGAAAAAGGAGCTTGATTGGATGCGCAGAATGCCAAAGGCAAGAACCACAAAATCGAAAGCTCGTATCGATAGTTTCTATAATATCAAAGATAAAGCTACAAGCAGCAAACCAACGGAAGAGTTGAAATTAGGAGTTCATATGTCGCGTGTGGGAAGTAAGATCCTGGAGATGGAAAATGTGAGCAAAAGCTACGACGACATAGTTATTTTAGAAGGGTTTGATTATATTTTTAAGAAGGGTGAGCGTATCGGGCTGGTTGGGAAAAACGGTGTTGGTAAAACAAGCTTCCTTAACCTGATTATGCAAGAAGAGCAACCCGATTCAGGTACGGTAATTTCCGGAGAAACAATAGTTTATGGTTATTTTAAGCAAGAAGGTATTCAGATAAAAGAAACCCAAACTGTATTGGAAGTTGTTAAGGAAATTGCTGAAATAATTCCTACAGGAAAAGGAAATAGTTTAACTGCTTCACAGTTTCTTCAGCACTTTATGTTTCCGTCAAAAGTTCAAAACGACTATGTTTCAAAGTTGAGTGGTGGAGAACGCCGACGACTTTATCTTCTTACGGTACTTGTTAAAAATCCGAATTTTCTTATACTCGATGAACCAACAAATGATCTTGACCTGATAACACTTAACAAATTAGAAGAATTTTTAGAAGGGTTTAAAGGGTGTTTAATTTTAGTTTCTCACGACCGCTATTTTTTAGATAAACTTGTTGATCACCTGTTTGTGTTTGAGGGAGATGGTAAAATAATTGACTATCATAGTAATTATACAGAGTACAGATTGCTTAAAGAGGAGCAGGATAAGGAACTCAAATCTAAACTTTCAGATGAAAAGAAAGAGAAAAAGAAAAGTATTACTATCCCTGGTGAAAAGAAGAAGCTGTCATTTAAAGAGAAAAAGGAATACGATTCATTAATAGTTGATATAGAAACTCTTGAAAAAGAGAAAGCATTAATTGAGAAAATAATTGGCTCAGGTGAAACTGATTATGAAAAACTCGAGGAGCTGTCAATAAGGATTGGCGTGGTAATAGAGTTAATTGATAAGAAAACATTAAGGTGGATGGAACTCGATGAATACGTTAATTAACCCAATTACGTTATATTATTTTATGCGTAAACAAATCATGATAAATTTTTTCATTAACATACAAGCAATTCTATATAATATTATGTAAGTCAGACTATTCGTTACTACAAATAACTAAATTTATGAACAGAACTATTTTAATACTAACACTGATAATTGCAACTTCAATTGCAATAGGTCAAAATTCTAAGTCAATGGAAAAAAACAAAAACGATATAAATAAAACTGAGAAAAGCTGGAAGCAGGAACTCACACCTGAACAATATCAAGTATTAAGACAATGTGGTACCGAACCTGCCTTTTCAGGAAAGTACTATAAAAATAGAGAAAAGGGTGAGTATTTATGTGCAGGCTGTGGCAATACATTGTTCAGCAGTGATACAAAGTATGATTCTGGTTCTGGCTGGCCTAGTTTTTACAAACCGAAAGATAAAACTAATATTGATGAAAAAGTGGATAAGAGTTTAGGTGTCGTGCGCGTAGAAATAACATGCAGTAACTGCGGAGGTCATCTTGGTCATGTTTTTAATGATGGCCCTAATCCAACAGGACTAAGGTATTGCGTAAATTCTGTTTCACTAGATTTTAAACCTACAACCGATACTATATCTGATTCTAAATAGGTTGTTTTTGTTTTTCAAATTTAACAATTCTTACAACTTAAAAGATTTAACTTTGTCTTTATTACAGTAAGCCCAGAATCTTGTTTTTGTTACAAAAATTAAGTTATATAGGCTGTTGTAAGACTGAATTTTTATGAAAGTATTATTACAATTTGTATTATTCTTTAGTTTGATTGTTTCTGTGTCAACAGTTTCGTTAGCCCAGTTAACTAAGATAATGGGAGTAGTGCTGGATGATGCTACAGGAGAGCCTATTCCTTTTGCTAATGTATATTTTAATAATACAACTATAGGGATCTCAGCAGGGTTTGAAGGTGAGTTTTCGATAGAGGCTGATACACCGGAAGATACTCTTGTGGCTTCGGCAGTGGGATATTACAAATCTTATATGCATGTAAGGAAAGGTGTTTTCCAAAAGGTTGAATTTCGGCTTAAACCTTCAGAATATAATCTGAATGAGGTTGAGATTTTTGCAGAAGCTAACCCCGCTCTTATCATCTTTAACAGGATGATACAAAATAAGCCAAATAACAACCCTAAGGATTTTGATTTTTTTGAATACCGACTTTATAATAAAGTAGAAGTTGATGCCAATAATGTTAATGATGGTTTTAGAAAAAGCCGTTTTTTAAAAAAATTGGAGGTTATTTTTCAATATATCGACACGTCCACAATTAACGGTAAATCCTATTTACCGATATTTATTACTGAATCTGTTAGCAGGGTATATCAGCGATCGAATCCAAGAACAACTAAAGAGGTAATTATTGCTTCAAAAATGTCAGGATATGAAAATGAAAGTTTAAGCCAGTTTATGGGAGGATTATATCAGGAAGTTAATATATATGATAATTTCATCACCATATTCAATAAAAATTTTGTTAGTCCGGTTTCAGATAATGGATTATCTGTTTATGAATATATCGTTCTTGATACCATTAATATGAACAATAGAAATTGCTATCATTTAATGTTCAAACCACGTCGTAAACAAGAACTTACTTTTGTTGGTGAACTTTGGGTGCATGATAGTACATTCGCAGTGGTTAGGGTTGATATGAAGGTGGCTGTTGATGCCAATATTAATTTTGTGAACGATATAGCTTTAAGCCTGGAATATGAATTCGTTAATGGAAAATACTGGGTGCAATCAAAAGACAAAATAATATTAGACTTAAACGTAATTGAGAGTACAGAGAAAGTGCCTGGTTTTTTTGCAAACAGGACAAGCCATTATTCTGATTTTAAATTTAATGAACCACCACATGATAGTATTTATTCTAATCCTGTTAAAGTATTGGTGTTGGATGATATAAGTCAAAAAACAGATGATTACTGGGAAAATAACAGGGATGTACCATTAACCCGAAATGAGCTTGGAGTATATGAAATGGTTGATTCAGTAAAGAATATCCCAATTTTTAATACATACCTTGATGCTATTTATATGTTAACAGGTGGATACTTAATAATCAGAAAGTTTGAATTTGGACCCATTTATAAAACGCTTAGCTATAATACAACAGAAGGTGTCAGGGTTCGGTTGGGAGGCAGAACAGGTAATGAATTTTCGAAACGGTTAATGCTTAAAGGATATATGGCTTATGGTTTTCAGGATGAACAAATAAAAGGCGGCGGTGGTTTTTTGTATATGATTGGTAAAAATCCTTACAGGAAAATTGGAGCCGATTTTACTTATGATCTTGAGCAGTTGGGACAGAATAGTCAGGGATTCTCAGATGATAATTTTATCTCTTCCATTCTCAGACGTAGCCCTAACGATAAACAGTCGCTGGTAGAGGGATATAATATTTATTATGATCATGAATGGTTCACTGGTTTTTCTACCAAAGTAAGTTTTGATCAGCGGAAAATGTTTCCTGTTGGTGATTTAACTTTTCAGATCTGGGATGGTGAGCAATATAGCACACTAGAAGCTATAAAAACCTCTGAGGTTGGTTTGAATCTTAGGTTTGCTTACGATGAGAAATATCTGATGGGTGAATTTGAACGAATTAATTTGGGTACAAATTATCCAGTATTTGAACTGAATCTTACTTATGGTGTACCAGGACTTTTTTCCGCCAATAATGAGTACTTCCGTATGAAATTCCAAACCAGACATTGGTTTAATGTGTTAAATATTGGATGGAGTAAATATGTTATTGAAGTTGGAAAATTGTGGGGTACTGTTCCATATCCTCTTTTGGAAATAGCTCCAGGTAATCAAACCCTGATATACGATCAGTACGCTTACAATCTAATGAATTATTATGAGTTCATAAACGATGAATATATAAGTCTGTTTTTGTCTCATCATTTCGACGGTTTACTTTTTAATCACATTCCGTTGCTTAGAAAATTGAAATGGAGAGAGGTTATACATGCTAAAGGGATAATTGGAAATATAAGCGATAAGAATGCTCAATTTTCAATCTTTCCATCCTATTCTCACTCGCTTACCAGACCGTATTATGAGATGGGAGCTGGTGTAGAAAATATATTTAAAGTTGCCAGAATAGACTTTGTTTGGCGGCTAAACCATCATGAACAACCAGGTACGCAGCGATTTGGAGTTTTTGGGTCAATTCAATTTACATTTTAGCAAGCAATTAGTGTAAAAAAAATAATCCTGGGAGTATTGGTAAAACCTCTCAAAACAAAGTGACACAGTTTTCTGAACACTCCCAAACCCTATACCTTATCACCATTATACCCTATAACCCTTTGCACTTATCTGCCTCCAACACTAATGTCATATACCAACCATTTGAAGCGCCCTATGGGTGCAATCCAAGTCCACCTTCTTAGATTGGATTTCTTAATCGTTACTCATAATCTTTATCCTCTTCTTTGATATCTCATCAATATATTCATAGAAATCAGAATTGTAAAGCGCACGCGATTTATTGAAGAAAAATAACGCTTTTTCAGGATCTGTCTTTTCATATATCAAGCCAAGATATAGTGCTGCTTCAGAAGCAAAATAATAATCCTCATACTCTCCCATATCTATAACTTTTTCCATCGCAGTTATGGCTTCTCTGTAATTACCCATATTGTATTCATATCTCCCTTTAAGCAAGTAGAAATCAAGCAAATAATAATTAGGGGTTTCATTATTAATTATGTAATTATCAATTATTTTAGAAGCACGATCCAGATAACCTCCATCTATTAATAATCTTAATTTAATCAGTTCAACGTCAGGCATATATTCAAGGTTATAATCATATACCGCTTCTCTATCTCGTTCAGTAATGTCATCTCCAAGTTCTTGTGCAAGCTTTCTGTTCTGCGCAAAGCCATCCTTGTTGCCAGCAATCAGAAAGGCTAAAGCCAGTTTGTAATGTATCTCTTTAAGGTTATCCTTTTTATTATTTTTTCTAAGATACTCTTCAAAATAGCTGATGGCAGATGGATCCAGCTTCCTGAGCATGATTTTACCATATAAGTAGTTGTATGGATTGAACTCCATTTCAAGATCCTCAGGATTAAATGTTGAAAGTATTTTTAATGCCTCTTCATTAAATCCCGACCTGTATGCAACATTAGCATAAAAGTACTTTAACAGATGATAATCAGCATAGCTTGAATCAATTGATTTTGTGAAAATATATGCACCATAAGGATCTTTATTGAGTTTATGAGCTAAGATGGTATAAAGTGCCGCTTCTGTGTTAAGGCCAGAAGTGTTCCCAAAGTAATCAAAATAGTCAACCAGGATTTCATATCCAATTTGATCATCACCTGATACGCCAAAAGTATTTGCCGCCCAGCTCACAAATGGTGGAAGATTTGATATTGCTACATTGAACATTCCGTCGAGTTTATTACCCATCTGGAAATCAGGATTCTTGTCAAGATTCTTATATACTTTCTTATACGCACTGTATGCACGTCTGAGTCCGGCTAACCTGTCGCCATAAACTATATTGAAAATACCCATCTGGAGCTGCATCTCCGATTCACATGCCAGATAGTAAGGTGATTCTACATCCCTGTCATCCATTATTTCTCTGCGATCATAATAATTTTCCTTAAACACCTCGTATCCCTCAGGAGTTGCATTTATCATTAATTCAAAAGCATCGATGTTTTGATCTAAATAATAGACGTAATAATTATCTGGGTTGATGTGAATCTCATTTCTAACTAATTCTTTGGCAGTAACTATTCTTAAATCCAATAATGCTTCCCATGCCTTGCTACAGTTCTCTGTTACTTCATATTGAGCCGATACTTTTTGTGTGGAAATAAACAGTATTAGAATTGAAATTATTAGTAGTCGCATGGACATCTTTTTATTTTCAAATCTACATTTTTTTGGCTTACTGGTGTTTTACAAAGATTGACATTTGTATTTTTATTTGTATATTTAGCTCGCTTTTAACCAAATAAATATGAAAAGATGAAAACATTTAGGATTATTTTCATTGTATTTGCTATAGCAGCAACATTAACTGCATGCAAAAAGGATAACAATAACAACCCGGATACAAGTGCACAAACATGGAACCTTACTTTCACATCCGCTGGAACAGTGCAAGTTGTGGAAGTTTTAGTTACACCATTTACAAACAGTGGGACATTTAGTGAAACAAGCGACAGTAAGGGTTTGTGGGTTTATGATGTAGACGGTTCACCCTGTTTTAGGATGAATGTCGGAGGAAACATCGTACACGATTCTCCGGGGGATAGATGGAGTTTTGTGAATATGGGTGGCTCAGGGTGTGGCTTTCAAATGATGTCTACAGCTTCATCAGGAACGGCAAATGGTAATTTCCCCGAAGCTGATTATATAAGTAATGGGGAGGTAACATTCTCAGTTCAATCTCCAATGGGAACTCATGCTGCGTCAGCTACATGGACTGCTGTCAGAAAATAGAATTAAAATGAGTGGAAACTTGTTGCTGGATTCTAAATATTGTAAATATTTGTTCTGGGGGTAATGAATAACGAATAGTAATTTGAAGATTATGCTAGTGGTTCTAAATAACGGAATCTTCAATTACTTCGTCTTCAAAATTAAACTCGACTGAGATGGCTTTTTGATAAAGACATTCAACGGAAATACATTCTGTATCAAATGGAATATCATCAATGTATTCTTCATCTTCAAAATCAAATTCGGCAAGATTTTTATCTGCTATTATGTTATCATAAACTTCCTTTGTACTGAAAGGTATATCATCAATATATGTCTCTTCGCTGAGAGTAGCTAAAGATGCATTTAAGTTAACTGATGTTAGAACTGTTAGTGAGATTACGAGTGAGGCGATTGTTATTAGAGTTTTCATTTTACTGAATTTTTGTTGATTAATTACTGACAAAAATATGGTGATATGTCACTCAAGTAAATGATTATTCGGCGAATGACGTGAGTATTTAGGTAAATGGACTGATAATGGTAGTTGCGTTAAAACTCTAGCTGAAATTGAATAATTCAGTAATTATTCTATATTTGTGTAACAGATTCACTAAAATTGATCATAGAAACTATACTAATATTTTTAATTACTAACTAAAATCAAGAATCATGCTTACACTAACAGGAAAGATTGCTAGGATTATTTTTGCAGTTCCATTTGCCATATTTGGCATTTTTCATTTTATGAATGCTGGCGCAATGGCCGGTATGTTACAAGGGTGGCCAATTGCTGAACTATTGGTTTACTTTACAGGGCTATGTTTAATTGCAGCTGCATTTGCTATTATTCTTAATAAATATGCCCGACTTGCTGGGTTACTGCTTGCACTATTACTGCTATTAATAGTTGTTTTTGTCCATATGCCTGGCCTTGGTGATCCAGAGATGATGCAGATGTCAATGACTAATATTCTTAAGGATGTAAGTTTGATAGGAGGTGCATTGATGGTTGCTGGTATTCTAAATAATAATGTAGCTAAAGACACTAAAGAAGATAGTTAGATAAGTTAACTTATTATAGATCTTATTACCCAAACTTAGAGCTATTATTCGTATTAATAGTGAAGGATTCTCTCTAAGATTTTCCTAAATTTTGTTAAAAATAATAGTGGTGTTTAGAAAAGGTTGTATATTGCAACAGTTTTGTATCGCAACTATTTAAATTAATTGTAAACAAGATTTACTCATGGAAAAAATTAATGCTAGAGTATTCCGACAATATTTAAGGCATTTCGAACGAGAGTTAGATATTCAAAATAACTCAAGTTGCTGTTGCGGTGTTACGCTAGCTCAATGTCACACTTTAATGGAGTTATACGATCGTGGTGATGTTCAATTGAATATCCTTGCTGAGAAACTCAATTTAGATAAAAGTACAGTAAGCAGAACTGTTGAAACACTTGTTAATCAGGGTCTGGTGGAAAGGGAAATCCCAAAACAAGACCGACGGACTACAAATATTAAACTTACTAAGAATGGACTTGATGTTTGTGAAATAATACATAAAGGTAATGATGCCTACTATAGAGAAGCATTAGGGGCGATACCTAAAAGCATAATGCCAAATTTTATTGAAGGTTTTGAAATATTTGTTAATAAAATGAGAGAACTTAATGAAGAATAATAGAGTAGATCAGGCTCTTAGTGCCTACGAAATGAATTTTAATTGTTGCCAATCCGTACTGTCAGCTTATGCTGAAGTTTTAGACCTTGATAAGAACACAAGCCTTAGGTTGGCTTCTGGTTTTGGCGGCGGGATGTCGCAACAGGGTATTACATGTGGTGCCGTTGTAGGAGCATATATGGTTATTGGTTTATTAGTAGGTAATGCCAATCCAGATGATGAATTAAATAAAGATACTGTACATAACTTGATAATGGAGTTCAACTCAGATTTCATTCGCTTGAATAAGTATACTAACTGCAAGGAACTATTAGGTAAAGATGTTAGTAAACCTGATGAATTAGAATATCTAAGAGAAAACAAAATCTTTGATAGTAGTTGCCCAAAGTTTGTTGGAGATGCAAGTAAACTGTTGGAAGAAATAATTAAAAAATACAATAATGGGAAGTAAAAAATATTTTGAGAATGTAGCATCTGAGTGGGATTCAATGAGAGAATCATTCTTCCCCGAGTCTATAAGAGAAAAGGCTTTTAAGATGATCGATATTTCAGATAGTGCAGTAATTGCAGATATTGGATGTGGTACAGGATATATAACCGAGGGATTAGTCAATAAGCCAGTAAAAATAATTGCAGTCGACCAGTCGGAAAGCATGTTAAATGTAATGAAGAATAAGTTCAAGGATTATGGCAATATTAGCTATGAACTCGGTACAGCAAATGAACTACCAATTCCATCCAATTCTGTAGATTATGCTTTTGCAAATATGTATCTGCATCATGTTGACGATCCAATTGAGGCAATAAAGGAAGCCTATCGTATTCTTAAGAAAGATGGAGTATTTATTATTACAGATCTTGATAAACATGATCATACTTTTCTAATAACTGAGCAATACGATAAGTGGATGGGCTTCGATAGAAAAGATATAGAAAGCTGGTACAAAGAAACTGGATTTTTTGATGTATCTGTTATATGTGCAGGCGATTCATGTAAGTCGGGTTCTAATAAATCTAACGATGAGGCTGACATATCTGTTTTTATCGCCATAGGAAGAAAATAATTTTTTTAAATAAATAAACGCAACCTTTAATTATTAATTAAAATCTTAGTAATTCTATTCCTTAATAATTATTACAGAGTTTTAAGATTAAAGAAAAATTTGCTACCAACATTTGGTATAATGTATCACTTGAAGTAAGATAATGCTATGGTGGCAAAGTATCCACGTTCATTTGGTATTCTATTAACTAATATGCACATGACAGGTTAGTATCAAGGTACTCATATTACTTCAGCGTGTATCGGATAATGGGAGGAGGTCAATTCATTTATTAATAGCGTTTTCCATTTGGTTCTAATAAAAATAATTCTATTTTTAAGGTAATTTATTCATTCAATCGTCTACACTTATATATGGACGATTTAATAACATTACAAATGTGGCAGCAACAGCAAAACATAAAATATGCTGAGCAGAATTATGGAAAGCGCTTATTAGGTTTTATCAATAGCAGAGTAAAAAACATTAGTGATGCTGAAGATATCTTGCAAGATGTTTGGTTCCAGTTAAGTAATATCATAGATGTTGAACCTATCGAACAACTTAGTTCATGGCTTTTTCGTGTTAGCCGGAATAAAATTGTGGATAAATATCGTAAAAACAGACCTGAGTTACTAGAGGATCTTGCATATAAAGATGATGAAGGAGAAATAATATTTCCTGAAGCTCTGATTTCAGATACCATAAATCCGGAAACAGAACTTGAAAATACATATTTCAAGGAAGCATTTTTTAATGCATTGAATGAACTTCCGGAAAAACAAAAGGAAGCTTTTGTTTGGAATGAATTGGAGGATATGACATTGCAGGAGATAGCTTATAAAACCGGAGATAATATTAAAACGATCATATCAAGAAAGCGTTACGCAGTTAAGCACTTGCGTAATCGACTTCAAAATATGTATAACGAATATTAACAATTTTAAAATTTAAATTATGATGTATTGGAGAAAAGAAAGAGGAAAGAAATTTTGGATCAAAAGAGCCATTTTCATTCCGATTGCAATAGCTGCAGGTGTATTTATTTTCAGTGGAGTGGTTATGTTCCTTTGGAATGGAATTCTTCCTGCAGTGCTGGGAGTAAGTACAATTACTTTTTGGCAAGCTATGGGAATTCTGGTGTTGTCAAAAATCTTATTCGGAGCATTCAAGGGGCATCACCGCCATTGTAAATGCCATAGCGAAGGTCATAAGTGGAGATCAAAATGGATGAATATGAGCCAGGAAGAAAAGGAGAAAATGAAAGCTGAATGGAAAAATCGGTGTGAATCTCCTACTAAACAAGAGTGATTGAAAAATAGCGTTTTGCATATTGGTGAAACGCTATTTTACTTTTGCGGTAAAACGAATATAGTCTACTATCTCAAGTTAACTCGCCGATGATTATTTAGGTTAATGGGTGCCAGTGATTTCAAAGTATGGATGGCACTGCTATTATTATAATTTCTCCTTCAGTAACTATTCCTTGAGTATCAAGTTTACCTAAGGAGACTATCGCTTTTTCAATAGCGTTCAATACTAAGATGATTGATTCAATATTTGTGATTTGGGATAAAGTCAAGAATTATTAGTTTATAATAGCTTTTCAATTCTGAACAAAATTTAATTAGAATAGTAGCATCGGAAGTTATAGTATAAATTCGGATATCATAAAAAGAACTTTACAAAATGCAATAATGATTAATTTCAAATTTCAAATTTATTATATTTTAAGATTCTAATAATTGCACTCATTATATTCCGGATAAGTGTGACTATAACTTGCCAATTTAGAAACCTCAATAAAATATCTTTATAAGGAGCGCTACCTGTAAATATATCCCATAGGATAGAACTTAATTTTCTTTTATGCCTTTCTTTTTGTTGTTCATTAATAACCATCCTGAGTATGGCACTCTTCAATATTGCCGACTGTTGAATGATAGATGTAACTTTGAATATAAACTTTCCAATATTATTATCCTTTTCTAAGTTATTGCATGTTGGCTGAAAATATTTTTTAAAGTGGCCTTCAGATATTCCTTGAAATAAAGCGGTATTAGCTGCAGCTTTGGCTGTTATATAAGCTGCCCCAATTCCGTTTTTATATATTTTTGAGGTAGATGAATCACCAATGAGTACCACCCTATCAGCAAAAGCCGATTTTGCACCCTCAATGTTAATATAAGGATAACACTGGCATGTTATGATACTCTGTAGATCTGTGTTTGGAGGAAAACACTTTTTGACGGGACCAGATGCGAGAAAACTTTCTACTATTTCTTCGTTAATATCTGATCCTAATAATACAAGTGTAACATATCTGGCTTTTGGTATTAATGCTCCAAACTTAATATTGGGCAAATTAAGAAGAAAAACATGCATCGAATTTCCAAAATATTCATTAATCTGTTTGCCATCCATTTGAATCTCACAAATAAATGTGCGGGTTGTATGTGGACCTTCAAAGTAAGGACAAAGCTTATTAAATAATTGAAAGGCCTTTTTATTAAGACCAACAGCTCCTACAACAAGATCATATTCTTTTTCAAAATTGTTTTTGGTTTTAAGGACTATTCCATCCTTTTTTCTTTCAACCTCAGAAACCCTATCGCTGATAATATTTGCTCCTTTCGTTGCACATAATTCCATAAGGTAATTGTCGAAACTTTTATGACCAACAACACTACACCCTTTTGGGCCAATACCTCTAAACATTGAAGCAATTCTTTGCTCATCTACTGAGGCTTCAATCGCTATGCTTCCCTGCTCAAGATGAAAAGTATAGGACCCTATACCTTTCCTAATTACATCTGCAGGCAGTATAATTCCATCAACAGATAACATTTGGATTAATGATTCGGAAACAAGCCCTCCACAATTATTACAACCACCTGGACCTGCACAATTGAAATCTTTAGGCTCAATGATGTCAATATTAATCTTTAAACCATTTCTCTCCGCAAAATCCAGAGCGAAATACGTAAAAAAACTACCAGATGGACCTCCGCCCACAACAGCTATATTGGAGCCATCTTTTAATTTAAGATTATTAGACTTCATTTCCGTCAAAAATAGCAAAAAGTTTGAATTAAGGTTTTTTTATGAATTATAGGGTAAACATATATTATAGAATTCTTAGAATACAGCAATAAATTGCATTGAAATACAGAGCATTATAAATAATTACTAATCTCTAATCACCCAAGTTTTTCACCATGTATTCACCTCGTATTGTAAAAATTACTTTCAAAAAGTTTATAAATAATAGTTATCATTTCAATTAACTGAGGAGCATAATAAATATTTTGAGGATCATGCAATAACCATAAGCGTTAAAAGACTTGTTGCTAAACAAATTATCATTAAACAATTTGGAACAGATTCTTTCATGGTAATATAAACAATTGAATTAAGCGGGCTGAATGCTCCCAATATTAACCTTAATAAACCTTACTATCAGCAGCTTGATCTATTATTTAAGCAATTAATTTAATTGTAAATTTACCGTTATCTTAATCTGGTTCTACTACCAATTCGTTCTTTGTTACTGCGATTTTGTATATTAGCTTAAATAATTTGGGTATTATTGGTCTTTTAGAATCAGCAAATGAATAGAAAATTTAGCCTTTCTTTAGTAAAAATGACAATTTTTCAAAAGTTGCTGATAGGAATATTTGCTATGTTGATGTTAAATACAATAATTGCTTTTGTTAGTATTGTGAGTATTAACGATCTGGAGAAAACAGCGAATAACATGTTAGAAGAATCTATTGAGCGCAGTATTTTTGAGAAGTTGAAATTGAATTTTCAGCAGCTTAGTATGCCCGCAAACGATTACCTTATACATGGAAACAAGGTTGAACTTATAAATTTTGATCAATTATTTTCAATAGTTCAAACACAACTTTATGAATGCAAGGAAATTATAGGACACCCTCGTGAAGATGAGATATTGTATGAGTTTGAAAGCAGCCTAAATGAAGTAAAATTTTTAGCCTTAAAAATTTTAAAATTAGAAAACCCTATAGGAAGTACTGATGGTGCAATCATGATGGAGGAGATGGAAGCCATTACAAATAATGCAATCATTGAAATAGATGAATTATTAATAATAAAAGCAATTGAGATGTCGGAGTATATTAACACAAATCAGGCAACTAATATCCGAGCTACTCGAATAATTATTATTACAGGTTTGTCCATTGCATTTTGCTTGGTGGTTGGAGGGTTTTTCTATGTAAAGGAAATTACGAAACCGATTAAACATTTAGCACAAACAGCTCAAAAAATATCTTTAGGTGATTTGTCTATAAAAGCAGAAGTTAAAACCCGTACAAGTGATGAAATTGACGATTTTGCCAAATCCTTTAATAACATGATTGGTGTTTTGGAGAAAACAACAGTATCGAGAGATTATTTTAACAATATCCTCAACAGAATGGTTGACACTTTAATTATTACAGATATCGATACTAAAATTACAATTGTTAACCAGGCTACACTTGATCTGCTCGAATATACTGAAGAAGAAATTATCGGACAACCTTTTGAAAAGATACTATCAAGAGAAAATAGTAATGGGGGCATTAATAATAAGGACGTATCTGCAAAATTAGAAGAAAAAACGGTGCAAAATGTTTACAACTCTTATTATTCAAAATCTGGTAAAGTAATACCGGTATCTTTTTCCCGATCCTTATTGTATGACAACGAAAACAATAAATCAGGAATGATCTGTATAGCATCTCATAATACAGACAGCTTTCAGGAAGAACAATTATCAACTGAAGAAAGTTCAGGAAAAGGATCCAGATATATTAAAGCCATGGAGGAGATTCCATTGACTAACCGAGAATTGGAAATCATAAAATTAATTGCTGAGGAATTCAGCAATCGTGAAATTGCTGATAAGCTTTTTATAAGTGTAAGAACAGTTGAAACTCACCGTAAAAATATTATGCAAAAACTACATACAAAAAGCGTAATTGCCCTTGTTCATTATGCTGCTCAAAACGGAATAATATAAAATATACCTAAAAATTTACCCGCCTTTTGGAGATTAAGTAATATTCCTATCAGAACCTTAATCCCTTATTCATGCATTTTTTTACTAAGTATTTATCGATATTTTATATATACGTATTTCATGGTATTTTTTTATAATTAATGCGTATTTCCGTATTCTATGGTATTGTGTGTTCTTTGAGTAGGGATTAAGTTTACCAAAAAGTTTTTGCAATTTATGGTCAATATTAAAAATCGCCAAAGTAAATGAAAGTTAAGTTTATGTACATGTAATTGTTATTGTTATTGGTTTTGGTGTTTCATATTGGTTATAATTACAAAAAAGTAACTATGTAATATTAATTCCTTTTTAAGATGAGAAAAATAGCATGTTTTGTTTTATTAGTAACTATTTTATCTGGTTGTGAGAAAGCCTATGTGCAATCAGAAGTAATTCCTGATAAGGTAAGTTTTTCAACAGATATTGTACCAATATTTTCAACCAGTTGCACAAGCTGTCATTCAAATGGTGGCCAATTCTCACTTTTAATATTAACATCTGATGTTGCGTATAATCAATTATTATCTGACGGTTGGAATGCTCCATATGTTAACATTGAAGATCCTCCATCAAGTTCTTTATATGTTAAAATGAATTCAAACATGCCGCCAGAAGGATTGCTGTCATTTAATAAGATTGAAATGATTTTGAAATGGATCGAGGAAGGTGCTGAAAATAACTAAATATTTAACTATGAAAATTCAATATGAAATACTCTTAGTATCGTTAAAAGCTTACCAACGGTTTTGTTTAAAACTCACAACAATTTTGCTAGTAATCATTTATAGTAGTTCTCCAAATTATCTGCTTGCGCAGAAAATTGCAGATACTAATCCTGATAAAAAAGAAGTTGTTAAAAAACCAGTAAAACATACCTTTGAAAATATCATGCTGATTAATAATCAGACAGTTGAAACACCTAAAAAAAATAGTCTTCACTTTGGTATACAGCACAGGTTTGGAAGAATAGATCAGGGCTTTAAAGATGGAAATAATTTCGACCTCTTTGGACTACTTGGCGTAGCTAACGTTCGTATCGGGCTAGTTTATGGTATTACGAATAGACTGTCGATAGGTTTGGGTGCAACAAAGAAAAATTACGTTTATGACCTACGTTGGAAATATAAAATTTTACAGCAAACCAGCAGTAAAGGAATGCCTGTAACACTATCATATTTTGGAAACGTAGCTGCAGCCACGATTAAAAGCGATAATTATTCAAGCTTTTCAAACCGATTATCATATTTTAATCAACTTACGATTGCAAGGAAAATAAATAAAACATTGTCATTGCAGCTTAGCGGTACTCTTTCATATTTTAATCTAATCGATACTCTGGGAGGCAAGGATGTAAAACATATTAATTATGGTATAGGTTTGGGTGGTAGGATAAATGTTAGTCCCAGTGGATCTGTAATTTTTGAATTCAATCAACCTTTAACGATTTCTGATTATGGTAATGATAACAAAACAAAACCTGGTGTTGGTATAGGATATGAAATTGCTACTAGGGGTCATGTTTTTCAGTTGTTTGTAACAAATGCAATCAATCTTGTTGATCAGTATAATATGGTTGAAAACACAAATGATTTTTTTAACGGAGAAATTTTTATCGGTTTTAACATTTCACGAAGTTGGAACTTTTAGAACAGTTTATATTTTTAACAATAGTGTACGATCACTTATATATATAATAATACGGTTATTAAAAATTTAAAACTTTGAATTATGAATACTCTGAAAACCTCATTGTTAATTGTAGTATTACTCATTATATCATTGAGTTTTACATCGTTAAAAGGCCCTGCGAACAATGAAATCTTAACGTTGGAACAACCTGTGCCTGATAGCAGTAATTGGATTGCTCCGGCCTCTGCTGATGAACTAATTAATCCAATTGAAGTAAGTGAAGAATCAATTGCTCAAGGATCGGCTATATACAAAAGAAACTGTAGGTCTTGTCATGGCAGAAATGGAGACGGACAAGGTGTGGAAGCTGCAGAATTATCAACACCGGCAACCGATTTTACAAATCCTTCCTTTATCGATCAAACTGATGGTTCAATGTATTGGAAAATTTCGGAAGGAAGAAATGATATGGAAGCGTTCAAGAATGTAATTGAAGAGGATGAGGTATGGAATGTTGTTATTTATATCAAAACTTTAGCCAAGGTGAAGGAGGAGTGAGAGATTAGAGGCTGACGACGATAATATTATGTTTGACTCTTAATCTGGTATTTCCACAGATTCAAATATGCGTTATTGTATAATCCTTTAATTTTTAATCGACTTGAATTATTTAGATAAAGTTATATAAGCTGAAATAGCATGATAAAAAAATCATTTGTAATACTATTTTCTTGTTTCCTTTTAAACTTTGTTGGTTTTGGTATTTTAAGTGCTTATACTCAAACTAACCCGGCAGAACTATTTGATGAGTTTTGTGCGGATTGCCATACAATTGGTGATGGTGATATGAGAGGACCTGACTTACTGGGTGTGGAGCAAAAACATTCTGAAAAGTGGTTGATTGACTTTATCCGTTCAGCAAAAACCATGATTAATTCAGGAGATCTTGCAGCTATAAAAAGCTGGGAAAAATACAACAAGAAAAGCATGCCTAATACCGATCTTTCTGATGATGAAATTAAATCGATAATTTCTTATATCAAAAGTTTTAATAAAACTAAAGTTGAAATTAAAAAGCCAAATCCATCAACTGGCAGTAAACCTGAAACTTCAGATGGTACAAGACAAGCTATTGAGGATCTAAATTCAAAAGTTGAGGAGTACGAAGATAAGCTTCAAAATATTGAAAAAAAATTGGACCTTATTTTGGGTTTTCATAAAAAATCACTCTCAGCCAGGTTAACAAATGAAGAAATTGAAAAGGGTAAAGAATTATTTGAAGGTGACAGACTTTTTTCCAATAATGCCCCAGCATGTATTACGTGCCATAATACTTACAAAATAGATACACTAAACTGGAATCCTTCAGCTTTTGATATTTCTACAGCATTTTCGCAACGTAACAATGCTGATATGGGCAATCTTTTAATCAATCCAATATCTAACAAAATGAAGGAGGTTCTTCGAGATCATAAATTAACAGATGATGAAACATTTTATATCACTGCATTTTTACAAAGTATTGAGAAAACAGGCCTTAAAGAACACGTAAAGATACCTGTAAAGCTTATTGTTTTTATTATCGTTTGTTTTATAATGGTATTGTCAATATTTGATTTGATGTTTACTAAGATCATCAAACACAAGTGGGTAAATATTATCGTATTTTTTGTTACGGCTATTTTCGTGGGCAACACAATAATTGTAAGTGCTAAAAATGTAGGCCTGAGTCAAAATTATGGACCGGATCAACCCATAAAGTTTTCTCATAAGATTCATGTAAAAGAAAATAATATAGAATGTATATTTTGCCACAATAGCCCTGAATTTAGCAGAGAATCTGGTGTACCCACAACTAATGTATGTTTGATATGCCACAGTAAAATTAGCACCGGCAAGATGAGTGGTCAATTTGAGATTAATAAAATTAAGGATTCCTTTAAGAATAAGAAACCAATAGAATGGATTAAAATTCATAATCTTCCTGATCATGTGTTCTTTAGCCATGCTCAGCATGTGAGCGTTGGGAAAATAAAATGCCAAACTTGTCATGGTGCCATAGAAGAAATGCATATCACAACTCAATATTCAACACTTTCGATGGGATGGTGTGTAGAATGCCACAGGGAAACTGAAGTTCAGTTTGAAGAGAACAATTATTATTCAAATCATGAAGAACTGCATAGAGATTTAAAATCAGGGAAAATAACAAAAGTTACTGCTGATAATATTGGTGCAAATGATTGTCAAAAATGTCATTATTAAATTTAAGCAAACTTGGACTAACTAAAATAGATTACGTTTTATAACTGAATCGATGAAAAAATACTGGAAAAGTATAGAAGAAAAAAATCAAACGATTATTCATGTTGATGACGGCGACATTGAAAAGTCTCGAAGCACAATTATCGAGACAGTTGTTGATGATATGACATTTGATAATACTGCCAATAGAAGAGACTTTTTAAAAATATGTGGTTTCAGCTTGACTGCAGCAACGTTAGCCGCAAGTTGTCAAGCACCTATCAAAAAAGCAATTCCTTTTTTAATTAAACCTGAAGAAGTTACTTCTGGGGTTGCAAATTACTATGCTTCCTCATTTATTGATGGAAGTGATTATTGCAGTATTCTGGTAAAAACCAGAGAAGGAAGGCCAATTAAAATTGAGGGTAACGAATTATCATCGATAACAAGAGGAGGCACTAGCGCCAGAATTCAGGCCTCAGTTTTAAGTCTCTACGACTCAGAACGATTAAAAGGGCCCTTGCATAAAAAAGGAAAAATATCTTGGGAAGATATTGATAAGAGGTTAATAACACTTTTAAAAACTATAAATTCCAACGATAGGAAAATTGTCATCTTATCCTCTTCGATTATCAGCCCATCAACTAAGAGTGTGTATAAAGATTTTATTAAAACTTATCCTAATGCACAGATAATATATTATGATGCCATTTCTGCTTCTGCTATATTGATGGCCAATAAAAAATCGTTTAACCAACAAGTAATTCCTGATTATAGATTTGATAAGGCTGAATTAATAGTAAGTTTTGGAGCTGATTTTCTAGGAACGTGGCTATCACCAATTGAATACACAAAACAATACGTCCAAAACAGAAAACCAGACGGTGAAAACAAAATGTCAAGACATATTCAGCTTGAAACTGGAATGTCATTAACAGGAAGTAATGCCGATGAAAGGGTTCCAATAAAACCATCTGAAGAAGGAATAATTCTATCTAATCTTTATAATAAACTTGCTAAAATTAAGGGATTGCCAATTCATAATGTGAATGTGCCAATATCACCAATTGACATAAAATCGCTTACAAACGAATTATGGACAAACAGAGGGAAATCCCTTTTGATTTCAAATAGCAATGATGTAAATATCCAGATACTGATAGTTACCATTAATGACTTATTAGGAAATTATGGTAATACAATCGATCTGAATACTCCGCTAAATGTAAAACAGGGCATCGACAGTGAAATGGAAGCCTTAGTACTTGATATGGAGAAAGGTAATATCGATGCGTTAATTATTAATAACGTAAATCCTGCCTATGATTATCCTGATGCTGATAGATTTAAAAGAGGCTTAAATAATCTTAAGTTATCAATTTCATTTGCAAGCAGAATGGATGAAACAGCAGTGTTAGTTGATTATGTATGCCCTGATAATCACTATATGGAATCGTGGAATGATGCAGAACCAAAAAAAGGATTTTTTAGTTTGGCCCAACCTACTATTAATACCTTATTCAACACACGCGCATCACAGGTTAGTTTATTAAAATGGACTGGCAAAGAGATTGACTTTCATAACTATATACAAGAATTTTGGAAGAAAAACATCTTCCCTTTACAAGGTAAATTTGTCGAAAAGGAAATCGGATTCAGAGAATTTTGGAATAAAAGTTTACAAGACGGTGTATTTGAAGTTCCTTCATTATCTAAATCTAAAAAACAAGCCAGATTCGATTCTACCCATGTTAAAGATGCTATTTACAGCCTTGCCCAAGAAAAAAGACCAGTTTATGGAGATATTGAGCTCCACCTAATTGAAAGTATTGCAATTGGTAACGGTAAGCAAGCAAATAACCCATGGTTACAAGAATTACCTGACCCTATTTCAAAAATTTGTTGGGATAATTATATTTCTATGTCGCCTGTTAATGCATCTGAAATCGGCCTGGAAACCGGCGATGTTGTTTCTGTTAATTTTAGTACAATTGAGTTTGAAATGCCTGTATTGTTGCAGCCTGGCCAAACTAAAAATACTATTAGCATTGCCCTTGGTTATGGACGAGAGAATGTAGGTAAAGTTGGAAATAATGTAGGTAAGAATGTATTTCAGTTTGCTCAAATAGAAAATGGAAATGTACTTTATCATAGAAATGGGATTAAAATTATTAAAACCAACAAAAAGCATTTATTCGCATTAACACAATCACATCATTCTATGGAGGGTCGAGCTATTGTTAGAGAGACAACTTTAAACGATTACAATGCCAATCCTTCATCAGGTAATGAAATGCATGAAAAATATCATGAGAAAGCTGAATCTCTTTATAAGGATCAGGTACATATTGGTTATCACTGGGGTTTATCTGTTGACCTTAATGCCTGTACTGGGTGTGGCAATTGTGTTATCGCCTGCCAGGCAGAAAACAATATACCTGTAATTGGAAAGGAAGAAGTTAGAAGAAGAAGAATTATGCACTGGATGCGAATTGATAGGTATTATTCTGACTCAATTGAAAACCCACAAGTGTATCATCAGCCACTAATGTGCCAACATTGTGATAAGGCACCATGTGAAAATGTTTGCCCGGTATCGGCTACTATGCATAGTAATGATGGACTAAACCATATGACTTACAATCGTTGTGTTGGCACCAGATATTGTATGAATAACTGCCCTTATAAAGTTAGACGCTTTAATTGGTATGCGTATTCTAGCAACAATAAATTTGATTACCATATGAATTCTGACTTAGGAAAAATGGTGCTTAATCCTGACGTTGTTGTTAGATCAAGAGGTGTAGTAGAGAAATGTTCATTATGTGTTCAAAGAATTCAGGAAGCTATAATGGAAGCAAAACTTGAAAACCGTTTGCTCGCTGAAAATGATATAAAGCCGGCATGCCTGCAAACCTGCCCAGCTGATGCCATTGTTTTTGGTAATATGAATGATGAAAATAGCCAAATATCGAAAAAATTGAAAGATAAACGAAATTATCATTTACTCGAAGAATTAAGTACTTTATCATCAGTTGGTTATCTTACAAAAGTCCGAAACCAACCTAGTAAAAAAGATCTAAATATTTTATAATTATATTGATAAAATATAAACCATGTATGACGTAGAAATAAGAGGTCCAGTAATAGAGGGAAATAAGACTTTTCAACAAATAACCAAGGATATTTGTAAACCTTTATATAGTAGCCCTGGCTATTGGTGGTATATCACTTTGGCCATAAGTTTCGGAGCTTTGGCCATTGGAGGATGGGCTTTGTATATCACTCTTCATGAGGGTATTGGGTCGTGGGGTTTAAATAATACAGTTAGCTGGGGTTCAAGCATAATAAATTTTGTGTGGTGGATAGGTATTGGGCATGCGGGAACTGCCTTTTCCATATTTCTTTTAATATTACTTCAAAAATGGCGTACCTCAATTAACAGGGCCGCTGAAGCAATGACTGTGGTTGCCGTAGTATGTGCTGGTATTTTCCCGGTTATACATATGGGAAGGCCATTTCTTGCATTTTTCATGTTCCCTTATGTAAATGATAGAGGACCTTTATGGTTAAATTTTAATTCTCCTTTAACTTGGGATGTAGCGGCAATTAGTACTTATTTAACTGCTTCTGCAATTTTCTTTTTTATAGGTATGATACCCGATTTAGCTACAATTAGAGACAGGGCTACATCCAAAGTAAAGAAAGCTGTTTATGGCTTCTTTAGTTTTGGTTGGGTTGGGTCCTCTAAGGATTGGTTAAGATATGAAACACTAAGTTGGTTATTAGCAGGGCTTATGGCTGCATTAGTAGTATCGGTACATTCAATTGTTGCCATGGATTTTGCAACATCTGTTCTACCTGGATGGCATACTACTATATTTCCTCCCTATTTTGTAGTTGGGGCAATCTTATCCGGGTTTTCAATGGTGTTGACATTAATGATAGTAATTCGAAAAATCTATAAACTTCAGGATTATATTACAGACTCACATATTAATGCAATTTGTAAAATTCTAGTATTCATTAGTTTGATAATGGGTACTGCATATTCTACAGAAATATTTATTACGTGGTATTCGGGTAATGAATATGAAATGTTTACATTTTTTCATAATAGGCTAACCGGTGATTATAACTACGCCTTCTACATTATGGTAGTGAGTAACGCAATTATACCCCAACTTTTTTGGTCTAGTAAAATCAGGAAGAATCTACTTATTGTATTTCTGATTTCCATTATTATAAATATAGGAATGTGGTTTGAACGATATGTTATCGTTGTAACTTCTCTAACCAAAGATTTAATACCATCAAACTGGACAAGTTATACCCCAACATTTGTTGAAATTGGATTATTTATTGGAACATTGGGGCTATTTGTGTTCTGCATATTGTTGTTTTTTAGATATCTGCCAATAATCGCAATAAGTGAAGTAAAAAGTGTTTTGAAACATAGTAATGGTAAAAAATAATATTAGAAAGGAGATTGAAATGAAAACCAATATTATAGGAATATTTGAAGAGGAAGGATTATTAATATCTGCTTTACAAAAAATCCATGATAAGAATATTGAAATAACTGAAGTTTTTACTCCGTACCCGATACATGAGGTTTTTAAAATCATGAAAAGGAGAACAAAATTCGAAATTGCAACTTTTATATTTGCGGCCGCCGGACTAGTTATATCTTATATGTTTTTGTACTGGACGTCAGTAATCAGTTACCCTTTGATTTATGGTGGTAAACCCTATCATTCAATACCATCATTTATAATCATTTGTTTTGTAACAACCATTTGTGTTGCGGTATTGCTATCTGTAGTCACATTTTTTATAAGATCGCGGTTATATCCGGGGAAAACCCCAATTATTATCGACCATAGGATTACTGATAATGCATTTGTGATTCTTGTTAATACCAAACCTGATATGTCGATAGATGATATAGAATCTATTAATGTACTTATGAAGCAAAATGGCGCAGTTGAAGTAATTGAAAACTGATTATAGAATTTTTTTGAAATGTCTAAATTATATAGAATCAATCAAATAATGGAAACATCATTTATGATCACCAAAAGGTTAATAGGGTATTCATTGTATTTCAGCATAATTATATTATGCTTTTCTCAAATTTCTTGTGAGACTGATAGGAATAAAAGGGGCTACGAATATTTTCCTGATATGGCTTATTCTGAAGCGTATGAGACATATGCGCCAAACAAGTTTTTTTCAGATGGCAAAACAGCTCAACCACCTGTACCAGGTACTATTCCTCGACATATGATCCCGTATCAATACCCAAATAATCAGGATGGTTTGAAGTTAGCTGGATTGGAACTTATTAACCCCTTTGAGGTTAATGAAGAAAATCTGGAACGTGGGAAAAATGAGTATAATACTTTTTGCGCTAATTGTCATGGATTTGATGGTAGGGGTGATGGGAATATGTACACAAGTGGTAAATATCCATCTGAACCTCCGTCCTTAATCACAAAGGAAATGTTGAAAATGCCCGATGGAGAATATTTTCACATAATGACTGTAGGTTCTGCAATAATGGGACCATTTGCCTCGCTGATCCGACCTCAAGATAAATGGAAGATTATTTTATATATAAAATCCGAACTTTCCCAAAAGGAAATAAACAATAAACTGTAATGGATGAAAAATATTCAATTTCACCTAGGCTAAAGTACATAGCAGTAATATTTATTTTAATAGGTATTGTGACCGTTATTTTTGGACTTTATTTTGAATCAGAAATAACTTGGGCAAATTTGCTGCTAAACAATTATTATTTTATAAACATTGCAATAGGTGCAACATTTTTCTATGCTATTCAATATGCAACGCAATCAGGATGGTCTGCACAATTTATGAGAGTTCCTCTGGCTTTCAGTAACTACTTAACTTACGCAGGCGTTTTGATCTTATTTTTGTACTTCGGCATGAACTATTTGTATCATTGGTCACTTCCAGATGCTGGACTACATGATGCAGTGATTGAACATAAAACTCCTTACTTAAACATTCCCTTCTTTTTTATAAGGCTAATCATCTTTTTTGCATTATGGATAATAATGACAAGATTACTAATTTGGGCTTCTAAAAAGGAGGATCAGCTAGGTGGAATGAAGTATTTTCATAAAAGCGAATTTTACTCAAAAGTATATATCTTCATTTTAGCTTTAACTTTTTCTCTCATAACTTTCGATTTAATTATGTCGATAGATGTACATTGGTTTAGCACCATTTTTGCTGTCAAAAATTTTGTTTCCGGTTTCTATCATGCTGTGGCAATAATTGTATTAATAATAATAATACTAAACCAACACGGATTTTTTGATAACCTTAATAAAAGCCATTTACGTAGTTTTTCTAACTATATTTTTATTTTGAGTCTTATTTGGGGGTATTTATGGTTTATGCAATTTTTAGTGATCTGGTTTGCAAACATTCATGAAGAAACTATCTATTATATTACACGAACCCAAGGAAAATGGGCAATATTTTTCTATCTAAATATTATTTTAAATTGGGCAATCCCATTTATGGCTTTATTATCAGGTAAATTAAAAGAAAGTAAACCTGTAATAATATTTGTTTGCATTATATTGATAATTGGTCAGTGGGTTGATTTGTATTTGCAAATAATGCCCGGAACAGTTGGGGAATCAGGGATAGGAATAGTTGAAATAGGAACATTTGTCGGATATGCTGGTCTTTTTGTTTTAGTAATAGCATGGTCTTTAAGTCGGATTCCTTTAATTCCAAAAAATCATCCATATTTGAAGGAAAGTATGAATCACAAACAATAGTCACTTATCATAGGAGAGTTAATAACACATATATCTTAATCACGTATTCTACAAAATGAAACATTTATTAATATAACTAAAATTGTAATTATGAAAATTCTTAATTTATTTCTGGCGATATTTATTTTCGCTGCTGTTTTTACTAGTTGTAAGAAGGATACAGTTGATCCTTCCGATGATGCATACAAAAATGCACTCATGTCAAAAGGAGGTATAATGTATGACAAGTTCTGGACGCCGGAGTCTGGCTTTAATCAAAACAATGAATATCTGGCTACCTTTAATTCATCGAGTAACTTTTTCCGTTGTAAGCAATGTCATGCATGGGATGGATTAGGCAATGCAGGTTCATACATTGGCAGAGCACCAAAAACCTCACGCCCAAATGTTGCTTCATTAAACCTTTATCAATTGGGGCAAACTAAAACCGCCCAGGAATTATTTGATGCTATGAAGGCTACTGAGAACAGAAGAAACATTTCTTATGATTTATCAACGTACGACCCCGCAACAAATCATGTTGAAGGTGACAAAATGCCTAACCTAAATGAGTTTCTAACTGATGCTGAAATGTGGAATATTGTTAAGTTTATAAAGGAAGGAATGTATGATGTATCCAATCTTTACGATGGTACATATACCGGGACCTATCCTACCGGTTCGGCAACTTTTACAAATATTGGTCTTAATGGAGATGCAGCAAACGGAAATGCATATTTTACCGCAAATTGCGCAGCTTGCCACGGTGCTGATGGAACATCATTAATAATGGAAGAAATGACATTAGGTAAATTTTTAAGAGATAAACCAAATGAAGTACAACATAAAGTTCATTACGGTCAGCCTGGTTCCATAATGGTACCTCAATTCGATGCCACAGTTAACGAGGTTAAAGATCTTTATAAGGCTGTTTCAGATACAGAAGCTTTCCCTGATGAAGCACCTATTATTGGAAGTACTTCATTAGGAGGTATTATGTATGATAAATTTTGGACTTCTGAATCCGGTTTTAACCAAAGTGATCCCAACCTTGCCACATTTAATGCATCAAGCAATTTTTTCCGTTGCAAGCAATGCCATGCATGGGATGGATTAGGCAACGCCGGTTCATACATTGGCAGAGCACCAAAAACAACTCGCCCAAATGTTGCCTCATTAAACCTTTATCAATTAGGTCAAACTAAAACAGCGCAGGAATTATTTGATGCTATGAAGGCTACTGAAAACCGAAGAGATATTTCATATGATTTAGCAAGTTATGACCCTTTAACAAATTTTACGGAAGGTGACAAAATGCCTAACCTTAATCAAATTTTTACAGATGACCAAATTTGGAATATGGTTAAATTTATGAGAGAAGGAATGTATGATGTAGCTGAACTATACGATGGTACTTATACCGGAACATATCCTACGGGTTCAGCAACGTTTGCAAATATTGGCCTTGATGGAGATGCTGCAACTGGAAATGCATATTTTGCTGCAAATTGTTCTGGTTGCCATGGTGCAGATGGAACATCATTAATAATGGAAGAAATGACATTAGGTAAATTTTTAAGAGATAAACCAAATGAAGTGCAACATAAAGTTCATTACGGTCAGCCTGGTTCAGGAATGGTAGCTCAATTTGATGCCACAGTTAGCGAGGTGAAAAATCTTTATAAAGCTCTTTCCGATACGGGCGCTTTCCCTGATTAGATTAATTAACTAAAATTAAAAGCAGCCATCCGCCTTATGTGAATGGCTGCTTTTTTTTGTGTTATGGAAGACTATTTTTTCTGTTTTCCTTTGCATTTTGACCTTGCCTTGGTATTATATTTTAGAATGTTTTTTTTAATTCAGTGGTTTAGCACCTAGAAGTTTAAGATAGAGTTGCTAGTGTGTTGTTGGGGCCCAGAACTTTCTGGTTTTTCAGCAAACTTTCCTTTTGCTAATCGCTTACAGTCGAAACGTCTAGTCGAACTCCCTTTTCTACATTTTCTCCTGTTTCAACATGGTATTTTATTCCTGCAAGGAACAATACCCATGTTTTAATATTCATTTTCTTCATCACTAAACTATTCATAACATTACCTAGGCCATTTGACATACTGTACTCGAAACTTCCTCGCAGTACGACTTTATTATCCAATTCTTCCACTTTGAATTCAGCAAGGATATTTGCTATCATTGGCATGTTTTTTCTCTCATAAATATCAATTTTCAAAGATTCGCCTTCATTCCATTCAACAATCCTTTCTTCAACTTGAGCTCCCATCGAAGTGAAATCGCAATGTCGTTCCGCTCCAACACCATTTTTTTGTTCAGTTGTAAGGTACGAACTGGAAATATTTGGACTCATATTTTGCACATTTCCAAAATCAGCTAAAGCATCCCATACTTTTTGTTTAGGAGCATTAATTGTTACTTTTCTTGAGATTACAGTCTTACCCATTTATCTAATATTTAAGTGGTTATTCTTTTTGATAGTTACAGTTTTATTAATTGGCAACGTTGATGCTATTTGATAAATCTATGAATTGCCCTGGTAGCGTTATCTTGATATGTTTCATTATTCAGATCTGCAAAGATGAGGCTTTGATCTATTACTGGTCCTGTAAGCAGTTTAGCCTTACTGGCATAGAAAACACCACTTTTGAATGTATCATTACTGATTCCATCTACAAATCGTTTAGCACCTTTTTCTAATTTATGCACTAAGCCCTTGAGGGGTGCAACAATAGGCATCATAAAATATTTGAACATTAATCTTTTACCCAAAGGAAGATCATCCATTACAGCGGTTCCACTAGTAAAACCCGGACTCACTGTTATGAGTCGAAGGTTTGGGTTTTTACGAGCTTCTGACGACATCCATAAGGCAGCTACATATTTTATGTAACCATAGGCTTCCATTGGATCCGTTGTTTTATCAAAGAAGGTTCCGTCAATCACAGAAGTAAATTCATCTTCCGATGATGTTTTCAAGGCCGGTTGAGGCATTCCCATATCTTCAACTCCTCTAGCTCCTTCAGAACCAGCATATAAAGCAACTTTGTTAAGTTTTTTTTCTTTAATAAGTTCGTCAAGTAGTAATACATGACCGAGTACATTGGCAGCAAACAAAGATGTAACCCCATCTGATGTAACGTCCATAGGACTTTTTCCACCCATTCCACCGGCATTCATTATCAATGCGTCGATAGGCTCTTTCAATCCAGCAACAGCTGATCGCACTGAACTTGGATTGGAAACATCCATAATTACAATTTCAAAAATTGACTTTCCTGTAGATTTTTCAAGAGATTGTTTTGCCTCCTCAGCTTTGATCGGATTTCTGCATGCAAGATATATTTTTTCAGTTCCATTGATCATCGCAAGTTGCCTTGCAGACTCTTTTCCTAATCCTACATTAGCACCGGTAATTAAAATACTTTTATTCATAGTTTTCATTTTTATGTTTTTATACTGCAAAAATCATAAAAATGAGACAGTTGGATATCTCGTTTTAGCCCAAAGACTAATCATTTTAGCTCAAACGATACTGTGAAGGAGATTTTCCGTAAAGATTTGTGAAATTTCGGTTGAATGTGGCCAGAGAATCAAAACCAACATCATAAGCTATATCGGATATTCGCAGACCTGGTGTTTTTAGCAATTCCGCTGCTTTCTCAACTTTCTTTTTTGCAATGTATTTTTTAGGGCTGTCATCAAAAGTGCTTGTAAACTTCCTTTTAAAAGATGAAATACTCAAATGGCATAATCTGGCAATCTCTTCTAATGATAAATTCGAATATAAATTATGCTGTATGGTTGATTTAAATTCTATATCAACGGGTTTAAATAATGCAGCCAGAAAGTCCAGTTGAGAAGGAGCGTTCTGTGATTTTGCCATTAACAAAACGAATTCTTTAAGCTTGTTCTTAATAATGCTTTCATCAGCTAACTCAGGATTATCCAATAATATAATTATACTGTTCCTGAAATTTTCAAGCAAACGATCTACTTCTACTTGTTTAATATTGTAATTAATAGTATAATTTGATGTGGAAAGGTCAAATTCAAATAATTCCTGCATTAGGGATGGGTAAAGTATAACTGCAACTACTTCAATACCTTCTCCGCTTTGTCTTTGTTCATAACTGGTCTCAAAGAAATAATTCAAACATTTAGCAAGTATAGCTGTATTTACATTTAGATCCATGTATTCGGTTTGAGACCGAACTGATACCTCTCCGGAATTTACAAATACAAAACAGGCTTCGTTCTCTGAATATTGTTTTGGAAGTCTGTCGAAATATGGCATCGATTGCTTACCAAAAACTACACGATCCTTATACTTTAAATATTTTTCCCCGTATTCCATATGTAATTAGAAGATTTTTAATATTTCTTTCCAGAATAACAAAACATTTATGTTAGTACTACTACTTACTATCTTTCTGCTACTTCCTTTCGAAGCACCTTTGATATAACTATGCATAATGTCTCTAGGAGCTCCTATTGAAAAACGAATATCGGAAATATCTGATTCAGATTCTTCAGCTTCATGTATTACCTGTCCCATATTATCTGGTTCACTATCGAATTGGATGGGCTCACCTACAATTATTGATATTCTGGTAAGTAGTTTATCGATCTCCGAATCGGTGATATTGTCCCTTTCTGCCAAAAGCATTTTAAGTATGTCTTTAAGAAGCTTAATTTCAGTAACAGGGGTTGAAAAAATGGAGTAATTTGAGTCGGTGTAATAGTACGTGCCATTACTGACTTCTATAGGTGCATTAAAGCCAAGAATATCACTTCTCATAACTCTAATATCATCTCTAATGGTTCTTTCAGAAACTTTACTGTATTTACCTCTAAATTCACCTAAGGCTACCGAGCAGGCATCCTGCAATTTTTCTATAGTGCAATCCACATATTTGTTCTGAAGATAAGCATCTATTTGTTTGTATCGTATTAATGCATTTAAGTTAGTTGGCATAAATAAAATTTTGAATTGCAGATTGGCTGCAGTTCCCTAAAGTATTATTGCACAAAGTTAATTATTAATTAAAATTTGAGATCATGAAAAAAGATGTAGATATTATTGTAGTTCTCGACCGATCGGGTTCGATGCAAAGTATTAAGAACGAAACTATTAGCGGATTCAATAGTTTTGTTAGTGAACAAAAAAAGTTGGATTACCGTAGCTCACTTACCCTAGTTCAGTTCGACGACAGGTATCAGATAGATTATGAATCGGTTGATATAAATAAGGTTCCGGAATTAAACACTGACACATTTGTTCCAAGAGGTTTAACAGCTTTACTTGATGCTATTGGAAAAACCATTAAAACGACACGTGACAGATATAGTAAACTAGTAAAAAATGATCTTCCTGGTAAAACGATATTTGTTATAATCACTGATGGACAGGAGAATAACAGCACTAAGTATAACAGGAAGAGGATATTTAAGAAAATAAGGAAAATGGAAAAGGAGCATAATTGGGAGTTTGTTTTTCTTGGTGCAAATCAGGATGCCATTAGCGAAGCAAATAACTATGGCATCAATGCAAAAAGGGCGATGACCTATGCTGCCGATAAGGTGGGTACAACAGATATGTTCTTTTCCTTATCTGCAAATATTGAAGAAAGCCTGGAAAATGGGGGTGAGTTTGAATTTACTAATGATCAAAGGGATAAACAGAAAAGGTAGCTATTTTAGGGTATTGAGAAGATCCTTCACAGAATTGAATATATTAATTTGATCTGAATTGGGAGAGCAGTATCTCTGGGAATGGTAATAATTCCCAGAGATACTGCTCTCATAAAATTCAAGTCCTGAACAAACTCTCCATCAAATTTACCGGCTGAAATATCGTATGGCCCCAGATCTGACATTACAAAATCAGTAGCTTCTTTTTTGGTTAAAAAAGCTGTAACCGGGCTTGCAGGGTCTCTCGATCCGATCCGAACCCAAAACGGTCTTCGTACCAAACTATCCAAACTGTTAACCCTTGAGCTAGTTCAAGTTCTTCGGTTGTTAGTTTAATTTTTGGATCTTCATGCATCGTAATTTATTGCCAACACTATTAGGTTTATAAATTTAAAATTGTCGATCAAAAATACAAATATTAGTTTGCAGGGTAAAGGCAATGATTCAATGTCTTTTAGATAGCGTAATGTTGATTAAAAATTAACTGTTTATGGATCGAGAAGTATTATTTCTTTTTACCCTTAAAAATCTTGTCGAAGAATTTTCGTATCCCACTTTTTTCCTTTTCGGGTTTTTCTTTTTCCTTTTTTGATTCTGATTTGCCATCATTTACAGAATCATACTGATCATTCCTTGTCAACCTGTGAAAAAATCCCGAAATCCCCTTTTCAAAGTATGGATCACAATGGATAATTTGATCAGCCTGATATTGATGACCGAAGCTGGTTAAATATTTAATTCTTAGGGATGGAGTTTTTTCAATGTCCGTTAAAATATTCCCGGCGATTGGCAAAGCAAGAGATGAACCACTTCCTAAACCTCCTCTAAAATGTACGTCTGGTGATCGTGCGCCAACCCAGGTTCCAATAACAAGGTTAGGCGTATATGACATAAACCATGCATCACTGTAATTTGAAGCTGTTCCAGTTTTTCCGGCTAGTTCCGCACTTAAGCCATAGCGACTTCTAAGTTGTTTTCCCGTTCCTTCGTTAACAGCTTTTTCAAGTATAATTGTAATCTGGTCAACGATTCTGGGATTAAGAATCTGAGTCGGCATTGATTTAGGATTCTCATAAATTATATTTCCTTCTGCATCCTTGATTTTATCAATCATTATCAGATCATCAACAATATAGCCATCACTGGCAAATGCACCATAGGCCTTCACAATATCATACAATGATACATCTAAAGCTCCAATGGCAATTGATGGAGTTTCTGTTATGGGTGGGTTTAACCCAAACTTACTTAGCATTTCGACCACCGCGCTATGTCCGGTTTGAAAATACAAGTCCATAGTAGGTAGGTTCATTGAATTCGAAAGCGCAAACCATAGCGCAATCAATGTATCTTTAGTGCTGCTATTGTCATAATTTTGCGGAGTCCAGCCATTATATTCCTTGTATTCAACCACTTCGTTGTTCAGGTAATCGCATGGAACTAATCCCTTATTAAGCCCTGCAGCATAAACCAACGGTTTTATTGCTGATGCAATTTGCCTTTGTGACAGAACCATGTCGTAAGGTAAATACCTATAATCATTTCCTCCAATCCATGTTAATATTTTTCCCGTTTGCGGATCGGTAATCAGCACAGCTGAATTTAGCATGCTGTAATAATGCCACAAACTATCTGCAAAGCTTATCTCGGCAGACTCATTATTTTCCCAATTAAATAATTCGCGTTTTTTAATCGCATCCGTCTTTTCAGAACCATAGGTTTCCTTTAGTTCTTTTAGCCAATGTTTTTTCAGACTACTGTTTTTGAGTTGCTTGTCGAGCAGTTTTTGCATATATGATAATTGCTTCTTTACAGATCGTTGAGCCAACTTTTGCAATGATAAATCAAGAGTGGTATATATCTCCAAACCATCCTGTTCAAGATAATAACTTCCCAATCCGGCCATGTTTAAATCTTCCAATATCTCCATAACTTGCCTTTTAACCCTATGAACAAAATAGCCTGCAGGGGCTTCTCGTTGATAATTGGAATATGATAATTTTAGTTTTTTAGATTTCAGATTTTCAAGTACTTCCTTTGAGATATAACCCTCCTTTTCCATTAATGTAAGCACCTGATTTCTTCGTTGAATTGCATTTTCCGGATTTATTCTTGGATTATAATAGGTATTGGCCTTCAATAAACCCACAAGTACAGCCGACTCTTCCATCGTTAATTCGTTGCAGTGCTTTCCAAAAAACCTAAGTGTTGCAGCTTCAACGCCATAAACATCTTCGCCAAAGGGAACCGAATTTAGGTAAAGCAAAAGTATTTGTTGCTTTGTAAGAACTTTCTCCATCCGAACAGCAATTATTGCCTCCTTTAATTTATTCACCGGCAACGACATAAAGCTATGATCGTTTCGGCCATAAAGGTTTTTAACAAGTTGCTGTGTTAATGTGCTTCCACCACCCGAACTTTTATCACCAAGAATTATGGATTTAAAAAACACCCTTAAATAACTGCGGCTATCATAACCTTCATGGAGGTAAAATCTCTTGTCTTCAGTAGCAACAAGGGCGTTAACCAAATGATTTGGTATATCGTTCCAGCCTATATTTGTTCGGTTTTCAGCAAAATATTTGCCAATGATACTACCATCGTTTGCTAATACAAGTGATGCCTCTTCATTTTGAATATCAGATAGTTCCTCCGTTGACGGAAATGGGCCGAACACTCCATTGTAAACAGACACAAAAAATAATCCACCAACTGCAATAACAACAATTGCAAAAATGAAAATATACTTTACTAATTTACCGAATAACTTCCTCATTATTATTTCTATATCACTGAAAACGTTTTATCGTGATGTATATTATAGCTCCGGCAACCATCCCTTTAAATCAAAACGTTGTATAACTTTAAACCTTTGAAAACAAACCAACTTAAATGAAAACCTAAAAAATATTAATTCCTCTTATTTTATTTGTATTATTAATTGTTTCGGAATAGCAAACTGAGTATTATAGATGGATTCAATAATTTGAAATCTATTGTTGGTGACGTTGGGATAAGCCAAAATCCTTTACTGATTAGTATTATGGGATTCACGAAATTAAGAACTGTTGAACATACCTCTCAAATTGGACGTAACAATAGCCTTAATAAAGTTATTGGTTTTTCAAGCCATGAGTACGTTGGCGGCATATTCTCAATTGAATGGAACCTAAGTCTCCTTGTACGCCTCTGGCGGAACCCTCAACCCTCAATTCAATTAAGTCGCCAACAGGATGCCTTTTTATAAGCCCATAAAAAAAGCCCCTGATTAACAGAGGCTTAGATTCTTGTGGCGATCTGGATGGGATTAATTTTATTGATCCCTTGAATTACATTTTGAAAATAAAAACTGTATTCACTTCGTGCCTACAGGCTCTTTTGTTTTCACTAGGTTTATTAGCAAGCTTACAACCCAGCTAAAACAAAAAAGCCTACTCTTATTGAGTAAGCTTTGTATTTATCTGTAGTCCGTACGGGATTCGAACCCGTGTTACCAGGATGAAAACCTGGGGGCCTGACCTGACTAGCCGAACGGACCATTTTGTTGGGAGCGCAAAAATAAGAAATTATTTTATTGTACAAGTTTTTTGAAAAGAAATATTGAAATAAAATTGGGATTGGTTTATGGGGAATTAATGATTAGATAATTGGATAATTAGTAATAAACGTAACAGTGACTAATTACCAATAACTAATTACCAATAACTAATGACCAATGACCAATCTACTTCTCGCTATCTTCATCAGCATTAAACTTATAGCCGAGTCGTTTTCCCGTTTGTAACGAAATCGAATCAATTGTCCTTTTCATATCATGCACTTGAACAAACTTTATCAGATCGTAATGGGGTGTTAAAAGATCGAAGTTAACAGTATACTTTATTGCAGCCTTAATAATTGGTTCAACAGTTTCTGTACTTATAATGTTCTTGCCAAAGTCGTTATAAAGAAGTCCTAGCTCTCGTTTACCTTCAATGAAATAATGACTTTCTTTATTCACAAATATCCTTCCGATAAGATAACCAATATCATTTACCCTATTATATTTGAATGAATCTGCCAGAAAATTGTAAATATTAATTATACCACAATACGACCTTGTACTGTCGGCTTTAACATATTGGGTACGCATAACATCATGATCCCTTGGAAACTCAAATACATTAGTATGCATCATAAAAAGTAAAATATCGCCACCAAACTTAAGATCGATCTCAAATTTACCATTTGGTTTTGCAACCAAATTTATGGGTAACTCACTTTTATGCGAGTTTGTATACTTTGTAAATTCAGAACTCAGATTTTTAATAACCTCCTTAATTAAATTAAAGGATTGGAGAGTGTTATTGTAGACTTCATTCTTAAGCGATGATTTTTCGGTTATCAGCTGAAAAATTTCATCAGTATCATTTTTAGGTTTCATATTATTAGGTTTTATTCAAACGTAAATGAAAGTAGAAAGACTTTTGAGCGTAATTCATCTATACTTCCTGAATATATATTGTCTTCTCTAATCACTAGATTATTGATTCCATATCCCATTTTCACCTCTGTACCAAACTTAAAATATGTAGTATAAAATTCGAAACCTACACCCGCCTCAAGTGATAAATCATTTCGATTTAGTTTTACTGTTGAATTAGCCTCACTGCCCTTTGCCTTTTTTTGTGAAGCCAGGTCCAAAGAGTATTTAATACCACCTAGTACGTAAGCTCTAAAGTTATTTAGTCTTTTCGATTTATATCTGAATTCAAGAGGAATCTCAACAATAGTGGAAGTAATGCTTTTCTGCACATCAACAAATAGTGTTTCAACTTCTCCGGTATTAGGATTCGTTTTATATCTCAATATATTATAATTAAGTAACCTTTCGCCAAATAACAGTGAAGGAATGAATCGTAAGTCGGTGTAATTACCAAGTCTTAAGTTTGCGAGTATGCCTACTGAAAAGCCCGGTGTTGGACTGGAAGTAACGCTATATACATACATTGAATCACCAAATACATCGGGTGATTGATCTGCATCCCACTTTATCCTGGCTAAATTATCAACCGGTTTAATCGTAAATAGCGTGTGATTTATTCCAAGAATAAATCCAAAATGATACTGATTTTGATCGTATGATGGCAAATTTAATACTTTTCTCCTTTGGGCATTTGCGTTAAACGAAATACTCACGGTTAAAAACAGAAGGACAGAAAAGATAATCGATTTGTAACTCAATTTATTTATTTTATTGTTAAACGTACTATTTAACATGTTATTATAGCTTTTTCCTAATTATTTTACAGAAAGAATCAATTCAAAACGGGCGCAAATTTAGTAAATTAGAAATACATTATTTTGTTGCATAATATATGGTTGCAATCCCCATTGATAACCTGTTTTGCTTAGCTTCCTTAAATCCGGCTTTTTTGAGTTCAGATAAGAAGGCTTTATCTTCAGCAAAAGTCTGAACTGAATCAGGCAGATATGTGTAGGCTTCATTACTTTTTGAAACGATTTTCCCCATTACAGGTAGTATATATTTGAAGTAAAAGTTGTATAGTTGTTTGATAGGGAATGCTTTAGGTTTGGAAAATTCAAGTACAGCAACAATCCCACCAGGTTTGAGAACTCTTTGCATTTCCTTCAAGCCGATGTGCAAATTTTCAAAGTTTCTCACACCAAATGCAACAGTAATTGCATCAAAATTGTTATCCGGGAAATTTAGTTTTTCTGCATCACCTTCAAATAGTTCAATTATCTTATCTAACTTCTTTGCAGTAATCTTTTTTCTACCAAATTCCAGCATTTCGGTGGCTATATCTATACCAATAATTTGGTCGGGAGTAAGTTTTGAAAGTTCTATTGCCAGATCGCCTGTTCCTGTTGCAACATCCAGAATTATTTTTGGATTGGCAGGTTTGAGTAGCTTTCTTACTTTTTTTCTCCATCGGATATCAATCCCGGCCGACAAAAAATGATTTAAAAAGTCATAATTAGGAGCAATATCGTTAAACATTAACCTTACTTTCTCTTTATCTGCTGTGTGCATTAACTTTACTTTACTGGTTTGCTTATCAGTCATATTTTAAGGCAATAGGGGAGAGCGTTTTTTGAATATTATGATCTTGCTAATAATCTGTTCACTTCATTTTGCAGCTTCTCTTTACTAACTGGAACTACACCAACTTCTTCGCAAACAATGCCTCCGGCAAGGTTTGAAATTGCTGCCATAACTGGTGGAGCAATGCCTTGTGCAAGACATAATGCAGCAACACTGATTACTGTATCTCCAGCGCCTGAAACATCAGCAATATTGCGAATGTGAGCCGGGATTAACATTGATTCATACCCTCCTTCTATTTTCCAACTAACAAAAACACCTTTGTCAGATAGAGTATTCAGAATAATTTTTGCATTCAAAGTGTCCTGCAATTTTGCTACTGCAAGTTCAATATCTACTTCGTTATTTTCTGAGAGGTCAAGATTAAGACCTTCTTTAATCTCTTTTAAATTTGGTTTGAATAGCGTTACGTTATTGTAGCTAAGGAAGTTGGTTTTCTTAGGATCTACAACAACCGGTATGTTTTTTTTATTGGATAATGCTACAACTTGTTCGATAAGCTTTTGCGAAATAACACCCTTATCGTAATCCTGAAACACAATAACATTAATATCTTTTTCGTCAATCAACTTCTCTATTCTCTGAATTATTTCTTGAAATTGCTTATCGGTAATCTGCGATGTAGTTTCTTCATCCACACGAATTAATTGCGCATTATTTCCTATTACTCTAAATTTGGTAGTTGTAATTCTATCGTCGCAAACAATAATGCCTTCGGTTGGCAGTCCCGCTTTTTTAAGTAACCCATTAAAATCATCACCTCGTTGATCGTTACCAATTACTGAGCAAATTATTGGTGAAGCGCCTAATGACCTTAGGTTTAAACCAACGTTGGCTGCACCCCCTAATCTGTTTTCACGTTTTTCAACCTCCACAATTGGAACAGGTGCTTCAGGAGAAATTCGGCTAACGTTTCCCCATATATATGAGTCTACCATTACATCTCCAATTACAAGAACGGTAAGATCATTAAATCTTGAAAAAAGTTGCGAAATCGATTCTGTTGATATCATATCGGATTATAATTTAGATGTGCAAAAATAATTAATTGTTAAACATAGTGATACTCAAAACGGAGGTCTCTTGGAAATCTAACTGAAGTGAATCTGTGAAAGTAATATTGAATAATGTAATCGATATAATGAAGTCATTAATTACATAACGTACTAATTATGATTTTAGCACCAATTTCATATTTTTACCGAAACTTTTTCATAAATATATCCTTCCGATTATAATGCGTGCGTTTGCCAATTGTTTGCTTGTAATAATATTATCTGTTGGTTGTAGTGTGTATGGCCAACCCATTGTTATTGATGAAATTAATAATATTACCAGGATGCCCGGTGATGAATTATATGCTGAGTGGTCATCCGATAGCAAAAGTCTGTTGTTTGAATCGATAGAGGATAAAACAAGCAGCATATACTTATATCAATTAACCAATGATAGTTTATTCAGGTTATCTGATAAAAACTACAATTTAAAGAATCCCACATGGCATCCTGATGGCAATAAGGTTGTATTTGACTCTGATAAAGAAGGCTTTGATTATCTATATATGCTTGATGTTGTAACGATGAAAGTTTATCCACTGTTTAATCGTAGAATAAGATGTAAAAATGCCACGTTTTCATCATCATCCCGCCAGGTATATTTTAGCGGATTTGACGAGCTGAAGGATTGTTGGGAGGTATATGGCTATGACTTTATTTATAATAATCTTAATAAATTAACAGAAAGCTGTGCAGGATCGAGTTACCCGGACATATACAACAATGGGAAACAAATTGTTTATTGTTCAACGAAAGTTGATAGCAGTTTGATGGTAATAATAAACTGGTACGGAGAACAAATCTTGATGTTTAATAAGTTTAATGCTTATTATCCATCCTGGGGACCGGCCGGATTTAAACTTTTCTTTATTTCAACAATGGACGATGAAAATGGTGAACTTTATTCAATTTGGAAAGATGGAAGCCATTTAGAGAGACTTACGCATGATAATATCAAGATTGCAAATCCGGTTATTTCACCAGATGGAACAAAATTGGCAATGTCGGCATTAACCCAAAATGGCTGGGATATATTTATAATAGATATTATTGACTACTAAGCCTTTTATTGTTAACTTTGCTGTTTCACATTAAAACCCCAAACCATGGCACAGCAACAACAATTTGATTTAAGAAAAGCACTACCCCTCGGTATAGTGGTAGTTGTTATTATATTTATAATAATATTCTGGAGCAGAATGACAGTAACTATTGGAGCTGGTCATGCTGGTGTACTATTTAAGACTTTTAGCAATGGTATTGATACTACCCAAACTTTCGGTGAAGGATTTCATTTTTTGGCTCCCTGGAACGATATGATAGTTTACGAAACACGTCAACAGGAAATAGGTGAAGATATGAATGTACTTTCTTCCAACGGACTAGAGATAAAAGCAGATGTCTCAGCCTGGTATAGACCAGAATATGAGAAAATTGGACTTCTCCATGCAAAAATAGGGACTGATTATTTACACAGAATTGTAATTCCTGCATTGCGCTCGTCTGCTCGAAGTGTAATTGGACGATATACTCCGGAACAGATATATTCAACAAAAAGGGATGCTATTCAGGATGAGATATTTGAAGAAGCAAAGCTAATGCTTGATAAAAAATATATTGATCTTTCTCAAATATTGATTAGGTCAATAGTATTACCATCCACAATAAAGTCAGCTATTGAAGGCAAGCTAAAACAAGAGCAGGAATCGCTTGAGTATGAGTTTAAACTACAGAAAGCTCAAAAAGAAGCTCAACGCCAAATTATTGATGCTGAAGGTAAAGCAGAAGCTAACAGAATACTTAGTGCCAGTCTTACCGACAATATATTACGCGAAAAAGGTATTAGTGCAACCGTTAAACTTGCGGAATCAAATAATACTAAAATTGTTGTAATAGGCAGCGGTAAAGATGGACTCCCATTGATTTTGGGTGATATTAAGTAACGAACCTTCGTAATATATATCTGTTAATATGTCATACTTCCCTCGGCTGAGGGATGTTAATTGCTTGAATAATATCTTGCAAATTAAGAATTTGGAATATAGAACTACAAGTAGCCTAATTCCTCCATACAAGATTTTATTAACTTGAATGTGCGCTCTATATCATGATCGAGGCCTACTGAGAATCTGATCAATCCGGGTGATAAGCCCATTTCTTTTTGTATCTCTACAGGCACCTCTGATGATGTACTTCTTCCTGAGTTTGAAAATAAGGTTTTAAAATAGCCAAGACTAACTGCATGATAACCAACGCCTTTATTCTGCATTAGTTCCATAAATGGAGCCGCTCTTTCGGCTGTTTCAAGATCAATTGCTATTATTCCACTGTATCCAAAGCCTTCATTCATCATACTATTCATAAGCTTATGTTGAGGATGTTCAGGCATTCCTGGATAATTACATTTCAATCCTATTTCCTTAAACTTATGTGCCAGATATAGAGCATTTCTTCCATGTTGAATCATTCGTATATGCAACGATGCAATGTTCTTAAGGATTGATGATGAACGCAAAGGATCGAGGACTGGGCCAAGCAGCATTGCAGTGCCATCATTCACATTACTTATATCATTAATGAATTCTGTGGAAGCACAAATAGCACCTGCAACACAATCATTCTTGCCGTTAATAAATTTTGTCATGCTATAAACCACAATGTCAGCTCCAAGTTTAAATGGGCTAAGAACCATTGGTGTGAATGTATTATCAACAAGAACTTTGATCCCATGTTTATGAGCAATTTTAGAAATGGCAGGAATGTCGCTTACCTGTAACATTGGATTAGTCATGCTTTCGGTATAAATTACCTTGGTATTGGGCTTTATAGCTTTTTTAATACTATTATGATCTGAAATATTTACAAATGTTACCTCAATATTAAACTTCTTTACATAGTTGTTTAGAAATGCAAATGTTCCGCCATAAGTTGTAACACTTGTTATAATATGATCGCCGGTATTACAAATTTGTAAAATAGCCGTGGTAATTGCTGCCATTCCGGATGAAGTTACCCATGCAGATTCGGTCCCTTCCATTTTAGCCAGTGCATCAGCAAGGTATTTGTTAGATGGATTCCAATGACGTGAATATAAAAAACATCCCTCAGCCTCACCTTGAAATGCATCGATCATAATATTTTCCTGAAGGAATGTATATGTAGCAGAGTCGGTAATTGATGGATTTACATCCCCGAATTCTCCAAATTGCTCCATTTTTTGCAATTCTGTTGCAGGATCAAATTTCTTTTTCATAACAACTTTTATTTGAAAAATTTATAATGCAAAATTAATAAACAAACCTTGCCCACTTATCAGAATGCTTCTAAATGTTCACTACCAGGTTGTCTTGAACAAACATTTTAATCTTTATTTTAAATCCACCTTCTTTGATGGTGGTTATGTATTGTTTGTTTCACATAACGTTTTCAACTGGAGTAATGGAGTAGTGGAGTATTGGCAAAACTCCTCAAGACATCTTTTTGACTCGTTGACTCATTGACTCGTTCTGAACTTAGTTTTCAACGTTATAACACATTGATCCATTTCTCCAACCTGCCTGCCGATTTAACTGCCTCAGGCATGTCAGGCAGGCACTCCAATGCTCCAACCAATGCCTAACCATTGAATCACCCTATGAGTGCAATCCAAGTCCACCTTTTTAGATGGTGGATTCATTAATTATACAATTAAATTTAATAAATTCGCTTTCTAAAAGTATTTTATTGATGAGAATAATCACCAGGAAATATTTACTGTTGTATTTGGCATTATTAGCTGTGTTCTTTGTGGTTGATATATTAAGTACTAATTCTACACGTAATGTATTTATTGATGGTGATGGAAGAGGTCATTATGCATATTTACCAACGGTTCTTATTTATCACAGTGTTGATTTTGATGAGGTTTTTCAATATGAAAAGAAAAACAGACCTCCCGATTATATGGGTCACTATTTTCACAAGTATGGTGATTTAACTATTAACAAGTACTCGGTAGGCACAGCACTCTTACAGCTCCCTTTTTTTCTCATTGCGTTTTTTATTAGCTGGATATTTGCACTTTCTCTAGATGGTTATAATATTGTATTTCAATATAGTATCGCCTTCGCGGCATTATTTTGGACAGGTCTGGGGATTATGTATTTTGTGAGATTACTACTTACCTACAGTATTAACAGACGACTGGCCTGGATAATGGTAGCTATTACCCTGTTCGGAACAAACCTGTTCTTCTATGTGTTTGTACAGCCTGCATTTTCACATGCATATTCTTTCTCATTGATTGCAATGTTTCTTTATTACTGCAGAAAGTGTTTTTTGAGTTATGAAAGAAAATATGTATTGATTGCTTCCCTTTTAATGGGATTGGTTATACTGGTACGCCCAATAAATATAGTTGTTGTTGCTTCGCTTCCATTTATAGCAGGCACTCCACAAATTTTCTTCAATACTGTTAAAAAGAAATTTGAAAAATTGGATTTTTTACCTGCCGCTATAATCTTTTTAATTGCGATTAGCCCACAGTTGATTATCAATTATCTACAGACAGGAGGACTGTTTATTTTTGGATATAAGGATGAAGGATTTTATTTCACTGATCCACAGTTAAGTAATTTTCTTTTTAGTTATCGAAAGGGATGGTTTATCTATTCACCCGTATTTTTATTGATTTTTCCTGCTATGATATATCAATTGTGGCATAGAGCAATCTATCAGGTTGTAACATTCTCAATTTTCTTTTTACTACTGGTTTACATTTTTTCATCATGGTGGAATTGGTTCTACGGAGATAGTTTTGGGATGAGGCCGATGGTGGATTATTATGCATTATTTATGATTGTAATTGCTTTGTTTCTTTGTCAGATTAGAAAAAAATGGCTTAAAACAAGTATTACAATTTTTATCTCGATGTTAATTTTGATGAACGTGTTTCAATCATATCAATATGCGGTTGGTATTATTCATCCCGACTCAATGTCGAAGACATCCTATTGGTATGTGTTTTTAAAAACAGATAATAAGTATAAAAATGCAATTTCGGGTGGTGATGAATCCTTTTATGGTAAACTCTCAGACCAACCCTTTTTGTCAACATCTAATACAATTGATAGTTTTGAGGAAGGTTGGACGGCCTCCAATAGTAAGTACAATGAAATTTATTTCTCCGATTCCTTGTCTGTTATCCAAACTCCAACACAGATTTATAGTCCTACGTTCAATTTTCAAATTAGCGATACTTTAGTGGGTAGCGATAATATCTTTGTTAGATTTAGTACACGTTACTATGAACTGCAACAATCTGATTATTTAAAAGCGTTATTTGTTGTTGATATTTACGACACCACTGGTACTAGCGTTTTCTACAAAGCATTTCGTGTTGCAAATACTCCAAATGGTAATATTCAATTGTGGCAAGAGGGTAGTATTGGGCTCAAACTGCCTGAAATAAAAGATGATATGGCCTATATCAAATTCTATATTTGGAATGTGGATAAACAGTCGTACTTATTGGATGATATTTCATTGGAACTGTTTACATATAGTAATGACTGATAAATAATAAAGTCATCTGGAATTTGTAAAAAGAATTTGAATTTTTTAACATTATTGCCCTATCTATTTTGTTACTTTTGCCGCTCTAAATACATTTATATTAATGAAGTTTAAGGTAGGCGATAAAGTAAAATTTATTGATGAGATAGGAGGGGGCGTCGTAACCAAGATAATCGATTCCAAACTTGTTAATATTAAAACCGATGATGGCTTTGAAATGCCGGTTGTTTCCTCAGAACTGATGCCGGATCATCGTGCAAACCCAAAAGAAGATACTATTACATATAATGCTCCTCTTCCTGTCCAAAGTAATGAAGATGAGGAGCCCGATTTCATTTCTGAAATTAACCCATGGGGTAACGTGCAGGAAGAATCTGGTGTATACCTGGCATTCGAGCCTCATGAAAAACAATGGCTTCTTACCGGTGATCTTGACGTTATACTAGTAAATAATACACCCTTTGAGTTATTGTTCAGCCTTTTTCTTGAGAGAGGCAATATTATGCAGGGAGTTGACTTCAACTCAGTACCTGCTAACTCTAAAATTGTAATCGAAACTATCGACCGTGAGGAAGTTGACAGATGGACAAAGGGGTTTTTACAGCTATTATTTCATTCCGATTCTCCTGATAAGGTTTACATGCCTGTGCATTCAGTAATTGATATTCAGGTAAGCAGATTTTTTAAAGAAGGTAGTTATCGTGTAAATACATTGCTTGATGGCAGAGCCATAATTGTTACAGTAGTCACACAAAATACTCTAACTGTTGCTTCTGATAATGAGGCAGTTCGTAAAACAGATAGCAGTATAGAAAAGATTAAGACAAAAGTAGTCGACAAACCACTGATTGACAAATACCGTACAGGTAATTTGGAGGCTGTTGTTGATTTGCATATTGGCGAGTTAATAGATAATATATTAGGATTATCAAGTCTTGATATGCTTAAGATACAAGTTGATACATTTAAAAAAGTGCTGCAAAGCGCAATAGTTAATAATTATCGTAAGGTTACATTTATTCATGGAGTTGGTAATGGAGTTCTTAAAGATGCCATTATTAAAGAACTTGAAGATTATGAGAACCTCGAAAATAGAATGGCATCAATTTCAAAGTTTGGAGTTGGTGCTATTGATGTTGTAATTTCAACAGTAAAATAATAATAAAAATGATCCCGACGCTGTCGGGTCTGAAATAGAAATAAAACATAGACAGATGAAGAAAATTTCAAATATTTTGTTTTCAATGCAAACAATGGGTGCTTTAATACTCTTGTTTGCTATTTCAATAGGTACAGCTACATTTATTGAGAATGATTTCGGTGCAACAGCTGCAAAAACTGTTGTTTATAACGCCACATGGTTCAATATTCTGCTATTTCTGCTAACTGTTAATTTGATCGGCAGGATTATAATGGATCGTATGTATACATTAAAGAAGTTTCCGATTTTTTTATTCCATTTTTCTTTTGTTATAATATTGGTGGGTTCCGCAATAACCAGATTTGTCAGTTATGAAGGTATGATGCATATTAGAGAAGGTATGTCATCTAATACAATGTTGTCGGATAACACTTATATTGACGTCAATATTATTGATGGATCAACAACAACAACATTAAGCAAAAAAGTAATGTTGTCTGTTCTGGCTCCAAGAGCATTAAGTACATCGGTTTCTGTGAATAATGAAACATATCATTTTAAAAGTGTGAAATATGTACCAAATGCACGTGAGGTAATAAATAGAAATGATGTTGGAGAACCAACAGTTGTACTAAAAATTACTGATCGTAGTGGAGCACATAATCATATCTTAAAGTATGGCCATAGTGATGCATCAGGGTTAAAAAAGATAAACTTTAGCGATAATTTTGACACGGAAGCGATTAATTTGGATATCATTGACGGTGAACTTAAAGTGTTTGCTAATGAAGAAGTTTTAGCGCTAACAATGTCCACTGAAACTATTGATACTCTCGATATTGGAAGTTGGAGTTCTTTTGAGACTGAGAAGATTTATAGTTATCCAGGATTTAATATAGTCTTAAGTAACTACTACCCAATGGCCGACATCGATTATGTTGTAAATAATGGAAAAGGAAATTTAATGGATGCAGTTGTTGTTGAAGTTAGTAATGGTGATATCACCAAAGAAGTTGTTTTGAGAGGTGGTAAAAATTATATGGGAGAACCAACCTTCTTTACATTTGACAATGTTAAAATGAGTATGACTTATGGCGCAAAACAAATAGTATTGCCTTTTTCGATAACCCTAAAAGACTTTCAGCTTGAAAGATATCCGGTTTCGAATAGTCCTTCATCATATGCTAGTGAGGTTGTATTAGTTGATAATGAGAAAATGTTAACAATGGATTACAGAATATATATGAATAACGTACTAAATTATAGAGGTTATAGATTTTTTCAATCATCATATGATCAGGATGAATTAGGAACAGTATTATCTGTTGCACATGATTATTGGGGCACATTCTTTACTTATGTTGGCTACTTTTTAATGAGTCTTGGGATGTTACTTACAATAGCTAGTAGTCAATCACGTTTTGCTCTGCTTGGCAGAGTTCTAAAAAAAACAGCCAAAGGTGTTAATAAAACAAAAGTGGTTACAACTTTACTAGCTTTAATGATTGCTACTGGTTCATTTGCTCAGCAAAGTAATTCTTCCAGATCCATAAAAGTTGATATACCAAAAGAACATGCTGCTAAATTTGGGCAATTAATTGTGCAGTCGCACGACGGAAGGTTTAAACCTGTTAATACCCTGTCTGATGAGCTTGTACGTAAAATGTCGCGTAAAACAAAAATAAATGGGTTAAACTCAGATCAGATACTGCTTGGTATGATGAGTAATCCTACAAAATGGCAGCAAGTTCCATTAATAAAGGTGAGCCATCCTGAATTGAAAGCAATTCTTAAAATAACCGACAGTCGTGCTTCATATTTTGATTTTATTAATATGAACGATAGAACTTATAAATTGAGTAAGTATGTTTCCGAAGCATATGCAAAAACCCCTGGAATGCGTAATAAGTTTGATAATGAACTGTTAAAAGTAGATGAACGACTCAATCTTTGTTTTATGATTTTTAGTGGTGATATGTTAAAGATATTGCCTAATGCGTACAACCCGAACATACCTTGGTATTCTCCAAAATCCAAGATTGCAAATATGCCTGAAGCAGATTCAATATTTCTTAAAACTGTTATTCCTGCATATCTGGGTGCTTTAGCAGATGGAAATATGAAACAAGCTGACGAATTATTGTCAGGAATAGCCGATTATCAGAAGAAGTTTGGCTCAACAGTTATTCCTTCAGAAAGCAGAATTAATTTCGAGATTATTTATAATAAACTTGCAATCTTTAACAACCTTAGCAAGATGTACGGAATACTTGGAGTACTGATGATTATATTGCTATTTGTAGAAATGTTTAAGCCGTCAAGGGGATTGAAATATGTAATAAACTTTTTAATAGTACTGGTTGTCATTGGCTTTGTTTTTCAAACTTTCGGTCTTGCAGTAAGATGGTATATATCAGGACATGCTCCTTGGAGTAATGGTTATGAATCGATGATTTACATTGGCTGGATTACTTTACTTGCCGGTTTGATTTTCGCAAGTGGATCGAAAATGACGATAGCAGCAACTACCATATTATCATCAATAATCCTTATGGTTGCACATTTGAGCTGGATGGACCCTGAAGTTACAAATCTTGTTCCCGTACTTAAGTCATATTGGCTTACAATTCATGTTTCAGTAATCACAGCTAGTTACGGTTTTCTTGCTCTTAGTGCAATACTGGGAATGATGAATCTATTGTTGATGATACTGAAATCGAGAAAGAGTGCCATAAAAATGGATTCAAAGATAAATGAGTTGACCGCAATTAACGAGAGGTCGGTAATGATTGGATTGTATTTACTTACTATCGGTACTTTTCTTGGTGGTGTATGGGCGAATGAAAGCTGGGGCCGATATTGGGGATGGGATCCAAAAGAAACATGGGCTTTAGTAAGTGTATTAGTATATTCATTTATTGCTCATATGCATTATATGCCAGGGTTAAAGTCAAAATATGCGTATAATTTTGCTACTCTAATTTCCCTTGGAGTTATATTGATGACGTATTTTGGTGTAAACTATTATTTATCTGGTTTGCATTCATATGCTCAGGGAGATCCTGTTCCAATACCTGATTTCGTTTATTACTCTGTTGCAATTGTTCTTGCTATTGCAATGTTTGCTTATTATAGAAATAGCAGGTTTAAGGAGTCTGAAGTAACAAATAGATAAGTTGTTGAGGCTTTGAATTTAGCTGCTGTAGAAATTTATATTGAAAAACCAGGGATTAAATTTGACCCCTTTCAATCATTCTGACGATAGTTTCGATGTCTTTGTCTTCACCTTCAGGGTCGTATTTTACTTTTAAGTTATATCCCCATAATCTGGCAAATGCCTGATAAAAGAAGGCAGTAAAATTACCTCTTAATTCTTGCACAAGCAAATATGATGTATTGCCGGTTTCTCGGTCGATAAGCTTTATAAGTATTTTACCTTGTGAGAAAGTAAGTTTTTTGAGGCTTTCACCGTATTTATCATTTATCTCTTTTTCCGCCACTTTCATTATCTTCCGTCGTTGCTTGTCATTCTTTGCTGCTATAAGCATCTTGTCGTATTTTCTCAATTGAATTCCTGCTAAACGCGCCCATGGATAAACTTTCTTAACATTTTTAATAAGCCGCGTAAGTTTCTTTTTTGCTTTTCGGGTTTTAGGAATCTTGAACGAATAAATTTGCACCTCATCAAGTGCTACAATAGGCACTGTATCATTGCCAATAATAATTGCCTGAACTGGGATAGGTTGAACTCGCTGAGCAATTAGTTGAAAAACTCCTGCCAAAAGAAAAGTTGTTATTAGAATCTGTTTCTTCATTCAATTACGAAGTATAAACATATAACGTTTGTACTAAAGAAAAAATTCTAGCAAGCAGATGATAAAATAGTTAGTTAATGATGTTAAACAGCAGTGCGTAATTTTGAAAGACCAGTTTTACTAAATTTATCTTTAGCATAATCTAAGGTTACATGAAGATGTTTTGTCCTTTTTTTAGATGGTAATTCGAACATGGCATCAACAAGAATTGCTTCTATTATCGATCTCAGCCCTCTTGCTCCCAGCTTAAACTCAAGAGATTTATCAACAACGAACTCCAGTGCTTTATCATCAAACTTTAGTTCAATGTTATCCATGTCGAATAATTTCTCAAACTGTTTTGTTATTGCGTTTTTTGGTTCTACTAGTATGCGTTTAAGGATTGCTTTATCGAGTGGATTTAAGTAGGAAAGCACAGGCAATCTGCCTACTATTTCAGGAATAAGACCGAAATTCTTCAGATCACCCGGAGCTATATATTTGAGGATATGTTTCTTGTCGATAGTATCATCATTTACTCCTGAAAAGGAGTAACCTACAACATTAGTCCTAAGTCTTGATGCAATTATCCTGTCAATCCCATGAAAAGCACCTCCTGCGACAAAAAGAATATTTTTGGTATTGACACTTATCATTTTTTGATCGGGGTGTTTTCTGCCTCCTTGTGGAGGAACGTTTACTAAAGTGCCTTCGAGTAACTTCAATAATGCTTGCTGGACACCCTCACCGGAAACATCGCGTGTAATTGAGGGATTATCACTTTTCCTTGCAATTTTGTCAATCTCATCAATGAAAATTATACCCTTCTCAGCAGCAGCCACATTGTAATCAGCTGATTGAAGCAGACGGGTCAGTATACTTTCAACATCTTCACCAACATAGCCAGCTTCAGTAAGTACTGTTGCATCTGCAATCGCAAACGGAACGTGTAACATTCGTGAAATAGTTTTAGCAAGTAAAGTTTTGCCTGTGCCTGTTTCTCCTACCAGTATAATATTCGATTTTTCGATCTCAACTTCGTTATGATCCTCTTCCTGAGCAATGCGCTTGTAGTGGTTGTAAACTGCAACCGACAATACTCGTTTTGCTTCTTCTTGTCCGATGACATACTTATCGAGAAATTCTTTAATCTCAGCCGGTTTAAGGATTGTCATGTGATCACTTGGCACCTTAAAGGTGTCGGCATATTCTTCTTTCAAAATCAGGTTTGATTGTTCGATGCAAAAATTGCAGATTTGAGCATCGATTCCTGAAACAAGAATCGAAGTCTCTGGTTCTGGTCTGCCGCAAAATGAACAATGTCCTTTATCTTTTTTTGCCATAGCTTTATGGAGTTACGAGTTGAAAGAAAGAATCTTTAGATAGGAGTATTGAGTTGTCACGTTTTGATAATATTAATTTACTAATTGCCCCCATTCTAATTACTTCTCAAGTCTCAATTAAAGATATTAATTGCTAAAGTAATACTGATTTACAATAATTCTATGGATTTTTCTTATTTTTTACAAGAACTTCATCAATCATCCCATAATCAAGAGCTTCTTTTGAAGTCATCCAATAGTCTCTGTCGGAATCTTTCCATATCTTCTTATAGGTTTGTTTTGTATGATGTGCTAGTATCTCATAAAGTTCCTGTTTCAACTTTTGAATTTCTCTGGCAGTTATCTCAATATCAGATGCTTGCCCTTGAACTCCACCCATTGGTTGGTGAATCAATATGCGGGCATGCTTCAAAGCAGTTCTTTTACCATGTGTTCCAGCACAAAGTAATACAGCTCCCATAGATGCTGACATGCCTGTACAAATTGTTGCCACATCCGGGTTGATATATTGCATTGTATCGTAAATTCCAAGTCCTGCATAAACCGAACCACCAGGAGTATTTAAATAGATCTGAATATCTCTGTTCGGATCATTCGACTCAAGGAAAAGTAGCTGAGCCTGAATTATATTTGCTACATAATCGTCAATAGCAATACCGAGAAAAATGATTCTGTCCATCATTAATCTGGAGAAGACGTCCATTTGAGCAATATTTAACTGCCGCTCTTCGATAATCGTTGGTGAAATATAACTCCCATAAGCCGAGCTATACTTATCAAGTGATGTACTGCTGATACCGTGATGATGTACAGCATATTTTCTGAATTCTTTACTACTGTTGTTCATGGTGACCCCCTAATCTATTTTTGATGCTATTTCTATAAATTTTTCAGTTGTTACTTTCTTGTCTTTCGTAGTTATATTCTCTTTAAAAAGATTTATCAACTTCTCATCTTGAATATCATTATGAATCTTTTGTTTTTCTTCTTTGTTACTTAGTACCTGATCGATTATACCTTCAATTTGTGATGTTAACTCAGCACCACCACCCATTGTTTGAAAATATGCGGCTACCTTTTCTCTTATTTCTTCCTCTTTAACCTGCATGTCTTCAGCATGATCTTTCAGCAATTCATTCTCTAATAATTGCCATTTAAATGTACGGGCGTAATTATCATACTGAGTGTCAATCTGTTCCTGAGTTATCTTTCCATTATTGCTTTCGAGTAACCACCGCCTAAGGAACTCGTCAGGAAGGCTAATATCGGCAATTTTTATTAACTCCTTCACAGTATCCGCTAAAAACTGGCGGTCAGTATCACGTTGATAATGTTTGGTTAGATCGTTTGACAGGGCTTTCTTAAATTCTGCCTCATTTTTTATTTCCTGTGCAGGGAAAACTTTTTTATAAAGTTCTTCTCCTAATTCTGCTTCATGAGTTCTAATGATTTTAGCTATCTCAAAATTGTAATCGGAATTAAGTTTTACGTCTCCTTCATCATGACGGTTAATCAAAGATGCAACTTTCGACTCATCTTTGATTGCCTTTAATAAGTTGATTGTGAGAGAATCACCTGCTTTTTTTCCAATAAATTGATTTTGAATAGTTTTGAGTTTGATATCATCAAATTTCAGGAATCCATCATTCTCAACTCCACCTTCAATTGCATTTCCTTCAGGATCTACTTCGATAAACTTGCCCTGGAATGAATCACCTTCTTCGGAAACTTCCGGATTTTCATCCTCTCCAAATCTTACTTTAACATCAGCAACAGCTTTGTCGAGTTCTGAATCTGAAATTTTAATCGTGTAATAAGGAACTTTTATATCTTTTGATAATTCGATACTAAGTTCAGGTGCCAGTCCAATATCAAAAAAGAAATCGAATTCCTTCTGCTTAGCAAAATCGATATTGGTAGTTTTTTCTGTGTTAGGTAAAGGATTACCAATTACATTGATTTTATTCTCAATAATATAATTGTTAAGAGCCTCAGATAGCGTTTTGTTAACTTCATCAACCGTCACACTATTGCCATACATTTTTTTAATCATGCCAATAGGAACCATTCCAGGTCGGAAACCTGGCATATTTGCTTTTTTTCTGTAATCCGAAAGCTGTTTGTTAACTGCGTCTATATAGTCGCTTTCCTGAAGATTAATATGAATAATGGCTGTGAGCTCGCTATTAGATTCTTGGGATATATTCATTATATTATTTTGTTTGATTCAAAAACAAACCTCTCTTATCCGTTCAGAGTTGAATGTAAAAAATTAAAATGTTTAAGGATAAAGATACGGATAATTATTAATTATTATTGAAGATCCAGTTCTAGTTACTAAAAAAGAAGTAGCAAGCCAATATTGGAGAATTATCATATTCTTATAACTTAATACTTCAACTTTGTAATTCTAAGAACTAATTACTTTGTGCGGATGAAGGGACTCCCCGATAAAAATTTCCAATTCAATTCATTATAAGAACTTTTAAATCGGGATAAAATTCTCGTCACTTAATCCTTACTCTGTGCGGATGAAGGGACTCGAACCCCCACGTCTCGCGACACTAGATCCTAAGTCTAGCGCGTCTACCAATTTCGCCACATCCGCTTTTAATATTGGGCTGCAAATATACTTTTTTTTTGTTTTCTGAAATGGTTTTTTATATATTTTGTTGGTTATTATGAAGCGTTTCAATTAGCGTGTGTAGCAGGCATTAATATTTGAATTTAATTTGTAAAAAAGGATAATTAATTTGTGAATACAGGAATACCCCATCCAGATAACTTTCAGAATTTATCTTTCTGAGATAATCAGGCTGGCTTTACTGATAATTTCATCGTATAGTTTCTGCATTTCAGCAAAATCTTTATTTTTACTTAATTCAGCTATTTTATAGACCCAATTAATCTTAACACACCTAAATATTTTTAACCACTTCCAGGCAAATATTCCTGATACTGGCAGACATACGGCATACGCCAGTGATATTTTCCAGTCGTTAGTTACAATTAATACAACTATTGATTGAATTATATATAATACCGGAAAAGATATCATAGATATCACAAAATTGATTGAGCTTTTGAATTGTGGGTCTTCAATCATCTTAGATACTCTTCCTGGTAACCAAGATGCAATAAAGTTATTTATAACTCCGTAAATGAATATTGGAATTGTTGCTAAAAGCATAACTGGACCAGTAACTAAACTTATAACCCCAGTCCCATTTTTTTCTATAATATTATTTGTGAAGGCAAACTTGTCTCTTAAAGCAGAAAATCTAACTATGGTGTTTTGAAAATCATCCAGACCTTCTAACGATTCCTTTTCGAAATTGGACACTTGCTTAATTAGTTCTTGATCAATATAAACTCTGTTCTTTTCTGTCTTTGCGTCCAGATGTAACAGTTTGGTCATACGTGACCTGTAAATATATCTTAACTCATTATACAATTCATAGTATTTCTCACTTTCAATATCTACAATCAGAGGTCTTAGATGTTCACTTAGTTTATCCTTAATACTATTAAGAGCTATGGCCGGAGATTCTTGATACAACTCAACAAAATCTTTTACCTGCACTGGTTCCCCGAATTTTACAATCAAAGAGCCTCTGACCTTTTCATAATCATCATAATCAATACCAACCGGAACAATTTGAAGATCTAATTCAAAGTTATTTAATTCTTCGGCTTGAAACGCCATACGAGCAAATCCCTTTTTCAGTGGCCTTAGTCTTCTCCTATCAGAATGATTACCTTCAGGAAGAATAACCAGTGCACAGCCTTTTGTAATGATATCAGCCGTCTTGTTAATTATTTCCTGGCTTTTCTTAATAGAATCATAACCATCTTTAACACGATAAATAGGTAGTATTTTTAGAAAATATAATATTCGAGCAATGGTTGGCTTTTTAAAGATATCGGAACGAGCTATAAATACAGGTTGTATGTTTATGCTAAAAACTAATGCAAGAGCATCCATTAAGGCATTTTGGTGATTAGGCGTAAACATCAATGGTTTGTTGAGCGGAATATTATCCTTACCAAGTACAATAAATTTGCGGTAGTAGATTATATTATGCCAAAATTTTGCCCATAATTTGAGCAAATTATAACCAGTTGATCTTTCTTCAATGTTGGAAAGGCCCATTAGATAGATTCTGTATTGGTTTTTGTTAGACCATACTTGAATTTACTCCAGTACCCCGATAATAACAATCCGGCAATTATATGCCAAATACCCCACCAAGCTGCAATTACAGCCATTCCTCCGAGTTCGAGTTCAGTAGGAAATATCTTTGGATTAAAAATTAACACAAGAGCAAGTCCTGAATTTTGTATACCTGTTTCAATGGCAATTGTCTTTCTGTCTGCTGGTGGTCTCCGCCCAATTAATCCTAACAAATAGCCACTTCCAAATGCTAATGCGTTGTGAACGAACACTATCAGAAAGATATATCCAATTGCAATTTTAAAATATTCGAAATTCTTTACTAATGCCAATACAACAATCGCTGCAAATAATATGATTGAAAATATTTTAATTGGTTTTACAATTTTTGCAGTAAATAATGGGTATTTGTTATTTATAAATATCCCAAAAATAAGTGGTACACCAAGAATTATCAATACAGTTTTGAACATTTGATATGCATCTATTTCTAAGGGACGTAGCAGCATATGAGGGTCGGTAGCCTGATAAAAACTGATAGTTTGTTTACCCCAGAAAGCAAAATTAATTGGCGTTAAAAATATGGCTCCAAGAGTAGCTATTGCAGTAAGGCTTACACTTAATGCTATGTTTCCTTTTGCAAGTGAGGTCATAAAATTAGATATATTACCTCCGGGACAGGCAGATACTAATATCATACCAAGCGCCATGGTTGGTGTTAAATAATTATGGAGTGCTATTGTTAGTAAGAATGTTAAAAACGGAAGTACTAAAAATTGTGAGAAAAAACCAATAAATGCTGATTTTGGATTAAGTATTAGTTTTTTAAAGTGATCGAGTTTGATTTCTAGCGCTACACCAAACATTACAAATGCAAGAGCAATATTTAAAGAGTGAAGGTTATTACTACTGAAGTTTAGCCTAATCTCATCAAGCGCATAAAGAGCATCCATATCTAAATTATTTAATAATATTTGGCATATATAATGAATTTATTCCTTTTAATTGAAGATACTGTATAAAATTAGTTGCATAAGTAACCTGATAGCTAGAGCTTAATCTTCTGAATCCCTTGATATAAGTAGGTTTTCAACACTTGATTCTTAACAAATATTTTAATTGTTTGTATAGGCGAGACTTTAGGTTGCTATTTTTGTGCAAAAATTGGAATAAATGTCCGCTGAATACACAGAAGATAGTATTAGGTCGCTTGATTGGAAAGAACATATAAGGCTTAGGCCCGGTATGTATATTGGCAAACTAGGAGATGGTAGTTCCCAGAATGACGGAATCTATGTACTTATAAAAGAAGTAATCGATAATTCGATCGATGAATTTGTAATGGGAAATGGTAATACTATTGAGGTTAATGTGTATGAGAAAAATGTTACTATCAGAGATTATGGACGTGGAATGCCTTTGGGAAAGGTAAATGAATGTGTTAGTAAGATAAATACAGGGGCCAAATATGATTCCAAGGTTTTTAAAAAGGCTGTTGGGCTTAATGGAGTAGGGGCTAAGGCAGTAAATGCTCTTTCTTTTAATTTTAAGGCTCAATCAATTCGCGAGGGGAAAACAAAAATTGTTAATTATGAGCGTGGCGTTTTAGTCACGGATGAACCTATTGTTGGTTGCGACGAAAAACAAGGTACTATTATCACATTTACTCCTGATTCGGAAGTATTTGGTAATTTCCATTTTCTGGTTGAGTATATAGAAGAAATGCTATGGAACTATGTTTTTCTTAACAATGGAATAACAATCGTCTTCAATGGAACCAAGATGCAGGCTAAAAACGGGCTTGTTGATTTATTGGAACATAATATTAATGGTAATGGTCCGGTTTTATATCCGATAGTGCATATTAATGAAGGTGATTTTGAATGTGCATTCTCGCATAGTTCACGGTCATATAGCGAAGAATATTACTCCTTTGTTAACGGGCAACACACTACACAAGGGGGAACTCACCAAACAGTATTTAGGGAAGCCATTGTAAAAACTATACGCGATTTTTATAATAAGGATTTTGATACTAGCGATATACGATCATCCATAATTGCGGCTATAAGTATTAAAGTTGTTGAGCCGGTTTTCGAATCTCAGACTAAAACACGACTTGGTTCACAAACAATGGAACCAGATGGTCAAAGTATCAGAAATTTTATTACTGATATTATTAAGAGAAATCTTGATAATTATCTTCATATTCACACTGATACTGCCGAAGAGCTATTACGGAAAATACTTCAATCGGAGAAGGAACGAAAGGATATGGCAGGTATCAAAAAACTTGCACGTGAAAGTGTTAAGAAAGCAAGCCTTCATAATAAAAAGCTTCGTGATTGCAGAATTCATTTGAATACAAATCATGAGAACCGACTCGATACTACATTGTTTATCACTGAGGGAGATTCAGCAAGTGGTTCAATTACTAAATCAAGGGATGTACAAACACAAGCAGTATTTAGTTTAAAAGGAAAGCCACTGAACTGTTATGGACTTAGTAAGAAGATAGTTTACGAAAATGAAGAATTTAATTTGCTCCAAGCTGCTTTAAATATTGATGATAGTTTGGAGAACCTCAGGTACAATAACATAGTAATAGCAACTGATGCTGATGTTGATGGAATGCACATACGACTATTATTACTTACTTTCTTCTTACAGTTTTACCCCGACCTTGTTAAAGCTGGTCATGTTTACATTCTTCAAACACCACTATTTAGGGTGAGGAATAAGAAAACCACAAAGTATTGTTACTCGGATGCTGAACGTAATAAGGCAATCGCCGCGTTAAATCCTAATCCTGAGATTACTAGATTTAAAGGACTTGGTGAAATTTCACCTTCCGAGTTTAAGTTCTTTATTGGAAAATCAATTCGACTTGATCCTGTAATTCTAAGAAGAGAATCACTTGTTACCGAAACGTTAGCCTTTTACATGGGTAAGAATACACCTAATCGTCAGCAGTTTATAATTAATAACCTTCGTGTTGAGGAAGATGTTGATGAGGAAGTAAATAAGAAAGTGGCTTAATAACACCAGACTTTATATCAGGAAACTAACTGATAAACAGTAATATTCTCTAGTATTCATCCCAGCTTTTTACGATCAATTCTTCAGGTTTATAACGTGTTATAGCATAAATAAAAGCACTTGCTAAACGGGCATTTGTTATTAATGGTGTGTTAAAATCTACCGCAGCACGACGTATTGTGTAATCATTGGAGAGCTCCTTTTGAGTAAGGTCTTTAGGGATATTTATTACAAGATCCATTTTCTTATTTCTAATTAATTGATAAACATTTGGTTCCTTTTTAACATCCGGCCAATGAACAATGGTTGATTTAATATCATTCTTTAAATAAAAATCATGTGTGCCTTTTGTTGCAAAAATCTTGTATCCATTATCGATAAGCAACTGTCCGCTTTCCAATAATTCAGTTTTTGATCGCATTGGTCCTGATGAAATCAGAATATTCTTTTTTGGAATTTTATAACCAACTGAGAGCATAGCCTTAAGAATAGCTTCATAGTAATCATCGCCAATACAGCCAACTTCGCCTGTTGATGCCATATCAACACCTAGTACCGGGTCTGCCTTACTCAATCTGGAAAATGAGAACTGAGACGCCTTAACACCAATATAATCAATATCAAAAAGTGACTTATTTGGTTTCTCAACTTTTTCACCCAGCATAATGCGCGTTGCATAATCAATAAAATTTGTTTTTAAAACTTTTGAAACAAATGGAAAACTCCTTGACGCTCTTAAATTACATTCAATAACTTTTATAGAATTGTCTTTGGCTAAAAACTGAATATTGAACGGACCACTTATTTGAAGTTTTACAGCAATTTGCCTTGATATTTTCTTTATCCGTCGTAGAGTTTCCACATATACTTTTTGTGGAGGGAACATTATTGTAGCATCGCCTGAATGCACGCCTGCAAACTCAATATGTTCAGATATAGCATAAACAATTATTTCGCCTTTATCAGCTACCGCATCCATCTCAATCTCCTTTGAATCAGTTAGAAATTTTGATACAACAACAGGATATTGTTTTGAAACCTGGGTTGCTAAGTTTAGAAAATGTTCCAATTCATCCTTATTGGAAACTACATTCATTGCTGCTCCAGAAAGTACGTATGAAGGGCGAATCAAAACTGGAAATCCAACTTTTTCTGTGAAAGCTAGTATATCAGCAATACTGCTTAGTTCTTGCCACAAAGGTTGATCAACGCCAATGCTATCTAGCATCGCAGAAAATTTATGCCTGTTTTCAGCCTGGTCAATAAAAGTTGGATGTGTGCCTAATATGTTGATATTTTCCCTGTAGAGTCTCATTGCCAGATTATTTGGAATCTGACCACCGGTAGAAACAATTACTCCTTTAGGTTGTTCAAGGGAGAATATGTCAAGTGTTCGCTCAAGGCTTAATTCTTCAAAATATAGTCTGTCGCTGATATCATAATCTGTGCTTACAGTTTCCGGGTTGTAATTTATCATTACCGAACGGTAACCTGATTTTTTTACCGTTTGCAGGGCAACAACACACGACCAGTCGAACTCAACACTGCTTCCAATCCGGTAAGCACCAGATCCTAAAACCACAACTGATCTATTATCATGTTCAAACTCAATATCATGCTCTTCACCATGATAAGTTAAATAGAGATAATTTGTTTGAGCAGGATGTTCAGCTGCGAGTGTGTCAATTTGTTTTACGTATGGTACAATATTTTTTGATATTCTATGTCTTCTTACATCGAGTATCTCGTCATCTTTATTTCCAATTTTAATATCCTTAAATATTATACGAGCGATCTGAAAATCTGAGTAACCACTTTTCTTGCATCTCAGAAGTAACTCATCAGGAAGTTCTTCCAATGAGTCTATCTTAGATAATTCCTCTTCCAGTTCGAAGATATTGGCTAATTTTTCCAAAAACCACCTGTCGATTTTGGTTTGCTCGTAAATTTTCTCAACAGTCCACCCAAGCTTAAATGCCTCTGCTATGGCAAATATCCGCATATCGGTTGGGTTTGAAAGTGTACTCTTAATGTCAGGAATAGTAATCTCCTTGTTTCCTACAAAGCCGTGCATGCCTAACCCTATCATCCTAAGCCCCTTCTGAATGGCTTCTTCAAAGGTCCTTCCAATGGCCATAACTTCTCCAACACTTTTCATGCTAGAGCCAATTTCTTTTGAAACGCCGATAAACTTATTTAAATCCCATCTGGGAATTTTAACTACCATGTAATCCAGTGCTGGTTCGAAGAATGCAGTGGTAGTTTTAGTAACGCTATTCTTAAGTTCATGAAGGCCATAGCCAAGTCCGAGTTTGGCAGCTACAAATGCGAGTGGATAGCCCGTGGCTTTTGATGCTAATGCGCTGGAGCGCGATAACCTGGCATTTACCTCAATCACGCGATACTCTTCGGAATTTGGAGCCAGTGCATATTGAACATTACACTCACCTACTATCCCAACTGATTTAACAATATCTATCGAGATCTTACGAAGTTTATGATACTCATTATTTGTTAAAGTTTGTGAAGGAGCTACTACGATACTTTCACCTGTATGTATCCCTAGCGGATCGAAATTTTCCATATTACAGACAGTGATGCAGTTATCGTATTTATCACGAACAACTTCATATTCAACCTCTTTCCATCCTTTAAGAGATTCCTCTACAAGTATTTGATCGGAGTATGAAAAGGCTTTTGCTGCTAACTGAGTTAGTTCTTCTTTGCTGGTGCAAAATCCACTTCCCTGCCCACCCAGAGTAAATGCAGCACGGATGATAATTGGAAAACCAATTTCATCAGACGCTAATAATGCACTTTCTATTGAGTCAACAGCAATTGATTTTGGTGTGCGAACATTTATTGAATGGAGTTTATTGGCGAATCTTTCCCTGTCTTCTGTTTCCATAATAGCCTCAACAGGAGTTCCAAGTACTGTAACGTTATATTTTGTGAATATTCCTGCTTCATAAAGCTCAACACCACAATTCAGTGCGGTTTGTCCTCCAAATGCTAATAAGATGCCATCAGGCTTTTCTTTTGCAATAATTTTTTCAACGAAATATATTGTTATCGGGAGAAAATAAATTTTATCTGCAATGTCTTCTGATGTTTGTACAGTGGCGATATTAGGGTTAATTAGAATGGTAGTAATACCTTCCTCTTTAAGAGCTTTTAATGCCTGAGAACCACTATAGTCGAATTCGCCGGCTTCACCAATTTTAAGTGCACCTGAGCCGAGGATTAGGACTTTTTTTATGTTGGAGTTTATTGTCATTGTTGGTTTAGTATGTTGAGGTTAAGGGGACTGTGTTTGAGGGGTTTGGGTATAAGAGGTATAGGGTAATAGGGTATAGGGGTATAAGGGGTATAGGGGTATAAGGAGTGTAATTTTGATAATTTGTAGGATGAATAATTAGGATTTGTTGATTAGCGTTCATCGTGAGTTTGGTTTTACTATTTTGCTTTTTTCTTATCATCATCTTTCCTACGTTTGACGTATTTGATATATCCATTTAGCGTAATTTTAGATTTTTCAATGAGATTCATTCCTATATTTAACAGATCGTCATTTATATATCCAACATCAACACAAGTTAGAATATGATCTTTTAACTCGTATATTGATGCCCTAGCAATTCTGTAAAACTGAATACCTTCCTGATAATGGAATCTACCATATCCTTCAGCAATATTTGCTGTTGAGCTAACGGATGCTTTCTTAATTTGTATTATTAAGTTATCTTTCTCATGATATGGTAACTTGGGTAATATCTTTTTATAAAAAAATAGTTTCATTATACGAGCATTTTGCCAACATATTAAACTTGTAAAATCCTTTTCTTTATTGTATTCACCTTGAGGTTCTTCAACAAAATGGTCCTCATTTATCATCTTTGACTTACTTTAAAATTTACTCTTACAGAATTATACTCTATTACCAATTCCCTATACCCCTATTCCTACTACCCAATACCCTTATACCCCTTTTTACCTATACCTTATCCTTTACCTTCTTCCACTCCTCAATATTCCAAATAAAATCTCCAAACAAAAACGCCGTATCCGTAGGGCCACTTGATGCTTCAGGGTGAAACTGAGTTGTGAAGATAGGTTTAGTACTGTGAATTAATCCTTCATTACTATGATCATTTAAATTTTTAAAATAGATATGCCAGTCGTTAGGGATACTTTCATTATCAACAGCAAACCCGTGATTTTGTGATGTTAAGTATGCGCTGTTAGTGCCTGACTTAATAACTGGTTGATTGTGACTCCGATGACCAAACTTTAGTTTATATGTTTTAGCCTCAGCTGCCAAAGCCACTAGCTGATGTCCTAAACATATTCCAAAAATAGGTTTGTCCTCGGTAATGGATTTCCTTAAATTATTTATTGTGGTAACGCAATATTCAGGGTCACCCGGTCCATTTGAGATAAACAGGCCATCGTAATCTTCGTTGCTATAATCATAATCCCAGGGAACCCTTATGACAGTTGTGTCAAATCGTAGCAGATATCTAATGATATTGTTTTTTACTCCACAATCAATAAGCAATATCCTGTGTTTGCCAGACCCATATACAATTTTATCTTTAATACATACCTTTTCTACAAGGTTTTCTTTGTTAGGGTCATAGTATGGTATATCCTTTTCGAATACTATTTTTGCCAGCATCGAACCTTTATCACGAATCAATTTTGTTAACTTTCGGGTATCAATACCAAAAAGTCCTGGAATCTTTTCCTGTTTAAGCCAATCGCCTAAACTAATTGCTGCATTCCAGTGGTTAAATTTCTTTGAATAATCAGAGATGATTAATGCTGATACATGGATCCGTTCCGACTCAAAATTCTGCAATAAACCATCCTCAACGTTCTTGCCCGGAACACCATAGTTTCCGATAGAAGGGTAGGTGAGTACCAGGATTTGTCCATGATATGAAGGGTCGGTAAGGCTTTCCGGGTATCCAGTCATGGCGGTATTAAAAACCAGTTCGCCTGCAATAGAAGAATTATGACCAAACGAATAACCAGTAAATATTGAACCGTCTTCAAGAATAAGTTTAGCTTTAGGGTAGCTATTCATACATTAAATAGTTAAATTTTCAGGCATAAAAAAAGACGGATAAACCGTCTTGTACCTAAAAATATTTTTAGCAACACTATTGAAGTGTTAAACAAATTGTGATTTAATCTGACGAATTGAATTATTGTCATATTAAAAAACAAAAATAGCCTATGTAATTATCATAAATCACAATCTGAAAATAGAATTGCTAACAAAGTATCAACACTTAAATATATCCGGATTAAAAAAAGCCCTCCGGCAAAGTCAAAGGGCTAAGAAATTAATTAATTAAGTTTATTTTATGCTAGTTTTTGTTCCTTAACGAAATCGTTAAGTATACCTTCTAAACTAGGTTGTCCGATTTCCTGTAGGTCATAATAAACCCTGGTTGATGGTTTGTTAATTTTTACAATACGTTGCAAATCAATAGGAGTGCCAATTACAACTGAATCACAATCTGTATTGTTGATAGATGTTTCCAGGTCTTTTAACTGCTGAGCGCTATATCCCATAGCTGGTAATAAAGTGCCAATATTTGGATAAATCTCAAAAGTTTCAGCTAATTTACCAACTACAAATGGGCGGGGGTCGATAATTTCGGCAGCTCCAAATTTTTGAGCAGCTACTGTACCAGCTCCTAATTTCATTTCACCATGTGTTAGCGTTGGGCCATCCTCAACTACAAGAACTCTTTTACCTTTAATTACAGAAGGATCATCAACTGCAATAGGTGAAGCAGCATCAACAACAATAGCATGTGGTGCTACTTTACTAATGTTTTCACGAACAGTTTGAATATCTTCAGGAGCAGCAGTGTCCATTTTGTTTATAACTGCAACATCAGCTAACCTAAGAGTTACCTCTCCAGGATAATAGCTTAACTCGTGGCCAGGACGATGTGGATCAACAACTGTTATATTTAAATCAGGTTTGTAGAATGGGAAATCATTATTTCCACCATCCCATAGTATTACATCACAACCATCTGGATCATTTTCAGCAGCTCTTACAATTGCTTCATAATCAACTCCTGCATAAATTACATTACCACGTACAACATGTGGTTCATATTCTTCCATTTCTTCAATTGTACATTTATGCTTTGCCAGGTCTTCAACTGTTGCAAAACGTTGTACTTTTTGTTTAACTAAATCACCATAAGGCATGGGGTGTCTGATAGCAACAACTTTCAAACCTTTAGCCATTAAATATTCAATAACTTTTCGTGAAGTCTGGCTTTTGCCACATCCTGTTCTAACAGCTCCAACTGCAATTACAGGTTTAGTGCTTTTTACCATTGTATCATTAGGTCCAAGCAGCACAAAGTTTGCTCCTGCAGCATTCACAATAGCACTAACTCCCATAACTCTGGCATAAGGGACATCGCTATAAGAAAATACACAATCATCGATATTATTTTCTTTAATTAGTTTTACGAGGTCACTTTCATCATAAATCGGAATTCCATCAGGGTATAAGTCTCCGGCAAGTTCAGTTGGGTATTTTCTACCATCGATATCAGGTATTTGGGCTGCAGTAAAGGCAACAACTTTATAGTCCTTATTTCCACGATAATACGTGTTGAAGTTATGGAAATCTCTTCCTGCTGCACCTATAATGATTACATTCTTCTTCATATAAATTAAGTATTAAATATTTATAATTATTAGTTTATCATTTGGAATAGCAAAGTTAAATCTTTTAGTGATTTAATGAAGATATTTCTTTACTATGTGTATTATTTAGAATCTTCTAAACAATGGTTTATCAGTACTTTCCATTAGTATTTGCTTATTTATAATCAGTATAAATTTTCAAAAGTACTTGACAAAGGTGTATTTAAAGTTCTATATTTGTACAGTTCAAAATAAATGAAGTGTATAAAGACTGAATATATAAATCAAACTATCAAAATAATTATTAATTAATAAAAAGCTATAATCATGAACTATCGTAGAAAATTAAAACATAGCAGTAGCATCAGCATATTTTTGCCGGCTTTTATCGTATTGGTGATCTTTTTTGGTGCTATAGTTATCTCGGGAATAGCAATTGCCTATAAAATATTTGGATGCATAATGCTGATATATGCTTTACTGTCATTAATACCTTATTTCAGAACAAAAAACTTTGGCTTTATCCTGTCAAGTCTTTATTTATTCTCAATGTCATTGTTTATATTAACAATTCCTCCTCATTTTGTTTTTGACTCCTATGAAAAATCACTACCGGTTTTATCAGGAGTTTTATTGTTGGTGAGTATTACGCTAATGGTGATATTGATATATATGTCATATAAACGACAACTAAAATGGCGAGGAACTGAAATTTTTGAGATGGCAGCAGCAAATATTGAAGAAAGTACAGAAAGCTATACTGCTCGTCCAAGACCAATAATGAAACTCGATTATACAAAATCGGAGTTGAGAGAGTTTGCTGATTTTTTAAGCAGAAAATTAATTTGTCTTTCTTTCATGGAAGATACAAGATATGTGTTTATGCCGGTTAAAACTGGAGAAGAGATTCCGTTACTTTACAAACCTTCCATTGACTATGAAGGGAGATCCTGGGTTGCTTTTGATTTTGATGGAAATGTAAGTGTAAATATTTCAAGAAAAGATTATTTATTCTATAAAGATGATTTGGCATTTGATCAGCTCTGTAACTCAATGGGACAATTATTTCTTGAGTTTTTTGAACTATTCAGAAAGGGCAATGAAATAAGGATTATGGATCGAATGGATGAATTGAGAGTAAGTGTTTTCAGTTAATTTGAGGTGTGTAATAGTCTTTCGTTTTATAAATGATTAAAATAATCTGATATGGATTTTAAAAAAGCAGCAATATTTGGTTCTTATATTTCTAAAGATTATGCTATACCATTGTTTAAGCTTTTAATAGTATATAATAGTATATCAGCTTCTGAAGCTGCTTCAAGGCTAAATATACATATTCGTACAGTTCAGGACTTTATGGAAGCAATGACCAAATTGGACATCCTTGCTAAAGAAGAAGTATATGAAAGGAAAAGGCCATATTTCAGATACACTTTGAAGAAAAGTCTGATAAAATTCGAACTAAATCTAATGGACCTTAATGAGCCAAATAGTGATCAAGATAACGGGCAGATGAAAATTCGTGAAATGAACAACTCAGGAGCACGGTTTACAACAGCCCGTAACGGGCAATACTTTAGCAATGTGGTGATTTGGGAAGGGAAGGGGCGAGAAGGAAAAGAAAGACGGATCAGTTTAACAGAATCACAAGGGAGATTCCTTTTTAATCTTCCATTTCCAAATGCTGCGTTTATGGATATTACACAAATTATGAAGAAGGCTGAAATAAATACTGAGCACCTAAGTGAGATTATGGATATAGTTAATTTACTTATTGAGTACGGAGTAGTGAATACCAAAAATGATTAATATAGATTAACCATACAATAATTAACTACTTTTGAAGAGTACTTAATTCTTCAAATAATGGAACTAATCTCAACAAATATTTGCAAAACCGGGGATATAGGCGTAAACGATAATCTTTTTGGTGGCACAATGCTGGCTTGGCTTGATGTTGCCGGAGGAATTATGGCATCATGTGCTGTGAAATCTAACAATGTCATAACTCTTAAGATGGATGAAGTTCTATTTAAAAAACCGGTTAAGGTAAAAGATCTGGTAAGAATCTATGGAGAAGTAACACATATAGGAAAGACATCTCTGAGTTTAAATTTGGAAGCCAGACGAGTTAATCATGTGAATAAATCAGAAGACCTTGTATGTTCTACATCTATGATTTATGTGCGCATAGATAAGGACGGAAACCCAAAATCCATCAGCGAATAGAGTTGTATTATTTATTTTTCATCTTAGTTTTAATATTGTGAACCCCACATTTGGCTCTTGATTTAAATTGAGTTATATTTGATGGTATAATTTGTTAATGCCTAGTTAGCAGATAATCAATAACTTAAAAATTATACCATGAAAAATTTATTCCTATTATTAACCCTCATTCTTGTTTCTGTTATAGTAACAGCACAGCAAAGTAGTAAGTCATCTGATCAAATTAAACTGCAAAAGCTTGATGCGCAAATTGCTGCATCAAACGATGGTACACCTGATTATAAATTAAGTGTACTTGAAAGTTATCGGAAGTTGCAATATAAGACATCAATTTATGGTGAAGTTCCTGAAAAAGGTTCTGGTTTGAGACTTGGAATTTATCAAATAGAAGCTGCTTGCGCAGATGGTGCTACTGCAAAAAATATGATCCTATTGGAGGAAGCTGTAAAACAGGCTAAGAAATTTGATGTGCAATTGCTTTCATTTCCTGAGTTATACGTTCCCGGCTATACATTAAGTCCTGAGGATGCTAAAAAAGTGGCAGAATATAAAGATGGTCCTAGTATAACTAAAGCATGTAAACTTGCTAAGGAATACAATATGGCATTACTGGTACCATATGCTGAGAAAGTTGATGAAGATGACGGTGTAACAAGGTATTATGATGCAATTGCTGTAATTAAAGAAACTGGCGTATTACTTAATAGTTACCGAAAAACGCATCTTTACGGACAGCAGGAAAGAGATAATTGGAGCTGTGGAACAAGCGATTATCCTGTATATAATATATTTGACTTTCCTGTTGGTGTGCTAAATTGTTATGAATGTGAATTTCCTGAACTTCAGCGTATACTGGCATTAAATGGCGCAAAGCTTATCGTAGGTCCAACTGCTGCTGATAGTTATTATACTCTTCCGGATGGTAAGAGAAGCGATGTGCCATATCCTGATATATCAGAAATTTTAATTCCTGCCAGTGCCTACGCCAATAATATCTTTTTTGCTTATTCAAATAGGAGCGGATACGAAAAGCGAGGTGATGACCAATGGCATTATGCAGGAAACAGTATTATTTGTGGACCACATGGTGATATAATTGTTAAGGCGAATCACGAGCAGAATACAATGCTAATTGCCGACTGTGTTCCTGCTTATTATGGTATGACTCATCCTGCCCCAAATTATTATTACTTAAAGGATCGCCGACCTGAACTTTACAAGAAGTTAACAGATGAGAAAGTTAATTTTCATAATGAAAGAGAAGATGAGATCAATCTGAAGACTGACTTTATGAAAACCGGATTTTTCTATAAAGAGAGTTGTGTACATGATGTGCAAAAGATTCACTAGTTAAGATCTGTTTGAAATGAACAATATTCCTTTATTATTTCATACAATGAATATATTTCATAACAAATTTGTTTTTCTTGTTTTCTGTTTGGTAATTGGGGTAACAAAGGTTATTTCCCAGGAATATGTAAGTGATTACGATGGCAACAAATATCGTACTATTAAAATTGGAGATCAGATCTGGATGGCTAAGAACCTAAATGTTACTCATTATTCAAATGGTAAGGAGATTGTATCTTTTTGTTATGATAACGATACTGCTTACTGTAGTAAATATGGAAGACTGTACACATGGGGCTCTTTGAATATTGAAAACGCAACTGACAGTATGCCTGGTATTTGCCCAACTAACTGGCATGTACCTTCAGATGCAGAATGGGATGTTATGCTTGATACTATCGGCGGGTTTCGTAACGGAGGTAATATTCTTAGAAGAGGTAAGTATTCTGATTTTAATCTGAGATGGGGTGGTAATTATCAATCAGAACTTAAAATCTTTAGTTTTATTGACAAGAAGGTATACTTTTGGTCTTCAAGTACGTTTAGCTCAAGTGCTTCATGGATGCGTATGACCGGATCAAATATGAAAAATGTTAACCGTTCAACTGCACCCAAGGAATATGCTTTTAGTATAAGGTGTGTGAAGGATTAATAATGATTTGTAGAACATATTAGAAAATAATACTTGCTAAGCTAAAAGGTTAATTTCAATGCTAATCCAGAATATTCACCTGTATATGGTAATAGTGAAAGAGAATTGTTGCTTTTACTGTTAATCTTATGAAGATGAGGAACTAGTATTCCAACAGCTGCTCCAATAATTGTTCCCGCGATTACATCGGTAGGAAAATGTTTTAGCGCCTTATACCTATAATATCCAACAAATGCTGGAGGTAAGAATGCTGCGCCAAACAACAGAAATTTTTTAGCTCCTAATTCCGGGTGATAATCACTATATACTTTTGCCATAAAAAAAGAGGCGGTTGCAGTCCATGAAGTGTGGCCACTAAAAAAGGAATCTGCGGCACCTTTTCCAAGTTTTTCTGACATAGGTGCCTTGGGATAATATACAAATGGTCTTATTCGATTAGTAAACATGGGTCCTCCGAAAGCATATGCATTAAAACTTATAGTTTGTGTTTCAATAAATAGAAATAGTAACTCAAACCAGTCCCTTCGAATTTTTTTGTCAAGTAATAGAAATGCAGGAAGCATAATAGCAACACCAATTCCCCAATCTGAAATTAACAATGCATTTTTGCGGGAGTTCGAGGAATAGTTTTGCTCAAGTGCCTTTCTGTCAAAAGCCCATACGTTTTTTTTATTCAAAGAGAAAATTTGAAACTCCTTAAGTGCAGGTTTTTCATTTAGAATAAGAAACCCTCCATAACTAGTTGCCATTAAACCGATTGTAAGTGGTATTTCTAACTTGTAATTTAGGTTGTAAACTTTGTTGTGTGCAGATTTAGTATTCTGACAAAAAACATGATTAAATATTAAACATACTATAATCAGTGTATGTCCTATTTTCAGCATTTATATTATTTTTATTTGATATTAAATTTATCATGCGATAAAAATAAACTATCAGCATTATCAAGTCTGGGAAGTACTGTTTCCTTTTTCTTCTGAAAACGTTGCATTCGCCTTAATATTTTGTCTAACATTTTTATAGTTTTTTCAATATACAAGCCTTTATTTAACATAACACACTCAGCACGTTGTGCCATGGCTGCATCGGTTATTTCTGCTCTTGAAGGAACTCCTTTTTTTGCAAGGTTTTCCAGGACCTGGGTTGCCCAAACATCGGGTATATGTGCTGCTTCACAAATACGTAGTATCTCCTCCTGTATACTGGCAAAATTTTTCCAACCTGTCTCTACAGCCAGATCACCGCGAGCTATCATAACTCCGATAGGGAAAGCTTGCATTGCTTTTAAAATTATTCGTGGTAAGTTTTTAAATCCTTTTTGTGTTTCAATTTTTAATATAATACCAATGGTTATTTCATACTTGCTCAATTCATCAAATAGTTGTTGCACATCATTTGCATTGTTAACAAATGAAAAGTTTACAGCATCAGCATTTGGAGCAACAAATTCCAGATCTTTTTTATCCTTTTCAGTTAAACCACTCAATTTTAAATCACTCTCCGGTAAGTTGATGCCTTTGTCGGCTTTTAATTTGCCTCCACCATCCTTTGTATATGTTATCTTTACTAATAAACTATCCTCTGCTACCTCTTCTATTATACCCTCAATCTTCCCATCATCGAAAAAAATAGGTTCCTGTACTTTAACATCATCAAAAATTTCCGGGAGTGTACAGGAAATATGTGCATGTTGTAATAGATTTCCATTTTCATCAAATTTGGCATGTTCGCCAGGAATTTGATTCTTATGAATTATTAGAAAATCATTTGCTGAAAGGGTTATATATTGTTCTAATGGAAGCAATTCGCCAACCTGATGAGCTAGGTCCTCAATGCCATCCTGTTTTACTAATTTTAATTTAGTTCCTGATGTGATGTAGGCAGAGTTATTACAATACCCCCAGCGTCCATTTCCCTTTTTTCGATCAATTATAAACTTAATTTTCTTATTCCGTGTGTCGATTAGATGTATACTGTCGCCTCGCTTAGCTCGAATAAACCATTCTTCATCAACAGGTATATGTATTATAGGCTCATTGTGAGGGGGAGGATAAGATGGTGGTGCAATCCAAATCTTAGCCGGATTTATGATCTTTCCCATCACATCTTTTTCGGGCCTGATATGAATTATTTGAGGTCCGGGTTGCATTGAACCCGTTCGGAGTTTAGGACCACCCAAATCCATCATAACTTTGCAGTTCTTAGCCAGATTGTCGTTTGCCTTATGAATATTGTCTATCATTTTCCTCCAAACCGCTGGGTTATCATGAGCACAGTTAATTCTTGCACTATTCATTCCAATAGTTATCAACCGATTCACAAATAAGTAATTATCAGCAGATGAACTCGGAAGAGTAACCATTATTCTTGTGCTTCTTTTTTTGGATTTATAGCCAAACAAGAATTTCGTGTTGCTGTTTAGAATCTTTTTGCTCTTTTTTATTGAGATAATTCCTTTTCGTTTTTCGCTCACCGGATTACCGAGTAAATGATTAACGATAGTGCCAATGGAAAGCAAACTCTTCATCACATGAGCCTCTACATTCGACAAGCTTGGCAATCCAAGATCCCTAAGTTCATCTTGCAGTTTGTCGATCTCAAAACTTCTGAGTCCGAGATAATGAACCAGATTTAATGCACTCTTTCTGTATGCAGGATGGACGCTCTCAATCTCATTAGAGAAGTTACTTTCGATTTGCTTGAGTTTTTCAATGATCTTCTCAATTTGCACATTGATTGCATGTAATTTCTTGGTTTGAGATTTCATAATGATATAACTTAAATATTCAGAAATGCAACTACAAATGCAAGAACGGAAATGATTATGCCAACCATAAATATGTTATAGGCTACCCGAAGTAGTTTATATTTCTTTGCAAGTACTTTTCCTAGTGAAAACTGGTCTTTAATCATAGTTGAGTACAGATTATTATCATTCCTCATTAACTCACCAATTGCCCATTCATAATCCTCAAGTTTCATGTTGTAAAAATTACCAAAGAATAACAGATTTACCTTGTTTTGCTTTATATCTTCTTTACTAAAAGTACCGGATGATATATTTGGTCTGGTAGACAGGATTGCTATTACTATAGTGACCAGGCAAAACAATAAGAATACCAGTGTTGGTATAATAATATTTGGTGCTTCTTCAAAGCGGGATACCAGTACCGTCATGCTAACTGACATTATTATAGCATTTACAGATATCAATATATTTGATTTGTTGTCGGCGATAGAGCTCAGGCTAATCTGGTTTCTGGCTGTAAGTCTGAACATAGATTCAACACCTCTTGAATAACCCTTTGGTTTATCCTTTTTTAATTTCTTGTTAAGAAATTTTTGCTCATCATTTTTCTCTAACATATATATTTCTTTATGTAATAATTGTAAATTTTTTTCTTTCTTGGGCTGAAGTACTCTTTTGCCATAGTCAGTATGGTAACTATGTCTTCTAAAAAATTCAGCCGATAGTTTATGAAATTTAAGTTTTCTGATTTTTTTACCAGAAAGCATACTCCATTCTTTCCTCATATTATCAATCGGTCCGAAATAACTCTCCTCCGAAAGGTGCTTGAGATCGGCATCACACAATACTTGTGAGACAGTATCTTTTGGTTGTTGCGGTATTTTGGTTGCCATTATGCAATTCTTAACTTGCTCTATCTCACGTTTGTCAATACCTTTTGAAACTAAAAAGGAAGTAGCAATTTTTACACTCTCAACTTCATGATTTTTAGAGTTAATTATATACCCAATATCATGAAACCAAGCAGATAAAACTACAAGGTTAAGCTCGTCTTTACTCAATCCACTTTCTCTTCCAATTATTTCTGCACTTTCTGCCACATACTTTGCATGAGCAAATGTGTGAAATGTAATTTTTTCCGACAACTTTTCATCCAGAAGCTTGGCTATATAATCGCGAGCCTGCCGAACTATTTCTTCTGATATCTTATTCATCAATTTTAGTAATTATTATTTAAACTTCCTTATTTACGAATAATTGATCGTATAAATGTAATTAAAACATAAATCTAAATGTAAAATCTAACAAATTTTCTTGTTTAGAACTGCTAAATGTAACTGTTAGGGCTGTATAATCAAATGGAGCTACCCATATTCCAATGCCATAACCGTTGTGCCACACTTTGGAATTTTCACCAGCTACCCAAACTCTGCCAATATCGTTAAATACTATTATCCCTGTTTGACCATTAAAAACATAACTCTTAAGATTCATTAATTTAAATCGTATCTCAGTGTTTTGGTAAAATAACTGGTCACCTGCATATCGATTGCTTCTAAATCCTCTAAGGTTAGTTTTACCACCAAGAAAATTAGCATGATAGAACTGGTAATCTCCAATATTGGCAGCTCCTCCAAAACGAAGAGCAAATACAACTCTTGGATCTTTTCTAAAACTGAGGTAAAAGCTTAAATCAGAGCGGATTTTAATAAAATTTTCTCCCTTATCACTAATGCTGTAGAACCCCTGCGCTTGAGTTTCCCAGACAATACCCCTGGTTGGCATAACATCATTATCTCTGGTGTCAAGTTTGTACAATGCCTGAGCACCTGTATAATGATGCGCCAAGTATGTAGAAGAGTCAAGTACCTTTGGGTAAGCATCACCAATAAATCTATTGGCAGTGTCGGTGACTTTAAAATACTGATAGAATGCACCAAAGGAATAATGAAAATTACTACTAACAGTATGTTTTAGCATAGGATTAAACCATGCATAGCTATACCTAACTCGATAATATTTTTTGCTTTTTGTGATTTTTTTTGTATCATTTCCAAGTCCGTAGAAATTATCTACATTTAGAGGAAAACTAACTGAAGCATTTATTTCCATATCTAAGATTTGTGATATGGAAGTAAACAATCCTTCATAACTTATGCCAAATGCACCAGTTTGAAATGCAAGCGTACCTCTAATCTTATGAAAGGTTGAGTCTCTAAAATTATATCTATTTATATTTACGCCTCCACGTATGAAAATTCCATCATCAATATTATATCCACCGGCTACAGCAGGTATTGTTTTATTATGATGAAATTGTTTGCGGTTGTATGTATTTATCGATTTATTTTTAGATAAATGCAGCTTAGTCTCACTACTTTTGACGATCTCATTCTTTTTGTCTTTTCTGTCGTAAACAAAAGTCTTTTTCCCTAATCCGCTAACTTTTGAGTTATCAACAATACTGTCATTTCCCTTTCCTCCAATTATCCTTAATTTTATCCCTTTTTTGCCTTGTCCATTAATCTGAAAATAATCTTTGCCGTCAAGGCCGTATAGTCTTATTTCTTTTGTTTCACCATATTTAAAATCCCGACTATAAAGTATGTCTTGTGTTTTACCTTTTTTGTTGCTTAATTCATAAATAGTAACCTTTGTGTTTCCATTATCCTGACGTACAACATCAAACAACTCACGATCATTAGTCCCTACAATATCAACATTCTTAGAAAGGAATCTATAATACTCTTCAGCCCTTTGAGGTAGTAAATCCCTTCTTGATTTCAACTTGTTCTCAATTTCCAATCCCGATTTGGCGTAAACATTTTCCGGTAATGTTTTGATTGACGTTTCAATAACTGAGTCAGTTACATTGTTCTTGATATCTGTAGCAATTGAAACCCAGTCATGCAGCCCAGGTTCAGTTATAAATGACCTGTCGAAATAGCGTGCATTATATCCTAATCCGATTACATCTTTAGTAGTATAATCAAAACCCTGAAGTTTACGCATTGCCCAATTACGACTGGCGATCCATATTACAATTCCGTTATTTACAAAATACACCTGATCACGATCACGCGGAATTGGACGGTATATAGTGTTCTTGCCCTCTTTAGTTGTTGCCCATCGCCACTGATCGTCATGTCGGTCCCAATCGTTGATAAGGATATCAAATAAACGGGCGCGTACAACAGAATTTTGATCAACCTTATGGTTATGGAGATTCTGTGTTTCTTTTACCACAGCAGCTGTATTGACTATTTCTTTTGATCGGTTAAAGCTTGGTACGTCATCTCTATTATTTGCAGGCCTCTCTTCAAAAAGAAATACACCATTTGCCAGATCTTCTTGATAGATTCCAAGACGGGGATCATCAGGAACCCATACTATCTTCGGATTTGTATGCATAACACCTGCTGCTGCTGCCAGATTAGGTACTGTTATTGCAGAGTAAGGGTGTGATGCAGAAATAATATCCTGAACAATGTCAACAACTATTGTATTCTGTAGTTTCTCTGCCAAAGCTTTCTCAACATATTTATTTACTGAGCGAAGTACGAATTGCTTACCATCTTTGTCTTCCAATCTAACTGACTTAGTCTGTTGTCCTCCACCTCTTTGAAGTATATTCAACCCGCCTTTTTCGGTGCCTATATCAAACACTGGTAACTCTACTTCAGTATTCCATATATCCCTATAATTATCTCCCATCCAGAAACGATGAAAATTATTTTTTGAATATATATCACTTATCTTAACGTGAACAACACTATCCGAGAAATCAATTTTTTGATATATAATCTCTTCTGCTTTAGCATTATGTATAGGTTTGTTATAGAGCTTTTTAACAAAAGTTGTTTTACCGTTTGATGTGCTGTCTGGACAAATAAACTCCATCCAAACATTGCCATTTGAGTAAAATGATAATTTGTTAACACCTGTGCTTTGAGATGCAAAATCTGCCTTTTTCTTTTTTTTTGAAATATATGTGGCCTCGCCACCACCTCCGCTTATTATGTGATGCAGGCTGTCTTTTTCTAAATATTGAAGATTGTGCTCATGAGCTGCTGTATAGATTACATTTGGATAATCCTTGAAAATATCTGTTAATGACTCTATGAAGATTTTGTACTCGGGATGAGCAAGATCCTGTATGTTGCCAAGATATTTTCTGTAGCCCGTATATATAAATCCAGGCAATGGAATATACATCCAGTCTTTAACCTCTAACAAAGGGAATAATAAATAAGAAGCAGGAAAGTGTCCTCCGTGTTTTCCAACACTATATAAAGGATGATGGGATGCAAAGATTACTTTTTTATCCCTATTTCTGCGTAAAGCATCTTCAATATGAATAAAAAGTTCTGCTTCATTTGTAATATCACAATCTTCATCAATTCCCGGTTTTTCATTTTTTTGAAACCACCATTGTGAATCAAAAACGATTAATGTAATATCATCAGATAACTCTACTTCCACAGGTCCTGGGCACCCCTCATCCGGCAAATATAGATTACCCCGATTGTTGTATTGTTCAATATAAATCTCCTGTCTTTTAACAGATTCCCAGCCTTGTTGTTTACCTTTTGCCCAATCATGATTTCCAGGTAAAAAAATTAACTCACCTTTAAATGAGTCAAATGTGTTGAGAATATGATTCAAATCTTTTTCTGACTCTACAAATCCTTTATCAGTTGAATCAGGTGAGCCAAGTGGATAAACGATATCACCAAGAATTATAACTACACTTTTACTACTTTCTTTATCGATATTATGTTTGAGGAGTTTTAGAACCTTGTTGTCAGGTCTTGGATCTTTGATGTCGCCAATGAGGTAAACTGAATATATTAATTCGGCAGTATCTTCGCTAATAACTTGCTTTTGATATTTATTACCTTGTGAGTAGTATATTTTTTGTGCTTTGACAACTATTATCGTTGATGTTAGGATGAGTGTTAATATTATTTTTGAGAAAATAAATCTCATATTTAATACTTGGTTTCAAATTTCAATACAGTCCCTTTATCAACATCACCTTCATTTGCTATGTATAGTGTACCATCCGGACTAAAACAGATACCTTCAGCCTGTGGAAAATATCTCGACCTAAGCTTTACCATGGCTAGCATTGTCCCATCTCGGGAAAATACTATCAACAGATTACCCACTGAACCAAGTATATAAATATTTCCAGTGATAGGGTGGATCGCAATACCTGAAGGTTGAAACGACATATCTCCTTTTGATGAATCAAAAAAAGCCAATAATTCTACACCCAGAGTGGCCATTGTATTATAATTTTTGAATTTTTTTATCGAATCAATTTCTATCAATAAAAATGGATCCAAATCCAATACATTAGTATTATAATCATAGCTGTAAATGGCTTTAAACTCTTTTCCTGCTTTTTTATCAATATGAGGATGTCCTTTACACGCAATTAATAGATTCTTGTTTATAGGATCGAAGGTTAACCCTTCAGCATCGTTTTTTTTCGATAATAAGGTTGAGTGTTTTTTGACAATTAAATCCTGATCATTCAGGAAATTTGTAACCTTAAATAATGTTCCATTGCTCTTTAATATCCAAGCATCTTTATTTATTATCTCGATACCTTCATAATCGCCATCATCACCAAAATCAATTTTCCTCTCAACTTTTCCGGTTGTTAAATTAAAAATGTAAATATTTCCCTTCTCATCCTGAATGCAAGCAAGTCTGTTTTTATCCATATAACTTAAACCAGAGATCTCTACTAATTTTTTTGGTAGTTTCCATGAACTATCTGGTTTTGATAATTCGTACGGAAAATGGTAGTTTGAACGTTCAAATAGATTGTACTTATTGTTTTCTTGCGAATTGCCTGAAGAACAAAATAGATAGAATATTACTAATATGGTAATTTTCTTAATGTGCATTATTTTTAATTGCGTTTTTAGATCATTCAACCCATTTTCAATTCATTTAAACCCTTATCCAATAATTCAGAAATGATGTAACGGACTGTAATAGATCGTTGTTAGGTTTCCTTAGTCTTAAGCCAAAAATGTTTAATTAATTCTGTTACCTAACTAAGTATTAAGCAATTCTGTTTACCCCAAATATTTTTTCTTTTTGTTTCTTTCCTTTTAATATAAATTCACCCATTTCCTTATATTGGAATCCAACATCGGATTGAAGAAGGGAAAATAAGTTTTCATTAATAAGCACCTTTTTCTCAAGTTTATTGCACATTTTCTCGAGCCGTGCAGCTGTAAATACTACTTCTCCATGGTAAGCAATCTCACGTTTCATATCACCTACTTCTGTAACAGTTACACTACCTTCAGCTAATCCTGCTTTAAACTCAGGAATTGTTCCATAATGTTTTTGATAATATTCCTTCTTATCTCTCAAACGCTGTTCATAAGCATAGTACAAATTGATACAGTTTAGATGCTTAGCTCCTTTAGTTGACGGCCATGTTAATACTACCTCATCACCAACATATTGATAAACCTGTGCTTTATACCGAATAATTATATCTGTAAGATCATGGATGCAACTCTGCAGAAGCCGGCTGTAATCATAATGGCCTAGCCTTTCAACATTGCCAGTAGAATTTTTCATATCGAGGAACATAAATATTCTGTGTTCTTTTCGTGGTTTATGGTATTTTCCGGAGATCATATAAAATAGTACCCCATAGCCAAACTTACGGTTGATCTGAAGAAGAAAATTGATAGCTAATATCGAAAATATAAGGTAAACAGAAAAAGAAATTAAATATGAAAATGGTAAATGATCAAATGTAACACTATCCATCATTTCTGAGGGTACAATATTTGAGATCCTGAAAAAAATGTAAACTGACATACCTGAAATTACAATTGCAATGATGTACAGCAAAGTTTTTATCAGAATATGTGCGCCAAATGATCTTCTTCGGAATATGGCAATGTCAACAAAAAAGTTTATAATACCGAACATAAGTCCGAATAATATTCCCTCAAGTATTATTTCGAGATGAATAAACCATGTGTCAAGATAATTACTGAAAATTCCCGGTTGTAAAAATGCCCCTAGTCCCCACCAAGTGAAAAAGTAGTATGCATACATTAGAGTAACATTGCAAATAACAATAAAGATAAATTCATGTATTGCTAACCTGGTTTTAGGTTTTAGTATTATTCGTGAGTTTTCCATTAACTATTGAACCTGTATCTATTTAAGTTTTGGTATATTATTGCCCTAATCGTCTTCAAATATAAACACTTCTTCTATATTTAATTTAAATACTCTCGAAATATCGAGAGCCAGTTTCAATGAGGGATTATATTTTCCCTTTTATATCTATTTTCTCTCTTTCCACAAAGATACTAATTTCAATATTGTTGAAATTATCGATTGAATTGCATGTGTTGGTTTGAATAAACAAAATAGTTTGACTGGGTATGCTAATGTCGGTATTACATATTACTAAGCTTTAATATTTTCAATGGTGTTAGTGTCAAATTCTGAATATTCTCCGTTATTTTATCAATATCTCAGTCCCACCATTTTAATTCCAGAAGTTTCTCAATTGTTTGCAGGAGAACCTTTTCTTAATTTCTTTCTTTACACAAATATACCAATTAAAATTTCATTGTTTATGTTCAATTACAAAACCATTTATTTATTTTCATATTTTTAAAACAAAATAATTAACCAAAATTACCACTTATTCTATTGTAGATATTCTCAGGTTTCCAACCTATATCTTGCCCTAAAATCATCCTCTTTACAGGAGATAGTTCTCTAAATCCATTTTCTTTCAGAAATTTGATTCCAGCTTTATTCTCAACAGGTATGACTGCCTTGTTAGTTGAATTAAATTTTAGTTTCATTAATTCAATCCCAGCTTCTTTAGATTCTGCAATTATAGTACCATCACCCAGTTTAGGTACAAAATATCCAGACATCTTTCCATCCTGTAAATAAATCATGGATGATTGGATAGTACTTGCCAGTATATTTGTTCTGTCTTCTCCTGTTATCATCCGATCCATTTCATAAATTCTCTCACGAAAATCTTCTTTATAACGAACAATGTTTTCAAAAGAAATCATGTTATTTCTAGAACTTTCCCGCTTAAAAACAGCATATTCGGTAACAATTTTAAAACCAACTTTTTTATAGACCGGCTCACCAAGGTCGGTTGCTATTAATAATATTGACTTTTGATCTCTATTCTCGATATCGTTTAATAATTTATTTACAATTCGGAGGCCCAAACCCATGTTACGATAACTATAATCGACAATAATATGTGCCAGCCAACAAGTTTTCCCAAGTGATATTGAAGCTCCGATACCAACAATACCGTTATCGCTCATTATTTTAATCGGACTGCAAAAATTAGAATCAATATAATATGTGATTTCAGGAATGATATCTGACCATCCCTCAGGTTGAAGTTTTTTAATATCACTCAAATCACGATGAGTAATTGCACTAAAATAATATTTACTATTATGCATCTTTAATAACTGTAGGTGTTAATCTATTCAGTGAGATAGAAATCTATAATCTTTTTATCATTTCAAATTGCTTTCCGGCTAAAGGAATTGAAATTGATTTCAGAAATCCAGTTATCGACTTGCATCCTGGTTCAGTATTAATGACTTTTACTGAATCATTAAGATTAAATTTTAATATCTCCTTTATTAAATTGGCTGCAATTCCCTGTCTCCTGTATCGCTTATCCACAGCTATTTGAGTTATATCTCCCGATTTAGGTTCAAATATGCAATAACCTATTATTTTTTCTGCATCACAAACCCCAATGATCATAAAATCATTTAGTCTTCTTGACGTTGATTCAAAACTATTCTGCCATGATGGAACAAAATCGAAAAAATTGTTCAAAGATTTTATTTGTTCAATATCAAAGGATTTTATTTGATACTCAGAATGTAGAGCAGGTGAATTGATTTTAATATTCTCGTTCTTTTGTACAAAATAGTTGAACTCCCTGCTTTCAGTAAATCCAAGTTTGCTATAAATGGAATGAGCTTTTGTATTATGCTGCAATACTTCTAATAGATATTGTTCAACCTTTGCTTTTTTTAAGAATGGTATTGAGTGTAAAAATATCCTGGATGCAATTCCTCTTCCTCGGAATTCCTTCGTAGTTCCTGTCCCAGTATCATAAGCTGTTTTAATATTATTAAAGTACCCAATCCCATTTAGTGTAAACGCTACTAGTTTTCCATCTTCAAAAGCTCCAAAGGATAACTCCGGAACAAACCCTCGACGTGTTAGCATTGTGAGCAATTCGTCTTTAGTTAATTGCATTTCGTAATCTTCAAATGCATCTTTAAATGATAAAAATATTGAACTGTAGCTTATGTTTTCTAGTGATCTTATTGTTTCCATTATTAAATCAATTTTAATAGCCGGGCTAACTTATTTCTCCTTAGAATGAATATTTATTCCCTTAATTAATAACCACATACCAATTATTATTTCAAATAACCCGCTTGGAGCCCAAAAAATAATCTGATTTATTGGCATCTCAGCGTAGGCAGGGGCGATAATATACATAAGGGCGTGGATAAGTATGAGTGTAAACGAAATGATTCCAAATACAGCTAATACTCTTGGTATATATCGTGATCTTAGGAATAAGTAAGAGAATATTATCATATCTACACCAAGAAATACCATTGGGATGGAAAAAATAGCAGTATGGGAATTGATCATTAATCCTAACTGCACCTTTAATTGCTCAAGAGTCGAAACAGGAAGGCCTGCTTCGTTGGTTAACATCTGTAACCCGATAAAAGTAACAAGAACAATAGCTACTGATATGGTTGCTTCCACCAGTTTTATGAGAAGCGCAATCAAAGCTAAATTCTTATTTATCGTTTTGAGTACCGTAAAAAGTGCAAATCCTAAAACAATTAACCCAATGGCCATTGTTAGCTCAATAGTAAGGCCAATACTAAATAGTAATTTATCGGCAATAATTTTGTTGGCAGTTGCCAAAGCATTATTGTTAACGTTAAATTTGGATAGTATCATAACCCAGTTAAGAGTTGGAGCTATAAATGCAAATAAGTACATGAAACCTGCGACTTTTGCGAATCTTTGTAATGTTGACTTAGTCATATGATTATTTGATTTTAAGAAGTTATAAATACAAATTTAATTATTTCTATTGTAGTAATGTTGCAATTTTCGGACGAGTTTCCTTTATCCTGTCATAGTCAAGTTTTAGTCCCAATGGACCAAGAGCTGCCCCGAGTTGATCATAAATACCTTTTACGTAATCGAAAGGAATTGCAACAGATTCCAATGAAGTCGATCCGGCATTATTTCTAATACTTTTGTCAGAGCCATTTTCAAGCAAAGATTTAACGATCTCTGTTCGGCAAAAGAAAGCTGCAGCATGAAGTGGGGTTGAACCTTCATTATTAATCTGATTTACATCGGCTCCTGCTTCTATTAACAGAATTGCTGCTTCAGTTTGACCAATGGTAATTCTTCTCTTTATGCACCTTTACCAATTTCTCAATTCGTTCTTGGTAATTTGAGATGAATTACATATTCAAGGTTAGTAGAAATGAAGAGAAATAATGTGTAAAATTCCGATTTATAACTAATCAATATTAAGGATTTTTAATATTCATTTAATGTTTTTAAGATTTGGATTACATAAATTTTTCTAGATTCGCTCTATTATTTACCAAATTATATAGAAAATGAAAAAATTTATATTTGTAACTGTAATCTCCTTCTTATTATGTGCTTCTTTCACAGTATCTGCTCAGGAGGCTGATCAAAATGAAGGTTTTAAGCCGGCTCTTATTGTTATTGATGTGCAAAAAGCATTTATTGGAATGATGGATCAGAATGCTATTAACGAACCTATTGAATATATTAATGCCTATGTAGCTGCTTTTAAGCAACTTGGATATCCTGTGATTTATATTTACCATACAAGTGATGAGTATGGTGTTCCGGTCGGTTCAGAAGCATATCAGTTTATTGATGATATATCAATTCTGGAAGATGCTCCAAAAATTACTAAAACTTATGGAAATGCTTTTAATAAAACGGAATTGGATAGTACCTTAAAGGCACTTGATTGTAATACTTTATTCCTTTGTGGTTTAAGTGCCTCTGGTTGTGTTTTTGCAACTTTTGTTGGTGGACAGGATATGGACTACAATACATATGTTTTGAAAAATGCAATAATGAGCCCTGATGAAAAAGTTACAAAGGTGATTGAAGAAATTGTGGATGCTGTAGGACCAAATGCAATGAAACTAATTCTTGAGAATCTCCATCAACAGGATTAGGATAATTTGTAATAGTTAAAATTTAACCATAATTCCTATTGAGGGAAGTACTGTTCCTGACTCATTTGGAACAGATTTTAGCACGTACTCTGTATTATTATTTACGGTTTTAAAACTGCCATCAGGATTCTTTTCTCGAACAATATAATCCTGACCTGCCACTTTGAAATTGTATATGTTTTGAATATCCAGATAAATCATAAGTGCCCACTTATCAAAAAATATGTTTTTATCTACTCTTATATCCAATTGATGAAATGATCTGAACCTAAGAGTGTTCAGTTCGTTGTAATTAAGATAGGGCTGCCCCTTTGCATCCCATGCTTCAATAATTGCTGAGGTCTGCAGATCATATGGTGTATAGGGGAGTCCACCCACAAAGCGCCACTTTAATCCTAAACGCCAATTTTTCTTAAAATCCCTATACCCAGTTAGAGTTATCAGATGTTTGCTATCCCATGATGAGGCTATATAGTTTCCTTTTAAATCTGTGAATAAGCTTCTTACATAAGTATAAGCTGCTAATAAAGTAAACATATCAAGGTTAACTCTGTTTAGCAACTCAAAACCAGTAGCATGACCTTTTCCTGTAAAAATAACAGTCGCTGCTCCGGAAATACTGCTGTAATCGGCTCCCTGATTTGCCAGACTTGATCCGGTTAACATGTCAATCGGGTATTGAAAATAGTTTTTTCTGAAACCTTCCACAGATAATAATATTGATTCTGAGAACCGGTGTTCAATTCCAGCCGTATATTGAGTAACGCCAATATAAGTTGCATTTTCTTCATTCATAAGGTCACCAACGTTATCCCTGAATCCAAGGGTTGTATATGCAGGTTGTTGGAAATACCTTCCGAATCCTAAGTTAAGCGAAGTTTTTTCAGTTAAGGCATACGATAATAATATCCGGGGTGAAAACTGATTTAATGGATTTTGCATTTTAGAATTATAGTTATTACCATCAAACCTAACACCTAACGATAATAATAATCTGCTATTTAAAATACTTTTCGATACCTGTCCTGAAAAACCATATTTGATTAGATCTAAGTTTGTCAGATATTTTAGATTTATCAGACTATCATCAATAAATAACTGCTGAGATGTTGAATTATAATATTTTGCATACTCTGAATTTAGAGTGAAATTATATTTGAATCCATTTTGTTGAATTGTCAATTCATATCTGAGTTTATTTTCAGCTTCAGTAGAGCTATAGTCGAAATTCTTAGGTTGATCTTCATCATTATCAGGGTATTTGTAGAACCTGTTATCCAACATGTTTCGACTTACCACAAATTCATGATAGCCTTTCTTAAAAAACCTGTTATAGACAATCCCAAATGTATAGCTCCACTGATTATTAATAGGGATTTGAGTCAGTATATATTCTTGGGACTCATCAGGGTTCTTTATGCCGGTATTTAATTTGAGCTTATCGAGTGAGCCAATAGAAATAATTGTTAGCTTGTTTTTTGCGTCAAAATCAGTTCTGAGCTTAAATTGATAATCATTAAAAGTTGGCAAAAATGGCAAACCAATTGCAGAGAACAAAAATTGCAAATATGATCTTCTAATAGAAAAAATATAAGTCGTTTTATCTCCGATATGGCCATCAATAGTTGCTGCTGCTTCACTTGCACCAACTGCAAACTGAAGATTAGTCTTGTCCTTACTACCTTCTTTTTGTTTAAAATCCAGTATGCCACTTAGAGCATTGTAACTACTTGCTTTAAAAGACCCTGAATAGAAATCAACCGATTGAATGAAGTCGGCATTTATAATTCCCACAGGCCCACCGGAAGCTCCTTGTGTTGAGAAATGGTTTAGAACAGGGATTTCTATTCCATCCAAAAAAAATCTGTTTTCACTCGGTCCACCTCCTCTGATTATTACATCATTACGATATGCAGGCGTCGAGCCAACTCCCGGAAATGATTGTATTACTCTCGAAATATCACGGTTACTACCAGGATTACTTTCGATTTCCTTTGTTCTGATTGTTTGCATCGAAAGTGGTGATTCTATATTTTTTTCGAAAGGGTTGGCTGATACTTCTACTTCATCAAGAACCTGTTCGTCCTGTTCTAATTTTATATGTAAAAAGGGAATATTGTTGTTACTCAACATTATATCTGAGGTGATAGTAGGTTTGTATCCAATGTATGATACCTGAAGTTGTATAAACCCAGGTTCTATACCCTTTATAATAAAGTCACCATTAATATCGGTAGTTGCACCTATTTGTGTACCAGCAACAATAACATTGGCAAAAGCTACCGGTTCATTATTTATAGCATCGGATATTTGTCCTCTTACTTCGGCCTTTTGGGAAAATAAGCTAACAATAATTAATGAAAATAAAGAAGTTATAAAAAAGCGCCTCACTTATTTAGTAGTTTTTAATTAAAAATGGTATTTATTATTGCTAATGCTAGGATTTTGTGATAAATGCACAAATAAATCTAAAAAAAGACTTTTCAGTAAATATTTTGCAAAAATATTAATTCTGCTTACTTAATTCGTTGGTCTAAAAGAATTAAGAATTAATTAACAATACCGATAATATCTAAACTAGCCTCTACTGGTGCATTCTTACGGGCAGGGTTATGCATTGTGACTAGTGCTTAAAATAAATATAGCAATAATAAAGCTCAAGCCTGCTTGACTTTGTATTATCCCTTCGCACTTGCTTTGCTTCAGAATGCACTAAAGGGGGGTTGTGACTGAATATTTTTTTCAGAAGATGTAGTTACAGTAGTTATTCGGAATTGCTGTACTTTCTCATCATCCACCAATGTGAAAAGAAAAGGATTAAACTGATAAGTATAATAATGGATGATACTACGATCGCGGTTAAACTATTGTGTAACACTTTCTGGATCTTTTCTTCTTTAGCAGCTTCAAAGGCAGTCCTTAACTCCTGATCAGTTGGTGTGTAAGTCTGATTTTCTTTAAATGATCCAAGTTTATCCATCTTAAAGTTCTCAAATGATGAAAGATCATACTTGGAATAACCGGTTAATAATGGTTCGCTGCGATCGAGTATAGATGAAACAAGCACTGAAACACATATAATAAATGTGATTATTGCTACTATACACACAATAAGGGCATAAACCTGAATTGGTTTGCGTTTTTTTTCCATTGAGTTAGTTATTAGTTAGATAATTGAAGTACCAGTGCAAATATAGATACATGGATAACTAATGTCAAGGAAAAAGTACATAAGATGTTACAGTCTTCGTAATTAAATTAAGAAGTATCCTGATACATATGATACTAGTTGTAGACTTTGTATGTGAATTATTTGTTCACTTAAACCTTTGTATAATCCCTTCGCACTTGCTTTGCTTGCGCTAGAGGGTATCCATTGTTAATGACTTTCTAATCCAAACAGATCATATGGTGGTTCACAAAAATTGTCCTTAAAAAATAAGACTGTTAATACTATATATGCTATAAACCCGAGCACAATAAATATTTGAATCCAGGATGTTTTTTGAATATCTTGTTTTGATTTTACATCACAAACTTCACCAGGGCATAATTGAGGTTTTTCTTTGTGAAATAACGGATAGAATTTACAACCCAAACAAATTCCAAATGCCGACTCAAAGAATAGGAATATGAGACATATCAAACAGATGATTCCTGTTATTGGGCTATAAGCGTTTACTATCACTTGAAGGATGAGCATAATAACTCCTAATATTATTCCTATTATCCAGGCAAACTTTTTTTGTTGAGCTCCAACATATTCAGGTACTTGATTCCTAACAATCAAACGCCCAAGTATCAATGTAGGAGCGAATCTTGGATTAATAAGAACACGTATCACAATATCAGTCAGGAAAATAACTATAGCATATTTTAGCAATGTGAAATTATTATTTAGAACCACTGTCAGGATTGCTGTAAACATCAATAAGAACAGAATTCCTGCTGCCGCTCTTATTTCACGTTCATTTAATACTGGTATGGTGTACCCTTCAACATCTTCACCAAATTTTATTATTTTTTTCATTTTCATTCTGTTTTTTTGATTTTATTAAAATGTAGTCCATCCGCACCTGCCTTACTTCAGCTTGAGCTGGAAGGAGTATTAGGTCTAAGGAACAATCACCTCGGGTTTGCCAAATCCTATTTCCTCTAAAGGTCCAAGCTGTGTAGCTGCATCACCTACTATTACGTAATACATTTTTCCTGGATCTATATATTTTTGAGCCAGTTCTTTATGCTTGTCCAGAGTCATATTTCTAACAATCTCTTCTTCACCTACAACATAATCTGCAGGAAGATTGTACATGCTAATTCCTTCAAGCATAGAGATAAGAGCACGAAGAGTTTCAAATTCGCGAGCGTTCGACTTAATAAGTGCATCCTTTGTAAAAGCTAGGTCTTCATCGGTAATACCTTCCCTGTATTGCTCCATTAGATCTTTGAAAATAGCAACCGATTCTTCTGTAGCACTCGACCTTACACTTGCTGAGGCTTTGAATACTCCGGGAATATGACTTCCTGAGAAACCAGTTCTTGCGCCGTAAGTGAATCCTTTTTCTTCCCTCAATACCAAATTTACATTTCCATTAAACGACCCACCCAGTTTATAATTCATTACCGTGGCAGGATAAAATTCGTCATCAGTCCGTGAAAGCCCTAAACAACCAATATTTATGACCGATTGTTTTGCACCCGGGACATCCACAAAATAGATCTTCGATACTTGTGGAGGTTCAGGAATTTCGTATTCCGGAAATTCAACTTCCTTTGTCTGCCATTTTGTTTCCAGATTTTTTAATGAGCGCATTACCTTTTCTTTGTTGATATTACCTGCAATATGAAAACTCGCTACTGATGGTGAGAAATTTGCATCATAGTAATCTTTTAAGTCATCAATTGTAATCGTTTCTACTGTTTCAGGAGTTCCTCTTCTGTCAACGGACAAGATATGCTTATTGCCATATATCAAACCATTAAAAGCCTGACGAGCAAGTGTGTTAGGATCAGCATTTTGACGTAACAGCCGATTTGTTATTTCAGTTTTGGCCATATCAAATTCCTCCACATCCCACCGTGGTTCCAATAGTATCTCTTCAACCAAAGCAAGTACCTTGTCATAGTTACGGGCAAGCGTATTAACATTTATCGAAATTTCATTATTCGATGCAGAAATTGATATTCTTGCTCCCAGTTTTTCAATTTCTTCTTCCAATTCCTGAGGTGTCTTGTTTTTAGTTCCTTCCATCATAAGCTGTGAAACAAGATTTGCTACCCCGGCTTTCTCCATCTTATCGAGGTAATGTCCGCCCCTAAGTACAATACTAAACTGAACCAAAGGAAGTTCATTATGTTCTATACCGAAAACACCTATTGTATTGTTGAGTTCTTCAGTCCATACAATGGGAAGGTTAAGCGATGGATCGGGACCATCTTGTGGCATTACCGAACGATCGAAAGTAGTTGGTGTAAGTACTATTTCTTCTTCTGTATCTTCACTTATTTCTACTTCAGTTGCGTTCGTAATATCCTCTTCAATAATTTCAGCCATAATTGACCCTTCGGTAATCATATCAACATTTCCTTTAGGTACAAAGCTTGTTGCAAGATATGGCTTGTTTTTGACGTACTTATCATAAACCTGAATGATATCTTCTTTCGTAACAGCTTTTAATTTATCAATATAGGTAGTGAAATATGACGGATTGCCGGTATACTCATTGTAGTTGGCGAGCTGATAAGATTTTCCAAGTATGCTGCTGATACCGTTATAAAAATTGGTCTCCAGACTGGCTTTTATTCTCTCAACATCATCGTCAGTTATTCCTTCTTCTTCAAAAAGTTTGAAGGCATCAAAAATATTCTCTTCAATTTCCTTTAAGCTAACGCCACTGTTTGCGGTTACTACAATATTAAAAGTACCTGCAATTTCCTGACTATAATTATAGGCGTACTGACTTGATGTGAGTTGTTTTTCTTTTTCAAGAATTTTGTATAATGGTGCTTTTTTACCACTTGATAACAATTCACCCAAATAATCCAGTGGATATGAATCATCATTATACTGCTCAACGGTAGGCCAAATCATATTCAATTGCGATGCGCGTGCAAAATTATCTTCATGATATACCTTCTTAGTTTCAGTAAGAGTCACTGGTATTGGCAATGGATCTGTTACATCATTGCCCTTTTTGATATCACCAAAATATTTATTAATTAGTTTTTTTGCCTCATCCACATCAAAATCGCCTGCCAATACCAGAGTGGCATTATTAGGCACATAAAATTTTTGGTGAAATCTTTTAACATCTTCAACAGTGGCATTTAACAGATCTTCCATCTCACCAATTACAGTCCAGCTATATGGATGTCCTTTGGGGTAGAGATTCTTGGCGATTACTTCGTAAGTATGCCCGTATGGTCGATTATCATTACTTTGCCTTTTTTCGTTTTGTACTACATTTTGCTGGGTATTAAATGCTTTCGGTGTTACAGTATTAATCATATAGCCCATACGATCGGATTCAAGCCATAGAATTTTTTCCAATGCATTTTTAGGAACAACTTCGAAATACACAGTACCGTCATTACCGGTACCTCCGTTTAATATTCCTCCGGCACTCTGTATTAATTTAAAGAATTGGTCTTCTCCAACATTTTCTGAGCGCTGAAACATCATGTGTTCGAATAAATGTGCAAAACCTGTTCGGCCTTCCACTTCTCTATTTGAACCAACATGAAACTGAATAGCGAGAGCCACAATTGGGTCGGAGCGATCAACATGCAATATTACGTCTAAACCATTCGGAAGAGTATATTTCTCGTAATCGATCTTTAATTCCTTCTTTTCACGGTTACATCCAAAACTGAAAGCAGCAACTACTGCAATAATAATGATAAATAATCTTTTCATTGTATTAATTTTAGTTTAGTTGGTTTTACTTTATTCAAATAGTATTCAATAATATAAATTATCGAAGATGTAAAAATACAGTTTATTGATTAATTAGAATAACACATAAGTAAATTTGTGGAAATTATTGAAGAGGAGTTAAAGCAATTTGGCTATTCAATTTAACCATTAATATTTCGTCTTTTCCTTTTTCGGATAATGGATTTCTTTGCCTAAAAATAAATGTCCAGTGATGCACTAGCCATCCGTTATTTTATCGGTTTATTGTTTTTTATTAAGCTAAAAATGAATAAAATAATATTAATGAATTAGTTTAAAAATTTTAATCATTTACATACCAACCCTGCCTTTGCCGGCCCGCCTGCCAGAGCAAAGCGGCGGACAGGCAGGCAGGCGAAATGATTAAAATTTTTATGCGAAAGTGAAACGGTTCCATGAGTGAAGAAATTTTTTATTTTCTTCATTCTCAATTAAATAAAAAATTTTAAACACATGAAAATCATTTGATATTTGAAAATTTAAAACCGGATCGTCAATTTCTTTATTTCTAACTTTATTAATGTATTCTTTAGGAGATATACTATCAGAATAAGTATGATAATTTGGTATTCGACCACCAAAAACAATTCCTTTTAGGTTTAATTTTTCACATAATTCTTTTCTATAATCTTATAATCGTCTACCTAATCTTAAACCACGAAACTTAGGTCTGATAAAAATATCTAATCCGTATAATACATTTCCATCATCTGAATGTGTGTTAAAGGTGTAATTTCCGGTTATCTCATTGTAAGTATGTTTATTATCAAATTTACTGTAATCCACAATAATCGATAATGCACAACCTGCTAATTCTTTATCAACTTTAATTACTACCTGTCCTTCCGGGAAATCCTGTATCAATTTTTTTATATGATCTTCTTTCCAGTAATCATTTGGTATTTTTGAATAGACCTCTATCATGGCATTTTTGATATCATGGTAGTCCTCATTTTCTAGAAATACTAATTCAATATTATCAATAGATTGTATATCCATTTTCAATTACGTTTCAAATATTGCTCTAAGTTAAATAATTATTGTATTTGTAGCCTTCCCTAAACAGCCAAAGTATGATTATCTTTTTTATTCATGCTCATCTAAGTTATGATCTGAACTTTTTGCTTACACACAGTAAGCGACTTTATATCACCTTTGGCTGGTGATCTATTCCAATCATGGCTATTTCATCAGGAGTAATGAAGTATTGGTAAAACTCCTCAAGACATCTTTTTGTTTGACTCGTTGACTCTAACTCGTCCTGAATTTAGTTTTCAACGTTATAACACAACACTCCAATGCTCCATACCAATGCCTAACCATTGGGGCGCCCTATGGGTGCAATCCATATCCACCTACTTAGACGTAGATTCTTTTAGTCTTTGTAAAACAATTATACACAATGGTTTAAATATTGTACTCGTGCTTTTTTATAACAAAATTTTCTATTTGCTTAATCGTAAACTCATTATCTTAACTTGCAACTTAGCATTAACTGGGGCATACAATAATTCTCCTAAGCTTGTAAACTAATATTTACAGATTTGCCATAAATAAAATTGTTCATAATTCAAATTCTTCAATCTTGTTAATAGACTTGCAAATCGCTAAATCCCTGTGCGCTTCATGGACTGAGAGTGGTTTGTGGGTTCTATTTCGTTTTCAGGATCCATTTTTTTGCTGCGTTAATTACTTCATCATTTTCATTTGTCAGGTCATCCTCTATTGTAAAATCCGGAGTTATTTTGGTTATATATTCTTTACCATTTCTGTCAGACATTACTGTTGATGCAAGAAATATTTGAGACCCGTCCTTCAACTCAAAGCTTCCATTTCCAGTTGTTAATCCCCAGGTTGGTTGTCCAAATGATTTTGTATTTAAATTACCGATGAATGATATAGCAACTATCTCACCGGAACTCCCTGTCTGGCTACTTGTCAATACGGCAATAGGATGGGAAAGAGGAGGTTTAAATGGATTTGATACACTCCACCCTTTGTATCCATCTCCAAAGTATCTTCCATCTTTGTAATACCATGAATCTGAATTGCCATCTACATCAATTAAGGAGCCTAACTTTTCAGAACTGAATAATGGACCAAGTCCTGCTATCATTGGTTCCATATTACCTCCTGTATTTTGTCGTAGGTCAATTATCCAGCCCTTAACTTGAGCGTTATAAAGATTCTCTATTGCCAATTGCATGCTGTCAGCATAAGCCTTAATTTGCAGAGGATTACCACCATGAAAAGGAGGAACTAAAATGTATCCGATACTATCTAAAACTTCATATAAAGGAAATTGAATTTCACTTACTTGAGATCCTTCACTTTCCCAGTTTTTCACTTCATTAACGGACATAAAAAAAGAGTGATGGTCACCAAACGTTCTCAATGACTCTAGCAAAAAGTTAATAGCAAGAAAGCAATCTCTATAATTTTTGGCCGGGCCAGCAATTTTCAAAGCGGTTTCTTTTAAATTGTTAATATTTATTGAATCTCTAACCAGTGAATTTTTTGCAATGGTATCACTAGCGTCTGATATGTACTGAATCGCTAATTTGCTTGATTTTCTATTGCGAATTGAAGTGAATTTTACATCAAAATCGGAAAACCAGGCTTTTCCCATTCCGTACAGAATCATTCCGATTTTGATTTTTGTTGTTTCTGTGGGAACAACAATTGAAATGGTGTACTTCTTCCAATCATTTGTTCCTTTTATCCAATCAATGGAATAGAAACCACCCATGTCTTTGTTTGCTATCAATGTTCCGTTTATATCGTATAGCCCGATATTCAAACCTGCTCCTTTTCCTGTTATACTATCACTTTTTATAATTGCCGAGATTGACAAAATATGAACTTCCTTAACCTCAACGGTTGAAGTGGATTGTTCAACAAAGCCAACGGAGTTTTCGCTTTTACCTTCAATAAGAATTGTATGCTTGGATTCATAAAGAGCAGGAGTAACTGAATTTTTCCCACCCCATGACAAATCCCAATCGCATAAACCGGTTTTTGATGAATCACACTTTTGTAAAAATTCGAGATTTTTAAAGTTCTGCGCATAACTCGTTATGGATATTATCAGAATTAGAAAAGTTGATATCAAAAAATTTTGTATCCTCATATTTTTTGTTTTGTGCAGTTCAGCAATATCGCTAATGGATTTACATCAAGCAGTATACCGTAACAGAGGCTATTGTGGTTTTAAACTATGTTACAGACAGGCTTTTAATATCAACCTTGACTATATCGTGCTTCTGTAGAATTTATTATTGCTTCCAACATTTGAGAATAATCCTTTCCACCAAAACTCCACATCTTAGCTAAATGACCATCCCAACACCATCCAGGATTTGGATTTACTTCCAATATTCTTGGTTCTCCATTAGCATTCAATCGCCAATCAAATCGAGAATAATCTCTACAATTCAGTCTTTCAAAAAGTTTAAGACTATAGTTCACCAACTTTTCTTCTGTATCAGCAGGAATTGATGCGGGTATTGACTTTAAGGCTTTCATATAAGGTGAGTCGGTCATCCATTTGGCTTCATAGCCGCAAATTTTAGGTAGTCCATCGGGTAAATCAGAATAATCTTCTTCAATGATTGGTAAAACCGTGTAATTATGAATATTACCAATAATACCAACTGACAGCTCAGCACCTGTCAAAAATTCTTCTACTAAAATCGGCTTAGTATATCCAAACTGGCTTCTAATTCTAAGAATAGCATCTGCTAATTCTTCAATCGTATAAGCTACGTTCTTTTGAGTAATTCCAAAACTCGAATCGCCAAAATTAGGTTTTGCAATGACTGGGAAAGGAATGTTAAGTTCAAACAGACTATCCTCAGCGTTAATCATAAAAGCATCAGCTACCGGTATGCCTATTTCTGTAGCAATTCCTCTAACAAGTGATTTGTCATAACAATATGCCAATGTCTGAGGATTAGAACCAGTATAAGGTATTTTAAGGATCTCTAAAAGTGCTGGTACATGCAATTCCTTGATTGCATCATTATCGAAGCCTTCATCACATAAATTGAAAACTATATCTATTTTATCCTGATTTTTTTGCAAGTCTGAAACCAAAGTTTTATGGTTATTCAGATAAATGAATTTGTAGTTTTCTGACTTACTTAATGCCACTTTCAGTCTTTCAATCGTATCAAAATCATCCGAATCAAATACAGCATCAGGCTTAATTATATCCTTCATATTAGGATCGCCCATTAAAACAACGATGTTTTTTAAAGGTTCTTTATTTTTTTTAGGTGACCACTCTTTTATTGATTTGGCTGTGACGATTACCCGCTTTTCCATCATTCCCAAATCTTGATTACGTAAAGAATCAGAACCTATGTTACCATGAAAACTCAGCTCTTTAAAATTTACACTTTCAAGCAGTTTGATTAATTCTTCTTTTGTATATAATCTTTCAGCATAAAACTGGTCGACGAGCACACCCTTTTCAGTGTGTGTGATGACCTCTCTTGAAATAAGCCTATGGTTATCAGCAGCCATGTTTCTTTCCCTGCAAACAAAATGCTTTTTGTCTATCCATTCCCAACTTCTTGGAGTGTAATTCTCTCGTAAATAACTGCCATCTGCAATATCCATTAAGAGCATGCCACCAGGTTTCAATATTCTGAAAATTTCTCTCAGAATTTTTGCATCATCATCAAGTGTCTCAAAATAGCCGAAACTATTACCGAGGTTAGTTACAAAATCAAAAGTGTCAGTAGCATAGGGTAATTTCCTGACATCTCCCTCTTTCCATTTAATAGAAATGCCATATTTTTTTGAGGTATTCTTAGCTTTTTGGATTAAATAACGAGAACGGTCTAATCCATATAGGTTGAAATTACCTCGACTATGTAGTTCAATCAAATGACGTCCTTGTCCACAAGCTAAATCCAAAAGCGAATCACCTTCTTTAATGTTAAGAATTTTTTGGAATAAGTCAACTTCTGTTTTGGTAATTTGACTGTCCTGCACTACATCTGCATCGGTTTTGAGATACATTGAATTAAAGATTCTCTTCCACCAATCAGGACGTAAATGTTGCTCAAGGTCTGCAATGGGACCAACAGTTTTGTTGGATGCCTTGCCATCTGAGTGTTGCCCTTTCGGGTTTTCTTTTTTCATTGTTTTGTTAAGAATTAGCAGCGATTAATTTTTTTTTCGACTGTTTTTGCTTGCTTGTACCATTGACAATAAACGTAGCGCGTTTTGGTTAATAATTTCGTTACAGTTACGTTCATAGCCTGAATAAATTAGGCGTGCAATTTAACAATTTTATTTCTAGTCGGAAATTTATTTCCGGCGGGGTTAATAAAAAAGTGAACTGCTTAATTTCATTGGTTTGCAGCATTACTTTTATTGAGTATTGGCGGTTCGTGCATATTATTATTTATCTGTATAGTATCGAACCATCGGTCTGTTTTTAGATTTACGGTCTACAATTTCAAATCCTGCACGTTCAAATGATTTATATAATCCTATCCAAGCAAATGAATCAGGAAGCCTCTCTTTTGTCGGAATAGTTGGATATGCTTCTATTATTTTTATATTATTGTGCTTTGCATAATTAATGATGCCCTTTAGAATTTCAACAGAAATACCATGAAGTCTATAGTTTTTATCAATAAAAAAACAAGGTATTGACCAAACAGGTTCGTCGTCTATTCGTTTATGAACCCTTGAATTTTCAAGTTTCATGAAATGTTCTCTGGGTGCAAACGCGCACCATGCAATTGGTTGTCCTTCATAAAAACCTAGAATTCCTGTCGGTTTGTTTTCAAAAACAATCTTTTTCAATGCATCTTTATTACCATCATTAAATTTCCCTTCAATAAAATCGTCTTTCCTTTGACGATAATACATACACCAACAATTTCCACATGCTCCTTTTTCTCCAAAAAGTTGAACTAATTTAAACCAATTATTTTTACTTAATGGTTCAAAAGTTATTTGACTTAAAAAGTCTCTGTCATAATTTGATTCTATCATAGTATGATTCTGCTTTTGCATGACCGCCAACTATGCTCTAAACATTATCGGATTGAGTTTACTATTAGATTTTAAAGTTGATTGCTTGTTAATTAGTTGATAACCTGCGAAATAAAACTTATGGATTATTGCATTCATTTCTTTTATTTCCTTACTAATTGTAAAAGTAATAAATTTCTTCAACCTGTAACTTACGATTATATTTTCATGCTCCACCTACGTATGACACATTCATCAGGCTTCATGTTTTAGCAAACTTTCACTCGACAGTAATGCGTTTACAATGGCATTCGGTGTTTCTAATTGCAGTGGGTGTTTAGAGTGTAGTGTTTGAGAACAAAGAATATATTGAAAAATTTGAAAAAAGAAGGTGTTATGAGCATCTAAAGTGCTAAATGGAGTATTTGTTGCCTAAAAGATGAAAGTAGCTCTAAGATCAGGATAGTGGCATTGTTGAGGAGTTTTACTAACATGTTACTATTCACGTTACCATCATTAAAGAAACCATTCTGTAAAGAATACTAGTTATTAGATTTTCATAAAGTTGCGTCAACAAGATTACCTCCGCTTTGCTCCGGTGATCGTAGGGAAGGGGGACCAAAATAAAGCTCTAATTCGCTAGCGCTCAGTGGTCTTTTTTGTTACAGCTCTTACTTTAATCTCACAGGTTCGATTATTGATGTGCTGAAACAAAAAAAGCCCTGCTTGCACAGAACTTTTTTCATCCTTATCAGTAGTAAGGATAGTTTAACCAAATTTATAGTAAAATACTACCTGGTTTTTAGTTTGGTTACAGTTTTCTTTTCGTAAACATAAACATAGTTTCCATCCTTTGACATGGTTGTTGTTGATCCTGTCTTAGCTTTAAACTCCTTGTAGGAACATCCATTCAGGTCGAATGCAGCAATATCGGCTTTAGGTGTTTTCATTATTACAATTTCATTATCACGATCTTCCAGCTCAGAACCTTTATATTTGCCACTACATATCAAATCTCCATTATTCGCCTTGAATGTTGATACACCTTTCTCACCAATAACAACAATTACATCATCCTTATATGGAAGGATAAGAGCAGCCTGTCCCACACCACCTTTTGCTACCGGAACTTCATACAACTCGTTCCCATCGTTAACATTCATTGAATAAAGGGCCTTACCACTACAAACAATGTAAAAATCACCAAGTGTAATTGCATTTGTTATTCCTTTTTTAAATCTCTCCGATTGCCATGCCAACGACCCATCCTTTGTATTAAAGGCCTGGACTCCCATCGGTTTAACTTCCGGAAACTTTTTAGCCCATTCCCAATAGGTTGTGTTACCTGCAGTATACGTTCTGTAATACTGAATTTCAACTTTTCCACCAACCTGTAAAATAACTTTGTCACGAATTACCTGCATTCCCGGAATTGCCTTGGCCCCTTTTATTTCAGGTGATGTCCAGAGCAATTTGCCGGTGTTCAAGTCATATTTCTTAATAAACTGATTACGTTTGTTCGACATATCGAGAACATAAATATCCTGCCCATCAATAACTGGGTCGGCCACAGCACCATAAACACCGAATTTTTTTGTTCCTTTAGGTTTTGGTGCCACACCATCGGGTGTAAAATCAAATGCTGCCGACCATAAGCTTGCGCCGGTATTATAATCGTAAACCTGCATTCCATTTAGACGCAAGAATACTTTGTCATCAACAACACTTAGGTCATAAACGAACTCTTTGGTCCAAACCTTTCTTTCAGCTCTGCCGACATACACATTTTCCCATAAGATATCACCATTTGTCATGTTGATTTTGGCAACTTGATTTTTAAAACCGGTTAATAAGGCTCCAATCCCCCCGGGAACAAAATTCACCATCACCATCGTCCTGTCTTTAGGATTATAAACATATTGCCCCACAACACCTTTAAACTTTGTAGTGCTCCATTTTTCTTCCCCTGTTCTTGCTTTCACGAAAACAAGTTCTTTTTTCAGAGAGATGGCGAAACCATCTTCTTCAGGAATGTAAATTATGACATCTTCTGTAACATCCTGGTATTTATCAGTATTCCATAATAGATCACCATTTTTTATGTCAATACAAGCAATTTGATCTTTTCCTAATTTTCTATCAAAAAGAAAAATGGTATTAGATTCCCAAAAAGGGATCAGCTCATCAATTTTCCTGAGCTTTGGAGCAATGTCCTTAAAAGTTTTTGTCCAGAGAACTTTACCATCGCTATTATTAAAGACTGTTATCTCCTTGTCGGAAGCAGCATAACTGTAGCCTCTGTCTTCAAGGCCGGTACCGTTAAAATCGATTTTATGCCCCAGATTACTTTCCCAAACAACCGGCATGTCATCCTGGGCAATGCCGTAGGAACATGTAAATGTTACCAATAAAGCTAGAAGTAATTTTTTCATAGTAATAAATTTTAATAGTTAGTTAATTGAAAATGACTGTATATTCAAATTTGTACTTTTTACCTTTTGGCATTTTAAAGTTGAATTTAAAACCCTTCAAACAATCTTTTATAAGGTTTTGATATTGAATTGTTCCCCCTTTTTTACCCTTAACAAACACTGATGCTACTTTCCCTTTTTCATAAATGGTTATATCAAAAGAATACTCACCTGTAATTCCATTTTCCAATTTTAGCAGATAGAGTTCACCTTCGGGTGGTAACTGAGCCTGATCCAATTCGGTTATGGCAGCTTCAGTGACTTTTAATGTGGACTCAATCAGATATTTCTTTTTGCTTTGCGAATAGCCCGATAAAGTAGCAAGAATTGCCAGAATAATAAATAACTTTTTCATGAGTTTAATTTTTTTATTTCATAATTTTTTAATTTTCAATTTCCATATCCCATAAAACAAAATTGTCGCCCATAGTTAGTAAAACCGACTTATTATCAGGTAAAAACACGAAAGATGATCGTATGTCGCTCCTGATAAATTCGCCATCACTTTTTTCGAATAACCTGCATGAAAGCTCAAATCTTTTTAGCATTTTTCCGGTTGCGAAATCATAAATAAAGACTTCAACATAATTCCTCATTCCGTTTGACACTATTCCAAATAGTCGCCCATCATCGCTTAACTTGAAATCGGGCTCATATGTGGCTTCGGAAGTGAATCCTTTTCTTGAGGGTTCACCGTTAACACCGTCAATTGTGCTAATATACGACTGGCGTTTGCCGCCCGACTGCGCTGCCATGTGTGGAATTTGCAAACAGAAAAGTATCTCCCCTTCTTTTGAGTATTCAAGTCTGTAGATAATATCATAGAACTCATCAACAGTATATTTCTTTTCAAAAGTAGTCGCATTAAAAACAGTAATCATTTGCCGGTACTTGGCGATGAACTTTCTGGATTTTTTATCCTTTTTGAATCTTGCGACTTTCATAAGAGCCTCTTCACTAACATGATGTGAAACGGCAATCGAACTACCATCAGGACTTATTGCAACGGCGTTTGAGGCATTTTCAACAGTGAACGATTTCTCTTTTTTACCTGTTTCAAGATTCCAGAAACTAACTTCATCACCTGACAAGGCAATAGCAGTACTTTCATCAGGAGAAATAATAACTGAATGGTATTTCTCAAAACTTTTAACAAGGCGACCTGATTGGGCTTCAATTATTTCAAAATCAACCTCTCTATCTTTGTTAGGAGCAAAGTCGATATTAAATAACTGCTGAAGTAAAATGTATTTGCCATTGGTTGAATAATCAACAATGGAACCGGCAAACCAGTTTCCGGTATTAAATTTATTTACTATTTTATTAGCATGCCAGTCGTAAATATAGAATGGTTTTCCTTGCTGACCGGCTATGGCAATAAAATTCCTGTCGGGCGATAAATCGATTCCCGACATTTGCTGGCTGGCATTATCAATACTTATCCGTTCGTACTTGTAATTTGTACCCTGTGGAAATATTTCTATTGGGAGAAAAAATAAAAAAGTGCATAGGGTTGAGAGTATTGTAGTGTGTATTCTCATAGGATAACTATTAATGATTTATCACAAAATTGCACTCAAAATAAAATACTTAAAATAGTGGTCGGACTTTGGCAATTTATCTGCCTGCATTTATTACGAGATAGTATGAATTTGTAAATTATTAGTAAAATAACCTGTTTGGTATTGTCGACCGAGCCCACTTTATTATTTCATAAAACGGCTGTGGAAGTAACTTTACAACCACAGCCGGTTAATTAAAATATTCTCTAAAATTTTGCTTCAAACACACCATCGGTGATGCTTTTTGAGGCTTGAGCAGGGTTAACCCCAGTAAACGAAAATGTACCTTTAATATTTGTTGCTGAAAGTTCGCTAACAGTTATCGTTCCTGTACCTATAATACTATTTGCTGTATAAGTATCGTTTTGACCCGTGCCTTCGGTCCAGCGCAGTTGATTATTATTACCCAAACCACCAACACTATAGGTTCCTGTCGAAGTGACATTTAACAGGATAATACTGGCTTGTTTAGCATTGGAGTCACTTCCGGTTACATTTATAACTCCGCTTGTATTAACAGCCTGCACACTAAGTGAGGCATCCCATGATGTTCCATCTACTTTCAGGGTTATTGACCCATCTGAAGCAGGATTAGTAGTTTTGTCTTTTTTACAGCTTACAACGGTAACTGCAACGAATGCCATTAAGGCAAACAATAGAAATCTTAAATTTTTCATCTTAACAATTTTTAGAAGTTATTTAAAATATTTATTTCGACACAAAAATAATTTCACAAAAAAGGATTCACAATACGTCAAATGACGTAATTAGTCAATCCAGTTATTTGAACCGGCTTTTTTTACAGCTTCCATTTTATTATGTACCTGCAGTTTCCGATAAATGTTTTCAATATGTTTTCGAACTGTGGAAGGGGAAATGAACAAATTTTCAGCAATTTCCTGATAATTTAGCCCTTTGCTTGTTTGTTCCAATATCTGGATCTCGCGTTTACTTAGAGGGTTTTCTTCGTTTTGTACATTAAAGGATGGTGGGTTTCTTAACAGTTTCAATGCCTTGCTTGCAATAATTGGTGTTAAAGCTGCACCACCCTTAATTATTTCTTTAAGTCCGCTCTCCATCTCTTTATACCCTGTCTCTTTAAGTATATAACCATCGGCACCGGCCTGAATAGATTTCATTATATTCTCATCATCATCGTATACAGTGAGCATTATCACTTTAATCTGAGGATATTTTGACTTTACGATATAAGTGGCCTTAATACCATCCATTTCAGGCATTTGGATGTCCATTAGTATTACATCCACATTATGGTCTTGCTTAAGTTTTTCAAGTAGCTCAACACCATTACAGGCAACATGTTTGACTTTTAAATTATTAAATAAACTGAGCTTCTCTTTAATACTTTTTAGGAGAAAATAGTTGTCCTCTGCTATTGCAATTTTAATATTCTCTTTCATAATCAACAAATATATATTATGAAAATGATTATTTCAATACGACTAATGCCTTATTCTGATGGTTTTAATTTAATGCATATTTTGGTTCCTTGTCCGGGAAAGGATAATATTTCAATATCCGCATTTGCCTTCTCGGCTCGTTCATTCAGATGACAAAGGCCATTTTTTCTTTCAAGTTGATCTATATTAAACCCTTTGCCCTTATCTTCAATTGTTAATTCTATTGAGTGATCGTTATCGAAAATTTTTATTATTATTTCGTTGCTGCCAGAGTGTTTAATTGCATTATTTACACTTTCCTGAACAATTCGAAAAACATTTATCCCTTGTTCAGAATCCATATCCAATTTTTGTTTTGCTTCAAAATGTGTTTTGAACTTTATTTCAGGCAGTAAACTTTTTGCTTTTGAGATGGAGGAGGATATTTTTAATTTTAAGTCGTTTAAACTAATACGATCCTGGTTTAGTGCCCAAATTGTATCGCGAAATTCATCGATTGTTGCATCTGAAAATCTTTTTATTTCATCCAATTTATCACTTACAAATGAAATATTGCTGTTGCTGATGCCGTAACTTGCCATATCAAGCGAAGAAATAATATAAGTTAATTGCGAACCAATATTGTCGTGGAGGTCTCTGCTAATTCTCAACCGCTCTTCCTGTATCTCATTTCTTAACTTTATTTGCGCTATTTCATCTTTGTATTTTACTTCCTGCTGGAGTTTTCTTCTCTTATACCTGAACTTACGCAAATTCTCGATAGCTCCCAAAATCACAAAAAATAAAACTATAATAGTTATTATCAAAATAAAGTTTTGGTGTTTGAGTTGGAGTTGTTTCTCAACCAGGTCAGCTTTTTTTTGTGCTAGTTCTTTCTCTTTCTTTTCTGTGTCAAACTGCACTTCCAGCCGTGCTACTTCTGCATTTGTTCTTTCATTTAACAGGCTGTCGCTATATTGTGTACTTTTCTTAAAATAATCAAGTGCAGATGAGTTATCGCCTAATTTTTCACAAACTTCGGATAACTTATTGTAGTTATATTGAGTAAGATAGGGATACTTTTTGCCAGACAAAAATTTTAAACTAAGCATGTATGCTTGTTTTGAACTGTCGAGGTTATTGTTGAACGTAAAATAGTCGCCATACATCGAATAATTTTCAGCAAGTCCAATTATATCCTGTCCTGATTTTCTGATTTTCGTTGATAAATCAAGATAGTACTTAGCACTATCAGGATTATTTAGTAATAAAAAGGCTGTAAAAAATTTATTAAATGTATATGGAATTCCTATACTATCTTTTCTGATCTTCTTTAAAATTAGAGCTTTTCTATAATACAAAAATGCGCTATCGGGCTTATTGTCCATTTCATATAATACACCAAGATTGTCATATATCTTAGACAAATGTTCACTATCATTTGTTTCTTCAAGAATATCCTTGCCTAAAATCATGTAATCAAATGCCTGTGACAAATCCCTTCTTTTCATTTGATAACCAAGTTCACCGTACACACTGCCAAGCTCACTCTTTAACCCAAGACTATCAAGTAAATGTATCGACTTTTGAGCAAAGTAAACGCTTTTATCATATTGACCATTATAATAGTAAAGAATATCAATATTGTTGTAAAGTTGGGCTAGATCTGTGGCTTTATTGTATGTTTTTGCTAAGTTAATATAATCTTCAAAAACAGGAATTAGTTGGTGGTTTGTTTGAACCATAATATCATATGGAATGTTATTGACCTGATATAATTGTTCGTCAATTGTAAGCTTACTCAGGGCATTCCTTAACGAATCGGTATCAAAGGCATAGCCGGTATTTAAAACAATTAATATTATAATAACCAAAAACTTTGACCTCATAATAATTAATTAAGACTACCAAAATTAGAATATTTATTTAGAATGGGTTATAAGTTAAAATATGCTGAATTGAAATATTGTACATGGAATTGACCTCCTCCCAAAAAACTGGACAGTTCTAAATTAGCGTTTTCTATTTGGTTCTAATAAAATAATTCTATTTTTTGTAAGTAATTTATTTATTCAATCGTCTACACTTATATATGGACGATTTAATAACATTACAAATGTCACAGCATCAGCAAAACATAGAATATGCGGAATCAAATTATGGGAAGCGCTTATTTGGTTTTATAAGAAGTAGGGTAAAAAATATTAGTTATGCTGAAGATATCCTGCACGATGTTTGGTTCCAGTTAAGTAATACCATAGATATTGAACCTATCGAACAACTCAGTTCCTGGCTTTTTAGCGTGTCCAGGAATAAAATTGTGGATAAATATCGTAAAAATAGTCCTGAATTATTAGAAGATCTAGCATATGAAGATGATGAGGGTGAGTTGATATTTCCTAAAACGCTGATTTCGGATACCATAAATCCGGAAACAGAACTTGAAAATGCATATTTCAGGGAAGCGTTTTTTAAAGCATTGAATGAACTTCCGGAAAAACAAAAGAATGCTTTTGTTTGGAATGAATTGGAGGATATGACATAGCAGGAGATAGCTGATATAACTGGAGATAATATTAAAACGATCATAGTTCTTTTTTGTTTCAACTCTTACAAAATTACTATAAAGCAATGCAGTAACCAATAACGAAAAATCACAATAATAGAAACTCCAACATTCAAATCTTAGCTAACTTTTGCTTGTTATTTGAATATTGTTTTTGGATCTTACCTGCCCGTTCCGCAGGCGGGATTGAACTTTATTTATTGCAATTTGGTATTTCAAATATCTATTGAATTGTAAATAAATTGATTAACTAGTAACTATAAAAGGGTTAGCAAGATTACCTTCGCTGCGCTTCGGTGATTTTAAGGGTGGGGGGTGTTCAAAACAGAAGCTCTTATTCGCTCCGCTCATAGTTCTTTTTTGTTTTTAACCTTATGAATACAAGCATTCAACGCTTAAAAACAAAAAAGCCCTGCATCTTGCAGAGCTTCTGTTTTGTCGGGGTAGCAAGATTCGAACTTGCGGTCTCCTGCTCCCAAAGCAGGCGCCTTAACCGGACTGGGCCATACCCCGTATTTTGAGCGTGCAAATTTAGATTTTTTTTTAAATGAAAAACAAGAAATAGAAAAATTACTTTTTATTTAATAATTCTGTGATCGTATTAAAAAGTATTTTTAAGCTTATCGGCTTTGTAAGATAAACATCACAGCCCGCTTTCATACATTTCTCTCTCGAATAATCAATAACATAAGCGGTTTGAATAATTATAAAAATTTTTGGGTTAATCGCTCTGATTGAAGTTGTAGCTTCTAAACCATTCATTTCTGGCATATTGATATCCATTAGAACTATATCAATATCAGGATTATTTTTAACAGCTTCAACAGCTTGATTGCCATTACGAGTAATTAAAATATCCGCTTGCGCCATTTTAAAAGCCGTCTCATAATACTTAAGGCTTGAATCAACATCCTCTACAATCAATATTTTAACATTACTAAAGTTGGATTCCATACTTTAAACTTATGTTTCTATTCTGAAGTAGTGTTTGTGAAATTTATGCAAATTTAATTGGATTTCTAATACAAAGGATGATAATTGGAGAGAAAAAATATTTGTTTACTAATTATTTTTGTGCTGTTTTTGTGAATAGATATTCTTTCTTTTTATTCAAGAAACCAATTGTCCAGATGAAATCACCCCGTATGACTGTGAAGTTACCCCATAATTTATCAGTTATTTCTTCCAATTCCTTTTAAAGAAAAGCACACAAGATTTTGCCAAGTGGAAAAGCTCATTTTAAAAAAAATGGCGTGACTTATTAAATAATTTCCTATTGACAATATTTTCAGAATTATTATTTTTATAATTTTGTAAATAGGTTATTAGCATAGTTTGGTTAATTAGAATTGTATTATGAAAAAGATTGTAATATTATTAGCTTTTGGCTTCCTTTTAATTTCTTCATGTAAAGATAAAGAAAAGTGCAGTGATACAATAATCCCCCAGCACACAATAGAATTATCAGTTAAGATTTTTGTTTTGGATAAAAATGATGAATTGGTAATTGGTTATCCCGTCAGATATATTGTCCAAAAAACATTTTGTGATGGTGATGTTGGTTTCCCCATTGAGGAATCAGGAATAACAACAGCCTATGGCTATTTCTGGGGTAATTACTGGAATTTGCCTTATACAAATGAAAAGGATTATGTTACATGCTATCTTTATGCCGGCACCTTAGAAAGTGAATTGGGATATAGTATTGAAATTGATTATAAAAATATAAAAGGAACAGCTGTTAAGCAAGTCGAGCATACTTTTTACTTGCCAAATTAATATAGTTTTATTCTACTTCGGCACTAACATGAAAGATTGCATCACCTTTATAAACTATTGGCGAAGTGTTCAAACCAAAGATGTAACAATCAAAAGGAGCTCTGATGTTTTTTTCAAATTCTCCAAATGGATCAGAAATCCTACCCAAGACTGCCTTCTTCTTTACTTTGCTGCCGTTTTTCACTCTTGATTCAAACAATCCTGAATAAGGGGCTCGTATCCACTTATTTTTTTTTATGATAACAGGGGCATTCTTAATATCTATTTCTCCGTCCTGCATATCTAAATATTTCATTATATTTAAAGCTCCTGCAACCCCGCATTCAATAACCGATTTGTCAAGATCCAGAGATTTTCCACCTTCAAACAATAACATTGTTTTTCCACTTTTTTGTACAGTTTCTCTAATCGATTTTGGAATATATTTAGAATTAACTATAAATGGTGCACCAAATATTTTTGCCATACTTAAAGTTTTTTCTTCCTTCATAACACATCTAATATTAGAGAAATTATCTCTGCCGGCTCCTCCAGTATGAAAGTCAAGAATGTAGTCAACCAAAGGGGCTATTTCCTTAGTGAATTTGTATGCAAACTGACTTGCCAATGAGCCTTGGGCAGAACCTGGAAATACTCTGTTTAAATCTCTGCCATCAGGAAATTCCCTCGACTGGTTTAAATACCCAAAAACATTAAAAACCGGAATACAAATAATAGTACCTCTTGTAGGTTTATTATACTTTTTTCTAATTATCTCACGTATTATTGCTACACCATTGGTTTCGTCTCCATGTACGCCTGCCATTAGAAGCAAAACTGGACCATCCTTAACCGCTCGTTCTACAATTACAGGAATGAATAAATTATTTCTTGTATGAAGTTTAGCAACTTCCATCTCAAGAAAAGTTCTTTTCCCTTTTTTAATCTCCTTCCCTAATATGATTAATTTATTCTCAGACATTCCTTTCAAGATACTTTATGATTTCTTTTGCAATATCTTTTTTAGTTGCTGCTTCAATACCTTCCAAACCTGGTGATGAATTTACTTCTAGAACTAAGGGACCACTTGAGGATTGTAACATATCAACTCCAGCAACGCCAAGCCCCATTGCCTTTGTAGCTTTGAGTGCCGTAAGCTCTTCCTGATCAGATAATTCTATTATCGTTGCACTTCCTCCTCTGTGTAAGTTAGATCGGAATTCGCCTTCTTTTCCCTGACGTTTCATCGCCCCAACAACTATTCCATCCACCACGAATGCCCGTATATCTGCTCCGCCCGATTCTTTTATAAATTGCTGGGCTATTACCCTGGCTTTTAATCCATTAAATGCTTCAATAACTGAGTTTGCTGCATTGTGGGTTTCAGCTAACACAACTCCTAAACCTTGTGTCCCCTCTAATAATTTTAGTACCAGGGGAGCACCTCCAACTGATGCAATTACATGATCCACGTCTTTTGCGTAATTTGTAAATACAGTTTTGGGTAAACCTACACCTGCTCTTGCCAATATCTGTAAACTTCTAAGCTTATCTCTCGACCTTACCAATGCTTGTGACTCAACAGCCGAAAATACGTTCATCATTTCAAATTGGCGTACTACTGCGGTGCCATAAAATGTAACGGAGGCTCCAATTCTTGGAATAATAGCATCAACATCGTCTAAATAAGTACCATTATAATATACTCTTGGGTTTTTCTTCTCAAGTTCTATTACGCATCTTAGATGATCAACAACTATAACTTCATGACCTTTTTGTTGCGCTGCTTCAACTAATCTTTTTGTGGAATATAATTTTGGATTTCTTGATAAAACTGCAATTTTCATAATTGATTATTAATTATTTAAGTATTAAATATTTTTCTTTTTTTTTCGCTTTAATTTGACTGAGACATTTTTTAAAGAAGTATTCACAATAAATTGTTTATTTAAAAACTTCCTTCCCAGTAATATTGGAAATTTCATATCACTACGCTCGCTAAGCGACAAATCTATCGAATATTCCTGACCAAATAGCAGGATATTTGTGGTTATGATAAACCGCTCCTCAATATTCCCAAATGAACTTTTTATATTTTTAGATTTATATTTCTTCACTTTGAATGTTTTATTCTGGTATTTGGGATGAGATGGATCTAAGAGTTTAAACTCTATATGTTTTTCACCATTTACTTCAATTTCTTTAAAATCATAACAATGAATGGATGACGTAAAAGCGCCGGTGTCGACTTTAACCTTTATGTTTGTTAAATCTAATTCAGGAAAATCAGCTTTGTCATTTCTTCCGATTACTTTCATATACTAATTATTAAATGGTACAAGGAACACGTTTTGGCTTTATTTATTGCGCTGGCTATTATGAATCTTACAAATCCACAAAGTTGTAACATTTTCATTTATTTCAATTTCTTAATTAAACACACAATTTGAAAATTTTATGTGAGATTATTCTTTTTCCTTCAATTTGTCAGAATAATTTGATTTTAAATGTAAATCCATTTGAGGGAATGGTATTGCGATATTGTTTTGAATAAACTTTTGATTAATGATTCTTCGAATATCACTTTTTACTTTATTAATTCTGAATATATTGCTACTAAAAAACAGTACCTGAAAATCTAATGATGAATTTCCAAAGTTAATTAGTCGTGCCTCTGTTAATTCCCTGTCGGATACATCGGGATGCTCAAATGCACTTTCTTCCAAAACTTTTATAACTAAGTCAACATCGCTACCATAAGCAACACCAACATCAATTCTAAAACGAGTTTTCTTAGTTTGATGGCTCCAATTGATTACTTTATTAGTTGTAATTAATGAATTTGGAATTATAATAGAAATATCATCTGTGTTTAAGCCTTTGGAGGTGCGTAATCCAATGCTTTGAATTCTTACAACATCACCATCTATTTCGAGTACATCATCTATTTTTATAGATTGTTCTGAAAGTAAGATTATTCCTGAAATAACATCATTAAACGTTTGTTGTAATCCTAATCCTACTCCAACAAGTAATGCAGCCGAACCAGCTATTAATACCGTTACTTTAATCCCAATGGTTTCAAGTATTAGTCCAATTGCCATTACCCATAATACATATTTGATGATTTGAAATAAGGCGTAAGAACTCCCCTTGTCGAGTTTCTTAAACTTATTTTTACGAACAAGTGCTTTTTCAATTAACCATGATATAATCTTGGTAATCAGAAAAATAATTAAAATAGTCACTAATGTAAAAACACGTATCTTATATTCTCCTACACTAATGAGCTCAAATTCCAAAAATTCATTTAATGTATCCATGTTGTACTTTTATTATTCTCAAAGGCAAAACTAATAACTAAAGGTCAGTTATTTATATTTTCCACAAATATATCATTTTTCATCTGCTTTTCTGTCAATATTAGCCATAACAAGGTCACTTAATTAGTTGTTCTGAAATAGTGAATCACAAAAACATAAAACTTTTCACGTTTAGAAGTTTTTTAATACTCATTTTAAATCCACCTTCTTTGATTGGTTTCTACCATAACCCTTATAACCCCTTATATCCCTTATACCATATTATACCCTTTACACCTATACTGCCTCCAATACTCCATATACCAAACCATTTACATGACTTATGAGTGCAAACCTAGTCTACTTTCTTTGATAGTGGATTCTTTAATTGTTTAAGGAGTTTCTCTAACTATTTACTAATGGATTATCTGATTACTTAAAGTTATATTTGTAAAATGAAATATCTAGCAATCCTTGCTTTCCATTTACTCCTTTTGAGTACTTCCACAGGCCAGAATACTGAATTAAAACTTTATTCGGAAATTGATTCATTGGAGATCTATTATGATAGATTAACATCTGAGTTTGAGAAGCCCAGCTACAATTTGTTTACATACGGGTTGAAAGGGTATAATAAACTATGCGCAGAACAAAAGGTTGCAAATAAGCGATACATTACTCTTATTGATTTTACTCTGGAGTCGAATGTGAGGCGTTTGTGGGTTATTGATTTACAAACCCTCCAGATTACACATAATTCATTGGTTTCCCATGGCAGGAATTCAGGGAATAAGCGTGCAGTGAAGTTTTCAAACACTCCAAATTCCTATATGAGTAGCTTGGGTTTCTATACAACTAGCACTACCTATGTTGGGAAACACGGCTATTCGTTATATTTAGACGGACAGGAAAAGGGAATTAACGATAATGCAAGGAAACGAGCCATAGTGATGCATAGCGCCGACTATGCTACATGGAATTTCATTAAGAAATATGATCGTTTAGGTCGAAGTTACGGTTGCCCAACCTTACCTCCAAAAAAAGGTAAAGTAATAATAAATACAATCAAAGAAGGATCGTGCTTGTTTATTTATTATACTGACAAAGATTATATTAGAGAATCGTTGTATTTTAATAAATAAGTATATCTGCAATAAAGTTCGTTGCTAATTTACAACAACATCATACACAGGTTTTGAACTTAAGGAATTCTTTAAGGCGTTGTCTCTCTTATAAATATCAATTCTGTAAACTACCTTCCCCGCATTATTTGCCCATGCTGTTTGATAAAGCAGAAAAACCTCTGGCTTCTCTCTTAATATAACAGATGTTGTTTTGCCGGATTTAACAATTTCGTTTATTTCTTTTAAACTATACTTTTCAGAATCGCTGAGCAGAAATTCAGCCATGATTAATGGGTTATGCACCCGAATGCATCCTGAACTAAATGCTCGCTCGGTTTTTTCAAACAAATCTCTACTTGGTGTATCGTGCAAATAAATATTGAAGGAGTTGGGGAACATAAATTTAACCGCACCGAGTGCATTGCTTACACCTGCTTCTTGACGGTAAGTATATCCCATGACCGCGTTGCTTTTCCAGTCTATTGATTTTGGGTCGAGCTTATCGCCAGAACTATTATACACAGAGATGTGCTTTTCATTTAAGTACTCAACGCGCTTACGAACCTCTGGTATCATATCATTTTTCAATATTGTTGGAGGGACTGTCCATGTTGGGTTAAATACAATATAACCCATAGTTGAAAAAAATACGGGGGTTTGTCGGGCTGTTTTCCCAACAATAACCTTATGAGACCTTATGGTTGTATCATTTTTGATAATATCAAGATTAAAATTTGCAATATTTACATATATATAATAAGAAGGCATTGAAATAGGTAACCATCTCATCCTTTCCATATTTGCAACTATAACTTCAATTTTTTCTTCATTTGTCAAATTTAGGGCCCCAATAGTCTGATTGCCTATTATGCCTTTCGCTTCTAATCCATAATCTATTTGAAACAACGCTATAGCGTTAAATAAGTCTTCATCGTAAATATCCAATTCTGCATTATCTTCAATATATTGCAATTGTATTAATCGCTTTCTTATTGCAGGGATTCTGGAGTCATTCATGCCCATTTTAATTAAATCTCCCTTTTCAATCTGTTCAATTCTTCCTGTTGCTTCTTTTTGCCTCAAAACAGAAAGCTCATTTTTCAGTAGTGTATAATTTTTATTTTTAGGTAATATATTTTCGATTATTTGATTAACGGAATTACTTTTAATTTTAAATAGCATAGGTGTTGGATTTATTTCGTCTTTAATCACATGCCATTCAGGATCAATGTTTTTAGGATTTAGTTTTCCATTTATTAGATGCGAACTGTACAGCAAAAATGCATCACTCATTAAAATTTCAAAGTTAAGTTTGTTAGTTTCACTTCTCCGCAAAGAGATGAGTTCTGAATAATGATAATCCTCTGGATTTAATCCTTCCTTGGAACTGCTGGAAAGTATATCAATAAATTGCTGTATTTGTGATTCATTATACCAAAATGCTTCAAATTCGTTTATTAGATAGGCTTCCCTGAGACTGGGAATACAGTACACATTGTACGTATTCGATAATTGTTTTGTGATGGATATATTCTCTATTTTTAGTCGCAATTTTTCGTTAACAGGAGAGAAACTTGAGAAAATAAAGTGTGCTGATATTAATAGTAAGATGATATATATATTTCTGTAATTTTTCATATTGTATTACTTTTTATATTTAATCTTCATTTTAAATCCACCTTGTTAGATGGTGGTTATGTATTGTTATTTTAACATAAAGTTTTCATAAGGAGTAATGAAGTAATGGAGTAAGGGAGTAATGGAGTTTTGGCAAAACTGACTCAAGACATTTAAACCATATACCACCTATACCCCCGAATACCTTTACACTTATAATGCCCCAACCAACCAACTCTCCACCTTCTACGATAGTGGATTCTTCAATTATCATTATTTTAAAAGGGCATATCTAAATAGTAGGCAACAATATACTTATGTGGTAGTCCTTTCATTCTCGTTTCTTTATTAGGCCCTCTTTTATCAATTCCTTAATAACGAGTTCAGTTATTTCACTTTTAAAAACAAATTCTTTGTCCAGAGTTGAAACATAGGCTTTCAAACGCATTTTGAGAATTGACCTCCGGTCTTTAAACTCATTGAAAAATAAAACTACAACAGGTTTATTCAGATAAATGTATTTTGAAACAAGTGCGGCTTCAGTAGCAATCTTCCTTACTTGTTCAGTATCGATATTGATAGGTAAATAGATTTCAGTGACTACCTGGCAATTGTTTTCGCCTGAATTAGAGTTGGATACATATTGCATCATAAATTCACTATTGGGGATAGTGATAACAGAATCATCCGGTGAAACAACTTTTGTAGAACGAATACCAATTTCAATTACTTCTCCATAAAACTTTCCTGCTTCAATTTTATCCCCAATCTGAAATGGTCGGTCGAACATCACCACCAAACCGCCAAAAACATTTTTAAGTAGATCTTGTGAAGCAAAACCAACAGCTACGCCGACAGATGCCATAAAAGCAAAAATTGTTGCAGCCGGTGGACTGTAAATTCCCACTATTATTATGTAGATTACAAAAGCCCAGCTCAAGATCCTAATTATTGGGATTATTCGCTTAATGGTAAACTCGCGTTTCTTATTTCTATTAGCGATGTTATTGAGCAGGTTAAGCACCAGGTTGATAATTAAATAACCTGCAATCAATGTAATAATCGTCCAAATAATATTTGAAACTGAAATTATATCGGAAAGTTCAGGTGGTCGGAATGATTCCCGATTGGTCTGACTGGCCTTAACCGTATCATTTTCTATTAAATCATCAACTAATTCGGAAGTTGATTCACCAGTTACGTTGTTGCTCGCATTTTCTATAACTACCGAAATAGAATCCTTGTTCTGGCAATAACCATTTTGTAAAGAAAAAACGAACACGACAAAAAGAACGGATGCCAGTATAGTAGTACGCTTGTTATTATAGATGTTAAAGTAGCTCATGTTCGAAAATCATTAAATTAATGCAATAAGTTTAAGATATACAGCTCGTTTATAACCTGGCTGTAGATTAGCGGATTTATTAAATAATAATCTTGAGCCATTACAAGCAATCCATCATCCTTCATTTGGTCGAGATGAAGTTTACTTAACTCCAGGTTCTGGTTAAACTTGCTGGCATGCCCTTCAATGGCTATCCCATTAGTAACTAAAATATTCTTTAGGGTAATCATTTTTGACAGCGAAACAGATTTAATGAAATTATTTTTTATTTCACTAATCTGCTTAATATATATCGTATCATTTTCAAGTCGTGATGCAGAGCGTAACCAATATAAAAATGCCTGCGACAAGTTGTTGTTATTAAACTCGGTTAAGCTTTTAAAATAGCTCTCCTCAAGTTCGAGTTGTAATTTTTCGGCACTTAACTTTTTTGCTCTGATAAAAGATTTTTTTTCTGGAAGGGGTTCGTAAATCAATCGAAAACCACTGATGTTATGACGTTTCTCGATAATATGTTTAAGATCTTCAGCTTTGATGTCGGTCATCATTATATGATAAGCAAAATAATCAGAAATATTAAAGGATTTATCGATGTAATACCACGAATACAAATGAGCAGAGACAATCCAGAAGACCTGTGAATTGGTCTCCGAGATCAGTTTCATGGTCTTCATTAAGTATTTAAAGCCATTTATTTCTGTAGTGAATAACCTGGCTAATCCATCAATTGCTAATATGGTATTCTTACTGCCAGATGCAGAAGCTTTTGTATTATGCTTGTCGGCAACCAGGGCTTCAATTTCGTTGTAAAACATCTCCGGTGTTTTGTTTACTTCATGGAAATCGAGTAATATTACCTCTTCATTTTGAATCTTTGTCTTTAAAAACCAATTCAAAATAGTAGTTTTTCCTGAGCCTTTCTCACCGATAATAACCACAGGAGCAAATCGTCCTTCTTTCCATTTATTATATGCATTTAACATCATTTCAGCAGGTTTATCGCGCCTGATAAAAAGTTCAAAAGATGTTAATGGTTCAATGTTAAATAAGCGTTGATAGATGTAAGGTAATTTATTAATAGCTACCTCGGTGGCGGCCAGATAATCTGAAGTATCAGAAGTAATAAATTGCTGTTTTACCTCTACTTTAAATTGTTTGCCAATTTTTTCAGAAGACTTCCATAAAAAAGCAACACCCTTATTGAAATTGCCTACAGCGATAGGTAGTATGTTCTTTACTCTGTTTACGATATTTAGCCTAATCTCATTTGATTTTGCAATAGCCTGCGATTTAACTATCCTCATATTAATCTGGGAGGCACTTTCTGAATCAGCAATTGAGGTAATTTCAGTTACGAATTGGTCAATTGAAGTTTTAAGGGTTTCAACTTCATTTTGAATAAAAGTATAATGCAGCTTGTATATTTCTTCCAACTTATTCTCTGCCCTTGCAATCCCCTCAATAGTAATATTTGCTGATTCCTGAATTTGGCTTTCTTTCTCAAAAAAGGAAATCGAGGAATCAATGGCAAAATCAATAATTTCAGATATTTCGCCTATCTTTTTTTCAAATGACTGTACATGATATATAAATGTAGTTTTCAAGTTTGGAAATACTGCCTTAAGTTGAGGTAATAATTCGTATCCTACTAACTCATGAGGTGAAATAGTTTGAAAATCTGATCTTTCAATAGGTCGGTTGTATTCCGGCCTATTGGTAACAACCCGCTTGTCAGATATCTCATCAAAGTTTGATAATATATCAGTTTCGATGCTATCAATGGCTTTGGGAATTTCTGATGTGATAATAATTTCCTTTAAAGAAGGGATAAATTTTAATCTGAATTTTCGTTTGAATTCAGCTTTGGCATCTGTAAAGTGCTGCTTAAACTTTGACTTTGTTTTTTTTTCAGATTTTTCAACGTTCAATTTTAACTCTTCCAACGATGCATCTATTAATTCAATAATTTCCTCAACCGGCTTATTATAGCGGGAATCCATCATCTGTGAAAAATTAAAGAATTGTTTTAGAATATTGAACCTGAAGGAGTTTATTTCCAGATCCAGTTTCCAATCCTCGGCGAGAAGAAAAATGGCATTTTGCCAGTTTTGTTGGTTTTTAATCATTTTATTAACCAACTGTTCCCCCTCTTTTTCAATGTTAATTCTGCTATTATAGGTATCGTTATCGATAATTCTTCCAGAGCCAAAATCGATTAAAATATTACTGATTTTGGTGTTTATTCCTTCAAGAATTTTATCTTTTGATGTACTAAATTCATTGATGAGTTTCTTTATTTCATCAATTTGATAGGCCATATTTAAGATTTCAGCAGCCGAATCAATTTGAAAATTTATTGATGCAAAATGACTAAATTGTTCAATTCGTTTCTTGTCGAGGTTCCATAGATGATTAAGCAGAGAAACAAGATTTGAAATAAAAGTATTATAGAGGTCAAATTGATTTTTAAGATTATCAAGAATTAAATAGTAAAAGAAGAAATTTCGGTTTGGAAATTGTTTGTAAGATGATAGCGAGGTACCATCACTTTCGGATTTGAATCCCACCGTTGATTTTGGCTGAAACTTAGATATGAGCAACGAAATACTACCTTTCTTTTTCTTTGAACGTACAATCCTGATCTGTTCGTGGATAGATTCGTTTTCAGGAATAAACTCCAATTGCTCGTATGCATCAACAATGTACTTATGTATCGTTTCTTTCGGCAATGAATGTGTTGTTTCCTTAATAGTTTCTTCTATCAATGAAAAAATGGTTTTACTGAAACGTTCGTTTTCATAGAGAAGAGCTTGCAATGAGTCAATTTTTATCGCTTCCGCTGAATTTGTATTGTATTCATCTAAACTTTTAATAAACCGATCACTAAAATCCTGAAATAGCTGTGCTTCCAGATTCAAGGCTGTACCAATCGTTTCAGTAGTTAATTTACTCAGATTCGTATCGAGTTTTGAATAGTCGAAATCTTGTTTAATTTTCATTTTAATTCCACATTTTATGTTAGTGGTTATGTATTGTTTGTTTCATATAAAGTTTACAACTGGTGTAAAGAAGTATTGGTAAAACTCCTCATACATCTTACTTTGACCTAGTTTTTTGTTGCAATTCCATTTAGCCATTTACCTCCTATCCCTTATATCCCCTATATCCCTTATACCCTTTATATCATCTTCTTAGATGGTGGATTCTTTAATCTTCATTTTAAATCCACCTTCTTTGATGGTGGTTATGTATTGTTTGTTTCATATAAAGTTACAACTGGAGTAAAGGAGTATTGGTAAAACTCCTCATACATCTTACTTTGACCTAGTTTTAGCCATTTACCTCCTATCCCTTATACCCCCTTATATCCCCTTATACCCCTTTATATCATCTTCTTAGATAGTGGATTCTTTAATTGTAATCATTAATTGATTAGTATAATTTGACTAGTCTAGAATAAATGAATGCAATGGAACTAAAACCTTAAAACCACTTTCTCTTTCTGAAATAAAGTAACATTCCAGAAGCAATTGTTATTATTACTCCCCACATAATAAAATAACTGTATTTATAATGAAGCTCAGGAACAACTTCAAAGTTAGTTCCGTAAATTCCGGCAATGAAAGTAATTGGTATAAATACTACCGAGAAAATTGTTAGGAACTTCATTATATCATTCAGCTTACTACTTATGGTTGTATGGTATATATTTAACTGGTCAGACAATATTTCTCGATAGCTGTCAGATGAATCGCTAGCCTGATCAATATTATCCTGAAGTTCTTTAAAGTGTATATAAGTGCCTTCATCAACTAAATCGGATTCAATCTTAGAAAGAGCCAATATCATTTCCTTTGCTGGCTTTATATTCTTTCTCAAAAAGTTCAGTTCACGCTTGTAGTTATTAATCTCACTAATAAGTGATTGTTTGGGTTCAATGGCTAAATCTTCTTCAAGGTTTTCAATTTTTTCACCCAATACACTTATCACATAAATATAATTGTCGATAACAATGTCGAGTAATGCAAATGCCAAATAATCCGTTCCTGAATTTCGTATTCTCTTTTTTTGCTTCCTGATACGTTCTCTAACCGGTTCAAAAACATCTCCTCTTCTCTCTTGAAAAGAGATAAGCACTGATTTGGTTATTATTAAGCTAAGGTTTTCAACGCTAATTAAATCTGTTTCAGGATCTAGTTGTAGCATTTTAATAGATATAAAAATACAGTTTTGATGATCTGTAACTTTTGGTCTTGTTCTGGTGTTCATTACATCAGCCAGAATAAGACTGTCGAGATTAAATCCTTTTGAAATTTCTTCCATAATAGATACATTATGAAGTCCATCAACATTTAACCATGTTACAGTATCCTTTTCTTGAAATTCAAGGGCTTCCTGTACCTTGCTTATTGCATTTTCCTCTAAATTTTGAGAGTCATAGTCAATAATGCGTAAAGTTATTTCATCAGTCTTTTGTCTTCCTCTAAACAATAACTCATCAGGCGAAACACCAATTTCTTGTTTCGGTTTTTTTAAAAATCTAGCCATCGTTTTTAATTTTCATTTTAAATCCATCTTCTTAAATAGTGGATTATTTGATTATTAATTACTTTTCAAACAAAATTATTCTTTATCCTACTTTGGTGAAATTTTTATGAATTTATAAGAAATAGGAAATATTCCACTAGAATAAACACTAAAACCCAGTACGTCCATGTTGCAATATACATCTTCATAAAGTGATTTATCTCTTGTAAGCCAATCTACTGAGTAAAATCCGTTTGTAGCAGTGTGGTTAAATACGGCCTTAACTTCTCCACTTTGCCAATCCATAAAATTCTTTGCACCTGATAGATAAATTGCTATATACCCATCCTCCTCTGGATTTTTTATTACACCAATAATATATTTTCCACCTTTAATATCTTCAAATGAAAGACGAACCCTTTCGTAAATACCTTCAATAGGGGCTAACCTGCCTTTATTTTCATCGTAATACCTGTTTAGCCTTTCCTTTGTCCATATTGTGGGATTTGATGGAAGTTGCAGCTGATTAGACGTTTTGTATGCTCCCTTAGTATTAACAATACTTTGCCAGTCTCCCATGAGTTTTTTCTCCACATTAGTAAATTTGCTATAATTAAACTTTTTGTCGGAAGTAAATGAAAAAACATCTCCATTGCATGTTACAAAAGAAATCGTCATGTTTGAAATGGAATTTTTATTTATATCACCACCAAACATTACCATGGTGTATTCGCAATAGGAGTTAATAGAAATATTAAGTTCTGTTTTTTCAGAAGATGTAAGTGCAACATATTCAAACCCCATTTGCAGTAAATACTTTTGTGCCAGAAAATAAAACCCTGCAATTCCTTCTTGCTTATCTACTTGTTCTTGATTTAGAGCGTTTAACCCTATTTCAGCATACTTTACACCTGAAATGTACTTATCAAATGATAATTCAGGGTTTGATGAAAAAGCTGGCTTCTGATTTTGGCTATAGCCACTAAAAGTTAAAGTGGTAATAGCTACTATGGATAATATTATTATTTTCATTTCTTTTATATTTTATGATAGTTTATTAAATTTTTTTCTCTAAAGTTAATCAATTTACCAATATATCAGGCTTGGTATTAATCGAATTCTCGAACGACATAACTTTTAGAATTGTTTTGCACTCTCAAAAATATATTTCATTCCATCTTAATTTGAATTATTTTCCCTTCCTCATTAATTCTAATAATCTGCGAAAGATGGTTTTTTGACACTTGCATCCTGTATACAGAATTGATCATTCCGGGTGCTTCAATTCGTTCTTTATATTCTGACCAATTCCATGATCCAAACTCGGATTCTTTTAACTCAGTAGTAATGTTTTCTGGCAAACTGTTAACTTTGGTTCGGGTTTCAAACCAACTTCCATATCGATTAAATATAGCTCTGCTATTTTCATCCCTGTTAAGGAATTCTACTTCATAATATGAAGGTTGATCAAATTTGTAAATAGCTACAGTTCTTGGTTTATACCAGCCATTATACATTGCCGGACCATAATCTTCATACCAATATGTAATGCTGGTTATATACCACATTTTTACAATAGCCTGGGGATATCTTGTTTTAAATTCAACCCTTACATTTTTTGGTACACTATTAGTTTCAATCAATTGCCTGTATGTTTTAACATTCTGACCATTAAAATATAATGCAGAGGTAAGGAAAACAATAAATAATATAATTTTTTTCATATTGTAAGATTCTGATTTATTAATTTAGATAGTATGTTAATATTTCTTATATGTGTTTTAATTTCCAAATAATGTTTGGGCTCTATTATCTTTAGCCTCTTCAACTTTACTGATAAAACTTTCTCTTTCTTCAAAGTCAAGCCATCGGATTTGGAAATCAATAGTCAGATTATTGGAATAAAAAGAAAACACTTTCTTTACTGAAAGAAAGAATGAAACAATATACACAATTGCTGTTGCTATTGAAAAGTAAAATACTATTTCCGCAGTCTCAGGTCCAATGTGTACATCTCCTAAAAATAGAATTATTAATTCTGAGTTAAACAGAAAATTATTGAGCAAGTAAACAGCAAGGTTAATAAGGGTAAAATAGATGAATGCTTTTCTTAAATACTTGTATTGTCTGATTGTTCTCAATTCACAAGCTGTAATTTCTGCAAGCATAATGCTTTTTATACTGCTGCCAATAAAACTTTTATTAAGCTCACGTAATCTGTGAGTAGTTAGAAGTAATTGTTTATTTTTTGACTCCCAGATTATACGTTCGTTATAAATTAGTTTCATACTTTTAGTTTGTTTAAATCATAGGTATTATTATTACCATTAATTCAAAATATTGTTGAATTATTATTCCTAATTATATTCATATAAACGTAAAGGAATGAGAGAATATAGATTATCGCAAGATACAATTTTTTAGCTATTCAAACCAACCACTTTTTTTGAATATGTATATCATCACAGCAAATATGGAAATCATTATTGTAAGTATTATGAAATATCCCCATCTCCATGATAATTCTGGCATATATGAAAAATTCATTCCATAAACCCCGGCAATAAACGTTAAAGGAATAAAGATTGAAGCAACAACCGTAAGCGTTTTCATAACTTTATTCATTCGATGACCTTGCATTGAGAAAAACATATTTGTATTACTATCCAACCTAAGCTCTATTTGTTCACAGTCGTCAATTAGAGATAAACACATATCCTTTAAATCAAAGAAATATTTTACATGTTTTTTGTCAATGAAGCCAAATTCTTCTCGCTCTATTTTTACTATGAAATCTTTTATTGGAATGATTGTTTTTTTAATTTGATGAACCTGACGTCTTTGGACTTCAATTGTTTTCAATAATGAAGGTGGAGGATCTAGTTCTTGGTCAATTAAACTAAATTTATCAGATTGATTTTCAACATTATTTACTGCACTACAAAAATTATCTAAAATTGATTCTATCAACAGATATAACAAGTAATCAGGGCCACGTTCACGGAGTATACCAACATTGTTGCGTATTCTTTCCCTAACATGAGTAAAATAGTCAGCTTTTTTTTCTTGAAAAGAGACTAAGTAGTTCTTACCCAAAATGAAACTAATTTGCTCCTTCTCAAAGCCAAATTGATCGGAAAAAAGTATCGACTTTAACGAAAAAAACCAATGGTTTTCATACTCTTGAGACTTTGGTCGCTGGTTAATATCAACAATATCTTGAATAGCTAATTGATGAATGCCTATCTTATTACAAATACTTTTAATTTGCTCAACGTCATGTAAACCATGTATATTAAGCCAGTATCTTTTATTGGTGTCTGCAAAACCATCAAATTTTTCAAAAATAAAATCAGGGTCCTCTGTATATTCACTTTGATTGTAGCTGAATAACTGAAGATGTATCTTATTTGAATGTTTAATACCTGTATAAACCGGAACTAATGGATTCACTTTTTTTCTATCCAATATTTTCCTCGCCATTGTTAATATCTTTTTTGTACACAATTGTTCTATAAGGAAATGGTATCTCTACACCTTCTTTATCAAACCTTTCTTTTACGGATTTCAATAAGTCACACTTAATAACAAATGCGCTGTCATTATCATCAGCCCAAATATATGCTTTGAGGTCCACTGAGAAGTCTGAGAGTGAGATAACTCTCACAATTACAAATGGTTCATTATTCTCAATTTCTTGTATGGAACGGCCGTCAATTACAAAAGGATGCTTTAGTGCTTCATCACGAATTATTTCTGTGGCTTTATCAATATTAGAATCATAGCTAATTGAGAATACAATATGTTTTCTAATCTTCTCATCCTGAATATTACTATTAATAATTGTTTCCTCACTAATAATGCTATTAGGCATTATAATTCTTCTATTTTCATAGTCTTTTATCATTGTGTGTCTTAGTGTGATCTCTTCAACAACACCCTTCTGGCCGTCCTTAAATTCTATTATATCTGAGATTTTAAAAGGTCTGAATATTAGAATAAATAACCCGCTTACGATATTGGCAAATGCTTTCTGAGATGCAAATCCTACAATAATGGCCAAAATTCCGACACCGGCAAAGAGCGCTGAAGCTATTGATTGCAAATAGGGTATTTTATAGAAAACAAAAATTGTTGCACCTGTATAAAGTAAAAAACCAACCGAATTTTTAATAAATGAGAAATTTGTGGGATCTACATTAAGTTTTTTAGAATACTTAGTAATGAATAATTTGAGTAGCTTCCTGAAAATAAATGTTAGGATAATTGCAACCGAATAGGTTACTGTAATTAAAATCCAATAAGTATTTATAATTTCCATCTATTATTTCTTGCGTTTCCTAAAATCTAATTTCAAGATGCAAAATTAATCAATATCTGTAATCAAAATAATTTACTTTGATTTCTACTTAAACTCAGGAGATTTAATCTTCATTTTAAATCCACCTTCTTTGAGGGTGGTTATGTATTATTTGTTTCACATAACGTTTTCATCCGGAGTAATGGAGTAATGGGTATTAGTAAAACTCCTCAAGACATCTTTTTGTTTGATTCGTTGACTCTGTCTCGTCCTGAATTTAGTTTTCAACGTTATAACACAATGATCCATTTCTCCAACCTGCCTGCCGGTTTAATTGCCTCAGGCATGTCAGGCAGGCACTCCAATGCTCCATACCAATGCCTTTCCATTGAAGCGCCCTATGGGTACAATCCAAGTCCACCTTCTTATTAGTGTATATGGTTTATTTTACTGATTAGTTTTTCCCGGTTTATACCTTTGTTGCATATATTTGGAACGGAAAACCAATAATGTGGCGAAATTAACCACTATTACGGCTCCAAGAATAATCGCAAGCAAGAGCCAATCCTGATTATACTCTGTTCTGATACGGATATAGTATATTAATGACCTGATCCATTCCAAACCTGAAAGTATCAATGCTATCTGCACTATACGTGCTGAGATCTTGCTTTTCCATATTAGAATAAATGGAATTGCTATACTAACAAGTTGCAAGATGAACATATTTGCACGTCCAAAATGAACTGCCATCAACAATGAACATATAATTATTGGTAGTATTAGGAGGAATTTTTTCATTATTCTCTCAGTGTTAGATTAGTTACAATATTCCTAAAAAACAGGACAGCTTAAAAGTAGATAAATTATACTAATTTTAAACTGTCAATTATAAAGAAAATGCAGATTTGTTTAGCCCAAAAGTAGCAAAATAAAAAGTCCTTTAGTGTTTTTTAAAAAAGTCCTCATGCAATACGGGTTGTATATCCCATTAGTTTGTGTTGTGATTTTCACAATGCTCGATATAAGAGCAGGGGAGAACTTGAAATGGAATAGATACTTACTGGAGAATTTATTGGTAATTGGCATTGGTTATCAAATGATATTTTTTGGCATATTTCATATATTCTTTGGGGTGACTCGTCCTGAATTTAGTTTTCAACGTTATAACACATCGATCCATTTCTCCAACCTGCCTGCCGGTTTAATTGCCTCAGGCATGTCAGGCAGGCACTCCAATGATCCATACCAATGCCTTTCCATTTAAGCGCCCTATGGGTGCAATCCAAGTCCACCTTCTTAGATGGTGGATTCTTTATTGTAATGATTCATAATCAGGCAAAAAAAAGAAATATTTTATATATAGTTATTCTTGGTGATATTTATTACTTTTAACGCATCATTATCAAGAAATTATTTTTTTAACAATATATTAATTGATTGTTGATAGGTAAACTAAGTACTCTACTGCGGCTTCGTAAAATGAAAATAAAATACATATAATGAGCCAACAAGCACTAAGTGATATCGATTTTGAGCAAATTTTTGATCTATCTCCCGACAAAATCTGCATTCTTGACATTGACCATAATATAATCCGAGCCAATAAGGCAATTGCTGAACGTTTTGGTGTTTCTGGTGAGGAGCTTATTGGAACAAAATGTTTTCAGGGCGTGCACCAGATGGATGAACCACCTTCTTTTTGTGTGTTATCACAAATGCTAAAAGAGGGGAAGAAGATTACAAAGGATAGCCCATTGAATGTCTGGATGGATATTTCTCGGTCACTGCTTCACCATTGCACGATAACAAGGGTACTATTATTGGGGCAATCCATATTGCACGGGACATTACTGAGCGAAAACAGGCAGAAGAAAAACTGCAAGCTAGTGAAGCTAAATATCAGGCTATCTTTGAATCTACAGGAACTGCAACTTTGATTGTTGAAGAAGATAATACTATCATAATGGCAAACATTGAATGTCATTCTGTTACAGGATATACTGCCGATGAGCTTACCGGACAGAAATGGATTCAATATGTTTCTCCTGAGAGTTTGCAGGAAATGATGAAAAATCACCAATTCAGACTTCAGAATCCAGAATTGGCTCCAAAAAAATATGAAGCAAAACTTATCAATAAAAAGGGAGAAAGAAGGGATGCCCTTTTTGATATCAGTATCATACCTGGCACTAAACAAAGTATTGTTTCTATTTTAGACATCACCGAGCGTAAGAAGGCGGAAGAAAGTTTGATAAATTCCGAAGAGCGTTTCAGACAATTAACAGAAAATTCTCAGGAATGGATTTGGGAAGTGGATTTAAATGGTTTATACACTTATAGTAGTAACATATCAGAAAAGTTGCTAGGTTATCAACCTGAAGAAATAATCGGTAAGAAACATTTTTTCGACTTTTTTATTCCTGAAGAACGGGAAGAATTGAAGAATGCTGCTTTCGAAGTGTTCGAACAGAGAAAACCATTTCGGGAATTTATTAACCATAATTTAACCAAAGACGGGAACATTGTAATTGTTTTAACAAGTGGCGTTCCCATTGTTGATAATAACGGAAATCTTATTGGTTACAGAGGTGTAGATGTCAATATTACCAAACGCAAACTGATGGAAGAGAAGCTGAGGGAGAGTGAAAAAAACTATCGACTGTTGGCAGAATCATCACCCGAAATGATTTACTTAATTGACAAAGATGGATATATTAAATATGTTAATTCCGCTGCTGCGGCAAATTTCAATCAAGCTGCAAAAAATCTTTTCGGAAAACATCTTACAGAAGTTTTCCCTCCTGATATTGCAGCAGCCCATATAGAACAGATAAAACAAGTTTGTGAAACCAAGCAAAAAATTCAGAAAGAAATTGTTGAGGAGTTCCCGATTGGTAAATTATGGATTGATGTGTATTTAGCACCCTTGCTTAACAAAAGGGGTGATGTTGTTGAGGTCCTTGGGTTATCTAACAATATCACCGAACGTAAGCGAGCAGAAGAAGAAATAAAACAAAAAAACGAAGAGCTTAAATTAGCTAATGCCACAAAAGACAAATTCTTCTCCATAATAGCCCACGACCTTAAAAGCCCCCTCAATTCCATTGTTGGGTTTAGCAATTTATTGATGGAAAAAGTTAGGGAAAAAGATTATGATAGTGTTGAGAAATATTCAGGGATAATTAAGCAGTCATCAAATCGTGCATCGGATTTGTTAATTAATCTTATGGAATGGTCACTATCGCAAACCGGCAGAATGGATTTCAATCCTGAATATTTCGAAATAACTAATCTCCTTAACGAAACGTTACCTTTATTCGATGATATTGCAGGACAAAAAACAATTACCATAACTAAAGATTTTCACTTTAGCACTCTTGTTTTTGTGGATAAAGCTATGATTAGCACAGTACTAAGAAACCTGATTTCGAATGCAATAAAATTTACTCATCCAGGCGGTGAAATAGTAATCTCAACTAAGAAAAATCAGGGAGAACTCACTGTTTCGGTAGGCGATAACGGAGTTGGAATACCAAAAGCCATGATCCAAAAAATCTTCCACATCGATGAAAACTATTCAACATCAGGTACCAATAAAGAAAAAGGGACTGGCTTAGGGTTAATACTCTGTAAAGAATTTATCGAAAAAAATAAGGGAAATATTTGGATGGAAAGCGAAATAGGGAAAGGATCAACCATTTATTTCACTTTACCAATAGATACCAAAACAAAAGAAAAAAATGATATTGAAAAGATAATTCCGGAGGAAGATAATCATATCAATCAGGAAGTTTCTGGACTGAAAATATTAATTACTGATGACGACGAAACATCCCTGCAACTAATTTCAATAATAGTGCAAAAATTCGGTAAAGAATTGTTATTCGCACAAAATGGTAAAGACGCTGTTGATGCTTGCCATAAAAACCCTGATATAGATTTGATATTGATGGATATTAAAATGACCGTAATGGATGGATTGGAAGCCACCCGACAAATTAGAAAATTTAATACAGATGTAATAATCATTGCTCAGACAGCTTTTGGACTTCCTGGCGACAGAGAAAAGGCAATTGATGCCGGATGTAACGACTATATTTCAAAGCCAATTCACAAAGATAAATTGATCTCATTAATTCAAAAGTATTTCAATAAATAGGTACAAAATTAATAAAGAAAAACGACAATTATTAAAGTCGTTTAAAACACGAACTGGCTCGGATTTAATGGAGTCGGATTTTCAAAAGAAGTTATGGAAAACTTGTTTAAGCTTTTGGTCGTGGAGTGGAGCATTATGATCAAAATGTAGGATTAAGTTTAAAAGCAGCAAAAATGATTATTGACGCACACAACGGAGAAATACATGTTAATAATTTACCGCAATCAGGTGCCTCGGTAAAGTTAGTTTTGTCAAATAACGGATGTTGAGATAAAATTTAACTCCCCTCTGTACATATTTAATCTTCATTTTAAATCCATCCCTCGTCCGCGTTTGCAACGCGGATGCTCTCTATCTCCCGGGATGGTAACATATCGCGGATATCACCAATACTACAAAAAACAATAAAATGCAACATTTTACAACACCTCACTCGTCCGCGTTTGCAACGCGGATGCTCTCTATCTTTCGCGGATGGTAACATATCGCGGATATCACCAATACTACAAAAAACAATAAAATGCAACATTTTACAACTTATTTTTTTGTATCTTAGCAAAAGCTGCAACGATCAATCACTGTAATGCTGAAAAAAACAGGAAACGCACTATAGATAATTGTAGCAGCCCACTCATTTAAAAATAAATTACCCCCATGGCCACAAAAAAACCCAAGCCCGATCCCAAAAAGAAAAAGGCAAAAACCTCACCAAAAGATACGGCAATCGCAAACAAAGCAGCCAGCGACTTCCGCATCGTGGGCATAGGAGCCTCCGCAGGCGGGCTTGAAGCATTAGAACAGTTTTTTGGCAATATGCCTATTGACAATGGGATGGCCTTTGTAGTAATACAGCATCTCGATCCGAAACACAAAGGTATTATGCCCGAATTACTTCAACGTATTACATCAATGAAAGTGATACAGGCAACAGATCGAGTTAAAATAGTACCAAATTGTGTTTATGTTATCCCTCCCAATAAAAGTATGTCGATATTAAATGGGGCTTTACATTTATTTGATATTGTTGAAAACCAGGGAATTCGTTTGCCCATAGATATTTTCTTCCGGTCGCTGGCTGAAGATACGAAGGAAAAAAGTATTGGTATAATACTGTCAGGAATGGGGTCGGATGGCAGCCTTGGACTAAAAGCGATAAAAGAAAATAATGGCATTGTTTTGGTTCAGGATCCTGACTCGGCAAAATTTAATGGTATGCCGCAAAGTGCTATTGAATCAGTTATAGTTGATATTATTGCTTCTGCTGATGAATTGCCATCTAAATTAATTGAATGCCTTAAGTTTATTCCATCTTCCTCAAAAACTTCCGTAAACGATAAACAAAACATATCCAGTATTGAAAAAGTAATAATACTACTTCGACAACAAACAGGGCATGATTTCTCGCTTTATAAAAAAAATACATTATTGCGACGTATTGAACGCCGAAAAGGAGTTCACCAAATTGATAATATCAGGCATTATATTCTTTTTCTTCAGGAAAACCCTGAAGAAATTGAAATCCTATTCAGGGAATTACTAATTGGTGTTACGAGTTTTTTCCGTGATAAAGAAGTGTGGGAAATGCTTAAAGAAAAGATAATGCCGGATATTATTAAAGAATCACCAAATGGAAGTATACTAAGAGCATGGGTACCTGCATGTTCAACAGGTGAGGAGGTTTTTTCGTTAGCAATTGTATTTAAGGAAGCATTGGAAACTACTACAAGTAGAAAAAATTTAACCCTTCAAATATTTGCCACCGATTTGGATAATAATGCAATAGAAATTGCCCGTAAGGGTTATTTTTCAAAAAACATTATTTCTGATGTGTCAAACGAAAGGATTAAGAAGTACTTTACAGAAGAGGAAAATGGATACCGTGTAATAACATCCATCCGCGAAATGATTGTATTTGCCCCACAAAATGTGATTAAAGACCCTCCTTTTACCAAACTCGATATTCTTTCGTGCCGTAATATGCTAATTTATATGGAGCCTGAATTGCAGAAAAAAATAATTACCCTGTTCCATTATAGCCTGAATTCGCAGGGAATTATGATTCTTGGTACAGCTGAAACCCTTGGGGTTGAAACTGAGGGATTTAAAGAACTTAGCCCGAAATATAAAATATACAAAAACTCATCAACATTACTTTCCGGTAAACTTATTGATTTTCCAACTTCCTTTTATAGCTCAAAGACAGATGATTCAAGTAAGAAAATACCACAAAAAGATGTTGGCAATATTCAAACACTCGCCGATCAGTTAATACTGCAGGGGTATTCACCTGCAAGTGTAATAGTTAACAACAAAGGTGATATTATTTATATTACAGGTAGAACAGGCAAATACCTCGAACCGCCTGCCGGTAAAGCCAACTGGAATATATTTGCAATGGCACGTGATGGGTTAAGACAAGTACTTCCGGGAGCTTTCCGCAAAACAATTGCTAACTGTGACGCACATAAAGTTTCATCAATTAAAGTTGGGATAAATGGAGGAACACAGTATGTAGATATTATAGTTCAGCGTATTGAAAACCCAAAACCACTCAGGGGCTTAATATTAATTGTTTTTAACGATATTAAAGATTATCAACCGGTTAAGGACAATATAACAGACGAGGGTAAGGTAAAGTCAACAGGAAGATTAAGAGAGTTGGAGATTGAACTACAAAGAAGCTATGATGAACTTCAGAGTACAAACGAAGAAATGCAAACATCTCAGGAAGAATTGAAATCTACCAACGAAGAGTTGCAATCAACAAATGAAGAGCTGCAGTCAACAAACGAGGAGCTAACAACTTCAAAGGAAGAGATGCAAAGCCTTAACGAAGAACTTCAAACAGTAAATATTGAACTGCAGAGTAAAATTAATGATTATAAGAGGGCAAATGATGATATGAAAAATTTGCTCAACAGTACCGAGCTCGCAACACTGTTTCTTGATAAAGATCTAAATATAAGGCGATTTACAGATCAGGTAACCCATATATTTAAGCTTCGTAGTAGCGATATTGGCAGGCCATTTACCGACATTGTTTCTTACTTAAAATATCCCGATATCAGTAAGCATGCCAGTAGCGTATTAAAAACACTAATATCTAACGAAACTTCAATAGAAACTGAAGATGGCAGTTGGTACGATGTACGAATTATGCCCTATCGAACTATCGACGACCGCATTGATAGATTAGTTGTAACGTTCACAGATATAACTGTTGCTAAGAAACTTGAGATTGAACTAAAGGAAGTTAACAAAAAGCTGAGAAGTAATTCGAATGAAGAGTGAAATTTAAAATTGTAGTAGTTGTTTTTTAATGCAAAATGGACGTAGTTTATGAAAAAAGCAGAAAGTATACCGGAAAAAACCCCCTTACGTAAAAAAGCTGAAAGTTTGCTAAAAAAGCAATTTTTAAAAAATGACATGAATTTGCCGGAAGCAGATTTACGTAAGTTGTTACATGAGCTACAAGTCCATCAAATTGAGTTGGAACTACAAAACAAGGAACTCAATACAGCGAGGACAGATGCCCAAGTTCTAAAAGAAAAATTTATCGAATTATACGATTTTGCCCCCATCGGATATTTCACATTATCAAAAAAAGGAGATATTATTGGACTTAATTTGCAGGGAGCTAAATTACTGGGTAAGCACAGGAAACATCTTATAAATTCAAGTTTTACTCTGTTTGTTTCCAGGCCTGCCAGGCCTGCCTATTTAAAGATGTTGGAAAAAGTAGTATCCAATAGTACCAAGGAATCCTGTGAAGTAATTTTGGATATTGATAACAAAGAACTATCTTATTTGTTACTCAGTTGTACTTATAGTGAAAAAAGCGATAACTACTTATTAACAGCAACAGATATTACAAAACAAATACAAATTGGTAATGCTTTGCTTAAAAGTGAAGAACGATTTAGCCTTGCAATGAAAGCAGCTAATGATGGGATATTTGATTGGAATCTGGAAACAAACGAAATCTACTATTCACCTCGATGGAAAGAAATGCTTGGTTATGAAGATCATGAATTGCCCAATGATTTTTCTGTTTGGGAAAAGACAACGGATCCGGTAGATGTTAAAAAATCATGGGAATTACAACAGAAACTCATTACAAAGCAAATTGACCATTTTGTTATAGAATTTAAAATGAAGCATAAAGATGGTCATTGGGTAGATATTCTCTCAAAGGCAAAAGCCATTTTTAATGATGAAGGAAAAGCAATTAGAATTGTTGGAACCCATACAGATATTACAAAACGAAAAGAAATTGAAAAAGAATTAATCATCGCCAAAGAGAAAGCTGAAGAAAGCGACCGCTTGAAATCAGCCTTTCTGGCCAACATGAGCCACGAAATAAGAACCCCAATGAATGGTATCCTTGGTTTTGCCGGATTGTTGAAAGAACCCAACCTGTCAGGCGAAAAGCAGCAAGAATATATCCAAATTATTGAAAAGGGTGGTGCACGAATGTTGAATATCATCAGCGAAATTGTGGATATATCGAAGATAGAATCAGGCCTAATGAAGGTGGCTTTTTCTTCTACTGATATAAACAAGCAAATCAGCGACCTATATAATTTCTTCAAACCGGAAGCTGAAAATAAAGGATTACAGTTATCTGTTAAAAGAAGTCTGCCAAACCAACAGTCCATCATAACAACAGACTCAGAAAAATTGAATGCCATCCTTACCAACCTAATCAAAAATGCTATCAAATACACCGATGTCGGAACCATTGAATTCGGGTATACTGTAGAGACACATCACGATGTATCTCTCCAATTTTATGTAACCGATACAGGTATTGGTATTCCTAAAGACCGTCAAGAAGCAATTTTTCAACGTTTCATCCAAGCCGATATCGCTGATAAAATGGCACGACAGGGCGCAGGTTTGGGTTTAACTATTTCAAGGGCCTACGTGGAAATGCTGGGCGGCAAAATTTGGGTAGATAGCGAACTGGATAGCCATGGGGAGGGTTCCACATTTTATTTTACAATTCCTTACCTTACCGAACCTGAAGAAAAATCGGTAGATGAGAATGTTAGTTCGCATAGTGAAACTTCCAGTCAGATTAAAAAACTGAAGATATTAATTGTTGAAGACGATCCAGTATCTGTACTATTAATTGAAGAAATGGTAGAAGAATTTAGAAGGGAGGTGTTAATAGCCATAAACGGAATTGAAGCTATAGAAAGCTGCCGGAAAAACCCTGATATTGATTTGGTACTTATGGATATCAAAATGTCTGAAATGGATGGCTATGAAGCCACCATGCAAATCCGTGTATTCAATAAAGAAGTGATAATAATTGCACAAACTGCCTATGCTCTGGTGGGAGATAAAGAAATAGCTTTAGAAGCCGGATGTAATGATTATATTTCAAAGCCGATAAATAAAGACAAATTACTTACGATGATAGGAAAGTATTTTTAGAGTATAGTACTATTTTTAATGTGTATATAGTTTATTAATTACTTGAATATAAATTAATTAAAAATTTGTGCACATATGCATCCTACTGTGGGTAGCTGCAATCTCCATTCAACCATTCTAAACCAACATGAAATACCAAACACCTCAAAAAATCAAATCAGGAAGCAAATATAAGCCCCAGCCCATGCTGCCCGCTTTATCAGCTTAAGTTGGAGACAGCGCGACACCCACCTCCACGTCCACAGCTGATCCTGCAAAAAAACATCCAAGGCGTGCAGCGCCATATCCAATATGTTTTTTTGTTTTCACACACAAAAACGTTCATTTCTCCACCCTTCTAGTCCCGGCAATACCTAATTCCGCCATCCTGCGTACCCATTGCAAATAAGTTAAGAGTTTTAGCGTCACTAAGAGTGAGGCGAAGCGTGTCTGCCAACACAGGCAGGGCATCTCAACTAAAAACAGCTATATTTACACTATCAAAGCCTAATCATAACATTATGAATTACCCTACCGAAATTAGTTTTTAATCATTATACATGGCTAAACATTAAATAATCAATATTTTATTAAAGTATTTTAAATATTTTTACTTGCGTTTATAATTACGTTGGCAACAATATTAGAAAAACTTGGAAATGATTCGTATATGGTGTATATTTGCATCAAAAACTAAAAATTATGGCGAGACAAAGTATTTCATTTACAAAACCAAATGATGATTGGTTAAAAACACAGGTGGATCAGGAAGAATATTCTAGCAAAAGTGAACTAGTCAATGATTTGATTAGACAAGCTAGAAAACAGCAAGTTCAAATTGATTGGATTAAAGCAAAATTAGAAAAAGCTGAAAATAGCGGATTCATCGACGATACAAAAGATCAGATTTTAAATGAATCAAAGACCAGACTTAATGGCTAAATATAGATTAAGTAGTTCGGCAAAAGAAGACTTGATTAGAATTCACCATTATGGAGTTGAGAAATTTGGCATGGCTCAAGCAGATAAATATTTTAATTCATTTTTTCATAGTTTTGAAATTATTGCTCAACGACCATTTTCCTTTGAATCTGTAGATTACATTAAAAAAGGTTATAGACGCTGTGTTTGTGGTTCTGATAGTATATTTTATAAAATTAATAATGATATTATCGAAATTATGGCAATAATAGGTAGACAAGATTTGAATAACATTTTATAATAAAAAATACTGTTGCCAACAAAAAATATGATTCATGCCGCAGCTAAGTAGCTCTAAGAAAATGAATTGTAAATTTGAAAAATTACAACCCACATACACTTATTGAACAAGATGCGGCGCGCATCATATTCAACACTTTATCCCAAAACGTGTACCACAATAGGAAAGTTTATAATTTCCATTAATATAGAAAACAAAACAGATGAAGTTTAAAGGAGTTATTTTTGATTTAGACGGAACACTGGTTAATTCGCTTCAAGACATTGCAGATTCAATGAATATTGTCCTTCAAAGCTACAATTACCCTACTCATAGTTATGAAGAATATATAAATTTTATTGGTAGTGGAATTAGAAGTCTTGTAATCAAATCCCTGCCTTTAACACATAATGATGAAAAACTCATTAATAGTTGTTTCAACTCGATGATTGAAGTATATCGTGACAATTGTACGCGTAAAACAAAACCATATGATGGAATTATCGAATTACTTGACAACCTAATTTCACGCAATATTAAACTGAGTGTGTTATCAAATAAGTCAGATGAGTTCACAAAGAAGATTACATTTTCCCTCTTTCCTGACTATTTTTATCATGTAATTGGTTTGAGTATTGAAACACATAAAAAACCAAATCCAATTGGAGCATTGGAAATAAGTAAAAACTTAGGAATAAAATCTGAAGAAATAATTTACATAGGAGATACTGGCATTGATATGCAAACCGCAAATAATGCAAATATGTTTGCAGTAGGTGTATTATGGGGATTTAGCCCAAAAGAAGAATTGATTTCAAATGGAGCAAAATATTTATTAAACAATCCTTTAGATTTAATTCAGATTATATGACCTTCTCAGCCTCAACCTTAAACACCCTGTCCACTGTAGTGAATATTATGTATGACTCGTCCTAAAATAAGTTAACATGTTAATAAGAATTATAATGGTACATGCAATAAACCCTGATATAAAGGGTATATCGCAGGCGTTATTACAAGACATTGGAATAATACCTCAATCAACAACTAACCCCCTCCACCTCAACCAAATTCTCTATTGGTAACCCAATTCAACACCACTAGTTCAAATCTTCCAGTCTGGCCTCTGCGCAAGCTAGACTTGGGCTCTTTATTCCTCACATTAAAGGCTTCCTGCAATTTAGTGGGGATTACTTACGTGATCCCATAGGGGAGAGTCCTACAATTGAAACCCTCAAATCTTCTGTCGAAGATTCTGTGTTTTTGTTTTTACTCACTAAAGCAAATGAATTTGCTGCATTGTTTTAGGGATTACTTACGTGATCCCATAGGGGAGTGTCCTACAAATGAAACCCTGAAATCTTCTGTCGAAGATTTTGTGTTTTTGTTTTTTGTCACTTTTGTAAATGAATTTGCTACATTGTTTTAGGGATTACTTACGTGATCCCATAGGGGAGTGTCCTACAATTGTAACCCTGAAATCTTCTGTCGAAGATTTTGTGTTTTTGTTTTTACTCACTAAAGCAAATGAATTTGCTGCATTGTTTTAGGGATTACTTACGTGATCCCATAGGGGAGAGTCCTACAATTGAAACCCTGAAATCTTCTGTCGAAGATTTTGTGTTTTTGTTTTTTGTCACTTTTGTAAATGAATTTGCTGCATTGTTTTAGGGATTACTTACGTGATCCCAGGTTGGGAGTCCTGGGCAAGCATAGAAACCCTCAAATTTTCTATCGAAAATTATGTGTTTTGTTTTATTATTCGGAACATCAAACAAGTTTGAGTTCCTCATAAAAAACAAAACCCACAATCAAAAAAGATTGCGGGTTTCTTTTTGCGGAGGGGGGGGGATTCGAACCCCCGGTACCCTTGCAGGTACGTCAGTTTAGCAAACTGGTGGATTAAGCCACTCTCCCACCTCTCCAAAAAGAGTGTGCAAAAGTAATTATTAGTTTTAAATCTGCAATAGAATTATTGATATAAAATGTTATGTTTTTAATATCTTGCTTTATTAAAATAACTTCCGACATCTACATCTTTTTATTTACTCCATTATTTATGAATAAATATTTGTTAAAAATTTCTCAGATATATAAATACAATTGAACTTTAGAAGTAAATTTGCCTAATGAACCATTGCTACAGTTTCGTTGCATTAGTTCTAATAAATTAAACTGCAAAAAATATAATATATGAATAACAGAACTTTTGTCGAAAAAATATTCGATGCCTCAGCCGGTAGTATAGTTTTTAAGAAACCTGATATCATCTTAACTCATGATAATACGGCCAGCATTTTTCAGACATTTAAAAAAATGGGAGGACTTAAGGTAAAGTCTCCTGAGCAATTATTAATAGTACTCGACCATAATGCGCCACCAACTACTGCTAAACTTGCTAACCAATATCAAGCCATACGCAATATTGTAAAGGAACAGGGCATTACTAAATTTCATGATGCTGGAAAAGGAATTTGTCATCAAATAATGGCTGATTATGCTTTACCCGGTATGGTTATCGTTGGAAGTGATAGTCATACTTGTACTGCAGGAGCATTTAATGCGTTCGCAGCTGGTATAGATCGAACCGAGGCAGCCGGACTTTGGCATCAGGGAGAAACATGGTTCAGAGTTCCGGAGACTATAAAAATTACTTTTAACGGAAAACTTAACAAAGGCGTTTATGCTAAAGACATTTCATTATGGATTATTGGAATGATAGGTTCTAGTGGTGCCGATTATATGTCGATTGAATATCATGGCGATGGAGTACGTACATTAACAATTGATCAACGAATGACATTGGCTAACCTTGCTTCTGAAATGGGCGCGAAAAATGCAGTATTCCCTTTTGATGATGTGCTTAAAGAGTGGCTGGATAGGGATGGTAGCAACTTATGGAATGTTGATAAAGATGATAGAGGTGTATGGGCTGATGAAGGTGCTAATTATGCTAGAGAGATTGAAATCAACCTTAACGATATATTTCCTCTTGTTGCTGCCCCTCACCATGTTGATAATGTGAAAGCTGTTGCAGAAGTAACAGGAACTGTACTGCATGAAGCTCTTGTTGGTACATGTACAAATGGCCGATTAGAAGATTTGCAAATTGTAGCCGAAATACTTAAAGGTAATAAATTACCTGATGGATTTCAGATGGTCATAGTCCCAGCATCTCAAAAAATATATATCCAGGCAATGAAAGAAGGGTTAATAGAAATCTTTCTGGATGCAGGAGCAAATGTGTTAGCATCTTCTTGTGGTCCTTGTTTGGGAACAGGGCAGGGGATTCCGGCGGATGGATATAATGTTATATCAACTGCAAACAGAAACTTTAAGGGAAGGATGGGCAACAAAGAATCATTTGTTTATCTTGCTTCACCTGCTACTGTGGCTTATTCAGCACTGGCCGGAGAAATTGTAGATCCAAGAGGTGGTGCAAAAAAAGATAAATTTCCATATTCTCCCGAACAAACCAGTACGGTGAGTATTAACGAATCCGATAATAGAAGAATCCATGGAGTATGGAATTATACTGATGTTAATAATCTAAATACTGATCAAATGTTTGCAGGTGATCTAACATACAGTGTATTAAGCTCTGAGGCTGAAAAAATTATGCCTCATTTGTTTAAAGGATTTGATATTAATTTTACTGACAATGTTAAAAAAGACGATATTATAATTGCCGGTGTAAATTTTGGGTGTGGTAGCTCAAGGGAACATCCTGCTGTGGGTCTAGCACATGCCGGAATTAAGGCTGTTATCTGTGGTTCGGTAAATCGTATCTTTTACCGTTCATCCGTAAATCAAGGATTACCAATTATTATACTGCCCGAAGCAGTTAATGCTTATAATAAAGGTGATAAGGTAGATATTGATTTTAAAGAAGGTGTTGTTTACATAGGAGAAAAAGCATTCAAATTTGCTCCACCACCTGGCAAGATAATGTCTGTATTTGCAGCAAATGGCTTAGTGAACTACATAAAAAGCATAGCTTAAATAGATTGAAATATAGGCTGATAGCATTATTTACCATCATATATTTAGGTATTTCAACAATTAGTATTATTCTTTTATAATGATTCTAAATTTTGGCTATAAGTTGGAAGTTTTAAATAAATATTAAATTTGCTTGATGATTATGCTGTTTCTTGACAGTTTAATCAGTAATATATTAAATAACTAAAAAACGCAACCATGAAAAATAAAATTATTTACTCACTTATCTTCGTATTTTCCATAGGATTATCTACAATTAATGCTCAAACTAAAGAAAGTAATTCATTTCAATACCTTGAAATGGGATCAGGCTATTCTAATGACATTTACTATAGTGTGACTGATGGAGAAATTTTAAACATCCCCAGAGCTGGATGGGATATCGCATTTTTTACCGCTGCAACTAGTGCAGGAATAATCATTAATGAGGGCAGTGGCGCTATGCTTTGGACATTCCCTGACGGTGATATTTCTGATTGGAACAGTGTTGATACATCAGGGATTTTATCGTGGGATATTATGTTTAATAGCCCTGAATCGTGGGAAGTTGGTGCCTTTAACAGAAACTCACTTGGATATCCCGATTGTGGATGGGGCTTATATGATGAAGATATAACTACTTATGAGGGTGATTCAATTTATATTATCCAAATGGCTACAGGTGCTTTTAAGAAAATATGCATAATTGATAAAAATACCGATGATAATACTTACAATATTAAATATGCTGATCTTGACGGATATGATGAGCATATAGTTGAAATTAATGCTAATCCATACATAACTAAGAACTTTGTATATTATTCATTAGGTACAAATACACTTTTCGACCGTGAACCAAGCGCTGATTGGGATATTCTTTTTACTAAATACATTGACATCACTTATGATCAATATGGTGACCCTTATGAGTATCTGGTTACTGGTGCAACAAGCAATGTTGGCCGTGAAGCGAACAAGTATCATCCCGTACCGGATGATTATGTTGACTTTGGTGCACAACCATTTGAAACTCTAAAAAATGTTATAGGATATAATTGGAAAATTTTTGATCTGGGTTCTATGTCATGGGAATGTGCGGATTCAACAGTTTTCTTTGTACGTAATACTGATTGGCATGTTTACAGAATAAGATTTACTTACTGGCAAGGATCATCATCTGGTTATTTCGAATTTTACAATGATGCAATCGATGTTACAGGTATTGAAAATGAATTAGATACTCAGAATACTTTGTCTGTTTATCCTAATCCTGCAACTGAAACCGTCAATGTAAAAATCAATAATGAATTATTGTCAGAAGTTGAAATTAGTATTACTGATCTTTCCGGTAGAACGGTTTACAATTCTGCCATCAACAACTTGAATAGTGACAAAACTGTTAGCATAACTACAAGTGACTTTGTAACAGGTGTCTATTTTATTTCACTTATTGGGGATGATATCAGGGAAACCCAAAAACTTGTTATTAAATAGTTTTACACGTTTCTCAATCTATATTTATCAGGGTTTCATGATGTTTAAGTCAATATCTTACATGTCATGAAACTCGTAAATAATAGATACCAGGGCATTGTACAGGTTTGTTTTCATACATTGTATTGATTAACCCCAAATCCCAAATCCGTCTTTATGATCTGTATTTTTTCACTAGGTTAAAGTATTTTAAATATTAATGCAACAAACCTGTTTAATTGAAAAAAACAATTACTTTTGCCGCGCTTTCTGAGAAGCTAATATTTTAATGAATAGTTAATAATTGTTATATCTGCCAATTGTAAGAATTTATTAATACTAATGCAACAGCAAATTCGTTTGTACACAGAACTAATAGAACAAAGCACTATTAACTAATGAAGTTTAAGTTAAACTACCTTCTTATACCATTTCTACTTATTGTTGGTTATTTTCTCCTGCGCTACACCATGCCTAAATATTCGGGTATGTACTTGTTTGTGGTGATTATAATTCTGGCTGACTTTTACCTCTGGTCTTCCGTTAAAAAACAAATCTTCAATTATAAAAACTGGCTAAGAGTCGTAACAATTTTTGTTTATTGGCTCCCGCTGTTTTTACTTGTGATATTGCTTGTTGGATCTGTTATTATACCGGTTATAAATTGGAATGATGCAGTAAGGACATGGATGGTTGGATTAATCCTTGTTTTTTATACTGCCAAAATATTACCAATAGTTTTTTTGATTTTGGCTGATGTTGTTAGAGTAATTCAAAAGCTTTTTATTATTGGAAAAAAGGACAACCGACAGCAGATTATTGTGGATAATGCTAATCTCGCCTTAACTTCAGTGGATAGTGTAAAAGGGCAAATGATATCGCGTAGTAAATTCTTGCAATATGTTGGTTTTGTTTCTGGAGGTCTTGTACTTGGGACTTTGTTTACAGGGATGTTCAAGTGGGTTTATGAATTCAGAATTATAAAGGAGAAGATAATATTTCCTCATCTACCAAAGGAGTTCAATGGGTTTAAGATTGTTCAGATATCTGATATACATCTTGGCAGCTGGACATCGAAAAAACCACTACAACAAGCTGTTAATATGATTAATGATCTTAATCCTGATTTAATTGTGTTTACTGGTGATCTTGTAAATTATGCAACTAAAGAAGCCTTCGGATTTGAAGATATCCTTTCTCAACTAAAAGCTAAAAATGGCATTATTGCTATTCTGGGTAACCATGATTATGGAAATTATGTAACCTGGCCCTCAAAGGAAGCTAAACGTGAAAATATGAACCAGTTACTTAGTTTTTTCGATAATATTGGTTGGAAACTCCTCAATAACGAGAATGAGATTATTACTAAGGAAACCGGAAAACTTGCCATTATTGGTGTCGAAAATTGGGGGGCAGGTCACAGGTTCCCAAAATATGGTGATATTGACAAAGCTATTAAGGGAAGTGAACAAGCAGATGTAAAGGTTCTTCTAACTCACGACCCATCACACTGGGAGAAAGTAATTATGCCTGGAAATTATGATATCGACCTTTCCTTATCAGGACATACTCATGGATTCCAGTTTGGAATTGAGACTAAGGATGTAAAATGGAGTCCGGCAAAATACATATACAAGCATTGGGCAGGTTTGTATGAAGATAAAAATAATGCAGGCCGGTACATTTATGTTAATCGTGGACTTGGCTCAATTGGGTATCCTGGCAGAATAGGTATTCTTCCCGAAATTACAGTTATAGAGTTACAATCATCCTAATATCTTACTAACCGAATATCCTAAAACAATTTTATCCTACCTTTGCCTCTCAAAAATCAGCACTATGGCATTTATAAATTCCTTTGAAAAAGAAGGTAACTTTTTGTTTAAACATCGAGGGCAAATTCCGGTTATCTTGTTTTTGTTAGCAATTCCTGTTGTAATCTTTACGGATACCTCTTATCTCGATCCAGGCGCTAAAGAAATACTTATGTGGGTAGCTGTCTCATTAAGTATTCTCGGATTTATTATACGAGCTATTTCGATAGGAACAACACCAAAAGGAACTTCAGGCAGGAATACAAAGGAAGGACAGGTTGCTGAATCGTTGAATACAACAGGAATATATTCGATAGTTCGACATCCATTATATGTTGGTAATTATTTTATGTGGATAGGAATTGTTTTATTTACTTTCAACTTTGAGTTCGTTGTAATTGTTACGCTTGCATTTTGGCTTTATTATGAGCGAATTATGTTCGCCGAAGAAAGGTTTCTTGAAAGAAAATTTGGCGATAACTACATGGAATGGGCAAGCCGTACACCGGCCTTTATTCCATGCTTGAGAAAGTATCGCAAAAACATAGTACCATTTTCCTTAGTGAGTGTGCTGCGACGTGAATATTCAGGGGCACTTGCAACTGTAATTGGGTTTGTTTTTATTGATGATTTAAGGAGATATTTCTTTGAAAACTCTTTCGATATATATACTCCATGGCATTACGTATTGATTGTTACAATAGTAATTGTAATTATACTTAGAAGTTTAAAGCATTATACTGGTGTGCTGAAAGAGTCTGGCAGGTCGTAATTTATCAGAACCATTTAGAAATATTACCATTGGAATGACTCATCAGTCATCCAATTTCCTTGAACTTTAAGTACTTGCTCAATTATGTCGCGGACACATCCTTTTCCGCCGTTCTTGTCTGAAATATATATACTTATGTCTTTAATTTCTTCACAAGCATCTGCAGGGCATACAGGTACACTAACCATCTTCATTACTTTATAATCAGGTATATCATCTCCCATATATACAATCTGGTCAGGATCTATATTATGCTCTTTGATGTATTTATTAAAAACTACAACTTTATCCTTAACACCTAAAAAAACATCTGTAATGTTAAGTGCCCCAAACCTATTTTCGACTGATTGTGAAAATCCACCCGAAATAATTACAATATTGTAACCTAATTTAATAGCCAGCTGTAACACATAACCATCTTTAACATTAGCACTCCTTAAGGGATTCCCTTCATGCTGAAGAATAAGAGCGCCATCTGTCATAACGCCATCATAATCAAACATAAAGGTTGTTATTTTTTTGAGTTTTTCTTTGTAATTAGCCATGATGTTTTATTATAATTTGCTTTGATAATAGATCGTATATTTCTCTAAATTCTGGATGCTTTTCAAGTAGTTGTAAATGCTTGTTGACTGTGGTAATGTCATTTCTTCGGGCTGGTCCTGTTTGAGCAAGATGAGGATTTACATCCTGTATTTTCAATGCAGTTTCTTTTATTAATGGATGCAATAGCGCAAAGTCAATACCTTTCTCTTCAAGTACATCATGGGCAATACTGTATAGTAAATTTGTAAAATTATTTACAGTTACAGCTGTTAGATGAAGATATTCCCGCTTTTCAGAGTTAAGAAGTACTACATTATTGCTGATTTTTCGTGCCATCTTAACAAGTAAATCAGATGTTTTATCATTTGAACCCTCTATACAAATAGGTACATCCTTAAAATCAACTTGCCTATTCTTTGTAAACGTCTGTAAAGGATAAAAAACGCCATAATTTTCGAATTTACCTGCTAAAATTTCACAAGGCTCGGTACCAGAAGTATGCACAACAATGCCCGTTATAGTTGGGAGATTTGTAATAGAATTAACAATTTCATTATCAGGTGTTGCTAGTATATATAGATCTGACACTGTGTTGAGCTTTTCTATACTATCAACATAATTACAATCAAGTTTCTCTGCTAATAATTTTGAATTGCTAATATTAGGAGAGAAGACGTCTAATATTTTTATATCTGCGTCAGTAATTGCTTTCCCCAAAACACTGGCAACATTACCTGAGCCAATTATACTAACTGTTGATATTTGATTTAATAAATTCAACTTTAGGCAAAATTTTCTCTCATATCAAGTTTGAGAGCGTGTTGTGCTTTATCGATAGGATTGTCCTTACTATTGAATCCTATGGTAATAATTTCTTCAGCATACTTACCGGCTTCATCATCTGAGTTAAATTTTGTAGCCGCTGAGTTTACAAGTCTTACAACATCCTCTTTTGCAGACTTAACTAATGCCCATGCATTATCAGAAATGTAAAGCTGCTGCGACATGTTATGCTCATATTCATCTCTGATTGTTTTAAGAAGAAGGGCGTGCAATGCTCCAACATTAAGTTTTTGTTTCAATACTCTGGTTATTAGATTCGGAGGATTGATTCGTTCTAAAAAAAGTGACATTCTTTCGTAAGCCTGAAATCTTAAAGGCAGCGAAGTTTTACTCGTATTAAGTTTCCTTTCGTTCTCCAACCTTGCCTTAAGTAATTGTTGCTCCTCTTTTAAGTAATCAAATTGTTTTGAATTTTGCCTGGTAAATTCACGCATCATAATGTAAACAACAATAAGTATCGCAATTGTTGGGATAATTACTTTAATAAACTCCATCATATTACATTTTATAACAATATTCTGATTTCTTAGTTACAAAATAACAACTTATTTTTACGATAATAAGCAAATAATTGGTTATTCCTTATTCAATAATAGTGATTTTCCTTGTTCATGATAATTACAAATATTATTTCTTCATTTTTTGAATCATACTATTGCCAAATAATTTTGATTTATGGCTTCAGGTTCTATTTCTATTAATCCTATATTTGTCCTTTTAAAATTTAGAAGAGTGGATAAGAAAATACTATCAGACAGAATATTAAACCTTTCAGTATCAGCTACGTTAGAAATGACTAGGCTAAGTCGTGAGCTAAAAGAAAAAGGGGTTGACGTTATTACATTGAGTTTAGGGGAACCTGATTTTAACACACCACAACTTGTTAAAGAAGCAGGGAAGAAAGCAATTGATGATAACATTACACATTATCCTCCTGTTCCTGGTTTTATGGAACTTCGTGAGGCAATTGCACTAAAATTGAAACGTGACAATAATCTGGATTATAAACCAAGTCAGATTGTTGTCTCAACAGGAGCAAAGCACTCACTGATTAACGTTTTTATGTGTATTCTAAATGATGGTGATGAAGTTATTATTCCTGCTCCATATTGGGTATCCTATCCTGAAATGGTAAAACTTTCAGGTGGTGAGCCTGTTATTATTGATGCTGGAATCGATAGTGATTTTAAAGTTAAACCACAGGATGTAGAAAATGCTATTACTAATAAAACAAAGGCATTTTTATTTAATTCTCCAAGTAATCCAACAGGTTCCGTTTACTCTAAGGAAGAACTTGCCGAATTGGCAAAAGTTTTTGCAAAGTATCCGGATGTGTTAATTGTTGCAGATGAGATTTATGAATACATTAACTTTTCAGGAAAGCATGAAAGTCTTGCTTCGTTTGCTGAAATTAAAGATCAGGTGGTTGTTGTGAATGGTGTTTCAAAAGGAATGGCTATGACTGGTTGGAGAATTGGTTACATTGCAGCGCCACAGTTTATTGCTGATGCCTGCACAAAAATTCAGGGACAATATACTTCAGGAACCGGTACAATATCACAAATGGCGGCATTGGAAGCTGTGAAAACTGTACCGGAAACTTCCACTGAGTTAAAAAACATGGTTAGTGCATTCAAAGAGAGACGTGACCTGTTAATTGAGTTATTTGGTAAAATCCCTGGAGTAGAGATAAATGTTCCCGATGGTGCTTTCTACCTTTTCCCTGATGTAAGTTATTATTTTGGAAAATCGTATGGTGATCACACTATTACCAATAGTACTGACCTGTGCATGTATTTGCTCAATGAAGCTCACGTTGCGCTGGTTCCGGGAGAGGCATTTGGTAGTCCTCAATGTATTAGGATATCTTATGCAACTTCAAAAGATCTAATAATAAAAGCGGTTAACAGGATTAAAGTTGCTTTAGAAAAACTTTCTTAATTCTTGATTTACGCTAGATATTCAGTTAGATAAACTCAACAACTTCATCAAGTGGTTTCCTTATTTTATTATCTCTTTTTTGGAAACCTTCATTTTGATAACCTAAGGGGGTTATGCTGTATATTACTTCTTCATCATTGAGGTTCATTACTTTCCTTAATAATTCATTGTCAAAAGCAGCAATCCAGCACGTTCCAACCCCTTCAGATTCAGCAGCTAGTATCATGTGATCCATTGCAATTGTGAGATCAGTTTCTATTGAATTATATCCATCAGCGTTTCTCACCCATGCCTTCGACCGGTCACCCACAACAATTAATATATGAGGTGCATTTCTGTACCAGTCCTTAGGATAACATTGCCTTACTTTCTCAAGCATATCATCTGATGATACAATAACAAATTTCCACGGTTGCCTATTCGCTGCAGAAGGAGCAATTCGCCCTGCTTCGATTATTTTTAGCAGAGTATCCATATCAACTTTTTTGTTGGGATCATAGTCGCGAATACTTTCTCTGTTCCTTATTAACTCAAAATATTCCATTATTGGGATTATAAAAATTTAAAAATTAACTGCAATATAGTTACTTTTTTATTCATGGGAATTATGTTGAGAAAGACATTTCTCAGATAAGTTAGTACATTATTAGATTATTAGTATATCTTGTAAAGAATTATGTGTCAGGATATAACATAGTTAGGTTTTAAAATTTAAGATTAACGCCAAGTATAAAATTGAATTCGGCCTGAGGAAAGTATCCATTCATTTCATATTCAACATCATCCCATAAATATTGATAAACCCATGCATTACTCTCATACTTTTCATTGAAGATATTATTTAATGTGAGCATGAAGTTAATTTGCTTTATGAAGCTTGTCTCAATACTATAATTAATCCTGATGTTGTTCACAAAATATGGATCGAGACTCCTTGAAGTATTTGATGTATTATCAATATATTGACGGCCAACATATTTAGAGAATAAACTTAATTCCAGATTCTTAAGAGGAGTTACACTGATATTACTTGATAGTATTGTGTTTGGCGAAAATGATATGTCGGTAGTGCCTAGGTCTTGTTTCTCCTGGCCCCATGTTGTCCAATTATCAACATAGGAAACAAAATCTTTAATCTTATTTTGACTAAGCGTAGCATTAACATTCCAGTCAATTATTTTAAGTAACTTAACACCAGCAATAAGTTCAATACCGGCTCTATAGCTGGACGAAACATTGGTCATGATCGGAGTACCAACATTGTTTATTTTTCCTGTCATTACTAGTTGATCTCTGTAATCCATATAATATAAGTTGGCTTCCACCAAAAATGATTTTCTGGAATAACTATAACCTAGTTCAAAATCAGTAAGGCGTTCCGGGGATATGGTTTGAGATGAGTCGGCATCTCTGTAAACTGAGCGGTTAGGCTCTCTATTTGCAACACCAGCAGATAAATACAGGTTTTGTTTATCATTAATTTTATAGTAGATGCCAGCTTTTGGGTTAAAGAAATTAAACTTGTGCGATTGGGTAAGATCATGCAGGTCATCATGTGTTCCATTAATCTTATAATGGATAGCACGGTATTGCACATCGCCATAAAGGTTTATGCTTTCATTGAGTTTATAGTTTGCTTTTGCAAAAAGGTTAACATCCGATTTAGTTCCGGTGTTGAAGTACCAGTTCCTGTTGTACTGTCCTAAAGTTGCAACCTGAGCCCATATTATTTTTCCATAATGATCGCCATCATAGTAACTCCATCCACCTCCAATATTAAGTTTTAGCTTACCTGAGGTATAGTTCGCGGCAAGATTAATGCCGTAGTATTTGTTGTCCAGCCACTTTTGTTGAATAAGGTTTGTATTCCGAATAGTGTCATTCCCAATAATAGTGTCAGAAAAACCGTAATCGGAAAATGATTCATCATTTTTATAACTTTCATAATAGCCTTTACCTGTAGTAAGAAATGCCGTTGATACGATATTTAATTGATTACTAAACTGATGGGCGTAATGCAACTGATAATAATTTTGAATGTAATTGTCAGTTTGGTTTGCATAATATCCCACAAAATTACCTTCTGTGTCATAAATTTCGCCAGCAGGATTATAAGTCCTGTTTGTTTTCAAACTATCTTTAGGAACTCCGTACCATGATTGGTAGGTTTTTTCATTTCCTAATAGTACAATTGCTTTAAGAATATCTTTTTTGCCATAATATGAACCTGATAGATAAGCAGATTTAAGATTTGATGAAGCACGGTCAACATATCCATCTGATTTTATGGATGAAAGTCTTCCTGAAATATTCCACTTTGAATTAAGTAATCCTGAACCAAACGATAATGTATTACTATATGTGTTGAAGGATCCAAAAGAACTGCTGATTTCAGCATTTGGGTTAGGATTATTATCACCTGTTTTTATGTTGATACTGGCACCAAATGAAGCAGCTCCGTTTGTTGAAGTCCCAACACCCCGTTGTACCTGAACGTCGTTAATCGAAGACGCAAGGTCGGGTAGATCAACAAAATACACACTATGAGACTCCCCGTCGTTAACAGGTACGCCATTTAGAGTAACATTTATACCAGTCAGGTCAGTTCCTCTAATCCTAAGACCGGTATAACCAATACCAGCTCCGGCATCCGAAGAAACCACCGTTGACGGAATAGAATTAAGTAGGTAAGGTAGATCCTGTCCGGTATTTTTTTTCTCAATTTCAGCTCTATCCATAATTGTATATGTGATAGGTGATTCATCAGTAGCACGGATAGCTGAAATAATTACTTCGTCACCCATAATTGTAGAGGGCTTTAAAGCAATATTATGCTTTTTACTTTTATTTAAATTTAACTCAGTTGTGTGTGTTTTGAAGCCAACAAATGAAACGCTAAGTTTGTATTTGCCCGGTGCTAGATTTTCAATATGATATTGTCCACTATTATCAGTAATAGAGGAGTATTCCGTATTTAACAGAATAATGTGCGCTCCTGCTAATGGAGTATTGTCTTCACTATTTGTGACTATACCTGAAATCGTATTTTGGGCATTAATGAAAATTGGTAGTATTGCGATAATGATAAATAATAGATAATTCTTTTGCATAGTTCTTTTGATTTTATAATAAAATCAATAGAAGAAAGCCTGATGGGTTGTTGTCTCCTTTCCTACGCCGGCATTATCCGGATCAGGTTCAGAGGGTATAATCTCAGCCCTTAATTTTGAGGCACCCCTATTGGTAACTGTCTGCTAAATTACAAAAATTGAGAATATAGAATTCATAGTATGGAAAACTAATATCTCAGTTGTAAGAATTAATCCCAATAACCATCTAGATTGTGCTTTCAATATAAGAATGTTGTGGTTTTAGGGTAATGGTTTTATGTGATGTTATTGAGGTGGGATGAATAGTTTTGATAGCATATATCTGTCCAACTATGGCAGGAATCTAAACCTTAACCTTAGCCTTCCTGCCTGCCGTAGCGCAAGCGAAGGTGGGAACCTCAAGCTATTTTACCGCAAAGTCCACAAAGGTTATCGCAAAGGCACACGAAGTATATCCAATAAATATCAGATCATTCCTCTCTCGGATCACCCTGTAATGGCAACTTCGCAAGTTTCTCCACTTCAATGCTTGCATAACCAAATTCGGTAACTACTTTTCCAAGTATAAGATAAACGCCATGTCCCCTGAAAGGATATCTTTTAAGTGAGTCGGGGAAATGGGTTGTGTCGAAAAACTCACCTTTGTCATCTAAAAAAGTACCAAAATGCATCAATTCGCTCTTTACCGTCTTCACATATTTAATTGTAACCAATAATCCAATCATTCTGACTTTTTTCCCGATCATATTATCTAGTTCACATGCTCTTATTTCACCTCTGAAATTGGTTTTTAACATATTAAAAAAGGTAGTGCTAACAGGGAATCCCAAAAGTTCTATTTCGTCATATGCATCTTCTAACGTATTATGAGTGAGCGTGGGAAGACTAAATTGTTTGCTGCTACTTTCGAACAGGCGATTTGTCTTTGGGGGTTGTTTATTGGTTTTTTGAAACAAGTGGGCTTCCCATAGTAATTGTGATTTTAGTTTATCCGTAAAACGTAATGCATTAACCTTAACTAAGAGAAGTAATTGTTCAATCCCGGGCCTAACACGTTGTATGAAATCTTCAAGACTCTTATATTTTCCATTGCTAGAACGTTCGTTAACAATAGCATTTGTCATTTTGTTCTCGAGTTTGGAGATATGTATCAAACCGATGTAAATGTTGTTACCAGTAATATTGGTGTTAAAGTCGCTATTGTTCACACAAGGCAGGTGAATATTTCCTCCCTGACGCTTTGCTTCATTAAAATATACCCACGAATGATAAAATCCTCCAAAGTTGTTTATGACTGCCACCTGAAATTCGAGAGGGTAATGGGCTTTAAGATAAAGGCTTTGAAAACTTTCAACAGCGTATGATGCTGAGTGTGCTTTGGAGAATGAGTAGCCTGCAAAGCTTTCAATCTGTCTCCACACTTCATTAGTTATCTCATCAGGGTAACCTCTTTCTTTACAATTACTAAAGAATTTTTCTACAATACGTTGAAATTCACGTTTGCTTCTGTATTTACCACTCATCGCTCGTCTTAACACATCTGCATCTGCAAGATCGAGACCTGCAAAATGATGACATACCTTTAACACATCTTCCTGGTAAACCATCACCCCGTATGTTTCTTCAAGTTGTTCCTTCATTACCGGATGAATGTATTCAAAATTATCAGGATTGTGGAAACGGTAAATATATTCGCGCATCATGCCCGATTTAGCTACTCCCGGACGGATTATGGAACTTGCTGCCACAAGAGTAAGGTAATTGTCGCATTTAAGCTTTTTAAGTAGTCCTCGTGTTGCAGGACTTTCTATATAAAAGCATCCGTTTGTTTCAGCTCTTTTAAGTTGTGCCTTTACTTTGCTGTCTTTCTTGAACTTTTCCACCTGATGCACATCAATATTCACACCGCGGTTACGGCGTATTATTTCGGCAGCATCGTTAATATGACCTATACCACGCTGGCTTAATATGTCAAGTTTTTCGTAGCCAATATCTTCTGCTACATACATATCCCACTGTGTTGTAGGAAAGCCTTTTGGGGGCAGGTCCAGAGCTGTGTAGCAGGTAATTGGCTCTTCTGATATAAGTATGCCTCCTGCATGTATGCTGCGTAGATTAGGGAAACCGGTCATCATAGTGGCAATCTGATGTATATGCCTTGTGATGTGATTTTTTTCTTTTTCGATTGCAGGGTTCCTTGTTAACATGTCAATCTCTGATTTAGGAAGACCATGTACTTTTCCTAACTCACGATAAATTGATTTCCCTTTAAAAGTGACAGATGTGCCTAAAAATGCAGTGTGTTTACGTCCATATCTTTTGAAAATATAGTCCTGCACTTCCGTTCTGTCTTTCCATGAGTAATCAATATCGAAGTCAGGAGGGGAGGAGCGTTTGGGATTAATGAAACGCTCAAAATACAGATTCAACTCAATAGGGTCAACATCAGTTATCTTTAAGCAGTAGGCAACCACACTATTAGCGCCACTACCTCGGCCAACATGGTAGAACCCACGCGATAGGGAATAACGAATTACATCCCACGTTATCAAGAAATAAGACGAAAACCCAAGTTTATCGATTATATCCAGTTCGCTGCTAACTCTTTTCAATGCCTGCTTGTTTTGTTTTCCATAGCGATATCTCAAACCATCGTAAGCCAGTTTTTCCAGTAGTATCTTATCATCATAGCGATTGCCTGTGAAAGTTTTCTTGTTCTTACTGTTGTCGAAATCAAAATCTATTTCACAATCTGCAATAATAGCCTGTGTGTTTTTAATGATCTGTGGGTATTGTTCGAAAGTTGTAATGATGTCTGCCTCAGTAGTAAATACCTCATCTTGTTGGGAATACATATTAGGTGTTAGCTGACTAAGGAGAATGTTATTGTTTATTGCACGCAGGTTTTTATGAAGATACCATGTTTTTTTATCACTGAAAGTAACAGGCTGTTGAACCACCATTTTTGTTAATTTATTTTTGCTTAGGGTTAATAGTTTGTGAATTTGTGATGGCTTTACACCGATGAATTCATTATCTTTTAAACGATGAGGTTTTGGTAAGCACCTTTTTGTCATACTGAGTGTAAGCGAAGTATCTCTATTGTACATATATTCAGGATGATGAGATTCTTCACTCTGTTCAGAATGACAAAGCTCAAATATCTTCTCAAAGGGATAGATGACATACACATCACTAAATTCCGGAGCTGATAAAGTATGCTTTTTCTCTTTAAGATTTAAAGCGCTCATATATTCGTTGATCTCTCTAAAACCCTTGTTGTTGCGAGAAATACCTGTAAAGAGTAACTCGTTACCATCCCTAAATTCCATTCCTCCTATAGGTTTGATATTATGTGCCTTGCAAGATTTAACAAAGTCAATCATACCTGATGAATTATTGATATCAGTCAAAGCCATAGCTGCTATTTTTCTCTTTACAGCTTCTTGTACTAAAGCATCTATTGAATAAGTGCCATAGCGAAGACTATAATATGAATGTGAGTTTAGGAACATTGTCTTAGTTGTCAGGTTGTTGTCATTGTTGTCGTTGCCTGCCTGCCGGCGAGGCCAGGTTATCAGGTTGCCTCCTTGTTCCTGATTCTTGGCTCCTGTTTCCTGACTCCAACCGCTCTTATCACCGCTTTATTTCCATATCTTAACCTTATGCTGTCCATAGCCTGGTAAAGGTTTACCATCTCGGGTTTGTTATCAAAGAGGTCTAATTGCTGACTGCCTCCAACCATGTGGCTAAAACGTACCCCAATTAACCTTATCAGCATTCTTCTTGTGTACAGCCGCTCAAATAATTCCAGGGCTGTTTGCATTAGTATATGATCGAATGAAGTGTAGGGGAGGTGCTTTTGCAGAGTATGAGTGTCAAAATTCGAGTAACGTATCTTAACAGTTATACACCCTGTTAGTTTTTGTTTCTTTCGCAGTTCGAAAGCAATCTTCTCCACCATTGAGATAAGAATATTCTTTAATTTTTTTATATCTATGGTGTCTTTGTCGAAAGTCCGTTCGGTACTAATCGACTTACGTTCAGAATATTGTATTACAGGTGTATTGTCTATGCCATTGGCTTTTTTCCATACTGAGATCCCATTCTTCCCCATTACCTGTATTATCATCTCCGGAGGTATCATACTTAGGGTACGAATTGTAGAAACACCCATTGATCGTAGTAGCCGATAGCTTTGTTTTCCTATCATAGGTATTTTTCTTATTGACAGGGGAAACAGAAATGGCATTACATTGTTATGAGGTATATATAGTTCACCATTTGGCTTGGCTTCACCTGTGGCAATCTTTGAAACGGTTTTGTTGGTTGAAAGTCCGAATGAAATAGGTAGCCCGGTGTTTTTAATTATACGTGCCCGTAGCTCGTGACTCCATTTTAAGCTTCCAAAAAAACGATCCATGCCCGTTATATCGATATAATGTTCATCAATGGAAGCTTTTTCGTAAACAGGAGCGCTTTCGGAGATTATGTCGGTTACCAGCTTCGATTGCTTGCTGTATTCCTCCATATCACCACGAATAAATACAGCATCACTACACAGTTGTTTAGCCATACGCATTGGCATAGCCGAGTGTACGCCAAATTGCCGTGCTTCGTAACTACAACTTGCTACCACACCTCTGTCGGACATGCCTCCTATTATAATAGGCTTACCCACGAGCGAAGAGTTCCCTAAACGCTCAACCGATACGAAAAACGTGTCGAGATCTAAATGAATTATACTTCGATTACTCAATCTTATATATTTTTTTGACGAAATACTTGACAATTAAAATAATTGTATTACTTTTGATTATAATATAAGCAATTATTCGATTACAATATAATCATTAATAATACTAATACAAGAAAAAAATATGTTTTATTAGCTCTTATTTTATCCTTAGTGTGCCTTAGTGGTTAAATGTTTTTACCACAAAGTATCGCAAAGTGTATCACGAAGTAGCACAAAGAAAAAAATTGATAATATGGATATAGAAGAAGTATCATTTAACATTTATAATTCAACATTCAACACTCCTAAACTATGTACTTTAAAAACAATATTAAATTATTAAGGAAACGCCAGGGTCGCACTCAGGATGATGTGGCTCATGCGTTAAAATTGAAACGTTCTACATTGAGTGGTTATGAAAATGGTGTAGGTCACCCAAATCTAAGTGCACTGATACAATTCTCTGAATACTTTGGAGTTGCAGTAGATACTTTGATAAAGGTGGATCTGGAATCCTTATCAGAGAGTCAGTTGTCGCAGTTGGAAAAAGGTTATGACATATATATAAAGGGCAGTAATCTCAGGGTATTAGCAACAACAGTCGACCAGGATAATGAAGAGAACATCGAGCTGGTAAACGAAAAGGCAAGCGCCGGTTATGCGGCTGGTTATGCCGATCCTGAGTATATCAGAATATTACCTACATTTAAATTGCCATTCCTCTCTAAGCAAAAGAAATACAGGAGTTTTCAGATCAATGGTGATTCTATGCTGCCAATTCCTGATAAATCTTACGTTACCGGTGAATTCGTTCAGGATTGGAGTACAATACGAAATCATCATGCATATATTATACTCACCCGGGAAGACGGTGTAGTATTTAAAGTTGTGGAAAACCTCATCGAAAAAGACTGCAAACTTATTCTTCACTCCCTAAACCCACTTTTTCTGCCATATGAGATAAAAATAAATGAAGTAACTGAGATCTGGAAATTTGTAAATTACATTAGCTCTGAAGTTCCTGAACCTAACAAGGAAAAAAATGAACTTACAAGAGAAGTTAAGGAGTTGAAGAAGCAGGTGCAGGCTATACAGATGAAGCTGAATTTATAAATTAACCACAAAGGTTCACGAAGTGTATCACAAAGTAACACAAAGGAAAAGTTGGTAATTCTATTTGATAGCATATGTATGCAATTGTTGACATAGAAACAACCGGACTTAGTCCTTCTAATGAGAAGATAACTGAGATAGCTATCATTATACATGATGGTAAAAATATTGTTGATGAATTTTCAACTCTTATAAATCCTGAAAAAAAGATTCCTTACAGGATTATAAATCTCACAGGTATTAATAATCAAATGGTTGAGGATGCTCCAAGATTTTATGAAGTTGCAAAGCAGATTGTTGAGATCACTGAAAACATGATTATTGTTGGCCATAACGTTCGTTTTGATTACAGCTTTATTAGAAATGAGTTTAAAAGTTTGGGTTATATTTACGAAAGAAAAACTCTTGATACAGTAAAGCTTAGCCGAAAACTGATTCCGGGAAGAAAATCATATAGCTTAGGGAAATTGTGTAATGATCTTGATATTGTAAATAGTGCACGTCATCGGGCAGCAGGAGATGCAATGGCTACAACAAAGCTGTTTGAATTATTGCTATCGATCGATAGTAATCCTGAAACTGTTAACCTAACCGGAGTTCAAAGTAGTTTAAATAGGTCATTAATTAAAGATTTGCCTTCGGAAACAGGTGTGTATTATTTTTATGACAGTAGCAATGAACTTATTTATGTGGGGAAATCAATAAATATTCACGCAAGGATATTATCTCACTTAAATAACAACTTAAATTCCAGGGCAATTGAGATGAAGAATCTACTTTCTGATATCAGATTCAATGTTACTGGTAGCGAGTTAATTGCATTATTGTTAGAATCTGAAGAAATCAAAAAGAATCAACCCCGATTTAACCAGTCACAAAGAAGAACATATTTTAACTATGGTCTGTATTCTTATATTGATGACTTGAATTATATTAACCTGAAGATTATTAAAATACTTGACGAACTTACTCCTATATACACATACAGCTCTTTGCAGGAAGGGAAGGAACACTTGGCAAAACTTTGCGAAGATTTTAATTTGTGCCAAAAATTGTGTGGATTATATGAATCTTCAAGCGCATGCTTTCATTATCAAATAAGCAGCTGCAAAGGTGCTTGCATTAATGAGGAACCTCCAAATTTGTATAACCTGAGGGTTAGCGAAGCATTAGATAATTATCAGTTTAAACATCAAAATTTCTTTGTTGCCGACAGAGGAAGAAATGATGATGAAAGGTCGGTAGTTAAAGTTGAAAATGGTAAATATGTCGGATTTGGTTATCTAAGTACAGATCAGTTTAGTTCTGACATCAGTATAATGCATGATTGTATTGTTAGATACAGGGATAACAAAGAGGTAAGGCGAATTATAAATTCACATTTAAAGAAGACAAAGTGTAAAATTATTGAGTATTAGTTTGTGGTCCATTATTATGCTATTGTTTTCTTACTCTTTCCAGATTTAGCATATTTATTGGGTTTATTGTCATACCGCTGATATCTTTTTGGACAAATCTTATAACTTTATCGTAGTAAAGAATTGCAACAGGAGCCTCTTCCATAATCAGGCTGTCAATAATCCTGTATTGATTGGTCCTGCTATTTTTTTTTGTAATGCTAAAGGATGTGAGATATAAACTATCTATTTTTGAATTAGACAAGTGCGTATAATTAGGTCCATTAGGGGCAAAATTTCCAGAATAAAACATTGACAGGTAGTTCTCTTCATCAGGGTAATCGGCTATCCAAGATGCTCTAAAGAAATTCAGTTTACCATGTGCCTTTAATTCTCGAACTGTAGCTGCTGGCGAAACTTCAATGGCTATTTTTAGCCCGATGTTTTTTAGTTGCGACTGCACATATTTACATATGTCAAGGTAATCAGGAGTTGTAACAAGAGTAATTTCAGGAACAGGATTATCAATTCCATAACCTGCATCTTTCAGTAGTTCCTTGGATTTATCAGGATCGTAGGAGTATCCATATCCTGAGTTAGCGTTGAATGAAGGCATACCGGCTGGAATAATCCCTTTATTTCCAGGTGTTCCTATACCGTTTCTGAGATAGTGAATCATTTTTTCCCTGTTGAAGCCATGGTTTATCGCCAAACGTACATTCTTATTCTGAAGAGGATTATCCGTTTCCTTCGAAAAAGCTGTATCAACTAGTATTGCAAGATATTCTGTATTCAAATAAGGTCCCTCAATCATATTAAACTTACTAGTGAATTTCTCTCTAAGCTGGCCTGATCTGGTTAACAATTCATCTTTATAAGAAGGATCTATGCCTGAAATAAAATCGAAATCTCCTTTTACAAACTCCATGAAAGCTGTCATCTTATCAATCAAAAATGACACAGCTATACCATCCAGATAAGGAAGCTGTTCGCCGTTGTATTTTTCAAAATAGTCAGGATTTTTTCGAAGTACAAGTTTAATATTCTCAACCCAGTTTTGTAACTTAAAAGGACCTGTCCCAACGGGATGTTTTCTAAATTCCTTACCGTAAAATTCTACTGCTTCATGTGGGATAACAGAGCAATATTTCATGCTTAAGATTCCCAAAAAAGGAGGAAATGGTTTTGTTAGCTCAATACTTAATGTACTGTCGTTCAGTGCGGATATGGCATAATCACCGTTTTTCTTCCTTACATTAGATAATACCCATGCCCCCGGTGAAGCAGTTTTGGGATTCAGCAATCTATTGAAACTATATACAAAGTCACTTGCTACTATATTTCTATTCATGCCTTTGAAACAAGAGTCTTGATGAAATACTACATCTGTGCGTAAGTTAAATGTATATATAAGTCCATCTTCGGTAATCTCCCAACTCTTGGCCAATGATGGTATTACTGTTAGGCTGTCGTTAAGTTTTACAAGGCTATTATATAGTTGGTTACATACCCAAATATGAGCCAGATCTCTAGAGAAAGCTGGGTCTAACGAAATAATTCCAGCCGCTTCATTGTATTTAAAGATGCTTTTTCCAGAATTATTTTGTTTGTTCGTACAAGAACTTAACAAAATTATTGCCAGAAATGTTAGTATGTGAAAGTATGTAGGTGTTACTTTCAAAAAATTAATCTGTTAGTTTATCAATAATGGATTATTAACTTTTATTTTTAAAAGAGCATGATCAATTGCTTCAGCCATACTATCAATATAAGTAAACTCTAGTCCTTTAATATACTCATCCTTAATTTCTTCAATATCTCTACGATTTTCCTTTGAAAGAAGAATTTCCTTGATCTTGGCTCGTTTAGCAGCTAGTATTTTCTCTTTTATGCCACCAACCGGCATTACCTTACCACGAAGAGTTATTTCCCCTGTCATGGCAAGTTTTGCTTTTACTTTGCGTTGTGTAAAAGCTGAAGCAAGCGCTGTAAGCATTGTGATTCCAGCTGATGGTCCATCTTTAGGTGTAGCGCCTTCAGGTACATGAATATGTACATTCCAATGCTCAAACACTTCGGGATCCAATCCTATTATGTTATGATGTGCTTTTAAGTATTCGTAAGCAATACTTGCTGATTCTTTCATAACATCGCCAAGGTTTCCGGTTAGCTTTAGATTCCCTTTACCTTTACTTAAACTAACTTCTATAAAGAGGATTTCTCCTCCAACAGAGGTCCATGCTAATCCTGTTACTACTCCTGCAACATTATTTGTGATGTCTTTATCTTTCTGGAAAATGGGGACTCCTAGTATTTCATTGAGAAGATTTAACGTTAATTTGGAATCATAAGATTCCTTCATGGCAATATACTTCGCCCTGTTTCTTATAACTTTTGCAATCTGCTTCTCTAAATGACGAACTCCTGCCTCCTTCGTATAATCATCAACAATTTTCTCAATTATACTATTATTAAACTTAACCTGATTGGCTTTAACTCCATGCTCTATTAACTGTTTTGGGAGCAGGTGCCTCTTTGCAATTTCTATCTTCTCTTCAAGTATGTACCCTGAAAGATTAATTATCTCCATCCTGTCACGTAATGCTGGATGCACGGTTGATAAAGTATTTGCTGTTGCGATGAACATTATGTTCGACAGATCATATTCTACTTCAAGATAATTATCATAAAATGAATTGTTTTGTTCAGGGTCAAGCACTTCAAGTAAAGCTGCCTGTGGATCACCACTAAAATTACTGCCGCTCACCTTGTCAATCTCGTCAAGCATAAAAACAGGGTTGGATGTTTTTGCCTTTTTAAGACTTTGAATTATTCTCCCCGGCATGGCGCCAATATATGTTTTTCTATGACCTCGTAACTCTGCTTCATCTCTAACTCCTCCAAGAGACATTCTAATAAATTTTCTACCAAGGGCATTCGCAATAGATTTACCGAGTGAAGTTTTTCCAACTCCCGGAGGTCCTACAAAGCACAGTATCGGCGATTTCATATTGTTTTTTAGCATTAAAACTGCAAGATGTTCGATAATTCTGTCCTTTATTTCCTTAAGTCCATAATGGTCGTTGTTCAACACTTTGAGTGCATGATTCAAATCAAGATTATCTTTAGAAAATTCATTCCAGGGAAGCTCTACAAACAAGTCAAGATAACCAAGTTGAATAGAATATTCAGCTGCAGCCGGATTCATTCTCTGAAGTTTTATCATTTCATTCTTGAATACAGTAGCAGTTTCTTTCGACCACTTCTTCTTGGATGCTTTTTCGTTTAGTTCTCTTATTTCATTATCATGAGGCCCACCACCTAACTCGTCTTGTATTGTTTTTAGTTGCTGATTTAACAAAAAATCGCGCTGTTGCTTATCCAAGTCAACCTTAACTTTGCTTTGGATATCATGTTTGAGTTCAAGTAACTGAAGCTCTTTTGTCATGATCTTTAATACTTTGTTAGCACGTTTATGCAAATCGGTCATTTCCAACAGCTCCTGTTTTGTCAGATTATCAACATTTAAATTTGAAGAAATGAAGTTTAATAAAAAGACCGGGCTTTCAATGTTGTTGATAGCAAATACTGCTTCAGAAGGTATTGCTGGTGATTTTTCAATTATTTGTATGCTTAGGTCCTTAATTGAAGATATTAAAGCATTGAAGTTTTTATCTTGAGGTACTTTGCTTTTGTATTCAAGGCTTTGTATTTTGGCTTTGTAGTAGGGTTCTGACTGAGTAATTTCGATTATTTCAAATCTCTTTTTTCCCTGTATGATAGCTGTTGTATTGCCATCTGGCATTTGAAGTATTTTTATTAATCTTGCTATAGTACCCGTTGTTTGAAGATCCTCAGCTTTTGGATCCTCAATTTCCATATCTTTTTGAGCTACAACACCAATGGTTTTGGTACCATGATATGCTTCTTTTATTAGCTTTATTGATTTGTCTCTTCCTACAGTTATTGGTATAACTACACCAGGGAAAAGGACTGTGTTACGAAGTGGGAGTATTGCTAGTTCATCAGGAACGTCTTCAGCGTTCATCATCTGTTCATCTTCGGTAGAAAGTAGTGGGAAAAATTCAGTTTCTGCGTCTACTATGTCTGTTAATCCAATTATCTTATCCATATTTTAGTTTCCTGTTCAGTCAATTTGTCAGCCGGAAAATTAGTTAACTATAATCCGTATTTGTAAAATGTATAAAAACCAACAAGATAGCAGTTTATACTTAACTGTCATCTTAATTGTAAAAAATCATAGCTAATACTCAATTAATATGCCAAATAAAAGTATCTAATCTATAATATTTGATTTTATGTATTGAAATAACTCAGAATAGTATTAGTTTTCGCCGTGGGTAAGTTTATATACATACTTGAAAATATCCTTCTCACATTGGTCAAATTCCCTATCTCGCCTTGAAAACACTGCTTCTGCAACTTCTATAGATTTATTAAGATTGTAAAATTTTAATCCATGTACGCCACCCCACATAAATGAAGGAACAAAATTACGCTGGTATCCGGAACCAAAAATATTGCTTGACACACCAACCATAGTTCCAGTATTAAACATTGTATTGATACCTGATTTTGAATGGTCACCCATAATCAGTCCGCAAAACTGTAATCCTGTGTTTACAAAAGTATTTTTGTTGTATGACCAAAGTTTAACAAAATCATAAGTGTTTTTAAGATTGGAAGTATTGGTATCAGCACCAAGGTTGCACCATTCACCAATAACAGAGTTACCGAGAAATCCATCATGCCCCTTATTACTGTAACCCAGGATAACAGAGTTGTTAATCTCTCCACCAACTTTTGAGTAGGGGCCAATAGTAGTACCTGAATATATCTTTGCATCCATTTTTACAACACTTTGTTCACAAAGGGCAAACGGACCTCTTATTTTACTACCCTCCATTATTTCGGCGTTTTTACCAATATATATTGGACCATCAGTTGTATTTAAGAAGGTGTATTCAGCTTTTGCTCCTTCTTCAATAAAAATTTTATCAGGATCTCCAATTATAAAGTTAGTGTTTGAAAGTGAGTTTGATGATCTATCCTGGGTAATCATAAAAAGATCATCAACAATAGCCTGAGGATTCAGAGTGAATATATCCCATGTATTATTGATCTTTACAATTTTGATATTGCTATTCACCACTTCATAGTCATCGCTGTTATAATCAACTGTATCATCTTTAGAAAGCCTGAGAGCTATCTCGGATTCTCCATTTTTTAGTACTTGGCCTGCATGTAAGTTATCAATCTGATCAACCAATTCATCATTAGGAAAAACTGAACCGTTGATAAGAATATTATCATCAGAAACTACAGTAGGATATTTTTTTTGAAGATAATCCTGCGTTTTGAATGAAACATTTGTTTTTAAAATATGTTCCCACTTCTCTTTAATAGTCAGAATTCCTGTCCGTATTTCTGCAACAGGCCTGGTAAAAGTAAGAGGAAGAAGGTTTTCGCGCTCTGGTCCGTCAAATAGTATATAATTCATAATCAAATGATGTGAATGATATTACGTGCGTATGTAAAAAGAAATAAAAGTAATATAAATTAGTCTAACTTGAGGATTGAGTATAGCCAAAAAAAGAGTCTTTGCAATTTACAAAGACTCTTCTAGAAATATTATTCTAAATATTTTTGCTACTGATAATAAGATAAATCTTATCTGAAAAAGAACACAACAATAACTGTTATGAAACAATTGCAGATTTAGCTGATTTATTTTTCCTTAGTATCAAAGTGCTTTTTATACTTGTTTTTAAACTTATCAACACGACCGGCTGTATCAACAAGTTTCATTTTGCCTGTGAAGAAGGGATGTGACTTATTTGAGATTTCAAGTTTAACCAATGGGTACTCTTTACCATCTTCCCAAACAATATTATCTTTAGTGTCAGCAGTTGATCTTGTAATAAATGCGTAATCGTTCGACATATCTTTGAAAACGACTAATCTGTAATTCTTTGGATGAATATCTTTCTTCATTTTACTATGCTTTTTTAAAGGGCTGCAAAAATATTACCTTTAGTAAAAATATCCTAATTTTTTCGATAAAAGTTTATATCTATTATTTTGTTAATAATTAATTGCAATCGTTTTCTAATATACTGATAAATAACATTTAACCTTTATAGGTTAATCAAGAATTGCATAGTGTCAATACCATCAGCGTAATCAGCTAATCCGGGTGCCTGGCTTTTGCCTGGAGGAATCGCATTACTGATCTCGGTTGATATTGAAACAATGCATTGGATCTTGGATTTATTAACTTCTAATAATCTATTTACATCATTTATATCTGAGTAGTAACTTAAATTTATAACACTAACAGGCGATGAATAGCTTTCATCTTCAATAAATAGCATATTTCCTGTATCATAATGTTTGGTTCCATTTACAAGATAAATGGCTTTATTATATTCGTAATTATTGAAATACTTGTGGTTAATGTTTACTTTTTCATTTTGAGAACATGCCTCTAATAATCCATCCAAAATGTACTTCTCCGGGAGCATAATGTGGGAAATGTTTCTGCATCCCAAACCATAATACAGAGTTATATCATTGCAAATATCCTGAAGATCTTTCTTTGATTCTTCCCCTGTTAATACGGCAATGCTATTTCTGTTTTTTCTAATGATATTAGGGTAGTTGCTGAAATAGTAATCAAAATATCTAGATGTATTGTTGCTGCCAGTTGCAATTATGGCATCAAAATCCTTCAGCCATCCATCTGTAAATATTATCATTTCTTTAAACCCTGGTTCGGTTATTATCAGTAATTCTGCAATTATTGGAAGAAGGATATTGTCATCAGCAGATAGTTTCGCAATTATTTTGTTACCCGACATCATGACAGTCAAAAAATCATGAAATCCAACAAGAGGAATATTGCCAGCCATTACAACACCAGCTACTTTGCCTGTTTTCGATTTAGCAAGCTCTGATTTATATGGTTCAACCCAACTTTCAATATTTGACTTAGTAAGACTTTCTCCAAGAGATCTGAACATGTACCTGACATTATCTTCAACAAACCAGCCATTATGGTTAACGGCTTCTACTACAGCTACTTCTAGTTTATTAAGTTGCTCAGAGGTAAACTCTTTATGCTGAGAGTTTTCTCCAACTTCCAGAAGAATGCTTCCCAAAGTAGCAAAAGCTTGTATACGGTTTTTAAGACTTACCATTAATAATTTTTTTGTAAAAACATTAAATGAGTGAATGTTTGAATAAGGTTACTAGAAAGTAAGCTAGAAAGGATGAAAATTGTTAGTCGAGTTGAAACCCGGATAAGGAGAGAGTCCACCCATATGGGAACTATTATTAAAATTATTATTAAACCCCGGACCAAACATCGGGTAATTCTGTTCTCGATATTCAAATCCTACATTAATTCTGAAGTTGTCAGATACTTTGTATTCCACATCCATAATAATCCCCTGAGAACTAAAGTTATAGGCGGTGAATCCACTCTCAATATTAGGGCTTGGCGAATCTAACCTAAATGTTTTGTAAGCTGTACCTCGTAAACTTATTTTATCACTAAGCAAATAATTACCTGACACAAATACATGACCATACTGTGATTGATTCGATTGAAACAAGTTTTTAGTACCATCACCAATAAAAAATGTTGAGTATCCAATTCCAGTACTTATTGAAAATTTCTCTGTCATTGGAAATGTAATCTGAGGCAGAAATGATGTACCAATTAAGTTTACTCCTGAACCAAAAGATGTGAAGGAAGTAGAAAGCGAAGCAGACAATTGTGGGTTTGAGGTTTTTGTGAAAGAATTATTCTGCACATTATTCTGCATCATTGTTTGAGCTTCTGATATTGAGTTGCTCAAAATCAATGCAGTAAGTAAAATTGCTATATAAATATATTGAAGTGACTTCATAATTAAAAAGAACTACAAAAATAGAAAAAAATTATGTCAAGTGCTGTAAGTATTTTATTAGAACTTAAGTAGATTCTAATCATCAACTAAAGGATCTTTTAAAGAGAATGAGATAACAGATTCGGTTATCGTCATTTTTATTACTTTCATTATTATGAGCTCTGCTAACATATTCTCGATCTTAAACCTTGATAGTTTTATACCAGATATAATTTGTTTTAATAGCAAAGTGTCATTATCTGTAAACATTTTTAGTAATTCTTTGGCCTTTTCTGAATAAACAAAATTAATATCCTTATCGCTATTTATTTTATGCCAAATCTTCATTTGAATGCCATTAGCCAGCTTATTTTGATCATTGACACGCACATATGCTTTTAATACTCCATTATGATCAGGAGTGCGGTGGGGAGGTGTATTACTTTTTGTAATATTTATCTCTAGAATTCTTTTTCCGGTAATCCGCCATTCTTTTGATGTGAAGTATACTTCGGGAATGCAATATTTTGTTGCAGCTTTCTCAATCATAAAATATTCTTCCTCCGAGGTGATTCCGGAAATGCTACCATTATCCTTTACTCCAATCAACAATTTTCCTCCCTTTGAATTAGCAAAGGATGCTAATGAACGGGCAATTTTAGCAACATCACTTACTTCAAATTTAAAGTCAAGTTGCTCACCCTCACCATTTTCGATAAGCTCTAATATTTTATGTTTTGTTGCGATGGGTATGGTTTAAGGATAAGTATTAATCCTAATATGATTATCATTGAAAATCAATGTCCTCTTTCTTCATGGTTTTTTCACAATATTGGCAATCGAGTTTCATTTCACCATTATAATCTTCAATAACCTTGAATCTTGTTTTAACGCCTTCAATATTAGTCACACACTTTGGATTAAAGCATCTTACAATATTTTCTACATACTCCGGAAGATGAACTTTTTCCTTTTTAGTAACCACATAATCAGTGATTTCAATTAAAGTGGCTGAAGGAGCAACTAATGTGATCTTATTTATTTCTTGATCTTCGAAATACTTATCACTTATTTTTATAATACCTTTTTTGCCAAATTTTTTGCTATCAAGGCCAGTTCCGAAGTAGATTTGCTTATTTGATTCATCCAGGTTAAGGATTTTAATAACCTGAAATGATTTATCAGAAGGTATGTGGTCTATTACAGTGCCATTGCGAATAGCGGATACTTTTAACTCTTTTCTTTTATTGTCCATGGTTAAGTTTTTTGATTGTTTATTTCAAACCTAATATAGCAGCAATTAAGGCCTGTCGTACATAAACACCATTCTTTGCCTGTTGAAAATAATATGCTTTCGGGTTGTTATCGACATCTTCCTTTATTTCGTTAACTCTTGGAAGAGGATGTAGAACTCTCATATTATCTTTTGTTCCTTTCAGCATACTATTAGCCAGTATGTATGAGTTTTTAACTTTTTCATATTCAAGCGGATCAGGGAATCGCTCACCCTGAATCCTTGTCATGTAGAGTATATCAGCTAGAGGCATAACGTCCATCATATCAGTATACTGATTATAACTAAGATTGGCTTTTTTAATCCACGCTTTAACAGAACTTGGCATTTTAAGAGAGTCAGGAGACACGAAATGAAATGTTGCATCAAACAATGAAAGCGCTTGTACCAACGAATGAACAGTACGTCCGTATTTTAAATCGCCAACCATAGCAATACTAATATTTTCCAAACGACCCTGAGTTTTCCTAATTGAGTAAAGATCTAACAAACATTGTGTTGGATGTTGGTTTGCTCCATCGCCAGCATTAATAATTGGAACTGGTGATACTTCACTTGCATATCTTGCACTACCATCCATTGGATTTCGCATCACAATTAAATCTGAATAATTACTAACAGTAAGAATTGTGTCTTTCAATGATTCGCCCTTTTTAACACTGGAAGTATCAGCACTTGCAAATCCAATTATACTACCTCCAAGATATTGTACAGAACTTTCGAAGCTTAGGCGAGTACGTGTTGAAGGTTCAAAAAATAAAGATCCTACAACATATCCGTCAAGAATCTTTTGACGATGATTCTTTTCAAACTCCTCAGCCAGATCTAGAATGTGAATTATTTCTTCCTTGCTATAATCTGTAATTGAAATAAGGCTTCTCCCTTTTAATTTATTCATAGTGTTATGTTTGATATTACAAAAAAAAGACGGTCAAAATAAATTTGTGACCGTCTTAAAAAAATCCTGCTGCTGAATTAATAATACAGCTATATAATTTTTGAAATCCCTAATGGAAAAATGTTGTTGCATTCTAGAGAGCAAAGATAATAGAATATTAAGCCATGCAAAAAAAGAGTTTTCGACAAATGAAATAGAGTTACTAACAATATTGGATTATATGGTAATCAGTTTATAATCTTTTTGTAATACACAAGTATCAAACGATCAAGAATGATAACTTTTTTGTTCCTACCTTTGCATTTCAAAATTTAGTAATGCAAAATAGTATCAGAATAAAAAACAAGAGGGTTTCATGGGAATATTTCCTAATTGAGAAGCTGAATGCTGGTATTGTTTTAACTGGTACTGAGATTAAATCTATCAGAATGGGGAAAGCAAATCTTGCTGAATCATATTGTTACTTTGAAGGTGGAGAACTATTTGTAAGAGGTATGCACATATCAGAATATAGTTATGGTACTTATAATAATCATATAGCAAAACGCGACAGAAAATTATTACTTACTGCACGTGAGCTTAAAAAGTTGAATATTAAAGTTAAAGAAAAAAGTATGACCATAATTCCTGTAGCATTATTTATCAATGAAAAAGGTTTAGCAAAACTGGAGATTGCTGTTGCTAAAGGAAAACATTTTTATGATAAACGTAATACGTTAAAGGAAAAGGACCATAAACGTGAAATTGACCGGCATATAAAATAATCTAGTATTCAATCTTATTTTCACTTTTGATCCATTCTTCGAATACCTTTATAGCATCTTCACGCATTAATTGTAAAGATGATATTGATCTCTTATCTTTGGGTAGAGAAAATTCCTCATAAATAAATGAATCTACAAAATTGGTTTTAGTAGCATCGTCTTTTGTTGCAGCATAATAAAGCTTATCAATCTTGGCCCAATATATTGCCCCTAAACACATAGGGCAGGGTTCACAGCTAGCATATATCTCACATCCCTGTAAATTAAATGATCCAATGTTACGCGTAGCATCTCGTATTGCTACAATTTCAGCATGAGCAGTGGGATCATTAGTTTCTGTTACAAGATTGGCACCTTTTCCAATAACTACTCCATCCTTCACAACAACAGCTCCAAAAGGTCCACCTTTGGCTTTTGTTACATTAGAAAGTGCTAATTCAATTGCCAGCTTCATATGCAATTTTTTCTCTTCCATTTAATAGTTATATATTAATTGTAGTTGTAAGATCCCAACTTCCCTTAATGCTTTCTTTGTTTAAACAATCTTTCAGCAAATGTAAAAATTCTTTCCTATCAATGCTTTGTGCACCCATACTTCTAAGATGATCAGTCTCCTGCTGTACATCTATCAATACAAAATTCCAATATAGCAGCCTGTCAACCAAATGCCATAACGCCACTTTGGAAGCATCTGTTACAATGTGGAACATAGACTCTCCGAAGAAACACTTTCCAATAGACAAGCCATACAAGCCTCCTACAAGTTGATTCTTATAACTTACTTCTACTGAATGAGCAATGCCAGTCTTGTGCAGATTGATATATGCATTTTTCATATCCTCAGTTATCCATGTGTCCCTATCCTGACCTTTTCTGGGAACCGAGCTGCAAGATTCAATTACATCTTCAAACATACTATCAAAGCTTATTTGGAATTTATTGCTTTTAACAGTTTTCAGAAGATTGTTATGTCTTATAAATTTGTTTGGAAAGAGCACCATTCGTGGATTTGGCGACCACCATAATATAGGTTGCCCTTCTGAATACCATGGAAATATTCCCATACTATAAGCAGCAATGAGTCTCTTTGTGCTCAAATCGCCTCCAACAGCAAGCAATCCATCTGGTTCAGCAAAGTCAGGATGTGGAAAAATAATATTATTCGACAGTTGATAAATAGACATTTTATTTGAATTATCGATAACTTTTAAAAGACCAATATTTTGTGGAAACAACCAAAATAGTCAGAGTAAATTAATGACTGACAAGCTCTTTTAAGCTCTGTTTTATTTTTGAAACAATTAATTTTATTTCGTCATTTGTAACTGTTAGGGGAGGGGCGATTCTAAAACTGGTTTCGTTAAATAAAAATTGATCAACTATTAATCCGTTTTTAAGAAATATAATTAGAAGGTCTGAAACTTTGAATGGCGATACTATTTCAACTCCTAACATCAGTCCAATTTGTCTTATTTCTTTAATTGCAGGCTGATCTGATAATAAGTCAACAAATAACTTTCCCTTTATATTTGCATTAGAATGAAGTTCTTCATCAATAATAACTTCGATGCCGGCAAGTGATGCGGCACAACTTACCGGATGACCACCAAAAGTTGTAATGTGACCCAAAGCAGGGTTATGAGTTAGCTTATCCATATTACCTGAGGATGAAATAAATGCTCCAATTGGCATACCCGAACCCATCGCTTTAGCAAGGCAGATTATGTCAGGGACTACACTGTAATTCTCAAATGCAAATAGTTTTCCTGTTCGCCCAAAACCCAGTTGGACTTCATCAAATATTAGCATTGTACTAGTTTCAGTGCACTTTTCTCTGATCTTTTGTATCCATTTTTCATTTGGTAAAATTATTCCTGCTTCTGTTTGCACTGGTTCCATAATCACACAGGCTGTATTTTCTGTAATATTATCAATTACTTCATTATTATTAAAATTGTAAAAGAAAATATCGGGAAGTAGCGGCCTGAATGAGTTTTTCAATTCTTCGTTACCAAGAATACTTAAGGCACCATGAGTACTGCCATGATAGGCATTATTGAAAGCTATTATTTCTGTTCTGCCAGTTGTTCGTTTGGCTAATTTCATTGCACCTTCAATTGCCTCGCTACCTGAGTTTACTAAATACACTGAGTTTAAATTGTCAGGGAGTTTATCAACTAGTGCTTTGGTCAATAGTACTTGTGGAGACTGAATGTACTTACCGTACACCATTAAATGCATGTATTTGTCAACTTGCTCTTTAATCGCGTTTACAACCTTAGGATGGTTATGACCAACATTACTTACTGAAACACCTGAAACTAGATCTATATACTCTTCACCAGTAATGCTATAAATATATATACCATCTGCTCTAACAATCTCCAATGGATTTGAGACTTTAGATGGCACGGCAAGATATAGCTGAAAAATTTGTCTATTTGTTAGCTGCATTATGAGTTTTGTTATGAGATGTCAAAAATACACATTTCATAATTTAGAATTCTCAGTGTCCGACATGACATTATACTAGTAAGCCAGTTAGTTAATAGAATGTATTTAAAATGATTTGAGTATTATCCTAAGGACAACTACACTAAACATCCAACTTTTGTAAACCTTGAAACAACTTTAATCAAGTTTGAATTATTAATGGGTTTTGCAAGAAAATCATTCATCCCAATATCAAGACAGTTTTGTTTGTCATTTTCAGATGCAAACGCTGTAACGGCAACAATAGGGATTTTTGAATCAGAATTTGATACATATTCATATCTTCTTATTTGTTTTGTGCATTCAATTCCATTCATAATTGGCATTTGAATATCCATTAGGATCAACGCGTATTTGTGACTTAAAAATAGCTCATATGCGATACTACCATTTTCTGCGATGTCGTATTCGATTTCTGCATTTTTAAGTATTTCACAAACTAACAATCGATTTAATAAGTTGTCTTCAACAACTAGAATTCTTGGCCGGGTAATTTCTGCTTGTTCTTTCATATTAGCCATTTTTCAAAATCCATTTCAAAACCTAAGCCAAAATATATAAGTATTTAATAAACAGATAAATATACTTGTTTTTATTATACAGAGTGAGCGATATAATTCTCTAATTGGGACTAATGTCTCTGAGATAATACCAATTTATAACCTTAGAGGAAGATTCATATCAGACTGAATCCTCATAAATCCATGTGATTGGAAATATAAATTTTCAAGAAATCTTTGGTAATTACTTATTTATAACTGATTTAACAGATTCTATAAGAGTACTTTTGATGATAGGCTTAGTGATGTAATCATCAAACCCCTCATCCATCATAACTTTCCTGTTTCCAGATATTGCATATGCTGTTTGAGCTATAAACGGGATATCTTTATATATCGGCCACCGTTTCCTTATTTCTTTCATCAGGCTGATACCGTCCCAAGGAGGTGGCAAGTTAATATCCATTAATACTAGGTGATAGTTATCTTCCTTTAATTGCGTTTCAACACAAGCCAATGCTACTTTTCCGTCCTTTGCTATATCAAGTAAATGTGCCTTTGATAACATTTTACGGTAGAGTATTTGATTCATATTGTCATCTTCAACTACTAAAACTTTTAGTGGTTCCCAAGGCAATGAATCTTTGTGAGTAACAACTGGTTCTACTTTCTTTTCTGTTTTCACTGTGAACGCTGGGAAATCTAATATAATAGTTGTGCCACTACCCTTTTCAGATTCTATTTTTATATCACCATCCAGTTTCAGAGTCATCTTTTTTGCCAAAGGTAAGCCAAGCCCGGCACCTTGGTACGATGTGGAATACCCGAGACTCTCCTGCCTGAACGGTTCAAATACTTGTTCTAAATATATTTTATCAATACCAATACCTGTATCTTTAATAAATATGCTTATCATTTTTCGTTCTTCGTCAAAACTGTGACTGACCTTAATGAATCCCTTTTCCGTAAATTTGACTGAATTATTTAATATTAGCGACAGTATTTTTGAAAATAGGAGACTATCAGTATAAATATGTGGAATATTGCCTGAAATGAAAATGAGTTTTATTCCTTTTAATGAAGCTTCCGTAACGTAAGTATCTACAACTGCTTGAACCAACTCGTTAGTGTTGAGTTTCTTCATATCAAGGGCCATGTTATTTGCATTTAATCGGCTAATATCTAATATGTTGTTAAGTAATGATACAAGGCTTAAACCACTCTGCGTAATGCTGTTCGAAAACTCAAATAGCGAATTATCTTCAAGTAGAGCGAGTTCTGTTTCCAGTAAAGATGAAAAACCAAGAATACTATTAAGTGGGTTTCTTATCTCGTGGCTAATTTTTGATAAAAATCTATCTTTTAAGTGGTTAACTTCTTCTAAATTTGATAGGGAGTTAGTAAGTGCAATTTTATCACTTTCAAAATTTGAAATTTCCAGGTTTAACTCAAGAAGTTTTTCATCTGTCTTTAATTGGATCTTCTCGGCCAGATTAACCATATTTTCCTTGAAGGCCTCAAGTTCAGCATTACTTTTTACAATACGTTTGTTGTGCAAGACCATATTCTTCTGGCCCCTATAAATTATAAATATTACTACTGCTAATATTATAACTACAAATATCCAGAAATAAACTGTTGCGTAAGATTCTGCTGTAGACTTCTTTTTGCTATTATTCAAATAAATTAAGAAACTCTCAATTTCAGTCCTGTTTTTTTCATTTAAGTAATCTTTTAGTTTAATATAATTACTTAGCTGTTTGGTTGCTTCAGATTTATCACCTAAAGTAGAATAATATCTACTGAGCAAAAGATATGCTTCATATTCAAGGCTTGTAATTGAATCCCTTATAGCGATATTATATGCCAGATTAACTTGGGGTAAAATAGAATCAGGTATATTCATCATGAGCTGTATCTTGCTCAATTCTAGATAATTTAAGGCTAAATGGTAATCGTAATGTTTGTCTTTTGAAATTAGTATTGCTTGCGTAAAATATGATATCGCTGTACTATTTTTTTCAAGCCCTATATTAGATCTCCCAAGATTTGTATAACACATTACAATGCCAAGAGTGTCATTTGTTTCTGTGAATTCAGCAAGAGCAGAGTTGTAGTATAACAATGATTTATTAAACTGAGAATCATAAGTATAGGCATTACCTAGGTAAAGAAGAGTTGATGCTTCGGCACTTTTATTAGCTGACTCTGTGTAAAAGGCCAGGGCTTTTTTCAGACTTGTAATTGCTTCTTTAGTTTTATTAATCTTTGATAATAGAATTCCTTTTTGCAGATCACATTTAGCGATTAAATCATTATTTTTACTATTAATTGCAATGTTACAAGCCTCTGTTAAAATTTCGAGACTAAGATCATAGTTAGTCTCCTCAAATTTTATAGAATTATTAATTAGATTTTCAAATTTCTCTTGAATATTATCAATTGAAATTGAATCGATGGTAGAATTTTCAACTTTGTCACTAGACAATACTTCGAATGTTGCAACTAATGCAAGAAATAGGACTAAAATCTTCTTTGAAATTAATAGTTGCATAATTGAAACAAAGTTACTTCATTTTGTACCCTATATAAAGGTTTTCATTTCTATTTATAGAAAGTGGAATTAGATTATCATGATTAGCATCATCATCAAATGGATTGTAAGTTTTAACTTTGAATCCGGCATTCTCTAATCTGTTTTTGTAATCTTCACTATAATATATCCTTACATGATCAAATTGACCAAAATGCTTTTCTCGAAGTTTTGGACTTGTTATAGTAAAATCCTCATAAGTTTCCCCTATTGTGTTCGAAAGGGGGACCTGTACAACAGCTATCCCATGGCTATTTAATACTCTAAATATTTCTGACATAGCTTTGCCGTCATCAATAATATGTTCAAGAACATGGTTGCAAATTACCATATCAAATTCTCCGTCAGTAAATGGAATTTGAAGAAGGTCGATTGAACTTATATCTTTATGATAGTATATTCCTTCAGAATATTTTGTGCCGGTTATATAAAAGATGTTCTTTTGTTTTTTTAGGACGCTATATAATGAAGGTTCAGGGCCTATATGTAATATTTTTACCTTCTGTTTAAGAATGCTGGTTTTATTCTTTAAAAATAAGAATATTAAACGGTCTCTGTCGGTGCTTTGACAATATGGACATAGAGCGTTATTTCTAATTCCAGCACCGATAATATTTTTCTCTTTTATTACTTCAAGATCAAATCCAACTGGAAGCATACTTCGAAAGCTATGTTCGCAAATTGGACATCTATAAGTGTTTCCAATGTAATACAGGCCTCTTGCCTTAAGAAATATTTTCTTAATCAATCGTGCTACTGATTCAGGAATAAGGTTTTGAAATGGAGCCTCCATAATAACTAATTTGCTATAATAATAGGTTTGTTAATCGAGTGATTCTTATTAGACATACTAATTATATAGTTCCCTGATTTGATATTGTCTATGGCTATTGTGATCTTACCATTCATACTCTGATTTATCATAAAAGTTTCTTCAAATACAACTTTCCCGTTTAATGAAATAATTCTTAAAATAAAGTCTTTATTAATATTAGGGTTAATAGGAATGCTGATATGATCTTTTGCAGGATTGGGATATGGGGTACCGATATCATCAGAGACATCAATAATATCTGCGAATGGATCATGACATTCATATGCACCAGCATCAAAGTAAATGTGGAAAGGTCGGGATCTGTAATCAATGTCAAATGAAATCCCTTCATCTAACAATGAAATTCCGTAGTTAACAGCTTTTGAATCAGGTTTTAAGTCGAAGTTATTTCCGAAAAAGTCAATGAATTTTACATTTATATTGTCAGCTGCTTTGTAGTTTCTGGCAACTTCAACATATTGTGTGTCAACTACGATATTTATGTAGTATGGATCTCCCTCATTCGTTAAGACCCCCGGATCAGTAATAAGGTTATTAATTATATACCCCATAGTTGCCTCATTGTTAGCATACTTAATCCCGTTTGACTTTGGACTTACTATTGTATTGTTATAAAGTTTAAAATTCGCATTTGGAGTAGTTACAATTTCTCCAACATAAATTCCATGTTTAAATTGGCTTGGGTCGCCTGGTTCGAATGTTCTCCCTGCTCTCACAATTAGATTATTATATATCATCATATTACCCAGGCCAAAAACATCAATACCATCTCCTTTGCCATCAAAAATCATATTGTTGTAACAGTCGCATTTCGAACCACCACCAATCAGTATCCCCGACATTTGGCCATATTCTTCAGCATATGAATCATTTCGGATAATATTGCCATAAATATTGCAATTTGAAGGTGATGAACTTACTTGAATAGCATCCCAACCTGTATTCTCAACAATGTTATTATAAACTTCAACGCCCTCTATTACATGAGGTAAAACAATAGTATCATTACATTCGTAAACCGTTTGACCTGTATATTTTGAGCTACCAATATACATGCCTTCATCAGTGATATCATGTAGATAACAATCGTGTATACTTAAATTATACATAGTGAAATTATCTCTGGTTATCAGATCATTACAGTCGCCTTGGTAAGGATCTGTTTTGGCATAAATCCCACCTATGGCAGTAAAGGATATCTCGATAAATTCAATTTCAATATTTGTAGATAGCTTGTCGATTGACAGTCCTGCTCCTTGAGCAACTCTTTGAACCTGTATTCCGTATTGAAGACCAGGTTCTCCACCACCACTGAAGATAATGTGTTTGCAACTGTCGAATTTGACCCCATAAAAATGCTCGGTATTTATGATTACAGCACCCCCTTGATTTATTATAGTAATAGGCAACTCTGAAGTTCCCTGGAAATTTTTGAAAAGAAGATAATCCTTGTTACCTGGCAATAAACATATTATATCTCCAGGGCTATATGCAGAGCCATCAATTATAAAAGTGCTACTATCAATCTCTACAGTACAATCAACTTTAGATACTCCAGCAAAAGAACAATGAAGTGTTAGTATAAATAATAATAGGAGAGATAATTTCCTCATGATCCTCGTTTTGCCCGCTCCCAGTTTACACTTTGCTGGCCAACCATATATCTTCTAAAACCTAAGAATACTGCATAATTCATCACAAAGAAATAATATGGGATAAATAAAAGCTTTATTTTGATTTTTTTGTTTTCAAAATACCAACCGGATAAAGCAGCAATATAAAAAACAACCTGAGCATAAAATACCAAAGTGTAAACATTAGCAAAATCTCCTAAGCCATAATGCAATGCCAGTATGAGGTTGCAAATGAAAATCAACGGTAGTGCAATAGGTGCTAACGTCCAGCGTAATACGCGGTGTGAAATATATTGAAAGCTAAGAATTCCATACTTAAAAGGATTAAGAAGTGGAGCCAGTCTAACAATCGATTGAATACCACCTGCTGCAATTCGTATCTTACGTTTTAATTCTTCCTGTACGTTTGCTGAGGCACTTTCAATAGCATAAGCCTCCGGATCATATTGAATAGTATATCCTTTCATAGCAATTCGAAGTGATATTATAAAATCGTCAAGAAGTGTATCCTTTTCTACTTTCTGAAAAAGTTCAGTTCTAACAGCAAACAATTCACCGGCAGCTCCTACAACTGAGTAAAGTTCAGCATCCCACTTTTTTAGCTTAGACTCGTATTTCCAATAAATTCCCTCGCTTCCAACAGCAGCATCGGTATCTTTACTAAAAATTCTTTTTTCACCTGATACACACCCTACCTTTGGATCTTTAAACATATCAACAATACGTTGAACCGATTCTTTTCCCAGCATTGTGTTACCGTCAGAAAATATAACTATTGGGGTTTTAATAAATTCCATTCCCCTGTTCATTGCGCCAATTTTACCACCTCTTGCATCTTCATGATATACCTCAATACCTTTATCTCGATATTTTCTAAGAATATCGGGGGTGCCATCATCGGATCCATCTGTAACCCATACCTGATGAATCTTTTCTCGAGGGTAGTTCATCTCGAAAGAGTTTTTTACCTTGGCGTCAACATAATCTTTTTCATTATAAGCAGCAACAAATAATGTAACATCGGGTTCATAGTCATCCTGACTAACTTTCTTTTTTCCAAAAATAATACGCTTAAGTTGAACTAAAATGAACAACACAATCCCATAACCCAGATAAGCGTAAAAGACGATGAATAGTAGTATCCAAAAAATAATTTCGATATAATTCATATTAACTATTTAGATTTTTTTGCGGCCATATTAAGGTCATCAACCTCCAGAAACTCAAATTTATCAATACTACTTAAAACTCTCTGAAGTTCTTCTGTACCACTATGAACCGATTCAATTACTAATAATAAGTTGGGATGATTTTTGATAAATTTAGAGGCACCTTCAATAACATCCGATTCCATCCCTTCTACATCAATTTTCATTATGATTTTGTCATCTGTTTTAATATTCAACTCATGAAGTATATCATCTAGTGGTATGATGTCAATCTCTACAATTTCTGGATTTGCTATTTCTTCAAGAAAATCCGAATTTTCAGTTAGGTGAGATGCTCCGGTATTTATAGGATCAAATGTAAATTGAGCTTTCTCCTTTTTCTTGCCAAGTGCAAATGGAAAAACTTTTATCTTTTCTTCAAGATTGTTCAATTTTAGATTTGTTGTAAATGCATCATAGTTTGATAAAACAGGTTCAAAAGCAAAACCAGTAAGTCCTTTATTAGCAAACAGAATAGAATAAGTACCAATGTTAGCGCCAACATCTATGAAAACATTATAATTATGATAATGCTTGTAAACAAATTTCTTTACTCCCCACTCATATGCATAATTGGCAAACTGAAAGTCGAGAGTACCTTTACGAACAATAAATTTACCAAGGCTACTTTTGTAATATCTCGTTTTCCTTGTTGTTTTACCATAAATAACATATCGAATAGATGACAGTATGTATCTAAACTCACCGTGTTTTACAAAATCAACGGAATATTTAAGGAATGTCTTAATCTTACCCATTTGAAATAATTTTAATAATGAATCTGCAATTCAGCTTCAATAGTATTGTATCGTAATATAAAGTTAGTATTAACAAATATTTGATATTTATATAACCTTAAAATTATAAATTATTATTTAATTGAAAATATTATTTAGAAGGGGCTCTTTCCCACATCTTTGTTTCAGGATTGTATTGTTTTAGTAAACGTCCAGGATTACCTCCAACTATTGAATAAGGTGGTACATCTTTAACTACAACACATCCAGCTGCAACAATTGAGTGTTTACCAATGGTTACGCCTGCTGTTAACACGGCGTTTGCTCCAATCCATGCTTCATCCTCAACAATAATAGGATCGGTGCTAACCTTTTGATCAGTAATAGGTAAACTAATGTCTTCGTAACCATGATTAAGACCAGAAGCAACAATGTTTTGAGCGAATATGACATCATTACCTACTGTGACTGGCCCAATTAATGTATTACTCATACCGATCCTTACTCTTTCGCCGATAATAATGTCCCCAACTCCATTATTAATTGTTGAGAAATCTTCGATAGTTGAATCCCGACCAAGGACGAAGTTATTAAATGGCATAACATCTAACCTTACACTCTTTCTTACTAAGGAATGTTTGCCTCTTTTATGTTTAAATGGATTAATAAACCAGATTATCCACAATCGAGGTCTAGCCTGATTTCTTGGGGTTAGCATCCACTGTGCTAATTTCTTTAACCTAGGATTTGATTTGATTTTCTCTTTTAAGTCCATAATTCGATAATTTAAACAGTGTTTTTTATAGCATCATAAATTGCATTTACATTGTTTTCCCATGTATGAGTGCGTGCAAAATCAAGACGTGATTTTGATAATTCTTCAGAGTCTTCTTCCAGTGCTTTACTAATCAGTTCGACATATTGTTCTTTATTCTCGGCAAGGTAAGTAAATTCGTCAAATACTCCCATTGTAATGGTTTTTGTTGCAACAACAGGTTTACCCATGGCAAGGTATTCATCTATTTTACGAGGATAATTACCAATTGTTAGTTCGTTTAGAGACTGAGGGTTTATGGCAACGTCGAAAACATTTAAATAATTAGGTAGATCTTTTTCATTTTTTGATCCCAGAAAATGAACATTATTGATGTTGTGGAGATTACTTGCCTTAAATACTTCATCTTCAGGGCCTACTAACACAACATTCCATTCTGGTTTACTAACAGCGATGTGCTCCAATACTTCAATACTGAGCCTTGAACTCTTTAGCGCTCCAATATAACCAATGATTGGTGATGGAATTGGTTTAATATCTTCCGGGACTTCCTTAACCAGTTTCTTATCATATAATGATATATCACAACCTTGCCCAACATATACTGAGTTAGGATTATTCTTTTTTGCAATATCATTTAAATAAGCAGAGTTTGAAACAACAAGATCAGATTTTTTCATTAGTCTGTCTTCAAAATATGCGCCATTATTCTTGAAAAAATCCGTTGCTCTCATATTATCACGTGTGTAATAAATTGTTAAAGCAGGTTTCAATAATTCCTTGAAATGATAGGCACGGTAAAAGTCGCTGTCGTTAAAAATTATATAATTACTAAATCCTAATTCATCTATAGCTTTATGAATCTGTTTAACATATCTCTTATTGTTAACTTTGTTTAAAGTTGAAAATAGTGGTTTATAGCCTATCTTACTTATCGACTCAAGTTTTGTTTTGGGATTAAGATTCCACATGTTGTCACTAACCTTAACTAAATCAGGTTGTTTGCCATTTAATATGTCTTTGCGTTTTGTTATAAGTGGATTTGAAGAATAACGTAACAGTGTCAAACGGTCTAAAGGATAGTTTACATACAGTACTCGATTATTTTTAGCAAACTCATTTGCAATATTTATGCAATTACTACCAATTGTAGAATCCAGACTTTGAAGTCCGTGAACAATAATATCCCGTCCCTTTATCATATCAAACTAGGTTTTTTCTATTTGGTCATATATTTTTGATACAAATGCTTCCCATGAATGCTCACCTGCATATTCTATTCTTTTTGAAATTAGCTCTGGCGAGTCTTCACGTAAAGCTCTCTCTATCTGAGTTACATATTCTTCTTTAGTATCTGCCAAATAAGAATAATCGTTAAAATAGAATCGCATAAACGATGTGTTAGTAGCAACTACTGGTTTACCCATTGCAAGATACTCATCAAGTTTTAAAGGATAATTCAGGTCGGTAATCTCATTAAGAATTTGTGGGTTAAGAGTTACATCTATTCCCTTGAGATATGACGGAAGAGATTCAGGTTTTTTAGTGCCAAGAAAATAAACATTCTTGAGTTCATCAAGTCTGCTGCTACCAAAACCCTGATACTTCGGACCGATAAGCACTAAACTCCAGTCAGGTCTTTGTTCAGCAATATAAATAAGAATGTCAATATCAAGCCGAATAGTTGTTAAAGCTCCTATATATCCAATTATAGGTTTTTTGATATTTACTATATCATCCGGTACTTTTAGTTTATTGTTCTTATCATTATAAAGTTCCAGATCGCAACCTTGCCCAATGAAAAATGATCTTGGATTTGATTCAAGTGCAAACCGTTCAAAAGTGTCAGAATTTGTAACAACAAAATCCGCTTTCTGCATTAGTAAAAGTTGACGTTTCGCACCATGTCTTTTATGATAATCTACCGAAGTAATAGCATCTCGCAGTAGATAAAAGAAAATATTAGGCTCAAGATGATCTTTTAGATAAAAACCATTGATCATTTCAGTGTCCCCAAATAGAATTATATTTTTGAACCCCAATCTGTTTATTGCATCTTTTATTTTGTTAGCATATTTTTTTTCATTTCTTTTATGGAGAAAAGAAAAAATAAAATCTGATTTAATCCAGTTTATAGATTCCGCTATCATTTTTGGATAGAATAACCATAAATTTTTATCATGCTGTACAAGATCATTTTCTTCTCCTTTAAGAACTCTCAAACGCTTTTTAACAAATTCAGCATTTCTATCAAATAATGCACTTCTGCGTTGCAGAGGGGGATTAACGAAAAGCACACGATTATTTTTGGACATTTCTATGGCAATATTCCGCGTAATGGTTGATGTAAACTTATCCCATCGTTGCAGCCCAAAAATAACTATGTCTCTGTTTTGTACCATTTCAACATTTTCTCTGATTGACTACAAAATCAAGTAAACTATGGTTCTTTTTTGTTCTCTATAATCTCAATTTGATCATAAATTTTATCTACAAAATTTTCCCAACTATGTTCAGTTGCACAAGCTATCCTTTCTATTCTTAGTTCAGGAGTATCCTCTTTAAGCGCTTTATCAATTTCAATTACATAATCTTCCTTCGTTACTGGTAGATAGGTGTTCTCCTTGAAATAAAAGTCCATAAATGATGTTTTAGTTGCTACAGTTGCCACACCCATTGCAAGGTATTCATCAATTTTTAGTGGATAATTTACATCTGTAATGTCATTTAAAATTTGAGGGTTTAACGCGACGTCGAAACCTTTTATATATCCAGGTGTTATTTCGGGATCCTTTCTGCCCAAAAAGTGAACATTATCTAGTTTATGAAGTTTACTAGCCTTAAATGCATCATCCTCAGGACCAACCAGAACTAAACTCCACTCAGGTTTCTGTTCTGCAATATGTACAAGCACATCAATATCAAGTCTTAATGACGTAAGGTAACCCAGGTAACCAATAATTGGTTTCTTAATATTTGCAATATCTTCAGGTATCTTTAAAGTTCCATCTTTATCATTAAATCTATCCAGATTGCATCCTGATCCTATAAAAAAAGATTTTGGATTTGATTGTCTGGCATATTCCTCAAACCAATCCGAGTTTGTTACTGCAAAATCAACTTTCTTAATAAGTAACGGCTGCAATCTGGTTCCATGACGTTTGTGATACGATACTTCGATTACAGCATCTCTTAACAAGTATATATATACTTCTGGTTTTAATAGTTCTTTTAAATAAAAACCAGTTAACATTGAGGTGTCGTTAAACAAAATAAAGTTATCAAATCCCACCATTTTTGCCACTCTTTTTACCTCTCGGGCAAATCGTTTATCGTTTATTTTATTAAAAAAATCAAAGACAGCAGGTATTTTAATCCAATTTATTGATTCAATTATTGTTCGTGGATAAAAAACCCACATGCTCTCATTGATTTGTATCAGATCTGGTTTCACCCCTTTACGAATATCTATTTTATTTCTAATGTCTGGTGCATTCCTATGAAGTATAGTGGAAATACGATGAACGGGAGGGTTAACATATATTACCCTATTTCTTTTTGCCATTTCTAACGCGGTATCTCTGCTAATGCTTGAAATATCCCAGTTTTGAATTCCGAAAACTATAATGTTCCTATCTTTAACCATGATGCTTAAATTTATTTAAGTTGGTGATTTTTATAAACTTCTTTATAAAGTTGCAATACATCTTTAGCCATATTCTTCCAGGAGAATTTTTGAGATTGTATAATCCCTTTTTCAATGAGTTCTTTTCTAAGCTCTTTGTTTTTTAGTAGTTCGATTATACCAGTAGTTATTTCTTCTGGATTATAAGGATCAACTATGTAAGCAGCATCACCCGATACTTCCGGCATTGATGATGTATTTGATGTGATCACTGGTACTCCACATCTCATTGCTTCAAGCATTGGAATACCAAAACTCTCTCGAAGTGAGGGGTATAGAAAAATTCTGCATAAGTTGTAAATCGCTGGCAGATCTGTGTTTACAACATAACCTGTTAAAACTATTCTCGACCTAAGATCCTTATCTCCAATTTCTGTCAAAATATTTATGAGTGATGACTCTTCATAATCAAGCATAACAAGATACATGTCGTCACCGGTTTTTTTAATGTAATCAGAAAATGCTTTTAGTACTCCCGGCGTGTTTTTCTTTGGATCTGTATTGCCAAGGAAAAATAGGAAGTTGTCAGGAAGTTTATAAAGCTGTTTAACCCGGTTAAGTTCAGTGTTGTCATCTATTTTCCTAAAGTGTTCGGTTACTCCATTATAAATTGCAACCAGGCGATCATTATCTTCAGGTATATTAAAGAATTCACCAATTCGATTTCTTTCAAATTTTGATACAGTAATAATTTTATCACTAATCTTAACAACCTTAGGCACATTCCAACGACGATACATGTTTCCAAACTTTTGATACCACGTTCCTCCCTTTTTGAAGATACTGATGCTTTCCATGTAGATGATGTCGTGAAGGGTAGTTACTAAAGGCATTCCTGGGGATACTGGTGCAGTATTACTAGTGCAATGCAGAATATCACAACCTTCTCTTTTGGCAGCTTTGGGAAGGGCTATTTGCTCCCATGTAGGGTAGGGGCCACCTCCCAGTTCTACAATCTTAAAGTTTTGCGTTTTCTTAAAAATACTTTTGTCCTCATCGGGTTTTACAAAGACAACATATTCATTCTCATGATCTAACTTTTGCAGCTCATTAATTAATTCCAGAGCTACCATGTCCATACCATGTTTTTTTGTTCTAAATAGTCGCTGACCTTCAATTCCAATTTTCATGATGTGGGTATTAATTTATATTTTCTATGTGCCGTGCTCAGTATGAATAAATTTCTTATTTGCTCCTTTTATGCTAAATAATGACAGAAACATTAATAAAAACGCCTTAGGTAATGTAAAAATAGCTTTTATTGTCTTAAAATTATAAAATTTTAAAGGTACTGTGAAAATAAATGTAAAAATACATGCTGCCAAAACACCAAGCCATATATTGACCCATGTAGGAGAATTCAAAAAAACGGAAATCCCATTAATAAGAATTAGCAATCCCAGAAGCATCACTCGAGGTGGTTGAATAAACTGCAATGCTTTGTCAAAATAATCGTAGTTTCCATGTAATATTAGATGTTTAAGAGAAGAGAAAAAATCCATACTAAAGTAGTGTAACTGAGCTGATAACCATCTTTTTCTTTGATTTGTAAAAACAGCAGCTTTTTGAACTTTTTCATCATACACGATTGCATTATTAAGATATTCAATTCTAATATTCTCTTTCAACATTCTGAGTTCAATTTCTTTATCAAAACCTCCAACTGCCTTTATGTCTTTCATCATAGTTTTAAAATAATTATAATCCATGGCCATTCCGGAGCCTATTAATGCCGCCGAGAAACCCAATACTCGGTGCCCTTTTCTGAAAATCTTATTGTTCACCTCTTCACTAACAGCGTCGAGGATTGCAAATGGAGTATTAAAATTCTTTGCTACTCTGTGTCCCTGAACTGCAATAAAGCCCTTGTTGAACGCATTATTGATTTTGGAAATAAATTTTGACTCCATCAGGTTATCTGCGTCTAATACTAAAGCAACATTATAAATATCAGGCAATTGAGCCATCGCTTTGTTGAGAGCTTTGGATTTTGTACTAAGATCGAAACTTACCTCAATAACCTGAATTGGTAACTTTCTTAAAGTCTCAAGAGTAGTTTCCTTAAATGAATCCGCAATTACAATTACATCATACATATCTTTTGGGTAGTCTTGCTTGACTGCATCCTCTGCAACTTCAATAATTACTGTATCCTCTTTATAGCCGGGTATTAAAACAGCATACCTTCTCATTTTATCCATAATAGTTTTTTTCTTTGGCGTATTGAAAAGGCTTGCAAAACCAAATATAAATATGTAGAAGGATGCAAATCCTAAGTAGGCTACTAAAATTATTTGAATGATTTGTATAATCAGCATAATGAATATTTTTTGAATTACTTCCTAATTTTATTAATATCAATCCGCGTAACATTATTATGAGGTGTGGGCTTTAATCTTTTATGACCGCGTTTAATTTTAAATAATGCTAAGCCCATCATTAAGAACCCATATGGTAAACTTAGTATTGCAATATACGTACGTTTATTGTAAAAACGTTTTGGAACCGAAAGAGCAATAGCTAAAACACAGGCTAAAAATATACCCAACCAAGAATAAAAAAAGAAACCAAAATTGAAAAACAAAGAAAAAACAGCAAAAATGAATGATAAGCCTAGTAACAAGATTCTAGGAACAAGTAAGAATTGTATAATCTTATTAAAATAATCAAAATTTGAATGTGCAAAAAGTTCATAAATTGAATTGAAAATAAAGGTCCGTGCATAAAATATTTGTGATGATAACCATCTTGAACGTTGATTAACAAACACCTTTGAGTTGCTTACTTTCTCGTCATAAACGTAAGCGTTATTTAGGTACTTCACCTTATTTTGGTTAAGTGCCAGTTTTATTTCCAGATATTTATCTTCATCGGCAAAAGTATCAATTCTCTGCATTATTGTTTTATACAACTTGAAATCAAAAGCCATTCCTGAACCTATTAATGCTGATGAAAGGCCTAGTGGCACATGTCCCTTTCTGAAAATAGTATTGTTAATTTCCTCACTGACAGCATCTAATATGGCAAACGAAGTATCTAAGTTTTTAGCAACACGATGGCACTGTATTGCAGTGTTTCCTTTTGACAATTCGCTGTTAACTTTTTGCAATATATCAGATTCCATCACATTATCAGCGTCTAATATTATAATGCCGTCATAATCGTCACTGATAGCTTCTAATGCCTTATTAATTGATCTGGCTTTTGTACTATGCTCAAACGAAACTTCAATAAAGTTAACACCTTCATTTTCTTTTAGTAATTCTATAGTAGCAACCTCAAATGAATCAGCTATTATATAAATATCGTAAAGTTCAGAAGGATAATCTTGATTTAAAGCTTCTGAGGCTGTATTTAGGATAACAGCGTCTTCTTTATATGCAGGTATTAGTATTACAAACTTACGTAGAAAAGTTTCATTTATGTCGTCGCTGGATTTGTAAAAGAATGAGGCAATTGCGAAAAACAGCAAGTAGATAGAAGAAAATGCAAAGCTTAGTAAAAATAGAAATTGAATAAAATCTAAAATGCTATAAATATTCATGTCTCAATTTTATATCAGTGAATATTATTTTTAGTTATAGTTTAGGATTCTCATGTATTTCGTTATTAAATAAATTCTTTAAATGCCATCCTATTGCCCTATAATAAGCTAAAAATAGTAAAATTTTTCCTTTTAAGAGAAACTTAAATGCATTCTTTGGAATAGCTACAAATAGTTGGTAACCCAAACTTAGATAAAATTCACGTCCTTGAATGTTTCTTCTCATATATACAATCCGATTTCTATTAAGATAATATATCTTTAAAGGACTTAGTTTGCCGGTTGATATTGACTCTTTATGCAATACAGTTGAATTATGAACATAATGCATTGAATACCCGGCATTTATAATACGAGTGCACCAATCAGCCTCTTCGTAATATAGAAAGAAGATATATGACATTAAGCCTATTTCTTTTACAACCCTCATTGGCACCATCATCGCCGCACCATGAGTGTATGCTGTTTCACTATCCTTATCATATTGCCCATTATCTTTTTGCCTAAAACCAATTGCTGTATTTCGCATTGTAACATTATTAATTGGAGTGAAACCGGCATACTGTATTATGTCGGACTGGTAGTAGAATTTTATCTTAGGACTTACAGCACCAATCTTTTCATTTTTCTCTAATTTCTCAATAAGTGGCTCCATAAAGCCAGGGTGAACTTCAATATCGTTATTTAGAAGTATAATATATTCACCCCTTGCTCGCATAAGACCAAAATTATTACCAGCAGCGAATCCGTAATTTATCTCGTTAGGTATGTATATAATATTGGGATAACGTTGTTTTATTATTGATGGATCATCTTCAGTAGAATTATTGTCGACAACAATTACCTCAAAATTTGTATATGTGATTTTATTCAGTGATTCAATTAAAGCACAGGTTACTTCGGCTTGGTTAAAGTTAACTGTGATAATCGACACAAGCGGATAATATGTTCTCTTCGATGGCATGATTAGTTATCGTGTATACATTCTATTATTGTCATTATTACAGCAGATAGCACTGAAGACTCACGTACGACTACTAATATTTTCAAAGTAAAGATACAAAAAACCACATATAAGTTAAGTTTATGAATACTATAGCAAGAATTGGAATATAGCAAATGATTGTTAAGAAGTAATGTCTCTTAAGATCATTTAAACACCTTTGATTATTTTAATTTGGGTAACTCAAAAATAATTCCACTTCGGTGGGATAAGTTCCACCAAACAGCTCTCCAATAAGCCCAAATATGATTGACTTTAAATTTAATGATATAGCCAATAGTAATTCGAGGTGTGGTGATTAAGAAAATGTATAATAACGCGAATAATTTTTGTAAACCTATGGTATTTCTCCTGGCAAATAATATTCGCCCTCTTGTTAAATAGTAAGCTTTAAATGGACTATCTTTTCCTGTAGATAAAGACTCTTTATGATAAACAAGTGAATTACCCTGATAATATAAACTATAACCAGCCTCTCTAATATGTGCAGCCCAATCGTGTTCTTCATAATATAGGAAGAAAATATCAGCCATCATACCTACATCTTCAATTACTGTTAAAGGTACCAGCATAGCTGCTCCAAAAATTGACCCTGATTCGCTTGTATTATTAAACTGTCCTCTATCTTTCTGGCTGTAGCCAATACTGAAATTCCTAATTGTTATAAAGTTAAATGAAGTATATCCTGCAAACTGAATTATTCCCGGAGAATAAAAATATTGAACCCGGGGACTTACCATTCCTATTTTAGAGTTAGATTCTAAGAGGTTTACCATTGGTTCTAAAAAGTTGGGATCAACCTCAGTATCATTGTTTATAAGTAGGATGTACTTACCCTTACAATGAGGCAAAGCAACATTATTACCTCCGGCGAAACCAAGATTTTTTTCAGTTTTAAGCAATGTTATATCAGGAAACTGCTCTTTAATTACATCAGGATTATCATTTTGTGAGTCATTATCTACTACAAAGATTTCTATTGAACTATATGTTATCTTTTTTAATGATTCTAATAATTCACACGTTGCTTGTGCCTGATTAAAATTTACGGTGACTATAGAAACTAATGGTTGGGTTGTTTTTGCATCCATACAAATAAAATAGAATTAATCCTTAACAATAATTGATTGTGGAGACTTTCCAATTGATACGAGATATGTATATTCACGGTCGAGTTGTTGTGCCATAAATATAAATCCCCAACTTAAATATACTATTGCACCTGTAGGCATCTGTCCAAGTACACCATTAGTATAACTGGCACCCATAATGCCCGCAAATCCACCAATTAAAGCTCCTAATATTCCTTCCAATTCTGTATTTTTTACTCTAAACATTATAATATAGGAGCCTTTTAAGAAAATATAAGAAAGTATAAACAGATGCAAAATTAATCCTATAATACCTTGTTCGGCCCATATCTGCACATACCAACTATCTGTTGCCACGTTAGCTAGAAATCCTTGGGGAGAAAACCGTTGACCCCACAAACCAGCACTTCCAATACCTCCACCAATTGGCTTATCAGCCAGATAAGTTTTTAAAATGGCCCTATTAGCAAGTCGTACCTGATATGAAGCATCCAGTTCAGGCCTGAAAGCAGTTCTCATCCTTGCAATAGAATAGATGTTATCACCAATGAAGGTATGTGCAAAGAAAACGTATGTAAATGCCAGAAATATTGCTCCAATGATTACAGCTTTTACATTTTTCTTAAGAATTACATAAACTGCACCCCCAATCAGTGGAACGACAATTGACCCTCTAGTACCGGATACTAACATACCCCAGAAACCCATAATACTGACAACAAGGAAAAAGATTTTATTTCTCCTCCCTTTTATACTAGCTGCAATCAACAGACCAACAATTCCCGCATCACCTTGAGCAGCACCAAATTGTCCCGCATCACTAAAAAAAGAAAATACCCTTAGTTTACCATTTAACATATGTGTTATCCCACCGACGGTATCAAGCCAAAATTGCTCGCCACCATCAAGACCAATGTATAGTTGTTGTAACCCTTTTAATGAAGCCAGAATTGTAAAAGTACCCCATATATACAAGAACATATAAAGATATCTAAGTCTTTTAAACAGTAATAGCACAAGTGGCAGTGTTAGTATGGGATACAATGAAATACCACGCATTGCATAGAACCAAGCAGTCCTGCTCAATGCTTGTGGATTAAATAACTCAAGAAGAGCAAAAGTCATCCAAGCAATTAACAAATACGTTATGTCGCGGTTTGCTTGTCCAAGGTTAATTTTAGTATTAAAATTTTTAAAAAAGAAGGCAACAAACGAAATAACTAATAAGCCATCAATACCCAAACCTAACGGTACATTTCTGATATATCGAGTAAGTCCAATTGCAATAAATGAAAACACTAATAATGTACTAATTCCTAATTCTGGATAGTTGAATAACCGATTGAGGAATATTAAGCCAAGTAACAGTCCGGTAAACGCAAATGCAACAACCAGACCCCCGACAGCAATAATATAACTCAATACAACTGATAATATAATTATACCAGTAATAATAAGTGGGTGCTCCAGTTTGGCAGCCCCGGGTTTTTGTTTTATTGATTCAAACATCGGAGTGTTAAAAATAATAAATTATTTCGTACCAGAAAACAGAGGTAAGCTAGGCGCCATTAATTCTCTTTTTGAGAAATTTCCCAACAAATATTAAACTACTTGAAAATACAAATTTGAGTTTTATATCTAGCTCTTTTCTTAAGAAATACAAACCAACAAAAATACCTATAATTGTAAATCCGATTGTGATAATTGCAACCAACTCTAGAACTGTGATCATTGTAAACATTGATGCAGTTTCGGTAATAATTTGAGGGTTTGAGTATCCAACAAAGATCAATGTAGAGACTGATACAAAAAGTATCAAATAGTAAAGTCCAAATACAACAATTGTGTCACCAATTATGTTTGCTGCAGTCATGTAAACAACTTTAATAAAATTTTGCTTCGGTTTATTTACACTATCCAGGGCAATTCCGGTAAATCGATCAAATGGAAGTAATAATCCATAAAAGCAAAAAATTCTAAAAACGTTCGCTGTTTCACTATATTCTGCTCCCCCAATAAAAGTTACAAAATCTTCAGCAAAGATAAATGAAACAACTAGAATAGGTAGTAGTAATAATGTAAGTCCTCCAACATTTTCGTACCATATTTTCTTTACGAGATCTTTGTTTCCTTCAATACTCGCTTTTGACATCTTTGGAAATGCTGTCATGGCAAAACTTCTGACCGGTATTTCCATAATTTCGGTTAATTTGAGAGGAATACTATAAAGAGCTACTCCGGTAACTCCCAAAAATGGACTTAATCCAAGTATAAATGTATCAGCACTTTTGAGCAGGTTAGTACCTATAAGTGTTCCTGATGTGTATTTTCCAAAGTTCAGTATTATTTTACTTTTTTGTTTATTAGCTTTTAGAATAAAAAATAAACCATCCCAATTTAGCATTGCTGCAATTATTGAACTAAGCGTATTGATTAAAACATATGCCCACATAATTGTAAGAATTCCTGATTGAAAATAGAAATAATTTACAATAAGGAAAATCATAAATGATCCTACATTTATTATTCGGATAAGAAGGATTCTGTCGAAGCGCATTTTAGCTTGGAGCACAGATAGTGCATTATTAAATGGTAGATTTAAAATTGCGATAAAAGGAAACCATTTGAAAAAGAGGGAAAACCCGGATTCTTGAATGCTTTCCTTGAAAAAGAAATTTGCTGCAATAACTATAACTATTAAGAAAATTGTTGATGATAAATTAATAACATAATTAGAGCCTAATAATTCATTTCCTTCTTCCTCATCAGCCCCGGATAAAAATCTCACAATTGCAGTTCGGGTAATACCAAACCTTAGCATATCGAGAAAGTTAAGTGTTGTGATAAATAATACCCATTCTCCAAATTCATTAGTTGGCACACTGCGGACAAGAATAATAAATGAGAAAAAGCCAAAAACAGCCACTAACCCATTGTTCGCTAATGAGAGGAAATTATGATTCTTAAATATTTTAGCTAGATAATTAGCCACGATCAGGCCTTTTTGTTGATGTTTATATAATATTTAAATGGATATGCCAATATTTCCCTTAATCTTTTCAAAGTATCAGGTTTTGTTAAGCGTGGTACATTAGAAAGTAATTCATCCAGATTATATAATTCAACTTCATTAATTATAACCAATGGTCTATAGGAAACTACGTCGTTGTATGTAGCTAATGCTGTTAAATCAGCTTTAGTTAGCTTATTGGTTGCGTTAATTATATAAAGCGACATGTCAATTGTGCTAACAAGTTTAATTGGATAGCTATTATAAACAATGGACGGTAGTTCTATAAAAATATAATTGTATGGCTTGTTTAATCTTCTTAAATATTTTGAAGTAATTAGTTCCTGAAGGTTCTCAATATCAATAAAGTTATCAGTAATTTTATATAAATAGGAATAATTAAAGTCGTCGTCAGTATATGTTTCAGAAGCATGATTGAGATATAGTACATCTTCACCAGCTTCTCTTAATCTATTTATTATTCTTTCCGTCAGTAATGTTTTTCCAACTCCGTTTTGTGTGCTGTAAACAGAAATAACATAAGGATTATTACCTTTTTTAATAATATCTTTCCTAAGCGATAATTTAATATTTTGAATTATAATATCAATTAGGCGATTACTGATAAAAGCAAGCTCGTTTGCTTTACTTTTTGAGCTCAATCTGGGAAATGCACCAGCGAGTTTCATGTTTGTCTCCTTTACAACCCGTGTCGGACTTCTCATAGACGAATCAAAATAGTCGAGAACTAAGATTATAAATGCAGTTAATAGAAATCCAAAAATAGTAGCTACCAGAACGATAATTTTTGCTCTAGATGGGTTTGGAGAAATTGGGAAGAAAGGATCATCCACAATTTTAATATTTGTTGCCATCTCTTCGTTCTGTTGTCTCATTTTAGCTAGGTTCAAGCTACGAAGTAATTCTAGATAAGATGCTTCAGCAACCTTGATTTCTCTTTCGATACGCTTGAGCATTGCTCCGAGAGGAGCAAACTTTTGGTATGTCCTGATGAAATCTAATTTTCTTCTGGCAAGAACTATTAATGCTGCTTTAGCTTCCTCAAGTTTTATTGTGTTCGATAACCATTCCGCAAGTAAAGTTGTAATGGGAAGTCCTTGAGTTGAATGACTATATAAGTAAAGTTCATCAACATATAATTTAATATTGTCACGAAGTTCCTGTTGCCTTGCAGTTAATTTAGCAAGTTCATCTGATACTCTTTTATCATAATCTGATGCTATCTCGTTAAGTACAATTTTTTCAGTAATTTGTGACAATTCTTTTCTCAATTGATTTATTTCATCACTCTTTAAATAAATACTATCACGTGCGGTTAAATTAAGTTCCAATTCCTTTAGAGACGCAACTGCAGATGCTAACTCTATTTGTTGGTTTTGGTAGAAAAGGTCCAGATCTTCTTTTTGTCCGGCAATGGCTTTACTTTGTTCATAGTAGTTAATAATATTGTTTTTCATATTAAACTTAAGGAGCCTATCCTCAGCGGCTTGTAACTTTTCGTCGGCAGAATCAACCTGAGCTTCAAAATATTTGACAACTAAGTTTGTTTCATTTGCTCGAAGTAATTTATAATTTTTCATAAATGTCTTCGAAAGTATCTTAAGTGTTTGCTGACAAATACCAGGGTCATCTGAAGTATATGTTAAGCGTACCAGATCACTATTGTTAATACGGTAAATTTGAATACTGCCTATTGACCTAACACTGTAGTGCTTACTCGTACCATAATGTAACAACTCATAAAAATAATTTGTATCACTACTTGCGTAAGATTTTGTGATATTTAATAGAGTTTGTCGAAAATCTGAAGGTTTAATCCCTGGTGGAATAATTGGATCTTTTTCAAATACTGAAAGATCGTTATTATTTTTCATACTGTATGAGGGAAATACCTTTTCAGTGCCAGGAGCGGCAGGATCATCATCAAATGCTTCAGGCGATACTTGTTTAATAGCTAAATCCAAAGAGCTGCCTGAATTACCTTCAGGTTTACTTTCGCTGATAATTATTCTTTGCCCATTTGTTAGAGTCAAATTGTCAATACCATTTATTTCGCGAAGTTTGCTGATATTAACACCATATTTCTTGGCAATTGAATAAATGGTTTCACCAGGTTTCACCGTGTGAAATTTATTGCTATTGGTGGATTTATTCCCAATTTTCAGCGATTGACCAGGGGTTAGGTCGTTGTCAATTAGGTTATTATTTGACATAATCTGCCCTTGAGATACACCATATCTGCTTGCTATAAGCGAAAGTGATTCGCCTGGTTCCACTATGTGGTATGTGAAAAAGTCATCACTGTCATCATTGATAGCCTTCTGATCTTTGTCAACACCACTGGTTTCATTCTCATTTGTTGTGCCAGATTGGTTATCAAGTAAACCTTCTTGTGATGCGAGATTCTTCTTTTTGCTAATTACTCTTTCAAGCGACCTAATTTCTTTTTGGAGTTTTCTGATCTCCTCTTCCTTTTCTCGTTCTATACCTGATTTGTTATTCTTTACAACAAGATCTCTAATTCGCTTGGGAATAGTTTCCTGAAGTTTGTCAAAATTTTGATTTGAAATGTATTGAGGGTTATACCACTCAAGCGAAAGATCTTGTGTTAAAAGTTGAAGAGAGGTTTCGATAAGTGTTTGACGTGATTTAAGCAGATTTATCATATTGTCAAACTGTGCATTAGTAGTAAAATAATCACTTGGCCTTTGTGAGGTCGACTCAATTGAATATCCAGTTGTAATACCTGTATAGATTACCGCTTCTGATTGATATACCTTCTCCTGATTTCGTGTAAAATAATATGTAACTCCTGCAAATATTAATGGAATAGCAATTAATAACAACAAGTTGCGCTTAAAAAGTTTTATTATTTGAATAATATCCATATTATCTTGCCATCTTACCTTAAAACTGTTATCAAATTAAACCTCATACCCGTTAGTACTTCAAGTGTTTGATAGTTTTTATTGAAACTTGCAATTGCCTTCTGGAAGTTTATAGCACCACTTGTTTGAATTTCTTTTAGTCTTGTGTATTCTGTGGTTGTTATCTCTCCGTTAAGAAATTCGTTCTGTGCCATTTGCATTTGAGTTAACGTAAATGCTTGATAATCATTGTATATTCTTATTTCATTCTGATCCCTAATTAAGTCATTGTAAAAAGAAATCACTTGTTGTTGTAAATATCGCCTGTTTATTTCTTTTTGAGTTAATGATATCTCAATCCATTTTTTATTCTTATTTATTCTATTTCGTCTGTCAAGCATAGGTCCTAATGGCATTCTCATATAAAACATTGCAGCGAAAGCAGAACGGTAAGATGTTAAATTTGAATAATTAGAATATGGTACTGGGTTTCGTTTACCGGACCTATTCCAATCATCATATCCCCATCTTCCACCAACAGCATCAATATTAAAGCTAAAATATTCAAGCCACTCACGAGCCGCTGATATTTGTTCGTAATAATAATATCCGGCTTTAAGGTCCTCAATTTTAAGAGAAGGTGAGTTAAAGCCAGCTGAATCAACAAGAACTCGCAAAGGAGGTAACCGTTTTGTTATATCATCAGTTAGCGGGTTAAAATATATTGCTTTGTCATCACCTGTATTCTGACCAAATATAATGGTAACATACAGCATTAGTATTAATCCTGTGAGTATTTTCGATAACAAACCTCTCATTCTTTATTCGTGCTTACTTACAATTAACCCATTTTAGTAATTTAGTTCGCAAGCTAGTCATTTATTATCTGCGCTTAAATACGCGTTTTATTAGTTATTAATAATTTCTTAACAATTGTTTTACACATTTCCTTTCTGGAATAAAACTGGTATAGTTCTGAGAATCAATTTTATATCACCTAAAAAGGAGTAAGTTTCTGCGTATTTATTATCAAGAGCTTTTCTTTCTTCTTCTGACATAATACCTTTTTTGCCTCTAAGCTCAACTTGCCAAAGTCCGGTTATACCAGCCGGACCCATGAATCTTGCACTCCAGTCATCAGAGGTTAAAAGTTCAGCTTCGTAAAGAGGTAAAGGTCGGTTACCAACAATCGACATATCACCTTTAAGGACATTAAAAAGTTGAGGGAGCTCATCAATACTCGAATTTCTAATAAAATTACCAACTTTTGTTACTCTGGGATCATTTTTTATTTTAGTAAAGGTAGATGAATCCTGAAGTCTTTTTTGTTCTATGTACCAATGTTCACATATCTTCAACCCTTTAATATACAAAATAGGTGAACAATGTTCGCCTTCTGCTAGTTTAGTGCATAACGGGCAATCAGTATTAAATTCTTCTGTTTCTTCCTTTTTATCATCGTATTGATTAAGGTGTTTCAACTCTTTAAGTGCCTTGTCGGCCCCAATATACATTGACCGAAATTTTAAGAAATCAAAAATTCTATAATTAGTCCCAACCCGTTTTGATTTATAAATAATATCTCCTTTGGATTCAATGATAATGGCTAAAGTAGTGACTAGAAGAATAGGCGATAGAAGAAGAATTGCTACTGACGAAACTACTATATCAAAAACCCTCTTAATTAAAGGTATCTTGTAGTCTTTATAAGCAGTATCAGGCTTTTTAAGGTCCGTAATAGTAGAGTAATAATTTATCAGAAATTTTAGACGAGTAGTTAACCTGTCAAGATCGAAGGGAAACAGATACAAGTCATCAACAATCGCTCTTGCCTTGAATGCTGCTTGAGTAACTTCTGGATCATTACCAAAAACGAAAATGATAAATGGTGTTTTTATATTATTAGTTAACCCACGTATCATTTTACCAACGGCAACACCATTCATCCCTTGCAGTCTTGCTTCACTCACTATAGCATCTATTTTATTTTCCTCTTTGAGATACGAAATAGCTTTTAAACCATTTGGTACTTGATGAAAATTGAACTCGCTTTTTAAATCAGTAAATGCAGATACTGCATCAGGGTTATTTCCAATGTATAATAAGTTAAGCACCTATATTAAGGTTATTTAATAAAATATTATGCTCCTCTACGTGCAAGCAGATTTTCAATTCTAATTGCCAGCTCCTCAGGGTTAAATGGTTTAACAAGGTAGTCATCAGCTCCTAATTTCAAACATTTTACCCTTTCAGTACTACTTTCTATACCAGATAACATTATCACTGGTATATTTTTAAAGAAACCACTAGCTCTAACATTCTGGATAAACTCATAGCCATCTAGATTAGGCATCTGAATATCAGCTACAATTAAATCAGGAAGGGTGCCTTGTTCAAGATATTCCAATCCTTCCAAACCATCCTTAGCTGTTAATACATTATATGTCTTGCTAAGAAAATTCTCTAAAAGCATCCTTATGCTCATCTCATCATCCATTATAAGTATCGTGTCTTTCATTCGATTAGTTTTCTTTTTATGCGAAAATTATTTCAACTAATTAATACAAAAATAGCAAATTTATTATAGCAATGTAATATGACAAGTAAAGTTATTTACCAGCTAGCGTTAATAACAGTTTTGATGTTGGGTAGGAGCTATGTTGTAGAGATTATTCGCTAGGTAAGCTTATCGTAAATTTCGAACCCTGGCCAAGTTTACTTTCAACTTTAATTGTTCCACCATTTAATTCTGTAAATTCTCGACATAATACAAGACCAAGCCCTGTACCTTTCTCATCTTCGGTCCCCTTTCGCGATTTATTATCATTTATATCGAACAAGATTGAGATATCTTCATCAGATATTCCAATTCCGGTGTCAGAAATCGTCAGGTTCATTATGGAATCAATTTTATCTGCTGAAACCTCTATAGTTCCTCCTCGTGGAGTAAATTTAATTGCATTGGATATTAAATTCCTGATAACAGTACTAAATGTATTAAAGTCGATTTTCAAATTTAATTCCTTATCAACATTGTTATGAAAATTGAGTTCTTTATCATTTATTAATAGAATTAATGATTCAGCACTCTTAGAAACAATATTATATAAACCTGTATTTTCAGGAGTAAGTTCAATACTTCCTAATTGTGATCGTGACCACTGGAGTAAGTTTGTTAATAATTCAAATGTTTGTTTACTGCTATTGTATATAAGCTGGCAAAATCTCAAATGAGTATCTTTTTGATATCTGTCGAATTCGTTTATCATTAATTCAGATAAACCGAGAATTGAACTAAATGGTCCGGTAAGATCATGAGAGATTATTGAGAACATCTTATCCTTTAATTGAACTGTTTTTTGCAAATTTTCCTTACTGGTTTTCAATTCGCTTTCGGCCTTCTTTCGTTTTGTTATATCATCGAAGATGGCAACATAAAACTCAGGTCTGCCTTTCTTATCATAAATTACCGAACAAGTTTCTTCTGTATAAATGTAAGAACCATTCTTCCTCTTATTCAGCATCTCTCCCTTCCAATGTCCGACATTTGCTAAAGCAGGATTTATTTCATTAACTATAATATTCTTACCTCTTTTATTAGTCAAATCAAACACTGATTTTCCTACAAGTTCACTTTTGCTTTCAAAACCTAACATTTCTATTAATCCAGTATTTACATAAAGGATTTTACCATCATAGTTAGATATAATTACCGCTTGAGTTGTGGTTTCAATAATTCTGGAAAGCTTTACTATTTCCCTACTGGATCTATTTCTGGAATAGATTAACCAAATGAGTAATAATATAATGCATAGAGTTAATATTATTGTAATCAACAAATAAAATGCTTCATTTGCTTTTTGCTCAAGTTTTAATTTCTCTGATACTGTTTTTTCTTGCTCCAGCTCATATTGGCTTTTGAAGAACATTACTTTCTTATTTGTTCTATTTGTCGTAATTGAATCGTTATATTTTTCCTTTAGTTCGTTAAAATGCAATGCTTCTTCATAATCCCCTTTTGATCTATAAAGATCAGATAACTTCTCATAAGCGTAAACCACATAAGAAACTTTATTTAGTTCTTTAGCTAACTTTAAGCCACTATCCAGGTAATCAAGGGCTTTGACATAATCTCCTAATTCAGTGTAATTACTGCCTATATTTAGTAAAGAGGCACAAATTGCTGACTTACCTCCGGTTGATGTGCGAAGTTCCAATGCTTGTAGATTGTATTTCAGCGTATTTTTAATATCACCTTTTTGTACAGAAATATGTGCTTTGTACGTTATTAATGCGGCTAACTCATTGTTTAAATGTAATTCATTACAATAGAATATTGTACTGTCAATGTACAGCAATGATTTATTATAATCCTTTATATCAATATAGTAATCTGTAATTTTTCGATATGCTTGGCGTAATAATACTTTATTGTTCACTTCTTTTGCAATAGTCAAAGCCTTAATATAATAAAACATGGTAGAGTCGTAGATATTCTGATTAAGGAATATATCACCGACCATAAGTAGAGAATTTGAATAATTTATTGTATCCTTGTCTTCCGAGGCAATACCTAGTGCAATTTTTGCATAATCATGTGCAAGTGAATAGTCTTGAATTGTAAAATATAAATTGGCTATATGTCTGTATGCAAGTGATCTAAGATTAGGTAGTTTATGATTGTCCATTATACTCAAAGCAGTATCCAATACACTCAATACTCCAGCATAGTTTGAGATTGAACTGTAATATCTCTCCATATCTATATAAATATCTGCGAGATAATAATAATTCTTAGTCTTTATGGATAATTGTTTAGCCTGATTATATAATTGCAACGATCTTTCATTGTTTCCCATGCTAAAATTAATGTAGGCTAACTCTTGTAAAGACTCAATAATCATATTAGTATCCTTAATGAATTCTGCATTATCTAAAGCCTTATTTCCATATTGGATAACGCTATCATAATTAATTCCCCTAAATTTCTTTGCAATCACTAAAAGAATTTTTGATTTATCAATAGTAGATGAGTTTGATGCCTTAACCTTTAGACTGTCAATTATTTTGGTTTGGGACATAATTGTGTTATTCCCGGTAGAAACGGAAAAAATAATAAGCAATAGGAATATGTGGTATCGAATAACTTTGAGAGAAGACTGCCCTACCATTGTTGATTTTTTGTGATCATAATAAATGTTTCACTATAAGATTTAGTTTGCGTTAGGTTAACGACACAATATTAAGAACATGACTAAGCAGACAAATGTAAACTTTTTTTCATTAATCAGGTTAAGTTTCCACTTTGATTATACTGAATTGATATATCTCCTTTTATTGGAATTTAAATATTAGAGGTTTAACGGTTCAAGTTAGTTATGAAAGGACGTTATGGTATTCATTCAATGGTTTTGGAAGTAATATTCGCAAAATAAATTGCAAGATAATTAATAATAAAAAAATTTATAATGCGGTTTGTCTATAAACTTCACCCTTGTGTCTTGATATATATGCCGTTCGTCTAAATAAAAAATTTGAAATTATTAATTTCAATAAATTTGTTGGATTTATAAATTAGTGAAATCAAAAATATATATTTTATGAAAAGAACCCTTATAGTAATATTAATACTTCAAGTAATAATCGGTCAAAATTATGGACAAGTAATCTCACAATGGAGAGGACAAGATAGAAACGGTAATTATTATGAACAAGATCTGTTAAAGAAATGGCCCGAAAAAGGACCTGATAATTTATGGTCTATTGATGGGATTGGAGAAGGATATTCTTCAGCATCTGTAACCAATAATATGATTTATATTTCAGGTATGAAAGATAGTCTAGAGTATTTATCGGCAATTGATTTAAAAGGACGCATTATATGGCAAACTCATTTTGGTATAGGTTGGATGTTATCTTATCCAGGTTCACGAGCAACTCCTACTGTTGAAAATAACAGAGTATATATTATTAGTGGTACAGGAGAAGTTGTATGTTTAGATGCAAGAACAGGAAAAATAATATGGAAAGTTGATGCATACAAGGAGTTTGAGGGACATTGTACAATGTGGGGTGTAAGTGAATCTCCATTAATTGTGGGAGATAAAATTATATACACTCCAGCAGGAAATAAAACAACAATGGTTGCTCTTGATAAGAAAACAGGTAAAACTATCTGGAAATCAGAAAGTATTAAAGATTCAACAGGATATGTCTCACCATTACATATTGATTATAACGGAAATAAAATTATTACTACAATATTAGCGAGTCATTTCATTGGAGTTAATTCTGAGAATGGGAATATACTATGGAAGTATGATTATACTCAATTAAAATGGAACCAAACTCATCATTATAGCCCAATTATTAATTGTATTACGCCATATTATCACGATGGAAGAATATTTATTACAAAAGGTTATGATCATAAAGCAGCAATGTTTGAATTAAGTGAGATGGGAGATAAAGTGAACCTTATTTGGACAGATACAATATTAGATGTTCATATGGGGCATGTTGTATATAAAGATGGCTACTTATATGGTGCAAATTGGATTAATAACAGAGATGGTAACTGGTGCTGCCTTGATTGGAACACAGGTGAAACAAAATATGAAAAAGAATGGAACAATAAAGGGTCCATAATATTAGCCGATGATATGCTTTACTGTTATGAGGAAAAGAGAGGAAACATTGCACTTGTAGAACCTACTCCAGTAGACTTTAAAATTATCAGTTCTTTTCAAATAATAAAAGGGAAAGGGCCTCATTGGGCACATCCTGTAATTAGAAATGGAGTGTTATATGTAAGGCACGGCGATTATTTAATGGCCTACAATATTAAGAAAAAGTAAATATTAAATAGCAATACATCATGAGAAAGAGTTTAATGTTATTAATAATTCTTGTGTATATAATCACAAATATAAAAGCTCAAACAAATGCTCAATGGAGAGGTTTGGACAGAAACGGGATTTATTTTGAAACAGATTTATTAAATAGTTGGCCTGAAAACGGACCTGATTCATTGTGGGCGATAAATGGAATAGGAACAGGTTATTCTTCAGCTTCGGTTACTGAAGACGCAATTTATCTTACCGGGTTATTCGATACAGTTGAAGTGGTTACTGCTATAGATTTGAATGGGAATAAATTGTGGCAAACTGAATTTGGACCAGCTTGGAATGCTTCATGGAACCATTCACGCTCTACCCCAACAGTTGTTAATGGGAATGTATATGTTATTAGTGGTTTAGGTCATATTGCGTGTATCGATAGCAAAACAGGAAAAATAATATGGGGTTTTGATGCTTATACAAAGTTTGAAGGCGAGTGGGATATTTGGGGAGTGACAGAATCTCTTTTATATCATGAAGGTAAAGTATTTTATACTCCTTGTGGCAATAAAACTACCATGGTAGCTTTAGACGCAAATACTGGCGAAACTATCTGGACATCAAAAAGTATTCCTGATTCATCAGCATATGCATCGCCTGTTATGATTAGATATAAGGAAAATGAAATGATCGTAGCAGTAACTTCGAATTACATTTTTACAGTAAATCCACAAAATGGAGATATAATATGGAAAAAAACCTATTCAGATATTGATCCTCCATTAGAACATCCTGACAATCCATTACAAAACACCAATTCACCATTATATCATGATGGTCAAATATACGTAACAAGTGGCTACGATCATGTGGGTGTTATGTTTAAACTAAATGAGGATGGGACAGATGCAGATTTAATTTGGAAAGATAGCACCTTAGATGTTCACCACGGTGGTGTAGTATTAGTAAATGGATATATCTACGGAGCCAATTTTATAAACCGAGTAAATGGAAATTGGTGCTGTATTGATTGGAAAACTGGCAAAACAATGTATGAAAAAGAATGGTTTTGTAAAGGCTCCATTATTTCAGCGGATAATAAATTATATTGTTATGAAGAAAAAGGAGGAAATATTGCTCTGGTTGAACCAACTTCAGATGATTTTAAAGTAATTAGCTCATTTCGTCCAACGGAATACAGATGGCCTCATTGGTCTCATTTAGTTATACGAAATGGAATTTTATATGTAAGACATAAAGATGTTTTAATGGCCTATAATATTCGGAAAAATCAATATTAATGAAATAGTTAATATGGTTAAGTTTAGGAAATTATTATTACGAATATATATATCCAATTAAAAGTAATCCCTACGTCCAGTCAGGTTTTATAGCAGTAGAACTAAAGGGATTAATTTTATTGATCCATTGTATCCCATTTTGATAATAAAGCGTGTCTGCTTCGCATCTATGGTCTTTTTATTTTTATCTGGAATTCAAGAAATCTTGATTCCCTCTAAAACTAATAAAACCAACCCTATCAGGTTGGCTTTATTCATCTGTGATCCCGACGGGAATCGAACCCATATCATGAGAACCGGAATCTCATATTCTATCCATTGAACTACGGGACCTGTTTGTTAATTGTAATTAGTGAATTGTGATTGGAAACCCATCTATTCACTAAAAACTATTCACCATTCACATTGTGGAGCTGGAGGGATTAATTTCATTGATCCACATTTGGGTGGTTACAATAAAAAATCCTTACTCGCTTCGCTCGTTTGTCAACTCGTTAAAAATAATTCACTGAAGCAAGCTTCGTTCATTTTTTTAACTCGTTGACAAAACACTTCGTGTTACGTTTTTTTTATTGTGGAGCTGGAGGGATTCGAACCCTCGTCCAAACAAGGAACCGATAAGCTTTCTACATGCTTATTTTGTTATTGGTTTTCGAATATATCAAGGAAACAAACGTCCTAGGAAATACCTTAGTTTCTTAATTTCATTACAACTCCGAAACATAGTTGAAACTAACTCAAACTTGCTTGCGACTCGTGATCAGGCCGGAATTGAGTATCTCCACCTGCGAACCGTCTCGACCCGTCACCTAGTGTCGGGATGGAGCCAATCTACTAAACTTCGATTAGGCTGCGAGAGCAAAATTGTTTTCGCCAATTAAAAATGTTGTGACAAGGATTAACGAGCTTGTTCACATGGCTCGACATGCTTACTTACCCTTTCGACTTGCTGTCAAAACCGGTCAGCCCCAGATATCAATGAACTTTTCCCATAAAATGGGTTTGCAAAAGTAACCAATATTGAGTTACTTTAAAATCTTATAACAAGTTAAACAATAATCATGCAAATGTTTTTTTGACGGAAATATTTATGGAAAACTACTTCTATAGCATCAATGGTTTCACATATAATTTCACATCATCAACAGTTATACTGTTATTACATAATATGGTCATCCGTTCAACTACATTGTGCAGTTCTCGCACGTTTCCCGACCAATTAAACTCTTTTAATTGTTCTAGGGCATCTTCTTCAATTGGGATCGGAGCTCGTCCATGATCATGACAAATATCCTCAATAAACCTAACCACAAGTAATGGAATGTCCTCTTTCCTTTCACGTAAAGGGGGTACTTCAATAATAATTACGCTTAGCCTGTGATATAGATCCTCACGAAACTTTCCATTTTTAATCTCTTGCTCAAGGTTCTTATTTGTTGCTGCAATAATCCGAACATCAACATTGATATCTTTCTCACCACCAACTCTTACAATTTTATTTTCCTGAAGGGCTCGTAACACTTTGGCCTGTGCATTCATGGTCATATCGCCAATTTCATCAAGAAAAAGAGTGCCTCCATGAGCAAGCTCAAAATCACCTTTGCGCTGTTTAATGGCTGATGTAAACGATCCTTTTTCATGACCAAATAATTGACTCTCAATAAGCTCAGCGGGAATAGCAGCACAATTTACCTCTATAAATGGAGATTTTACCCGGGTACTTTGCTCGTGAATCTGTCTGGCCACAAGTTCTTTGCCTGATCCATTCTCGCCAGTTATCAAAACTCGCGCTGTTGTAGGAGCTACCTTTTTAATCATCTCCTTTAGTGAAGTTATTGATTCCGACTCACCAACAATCTCATATTTATAGCTTACTTCTTTTTTAAGCTGCATTGTTTGTGATACTAATTCCTTTTTATCAACAGCATTTCTGACAGAAATTAGCAAACGGTTTAAATCAGGTGGTTTTGAAATAAAATCGTAGGCGCCTTTTTTAATGGCTTCTACAGCAGTATCGATTGTGCCATGTCCTGATATCATTATTACTGGTACTTCGCTGAAACTCATAATCTTTTCAAGTACTTCCATGCCATCCATTTCTGGCATTTTAATATCAAGCATTATGACGTCGTAGTTAATATCTTGTGCCATTTCAATAGCATCCATTCCGTTAGCAGCTAAATCAACTTTATGCTTTTCAAATTCCAATATATCTTTTAAGGTTCTCCTAATGCTACTTTCGTCGTCAACAATTAGTATATGTGCCATTAATATTTCTTTTGTAATTGATTTTATATTCTTAACTCAAATAACAATAATACGTTGCAAGGTATAATTTTTTGCAATAACTTTTGCTATTTCAATCAAAGTAGTATGCTGTCATATTGTGTATTATCTTTGCGCATTATGAAAGGGAATTTGATTAAAATTGTGCAGACTATTATTGTAATGGTTGGTTGCTATACCAGTTTGTATTCCCAATCAGTCTATAACAATAGCAGCAGCCTTCGTCAGAACGAACCTTTGAAATTCCCATGGGCAGGAGGAATGAATTCCATTCAGTTTTGCTATATTGATCTGGATATCGATGGTATTATGGATATCCTAGCTTTCGACAGAAGAGGTAATCGGAAAATGTGTTTTATCAATAATGGTATAAGTGGTGAAATCAGTTATGAATTTTCTCCTCAATACTCCGAATTTATTCCTGATTTTTATGAGTGGGTGATACTTGCTGATTATAATATGGATAGCAGGAATGATATTTTTACATATTCACCAGGTTATGCAAGTGTGATGGTTTATAAGAATGTTTCTGATGATGTACTTAAGTTTGAGCTCGTAGTTTATCCATATTTGAAAACATACTTAGAGGGAGGGTATGTAAATCTATATATTTCAAGTGCTGATTATCCCGGTATTGCAGATGTCGATAATGATGGTGATCTCGATATACTAACGTATGGAGTTAACGGGTCGTTTATTGATATGCATAAAAATATGTCGATAGAGAAATATGGCAATCCCGATTCTCTTGATTACAAACACACAACATACTGTTGGGGGCGTGTAGCTGAAAGTGATGAATCTAATGCTATATTTCTTGACACTTGCATTCACGAACCTCAAAATAGTCATATATCTTCCCTAATAAAGGAGAGGCATACAGGCTCAACATTTTTAGTGCATGACCTTGATGGTAACGGACTGGTAGATCTGCTTTTAGGTGATGTTGATTACCCTGGATTACCTGCCTTATACAATACAGGTACATTAGAGGATGCTTTCATATCATATTATGACACTCTTTTTCCTCAGGGGACAAATAAGGTCGATTTGTTTTCTATGCCGGTTACTGCCTATACCGATGTAAATAATGATGATAAAAAGGATTTATTGGTTTCACCTTTCTCACCCAGTTTGACTACATCCAGCGATAAAAAAAGTTGTTGGCTTTATCTGAATTCCGGAAATGACTCAAATCCAATATTTGAATTATCACAGACTAATTTCCTGCAATCGGAGATGATAGATGTAGGTTCTGGTGCATATCCTGTAATTTATGATTGGGATGGAGATGGGTTACATGATCTGTTCATAGGTAATTATGGATATTACAAATATTCTTATTATGAGAATTACATACTACATTCAGTATATTATTCGCGTATTGCGTATTATAAAAATATCGGGACAAATCAATCTCCTGTACTTCAACTTTGGGACGACAATTTTGCCCAACTCAGTAGTTTGCATGAAACAGGACTAATTCCTGCATTTGATGATATTGATGGTGATGGGAATCCGGATTTACTAGTAGGTAACAGTGAAGGCAAAATTATATATGTGAGATATAACAAATCAAGCGATGCTTTTGAAATTATTGATCAAAACTATTTAAATATAGATGTTGGCGAATACAGTGCCCCTCAGTTATTCGATCTGAATAAGGATGGTCTTAATGATCTGATAATAGGAGAGAAGGGTGGTAATATAAATTACTATCAAAATACTGGTACGATTGGTAACCCCGTTTTTGAATATGTTACCGATAGCCTTGGCAAGATTAATATTACAGATTATTCAGTTTCCTGGGATGGTTATAGTGTTCCTTCTTTTTTTAGAGATACAGACTTCAATACAGGTTTGGTGGTAGGGTCGGAGCAAGGCATGATTTACTATTTTACAAATATCGATAATAATCTTGATGGGGAATTTGATGAATCTGATCAGCTTAACACTTTGCTTGACACTAATGAGGTTGATTTTGACCGCGGAATGCGAACAGGAGCAGTTATTTGCGACTTGTATTCAGATGGCAAGCTTGAAATGATTGCCGGAAATTACTCTGGCGGCTTAGAATATTTTAATGGCGCTGTTAATGTATTATCGAATATTAATAGTCAAACGCAAATAGATTATGTTAAAATTTATCCAAATCCGGCTAGTAATGAAATAGCTGTTAAATTCCCTGAAAGTTCGGGAATGGTGGTGATTTCAATATTTGATACCAGAGGTGTTGAAATAGTGTCATATACGTCAAGAATCATAAATAATTCTGTTTCCATAAATGTTTCTGAAATTATAAGTGGAGTCTATATACTTAGCTCAAAAGTAGGTCAAAAGGTTTTTAAGAATAAGTTTATAATCCTAAAATAAAAAGCATCGCTAAACAGATGTTAACGATGCTTTTTTATGAAGACAAATTACGCTATAGTATAACCTACTTCACAATAATCTTTTTTACTTTTCCATATTGTGATGTTCCAAGTCTTACAATATAAGCGCCTGGCTGTGCATATGAGAGATCAAGGTTGTAGACATACCTTCCGTTGATGTTCTCAATCCGGTTCTCAACAAGTTTTTGACCCAAGACATTATGGAGGTTTATAATCATAGTTTCGAAAATATCAGATGTTTGCATGGAAATCTCATACTTGTTGTTTCCAAATGATTTAACAATCATTTCGGGATCTTTTAATAGTATTTCATTATTTCCAATATATAATACTAATTCAGCAATATAATCTTCAGTTTCTCCGTACATTGATCCTTCGCAAGCATTCATAGGAACACTATCATTCCAGTTTGATTTTACTCTCATTATATGCTGACCCAGATTAACGCCATCCAATATTGTAAACGGAATTGTTTCTGTAAATATACCAGAAGTATCGCCTTCAGCAATGATGTAATTATTTACAACGATCTCATCTTCTTCAAAAACAAAGTTGTCGTTAAAATCTATCCAAACGTTAATAAATTGACTGCCATAGTGTGTTGTTATTGTTAGTTCATTTTCACTATTGTTGGCTAATAATGTCGATAATTCAGTAAAATCGGAATATCCTGTTGCTGAACATTCTGTTGGGTTGTCAATTGTGCCAAGTTGAAACAAATAAATCCCGTGACCATCTTCGCAAATTGATTCTGGCTGACATAATGTGTTTTCAATTATTGCTGTAGTAGTGTCATTTTCTAAATTAAAATCGTTAGAAAGCGATGTGTAAACAGTTAGGTTATAATCTCCTAATAAAGAAAGATCAACAGTCTCAGTAAAAGTATAAGGGATTGAAAAGGGATAAATAACTGGTCCGGGTACTTGCTCTGTATGAATATAATCATCAAGATTAAATGTTACATCAAAATTGGTTTGAGTTTCGGAACCATAGTTTGAGATCATTACTTTAATAACTTCCTGATCACTTAACCCAGTTCCAGAAACAGGAGCTATTATCGATCTTACCCCGATATCCAACGAGGGGATATGTAGTACAGTTTTTGTAGTTGTATCATTTTGCAGATTCTCATCTGTTACCAAGCTTGAATAAGCGGTTATTTCATATGATTGCCCAAGCACGCTAAGATCAGCTGTTTGCACAAAAGTATATTGAAATGATTCACCTGTTATAATTGTATCATTTATTATTTCAGTTACAATATCACCACTATCAACCATATAATTAACAGGAATAGTAAACAATGTGTCTACACCATAATTATGAACTGAAATTGTAACTTCTTCTTCATCGGACAAGGTTCCTGTTTTAGGAGAAGTAATTCCTAATAATCCAATATCCTGCATTATATCAAAAGAAATTTGAAATACACCAACAACATCTGTTCTTTGGCCATTGTTAAAATATTCAGCAATGTGCCAGAAGGTCCTGTCGGTTGAAGGGTCAAGTGTAAGATGAACGTAATCAGCTAGCCTGAAAGAGGGATTATTAGAATTGCTTTGTGCGATAAGTGTTTCATCAATAGTCATTTGACCTGGTGTATCATTTGCAAGTCTTCCAGTGTAGTAAATTGCTATTTGTTCGGATGAGCTGCATGTTGTATATCCCATACCTATGTTTCCTTGTTCGTCCATTGCCATGCTACCCGAAAATGTATGTTTATTGTTATAAGGTGAAAGATAAGTTCCTTCCTGATATATAGTCCAGGGATCGCCATCATTATCTTGTCGCAGCTCGTACCAGCGAATTCCAGCAAGCTCTCCTCCTGAGCCGTCAGTGTCTACAACAAAATTAAATATTGCAGAATTATAGCCATTAAATCTTCTATACTGAGCTTGATTCATGATAGTTGCCTGAAGTACATCCTGATCAGGGCCACTGGGTTGAGGTACATTTGAGAATGAACCTCCATCAAAAACAGATATAAAAGGAGTTGTGGGGATCTGAACTGGCGACGAAATAGTAGAGGTTCCCGGATCATCCCAATTAACATTTAATGTCCATAATTTTATATGATCCTCAGAAACACCACTCCAGGCATCATCTTGTAAATAAACAACAGAAGCATTACCTGGAGGGGGTAGTTCTCCATCTGTTACATTAAAAAATTGTGGACTATAAAAACCTGATGTTGATATCCCGGTTAATGGAAAACTTACAAATTGTGATGAATTGCCCAAAAGCATTTCTTCTCGCTCTATTGCAAATACCTTGTTGTTTGAATTAATATTAGCTGTTACATAATATGCATCTGACCAAATTGAAAACTTTGTATAATCAGGAAATGAACCTGTGCTAAAACCTGTAGTATAAACATACCAACCGTCGTTTACCGGGTCAGAGCCCTGACATATAGCAACGTTAAAACCGTTGGGGTTGCTGTCGAATTCAGTTATAATAAATCTGTCAGCTTGAACGTCATAAAGCACAATAGGGTCGCCTATATTATTGCCTGGGAACAAAGTACTTAGTGATGCTGTAGATGTTAATGGTTCACCTTCTTTATCAAAGATCCTAAAACTAGAGTTCCATGCGCCAATAAAGTGATTTGGGCCGACTGCTCCAGTTGGATCAGATGGTGTGCTATTAGAAACGTTGGCATCAAATACTAATAAAGGTTCTCTGCCAGCATGTCTCATAATTGAGTTATGGTCCTGAATCAAAGCGTCATTACCCTTAGGTAAACCTTTGCCAGGTACGGTTATGTTAGCACCTCTTCTTTTTGGCGGGCCTTGCCTTATTTCTTCATCTGGGTCAACACCCACAAATGTTCCGTCTTTAATTTGTTGTGCAATACTTGGTACAATAATTGGTTCGGGCATTACCCCAAAATTACTTGGTTTGGTCAATTCACCTTGTTGGGCAAAAACTTGTGCTGAGCTATATACAAATAGTGCTACGAGCAGTAAAAATGAGGTTTTCTTCATCGTTAATAACATTAATGAATAAATTAGTTTTGGACAATAAATAATGCTTGATATTAATAAGTTGCTTCCTGTTTAGTTTCTTCGCAAAACTATAAAAGTCTCAATCTTTAGATCACATACTTCATTAAATAGTTGCTTTTAAATAACATATTAATCGCTAATTGAACATGTTAACATTTTTAAGAAAATCTATAATTAACCTATTTAACAATGATCTTTTTTACTTTCCCATACTGTGTAGTTCCAAGTCTTACAATATAAGCACCTGGTTTTGTATATGATAAGTCAAGGTTATAGACATACCTGCCGTTTATATTCTCAACCCGGTTTTCAACCAGTTTTTGACCCAGCACATTATGCAGATTGAGAATTAATGTTTCTGCAGTTTCATTTGTTTGTAATGAAATTTCATATTTGTTACTTCCCAAATCTTTAACTACCATATCTGTGTTTTTCAACGGTATATTGTCAACGCCAATATAAAGTACCACATTTGCTGTGTAATCTTCTGTTTCACCATAGCTGGTTCCCTGACATGCATTATCAGGTACAGGTGAGTTCCAGTTTGATTTTGCCCTCATAATATGTTGTCCTATATTAACACCATCAGGAATGGTTAGAGGCATTGTTTCTGTATAAACACCACCTCCTTGACCACTGGCTATAACGTAATCATCAACAACAATTTCATCATTTTCAAAAACAAAATTATCATTAAAATCGATCCACACTTTTATATATTGACTACCATAGTGGGTAGTAATAGTGAGGTCGTTTACAGTATTATTTGCTAATTCAGCGGATAAATCTGTATAATCAGCATATGCATCTGGAGAGCAACCTGTTATGTTACTAATCTCTGCCAGTTCAAACAAATAAAAGCCATCGCCATCGGAGCAATTTGAATGTGGTTGACACATACTGTTTTCTATTACAACTGTTGAAGTATCATTATTAATATCAGCATCATTTGGCAAGGAAGTATAGGACGATAGATTGTATGTACCTAGAGCTGAAAAATCGCCAGTTTGCATGAATGTATAAGTAAGTGGAGAATCCATAGTTAGTGGACCAGGTACCTGTTCGGTAACAATAATATCATCAAGGTTATAAGTAACGTCAAAATTACTGTGTTCAGCATAACCAAAATTTTTAATTGAAACTGTAATAGCCTCATCATCAGCTAAACCACTTCCTGAAACCGGAGAGTTAATGTCAGTAACACCTATGTCGTTAGCGAATAAATGATGTACACTTTTCGAAATTGTGTCGTTTGGACGCCATTCATCATCACTAAGGTTTGTAAATGATGTAATTTCATAAGTTTGTCCTTGTGTTCCTAAATTTGCGGTTGTTGCAAACGAGTATTGAACTGATTCACCTGAAGTTAATGTGTCTGTTAAAATTTCAGAAACAATGTTACCACCATCAATCTGATAATTAACTGGAATATTTGATTGTTCATCTTCACCATAGTTACGAACTGTAATTGTAATAACCTCATCATCTGACAATTCGCCATTGTTAGGTTCGTTAATGTTGTTTACTCCAACATCATTATTATAGTCGGAAGCAATTTGAAATACACCAACAACATCAGTTCTTTGGCTATTAATGAAATATTCTGCTATATGCCAAAATGTTTTATCATTAGTAGGATCGAGAGATATTTGTACATAATCAGCTAATCTGTTAGATGAATTATTAGATGTACTTTGTGCGATAAGTGTTTCATCAATGGTCATTTGCCCAAGTGGATCGTCAGCATATCTGGCGGTATAATAAATAGCAATTTTTTCGGTTTCATTACAAGTTGTGTATCCCATACCAATATTACCTTGTCCGTCCATAACCATACTTCCTGAGAATGCATGCTTATCATTGTATGGAGAAATATATGTTCCTTCCTGGTAAATTGTCCAGGGATCGCCATCAGTATCCTGACGTAATTCATACCAGCGAATGCCGGCTAGTTCACCACTGGTGCCATCAGTATCAATAACAAAGTTAAAGATTGCTGAGTTATATCCAGGAAATCTTCTGTATTGAGCCTGGTTCATAATTGTAGCCTGAAGCACATCCTGATCAGGGCCACTTGGCTGAGGAACATTAGAAAATGATCCACCATCAAAAACTGATATATACGGAGTTGTAACTATTTCTACTGGATTTGAAATTGTAGAATTAGCAATGGTATCCCAATCTACATTTACGGTCCATAATTTTAAATGATCAGTAGCTACTCCTGCCCATGCATCATCTTGCATGTATACTACAGTGGCGCTTCCGGAAGGAGGCAGATCATCATTTGTTACGTTAAAAAATTGAGGGCTGTAAAAACCGGATGTTGTAATTCCAGGTAATGGAAATCCTACAAACTGTGCAGCATTACCTAGCAACATTTCTTCACGTTCTACAGCAAATACTTTATTTGTAGCCCCAATATTAGCCGTTACATAGTACCCATCCGACCATACTGAGAATTTCGTATAATCAGGTGATGAAGTCGTTGAGAATCCATTTACCGGTGTATAAATGTACCAGCCATCGTTCACAGGATCTGGCCCCTGGCATACAGCCATGCTAAAACCGTACCCTACCGGTGAACTGGAATAATTGAATTCAGTTATGACAAATCTATCAGCTTCAGCATCATAAAAAACAATAGGATCACCCTGAGTATTTCCTGGAAATAATGTTCCCAGTGAAGCAGCATCTGTTAATGGATTTCCGCTCTTATCGAAAATCCTAAAACCTACGTTCCATGCTCCAATGAAATGATTTGGTCCAACAGCCCCTGTTGGATCAGAAGGTGTATAATTGGCTACATTGGCATCAAAAACTAATATGGGGTCTTTTCCGTCAAGCCTGATTGCAGATTCCTGATTTCCTACTAAAGCATCATTACCTTTTGGTAGTCCTTTACCCGGGATAGCTATGTTTGCGCCTCTTCTTTTTGGAGGACCAAGTTTAGGTTCTTCATTTGGGTCAATTCCAATGAAGGTTCCATCTATTACTTGTTGAGCTAAACTAGGTACATAAATTGGCTTTTCAAGTTTACCATAAGAAGTCGCTTTCGTTGCACTACCATCTTGAGAATACAAGTTTGGAGTGGTAAATACCAGAGTAAAGACAACAATTAGCAATGTAATTTTTTTCATGGTTCAGATATTAAATAAAAATTGTGATTGATTGATAATTAGTATTGTATGTGTCGAAAAAATTATACCAGCAATAAAAGAAACTCCTTGAATTGGTTCCTGTAATTCCTAAAAGATTATTCAAGAGATAACTTTGTGGCAAAGATAATTTTATTTTTTTACAATTTTCAATATGCTTATTAGTTCACTATCTCTTATTATAAGTGAATAAACGCCTTTTGGGAATTGTTGCATATTAATATCTTCTTTATTGCTTTTTGTTTTGTAATTCAGCATTTGTTTTCCATCTAAACTATTCAATTTTATTGTTCTGCTTTTTACATCTGGAAAAACAATATGCAAGTTGCTTGTTACAGGATTTGGAAATACGGTTATAACATCAGATGTATTTTCATCTAAACCTACAGGAATGAGAATGTAATCTGTTTTGACTTCTGTTGTACTTCCACCTGGACCAGAAACGGTTAAAGAAACCGTAAAATTACCTGGTGTGATATATTCATGTGATGGATTTTGCTCAGAAGATGAACCACTATCTCCAAAATCCCAGCTCCAGGTATCTATACTGCCTGTTGAAATGTCCGTAAAATTAACCATCAATGGTGCCTCACCTATTGTTGGTGAACCTGAAAAATTAGCAACAGGTACATCAGTAAACACAGATATATAATCAACTTTTACTATATCATCACTACCACCCGGACCCCCAACTGTAAGTGATACATCATAAGTGCCAGCATTAGTAAAGGAATATATTGGGTTCTGAAGAGTAGAAGTTCCTCCATCGCCAAAGTCCCAAACCCATGTGTCAACGCTGTCAACTGTCATATCCGTAAAAGTAACTTCTAAAGGAGTATTACCAGTTGTTGGAGTGCCTTCAAAGTTGACTGTTGGTTGAGGATAGCTTGCAGTTATATAATTTGTTTTAACTAGAGTGTCAGATCCCCCCGGACCTGTTACAATTAGAGTAACTGAATAATCGCCAGGGTTTAAGTATTCGTGAGACGGATTTTGAACTGTTGAAGTATCACTGTCCCCAAATTCCCAAAGCCATGTATTAACTGTGTCAGCTGACAAGTCTGTGAAAGCAACTATTAGAGGTGCATCTCCGGTTATGGGTGTTCCCTCAAATTCAGCAGTAGGAGCGGGATAGGTTGTGGTAACGTAGTTAGTTTTAACAAGGGTATCACTGCCTCCTGGACCTGTAATAATTAGAGTTACCGAAAAATCACCAGGGATTATGTATTCATGAGATGGATTTTGATCAGAAGAAGTATCACCATCTCCAAAATCCCAAAACCAATTGTTAACACTATCAACAGACAGATCTGTAAAAGCGACCAACAGAGGAATATCGCCTACAGTTGGTGTTCCGTCAAAGTCAGCCGTTGGAGCAGGGTAGGAGGCGGTTATGTAATTGGTTTTTACCAGAGTATCACTACCCCCAGGGCCTGTAGCAATAAGTGTTACGGAGAAATCACCAGGATTTAAATATTGATATGAAGGATTTTGAGCAGTTGATGTGCCACCATCACCAAAATCCCATTGCCAGGCATTTACACTATCAACAGATAAATCTGTGAAAACAACAGTAAGAGGAACAATACCAGTTGTAGGGGTACCGGTAAAGTCAGCAGCAGGAGGATTGTAAGTTGAATACAAATCAGATTCCCATAACCCTCTGCCATAAGTAGCTGCTCTGATCAAACTATTTGAAGGTGTTACATCATCATAATATATTTCAAGTTCGCTTACTACCACATTTGGCAAACTATCAGAAAAAGGTATCCAATTGTCTGTTCCTAACTTAACATAAACCCCAACATCAGTGGCAGCATAAAGCTCTAGCATTGATGTATTTTGCCGGTTTTGAATTACACAATTAGTTGGTAAAGTTGGCAATCCGGTTGATATATCAGTCCATGTTGACCCACCATCAATAGATTGAAAAACACAAAAATTATTAAACTGCCCCATTGAAACCCAAAGTGTATTGGGATCATCATCTTTAACGCTGATATAGCTTATATTAGATGACCCGGTTGGTAACGATCCGGTAATATTTGACCACGTTGATCCTCCATTTGATGTGCCATAAATTGTACCGTTTGTTGCAGCGTAAATGTAATTTGAATTTGAGGGCGCCACTGCTAATGACCTTAAAGTATTACCGCTCCAATTACTAATCTGCGACCAGCTTCCTCCTTGGTCTGATGATTTCCAAACTGCCTGATAACCAACATAAAGAGTATTGCTATTATTAGGATCCAGAAGATATGGTGTTACCCATGCAGCATTACCTGATATTCCCCCTGAAATATTTGTTGAAGTTGCCCAATGGTTTGTTGTTCGTACAATGGAACCATAATAAAGTGAGCCATATTGCGTATTTTCATTAGTATAATCAATTAAACACTCCATACCATCACCTCCAATTACATCGCTCCATGTTGATGAAAGCAAGGCTTTAGTGCCGTTATCCTGAAGACCCGTAATAACATCTGCTGTTGTAGTTTGTGCAACTCCAAGGCGATACATTTGACTGATTATCATTCCATCAGATAAATAAGTCCAGTTTGTTCCTAGATCAGGAGTTCTATATAACCCGCCATCATTGCACTCAAATAGTACTGATGTGCCATTTTGAAAAGCAAGGTTATGTTTATCAGCATGAACAGGAGTAGTACTTCCGCCGCATGTGCTCCACCAATGTGTGTTTATATTCCAGGATGTGCCACCGTCAGTAGATTTGTATGTATTAACTCCACCTAAAAAAACAGTATTCGCATTATTAGGGTCGGCAGCGATGCATAAATCGTACCACCCTTGTCCGCCACTATCACCTCCGTTGCAGTTCCATCCAAGTAAATTTGTGCCGCTAAATACTAATGAATAGGTTGCCCCTGAATCAGTTGATTTATAAACTCCCATTAATCCATTATTTGAAGCCGCAATCAATGCATAAACAACTGTAGCGTCATTTGCACTAACAGCTAACTCCGTTCTTTTCCCACTTGTTGATAGTGAATTAGACCAGTTTGATCCGCTATCCGTACTACGGTAAATATCACCTTGTTTAGTACTTCCATAAATAGTATTGCTTGTACCTGGTTGAAATTCCATGTCGATATAAACATTGCTAGTTATAACACTCCAAGTAGCTCCTGAATCTGTACTCTTATAAACTCCTATAGATGTTGACGCATATATGATACTGCTATTGGAAGGGTCGATGAGTAACCTGTTAATAAGTCTTTTTTGTCCCGCGGTAAAGGTTAAACCTGTTGTTGCCCATGTTGCACCGCCATCGGTTGATTTAAGTACTCCAACAGAGTATGTGTCTGAGGCATCTCTGTCGCCAGTTGCAATATATACTTCATCATCTCCTGATGTAGACAATACAATTATATCGCTAACACCAATTGCATCCAAACCATCTCCTTGTGGAGCCCAGGTTACTCCGCCATCTGTAGATTTCCATATGCCACCAGATGCCGCCCCAACATACAATATATTATTATCTGTGGGATGAAAACCAATGCAGTTGAGTCTTCCTAAACCTGCATAGCCTCCCGGTGAAGAACTTGGCCCCATACTAGTCCATTGTCCTCCAGGAATCCTACTGCCGGTTCTTGTTTTATTGATCTTTTGATATTCCTCCCAAGCTGATGTATTTGGAAAATCTCCGGTAACAGGATCAACCCTGTTTTCCCAATACCATTCCCATCTTTTGAATTGTTTCCAGCCTCCTGCCTTGCTTCTCTCTCCGTTTAAATAATAATAACCATCTACTACGTTTTTTGGTGTCCAATAGTCGTTAAAAGCTTTTTGAATATCAAAGAATGTTAGTGTGCCATTTTCAACTTTGTCTTTTGGCAGTAGGGAGTTCCATGGCTGTGCCTGTGTACTTAATCCAACAATAATTAATAATATAACTATAACGAATGCTTGTAGGTTTTTCATAATTGCATTATTTGTTTCGTGTCAAAATTAGGATTATTTTTTTAATCTTCCTTGAAGATTATTTGCACTGGGAAGTTGCCTTTTTATTAAATTTGTTTTCTTATGTAAACATCGTTTTTCTATTTTAGCAATATAAATTTGCATAATGAAAAAAAGAATATTATTTATGCTTAGTGTTATCATTGCAGGTTTGATCTCATGCAATGAACATCCGGAAGTGCAAGGTGATAGAGGGTATCATGTGGCAGTTGGTGATACTGTACAAGATATTAGTTTAACATTAACAGATGGATCTAATATATTACTTTCTGATCTAAGAGGTAAGGTTGTTGTGTTACAATTTACTGCAAGCTGGTGTTCAGTATGCAGAAAAGAAATGCCTTTTTTGGAAGAGGAGGTATGGCAGAAATATAAGGATGAGGACTTTGTACTAATTGGAGTTGATTATGATGAGCCTCTAGAAAAAGTAATTGATTTTACTAAACAAATGAAGACAACTTACCCCATGGCACTGGATCCTGGTGCTGAGATCTTTGGAAAGTTTGCATATAAAAAGAGTGGCGTTACACGAAATGTTGTGATTGATAAAGAGGGTAAGATTGCTTATCTAACCCGACTATTTGATAGAGAAGAGTTTGATAATATGAAAGATAAAATAGATGAACTTATTCACTATCAAAAGCCTTAATTAGTAGTGTTTCATTTGTTACAACATTATATTGATTCAGGCATTCGCCATCGTTCATAAAGCTTGTAGTAGCGTTATGTATAAAATCCGGTAATTCCACATTTGAAGTGCCTCCTTTAAGCCATATACATGATAATGAGTTCTTTAAACTACTTGTATCCTGAACTATGCCATTAAAAACCTTACCATTTCTGGCAATACCTGACAGGTTTCCTGATATATCAAAATAATCGTTTTCTGAGTAATATGGCGAAGATGTAGATTTGATTCTAATAAAATCTTGTTGAACATTATATAATATTTGTCCTGTTGTGTCATGAAAACCACGATAAATATTAGTGGCATTAACTTCAAACGAATAATTACCTTCGCTAATACCATTGTTTATTATTGTTAGATCACCAACGCTAACAGAATCAAAATCATAAGAAAAGTTACTAAACGTAAAATTTATTGTGGCTAAAGAATCAAAAAAGCTTGTTTCTGTGGAAGCTTCATATATCCCTTTTCTATAATGACCATATCCATCATCTTTTCCCCATACGGGATACTTTATGATAATTTTTGCAGGATTAAGAGTTAAGCTAACATCAGCACCATCAATTTCAGCAAATCCATCTGTTAGTAGTATTGAATCGGAAATGGATTTAAAATATGTATTTAACAACAGGTCTGTCATTTGTTGCGACTCAACATAGTCGCCAACAGTTTCAATAACCTCATTGTAATCAAATGAAGTATTCTTTTTGCTGCAAGATGAGCTAAAGAACAAAAAGGAAAAGAAGATGCTTGCCATTAAATATCTGGCAATTAAACGGTTCATATTATTTTCTCTTGTAAATTTCGAATGTGTATGTAAAGTCATTTTGAGGATCATCTTCAACTAATTGTTGATTGATTAACTCCCATTCATTTAACGAAATTTCAGGAAAAAAAGTATCAGCTTCAAAATCCTTGTGAACCCTTGTGATATATAATTTATCTGCCAGAGGCATAAACTGATCATAAACAGAACCTCCTCCAATTATGAAATTTTCTTTAGTGGCATCCATCTTGCTAACTGCATCATCAATTGAATAAGCCATAATGCAGTTGTCGATTTGTTCATCTGCAACATCAGTTATAACAGTACTTGTGCGATTTGGTAATGGTCTTACAGGCAGAGAATAATAGGTTCTCTTTCCCATAATAATATTATGTCCCTTAGTTATTTCTTTAAAACGCACCAGATCCTTTGAAATATGCCAAAGCAGATCGTTATCTTTTCCGATGGCATTATTAGATGCAATTGCTACTATTATTGAGATTTGTTTTTTCATATTATGTATTTTGTCATTCTGAGCGTTAGCGAAGAATCTTTATTTTAAAATTTGGGTTGATTGAGATTCTTCGCATGCGCTCAGAATGACAATCGTTTCAGTACTATCGTATCAATCTATACACTTATCTTCCCTTTTATCCTAGGATGAGAATTGTATCCTACTATTTTTATATCATCGTATGTGAAATCAAATATATTATCAATCAATGGATTTAGCTCTAAATTAGGTAACTCCAAAAGTTCTCTGCTTAACTGTAACTTAACCTGATCAATGTGGTTCAGATAAATGTGTGCGTCCCCAAAAGTGTGAACAAAATCACCAGCCTCAAGACCGGTAACATGTGCCATCATCATAGTTAATAGCGTGTAAGAAGCAATATTAAATGGTACTCCTAAAAAGATATCTGCGCTACGTTGGTATAATTGACAGGATAATTTTCCATCTGCAACATAAAACTGAAACCATGCATGGCAGGGTGGGAGTGCAGCTTTTCCATTGGCCACATTAGCTGAAAATGATATACTTGTATCAGGTAAAACGCTTGGATTCCATGCAGCTACAATTATTCTGCGACTGTCAGGATTTGATTTTATTTGGTCGATAACATTTTGAATTTGATCTATCGAATCGTTATTCCAGTTTCGCCACTGTGCTCCGTACACAGGTCCAAGGTCACCATTTTCATCAGCCCAATCATTCCAGATTTTAACACCATTATCTTTTAGATAACCTATATTTGTGTCTCCTGATAAAAACCACAATAACTCGTGGATAATGGATTTTAAATGCAGTTTTTTTGTTGTAACCACAGGAAAACCATCACCTAGATCGAACCTCATTTGATAACCAAAAATACTAAGAGTTCCGGTACCTGTCCTATCCTCTTTGTGGGTTCCATAATCTAATACATGTTGTAATAGTTCGTGATATTGCTTCATTACTTATTATGTCCAATCGTGAATTTATTTCGGCTTCAAAGTTATTAACATAATCTATTGTGATGTAAAATAATGTATCAAAAGTTATCCAAATGATTATTTGCCTATTAATCAAAATGTTATTGCTACACCGGGATTTTGTATTATTTAAAATTTAATTAGCTGATATAGATTAATAGAAATTGGTACAAGCGTTTAATTATTTGAAAAAGAAATGGAAAAGTTTACATTTGCCAGTTAAATTTTTTACAATACTGTTATGGGTATAAAGTTTAGGATTACCACAATGAACTTCCTGCAATTTTTTGCATGGGGTGCCTGGCTGATTTCCTTGGGAAATTATATGGATGAAACACTTCATTTTACAGGTGGTCAAATTGGGAGTATTTATGCAACTATGGGTATAGCCTCACTTTTTATGCCTGCTTTGCTGGGTATAGTTGCCGATAGATGGATAAATGCTGAAAGGGTTCTTGGATTCAGTCATTTACTTGTTGGAATAGGATTGGTACTAGCTTCATTTACCGACCAGTATAATAACTTATATTGGATTATGCTATTGGTTTCGATATTTTATATGCCAACTATTGCCTTAAACAATACGGTATCGTATAGTATACTGGAGAGGTTTGGTTTTGATATTGTAAAAGACTTCCCACCGATTAGGGTTTGGGGGACTATTGGTTTTATTGGTGCAATGTGGATTATTGACATATTTAACTGGACAGTAAGCCCAATCCAGTTATATCTTGGTGCTACAGCTTCAATCGCCCTGGGAATCTACTCATTTACGATGCCTGCCTGTGTACCTGAAAATAAAAGTAAGGGAGGGTCTCTGGCATCTGCCATGGGACTTGATGCTTTTGTTTTGTTTAAGCAGAGAAAAATGTCAATCTTTTTAATATTTTCGATGTTACTGGGTGCTGCCTTACAAATAACAAATACTTTTGGGGTGCAGTTTTTATACGATTTTAAGGCTCTATATCCCGATTCCTTTGCTGTTAATCACCCAAGTGTACTAATGTCGATATCACAAATATCCGAAACCCTTTTCATTCTTACTATACCGTTTTTTCTACATCGCTTTGGTATTAAAAAGGTTATGATAATGAGTATGATTGCATGGGTACTTAGGTTTGGATTGTTTGCCATTGGAAACCCAGGTGCAGGATTCACTTTCCTAATAATGTCAATGATTATATATGGAATGGCCTTCGATTTCTTCAATATTTCGGGCTCATTATTTGTTGAAATAGAGTCACAGCCAAAGGTAAGGGCAAGTGCTCAGGGTTTGTTTATGATTATGACCAATGGTTTAGGTGCTTATATTGGTGGGATGGGAAGTGGCATTGTTGTTGATTATTTCACCAATAATGGTGTAATTAACTGGCCAGGTGCATGGTTTACATTTGCAGCCTATGCATTAATTGTAGGGATTGCTTTTATGCTTCTGTTCAAATACAAACACGATCCTATGGCATTGGCGAAAGTTAAGCATTAGTTTAGTAAACGGATTAATTATCCTTATTGACTTTTTTTACGCATTTTAAGTTCATCTCTGATTTTGGAAGCTTCCTCGTAATTTTCGTTTTCAATAGCCGTTTTAATCATGTCTTCTAATTCTTCAGTCAGGTAACTACTAAAATCAGTTCCTTCCACTTTGGTTGGTGATATTGGTTCTACTGCTTCAGGATCATCACCAATAGGATCATCAGCAAGCATTATCCCAGCCTCATCAATAATACTCTGATATGTGTAAATTTCACAATGAAATCTAAGGGAAAGGGCAACTGCATCAGAAGTCCTGCTATCTATTTCACTTAACTCGCCGTTGTGCTCACATATCAATTTCGAATAAAAGATACCTTCCTCAAACTTGTTTATAATAACCTCTTTAACGGTTATCTTAAAATGTGTGGCAAAATTCGCGAACAAATCATGTGTTAGTGGTCGTGATGGTTTCATTTTTTCAAGTTCAATTGCAATCGACTGAGCTTCATTACTTCCAATAATTATTGGTAATCGTTTTTTTTGCCCCGGAATGCCAAGTATTAATGCATATGCGCCACTTTGTGATTGGCTGTAAGACATTCCTACTATTTCAAGTTTAACCTTTTTCATACATCGAAAATAATCTATAAAAATATAAAACTTTTTATGCATTATAGATTTCTAAAACAATCTTTTTTTGATTTTTACTAACAAATACTAATGTTAGGAGTATAGTTTTGATATTAAGAAATATACCTTAATCATAACATTCTACTTCTCTTTTTATTTTCGAAATTCCATTATTCTTAATTAAGTATTAATAACTTAAATAATTTTTGTGCTGAATTTAAACCATTATTTATATTTTTGCGCCCAATTAAACATTGATTAAAATTTTTAGTTAAACTAATTAAAAGTAATTATGAGAAAAATTCTTGCTCTATTAACTTTATTCGCTGCGCCGATTATGGCTTCGGCAAGTGAAGCAGATCTAGTTATCCCTGACGGTGTTAAAGACCAATCAATTCTTTACTGGGGATTCCTTATTACCTTCCTGGGGTTTTTGTTTGGATTGTATCAATTCATGAAAGTAAAAAAAATCCGTGCTCATCAGTCAATGCTTGACGTTGCGCACGTTATCTATGAAACAGGAAAAACTTATTTAATCCAACAGGGAAAATTTCTTGCCATCTTATTTATATTCATTGGAGCAGCCGTTGCGTTTTATTTCGGATGGTTATCAGTTGATCCTGTTACCGGAGAGAACATATTCGGTGTTGGTGGTGTATTGATGATACTTGGTTGGACTGTTGTTGGTATCTTAGGATCATATAGTGTTGCTTGGTTTGGTATTAGAATGAACACTCTTGCTAACTCACGTATGGCATTTGCTTCGTTGGAAAGAAAACCAATTAAACTTTTAAATATACCATTGAATGCTGGTATGAGTATTGGTGTTGTTCTTATCTCGCTTGAGTTAATAATGATGCTTGTCATATTATTATTTGTTCCTGGTGAATATGCAGGTGCCAGTTTTATTGGCTTTGCCATTGGTGAGTCATTAGGAGCTTCCGTACTAAGAATTGCTGGTGGTATTTTCACAAAGATTGCTGATATTGGTTCGGATCTGATGAAAGTTATCTTTAAGATTGGTGAAGATGACCCACGTAATCCAGGTACTATTGCTGACTGTGTTGGTGATAATGCAGGTGATAGTGTTGGACCAACAGCCGATGGTTTTGAAACTTATGGAGTTACCGGGGTTGCATTGATTTCATTTATACTATTGGCAGTTACAAGTATTGACTATCAAATTCAGTTGTTGACATGGATATTCGTGATGCGCATACTTATGATTGTTACATCAGTTGTTTCATTCTGGATTAATGGTATCGTAACAAAAGCAAAATATGAAAATGCTGATGATCTTGATTTTGAAAAACCACTTACACATCTGGTATGGATAACATCACTACTTTCCATTGCAGTAACATTTCTTGTAAGCTACTTAACAATTCATGAATTACCAAATGACCTTTGGATTTCTCTTTCGGTTATTATTAGCGCAGGAACTTTAGGTGCTGCATTAATTCCTGAATTTACAAAACTTTTTACCAGTCCGAAATCAACACATGTTAATGAAGTTGTTGTTGCCTCTCAAGAAGGCGGTGCATCTTTAAATATACTTTCAGGTTTAGTTGCTGGTAATTTTAGTGCCTTCTGGAAGGGTATGGTTTTCTTTGTACTAATGTTTATTGCTTATTTTGCTAGTACATACGGATTAGATCAATTAATGATTTATCCTTCAATATTTGCATTTGGATTAGTAGCATTTGGGATGTTAGGAATGGGACCGGTTACAATTGCTGTTGATAGCTACGGACCGGTTACTGACAATGCCCAGTCAATCTACGAACTTTCATTAATTGAAGAAGATAGAGAAGAAACTATTGCTGAAATAGAAAGGGATTTTGGGTTTACACCTGATTTCGAGAAATCAAAATATTATTTGGAAGCCAACGATGGTGCTGGTAATACTTTTAAGGCCACTGCAAAACCTGTTCTTATAGGTACTGCGGTAGTTGGTGCAACAACTATGATTTTCGCTTTAATATTGGTGATTGAGCATACTCTACATGTAAAACCAGAGGAGATTCTTAACCTTCTTAATCCTTATACAATTATGGGATTCTTGTTGGGTGGTTCTGTTATTTATTGGTTTACCGGCGCTTCAATTCAGGCAGTTACAACTGGAGCTGCTCGTGCCGTTGAATTTATAAAGCACAATATTAACCTTGATCCAAATGCTCCTAAAAAGGCAGATGTTGAGATGTCTAAAAAAGTTGTACAGATTTGTACTATCTATGCTCAAAAAGGAATGTGGAATATCTTTATTGCAATCTTCTCATTTGCACTAGCATTTGCTTTCTTGTCAGCGCCAGGAGAGACTAATTTACCTGTTTCTATGTTTGTAAGTTATCTACTTTCAATTGCCTTCTTTGGTTTGTTCCAAGCTATCTTTATGGCTAACGCTGGAGGTGCATGGGATAATGCTAAAAAAGTTATCGAGGTTGATATGCAGGAAAAAGGTACACCATTACACGATGCTTCCGTAGTTGGCGATACCGTTGGTGACCCATTTAAAGATACATCTTCTGTAGCATTAAATCCTGTAATAAAGTTTACAACATTATTCGGACTATTAGCTATGGAAATTGCTATTGCTCCTCAATTTAGAACTGTTGCACCATATATTGGTGGAGTGTTCTTGTTAGTAGCATTGTACTTTGTTTACAGGTCATTCTATAAAATGAGAATAAAAGGATAGTTTCCTTATAAAATATTTTTAACGAAGGGAGGTTGTGAAAGCAGCTTCCCTTTTTTTATTTGAAATGTTAGAGACTTGGTAATTATCTGAGTGGATTAATTTATCAATCCGACTATTGAAAACATGTTAATTAAATAATAACTATTAATAAAAAAAGCCTATTTGAGTTGATAAGATTTTTAATTTTGCAGGCTTATAATTATTTGAAAATAGTTATAGATATCTTTAAAAAAAGTTACTCTAAAATAACAAAATGAATACTAGAGATTTTGTAAACAGGCATAATGGTCCTTCTGAAAACGATGTGATTAATATGTTAGATCGTTTGGGATTATCTTCAATAGATCAGCTTATTAACAAAACCATACCTGACGATATAAGGTTAAAAGATAAACTTAATATTGATGATGGCTTAAGTGAATACGAATACCTAAATCATATCCGAAAGATTTCCAAGAAAAATAAGATCTTTAAAACATACATTGGAATGGGTTACTACAACACAATAGTACCTCCCGTTATCCTTCGCAATGTGTTTGAAAATCCTGGCTGGTATACTTCATATACTCCATATCAAGCTGAAATTTCTCAGGGCAGACTAGAAGCACTATTGAATTTCCAAACAATGGTCTCTGACCTTACAGGCTTACCCATTGCAAATTCATCATTACTTGATGAAGGAACCGCTGCTGCAGAGGCTATGCTGATGTTCTATAACTTACGTTCACGCGCAAGCGTTAAGAATGATGCAAATGTTTTTTTGGTATCAAAGAATATGTTCCAGCAAACACTTGATGTTCTTAAAACAAGGGCTGCATCAAAGGAAATTACATTAAAGATTAACAGCTGTAATGATTTTGAGTTTACCGACAAAGTTTTTGGCTGTATGATTCAATATCCTGATCACTACGGTAATATTTCTGATTTTGGAGATATTGTCACAAAAGCAAAGGATAAGAATATTCCAATTGCAGTGGCTTCTGATTTATTAAGTTTAGCCTTGTTAAAACCTCCGGGTGAATGGGGCGCAGACGTTGTTTTTGGAACCTCACAAAGATTTGGTGTTCCATTGGGTTACGGTGGTCCGCATGCCGCATTTTTTGCTACAGTTGATGATTATAAAAGGAATATTCCGGGTAGGATTATCGGAATATCAAAAGACAGAAATGGTAATAGAGCACTAAGAATGGCCTTGCAAACACGTGAACAACATATTAAAAGAGAACGAGCAACATCAAACATTTGTACAGCTCAAGCATTGTTAGCAATCATGGCTGGTTTTTACGGTGTTTACCATGGTAAGAATGGATTGAAATATATAGCCAGAAGAATACATTCACTTACATCTGCATTAGCAAAATCAATTAATCAGCTTGGATATTCCTGTGAAAATCAATTCTTTTTTGATACTTTATATATTAAAGTGCCTGATAGTATTCAAGTTAGTGATATCAAAAAAATAGCCTTAGGTTATGGAATTAATTTGCGATATTTTGATGATAACCAGCATATTGGAGTAAGTGTGGACGAAACTACAGATGAAAACGACATCGCTATGTTAGCCGCAATATTTGCAAAGTCTGCTGATAAAGAAAAATTTGAATTGAGTTTTCCTGATAATAAAAATGAACCTTCAGAATATATACCAAAAAATTTAATCAGGTTAACAGATTTTATGACACATGAAGCCTTCAATAGTTATCATTCGGAAACTGACATGATGAGATATTTGAAGAAACTTGAGAATAAAGATCTTGCTTTGAATCGCTCAATGATTCCTTTGGGTTCTTGTACAATGAAACTTAATGCTGTTGCTGAGTTAATACCATTGAGTTGGCCTGAGTTTGCAGATATACATCCATTTGTTCCTGCCGATCAAGCTGCTGGATATATGGATATTATTGATGAGATGAATAGAATACTAAGTGAAACCACCGGGTTTAAAGCAATATCGTTTCAACCAAATTCAGGTGCTGCAGGAGAGTATTCAGGTTTATTGGCTATAAGGGAATATCAAAAAAGTATTGGGCAGTCACACAGAAATGTATGTTTGATACCGGCTTCTGCTCATGGTACAAACCCTGCTAGTGCTGTGGTTGCCGGGTTAAAAGTAGTAGTAATAAAAACTGCTGATAACGGTAATATAGATATTGATGATCTTAAACTTAAAGCTGAGCAGTATAATGACGAACTCTCAGCAATTATGGTTACATATCCTTCAACACACGGAATCTTCGAAGAAGATATTAGAGATGTAATCAGTATAGTTCATAAGAATGGTGGTCAGGTTTACATGGATGGTGCTAATATGAATGCCCAGGTTGGGCTTACAAACCCCGGATTCATAGGTGCTGATGTTTGTCACCTCAACCTTCATAAAACATTTGGTATTCCTCATGGTGGGGGTGGACCAGGAGTTGGGCCGATAGGTGTTGCTGAACATCTCGTTCCATTTTTACCAGGGCATTTTATGTCACCTAATATCAACGATCAAGCAAAACCTGCAGTTTCATCGGCTCCTTTTGGTAGTGCTTTAGTATTATTGGTTTCATATGGATATTTAAAATTGCTTGGAGGTAAAGGACTTACAGATGCTACAAAAATTGCAATATTGAATGCTAATTACATGATGAATGAACTCAAGGATCATTATCCAATTTTGTATCGTGGAACTAATGGATATGTTGGTCATGAAATGATTCTTGATTGCAATAAGTTTAGTAAATCTGCTGACGTTATGGTTGTGGATATTGCGAAAAGGTTAATGGACTATGGTTTTCATGCACCTACTGTAGCTTTTCCGGTACACGGAACATTAATGGTTGAGCCAACTGAAAGTGAGCCTCTTGTGGAGATGAATTGGTTTATTGAAGCTATGAAAACCATCAGGGAAGAAATTAAAGAAATTGAGGAGGGGAGCAGTGCAAAGAAAAATAATGTTGTTGTAAATGCTCCACATACTGCTGAGATGCTTATTGCAGACCAGTGGGAAATGCCATATGATCGTGAGACTGCTGCGTACCCACTTGACTGGGTAAGAGATAATAAATATTTTACTCCGGTTGCCAAAATTGACGATGCTTTCGGAGATAGAAATTTGTGTACCTGCTTACCATTGGAAGAATATTCAGAATCAGAAACTCAAGAAGATTAACAATAGAGTTAGCTTAAGACAGGAATTGGATGGGTTTTGATATAATCTTTTAATGAGATAATCCACAATCTAAGAAGTTGGACTTGAATCATATACCTAGGGGGCTTCAGAGGTTAGGCAGTTAGTAGTGAGTGTTGGAGTTAATATAAGTGTAAATTGTATAAAAGTATAAGGTATATGGTCGAAACTACCTCGAGGTATGATGTTTTGAGGAGATTTGCCACTACTCAGTTACTCTATTACTCCGGATGAAAGCTTATTTGAAACAAGCAATACATAACCAACATCTAAGAAAGTGGAACTAAAATCAAGATTAGAATCTATTTGGTCCATATATCCCATGATGCATCAGCTTGTAGCTCAAGCATTTTTTGCCCGTTTATACAAGTAGCGCCATGCTCACGACCTAGCTTGAGAAATAATGTCTCAGAGGGGTTATAAATGAGATCATAGAGAATGTGTTTGTCAGTAATATATTCATATGGAATATTTGGCGATTCTTCAGCGTTAGGATAAGTTCCGAGCGGAGTACAGTTAATAATTAACAGATTGTCTAACATTACATTTTTGTCTAACCAAGAATAATTATAGTGTAGTAATTTTGCTGGTTTTGTCGTCACAATGCAGAATAATATACCTTGTTTCCGCAGTACATAAGAAATTGCGTTAGAAGCACCTCCAGAACCAAGGATTAGTGCTTTTATGATTTTACTATTTTTTAGGATTGGTTTAATAGATCTTTCAAAACCTATTATATCAGTGTTATAACTGGAAAGAAATGTTTTGTTATTCTTATGTTTGATTTTAATTGAATTGATTGAACCACAGATTGATGCAGGCACATCGATAAAATCCATAAATCGATGAAGGGATCTTTTATATGGTATGGTAACACTTAAACCTTTAATTTCTGGATTTCCAGCAATAAACTCAGGAAATTCATTAGCCTCACTCAACTCAAAGATCTTATATTCTGCATTAATTCCTAATCGCCGGAATTTATTATTGAAATAATCCGGTGAAAACGAATACGAAATATCTTTCCCTATGATTCCGTAAATATCCACTTTTACTTAATTTCCTTAGGTTCTGAATTTTCTGCACTTTTTTCCATAATCCAAATTCCAAAAATACCAATAATTATCAAGAGTATTGCAATGCCGAACTCAATGTTTATTTGTGGTAAAAAATAGTCGTAACCAACTGGTTTGATTTTATCACCAAACACATGTTCGATAGGGGTTTTCCATGGCCATATAATGGCCAAAGATCCTAAAATAAATCCTGTTAAAGCAGCTATTGTCTGGTTCTTAAACCTTCTAAGAACCCATGATATAATATGTGAGAATGCAATTATGCCAAAAACTGCACCAATGAGAACCGGTAATAATATATTGATATCACGATTGTTTATTGCATCAATAGCTACGAGTTGATAGTTACCCATAAGTATCAGTACGAATGAACCTGATAATCCAGGTAATATCATCGAGCAAACAGCAACAACTCCGCAGAGTACTAAATAGAAGAAATTATCATTCTGACTTGCTGGGGAGAAAAATGCGAACATTATTGCAATTATTGTTCCCATTAATAGACTCACAACAACACTAACATTCCATTTCTCAATTGTTATACCAACAAAGTATACAGAGCCTAAGATTAATCCAAAAAAGAATGACCAGATAAATACAGGATATTCTTCAAAAAGTAATCCAAAGATCTTAGCAACCGTTACAATTGCAATAATAACACCTGCAAACAATGATACTAGAAAATAAAGGTCGGTTTTTTTTGCGAAAGCTTTAAAATTGCCTTTGAGTAACATCGTTAGCGATGAAATTCCAAATGATTTAATCGAATTGATGAGCCTTTCAAATATCCCAGTAATAAGGGCTATAGTCCCACCTGAAACACCTGGAATAATATTAGCTATGCCAACTGCCATCCCCTTCAAAATAAATATTATGTAAGATTTCATTTATTTCTTCAATTTACATAATTAAAGTAACTCATCTATTAGCATATCTATACTGATACCATCAGCCTCCGCTTTATAGTTTCTAATAATGCGGTGACGAAGAACAATATGTGCAATGGCTTTAACATCTTCAATGTCGGGTGAGTATTTACCCATAATTGCTGCATGAGCTTTAGCCCCTATTATTAAAAACTGACTTGCTCTTGGACCTGCCCCCCAATTGAGATATTTGTTAGCCCAGTCATGAGCATCAGATGTCTCTGGTCTTGTTTTTGAAACCAGGTTAACAGCATAATTCATTACGTTTTCTGCAACAGGTATCTTTCGAATTAATTGTTGGAAGAATAATATTTCTTCACTATTAATTATTACCGAAACCGGACTATTTATCCCTCTAGTGGTTCTTTTAACAACCTCTAACTCTTCATTATAACTAGGATAATCAAGAATTAAGTTGAACATAAATCTATCTAGTTGAGCTTCGGGTAGAGGATAAGTTCCTTCCTGTTCGATAGGATTCTGAGTAGCAAGAACAAAAAACGGTGCTTCAAGTTTGTAAGATTTACCAGCCACTGTTACCGATTTTTCCTGCATGGCTTCTAATAAGGCTGATTGCGTTTTGGGAGGAGTACGATTTATCTCATCTGCAAGAATAATGTTTGCAAAAACAGGTCCATTGATAAATTTGAATTTCCTGTTTTCATCAAGGATCTCAGTGCCAATTATATCAGATGGCATTAAATCAGGAGTAAATTGAATTCTGCTATACTGTAATCCTAAAACTTCACTTATAGTATTTACCAATAGAGTTTTAGCCAAACCAGGAACACCTACCAGTAATGAGTGTCCTTGACTGAAAATTGCAATAAGAGTATTCTTAATTATATCGTCTTGCCCAACTATTACCTTGGAAATTTCTTTTCTAAGAGAATTGTATTTATCTACAAATGTATCAATTGCTTCAACGTCAGAATTATATTTCATTAATATTTTCTTTTTGTATTTTTACTTATTCATACTCCATTCATGATCAAAATTACAATGTCTGTATTCGTCAATAATTCTGACATAAGTGCTTTTGGCCTTATTATCAATCCACTCACCAACGGTTCTCATTTGTTTATCCTGCAATGCCCATTCACGAATTCGAGTGTAATCGTCAACAAGATTTGCCTTATGTGGAGGCGTTTTTTTCTTTAACAGTAATATCCTGTATGCATCTTTTTGATCTTCAGTTTTCATTGGTACAGGATTTGATATCTCATCTACGGTCATTTTTTCGATTACAAATGATACCTGAGGATCTAATTGTTCAGCCTCGAAAGTTGTACTCATTGTATATGGATTTATAATTATACCATCATTATTGATATTCTCTGACTCAGAGAATTTTACAACTGCTTCTGAGAATGTAATAGAATCGGATCTTATTAGCATAGCGATACTATCTAACTCCTTTTTTGCTACAGCAAGATCAACGGGGCTTACTTTTGGAGTTAAAAGAATATGCCGTACATTTATATAATCTCCTTTTCTTTCAATCATTTGAATGATATGATAACCTGCCTCAGTTTCCAGAATGTTGGAAATTTCACCTTCTTTAAGTTTAAAAGCAACTGCTTCAAATTCAGGATATAGCTGACCTCGTCCATAAAAACCTAATTCACCACCTTTTTTAGAGGATCCGGGATCTTGCGAATACATAATTGCAAGTGTAGAAAAACTACTTCCTTCAAGAATTCTCTTTCTAATTTCATTCAATTGATCCTTAATCCGTAATTTTTCTTCAATACTTATTGGTGGATTCTTGACAATCTCAGAAATAACATATTCTGTTTTAATTAATGGGATACTATCTTCCGGTATAGACTTAAAAAATGATCTTATTTCAGAGGGTGTAACATCAATTCCAGATATAATTTCAGACTGCACCTGTTGGGCAAGCATTTGCTCGTGTACAATATTATAGAGTTCTTTTTTTATCTCAGATAAAGTTTTCCCATAATAGTCTTCCATTTTTTCCTGGGAACCAAACTGTTGAATAAAACCTGATAATCTTCTGTCAAGATCAGCTTCTACCTGTACTTCGCTAACCTCTATACTGTCAATTTCTGCTTGGGTTACCATGAGTTTCTGAAAAAGAACTTCCTCCAGAATTCCACACTTTATTTCAGAAGCACTACCACTAATACCGCCCTGTATTCTGTAACTGAGGTATTGATTTTGCACATCGCTCTCAAGAATTACACTCTTACCCACAACAGCAACAACCTGATCAATAACATATTCTTCCTGTTCCTGAGATATTGCAACTGAAACAAGAGAAAAGCCAATAATCAGTATAAACATACGAACAACAGTAAAGTTGCTGTAAACCAATGGTATGTAGTTAAGAATCTTTATTTTGTTCATGTTTTAAGTTTAAAGTTATGAGATATTGCTAGTGGTAATAGATCTCAAATTCATTGTTTTTTAATGCTCTTGTGTAAATGTCGTTTCTAACCTTCTTTGCCAACTTCACTTTTCTAAGGGAAATAATAATATTGTAAATATCGTTTCTTTTGAAATCAATTGGGGAAATATCATCTTTAATCTTAAAATCAATAAATTTTACAAAATAAAAATAACGATCAGTTTTAATTTTTATAAATCTGTTATTTTTTAAAAATAATTCCCTGTTATACGTCTCAATCGGAATTATCTGCTGTATATCGAAAAACCTTAACCATATTGTTGTATCTAAATATGAGGATACCGTATTTATTGGCGTATAAATTGCAAGTGAATCAAATAGGAGAGTGTCGGGTAAATTGAATATTTGATCATATTTTGTCTCGATCTCTTCGTTATCTTCAGTTATGACATACACAACCTTTGTAATATTCTCCTTTAATTCAAAATCAGAAAGGTGTGAATTATAATAGGATTCTATATCACTTTCTGTAACAATGGTATCAAGTGTTTGGTCGATTAATTTAGTTTCGTAACGATAAATAATAAGTGAGTTTCTATAATCTTCTAACTGTTGTGTGAAATCGAGTTGATCAGCAGGAAGGTTCTGCTCAGCCTGATAAATCATGACTTTAGTTTTTACCCAATCGTTCACATAACTTCTTATAAAAGCAATACTATCTCTTGGTGAAGTATTGTCGGGAACAATTCCGATTATATCAGACACATACAAATATTTATCCTGAACTCTTGCCAATAAAGGACTATCGTTATCCTTTAGAGTATTAATACACCCGGTTAATAATATCGATACTATAAGATATGATATAAATTTACTCAATATTTATGTTGTTAACAGTTATTTGCCTTTGCCACTTATAATTATGTTTAGAACCTTTTCATTCACACTTACGGGGTACTTTTTCTTTAATTGTTCCACCCAATTTTTTTCCAGGAAGGATTGATAATCAGCAGTCACAAGTCCGCGAGCTTCATCAAGTTTTTTAGGTTGAGGAGGAATTATTTCAGTTATTTTTACAAAAACAGTAAGTTCCTCTACATCAGATTTCATAGGTTCGGAAAGTCCTACTTTCCATTCAACCATATCAATGTATTTATTATCACCTTTTTCGTAAACATCAGGTAGTAATTTAACAGATGTTATGCTGTCGTCAGCTAATGATTTTGCAATATCACCATCATTATTATTTTGCTTAATAATCTGTAGGACCTTTTCTATTATTGTAGGATCCTTTATTTCATATACTGTAGCAGATACACGGTTACCCCAGTTATAATTACTGCTGTTATTAGCGAAATATTCCTGTAACCCTACAGTGTCTTTAACAGCTTTGGTCCATATCTTTTCATCAGTTAAGTTAAACAGTAAAATACCATCGTGATACTCTTGTACCAACTCTTTAAACTCAGGATACATATCTTCAAGATTAGCATCCATAAAGTCGATGCATTTTTCCTTCTCGAAATTTGTAAAAAGCTGATTTAGATATACATCTTTATCAATATTATCCTGTATTCGTTGATTTTTTTGAACAAATTCTGCAAAATCGTACTGAGTATATTTTTCCTTATTTAATTTCATTACTGTAAGAGTCATTCCGACAAGTTTAATTGCTTCAAATTTTTTCTTAAGAACTGAAGTATCAATAGCAACAATTACTTCTTTGATTGCTTCCGGATAGATACTGAATTTATTTTCTTTCTTAATATTAGAAATTACAACATCTTCACTTTTGTGTGATCGTTGATCTTTAGCCAATCTTTCTTTAAGCTTCGGTGACTCTTTCTCAAAAGTACCTGGCTTTTCAATGCTAATAAGCTTAATGATATGAAAACCATATGCAGTTTGAATAGGTGCAGAGACTTCGTTAATATCAAGTTTGTCAACTTCTTTAACAAATTCAGGAACAACTCTATTAGATGAAAACTTACTAAGTCTGCCTTGATTTTTAGCAGAACCTTTATCTTCTGAATATTGTACAACAGCATCTTCAAAAGATAATCCTTCCTGAATTTTAGAATATATATTTTCGATCTTTTCAACTTTACGTAATGAATCTTCAGTGGAGGCTTCAGGACGTAATGCCACAAATATATGAGCAACCTCCGCATAACCCATCGCATCTTTAATGTCGGTAACTTTTATAATATGGTATCCGTATTTTGTACGAACTATGGGAGAGATCTCGTTTATTTTGGTATTATATGCAGCTTCTTCAAAAGGGTAAACCATATTGAAGACTGTGAAATAACCAAGGTCACCTTTATTTCCTTGTCTGAATCTTTGTTTATTAGGTATTGCTTCTGTATCTCTTGCCGAAGGGTCATCAGAATATTCAACTGCAGCTTCTGCAAAATCTTTACCTGAAATAACCTCTTTATAAATGCTGGTAATTTTACTATAGGCTTTTAAAGTGTCAGCAGGAACTGCATTCTCATCTAGCATAATAAGTATATGACTGGCTCTTATGTCTTTCAACTGGTGATTATAAGCCTCTTTAAGCAACTCTTCGTTTACAGTTTCGTCAACAAAATATGGTACTGCAAGTTGTGCTCTGTAACCTTCAAGCTCTTTTTTAAAGCTAGGTACGGTATCCATCATCAAAGCTTCAGCTTCTAATACTTTTAATTTAAAGTTGATATAGAGTTCTAAATATTCTTTAACTGCTGCTTCATTATACAGATCAGCTTGTGTATTATTTTTTTCGTAAACTTTTGTAAACTCATTAGCTGTAACCTTTTCGTTACCAATATTGACTAATACTTTCTTGCCAATAGATTTTTGAGACATTGCATTATTGATATTTAATACAATTACAGTTGATAATAATAATCCTTTCCAAAGGTTCTTCATTGCGATTTCTGTTTTTTGTTAATTTATTATTTTATAAAGTTTATCTGTTCCTAAGAACTTTTGTTTTTTTTTTCTAATTTTAAAAACTAATAAGCCTAAATATGTAAAGTGTTTATTATGTACTTCTGCTGTAATTTGGAGCTTCACGAGTTATTGTGATATCGTGAGGATGGTTCTCAATTGCACCTGCTGAAGAGATCCTAATAAAATTAGCCATTTGAAGATCTTTAATTGAGTGTGATCCTGTATAACCCATACCAGCTCTTAATCCTCCAACCATTTGTGTAATAACTTCATTTAGAGAGCCTTTGTAGGGAACTCTTCCCACAATTCCTTCAGGTATAAACTTGTCAACATTATCTTCTGTATCCTGAAAATATCTGTCTTTTGAACCTTCTTTCATAGCTTCAACGGAACCCATACCACGGTAGGATTTGTATTTTCTTCCGTCGTAAATAATTGCTTCACCAGGAGATTCATCAACTCCGGCAAATAATGATCCTGCCATTATTGAATCAGCGCCTGCTGCAATAGCTTTAACAATGTCACCGGTATATCTAATGCCGCCATCAGCAATTAATGGAATCCCGGAACCTTTGATAGCCTGCGCTACATCATAAATAGCAGTAAGTTGTGGAACTCCAACACCTGCGATTATTCGTGTTGTGCAAATAGAACCAGGGCCAATACCAACTTTTATTCCGTCAACTCCAAGAGCAACTAAATCCTTTGCCGCTTCAGCTGTAGCAATATTACCAACTATCAAATCGATTTGAGGAAATTTATTCTTTATTTTTTGGGCCATATCCAGAACACCTTGTGAGTGTCCGTGGGCTGTGTCAATAACAATAGCATCAACTCCAGCCTGTACCAATGCTTCTGCACGATCAAGAGTGTCTGGCGCTATACCAACAGCAGCAGCCACACGTAATCTGCCTTGTGTGTCTTTTGAACTTGTTGGGTGCGCTTTAATTTTTATAATGTCTTTATAGGTTATTAAGCCAATAAGTTTGTTATTATCATCTACAACAGGTAGCTTCTCAATACGATACTTTTGTAATATATCTGCTGCTTTTTCAAAATCAATAAATTCAGATGTAGTGATAAGCCCTTCAGTTGTCATAGCCAGAGAAATAGGCTTGTCAAGATCACGTTCAAATCTTAAATCACGGTTTGTTACAATACCTACAAGATGATTCTCAGCATCAACAACCGGTATTCCTCCAATACTATGTTCAGACATTATATGTAAGGCATCTCTTACCTGTGCTTCCTTGCGAAGTGTTATGGGGTCAGGTATCAGACCGTTTTCTGCACGTTTCACTTTATGAACCTCTTTTGCCTGAAGCTCTATACTCATGTTTTTATGAATAACGCCAATACCACCTTCTTGAGAAATTGCAATTGCCATTTTAGATTCTGTTACAGTATCCATTGCAGCACTTACAACAGGAATTTTTAAACTGATATTTTTTGAAAATAATGTGTTTAACTTAGTATCACGTGGCAACACAGTGGAATGACCAGGGATAAGAAGAACATCGTCGAATGTGAGGCCTTCTGCTTTAAATTTCTCGCTATCTACTGACATATTTACCTTAATTTAAAATTTGCCAAAAGTACCAAAAAATTACGATATAGAGTGTTATGAACAGGCATATAAGTAGTAATTAACATCATTTAACGGAGATAGAGAAAATCGACAAGTTGATTGTTGGAAAATTGGTTGATAAAGGGTGACTAATTTTCATTAAAATTGGCAAAGGAACTCATAATTTATTCAATCAATGTAACCGAACCTTGCTGTTGTTTTGTTATGCCATATACATTTTGATAAACAAATCGGTATATATATGTTCCTTGAGGGGATTGCTTTCCTTTGTATTTACCATCCCAGCCCAGTTCAGGGTCTGTTGATACAAAGATTAATTGTCCCCATCTGTTAAAGATTTGAAACAGGTAGTTTGAACCTCCAAATCCGCTAGCAACTGGTTTAAAAACCTTATTGGTGCCATTAGGACGAAACGCATTTGGAAAATAAAGATCTGTTTCTTTAAACAAAGTTATAATGTTAGAATTACTTCTTTCATTATATCCATAGCTATTAGGAATGCCTTCCACAGCTTGCACCCAGTACGAAAATTCACTAACACTTGCATCAACCATAGAAATATCATCTGTATATTCATTCTCAACAGTTGAATCGATCGGTACTGTGGGTATTATATCTCCTAATATCCTGAAAATATAATACTTATCAACTCCTCCTTCAAATCCTTCAAAGGAATTCCACGTTATATGATTCTCAATATCGTTAAGGTGTTGGCCTTCAAGAAAGATCGTTTTCATAATATTTGATTGAAGAGTTAAAACTCCACAACTATCAAATACATTAAGAGAGTAGTTATAATAACCCAAAGAACCGTCAGCAGTTTCATCCAAATATAGGAATGGTGAAGTGCTAACCTCACTTCTTGAGAAGCTGGTTAATATTGATTGGCTGCCGCCTCCAGTATCACTCCTGAGAATCTCCCACGAACAGTAATTAGGCTGTAAGTCCAAATCAATTGTCAAGTCAATATTATTATCAGGTAACACATTTGCATTTGCTAGGTAAAGGTAATTGGGTTTAATAAAATTGCCTGTAGTTATAGATTTATTACATGAAGTAGATGTGGAATTTCCAAACTTAGCTCGTATAAAATAGGTATAATTAGTAGAGTACTCAACATTAGTATGAGTGTAAGAGGTATCTGATGCTGAAACAACGTCAACTTTTTCCATTACTCCGTTATTTATTGATGCCCATATTTGATACTCTTCTAAAGGTGGAGTGGCATTTATATATGATTCCCAGATAATGAAATTTGAATTTGAACAAACATCATATTCCAAGTCGTGTAAAAATATTGGTCGCTGAGCAGTCTGCTCTGTTTTAGTGCTTTTATTGCCACAACCATCAATTGTAGCAATAGCATATTGGAGGTTATTTTCCACGCAGGGATTCTGTGTAAGGTCTTCATAATAAAAAGCAAGAGGTATTATAACCTCTGCGTTAGGTGGCCAGATATTGCCAACTTTGCGATAAATTATTATTTCTGTTACATCAACACTAACATTTGGTGACCAGCCCAAAACAACATTGCCGTTAGCATTTATGCTTACTGAGTCGAGAACGGGTTTGTTAGGTTGACGCGATTCTGTAAATACTTTCCCCTCAGTATTTGAAATGATAGTTTGTCCGGTTCCATTATCAATAGCCTCAATTCTATATTCAATAAAAACATTACAATATCCATCTGGAATTGTATCATTATAAATTTGGTATGTTCCTGGAACATTATCATCAATAGTTATCCAGCCAGCTCCTGCAATATTTCTTGATATTACATACTTATCTGTAGCACCATCAGTAAATATCCATTCGAGTTTAGCTATTCCATAATCAGGTGGTGGTGTGCCACCATAATTCACAAATAAATCTATTGAGATCAACAGATTTGAGGAAGTTTGATTAATAATGTATTGATTTTCTGGGATATCTATATGATTAATCAAAGATGCAGTATTATCCCGGCTGAGAAATGATTGTGTTATCAGTAATAATAGAGTGATATTTATAATTAGAAACTTCAAAATAATTTAATTCAGTTTAACGGTTAATCTTCTGATTTATATTCAGTTGGTCCAACTACTACTTTTATCATATCATCATACATAAAATACTTATTAGCTACTTTTAAAAGTTGATCAGGTGTTTGTTCCATCATGGAATTTAAACGATTTGTATAATAACGAAAGTTAAGGTCCAAATCTTTTGCTGATCTAAATCTTTCTGCTCTTGCAATCGGGCCATCAAAACTTCTTAAAAATGTTCCATAAATATAATTCTTTACTAAATTCAGTTCTGAATTTGGTATTAACTCTGTGCAAAGTTTTTCTAATTCGATTCTTATTTCATGAAGAGCAGACTCTGTATGCGCTGCGTTTACCTCAGTAACGATGGTAAAATAGCTTCCATATTTATAAACTACAAGAAATGACCTAATTCCATATGTGAAACCCTTGTCTTCACGCAGATTCGACATTAATCTTGATCCAAAATATCCACCAAGAATAGTGTTAACAACATCAATGCTATTGTAATCCGGATGTAACTTATCAACAACAGGTCGTCCAATACGTAAAGCAGATTGAAGGGCGTTTTCCTTTTTTGTAAACTTATATTTCTCCAACACCTTATTGGTTTTATTTAAAGTATTAGCATTAACTTGGTGTTTTGTTTCAATTATTGTCCCAAAATGCTTATTAATCAAAGAAATAGTTTTATTCGAGATTTTTCCACTAAGAATAATATATATATTATGTGGCTTGTAATAGCAGTTAAAAAATTCGACAATGTCATTTCTTGTCAGGTTATCATAATCTGCTAATTCCGAAGTTCTTCCATAAGAACTGTTAGGGCCAAAAACCAAACTATTAAATTCCTTGGCAGCCTTAAATCTTACTTTATCATTATTCAGTAAGAATTGTTCTCTTTTTCTATTAACGTAGTTCTTTAGTTCATCTTGTGCAAACGAAGGATTAACAATCATATCCTTAATCAGAGGAATTAGGTTTGGGAGTTGTTCTGAAACCGAATAGAGAGTAAGGCATGCATTGTCCTTTGATATTGATGTATCGATAGCAGCACCATAGTATTCTATTTTTTGTGCAATATCGGCTGATGTCATGGAAGTTGTTCCTTCATGAAGCATCTTTAAAGTACACTCAGCAACCAGTTTTTTTATAGGAGCTGAGGTTCCTGCTCTAATTATAATATCGAGTTTAGTGATATCAATTTCGCCATCATTAATTGTATATAGATCAATACCATTATCTAACTTAATATGAGCAGGTTCATTTAGTTCTAAAATTATTTGTTTGCCTATTGGTGGCATTACTGATCGGTCGAGTTGCTTGCTTTTGCTCATTTACAACTAAAGTTTATTGTAGGTTAAAATACTCTGATTTGTGCTTTGAAATATTTTTCTTGCCGCAGCACGGATCTCATTTCGACTAATTTTTTGATAGATATTTATTTCATTGTTCCACAAGTCAGCATCGCCAAGTAGTTCAAAATATCCAAGACTCATTGCTTTTGACAAAACAGATATTCTGGAGAATTTCTGATCTGCTACTGCCTTATTCTTTACTTTTCTAAACTCCTCATTATCAACAAGTTTATTTGAGATTAGATCCAATTCATCGTGGATAGCCTTAATTGCTTTAGTCATAGAAGTATTTTTAAACAGTCTTCCTGTGATAACAAATAAACCATTATCGAGATCACCCGTTACAAAAGCTGATATTTGCGAGAACAAGCTATTATCCTTAACTAATTTACGGTAAAGTCTTGAAGAATCTCCATTCGACAGGATGTCTGAAATAAGGTCACAATGATAGAACCCACTATCGGTTCTTTTCGGCATATGCCAGGCCATATATATAGCACGCTGAGGAATATCTCTCTTAACTGATTGCTTCCTTATTGATAATTGCCTGCTCTCCTTAGGGTAGAAATGCTCAATAGCTTTTCCTGATGGAATGGGTCCAAACCATTTTTCTGCAAGTCTTTTAACTTCAGCTGTTTTGATATTTCCAGCTATTGATAATATTGCATTATTTGGATTGTAATATTTCTTGTAAAAGCTTTTCACTTGTGCTATTGTAGCATTTTCGATATGGCTTATGTTTTTACCAATGGTATTCCATCTATAAGGATGCTTCTTATACGCGAGAGGTTTTAGTAGCATGAACGCATCGCCGAAAGGCTGATTCAGATAATTTTGTTTGAATTCTTCAATTACAACATTTCTCTGGATATTAAGTTTTTCTTCTGAAAGGACAAGATTTAACATCCTGTCAGACTCCATCCAGAAAGCTATTTCAAGATTATTTTTAGGAAGAGTAAGATAATAATTTGTGTAATCAGAATTAGTGAATGCATTGTTTTCACCTCCTGCTTCTTCAAGTGGAATTCCATACCGTGGATTATTTATTGATCCACTAAACATAAGATGTTCAAATAAATGCGCAAACCCAGTACGACGAACACTTTCATCTCGAGAGCCAACCTTGTAAATAATATTCATCGCAACAATAGGTGTACTTTTGTCGTGATGCACTATAACTTTAAGGCCGTTGTTTAACTCAAATTTATCGAATTTGATCATCTCGCTGGAATTACTTTTGACTTATTAAAGGAAATGAAGAGATCTTTATTGAAGGATCATTAATTTTTGCTTTGCAAACATAGGGATATAACTTCTAACGGCACCAATTATTTTGTAGAGCATCTAAAATATTAATACTTTTGTTGAGTAATAATAGTATTATATTTTTTCTAAAATCAAGAATTAATTATATAAAAAGATGGAAAGAGATCAGCAAATATTTGACCTAATTAATTTGGAGAGAGAGCGCCAGACATTTGGTATTGAGCTTATTGCGTCAGAAAACTTTGTTAGCGAGCAGGTTCTTGAAGCAATGGGGTCAGTAATGACAAATAAATATGCCGAAGGATACCCTGGTAAAAGATATTATGGAGGGTGTGAGATTGTTGATCAAAGTGAACAGTTAGCGATCGACAGAGCATGTGAACTGTTTGATGCAGAATATGCCAATGTACAACCTCATTCTGGTGCTCAGGCAAATATGGCTGTATTTTTAGCTTGCCTGAAACCGGGTGATACATTTATGGGACTGGATCTTTCCCATGGTGGTCATTTATCCCACGGCTCATATGTAAATTCCTCAGGAATATTGTATAATCCGATTGCTTACAAGGTTAAAGAAGAAACTGGTACTGTTGATTATGACGAGATGGAAGCACTGGCTGTTAAGGAAAGACCTAAAATGATTATAGCAGGAGCATCCGCATATTCAAGAGATTGGGATTATGAACGTATGAGGGATATTGCTGACAGCATTGGTGCTATTTTGATTGCAGATATTGCTCATCCCGCTGGTTTGATTGCAAAGGGAATTTTGAATGATCCAATCGATTATTGTCATATAGTTACAACTACAACACATAAAACATTAAGAGGACCAAGAGGAGGTATGATTTTAATGGGTAGCGATTTCGAGAACCCTTGGGGACTAAAATCCCCAAAAGGTGAAACTAAATTGATGTCGACAGTTCTTAATTCTGCAGTATTTCCTGGAATACAGGGTGGACCACTTGAACATGTAATTGCTGCAAAAGCTGTTGCATTTGGAGAAGCACTTACAGACGAATATTTTGAATATATACTACAGGTTAAGAAAAATGCTCAGGTAATGTCAAAAGAATTTATGTCAAGGGGATATAAAGTTATTTCAGGAGGAACGGATAATCATTTAATGTTAATTGACTTACGTAGTAAGTTTCCTGATATTACAGGAAAAGTAGTTGAGAATACGCTAGTTAAAGCAGATATTACTATTAATAAGAATATGGTTCCTTTCGACAATCGTTCTCCATTTCAAACTAGTGGGCTACGAGTGGGAACTTCAGCTATAACGACAAGGGGATTAAAAGAAGAACACATGGCACCAATTGTTGACCTTGTTGATGAGGTTATTTCAAATATTGATAATGAATCTACTCTTGAGTCGGTTAAAAAGCGTGTGAATATAATGATGAGTGGATTACCACTTTTTAATCAATAGATACTTTTATCGTAATTATTTCTTTCATATTCCGTTAAACTACAATAAGTCCTATCAATATGAAACAGGTTAAAACTCTTTACATTGTTCGTCATGCAAAATCGTCTTGGGATAATTATGACCTAAGTGACCATGACAGACCATTATTACCGATAGGGATAAAAAAAACAAATAAGATTGCTAAATATTTTTTTAGAAAAAATATATCACCGGAGCTATTTATTTCTAGCACAGCTGTCAGGGCTTTTGAAACAGCTGTAATAATCGCAAATGGAGTTGGGTATGATCCGGATGCTATTGTTAAAAGCAAGAATCTTTATCACGCAGGAGTAGATGAAATATATGGTGAGTTATTTGCGCTGGATAACTCAATTAACTCAGTTATAATGTTCGGTCATAATCCAACATTAACATATTTTGTGAATAATTTTGTAACACCGGAGATTGATAATTTTCCTACATCTGGAGCTTTCTGCGTTGAATTCAAGTCTAATAGCTGGGAATCAATAGTAAATGCAAAATTTAAGGTTAAATTTACGGTTTTCCCACGAATGTTAAGGTAATGGCAAGAAATAAACGATTTATAAATAGAGAAATTTCTTGGCTATATTTTAATGAACGTGTGCTTCAGGAGGCAATGGATAAAAGTAATCCCATTATTGAAAGACTGAAGTTTCTTGGAATATTTTCAAATAACAGAGATGAATATTTCCGAGTACGTGTTGCTACAATAAAGCGTATGGTGCAGATTGAAAAGAAAAGTGACATTAAACCGGAAATAACTGCTCAAGAAATTCTTGATAAAATATTGCAAACTGTTGAAGAGCAGGAAAAGAAATTTAATAGCACGTTTTCTCAAATCCTTAAAGACCTTAAGAAACATCAGATCGTTTTTCTTGATGACACTCATCTGAAGAAAAAGCAAGGCGAATTTGTTAAAAAGTATTTTAAAGATGAAGTTGTGCCTCATCTCTTTCCAATAATGCTTAAAAGCCTTCAGAATCCAGATACTTTAAGTGACAATGCAATATATCTGGCTGTGCACTTACAGGATTCCACAGAACAAAAAGAAGATGATTATGCAATAATTATGGTGCCAAGTAACACTATTTCAAGGTTTTTACTGATTCCATCAACAGACGATATTCATTATGTAATGATGCTTGATGATGTTATGAGATATTGCATGAGTGATATTTTTGCACCTTTTGGCTTTGATACATTCAGTTCATATACTATAAAATTTACTCGTGATGCTGAGCTTGATCTTGATAACGACCTGACGAAAAGTTTTATAGAACAGATAAACGATAGTCTCAAAAAGCGTAAGAGAGGTGTGCCGGTAAGGTTTGTTTACGATGAACGTATTCCTGAAGCGTTTTTGAAAAGATTGCTCCGTAAACTAAATATTACTATTTCTGATCATTTAAGGGGAGGAGGGAAGTACCATAATTTTAAAGATTTTATGTCATTTCCTAAGATCGGGTCCCCTGAATTAATCTATCCAAGTTTCTCATCGTTGCCACATCCGGTATTGAGGAAAAGTGCTAGTATACTTCAAGCTATCCGTGAAAACGATATACTACTACATTTCCCATATCAATCGTTCCAATACATTATTGATTTGTTGAGAGAGGCATCTATCGATCCTAAAGTGAGAGCAATAAAAATGACTTTCTATCGTGCAGCCAGAGATTCAAATGTAATTAATGCGTTAATAAATGCAGCCCGAAATGGAAAAAATGTAACAGTGTTTCTTGAGATACAGGCACGTTTTGATGAAGAAGCAAACATATATTGGACGAGTAAACTTCGTGAAGAAGGTGTTAAAATTATTAAAACATTACCCGGATTTAAAGTTCATAGTAAACTGCTGTTGATTAGAAGAAAAGAAGAAGGTCAGAATATTTACTATGCAAATATCAGCACTGGTAATTATAATGAGCTAACAGCAAAAGTATATGCCGATGATAGCCTACTAACAGCTAATCAAAAGATTACAAATGAGGTTAATATGCTTTTTCATATATTCGAGTCACCGTATAATCCTCCAAAATTCAAACACCTGGTTGTTGCTCCTTACAAATGCAGAAGTAGCATTCTCAGACTTTTAAACACAGAGATAAGGAACGCTAAAGCCGGAAAGGAAGCCTGGGTATTAGTTAAACTAAATAATCTGGTGGATAAGAAAACGGTTAACAAGTTATATCAAGCTTCAAATGCAGGTGTTAAAATAGACATTATTTGTAGAGGTATTTGTGTATTAATACCAAATATTAAAGGCATTAGCGAAAACATTAATGTAATTAGTATAGTCGATAAATTCCTGGAACACTCCCGCATTCAGGTTTTTGCTAATGGAGGAAATCCTAAGTTCTATATCACATCTGCCGATTGGATGGTAAGAAATCTTGATCATAGATTTGAAACTACATGTCCAATTTACGATAAGAAGCTTCAAGATGAGATAATGCATATTTTAAAAATCCAATTAGGTGATAATGTTAAAGCCCGACTTGTTAATGCGGCTGAAATGAACAAATATGTTACTCACAATAAGGTAAATCCAATTAGGTCACAGATTGAGACATATTCCTACCTGAAATCAATATCTAATCAGTAATATGAGACTAAATAAGTTCTTTATTGTTACGATGTTGTTCATATTATTTGTTGGGTCAGCCTTTTCACAAATTAATTACCATCATTTTATTGGTAAAGGCCAAACAGAACTTCAGAAAGGAGAATATTTAGTTGCAATAAAAAGCTTCAACACTGCAATTTCATCGAAACAAGATGGATTTGAAGCATTTTTTTTAAGGGGTATTGCAAAGTTTAGTCTGGGAGATTACAGAGGAGCTGTAAACGATTTTACAAAAACTGTAGCTTTGCATCCACTTTATGCTCGCGCTTATCAATATAGAGGTATTTCATACGACAGGTTATTAGATTATGCCCATGCAATCGGAGATTTCAACAAAGCTTTGGATATTGATCCTTTTAATGGTGACTTCTTTCTGGCACGTGGTGATACTAAGATGCATCTACATGATTTTGAGGGTGCCATTATTGATTTCTCATCAGCTATTAATATTGAGAATAATGTAGCTTCTGCGTGGCTTAACAGAGGTATTGCGAAGCATTTTATTGACCTGAACACTGAAGCTTTGGCAGATATTAATAAAGCTATTTATCTCGATTATTTTAATGTGGAAGCATGGGTGAAGAGAGGAATGATAAAATATGAACTTGATAGTATGGAATCTGCTCTTGCTGATTATGATCATGCAATAACATTGGATAACAGTAATCCTTACGTGTATTTTCAAAGAGCATTAACGTATCTGAAATTAGCAGATACTGTTAATACAATATCAAATTATCAGAAAGTACTTGAACTAGATCCGAATAATGCTCTAACATACTACAATATGGCCATTGTTTATGCTTCAGGCAAGAACTATAAAGAAGCAATAGCTGCTTATGATGAGGTGACTAATATTAATCCTTATAATGTATACACGTATTTTAACAGAGGCAATCTGTATTATTTACTTAAAAAATATTCGGAAGCCGAAAATGATTTATCAACTGCAATTGAGATATTTCCGGATTTTGCAGGAGCATACATAAACAGATCTGTTGTTAGAGAAGCCCTTAAAGATAAAAGAGGGGCAAAAGAAGATCATAACCGTGCAATGGAAATAATAGAAGCAGCCAATGGTGAAAACATAGATCCTTCAGTTCTTTATAGCAGATATGCAGATTCTGCGTACTTTAACAGGATAATTGAATTTGAGGCTGATTTTGTAAATGGAGATATGGAAAAGGGACGAGTTCAGTTTAATCGTATAAATATTGCTCCAAAATCAAACTTCTTTTTAGTTTATGCATTCGACCTACATGATTCAATTTCAATGAAATATAAGCAAGATGAGTATTTTGATGAAAACATTTCTGCATTTAATGCAGACAACAAGTTAGGTATTCGATTTGTTTTCACAACGCGCGATTGGCCAGTGACAAAAGAAAAAGCAATGACCGAACTGGAACGAATAGACAGCACCATATTAATTATTGGAGATACTGCTGGAGCATATTTTCTGAAGGGGGTTATAAATAGTATGTTACAAAATTATTACACAGCAATTAATGCTTATGATATCGCTTTGGAATATGATCCTAGTATTTCATATGCATTATTGAATCGCGGAACATTAAGGTATGAAATGGATGAGTTTATCTATTCCGATAACCGATACACTAATTCAATAACAATTACCAGAAACTCAAGTTCAAACACAAAGAAATCTAATGTTGAGCCTCCTGATCATCAAGCTGTCTTATCTGATTTTGATAAGGTCATATCAATTAATCCGGATTTACCTTTTGTATATTATAACAGAGCAAATGTAAAGCTGAGCACCAAAAATTACCAAAGAGCTATTGATGATTACTCAATGGCGATAAAATTACAACCAAATCTGGCCGAGGCATATTATAACAGAGCATTAACTCTCCTTTACTTGAATGAGAATAAGCTTGCCTGTAAAGACTTGAGTGTAGCTGGTGAGCTTGGGATTACCGAAGCCTATAATGTAATAAAGAGATATTGTAATAAATAAATCTATCTGATAATAGTATCTACTCTGTCGGGGCCATAGGATACAAGTTTAATAGGCACTCCAACACTTTCTTCGATAAGATTTATGTAATTTTTTAATTCTAATGGGAGTTCTTCGTAGGTACTATTATTATTTATATCTGTTGCCCAGCCTTTTAGAGAAGAATATACAGGAGTAACATTGCCTTCCACTTCATCAAATGGAATTTCATCAGTAACTGATCCTTGATAATTATAATTTTCACCAACTTTAATTGTCTCAAATTGATTCATTACATCCGACTTCATCATCATCAACTCCGTAACACCATTGAGCATTATTGCATATTTAAGGGCAGGTATGTCAAGCCATCCGCAACGACGAGGTCTTCCTGTTGTTGACCCAAATTCATTTCCAACATTACGTAATGTGTCACCCTCGTTATCAAACAGTTCTGTTGGGAAAGGTCCGCTTCCAACACGTGTACAGTAGGCCTTAAATATTCCAAATACATTACCAATATTTTTAGGTGCTATACCAAGTCCGGTGCACACTGCGGCCGCCGTTGTATTTGAAGAAGTAACAAATGGATATGATCCGAAGTCAATATCAAGTAATGTTCCTTGTGCACCTTCCGCCAGAATTTTTTTACCTGCAGCAAGTTGCTTATTCAGATAATATTCGCTGTTAACTTTTTTTAGAGCTTTAAGGTTTTTGAGTGAGTCATGCCATTCTGTTTCGTAATCACTAAACTTTCTCCCATCTATCGTAATTTTTTCATAGTCAGGATCATATTGTTTAATAATCAGGATGTGTCTGTCTCTTGCTCTTTTATAACGTTTATCAAAATCAATATGTTCAATATCACCAACTCTAATACCGTTTCTGCTAATTTTATCAGTATAACATGGGCCAATACCTTTTAGAGTAGAACCAATTTTATTTTCTCCTTTTTCATTCTCATATACTGCATCCAGTAGGCGATGTGTTGGTGTAATCAAGTGAGCTTTCCGTGATACAAGTAGGTTGTCTTCAACGTTAATTCCACTATTAACAAGATTAGATATTTCTTTACGAAGAATGAAAGGGTCAATAATTACACCATTACCAATTACATTAATAGTGTTACTGTTAAAAATTCCGGATGGTATTGTGTGAAGTACGAATTTTTTACCATCAAATTCAATTGTATGGCCTGCATTTGGTCCGCCCTGGAATCGTGCTATTATATCATATCGTGGTGTTAGTACATCAACCACTTTACCTTTTCCTTCATCTCCCCATTGTAAACCAAGCAGTATATCAACTTTCATGATGTAAACATTGTTTATGTAAAAATAATAAGTTCTTATTGTAATAAATCAATTCTGATTCGCATTAAAAAACCCTGAATGAACAGGGTTAGTTATCTCTACAAAAATAATAAATTGTGAATGCAATAAAAAAATAGTTTTCAAAAATTACTAACTTTTCTTTTTCTCCTCTTTTCTATTGTTATTGCGTTTCCCATAGAAAGTAAGCGAATGGTATGCTACTTCAACATCCAATAGTTCCTCTACTGATTTTTGAATTTCTTGAATCCTGGGGTCACAAAATTCCATAACATTGCCATCTTCAGTACAAACAAAATGGTCATGCTGTTTAAATTTAAACGAGCGCTCAAACTGGGCGCAATTATTTCCAAATTGATGTTTAGTAACAAGATTACAATCTAGCAGTAGCTCAATTGTATTATAAAGTGTTGCCCGGCTTACTCTATATTTATTATTTTTCATTCTAATATATAGCGTCTCGATATCAAAATGATCCTCTGTGGCGTAGATTTCTTTTAATATGGTATAACGTTCAGGTGTCTTTCTATGCCCTCGAGACTCAAGGTGGTCTGTAAAAAGCTTCTTTACAGCTTCATACGTATCTTTTTTTGTATTCAATTTCATACCACGTTTATTTTGGTGTAAAACTAATAAATTTTTCTTTATTTAGTTTGAATATAAATAATTAACTGAGTTAAATTTTATCTAATCTAGTTACCTTAATAACAGATTCAATCTTTTTAAGCCGAGTCATCAATATTTTGAATATTTTAGTACTTGATACATATACAGTTATATCAAGATTAACGAGCCCTTCACTACATTTAAGATTGAACGACCGAATGTTAATTTTAAATTCATCCGTAATAGGTTTTACAATTTCTCGAATTAAACCAATACTATCAACAGCTTTAATATTTATTCCGGCAAGAAATGTGATGTCATCTTTCTGTTTCCATTTTGCTTTAACAATATTTTTTCCATGCTGAGACATTAGTCTAATTGCAACGTCACAATCTGTTAAATGTATCTGGATTGGTTCGTTTGGAAAAACTAATCCCATAACATTATCACCTGGTATAGGATTGCAGCATTCAGAAACTGTATAGTCTAATGTATTAAAGTCAGAAATATATTTTTTTTCATTATCAATTTCATTTGTTGCAGTTTTCACTTTATTATTTTCAGATACGGATTCAGTCTTCGTCTTAGTAAATGGTAGTTTAATATTTTTTATCCAATTTAACCTTCCTTCGTTAGGATGCAATATTTCCTTTACGTCCTTTAAACCGATCATGTTTTTTGCAATAAAGTAGTAGAGGTCGATATGACCTTTTATATTACTGCCCGATAATAGTAAGTATATATTATGTCGTGTATTTTTGATATTTAATTGATTGAAATACTCGGTTAGCTTCTCTTCTCCAATTTTTTTGAATTCTTTTCGTGTATTCCTTATTGCATTAGCAATTCTTGTTTTGGCACGGGCAGTAACAACATATTTGTACCACTCTTCCTGAGGTGTTTGAACTTTAGAAGTTATAACTTCTACCTGATCTCCTGAAATAAGTTTATATCCCAATGGTACTAATCGGTGGTTGATATTTGCTCCAATACACTGATTACCAATATCTGTGTGAATTGAATAAGCAAAATCGAGAACTGTTGCTCCTGAAGGCATATTAATCATTTCGCCAGCTGGTGTAAATACAAAAATCTCATCGGAAAAAAGATCTCTTTTGAAATCACTAATAAAATCAAATGTATCTTCGTCACTTTCTTCCAGTAGTAGTTTTGTTCTGTTTAGCCAGTTCTCAAGACTTGTGTCTATTTGTCCAAGTTCTTTATATTTCCAATACGCAGCATAACCTTTATTTGCGATTTCATCCATCCGGGTGCTCCGTATGTGCACATCCATCCACTGTCCATCAGTATTCATAATTGTTGCATGAATAGCTTCATACCCATTAGCCTTTGGTGTACTTATCCAATCACGTAAACGTTTGCTGTTTGATCTGTACATACCCGTTATTATTGAATATGCCGACCAGCAGAATAGTTTCTCATTAAATGAATCAGCTTCGAATATTATATCAATAGAATAAGTGTTGTATATATCATTAAATGAAACATTCCTGTTTTTCATCTTTTGCCAAATAGAAAAAGCAGTTTTAACATTTAGCTTTATTTCATACTTGCAATTAAGATTTTCTAATTCAGGTGTTAACTGTTTGCATACATTATTAAATAAAAGTTGCCGGTCTTTATCAGATTTTGCCAATTTGTTTATAATATCATCATAAATTTTTGGCTGTGAAAATTTAAAAGATAATTCTTCAAGCTCGCTTTTGATTTTGTATAAGCCTAGACGATAGGCCAGAGGTGCGTAAATATATTGTGTTTCGGACACAACTCTAAGTTGTTTCTCATGTGGCATACTATCAAGCGTACGCATATTATGAAGTCGATCGGCAAGCTTTATCAGTATTACTCTAACATCATCTGATAAAGTAAGCAATATTTTTTTAATTGTCTCGGCCTGAGCAGTGGATGAAGAAACAGAGATTACATCTATTTTAGTAAGTCCGTCAATTATTTTTGTTACATCAGATCCAAAAATGCCCTTAACCTCATCAAGGGTCATATCGGTGTCTTCGATTGAATCGTGCAGTAAAGCAGAGATTATTGATGTTCGGCCCAGACCAATTTCGTTGGCAGCAATAATGGCAACAGCAATTGGATGCAAAATAAAAGGTTCACCAGATTTTCTCCGCATATCTATATGAGCATCAGCTGCCAGTCTGAACGCTTTTCGAACAAGCCATCTGTCTTTTGTTTCTTTACGGGTTTGCCATACTTCGATTAGTCGCTTATATTGTCGTAAAATTTCAAGCCTTTCCTGCTCGTATTTCTTGTTGGTTTTTGACATATATTAATAGCAATAATCTACACAAAAGTATACAATATATACGGATAATAGTATTTTGTTACTGAAGAAAAGTATTAAAAGAAAATGATAATAGAAACATTATAAGTGGAAATACTTATCAAGAAATAATTCCTAAATAATAGATAATATTTACGGATAATAGTGATTGAACTAGAGTATGTTTATTTTGAAATTTTGGTTAAGTGATAGCTTACGAGTCCATCAATAGGATTTTTCAGAATTTTACCTACTTTGATACTCCTTTCCTGGCATGCTTCCAGAAGTATCTTCTTGAAGTGATAAGCAATTGATCCTGTAAAACTAACAGGTAAACTTTGATAATTTTGGTACATAATTAGCTGGTTTTCAATAAAATCAAAAAACGATTGCTTTACAGCTGAGTAAATCCAACTATTATTAATATTTAAACCGGCAAATTTACCTACTTCTGAAATAAATCGGGTTGGTTCCTCTTCATTATATATGCGGTTGAGAACCTCGTCAAATGTAGTGTTATGAGAGTTGTAAAATTTTGTGATTATTTCATCAGGTGCTTTTTCCTCAAGAATGCCTTTCAAAATTTTCATACCAATATAGTTGCCACTTCCCTCATCCCCAAGTAAATACCCGACTGATGGGACATTACTTATTATCTTTTTTCCATCCCAATAGCACGAATTAGAACCTGTTCCTAATATGCATGCAATACCTTCATTATCATTTAATAAAGCTAAGGCGGCACCATAAAGATCATGCTGAATTTCGATAATTGAATCAGTAAATAATTTACTTAGTGAGTTGCTGACAATGGAGCAGTTTTCATTTGATGAACAACCTGATCCATAAAAGAAGATTTTCTCAATTTTATATTCTTTTATTATTGGTAATAATTCTGCTTTGATGGTAAGAAGTAGTTCATCATTTTTAAAATAGTAAGGGTTATAACCAATCGTATTAATGGTTTGAATTACGTTTTTACCATCTATCAGAACCCAGCTTGTTTTTGTAGATCCACTATCTGCAATTAATATCATAGCAGCTCAATTATTTTTGGAAGAAAGATTATTATTCCTACGATAAATGCTGTAATTGCAAGTATAAGAACTGCTCCTGCTGATAGATCTTTAGTTATACCTGCTATCTGATTTTTATCAGGTGAAACCAGATCGGTTAACTCTTCAATTGATGAATTGAAAATTTCTGCTGCAAATACCATTCCAATCACAATAATAATTGATACCCATTCCAGACTACTTATTTTAAGCACATAGCCCAGTAGAATAGCAATTAGTGCCATTACAATATGGATTCGGAAATTATGTTCTGTTAACAAGGTGTACTTAATTCCCTTAGCTGCATACACAAAGCTTTTTAGCCTGTCTTTTATTGAAAACCCTTTTGTCATACTAGTAGCTTTTTCATTAACAAAGATAATCTTTTTGAAGTTTGATATTGTTATAGAAAATAAGTTATGTATAAATCCATAGAAGGTCACTTCTTTAGCCTATATCTTAGATTCACTTTCCTTATTATAGAGGTTAGGTATTGCTTGTTTCACATAATGTTTCCATCTGGAGTGATGGAGTAACGGAGTATTGGCAAATCTCCTCAAAACATCATAACTCAAGGTAGTTTCGACCATATACCCTTATATGCTTTGCCCTTATAATATCTCGAACACAATTCCATTCACCCAACAATTAAAGCGCACTATGGGCGCAATCCTATCCCACACTTTTTGATAGTGGCTTCATTATTTATTATCGTGTTTTACCACAGCTTTCTTCTTCCATCTTCCCGTAAGATAATAGAGGTATGAGAAAATTACGCCAAAAATCCAGGCAATTGGAATACCCCACCAAATTCCATTCGACCCGATATTATTTGAGAGCAACCACGAGGTGGGTAATCTGATTGCCCATAATGCTAATAAGGTGATTATCATTGGAATAAAAGTATCACCTGCTCCACGAAGTACTCCATTTAATATAAACATAGTAGAAAAAACAATATAGAATGGCGTAACTATATAAAGGTATTGTTTTCCAATTTCAATCACTTCTGGACTATCAGTGAATAATCCAATGATAGGTCCTGCGAAAATTACTGCCAATATTGTAACAGTAAGTGATATTGTGTTTATCATCACTAAAGTTGCCTTTAATCCCTTACCTATTCTTTCGAGCTTATTAGCACCGATGTTCTGTCCCACAAAAGTGGAAATAGCTGCGGAAAAGTTCATAGCTGGCATAACTGCGAATGAGTCAATACGCATTGCGATACTATAAGCCGCAATAGTAGGAGTTCCAAATACATTAACTATCCTGTAAAGAGCTAAAAAGCCTAGTGAAACAAAAGTTTGCTGAAATCCAGTAGGTAGTCCTATCCGTAAACTTTTCTTGAAAATGTTCATGTCAAATTTCATCTTCAATGGGTGGAAATCGATTATGCTGTGATATTTCCGAATATACCATATGATGGCGAAAAATGCAAAACCTTGTGAAATAACAGTGGCAGCTGACACACCAATAATGCCCCATTTAAACACAACAACAAATAATATATCGAGAACAATATTTAATAATGTTGAGACAACAAGGAAATACACTGGTGTTTTTGAATCACCTAACCCTCGAAGAATGGCACTGGTACCTTGAAAACCGAAAAAGAAAATAAACCCAATAGCATACACCCTAAAGTATTCAATAGCAAGTGGTTCTACGTCAGATGGTAAGTCAATAATTTTAAAAACATATTTACTCATCCAAATTCCAGCGAATGTTATTACTATGGATGCAAAGAACATGAATATATATAAAGTGTCGATTGTTCGCTTCATATTCTCCATCTGTTTAGCACCATAATATTGGGCTATAATAATAGTGGCACCAATCGCTATTCCTACAACAAATGAAATGAGAGCGAAAATGAATGGAAAATTTGCACCAACCGCTGCAAGGGCTGCATCACCTAGAACCTTACCTACAATTATACTGTCGACAACATTGTATAGTTGTTGAAATATATTACCGAAAAGCATAGGCAAAGCAAAATTGAGTATTCGTTTTCCTTCTTTACCGGTTGTAAGATCTTTCAATTAGATTATAATTATAGTACTTATTATGATAACTATCAGGACAGACTACCATACTTATTTTTTCTTAGATTTAAACAGATTATCTGTTTTTAACATATTCTTCGGATTGAGGTTGTCAACACTTGATTTCAGATCTTTTATTTCAGAAGTAATATCTTTAATGTCATCATCTTCAAATGTGTTTTTAAAATCACGAATACCCTTTCCTAGCCCTTTAGCTAGATCAGGGATCTTCTTTGTTCCAAATAATATAATTACAACAATTAGTATTATTACTATTTCTGGTCCACCTATCCATCCGCAGTGTTGTATCATTGTGAATTGATTATTTATAACGTAATAATAATTTATGATGCCAGAGGACATACTAAGAATGTATAATTACATCCTTAAGCAAACATAGTTGTTTTAAATTAACTATTCCTTTACAAAAACAGTTTGGCTAATTACAGAGCCATCTGGTTGAATCCCTTTAATTATAAGGCTACCAGCAGGGACATCGCTTACCAATAATTCCTGTCCATCCATATAAACCAGGATCTCAGTACATACATCGTTGAATGTATGGATTCCCAAACATTCCACAGCTAACTCATTTACTTCGCTAAAATATTCCGGAACAAGTCTATCGAACTCATAACACCCATTAGGGCCGACCAATCCATAAAACTTAATACTAAGTTTCTCGCCAAAATTAATTGTATCTGGATGAACGATGCTATCTATCTGAATAGTAAATTCTTCTACTTGAGGACCGTTATCCTTTTTACAACCTGACCATGTTATTACTAAAAGACTAAAAACTACTGATAGAACTGTGATTATTTTTTTATTCATGTGATTAAATTATAGTTTATTTGAATTAAGATTACTAAAGTAACTTGTGGTTGAGATTTTTTATTGGAAAACAAAAATAATATTTTGTTTACAAAGATAGTCTAGATTCCTGCTAGTTTTGCATCCACAAAAAATGTGCTTAAAATTTCGATGTTTGTACTATCAGATATTTGATCCCGCACAATTAAGCGACAACGCAAACTGTAAACCGGTTTCTTTATAAAATTTTGAAGATCATCAGGGCTTGTTTCAAGTTTTACGGTTGATAACCCGGTTTTAGGAATATCATTGTTCCAGGCAATTTTTGTTTCTGTAACACTATCAGAGCTTATATATATATCAATTGATTGCAGGAAATCGAATGATTGAGATGACGGGGAGGTAATATCCATATTTAATTCCGTTAGTAATATCTCTTCTATAAGACTGCTACTAGTATTATTTTTGCTAAATAGCTCATCTGAATTAGTTGGAATATATGGAGTCCAAATATCATAAGGTGTGCCAACATATATTACTGGCGGAATCGTAATATCATTTTTATAATCAATGTAAAAATGTGATAACTGGCTTATTTCTTTACACGACCCATATGTAAGTAGTATAACTGTAGCTAATATTAGTAATTTTTTCATAATAATTTGAGTGTTAACGTGTTTTGAGAGTTAATGATACAAAGGTACAAAAAAGTGCTGTAATATTTATCCTTGTTATTTTGGTTTTGAATGAAGCTAATTTATAATTTCTTTCATAACTTCAATTTGTTCCTTTGTGCCAAGGACAAAAAGTTTTGAACTAGGCATTAACTTAGTGTCAGGAGAAGGGTTGATGATAAAATCGCCTGTTGCAGTTTTAAAACCAATGATATTAGCGCCTGATTTTTTTCTGATCCCAAGTTCACTTATAGGTTTGTGCATTAGTTCAGGAGATAGTTCATTGCAAATTATTTCATTAAGGTGAGTTGGAGTGTCACTATGAATAGTGAGATGTTCCAGAAATTCTACAACATCAGGTTGTGCAATTAATGTTGCCATGTGCGCTCCACCAATTCTTTCAGGCATTACAACACTGTCAACTCCAGCCATTCTCAATTTTTTTTCTGAGCTTTCGCTGGAAGCTCTGCTAACAATATTTAAATCGTGCTTTAAGGAACGCGCTGTAAGTACTACATATAGATTATCTGCATCATTTGGAAGTGTTGTAATTAATGACCGTGCATTCTCAATTCCTGCCTTTATTAGTATCTCATCCTCAGTCGCATCACCTTCCACAAATTTTACAGGCATATCAATATTGTTAATGATCAATTCATGACTTTTATCAACAATAACAAGTTTTACATCCAATGATAGTAGTTCGCTCACAACTTGTCTTCCGTTTCTTCCATAACCTACAACAATAACATGATTTTCCATTTTTTTTTGCCTCCTTTTCTTATTATTAATTGTGTAAAAAAAACTCAACTGGCTGTGAACCAGCTTTTGTGTTAAGATACTTATTGTATATCCTAGTATTAACAAACTTGCAAGTATTAATCCAGAAGTAAATAGTTTTCCACCATCTGAAAGGTGTCTAACTTCTCCAAAACCAACTGTGGATACCGTAATTATAGTCATATAAACAGAATCGATGAAGTTGAAGTCATCAATCTGCATATATCCAATTACACCTATTATAATTACCAATAAAACTAGTAACAATGCAATTACTACTTCCCTTCTGTTATTATTATAGTCCAAGTTGTATTTTTTTATTGTACAAAATTATTAAACTAAATTAGAATATTGCAATTGATTGCTGCTTACTTCATATTTAGCAGTATATGACCGAACCGACAATTAAGACAATGTTTCTTTAAACAGTACTTCTTTTTCAGTTGTATCAGTGCCTGTGATTGCATTGCATTTTCAGAAGGCACTCCAATTGATTTGAATTCCCTTACTATTGAGTTCGTTTCAGATTTTATTTCTGTTAACCAGGCAAGTGCTCTTTCCTGTAACTCATATTTATTTTTTAGTTTTCCATATACAAAAAGGGTAGGAATTATAGTGTTTATAAGAATGATGTTAATTGTTGCTAATCCTAGTTTTTTGCTTTTACCTGGTGCAATAGTATTAAATCTGAAGTGATTATCCCAATAAGGTGATGCCGAAGTAGACAACAAAGATATTACATCTTGTAATTTATCTGATTCGAGAATTTTACTTAACAGAGCTGATGATTTGTATATTATATTAGCAAATTGTGAAATTCTTATTGTCGGAAAACTAACAGGTCTCATTCTCATAAACTTCCAGTTACTATATTTCATTGGTTGAAGATTATACTTGATTTTTAAAAATTCATATTCTTTTTTTAATTCAATTGGATATTTATCTTTTTGATCCCGATCTAATAAACCTGACTGTCCAAACAGCAGAGCCTCTATCTGTTGCAGGTTATCTTTATGCTTTAAAAGCAGCTTTAGGGGTAAAGAGGATGCAAGCATTGCCATGGCATCTGCATTAGCAGTGTATCCTATACCTTTGGCTAATAATTCATAAAATACTTGTGAGAAATCATTATTTAATACATTAAGTTGGGCTAGTATCTCTTCAGATTTATATTCTAATCTTTCAACCATAAGTCTGTCGAACCAGAATAGTTTTTCAAAATGATTTATGCTGTGAATTTGGGTATAACATGGAATACCGTTTAATGAACATTGAAACATCTTGTAATTTTCCAGTAATTTGATTTCAAACTTGTTTTTTAGTTCAAGAGTTGGGATGAGTTCTCCATTTTTTCGATAAATGGGTTTATCATCAACAAAAACAACATGTAAAATAACATTGTTATAAACTTCATTATTGTGATGTTTGTGCTTAATCCAGTCTGATGAATTAACATGTATTTCAACATTCCCAGCCCACTGAGTGCTACCAATTGTTATCATTGCATTAAAAAAATCAGGGCCACTGTCGGTGTTTCTAGTACCTGGTGAAATAATGCTAACTTCTTCTCCATCTGTGGATTCAAGATTAGGTGTCAGCAATTGGTACCGCCATAGGTAATTTAAAAATTCTTCATTCATATTTAGCAGGTTAAAGTTTAATCATCTAGCAATTAACTATTTAGAAATGTATTTTAAAATTAATGCAAGAACAGTCTATTTATTTTTAATTTTGTATCAATATTGAAAACTTCCTAAATGGCTAACGAAAAAATATTAATTGCCGGAATCGAGTATAAAGTTAGGAAATTAATTGAATTAAACGAGTTGCTTAGAAAGGAAAATGCTCAATTGTTAGAAGATTCAAAAGTTTCTTCAAAAAAAATAGAAGAATTAAATATAAAAATAGAGGAAAATCAAAAAGAAATATTTAAATTTACACTTGCAAATACATTAGAGATAGAATTAGGTGTTGAAGAGGGCAGAAAAAGAATTGATAGTTTGATAGAGGAGATTAACAGGTGCATTGAGGTATTAAGCGAATAGCAATTTATCTTAATAAAAGTTGAGGATGAAACCAGATCTTAATATAAAAGTTGACATAGGAGGGAGGCCATACAGTTTAACGGTTGGTCGTAGTGAAGAGGAGCTTGTAAGAAAAGCTGCTAACGATGTTAACAAAACAATAACAAAGTATTCAAAAGATTTTGAATATAAAGATATGCAAGATTTGTATGCAATGGTTTCATTACAATATGCTTCGGGTTTGATGCACATTGAAAATGAGAAATCTTTCAGAGATAGAGAGATGAAAGATAAGTTGATGGAAATAGATGCAGCATTAACAGCGCATCTTGAACTATAAAATACTTCGTTCTTAAAAATATAAAAGCGCCCGTGTAGTTCACAGTTTGTAAATTCAACACTATAACAATTAGGGATAAGCTTAAGGATTGTAGGACAGGCCTGATTATGCGTCTCTGGCGGATAATTCTCTTTTGGGAGGACACTGGAAGTTCGAAAATACTGGCAGCCCTATACGTTCTTAAAATGGAGTTTACATAACTCCGGATTACAACGGGCCTTTTTTTATCTACTGTATTGCATCTCATAAAACGGAAAAAATTATGGATGATCTAATTATTTTAATTATTACAGCAGTCATTTCACTTGGTGTTGGATACTTGGTTACTAGTGTGATATTAAAGAAATCAGTACTCAGAAAAAGTAACTTAATACTAAGTGAAGCAAGGGATAAAGCAGAAGTATTAAAGAAGGAAAAAATATTACAGGCCAAAGAAAAATTCCTTCAACTTAAAAGTGAGCATGAGAAGATAATCGTCGAGAAGAACAATCTTATTAATAAAAATGAGAATAAATTAAGACAACGGGAATCGGTGCTTTCAAATAAAATCGAAGAAGTACAAAGACAACAAAAAAACCTTGATGTTTTAAAATCCAACCTCGACAATCAACTTGCAATTCTTGAAAATAAACAAGCTGAAGTAGATAGGATGCATACTGATCAGGTTAAGCAACTTGAAACAATTAGCGGATTCTCAGCAGAGCATGCAAAGGAACAGCTGATTGAATCACTTAAAGGAGAGGCCTCATCTGAAGCTATGGTTTATATTCGAGAAATAACAGATGAAGCACGATTAACAGCTAACCGTGAGGCCAAGAAGATTGTAATTGAAACAATTCAGCGGACTGCTGCTGAACATGCAATTGAAAATACTGTTACTGTTTTCAATATAGAGAGTGATGAGATCAAAGGTAGAATAATTGGCCGTGAAGGAAGAAATATCAGAGCTTTAGAGGCTATGACCGGTATCGAAATTATTATCGACGACAGTCCTGATGCGATTCTTTTGTCAGGTTTTGATCCTATTCGTCGTGAGATTGCAAGATTATCCCTACAAAAGCTAGTTACAGATGGCAGGATACACCCTGCACGTATTGAAGAAGTTGTAGCCAAAACCAGAAAGGAAGTTGAGCAGGAAATTTTAGAGGTTGGTAAAAGAACAGTTATCGATCTTGGGATTCATAACATGCATAACGAATTAATTAAGCTTGTAGGCAGAATGAAGTACAGGTCTTCTTATGGCCAAAACCTGCTTGCTCACTCAAAAGAAGTTGCAAACCTCAGTGCAACAATGGCTTCTGAGTTAGGTTTAAATCCTAAAAAAGCAAAACGAGCCGGATTATTGCACGACATTGGAAAAATTGCCGAGAACGAAGCAGAGCTTCCACATGCAATTTTAGGAATGAAACTTGCCGAAAAATATAAAGAAAAACCTGATGTTTGTAATGCAATTGGTGCTCACCATGATGAGATCGAGATGGAAAATCTAATCTCTCCAATTGTACAGGTTTGTGATGCTATATCTGGGGCACGTCCAGGTGCCCGTAGGGAAGTAGTTGAAGCTTATATCCAGCGACTTAAAAAACTTGAAGGGCTTGCACTTTCATATCCCGGTGTTGTTAAAACCTATGCTATTCAAGCAGGTAGGGAGTTGCGTGTTATTGTTGGAGCTGAGCAGGTTAGCGACGAAGATGCAGATAAGATATCATATGAACTATCTCGTAAGATACAGGAGGAAATGACATATCCCGGACAAATTAAAATTACTGTAATACGTGAAACCAGAGCAATTAACTATGCTAAATAATTTATAATAAATTCAGTCTAATTAAAATTATGTTATGAAGAAAGTTATTTTATTTGGAGTCGGAATAATGTTTGCTCTTACAATGCAAGCACAACATGTTTTTAACAAAGGAGGCTTTTGGATGAATGCCGGAATCGGTGCACCAAGCACTAATGGTTATATTCCAACGGTTAACTTTAGTGGTGAAATAGGTGTGATCCCAACCGGTACAATTGGTATAATAGCATTTGGTGGATTGGCTGAGTTTCAATTTGGGCAATATGATTTTTTAAACAGTAAAGAAGGATTCCCTAGATTTTATATTGGACCACGGGCTTCATGGCATATACAAGCTTTTACAAGTGCTGTTTTTGACGCCTATGTTGGTGCTGGTGCTGGGATATCCATTAGTGCTAAAACAGATCATTTTGCAGCAAAAACTGCTGTTAATCCTGATGTTTTTGTTGGAGGCAGATGGATGTTTCAACCTGGTATGGGACTATTTGCTGAAGCTGGATTCTCAGGATTAAGCATGCTTAAGTTTGGAATTACTTTTGGATTGTAAGTTTTTAGAAATAAACAAAAAAGCTCCATTCTAACTATAGAATAGAGCTTTTTTTATTACTTATTATTTATGGAAATCTATTGATTCTTATTATTTTGTTCAAATTCTTTAATTAGTTCTTCTGGTGATTTACCAAGGTTTTTAAGCGATACTGCAGCATCGTCAGCAAAATCACTCTCTGGATAAAGTTCAAGGAATTCCAAATAGCATTTCTTTGCATTAACGAAATCGTTTAGTTGATCTTCATAAACAAAGCCCTTTAAAAACATAATGGTTGATATATTTTCAAAGTTAGGGTACTTAGAGATTATATCAGTAAAAAGGCCAATAGTGACTTGTGGGTTACTCATGTTCATATTGATGTCGGCTGCTTTAAACAGGAACTCAGGGGCTGTTGAGTCATCTGGATGCTGGTTGGCATAAACAATATACATGTCAGCCAGTTGATTGAGTTTAATCATATCAGGAGCCTCTAGCCTTGAACTGAATAATTCTGACTCCAGTTTAGTTATATCACTTAGCTTAACATTGTTGCTGTTCTCACTGTTATTACAAGAAGATAGTAGAACAGCGGCGGTAATTAAGGTTATTGCAATTTTCATCATAATATATAATCCATTAGGTTATTTCTTTCCTTTCTTTCCTGGTAATAGCATTCGATAAGCTACATCTGCATTTCCGGTACTTATGTCGCGTAACTTACCCTTCAATAACAATTTTTTAAAATTTGGTAACCGTTCAATAAATAATTTCCCCTGATTATGATCGTATTCATGTTGAATAACACGTGATAAGAGACCTTCAAATCTTACATTCTCATGAAAGTTAAATTCTTCATCATAATAAGACAAATATATTACTGATTTCCTTTTTACTTTTTCATTGATTCCGGGCACACTCAAACAACCCTCTTCGAAATCCTCGTCTTCACCTTCTTCTTTAGTTATGCGAGCATTAATAAACACCTTTTTAAAATCCTTTAGTTCAGGATATTCATCAATATAAGGAGTAGGGTCGATAATAAATAATCTGATTGCCCTGTTAACTTGTTGAGCAGCAAGGCCAATCCCTTTTGAATTATACATTGTATCAAACATATTCTCAATTAATATGTCGAGATCTTCATAATCTTTGGTTATATCTTCACCTGCTTTTTTTAGTGTTGGATGACCATATGCTGTAATTGGTAATATCATTATTCTTTATTTTCTTTGCTAATTGAATCCATATATGATTGCAGTATAATTGTAGCGCTTATAGTATCTACAAGAGATTTGTCCTGTCTCTTAGTCTTGCTTATTCCACTCATCAGCATTGTATCGTGTGCCATTTTTGAAGTAAACCGTTCATCAAACCTTACAATCGATATATCTGAATATTTCTTTGTTAGTTGCTTTACAAAAGGTTCAATATATCTTACTGAATCTGATGGTCTGTTCATAAGATCCTTTGGCTCACCTACTACAATTCTGTCAACCTTTTCTTTTTTAACATAATCATCAAGGAAATTCCAAATATCCTTAACATGCACAGTGGTAATACCCGAAGAGATCATTTGCATTTCATCAGTTGCTGCTAGTCCAATTCGTTTCTGTCCATAATCAATGGCTAATATCCTTCCCATCTAATAATTAATCTCTATTTTATGATGACAAATGTTTCCGCGGCAAAATTAGCATTTTTTTATACTTTTATACAAATTTTAATTGCAATGGATAACCTACGTAGAATAATAGAATCAAGTTGGCAAAATAGGAAAAAGCTTACTAGTAATGAAGTGATTGAAGGAGTGGAAAATGTGATTGAGTTGCTTGATAAGGGTAAATTACGAGTTGCACAAACTGTTGATGGAAGCTGGATAACTAACGATTGGGTTAAAAAATCAATAATATTATACTTCATTATTCGAAAGATGGAAACAACTGAAGTAGGGCAGTTTGAATTTCATGATAAGATTCCGTTGAAGCATAATTATAAAGATTTGGATGTACGGGTTGTACCTAATGCTGTTGCACGATATGGATCATATTTGTCACCTGGTGTAATATTAATGCCATCTTATGTAAATATTGGCGCTTATGTTGATAGTGGAACAATGATTGATACCTGGGCCACAGTTGGTTCATGTGCACAAATTGGTAAGAATGTTCATTTAAGTGGCGGTGTTGGTGTTGGTGGAGTTCTCGAACCAATACAAGCATCTCCCGTAATTATTGAGGATAATTGTTTTATAGGCTCCCGATCGATTATTGTTGAAGGAGTTCACATTCAAGAAGAAGCAGTACTGGGCGCAAATGTTATATTAACCAAATCGACCAGAATAATCGATGTGAGTAATAGTAAACCTGTTGAATATAAGGGAGTTGTTCCTCCCAGATCTGTTGTTATACCCGGTAGTTTTGCAAAGCAATTTCCAGCAGGTGAATATCAGGTGCCATGCGCCTTAATTATTGGAACCAGAAAAGAAACTACTGATAAGAAAACTTCGCTTAATGAAGCATTAAGAAATTTTAATGTCTCAGTTTAGATCAAGTGCGATCTAATACTTCCGGCCTCCCTTTTTTCTGCCTTTATCTTTCCTTTTACTAAAGTTGGATTTAGGTTTGAAATTTCCCGAAGACCTGTTTTCTTGCTTAGCCTGTTTTGGATTTGCCAATTCCGCAACTAAATCAATATCATTGAAATTTGCATTATGCAGCGAACTAAGTATTTTCTTCTCAAAGGCAGTATCTACTTCAAAAAATGAAAAATTCTTCATGATCTCAATTCTTCCGATATCAATATTTCTCTCCTTTGTTTGTTCATTTATTAGTCCGATTAGGGATGCAGGATTTAGACCGTTAGTACTGCCTGCATTTATAAATAGCCTTGAGAATCCTGCTTCTGCCTCATTAGCATTCCTGCTTCTTCGTTCATTCTTCTGCCTCGGCTCCTTATCACTTCTAGCATCTCTGTCTCTTCTCTGACCTCTATCAGCTCTCGAACCCCTACTTTCACCTCTTTCACCTCTCGAATCTCGTGAGTCACTGGTCTGGTTTAAATCCTTTGCTTTTTTATAATATGAAAGGAATCTGTTAAATTCGACAGATACAAACTTTTTAATCAGTTCTTCTCTGTTAAGCCATTCAAGTTTCTTATAAATAACATCCATGAACGGGTCGATCTGAGATTCATCAATTTCAACTTGCTCTACTTTCTCAACAAGGTTAAACAGCTGCTTTCCACAAATTTCTTTCCCTGTTGGAACTAATTTCTTTTCGAAACTACGTCCAATCATTTTTTCTACAGCTCGTAGCTTATGCTTTTCACGCATATGTAGTATTGATAATGAGATACCACTTTTTCCAGCACGTCCTGTTCTCCCACTTCGGTGTATATATACCTCATTCTCATCAGGTAAATTATAATTTATAATATGAGTAAGGTCGTTTACATCAAGTCCTCTGGCTGCAACATCTGTAGCAACAAGCAGTTGTAAATGGCCTGACCTAAACTTCATCATAACGCTATCGCGTTGAGCTTGAGATAGGTCACCATGTAACGCGTCAGCATTATAGCCGTCTTGAATTAGTTTGTCAGCAATTTCTTTTGTCTCTCTTCGGGTTCTGCAGAAAATAATTCCATAAATCTTCGGATTCATATCAGCTATGCGCTTTAATGCTTCATACCTGTCGCGAGCCTGAACCTCAAAGTATATATGCTTAACGTTATCTGCTCCTGTATTCTTACTGCCTGCGGTTATTTCAACAGGGTTATTCATGAATTTACCTGAAATTTTTACAATTCCGGCAGGCATTGTAGCCGAAAAAAGCAGAGCCTGTTTTTCCTTTGGTGTTTGCTCAAGAATACTGTTTAGATCCTCTTTAAAACCCATTGTTAGCATTTCATCGGCTTCGTCAAGAACAACTACATTTATCTTACTTATATTGAGTTTCCTTCTATTTATAAGATCAAGAGTCCTTCCAGGAGTTCCGACAACAATATGCGACCCTTTGCGTAGCTCTTTAATCTGCGTGTCTATACTTGAACCTCCATAAACCGGTGTTATCCGTAGGTTCTTATTATATTTAGCATACGACTGTAGGTCATTTGCTATTTGAATGCACAACTCACGGGTTGGCGATAGAATTAGTCCCTGAGTATCAGATGTTCCGGTGTCTATTTTTTGTATCATAGGTAATCCAAAGGCAGCTGTTTTACCTGTGCCTGTTTGTGCGAGACCAACTAAATCACGGTCTGAATCGAGTAGTACTGGTATTACTAATTCTTGTATTGGAGTAGGTTTAACGAAACCTAATTCTGTAATTGCTGAAATTATTTCTTCATTTAAGTTCAGCTCTTGAAAATTGTTCATTTAGAAAGGGGGGCTTAAATTTTTTGTTATGATTGGTTACCAACTTATTTTTATGGAGGTGCGGCAAAAGTAGTCAATATTTGTAACATATCTAATATTTAATGAATTATAACTAAAATATTATTAAGTAAATGGAATAAGATGACTTATGAAAGAATGCAATTTTACTATTTAGAATGATTTGAAATAAAAATTATTGGCTATTTTTGCAAACTTATTCAGATACATTATGCCAAGAAAAAATCGAAAGTATAGTTTAGACAAAACATCTACAGAAATCCTTCAAAAATGGTATTCATTAATGACGCTTGGACGGCAATTGGATGAGAAAGCACCAAACTATCTTAAACAGGCTTTAGGATGGTCGTATCATGCTCCATATGCCGGTCATGATGGGATACAACTTGCTATTGGCCAGGTTTTTGATAAAGAAACAGATTTTCTATTCCCATATTACCGTGATATGCTTACAGCAATATCAGCAGGTATGACAGCTGAAGAGATTATTCTTAACGGTATTTCTAAGGACAACGATGTTGCAAGCGGAGGACGACATATGTCGAACCATTTTGCTAAACCTGAATGGAATATTCAAAATGTTTCTTCTGCTACAGGTAATCACACTTTACATGCAGTAGGTGTTGCCCGATCAATAAAAATATATAAGAGTAAAGGTGTTGCAATTAGCTCACAAGGAGAATCATCTACTTCTGAAGGCTATGTATTTGAGGCTATTAATGGTGCATCCAAGGAGCAGCTTCCGGTTATTTTTGTTATACAGGATAATCAATATGGTATTTCTGTTCCACAGCGGGATCAATCTGCTAACAGACGTGCAGCCGAAAATTACCGCGGAATTAAAAATTTACGGATAATGTATTGCGATGGAAAAAACGTATTCGATTCTATGAATACTATGGATGCCGCAAAAGAATACGCAATTAAGAATAGTCAACCAGTGATTGTCCAGGCAAATTGTACCAGGATTCATTCACATTCTAATTCTGATGCTCATGAGTTATATCGTGATGAAAATGAAAGGCATTGTGTTAAACTTAGTGATCCATTAGAACGATTCAGAATTCAACTAATACATTCCGGTAAATTTACAGAAGAGGATATAGTAAATCTGGATAAGGAGGCTAAAAAGGAAATATCATCTGCACATAAAAAGGCTTTGGCTGCTCCAAACCCCGATCCTGGTTCAATATTTAAATTTGTTACTCCCGAACCATATGTCAGTAAACTTTATCCCGAAGGCCTGCATGATGGAACTAAAGGTGAATCTCTAAGGTTGATACAAGCACTTAACCAGACACTTAAGTCCGAATTTCATCATAATCCTGATACTTATATATTCGGGCAAGATATGGCCAATAAAGATAAGGGAGGCATATTCAATGTTAGTAAGGGAATGCAACAGGAATTTGGTATCGGTCGTGTTTTTAATGCTCCAATTGCTGAAGACTTTATACTTGGAACAGCAAACGGTATGACACGTTTTAATGATAAAATCCGTGTAGTTGTTGAAGGTGCTGAATTTGCTGATTATTTTTGGCCTGCCATGGAACAGTTAGTGGATAGTTCGCACGATTATTGGCGTAGTAACGGTAAGTTTGCTCCCAATGTTACTGTGCGATTGGCATCAGGTGGATATATTGGAGGCGGACTTTATCACTCACAAACCATTGAAGGAACACTTACCACGTTTCCGGGTTTAAGGGTAGTTTATCCTGCTTTCGCAGATGATGCAGCAGGCTTATTAAGGACATCATTACGGTCGGCAGGACTTACATTATTTCTTGAACCTAAAGCTCTTTATAATGATCCTAAGGCTGAAACTATTGTTCCGGATGACTTTGAAGTGCCGTTTGGAAAAGCGCGAATACGAAGGGAAGGATCTGATTTAACAGTTATTACATATGGTAATACTTTGCCGATGTGTCTTACTGTAGCTGAGCAGATAAAGGAAGAATTTAATAAAGAAGTAGAAGTTGTTGATTTAAGATCTTTATTACCATTGGATAAGGATACGATTATCAATTCCGTTAAGAAAACAAACCGTGTTCTCGTGGTTCACGAGGATAAGGTATTTGGAGGTTTTGGCGGTGAAGTGGCAGCAACAATATCCGATCTTGCATTTAACCATCTTGATGCCCCGGTAAAGAGGGTAGGAGCTACATTTACACCTGTTGGGTTTAACAAAATATTAGAAAAGGCAATTCTCCCGGATAACCAAAAAATATTTGATGGGATGAAAGATATACTTGAATATTGAAGTACTTAGTTTATCATTTCTGCCACTGAACCCTGTACCCAATATTCCATTCAATATAATCTGCAATGGAAAAATTGTATGCTCGTACGTTTATTCCGGCAAATACATTATTAAATATGTGGTATTTTAATCCGATGCGTTGATATGATCCGCCAGGTTTACGTCTGGGAATAGATATACCTTCAGAAGGTTCTTCGGGTACTTTCCATTCTTCTCGATATATATACCATCCTGGTTGTATTATTACCGATAACTTATTCACTACTAATTCAAATGATCCGTATGCACCTACGGCAAGTTTGTTGCCATTGCCAGCATTGAGGCGTGCTGTAGTTTTGTTGTTTTCATAACTAATATATGAATTATAGGAACCATCATAACTCAAGTCTAACCCTGCTCCGAACTTTACCTTGTACGATATCTGCCTGTTAACACCCGTTGATAATGTTATAATACCATATGTCTCAGCTACATAAGTTGTATCAAAGTTATCAACTACCTCAAATCCAAGTTGTTTTGATGAACCTGCAATAAGTGCAATATATTCCCACTTGCCAGAATATTTTGGTATCTCATTTATAATAAACTCCTTACGTGGTTTAAATCGATACTTAATACCAACACGCGGAGCAACTAAGTTAATACCCATATTTGGTACACGTGTAGCACCATTTGAGAAGTGAGTAAAAGTGAAACCTACGGTTATATTGAAATGCTTACCGAGATTAACATCTGCATTTAACCCAGCATCGATAAATACTGTGTTGTATGAACCAATTGCATATTGGTAGGGATTTGTATCTAGGTTAAATGGCTTCCAGTTATACGTTAGCCCAAACCCAACCTCATAATTAATACTCCATCTTTTAAACCTCTTAATAATTGGGGCATTTATAAAAGCATAAATAGCAGATGGCGTGCCTAACTCACCCGAATCAAAAAAGTTAACTGAATAAAAACCAAATCCCCATGTTGGGTAACCATATAATTGTTGCCATAGTTTTCTTCCATCAGTTTCAATTCCATATTGAAGAGAAAAGCTCTGAAAATAATCTATGGGTTTACCACTTTCATTATCACCTTTAAGAAAACCATTGGTAGGCAGTACTTTGCCAGCCTGGTAAAACAATCGTAGTGATTTATTATATCTGTTTTTCTTTACATGAGTACTGTCGGATGACAATGCTGTCCCGGAAATTATTGTCATCAAAATGATGAGTAAAGACAGAGATTTCATTTTTCTATATTTCATAATGCAACTGTAAATTTGGTTTCGTAAAAATATTACAATTTATAATATGGAAACCTCACATAACACATGAATTATTTACATGACTGATGTTTTTTATTTTTAAAACAACCAACTTCCCTTAAGTTTCAAGATTTACATAAATATTTTAAAATAGTTCTCAAAGCAGGAGTTAGTATATCGAGATAACAGAAACAGTATTCCTATTCTATAGCAACTTTTGTTATCCCTATTAACCTACCATCAATTTGAATTCTGCAATAGTAGATTCCTTTAGTTAGTCCTTCTGTATTTATTACAGTGATATGATTATTGATTGCAATTCTACGGTTCTGTTGTCCCAAATTATTAATAATAGTAAGCTCCCCATCAGACAAATTATATTTTTCGTCGATCGATATTGTGAACGATTTACTTGCAGGATTGGGATAAACTTTGAATTTTGTTTCCTCAGATTTAAGCTTTGGAATATCTGTTACTATCTCACCATATAATTGACACATATAATTGTAGTCGGGAATATTAGTATAAATTAGCCGTAATGGGTCACTACTATAAAAATAGTATTGTTCACTATCATCAGCAGCAATTATTTTTACACGTACAACATTTTCGTATGTATTACCCAACGGAGTAATTAATGTACCATAACCATCATAATGAACAATATGTGTAAAACTTCCTGAACAAATAGAATAGTCTGATAGTGTTAAAGAATCTTCAAAAATGAAAGGGAACCACATTTGCACATAAGGTATCTCGAAAATATTACATGAATCAGCGCTCGAATTATAATTCCAGCTCAATAATCCAAATTCATCAGCTGTGACAATTGAATAATGATACCCACTATAAATTCCTGAGCCTACAAATCCTCCTGTTGAATCAATATAATTACAGTGAGTAGCTGTAGGAAAAGTTGCAGCAAAAGGAGTATTAGCAGGGTTGAGCATAGAAAATGTGCCAGCTTTAATCACAGTATCACTACTGAAATCCCATACCTGATTAGCTCCTGAAGAGCCAGGTCCCTGATAAGAATTTCCTACGTAAAAATCACCAGACGAGCCAAATGCTGGCATGTTATTGCCGTTTTGAATAACAGGCTGTCCGTTTGAAACTATCCAAATAAAACTTAGGGTAATTGCAGAAATTAATTTTGTTTTCATATTACAATTATTTTAGTTTTCTAAATTAGAATCAAAAATACAAATCGTAATTCCTCTACATAGTCTTAACAAAATCCTTTTCTCTCTTAATAAATCTTTGTTTAATATTTGATTATGTGGATAAAAACCGCAGAATGAATCACTTTGGCAAAACTCTTTAATCAGCTATTGTTTACCACAACTGTAAAATTAGTTTAAAATAATTGTATTTGAGGCTTAAAGCAAAAAAAAATCTGAACCAGCGGTTACTGAATCAGATTTAATGATATTATATAAATATTGTCTTATTGCATTTAACTGTTAAATGTACAAGACAAAGACAACATTTTTAGGTATCTATATTAGCATACTTTGCATTAGCTTCAATAAATGCACGTCTTGGTGGTACTTCATCACCCATGAGCATTGAGAAAACATGATCTGCTTCACTGCTATTTTCGATGCTTACCCGCCTTAAGGTTCTGGTTTCAGGATTCATAGTCGTACTCCATAGTTGTTCTGCATTCATCTCTCCAAGACCTTTATAGCGCTGAATGTGTACTCCTTTATCACTTCCTTCTGGAGAAAGTTCCTGCATAATTTTAAGACGTTCTTCTTCCGACCAGCAATAACGTTCAGTTTTTCCTCTGCGTAGAAGATATAATGGTGGCGTTGCTATATACACATATCCATTCTCTATGAGTTCAAGCATGTGCCTGAAGAAAAAAGTAAGGATAAGTGTTGCGATGTGACTACCATCAACATCAGCATCCGTCATAATTATAATTTTATGATACCTAAGCTTTTCAAGATTAAGTGCTTTACTGTCTTCTTCTGTACCAACGCTAACACCCAGAGCTGTATAAATATTTTTGATCTCTTCACTTTCAAATATCTTATGAGGAAGAGCTTTCTCAACGTTCAGGATTTTCCCTCTAAGTGGGAGTATAGCCTGGAATTTTCTATCGCGGCCTTGCTTCGCTGTTCCTCCCGCTGAATCGCCCTCCACAAGGTAGATCTCTGTTGCAGTAGGGTCTTTATCAGAACAATCTGATAGTTTACCAGGTAATCCGGATCCCGTAAGAACATTCTTCCTTTGAACCAGCTCACGAGCTTTTCGCGCTGCATGGCGTGCAGTAGCTGCTAGTATAACTTTTTGAACTATAGTTTTTGCATCCTTAGGATTCTCTTCCAGAAAATGACTCAATGCTTCGCTTACCATCTGGTCAACAGCACCCATTACTTCAGAGTTACCTAGTTTTGTCTTGGTTTGTCCTTCAAATTGCGGCTCAGCAACTTTAATGGAAATAACTGCAGTTAATCCTTCTCTAAAATCATCACCGCTTATATCGAATTTAAGCTTCGATAACATACCCGATTTATCAGCATAGCTTTTAAGAGTACGTGTAAGCCCACGCCTGAACCCCGATAAATGAGTTCCACCCTCGATCGTATTAATATTATTTACGTATGAATGAAGGTTCTCAGTAAAAGATGTATTGTATTGCATTGCTATCTCTACAGGTACTCCATTTTTTTCACCATCAATGCTAATAACTTCCTGTATTAGTTTCTCACGAGCTTCATCAACGTAAGCAATGAAATCAGGCAGACCATTTTCTGAAAAGAAAGCTTCAGTTACAAAACTCCCATCTTCCACTTTATGACGTTCATCAGTAAGAGAAAGTTTAATCCCCTTATTAAGGAATGCCAATTCCCGTAATCTTGCTGCAAGAATAGAAAATTCGTAAACGGTAACCTGAAAGACTGTAGAATCTGGTAAAAAATAGATCTCTGTTCCATTCTTGTTTGATTCACCAACTACTTTTACATCTTCCTCAGGGGCTCCTTTATGATAGATCTGTTGAAAAGTTTTTCCCTCTCTGTAAACAGTAGCTTTAAGAGTTTCTGATAAAGCATTAACACAACTAACACCTACACCATGTAAACCTCCGCTTACCTTATATGATCCCTTGTCGAATTTACCACCAGCATGTAGCACTGTCATAACTACCTCGAGGGCTGATCTGTTTTCTTTTTCGTGCAAGCCAGTTGGAATACCACGTCCGTTGTCAACTACAGTTATAGAATTATCTTTATGAATAGTAACATCTATTGTGCTACAATAACCCGCAAGAGCTTCATCAATGGAGTTATCAATTACTTCGTAAACTAAATGGTGGAGTCCTCTGGAGTTAACATCGCCAATATACATGGCTGGTCTTTTCCTAACTGCTTCAAGGCCTTCAAGTACCTGTATGTTATCTGCTGTATAATGCTCGTTTGCGCTTTTACTTTTTTCGTCAGCTGTCATAATATTTTAATCGATTTTTTTTCCTTCACAAAAGTGTGCAAATTTAATAAAAAATACCGTATAATTGCCACAATCTAAGTTCCAAATATTGTAAGTTATTAACAATATAACCTTCATTTGTTCAGAATGTTACGGTATGGTAAGTGAGTATGCAAAATGTTTGTTAAACTATGCCACTTGTGGTTTAAAATTTATACATAATCCCACCCATAATTTGAATTCCTTGAACAGGGTAGTGGTAGTACCTTTCATACTGCTGATTTAATAGATTTGTTAATGTTAGAAAAACAGAAAACTGATTTGTTAATTTGTAATCTACACCAAGATTCAAGTCAATAAATCCGTCAAGGTTAACCTGTGATTCCGGTAAAGTGGACAAATCAAGAGCCGTACGTGCTCCATAGTAATATATATCCGACCATATTCTGATCTTTTTCGTAGCTAAAAATGATGCTCCAAACTTAATGATACTGGATGGCTTCTGATATGGTTTGGCTAGTGAATCAAGTGAGTACAAGTTGTATTTTGCACCAAAAAGGATATTTATCCTTTCACCTAAAGCATATGTTATCTCAGCAGATACAACAAACTTACTTCCTTTGTCATACAGCACTCCAAATTTATTATAAGGAACTCCTGCTATATAACCAACAACCGTGTCATCGGGTACATTTATAAAAAAGAACATATTATTAAACTTTTCCCATGATACCTGTGCACTGAAATTAACTTTTTGCGCTATGTTACCTCTTATGCCACCATAAAATTTAAATGAGTGGTCCCACTTTAGTGGAACTGTTGAACCAACCCATGGATTTATTTCTGACAAGGTCAGGAATGCGTTTTTTTGCACTTTTCCTTCCACTCCTCCAAAAACAGTAAGTACTTTTGGAATAAGATTTATGTTTACATCAATAATAGGATAGAAATAGAATTTTGTTTCGTCAGTGTTCAGTACATTAAAATTCAGACCGATATGAAAATTAAACATCCCATAATTACCCTTAAAATAAGGTGTTGCTGACACAAGCATGTCATTACCTGTTAAGATGCTATCATTATTTTGATAATAAGATACTTTTCCCGCCAAGCCAAGTTCCTGATAGTCGAGTACATCAGTTACTTTAAAGTTCTTATGAATATCGAAATTAACATCAGCATTTATTTCGCTTGTATTGTACTTGTCGAAATAATAATAAGCCGCTACATCTATTTTGTGTGCTAATTTCTTGTTGCTGTTGTAGTTGCTCCTTAGACTAAGATTTACTTTTGCCAGATTATACATCTGCTTAAGTATGTCTTCATTTTTAGACCAGGTTGGAAAGTCGTCTGGTTTAAAACCATAGTACCTGTTTGTATTCATCGTATAATCCAAACCTGCGTCAAAGATGTGGTTTCCTGCAAATTTCTTGAAGTTTAAACTGGCTTTAGTGCTCGACTCAGGGCTAGGCGAATAACCACTAATATTTTTGAATGTTGACAGATGATATAGATGGGCATCAAATCGATGACTACTTGGTTTTCCACTTGAGTGAAAGAAATCAAGATACGGACTAAACAAACTTCCAACACCTGCTTTGAGTGAATTATTTGTTACTGAAATTCGTTTATCAGCATTTATTACAATTGGTTTAATTGGATTCAGCGTGATTTCTGTTGGTTGATTGATGTTTAGTGCTTCGTATGAAAATTCAGGCTTATCAATATTGAAGATCAGGGCCTCAGGAGAAGTGTTCAGCTTGAATGCCTGGTTTATTGACGGATCAAATGTACTAATGATTGTTACCTGTTCATCGTGTTTATTTGAGGATTCAGATTGGGTTTGAGCATTTGATATACTCGCAGTTAACAATCCAAATAAAATCAGGAGCAAACTTATTTTGAACCGGGTAGTCATACTTATTATATTTTTATTGGTCATCATTTTCTTCTTCTTCAGGTACAACAATTTGTGAAACTTTAATTTGTTCAAGCTTGCCTTCTGCTATCTTTTTTAAGTCTTCACCTTTGTAATTCTCTATAATGCTGGCTAATGTTTGTTCTGCCTGGAATAAGTTATCCCGAGCAACATAAATATCTGCAAGCAGTATAAAACCTTTAGCGATCCAATAATCAAATGAAGGATATTTTTCGGGTAGCTCGTATATCAGATTTTCAGCTTCTTCCAATTTGTCCTGACGATATATAATAATTGCTTTATTAAACAGAGCCTCAGCACCTAACTCTCCTGTAGATAAATTAGTTGTGATTGTAAACTCTCTCATGGCTTCTGAATTTTGATTTTCATCCATTGCTATCATACCGAGCAAATAATGGGCATATACAATCTGACTCTCGCTTACCTTCTCTGTTTTCAGAAGATTCTTGGCTGCTTCTTTTACCTTTGCTTTATCACCAGTTTTCCAGGCACTTTTCATAACACCATCGCTAGCCTCTAATAACATCATTTTATTTTCGGCCAATTGCGACAATCTATCATAATATTCCAATGCTCTCTCAAAATTACCTTTAGTGTACATTACTCTTGCTACTTTAAGAAGAGCCATGACGGTGTATTGATTTTCAGGATATTCAATTATTTTTTCGTAATAAGTGATAGCTTTATCGTTATCATTTGCTTTCTCATAGCACTGTGACAGATAATGATAAGATGTGAGCACAAATCCCCCTGATGGAAACTGGTTGATATATTTGCTAAGAGCTGTAATTGCATTATTGCAATCGTTATTCATATAATAATTTTCTCCTGTCGTAAATTTTAACGAATCCTCCTCACTGGTTGAAACCTGCACAAAATCAAGACTGTTTGCATATTCAATATATTTATCAACCTGACCCATGTCCATATACACATTTTGAAGTGTTACCAGAGCTTCCTTTGCTTCCATGGTGGCAGGATAATTGTCAATTACCTTTCTTAATGCATCAACAGCTTGATTGTATTGGTTGTTACTGTAATACAGGAAGCCCATTTTTACCAGTGCCTTTTTTGCGTAACTACTTTTTGGTTTCTCTTTTACTAACCTGTCAAAATAAACTATTGCATGGCGCTGATCATTCTGTATCAGGTTTGTAGAAGCAATATCATACAGAGCATCATCGTAATACTGGGAAGTCTTATAATTAGTTGTAAGTTTATTAAGTGTGGTTAACTTATTGTTGAAATCGCCTTGCGATCCATAACAAATTGCCTTTTGAAAAAAAGCATAATCAGCATCAATGGATCTACTTCTAATAACTTCATCATACCACTTGATTGCCTTTTTGTAATCTTTGGTTATCAGATAACAATCGGCAAGACGTAAATAAGCATCAAATACCAAATTGGCTTTATTGTCGCGCTGACTTAAAAACTTCTGAAAAAGATCAATGGAATTACTGTATTGCTTTAAGTTAAAAGCACAGTAAGCAGAGTTATACAATGCAATGCTCATAAGATTTGTTTGCTTTGCTCCATCCGATATACGGAATCGGTAGAATAAACCTGCTGCATCCTTGAACTTCTTTTGCCGGTAAAGTGCATCTCCATGCCAGAACAAAGCCTCTGATTTCAGCTTACTATCAATAGGGTAGAGGAGTGATTTCTCAAAATAACTCCCTGCATCTGTATATGCCTGACGATTAAAATACGCAACACCCTGTGCAAAGGCAAGTTGCTGGTAAACTGCCTTTATTCTTTTATTGGGATTCTTTACATTTTCTATGGATGCCAGAGCTCCAGAATAGTTTTTTGACGTCAAGTATAATTGTGAGAGTAAATCGTATGCAGTTGCTGAATTTGGTGAGTTTGGATTTTCTTTTATAAATTCTTCAATAACAGCAACAGGGTCGTTGTAACTATCAGGGCCAACTTCGATACTAATCTTTACATAGCTGAATAATGCATCAGCAGCAATGTCTTTGTTACTGTTTTGCTTATATGCTTTTAAAAAGGCACTCTGCGCAAATTTCGGCTGATTCGAATTCATATAACAATAACCAAGATAATACCATGCATTCTGTTCAACAGTACCACCTGCTCTTGTTGCTTCCTGAAAATTGTTTATAGCATCCTTATAATCGCTTGCAACGAACTTTGAATATCCAATTCGGTATTGTTCGTCAGGATCATCATTGCGGTTGCCACTCGACTCATATATTGAGAAATATTCAGATGCTTTCTTAAAATCACCAAGATTATAATATGAATTAGCTATTAGTCGGGATATATTTCCCTGTTCTGTTTTTGCAGATGTATTTATGTAACGGATTCCTTCATTAATAACGCTATGATAATCACCTTGTTGATAATAGATCTTTATAAGATATAATGGAACATCCTTTTTAAATTTTCTATCATTTTCGATAGCTTTAAAAGCTGCTAATGCTTCATTATTATTTCCTTTTTGATATTGTATGTGGGCAAAATAGTAGTTTGCAGGTTTAGAATAGCTGCTTTTTGTATCCATAACTTTACTATAAGAAGCTAATGCTTTGTCAAACTCACTTTGCTTCATCTGGCAGTAGCCCTTTTTATAATAGTATTCAGCACGTTGAGTTGGATCAAGTTTAGATGGGAATATCATATTGTATTGCTCCAAAGCCATCGAATACTTTTTATCCTTATAATAAATGTTACCCAGTTCAAGGTTTATTGCAGGGATCCATGCGCTTGCAGGATAGTCAGCTGCAAACCTCTGTACGCGCAACTCAGCATCCTTATTACGCAGATTAACTGCACAAACAGTACTGTAGTAGGCTGCATTTTCGTAGAAAGCGTCTTTTTTATTATTGTCATCGCTCATGTATTTGTCGAATACAGCAATGGCAGAGCCATAATTTTGTTGATTGAATAAACTAACAGCTTCCCGATAAGTTGCATTTGAAGGGTCGTTGTAAACTGTTTGTTGTGCGCTAAGGTTAATCTGGATAAATAAAAAAGCAAGTATAATGCTTGAGGTTGCGAAGGATTTTCTCATTTCAATAACTATGTTTTGGCAGATAAATTTATCAATTAACAAAATTCTACAATTATTGTAACCACTATAGGTGTTTGCAGAAAATTATTAACAAATTGTATGTTGATTAAACGGAAAAAATCAGGAAATAATATAATTCTTTGGGAATTGGTGAAAAGTGAGTTGTGAATGGTGAATAGTAAGTGGTGAGTAGTTAATATTTGAACATTGTTGTCATTCTGTACGGAGCTTTGCTGAGTGAAGCCTGCCTGACGTCAGGCAGGAATATCTAACTTCGATTGAGATCTCTCATCATTACGCTTCGCTTCATTTTAATTCGAGATGACAAAGATGTAAGATTGGGTTTTCACTTTTCATTATTCATTTACTTCCGACGTCCTATATAAAATCGTTGTCATTCTGAACGAAGAGTAACGTAGTGAAGAATCTCTAACTTCGATTGAGATCCTTCGTTTCACTCAGGGTGACAATAACAGTAAGGGGTGTCAGGATTTCAAATGGAATTATTTAACAATATTTATAATTTTGAAGTATGAAACCAATTGGGACACATAACTATTTCGTTTATATCACAACTAATTCTAATAGAACAGTATTATACACAGGTGTGACGAATAATTTACCATATCGTCTGTGGCAACACAAAGATGATGCAAAGCACTCTAAAGATACTTTTGCAGGAAAGTACAATTGCTACAATTTAGTATACTATGAGCATTTCGATTATATTGATCATGCAATTGATCGTGAAAAAGAGATAAAGGGTTGGACTAGGAAAAAGAAAGAATTGTTGATTAATTCGTTTAATTCTGAATGGCAATTCTTGAATGATGAGATTGAGGTTTGAGATGATGTAATTCCTATTATAACTCTTTGTCATTCTGAACGGAGCTTTGCGGAGTGAAGAATCTCTAACTTCGATTGAGATCCTTCGTTTAACTCAGGATGACAAAGATGACTAGGCAGGCTTCGATTCACTCAGGATAACATATTTGATAAACCGAAGTTGGAAGCCAATGACCAAATACTAATAGCTAATAGCCATTTAACTACTCCTCTAATTTTTCCTTACGCATATCATAAATTTTCTTTCCACCATAAGCGGCTCCTAATCCAAGCAATATGAACAATCCGCCTCCAATTGGAGCACCAGGATCTCTGTTACCACTTGATCCGTGCGCATCCGGAGGTGGAGGAGCATCCTGTGCCATTGTTGGAACACTAATACTTAATGCTGTGGCTACTATTAATGATAGAGTTAATTTTTTCATTTTAATATTTATTTGTTATTAATTATTGGTCTTTGATAATTTCAATTGTTTATTTAGTATTTCATTTTATAGTTTTCATTCTCACCCGACTTCCGACTACCAGCTTCCATCTCTTTTATTTTTCACTTTTAATTCTTCATTTTTCATTTTCTTCGGACTTCCGACTACCAGCTTCCATCTCTTTTATTTTTCACTTTTAATTCTTCACTTTCCATTTTCTTCGGACTTCCGACTACCAGCTTCCATCTCTTTTATTTTTCACTTTTAATTCTTCATTTTTCATTTTCTTCTGACTCCCATCTCAAATCGTTGTCATTCTGAGCGGAGTTTACGAAGCGAAGAATCTCAATTGAAGTTGGAGATTATTCGTTTCACTCAGATTGATACAGATTTTATGAGTGTTATTTACCATATAATTACTTTTTTATTTATTAGATGAGTTGATGTAACAACTGAAACAACTGCTGGCCCTCTATAGTTTTCAATATTAATTGAAGTACTACATTCATTATTTAACTCATGGTTGATTAGCAACTGCCCTGAAATATTGTAAATATATACCTGAGCATCAACATGCTCATTGCTTCTTATCTCTATATTAGTATTGGCTGCGAAGATGTTTATTGGCGAGGTAGTTATGTTATCTTCGATGCCGACAGGGGAGAAGTGGATTACAAACCTTTCGTGATCATCATATTCGAATGCTGTAAAATAGTAAGTTGAGTTTTGAGTAAGGTTATGGTCTTTGTTTAGTTTTTTATCTAACAGATATACATCCAACTCCATATTCTCTACTTCATACATTTCTATACTGAAGTTTACGCCTTCATTTTTAATAAAAGTAAATGGAATTGAGGTCGTTCCTGTTACATCTGGCATGCTGTTTACTGACATTGGCAAATCATCAATTTTTGAGTAAAACAACGGCGCATAGCCAGGTAAAAAATCGCCATCAAATTCTGGCTCGTATCCATTAGTTGAAGCAGGATTGAATAAAAGTTGACTTTCCTGAAAAGATTGAGCATCATTATTTATAGCTTTTAATTTTATTATTGGGAATTCTGCTCCTTTATAGAATGTGCCACCATGGACACGTTTATTTGCTGGTATTGTTATTCCAGAAGCATCTGCAGTTGCCTGAACCATAAACCCATTGGTGGCAGGGATAGTTCCTGTAGTGGCAGCTGCAATTGATGTATAACTTTGTCCTAACTCATTCCAAATATTAATAGTACCTCCGATTGTTGTTGTCGACCAGGTTTCGTCCCAGGTCAGTCCGCTTGAGTATGGATTTCCAAGTAAGTGCCAGCTGCGGTTAGTACCTGCATCAGTAACATCTAATCCTGTTATTGTAACGTTTGCTACATTGAGTGTTCCTGTAAACGATTTTGTTCCTGCTTCATCGTATGCAGCCATATATCCTTTCCCAACAAGGAAATTCGCTGTGTTATTTGACAATCCATTGCTAATAGTATTTGCTGTTGTCCAGTAAGGGGTTGTTGTGGATTGATTTTTAAAATTTATCCACTCATTGGTTAACTCCCACCAACAATAAAAATCGTATGGATCGGTAGTGAAATTGGGATTTATTGCCTGAGCAGTAACCGGCGAACTGAGAAAATGCCAACCATCCTGCCAATCTGCCCAATTGGCATCATTCATATATCGCTCCATAGTTACGTTGCCTGTAGATGTTCCATTAACAATAAGTGAACCGGTAGCCGAAGATGTGGACTTGACAGTTAATGTTCCTGTTGAAAGTACTTCAAGTTTATTCCCGACGGTAAGTTTACCACCGGCATTTACATTTAATGTTGATAATGGTAGAATATATAGCGACTTTGTTACTGTGAGAAGATTACCGTTTTTAATATCTGAAGTTCCAATTACAAAGGCATTGCCACTTATTGTATGATCTACAGAAGAATTATCCGTCAAAGTAGCACCGCTGCCAACTACCTGATTATTACAAGTTAAAGCCCCACCTAATATTGGCTGGCTTCCGTCATGGTTTGGTATTCCCACATTATCAGATGATGTAGGTTCGGCACCATCACTCCAATTGGTTGCGGTTGCCCAATCTGAATCATCTGTATTTAACCATGTATTGAAAGCTGTTGAGGGAACCCAGTCATCATCACTCATATTTGTAAGAGTCAGATCATTTGAAGTGCTTCCATCAAAGGCTTGAAGTGTTGCCCCACTGGTATTGTCAAAATTGTAATATGCTACTAAATTTGTTTCATCACCTTCAAGAGAATTACACATACTTTCTCTGATCTGTTGATCAGTAAGTGCTGCATCATATACTCTTACTTCGTCAATTTGTCCATCAAATGAATCAGTATATAATGAAGACCCATCAGTAGCATACATATTTCCTATAGTGAATTTTGCTGATGGAGTACCATGTGGAGGAGTAGTACTTGAATAGCTTAATAATGCTCCATCTAGAAAAAACTCAACCGTCCCATTATTTCTTCTCATAGTTATATGATACCAATTTCCAGTAGTTAATACTTCGTCTGTAATTGCCCAGAGAGTGGTGCCAAATAAACCGGTAACTTTGGTGTCCTTTATTCCGATTCCCCAGCCATCGCCATCATCACCATTATAGGCTATACATCTCCATACCTCACCATTTGTAACAACATCTGGTTTAGCCCAGGCCATAATTGTAAAGTCATCAATAACAGATGTAACATTTGAAGTTTTGTATGCATAGTCAGGACTTCCACTTTGAGAACCTCCATCAAAATCCAAACAGTTTTTGGGTCCGAAAAATGCACTTGACGGTTGGCATGCATCACTGGCCAATTGTGAGGGGAGTCCTCTGTTGTTTCCAGTGGCGTCAATCCGATTTCCAGTGTTTGATGTTTCATTTAATTTGTAATACGATACAAGATCACCATCAAAAGGTTCAGGCAATACACGATACATATTCTGCCGGATTTCAGACTCAGTAAGTACTGTATTCCAGAATCTTATCTCATCAATTTTACCTCCTGTCAAGTTTCTGGATATTCCACTGGATGATCCGATAAATGAATAATTAGTTCCGGAATTCGGTGTTTCGGTAAAACTAAGGACATTTACTCCATCTAAATATACGGTTGTATTTTGGGAACCATCTATTGTAAATGCAACATGATGCCAGCCTGTTCCAATATTATCTCCTGTGGCATGCCACCCAACCGCATCATTTAAATAAATTAATTCATTCCCCGCATTATCAAAATCAACATTACCAATACCAATTGAATAACCATAAGACAGACCACCTACATTAACAAATGTTCCTTTCTCACTTGTGGTAGGGATATATACCCAGCATTCAACAGTCACATTACTGGTACCCAGACTTGAAAACAAACCGTTTTCAATATAAAAATAATCAGTGGCTGTATTTAATTCCAGTGACTCGTCCTAAAAAAAGTTTACAGTTTTTATTTAAATCCTGTTATAAATTTACACATTATTCTTAATCCTGTAATAAGTTTACATTTTTATTTTCAAACTCTAATTGAGAAGTGGAGCGTAGCGGAACGGAACAATTAGAGTTTGAAACTTTGCAATTTCTTTTGAGTTCTTGCTTTTTGTAATAATTCTTCCATAGTCTTTCTGCTTTAAGGTTTTCATTTTCATGCACTGCACCTGGAACATTATTGCTTATACTATTATGAGGACGTTCCTCATTATAAAGTTTTACAACAAAGGATAACACTTGCTTAGCTTCCTTAATATTATTTGCTGTATAATCCTGCAAATATTCTTCTTTTATAATACCATTTACTCTTTCTGCAATAGCATTTTCCAAAGGATCTCCATTCTCTGTCATGCTTATTTCAATGTCATTGTTCTGTAATAGCTTTACATATTTATGATGACAGTATTGCACACCTCTGTCCGAGTGATGAATAAGTTGATATTGTTTATCTGGTGACAAACTAGATAAAGCCATCTTGAGTGCCTGTATTGTTTCAACGCTTTCTAATGTCTCTGCAACATGAAATCCAACTATCTTATGTGAATAAGCATCGGTAATAAAGCTAATGTAAATATATCCGGTTGCTATTTGCCAGTAGGTTATATCGCTTACCCATAATTGATTTGGAGATGTTGGAATGAAATCCTTTATCAAATTCGGATATTTGCGTAACCAATGGTATGATTGAGTGGTTTGAACCTTTCTTTTTCTTTTCCTGACTAACATATGATTTGCTGAAAGTATATCGAATAAAGCATCTCTACCTATTTTTATTTGATGTTCCAGCATAAATGCTTCCAACTTACCATATAGCTTCCTTGTTCCCATTCTACCATGATTCTTACGGATTTTTTTAATCTCACTTAAAATCAAATTTTCCTCAATACTTACATCAACCGCATTCCAACTATTTTGGTAATAAGCCTGCCTGGTGATACCAAACCATCCACATAATTTGGCAAGTCCTATGTGTGAAAAATTAGTTTTCATTTCTTCGATGGCTTGGTATTGTACTTTTTTTTAATCGGGATATTAAATTCCTTTTCTGCAATATCAACCATCGTTGAAAAGGCTATAGCTTTCATTTCAGCATCTTTAAGTTGCTTTTCAAGCTCTTCTATCCTTTTCTTTAATTGAAGGTTCTCAAATGAATTGGGTAGTTCCTCTTTTGATTTTTTCTTTTTCATTTGAGTTGGATTTGAAACAAAGTTAGGCCTTCTTGTTGGAAGACTATAATCATAACCTAATTTTCTCATCCATCGCAGTAATTGACCATGTTCTTCTTCATGCCCAGTATACTTTTCCCAAATTTCTCTCTTTGTACAGTCTGTTTCAAGCATCTCTTGAATTATTATATGCTTTTCTGCATCTGAAAAGTACTTGTTGGGTTTTTTGACAATTTTTTGTTCTGTTAGTCCTGAAATAAGTTTACTCTTTTTTTCCATTTTACACGTTTTTAGTGTAAACCTATGTTAGGACGAGACAAGTATATTTTTTTCTTGGCTTTTTTGCTTACTTTTTTTGCTAAGAAAAAAAGTAAGTGCCTGTCCGGCACAAGGACATGGAATTCATTTATAATATGCACTGCCGCGCCGTTTGCAACGCGTGCCTATCAGCTATGTGCAAGCTGACATTCTATAATCATGAGTTCCAGACAATATTTTACAATGAAAATATAGGAGTTAAAGCCCCAGTCGCGCCTACCCACTTGCCTTGGCTGGAAGACTGGCGCTAGTTGGGATATTTCACTTTCCAACGGATAATCGTATGTCCCCCTCTGGCCTGCCTGCCGGAACAAAGTGTAGGCATGGAGGAGGAGTGTGCAAGCCAGTGCTGTAGCAAGGGGGAGGACTTTGATCTTGTTCAACATGCTCACGAATAAGCCTCATACTAAATCAAAAACTTTGTCATTTGGTTTCTGTAATGCATTATATTTGTCGCATAATAGAACTATAGTAAGATGAATTATCTTGATTTTAGGCAGAATTGGATTGAATTAGGTTGTTTTAATATAAATCAAATATATGCATGGCAACAGGATTTTGATAGGAATAATTTAACAAGGTGGGTAAAGAAGGGACTCCTTATTAGGTTAAGACAAGGACTTTATACATTTCCTGAGTATAAATCCAAGTCAAACTTTGCATATTTTTTTGCAAATAGTATGTATAAACCATCATATATAAGTCTGCATACAGCATTGTCATTTTACGGAATAATCCCGGAAGCAGTTGTGCAAATTACCAGCGTCACATCATTAAAAACTGCAATGTTTAAAAATGAATTTGGTGATTACTCATATAAAAAAATACAAAATAAGTTGATGTTTGGTTATGAACTAAAACCAATTGAGGGTGGTAGAGAAATCAAGTTTGCAAAGGCCGAAAGAGCATTACTCGACTTACTTTATCTTTATTCCTTTTATAATACAGAACAAGATATAGTCGATTTACGACTAGATGAAGATTTTATTCACAATGAACTGGATGTTGATTTATTGAAAACGTTTTCCTCCCAATTTCAAAACAAAGCACTTGAAACACGTTTAAATAAACTTTTTAATGTTTACGACTTATGATGCAATTTGAATTGATAAAGAAGTACTTTCCTAAACAGATTCAAGAAAATAGCTCTTTTAATAAATATGTGTTAAAGGAATATCTTCAACTTTTAATTTTAGATTATCTTTCTTCAAGTAAGTATATTGGTAAGCTAACATTTATTGGTGGAACAAACCTTCGTCTGGTAAAAGGTATTGATAGATTTTCAGAGGATTTGGATTTTGATTGTAAGAAGTTATCAAAAAGGGAATTTATGGAGATGACCGATAATGTGTTATTGTTTTTAAAACGCAACGGATATAATGTAGAAGCAAAAGATACTTATAGTGATAAACTGAAAGCATTTCGCCGTAATATTTATTTTCCTGAATTCTTATTTGACTTGGGGTTAAGTGGCCATCGAGAAGAACGTTTTTTGATAAAAATTGAATGTCAGGATCAGCAAATAGATTACAAACGGGTGATTACTAATATTAAAGGTTGTGGATTCTTTTTCCCTTTTCCTGTTCCCACTGATGAAGTTTTATGTGCAATGAAGATTTCTGCTATGATGTCACGACAAAAAGGTCGTGATTTTTATGATGTGATGTATCTTTTGGCACTCTCAAAGCCTGCCTATACGTTTTTAGCAAAAAGAAATGGTATAAATAATCTGAAGGAATTTAGAAATATGGCAGAAAAAATGTTACAAACTGTTAATTTAAAAAAGAAAATTAAAGATTTTGACCATTTGATTTTTTATAGAAATAATAGCAATCGCATTCTTCGGTTTAAGGAGTTCTTGTTGGAAATGGAAAATTAATCATAGATAGGAGAGTGTTGCTATACAATAAGATAGATGATAAATGTCTAATGCATGGAGACTTTATGATGCAGATATGTCGTGTATGTTTGTAACATTTATTCTAAAAACATCACTTGCACATACTGAAAATATTACCGCAATAAAGCAATCATAACAACTGATCTAAGAGCGCGTAGGCCTAAAAATGACGGCCCTGCTTAGCCAAAGCTACGCCGAGGCAGAGCGAGCGTTGGTGAGCCATTACGTGGGAAGATAGCATCGTTATTTCTTGTCCCCATTGTCTCCTTGTCACTTTTTTTGGCTGTTGGTCATTAGTCATTAGTCATTAGTAATTGGTTATTTGTCCATGCCTAAATAGCGTTGACCGTTTTCACTTACTTTAATCATCTTTTTAGTTGATTATTCAAGGATATAGAAAATACAGAATGAATAATGAAAGGATTTAGCAACGACATGACAACTACTACAACTATTCAGAGCCGTCATAAATAGAACAAAAAAGATCCAGTAATCCAAATAATTACGTTTATTTGGTCATATGACTCCAAAATATATGTTAAAATATGAAGTCACGATTTTTGTAAAGCACCTTAAATAAGAAGGATAGTTAACCTTTTTATTAAAACACCCTGACAAAAAGATTACTATAGTTACTATAATGATAGACAAACTTCTATTTTGTTCCATGCTTTTCATTAAAATTATTAATTGAACAATTATTTCCAGAATAATGGTTCCAGTTTCTGCACGTCTTTTTCATTCTATAATTATGAGAACCAGATAATATTTTTCAATTATAACAAGGGTTGTTAAAGCACCAGTCGCGCCTACCCACTTGCCTTGGCTGGAAGACTGGCGTTAGTTAGGGTAGTTGCTATTTCCATTAATGCTAAAAAACCAATTATCAAGAAAAATTTCATTTAAGAGACCGCGGGCAGGCCGAAAAAAATACGGGCGTGATGGTGGCCTTGTGTGCAGAAGCTTTCAGAATAGAAACCGGACTGCCACAAACATCTGAAACTAGCAAAATGTCTACCTGGTCCCCACGCAACTGCTCTGCGCCAGACATACGATAGTAGGATATGGTATTATAGTTCCGTAAGGAACTAAATATGGGTAAAAAAAAACAATACCAATTATGTTCCGTGCCGTTAGGTACGGAATATGTTAAACCCGGTTTATTCAATAGGCAGCAAGGAACGATCTTAACCCAAACCTAGCAAGATCTGACGGTTCCGCCTGCCATATCCGCATGAGGCGGAGGCGGTCAGGGCAGGTTAGTGGGAGGGGACATGCGCTAGTGGGAGACAAGAAACCAAAAACCAAAGGCGGACAGGTAGGTTCCCTACTTCGCATGCGCTGTGGCTGCTCCGCCTGCCATAGTGAAGCGGCGGACAGGGCAGGAAGGCAGAGGTTGAGGTTAAGATTGAGAGGAGTTAATTATTCGATTTGTAATAATCTCAAGGCTAATTTGCGTCCTTATAACAACTAGTTAACCACGATAACCTGATAACCCGACAACAGTGATAACCATGACCCTCCTTCATTACATTCCGGCGGCCCCGCCTGCCAAAGTGAAGCGGCGGACAGGGCAGGCAACCCTACTCCAACCCCTCATTTCCTTCGCGTTCCTTTGCGCAAACCTTTGCGTTCTTTGCGGTTAAAAGAATTCCTCCAAAGGCGGACAGATAGGTTCCCTACTTCGCATGCGCTGCGGCTGCTCCGCCTGCCATAGTGAAGCGGCGCACAGGGCAGGTATACTTGCGCTATTTGGCAGATATTTTTATTCAAACAGACTCTTAATTGTCATCATTGTTAAAAACATTTTTCCACTGTCAGGTAATTTTATAAAACCATATCTACTATAAAAATTTTCAGCATCATTATCTAATGGGTCAACAATTACTGCAAAAGAACCAATACTCTTTGATATTTCATAACATCTTGTTAAAGCATCAATTAGTAATATTTTACCGATTCCTTTGCCTTGAAATTTTATATCTGTGGCTAATCGTCCGAGTAATGTCACTGGGATTGAAGAGTAAGATTTTGGAAGTTTTTTACGTAAACTTGATGGTATCACATCTTGAGAGATACTATTGTTAGATAAAGTGTAATATCCTTTTATTGCATCTGTTTTTAAGTCTGTTAATACAAAACAAACAGAGAGTTTTCTTTTAATGTCCTGATTAGCTTGCTGATGAAGGTACTTGTCAAGAATATCCTTGCCACATGAGAACTCTTTCTTTCTGTGTCTTGGTTTAAGAATCTCAGTTATTAGTTTCATTATGAGAACAGGGAGTTAAACTCTTGTACGGCTGTAAGTAACTCCTTATTTGGTTTGTTAGGATTTGCAATGGCATCGAAGAATATTTTACTATCTCTATTTGATGCAATTATTCTCTCTCTCTCTTCAATAATTTCTTTTGCTTTCTTCTGAACAGTTAATATTACAAAATCAGTAAGACTCCTGTATCCACCAAGAATTGCTGCTCTTTCAAAAATATCTTTCTGTTCTTTTGATAACCTGGTATCAAATCTTGCTTTATTTTCACCTGATATCCTCATGATCTTATTTTTGTTTCTGCAAAAGTACGGATATATTCCGTAATATACAAATTTATGTCCGTAATTATTCCGTACATATTGCATTGTAATGTGTATTTGTAAAGCTCAGAAGAATGAGCAAAAAGAATAGCTAACCTTTTTATTACAACACGCTGACTAAAGATTGCAATAAATATAGTATTGATATACAAGCTTTTATTTCGTTCCATGGTTTTCTTTAAGATTATTAATTACACGTTTATTCCCTGTACATTGGTTCCATTTCTTTATGTCTTTTTCACTATATAATTATGATTATCTGATAATATTTTTCAATTAGTACATGGGTTGTTAAAGCACCAGTCGCGCTTACCCACTTGCCTTGGCTGGAAGACTGGCGCTAGTTAGGGAGGTTGAGAGAGGTAATTTTGAAATTTTTTGTAATATTAAAACTACTCTACTCCACAGCCTAATAACACTACAGGCAAACACGATAACCGTCCCCTAATTTCCTTCGCGTACCTTTGCGCAATCCTTTGCGTTTGCGGTAAAAGAATTAGGATGAGATTCGCTCTTTCGCTTTCGCTTCGGTGGCCCCGCCTGCAATCGTGAAGCGGCGGACAGGGCAGGAAGGTTGAGAACATGGTTTATTAAAGCACCAGTCGCGCTTACCCACTTGCCTTGGCTGGTAATGATTGACAAACTTCTATTTGGTTCCACGCTTTTTTTAAAATTATTGTTACCGACAGTACTATATGTAAGGAGTTTACATTAATTACTAAATTGTATAAAGCACACTGATCTATAACAAATCATTAATTAAACTCTTATTGCACTTTCTAATTACATTGACAGGGCTTCATGCTCCAATTGTTAAAACATTTTATGTGGGTATTTAATTCATGATATATCATAATGCTACTTTTTGGTAATATAAATACAAATTACAATTAAATCAGTCTCTAGTCCCTGCCCACAGGCTTATCTTCAGGCTAGCGCCAGTTGTGAGGTTTTTTTGTACTTTATTCAAAATAGTACAACATCTTTGAACACGTTATACTCAAACTGTCCTTATTGATTAATTTTACTTTCAGTAGTTTCTTTTCAAAATCCTTCCAATACTTAAGTTTATATGTTCCACTTAAAGTATTATTATTAGCTTGGATATATAAAACTAAAATAGTATCTCGTTTTTCTATTATCCATTCGCCATTTTTTTCTCACTTCTATTAGTTCGTGGTAAAGAGCAAATTCCGTTATTTTTGAAACTGATTAGATTTGATAGATACTTATAAGTGATTTCTTCTCCTTTTTTATTCACCATATCAATAGTCCAAGTACCGACTAATTGTTTTTTATATTTAGGTGAACAATAGGCAACGAAAGAAAAAAATGTGATTAAACACAGGAACTTAATAAATATTGACTTTTTCATTATTTATTCTTTTTTGATTTTGTCTTCGTTATAGTTTTTAGAAATTTCCTGAAGGATTCTTACTCCAATATCCATTATATTCTGACTCCCTGCTCACTGGCTTATCTCAGACTAGCACCAGTTGGTTTCTGTATTATGTTTGCTGGCTTTCCTGTTTCTATATTCTATTAAGACAACTAGTAAAAAAAATAATGCTACAAAATTAAGCGACAAGAAATAACCAACCTTATCATCTACAAATCTAATTAGCACTGTGAAAAGATATTGTGATCCATCCCCCCAAAATGAAATATTCTGATTTGCTTTTTTAACAAATCCTAATCCTAGGTAAGGGCCAATTGCATAGAAATAATAAAATCCTTTGAACTTTAATTGTACTACCTGAAGTAAGTATGTGATGATGAGTAAGACTACTCCCTTTGGAGACTTAACCAACATCACTCCAAGTCCAGCTGCAAAATTTAAAAGTACGAGAGGAATTATTATTATTAGAGAAATAGTTAGTTCATAGTTGGGATTGAATGAGCTTTTATATATTCCATATATTGATAAAACACCTCCAATAATTTGTATTATTCCCCCAATGTATGTTATTATTTTTACCGCTCTCATAGATCCTCCTCTCTATTATGCCATGATAATTTTACTCCGCCCCCATCATATGAATCCTCAATCCCTTTCATAGTTTTTTGATATTTTTGACTAGACATTTGTTTTTTCATTTCTTTAACATTCGCCTTGAAGTTGATGTTTAATGGCCCTAAAGGAATTGTAGCTTCTTTATCATATTCTGGTGTGTTATTTTTACCAATTGTTTCAGTATCATTAATAAATGTACTTATAATACTAAGGTTATTATCGGCGTCGGCTCTAATATTAACTCCTCCAATACCATCTGGTAAACTCATGGAGAAGCTCTTAGTTCCACTAATAAATCCAAATTCACCCTCTAACCCTATTGTAACGTCCTCTTTAATTTTAATATCCTTTCCAATACTTAAAGACATATCAATATTATCGATTACTGGTTGAATAGTTTCCGAAACATCAGCAACTATTTTATTCAGTGACATTCCATGAGTAGCAGCATCAAATGAATTAGCTGATGAGTAATTCCCGTTATTATCATAGGTTTGTGTTGTATATTCTGCCTGTTTATTCCAAAAATTCTTGAACTGACCTCCTTTGTTTGCTATCCAAACTGAAGCAACTGCAACTAATTGAGGAGGAATAATTGTAACACGACCATCATTGTCAATAAACTTAACAGGATTGTTGTAGGCATATTGGTAGGGTGACCACTTTCTCGCTAATTCAGCAGCAGGATCCATCACATGCCACCTCCCCAACTGCGCATCATACATCCTTGCCCCATAATCATACCAATCCAAATCAAAGTCATCCTGAAGTTCTTTACCGTTGTATAGATAACGGTTGTAATCATACTTTCCTTTTGTATGATTTGTTCTGGAGATAAGCATACCAAATGGATAGTAATTATTTAGTTGCCGTGCCATATTATTCTGATCGAACATAACTCGGTTATTCCCCAGATGATCTTTTATAAAATACTGGTAAACCATTTTTCCGTACTCAGGTACAATGCGCCCTTCACTTGTTAATATATATTTCAGTACACCGTTTTCGTAAACAAAGTTACCAATATAATTTATAGTTTTAATGATTTTGCCATTAGTCCTTGTTTGTTTTACTTTCTTTTGCCCTGTAGCATCATATTGAAATAGTACGTTGTTAAAATCACTTTTATCAATAATATTTATCTGCTCAGGTAAATTTAAATAATTATAATCAATCCCTAGTATTGTCTTATTCAGGTCGTATAGCATGTTACCATTATTATCGTAAATAAATTCTATTGGTTGAAATGATCCGTTATCACTAAACCCATTATTTTGGAACTGATCACCTTCTTGGTCATTAACACTTACAAGTTGATTACCATTATATGTATATGATAAATTGTCGATACCCTCCCGTGTTAAAGTTGTAATATTTCCGTTATTATCATAGGTATAGCTGGTACTATAGGTACCACTGCTAGAATGATCTGCTCCTGTTAACCTGTTTAAGCCATCGTATGTATACATATACTTACCTTCGAAACCTGTATAGCTATACAACATTTCGCTTATGTTGCCATTGAATTGTGGTGAGCTTTCGGTAATATCGTAACCCAGTTTTAACGAAAACATATCATTGTCGATGCTTGTTAACCAGCCTCTGATATTGTAATCATAATCAATAAGTTGTTTCCATACACCTGAGTTACTAGGCAAATGCAGTTTTTTTGTTGTTTGCAAGCCTAATTCATCGTACACAATATTTGACAGACCGACTGCAGTATCCTGGTTTAACTGATGTGTTGTGTTTAGAAGCCGACCCGCATGATCGTAAGTAAAGGTTTGTAGTTCTGAAATAGATTCAAAAGAACGTTCACTACCATAATCAAGATGATTTCTCGATTCTATTAATTGTCCTGTAAAATTGTATTTGTTTGAAACGATTGCGGTGCCCTGAAAGGCTATATTTCTAATTGATTGTATTGAGTTACCGTATTTGTCATAATAAAACAGTTTAAACTCCCAATCGTCCGTATTAGTAACTGACATGCCCTTTGTAGACATATTATTAACTATTGTTGTGGTTACTTTCCCCTTTGTATTAGTAACAGCACTATAATTGAATTCGATTTCATTTTGTCTAAATGAAAAAAGGTTTACAAAATCGCTTGGCTGTGCTTCAAAAAAATCATAATTGTCGTAGAATGTTACAGTGTAAATCTCACCTCCAGTGAGTTCAATATCCGGAAAGGCATCATTTGTATAACCAAAAGTTTCTACCGCATCAAACTCTTCATAATAGACAGTAGCAAGGTCAACAAGCTGTTGCATAGCTTCCTGGCCGGCAACTGTTTTATTATTATAGTTACCTGTCATGATTGGCCTGTTAAATGCATCATATTTTGTAAAGAGCCAATTACTCCCTAATCGTTGGTTTCCATCCTGAGTCAGGACCAACCGATTACGATTATCATAGATTAGATATTCAATTTCTTTACCGGGTAACTTCTTTTTTATCAATCTGTTCTTATTATCATATTGGTAATAATAACAAAGATCTCTAATCCAATCGGTTTCTAAGTCAAACGTTTGTGAACTTCCTGCGCTAACTATGTTGTTGTAGGCTAAAGGAGGAATCACATAACGTAAATTTCCCAAGTCGTCGTATGCATAATATGTATACATTCCGCTACTGATTTGTGCAAGTGTCCTGTTTGAAAAATTTGTATAAACCGTTGATGGTTTATGATTTTCATCTTGTGTTATAGTTTTATGTAGCTTATTTTCAGAGTAATAATGAAATTTCTTTAGCTCATTATTTTCCGTCACTAAAAGTTTGAACACCTCTGTACTTGATACATTAGAGGAATAAGTGTATTCAACTGGTCTGCCAGTTTCAACGTTCCAGGGCTCACCAGGAAAACCTTGTTTCATAATTTTATTAAGAGGAGAACCGTCAAATATTTTTTCACCAAAAGTATAATTAGGGTTCTCTGAATAATAGGTTTGATAAAAATACTTTTGCTCGGTTATTGGATCAGTTCTGTATGCTCCAGGCATATTTAATTTCATTTGGTCATATGCAAATGGTAAATATTCTTGTTGGGTTCTGCCGAATTTGTCATAAACAATTGGTTGAATTATATCCTTCCCTGAAGGTGAACCAGCAACATTAATTTCCTGAATAGGCCGACCTAATCCATCAAAATATACAATTTGTTCACTCCATGCATGCTCGTAATCAAACTCGTTATGAATAGGTGGAACCGTAGTGGCATTATCACCAATAGGAACGAATGTTCTTACATAATTACAATTGTATGTTTCACCTCCTCCCTGGGAGAATGCAAACAAAGAGATAATAATCAATACAAAAAGAATGCTATATTTTTTCATCTTTAAATCTTTATTAATCATATATTAAATTGCTTTAGTAAGATCATTAATCACGGTAACTGTAATTATAATGTTTTATGACGTTCCAGTCGAAATCCCTGATAGTTTGAAGCCTGCCAAACGAATCATATATATAATGAGTAATATATCCATTTGGGTCAGTTGTTGATGTCATGCCAATTAAAGGGTCATATGTGTATGATGTAATCATGGCATTTTCTAATAAGGGATTATCCCTTAGTTCATTAAATATTTCTCGCAGTTCAGTAGAGGTTTTTGTTTGAAGATCAGAATATGATACAATAAGAGCAGCTTCAATTTGATTAAAATTTGCATTATCAATTTTTGCAATTGGTTTGGTGTAGCTGTAACCCCATAGAATTGTTGTTTCTATGTCATCCTCATTTTTATAAGATCTAATGGTATTGCTAGAATTATCATATTCAAATATTTTCTTTTTAACTCCATTTGCATATGAATAAGGGTTATTTGAATAAAAGCCAAGATCAGTTCCTTTTTCTTCTTCTGCATTATAGATTTCAGTGGGCTGACCTATATCGTTGTAATGTATCAATCGACCATTTTGCAATTTGTCATTATATATTGTACGTTGGTCTATAGGCACATTACTGATTTTGTTATCAAGTAGGTTTCTAAACAAGCCCTCATCGTAATCTTCAGGATAATATATCTGCGACTCAGTTGTTGCAGTACTTTCGGTCTTTTCAATCCTGTTCACCTGAAGATGTTTGGGGTTGTCGTAGTAATAGTGTGTAGTTTTTTTAATTTTACTGCTATTGTCCGTGTTGTACTCACGTAATGTTGAACTTGAAAGGTAATTCCATGAGGATAAGTTCATGTATTCAATAATATTTAAGTTCTCAAGAGCGTCAGGGTATATTAAATCATATCCGACTTCGTAAGATTTACAAGGATGATCTTTTCTTTTTATCTGATTATTTGCTCCGGGTGCTATACACCAAGTACCTCCTACTAAAGCCCAAATGTGTTTATGATTATCGTTATGGTTAATGCACTCATTCCATTCAATAAAACTACTTGAATCTTCCTTTGTGCATGTATGTATATAATCGGTGGTGCATATTTGTTCAAAATTCTTCGTTATAGCATATGAATATACTGTATCTGACAATCTTGTATCATTAAAATAATTGTTGGTTAACAATGATACCGTTTTTAATTCACCATTTACCACCTTAAATGACCTTACTGACTCTTCTAATCCGTTGTCCCATCCAAAATTTGTCCATGATGATGGACTTTGAGTAAAACCATCCCCAACTAATGGATTTCCCTGTAAATCCCGATGTATTATAAACTCGTGAGTTTCTCCTCCATTTTCAAAATTATCACCACCATGACTAATAGTAACATACTCATAATAAATATTATTATTGCCAGTATTGATAAGAGGAATGATACTATTTGTTTGCAGTACATAGTATTCCCAATCTATAAAATCGCATGGTGTGGTACATTTTATCCTGTCTGTTCTATTTGAAATATAATATCCTGGGGAACCCACATCTCCAGACGATACATTTTTATTGCTATATTCATTATAATAGTATCTGGTTGAATCAGTTGTGTTGGTTTGTACATCAGTTGCCAGGATTTTTTTTATACGAGACCCACCAGTTTCAATTTCGGTCTTAGTTGTTGATGGTTCCTGGTCATAATATCTTAATGTTAGTGATGCCCTATGACAAGGTTTATAAACTGTTAGTTCAATTTCATAAGCCTGATCTTTTATAAAATCAACTTTATAATCTTTAGGATAAAATTCAAATACCTCTGCAGTAGTCCCAATAGAATACCAACCTTGAGTAGCCGAATGCTCTAAAATGTTTATATGTTCATTAGTAAAGAGGTCTTTTACTCTAACATGTGCTTTTACGGCATGTGAATTATCACAGCTGAATTCGTAATCATCAAACCAAACAGCAGCATGAATATCCGCCCTGTGATTGAATAAAATAGTTTCTGTTGTACCAAAAGTACTTACAGGTCCTGAATATTCTTCCCCTCCGAATACATCTAAACGCAATTCGCTTTTATCCGGATAGATAGTTACGTCACCAAAATAAGTATTAGGTTCATATTCAAATTCATTATACCCTTTTGTTGGATAAGTTATCTTTTTTAGTAGTCCTTTTTGTGCAAATTCATTAACCGGGTCTCTGTTGCCAGCATAAGGTGAATCAATGAATAGCTGATGGTCAGTTATTGTTGGCAGAAAGTATTGATTGGGTTTATTATTATAGTATCCCCAATAATCTTGAGAGTAGGATAGACGTTCGCAAAGTTGTTCAGGATCAATATAATCAAAGTTATATTGCTTTGTCGGATCCTCATAAGTTAGGTTTGACAGGAAAACACGATTATTAGAGGTCGGTAAATAACTAAAACTAACATATTCAATAATTGAGTTAATGGGATCAACTATTGTAATACCTGAAATAAGTGTATAACCAGCAACATCAGGATGAACGAAGTTGTATTGAAAATTTACAGTTCCGTAGATGTCGTTGTTTGAAGTTATCTGAGCTATTTTACTGCCATAAATTGTACTACTGTTTTTATATGTAATTAAATTATTAGCAGGGCCAAGCATCTCCCCATCACAACCTGTGGTTAAAAATGATTTATAATGAGATTGTGAGATTGAATTATCATAGCTATAGCTTAGATTTCCATAGATAAAATTAATCTGATCACCAGCAGGATGAGTAATTTTTGACAAATACCACGCGGTTGTTAATGGTATATTTGGAGTTCTGTTTTTACCTTGAACCTGATTAAAAGATTTTGTTTTTTCAATTATAGTAAATTCATATATAACACCATCAGCTGTGGTTATCCTATACCCAAACTCTGATGAATTTTCAATAATAAAAGGCTCTATCTCTATATTTTTCGCAGGTATTAAAACAATTCCTTTAATATTATTATATACAAACTTGCCTGAATATCCATTAAAATTATACATGAAAACATCTGCTTCAGAATCTTTATCGCCTTGTGATGCATTTGTAAAATATTCAATAGCAAAAGGGCTACGGGTTTTTGATATTTGCGACTCAGGAAAATAGATATATCCTTCTTCGTCAGGCTCATCTTTTACAACTCTGGTAATGACTCCCCCTACATTTAAACTCCATCCCAATCCTACATTGGAAGATAACTGGTCAACTTTAATTCCGTTAGAATTATAACTTAACGAAATTGGAACAGACAGATTACCAGCTTTATAGGTGTATATAGGAACTGAAACATTTGGAGTTCCGGTAAAATATCCAACAGGTATTTGCCCATATTTACCCAGCTCGTATGCTGTTGGTGAAGGAGGAATAATCTTAGTAAATTCATCATCTTCCCCTATTGGATTTTTTCCATTATCTTGTGAATAGATGCTTTGTGTATTGAAAATATAGATTAATACTATAATAATTAATTTTGTACTATTGCTCATAATCGTTTTATTGAAGAATTGTAATTATTTGGTTGACGCTATTACTACCGTTTGTTAAATGAAATACATAGGAGCCGGGATTTAGTGAGCTTACATCGATACTATTCTTGTAATTTTCATTACTAGGAATGATTTTATTAATCCAAACACATACTCCCAGTTGTGTAATTATGGAAAGATTAACATCCTTTGAAACATCAATGTTACTTATGCTAAAGTTCAAATAATCTCTTGCCGGATTAGGATATACCACTAATTTTAAACCGTCCTTGTTTTGTGCTAATGTATTAGCAAGTGTTATAATAATCTCATCAGAGCTGTTACAATTATTTGAGTCAGCAATTGTAATTTTATAATAATATTCTCCTTCCACCATATTATTAGTTATAATCTTTATATATTTCTCTTTGGAATGTGTATTCCATAAATATGACTTGTAATCAGAATTAGTTGAAAGGGTTATTGTATCTCCTATATCGGAAATGATGTCATCACCAAGACTAACTTGAATAGGTTTATTAAGGATTATTTTGATAGAATCAGAGGAAATGCATCCATTTTGGTCATGAACAGTTAATATGTACAATCCACTACTATCTGCTTTATAGCTGTTATCTCCCTTAAACGTATTCCAATAGTAGTCTGCAAAATTTGTATCAGCAATTATTGTATAATCATTTCCACATAAACTGGTATCGCGAGGAAGTTCAATTAATTTACCAAAGGAACAGTCAAAGAGTTCTGCAATTAAAAAATCATTTCCAGCTACGCTATCTAGTTTATTTTTAAGTATATCAACTGTGTTATATAGATTAGCTGATATCACTATGTTAGCTATATCTCTATTTATAATAGTGTTGCTCAATTCTGGTGTAGTATCACCAATACTTTGCAGATATTGAAAATTGCCATCTCTATCATACTTAGCTAAAAAGATGTCATGACTAAATTTGTTTGATTCAACCTCAGAGTATTTCTTCTTGATAATACCTCGGTAAGTACCAATTATGTATACATCACGATTTTTATTTGAAGTAAGATCTGTTAAATAATCATTAGATAATCCACCTAAATTATCTGCCCATATTAGTTCACCAATATTGTTATACTTGCATACATATGTATCGAGTTTGCCAACTGAAGGCAAAGTAAAGTCATGGGAAAATTTTAGGTCACCAGAGTGTGAACCGCCGATGATTATATCATTATTATTATCAAGAGAGATACTTGTTCCGTAGTCGTTGTATTTACTACCAAATTGCCTGACAAGATATTGATTTGAATTAAGATCAAACTTTATGAAGAATGCATCTGCTTGGCCATATGAGATAAGAGTAGTATCAAGCAATGTTATGTTGTTTTCAAAACTACCTACCGAATAAACAATGTTGTCCTTTATAGCAAAATCACTTATATAATCATTACCGTCTCCCGTAAAATGAATGCTTTTTAAAGATTTACCTTCACTATTAAATGAAAGGAGAAAGATGTTAGAATAGTAACTTCCTTTGTAGGTGACACTATCCAGTGCTATGAAATCCTTAAAAGAACCAGCAACGAATACATTATTATGTAAATCTGTTCTTATTATTAATGGATCAGAACTAAAATCTCCATGGAAACTTTTTATCCATTCTAAATAACCAGAGCTGCTTAGTTTTAATACAAAAAGATTACTACCATCTGAAACGGTATTTTCTTCATCTATAATAAGGTCGTTAACAAAATACCCAGTAATATATAAGTAACCTTCGCTGTCAGTATTTATACCGGAAACCGAACAGTTGCTATTACTTTTTAAGGTTTTTAACCATATAACTTCACCTTCAGAATTATATTTAATTAGAAAAATATCGTTTTGTCCTTCAATTCCTCTTTTAAAATTTGAAAGTTGAATTGTGCCAGAATAATTACCTGCTGCATAATAATTTCCGCTGCTGTCCATTACAGTTTCACTAATGTAATCCCAGTTAGCACCTGAAGAATTAGTAAACCACTTAACTGAATGATCATTTTGGGAAAGTAGCGATTGATATGAAGATAAATAAATAATAAGTACTAACTGAAATGTAAGTGTTTTATAGAATTTTTCCATTGTTTTATTTCTTTGATATAAAAACTGTTTACTTTACAATAACCTTACTCCTAAGTTCTACGTCTCTGTTTAGAATTTCCATAATGTATAATCCTGATGTTAAACTTGAAATATCTATTGAGTTATCACCATTATCACTGAATATTACTTTTTGTCCGTATTGATTATAAATTGTAATATTATCAATGACAGCATTGTTATTAATCTTTATATTTAGTTTGTTGTGGGCTGGTATTGGGTAGATTGTAAAATAGTCACTAAAATTCAACTCAGGGGTTTGAACCAATTGACAGGCTAAGTCTATTTCCTCAATGCTATTACACCCGTCCTCGTTATTGTAAATATTAACAATAGCAATTGGAGAGGCTATATAATTGCAAATGCTTTCAGTTTCACATGTAGATAACAACAGGTTATCAAAAATGTAGATACTGTCAATTGATTCAGGTTCAATATTTTCCAATCCTGATAATGAAGATAATTCATCATTATTTTCAACCTTTAGCATTCCTCCAATTGATTCCAGTGATTCTAAAGCAGATAGATTTGCCAGTTTATTATTATTAATAAATTCAAGCCCCCCTAATAAAAAGCTAAGATTATTTAATCCGCTTAAATTGATTAACTCAATATTTTCATAAAATCTTAATTTCATTCCCACAGTTATCAAGGATTCCATCCCTTCTAGTGAAGTCATTTCAATATTTTTATAGAAATGAAGTGTTTCTCCAACTGACGATAATTGGTCAAGTCCTTCACAGTTAACCAATGATTTATTTTTCCAGACAATAAAATCCAAGCCAATCGTAGTTAATGCATTGAGTCCTTCTAAATTTACCAACACATCATTCTGTGCAAGAATGAACTCACCATTAACAGTAATCAGATTTTCTAATCCTGATAAATCTGTTAGTAAATCGAGGTCAACAATTTCCAAATGGGCTCCCACAATGGTGACTGCTTCCAAGCCTGATAAACTTGTTAATGAAGTATTTCTATATAAGCTAAGATTACTATAAATTGAAGTTAAACCGTTCAATCCATTTAAGCTTGTAAGGGATATATTATCAGTTAAGTTTAAATGGGTTCCGATAGATGTTAAACTACTTAATCCACTCAAACTTGTGAGGGATGGATTATCAATAATCTCCAGATAATCTCCGATTGAGGTAATATCACTTAAACCATCAAGGTTTGTGATATTGTCTCCACTTATATTTACATACCCTTCAATTTCTGCACATCCGGGATAGTTGGTTTGGAAATTATCAATTTCAGCCTGATTGCTGAAAGTAATACCATTGGGCAAACATCCCTGCGAGTATATTGCTAATTGTAATGTAAAAACTAAGACAAATAAGATTGAATTTTTTTTCATAATAATGGATTTTATTGTTACTGATTAAAATGTGATAATCTTGGGTTAGGAATATATTCCCATATCTTTTTTATGGGAATTAATTATTCTGGGGATAAATATATGGGCTAAATCACTATAAGTCAATAGTTAAAAAGAGGAGGGCTAACGCTACTATAAATAGTAGGATATATTGTAAAATAAATTTTTAGTGAGCTGGATTTGTGGTGATTGTGATTAAAGGAGGTTGCAAATAATTTGAAGACCTGTTTTCCGGTTTCTTCTGGAAAGCTTGAAATATTTTGTACAACTATAAAGAATGGAGAGTTGAATTTTGTAATTTAAGGTTAATTCTATTGTAATTCACTTATTATTCCGAATGCTATATTGTTACCATTCTACTAGCGAGAATGTTTTGCGTGCCGAAGGATAACCGTATGTCCCCATCCGGACCTCTCCGCCGTAGGAGTGAGGGGGAGTGTGTAGGCCTGCGTGTGTAGGTTTACATAAAAACAATCTAAAGCAGTTTCAAAATAACACAGATTTTTAAATCCAATGACCAACCAAGGACTAAAGACCAAAGACCACCACCCAAATTTATCAAATAATCAAACCCAGTCTTCTTGCTTCTTCAACAACACCGGTTATATTGTTCTTATTAAATTTCTTAAACATATTCTTGCAATGAAAATGAACTGCATTTGGTGTACTGCTAAGTATATTTGCTGTTTCTTCTCGTGTATTCCCTTTTGCAAGCAAATTCAGAACTTGTTGTTCGCTAATTGTTAAATGCGGTTTTTTTGTACCACTTTCAAGAACTAGTTCCCGGAAATCCGGGACATTGTTTCCCAGTACTGTGTTCCCTTGTAAGACGCTGTGTATAGCATCTACAAGTTCCTGCTTTACACAATATTTCATTAATATCCCATCAGCCTGATTAATCCAGGTGTTGTATAGTATGGTGGGATTTAGTTCACCTGTTAACGCAATTACTTTTTTTTCTGGAAACTTATTCTTGATCATCAGGCAAAAATCAACACCACTAATATCAGGCATAATTAGATCTAGTAGGACAACTTTGGCACGCGAACGTGCTAATTTTGGTATTGCCTCTTTTACCGAAGTTGCCCATCCTGTTACTTTAATTTTGTCTACATCACTATTAAATACCGACTTAATACCATCAATAAATACCGGATGATCATCGATCACAAAAATGTTAATCATAATTCCTTTTTTTGACCTTTTTAATTTAATTCTTTTGTGGTTATATAATATAACTCAATCATATTGATTCATCTAATTAACTAATAATAAATCTAATAAGAAGTAAAAATATCATAATATTAAATATCGATATTCACAATACCATTCTTAAAGAAAAAAAACTTTGTGACACTTAGTGTCTTCTTTGTGAAACTCTGTGCAATACTTGCCTGACTGCCATAGGCACTTAAACCGGCAGGCAGGGCTATTTCCCCAGAAACACAAAGAGGTCACAAAGAAGCACAGAGGTTTATACATATATCATAATTAATTCAGATAATTAAATATTTATTGTATAAGTATTAAACTCGAATATAATAAGTTATGTAATACACTGCCATATTTTCTTAAAAATATTCGACTATTTGATTATTCTTGCTTTCCTGACTTTTTCTAATATTGATTGCATTTTATGATCATTGAATTTTTCGAAAATATTCTTGCAATGAAACTGAACCGTGGATAAGGATATATTCATCTTATGTGCAGCCTCTTTCCTAAGTAACCCGGCACCTAATAGTGTAAGTAATTCAATTTCCGTTTTGGTCAGATGAGGGATATCAACTGAATTTGATTGACTATTATGCGTAAAACGTGGGATGTTATGGTTAATGATCCTGTGCCCTTTCATGACACTCCTGATTACATTATTCATCTCATTTTTATTAACGGTTTTAGGAACTAATGCATCAACTTTTTGAAGCCATATCTTTCTTAGTATGTCAGTATTAGTTTCTTCTGTAGCTACTATTATTTTCAATTTTGGAAATTCCTCTTTCAATTGCTTGCAATGACCTACTCCCAACAATTCAGGTGCAACTAAATTAAAGATAACAATATCCACATGCTGTAATTTTAGTTGCTGAATAATATCTGTCTCCCAGATTGCTGATCCTGTTAAACTAATTTGAAGATCATCCGATTCAAAATCTACCAAATCCTGAATTAAATTCGAAACATCATTAATACAAAATAACCTTATCTCCATAAGATCTCTTTTATTATCTGGTTAATGGTTTGATATTTGTTAATTGTTTTTTGATGCTTACTATATATGAACTTTATTCATAATTCAGACCTGTATATTTTCAATCCATAGTGGTTTAGTTTGATCTAGTTTAATCTGGATGGAATTTCTATCATAAAAGCGGTCTTTAATTCATCGCTTTCAATAAATAACCTGCCGTGAAGATAGTCAACCCTGTTTTTTACATTCTTTAATCCTATACCTACATCATCAGTATTACTCTTGAATTCACTGCCATTGTCCTCAACAGAAATGTTTAGGCTATCACTTTGCTCAAATAACTGCACATAAATAGTATCACCATTGGAATGCTTGATTGCATTATGCACTAGCTCATATATTAGATGATATAAGTTAACCTCAAGATTATCAGGTAGTCGCTTGCTCAGGTTAGTCTCAAATTTAACTGTAAATTTACCCGATTTGTTTATAGAAAGTGCCATATTTTTAAGAGTCATTGGCAAGCCTAGATTTTCAAGTTGCTCAGGTAGCATCCTATGCGATAGATCACGTATATTTTGGTGGATATCTACTAAAGAGTCAGATATTTGGTTATATTTTTTATGTGTGTAGAGCATACTATCGATTTTCAATCGCAAAGCCCCTATTTTTGCACTCAGTCCATCATGAAGGTCCATTGCTAACCTCTTACGTTCGAGATCCTGACCATGAATCAGGGCATCAACGATTTCCAATTCTTTTTCCTTCTCAAATGTTTTAAGTCGTGCTCGCTTTAATTTTAACTTTTGTTTAAAATAGATAGTCAGTACGATAAAGACTAATAGTATACTTAGTGAACTAAGAACTATTTCCCACAGTATAGCTATTTTATTTTCACTAAGTAAAATATCTTGCTTTCTTTGCTCGTTTTCTATTACCGAGGTTAGAAATAGTGATTCCTGAACTCGTTGTTGTTCGCGATATTCCTTTCTTTTTTTATTAGCAGAGGACAGAAATGAAAATGCTTCTTGATAGTTTCCGATAACAAAATAATACTCACTATATGACTCAAGTATTTCAGACTGTAGATCAGTTATTCTCAGTTCTGTTACAATTTCTAATGCTTTATTAAGTACAGTTTTTACACTATCATACTTCTTTTCCATCATCAACAGATATGTATAGTTATTATATAGGTTGGCCAGATAACTATAAAAACGGTTACTTTTAGAAATACGAATTGCTTCTAAGTACAGGTTGTTACTAAGATCTATATTTCCGAATACGCTGTTTATTATTCCCTGCTTATTACGTAGAACGACTTTCTCGTATTCCAATTCGGGATGTTTTTCAATTAATGATTCGGCCAATATTAGGTATTTATTAATTGAATCGTATGAAGTGAATGTATTTGATAAAAGAATATATGCTTCAAACGCACGTTTATGATAACTATTTATTTTCGAGTCAGCTAGACTAATTAATAAATTATTGCGAGAAGCAATAGTGTCTCCGATGTCATGATATACAGATCCAATGTAATAGTGTAAATCATTGGATACTACCTGGTATTTATTTTCTTCTGCAATCTTTTGTGCTTCACGGAAATATTCTAATGCCTGAATAGAGAAGCCCATTTTTTGGTATATCGTACCTGTATAAACCAAGATTTCAATGTGCATGTCTGGTTGGTTATTTTCTATTGCAAGTTGATCTGCAGTAAGGCAATGTTTGATCGCATCACCATACTTCACGGAATTTATTTCTGTACTAATAATAAGAAGATATCCTTTTAATTGATGCTTAATATTCTGTTCCAGTATTGCTATTTGAAGTCCTTTATTTGCATAATATAGAACAGAATCATTGTTTATATTCTTATAGGAAGCAGCTTTTTTAATAAATATATCGAAATCATCCATTGGACCTGGTTCCACTATATCAACTGCCATACATCGTAGTATACCAAAAAGAAAAACAAGAAATAAACTTTTTGAAAGCACGATTTTTAAGTTCATAATTACATGCCAGGGTTTAGGTTATTTGACAAATATAATGAAAACTCTAAAATCTGCAATTGTTAAGAAAATATTTTAACCATTACGAAACCCTTCGTGTACTTTGCGTAATCCTTTGCCTTTGCGGTTAATATTTAGAGTGCTCTCATTCGTAAATAATCGTTAACTCGTCCTCTATGACACTCTGTGTAACAGCTCTTTTCAAACCTTGCAAATCTTAATATTCTAACTATGCATTGAGAAGGAATTGTTATATATACTTGGTATTTATTGGCTTATTTGTAACATTATTTACTTAATTTAATGTGTTGATATCCTAAGTTCTATGAGCACTATTCGGATACAATTATTCCTAACTTTGGAAAGTTAACACTAAACTTAAGATCATGAAAAAGAAATTGTCTACAACCCTAATGAATTATTTTTTTAAAGGATTACTGCTACTTGCCCCAATATCAATCACACTTTGGGCAATAATAACACTTTTTCACTTAATTGATGGACTTCTTAAAGAGATGATTATTAGTGTAATAGGGAGAGAAATACCGGGATTAGGAATTGTAGTGTTACTTGTAATAATTTTAGTAATTGGCTTTCTTGGATCAACAATTATTTTCAATCCTATAGTAACTTATTTTGATAAACTGATGGCGAAGGCACCGCTTATTAAAATACTATACACAGCAGTGAAAGACCTTGTTTCAGCATTTGTGGGTCAGAAAAAACGTTTTACAGAACCCGTGCTGGTAAAAATAGGTAGAGATAATTGTTTAGAGAAAATTGGTTTTATTACAAACAGAGACCTTAGTGTAATAGGAATGTCGGATGAAAAAGTAGCTGTATATTTGCCGCACTCATATGCATGGTCGGGTAACTTATTTGTAGTCTCAACTGAGTATATCACAAAATTAAACGCATCACCAACCGATGTAATGAAATTTATTATTTCGGCTGGTGTAACAAACGTAGAATAGATAATATGGCACAAAAACCTCTTATATTAATAACTAATGACGATGGCATTAACGCACCCGGACTTCGAAAACTTATTTCACTTGTTGAAGACCTTGGAGATATAATTGTGATTGCTTCAGAGCATCCGATGTCAGGAATGGGACACGCTGTTACTATACAACATCCTTTGAGAGTAACTCTTATTAAAGACAAACCTGGTTATAAAGAATATCTAACAAACGGAACACCAGTAGATAATACAAAGCTTGGCAAACATAAGCTCGGTCACAGGACTCCGGATTTGATACTCTCAGGTATTAATCATGGTTCTAATGCAGCTGTTAATATAATCTATTCAGGAACAATGGGTGCAGTTCTAGAAGGTGCAATCGACAGAATTCCCGCTATTGGGTTTTCATTATGTGATTATAGTCCTCATGCTGATTTTAGTCATGTTGATGATGCTATAAGATCGATAACAAAGAAGGTTCTTAGCGAAGGACTTCCATCAGGAGTGTGCCTAAATGTTAATTTTCCGAAAAAAACCGATGAACCACTAAAAGGGATAAAAGTATGCCGACAGGCAGATGCAAGATGGGTTGAAGAGTTTGAAGAGCGTAAGGATCCCTATGGCAGGACATACTATTGGCTTGCAGGAAGGTTTGAGAATGGAGATGCTAAAAAAGGTACTGATGAAAAGGCATTAGCCAATAATTATGTGTCAGTAGTGCCATCACATACTGATTTTACTGCGCATGCTCACATCGATAAACTCGATTTTACACTTTAATTACAAGCAACTATGCGACCAGGAATATTGAAAAGAGACAATTGGTTAGTTGGGTTATTGATAGGAATAGTACTTCCTCTGTTATTTTTCACAATACTATTTTTTGTGGACTTTGGTCTGAACTATTTCTGGCAGGTCCATATCACAAATGAGTTTCACTTACTATATCTGTTAAGTGTAGTTGCTAACTTATTTCCGATAAGGCATTATCTTGTAAAACTAAGGTTTGAGAAAACCGGAATGGGAGTTTTACTTATTACAATTGCTGAGGTAATAAGCTATTTTTATATGTATTATCAGGCATAATATATATTAACTCGTCCTTATTAGCTATGTCACAGAGTAGAACAGAGAATACACAGAGTCACATAGGAAAAAAGTTATATGTCTTTGTGAAACTTAGTGACTTCTTAACTCGTCCTCGTTTTCAACGAGGATGTATTTCTTCCCCAATCTTTGCTTCACATTAATACAAATCCCGATACTTACCTTACCTGTGAATTAATATCAAGTAGTTTGTATCTTTGAAAAAAAATTATGAAATACTATATTATCGCTGGAGAAGCATCAGGAGATCTACATTAACTCGTCCTCGTTTCATGCCAAAGGCAGACAAGTGCAACGAGGATGTATTTCTTCCCCAATCTTTGCTTCACAATAATACAAATCCCGATACTTACCTAACCTGTGAATTAATATCAAGTAGTTTGTATCTTTGAAAAATATTTATGAAATATTATATTATAGCCGGAGAAGCATCAGGAGATCTACACGGATCAAACCTGATGAAAGCAATGCTAAAGATTGCTCCTGATTCTGACTTTAGATATTGGGGTGGTGATAATATGAAAGCCGTAGGAGGGAAGCTGGTTAAGCATTACCGTGATCTTGCTTTTATGGGATTTACAGAAGTACTCACAAACCTTGGTACTATTATCTCAAATTTAAAATTTTGCAAAAAAGATATCCTTAGATATAATCCTGATGTTCTTGTGCTTATTGATTATCCAGGATTTAATTTACGGATTGCGGAATTTGCGAAAAAGCAAGGAATCAAGGTTGTGTACTACATATCTCCTCAGATATGGGCATGGAAAAAAAACAGGGTCTTCAAGATCAAAAAGTACGTTGACCGAATGCTGGTTATCCTCCCATTTGAAAAAGATTTCTACGCTAAATATAATGTTGATGTCGACTTTGTTGGTCACCCACTTTTAGATGCGCTGGAAAATGAGAGGTCAATTACAAAAGAAGCTTTCCTTAAAGAAAATACACTTGACAACAAACCAATAATTGCCCTCTTACCCGGAAGCAGAAAACAGGAGGTAAAGGTTATGCTGCAAACAATGCTAACCCTTATTCCTAAATATCCTGAACACCAGTTTATTATTGCAGGGGTATCTACATTAACCAAAGAGTACTATAATGATATTATTGGAGATAAAAATGTAAAGCTTCTGCTCAATAACACAAATAATATACTCAAGTTTGCTGATGCTGCTTTAGTTACTTCCGGAACAGCAACACTTGAAACAGTACTAATCGGTACACCTGAAGTAGTATGTTACAAAGGAGGCAGAGTATCGTATGAAATTGCAAAAAGAGTAATTGATGTAAAGTACATCTCATTAGTAAACCTCATTATGGATAAAGAGGTAGTTGTTGAGCTTATTCAATCTGATTTTAACTCTACTTCTCTTGGTTCTTCGCTTGATGAGATTTTGTTTGATGATAAAAAACGAACAGAGATAACCGATAATTATAAAGAACTAAAAGCTATCCTGGGAACTAAAGGAGCTTCAATGAGGGCTGCTGAAATTATTTTGGGAATGTAGGAAGACTGAAGATTGCAGACTGAAGACTGAAGACTGAAGACTGAAGACTGAAGACTGAATAACAAGTAATACTCTCGTCCTCATGTTTAAAGAGGATGAATCTCAATTTTATTATATCAACATAACTCGTCCTCGTTTTTAACGAGGATGAATCTCAAATAGGACTCCGATTTTAAGTTCATGTCTAATCACGTTCAAGTGTACAGCTAATTCTCGTCCTCGTTTTTAACGAGGATGAATCTCAAGAAATTCTATATCAAAGTAACATTAACTAGACCTTCATAATCTTCGTAATCACCAACTGAACTAAGAATATAATCTTTGGTATCATTAACAATAAGAATGAAACGAGGACGAGAAAGAATATAGAAAGACATCCTCGTTGCACTTGTCTGCCTTTGGCATGAAACGAGGACGAGTTAAGAACGAATCGGTAGAAAAACATCCTCGTTAAAAACGAGGACGAGTTAATTGCAAAAAATTACTTAATTTTACCATCAATAAATGTGCTTTTATAGCATAACCTGCTAAACCATTCGTGGTACATAAGTGAATGAATATTAACCTAATTCTTTGATATGAATTGGTCAGTCAGACCCTTTGTACGTATTTTGTTTTTTTACATAATCGGTATCATGGCTGTGGTATACTTTCCAGCCATCATTAATATTGATACATGGGCGATCTGGATAATACTCTGTACAATCTTGATTAGCGCTATTTATATAACGTCAATTAACTTAGCCCATAAGTACAATTGGTTAACCGGACTTGTTTTTGGTTTAATGATAATTCTTGTCGGTGTTTTGGTTACCTCGCAAAAATCTATCACTAGCGAATTCTCAACCACCAAAACTGAAAAGCAAACATATTTAGGAAATATTATAAACAATCCTTCGGAAACTAATAAAGCAGTTAAAGCCATAGTTGCAGTTGAATCAGTTGAAACCGATTCAATACAACCAAATATTCCTCAAAAAGTACTGTGCTATTTTGCCAAGGACAGCTTAAGTATTGAGCTTAAATATGGAGATGTAATTGTATTAACAGGTAAACTTAGTGCTCCTGTTGGGCCGTTAAATCCGGGAGAATTTGATTTTAACGAATATCTCAAGCAGAATGGGATTAATTATACATCATATCTGAGTGGTAGTAGCTGGAAGCTAATAGGCTACGAGCCTGTAAATCCAATCATTGCACTTGCCGGTACAGTGCGAAGCAGAGTATTGGAACTGCTGCAACAAAATGGATTGTCTGGTGATAACTATGCTGTTGCTGCTGCAGTTCTTCTAGGCTACGATGATTCGATGGAAAGCGAACTGAAGCAAGATTATATCATGGCAGGGGCAATGCATATTTTGTGTGTTTCCGGTCTTCACGTCGGAATTATATATCTGGTAGTTAACTTTTTGCTTGGATTTATGATAAATAATCGTACAAATAATATACTGAAAGCAGCATTACTATTACTAACAGTTTGGGCCTATGCAACACTCACAGGACTATCACCTTCCGTACAGCGAGCTTCAATAATGATAAGTGTTTTTATAATTGGAGAACTACTTATTCGTAATCGTGATACCTACAATACGCTTGCAATTTCTGCATTACTATTATTGTTAATCAACCCATACCTGCTTTTTAATGTTGGTTTTCAGTTATCTTATGCTGCAGTAATTGGCATTGTAACATTTCATCAGCCAATCTATAAACTCATATACATCAAGAATTTTATTCTTGATAAAGTTTGGTCGATATCCGTGCTGTCATTTGCAGCTCAATTAGCTACATTTCCAATTGCTACTTATTATTTTCACTTCTTCCCACCATGGTTTTGGCTGACCAATCTGTTTACATTTCCATTATCATTCTTAATAATTGCAACAGGGCTTATCTTTGTACTTACTGCCTGGATTCCATTGATAGCAGGCGTAGTAGGGTTTATTTTGTCCGGGTTAGTTTTTCTCTTAAATTATTCTGTAGGTTTTGTTAAATATCTCCCGTTTCCGGGAATAGAAGATATCCATACTTCCTTACCCATGCTTATTGGCATCTATATCACTCTAATCATGATCTATATATTATTCACCAAAAAAAGGATCAGGTTATTACTGCCTGTTTTTTCTTTAATATTAATCATTTCTTTCCTTTCTATTTTTCACAGATATGAAGTGCTTTCGCAGAAAAGAATGGTCATTTATTCTATTAATCTTCATAGTGCTTACGAATTTATAGATGGGAAAAATCAAATTATTCTTGCCGACAGTAGCTTTATAAACAATGACTTAGGTGAGTATCAGATTAGAAATAGCCGTTCACTTTGGGGATTAAGTGATAATCGTTTCTTTATCTCTGATAGTTCAAGTTTTGCATCAAACATAGTTGATAAGATTGACAATTTTATACTTTTCGATAACTTAACAATCCTCATTAGCAATGGTGAAACAAAATATTACCCGTTATCTAAACGATATCCAGTCGACATGCTAATTATCTCCGGAAGGAAAAGAACAGATATTGATAATATGCATAAAGCATTGAAAATAAATAAGGTAATAATAGATTCTTCAGTGCCTTCCTGGAAAAGAAAAAATATTATAAGTACTTGTTCAAACCTCGGTTTATCTTGCTACGATGTAAATTCCGATGGCGCCTTAATTGTTGAACTATAGATTTTCTATCTTTACCTTCTAATTTCTATAATCCACATCTTATGAAAGCTAAAATATATTTTTTAACCATTTTTGTATTTATTGCAAGGCTATCTTTTAGTAACTCCATCCCGGATCGTATAAAAAACGCGGGAAACAGTGATGATTTTCCCGGTAGTAATTTGCTGATTATCTTCGATAGTACGAGTGTTGATATGCAGGAAAGTGGGCTGAGCTATTATAATACACATACGCTATACAAGGTGTTAACTGTTGAGGGTGCAAAGCAATTAAATGTTGTTAAATATGGTTACGATCCTTTATCGGCATATGTTGATATCGAAGATGTGACAATCTATCGTAAAAATGGCACAGTTGAAATACTTGATATTGCTACAGTACTTGATTATCCGGCACCTGCAAGAATGATTTACTGGGGTGCACGCGAGAAAATGATAGAGGTAGGCCGACTTGAACCCGGAGATGCAGTGGACGTTAGATTTTTTAAGAAAGGATATACATATGCACTGCTACATAATGAAGAAGATGACAAATATATTCCACCAATGCGGGGTCATTTTTACGATATTGTTCCATTTTGGAGTAGTGATCCGATGTTGCTAAAGTACTATAGTGTAACTGTTCCAAAGGATAAGATTGTGCAATACAGATTTTATAACGGTGTAGCCGAATCATCTGCTATTCTTGAGAATGACAAGATGAAATATTCATTTTCAAAGGAAAGAATCATACCAATTAAACATGAACGTGGAATGGTAGACCTTAGCGATGTAGCGCCAAAATTGCTGATTTCAACAAGCCCTAACTGGGAGGCAAAATCGTTATGGTTTTATGGAGTGAACGAGGATTATGGAAGCTTTAAATCCACACCTGAAATTGATAAGAAAGTTAATGAGATATTGGCAAATGCAATAGATGAAATGGATTCTATTTCACTACTTACACACTGGTGTGCTGATGAGATAAGATATTCCGGCATTTCGATGGGGGTGGGCGAAGGATTTACTTTGCATAGTGGTGATATGAATTTTACCGATCGTTGCGGAGTTTGCAAAGACAAAGCAGGTATGCTTATCACAATGTTGAGAGCTGCCGGCTTTGAATCTTATCCTGCTATGACAATGGCAGGTTCCAGAATAGAATATATCCCTGCCGATCAGTTTAACCATAGTGTAACAGTGGTGAAATTAGGGAATGGAGAATATAAAATGTTGGATCCTACCTGGGTTCCCTTTTTGAGAGAACTTTGGTCGAGTGCAGAGCAGCAACAGAATTATCTGATGGGTGTGCCCGAAGGAGCAGACCTAATGGTAACACCACTCTCAGACCCTGAAAATCATTTTTTTAAGATTTACGGGAAATCTGAAATATTAAAGGATGGTACTTTGACAGGAGAGTTTCTGCTAACTGCAGAAGGTCAGTCGGATGCCTCTGTACGCAGAATGTTCACAAGTAACTATAAATCAGAGTGGGAGAAAGGAGTTGAGATTGAATTACTCAGGGTGTCACCTCAGGCAAGAATTGTTAGTATCGACTTCGGAAAACCATACGAATACATGGCAAGTAATATCAATATTATTGTTAAATATACGATACCTGATTATGCAATTGTTACAGATGAAGAGATAATATTCATCCCTTTGGTAGCGGCAAATTTATTCAAGAGAGGAATGTCGCATATGTATTTTGATACGAAACTTGAGGAAAGAAAACATGGATTTCGAGACAGATGCTCCAGGTTTGTAGAACTTAAAGAAACAATTAAGTTACCATCTCAGGGTAAGCTATTATCAGATCTCAATGAATCAGCAGGAAACGATATTGCTTCTTTTACAGGTAAAGTTAAACTTGAAGGTAATAATATTGGGTTTACTGAAAAAGTGACACTTTCAAAAAGAGTTTATCAGGCTGAGGATTGGGAGGCATTCAGAAGTGTTGTAGTAGCACAACAAAAATTTGCAGAAACTCCTGTTATTATCGAATTAACAAACTAAATTTAAAATATACTGCGATGAAGCAAATTATCCTTATAATATCTTGTCTGTTGTTTGTAAACATAGCATCCTCACAAAATGAAAAGGCTGATGGAGAGTTTTTAAGCATCGTTAAGGAATACACTTTGAATGACGATGGCAGCATAGATTTTCATTATTCGAAAAGCGTGAAACTGCTTTCTCATTTCTCATTCCATAGATTGTATGGAGAAACATTTATTGTATATAATACAGATTTTCAGAGCCTTAAAATAAACTCAGCCAGTACAACTATGGCTGATGGTAAGAAAGTTGTAACACCAGCAAATGCCTTTAACGAAGTGTTGCCCAGGTATTGTGCTGATGCTCCGTCTTTTAATAATATCCGTGAGATGGTTGTCACTCACACAGGACTTGAAGTAGGCGCGGTTATTAATCTGGATTATACAATTCATACAGTTGCCGGGTATTATAGTTCTTTAATGGGTAACGATGTGCTTTCGGAAACTTCACCGGTTAATGAGCTTACAATTAAAGTTGTAATCCCTGATTCAAAAGAACTTAATTATGAGTTATTAAATATTAACGGGACGCCACAAACCGAATTAAAAAATGGCAATAAAACCTATACATGGAAATTCAATTCCATACCTGCAAACTCAAAGGATTCTTATCAGGAGAATTTTCATCAGGATGAACCAAGGATAATATTTAGTACTACTAATATGGAATCATCATTGCAAAGTTTTGTTGATCAGGGTGCATTTAACTTCATATCAAATGCCAGTATTGATGAGGTGGTTAGTAATATCATGAAAAAGGAATCTTATGCTTTTAAGATAGCCCTTGAAATTCAAAGAACTGTAAGTAACGACATAGTTAATATCGATATTCCATTAGTTTACACTGGGTTTAAATGTCGTTTACCAATTGACGTATGGAACAGTAATCAGGGAACTCCATTGGAAAAAGCTATACTAATAACTACCATGATGAGAAAAGCAAATATTCAGGCTGATCCGGTAGCATTAATTCCCAATAGTTATTTCAATAAAAACATTGGTGATCTTGAGGCGATGGAAAAGTTTATGGTAAGAGCTAAAATTAAATCTCAGGGTGATTTTTATTTCTCACCAGACAGGGTTGATAAGCAAAATCAAAAATTTAATATTGAAGATATGAAAGCTGTTGTTCTCGACAAGCAAATAAGTAAGATCACTGCTGTAGAAGGGAAAACATACACAAGTGGAATATCATTTGCCGCAGAATTTGATATGCAGGATACAGATAAATTACTTGGGACAATATCGTTAGAGCTTAAGAATCAGGCAAACCCATATATTAAACTTTTCAATGATGATTCAAAAATAGCATCAATTTTAGATGGAATATCCGATCAAGATGTGGTGAAGAGTGCATTTACCAAATTATCTCAGGAAAATTGTACCGTTTTGTTGACCATCGATAAAACCAGCCCAACAATAATATCACAAGGGCATTATAGTATGTTTAAACTTCCAGGAACATCAGTTGGGGTGGATAGTTGGCATATGACAGTGCTACCCGCCAAGAGAAATGCTTCACTTGAGATTCCTGATTTAATAGATGAGAATTATAGTTACGCCATAGTTCTGCCTAAGGATTCAAAATTAGTGTCAAAACTTCAGAATATCAGCATTAATAACGATGTAGGATCATTACTGATTAAAGTAGAAAAGAATCAGAATGAGGTAATAGTTATTCGTACTATTGTTATGAAAAAGAAGATTATAAGTATTGCTGAATACCCTCAGTTTAAGGAAATTATGGATTTATGGAATAATGAGAATTTCAAAAAATTGATTTTTAAGAAGTAATATATTGTAGCTACTTCATACTTGCTTAAAACTAGCGCCAGTCTGAAGCAAAGCTAAAGAGATGGGACTGGTGCATATTCACACATCACCCATTTCCGCATTTACTCATTTAAGCATTTACTCATTTACGCATCACCCATTTTCGGATTTACTCATTTATGCATTTACGTATTTAAGCATTTACACAACTAGCGCCAGTCTGAAGCAAAGCCACAGCGTTGGGACTGGTGTATCTTAGCACTGCACACCCATTCACCCATTCAATCATTTTCGCATTCACTCATTATAAACTTTCCTAAATTAAATCAAGTCTAAACTACAGAAGATCCGTATCTGATATTTTGAAATTCTCTATTTTTATCAAACCAAATTTAATTAATGAAAATATGAAGAAAGCTATCTTTTCAATTCTGGTATTAATTGTTTCTGTTAACGTATGCAAGGGGCAAATAGGTTATAGCCCTGTAGTAGATTCTCTTATAAATCTGATTACCGAAGAAAGCATCTCCGATCTTGACTTACAATTATCTGGTCAGGTGCCGGTTTTGGTTGGAGGGGATGAATATACTATCGTGAGTCGCTATTCTTATAAGCCTACCAACGCTATTGCGGCTCAATGGATTTATGAGCAATTTGAGAGCATGGGATTACAAACTGAATATCAGTCATTTGGCTCGGAAGGAGAGAATGTGGTTGCTACAATAACTGGAAGTACTTATCCTGACCAGCAATATATTATTTGTTCTCACTATGACGATGCCCCTTCAGGAAGCATTGCACCAGGAGCTGACGATAATGCCTCAGGAACCGTGGCAGTGCTTGAAGCAGCTAGACTACTGGCAGATATGAATCCATTATATACAGTAAAGTTTATTACTTTTGATCAAGAAGAACAAGGCTTGATAGGAAGTTTTCATTATGCTGACCTGGCTGCTGCTGCCGGTGACGATATTCTTGGAGTACTTAATCTTGATATGATTGGATATGATTCAGATGATGATAATAAATTATCAATTTCTGTAAATACACAATCATTACCTTTTTCAAATATTTTTATAAGTGCTATTGATATTTATGAGCCAAGTTTAGATTACAACTTTATCTCAACAACTGCAAGCGACCATTATCCATTCTGGGTTAACGATTACCAATCTATTTTAATCATAGAAGATTGGGATGATTTTAATGCTTATTATCATACCCCAGATGATCTGCTATCAAATATGAACATACCATATTTCTTAAAAATGGTTAGAGCAAGTATTGCAACCTTTGCTTCTCTCGCAATGGATTTTAATATGACTATGACTCATGAACCTTTACAATCAAGTCCAAATACAAATGATAGGGAAGCTGTCTTAGCTATACACTCAGGATTTACTATTTCTACCGGAACGAACGCTCCCAGATTATATTACAGTATAAATGAGGGTTCATATGAATTCATAAATCCGTATTATACAAGTCCGGATACACTAAAATTTATAATTCCCGGACAGGATATTGGTACAGGAATTACATATTACTTTGCTGTTCAGGATGAAGCAGGTAATGTCATAATGACACTTCCAAACGGGGGTAGCGGCATTAACCCTCCTGGAACCACCGCACCACCTGAGGTTTATGATTATTTTATCGGAGATCTTCTAACATTGGAATATTGTTCACAAACTCTACCTAAAATAATCACTGATTTGGAAAACACCTATGATACGATTTCTATAGAACAGAATGGAGTGGTAGTAGATGTAAATGTTATTATGACTATTGGCCATGCAAGAGATGGGGACCTTGATATATATCTGGTAGGGCCAAATGGTACAGAGATTGAACTGAGTACTGGTAATGGAGGAAATGGGGCTAATTACGTCAATACTACATTTGATGATGAAGCTGAAATATCTATAGTTGATGGCACCGCCCCCTTTATGGGAACTTATCAGCCGGAAATGCCATTGTCTGCATTTGCAGCAACTCCAATGGATGGAGACTGGTTATTAAGAGTTTATGATAATACCACAGGAAATGAAGGTCAACTGGTAGAATATTGTGTAGAAATGATGTATTACATTGAGCCTGTTGGAATCACAGAACCGGAAATTGCCTCATGCACGCTTTATCAAAACTATCCAAATCCGTTCTTTCAATCTACACGGATTGGATTTGAGATGATACAACCGGGTATGGTTTCTATCGATGTATTTGATATGATGGGAAAAAAAGTAATTAACCTTGCTAACGGACATTATGATAGTGGTAACTATCTGCTAAAACTTGAAGCTGGGTCACTAAAACCGGGCAGATACTTTTACAGGATGGAGACAAGTGATGAGATCATTGTTAAATCAATGACTATGTTGAGGTAAACTTTTTATGGAACAAAAACCAGCGCCAGTCTTAAGCAAAGCCAAAGCGATGGGACTGGTGCATTTCAACATTCTCACAGAGATTATAAAATTTAAATCTCCAACACAGCTCTAAATGAGAAGGAGTGTTTGTTGCCCCCACTTTTATACCCCATAAAAAAAGCCCCTGAAAAACAGAGGCTTAAGATTGTTGTGGCGGTCTGGACGGGACTCGAACCCGCGACCCCCTGCGTGACAGGCAGGTATTCTAACCAAGCTGAACTACCAGACCAAATTCTTGTATGAACTTTCCCTAAAAAAGGGACTGCAAAATTAATTGCTTTTTTCAATTCTCCAAACAAAACAATAAAATTATTTTTAACCTTTAAGGTGGCCTTGCACCTTAAAGGTTAAAAGGTCATTAAAGGTTAATACTACTCTAATAAATATTCACTTATTCCTGACTTAGTAGGATTTTCATAGTGATATGTGATAAATTCTATCACTGAACCAAATATCGAGAGCACTAATTTTCTATTCACTAAAGTTTCGCTATTTGAGATTATTGCATAATATGATGAATATTTCCAATCCGATAATGACTTTGATAAATAATGATGTTTCGGATTTTGATGAATATAGTTTATCAGGTAGACCAGGTAGTCATCATTATCTACTAATATCCTATAAAAGGAATGTAGAAATAACCTTCCTGCTCTTTTGTGAGCATTATTGAAGGACCTTGTGTAACTATTAAAAAAGTTGCTAAATACCTGAATGAGGTAAAGATCCGGTGTTTCAGAGTATTTCCCTGGTATATTAATATCATCTATTTCTTTGATGTTGATTAGTAAATGAAAATGATTGGGAATAAGGCAATATGCCAATAAATCAGCAACTTTTAGTATATATCTTTCAACTTTTTGAAGAAAATAAATGTAGTCGTTACGACAGATAAACAGCTTATCACTACTAAGGGCTTTGTTATATATATGATAAGTGTTTCCTGGAATAAGATCTTCAAGTCGGTTAGTTGGGGGCCAATTATTTAACATACCTTTTGATTGCTTTTATGGTGACCTTCAAGGTGGCCTTGCACCTTGAAGGTCACATCACCTTGAAGGTCACATCACCTTGAAGGTCACATCATTATCTTCACCTTGAAGGTCAAAATTCGTTATTCTTCTAGTTCCTCTTTCCTAATATCATGCAATTTCTTTCCACCGTATGCTGCTGCTAAACCAAGAAGAATGAATAATCCCCCTCCGATCGGTGCTCCACCCGATGGACTCTGATTACTGCTGCTACCATGTCCGTTTGGTGGATCAGGAGGTACTTGAGAAAGTAGTATCTGAGAAGATAAGATAAACAGAAAGGAAATAATAATTGGTGCTAATTTTTTTATGGGGTTTTTCATAACTATCTTATTTAATTATTTAACATTACTTTCTTTGAGATAGTTTGTTTCTCTGTTGTAAAGTACACAACATAAACTCCAACCTTCAAATCAAGAGCTGCGCTAAAACTGTTAGTACTTCGAACGTTGTCCTCAAATACTTTTTGCCCAAGCGTGTTATAGACTTCAACTTTGCCAGTTATTAATTCATCGGTTTCGCTATTAATGAACAAGGTATTATGGTAAGTATAGATATTTATTGTGCTGTTATCAATAAGCGGTTCTTCAGTATTTGATATGCCGGAGAAGTGTATTAGAAACCGCTCAGGTTGATCGGTAGTCAGTGCCAAAAAACTATAAGAGGAAACATCTTCCAAATTCATAGAACTATCTGTAAGAATATCTTCAATTGTGATATAACAATCTGGATAGAAACTTTCTATACCATCAAACCGAAACTCATATACACCATTAACTCCAGCTTGAAAATTTAGAGGTAGTACGTATGAATCTATTGTATGTGGTAAGTAGTTAGTAGAAAACTCCTCTCCCTGGACTTGAGTCCAGATTTGCGGTGCTTCATCACTTCCAAATAATTTCCTAGAATCAAAATCTATATCCCATTCTTTAGTCGAAATATCTCTGAACCCAATCGTACTAACATCGTAATAGGAATTCTGGTTATTAACTACTAATACCCTCAAAGTTTCTGAATTCACAATGCTATCAGCTTTTTTATAGTTGTTCTGTGAATTATGAACTCGTGCAGATGCTGGTATAGTAATTGTGCTAGTTGAGCTTGCTGCTTGTACAAAAAATCCATTTGTGGATGGAATATAGCCATTGGAACTTATATCTGTGTAATTCCCTGCTGCCTCGTCCCATATTTTAGCAACTCCTCCTATATTAGTCATTGCCCAATCCCCGTTTTTCCATTGCAGAGATGATGTAAAAGGATTACCCAGCAGATGCCATCCACTTCCATTACCAACACTTAGATTAGTAAAACTAACATCCGAAACGTTAATCGCTCCGGTGAAGTTTTTAGTTGCTGTGCTTTCATACGCTGCAAGATAGCCTGCTCCATTAGTAAAATTTGTGATATTGTTGGCGCCTACTTTATGATTTAGCCATTGGTTTGTTACCTCACTCCATGCGTATAAATCATCGTTTGCTCCCGGGTCAAAATCGCTGCCATCAATTGTCATATTATTTATTGGAGAGCTGATATTATGCCAGCCATCAGAACTTGTTGTGTATGCTTCAATATAGCGCTCAACGATGGCTGTTCCGGTAACTGTACCACTTGCGATCAATGATCCGTTACCTGAACTGTTTGATTGCACAATCAGGGCATTAGCATCACCAAGAACAGCAGCCCCTGTAATATAAATATTAGCTCCTGCATCTACTTGTACCTTTCCACTTGTTATTGTGAGATTAGTTAGACTAAAATCACAATCGGGATCGAAGTGCAATGTATTGTTACTCCCAACTTTCGATTCGATTTTGTAAATTGGCATATCACAATCGATATAAAGATCGGTGAGGCTGGAGCCATTTTCAAATATGATTGATCCTCCGTTGAAGTTAGATGTTCCGGGAGAATAATTTATTTCTTCTTTAGTTGTTGAATTTCCATTCTTTATAATTATTTGAACTGATGAACCTTCACTTACTGAGAATGTACATGCTCCGGTTACAGAAAAGTTATTTATTGTTGAAGCGGTAAGCACTTCTAAAGTGCTGATATTCATGATTCCTGAACCAGATAGATTTGAAACTGCACCGGTCAGGTTTTGCTTAAAAGACCCTGCTACATTTATTGTTCCTCCGCTAAAATTAAATGTACCACCTGGTATAAGAAGCTTGTCAGACTTCGAATCACCGACATTCAGAGTCCCTGCCTCAACTGTTAATGTTCCGTAAGTTGTTAATGATTGACTGGTTGTTAGTGAAGCTCCTGATTGAAGAGTTACAGTAGCGTTAGAATTAATTGTAAGTTCCTTACAGGCTTCAGTTGAGCTTACTGTTACATTGTCAGAGGCTTGAATTATTGCATCTTCTGTTGTAGGTATTGTTCCTCCTAACCATGTGCTGGTATTATTCCATGAGCCACCACCGGTGCCATTGCTTGATATTTGAGCAACACTTGTTAAAGATGTAAAAGAGGCAAGTAGTATTATAGCAGGTAATTTTTTCATAATCCGTTTTTAAAGAGATTCTGATAAATCCGCAATTAGCAAAGTACGCTATTAGTTTTTGGGTTAGGTCTAATATTTTGCGCACTTTGCTTTTTCCATTAGGTACTGGAACTATTGCGTTATTAGCAGGTCAACTAATATTTTGAAATTTAACTTTTAATGATGTTCATATTAATTGTAGTAGTCGATAAATATGTTTAAGAACTTTCTGTCGATAAACATAAACACTAAAACATCACAAGTCAATAGTTAAATAGAGTAGGGGTATTCCTACCTTAATTGGTAGTAAAATCAATAGTGATAATTTTTAATGAGCTGTATTTAAGCGATTTGGAAAATACATATGTTGAAATATTTTTGAAGACATGTTTTGCGGTTTTTTCCGGAAAAAGACCAAAATGCAAAACAAATAAAAAGATTGTCCTATATTAAGATGAGCATTTTCCTGGCCTAAATGTGACGTAAAGTGAATGGTTGAAACTGAATATTGTTATGTTTAATCTTCATTTTATATCCACCTACTTTGATGGTGGTTATGTATTGTTTGTTTCACATAACGTTTGCATCGGGAGTAATGGAGTATTGGTAAAACTCCTCTAGGCATATTTTTGTTTTACTCGTTGACTCTGACTCGTCCTGAATTTAGTTTTCAACGTTATTACACATCGATCCATTTCTCCAACCTGCCTGCCGGTTTAACTGTCTCAGGCATGTCAGGCGGGCACTCCAATGCTCCATACCAATGCCAAACCATTGAAGCGCCCTGTGGGTAAATCCAAGTCCACCTTCTTAGATGGTGGATTCTTTAATTAGACGCTTTAAAAATAAATTACTACGCCACTTACTAGCTTAAACAAAACTGTTTAAAGCTTCATAAAGTCTGTGTGTAGGGAGGCCCATAACATTAAAATAAGACCCTTCTATTTTCTCAATCGCTACCAGGCCAATCCACTCTTGTATTCCATATGCACCAGCCTTGTCCCAAGGTTCAAATTTGTTGATATAGTATTTAATCTCTTCATCGGTTAGGTTCTTAAAATACACATCTGTTTTTACGGAGAAACTATGACGTTTATCTATTGAACGTAGTGTAATACCGGTAATAACGTGATGCTTCTTACCAGATAGTTTTTTTAATGTTTTTGCTGCTTGTTCTATATTCTTCGGTTTTCCAAGTATCTGGTTTCCATAAGTTACAATAGTATCTGCAGTAATTATTATTGTATTCTTTTTTATTTCTCGTACAGAAAAGGCGGCTGCTTTCACTTCACTTATATATTGAGCAACTTTCTCCACAGGATAACCATCAGGAAAATCTTCAACAACATCTTTTGTCTGTACCTTAAACTTAATTCCTAACTCTTCCAGCAGTTGTTTTCTTCTTGGTGAAGCGGACGCGAGAATGATTTCATATGATGCTAATTTTTTATGTAACATAATTTTAGTTGGTAATTTAATTTTATTATGGTTGTCATATTCTCTTCTTAATTCAAATTATGCAGATTTATTATTCAAAGTAAAAAAGGATCATAGTTAGTATTCCGTAAATCATGAGAATTTTTATCAATCGAGATATACTGCTGTAGTTAAGTTTTGACGATGAACTATGCAAACGGGTAATTATTACAATAAATAGTATGTCGATCACAAGGAAAGCATATAATAATAAATAAGTACCTGCATTGAGAAAACTATATTGAACGTAAAACGTGGCAAGTAACGATGTATATGCAACTACCAAGGCAAAGTATCTGGAGGCACTTATCCCATATTTTACTGTAAATGTGATACATCCAAATCTGTTGTCGCCTTTGTAGTCTTCAATATCCTTAATCACTTCACGTAGCAAACTAGTCATAAAAGCAAATCCCATATAAATTAAAACTATTCTTGTGATGGATGGAAAACTGGACTGAACATTAACGAATACTTCTGCATTGTTACTTAGAGCGTAAAATTCAAACAACCAAACTAAACCAAAAGATAATGAACTGAGGAACGCAATTACAATATTACCTACAATTGGCTGACATTGGTATTTTTGAGAATAAAACCAAAGTAATCCGGCACTTAAAACAAATATCAAACTAAAATTTATCTGATTTACTAAATACGAAACAAATACTCCTACTAGCACTCCAGTAATTGTAGTGATCAAATAAAGATTATTTGCAAACTCAATTGAAAAAGTATTCTCAATCGAATTCTTGCCAGGTTTGTTAACTGAGTCGGTGTTTATATCAGATATATCATTTGTTATATATCCTCCAATTGCAATAAGCACTGTTGCAAGCATCAGTAACAGGAATTCAACAAAACTTAATCCACCCGAAAAGATTGTAATGTTTAGTCCGGTACTTATTACAAAAAAAAGAATGATACTCATGCTGGCAATTATTATTACAAGATTAGACCAGCGGATTAATTTTAAAAATGAGATCATATTCTAATATAATTTTTCAACAAAGCTAATATCTTATTTTTAATCATAGAACAAAATTATTACTGTTTGTAAACATAATACCTCTAAAATCTTCTCTTGTTTAACCCTATTTGATAAGGTAGACCAATGTCAATTACTTAAGAAATCAAATTCAACAAAGTACATCTTTGTGAGCCTGCCTGCCGGCGAGGCAGGGAAGCATGACGAAGCCTGCCTGGCTGGTCAGGCAGGCAATCTCCTAGTTGTAGTTTAATAGAGATTGCGTCGCTTTGCTCGCAAAGACGAATAAACCCATAACTAATTGGCATTGGCCGGAAGGCAGGGAACACCGATATTTGATTTTAAAAGTATAAATCAGACACAACACAAATCATAAATCTTCAATTGTTAATCCGCGCCAAAAGGCAGTCATTCTAATTTTTAGATCAGTTAAGATTTACTATATTTGGCCCAACAAATAAATGAAATATTGAAAAAAATAATTGTACTTGGAGCTGGATTGGTAGGAAAGCCAATTGCTCTGGATTTGGCATCAACATCAGATTTTAAGGTAACTGTGGCTGATTTAAGTCAAACAAAACTTGATGATATAATTGATGGTAGAATAAATAAAATTCAAGCCGATCTGCAAAACAAAGATGAACTAAACTCAATTATAGCACAATTCGACTTTATTGTTGTAGCTGTACCTGGCTTTATGGGATTTACTTGTCTTAAGAACTGCATCAATGCTGGAAAAGATATTGTAGATATAGCCTTCTATCCTGAGGATGTTTTTGATTTATCCAAGTTAGCTGAACAAAAAGGTGTAAGGGTTATTAGTGATATGGGCGTTGCACCTGGAATGAGTAATTTGCTTGTTGGTTATGCAGCCTCAAAACTTGATAAGGTTCTAAATGCTGATATTTATGTAGGTGGCCTTCCAAAAATACGAACAAAACCTTGGGAATATAAAGCTGTTTTTTCACCTTCTGATGTAATTGAGGAATATACCCGTCCCGCTCGAATTGTTAGAAATGGAGAAATTGTAACTGTACCACCTCTTACAGAAATTGAGCATCTGGAGTTTGATGCTGTTGGTACATTGGAAGCTTTTAACAGTGATGGTTTACGCTCTTTATTATTCACCATAAAGGCTGATAATATGAGCGAGAAAACACTTCGGTATCCAGGATACGCTGACAAAATTAAACTTCTCAGTGATAATGGTTTCTTTAGTCCTGACAAGATTGAAGTTGGAGAAGACCTTGTCTCCCCACTTGAATTAACTTCAAAGCTTCTCTTCCATAAGTGGAAACTTGAAGAGAATGAAGTAGATATAACAGTTATGAGGATTATTGTTGAAGGACTCAAATCAGGAAAAAAAGTTCGTTATTCCTATGAGCTTTACGATGAGTTTTGTAAAGAAACAGGTGTGCATTCAATGGCAAGGACAACCGGCTATACTGCTTCAACAGCAATAAGACTATTAGCCCGGGATAAATATATTCAGAAAGGAATAAGCGTTGGAGAAATGATGGGTAATGATGAAGCTGTTGTTAATTTTATGCTGGACGGGCTTAAAGAGCGTGGTATTAATTATGAAAGTAAAATAGAATATTTGTAAACGAAAACGGTATCGTTAAAAGTTAATAGTTATAAGTTTAGAGTTAAGAGTTAAGAGTTATACGTTAAAAGTAAGATCCAATAACATAACCAATAACATATAACCAATAACATATAACCAATAACATATAACCAATAACATATAACCAATAACGCTTAACTAATAATCAACAACGAAATCACTAAATGGCAGATAAAGTAAAAAAATTTGGTGCTTTTGCAGGCGTATTTACCCCTTCAATATTAACCATTTTGGGGGTAATCTTGTATCTCCGGCTTGGTTGGGTTACAGGTGTAGCCGGATTATGGGGCGTTATATCTATCATTATACTGGCTCACATAATTTCAGCTACTACCGGATTAAGTATTTCATCAATTGCCACCGATAAAAAAATTAAGGCAGGCGGAATCTACTATCTTCTTTCAAGGTCGCTTGGATTGCCAATGGGTGGAGCAATAGGCATCACATTGTTTATTGGTACAGCATTAAGTATAGCTCTTTATATCGTAGGGTTTACTGATGCTTTCCTGTCGTTGAAGTACATTTCTCACTTGTTTAATATTACAGAAGTTAGCCTTTATCATGTTAGGATAACGGGGTCGGCTGTGTTGGTAATACTTGTTTTGATAGCACTCATAAGTACTAATGCTGCTATAAAAACTCAATTTATAATACTTGGGACGATATTTCTTTCTATCGTATCAATTGTAATTGGAATACTATTCTTTAGTAACAATCCTAATGCTGCAGAATCATTAATTGCAACACCAACCAGAGAATTTTCATTTGTTGAGATCTTCGCCATATTCTTTCCTGCTGTTACCGGTTTTACTGCCGGAGTAGCTATGTCGGGTGATTTAAAGAATCCCAAAAAAGATATTCCTAAGGGAACCTTACTGGCCATATTAACAGGGTTGTTTGTATATACAGGAATGGCCTTATTATTTCATTTTTTCGTTGATCATGAATTGTTAATTGGTGATTATAACTTTCTGGTAGTAGTTGCCTGGTTACCGTTTCTTGTTATTGCCGGAATTTGGGGAGCAACACTATCATCTGCACTTGGTGGAATACTTGGTGGACCACGTATAATTCAGGCAGTTGCAAAAGATAAAATCATACCTAGTATATTTAGCAAAGGACATGGGCCAAATAAGGAGCCCAGAAATGCCCTCTTTCTTACTTTTATATTAGCAGAATTAGGTATTCTAATAGGTGATCTAAACATAATTGCGGGTGTAGTTTCTATGTTTTATTTAACAGCATATGGTTTTATAAATATCGCTTTTGCACTTGAAAAATGGGCAAGCACGGATTTCAGACCTTCATTCCGAATCCCTATTTGGGTTGGAGTATTAGGATTTCTTGCTACTTTCTTTGTTATGGTTCAGCTGGATGTAATTTCTATGCTCGGTGCAATGATTGTTCTCGTTATGATCTATTATCTTATACAAAAGAAGCAACTACGTTTGGCAATGGGAGATGTGTGGCAGAGCGTAAGAGCATCGATATTACGTAAAATTTTAACAAGGCTGGACAAAGAGCAACTTCTTGAACGCAACTGGAGGGCTAACATATTATTGTTTAGCGGTGGAACCAGCTTTCGTCCTCATTTGATAGAATTTGCTAAATATCTGGTTGGTGAGCACGGCATGATATCAAACTTCGATCTGATATTAAATCCTACATCTAAAGTATTATTCCCAAAACATAAACAGGCAATTCCTGAAGATGAGGCAAGTGGAGATGAAGGTGTATTTTCAAGACGACAGGAGTGTAGCAATATTTATGATGGAATGAAAAGTATAGCTGCTACTTATGGATTTTCGGGAGTAGAACCTAATACTGTATTGCTTGGTTGGGCTCGTAAAACAGATGATCCAATTGGATTTGCCCAGTTGCTAAAATATCTTACTGAATTAGATTTGAATATCGTATTGTTAGATTATGAAACGATTGAAGGGTTTGGAAGGTTTAAGCAAATTGATATTTGGTGGCGCGGTGGCTCCAATAACGGAAATCTTGTTCTTTCACTAATTAAATTTATGCGACTATCCTATAATTGGAGGAATGTAGTGGTTAGATTGATGATAATAAATAATGATAAAAAGAAAGATGAAATTATTGTTCGTGATGCAAAGAGGGTATTGAATTATATGCGCATGAGTGCTGAGATCAAAATTATCACTAACGAAAAAAATGATGCTGTCAATCAAATTATAAAATATGAATCAGCAAATGCTGACCTTATTTTCATGGGAATGGCTGATGTGCAGGATGGTCACGAAATGGAATTCATTGAAAGAGCTGATTACCTTTATGCCGACCTCGGTACAATAGCTCTTGTAAAAGCATCCTCATTTTTTAAGGAGCTCAAAATTGGGGTGTAGATCCGATAAATAAGGTTAATTATAAAGAAATACACTCAATAACTAATTCCCTTAACAATAGCTGTTTGCATTAAAAAAGATTTGTAATTTTAATTATTTATTACTAGATTTGCTCATGCATTGCAATTAAAACCCATTATTAGCATAAAGCAAATAGTGAAGTGAAATTTGTTCATTGTCCAAAAATGTTTCATTATGAATCCTGCTAAAAAAACAATAAACCCAACACTCCGCCAAAAGGCTGAGGAGTTGCTGAAAAAAAAATAGCGAAAAACTGATGTACAACTTTCTGAAACCGAATTACTCAAACTCATTCACGAGCTTGAGGTATATCAAATAGAGCTGGAATTGCAGAACGAAGAACTATCACTAGCAAAATCTACCCTGCAGAAATCATCTGAAAAATATACGGAGTTATATGATTTTGCCCCATCGGGCTACTTAACGCTATCGAAGTTTGGCGACATTATTAAGTTAAATCTCACAAGCGCACTTATGCTTGGTAAGGAAAGATCAAAACTAATAAATAGCAGGTTCAGCCTTTTTGTTTCAACAGATACACAATCGAATTTCGATCTTTTTCTTGATAGTATATTTGAAAGTAAAATTCAAAAAACCTATGAAGTGACTCTGATAAAGGATGGTGACATCCCTTCACATGTTTTGCTTACCGGCATCCTTGCAAAAAATAAAGAACTGTGTAATATCACGATGGTTGACATTACCGAGCGCAAGCGGGCGGATGTAGAACTTTATAAAAGCGAAGAACGTTACCGTTTGATTTATGAGAATACCACAATGGGACTTTATCGAACAACACCGGACGGTAGGATTCTGATGGCAAATCCTACTTTGGTAAAAATACTAAAGTTTGGTTCTTTCGAAGAACTTGCTTCCAGAAATTTAGAAAAAGAAGGATTTAAACAGTCGAATGATCGCAAACAATTTATTGAACGGATAGAAAAAGAAGGGAGCATTATTGGTTTTGAATCTATCTGGACATGTAAAGACGGATCTATAATCTATGTTCGTGAAAGTGCAAAGGCAATTCGTGATGCTAATGGTAAAACCCTCTATTTTGATGGAACTGTGGAAAACATCACAGAGCGCAAACAAGCTGAAGAAAAGTTGCTCTTTATCAGTAAGGCAATTGAAGCTTCAAGTAATGCCATTGGTATTTCGGATGCAACCGGACGCCATTTTTATCAGAATAAAGCTTTATCCGATTTATTTGAATACGAAACTGCCGAAGAATTGCAGGCAGCAGGAGGCGGGGCGGCAGTAGTTAATGATCCGGAAGTGGCTAAAGAAATGTTTAATAATATTATGAGTGGCAATTCATGGGAAGGTGAGCTGGAAGTGAAAACCAAAAGCGGACATGTTTTTCATGCTCATGAACTTGCTGATGCAATAAAAGACGCTGATGGAAAAATAATTGGACTTATAGGAGTTATCACCGACATCACTCAACGCAAACTGGCTGAAGAGGCTTTAAAAGAAAGCGAATCTAACTTGCGTAAACTCAATGCTACCAAAGACAAATTTTTCAATATCATTGCTCACGACCTTAAAAGCCCATTCAATTCAATTGTTGGTTTTAGCCAACTGTTGAAGGAAAGAGTAATAGAAAATGATTATGATGCAATTGAGAAATATGCCGGAATTATTGAGAAGTCATCCTATCGTGCCATGGATTTGTTGATTAACCTTATGGAATGGTCGCGTTTACAAACCGACAGGATTGAATTTGCTCCTTCCTATTTTGAAATGGTTGAACTGATCGATGAAGCTGTAATGTTATTAAAAGGCACTGCCAAGCAAAAATCAATTTATATTTCGAAGACAATGCCTTCGAATATTGCTGTATATGCCGATAAAGATATGCTAAGCGCCGTGTTAAGAAACCTGATTTCAAATGCCATAAAATTTGTTAATCCCCATGGGGAAATTAATATTTCGGCTGAAAAGAAACAAGAAATGTATACCATCTCGATAAGTGATAATGGAATTGGAATACCAAAAGACAGGATTGACAAGCTGTTCCAAATCGACGAAAATATTTCAACACCAGGCACCCAAAACGAAAAGGGAACAGGATTAGGTTTGATTCTCTGTAATGAATTTATAAAAAAAAATAAGGGTAATATTTGGGCGGAAAGCGAAGAAGGAAAGGGGAGTACCTTTTACTTTACAGTTAAGGCTAACAAGTAAAAAAAAGGAAATCAGTAATGAAAAAAGGAAAAAAATCTGAATCCGAAATTCTGCGCCAAAAGGCTGAGGAGTTGCTGAAAAAAAAACAGCGAAAAACTGATGTACAACTTTCTGAAACCCAAACACTCAAACTTATTCACGAGCTTGAGGTATGCCAAATTGAGCTGGAATTGCAGAATGAAGAACTAACACTGGCAAAATCTAATCTACAGAAATCATCTGAAAAATATACGGAGTTATATGATTTTGCTCCTTCGGGCTATTTTACACTTTCAAAAGAAGGCAAAATTATTGAACTTAATCTTATGGCATCCCGGTTGCTTGGAAAAGATCACTCATCTTTAGTTGGCAATATGTTTCAATTTTTTGTTTCTGAGAGTACAAAACCAGTGTTTAATGAATTTCTTACTAAGGTTTTTAGCAGTAAACAAAAGGAATCATGTGAAATTATTCTAACTATCCCTAATAAATCTCCTGTATATGTTTATATGTCAGGTATAATCAACAAAAGTGAAAATCATTGTTTTATCACCTCTTTTGAAATCTCCCACCGCAAGCATTTGGAAAAAGATATCAAGATAAACGAAGAAAAATACAGATCAATATTTGAGGATGCAGGTGATGGAATCTTATATCTAAGCAAGAACTTGACGGTATTGGAAGTCAACCCTGCATTTTCACAAATCACAAGCATACTAGAAGAAGATGTTATTGGTAAATCAGGCTTTAATCTTGCTAAAAAGTATGTTGATTTAGGACAATTACCCCGATTGCTTAAAATTTTAAAAGATATCGTCAGTAATAAACCAATAGTACCCTATGAGCTGTATTATCAGGATAAAGTTATTGAAATAAGGTCTTCGAAACAAGCAAATGGAAATCATATAACGATATTAAGGGATGTAACGGCTCAAAAACAAGTGATAGAACATTTGCTCGAAAATCAAGTCTATAGCCAAAGTTTATTTGATACCCTGCCCCTTGGTCTTGCACTTACTACAATGGATGGAACCATTGTTGACATAAACCCTGCCTATGCTAAAATAATTGGGAGAACTATCGAAGGATGCAAGAAACTTACTTATTGGGATATCACACCAAAGAAATATAATAAGAAAGAGCAACAACAGCTGGAGAGTTTAAATAAAACCGGCAAATACGGGCCGTATGAGAAAGAATATATCCACAAAGACGGACATTTGGTACCGGTAAGTTTGCAGGGAAAAATTATTGAACGAGATGGAACAAAATACATCTGGTCGAGTGCAGAAGATATTACAAAGCGTAAGAGAATCGAAAATGATTTCAGGCAGAAGGCCGAATTAGATATGGCTTTAGCACAATTATATCTCCCCCTAATATCGCCAATCTCAAACATTAGTGATATTGCATTAATCATAAAAACCTATGCACAACAACTAACCAAAAGTAGGCATTGTTACGTGGCTACTATCGATCCTCTTAATGGCGACCTGCTAGCTCATACATTAATCGAAATGATGAAGGACGGACAATGTGCCGTCATTCGGGAAGAAAAAAAAGGTATGTCTTTTTCGAAGGGAAAAGATGGCAGTTATGGCAGGTTATGGGGGCATTCACTGAATACAAAGAAAGCTTTTTATACCAATGATGTGAAAAATCATCACGCTTCCAAAGGAATTCCTGAAGGACATATTAATATCGAGAAGTTTCTAAGTGTTCCGGTAATCCTCGATCAGGAATTAGTTGGACAGATTGGACTGGCAAATCCCAAGAAGGATTACACTGAGAAGGATATAATAGTAATTACCAGGCTGGCAGAGTTTTTCGCTATGGCAATTCGAAAACAGCAATTTTTGGATGACTTAAAAGCCCGGTCAAAAGAACTTGAGCTGTTCAATAGTGCTATGCTCGACAGAGAGATGCGTATTATTGAACTGAAAGAGGAAGTCAACAATCTTTGTAAAGAATTGAACAAACCGATTAGGTTTCCAGCTATTTGGGACCAAAAAGACGATTGACCCTAATATTTTTCATGGATTAAGAATACTATGATAGAAAGAAAAATTTTCCGCAAGAAATTATTGAAAAGAAACAGGATAGGTACTAAATTGCTTATAGGATTTCTGGGTATTTCAGTTATTCCTGTTATTATACTAAGCTATTTATCAAGTTCTTTTATAAATAATACACTTTCAGATAATTTAATACAGAATTTTTCATTGATTGCTGAAATCAAGAATGATCAGATTTCAAATTATTTCTCAGTGCAGAAAAAGGATATTCATGTTATATCCCACTCACCGTTATTTATTGAAGCACTTTATAAATTTGAAAAGGCAATAAATGAGCACGGAAAGGATTCAGAAGAATACAGTGATGTGGAAAAAGAATACTTTGAATATTTAAAGTTTTATGCCGATGAATTTGATTATTATGATTTGTTTCTAATTAACAAACATGGTGATATCGTTTTTACAATTGCAAAAGAGGATGATTTTAATACAAACCTGATAACCGGTGATTATAAGGATACAGAATTAGCTCACGTATTCAAAAAAGCACTAGATAATGATGATATCTTTTTATCAGTATATAGGCACTATCCACCTTCCGATCAACCGGCTTCTTTTCTTGCCGCCCCGATATTTAAAAAACAAATATTATTAGGTTGCGTTGCAGCCCAATTAAAGGTTGAAAATATTTTCAGGTTAATGCAGGATTATTCGAAACTTGGAGAAACCGGAGAAGTTTTGATAGGGCAAAAGATGAACGATACAGCAGTTTTCATAAACCCATTACGATTTGACCGGGATGCTGCATTTAATCGAAAAGTACAGTTTGGCGCTGATTTGGCATTACCTATACAAGAAGCTGTTCAGGGAAAAAATGGTTCAGGAATTTCTGTTGATTATAGGGGTGTTCCAATTATCGCTGTTTGGAAATATATGCCTGGGCCTAAATGGGGTATTGTTGTTAAAGCTGACAAAGATGACATATTACATTCAGTAAGTAAACTGAGAAATCGCTTTTTTATTATAGGACTAATCATTATTCTTTTTGCGATAAGCATTGCAATTTACATGTCCTATTCCATTTCAGAACCGATTAGAAAACTAGAGGAGGGGATCCAAATAGTGCACGAAGGGAATTTAGGATTTAAAGTGGGTAATAATAATCCTGATGAAATTGGAAGATTATCAAGGTCGTTTGATGAAATGACGACTAACCTTGAGGCAATAACTGCGTCCCGGGATGAGCTAAATCTGGAAATTCAGCAGCGTAAACAAGCTCAAAAAGAGATAAGGCTACTTTCAAAAGCCCTTGAAGAAAATCCTACAACTATTATTATAACCGACAAGAATGGCGTAATAACATATGTAAACCAGAAATTTATTACAGAAACCGGGTTTAAAATTGAAGAAACTATCGGTCAAAATCCAAGAATATTGAAAAGTGGAGTTCATCCACCATCAATATATGAAAAACTGTGGTCTGATATCTTATCAGGAAAGGAATGGAAAGGAGAGCTTCAAAATAAAAAAAAGAATGGAGAACTGATATGGCAATCGGTTTCAATTTCACCAATTTTAGATGACTCTGGAGATATCACACATTTCGTATCAAACCAAACTGATATTACGGAACGAAAAAAGTTGGTTGCCCGTTTAAAAAACCAGACTGTTATCCTGGAGAAATCTAAAAGAGCCGCATTAAACATAATGCAGGATGCTCAGGAGGAACGCAAAAAGACTGAAGTTGCCTTAATAAAATTGAAAGAATCTCAGGAGGAAATTAAGAAATTATCACAAGCCATCGAACAAAGCCCGGTAACAGTCGCAATAACAGATATCAATGGTAAAATAGAATATGTTAACCAATCCTATTCAAACGCTACAGGGTATACTGCCGAAGAGCTGATCGGGAAAAATCCAAGAATTTTCAAATCCGGAAAACATCCTGAGTCATTTTATAAGGACATTTGGGAAACGATTCTTTCAGGTAAGACATGGTACGGGGAGTTAATTAACAAAACAAAAAATGATAAACTTATATGGGAATCAGCCACCATTTCACCATTAAAGAATGATAAAGGTGTAATCACCAATTTCATGGCCATTAAGGAGCATATCACTGAACGGAAAGAAGCGGAGGAAGCAGTAAAAAATAGCGAAGCTTCCATGCAGCAGGCTCAGCAAATTGCCAAAATGGGTAGCTGGGAATTTGATATTGTTAATAACAAATCCACTTGGTCAGAAAACTTATATATTATTTATGGACTGATTCCATACTCTATTGAACCTTCAAATGAATATTTCAGAAGCAACGTTCATCCGGAAGATTTGCATCTTGTGGATGAGGGAAAGGAACGTATGATCAAAAATCAGGAACCGATAGAAATAGAAATACGTTACATTAATCCAAATGGTAATACCAAATGGATTCAAAACAAGGTTGTACCTTACTTTATCAACAATGAAATTACTTTATTTAAAGGCGTAAATATTGATATTACAGAGCGTAAGATAGCGGAGGAAGCACTACGCAAAAGTGAAAACCAAATACGGCTTTTGTTAAATAGTACAGCTGAGGGTATTTATGGAATTGATCTTGATGGCAACTGCACTTTTGTCAATGATTCCTGCCTACGGATCCTTGGATATGAGAAGTCTGAAGACCTGATCGGAGTGAATATGCATTATCAGATACACTCAAAATATGAGGATGGAACGCCCTACCCAGATATGGAATGTAAAATTTATAAGGCTTATCGATTAGGTGAAGACATTCATGTTGACGATGAGGTTTTTTGGAAGGCAGATGGCACAAGTTTCGCTGCTGAATATAGGTCATTCCCACAAAAACGCAATGATGAAATAATTGGAGCCGTTGTTACCTTCTACGATATTACAGAAAGGAGAATCATTGATGAACAACTAAAAAAAGCCAAAGAAACTGCTGAGGATGCCACCAAAGCCAAGAGTGCTTTTTTGGCAAATATGAGCCATGAGATTCGAACTCCAATGAACTCAATATTAGGATATTCGGAAATCCTGTCGCGATTGATCAAGGACAAAGTGCAAAAAGATTATATTGATTCAATCCAGTCGGGTGGCCATACCTTACTTGGTATTATCAACGACATTCTGGATATTTCGAAGATTGATTCAGGAAAACTCGATCTTAAGTTAGAACCAGTGGATATTAGGATGTTAGTTTATGAGATAACGAATGTTTTCAGAGGAAAAGTAGAAGACAAGGGCTTAATATTAATAACTGAGATTCCGGATAATGTCCCCAATGCTTTATTGCTCGATGAATTAAGGATAAAGCAAGTATTAATTAACCTGATAAACAATGCTATTAAATTTACTAAAAAAGGCTTTGTGCTCTTGTCGATATTACCTGAAAATATAGTAAATGGAACAGTTGATATTTTGATCAGCGTAGAAGATAGTGGTATCGGGATTGATAAAAAACATCAAAAAATAATATTTGAGTCATTTGTTCAAAAAGAAGGGCAGGACAACCGCAAATATGGCGGTACAGGTTTGGGACTTACTATTACAAAACAACTCGTCGAACTTATGAATGGGAAGATTTCGCTTAAAAGTAAACCCAAGAACGGGAGTCAATTCATTGTTCGCTTAAACAGTGTTAAGGTATTAAAAGATGACATGATAACTGATCGAAACATACAAGCCGATTTCGACTCCGTAAAATTCAAAAAAGCATTGATAATGAATATTGATGATGTAGAGGCTAACATTACTGTAATGGAAGGGTTAATGGATGTCTTTGATTTTGAATTTTTAAGTGTAAATAGTGGCGTTGAAGCAATTAAAGTATTGGAAAAAACTATACCAGATATAATTTTCACCGATCTGATAATGCCGGAAATGAGTGGCTATGATTTTCTAAAAAAAATCAGAGAAAATCCTGATTTGAATAAGATACCTGTAATTGCAGTTACAGCTTCAATAACTGAAAACCAAAACGTAAGTGATTTAGGATTCGACGGCTATCTGCTAAAACCGGTAACCCCGTATTATTTATTAAAATATTTGAAACAGCATTTAGCTTATACAATTATTGAAAAACAAGCCGAGAAGGAAATAGTATATTCACCTAAAAACTTAAAAGCCATAAAACAAGCATTGCTGGAAATAAATCAGGTAGTTACTCCATTGTTAAATGAACTTCAAAAAATAAGACCTAAGAAAAAGGTTGAAAAACTAGCAAAATTAATTTCCGATATAGGGAAAAAATACAAGATAACACCTTTAGAAAAACATGGCAGGGAACTACTGATGGCCACTGAATCATTCAATATTGAAAATGAAAAGAACCTGATAAATAAGTTACCCAGGGTTATTGATAGCTTAAAGGAATTAATCGATAAAAAAAATAGATCAACTAGTTAGTACATAGGACAAAACTTAATTTTATGAAAAAAGCAGACTCAAAGATTCTGATCGTTGATGATAACGCGAAGAACATTCAGCTACTTGCACAGCTTCTAAGCAATGGTGGTTATAATTTAGAAGCAGCCATGTCGGGAGCAGAAGCCCTTGAATGGGTTGAAGAGTATGAATTTGACCTCATCCTTCTCGATATTATGATGCCCGGAATGGATGGGTTTGAAGTATGTGACAAGATAAAGTTGAATAAAAAGAACAAAGATTTACCCATTATTTTTCTTACAGCCAAAACTGATGTAGAAAGCATTACTCTAGCCTTTTCGAAAGGAGGATATGACTACTTAACCAAGCCTTTTAATGCCGAAGAATTACTCGCCAGGGTTCATACCCAAATTGAACTTAAAAAAAGCAAAGATCAGTTAAAAGAGGTAAACCATTGGCTTGAAGAAAAGGTTGCTGAGAGAACAAAAGAATTGAAAGAATCGAATGAAGAACTGGCTATAGCGAAAATAGAACTCGAAGTATTAGATAATGCCAAAACGGAGTTTCTTAAAATCCTGAGTCATGAAATACGAACACCACTAAATGGAATAATGGGCGGTTTAGAATTGTTAAAAGACACGGAACTACCGGAAGAAACCGCAGATTTCATTACTATACTTGACGAATCAGTTAAACGATTGGAGTCTTTCTCGCTTGCAGCTTTGGATATTTCACAAATTCGTGCAAGTGGTTCTGAAATACTTACGATGGAAAATCTTAAGGTTAACCAATTATTGAATAGTTGTATCGAAGACCAATTATCAGCTATCAATCAAAAAAATCTCAACATTGATTTGTCCGAATTACCGGACGACATTTATATTACCGGCGACCAGAATTTCACAGGCAAATGTTTTACCAACATTATTACAAATGCAATTAATTTTTCACCTGATAATGGTACAATTACAATTAAAGCATTTGAAAAAGATGATAGCATTGATATTATCATTAAGGATCAGGGCCCGGGATTTCCGGCACATATATTAAGAACACGATTTCAGCCTTTTGCAGTTGGTAAGGAGCATCTTGATGAGATAAAAGGATTGGGATTAAATCTTGCGAAACTTATAATGGATGCACATGTTGGAGAAATCAGTTTGTCCAACGGGTCAGATGGAGGAGCGGTTGTAAGTCTTAAGTTTAAGAAAGAATGTTAGTAATAATACTTTAACAATACTGTTCAAGTTTGCAATTTGAAATAATACTGGTTCAGGTTTGCAATTTGAAATAATACTGGTTCAAGTTTGCAACTTGAAATAATACTGGTTCAAGTTTGCAACTTGAACCTTAAAACAAACTTAAACTTATCAATAAATTTACATCACAATCCTCATGTCAATTAAACCCACCCAGCCTTCCTTGTACTTATTCTAAATACGAGCATATCATAAAATAACCCACGGGAAATCCTTAATTTTGTGAGCTGAAATAAAAGTACATGATAACTAAAGAATTAACACATCCAAACAGCATTGTAGTTGTTGGTGGATCGGAAGATATACACAAACCCGGTGGTAGCATTCTCAGAAACCTGCTGGATGGAGAATTTGACGGAAAACTATACGTTCTAAATCCTAAAGCTGATACTGTACAAGGAATTATTAGTTACCGTTCACCTGAGCAGTTGCCTGATGTTGATCTTGCCATTATTGCTATTGCAGCAGTACATACACCCAAGATTGTAGAGTATTTATCTCAGGAAAAGAATACGAAGGCATTTATAATACTTTCGGCAGGATATAGCGAAGAAGGACCTGAAGGAAAAGTATTAGAGGATAAGATAGTTGAACTGGTAAATAATGTAGGTGGTTCATTAATAGGACCAAATTGTACGGGAATTCTAACCCCTTTTCACCATAGTATTTTTACAAAGCCAATCCCCGTATTAAACCCTAAAGGGTGTGATTTCATTTCCGGTTCAGGAGCCACTGCCTGCTTTATTATGGAGGCAGGAATAAGTAAGGGCTTGCAATTTTCACATGTTTACTCTGTTGGAAATTCCGCTCAGCTTGGCGTAGAAGAAATTCTCCAGCATATGGACGAGAATTTTATTCCTGAATCTGATTCTTTAGTGAAGATCCTATATCTCGAAAATATCGATAAGCCTCAATTGTTACTGAAGCATGCTACTTCACTTATCACGAAAGGATGTAGGATAGCAGCTATTAAGGCAGGTGCTTCAGAAGCAGGTAGCAGGGCAGCCTCATCGCATACAGGCGCTCTGGCTAGTTCCGATGTAGCTGTAGATGCCTTGTTTAGAAAAGCCGGTATTGTAAGATGTTACGGCCGTGAAGAGCTTGTTACAGTGGCATCTGTATTTATGTATCCTGAATTTAGCGGTAAAAATATTGCTATTATTACACATGCAGGCGGACCGGCTGTTATGCTTACGGATACCTTATCCAATGGTGGCTTAAAGGTGCCTCATATTGAAGGGGAACAAGCAGATAAACTAAAAGCTCAACTTTTCCCGGGTTCATCAGTTTCAAATCCAATTGATTTTCTGGCTACTGGTACTTGCGAACAATTAGGTATTATTATCGATTATGTTGATGATAAGTTCGATGATATTGATGCAATGGTAGTGATATTCGGCACACCGGGCTTATCTGAAATATATGATGTTTATGAGCTGTTGGCTGAAAAGATAGCTAGTTCCAAAAAACCAATTTATCCGGTAATGCCATCTGTATTAACAACCAAAAATGAAATTAATGTATTTGTTGAAGGAGGTGGTGTTTATTTTCCGGATGAAGTAATTCTTGGTAAAGCGTTGGTTAGTATAGCTAATACTCCGAACCCATCCTTAATCTCAACTAATGATATTGAGATAGATAAGCTAAAAATCAGGTCGATTATCGATGCTTCCTCAGATGGATATTTGTCACCTGAAGCCGTTCAGGAACTGCTTGACTCTGCAGGTATCAGACGCGCAAATGAAGTAATCTTATCTTCAATTAATGACATTGATAATGCTGTTAAAAAAGTTGGCTTTCCTCTGGTTATGAAAGTTGTTGGTCCGGTTCATAAATCCGATGTAGGAGGCGTTTCACTTAATATCAGTGATTTGACTACTGCCACAAGTGAAATGAAACGAATGATGAGTATTGATGGTGCTAAGAGTGTCTTATTACAACCAATGTTATCAGGAACAGAGTTGTTTGCCGGCGTTAAAAAGGAAGATAAATTCGGACACTTGTTAATGTTTGGAATGGGTGGTATATTTATCGAAGTCTTCAAAGATGTTCGAGCAATACTAGCACCTGCTGATAAAAATGAGATATTAACTGAGATAAAGAAGCTTAAAAGTTATCCCATTATTCAGGGAGTGAGAGGAAAGGATCCTATAGATGAAGACAAATTGGTAGACATAATCGTACGTCTATCTGCACTTATAAAAATAGCACCTGAGATAATCGAAATGGACCTGAATCCGTTGCTTGGTAGTAAAAACAATGTGATTGCTGTTGATGCAAGGGTGCGCATTGAAAAAAGTTAGAAACTTGCTGACTATTAATGTTTAAGGAAGTATGATTAAGAAAAATGATATAATATTTTTAATTGGAGTTATACTTCTGTTCCTGCCATTTTTTATCAGTAAAGAAATTTATGATTACTATTTTCAGTTTAACAAAGAACATGGTTTAATTACGGCCTTTGTGAAGTTTGCTATTCTTGCAACAATTGGCGACGTGATAGGTTTAAGAATAAAAACAGGCAGCTACTTTAAAAATGGATATGGCATACTGCCCAGAATGATAGTATGGGGAATACTAGGTGTTACGATCAAAATAGCATTTATAGTATTTGCCTCAGGAACTCCTGTTTTTCTCGAATCTATTGGGTTAGAAAATGCACAACTGGTTATGAAGGGTGCCTTTACACCAGAAAAGTTATTGGTGGCTTTCTGCATCAGTGTTGCTTTAAATTTGATTTATGCACCTGTTATGATGACGCTGCATACAATCACTGATATGCATATCATCTCTAATAGAGGAACGCTAAAGGGTTTTTTCACACCAATTAAGTTTAGAAAATTGTTTGTAAGTTTGAACTGGGATGTGCAATGGAATTTTGTTTTCAAAAAAACCATCCCATTATTTTGGATTCCTGCTCATACTATTACATTCTTGTTACCATCCGACTTAAGAATATTATTTGCAGCATTACTAGGTATAGCATTAGGAACCATACTTGCAATTGCAGATCTGATGGGAAGAAATGCAGAGGAGTTGAATCCGGAAGTTGGAAGCTTGAAGTAGGAAAGTGTTAGAAAATTTAAAAGTAATTTGGAATAACTTTAGATAATTGATTAAATATTGTACATATGATAACAACACCTATTAACTTTGATATAGTTACGGAGAAAATAAAATCAAGCGGATTGAAATCAGTTGGTAAGGCATCAATACGTGAAATTAAAAAGCTGGTTGATGAAATTGAAAAAGCAACTGGCGAAAAGTATATTAGAATGGAAATGGGTATCCCTGGATTGCCATCCGTTGAGGCAGGTGTACTGGGGCAGATTAAAGCACTTAAGAATGGTGTTGCGTCTATATATCCTGATATACAGGGCATTCCAGAGTTAAAAGCAGAAATATCCAAATTCGCTAAACTATTTATGAATATTGATGTTAAACCGGAAGGCTGCATTCCAACTGTAGGATCGATGCAGGGAGGGTTTGCAGCATTTTTAATGCTTAGCCGGATACATAGTGAAAAAGACACTACATTGTTTATCGACCCTGGGTTCCCTGTTCATAAAATGCAGCATCAAGTACTTGATTTAAAATTTGAAAGCTTTGATGTTTATAACTACCGTGGCGATAAATTAAGAGAAAAGTTAGAGTCTTATTTTAGTTCAGGAAAGATTCACTCAGTTCTATATTCTAATCCAAATAATCCATCCTGGATTTGCTTTACAGAAGATGAATTAAAAATTATTGGGGAATTGGCAACCAAATATAATATAGTTGTTCTTGAAGATCTGGCTTATTTTGGCATGGACTTCCGCAAGGATTTTTCTCAACCCGGTATTGGACCATACCAGCCTACAGTAGCTAATTATACTGATAGTTATGTTTTGTTTATCTCTAGTTCCAAGGTATTTAGCTATGCCGGAGAACGAATTGGCATGATGCTGATTTCCGATAGTTTATTCCAAAGTGAATTTGAGAATTTATTGAAATATTATCAGTCGTCAAAGTTTGGCTATAATATGGTTTTTGGCACACTTTACGCTTTAAGTTCGGGTACATCACATTCTGCACAGTGGGCATTATTAGCAATGCTGACAGAAGCAAACAATGGCAATTTTAATTTTGTAGAATATGTTTCAGATTATGGTGAGAAGGCAAAAATTATGAAGAAATTATTTACCAATAATGGATTCGATATTGTTTATGATACTGATATTGATGAACCTATCGCGGATGGATTTTATTTCACATTTTCATATCCCGGTATGAGTGGTGAGGAATTACTCAATGAGTTGATCTATTATGGTATTAGTGCTATTTCCTTGCTTATTACCGGTAGCGAAAGGAGTGAAGGGATAAGAGCCTGTACGTCATTGGTTCAGCACGATCAGTTTGATGCTTTGAAATCAAGGCTCAAAAGTTTTCAAAAAAATCATCCGAGATAATTTTAATTGAGATCTTAAATCGTTATTCTAGATTCTATATTCCTATTTCCTTTTTTTTGAATTTCGAATATCGAACTCTGAATGTTGAATATTGAAGTGAGTTTTAGTCCTAATTCAAAATTCTGTATTCTTTATTCAGTATTCAATATTCCTTTTTCCCTTTTTTTGAATATTGAACTGAGTTTAATACTTATTTCTTAATATTGTATCACTGCAACTGATCAATCACAAAAATGAACTTTTCCGATAGGGTAATAAATTATTATAGTAAACTAAAGATAGAAGATAGTTTACCTTCAGGAGTAGGTGTTCTAAATCCATACACAAATGATGATGTTATAGGTGTATGCAGACAGTTTTATGATAATTACTATAATGATTCTGATGGTAGAATATTGATATTAGGAATAAATCCGGGTAGATTTGGAGCTGGTATTACCGGAATACCTTTTACCGATCCTGTAACGCTTGAAAATGAGTGTGGTATTGCCAATAATTTTGATAAACGCAGTGAGTTAAGCTCTGTGTTTATTTATCGATTAATTAATACAATGGGAGGTCCTGTGCATTTTTACAAACATTTTTATATTGGAGCAGTCAGCCCTCTTGGATTTGTAGTAGATGGTAAAAATTACAATTACTATGATTCACGAGAGTTGCAGGTCGCTTTGAAACCGTTCATCGTTTCAAACCTTGTGAAACAAATAGGTTTGGGAATTAATTCACGAAAGTGTTATTGTTTAGGGCAAGGTAAAAATTATGAGTATCTTAAAATGTTGAATATGGAGATGAGATTGTTTGATGAGATAATACCTTTGCCACATCCCAGATGGGTGATGCAATACAGACGAAAAAACCTCGAGCAGATTATTAACAATGTTGTAGGCAAATTAATCTTGTAATTTCTCCTGTATTTTACAAGTATAATGGTAAGTTGGAATGGAATATTTATATCAATTATAAATTAGACTACTTTCATCACTTTTATAGATAAATATGCTCTGAAATACGCTTAAAAACACTATTTTCGTGCACCAATTTTATTAAAAATAAAAACTAATATGGCAAAACTCAGAGGTGCAATAGTTGTTGAGATTGAAGGTTGTAAGGGTTGTGGAGTGTGTGTTCCAGCCTGTCCAACCGATGTCATACAATTAGCAAATGAAGTGAATGGTAAAGGTTACCATTACGCATATATGGAGATTCCAGAAGCTTGTACCGGATGTACAAATTGTGCCGTGGTTTGTCCTGATGGTGTAATCACTGTTTATCGGGTAAAAGTATAATATAAGCATTCAAAAAAATATAGTATGGGTGAGTTAAGATTAATGAAGGGTAATGAAGCATTGGCTGAGGCAGCAATTCGTGCCGGATGCGATGGCTATTTTGGATACCCTATTACACCTCAGTCGGAGGTTATAGAATATCTTATGGCCGAAAAACCGATGGAGAGAACAGGAATGGTAGTGCTTCAGGCAGAAAGCGAAATTGCTTCGATTAATATGTTATATGGTGGTGGTGGAACAGGTAAAAAAGTTATGACTTCGTCATCAAGCCCTGGTATTAGTCTGATGCAGGAAGGTATTTCTTATATGGCCGGAGCTGAGATACCATGTGTTATAGCAAATGTTGTAAGAGGTGGCCCTGGATTAGGAGACATTCAACCTGCTCAATCCGATTACTTTCAGGCAGTAAAAGGTGGAGGACATGGAGATTATCGTATTCCTGTGTTAGCACCTGCTTCTGTACAGGAAATGTCAGATTTTGTGCCTTTGTCGTACGAGCTTGCTTTTAAATATCGTACACCTGTTCTAATAATTTCTGATGGATTAATAGGACAGATGATGGAAAAGGTTGAACTTTTTGAGCATATGCCAAGATTAACGGATGAAGAAATCAGAGAACGCTATCCATGGGCTACAAATGGTAAACCTGCCGGCGAGGAAAGAAGAATTTTGACATCCTTGTATCTGGATCCTCATATTCTAGAAAAACATAATTTACATCTTCAGGAGAAATACAGTAAGATTATAGCTAATGAGGTTAGATATGAGTTAATTGATTGTGAAGATGCTGAGTATATGATTGTAGCCTACGGGTCAAGTTCCCGTATTGCTCAAAAATCTATTCAACTTGCACGTAAAGAAGGTATTAAAGTTGGATTGTTACGACTGATAACATTATGGCCTTTTCCTGAAAAACCTATTGACGAACTAGTTGAAAAAGGAGTAAAAGGATTTCTTTCTGTTGAAATGAGTGCCGGACAATTAGTTGAAGATGTTAGGTTAGTTGTTAGAGAAAGAAGAAAGGTTGAACATTTTGGTCGTTATGGTGGTGTTATTCATTCACCGGAAGAGGTGTTAGAAGCTCTTAAATCAAAAATAATAGGAGGCTAAATTATGACAGGAATTTCTTTACAAGATATTATAAAACCGGAAAATCTGGTTTACGAGAAAACAAGTTTAATGACTGATAAAACTCTCAGTTATTGTCCGGGATGTGGTCATGGTACTACTCACAGATTAATGATGGAGGTTATTGGGGAACTTGGCAAAGAAAATGAAACTATTGGAGTTGCACCTGTTGGTTGTTCAGTACTGGCTTATGAGTTTATGAACGTTGATATGCAGGAAGCAGCCCATGGAAGAGCACCCGCTGTTGCAACAGCTATCAAACGACTTTGGCCAGATAAAGTTGTCTATACATATCAAGGTGATGGTGACCTGGCTGCAATTGGTACAGCAGAAACAATACATGCATGTAACAGAGGTGAGCAGTTTGTTATAGTTTTTATTAACAACGGTATTTATGGTATGACTGGCGGACAAATGGCTCCGACAACTTTACCTGGAATGAAAACATCAACATCACCATATGGCAGGGATATTAAGTCGATGGGAAACCCTCTGAAAATAACAGAGTTGGTAGCGCAATTACCAGGCACCTATTATGTTACTCGTCAGGCAGTACATACACCTGCAGCGGCTCGCAAAGCAAAACGGGCAATCAAAAAAGCTTTCCAAAATCAAATAGATGGAAAACCGGGTTTATCATTTGTTGAGGTTGTGTCTAACTGTAATTCAGGGTGGAAAATGGAACCTGTTCAGTCAAACATCTGGATGGAAGAGAATATGTTTCCATACTATGAGCTTGGCGACATAAAAGTAGATGGTAAATTGCTTGAGAAATAGTCAATAATAAAATTACAAGAAAATGACTGAAGAAATTATAATAGCGGGATTTGGCGGACAAGGTGTGCTCTCAATGGGTAAAATTCTTGCCTATTCAGGAATAATGCAAGATCAGGAAGTAAGCTGGATGCCTTCATATGGTCCTGAAATGCGCGGTGGAACTGCAAATGTTACTGTTATTGTAAGTGACGAACGAATTAGTTCTCCAACACTTACTGCTTTTGATACTGCAATTATCCTTAATCAACAATCGATGGATAAATTTGAGAGTTCTGTTAAACCTGGTGGTATATTAATTTATGACCCTAATGGTATCTCAAGACATCCTGTCAGAAAGGATATCAAAATATACAAGATTGAAGGTTCGAAGCTTGCTGCTGAGATGGGCAATACAAAAATATTTAATATGGTTGTTCTGGGAGGCTATTTAAAGGTTAAACCAATTGTTAAACTAGAAAATGTTATGCGTGGTTTAAAAAAGTCGCTTCATGAAAGGTACCATCAACTACTTCCTCTTAATGAAGAAGCAATTACTATGGGTATTAATAATGTTGTTGAGATCAAATAATGTTTTGGCAGTAATTTAGGGACATATAATTATTCAAACATACTATCAGCAAATTCTTCAGTCCAAGTTACAAGAATTTCTTTTTCCTCATCACTCAGAGCTGCATTCCTGTGTATCAGAGTATAAATAGGCATAGGCATTTCTCCATTTGTAACGTACTCAGACATTTCATCAAGAATTTTGGCTCTTTCAGTTTTCTTGTAAGTTTCCCATATGGAGAAATTGATATGGTTCCTGCCATTCTTCACATCACGACTCACCAAAAATGAAACTGGAGCAACATGGGAGTACCATGGATACTTGGTTTCGTTTGAATGGCAGTCGTAACAAGAGTTCTTTATTATCAACTGAACAACTTCCGGAATATCTTTATTGTTCAATATAAGGTCGTTTGGGTTTACCGTTGAAGCCTCTGGAAAGTTAACAGGAATAAATTGAATTATAATCAGCAATGCTGCAAGAATGTAAATTGCTTTTTTCATAATCTTGTTATAATTAGGGTTAATAATAGCAAAAAAGATTAGTTGAATTACGAAACTATCTTAGTGAAACACTACTCCCCGGCAAGTTTCTCTGCAGTATTTAGAGCCCAGGAAGACAATATTACTGCCTGGTCATTAGTTAACTTCTTATCAGGATATTTATCTATATACTTCTGCAAAGGCATTTTACCTTTTTTTACTACTTTGCTTATATTCATTAGCTTACTTATCTGTTTACTTACTTTCAGCCCCGGTAAATCGTCAAAATTAAGTTTCATTTTGCTTTTTAACGTGCGGCTATCATTATTGTGGCAGGTATAACATGAATTATCGATAATTTCCTGGACATTATCAGGTATATTAAATGAAATATCATTATTCGCATCAGAATTAACTGACTTGTTTTCTATTTTTGCAAATGAAAATAAACTTGCACTAGACGCAACAATAACAATTATAATAATTAGATTTTTCATAGATAAATATTTATTATGATTAGATGGCTTCAAAGATATAACAATTTATAATCATTACAAATAGCAAATTTTGACAATTCAAACTCGTACTCTGTTAAACCAAAAAGTAGAACAATACAATAATCTTGTATTTATTGAAAGTGATCCTATAAGTATACCTCATATGTTCAGGAAGAAGGAGGATATTGAGATAAGCGCTTTTCTAACATCGATATTGTCTTGGGGAAGAAGAACAGCAATAATCAAAAGCGGAAAACAGTTAATGAGTTTAATGGATAATTCGCCATATGATTTTTTGATGAATTCCGGAGAAATCGAGTTCAAACGTTTTGGAGATTTTGTTTACAGGACTTTTAATTCAGATGATTGCCTATTTCTAATAACATCTTTACGTGATATTTATTTATATCAAAACGGACTTGAAGCAATTGCAAATAAGGCATTTAACGAAAATAATTCAATCATTGAGGTTATAATGGGATTACGTAAAGCTATACTTCAAACGCCACATTTAGAACGATCAGAGAAACATCTTGGTAATCCCGAAAAAGGTTCAGCTGCCAAGCGTATTTGCATGTACTTGAGATGGATGGTGCGACATGATGATAAAGGAGTTGATTTTGGTTTGTGGAAAGATATTCCACAATCGCATCTTATGTGTCCGTTGGATGTGCACTCAGGAAATGTTGCACGAAGCTTGGGCTTACTAACAAGAAAGCAAAATGACTGGAAAGCAGTTGAGGAATTAACTGCAAGATTACGGGATTTTGATAGTGATGATCCTGTTAAATATGATTTCGCATTGTTTGGAATAGGTGTGTTTGAAGGACTTTCTTAATTTAGCAGCATATTTGTTATGGAAGAAAAAACACTTAAACAACAGTTATACGATATTATATTTGAAGCGGATACTAAAACTGGTAAGCTTTTCGATGTAATACTCCTAATTACAATATTAGTGTCGGTTGTAATAGTAATGTTGGACAGTGTAGTAGATATACATTTGAAGTATGGCAACCTGTTTCTCATTTTCGAATGGATAATTACAATCCTCTTTACAATAGAATATTTTCTAAGAATTTATGCCGCAAAGAAACCTTTTAAGTACATTATTAGCTTTTACGGAATTATTGATGTCCTATCTGTTTTGCCAACTTATATTGGGTTGTTTATTGGGGGAACGCATTTTTTAATTGTTATAAGGATGCTTAGATTGATGAGAGTATTCAGAGTATTTAAGCTTGCAAGATATGTTAAGGCTTCAAATACATTACTAGAAGCGTTAGTTAGTAGTCGTAGAAAGATAGTAGTTTTCCTTGAGGTTGTGCTGGTAATAGTAGTTATTACTGGTTCTATTATGTATTTAGTTGAAGGACCTGAATCAGGTTTTAATAGCATACCAACTTCAATTTACTGGTCGATAGTAACTGTTACCACAGTTGGTTATGGAGATATAGCACCTCAAACCGTATTAGGGCAAACTATTGCATCAATGTTGATGATAGTTGGCTTTGCAATTATTGCTATTCCAACAAGTATTATTGGAAGTGAGCTTGTTAAAACAAAATCAAACAAAAATACTCAGGTGTGCAGTAACTGTCAGTTTTCCATGCACGATGATGATGCAAAGCACTGTAAAATATGTGGTGATAAGCTTTTATTATAACATGTAAGATGTTGATTTGTTGTAATTTTAACTCAATTTATATTAAATATATAACAAGTTAGATTTAATTTTCATTTTAAATCCATCTTCCTTGATGGTGGTTGTGTATTGTTTGTTTCATATAAATTTCTCATCTGGAGTAATGGAGTAACTGAGTATTGGTAAAACTCCGAAAGAAATCATTTTGATTTTCTATTTTTCAACTATATAACACATCGATCCATTTCTCGAGCACTCCAATGCTCTATAAAATTCCTATACATCCAAGCGCCCTATGGTTGCGATCTAAGTCCACCTTCTTAGATGGTGGATTCTTTAAAACTTACATACAAATTGCAATAATAGTATTTGAGTATTATAATTATCAAGTTATAATTTTATTATTTTTGCAGCTCAAATTTTAAATAAATATAAAAATGAGAAACTTAGTAATTGTTGTAACTCTTCTTTTTTCAGTTGTTATTGCTGGTGCACAAGAAGAAGAAAAAGTTAACGGACCTGAAATCTCTTTTAAGCAAACTACTCATGATTATGGTACAATCGAACTTAATGGTGATGGTACTTATAATTTTGAATTTACTAACATAGGCAACGAACCTTTAATACTTTCCAAACCGCGTTCATCATGTGGTTGCACAGTTCCATCATGGCCAAAAGAACCAATTCTTCCTGGTGAATCAAATAGTATAAATGTAACTTACAATACAAATAAAGCTGGTGTTTTCAATAAAACTGTTACTGTATATTCAAATTCAAAGAAAAGTTCAACCGTGCTGCTTCGAATTAAAGGTAAGGTAGAAAAGAAGGCTGATGAAGCCCTTCCTGAAAAGAATAATAGTGCAGGTGCTACTCCAATTAATAAGTAGTTTATATATTATATTGTTTCTTTTTGTTAGGGATTAATTGACCTCCTGTTGATAAGAAGTTAGTTATTCCTTTTGTGCACTATTTAACCAAATTAATTTTAGTAATGCCAAATATATCTCAAAAGGGGCAGTTAATGCCAGAATCGCCAATCAGAAAATTGGTGCCATATGCTGAAAAGGCTAAGAAAAGAGGCGTTTATGTTTATCATTTGAATATCGGACAACCTGATATTGAAACCCCTGAAGTAGCTTTAAAAGCTGTTCATAATTATAGCAATAAGGTAATTGAATACAGCCATTCGGCAGGAATGCTTTCATTAAGGGAGAAACTATCTGAATATTACCGTACTGTAAATATTCATGTAACTGCCGATGAGATAATTGTTGGAGCTGGAGCATCAGAAGCTTTACTTTTTGCTTTTCAGTCAATAATGGATCCTGGTGATGAAGTAATAATACCGGAACCCTTTTATGCTAACTATAATGGGTTTGCAGCTAATGCAGGAATAAAAGTAGTTCCTATCTTTTCATCAATTGAAACAGGATTTTCCCTCCCTCCAATTGAAGAATTTGAGAAGAATATTACACCAAGAACTAAAGCAATATTAGTTTGTAATCCTAATAATCCTACTGGTTATCTTTATTCAAAAGAAGAACTAGAAACTTTAAGAAATATCGCTAAAAAGCATGATCTGTTTCTAATTGCTGATGAGGTTTATCGTGAGTTTACTTATGATGGCAAGCAACATTTCTCATGTATGCATCTTAAAGGAATTGAAAATAACGTAATTCTTATTGATTCTGTATCAAAACGTTATAGCGCATGTGGCGTTCGTATCGGGTGGCTTGTATCGAAGAATAAGGAGTTAATGGCAACAGCTATGAAGTTTGCACAGGCACGTCTTAGTCCGCCAACTTTTGGACAAGTAGCTGCAGAGGCTGCTGTTGATACTCCCGATGAATATTTTGATAAAGTGATGAAGGAATACATCGCACGCAGAGATGCGATTGTTAAGGGAATAAATAAAATTGATGGTGCTTTTTGCCCTAATCCTGCTGGTGCTTTTTACATTGTTGCTAAACTGCCGGTTGATGATTCAGATAAGTTCTGTCAATGGTTACTAGAGGATTATAGCTACGAGAATCAAACTGTTATGATGGCTCCTGCTTCTGGATTCTACTCAACGCCGGGTATGGGTAAAGATGAGGTTCGAATCAGTTATGTGCTGAAAGTGGATTATCTCAAAAATTCCGTAAAGGTTCTTGAAGAGGCTTTGAAAGTCTACCCCGGGAAAACCAATTAGTATTTTGATTTGTTCCATAACTTGAATTCTTATTGTACTAACAAGTAGTAATTTACAAAACACAATATCTACTTACTATTTACATGCTGCTTTTGCGCTTTTAAACTGTCAATTTGTTACTTTTGTCATGAACTTGACTAAATTGTTCCTTAATGGCCCCTAAATCAAATAAGTTAAAACTAAAGCCGACTGATAAGCAGAGTGAAAAGAAAAAGAAAATAAGCAAGAATAAGACTACCAGAAGCGGTAAATCAAGCTTTTTTTTATCAGATCCCAGGTTTATAAGGAGTATTGGATTCTTGTTTCTGCTAACAGGAATATATCTATTGCTTGCAATCACTACTTTTATTGTTAATTGGTTTGCTGCTGATTCTGCTGATGCTGTTAGAACAACAGCTGAGCAATTTAAGGATCATACTGAAACTGTTACAAATTATACAGGGTGGCTAGGTTCCTATATCGCAAATTTTTTAGTATTTAAGGGCATTGGAGTTGGGGCTTACTTTATATCTATTTTCTTTACGTCTCTGGGTTTAAAACTACTCTTTAAGATAAGGATGTTTAGCTTGTGGAGATGGTTGGAACTTCTTATCATTAGCTTTATCTGGGTACCCGTAACTTTTAATTTGATATTCTCCATACATCCTGAAAACTTGTTGGGAGGACTTGCTGGCCAGCAATTAAATACTTGGTTAGTTGCGTATTTAGGAAATGCCGGGTTGATATTACTTATAATTTTTATTCCTGTGATCTTTTCACTTATCGATTTTAGATTTCAATTTAGCTGGAAGAGGAAAAGATCCGATAAAAACTTTGAAGATAGTGAAATGCAAAATGCATCAGGTGAACAAAGAACCGACCTTTATAATACTGTAGAGTTTTCTGTTGACGATGATGAAACAGATGATTATAAAACTGAGATTATTAAACCCAACGATGGGACAGGTAATACTTTCAAAGTAGAGGAAGATAATACTGTTAAAAAGAAGCGTGAAAATAATTCGAATGAGGAACAGGAAAGTAATAAAGATGACAACCTAGAATTTACAATAGAATTACCAAAACCTGAAAATGAAAAGAAATCTGAAGTTGTGCCAGGAGATCATTTTGGAGTAGATACTGAATTTGACCCTACACTTGAATTAGCCGATTATAAACTTCCTCCTTTCGATTTACTCGAAGACTATGATGTTAGTAATGTGCTGGTTACTAAAGAAGAATTGGAAATTAATAAGAACAGAATAGTAGAAACACTAAATCACTATTCGATATCGATTGTTAAGATTAAGGCAACAATAGGTCCAACAATTACATTATATGAAGTCGTGCCAGCACCAGGTATACGTATCTCAAAAATAAAAAGCCTTGAAGATGATATTGCCCTTAGTCTATCAGCTATTGGGATAAGAATAATAGCTCCTATCCCTGGCAAGGGTACTGTTGGTATTGAAGTACCTAACCAAAATCCAAATATTGTTTCAATGAAGTCAATCCTTACCTCGGAAAAGTTCAGAAACAATAAATTTGATTTACCATTTGGGATTGGAAAAACCATATCTAACGACAGCTTTGTAGTTGACCTTGCGAAAATGCCACACCTGTTAATGGCAGGAGCTACTGGTCAGGGTAAATCTGTTGGACTTAATGCAATCATTGCCTCCTTACTATATAAGAAACATCCTGCTGAGCTAAAATTTATACTTGTTGATCCTAAAAAAGTAGAATTAAACCTTTATTCAAGAATAGAAAGGCATTATCTGGCAAAGCTACCTGATTCGGAAGAAGCAATTATTACGGATACTCGTAAGGTTGTCAGAACTCTGAACTCATTAGGCATTGAGATGGATAACCGTTATGAGCTGTTAAAAGATGCACAGGTTCGAAATATTAAGGAGTATAACACTAAATTTATAGCACGGAAATTGAATCCATTGCATGGGCACCGGTATTTGCCTTATTTGGTATTGGTAATTGATGAATTTGCCGATCTTATAATGACAGCAGGCAAAGAAATTGAGACACCTATAACACGTTTAGCTCAGTTGGCGAGAGCAATTGGTATACACTTGATTATTGCAACACAACGGCCTTCTGTAAATATTATTACAGGAACCATTAAAGCTAACTTCCCGGCTCGAATTGCATTTAGGGTTATTTCAAAAATTGATTCAAGAACTATCTTGGATGCTAGTGGCGCGGATCAACTTGTTGGTAGGGGAGATATGTTATTTTCAACAGGTAGTGAACTTATAAGACTACAATGTGCTTTTATTGATACTCCTGAAGTTGAAAAAGTAACTAGCTTTATTGGATCACAAAGGGCTTACCCTGATGCATTACATCTTCCTGAATTTAAAGATGAAGAACACGATGTTAAAAATGATTACGACCCAAAAGAACGGGATGAGTTATTTGAAGATGCGGCATTGATAATTGTGCAAACTCAACAGGGTTCAACTTCGCTGCTACAACGTAAGCTAAAGCTGGGATATAATAGAGCAGGGAGGATTATTGATCAACTTGAAGCTGCTGGAATTGTAGGTCCTTTTGAAGGTAGTAAGGCCCGTGATGTTAAAGTTGGTAGCGAAATGGCTTTGGAACAATATTTGAAGGATTTGGAATCGAATGATGACATTGATGAATGATTGAATTGTAAATGCGAAAATGATAAAATGAGAGAATGCGAAAAATGATTGAATGATAGAATATGAAAATGATACAATACGTAAATGACAGAATGGTAGAATTGCGGAATGATTAGTGTTAAATTTAAATATACCTTCATTTAAGCATTCACACCTTTAAGCATTAAAATATAAAACAGATGAAATGAGCATAAATAAATTTAAGCATTTACATACCAACCCTGCCTTTGCCGGCCCGCCTGCCAGAGCAAAGCGGCGGACAGGCAGGCAGGCGAAATGATTAAAATTTTTATGCGAATTCCTGAATGTGAAGAAGTTTTTTATTTTCTTCATTTTCAGTTAAATAAAAAACTTTAAACAGATGAAAAATATACTATTAATAATTTCTTTACTTCTTTCGGGGATAATTGTAGCTCAGAGTGATAAAGAGGCCGAGAAACTCCTTGAAGATGTTATAAATCAAACGTCATCTTATAAAAACTTCAAAGCTAACCTGTCGTATACTATGGTTAACGTTGATATGGGTATAGATGAGAAAAAGTCAGGTGTTATATTTGTTCAGGGTGATAGCTACCGTATTGAGATGGAAGGACAGGTAATTATATCAGATGGAAAAACGATATGGACATATCTTAAGGATTCAGAGGAAGTAATGGTTAATAATGTTGAGGATAATGAGGAAAGCATATCCCCAACTCAAATACTAACAAAGTACAACGATAGTTATAAAGCAAAATTTGGTCAAAGCAATAATTATAAGAATTCTAACTTAAAAGAAATATATTTAAAGCCAAATGATCGTAAGAACTTTGATAAGATCAGTGTGATAGTAAATGAAAATAAGTTAAGTCTTGAGAATTTTTCTGTTTATGATATTAATGGAAATGTGTTCACCTATCATATTGTTGATCTAAAGTCTGATCTCGATCTACCAGATGGAACTTTTACATTCGAATATGCTAAATATCCTGATGTTGAAGTTGTTGATATGAGATAGTCCTTATTCAGGATGTAAGTACTAACTGTCTTTCTCCTGACTCCAGCTCCTGCATTATTACTAATGATGTCTTTTCTTATGCTGATAATTTACACCGGACAATAGAACTGTAATCCAACCAGCTACCATAAGAAGGCCACCAATAGGAGTTAATTTACTTAGTCCTCCAGGAGAAAATCTGGTTAACTCTTTTAATGAACTTATAAAAATTGTTCCTGAAAACAATATAACCCCGATCACAAAGAGATAATAGATAATGTTCAGGTATGACCTGGATACATATCTGTTCATAAATGCAAGGCCTAGTAGAGCTAATGTATGAAACATTAAGTAATCGTTAGCAACATTGAATAAGTGAAGGTCCTTTTCAGGGATATTACCACTTAGTATATGGGCTCCAAAAGACCCTAAAATTACACTTAATGCTCCCATTAAACCTACTGTTATTAGAAACCGTTTTGTCATATTCAATTTAATTTAGGTTAATTAATTGCTAAAATAATAAATTCAAAATAATGTACCTTTGAATTCTAAATAATATTTCTCATTAATATGAATACATCGGTCGACATTAGTTATTATCCTTTAAAGGAAGAATTTATTCCACCTATTAAGGAGTTTATTGACAGAATGAACAACTACGATAATCTTGTTGTAAGAACAAACGGAATGAGTACGCAGATTTTTGGTGAGTATGTGGAATTAATGTCCGCTCTTACTGAAGAAATAGGAAAATCAATGAAAGTTCCACATTCTGTTTTTGTTTTGAAGATCGTTAATGCAGATCTTCAGGTATATCCCAATAAACATCAATGAACGAACTTATAAATTTCTTTGTGCAGCCATACGAAACTGCAACTACTTTCAATATTATACTTGAATTTATAGCTGCATTGTTAGGTGTTGTAAGTGTTCTTTACGCTTGGAAAGAAAACATACTTGTGTTTCCTACAGGTATTATCAGTACAGCAATTTACGTTTACTTATTATCACAATGGACTTTGTATGGTGATCTCATAATTAACGTTTATTATACACTAATGAGCATTTATGGGTGGTATATGTGGCGTAGGGTTATTGACGACCAGCATCATCACATCTCTATTACACGTACTACTAAGATTGATAAACTGAAAGCTACTGGCATATTTATTTTCACGTCTGTTTTTGTGATAGTTGTATACAGGTATTACAATGTTATGCCTAATGATTTAGGTATGCTTGAAAGTTCCGCTTTTGCATGGAATCATCTCACATCAGGTAATTTGGAAGAACTAAGAGTTGCTACACCTTTTCTGGATACATTCACTACCGGAATCTTCTTTGCTGCTATGTGGTTAATGGCTAATAAAAAACTTGAAAGCTGGACATTATGGATTATTGGCGATATTGTGTCTGTTCCTCTTTATTTTGTCAAAGGATATGGCTTTACAGGAATTCAATATTTAGTTTTCCTGATTCTGGCAATAATGGGATATATAGGATGGCGTAAACAAATTAACCTAAATGAAGTTGCTTAAAAGAGTTGCAATTATTGGTCCGGAATCAACCGGCAAATCATGGCTTACAAATGAACTTGCCAAGTATTATAATACTAACAAAGTTGATGAATATGCACGTGAGTATTTTAGAGAAAGGAAATATGAATATAGTTTAAACGACCTGATCGATATTGCAATTGGACAGACTAAAAATGAGGAGAACATTGCATCAATCTCAAAAGGTATCATTTTCTGCGATACTGAACTGATTACGCTGAAAATATGGGCGAGCGAAGTATTTAGTTCTATTCCCGATTTTATAGAAAGTCAAATAATTGAAAAACAGTACGATCTATACTTAGTATGTTATCCTGATTTAGTTTGGGAACAGGATCCATTGCGTACTAATCCTCACAATAGAAAATATATTTATAATTTATTTGTTAAGGAATTACGGAAAAATAACTGTAATTTTAGAATTATTAAAGAAAAAGGAGTACATCGTCTTAATAATGCAGTTAAATTTGTTGATGAATTATTGAAAAATGGAAAAACCCATAACGAATAGACTAAAAGTATTATATCTTACAAGGTGGTATCCAAATCGATGGGATCCCATGCCAGGACTATTTATCCAACGTCATGCCGAAGCAGCTGCAAATTGGTGTGATATTGGAGTTGTTTATGCACAACAAATTGATGAACGTCTCTGTGAACAACAGACTTATATTATTGACTACAATGAAGAGAATAATGTACCTACAGCCAAAATATATTATTTGTCATCGAAGTTCAAACTGTTTTATATTAATAAATTAGTAAATATATTTCGCTATTACAGAGCAAACTTATTAGGTATAAAAAAAATTAAACAGAAACTTGGTGGCTTCGACCTTGTACATATTCACATTCTAACTCGCCTTGGATTAATAGGATTATATTACAAGATCTTATGTGGGAAACCATATTTGGTAAGTGAACACTGGTCGAGATATTTGGAATTGACTGGGGCATTTAATGGATATTTTAGAAAGCTTTTTACAAGAATAATTGTAAAAAATGCCTCCTTTATTACAACAGTTACTGATAATCTTGCTCAAGCAATGAAATCGCATCAGCTATTAAACAGTAATTATGTAGTACTTCCAAATGTAGTGGATGACACTTTTATTAAAACTCCTGATATTGAGAAGAACAAAAATAGCCAATCTGTATTTGTTCATGTTAGCTGCTTTGAGGATAAGTCAAAGAACATAAGTGGATTATTAAGAACTATCAGTGAACTGTCAATTACCCGTAGTGATTTTATTTTCAAGCTTGTAGGCGATGGTATGGATATGGAGATGATACGAAATTATGCTTCAGAACTCGGACTCACAGAAAAACAAATAGTATTCACAGGCTTATTGGAGGGTGAAAAACTTGTAAATGAAATGGCATCCGCTGATATGATGGTAGTATTTAGCAATTATGAGAATTTTCCCGTTGTAATAAATGAATCACTCTCACTTGGGGTTCCGGTAATTGCAACCAGAGTAGGAGGGATCCCTGAAAGAATTAATGGTGAGAATGGCGTATTGATAGATGCCGGAAGCGAGGAACAGTTGTTAGCCAGTATGCTTGATTTTATGAATGGTGATTTATCATTCAATATGGATAAAATTAAATCAGAAGCACAAAAAGAATTTTCACCGATATCTATAGGTAAAGTATTGTGTGAATTATATAACCGATCCTCGAAAGATAACAGGTAAGCAGCTTGTCTAACAACTTGGCATCCTACACTATGTAAATATAAAATTACCTCTATTCATGAAGTGCAATCATAGGAAGACCCAATTTAAAAAAGTCTTTCTTTGTTATTGCGGTTTTGAATAACGATTTGAATATGTTTGACTTATGAGCTATAAATGCTATTGCATTAATATTATTATGCTCAACAAAAACTCCCAGCGCATTAACTTTGTTATTAGTGTCGATCAATGAGAAATTAATTTGTTTATTAATTCTCTCATAGGAAAATGCTTCCTTCAAATCTCTCATCTGGTCAGCGTCATCATTACTTTTTCCTTCAAAGTGAAAGTGTACTGCAAATATTTTAAAATGAATATTTTCGAATAGTTTAAACAGAAGTCTGATTTTAGCATAATCCTTTTCATGATTATTACTGGCATACATAATTCGAAGATCCTCGTGTTCATATTTTGTAGAAGGTACAGCAATAACAGGAACATTGGCTTTATTCATTATCCTTTTTGCCATGCTTCCTTCCAGTATGCCCTTTTTACCAATTCCTTGTGTTCCCATAACAATGAAATCAGTATTTATTTCCTTAGAAGCATCAGTAATTTCCCATCCGGGATCACCGCCTGAAATTATTGTTTCTACTTTAAAGTTATTTAATCCTTCAGCCATCAAGTAGTCTTCAACTTCTTTCTTAAGCATTTTCATATTATTTTCAGCCAACAGTTTAAACTCTTCAATCAGTTGCATATTCATAAATACATCATTATCAAACCCACTGTTTAAACCTGAATCAGGAATAAGTAGTTGATCGTTATATGAATGCAGGAAATGCAATGTTGTTGCAGTATTACTTCCGGCAATTTTAATAGCAAATTTATATGTGGCAGTTGAATGATCAGAAAAATCAACAGGTATAAGTATAGTTTGCATGTTTAATATTATTTGAGGTTAATTCCACTAATTATGTTAAGCATAATATGATGACTGTAAAGTTATAAAAAAAAGAATATTGCAGATAATCTCCATCTATTTTCATATTATAACTTATTTTTACGTCTTGAAATCACTTGTTTACTGATGTTGGTGTTAATATTAGAACAGAGAGTATTATGGAAAAAAGATTATTGAGAATTGAAATATTGGTTGTCATTCTATTAATTTTAGGATTAGTCAACTTATTTCTATCAAATATTTTTGAATTGAATAAATCAAATGAATCAGACAACATATCTGAAACAACTAAAGAATTGCCTTCAGATCTTACTAAAAAGAGCTTAAACAAAATTGCTTATAAAATTAAAACAGACTTTAATAAACCAGACTGGATTGAATTATATAATGTGTTCGGAGAATATGCAAAAGCGCAAATCAGTATTAATGATGTAGAAAGTGAATTTATTAAACTTAAATCTGCTATAGGTAATATCCAAACTTATGCTTTCTCTCATTATGTATATTCAGGAAACGAAGAAAACGCCGAATGGTTTAAAATTTATTATAAATGCAGATTTGATAATGGTAAAGGGACAATAAGAATCTCAACTCGAACTCTTGACAATGTATCCGAAGTCACAGGTCTAAATATCACATTAGATGAATTTTAAGAAAATACTAACGCTAAAAGAATGAAGGTACATTTTATAGCTATAGGAGGTAGTGCAATGCATAATCTTGCAATTGCATTAAAAATTAACGGGCACATAGTAAGTGGTTCAGATGATGAAATTTTTGAGCCCTCACGAAGTAGATTAGCTGATCATAAACTACTACCTTCAAGGTATGGATGGTATCCTGAAGAAATTTCTGAAGATATTGATGCAATTATACTCGGAATGCATGCCCGGATTGATAATCCTGAGCTATTGCGTGCCAAAGAGTTAGGGCTGAAAATTTATTCATATCCTGAGTTTTTGTATCATCATTCTAAAAATAAAAAGCGTGTAGTTATTGGCGGTAGTCATGGAAAAACAACCATTACTGCTATAATAATGCATGTTCTACGAAAATTGAATTTTGATTTTGATTACCTGGTTGGTTCTAAGATCAAAGATTTTGATGTTATGGTTCGGCTGAGTGAAGATGCGCCAATTATGATCTTCGAAGGAGATGAATATTTGAGTTCACCAATTGATCTCAGACCAAAATTTCATTGGTATGCCCCTGATATTGCTTTGATAAGTGGTATTGCATGGGATCATATTAATGTATTTCCAACATGGGCCAATTATGTAAATCAGTTTGAGAAATTTATTTCCTTAATCAATAAAGGAGGATCACTAATTTATAATGAAGAAGATAGTGTTCTCAAAAAAATAGCGATTTCTAGAAGTGATATTGATACGATTCCTTACAGTATACCTAAATATACTATTAGAAATGGAGTAAATTTTATGATTACCGATAATGGAGAAGCTGAGCTTAAATTATTTGGTGCTCATAATATGATGAATATTTATGGTGCCCAACTTGTTTGTAAGCAACTTGGAATATCTCAAAAGGATTTTTATGCTTCAGTAGCCAGTTTTGAAGGTACTGCTAATCGTCTTGAATTAGTATTGAGTAATGGTAATGGTAGATTTTATAAGGATTTTGCGCATGCTCCTTCTAAGGTAGGAGCTACGGTTAAAGCTGTTCGTGAGCAATTCCCAGACATGAACTTCGTTGCTTGTCTCGAATTGCATACTTTTAGTAGTTTGAATAAAAAGTTTATCTCTGAATATCAAGGTGCTCTGGATTCACCTGATCACGCATGTGTGTATTATAATGAGCATACACTATCTATGAAACGTTTACCACCGCTTAATAGCAAAGATGTAAATGAAGCGTTTAGCAGGGACGATATGAAAGTAATTGTTACTTCGAAAGATATAGTATCTTGGCTCACTAAAATTAAAGAACCAAATACTGTTTACTTAATGATGAGTTCTGGTAACTTTGACGGACTGAATTTCAATGAATTGGCAACGCAACTATTGTCATGAAACTCCGTATGAAGATAGGATGAAACAGCCTAGATATCTAATATTATTGCTTTTGTTTGCACTTTCTAATGTGGCAGTATCTCAGAATATTAGTCAGGACTCATTGGTTAAGGGCAAATTCCCTTTTGTAATTGGTAGTATCGGATTTGCAACTGACAGTATGGAGATTGTTACCGGGAATGTACCCAGAGGCGAAGTAACTACTTTTGAATTTGAGATCTATAATTTTGGTAATTACCCCGTTACATTTACAAATGGAAGGTCTAATCACTTTGTTTCCCAAAAATTTGAACCTATAACACTTATGCCATCCACAAGTGGTAGAATGATTGTAGAATTTAATGCCGATTCTGAGTTGAGTCTGGGTGAGTTTAAGGCAGAGATTTCCATTATTAGCAGCGACAATAAGAACCCGTATAAATTTCTATACCTAATAGTTAATATTGAAGAAGGAAACTCCGGCGGTTTTCAGGGAAAATTCGACAGCGTTCCACATATGGTTTTCGATCATTATAATTATGATTATGGGCATTTGGTCAGAGGTAAAAAACTCTATCATACTTTCCTTATATCAAATTATGGTGCATTACCATTATCTATAACCGATATAGAAACACCTAAAGGAATAACGGTTGTTGACAGACCTGTTCAACCAATTCTTTCGGGTGAACAAGCTATATTACGTATAAAAATTAATACACATGGAAGGGTTGGAGTACAGCATCAATCAGTTTTTGTACATTCAAACGATCCTTCCAGTGCATTAGTAATACTTGGAATTCACGGGTCGGTTCGGATATATCCTGCACATAAAAAAACCTCTGTTCAATGCAATGAATAAACAGAGGTTTAAGTGTTGATTTAATTTTCATTTTAAATCTACCTTCTATGATGGTGGTTATGTGTTGTTTGTTTCACATAAATTTCTCATCTGGAGTAATGGAATGCCTGCCTGCCGGTTTAACTGCCTCAGGCATGTCAGGCAGGCACTCCAATGCTCCTTACATATTACTAAACATTGAAGCGCCCTATGGGTGCGATCTAAGTCCACCTTCTTAGATAGTAGATTCTTTAATTAATGCTAACTATTCATAGAAATCAAAAATTCCTGATTAGTTGCTGTAAATTTTATCTTGTCTTTAAGGAACATCATTGCTTCCACAGGGTTCATGTCGGCTAGATGGTTTCTCAATATCCAAATTCTTTGAAGCATATCTTTATCTACAAGTAGATCTTCACGTCTTGTACTTGATGCAACAATGTCGATTGAAGGATAAATTCGTTTATTCGAAAGCTTACGATCAAGTTGGAGCTCCATGTTACCGGTTCCTTTAAATTCTTCAAAGATAACCTCATCCATTTTTGATCCGGTATCAGTAAGAGCTGTTGCAAGAATTGTAAGTGATCCACCATCCTCAATTTGACGTGCGGCACCAAAGAAACGTTTTGGTTTTTGAAGAGCATTAGCTTCTACACCACCTGATAATACTTTACCTGAAGCCGGAGAAACAGTGTTATAAGCCCTGGCAAGTCGGGTTATAGAGTCAAGTAATATAACAACATCATGTCCGCATTCAGTTAACCTTTTAGCTTTTTCCAGAATAAGGTTAGCTATTTTAACGTGCTTTTCAGCTGGTTCATCAAAGGTGGATGCTACAACTTCTGCATTAACGCTGCGTGCCATGTCGGTAACCTCCTCAGGACGTTCATCAATTAAAAGAATAATAAGATAAACTTCGGGGTGATTAGCAGCAATAGCATTTGCTATTTCTTTGAGTAATACAGTTTTACCTGTTTTTGGCTGTGATACAATCAAACCACGTTGTCCTTTACCAATAGGGGCAAACATGTCCATAATCCTTGTTGAACTTGTTTCACCTTTGTGACCGGTAAGATTTAACCTCTTATTTGGAAATAATGGCGTTAAAAAATCGAAAGGAACTCTGTCGCGTACATCCTGAGGTAACATTCCGTTTATTTTTGTTACTTTAATCAACGGAAAGTATTTCTCGCTTTCTTTTGGGGGTCGTACCTGACCTTGTATAGTATCTCCTGTTTTTAGTCCAAATAGTTTTATTTGCGACAATGACACATATATATCATCAGGTGAATTAAGATAATTGTAATCTGATGATCTTAGAAACCCATAGCCATCAGGCATTATTTCAAGTACACCTTCTGCTTCTACAATTCCTTCAAACTCAAATGAATATTTAGGTCTTTGTTTTTTTTCCACTTGTTCAGTTGCAGTAACTACAGGTTCATCATTTTGTGATGCACTATCAGCAGTTTCTTCCTTAGCAATTGAAAGAGAAGTCCTTTCTTGTGGCGTAGCTTGTTCAGAAGGGCGGTTGGGCTTTCTTGGTGCATTGAATTCTTTCTTTGGATGATGTGTTCTTACTTCAGAAGGTTTCACTTCATCTTTATTAGGAGTGTTCTGCACTATGTTTGATATTTTCTCGTCTTTTATTGGAGTGAGTTCTGTGCGTGGCCTATTTATGGGTTTTGTATCAGTATTCTGCGCTAAAGGTTTCTTGTCAGAACTATTTTCTCTATTATCAGTTTTATTACCAGGAACTAATCTCTGATCTCCTTTTAGCTCACGAGTTGCTATTTGTTCAGTTTTCTTATTTTTATTAGGAATCCTTTTTCTGGTTTTCCTGATAAAACTTTTCTTTTCTGCTTCAAGAACTTCCTTTGATGGGTTAAGGGCTTGATAATCAAGAATTTTATAAATTAGATCTTTCTTGAGCATTTTGTCTGCTTTTGGAATGTTACATTCCTCAGCTATCTGTCTAATATCTGCAACGAGTTTCCCGTTCAGTTCGACAATATCATACATAAATTGGGGATTTTGTTATTTATCCAATATAATAATTGAATAATTTAAAATTTAAAATTTGATTATAGTTTTGGAAATTATTACGACTTTTTCTTAAAAGTATTGCAAAGGTATTAATTTTTTTATGCAATTGACTATTTTTGCAAAAAAATGATTAAATCATGATTCAACGTAAACAATCTATATATCTGTTATTTGCAGCTATAATTTTATCAATTACATATTTTGTACCTTTATCTTCCTTTTATGGCGAAAAGGATTCTCTTGTGTTAAATCTCTATAATGTAGAGAGTTTGGTGCCTGGTTTTGATTCTCCCTTTAGTTTTTATTTTAATTTGCCATTAATTATTCCAGTTACGCTGATTGTAATTATTTCAATAGTTACAATCTTTTTGTATAAGAACAGGAAATTGCAGCTTCTATTAGTAAGGCTTATGCTACTCCTTCTGTTAGTATATATAGGTGTTTACTTCTTTTATTTTGTTGAGGTACTTGAAGAAAAAAGTGGTGGCTTTGCTTCGTATATGTATAGTGTACCCATTCTGGAAACAGGAATACAGATACCAACAGTTATTTTCATAATTCCATTAGTTGTGGCAATGTTATTAACAATGGCATCCAAAGGAATCAGGGATGATGAAAAATTAATTAGATCAATAGACAGATTACGTTAATCTGGAATATTTAGATTTGATTGGTTAGATAATTCAGTTGAATTATCTATCTGCTTCAAATATTTTCAAATCAGATATTTCACCCTTATTTATACTGAACTTAATAAAAGTAATTACATTATGAAGGCCTGAGTTACCAGCAGCTCCAGGATTAATGTGAAGTAATTTATTTTTCTTATCAGGGATTACTTTTAGAATATGTGAATGACCAGAGATAAACAACCCGGGTTGGTGATTATTGATAAGTTGCCATGCTAATTTTGTGTAACGACCAGGATAACCACCAATGTGAATTAGTATTACTTTTAATCCTTCAACCGTAAATACCTCGTATTCATTGTACTCAAGTCTTATATTACCGCTATCAATATTGCCATAAACCGCAAGTAGAGGTTTAAACGACTTTAACTTATCTACTGTTTCGAGGTTCCCAATATCTCCTGCATGCCAAATCTCATCACAATCATCAAAAAATGAAAATATCCGTGGATGAATGTAACCATGTGTGTCAGAAATAAGACCAATTTGTTTCATTATTAAAATGAAATAGCAAGGCCAATCTGCATATTCTCATTAAATTGAGTTCTGGGGCCAATTGGTTTACCATCTGCATTATGGAAGATAACATTATCATCATAAATTAACTCGGTGTTAATATTTACATTTAGCCAAGAATTAACTTTCATGGTTATCATGACTTGCCAGTTTACATCAATGTTCTGGGGGTTATTAAGATAATCAGAAAATAGCTCCAGCTTTGTGCCAAAATCTACATTCTTAAATACTTCATATTTCAAAACTATAAGTGCTTTTGCTCCAAACATGGTTTTAAACTTTTTAGCATGTTTTATTATTACACCACTAGTGTCTACTTCCGCCGGGGCAAGTCCAAACGACCCCTCATCAGCTAATCTTTGATCATTAACAATAATCCATCTAACAGTTGCTGGTGAGAAATTAACTGAAAAATATTCATTTGGTTCCCATGCCATTCCAGGGCCAACATCTATTGTTCCAGGGGCCATGAACTTTGAGATAATGGTGGAAGAGTCTTTTTTGTAGTTATACCCATTTGCAAACTGAGATTTAAAACTTACTAATAATGTTGCATAAAACTTACTATGAACTTCATACCCATAGGATGATATGAATTCGATCTTATCATCTGTTTTCATAGCTTTATTATCTCCAATATAGGAATATCCCAAAGCTAAGTTTAACCAGTTAGTCCATTGGTGTTTTCCTTTGTTGTAATCAGCGGAGCCTACGTACTTTCCTGTTGTAGCAAGAGTATTTTCTCCTCCGGCCGACCAATTTGAAAAATAGCTTTGTGAAAGATTGAGGCTTAGATTGTTTTTAACTTTCCAGAACTTCACAGTATCTTTTGTTTGCCCAACTAACACAAGGCCTGAAATAATTAAAATTGGTAATAATAATTTTCTCATATTACTATGGATTTAGTTTATGTTATTAATGTGAATATCCATTTGTGGGAAAGGAATATTAATATTATTCTTTTTGGCGTTTTTATAGAATTTCTCATTCATATCAAAATGTACTCCCCAATAATCGGATGGTTTTACCCATACCCTTACTGTTATATTTACTGAACTATCGGCTAATTCACCGAGTACAATAAAGGGAGGAGCGGGCTCATTTAATATCCTGTCATCTTCCGTTATAAACCCAAGGATCATTTCTTTTGCTTTATCATAATCATCTCCATATGCAATCCCAAAGCTCCAATCAACTCTCCGCACCTCTTGAGTGCTGAAATTTGTTAAGTTGCCATTTGACAGAGGTCCGTTAGGAACTATAATAGTTTTGTTATCAGGAGTTGTGAGAATTGTAGTAAATATTTGTATCTCTTTTACAGTCCCCATTTCACCTTGAGCACTAATGAAGTCCCCAATTTTGAAAGGTTTAAAAAATAATATCATTATACCACCAGAAAAGTTTGACATGGTACCATTAAAAGCCATGGCTACTGCTAGTGCAGCAGCAGTTAGCATAGCAATAAATGTAGTCATCTCAATACCTACCATTCCAAGCACACTAATAATCAGAATCACTTTTAATACAATACTTATCATGCTCTTAACAAAAGACCTAAGGGCCGCAGTAATGTCAGTCCTATCTAATATTATAACCATCCGTTTATTGATGAACTTAATAATCCAAAGTCCAATAATTAAAACTATAATTGCTCCAAGAAGCTTTACTCCGTACTGTAAACCAGTTTCAGTAAGCCAAACAACTAATGCATCGGCATTCTTTGATAGTGCATTAACTTGATCCATAATATAAATTTTAGTTAAAAGTTAAGTTGTATATATTTAGTCTTCATTTTAAATCCACCTTCTTTGATGGTGGTTATGTATTGTTTGTTTCACATAAAGTCTTCATCTGGAGTAATGGAGTAACGCAAGCATTGGTAAAACTTGCGACTCGTCCTGAATTTAGTTGACAAAATTATCACTATTTATTATTAATTTACCGCTGTCTTATCAAAATGTACATCCATTTGAGGGAAAGGCATATTAATATTATTCTTTTCAGCATTTTTATAATAGTTCTCATTAATACCAAAATAAACTCCCCAATAATCAGATGATTTTACCCATGCTCTTACAACTATATTTACAGTGCTGTCGCCTAAGTCATGTAGAGCAATAAATGGTTCGGCAGGGGTAGCCAGAACTCGTTTATCATCCTTAAGAAAACCTAATACCATATCCTTTGCTGTATCGTAATTATCTCCATACCCAATTCCGAAAACCCAATCAACTCGCCGGAGTTCCTCTGTGCTATTATTTACAAGTACACCATTTGATAGATGAGCATTAGGTACTACAACAGTCTTGTTATCAGAGGTTAGGAGATATGTATTGAAAATTTGTATTTCCGTAACTGTACCTCCATGACCCATAGCCGTAATATAATCGCCAAGTTTATATGGTTTAAAAAACAAAATCATAATACCCCCTGCAAAATTTGCCAGGCTGCCACGAAATGCCAATGCAACACCAAGAGATGCTGCAGTTAGCATTGCAATAAATGTTGTCATCTCAATGCCAATCATTCCCAACACACTTATTATCAGCACAATTTTTAAGGTTACTGTTAGAATACTTCTTATAAATGTTCTAAGTGCAGCATCAACATGTGATTTTTCCATGAGTTTAAAAACTCTATCAATTATTATCTTAATAACCCATAATCCAATAATTAATACTATTAAGGCTCCTAATAATTTCATACCGTAGTCTACGCCATTAGTTGTTATCCAATTCATCAGTGCATCAGCCTTACTAGTTAGTTTGTCAACTTCTTTCATAATACAATTAGTTTATGTTAATAATATATTGATATTTCTTTGTGATAATGATTCTGAACAAAAGTAAAAGATTAGATGCCGCTTCCTTGTTGATTAGGAATATGATCATCCCTTTTGTCATCTTTCTTAAAATGAACAGAAATATTATAATAAGTTCTAACTGCTTTACCGTTAAAGATGGCTGGCGTCCATCTAATTGATTCAATAATCTTTGTTGCTTCTTCGGTACATCCTCCACCTAAATGCTTGAGTGGAATTATGTTTGAAGGGAGCCCATTAGTTTCAATAATAAATGATAGTTTAACCTCACCAACCAAACCCAACTTAAATGCAGCATCCGGATATGTAAGTTTGTTGTAAATCATTTCTGATAGAGATCTAGTCTCAGGTTCCAATATTGCCTTTGGTACTGTATCAACCTGCTTCAGAGTATAAATTATTCCACTAGTATCAACAGGGTTGAAAGGTATTAGTATGTGCTTATAACCTCTCCTTTTACTAATTTTTTGAAAGCTTTTAACATTATACTTTAATTCAAAATCTGAAGTTCCTATTACGTTTATACCGTATGATGTTGCTGAGTTCCATAAGATTAATTTGAAAATCGAAATAGCCGAAGAATCTAATTTTTGGGAAACACTTTTAGAAATATGATAATCCACCACCTTACCGTCTTTATCTGTTGTAAATCCAATAACTACTGTACCTTGAGTATTATTTATGAGTTCTTCTTCAGGGTAATCAATGTGATATTTCAAAAATGACTTTAATGCTTTTTGACCCATAGTTGGCTGTGGTTCTATATATTGAGCATGACATGAAATAGTCCATAAAATTATAATTATGCTCAGAAGGCTAATTCTATTTGCTGACATGATTTAAACGTGTTGTAATTGATGGATAAAAGTACTTCAATTGATTTATATTTTAGTAGTTTTACTAAAAAAAACGCATTAAACTTGTGGGTTAATAAACCTATAGTACAGATCACTAAACTTATGACACAGAACAATACTAATGAAGAAGATTACGGTACTAAACCTATATTTGGTTTAAGACCTGTAATTGAAGCTATAAATGCCGGTAAGGAAATCGACAGGGTTTTTATTCAAAATGGACTGAGGAATGATCTGTTTCGTGAACTCATGGCTTTAGTGAAAGAACACGATATACCATATAAATTCGTTCCGATCTTTAAACTTAATAGGATTACTCGTAAAAATCATCAGGGTGTGATTGCTTATATTTCTCCCATAACCTTTGATAACATTGAGCAGATAATTCCTGGTTTGTTTGAGGAGGCTATTGATCCTCTAATTTTGATATTGGACAAAATTACGGATGTTCGAAATTTTGGTGCGATTTTACGTACTGCTGAAAGTGCTGGTGTTAATGCAGTTGTGTTTTCTTCTCAGGGCTCGGCATTATTAAATTCAGATACGGTAAAATCATCTGCAGGAGCTATTTATAATATTTCACTTTGCAGAAGTGACAACTTAAAAAATACAATAGACTTTTTGAAGAACAGTGGATTAAAGATTGTTTCTGCTACCGAAAAAGATAATAGTGTTTATTATAGTGCTGACCTAAAAGGACCTTTAGCTTTAATAATGGGTTCGGAAGGTGACGGAGTTAGTGGAGAGTATTTGAAGCGCTCAGACTTGAGACTTATGATTCCAATGCTTGGTAAAACTGCTTCTTTAAATGTATCAGTGGCAGCAGGTGTATTTCTATATGAAATAGTAAAGCAAAGAAATTCTTAAACGAATATGATTTTAAAAAGTGTTATAAAAAAAAGCTCCGACATTATTAATCAGAGCTTATTTCTATAAAATCAACCTATTTTTATCAGCCTATCTTCTGGCTTCTTTAATTCTTGCTTTTTTACCACGGAGATTGCGGAAATAGAAAATTCTAGCTCTGCGAACAACTCCTACTTTGTTAACAACAATCTCTTCAATAAAGGGAGAAGCAACTGGAAATATTCTTTCAACACCAATGCTGCCAGACATCTTTCTAACAGTAAATGTTGCACTTGGTCCACTTCCAACACGCTGAAGCACAACACCTTGGTACTTCTGTAAACGTTCCTTGTTACCTTCTCTTATCTTATATGTAACTGTAATAGTGTCCCCAGCTTTAAACTTCGGAAATTCTTGTGTTTTAACACTGTCGTCTATAAATTGTATTAATTCGTTCTTGCTCATCGATTTAAGATTTATCAGAGGTTACTCAAAAAAGTGTGCAAATATACAGCAATTTATTCAACCACAAATTATTTCTTGCTAATAATTTTGAATTTTGTTAAGTGTATTTTGTTAGTAAATATTATTCTCCTTATTTAGTGGACAAAAACTAAAAATTGAACAGCTAGTTTACACATCATATTTGTCATTTAATACTGAAAATGAAAAGGGTTTAATATGAAAATTATAGCAAATTCTTGTAGATTTACAATTTGATAATGAAGATATTTTGCTATGCTACGACATATTGTAATGATAAAGCTTAAAAGCGATTTAGATAAGATGCAAGTATCTGAAAAGATTAGGTTTATGTTAGAGGACCTTGAGAAATCAATAGATGAACTTCTGAAGATGGAGGTGGGATTTAATATTAGTACCAAGGCATCTGCCTTCGATATTGTTTTAACTGCTGATTTTAAGGATGAAGATGGACTTAATGTTTACAGGGTACATCCAGATCATGTAGGAGTACTCGATTATTTAAAAGAAGTAATGGAAAAAGCAGTTGTTGTTGATTATTTTAAATAGGTTCAGTATCAAGCCCTAGTTCTTCGATAAGCATTGATTGAAGCCGCTGTGGTGAAATACGATATTTCATCTGACCTTTAATACTGTACGAAATTCTACCTGTTTCTTCTGATACTACAATTGCAATACAGTCAGAAACCTCAGTAATCCCAATAGCAGCACGGTGACGTAATCCGGTGCGTGCTGTAATTTGCTTTTTTGTTACAGGCATTATACATCCTGCTGCTATAATCTTATTACCTGTAATTATCATTGCTCCATCATGGAGCGGACTATTCTTAAAAAATATATTTTCTATTAGCATCGATGAAATACTTGCATTGACAATTTGACCTGTTCTAATATATTGATTAAGTTCGTTTTGGCGAGTAATAACTATTAGCGCTCCTATTTTTTGTTCTGCTAAATGCTGACAAGAAACAACAATTGGATCAATATCAAAATCGAACTTATCTTTAAAAACAATGTTTAAGAAATTCAATCTTTTACCATACTTTTTTAAGAAATTAGGTGTTCCAAGAGCTAGCAGAAATTGCCTGATCTCAGGCTGAAAAATAATTATAAGAGCAACTAACCCTACACTTATAAATGCACCTAGTATTTCAGATAACAATTCCATCTGCAGAGCAGCAACCAGCTTCCATATTAGGAATAATGCAACAATCCCAAAGAAAATATTAATTGCTACAGTGCCTTTCAGCATTTTAAAAAGCGTGTAAAGTAAAACTGCAACCAGTAATACATCCACCAGGTCTAAAAAACGAATGTCAATAAATAGAAGGTTCAATATCTTTGATTTTCATCAAAAATAAACAATATACTAAAACAGCTGAAATCTCATTTAAATTATTATTGCGTAGATTCAGAACAGAGCATAATATTTTCCTAATTTTGCTCTGATTTACTACCTGATAATTTTAGAAATATGAAGAAACAAGTTCCCATTAATGTTCAGTGTCCACATTGTTTAACTTCATTGATGGATACTGAAATAATACTAAATGGCCATCCTTCGATTAAGCTAAATATAATCACTCCTGAGGGTAGAGGTGAAATTTATATTTGCTCTGTTTATGAGTGCTTCGACCACCGATCAAATATTGATATTAAGGATAATACAATTGTTGACTTTTATTGTCCGGAATGCGATCAAGAGCTGTTGATCAATGAAGAGTGTAAAATTTGCGATGGACCAATGGTGACATTTCTGATTCAAGTAGGAGGTAGGGTAAGTATTTGTTCCAGAAAGGGATGCTCAAACCATTATGTTGCTTTCACTGATCTGTCAGAAGAACTTGGCCGGTTTTATGATGAATATAGTGATTAATTTGATTGATTTATTTTGATGTATTTAGCATCAATTATTCTTATATATCAAGCATATAATTAGTAAGACTATTTTAACTTATATATTATACCTGCATTAATTTTATATAGTCTTGACCAATTTGCTTTACGTTCGGGGTTTTCCCACACATTGCCAAAACTATAGGAAAAACCTGGAGAAATAGTTATCCCAAGACCAGGTTTAATAAAAAACACACCTCCGAAAAATACGTTAATGCCTATGTCGCTTGTGTTAAATGTTTGTTTGACCGGAGGGAAATCGTGGTGCCCTGGTATATTTAGTTCAGGGTAATCCTCAAAATTAAAATGTGGAGCATCCTCTTCAGATATGTAAACATTAGTGTAACCGGTTTGCTTTGCATTAAGAAATAAAGAATAATATAATGTACCTTGTATGAAAAACTTGAATTTATCACTTCCTTTAATATAAATAATACTAAGAGGTATTGTTAAATAGTTAACCTTAAATTTCTCTAATATATCATAGTAGCTACTTTTTCCCACATAGCCTGAATCCCCGACAATACTTCCCATATCTTTTAGGTCAAATGCTCTTCTGTCAACATTTAAGCCACCACGAAGTTTTATATTGTCATTTAAGAAGTACTCAATATATGGTCCGGCAGAATATCCTACTCCGGCATCCGAAACCGGCATGTAGGGGTCATCTACTCCTGTAAATTGCACACCTCCTTCAAATCCTACATTTATTGTGCCCTTGTTACTAATTACTTCTTGTGCTAAAAGAGGCTGTTGGCAACACAATGATACGATTGAAATAAGGAAAATATAACTATGTGTTTTTACTAACCGGGATAACATAAAATTCTTTTCAGCAAATGTTCCATCAATAATGCAGTCACAAAAATAGCACTTATTACTCCAGAAATATTAATTTGGTTGAAATTCCAATTATTTTTGTCAATCATATTGTCTGATCAGTAAGAAAATGGCCTGACATTAAATTATTAATGTAAATGCAACGATACTTCATAAAACTAGCTTACAATGGTGCAAATTATCATGGATGGCAAATGCAGGATAATGCGCACACTGTTCAGGCTGAACTAACTGATAAACTATCGTTGCTACTAAAAGAAAAGGTAAATATTGTTGGATGCGGTAGAACAGATACCGGGGTTCATGCCCGAGAGTTTTATGCTCATTTTGAAGTAGAGAACCTAATTTATACTGAGACGGATCTTATTTTTAAATTAAATAATTTTCTGCCTGATGATATAGTTATTTATAGTATTTATAAAGTCCCTTTAGATCTTCATAGTAGATTTAGCGCTATAAGTCGTACTTACAGGTATTATATATCTTTGGTTAAAGATCCGTTCAAAAATGGAACAAGTTATTATTTCAATGGACCACTTAATGTGGATGATATGAATAATGCATGTGCCTACTTAATTGACCACACTGATTTTACAAGTTTCTCAAAGTTGCATTCACAAACTTCAACAAACAATTGTATTATCAAAAGTACACAATTTGAGAAGATTAATAATGAACTAATTTTTACTATAACCGCCGACAGATTTTTACGAAATATGGTGCGGGCAATTGTTGGTACTTTGATTGAAGTGGGTAAAGGAAAAATGGAATCCAGTGAAATCAATGAAATTATTATAGCAAAAAACCGAGCCAGAGCTGGATTCTCAGTGCCAGCATGTGGATTATTTCTGGAAGAAGTAATATACCCTTAAACAAAGATGAGTGACTTTAATATTAATGAGTGACAGCAGCTTTCATTTACTATTTTTTCGATAAAGTTTTTATGATCTTATTTATTAATTAACAACTTCTCAACAATCGATTATTCACTTTGCTAAAAGTACTAGTTTTAGCATTTTAATCAATCTTTTATTAATTGCTAATTTAATTTAGAAACAATTTATTATGGGAGGCTTTTTTGGGACAATTTCAAACTCGGATTGTGTAAACGATTTATTTTATGGAACAGATTATAATTCTCATCTTGGAACGAAACGGGGGGGGCTAGCTGTTTTTAATTCAAAATCTATACGCAAGACAATTCATAATCTGGAGAATTCGTATTTCAGAACAAAGTTTGAACCGGATCTCTATAAATTTAAGGGTAAAAGTGGAATTGGGGTGATTAGTGATAATGAAGCTCAACCAATATTGATAACCTCTCATCTTGGAGAGTTTGCTATTGTTACTGTTTCGAAGATAAATAACATAGATGAACTAACTCAAAGAGCTTTAAAACAATTCAGGCATTTTTCTGAAACAAGTACGGGTGAGACTAATCCCTCCGAATTAATTGCAATGTTAATTGATGAAGAGGAATCATTTGAAAAAGGAATTGAAAATGTTTATAATAGGGTAAAAGGCTCATGTTCAATGCTTTTACTTACTAGTAATGGAATTATTGCTGCACGCGATAAACTTGGCAGGACACCTATTCTTATTGGTAAAAAAGATGGGGCTTATGCATTAAGTTCTGAATCCAGTTCTTTTTCAAACTTAGGATTTGAATTAGAAAGAGATATTGGTCCTGGAGAAATTTTATTAGTTACTTCTGATGGTTACGAACAGCGTAGAAAGCCAAATAATGATATGCAAATTTGTGCTTTTCTGTGGGTTTATTATGGTTATCCGAGTTCGAACTACGAGAATATAAATGTTGAGGAATGCAGATATAGATGTGGAGCAGCACTTGCCAGAAAAGACAAGTCAGAAGTGGATTTTGTTTCAGGTGTACCTGATTCAGGAATAGCTCATGCCATAGGTTATTCAAATGAAAAGCAAATTCCATATAAAAGGGCATATGTAAAATATACACCTACCTGGCCTAGAAGTTTTATGCCTCAAAACCAGGAAACAAGAGACCTTGTGGCAAAGATGAAGTTGATACCTGTAAAATCAATTATTGAAGGTAAAAAAATAGTATTCTGCGATGATTCAATAGTAAGGGGAACACAATTTAAGGACAATGTTGCTATACTTCATGAGTATGGAGCTGAAGAAATCCATGTTCGTCCTGCATGCCCTACTTTGATCTATTCCTGCGAATTTCTTAACTTTTCAAGATCACGATCAGCCCTGGATCTGGCAGGTAGAAAAGCAATAAAAGAACTAGAAGGAGAAGATGATAAACATCTTGAAGAATATGCCACACCCGGTACTGAGAGGTATTATGCTATGATTGAGAAGATTAGAGAGAGAATTGGAGTAACTACTTTGCAATTCCAACATCTTGACGATCTTGTGGAAGCAATTGGATTACCTAAAGAAAAATTGTGTACCCATTGCTGGGATGGTTCGAGTTATTTCTAATATTGAAAATGAATTATTCTTTTAAAAAAGAACTTTTGAGAAGTGATTATGAACTCTTAATATCTGGAAATTAATTGAAGTATATTAATTCTGAATGAGTTCTTTAATAATTTGCTTTACGGGTTTAATCGAGTTAATGTAGTCAATACTGGAACTTGCCACCCATACAGTTTTATATGTTGGTTTATTTGCCGCCTTCTTGACAGATCTCATTCCTTTAACCATAATAAACATCTTAATATACTTTTTAAATCGTTTATTACGAGCTAGAACTTTTGACATAAAACTAGGCTTGTTGCCATACTTCTGCATATAGGGAGTATTAATTACTGTAAGAGGTGTGCCCGAAATATTACTGGTCATAATTATGTCTTTAGCCCTATAATCAATAAGTGCCTGTTTATACTCAGTACTTACACTTGCTTCCTCTGAAGCTATGAACAGTGTTCCTATCGAAACAGCATCAGACCCAAGCTTAAGAGCATCCTTTAAATGAGTATTTGTTGCTATTCCACCGGCTGAAATTACAGGAATTTTGATATTCTTCTTAAGTAATGGAATTAATATCTCAGGTTTTATGTTTCCTGCATGACCGCCTGCTAACGAGCTTACTGCAATTACAGCATCAGCACCCAGATCAGCAACTTTAATTGCAAATTGCAAATCTACTACGTCACAAAATACTTTAATCCCGGCTGGCTTACAGTTATTGATAACTTCTTTCGGGTTGCCTAACGAAGTTATAATGAAGTCCACTTTTAGATCAATGCATGTAGCTAATTGCTTTTTGTACTTAATATTTGATTTATTAACGATGAGGTTAACACCCATTGGTTTGTTTGATGCTGATTTTATCTCCGTAATCGCTTGTCGAAATTCTTCATCTGTACGAAAATTTAATGCAGGTATAGCTGCAGTTATTCCATTATTTAAGGCTTCAATAATCATTTTAGGATTAGATACTAAAAACATTGGTGCCATAATAATTGGATAATCAATCCCCAACAACTCTGTAAATGATGTTTTCATTTGGTATTTTTTTGTCTATTATTTACAAGATTAAGCTATATATCAAATTCAAATGCAAACATAACTTTTTACTATTACATGATAGCCGGAGTTCGGCGCAAGATTTTCTATCCTTAATTTAAGACAGTGTAGTGTATTAATTATGTATATTTGCTTCTTTAGCCTAAATTAAACATTAATATTATGAAAAAGTTATTATTTGTTTTAGCAGGATTTGTAATACTGGTTTCAATATCGTGTAATAAATCAAACAATGACACGGATGTAACCTATACAACCAGTTATTTAGTTACTTCACTAGGTGATGTTACAATGGATACAATTATGTATATGGACGCAAATGGTGATGAAAAATATGAGATGGGAACAAGTAGCCTTAACATGTCGTTTGAGACAAAAAATGGATATCATGCCAAGTTATACTTATCAGGTACAACAAATAAAGGATCATGTGGTATTCTTGTTGGAGTAGAAAAAGTTGGAGAGAGTGGATACATTAAATTTGCTGTTGACTCTACATCATCTACTACGCCTCAACACTTTACATTCCATAAGGAATTCTATTCTTTAGGTAAGTAGTTATGACTACTATTATATTAAACCTACTAGCATTATTTTAGAATAAGGGTAATAAATGGGTTACATAATTAAGTTTATGTACAGCTAAAAGTTGGAAATAAAAAAAGCCTGTCAATTTTGACAGGCTTTTTTTTTAATAAAAATAAGTTTAAACGTAAAAACTAAATTACTTTAACATTTACTGCATTTAATCCCTTTTTACCTTCTTGTAACTCAAATTCTACATGGTCACCTTCATTAATTTCATCAATTAATCCAGAGATGTGTACGAAATACTCATTGTTTGATTCTTCGTCGGTAACAAAACCGTATCCCTTTGAATTGTTGAAGAATTTTACTGTTCCTTTTTTCATTGCTATAATTATAAATATTTAAGAGTGCAAACATACTACAAATCCTTTTATATAGTTACCTTTTGCAAAAAATATTTTTTTTAAGAAGTATTTGTCCTTATCAGCTTCCTTTATATTTATCGAAAGATCAAGCAATTAAAAAATTGTATACTGTGTTATGTGCAGATATTCAGATTGTTAGAGTTTATACTTTTCGAGATTTCATTTAAAAATGTTATCAAGTCATAAGAAAAAATAAATTTTAAAAAATTGTAACAATTGATATATTTGACAGACATTAAGTCAGATGTTTATGCAAAAAGATAATAAAAGCGTAGAATATAAGCACAAGAATCTTGTAGGTGCTTGTGCAAAGAACGACAGAAATGCTCAAATGGAAATTTATAATCTTTATTATAAAGCAATGTATAATACAAGTTTGCATATAGTTAATGATTCTTTTCTTGCTGAAGATATAATGCAAGAAGCATTTCTGGATGCTTTTGGAAAGTTAAAATCATTTGAATGGAGAAGCAGCTTTGGGACATGGTTAAAACGGATTGTGATAAATAAATCCATTGATGCTCTTAAACGTAATTTAAGCATTGTGCCCTTAAATGAAGAAATGAATGATTTTCCTGAGGAAAATATAAATCAGGATTTTGAAGCAATCCAGTGTAAGTTAGATGAAATAAAATTGGCTTTAAAGCAGCTATCTCCTAAATATAAAATTGTACTTGTGCTGCATCTTATTGAAGGATATGATCATCACGAGATTTCTCAGATTCTTAATCTCTCTTATAATAATGTGAGAGTAAGATACATAAGGGCGAAAAGTAAACTTTTGGAAGAAATAGTAAAATCAAGGAACTAGCATTTGTTAAACAATAAAAAGCAAAATTATGTTTGATATAGAAAATGAAATAAAGAACAATTTAGCATATTTCAACGATCAGGAACCTGATGAAAAACATCAGGCAAGATTTACTAAAAGATTAGGAGGTAATATTTCAGCCAGCTCCAAAAAGATATCGATTCAGTCGAAGTTTTCAATTGCGGCAGCTTTCTTGTTTTTAATCGCAACATCATATCTGATATTAGAAACGCTGAATCTCCAAAATACTAGTAGCCAGCTTTATGTAACAGATATTATTTACACACCAGAACTCTACAACGTTCAATCATATTATGATGATATGTCAGCATCTCAGCTAAACACAATCGATGAATATGTAAAATCTGAAGAAGAAGGGAAAAGAGTTATGGCTATCGCTAAGAGAAGAATGGATAAACTAGATGCTAATCTAGCCAGGATCGAAAAGGAATACGTGAAAAACCCACAAAATGAACAGCTCAAAGCTGCAATAGTTGTTAATAAAAAAATGAAAGCTCAAGTAGCTAAAAATATAGTTGAGAATTTAGATAATGCCCAAAAAGGATATCATGCAGGAAGCATGATTACTAATTATTAATTAAAATCAGAAAAAATGAAAAAAGTACTTACTAAAAGTTTCGCAACACTTTTTATTTTTCTATCTACAGGATTGTTTACAAGCATGTATGCTGATGAATGGACGGAGAAAGTTGTTGCTGATAAAAAATTTGAGATTAACAAAAATGCTACACTTGTTATAGATCATGAGTTTGGTGATGTTAAATGTAGAAACTGGAATAAAAATGAGATCTCTGTTAAAGCAATTGTGAGAGCTAAAACAAGCGATGCTCAAAAAGCTGAGAAAATAATTAACAAAGTCAGTGTTGAAGTAAAAGGTAACAAAGATAAAGTAGTTGTTGAATGTGATCTAAATCAAAAGAACTCCGGTAATAAAAACATTAACGTAAATATTGACTTAGAGATATTTATGCCAAGTACCGTCAGCCTCGAATTTGACCACTCTTTTGGATCTGCATATATCGAATCAGTTTCTGGTCAGGCAAATATCTCTTGTGAATACGGAAGTATTGAAATAGCATCTTTAAGTAATGCTGAGAATAAACTGGAAATTATGTTCAGCGAAGCTAATGTTAATGAAATTAACGATGGGAAACTGGAGGTCAGTTATTCACAACTTGATATTAAAACATCTAACAATCTTTCAGTAGAATCAGAATATTCTGATATATCTTTTGATAAAATGAAATCGGCCAGATTTGAACTGGAAGGTGGTAATGTTGCTATTGGCCAGATTGACGAACTAAAGTTAGAAACTAGCTTTACTAACGTAGACGTACTAAATATTAGTGAGTCAATTAGAGCGGAGCTTGAATATGGAGTTCTGAATGTAAAAAATGTTGGTAAAGATTTTTCATTAATTGATATTGAGAATTTATTCGGTGCTGTCGAAATAAATTTCCCGATAGATGCATCCTATAGTTTTAAGGTAAATGGTGAATTCTGTACTTTTGATTTCCCTGAAGAGCTAGCATCTATACAATATAAAAGTGATAGTAATTTCTCAACATCAGTAGCTGGGTATATTGGAAAGGTTGCTAACCCTAAATCAACTATCAAAGTGGAAAGTAAATATGGAACAGTTAATTTTACTGCAAAATAATACAAATAAGAAAAAATATTAAAAAGATTGCTAAAAAAAATAATTAATTAAATATTAAAAAAATGAAAACACAAATTAGAAATTATTTCAAGATAATGTTAACGGCTATGATGGTAGTCATAGTAGGAATATCATTTGCACAAACAAAAGGCAACGGTAAAGTTGTAACCGAAAAAAGAAGTACAGGAGATTTTACAGGTATCAAATTGTTATGTTCAGCTGATTTATATATTCATCAAGGTAGCACTTCCGTAGAAGTAAAGGCTGATGAAAACATAATTAAATACATCGAAACAACAGTGACAGATGGTGTGCTTGAGATTAATGTAAAGAATAAAGGTTTTAGATCGGTAACCGTACTAGAAGTATATATCTCAGTACCTAATCTGGAGGTTATAAAAAGTTTAGGCTCAGGCGATATTAAGTTCGTAGATACATTTAAGGCGCATGATTTGCTTATTAATATGAGCGGCTCAGGTGACCTGGATGCTGATTTTGATGCTTCTAATCTTGAACTTAATGTTAATGGCTCTGGAGATACAGAAATTACTGGAATTGGAGGAGCGTTTAAAGTTTCAGTTGCCGGATCAGGTGATGTAGAAGCTCAAGATTTAAAACTTGAGGATTGCTTTGTAAAGAATAATGGTTCGGGAGATATTTTTCTTAATGGAAAAACTAATAACCTAACTGTTAATGTTGGTGGTTCAGGTGATGTAGAAGCATATAATCTAACAGCTGTAAGAGCAACAATAAGTAGCAACGGATCTTCTGATATTACATTAAATGTTGTTGAAGAACTTCAAGTTATGATAAATGGTTCGGGCGATGTTACATATCGCGGAAATCCTGCTAAAGTTGACGTAAGTAGCAGAGGATCAGGAGAAGTATATAAGAAATAGTTAAGATGGAAGCTAGAAGTCAGAAGCTAGAAGTTCAACTTCCTGCTTCTGACTTTCTACTTCATTATTACTCTCTATTCATTAACCCAGCCCATAGCATTAGCACGGTCGGATACATCAAAATATTTTTCGATTCGGTCTTTCTTCTTGTTTTCAAAAAATGCATTATCGGTTTTAACAAGAAATTCTTCAAATTTACTGTGACCAACAATTGCAATGCGTCCACAATGTTTCATGTGCTTTATAGCATAAATACTATCATCCCACATTGCTTTCCAGCTGCTTTTCGTGAAACTTAAATTGTCAACTATAACTAAAAGATTTACCTGATTGTGACCAGCGGCAACTTTTTCATCAAAAAGCTTTTCAATTGTTTTTTCATCTTCTGGCATATAGCCATCAATTATTTCAACGGCAATTGATTTGTTGGATGCTCCATCTAAAATTTTTAACATAGTAGTAGTTTTAAATTAATTAAAAGGTTTGTTAATATTGGTATCAAAATTAGTAAAAAAATTACAACTTACTAATATTGTTTAAAGTAGATTAATATATTCCTTCCCACTCATTATAGAACTGATTAAGAAATGTCTCCATGAAGTGATGACGATTTTCTGCTAGTTTCTTTCCTGTTTTAGTAGTCATCATATCTTTAAGTAATAGCAGTTTTTTATAAAAATGATTGATGGTTGGTTCTTTGCTGCTCTTGTACTCTTCTTTGGTTTGATGCAACTTAACCTTTATATTTGGGTTATAAATCTCAGATCCAATATGACCGCCAAAATTGAAGGTACGTGCAATACCTATGGCACCGATAGCATCTAATCGATCTGCATCTCTTACAACATCTAATTCTAGTGAGTTATATGTGTTCTTGTCAAATGTATTTTTGAACGACATGTGTCGAATTATTGATACAATTTGATTTGTTGTGCCTACATCAATCCCAGATTTTATCAAATATTTATATGCTATATTAGGACCAATATTTTCATCTCCATCATTAAATTTTGAATCTGCAATATCGTGCAGTAATGCTGCTTGCTGAACAATTAATTTATCTGCAGATTCCTCCTTGGCTATTTTAGCAGCTAATTTCCAAACTCGGTAAATATGCCACCAGTCGTGCCCACCTTCGGCATTTTCTAACCCTACCTTGACAAATTGTATTGTCTGTTCAATTAGTTGTTTTTGGTTCTCTTTCATTGTATTTTTGTTTCAAATCAAAGATAAAGTATTTTCATTCTTTACTAAAGTTGTTAATTAAAAATAGTGTACGAATATGTACAACCAGTGTATCATGTAATTACAATGATAATACCTCATAAAACACACATAATTACTAATGATTTGCTGATCAGTTATTAAGTTTTCTTGGCATGATAAATGATATTCATGCTTTTAATTTTTATTGTTCGAGTTTGATTGATATGATTTTAGGTTATGGCAAGATTAGAGGTTGGCTAAAGACCACCATTTTTGTATTATTAATACTTAATTCTTCGGTATTAATTTCTCAGAGTAGAACATATACTACAAGTAGGATTACTTCTGAACCTCCTGTAATAGATGGGATTATTAATGAAAAATCCTGGGATATTGTGCCCTGGTCGGGTGATTTTACACAGCAACAACCTTATGAGTATGCAGCTCCATCCCAGCTTACAGATTTCAAAGTAATTTATGATAACAATAATCTATATGTTGCAATAAGAGCTTATGACAGTATTCCCAGTCAGATTGAAAGAAGGCTTGGAAGAAGAGATAGTTTTGAAGGCGATTGGGTGGGAATTGGAATAGATAGTTATAATGATAAATTAACAGGATTTGCGTTTTCTGTGAATGCTGCCGGTGTAAAAGGAGATGGCATTATTACAAATGATAATGAAATGGATGAAACCTGGGACCCGGTTTGGTATGTTAAGGTAAGTATTGATGACAAAGGCTGGGTTGCTGAAATGAAGATCCCGTACAACCAATTGAGGTTCGCAAATGAAGAAAATAATGTTTGGGGATTTGAAGTTCTTCGAATGATATTTATTAAAGAAGAACTTTCATTATGGAAAATGGTACCTGCAGATGCAGCAGGATGGGTAAGCGAATGGGGAAATTTAAAAGGTATAAATGATATTAACCCGAAAAAAGAAGTGGAAATTGTACCTTATGGAATGGTAAAATTTGAAACTAATGAGAATGAGGAAGGGAATCCTTTTTCAAAAGGAAATAAATTTGGGTATAATGCCGGTGTTGATGGCAAAATTGCAATTTCGAACGATTTCACCTTAAACTTTACAGCTAATCCTGATTTCGGGCAGGTTGAAGCAGATCCTTCAGAGGTTAATTTGTCAGCATTCGAATCGTTTTTTGCCGAAAAAAGACCCTTCTTTGTTGAAGGAAGTAATATTTTCAACTATCCTTTAACCAATGGTGATGGACCTTTTAGTCGGGATAATTTATTTTATTCCCGACGTATTGGAATTCAGCCACATTATGAGCCTGAACTACTTGATGATGAATATATTGATGCGCCTGAATTCACCAGGATTTTAGGTGCCGTAAAATTATCTGGTAAAACAAAAAGCGGATGGTCAGTTGGTGTACTTGAAAGTATTACGAACAAGGAAAGGGCAATAATAGATCATAATGGAGATCGCCGAAATGTTATTATCGAACCAATTACAAACTTCTTTAATACCAGAATTCAAAAGGATCTTAATAATGGCAATACTCAAATAGGAGGAATGGTTACTGCTACCAATAGGTTTATTAATGATACTTCTTTAAATTTTTTACCAAATTCGGCATATACGGCAGGTCTGGATTTTAATAATTACTGGGATGACAAGTCATATTATGTAAGTGCGAAGGCTATATTTAGCAGAGTGTCGGGAACCAGAGTGGCAATTACAGAGCTTCAGAAATCGCCACAGCACTATTTTCAACGATCAAGTTCAGCCCATTTAAAAGTTGACACAACATTAACCAGCCTGTGGGGTAATGGAGGTACAATTGAGGGAGGTAAAGTAGGTGGCGGACATTGGACAATGGGTGGTTGGACAACCTGGAGGTCTCCTGGTTTAGAGCTTAATGATATGGGATTTTTACGTATTGCTGACTTTGTTAACCAGACTATGTGGGGCGGGTATAGAATTTGGGAACCATTTAGCATATTCCGTAGTCTAAATATTAATGCAGCAACCTGGTCGGGCTGGGACTTTTCGGGTACACATCTTTATGTAGGTGGAGATCTGAATTTTAATGCTCAGTTCAAAAATTATTGGAATTTTGGTGCTGGTGTAAGTCGTGAAGGATTTGACATTAATCGTCATGAATTAAGAGGTGGACCTGCCTTGAGAACTCCAGGTACATGGTATAACTGGATTGATATAAGTACAGATGATAGAAAAAAAGTGAAATTTTCAATATTTATGAATAACAGTTGGGGTGATAACAAATATGTACGATCAAAAAGTTATGGACTCGAAATAACTTACCGCCCTTTTTACTTTATGGAACTTGAAGTAGAGCCTTCATATCATTGGTCGAATAACGAAATGATATATATTGAAACCATTGAACTTAAGAACGATAACAGGTATATTGTTTCATCTATTGATCGCGAATATGTAAGTATGGATATAAGGCTCAATATAGGTATCACACCTGATTTAAGTATTCAGTACTGGGGTCAACCCTTCCTGTTTTCAGGTAATTATTTTGATTTTAAAAAAGTTGTTGACCCAATGGCTGCAAATTATCAGGATCAATATCATACTTTTACAAACGATGAAATTAGTTTCGATAAAGATACTGATACTTATACTGTTGTAGAAAAAGATGTTTCGTATTCATTTGAGAATCCTGATTTTAGCTTTTTTGAGTTTCGGTCTAACTTAGTCTTTCGTTGGGAGTATATTCCGGGTTCAACTGCATATTTGGTTTGGTCGCAAGGTCGTACTGGTGACCACCCCAATGGTGAGTTTAGTTTAAGTGATAATATAAACAGGCTAACCTCTCTTACACCACACAATATATTCCTGCTAAAGATATCATATAGATTTAGTTTCTAGAAGTTTTCCTGTAATCACTGCGATTAAGTAAATATCTTATTTAGAATCGTTTTAAAATAATTATTCATTATGGTTTGTATAATGAACTGATTGACTATTTTTGCAAAAACAATTTGAATTTTTAGCTATGAAATGAGCATAAATAAATTTAATCCTGTCTGCCGAACAGGCAGGCATTTATATACCAAACGAAATGATTAAAATTTTTGTGCGAATTCCTGAATGTGAAGAAGTTTTTTATTTTCTTCATTTTCAGTCAAATAAAAAACTTTAAACACATGAAATATGATATTATCATTATAGGCAGTGGTCCTGGTGGTTATGTAGCCGCAATTAGAGCATCTCAACTTGGAAAAAAAGTTGCGATTATCGAAAAATCTGAGCTTGGTGGTATTTGCCTTAATTGGGGATGTATACCTACGAAGTCTTTACTTAAAAGTGCACAAGTGTTAAACTATGCTCAACATGCTTCAGATTATGGTGTTAAAATTGACGGAAGTGTCAACCCTGACCTTGCAGAGATGGTAAAGCGGAGTAGGGGAGTTGCAGATACAATGAGTAATGGTGTGCAATATTTGCTAAAGAAAAATAAAGTTGAGGTTATTGCAGGTACTGGAAAGATATTGAAAGATAAAAAGGTTGAAGTAACTGATCAAAAAGGAAAAAAAACCATCTATTCTGCTGATAGTATAATTATTGCTACAGGCGCCCGTTCAAGGGAACTTCCTAACCTTAAGCAAGATGGAAAAAAGATTATTGGTTATCGTGAGGCAATGGTTCTCGATAAGATACCAAAAAGCATGGTTGTTGTTGGCTCCGGGGCTATTGGTTCTGAGTTCGCATATTTCTTTAACACTATTGGAGTTGACGTAACTCTCGTGGAATTTATGCCGAATATTATCCCTTTGGAAGATGAAGAAGTTTCAAAAACACTGGCTCGTTCATTTAAGAAAGCTAAAATGAAAATTATGCTTGATTCAACGGTTGAAAAGGTTGATACATCAGGTAAAGTATGCAAAGTAAGTATTAAAACTAACAAAGGAATTGTTGATGTTGAAGCTGACATCGTACTTTCAGCGGTGGGAATAACTACGAATATAGAAGGCATTGGATTAGAAGATGTTGGAATTATTACTGACAATGGTAAGATTAAAGTTGATGACTTTTATCAGACAAATATAAGCGGATATTATGCTATTGGCGACATTGTTCATGGCCCTGCCCTTGCACATCTTGCATCTCACGAGGGTATTACATGTGTTGAGAAAATTGCAGGTATGGATGTTGAACCTATTGATTATGGAAATATCCCAGCTTGTACCTACACAAGTCCTGAAGTTGCTTCAGTAGGTATGACAGATAAGCAGGCAATTGAAGCAGGTTATGAAATAAAAACTGGCAAGTTCCCATTTACTGCTTCCGGAAAGGCAAGTGCAGCAGGTAAAAGAGATGGATTTGTAAAGGTTGTGTTTGATACTAAGTATGGTGAATGGCTGGGATGTCAGATGATTGGCGAAAATGTAACAGAAATGATCGCAGAAGTTGTTGCAGCACGTAAACTTGAAACAACTGGCCATGAAATATTAAAAACCATTCATCCACATCCTACAATGTCAGAAGCGGTTATGGAAGCTGTTGCTGCTGCATATGATGAAGTAATCCATATTTAATTATGTGAAGAGCAGTATATTAATTTATAGTTTACTGTATGACCTTCAGTGATTTGAACCCAAAACAAATTATTAATTTTTTGTGATAACGTGCAGTTATCAATACAGAGAATTTCTAATTGAATAATTAATCTAAATCTGATGAAAGACAGAATATTATTTTCCCCTTACAAAGTTGGTGACCTTACTTTTAAGAACCGAATAATTATGGCACCATTAACACGTAGCCGTGCAGATAATGAAGGAAAGGTAGCAACACCATTAATGGCTGAGTACTACAGTCAGCGATCTTCAGCAGGAATGATAATAAGCGAAGGATCTCAGGTATCGCCAATGGGTGTTGGATATGTTAATACACCTGGAATCTATTCCAAAGAGCAAACTAATGCATGGAAACAAGTAACTGAATCAGTTCATAGCGATGGGGGGAAGATATTCATACAACTTTGGCATGTTGGCAGACTATCTCATCCTTATTTTCTTAATGGAAAAACTCCATTAGCGCCATCTCCTATTAATCCTCAACACACTATTAGAACACCGGAAGGTAATAAGCGTTCCGTTGAGCCAAAAGAAATGACAGTAGCTGATATAAAGGAAGTAATTAATCAATTTGCAAAGGCTGCCTCAAATGCAGTAAGGGCTGGTTTTGATGGTGTTGAGATTCATTCTTCCAATGGTTATCTACTGCATCAGTTTTTTGCACCTTGTTCAAATATAAGAAATGATGAATACGGTGGATCAATTGAAAACCGTACTCGTATTATTTTTGAATTGTTGGATGAAATGAAGAAGTATATTCCTGAGAATCGTATTGGACTTAGATTGAATCCTTCGTCACATGATTATCATAGCATGTCAATTGACAAAGAAACACTACCTACATTTGATTACATGATTGATAGGCTAAATGATTATGATCTTGCTTATCTACATTTAAGTGAACCTTTTACAGATGTTACTAATGTGCCTTTTGCAGAGCCAAATATCGCCATCAGGTACAGAAAGATATACAACGGGACTTTAATGATCAATAAAGGCTTTACTGCGGAAACCGGTAATCGAATAATTGAGGATGGAATTGCTGATCTGGTAGCCTATGGAGTGCCATTTATTGCAAATCCTGATTTAGTTTTTCGTATGCAGACGAATACAGAACTTGCTTTGTCAGATAAAACTAAATATTATACAACAGGTCCTGAAGGATATACTGACTATCCAAAGCTAGGTTAGGAGTTTAAAAGATTAATTGTGTGGCACGCTACAATGCCTGCGGTTTCTGTACGTAATCTTGAAGTACCAAGACTTACAGGAATGAATCCCTTACTAACTGCAAGTTCAACTTCTTCGGGACTGAAATCACCTTCGGGCCCTATTAAAATCAGCACATCTTTTCCTCGTGTATAAGTTTTTGATAATTCAGGTGTAACATCCTTGTCAATATATGCAATAAATTTTTCACCTTCAAAAGGTATGTTTATTAATTCTTTAAAAGATACTTTATTGCTAAGTTCAGGGTGATGTGATTTTAAAGATTGTTTCATGGCCGTGGTAACGACCTTGGTTAATCGTTCAATTTTCAATTCTTTTCTCTCAGAATGTGAGCAAATTATAGGGATTATACGATCAATACCGATCTCCGTCGATTTTTCAAGAAACCATTCGAATCTCGATATATTTTTAGTTGGCGCGATTGCAATTTGCAGATTAAAATCTCTTATGTCTTTACCCGTTTTCTTATTAATTATTTCTATTGAACAATTATGCGGATTTGCATCTACTATTGTACATTCATAAATAAAGCCTGATCCATCAGTAAAAAAAACAATATCACCCACAGATTTTCTCAACACTCTAATAAGGTGTTTAGACTCCTCTGGGCTAAGTATAGTAACAGGTTCGGTTATATTTGGTGAATAAAATAAATTCATGTCTTAATAAAATAATAGCCCGATCTTGCTAAGAATGAGCTATTACATCTATGAACTGTTAACTAAGTTCAAAATTAATTATTTAATTACTATCTTTTTAGTTTCTGAACCTGATTTCCCACTTAGTCGTATTGTATATATTCCAGTGGTCCATTCTTCAGCGTCATTCATCGAGATTTGATTGATGTCTCCCGAAATACTTTTGTTATAAACTACCTGTCCTAGTTGATTAATAATCATGATGTTATCATATGTAGTTTTATTCGGTAGTACGATAGTAAATGAACCATCAGAAGGATTAGGATAAATCCTTACCTGTTCTTTATTAAAGTTTATTTCATGTTGGCCTACTGTTTGAGATACAGCAACATTATCAATATAAATAGGATTACCATAAAAACCAAATTGACTATATGTTTCAAACGCAAAACGGACATTTAGGTTTCCGACCCATTCTGATATATCAAGTATTACACAAGGGGCTCCATAGCCGGTCATACACCAATCAGATTCCACTTCAGGGATAAATTTATCAGTGGTTGGTTCATGAGTTGCAAAGTTTCCTGTTCCGTCATCTCCGCCAGCAAATATTTTGGCCCATGTGTCACCACAATCAACAGATATATATACAAGTAATGAATCAGACAGATCTAATGTCTCAGTTTTTAAAGCATATGCATATTGAAATCCCAAAGATGCATTAGATAACCCGTCAAGGTTGAATGGGGGTGAGATCAATTGATAACGTTCTCCTATAGCAAAATAATCATTGTAATTTACTGCAACGGCGTGATCTCCGGGAGTAGTACCTCCAACTTCATATACTTCCCATCCAGCTACATTATTAGGACTTTCAGTTGTCCAGTCAAAACCATCAAGTCCATCGTCTTCAAAAGTATCAATAAAGTATGGTACATAGCCACCGGACTTTATCATATCTGGCTTAGTGAGTTCAGATGAGCCGTTTAAGTTCCATACAGTAAGCGTAACAGAGTAATCAGTTGTTGAAAGGAATTTAACTTCCGGGTTCTGACTGTACGGCTTTGTGCTATTAACAAATTCTACATCGGATGGTTCAAACTGCCAAAGCCACTGAATTGGGCTGTACAGTGATTCATCTGTAAATTTTACAATATCACCGGAACAAATAATGTTAAAGTCAGCACTAAACTCAACTTCAGGGAGAATTGTTGTATTAGCAGTAATATAAGATTCTTTAATTATTGAATCAATCCCAAGATAATTTGAGCTAACAAGCTTTACATTAAAAGTTCCCTCAGTACTATATAGGATGTCTTCAGGATTCTGCACGTCAGATGTTGGAGGATCTCCTCCTTCAAATGTCCAAGTCCAGTTTGATGGGATACCTGTGGTTAAATCAGTGAAATTTACTGTTTCTCCAACAGGTATAAGTATTTCGTCGGAAGTAAAATCGGTTGTTGGAGGAGTAACAAATTCGATGGATGCAATTTGAGTTTTCCATGCCCATCCTCCGTTAGAATATTCAGTAGTGAACCAGAATGTGTTATCATCAGTAGGGTCTACCGACATTGTGGCATAATCGCCCCATCTGTTTACACCTGTTTGTGATTTTGTACCTTCAATAATGCTTGTTTCATCAATATCAAAAACTCCTAAGCCGAGAGGAGCACCTGCTGATTGTCCTGCAACTCTTATGGAAGGAAATGTAGATGAGCTTGAAACAGAATAGCCAAGTGCAATATCGCCATTTTGGTTCATAGCGATACTACCCATCCAGCGACTATCGCTATCGTCGGGAGCATACGTTCCTTGTTGGTATATACTCCATCCTGAGCCATAATCCCTTAGTTCGTACCATCTTACACCAGCTCTTCCACTTCCTGCATTTACTGTATGGTTCGCCATTAATACTTGATAAGTATCAAAATTTCTGTATTGCAACCTATACATTGTCATACCATTTAATGCATCTAATTTCTGACCGGTACCTGGTTGGGAAATAGTAATGTTTTGTGAAGAGAAAGGTTCTGTGGGTAGATCTGATATACGTGTTATTGTAGAATTTTGAGTGTTTTCCCAATCTACATCCATTTCCCACATTTTAAGTTTATTATTTCCTACATCCACGATATAATTTGGTGATCCTTCAGGAGGTAACAATTCTCCATCAGCATCCCCAGGTAATAATCCATAATGATCCTGTCCAATATTGAAATAGAGCATTTCAGCATCCGGATTGCCAATTAGCATTGCCTCTCTGTCACAAATACTCATTGCTGCAGTAAATCCTGCTCCAAATTGATGGGTAGAAAAATAGTATCCATCTGGCCATATACCAAATTTTGGATAATCGGGCATATTACTGAATTGAAAAGCATATCTATACCATTCGCCCAGCGGATCCCCGGTTGCGGAAACTGCGACTAATTCATACATATATGGGTTTTCAGAAAGGGCAAATTGTGATGCTATCCAGCGGTCAGCATATTCGTCATAAAGAACAATAGGGTCACCATCATTTGTACCTGTCCAAGGTCCTATAAATCCATTCCAAAGGGTGCTATTATTAACAGGACCATATAACAGGTTCCCACTTTTATCCCAAATAGCAAATCCATTATTCACCATCTGAAAATAATGATCTGGTCCTACATCACCATCTGTATCAGGAGGAGCTACACCGTAAGTATTATAAACACCAGCAAAGTTTTCAACAACAGTACCGGCATTACGACCACCATTCATTATTTTATCCTGAAGTACAGGATCTGGTCCAACTAAAGGTGCCATATGCTTTAATTCATCATCTATACCAAATTTGTTTGGAAACACTTTGTTTTTTATGTTATTCTCACCCATTCCATAAGGTACTTCCGGAATAGTACGTAGTGCCTTCGATTTGTCGAAATGAACGGCCTTACTAATCTTTTCAGGGTGAAGTACTTGTGAGTTTAAAAAGTTTGATGATGAAAATAGTACCATCATAGAGATTGCAATAGTAATTGTTCGAATTCTCATAATAAATTTTTAAATAAGATATGATAGATAGAAATAAAATATGCCGATGATTTCCTACAAGGCGAAAATAATATTTTTTTTAAGAAAAAGACCAAAATAAATAATTACAGAAATAAGAACTTCACAACTTTAAAAAATAATAGCCCAATCTTGATAAGAATGGGCTATTATCATTTAAAAGTTATCTAAATTCATATACTTATTTAATTACTATTTTTTTTGTATCTGAACCTGATTGCCCGCTTAGCCGTATTGTATATACTCCTGTATTCCATTCTGCAGCTTCATTAATCAAAATTTGATTGTTGTTTTCAGAAATACTTTCGTTATAAACTACCTGTCCTAGTTGATTAATAACCATGATGTTATCATATGTGGCTTTATTTGGTAGTACGATAGTAAATGAACCATCAGAAGGATTAGGATAAATTCTAACCTGTTCTTTATTAAAGTTTAGCTCAGTTTGACCAACTGTTTGAGTTACCGCAACGTTGTCGATGAAAATCGGATTACCAAAATAGCTAAATGTTTCAAAGGCAACCCGAACATCTGCGTTTCCTGCCCATTGAGTGATATCAAGTATTATACAAGGTGCTCCCCAACCAGTCATACACCAATCAGATGCTACTTCAGGGAAAAAGTCGTAATCGGTTGGTTCGTGAGTTGCAAAGTTTCCTGATCCATCTTCACCACCGGAAAATATTCTGGTCCATGTATCACCGCAGTCGGCTGATATGTATACAAGTAATGAGTCGGTAAAATCAATTACTTCTAAGTTTTGTGCATATGCGTGTTGAAATTCAAGAGTTGCTGTAGATAAACCTTCCAGATTAAACGGTGGTGAAATTAATCTATCTCGTTGTGCAACAGCAAAATATTCTCTGAAATTAACCCCGGCAGCATGATCTCCAGGTGTTGTACCTCCAATTTCATAAATTTCCCAGGTAACATCATCATCAGGATTTTCTATTGTCCAATCGAATCCATCAAAACCGTTATCTTCAAAAGTATCAAGAAAGTATGGTACATATCCACCGGACTTTACCATATCTGTTTTAGTAAGTTCGGATGAACCGTTTAAGTTCCAGACTGTAAGTGTAACCGAATAATCAGTTGTTGAAAGGAATGTGACTTCCGGGTTTTGACTATTCTCATCGGTGCCATTAACAAATACTACATCTGATGGTTCAAACTGCCAGTTCCACTGTATTGGGCTAAAAAGAGATTGATCTGTAAATTTAACAGTATCTCCACTACAAAATAAAGTAAGATCAGCAGTAAATTCAACCTCAGGGAGAATTGTTGTATTTGCTGTAATAAATGCTTCTTTCACTAATGAATCAATTCCCTGGGTATTTGAACTAACAAGCTTAACATAGAAAGTACCTTCAGTATTATACTGTATACCTTCTGGATTTTGCACGTCAGAAGTAGCAGGATCTCCACCTTCAAACGTCCAGCTCCAGTTTGATGGAATACCTGTAGTTAAATCAGTGAAATTTATTGTTTCTCCAACAGGAATAAGTGTCTCATCGGCAGTAAAATCGGCTGTTGGGGGTGAAACAAACTCAACTTTTGCTATTTGAGTTTTCCATGCCCAGCCGCCATTAGAATATTCAGTAGTGAACCAGAATGAGTTTCCATCAGAAGGGTCAATTGTTAATGTTGCATAATCGCCCCACCTGTTAACACCTGTTTGTGATTTTGATCCTTCCAGAATACTTGTTTCATCAATATCAAAAACCCCTAGACCAAGAGGTGCGCCAGATGATTGTCCTGCGACTCTAATTGAAGGAAATGTAGATGAACCTGAAACAGAATATCCAAGTGCAATATCTCCATTTTGATTCATAGCTAAACTTCCCATCCATCTGTGATCTCCATCATCGGGTGCATATGTGCCTTGTTGATAAATACTCCAGCCTGAGCCAGAATCTCTAAGTTCATACCATCTTACACCTGCTTTGCCACCGCCAGCGTTAACTGTATGGTTAGCGAGTAATACTTGATAGGCATCAAAATTTCTATACTGTAGTCGGTACATTGTCATACTACTTAATGTCGCTAACAGTTGACCTGTGCCAGGTTGATTTATATTAATGCCTTGTGTTGAAAATGGAGCAGTTGCGAGAGAGGGTAATGAGGTTACTGTTGAATTGGTTGTGGTTTCCCAGTCGATATCAACTTCCCACATCTTTAATGAATTAGTCCCAACATCAAGTACATAGTTAGGTGATCCGTCAGGTGGAGGTAAAGCTCCATCAGCATCTGCAGGAAGTAAACCATAACTACCACCTCCCATATTGAAATATATCATTTCTGCGTCAGGGTCACCAACAAGCATTGCTTCTCTGTCGCATATACTCATACCGCCACCTGCAAAGTTACCATTTACAAACTGGTGAGTAGAAAAATAATATCCATCTGGCCAAACTCCAAATTTAGGATAATCGGGCATTCCATTGAATTGGTATGCATATCTGTACCAGGCTCCAAGCGGATCGCCAGTTTCTGAAACAGCAATTAATTCCCAAAATGGACCATTTGGATAATATGGAAGTGCAAATTGAGTTGCTATCCAGCGGTCAGCATATTCATCATAAAGAACAATGGGGTCACCGTCATTTGTACTCGACCAAGGTCCGGTGAATCCATCCCAAAGGGTGCTATTGTCAACTGGGCCATATAATAAGTTACCACTTTTATCCCAGATTGCGAATCCAAGATTTACCATTTGAAAATAATGATCTGGTCCAACATCTCCATCTGTATCCGGAGGTGCTACACCGTATGTATTTCCAACACCAGCAAAATTTTCAGTAACAGTTCCGGGGTTGCGTCCGCCATACATTATTTTATCCTGTAGAACAGGATCAGGACCGTCTAATAATGGCATATGCTTTAATTCATCATCTATGCCAAATTTATTTGGAACCAGTTTGTCTTTCCAGTTTCTCTCTCTCATACCATACGGTACTTCCGGAATAGTACGTAGTTCCTTTGACTTGTCAAAATGAACAGCTTTACTAATATTTTCAGGATGAAGTACTTGTGAGTTTAAAAAGTTTGATGATGAAAATATTATCATCATAGAGATTGCAATAGTAATTGTTCGAATTCTCATAATATTATTTTTTCAGATAAATAATTTAGAAATATAGCGTATAACACTAACTATACCAGCGGCGCAAAAATAATTTTTTTTCTTTACAACCAGACAATAGTTATAACAAAAAGGTTGGTAATAGTTTTGCTATTAACTATAATTGTGCATTGTTTATCTTTTCAAACCTCTTTAAGGCATATAGTATAATCCTATAAGTGATAAAGATAAACACAGGCCAACTTAGCAGCCATAATATTGCTTTCAGATACATGAAGTTCATATTTTAGTAAGCGTGAGAATCATTTTCCATTTCTTCTTGGGTAATCTTTTTCTTATTTAATGCCGACCACGCATACCATATGTATGCAATCACAAACGGGACCACCAATGATACATACGACATAGCAATAAGCGTATATTTGGATGAGGAAGCATTGCTAATAGTTAATGAACTTTGCATATCGAATTTTGAGGGATAGAAACATGTGTTATTATATGCGACTAGTAATAGCAATGCAAATACTGTAAGGATTGTACCCGGACCCGCTAGCCAGATTGATATGCTTCCACATTTGTCAAAGTAAAAATAGGCTCTTATTATTGAGAAAACTACTGCAATTACACCAATAAAAAAAATTACAGCGATGATTGGCATTTCAATAAAGTTATTCAGATACTTGTACTTTTCCATAAAAACTACTCCGGTATTTGCATCGTAAGCATATCCGGAAATAGTAAGGATGTTGAAAAGGAAGAACACGAAGAATACCAAAAAAAGTAAGGCATTAATAATGAGTTGTTTTCTTACCCTACTAAGAATCTCATTATCATCAATGCTATTCTTGAAATACATTAGCGCTAGTACTCTTGATAAGAAGAATACTGCTAGTCCCAGTGACAGATTAATAAAAGTGCTAAATTTTGTAAAATCAAAAATTAACTCAAGTCCTCTGGCAGACGACTCCCATGTTGAACTATTCATATTGTTAACTGAAAAATCGGAACCAGTAAAAAATGTACCTACCATCACGCCAAGCAAAATGGTGCCAAATAATCCATTTATAAAAAGGAAAATTTCATACGTACTATGACCAAAGAAATTGTTAGGCTTTGATCTGTATTCATATGACACTGCCTGAATTATAAATGCGAATAATATCAACATCCAAATCCAATAAGCACCTCCAAAGCTAGTGGCGTAGAATAATGGAAATGAAGCAAATGCAGCTCCACCAAATGTAACCAGAGTTGTAAAAGTAAGATCCCACTTACGACCGAGGGCATTTACTAATATTTTCTTTTGTAAGTCGGTTTTACCAAGCGTATAAATCAGTGTTTGTCCGCCTTGAACAAATAGCATAAATACTAAAATGGAACCTAGTAAAGCAACAATTGCCCACCAATAATGCTGCAACGTTAAATAAGTTAGATTTTCAAACATCCTTAGTCCTCCTTAATTTTTGAAGTATTAACAATTTGGCTAATCATAATCTTAATTTCTGCAATCAATAATAAGGTGAAAGTAATTGCAAATATTATAAAAGTAGTTATAACACTTTGATGGTTTATATTAGACACAGCACTCAAAGTCGGCATTAAATCCTGAACAACCCAAGGTTGCCGTCCTACTTCTGAAACGATCCATCCAGCCTGTTGTGCTATATATGCCAGTGGTATCGACCATAGTGCCAGATAATTGAGCCACCTGGCTTTTGTAATATCCTTTTTATAAAGGAAGAAGAGCACTAAGATGAACACCATCAAAAAAAGAACCCCAAGTCCAACCATTGTATGGAAGGCGTAAAATGTTAAAGGTACATTAGGTATAATATTGTAGGGATCGTTATAATATCCATAGCCAAAATATGAATAATTATCACGAAATTTTTTGAGTTCCATTGATTTAGCTATTTCATCATTACTTTCTTTAGCTTCTTTATATTTTTTTAATGCTGTTATTGCTATTTTACCCTTCCTGATTCTTTCATAATATGAAACAATATTGTGTTCATCGTTCCCATCTATCAGATCGTTTATGCCTGGAACAAATGCATTTGGATTGAGGGCAGCCATATATGAAAGCAAGTCTGGTATTTCTATCTTAAATGCAAAGTCAGTCTGTTTTGGATATAACTTTGTTGGTGTCTTTTGCATAAATCCAATAACTACTAAAGGAGCATTTGTTTCTCCCTCGTAGAGACCTTCCATTGCGGCAAATTTCATCGGTTGAGTTCTGAACACTTCTCTTGCAGATTCATCGCCTGTCATTAACATGAAAAAGGCTGCTAATAAACCAAATACAGCACCTATCAGCATACTCTTCTTGGCGAAAATAATTCTTCTCTTTTTCAATATGAACCAGGCACTAATTCCAATTACAAAAATTGCTGAAAGCACATATGCTGACGACATAGTATGTAAGAATTTAACAATAGCAGTTGAAGAAAATAAAACATCCCAGAAATTTGTCATTTCATTTCTTGCTGTATCGGGGTTAAATGTCATACCAACAGGGTTTTGCATCCATGAGTTGGCAACAAGTATCCACAAAGCAGACAGATTAGATCCTATTGCAACAAGCCATGCTGAGAGTAAATGAAATTTCTTGCTTACTCTTCCCCAGCCGAAAAAGAGAATTGCAATAAATGTTGATTCCAGGAAAAACGCCAGAATTCCCTCTACTGCAAGAGGAGCTCCAAAAATGTCACCTACAAACCATGAATAATTCGACCAATTAGTACCGAACTCAAACTCAAGTATTATTCCTGTAGCTACACCAATCGCGAAATTAATTCCAAAAAGAGTCAACCAGAATTTAGTAATCCTTTTCCAAAGTTCATCCCCAGTCCTGACATAAATGCTCATCATTATCGCAACAATGGCTGATGTGCCCAAAGTAAGAGGAACGAATATCCAATGATACATTGCTGTTAGGGCAAACTGGGCTCTCGACCAATCAACGAGTGCTAAATCAAAATTCTCCATAGTTACACTATTTTATTTTTGTAATTTCTTCAATAACATGATCGCTTCTCTCCTTATCATTAGAGAAATTAGAATCCAGAAAATTTGGGAAAAAGAAAAGCTTCAGTACGGCAAACATTATAAAAAGCTTGATAAATATTATTAACCAAAGCTTTTTACCAATGGTCATATTGCGAAATCCGTCTATATAAAACCAATATACGTGCCTAAGGAAGTTCATATTGATACTAGAGATTTATACTAGCAAAAGTAGAACTTATAAAATAAATCAGGAAGTGTTTATGAATAAAATCTGTAGATAATTAATAACACTTAAACTCTAGTGTATTAATGGCTCAATACTAAGGACTAAAATCATGATTAGTACGAAATAATTGATTCTCATAAAGAAGTAAAAAGGATTAAAATCGCTTGTTTGTTTTCTAAGTAACTTTGAGAATATAACAATTAGCCATATTGAAGCTGCCAGTATCATAATTTTAAATATCATTATGCTTATTAATCCTGACATGGCTACCATTAGTGCTGAAACTGCAGTTGCTAATGTCCATAAAAAGGTTGAATTTTTAATTTGCTGATTACTTATTTTAGAAGTTACAGAGGGTAAGCCTGCTTGTTTATATTCATCACCATATTTAAGCATTAACAACCAAAAATGAGGTACTTGCCAAATAAAAAAGAACAATGCAAGAACCATTGCATCAGGATTTAATAGGCTACCACCACCTGACACCCATCCAACAAGGGGAGGAATAGAGCCAATTATACTTCCTGGGATTACGGCAAAAGCAGTTTTGCGTTTTAGAGGTGTGTAAATGCCATTGTACCATATTAGTGCAAGTAAACCTAGCTGAAGTGCAAGAAAGCCGCTACCATAATAAATCAACAACGATCCTACGATTATTTCCGTGATGCCTATTAGCAATGCAATAGAGGTACTTATTTGTCCGGATGGAATTGGACGGGTACTTGTACGAGGCATTATTGCATCTTTATCGCTGTCTTGCACCTGGTTAAGAGCAGCCGATCCGCATGCAAGTATGAATATACCTAATACCGGTAAGATAATATCTTGATCAATGCTCCCTTTTGCTAAAATATAACCAGCTAAAGTTGTAAAAGTAACTGCTATTGTAATTTTTACTTTATTGAGTTCAAATAATATCTTAATCCATTTCTTCATCTAAATAAGATTATAATATGTCAACTATACTATTTAACTAATGACAAATATTCTATTATTTGGTTAATGTCATCATCGGATAATATTGTACCGTATGGAATCATTAATCCAGACTGATATCCTACAACAGAACTTGTAGCAGGTGATTTGATCTTATCTGTTATATATTGTTTATCCACAATGATTTCTTTCTCTTCACCATCAATTAATATCGATTCGGTTCTTCCAATTATATTCTTGAAAGTTGGTCCAACTAATTTGCTGCCATCTCTTGTATGGCAAGAAAGACAAGCGTTGGTTTTTAGAATTGTTAACCCTGGATGCTCATTGGCTGTACTTGGGGAGCTAACTAACCACTTGCTATAATCGTCCTCGCTTATAACACTAACACTGCTTAACATGTATGAATGAAGCTGTCCACAATATTCAGCGCAAAGAATATCGTATCTGCCTAGTTTTTGTCCTGTGAACCACATCATATTCGTATCTCCGGGAACCATATCCTGTTTAATTCTAAACGCTGGAATAAACAATGAATGTAGAACATCCTTGGCCATAAGGTTGAGTTTAACAGGTTTATCAATTGGTATAACTAGTGAATCACAGACTTTCCCATTTGGATAAATAAATGTCCATTTCCACATTTGTCCAATTGCATCTATTTCCATAGCGTCATCAGGGGCAGTCAACATTGGTTTATAACCTGTCCAACCATACCAGAACATAATGAGTACCAGAATAGTAGGGATTACTGTCCATAATACTTCCAGGAAAGTATTATGAGCAATGTTTGTAGGAACAGGATTCCTTTTTTTACTATACCTAAATAGAAAAAACACCATTACAGCTGTAATCCCAACGAGAAAGAAAACAGAAATACTCAGGATGAGATACATCGAAAAATCAACTCCTTCTACAAAATTTGATGCGTTCATGAAATTCTTTTTAACGTGTTAAGTAATCAAATATTAGCATTATGAGGAAAATAATAAATAAAGCAAAGACAACTATAAGCATTATTCTGTAAATTTTTGGATCGTACTTTAAATGCATAAAATAGTATGCAACAACCAAAGCTTTAACACTTGCTATAAATAAAGCAGTTGCAACAGTAAGTGTACTTAAGTCTGCTCCAAATATTGAAATAAAGACAGTCATTGAAGTCAGTAATATCAGGCTAACCCACGTTCCAAAATGCTCAGAATAGCTTGTAATATGAACTGTGTGGGCACTATCACTATTAGATGTATTCGTATTCATAATATTAATGTATTAGATAGAATAATGGGAAAAGGTAAATCCATATTAAATCAACTAAGTGCCAATATAGACCGGAATTTTCTAGTAGTTGATTTTTATCTTTAGTAATCTTCTTGTTTTTTATCTTATTCATAACAATGATAATAAATACCATACCAACAATCACATGCAAGCCATGCAACCCTGTCATGAAGAAATACAAGTAGAAATATAATTGTTCTCCGTAAGATAAAGCTGTAAAATGGTCCATTCCGGGCCAGAAACCATGTTCAATTTTTGCACCCCACTCGAAATATTTAATTACCAAAAATACTACGGCAGCAGCTACTGTTATTAAAAGAAGATTGAGTGATAACTTAATGTTGCCAAGTTGTATGGCTGTTATTGACATAGCAATTGTCATACTGCTCGTTAACAATACAATTGTGTTAATAGTTCCCATCCAAACATTCAAATTGAGTGATGCAATTAAAAATGCTTCAGGGTTCATTGATCTGTAGACCATATAAACCATAAACAATCCTCCAAAAAGTAGTAACTCAGTATATAAGAAAAGCCACATTCCCATCTTTGAAGCTTTGGCATCATAATTATGCCCTGAATTTGGTAATACAAACGATTGGCTCATATTGTGTAATATTATAAATTATTAATGTTTAAATAGGTTCTCATTAAATTCATTTTAACCTTGTTTTGCATTTGGATAATTATAAGGTCCGCCTTCAACGAGCTCAGGAGCTTTATCGAAATTATGAAGTGGTGGAGGGGATTTAGTTTGCCACTCAAGTGTAATTCCGTTCCATGGATTACGTGAAGTTACAACTTCACCTTTAAGGTACCCACGGATAAGATTGTATATCATAAGTAATAATCCAATTACAAGTACCCATGACCCAACTGTTGATACAATATTTAATGTATGAAATTCTGGTAGATAATCATAATATCTTCTGGGCATCCCCTTAATTCCTAAAAGTAGCATAGGGAAATAAACCGTATTAAAACCAACAAAAATTATAATGAAAGCAATATTTGCTACCAGCTTGTTATACATTTTACCCCATATTTTTGGGAACCAATAATGCAGAGCTCCGAAGAAGGCAAATCCTGTACCTCCCAACATAACATAATGAAAATGACCTACAACAAAGTAAGTGTCGTGAAGGTGTACATCAGCGGCGAGAGCTCCAATTACTAATCCGGTTAAACCTCCAATTAAAAAATTAAAGATGAAACCCAGAGCAAATAAAAGGGGCACTTGAATATCAATTGAGCCCTTGTATAATGTTGCAAGCCAGTTAAATACCTTAATAGATGTTGGTATGGCAACCATAAAAGTTAGTATTGAAAAAATGTAAGCTGCAGGGCCGCTCATTCCGGATGTAAACATATGATGTCCCCAAACGAAATAGCCAACAAAAGCAATTGCTACACTTGAATAGGCTATTGCTTTGTAGCCGAAAATAGTTCTTTGAGCAAATGTTGGGATTATTTCGGATATTATACCCATTGCAGGAAGCGCCATAATATATACAGCAGGGTGAGAGTATATCCAAAACATATGTTGATACAATATGGGGTCGCCACCAATTGATGGATCGAACAGGCCAACACCGAGTGTTCTTTCTGCTATTATCATTAATAGAGTGATTCCAATTACAGGTGTTGCCAGTAGCTGTATCCATGATGTCGCATAAAGCGCCCATGAGAAAAGTGGCATTTGGTTAAATCCCATACCAGGTGTTCTCAACCTGTGAATAGTTACAATAAAATTTAAACCTGTGAGTATTGATGAGAAACCTAGAATAAATGCAGCAAGCACCGATAAGGAAACATTTGTACCTGTTTTAACACTATATGGTGCATAAAAAGTCCATCCTGTATCAGCAGGGCCATCTCCAAATACCAGAGTAGAAAGCGCAAATAATGCACCTATAACATATAACCACCATGAAAATAAGTTTAATCGTGGGAAGGCAACATCATCAGTACCTATCATTATAGGTAGAAAGAAGTTCCCAAACACAGCAGGAATACTAGGAATTATAAAAAGAAAAACCATTATTACACCATGCAGTGTAAACACCTGATTATATGTTTGAGCTGCGATAAAATCAGCTCCCGGATTAAGTAATTCAAGACGCATTAAAACTCCAAGGCCAGCTCCAACTAAGAAAAATGATCCAACTGAATAAAGATAAAGCAGACCAATCCTTTTATGATCTAAGGTAAATATCCATGATAACAACCCTCTTTTTTCTTCAAAAAAATTAGGTTGCTTTAATGAAGTATCTGTCATATTATTGTGTTTTTATTTTTGTTTTTCTTCCTTTAATAATCAAAGTGGCTAATAACCCTATAACAATCAACAGAATAAATGTTCCTGATATCTTGGTGAAGTTAAGTACGTATTTCTGGCCACTGGGGTCATAGCTAAAACAATACTTTAACATTTTATTAATAGTAGGTCCCGATTTTTCATCAGCGGCTTCAACAATTGCCATTTTAATATCAAATGGCAAAAAGTACGTAGTGCCGTATAAATATCTTGTGATTTTACCTTTAGGGCTTATAACTATTATGGCTCCCGGGTGAATATATTCTTTTCCTTCTTTTTTAACTTTATACCCAACCTGATCGAATAACTTGCTGATGGTAATGCTGTCACCAGTGAAGAATTTCCAGTATTCTTGAGGATCACCGTGAGTAACAAGCTTTTCGTAAGTCTTCTTTTTCTTCTTTGCAAGAGGAGGCTTTTCAGTGTGTGAAAAACTAATAGTGTAAACTTGATAATCCTCTCCAAGTTGAATGTCTGTTTTATCCATAGCATCTGCTAATCCATTAAGTAGAGGACTGCATATACCAGGACATTCATAGTAAACCAATGCAATAATTGTTGGTTTGTTAATTGATTCTTTCAAATTGATTTCATTATAAGCTTCATCAGTAAATACTAAATCATCACTTAAATAGTCATCAAGATGTTCATAAACTCCTAATTCATCCTGTCCAAAAGAGAAGTTAGTAATAGCGAATGAAAGAAACAGTATTAAAATAGCGCTTTTCAAAAAATTGAGTTGTCTCATTTTCAAATAGATATATTTATTTATTTAATTTGCTAATTTAGATTAAATCTAAATAGAATTATTATAAAAAATTATGATATTTAGCATATTTAGATCTATTAGTTATTGGATGTGGTAAATTATTTAATTGTGGATATTATTTTACAATCACGCCGTCTGCCTCAATATAATATTCAATTAACGGAGTTTGAATTGTGTCAATTTCATTTTCAGGTTTACCATGATTCCTTGCGATTCTCTTAAGTAATTCAACTAAAATTATCTCTTTTGAAGCCTTTCCTTTAATAGCTACTGTTTTTCCTTCAATGTCCTTTGGAACAACAAATGCTCCATCCTTAAAGGTAACATGAACATATTGGTTACTGTCAATTTCAACATCAAGCCAACAACCCGACATCTGGCAAACATTTTTAACCCGACCTGTTATTTTAATCTCCTTTTCTGTTACAGAATCAATAATTAGTGGAAGAGTACGGGCATCAGTTGCATTGTCAAATGTAATAATTTCACCAAACGAATTTGGATTGTTTGCGATGGTATTGTTACTTGAACTTGAGTTGCTAACGCTAGAATCATTAACGCAACTTACTAGGAATAAGGTTGATAGGAGTAAGGTGAATAGATTTTTCATTTAGGAATCTTGGTTTAATATATTGTAAAAATAGAAAAATGCAGATCCCCACACAAGCCATCTGCATTATTATTGCCAAAATAATCAGATTATCTTATAATTTTAATATCCTTAACTTCATCAAGATTAATTGTACCGCCATTATTACCCCATGCATTTAATACATAATTTATTACGGCAACTGCATCTTCATGATTGTCAACCTGAAACGGCATTGGGAGCGTGTATGTAGCTCCATTAACTATCATTTCTTCCTGAGAACCGTTAAGTACTTGTTCTACTGCACGCTTTTTGTCAGCTATAAGATAATCAGAACCTTTAAGCGGTGGAAAGGCACTGGGGATACCTAGCCCCGTTACCTGATGACAGGCAATGCATTTTTCTGTATATATTTTTGCTCCTTTCGGATATTTTACAGCTGCTTCATCATCGCCGGGAAAAATAATTATGCTGTTACTACCTGATTCATTGAATTTTATATTTGAGAATCCAAGAGAGATAGAGATGGTAACAAAAAGAAAAGTACTTAAGAGAATATAATTGATTCTTTTCATAATATTTGATTTAATTAATTCTGCAAAACTAATAAACAAATTTTATTTAGAAAGATTCTATATTAGAATACACCATCTATTTATTAACAATTATATTCAATTTAACTTCTTTTTTGAGGAAGCTGTACTTCTGCATCAATATCAATAATTCTCTGTAAATTATTATCCTTCCTGCCAATTTGATCAAATGAGATATAATTAATTATTTGATATCTGCATTAACATTAGTAAATGTTATTGACCACATACCTCTGGGTTGTCCAACTTCAAAATTAATTGCTTTATCCTCAGGGTAAAGTTCTGATATTTTCCTGGCAATATTTTCAGGTATATTCTCACCGGGTTTTCCGTGGCAAATTAAACAGTTAGTATTTAATCTTATAGGTTTATAATATACAGGATGTCCATTCTCATTAATAGCAAGCTTTGGATTCTGAGTTTTACTACTTAACCATTCAATTATATATTGCTTATAGATCTTGGATTCCATATCATTCATACTGTTGTTTGGATTCCTGTTTTTCTTGGCTAATCTTTTAATAATTACTCCCTCAGAACTTGATAATGAATCAGTAATTTTGGTTGCTTCTTTTTGACAAAAGTCTAAAGCATACTCAGGGCCTTCTTCTTTTATAGCTTTTTTTAGAGCTGTGCTAAGTTCCATAGTTGCTAATTTTGTGATTTTGGCTCCTCTCTTTAATAAACTTTGTGCCTGATCGTCATTCGGGTTAATGTAGGAAACTCTAACGATATCATCAGATTTCTTTTCTTCACTGTTCTTGTTTATATGAGAAGTGCAACTAACAAACAACACTACTATGCCCAAACAAATTAATTTTAGATAATGTTTCATTGCTTTTTTTGTTATGAATGTTTATAAACGAATGAATTACAAAAATATACAAACATATTTATTCAAAAATAAAATTGATAAGTATCGATCTATTCAAAAACTTCCTGAACTTCACCCTTGAATCGTAGATCAGCTCCAGCCAATGGATGGTTAAAGTCCATTGTAATAGCATTTTCCATTACAACGGTTATCAATCCTACATGTTTATTGCCTTGATTGTCAGTCATTGGAATCTTATTTCCTATCTTGATCATTTCTTCGTCAATAATACCGTCAATCTCGAATGTATCCTTTGGTACATCGAAAATAGCATACTTATCAACCGGACCATAAGCATCATTGTATTCAATTACAAAATCGAATTTATCATCTTTTTGTAAACCAATTAAATTCTTTTCAAAATCTAAAAGCAATTCTCCAATTCCAAATTGGAACTTCATTATTTTATCTTCCTGTGTTTTTTCAATTTCTTCACCTGTTGCGTTATTAGTAAGAGTATATGATAATGCGACAATGCTTTTAGGCGATATTTTCATAATTGTATTTTGAATGCTGAATAAGTAATTCTACATTCTTTATTCTATGTTTGCGGTAAGGTATTTAGTTTCCACAAATTGATTGTGAAAAAATCTAGGCATTCTGACTTTTTATAAGATTTAATGCACTACCAGCTTTAAACCATTCGATCTGATTACTGTTATAAGTATGGTTTGCGATTATTTCGTCACTCGATCCATCAGCGTGATGCAGTAAAACTTTTAACTGTTTACCGGGTGCAAAGTCGGTCAAACCGATTACATCAAAGCTATCATCTTCAAGAACTTTGTCATAGTCACTTTTGTTAGCAAACGTTAGGGCAAGAACACCTTGCTTTTTAAGATTAGTTTCATGAATTCTGGCAAATGAGCGTACCATAACAACTTTAACACCTAAAAACCTGGGTTCCATAGCTGCATGTTCTCTAGATGATCCTTCACCATAGTTTTCATCACCAATAATAATTGTTCCTATTCCTGCATTTCGCATTGTCAATGCAGCTTCAGGAACAGGTTCGTAGTTACCATTTACCTGGTCTTTAACACTATTAGTAGTATCGTTAAAGAAATTTACTGCACCAATTAGTAAGTTTTGAGAAATATTTTCCAGATGTCCTCTAAACCTTAACCAAGGACCAGCCATACTTATATGGTCGGTTGTACATTTACCCTTGGCTTTTATTAGTAGCCTCAATCCTTTATAATCTTTCCCATCCCATGCTTTAAAGGGAGTTAGTAGCTGCAATCTTTCGGAAGTAGGTGAAACTACTACTTCAATTTTACTACCATCTTCCGCAGGAGCCTGATATCCTGGGTCCTTTACATCAAAACCAAGTGGCGGATAAACAACACCTACAGGTTCTTCAAGTTTAACCATCTCTCCATTCTCATTTTCAATTAAATCGGTTAATGGATTAAAGTCGAGTTTGCCCGAAATTGCATAAGCCATTACCATATCAGGAGAGCTTACAAAAGCATGTGTATTTGCGTTCCCATCATTACGTTTAGCAAAATTCCTGTTAAAAGATGTAATTATAGAGTTTCGGTGACCGTCCTTAACAGATTCACGATCCCACTGACCAATGCATGGGCCGCATGCATTTGCGAGCACTGTTGCGCCAAGTTGCTCAAATTGATCTATCAAGCCATCACGTTCAATTGTATATCGAACAAGTTCTGAACCAGGAGTAATAAGCAATTTGGATTTAATTTTAAGATTCTTTGCAAGTGCCTGACGTGCTATTGATGCAGCTCGAGTAATATCTTCATATGATGAGTTTGTACATGAGCCAATCAGCCCTGCTTCGATCTCTAATGGCCAGTCGTTCTTTTTAGCAGTTTCGGAGATCTTAGAAACTGTAGTTCTTAAATCTGGTGTAAAAGGACCATTTAATGCAGGCTCAAGTTCACTTAAATTAATCTCGATAACCTCATCAAAATACTTAGCAGGATCAGCATAAACTTCCTCATCACCTGTAAGAAATTCAGAAATTGAGTTAGCAAGTTCTGCTACATCGGCACGATCAGTTTGTTTAAGATACTCAGCTGTTTTATCGTCATAACCAAAAGTAGAAGTTGTTGCACCAATTTCGGCACCCATATTACAAATTGTAGCTCTTCCGGTAGCACTGAGGTTAAGTGCACCTTCTCCAAAGTACTCAACAACAGCACCGGTTCCACCTTTAACAGTAAGAATATCTGCAACTCGAAGTATAACATCTTTTGGAGCAGTCCATCCACTTAGCTTGCCGGTAAGATTAACTCCTATAAGTTTAGGGAATTTAAGCTCCCAAGGCATATCAGCCATAACATCAACTGCATCAGCACCACCAACTCCTATGGCTATCATTCCAAGTCCACCAGCATTAGGTGTGTGAGAATCAGTACCTATCATCATTCCTCCAGGAAAAGCATAATTTTCAAGCACAACCTGATGAATTATTCCGGCACCTGGTTTCCAAAATCCGATTCCATATTTATTTGATACTGATGACAGAAAATCATAAACTTCACTATTTGTATAATTAGCATTCTCAAGATCTGCTACAGCACCTTCTTTTGCTTGTATTAGGTGATCACAATGAACGCTTGAAGGAACGCTAACTTTTGTTTTTCCAGCTTGCATAAATTGCAGAAGTGCCATTTGTGCAGTTGCATCCTGCATTGCTACACGGTCGGGGCGGAAGTCAACATACGACTCATTTCTTTTATATATATGTGATGGAATTCCTTCATCAAGATGCGCGTAAAGAATTTTTTCTGTTAGAGTAAGAGGTTTTCCTAAAAGTTTTTTTGCAGCGTTAACTCTCGATGGGAACTTGCTATAAAGCGTCTTGATCATTTCTATATCAAATGCCATAGTTTCTGATTTTAAATTAATTTCTGTAGTAAAATTTTCGTTTTTTTTTTAGGTTTGCAAAGGTATTAAAAACGCATGAATTATCCTCAATTACATGTATGATATTATTAATTAATTGTAGCTGAAAATTCTTTAGGTGAATTATGTGACTTGGTATGATTTTTAAAATGGTTTTATTTAACCATAAGAATTCAAGTTTTTTTTGATTTGTATGGCAATCAAAAGTAGATTTTAATTCTATTCTACGAGACCACGACCAGTCTTTTTGATTTTACCTTGTTCTTTAAGTTCGCGGATTAGCTTGTCCAATACCCCATTAACAAATACTTTACTTTTACTGGTGCTGAAGTATTTGGCTAGTTCGATATACTCGTTCATGGTCACTTTAATTGGGATGGTGTCCATTTCCTGAAGTTCAATAATAGCCATTTTTAGAAGAATTACATCCATTATTGGGATTCTTTCGAATTCCCAGTTCTTCGTCCTCATTGTAAGCTCTTTAACCAGTTCCTCGTCATCCCTTATTACATGTTTATATAAATTTCTGACGAAATCCCTGTCTTCATTAACATTATTAACATTGGGTTTATATATTCCTGGTAACATTGTTTGTGGACTAAATCTAGAAGAGAAATTCTCAATAAATTTAATAAGAAGCAAATTCACCAGGTCGTAACCATCTGTGAAATAGACACTTTTCTCTTCATAATAGGCCCGGAGAAGTTCAAAATCTGATAATACCTGATCAACAACTTTAATTAGAAACCGCTTGTCATTTTCTATTGATGAAGTATCAGCTGCTACATATTTGATGTATATGTTTGTCGACTTTAAGGTATTTAAAAATTTTAGCAAGATGTCAGATTGATCATCCCAGTTAATCTTGAGTTTACTTTTGCTAAGTATAAAGTTGTTGTTAAGTTCAATACCTTCAAGTACTTTATTCTCGACAAAGCGCAGTGTAGGATTAAGGTCTTCGTCTGTGGGATAGAATTTTTTCTTGTTTTCTTCAATTCTAATTTTGGCAAATTGCATTACAGAAACCAGAAAAGATAGTTGGTAAATAAAAAGTTCATGTAGTTTATCAATACTTTCAAGTAGTTGTTTTTCTCCCTGAATAACATCATCAATTCCGCCGGTATGCCATGAATAAAGCGATTGAAGTACTTTTATTCTGAGATGTCTTCGATATAACATATGGTTCTTTTGGATTTATATGAACTTATATTAGTAATTAGCAAAAGTACTTTTTTTAATTATTTGGAATATTTTTTTTCATTTATTCCTAATTAAAAAATAATTTGTACTTTCGATTTTGAAATAAGGATCAATTTTTATCCAATTTAAATACCACCGCTATGACTGATTGGAATAATTACCAGTTCGCTGAGAAGACAATTTTAGTTGTTGAAGACGTAGAAACAAGTATTAATTTTTACCATGCCGCATTAAAAAAGTCAAATGTAAATTTATTATGGGCTAAAGATGGGAAAGAAGCGGTTGAGTTAGTAAATAAATACCTCGACAGAATTGATCTTGTTCTTCTCGATCTTTACCTTCCTTTTATTAATGGCTTTGAAGTACTCAAACATATAAGGACAATTGATAAAAACTTACCTGTTATTGTTCAAACTGCCTATTTGTTTTCCGGTGAAAGAAAAACTTGTTTCTCTATTGGAGCAAATGATTTTATCTCTAAACCAGTACAATTAGATGATCTGCTACGGATTGTAGCAAAATATCTCAACCCTCAGGTGGCAATTTAATGACATTCGAAATCCACCTTCTTTGATGGTGGTTATGTATTGTTTGTTTCCCATAACGTTTTCAACTGGAGTAATGGAGTAGTGGAGTTTTGGCAATACTTCTCAAGACATCTTTTTGATTCTGACTCGTGGACTCGTACTGAATTTCGTTGTCAAAATTATCTCAAACACTCCATAACAGATACTTAATAAATTATATCGCCCTATTGATGCAATACAAGTCCACCTTCTTATGATGGTTAATTCTATTTATATTATATGTGTATCTTTAATCCATCGTACGCAGCCATAATTCCACTTGGTAGTTCTTTTTCAAGTTCGCGATGGAATCCCATTAAATGACTAATATGTGTTAAATATGCTTGTTTAGGTTCGAGAAAATCGATTACTTGTAATGCTTCACTTAGATTATAATGTGAAGGGTGTTTCTCCCTACGTAAGGCATTTAGTACTATCACTTTACAACCTATTAGTTTTGCAAGGGAAGAAGCAGGGATATAATTAGTATCGGTAATATAAGCAAAATCCCTAATTCTGAATCCAAGTACTTCAGTATTTAAGTGTAGTACTCTGATAGGAGTAATTTTGATATTCTGAACATAAAAATCATCATCGTTAATTGTTATAAGATTAAATTTTGGTAGCCCAGGGTAATTATTATTAAAAGCATAAGAAAATTCTCTTTTAATTTCATCCTGGTCATAATCGGAAGCATAGATATCCATTGGTTTTCTCGATATGTAGTTGAATGCTCTAACATCATCAAGGCCTGCAATATGGTCGCGATGGGAATGAGTTACTATTACTGCATCAAGTTTTGAAACATCCTCACGTAGCATTTGTTCACGGAAATCAGGACCAGCATCAATACCTATAGCTACGTTGTCAACTTCTATTAGCACAGATGTGCGAAGTCGATGATCCTTTTTCTTGCCCTTCTTACAAACATCGCATGAGCAAGCAACTACAGGTACTCCTTGTGATGTTCCTGTTCCTAAGAATGTTACAACCATACCTAGTGTTTTATTTACACTCTTCAAAAGTAGTTGATAAACTTTATTAACTCAATTTATATGAAACTATTTCTTTATATTTTTACAATTCTGTTTAATTACCTTTAAATTTGAATTTAAAAAATAAAATAAAATATTCTATTGCTGCTCTTAACCGAAAGATTTGGCCATTACCGGAGCGTGAGCCATCAGGGAAATTTTTGCACATTAAAGGCTGCAATATTGTTCTTATTTTTAATTTTTCTTTGGAGAATGACCAAATATCGTTAGCTGAGCAAATATCAAGTATTAAGGAAAAGTTAGGTGATTGCTCCAAGATTACAATTTGTAATTACAGCGACTTAATTACATTAAGTGAAAATGATGAAGTGAAATCTATTGCCGTTAATGATTTTGAGATATCGGGAAAGCCGAAACAGAATTTGAATACGTGGTTGAGAAATAGTAATTTTGATATCTTGATTAGTTTTGTGATAAAGGAAAATATTTATTGTAACTACTTGATATCCAAAATTAAATCTGCATTCAAAGCTGGTGCATATAATATAACAAATGCAAATCTATTTGATTTAACAATAAAGCAAGAATCCAATAATATTATTGAGCAACTTGAGTTATTTATTCAATACATAAATCAACTAAATATAAATAAATGAAAATCAAATTAGCAGGTACTGGTGTGGCAATTGTAACCCCATTTCATTCTAATGGCGAGATTGATTTTGGCAGCCTGAAGAAGTTATTAAATAACATTATCAACAATGGAAGTGATTTTATAGTTGGGTTAGGTACTACTAGTGAGGCTGTTACGCTTACATCGAAAGAAAAGAAGGAAGTGATGAAATACCTAATCGAGGTAGTCGACAACAGAGTTCCTATAATAATGGGAGTTGGTGGAAACAATACAATGGCAATAGTTGATGAGATAAAAAGTATTGATTTTGAAGGAGTATCGGGAATTCTTTCGGTTGCACCTTATTATAATAAACCTAACCAAAGAGGACTATATGAGCACTTTAAAGCAATTTCTGATAGTTGTCCTGTTCCGATTATACTCTATAACGTACCGGGTAGGACCAGCTCAAATATAAGTGCAGAAACAACACTTAAACTTGCCAATGATTTTGAAAATATTGTTGCCATTAAGGAGGCATCAGGCGATTTAGGACAAGTTATGGAGATAATAAAGAAAAAACCACAAGGGTTCACTGTGCTTTCAGGAGATGATGCACTTACATATCCTATGATTATGCTTGGTGCTGAGGGAGTTATTTCCGTTGTTGCAAATGCCTTTCCGTTAGAATTCTCAAATATGGTTAACTATGCACGAAATAGCGAAATTGAAAACGCGAAAAAGATTCATTATAGCTTATTGGAAATCATCGATTTGTTGTTCGCAGATGGAAATCCTGCAGGCGTTAAAGCTGCTCTTGAATTAAAAGAAGTTATGGGTAATAATTTGCGACTACCTTTGGTTCCAATTACGCATGAGCTATATTTAAAATTATCGAGTGCCATCGAAAATTACAATTAGAGTAAACGATTGACAACTATTACATAAATATATTGTCATAGAATAAAAAGAAGTATAAATGATGAGAAAAGTACTATTAATAATTATATCAGTGTTATGTTCAAATATTATATTTGGGCAAAATAATAAAGTAGACTTCGCACAGGAAGTATTAAAAAACAGGGGAGAGGTTTATTTTAAGTTTTCCATCGAGGAAGACGATCTTAATAAAAATAATATTGAATTCATTTCGAGTATTATCTCTATCGACAATATTATTGGTAATGAGATAACAGCTTATGCAAATTCTGAAGGCTTTGTTAAGTTTTTAAAACTTGATTTGAAATTTGAAGTGCTTACACCTCCTTCCATGATTTATAGTTCAATCTTGGAGAATGCCTCATCAATTCGTAATCCAGATGCATGGGATTATTATCCATCCTATGATGAATATATTGGCATGATGAATCAGTTTGCAATTGATTATCCTAACCTTTGTGAAGTTGTGAACATTGGATCTAGTGTAAATGGCAGGGAATTATTATTTATCCACATTAATGACAGTCTAGGCATTGCCCAAAATGAACCTGAGTTTATGTATACTTCATCAATACATGGTGATGAACTTGTTGGTTATGTTTTAATGCTAAGATATATTGATTATTTGCTTCAAAATTATGGCACTGATCCTGACATAACTAATATGGTTAATAATATAGATATTTGGATAAACCCGTTAGCAAACCCTGATGGAACTTATGCGGGAGGTAATAATTCAGTTTGGGGCGCAACAAGGTTTAATGCCAACAATGTTGATATGAATCGGAATTATGCTGATCCTGAAGATGGTCCTCATCCGGATGGTAATGCATATCAAATAGAAACTATTGCTTTTATGGATTTTGCCGATGAGCGAAATTTAGTAATGTCAGCAAATATGCACGGAGGTGCAGAAGTTCTTAATTACCCATGGGATACATGGGCACGGCTTGCTGCCGATGATGACTGGTGGATATTTGTTTGTCGAGAATATGCTGATACTGTTCATGCTCATAGTCCTGCAGGTTATTTAACCGATCTTAACAATGGTATTACAAATGGGTATGCATGGTACTCTATATCTGGTGGGCGTCAGGATTATATGAATTATTTTCATAATTGCCGGGAGGTTACACTTGAGTTATCACAGGTTAAAACAGTACCGGAGAGTCAGTTACCTGCTTTCTGGGAGTATAATTATCGCTCATTATTAAATTACATGGAACAATCGTTATATGGTTTTTCAGGTATAGTTACAAGTGCTATGAATGGTAATCCTGTACATGCTGAAGTTTTCGTTGATAATCATGATATTGATAATTCAGAGGTTTATTCTCATCAACCTGTTGGTGATTATCATAGGCTGATAAAAGCCGGAACTTATGATGTAACCTATTCTGCTTTTGGATATTATGATCAAACAGTTAGCAATGTTGTTACAACTGATTATGCAAATTTAGTTTTGAATATTGAGTTAGTCCCGAACATACCATTATCGGCAGGTTTTTATGCATCTACTACAATTACAGGAGTCAGTAGTAGTATTGATTTCTTTGATGATTCCTGGGGAAATGATATAGTATCGTGGGCATGGTCTTATGAAGGAGGTAATCCTTCAACATCATCTGAAGAGAATCCTGTAGGGATTGTTTATGAAAATCCAGGAGAATTTGATGTTACACTAACTGTAAGTAACTCGGAGGGAGATTCAGATACAAAATATAAGGAAAATTATATAAATGTAATGGAATCAGTTAATATGAATAATGAAGATATTACTACATGTGATGTATTATTCTATGATTCAGGTGGAGCAGATGCTGATTATTCGAATAATGAAGAGTATACTATGATCTTCTATCCTGAGTCTCCTAATTCAATGATCAGGATGGAATTTCTGGAGGTTGATATTCAGAATCATCTTAATTGCGATTACGATTATATTGAGATTTTTGATGGTACTGATATTAATGCGCCAAAAATAGGAGAATGGTGTGGGCATACTAATCCGGGAACTTTAATTGCAGATAATGAAGAAGGAGCTCTTACCGTCTATTTTTATTCAAACTCCACAGTAACATTAACCGGATGGAAAGCAGTAATTAGTTGTGATTCAAATGTTGGTATAATTCAGAATAACGAAACAGCTATCAACATCTATCCAAATCCAGCAACTAGTGAAGTAAATATTGATTTCACAGGAAAGATTACAGATATAAATTTGTCTGATATGCGAGGAAGAATATTGGACCACAAAGGTTCAGCAAAAGAAATGTATCAGATTAATGTATCAGGTTTAGAGCGTGGTATTTATTTATTGTCATTCAATATCGATGGAGAGATTGTAACTAGAAAAATCGTGTTGCATTAACTACTTAAACTATCCGGAGACAAAGACCTCTTCATTAAATAATGCCCGCATTACAACTAAAATAATTATTGTGGCTATAATAATTATATAAGAAAGGCTTGTGAGGCGATCTTCTTCATCAAAATATAATTTATCCATCTTGCTTATTTTTCCAACCATAAAAGTCAGGATCAATGCCAGACTAATCCAGGAATAAGCTTCCTGAAACATTATTATTGGTAGAAAGAACCCCATATAAATAAGAGTCCCTAAAACAAACGGAACAATTAATTGTGCTGTAACAAAGAACGGGAAGTTCCTCTCTCCGAGTTCGTTGAAATACGAGTTTGCTGAAACTGCTGCAGGTTTTGACATAATTAGTGCTGTTCCCAGTAACCCAAGAAAACCGATAAGGGCAACAACCATTTTAGATGTGTCAGTTAAATACATCCAATTAAAAACATGCCCTATACCTTTCTTAAATAGATTACCGATAAGTAATCCTCCGAAGAAAAAGTTAAACGCATGAAGAGCAAGCCACATAAAAAACGACTTAATACGGGCTGTTTCTTCCGCTAATGACCAAAATGCTACCAACGAGATTAATCCGATTACAAGAATCAATATAGGGCCGGAACTGTAAATTAGCTTAACAGAATCGTGTGTCCATTCATAAGGTTTTATATAGAAAAATAGATTATACCAATCAAACCCGAGGTCGTACCCATAGCTTCCTGCAACTAATATTTTTGTGAAGTGGTTTAAATAAAAAATAAACAGAAACGCAAGGACATAAGAAGCTGTTGAATTGCTTGCTATTACCCAGAAGTTATTTTTTGTTAGAGAAGGATCTTCTTTCATGTATTAAAATCAATTCATTGACCTCAATAGTTAGTTGAGACTAAGCATTTTTAGAGCAAGACTTTCAGTTTATACAAATTTATTGGTTTAAACTCTGAAGTTTGAAGTCCAAAGCTTTTATTTAATCTAATTTGATCTTCTGTCTTCTGACTTCGAGCCAAGTTAAATAATTCTACAAACGAATTTCGTTTCTAGAGCAAACCTTTTAATTCCAGTGCATAGTGGTTTAGTATAGACACATTAATAACTTTATTATTTTACTGTTCTTTCCTTAAACACATTTGCGTATTCTTTATTCTCAAGCTTTTGTTTAATTGCAGCAAATGTTTTAACTGTATATTCAACGTCATCAAGTGTGTGTACAGCGGTTGGGATGATTCGAAGAAGAATCATGCCTTTTGGAATTACCGGGTAAATAACAATCGAACAAAATATGTTATAATTTTCACGCAAATCATAGGTAATCTGAGTTGCCTCAGCAACACCACCATAAAGCATTACTGGTGTAACAGGCGATTGAGTCGCTCCAATGTCTAATCCTTCTTTAACAAGTCCTTCTTGAAGTGCCCTTACAATTGTCCATAGTTTTTCTTTAAGCTCTGGTTTCGATCTAAGTAACTCCAGTCTCTTTAAAGCGCCAATTACCATTGGCATGGGAAGGGACTTTGCATAAATTTGGGACCGCATTGTGTATTTTAAATAATTTATAACATCTTTTTTACCAGCTATAAAGCCACCTATTCCTGCCATCGACTTAGCAAATGTTCCAAAATATAGATCAACTTCATTTTGCAGACCAAAATGCTCATCCGTGCCGGCACCCGAGTGTCCCATAGTTCCAAAACCATGAGCATCGTCTATAAATAATCTAAACTTGAATTTCTTTTTTAATTCTACAATCTCGTCCAGCTTACCAAGATCTCCTGACATTCCATATACACCTTCTGTAATAACTAAAATTCCACCACCAGTTTTGGTTACAATTTTTGTAGCTCTTTCAAGTTCCTTCTCAAGATTTTGAATGTTATTATGTGGATAAACAAATCGCTTTCCAAAATGAAGTCGCATACCATCTATTATACATGCATGTGCTTCAGAATCATAAACAATAACATCGTTACGATTAACGATCGCATTAATAATAGAGACCATTCCCTGATATCCATAATTAAGCAGATATGAAGATTCTCTACCTACAAATGAAGCAAGCTCCTGTTCTAGTTGTTCATGGTATTTTGTTTGACCTGACATCATTCTTGCTCCCATAGGGTATGCCATACCCCATTCCGCAGCAGCGTCAGCATCAGCTTTCCTAACTTCAGGATGGTTTGCAAGCCCAAGATAATTATTAAGGCTCCAAACTAACCGTTTTTTACCTTCAAACATCATATAGTTTGAGATTTCACCTTCAAGTTTAGGAAACATAAAATACCCTTCACTTTGTTTTGCATATTGGCCTAAAGGACCAAGATCAGATGTGCATTTGTCGAAAATATCCATTGTAAAATTTGATTTATATTTTTTTGGCAAAAATATAGATTTACTTTCATAAATCCCCCGAAATTATTGAAATAGTATGACCCTGGTAAATGTGAGTTTATTTGTGCCAAACATTAAAGAATACTTAAAGTTTGTTAATATCCAAAGATATTGAGGTTTAGTAATAATATTGACATAATAAATTCGTTTTGTACTTCAATAAATTATTGTAATTTTGCGCGATGTTTAAAAAATCATTTTTTTTGTCTTTAGCTGCTGGTATAGTGATACTTGGCTACGGTTGTAAGAACTATAATAAAATTTTGAAAAGTGGTAACAACGAGCTGAAGTTTGAAACTGGTGTTGATTTATATGAAAAAGGCGATTTTAATAAAGCTTTGCAATTTTTTGATATACTGAGGGCAGTGCAAAGGGGAACTGATAAAGGTGAAAAACTGACTTATTATACAGCTAATTGCTATTTTCAAATGAAAGACTACCAGATTGCAAGTTATTACTACAAGCAATATGTAGATATGTATCCCAGAAGTGAGCATGCCGAAGAATCAGCTTTTTTGAGCGCTTATTGTAATTACCTTGAATCGCCTAGAGCTACATTAGATCAGACAAACACCTACATTGCTCTGAGGGAATTGCAGTCGTTTATTGACGTGTATCACGGAAGTCCGAAGGTAGATGAGGCACATAGATTAATGGATGACCTAAGAGGTAAACTGGAAGTTAAAAACTATAATATTGGTAGACTTTATTTTAGAATGGGTGATTATCAGGCAGCTATCACTTCATTTGAGAACCTCCTCGACGACTATCCAGATACTGATTTCAAAGAAAATGTATTATATTCTATAACGAAAGCTTATTTTACATACGCTGAAAAAAGTATTCTATCAAAAAAAGAGGAACGATACGAGAAAACAATAGAATCATATAACAATCTTCTTTTTTTATTTCCTGAAAGCGAGTATTTAAATGAAGCAAAGGGAATTAATGATAAAGCACATAATAATTTGAAAAATAAATAAATATACTAAATGGACTACAAAAAAGTTAAAACAGACACAACAGCTGTAACACGTCAGAAAGAGAAATTTTATGATGTTACTGGCAATATTTATGAAACTGTAGTTGTAATGTCGAAGCGTGCCAATCAGATTGGTTATGAAATAAAACAAGAGCTGGAACAAAAGATCGAAGAATTTGCTCCTGCAACTGATAACCTTGAGGAAGTATTCGAAAACAGGGAACAAATTGAGATTGCCCGATACTACGAAGGATTACCAAAACCTACATTACTTGCTGTTAATGAATTCCTTAAGGGAGAGATTTATATAAGAAATCCTCATAAGGAAAAAGCTGAATAATAATAACTAATATGTTGGCGGGTAAAAAAATTATAATAGGTATTACAGGTAGTATAGCTGCTTACAAAATACCATTCCTTATCCGTTTATTAAAAAAGGCTGGTGCTGAGGTTCAGGTAATAATGACCCCCGCTGCCAAAGATTTTGTCACACCTCTAACATTATCAACCCTTAGTGAGCGACCCGTATTAATAGAATTCTTTGATACAAAAGATGGTCTGTGGTCCAGTCATGTTGAATTGGGCTTGTGGGCAGATATGTTAATAGTTGCTCCTGTTACTGCCAATACATTAGCTAAAATGGCTTCAGGTATTGCTGATAATCTCCTTTTAACCACCATGCTTTCAGCTCGATGTCAGATAGTGTTTGCCCCTGCTATGGATTTGGACATGTATCAGCATCCAACAACTACCGAAAATATTAAAAAACTTCAATCGTTTGGTTACAAGCTTATTAAACCTGTTAAGGGAGAGCTTGCAAGCGGACTTGAAGGTTTTGGAAGATTAGAAGAACCTGAAAATATTAAAAGTTTTATTGAGCAAGTATTATGTAAACCTCATCTTTTTTCTGGAAAAAAAGTATTGATCACGGCAGGACCAACTTTTGAAGCTATTGACCCAGTAAGGTTTATTGGTAACAGAAGTTCCGGTAAAATGGGTCATGCAATTGCACTAGCTTTCGCTGATCAAGGTGCTGAAGTAAAAATTATCACAGGGCCAACATGTATTGAGACTAATCATAAGAATATTTCAGTTATTAAGGTAGAAAGAGCAAATGAAATGCATGCGGAATGCCTTAAAGTTTATGCAGATACTGACATTGTTGTAATGTCGGCTGCTGTAGCTGATTTTGCTCCTGTTTCCGCAGAAAAACAAAAGATAAAAAAAGAGCATGAACTTAAGCAGATTGAGCTAAAACCAACGGTTGATATTCTTGCCGAATTGGGAGATAAAAAATTGGATGGACAAATTCTTGTTGGCTTTGCCCTTGAGACTGATAATGAGACTGCTAATGCAAGAAAAAAGATGAGTCAGAAAAACCTTGATATTATTGTTCTAAATTCGCTTAAGGATACGGGGGCCGGATTTGGGTATGATACAAATAAGGTCACAATATTAGCCAAAGGTATGGATGATTTGTTTTTTGACCTAAAATCAAAAGATGAAGTTGCCCTGGATTTATTAGAGGTTATTAATAAAATTGGTAAATAATAATGTTAAAAAAGGCCATTATAATAGTTGCAATTTATTTGGGAAGCATTATGTCTGGAGTCTCTCAGGAATTCCTCGGGAACATCCAAATTCAAACACAGCAAGTTGAAGGCATTGATCCAAGTGTTTTTAGTAATATGGAAACCTCAATATTTGAATTTATGAATAACCGGGTTTGGTCGTCATACAATTTTCAGATTGAGGAACGAATTGAATTCACTATGGTTATCACTATCTCTGAGGTACAGGGAAGTGATAATTTTAAAGGCAGCATGAACCTCGTATTGCAGCGTCCAATTTATGGTACAGATTATAATTCGGTTGTAATTAATTTAGTAGATAATGATATACGTTTTGAATTTATCCCACATCAACCAATGCAGTATACGGATGGTACTTATACAAGTAATCTTACATCCATATTAGCTTATTACGCATATTTAATGCTCGGACTTGATTTCGATACATATTCACTAGATGGTGGTACTCAATTTTATGAAAAAGCCATGGCTGTAGTTACTTCTGCTCAAAACTCGAATGAAAAGGGCTGGCAGGCTTTTGAAGGACCAAGAAACAGATATCAACTAATCGAAAACATACTAAATCCTTCTTATGGGGATTTACGTAAATTACTTTATGAGTATCATTTGAAAGGACTAGATATTATGTCAAATGATAAGATTGGTGGCAGAGCTATAATCGCTAATTCATTAAAGAATTTGAAAGCAGTTAATAATAAGAGATCAGGATTATATTTTCTACAGGTGCTAATTGAAGCAAAAAGAGCAGAAATTATTAATGCTTTTTCAGATGCTTCTCCATCAGAAAAAACTAATATGATCAATATTATGAAGGAAGTTGATCCAGCCAATGGAACAAGGTACGAAGCTGTAAATAAATAATTTACAATCTTTAATCGACTATTGACTTAGTCTAAACTTCAAGGATATATCTAATATAGAAAAGCCTCACAACCAAATAAGATTGTGAGGACTTTTACAGAACAAACCAAAAAGGGTTTATCTTAATTTAATCAATTTACGAACAGTACTGATATTATCGCTATCGGTTATTCTTACAAAATAGCATCCTTGTGAAAGAGACAAGGTAGGTAAACTAACAGTATGGTGCCCAGTGATAAACAATTCATCATTTATATATAAGTTTTGACCATATTGATTTAATATTTCAATCTTAATTTTAGATGGTTCTTTAATACTTATATTTATTGCTGCTTTATCTGTAGCAGGATTTGGAAAAATATCATCTACAGATACAATATATGTAGAGTTGATATTATGAACCCCAAGAAATGCCTGACCGTTTTGTACTACAATATTAACCGATGTATTACTGTTGCCTTCACTTAAAGTAACTTCAAAGGGAAGAGTTTCAATTCCAACAATCTCTGTATAAACTATATAAGTACCATAAGCTAACTGTCCAAAGTTGAAAAAGCCTTCCTCATTAGTACGACTATAGATAATTGGTTCTTCTTGCTGGTCAAGTAAAATAATCTCAACATTACTGAGTAATTCCCGATTGCCTTCGTTAACTACAGTTCCTGTTATTATACCATCGCCAGAATTTGAAGAACTAGTACTAACCATATGAACATCACTAGTCCATCCAGAAGGGAAAGGAAGTATTGGCCATGCCTCTTCCCAATTAATTGCATTGAGATGATAAGTTGGTATATAATCACCAAAATAATTTGATTGATCTGTTAGTTCAGCCTGAACAAAATACACACAATTTTCTAAACCAACTCCATCAAATATATAAAACCCATTGCCATCAATCTGTGTTGTTTCAAGATTAATTAGTCCATTACCCAATGTATCAAAGGTCATTAAATGCACATCAGCAAAATCTGCCATCATACTGTCTTCCAGGTAAATGTATCCATAAACTTCAAATGTGAAATTATTACCAACCCAAATCATTTCCACATACTCAGCGTTACATCCGGCCGAATCAGAAGCTAATAGCATAACATTGTAGATTCCATCTTCCGAATATGTATGAGTAATGTTAGCCCCGGTCCCTGAAGTTCCATCACCAAAGGACCAAGTAAATTCAACATTGTTAGATCCACCTTCCAGATAGGCCTGAAAATCAACAGTTAGGTCGTTTATTTGATATTCATACCATGCGATACATCCATTGGTAGTATCATTGAAAACAAATACCTCGTTACATGATATGCTTTCGCATGAATCAATTAGATTGGATATTGAAAGGCAAACATTATAGTTACCCTCCTCAGCATATAAATGTACAGGGTTCCTTTCATTTGATGATGTTCCATCACCAAATGACCAGACCCAAGAATCGGGATTCCCAAATGACATATCTAAAAACTGAATATTAAGACCATTCCAACCGCCCCCAGGATTACTAGAATCTCCAACGGGATAATATGAGAATGCAGCTTCGCAACCGTTTGGCCAGCTGCCAACATATATATTTTGACATTCGGTACTTTCACATGTTGAGCCTTGATTGTCAATACTGGTAATAGTTAAACAAACCATATAATCTCCATCACCTGAATAAGTGTTTACAGGATTTTGTAATGTTGATGTATTGCCATCACCAAAATCCCAATACCAAGTATCAGGAATACCTTGCGGATTTCCCCCGGCAATACTCATATCTATAAAGTTAATAGTATAAAAATCGTTTGAATCAGGATATGAAAAGAACATTGCCTGACAATCGCCTGGTAACGAATCCTGCATTACGAATACAAGCATTGCCATAGTACTTGTGCAGCTATCTGCCCATATAGTTAGGGTGGTCATATATTCACCTCCTGATGGGTATATATGCAATGGATTTTGTTCGTTAGATGTATTTCCATCACCAAATTCCCAATACCAATTATCCGGATTGCCTATTGATTCATCCATAAATTGAATACTAAGTGAATCACCACCAGGATAATAAGTAAACATGGCTTGGCAATTACCTCCACCGGGATCGGTACATACCTGGAAATCAAAAATTAATTGATTATTATTCGGTGAAAAGAAGCCAGTTTGAGACATATAAGCTCCACAAGACATTGTGGACACAATAATAAATCCTTCTTGACCTACAGGGACATCAAAATTGTCTTCAAAATATCCACCGTCTCCAGTTATAACAGAGTTGTAGTAGGTAAATCCACCAACAATACTATCTGTAGAAATATAAACTTCCTGTCCTATTACGGGGTCTCCGGTATTCAAATCTGTAACTGTACCTGAAATAGTTACATTGTAAGTCTGTGAAATTAAAATCAGACTAAAGGTGCTTAGAATTAAGCTAAAAATAATTTTTTTCATGATAAAACATTTAATTAAACAAAAATAGATTCCCCAATCATGATATGTTCTATTAACAAGACAACATTAAAATAAAAGGTTGCCTGAAGTGCCTAATGAATTACAACTAATTTATAAGTTTTAGAGAAATTAACTTTGTCTAAAGATACTTTTATGTAATACATGCCTGATTGTAGAGTACTTGTATTACTAGAAATGATTTGACTACCCTCCTTAATTTCTATTGATTGGTTAAAAACAACATTACCATTTATGCTATAAATGGAAACTGATCCGTGTGTGTTTAGATGAGAATTGACTTGCATCTTAACAAAATCATTAGCAGGATCAGGATAAGGTAAGTTTACCTGGAATTGGTTTTCATATATTAACTCGTTAACATCAAGAATATGTGAGCAATATACCATAAGATCAATTCCGGTAACGCTAGGATTTGTATTTGAAATATTAATATTTACCTCATCAGTATATCTGCCGGTGTACTCGGGTTTTAATATATAATCGCCCATGCCTAAACCAGTAAATTCATACTTTCCATCTTCATCAGAAAAAGTGTAGTTAATAAGTTCTCCTGTATTATTAAAGAGCTGAATTAGTACATGGTCAGTATCAATATTCTGCAATGTGTAACAGGATGGTCCGCCAACAACCATTCCTGAGATATTTCCAATTCCGGAAAACAATGATGCTAACTCTTGAAAAGATATATTAACGGCAAATTGTTGGTTATCTGTTAAAGTAAAAACTGTTGCATTTTTCCAGCTGGTTGAATTATTATAATAGGAGGGAGCATAATTGAAATAATCTACTGCGTTTTCTTTTAATTCAGTTTTTATTAAATATTCTCCAACAGGTTTCTCAGAGAACCAATAGTAGCCATATTTCCAAAAATCTTTTTTATCCATAAATTCCCAGCTATTATTTATTTTTCGATACAGATAGGCTGTGGCAGTGTTTGAATTATCAGTTGAGTCAATATTAATTGGATAATTTCCTATAAATACTTGTCCTCCAAAATTATAGTACTCAAGCGTGCTAATTGTCTTACATTCAACGGATGTGCAAATAGTTCCTTGTGGGTTTGAAGTTATTGTAAGACACACTTCATAGTCGCCACTTTCAATATATGAATGGACCGGGTTTTGGTCATACGAAAAGTTTCCATCCCCAAATTCCCAGTACCATGATGCAATTTCACCTTCAGACATATCTGTAAAGATGTATGTACGTGGTTCTGAATTAAGAGTGTCTAATACAACGTTAAATTCGGCATTACAATAGACTGTATCATTTTCAACCAACACATAATTACCGAAATAACTGAAACATGAATCAATTGTTTGGATAAAAAGTGAAACATAATAGGTGCCTTCATTTTCATAGGCATGAACGGGGTTTTGAAGTGTTGATATATCTCCGTCACCAAAATCCCATAACCAGCTACTTACATTACCTGTGGATAAATCAATAAATTCAATAGTATTAGGAGCTGAACTCTGATTATAAGTATAATTTGCCACACAATTTCCAGTGGAGTCAATTTCAACTATTATGCTAAGTTCATATTCGCTAAAGCAGCTATCACCAACAATTGTTAGGTTTGTAGTATATAATCCTTCCTGAGGATAAAAGTGAAGTGGGTTTTGTAGGGTAGAAGTAGTACCATCACCGAAATCCCAATGCCATTCCGAAGGCCATCCGATTGATAAATCAATAAACTGAATACTTAATGGTTGTTCACCCTCTAAATACTCAAAATAGGCTTGGCAATTATTACCACCAGAGTTTGAACAAATCTCAAAATTAAACTCAAATGTTTGTGTGTCGGGTGTGAAAAAAGCTATTGTATCTAACATTATTCCGCAACTAAAAGTATATACGGATATTTGTCCGCTTTCTTCGTCAGGTAAAGCTATTGAATCAGAATAGTAACCCTGATCGTTTGTGTATACAATGTTGTAATAGTTATAGTTACCGCTAGCTGAGCTGTCGATTGTAATTACAACTTCCTGATTTATTATAGGATCTCCTGTGTCTGTATCTGTTACATGGCCCCAAATGTTAAGTCCATTGGCATGGGTAAAAAGTGGTACAATCAGTAAAGCTATTATTAGAATAAGATATGTTTTCATTTTTCTTGTATAAGTAGTTTAAAAGTCAAAACAAATTCCAAACCGCATTCCCATCGTATAAGGTTTAGTTATATTAATATTTGGTTGTTTCTCATAGATTGAATTTAAAAAGTTTGTAAACTCAGGTTGTGCATGAAGTGAAATTGTTTTGGAAATATTGTAGTTCAATCTTAATGCAGCGTGAATCCGAAAATTATGTTCAACACGTATGGGTGTATTGTTAGTGATCCCAATCAATTGAGATTCAGGATCGTTATAACTAACATTAGGGGATATTGTGCTTGTTAAAAGGCTATAGATAATACCTGTTTCGGCAGAAACTGAAAATTTTGGATGTTTATAGAAACAATATCCAATTCTAATAGGAACCGAAATATAGTTATAATAGTACAGTGGTGATTGAAGCATATAATGTTTTATACTATCATAAACCGTAGTGGTTTTAATATTATAGAATAGTTCATTTGGGTTGCCAGGGTTTAACTCAAATGAAACTACCTTATTATAATACCCGATACTGTCATTTGTTTTATAATCGATCTTAAAGTTACCTTGTTCTTTCATTTTCTGGAAGCCAATACCGGTTTCAATGTAGAACTTTTTTAACTTAATTCCATAAAACAGGTCTGCCGACCAAGCTGATTGATCTCTGGTTACAGAATAATAAACCATTGCAATTGAGGTGCTTGCGCCTGTGTAAATATGTATGTTTCTTCTCCTTTCAATATATTCGTCAATAGTCTTAATGTCAAAATTATTTAATAAAGAATTAGAGAAGGAATTTTCGATTAACGATGTACTCTTTCGATTTAATTTATTTATCTGAAAGTTATTCGTTAATATTTTATCAGAATATAAAGTTGGATAATTAGTTACAATTGATCCTTCTTTATTAATATCAGAAAATACCAAATCAGCATTTTTTTTATCGGCAACTATTATGACATGTGTATTATCATTTGGATTTGAGTTTTGTATATCTTGCTCACCGTTCAAAGTATTATCAGATTTATTTTGACTAAGCTGAATACTGCTTGATAATTTATTTGTATTCCCATCAACAGCGGGATCTGGTTCTGATATAATAAGTGAAGCTGATTTATCTTTGTAATCAGCTTTATTTAGATTATTTGATGAAACAATTTGATTATCAGGAATTAAAGTCGTGTTGTTATGTTCAGTTCTATTAGTTAGCATTATCAAGGTTATAGAACTTCCTATAATCAGTATTAATGAAACAAATATTAAAGTAAAAACAAATCGCTTACCTTTAATACCTTTGTTAAAGTATTCTGATTCGATATTTTGCCATACTTTCTCAGAAGGAGGAACCTTATAATCAGTAACTTTCTCCTTAAAAAATTCATCTATGTTATTATATTTCTTCATAACCGTAGTTTCAATGTTGTGAATACAGTTTTTCTTTATTCGATAGTTTATTGCGTAGCCATTTTCTTGCCTTCATAAGTTGTGTTTTGGATGTATTTATTGATATTCCCAAATCATTAGATATTTCAGCATGAGTTAACCCATCAATTACATATAAGTTAAATATCATATTGTAGCCCGCTGGAAGTTCCTGTATTAGTTGGATTAACTCATCTTGACTTATTTCCTTTTCCATGGTTAAAGTTTCTTCATCCGATTTTATGCTAATATTGTTCACCAAATCAATATCTTCATGATAGTAGTGCTTACTATTTGCTTTAAAATGATTTATAGCTGTATTTATCATAATTCGTCTCAACCATCCTTCAAACGAACCTTTTCCTTTGTATGTACTTATTTTTTGGAACACTTTTATAAATCCTTCCTGAAGAACATCTTCAGCCTCTGTTCTTGTTTTACAATATCTACAGCAAATACCAAGCATTACAGATGCATACCTTTGGTATAACATGCCAAGTGAGTCATGATTTCCACTAATACATCCCTTTATGATTTGGTTTTCTGAAACCATTCTGATTATTCTGTTATTGTTATGACAGATGATTTATGTTTTGGTTGTCTATAAAAATAAAAAAATCTCGAATAACCTAAGATGATACATTTTTCTTACTTTTGAAATAAATTTCATTGTTATTATAATTTCTAAACAAATAACTCTACATCTTATCTGAATCCTTGTTAAATCCTATGCCCTTTTCAATAAATAATATAAGAAATAAGCTTACAACCGACCCCTCAAAGAATATTCTAGTTATTATTCGAGAGGTTCATTTAGCTCTTGGAGGTCTTTTTTGCGTCTATAACAAAATAGATTCAGAACATTCCGTTTTAATAAGTAGAACAAGTGACATGAGTGATAATGATGACCCAATTATCGATAATCCATCCGGACATATATGCTATGAGGCTACTATTACTGGTGAAGATGCTGCTGTAATAATAAGCGACTTGAGTAAAACGGAATTTTCTTCTTCCGATCCAACAGTTTCAAAATACAATCTTAAGTCATATCTTGGAGTTCCGATTAAAGTTGGGAATAAGGTTACCGGATCTTTAGCAATAGTTGATACAATTGTCAGGGAATTTACAGTTGATGAAATAGAAACAATTTCAAATATGGCCCTCCTTATTATGCTCGAGGAGGAGCATATAAGGACAAATGAAGTATTAAAGAGAAGTGAATACAAATACGGTGCTATTTTTGAAAATGCGAACGATTGTATAATGCTACTTAAGGATAATATAATCGTAAATATCAACGAAAAAGGGTGTGAATTGTTTGGTTATGACCTTGATGAAATTATTGGTAAATCTGTGGATGATCTTTCACCCGTAAAGGATGATAAAAAGGATAAAGAGTATAAAAATAAAAACAAATATCTCACTAAAGTCCTTGAGGGAGAACCTCAACGTTTTGAATGGGTACATAAAAAGAAAGAGGGTTCTATATTTCATTGTGACATAAGTTTAACAAGGCTTGAAGGAAGTAAAAAATACAATCTTCTTGCAATTATTCGCGATATAAGTGAAAGAAAAGAATATGAAAAAAAACTAATAAAAGCAAGTGAGAAAGCGAATGAGTCAAATAGATTAAAGTCAGCAACATTGGCAAGTATGTCACACGAACTTAGAACCCCACTAAATTCAATAATTGGCTTTTCAGATCTACTACTCGATGAGGATACTACAGAAGAAGAGAAAGAAATGTTCTCAAAACTAATTCAAACCGCGGGCAGATCACTAATGCAGTTAATTGGTGATATTGTTGATATATCTAAGATCGAAGCTGGTAAGGTCATGATTCAGAAATCAGTATTTAATGTTAATACTTTTCTAAAGGAAATATTTGTGGCATTTAAGCAGGAGAAGAAAAACCGGGATAAGGAAAATATTGAGCTAAAGCTCATGCTGTCCGATCAAGCAGCTGATTTAAAAATTAATACTGATCAACATCGACTCAGACAAGTAATAAGTAATCTGCTTACAAATTCATTAAAGTTTATTGACGAAGGTTTTATCGAATTTGGGTATTCAGGAATTTCTCCAAATAGTATCCAGTTTTATGTTAAAGATACAGGTGTTGGTATTTCAAGACCTCATAAGAAAAATATTTTTGAACAATATGGCCAGCAAAAAGAAACCTACATTAGGAATACTGAAGGCACAGGCCTGGGTTTAGCTATTAGTAAAACATTTGTTGAATTATTAGGAGGTAAAATATGGTTTGACTCAGAGTTAGACCAAGGGTCTACATTTTATTTTACTATTCCTTTTGATCTAAATTCAGAACTCACCGAAAGTAATATAAAAAAGTCATTAAGTATTGAATATACCAACTACTCAAATCGAACTATTTTAATAGTTGATGATGTTAACGAAAACTATGTTTTCTTAAAAGGGTTATTAGCTAATACTAATGCTACCATTTTAAGAGCTAATAATGGTAAAGAAGCTGTTGACCTTTGCGATAAAAAAGATATCGATCTTGTACTAATGGATATAAGGATGCCCGTAATGGATGGTTTTGAAGCCATTAGAATCATAAAAGATAATCACCCCGATATTAGTATTGTTGCACAGACAGCGTTTGCAAGTCCTGAAGACAAATTAAAATGCTTAAGACTTGGATGTGATGATTACATTAGCAAACCCATTAATTACAAAAAATTGTTTTCTGTTATTTCAAACTATTTAGGGTAGATTTTAACTACCTTTACAAAAATGGTTTTGGTAATAAGTTATAACTACCTCATTTGGTATGAGTCTGGAAGCTAAAAAGATACTAGTAAGTTATTGGGGATTTTCTTCTTTCAGGCCAATGCAAGAAGAAATTATTGATTCTGTATTGAGTGGTAAAGACACACTGGCATTATTACCAACAGGCGGTGGAAAATCAATTTGTTTCCAGGTACCTGCATTATTAAAAGAAGGTACATGTATCGTAATTACTCCACTGATAGCACTTATGAAAGATCAGGTAGCAAACCTGAAGAAGAGCAAGATTAAAGCTGCTGCAATTTATTCAGGGATGCATCGTGATGAAATTGAATCTGTTTATTCAAATGCAATTGCAGGCAACCTAAAGTTTCTATATATCTCACCCGAACGACTTTTTACACCAATTGCGCAAGATGTTATAAGTAGAATGAAAGTTAACTTACTTACTGTTGACGAAGCTCATTGCATTTCTCAGTGGGGGTATGATTTCAGACCTCCATATCTTAAAATTGCTGAAATTAGACCAATAATTCCAAATGTACCTGTACTCGCATTAACAGCAACAGCAACAGAGGTGGTTGTTGGCGATATTATGGAAAAACTGAGTTTTACAGTACCTAATGTTCTTAAAACAAGTTTTGAGAGAAGAAACCTGTCCTATAATGTTATTAATGAATTCGACAAAACAGGCTTGTTGATTAGGAACTTGAAAGGTCAGAACAATACAGCAATTATTTATGTACGTAATCGAAGAAAAACCAGAGAGTTAGCAGATATATTGCTAAAGAATGATATTAGTGCTACATATTATCATGCTGGTTTGGATGCCAAAACAAGAGATGAAAGACAAAAGGATTGGAGCTTAGGACGTGTAAAAGTTATTGTTGCCACTAATGCATTTGGAATGGGCATTGATAAAGCAAATGTTAGAGCAGTATTCCACTATGACCTTGCTGATTCAATCGAATCATACTTTCAGGAGGCAGGAAGAGCAGGGCGTGATTTACAGCCTTCAAAAGCCATATTACTTTATAATAGTAATGATATTGTTCAAGCTAAGGACAGATTAATCAATTCTTTTCCTTCATTAGAGTCTATTAAAAATGTTTATAATGCTCTTGGTAATTATTTTCAGATACCTGAAGGAAGTGGTAAGGATCAGGGATTTGATTTTAAAATTGCTGATTTCTCTAATCAGTATAATTTCAATATCTTACAAGTATACAATTCAATAAAATTTCTTGAAAAAGAAGGGTTTTTGCTTTATATTGAATCAGCCGGTCAATACTCTAAATTATTGGTACCTCTCAGTAAAGAAGAATTATATAGGTTTATTGTTGAGAATCCTGGTGTTGATAGGTTATTGCAGGAAATAATGAGATCGTATTCAGGTATATTTTCTGAGTTTATAAATATAAATGAAACCTTACTAGCAAAGCGTGCGGAGATGAAGCAAGAAGATGTTGTTAAGAAACTTCTTTATTTTCACAAGCAGAAAGTGGTTATTTATATTCCAATCAGAACAAATCCTCAATTAGTTTTTACTTATGAGAGGCTTAGTTCTAGTCATATTCAGCTATCTGATGATAACTATAAGAATCTTAAGAAGGCTTCGGAAAAGAGACTTATGGCTATGCAAGACTTTACTACAAATATGCTTATTTGCAGGAGTAAGATATTATTAGAATATTTTGGTGAATTGAAGGCACGACGTTGTGGTATATGCGATGTGTGTATCGCTAAAAATAAAATTGACTTGAATGAGATTGAATTTAGGCAGATTGAAAAAATAATCCGAGAAAAACTTAACACCACACCAAAACATTTATACGAATTAATTTCTGATATTAATGATTTTGATGAAGATGAGATTATTCAGGTTGTTAGGTGGTTGATTGATAATAACAGAGTTATAAGACATAAGGATGAGAAATTATCATGGCATACGCAGTTGGATTTATCTTTTGATTAATAATTATTGTTTCAGAATAGGGTGGTAATTTTTTATAAATTTGAAAAAAAGTGTCAAATGAAAAAATTAATTATAGCATTGTTGTTTTTATCTCAAGTTTCTTTCGGACAGAGTTTAAACAAACAATTTATTGGGCTTTCCATTGGTCCCTCATTTCCTTTAAGCGATTTTAGCAAAACAGTATTAGCCGATTCAACTTCAGGATTTGCAAAAACTGGTGTAGCACTTGAATTTAATTATGCTTATAGAGTTACTCATAATTTTGGATTGCAGTTAATAGTTAATTATAGCGGAAATAATTTGGATAACATCAAGTATAAAAATGAGCTTGAATCAGCTCATCCTGAGTATGGTGTAAGTGTAGAAAGCACAAAAAGCTGGAGTAGTGGAGGATTGTTTTTAGGACCGTATTTACGTTTTCCATTAAGTGAAAAACTTTCTTGGGATGTTCGTGCATTAGCCGGTTTTTTTGGATCATACTCACCTAAGGCTACAATAAGGGCTAAAGAAGATAAACCAAATGCTGAGCTTGAAACATATTATGTAGAAAGTTCGCGAGCAACAAGTTTTAGCTATTTATTAGGAACCGGATTTAAATACCGTATTGGTTCGTATTATGTATTACTTTTTGGCGATTATGTAAGCTCCAATCTTAAATTTAAGAATGCTTCTGGTTGGGATTGGGATGGAGAACCATATACAACATCGTTTAATCAGAAAATTAATTATTTATCGGTCACAGCAGGTGTTGGTTACATATTGTAATATAGCCTAGTCTATTTTCCTTTTTCTCCTATAAATTCACATAATAGTATTAATTGATGGAAAAACTTCCTTTATCTTACTATCTTAATGATAATGTTGAAGATATCGCTATGTCATTATTGGGTAAAATAATATATAGTAGAGTAGATAGTGTAATAACGGCTGGAATAATTACTGAAACGGAGGCATATAAAGGGGTAGGGGATAAAGCTTCTCATGCATATGGCGGAAGATTTACAAAACGAACCGAAGTAATGTATAAAAGAGGTGGGATTAGTTATGTGTATCAATGTTATGGTATTCATTTCCTTTTTAATGTAGTTACTGCCGATATTAATATTCCTCATGCAGTACTTATCAGAGGGATATTCCCGATAATTGGAATCAAGCTCATGCTGGAAAGGACAGGAAAGTCAAAAGCAGACTACAACTTAACAAACGGACCTGGAAAAGTTACAAAAGCGCTCGGATTAAATATTTCTCATAATAACATTAGTCTGCATAGCGATAAACTATGGATTGAGAATGGGCTAAGAGAAATTAGGAAAGATGAAATTATTATTGGTCCAAGAATAGGCGTTGATTATGCTGGTGAAGATGCTTTGTTACCATTTCGATACATAGTAAAAATGGATACAACTCTACTGAAAGATTTCAGTAATCTAGTCCACCAAATAGTATAAAAAAAAACGCCCTGAATCTCAGAGCGTTTTTTTGGCTTTTAATACTGTTATTTAACAGTATTTGAAAGATCAGCACCTGCTTTAAACTTAACTACTTTTTTAGCAGCTATGTTTATTTCTTTTCCGGTTTGAGGATTACGTCCTTTACGAGCAGCTCTTTCAGAGACTGAGAAAGATCCAAATCCTACTAAAGCAACGCGGTTGCCAGCTCTAAGTGATTCACCTGTAGCACCGATAAAAGCTTCGAGTGCTTTTTTTGCATCATTTTTGCTGAGTCCAGCTCCTGATGCCATTGCGTCAATTAATTCCGCTTTGTTCATTGTTTAAGTATTTAATTAATAATTACGGCTGTACTGTGAACAAATGTACTGTTTATAGTTGAAAAGTCAAGTAATACGGGCGAAATACTTCATGATTGTTAATAAAACAAACTAATTGTTAATAAAAATCATCAAAAATAGTGTGTTTATTGAGAAAAATCATAAGTAAATGTTCTGTAATGCCTATATAAGTAAGGTTTGATAATTGTTATAATATGTAATGTTAGTCAAAAAGAAGGGTTTGTTGGGGTAAAAAAGCCAGTGGTTTCAGGTTGATGAATCTATGATACACTATTATAATATTTAAAAGGTTACTCAAAATGATAATCATTAATATCTGGAAATCCTCGCAAGAAAGCAGTAACGCTCATTCGTTTCTTTCCTGATAGTTGTAATTCAGATATTCTTATTGCACCATTTCTCACAATTACATCTAAATAATTTTTCCCATCTGAATTAATACTTCCGATTATCTTATCATGATTTAAAGAGTTGTTAACTGCAACTTTAAATATTTTAACAATGTGTCGTATGCCTTCTTTTGAAGTGAGGATGGAGTATGCGCCTGGATATGGACTTAATCCTCTCACAAAGTTATTTATTGAAATGGGGCTATTATTCCATCCAATACGACAATCTTCTTTGTTTAGCTTTGGAGCAGTCTTAAGAGCTACGTTTGTTTTAATTAATGTACTTTGGCTTTGCGCATTAACCTTATTATCTAAGATATGTTCTAAAGTTTTAAGAATTAATTCTGCACCCTTTAACTTCATTTTGTCATGTAGTGATCCAACATTATCCCTGTCACCAATATCAACTTTTTCCTGAAGAATTATTTTACCTGTATCTATCTTATTATCAATAAAGAATGTGGTAAGTCCAGTTATCTTCTCTCCATTTATTATTGCGTAATTAATAGGAGCAGCACCTCTGTACTGGGGTAATAAAGAGGCGTGAAGATTGAATGTACCTAAGGCAGGTAAACTCCATACTATTTCAGGTAACATCCTAAAGGCAACTACAATCTGAAGATTACAATTGAGACTTTTCAACTCAGCTATAAAGCTTTCTTCCTTTAGATTAATAGGTTGTAGTATTTTAAGTTTGTTATCAAGAGCAAACTGTTTTACCGCTGATACTGTAATTTTCCTTCCTCTGCCAGATTGCCTGTCAGGTGCTGTAATAACACCAACAATATTGAAATCATTATCAATTAACGCTTCTAGAGAAGGAACAGCAAATTCAGGAGTTCCCATAAATGCTATTCGAAGGTCCTGTTTTTTCATTTTATAAAAATAAAAAAACCTGATAAATAATTTACCAGGTTTAAAGTCGTTATTCAGATCATTTTACTTCTGATCCTTAAGTGTTTGAGCACGTGCAATATTTTTTTCAATTGAACGTCCTTCATTACTTTTGTAGTAATCGGTCTTAATCTTGGTATAAATACTAATTGCTTTATCATAATTTCCAAGCGACTCGTAAACTTGTCCTGCTTTAAAAAGGAACAGAGGAGAGGTAAAATCATTATCATCCCAGTTGGCAGCTTCCATATAATAACTTACCGCTTTATCCTTTTCGCCAAGCTCTAAATATGCATCTCCTATAGCTCCCTTTGCCATCGGACGAACTACGTGATCATCTGCATCAAATTCTTTTAGATAACTTATAGCTTGCTTAAAATCCTTTTTCTTTAGAAACAATATGCCTGTATAGTAATTTGCAAGGTTACCTGGTTTTGTCATACTATACTCACTTATTATATCGATAAAGCCCAAACTGTTTCCATCACCATATAATGCTTTGTCGAGCGAGTCTGATTCAAAATATTTTTGAGCGTGAAACATTTGCTCTGTTGCTTCCAGGGTTTTAGGAGCAATGTAATATTTATTATATCCAAAAACTCCAAGAATTACAATAATTGCTACAATAACAATACCACCAATAATCTTTTGATTTTTAAATATAAACTCTTCTGTTTTGCTAAGGGTTTCGCCGATATTCTCTAACCGCTGATCACCTGATATTTCTTTGTGTTTCTTTTTAGCCATAATTTTCTATTTGAGCCTGCAAAAGTAATTTTTTCTTCTCAATTATAGAAACACAGGCATTATTTTTTTTTCTAGATGATAATGAAGGTTAAATAATTATATATCAGTATAGTACAAAATAAAATACTAAATCCATCCTTTTAGTTTATAGTAAGCAATTGCGATGTATTCTCTGTAGACTATTATTTGATATTTGAAATGATTCCAGAATTGGTATCTTAATTGGGTGTTATTCCCAATATCCGGCATATATCTGTTGCCTCCCAATTCATCATCTTCGTATTCCAAAATAGATTCAATTGCACTTTCAAATGCTGATTCACCTGTAGTATTTTCCATACCCAATTTTTCAAAAACAAGAATTGAACGATACATATGTTCAGGAGATGTGATTATTAAGATATTTGACTTATTATCAACCAGTTTCGCGATTTCCATTGCCTGCATTCTAGTATTTATACCCAGGGGTTCTAATATTATTTTGCAAGAGTCAATTCCTCTTGAAATAATCTCATTCTGCATTAAGATAATGCTGCTCGATGTATCATTTATATCACCTGGTAATGCAATTATAATTTCTGCATCAGGATATTTATTTGAAATATGAAATGTTTTATAGGTTCGCATTAATCCAGATTCACTTGGTATTCCACCGCCACCCATAACAACTATATAGTCAGGTGTGCTTTCAGTAATCTTAGACGAAACTCCCAGATTGTAATACATCCAAAATGGTAAAGTTGTGAAGCTCAGAAGGATCATTATAGAAAAAATAATACCTAAATAAATTAGGGCTCTCTTTATAATTATTAAAATCAATATTTTGAACCTTGAAGTCATTGTCTTACTACCTAATTCCTTTATAAACAAAAATGGCAGTATAATAATCAGATTATTATATTAAACCAAATATTATATCCTTCAATGTGAGGTGCATAAACTACTAAAATGTAAAAGTAATTTTTTCTTACTAACCATTAAAGCACTACTTAATTTTTTATTTTTGTATTTAAAGATATCTCGTACTTGTGTGATGTGCAAATACATTGACAAAAAACTTTAAATGAATAAATTACGAATTCTATTTTTACTGTTGCTGATATATGGCAATATTTCTGCGGGTTGGGTAATTACCGAGCAAAGTACTGATCCTTTTGGAAATAAATTCACACAAACCGTCTTTATTCAAGATAATTTAATCAGATACGAAACACCATCTTCAGTAGCAATAATTGATTTGAACAATAATTCCATAACCATTGTATTTTCTCAATATAGAGTTTATTGGTCTGGCACAATTAGTGAGCTAAAAACAAGTAGTCTAGAATCTTATGAAATGCAAATGGAGGAGATTATTGCCGGATTGCATCCAAGCGAAAGAGAAGAGTTAGATAGTATATATTTTATTTTCAAACAGCAATTGATGGATACTTTGGTCGCTCAACCTGATAATAGATTTGTGCTTATAGAAACTGATGATAATGATGAAATAATGGGCTATCATGCTATTAAGTATAATATTTTGTCAGATAGCACTTTAGTTGAATCTGTGTGGTACACAGAAGAAATTCAACCATATAATGATATTGATATGCATAATATGAATTCATTTATGCAACAGATGAACCCGGCTTCGAATAGAAGTAAACTAACTCAAACCAGTGAATATTTTAAATTGTTGCAAAACGGAATGCTGTTGAAATCTTATGAGTATTCACCTGAAGGTGACACATTTGAAGTTATTGTTACAAACATTCGTAATATTAACATTGTGAAGGAATTCTTCTTGCCTCCTGAGAATTATCAGAAAGCTGAATTAACAGAAATACTAAATTTAATGCCTGAGATTAAAGATTATGATGATCTTGACCGGTAATCAAACCACGCTGAAATCTAGCAGTTTAACGCCTTCTAAATAACACTCTAGTTGATCATGTATTACAATTGAACCTACTCCAGCTGGTGTTCCTGTAAAAATCAGATCACCTTCTTTAAAGGTTATAAAATTAGATATATATGAAATTATCCTGCTAAAAGAAAAGATCATATCGCCTGAATTGCCTGTCTGTCGTTCTTCACCATTAATAATCAGAGAGAAATTTATGCTGTTCTGGTTTGAAAGAGAATCTTTATTAATAAACTTACCGATAGGTGCTGATTGATCAAATGCTTTTGCGATTTCCCATGGATGCCCTTTACTTTTGCATTCATTTTGCAAATCTCGGGCAGTAAAATCAATACCAATAGTTAACTCCTGAAAATATGTGTGGGCAAACTCTTCAGAAATATGATTTCCGCTTTTGCAGATTTTTAACACTATTTCGGCCTCAAAATGAACATCTTCTGAGTGTTGTGGATAATTAAACGGAGCGTTGTTTTCAACAAGAGCTGTATCCGGTTTCATAAAGAACATAGGTTTTTTTGGAACAGGATTGTTTAGTTCTTTAGCATGATCGATGTAATTTCGTCCTATACAAATGATCTTCATACTTATTTCAAATTAAGTTTAATATTTGTTAATATGTTTTTAGTGTATTGAGGAAAATCAGCGTTCATTATCCATGAATAATAGTGTGGTTCCTCAGTGAATACATCCTCAACTGTTTTTCCTTTGTGTTTTCCAAAGTTAAAAGTCTCCTTGCCGTCATCATTAAAAATTAATTGACCCATTAAATCAGCATTTTTATGATGGCTCGAGAAATCGTGTAGAGATTGAACATCATTGGTAACAGGTACAGAAGTATTACCTTCTCTGTCAGTGTATTCAGTGTTTGCATACTTGTCTAGCTGTGCTTCCAGTATTTCAAAAGTTGCAATAGTATCAGCCTCTGCTTCATGTGCATTATTAAGGTCTTTATCAAGATAAAAACGATATGCGGCTTTTAATGTGCGTTGTTCCATTTTCATGAAAATATTCTGCACATCTACAAATCTGCGTTTTTTTATACTAAACTCTACACCGGCTCTTAGAAATTCCTCTACTAACATTGGAATATCAAATTTTAAAGCATTGTAACCAGCAAGATCACAATTAGTCAAAAACTTGTTAATATCTTTGGCAACCTGTTTAAACGAAGGCTGATTAACTAGATCTACATTAGTATAACCATGAATACCTGCTGCCTCTTCCGATATAGGATATTCAGGGTTTAATAGCCATTTATGTAGTTCTTGTGAACTATTTGGATTGATTTTCAAGATGCATATTTCAACAATACGATCTTTTGTAACATTAAGCCCGGTTGCTTCAATATCAAAAAAAGCGATGGGTTTTTTTAAGTTTAGTTTCATACTAGATGCTTGTATCAGGGCTGAAGTCTTCCAGTAGCTCTTTTAGTCTTTTAAGGTACATACCGGCAAGTGCTCCATCAACAATACGATGATCGTATGCAAGCGACAATATCATAATATGCTTAATTCCTATAAAATCACCCTTATCTGTCTCAATAACAGCGGGTTGTTTTCTTATTGCTCCAATTCCCAAAATAGCAACCTGTGGCTGATTAATTATGGGAGTTCCTGTAAGACTGTCAAAACTTCCAAAATTAGTAACAGTAAAAGTGCCTCCCTGAATTTCATCAGGTTGAAGTTTGTTAGCCTTTGCTCTTCCTGCAAGATCGTTAACAGCTTTTGTAACTCCAACTATGCTTTTCTGATCTGCGTTTTTAATAACAGGTACAATTAAATTACCGTTAGGCAGAGCTGTTGCCATTCCAATATTTATGTCTTTACGGTAAATAATATTATATCCATCAAGCGAAACATTAATTTGAGGATAATCGCGCAAAGCCTGTGATGATGCACTAATAAAGATAGGAGTGAAGGTAATTTTTTCACCCTCGCGTTTAAAGAAGCTATCCTTAACTCTATTTCTCCATTCTACAATATTACTTACATCAACATCTATAAAAGAAGTAACGTGTGGTGAAACTTGTTTGGACATAACCATATGATCGGCGATGAGTTTTCTCATTCTGTCCATTTCAACAACTCTATCACCAGTCATCGAAGAAATTGGTGTTACAGGAATCTTTGATGAAGCCGCTGTAACAGGTTGACTGGTATTTCCTCTATTTTCAAGGTAGTATTGAATATCTTTTTTTGTTACTCTTCCATCTTTCCCACTTCCGTGGATATTTTCCAGCTCATTGATGCCGACATTTTCAGCCGCAGCAATACTTTTTACAAGTGGTGAGTAAAATCGAGTTGAATTTGAGAAATCAACGGTAGTATTGTTATTAGCAATTTCTTTCTGTCCTTTTTCGATTACTGATTTTTCTGTGTTTGCATCAGGTGTAGGAGTAGCAACTTTTTCTTCCTCAGGTTGAGAACCGATTTCTCCTTCATCTCCATCAACATCAACAATGGCGATCACTTCGCCAACAGCAACTACATCTCCTTCATTAAATAATAAACTGGAAAGTTTTCCTTCAACAGGACTAGGAATTTCTGAATCCACCTTATCTGTAGCTATTTCTACAATTGGATCATCCTCCTCAAGCTGATCTCCAACATTCTTAACCCATTTGGTAATTGTGGCTTCTATTATACTTTCACCCAGCTTGGGCATTATGATTTCAAATTTTGCCATTCCTCAATTATTAAAGCATTTATTTAAAATATTAACACATATGGAAAATAGGGTAGAGGCTATATCCATGAGTTGCAAAAATAATATTATTATTTGTAATCATTTTAAAGAAGAAGAACTATTAACGTAAATTTAATATAGCCAGAAATAAATGCTGAAATAACCAATATAAATAGCCCTGTATTTATAAAATGATTATAAAATATTACAAATGTAAATAATATACAATTGTAAACTTATAATTCTGAGAATATCAACATAACGATTCATTAACAATGGTTTATCACTTAACAAAAGTATATTAGAAAGCGTGTATATATTACAAATGTACACTAATATTAAATATTACTATAATAATACAATAAAGTAATATATAGTATCTATAAACCAGATAATTAAAATATCATATATAGAATATACTTTAGTTTATAAATCATCTACAATGATGAATTAGTAGTACATCAAAATAGTTTAAAAGATCAGTAAATAAGATATATGGTAGTTATAATCTAAATAATACTCTAAATATATAATGATTTTACAAATGTAACATTTGTAAAAAGGTTAATTCTGTTAACAAATGTAAAGTATATAGAGAATTAGTTATATTTGTAATCAAAAAATTATGATTGCACGAATTAGGAAATTACTTGATTCTGAACAGATGAATCCATCTCAATTTGCTGACGAAATCAAATTGCAAAGGTCATCACTGTCACATGTGCTTTCAGGAAGGAATAAACCAAGTCTTGATTTTGTGATGAAAATTAAGCAAAGGTTCCCAAAAGTAAATCTGGAATGGCTCTTATTTGGTGATGAACCAATGTTTTTGGATATGCAAAACCAGTTTGATAGTGAGAAGAATCCTCGTGAAATAGAAAATACGAGGGAATTAGCTAGTTTTGATGCAAAATATCAGAAAAGTTTAATTGACGATCCAAAGGAATCTTACACAGAAAGTAACCTTGCTAAAGACCTAAGTCATTTGCAAAGTTCAGGTAAAGCAAAAAAAGTAGTGATATTCTTTAATGACGGCACATTCGAGGAATACTCCAGAAAAGATTCCTAAATTAATCTTCAAGTGCATCACTAATGATTCTGATTAATTAAAATCTCTCAAATTCTGAGAAAAAGAAGTTTGCTTCTATAATTGCGTTATCATCACTATCAGAACCATGCACAGCGTTAGCCTCAATTGATGTGGCATACATTGCACGTATAGTACCTGGTTCAGCTTCTGCAGGGTTTGTTGCTCCAATATATTTGCGATAAGCATCAACTGCGTTTTCTTTTTCAAGTATTGCAGCAATTATCGGACCTGAGGTCATAAATTTAACCAAGTCATTATAAAAAGGGCGCTCTTTGTGAACTGCGTAAAATTTCATTGCTTGCTCTTTAGTTAACTTAGTGTATTTTAGCGCTTTAATTCCAAATCCACCTTCAATAATCTTAGCTATTATATTACCCATATTGCCATCAGAAACTGCTTTTGGCTTAATCATTGTAAAAGTTATATTTCCTGACATGATATCTTTTTTAAATTTCGGGGCAAAAGTATAAATAATACACATATTCGCAACCTTAAAATATAGCCTTAGTGTAATTTATATCATTTGGTGAGCTTATGCTGGTATGCCTTTAATTGGCAAAAGCTATTAAACTTAATTCTTATTTTTTTTAGGCCTTATTGTAAGTTCTGGTTTGCTATTCTTACAACAAGAGATTCAAAATATACATAGTGTCTGTTGCTACCATATTGTAACTCTAGTATTTACAAAAAATATCCAAAGTTATCAACACAACTTTCATTCTTCTTTGATTTTTATAACTTTGTTGTAATTCTCTCTGGGTATTTAATAGTCTGACATACAGGCTAATACCAATATTCAAAAGTGCAGTTACTTTATTAGATAAATTAGTTGAGCTGTTGAACAACAATTGAAAGATTAATTAAACTATTTACAACTAACATTATATTATGTTCCTGATTTTTGATACTGAAACTACCGGATTACCTCAAAATTGGAATGCTCCTCTTGATGATTTTGATAACTGGCCACGCATGATCCAATTGGCATGGCAAATCCATGATAAAAATGGTGAGCTGGTTGATTCGCAAAGCTATCTGGTAGTGCCTGAGGGATTTATTATACCACGGGGATCTGAGAAAATTCACGGAATAACAACTGAGAGAGCAACTATAGAGGGACATCCCATTAATTTCGTTCTCATGGAATTTAATAATGCTCTGAAAGAGGCAGATACAATTGCAGGGCATAATATTGAGTTTGATAATAGCATTGTTGGTTCGGAGATGCTGAGAGCGAAGATTGACACTACATTATTCAAAAAAAATTCTGTCGATACAAAAAATGTCAGCACAAATTATTGCGCCTTACCCGGGGGGCGTGGAGGGAATTTCAAATGGCCAACATTAGAGGAGTTGTACTTTAAGCTTTTTAATGAAAAATTTGAAGCTGCTCATAACGCTATTGCTGATGTTCAGGCTACTACCAGATGTTTCTTTGAACTTATAAGAATAGGGATTGTTGATGCAAACATCTTAAAATTAGATCCTTCTGTAGTTGAAGAGTTTAGAAACAATCACCCCAAATTAATTCAGTCAACAGGAATTGAAGTTAGCTCTTTTCATGATGATGTGAAGGTAGATAAAGATAATAAGAAAACGAATCCTACAGAAGAAATTACTACTCCTGAAACTGATACAATTGCCTTTACTCATTTACATGTTCATACTCAGTATTCTGTACTGGATGGTTTATCAGATATTGATAAGATGCTTGAAAAGGCGAAAAATGACGGTATGGAAGCCGTTGCCATCACAGATCACGGTTATATGTATGGAGTAAAAAAGTTTCATGATGCTGCATTAAAAGCTGAAATAAAACCAATTATAGGATGTGAAGTTTATGTTGCTCGCAGAGGGATAGATAAAAAAGAGAGTAAAGTAGATGGTTCAGGTTGGCATCTCATACTTTTGGCAAAGAACCTGAAAGGATATCATAATTTGATAAAATTGGTTTCAATTGCATCAATTGATGGATTTTATTATAAACCACGCGTAGACAAGGACTTACTAAAGGAGTATTCTGAGGGAATAATAGCTTTAACTGCATGTCTTGGAGGTGAGATCCCCCAAAAAATTGTTAACGACGGGGAGGTAAAAGCCGAAGAAGCCCTGATGGAATATAAGGATATTTTTGGTGATGATTTATATCTTGAGGTGCAGCGTCATCCAACAGGTGACCCTGAAATGGATAAAAAGGTTTTTGACGATCAGGTGTATGTTAACAAGGCATTATTAAAATTAGGTGAAAAGCTTGGTATTAAGGTTGTTGCAACAAATGACACACATTTTATTGATGCTGAGGATGCAGGACCTCATGATAGACTTATTTGTATTGGAACAGCAAAGGATTTAGATGATCCAAATCGTTTACACTATACACGGCAGGAGTGGTTTAAAACTCAGGCTGAGATGCAGGAACTATTTAGCGATATTCCACAGGCTATTGAAAACACAAAGGAAGTTGCTGATAAAATTGAAGTATATCAACTGAATAAAGAGGCTATTATGCCTGAATTCGTTATCCCTGAGCAATTTAGTGATGCAGATGAATACTTAAAACATATTACTTACCTGGGTGCTGAAGAACGTTATTCCGAGATCACTGATGAGATTCGTGAAAGAATTGATTTCGAGCTTGAGACAATAAAAAAAATGGGTTTCCCCGATTATTTTTTGATTGTCTGGGATTTTCTGGTTGCTGCCCGAAATATGGGAGTAATAATAGGTCCGGGAAGGGGAAGTGCCGCAGGTTCAGTAGTTTCATATTCTTTGCGCATTACAGATATTGATCCGCTTGAGTACAATCTGCTGTTTGAAAGGTTCTTAAACCCTGATCGAATTTCATTACCTGATATTGACATTGATTTTGATGATGACGGAAGAGAAAAGATCCTCGAATGGGTTCGGGATAAATATGGTGTTAAACGCGTAGCACATCTTATCACTTTTGGAACAATGGCAGCAAAAATGGCTATCAGAGATGTTGCAAGGGTACAGCGTTTACCTTTATCAGAGGCTGACAGGCTTGCCAAACTTGTACCGGATGTGCCTGGAATTTCACTAACTAAAGCAATGAAAGATATCCCTGAATTGAAAGATGAGCTTGAAAAAGGTAAGGATGATATATCTTCTGTCTTAAAAAATGCAATAACTCTTGAAGGCTCAATCAGAAATACTGGTACTCATGCATGTGGAATAATTATAAGCAAGGAGGATCTTAATAATTATATACCTGTAACATCTGTAAAAGACTCTGTATTAACTTATGCAACTCAACTTGATGGAAAGTATATTGAGTCGGTAGGATTGCTTAAAATGGATTTTTTAGGCCTTAAAACATTATCAATAATTAAAGACACAATTGAAAATGTAAAGCTGTCAAAAGGTGTGACTGTTGATATTGCAAAAATATCCTTTGAAGATGAACTTACTTATGAGTTATTTAGTAGAGGAGATACTGTGGCATTATTCCAGTTTGAATCAGATGGAATGCGTAAGCATTTAAAGGATTTAAAGCCTTCCCGCTTTGAAGATCTTATTGCTATGGTCGCGTTATATCGACCTGGTCCAATGGAATATATCCCAAATTTTATTGCTCGTAAACATGGCAATGAGAAAATTGCATACGATTTTCCTGAGATGAAGGATGATCTTGAAGAAACATATGGGATCACCGTTTACCAAGAGCAGGTGATGCTATTAGCAAGAAAACTAGCAGGATTTACCCGTGGTCAATCTGATTCCCTTCGAAAAGCAATGGGTAAGAAGAATAAGGAGCAGATGGAGAATATGAAGATAAAATTCTTCGAGGGATGCGAAGCCAATAATCTTCCAATTTACAAAGTTGAGAAAGTGTGGAAAGACTGGATCGCATTTGCTGGGTATGCCTTCAATAAGTCTCATGCAACGTGCTATGCATATTTAGCATATCAAACTGCCTACCTTAAAGCACATTATCCGGCTGAATTTATGGCAGCTAACCTTGGTCGTAATCTTAACGATATCAAGAAAATAACCCATCTTATTTCGGAAACAAAAAGAATGGGAATATCAGTACTAGGTCCGGATATTAATGAAAGTTCTGCAAGTTTTACTGTTACTAAGGATGGAATAATACGGTTTGGTTTAGCTGCAATTAAGGGTGTTGGTGAAGCGGCTGTGGACCAGATAATTAAAGAAAGAGAGAAGAATAATTTCTTTACCAATATTTTCAACTTTGTTAAAAGGGTAAACCTTAAATCAGTAAATAAAAGAAGTTTAGAAGCATTGGCTAAAGCAGGTGCTTTTGATAGTTTTGAAAATACTCACAGAGCACAGTACTTTTATACAGAAGGAGATAATTCAGGTATTTTTATTGAGAAAATACTAAGACACGGATCTTCATATCAGGAACAGCAATCATCTTCACAAGTCTCCCTTTTTGGTGATACTGACATGTTTGAAGTGCGCGACCCTGAAATGCCGGAATGTGAGCAATGGAGTATACCGATGCAACTACAGTATGAAAAAGAGGTAACCGGATTTTACATTTCAGGACATCCTCTTGATGATTATACTCATACTATCAGACGTTACTGTAAACATAGCATTGAGGAACTAAGAAATAATCTGGATAAGTATAATAATCAACAGGTTTCATTTGGGGGTATGGTTATTGATTCATCCCAGAAAATATCAAAAAATGGAGATACTTTCGGTGCATTTACTTTAGAAGACTTTTCCGGAAGTATAAATCTGGTTCTGTTTTCTGAAAATTATTTAAAGAAAAAGCACATGCTTGAGGTGGGTAACAATATCTTTATCAAAGCGCACGTTGAAGAAAAACGTTATCAACCAGGCAGTTTGCAGATTAAAATAGTTGATATGTATTTGCTGTCCGAAACGATGTCAATGTTGGCCAAAGCTGTTAAACTGCATGTTTCAGCAAGCGATATTAATGAAAAATTTATTGATAGTCTGTTTGATTTAACAACCATATATCCGGGTAATACCCCAATTCAAATGGAGTTAACGGATAATGAAGCAAATATGAGTATTAACATGAAGACAAACCATGCAAAAGTAGATCCAAGGTTGTTCGTTAGTGCCCTTTCAAAAGAACATGATTTGCAATATTCTATTATTTAATATTCATTTAATCTACTTTTTTAATGGTGAGTATGTATTGATTATTTCAAATGAAGTTTTCATATGTAGATAGGAAGTTGGGGAGTGACTGCCTGCCGGCTGGTAGTTTGGAGTGGTTGTTTGAACTTTTTAGAACAATAATGTTGTAGGTTTATTATTCTTAATTACTTTTGACGTTCAAAAAAATAATATCTAAAATTATGGCATTAGAATTCACAGACGCTAATTTTGAGGAACTTGTACTAAAATCAGATAAACCTGTTATTGTCGACTTCTGGGCAGTATGGTGTGGCCCTTGTCGCATTGTTGGTCCTGTAGTTGAAGAAATAGGTGCCGAATTTGAAACAAAGGCCTTAGTAGGTAAACTAGACGTTGACCACAACCCTGAAACTGCAAAAACATACGGAATAAGAAATATTCCAACTCTTCTATTTTTTAAGAATGGTGAAATAGTTGATAAACAAGTAGGAGCAGTTCCAAAACAGGTGTTGATAAATAAATTAGAAGCAATTCTTTAGTAATCAAGTTACTATTATTAACTAGGTTGCATAAACTCTGGGTGAACCTTAAGTTTTAATAACACAACTTCACTTAGTGTACTTTAAGTTTAACTGTTTTGCTTATTTTTGACTGATGATATAATTATCATTAACACCTGTTAAACATTTGCTTAAAATAATATTGAAACCAAATTTTTCTTTTATACTGCCTTTTAATGTTGAAGATAAACATGGGCTGTTTGATAAAGTTCTCATGCATTTAATTCTATAAATATCTCACCATCTTTAAAATTATGGACTATTCAATTAATTATAACCGGATAAACCAATTAAGTTCATTTGAACTTCTGGCTAATCAGGTTGTTGAGGGTACTATAATTGGAATGCACAAGAGTCCTTTCCATGGATTTTCTGTCGAATTTGCTGAACATAGGCAATATAATGCTGGTGAATCAACGCGTCACATTGATTGGAAGCTTTTTGGAAGAACAGATAAAATGTTTGTAAAACGATTTGAAGAAGAGACAAATCTCCGTTGTAGAATTATTATCGACAAATCATCTTCTATGTATTTTCCGAAAATGGATTCTCCGTCAATAGATAAACCCAACAAAATAGTTTTTTCAGTGTACGCTGCTGCTGCATTAATGACCATAATGAAGAAACAAAGGGATACAACCGGACTAAGCTTGTTTACCGATAAGGTGGAGTTTCACTCACATTCAAGATCGAGTTCAGTACACCAAAAATATTTATTTACTCAACTTGAGAGCTTATTAGATTTGAAGAACTCAGGAGCAGATAATAGCACCAATGTAACCAATTCATTGCATGAAATTGCCGAGATGATACACAGACGATCGCTGGTAATTATTTTTAGCGATATGTTTGATGATATTTACAAACAGGAGGAAATGTTTACTTCTTTACAACATCTAAAGCATTATAAACATGAGGTGATTTTGTTCCACGTTATTGATAAGAAAGTAGAGGAGGAACTGGATATTGAAGACAGACCATACAAATTCATTGACATGGAGAGTGGAGAGCTGTTAAGAGTTAACCCTGTTGAAGTGCGAGAAAAATACAGGGAAGCTGCAACAAAGGCAAAACATGAACTCGAGATGCGATGTGGACGTTTCGGAATTGATTATGTTGAAGCCGATATAAATAACGGATTTGAAGGTATATTACTTCCCTATTTATTGAAAAGGAAGAAGTTATATTAGTCCAACTTCTCCAAAGTTCCAACTTCTCCAAAGTTTAGAACTTTGGAGAAGTTGGAAATATTAAATCACAATCTTATCTTCACCTCAACCTTCACCTCACTTTTAGAATTTCCATCAATAAGATCATTACCGGAACCAATTGTATTTCGATTAAAATATGTAGTTCTGGCCATTCGTAACCACATCGATATCTTTGGCATAATTTTCCACTTCAGCATTAGATAATATCGTTGTCCGTTATTAAAGTAGGAGGGCACACTAAAAGCGTATAATACATCATTTTCGTAAGTGTAGATACGGCTATCATAACCATCTGTAGCAAAAAGTGAATATCTTAATGTTGCTTCCAGAGGAAATTTCTCTGGACGATATAGTATATCCTGATAAATGAGCCATCCTTTTTCTTGATTAGAGATACTGTTATTGTAGATTACCATGTCGATCCTGTTTTTCAAAACAATATTTGATGCAACTTTATAAGAAACAAAGAACCTTAATTCGTGCCGTTTAATGTCACCAAGTAATGGCATATATTGATACTCCTGCTTAACATTTTCTTGTTTATTTTTAAGTCGGTATCTGAAATATGCAGTGGTCTCCTTTTGAGGATTATAATTTATTTGTCCAAGATAATCAAACCCAGTGGAAGGTGCACTAATACGGTATTTCAACCATGGAAACTGATAATGATCGATATATCCGGAAATAGAAATGTATTTGTGTATTAATGCTTTAAATCCAAAATATATCCCTGTCTCATTTGAGGTAGAACTACTCTCAGCAAACGGATTACAATATAAATTCTGATAGTCTCTGCCATAATTATGATAAACCATTGTTAAGAAAAAGCGTTCATCTAAAAATGTATTTATCCCTGCAATTCCTGCAACACCACCTGTTGATGATCCCGATAACTCTCCAAAGAAATTTACATTTTTAAGATTCAGAGACATATCCATTCCATAATTGGTTACTTCATTACCCTGCAAATTAAATTGCTTATAAACCTCATCTGATATTACCAATGGTTTATTCAATTTTGTGTTATAAACAGTTATTGCTGTTGCAAAAATCTTGTGCTGATAACTAATATTCCCACCAATAGCTGTTACATTAATAGTATTTTTATCCAGTAGTTCGTTTACTGTGCGATGCATTCCTGTTTCAATAATGCTGCTAATACCATCCTGTTCATTGTAAACCAGGGGAATAATATTACCATCAATATTGTTGGATGAATAAAATGGAGTAAATTCAATTCTCTTCCATCCGATTGTAGTTGCAATTCCTCTAAAGAACCTGTTCTCATTGGCAGAAGTATTTGGCCGTATTCCTCTCCCAAATTTTTTCATTAAAACAGCTTCAGATGATTTGCCAAATGTGAGTCCACTCCATAGAGTAAGACCCTGACCAAATTCCAGATGGTAATCACCTACGACAATCTTTTTAATTATGTTTATATCTTCAACATAAGCAAAAGCTGATAAAAAATCGTACCCCTTACCTAATTTGTTATTTATTAGTTCTTTAAGGGTATCACTTAGCTTTCCTTTAAACATAACCTCACCAGCGTCTTTATCCATTGTTAACCCAAATCGCATTTTATTTTTAAAACTGAAGGAATAGCGCAGATAATAATGTCTTGGATCGCCCAAATAAACTGTTCCTGGATGAGTAGGGGCAGAGTCGGGATGAAGTGAAAATCCTTTGCGAGTCTCCAATATCTGGTCGGCTCTGAGGAGTAGCTGGTGTTTCCCATATTTAAAAAACTGCTTTGCCTTCGACTTCTCTTTTTCTGAAACTGCCTCAATAACAATAAAAGGCTGGAGTTTTTTTACAGTCTCTTCATCAAAACCACTAATTGACCCAAGCTCGTAGATTGAATAAAGTTGACCAAATTGGTTTCTATAGAGTCTTAAATTATTTAACTGAATATCATTTATTAAATAAATATCCCTCAATATACTCACGTTTGAACCATTAATATTTATACGATGCTTTCCGTAATACAAATAGTCATCAATTAAATCAGAGTAATCTAAGTTTATATCAGTAGTTTGAGCAATATTTTCTAATTGGTCTGTTATAAACTCAACATTAACAGGCTGAAGAGTGTCGTATTCTTGCGCAATAACATTTGAAAATAGTATACACAAACCCACTATCAAATAGATTTGTATATTGCCTATTGTTGTTTGTTCACCGGTCATAGTTAAAAATGAAATATTAATGATGATTGAGGTGAAAAACCTAATGACTCGTGCATTATTGCACTTATATTGAAAGTAAGTTGTTTAATATATATTCCAAACCCAAAACTGAATATTTCTTTTCTCGTAGAGAAACCTGTTCTGAAAAAGAATCTGTTTTTCAATTTATACTCAAGTCCGCCACGAAAGGTGATAGGATTAATTGATGTATTCTTTTCAGCCTCAAGGGTTGCCAAAAATGTCTCCGAAATGTGCCATGCCATACCTAAACGAATAACTGCTGGCAATTTTTCGTCGTCGTATTCCGCAAGTTTTACCATAATGGGATTGAAAACCCACGCACCAATTGTAACTTTATCAGTAATATCTGATTGAATTCCAAGCTCAAATGTAACATTGCCTTTACTTCCATAATTATTACCAAGGGTAGTTTGGATATAGTCTAATTGAAGTCCAATCCTGAGTTTCCTACTATATGCCCGTGCATACGTTATTCCAATTTTTTGGTTGTTATAAAGTTTATATCCAAAGTGATTATAAGAAGCCGCAATCACTCCGTACTTTGTTGGCCACATCCCAGCAATACTCTTTGTACTTAATTGATTTAAAAGGAAGCGGTTTTCATAATAAATACCAACTACCGGTTTGGTAATTAAGGCTATTCCGGCCTGATTATTCATCACTCCCCAGAAATCAGTAATTGCTACTGATGATCTGCCCATACCTGCTGATCGTGAGCCAATTGGTGTAGTTTCTCCTGATGCAATTGATATCAAAGGAAAGGCGAATACAATCAATATGATTGTTAAAATAATGCTAAAACGATAATACATCGTAATATTGGGTTAATTTTGAAATTAGGATTTGGGTCCACGGTTAAGTGGGATAAAAGTACAAAAAATATTTTAATATTTGTAATATGAATAAAAAAATAATAGAGTTCCTTACCGATCTTTCAGAAAATAATAACAGAGATTGGTTTAAAACTAACAAAGATTATTATGAAGAGGCACGAGGTGAGTTTATTTCGATGGTTGAGAACTTAATACCTGCCCTTGCAGTTACAAACCCTCTGATAGGCAATTTGGCTGTTAAGGATACTATTTTTAGGATTTATCGGGATGTTAGGTTCTCAAAGGATAAAAGTCCTTATAAAACCGCTTTTGGGGCATATATAGCTCCTGGAGGCAGAAAGTCAATGTTACCTGGTCATTATTTTCATATTGAACCTGGTAATTGCTTTGTTGCAGGTGGATCTCATAACCCTCAAAGTGATCACCTAAAAAGTATCAGGTCGGAAATATATTATAAAAGTTCTGAATTTAATTCAATTATTAATGAGGATGATTTTGTAAAACTGTTTGGCGAACTAATCGGTGATAAGCTGAAAAGACCTCCAATTGGCTTTCCAACGGATTTTGATGATATTGAATTATTAAAATTTAAAGAATATATCGTTATACATAAATTTGATGATAAAACTGTTGAAAGGCTTGATTTTCTCAACCTGGCTGTAGCTGTATTTGAGAAAATGAATCCTTTTATTGAATTTTTAAATCGTGCCCTAAGCAGTTAAGGTTATTAAAACATAATAAAATAATTGGCTAATTAAAAATCATATACTAATTTCTGCAACCCTTGATAAACTATCTTGTCATTGATAGCAGAAGAATAACTTGAAAAGTGTATCCTGAGAAGAACAGGGAAATAATAGAAGAGAGTCGGAAGGGGAGTCCTAGAGCTCAGTACCGCTTGTATAATTTATACGCGAAAGCTATGCTAAACGTAAGTTATAGAATGATGGGAAGCGTTGAAGCAGCTGAAGATGTTCTTCAAGATGCTTTTACAGAAGCTTTCAGAATGCTGCACACATACCGTTATGATTCGGCGTTTGGAGCATGGTTGAAAAGAATTGTAGTAAACAGGTCAATAAATGAGATAAAGCGTAAAAAAGCAGATTTGGTATATTTAGAAGATATGGGTCAGTTCAATAACGACACTCACAATGATGAAGAATTAAATGAAATAAGTGTACCAGCAATTAAGAAAGCAATGGAGCAGCTACCACAGGGAAACAGAGTAATTTTCTCACTGTACTTACTCGAAGGATACGATCACAGGGAGATAGCACAAATATTAAATACAAGTGAAAGTAATTCTAAATCTCAATATATGAGGGCAAAACAAAAAATTAGGGAAATATTAAATAATACATATCATGACTAAGGACAAATTGGAACAATATATCTTGGATAACAGAGATGAGTTTGATACACTCGAACCTTCTGAACATATCTGGAGTAATATTGTTACGGAAACCAATAAACCCAAACAAAAAACATTTGTAATTCCTCAGGTTAAGTGGATAACTAGGATCGCAGCTGCTATTTTGATCTTTATTGGTAGCTATTATTTTCATGATTACAGAAGTCAACAGGCCTTAATAAGCCAAACTAATTCAGAATCTAATGAAGGAAGTCAACTATATAATACACTACTTGAGGCCGAATATTATTATTCTGCACAAATTGGAGTAGAAACGGAAAAGCTTTATCAATTAACTGCTGGTAATTCAATAGTACGAGACGAAGTTCAAAATGAATTGAAAGAGTTAGATGAAGAGTTTAGATTATTAAAAGAGGATTTAAAAGATAATGCCGACAATGAAGATATAATAGCCGCTATGATTCAAAACTACAGATTGAAACTGAGCATACTTCAGGATATGATGTTCCAATTGCAAGAGGTTAAAAAAGAAAAAGAAACAACAGATGAAATCAAACTTATTTAAAATTAGTCCAGTATTAATAGTTCTATTACTGTTTTCGTACTCAGTAAGTAGTCAGTCATTTACAAAGGAGAACAAAGTTGTTCGGTCGTTTGCATTAACCGATGAAACTGAAACTGTTATAACAAATAAATATGGTGATATAACTTTAGAGAGTTGGGATAAAGATTCGATTAGGATTGAAATTCACTACAAGGTAATCTCAACAAAGGAGTCTAAATTGGATAAAACTTTCGATGCAATTAATTTTGACTTTAAAGCTAATCAATATTATATAGTAGCAAGTACCGTATTTGAAGGTAAAGGATCATTCTGGACAGATGTTTCAGATATTGCTAGTAATTTATTTGCCAGTGGAACCAACACAACCATTGATTATATTGTTTATATTCCTGAAGATAAACATATTAGTTTAAATCTTAAATATGGGAGTGTTTATATGGCAAATCACACCGGCTTCTTTAAACTCATATTATCTAACGGAGATTTTAAAGCACATAATTTAACAGGGGATACTGAACTGGAGATTGAATTTGGTGATGCTACAATAAACAAGATTACTGAAGGATCGGTTAGTGTAAAGTATGGTAATTGTAATCTTGAGAAAGCTGAAAAGCTAATCTTGACGGGGCAATCAGCGGAGTTCTATTTAGGAATAATAAATGATTTGACTCTTGACTCAAAACGAGATAAGATAACAATAGAAGAAGTTGGTTCGCTTTTTGGGAAAACTTATTTTAGTAGGGTAGTAGTTGAGGAGATTTTTGACAGGATTGATCTTTCTACAAAATATGGGAGTTTTAAACTTAATGAGTTTGGATCAAATGTAAAAAATATCAAACTCAACCTTAATAATACATCTGTTAATTTGTTTTTCCGAAAAGGTAATAATTATGCCTTAAATATTATTAGTGATGATGATGCCGAAATCACATATTCAGCAGAACTAGGTGATTTTACAACAAAAGACCTTCCTGGAAAAGAAAAAATTAAAGAAGCTAATTGTCTTATTGGTGCTAAGGATCAGGCAATTCCAATTACTATTGACATCAGATCTGGTTTATTAACTTTAAAAATGAGAAATTAATTTTATGCAATATGTAACCCTTGCAAAATTAGTTTGTCCTTAAGAGTAACAAAAATATAAACCATAAATCTTATAAAATGAAAAATAGAAATATTATAATAATCTTAACTCTTTTAGCCGGAACATTATTATGGAATACGGGATGCAATAAATTCCCATTTTTAGAAGGAAATGGCAATGTAGTTTCTGAAGAAAGAACCACAGTATCCTTTAACAGAATTGAAAATCAAGGTGAATTTAATGTATATTATGTACATGATACAGTATTTCTTATAGTAATCGAGGCTGAGTCGAATCTAATTTCACATATTAGAACTATTGTGCATGGAAGTACTTTGGAAATTGATAGTCGTGAAAACCTTAATCCCAATCATGCAATGAAAGTATGGGTGCACACACCGGCATTAGTAGGCGTTAAGTTAAGTGGTTCTGGGTTGATTAATGCAGAAGCAGTTACAGCTCCAAACTTTGATATCGTACTCAGTGGGTCAGGAATTATATATGGTGATGCTGTAACGGGAAATTTTAATGCAACATTGGCTGGATCAGGGCAGATCGATTTTTCAGTGGAGTCTGAAAACACAAGCGCCGTTTTAAGTGGTTCAGGTAAAATAAAACTTGTTGGAAATTCACCAAAAGCTATTTATGTTATTTCAGGATCAGGTATTATTGATGCAGTTAACTTATTACTTGCAGAATGTAATGCAACAATAAGTGGTTCGGGAAATATATATACTAGCGTAAGTGATTACCTTAATGTAACAATATCAGGTAGCGGAAACCTTTATTATTTTGGTTATCCACAAATAGACAGTAAAATTACCGGTTCCGGAAAAGTAATAAGCAACAATAAATAATAAAATGAAAAAACTTTTACTAGTAATATTATTAGTTACAGTCGGATTAATTGCTCAGTCGCAAGATTTTGAAGGTCAACTAGGTGTTAGGATGGGACCAACATCAGGTATAACGGGAAAGTTAATTAAAAATCAAAAAACAGCTATTGAAGGTACCTTAGGTTTTCGAAAAGGTGGTGTTCAATTATATGTACTTTTTGAGTCGTATAAAATGCTGAATAGAAACACAAAACAAAATTGGTTCATGTACTTTGGTGGTGGTGCCCACCTTGGTTATATTAATGGATATAACAAGAAACGCAGATGGTCAAATACTCAAGGTTATTATTGGGAAGAGGAACGTAGTGTTGGTCTTGCTATTGGACTTGATGGAGTTATTGGAGTTGAGTATAACATTCCTACAATACCAATAACTTTGTTTTTTGAGTTCAAACCATTAGTTGAACTACAATCATTTAATAAAGTTCGAGCAAATTTTTATGATACAGGATTTGGAATAGTATATAGATTCAATAATAAATTAAATTAATAAATATGAAAACAGTTAAATTAATACCAGTAATTTTTGCATTAATAATTGGTTTTTCTGCAATGGCACAAGAGGAATCAGATGAAATGAAAACTCTGTTTAAAAGGTCATCAACAGAGAAAATTAGTAATGGAGGTTATGGATCGTTTAATATTGGTTATACGCAAATTAACTCACAAAATGCTCTTCAATTAGGTGGTAGAGTAGCATGGATTGCCAACCATAGGTTTGCGCTTGGATTAGCTGGCAGTGGTTTTGTTAACACACTTGATAAAAATTATAGTAATGATGATCCATCCGAATATTTTTTAGCCGGAGGATATGGAGGTATCTTTTTTGAACCCATATTAATGCCAAACCGTCCAGTACATGTTTCTTTTCCGGTAATACTTGGAGTTGGTGGCATAACAGCTGTTGATGCTAATAATTGGGAAAGTTCCCATAATAATAACAGTTATTACTATGACTCAGACGTATTTATGGTATTTGAACCCGGAGTTGATGTAGAATTTAACATTGTTAAGTTTTTCAGAGTGGCTCTTGGAGCATCTTACAGATTAACAAACGGAGTTGATTTGACATATAAGTACCTCGATAATAACTACGATGAGCACATTATAAATGTGGATAAAAATGCCCTCGACTCATTCAATTTTCATGTTGGCTTTAAATTCGGCTGGTTTTAGATTATCCTAGGATAAAAAGATTCTAATTGATTAAAAGGCCCTTACCTGGAGTAATTCCGGTAGGGGCTTTTATCTTTTTCCTATAATTGCAACTGGTGTATCTTTATTGAGTAAACCTGCTATTATATCAAATTCCAGAAAAATATTCGTCTGACCACTTGAATAAGGTGCTATTTCATAACTATTGAACAGAAAACCAATCCCATTACCATTAATATAGATGTTTTGGTTGGGTTCAATATTATCTACAAAAAATCCTGCTTTCTTAAGAGGAATATCTTCAGGAATCTTATAATCCTTTCTGAGTTTTTGTGTTAATATGGCAGTTAATGTATCTTTTGATCCTTCTTTAAAGATAGTGTTATATGTTAACTTTATACCATCACTAAGGTTAATTATGTCGTATGAAATATTTGTCATTCCATGAGCACCTCCTGTATAAGCATATTTGAGGTATTCAGTGCACAATAAATAATTTGAGTTATATATAACAGACATGTTTACAGTCTTTTGCCAATCAAATGATTTGCCCTGACTAAACCATTCCATGTTTTGATCTTTATAATTTTTAAAATATTCATTCTCGAAATAAACTAGCATTGAGTCTTGATCGTTATTATAAAATTCAGGTCCAAAAAAACTATTAGTAATAATTTGCTTTACTGAGTCAACTATTCCAACTTGAAAATATTTATCCAAAGGAAACAAGAGAGTAAGTTCAATTTCGGCAGTTGGTGATTCTGTATTATTTGGCACAAGTTTATCTTCAGAGTGCAAATAGTAAATATCAAAAGGAAGTGTTCCTTTAGGATAATATTCTTTTAAGTTAAACTCAAGTTGTTTTTCATCAGATGTATTCCAGAAGCCCGTAAAAGATTCTTGATTTAAAGTACCTGTTAAAGTAGTTGATGTTTGCCCCATCTCTTTAAGGTTTGCATTTTCATCAGTTACATCTCCGTTCAGGTTAATGGTTTTGCCATAATACATCTCTGTATCTTCGTCAATAAACCGATATTGGTAATTTCCCGAAAGCTTATCAAATAGTCTTATAATATTTGCTTTTACATGAATATTGTTCCCAATAACTCCTTCAAATCTTGCGTAATAAAGATTGTCATCTTCTTGTTGTGACAAAATAGTTAGGGAGGATAATAATAGTGTTGTAAAGATTAATTGCCGGATTTCCATTGTATATAATTAGAGAGGTTTAAAAAAATGGTTTGCAAAATTAACACATATTAGCTTGTGTAGCATTACTTAATATGCATTAGTTATGCGTTATAAGTTAAATGTTATTTGTTATTAGTTATGATCTTTAGTCTTTGGTGTTGAGTGTTAAATTTTGATTTCATTTTTCCTTGTCTTCGGCACCCGAATTCCAGCTTATTGAGATTACATCCTCATTTTGAAACGAAAAGTTGATGCTATATTTGATAGTAATTCTGATTAGATTAAATTATCTCTTAGCTTTGTGGTTTAAAAAGACGCTATCATAAACCACCTTTGTTTTAGTGATAAATTATTTTGATGGAAATTAATGCATATTATACTTTAAAAAATAGTAGTGAAGGATACTATAAGGATAAAGGAAGTAAATTTATAGCATTAGCTTATCCTGTTGAGAGTGAACAAGAGGCAAAAGAAATTTTAATTTCTGTAAAAACAAAATATCATGATGCAAGACATCATTGTTACGCATACCGAATTACACCAGAGAAAGAGTTTTCAAGAAGCAGTGATGATGGTGAGCCTTCTGGTACAGCAGGTAAACCGATATTAAATCAATTATTGTCATCAGAACTGTATAATGCAATGATTATAGTTGTAAGATATTTTGGAGGAACAAAATTAGGAGTAAGTGGACTGATTAAAGCATATAAGGAGGCTTCACGCGATGCAATTCTGAATAATAATATAGTTAAAATTAATATTACCAGGCAGATAGAATTAACTTTTGCGTACCCGATAATGAATCAAGTGATGAGGGTAATAAAAGAAGAAAATTTTAAGATTATTGAGCAGGATTTTGCCTCGAATTGTAAAATAATTCTCGAAATAAAAAAAAATAAAAAAAATATTGCATTAATTAAGTTCAAAAAAATCCAGGGTGTTTTTATAACTTAATTGAAAAACAGGCAGATATAATTTTTTTTAGTAGTACACATTTATAACAATAAATTTGAAAAGTCAAGTGTTTTTGAATTTTTTTATTCAGAATTTTTAATTGATATTTGTTTTCTCAAAAATTAGGACTGGTATTTTACTTAATTGGGGTGAATTATAACACTTTAGGGTTATTGCAAACAAAACCTTGTTAATTTAGATAAAATTTTACGATAGAAATGAATAAAAAGCATGTTGAAGTTTGGGAAAAATGTTTGGAAGTAATTCAGGATAATATTCCCCCTCAAAGTTTTAAAACGTGGTTTGTCCCAATTGTCCCAATAAATTTGGAAAAAGAAGTGCTTACTATTCAGGTACCAAGTCAATTTTTTTATGAGTGGATAGAAGAGCATTATATTACATTATTAAGCAAGACTATCAGAATGCAACTTGGTACAAGTGCTACTCTTGAGTATAGTGTAATTATTGATAATAATTATCATAAATCCAAACCATATGCTGTGAAGTATCCTGCAACGGATAGAAAAGCAACACAAAATAAACCAGTATCAATGCCTCTTGATTTAAACAAAGGAAAAACCAGAGATATACCTAACCCCTTTATTATTCCAGGACTTAAAAAGTTAAAAGTTGAATCACAATTGGTTGATACATATTCCTTTGATAATTTTATTGAGGGGGAATGCAATAGGTTGGCCAGATCTGCTGGATGGGCAATTGCTGAAAACCCTGGTAAAACAGCTTTTAATCCATTATTGATATATAGTAATGTTGGACTTGGAAAAACGCATTTAGCACATGCTATTGGTCTTCAAGTGAAAAAGAATTACCCGGAAAAGATTGTTCTGTACGTAAAAACAGATCAATTTATGAATCAATATATTGAATCGGTTAGAAATAATAACCAGAATGATTTTGTCCACTTCTATCAAATGATAGATGTACTTATTATTGATGACATTCAATTTATCGCCGGGAAAGAAAAAACACAGGATGTATTTTTTCATGTTTTTAATCATCTTCATCAAAATAATAAGCAATTAATACTAACATCTGATAAACCCCCGGTAGAATTAAAAGGGATGGAGCCCAGATTATTATCGAGATTTAAATGGGGTCTTGCCGCTGATCTTCAAATGCCTGATTTAGAAACTAGATTTGCCATTTTAAAAAAGAAACTTTATAAAGATGGAATTGAAATGCCTTATGAGGTTATTGAATACCTTGCATATAGTATAACTACTAATATAAGGGAAATGGAAGGTGCATTAATTTCAATTCTTGCTCAATCAACTCTAAACAGAAAAGCGATTACTCTTGAACTCGCTAAACAAATGATTGATAAGTTTGTTAAAAGTACAACTCGTGAAATTTCGATTGACTATATTCAAAAGGTAGTTTGTGATTATTTTAGCGTTGCTCTCGATGTCCTTAATTCAAAAACACGGAAACGTGAAATTGTTCAGGCAAGGCAGTTAGCCATGTACTTTTCAAAAATGCACACTAAAAATTCATTAGCCACAATTGGATTGCATTGCGGTAATAAAGATCATGCAACAGTTTTGCATGCTTGTCGAACTGTTAATAACTTAATTGAAACTGATAAACAGTTTCGGGTTTATGTTGATGACATTGACAAAAAGCTGAAGTTATAGTACTTTGTGAATAAATTGCTTTTACGCAAATATTACATAATTGAAATGTGATTATTTGCTTTTTTCATTTTTATTTCTTACTTTTAACCAAAATTTTTAAAATCGTATGATGAACGTCCTCTTTGTATGCAAAGGAAATATATGTACTTCTCCAATTGCAGAAGCATTCCTGAAAAAAAAGTATGAAGAAAATAGCATTTGTGGAATTGTTGATTCTGCAGGTTTTGAACCAGTTACGATCAATGAACCACCACATGATAAAGCTATTGAGGCTGCGAAAAAGCATAAACTTGAGTTGACAAGTAAATCGAGATTATTTATGAAAAAAGATTTTGACCGGTTTGAAAAAATTTATGCAATGGATACTTTAAGTTATACTGAAGTCAAATATCTTGCAAGAAATAAATCCGATGAATTAAAAATAGATTACTTTATGAATGTTATGCATCCTGGAACTAATAAATTTATTCCAGACCTCATAAATGCCGGTAATGTTAATATTGATACTGTTGTTAATACAATTGATAAAATTACGAATTTAATTACCAAACAGGCATCAATGATTAAATCTGATGCATAGGTGTTAATAACTCAACCTAAAGAACAAGACATAATCCGGGCTAAAGAAAGAATTAATTCTTTTATCCACAATACGCCTGTTTTAGTTGCTGAAAGCTTAAACAAGATAACTGGTGCTAATCTCTTTTTTAAATGTGATAATTTTCAGAAGACAGGATCTTTTAAGGCTCGTGGAGCCTTAAATGCTGCATTTTCTTTACCAAAATCCAGAAGTTCACTTGGATTAGCAACTCATTCCTCCGGAAATTTTGCTCAAGCATTAGCTATGACGGCAAAAATATTAAATGTACCTGCATATATTGTAATGCCAAAAAATGCACCTAAGGTTAAAGTTGACGCTGTTAGAAGTTATGGAGGAGAGATAACATTTTGTGAACCAAATCTTACTGCAAGAGAGACAATGTTAGATAAAGTAGTAGGAAGAACAGATGCTGTAATAGTGCATCCTTATGATGATTATGATATTATTGCAGGACAGGGAACTGCTACTCTTGAGCTTTGTAAGAAAATTACGGATCTTGATATAATACTTTGTCCTGTTGGAGGTGGTGGGTTATTAAGCGGCACAGCTCTTTCGGCATCATATTTTGGAAATAATATTTCTGTAATTGCATGCGAACCAAAAGGAGCAAATGACACATATAAATCGCTAAAAGCAGGAAAAATAATACCTAGTGTGAACCCTAATACTGTTGCTGATGGTTTGTTAACATCATTAGGACAGCGTAATTTTCCAATAATTCAACAATATGTTGATGATATTGTAACAGTTAGTGAAGAAAGTATATTGGCCGCAATGAAGCTGATTTATGAACGAATGAAAATTGTGATAGAGCCTTCGTCAGCAGTGCCAATGGCTGCTCTTATTGAGAAAAAAGTAATTGTTGCAAACAAAAATGTTGGAATAATAATATCGGGTGGTAACGTCGACTTATCCAAAATCTCATTTTAAAGAATGGATTCTCAATTAAACAGTTATGGTAATTTGTATTTAATTCCAACAACACTTGGTGCACTTGATACCATTGAGCGTACTCTGCCTGTTTATAATACCCAAATTATTCATAGCCTTGGTATTTTCATTGTTGAACAGGTAAGAACAGCCAGAAGGTTTTTAAGCAAGTTACAGCATCCGGTGAGTATCGATAACATAGTTTTTTACGAACTGAATAAGCATACGGATGAATCTGAAGTATATTCTTATTTAGATGATTTAACTAACGGTAAATCAATTGGATTATTATCTGAATCAGGTACACCTTGTATAGCAGATCCTGGCGCAGCAGTGGTTAAGATCGCACATGAAAGAGGCATAAAAGTAATACCTCTTGTTGGACCAAATTCAATAATAATGTCGTTAATGGCTTCAGGATTTAACGGACAAAATTTTGCATTTCACGGTTATTTGCCAATCGACAAACAAGAATTGACGGTTAAACTAAAAGGAATTGAGCAGAATGCAATTAAGTTAAGTCAAACTCAAATATTTATTGAAACTCCCTATCGAAACAATCAATTATTTAGTTCAATATTAAAGGCATGTTCCCCTTCCACTATGTTATGTATAGCTACTGATATCACATTACCATCTGAGAAGATTATTACTTTCCCTGTTTCAAAATGGAAACTTTCAAAACATGACTTTCATAAAAAGCCAACAGTTTTCTTGATTTATAGTTCGTAAGGGGAGCATCGGAGAATTAGCCTATCATCTTAAATAAGCAAAGTAGCCCATAATTTTTCAGAATAAGTTTATCCTATTAATACCTGTTTTGGATCACGTTTAAGTTTCCATCTTTTGTGTTTTCTGCACTTTTCAGAAAATACTGTGAAAAGTCCTTATTTTACTGAGGTGTATTTTAAATTTGGTGTCAGGGAGTAATATAGGTTCTGTTTTTTCATCCCTTTCCCATGAAGATCCCGTCAGGGATTGAATGCGGGTAGCAAATGGAATCGTTAATTTATGTGTTCCGTCCCGTATGGGACGGGATGACATCCTTAAACAAAAAAGCGCAACCTCCACCAATTGGTGCCTGCCTAATGGCACAATTCAATCTCCTTGGGTATATTCTACTTGTTTGAAAATATATCTTTCATCATAAGGGACTTCAAATTTTACAAGAAATTCAAGGTATTCTTCTATGAATGATTTTCTGCGATGATGAATTTCTTGATCTCTTATGTAATCGATAACATGATCTACATGTGACTTACTGTATGAAAATCCTCCATAACCTTCCTGCCATGAAAAATGCCCTTTTACAAATCCTTTTTTATTTATCCACTTCGAAGAATCCCCTTTGATATCCTGCATTAAATCAGATAACGATTGGGTAGGCCTCATTCCAAAAAATACGTGAATATGATCAGGCATTCCGTTTATAGCCAAAACCTTATGACCATGATTTTGTACGATACCGGTGATGTATTTATATAATTCATTTTTCCACTCTTTCCTTAATACGCAACTCCGATTTTGAACCGTAAATACAGATTGAATATGAATTTGAGTGTAAGTATTGGCCATAATTAGTTGATTTGATTCTTGTTCAAATTTAGAAAACAAATTGGAATATCGAATTATTTTGAAACTGTAGATTTTTCCTGCAGGGAAATCATAAGCGTGGAAAAGGAAATATTCTGCTATTTATACCGTCCCATCCGGGACGAAAATTGATAAAATAATTCTTCTTCCACCCATATTTGGCTCCTAACGGAGCCTAAAATAAAAGTTATTTTCTTGAGTAATTTGGATTTTTTGTTTAGCGTGTCCCAATGCGGAGAACAGGAAGCCCCAACAGTTTTCTTGATCTATAGTTCATAAGAGGGATTCGGAGAATGAGGAAATAATTCTAATTAAGAAAATTAACCACTAATATTTCAGAATAAGTTTATCCTATTAATTCCTGGTTTGGATCACGTTTAAGTTTCCATCTTCTGTGTGACCATAACCAGTTCTCAGGTTTGTTTAGGATGGCCTTTTCCAACATTTTTGCATACTTTTTAGTGATCTCACCCTCTTTTGTATTTGTTGGATCATCACTAATCAGCACACTTGTTAACTCATAATACCCTCTCTTTACACGTTGGATATCAATAAATAAAATAGGGATATTATATTTTATTGCGTAGTATTCAGGTCCATGAAGAAAAGCTGTTTCTCTTCCCAGAAAATTAATCCAGTATGCTCTTTTTGGATTTGAAGGGCTTTGATCAGCAGCCATAACATAACCTATTACCTTGCCTATGTTATTTTCAAAAATTTTTGCAGTTTTATAAATTGAAACTAGTTTACTCCCTGATTTAGACCGTGTATTTCTAATGTAGCGATCAACATAGGTATTACTAAGTGGTTTATAAAAAACATTTATTTCGTTGCTAAGCTGAAGACTTGGTGATGAAGCTCCCCATTCCCAGTTTCCATAATGGCAAGGTACAGTAATAACGCTTCTGTTTAAATTAAAATAATGTTCAATTGCCTCAGGGTTAAGTATTTTATGTCTGTTTATTATTTGCCTGTCGGTCATCCCAAATGCTTTAAATCCTTCCAACATTACATCGGAAAGATTTTTATAACTTAAATGAACTAATCTGTTTATTTCCTTTGCTGATAAATCGGGGAAGCACAATTTAAGGTTTTGTATAACAACCTCTTTTCTGTATTTAAATACTTTTTCAAGAAGAAATCGAAGAATATCAGAAAAGAAGTAAAGCAACCAGAATGGTATAATTGCAATTATGAATTGAAAAATTAAAAAGAGTATGGTCAGAAAAAAGTTCATTGGCCAAAATTAAGTCTTCTTTTCAATATATCAATAATGTAAACTAAATTTGACGATTCATTAATTACGTGGGCAAGATTACAATAATGGGTTTTCTTTTTAGTCAACTTAAATTAAATAAAGGGGAGCGAAGAACCTTCAGGATTCATACTTTATATATGATACTTGATGGGATTGTGCTTGGTGTATTGGCGTTAAATCAGTTTGTTTTTATCAAAAGTTTAAATGGAACTAACTATCAGCTAGGATTTCTTTTCCAATTCAGTGCCTTAATGTTTCTATTTCTTATTGTAATTAATGAGTTTCTGAAAAGAATAAAAAATAGAAAAAGGTTACTTAGGGTTGTAGCATTATCAACCAGGTTACCACTAATTACTCTGCTCTTTTTCCCTGATAATCTTGCTGATATGTCAAATTTCGCATATTATCATTATCTGTTTTTATTCCTGTTTTTAGTTTATTTCTCAGGTAATATATTCATAAATCCTAATATTAATTTCCTGTTAAAAGTAAATTATAGTCATGTTAATTTTGGTAAACTATATAGTTATTCAACGAGTGTAAATAAGATTGTAATGCTCATAGTTACATTTGCCTATGGCTATCTTCTTGATTATAACAATTTTGCATATATCTATATAATCCCCGTAACAGCAATAATTGCTACAGTATCAGTTTATATACTATCAACTATTAACTATCCTGAAGAGAAAATACAAATCCTAAAACAAAGTGTATTTCAATCTGTTAAAGCTTCGGTTAATGAAATGGTGCTAATTCTCAGAAAAAATGTACCATACAGGCATTTTGAGATAGGATTTATGTTCTATGGTTTTTCCTTTATGTTAACTATGACTGTTATTACGATCTTCTTTTATGAGGGACTAAATCTAAATTACGCTAGTGTTGCTTTCTATCGTAATATTTCCAATATACTTGTAATAGTTATGCTGCCGTTTTTTGGTAAACTAATAAGTAATATTGATCCTAGAAAGTTTGCTATGATAACATTTTCGTCAATAGCTTTATATATTTTATTTTTAATGATTACATCATTTTTTCCAGCCCATTTTGAATTCCTGGATATTACCATTTACTATACACTTCTTTTATATATACTCTTTCACGGCATATTTGCAGCAACAATGGTGCTGCTTTGGAATATTGGTTCTGCATATTTTTGCAAACCTAATGAAGCCGGAACATACCAGTCTCTTCATCTGTCGTTAACGGGAGTGCGAGCTATATTTGCTCCTTTAGCAGGTGTGTTTTTTTATGAATTATATGGATTTACAATTACATTTTTAATAGCAATTGTATCATTATTGGTTGCAATATTGTTAATGTTGTGGTCGTACAGGAGAGACAAAAGGATAGTCTAATAGGCAATTTTGAGATATTATTTCTTTTTGATACTCATTAACTTGTTTATAAATTTTCATTAATTTTACAGCATATAACAATTATTACCTGTAGCATAACAAAGTTGTCTTAATTAAAAATCTAATATCATGAAATTAAAATTCTTAGGATTTCTTGCAATTGCTTTACTAGCAACAATATCCTGCCAAAAGGATAGTGGAGAATTATCTGATGCTCAACTTATTGAAGCTATTCAAAAGGCTGGTAACAAACAAAATATTGAGATATCTGAACTACCAACCGGATGTATAAATATTCTTAAACAGGAATATACTGAAGAAATTGATGTTGCAAAACTTGCTCCAAAACTGGGATATGAAGTCGACTTAATACAAGTTGCAGGCCCTAAGGCTGCCAAACTAAAACAAGCGTATTTTGATTTAAGCGGAAGAATTTTAAACGGGGATAAAGGGGGTGATGGTGACAAAGATGGCAAAGAAAGATGTTTTGAATTAATCTATCCTGTAACTTACATAATGCCCAATGAAACGGAAATAACCATTAATGGTAAGGATGATACAGAAGGGTGGAGTGAAATTAAAGCATGGTATGAAGCACATCCTGACGTAATACAAAAACCTGTATTGCAATTTCCTGTTGATATTAAATTGAAGAATGGTACGATTGTGACTATCAATAACAGAGAGGAGATGCGTAGGGCAAAAAGAAGATGTAAAGGTGATGGAGGTGATAAAGAAAGATGTTTTGAATTTATATACCCTGTTACTTATATCATGCCTGATGGCACAGAAATTACCGTGAATGGAGAAGATGATGGAAGTTGGGCAGAAATAAAAGCATGGTATGAAGATCATCCGGATGTTAAGAAACGTCCTGCTATTAAGTTCCCTGTTGATATCGAATGGAAAAGTGGAAGAGTTGTTACTTTAAATGGTCCTGAAGATATGCGTAGGGCAAAAAGAATATGTAATGGTGAAGGAGGAGATAACAAAATATGTTTTGAACTAATCTATCCTGTTACTTACATTATGCCTGATGGCACAGAAATTATTGTTCCTACCAATGATGATGAAGGCTGGGCTGAGATAAAAGCCTGGTATGCAGCTCACCCGGATGTTAATAAACGACCTGTGATTAAATTTCCTGTAGATATAAAATTTATGGATAATGATGCAGTAATTACAATAAATAATCGTCAGCAAATGCGAAGGGCCCGTGAAGCTTGCAATGACAAAGATTAGATAGAGACGAGATATTGTTTCTATAACAATTTATTATAAAAGGAAAAGGTGACTAAATTTATTTTGGTCACCTTTTTTTTATTCAATAATAAATCAGGTTTGATATTACCTTTTTACAGCAAAAGTTTCACCAAATTCTACCAATCCTTCTTTCTCAATTGTATAAGGAAAATAAAATACAGGGATTGTTTCGCCACTGTTATCAACAATATCAATGGCAATGGTGTCGATATTATCAGAATCAACTTCAAGCTGGACACTCGCCTCATATGTTAATCCATAAGCTAAGATCCTATTCTCTTGTAATTCAGTTTCACAGTATTTTCTTAATCCTGTAATAACAGTTTCATTATTTGGAATATTCTTCTTATCTATCTCTAATTCAAGAGGGTGTACGATTCCGGCTTTATCAATATATGCACCAAAAGGATAACATTGTCCTGTGTCGGTCAGCAGATCATTAGCATATTCAACTGAGTGGTCGATAATTAATTGCGTATAATTATTCATAGGTTAATGATTTTAATATTGTCGTTGTTGTTTTACTATTACTACTGATTCTCTTGCCTCCCGACTTCCGACTCCCTACTACCTTTTCAATAGCCATATTTAGATTTCCATCTATTCTTCAGTTTCTTTCTATCTTCATTTTCCCGAATATTATTACCTGGTTCATAAAATTGTGTTCCCCTAATACTATCTGGCAGAAACTCAAGGTCAACAAAATTATTTTCATGCTGATGAGCATACTTGTAATCTTTACCGTATCCAATATCTTTCATTAGCTTTGTAGGTGCATTGCGCAAATGGAGTGGTACAGGAAGGTTTCCAGTTTTTTGAACTAGCCCCTGAGCATCTTTAATCGCCAAATATGAGGAATTGCTTTTCTCAGAATTAGCTAAAAATATCGCAGTTTGAGATAGTATTATTCTGCCCTCAGGCCATCCTATTTTATTGATAGCATCCATGCAAGTGTTGGCAAGTAATAGGGCATTAGGATTAGCGTTCCCAATATCTTCAGATGCAAGGATTAGCATACGGCGTGCGATAAATTTAGGATCTTCACCAGCTTCAACCATTCTTGCAAGCCAATAAACAGCTGCATTTGGGTCGCTGCCACGTATCGACTTTATAAAAGCTGAAATAATATCATAATGCATTTCACCCTGCTTGTCGTAGATAGCAATGTTTTCCTGAATTATAGTTTTTACAAGTTCATTGGTGATATTGATCTCTTTCTTGGTTGTTTTTTCCTGGTAAACAACAAGTTCCAAAGCATTGTATAACTTACGTGCATCACCTCCTGAAATCCTAAGCAGAGCCTCATCCTCTTTAATATTAATTGTAAGATCAAACTTTTGCGAGAGTGATGCTATCCCATTTTTAATCAATGTCCTTAGGTCATCAGCTTCCAGATTACTCAGAATATAAACCTGGCATCTAGATAATAATGGTGAGATAACTTCGAAGGAAGGATTTTCTGTTGTAGCACCTATTAAGGTGATTATTCCTTTTTCAACAGCATTAAGTAGCGAGTCTTGTTGAGATTTACTAAAGCGATGTATCTCATCAATAAAAAGGACTGCTCTTCCATTAAACATAGCTGCCTGATTAATAACATTTCTAACATCCTTAACTCCTGAGCTGACTGCACTCAATGTATAAAACTCTTTATTTAAAGTGTTTGAAATAACATTGGCAAGTGTTGTTTTTCCAACACCGGGAGGTCCCCATAATATCATTGATGGAATATTTCCCGACTCGATACTTCTTCTAAGTATTGCATTCTTACCAACCAGATGTTGCTGGCCAATATAAGCATCAAGTGTTTGAGGACGAAGTAATTCCGCCAAAGGTACCGTCATACTTTGCTAATTTTATTACTTTACAAAGTTACAGTATTTTGCAAAACCCTACATTTGACATATGTTTGAAAGTTTGATTACAGAATTAAAATTTAAATTCAGCAGGAGCAGTGGGCCCGGTGGTCAACATGTTAACAAAGTGTCAACTCAGGTTGAGTTGTATTTTGAAATAGAGAAATCAGCAATTCTTAGTGCAGAGCAAAAACTAATAATCACTGAAAAATTAAAAAGCAGAATTTCTAATAATGGCATTCTAGCCTTAAAATGTGATGATACAAGGAGTCAGATAAAAAATAGGGAAATAGTAGTCTCAAGATTCATTGAGCTGATAGAAGAGGCCCTAAAGCCTGTAAAACAGAGAAAACCAACAAGGAGGAGCAAAGCATCCGTCGAAAAACGATTAAAAGAGAAAAAGATAATATCTGATAAAAAGAAACACAGAAAAAGTAATGAGGATTAATTTGTCACTTGATCTGGAGTTTAGATTACAACCATTGCTTAAAATTTAAATAATGAAACTGTTAATGATATACTGTACTAAATTTGCATTTAGTCCCACAACCCAAACACTTGAGGAGTTTCCTGAAGTAAAAGAGGGAGATAAATATAAAGATATGTTAGTGGCCTTTATTCATGCCGAAGAACATGATAAAGAGAACTTGGCAGGTGTTGAAAGAAAACTGATCAAAAACCTCAAATGGGCTGCAAAAAAGAACAATTCTAACAAAGTACTCTTGCACTCCTTTGCACACCTGGCAGAAACAAAGGCTGATCCTCATTTCACGAAAGACTTATTCGATAGGGCAGAGGCCAGACTGAAAAATGCTGAATATGAATGTTACCAGACTCCTTTTGGTTATTTTCTGGATCTTGATATTCAGGCCCCAGGTGTATCACAGGCTAGAATTTACAAAGGATTTTAGGAATTAAGTAACATTTTTTAACTATTAATGTAAAATATGTTCAATATAAAATTGTTTCTTTGCATAGAATTAAAGTTTAATGTTTAGAAAAATATCACATATGATTATTGCCGCCCTGTTGATGATAACAACAATGGGGTTCTCGGTATCTAAACATTATTGTGGTACTCGTTTAATTGAAGTATCTATAAACTCTACTATTGAACCTTGTTGTAAGGATGTTGGGACTTCCAGCTGTTGCCATGATGAAACAGAATACTTTAGATTCGATAAAGATTATGTAAGTCCTGTGATTGCTGATAATGATCAAATTACAATTTTTGATATTCTTTTCCCTGCGGTGGCTGTTTATTTATTGGATAATTCAGTGATAGTTGAAAAAGATATATTAAATTTTGCTGAATCGCCGCCACCTCTGGCTTTACATACCAAATTATCTTTGTTTCAGACCTATCTGATCTGATTTTCAATTTATTGATGATGAATTGTGATTATCAATTAGACTTTGCTATTTGATATATTACATTAGAATTATTGCTTCTAGCATTTTTATACGTCAATAGTAAATTGAAATGATATGTTAAACAAAATAATTAAATTCTTTTTAGAGAATAAACTGGTTACAATCCTTGTTATTGTTGCATTAATTGCATGGGGTATTGTTACGTCTCCTTTTGGTTGGGACACAGGCTTTTTACCGAGCGATCCCGTACCTGTTGATGCTATACCCGATATAGGTGAGAACCAGCAGATAGTTTATACAGAATGGCCTGGCAGATCACCTCAGGATATTGAAGATCAGATATCTTATCCATTAACAACATCATTACTTGGTATCCCTGGTGTTAAAACTATAAGGAGCAATTCTATCTTTGGAGTTTCCAGTATTTACATCATTTTTGAAGAGGATATCGAGTTCTATTGGAGCCGTACAAGGATATTGGAAAAGTTAAACTCATTACCGGCTGGCACACTACCTGAAAATGTAAATCCTGCACTGGGACCTGATGCAACAGCTCTTGGACAAATATACTGGTACACTCTTGAAGGTAGAGATAAGAACGGTAATCCTTCCGGAGGATGGGATCCTCAAGAGTTACGAACTATTCAGGATTTTCAAGTTCGGTATGCATTAACTGCTGCATCGGGAGTAGCTGAAGTTGCCTCAATAGGAGGCTTTGTTAAAGAATATCAGGTAGACATCGATCCTAATGCCATGAAGGCTCATGGTGTGAATGTTGCTCAGATAATGGCTGCCGTTAAGAATAGTAACCTGGATATAGGTGCCAGAACAATTGAGTTTAACAGAGTAGAATATTTAGTAAGGGCACTGGGATATATTAAAAATCTTGAAGATCTGGAGAAAAGTGTAGTTGCTGTCCGAAATAATATTCCAATCAGACTGAAAGATGTTGCCAAAATTAACTTTGGACCTGCAACTCGCAGAGGCGGTCTTGATAAAGGAGGATCAGAGGCAGTAGGTGGGGTTGTTGTAGCACGTTATGGAACTAATCCACTAAAAGCAATCGAAAATGTAAAGGCTAAGATTGATGAAATAGCTCCTGGTTTACCTTCTAAGACTTTAGCTGATGGCAGTGTTTCGAAGGTGACAATAATTCCATTTTATGATCGAACAGGCTTGATTAAAGAAACACTGGGAACCTTAGAAGAAGCTATTTCGCTAGAGTTACTCATTAGTATTCTGGTTGTAATAGTTCTTGTATTTAACCTAAGGGCATCATTTCTTATATCAAGTTTATTACCAATGGGAGTTCTGATGGCATTCATACTAATGCGATTATTAAATGTTGATGCCAACATTGTAGCATTATCAGGAATTGCTATTGCTATTGGGGTTATGATCGATGTTGGAATAGTTTTTACGGAAAATATAATCCGGCATATTGAAATGCCTCAAAACTTTGGGGCAAAAGGCAAACAACTATTAAATGTTGTTTATGAAGGTACTTCTGAAGTTGCAGGAGCTGTTGTAACCGCATTGGCTACTACCATTATTAGTTTCTTACCAGTGTTTGCAATGGAAGCCGCAGAGGGTAAGTTATTTAAGCCACTTGCATATACAAAAAGTTTTACTATGCTGGCAGCTCTGTTAATTGGTTTAATTATTATTCCAACCCTTGCTAATTTGATTTTCTCAATACGATTTGATAAAAATAAGTATAAGAAACTATGGGGTATAATTTTGATAACTTTAGGTATTATTCTTACCATTTATACGGGTTATTATATTGCACTGGCTATTACACTTTATGGGCTAACTAATCTGCTATCTGACAGATTGTCGAGGATTCACAGTTCATTAGAAAATATTATAAATATTACAATCGCAGTATTAGTAGTAGTATTTTTTCTTGCGAAAATATGGATGCCATTAGGAGCTCAAAATACCTTAATTGTTAATTTATTATTTGTAGTTGCTCTTGTTGTAGTAATTCTAGGTGGCTTATCTGTTGTAGTATTCTTTTATTCAGGAATATTGAATTGGTGTTTGAATAACAAATTGAAGTTTTTGGCCATCCCGATATTTATTGTTGTATTTGGGATTTCAAGTTGGCAAGGATTCGACAGAATGTTCGGTTTTATGCCTGATTTCATTAAAAAAACGAGCATTTATAGTAGCTTGAATAGTTCTCTGCCAGGAATAGGAAAAGAGTTTATGCCATCACTAAATGAGGGGTCATTTCTACTTATGCCAACAACGATGCCTCATTCTGGAGTTGAGGAAAATCTGGATGTTATCCGTATACTTGATAAGAAGATAAACTCAATACCTGAAGTAGAAAGTGTAGTTGGAAAATGGGGTCGTGTAAATTCTGCTCTGGATCCAGCACCTACATCAATGTTTGAAAATCTAATCAACTACAAATCAGAATATATCCTGGATGAATCAGGACATCGCAGGCGTTTTGAAGTTGATAGTGAGGGAGGTTTTATTCTGGTTGACGGAAGTGTTTATAATCCTAGTACGGATGACTTCAGAGTAATTGATAAAGAATCACTTATTGCAGATAATAACGGTGAATATTTTCGTCAATGGCGTAATGAAATAAAGTCTCCTGATGATATTTGGGACGAAATAATTGATCAAGCCAGTATTCCTGGGTTAACTTCTGCACCTAAACTACAGCCAATCGAAACCCGTTTGGTGATGTTACAAACTGGTATGAGGGCACCTATGGGAATCAAGGTTTTTGGACCTTCTTTGGAGAGTATCGAGGAAACTGGCTTTGAACTTGAAAAATACCTTAAAGAAGTTGAAGGTGTTCAAGCCATGGCTGTATTTGCTGATAGAGTAGTTGGTAAGCCATACCTTGAGATGGAAATTGACAGAGATGCGATTGCCCGATATGGTTTGTCTGTAAAGAACCTTCAGGATGTTTTAAGTAGTTCAATAGGAGGGATGCAATTAACAACTACAGTCGAGGGTCGTGAGCGCTTTCCTGTTAGATTGCGGTATGCTAGGGATTACAGAGATAATCCTGATGATTTGAAAAAGATACTAATTCCAACATCTTCCGGAACGCAGATACCATTAGGGGAATTGATGACAATAAACTATACACGTGGTCCGCAAATGATTAAAAGTGAAAATACTTTTCTTGTTGGATATGTTATTTTTGATAAAGAAGATGGTTATGCCGAAATAGATGTTGTTGAAAATGCTCAAGAATATCTTAATGCAAAACTCAATAACGGGGAGTTTGTTTTGCCTGCGGGAGTTAGTTATGTTTTTACCGGAAATTATGAAAACCAGATCAGAGCAACAAAGAGATTACTGATAGTTGTTCCAATTTCGCTGCTTATTATCTTTCTTATACTCTATTTCCAATTTCGCTCTGTTACATCTACAACACTAATCTTTACAGGGATAATTGTAGCCTTATCGGGTGGGTTTATTATGCTTTGGTTTTATTCACAGCCATGGTTTATGAATGGCACGCTGGCAGGGATAAACCTTCGAGATATGTTTCAGGTTCATACAATTAATTTGAGTGTAGCGGTTTGGGTTGGTTTTATTGCGCTTTTTGGAGTAGCAACCGATGATGGTGTACTGATTAGTACATATATCAAACAGCTCCAGGATAAACATAAACCAAAGACTGTAAAAGAGGTACGTGCACTGGTTCTTGATGCAGGAAGTAAAAGGGTTCGGCCTGCAATTATGACTACCGCAACTACTATAATTGCATTATTACCGGTGCTAACATCTACTGGTAAAGGTGCCGATATCATGGTACCAATGGCCATTCCTTTATTTGGTGGTATGGCTATTGAGGTATTGACAATATTTGTGGTTCCGGTATTATACAGTATGTGGCAGGAAGGCGTAGTAAAAAGAGAATTAAAGAAACTTAAAGAATAGGATCATGAAGAAGTATAGTATTTTAATATTATTGCTACTACTGCTGAGTTCTTCAATGGTTTCAGCACAAGATGAGTTAGTCGGATATTTGCAAATAGCAGCGAAGAATAATGCCGGATTAAAGGCAAAATTCAATCAATATATGGCAGCTCTTGAAAGAGTTCCTCAGGTGAAAGCGTTACCTGATCCTAGTATTGCATTTGGTTATTTCATTCAACCTGTTGAAACGAGAGTAGGTCCACAGAGGTTTAAAATTTCTGTAACTCAAATGTTCCCATGGTTTGGAACTCTAAAATCAAAGGAGAATGTAGCTGTTCAATCAGCAAAAGCAAAATATGAAGCTTTTGAAGATGCAAAATCGAGCTTAAATAACGAGGTTAGATCAACTTATTATAATCTTTATTTTAATTCTAAAGCTATTGATATTACACTTGAGAACATTGACATCTTAATGATTTTCCGAAAGTTGGCTGCTATTAAGGTGGAAGCCGGAGCAGTTTCTGCAGTTGATGAGTATCGTATAGAGATGGAAATAGGTGATCTGGAAAACCAATTAGCTCAATTAAGGGATATGCAGTTTGTTCTTGAGGTGATGTTCAATAATCTACAAAACGTTAATGCTGATAGTGAAATATATATTCCAGATCTATTATCATCAAATGACTTTCGTTTTTCGCGACAAGCTGCTTTAGACTCAATTAGGGCTGGTAATCATCAGTTATTGAGTATTGACTTTCAATCAGCAGCCTTAAGTTATCAGCGTGAAGTAGTTAATAAACAGGGCAAGCCAGACTTAAGTTTAGGGTTAGATTATATAGCCGTTGGTAAAGGAAAAGACAATCTGGCTGGAACCGACGCATTTATGTTCCCAAAGATTGGCATAACAATTCCACTGTATCGAAGTAAATATAAAGCAATGATTAATGAAGTAATCTATCTGGAAACTGCAAAGCAAAATGAGAAGATTGAAAAGACAAATATTCTTGAAACTCTTTTTGAGAATTGGTGGAAAGATTATCGTGATGCGGACAGAAGAATCCAGTTGTATCATTCTCAGTTAGAATTAGCTAATAAATCGTTGAATCTGCTTGAAACTCAGTATGCTACTGGTAATAGTAATTTTGAGGAGCTACTTCGGATGGAACGGAAAGTTCTTAAATATAATCTGGAATTAGAGAAAGCAAGAGCAGATAAGCAAGCAGCAATATCATCAATTACATATTTGATGGGTAATTAAAAAATAATAATCATGAAACAGCTAATAAACTATATAAAAAACAACTATAAGGTTTTGCTTGTAGTAATCGTTGGAGCATTAATTGCTGGTTATTTTATTGGTAAACCAACAAACCAACAAATCAGCACATCAACACATCAACATATTAACGAATCAACAAATCCATCAAAATGGACATGTTCAATGCATCCACAAATTAAGCAGGATAAACCCGGAAAATGTCCTATTTGTGCCATGGATCTGATTCCGGTGACTACTATGAATACTGAAGGAGCTGATGCGGATCCATACGAAATTGTAATTTCAGAATCAGCGGCAGAACTGGCCAACATCCAGTCCGTGGTTGTATCGAAAGGAATTCCCAAAAAATCTATTTACTTACAAGGCAAAGTACAAGCAGATGAACGTAATATTGCGGTTATAACAGCCAGGTTTGGAGGAAGAATAGAAGAGTTGTTTGTGAATTTTACCGGACAAGATGTTCGTAAGGGCGAAAAATTAGCAACGATTTATTCTCCTGATCTGGTAACAGCACAACGTGAATTATTGGAAGCCGTAGCATTTAAGGATAGCAGACCATCACTCTACAATGCCGTTAGAAATAAGCTAAAATTATGGGATTTAACCGACAAACAGATATCAGATATCGAACTTAGAGGTGAACCACAAAATTATTTTGATGTCTTATCACCTATTTCAGGTAATGTAATAATGCGACACGTAGCAAAAGGAGATTATGTAAAAGAGGGAACAACACTTTTTAAAATGATAGATCTTTCAAAAGTGTGGGTAATGTTTGATGCTTACGAATCGGATCTACCATGGATAGAAGTGGGGGATAAAGTAGATTTTACAATTCAGGCATTGCCTGGGCAAGATTTCAGTGCAAAAGTAAGCTACATTGATCCCTTCATTAATGCAGAAACTCGGGTTGCTAAAATACGTGTATCAGTCTCAAATCCAAATATGTTTTTGAAACCTGAAATGTTTGCCAATGCTTTACTAGAATCAAAAATTGCAACAAATTCAAATGAAGTCCTGGTGCCAAAATCATCAGTGTTATGGACTGGAAAAAGAGCGATTGTATATGTTAAAGTACCGAATCGTGAGTCACCATCATTTTTATACAGAGAAGTAGAATTAGGGCATGAGTTAGGTTCTTATTTTGTTGTAACGGAAGGGTTAGAGGAAGGTGAAGAAATTGCAACAAATGGGGTATTTAAAATAGATGCAGCAGCACAATTGGTTGGATATCCAAGTATGATGAATCCATCTGGTGGCAAAGTTTCTACAGGACATAATCACGATGGAGGCAATATGTCTGATGATGAAATGGGAGAAACTGAAAACCCTACAGACATTTCTGTGTCTTATTCAAAAGAAGTTGATTCAGAATTTAAAGACCAGCTGGGAGCAGTCATTAGGGATTATCTTAAAATGAAAGATGCTTTTGTTGCTACTAATGAAAATGATGTGGAGCAGGAAGCGAAAAAAGTACTAGCCAGTCTAAACAATGTAGAAATGTCACTTCTGTCGGGTAATGCTCACAATTATTGGATGAAGCTTTTGACCCCGTTAAAGGATAATTTACAAGCAATCATTAATATGAAAGGGATTGAAATGAAACGAAGTCATTTTAGCATTGTTTCTGATAAACTAATAGAAGCTGTTGAAGCATTTGGCATTAGTGACGCCGGTTCTATTTATATTCAATTCTGTCCAATGGCTTTCGACGATATTGGAGGGTATTGGCTAAGTGATAAAGAAGAAATACGGAATCCATATTTTGGTGATTTAATGCTATCTTGCGGAGAAGTAAAAAAAGAAATTATTAACTAATAAATATATTGTATAATTTAAATTAAAACTATGAAAAAGAGTATTTTAAGTTTAGTTATGCTGTTCTTTTTTGGAACAATGTCAGTTGTTGCTGAAACAAAAACAGAGGAGTTCAAAGTGTATGGTAATTGCGGAATGTGCAAAACCAGAATTGAGAAGGCTGCTAAATCAGTTGAGGGAGTTACAAAAGCCAAATGGGATAAAGTAACAAAAATGGTCACAATTACTTATGATGAATCAAAAACTGATGCAGATAAGGTATTGGCAGCTATTGCAAAAGTTGGGCATGATACAGATACTCACAAGGCAGAAGATGCAGTTTACGACAAGCTTCATGGATGCTGTAAGTATGATCGGCCAAAATCTGAAACTAGTATGAAAGGTGAGAAAGATATTAAAAAATCATGCTGTGCCGACTCTAAAACCAAATCATGTGGTGATAAGAAGAAGTAATTAATTCATTCATTACAGTTTATTAACACATAATGGTTATTAATTATTAATGGGAGTCTGTCGTATTAGGCAGACTCCTTTTTTAATTTATTGCAAGAATTTAAACATATATTAAGAAAGCTTGCTTTAATTTTCTTCAGCATATTTGTAATAAAATTGAGTTTCTATGCTATTAATACAGCTAATTAACTAATTATCAAATATCAAAATTAAATGCATAATGAATTTTATTTGGATAATTAACAAAAATATCTAAATTTGTTTTTTTTTAAAATAATTAGTAATCAATGGAAAATGGAACAGTAAAATTCTTTAATGAAACTAAAGGATTTGGATTTATCATGGAAGATGAATCAAAAAAAGAGTATTTTGTACACGTATCCGGATTAATCGACAGAATTAAGGATGGAGATAATGTGGAATTTGAATTAACCGAAGGTAAAAAAGGCCTAAACGCAATAAACGTTAAAGTAATTTAACTTTACTCCCTAATTTATTTTATTGTAAGAACCTATCAGGGTTGATAAACTTTTTTGTTTTACATTCACTATTGGTAATGTATTAGATGTTATAAATTAATGTCCATTTTTGAATGAATGGATGTTTACCCACCTTTATTCTTGCAGTTTGTTTATAACTATTTTGTAGTAATTGTAAAAATAAGAAATAGTATAATAATAGCTCATTAAGAATTGGTAGTTGATATTTCTCCTCTCTATACTGGTTTTTTCCTAGCACATTTTCCATAAATTTACGGCATAAAGTATTTCAATATTTATTTTACAAATTCTTCAGTTGTTCACGGTATTATTATTACAGCCAACTTTAAATTACAGGATATGGAATCAAAATTACAAGAGGCTTACGACCCACAAAAATTTAAGCAGGTTGGTCACGAATTAATAGACTTAATTACTGATTATCTGGAAGATGCTGAACTCGGTAAGATACCTGTTAATAACTTTGAGGATCCTCAAAAACAACTGGAGTACTGGAAGAATTATGAATTGGCAAATAAACCTCCTGTAACTCTGTTTAAGGATATCATTGACAGGTCCATTCATGTTCATCATCCAAAATATATGGGACATCAGATTTCGCCTGCTGCTCCAATATCAGCATTAGCAAGTTTGGTAAGTTCAATACTAAATAATGGAATGGCAATCTATGAAATGGGCAGTGCTGCAAGCGCTATCGAGAAAGTAGTTATTGACAAGATTACACAAAAAATTGGTTATGGCGATAATGCTGACGGGTTTCTAACTTCAGGCGGAACTATAGGCAACTTAACAGCGCTGCTTGCTGCACGTCAGGCAGTTAGTAATACAGATATTTGGGAAGACGGAATTGAAGAAAACTTTGGTGTTATGGTTTGTGAAGAGGCACACTATAGTGTAGACAGAGCTCTTAGAATAATGGGCTTTGGAACAAAGGGAATAATTAAAATACCTGCAGGAGAAAACTTTACAATGAGGACAGATCTTCTTGATGGTTATTATCGAGAAGCTGAACAAAATGGTATCAGGGTAATTGCAGTTGTGGGGAGTGCTCCGTCGACTTCCACAGGTATGTATGATGATTTGGAATCAATTGCAAGATTTTGCAAATCCAGAAAAATTTGGTTTCATGTTGATGGAGCCCACGGTGGAGCGGCGATCTTTTCAAGCAAATACAAATACTTGCTAAAAGGTGTTGAACAAGCTGATTCAATTGTAATTGATGGGCATAAGATGTTAATGACACCCTCAATTATGACATTTTTATTGTTCAAGGAAAAAAGCAACTCGTATTCAACATTTAGTCAAAAAGCTAGATACTTGTTGGGGAAAACAGGGGAGGAGGAGTGGTATAATTATGCTAGCAGGACTATTGAATGCACTAAACTTATGATGAGTATAAAATTTTACTCAATATTACAATGCCATGGGGAAGAAGTATTTGGCCAATTTGTAACACATCTTTATGATCTTGGAAAAGTATTTGCAAGCTGTCTTAAAAAAAGGGATTGCTTTCAATTAGCGCTTGAACCACATTCTAATATTGTTTGCTTTAGATATATTGACAATAACCTTACAACTGCGGAATTAAACGAACTAAACAGATATATTAGAAACGAAGTACTTAAAAAAGGTAATTTCTATATTGTTCAGACAAATCTCAACGATTTATTGTATTTTCGAGTAACATTAATGAATCCTGGTACTAATGCAGAAATATTAGAAGAACTATTGGATGACATTGAAGAAATTCGTGAATCAAGGAGGATAGCTAAAAATTAATCTAGCTAATAATTTTTTATGCAACATAGTTTATGTAGGGTGAAGGATAAGATCATTACTATATTATCAAACAAAAGGAATTTAATTATATTAGTTGCATTAGTAACTATTGGAGTTAGTATACAAGCTTTTATAGTTGATAAACCAGATTATAATGATGGCAAGAAAGTATATTCTGAATATAATAACTATACTATATACCATAGATCGTTTCATAACCTGGTAGATAACAAGAATCTATATATTCATTATCCTGAATACCACTGGGATCTTTACAAATACACTCCAACATTCTCAGCATTTTTTGGTTTGTTTGCAATATTTCCTGATTGGCTAGGTATTAGTTTATGGAACTTACTGAATGCCTTCGTATTGCTATTTGCAATTTATTATATGCCTCAATTAAATAAGTTAGAAAAAGGTCTAATCATTCTTATCATTTTAGTTGATCTGATAACTTCCATGCAAAATGAGCAATCAAATGCGTTAATAGCAGGCTTGTTGATTCTTTCATTCGGTCTTCTGGAGAACAGGAAATATCTGATTGCCACATTGTTATTAGTATTTTCAGTGTATATTAAGCTTTTTGGTCTTGTTGGCTTTGCCTTGTTTCTTCTTTACCCAAAAAAATGGAAATTAGCTTTATATACAAGTTTATGGACAATTGTTCTTTTCCTGATTCCCTTGTTATTTATAGATTATAGCCAATATGTTGAGCTTTATAAAAGTTATTGGAAGATGCTGACCTTTGATTTATCTGCATCCTATGGTTATTCGATTATGGGATGGTTGTACGCATGGTTCTGTATCGATATAAATAAATACATAATTGTACTCTCAGGAATACTTGTTTTCTTGTTACCATTAACCAGAATCAGAGAATACAAGTTTGTCATCTTCAGATATCTTATACTGACTTCAATTTTAATTTGGATTGTAATCTTCAATCATAAAGCAGAGACTTCTACTTATATAATAGCCTGTGCAGGAATAGCTTTGTGGTTTATAAGGAGTGAAAAAACCGCTATTAATATTGTATTATTTGCAGGTGCATTTATATTATCAAGTTTATCTCCAACAGATCTTATTCCTCAATATGTAAGAGAAGAACTAATTATCCCATATGCATTAAATGTGTTTCCATGCATTTTGATATGGATGAAAATTGTATATGAAGTGGTCGTATTTAAAGACGATAGAAATACTGAAACAATAACCAATTGACGTCAATTAAGTAGTATCGTTTGGTTTGATGAAATAATACTTTTAACTTTAGATTTCAGATTTTCATTTGTGTCGAAAATAATCTGCAGATTTGTAGGGAAAGGCACAGGCTTATTCTTTAGTAATCTCCTTGTTTCTTTCTTAAGAGCGTCTAATTCTCCATTTGCAATGGCAAAACGGTAATCAAAAATAAACTCCGATGCAATCGGCATTGTTTTTATTAACTGACCGCTTCTCTCATCGTAAAAGTCCAATGAGCCGGAAACAGCGGAGCTTTTTGTTAGCCGTGTTTCAGTAATATAAGCTGTTATAGTAATAAATTTTGGAATTTTGATGTCATTACCTTCCTCATCCTTTTTTACATTACCATTCTTATCTAATAAATATTCAAACCCATCTTCAATCTCTTTCGATTCCTTATAGCTAACTTCCTTAACTAGTTCGGGACTTACCACTATATTTTTAATAGTGAAGTATATAGAAAAATCATAGTTTATTTCCTCATCAGCATAAGTGTCGAAATTGAGCCAATGTTTGTTTATTTGTTTTAAAGAAACTTTCCGTAACTCAGATTCAAAATCTTTTGGAAGCACAGTGTGACTTTCATTGACAATCATGAAAATAATATGATTTACTCCTTTGTAATATGCTTCATTTAGTTTATTGTCAACATCCTCATAAGCAGGGAAATAGTTCTTCACTTTTAGTAGCTCGTCATAAGCTTGTCTGGCATCATGTTTATCACCATCTGTAAGGAGTTTAAGAGCGTGTGCATAGAAATACTTAGCTGCTTTTTCTTTAGAAATGGTTATTTCCTGAGCGTAATCGATAGGCTCAAAACCAATACGAACAAGTACCTCGTCAGGTAGTCTTTCAACAACTTCTTGTCTGTTCATCAACTGTCTATATTTGTTGACTATTTTGTCATAGATGTCCGGTTGCCCTGAAAGTTTAAGCATCCGTATTGTTTCCATATTTTTACTATTAGCAATAGCATAGGCCTTTTTTAAAGTCTTGATCTCATTAGCTTTCGTTGGCTTCTTTTGCAAAATCTTAGCAGCCTTAACAATTGCTTTATCATACTCACCTTGTTGTAATCTCTTTGATGAGCTAACACAAGATGTTATAATTAGTGATATTGCAAATATGTAAATGAAATATACATTTTTCATTGGGTTGTGTATTTATTCTTTTTGATTAAGTAGTTCTTCTAGAACTTTATTCTCATCTCGTAATCGGGCAGCATCAATAAAATCCAATACTTTAACCGCTGCCTGCATATCTTTCTTGTTTTTATCAATCGCCAGTAAAATCTCTTTGGAAGTCATATATTGAACAATAGGATCGGCAGCTATTCCTGCCTTTATTTTAGATTGATAATCCTTTTCTACAATGTGTGATGAAGCAACTGCTGTTTGCCCCATAATTGCTTCAACAGATTTAATAATTGCTGTTGGGGAGATATTGTGTTTTTCGTTGTAAGCAAGTTGTTTCTCACGTCTTCTATTAGTTTCTTCGATTGTAATAGCCATCGATTTTGTAATCTTATCAGCATACATAATTACTTTGCTGTCAAGATTACGTGCCGCTCTACCTGCAGTTTGAGTTAGTGATTTTGTTGATCTTAAAAATCCTTCTTTATCCGCATCAAGAATAGCTACAAGTGCTACTTCTGGCAAATCAAGACCTTCACGTAACAAGTTAACCCCAACGAGAACATTAAAATTGCCAAGTCTTAGATCTCTTAATATTTCGACACGATCAAGCGTATCCACATCCGAATGGATATATCTTGTGTTTATTCCAAGGTTAATAAGGTATTTTGTTAATTCTTCGGCCATACGTTTTGTCAACGTTGTTACTAAAACACGATATTTATTGCTAATTGTGTCTTCAATCTCATCAAGTAGATCGTCTATCTGGTTAATACTAGGCCTAACTTCAATAGGGGGGTCTAATAATCCGGTTGGCCTGATTAATTGCTCCACAAGTACACCTCCGGATTTTTCAAGTTCATAATCAGATGGTGTTGCACTTACGTAAATAACCTGGCTTGAGAGTTGCTCAAATTCTTCAAACTTAAGAGGTCTGTTATCCATTGCTGCTGGCAATCGGAATCCGTACTCAACCAAATTATGCTTCCTCGATCTGTCACCGCCATACATAGCTTTTACCTGAGGTATTGTAACATGGCTTTCATCTATTATGGTCAGGTAATCTTCCGGGAAATAATCGAGCAAACAAAAAGGTCTGGTTCCTTCTTTTCTTCCATCAAAGTATCTTGAATAATTCTCAATACCCGAACAATATCCAAGTTCACGCATCATCTCAAGGTCATAAGTTACACGGTCTTCAAGTCTTTTAGCTTCAAGATGTTTGCCAATATCGTTAAAATAATCTACCTGTCGGGCCATGTCAAGCTGAATTTCAACTAATGACGATTTCATCTTGCTAGGTGATGTAACAAATATATTTGCGGGGTATAGTGTAATATTATCCAGTGTTTCAACTTTTTTCCCGGCGAGGGGATCAATCGATTCGATCGACTCAATTTCATCTCCCCAAAAAATAACTCTAAAAGCCCAATCCATATAACCGGGGAAAATATCTATGATATCTCCTTTGACTCTGAAGGTTCCCCTTTTTAATTCCAGTTCGTTTCTGGAATACAGCGCATTAACAAGTTCTCGTAATAATTTATTGCGGCTAAGCTTTTGGCCAACCACGAGATTAATAACATTGTTAGTGAAATCATCCGGATTACCTATGCCGTAAATACATGAAACAGATGAAACTACAATAACATCCCGTTTTCCGGAAAGCAATGCTGACGTAGTACTCAGTCTCATTTTTTCAATTTCCTCATTAATACTCAGATCTTTTTCGATGTAGGTATTTGTAACAGGGATATATGCTTCAGGTTGATAATAATCGTAGTAGGAGACAAAATACTCAACTGAATTCTCAGGGAAGAACTGTTTAAACTCACCATAAAGTTGTGCAGCAAGTGTTTTGTTATGACTAAGAATAAGAGCAGGACGTTGAACCTTTTCCAATACATTGGCAATTGTAAAGGTTTTACCAGATCCTGTAACACCAAGCAATGTCTGAGCCTTTTCGTTACGGTTTAAACCTTCAACTAATTGCTTTATGGCTTCAGGCTGATCACCTGTAGGTTTAAAATCTGATATAAGTTTAAGGTCCATTATCTAATTTCAATCTTTTATTAGAGTGCTTTCAATGCAAAAATACAAATCGCTTTAGAACATAACCAGTTTATTAATCAAGTTAAACAATAATCGAACTATAACTGGTTTAAGTCTGCGACTTAAACCACTGCCAAACATGTCATTGTTTAAGGATTAAGTTGCAAACTTAATCCAGTATGGGGTATGGATTGCAAACTTAATCCAGTATGGGTTTCATTAACCACTATAACTGGTTTAAGTCTGTGACTTAAACCATTGACATATATGTTGTTGTTCAAGGATTAAGTTACAAACTTAATCCAGTAGGGTTTTTCTTTTAATCTATTAATTCTAAGGGTATTAATCCCTTTTCACCACAATAATCAGATGCACTACTATAAACGTAATGTTCAGCATAATCTACAATGCAAGCTTTAACAGGGTTGTTATGCAGGTAATCTAGTCTTTGATCAATCATATAATTATTATCTAACTCAATTGGGTGGTTATCTTGTTTCCAAAATTGAAATGTTTTATTATTAGGATTTTTGCCCCCATGTTCTTTAAATATCTTCAATATCCAGACTTTTCGGCTTTCAGCATTGTTCTCAATTTCAGAAATGATTTTTTTCGCTGTAAACTTTTTCAAATCTCGCAAAATATCAGAAAGGCTATGTTTAGGTTGCGCTGAAATAATTAAATGGACATGGTTACTCATTATTACCCATGCATGTAATATTAAACCTTTATGTACTATGGAATAAATTAAGCTTTTAACCAGTATGTCTTTATAAACTTGACGTGAAAAAACATTAACCCAATCTACAATTGTGAGCGTAACAAAATATAGTCCATTAGGATCATGGAATTTGTATTTAGAAGGCATTGGGGTTAGAGTTAATTTTTGTTATAAGTACAACTTATCCTAAAGAACTAAACTATTACTCATAACTGGTTTAAGTCTGTGACTTAAACCGCTGACATATATGCTGTTGTTAAAGGATTAAGTTACAAACTTAATCCAGTAGGGGTTTCATTAACCATTGACGTATATGTTGTTGTTAAAGGGATTAAGTTACAAACTTAATCCAGTAGGGTCCGGTTGAGATAATTATTTAACAGTATTGAAGATTTTTTATCTTTGGCTTAATAGATAAACTGCCAAAATGAAAGAAAAATATATACTTTCCTTAGATCAAGGGACAACAAGTAGTCGCGCTATTATTTTTAATCACAAAGGAGATGTATGTTCTTTAGCTCAAAAAGAGATAGAACAGATTTTTCCTGTTCATGGATGGGTTGAACATAATCCGGTTGAGATCTGGTCAACTCAGCTTGCTGTTGCCTCTGAAGCAATTGCAAAACTAGGTATTCATTACGATGAAATTGCGGGTATTGGGATTGCAAATCAGCGTGAAACTACAATATTATGGTCAAGGAAAACAGGGAAACCAATCTATAATGCAATTGTTTGGCAGGATCATCGTACTGCAGAAGTTTGTGACAACCTGATAAAAAATGGGGTTGATAAGATTGTCAAAAAAAAAACAGGTCTGGAATTGGATTCATATTTTTCAGCCACAAAAATCGGTTGGATACTTGATAATGTCGCAGGAGCAAGAGAGAGCGCAGAAAAAGGTGAACTGGCTTTTGGCACGGTAGATTCCTGGTTAATATGGAACCTCACAGATGGTGATGCACATATGACTGACGTAAGTAATGCTTCACGTACGATGTTATTTAATATTCACACACTCGAATGGGATAAGGAGCTGCTTTCGTTATTTAATATACCACCACAACTTTTGCCCAAGGTATTACCAAATAGTCATGTTTTTGCCCTCACGGCAGGTAGCATTATCAGAAATAGAATACCTATTTGTGGTGTTGCAGGCGATCAACAAGCTGCAATGTTTGGACAATTATGTATTAATAAAGGAATGGTTAAAAATACTTATGGAACTGGCTGCTTTTTAATGGTAAATACCGGGAATAAGCCAATAGTCTCTGAGAACAGACTTATAACAACAATAGCGTGGCAATTAGATAATGATGTTACATATGCTTTGGAAGGTAGTGTTTTTGTTGCAGGTGCTGTTGTTCAGTGGTTACGAGATCAATTGTCTTTTGTTAATTCAGCTAATCAGATAGAGTCTCTGGCAAGAAAAGTTGATGATAATGGTGGAGTATATTTTGTGCCCGCATTTACAGGACTTGGTGCCCCATATTGGAATCAACATGCTAAAGGATTAATCTATGGATTAACAAGAAGTACCAATAAATCACACATTGCCAGAGCTGCACTTGAATCAATTGCATATCAAAGCTATGATGTAATTAAAGCAATGGAGAAAGATATTGGTGCAAAAGTTAAATATATAAGGGCTAATGGGGGAGCTTCCGCAAACTCAATGTTAATGCAATTTCAAGCTGATATATTAGGAACAATTGTTGAACGACCTCAAATACTTGAGACAACAGCTCTTGGTGCTGCTTATTTTGCTGGTTTAGCAATAGGGTATTGGGAAAATACAGATGAACTGATTTCACATTGGTCGATTGATCGTGCCTTTACACCATTAATGCATGCAGATAGGGTCAATTATTTGATAGATAAATGGCATGATGCAATTAGTAAGTCTTAGATATTTAATTGTAGATTTGTTAATAAGATTAATTTAAACCCGCAAATTTTATGATGAAGTTAACCTTAATATTTTTAATGCTATTGGTATTAAATTCATTTTCACAGGAATCTGGTCAATATAAAAACCTTTCAAAAAATATGGAAGATTACGAATTTCATTCTCAAATGGATTTGGGAGCAGGAATCGGCCTTAATTATGGAGGACTCTTAGGTTTTCAGGTAGGATATATACCAATTAATCATTTAGTTATTTTTGGCTCTGCCGGATACTATTTGGTTGGGTTTGGATGGCAGGTTGGTGCTTCCGGATATCTTATGCCAAAAGTTCCTTCAAAGCGTTTTAGAGTGTATGGAACGGTTATGTATGGAACTAATGTTGCAATAGCAATAATTGATAATAGTTCTTATAATAAAATTTATCTCGGTCCAACTATTGGAGCAGGAATTGAAATGCGATTTGGGAAGTCGAAAAAGAACGGATTAAATATTGACTTATTTTATCCAATCAGATCTTCAGAATATGAATCTGACTGGAATAATCTGAAAAATAATCCAAATTTTACGGATACTGTGGACCCTTTACCTGTTACAATTTCTGTTGGTTATCATTTTGAGATAAAATAGGTTAATTCGTTTTGTATGTCTCATCAGAGACTTGATATCTTGATATTGAAACGTGAAAATTTGCAACAGTTTCATACTATTTTCCAATAAAAAATCTCCTTATTATAACTATTAGTAACAATTGAAAAAAAACGTAGGATAAACAGGAATAATTGCTATAATTGTAGAAAAATAGAGAGTTGTTACATAAGGTAGTAATAATAACCGGAGCATCATCAGGAATAGGTAAATCACTTGCTTACGAGTTTTCAAAGCACGGCTCAAAACTAGTATTGGGAGCTAGAAGATCGGACAGATTGATCAAGATATCTGAAGATATCAAAAAATCCGGTGGTGATGTTGTGTATTGCCAAACTGATGTAAGTAATGAAGTCGATTGTAAGAATCTTATCCTAACGGCAATTGAGCATTATGGCAAGATAGATATCTTGATAAATAATGCGGGTATATCCATGAGAGCCTTGTTTAAGAATACTGAATTAAAGGTACTAAATAAGCTAATGGATGTAAATTTTTGGGGTACAGTCTATTGTACTAAGTATGCATTACCACATATATTAGAGCAGAAAGGTAGTGTAGTTGGTGTTTCATCGATTGCCGGATTTAAGGGATTACCTGCACGGTCAGGATACTCGGCATCAAAATTTGCAATGAGTGGCTTTCTAGAAGCATTACGCGTCGAAAATTTAAAGAATGATCTTCATGTTTTAATTGCATTTCCCGGATTTACAACCTCAAACATTAGAAACACATCATTAAGTGCGGATGGTAGCCAACAAGGGGAGTCACCTCGTGATGAAGATAAAATGATGAGTTCTGAAGATGTTGCTAAACATATTTATAAGGCAGTCTTGAAAAGAAAAAGTAAGATAATACTTACCCTTCAAGGAAAGATGATTGCTTTGATCGATAAATATTTCCCTTATAAACTCGACAATATGATATATAACGCTTTGGCAAAGGAGGCAAATTCACCATTTCATTAAAAGTAATTATTAAAAAAATAAAGTAAATTATGTTATCTAGCTATAAAATTACACCCAATGTCGGTTACGGTGATATCAAATTTGGTATCGATATGGATAGTTTCGTTGAAAAATACGGTGAACCCGAAGATATAGATAGTATTGATAACGGAGATGATTATAATACCACAGTTCTTCATTACTGGAAAGGTGGCTTTTCTATCTTTTTTGTTGGCACAGCAAATCCGGTATTAGCAGGTATTGAGACTGATCATACTGAATCAGTATTGTATGGAACGAACATTATGGGTGAAACCAAGGAAGAAATTATTGCTTTGATGAAGAAAAATGGGCAAAATACTTATGAATCTGAAGATGAGGAATATTCTGAAAATGATGATGACAAAGACCTCAGAATATCGTATGAATATAGTATGATGGATTTCTTCTTTAGGGATAACCTCTTAGTATATATGAATTTTGGTGTGATGGTTGATGAAAATGGTAATATTGAAAAGATTTAAAAAGGTATAAGGGAAATAGGGTATAAAGGTATATGGGAAATAGGGTGTCTTGTCCTGTAATAAGTTGACTAATTACCCCTATACTTTTATTCCTTATACCTTTTATTAACCTTATTTCTTGGGTGAAAATCCAAAATAGCTCTCCTAAGATCTTCCCTATTCAGATGTGTATAAATTTCTGTCGTTGTAATTGATACATGGCCCAAAAGTTCCTGAACAGCTCTTAAATCAGCTCCATTCTGCACCAAATGCGTTGCGTATGAGTGTCGGAAGGAATGAGGACTGATATTTTTACGTATCCCTACGGTTTCAATTTGATTCTTAACAATATAGAATATCATCTGACGGGTTAGTTTTTTGCCTCTGCGATTTAAAAATAAAGTATCACTGTCTTGTTTTGAAATAGGAATAGTGGGTCGGATCTCAGTTAAATAGGTTGTAATTTGCTTCTCAGCTGCTTTACCAACAGGTACTAGTCGTTGTTTGTTTCCTTTACCAGTAACTAACATAATACCTTCCTTGAAATGCAGATTCGAAATTTTTAGGTTAATAACTTCTGAAACACGCAATCCACAACCATAAAGAGTTTCGAAAATTGCCTTATTTCTTTCTCCTTCATCTTTTGAAAGATCAACCGAATTAATAATTATTTCTACCTCATCAGCTGTAAGAACATCAGGTAATTTCCTTCCAAGCTTTGGTGATTCAAGCATTTCGGAGGGATCGTGTGCCATTATTTTTTCAAGAATAAGATATCTGAAAAATGCCTTTATGCCTGATATTACTCTTGACTGTGTGTATGGGCCCAAATCTAACTTATTGATAAACCCAATAAAATCTTTCAGATCACTGGTGGTAACTTCGGTTATTAAGGATGATTTGCATTCTTCATTCAAAAAGCTAAATAATAACCCGACATCATACAGATATGCAACAACAGTATTTTGGGACATACCTCGCTCTAATTGTAAATATGATTTAAAACCCTTTGTATAAATTGATTGATTCATAAAAGATGAATTCTACTTACCTTATTATCAGAATTAGATAAAATTAAAATTATTGTCTAAAGTAGGAAAAATCGACTATAGTATGTATTTTTGTTTCCTATCCAATAATGAGTTACGTAGCGTATTAATTATCAATTAAAAAGAATAGTATGATAGATTTTTCATTAGAAAAAGAACAGATCGAATTACAGGAAAAAGTTCGAGATTTTGCTAACAGGGTGATGAAACCGGCAGCACGTAAGTATGATGAACTTGCAGAGTTCCCATGGCCAATTGTTAAAAAGGCTTATGAAGAAGGTATAATGAATGGCCCTATGTCGCCTGAGTTTGGTGGACATGGTCACAGTATTCTTGAAAGTGCTATAGCTTCTGAAGAGCTTGGTGCTGGATGTGTCGGTATAGGTATTTGCCTTGACGCTAATACTTTAGCGCTAACTCCTTTGTATCTGGGGGCATCTGAAGAGCAAAAGAAAAGACTTTTTGGTCAGATTAATGAGGAAAAAACAGTTGCTGCTTATGCGCTTACTGAGCCAAATGCAGGATCGGACGTAGCAGGAATTAAAACACAGGCAATTCTGCATGGTGACAAATATATTTTGAATGGTCATAAGCGATTCATAACAAATGGAAGCCCATCTTCGTTTATCACCGTTTTTGCATTAACAAATCCTGAAAAGGGAGCACGGAGTTTAACTGCTTTTGTTGTTCCTACAAACAGTCCCGGTGTTGAGATTGTTGCTGACATGCGTAAAATGGGACAGAAAGCTTCAGTTCAAACTGAATTTAAATTTCATGATGTTGAGATTCCAATGAAGAACAGGATAGGAGGGGAAGGACAAGGATTTTTATTGGCTATGAAAACTTTTGAAAGAACACGAACAGGTGTTGCCGCATTGAGTTTGGGTAATGCAAGAGAAGCTTATGAAACTGCAAAAAAATGGGCAAAAAATAGAATTCAATTCGGTAAACCAGTTACTGTTAATCAGGGAGTTAGTTTTATGCTAGCCGATATGGCTACAGAAATTGAAGCTGCCAGACTATTAACATGGAATGCGGCCTGGGCTTACGATACATCGCAAAAAACAGCAAACTTATTGTCAGCTATGAGTAAATTATATGCTTCAGATGTTGGCATGAAAGTAACAACAGATGCCGTGCAAGTAATGGGAGGAGATGGTTATTCATACGATTATTTGGTTGAGAAGATGATGCGTGACGCTAAACTTTGCCAAATTTATGAAGGCACAAATCAGATACAAAGGCTGGTAATTGGCAAAGGGATACTTAAGTAGTTGGACTTTAAATCATGTATTTTTGACTAACCTAAAAACCTCAATTACATAACAAACTGAAGTTTTTTTTGCTATTATGATAATTTTATCAGAGGTCTGAATGGTTAATAAAGTCTATTCATATATAACTTCTAAAAGGACTATTAGCTGGTTAATTATAATTGTTTCCGGCCTTTTTGTAATAAGCCTTTATCACCGATACATTTATATTGATGATGCATGGTTTGGAGAACAGGCTTATTGGTTTTCTCAACTTGGATATGTGAAAACCTCTACTATCATTGATTTTTATGGTTGGGATAATCATTTGTTTGTTTATCATAAACTTAACATTATACTCGGATCAATCCTGATAAAATTATTTGGTTGGTCACCGGAACCTTTTCGAATTTTTACATTAACTATTTTCTTATTTTTCCTTTTTTTGATATATAAAAGTATCAAGAAAAATAGTGAACAGTGGAGTGGTATTGAGTTGTATTTCGTTATGTTTTTCGTTATCCTCAACCCTCAAACCATACTTTATGCCTACACTTTCAGACCAGAAATATTGGTAATGAGTTTAGGATTTGCCTCATTTTTGTTACTCTTTGGTAATCAAAAGATTAGTAAAATAGTTTTATCTGGTATATTGGCTGGTACAGCTGTACTTGTACACTTAAATGGAGCTATGTTTGTTGTTGCTGGTTTTATAATCTTATTGTTACGTAAGGAAATAAAGTTCTCCATTATTTTTGGATTCTTTGCTGCAATAATCATTTGCTTCTACTTTTATGATTTACAGGAACCAGGCAATTTTGATACTTTTCTTTTTCAGATAAAGAACTGGCCGGATGATATCACTACGAACTATGCAAATGAAGGATGGATATCCTTAGTTCTAAATGCAATTGTAAAATTAAGTAGTGAACACCAGCGATTTTTTTGGAGTCATGATGTTTGGGGTTTATCAGCTATTGCAATATTTGCGCTTGTTGCTAAAGGTAAAACACTTTGGAGAAAGTATAAAGAGTTAATTGTTTATACGCTGGTAGCTGATTTAAGTCTAAATATATTTGGTTCGCATATTGCAGAAGTTAACATGTTGCTATTACTTCCATTCTTAGCTTTAATAGCAGCTGCTTTCTTAAGCGAATTGAAAAACAATGCTAATAGCCCAGTTATAAAAAGTATGACAGTAGTTATAATCATTTTTCAGATTGCAGTAGTGATTTTCGGATTTGTAAACATTATAAAACAACATGAGCAGATAACTGAAGTATCTAGAGCTACTTTGTCAGGTTTTCCTGATAATCAGGAAAGAATACTTGTTCCGTATAGGTTTGTCTTTAATGAATTACCTAGCAAGAATTTAATTTCCTATAAAACAATGGAATATCATCAAGTAGAACATGGCAGCAAGTTCACAAAAGAAGAGTTTTTAGATTTAGCTGAGAAACTGGATATTTATTATATGGTTGTATCCTCAGAAATGTATGCAAAAAGTAATAGTATGTATCCCTGGATGCATGCTGAATTTAGCGATATAGATGATACATATAAGTATATAAAATTAAGGATAAATAAGGATCAGAATACACTTGAAAGAATCAAATAACAAGTCTATTAATCACGTAATCAATGCTTTCAGATCTATTAGATAAATTATTTAGTGTTTTTTACAGAAGTTAGAACTTATAAACTTCGTCTTCAATAAGCTTATTAGCTATTCTTCTTCTGGCTTCTTTAACATTAATTGAAGAAGTTTTTGTTAAAGAGTCCAAAGCATTACAAAGCATATTATTTTGGTCGCCTACTGCGCATGATCCAATTGCATCAAATCCATACTTATAAACCGTATTTGCTATATCCTGGGTAAGAACATCAAGTATGTCCTTATATAATGATATATTGGATTTCAGGTTATTTTTTTCAAGTTTTTCAACCCGTAATAAAGTTGATTCTAGCACATAAACATCCATCATCATATCCGATATGTTCATAAGAACTTCTTCTTCGTACATCAACTGTCTTTTAAAAGTATCCTGAATTACAGGCAGAAGCATTAGCACAGCTTTCTTCAAATTATTTACAAATGCATGTCTTGCGGTATAATAATCTCCTTCATTTAAGTCAATACTTTTTATATTTTCGAGATTGTCTAATACGTCTTTTGCAGCTTCAAAAAGGTCAATCTTATGTTTCATGCCTTTTTTCATTGTCGAATCAACAGTAATAAGTCTGTTTATTTCATTTGTTCCTTCAAAGATTCTGTTAATTCTTGAATCACGGTATGACCTGTCGGCAGGGGCCTCAGAAGAAAATCCCATTCCTCCAAATATCTGCACCATTTCATCAACGATATAATCAAGCGATTCAGAACCATAAACTTTTAATAGTGCACATTCAGGTTCGTATTCTGCAACTCCGTCAATGTTTGCCTGACCATAAGTACTGCCTTGCTCAAGGAAACTTTCAATATGATCTTCCATATCCTTACTGGCACGATATACAGCTGACTCAGTTGAAAACATTTTAATGATCTGTTCAGCTAATTTGAATTTTATTGCTCCAAACTCAGATAAGAACATGTTAAACTGTTTACGCTCATTAGCATAAGTAACAGAGTTGTTAATTGAACGCCTCATTCCGCCAAGAACAGTTGCGCCGAGTTTAATCCGACCAATATGAAGTATATTCAATGCAATTCTAAATCCAATACCTCTGCTACCCAGCAGATTTTCAACAGGAACTTTTACATCATTGAAAAATATCTGACGGGTAGAAGAACCCTTTATACCCATTTTATGTTCCTCAGGGTTCATTGTAATTCCTTCCCAGTCAGCTTCAACAATGAAGGCACTAAGAACCCTGTCGTTTTCAATTTTAGCAAAAACTGTAAGTACATCAGCAAAACCACCGTTGGTTATCCACATTTTCTGTCCGTTCAGCAGATAATGTGTTCCATCTTCAGAAAGTACGGCTTTTGATTTACCTGCATTTGCATCTGAACCTGCATTAGGTTCTGTTAAACAATATGCAGCTAGTTTTTCACCGGTAGCTAGTCCGGGTATGTATTTTTGATGCTGCTCGTCGTTACCATAATATAGAATTGGTAAAGTACCAATACCTGTATGAGCCATAAAAGCAACTGAAAAAGAATAAGCAGATCCAATAGCTTCGTTTGCCTTCATAGAAGTTAAAAATGACTGGCCAAAGCCGTCAAGTTCCTCAGGTACAGACAAACCAAGCAATCCAAGTTCACCAGCTTTCTTTAATAAAGATGGCATAAGACCTTCTGCATGTTCATCAAGTTTGTCAAAATGTGGAGCAATCTCAGTTTCTACAAAATCGCTACAAGATTCAGCAATCATCAATTGTTCTTCATTAAATTCTTCTGGTATAAAAACCTCATCAGCAGTAACATTCTTAATTAAAAATTCTCCTCCTCTAATAGCAGCTTTTGATTCCATTTCTATACTTAGTTAATTAATAAGAGCGGCAAAGATAAAATTTGCTTTTAAATTTACTATAATAAATGTAATTTTTTAAAAAAATGACTTAATGTTCAAGTGGAATGCTTTTACTCAATATACTTTCTATGAGTTCGTAATCTCCTTAGGTTTAGTAAAGGTGATTTTTATTTCATCTTTCTTGGGATCGTAGCCCACATTAATTATAGTTCCTTGAGATATGCTAGCTGAGATAATTTCTTCAGCAAGCTGATCCTCAATGTACTTTTGAATAGCCCTTTTTAATGGTCTTGCACCAAATTGTTCATCCCAACCTTTGTCGATAATAAAGTCTTTTGCTTTTGAAGTTACCTTCATTTTATATCCAAGCAAGTGTATTCGTTCAAACAAATTAGATAATTCAATCTCAATAATTTTATGAATATCTTTTCTATCAAGGGGTTCAAAAATTACTACATCATCAATACGGTTAAGAAATTCAGGGGCAAAAGCTCTTTTCAAAGCAGTTTCGATTACTCCCTGTGTATGAGATGTGCGACCTTCCATCTTGGCTTTAGTGCTAAAACCAACACCACTGCCAAAATCCTTTAATTGGCGGGAGCCAATATTGGAGGTCATTATAATAATTGTGTTTTTGAAGTCAACTTTACGCCCTAGTCCGTCAGTTAACTGGCCGTCATCAAGAACTTGTAATAGTAGGTGAAAAATATCAGGGTGTGCCTTTTCAATCTCATCCAACAATATTATTGAATAAGGTCTACGCCTCACTTTTTCAGTTAACTGACCACCTTCTTCATAACCTACGTATCCAGGAGGTGCACCAACAAGTCGTGATACGGCAAACTTTTCCATGTATTCGCTCATATCAACACGTATAAGAGCATCCTGTGAGTCGAACATATTTTTAGCCAGCATTTTAGCAAGATAAGTTTTACCTACACCTGTTGGTCCTAAGAATATAAATGTACCAATAGGTTTAAGTGGATCTTTTAATCCAGCACGATTACGCCTTATTGCTCTAACAACCTTTTTTATCGCCTCATTCTGACCAATTACTTCTTTACTAAGGTCAGGCTCCATGTTAATCAGACGATTACCTTCACTTTGAGCAATGTTTTTCATAGGGATTCCTGTCATCATCGCAACTACTTCAGCCACATGATCTTCTGAAACTGTCTCACGATGTATTTTAGCATCCTCAGTCCATCTTTTCTTTGCTCTACTTAATTCATCGGTATATCTACGCTCAATATCTCTAAATTGTGCTGCCTCTTCAAACTTTTGGCTTCTTATTGCCTTAGTTTTATTAGTCTTAATTTCTTCAATTGAATTCTCAAGATTTATAATTTCGGTAGGTACATGTATATTGCTTATATGCACCATAGCTCCGGCCTCATCAAGTGCATCGATAGCCTTATCCGGAAGATATCTATCACTTATGTATCTGTTAGTTAGCTGAACACAAGCATCAATCGATTCTTTAGAATATTTTACAAGGTGATGATCTTCATACTTCTCTTTAATATTATTCAGAATGTCAATTGTTTCATCAGGAGATGTAGCATCAACAAGTATTTTCTGAAAACGCCTTTCCAGTGCGCCATCTTTCTCTATATACTGACGGTATTCATCTAGGGTAGTAGCACCAATACATTGTAATTCGCCCCGCGCCAGTGCTGGCTTGAACATATTTGATGCATCAAGTGAACCTGATGCATTCCCTGCGCCAACTATTGTGTGAATCTCATCGATAAACAAAATGATATTAGGATTTTTAGTAAGCTCATTTAGAACAGCTTTCATACGCTCTTCGAACTGCCCACGGTATTTAGTGCCTGCAACAATAGAAGCCAGATCAAGAGTTACAATACGTTTATTGAATAATGCTCTTGAAACTTTTCTGTCTATAATGCGCAAAGCTAATCCTTCCGCAATTGCTGATTTACCCACACCCGGCTCACCGATTAATATGGGGTTATTCTTTTTCCGTCTGCTTAGTATTTGAGCAATACGCTGTAGTTCTATTTCTCTGCCTACGATGGGATCAAGTTTACCTTCTTCAGCATATTTTGTTAAATCGCGTCCAAAATTATCCAGTACGGGTGTTGTAGTTTTAGGGTTTCCAGGCTTTTTTTCACTTGAGCCAATTGGTCGATCACTTTCAGAGGGGTTATCCTCTTCTGTATCTCCCGTCATTTCTGATTTAGGTTCAATAAAATTAGGAATATCGCTTTGTTCCTTAACAATTGAGGTAAGCTCTTCTTTAATTGACTCGTAATTCACTCCTTCTTTACTTAACATACTGGTAACAAGATTACTATTGTCTTTTAATATTGCCAAAAGCAGATGTTCGGTACCAATTAAATCAGAATTAAAAACTTTAGCTTCTAGATATGTAATTTTCAATGCTTTCTCAACTTGCTTAACCAATGGGATATTTTCCATTTTAGTGCTTTCTGCATTCGGATTCTTAATTGAACTTTCAATATCTTTTTTGCATTTAGATAGGTCTATACCAAAGTATTTTAACAGTTGAATTGCCATTCCATCACCATCACGAATTATTCCTAATAATAGATGTTCAAGTCCAATATAATTATTTCCCAACCTAACAGCTTCTTCACGGCTAAACGATAATACATCTTTCACGCGTTGAGAAAATTTTGCTTCCATAATTTATACATTTAAATATGCAAAATTAAGTAAAAGGCAACTAATTAGTATAAATACCGATGAAATAATTAAGACAATGAGTATTGATTTAGATTGTGATTATTACTAATAAGTCCATAATCGGCTGTATTCTTTAAGGTTATGTAAAGTATGATAATTGATTTGCCCCTATCAATACGTGACATGTGCCAAGAATTATTACACATCAAGGTATTATTTGTTTGGAATTTCTATTGAATTAGCCAGCCAAATAAATATTTCAATTCATAATTATTCTTTTTTAACAAACTTGGTAATTATATGTTAGTAAATAATTCATTTGATATGTCTTAAATTCTTATTTTTGTACGTTTTTTACAAGGATCAAAATCAACTATTTTTTACATGGAAAGTGTATTTGAAGGAGAAAGAATTGTACGAGTAAATATTGAGAATCAAATGAAATCAGCCTACATTGATTATTCAATGTCGGTAATAGTTTCAAGAGCGTTGCCAGACGTAAGAGATGGGTTAAAGCCGGTACACCGACGAGTACTGTTTGGGATGCATGAGATAGGTGTTTATTCAAATAGACCATATAAGAAATCAGCGAGAATAGTAGGGGAGGTGCTCGGTAAATATCATCCACATGGTGATACATCCGTTTATGACTCTATGGTAAGGATGGCCCAGGATTGGTCATTAAGATATCCTTTAGTTCAAGGTCAGGGTAACTTTGGTTCGGTTGATGGAGATAACCCGGCTGCTATGCGATATACTGAGGTTCGGCTCAGGAAGATCGCAGAAGAAATGCTGGTTGATATTGAAAAGGATACTGTTGACCATCAACTTAACTTTGACGATTCTCTTAAAGAACCAATTGTACTTCCTGCTCAATTCCCAAACTTACTGGTTAATGGTGCGTCCGGTATTGCTGTTGGAATGGCAACAAACATGGCTCCTCATAACTTAAGTCAGGTAATTGATGGAACACTTGCCTATATTGAAAACCACGATATTGAAATAGGAGAATTAATTAAACTTGTACAGGCTCCTGATTTTCCGACAGGAGGTATCATTTATGGCTATGAAGGTGTTATAAATGCTTTTGAAACAGGCCGAGGCCGTGTTATGATGCGTGGTGAAGTAACTGTTGAAGAAGGTGCTGGCGGACGTGAAAAATTAATTGTAACGTCAATTCCATATCAGGTTAATAAAGCTGAAATGATTCGTAAAACAGCTGACCTTATAAATGAAAAGAAAATTGATGGTATATCTGATATAAATGATGAATCCGACAGAAACGGAATGAGAATAGTGTATGATCTGAAAAGAGATGCTATTCCTAACATTGTTATCAATAAATTGTATCAGCTTACTGCCTTGCAAAGCTCATTTAGTGTAAATAACGTTGCTTTGGTGAAAGGGCGTCCGAAAACATTAAATCTTAAGGAACTTATTAAATATTTTGTCGAGCACCGTCACGAGGTAGTAACTCGTAGAACCGAGTTTGACCTTAAAGATGCAGAAAAAAAAGCGCATGTACTTGAGGGACTGTTAATTGCACTTGATAATCTAGATGAAATAATTGCACTAATCAGAGGATCATTAACACCTGAAGAGGCCAGAAATGGTTTAATGACTAGATTTGAATTGTCGGAGATTCAAGCCAGAGCAATTCTCGATATGAGATTGCAGAAACTTACAGGACTTGAGCGAGACAAGGTTAAACAGGATTATGAGGAGCTTCAAAAATTAATTGGCGAACTAAAAGAAATACTGGGAAGCCTTGAGTTGAGGATGAGTATCATTAAAAATGAACTTATTACCATTAAAGAAAAGTATGGTGATGAGAGAAAATCCCAGATAGTTTATACAGCTGAAGACATTAGTATGGAAGATCTTATTCCTGATGAGAAAGTAGTAATTACAATTTCTCATATGGGTTATATTAAGAGAACAGCACTTACGGAATATCGTCAGCAGAAAAGGGGAGGGCGAGGATCAAAAGGAAGCACTACAAGAAATGAAGATTTCCTTAGACATCTTTTTGTAGCTACTAATCATAATTATATGCTTTTCTTTACTGAACAGGGAAAAGTATTCTGGATGCGGGTGTTTGAAATTCCTGAAGGTACAAAAACCTCAAAAGGCAGAGCTATCCAAAATCTGATAAATATTAGTCCTAATGATACGGTAAAGGCAATTATTAATACTAAAGACCTTAAGGATGAGGATTATATTAATAATAACTTCATTGTTCTTGCTACAAAAAAAGGAATTATTAAGAAGACTGCGCTTGAGGCATATTCGCGTCCACGTCAGAATGGAATTAATGCAATTACCATTCGTGAAGGAGATGAATTACTTGCAGCAAGGCTTACTAATGGTGAGAACGATATCTTAATGGCCGTTAGATCAGGCAAAACAGTGAGGTTCAAAGAGGAAAAGGTTAGATCGATGGGACGTAATGCTTCAGGAGTAAGAGGAATTACTTTACGTTCTGAAAAAGACGAAGTTATTGGTATGATTTGCCTTGAAAGTAATGAATATACAATTCTTGTAGTATCAGAAAAGGGTTATGGTAAACGCTCTGAAGTTGATGATTACAGAATAACAAATAGGGGAGGTAAAGGAGTTAAAACACTTAATGTTACTGAGAAAACAGGCGATCTGATTGCAATTAAGAATGTTACTGATGAGGATGATCTGATGATCATTAATAAATCAGGTATAGCAATTAGAATGTCTGTAAGCGATCTGCGGGTAATGGGACGTGCAACTCAAGGAGTAAGGCTGATAAGAATCGACGATGGAGATGAGATTGCTGCTGTTGCAAAGGTTCATATCGAGGCAGGTGATGAAGAGGAACTTATTGATAATGATAATGATATGGATGATGAAGTAAATGATCCCGATGTTCAGGAAAGCGAGAATGTTGAATAATCACTTTAATTTATAATATAATCTTAATTGGCAAATATGCTATAACTACTAGTAACAAATTTAAATCTAAATTATGAAAAAGTTATTGATTTTATTAATTGCAGGAATTTTTATTAATATGGGAGGGTATGCTCAGAAAAATAAGCGTACAAGTGCTTTTATGTACAACAAAAATAAGCAGTACGAAAAAGCTAAGATAGCTATTGATGAGGCTATTGTCCATCCAAAAACAGAAAAAGATGCAAGAACCTGGATGTACAGAGGCGTAATTTATTATAATATTGCCAACGACTCTTCTGGTGTTATGCAAAACCTTGAGAATAATGCAGCGGAAACTGCTGTTAAATCATTTGCTAAAGCCAAAGAATATGATGAAAAGGATGAGTTTCAGGGCGAGAGAGCAATATATTTGCTCAATCTGACAAATATTTTCTATCAGAGGGGAGCTGTTGGATTCAGAAACTCAGATTATCAAGATGCTATGAAAAATTTTCTGCAAGCCTTTGCAATTGCTGAAATGGATGATAAATTTGATACTATTGCTGCTTTTAATATAGGTATGAGCGGAATGTATTCAGAAAATCCAGCTATTGCGATTGAATATCTTAAAAAATGTGTTGACGTAAAATTCATGGATCCCAGAGTGTACTTGTTTTATGCAAGAGCTGAAAAGCAATTAGGAGATACATTAAGAGCATTTGAGATTCTTAATCTTGGACGCGAGTATTTTCCAGATGAAAACAGTCTTCAACTTGAAGAAGCACAGCTATATCTTGAAACAGGTAATAATGATATGCTTGTTAATAGTTTAAAAGAAGCGATAGCTGCCGATCCATCGAATCCAAATTTATACAGAGTACTAGGGCAGACTTATGAAAATATTGGAGAGAATGCAAATGCAATTGAAAGCTATAAGAAGGCTATTGAACTAAACCCTGATTTTGCTGATGCTATTTTTAATTTAGGTGCAATATATGTAAACAGTGCAGCTGAACTGTATAAAGAAGCAAATAATCTCCCATTCGAAGAAATGGAAAAATATAAGAAGTTAAAAGGTCTGGCTGATGCTGATCTTCATTTAGCTCTTCCTTATTTGGAAAAATCAATCGAATTAAACCCTAACGATAAAATTGTTATTTCTGCTTTAAAAGAAGCTTATGCTAATCTTAAAATGAATGATAAGCTCAAGGAATTAATGAATAAATAATAATGAATGGGGAAGGGAGCAATAATCTTTTCCCCTTTCTTTTTAAAATTACTATTTAACATAATATATATTATAGGACAATTGAGGTTATATCTTTTGATAAGCGTTGAACGAAATTAAATAACTATTTATCAATACTAATAAGCTCTATTTCAAATACTAAAGGTGAATAAGCTTTAATATCTTTTACTCTTTGTGAGTTACCCCAGCCAAGTTTTGAAGGAACCAATAACCAGGCTTTTCCTCCAACTTTCATTTTTTGAACAGCTTCTTCCCAACCCTTTATAACCGCACCGGTACCGACAATATATGTAAATGGCATATTATCTTCACGAGACGACTGAAGTAGGTTGCTTTTTAAGTCATAATGTGTATAATGTACGGTTACAGTATTACCTTCAGTTGGATAATTGCCTTCACCAGCAACAAGTTCTTTAAAATATAGCCCGGATTCCAGTGGTTGGATTGTTATATTGTTTTCCTTTATATAATTGATAATTATTTTAGGTTCTTCCTTTTCTAAGAGCAAAAGTTCAATTTCCTGCTCTTTTTTATAACGTTGATAATCTGCATTCACTTCTTCTAGACTTCTAATAGCCTGTAATTTGACCTCATATATTAAGGTTGTGAATGGTGCAACTGATTCTCTTCCCATATCTCCCACACCAATCCATGATGGAACAATAAGTTTAGCACTTCCACCAGGCTTAAGCATACCTAAACCCTCCATAAAACCCTTAGTATCAAAAGTTTTACCATATTCAATATCTAATGCCCTGCCGTCAAAATTATCGAATAGTACAACTCCATCTAGTTGTTTTACAGATAAATACACTTGACACATCTTACCTGTATCAGGTTTATTGCCCCTACCCTTCTCAATAGGTATAAAATATAATCCGGAAGGAGTTGGATCAGTTGTTATTTTATTTTCAATCAAATATTCTTGTAGTAACTTGCTTTCTTCTTTCACATTTTCTTTCCTGATAGAATCCATTTCAATTTGAAATTCAGCATTTGAAAGATGTTTGAGAAGTTTTACGTCGTAATAAAGATTACTACCAGGTTTAACAAATTTTGGTAATTCAGGAAGCATTGCCGTTTTAAGATAAAATGAGTCGGCAACAACAACTATGGTTAAGGAATCGCCAGAACCCATTAATCTTAAAGCATCATATAAATCTCCTTTAAACATTGGTTTAATAACAGGGAACATCATAGGCTCTTCCAAAGTACTACTATTAAAAAGTAGAGTGTCATCCAAACGATATGCAAGATTAACAGTAACAATCTCTGATTCAACAGCTTTGCTTGTGTCGTTCCCACGATAATGAACTTTGTACTTAGCTCCGTTTTCCGCTGTTTCGAAGTCTTTAAATTTATTATTGGAGCAAGAAAAAATAACCGCAGTGAAAGTAAACACCACGGTTATTGAAAAAAGGATATTTTTCATCAATTATTTTATTAATAATTTAATTATAAGCTTTAGTTAATATCAACAAGCTCAACTTCAAATACAAGAGTTGATGAAGGTGGAATACCACCCCTACCGCTTGGTCCGTATGCAAGTTTTGAGGGAATTACCAGTATAGCTTTACCGCCTTTTCTCATCATGCCAATTCCTTCATCCCAACCTCTAATTACTTGCCCTTGTCCAAGTGCAAACTCAATTGGGTCACCACGTTCAATAGAGCTGTCGAAAACTTCACCATTTAAAAAGGTGCCTTTATAATGTACTTTAACTTTTTGACCAACCTGAGGTGTACTACCTTTACCTTCTTTTGTTTCAATATAATACAACCCACTTGCTATTGGTAAAGCGTCAGGATAATTTTCGGCCATATAATCATTTCTTTCATCCGTTTCCTTAGCTTCATAGCGTTTCAATTCAGCCTCTTGTGCTGCTTGAACTTCTTCAAGACTTTCTATCGCATTTAACTTAATATGAAAATATAAGTACTTTACAGAATCAAGGCCAGGAGGTACTCCGGGCATTCTAAATAGTTTCATGAAGATTGAGTCGGCATTACAAATAAATGTTGCGCTGTCACCTAAATGCATCATAGAAATACCAGCATAAATATCACCTTTAAATGTTGGTTCAATCATTGGGATTTTCATAACCTGAGGAAGTAATTTACTGTCGAACATAACTGAGTCCTCGGATGCGTATACCATATCAATTGTCACATAATCACCAATTCTAGGAGATGCAGTATCATTTCCCTTGATATTAAATTGGTAGTACAATCCGTCTTCTGTTTCCTTAAATCCTGGAAATTTATCGCTACCTGAATCGCATGATACGAACATTGCTCCAAAAGCCATAAGCACTACTACTGTTACTAAAAATAGTTTTCTCATTTTTATAATATTAATTAAGGTTAGTAAATTCAATTTCGTAAATTATTGTTGATCTGGGTGGGATTTTTTCATTATCTCCAAGCAACCCATGAGCAAGGTGCGAAGGTATAATAATTATTGCCTTGTCTCCAACTCTCATATTTAAAATTGCTTCTTCAAGTCCACTCTCAACTCCACCCTTGCCAATTTTAAATTCTTTTGGACCACTTTCTTTAGATGAGTAAATAACATCACCTGTAATAAGTTTTATTTCGTATTCCAAAGTAGCAATTTTACCCTTTTGTGCCTTTTGGCCTTCACCATGCTTTGTAATCTGGTAACTAAGTCCTGAACCTGTCTCAATCACATCAATTTTGTGTCTTCTTATATAATTGCTAATTTCTTTATTCTCAGTATTAACAAGATACCTGTTAACTTTAACAAATGATTCCTTTTTTGATTTTCCTGAATTTTTACCGGAAGTATAGTCTGTATCAGACATATCTGTATCACAAGATATAAATAATATGGCAAGAATCACAAAATAGTATGGAACAAATCTGGATAACATGCTATAGACCAATAGTATAATTTAAATTTTGCTTATTTGCTTTAATTACAAGTTTAAGTCTTTCAATTAGTTCATCAACTTTCTCATTCGACTTACCACCGGCAGCATTTTTATGTCCACCACCATTAAAATGATCTCTGGAAAGTTGATTAACAGAGAAATCCCCTTTTGATCTAAACGACAATCTAAGCTTATTTTCTTTTTCAGTTATAAGTACCGACAAATTTATTTTTTTCATCGAAAGCGGGTAATTAACTAATCCTTCAGTATCTCCAACTTCATATTTATATTTTTTCAAATCATTTTTTGTAAGATATATAATTGCAGTATGATATTCATTCCAAACTAAGAGTCGGTTACTGATAGCAAAGCCTAGTAGTCTTAAACGGTTTTCTGAATAAGTATCGTATATGAGCTTATGAATTTTTCCGGCATCTACACCCAGAGATACCAACTTCGCCGTAATTATATAGGTTTCAGGTCGGTTATTCGAGAAGCTAAATGATCCTGTATCAGTTACAATCCCTGTATAAATTGCTTCGCCAATATTTTTATCAATTAACTTTTCATCCCCCATTTTAGTAATGAAATCATATATAAGTTCTCCTGTTGAAGATGTATTGACTGTTGAATAGCAATAGTCGAAGTTTTCTATTTCAGGATCTATGTGATGGTCAATTAATACACGCTTTGCCGTGCCAATTTTAATTACCTCAGCTAATGCACCTAACCTCCCTATTGCATTAAAATCTACGCAAAAAATAAGATCAGCTTCTTTTAATAATTTCTGTGATAATTTAGAGTGATTCTCGTAATTAATAATCTTTTCTGAATCAGGAAGCCAGCCATAATAATCAGGATACTTGTTAGGCACTATCATATTAACACTGTTTCCAAGTTTTACAAGATAATGATACATTGCTAATGCTGAACCAACAGCATCACCGTCAGGATTAGAATGTGAGGTAATAACAATTCTAATCTTATTGTTTAGAATTTGTTTTAGCTCTTTTATTTCAGGCTTAGATAACATTCTTGTTTATCTCAAATAAATGAAAACAAATGCAAAGATAATCTAATAAATGTTTGGAGATAGTTAATTATAATTACATCCCACCTTTTTTAAGTTTTTTAACCCAATTAATACACTATTAATATGGATGTAAACTAGGATTAGCCAAGATCAGTCAATAATATCAAACATAAGTAGTAATCAATAATTGAAAGATATCATTTGAGAAAAAATAATCTACTTATCTATTGGTTTTTCTTTTTTATTAAAGAAATATATCGCATCTTTGCACCCGTTTTTGAAAATTTATTATCAACTTAATTATTAAACAGTTATGCCAACAATGATTAGATTATCACGACATGGTAAAACACACAAAGCGTTTTATCATATCGTTGTTGCGGATGGTCGTGCACCTCGAGATGGAAGATTTATAGAGAAGATTGGCACATACAATCCCATTGCAAACCCAGCAGAAATCGATTTAGATTTCGACAGAGCCCTTGACTGGATTCAAAAAGGCGCTCAACCTACTAACACTGCGAGAACAATTTTATCTCTCAAAGGTGTTCTTTATAAGCACCATTTGTTGGTGGGAGTTAAAAAAGGAGCGTTTACAGAAACTGAAGCTGAAGCTAAGTTCGAGAAATGGATTAGCGAGAAAGAAACAAAAATTGCTAATAAGCGTTCAGGTATTGACGAAAAACTACGTACTGAACAAAAAGCAAGATTTGACGCAGAAGCGAAAGTTAATGAAGTAAGAGCTGCTGAGTTAGCCAAAAGGAAAACAGCTGAAATAGATGCTAAAGTGAAAGCTGCTCAGGATGCTGCTGCAAAAAGAGCCGGTGAACAAGAAGTTGCGGAAGCTGAAGTTGTTAAAGATGCAATTGAAAGCAAAGAGGAAGTAGCTGCAGAAGCACAAGAGGAAACTCAAACTGAAGTAAAAGAAGAACCTGTAGCAGAAGTTAAGGAAGAACCAGAAGCAGAAGTTAAGGAAGAGCCAGAAGCAGAAACTAAAGAAGAACCTGTAGCTGAAGCTGACAACGAATCTAAAGAAGAAACTAAAACAGAATAGTAATAGTTATCTTTAAAAGTTAAAATGCCTGTTGGGAATACTCATCAGGCATTTTTTTATGACATTATTTAATATTAATTTCAGTTCTTCGATTTTTAGCCCTGCCCTCTTCTGTAGTATTAGTAGCAATTGGCATCGACTGCCCCATTGCTTTATAATCAAGACGTTTGCCATCAATACCTTTATAGATAAGATAATCGCGAACAGATTTAGCTCTTTGCAATGAAAGTGTCATATTATAATCAGCGTTTCCAATACTATCAGTATGACCGATTATTTCAATCTCAGAAGTGGGATGACTAACGAGCATTTCAACGACTCTGTCCAGTTCAATAAATGAACTTTCTAATAGCTCATATTCATTAAACTGAAAAAAAACATTATTCATAATTAACTGGTTGCCAGGAGCAAAAGGTGATAATTCAAATACTTTGCGTATCGACTCCACTCCTATTGAATCGGTAAGGTTCATATTTTCAGATAAAAACAAATAACCATCTTTTGATATACTAAATGCATAATCAACTCCCGGGAAAACTACAATCAGAAAATTTCCTGTAATTGAATCGGAGATAGTTGTGTTAACTACTTCATAATTACTTAAATTAGTAATTTGTACCTGTGCCTTTAATGGCTTTTTAGTCATTTTATCTATAACAACTCCTTCAACATACATGATCTTTCTTGGAAGTATTTCCTGATAATTATCAAATGAATAAATATCCATCCCTCCTACTCCTCCAGGGCGATCACTAGTTATCCAACTACGAGTACCATCAATACTTGAGAATATATTTATATCATTAAATCTTGAATTAGTGGGATAACCAATATTTCTTGCTAATGACCATCTGCCTAACTCATCTTGTCTTGAAATAAATAAATCATAACCTCCAAGCCCTGGATGACCATTTGAAGCAAAAAATAAAGTCCTACCGTCAGCATGAAGAAAAGGAGTCATTTCATCTTTAGAAGTGTTTATACTGTCTCCAAGGTTAATTGGAGGACTCCATGAATTGTTCTTTAGTTTTATCGACATCCAAATATCCGAGCCTCCTTTACCACCAGCTCGCTTGGATGCAAAATAAAGTCTCTTGCTGTCGGATGAAATTACAGGTTGTGATTCCCAGTTAGATGTGTTAATGCCATTTCCTAAATTAAATGGTTTGAGCCAATTAGTTCCAACAAGTTCAGAGTAATATATGTCACATCCTCCCTTTCCTATCGGCCAGTAACATCCGGTAAAAAACATTATTCTTCCGTCAGTACTAAAATTAATTGTACCCATATTCTGAACATCTACTCTCCAGTCAAGATCCACAATTTTAGGCTCACTCCATGACAATTCAGAGTAGTTGCTGTAATATAGATCTTCTTTATCTCTTATCGATGAGAAGACAGGTCGTCTGATTCGTTTTGTTAACATCAATAAATCGTAGTCAGTATTTACGTAATTGATGTATTCGTCATTCGGTGTGTTAATTGGAAATCCAATGTTAACAGGATTGGTTTTAACCGGGGTACTGATTAATTTATATGCCGTATCAGCAAATATTAATTTATCAGATGCTAAGGCAATTAAGTCATCAGATATAGAATTATATTTAAGTAATTTATTATAATTAATACTGGAACTATAATAATCCCCAATCTCATAATAAATGTTTCCTAAAAAGTAATAAACCGGAGGAAAAAATGCAGAGTCAATATTAATGGCATTATTATATTCTGTGATCGCCTCCTGATATCTGCCTAGATCAGAATAAATATCTCCTAATAACAACCTTGCCTCAATAAAGTTTGGATCATTTTTTAATGATAGTTCGAGATATTTAATGGTTTCATGATAGTTGTTGCTTTTGTATAAATTTGCGGCATTATTGTAATATTTAATTGCCTTTTTATTACTTGATGACAGTTTATATTCTTGGGCATGAGCATTATACGAATTTCCTGTAAGTAATACTGTAACAAATAGTAAGCTTATATAATATTTGAATAGTCGTATGGATCTGAACTGTAGCCTGATGAAAGAATATAGCATATCTAATATTGATATTTTAAGACTCATTTTCCTAAGGACCTGAAAGCAAATAAGATAATATTTAAATCTTTCCAAAGGTTATAATCTCTTGCATAAAGTATGTTTAACTGACGGATAGTGTCATCATCAGGATTCTTTAAATTCATTGAATCTATAGGATTTAGCACTCCTCTTCTTATCCGGGGAAGCTGTTGAAGCTGATCTTTAAGTTGATAATATCCAACCCAACTTATTGAGCCCCATAATACTTTAAATATGTTTTGCAGTGTTCCTATTGGTTTCTTTTCAATAAAAATTAAAATTGGGTAAAAAACCAGAAGCACTAAACTAAGAAATATATCAAGCAAACGTTTGTTTCTTCTATTAGCTTTATTATCAACAGCGTTAATATCAACAGTATACAGTTGTCCACGAGTATGAATAGAGTTACTGCCAATTATCGACAAGCTATCTTCAGGGGCAATCTTATAATCTACTCTTGCTACCTGCCATTCAGTCATTTTATCTATAATATGCTGGTGTGAGATACTTTTTGAGCAGAAAATAACTTCATCAATATTATATATCCTTATAATGTCTACAACCTGAGTTATACTTCCAATAAAAGTGCTATCTCCCTCCAGATTCTCACTACTACTAACTAGACCCACAAATTCAGGCTTTATATATGATTTTTTCAGAAGATCAGCTACCCTTTTTGCTTCTTTGGCTTCACCGATTACAACAAAACGCTTATTGATGTTATCACCAATTTGAAATCCTGGAATCTTGGTAACATGAAGTAATAATCGCACCAATGGTATCAGTATTATACCCCATAAGGTTCCTAATAGTATTAATGCACGTGAAAATCTAAATCGTTCAGGAAGTAATGCATATAGTACTAGGATTATGACTGTACCAGCCAGTAACCCGATGATAGACTTTTTAATTTTCACAGGCCTGTCGTAACCACCTGCAAAGTATACTGACAATAACCAAATTAGCACATAAGAGGGTATTACATAGTATATTAAGGCAGTTGGATAACTACCTCCTTCAGTATAGATTTGAGATCTTCCCCAAATATCTTTTATAATTAACAAACCGAAAAACAAGACAACACCATCGATTAATGGTAATAAAAGTTTATTCCAGACCCTTGTTATTAAAGCTATAGATGCTCTGAAGTAAATAGCAATATTAATCAGGAATGTAAAAAGACGGGCATTCTTTGTAGTGAAATGTTTTCGAGCAAAAATAACCATTGCATTGTAAAACACTAGTACATAGTTTACACTACCCTTTTTTGTGCTCTCGCCTTTATAATGGATAATTCTGGTATCAGGGTAATAGTAATTGAAATAGCCTGCCTTAATGATTCTGTAACTAAGGTCAATATCTTCACCGTACATGAAAAATTCCTCGTCGAGTAACCCAATTTTATCGAGCACAGTTTTTCTCAATAGCATAAAAGCACCAGGTAGTATATCAACCTTATGTATCAGGTTGTTATCGAGGTGCCCTAAATGATAGCGTGCAAACCGTTTGCTACGTGGAAAGAGCGAACTAATGCCAAACATTTTGTAAAATGCAGTTGATGGTGTTGGTAATCCTCTTTTAGATTCAGGTAGAAAGTTCCCTGAACCGTCAAGCATTTTTACTCCTAATGCTCCGGCATCGGGATGACTTTCCATAAAAGAGATTACTTTTTCAAATGTATTGTGTTCAACAACTGTATCCGGGTTTAGAAGAAGGACATAATCACCAGAAGATATTTTAATACCCTGATTATTAGCAATCGAAAATCCCACGTTTTTGTTATTTGCAATAAGAGTAACTTCCGGATATTTATTTTTAACCATATTGTTTGAGCCATCAATTGAATTATTGTCAACAACAATTATTTCCCCATCAATATTTTCCAAAGCTATTTTAACAGAGCTAAGGCATTGATCCAGAAAGTATTCTACATTGTAATTAACTATAACAACAGACAACTTCATACAATATCTCTAAAAATTATCACGCAAATATACATAGTATGTGATAAAAAATCCGTTGATGTTTCTATCAACATGATAAACTATTATTAATACTACTAACGGATATTGATAATACTTATTTTTGCATAACTGACTATGATCAAAAATATATTAGGTACAACCGGAACCAGAATACTCAACGCACTTATAAATCTGGTTATATTGATCCTCCTAACCAGAGAGATAGGAAGTGCAGGGTTTGGTATCGTAACTATCATATTAATCGATATAACAGTGATTCAACTGTTAGTTGATTTAGTTGCGGGAAGTGCCCTTATTTACTTTTCTTCTCGTACAGAAATAATCAAATTATTGATTCCCTCCTACTTATGGATAATCTTTATTATTAGTCTGGCATGGATAATATTTAGGATACTTGCATTTTTTTCAGGAGGTTTATATGAAATAATAGTACCCTCCCAATATGAGACGGAAATACTATTTCTGGCTTTTCTAAACGCTACTATGCTTGCACATTATAATCTATTGTTGGGCAAAAAACGTATTGGTGTTTATAACATCATCTTTACCATTCAAATAATTACCTTGCTTGTTGTGCTTGTTTACAGGATATTTGTATTAAATGATACTTCTATTGAATCCTGGATAATATCACTTTACTCAGCATACGGTATAGCAGTAATGCTTAGCTTCATAGCAGTAATTAGTAAAATCGGTAATCTTAGCCTGGTAGGTTCTTTCGGAGTAACTAAACAAGTTTTTAGGTTTGGTTTAATTACGCAATTAGCTAATATACTGCATATTGGAAATAAGAGGATTAGTTTTTACTTTGTTAGAATATTTACTGGATTACCTGCAGTAGGTATTTATGGTGCAGGTACTCAATTAACTGAAGGAGTTCGATTGCTGAGTCAAAGTATATCACTTGTACAATTTTCCGAAATATCAAATTCTGAGGATAAAAATTTCGCAATAGGACTCACAATAAAACTTATGAAGTTCTCAGTATTGCTGACGATAATTGCAGTTGTGGTATTGTTAATTGTTCCAACTGAGATTTATGGACTAATATTTGGGGCAGATTTCGCTTATCTTAAATATGTTATAATAGCACTTAGTCCTGGAGTTATTGCCCTATCATCCAACACAATATTCAGCCACTATTTTGGAGGGTTGGGAAGACCTATTATAAGTTTATGGGCTAATGGCATAGGCTTTATTGTTACAATTACACTGGCAATATTATTGATACCATCTTTTGGATATATTGGTGCTGCCAGCACAGCTTCAGCAAGTTATATCTCTACAGTAATTTATCAATACTTTGTATTCAAAAAGGAAACAGGGATCAGACTAAATCAATGGTTACCGGAAAAAAGAGATTTCGCAGATTTTATTAAGATAATGAAAAACTTAATTTCTGGGAAATAAATAATTATATTGTTAAATGATTTCTGCATAGAAAGAAAAATCTTGTAAAATTTTTTGATAATCAATAACATACAATTTAATTAGGTATTTAGTTACCTAAAATACAGAATAGAATTAAAAATTGAATATTTTTGAAGTCCTTTAAAAATTGAAAATTTGCTATATTTAACAAATAATATTTTATTTATAAATATGAGTTATTTGATAATCTTTATGCCATGATTATAGACAATTATATTCGTAATAACACTATGAGTCTCAAGAAGTTTGTTAATAATGGGCTTCTGGTTTTTCTTATCCTGGTTTCACTTATAGGAATTTCGCAAACTGCCGAGGATGAAAAAAATTTCCAACAATGTAAAGCATGTCATACAATTGGTGGTGGTAAGCTGGTTGGACCTGACCTAAAAGGAATTTCAGAAAGAAGAAATGAAGCATGGTTAATTAAATTCATTCAGAACTCACAGGATATGGTACAGTCTGGTGACGAACTGGCTGTAAAAGTATTTAACGAAAACAACAAGATTCCAATGCCAGTAAACAAGCTCACAGATGAGCAAGTGATTGGTGTTCTTGCTTTTATTGCAAATGGAGGTAAATTGGCTAAAGGTGAATTGAGTGATTCTAATCCAGAATTAGATTCTCTTAGTGCTACTCATGAAACTAGGGATATTGCTCAAGTACTCGTTGAAATGAAAAGGGATGGATCACGAGATATGAGAAGTGTATTTGTCATCATGATAATTTTAGTTATTATTAGCCTAACCGATTTAGTTCTTTTCAAAATAGTGAAAGCTAGTTGGGTGCATTATGTTATTATTTTTATTGCTGTCCTTATAATTGCTGAAATTGTATTTGTAGAGGCAACTGGCTTGGGAAGACAACAGTACTATCAGCCAGATCAACCGATTCAGTTTTCTCACAAAGTGCATGCAGGCCAAAATCAAATTGACTGTCAGTATTGTCATTTTACTGCTGATAACAGCATGCATGCAGGAATTCCACCTGTTACCACATGTATGAACTGTCATAAATTGGTTAAGGAAGGTAAGCAAACAGGCACTAAAGAAATTGCAAAAATTTATGCGGCAATAGAAAACAATCAACCAATAGAATGGGTTAAAGTTTACAATTTGCCGGATCATGTTTACTTTAATCATGCTCAACATGTAACTGTTGGAAAAATTGATTGTGCTCAATGTCATGGTGAGGTTAGCAAAATGGACCAAATTATACAAGAAACGGATTTGAGTATGGGTTGGTGTATTGAATGTCATCGTGCTGAATCAGTGCAATTTACATCTAACGAATTCTATGAGCAATACACTAAGCTTCACGAGCAATTTAAAAACGGTGAGATTACTAATGTCACTGTTCAAAAAATTGGTGGAGATGAATGTTCTAAGTGTCATTATTAATATTATTGTAATTATAATTCCATTTAATTAATACTATGGAAAAAACATATTGGCAAAGTTTTGAAAACTTTAAGGAAGATAAAAACAACTCTCTTATAGAGAATAAAGAACGTGTTCCTGAGTTTTCAATTGAAGGCCTCGACAAATCTGAAATAGAAGGTAAATCCAGTAGAAGGGATTTTTTAAAATTGCTTGGCTTCTCAGTAAGTGCAGTTGCACTTGTTTCGAGCTGTCAAATGCCTGTACGGAAAGCTATTCCTTTACTTAATCAGCCTGAGGATTTAATACCAGGTGTATCTAACTATTATGCATCAACTTTTTTTGATGGAAATGACTATTGTAGCATACTGGTAAAAACTCGTGAGAATCGCCCAATTAAGATCGAGGGAAATGAATTATCACCATTAACAAAAGGTGGAACCAGTGCAAGAGTTCAGGCTTCAGTACTTAATTTATACGATGATGCACGACTACGTGCTCCTTATATTAATGGCAAAGCATCAACTTGGGAGGACACTGACAAAGAAATAATTGCAAGATTATCGCAATTAAACCAATCGGGTAAAAAAATTGTTTTTCTTACATCAACTATTATTAGTCCGACCACAAAAAAATTGATGGAAGAATTTACTGCTACTTTTCCTAATATTGAAGTGGTAACCTATGACCCGGTTAGTTTTTCTGCAATACGTGAAGCAAATCAACTGAATTTTGGTAAAGATGTAATACCCTCTTACTCTTTCGATAAGGCAAATATTACTGCGGGTTTTAACGCTGATTTCCTGGGTAATTGGCTTATGCCAGTTGCGTTTTCAAAGCAATACTCTGCTAATAGAAAGTTAGACAAGGGAAAAACTAGTATATCAAGGAGTTATCAGTTTGAAAGCCGTATGTCGCTTACTGGCGCTAATGCAGATTATAGATATGGTATACGACCTTCCGATGAAGCAATTGTACTTCTTAACCTTTATAATAAAATAGCACAGGAAGTTGGTCTTACAACATTTTCGGTAAGTAATTCCCCTGTTGATGTAAGTCAGGTTACTACTGATCTTTTAAAGAACAAAGGAAAATCAATTGTTGTTTCTGGAACAAATAAACTAAACATCCAACTTATTGTAAATGCAATAAACAATGCTTTGGGTAATTACGGTAGCACAATCGACTTAAATACTCCCGTATATCTCAAGCGGGGCAATGATGCAGCAATGAACAATCTTGTCAAAGAAATGAATTCAGGCCAGGTTGGAGGAATTATGATTCATAACGCTAATCCTGCTTATGATTATGTAGCTGCCTCAGAATTTATTTCAGGTCTTCAAAACGTTAATACAAGGATTTCTTTTGCTGATACAATGGATGAAACTGCCGCTAAGTGTGAGTTTGTATGTACCGACCATAATTTCCTTGAATCATGGAATGATGCTGAACCGGTTAAAGGTATATATAGTATAATGCAGCCTTCTATCAGACCTATTTTTAATACACGACAGTTCCAGGATAGCTTGTTAAAATGGTTGGGTGACAAAAATGATTTTTCAACTTACCTCGAAACATCGTGGAAACGGATATTATCAAATGATAAGGCTACTTCGGGTAATTTTAAGCAAAACTGGGATAAGATAAAACATGATGGTGTTTATCAAATTAATTATGAAGTAAGCGATCAGCCCGAATTTAAATCACAATCACTATCTACGCAAAAAAATAACTCCAACGATATAGAAATTGTTCTTTATGAGAAAATCTCAATAGGAACTGGGAAATATGCCAATAACCCATGGTTACAGGAATTACCGGATCCTATTACAACTGCAACCTGGGATAATTATTTAAGTATTTCACCTTCTTATGCAGATGAACATAATTTGCAGCTTGAAGATGTGGTTCTGGTAAATAACGAATTTGAAATACCGGTTCTTGTACAGCCAGGTCAACCTGAAGGAACTGCCTCAATTGCAGTTGGATACGGAAGAACATCGGCTGGTAAAGCGGGGAATAATGTTGGTCAGAATGCTTATAAGCTTGTAGATGGTACCGGAATAAAAATTGAGAAAATTTCGGGTAAAAAATATCCATTGGCACTTACTCAGATGCATCATGACATGGAGGAACGTCCCATTGTTCGTGAAACAACACTTGCTGAATATATAAAGGATCCATCTTCAGGAAATGAGCTTCACAAATATGATGAGGAGCATAATGTAACTCTCTATAATAAGATTAATTATGATGGTTTTCAATGGAGTTTGTCTATTGATCTTTCGAGCTGCACAGGTTGTGCAAATTGCGTAATTGCATGCCAGGCGGAGAATAACGTTGCTGTAATTGGTAAAGAGCAAGTCAAAAATCGTCGCATTATGCATTGGATGAGGATCGACAGATACTATTCAAGAGATGAGATGAACCCTGAAGTATTTCATATGCCGGTTATGTGTCAGCATTGTAATAATGCACCATGTGAGAACGTATGTCCTGTTGCAGCAACAAGCCATAGTAATGAGGGGCTTAACCAAATGACTTACAACCGCTGCATTGGAACAAGATACTGTATTAATAACTGCCCTTACAAAGTAAGACGTTTCAATTGGTTTCAATTTGCCAATAACAACAAATTCGACTACAATATGAATAGTGACCTTGGTAAGTTAGTACTAAATCCGGATGTAATAGTGCGCCAAAGGGGTGTTGTTGAGAAATGTTCTATGTGTATTCAGCGAATTCAGGAAGGAAAACTTAACGCTAAGATTGAAAACAGAGTGATGAAAGATGGTGATATAAAAACTGCTTGTCAACAAACATGCCCCACTGATGCTATTCAATTTGGAAATATGTTGGACAAGGAAAGTATAGTAAAGAAAGAAAATGATAATCCTCGAATGTATTACTTACTAGAGGGATTACATACTTTACCATCAGTTAGTTATCTCACACGAATTAGGAATAACAATCCTAGTTAAAATTTGAATTGATTTAAATCTGAGAAAATGTATAATACAAGAGTCAGAGGAATTTTAATAAAAGGGAACAAAAGTTTAAGCGATGTAACGCGTGATGTTTTGCGCCCACTGGATGCTCCAACGCCAAAATGGTGGTATGTTACAGCATTTATTTCTATCACAGCCATGATTTGGGGTGCTTGGGGATTTTACAATACTATTGCAAATGGAATTGGTACATGGGGCCTTAATAATAACGTAGCTTGGGGTTGGGCAATTATCAACTTTGTATGGTGGATCGGTATAGGTCATGCTGGAACTGCATTCTCAATATTTTTACTCCTGTTGCGACAAAAATGGAGAACTTCAATAAACAGAGCTGCTGAAGCAATGACAATTTTTGCTGTTATGGCCGCTGGTTTATTTCCACTAATTCACATGGGTAGAATATGGGACGGATTCTTTATTTTTCCATATTGGAATACAAGAGGTCCATTATGGGATAACTTTAATTCACCATTATTCTGGGATGTTGTAGCTATAAGTACCTACTTAACAGCATCGTTTGTTTTCTGGTACATTGGAATGATACCTGATTTCGCAACTATACGTGAAACAACAGTCTCTAAGGTAAAGAAGAAAATTTACGGAGCAATGAGCTTTGGGTGGATAGGTAATGCTAGAAGTTGGTTACGTTTTGAAACTGCTGCAATATTATTAGGAGGCTTGGCAGCACCACTTGTAGTGTCAGTACACTCTATTGTGTCCATGGATTTTGCTGTTTCGGTTATACCAGGATGGCATACAACTATTTTTCCTCCGTATTTTGTTATTGGAGCTATTTTTTCAGGTTTTGGAATGGTACTAACGCTTATGCTCGTGCTGAGAAAACTTTATAAGTTTAAAGATTATGTAACCGATGGTCATATCGAAGCAATTGCACGTATCCTTACATTTATTTCACTAATTATGGGTTCTGCTTATTTAATTGAATTATTCACTGCATGGTATTCAGGAAATGAATATGAACTATTTACTTTCATGAAAAACAGAGTAACAGGCGAATATACTTTCGCTTATTGGTCGATGCTGACATGTAATGCAATTATACCACAGTTTTTTTGGATAAAGAAGATCAGAAAGAATATGACATTGGTGTTTATTATCTCAATATTTATAAACATTGGTATGTGGTTTGAGCGTTATGTAATAGTAGTTACAGCTCTTTCAAGAGATTTTTTACCTGCCACATGGGCAACATATTCACCAACTTGGACTGAACTTGCAATTTTTGCAGGGACATTAGGTTTGTTTGTAATGGGAGTAATATCATTCTTCCGTTGGATTCCAACTATCGCAATAAGTGAGGTTAAAAGTGTGCTAAAAGAAACAACAACGTTAAAATCATTTACTGATGAAAACTAACATTCTGGGAGTATACAATGATGAGCATGACGTAATGCATGCAGTTGATAAATTACAGGAAAGTGATATCAAGGTTAAAGATGTATTTTCCCCATTCCCTCTTCATGGTATTTGGGATAAGTTAAAGCAAACCACTATGTTACCTTATGCTACATTTATTTATGGAGCAATTGGCGCCATTGGTTCATTTGCTTTACTGTATTGGACTTCTGTAATTAATTACCCATTAAAATTTGGCGGCAAACCGCTAAATACATTGTCGTTCATAATAATAATGTTTGTATTAACAATATTAATCGGAACCGTATTTACAGCATTGACATTTTTTTTCAGACAAAAATTATATCCAGGTAAAGAGAGTGTTATGCCTGATCCACGTTCGGTGAATGACAAATTTGTTATTGTAATTGAGAAAACTGAAGGTATGAGTAGTGGTGAGTTGGATAAAATAAAATCACTATTAATCGAAAGTGGCGCTGTTGAAGTAAATGAATCATATGTTGATTATGAAGAATGAAAATATATATAGTATGAAGAATACACGATTTTTAGCCTTAATTGTTCTGTTCTTGATAGTTCTTGCATCATGCAACAGGAATAAAAACAATCCGGGCTACGCTTATATGGGTGAAAATGATATGTATTACACTAAATTCTATAAAGCATATTCACCAAACCCTATCTTTAGTGATAGTATGACTAATCAACTTCCGGTTGATGGAGCTGTTTCAAGAGGTAATATGCCGTTTCCGTATGCTACAGCTTCTATTACGGACAGAGCAGTTAATCAAACCCTTGCCGGTAAACAACTCGAGAACCCAATTATCTATAATGATGAAACGGTCGCAATTGGTAAGAATCTCTATAATATTTATTGTAAAGTTTGTCATGGAGAAACAGCTGCTGGAGATGGGAACTTATATACTAGTGGATTGTTTCCTGCAAAACCAACATCATTAGTTGATACATATGTTCAGGCAAAACCTGATGGTGAGATCTATTATGTCATTACAGCAGGTTCTATATCTGGTTTAATGGGTCCACACGGAGCGCAAGTAACTCCTGATGAACGCTGGATGATCATTAATTATCTTAGGTCGTTAGCAAAATAGTAATTAATATAAACAAATCTAACATGGATAAAAAAGTACAGCTCAGTAGAAATTTCAAGATAGCCATGATTATATTAATTGTGGTTGGGCTTATTTCAATTACCATCGGATTTTTAACAGAAGATGGAAAAAGAGCATGGGCTAATCTGTTATTGAATAATTATTATTTTCTATCAGTAGCTATTGGAGCAACATTTTGGCTTGCAATTCAATCTGTTACTCAATCAGGGTGGTCTGCTGCCTATTTGCGTGTTCCTCAGGCGATGAGCAATTATTATATAGTATCGATGATATTGTTTGCAATATTGTTTTTTGGACTTCATGACCTATACCATTGGACACATCATGATGCGGTAATGAACGACGCAATTTTGTTGCACAAAAAACCGTACTTGAATGTACCCTTCTTTACTGTGAGATATGTTGTTTTCTTTGCTCTGTGGATATATTTAACCTATCGTATTAAAAAACTTTCATTACAGGAAGATCAATTTGGCGGGATTATCTATTTTGAAAAAATCGAGATGACTTCAAAGATTTTTATTTTCGTCTTTGCTGTATCGTTTTCTTTATTTTCAATAGATTGGCTTATGTCACTCGACGCACATTGGTATAGTACTATTTACGTGGTTAAAAAGTTTATTATGGCTTTTTTCCATGGAGCTGCTGTTATAACTGCAATTGTTATTATACTTCATAAGCTTGGATATTTCCCTATGTTTACCAAGAAACATATGGGTGATTTTTCACGATATATTTGGGCTTTGAGTTTGATTTGGGGATACATTTGGTTATCACAATATCTTCTTATTTGGTATGCAAACATCCCTGAAGAGACTATTTATTATATACCCCGTGAACTTGGAGAGTTTAAAACTCTGTTTTACGTCGAATTGATCATGAATTGGGCTTTTCCATTCTTCTTCCTAATGTGGAATAGAATTGCAAAAAATCAAAACCTGGTACTTTTTGCTGTGATTGTTCTGATTATTGGTCAGTGGGTAGAACTTTATATGTCTATAATGCCTGGTACTGTTAATAATGATGGTATTTCATTTATTGAGGTTGGGACTTTTGTTGGATCGTTTGGTCTTTTTGCTCTTGTTGTAGGCCAGTCGTTATCAAAGCTGCCAATAATACCAAAAAATCACCCGTATTTGATAGAAAGTACTACTGAAGAACATTAACGGACTCTCATATTTTTTTTGTTGATATAGGTCATTTATGAATGAACCAAGTGGCAAAAAATATAGTTTCATAGATATTTATCGAATTCTAAGTATAGATGTTGTAATTGGTACAGTTGCTATTGGTTATATGGCTGTTAAGATACTTAATGTTACAGCAAATCCTTACTGGTGGATCATACTACCCCTAGCAGTATGGAGTATTTATACTACAGATCACCTAATTGACAGTTTTAAGAATAAGGGTATTGCAGTAATCGTCAGACATAAATTTCATTATATTCATAGAAAAACCTTGCTGGTAATAGTAATTATCACATCATTGATATGTGTGATATTGAGTTTCACTTTTTTTGAAGCCACAATAATATATTATGGTTTGTTATTATCCATGATAACTGCACTTTTTTTCCTATTGATACATGTATTGAAAAAAAAGAAAACTTTATTGTTGCAAAAGGAATTTATTATTGCAGGAATCTATACATATGGGATATTTTTAGCTCCATTATTTTGGTATGGAAGCATTCCCTCCTATCCTATTATTGCAGTGATCTTGAATATTTTCGTTTTGGCATGGCTGGAGGGTATAATGGTTTCGTGGTTTGATTATGATAATGATATAAAAGATGGTCATACCTCATTTTCAGTACTTACAGGAAAGACTTCCACTAGATATTTTCTGCTTATAACTCACTTAATATTAGCTATATTCACAATTATATTATTGATGTTTATCATAAATAAAATTGTATTTATTAGTCTTGTAATTACATTTTTCATGAATATGGTTCTTGCATTAATTATCCTTTTTCCCAAAATATTTAGTCATCAAGATAGCTATGCCCTTCTTGGTGAAGCAGTTTTCTTTTTACCATTTTTTATTGCCCTGGCTTGAAAATGGTTAAATTTGTACATCGAACTAAATTAAAACCAGAATTATGAAAAATTACTCAATACTCGTTACTTTATTTATTGCTATGACAATATTAAGTATGCAGTCATGCATGAATTGTGTTGAACCTGCTGGAGAAGTTAAAACTGAAAGTAGAAAGTTGGACAATTTCACCAAGATATATATTGCAATCCCGGCAAATATTAAGATTATATCAGGTGATAGTGCTAAGATTTCTATTACAACATCTGAGTCATATTTAACGGAAATCTCATCAGATGTTAAACGTGGGAAACTAAGATTAGAGGGTAATATTTGTGATGAAACAAACGGTGGAGTAAGCATCGAATTAACAGTTCCTGAATTAGCGGAGATAAGCATAAACGGAAGTGCCAATGCGTTTTCTGATATTCCAATTAGAACTGACAGACTATCATTAGATATTAACGGCTCAGGTTACATATCACTAAATGTATTCGCTAACACTATAAAGAATAAAATTACTGGTTCAGGAGAAATTAATATTAGCGGGACATGTCAAAAACTTGATGTTGAAATTGATGGCTCAGGAGAGTTTAAAGGATTAGGATTAAATAGTTATAGTGCTAATGTTCATATTGCCGGATCAGGGAAAGCAAATATTGTTGCTCTTAATAAACTTATTGCCAAAGTTGCCGGAAGCGGTGAAATAAGCTACTCTGGTGAACCTGAGGTTAGTGTAGATATTTCAGGTAATGGCAAGATAAACAAGTTGAATTAGAGCGAAAATTATAACAGCAAATAAGGTAATAAATAAAATCAATTACCGTTAATACTTAAAATTAACAAATATCGTCAGTGAAAAAAATATCCTACCTTCTCATAAGTTTTCTCATTATTATATCAAATCAGGGTTATTCACAAATTGGAGGTACTAAAGGTTATCAGTTTCTTGAACAACCAATTTCAGCACGAATTGCTGCATTAGGAGGTAATGTAGCTGCAATTAACGATAATGATTTAAATATTGGCTTCGTAAATCCATCTCTTATTAATAGTGGAATGGATAACAGCTTAGCACTTAATTACATCAATTTTTTTACGGGAACTAATTATAGCAGTGTTCAATATGCAAATACATTCAACAAAGCAGGAAGCTTTATGGGCACGCTGCAATTTATGGATTATGGTAAAATTGATTATGCTGATGAGAATGGTAACTTAGATGGTACTTTTGGAGCTTACGACATGGCCTTCACAGTTGGCTGGGGAAGGCAGTTAGATTCTTCATTCTCAATTGGTGCTGCAGCTAAACTTATATATTCATCCTACGAATCATACCATTCATTTGGAATGGCTATTGACGTTGCTGGAACCTATCAAACTAAGTCGGGTTGGACTATGTCAGTTGTGGCCCGTAGCATTGGAATGCAGATTTCAACTTATCGACCTGGTGCTGATAAAGACCCACTTCCTTTTGATTTACAATATACAGTCACAAAAAGGCTAGATCATGTTCCATTTCGATTTTCATTGATTTATGATCATATTGAGAAATGGGATTTAACCTATACTGATCCAGCTAATCCATCCGATGGTTTTGATCCTATCACTGGTGAACCTAAGTCTAAAAGCGGATTTTCAAAATTTGGTGATCAGTTTCTAAGACATATCATAATTGGTACTGAGCTCTATATTGGTAAGAATCTGATTCTTAGAGGAGGATATAACTACCGTCGTCGTCAGGAAATGAAGATAAACGATAAAATGGCAATGGTGGGATTTAGCTGGGGATTTGGAGTGCGTATCTATAAATTCAGAATAAATTATTCAAGAGTAACATATAGCCTTGCGGGCTCCCCAAATTATTTGACTATTGCATTTGACCTTGACTCATTTATGAAAAAATAAGTCGAAACTCCCATATATTAAATATATTGTGTTTATAGTATTTCCAAAAGGATATTCATTAGTTTTTGTTATTGCCTGTTGAAAAAATATTTTTAATTTTAGCATCTTAAACATAAATACCTATAAATATGAAAAGAACCGTACTTTTAATTTCAGGCTTATTACTATTTAGTTTAGTTTTTTCACAAGACTACCTTGCCAGAGCAAGAAAAGATAAGGAATGGGGTAGTATTAGAACTGATGGCTCATGGGCTATAAATCCACAATTTGAGAGGATGAATGATTTTAGTGAGGGGCTAGCTGCTGTAAAGAAAAATGGCGAATGGGGATTTGTTGATATTAATGGATCATTTGCTGTTAATCCCCAGTTTGAAGATGCAAACGATTTTGTAGAAGGAAAAGCAGCTGTAAAGAAAAATAAAGAATGGGGATTTGTCGATAAGACTGGTAGTTGGGTTATAAATCCTCAATTTGAAAATGTAAGAGATTTTGATGAAAATGTTGCTGCAGTTAAGTCTGGTGGTGAATGGGGATTTATAGATGAGAAAGGTAAATATAAGATCAACCCGCAATTTAATAAAACAGGCAATTTTTCAGAAGGACTTGCCTGTGTTCTAAAAGATAAACAATGGGGGTATATCGACAATACCGGAAGTTGGGTTATAAATCCTCAATTTGAAGATGCTGAGAGTTTCATTAATGGACTTGCATTTGTTAAAAAAGGCGGCGAATGGGGTGTTATTGATAAAACAGGATCATATGTGATCAATCCACAATTCGTTAAGATTGATAATTTTAGTAATGACCTGGCAGCTGTAAAAGTTGGTAAGGAGTGGGGGTTTGTTGATAAGAAGGGGTCTTATGTAATAAATCCACAGTTTGTTCATGCACGCGGATTTATGGATGGTTTGGCTGCTATAAAAAAAGATAAGGAATGGGGATTCATAAACAGTAAAGGGAAGTATTATATTAATCCTCAATTTGTTGATACAGAGGATTTTTATGAAGGATTGGCTGCTGTAAAAAAAGGAAAGGAATGGGGATTTGTGGATGGTAAAGGAACATGGATAATAAATCCTCAATATGAAAAAGTACGTAGTTTTAATAACGGTAGAGCAATGGTAATGAAAAATGGTGAATGGGGTTGGATCAATAAATCAGGTACATATGTTATTAACCCTCAATTCCCAAACGCTTATCCGTTTGTAAAAGTTGATTAATTTAAATATTGTAGTAACGAGTTACATATGGTAATTCAGAACTACAATTAAACAATCGCTCTCTTAATGTTTCTGCAAAAACTCTCCCTTTCTAATTTTAAAAATTATACTAAAGCTGAACTGATATTTAGCGAAAAGATTAATTGTTTTATTGGTAACAACGGAGCAGGTAAGACTAATATTCTCGATGCTATTTATTATCTTTCTTTTTGCAAAAGTTATTTTAATTCTGTTGATTCTCAAAACATTAAACACGATCGTGATTTCTTTGCCATCCATGGTACTTATCAAAATCAAGAAAATAGCGCTGACAAAGTAAGCTGTATTCAAAAAAGGCAAAGTAAGAAAGTTTTCAAATTAAACAGGAAAACCTATACTCGTCTTGCTGATCATATAGGGATTATACCTCTTGTTATGATATCTCCTTACGATCGTGATCTAATAAATGATGGAAGTGAATTACGTCGAAAATATATCAATGGAGTTATTTCGCAGTTTGACAGGATATATTTAAATGATCTGATTAATTATAATAAATCGCTGCTGCAAAGAAACACACTCCTTAAGCATATGTTCAGTGAAAGGTACTTTGATGAGGCAGCATTGGAAATATGGAATGAGACTCTTATCCAGCATGGTGAATCAATTTTTGAGAAAAGAGAGAAATTTCTAAATGAGTTTAACCCTTTGTTTGAGGAGTATTATGGCTTTTTAGCTGGAAGTAAAGAAAAAGTTAAGGTTAGTTACGAGTCGCAATTACATGAAAATGAGTTTAAAGATTTACTTAATCAGTCGATAGAGAGAGACAGGATCAGCAGATTTACTACTGTTGGAATTCATAAGGATGATTTAATTTTCACTATTAATGGTTTTCCTGTGAAGAAATTTGCTTCTCAAGGGCAACAGAAGTCATTCGTAATAGCTATAAAGCTTGCACAGTTTGAATTTACGAGACGCGCTAAATCATTTAAACCAATATTATTATTTGATGATATTTTCGATAAACTTGATGACAATCGTGTAAAACAAATAATTGATTTAGTAAGTGAAAATAACTTCGGTCAGGTATTTATAACTGATACACAAAAACAAAGGATTGAAAAACTGTTTAATTCTGTGGCTATAGATCATCGGATATTTGAGGTAATAGATGGAAAGGTAGATTTGGAGGTTTTGTGAAAATTATAAATGAATAATGAATTTTAATTTGGGTAAAGCTGACTTCAATATTCGAAATTCAATAAAAAGCAATAAATACCTCACAATATTTTTTATGAAAAGCAACAACGAACAAAAATTAAATGAAGTAATGAAGCAGCTTTTCGATGCCTATGGATGGACTGAAAAAATGGATGGAATACGCATTATTAATTCATGGGAAACTGTTGTTGGAGGAATAATATCAAAACATACAACCGATTTATATGTAAAAAAAAAGAAGTTGTACGTAATAGTTGATTCATCAGTACTTAGAAATGAACTTTATATGAAACGTTCATCATTAGTTAAAGAGCTTAATAAAGAAGTAGGAAAGAAAGTAATTGATGAAATTGTTTTTAAATAAATAACTTAATGCACATGCACGATAAAATTCAGGAAACTGCTGAATATATTGAGAGTAAGGGATTTGGGAAAGCTCAGATTGGCGTAATATTAGGTACCGGACTTGGGAACTTAGTTGAACATGTTGATATTAGGGTAAGCCTTGATTACAGTGAAATACCAAATTTCCCGGAAGCAACTGTGGAGTCTCATTCAGGTAAATTGATTTATGGCATTCTGGAAGGCAAGGATGTTGTCCTAATGAGCGGAAGATTTCACTATTATGAGGGCTATTCTTTTCAAGAAATAACATTCCCGGTAAGAGTAATGAAAATGCTCGGTATTCATACTTTACTGGTTTCAAATGCCTGTGGGGCGGTAAATCCAGAATTTCCAGAAGCCTCATTAATGATAATTGATGATCATATAAACATGCTTCCCGGTAATCCTCTTGTTGGAAAGAATTATTCAAAACTAGGTCCCAGATTTGTTGATATGAGTACACCATATAATACAGATTTGATTAAGAAAATGGAGGTTATTTCAAAAAAAAATAATATCAATATCAACAAAGGTGTATATGTTGCATGGACTGGTCCAAGTCTTGAAACAAGAGCCGAGTATCGATTTATTAGAATAATGGGAGCTGACGTTGTTGGGATGTCAACTGTTCCTGAAGTGATAGTAGCAAATCATATGGGAATAAAAGTGGCTGCAGTATCCGTTATTACCGACTTATGTGATCCTGATGACCTGCAACCTGTGGGACTTGAAGATATGCTTAGAAATGCAGCTGTTGCGGAAAAAGATTTGATCGTATTATTCAAGGGTCTAATTAAAGAAATCCAAAAATAAAAGTACTTTTGGCGGCTCATTAACTAAATTATGAAAAAAATCAACCAGCTTACCTTTCCTGAATTACTTCAAAATTCAATTAAAAAATTTGGTGATTGTAATGCCTTTGCCTTTGTTGGTGAAGAACCAATAACATATAAAGAAGTAGATTGTAAGGTTAATGCTGTAATTTCGATGTTAGAGGAGCTCCAGGTTAAACCCGGTTCTAAGGTAGGATTGTTGAGTGCAAATATGCCTAACTGGGGCATTGCATTTTTTGCCATAACTTCAATGGGAGCAGTAGTTGTACCAATGTTACCTGATTTTAGTAAATTGGAAATAAGTAATGTTATTGAGCATTCTGAAATGGAAGTGATCTTTGTTTCCAAGGGATTATTAAACAATGTCAGCAAATCGGAAGACAACAAAATCACGGATATAATATGTATTGATGACTTTAGTTTAGTAGAAACTGTGTCTACAATAACATTTGATCCTTATGCAGTTCCTAAAAATACGTATGATGTTCAAGAAACAGACATGGCGTCTATAATTTATACATCAGGTACTACGGGCAAATCAAAAGGTGTTATGCTTTCGCATAAAAATATTTGTTTTACAGCGGATAAAAGTAGAAAGATACAACCTATTAATAATACTGACAGATTTCTTTCTGTACTACCGCTGTCACACACTTATGAAAATACAATTGGACTTATTTTACCGGTGATGTCAGGTGCTTGTGTTTACTATCTTAAAAAGCTACCGACTCCTGCTGTATTGTTGCCAGCACTAAAACAGGTTAGGCCTACAATAATGTTAACTGTACCTTTAATAATTGAGAAAATATATAGAGGTAAAGTACTACCTACCTTTAACGAGAAGTTAGTTACACGCTTACTATATAGAATACCTGTATTTAGAAAAAAATTTAACCGTCTTGCCGGAAAAAAGTTAATGAGAACCTTTGGTGGTAAGTTGCTCTTCTTTGGAATTGGTGGTGCTAAATTAAATCGGGAAGTTGAGAAATTCCTGATTGAAGCTAAATTTCCTTATGCGATTGGTTATGGACTTACTGAAACATCTCCCCTACTTGCAGGTGCTGCAGTTGGACAAAACAGGTTGCAATCAACAGGTCCTGCTTTAGAAGGAGTGAAACTAAAGATTCATAATCCTGGTAAATTCACAGGGGAAGGTGAAATTTGGGCAAAAGGACCAAATGTAATGATGGGATATTATAAAGAACCGGGTCTTACAAAGGAAGTTATTACGAAAGATGGTTGGTTTAAAACTGGCGACTTAGGATTGTTTGATGAAAATAAATTCCTTTTCATTAGAGGAAGAAATAAAAATGTGATAATAGGTCCAAGTGGTGAAAATATTTTCCCCGAAGATATTGAATCCGTAATTAATAATTTTAAGCATGTGGCTGAATCATTAGTAATACAACAAAAAGGAAAACTTGTTGCATTAGTCCATTTTAACCGCGAGGAGATGGAATTACAATATCGTAATGTAAAAGAAGAAATTTCACAGTTTATCGATACTAAATGTGAAGAACTTAGTAAAGAATTACGTGACTATGTTAATGAGAAAGTTAATAAATTTTCAAGAATTGCAATTGTTGAATCTGTAAAGGAAGAATTTCAAAAAACAGCCACAAAAAAGATCAAGCGGTTTATGTACACATAAATTGGTTGATAATAAACGAGTTAAAGTAATTTTTCAATATCTTTAACAGCTTGCGTGTCACTTGGGCGTTTAGCATTTGCATCAACAACATTCCCCTTCTTATCAATTAATACATATCTGGGAATAAATTTAACATCGAACAAACTATTATATTCCTGATGTATTTTGCCACTTACAAGATAATTTTCGCCTGTAATATTTAGTTGTGAAATACTGCTCTCCCAGGCTTTAGGATTTCGGTCAGATGACATATATACAAATACAACATCTTTGTCCTTAAAATACTTTTGCATTTTTAACGAATATGGCATCTCATTTTTACATGGACGACACCAGCTTGCCCAAAAATCAAGATATACCACCTTGCCATTGTATGAGTCAATGATTTGCTCAAAAGTCAATCCCTGATATTTAGCATCATTAAGATTCACAAGATTTGATCCATCAAATACTTGTATATCATCAGGTTGTGATTGTGCAAATATGTTTACTGAGGTTAGTAATACCAGTGATAATGTTATTGATTTAATTAGATTCATTGTTCAGTTTTTTGTTAAATAATATATTAGTAAATTATAGTTTATTAGTAGTATTAATTACCTGATTTTAAAACCTATTGTTCGAAAACAAATTGAACAATATTTGCACCCATTTTCAATGCTTCCTCTCTTTTCTCAAAAGAGTCGTTGTGAATTTCTCCATCTTCCCAACCATCACCTAAATCACATTCATAATCATAAAAGCAAACCAGACGACCTTCATAAATCAATCCAAATCCCTGTGGATTTTTATCATCATGTTCGTGAATCTTTGGCAAACCATTATTAAAATCATATTTCTGATGATAAATAGGATGGTTATTCGGAAGTTCAGTAAATTCAATTCCCGGGAATACCTTTCTCATCTCTCTTCTTATAAACTCATCAAGGCCATAATTATCTGATATATGTAAAAAACCACCTGATATTAGATATTTTCTGAGGTTTTCAGCTTCGTCAGGATTTAAGATAATATTACCATGTCCGGTTATATGAGTCAAAGGAAAATTGAATAATTCGCTACTTCCAATATTAATTGCAGGTACTTCCGTATTTATCTCTGTATGAAGATTCTTATTGCAAAACCTGATTAAATTTGGTAATGATGTAGGATTTGCATACCAGTCACCTCCCCCATTATATTTTAGAAGTGCAATTTTAACATCCTGAGATTTAACTATATTCACAATTAAAAACAGTATAACCAATAATATAGTAATTCTCATTTTAATTATTATTTCTACGAAATTTACTAGCCAAGATAGTTTCATTATCATTTAAATTCGAAACGGCAAATTTATCAATTAAAACGTATGTAACCATTTAATCAGTATGTATCCTAGCCAATATTCTATTACTTAACACTTGTTTAACAAAAGCAGTTCAATCTCAAGTACATCATAGAAAATATTATCTTTACATAATAAAATATATAGTTGCTCAATGGAGATAGTAAAAACAAAGATACCTGACTTGTATATAATAAAACCTACTGTATATGAAGATAACAGAGGTTATTTCTTCGAATCGTACAACAAGGAGGTTTTCTTACGTAACGGGATTAATAAGACCTTCGTTCAGGATAACGAATCAAAATCAGCTGCAGGTGTGTTACGGGGTTTACATTTTCAAAAACCACCATTCGATCAGGGTAAGTTAGTAAGGGTAATGCATGGAGCTGTACTGGATGTAGCAGTGGATTTAAGAAAAACATCGTCAACTTATGGTCAGTGGGTATCAGTTGAACTTAATCATGAGAATAAGTGGATGTACTGGATTCCACCAGGTTTTGCGCATGGTTTCGTTACTCTTGAAGATGATACTATATTCTTTTATAAATGTACAAATGTGTACAATAAAGAATCAGAAGGAAGTATTTATTGGAATGACCCCGATCTAAATATTGATTGGAAAGTTGATAACCCAATCTTGTCTGAAAAAGACATTGCAGGTCCTTCTTTTAAAGATTTTATAAGCCCTTTTTAAGTGTCTTTTATCATGACATTTATATCTTCGTAGATGTTGTTGGTTAGATTGTGCACATGCTATTTTATTATGTTTGCAGTTTCTTAGAATTATTTCACAAATACTATGAATAGAATTATCACCTACATATTTATAATAATTACAATTATATTACTGATCTATGGTTTCGATAAGCTAATAAGTCATAAAAAGAGTCAATTACCTGGAACTAATGAGCAGTATTATAAGATCGTTTCAGTACCAGTGCCAGACACTCTTTTTTTTGCTGGCGAAGAAATGCCACTGGATATATTTTACGTGAGAGAGGCTTTAGAAAGAGAATTATCGGTAATCACATACTGGCATTCATCTACTCTCCTATTAATTAAAATGTCGTATAGATGGTTTCCAATGTTTGATTCTATACTTGAAGCCAACGGGATACCCATTGATTTTAAATACCTTGCTGTTATTGAAAGCGGCTTGTCTAATGCTGTTTCACCATCAAATGCTGTAGGTTTTTGGCAATTCTTGAAAGGAACAGCTGAGGAAAACAGTCTGGTAATAGATAAAGAAGTTGATGAAAGGTATCATATTGAAAAATCAACCGAAGCAGCCTGTAGATATTTCAATGAAAGTTATGAGAAGTTTGGCAACTGGACATTGGTAGCTGCCGCCTACAATGCAGGAAATAATGGTATTACAAAACAATTGGAAAGACAAAAATCCGGATCTTATTATGACTTACTATTATCGGATGAGACCTCAAGATATGTATATCGAATTGCTGCTATGAAATTAATTTTTGAAAATCCTGAGTTATTTGGATTTTATATCCAGGATAATGATATATACTTACCGATTACATGTCGGGAAGTAAAAGTTGAGGATAAAATTGAGAATCTTGCTGATTTTGCAAGAGCAAATGGGATTAGCTACAAGATATTAAAATATTTTAATCCTTGGCTTCGTGAGAACTTTCTGAAAAACAGGAAGAAGCGTACATATTATATTAAAATCCCCTATGCTCCATACGATATCACTCATGAAGAAATAATCCTAAAACATAACGGAATAATTACTCAAAACTAACTTCATCAATGGCCTTACCAAAACAAAAAGAAAATAACCAGTTAGAGGTGCTTGGAGCCAGAGTTCACAATCTTAAAAACGTTGATGTCAGTATTCCAAGAGATAAGTTTGTAGTAGTTACCGGGTTAAGCGGGAGTGGTAAATCCTCACTTGCATTCGACACTATATATGCCGAAGGACAGCGACGATACATGGAAACTTTTTCGGCCTATGCTCGTCAGTTTATTGGTAATATGGAGAGGCCTGATGTGGATAGTATATCAGGGTTGAGTCCCGTTATTTCCATTGAACAAAAGGCAGTTAACAAAAATCCAAGGTCAACTGTTGGAACTATAACTGAAGTTTACGATTTCCTTCGCCTTCTGTATGCAAGAGCAGCAAAAGCACACTCCTACTCCACTAATGAACCAATGGTTCAATATACTGAAGATCAGATTAAGGAATTAATAATAACTGGTTTTAATGGGAAAAAGATATCTATTCTTGCTCAACTTGTAAAAGGACGTAAAGGTCATTACAGGGAGCTTTTTGAACAAATAAGGCAGCAGGGATTTTTGAAAGTCAGAGTTGATTCTGAAATACGCGAAATTTCATTTGGATTGCAATTGGACAGATATAAGGTTCACGACATTGAAGTTGTTGTGGATAGATTACAAGTAAACAAAGATCAAATAGAAAGGGTAAAGCGTGCTGTTAATTCAGCAATGAAACTTGGTAAAGGATCATTAATCATTATTGATGATGAAAGCGATAATCTACGTCATTTCAGTAGCAAATTAATGTGCCCTACAACAGGTTTGTCTTATGATGAGCCTGAACCCAACACTTTCTCCTTTAACTCACCATACGGGGCGTGTGAACGCTGTAATGGATTAGGATATGTTAAGGAAGTTGATTTGAAGAAGATATTACCTGATCCTAAACTTAGTGTTGCGCGTGGTGGTATTGCGCCATTAGGAGAGTATAAGAATAACTGGGTTTTTAATCAAATTGAGGCAATTGGGTTGAAATACGGTTTTACAATGAACACTCCATTAAGTGAAGTTTCCGATAAGGCAATAGAAACTATCCTGCAAGGTTCAAATCAAACGTTTGAAGTAAAAAAAGAATATCTTGGAATAACTTCTACATACACACTTTCATTTGAGGGAGTTATTAAATACATCGAGAATAATAGTAAGGATAAATCGTCGAATATTTCAAGAAGATGGGCTAATGCATTTATGAACAAGCATACATGTCCTGAATGTAACGGTGCCAGATTAAAAAAAGAATCATTACATTTTTTAATTGGAGATCGCAATATCGCTGAATTATCCCAAATGGATATAACCAATCTACGTTTGTGGATGAACACCGTAATTGCAGATATGGATGAAAAACAAAAAATGATTGCCCATGAAATAATCAGGGAAATAAACACCAGACTCGACTTTTTACTAGATGTTGGTATTGGTTATCTAAATCTTTTCAGACCTGCCAGAAGCTTGTCGGGAGGTGAATCACAACGCATCAGGCTGGCCACACAAATTGGTTCTCAACTTACAGGAGTATTATACATACTGGATGAACCCAGCATTGGTCTTCATCAACGTGATAATCTGAAATTGATAGAAGCCCTGAAAAATTTAAGAGATATTGGAAATTCTGTTATTGTTGTTGAGCACGACAAAGACACAATATTAGCCGCTGATCATATTATTGATATTGGACCCGGAGCTGGCAGACATGGAGGTGATATTGTTGCTACCGGAACTCCAACGCAAATTAAAAGTAATGGCACTATTACAGCTCAATACCTTAATGGGACAAGAAAGATTAATGTTCCTGCAAACAGAAGAAAGGGAAATTCAAAATACCTAACCATAAGTGGTGCTTCTGGTCACAATCTTAAAAATGTTACAGTATCATTCCCACTGGGAAAGTTAATTTGCATTACTGGCGTATCAGGTAGTGGTAAATCGTCCTTAATTAATAATACTGTTTATCCGGTTCTGAGTAATCATTTTTATCGCTCATTAAAAGATCCACTGCCATATAAGTCAATTGAGGGTATGGATAATATTGATAAGGTTATTGAAATAGACCAGTCACCAATTGGACGCACACCACGTTCTAATCCAGCAACTTACACAAAGGTATTTGATGAAGTAAGGAAGCTTTACGGTAACCTTCCCGAATCAAAAATAAGAGGATATAAACCCGGGAGATTTTCCTTTAATGTAGTTGGCGGCAGATGTGAAACGTGTAAAGGTGCAGGAGTACAAACCATTGAAATGAATTTTTTACCAGACGTTTATGTACATTGTGATGATTGTCAGGGTAGCAGATATAACCGCGAAACATTGGAAGTAAGATACAGAGGAAAATCGATAAACGATGTGCTTAATATGACGATTAACCAGGCAATAGAGTTTTTTGAGCATATTCATTTTATTGTAATCAAACTTAAAGCACTGCAGGATGTTGGACTGGGATATATTACACTTGGACAATCATCAACTACTATCTCAGGTGGCGAAGCACAAAGGGTTAAACTTGCCGCTGAATTATCAAAAAAGGATACAGGAAATACTCTCTACATTCTTGATGAACCAACAACAGGACTTCACTTCGAAGATGTAAAAGTGTTCCTGGGTGTAATTGCTAAAATTGTTGATAAGGGTAATACTGTATTGATTATTGAGCATAATATGGAGGTAATAAAGGTTGCTGACCATATTATCGATTTAGGACCTGAGGGTGGAGAAGCCGGTGGTGAGATTATTTGTGAGGGAACTCCCGAAGAAATTGTAAAACATACTGAAAGTAAAACAGCTTATTTTGTAAAGAAAGAATTGGAAGAGGCAGGATAATATAATCATAAATGTTGCTACAGTTTTAAAAGTAAGAAAACCAAATCAAAAAAAACATGACCATGAATAATGAAGAAATTATCAGGATGCGTAATAAATTTAGACCAAAAACCTGGGCGCAAACAGAAGCTCATGACTCGTGGTCGGTTTTTAGAATAATGTCGGAAATTGTGGAAGGTTATGAAACATTGGCCAGAATAGGTCCATGTGTGGCAGTATTTGGGTCAGCTCGAACAAAACAGGGTGACGAAAGTTATCAGACTGCTGAAGATATAGCATTTCTTTTAACGAAAAAGGGCTTTGGTATCATAACGGGTGGAGGTCCCGGAGTTATGGAAGCTGCGAATAAAGGAGCGCAACATGCTGGCGGTAAGTCGGTTGGTTTAAATATCAATCTTCCATTTGAACAGAGTGCAAATAAATATATAGATGCCGATAAACTCATTCAGTTTGATTATTTCTTTACCCGTAAAGTTATGTTTATGAGATATTCACAGGGGTATATAGTTCTTCCTGGGGGATTTGGCACATTGGATGAATTATTTGAAGCAATAACACTTATTCAAACCGATAAACTTGTTAATTTTCCAATTGTACTGATCGATAGAGATTATTGGGGTGGTCTAATAAATTGGATCAAAGAAACAATGTTGAAAGAAGGGAATATTAGTCAGGAAGATTTGGATATTTTTAAACTAGTAGACACAGCAGAGGAAGCCGTTAAAGTAATTGAAGACTTTTACTCCAAATACTCTCTCCAACCTAACTTCTAGAGATCTCTTTATATTTTGGATTTTATGCCAATGTCTAACAGAATATGATTAAACAAGTTTCTTTTGCAATTGCTATTTTATTGACGCATTCAGTGTATTCACAGGAATACTTTCAGTCGAATATAATTGTTAAGGAAAACATTACATATCAGAAACTTACAGATGATGGATCAGGTAGAGAAGTATTTTCCATACTTGCTTCAGAAAACAATATTGACGCCCGAAAAATAACACTTCAAACTAAATTCCGGATATTAATCAGCATATCACGTGACTATGATAACAGGCTGACAGCAAAAATCAGCATGACAAGAGTTAGTATCGAAGGAAATACGATAATTCAGAAATTCAATGTCGATACGTTACTTTGGCCAACAGGTTTTACAGCGCAGTTAGAATTGTTTAATGGTAACCATAAAAATGATGTTATTTATATTTCTGGATCTGCAAACGGAAAAATATCGATAATAGACCTCAGTGATCAAGTGTCGCCCACCGTTGGAGATTTAAGTGCCAGGGTATCTGAATTTAAGTTTAACTATGATGAAGTTAGGCTTCAAGAATTGAAAAAGTTAACAAAAACAATCGATTATTATTACTCCTATGTTAGGTTATTGAAAAATCTTATTAAAGAAAATAATACTACTTCAATAAATAATGATAAAAGTGTCCATAAAATATTTATAAGCAAAATAGAGATTAATAGAATAAGAAATTTTATTGCTGATCATAACTTTATGGAAATTCTTAATCTTGGAAGTAACGACCCGGCAGCATTCTTAAAATTGACCAAGAAGCTTGAAAGATTATCTCAGAGAGCCAATACCATTTTTAATCAGACGCTTTCAGGCAAAAGTTCTGATTCGTTAAACCCTATGGCCTTTTGTAAACTTTATTGTGATCTTTCGTTACAGTATCTGAGAAAAACAAAGTTATTACAACCTTCAGAAGCATCAGGATATGAGGAAGTTGCAAATATTGATACTAGTGCTAATGCTGAAAACAATATCAGATCAATAACACAATACTATAATAAATACAGCTTATGCAATTCCCACGAAATTTATAAGTGTTTATTTGGGGAATTTGTTGCAACCGCTAATACAGTTATGACTGATGATGATTTTGCAGGAGCATTGTTATTACTTAACAATGCCAATATAATTCATAATTGGTTCAAAACAACTATAACTCCAAATTACAATTCAGCTTTAATGAGTGCGTTAGATGGTGTGGCTTCTTCTTATTTAAGTGTTGGAAGCGGTGCCATTAGTATAAATAATTTTGAATTAGCCACTTCATATTTTGATAAAGCAGATGAGGTGTTTGAACTCAACCAAGGTATTATCAATACTGTGAATTTACCTGATTCTGCATTTAGCAAATATTTCAAATTACAATATGAAATAGCGATTCAGTATAATTCTCTTGGAAAATTTGAGGAAGCAATTGCCAGACTTAGCACCGCACAAAAAATTTGCAGGATTACTAATAATTCCCGGAACTGCAGAATACTTGATCCTGTTACTTGTGTAATACATGCTGGTTTTATAGACCTCAGTTTTAATAAGATGGAAAATTTAATTGCGGATGGACAATATTCTGATGCAAAAATTCAGCTTGCAAAAGCTTCAGATTACTTATTACAAAGCAATTGCTTACAAGCAGATGATAATAGCAGATTTAATGAATTGGCTTACATGTTATTTCTTGGGTTTCTAAACCAAGGAGAAGCTCTACTGGAATTACAGCAATCAAGTTTAGCACTTGAGAATTTATTGAACGCAAAATCATTGCAAAAATATTTAAATGATGACATTATTGAGGTTAACAGATTGATAGAATTAGCTGTTGAACCTGAAATTATTGAGCTAATTCAACAAGCGAAATATCACTCCTGGGCTAATAGAATTATTGAAGCCAAAAGCCTTTACACCGAAGCTAACAGGCTAAATGAGAAATATTTCGCTTCGAAAAATTTACGTATAAATACGGCAATATTTGAGTTAAGTGAACAAATGAAATCACGTAAGTGTGTTTCAAATAAAATTAAATATTCTGACATTCTAACTAAAATTAACCTCGCTATTAAGAAATATCAGTTTAATAAATTAGAAGGATTGCTAAATGAAGCTGATGAATTTCGAATTAATCACTCAGAATGTAATATAGATGATAATGAGGTAAATACAACTAGAGAAAAATACAATGAAGTATTAAATTTTTACAAACAGTACAATACTATAATTGACATGCTTTTCAGTAAGGGTTATAAAGAAGTAATACCATTGTACATTGCTCTTAATGAATACTATAATCTTCATAATCTTTTTCAGTACGACATTTATTTTCCTAGTCTCGAATCATTTATAATTACTCAAAAATCACCTCATTTAACAATGGAAACTGCTAATTTCTATTTACAGAATAATGATCCTGTTACAAGTTTTTATTACGTTAAAATTTTCAAGGATCAGAGAGGTAACTCTAAAATTATTAAACCTATAACAACAGAAATTGCTAAACAATTTGCAATACGTGATGATAAAGTAAAAGCACCGGTAAATGAAATGTTGGATGAATACACATCTGGTGATAACTGGTATTCCCATTTTAAAAGTGCATACTTAAAATTCAGAATATTGAATAAAGTGAAGTAAAAATCCCTTAACTTCGCAGAGCAACAAAATATTAATTGATGACAAGAAAATTATTACTTATTAGCAATTCAACAATGGCTGGAGAGGCTTATCTTGCCTGGCCTAAGAAATATCTGAAGAATTTCTTTGAAGCAGAAAATGTAAAAAGTATAACTTTTGTGCCATATGCTGGAGTTGGCTTATCGGAGGAAAGTATCGTTGTTTCTTACGATGTATACACTTCAAAAGTGAGTGAGGTTTTTAACGCTATGGGTGTAGAAGTAGTATCAGTACATAACTCGGATGATCCTGTTGCTTTAGTGAATAAATCTGAAGCAGTGGCTGTTGGTGGCGGAAATACGTTTCATCTGGTTGCAGAAATGCAGAGAACAGGAATTATGAACGCAATTAAAAAAAGAGCGTTAGAAGGAATGCCATATATAGGATGGAGTGCAGGATCGAATGTTGCATGCCCATCACTTATGACTACTAACGATATGCCTATTATTCAGCCATCAAGCTTTGATTGCATGAATATTATTCCTTTTCAAATAAACCCTCATTATTTAGATGCAAATCCAGAAGGACATGGTGGGGAAACACGTCAACAACGTATTGAAGAATTTCTTGTTGTAAACAGAAAAATGAAAGTTCTGGGATTACGTGAAGCAAGTCTTCTTTACATTGATGATGATACAATGAAGTTGCTGGGAAGTCGCGATGCGCGATTATTTCAATTTAACTCTGAACCAATCGAATATGACAGTGGTTCTGATATGAGTTTTCTTCTGTAGATAAAATATTAAATTTTTAATTTCTATAAATATGAAACACATTGCTAAAATTACCTTACTAAGTATTTTGTCATTTTTATTTATGTTTTCGGTTGCTCAGGAAGATGTAAAGATGACTAAAAAAGAACAACGTAAAGCTGAAAGAGAGGAAGTTAAAAAGGAGAAAGATGAGAAACAAGAAGCAAACTGGCTTGTTTATCAGAAGATTGCACAAGAGAAAGAATATGTTGTTGAATTTCAAAGAAGCTTTAATCCAAAAACAGGAACTGACAGAGTGCTGACCCCAAGGCTAAATTTCCTTTATGTTCATGGAGATTCAGTTATAATTCAGTTTGAAACAAATCAATATCCATCTGAAAACGGACTTGGCGGTAAGACTATTGTTGGCACTATTTCTCAATATAAGTACAACCCACCAAAAGATGAGAATAAACCAATATTTATTAATTTTAATGTTTCACATAAGTTTCAGGCCAGACCAGTTAATGTGAGTATCACTGTAACAAGTGATGATGTCACAACAATTACTTTTGGAACAGTTTCTTCGGTTTATGGAATATTTTTGCCGGTTGGTCAGTCGAACATAAATATTGGAGTAGATATGTGGAGATAGTTCAAATGATTCTTAGAACTTAATTATTACTGATACCAATTTTGTGCTTCTTCTTCAATTGAGATAGAATAACTCCCGTAAGCATTAGCGCTGCACCAGTAATTTCAATAGTGGTAAGTTTCTCACTAAGAATTAACCACCCTCCTATTGCGGCAAATACTGATTCAGTGCTTAGTATAATGGCCGCGTGTGAAGGGTTTGCTTTTTGCTGAGCTACTAATTGGAGTGTAAATGCCAATCCAACCGACATTAAACCGCCGTATAATAGTGGAATAGCGGCAGCATAGATGTTCTCAAATCCATAGGATTCGGTAAAAAACGAAATAACTAGACTTAATATTCCTGTTAGTCCGAATTGAATTGCAGCAAGTTTAATTACATTAACCCTTGGTGCATAATGGCTTGCCAGTAATACCTGGATGGCCCAGAAAAATGCGCTCCCAAAAACAAGGAGGTCACCAATAACAAGAACCAAGCCTTCACTTACTGAAAGGAAATACAATCCAATTATGGCTACTACTGCCCCTATCCAGGTTTGGATATTTACTTTTTGTTTAAATAGCAACCCAAATATTGGAACAAGAATAACATAAATACTTGTTATAAAACCTGCATTTCCAGCTGTGGTATAAACTATACCTATTTGTTGTATTGATGCTGCTACAAAGAGTACAACTCCGCTTATTAAGCCAGCTTTCCAAAGATCTTTGCTATTGGAAATCTTATGACTAACACTCTTGCTTTTTTTATCAAAGAACCAAATAATTGGAAATAAAGAAATACTGCCAATAATGAACCTTATGCCATTAAATGCCATTGGCCCAATATCTTCCATCCCTGCTTTCTGAGCTACAAACGCAAAGCCCCAAACAATTGCTGCCAGTACGAGTAGTAATTCAGCACCAAATCCGGAATTAATATTTCTTTTCATTCTACTGTTTAAAATAGGAATCCAAAAGTAAGCAAATTGGTATTGTAGGCTTAAGATAAAATTTGATAATTATATATAAGTTAAAACTAATATAGACATGGACGGATTTTACTATTTTTGCTACGGAGAGTTGCCGGAGTGGTCGAACGGGGCGGTCTCGAAAACCGTTGTCCGCCTTGGGCGGACCAAGGGTTCGAATCCCTTACCCTCCGCAAAAAGAAACCCACAATCTCTTTTTTGATTGTGGGTTTTGTTTTTTGTGAGGAACTCAAACTTGTTTGATGTTCCGAATAATAAAACAAAACACTTTAATTTTCGATAGAAAATTTGAGGGTTTCTATGCTTGCACAGGACTTCCAAGCCGGGATCACGTAAGTAATCCCGATAAAATCGCAGCAAATTCATTTGCTATAGTGACTCAAAACAAAAACACAGGATCTTCTGTAGAAAATTTGAGGGTTTCTATGCTTGCACAGGACTCCCCAAGCCGGGATCACGTAAGTAATCCCGATAAAATCGCAGCAAATTCATTTGCTATAGTGACTCAAAACAAAAACACAGAATCTTCTGTAGAAGATTTAAGGGTTTCTATGCTTGCACAGGACTCCCCTCTGGGATCACGTAAGTAATCCCGATAAAATCGCAGCAAATGCATTTGCTATAGTGACTCAAAACAAAAACACAGAATCTTCGGCAGAAGATTTAAGGGTATCAAATGCAGGAACCATCCTTATGGGAGGTTTTAAGAGCCCAAGTCTCGCTTGCACCGAGGCCAGGCTGGAAGACTTGAGCTAGTGACTAGTATAAGTACCCAGCATATAAACTATACTGTTTCAAACTTATACCAATAGTAGTTAATTTATGTTGTTTTTTTTAGCCAATAAACAAAACAAAATCGTAATGGTATCACAACTCAAACATACTGATTTACTGAATTTACCAGCGCAAATATCTGTACAGAATAGTTCAATTTTTGAAATAACTAAAAAATAACTATATCAAAAAATATTAATCATTACTTTACAATTTGTTCAATCATAAAATTAAAATTGAAAAATATGATCAACAAGTATCTTTTTTTGATTATATTGCGAGTCTTGTCTTACGGTATTAATAGTAAAATCATACAGAGATTTCTACAAATTAATTATTCTTCTGCCAAAATTAACTCCTGTGCTATTTTTTATTAACGAATTGAAACTAATGTAAATTCCGATAAACAATTATCATGAATCAGAAAATATCATCATTACTAATCGTACTAACAATACTGATTTCGATTTTTGATGGTTATTCACAAGGCGTCACAACTTCTTCTATTTCAGGCAAAATCGTTGATAAGGATGGTAATTCAATTTATCCGGCAAATATTGTGGCAGTACATACGCCTTCGGGCACGATATATGGTGCCATTTCACAATCTGATGGTTTCTACAGTATATTAAACATGCGTATTGGTGGACCTTACACTGTCGCCATCAGCTTTGTTGGTTATCAAACAGTTATTCAGGAAAATGTTTTCTTAAAACTTAATCTAACTACAAAAGTCGACATAACGCTTATTGAAGGGGCAAGCACACTTGAAGAAATAATAATCACCAGCGATGATAATGCATTATTCGATCCCGACAGAAAAGGAGCTTCAACAAATATTGGTCAGAAGCAAATAATCACAATGCCTACTATTAAACGAAGTCAAAAAGACCTAACTAGGTTAACTCCGCAGTCAGATGGAAATAGTTTTGGGGGTAGGAATAATCTTTATAACAACTTTTCAGTTGATGGCTCCATTTTCAACAACTCATTCGGACTTGATTATGCCACTCCCGGAGGACAGACTGATGCACAACCAGTTTCACTCGATGCAATCGAACAAATTCAGGTTTCATTAACACCCTTTGATGTTCGTCAGGGAGGGTTTACCGGTGCCGGAGTAAACGCTGTAACTAAATCAGGAACTAACGATTTTAAAGCTTCTGTTTATTATTATACAAAAAATGAAAAGCTCATTGGGAAGAAGGTTGGTTCCACTGATTCTCCAAATAATGATTTTGGTGATAACCAGTTTGGTTTTACTATTGGTGGCCCGATTATCAATAATAGTTTGTTTTTCTTTATCAGCGCTGAAACTGAAAGACGAACTGAATTGGCTAGTGGATGGGTGGCTGATAATGGTGAAAATTCAGGACAGGCCAACGTAACTTCAGTACTCGAATCCGATCTTATTAAAATTCAAGCCAGACTGAGAGACTATTGGGGATATAATCCCGGTGCATTTCAGGGCTACAATCATAAAAAATCCAATTACAAAATATTAGCAAAACTTACATGGAACATTTCAAAAAACCAGAGAATTTCTGTCAGGTACAATATGCTGGATGCCTGGAAAGATGACCTTCCTCACCCGGAAGCAGTTCTCGGGCGTGGCCCAACTTCATATCGAATGCCATTCGAAAACTCATCTTACAGAATTTTCAATAAAATTCAGTCCATTATGGGTGAATGGAATTCAAGCTATAATAACAGATGGTCGAATAAGTTATTAGCTGGCTATACATCCTTCAGGGATACTCGTGTACCTAAATCAGCGCCATTTCCTGTAGTTGATATTTTTGATGCGAACGGAAACATTGCCATTACTTTTGGTTCGGAAATGTTTTCAACTAACAATGTAATTAATCAGGATGTTTATCAATTCACAAACGACCTTTCTTATATTGCTAACAAACACATAATTACCGGGGGTATCACAATTGAAAGGTTTTATTTCGAAAACTGTTTCAACCTTTTCTACTATCCTTGGGATATTTTCAACTCGGTTGATGACTTTCTAAACAATAAAAAAATTGGCGATCCTAATTATAATCCCGATGTAGATATCGATTTCAATCAACAGGTAATTGAATCTGGTTCTAAACCTTTTCACTGGTCTTATGTGGATGTAGCACAGATGGCACTATACCTGCAGGATGAATTTCAGGTTACCCCGAAATTAAATCTATCGTTTGGCTTAAGAATGGATATGCCTTTTTATCTAGAAAGTGTTCCTGTTACTCCAGCTGTTGAAGAAGTTGTGAATTTTGATGGTTGGGTTGATGAAGATGGGAATCCCACAAAAGTTGATCCTGCCAACTGGCCTAAAAGTAAGCCTCTATGGTCACCACGAATTGGATTTAACTGGGATATAACAGGCAATAACATTCTCCAACTTCGAGGAGGAACGGGTATTTTTACTGGACGCATTCCATTTGTTTGGATAGGAAATCAGGCAGCAAATTCAGGGATTTATCCGGGTTACACATTTCAGGTAAATAGCACTTCTGAAGACTTTAATTTTCCTCAGGTTTGGAAAACAAACATTGCCATAGACTGGAAAATTGTAAGTAATTGGATATTTGGCCTTGAGGGAATATTTGGTAAGGATATTAATGCTGTTGTTCATAGAAACTATAATATGGCTCCACCAACAGGGCAGTTAACTGGAACTGGTGATAACAGGCAAATATTTGCAGGATTCAACGAAACAAATATCTATTCATCCAGCCCTGAGGCCATTGGTTTTCTGGATGCCGGTACAATAATCGTTGACAATACAAATGAAGGATTTCAACATTCATTAACTGCGAAAGTTGTTAAAACATTTAATTTTGGGTTATACTTCAATGCAGCTTATACCTATTTGGATTCTAAGGATTATACATCAATCCCGGCAGAAATTGCTGCAGATGCCTTCCAACGTAACCCTGTCGTTGGAAATCCGAATAATCCTGCGTTATCATGGTCACGATATGGATTAAAGCATCGATTTATTGTTTCAGCTTATTATTCAATCGATTACAGTTTTATGGCTTCAACATTTGGTCTTTTCTTTGAAAGCGGACAAGGCCATCGCTATTCATATGTTTATGCCGGCGACCTAAATCAAGATGCTATCATTAATAACGATTTACTATATATACCTGAAAATAGTAATGATATTCACTTTGGAACAGTTGATGATGAAGGTATTGGTCATATTGCAACTAATGCGTCAGAACAATGGGATAACCTTTCATCATTTATAAAACAAGATAATTACTTAAAAAACAAAAAGGGTGATTATGCTGAAAGAAATGGTGCTGTATTGCCATGGTTTACTCAAATTGACTTTAAATACATGCACGATTTCAAATTTAAAGTAGGTAATACCACCAATATAATTCAACTATCTTTGGATGTAATCAATTTAGGGAATCTACTCAACTCGAATTGGGGCGTTTATAAACTTGCCAGAACTAAAACTCCTATAACTGTTAATGGAATTGATAATGATGGAATCCCATATTTTAGTTTCGATGAAAATCTAAAAGAAAGTTATATTCAGGATATATCAATTAACTCAAAGTGGCAAATACAATTTGGAGTTAGATACATCTTCAACTAATTGGATAAATAACATTAGAGAACATGATGACCGGAATAGCTGTCAACCAAATTTTACTTTTACTTTTTCAATGTTTAATCGTTGGATCACTTCTTTTATTTTTATTCCGTCTTCGTACAATATTTGGCTTGAGCTTATTATTTACTGCATTGGGTGTTTTTCAATATATGCAGGTATTTCTTGCCGCTTCACTCTATATCGAAGTTTTACCAGGGATATCAGTTTCACCCGGTTCAATGGTGATGTTTACAGGAAGTCTTTTTGCAATACTACTTGTCTACATTCGGGAAGATGCTTTAGAGGCGCGTAAAGTAATTTACGCTTTACTTGCAGCCAATCTGGTCTTAGCATTGCTACAACTTATATTCAGCTGGGCGATTGAAGGTGAATATGTTAATAATATTTATAACCTTCCTAAAGAATTCTTTACAGTTAACTCAAGGTTTCTGTTTGTCGGGACAATAGTACTGTTTATTGATGCATTTATTATTATATTTATTTATGAAGCAATTGCACGTAATATCCCCTTTATTTTCCTTAGGATTCTAATTACAATGACATTAGTACTGGCAATAGATACAATACTATTTTCGCTGGGTGTATTTGCCGGAACAGATAAGTTTGGAAGCATTCTGGTTTCGGGTTTGGTGTCAAAATTTTTATCAGCAATTGTTTATGCAACGCTATTTTCAATTTATATTTTATATATTGATAAGGGTTTAGAAAAAAAAGAAATTAGCACATCCTTTGAGGATATTTTCCATACCCTCACCTACCGCCAAAAATTTGAACATGTTTCTAAAGAAAAAGAAACTCAAAGAATAGAGCTGCAAAAAAGCGAAGAGTACAATCGCCTGCTATTTAATACATCTCCAATTGGTTTGGCTCTTACTACATTGGATGGTTCGCTTGTGGATGTGAACCCCACTTATACAGAAATTCTTGGCCGGACAATTGAAGAAACATTAAAACTAAGCTATTGGGATATAACTCCTGAGAAATATGCTTCTCAAGAAGCAGTGCAATTAGAAAGTTTGGAAGAAACGGGCAGTTACGGACCGTATGAAAAAGAGTATATTCATAGTGACGGTCATCTTGTTCCGGTACTATTGAATGGACTAATCATAGAGAGGAACGATGAAAAGTTTATATGGTCGAGTGTTGAAGACATTACCGAACGAAAGCAAGCCGAGGAAGCAATCAAAAACCAAGCAGCCAAGTGGCAAACCACTTTCGACGCTATGAGCGACTCGGTAAGTATAATTGATTTGGATGGAAAAATCACACAATGTAATGCTGCAACGTTAAGCTTATTCAATATAAAAGAAGAAGACCTTAAGGAAAAATTTTGTTATCAGTTGGTACATGGAACATCCGAACACTTTACTGATTGCCCACTGGAGCGTACGAAAATTAGCAAACAGTTCGAATCGATGGTCTATCAAGATAAAAATCGCTGGCTTGAAGTATCAGTTGATCCGATTTTCGATTCAAACAATGAACTGATTGGGGTTGTACATATGGTTTCGGATATTACAGAGCGAAAGCAGGCGGAAGAGGCTCTGCGTCAATATGAACATATTGTATCCAGTTCTTCGGATATGTTGGCTCTTATAGATAAGCATTACACCTATCTTTCTACCAATAATGCTTACCTCGAAGCATTTAACTTTTCTTCAGAACAGTTGATCGGGAATAAAGTGGTGGATGTTTTTGGAGAAGAGATCTTTAATGTAGTTATTAAGCCATATGCTGAACGTTGTTTGCGTGGTGAAGAAGTAAACTATCAGGAATGGTTCGATTTTCCAAATCTTGGAAAGTGTTTTATGGATATAACTTATTATCCATATTATAATGAGGATAGTGTACAAATAGGATTTGTTGTAAACGGGCGAAATATTACCGAAAATAAACTGGCAAAAGAAAAAATCGAACGTTTTAGCCGCATCTTCGAAGACTCTCTAAATGAAATATATCTGTTTGATGAAGGTACTTTAAAATTTACCCATGTGAATAATGCTGCACAGCAAAATCTTGGCTATACGATGGAGGAGCTACGAAAGATTACAGTATTGGATTTAAAGCCTGAATTTACAGGCGAATTGTTTGCAAAATTGGTAGCGCCATTACGTAAAGATGAAAAGGAGAAAATTCTGTTTGAGACTGTTCACAAACGTAAGGATCAATCACTTTATAATGTGGAAGTCCACCTGCAGCTTCTGAAATTTGAACAGGAAACTTTATTTGCTGGGATAATTCTGGATATCACCGAGCGTAAGCTGGCGGAAGAGTCGGTACGAGAAAGCGAAGCAAGACTTAATGAAGCGCAGCGTCTAGCTAAAATCGGAAGCTGGGAACTGAATTTAATCACCAATACACTCCACTGGTCGGATGAAGTTTACAGATTGTTCGATTTGGAGCCAAAGCAATTCGGAGCTACTTATGAAGCCTTCCTGGATAATATACATCCTGATGACAGAGAGTTTGTTAACCATGCATACTCCGAATCGGTAAAAAACAAAAAGCCATATGATATCGTCCATCGCCTGCTATTAAAAGACGGAACTATCAAATTTGTAACCGAATTCTGCGAAACTTACTATGATGACGCCGGTAAAGCAACTCATTCTATCGGTACGATTCAGGATATCACCGAGCGTAAGCAAGCGGAAGAGACGCTGCAGAAGAGTGAAGCAAAACTGAATGAAGCACAACGACTAGCAAATATAGGAGACTTTACATGGAATATTGAAACAGGAGATGTAAGCTGGTCTGATGGTATGTATGAACTTCTTAAATATGATAAGAATGATAATATAAACCTGACAAAAGTAAATACTGACATTCATCATCCTGATGATTTCGTTGGTGTAATGAAATGGTTTGAGGAATCTTTTGCATCAGGTATGGAAAAGTTAACACCAAAAGAGTACAGATTGATTCGCAATGATGGAAAAGTTATTGAGGTGCACACAGAAGGAAATATAAGTTATAAAGATGGAAAGGCTGCCACTGTTTTTGGAATGTGCCAGGATATTACCGATCGAAAATTGGCAGTGGAAGAATTAAAAAAGTATTCCCACCGGTTACAGATATTGCATGAAATGGATAAAGCAATTTTGGCTGCTGAATCTCAGGATAAAATATCATTGACAGTATTAAAAGATATGGCAAGCTTTATTTCATTCAAGATTGCCACTGTTGCTGAGTACGATGAGTTTAGTGATACTTTTACCAGAACCGTAATTTTCCCTTCTATGTATAATGAATATGTTGATAATACTCCAATACCTACAACTGAATATGGGCTTCTCAATTTAGACCTATTGAAAAATGGCCAGGTGCAAATTATTGAAGACTTAAGGGAAAAGCCAACTAAATTTGAAAACGCTCAGAAGCTTATTGACAATGGTTTGTTTTCGACAGTGTTAATTCCTCTAATTTCAGAAGATAAACTACTGGGTATCCTTAATTTTGTCGGCGAATCAATGGATGTGTTTCCTCCCGAAAAAATAGAAGTTGCCACTGAAGTTGCAAATCAGCTTGCCATATCATTTCAACAATGGAAACTACGAGAAGAAATAATTAGTTATACCGAAGAACTTGAACAAAAAGTAAAACAACGAACCGAGCAGCTCGAGCATTCGAATCAGGAATTGAGGGAATTTGCACAAATCGTTTCACATGATCTTAAAGCACCACTTAGAGCCATCAGCCAATTGAGTTATTGGGTATGGAAGGATTACTCCGATAAAATTGATGAGGAAGGTCAGGAAAAGTTGAAAATGATGATTGGGAGGGTAAAACGTTTGGATAATCTTATTGAAGGAATACTCCAATATTCGAGGGCAGGAAGACAGCGGGAAAAAGAGATTCCAATTAACCTTCAATTATTGGTTGAAGATTCTATAACTTTACTCGATCCTCCTTCAAATATTAAAATAATTATTGAGAATCAACTACCGGAATACCTCGGCGACCCAACCCGACTAGGACAACTATTTCAAAATCTGATTAATAACGCCATAAAATTTATGGACAAACCCAATGGTATAATTAAAATTGGATGCACTAAAGATTCACAGAATTGGCAATTCTATGTATCGGATAATGGCCCGGGTATAGAAAAAAAATATTTTGACCGTATTTTTCAAGTATTCCAAAGACTGGTTTCACGCGATGATCAGGAGGGCACAGGTATTGGCCTTAGCTTAGCTAAGCGCATTGTTCAAATACATGGTGGCACAATATGGTTAACATCAATTCCTGGTGAGGGTACTACTTTTTACTTTACATTGCGATTAAATACTTAATAATAAAACAATAGCTATGAATGCAACAATTTCAATACTGTTAGTGGAAGATGATGCAGTGGATGTAATGACAATTAAGAGAGCCTTTTCTGACATTAATATAACAAACCCTGTTAAGGTTTGTGAAAATGGTATTAAGGCACTGGAATATCTTCAAAATCCTGAAAATGAATTCCCCGGGATTATACTGCTTGATTTAAACATGCCTAAGATGAATGGTATAGAATTTTTGCAGGAGATAAAGAAAGATCACATACTAAAACTTATTCCGGTGGTTGTACTAACAACCTCAAAAGAAGAACAAGATAAATTTGAGACCTATGAACTAGGTGTTGCCGGCTACATGATTAAACCTGTCGATTATTTACAATTCGTAGAAACTATACGTACCATCCATCTCTATTGGACCATTAGTGAGCTTCCGAATAGTGACAACTAAAATCAACCCGTAAAGAAAAAAAAATGAAAAAACATCTGCTTATAATTGAAGACGACAAAGTTGACCAAATGGCATTTAAGCGTTTTACCCAGAAGTCCGAATTTCCTTTTACCTACAAGTTGGTTGGTTCCATTAACGATGCTAAGGTGGAGTTGAAGAACAATAGTTTTGATGCAATTGTTTCCGACTACTTTTTAGGGGATGGCACTGCTTTCGAGATCCTTGAAATGAAGAATGAGATACCAATTATTGTTGTCACAGGTACAGGTACAGAAGAAATAGCAGTTGATGCGCTGAAAAAAGGAGCATACGATTATCTAATTAAAGATCCAGAAGGCTATTACCTAACAATGCTTCCTATAACAGTTCAGAATGCACTTTATAGATTTAATACAGAGAATGAACTTAAAGAGTATCATGCAAATCTGGAGCAAATAGTTGAAAAACGTACAGCTGAGCTTAAGGAAAGTGAAGAGCGTTTTAGAGAATTGGTTGGAATGCTACCCGAAGCAGTTTTTGAGACCGATCAAAATTTCATAGTAACTTATGTTAACCAACGTGTACTTGAAATAACGGGTTATACTTCAGAAGATATTGCTACCGGTTTAAGTGGTATTGATTTTCTCGTTCCTGAACACCGTGAACGTGCTAAAGAAAATATTGCCTTACGAATGAGAGGTATCAATCCCGGAACCATCGAATATCTCGCCCTTAAAAAAGATGGGTCACAATTCCCAATACTATTCCATGCAAATACAATTTTTAATAATGGTAAACTAACGGGAATTAGGGGTATTATTGTTGATATTACCGAACGTGTACAAGCTGAAGAGAAGATTATTAAACTTTCCAGAGCTGTTGAACAAAGTCCATCTGTAATTACAATCACTGATTTGGATGGAATCCATGAATATGTTAATCCGAAATTCACCAAGTTAACAGGTTATAAGAGTGAGGAAGTTATTGGAAAGAGTACCAGAATATTAAACTCAGGGAAGCAAAGTAAAGACTTCTATCGTACATTTTGGGAAACCATTTCATCCGGAAAAGAATGGCATGGTGAGTTTAACAATATTAAGAAAAACGGAGAGCTATTTTGGGAAAACGCCTCAGTTTCGCCGATTATTAATAACGAAGGAGTAATAACGAACTACATAAAATTAGCCGAAGACATTACCGGAAAGAAAAAATCGGAGCAAATTCAAAGGGTATTATATAATATTTCAAATGCTGTAATCACATCAAATAATCTTGAAAAACTAATAATCCGGATCAAGGAAGAATTAGAAGCAATTATTGATACTACAAATTTCTATGTTGCACTCTATGATAAAGAAACTGATTCATTTTCCCTGCCGTTTCATATTGATCAAAAAGATAAGGTCTCTAAATTTCCAGCAGGTAAATCATTAACAGCATGGGTTGTTAAAACAAAGAAGTCTTGGTTGGTTACAAAAAATGTTAAAACAAAACTTATAGAAGATGGAGATGTTGAAATATTTGGTGCCGACTCAAAAGTTTGGCTAGGTGTACCGCTAATAGTAAATGGAAAAGTAACCGGAGCATTTGCAGTTCAAAGCTATGAAGATGAAAATGCATACAATGAATCTGATTTAAGAGTGCTTGAATTTGTCTCCGACCAGATAAGTATCGCAATTGAACGAAAGAAAGCCGAAGATGATTTAATAGAGGCTCTTGAAAAATCAACCGAATCCGACCGCCTCAAAACAGCATTTTTACAGAATATTAGTCACGAAATCAGGACTCCAATGAATGGGATTATGGGGTTTGCCAGTTTACTAAAAGACCGTGGAACTTCAGGGATAGTCCAACAATCCTACATCGATATCATTATGAAAAGTGGTAATCGGATGCTAAATACACTGAACGATTTAATGGATATATCAATGATAGAAACAGGCATGGTTAAACTAAACTTATCAATTGATAATGTTAATACTAAATTAAAAAATTTATACGAGTTTTTCAAACCCGAAGCTGAGATAAAAGGATTGAAAATTAACTTTTCTTGTACTCTTCCTGATAATGAAGTAGATGTTAGTACTGATCAACAAAAATTTATTGGAATACTGACTAACCTTATCAAAAATTCGATAAAATATAGTCATAAAGGTAATATTGATTTTGGGTACAATAAGAAGGGAGATTTTCTTGAGTTTTATGTAAAGGATAATGGAATTGGCATTCCAAACGACAGGCAGCTGGCTATTTTTGATCGTTTTGTACAAGCCGACATTGAAGATGTTAAAGTTTATGAAGGGTCGGGATTAGGCTTGTCAATTTCCCATTCTTATGTTGAAATGTTAGGAGGTAAGATTTGGGTTGAATCGATTGATGGACAAGGCTCAGAGTTTTATTTTACTATTCCACACAATACTATTGACAAAGAGATTAAAGAGGTGGAAATTGTTTCCTTTGAAGAGAAAGTGGATAACATTACGGAAAATCTCAAAATTCTTATAGCGGAAGATGAAGAAGTTTCAAATATGCTTCTTAGCATAATATTAGAAAATCATAAAGCAATATTACTGTATGCAAAAACCGGTTTGGAAACTATAGAACTGTGTCGTTCCAACCCCAATATTGATATTATTTTAATGGATATTAGGATGCCTGGGATGGGTGGTATTGAGGCTACTAAAGAAATTCGCAAGTTTAACAAGAATGTTATAATTATTGCGCAAACTGCCTATGCTCTGGCAGGTGACAAGGATAAAGCAATCGAAGCAGGATGTGATGATTATATATCAAAACCAATAAATAAGGATGAACTAATCGAAAAAATCACAAATCAGATTAATAAAAAAAATCTTAGATAGGGTTTTTAAAACTACTTTTATTAAGGTTATCACAAGAGTAATTCAAAAAAATTAATTCCGGACGTTTTATATAAGGAATACTAATTTATTTGAGATCGTCTCACGATAATAGTTTTCAAATCAAGTGATGAAATGATAAATATTCAATCCCTAAAGTACAGTTATCCAATTTCATCTTTTTACAAAATTAATTTACTTATTAATTGGCAGTTACGTGTATTTTCGTACTTTTGCAGCCAATTTTTTTGAGTGAATAGTATATAATGATCAATATTACATTACCCGATAATTCTGTAAAACAGTATGATACTGATGTTACTGCCCTTAAAGTAGCACAGGATATAAGCGAAGGACTTGCACGCAATGTGTTGGCTGCCAGGGTAAATAATGAAATATGGGATGCTGCCAGACCCATAAAAAATGATGCCTCTGTACAGTTATTAACCTGGAATGATATTGACGGAAAAGCTGCTATGTGGCATTCATCTGCTCACTTGATGGCTGAAGCAATTGAAATATTGTATCCGGGTGTGAAATTTGGTATAGGTCCTGATATTGAGAATGGCTTCTATTATGATGTTGATTTTCTTGACTATGATATTTCAGAGAAAGATTTGGTTAAGATTGAAAATAAAATGCTGGAACTGGCTCGCCAAAAACAGCATTATGTAAGAAAAGAAGTTAGTAAAGGTGAAGCACTTGAATATTTTACAACAAAAGGTGATGAATATAAGATAGAACTGATAAGTGATCTTGAAGATGGTGAAATAACATTCTATCAAAGTGGCACTTTCACTGACTTATGCCGTGGACCACACATACCTGATACTGGCTTTATTAAAGCTATTAAATTAACAAAAGTTGCCGGGGCATATTGGCGTGGTGACGAAACAAGAAAGCAGCTTACCAGAATCTACGGAATTTCATTCCCCAAGAAAAAAGAACTCGATGAATATCTTGTATTTCTCGAGGAAGCAAAGAAACGGGATCATAGGTTACTTGGAAAAGAACTTGAACTTTTCACTTTTTCAAGTAAAGTAGGACAAGGTTTACCATTGTGGTTGCCCAAAGGAGCAGAACTCAGGGAGAAGTTGGAGCAGTATCTTAAAAAAGTACAGAAAGAAGCCGGATATGAACCTGTAATAACACCCCATATTGGTAATGTTGAATTATACAAGACTTCCGGGCATTATCAAAAATACGGATTGGAATCTTTCAGACCAATAAAAACTCCTGTTGAAGGTGAAGAGTTCTTCTTAAAGCCAATGAATTGCCCGCATCATTGTGAAATATATAATTCAAGACCTCACTCCTACAAGGAACTACCAATCAGATATGCTGAATTTGGTACTGTTTACAGATATGAACAAAGTGGAGAACTACATGGGCTTACACGAGTACGAGGTTTTACACAGGACGATGCCCATATTTTTTGTACTCCTGACCAGATAAAACAAGAGTTTAATAATGTAATTGATATAATTGAAAGAATTTTTAAAGCATTAGACTTTGAAGATGTTCTTATTCAGATTTCTTTAAGAGATCCGGATAATCTTGACAAGTACATTGGTAGTGATGAAAATTGGGAGAAATCAGAGAAAGCAATAATTGAAGTCGCTGAAGAACGAGGGTTAAATGCTGTTACTGAGTACGGAGAAGCTGCATTCTATGGTCCTAAAATGGATTTTATTGTTAGAGATGCAATAGGAAGAAAATGGCAGCTCGGAACAATTCAGGTTGATTACAATTTGCCGGAGCGGTTTGATCTGAATTACATAGGTGCAGATAATGAAAAGCACAGACCGGTAATGATACATCGTGCTCCTTTTGGATCGATGGAAAGATTTGTTGCAGTACTTATTGAACACTGTGGTGGAAACTTCCCGTTATGGCTTACTCCCGACCAGGTAATAATCTTGCCAATAAGCGAAAAATTTAACGACTACGGGAAAAATGTTTTAACTTTGCTGGGTGAAAATGGGGTTCGTGGAATTATTGATACACGAAATGAAAAAACTGGCAGGAAAATAAGGGATGCCGAATTAATGAAGATCCCGTACATGTTTATTGTTGGGGAAAGAGAGGAGAGCGAAGGCATCGTATCAGTAAGAAAGCACGGGGAGGGCGATCTAGGACAATTTAGCATCAAAGAAATCTCAGACACTATTAATTCTGAAGTTGAGAGATTAATGAACATAAAGTGATTATTAACTAAAGTAGGAGGACATAACAATAGCACAATTTAGAGGTAAAAGAGGGCCACGCAGACCTTTTGTTAAAAAGGAAGATCCAAACAGGATTAACAAGTACATTATCTCACCTATAGTTAGATTAGTTGGTGAAAATGTTGAAACTGGAATATTCCAATTAAGAGATGCACTTACTTTGGCTGATGAGCAAGGTCTTGACCTTGTAGAGATATCACCTTCAGCGAACCCTCCAGTTTGTAAAATAATGGACTACAAAAAGTTTCTTTATGAGCAAAAAAAGAAACAAAAGGAGATAAAATCAAAATCAGCAAAAGTTGTTGTAAAAGAGATAAGATTAGGTCCTAATACTGACGATCATGACTTTAACTTTAAACTAAAGCATGCTATTAAATTCCTTACTGAAGGAGCAAAAGTTAAAGTTGATGTATTTTTTAAAGGACGTTCTATAATATATAAAGACAAAGGTGAATATATCTTGTTAAGATTCGCACAAGAGCTTGAGGAATATGGGAAAGTAGAAAAACTACCTAAGCTTGAAGGCAAAAGAATGATGATGATTATTGCACCAAAAAAGTAATTTTTTCTAACTATTAAATTAAATCTTAAGTAATGCCAAAAATGAAAACGAAATCCAGTGCTAAGAAAAGGTTCGTCCTTACTGGCTCTGGTAAGATTAAAAGAAAGCATGCTTACAAAAGTCACATTCTGACAAAAAAATCGACAAAACGGAAACGTAATTTAACTTACTTTGCGATTATCGATAAAGCAGATGAAAAGAATATCAGAATGTTGATTCGTAGCTAAACCTATTTGTTTAACGTTTGTCATAGCTCAAAGATCCTGAAAAACGGGACGCTATGATGATAAAAAATTAATTAAAATGCCAAGATCAGTAAACGCCGTTGCTTCAAAAGCACGCAGAAAAAAGATCATGAAAGAGACCAAAGGTCAATTTGGTCGCAGAAAAAATGTTTGGACGGTTGCAAAAAATGCATACGAAAAAGGCCAGGTATATGCCTACCGCGACAGACGAGTTAAAAAACGTAATTTCAGAGCATTATGGATTCAAAGGATTAATGCTGCTGCACGACTTTACGATATGTCGTATTCAGTGTTTATGGGTAAATTACATGCAAAAAACATTGAAATAAGCAGAAAGGTTTTAGCTGATTTAGCTATGAATAACCCGGATGCTTTTAAAGCAATTGTAAAGGCAGTAAAATAATTGCTATAATTGATTTATTTAAAACTCCGATCAGAATATCTGGTCGGAGTTTTTTTATGCATATTGAATTTAATTTTCGGTAGAGTTTGAGTGGAACTGTATTAATCTTAATGTTAAATCTAAATGCTGTGATGGAAGATATGTATTGTTTGTTTCACATAAACTATTCATTTGGAATACTGGAGTAACGGAGTATTGGTAAAACTCCATAAAACATCTTTTTGTTTAACTTGTCCTGAATCTAGTTCTCAACAATATAACACATTGATCCATTTCTCCAATACTCCTATGCTCCATATTATTTGCAATCTAATGAAGCGTTCAATCAATGCAATCTAAGTCCATTTTCTTACATTGTGGATTCTTAATTATATTTACTTATTCCATTCCATATTTTTTCATTCTTCTGTCTAAAGCCTGCCATGTTACGTTTAGCAGGGTTGCAGCTTTTGATTTATTATTGTTAGTGCGTGTTTTCCGTACTTTTCAAAAAGTGCCTTCAGAAGTCCTTATTTTACTGAGGTGATCTTTATAATAGGGTGTCCGGGAATAATATAGGTCGAGACCTTTGTAAGGTAAATAATTTGTAATTATCTATTATACAAAAAGATACACATATTCAATTAAGAATATCATAAAATTCCATATCATTATTATCGACTTTTGGCCTCATCCTTCTTGCTTCTTGAAATTTTATTTTCCTCACAACCCATAGGTTGCTCCTGTAGTAAAATTTCTTGTGCGTCGAATCATTTTACCAAAAGCCTCTTTCAAAGGTCTCGTTCTATTTTTTGATGCCTATTCCATGAAGATCCCGTCAGGGATTGAATGTGGGTAGCAAATGGAATCGTTAATTTATGTGTTCCGTCCCGTATGGGACGGGATGACATCCTTAAACAAAAATGCGCAACCTCCACCAATTGGTGCCTGCCTAATAGTACAACTCAATCTCCTTGGTTATATTCTACTTGTTTGAAAATATATCTTTGATCATAAGGGACTTCAAATTTTACAAGAAATTCAAGGTATTCTTCTATGAATGATTTTCTACGATGATGAATTTCCTGATCTCTTATGTAATCGATAACATAATCTACATGTGACTTACTGTATGAGAATCCCCCAAAACCTTCCTGCCAGGAAAAATGCCCTTTAATAAATCCTTTTTTATTTATCCACTTGGAGGAATCCCCTTTGATATCCTGCATTAAATCAGATAACGATTGGGTAGGTCTCATTCCAAAAAATACGTGGATATGATCAGGCATTCCGTTTATAGCCAAAACTTTATGACCATGATTTTGTACGATACCGGTAATGTATTTATATAATTCATTTTTCCACTCTTTCCTTAATATGCAACTCCGATTTTGAACCGTAAATACAGATTGAATATGGATTTGAGTGTAAGTATTGGCCATAATTAGTTGATTTGATTCTTGTTCAAATTTAGAAAACAAATTGGAATACCGAATTATTTAGAAACTGTAGATTTTTCCCTCAGGGAAATCATATGCGTGGGAAAGGAAATATTCTGCTATATATATCGTCCCATCCGGGACGAAATAATCAATAAAATAATTCTTCTACCCATATTTAGCTCCTAACGGAGCCTAAAATAGAAGTTATTTTCTTGGTTCATTTGGATTTTTAGCTCAGCGTGTCCCAATGCGGAAAACTGGTTACTTATTCCATTCCATATTTTTTCATTCTTCTATCTAAAGCCTGCCATGTTACGTTTAGCAGGGTTGCAGCTTTTGATTTATTATTGTTAGCCCTTGAAAGAGCTCTTTGAATCAGGTTCTTCTCATGGCACTCCAAATCAAAGTTCTCATTATCTGCTGTCTGTGAATCAGTACTAATCTCCTTTTGATACATAGTTTTCGGTGTGTTACTATGTGAGAGTGAAATGTGTTCTGGTAGTATAGTATCACCATCGCACATAATAACAGCACGTTCGATAATATTTTTTAGTTCTCTTATATTACCAGGAAAGTTGTGATCTGAAAGAATTTTTATGATTTCAGGATGAGACGTTCTAATGGTTTTTTCCATTTGAAATACATACTGCTTTAAATAATAATCATAAAGGAGCGGAATGTCTTCTTTCCTGTTACGTAAAGGAGGGATCTCTATTACGAAAACGCTTAGTCGATGGAACAAATCTTTACGAAATTTATTTTCCATTGCAAGTTGTTCCAATTTAGTATTTGAAGCTGCTATTACCCTTACATCCACATCTTTAATACTTCGTGACCCTACTTTACTTACCTGTCGTTCCTCAAGAACCCTAAGTAATTTGGCCTGTTGTCCCATTGGCATATCACTTATTTCATCGAGAAATAAAGTACCACCATCAGCAATCTCAAACCATCCGGCTTTATCCTGATGTGCACCGGTAAATGATCCTTTTTTATGACCAAAAAATTCGCTTTCAAATAAACTTTCCGGTACTGCTGAGCAATTTACGGAATAAAACATGTTTTTATTACGCCTGCTTAACTGATGTATGCCATTAGCCACAAGCTCTTTTCCAGTACCGCTCTCACCAAGTATTAACACTGAAGTATTATCTGCCTTAGCAACTTTTTCCATCATACTGATCAATATCTTCATGGCTGAACTTTTACCTAGAAGTTGATTACCAATACTGATTAACATCCGTTCTGATAATTCATCAACATTTTGTTGAGCAGTCTTAAGTTTTGCATTAAGCTCCAGGTACTTTTGTGTACGTGTTATTGCATTATTAATATCAAAAAGACGGAATGGTTTAGAAAAATAATCCGTTGCACCATTTCTTAAAGCCTGAATCACCGTATCCATATCTCCATGCCCGGATATCATAATTACCTCTATATGTGGATATTTTTCTTTAATCTTTAACAAAACATCCAGACCACTCATCTCTGGTAATTTGATATCCAGAATTACGATATTAACAGTATGCTTCTCCAGCTTTTTAAATGCATCAGATGGCTTACTGGCACTAAAAACATTGAATTGTTTAGTTAATAAAAATTCCTGAATTTCATCCACAACACGTGGTTCATCATCAACAATTAATATATTTATTTTCTTACTCATTTATTCACTAATTGGAAGTTTAATTTTAACTTGTGTAAATCTGCCTTCTACACTATCAATTTCAATTGTACCTTTCATTTCAGAAATTATTCCGTACGAAATTGACAAGCCTAAACCTGTTCCTTTTTCCTCACTCTTGGTTGTAAAAAACGGATTAAAAATCTTAGAGATAATTTTCTTGTTAATACCAATTCCGTTATCAGATACAAGTAATGTTGCCTCAGATGTATTTTTTGTCAGATCAATAGAAATCTTTTTTGCAAAATCATCTGTTATGTCTTGTTTTTCTCTTTCGTCAACCGCATATTTTGCATTTGATAATAAATTTAGTATTACCTGTTCAAAGCGGTAATGGTTTCCTACAGTTTCAAATTTATTATCAGGAATATTGACCACTAAATCTACATTGTGATCAGTAAACTGCTTACTAACCAATGAAAGTGCATTTTTTAATACATCATTGATCGATATTATTTCATTAATTGATTTATCCTGATCACGAGAGAACAGTCTAACATGCTCTATAATCTTTTGTATTCGTTCGATATCATTGAACAGTACATTTACTTTATTTTTAATATACTCGCTATCTATGGGACCGTCCTTGGTATTAATGAGAATATTTTCAAGGCCCATGGATATACCTCCTAATGGTTGGTTTATCTCGTGAGCAAGTCCTGCTGACAATTCTCCGATGGATTCAAGTTTAGACTTTTGCACCAGCAATTGCTGTTGGATATTTACCCTGTTTATTTCCTCTTTTATTCTTTTTTCAAGATCTCTATTTAAGCTGTTCAGATCATGTTCGGCCTTCTTTCGTTTCGTAATGTCAGTAACAAATACAAGACTGGCAGGGTCAGAATCCCAGGATATTGATGTCGCCCTTAATTCAAGCCATTTATTATTTGTAAGCTGAACATGTAGCTCATCTTTTACCCGACCGTTACTATCTTTCAAGCTTTCAAAATAGTCTTTTATTTTATCTGAAAATCTATTTTTAACTAAAGATGAAAATGGAGTACCAATTACCTTGTTAGGTAATAACCCTATAATTTCAATTATCTTAGGATTAACGAGAGCAATAATATTATTTATTACTAAAAGAATACCATCATTTGCATTTTCATAGATTAACCTGTATTTTTCCTCGCTATCGCGTAGAAGATTTTCAGCAATAGTGCGTTCTGCAACTTCCTGTTCCAATTCTTTAGTGCGCTCCCATACATGTTCTTCCAATGAAGCATTTAATTTCATCATCTCGTCATCAACATCCCTTCTATATATGGCTCCCCCCAGATTAAATGCAAGCATTTCAAGTGCGTTAGTTTCTGCATCTGTCCAAATTCTTTTATTTGTGCAATCATCAAACCCAACAAATCCCCACCAAATGTCTTTTACGAAAATTGGTATTGCCAGTATTGACTTAATATCCTGTTCTTTTAATATCGTTTTTATAGGTTCTTGAAAATCATTAGTGAAGCCTGAAACAATTCGCCGGTTACTCATTAGCCTTGTCCATGAATTAAATTCAGCTTCATGCATTGGAATACTTTGAAGATTGTTATTATCTATTTGTGGAATTACGTCTTGCGCAACCCATTCATAAATTTGAGTTCCTAATTGCTTTCCATCTCTTCTTTCCATCTTGAATATGTAAGCTCTTGAAACATTTGCGCTTTCTCCAATTAATTTAAGCACATTATTTACAGTATAATCATTAACCCCAGTATTAAAAAAGGTTGCTGTAGCTTCAGATAATGCCTTTAATATGGTCTCACTCCTGTTACGTTCTTTCTCAGCAATTAATCTCTTTCTAGCTTCTTGTTTAAGACGTTTTTCAAGAAGAATATCATGAGCTTGATCGCGAATAATATTTAAAAGTCCTGCGGTTTCAACGGGCTTTATAAGAAATCCTTTAACACCTACCTCAATTGCATTTAAAAAGAAATGCGAATCACTATATGCTGACATTATAATAATGCGTGTAGACTTATCTTTTTCCCGAATCTTTGCAATCATTTCGAGACCATTCATTACAGGCATCTTAATATCCGTAATGATAAGATCAGGACTATTTTCCATATAACTTTTGTAACCTTCCTCCCCGTCATTCGCAGTAATTAACTTTGATACATGATCAGCTAATATTTCAGTATAGACACTTCGAAGAATTTTATCATCCTCAACTAATAACAACGAAATATCAATCTTCTTCATTAATCTAATTTTACACTATTTATACTTTTTTTCTCCAGCTTGAATCGCAACATTCAAATGATTCTCAAAAGGTACAACCGGACACGACCATCTATCGAAATAAGCGCAATATGGATTATAAGCCTCATTAAAATCTAATATTACATTGCCTGTATCTGGAATAGGAATATCAATGTATCTGCCTCCCCCATAGGAGTAAACCATATTTGTTAAGTCTTTAAATGGCACAAATAAGCTTCCACCATACTCAGGATGATCTTTATATGCCATATTTTGAAAGGCAGTTAATCTGTAACTTGTGTCATTAATTAAGAAATCCAAATATCCATATGTGCGATATTGAGGTGTTCTGGATGTACTTGTTTTCATCCCAAATGCTGGAATTGTGGTATCCACAACAAACTGAGCATTAACTTTATAATTAATATCAGGATCAAAGTAATTTAATTTATGAAATTCCATTCTTTCCTTAGCATTAAAACGTGAAGTAGTTGAATCCAAAATTGCTTCATACTTATCAACACGACTATAATTGATTCTGTCAATATAACTACCTAATTCAATATTAGCTTTTGAAGTTTCAAAATCAGGATGGAAAAAGAACATAACATATAAGGTGGCAACGAATTCATTACTAACGTTTCTAAATCCTTTACTGCTTTTCCACCAATAGTTAGGCTGGAATGTTATGTCTTTTTGAGCAATAACACCTATGTTGTAGTCATTTCCAAATGCTTTTTTAAACATCATTCTACTTCTGCGTGCATGTACACCAACTGAATAGATATCAAAGTTTTTGGGCCAATTATTTTCATCGAATAATATTTTGGTGGCTACTGCAGTATGATAGGTTCTGTCGATAAAAATGGTTGTTGGAATATCAGCAATATATACGGTATCCTCAAAACCAAATTTTCTTACAGCAGTTAGAGTTGCCAAAGCTGTATTTCTATATGGTGCGATAAATGCGTAGTTAACAATGGGAATACCGGTTACTATTAACCTTTCAAAATTATTTTCTTTATAATAATCAATAGCATCCTTAACTACATAGGTAGGTGCAAATCCCTCAAGTACGAGTGTGCCTGATTTAATAGGTTTGTTAATAGCAAGAAAATAAAATATGCCTACTAAAGATAACCGAAAAATAATGGCTAATATTAACAGTATCAGAACCCAGCCTAATAATGTTGGGCGGGTAGCTGTTTTCTTTCTAAAAAGTTGGAATTTCCTATTTGACATTTATCCTTAAAATGAGTAATGAATACAGCTTCAAATATAAATAAATAATATTTAGCTATGATTTTGATATTACAGCATCAAGTGTCTAGAAACCAGGAAAAGAGCGATTATGGATACTAATCCAATTCATGTACAACAAGCCCTGATCTTAGTTTTGGCTCGAACCAGGTTGTTTTTGGTGGCATTATCAATCCACTGTCTGCAATATCAATTAGTTGTGTCATACTCACAGGGTAAAGTGCGAATGCTACTTTCATTTCTCCGCTATCCACTCTTCTTTTAAGTTCTTCAAGGCCTCTTATACCTCCAACAAAATCGATACGTTTAGAACGCCTTAAATCAACGATATCCAACAAAGGGACTAGAACCTGGTTTGTTAGAATTGTTACATCCAGTACTCCAATAGGATCATCATCCTGATATGTTCCCTCTTTTGCTGTAAGTGAATACCATTGTCCTTCTAAATACATTGAAAAATTATGCAGAGTATCTGGTTTATATATTTGAGTGCCTTTATCTTCAATATCAAAAGATTGCTCTAATTTACCAATGAATTCTTCAGCTGAAAGACCATTCAAATCTTTAACAACACGGTTATAGTCGATAATTGTTAACTGATTATCTGGAAAATGAACTGCCAGAAAAAAGTTATATTCTTCTTCTCCGGTGTGGTTAGGATTTTCAAACTTTTTTTCATTACCTACCAAGGCAGCAGCTGCAGTTCTATGGTGACCATCAGCAACATAGGTTGCAGGTAATTCACTAAACAGAGTAATAATTCTTTCAATTATTGAAGTGTTCTTAATTACCCAAAAGTGATGTCCTACCCCATCATCTGCAGTAAAATCAAAATCAGCTTTGTTTGTAGATACATAGTCTTCAACAATGGAATCAATTTCTGCTACAGCAGGATAAGAAAAGAAAACAGGCTCCATATTTGCATTAGTTATTCTTACATGCTTCTTCCTGTCTTCTTCCTTGTCAGGTCGTGTGAGTTCATGTTTTTTAATGACATTATTCATGTAATCATCAACACTTGCACAACCAACAATTCCATATTGAGTTTTTCCAAACATTGTTTGAGCATATATATACAAATACTCTTCATCATCGTGAACCAGCCAGTTTTTTTTCTTAAAGTCTGCCAAGTTTTCTTTTGCTTTGATATATACTTCTTCACTGTATAAACTTACGCCTTCATCAAGATCAATTTCAGGTTTAATAATGTGTAAAAGTGAATAAGGATTGCCTGAAGCCTCAATCCGTGCTTCGGCAGAATTTAATACGTCGTAAGGCCGTGATGCTAAATCTTTTACAATGTTTTGCGGAGGACGATATCCTTTAAAAGCTTTTAGTTTTGCCATTTAATTGAATGTATAATTAATACAACTTAATAGTTAAATATAATTTATAGATTTAATCGTTATCCATTTGGTAATTGTTTGAACCTGGATTTTCGATACTATTGTAACTAATACTTTGTTCGTTTTGGTCTTCAGATTTACTATTATAACGATAATTATTACCATGATTTCCATTACCATTACTGCTCATCGATCGTTGAAGTGACGATATAAGAGCTCCTATCATTTTAGTCATCTCCATTAATTGAATCCTGGATTCCTCTTCATGTGTTTCTGAAATATTGTTTTGTTTATACGAAATAGTTGTATAGACGAGACATTCTCTGATAGCACTTTTAGCCATCTTTAAATAAGTAATGAACTGGGTCTTATTTCTGGTCGATCCCTCAGCAATAAAAAAGGCAATATTTCTGGCTGAAACGTTGTACTGATTCACAAAATCTGAATTATTTTGAGGGAATAACATAGTAACATCCTGCAACCAGTTGATATAATCCAGTGATTTATGATAAACCCGTAAGTCTTCAAATCTAAAAAATGTTCCTGCTTTTTCAATTTTTTCTTTTTGGTCGTTCATAGATATTTAGTTAAATGATATTATACATTATAGTTATTATATAGCAGACATACAGTTATTTACATTAATATGAAATTTATAATAATGTACATTATTATGGTAGTATTATCTACAACATTAATTGTTTAAACTAATTAACTTTGAAAGTAGTGTTACCTTTTTCTAAGAAATTAATTATCTGATGAGCGGCTGCTTTTCCAGCATTTATATTTGCCTCGGCAGTTTGTGCCCCCATTTTCTTCGGAGTAAAGAAACAACGGTCTGAATAATTTTCATTGAGTACATCTTTATTATCAGGAGCTATGTCAGATAAATATTTGAAATTTTTAGCATTCTCAAATATCTTTAGCATATCATCTTCATTAATTACTTCTTTACGAGCTGTATTAACCAATACTGCACCATCTTTCATCTTCGACATCAGATCGTAATTTATTGATTTCACAGTATGCTTGTTAGCTGGGATATGGAGGCTGATATAATCACATCTGCTATACAATTCTTCAACTGTATCAACCACAACTACTCCATCAGCTTCGATGGCTTCCTTTGCAACAAACGGGTCGAAAGCATAAACTTCCATACCAAATCCCTTTGCAATTTTTGCAACAAGTTTACCAACGTTTCCATATGCGTGGATTCCAAGCTTTTTACAGCAAAGTTCAGTGCCTGAGGTACCATTATAGTGATTACGTGCCTGGTAAACCATCATTCCGAGTGCTAATTCTGCAACAGCGTTTGAGTTTTGCCCGGGAGTATTCATTACAACAACGTTGTTTTCAGTTGCTGCTTCAAGGTTTACATTATCAAAGCCTGCTCCTGCCCTAACGACAATCTTCAGGCTTTTTGCTGCATTAATAACTTCTGGAGTGACTAGGTCACTTCTAACAATCATGGCGTCTGCATCACCAACAGCTGCAATAAGTTCTTCTTGTCCGTTATATTTTTCGAAAAAAGAACAATTATAACCGGCATCATTAAATATGCCCTCTATTTCCTTTACTGCTGTTGCTGCAAAGGGTTTATCGGTTGCGACTAATACTTTTGTCATATCAGTAATTTTTATAGTTATTTAGAATTTTTTAGATAAATTTACTAGTTGTACTGAGCTTCAAACTCTTGCATTACAGCGATTAAGGCTTCTACGCTTTCAACAGGTAAAGCATTATATGTTGATGCACGGAAACCACCAACATCCCTATGTCCTTTAATTCCAATCATTCCTTTTGAAGAAGCAAAATCAAAAAATGCTTTTTCTTTATCCTCATTACCTTCGGACATTACAAAACAAATATTCATTAAAGAGCGATCTTCTTCGGCTACAACAGTAGCTTTAAACAAACTGTTTCTATCAATTTCATTATAAAGCATTCCGGCTTTTTTAACATTTACCTTATGCATTGCCTCAACACCACCATTATCTTTTAACCATTTCAAAGTTTGTAAAGCAGCAAAAATAGGTAGTACAGGTGGGGTATTGAACATACTTTCTTTATCAATATGGGTTTGGTAATTCAGCATTGTAGGAACGTGATGTACTACTTTGCCTAATATATCGTTACGAATAATTACAAAAGTTACACCAGCTGGTGCCAAATTTTTTTGTGCTCCTCCATAGATGATAGCATATTTGCTTATATCTAATGGGCGACTAAAAATATCTGATGACATATCAGCTACCAATGGCACAGGAGAATCAATATCATATTTGATCTCAGTTCCATAAATTGTATTATTTGTTGTTATATGAAAATAATCAGCATCTGTTGGAATTGTATAACCTTTAGGTATATATGAGAAGTTCTTGTCTTCAGAAGATGCAACAACATCAACCTCACCAAACATCTTAGCTTCTTTAATTGCTTTTTTCGACCACGCTCCAGTGTTCAGATAAGCAGCTTTGCTTACAAATAGGTTAAAAGGTACCATTGCAAATTGAGTACTTGCACCACCACCTAAAAACAATACGGAGTAATTATCAGGGATGTTTAATAATTCCTTGAATAATGCAGTAGCTTCATCCACTACAGCAATAAATTCCTTGCTGCGGTGACTAACTTCCATAACTGATAATCCTGTATTCGCAAAGTTAATAATAGCCTCAGCAGTATTCTTAATAGTATATTGAGGCAGAATTGAGGGCCCGGCGTAAAAATTATGTTTTTTCATTGTATTAAAATTTTGGTTTAAACGAATGGCAAATATAGTACTTATTGTATTTTTAATATGCAAAATTTAACTTAGAATCGTTCTATCTTTGGGCATATTGCTAGTAAAATTCCTTATCAGAATTCAATAAGTTAATTTTAAGAGAAGAATAGAAATTTCAGCGTGGTTGAACGCTTATGGTGCAAGGGTAGAATGTATATTAATCGGTGCAACGATTACGTATTACATGAAATAATTTTAGCAGTACGTTTTCAATGCAGTTTTAATGTAATTCAAACTGCATTGAATAATTACCACCCGCAATTTCATTCACTATAGTATCAATAGTTTTATATGAAAGTGCCTTTTGAATCTTATCTTTAACTAATTCGTATTCATGATGTATGGGGCATGGATTTTTGTCGTTGCAGGTATGTAGTCCAAGTCCGCATTTACATAAAAAATCAAGACCTTCGAGTTTTTCTACTATGTTTAGGATTGTAAAATTAAGTGTTTCTTTTTTCACAAAGAAGCCGCCCCCCGGGCCTTTTAACGAAACAATCAGATTCTTCTTGACAAGGTTTTGAAGTATTTTTCCCAAGAAGGCCTCCGGGAAACCAAGTTTACCTGCAATATCAGCAACACCCAATAACTTATCAGGTGTAGATCTTAAGGCAATGAGTATTATTGCCCTAATCGAATACTCTGTTGCTTTCGAGAACATATTAACGGCTATCCATCAATGGCTTTTCTTCCTGCTTCGGTAATCATATCAGGTGTCCATTCAGGCTCCCATGTTAGCTCAACATCAACATCCATTCCAGGATAATTTGCTTGTACAACCACTTCGATATTTTGCATGATAGTATCTCCAAGCGGACATCCTCTTGTTGACAAGGTTGTTACTATATGAATACGCTTACGTTCTCCCTGATAATGTATTTCATAAATTAAACCAAGGTCAACTATGTTTACAGCTACTTCAGGATCCATCACAGTTTTTAATAATTCGAATATCTTCGTTTCTTCCGTATTTAGATTATCAATATTCATTATGCTAAAATTTAGGTTCTATTATTGTTTTATCTCTTTGTGAAATATGATTTTAAAAACGTTGTAATTATAAAGTATCGCTGTAATAATTAACAATATAGCTCCTATTTTAATTACTATAACTATATTTATAAGTATTCCAGTTATTAACGCAATTATACCGGCAACAAACGTATAAAAATGATAATGGGCTATTTTATCTGAGTATAATTCCATCGGCAATGGTACCTTTGATTTTCCAACTTTCGAATGATATTTTTTAAGCCAAATAATAAATGGTAAGGTTTTATAGGTTTGACCCAGTACTAATGATGACAAAAAACCAAGTACAATTAATACTCCATATGAGATTTCTATTCTGGTTTGAAAAGATGCTGTAAAATCCGGACCTATAACAGCGATTATCCCGAGTAAAATACTTATTGCAAGCATTATAAAGGCAGTGGCGGACATCTTTAATCCAACATCTAATTTCTTTCTGATCCGCTTACTGAAAGCAATATAATTAAACCGAAGGAAAGCCGCAATACCAGCAATAATCAATAAACCCGACAATGTGTAATACCATATTTCAGGAATTAGATAATATCCAATTGATAACAGCAAGAGTCCGGCATTAATAAGATAGAAAGCATAATTGAGTAACTTTCTGGGTAAACCATGTACAATTAGGAACATAGGCATTAACTTACTGGCTACGCCAACTACAAGTAATAAAAACCATCCAATAAAACCGATATGGGCATGCATTTTAAGTAATTGCAGATGAGAAACAGAAATAAATTGAAATGCAAAATTGAGCACTATCGTGATACCCAGTATAACTGTAAGTAGCAGCCAAAATATTGAAGTAATTATAAATGTGTTCTCAATAGTCTTTCTTTCTGTTTTAGCGGCCGTTGAAAGTATATTTACAGTAAACAGTAAAATTGCAACTACAATCATATATCCGCCTGCTTCCAGACCTATACTTCTACTAAAGGTGAATGTCCAGAAAGATACAGACAAAGTGATCAAACCAGCTCCAAATAAGATAAAGGTAATTATTGCAAGCTTCTCGTTAAATAACCTAACCTCCATTACAACAGGTATTAGCTGATATAATGCCCCAAATATTATCATTGTGATCCACCCTAAAACCAGTAAATGTGTTAGTGTGAATAATTTCGGACTAAGGTAATGCCGTGTCAGGTCTTCCCCAATAAAATATAGTAGTATGCATGAAACTAAAAATGCTAAAGCTCCGAAGGCATAATGCGGCAATACTACCCATGGTGAGGGTGCGTTTTTTGTACTTAATCCAGCTTGCATTATTTATAAATTATCAATTTAATATTATTCTCTTCAATATCTTTATGAACGTAATTATAACCACGGTCGTTTAATTCAGGCAACAAGTACTGAGGTAGCCTCTTATGGTGAACATATAATGCTACTGAATCTGTCAATGTCTCTAATTCCTCAAGTATTGTTACCATTGGTAAAGGCATCTCAAGGTCTCTAACATCAATTTCCTTCATTTTACCTGCATACATTTCCTCAACCTCTTCAAATGTTTGTTGTTTTTTAGTAATGGGAAAAGTTTTATTTTCAGTTACCTTATCAGGCTCAGACTTTTTCAAGTACGCATAAACAACACCTTCTTCAGGTCTTTCAACTTCATATTCATATCCTTTATTTTTAATAATATTCAATAAAGGAATTGGCTCAAATGAATTTATAATAAGTAAGGTTTGATTATCATTCATAACCTTTAACTTACCCATTATAGTTTCAAAAGGGTCTACCCCACCCTTTAGAATTGGACGTACATCTAATTCTACTATTTCTGTTCTTTCCATTTTATTATCATTAATGTGTTGTGATATTTTTGTGTTGGCTGTAACAAGTATATAATTTTCATTAATTTGTTTGCAAAATTAAAGATTATTTTAATAAAGGACAAAGATGTCCGTTATAATTTTATCATCAAATAATTAGCAGCTTTAATCAGGATTTACTTCCTTGTTATCAGGGAATTATATTTTTCATCATCATTAATTATCTCAAGGGCTTTGATAATTTCATGATCAAGTGGAGCAATTACTTCAAAATAATCACCCGGTTCAAACAAGTTACGTGCTATAAGTGCCACAAGCTGAAGTTTGATAAACTCAACGTTGGGTGAAATTTCTTCATCTGTGAATTCAATATCTTCAGATCTAGCTTTATTAAGGAAATTAGTAAATTCATCATCGCTAATTTGAATTCCTTCAAGAAAATCATCCAGATTCTTATATTCTACCAAGAGTGTACTTCGATTATTATCCAGATATTCATTCACATAGCCGTTTACAACGCCTTTTCTTATTAAGGAAGAGTAAAGATTGTTATACCTTGCAGTATCCATAGGAATAAAAATATCTGACATAACACCTCCCCCACCATACACTGTTCTTCCGGCCTTAGTTTTATACTTTAGTGAATCAGGAAAATGAATGCTGTCGGCATGTAAAGTTTCACCTTGGTCCATTCTATTCATGAAATCCTTGTAATATTCATCAACACCATCATCATAAGGTTTCTGTATACATCTGCCTGAGGGTGTATAATATCGTGCTACTGTTAATCTTACAACAGAACCATCAGGTAACTGAAATGGTCGCTGAACCAGTCCTTTACCAAACGATCTGCGTCCAATTAAGACTCCCCGATCCCAATCCTGAACTGCACCGGCAACAATTTCACTGGCAGAAGCAGAACCTTCATTTATCAGTACAACAAGCTTTCCTTCCTCAAACTCTCCCATTCTTGTCGCATTTAATTCTTGTCGCTCCTGATGTGTTCCTTGTGTATAAACAATTAATTTATTCTCAGGTAGAAACTCATCGGCGATACTCATTGCTGTTCCTAAATAACCACCTGAGTTACTTCTAAGATCAAAAACAAGGTTCTTCATTCCTTGTGCTTTCAGTAAACTTATAGATTCATTAAATTCATCTAAAGATTGTTTGGCAAATCTGTTTAGTTTTATGTAACCGGTATTTTTGTCAAGCATAAAAGCTGCATCAAGACTGTTTATTGGTATCTTATCTCGAATGATCTCATATTCAATTAATCCTTTATTGCCTTTTCTGTGAATACCAACAACTACATGTGTGCCTTTTTTACCACGTAAATGATCCATTACCCAGTTATTGGTAATATCCTCTCCAAAAGCATCTTTGCCGTCAACAGTAACTATTTTATCTCCAGCCATAATACCAACCTTATCGGATGGCCCGCCTGGAATAGGCGCAACTACAAGTATAGTATCCTTAAAAAGTTGGAAAGTTAGTCCAACCCCCTCAAAACTGCCTTCAAGTGTTTCATTCGACTTCTCTACATCCTTTTTTGGGATATAAGCAGAATGTGGATCTAGTTCTCTTAATGTTTGAATAATTGCCGTTTCAGTTAATGCCGGCATATCAAGTGTATCTACATAGAAGTTGTTAATTAAATATAATAATGTTGAGTATTTTTTTACTGTTTTGTCTCCATCAATATTTAAAGATTGAGACTGACCATATCCAATTAATGTATTTAGGAGTAAAAAGATGATGGTCAGTATACCTAGGTTTTTTTTCATAATAATCGAAAATTTAATTAAGCCCCAAAAATATACAAAAACAATCACAATGAATATGTTGTACATATGGACATATTGCGTATCCATTAATAACGAAGTAATTTATGTAGAATTATACCCGTTTGGAGATTTTAACAATTTATAACACGTATCTACAACTATTAATGCTTAATTCATGTCTAATATGAGTCATCATAGACCAAAAGTGTATTTTTGGCGTTTTTTATTTATATAAATCAGAACAAAACATTTGTGGGATTTTTCAAGAACAGTATTAAGTTCATATTTATTTCGATATACTTTTTAATAATCAGCAAAAGTAATGCTCAGGAATTATTGGGAGTTACACTTGGTAATTATAGTGGTACAGCAGGACTTATAATCAATCCAGCAGGAATGACCACAAACAAGGTTTATTTAGACATTAATCTTGTTACCGCCGATTTTTTTGTCAGAAATAATTTTGCATATCTTCCAAAAGAAGATTTTACAATTTGGGATGCATTCAAAAAAGACTTCGTTTACCCGACATACGGAGATGACAACAGGAACATTCTTTATTATAAGAATCAGAAATTAAAGCACACAACTATAAATGCTAGAGTACTTGGGCCTTCTGTGATGCTACAAGTTGGAGATCATGCTTTTGCGATTACTACCGGGATGCGCTATTTTACCTCAGTAACACGTATTCCATGGGAAATAGCTGAGTTTGGCTATAATGGTCTGGAATATGCTCCGCTTCAGAACATTGAGTTCGACGACAACAACTTCGATATTAACACCAGTGCATGGTTAGAAGCAGGACTTAGTTATTCATATATTGTGCATAGTTCCTTTGACAAACAGATCACAGCTGGTATTTCAATTAAAAAACTATGGGGTTATGGTGGTGCATCTTTAAAAGTGAGCAATATTAACTATGTTGTAGTTGATGATACGACTATTAATATAAAGAACCTCAATATTGAAACTTCATTTGCACTTCCTGTTGACTATAACAACGGTGATTTTAATGGTTCAAATCCAACTTTTAAAGGAAGTGGAGTTGGAATAGATATTGGGGCAGTCTTTATTAAAAAGAAACGTATAAGTAATAATCGTTGGAGAGGTAAAAAACTTTGCTCACAAACTTATGTGGATTATAAATATCGTATCGGTGTATCAATTTTAGATATAGGCAGGGTTAAATATACAAACAATGCTCAAGTACATAGCTTTGTTGACGTTTCTAAATACTGGTCGAGTCTTGACACGATTGGTTTTACAAACATAAATACCTTAATGCGGCAGGCTAGTAATACGTTGCTTGGAGATCCAAATGCTTCATTAGTCAGTAATACAGTTAAGATAGGATTACCTACAGCGTTAAGTATACAGGCCGACATTAATTTAAACAATAACCTTTATATAGGTGCTATGTGGATACATCCTCTTCGTATTAACAGGAGTTCATTACGTCGTCCAGCTCAGTTAGCAATTGTTCCAAGGTTCGAAACTAAATATTTTGAAATGAGCTTGCCACTATCATTATTCGAATATCGTTATCCACGAGTTGGGCTTGCTTTACGTTTTAATTTTTTAACTATAGGAACTGAGAGACTTGGCACTTATATGGGCATGGCCGATATGAATGGAATAGATGTTTATGCATCTATAAAGATTGGAATAAACAAAGGATCTTGTAAGAAGAATATTGGTGATGCATGCTCAAATCAAAATTTTGGTAATCAACTCTTTAAACGTAAAAAAAGAAAATAGTAGTTATTACTTGATTCTTCTTTATGAAACTCTGTGGCTCTCTGTGTAACATCCATTTGGTCAAATGGCACGGAATGTACTATAACTTCATGTTTCTTCATTCAGTGTTCAATATTTATAAGGATAATAAATGCATGCAAAAAAGCTATTCCGCAAAGTAACAAAGAGAATGCACAAAGTTACCTGAGAAAACTACTAATGGTTTTCAGATAAATAATTTATGAGATTATTTCTTTAGAATCTTCACATCAAGTGCATCTCTTAATGCATTGCCGAGAGTCATAAATGCCAGCACTAATAATATAATAGCAACTCCGGGTATAATAGCAAGATATGCTGAATCGAGAATAATATAGCTATAATACTCCTTTATCATCCCTCCCCACGATGGCATAGGAGGCTGAACACCAATACCCAAAAAGCTTAATCCAGCCTCAATAAGAATTGCACCAGCAAAATTAGCAGCTGATATAACAATTACGGGGCTTAGTATATTGGGAATTATATGTCTGGTAATAATTCTGAAGTTTGAGTAACCTAGGGCAAAACCGGCTTCAACAAATTCTTTTTCGCGCATGCTTAATATTTGCCCACGTACAACACGTGCAATCTCAACCCACATAGTTAATCCTACAGCAACAAATATTTGCCAAAACCCACGTCCCAAAGCAAATGTTATCGCAATTACAAGCAACAAAGTTGGTATTGACCAAACGACATTTATAAACCACATTATTATATCATCAGTGCGTCCTTTAAAAAACCCTGCCATAGAGCCCAATAAAATACCTACTACCAGTGAAATAGCTACAGCAATAAAACCTACCGATAAGCTAACCCTTGCTCCAATAATAAGTCTGCTTAACAAATCTCTTCCAAACTGATCGGTACCAAGCAGATATCTCCGTTTTATAATATTATTATTTGAAATGGTTTCCTGAATTTCATCAATTGAAAGGTTTTCAATCTTTCCATTCATATTTATAAAAGAAACCATGTTGTTGATAAAAGCAAGAGTGTCCTCCACTGCAAATACGACATTGGCAATATTTATTGATTCATGTAAAATTGGATCATCCGGATCAAATACAGTAATATCAATATGATCATCTTCAAAATCATAATCAGATATTGGTATTAAGCTATAATTGCTGGGGGCTCCAAATATCATTTTCTTTAAGAATGATGTATGGATAAAGGGCTGATTGTTACGTATCTTCAAAAAATTCGCTATGAATCCGGGTTTCTGTGTGCTAATTTCCAGTATCTGGGTATTACACATAGGTGTAGAATCAGGTGTAATAAGATAGCCGGAAATAGCAATAATTATCGCTAATACAATTACACTAAGCGAGACCATCCCAAATACGTTTTGTCTAAATCTATTCCAAGCAAGTGCTGAAAGTGAAGATCCACCTATGTATATTTTCTTTGAAAAGAGCATTAAACAGATTACGGAGCTTTATTTGTGTCTTAAATTTTATGGATCTTAAACTTGTTTTCTATCAAAATACTAAATAATAATGCAATAGTTTATTTGCATAAAAATTCTAAAAATATTTGAACAAAGATAACAAACAATAAAAATAAAAATATACTATATTTGCATCCTCAAAAATGGTGGGTGTAGCTCAGTTGGTTAGAGTACTAGATTGTGGTTCTAGGTGTCGCCGGTTCAAATCCGGTCATCCACCCAAAAAAAAATAAGGATGTTGATGACCTCAGCATCCTTTTTTTATTAATGGATAATGGTTTACCTTCGTAATGAAATTAATAATTATCCTCATAATACTCTTTCACCCTATGATAATTGTACTAATGGTTAGTATGTCAGGAAAAACTGAATTGTATTGCTTATTTAATAATCAATTTCTCTCTGAATTTCATTTCGTTTGATGAAATCTCAATAATATAAATACCCTGTTGAAGGTTTGAAACATCTATTTCGTAAGTCGATGTTTTTTCATTTAAAACAGTTTGTCCGAGTTGGTTATATATTAATATCTCCTTTACCATAGTTCCATTCTTATTTGATATAAATAACTTGTCATTAACAGGATTTGGGTGTATTAAATATTCAGGAACGCTAACTATATCCGAAACACCAATTAGCTGACATGCAGATTCAATTTCTACCTGGCTATTACAACCAGACGCGTTACCTTCAATTAGAATAGTTGCACCCGGACTTGCTAAATAATCACAAACACTTTGCACTTCGCATGTAGATAAAGAGATATTTTCAAAAAGAGTTAATCCGGTAATTGAGGCGGCATCAATATTATCCAAGCCCTCTAAACTTGTCAACGAAATGTTATAGTCAATATAAATGACTCCACCTATGGAAGTCACATTGCTCAAAGCCGCTAAACTTGATAGTACATTATTGTCGTCGATATTAATCTCTCCACCAACATACGTTACATTGTCCAAACCAGTTAAACTTGTTAGTGAAGCACTGTTTCCTACCCCAAGATTATATCCAATGGAAGTCAGATTGTTAAGTCCGTCCAGGCTTACAAGCGAATAATTGAAATCAAATACAAGGCTTTGAGCAATAATGGTAACGTTACTCAATCCACTTAAACTTGTCAATATTGGGTTATTAACAATCTCAAGGTGTCCATCAAGAGCCGTCAAAACAGATAACCCGTCTAAATTAGTGATGTCATCGCCGCTAACCATTACGTCTCCCTCTATTTCAGTGCAGTTGGGAAAATTAATCTGGAAATTATCGATCTGTTCTTGAGTACTAAAGGTAATTCCCTCAGGCAGACATGTTTGTGAAAACGCTGTGGCTTGACATAATATTAAAATAATAAGTACTTTGTTTCTCATGATTTCATCTTTTTAGGTTGACCTTTGGGCCTTCTTATTTTTGAATACAAAATTTTTCTGAACTATATCCTTTTTCGGATGCAACAACAAAGAGATAATTTCCATTGTTTAATTCCGGCATGTTATAATGAAATGAATGATTACCGGCACTAAGGTTGCCACTAAACAAGTTTCTAATTTCCCGCCCTTGCATATCATATATTTTTATTGTTGTGTACTCATTTATTGAAGTTTCAAAACTCACATTAAAATTTCCATTGTTAACGTTAGGATATAACTTGAAGTTTGTTGTTATTCCCAGTTGATCGTTAATTCCCAAAAGATAAGTATCAAAATTCAAAGCATCTACAATTAGTACAGAGTTACCAAGTGGGGGGAGATCAGATACATTATCGACTAGCCCTCTAAATGCTGCAATATTAATGTATGCACTATCTGGAATTTCCACAGGGTCGAGGTACATAAAATTTGGCGAAGTTGTGAGATATCCAACTGAAAAGGGAGTGTATGTTGTAGCAATTCCCATATTCTTCAAACCAAAGGCAATTAGGTCTCCCCACTCACCTGCATAACCTGTTTTTGTTATGTAAACAATTATTTGTGCTGAATCGCCATTTAAAGGATCGTACTTATAGAAGCCCTTTAAATTATCATAACGAACTGCAATTGGAAATGCTGGCCCGAGTCCCCCTTCGTTATTAGGGCGAATAGTTGAAACATCTCCATCCGTTGTATCAGTAGCGGTAATCTTATTTTCTATGCGTACAGCATATGTACCAAGATAACTATCAGATGTTTGTGTTACAGGGTAGAAGCCCGGGTGATTACTACCTTTGTCTTTCCACCCATCGGGTGCAGCGTTGGCACCATTGTTCCAGTTTTCGAAACTGTAATTTGGAATTTGAGCAACTGTACTAATTGCCATTGCAATTAAAATTGTTGAAATATTTAGTAGCTTTTTCATATTAATTTTGTCAGTGATTAATGTGCTGACTCCGCACCTTTTTTTTGTTAATATAGTAGTTGTTCTCTGACTGCATATTATGTATGTTTAAGCTTAGTGCTAATTTCATAATATTTTCTTTTCAGGTTACATCTTTGGCAGTCATTATTTATAAACTACGTTAGCAATTATTGTATCAGTAATTATTCATCATATTTACTCAGTAGTAATATTTGATCAGCTGGAATATCAATTAATTCAATTTCTGTAATTTGAGGATTATTAATTTTAAATGCATTAATAATACTGAAACCAATAGCATAACCACTGGCATATGGAATCTCTTTTGTCCCTCTCATCACTAAATCACTCATTTCAGAATTTCGCTTGTTCAATTCAGGACCTAATAGTTTCCAAACTCTTTTCTCTTCATCTTTAGTCAACATATTGAACCATGGAATAGTGACATCAGGAAACAAACTCCTGGCAAATGAATCTGCTTTTCCTTCCAGTATAAGGTACTCTAAAGGAGTAAGTTTTGAGGTAACAAAATTCCTTGATATCCAGACACTATGATGATATTCATGGGCCAACACATAGGGAATTAGTTGTTGCCAATTATCAAAAGTAGGATCTATTGATACTATAATTTTCCCTTGCCCAACGGTTACAGCTTGCATTCCCATTCCAAATTTCTTAAAAAATTCCCTATATTCAGGATTTGTCGGAATGAATAGAATTTTAGTGTCAGACCCTGGTAATGCTTTCGTTATTATCTGGAAAGTAGAGTCTACATAATGTTCGAAGTTTTCATTCTTTAGTAATTCTAGTTCCTCCTCCAGCTTTTTATTGGGTACTATTTCTTTTTTTATAGTCTCCAGCAGAAAAGGGAATTCAGCGTCTCGATTAAACTCGATCTCAATTTGACGATATACATTTTTCTGATAGTTGTATTTTTTTGTAATATAATTATCAAAAATTTTGAAGGCGGTGAGTATTTCAATTTGTTGATTGTTGATTACTAACTTTGATCTCTCAAACTCATAATGATTGCTTATACAAGAAGTAGATGCAAGTAAGATAAATATATACCTAATTAATCTAATCATGTTCTTTATTATCAAAGCTACGTGTTAGATAGGTAACTTTATGCGCTATAAAAGTTAGAAAATACTCCCTTACCGAACTGTGTTAACATTTGATACTTAATGTACTAGTTGCCAATTTTTCAAAGATAATAATATAATCTCCCGGTGTCAAGGGATATACAAATAAAGTATTAACCATATAGCTGAACTTAGAAATCATTAAAGTTCTATACTTAACCACAAAAGATCAAAAAGGGAATAGACTTATACACAAATCTTAAAATAAGCCACATTTTTGGTAATCCATAAATATTGTACATAATGTTATTTTCGTATTATTTGCTATTCGTCACAATCTGCAGCAAATATTTTGAAATCGAAAAACTCAAATCCAGGTTACTAATTGTTCCGCTAGTCTTCAAATTTATTGGAAATAATTTTAGCCGTTATTTTAATTAATTTTGCAACGGATTTAACAGACTGTTCCATCGTCCGCTTTTGGCGGGAGGAAAGTCGGGACAGCACAGGGCGCCTTACTTCCTAGCAGGAAGGATCCGACATAGTCGGATACAGCGAGTGCCACAGAAAATAACTACCTTACTTAGGTAAGGAAAAGGTGAAAATGTGAGGTAAGAGCTCACGCGGTACGGTGGCGACATCGTATTGGGGTAAACCTTAGGGGCTGCAAGATCAAATAAACCGGCGTTTCCCGATTTATCGGGATAAGGGTTGCCCGCCCTGAAGCCGGAGGGTAGATTGCTAAAGCTGCACGGTGACATGTAGCGTAGATAAATGATGGAAGTTTCCGCCTTTGGCGGAGAAACAGAATCCCGCTTATAGGTCTGTTAAATCCTTTTTTTTGAAGTACCAAATAACACGAAATTCAATTGTCTGCTTTTTTAAATATATACAACAACTGTTAATGGATCATCAGCTTATTATTAAATACTTCCCTGAGCTAACGGTTGTTCAAATACAACAATATGAAGAACTGAAGAAGTTGTATGATCATTGGAATCAGCAAATAAATGTTATTTCCCGAAAGGATATGGACAACTTCTATCTTCATCATGTAATACATTCATTATCCATAGCTAAGGTTGTTAAATTTAAGGATTACACCGAAATAATGGATGCTGGCACAGGTGGTGGATTTCCGGGAATACCACTGGCAATAATGTTTCCGGAAGTAAAATTTTATTTAGTTGATTCAATTGGTAAAAAGATCAAAGTTGTTAAAGAAGTTGTACAGAGTTTGGACCTTAAAAATGTAAGAGCTGAACAACTTCGTATAGAACAGGTTAATGAAACTTTCGATTTTATTATAAGCCGTGCAGTTACATCGCTCCCTGATTTTATGAGATGGATATCATATAAATTTCATAATAAATCATTTAATACCGTAAAAAACGGGATTCTATACATTAAGGGTGGAGATATTAAATCTGAACTGGATGAAATTAAAAAGTTCAAAAAGAAAGTCTATAATATCCCTGATTACTTTGAAGAGGAGTTTTTTGACACTAAAAAGGTTGTGCATATTTATCGGAAATAGTTCAAAATCAGATTTTATGCTGTATAGAGCATAGATTTTAGATCATTTTATGTTTGTTAAGATTTGTTAAAACTTACCCATTTCCTTTGTATTTTTTCTTGGAATTGAATTATTTTGCATGCCAGTTTTTAGTCACATTTTAGTTAATAGTTATTATGGATATATTTGTTGAAAGACTTGTAAAAACCTATGGCTTACAAAGGGCCGTAGATGATATTTCGTTTAAAGTTAATACCGGAGAAGTGCTTGGTTTTCTGGGGCCAAACGGTGCAGGAAAAACAACAACTATGAAGGCTATAACCACCTTCCTGATTCCGGATAGCGGCACCATTCATTTGGGGAATTATTCAGTAGATAAAAATCCTGAAAAGGTAAAGCAGAGCATTGGGTATCTTCCTGAAGACAATCCGTTGTATGAAGATATGCCGGTACTTGATTATTTAAAATTTGTTGGCGATCTTCAGGGCATTCCTGGTGATAATATTTATTCCAGTATTTCTTCAGTAATTGATACCTGTGGCCTTGAGGCTGAGAAGCACAAAAAAATCAGTGAGCTTTCCAAAGGTTACAAGCAAAGAGTAGGACTTGCGCAAGCCCTGATTCATAATCCGGAAGTACTAATACTTGATGAGCCTACAACAGGACTTGATCCTAACCAAATTGTGGAAATCAGGGACCTGATTAGAAAGATAGGAAGAGAAAAAACAGTTATCCTAAGCTCACATATCCTTGCGGAAGTTGAAGCTACCTGCGATAGAATTATGATTATCAATAAAGGAAAGATTGTTGCTGATGGCACAACTAACGAGCTTCGAAAACAGGCACAGGGAAACGATATTGTTAAGGTAAGAATTGAGGGTAGCGATGTTAACAACATTTACGACGCTATTAAAATACTTGATACTGTTAATATGGTTGACATACTTGATGCTGAAAAGCAAAGATTTTTAATCGATAGTGAGGCAGGATCAGGCATTGCTACAAAAGTGTTTAACCTTTGTGTTAAGAATAAATGGGTGCTTACCGAGCTGATACCTGTGGAAACAAAGCTTGAAGATATATTTAAAGAATTAACAACAGAATAATTGATCATCCGAATAAAAATTTGAAGTATGAATAAAATTTGGATTATTACAAAACGCGAACTGCAATCTTATTTTGATTCGCTAATGGCCTATATTCTTCTGATCCTATTTCTTGGATTTAGCGGATTCTTTACCTGGATCTACGGAAGTGATATATTTTTTATCAAACAGGCCACGTTATTGCCATTCTTTAGTATCGCATATTGGACGTTATTTTTCTTTATTCCCGCGCTTACAATGCGATTATTATCTGAAGAAAACAGAATGGGTACGATTGAATTGCTGTTGACAAAACCCATTTCGAACTGGCAGGTTCTGATGGCAAAATTCTCAGCATCATTGATATTAATAATTATTGCATTATTGCTAACAAGTCCTTACATAAAAACCGTTTCCTCATTAGGAAATCTGGATCTTGGACAGGTATTTTCAGGTTATCTTGCCCTGATACTATTTAGCGGAATGATGATTGGTATCGGAATTTTTACAAGTAGCATTGGAAGTAATCAGATAGTTAGCTATTTACTTGCATTGTTTATTGGAATTTTCTTTCAAATAATTTTTCAGATGCTTGGCCAGAACTTTGTTGGATTTACAGGCCATATTCTTGATTACCTCAGCACATTTTCACATTTCGAATCAATGACCAGAGGGGTAATTGACTCAAGAGATGTTTTGTTTTTTGTGGGAATCTCATTTCTTTCTTTAGTATTCTCTGAAATAATGTTAATAAAGAAAAGGTATTAATCTGTTAAAAAGTCAAAGATGAATAAGAAGTCATATATAAAGAGTGCAATCTTAATTGTTGTAGCATTTGTAGTAATGGTGATTATTTCTGAAAGATACTACTTCAGGTTTGATCTTACCGAAGGTGGTCAGTATTCAATGAGTGATGCCACCATAGATATCATGAAAAGTATTGACAAACCAATAATGGTAACTGCTTATTTTACAAAGGATCTGGCTCCTGATCTTGATAAAGTAAAACGCAGTTTCAAGGAATTGCTGGTTGAGTATTCAAATCTTAGTAATGGCAATATCATATATAAGTTTGTCAATCCCAACGAGAACGACGAAAACCAGTCAGAGGCAATTGCAGCCGGAATCCAACCCGTTCTATTTAAGGCTCGTGACAAGGATGAAGTTAAGCAGCAAAAGGTATTCATGGGTGCAAAAATTACAATGGACGACAGAAAGGAAGTTATTCCATTTGTAAATCCTCAGGGAAGTATTGAATATACTCTTACCACGGCTATCAAAAAATTAATTATTGAAAATAAACCAAAAGTTGGATTTGTTCAGGGGCAAGGTGAACCTCCTTTAGCTGCATATCAGCAGGTTATGGCTGACCTTAATGTATTGTATGATGTAAGTGAAGTTTATTTATCTGATACTGTTGCAAATATTGATGATTATCAAACACTTGTAATTTCAGGACCTGTGTCACAATTTGATAAAGAAGCACTTGAGGTTATCGATTATTATATGAATACCGGCGGAAATCTTTTTGTGGCTCTGAACAGGGTAAAAGGCAACACACAAACATTACAGGGCGAAGAAAATATTACAGGTCTTGATACATGGCTTGCAAACCGCGGGCTATCAGTAGATAATAAGTTTGTTGTTGATGCAAAATGTGGTACTGTTAATGTATCACAGGCACAAGGTAGGTTTAATATGACGACTCAGGTCAGATTTCCTTTTTTACCAGCTGTAAGCAATTTTTCTGACTTACCAATAACAAAAGGATTGGAACAGGTATTAATAGGTTTTCCAAGTCCTATAAGGTATACCGGTGATTCTTCTTCAACTTTTACGCCACTTGCTTATTCTTCAGAAAGTTCCGGATTGCTTTCTTTGCCTGTAGTTCTTGATGTTCAAAAAAATTGGAGCTCTGTTGATTTCCAGGATGGCGAGCAAATTTTAGCTGCACTACTCGAGTCAAATAACACAGGCAAGAAATCTAAGATAATTTTAATTACAGCAGGGGATTTTGCTGTAAATGGTGCAGGCAATCGGCCTCGGCAACTGCAACCTGATAATGTTAGTTTGATGGTAAATTCCATTGAATGGTTATCGGATGAAACAGGATTAATGGATCTTAGAACAAAAGAAATAACCTCTCGACCAATTGATCAAATAAGTGAATCCAAAAAGATACTCCTAAAATGGTTGAACTTCCTTCTACCAATGGTTCTGGTAATTATTTATGGAATTATCAGAATTCAAATGCGTCGGAACCAGAGAATGAAAAGAATGAATGAGGGTTGGGTTAAGTAACGATTGGATTGTTTGTATTTTTGTCAATTCTTAGTTTGAGTTCTCTAACATTTTTAAATGTAATTTTGAAGCTATAAATCAGATTATGAGAATTGACATTATTACGATATTTCCTGAAATGTTTGAAGGACCTTTTGATCATTCAATTGTAAAACGGGCAAAGGATAAAGAACTAGTTGAGATCCATATACATCAGCTACGTAATTATTCAACCGACAAACATCATAAAGTTGATGACTACGCATATTCGGGTGGTGCCGGAATGGTAATGATGATCGAGCCAATTGTAGCCTGTATTGAAGCTTTACAGAAGGAAAGGGATTATGATGAGATTATTTACACAAGTCCTGATGGTGAATTATTTGACCAGCCGTTAGCAAATAAACTATCTCTGCTTCAAAATGTTATCATCCTTTGTGGGCATTACAAAGGTATTGATGAACGGATCAGAGAGCATTTTATCACAAAAGAAATTTCGATTGGTAATTATGTTTTGTCTGGTGGAGAACTTGCAGCTACCGTAATAGTTGATAGTCTTGTAAGATTAATTCCAGGAGTACTGGGAAATGAGACCTCTGCCCTATCCGATTCATTTCAAAATAATCTTATTGCACCTCCTGTTTATACCAAACCACGTAATTTCAGAGGTTGGGAAGTCCCTGAAGTATTGCTTTCAGGGAATGAACGCATTATTGAAGAATGGAAGAACGAACAATCGATTGAGCGAACAAAAAAAAGAAGGCCGGGATTATTGGATGAGTAAGATCTAATTGTTATAGTTATTTAAATCTCAATGGTGACACCAGAAGCAAAAAACCCCGAAAAGCAATTCTTTTCAGGGTTTAAGTATTTTTCAGATAAGTATATGTATATAGCTCTATTTCAAGACTTCAGCCATTTTTTTACCAATATCTGCTGGGGAATCTACAACATGAATTCCACAGTCGCGTAATATTTCTTTTTTTGCCTCAGCAGTATCAGCTTTTCCACCGATAATAGCGCCTGCATGTCCCATTGTTCTTCCTTTAGGTGCAGTTGCTCCTGCAATAAAACTGACAACAGGTTTGGTGCCATGTTCTTTTATCCAATAAGCAGCATCAGCTTCCATATTGCCACCAATCTCACCAATCATAACAATTCCCTTGGTTTCCGGATCATTCATAAAAAGTTCAACAGCATCTTTGGTTGTAGTACCGATAATCGGGTCACCGCCTATTCCAAGAGCCGTAGTTTGTCCTAATCCTATTTTAGTTAACTGGTCTACTGCTTCATAAGTTAAGGTTCCAGAACGTGAAACAATGCCTACAGATCCCTTTTTATGGATGAATCCTGGCATAATTCCCACTTTAGCCTCACCTGGTGTAATAACTCCCGGACAGTTAGGTCCAACTAATCGTGTGTTTTTGTCCTTTATATATTCTTTAACCATAACCATATCTTCTGTAGGAATACCCTCAGTAATGCAAACAATAACTTTTATTCCAGCTTCTGCTGCTTCCATAATTGCATCTGCCGAGAAAGCAGGTGGTACAAATATTACACTTACGTTAGCTCCAACTTTATCAACAGCTTCCTTAACAGTATTAAATACAGGTTTATCAAGATGTGTTTGTCCTCCTTTTCCCGGAGTAACCCCTCCTACTATGTTTGTTCCATAATCAATCATCTGGCTTGCATGAAAGGTTCCTTCTCCACCAGTAAATCCTTGTACAACTACCTTTGAATCTTTATTAACTAATACGCTCATATCAAATAATTATCTGGTTCTAAAAAAATATTGGCCAAAGGTAATATGTTTTTAGAAAAACATTTAATTAAATGAAAAAATAAAATACTATTTTTGTTCAATATCAAAGACGCATAACCTTAACTCTATATCCATGAAACCAGCCAGTTACAATCAGGACACAATTGTTGCAATTGCCACTCCTCCTGGTTCAGGGGCAATTTCGATAGTAAGACTATCCGGCCAGAAGAGTTTGTCTTTATGTCTGAGACATTTTCAGACTGCAAGGAAAGGACTCACAATTGAGAATATCGAAAGTAATAGAATCTATTTTGGGACCTTTGTAGACAATACTAAGGTTATAGATGAAGTGCTAATAAGTTATTTTAAAAGTCCTACATCGTATACAACTGAAGATATTATTGAGATTTCGTGCCACGGTTCTGAATATATCCAGCAAAAAATAATGGAGATTCTGATAGATGAAGGAGCCAGAACTGCCGAACCCGGAGAGTTTACCCTCAGAGCGTTTTTAAATGGGCGAATAGACCTTAGTCAGGCCGAAGGTGTTGCCGACCTTATAGCCTCCCAGTCAGAAAGCTTACACAAGATTGCCTTAAACCAGATGCGGGGTGGAATATCTGATAAAATAAGCGTGCTTAGAAGAAAGCTTATCGATTTTGCTTCATTAATTGAGCTTGAGCTTGATTTCAGCGAAGAAGATGTAGAATTTGCTAACAGGGAACAATTTTTTAAGCTTATTGCAGAACTTAAGGAAGAGCTTAGCATATTAATAAGCTCGTTTAGTATGGGAAATGTTATAAAGCAAGGCATTCCTGTTGCTATTATTGGCAAACCAAATGTTGGTAAATCAACTTTATTGAATGCGATATTGAATGAAGAAAAAGCAATAGTAAGCCACATACCCGGAACAACACGAGATGCCATCGAAGATACCATTATCCTAAATGGATACCGGTTCAGGTTTATTGATACTGCCGGACTGCGACAAAGTGATGATGTGATAGAAAAGATCGGGATAGAGCTTACTTATGATAAAATAAACAAGGCAACAATTATATTGTATGTTTGTGATATAAGCAATCTTAGTAATAGTAAAGTTGAGGATGTACTTGAGGAGTTTAAAACATATATACAGGATGAATCAAAACATTTCATACTTGTGGCAAACAAAATTGATATGCTATGCCAGCTCCCATCGCACATAAAGGAGATATTGGAACTCGACACTGTGTTCGTATCAGCAAAGCGTAAGGAGAATATTAATCTTTTGACCGATATGATTATTGAAACTGTTAAGAAGTTCAATATATCTAACGATGTAATTGTAAGTAATTCACGACATTATCAGGCACTTGTGAATGCAAACAAGGCAATGGAACAAGTACAAGCCGGATTTGATAATGATGTACCTACAGACTTGATAGCCATCGATATAAGGCAAGCATTACATGAGTTAGGAACCATAACCGGTGAAATAACAACTGATGAACTGCTTGGTAATATTTTTGGAAAGTTTTGTATCGGGAAATAGTTACCTTTCAACCATGGTTGAAAGGTAACCAACTATCTCTTACCCTTTTATCTAAATCAGTCCATTTTAGGCTGAAAATTTACAATTTGAGCGCTTTGGATTTAACCTCCCACCTCAAATTAACTATTAATTTATTAATTGTACTTTTCACTTGCAATTATTCCTGATACTTTTGTTCCCTTATTCAGCAATAATAGGAATCAAATCGACAATAGAATCTTTTCCACGTCTAGTTATTTCTTAACAATTTTCCTGGTAATTATTTCCCCATTAGCTTCAATCTGTAAGAAGTAAATCCCTACAGGAACATTAAGATTTAGATCAATATGTCTAGTTGAATTATACTTATCTGTTAAGAGAATTTGCCCAAAACTGTTTCTAAGTGTTAAGGAAGCATTTGTTGCTTCTTCCAAAGAAATGGAGACCACACCTTTGCTTGGATTTGGGTAAATGGATAAGTTATTAATACCTTTATTAGATTCCTCTATTCCAACACCAGAACAGGAAATATTTAAGAAATATGTTAGCGTATCCCCATCATTTGGTGACGATTCTTCATATACATAAATTTTCACGGTACTCGTTCCAGAAGAATCCCCAGTCCAATAATGCATCTTATAAAAACCTATCTCATATGGTGGTACAGGAAAATCCCGGTTACTTCCTGTATCTGGAACACCGATATAACATCCAGCATTTGCACATATGTCAAACCTACTTCCTGAAACAGTATCTTCTAACACCTTAGTCCATTTCAAGATTAAGGGATAGGGATTGTCATTAGTAAATTCAATTCCCCCATAGTCAAGCATATTGCAACCAAGATTTATTGTATATGTGGTGCCGTTAAAATAATTCTGTGCTTTTACATTAAAAGTTAAACATATGAACAGGATTCCTAAGACACTTAATCTCGCTATAATTAGAGTAGTTGTTTTCATGATTTTTTCTATAATTTCTATATAATATTCTCCTAATCCTTGGTGTTTAATAGTTGCTAAAAGTAATAAATAAACTATGAACAGCTAAAAAAATGGGTTAGCCTGATTAATTCTCAAATCAAATTTTGGTTTGGACAAGGCGTCGAATGGTACCGATATACAGAGGTACTTCAATCCATTCGTAACGATGGAAAATCATAATTAGTTTGCCTTTGGTGGATTTTATAAAATATTATAGCTTAGCAGTTAATACAAGTTTTTATGAAATTCATGAATTATTCAGGTTAGGTTGAGAACTTGACCTTTTATTGAATAAACGTACCCTATTTGTGCCCTGCTTCTGTATGTATCTGATATTAAGCCATTTTACTTTGTTACCTAACTGTCTTTGTTTAATTTAAAATAATTATACTTCTCCTATTTGTTGCCTAATTGCTTTTTCCATTATTAATTTTTATCACTATAAATTCAATAGGAATTGTAGCGTGAAATTCCTCGGTGGTTGAATGTCTCCGGGTCGGCCCATATATTCTTTGTTGAACATATTCTTTACAATAAATGATAGCCTTGCTGATGGTGTAAAATTATAGGATGCCCTAAAATCGAGAACAAGATGGCCGGAATTGTTCTTTTTACGATATTCTTTGAGCCCAGGAAATATTTGCATGCCCAAAATAGTTTCCTCAAAAGCTGCATCAATTCGCTCCATAAAGCTTCTGTAAATGATGCTAACGCCAAAAGATAACTTACGAACCTGCACATCAATGTTTGATTTGAAGGAATGATGATACCGGTATTTAAGAATATTGTTAGATAAAGTATCTGAACTCAGGTCAATGGGATTCATATATGTGTATCCGGCAAAAAGTGTTACCGGTAATTTGCCTATCAATCCGGCACCTGATATACCAAGTTCTACTCCCGGTATTCTTGCGTTTCCAATATTTTGTGATTTGAATCCGATATCATCTATTGTTGGCAAAATCAAAGAGTCTGGTGCATAAACGCCAAACATAAATTCAATCATATTTTTGTATTCAGATAGAAAAGCAGCAACATCAACAAAACCTGACCAGTTTCGTATTGTAAAACCTTGCTTTACGCCTATCTCCGAGCTCCACCCTGTTTCTGATTCCAAATCCGGATTTGGAAAAATATTAACACTCCCTATGTTAGTTGCCGTATATTTCTCAGCAATGGATGGAAATCGGTATCCCTGTCCATAGGATGCTCTAATAAATGTATTTTCTGCAGCCTGGTAGTTAATACCTGCTCGGATAACAGTTCCTGATTCTTGTTCAGAATTATCAAGCGAATGATATTCCCATCGAACACCAAATGACGCCGATAAACGATTGAAAAATTTGTAATCGAGTTGAGTATAGGCTGCTACGTTGGAACCATGATGATCGCCATACAAATTTGCTACCGTGCTGCCATACTTTCCAACCAAACCCACGATCCAGTTTAGTCCACTTTTAGTTTGTTTTTGGAATTGATATTCACCATAATATGATTTTGAGGCGTTATTCTTATCGGCATTATCATCAAATCCATTTCTCAAATCATAGAATCTTAAAAGTAATGAATGTTTATTCTGATACTTGTCGTAATAGCTGAACCAGGGATTAACATTAAAACGATGGCCACTGGTTGGAGTTACGGTAAGTGGATTTTGAATAAATGCTCCCGAATCGGCATCCATCCATATAAAGAAATCAGAAGTTTGTTGCCATTGGAGATTTGTATTGATTCCATATGAAAATCCTTTTATTTTTTTTGGCCTATGTCTGAATTTTACATTAGCCCTAATCTGCTTATCATAGCTATTTGTTCTATATCCGGCATCGCTTAATGCGTTTGCACCAACCACAATATCAACTTCTTTTATTTTTCGTGAATGTGTGAAGCTAACTCCACTAAATAAAGGGTTGGTTTCCCACCACCATGAAAGTTCTTCTCTTTTTGGTTTGTCATAAATGCCCGAATATAATGTAACCGTTGTGCTGGGTTCAATTTCCGGATAACCAGTGCGAATATTTATAACACCGTTCAATGCAGAAGATCCGTATAATGCAGATGAGGCGCCTTTCAAAATCTCCACCTGATCTATGTTTTCCACAGGCAGAAAATTCCAGTTAATATCTTCAGTGCCTTCTGCCAATATTGGAATATCATCAATAAGAACCATAACTCTGCTACCTGCACCGTAACTATATCCTCCTCCTCCTCTAATGCTAGCCTGGCCATCGAGTATATCCAGCCCAGGCACATATTGTAAGGCATCTTCCATATTTGGTGTGTTGATATTTTGGATGAAGGCTGGTTTCATAACTTCTATGGAAACTGAAACGTCTGATATCCGCTGTTCATATTTACTGGCAGATATTACAGCCATATCCAGAAGTAAAGAAGTGTTTTGAAGATTAATATTTAGATCTATACTGTCATTTTTAGTTATTAAAAGGTATAATGTTTTAGTTTTATAACCCAAATATGAATAAGTAATTGCATGCTCCCCAGGTTCTAACTCTATTGAGTAATTGCCATTTAAATCGGAGGATACTCCACCACTACTCCCCAGAAGTATGTTTACCCCCGGAAGAGGTTCGCTCGTTGATGAGTCTGATATTACTCCAAAAACGACTGCTTGTTGTGAGTAACCATTACTAAAGAGCATAAATATTAAAATAAATACCCCAAGTACTTTCGTTTTTGGAAACATGTATTTGGTAATTGTGTTACTCACTTTTATATGTGTAACTATTTGATTTTACTACTATGATATTTTGCGAATAAGCTTAGATACATGTTTATTACCTGCTATTACCCTAATTAAATATGTGCCTTCTGGTAATGATGAACAGTCAATTTTATACTTATCTTCAATGGCATTTCCATCGAAATCTTTACTTATTAATTTATTGCCGAGTAATGAATATATTTCAGTTTTAACGATGTTATTATCTGAATCGGGTAATTCAAACATTAGATCATTACTAGTTGGGTTAGGCCATAAATTTATGGCCAGATCCTTTTTGCTTCGTATTTCAATGCCATTTGGATCCCAGCTGATATTTAAGGAAATGGATGTTGAATCAGTTACTTGAGCTGCAAAAACTGGAGTGCCAAAAAAATCAAGATAAACATCAACTATAATGTGCAGGGGATAGTAGCCAACTTCATTACTCTGACCAGATAGTAATATGCAATAATATGTACCTACATTAAAAACACTATCAGCAGCGTTGGTTTGCCATGTAATGCCTGGGGGTAGTTTTGTAATATCAACTATTTTGATATGATGAAGTTGAATGATATTTCCAAGAAGTTCATATTCTGGTGGAGCAAGTATGGTAAACTCTTCACTGTATTCCTGTCCTATGATACCGTTGGGTAATAATGCCGGACAAACCTCACCATTATTCTCCAGATCCGGACATGTGGTTGAATCACCGGGTGTGCATTGAGCATTAATAAGGGCAGGAATAAAAAGAAAAGAAAGTATTATTGTGATTAGTGTAATTTTTGATTTCATGATTCAAGTTGTTTGATGAATAATAATCAAATATAAATATTTTTCACTAAAGTATCATTTTTTGAGCACTCTCACATATTATCAGATATAAGATACTGAGCAAGCACTTAGTGATAAATAAGAATATAGGTTTATTCAAAGCCAGGGAGCTCCGCTACCTGAGTAATTCTCACTTGCTGTAGAATAATGTCAGTGCACAGAATTACGATGTTTATTTGAAGTTCTACTTACTATTATTCAAGTGTCTTTATTCTCCTTTACACCGTTTATTTAGGCGTTAATTATCTTTTTGATAACCACCATAACCAGGTTGATAGAAATACAGTTCCTATAAATCCAATAATATTTACCCATATTGGAAGCATCCAATCTCCGATAACAACAGATATTCCTGATATTACTCTATACAGGTGAAGGAGAGCCACTATGCCAAAAATTGTACCTGAGATACGTAATCCTAGGAGTTTGGAGTTCATAATCAAATTTTTACCTATGAAACAATTTTGTGAAAATAGAAAAAAAGTTGTTCTATACTACATTTAACGGTAAGTATATGAAAAGTAAGCGATTTTGAAGCAGTAATTTTTCTGCTTGCAAAAAGTTAAAACTGGCTACAAACACTGATGCTACTACAAGCCCGCTTATTTTTTATATACATTGTTGGCATTTCGTTGTTTATTCTTCAATGCTTTTAGTTTTATCGTTATCTCGTTTTCCTAATTCTTTTGCATTTAGTGGACTTATTACACTTTCTCCTAATTTCTTTTCAATGTCTTTTCTTGCATTTCCAGCCACGGTGCCACCTTCTTTTGCTACTTTCTTATTTTCTTTAAATGTCTTTGGTTTTTTCTTTTTTGAGAATTCTGTTGTTGTTGTTTCTGCCAACATATTTAAAACTAATTCCAAATTTGTCATATTATCTCGAAGATTTTCTTTTTTCAAGTCTTTGAGATTCTTGTATTGTTTTGTTGTCAAGCCGGTCCATGCTTTAGTAATTTCATTTGTTAGAATTGCATACTCCAATCCTTTCTTTACACCACGCAAATCCCATTCATCGGTTAGTTCTTTTCTGACTTCAATACTTTTAAGGCGTTGATTAATCCAGTTTTTTGAATATCCTTTCTTCAGATATGTTTCCATTGCTCGCTCAAATGCAAGTTCTGGATCTTCTGTCTCTTCAATACGTTCATATCCAACTTTTGCCAGCCAAGCTTTAAAAGGTTCTGCTTTCGGTGAGGGAATTGATTGAATTAAGCGCAGAAGTTGTTCTGTATCCGCAACATCTGTTAATCTTAGTTTTCCGTCTGCCGCCTGCATTTTCAACTGTCCCAATTTATGGGACAGTTCACTTCCTTCTTTTTTCAATTTGGTTTTTAAAGCATTCCAATATTTTCTTGGCCGTGGACTATCAGTCAAAACTTCAATAACATCAATGATAGAGAAGAACCATTTTTCCTGTTCATCATTCCACTGAACCCTAACCCGTTGGTCTTGGAATAATTTTATTGCATTCTCTTTTGTCATATTTTTTTTCAAAAAGTCAACTTCAAAATTAATAATTCTTTTTTAGCCTGAATTTTTATTTGGAAAACGGATTTTTACAATGAATGCCAACAACAGAATATAATTACCAGTTTGGCACTTACCTAACTCTATTTTCCAGATCATTAGTATTGTGGAGGTCAAAAAAAATATCATTTATTTCTATCGCATGAAAATTATTATTTAAATTTGTAAGGACCAAAAAATAAATCTTACTATTATGTGTGACAAGCTTTTAAATTGTTGGGAAATAATGGGATGTAAAAGAGATAAAGAATCTGTTAATCACTCAAATCTTGACGAGTGTATTGTGTCTGAAAAATCAATGGGACATAGCTGTTGGGCTGTAGCTGGTTCAATGAATGCAAGTAATCCTTTTTGCCCTCAGGTGAAGGAAAGGGGTGTTAAGTGTTCATTTTGTAAGGTATATGGTTTGTATAGCAGGAGTTTGGGAACACAGTCACGTGATATTAAAGAATTCTTTCCGAATGAAGAAAATTATTATAGAGAACTAATTCTTAAACGGACGAACAAAAACAACTAATTGTATCGTACATCCAATCATTAAGAAGATTAAAGAATCCACCATCTAAGAAGGTGGACTTGGATTGCACCCATAAGGCTCTTCAATGGTTAGGCATTGGTATGGAGCATTGGAGTGCCTGCCTGACATGCCTGAGGCAATTAAACCGGCAGGCAGGTTGGAGAAATGGATCAATGTGTTATAACGTTGAAAACGTTATGTGAAACAAACAATACATAACCATCATCAAAGAAGGTGGATTTAAAATGAAGGTTAAATTGGCCTCCCCATAGTAAAAGAGATTGATGAGCTCTTTAATAGTATGATTTTTCAATGAACTTTAGCACGTTTCTACTACATAGTTTTATAAATATTGTAAATAGTAATCTATTACTTTCTGTATAGTCAAATAACCAGCCTCTATCTACTTTTGATAACTCTAGAACTTGTAAGATTTCCATTATTATCAGTAATTATAGCAAAATAGATTCCGTCGGGAAGGTCACTAATGTCCATTCTATTGTTTGGAGAAAACTCTTTAACTTTGTTGCCAAGAATTGTATATAATTCTATCTTCTTAAGTACTTCAGTATACTCAGTTTTAATATTAAGAGTGGTAGAAGCAGGATTTGGATAGAGAATATTTTTCACTTCCACAACTGAATTATTGCTAATGCCGGATATGGATGTTAGCGATGATTCAGACTGAAGTACTTCATCACTTAAAGTAGAATTTATTAAGATATATGAATAAATTTCATCGGTATTCCAATCAGGATGCATAGAATAGTCTAATACATAATTCACCATGCTTCCCACAGAAACCAAATCAATGATTTCTTCAGTTAGTTTTTTCCTGAATACATCATAATGCATGGTTTCGCCATTAGGGGCGTTATAAGCAATCTCTTTTTCAGCAAGAGCAACATAAACAAGTATTTCTTCATCATGTGTAAGGCTAACCCGTTCAATTTTAACAGTAACCCTGTAATCATCACCAGATACTTGTGTGTTATCAATTGTAACTTTGAAATCAGATGTCATCCCTAATTGCATTTCAATGTTAGCTGTACTAACCAAAGGATTTTGAATAGGTAATACAACACCTTGAATTATAGCTCTTGGAGTACCACCGAAAACATTGTAGAAATTAGCTCTATCGTCGTTTTCAACTGGATTATGCATACTAAAAACACATTCTGAATATGGAGCAGAAGGATGATAGGCAATATGAAGTAACTGTGGATATTCTGCAAGAGTTTCATATAATGCCGGATTCTTATTAGCGCAAATACTGCATTTTGTGTTTGTGAAATGTTCAATTATTACTTTCTTTTCAACCTGAGCACCCAAGGAAAGTGATAGTATTAGACTGAGTATAATAGTATAGAATTTATTCATTTTCGTAGTTTTAGGTATATAGTCGTGATAGTTAAGAATTCCTTACACTTAATACAGAAATAATTTACTTAATTATTCAATAATGCTGTTCCTTTGTTATAGATCACAGGCATCTGTCCCTTCCACTTGTTCCAAATATCATTATTCGTAATAAGGTCTGCCATAAAGTGGCCAACATTAATTCGACTGATTTGACCATCTTTTAGGATGCTTCTCATCGGTGAGGGATATACTTCAATTTCAGATTCATTTTCCTCATCAATTAATCCTGATGGCCGAACCGCAGTCCATTCGATAGCACTATCATTTTGACCTATGATAGTTCTTAAGTACTCTGCAGCCTGTTCATTATCAGAGTGTGGAGGGAGTAAGAATCGAAGCAATACAATTACGCATTTTTGTACAAATGAACTTGATTCATTGAGATCACGATTACTATTGGCAACTGTATTCATTAGAACATATTTTGTTGATGCCTCAGATTTATTAGCTTTGATAGCCCCACATAAGCGTCGAGTTGCTTCTGTTACAAGTCGGCGAGGTTTGCCAAAGAGCCCTTTGAAAGTCAAGTTGTGACCGAGGCACGACGCTACTGCGTTACAGCCTGCAACATGTTGTTCCATCTCTTTGTCGGATAATTCCAGAACACTGGCAGATATCACTGACAAACGCTCATGATTTCTTATTGTATCAGGTAGTTTTTCTGGTGATCGCACAATCACCTTTACAAACTGTTTACGATCGAGTAACTCCTCAACCAATCTTATCCCTGTTGCACCACTTGCACCAACTACTAATGTTGTCATATCTTTGCTTTGCCTTTAAATCATTACCTCACTAATTTGAATAATGGGCTCAATATTAGTATAGTTGGGTAAATCAGCCATTATTCTATCCGCATTAGGACCAAATGAATTCTGAAATGATTCCACGCTATTAAAATATAAGTTACCAATAGCGGCATAGGTTGGTGGTAAATCAGGTGTGCCTCCGCTAAGACCTTTTTCAACAGCAGCAGCTTTAACCGATTCTCCTAGCAACTCCCCTACCATTGGAACATGGTTATTGCAATAATAATCCATATCAAATGTTTTTCCTTCTCCACTGGGATAAAGGATACTTACTTTAATCATATCTTTTTTCATGATGTATTATTTCACTGTTACAATTCTTATGGCTTTTTAGTATCGGTCTGTCATTATTTGCCAGACTTAATTAGTCATTTCTTTTACAGATTTAGAATACAAATATATACCATTTTTTTTATTATTTAGAACTATTCTAAATTAAATAATATTTAGATGATACTCAACACAAATAATCGACTATTGATAATTATTGTAATAAATGTATTTTTGTTCGCTTAAAATTATTATCAACACTATCTATATGAGTAATAAAAACCTAATGGTTGTCAACTGTGTTATATTTCTTGCATTAATTATGCCAGCATGTAATCAAATAAAGAAAGAAAGTATTGAGGAAAAAGCAGCACGTATCCACGATAAAGTATTAACAGTTGACTCACATGTTGATACTCCGATGAGGCTCACGCATTCTGGGTTTGATATCGGGAAATCTCATAGTGTAGATGATGAAAGAAGCAGGGTTGATTTTCCAAGAATGAAAGAGGGAGGTTTGGATGCAGTCTTTTTTGCGATTTTTACTGGTCAGGGAGAGCGTACTACTGAAGGTAATGAAAAAGCTAGAAAATATGCTTTTCAAATATCCGATTCCATTCATTCTAAGCTTGAAAAATATTCTGACATAGCACAAATAGCCTTAACACCTGAAGATGCCTATAATGCTGAAAAATTAGGTAAGAGGGCAATATTTATTGGATTGGAGAATGGTTATCCGATTGGGAACGATATTTCATTGATCAAAAGTTATTATGATCTTGGTGTGAGATACATCACATTGTGTCATACGAGAAATAATGATATTTGTGATTCATCAACAGATACAACCGAATATAATGGTTTGAGTGAATTTGGGGTGGAAGTTGTTGAGGAAATGAACAGTCGGGGAATGATGATTGACGTATCGCATATTTCTGACAGTAGTTTCTATGATGTAATTAAGATTTCTAGTTCGCCAATAATTGCTTCCCATTCATGTGCAAGAGCCATTTGTGATAATCCAAGAAACTTAACTGATGATATGCTTATTTCATTGGCTAAAAATAATGGGGTTATTCAACTGTGTATACTAAGTGATTACATAAAAGAACCTGACCCAAATCCTAAACGTGATAGCTGCCAGCAAGTTGTAAGAGAAAAGTACAGGCATTTTCGTGACCTGACCAACGAAGAAATGGATAGCGCTCGAATAGAGTGGTATGCTATTGATACTATTTTTCCTGCCAAATATGCAAATGTAGCTGATGCGGTCGATCACATTGATCATATCGTGAAACTAATTGGAATTGAGCATATTGGGATTGGTACCGACTTTGATGGTGGTGGCGGACTCGAAGATTGTGAGGATGTAAGTCAGTTAGGAAATATTACTCTGGAGCTTGTAAAAAGAGGTTATAGCGAGGCTGAAATTGAGAAGATATGGGGAGGAAATATTATGAGAGTTATGAATGAAGTTGCTAATAATGCAACAAAGAATTGAATCTCATTCCAATCAAATTTATACTTTTACAGAGTGTAATCATCCTCTGTCGATTTTATTGATTCTTACCTGGTTAGAATGACTAAACTATTAAAATATTTGATTTCTATAAGTTTCCTTTTGGGAGGAGTGATCTCTGGTTTTTCACAAAATGAAGATTATACTAAATGGAACGAATTGCACAACTGGGATGGAATTACTCCATGGAATAATTATATTATTTATTCTCCTTATTACATGGGCCCAAACGCATTAACGATTCCTGATTCAGAAAAAGGATTGGTAAAAGATCGCCTTGAAGTAGAAGCCAGATATGATTATCATTGGAGTAAAGGTGACAAAACACAGAATTTGTTTTTAAGTACATATGTTCCTCTTCTTAAAAATAAGATTGCCCTAAAAGTTTACGGAGTGCTGGTTGAGCATTATAGTATGGACGATAATACCATTTATGAAAGACGAACCAGAAATATGTCAGGAACAGGTTATGCAGTTGGTGATGTATGTATGAGTAGTATCTTTCAAATTGTTCGTAACAGAAAATTCCCTGATCTTGTTCTTAGGGTTTCCTTTCGGTTTCCTTCTGGTAATAAGTTATCCGATGCACGCTTTACCGATGCTCCAGGTTATTTTATGGACCTTTCCTTTGGAAAACAACTTGAATTAAAGGAGAAATTTATACAAAAAATAAGATTTTATGGGATGGCAGGGTTTTATGTATGGCAAATGAACAGGACGAATAACATGCAGGATGACGCTATAATGTTTGGACTAGGTATCGACTTGTCTGTTAAACAGTTAATAATTGCTAATACAATTGAGGGTTATTGGGGTTATTTTGGAAACCGAGAGCTAATAATTGTGAAGAAAGATGAGCCTGTGGTTTTTCACGACCGACCAATTGTATACCGAGCGAATATTACAAAACAAGGGAAGCATATGGATATGAAGCTTAGCTATCAAGTTGGTTTGCATGATTTCAATTATCAAACAATTAGTTTTTCTCTTATTTATCATCTGTCATCTTTAAGTATATTTGACTAACTAATAATATTTACAATATCATTTTTGAAAATGCAATTATCTAACTTGTCTTGTAACAAACAACTACAAAAATGAAAAATATTAGTAACAAAGCACTTCTCATTATAGATATTCAAAACGACTATTTCAAGGATGGAGCTATGGAGCTTGTTGGTGCTAAACAGGCAAGTGAAAATGCAAAACTTATTTTAGAGAAATTTAGAAATGAGAAATCGCCAATTATTCATATACAGCATATTGCTGGAGGAAAAGAAGCAACATTCTTTTTGCCAAATACGAAAGGTGCAGAAATTCATTATAATGTACAACCTAAAGATAATGAGAAAGTTATTGTAAAGCATAATCCAAATAGTTTTAGGGAAACAGAGCTATTGGAGTATTTAATAAGCAATGATATTTCTGAATTAGTGATTTGTGGAATGATGACACATATGTGCGTTGATACAACAACACGAGCTGCATATGATCTGGGTTTTATGTGTACTTTGATTGGTGATGCATGTGCTACAAAAGATCTTGAATTTGATGCAATGAAAGTAAACTCTAATGAAGTGCAAATATCATATATGGCTGCTTTAGATGGAACATTTGCAGATGTTAAATTTACAGAGGAGTATTTAAATGGATAGAGTTCATACCTGTTTATTTAAATCAATCTTATTTAGGTATTTAAAACTCTGCAACCCGAAACTCCAAACCCACAACACGAAACTCGTAACCCGCAACCCTCAACTCAAAACTCCAAACCCACAACTCGTCACTAGCAACCCCTTCCATCCAAATTTAACCTCCCCTTAACTGCTGTAAAATCACCTAATATACAAATCCCTTATTTTAATCTATGAATTGAGGTAATTCCCAACTCAAAAGTTAGCACTTTTCTTGCTGATTATAAATCTATTAACTAGATTTGATACCGTCATATCATATTAAAATATAAGTATACTATAACAACATAATTTGGCATGGAAAATATTAAAGCAAATTACATCGATTTTAAGAATCGACTTTTTATAAGTTCAGGTTTATATTTAGGACTAATAATGTTTGCGATACTGGAGTTTGTAATCTTATCTAATTCAGGATCACTATCAGGTTATTCTTTGATTTTACAATCATTTTTAGTCCTCATTTTAGTACTATTTTTCTCTATATGCTACAATAAATCAAAGTACTATATTGAGAAGATTGAATTAAAAGAAATGACTTTTCTCCTTGATGTATATATGTTCGATAATAAGCTTGATAGAGTTGAAATACCATATTCTGACCTATTATTAAAACTAAAAAAGAATTTAGCCGAAAGATATCCAAGATATACTTTAGAGTTTAGGTCATCAGCTAGTCCTTCACAAGCCCATAACCATTTCTATCTTAAGCAATATGAATTAGGATACTGGGATAAGAAGAATCTTAAAAACGCTTATAAGCTATTATCTGAAAAGCTACACAATTAAGCAGAATTGTTGCAGAAATTGAAACTCCGCAACAATATTAGTAACATTAAAACCAAGGAATCATGAAAAAGTATCAAATAGTAATATTATTAGTAGTGATGCTTCTAATTATACTTCTGAGTTGTAAAAAAAGTGAGGACGACAATATTGTAACTCCCCCTCCTCCACCCCAGGTCACAGGATATGCTCTTATTAACGGAACTTTATTCGATGGGGTTAACTCAGGTTTAATTTCAGATGCAGTAATTATCATCAATAATGGTTTGATTCAAGATGTTGGAACCAGCGCAACCATTGATTTGCCAGATAGTATGAAGACAATTGACATCCAGGGCTCATATATTCTCCCGGGTTTTATGAATGCACACATACATAGTGGATATGATGCAAATAATCTCAAAGAATGGGCTAAAGCAGGTGTTACCTCTGTACGTGATGTTGGTAACCTTAGCTCATCTCCGGAGGATGGATTCAATCAAAGGGATAACCTTATGAACGACACGATGAATGCAAGGTTAGTAGCAGCAGGACCATTGGTTACCACGGTTGGTGGTTATGGCAATTTTCCCGTTACTTCAACCGATGATGCTATTGAAAAAACCCAGGGGTTAATCGATGCCGGAGCCGATATTATTAAAATTGCAATTGAGGATGATCTTCAGGGCCAGGAATGGCCGTTACTACCAATGGAGCAAATAAAAGCAATAGTTCAAACAACGCATGATAATAATACACGAGTTGCAGCTCATATTAGCAGAGCTCATCATTTATATATGGCTATTCAGTGCGGAGTTGATGATGTTAACCATATGGCTATTAACAGTCTACACGACTCTCTTATTGCATTAATGATCGAAAATAATATGTATTGGGTAAGTACAATGGAGTTATGGCAAGGTGTGAGTGAAATGTATAATATAAATTGGGATATTATAGCTCGAAACAATCTCAAGCGTTTCTCAGAAGCTGGAGGTAAAGTGGCAACCGGAACAGATTTTGGAGGTTATATTACACCTTTTCAATTAGGTATGCCTATAACTGAATTGAAGTTAATGCAGGAAGCCGGAATGACAAATGAGCAAATTATTATTGCAAGTACGAAAAATGCTGCTTATGTTTGCAATATGGAGAATGAGCTTGGTACAATTGAACCTGATAAAATTGCGGATATTATTGTTATCAACGAAAATCCACTTGAGAATATTGAAGCACTACTTGGCATCAGAATGGTTATACATAATGGAAGGATCATAAGAGATGAAACTAAATAAATTATTATGAAGCATAGAATTATTTTACTGCTGTTGGTCTTATTTGTTTATAACAAAAATACAATAGCCCAGTACCAGCAGAACGATCCAATTATCACTACTGCTCTTTCCCTCATTAACGAAGACAGTGTTGAATACCAGCTCCAGTGGTTGCAGGATATGGGAACACGCTTTTTGATGGCGCCTAATCACAAAAATGTAGCTCTTAGCATCAAATCCCGCTTCGAATCTTATGGTATTACAGAGGTTCGTCTTGACTCGTTTGAATGCTATACCAATATAAACTATAGTATCCTGCATTACGACACCACAACCTGGCAATATAATGTTGAAGCCAAGATTATTGGTAGTACTTATCCTGAGGAAGAGATTCTAATAATGGGTCATTACGATAATGTACAGCTGAGTAGCGATCCTGAAATATATTCACCAGGGGCCGACGATGATGGTAGTGGTACAGTTGCAGTACTCGAAACGGCACGTGTATTAATGGAAATGGAATACCAACCTGAAATGACAATAGTATTTCTTGCTACTGCTGCTGAAGAACTTATGTACTTTGGAGATGCCGGTTCCGAATATTATGCACAGGTAGCTGCTGATGAAGGCCGGAATATTACTGCAGTTATCAATAATGATATGATCGCCTATGATGAAGGCACCTCAATGATCGGGTTTTCTAATGTAATTGGTTCTGAGGAAATAACAGGTATTGCGTCACTTATTGTTAGTGAATATACTACTCTTACAGCTGATATTCCATCTCCTCAAAGTTATAGTGGAGCTGATCTACAGCCTTTTCTGGATGAAGGATACACTGGCCTTTATTTAGAAGAGCATATTTTTAATCCTTATTATCATACCGATCAGGATTTGGTAGAGAATTGTGATATTTCATACCTTACCGAAGTGATAAAAATCTCTTGCGGAAGCGTATTATATTCTGATATTCATGTAGGTACTGATGAATTTTCAGCAAACGACATTGGATTATCATTATTTCCAAATCCTTGCACTGATAACCTAAGCATAACTTTCTCTGGTTTATCTAAGAAATGTACGGTATCGCTGCTGAATAATGCTGGCCAATTAGTAACCAGTAATGATATTAACCCTACTTACCAAAATATCCTGAATATAAACCTGGAAGAATTTCCATCGGGCATATATGTTGTTAGGTTGGTTAGTGAATATGGAGTCATTTCAAAAAAAGTAATTCATAATTAGCTCAGTATTTTATTTATTTTAGTTGTAAAATACAATTACAATGTTATTTAAAATAGATACGATCAGGAAACAGTTTCCTGCTTTGGCTGATGAATGGGTTTTTCTTGATAATTCTGGTGGAACTCAGGTTACACAACAGGCAGTTTGGATAGATACTTTCAGTAGGGTTTTTACTTACTGGCAGGTACTCACCTGCTCACCAACTCAATCACTTAACAAAAAAACCCGCAGCTCGTATGTTTAAGGTTTATATTCGTTATAAGTAGTTATAATAATGAAATTTTCGAAATTTTGATTAGCCTGAGCTACCAACTCTTCTTTAGAATTATAAGGAGTTGAGGTATTCCAGCTAATTTCTACAACATAGTTAACCCAACCTGCTTCCTTAAGACCTAGAGTACTGATTGCAATTACACTTATATCTGATTGGTAATAAGGTCCATCTGCATTATAAATCTGCAGGGGTAGTGTGAATTTAGCAAATGTGGGCGTCTCAACTATGCACTTTGAAGTTACAGTTAATGTACTACCGCTTTTCATATTAAGCTTAGCAAAGAGCTTAAGGCTCTCTTCAAGACAGACACCGGTAACCCCAAATAAGTTATATCTTAATAATGGAGGGTCAAGTGTAAAAGTATCCGGATCATCAAATGTATCTAAATCCTTTACATCAGTAACCGCAGGATTACAATATGCTAAACCTGCAGGCAATTCTTTATTACATGAATTGGACGAGAACAGCATTAAACAAAAGATCAGAACTATACCAATAATAATTTTAGATGGTTCAATTCTCATAGGATCATATATTAGATTAAACATTAATTTCCGAATGCAAAAATATAATATTAGAATAAAAAGTCAAGGAGCCTTAAGTGTTTTGTGATATATAATTTAAACACGAAGCTTGGGAGCCTATATTGTAATGCTTTTTCAAAATTTACAATTCATTGAAATGCAACGGGTGAGCACACTTAAATAGCCTACTATTATTTGTATTTGCTGGAATACCTAACTTCTTTAATCAATGAGAATTTTACCTATTTTCGTTAGCTAATTCAAACCTTATGATACTTAACACAAACTTCGTTAGGAAGCAGTTTCCCGCTTTAAACGGCGATTGGGTTTTTCTTGATAATGCTGGTGGAACTCAGGTTGCCCAGCAGGTAGTTAGCAATATTAATGATTATCTTATTAATACTAACGTGCAATTAGGTGCTTCTTATGAGGTATCGCAACAATCAGGCTCCCGGGTTGACAGTTCACAACAAAGGTGGGCTGAAGCTATAAATGCCAAACATACCGAGGAAGTTATTTTTGGATCTTCAACAACTGCTTTATTACAGAACTTATCCCGATCGATGGTTCAAAATTTCGCGCTCGGTGATGAAGTAATAGTAACCAACTGTGACCATGAGGCAAATATTGGTCCTTGGGTCAATATGAAGAAGTATGGCATTGAGGTTAAAATATGGAACATCAATCCTGAAACTTTTGCTCTTGAGTTAGAAGATCTGGAAAAATTAATGACCGATAAAACAAGATTAGTGGCTTTTACCCTTGTTTCAAATATATTAGGTACAATTAATCCTGTAAAGGAAATTACCGAATTTATCAACGAACGAGGAGCAATGGTTTGTGTTGATGGGGTTGCTTATGCACCACACCGACTGATTGATGTGCAACTATGGGATGTTGATTTCTATGCATTTAGCATTTATAAGGTTTATGGTCCGCATTATTCGTTACTCTACGGAAAGAAAGAAATACTTGACAAGCTACCCGGAATAAATCACTTCTTTATAGAAAAAAATGACGTACCATATAAGCTTCAACCAGGTAATGTAAACTATGAGTTGACCTATGGCTGTGGAGGAGTATTAGATTATTTTGATAATGTATACTCTACACATTATGGTGAAGCTTCCCTCCCACCAAAGACAAAATATGCTCGTGTTTTTGATTTGATAGCGCAACATGAAGAAGAGTTAGCAACTCCACTTATTGATTTCTTAAATCAAAAAAACGGAATTAAGATTATTGGTGAGGCAAGTGCAAGTAAAGCAATACGTGTTCCAACTATCTCTTTCACAGTTGCAAACAGAAAGAGCAGTGAGATCCCTTTACTTGTGGATAGTTATAAGATTGGGATTAGATGGGGTGATTTTTATGCAAGACATTTGATAGATGACCTCAATCTATCAGATAACGATGGTGTTATTAGAATCTCTATGGTTCATTACAATACCGTAGAGGAAATTGAGCGTACTATTGAAGTTCTTGATAGAATTCTTTAATCATTTTTTCCTAACACTCGTCCTCGTTTGCAACGAGGATGAAATCTCAAACAACTAACACTCGTCCTCGTTTGTAACGAGGATGAAATCTCTCCATAATGTACTTCTTTGCCTAGTTAAGAAGTTTGTTATAGATAAAATTGCATATATTTGATAACGTAAATTAATTTAGTTAACTACCTAAATATTAACCAAATGAAAAAGCAATTTAAAGCAATTAACCTATTAGTTTTTTCAATATTCATATTATCTCTACTGTTGACAGAGTGCAATAAAAAATCTACCCAACATTTCCCTGATCCTGCCGAAGGTTGCGCATACTTTACAATAGATTACAAGCTTCCACAAACCCAATCAGCTCAGCAATTGGCAGAATATCTTGCATCAGAACACTTCGAGTATGACCTTGATGGGTGGTTTTTCTTTGGGAGTCTTGTTGATAGCGCTAAGCCTGAGGACCTGGGTGTATTCTTTGTAGCTGTTCAACGGATTGACCAGCCGATTGTTGGGTTTATGACACCTACTGTTCCTGCAATTGTTGCATTTAATAGTAAATCCTTGGGAAAATATGAGTTTAGAGGGGTTATGTCAATAGATGTCGAACCATTGATGGATGTAGTTACAAGTCCTTGGAAAGTTACTCTAACATCGCCATTTCAGGAAGAACCTTTAATTGTGATGAGTCTTGTTTCAGGAAGTATGGGATCAGAAGATGCTGTGTATAGTCTTTCAGCAAATATTCCTGATTTTGACAATGTAAGACTTCACGCAGAAGTGCTGATTCGTGATAATTTTGGTACAGTAAATCAAGGGGATGGAACTGCATCATTCTTTGCACAATTCTTAACAGAATCACAAAGAGAGCAAATTATGAATTCTTCTGACAAAAAGGTTTTCAGCTATCTGGAAAAAACTGATGACCCGATGTCTTGTCAGGGTTCTTACTACTATTCTTTTCCACTTTTGGATGTAGAACAATTTACTATAGTACAAGATGATAGTGTTCTTAGTAGTGGAACTAATGGAGTGATGTGGATGGACTATGTTGTACAGAGTTATGATGAAAGGGCGGTTGAAGTATTTAGCAAAGCCTCTTGGAATTTTTATGCAATCCAGTTTCCTGAAGATAAGGCTGCTATGATGGTAATTGAAATTAATAGTGAGACCGGTTCTTTGCCCATTGCCAAGCTATTTAAGTACGACGGTGATAAAACTCTGAATTTTGCACACAAAGCAGCACATTCATGGGGAATTGACGAAATAAGCATTGAACCTGTAGCCGGGTCTAACTGGACTAGTGAAAAAACCGGACAGGTATATGCAATGAAACATAGAATTCAGCTTATGTCAGATGAATATCCTGCTGATCTTATAATAGAAATGATCACTGAAAATCAGGAGATTGTTGTAGATGTAGATACATTAGGCATTAAAATTAATACCATTAAGTATGAAGGACTGGGAACCGTTGAGGGTACACTGCTAAACAAACCAATATCCGGCCAGGCATTCGTTGAAATGCAACCCGTAGGTGGATTTAAATAATTACAATAACTCGTCCTCGTTTGTCGCGAGGATGTAATCTCAAGTAATTGTTTGCATCAAGGATGAAATCTATTATTCATATTTAAGAACATCCACAGGATTTGAGGTAGCAGCTTTTAGTGCATGATAGATGATAGTTCCCAATGCTACTATAACCGCAAATAATATCGCTTTTAGAAAATATAGCCATGAAATATCAATATGGTAGGCAAAGTTATCAAGAGCTTTATCCATAAAGTACCAGGCAACTGGTACTGCAACAATTCCTGCTATAAGTATGAGTTTGATGAAATTTATCACCAAGAAATATATTATCTGAGAAACAGAACTTCCAAATACTTTTCTAATACCTATCTCTCTGTATTTTCTCTCAACAATTAAGGCAGTAAGTCCGTATAAACCAAGGCAGGAGATTACTATTGACAGAATAGTAAATAATGATAATATCTTAAAGGTATTTTCTTCGTTAGAATACATTTCCTTAATCTCCTCCTTAGCTATTTTATAATTAAATGGTATTGACGGGAATTGATTGTTCCATCTTTCTTCAAGATAAGCTATAGTTTCTTTCATATTACTTTCATTAACCTTGACGATCAAAAAATATGACCTCTCCGGTTCAATAATGTATACTGCCGGTTCAATTTTCGAATGAATTGAGTAATAGTGGTAATCTTCAATAACACCAATTACTTTCATTTTTGTTACAGTATCCATAAAGGGATGAAATTGTTTACCTATTGGGTTATCCCACCCCAGGAAATCAACTGCTGCACGATTTATAATTACAGCAACACTATCGTCCAATGCATATTCCTTACTAAAATTCCTGCCAGCAATAATAGGAACCTCCATCATCTCGAAAAAATTATAATCCACAAAACCAAATCTTGCCGAAAGTCTTGTTTCAGCTGTATCATCTACAAATATTGTTGATTGTGTACCGGCTACTCCATTAACATTGCTTACAAAGGCGACATCCAGTACATTTGGGTTACGACTGAATTCACTTTTTAAGAATGCAACATTTTCTTTGTTGTTTTTATCATACAGATTAACTGAAACAATATTATCATAATTTATACCAATATCTTTATTTAATGCATAACTATATTGATCATAGATGACATTAATGCTAAATATCATCCCAATTGAAATAACAAACTGAAATACAACAAGTGCTTTAGTTAGCAAGCCTGATGAACTCCCTTCAGTATCAATACCACTTTTTAAAACTTTTACTGGATCGAACTTACTTAAATAAAATGCAGGGTACATACCAGCAACCAGGCTTACAAATACAAGTATTAATACCAGTCCAATGTTGAATATCCAGTTTCCATAAAAATCAATTGTAAAGCTTGATCCTAGAATATCATTAAAAAATGGGAGAATTGAATAGGCAATTAATAATGCTATAATGATTGAAATGAAAGTTAGGATGATTGACTCTCCCAAAAACTGCTTGATCAGATTGATCCTGTCAGCACCTACAACTTTGCGGAGTCCTACTTCTTTTGACCTTTTTACCGATTGTGCTATACTTAGATTAATAAAATTAACACAAGCCAGGAGTATTATCAACCCTGCAATAATTGAGAAAACATAAATCATCTTAAGGTTACCTTCCTTAAAATTCATTGCTTGAAATTTAATATGACCCGAATTCAGATGTATGTCGTTAACAGACTGTAAATACAATTGCCATTGATAAGCAGGATCGTCAGCAGGGCTATACTTTGTAACAAACTCTGGAAATTTTACGGATAATGCACCTAAATCAGCATCCTTTTTGAGGCGCACGTAAGTATCCATTGAATTGCTTCCCCAATTTTTCAATGAAGGATATTTAGATTCCATATATGTAAATGGAACCAATGCTTCTATTCTAAAGCTTGTCTGTTCTGATTGGTTCTCCATCACGCCAGTTACCATAAAAGATTCGCCGTTGATCTGAACCATTTTATTCATAGCTTGCTCAATGGAACCAAATATTTTAGTGGCAACTTTTCGTGACACCACTATTGAATTGATTTCCTTAAGTGCGTTAGCTGTATCACCCCTGATCAACTCTATTCCAAAAAGATCAAAAACTTCCGGCTCTGTAAAAACCACAAATTGCTGATCAAAGAACTTATTATCATATTCTAAAGGACGCGGACCCCAATAAAGAAGTCTAACTGCTTTTTCTATTTCAGGGAATTCCGATACCAATGTCTTTGCAAGAGGTCCCATTGTAACCGCTACGTGTTGTTCTCCTACACCGGAAGCTTGTTGTATTTCAACGCATCTATATAACTGATCCGACTGTGGTATATGTTTATTAAATCCCAGCTCATATTGGATATGTAGAAATATTAGCAGGAAGGCTGCAATGCCTATTGATAATCCAATAATATTAATTATGGAATAAGATTTTTGATTGAACAGGCTCTTAATCCCAAGCTTGATATAATTATAGACCATGATAATTCTGTTATTTTTGATTTCTAATTTGATTCGAAGAGTTATCAATTACTGTGCTGTAATTATTAAGATGCTGTATCTCTGATAGTTAAAATGAATGAATAAACCTAATTATATTAGATATGATCAAAAACGCACTCAGAATTGGTCGATAGTGGACATACTTGCAAATAACATTGAATATGAATCTTATTGCATAGTAAGTTTTCTAATATTTAATAAATTTGGTTGTATACGATTGCTTTTCTTGTATTATTCTAACAAAGTAAACCCCTTTGGGAAGAAATGAAATATCCAATTCAATATTATTATTGAGTTCACTATTAGCAACAATGTTACCAATAACATTAATAATATCAAGTTTGTAGCTTCCATCTTTAAGAATATCAAATTTTAATATATCTGTTGCAGGATTAGGATAAAGAGTAAACCTTGATCCAAAGTCTTGATTTGTTTGCAAACCAGTTGTTACGCAATTGTGAACAGCATCAAACAAAACCTGTAAAGAATCAATTGGCTCAATTCCGGCACCATTGGAAGTTCTTAACGATTGAAGAAATGAGGGATTTCCAAATTCATCATCAGGTTGTGCTACTTTCACAAACGCAAATAATGAAGATGTTCCGTTTGACGCACACCTTGAGTCAGCTCCTACCATATTTGCACCTTGAAGTGCGGCCATTAATTTACAGGCAAGATCACCTTCTTCATTAATGAATTTTGATTCCATTGAATCAAGTACAACTTGTCCGAGAAGTATATTGCCCTGTATGGAATAGTTACGTCCAAGAACATGGTTCTTGTAATCATTAGTTCCAACACCTGTATGTCCTGCTGATTCAGGTGATCCATTTACAAAGGCAACAATACCGTACTGTCTTTTTTCTGGCTGATTACCAACATCGTTTGCAACTAACCAGTCAATTATTTCACTTGGTGTATCCCCCATGTTCATCCTGTTTCTGGCATTTATTTGATTCGCCTCAAGATAGTAAGCTTGGGTGTTAATTGCACCACGATCAGGAAATAATTCTCCAAGAAAATGATCACTCATTCCTGGCCAACCGCTTAAATCAACACAAGATGCGCCGGCACTTCCAACCTCTCCAGTAATAGTGTCCATAGCTACAATAGAGAAAGTATCCTGACTTTTAATATTGCCAACGATCAATATTACAAGGCTTAATATGATTAGTATTCCTTTTTTCATTTCTTAATTATTTATTGATGAAAATTTCAGTAACAAATGTACCTATTATTTTTTGATCCTTAGTGCATCCTTTTGTGATAACCTTTGCGTGCCTTAGTGGTTAGAATTTTTTACCACAAAGTTGCACAAACAAAAAGTAATTATTCCATTGTTGATCCTTAACATATCAATTGTGCACCATAGAGGTTAAATATTTTTGTATTTTCGAAATCTAACCAAAACACAATTAATAATGCAAAATCCTACTTTACAGATAATTTTAGATTTTTTGCACCTGATGGCAACCATAGCCTGGATAGGTGGTATGTTCTTTAACTTCTTAGTTGTATTGCCAACGGCTACAAAAGCACTGGATCCACAAACCATGGGTAAATTTATGGGCATGCTATTCAAACGTGTAAGAGTAGTAGTCTATACTTCATTAATTATTCTTTTTATAACAGGTATTACCATGAAAATTGCTGATGAGTTTTATGTGGGTGTAATAAGCTTCACTAATAGCTGGGAAGTCCTAGGGTTTGTTAAACATGTATTTGTTGGTTTACTTGCCTTAATGGCAATATATTCATTTGAAGTTGTTTTGCCTAAAGTTTCAAAACTTGCCAAGGAAGGTCCCTCACCAAAATTGAATGGACTCAAAAAGAAACAGTTGGTATTAGGTTCAATATCTTTTTTGTTTGGAATTATAATTATTCTTCTTTCTGCCATGATGAACTATTTGTAATACATGGCTTTTTTTTATTAACTTTGACAACTGTGATACTGCATTAATTCAGTCTGATAAATTTATTTGTACGGGAAGATTGTAGGTATTAAAGAATCATTAAAATAATATAAAACCTTAAAATTATACCGATGAAAAAACTGACGTTAGTAGCCGCAATGGCTTTAGTAATTGTATTGAGTTCATGCTCATCAATTAGTTATACCTATGATTATGATAAATCAATAGATTTCAACAAATTCAAAACCTACTCCTATTATGGATGGGCAGATAACAGCGACCATATCTTAACTCCTTTCGACAAGGAACGTATCGAAAAATCGTTTGAAGAACAATTTAATGATAGAGGATTAACCTATCAAAAAGAAGGCGGTGAGCTAACTGTAACACTTTACATTATTACTAAACAAGAGCAACAGACTACAGCAACAACCACAGGAATGGGAGGCATGTATAATGGTTTTGGTGGTTATCCCGGATTTTACGGATATGGTCCTGGTTGGGGCTGGGGTGGCGGAATGACAACCACATCTTTTAATACTTATGATTACACTGTTGGAACTCTGGTTTGTGATGTTTTTGATACCCAAAACAAGAAATTAATTTGGGAAGGTGTTGGTAAAGGCACCGTTAATAGTAACCCACAACAACGAACAAAAGCTATCCCAATTATTGTTGGCAAGATCATGGCGAATTATCCTGTGAAACCTGTTTCAAGTAAATAGTTAAAGAATCCCCTATCTTAAAAGGTGTACTTGGACTCCACCTATAGGGCGCTTCAATGGTTTGGCATTTGGTATGGAGTGTTGAAGACAGTATAAGTGCAAATGGTATAAGGGATATAAGTTATATGGTCGAAACTACCGCAAAGTATAATGTTTTGATGAGTTTTACCAATACTCCGATACTCCATTACTCCTGATGAAAACTTTATGTGAAACAATACATAACCATCATCAAAGAAGATGGATTTAAAACTAAGATTAAACTATTTTCCTTTTTTTCACAACTAATACTAGCGGATAATAGAGTTATAGAATTCCACTATTTGTAATGTATTGAGTAAAGTTTCCCTGTTTTAATATTTCTGCTAATGATTGATTAACAAAATATAATTATCGTATTTCGATATATTTTATTTGTTTATTAATAATATTTGTTTTTACTTTGCAGAATAATTTAAACCAATATTATGGAAACTTTGAAAAAACCCCTTAGCATTAAAGTAATATACTGGATTACCAATATTACATTTTGGATTTATGTTGCTGTTTCAATTCTGGCACTTATTCTCGTAGCCATCTTACTATTCTTCAAATTAGATAATTTGCAATTACACGTTGCTATTCCTGTAATGGTAGACGTTATCGAAAAAGGAACGCTCGATCTGAATATGTTGAGCAGTTTTGTTAATGTTCAATTAGTAGGGATGACTGGCGAAATTCATTTTATTGATACTCCACCAGAAGTTGGAAGAGTCTACGCCCTTTTCATATTCTCAATTGTGTTAATATTTCTATATATTTTCTTGATATTCAGAAGATTTATCAACAATGTATATGATGGAATATATTTTGACATGAAGAATATTTCTCTACTTAAAAGAATATCCTACGCTCTTGTTACAATATGGTTATTCATGGTATTCTATGCTTACTTCCAATACTTCTTCCTGGTAATAAACTTGCATTTTGATACAGTTGAATTGTCTGGTAATGTTCAAACCTACCCAGTGATATTGCTGGTTGCATTATTTATTTGGGTACTGTCACATATATTCATGAAAGGTTGTCAGTTACAAGAGGAACATAATTCTACAATTTAGAGATATGGCTATAATAGTAAACTTAGATGTGATGCTAGCCACAAGAAAGATGAGTTTAACTGAACTTTCAAGCAAAGTTGGAATAACAATGGCTAATTTGTCCATCTTAAAAAAAGGAAAAGCTAAAGCAATCCGCTTTACAACATTGGAATTGATCTGTGAAACATTAGATTGTCAACCAGGCGATATACTTGAATATAAAACTGATAATATCGACTAATGGGTGCTGAATTTTGAATTTTAAACCTGGCAGAATTATAACTTACGTTGAAACATTAAAATTTTAAAATCATGTCAAAAGAAAAAGAAGTAAAAGAATACTTTGTGAATAAGGGATTAAAACTTGAATGTGTAATCTGTAATACCCATCTTTTTTGGACTCGAAGTACACTGATGAATACCACCGGTATGTCAATAGTGGGTCTTGATTGGGCCAATAAAAAGGCTACGAACTATGTTTGCAATAATTGTGGTTACGTGCACTGGTTTCTGGATAAGTAATATTAATATATATTTCTAATCTATCTTTTTTAAGCCAACGTTAATACTAATTTATGTATAAGCTAATAAAATACACACTAGCAAATATGGGAGGAAAAGTTAATGAATTGATTATCTCTGCCATATCCTCCCAATTATTATTATCTTCACGCAACATTAAAGAATCCACGATCTAAGATTGAAGACTTGGATTGCATGCATTAGGCGCTTCAATGGTTTGGCATGTGGTATAGAGTGTTGAAGACAGTATAAGTGCAAAGAGTATAAGGGCTATAAGGTATATGGTCGAAACTACCGCAAGGTATTATGTTTGATGAGTTTTACCAATACTCCAGATGAAAACTTTATGTGAAACAATACGTAACCATCATCAAAGAAGTTGGATTTAAAACGAAGATTAAAATTAATAGTATGACATTTATAAACTTTAATGCACGAAATAGGATTAAAATATGGGAAGGTATATCCGGTCCTGTATATCATTCTAAGAATATTACTTTCGGGCATTTCACTCTTGAAAAAGATGTTGAACTGCCTGAACATAGTCATCCGCACGAGCAATGGAGTCATGTTATCAAAGGTAAACTGGAGTTTACGATTGAAGGGGAGACCGAAATACTTACCCCTGGAATGACAGCGTTCATTCCCTCAAACATACCTCATTGTGCTAAGGCAATTACAGAAAGTAAAGTAATTGACTGTTTCTTGCCTGTTAGAGAGGATTTTGTTGAGAAAGAAAATGATTATACATCCAAATAATAATAGGTTTTTTATTTTCTGAAGTTCGCGCCCTACCCTATTATGCTTTTCAGAATATGTACTAAAGCAATATTTACTCTTCTATCGACAAACTTTGTGTTTGAATCGATATAACAATATTTTACAAGTTTAACGCTAAATAATTTTAATTTAGTCATCTGTACAAATATGTACAAAAAACTGTGCGCTATCGGACATATTGTTAATTTAACAAATTTTAACAATATGTAACGTTCAGTTTTTCAGTACTTACGTATCGATGGCATAGTATTAGTAAACATTGCAACCAAATTATACATTATGGATAGAATTATCAAAAAGAAGAAATGGACTACTAAAAAGATAGTGACTATTATTACAATAGCCGCATTTAGTTTTCTTATTATTTATCTTTTATTTCTTCGCGACAACTCATCAAGATTATATGTTGATCGCAATCAGCTTACTATATCCACAGTTGTAGTTGATAAATTTCAGGAGTTCATCCCCATTGATGGCATTGTGTTCCCCAAAACTACATTCTATATTGACGCAATTCAAGGTGGTGTTGTGGAGGCTATTTATTCCGAAGATGGCGATATGGTTAATAAAGGCGATACTTTGCTTAAGTTATTGAATACTGCAATGGAACTTAATTATATGGAGCAGGAAACCAGAATGCTAGCTGAAATAAATAATTTGCAAAACACAATGCTATCCCTTGAACAGAATAAATTCCTCCGACAGAAAGAAATAGTTCAGCTTTTATACAATATCGATTTGGCAGAACGTGATTTTGACCGTAAGGTATCTCTGTATAAAAATAAGGTTATTGCTGATAAGGAATTTGAAGATGCGGAACGTGATTTTAAGTTCACAAAACAACAATTAGAGATCTCACTCGAACTTCAGAAGTTGGACTCTATTTCAAGACAAGCTCAAAAGCGTGATATTGAAACTTCATTAAGCAGAATGAATGATAATATGAAGCTCCTACGTAAGAACATGGAAAATGCCTACGTGAAATCACCTGCTTCCGGTAAGTTATCATCTTTTAATCTTGAAATCGGCGAAACCAAATCAGTTGGAGAACATCTCGGACAAATTGATCTACTAGATGGTTATCGGCTTGAAGCCAGAATAGATGAACGTTACATCGCAAGAGTATTTGACGGACAGGAAGCACAATTTAACTATGCTGGAGAAACCTATCAGCTGTATATTGACAAAATTTATACTAATGTAACAAATGGTTCATTTAAAGTCGACTTATTTTTTAAGGATGATAAAACTCCAACAGGTATAAAACGAGGTCAAACTGTTCAGGTGCGACTTTCTTTTAGTGGAGAAACCAACGCATTGATAATCAAAAGAGGTGGATTCTTTCAGGAAACTGGTGGTAGCTGGATATATGTCCTCGACCCTTCAGGTGATTTTGCTTATAAACGGCCAATCAGCATTAGTCGACAAAATACCGCATTTTATGAAATATCGGAAGGTTTAAAGGCTGGTGAAAAAGTTATAGTTTCAAATTACGACAGCTTCGGAAATAAAGAGAAGCTAATATTTAAATAAAAATTAAATCATGATCCAAACTAATAGTTTAACAAAAGTATTCAGAAGCGATGAAGTTGAAACAACCGCATTAAGTAAAGTTAACATATGTGTAAAGAAGGGTGAATTTATTGCAGTAATGGGACCTTCAGGTTGTGGGAAATCAACTTTACTAAATATACTTGGGTTATTAGATAATCCTACTTCTGGAGAATTTATGTTTCTTGGTGAAAATGTGGCTAAGTATAGTGAAAGACAACGAGCAAAGTTAAGAAAAGAGAATATCGGTTTCGTGTTTCAAAACTTCAACCTGATTGATCAACTAACAGTTTTTGAGAATGTTGAATTACCACTTATATATCACGGTCTTACAACAAAAGAAAGAAAGAAGCGTGTTAAGAGTGCTTTAGAGCAGATGAAGATCGCGCATCGCATCAAGCATTTTCCTAACCAATTATCAGGAGGTCAGCAACAACGCGTTGCAGTTGCAAGAGCAATAGTTTCAAATCCTAAATTTATACTTGCAGATGAACCAACCGGGAATCTCGATTCTGCACATGGAGACGAAGTAATGAACTTACTATCAAACCTTAACCAGAATGGAACAACAATAATTATGGTAACTCATTCACAACGTGATGCTGAATATGCTCAGCGTGTGATAATGTTATTTGACGGACAAGTTATAAATGAGAAAATTTTACCTAAGGATAAGTAAAATGGTTTGGAGTTATATAAAAATTGCTTTCAGAAACTTAATGAGGTATAAGTCATTTTCTACAATAAATATACTTGGTCTTTCTATTGGATTAGCAGCCTCGTTATTGATAGCATTATGGGTTTTCGACGAGCTTAGTTATGATAAATTTCACGAAAATTCAAAGCATATTTATCGTATCGGGCGGCATATAAATTTTGATGGCAAGACTTTCGATGTGCCTGTTACCGGTGCTATTTATGCTCCTACTATAAATGGGGCCATTCCGGAAATTGAAGATTTCACTCGTATTTATCCAATTGAATTGTCGTTAAAAAACCACATGAGTGATAATCAGGAAGAGCGTGTATTTTTCTGTGATAAAGGGTTCTTTAACATATTTACTTTTCCACTGGAGCAAGGCGATCCGGAAATAGCATTAGCAGAACCTTTTTCTGTTGTTCTTACTAAAGATGCTGCATTAGCATATTTTGGAGAAGAATATCCGATGGATAAAATGCTTGAGATAGAATGGGGTGACGAGCAAAAGATGTTTCGGGTTACTGGCATTCTTGATGAGGTTCCTACACAAAGCCATTTTCAATTTGAAATGTTAGCTTCGTTTGAGACACTTGAGGAATTGATGCCTGAAAGGTTAGATACCTGGCTTTCAAACTATTTGTACTCGTATGTCCTGTTACATAAAGATGCAACACCAGAGGATGTAAGTCATAAGCTGAGAAAAATCGTTGAGGATAATATTGCTCCTGCTTACGCTGCCTTTTTACCTATTGGTGAAGATCTGGGAGAAATTCATGAAATTTTTCAAATAACATTAAGACCAATTGAGGATATTCATCTCAAATCCAACCTAATGTGGGATATTGCCCCACAAGGAAATATGACAACCGTTTATACTTTTAGCATCGTTTCGATATTAATATTAATTATGGCATGTTTTAATTTCATGAACCTGTCAACGGCTTTAGGAACAAAACGATCGCGTGAAGTAGGAATAAGAAAAACATCAGGAGCTACTAAAACACAATTGGTTGTACAGTTTTTAAGTGAATCAAATGTAATTGCATTGATATCTCTTTTAATAGCATTACTAATAATAGAAATCATATTGCCAGGTTTCAACCAATTTACAGATAAAAGTTTGGCATTATATTCATTTTTAGACCCACGTTACTTTTTAGTACTTATTGCCATTGTAGTTGGTAGTGGTATTCTTGCAGGGTTATATCCGGCATTCTTCCTGTCACGCTACAATCCGATGGTAGTCCTTCATGAAAATGACGAACGCCGAGGCTCAAAGTTCTCTTTTAGACAAATATTAGTTGTTTTTCAATTTAGCATATCTATACTACTAATAATTGGAACCATTACGGCTTATTTGCAAATCAGTTACTTTTTCAATAAGCCATTGGGTTATGATCAGGAAAATTTATTTATCATAAGCACTGAAAGTCATGAAGTACGAACAAAATTTGGTGCATATAAAGCAAGTTTGTTACAACATCCTGAAGTAGTAAAAGTTACTAATTCAGGTGCAGTACCAGCAGCACACAATTTTTCCGACAGTGGATTTAAGACAGATAAGATGGAAGATATAATTATATCGATTGTTATAGGAGCAGGATATGATTTCTTTGATACTTACGGAATAGAGTTTGTAGCCGGCCGACCTTTTTCAAAGGAATTTGGGACTGATACAATCAATAAATACATTGTTAATGAACGACTTGTTAAAAAAATAGGAATTGCAACTCCTGAAGAAGCAATTGGTGTTACTTATGGATCTATGGGTTCTGATGGTGGATTTGAAAACGGTGAGATTATCGGAGTAGTAAAGGATTTTCATTTCAAGCCCCTCGACAAGGAAATAGAACCAATAACATTCACATTAAATGAAGAGTGGATGGAATACATTACTATCAGGTACAACACTGCAGATTTACCACTATTTATCGATAAAATGGAAACTGAGTGGAAAAAACATTTTCCACATGAGGACTATAATTATTTTGTTCTAAAGGATCAATATGAAAGTTTATATATTGATGAATCAAGAATGAAAGATATCCTCCTGTTTTTTACTTTTCTTGCAATTTTTATAGGATGTTTAGGTTTGTTTGGTCTGGCTTCTTTCGTTGCACAACAAAAGTCAAAAGAAATTGGCATTCGTAAAGTACATGGTGCATCAGTAGGTAGCATAGTTGCCTTGCTTACCCGCCAATTCACTTATTGGGTATTACTGGCAAATATTATTGCATGGCCGTTAGCATACTATTTCTTAGACAATTGGCTTGCAAACTTCTACTACAGAATAGAAATGCCTTACTGGGTGTTTGCAGCTGCTGGAACACTAGCACTAATTCTTGCCTTACTAACAGTAAGTTACAGAGCCTATAGATCTGCAAGCTCCGATCCGCTTGATGCAATAAAATATGAATAATTATTAAAAAATACCGCCATGAGAGAAATAGTTATTTTGATTCCGGATATTGACGTAGAGCAAAATGTGGAAATAGATGTTAGAATTAATGGAAGAAAGCGAACTTTGAAATATAGAGTGGAATTATTGAGATGGGAAGGAAATGATGCTGATAACCGCGTTACTACTATTAAACATAAGCTTAATGAGTATGATAAGGATTGGGAATTGGTAGAAATTGGAGCACCATCAATGAACAACATCCCAATGGTGTTTAGAAAGAAAAATGGTATAAAGAATTTTTCTTAAACATCTACAGTAAAAATGTGGCTTAACTACATAAAAATTGCTTTACAAAATATATCCAGGTATAAACTTTATTCTTTAATAAATATCTCTGGATTAGCAATTGGTATTGCAAGTTTTATCTTAATATGGATTTACATAATTGATGAGTTAAGTTACGATCGTTATCATAGTCAGGCAAATGATATCTACAGACTTGTAAATATTTATGATTCAGAAGGTGTGGGAGAAAATGCAGCCAGTTCTCCTTTCCCTGTTTCAGTTACACTACAGCAGGAATATCCACAGTTTATTAAAAAGATTACCAGGGTTTTTAACCGACAGGTCCCTAGCACTCTTGTACAGCATAGCGATAATGTTTTTAACGAAAAGGATTTCTTTTTTGCTGATTCATCGTTCTTTCAAATATTTGACCATGAATTCATAATTGGAGATCCCACTACTGCATTAAATGAGATCAATTCTGTGGTTATCACTGAATCAACTGCTAAACGATATTTTAAAAATGAAAACCCTATTGGCAAAACTTTCAGAATAGAAGACAGGTTGGATCTAAAGGTAACAGGTTTAATTAAAGATGTCCCGCATACCTCACACTTCAATTTTGATATGATGGCCTCTTTATCATCAATGCGCCAGTTTTATAACGGCAGATTACCAAATACATGGGTGTGGAATCCTTGCTGGACATATATGGTACTGGAAAAGGGAACATCAGCAGAACTGGAGTCTCTTTTCCCCGATTTTATCGATAAATACTTTTACGACGCTGAAAGAGATCACGTCTCCTTATATCTGCAACCTTTAGTAGATATACATTTGAAATCGAAACTTGATTATGAAATAGAACCAAACAGCAACGCTAACTACATCAGGATTTTACAAGGCATTGCGTTCTTTCTTTTAATTATTGCTATTATCAACTATGTTAACCTTGCAACAGCTACTTCAACCGGAAGAGCAAGGGAAATAGGTGTTAAAAAAGTATTCGGGGCTTATCGCCGACAATTAATGTATCAATTTCTGTTCGAATCCATAATATTGGCGATATTGGCATTATTTGTAGCTGTATTCTTAATTGAAATATTACTTCCGCACCTAAATAACTTTAGCGATAAAAACATAAAGATTACACTTTTATTACAACCTGAATACTTCTTTTCAATACTCGCACTAGGAATTAGTACTGGTTTTTTGGCAGGTTTATATCCGGCAATCTATTTATCTGTTTTCAATCCAATATTAGTGCTAAATAACAAAGCATCACAAAATACAAAAAGTGGGTTAGGACGAAAAGCACTGGTAGTAGTTCAGTTCATAATTTCGGTTGTACTTATAATTATCACTCTAAACATCTTCACTCAGATAAAATTCCTGACAACAGCTGAAACCGGCTTCGATAAAGAGAATATTGTACTACTCCCTGTAAGTGGCGCTCCCATAGTAAGAGCTTATGATACATTTAAGCAAACATTACTTCAAAATCCTCGAGTGATAAGTGTTACTGCTATGGATGATATTCTGGGCGTTTCGCATAATACTCATGATTTCATACCTGAAGGGTTACCAGAGGATAAGTGGCAATTTTATCCTGCGCTTGTTGTAAGGTATGATTTTCTGAAAACATTTAACATTAAAGTGCTGGCTGGCAGAGCTTACAACAGGGAAATGAAGACCGACCCTATGTCGGGTATAATTATAAACGAAGCAATGGTAAAACACCAGGGATGGGAAAGTAATGAAGCTGCCCTTGGCAAAAAGTTTTATTCACGTCAGGGTAACGAAAAGGTGATAGGTGTAGTTGAGAATTTTAATGCTACTTCTTTGCATGAGCGCGCTGGTCCGTTTGTGATTAATATCAAGGAGATACCAAATATAGCCAACTTCTTTTTAAAATATATTGTTATCAAGATTGCTCCTGAAAATCAGAATGAAACATTAAGGTTTATTGAGGATGAATGGAACAAAACTGAACACACAAGGCCATTTGAATATACATGGTTAGATAAAGAACTTACTAAACTTTATTTAGATGAAGTCGTACTTGGAACATTATCATTAATACTAACTATTATTATAATATTTATTGCGATGTTAGGTCTCTTCGGATTAGCTGCCTTCATGACAGAGCAAAGGAACAAAGAGATCGGGGTTAGGAAAGTTTTTGGAGCAAGTCAGTTATCAATCATAAAATTGTTATCATTTGAATTTACCCGCTTAATTTTGATAGCATTAGCATTTGCATGGCCAATATCATACTTGCTAATCGACGAATGGCTAAACTATTTTGCATATCAATCATCCATCGAGTGGATGACATTTATTTACGGTGCTCTGATAGCTTTTGTTCTTGCTATGCTGGTAACAGGGTCAAGAGCTTATTTTGCATCAACAGCAAATCCTGTGGATATACTTAAAGACGAATAATCGCATAAAAAGAATATAGAATTTAAAAAAATATAATAATCATATAAAACTACATAAGTGATAAATACATTAAACCTTACTAGAATCTTCAGAACCGATGAAATTGAAACAAGTGCTCTGAAAGATGTGAATATAGAAATCAAAGAAGGAGAATTTGTAGCAATTATGGGACCTTCAGGGTGTGGAAAATCCACTTTGCTTAACATACTTGGCTTATTGGACTCTCCAACAAGCGGTGAATTTAATTTCAGAAATGAAAATGTTGCAGGATATAATGAACGACAAAGGTCGAAACTCCGCAAAAGTAATATAGGCTTTGTTTTCCAAAGCTTTAATTTGATAGACCAACTTACAGTATTTGAGAATGTTGAACTACCTTTAAATTACCTTAATTATACTAGCAAAGAAAGAAAAAAGCTGGTAAATGAAGCTCTGGAACGGATGCAAATCTCTCATCGAGCAAAGCATTATCCTAATCAGCTTTCGGGTGGGCAGCAGCAACGTGTAGCAGTTGCAAGGGCAGTTGTTTCAAACCCTAACCTAATACTGGCGGATGAGCCAACAGGAAATCTTGACTCTACTCATGGTGATGAAGTAATGCATCTGTTAAGAGGATTAAATGAAGCCGGAACTACTATTATTATGGTAACTCACTCTCAAAGAGATGCGGAATATAGTCACCGCGTAGTGCATCTTTTTGATGGTCAGATTCTATCTGAGAAAATCAACAGATCTTAGATCCTCCAACAGTTTCTGAATTTATATAGTAAACAGGTCTTACTCAGATAATGAACCTCGAGTATAAATTTGTAATACACGTTAACTAGGTTCAGAGACTGTTTCATGTTGAGTGAATCAAGCTCCACCCATTCTTTTTCTTACCCTTTGATATCAATTATGTAGTAATAATAATCTGTTTCTTGATGAGTATGTATTTTGATTACATTTGTACTGCAACCAAACATTATTGGCTCTCTTATTGCACACACAGAACAAGAACGTTTGAAGAAATATATACTAAGTAACCTTAGATCCATCATTATGAATACAAAGCTAAAACCACTAATAACCTTCACCCTTCTTAGCATCATGCTTCTTCCTCAGGAAGGCACAAAAGGCGTAAGAAGGCAAAAGATGCAATTATAGTTAATGTGAGAAGCATGAAATTTAGTGCAGACAACTACTTTCCAAAACAATAAAAATATTGCTCTTAACATACAGAATACAATAAACATAATCTCTAATCATATGAATCTAAAATCAATAACAGCTGTCTTCTTTGTATTTCTTATCGGGATAATATCAAGTAAGGCACAATATGTTAAACTACCAGAATCGTTAAAGGAGAATTCTGAAATATTGCCGGTTAAAGGTCGTAATGGGATCCAAATAAACCAAGTGATTACTTTCGGTGATTTCAAAACCTCCAAAATAAAAAAGGGATGGACCAAAACATCGAAGTTTACTTCATCTGCTACATCAGTAAGCAGTTCAAGTCAAAAATTCAGCTTTGTACAAAATGGCCCTAATAATATTGCGGCTGATGTAGCATGCCTTGGAGAATTGTCAAAAATTGATATTGAGATTATTAAAAACTTATTTTCAATTGGAACCGACTTTAAAAGCTGCTTTACCGGAAGTATTACAATTTCAGAAACTGAAATATGGGATTTTATTATTATCGATCCTGAAAAGAAACCTGATAATGGTAGTTCCTCTGGTTTTATAAGAAAAGAAAATAGCGAGCTTATTGAACTGTTTGCCAGTACAGAGCTTGAAGGAAAGAAAATTCCAAAATTTTTACAAGGTGTTGTGCAAGGGTATGAATTTAGAATGGCAGATGAACCAATAGGTATAGTTTCTCTTTATAATAAGGGAGATGTAATATTAAAAAATGGCTTGCCAGATAATATTAAGCTTGTTATTGCCTCACTATCAACCGCTCTCTTGGTTAAAGCCGATTTAAATGATCAATAATAAAATATTAATAACTATTGTAAACAAACTAACCTTGCTATGAAAACATATTCAAAACTAATTATCATTCTAATTACTTCACTAATTATTGACCCTAATAGCATCTTCGCCTGTACCGAAGTACTAATAAAAGCAAAAGATGCATCTGTAGTTAATGTTAGAAGTATGGAATTTGAGGTCGATCTAAAATCGGCATTAAATGTACAGCCTCGAGGTGAATTGTTTACAAGTATTACCCCCGATAGCACACCCGGCCTACAATGGACTAACAAATATGGATATGTTTATATGAATGCCATGGGCTACCCGGTTACATTAGATGGCCTCAATGAGGCAGGCCTTTCATTTGGTGGACTTTATCTGCCCGGTTATACTATTTATCAGGATGTGCCAGTAGGAGAAAATTCAAAAGCATTATGGAACCTCGATTTTGGCTCATGGGTTCTGGGTAATTTTAGCACTACCCAGGAAGTTGAAAATGCTTTGGGCTCTGTTTATGTTTGTCAGGATACTCACATTGGAGTAAGCCCATTGCACTTCAATATCACCGATGCAAGTGGCAGCTCAATTATAATTGAATATACAGCCAATGGTGTTATGGTTTACGACAATAAAGTTGGAGTGCTAACGAATTCACCACCCTATGATTGGCATATGGCAAATATTCGCAATTATCTCAATCTGAGTCCTGCTAACCCCGATTCCATTTCATTTAATGGTGATTGGTTTTCACCAATTGGTCAAGGTGCCGGACTTGTTGGGTTACCTGGCGACTGGTCTCCCCCATCGAGGTTTATAAAATGTGTACTATCTTCACGTTACTCACAAACTCCAATAAATTCCACAGAGGCTGTGAACCTTGCATTGCATATTATTAACGGTGTTGACATACCAAAGGGAGTTTCGGCAATTTCGTCGAATGGAAAAGCTGAGTACGATCATACACAGTGGATTGTAGTTAGAGACCTTACGAACAGAAAATATATGTTCCGAACATATGATGACTTACAGGTAAAATCTGTTGATCTTAAACAACTTAATCTTAGTAAAGGAGCAGAAAAAACTGTGATACAACTAACTGATAATAATGGGATTATGGATATATCTCCGAAATCACCAAAGACCAAAGACTAAAGAGGCTGAAACTCGTCCTCGTTTCCGTATGAGGATGTAATCTCAAAAGCCTGAAGACGGAAGACTAAAGAAAAGGAAACGTGACAAAGGGATAAGGTGATAGAGGGACAAAGTGAAAAACTCGTCCTCGTTTCCAAACGAGGATGTAATCTCAAAAGCCTGAAGACGGAAGTCCTAAGAAAATGAAAAATGAGGAATAAAAAGTGACAAGGTGACAGAGGGACAAAGTGAAAAACTCGTCCTCGTTTCCGAACGAGGATGTAATCTCAAAAAGCCAGAAGACGGAAGTCCTAAGAAAATGAAAAATGAGGAATAAAAAGTGACAAGGTGACAGAGGGACAAAGTGAAAAACTCGTCCTCGTTTCCGAACGAGGATGTAATCTCAAAAAGCCAGAAGACGGA